>VFQR01000002.1_pt1 | contig 1653639 bp, 1761 predicted proteins | sample 3512321 | NCBI WGS metagenome assembly VFQR01 (sample SAMN10412374, study PRJNA504923) | tailings metagenome | isolation source: Relicate 3 Philex TSF1 revegetated site | place: Philippines: Tuba, Benguet | collected 2017-08-29 | reverse complement strand
AAGCGCTCTTCCGCGAAGAGGCGGCGCTCCTCGACAATGACGCGGCGAACCAAACGGAAGACGCCGATGTCGCGCTGCAAGAACTCGGCGCAGATGCCGTCTCAGCAGGATACGCCACTCTGACCATCACGGTCGCTGAGGCCGACGAAGAGCAGGCGAACGAAGCTGTCCGGCAGGTCCAGCAGGTCGCCGACGCATTGGGCTTCGTCACGCAAGTCGAAAGCGTCAACGCCGTCGAGGCCTGGCTGGGCAGCTTGCCAGGCCAAGCTTATGCAGACGTGCGTCGGCCAATTCTCTTGTCGCCCAGCCTTGCGCATCTTCTTCCGACCAGCGCGGTGTGGGCGGGACCGGAGCGCAACGTCCATCTCGACGCACCGCCGCTCATGCTCACCGCGACCGATGGCGCGACGCCCTTCCGGCTCGACCTTCATGTCGGCGATGTTGGCCACACGATGATCGTTGGTCCCACTGGCGCCGGCAAATCCGTCTTGCTGTCCACACTCGCCGCGCAGTGGCTCCGCTACGCCGATGCACAGGTTTATCTCTTCGACAAGGGCAGGTCATCGCGCGCGACTATTCTCGGCCTTGGCGGCGACTTCTTCGATCTCGGTGAAGAGGAAGCGCTTGGCCTCCAGCCGCTCGCCGCGATCGATGACGCAGGCGAACGCAGCTGGGCTCTCGATTGGATCGCCAGCTTGATCGCTTCGGCCAATGTCACCGTGACGCCTGAACTTCGCGCCGAACTCTGGCGCTCGCTCGAAGTATTGGCCGAACGCCCGCTCGAAGATCGCACGCTCACGCTGTTCGCAGCGCTAGCGCAAGACGCCACCGTCCGCGCCGCCCTCGAACCTTTCACGCGCGCGGGCGCCTACGGGCGTCTTCTCGATCACGATCATTCGACCTTGGGCTATGGCCGCGTTCAAGCGTTCGAGATGGATGATCTGATGCGCCGACCGCATGCCGCGAGCGCTGTTCTCTCCGTTCTCTTCCACGCGCTGGAACGCCGCTTCGACGGCAAACCAACATTACTCGTGCTCGACGAAGCATGGCTCTACTTGAGAGACGCGGCGTTCGCCTCGCAGATCCAGGATTGGCTAAAGACGCTCCGCAAGAGGAACGTCGCCGTCATCTTCGCGAGCCAAGAATTGGCCGACGTTGAAGCGAGCCCAATCGCCTCGACCATCATCGAGGCCTGCCTGACGCGCATCTTCTTGCCCAACGACCGCGCCCGCGAGCCGCGCTCGGCCGCCTTCTATGAATCGCTCGGACTGAATGCTCGCCAGATCGCCCTGGTCGCATCGGCTACTCCGAAACGTGACTACTACCTCGCATCACGCGCTGGCTGCCGCCTCTTTGAACTAGGCCTCGGTCCCGCCGCGCTGGCCTTTGTCGCCGCATCACGTCCGGAAGACCACGCCATGATGGATAGGGTCCTCGCCGAAGCGGGCGCCGATGACTTTGCCGTCGCTTGGCTCGAAGCCCGTGGTCTTCGCGAGGCTGCGGACGCCGCGCGCCGCTTCAAGGCGCAGTCGAGATCAACGGACGCTGCAGCCACACAAACTCTGATCGCTGCGGAATAGGAGAGAACGGCATGCACAAAGCACTCAGATCTCTCGTGATGGCTGGCCTGGCGGTCATGCTTGCATTGACGCCGACAGCGCCGGCGCGCGCCCAAATGACCGTCATTGATCCAACTAACCTCGCGCAAAATCTCCTGCAAGCGACCCGCGCGCTACAGCAGATCAACAACCAGATCCGCCAGATCGAGCAGGCGACACAGATGCTGCGGCAAAACCCGCTGCAGCTTTCACCCGAACTCACCCAGTCGATCTCCGAAGCGCGCGAACTCTTCAACACCGCCCAGGGCATCGCCTTCGAGGTCAATCAGGTCGGCGAGAACCTCCGCACGCTCTATCCCGAAACCTGGGACGACTTCGATCTGGAAGGCGTGCTGCAACAATCAGAACGCTGGGAACAGGAGAGCCGCGCGAGCCTCCAGCGCGCGATGGAAGCCGAAGCACGCGCCGCGCGCTCTATCGAATTCTCGCGCGGCCGGATCGACCGCGCCTTGCAATCGTCCTCAAGTGCAGAAGGCCAAACCGGCGCTATCCAGGCCAGCAACCAATTGCTGGGCGTCACCGCAAGCCAGCTCGCCGAAATCCATGCGCTCTTGATCGCACAGGGCCGCGCGCTTGAGACCGAACGCATGGAGCGGCTCGCCCGGGAGGAACGCGCCCGCGAAATCCAGCGCCGCGCCTTCCCAACCCAAACCACGCGCTCAACCGAGCCTGCGCGCACAGCATTCTGAACATGGATCCGTCCTCCCTCAATTCCTTCCTCGACCAGTTCCTGGCGCTGGCGGATTCTGGCTTTGGCCTGATCCAAGGCGACGTGACCTATGTCCTGAACGCGCTGATCGTCATTTCCATCACGCTCGTGGGCGCGCAATGGGCGCTCGCGGGCGAAGCGCCGATGGCGCCCTTCTTCCGCAAGGTGCTCTTCGTCGGGCTGTTCGCCTTCCTCGTGAACAACTGGGCGAGCCTTTCGGCCATCATTGTCCGTTCGGGCGCACAACTCGGCCTCAACGCCGGAGGCAACGGCCTCTCCATGGCCGACCTGCACAATCCAGGACGCGTTGGTCAGATCGGGGTCGAGCTCTTCGGCCGCACCGCCGCGATGGCCGAAGGCATGAACATCTTCACCGACGCCTTTTCGATGGCGACCATCTGGGTCTCCGCGGTGCTGGTGATGCTGGGCTTCTTTGTCCTGGCGATGCAGCTCTTCGTCTCGCTGATCGCCTTCAAGCTCGGCAGCCTCGCTGCGTTCGTGGCGCTACCATGGGGGGTGTTCAACGGCACGTCGTGGGTGGCTGAGCGCCCGCTCGGCTGGGTCGCGGGCTGCGCTATCCGGCTCTTCATCCTCGCCTTTGTCGCCTCGATCGCCATCACCTTTGTCAACACGCTGCCGGCAACGTTCACGCTCAACGCCGGCGGCGTGCTCAACATCTTCCTGTTTGGGCTTACCGTGCTGGCCCTCGCCTGGTTCGCGCCCATGCTCGCGAGCGAAGTGGTGCAAGGCCAGCCCCATCTCTCCGGCTCTGACGCCATCCGCACCGGCGTCGGCGCCACCTTCGCCACGGCCGGCGGGGTCTACATGGCGCACGCTGTCTACAAGGCCGTCAAAGGCGGCATGGTCGGCACCTCGCGCCGGCTCAGCGGCGCCGGTCGCGGCAACAGCGGCGGGGGCCGTGGCCGCACGGGCGGTGGAAGCGGCGGCGCGCGACCTGCGCCCATCAATTACGGCGCCATGCAGCCCAAGCCGAAATCTTCCGGGAGCACGACATGAACTTTCCCTTCCGCTCGCCCGCGCGTTCATACGCGGCTGCGCCCGCAGACACGCCTTATAGGCGCGCACAGCAGGAATGGGACGCGCGCATGGGTTCGGCGGTCCTGTCGGCCCGCTCGTGGCGCTCCATTGCTTTCGGCGCATTGGGATTGCTTGGCGTCAGCGTCGTCTCGCTAGTCGTCGTCGCGATGCAACAGCGCACGTTTGTGCACGTGGTCGAAGTCAGCCCAGAAGGGCAAGTGATGAACGTGCGCGCCGCCGACGGCCGCTGGACTGCAACCGAAGCGCAGAAGGCCTACCATCTCGGACAATTCGTCAGGTTGGTGCGTTCACTGCCGACTGATGGCGTCGTGCTGCGCGAAAACTGGCTCCAGGCCTATCGCTTCCTGACGCCGCAAGCGGCCGCACAGCTCACCGAGATCGCGCGCCAGGACGATCCTTTCCTTTCGCTCGGTCGGGTTGGCCGCACGGTGCACATCCGCTCTATCATCGCGCGCTCGAACAATGCCTGGGAAGTAACTTGGGTAGAACGCGCGACCAACGCGACCGGTACAACCGATCCGGAGGTCTATTCTGGCGTCTTCACGCTGACCACGCGCGCCCCTCGGAACGCCGACGAGATCGCCAACAATCCCTTGGGCCTCCTAATCTCTGACTTCTCTTGGAGCCGTGAACGATGAGTGCGCGATCTTCATTTATCGCACTGGGGCTGGTTGCCCTCATTGCCTCCGACCCGGCCGCAGCACAGACGCGCCGGGCGCGCACGCCAACACCAGTAGAAACACTGGCTGCCGCCAACACGGCCGCGCGCCAGAGTCCGACGCGGGATGGCTTCACGCACGCCCGGCATGTCTATGCCTACGAACCAGGTGCAATCTACGAAGTGTACGCGCACCCGAGCTACGTCTCGACCGTTCTGCTCGAACCTGGCGAGACGCTCACTGACATCGCCGCCGGCGATACCTCGCGCTGGATGGTGACGCAGGCTGAGAGCGAGACGGCTGAAGATCCCCGCACAGTCGTGCTGGTGAAGCCGAACGCGAGCGGACTGCGAACCAACATCGTGCTGATCACCGACCGGCGCACTTATCTCATCGAGGCTATCGCTCAGTCTGGCTCGGCTTATTCGGCCCAGATCGCCTGGTCCTATCCTCAATCGGAAGCCAGCGAAGTCGCTGCACCCATCGACAGCATCAATCTCAACTACAGAATCCGCACCACGCGCGGATCACGCCCGTCCTGGTTGCCCGCGCGCGTGTTCGACGACGGACGGCGCACCTGGATCGAATTCGCGCCTGATTTTGAAGCCACCGATCTGCCGCCGCTCTTCGCGGTGACAGGCGAGGGGGCTGAGCTCGTCAACTACCGAACACTGCGAGGTCCTGCCGGTCAGCGTTACATGGTCGACCGCATCTTCGACGTTGCTGAGCTCCGCTTGGGCACACGTGCGCCGACCATCGTGCGGATTGAACGCAACCCAGTCGATCGCGTGGGCACGCGGTCACGCCATGGAGCGCGGCCATGAGCGCAACGGCTCACGTGACCCCTCCACCGGAGGCGGCGCCGAACCTGGCCATCCGCGCGAAGCCGCCGTCGCCGCGGCGGCTGTCGCGCAAGGTGCTGCTGGCCGGTTCGTTGCTCGCCGGCGCTATCGTCGCTTTCGCACTCGTCAATGGCTTGTCTGAACGTCCCGATCGCCGAGCCGCAGAACAGCAGCAAGTCGCCGCTGCTGGCGGCCCGCCAGAATCCATCCAGGGCGCCAGCGATCAGTATGGCGCCAATGATCTCGCCGGCGCCGATCTCCAACTGGCCGATCCCGCTCTGGAATTGACTGCGACCGCTGAGCTTCAGCGGCCGCGTGATCCTGCGTGGGCGAACAACTCCAGTGGAGGGGCGGGCGCTTCTGCGGCCCCGCCGGCGCCTGATCCTCAAGTCACAGCACGCACATCGCCGATCCTGTTCACACGCGGTGAGGCAGATGGAGCAAGTGACGATGCAGATGCGCGGTTGAACGCGCGCCTTACACCGCCCGGCTCGCGCTATGAGATCAAAGCCGGAGATGTCATCCCCGCCGCGCTTGTGACCGCGCTCAACTCCGATCTGCCAGGCCGCATCATCGCGCAAGTGACAGCGCCGGTTTACGACACGGTGACAGGACAGCATTTGCTCATCCCGCAGGGGTCGCGGTTGATCGGCACTTATGCGAACGGCACACGCTATGGCGATCATCGCCTTCTGCTAGTGTGGAATCGGCTCATCCTCCCGAATGGCTGGTCCGTCAATCTGCAAGAAATGAATGCGACCGATCCAGGCGGCACGTCTGGCCTCACGGATCGCACGGATAACCATCTGGGCCGCCTCGGCATCGCGATAGGCCTCTCGGCCATCATCAGCGTCGTCGCGAACGAAGCCGAGGATGACGACGACAACAACTCGCTGTCGCAGAGCGTCGGCGACGCCGCCGCGCAGCAAGCCGCGCAGACCGGCGCGCGCATCGTCGATCGTGAGCTCGAAGTGCGCCCCACCTTGCGCGTTCGCGCCGGGGCGCCGGTTCGCGTGCTGGTGACACGCGACATTGAACTCAGACCCTACAGAGCCCCGCGCACCCCGTGAGGCGCAAGGATCTGATACCGCAGAAGGCAGTGGCGGACGAATTGTGCGTCTCGATCACGACGCTTTGGCGCGCGCGTTCGAGCAAGCTTGAAGGCTTTCCAGCGCCGGTCATCGTTCAAGGCGCCGTATTCTGGAAGAAGGCCGACCTCGACCAGTTGGAAGAGGCGCTCCTCAAGTTCAAAGGCCGTGGCGTTTTCGAACGCAATCGCGAGGCCGAACGAAAGCTCAAACGTTTACGATCGGCCAAACCTGCCCCGCCAAGCGCCAAGCCGTCGCCGCGTCCACAGCGCGACTTGTTCGACTAACGACTTCAACCGGCCAGCAGCTGGGGTGAAGCCCCGGATGACCGTCTATGAAAGCCGAGGCGCAGGCGGCCGGACTTTGTTCTGGGGCTGACGGGGCGATCGCGCAGCTTGCGTCTCACCCTCCTGATTGAACGTGCAACCCGCGCGGCTGCTGCTAAGCTCAAGCGGTCTTGTGCATCATTTGCGGCGGGAAAATCGAAGACGGACGCGCAACACCCTCGGATGGTGTGGCCTTCGCTTGCCCCAAGCATGGCGAATACGCCATCGCCAGAACCGCCTTGCCTCGCTTCTTGAAATTGGATGCCAGCGGCCAGGCAGCGGCGCTCGATCGCGCGAAGCTCTTCACGGCGGGCCGCAACAACGAGCTCATCGTCACTTCGATGGATCTCTGAGCCTCGGCTGCTCCGTGTTCGACCGCGGCCCGAGCAGGGCGAGGTCGAACATCATCAGAGGGACGCTCCGCGTCCCGACGCCGATTGCTCGGCCATCGCGCGCAGCGCGAGTCAAGCGCCGAAGAGCGCCAGCGTGCGCTTGACGCGTGCGAGCACGATGGCACGCACCGCTTTGCCGCGTCAGCGATGGAAGCCCGGAGGGGCGAGACGCGGCGTATGCCGCGGCTCGATGCGGAACGCACGACAGCGCGGCCCGCGTAGCGGGCGACGCCCAACTCAACGCCTGGGATCAGCTTCCGCGATCTCGCCTTCGATCAGCGCCATCAACGCCAGGCGATGATACGCTGGCATCGCCGCAAAATCCTCCGTCGTCAGCATCGGTCCGTTCCTGCGCCGCAGCCGGCATGCCGGTGTCTGGCCGAACGTGACGCCCTCCAGCTCAAACTCATCCCCGCCAATCGTCACGATCATGTTGGCCTCCCACTCAATCAATCCAGGGACCGTTGTAAGAACCTGCTGCACGGCGCTTGGCCATGATCCCGCGGTGGGCGCTCTCGGCCACACAGAGCAACCCGAAAACCAGAAGCGCCCATGCATACTGACCGACGCAGAAGAGAACGATCACGCCGGTGCGGAGGATGACGCGATCGAGCGCGAACCAGATGCAAAGCATGGCCCAGACGGCAATCAGCAACATCGCGTGCTGAAGGAAGGGAAGGGCGGCGCTCATCATCGCCCGCCCCGATAGAAGCCGCGCCCGCGCATCTGCGACCCGAATTTCTTGCGCCGCTCGTATTGGCTTAGGACCTCGCCATTGAGGCGCTTCACCTTCCAGATCGCCTGGATGTCCTTGCGCGTCTTCGGCTTATGGTGCGCTCGGCACATGAGCTGATCAGGCTTGGCGTAGAGCCACACTTGCGGCGTCGAGTGCTCCCCGATGAGGCCCTCAGATTCTTCGCAACCTTTGACGCAGCACTTTCGGCCCTGCTTCTCGTAGAGCTCATCGTATTCACGCTGCGTGAGATAGAGCCGCGCCATCAGGTCTCGCCCGGCTCATCATCGACTTCCGGATAGGGCGGGTTCATGCCGCATTTCACCGCGAGCGCGTTCAGGCGCCGTTTGCGTGCGCGAACTTCTTCGGGATCAGGCTTGCCTGCGCGCAGCCACGCTCTGACGCCGCCCGCTTCGGCAATGCGTTCGCGAATGCGCTCGCGCTCCTCGCGCGTCGGCCAGCGCTCACGTCTCACGACCCGCCACGCACTTCGGCACAGACGACATAAGAATAGAGAGAAGCGCACATGCGCGGCCCTTCGTTCGAGAAAACGAAAGGGCCCGGCGAGACGACGACAGGAGAGACGCGCCGTCAGCCGCTAGAACTCACGCACGCGTTCCTAACGTGCGTCAGACACCTCGCGCGCTTTCGTAGCCGTTACCCGCCGGCTTGCTTGAGAAATTCATCCCAAGCGCATGCGCGCGTTGCCATTGACACTACCAGAACAAACATGGAACGCAAGCGAAATGACGCGCGCCGATTGGATGGCGGCCGAACGCGCTTTCAACCGGCGCGAAGAGCTGCCGAAGGAATACGAGATGGGCCAAGGACGCTGGAGCAAATGGAGCGTCGGCGGCGACGAACGCCACACGCTGGAATTCGGTTTCGCCTATCGCTTTGACGTTCGTGCTGGTCCTAAGTCCGACGGTCTTCATCCAGACCTCTGGTACGCGAGTGCACGCGCGGGTTCGCTTGGAGAATTTCCGACATTCGAGGCCGCTGCTCAGGCATGCGAAGACGAAGCGCGGCGCCTGATCGAAGCAGCGCTGGAACGCGACGATCAAAGTTACGACATGAAGCTCATCACGGAGCAGTGGACGCTTTACTTGAAGCTGCCGCATCGGCTGCGGTCGCGCAAGACGCGCACGCGGTACAAGTGAGGCAGCAACGGACACGAGCTTCCGCACCGCTCGGCTAGGAGCGGTTCACTGATAAGCCACTGGCTTGAATAATGATCGGCACGCCATCTTTGGCGGGGTCATTCAAGATCAGAGCGCTGAGGTCGTTGATGGACTCGGTGGGTTTGAGGTCGTCGAGATCATCGCTCAACGGCCGCGCCTGAGCATTTGCAAATTGCTCCGGGAGTGCGGCGGTGAAAGGCGCGATGCGACAGATCAGAGACAGATACTCGCCGTTCGGCAACTCCGAGTAACCAAACGGCATACCAAGTTTTGCAAGTTTGGCCTCCAGCGTTTCCGGCTTTTCCTTCGAGAAGAAGAAACCTACTTCGATCGCCTGGCCGGCGGGTGCGGGCTCCCACCAAAACACGGGCTTGCCCTTTTGGCCCTCCGTCAGCGGCTGGCGGCCAGTCAGATAATCTGTCGGGAATATCAGGGTGAACACATGCGCCGCGCCTTGTTCAGGCGTTGGCGGGCGCTTCCATTTGGAAAGCGCTCGATCGGGTGCAGAATCCACCGATGTCGCCAGCTTGGGCACGTAGCGGTCGGCGAGCGCGAAGCGAACCCATCCACTCGCGTGAAAGCTCACCTTCGCGTGCCCCGTCTGACCATGCACGCCGAGATAAACGTCATTCTTGTGCTGCGACACGACCCACAATGAGGAGTGAGCGACGTCATCCTTGCCCACACCGAACCGGAATTTGTCGATCTTCAAGGCAGCCCTCATATGCGTGTTAGCGCGATCGCACCGCACGCCTTCCCGAAAAGCTATGCGCCCGTCATCAAGCTGAATGAGAGCGGCCAACTGGAATGGGCGAAGATGCGCTGGGGTTTGCCAGGTCCGCCGCAATTCGGTTCAGCGCCCGTCACCAACATCCGCAACGTGAAGAGCGCTCATTGGCGTCCGCTTCTAAAGCAACAATTCCGTTGTCTCGTCCCGTTCACCGCATTCAGCGAATACGAAGACGCATCACCAAAAGGCAAGAAGCAGATCCGCTGGTTCGCGCCACCCGATCGCGGCATGCTCTTCTTCGCCGGCATCTGCGGCGAATGGTGGGGCGATTATGGCAGTAAGAAAGAGCCCAACGAAGGCAACCACAAGCTCTTCTCGTTTCTGACGACTGAAGCCAACAATCTTGTGCGCCCGGTGCACGCCAAGGCGATGCCGGTCATCCTGCCCAACCAGTTCGCCTGCAAGGAATGGCTGAACGCGCCGACCGATCAGATCGAGATCATCCAGGCGCGTGTTCTGCCAACACCCGTGCTGGAGATCGTTTCGGATGAGGAAGCATCGCAGTATGGCGGTGGTTATCTCAGATAAGTGCTTGCCTCGCTTGCCGCGCGAGAACGCAAGGCGACGGCAACAAGACGCCGAGGCGTTTATCTCTGCGCAGAAATCGACTATCCTAAAGAGGAAGGGGGTTAACTGGAGGTCGAGCCAATGTCGGCGCAGCAGAAAGAACTGAAGACGTACACATTCGAGTTTAATAGACCACGACGCGACGATTACAGAGGAATCCGCCGTCGCTTGGAGGCGGCCGGTCTTGAGGTCGATAAGCTTCCTCACAAGACGCTTTTGCGCCTTCGCCGAAATCCAGACAAAATTCCTTGGCCCGATTTCCGTCGGCTATTGGTTGGCGCCGTCGATCCGCGCCGCGGGTCTTTCGTGCTCAACAGCCTGAGCACCGGCCGCGCCTGGGTCATGTCGAACACCGGTAATCGCGCGGGTGAACTCGTCGACGTCGAGGATTGATGCGTGTCGCTCTTCTAACAGCGGTGTTTGCGTGCTGGCCGGCGATTGCGCTCGCCGATCGGTGCACCGCGCCGCTGCCCCAACACGCCGGCGACACGTTTTCGGGAATCGTCCGCTATGTCGGCGATGGGGACAGCCTCTGCGTCGGCGCGAGCACGAATCCAAACACTTGGATCGAAGTCAGGCTCGCAGATTTCAATGCGCCGGAGCTTCACTCACCGACGGGACCGCGTGCGAGAGCCGCGCTCCAACGCATCGCCATGGGACATCAAGCACGCTGCGTTGCCGGCGGCGGTCGTCGCGGCAATGTTACGTCCTATGATCGGGTGATCGCCACGTGTCGCCTCGATGGCCGTCGCATTGGCGAGCTCCTGCGCGAGGCTGACGCCGAAGAGGGTGGCCGTTAAACGGAGCTGCCAACTCTATGCGTCATCGTTCAAGAATTCAGGCGGGCCTTGCGATGCACGCTGCGCATCGAGATCTTCAAGCGCACGCTTTTCTTGGATTAGGCGCTTTGTCGGGCTCCAGTCGCCAACGGTAAGCGCCGGTATCTTGTAGGCGGCGCGAAGGCGAGCGGCGAGCGCGGCGCTCCTTAGCCCCAAGTCTGTAAAATGTCTGCGCCGCGCTTCGAAGTATTCCTCGAAGTCGGGCGGATGAGCGATGTTCCCGGCGAAGCTGATCGTATTGATGGCGCCATCAGCACGGTTCGGCAGCGCAAGTAGCTCGTACATGAGGTCGTGCGGGATGGTGCGCCAGTCGACATCGTTGGGATATTCGATTGGCGGGGGAGCCGTAACCTGCGCCTCCAAATAGCCGTCCTGATTGCGCTGACCGAACGACAGGCCGTCGTCGCAAACAACGTCGGTGCATTTATCGACATACATGTCGAGCAGGCAGACGACGCGGATAGCGAGATATCGCGCGCTCTCAAGGCGTGCCTTGCGTCCCGCGAACCATGACTGCGCCCAGGCGATGCCTGCGCCGACCACTACGCCAATAAGGCCGAAAATCGCGTCGAGCATGAGGCGAGCCTTAGTCGTCGCTGCCAGGAAAGAGCGGTGTCGCAAGGACGTTGCGAATCTCGGAGCACCGATGCTCGGCGTTCTCGCCGCGGACGCCATCACATGCCAGGCGCTCTATGTCTCGATGCTGTCCGCGGTCACGTGCGTCGGCCAGCGTGCCGTACCAAGTCACGAGGATCAGCAGCGCACCTAGCATCACAATGGGCTGATCTGTGTTTTGCTGGGTGCGGTGGTAGAAGTAGTATAGGACGACTGCGGTGACAGCGACGGGAAACGCGAACCCAAATAGCGAATAGCGTGGGCCTAGGTACGCGCTGGCGATCAGCGCCACGACAATAATAACTGCGATGGTCTGGAAACGCTTTGCGGCACACATGCGTTTCAAAACGTCATCGGTTGCCGACATAGCCACTCCCATCGAGTCTTGACGCAACCAGCAATAGTCGAAAAGGCTCGGTTGGGGGAGGGACCGATGAGAACAGTCATTGCAATCACATTGGTTTGTTTTGTTCTCTGGGCTTGCGGCGCGCCGCCCGCCACGAATACTGAGTCGGCGCAAGCCGACGCGGCCGTGGCCGAGGGCGGCGCATTCGAGCAATATTGGACGACTGTAGAACGTCTCGATCGGCGCACTTGCGCGACGCGTTCTTGCGGCGTGGTTGGACAGTTGATGTTTCGCGAGTCGGCTCATGTCTATGAGATCGCAGACGGTTGGGCGCGGATCACCAATCCGTACGACGGGAGCTGCGTTGGCGGCCGAAGCGAATACGTTGACCGGGGAACGGCTGACTGTGGCGAAGCGAACGGATTCGTTGATGGCAAATTCGCTGAATGGGTCGAGTTGAGCGGTCTATCGACGGAGCGTCCTGTGGACCCGGCCGAAAGCGCTGCCGCAGACGAGACGCTCGTTGCTCAATCGGACGATTTCGCGCGCCATCGGCGCGCCTTCGCCACGGCCGCCGCGCAGCTGATCAGCGAAGGCCGTTGCACACGAGCGGATTTCGAAGAAATCGGCGGCTGGATGAAATCGGTGAACCAGTATCGGGATCAGCCGGCCTATTTCACGTATTGCGGCGGCATGACCAACGCCAACAAGATCTATCTCGACGCATCAACCGGGCGGATCTTTCGCTAGTCTTTGCGCGGTCCGCGAGACGTCCGAACAGCTGGCCTACGTGCGTGCATCACCAAGCTTGTCATGAGCTCCGGATTGTGACAAGAACAAACAAAGAACACGCCGAAGGGTAACCCCATGACGCGCGCGAATTGGAGCACGGCTGGGCGCTCTGCAGGTTCCTCCCTTGGAGTGTCCAAAAACGCTATAGTTTCAATAGGTAATAGCGGTGAGAGGCAGGGTAGGAGACTCGCTTCAAACGCGGTATCAACACAGATGCCAGCCGTCCAGGACAAGCCGAAGATGACACGTTACGCCCGCGAACTGGCGGCGCTGTCGGAAACCTATCAGCGCGCATGTGAGTGGGATGTGACGCCGCTTGTGCGGCTGGTAAGCGGTCTTGCGACACAGCCGCTGCGGGTGGTGGGCTCTGGCGGTTCCTATTCGATCGCTGCGTTCTGCGCGCGGCTGCACACCTGGAGCGTGGGGCAACCGGCGTATGCGGCCACGCCGCTCGACGTCGTGCGCACGCCTTTCGTCCACGGCGCCGGCGTGCTTTGCCTGACCGCAAGCGGACGCAACAAAGATATCTGCGCGGCATTCGAGGCGTCGGCGCTTGCAGAGACAAAGCCCACCTCGGTTTTCTGTTTGGCGGAGGGTTCCCCGATCAAGGCGCTCGCCGTGCAATATGGCTTCACGGACATTGTCGAGGCGGCGCTCGATATCGAATCCGATGGGTTTCTTGCCGTCAATTCGTTGCTGGCGTCATGCGTGTTGCTCGCACGCGCATACAGGATCGCTTCGGGCGCCGAGAGCGAGCTGCCAGGAACATTCGACGACCTGATGGCGCATGTGAGCGTCAGCGACGACTTCGACGCAGAAATGCGCGAGGCGCTTAGTCGGAATGCAGTGAGCGTGCTCTACTCGCCGGCGGTCGCGGCCGCTGCAACGGATTTGGAATCCCGCTTCGTCGAAGGCGCGCTCGGCAATCTTCACATCGCCGATTGGCGCAATTTCGGACACGGGCGTCACCACTGGCTCGCCAAACGCGGTTCGGCAACTGGCGTTGTCGCGCTCATAGGCGAGAGCGACGCTTCGCTTGCGCGGCGAACACTCTCGACAATCCCCGATGAGGTGCGCTGCGCGGCGCTCCGGTTCAGCGGCGATGAAGATGTACAAGCGATCGCCGCGTTGGTGTCTGCGCTGAGGATTGCGGGAGTTGCGGGCGAACTCGTCGGTATCGACCCTGGCAGGCCGGGTGTCCCCGAGTTCGGCAGGAAGCTCTACGGACTGGGTCCGCGCGTGTCGCGCCCGACGACTTCGGAGATCGCGGTCGCGAGGAAGGCCCGGGTCGCGCCTGAACTGGAGACCGTGTTTCGGTCCGAGCGTGAAGCTGTGCTCGCGCAAATTGGCGACGCGCGAGCTTGCGGTGTCGTGCTCGATTATGACGGTACGCTCTGTGATCGGCGCCGACGCTTTGACCCTTTGGACGACGCTATCGCTGCCGCGTTGCGCGCCATTCTCGACGCTGGCGCGATCGTCGGTATTGCGACGGGCCGAGGACGTTCTGCTGGAACCGAACTTGAGCGCGTGCTGCCGCGCGATACCTGGCCGCGTGTTCTCGTCGGTTACTACAACGGCGCCGTCATCCATCCCTTGGGGGCCGCGCCGACGGATACCGATGCTGACGAGACCGGTACGAGGATCACAGAGCGACTGAAGCAATGGTTTCCGCAAGCGAGCGTCGAGGCGCGCCGTTGGCAAGTCAGCGCCGAAGGTTTCCGCCATGGGCGGCTTCCGGCGATCGCGCACACTGCGTCGCGTCTCTTGGCCGAAGAGGGCCTTCCCGCCTACGTCGTTTGCTCATCGCATTCGATTGATGTGCTGCTGACAGAACGACGCAAATGCGCGGTTGTCGACGCCGTCAAGGCAGCGGCGGGCGCCGGCAATGAGGCCCAAGTTGTTCGCGTGGGCGATCGGGGTCTCTGGCCCGGAAACGACTTCGATCTTTTGGACGATGTACTGGGCCTTAGCGTCGACGAAGTCTCTCGCGACCCCCGCCATTGCTGGAATTTTGCGCCTCCCGGCGTTTCCGGCCCTCAGGCGACGATCCATTATCTGCAGCGGATTTCGCCCGCGCGCGGAGGGGGGCTGCGACTCGACGTAGAGTAGCGCCAAGGTGCCGACTTGAAGGATGAACTCGCTGAAGCGCTATTGGCTCGCGTCATGGGCTGGGACCAGCAAAAGGTCGCGGCCGAGCGCGCCGTTCTGCAGGACATGGCGAGCTACAAATACGACGAATACCAGCAGTTCGCGCCGGGGCAGCGGTTCATTGAAAGTCTAGCGCTTTGGCTTCGTCAGTTCCCTGCCGGTCAGGCGCGCGCGACCGCCTATGAGTTCGTGCGCCGCCGTCTCATCTTCGTCTCGGTCGCCGAACTGGACCAACTCATTACGCTGAGCTTTCCTACGCTCATCCGTCCTTGGCTCATGGGCCACGCTGCACAGAGCGCGAGCCTGCCGAATTATCGGGTCAAAGCGATTGAAGCGAGTGAGGCCTACAAGCTCTTGCTGCGCCAAACGCTCTTCTTGGGTCTAAGCGACGGCGCCAACACCGGCCGGTTTCGCCGCGCGAATCCGATCCTGTCGAATGAGCAGGTTTGGCACGCGTACGAAATCTCGGAGGACAAGGCCGCGGACTTCAAGAAGAAGTTGAAGAAGGATCTGAAGAAGCTCCTTGGCCGCGATCCGAGTGACGAAGAGTGCCGCTACCGTGCGGTCGTGCTGATCGACGATTTCACGGCCAGCGGACGCACCTATTTGCGCGAGGATCCGGACGGGCCGACGGGGAAAATTCAGAAGATCTGGACGAAGCTGAAGGATCCGAAGTCGGTATTCGCCGAATTCGTCGATCAGGAAAACGTCGTTCTCTTGGTCGTGTTCTACGTCGCGGCCGCGCAAGCCATCGATCATCTCCGGCAGGCGCTGCCCACGATCCTGGGTTTGAACGCCGACATTCTCAGAGTTGTGCATCCCTTGCCGAGCGATGTGCGGATTACCGGCGGCGCAGATCAGGCTTTCCTCGATCTTGCTTCAGAAGATCGTTATTTCGACGCATCCGCCGACGACGAGCACGGCGCGGTGGGCGGCAGCTCCAAGCGCTTCGGTTTTGCCGATTGCCGCTTGCCGCTCGTGATGTCGCACAACACGCCAAACAATTCGCTCTTCCTGTTGTGGGCCGAAGGTGAGCACTCAGTGCAAGGGCTCTTTCCGCGCGTTAGCCGCCATCGGGGGACGGGCTGATGGCGCGCAACCCCTTTCGGGTCCGCGCCTCGACGCGCACGGTGTCCGACGATCAATTCATCAAGACCTTCGCCGCTTCCGCAGTCGAGATTCTGCAAGACCCCAAAAATCCATGGAGCGGGCTCGTCTTTGTGCGGAGCGCACCTGGCGGAGGCAAAACCACATTGCTGCGTCTGTTGACGCCCGGAGCTTTGAAGCGCGCGTTGGCGTACGGCGAAGATCAGCGCTATCGCGCGACCCGCGACGCGCTTCAGGACGCGGGTGTTGTCGAGGGGCAGAAGGCGCTGCTGTGGGGCGTCTATCTCCCGTTCGCGATCGAGTATCGAACACTGGATGAGCTGGGGGCGCGTGCGCTTCCAGTATTCCGCGCTTTGCTTTCCGCGCGGATCGTGCTGTCGGCCTTGAAGGCGCTGATGGCCCACTTGGATCTTGAGCATCCGGAAGATTTGAAGCGCCTGACCGCCACGTGGTCGCCGATGGCGGGCGCTCAATTGCCGGCCGAGGCGACAGGCGAGGCGCTGCTCGAATGGGCGTCGGCCATTGAAGACAGCGTGTTCGAGCTGATGGACCAGTTAGGCGCCGTGCAGGGAGCGGCCGGCAAGGGCCTCACCGAACTTGATGGTTTGCACTGGCTTGCTGACGCGGAGTTCAAGATAGACGACCGCAAGATCGCAGAGCGTCCGGTGCTGCTCCTCGATGACCTACAGTACCTTTCTCCAAGCCAGCACAGCTATTTCAACGGTGCGTTGACGGCGCTGAGGAAGCCTCTGGGCATCTGGGCCGCTGAACGGCTGGAAGCGCTGCAGGAGAAGGACTTGATCGCGCCGGGCGTCCTGGAGGGGCGCGACTATGACAGCGTGATCAAGCTCGAGGAACGCTGGCAGAGGCGCGACGCAGCGCTGAAGAAATTTCTCAGTCAGATTGCGGATCTGAGAGCCCATCAAGCAGATGGATTCGGCGACCGTGATTTCTTTCCCGCCATCGCTGACGAACTTGAAGCCGCGCAATGGGATGAAAAACTGAAAGCCGCGCGCGATCTGATAGAGGCGCGCATTCTGGCAGGTCCTGGCGGCGCGCCGCGCTACGCCACTTGGATTGCGCAAGCGCGCGAGAAGACGGGATCGCCCAAGGAAGTCGCTATCGAATGGGCAGCGCTGGAAATCCTCATCCATCGCGACCACGGCAAAGCACAACGCGCCTTCGAATTTGATCAGTTGAGCGAAGACGAGGCGCTGGTGCGCTCGAATGTGCGCGAGGCCGCGGAACTCTTTGTGAGCCGGGACGCGGGCTCGCCTTATTATTTCGGGCGCGAGCGGCTTTCGCTCTTGTCCTCCTCGAACATCGACCAATTCGTCGAGATGTCAGGCGACCTGTTTGAAGAGATCTTATCGGCGTCTCTCTTACGCAAAGGCGATAGGCCGCTTTCAGCGGAACGCCAGGATGCAATCCTAAGATCTGTCGCGGAGCGTCGCTGGGATGCAATTCCGCGCGCGGCGGCCCAAGGCCACACGATGCTGCGCTTCTTGGAGGCCCTGGCTGAGCTATGCAAAAGCAGAACCTATGAACCCAACGCGCCTTATGCGCCGGGCGTCACCGGCTTTGCTATATCGATGGCCGACCGCGACTTCCTGATCGGTCCCGAGGCAGCCAAGCTTGGCGATGAGATGCGGGTGCTCCGCGAGGTGTTGGCGTCCTGCATCGCGCTCAATCTGCTGGAGCCGCGTCTTGACGCAAAGAATAAGGGCGAGCGCTGGCTGGTGCTCTATCTCAACCGCTTGCTCTGCGCGAAATTTGGTTTGCCGCTGGGCTATGGCGGCTGGCGCCCGCGTAAGCTCACTGCTCTCAAGGATTGGCTGGGCCGCGCCTCGATTGGAGCCAAGTCCAGTGGCTAGCGCCAAGCGCACCATGCGGTGGGAGCCCTACGTGCTCTGGCGCGGGGACGAATTCGCCCCCTGTTGGAAGGCGCATTTGGCGATGCGCGCCCGTGACGTGCTCATGATCGCCGGTCTCGGCTTTGATCCACGCGCTGTCTCGGTCTCTCAAGAGATCATCAATGCCGGCGGGGCCGGCAAGCGCGACCTTTGGCTCCTCTGCTACGACAATGGCCAAGAGACGACTGAAGCTCAGCGTGCGGCGGTCACGAGCAACGATCAGGGTTTTGCGACGCTCTTCGCCGCGCCGCGTTCGATCGAACGTCTTCCGATCGCCATGCGTACTGACCGCGCCCGCAGCGCCACGTGCCAGAACACTAAGGCGGCGATCTCGCGGCCGGACGAACTCTTCGCTTATGATGACGTGATCGTCGATATCAGCGCGATGCCGCGGATGATCGCGCTGATGACGCTGGCGCAATTGCTTACGCTTATCGATGACCGTTCCGCCGCCGGCCAACCTTCGCCCAACCTCCATGTGGTGGCGGCCGAGAGCGTGACGCAGGATTTCGCGACGGTTGAGGACAGCCTCGACGCAGATGTCATTCTGCTGACGGGGTTTTCTGGCCGTTTGGATTCTGAGGCGCTGAGAAATCCCAAAATCTGGGTTCCGATCCTCGGCGAATCTCAGCACCTCAGGCTCGACAGGATTTTCGGGAAGATTCAGCCCGATCAAATCTGTCCCGTGGTGCCGTTTCCGACGCGCGATCCGCGCCGGGGAGATCGAATTGTCGAAAGTCATCAGCGCATTTTATTCGACGAATTTCGCGTCGAGCCGCGCAACATTCTCTACGCTTCAGAGTACAATCCGTTCGAAGCGTATCGCGAGATTTTCAGCACCATTGACCGTTATCGCAACGCTTTGGTCGACCTCGATGATTGTCGCGTCTTCGTGTCGCCGCTCTCATCGAAACTATTGTCGGTGAGCGCCTTGCTAGCTTGCTACGATCATAAACGGCAGAAGAGCGGGAAGTTCGACGTGGGTATCCCTTACGTCGAAGTAGCCGCCTACGGCGCCTCGGTGGGGAATCTCGAGGCGGAGCGCGTTCTCACGAGCATGTGGCTCACAGGGGAGTGGGAAAAGCCATGAGTAGGATTGATCTGCAGCTCAAGAAAGCTGCCAAGGGCGCTTCCGTCATGGGAAGCGGCTTCATCGCCCTGGATTTCGTTTACGGCCAAAACGGCCTCTTTCATTCGACAGGGGGCTCCTGCGGCAATGTCTTGATCGCGTTGTCGTGGCTTGGTTGGACGAGCACGCCGGTGAGCCGCCTCGGCGCTGATCCGATCGGAGATTTCGTCGTTGAGGAGATGGAGGCCGAATGCCTCGATCTCTCGTTAGTGCAACGTGCGGAAGCGACGCCCACCCCGGTCGTCATTCAACGTTTCGTCGATGATCCCGCCGGACGCCGCCATCGTTTCTCGTTGGTATGTCCCGATTGCGGGGCTTGGCTGCCGCGTTACCGCAATATTGTGCTTTCTCACGCCGAAGAGGCGATGCAGCACGCTGTGCCAAAGGCCTATTATTTTGACCGCATTTCGCCTGCGACCGTGACGCTGGCAGAATGGGCGAAGCAAGCGGGCGCGCTTGTCTTGTTCGAGCCGTCCTCCATCGGGGAGGATGTGCTGTTCGAGCGGGCTGTTGACGCCTGTCACATCCTCAAATTCTCCGATGAACGGTTTGGGCGCGATTCTGAATTGTGCCAGGCGCGAGGGCCCCAACTCATCGTTAGGACGATGGGTTCGGAAGGCCTGCGCGCTCGATGGAAAGGAAAATGGAGTTCGCTGGACTCTTTCGCCGCGCCGAAGGTCGTCGACGCTGCTGGCGCAGGGGATTGGTGTAGCGTCGGCCTTCTCCATATCCTCGGCCAAAAGGGACGGTCCGGTTTCGCGGCCTCACGTAAGGCTGATGTCGAGCGAGCTCTGCGGCTCGGACAGGCTCTGGCCGCCTTGAATTGTGGATATGAGGGCGCGCGCGGGCTGATGAGCGCGATCCATTCCGTTGAACGGGTCGATCGCCTGCTGCGAAGCGCCTCCGGCGGCGGTGGTCAGCTTGAAGGGACGGACGACGCAGCCGCTTCGCGGAACCAAGTAAAGCTCTGCACGGTCTGCGCAGAGGTCGGCAAGCCGAAGGCCAAGGCCTCGCCTGCGAAGGCCAAGCGCAAGAAGTCCTGAAAGGGCTAGCCGTCGACGATATCGTATTTGTCGCCTTGGACGTTGCGGACCCGCCACGTCTGGCCGCAGCGCTCGAGTTCGGCGTTGAGCCACTGCTCCGGTGGCAGTTCCATGCCGGCCAGCATGGCTGAGCTGATGCCGTCGTGGCTCGCAATGTAGAAGCTGGCGAGCTGAGCGATCGTGGATTTGGCGCGGGCCAGAAAGGCTTCACGTTCCCCTGGCATGAGTACGGCCAGCTGGAACAAGGCGCCGTCGCGTTCACCTCGGATCGCATGGAGCTCCGCGAGGTGGGCGGTGGCGGCTTCCTGGGCGAGCTGCTTAGGCAGGACGACAAGCCGGTAGAGGAAGTAGAGCAACGACAGTGCTGCAAGCGCGCTAACGGACCAGATCGCGGTCCAGGTGGCGTTGCCGGTTATCGCCCAGGCCCCGATCCCAGCCGCGACGGTTGGCCCAAGTCCGAAGATTGCCGTCCAAGGGGTGTCGAGCCGGGCCCTGGCCAGGGTTTCCGTCAGGGCTCTCCGCGCCAAATGGCGCCAGTAGGGCGGGTGCTTTTCCGTCACGAATCCGGCCATCCGATTTGCCAGGCACATTATATTACTGTAGACGCGCGCTTCCTTTGACGCGGGATGGAGCAGCCCGGTAGCTCGTCAGGCTCATAACCTGAAGGTCAGAGGTTCAAATCCTCTTCCCGCACCCAAGAAAGAAGGCCCCAGCCATGGCTGGGGCCTTCGCCTTTTGGGGCTAAGCGGCCAGCGAAACTACCGCTCTGTCAGAGCCAAATCCTACTCCCGCACCCAAAAGTGTTCTCAAGATCTAGACGGCCCTGCTGGAAACGGCGGGGCCGTTTTGCTTTTCACGGGCACGTTCTAGAACTCGGCGCATGTACGTTCTGCAGATCGCAGTGATGAAGGGGCGGGGCGGCATATTGAGCGCCGTCACGCACTATGCGCGCATGTTCGATGCGGTCGGCGTGCGTTCGGCGACGCTCTATCGCGGGCCGGCGCCGGATGTCGTGCGCGCGAACGGTGCGATCATCGAAGCGCCGGCGAGTTTGACGTCGCCGCTGTTCGCAATTTCTCCCGAACAATTCTCTCTGCGCCGCGCCATTGTCGAGGCGGGCGGCGGCGCAGCGCCGGACATCGCGATCGTCCATAGCGATCTGGCGCTTGGCGCGATCAAGCGCATGTTTCCGTCAATTGCGGCCGTCGCGATTTGCCATTCCGACAAGTTGAAGCGCAAAGACCGCGCCGATCTCATCGTCGCGCTGAATGCCGTTCAAGCTGCGGCCGCGCGCGCCGCGCATCCCCGCGTTCGAGTGGCGCAGATCGGCAATCCGTTCGTCATTCCAAACCCAGCGTCGCTAGCGGTCGGAGCTCAGCCGCGGCTCAACTTCGTGGCCCGCTTTATCGACACAAAGCAGCCGCTCGCGTTGATCGAAGCGGTGGCCAGGCTTTCGTCGCGCCCTGCATTGCGTTTCATCGGCGCCGGCGAGCTTGAACCGCAAATGCGCGCTGCCTTGGCGACGGCGAATCTGGAGGCGGAGTTTCCGGGTTGGCTCGCCGCGCCGTTCAGCGAGTTCCACAATCAAGATATTTTGGTGTTGCCGTCGCTTTGGGAGGGCCTGCCTTACTTGTTGCAGGAAGCGTTGGCGCATGGCGTGCCGATCATCGCCAGCGACAATCCTGGCAACGCCGCCGCCCTGGCCGACGGCGCTTACGGCGCTCTGTTCCGGGTGGGCGACGCCGCCGCGCTTGCCGAGGCGATCGCGACGGCGCTGCCCAACCTTGACGCTCTCAAGGCCAAAGCCGAGAACGGCCGCGCGGCGCTTGAGGCCCGCTATGGCGCGCAAGCCTTTTGGCGCGCGCTGACAACCGAATTGCAAGTGGTGAGAGAGCCTTCGCATGTTTGATTGGCGCAAAGTCTCCTCCGACCCCACCAACCGCGAAGCAACCATGGGCGTGGATGCTTTCCTGCGCTCGATCACCCGCGTCGAAGAGACTTCGCGCCTCGACATGGTGCTGGATTTTTGCCGCGACAAAGAGGTGCTCGATATCGGCGCCGGCGAGCACGACGTTTCGTTCTTCTCGGAAGAGGGTTGGGAGCATGGCCGCATCGCGCGCGTCGCCAAGCGCGTCGTCGCCGCCGAGCTGATGCCAGAGCTGTGCGCGCACTATAACGCCAAGGGATTCGACTTTCGCCATGTCGACGCAACCAGCGATGTCGATCTCGGCGATCGCTTTGATCGCGTTTTCATTGGCGACGTGATCGAGCATGTGAACGATCCAGTCGCTCTACTCAATTTCGCCAAGCGGCATTTGAAGCCGGATGGCCGCATTCTTGTTACTACGCCGAACCCATTCGCACCGCGCTTTCGTCAACATCGCCAGCAGCGAAATACGCGTTACGTTATGGCCAATCTCGAGCATACGCGCTGGGTGTCGATGTCGAACATGCACGAGATCGTCTGGCGCGCGGGTCTCGAAATGGCCGCGTTGCGTTGGCCATTGATGAAGAAACCGAAGCAGGGGCTTGCGCGCGATTGGGCGATCTTCAGTAAAAAACTACTCCTTTCCGTCGCTGCGCTTGAGGATGTGTTCGTCGAATACGCTTTTGAACTTGCGATGCCGTCGCAGACGCGTTCGTCTGCGGCTGTCGGCGCCGAAAGGGCTGAAGCGCAAGCGAACTGACGCTGAACGCGTTTTACCACGACGAACCGACGCGATACTGCGACGAACGGGCGGCGTTCTGCATAAGGCGATACCCTTTGCTGCGCTGAGTTCGCTAGGTTGGCGCGATGACGAATGGGCAGGTCGCAGAGGGAGGAATCGGCGCGCCGAAAGGCTTGCTAGACCATCCTGCGTGGACGCGTTGGGGCGCGCACGTCGCCTTCTGGCTCATGTATTTTGTGATCCGTACCGCGGCGGCCGCGGCGGATCCGCCTGAGGACGCCAGCGACTTTCCGTATCTCCTGAACCGCATCCTGGTTGTCGCGAGCTATTTCGTGCTGACCGGAATTTTGCTGGCGGCGATCGCTGGGCCGCGCGCGAGCCGTTCCAATTGGGCGCGCAATCTCGCGCTGGTGCTCGGCGCCTTGGCGATCGCGCCGCTGACGCAATACAGCGAAGAGGTGTGGCCGCTTTGGCTGTCGGGCGCTTCTCCCGAGCCGTTCCCGTTTGTGATTTACCTCTTCCAGTTCGGCTGGGCGTTGCCGCTATGGGGGCTGACGCAAGCGTTGCTCGGCTACCACTTCGAAACGATGACCCAAGCCCGGGCCGTCGCCCGTGCGCAGGCGCTTGCTTACGACGCGCAGCTCAAGATGCTGCATTACCAGATCAATCCGCACTTCCTCTTCAACACGCTGAACGCGATCTCGACGCTGGTCCTCGAGAAGCGCAACGCGCAGGCCGAGAGCATGATCCTGAAGCTCGCCGGCTTCCTGCGTTACTCGCTTGATCGCCAGCCCACGGAGATGGCGGCGCTCACGGCGGAGATGGATGCCCAGCGCAAGTATCTTGAGATCGAGCGCACGCGCTTTGACGACAAATTGCAGGTGCGGTTCTCGATCGAGCCGGGACTGGAGAATGCGCGGCTGCCGAGCCTCATCCTGCAGCCCATTCTCGAGAACGCCATCAAGTACGCGATCACCCCGCGCACGGAGGGTGGCAGCATCAACGTCGCCGCCTATCGGGACGGCGATCTGTTGCGCATCTCGATTGAAGACGACGGGCCGGGCCTGCCGCCGGAAGGCGAGATCCAACGCCGGCGCGGCGTCGGCCTCGCCAATGCGCGTGAGCGCCTTGAACTGATTTATCCCGGGCGCGCCGGGCTGATTGCGCGCAATCGCGAACCCAACGGGTGTCGCGTCGAAATCTGGTTGCCCTTGGAGGAAGAACGTGTCGGCCGAACCGCTGCGCCTGCTCTTAGCTGACGACGAGCCGTTAGCTTTGCGCCGGATGAAACTGGCGCTTGAAGACATACCCGACGTCGAGATTGTCGGCGCCGCGAGCGATGGCGCGCAGGCGATTAACGCCATGCGCGACCTGCGTCCGGATGTTGTGCTGCTCGATATCAAGATGCCGCTTGCTGACGGCTTTGAAGTTGCGAACGCTGTCGAGGACTGCGGCAGCCCGGCGGTGATTTTCGTATCAGCGTTTGACTCCTACGCGGTTCGGGCGTTTGAGGCTTCGGCGGTCGACTATCTGGTGAAACCGGTTGAGTTCGAGCGTTTGGCTTCGGCCATCGATCGGGCCCGTGAACGCCGTGCCGCGCAAACTGCGGGCAAACGCGCGGAAGAATTAGCCGCTGTTCTTGATGCGCTTCGCCGTGAAGCCGATGAACGCGAAGGCCCGCGTTACGAGCGCGAGTTCTGGATTCGCGACCGTGGCCGTTTCCTGCGTGTGCCGGTTGGCGACGTTGAGCGCATTGAGGCTGAACGTGATTACGTGCGGCTCTATTGGGAAGGGCGCACTTTGCTTCATCGCGAAACCATGTCCCACCTTGAAGAAAAGCTCGATCCGAATGTGATGTTGCGTGTTCACCGGTCTGCGTTCGTAAACTGGGATCGCCTGAAGGCGGTGCGCCGCGATGCGAACGGGCGGCTCATGGCGGTGCTGCAGAGTGGCGATGAAGTGCCGGTCAGCCGTGCCTATGCGCAGCGCGTGATGGCCGAAATGAAGGCGCGCGGCTGAAGCCAAAAGGGCGGGCGGCCCGTGGAGTGGCCGCCACGCCAAGGAGGCATGAGGCGAAACTGAGTTTCTCGCCCCCTTTGAAGATGACGTGACAGCCGCTTTCGGATGCAGCCGCCGCGCGCTAGAAAGCGCCGGGAGGCGCGGATGTCGAACGGCGTTGTGGTGATTACCGGGGCGTTCGGCGCTCTTGGGCGGACGGTCGCGGAGCGCGCTAAGGCGCGCGGCATGGTCGTGGCCATGTTGGATCACGCGCCGCCGCCGCCGGAATTTGCATCGACGCCGTTGGTGTTTGGAGGCGTCGATCTCACCAAGCCGGATCAGACCATGGCCGCCATGCAAAAGGTGCGCGATGGCGCTGGCCGGATCGACGCGCTGCTCAACATTGCCGGCGGCTTTGCGTTTCGCACGCTGACCGACGGCGACTGCGCCGTTTGGGATTTGATGTATGCGATCAATCTGAAGACGGCCGTAAACGCCTCGCGCGCCGCGCTGCCGCACCTGATCGAAACCGGCGGGGCCATTGTCAATGTCGGCGCCGCGGGGGCGCTGAAAGCGGCGAGCGGTATGGGCGCGTATGCGGCGGCCAAATCGGGTGTCCACAAGCTCACCGAAAGTCTGGCCGATGAGCTGAAGGGCAAAGTGCGGGTCAACGCGGTGCTGCCGTCGATCATCGACACGCCGCAAAATCGCAAAGACATGCCGGGCGCTGATCACGCCGCCTGGGTGCGTGCTGAGGAATTGGCCGACGTCATGCTGTTTCTGGCGTCGCCGGAGGCCAGCGCGGTCACGGGTGCGCTGGTGCCTGTGACGGGGCGCGTTTAGGCCCGTTGCCGGATCGCTGCCGTAACAAGGCTTGCGCCTCCGCGTGAGGGAACTTTGGCTGCGGGAAATTAGTGCGCGCGTCGCGTGGAGCGTTAACGCTTTGCACCAGCGCGCTGCCCAAACTCACCTCGATGGCTTGCGTTCTACCAATTCGATTCCCCGCGTGGGAAAGTTCGAGGCGTGGGTAGGCTATGGCCGTCATCGTTATCTTTCGGATTGGATCGGATGTGTGCGCGCTTGAGCGCGGCTTGGTGCGCCAAATCGCGCCGATGCCGGCGCTGTCGCGCCCGCCGCTGATCCCCCCGGCCTTGGCGGGTTTTCTCAATCTTGGCGGCGAAGCTCTGCCGGTTCTGCGGGCCGATCGCCTGTTTGGCGCCGAGCAGGCGGCAGAAGGCATCTATAGCCACGTGCTCATCTTGCGCATCGGGGATGAGAGTTTCGGCTTGCTCGTTGATCGCGTTACCGACGTGCGTGATGTCGACCTCTCCACGTTGCGCCAAGTCGATGACGACGTGAGCCTGAACGGCTGCGTGAAAGGTGACGTGACGGTCGACGACGAACCGGTGCACGTGCTGAGCGGCGATCGCATGCTGTTGGCGGCTGAGAAGACGCAAGTCGAGCAATTGCGCGCGAGCGCGCAGGCGCGGCTCGATGAATGGGCGGCCGTATGAGCGAGGATGTCGCCCTCCGGAAGTTGATGCGCGCGCTGATCGCGCGGACGGGCCACGCCTATTATCTGGATAAGCCCGCGGCGTTGCGTGAGCGCGTAAAGGAGCGGCTCGAAGCGGCCGGCGTTGCATCGCTCGAAGCTTATCTCGACGTGCTCGCGGGCGTGGAGGGTGAAGCTGAGTGGCGGGCGCTCGAAGATCTGGTCACCATCGGTGAGACATATTTCTTCCGTTACGCGGATCACTTCGAGCGGCTGCGCAAGGACATTTTGCCGAACCTGTTGAAGCGCAAGGCCGAGGATCGGACGCTGCGCATTTGGAGCATTGGTTGCGCCAACGGCGCCGAAGCGTATTCGATCGCCATCGTGCTGCATGAATTGCTCGGCGCCTCACTTAACCAATGGCGTATCGCAATTATTGGCGGCGATATTTCGGAGCGAGCTCTCACCGCGGCACGGGCTGCGCGTTACGGGCAATGGGCGCTTCGCACCGTCACGCCGGCAGAACGCGCCGCGTATTTCACTCAAGTGGATGCGCGCACCTGGGCGCTGAAGCCGCACTATCGCGCTATGGCGCGGTTTGAACGCCAGAACATCCTGGACTTGCTCACGCCGACGGCGCCGCTGCAGTGGAATGAGTTTGACCTTATCCTCTGCCGCAACGTGTTGATCTATTTCGCGGCCGAGCAGGCTGCCGCCTTGGCGCGGGCGTTGCGTACACGGCTCGCTGAAGGCGGGACCTTGTTGCTGGGGCACGCCGAAGCGGTGCTTGCCGAGCAGCCGGCGTTTGAGATGCCGACGCCGCCGAGTGAGTTCGAGTTAGTGTCAGCGCCAGTCGTGTCGCCGGCGGCGCTTGAAGCATGGCGCCCAGCGCCGCTGCCGGATGCGCCTTACATTCCGGCGCCCGCGCCGTCTCCGGCCGCCGCGCCGCCCGTTGCATCGCTAGACGATGTAAAGCGCCTGGCGGATGAAGGCGCTTACGAGGCCGCGCAGGCTGCATGCGCCGTGTTGATCGAGCGTCAGCCGACATCGGCGCGGCTATATTATTACCGCGCCATCCTCCGGCATGTGAGCGACGATGCTGCCGGCGCGGAGGCCGATTTGCGCAAGGCGCTCTATCTCGATCGAAGCTTTGCCTTGGCGCATCATCGTCTGGGTTTGTTGCTGCTCAGCGCTGGCCGCAAATCGGAGGGGCGCCGCTCATTGATGACAGCGGCGCGGATCGCCTCGGCTCAGCCGGAAAGCGCTCAGTTGGAAGAGGGCCAAGGCGTCACCGCGCACGCGTTCGCGGCTATGGTCCGCGCGCAGGTCGATGAAACGGACGCCGCTGCATGAGCGTCGCCGCCAACCCTTGGGAGCAACGTTTGTTGGAGGAGCGCGCGCGTGCGCTCGCCGGGCAAACGACGCGCGAACCCGCCGAACCCGCGAACGTCGAACGCGTCGTCGTGTGCGCGCTCGGGGAAAGCCTTTTCGGCATCGGCGTGAGCGAAGTGGCGCGCGTTATACCGTTCCGCCACCCGGCGCGGCTGCCAGGCGCAAACGCCGCGCTTCTTGGCCTTGTTTCGGCCGCCGGAATCTATCGTCGCGTCTATGATCTAAACGCGCTCTTGCACGGGCAAGCTGGCGCGGACACGGGACACTTCTTGATGTTGCGCAACGACGCCATTGGTTTGCGCGTCGATGCGGCCCTCGACATCGCCGACGTTGCGCCGCTTACTGATGGTGAAGCGCCGGATATGGCGCCGCACGCTGCAACCCGTGCTTACGCGCGCGCCGTCAAAGCCGAACTTTTCGGTGGGCGGCTGATCTCTCTTCTCGACCTTAAAGACTTGCTGCCGGCGGCTCTGCCGGTCGCACAAGGAGGACACATACGTGTCGATCTCTAATCGCCTTATTCTCGGCTTTTCGATTGTTGTCGGGCTGCTGATTGTCCTCGGCCTTTACGGCATTTCGCAGATCGAACTCGTGCGCGAGACAACGGGCCGCATCGTTACGCGCGACCTCGCTATGATCCGTGAGATCGCGACCGTGTCGGACGCGCAGGCTGAGATGCGTGCGTACCGAGAAGACGCGCTGCGCGACGGCCTTTCGGCGCGAGGCGCGCCGGCGTCACTGGCGGAGAACCAACAGCAGTGGCGCAACGCCGCAGTCCGCACCAACGATGCGCTGGGTCGCGCCAACGCGCTAGCGGATCAGTTCACCGCGGACGCGCTGTCGGCCGAGCGCAGCCAAGCTTGGGCGCGGATGGGTTCGGTGCTCGATCAAATCGGCGCGGAGATGCAGGGCATCGAAGCGGCCAGCGAGCGACAGTTTACGGCCTTGCGCAGCGGCGACTTGAACGCGGCGCTGGCTCAGGAAGATGAGCTCATTCAGCACCGCACAGAGTTTGCGCGTTTGGTGCGGGAGGTCCATCAGGTCGCCGATCAGGGTGTGGAGCTTGGCCAGACCCGCATTGTCGCCGTTTACAATCAGAGCCGAATATCGACGGTGATCGCGATCGTGATCGCATTGGCAATTGGTATTGTGGTGACCTTCCTGTTGCGGCGCTCCATCGTTGCGCCAGTCCAGCGGTTCATGGTGTTTGCCGAGCGCGTCGGACGGGGCGATCTTTCTGGCGAACCGGCGGTGACGGGGCCTGACGAGATTGGCCGCCTCGGCGCCACGCTCAACGCCATGGTGGACTCGCTGAAGCAGATTGCGGTTCAAAACCGCGACGCCAACGCCAATCTCGGCGCCGCGATCGCGGAGATCCGCGCTTCGTCTCAGGAGCAAGCCGCAGGCGTCGAAGAGCAATTGGCCGCGGTGCAGGAAACGGCCGCGACGGTGGATGAGATCACCCATGCCGGCGCGCAAGTCACCAAGCGTGCGCAGGAAGTTATCGCCGCGGCGCAGGCGACGGCGCAGACGTCGGCAGATGGCCTGCGCGCCGTTGATGAGACAGCGCGCGTGATGGACGCCATCCGCGAGCAGGCTGAGATTGTCGCGCGCAATGTCGTGGCGCTCAGCGAAAAGACCCAAGCGATCGGCGACATCATTTCGACCGTCAACGATGTGTCGGAGCGCTCGCATCTGTTGGCGCTGAACGCAGCCATTGAGGCCGCCGCCGCGGGCGAGAGCGGCCGTAGCTTCGCGGTCGTGGCCAGTGAGATGAAAGTGCTGGCGGACCAAGCCAAGGAAGCCACCAACCAGGTGCGGGCAATTCTCGGAGACGTTCAGCGCGGCATCAACACCTCGGTGATGCTGACTGAAGAAGCGGTCAAGCGCGTCGCCGCCGGCAAGGAGCGGACAGAAATCACCCAGCGCACGATTGGCGAGATCACCGGTCGGGTGCAGGAGGGCGCGTTGACGTTCCAGCAAATCGTTGCGTCGACCAATCAGCAGCAGCTCGGCATCGAACAGGTGATGAGCGCGTTGCAGAACATCCGTCAGGCCAGCCAGCAGACTGCTGCAGGCACGCGCCAGCTCAATGAGGCTGCAGGCAATTTGGCGATGCTCTCGCAGCAGCTGCAGGCCTTGTCGGATCGCTACAAGATCTAAGCGGGAAGCGCCCAATGGCCGACATCCGCGAACAATTGCTGGCGGCCTTTGAGGTCGAACTGGGCGAACACGTCGAGGCGATGCGTGCTGCCCTGGTGCGGGCCCGCGCGGAGCAGCCGGTCGATATGCGCGAGGTGTTTCGGCGCGCGCATAGCCTAAAGGGGGCGGCGCGCGCGGTAGACGCACCCGCCATCGAGGCGGCCGCGCATACGCTTGAGACACAGTTCGCCGATCTCTCTGCGGCGGGCGCCGCGCTGGATGAGCCGGCGATCGACGCCGCTGCCCGCCAGCTTGACGTGATCGAGCGCGAAGGGCGCGCGATGTTCGCGCCAGCTCCTGAAGCGCCCGCCGATAACCGCAACGGCGCTGCTGAGTTTCTCAGGATCGATGCCGGTCACATTCAAGGCCTCGCGCGCGCGCTGCATGAACTCTCTGCCGATATGGCGCAGATTGAACTCGCGTCGGATCGGCTCGGCGAGATTTACGCTCAGGCGCAAACGCTTACCCGCAGTATTGAGGCGCTCGCTGCACGTGCGCCTGCTCCGGAGCTAACGGCGTTAGCGGGTGAGAGCCGAGGTTTAGCGTTGGCCCTGGCTGCAGCGGTGCGCGAACAGAACCAAACGGCGTGGGCGGCTTCGCAAGCGGCGGCGCGCGTCCGCGGCCAGATGGAGCGGGTTGCGCTCGCGCCCGCTTCAAGCGTCTTCGCGGGCCTGGATCCGATGATGCGCGAGTTGGCCGAAGCGGCTGGGCGCGAGGTCAACTTCCGCGTCGACGGCTTGGAAACCCAGGCCGACCGCAAACTGCTCCAGGCGTTGCGCGATCCGGTTATTCATCTTCTGCGCAACGCCATTGCGCATGGTGCTGAGGCGAGCGAAGCGCGGCGCGCTGCTGGCAAGGCGGTCCGTTCTGAAGTGGTGCTGGAGATCGGCGCGCACGGCGGACGATTAGTTGTTTCTGTGCGCGATGACGGCGCCGGACCTGACTTGAAGCGCATTGAAGCGACCGCAATTTCGCGCGGGTTGCTGCCGCAGCGTGTTTTCGGCCAGCCGCCGCCGTCGCCCGAGGCGCTCATGGCGATTGTGTTTGAGCCCGAATTCTCAACGGCGGCCGGCGTCGACAAGCTATCGGGGCGCGGCGTTGGGTTGTCGGTGGTCGCGGAAGCGGCGCGCGCCCTAGGCGGCGAGGCCTACATGGAGCGCAGCGCCGCAGGCGGGGCGCAGGTCACCGTCTCTGTGCCGCTTTCAATGGCGCATCAAACGCTGCTTTTTGCGCGCGAGGGGCGCGATCTCTTTGCGTTGCCTTCGCACGCTGTCGAGCGGGTGGTTCGGGTGGCGGCTGACGCCCTGGAAGAGCTTGATGGTAGGCGGGTTTTTCACCTCGACACGGCCGGGAACCAGATCGTGGTCCCGGTTGTTACACTGTCTAATGCGGTAGGCGTTGCTAGTGCGGCGCCGTGGGAGAAGCCGTTCGTGCACATCGCAGTGGTGCGTCAGGGCGACCAAAGGCTGGGGCTTAGCGCGGAGAATTTTGAAGGTGTGCGGGCGGCGACCGTCACCTCATTCGACGACGCAGGCGCGGTCGGCGACCTAGTCGCTGGCGCCGCGCACTATGATGGCGACACCCTGGCGGTTGTGATCGATGCGGGCGCGCTGATGCGCCGCTCGGCGCGGGGCGAACTAGATTTGCGCGCGCCGTCGCGGCGTGCCGAGCGACTGCGGGCTGCGGCGCGTCACACGGTGCTTGTGGTCGACGATTCCATTACAACGCGCACGCTTGAGAAGAGCATTCTCGAAGCGCAGGGCTATCGCGTTCTGGTAAGTGTCGATGGTGTCGACGCACTCAATACGCTGCGGGCGCAATCGGCGCCGGTGGATGTCATCATCGCGGACGTTGAGATGCCGCGCATGGATGGCTTTCAGCTGTTGCAAGCTTTGAAAGCTGACGCTCATCTGGCCAGTGTGCCGGTCATCTTGATGACGTCGCGCGCCGATCCCGAAGATGTGCGGCGCGGACTGGACCTCGGCGCCGATGCGTATCTGGTCAAGCAGGATTTCGATCAGCGCGAGCTGTTGACGACCATCGGGCAATTGCTGTGAGCGGCCCGGCGCCAGCCGTTCGCGTCATGGTGGTCGAGGATTCTGCCACCGTGCGCACGCTGCTGTGCCACATCATCGATCGCGACCCGCGGCTGCAGCTCGCCGCCGTATGCGTCAGTGCCGAAGAGGCGCTGGAATCGATCGCGGTTGTGCAGCCTGATGTGGTGTCCATGGACATCCGGTTGCCGGGCATGGATGGCCTCGAAGCGACGCGGCAGATCATGAGCACGCATCCGACGCCGATCGTAGTGATCGCGGATGCGGTGCAGGATGCCGCCCTCAGCATTGCGATGAATGCGCTCAAGGCAGGCGCCCTGACGGTTCTGGAGAAGCCGGCTGGTCCCGCCGCGGCCGCATATGAATCTGTTGCGAGCCATATAGCGACACAGCTTTACATCATGAGCCAAGTGCCCGTGATCCGCCGGCGTGGTGACGCGCGCGCGGCGGCGCGCACGGAGCGCGCAAATCTCGATGCGCGGTTCGGCGGCGCGAGCGTGATTGGCGTCGGCGCCTCGACCGGCGGCCCGCCGGCGCTCGCTGCTTTGCTTGGCGCGTTGCCAGAGCGGTTTCCGGCGCCGATCCTTGTCGTGCAGCATATGGGCGGACCCTTTATGGAGGGGTTTGCACATTGGCTGAATGATCAGACGTCGCTGAAGGTTGCGATCGCCAAGGATCGCGAGACGCCGTTGCCAGGGCATGTCTACGTGGCCCCGGGTGATCGCCACCTTTCGGTGGTTGCTGGCGGCGTGTTGCGCGTGACGGCGGAGGCGCCGTTGGCGAGCCAGCGGCCGGCGGCCAACGTTTTGTTTCAGTCGCTCGCGCGTGTGCTGGGGCCGAAGGCGATCGGTGTCTTGCTCACTGGCATGGGCGAAGACGGCGCCCGCGGTTTGCTAGAGATGCGCGAAGCCGGCGCCTGCACCATCGCGGAGGATGAATCTACGGCGGTCGTTTACGGCATGCCGGCCGCGGCGGTGCGTATGGGCGCTGCAGCTATGCGCTTGCCGCTCGACGCGATCGCTCCGCGCTTGATGCAAATGATGACGGCGGAGCGCGCATGAGCCTCAGCAGCCCGCAGACGCTTCAGCGCATCCTGTTGGTCGAAGACTCTGACGTTCAAGCGCTGGAGCTGAAGCTGGCGCTTGAAAACGCCGGCTACGAGGTGAGCCGCGCCGCCAGCGCCGAGGAGGCGTTGGAAATTCTAAATCACGGCATTCCGGATTTGATCATCGCCGATCTCGAACTGCCCAATATGGATGGGCGCGAGCTGACGCGGACTCTGCGGCAAAACCAGCGCACCAGAGCGGTGCCGGTGCTAATGGTGACCAGCGCCAGCGCGCGCGAGGATGAGCGCGCCGGCCTTGAGAGCGGGGCCGACGCTTACGTCCAGAAGTCGCGTGATCTCCAACCGCTCTTGATGCGCGCAGCGGCTTTGATGCGCAGCGCCCGGCAAGAGGCGTCCGCAGAAGGCGCCGATTTCCGCCGCGCCCGGGTAATGGTGCTGGATTCAAGTGTTACCCAGCGCCTGAACCTCCAACAGGTGCTCGCCAACGATTTTGCGATGCACGCTTCAGGCGATCTCGATGAGGTCGTGCGCTCACTGAGTGCTGCTGAAGCGCCAGATTGCGTCATCGTCAATTTGCTGGACGTTCGGATCGACGGCGTGGCCGCGTGCGAGCGGCTGGCGCACGCGCGCGATCAAGATCAAAGCGCCCCGCACGGGTGTTTGATCGTAGGTGTCGGTGGGCGTGCGGTGGCGGACGGCGATTTGGTCCGCGCCGCCTTCCTCGCCGGGGCGGACGACGTGGTCGGTTCAATCGCGGACACCGAGTTGCTGCGGCTGCGTTTGCGGTCGCTTCTGCGGCGGCAAGCGATGCAGCGTGAAGTGCGTCGCCTCGAGGTAGAGCGCGCCAGCGCTCACGCGACGTCTGAGCACTTCCGCATGCTGGTCGAAGGCGTGCTCGACTACGCGATTTTCATGCTCGACGCCGATGGCCGGGTGACCACATGGAATGCCGGCGCTGAGCGTATCAAGGGGTATGGCGCTGACGAGATCATCGGCGCGCATTTCTCGCGGTTCTACACCGATGAACAGCGTGCCGTTCGTGAGCCCGATAGAGCGTTGCGTATGGCGCGTGATGAGGGACGCTACGAAGTCGAAGACCGCCGTATGCGCAAGGATGGCAGCACCTTCTGGGCGCACGTTGTCATTGATCCGATCCGCAGTCCGGCGGGCGATCTCGTCGGCTACGCCAAAATCACGCGCGATATCACCGAGCGTCGGGAGGCGGCGGAGCAATTGCAGGAAGCGCGCGTCGCGTTGATGCAGGCGCAGAAAATGGAGGCGATCGGCCAGCTGACTGGCGGCATCGCCCACGACTTCAACAACATGCTGGCCGGCATCATCGGCGGCCTCTCCTTGTTGGAGCGGCGCATCAAGGCCAAGCGCTATGACGAAACCAAAGACCTGATCGACGCTGCGCTGACCAGCGCCAACCGCGCCGCTTCTCTCACGTCGCGCCTGCTTGCGTTCGGCCGGCGCCAGTCGCTCGACATCCAGGCCAATGACGTCAACGCCATCGTGACGTCGATGCGCATGCTGGTTGAGCGGACTTTGAGCGAGAACATTACGTTCGAAGCAGCGTTTCAGACTCCCGAAGCATGGGCGATGACTGACGCCAGTCAGCTTGAGTCGGCGATCCTCAATCTGGTGATTAACGCCCGCGACGCGATGCCGGAAGGCGGGCATTTGCGGGTGGAGACAGGCTCGGCGCGGCTCAGCAAAGGTGCGGGCGGCGATTGCGCACCTGGCGAGTACATAACCGTCACCGTTCGCGATAGCGGTCAAGGCATGTCTGAAGATGTGTTGGCGAAAATCTTCGATCCGTTCTTCACGACGAAGCCGATTGGGCAAGGCACGGGGCTTGGCCTGTCGATGGTGTACGGGTTCATCCGCCAAGCAGGCGGGCAAGTTGTCGTTGAGAGTGAGGTCGGCAAAGGCACTTCGGTCACGATGTGGTTGCCGCGGGCCAACGCGCGACGCGAAGCTGAGCCGCGGCAGAGCTTGCGCGCGCAGGGCGCAGGCGAAACCGTGCTGGTCGTCGAGGACGATGCGCAGGTGCGCTTGATGATTGGCGAAGCGCTTGGTGAGTTGGGCTATCGCGGCGAGCTCTACGAGGACGCCGCGACATTGCTGCCGGTTTTGAAAGATAAGGCCAAACAGGTCGACCTGCTGATCAGCGATGTCGGTCTGCCCGGTGTCGATGGTCGCAAGCTCGCTGAAATGGCCCGCGCGATCCGGCCCGACCTCAAAGTGCTCTTCATTACCGGCTACGCCCAGCACGCTGGCGTGCGCAGCGAGTTTTTGACCGAAGGCATGGAGATGATCGTCAAGCCGTTCTCACTTGAGGGGTTGGCCGAGGCGATCAGCAAAATTCTCGCGGTCGCACGCTGACCGCTTCGCGCGTCAGGCGAGGCGCCGGGCGCTTTGCGCAATTGACGCTGGCGCGTGATCTGGGCGATGCCTCCCCCGTGAAATGACCTACGCTGAAGCGCATAAGTTCTCCGTCGCGCCGATGATGGATTGGACCGACCGGCATTGCCGGGCGTTTCACCGTGCGCTGACGAAGCGGGCTTTGCTCTATACCGAGATGCTGACCGCCGAGGCGATCATTCATGGCGACCGCCAGCGGCTCTTGGGGTTCTCCGATCTTGAGCATCCGGTGGCGCTTCAACTTGGCGGCAGCGACCCGGTGAAGATGGCTGAGGCGGCGCGCATCGGCGCGGAGTTCGGCTACGATGAAATCAACCTCAATATCGGCTGCCCCTCGGACCGGGTTCAGTCTGGCCGGTTTGGCGCCTGCCTAATGCGCGAGCCCGATTTGGTCGCGCGCTTGTGGGCGGCGGCGCAGGCGGCGGCGCCCAATGTGCCGGTGACGATCAAGTCGCGCATTGGCGTTGATGATCAAGAGCCGCGCGAAGCCTTGTTCGCGTTGGTGGACGCGTGCGCGCGTGAGGGCTGCGCGACGTTTGTGGTGCATGCGCGCAAGGCGTGGCTGAGCGGGTTGTCGCCCAAGGAAAATCGCGACGTGCCGCCGCTCGATTACGCGCTGGTGCATGAGTTGAAACGCGCGCGTCCGAAATTGACCATCGTGCTCAATGGCGGCCTCCGCGATCTTGAGCATGCACAGGCTGAAAGCGCTGGGCTCGACGGGGTGATGCTTGGCCGCGCCGCTTATCAGTCGCCGGCTGTGTTGCTTGATGTCGATGCGCGGGTGTTCGGCGCAGTGAATCCCGCGCGCGATGCGGTTGGCGCAGTGGAGGACTATATCCCTTACATGGAGGCACGCTTGGCGGAGGGCGTGCCGTTGCACGCGATGACGCGGCATGTGCTGGGGGTGTTCAATGGCGTGCCGGGCGGGCGCGCTTGGCGGCGGGTGCTTTCGCAGCAGGGCGTGCGCGCGGGCGCTGGCGTTGAGGTTGTGCGCGAGGCGTTGGCGCAGCTGACGCGACCTGCATTTCACGCGGCATGAGCGCAGAAATTCTATGGTTTGTGCTGGCGCTGATCGGCGCTGGTCTGTTTGCCGGCTTCGTGGGCGGTTTGTTCGGGATTGGCGGCGGCGCTGTCATCGTGCCGGCGCTCTATCTGGTGTTCACCGCGCTTGGCGTTGATGAAGCCGTGCGCATGCATGTCGCGGTCGGCACATCATTATCGACCATCATCTCCACCTCATGGCGATCACTTGCCGCGCACACGAAAGCCGGCGCGGTAGATTTTGACGTGTTACGCGCATGGGCGCCGTGGATCACTCTGGGCGCGCTCGTTGGCGGGTTGCTTGCGGGGGTCGCCAACACGCAGGTTCTGCTTATCGTCTTCGGCGGCGGGTTGTTGCTGATCGCCGCGCAGATGGCGTTCTCCTCGCCGAACTGGCGTGTCTGGTCGGATCTGCCGCGTGGCGGCGTGCGCGCTGCGATCGCCGGCGCCATCGGCGCGTTGTCGGCGATGATGGGGATTGGCGGCGGGGCGTTTGGCGTCACGGTGCTGACGCTCTGCGGGCGGCCAATTCACCAGGCCGTCGCCACCGCCTCAGGCTTCGGCGCCGCCATCGCCCTGCCGGCTACACTCGCTTACATCGTCACAGGCTGGGGGGCGGCCGGGTTGCCGCCCTGGTCGCTCGGTTATGTCAGCGTCCCCGGTTTCATCGTTCTCGCGGCGCTCACTGCGCTGACCGCGCCAGTCGGCGCACGCTTGGCGCATCGGCTGCCGCAGGCGGCGCTGAAGCGCGCCTTCGCTGTGTTGCTCGCCCTCGTCGCGCTCAATATGCTGCGCGAGGCGCTGTTCTAGCCGGGGGTCTTCACCGCTTCGAGCCGCGCCGGAAGCTCGGCCATGACAGCCTGACGCTCTGGTTCGCTCAATCGGCCCCACGAGGCGATCTCCTGCAGGCTGCGCCCGCAGCCGATGCACAGGCCCGTCTGACCGCTCACGGCGCAGACCTTGATGCAGGGGGTGGAGATCGGCGTGTCCATCTCACCAGCTAACCGGCTGGATTCATTCGCGCAAACACCGTGCACAATCGAATATATCGAATTTCAATAAATTCACATTGACTATCGATGATGCATATCGTATTTCGATATCACCCTGAAATCGCAGCAAGGCTGCATCTGGCCGGTTAACCGGCGGCATCTCCAGAGCGGGTTCAGGCAACAAACTCTGACCTAGGAGGGATTTTTCCATGCGTTTCGCTCTCATCGCCACAGGCGCCGCCGCTTTGGTCGCCATCCCGATGGCGATCGGTATGTCGGGACCGCAGATGGCGCCGGACCAGTTCGTGAGCGCGGTGCGCTGCACGGCGTTCGAGGTCGCCACGCAGCCCAAGGCAGAGACCGGGGCGGCGCGTATGCAGCTCAATTCCGAGGCGCTTCGCCAGTCGGCGGCCACCGTTGAGGCGGCCCGGACTGAAGCTAGTCAGGTCGCTCGCCAAGCTGTGATCAGCGAATCTGCCGCGGATGCGGCTATGCTTCGCCAGGAACAAGCGGCGGCCTGCGCCGGCGCTCAGATGGCGACGCGTGACGGAGCCGCTGACGCCGCGTAAACAGGAAGCAACGGCGCGGCGCCGCTGGGCGCCGCGCGGAGGGGAATGAGATGAACGTCCTGTTCTTGGCTACCGCGCTCGTCGTCGTCAGCGCGCCGTGCGTCGCCAATGCTCAGACCGAGATCGACCGTCGCGGTCAGGTCCGCATCGAAAGCGACTCTCCTGGCGGGGGCTCGTCCGCCACTGCCCCGCGGCAAACGCCCGCTACGCCGACGCCGCCAGCTTCGGCGACCGAGCGTGAGAGCGACAGCGCCGCGCGCACCGTCGCTGAACGGCGCCGTGGCGGAAAGCGTATTCCCGACGCTGAGTTGATAGGTCCACGCGGCGCTCTATAGTCGGCGCGCAACGCCGCGCGGTTCGCGCGCGTGCGTAACGGGCCGGCATCATGGATTTGAATTTCTCCGCGGAAGAGCTCGCGTTTCGAGACGAAGTCCGCGCTTTCATCGACGCAAATTATCCAAAGCACCTGAAAGGCAAGGTGCTGCGTGAAGACCTCTCGAAAGAGGACTTCCTCGCTTGGCACAAAATCCTCGGCAAGAAGGGGTGGTCGGCGCCGGCTTGGCCGAGTGAATATGGCGGCACCGGCTGGACCGCGACGCAGCGTTACATTTGGCTCGAAGAGAACGCGCGCGCTGAAACCATTCCGCCGCTGCCGTTTGGCGTCTCGATGGTTGGCCCGGTCATCTACACGTTCGGCACGCCGGAGCAGAAGCAGCGCTTCTTGCCTGGCATTCTCTCCGGCGAAGTCTGGTGGGCGCAGGGCTATAGCGAGCCGGGCGCCGGCTCCGACCTCGCTTCGCTCAAGACGCGCGCGGTGCGCGAGGGCGACCACTACATCGTCAACGGCCAGAAGACGTGGACCACGCTTGGCCAGCACGCCGATTGGGGCTTCTTCCTCGTCCGCACCGATACGAGCGCCAAGCAGCAGGAAGGCATCAGCTTCCTCTTGATCGACATGAAGTCGCCGGGCGTTACCGTGCGGCCGATCAAGCTGCTGGATGGCGGCTATGAAGTGAACGACGTTTTCCTCGAAAACGTGAAGGTGCCTGTCGATCAGCGCATCTACGAAGAAAACAAGGGCTGGACCTGCGCCAAGTTCTTGCTGGCGCACGAACGCGCCGGCATCGCAGGTGTTGCGCGTTCGAAGCGCAACGTTGAGCGCCTTAAATCGATCGCCAAGGCCGAGATCGGCGACGACGGCAAGCCGCTGATCGAGGACGAGGACTTCCAGCGCAAGCTCAGCGAACTCGAGATCGATCTCTCGGCGCTGGAAATGACCGAACTGCGAACGCTCGCACGCGAGCAAGCCGGCAAGGGGCCTGGCCCGGAAAGCTCGTTGCTGAAGATCAAAGGCACCGAAATCCAGCAGCGCCTCACGGAGCTCACGCTCGAAGCCGTCGGCAATTACGCGCAGCCCTATCCGCGCGGCCTCGGCTCGAACGAGTTTCCGGTCGGTCCCGATTATGCGGGCGCTGCTGCGCCGATCTATTTCAACTGGCGCAAAGCCTCGATCTACGGCGGCTCCAACGAGATCCAACGCAACATCATCGCGAAGATGGTGCTGGGTCTCTAACGCCGCCCATAAGACAGAACAATTTTGGAAACGCCGCGATGAACTTCGATTACACCGACGAACAGAACATGCTCCGCGACTCGATCGCGAAGTGGGCGCAAGGCCAGTACGATTTCGACAAGCGCCGCGAAGCGCTGGCGCACGAAGACGCCTGGAAAACCAATTGGGCGACGTTCGCTGAACTCGGCCTGCTTGCAGCGCCCTTGCCGGAAGATTTTGGCGGCCTGGGCGGCGGCGCGATCGACATCAGCGTCGTCACCGAAGAGTTCGGCAAGGCGCTCGTGGTTGAGCCTTATGTCCCGACTGTCGTCCTTGGCGGCGGCGCGCTCAATTACGGCGGCAATTCCGCGCAAAAGGAGGAGCACCTCAACGCTATCGCCACCGGCGAGCGCGTCATCGCTTTCGCCCAAGCTGAGCCGAAGAGCCGCTGGGCGCTCAACGATGTCAGCACTAGCGCGAAGAAGGATGGCGCCGGTTGGGTGCTGAACGGCCATAAGGCCGTCGTGATCGGCGCGCCGCAGGCCGATCATCTGCTCGTCAGCGCCCGCACCGCCGGCGGCCAGCGCGATGCGAAGGGCATTTCGCTTTTCCTCGTGCCGAAGAACGCCAAGGGCATTTCCACGCGCGACTACCCGACGATGGACGGCTCGCGCGCGGCGGAAGTCTATTTCGAGAATGTCAGCGTCGGCGCCGCCAATCTGATCGGTGACGCCGACAACGCGCTCGGTCTGATCGAACGCATCGTTGATGACGCCAACGCGGCGTATAATCACGAGGCCGTCGGCTGCATGCGCATGATGGTGTCCTCGACGCAGGAATACGCCAAGACGCGCAAGCAATTCGGCCGCGCCATTGCCGAATTCCAAGTGCTGCAGCACCGCATGGTCGACATGTTCATGGCCGCCGAGGAAAGCTACTCGATGGCGCTGCGCGCCACGATCAAGCTCGCCGACGATGCGGAGCGCGCCCGCGCTGTCTCCGCCGCTAAAGTCTCCATCGGTAAGCACGGCCGCTTCGTCGGCCAGGCGGCGGTGCAGATCCATGGCGGCATGGGCGTGACCGACGAAATGCGCGTCGGCCATTACTTCAAGCGCGTCACCATGCTCGACGCCACTTTCGGCAACGTCGACACGCACCTGAAGCGCTACACCGCGCTGAGCGCCAAAGCGGCTTAACGCGGCCCCACGCCGCGTTGTCTAATTGCGCAACGGGCGCACGCTTCACATATGCGTGCGCCCGTTGAGATTCTCTACAACAGCGTCTGCCCTGTCTGCGAAGCCGGTGCGTGCGATTTGCGCCGCCGGGCGCCAGCGGGCACCGGCGGCGCAGTCGTCACCGACGTTTCTCGCGCTCCCGAAGCATTGGCGCGTGCAGGCGTCACGCTCGATCAAGTGCGGCTGAAGATGCATGCCATCACGCCGGAGGGCCGCGTGCTCGCCGGCATGCCCGCGATCGCGTTAGCCTGGACCGTTACGCCCGGTTACCGAGCACTCGGCCGGCTCATGCAGACCGCGCCATTCAGTTGGATCGGGGCGATGGTCTATCACGTCGCGGCGCATCTGCTGTGGACATGGAATCGCGCCTGCGGCCGTTGGTAAGCGGCCTAATCCAAACCGGAGCGTTGCGCGTAAAGGCGGCATGAAACCCGCAGCCTTTGTAGCAACGTTCATGGTCCTTTCTCTGCTCGGCGCTTGCGCCACGCGCCCGCCCGTGCCGCGTGACATTGCTGCTCAGCCCATCGCCATCGAACAAGCGCTCGCCGGCCGCACGGTCGCGCGCGGCGAGTTCCGCTCCATCACCGGCGCGCGCCGCGGCTTCGACGCGACGCTGAATGGCACATGGGATGGGCGCGTGCTCACGCTCGTGGAGGATTTCGCTTTCGATGATGGCGAGCGCGACCGCAAAACCTGGCGGCTCGAACAAGTTGCGCCTGGCCGCTTCACCGGCACACGCGAAGATGTGGTCGGCACGGCTGATGGCTTTCAGGACGGCAATGTCTTCCGGCTCGAATACAATGTCCGCCTGGGTGACCGCGTCGTGCGCTTCCGCGACGTGCTGGCGCTGACGCCAGACGGCGAAGTGCAAAACGATGCGACAGTCGGCTGGGCGGGCCTGCGCGTCGGCAGCGTCTCCCTGCGCATCCGCCGCGAAGCAGTGGAATAGGGATAGAAGCGCCTCTATCCAACACATCGCGCCGCCGCTTGGAGCGCAGCGCTCTGCACCGCGGCTGCTAAATTCCAGGCAAAAGCGCGAATGCGGGCCGGAGGCCCGCGCTCCAGCTTACAAAAAGCAAGCGCCCCAATCCGACCGAGTTCAACTCGTGCCTATCATCACCTCGTTCGCACACGGGGGCTTTCAGAGACGTCCGAACCTCGAAAGGTGCGTGACACGGTCGGCGGGACTTTTGTTTGCGGGGAGTGAAACCGCAAAGCCCAAGGTGACGGACACCTTGCCCGCAGCACCGGCGAAAAGGGCATGGAGCTAAGCCCTGCGTTGCGAATCCGTCGATGGCGGGTCCGTGGCGAAAGCGGGGGCGGACCAGACGATCGGCACGCACATAAACCCCGCGCCCATCGTACAGGAGGCGAGCTGGCCATCGTCAGCATCTTACAACTCCTCGGGCCCAAGCCGGGAAAAACGATCGGACGACGGGGCGCGTGCAACGCGAGCTGCGCAAGCAGCACCCTTAGAGACTACTCTGCGCGGATCACGCGCCCCGTTCTCCCACTCTCCCGCCGGAGCCCGCGCCCGGCGCGCTTGAGCATGTCCGAATCCGGCGAGACGAATGCGCCGGATCGGCCCATATTGAGATCATGCTGGACGCCGACACCTGTCACGCCGCGTGCGACGCCAAGGATCGCCGTTTCGACGGGCGCTTCTATATCGGCGTGACCTCGACCGGGATTTACTGCCGCTGCATCTGCCCGGCGCGGACGCCTAAGCGCCAGAACCGCACCTTCTGGCCAAGCGCCGCCGCCGCCGAAGCCGCCGGATTTCGCCCATGTCTGATGTGCCGCCCTGAGCGCGCACCAGGCCTTGCACCGATCGACGCGCCCGCGCGTCTCGCCGCCGCTGCGTATGCGCGCATCGAAGCGGGCGCGTTAGAGGAGCAGGGCCTGGAGGCGCTCGCAGACGATCTCGGCGTCACCTCGCGCCACCTTCGACGTGTGATGAACGCGCAGTTTGGCGCCAGTCCGATCGACATCGCGCAGACGGGTCGCCTTCTTACCGCGCGCCGTTTGCTGAACGAGACCGCGCTGCCGATCACCGAGATAGCGTTTGCTTCGGGCTTCCGGAGTTTGCGCCGTTTCAACGCCACGATGAAGGATCGTTACGGCGCCTCTCCCTCGCAGATGCGTGGGCGCAAAGTAATTGAGCGCGGCGAGACGTTCACCGTCAGCCTGTCGCCGCGCGGCGATTACAACATTGCGCCGACCTTGCAGTTTCTGGCGACCCGGGCGTTACCGGGTGTCGAAATCGGCAATGCCAAGCGTTACGCGCGCACCATAAAAATAGGGGATGCAAGCGGCTGGCTGGCGGTGGGGATGGGGCCGAAGGGCCTCATGCTCACCTTGTCCGAGAATCTCGCGCCGCACTTGCGGCCGCTGGTCGCCAATGTGCGCGGCGCGTTTGATCTCGACGCGGAAATGACCACCGTTGACGCGCATCTGGCTGCCGACCCTGAGTTGGCGCCAGATGTGAAGCGAGAGCCCGGCGTGCGCGTTCCGGGTGCGCTCGATGGGTTTGAAACCGTTATTCGCGCCGTTCTCGGCCAGCAAGTCACTGTCGCTGGCGCGCGCACGCTGACTGATCGGCTGGTGCAGAGCTTTGGTGCGTCGAACGCTACATTCGCAAGCGAGGGGCTGACGCACACTTTTCCCGATGCGCCCGCGCTGGCGAACGCCGGTGTCAACGCTATCGCGAAGATCGGTTTGCCGAGAAAGCGCGCCGAGACTTTGCATCATCTCGCACGCGCCGCCGCCGAAGGTCGTCTGCCGTTAGCGCGCGGCGCCATTGCCGCTGGCCGCGCCGCGCTTGCCGAGATCCCAGGTATCGGGCCTTGGACGATTGAGTACGTGGCGCTGCGCGCGCTCGGCGATCCGGACGCGTATCCCGCGACCGATATCGCGTTGATCAACGCGCTCGGTCGCCGCGGCGAGACGCTCGAGAACTTGAAACCCTGGCGCGCTTACGCCGCCATCCGCTTGTGGCGGCGCGCCGCCAAGAAAGGCATCCGGCCATGATCAGCACCGTGCACGAGAGCCCCGTTGGCCCATTGACGCTCATCTCGAACGGCGCGGCGCTGACAGATGTTCAGTTCGAGAACCCACGCTATGCTTATACGCCGGCGCCTGCCGGTAATGACGCGATCCTCGATGCAGCGCGCCGCCAGCTCGATCAGTATTTCGCAGGCAAGCTGCGCGCCTTCGATCTGCCGCTCGCGCCGCAGGGCACGGCGTTTCAGCAGCGCGTCTGGCAAGCGCTGCTGACGATCCCCTACGGAATGACCCGCTCCTACGGTCAGCAAGCGGCGGCGATAGGTTCTCCACAGGCCTCGCGGGCGGTGGGCCTCGCCAATGGCCGCAATCCGATCTCCATCATCATCCCCTGTCACCGGGTGATTGGCGCCAATGGTAGCCTCACGGGGTATGGCGGCGGCATGGAGCGCAAGCAGCTGTTGCTCGAACTGGAACAGGGCGGGCGGCTAATTCGCTGATGATTACGAAGCCTCAACCGTCTTAAGGCATCGCGGAGCCTGGAAGGGCCGTGCTATGCACCCGGTCCTTAGATTGAAACGCGGGACCGGGAGACGAACCTGATGCGGAAGCTTTTCGCTGCTTGTGTGTGCGCTGCGGCGCTGGCTGTCCCCGGTGTCAGCTCTGCTGTCGAAGGCTGGCAATATGCCTTCGCCGATGGCGTCGCCACTGCAACGCAGCGTGACGACCGCGATCGCGTCACCGCCACCATCACGTGCCGGCCGCCGCAAGGCGATATCGTGATCACCGATTATGGTTTTGGCCGCAACGCGCGCCGCGCCACGACTGCCGCAGTGAGCATTGGCCAGATGACGGTCAATGTTCCCGCGCAGACCAGCGGCCGCGGCCGCAACGCCGCCGTCACCATCAATCTTCCGCAGAGCCCGCCGATTCTTGCTGCAGTGCAGCCAAACGATCGTCTCTCGGTGACGGTCAACGGTCAGACCAACACCTATCTCGCCGGCAGTGCCGCGAAGATGAAAGAGGTCGCCTGGGCCTGCTGGGGCTACTGAGTCCTTACCTTGCGCGGGTCAGGACTTGGCGCCTAACATCCCTCTCCGATGGGGAGAGGGAGCCGCCGGGGGGCGGTGCGTGTTCGCATGGATTGGGCTGACCCAAGTAGTTATCGACTCGCCGCGCCCTCAGTAGCGCGCGGCGTTTGCGCGGTGTTGAGGGCCGAAACACATCCGGGCCTAGATGAAGAATTCGCCGCCTTGATGCGTGATTTTGCTTACGAGGTGCGTGACGGCGAAGTGGGATGTGATTCCTACGTCGTCACCCGCATGATCGGGTCACGCAATCACTTCGCGGTTCACGCGCAGTTTGCCGACATGGACGCCTTCGAGAAGCACGCTGAGACATCGCACATGGCCCGCACTATGCCGCGCTTGAACGCGCTCTTAGCGACGCCGATTTCGATGGAGATTTTCGTCGCGGTATGAGCCGCCAGCGTTCACGACGCCCGGCGCAAAGTTGACGATAATCGCCAGTGCGAACGTGATGGCCGCGATGAGGGCGCCTGCCCAATCGGGCAAGTCGGCGTGACGCAGCACTTCGAGTGCGATGAAGCCCGCCGCCATAGCCGCGCTCGCCGCGAACACGGTGCGTGTGCGCACCTCGGAACCGCGCGCGCGCCAGAAAACCCAGTGCGCGAAGAACAGCGCGGCGGGGGCGATGAAGCCAAGCGGCGCATAGCGAAGTGGCGCGTCGGCGACTTCACGTGCGCTCCAATACGGCGTCAGCCAGAGCAAACCAGCCGCTGCTGCGGCAACGAGCGCGACCGCGCCAATGAACGTGGCGGTGGCGATACGGGTCTCTGCGCCGCGACGCCCGCGTGTGGCAATAAGAAGAGCCGTGAGCAGCCAGAGCGTTATATGCGCGCCAGCTTCAACGAAGCTGATGGGCGTCGACAACAGGGCGCCGTCCGAGAAGAAGACACGAACTGCCAGGTTGAGCGCCGCGATGCCTAGGCCGAAGCTAAGCGTTTCGAACGCTGCTTCCGAGATACGCGCTTCGGCGCGATGCGCGAAATTGGCCGCGGCCGCGAGGATGATGGCTGGAGCCGCGACGCCCGCGCTGATCAGCGCCCAAGCAGGCCAGTTCGGCGTCTCCGCGAGCAATAGCTGAGCACTTTGCGCGGCGCTGAAGACGGCCAGAATGGCGGTGGATGCCGCGAAGAAACGCCAAGTCCCGTCGGGCAAACGCGCATTCAGGATGGTCAGTGCTAGCGCGACAAGGGCGAAAGCTGGCGCTTCAAACAGCGGCGCTAAGGCGAGCGAAATCGCAGCGGAGATTGCGATAAACGCGCCCAACGCGAGCACCCAAAGCGTGACTTTGAGTGCGGCAACGCCATCGCGCCGGCGCTGAGCTGCAACGGCAATGAGCGCTCCCAGCACAGTGGCGAGCGCGGCGAAGGCGCCGGCGGCAGCGAACGGATTGGCTAAACCGTGCTGCGCGAAGTGCAGTGCGCCAACGGCCAGAAGCGGCGCCAGCGCGCCTGTACCGGCCAGCGCAACACCGCGTGGGCCTAGTTGCGGCACGCGCGTAAAGGCGATCGCGAGAAAGAGCGCGCCGGCCCAAGTGGTGGCCGGGGTAAACCAGATAGCAGCTGCTTCCTGGCCGCTTAGCACGAAAAGCCCAATGAGCGCAGCGCCAAAGGCTGCAAGATGCAGCGCTTCAAGACGCAGAGTGAGTGCGCCAGCGATTGCGGCCGCGGCGACGATGCAGCCAAAGGCAGCGCCTGCCGCGCTGATGACGCCAATCTGGCTCGCCAACGCCAGCGCCAAAGTCGCCATCGCGAGCGCCAAGACGGAGCCTGGGGCGGCGCGGCGCATGTGCGCGTGCGCCAACCCAGCAACGCCGCAGAAGCTCACGAATACAGAATAGATCACCGGCGCCTGGTGCGCCGTGTTGAGGACAAACCCGGTGAGCGCCCAGCCCGCGCCGGTGATGACTGCCGCCCAGGCTGAGCTGCGCCATTCAAAGCGCAGTCCGAGCAACGTCATCGCCAGCGCAACGCACAGACCCGCTGCAACGATCAATGAAGGCGCGACATTGAACAGGAAGCCCAGCGCCGGCGCAGCGGCAGCCGCGCCCAGCGCGAGGCCGCGCAACGTCTCGGGCTGAACATCGCCGCCGGGAAAACTGATCTGCGTGTCTTCAAGCCGCCAAGCGCGTGCAGCGCGCTCTGCCGGCGTGGCGGTTGGCAGCGGCACAACGTCGGCGTCCACAGGTGAAATCTCACCACCGCGTACGCGCCGCCTTGGCGCCGCCTGTGCGCTTTCAAATGCAGCGAGGGCGTCCTGCAGGCGCATGACTTCGTCGCGCAGCGCCGTCTGGCGACGCCAAAGCACGGCGAAGCCAGTGCCGCCCGCTACGGTGAGCAGCGCAAGGAGGATCCAAAGCCCCATGGGGGCGCTTCCTAGACGAGCCTTTCCCTCAAGGCACATCAAAAGAGTCGGGCGCGAGCCTTACGCAACGCGCCTGTTGCTCATGTGCGGCACTGGGAACTCGCTTGTGGAGCGAATTTAGCCGGCTGATTTGCGGAGGAATTTCTGCGTCTGGCCGGCCCCGGCCAAGTACGCCTCGGCGCCTTTGGGATCGGTGATCTGAGCCCATTGGTCGCGGACTGCCTCGGCGTTGGCGCCGGCGCCCAGATATGCCCCCTCGGTTTCCACAATCTGCGCCAAGGCAAAAACGCCGGCGCCGGCGGTCAAGATCGCGCCGTTCGGCGCTTCTTGGGAGGCGAGATAGACGACGCCTGGCGTCACGTGCTCTGGCGCCAGTTTCGCCAACATCTCCGGCGGCATCAGCGCATCGGTCATGCGCGTGGCGGCGACCGGCGAGATGGCGTTGATGTGGATGTTGTTCTTCGCGCCTTCGATCTTGAGCGTGTTCATCAAGCCGACGAGCGACAGTTTCGCCGCGCCGTAATTGGCTTGACCGAAATTGCCGTAGAGCCCGGTCGATGAGGTGGTGACGACGATGCGTCCGTAGTTTTGGGTGCGCATAAGCTCCCAGAGCGCCTTAATTGGCTTCACCGCGCCCATCAGGTGCACGTCCATGACGGCGGTGAAATCGTTCAGCTCCATCTTGGCGAAGCTCTTGTCGCGCAGGATGCCGGCATTGGCGACGAGCACGTCGATGCGGCCCCAAGTATCGAGCGTGCGCTGGATTAGGGCGGCAACGCCCTTGTCGTCTGTGACGGACGCGCCATCCGAAATGGCTTCGCCGCCGGCCGCTTTGATTTCAGCGACAACTGCTTCGGCCGCTGCGGACGACCCGCCCGAACCATCCAGTGTTCCGCCGAGGTCGTTGACCACCACCTTTGCGCCGCGGCGCGCGAATTCGAGCGCGTGGCTGCGGCCCAACCCGCCGCCTGCGCCGGTGACAATGACGACTTGGCCGTCGAAGCGAATATCAGACATGGGCGGGGCCTTTCATACTGTGCCCCGGCTGATGCCAAGTGCGCGCCCGCCCCGTCAAGCGCTGGCGCTAGGGCAGGCTCAGTCGCGGCTGCGGTGGAGCTGCACGCCGAGCTTGTCCGCCTCGCGCGCCAGGCGTTTGCAACGCTTGCTCAGCGTGCGGGCGGCGCGCTCGCTGCCGCGCTCTTCGTTCGCCAGCACGGGCGCCGCGCTCATGTACTGAAGCAGCAGACGCGCATCACGCTCGCGGCCGAGCGCCTCGTTCAGCGCTTCGGCGATTTTTCGCCGCCGCCGCCCCGGCCAGGCGCGCCCAAGCGCCTCGACCGCGTAAAGTCGATCTTTTTCGCGCTTGCGCCAATCGTGGCGGAGCGCCGCGTCTTCGCCAGCGTAGGCGCGGCGGAACGCGCGCCGGGCTTTGCCCGAGATGCGCCGGGCGCCGCGCCGAATTTGTCGCGCCGAGGGTTCGGGCCAGACTTGCGCCAACGCGATCAGATCTTTGAGCCCAGCGTATGCCGCTTCAACATTGAGCGGCGTTGGCGCGGCCGCTTGAAACGCTTGCGCCATAGCTTCAAACGCGCGCGCTTCCTTGCCGTGTGATTTCTTCGCCAGCCTCCGCGCGGTTTGTCCCAACGCCTTTGAGCTGCGCGCGGCGGCAAGTGTTCGCATGACGCCGCGTGCGGTGTCGTCGAACACGCCAGCGAGCCCGGGAGCGCCGATGCCTCCGAGCCGTGCGATGGCGCGGGCGCGCTTTAGCCTGACGCGGCACGCGTGGATGGAGTCCTCCGCGTCACGGGCGTTCAGGTCTTCGAGGGCCGCTTGCACTTCCGCCGTGAGCGCCGCACGCAAATCAAACGCCCCGGTTGGCGACCGCATCGAAATCCCCCAAGCGCCGCGTTAGCCGCGCGGCGTTGTTTCGATCTTCTTGAGCGTTCCGGAAAAAGCAAGCAGCGGTCGTCCAACTTGTGTGACAATCCCGCGAACGAAAATCAGTGTGCGTGTCTCACGCAGCACTTCACCGGTCGACTCAACGACGCCATCTAACGTTCCGCCGGAGAGGAACTCACTGTTACAAGTGAGCGTCACAGCCTTTGCGCCGCGCAACGCATTGTGCGCAATCGCAAAGAGAGAAAAATCGGCGAAGCTCATCAGCAAGCCGCCATGGATTGTGCCGCCGCCATTGAGGTGGTCGCGCCGAGGCTGGAACGCGGAGACGGCTTGCTCGCCGTTCAGCTTGAAGCAGAACGGACCAATCGCCGTCTCGTAAGGATCGGCGCCTTTGCTCCATGTACTCCAGCCCGCGAACGGTCCTTCGGTCAAGACCACCGGCCCTTCAAAAGTATTTTCGCCGCCAGCCTCGTCACTCATCTGATTTTCCTCCGCGCCGTGCTGCTTACATGCTAAGGGCTTGGCGGCAAGGCAGGCTCACATGCGTCTCATCTTCGCAATGCTCGCGGCATTTTGCGTAGCGCAGTGCGCCACGCGGGAAGATGACCGCTTTCGCGTTGGGGAAAGTCCGCGGGCGATGGTGGTGATTGGCCTCGCCGAGGCTGCGTCCAACAATACGCCCAGCTACACGATGTTGTGGCGGCGTGTTGATGAGGACGGCACATTCACCCGCTTTGACGACGACACGATTTTCCAGCCGCGAACCGGTTCCGATGACAGTGTGCGTGTGCGCGGCTTGCCGGGCGAGTTCGCCGTGGCGGAGGTCGAGCCGGGGGTCTACGCGCTGGACAGTATCTTCGCGCTCATCCGCGACGCGCGCGTGAACTACTCCGCGAACGGCGTCATTGTCGGTCCTGAGCGGCCAAGTTTTGAGGTGCGCCCAGGTGAGGTGGTCTATCTCGGCATCTGGGAAGCGCGCTTAGAAGATACCAGCGCCGCCGTGCGCCCATGGCGCTTGGACCAGGGCGAGGGTGAGGCCGTTATGCGCGAGGCGGATGTTGCGATCGGGCCTGTTCAGGCCCGTGAAGTGCGCCCGCGCTCGGTGGCGTGCGCCCCGCACCGGCTGAACACGCGTTCACAGCGCCAGATCTGCTAGCTCCAAAAGTGGGCGCCTCCACGTGAGGCTTGCTCATACCGCCCCGAATGATTGAAGTGCGTCTATGGATACCGACACGCTCAACGAATTGCTCGCCGCCGTCCGCCGCTTCGTCAATGAGCGGCTCATTCCGCTTGAGGCGAAGGTGGCGGAGGATGACGCAATACCTGCTGACGCTCTCGCTGAGATGCGGGCGCTCGGGCTCTTTGGTCTGTCGATCCCGGAAGAGTACGGCGGCCTTGGTCTCTCGATGGAAGATGAGTGCCGCACGATGTTTGAGTTTTGCCGGTGCTCACCGGCGTTTCGCTCGGCCTTCGGCACTAACGTCGGCATCGGCAGCCAAGGCCTCGTCATGTTTGGCACCGAGGCGCAGAAGCAAAAGTGGCTGCCCGGCATTGCATCGGGCGAGTTGGTCACCTCGTTTGCGCTGACGGAGCCGGAGGCAGGGTCTGACTCTGGCGCAGTGCGCACCAAGGCGGAGTTGGTCGGCGATCACTACGTGTTGAGCGGCTCCAAGCGCTACATCACCAACGCCAATCGCGCCTCGCTCTTTACGGTCATGGCGCGGACCAAGGCTGACGTGAAAGGCGGCGGCGGGGTTTCGGCGTTTGTCGTGCCGAGCGATCTGCCCGGTGTCTCGGTCGGTAAACCTGAAAAAAAGATGGGCCAGCAGGGCGCGCATATTTGCGACGTCAATTTCGATGGCGTCCGCGTGCCGGTGGAAAATCGCCTCGGCGAAGACGGCCAGGGCTTCCGCATCGCCATGCAGGTTCTAGATCGTGGCCGGCTCCACATCTCTTCGGTCTGCGTCGGCGTCGCCGAGCGTCTGATTGAAGAAAGTGTGCGCTACGCAGGCGAGCGCAAACAGTTCGGGCAGGCGATCGCCAATTTCCAAATGATCCAAGCGATGTTGGCCGACTGCCGCGCCGAGGCGAACGCCGGCCGCGCCATGGTGATCGCGGCGGCGCGCAAGCGCGATGCGGGCGAAGATGTTGTCATGGACGCCGCTGCCGCCAAGCTCTTCTGCTCGGAAATGGTCGGCCGCGTCGCCGACCGCGCGGTGCAGATTTTCGGCGGTTCGGGCTATGTCGCCGATCACGGCATCGAGCGCTTCTACCGCGATGTCCGCATCTTCCGGCTCTATGAAGGTACGAGCGAGATTCAGCGCCTTATCATCGCGCGCGAGATGATGAAGCGGGGAAGCTGATGGCGGATAAGCCGCCCGCGCCGAAGAAGACGATTGGCGAACGCGCCAAGGACATAGCCGCGCTGCCCGGCGAGAAGTTCGCCGAACTCAAAGCCTATGGAGCCGAGAAGCTCGATCAAACCATGGCGGCGTTTCTCAACGCCTTGCCGCATCTGCGTCAAGCTGGCTACGAACTGCGGGAGTTCGAGGTCGAGCTTGGCATCACGCCAAAGATCATTGCCCATTTCATGCCGGCGCCGGCGGGCGATGAGGATATCGCCGCCGCCCGCGAGGCGTTGAAAGACAACAAGATCGGCGCCTCGATGCTCAGCGTGCTGCGCCGCGCTGGCGATGCGCATCGCCAGATCAAGGTGCCCGGTTTTGCCTGTGCGCACATGGAGATCGACGTTGGCGTTATTCCCGCGGTGCGGTTGCGCTATCGCGCCGAAGGCGCTGGCTGACCGTTAGGCCGGCGACGGCGCAACTTCGCTGAGCATCAGACGGGCAATCTCGCGCTCGCCCATGATGACGCGGTCAGCGCCGCTGGCGGTGATGTGCTCGACTTCTTCATCGAGATGCGCGCGCGCGACGATCCGAAGATCAGGTTTGAGTTTGCGCGCGTGCGCGACGATCTCGCCCGCCTCCAAGCCGTTCGGCACCGCGACTAGTAAGTGTCGCGCATGCTCGACGCCGGCAGCGCGTAGCACTTCATCGCGCACAGCGTTGCCGAGAATGGCTGATCCGCCGGCCTCGCGGATGTCCTCAACGCGGCCAAGGTCGGACTCGATGACGACAACCGGCGTGTTTTGCGCCCTTAGCGTCTCCGCGACCCGTCTTCCTACGCGGCCATGACCGACGACAATGACGTGATCGCGCTCCTCGACGAGGCGAGGCGTGTCCACCTGTTCTTCAAGCGTAGGTTCTTTGTGCTTGGGCGCGGTTTGCGCAGCGGCCTCACGCGCCAGGCGACGCGCACGCAGGTGTTGCGCAAACGCGAAGGTCGCTGGGTTTAGCGTGATCGAGATGAGCGCGCCGGCCAGCACCAAATCGCGTGCAGTTTCTGGGATGAGGCTGAGGCTTAGGCCAAGAGAGATGAGGATGAAGGAGAACTCGCCGATCTGCGCCAAGCTCGCGGAGATCAACAGCGCCGTGTCAGTTGGATAGCGGAAGGCGCGCACGATCAGGAACGCTGCGAGCGACTTACCGATCACGATTATGAACACGGTCGCCAACACGGCGAGCGGCTGTTCAACCAGCACCGCCGGATTGAAAAGCATGCCGACTGAGACAAAGAACAGGACCGCGAATGCATCGCGCAATGGCAGTGTGTTTTCCGCCGCCTGGTGGCTGAGTTCGGATTCCTTGAGGATCATGCCGGCGAAGAACGCGCCCAGCGCAAACGAAACGTCGAACAACAGCGCCGCGCCGTAAGCGACGCCAATGCCGATAGCCAATACCGAGAGGGTGAAGAGTTCACGCGACCCAGTGCCGGCGACGCGACCCAGCGCCCACGGAATGACGCGACGTCCGACGATGAAGGTCAACGCCACGAAGGCCGCCAATTTGCCGAGCGTCAGCGCCAGCGAAACCAGGAAATTGCTGCTTTCTGGCTCGGGCGCGTGTGCTCCCAAGGTTGCGGCGTCGGCTCCGGCGGCGACTGCCGGCTCAACGCCCGGCAGCACTTGCGCCACAACTGGCAGCAAAACCAACGCGAAAATCATCGCGATGTCTTCAACGATGAGCCAGCCGATGGCGACGTGGCCGCTTCGTGTGTCAAGGAGTTGGCGCTCTTCGAGCGCACGCAGCAGCACAACCGTACTGGCGACGGAGAGCGCGAGGCCGAACACCAGGCCGCCAGCGATTGGCCAGCCGAGCAAATAGGCGAGGCCCATGCCCATGATGGTTGCCGCGCCGATCTGCGCAACCGCGCCCGGAATGGCGATGTTTCGGACGGCGAAGAGGTCTTTGTAGGAAAAATGGAGGCCGACACCGAACATCAGCAGAATGACGCCAATTTCCGCGAGTTCGACCGCGAGATCCGCGTCAGCGACAAAGCCTGGCGTGAATGGCCCAACCAAGATGCCGGCGAGCAGATATCCCACAATCGGTGGGAACTTCAGCCGGTTGGCGATCATGCCGAGAATAAAAGCAAAAACGAAACTGACAGCGATTGTCGCGATAAGCGGTGTATGATGCATCACGGCTTAGGTAACGGACGCAGGCAGCGCACGCCAAGCATAAAGTGCCCACCTGTACGCTGCGTCGCACCATGGACAGCGCAACAGCGTCGCCACTAGCAATTCGTATGGCGAAATCAGGGCGCTCAGCACTCGACGATCTCGTTGCCGAAATCAGCGCGTGTCGCGCCTGCGCGTTGCCGCACACGCCGCGCCCGGTAGTGTGGGTGCATCCAGATGCGCGGATTTTGATCGTGGGGCAGGCGCCTGGGCGGCGCGTGCACGAAAGCGGCGTGCCGTGGGACGATCCAAGCGGCGACAGGCTGCGCCAATGGCTCGAAATGGATCGTGCGCGCTTCTACGAGCGGCGCACAATCGCCGTCGCCGCCATGGGCTTCTGCTACCCGGGCACGGTCAATGGCGCAGATTTACCGCCTCGGCGCGAATGTGCGCCGCTTTGGCGGCCCCGATTGCTGCCGTTGTTGCAAAAAGTTCGTCTGACCCTTCTCGTCGGCGCGTACGCGCAGCGCTATCATCTTGGCGCTGAGGTGAAGCGGACTTTGGGGGAAACGGTGCGCGCTTGGCGCGATTACCCTCCCAACGTCATGCCTTTGCCGCATCCATCATGGCGAAACAGTGCATGGCTGAAACGCAATCCCTGGTTCGAGGACGACGTCTTGCCCGAGTTGCGGCGCAGAGTTTCATCGGCTTTGCGCTGATTGTGCTAGCCGCCTGTGTGCCGACGGTGCAGCGGGCCGGGCCACGGGTCGATATCAGCCAGCCGCGTTTCGAGCCCGCGGCTGAGCGCTTCATCAGCTTCGACGGAGCGCCGTTGGGCCTCACTGCTTGGTTGCCGCCGGAGGGCCAAGAGCCAACGGCGGTCATCATTGGCCTTCACGGCATGAACGATTACGCGAACACATTTTACCTTGCGGGTCCCTGGTTCGCCGAGCGCGGTGTTGCGCTCTACGCATACGATGCGCGCGGTTTCGGCCGTTCGCCCAACCGTGGGGTTTGGGGCGGATCGGATTTGATGAGCGAAGATCTGCGCACCGCGATCGCAGTGGCGCGACGTACGCATCCGAACGCCAAGATTGCTGTTGTTGGCGATAGCATGGGTGCAGCGACCACCATCGCCACGTTTGGCGATGAACATCCGCCGGAGGTAGATCGTGTGATCCTGGTTGCGCCTGCCGTATGGGGTTGGTCGACGCTGCCGGATCACTACGCGATGACGCTCTGGCTTGGCGCGCACACGTTCCCGTCGCGTGCAGTCCAGCCGCCGCGCGGCGTCGTACGCAGGCGCACCGCCTCGGATAATCGCGAAGCGTTGCTCCAGGCGGGGCGAGCGCCCCACATGATCTGGAGCACGCGCATCGATGCGCTTTATGGTTTGGTAAGCCTTATGGAGCGCGCCAGCGACCGCTCCGCCAACCTGCAGGGCGATGTGCTCTTCCTCTATGGGGCGCACGACCAGATCATCCCGCGGGCTTCGGCCGTTTCGGCGGCCCGGCGGCTGCCGGCCTCCGCCCGGACGGCGGAATACGAGAATGGTTGGCACTGGCTCTTGCGCGACCAGCAGCGCGAGGTCGTCTATGCCGACATTCTGGCCTTCATTGAGGACCCGGACGCGCCCTTGCCCTCTGCAGCGCCGCCGCTTTTGCCCATCGCTCAAGCAAATCGTTAACGGGATCGGCTTATGCTGGCCGCACTATGGCGGTCCAACTTAAGGCCTTGTTTGATAAGCGACGGCTCGCGCTCACGCGCGCGCGTTTCCGCGCCTGGTGGGAAGGCGAGGTCTTCAACGAAGACGCCGCCATCGCCGAAATCGAGGCCAATCTGAGCGTCGCCAACGATCAAACCGACGACGTCGACGGCGAATTGTTCGACGCGCCGGAGTTTGATCCGCCGCCGCGCCTGATCGCGCTCTCGGTGCTCTGGGGCGAAGATCGCATTCGCCCGGGCGACTCCACTGCCGATAAACTTGAGCCTGCCCGCATTGGGCTGGCGCCGGACGGCGTGTTGGCGTTGCTCGGCCCGGGCCACGTTGGTCCGCTCGCCGCTGTGGCCGCCGCGCATTCGGGCGCCATCGAGGTCTTTGAGTGGCGCGAAGAGACGTTCGAGGCGCTGCAAGTTGGCATCGCAAAGGCCGATCTGGGCAAGCGCGTGGTCGCTCAGCGCATCGATCTTGAAGCGCACGTGTTCACGCCGAACCATTATGACGGCCTGCTCAGCACCGACGATTTTGCCTATTGCAGTTACCCGCCGCATCTGGCGCAGCAGATCATGAAGTGCTTGAAGCCGGGCGCCGCCGCCGTGGTCGAATCTTATGTCGGCTTGCGCATCGCGGAATTGCCCACGGCCTTCGCGTCATCGTTCGCCGAGCCGCACATTCGCGCGCATGGCGACCTGCTGCAATTCTTCACCGATGCGGGCCTGAAGCTTGAGGCCGACGAAGACGTGACCGAGGATTTTCTCGAGACCGCGCGCCGGAGCTTCCGGGGGCTCGGTGAAAAGCTGGCGAACGTCGGTGGTCTCGACGTGAGCGCCGCCCAAGAACTCGCATGGGAAGCCGAAGCTTGGCGCATGCGTCTAAAGCTGTTGGCGCAGCGCCGTTTGGAGCGCCGCCGCTTCATTCTACGCAAGCCGGTCGATGACGACGCGGCTCAAGCCGAGAACGCAAAGGCGCCTGAGGCCTGAAGCTCAACGTCCACAGTGTCGCCAAGAATGCTGCGCGCTGGCGCCAGTACGCGCCACACCACGCCTTGCGCCTCGATCCGCACAACGTCATGGGCCCCGTGAGGCCGCGCGCTGATGACGCGTGCGCCGTTGCCCGGTTTTAGCGTCACCGCTTCGGCCCGCACAGCGACTTCCGCGGCCGCACCTTCTGGCAGGTGTGCGGCAGCGACAGCGCCGAATGGCGTTGCAACCGCTCCTTGAGATACCCGACCAGCATAGACGTTGATCGGCCCCAACGCCGCGGCTGCATCAGCGCATGTGGGCCGATCATAGGCCAGCCGCGGCGCAGCTTCCTGCAGCAGCTTTCCGGCTTTGAGAATGGCCAACCGATCGGCGACCTGCAGCGCGTCTTCGGCATCGTGGGTGACGAAGAGCGTTGTCGTTTTCGCTTCCATCAGCGTCGCCAGTGTTGCGTCGCGCAGTTCGGCGCGCAGCACCGGATCGAGGCCGGAGAACGGTTCATCTAGCAACACCGCGCGCGGCGCAGGGGCCAGGGCGCGCGCAAGCGCCACGCGCTGCTGTTCGCCGCCTGAAAGCTCATGCGGAAACGCATTGGCGCGATGCTTTAACCCAACGCGATCAAGCCAGCGGAGTGCTGTCGCGTCGCGCTCGGCGCGCGTGAGTTTATCGAGGCCGAAAGCCACGTTGGCGCCGGCGTTGAGATGGGGAAACAGCGAATAGTCCTGAAACACCATGCCGACGCGGCGGGTCTCCGTCGCCAGCATGCGGCCATTGCCGGAGACCAACTCGTCGCCAATGCGGATCTCGCCGCTGTCGAGTGGTTCGAGGCCGGCGATGAGGCGCAGAATTGTCGACTTGCCGGAGCCAGACGGCCCAAGCAGCGCCAGCACTTCACCTCGCGGCGCGGTGAGCGAAACGTCGGCCAGCGCGGGCGCGCCGTCATAAGTGCGCGAGACATGGGTCAGCGAAACTGTGCTCATCAGCCGCTGTGTCCGGCGCGGGCGCGGCCGAGGCTGCGCGTCAAGATGAGGATCGGCGCAAGGCCGGCCAGGAAGATGAGCAGCGCCGGCGCCGCGGCTTCAAGCAGGCGCTCGTCGCTGGCGTAGGAATACGCTTTCACCGCGAGAGTGTCGAAATCGAAGGGACGCAAAATCAGGGTCGCCGGCAGCTCTTTCAGAATCTCCACGAACAGGATCAGCGCTGCCGCCGCAAGACTTGGCGCGGCGATTGGCAGGTCTATCCGCAACAAGCGCCGCCAGGGCCCGGCGCCCAACGTGCGGGCCGAGGCGTCGAGCCCCTTGGAGAGGCGCGCCAGGCCGGCGTCGATTGGTTGAATGCCAGCAGCTGCGAAGCGCGCAGCGTAGGTCCAGATTAGTGCTGTGAGCGCGAGCCCTGCGCCGAGGCCTCCCACGATGCCGGCTTCGCGCGCCAAACCAAATAGCGCCAGAGCGCCCATCGCAACCACTGCGCCGGGCGCCGCATATCCCATCGCGGACGCATAGAGGGAAGCTGTGCCAATGCCGCGCGCTCGGCGCGCCGCGACAGCAATCGCAGATGCGAGTGCAAGCGTCACCAGCGCGCCGCCGCCGGAGAGGAGCATGGAGTTCACAAACGGGCCGACGATGTCCTCGACGTTGCTGTGCAGCAACGCCATGCGCAGCAGCCATCCCAAAGGCGCTAAGGCGCCAAGGAAAACCAGCGCCGCGCAAAACACTGCGGCCGCCAATCCGGCCAATGTCCCCAATTGATAGCGCGGCAATGGCCGCCAGCGCGTCGAGCCGCCCGCGAAAGAGGCGCGTCCGCGCGCGCGTCGTTCGAGGACCAAGAAGACGAGCGCGCCGAGCAGCAATACCGCCGAAATCTGCAGCGCCATGCTGGGCGCGCCGTGTGCGTACCAGGCGCGGAAGATAGCGGTGGAGAGCGTCGTCAGGCCAAAGTGCTGCGCCGCGCCGTAGTCGGCAGCAATTTCCATAATCGCGAGTGCTGCTCCCGCGGCGATCGCCGGGCGCGCTAGCGGCAGGCCGACACGCCAGAACACATGCAGCGGTTTAGCGCCCAACGTGCGGGCCGCTTCCAGTGCGCAAGATGATTGACTGACGAACGCCGCGCGCGTGGCGAGATAGACGTACGGATAAAGCCCGATCGCGTAGATGAAGGTCGCGCCCCAAAAGCCTTCAACGCGGAACGGCACGATACCGCCGGCCCATGTGAGGCTGGCATAGGCGTAGGCAAGGATGTAGCTCGGCGCCGCCAGCGGCACGACGAGGAGCCACTCGAACACGCCGCGGCCCGGAAAGCGGCAAAGGCTGACAAACCAGGCGGCGGCGACGCCGAAGACGGTGGCGAAAAATCCGCCCGCCGCCATCAGCGACACCGTGCCGATGGCGCCGTCGCGCAACAACGATCCGCCAAACGCTGCGCCGCCATCGGTGCGCGTGAGCGCCAATCCAACGACAGCCAGCGCCGGCGCCGCACAGATCAACGTCGCCAGCGCAGCTGCGAGAGCGACGCCGTCTATGCGCGCGCCGGAGCGCGTGTCGGGCGTTGTTGTTGCGGTCAGCGCCAACCCACGGCTTCGAAGATGCGCGCCGCCTCTGCCTGGTTGCGGCCGAGCGCGTCGAGCGGAATGTCTTCTTCCTTGAACGCGCCGATCGCCGCGAGGTCCGGCGCCGCGGTGATCGCTGGGCGGATCGGGAATTCGACGTTCATTGGCGCAAGCAAAGTCTGCGCTTCGTCGCTGACCAGATATTCCATCAACCGTACAGCGTTGTCGCGGCGCTTGGCGTGCAGCGTGATGCCGGCGCCGGAGATGTTGACGTGCGTGCCCGAGTTCGCCTGATCCGGGAAGATGATGCCCACTTTGTTGGCGACTTCGCGGTCCGCCGGGTCTTCTGAGCGCATGAGTCGGAAGTAGTAATAGTGGTTAACCAGCGTTGCTTGCGCTTCGCCAGCGGCGACCGCTTTGATCTGATCTGTGTCGCTGCCTTGCGGATCGCGCGCGAAATTGGCGCGAACGCCCGCCGCCCAGGCCCGCGCATTCTCAGCGCCGAGCCGCTCGATACGCGAAGACAGCGTCGAAAGCTGGTAGGTGTTAGTCGACGTGCGCATCACGATCTGGCCGCGGAAGCGCGGGTTGGCGAGATCGTCGTACGAGGCGACTTGCGCTGGCTGCACTGCGTCTTTGCGATAGATGATGACGCGCGCGCGCTTGGTGAAACCCCAGTATGCGCCATCCGGATCGCGCAGTTTGGCCGGCACGCCTTGCTCCAAAGCCGGCGTCGTCACGTTTTGCAGCAGGCCCGCGTCCTTGATGCGCCAGAGATTGCCGGCGTCAGCGGCGACAACAACGTCAGCCTCGGTCGCATCGCCCTCAGCGCGCAGGCGCTCCAGCAATTGTTCGGCGTTGGCCGGCAGCACGCGCACGGCGATGCCCGTCGCTTCTTCGAACGCGGCGTAGAGCGTGCGGTCGGCGTCGTAGTGGCGCGCGGAATAGACGTTGACGACATTCTCAGCGCCGCCTTGCGGCGAGCAGGCGGCAAGGGCGGCGGCGGAGACGCCAAGGCCGAACGTGCGGCGGCTAATGGAAAAGGACAGGGGAGCCTCCAACAAACTATCTCTTGCGAACTATTCGCAAATACGCAGTCCGCACCCGGAACGTCAAGTGTCGCGCCCTGGGCCGCTTGACGCAGGCTGGCCCTCGCATCATGGTCCGCGCCCTTCGGCCCCCTTGATTATGTCGAGGCGGCTTCGGGCGCGTAGCTCAGCGGGAGAGCACTCCCTTCACACGGGAGGGGTCACAGGTTCAATCCCTGTCGCGCCCACCATTGCCTGAATCGACCCCAAAAACGGCTCTGAAATCGCCGCTAAAGCCTTGAACGGCAAGGACAAATGGGCGGTTCTAAAACCCGTCTCTCGGTCGAATTCCAGGTGCCGGGCAAAGGTGAGACGTAGGGCCAGGCGCTTCTGCTCGATGCGCTCTGAACTCCATAGTTTCATTGGGTTTTCCAGGAAGTTCATCGCGGTTCTAACAGCGGATTCGAAATTGAGCTTCGGCTTGTCCACGTGTCGCAGTTTCTCAGCGATTGCGAGCTTCTCCGCCTGCAAACGTTCGATGCGTTCTTCGTAGGCTTTGGCGACTGCTGCGCTTTCAGTATCAACGACGCGATCGAGCAATTGTTGGATCTGGCGATCCGCCGATGAGAGCGTTGTCTGCAGCGCCTTTGCGTCCGCATCGCTCGCGGCGATGCGGACGTTCCAAGCGTCTTCGAACATCTGGCGCGCGGCGCGAAACACACCTGCCGGTGGTTGAACGCTTGCCATAATGACAGCGAACTTACCTTCCAGCGCATCGCGCTTGATGGATCGTCCGTAGTGGGGGCAACCCCGGTTGTAACAGAAGTAATAGGGGTAGTGCCGCTCGCGGCCCTTGGTCCAGCCCGCAGTCAGCATCGTGCCGCAGGTGCAGGCAACAAAGCCCCGCAAAGGGAAATCGGGATTGAAGTCGGCGCGTGCCGGCGCACGTTTCTTTCCGGCCAAACGATCCTGAATCGTGTTGTACGTCTCGACGCTGATCAGTCCTTCGTGCACGCCCTTTCGCAGCGAGACGTTCCAATAAGGCGCGCCGACGAGGCCGGCATAGATCGCCCGCTTCAACATCTCCGTGACGCGCGGATTGTGGACCCGGCCTTTGCGATCGCGCGGGAACTCGGGACGGCTTTCGAGGAAGCGTTGCACCTCGGCCTGGCTCTCGAAGCGGCCACACGCGTAGCCTTCCAGCGCTTCACGCACGATCGACGCCTCGGGCTCCTTCGGGAATAGAACGCGGCCGCTGCGTTTGACCGAGCGATACTCATAGCCAACAGGGGCCGAGGTGACGGCGTAACCACGCTCAACCCGAGCCGTCATTTTCTGAATGGCTTGCCGACGGAGCTGCTCGCGTTCAAGTTCGCCGCCGGCGACCGTGATGGTCTCATGGTGGCGCCCCTCCGGACTGTCCTCGAAACGGAAATTGGGGCTGTCGACGGAGGCGTTAAATGAGGCGAGACGATCACGCAGCTCCCAATAGAAGCGCGTTCTCCGGGCAAACCGCTTCAAGTCATCGAAGATGACGACGTAGCGCTTGCTTCGATGCTTCTTTAGGTGCTCGAGAACGCGCACCATGCCTGGGCGCTCCATATAGTCGCCGTAGCCGGACTTGCTGTCGGTATAGACAGCCTCGACCGACACGCCGAGCTTGGTCGCGTGCGCGCGACACAGGTGCTCCTGACTTCGGTTGCCGTCGCCATCAAGCTCTTGCTTCTGGCTCGACACGCGGCAGTAAATGATCGCGGCGTGCACTGGCTTCATCGCAATTCCTCGGCAAACGCTTGGCTAGCGCGCTCCGAAGTTTGAAGCCGGAGAGCGATCGCCATCATCGATTCTAGTGGCATCGTTCGCAGAAGGCGAGGTGGGTCCAAGCACGAGACTAACGGCATCGACATGCCAGCCGAGATCGACAAACCCGCACATGATTTTCCACAGCGCGCTCAAGAGTTCGTCCTGTTCAGCTTTGGTCATCCCGCTGCCGTCGAGATGATGGCGATAGTCGTCGGGTGTAAACGTCCCGAGCTTGGCCGACGGCGCGGCGGCGTCATTACTGGCGTCGTTCACGTCAACGACGGGCGGAGAAAAGTGCGCGGAGATGGACAAGCGAGCCTCCATGACGATGGAAGCATGTCGGCGGCGGAACGAGAGGAACGGGGCCGGAAACGTCGGGAAATGGTGTGCTCGCCCGATTGGAGAAGCTACGACTTGCAGGCCACGGTGTTGCGATCTTCCCACGCACCTAGCGCCGCGCTGCTTTAGAGGACCGCCTTGCCAAGTGCTAGCGGTCTGGACCCGGCCCGCGAAGTAGCGTCGAGATCGATTTGCCGGCTTGTTGGCCGCGAGCAGCATCGATCGCGCGCGACTGCATCAGCGCTTTGCGAATGTCGAGATGAAGCTCCAGCGCCTTGAGGCCGTCGCGCCAGTTCGGTGCGAATTGAAGCACGTTACGCTTCACCTCGGTCGCTAGGCCCAGGCGGCGCAGTTCATGCGCACGGCCCTTCAAAGCGTCGGTTGCCGCCGGATCGCCATGGGGTGAGCGCAGATCCGCGATGCGCACCTTGCCGTCTTTGTCGAGTTGGTCGGCGATCCAATGATCGAGCCGTGTTGGCCGATGCGCCCGCACCTCGCGGTGAAGTGCCAGCCGATCGTCGTCGCGCGTGCGGTTGCCCAAGCGCTCGGTGGCGACATCGCGCGCGACTGACCGGAACCCGTGCTGCACAAAGTCCCTTGGGATGATGAGATCCCGCCCGTCACCGCGCACACCCCTGAGGATGATGTGCGTGTGCGGATTGTCCGAGTCCCAATGATCGACGGCGACCCATTCGAGCGTCGTGCCTAGGGCGATCTCGGCGCGCCGCATGACCTCTCGTGTGTAACTCTTAAGGTCGCCAAGTTTCGTCCCATTCTCGGGCGACAGGATCAGGCGAAAATGTCGGCGATCGCTCCGCGCCCAGGCAGCGGCACGTTCGCCGCCGTCCACGCCAGTAACGGTGGCGTCATAGAAAACAGAACCGTCTGTGCGTCCGAGATAATTGCTGTGCGCCCGTGCCTTCGTCTCAGCGTGGTCAGAGGACGATTCATCCTCTCCGTGGTCGCTAATCTCGCTCGTGCGCGCAGCCGCATCACGAGCCACATAGCGCGCATGCGCACGTAGGGCGGCGCCACCGCCGCCGGCGTGACTGAAATAATGGATCTTCACGATGGCGCGTTGGCGTGGATCGAAGGCACCGTGCGCACCCCGCGACGAGGTGCTCCTCGCAACGTTGCGCGATGATCCGATTAAGCTCGCGAGCTTCTTGCCGTAGCCTGCGCGCATGGCCCCGCCCGACGACTTCGCGCGGCCGTCGTGACGGCCCTCGATGATGTCAGCGTTGAGCGCACGTGTGGCGCCGAGTGATTTACCCGGCCGAAACACTTCAGCGCCGAACATGTCGCGCTTCAGTTTTCCGGCGCGGAAAAGTCGATTGATGCTTGGAGCTTCGATCATCGAGTGCGCTCAGCGTGGTGAGGTGCGCGCACCTCGTGCGCACTCTGCGATTATCGCGCGTACCTCGTATTTGCGCCAGTGATTGCAAGCGATTGGCGAAGGTGGTGGGGTTCTCTTTATCTTGCCTTCCACCCCACCTTCCTTCGACCTTTCACTTACACACACAATCGATCACGTTGAATCAAGAAATCTCACTTCGCGAAGCAGGGTGGCCGGGCCGGTGTTGCGCCAGGGATGGAAGCCCACAGGGCCGAGACCGAAGGGCTCGGTTCACGACAGCCCGGTCGCCGACGAAGTGGGCGAGGCGCTCAAACCAATGCGAAACTCCAATACACACGTGCGTGATTTTGCGGCCCTTGCTGAAAGGCGCGCACAAGGCTGGGCGAATGGGAAAGCTCATGACCGCGACGGCTCGTGATCGCTTGGCGCCGCACCTAGAGACGCGATGTGGCTCAGTCGCCTGCGCGCCTGTAAGTGAGTGAGCATGTCCGACGCTTCTTCCACACAGCGCCGCCGCACGCCGATCCCTCGCACAGTGTGGGCGCTGGGCCTGGTTAGCTTCTTCATGGACATCTCTTCCGAGACCATCCACGCGCTGTTGCCGCTCTTCCTGACGACGACTTTGGGCGCAAGCGTGTTGCTGATCGGCATCATCGACGGCGTAGCGGAATCGACCGCGGCGATCTCGAAAGTGTTCTCAGGCTATCTCTCCGACCGGATGGGGCGCCGTAAGCCGCTCATCCTCTTGGGCTATGGCCTGGGCGCTCTCTCCAAGCCTTTCTTCGCCATCGCCGCCACGCCGCTCCTGGTCTTTGGCGCGCGTTTCGCCGATCGCATCGGCAAGGGTCTGCGTGGCGCACCGCGCGATGCGCTGGTGGCTGACGTGACGCCACCAGAGATACGCGGCCGCGCCTTCGGACTTCGCCAAGCGCTCGACACCGCCGGCGCCTTCGCCGGTCCGCTCATTGCGATCGCCCTCATGGCGCTCTTCGCCGGCAATATGCGCGCGGTGTTCTGGGCGGCGCTCATTCCAGCCGCACTCGCCGTTGTCCTTGTCGTCGTTGGGGTTGAAGATCGCGCGGCTGGTTCCGACCATGCGCGTCCGCCCGTCCGCATTGCCGATCTGAAGCGCTTGCCGCCGACATTCTGGCGCGTCGTCGCGCTGGGCGTTGTCTTCACCTTGGCGCGGTTCAGCGAAGCCTTCCTGATCCTCCGCGCATCGGACCAGGGCTTGCCGCTGATGTGGGCGCCGCTGGTCTTGGTGGTGATGAACGTCGTCTATTCGATCGGCGCCTATCCCGCCGGCGACCTTTCCGATCGGCTGCCGGCGCGTACGCTCTTCTTCTGGGGCATCGCTGCGCTGGTCGCCGCCGACCTGGCCCAGGGCTGATCGGCGCCTTCGCCGGCATCGCGCTCTGGGGTGCGCACATGGCGCTGACGCAGGGCCTGCTGGCTAAGCTTGTCGCCGATAACGCACCGGCCGAGCTCAGAGGCTCGGCCTTCGGCTTCTTCAATCTGGCGACCGGTGTCGCGCTCCTTGCAGCAAGCGTCGCCGCCGGCGTGTTGTGGGACCTCGCCGGTCCGCAGGCGACCTTCCTCGGCGGCGTCGTGTTCGCAGCAGCGGCGGCCTTGATGCTGACGAGCGTCAAGCGCTCGCCTCCACCAGCTCACTGATCTCGCTGCATTGCTGCACGTGCATCCAGTCGGCGATCGCTTGCGCCTTTGACGCCGCGGTGAAGATGGCGCGCGGGTCTGACTTCAAAAGCGTGAGCCAGCTGGCAATGTAGGCGGCGTGATCCTCGCGTGGATTGTGCGCGATGCCGAGATCGGCAAGGACGAATCCGCTCGCCAATTCCACACAAATCTCTTCGGCGGCATAGCTCTCAGTGCCGAAGCGACCCGAGAGATCGCGGTCCAGGCGATGCTTTGCGCCACTCGCATGGCCGCATTCGTGCAGCGCAACGCCGTAGGCGGACGCTGCATCGAAGAACCGTTCAAAGGGAGGCAGATGCACCGTGTCGGTCGATGGCCGATAATAGGCCATGTCGCCGCCGTGCGTGATTTGGATTCCCAGGGCGGCGATGAAGGCTTCTGCATGGGCCAGCCGCTCGGACTCGGGAAGCGTTGGAATGGCTTCGGGTTCGTAGCCGTCCACTTGGGCAAGATTGAAAACGCTGTAACCGCGCGCGAAGAAGCGCTTCTTCTCGCCGTCTTCCGCATCCGGTTTCTCGACCTGTTTCCAAAGCACGACGGCGCTGGCGCGCTCGCCCTTGCGCACGACGGCGCCCAGCTCGAACCATTGCTTGAACGTGCCCCAGAGGCCGGTGGGATATCCCTTAGCCTCTGCCGAGGCCCAGAGGGCGAGCGTGTTGATGCCGCGATAGGGTTTCTTCGAGCCGACATTGGCGGGGCGATAAATAGCGCTGCCGTCGTGATGCCAGGGCATGCGCCCCGCTTCGACGCCGCGTTCGATCGCAGCGATGATTTGTTCGGTGATGCGGGCATAGATGCTCGCGCGGTCGTTACTAGGCATTGGACGTGTCCTGATGAGGCGCGCACGTGCGCGTGCGCGCGGATGGATGGAAAGAGAAGGAGCCGCCCGAGGGCGGCTCCGAGCGAAGTGAGGAGGGCGCTTTAAGCCGCCGCGTCAGCGGTCTCGTCGGCCTTGGTCTTGGCGGATGCGGTCTTGGCCTTCGGGCGCGATAGCCGCTGGTAGCGGGTGATCTCGAAGGTGTTGTCGTAGATCTTCTGCTCGCCTTTGAGCCAGACGGTCGGAACGATGCGGCCTTCGAAGGTGACGCTGTCGCCCTTGTCGAGCTGGCTCAGCATCTCGGCGTTCAAGTCAGCGTCGAACGAGACGCAGCGGAGCCATTCGGTCTTGGTGTATTGGCCGTCGCGGCCTTCTGCCAAACGGTCGGCCGCGATCGAGATGCGGAGCGTCTTGGCTTTCAGTTCTTCGATCTTGCCGATGCGGCCCTGAGCGGTGAAGCGGAACATGGGTGTCTCTCCTGTTCGCCGGAAAGCTCCGGCGAGAAGCGCCGCGGGGCTCTCCCGCGATGGGCCTTCGCGTGCATGCGGGTAAGAGGGCGCTTGCAAGGGGTCGCGGTACGCGACCGGAGGCTTGCCCCTTGCAAGCGACCGCCCGCATGCGAAGACGAGGACCAATGAGCGAGAGGCCTCGTGGTGCGTTGTCGGACCGACGAAGCGGGAGAGGCGCGTGCGTTCGCTGCGGAAGGGGCAAGAGCAGAGGCGGAGCTGTGAGAACTGATACAGCGCCGCATCGGCGCCGGTTATCCGCCGGTTTGGCGCCGCCCGAATCCGCGTCGATGGCCTATAGTGGCGAAGGTCAAGGAGGCGGGAAGCGTGCTCAAGCTTGAAGTCGATGGCGCTGAGGTGAAACGCTTGCGCTCAAGCCGTGAGCGTAGCGCAACGCAGAAGGAGTTTGCGCACGAAGTGGGGATTAGTGAGCGGCGGCTCCGAGAGATTGAGAACGCAAAGGGCTTGATCGCTGTCGACGTTGTCGATCGATTAGCACGAGCTCTGAGCGTGCCGCGGACGCAACTTTGCGCTTCTGCTCCGGCGCCCGACTCGGCAATGCCGTTAAAACGTCCCGAGGAGGATCGCTTCTTTCCGCGCTTCGACACCGGCATCGCCGAAATGGTCGAGGATGAGGCCGTGTTGATGGACGCCGCATCGAAGGCTCAGGTCGTCCTCTTGCAGATCAAGGTCCGGCTTACCGAAGAGACTCAAGGCTACATCACCGAACTCTACGAACTGGCTTCGAGCCTGAGCTGGAGCGGGAGCAACCGCGCGCTGCTGCAAACGGACGGCGAGCTGCCCATTCGCCGGCGGCTCCGTGAATTGCTCGTCCTTCTCAAGGGCAACGACGTTTGGGTCTATAAGACCGACAACATCAAAATGCTGCCGGAGCGCCACGAGATTCCGGCCCGGCCAGATCCGTTCAATGGCGAGATTCAGCTCATTCTGGCCGCCGGGCCGCCCGGCGAGTACGGCGAAACTTCGATCCACGTTGATATCGACGCCGGTCAGCCGCGCATGATCCGCTATTGAGGGCAAGCGCATCTGGAGACGTGCGTTAAGGTTTGATTCTAGACTCAGCCCCAATCTCACGGCCTGAGGTCAACGCCTCGACACGCTGGAGCAGCACCCATGGCGAAGAAAGCCAAGAAAGCCAAAGCCGCGCCGAAGAAGGCCGCGAAAAAGAAGAAGTAAGGACGTCCCCACGTCCGAACGACGTTGCGCCGCCGCGGGTGAAATCCCGCAGCGGCGCTTCGTTTGTCCGCTCACTCGGCCGCTATGGCCAAGGGTGCAGCTGCAGCTGACGTGCGCAGTGGGGAGGGAAGCCACGAGCTCTGTTTGAACGTGCGCTTCACCCGCGTCAGCACTTCTTTCTTCGGCGCTTTCTCAAGCGCTGCACGCTCCAACTTTGGATTGACCTCCATCAGCGCCTCGACGACCGCGTCCTTGCGGACGTGCTCGAAGTAACTCTCGACCGACGCCTTCCAATATTTGGTCATGTCGAGTCCAGCGAGGTTGCAGAGCGTCTGACCGAGTGCTTGACGTGCTTCCATACCCGAGAGCGGACCAACACGCCTGAGGTCGATGCCGGCGGCGATGGTCACCGCGATGAGTTCGAGCAACATCGGCTCGTCCATCGAAGAGGCGTATGCCCAGAGTTCTTCTGGATTGGCCGGCAGGCGCGAACGCCACACGGAACAAATCTCGGCAAACTCATCCGCCGCTTTACTCTCCGCGCGCGTAATGGAGCGCCCGACGTCGACGTGATCGACAGAGATCGCCAGGCACGATGCGGATGCATCGCCCATGAAGCTTGCGGCCAGGCTGAACGCCACGAGGCGAAGTGCGAGCGCTGGGCTATCAATGATCGCGACTCGAAGGCCCAACGTCTTGTGCGCGAGCAATTCGTCCAGCAGCTTGGCAGGAACGGCCGGCTTCGGCGCTGCTGCGAGCTCGGTGTTCTCGTCGTCCGCGTCAGCGCCGCCGTGGTCCGACGCTGTGCGCTTTCGGCGCAGCGCCCTCAGCGCCTTCACATCTTCAACGCGCACCAGGCCACGCTCGACCTTGATCTCTCCGGAGTGGTTCAATGTCACGAACGCGCCGGCGAGGGCGACTTCGTCTTCGTCCCATTGTGCGGGCGCGAGCGCATCGATAGCCGCTTCGATCTTCTCGATCTCGGCTTCGTCTTCGGTCTCGTCCAGCTTGGCGTAAAGCCGTTCTTGCTCAGCCATTTCGTCAGTGGTGAGATCGCGCCGGCGTTCGCGCACGCGTTCCGGAAATTGGCTCCAGGCCACGCCGTCGATCGAGACCTCGACAAACGCCCAGCCTTCAGCCTGAACTTCAGTGACGATCGGTTCGAGCTTGGCCTCGGCCAGCCGGACCAGAAGCTCGCGGTCGGCAAGAAAGCGCGTCTCGTCTTCGTCGGCGAAGAGGTCGGACGCGACCGCGCCGCCGGCTTCGACATAGGCGTCGATGCTAACAAAGCGCGCGAGTTTGTCGGTCTCGGCGACGTGCGCCTGGGTGACGCGCGCCTTGAGTTGCTCGGGCGTCCGTTGCCACTCCGGCGTATCGAAGAAGGCTTTGTCCTGCAGCGCATGATCGTCGGTGAAGGCGAGCGCGCCCAATTGGTCGAGGTCGATCTCGTCTTTCTTCAGCGCCTCGATCAGCCTCGGCGACACGCGCGCGAGGCGCAGCCGACGCGCGACATGCGTGCCGTTGACGCCAAAGCGGCCAGCGATAGCTTCCGGACCATGTCCAGCTTCAGCAAGCTGGGCGAATGCCTCGATCTCATCGGCCGGATGCATCGGCTCTCGTTGGACGTTCTCGGCCAGCGAGGCTTCCGTCGCATCGTCCAATGGCACGACTCGGCAGGGGATCGGTTCGTTGCCGGGAATGGTCTTCGCCTTGGCGAGTTTTCGAAGCGCCTTCAGGCGCCGGCCGCCGGCTTCCACTGAATAGCGTCCCTTGTCAGCTTCCGAGACGACCAGGTTCTGCAAGAGTCCATGCGCCGCGATGGACGCCGCAAGCTCATCAATGCTCATCGCAGGCTTGGTCTTGCGGACATTGCGCTGTCCTGGAACGAGCTTCGACAAAGCGATCATGGTGATGTCGGTCATTGCATTTTCTCCATCGCCCGCACGCGAGGAGCCGCGCCGGGCGATGCTCGCCCTGCACGCCGGCATGCGCGGTCAAGGGCGAAGAGCGCAGCGTCCCTTGACCGCACGGAGCAGGGCGGCGTGCGACAAGAAGGGGCCCGGCGCGGTGCGCGGCGTCATCGCCGACGCCAAACGCCTTCCACAAGCTCAGAGGCGACCGGCCCCCAATAGCGGCCGTCAAAACTGTCGGCTGTGTCTCCGATGAGAAAGATCTGACCATTGAGGCGCCGACATCCCGACCAAGTTGGCAATGCGCGCCCGACGCTATCGACTGTTCGACGCTGCAAGGTAATCGTGTGATTGATTGTTACGCGCGCCCCAAGCGCGCAGACGACATCGCCATCCAATGCGGCGACGCGTTTAAGGAACCGATCATCTGCGTCTGTAAAGCGCCGCGCTGTGGCGTAGTTGAGCGCGACATCCCGCGCCCGTACGGTAACGATTGAATGGCGCACGATTGGCGAGTGCATACGCACGTAGATGCCTTGAGGCATCGACGGGCTCGCATTGTAGATGACGACATCGGAAAGCGTCGATACGGCAACAAAGCCGATGCCGAAACACAGAGCAAAAGTGAGGACGGCGCCTAATGCGACAGCCCGCGTTGGCGCCACTAACCTGATGCTGCGCATTTGGCAGTTTCTGACGCGCGGCTGCACGGGACGCCAAACTATTCCACTTAGTCACGAGCGCGATCACCCGATGCGGGCAGACAGGGTGCGATGAGGTTGAGGTTAAGAAGGCGACTCGCCTCTCGGGATGAGGCCGGGGCGCACGTCGCGCGCTACGAGAATGGGCGAAGTGCAATGCTTTATAAACTTGCAATTCACTTGAAAAACGGCGCGCTTAGGGTTCAACCTGAACGCGAAGAAGGCGGGAGTAGGTTTACCGATGATGGGCCGGCGTGAGGCCACGTTGGACTTTGTGCAAAAGTGCCGGGCGGCAGCTTCGGCAGAGGATATCGCGCGTTTTCTTTTTGCGGAGATGGAAGCTTGCGGGATCAGATATGTTGCCTGCGCCTCGCATGTCGATCCGCTGAAGCCCCCGACAGGCGCCGTCGCTATCGTTAACTATCCGCACCCTTGGCTGGTCTGGTTTTCCGATAAGCAATACGCCAGCCGCGATCCAATCTTCTTCGGCGCGCACAACGCACTGCTGCCGTTCTGGTGGGAAGAGTTCGTGGTCCAATACGATCTGGCGCGTGACCAGCGCCGGATTCTGAACGAAGCCGCTGAATGCGGCTTGAGGAAGGGACTGACGATTCCCATTCATTCGCCCGGAGCGCTGCCGGCGTCGTGTTCGCTTGTGCCCGGTCCTGACGGCATCGATCCTCTGATCGTGCCAGACCTACAATTGATGGCGTTCCACGCCCACGAGGAAGCGCGGCTGCGCGCGACGGGTGAGGCGCGTAAGCCGGTCGTGTTGACCAAGCGCCAGAAGGAATGTTTGGCGCTTGCGGCCCGCGGCAAGAGCGATCCGTTGATCGCAGACATTCTTGGCATCAAGACCGCAACGGCCAAACATACAATTGAGCATGCGCGGGCGCGCTATGGGGTGAGCTCCCGCATCCAAGCGATCATGTTCGCTTATCTCGACGGTACGCTGACCTTGTCCGATCTGGCGGACTGACCTTTCCACACCTTCTTCTGGTGCAAAGCGCGTCAATGGGCCGATCGGCCCATAGCAGAGCGCACACGTCTGCACTCAATCTCACTGAGTTCGGTGCGGAGGACACTAGGCTCATGATCCAGATCATCACGCGCGACAATCGCCGTCTCTTTCATCACGCGCTGATGGAAATGCATCGCCAGCGCAAGCAGCTCTTTATCGACCGCATGCATTGGCGGCTGAGCGAAAGCATGGGCCTTGAGATCGACGAGTTCGATAGCGAGGAGGCAATGTATCTGATTGATGTGGATGCAAACGGCGACGTGCAGCAATCGGCGCGGCTACTGCCAACGCTCTCGCCACATCTCATGAGCGAAGTGTTCGCCAAGCTCTGCGATGATGGACCGCCGCGCTCGGCGCGCGTTTGGGAGGCATCCCGATTCTGCCCCGCGCCAACCATTGCGAAAGGCGCGCCCCGTCGCGAACTGCTGGCGCGAATGATCGCGGGCATTCTGGAGACTTCGATCCTCTTCGGCATCGAGAAGGTGAGTTTCGTGGCCGGCGCCGCGCTGGCGCCGCTTGCAGCCCAAGCGGGCTGGAACGTCTGCGCCTTGGGGCCAAAGCAGAGGTTGGGGCGAGAGCGCCTCATTGCCATGCTGGCCGACGTCACCAGCGACGGCCTTGCCGCCGTACGCCAACGGGCGCGGCTAACTGGTCCTGTCACGCGTTTTGCTGATGCCGGACTGGCGCGTGCCGCCTGAGCGCGCGCGAAGCAACTCAACACTTTAAGGAGACCGTCATGCAAGTCGCCACCCCGCGCATGTCTATTCAACCGGCGGCTCATTCAGAGGCTCGTTTCACGAACGCATTTGAGGACTTGATGCGCGACGGCTACGTCATCTTGCCAGAAGCGATCAGTCATCTGAAATCGCGTTTGATTTGCGCCGAGGTCGCGCCGCATTTGGCCGCCACGCCGAAGTGCATAGGCGATTTTTACGGATGGAAGACAACGCGGGTCGGAGGTCTCCTCAACAAGGCGCCTTCAACACAAGACCTTGTTCTCCATCCCGCCGTGCTCGCGATCACGCGCGCGGCGTTGCAGCCGTCGTGTGATTGCATCCAGCTCAATCTGACGCAAGCCATTCGCGTGCACCCACAAGAGCGAGCCCAGGCGCCGCACCGCGATGAAGAGATGTGGCCCCACGAACCGAAGCTTCGCCCCTGGCTCATCAATGTGATGTGGCCGTTGACTGCTTTCACCGAAGAGAATGGCGCGACGCGCCTTTGGCCAGGCAGTCACAAGGACGCGCTGGATCGCAGCATTGATCCAGCGCGATCGATCCCCGCGGAGATGCAGCCCGGTGATGCGCTGGTCTTCCTCGGCGCGTTGACGCACGGCGCCGGCGAGAACCGCTCAAGCGCGCCGCGCGACGGCATCATTGTCTCTTATTGTTTGGGTTGGCTGAAGCAGTACGAAAACCAATTCCTGGCTTACCCACCCGCCGTCGCGCGGTCTTTCCCAGAACCCCTGCAGCGGCTCATCGGCTATCAGATGCACCGGCCCAATCTTGGCGGCTGGGAGGGGCAGGATCCGATCCAAGCGTTGGCGACGAACACCCCGACGCTTTGTCCGCACGTGGACGCGTTGACGCCCGACATCGCGCGCCAGCTCAAGGCTCACTATGGCGAGGACGCCTGACTCACCCATACCTGAACGCGCGTATCAGGAAATCAAGACTAGGGTCTTAGCCGGCCGCTTCAGGCTGCGTCAGCGACTGGACGCTAGCGCGATCGCGTCCGACCTCGGCGTATCAACAACGCCGGTGCGCGAGGCTCTCTTGCGGCTGACTTCAGAACGGCTCGTGAGCTTTCGTCCCTCGCACGGCTTTGCTGTCGCCATGTGGAGCGAGAGCGGCCTGCGCGATCTTTATCGATGGCGGGGCGAACTCGCCGAGCTGGCGCTTGCGAATTTCGCTGCGGCGGCCCAACCGATGGTGGATGCCGCGGCGAGTTACCCTGACAAGGCCGCAGACCTATTGGCAGGGCTGGCAATCGCCGCACACACCGAACTCGTACACGCAGTGCGAAATGCCGATGATCGGCTGCACATGGCGCGGGTCGCTGAAGCCGAAATCTGGCCAAACGTCGAGCAGGACCTCGCGCCCATCAGTAAGGCGATTTTGAGCGGCAACATCGCTCCGATCAGAAACGCACTTCGAAAGTATCACATGCGGCGTTGTATTAACGCCAAACGCATTCGCGACTGCGCCGCGCTGCTAGGTCTTTCCTCGAACGGCGCCTAGCCGCTTCCCCGCTTAATATTCATTTTTATAAACTCTCTTATTTGTCTGGAGTGTCGCACGCTCCCACCGGATCGAATGAACGATCCACCTCAATGGAGGAAGTTATGCGTGAAGACCTCGAACAAGACGAACTCATCGATCTGGGCGCCGCCAGCGAAGTCACGCGCGGCATCGTGCAGCGTTTCGCCGAAGAGTCGACGGGCCTGCCGGATTATCGCGACTGAGTTCGCGCTCAACACGGGAGAGCCTGCAATGGCTGAAGCAGTGCAAGACGTCCAATCGGACGTCATCGATCTAGGCGCCGTAAGCGAAGTGACGCTGGGCATTCCAAAAGTCCCGTTCGAGGAATCGACGGGGCAGATGGATCATCGCGACTGAGATCCAGGCCGGCGCCGGAGGCCCTCCGGCGCCGTGCTCAGCAAGCTAGTGGCGCGCAGATGCAAAAGTATGTTCTCGCACCTCATGTTCATGCCTGCCTCGAGGGCGATTGGCTCATCTTTCTGGATATGAAGTCAAATCGATACTTCGCGGTCAGCGCGGCGCAATCGGCGGCCATCGATGGTATTGCGAATGCGCGTCGCGACGAGACCGCCGTGGAAAGCGGAGCGCTTCAGAAGCTGGCGGCGCGAGGGGTGCTGACCGCTGCAAAAGACGCGCACCCTCCACAAGAGCTGATTGGCCATTCCGGACGCATCAATGCGCCGACGATCATGCAGTTCGCGTGGGCTGCGCGGTGGGCGTCCACAACGGTGCGGCGAGGGGACATGTGGCGTGCGGCTCAACGTATCAGGTCGTGGAAGCGGGCTTCCCGCCAGGACGTGGACGCAGGCCGCAAAGCCATCCTCCAATTCAATGAAATGCGGCCGTGGCTGCCAAAGCGTTACGTCTGCTTATTCGACGCGCTTTGTCTCATTCGATTTCTCCTGTCGCGCGGCACGCATGCGACGCTTGTGATTGGCGTACGGGCACGGCCCTTTCTTGCCCATAGTTGGGTGGAGCTTGATGGCGCCATTGTCGATGACGGCGGCGAAGACTGCGCCTCTATGCAAGAGATCGTCCGGCTATGACCGCTCGTATGGTCGGTTTCCGCTGGCGCCCGACCGATCGAAACGGCGAACGTCAAGCGCGCGTGGGTGTGGAAAGACTTGGCCCCAGTTTTTCCAAAGTAAGCGAGCGGCGCGGGGTTCTTATTGCGCTTGCCGCGGCCGACGCAGATTCGCGAATCCTGCCAGACGACCTCGGCGTCGTGCTTGGTCCTCTATTTTTGTCCGGTGAAGAACGCGACGAGCCGGTAACCTCAGTAACGTCCACTGACGCCTGGAAGCTGGCCGAAAGCGGCGGCGCACTTTTGGTTCAGAACTATTGGGGCGGCTATTGCGCTGTTTTGCATGACCACGGTCGCGATGAGCTGCACCTCTTGCGCGATCCCTGTGGCGCCGGCGCGCTCTACGTGCTCGACGCCGGTGAGTTCACCGTCTTTGCGAACGATGCGGAAGATCTGCTCGTCGTGGATCCCGAACTTGACGTCGACCAGAGGATGCTTAGCGCCTTCCTCTGTCAACCTCGCCTGGTAACGGCGCGCACGGGCTTGGCGAATGTGCGTGAGGTGCTGCCTGGCGTCGTCCTGACCTTGATGCGGGTCGGCCGGCGCGAGTCGTTGCTGTGGCAACCGTCAATACGAGGGCCGAAGCTTGACTTCGTCAGTGGTCAAGCAGCGCTTCGCCGCGCCGTTGGCCGCGCGGCGTCGGCGTGGGTCGGCTACAGCCAGCAGAGAGGGCCGATCGCGCTTCGGCTCTCCGGCGGGTTTGATTCCACCTTAGTCGCGTGCGCGCTTCACCACGCCGGCGCGCGCGACGTGATTTGCTTCAACGAGTTTCCGGCCGACACGCCAGAGGGCGACGAGCGCGTATTCGCCCGCATCGCGGCCGAGACGTTGAATTTCTCGCTGAGCGAACTCGCCGCGCATCCCGACCATGTGTCCTATTCCGCTATTCTAGAAGCCCGGCTCAGCGCAAGGCCTTCCTATAGTCAGTTCAGCTTCTCCGATTCCCTTCTTGGCGAAGCCATTCACGCGTCCGGTGCGCGTGTTGTCGCTTCGGGGCAGGGCGGCGATCAAGTGCTCCATCGCAGCCGCACGGCCTCTATCGCCGCGGATGCCATGATGGACGGCTGTTCTCCCGCTGACCTTTGGCGTATCGCGCGCGAAACCGCCCATCTCATTCGCGCTCCGGTTTGGGATGTGTTCGCAGCGATGGCGGGCGCAGTCGCGCCGTGGCGGCAGTTTTCACCCTACAATGGCGTCTTCGACAACGTGCTTGCGTCCGAAGGATCGCTGCCAGCAAGGGCGGAGTGGGCGGCCCACCCATGGGCGAGCGTGATGCATATGGCCACTCCAGCCAGAGCGCTGCGCATGGCGCATGTGGCCGATCTGCATTTTTATCACCAGCGCTCATCGTTGAGCGGTCTTGTCGCCGCGCCCTTGCTCGCATGTCAGCCGGTGGTCGAGTGCTGCCTGTCGATCGCGCCTTATGACATGACCCGAGGAGGGCGTGAGCGCGCGCTGGCGCGGGCCGCGTTTGCCGACTTGATTCCGCGCGTTATTCTGGAGCGGCGCCATAAGGGTGACACCACCCGCTATCACCGCGCGGTGCTGGAACGGCAATTGCCGTTCATCCGTGAGATGCTGTGCGACGGCGAACTCGTGAAGCTCGGGCTATTGGCGCGCGAACCGCTGGAGACCGCGCTTCGGCGGGATGTGGTGGTCGATGCGAAAACCAAGGCGCAGATCATGACCGCCTTCATCGCCGAACTCTGGGTTCGGCGCTTCCTGAAGACAAAAGCGGCGTGCGTGCTGGCTTTGCAGGCTGGAGCCGGGGCGTCGTCAGAGATGGGAAGCGACCTTCAATCGGGCTGAAGCCATCGATCGAACCAGTTCATGGTCCGCTGTTGCGTCGCCAATAGATGTTGGGGCCTATATTTGAGGTGATAGGCGCCGGGATAGATGTAGGCTTCATAAGGCGTTCCGTTCTCGTGCAAGCGCGCCAGCAGGGGAAAGCCGCGCACAGCTTCGCTCTCGCCCCAGTTGAAGAGAATGGGCGCACGGAGCCGCTCGGCGTTCAACGAAGCGCTGTTGTCGCGCCACCATTGCGTCCAAGGCGATCCTTCGACCCACGGCGAAGTAAGGCCGATGCGCGCGAGGCTGCGATCGCGGTAAGCCGACGCTTGGAGCGGCCAGCTTGCGGGATCGGTTGGGGGCGAGCCAACAACTGCAGCTCTGAAGGTGTTGGGCTCGTCCATCAACATGGCGTAGACGGTCTCGGCGCCATCGGACAAACCGGTAATGCCGAGTCGAGCCGGATCGGCGCCACGGTCAACGGCTCGGGCGATGAAGGCATTAAGCGCCTCGCGCTTGGCGCGCCTTTCAGAACCGTCGAGTTCGGTCTCGCGCTGCACCTCTGCAGCGGTCAGCCGCGCTGCGCGTAAGCGAAATTCCGGGCGCTCGACGCTGATCACGAAATAGCCGCGCGCTGAGAGCGGTAAGATTGGTGTTTCGTTACCGACGCCACCGCGCAGGAAACCGCGGGAGTGATATTGAACGACAACGGCGGGATAAGACCGGCCCCGGCGGTAGCGCAACGGATAGACGAGGTGTGCGTAGCTCTCATTGCCTTCGGCATCGGTAAAGTCGAGGCGTTCTATGCGCGGCGCTGCAATCGTGCGGAAGCCGGGGTTAGGATCGAAGAGCGGCGTGAGCGCGCCGCTCGCAACGTCGATTGAAACCAAACGGCGCGGCGTCAGCGCGCTCTCCTGAAAGCAGACGAGGGCGGCGCGCCCGGGCGCGCAGGCAAAGAGGCGGTCCTCGGCCCGCCGTATCAAACGCACGGCGCCCGACGCTGGTGACCACATGTAGAGGGCGTGCAACACGCGCCCATGGCCCTCGCGTCGGAGGAACAGCACTTGTTCGGCGTCGTCGCCTGACATGGGCCAAGCTGCATCGAGAGCGCCTGCGCATGCAGGGGCCATGCATCGCTCGTCGCCCGGCGCGAAGAGAGCGAGCGCGGGTTCTGCAACCGTCGAAGTCGAATCAAGCGGCCTGATATACGCAGGCGCCGAAGGCGCGCTTTCGTTAGACGCACGCGTCACTCCGGACGAGGGATCGTAGATCCAGATGCGCGAACCGGCCGCTTCATCGCTGACACGCGCAAGGCCGTACGCCGCTCGAAAGTTCTCATCGACGCGAAAACCACGGCGTTCGTCCTCAAGCAATTGGGCGTGCGCCTGCTCGCGCGGCGTGGCGGTCTCGAACATCAGAACATCGCCGCTGAACCAAAGGCTGCGGATGTCGCCCTCGGCGTCGGTCACCTGGGCGTCATTACCCGTTCTCAAGTCGATACGGCGGATGTTCAGCCGTCCGTCGCGTTCGGCGGTGTAGTAGAGCGCCGCGCCATCAGGCGAAAACCGGGCAGTGCGATCGACGCCCAGCCCGGACCGGTAGCCACCGTCAGTGCGGAACACGAACCGGCCTGCATCGGCGACGATGCGGGTGTGCCCGCTCGGGATATCAGTCAGCGCCAAGCGATAGGCATAGTCGTCTGCCTCGGGCAAGATTTCGCGCACGAAGAAGGCGGCATGAGTCTGGTCTGGCGATATCTCAAGGAATAGATCGACATCGCCCCCGATATCGCGAAGCAAGTAGATGTCCTCAAGCGTCGCGGCACGACGCTGCTCTGCCTGCGCCCCGGCCAGCGGCGACACGACAAGCGCGAAGCCGAGGATCATCGCTAATTGAAATCGCATCGTGGCGCTCACCAGCGCTGCCGCAATTCAAGCGAGATCACGCGGCCAAGCGGCGACGCGTTCGCGGCGTCGAATGCGAAGCCAGTCGGGTTGTTGGCGAAGGGCGGGTCGTCGTCAAAAACGTTATTCACATTCAACGCAACCACGAGGCCGCGCTCACGGTCGCTGAAATCGTGCGTAAGCCGAAAATCAAAAGTCTGGAAAGAATCTATGTCGCGGGCCGGTAGGCTCAACGTGTCGCGATAAGCGTCCACATAGTTGAAAGTGAGCGCGGCGCCGGTTTGTACGCCCTGCCAGGCCAAAGTGGCGCGGCCGCGAAGGTCTACCGGCCCATTCAAAGTGTTAAGCGCGCTTACCGGCGCCGCTCCCGGCGCCAATGTCGTCTCGTACTGCAGCATATTGCTGGCGGCCAAGGTCAGCGAGATTTGTCCAATGTCAGTCTCGAAAGCGTGGGCCGCAGAGAGATCAATTCCGCGCACCCGCAGGGCGGATAAATTGACCAGGCGCCGGTCGACGATGACCTCAACGCCGTCAGCGGGCAGCACGCCGAATGGGGGCGGCCCCAGCGCCAGAAATTCGGCTATGAGCTCCGGCGATGGATCTCGATATATGATGCTTTCAAAGCCTGCAGGATTGCGCAGGATCGCAAACGTACCGCCCGCCGAAGTGATGCGGTCGGCGAAATCGATGTCGTAATAAGTCGCTGAGAGCGTAAAGCCCGCGCCGAGCTCGATGTCGAAGCCTGCGGTCCAGGTCTCCGCTTGTTCGGGACGAAGTTCACGATTGGCGCCGGCGATAGCCAAGACCCCAGTCGAGCCGTTATCTGCGAGCGGGTCCTGTGCGGCGCTCGCCGTGAGATACGAGATCGCTGTTCCGCCCAGCAATTGATCGAACAGAGGCCCCTTGAAGGATTGGCCCCAAGAGGCGCGGAGCGCGAAGACTTCTGATAAAGCCCAGCGCACGCCGACACGGGGGGTGGTCGATGCGCCATAGTCGCTTGCGTCTTCACGCCGGGCTGACGCCGACAGCGTCAGGGCATGTACAAGCGGCACGCCGTTTTCGGATGAAATGAGAGGCAGGTATAGTTCGGCAAAAACAGCATCGACTGTGCGTGCGCCAGGGTCCTGAATGAATTGATCGGCGACACCTGACGCGTGGTCTTCGAAACGCGAAATCGAAAAGCGTTCGCGGCGTTGCTCGACGCCGAAAGCGGCGCGGATCGGCCCGCCAGGCAAGGCCCAGAGCGGGCCATCCATGGTGGCGCCGTAGCTCGTGACCCGGCCTTCGTTTTCGGTGGCGATGTCGAACGTTAGGCCCGCTAGCACGGCCGCGTTTGTGTTGGAGCCGTCTGCAAAGGGATTGAAGGCGGTGTTCAGATTGCCGCTGGCGAGCGACGGGGCAATGTTTGCGGAGTCGAAGAAGTTCTCATTGTCGATGGACTCGCGGCTTTGCGAGTGGGTGAGGGAAGCCGACAGTGTCCAATCGTTCGGAAGCGCGATGTCGCCCGTAAATGCCGCCGAGTAAGCTTGCGATCGGCTGATGTTGCGGACCGGTCCCAAGTCGGGTCCGAAGAAATACGCGATCGTAAGCGGTCCCTGGCCCAGGAATAAATTGTTCAGCTGCCGATAGGCGTTGGACTCAGGCACGACGATATTGGCGAAGAGTTGCTCCCGCTCGAGGTATGCCTCACGATCTGTCGCTATGAGATCGGCGCTGAGCGTAAGAACCGAACTCACATCTTGCTGCGCGCTTACAAAGATCGAGTGGCTCGTCTGCTCAGGCAAGAGCCAAGCCCCCTCATTGAGTTCGTTGAGGTTGAGCACCCCGGGAATGAGGTCAGCCGCAGTTAGAGACGTACCGTCTTGACCTTGCGGGATGGCGAGCGAAACCGGCGTCGCGCCGATACGAATGATGTTTCCCGGATTAGCAAGCGTGCGTGAGAAGTTGGAGCCCTGGGGACGGAAGTCGGAGCTTTCCAAGAAGTCGCGGTCGTCGATGTCGAGTTCGCGGCGATCCCGATAATCGTAGGCGGCGGTCAAGCGCCCGCTGTCCCAGTCGAAGCCGAATGATTGCGAGAAGCCTACGCCTTCGGCGCCGCCTTGCGATGTGCCGGTGACATAGCCTCGCGTTTCAGCCCCCTCGAAGCTGTCATTGAGGATGATGTTGACGACGCCCCCGACCGCATCCGAGCCATACGTGGCCGAGGCCCCGTCCGCTAACACTTCGATACGCTCCACCGCCGCGAGCGGAATGATTGAGACATCCACGTAATTGCCGACGCCTGCGGGCGCGAGCCGGCGGCCGTTGACGAGGGTCAATGTCGCGTCGGCGCCTAAGCCGCGCAAATCGATGGTCGAGCCATAAGAAAAGTTGCTGCGCGCGTTGAGCGAGCCTTCGACCGTTCCTTCATTTTGACTGCCAGCGAAATTCTGCGGCAGGGTCTGCAACGCGTCCTGCAGCGTCAAGCGCCCGGTGGCGTCCAGATCTTCGCGGCTGAGTTCGATCAAATTCGAACCAGCGGGCGCGGCGCCTCGAATGCGTGTGCCGGTGACAACGATCTCCTCGTCCGCCTCAACGTCGGGCGCTTCCGCGTTGGCGTTCGCTTCGGCGCGAACGCGCGTGTCAGCGTTCGCGCGGCCGGGCTGGGGGCTCTGATCTTGCTCCAGCGAAAGCGTATTAATGGGCGTAATCTCGCCCCGGACATTGGAGTTGGAAAGCAACTGAGACAGCGCTTCTTCGCGCGTGAAGCGGCCACGCACCGCTGGCGCGAATTGGCCAGCAAAACGGTCCGCTGGGACAAGTGTGCTCAGTCCGGACTGTTGCGCGTATAGTGCCAGGGCGCTGGAGAGCGGCTGAGCGGGGATGTTGTACTCAATCTGGATTTCCTCAGCGCGCGATGCGCTGCCGGTCTGCGCGCACGCGTCAGGCGCAAACGCAAATGGCGACACGCCTAACAACAGTCCGGCAATCCGGTGCGAAACGCGCTCCGCGCGCTTGACGGTTTTGGTCAAGCTCACCTCCCCTTGGACCGCATGCTCGGTCTTCAAGAAGGGGAGACGAACGGGCTTGGCAAAAACGACAACGACGGAGAAGTTTTTCTCACGCGCTCAATCAGAGCGCAGCACGATCACGCCGTCGGCGCGCCGATCGGCGCCAACCCCGACGTTGTTTTCAAGCAGAGCCAGAAACGCTTCAACGTCGTCCCCCGCGACGTATCCCGCGAGACGCACCTGCGCGGTCGCGGTGTCGGCGAAGGCGAAGCGCACGCCCGAAAAGCGCGTCACCTCAGCCGCTGCTTCACGCAAGGATTGGCCGTCGAGCGCCACCATACGCTCGCGCCACACCAGCCTGCGATCCAGGGCGTCCGGCGCCAGAATCGAAACGGTGGGAGCGCCCCCGCCAAGCTCGATCTCCTGATCGGCTGAAGCCGCCACGCTGTTGTCAGGTGAAAACAGCATCTCGCGGCGTGCTTCGACCCGTCCGCTCAGCACCGTGGTGATGGCGCCATCAGGTCCCAGCCGCACGACGAACGAGGTGCCGAGCACGCGGATCTCCCCGAACTTGGTCATCACGACGAAGGGCCGCGAGGCGTCGTGCGCAACATTGAAAAGCGCCACGCCTTCTTCGAACCTCACGCGGCGTTCATCGCCCTCAAGACTGGCCCGCAACCGCGCCCCAGGCGCCATTTCGATCGTGGTGCCGTCGCGTAACCGCACGAGGCGCTCCTGTTCCGGCGCCGTGGCATAGACGGCGCCCGCCTCGTCCCGAAGTGGGCTGAGCGGTGAGATGACGAACAAGGCGAGAGCGGCCGCTGCCGAGAGCGCGGCCATCGCGATCGGCCGGATGGGGACCCTTGTTCTCCGATGGCCAATCTCGTGCGCGACGGGTTCTGTCGTCAGGACCGCATCGATCTTGTCGGCAGTCGCTGAGACCGCGTCATAGGCGCGCTTGTGCGTTTCGTCTGCGGCAAGCCAAGTCTGGAACGCATCGATGTCTTGGCGGCTGACGCGGGGCTCGTCCAAAACCACGAGCCAATGCGCAGCCTCCAATTCGGCCTGTGTTGGCTCGCGGTGGGCCATGGCGAACTGTCTTAAGGCGCCGAAGCGCCGCCGTCATCGGCGGTGAGCCTGGCGTGACAAAAGGCGATGGCCTTCAAGACGAGCCGCTGCACCTGCCGCTCGCTCACGCCGAGCGCCGCGGCGACCTCGGCAGGCGGCAAGAGTTCAACCCGGCGCATTAGGAGCGCCTTGCGCTCAAGGTCCGGCAGCGCTGCGATCGCCGCACGCACGGCTGCCGCCTCTTCAACGGCAATGCAATGATCCTCGGCGCTGGGCGCGTGCGCAGCAGCCGGCACGAGATCAATGCTCGCGACGGCGCGATAGGGCGCTGCCTTGTGCCTCCGGAGCGCATCTACTGCCATGTTCTTTGCGGTTTGGAACAAGAACGCTCGAGGCGACACGATCTGTGTGGCGTCAGTTGCGCATAGGCGTAAAAAACTGTCCTGTGCGATATCCTCTGGAGAGACTCTTGCGCCGAAGCGGCGCAGAAATCGCCTGAGGACGCCAGCCTCGTTATCGAACAGCCGCCTGATTTCCGGTTCCCCCCTCATAGAACTTCAATCAGCGTTTCGCGAAGCGCGCCGGCTCCGCAAACCAGAATTGACGCATTCGCCTGCGCGACGGCGTCTGACGAATTAACGAGCATCGCTTTGCCGAATGGACCTTCCGCGAGCATACTTGCGAGTGCCGCGAAGTCCGCGGTGTCTAGAGTGTCAACGCAGCGCGCTACGACGGCTAAGCCACTTTGCGTTCTGAATGCGATGTCCAAGGCATCGTCGCGCGCCCAGACAAGCGCGAGTGGCTTAACACCCAGTTCCGCTAGGGCTTCCTGAAGTCGTTCGGCTGCTACTGGTTGGCTTGCGACGACGCCCATTTGCTCTTGCCGAAGAACCCAGAGAATAGGGACTATAGTCCCTGGCGACTATAATCGTCATCCCGTTTCTTCTGTTCGATGGAGTGGGAGCGAATAGTTTGCGCGAATGTCCTGCGTCTTCGGGAAGCGCGAGGACTTACGCAAGAACAGCTCGCCGTGGATGCAGGTCTCGACGTCACCTACTTACGCGAGATTGAGAAGGGCGAGGCAAACCCGACCGTCAAGAAGATCGCAGGTTTAGCGGAGGCGCTTGGCGTGTTGCCTGCCGACCTCTTTGAAATCCCGAAGTAAATAGGGACTATAGTCCCTGGTGACTATAAGCCTGGTGAGATTGACTTCTGGTCATGGACTGGAAGGCGCTCGTGGGCGCAAATATTCGGAAGCTGCGTTTTCGTAGAAAGCTGAGTCAAGAACAGCTTGCGCACGATTCTGAGATCGACCTCACTTATCTGGGTGGAATTGAGCGAGGGAAGCGAAATCCCAGCTTATTGGTTTTGGTTCGCATTGCCGACCAATTGGGCGTGCATCCGAGCAAGCTGTTGGCGGAATAGGGTTTGCGCACCTATGCCTCAGGGATCGCAGCCCAACGGGCTGAGACGACGACTCGTTTGACGGGCGCCATTGGGGGCCGATCTCTGATGATCTGATCGAAGGCGTTTGGCGTCCGCTTGACGTGGAAGTGCGCGGCTGTGCTCAGACGCGTAACTGCGCTATTCGAGTGCCTGGATGAAACTCACCACCGCGCCGACAAAGGCGTCATTGCGGTCGCCGGCGACCATGTGACCCGCGTCTGCGATGTCGGTGAACTTGGCTGACGGCAAAGATTCCACGAACGCTCTGGCATTTTCTTCCGTCACGAGCTCGCTCATCCGGCCGCGAATAAGGTGGACCGGTATGCGCACGCCGGGCAACGCCGCCTGCATGTCTTCAATCGAATGTTGTTTGCGCGATTCCATCACGCTGGACACAAAGCGCGGATCCCAATGCCAGCGGTAGCGCCCGTCTGGTGACAGCCGCAGATTCTTCGCCAGCCCAGACAGATCCTTAGGGCGCGGACGGTGCGGCAAGTAATTCGCAATGATGTCCGCCGCTTCTTCTACGCTGGCGAAGCCCTGCTGGAGTCGCTCGGACATAAATCCCATGATCTTCGCAACACCAGCGGGTTCCATGTTGGGCGTTATGTCGACCAGGGTGAGAGAGTTGAACGCTTCGGCGCGCACGTGAGTTTCGGCGAAGAGTCCGGCGAGCCCGCCTAGAGACGCGCCGACGAGGTGAGGGCGGCGCTCTAGTTGCTCAGACGCCAAGACAAGATCGGCTGCGAAGCGCTGCAGCCGATAGTCCCCTGACTCCGCCCATGCGCTTTCGCCGTGTCCGCGAAGATCAAGCAATATGGCTTGCCATCCCAAGCCAGCGACGCGCGCGCCGGCTTCCGCCCAGGCATGGCGCGTCTGCCCGCCGCCATGTGCAAAGAGAATTGCGCCTCGCAAGGGTGTTCCCATGACGTCGGCAGCAAGTTTGATTCCTTGATCGCCGATAAAGCTAGCGGTTCGCGTTTCCAAGGATGCTTCCTTCAACAATGCAGTGTTCGATGGCCAACGCGGCAACAATTGCCCCGGGAACCAAACGAGGAGGGAACAATTCGAATGAACGCGTGCAAGCCATCGATTTTTGATTTCATAGTTGCACAATGAGAAAGGTAAAGTAGTTTACCAATGAAGCTGCGACGTGTTTAGCGCAGCTCTTTGCGCCAGAAGGCGAAGTTCCCGCTGCTGGCCAGCCCGCGCGAAAATGCGTCGCACCGGAGTGGAACATGAAGCTTACGCCGCTGTTTGGAGGATTGGCGGTGGTCGCGGCTTTTCTTGCCGCTCCCGCCGAGGCGAACATTGACGAGATTCGCGTCGGCAGCGTGGGCAACATCCGCAACGACCACGGCGACATCGTCGAAGGCAAGCACGAAGGCGCGAACATCGAGATCGAGATTGTCTCGAGTTCGCCCGATTTGCTCAATCTTGTCGGCTCGCCACGCCCATACCTTATGGGTTCCATCGCTACAGACGATGGCGGCGTGTCCTTCGGCGGAGTGGGCGTGCTGTGGCGCTGGGAGTTTGCCGACGGCTGGGCGTTCGAACCGGGTTTCGGCTACATCATCCACGACGGCGAAATCGACAATCCATTCTCTGCTGGATCACCAGCTGCTGCAGCGTTTGAGGCAGAGCATCAATTGCTCGGCTCACGGGACCTTTTCCGCACATCGCTCGCGCTTGAGCGTGAGTTTGGTGATCACTTCGCGGGTCAGATCTACTGGCAGCACATGAGCCACGGGCAGATCCTTGATACTGGGCGAAACCAGGGATTGGACTATGTGGGCCTCCGGTTCATCTACCGATTGAACACCGATCCAGCAGATGACTAAGCATCTGTCGCTTGCGCGCGGATCAGGCGTCCAGCGCCGGCCACGGGCAGGGGGCAAACCGCCACGCGGGTCCGCATGCCCTCAACCCCACGAAGGCACGCTGCGCGCAAGTTCCCCTATGCGCGCTCTGGCGGTAGGGGCGTTGATGGCCGCCTGCACCGCATGCGCGACCGCACCGCGTCTGGAGACGCCACCTGCGGCTTCGCTTGCGGCGGCGCCCGCCGGGTTTCCGGCTGCAATCCGCACATACTCGCTTGATCGCGTGTTCATTGAAACGCACGCCAGCGAAATAGCGGAGCGGGTGGCCGCGTCCGCGACAGATGGTTCTCTGGACTTGTTAGCACTCTCTGGCGGAGGCGCAGGCGGTGCGTTCGGCGCAGGGGTTTTAGTCGGCCTTACCGAGGCGGGAACCCGACCTCAGTTCGAAGTCGTGACCGGCGTCAGCACAGGGGCCCTCATCGCTCCATTCGCCTTCCTCGGTTCCGATTGGGATGATGAACTTGCAGAAGCCTATACCGGGGGAGCGAGCGAGCATCTCATGGTTTCGCGGGGCGTAGGGGTCCTGTTTGGCGCGGGGCTCTTCCAAGGGCGGCCTCTCCGGGAGCTAGTTGACCGCTTCGTAACCGACGACTTACTCGCGGCTGTCGCTCGCGAAGCCGCGTTGGGTCGAGGTCTTTTCGTCGCCACCACCAATCTTGATCGCGAGGAGACCGCGATCTGGAATCTTGGCGCCATCGCTCAACAAGGCGGACCGCGCGCAAGAGAACTCTTCCGCGACGTTCTTATCGCCTCCGCCAGCATGCCCGGTGTGTTTCCGCCGATCATATTCGAGGTCGAGCACGGCGGTGAGATTTTTCACGAGATGCACGTTGATGGCGGCGTTACGACACCGCTCTTCGTGGCCCCGGATATTATCGTCTTGAGGGACTCGGGTCCGGAAGCGTTGCGCGGGGCGAATGCATACGTCATCTCGAATGCTCAATTGACGAGACCCGCTCGCACGACCCCCGCCGACACGGCGTCTATCGCCTCGCGCAGTCTCTCGGCGGTGTTGGACCATCTGACTCGCGATGCGCTTCTTCAAGCGGAAGATTTTGCTACGCGCAATGGAATGCACTTTCGCTTCACAACAATTCCCCATGCTTATCCGGACGGCGGCTCCCTCGCGTTTAATCAGAACAATATGAGCGCGCTGTTCGAGTATGGCCGATCCTGTGCAGCGCAGGGATTGATCTGGCTCGATGCCGCCGAACAGGTTCTCGCTCTCGACGGGCGAGCCGAGCGGGTAACTGCTCCCGAGCGGGCGCCTTGTCCCTCTGTCTTGTCGGCGGGAGCCAGCTCTTACTAGCCGGAGCGGACTGCTCGGCTCTGGGCAAAGTCGATTAGGTTGGCCTCGAGGCAACCCCACGTCATCGCGATCGATGCAACAGCCCCGGCCACGGACTTGACGAACGCCCCACCATCCTGCTCCATGCAAAAAAACCCCGGCTCCACGAGAGAGCCGGGGGGTTAAGCGTCGCGGCTGGCCTGGGAGGGCGCTACCGCGCGAGTTTACAGCCGCGGGAGGCGACTGCAGCAGGGGGCGTCAATAGCGCGCGCGCAAGGTGACGCCATAAGTCTGTGGTTCGTTGGGATAGATGACGAACGTGTTTTGGAGAGTCGCTTGGAACGCCCCGACGTAATAGAATTCGTCCGTTAGATTGCGTCCCCAAAACTCAACCGACCAGCGCTCGTCTTGCGGGCCGATACCAACGCGGCCGTTGAAGATGGCGAACGCCTCATTGTCAGTGCGGCCCAGCGGATCGCGGCCCAGAGTTTGGGTGCGATATTCGCTGTTCCAGCGGCCATCGACATAGAATAGCGCCCGCAGGTCGCCGCCCAACGGCATCTCATAGGAGATCGCGGTGGTTGCGGTCCATTCCGGCGAGAGCGCCAGCGGTTGGCCCGCAAAAACCGCGTTAGGATCTGCCGCGCCGAGTCCGGCCGTGAGTGGGTTGAAGCGGACCTCGCTATCGAAATAGGCGTCCGCATAGGTGAGGCCGGCGCTAATGGAGAGGCCTTCGACCGGCCGCGTCGCCAACTCGATCTCAGCCCCCTGAGAGATCATCTCCGGCACGTTGCGCGTGATAAAGTTGAAGCCGTTGAAGGCGTTCAGCTGATAGTCGTGAATCTGTTGATAGAACGCCGCCAGATTAAGGGTCGTCGTTCCGCCGAACAGCGTGGACTTCAGGCCGACTTCGTAAGCGTCGGTGAACTCCGGGTCGAAATGCGTCTGCTCGATGTTCAAGCCTGCAGCGCTCGTTGTATCCGGTCGCATGAAGAAGCCCTGACGGTCGAGATTGTAACCGCCCGCCTTGTAGCCCCTAGCGTAGCTGCCATAGACCATGAGGTCGCTGCTCAAGGTGTAGGCCAACGAGACCGTGCCGCTCCACTCGTTCTCTTCGCTGCTGCCAGCCCATTGTCCGTTCGCGATCGGATTGACCGCTGGGCTGCACGCGATGTTCATGAGTCCGCCAGCCGTCGCGCTCGATTGCAACACCTCAATTAAGCCGACGCCGTCTGCGGCGCCGCCGATGAACGGATCAGTGCCGATTTCGATCGCCCGCATAGCGTCGCACGCGGGCGCGACTGAGTTGAGATCGGCGGCAATGTCCTTGGTGTCGCGTGTGAACCGGGCGCCGACCGTCAGCATGAGCTGATCGCTTAAAGCGATCTCGTTGTGCGTGAATAACGAGAGGCTCTCGCCATCTGCCGTCCAGTTGTCGCGCTGTTGGCCGTCGCCTGCGACGTACCCACTGAGATAGAAGGGCGCCAGGGCAGGATTTGGATCGAAGACGAGCGGGGTAGCCGGGTTGTCGCTAGCGCAATAGAAGAAGGAAGGCCGCGCATCTGGTTCGGCGCCGGGCGCGCCCGAATCGAACAGCTCGCATCCACCGGCCGGTCCGCCGATCGCGGCCAACGGCAGCGTGCCCCCGATCGCCAAGGCATTGGCGAACAGATTGGCTTGCGCACCAATTCGAATGCGGTCGTTGTTGATGATGGTCTCATCCGAATAGAAGACGCCGGCGAGCCAGTTGACCGGACCGTATTCGCCCTGCAGGCGGATTTCCTGGGTGAAGTTCTCGACGCCGACCACGACGCCATCACGGTAGGCGATGTCGAGGAAGTTGAAGTCAATGTCTTGACCGCGAGTTTGCTGCCAGTCCCGATAAGCTGTGATCGAGGTTAGGTTGATCCCACCAAGATCCCAGTCGAGTTGTGCGGATACGCCGAAATCCTCGGTGAAATCGCTAAGATCGCGCCCTGAATGGGCGGGTTGCGAAGGCAACCCCGGCCCAAGCGAAGGAAACGCGGCCGCACCTGGGGACACGGTCATGCCGCGGCCCTCTGGATTGATGGCCGGGGTGGCAATGGTGATGCCAGTGGGCGATGTTATCGCGCCGCCGCTCACGATGGAATTGATTGCCCCCTGGGTCGACCCGTAGATGAGGGGCGTCACGCCGCAGCACACTTCATCGGCCTCGCTGGCGTCGACGATAACGCGAAGTGAAGCGGCGCTGTTGATGTCCCAGAGCGCTTGCCCGCGCGCAAACCAGCGGTCGCGGGTGTTGATATCCTCGCCCGAAATGAGATCGGTGACGTAACCGTCGCGTGCGCGGATGGAGCCGTCGAACGAGAGCGCCAGATTATCGGACAGCGGAATGTTCACGCCGGCGCGAGCGCCAGTCTCTTCCAGATCGTCGAAAGCAACCGCCCCTTCGAGATACATGCCTGGCTCGAAGTGAGGAGAGGCGGTCACAACGCTGACTGCGCCAGCGGAGGTATTGCGGCCAAAGAGCGTGCCTTGGGGGCCGCGCAGAATCTCAATGCGTTCGATGTCGGGGAGGTCTGCGAGCGCTGCGCCCGCGCGTGCGCGATAAACGCCGTCGATGAAGATGCCTACTGCGTTTTCGAAGCCGACATTGTCGCCGCCGGTTCCAATCCCACGAATCCGCGCGGTCGTCGCGGCGCTGGACTGGCCGGTGCCCATCTCAAACGATGGTGCGAGTTGGCTGACGTCGCGGAGGTCTTGAACGCCGGAGTTCTGCAGCTGCTCGCCGGTGACGGCGGTGACAGCGACAGGAACGTCTTGGAGGGCGGCCTGCCGCCCTGTCGCCGTCACGACGATCTCCTCAGATACTTCGGCTTCATCCTGGGCGAGAGCCGGACTCAGCGCCCCAATCGCAGCGAGCGACACGCCGGAAAGGAGCGCAAGTGTTGACATTTTTCTCATGGTAATCCCCCCTCGTCTTCGGTTCGCGCGGCGTCCGAAGTTAGTAAAGATATTTATAGTGAAGCACTTTACATAATGTCGGGACGCTCTTCAAGAACACGCCCTAGCGGAAAGGCGCAAAAGGCGACCGATGCGGCATTATCGCCACGCGCGCTGCTCGGCTTTGCGCTAGCGGACGTCACCCGCTTGTTGCGCTCGATTTACGATGTCCGGCTGAGCGCGGAAGGGCTGAGCGGCGCGAGTTGGCGGGTTCTCGCCTATCTCTATAGGGATGACGGACTGAGTCAGGCGAAGCTCGCCGAAATGCTTGAGATCAGCCGGCCGGCGATCGGCCAAATGATTGACAAATTGGAAGCGGCCAACTTCGTCGAGCGGCGGGCCGATAGCGCGGACCGGCGTTCTTGGAAGGTATTTCTCAGCTCCAAATCGCACTCTAGCCTCGAGAACTATCTCGCGGTGTCGAACGCGATTGAAGAAGAGTGTCTGAGCGTTTTTTCCGAGGCGGAGTTTGCGCAGCTGACTGCACTGGTGGGGCGTCTGAGGGCGCACCTGCTTGGCCTACAAGACGCGCCTGCGGCTCGCGGCGATAGGACTGGGTCCTAAAGCTAGCTGCCGCTTGGCGCGGCGTTTCCCGGATTTCGCCTAAAGAGCGCAATCACTTCTGCCGGTGAATTTTCGCGCTGGCGAAGTCGCGCAGGCCCGAGATTCGCCGACATCGACGGCGCCTAGTCTCCTAGACAGTTTCTTTACGCGCGCAATCTAGTAAAGTGCTTTACAGAGTTGATCTGACCGGGCCTTTGCGATGGGTGCGAATATCGAGCCAAATGTTTCGCCAGCGCGCACCAAGTTGAGCGAACTGGGATTCAGCCTTGCCGACAGCGCGAGGCTGATGCGGGCGGCTTTTGGCGCTCGAATGCGCGAATTGGGCCTGCAGGGGTCGAACTGGCGGCTCTTGGCCCATCTCCATCGCCAGGATGGGTTGAGCCAAGCTGAACTTGCCCGGCGGCTGGAAGTGACGCGCGCCGGCGTTGGTCTGATGGCCCGACAACTCGAAGCGAGCGGCCACATCGAGCGACGATTGGATCCGGGCGACGGGCGCAGCTGGCGGCTTTTTCTAACAGCACGAACCCAGACTCAACACGCGCCTCTGCTGCGCATCATGCGCGAGTTTGAAGAGGACTTGGCGGCGGCGTTTTCCGATGCGGAGATCGAGTTCTTGAATGAGCTCGTTGAGCGTCTGCGTGATCAAATTGCGTTGGTTCGCGCCCAATCGGGTCGGAAGGAGAATTTGTGATGGACACGCGCGCCACCGAGGAGAGCGCAGCGCCGCCGCCGTTGCTGGCGCGTTTGCGTTCCCGCCTGACCGGTAGGGTGCGGTTGCTGGTGATGTACGGTGTTCCCGCGGTCGCGATCGCGCTGCTTCTCGTCATGATGCTAATGGCCGGCCGCTTCCAGGAGACAGAGAACGCCTATGTACAGGCCGCGCGTGTGCCGATTAGCACGAGCGTGTCGGGGCGCATCATCGAGATGCGCGTGACGGACAATGAACAGGTGGTTGCCGGGCAGGTCCTGTTTCGATTGGACCGCGCAAATCCACAAGCGGACGTCGCCCAGTTTGAAGCTGCACTTGCTTCGGCGCGGGCGCGGGTGCTGACGTTGCAGGCGGAGTATCGATCGCGCCGTGCGAGCGTGAATGCGCGCCGCGACAGCGTAGCCTTCATGCAAGCGGAATTGCGGCGCGCACAAGACCTGGGCAGGGAGGGCATAGCCTCACGCCAAGACGTTGAGACGGCGCAGCACGCGCTGCAGCAGGCGCTGTCGGAATTGGCGGCGGCTGAGCAAGCCCTGGCCGCCGCGCTCGCTAATCTTGACGGAGAGCCCGACGCCGAACTGGACCAGCACGCCACCGTTCGCGAAGCGGCGGCGCGGCTTGAACGCGCACGTCTGGCGCTCTCCTACACCGAAGTGATTGCCCCCCAAGCGGGGATCGTGACCCGCGTTGATCAGGTCCAAGTCGGCACGTTCGTCGCTGCGGGCCAACCGCTGTTCTGGCTCATTGCTGGTGAACCTTGGGTCGAAGCCAACTTCAAGGAAAGCCAGATCGGGCGCATGCGGGTCGGCCAGCGCGCAAGGGTGCGCATCGACACGTTCGGCGGGCGCGAATTCGAGGCGCGCGTCGCCAGCTTCAGCCCCGGAACGGGCGCCGTTTTCTCGCCGCTGCCGGCCCAGAATGCGACCGGAAATTGGGTGAAGGTTGTACAGCGTGTGCCGGTGCGGCTCACGCTGGTCGATCCGCCGCCCGAAATGGTCTTGCGCGCCGGGCTGAGCGCGCACGCGCGCGTCGACACGCGGTCAGACCCCGATCGCTTGCGAGGCCGATAAGCCGTGACCGAGCGGATGACACCCGACAGTGTGCAGCGAATCCCGCTCACCATTTCGATCATGCTCGCCGCGTCGATGTTCACAATCGACAGCACGATCGCCAATGTTGCATTGCCGCACATGCAAGGCGGCCTGTCGGCTGGCCTCGACCAGATCACTTGGGTGTTGACGTCGTTCATCGTCGCCCAAGCCTTGATGACGCCCCTTGTCGGCTGGCTCGCCGTGCGGCTGGGCCGAAGGCGACTGATGCTCGTTTCGATCGTTGTCTTTGTGGGCGCATCCATCGCCTGCGGCCTCGCGCAAAACCTCGAGCAGATGATACTCTTTCGCGTGCTGCAAGGGATCGGCGGGGCTTCGTTTATCCCGCTTTCGCAAGCGATCCTGTTCGACATCAATCCCCCCGAGAAGCACGCGCAGGCGATGTCTGTCTTCGGCGCCGGCATTGTGCTTGGCCCAATCATCGGCCCGGCGCTTGGGGGTTTCATCACGGAGACGTCGAGCTGGCGCTGGATATTCCTGATCAATGTCCCGCTCGGCGTGCTGGCCTTTGTGGGCGTGTTTTTGTTCTTGCCGAAGGCGCCGCGGCCCTCTCCGCCCAAATTCGATTTCATAGGCTTTGCGGTGTTGTCGCTGTTCGTGGCGTCGCTCCAGCTTATGCTCGACCGGGGCCCTGGCGAGGATTGGTTGCAGTCTTGGGAAGTGCGGTTTGAAGCGGCCCTAGCGCTCGCTGGGCTCTATATGTTCGCCGTACATACGCTGAGCGCGGAGCGGCCATTCTTTGACCGACGACTCCTAAGCGATCGGAATTTCATATTCGGCAGCGTGGCGACTTTCGTCGTTGGTATGCTGATGTTTGCTTCGCTCGCTCTGCTGCCGCCGATGATGCAAAATCTCATGGGCTATCCGGTGCTCGAAGTCGGCCTCGTCACCATGCCGCGTGGCATCGGGATGTTTGCTTCGATGATCGTCATCAGCAGGCTGATGCGATGGTTCGATTCGCGCCATCTCATGGCGGTCGGCTTTGCGCTCAATGCTTTTGCTGCTTGGCAGATGACCCACTTCAACCTCGAAATGGACTCCCACCTCATCATTGTCTCAAGCGTCATTCAGGGTGTAGGGCTCGGCTTCGTATTCATCCCATCCAACACGCTTGCTTTTTCTACAGTCCCTGAGGCGCTTCGAACCGATGGTGCCGCACTCAACACGCTTGTGCGAAACATAGGGTCTGCCGTCGGCATATCGGTCATGCAGGCAATCTTCCTTATAAATTCGCAGGCCTCGCACTCCGAGCTTGTACAGAACTTGCGGCCGGACAATCCGATGCTCGCTCCTTACGGCGCTGAAGCGCAGGATCTGGCGGCTTGGGCGCCGGAAGTTGCGCGTCAGGCGGCAATGGTCGCCTATGTCAGCGACTTCCATCTGATCATGCTGCTGACATTGGCGGCCATGCCGATCGCCTTTCTTATGCGCCCCGCACAGGCGTCAATGCAGAGCGGAGCGGTCCATGTCATCGAATAAGATAAGAGCATGCATGGCTTTGGTCGCCGCGGCCCAAATGAGCGCGTGCGCCAGCGTGGGCCCCGATTTCGTGGCACCCCGGCCTCCGGCCCCGCAGTCCTTTCCCGGTGCGGATATTGCCGACGCGCAAGTCACCATGTCGGATACATGGTGGAGGTCGTTTGGCGCGGCCGAGCTTGACGCGCTCGTCGCAGAGGCGCTGTCCGCCAGCCCTACCATTGACGAGGCAGATGCGGCGCTCGACGCAGCGCGCGCGGCGCGTGACAGCGCTTATGGCGGTTTGTTTCCCCAATCGGAGGGATCGCTAGGCGCTGAGCGCGCGCGCATCAACGCGACGGCTTTCGGCTTTGGCGGTTTTCCAACGATTGAGATATCGCGCTACACGGCGGGCTTAGGCGTCAGCTACGACCTTGACCTGTTTGGCGGTGGCCGGCGGACCCGCGAGGCCGCAACCGCCAGGCTTCAGGCCGAGCGCTTTCGCTACGACGCAGCTCGGCTCACGCTTGCGGCCGACATCACTGCCGCGACGCTCGAGGCCGCGGTGCTGCGGGCGGAAATCGAGACGCTCGAACAGATCGTCGCCGACGACCGTCAAACACTTGAACTGGTCGAAGCCGCGCTGCGGGCAGGTGCGGTCGGCACAATCGATCGCATTCGGGCGCAGACTCAACTGTCCCAAGACGCTGCCGAATTGCCGCGGTTGCGTAGCCGGCTGATCGCAGCCCAGACACAGATCGAAATCCTCGTTGGACGTACGCCAGGCGTGGCGCCGCTTGCCATCACTCCGCTGCAAGACTTTGTGGCGCCTGCGATCCCCCGCAGCGTACCTTCGCAAGTGCTGCATAATCGTCCCGACATTCGGGCCGCGGAAGCCTCGCTGCATGCGGCAACCGCCGATATCGGGGTGCGCGTCGCAAACTTATATCCTCAAGTGCGTCTCTCCGCAGACTATGCGCAAACGGCCCTCGACCCCGAGGTGCTGTTTGAGTACGCGGCCGCCGGCTGGTCTGTCGGACCTCGTATTTCACTGCCGCTCTTTTCAGGAGGGGCGCGGCGCGCCGATGTCAGGCGCGCCGAAGCAGAGGCTATGCGCGCAGACGCACGCTACCGAGCGACGGTGTTGCGTGCGTTCGGTCAGGTGATCGACGCATACGCGGATGTCGCCGCTACGCAGACTGAGCGTGAGCTTCGCGAGGAGGGCGCCGCCTTGGCCGGGGAAAGTCTGCGCCTGGCGCGTCGCGCTTACGAGGCGGGGGCCGGCACGCTGCCCGAGGTGATCGATGCTCAGAGGCAAGCCAATCTCGCGCGGCGCGCTCAGGCCCGCGCGAGGGGCGCCCACCTTCTGGCGATCGCGCGCCTCTGCACTGCGTTGGGCGCCCCGATCGAGTCTTGATTTGGTGGGCAGGCGCGGCCCAGCGATGAGCACAGGTCGCGGCAGAAGCGCCTCCGGTGAGGCGGATTGTGCCGCCTCAGCGCGCGCCGTCGGAATCTGCGGCGTCGAGTGCGGCAAGCGCCGTGTCGCCGATGGTTTGGCCGCTTTCGTCCTTCTCGCTTTGCAAGGCGATGCGAAGGCGTTCAAGCTCCACCCGATAGCGTTCCCCATCGCCATATTCCTCAAACGCGGCGTAGCGCGGGTGTGCGCCAAGCACGCGCTTGGCGTGCTTTATTGGACACCAATATTGCTCGGTCCGCGATCCAACCTCGCGCACATAGGCGATGACGCCATTGACGTAAGAGCAATAGGCGCAGTTGAGTTTTTCCAGCGCGTTCAGATAGGGCAGTCCGGCGCGATCGAGAATGATGTAGCGCCCGCGTTTGACCTGAGGGATGCCGTAGGCGCGAAAGCAAAGCGCCTGGTAGAGTGACACCCAAAGATCAAGCACTACAAATGGAACGATCAGCGAATAGATGATCGGCGCCGTGAGGACGACAAGCGGGCGCGCCCTTAGGAGATAGCGTCCCAGCCCCACGCGCAAAGCACGATGGCGGCGGATCACTTCTTGTTCGAAGAGAATCTTTCCACGCTCCAGCCCGTAGCGGAAACCGGCGCGCCGCTTGGCGAACTCGATTTCCAATTCGTGCTCAAGCGCGCGGATTTTGCCGACAATTGCGTCGATCTCTGTGGTCATGGACATGCTCCGTACTTAGGAGGCGCATGTGCGTGCGGCATCGTAGGCCTCGTAGGACAAAACCCTTATCGCTTGAATGGAACGCCGGCCCGACGACATTGCAAGCAGGGACATCGAGCCTGTCAGCGTCTTGAACATGAGCCCAGTCGAATCGTCTCGTTATGCAAAGTGAGTTTAGTTGGCGCACGCACGTCGCTTGACCACTCCATGGCCGACGTCCATGTCGATGAGATATTGGAGGTTCGGAGCAATCAAGATGAGCGCGCCGTGGGGCGGGCAGGGCAGACGGCCTCTCCAAGTTTCTTGATGCCGTCAGTGTGGCAGGATCGAAAAAGCGTAGACATCGTCTTCAGAGCCTTCAGTGCGCCTGGCGGATGCCTTCACTCCCGCGCCCGTTTGATCGTGTCGTTTGAGGTTTTGTAGCCCTGCATGCTGGATAGAATCCAGAAGTCTGCGCGTCGGGCCAGAGCAGCCGCGGCCCACCATGCCTCGAACAGCGCCTGCGTTCCGGCGGCGGCCCGATCTGCGCGTATGAAGCTCCAAACGTGGTTGGGGGTACCCATGGCGGTGCAGCTCTCCGTTTGGTAGCATGATCCGCCACCGAGGAATTCCGAGGCGATTGGACCATGAGCCAAGGTGCAGCATCGACATCCGGTGATCGCGGCGTCGCCCGCCGCCGGCTTTTCTTGGAAACCGCGCTAAGAGTTTTCTGCGAGCGTGGTTATTCGCAGGTCAGCGTGAATGACATCGTGCAGCTGACCGGCGGTTCTCTTGCCACGCTCTATTCCCAGTTTGGCAATAAAGAGGGCCTGTTTCTGGCGGTCTTGGAGGAATGCAATGCGAGGCTCGCCGCGGATCTCTGTCCGGTAGCCGATCCATCGCTTGCGTTGCGAGCGGGCCTGCAGCGGATTGGGGAGCACTATCTCCGGCGCGCCTTGAGCGCGGAGTCGCGCCGGTTCTTCAAAATGATAGTTGCGGCGAGCGCCGACTTCCCAGCGGCCGCGAAGGAATGCCTCAGGGTTGGACCCAATCGCGTGGTGGAGATCGTTGCCGACTATTTGCAGAGTCGGGCGGCGAAGGAACCAGTGAAATTCGACGATGCGCACGCAGCTGCGATTGCGTTTTTCGCATTGGTGCGCGGTCCCCACCAATATCGGGCTACACTGGAGGACGACTATGGCCTGACTGACGATGAGATTTCCGACCATGTACGTTATGCGGTGAAGGTTCTGCTTGAGGGCGCGCCGTCGATAACGTCAGCCCGGTAGGTCGAGTTCTGGCTTGAGCCCGACAGAATTCGTGTCCCAGAGCTTTGCGCGGGGAGAGTCATGGTTGTGTTGTCACCGAGCGTGAAGGCAGGCTTTCAAGCCTGCTAGCCATGCTCGATGATTGCTCGTTCATGCTTCGCTCGGTCAGTCCATATCCCTCGGCAAATTCCGTTCGTTCGAGCAAAAGGGCGGCACGATCGAACTCGTCTCGCTCTAGCTTGAAGTCAAAGAGGAGAACCGCATCGACCGGGGCGCTGCGCCGATCGCGGCGATCACGTTGCGGCGGGACGCGCGGGCCATGGGCTCCCGCGTCTCCATGCAGTGCGCGATAATCGCGCAGGATGCTCGCGATCAGCCTGTGCACATCCTCACAATCGTTCTTCGTCTCAAGGATGGCGATGGTGAGCTTTCCGCAAATGCCAATCGGCGACGCCGCGACGATGGCTGGAAGCGCCTTGAGCAAGACGCCGTTTTCGTCGCTAAGCACCTCAATGCGATCGTCGAGATCGTCCAACTCACGGCTCTCAGGAAAACGGCGGCGCTGAGCGCGCGTTAGCTTCATCCAGTTGTGCTCGCGATGCAGGCGCGCCTCCAACCTGCTCCATTGAACCGCGAGACGCTCATGTTCAGCGTTGCGCGCGAGCCAAGCTTGGCACGCCTCAGCGGCAGGGTCGGCAGCGAGCGCGGTGCCAGGGATGAGCGGCGTAGCGGCGGCTCCCAGGATCAGTCGGCGGGTGGGGTCGTCCGGGCGAGCGCTCTCGTTCGCCGCCGTAGGCGGGCGTCGGGACATTTCTAACCCTTTCGGTCTATGATGATCCCGAACGCATCACTCCGCTCAGCACAGTCAACCCAAAGGGATCAAATAATCCCAAAGGCGCATTCGGATGCTAACTGCTGCACAAGTTCGAGCTGCACGCGCTCTGCTAGATTGGAGTCAGAAAGATCTGGCTGCGAAGTCCAAGCTGTCAGTGCCTACGATCAAGCGGATGGAGGGTGCGATGGGTCCAGAGCGCAGCACTGACGCCAACGTAGACGCTGTTCGCCGTGCACTGGAAGGTGCGGGTGTGATTTTTCTCGAACCTAAGTCGAACAAAGACGGTGGCGCAGGTGTACGTTTGAAGCGCTAGACGGCTGCCCGTGCGCGAAACGGTGGATGCTTGAGCTACTTCAATCTGAAAGCATCAGCGGCTGCACCGCTACTGGCCTGATGAGGCGGTGGTGAGTTGGCCGCGAGCGCCTCCTTTGAAGAGCATGGCCAAGTGGAACGCGTTGATTATTTGGCGCCGTCCCTGGAGAGGAAAGCGGCAAGTTCATCGACCCGAGCCAGAGAATAGGATGGTATCTCACTTGCAAGGTGTGGCTGGTCTTCCGCCGTGTAGACCAGAGCGGCGTCGTTGAAGTCCCCTTCGATGAGCATCGTCCGCAAAGCGCGATAATCGAGGGGTTCGATACGCACGACGCAGCGTACAACGGTTCGAACATCCCCAGCGGTCGAACTAAGCGCTAGGTCCATAGCTCGATCTGACTCCCGCACCCGGGCGAGGATAGTTAGGCCGTGTGTTTTGAAATGCTTCTCGCAGTGGCGCGCCACATCACCGAGCGTGTCAAATCCAGGCTGCGTTGCGTGTCTCATCGGGTCGAAACCTATTTACTCACGCCACCGTATCAAACTGAAAGAAGCGAACACCTCCCCTGACGAAAATCAGGACGCAGGCCGTTAGGAGATCAAGCGTTTCGCGTAATTCCCGTAGCTAGGGAAACAACCTCTTGGCAATGGGCCCTTTGGCCCAATGACGCGACGCGCCCGACGGCTCACGGTGGCAAGCGACGCCAAATGCGAGTGGACATGCGCAGCGCAATCATCATTGCCGTTTCACTTTTGATCGCGCTGATCGGGGCAGGGGCCGCCACGCAATATCTGGCGCAGGTTTTCGCGTATCAGCCGGCGCTGGGGGGACCGTGGATGAGAACGGAAGTGGGCGCTCTCTATGCACCTTGGGCGGTCTTCGAATGGACTGAGCGCTGGTCAGATCGTTTTCCCAAGCCATTCGCGGTCGCACGTCTTGTCGTGCTTGCCGGCTTCGCGGCGAGTATTCTTGTCGCGGCTCTCGGGTTACGACAACGGTTTCAGCTCAAACCGTTCGGCAAGGACGCATGGGCAAACTTCGCCGACATAGAATCAGCCGGGCTCTTTGCAGAGCAAGGCGCCATCCTCGGCAGGTTCCAGGGTGAAATCCTGGCTTATGACGGGCCGGGCCATCAGATTCTGATCGGCGCTTCGCGTTCGGGCAAAGGCCGCGGGCACATCGTGCCGACGCTTCTGTCATGGAGCGGCTCAGCAATCGTGCTCGACGTGAAAGGAGAACTCGACCACGGCGACCCCCGGCACGGCTTTCCGGGCGCGTCTGGGTATCGCGCGCTGTTGGGACCAGTCTTGCGCTTTGCGCCGACCCAGAGCTCATCCAATTGCTTCAATCCGCTCCTCGAAATTCGCAAAGGCGAAAACGAAGTCCGCGATGTCCAAAACGTGGTCGACATCATCGTCGATCCACACGGGCAAACACGCGGCGGCGAGCGGTTCTGGAATGACAGCGCCAAAAACATTCTAACCGGCGTCGTCTTGCACGTGCTCTACACTGAACCGGTGGAGCGCAAAACGCTTGCGGTCGTGCGCGAAAAGCTCGCCGACCTCGACCGCGCCGCCGACGAGATGCGCTTGACGCTTCATCGCCTTAATCCGCGCACCAACATGCCAGAGGTGCACCCCGAAGTTCTGCACGCCTCCACCTCCTATCTAACCGGCGAGGAGCGCCTTCGCTCGGGCATCAAAGCAACTGCGGAATCCTTCTTTGGCATCTTCGCCGATCCGGTTGTGGTCGAGAAAACCACCCGCTCGGACTTTCGCATCGGCGATCTCATGTGCGCAGAGCGGCCGGTCACACTTTATCTCCAGCCGCCCCCGTCAGATGGCCCACGCCTCATGCCGCTGATGCGTCTCTTCATCGGTCAGGTCGCGCGCACTTTGACGGAAGATCAGACCCGGGACGGCCATGGCCGTGAGAAGCGCCACCGCTTGTTGCTGATGCTCGACGAGTTTCCTCAACTCGGCCGTCTCGACTTCTTCGAAAAGATGATGGGCGCCATGGCCGGTTATGGCCTCAAAGCATTCCTTGTGTGTCAGTCGCTCAATCACGTCATCAAAGCTTACGGTCGCGACAACGTCATCCTCGACAATTGTCATTGCGTGACCTCATTCGCGGCAGCCGATCCAGAGACCGCAAAACACATCGCTGAAATGGGCGGCGAAGTCTGGGAGATGCGTCCGCAGGAGAGTGAACATCGGCCCCGCTCAATCCTGGGTCCGCAGAAAGGCGCCATCACCTATCGCGAAGAGCGCCGGCCGTTGCTGCTGCCTGGAGACGTGCGCGGTCTTCCTCAAGACCAACAGCTCATTTTCGTTTCTGGCTGCAAGCCCATCCGCTCGAAGAAACTGCGCTTCGATCAGGAGCCGATCTTTGCCGAGCGCCTGCGCCCCGCGGCGCCCAGCGTCGCCGCGCTCGTACATGACAATGAGTGGCGCGACGTGCGGGCTCTCGGCCGCCTGGTGAAGGAGAAAAAGCCGGTGACGCCAGCGAAGCGGCCGGAGCCGTCAACGCCGCCCCGCGCGCAAACCGACTTGTTCGACGCGGATGAAGCGAAGGTTGCGCCGCCGACGCCGCCGACCGCGCCGCCACCGGCGCCCGCCGAAGCGGGGCCGAAGATCTCCGATCTGGCGCTCGCCAGATTTTGCAACCCCGATGGCTCGCGGATGACCGAGCCGCCGCGCTCGAAGGGGATTTGAGCGCCATGCCGCGCAAGGGCATCACCGTCTATTTGACGCGCGATCTCGAAGTCAAAATCGAGAAAATTGCCCGCGATCAGCACCGCTCGGAATCGTCAGTCATCGCCGAGGCGGTGCGCGCACGTTATGCTGGCCGAGATGGCGACCCGTTGCCGCCGGTCAGCGACCAGCGGCAGGCAAGCCGTCTCGACGCGCGCCTCGATAAGGTCATCGGCGAGGGGCTCATCGTCAAAGAAGTGTTGCTGCTCTTCATCCGCGTGTGGCTGGAACACAATCCTCCGATAGACGAAGCGCTGGAAGACAGCGCAGCCGCAAGTGCGGAGGCCCGGTTCGAGCGGTTCCTTCAAATGGTCGCCAATGCTTTGAGGGGCGGGCGCTCGATCAGCGGCGGCAGTGTGCCGAATGGCGAGGACGCGGCCAGCGCCGGCGGAGACTTCGGAGCAACGGCGCCATGAGCGGCGATGGATATGCGCTCGTTTCGGCCCGCCGCCGCTCAGCCTTGGTGCGTGCGCTGGGGCCGGCCGTCGCGCATGCCCTGGGCGAATCCGACGTTGTCGAGGCGCTGGTGAACGCGGACGGTCGCTTGTGGCTTGATCGATTAGGACGGGGCCTTGAACCGACTGCGCACACACTTTCGATCGCAGAGCGCGAAACCGCCATTCGATTGCTGGCGCACGAAGCAGGCGAAACGGTGGGCGCCGAACGCCCCGCGCTCTCGACTATTCTCCCGGATAGTGCGGCCAGGGTGCAGGCGCTCCTGCCGCCGCTCGTCGAGGCGCCGGTGATCGCCATCCGTAAACGTCCGTCGCGTATTTTTGAACTCGACGACTATGTGACAGCTGGTATCGCAACAAGGGCTCAAGCCGATGTCTTGCGCGCAGCCGTGGCGCACCGGCGAAATATTGTTGTCGCGGGGGGCACAGGCTCGGGAAAGACGACCCTGCTAAATGCTCTACTCGCCGAAGCACCCTTCCTCACGGCACGCGTCATCATTTTAGAAGACACTTGCGAACTTCATTGCGCCAGCCCTAACAGCGTGCAGATGCTGACCAAGCGAACCGAGCCGCAAACGTCGATGCGCGATCTGGTGAAAATGACGTTGCGGTTGCGCCCCGATCGGATCGTGGTTGGAGAGGTTCGCGACGGCGCGGCGCTTGAGGTTCTCAAAGCGTGGAATACCGGGCATCCCGGCGGGCTGCTTACTCTGCACGCCAACTCAGCCTCAGATGCGTTGCCGCGGCTCGAGGATTTGGCGATGGAGGCCAGTGCTGCGCCGCCCACACGCCTCATCAACGCGGCCGTGGATATGGTTGTGTTCATCACCCGCACCGAGACCGGCCGTAGCATCGCCGAGATTGTGCAGCACCGGCTCTGATCTCTCTAAGCACTACGACATTGTAGCAACACGCAGCGCCTTCATGCGCGCAGCACGTTGCAGACTGTATTCTCGAAGCGCAACTCTGCGAGGTGTGACGAGGTGTTTGCGCGTGCTGTGAGAGGATGCTTTGGTCCGTGCGCGCGGGGCTTGAAAGCCATTTCGTCGAGCGCGGCTTCGTGGAAACTGTCCTCAACAGGCCTCTACGAGGCGGGGATATCACGATGCGTAAGGTCAGCGCACGAGCAGCAGCTCTCACAATCATAATCATTGCGATTGCAGGACCAGCTTACGCGTCCGGTTCCGGCATGCCGTGGGAAGGGCCGCTCGAACAAATTGTCGATTCGATTACGGGACCGGTGGCGCGCGCCGCCGCGGTCGTCGCTATCGTCATCGCCGGAGTGACCATCATCTTTTCCGAAGGCGGTGGCGGCGTGCGCAAACTCGCCTTCGTGGGCCTCGGCATCGCCATCATGTTTGCGGCGGTTTCGTTCTTTTTGGATTTCTTCGGCTTCGCCGGTGGGGCGCTGATCTGACAGCGCAGGGCTGACGCCGCTTTGAGTGAGTGACAACGACAGAGGAGGTCTTCATGAACGACGAAGAGCCAGACGGATACGCCATGCCTTTGCGCACCAGCTTGACACGCCCCATTCTGCTGGGCGGCGTCCCGCGCGCCTTCGCAATCCTCAACGCCACCATCGGCGCCGCGATCGGCTTTGGCCTGCAGCAGCCGTTGATCGGCTTTCCACTCTGGGCCGTGCTGCAAGGCGCCGCTGCGTGGGCCGCCGCGCGCGACCCCTGGTTTCTCGAAACTTGGCCTCGGCACTTGGCCAAGCCCGTCTATCTCTCGGCGTGACGCGTATGCTTGATCTTCGCCCTTACGCTTCGACCGGCGCCAAGCTCGCGGACTTCCTGCCGTGGGCGGCGCTGATTGCCCCCGGCGTGGTCTTGAACAAGGACGGCGCGTTTCAGCGAACGCTCGCATTTCGCGGCCCTGATCTTGATTCCGCCGTCCCCGCCGAACTCATGGGCGCGAGCGGCCGATTGAACAACGCTTTCCGCCGCTTCGGTTCGGGTTGGTGCTTTCACGTCGAAGCGCGCCGATTGCCGGCGCCCGGCTATCCCGATAGCGAGTGGCCAGACGCAGTGTCGTGGCTGATCGACGAAGAACGTCGCGCTGTATTCGAGACGGCCGGCGCGCGTTTCGAGAGCCGTTATTTCCTCACGCTCGCGTGGCTACCGCCAGCCGAACGGCAAAGAAAACTTGAAAGCCTCGTCTTTGAAGGCGGCGCAGAGACCGCGGCCATCATCGACTATCGGCGTCATCTCGAACGCTTCCAGCAAGAAGCCGACCAATTCATCGCGTTGCTGGAAACCGCCATGCCGGAGGCGCGTTGGCTTTCGGACGAAGAGACGCTGACGTACCTCCATGACTGCGTTTCAGATCGGCCGCACCGCGTCGCTGTGCCTGAGACGCCATTCCATCTCGACCAGTTGCTGACGGATGCCCCGCTTATCGGCGGGCTCGCGCCCACGCTTGGCGCCAGGCATCTGAAAGTCATTTCGGTTCGAAGCTTCCTCACCGAAACTGAGCCGGGGCTACTCGACCAGCTCAACCGCCTGCCGGTTTCGTATCGCTGGGTCACGCGTTTCCTGCCGCTCGACCGCGAAGAGGCGCGGCGCGAACTGGAGAAAATCCGCAAGCGCTGGTTCTCCAAGCGCAAGGGTTTGCTCACGCTATTGCGCGAAGCGCTCTTCCGCGAAGAGGCGGCGCTCCTCGACAATGACGCGGCGAACCAAACAGAAGACGCCGATGTCGCGCTGCAAGAACTCGGCGCAGATGCCGTTTCAGCAGGATACGCCACTCTGACGATTACGGTCGCTGAGGCCGACGAAGAGCAGGCGAACGAGGCTGTCCGGCAGATTCAGCAGGTCGCCGACGCGTTGGGCTTCGTTACGCAAGTCGAAAGCGTCAACGCTGTTGAGGCCTGGCTAGGCAGTTTGCCAGGCCAAGCTTATGCCGACGTACGCCGGCCAATTCTCTTGTCGCCCAGCCTCGCGCATCTTCTTCCTACCAGCGCGGTGTGGGCGGGACCGGAGCGCAACACGCATCTCGACGCACCGCCGCTCATGCTCACCGCGACCGATGGCGCGACGCCGTTCCGGCTCGACCTTCATGTCGGCGATGTCGGCCATACGATGATTGTAGGACCAACGGGCGCCGGCAAATCGGTGCTGCTGGCGACACTCGTGGCGCAATGGCTGCGCTACGTCGATGCGCAGGTTTTCCTCTTCGACAAGGACCGGTCCTCGCGCGCGACCATCCTCGGTCTGGGCGGCGATTTCTTTGATCTTGGCGAGGAGGACGCGCTAGGCCTCCAGCCGCTCGCAACGATCGATGACGCCGCCGAGCGCAGCTGGGCGCTCGACTGGATTGCGAGCCTCATCGCCGGCGCCAATGTCACAGTGACGCCCGAACTGCGCGCCGAGCTCTGGCGCGCGCTGGAAGTGCTGGCTCAGCGTCCGCTCGAAGACCGGACGTTGACCCTTTTAACGGCATTGGCCCAGGACGCGACCGTTCGCGCTGCGCTGGCGCCGTTTACGCGCGCGGGACCATACGGGCGCTTGCTCGACCACGATCAGTCGACCTTGGGCTATGGCCGCGTCCAGGCGTTCGAGATGGGCGATCTGATGCGCCGTCCGCATGCGGCGAGCGCGGTTCTGTCCGTGCTCTTCCACGCGCTGGAGCGCCGGTTCGACGGCAAGCCCACTTTGCTCGTTCTCGACGAAGCGTGGCTCTTCCTTAAGGACGCGGTGTTCGCTTCCCAAATTCAGGACTGGCTGAAGACGCTCCGCAAGAAGAACGTCGCCGTTGTCTTCGCTAGCCAGGAACTCGCCGACGTTGAGGCGAGCCCGATCGCCTCAACCATTATCGAAGCGTGCCTCACCCGCATCTTCCTGCCCAACGACCGCGCCCGCGAGCCACGTTCGGCCGCGTTCTACGAATCGCTGGGGCTCAACGCTCGCCAGATCGCGCTCGTCGCCACGGCGACGCCGAAGCGCGACTATTATCTAGTCTCACGCGCAGGCTGCCGGTTGTTCGAGCTGGGACTCGGCCCCGCCGCGCTCGCCTTCGTCGCTGCCTCGCGCCCCGAAGACCACGCGTGGATGGATCGCGTCATCGCGGAGGGTGGCGCCCAAAACTTCGCGCTCGCCTGGCTTGAAGCACGCGGCCTCGGCGACGCTGCCGATGCGGTGCGGCGCTTCAAGCAAAAGGCCGGATCGCAAGCAATGTCGGCCGAACAATCCTTGATCGCCGCGGAATAGGAGAGGGACCATGCAGAAGGCACTCAGATCTCTCGTGATGCTCGGGTTGGCCGCGATCGTCGCGATGACGCCAATGGCGCCGGCGCGCGCGCAGATGGCCGTCATTGATCCTACCAACCTGGCGCAGAATCTGCTGCAAGCCACACGCGCGCTCGAGCAGATCAACAATCAGATCCGCCAGATCGAGCAGGCGACGCAAATGCTGCGGCAGAACCCGCTGCAGCTCTCGCCCGAGCTAACCCAATCAATCTCTGAAGCGCGCGAACTCTTCAACACCGCCCAAGGCATCGCCTTCGAGGTCAATCAGGTCGGGGAAAACCTGCGCACGCTCTATCCCGAAACCTGGGAGGACTTCGATCTTGAAGGCGTGCTGCAGCAATCCGAGCGATGGGAGCAGGAGAGCCGCGACAGTCTGCAGCGCGCCATGGAAGCGGAAGCCCGCGCCGCGCGCTCGATTGAGGGCTCGCGCAATCGCATCGATCGCGCGCTTCAGTCGTCATCAAGTGCGGAAGGCCAGACCGGCGCCATCCAGGCCAGCAACCAATTGCTCGGCGTCACCGCAAGCCAGCTTGCTGAAATCCACGCGCTGCTGATTGCACAAGGGCGGGCGCTTGAAACCGAGCGAATGGAACGTCTCGCGCGCGAAGAACGCGCCCGTGAAATCCAGCGCCGCGCCTTTCCGACCGAAACCACGCGTTCAACCGAACCGGCGCGCACGGCGTTCTGACGATGGACCCTTCGTCGCTCAATTCATTCCTAGACCAGTTCCTGGCGCTGGCGGATTCAGGCTTCGGTCTCATTCAGGGCGACGTCACATACGTGCTGAATGCCTTGATCGTCATTTCGATTACGCTCGCTGGCGCGCAATGGGCGCTAGCCGGTGAGGCGCCGATGGCCCCGTTCTTCCGTAAAGTTTTGTTCGTCGGTCTCTTCGCCTTCCTCGTGAACAATTGGGCAAGCCTTTCCACCATCATCGTCCGCTCCGGCGCGCAGCTTGGCCTCAACGCCGGCGGCAACGGCATGAGCATGGCCGATCTGCACAATCCAGGACGCGTTGGACAGATCGGCGTCGAACTCTTCGGCCGCACCGCCGCTATGGCCGAAGGCATGAACATTTTCACCGACGCCTTCGCCATGGCGACGGTCTGGGTCTCGGCCGTGTTGGTGATGCTCGGTTTCTTCGTGCTGGCGATGCAGCTCTTCGTCTCGCTGATTGCCTTCAAGCTCGGAAGCTTAGCCGCGTTCGTGGCGCTTCCGTGGGGCGTGTTCAACGGCACTTCCTGGGTGGCAGAGCGTCCGCTCGGATGGGTGGCGGGATGTGCGATCAGATTGTTCGTTCTCGCCTTCATCGCCTCGATCGCCATCACCTTCGTCAACACGCTGCCAGCAACGTTCACGCTCAACGCTGGCGGCGTGCTCAATATCTTCCTGTTTGGGCTCACGGTCCTCGCGCTCGCGTGGTTCGCCCCCATGCTGGCGAGCGAAGTGGTGCAAGGCCAGCCGCATCTGTCCGGCTCTGACGCTATCCGCACTGGTGTCGGCGCGACCTTCGCAACCGCCGGCGGCGTCTACATGGCGCACGCCGTCTACAAGGCCGTCAAAGGTGGCATGATCGGCACATCGCGCCGCTTGAGCAGCCCCGGTCGCAGCACTGGCGGAGGCGGGGGGCGAGGTGGCGGAAGCGGCGGCGCGCCGCGCGCGCCCATCAATTACGGGGCCATGCAGCCTAAGCCCAGATCGTCCGGAGCCGGTCCATGAACTTTTCCTTCCGCTCACCGGCGCGCTCGTACGCGGCCGCGCCCGCAGACACGCCTTATAAACGCGCTCAACAGGAATGGGACGCGCGCATGGGCTCGGCGGTGCTGTCGGCACGGTCGTGGCGGGCCATCGCATTCGGCGCGCTGGGCCTGCTTGGTGTTAGTGTCATGTCGCTTGTTGTCGTCGCGCTGCAACAGCGCACCTTTGTGCATGTCGTCGAAGTCAGTCCCGAAGGGCAGGTGATGAACGTGCGCGCCGCCGACGGACGCTGGACCGCCACCGAGGCGCAAAAGGCCTACCATCTTGGTCAGTTCGTGAGGCTGGTTCGCTCCCTGCCGACCGACGGCGTCGTGCTCCGCGAAAACTGGCTAGAGGCTTATCGCTTCCTGACGCCGCAAGCCGCCGCGCAGCTCACCGAGATCGCGCGTCAGGATGATCCGTTCCTTTCTCTCGGCCGGGTCGGTCGCACTGTGCACATCCGATCCATCATCGCCCGCTCGAACAACGCCTGGGAGGTGACCTGGGTTGAACGCGCCACCAACGCGACGGGAACGACTGATCCGGAAGTTTATTCCGGCGTCTTCACCCTGACGACGCGCGCGCCGCGCAACGCCGACGAGATCGCCAACAACCCGCTGGGCCTCTTGATCTCTGATTTCTCCTGGAGCCGTGAACGATGATCGCGCGCTGTTCTGCTTTCGCGCTCGTTGCCGCCAGCCTTGTGGTGGTCGCGGCCTCACCCGCCGATGCACAATCGCGACGCGCTCGCGCAGAAACCCCGGTCGAGACTTTGGCGGCCGCAAACTCTGCTGCGCGCCACAGCCCAACGCGCGATGGTTTCGTGCAAGCGCGCCATGTGTACGCCTATCAGGCGGGCGCCATATATGAAGTGTACGCGCATCCAAGTTACGTCTCAACAATCCTCCTTGAGCCCGGCGAGGCGCTCACTGACATCGCCGCCGGCGACACCTCACGCTGGCTGGTCACCCAAGCCGAGAGTGAGACGGCAGAAGATCCGCGCACAGTCGTGCTGGTGAAGCCGAACGCGAGCGGGCTTCGGACCAACATTGTGCTCATTACCGACCGGCGCACTTATCTCATCGAGGCAATCGCCCAATCTGGCTCGGCTTATTCGGCCCAGATCGCCTGGTCCTATCCTCAATCGCAAGCAGCCGACGTCGCGGCGGCGCCGATCGACCGAATCAATCTCAACTACAGGATCCGCACCACGCGCGGCGCACGTCCAGCGTGGCTGCCCACGCGCGTGTTCGACGATGGACGCCGCACCTGGATCGAGTTCGCGCCCAATGTCGAGGCGGGCGATCTGCCGCCGCTCTTCGCGGTCACCGGCGAGGGCGCCGAACTCGTCAACTACCGAACGCTGCAGGGGCCGTCCGGCCAGCGCTACATGATCGATCGCATCTTCGACATCGCGGAACTCCGCTTGGGCGCGCGCTCGGCGACGATCGTACGCATAGAGCGCAATCCGGTCGATCGCGTCCGCACGCGTTCACGACATGGAGCGCGGCCATGAGCGCAAACGCTCACATCACGCCCCCACTTGAAGGGCCGCCCAATTTGGCCATCCGTGCGAAGCCGCCTTCACCGCGACGGCTATCGCGCAAGGTGTTGCTCGCGGGCATGCTGCTCGCTGGCGCTGTCGTTGCGTTCGCGCTGGTCAACGGGTTGTCTGAACGTCCCGATCGTCGCGCGGCGGAAGCCCAGCAGGTCGCTGCTGCAGGCGGCCCGCCGGAATCCATCCAGGGCGCCAGCGACCAGTACGGCGCCCACGATCTCGCGGGCGCCGACCTTGAATTGGCCGACCCTGACCGGGAATTAGCTTCCGACGAGACTGCGGAGCTTCAGCCGCCACGCGATCCTGCCTGGGCGAACAACTCGAATGGAGTCGCAGGCGCCTCTACCGCCGCGCCAGCGCCTGACCCTCAAGCCGTAGCGCGGACATCCCCGATCCTTTTCACTCGTGCTGATGGAGATAACGCCAGCGAAGACTCGGACGCGCGGTTGAATGCGCGGCTCACGCCACCTGGCTCGCGCTATGAGATCAAGGCCGGCGATGTCATCCCGGCGGCGCTGGTCACCGCACTCAATTCTGATCTGCCAGGGCGCATCATCGCGCAAGTCACCGCACCGGTGTACGACACGGTTACGGGCCAGCATCTCCTCATCCCGCAAGGGTCTCGGCTGATCGGCACCTATGCGAACGGCACGCGCTATGGCGATCGTCGTCTGCTGCTGGTTTGGAATCGGCTCATCCTGCCCAATGGCTGGTCCATCAATCTTCAGGAAATGAACGCCACCGATCCCGGGGGCGCCTCTGGCCTTACTGATCGCACGGACAACCATCTCGGCCGCCTCGGAATCGCAATAGGACTCTCTGCCATCATCAGCGTCGTCGCCAACGAAGCGGAGGATGACGACGAGAACAGCAACTCGCTATCGCAAAGCGTTGGCGACGCCGCCGCCCAGCAAGCTGCCCAGACCGGCGCCCGCATCGTCGACCGTGAACTCGAAGTACGTCCAACCTTGCGTGTCCGCGCCGGCGCACCCGTGCGTGTGCTGGTGACACGCGACATCGAACTTAGACCCTACCTCGCGCCGCGCACGCCGTGAGGCGGAAGGACCTCATTCCACAGAAAGCGGTGGCCGACGAACTCTGCGTGAGCATCACCACGCTCTGGCGTGCGCGCTCCAGCAAGCTCGAAGGCTTCCCCACGCCGGTGATTGTTCAAGGCGCCGTGTTCTGGCGGAAGGCCGACCTCGATCAGCTGGAAGACGCCTTGCTCAAGTTCAAGGGCCGCGGCGTATTCGAGCGCAATCGCGAGGCTGAGCGAAAGCTCAAGCGACTGCGCGCCGCTAAGCCCGCGACGTCAAGCGCCAAGCCCCCACCGCGTGCACCGCAACGCGACCTCTTCGACTAACAGCTCCTGGGACTGCACCGCTGGGGTGAAGCGCTCGATTGCCGTCTATGAACCCGAGGCGCAGGCAGCCGGACTTTGTTCTGGGGCAGACGGGGCTTTTTCGCTGCTTGCGTCTTACCTCGGTTGCTCCGTGTTCGACCTCCGCCCGAGTAGGGCGAGGTCGACCATCATGAGGGGACGCTCCGCGTCCCGACGCCAACGAACCGGCCATTGGGCGCAGCGCGGGTCAAGCGCAGGGCCGCGCGCAGCGCGGTCGATGCGTGGCTTCGCTTGACGGGCGCGAGCACGATGGCACTCGCGGTTCCGCGTCAGCGATCGACGCGCGAAGCGGCGAGACGCGCCGCGAGCGCGGCTCGATGGCGAAGCCACGAGAGCGCGGCCGCGCCTGCGCGGCGACGCCCACCGTCGACGCCGTGGATCAGCTTCCGTGATCTCTCCCCTCGATGCCGCCATCAGCGCCATCCCATGATGTGCCGCATCGCCTCCAAATCCGCCGTCGTCGGCTGCGGTCCATTCCTGCGCCGCAGCCGACAACCGGCGTTTGGCCAAAGGTGCGTCCTCAACATCAAGCTCGTCGCCGCTAATTATCCGCTCAATCAATCCAGAGACCATTGTAGAAACCGGCGTCGCGCCGCTGCGCCATCAGCCCGCGATGGGCGCTTTCTGCGACGCACAGCAGGACAAAGGCCAGCAGCGCCCAGGCATACAAACCCACCAGGAGGAGAATGACTGTGCCGATGCGTAAGACGACTCGATCGATCGCAAACCACACGCGAAGCATCGCCCACATGCCGATCAGGAGCAGCGCGTGCTGAAGAAGGGAAAGGGCGTCGTTCATCATATGCCATCGGGCTCAGGTTGGTCGGCGCGCAGCCAGGATCTCACGCCGCCTGCTTCGGCGATGGGTTCGCGAACGCCTTCACGCTCTTCGCGCGTCGGCCAGCGCTCGCGTCTCACGACACGCCACAGGCTTCGGTAGAGACGGCATAAGAATAAAGAGAAGCGCACATGCGTGGCCCTTCGTTCGAGAAAACGAAAGGGCCCGGCATGACGGCGACAGGAGAGTCGCGCCGTCAGCCGCTAGAACTCACGCACGCGTTCCACCGTGCGTCAGACACCTCGCGCGCTTTGCAGCCCTTACCCGCCAGCTTGCTCGATTGCTCTTAAGCACATGCGCGCGTTGGCATTGACACTACCAGAACAAACATGGAACGCAAGCGAAATGACGCGCGCCGATTGGATCGCGGCTGAACGCGCTTTCAACCGGCGCGAAGAGCTGCCGAAGGAATACGAGATGGGCCGAGGACGCTGGAGCAAATGGAGCGTCGGCGGCGACGAGCGGCACTCGCTGGAGTTTGGTTTCGCGTATCGCTTCGACATTCGCGCCGGTCCCAAGTCAAATGGGCTGCATCCGGATTATTGGTACGCGAGTGCGCGTGCGGGTTCGCTCGGAGAATTTCCGTCATTCGAGGCGGCTGCGCGGGCGTGCGAAGATGAAGCGCGGCGTCTGATCGAAGTAGCGCTTGAGCGCGGCGATCAGAGTGATGACATGAATCTCATCACGGAGCAGTGGACGCTTTATTTGGAGCTGCCGCATCGGCTGCGGTCGCGCAAGACGCGCACGCGGTACAAATGAATCGCGAGATGTCGGCGGCTTGAGTGACTCAACGCAAGGTAGCTCGCCCATCACCAATGTCAGTGCGGGTACGGCCCAATGTAAGTTGGCATCGCGCGCGAGGTGCTCATGTCTGTTGCGATGATCGAGGACGTGCTGCGTCTCCGTGACATCACGAAGAGCTGCCCGCTGTGCGGCCGCCATTTCAGCCGCGTCGGCAAAGACCTTGAGCATGTGTTCCCGAGATGGCTGCAGAAGCGACACAATTTGTGGACGCGCAAGCTGACGCTGCCGAACTTCGTGGGACGAAAGTATAAGAGCATCCGTGTCTCTATCTGCCCGCGCTGCAACAATCAGCGTTTCGGCGAGCTGGAACGGCTGATTTCGGGGCTAACCGCCAACGGCGATGCCTTCGACGCCATGGCCGAAGTGGATGATCATCAGGTCGCCGCATGGCTAGGGAAGATATTTTGGCTGCTCTGCAGGAAGAGCCATATCTCTGTTGATCCAAAGGCGCCGCGAGCGCGAAAGCCAACGCGCGTACTCGATGGCGAAATCATGCGAGGCGTCACCTACCTTGGCGTAATTGAACGGGCGCATGCGATGTCGCGCGGCATGTATGCTTGTTTTCGTGGCGACCCGCCAATACCGGAATACTTCTATTCCGAGCCTTATTCGCTCTACCGATTCCGCATCGATGCAAGCGATCCAATACGGAGGCATTTGACTTCAAGGACAACCCGATCGTGCTTGGCGCCGCGATCCGAACTGGGTCGTTTGGCGTGGTCTGTCTCTACGATGGCGGACTACACCGCTTTTTTCGTTCACACTGGCTCATGCCGCTTTGGGGCAACGCGCTGCATCCCCACCAGTTCAACGAAGTGGTGGGCCGCATCTTCTACGACCAACTCGTGCTCGACGATGCGGCTCAGCAGGTGCAGTATTTCTGGAACCGACCGCTCAAAGCGGTTGTGGCCATGAACGCCACACAACGCAGCTACAATCCCTATCTACAGGAAAACCACGATCCGCTCGCGTGCGCGGAATTTGTGGCTCGTCATGTCGGCGCCAAGGCGGCCGACCTGCTTACCGAGGAGGGGAACGATATCCGCACCGCCCTGGTCGATGATGCGGGCAAGTTCCGTACGTATCCGCGTCAGGTCGTTTGAAGCGCAGCCTGCACTTTGACTTCAGCGCTCGCAGCCAAGGTCGTGAAGGTCGGAAGGGTCTCGATAAGCTCGCACTCCTCGGGGCTCTCGTCGCGGTACGGGTGATCTTGCGGCAGCGCCTTCACGATATCAATGGCGGCCAGGTATTGGCGATGCAGCCATAGATACTTGGCAAGCACGTCCGGTTCGTTGTGCTTCAGACCAGCGTGAACCAATTCGCCGATTTGATGCAGGTAGGCGGGATAGCCATCGTTATCCCCACCCATAATGGTGACAACGGAGCGCCAAGAGACGTAGTCGAAATAGTGCTTCCCGTCGGCGTCTTCCGTCATGAAGTCGCGAACAAAGCGCTCTTCGTGCTCTTCATCGTGATCTTCAGAATGCGCCGCCTTCGCCACATCGATGATCTTTTCATCGATCAGCACGCGCGGATATTTCGCGACCTTTGACTCCAAACGATAGGCCTCGACAAGGGCAGGGCCGACAACATGCTTCTTGGAGTGATGGAGCGGGCCGACGGTGAGCGCGCCGCGGAGTAAAAAGCCAGCTTCCACGAGGCCGACGACGCAGAATGCAATTTCCATCAAGAGCCAGAACACTGCGGACTCCTCGTCGACGCGGTAAGAGACCACGATGCAATCGGAAAAATGCGTGATGCGCTGCGACTTGTGAAATTCTTTGTCGTCCTTGGCGATCGCCGCGACTTGATCCATCGCGGCGAGCAGCTTCGTCAGAAATGGCGGATCTTGAACCGTCTTTTGGACATGCTCTTTGAAGCCGAGGAAGTCGATGAAGAGGACGATGCGCTCCTCATACTTCTTAGCTTTGGCTTTCACCTTCTTCGCCATGTCGCTGCCGCCCGTGTTCCCATTCTAGAAGCCGGCCAGATTACCTCCTAGATTGGCGCTATGCGCAACAGGTACGCTTCCGACATCCGCAAGGCCGGGCTCGAAAAAGAGCTTTACGGCTTCGAGGAGTGGGGCGAGACACGCATCACTCCGCTGCTCGGCAACGCGGTTTTCGAAGTCTTTCCGAAAAGCTTCGCGCCAGTGCTGAAGCTCGGCGAAGCCAGCAGGCTAGAATGGCAAAAGATGCGTTGGGGGCTTCCGGGTCCACCTCAAGCCGGCAACGCGCCCGTCACTAACATCCGCAACACCAAGAGCCCGCACTGGCGACCGCTCCTGAAGCAGCAATTCCGCTGCCTCGTGCCATTCACCGCCTTCAGCGAATACGAGGACATCTCACCCAAAGGCGCAAAGCAGATCCGTTGGTTCGCACACCCCGATCGCGGCATGCTCTTCTTCGCTGGCCTCTGCGGCGAATGGTGGGGCGACTACGGCACCAAGAAAGAACCAAACCAAGGCACGCACAAGCTCTTCAGTTTCCTCACTACTGAAGCCAATGATCTCGTTCGTCTTGTGCATGCCAAGGCGATGCCGGTGATCCTGACGAACCATTTCGCATGCAAGGAATGGCTCAACGCGCCGTCCGAGCAGATCGAGGCGATCCAAGCGCGTGTGTTGCCGGCCGACGCGCTCGAAATCGTCTCAGAGGATGAGGCGGTGCAATACGTCGGCGGCTATCTGAAGTGATTGGCGAATCTTGCTAGGAATCAAGTATGAGAATGCGCGCCTTCCTCATCGCCTTGGCCGTACTGTTTTTTCCGGTGATGGCGCACGCGGACCCGTGCGAGGGTCCGCTCCCGCAGCGCTCTGGCGATAGGTTCTCCGGCACGGTTCGCTATGTTGGGGATGGCGATGGACTTTGCGTCGGAGTATCTGACGACCCCAACACTTGGATCGAAGTGCGCTTGGCTGACTTCAATGCGCCGGAGCTTCGTTCGCCGGGAGGGCCAGGCGCCAAGGCCGCCCTTGAGAATATTGCTTTAGGCCGTGAAGCCGTTTGCGTCGCCGGCGGCGGACGGCGCGGAAACGTCACATCGTATGATCGCGTCATTGCCACCTGCCGCATCAACGGGCGGCGCATCGGCGATCTCATGCGTGAGGCCCATGTTGAAGAGGGCGGAAATTAGACTCGGTCCTACGCGGCTTGGCTTTCACCGAGGGCATTCGGCGCTTCGTCGAGATCGATGATCTGCACTGTTGGATGGTTCAATGCGGCGGCTGCGTCCCGGACGCTCTGGTGGTGCGTGAACAGGATAACTTGGTTCGTTTTTGAGAACTCGGCCAAAAGCTCCAACGTTGCAGCTGCGCGCGCGTCGTCGAAATGGACGAGAATGTCGTCGGCGATAAAAGGGATCGGTTCGCCCGCCCTGCCGTATTGTTCAATGCTCGCCAGCCGAAAAGCGAGAAACAATTGGTCGCGCGTGCCGTCGCTCATTTTGCTCACTCCCACCGCGCGGCCGTCAGAGCGACGGCCGATCACGACGGGCTTGCCGTTAGCATCGACGTCCGCTTCGATGCCGACAAATGCGCCCTGGGTCGTGAGCTTGAAGAGGGCGCCAGCGCGTGCAATGAGCGGATCTTGGTGTTCAGCGCGCACGCGCGCGATCGCTTCAGTCAGGAGATCGTGCGCGACGATGGTCTCGATCCATCGTTGCGTAATGGTGTGGATGTCGCTTGTCGCGCATTCGCGTTCCGCGATCGCTTGGTTAACCTGGGTCGGGTCTTCGTAGGAGCGAAGCGCGGTCTCGAACTCCTTCATGCTCTCGACGGCCGCCTTCACAGCTTCCTCGTGGTGCTGGCGTTCAAGATCGAGAGCGCTTTGATCGGCGCGCAGCGAATCGATGTCGCGCTCGATGCAGGCGCGACGAAGATCCGCCAATAATATCTCATCACCGGCAATGCTGATCTTGCCGTGCAGTTCGGCCAGTTTCGCCTGGATCTGGTCGCGCCGGTTGAGCCGTGCGCTCGTCTCGTCGGTCGCGCGGTAGCCATCCATGCCGAGTTTCTTATTGAGGACCTCCATCAGGCGTTTGGCTTCACTGAGCGTGTGGTTGGCGCGCGCGACATCTTCCTTCGCGGCGTTCAGTTCGGGCGCCAGTTCTGCGAACGCTGCCGACTGCTGCTCGTTTTGATCTGAGCGGTGCTTTAGATCGGCCGCAGCCTCCACCGGATCGGATGCGAGCGTGACGCCGAGTTCGCCCGCGCAGGACGCTACGTCTTCTGCCAAGACCTTGACGTCAGCTTCGATCTGTTCGATGCGCCGGCGCGTCTGTGCAGCCGTTGAAAGTTCACCCCTGGCTGTCGCCCATTCGCGCATCACCTGCTCAGCTTCGTCCAGGCTGACTTCACCTTTGAGCCCCAAAGCGGCAACGGCCTCCGACCAAGACGCCGACCAGGCTGTTTCCGCGCGAGTGTGGCCTTCCAGTGCGGCTTGCAATTGCGTGCGCTGTGCCTCTTTCGTCGCGATATCGCGGCCATCGCGCACGAAATTGGCGTGCTCAACATCGTGGGCCTTGATCGCCGCAACGGCGGTTTTCACGCGTTCGACTAAACTCGTATTGCCTGCCGTGGCCGCACCGAGCTGGCTCTCAGCAAGAGCAAGCGCTTGGCGTTTCGGTTCGAGATCAGAAAGCCGCGCGTCAGCTTCCGCCAGGCTCACTTGGAGATCGTTCGCGCGATCGATAAGGCGCGCCCGTTCTATGGCAAGGGTGAGGAGTTTGCCGGGATCGGGCTCAAAGGCCGTCGCGTCCGGATAGGCGCTGGCGAACGTGCGCTCATTTGCGGCCCCTTGCGCTGTCAGACGCGAGATCGCTTCTGCCGCGGCACGCTGGGCGAGCTTCGCATCTTCCTCGCGCTCACGCTGCTGCGCCAGCGCGGCAACGCGATGGGCGTCATCGGTGCGGCGATCGGCGAGGTCGTCGGCTTCGGCGTTAGCGTTAACAACAGACGCGATCTCTCTTTCGCGGCGGGCGAGGGGCGCGTCCGCGAGTCCTGAGCGGTGCGACGCGATTAGCGGTGCGAGAGCCTGGTCGCGGATGTTGCGCGCATCACCGATGGCTTCCGGCGAGGCAACGGCGGCGCCAGATGCAAGGCGGAGCACAGCGGCGTGCGCGGCGGCCCCAGAAGCGTGCGCTTCGTCGGCGCGCGAAGTGTGCGCCTCGATGTCACGGGCCAAACGTTGGCGCGCTTCAATCTCGCCGCGCAGCGTATCCACGTCAGGAAACGCGAGCGCTCGCATGTGTTCAAGGTCGCGGAAGCCGAGGCGGCGGATGTCTTGGGCGAGTTCGTCGGCGGCCTTTGACAAACGCTTGCCTTGGGCGGCCGCCGCCGATTGTGCTTGCGGCAGGGCAGTGAGGTCAGCGGCATCGACGCCAAATGGCCGATCGCGTCCCGCCGCGCGCGCTGCGTCGATAGTTTCTTTGAGGACGCTGAGCTCTTGCGCGAGGGTGGCGGACGCTCTTGCGGTTGCAGCGGCATCGGCGCGCCTGTTGACCGCTTCCGTGTGCAGATCGCGAACGGTCTTCAAATCCGCATTGCTGGGCGCGATCGTCGCGAGATCGAAGGTTGGTGCTAATCCAAGCAGAGCGCGGAGCGCCGCCAGCTTGGCGTCGATGTCGACGAGTTCGCGCCGGCGATTGACGAGGCTCTGGCGCGCTTGGCGTACCGCGATGGCGGTTTCCGAGACGGTGATTATTCGATCGCGATGCTTCGACCAGGCAGCGTCCACACAAAGCTCATTGCGTCGCGCCTCCAGGCGTTTGGCGGCATTGGCCGCGCGCTCCAGCTCCTGGTCTGCCGCTTCGAGTTTGGCGCGCGCCCGGTCGAGTTCGGCGTCGAAGCCGGTTGGAAGATGGGCCAGATCGCCGAAGCCTTCCAACGCCTCTTCAGCCTGCGCCAGTTGAGCAAGCAGCGGTTGGACGCGCACAAGGCGCTCAAGTTCTGAGCGGCGTTTGCCGAGTCCGTGCGCCTCTTCAATGAGCGCTCTGTAGCGCGCGAGCGCGTCAGCGTGACCGCTGCGCGCTTCCAGATAGGCCTCTTTCGAGGTCACCGACGCCTTGACCATGCGGTCAGCGGCTTCGACCTTGCCCAGCGCCTGATAGAAGGCGCGCTTATCGCTTTTGCGCGGCGCAAACAGGCCATCACCATAAAGCTCGAGTTCGCCGAGGCGAGCGACCATCCCGCGCAATCCGCCCCCGGCTTCTACGATAAGCCGTCCAAGTTCGCCGTCAGCGGTGAGGAGACCCTCTCCGCCCGCGCGCAAGGTTGCGTGATCGAGACCGAAGAGTTCGAGAAAGCGTTCACGTGATGTGGCGCCAAGGGCTCGACTTAGAATGTCTTGATCGTGCGAAGTGCCTTTATCGTCGGAGAGGGTCTTGATCTTGCCTTTGCGCCGCTTGAGCCGCAGCTCTGCGCCATCCGCCAGGCGCAGATGCGCGTTGAGGCGCATCACGTCATAGCCAAAGACTTCGCCGTGCGGCGAGTGCATGGGAATGCCGAACAGGAAATCGGTTACGCCCGAAAGAAGCGTGCTCTTGCCAATCTCATTGGGGCCGAACACCACGGCCAACCCGCGCTCCGCATCGAAAGTGATCGAGCGCGCGGAAAAGGCGCCGTAGCGTTCGAGGCCAAGCTCAAGCAGCCTCATCGGACGCCTCCGGGGTTTGCGAAATGAGCGATAGCGCAATCGCTGCGGCGCGCGCGCCTGCTCCTGCTCGCAATTCCTCGATCAGTTCTTCCGGACGGACGCTCGGGGGCATTTTCGCGCGTATCTGCTCCAAGCGCTGCTCCAGCATTTGAGCAAAACCAGGTTGATCGCTCAACTCCGCAATTGCAGCCGCAAGTCGGCCGGCGATGGAAGGATCGAGCGCAGGCAAGCTTGTGGGAAGGGTGGTCTCAATCACAACCTTCTCGAGCCAGACATCCCCGGCATGGGTTGCAAGCGTGGCTTCGAGGTCTTCCCTCAAGGCGTCGGCATGCGCGACGAGCTCATTGTGAATGACGGGTGCGCCGATAAGCCTGAGGCGAAGCGCAACCAGGCGATCGTTAGGTAGCGTCGCCGTGTCGAGCGAAATCCGCAAGCCTGCCGACACGTCCTGCAGAACGCCCGCATCCGAGACGTCCAAATCCAAGATTTCCCAGCGCACTGCGTCGAGCGTGCGATGGTCGGCGGAACGGACTGAACTGTCTTGCACCTCAACGAGCATGGCGCCTTTGGGCCCCGTTTCTTTTGCGCTCCGACCTTGAAGGTTGCCGGGGTACACCACCCATGGATCCGTGCTCAGAATTTGATGTTTGTGCACGTGACCGAGCGCCCAATAGCCGTAACCATGGTTGACGAGTTGCTCCAGCGAGCATGGCGCATAGGGGGCGTGATGTTCGGCACGGCCGGCGCAGGCAGTGTGCAGGACGCCGATATTGAAATACCCAGGCAATGGCGTGGGGTATTCGCGTGCGATATTTTCAGTGACGTCCCGCTGCGGGAAGCTCTGTCCGTGCAACGCCACCGCAATGTCGTCGATGCGAATGGTTTGGGCGTTTCGGCTGGCGAAGACATGTACGTTGTCGCCCAGGTCTAAACGCGCCATGAATTTGTTTTCGGCGTCATGATTGCCGAGGGCGATGAAGACGGTGATGTTGGCCTCTTTCAAACGCCGCATCTGCTTGGCGAAATGCAGCGCGCTTTGAAAATTGCGGATGTCGCCGTCGAAAATGTCGCCCGCGAGCACGACGAATTTGCACTGTTCGTCGATCGCCAAGCTAATGAGGCTATTGAGCGCTGTCTTAGACGCGCGCGCGATCCGTTCGCCAATGTCGCCGTCGCGGTCACGCAACCCCTGCAATGGACTGTCCAGATGCAGATCAGCGGCGTGGATGAATTTGAACGCGCTCATTTTGGAATGCCTTGAGACTGACCGTTTGCGGGCGATGGCGGTGCGTGGAGCGCACACGAGAAAAAATGGGGAAGATTATTTACGATGAGTCGGGCTCTGCGGCTGCGGATTCGGATTGATGCGATTGTGAAACGAGATCGAGGTTCACATGCGAGCCGCCCAGAAACGTGCGAGGCGCTGGGACGCGCCCGCCATCGATAATCATTTCAGGAGCGCCGAGGTCGACTTGGAGCAGCGCGACCGCGTCTTCTCCGCTTGCGATCCGGATCATTTGCGAAACAGCTAACGCTGCGGCCGCCGCGCCGACAAAGGGGACAGCAACACTCGCCTTCGCGATGGAGTAGGCGCCGCATGCGCCCACCTTTGCGTCGAGGCGCTCATAGGCGGCCTTATCGAGCAGCTGATCGTGGCGAGCCGCTTCGGGCTCACGCCACAAGGTCTCGGCTGGCGCACCCTTCGGGATGACTCGGATCTGGACGCCCTCGAAATCCTTAGGCCCGTGGCCGACGCCGACGTCGATCATGTATTCAAAGCCGGCCTTCGCCACAGCTAGACGGGGCGCAAGATCGTCGAGACCGCTGAGGAGGAAGGGCGGGTCGTCGGCGCGAACAGCGATATCGCCGTAGTGTCGGCGTTCAACAATGGCTGCTGACCAGTTGGCCAATTCGAGCCAAGCGGCGCCGACGCGGGCCTTGCGAACGCCGATGTCCGGCATCCGCACCAAGAGGGATGTTGGTTCGTTTTCCTCGCCGATGAACTGGTCGTCCTGCACGACCGCGCGTCCCTGCGGCGTGGGTTGGAGGCAAAGTGTCCAAATCGCCGCTTGGCCGAGATGTCCGAGCCCCAGAAACCAGATCGAATCTGGCAGCGTGAACTTCGTCGGGCCAAGCGCTGAAGCGTTCGTCAGAGCGTCGCCGCCCAACTCCGGTCGCCAAAGGGAGAGCGTTGCTGCGCGCGCCGGCGCCGATTTGCCAAAACGAACATGCGCGAAGACTTGTCGAACTGCGAGCGCGCCGGCGAACGATCCCGCGAGCGCAACGCGGTTATCGTTTGTAGCGGTCGGCGCAAGCCGGGTCCCCGCGCACCAGCGTTCCCACCAGCAATAGATTCGCCAGGGCGCCGCGCTTGGCTTGGCGCCAATATGGATCGCGTGTGTCGTCGTTGGCGGACAAGCTGGTTCAATCCGCGCACCTAGGACCGCCGCCGCCTCGCCCAATGTCTCGCCAAGCGGTCGCGCGCCGATGAGGGGAATCGACGCCTCGTCGCAAGCCAGTGTCGCGCGGCCGAAGCTTTTCAATGCGGTCGCGAGGGCGGTCAGTGCAGCAGCTTGTCCGGCTGGTGTGCGCGCCAAGGTGGCGTCCAGGACGACACAAACTTCGACGCTATCGAGCCTCGCTTCCGCGTCATCGAAGGAGGCGGTGAGGTCGGCGTCGGCAAGCGCTTTGGTGATCCGCGATCTTTTGAGATGATTGTTCATCACAGAGCCTCCAGCTTGACGAAGCGGCTGCCCGAAGCCGAGTGATCGCGCCAGCTGCGACCGCCGAGGAATTCATAAATCCCGATTGCGCCGGGCTCGGGATTTCCGCGCGCGAAGTTGGGTAGGATCATCGCGATGTGACCGGCGCGCGGCATCACCGGATTGGCCTGGTCTGAATCACTTTGCCAGCAGCCGGCGGGATGAACGTGAATGTCGGCCACAACGCCATAGCCGCGCTCGCGACAGATGGCCCACAAGCGAGGCAATGCAGTCTGACGAATGACGACGACGCCGGACGCAAGCGCGTTCGCATCGATGTCGTCGTAAAAGACAAAGTCGATGATGCGGTGCTGGCCCGGAGCGATCTCACGTCCCAGCAAGAACGCGCCGCTCTCCTGGGTCTCGCCTATCGTGCGGTGCGCTAACTCCGCCATTCCGTTGCGCCAGACCGAACGTGCGCACACTAATCTAGGCGGCGGACCGAACAGCCAGCCAAGCAGCTTGTTCGCAAACCAAGCCATAAAGCTTCTCCAAGATGAAGGTGAGATGACGATCGCGGCGCCAGGCCTCGTCTGGACGGAGCGCCGCCCAATTGTTGTGCGTGGCCGCGTGACGCTGCCAGGCCCGATAGACGCCGCCATATGTGATCGGCCCTTCGGACCATTCCTTGAACGCGTCGACTACACCGGGCGGACTCTGTTCTGCCGTAGGTGAGGGTGGTCGCGCCTGAATGCGTGGGTCCCAACGCTGCACGAACGGCGGTTGGGCGGGAAATTGATCGCACATCAATTGAAAGATCATCGACGTCGAGACGCTGTCGGCCACGTCAACACCGCGGATTTCAATAACGAGTTCAGGAAAGCGGTAGAGGAGGACCGACCAGCGGCCCTCCTCAACGCCGGCGAGAAAACGCGTCGAAGCGAGATGGGCGTTGAGCGTGGCTGCGTCGCCACGCACTTCGGCTTGATCAACCATTGGTGAAATCACGCAAAGTCAGGTCGAGGACGAGCACGTGATGCCCCGGCTTGGTGTAGGCGCCGATGACGCTATCACGCGGCAACGGCGTCTCTGCGCCAGGGAGAATTAGATTGGCGCGTGCGGCGGCGGTCGCATCGAGATCGAAACCGTGCTTGCTGACAGCCCACTGCAACACACGAAAGACAGTCTTCGCGGGTGCAAATTCGCGTTTGATGGAGCGATGCTCGTAGCGAACCTCGACTTCGATGAGACGTGCACGGTGCGCGACGAGGCGGATCGCTTTTCGACCGACAATGTCGGCACTGAGAGGCTCGTCGTGGTCACGCTCGAAGAGGTGAACATCGACGTCGATCTCGGCGAGTTCGCGCAGCCCCGGCAGTCCGCCATGTGGCGCCGTGAGGGCGCATGGGTCCGCGCCCCCCTCAATGTCGAGTTCAACGTGGATGGAAAGGTCGTCCTCGGAGGACGTGATTTGGTTCGTTGAGTCTTGCAGCGTGCCCATGAGGGACCTCCTTTATTGCCTTGGCGGAATGAGGCAGCGAACGGCTTGCGAACAATCCATAAACGGACTAAATATGCTCGGTGAGTCCGTTTCTAGATGTGGTATGTAATCGGACTCAAAACACAATGCAAGTCCGATTATGGACTAAATGGAGCATGTATGCCGGATGCACGTCAGTCCGAGAGCCCTGGAGGGAGGCAAGCCGATGTTTTTACGATATTTTTGGAGGTGGCAGAGCGGTGGGGGCTCAATACCGAGGACCAGCTGACTCTGCTCGGAAGCCCGGCTCGGTCGACGTATTTCAAGTGGAAAAAGGAGGGCGGCCACCTATCCGCCGATACCGAAGAGCGGGTTTCGCACCTGCTCGGCATCTTCAAAGCGCTTCAGATATTGTTCCCAGAGCCCGCCCACGCTGATGCTTGGCTCTCGCGGCCGAACCAGTTTTTCGATGGAAGGTCAGCGCTGGATGTGATGCTCGGCGGAAATTTGGCGGACATCTTACTTGTGCGTGCTTACCTCGACGCGCAGCGGGGAGGCTGAGGTGGAACCGCAGCAGCAGATTGCCGGCAAATGGCACCGGCTCATTCCGTCCCGATTTCCACCAGTCGACGTGTATCAACGGCTGGGGTCAGCAGAGCTTGCTGCGGTTGCCAAAGAGATCGAGGACAAAACCAACCCGCGCCTCAAGGCAAAGTCGTGGATGGTGGGCAAAGCGGGTGTGACAGAGGCGTCGCCGCGCGTTCAGAACTGGAATCACGCTCCATTCGCCTACCGCAATCCAGAAGGCAGTACCTGGCTAAATCCCGGCTACGGCGCGCTCGAAATGGTGGATGGCGAGAGGGCGGCGCTGGCGTGGGCCCTGCGGAGGCGCGAAATTTTTCTAGCGCGGACGCAGGAACCGCCGATGGGTTTGGACATGCGCATGCTCGTGACGCCGATAAACGGCACGTTCGACGATCTTCGGGACCGCCCTGCAAGCATGACGGAAACGGAGCGCTGGGCGTTAGGGGATGCGCTATACAAACAGGGCTCGAAGGGCGTTATTTTCACGCCCAACGAACATCCTCGCGTGCGAGCCATCACCGTATTCAACGCCGATGTGTTGGGTTCATCGGCTCAGGCCGCCCACTATCGCTTTCTTTGGGATGGCGTAGCGATCCGCACAATTTATGATTTTTCGGATGGAACGGAAGTCACGCGTGACGAGCTTCTGGTCGAGTCCGGCGCGCGCGCAGCGGCATAGGTGATCCCACATGCGCGTCGCCAACGGTGTGCGACTCTATTCGGCATCGGACCTCGTGAATTACATGGGGTGCGATCACGCGACGCTGTTCGATCTGCGCCAGCTCACGCAGCCGGTGGAAATTCCGACAGACGATGCCTACACGGTGTTGCTCCAGGAAAAAGGCCTAGAGCACGAGCGCGCCTACCTTGAATCGCTGCGTCGAGAAGGGCGAAGCGTTGTTGAGATTCCGTCGGCTGACGACGTAACGACGCGTGCGCGCTTGACAGTGGAGGCTTTGAAGGCCGGCGCCGATGTCATCTATCAAGGGGCCCTTCTGGCGTCGCCTTGGCACGGGTATTCGGACTTCCTTCTGCGTCGGGATGGCGTTGCGTCCACGCTCGGCGCTTATGCCTACGATGTCGCCGACACCAAGCTCGCTCGCCAGGCCAAACCCAAGCACGTCTTGCAGCTCTGCGTTTACGCGCATTTGCTTCGTACTATCCAGGGTGTGGCCCCGCCGCTGTTGCTTGTGGCGCTGGGCGGGGGTGGTCGTGAAGCAGTTCGCGGTGCGGATGTCGTCGCATACTACGAGTTTGCGCGTCGGCGCTTCGAAACGTTTGTCGCGGACCCACCAGCAATCACGACACCGGAGCCGTGCGGCCATTGCACATTCTGCCGTTGGCGAACGCAATGCGACGGCGACTGGGATCGCAACGATCACCTTTCGCTGGTCGCCAATATCTCAAAGGTCCAGCGCGGAAAGCTCGCCGCGGCAGGCATCGAAAAGATGGCCGCGCTCGCTGTCGCTCCGCCGGACCTCACCGTGGATATCCGTGGTGATGTACTCGCCCGTCTGAAGACACAGGCCCGCTTGCAGACAGCACGTCGCGCCACGGGTGATGCTGAGGTCGTGATAGCGCCACGGGTGGCCGGTCGGGGTTTTGATCGCTTGCCGCCGCCGGCTGTTGGGGATCTCTTCTTTGATATTGAAGGTGATCCACTATTTGAAGGCGGTCTCGAATATCTCTTCGGGCTGTTGCGCCTAGAAGACGGCGAGGAGCGCTTTCAGGCGTTTTGGGCGCATGATCGGGTCGCCGAGAAGGCGTCCTTTGAAGCTTTGATCGACGCGATTGTTGAGCACCTCGCGGGCCATGCCACAGCACATGTCTATCACTACGCCTCGTACGAGGAGAGCGCGCTCAAGCGTCTCGCCATGTTTCATGGCACGCGCGAAAAGGAGGTGGATGACCTTTTGCGCGGAGGTAAATTGGTCGATCTCTTCCGCGCCGTGCGCGAAGGCATTCAGGTCGGTGAACCGCGTTATTCCCTAAAGAACGTCGAAACATACTACATGGACGCCTCGCGCGCAGGCGACGTCACGACCGCGGGCGACAGCATCGTCATGTACGAGCGGTGGCGCCGGCTGGGTGATGCGTCGATATTGCAGGAAATCCTCGCCTACAACGAGATCGATTGCCGCTCGACCATGCGCTGCCGTGATTGGCTGCTCGAATGCCGTCCCGCCGATGCGGTGTGGCGTTCGGATGTGGGTGTCGCGCCTGACACGCCGGAGAAGCAGGCAAAACGCGCCGAGACCGACGCGAAGACCGTGTCGCTGGTGAACGCGCTTGTCGCCTGCGCCGATGAAGACAAGTCTTGGCGTCAGCTTGTGGCCCACATGCTGGAATTCCACCGGCGAGAGGCCAAGCCAGCGTGGTGGGCCCAATTTACCCGCGCCGAGTTCAGCGAAGAGGAGCTCATCGACGATGCTGAATGCATCGGCGCTATGGAGCGCACGGATACGCCGCCCTGGGCCGACAAAAAGTCGACAGTGTTCGAGTTCTCTTTTCCAGCGCAGGATTTCAAGTTTCGCGTCGGCGACGAACCGGTGCGATCGGAGACGCTTGAGCCCGCTGGTGAGATCGTGGCGCTCGACGAGGATATGCGGACGATCGCGCTGAAGCTCGGCCCGAAGCGCTCTTCGCTAGGCGCGCGTTTGTCGATCATTCCCAAGGGACCGGTCGGCGATCAAGTATTGCGCGACGCGGTCTATCGTTTTGCCAGCGCCCTCGCGGCCAACCAATCACGGTATCCGGCACTCATCGACATCATGCGCGCGATCGCGCCGCGTCTTCGCACGCGCACTGATCCGGTAATTGTCAGGCCGGACCGCGATGTGATTGATGACGCGATTGCCGCGATAGGTGATCTCGACCAATCGTATATGCTGGTTCAAGGCCCACCTGGCGCTGGCAAAACTCATCTAGCCTCTCACGCCATCATCGAACTCATTCGCGCGGGTAAGCGAGTGGGCGTCGCGTCTCACTCGCACAAGGCGATCAATGCGTTGCTCTCGGCCGTAGAAGGCCGCGCTGAAGAATGCGCCTTCACATTTCGCGGCGTGAAGAAGTCGTCGAACGAACGGCAATTCTTCGAAAACGGCAAGCACATCGCAAATACTCTGGACAATGACGAAGCGACCAATGGCGGTCACCAGTTGGTTGCTGGGACCGCTTGGCTCTTTGCGCGCCCTGAACTTGATCAGCGCATCGACTATTTATTTATCGACGAGGCGGGGCAGGTCAGTCTCGCGAACGTACTGGCTATGGGAGTCTGCGCGCGCAACATCGTGTTGGTCGGCGATCAAATGCAGCTTTCTCAGCCGATCCAAGGCGATCATCCCGGCGGGTCCGGCCGATCAGCGCTTGAGCATCTCCTCGGGGATGCAGCAACGGTGCCCCCCAATCGAGGCGTGTTCCTGCCAGAAACCCGCCGCATGCATCCGTCGATATGCCAGTTCATCTCCGATGCGGTGTATGATGGAAGGTTGCATGCTGACGCGGACGCTGCTCGCCAACGCCTTGTTGTTGACGTCGCGATGGATCCCGAAGCGTTGGCGCCGGTTGGTTTGCGTTTCGTAGATGTGACCAGCGTTGGTTGCGCGCAGCGTTCTGCCCCTGAAGCAGAGCGGCTGAAGCGGACCTATGATGCGTTGATTGGCCAGCGCTGGATCGATCGTGACGAAGTCGAGCACGAACTGGGCGTGGGGGACGTTCTTGTTGTCACGCCCTACAACATGCAGGTCAATCTCTTGCAATCTGTTCTGCGCGCTGGCGCCAGAGTAGGCACGGTCGACAAGTTCCAGGGCCAGCAAGCGCCAGTGGTGCTGATTTCGATGACAACGTCATCGGGCGAGGATCTACCTCGCAATATTGAATTTCTCTACAGCAAGAACCGGCTGAACGTCGCGATCAGTCGGGCGCGTTGTTTGGCGGTTGTGTTCGCGAGCCCGCGTTTGCTCGAAATCAGTTGCAACACTGTGGCGCAGATGAAGCTCGTGAACACCTTGTGCTGGGCCAAGCTCTATTCGGAGACGAACTAAATCAGCGATCGCGCCCGTCTTTGTTAAGCTTCGCAACGGCGGTCGATTCGGTGTGGTTGCTGGTGCCTGCGCGAAAGTCGAAGGAGGTGCAAAATGGTGCGGTTGTTGGTCGTCGATACCGAGACCGGTGGCATCGATCCGGAGACGCACTCCATTCTGTCTTTTGCGGGCGTCGTTTGGAATGACGGGGAGATTGAGGCTGAGCTCGACCTAAAGGTCGTAGAGCCTCTGCTCGCGGTGACCGTGCAGGCAATGCAGATAAACCGCATCAGTCTGGTTGATCACGCTGTCGGCGCGGTGACACCGCAAGAAGGGGCCAAGAAATTGGCGACGTTCTTGCGCAAACATTTTGGAGCCGAGTTGAAGGCGGGCAGCAAAGTCGCCTTGGCCGGGCACAATGTCGGGTTCGATATTGGCTTTCTGAAGCGGCTGTGTCGCTTGGGCGGCGTCTCGTTTAACGAGCTGTTCTCCCATCGAAGCTTGGACACGTCGAGCATCCTCCGTTTCATGGGATTGGCTGGGCGTGCGCCCCTACAGGGCGCTGGCCTTGAAGAGGCGCTGCAGCACTTCCAAATCGTCATCCCAGAGCCATTGCGACACACAGCTTTAGGCGACGCTCGCGGAACGGCGGAGCTCTTGAACAAGCTCATCAGTCTGGAACGGGTGGTAGACGAGCAGGACAAGCGTCCGAACACAACGGCGCGAGGAGCGTCACGTCCGCGCGCCAAACCTGGCGCTAAGAAGGCCACGGCGCCCGCAACCACGATTGCACGCCGGACGAGACGCTAATGTCTTCACAAGGCGCGAGTTAAGTCATGGACGGTCTGTCGAAGCTCTCCGACTACGACATCTTCGGATATTTGGCGCCTGGCCTCGTCTTGCTAGTCGTGTGTGACCTGACGTTCGGCACAACAGTGTTCGCGAACGGGATGACCGTCACGACAGGCGCGCTTGTTGTCATAGCGTCCTATGTGATTGGGCATGCCACGGCCGCTGGAGCAGCGTTCTTCTGGGACCGAATTCTGGTTCGCGGCCTGATGGGAATGCCCACCGAAATCCTCATGCGTAAGCGCGTGAAGGGTGGGTTCGCTTGGCGGAAGTGGTTTTTCAGCGGCTTCTTCGATCCCCTTCCTACGGAAGTGCGAAAGCGGGTGCTATCTCGCGCAGGTTTCACGGAGGAGGAGTTTGACGAGGCTCCGAACGATAATTGGGGGGAGCGGGTCTTCGCGCGTGCGTGGCCCATCATCAAACGGGATCCAGTACCGTACGGCAGAATGGAATCCTTCCTTCGCCTGTACGGCTTTTGTCGCAATATTAGCTTCGTCGCGTTCGTGGTTGCGCTGATATTTTTGATCTATCCGTCGGCGTCGTTCGGCCTTCCCGCCAACAGTCCGGTACCTGCGCTTGCGGCGCTGCTGATTTCTCTTGTGATGTTTCACCGCTATCTGAAATTCCTGCGGCTCTATAGTTTCGAGGTCTTTTCGACTTATGCGGAGCCTGCACTTGTTGCGGGCGGCGGACCTACGGGCGGCTGAAGTCTGTCAAAAACGCGGGAACGCCGATGGTCGCGAGTAATCTCCGGCAACGCCGCCTGATTTCGGGCTCTGCTTAGGGGGAGCTGCTTGGCGTGGCTCAACGCCTGTCGGGCTGAATGAAAAGGCAATAACTTCAAATGGATGCGAGATTGGAATTAGTGGCGCCAAGGTAACGAATGGCGATACCTTAGGTACACTAATTCGATATTAATAAGAAAAAGAGTACATAAAGTATCGTTTCGTGATACATTGCCGGTGTGAAACCGGACCATCACCCACCGCACGCCCGCGCCTACGTGGACGACCTGGCTGCCTCTGGCCGTCACCATTTCACGTCGGCGGACGCTCAAAAGGCGCTTGGCGTGTCGCCAGCGGCAGCAAAACTCGCCCTGGGCCGCCTGGCCAAGCAGAAGCTTGTGGCCTCTCCGGCACGCGGCTTCTACGTGATCGTGCCCCCAGAGTATCGCGCGCTCGGGTGCCTCCCCGGTGACCAATTCATCCCGGCGCTCATGCAATGGCAGGGGCTCTCTTACTATGCCGGCCTCCTGTCGGCGGCTCAGTATTATGGCGCGGCGCACCACGCGCCGCAGGTGTTTCAGGTGCTGCTGCCGCGGCGGCGTTTAAATATCACGTGCGGCGCCGTGCGTGTGGCCTTCTACTCTCGCCGCAACCTCTCCGCTGTCGCGACGCGCTTGTTCAATACGCCCCGCGGTACGATCGCCGTCTCAACGCCTGAGGCGACGGCGATTGATCTCGTCGGCTATCATCATCATGTCGGCGGCTTCGACAACGTCGCCACGGTCCTCGCCGAACTTGCAGAACAGATCGATGCAGCCAAGCTGGTGGACGCCGCGCGGACGGCGCCGCTGCCTTGGGCGCAGCGTCTGGGCTATTTGCTGGATCACATCGGCGTGGGCGATCGGGCAGGGCCGTTGCGCGACTATGTGAAAGCACTCGCACACGATTATGCGCCGCTTCTGTCGTCGGCGGACTCGGTAGAAGCTGAACGCGACACGAACTGGAAGCTCTTCGTCAATGAGCGCGTGGAGGCTGAGGTTTGATCCCGCGCGACTACATCACCGCCTGGCGCAAGAACGCGCCCTGGGTGCAAGACATCCAAGTCGAGCAGGACCTGGTCATCTGCCGAGCGCTCGTTGCGATTTTCTCCCATCCTCTCTTGTCGAAGGCGCTCGCCTTCCGAGGCGGCACCGCGCTCTACAAAATCTTCCTCAAGCCGGCTGCGCGTTATTCTGAGGACATCGATCTGGTGCAGGTCGAGGCAGCACGCGCCGGGCCCATAATGGACGCGCTGCACGAAGTGCTTGATCCATGGCTAGGCAAGCCGACCTTCAAGCAAAGCGAAGGCCGCGTCACCTTCTTCTATCGCTTTGAGTCAGAAGGTCAGCCGCCGATCAAGCTCCGGCTCAAGGTCGAGATCAACACACGAGAGCACTTCACTGTCTATGGTCTGGCGACGCAGCCCTTCGCCGTAGACTCGCCCTGGTTCAAGGGCGAGTGCGCAATTCTCACCTACGAGTTGGACGAACTGCTCGGCACCAAGATGCGCGCACTGCACCAACGCCGGAAGGGACGCGATCTTCTGGACCTTCATCTCGCCCTGAAAAGCGGCGCCGCCGATCCGGCGCGCATTGTCGAGGCGTTTCGTCGTTACATGGACGAGGAAGGCCATCCGACGACGCGCGCGATGTTCGAGAAGACCTTCGCCGGTAAGCTCGACGATCCGGTGTTTCGCGCCGATATCGCCCCGCTCCTGGCGCCGGGCTACGAGTGGGACATAGATGCAGCCGCCGACAATGTGCGCACGCGACTGATCGAAATTTTGCCAGGCGATCCCTGGAAGGGAGACGGCAAGCCGAAGGCGTGACGAGCCGTTGCAGTTTTCCGCGCGGGAAACGTCGGGAAACGGCGGGAAATCATCGCTTCGGTGACGCGACCGCAACGACATGGTGGTTGGAGCCATTGCGCCGTGGAGCGCATCTTGGACGTGGGGACTTCGAGGCACTCGCCACACTGCGCTGGATGCAGGCTGCGGCGGGCGACGACGGGTAAGAGCATGACGAGGACGACTTAAACCCGTTCACCGTTGCTTGTCGGTGCGGCGCTGAAACTCCTCGCGCGCCAGCTGCCTGCCGATCCGCTGGGCGAGCTCCTTCAGTTTCTCGTAAGCCTCCGGCGCGTGTGCCGCGAGGTCTGAGGTCTTCGGAAGCACCGAGGGGTCGGGCTCCCCGCTGTCTCGATCAGTCGCCACAATCGGTTCTAACGGGAGAGCCACACGCCGGAAAAGTCCGGAAAAGGGTTTGAGCCGTCAAGGCCCGTCCTTAGGTGGCTCCTGGGCGACCAAGCTTCGATTCCAGTCCTGAAGCACGCCAAACACCTGGTCCCAGGCCCGGAATTCGGCCAATTCGGGGTTCAAACAATTATCGTCGCGGCCCACCATTTCACGTTGCGAGCCGCGCTTTCAGCCGGCTGAGTTCATACAAATCGTTGCGGGTGAAGCCGAGCCTTGAATCGATCGCTGTGGTGAGCGCAGCGCCGAGCCGTTCGCTGATCGCGTCGAGCCGGCGCAACTTCTCACGTTCTATATCGCCGGCGACATCGGCCCCGCCTTCGTGGCTGGCAAGGATCAGTTCTTCGGCGCGCAGCACCATCTCCATTTTGAGCTCAGCGTAGGCGCTGAGTTCGGCTTCCGAGAAGGCGCCAATGGCGCCGATCTCGTGCAGCACGGCGCCCGCCTTGGTTTCGGCGAAGTGGCCGGCGCGGATTTCGGCGAGAATCTCACGGTGTGCGGCTGCGTCACTCGCCAACCAGAGCCGCGTAGCGCGTTCGCTGCGGGCTAGGGTTAGGAAAAGCGCGGCGGGGGCGAGGAGCAGCGTCAGCACCATGGCGAGCAGCGGTTGCTGCGGGAAGTGATTGAACGCTGAGTGGATAACGACGGCGACCATGAAGCCGGGCAGGAAGAGCAAGGGCTTGAAGCTGTAGTGCGCGGCGGCGCTTTCGGACTGCTTTTCTGACATCTCATGCGCGATCACGGCGAAGAGCGCGGTCGCCGCCCCGTGCATCACCGCCGTGCCGAAGCCGCGCACCAGCCAATCGCTGATGTTCGTGCCGGTGAGGGTCAGGAGGTACCAGGCGTTTTCCGCAACTGAGAAGCCTGCGCCGACGGCGAAACCGGCGATGGCGGCATCGAGTTTGAAGCCCAGCCGATTGCGCGAAAACATGTAAATGATCGGCGCGGCCTTGATGGCTTCTTCGATCGGCGGGGCGACGTAGCGTGTGAACGGCCCCCAACCGATCGGAAACCCTTCCATCACGCGCCAGTTGATCAGGTAGCTCACCAGCGCAAGGCCGGCGCCGAGTGCGGTAAGCAGTGCGATCTCGCGCATCGGGATGAGGTTGAAGACGTCCAGCCGGTCGAACACCATGAGCAGGATCAGCACCGGCGCCATGGCGATCAGCGCTTTCAGCACAAGGTCAGCGGGCATCACATGATCTTCAGTGAGACCAGCACCTCGTTGCCGCGGCGCTCGCCATCTTCGAAGCCTTCGGCGTAGCCCAGTGAGAGCACCATCGGCAAGCGGTGCGCGACGGTGAAATTCCAATCGGTTTGGATGCCGATGGTTTGATACGAGCGCCGCTCACCCACAGCAGGCTCGGCTTCCAGCGCGCCGGCGAAAACCGCCGTCCGCAGTGAACTCAGGAAAAAGCCCGGCGAGCCGACATCTTCGAAGCGCACCGGCGGCAAGTTGATCTCGGCGACCGAGCGCACAAAGCTCTGCGCGTCAATCTCGTTGATTTCAAAGCCTGGGAAGCTGTCGAATTCCCGGTAGCGCTTCACTTCGCGATCATCGACGTAATTGTTGCCGAAGGCGCCGAGATAGAAGCTGCTGAGCGGGCTGACCTCGTCGCCGCGCGCGGCGCCAGCTGCGGTGTAGAGCCAGATCGAGGAATTGTTCATTGGCAACGGCACGCCAAAGTCGATGCCGCCGCGGATGCTTGGGAAGAATTCGTCGTTGGCGTGATCGGCCCCGACCGCGAGATTCCAGCGCCAGCCGCGCTCGTGATCGACAGCGCCGAGCGAGCGGGTGGTGTTGGTGTAGTGAAGTTCGGCGTTGAACGAGGCCAGCGTATCGAATTGGCTCTGGACGTTCTGCGCCGCCGGCAGCGTGTCGAGGCCGGTGTAGTAAGCGGCCTCGACATCAAGATCGAGCTGACGCGGTGGGTCGTAGATGAAGGAGTGGCGATAGCCGACAATGACGGCGTCGCCGGCGCGGGCGCGTTCGGTTGGGCCGAAGAGGTCATAGAAGTCGGCGTCGTTGTGCCAATAGCGGAAGCGCCATTTCAGCGTCCGGTATTCGACGTCGAGGTGCCAATCCTGATCTTCGTAGGGAGAATCCAGCGTGTAAGAGAGGCTGGCGTGCAATTGATTGAACTGCAGCGGATCTTCGAACACGACGTAATAACCAAGCGCCGCGCGGCCGCGATAGCCTTCGACGATGGGATAGGCGGCGCCTAACCGCATCTCGTCACGCGGCACGTAATGGCCCTGCTCGGTGATCATCGAGTCAAAATCGATGTTCGCGGGCGAGCCGGCGGTCCAGGTTGTCACCACCGGGTGTTGTGCGGCGATGTCGGCGCCGAGGAAGCGAACATTGCCGAGGCTGTCGCGCGGCTCGGGTTGGATCACGGCAGGCCGGAAGCCTTGGCCGGTGAACTCATAGACGATGAGCGAGCCGTCGGCTTGCGGGATCGGGCGGAAATAACCGGTCTCCGCGTTCGAGACCGCCTCCAGTTCCTGTGTGGCGATTTCGTAGCGGAAGATGTTCGACACGCCGGTGTAGTAAGCGCTGCCATAAAGATAGCGCCCGTCTGGTGAGAACACGAAGCCTTCGGGCGTTGATGTGCCGAGACTGAATTGGGCCGTTGGAGTGGCCGAGCCCGCGAGCAAGTCCTCAATGCGGAAGATCTGCACCGACTGGTCGCCGTTCACTTCGCCGACAGACGCGGCGAGCATTGTGCCGTCCGGCGAAATGTCGAGATCGAACGGCATGCGTCCGAAGGGGAAGGTGTGAACCTGGTTCCAACTCGTGTGCGGCTCGGGGATACGTACCAGAGTCACGTACCCGTTGAGGTGGCGGAGGCCCCAAAGCGAGCGGTCAGCAGGGTTGAAGACGATGTCGCCGATGCGCGCATCGCGCAGCACCATCTCCTCGCGCCCGGTCTCGACATCGAGACGCATGATGTCTCGATAGGCGTAGTTATCGGTCGTGTACCAAGCGGTGTTGGTGCTTGGGTCGTAGGCAAGCGAGGTGACGCGATAGAGCATCGCACCTTTGATGTCGGTGAGGTGGCGGATATCGCCGCTGCCGGGCGTCAGTTCGCCGATGTGCCCGATCACGCCGGGATAGCGGAAGGCGCCGACCAAACCGCCGGTCTCCGGATTGATGAAGCTCCGTGACACCGAACCCAGCGCGCGCGGGGCAAGCGGATTGGCGATAGTCAGCGGGTGGGCGCGCACCGCGCTGAGGTTGGCGCTTTGATAGGTGTGCTCCCAGGCGATCCACTCGTCCCACGCTTGGCGCAGAGAGCGACCGAACACGCGGCGGAATTGTGCTTCGTAGTAAGCTTCACTATCGGGATCACGGCGGAGCCACTGGATCACCTGCTCCGGCGAAAAATTGAGCGCCAGATAGCTGAAGAAGCGGGTGCCATAGAGGTAGTCGTTCACGCCGACCTGGAAGTCGACGAAGATGCCTTCGGATTCCAAACCCACCGGCGAATAGAAGTGCGCGTCATCGCGCACCATCGAGCGGAAGACCATCTCGTCATAAGCGCCCTGCGCCCGTCCGAACCCGCCCGCCATCCACGTTTCCATGAAGACGGCGCTGCCTTCCAAATACCAACGCGGCACGTTCACACGTGGCGTGGTGAGGTAGTTGTAGAGAATGGATTCTGGGTGCTCTTGCACAGGCATTGGCTTGCCGCCGAAGAAGCGGCGCCAGAATGCATCGCGATCGTTCCAAACATCCATGAGCGCCACGTGCGTGACTTCATGATTGGTCAGCGTGAAGAAGCGTTCGCCGGGCGTGAAGGTTTCGTACGCCAGGCTGAGGGGCGCGATGTCGATTAGTAGCGCATTGTTGGGAGATGAGCGCGCCGCGGCGTTGCCGTAGTCCGAGAAGTCTTTGAGCAGGACGGTGACTTGGTCCCAAGGCTGCCAGTTGAACATACGCTGCTGATAGTCGAGCGCGTTCTCGAAGTTGCGCCCGACGTAAGGCGTCAGATACGTGTTCTGCGGCGCGAAATAGAGCAGGCGCAGGTCCTGCGTTTCGATGCGGCTTAGATCGATGACCGGAATGTCTTCAGGCGCCCGGCTCGGCGGCGGTGGCGGTGCTGGCGCCGGCGATGCGTCGTCAGCTGGCGCGTTGATAATGGGCGGCGTCTCAGCCTCCGTTTGCGCCGATGCGATCGGCGCAAACAGCAAGGCAGCTAGAAAGATCCCCCCACGGAATTTCACGCTACATGCCTAACACGGCCCCGCCGGAGCGTAGCAGCGCATCGCCAAAGCGATGCGCTGCGCCGCATCAATTCGCCCGCAGCGCGCTAGCGAAGTTCGCATCGCGCGCCATGGCGGCGAAGGCCGGTTCACGCGCCAGCGCTGCGAACGCCGGCTCCCGCGCCAGCGCCTGGAAGGCCTGGGCGTTGGAGGCGAGCGCCTGCAGAGCTTGCGGGTTACGCGCCAGCGCTTCGAACGCTTGCGGGTGGGACGCCATCGCCGCGAACGCTTGCGGGTGGCGCGCCATCAGTTGGAACGCTTGGGCGTTGATCCCTTGCGCTGAGCGGGCGGCTGCCGCTTGCGCCTGGAAGGCCTGGGCGTTGCGGGCCATCGCCGCGAGGCCTTGGGCGTCGCCTGCGAGCGCGCGGAAAGCTTCCGCGTTGCGCGCCATTGCCTGGAAGGCTTGAGCGTTGCGGGCAAAAGCGTCGAACGCTTGGGCGTCGCCGGCGAGCGCGCGGAACGCTTGGGCGTTGCTGGCGAGCGCTTGGAACGCTTGGGCGTCCGCCGCCAAGGCACGCATCGCTTGCGCATCGCGGGCCAGCGCCTGGAAGGCCTGAGCGTCACGCGCCATGGCGACGTTGGCTTGCGGATTGCGGGCCGCGGCCGCGAAGTTGGCGTCGCGCGCAAAAGCGGCAAAGGCTTGCGGGTTACGGGCCATGGCCGCGAACGCTTGCGGGTGACGGGCGAGCGCCTCGAACGCCTGCGGGTGGCGCGCCATCGCCGCGAACGCTTGCGGTTCGCGCGCCATCGCCGAGAAGGCCTGTGCGTTTGCGCCAAACGCCGAGAGCGCCTGCGCGTCGAAGGCCTGAGCGTTACGCGCCTGCGCCTGAAAGGCGTTGGCGCTGCGGGCCATTGCGGCCAAACCCTGCGCATCGCGCGAGAGCGCTTGGAAAGCCTGCGCGTTACGCGCCATGGCGTCGAAAGCGGCCGCGTTGGACGCGAGCGCGTTGAACGCCTGCGCATCACGCGCCAGCGCCTGGAAGGCTTGCGCGTTGGACGCGAGCGCGTCGAACGCCTGTGCATCGGCGGCGAGCGCGCTCATCGCTTGGGCGTCGCCAGCCAAAGCCTGGAACGCTTGCGCATCGCGCGCCATTGCTTGGTTGGCTTGCGGGTTGCGGGCCGCCGCGGCGAAGTTGCCGTTGCGGGCGAACGCGGCGAACGCCTGCGGGTTGCGGGCGAGTGCGGCGAAGGCCTGCGGGTGACGGGCGAGCGCGGCGAACGCTTGCGGGTGGCGGGCCATTGCGGCGAACGCCTGCGGCTGACGCGCCATGGCGTCGAACGCGTTGGCGTGGCGCGCCATTGCGGCGAACGCTTCGGCGTTAGCGGCCTCTGCGTCGGTGGCTTGAGCAACGCCGGCTTGAGCTGCGCGCGAGAGCGCCGCGAACGCCTGCGGATCGCGTGCGAGCGCGGAGAAGGCTTGAGCGTCTTGAGCCATGGCGGCGAGTGCTTGTGGGTTCTGGGCGAGCGCCGCAAAGCCTGGGTCAGATGCAAGGGCGCGGAAATTCGCGTCGTTGATCAGAACGTGGAAAGCGTCCGTTTGCATAAGCAGCGGCACGGCGTCATCGCCGAGCGTTACGTCGGCATCCGTGACTTGCGCAGAACGGTAGCGCTCAGCCGGGGCGATCGTGCCCGTGCTCTGTGAACTGACAGGCGGCAAAACCGTCCCAACAGCCAAGGCTGCGATCGCCACCAGCGAGATCCCGCCCATGGCGGCAATGCCAAGCTTGGCGTTGTTCGTAAGCGAGTTGTCGCTCATTTCTGCTACTCCATCCCACGCGGAATGGACGTTGCTGCCGTTGATTACCGTCCGTCAATAATTTCTTAGGCCATTGGAACGACTGGCGGTTTTTAAAGTGACGCAGGTCACAAAGCCCCCACTCTTGTTCGCGGGGCAGGCGAAGCGTTGCCGACGTTTCGCGCGCGGATCGGAAAACGTTCGCTAATTGCCGTGACTATGAGTCAAATGTAATCTTATCGATTAAAGCCCGCATCCGGTCGGGTCGTAGGGGGAGAGTTCTACATGATCGTGCGCTGGTTGCTCGTTGGGTTTTTGCTTTGGATCGCGATTGCGCTCGGCTTCCGTTTTGTCGGCGAGCAAGTTTTCACGACCGGCCGTGACGGCGTGTCGTGGTTGTTCATGATCCTGCCGGCCGCGTTGCTGGTCGTCACGTTCGCGTTCTTGAAAATTCTGAAGGTGGCGCCGACGGATCGTTCAGAAGCGGCGTCGATCATGGCGGTGCCGGGTCTGCTGATCGGCATCTACACGATCAACAGCTTTCAATTCGTGTTCCCGAACATTGACCAATCGCTCGGCCCGCAATTCGCGGCGCTGATGTTTGCTTGCTATGCGGCGGTGATCATCGCCGGCATCGTGACGTCGCGGCTCGAGAGCATCTGAACATGGCGGGCGGTGCGCATTAGCGCGCCGCCCTTTGTTTCGAAGACGGTAGGCGAATTATGGAGAGCGCCACAGGCGGAGCCTATCGTCGCTTTGCGCTGCAGGCGGCGGTGCTCGCCTGGGCGGCTTTGCTGCTCTTCTGGGTTTTCTACGCAGTCGATTTCTTCGCGCCGCAGAGCCACAATAGCGGCGGCCTCCTTGATCAGTATTTCGGGTTCAGCTCCGGGACGGAGTCTGTTTACGAACTCGTCGGCGTCAACGTCGCCGTCTTCGGCATCGTCATCACCGTTGTCAGCATTATCGTTCAGCTGTCCGCCGATCGTTACACCGGCGTGGCGCGGATGTTCTTGCGCGATCGGCTGAATGTTTACGTCGCTTCGTATTATGTCATTGCATCCGTCGCGAGTGTTTGGCTTTCGGCGTCGAGCAACGAGGAATTCATCCCGCGGCTGACGCTCTTGGTGCTGCTCTCGCTCACGACCGGCGGCCTGGTGATCGCCGTTCCGTACTTTGGCTATGTGTTCTGGTTTCTTGCGCCGCAGAACCTGGTGCGCCGTATTCGCCTGGAGGCGATTGCGTGCGTCAGTCAGGGTGCGCGCAAGCAGGAGCAGAAGGAGTGTTTCGAGGCGCAGGCCAACACGCTCTTTGCGCTCGAAGAACTGACGGACGTCGCCAACAGCTCGATCTTCGGCAAGGACAAGATCGTCGCGAGCGCGGCCGTCGATAGCCTCAAAGACTTTGCCGTTGAGTATTTGAAGTCGAAGCCGCAAGCGAGTTCGGCTTGGTTTTTGATCGGCCCCGAAATTCGCCAGAACCCGGACTTCGTCGCCATGGACGCGGAGTCGCTTCAGGATCTTGAGGCGCGCCGCACCTGGGTCGAATGGAAGGTGATGCGCCAGTATCTCAGCATCTATAATGAAGCGCTGAGTTCGATGCGTGACATCACCTATGTCATCGCGATCGATACCCGATACATCGGTGAAGCCGCAGCCGATGCGGATGACGATGAACTTATCGGCCTCGTTTATCGGTTCATGAATTCCTATTTGCGGTCGACGCTCAACGCGCGCGATGTCCGCACCGCCTACAATGTGCTGAACCAGTATCGGAAGCTGGTGGAGTCGCTGTTGTTGAAGGGCAAGCACAAGGCCGCGCTCGAGGGCGTCCGGCATATGAAGTATTACGGGCTCATCGGCTTTGAGATGGATCTGAGCTTCATCACCGAGACCGTGGCCTACGATTGCGCCAGCGTCGCCCAGATCGCCAACGAAGTGGGATCCTCCACCGAGCAAGGCATCTTGGATGAGTTTCTCGAATTGGATCGTCCGCCCTTTATCCGCGGCCAGGAGAAGGCGCTGATGGGCGTTCGCAAGGCGCAGGTGAAGTTGGCGGCGTACTACATTTCCGTCGATCAGGCCGAGCGCGCCCGCGCCATCGCCCGAGACATGCACGACGAGCCGCCCGAGCGCTTGATCAAAATTCGCCGCCAACTCGAGAACGTCGAGAGCAAGGATTTTTGGGAAATCATCGATCGGGGCCGGAATTTCGAGTATATGCCGCCTGCGCAGCGGGAAAGCTTGGCGACGTTCTTCGATTGGCTTGAGGCGCAAAAGGCAGGCGTAGGCCCAGCCTAGGCTGGCCGGAGGGGAAGCGATGTTGATTTGGGCTGGAGCGGCAGTTGCCGCGATCGTCGTTTTTCTATTGGCGCTTCGCTTTGCGCCCGCGCGCACTAACATCGTCGTCGATACCGCCGCCTCGACGGCCCGTGCGGACACAACCCTGCTTTGGGGCTTTGGCCCGATGGTCGTGACCCGCGTGTTGCCGCGCGGTGAAGCTGGCGCGCCGTTGGCTGTGTTCAACGATCCGCAGCGTATTGGCCATGCTCTGATGACGCCGGGTATCGCCGACGTGACGATGGGCGCGTACGAGCGCTTGATTGCGTTGGGGGCGCAGAAGGCCAGGTTCGATGTCGGCCTCAACTTGGGTGACAGTGCCCGTGACCTTGTTGTGCAAACCTCTATTGAGGCCGCGCTCGCCTCCGCGCCGGTGGCCGTCCGCCAGAGCGTGACTATCCAGAAGTGCGGCGCGCCTGGTGCGGAACTGGCCGCGCGTTTGGAAGTGACGGCTTCGCCGGCGACGCTGGACGCGATCTACAGCCGCTTAAAATCCTCGCGCGCGGTGAAGGAGTTCCGCCGGCGGCTGCGTCAGAAGGTGCGTGGCAAGCCCGGCAAAGCGCCCAAGGAAGTGCGCGCGTCCTAATGGTTGTAGCGCCGTACCAGCCACTTAAGGTGTACGGGTCGACTTAAAGTTCCGGTCGAAATCGAATCCTTGCGCGAATGGCGACGCAAACTTGCGTTGGCGTGCGGCATGAGACCTGTCTGAGGGCAGGATATTGCCCAAATCGAGTTTAGGCGATCAGCAGTTCGTGATTTCGCCTTTTACGAACTTGGGTCCGCCGCCACATCCATGCCTCGCTTGAAGACGAATATGGGTTCGCTGCGAAGCGATCAGGGGGCTGACGCTAAGGCGTGGGAGCGAAATCCCGCGTGAACGGACTGGGCCTTGAGCCAACCCGGCGCCGATAGAATGTAGGTGGTGGAGCGTAATGGATCACGACTTCTGCAATAATGACGGCGCGCGCCGCCTGAAGCAGCGGATCGAAGAATATTGGCGCGAGCGTGGGTACCAGGTTGACGTGAAGCTGGTTGACGCCGGCTTCGTTGCGGCGATGCGTTCAGCCAGAACCGACGTCCGCAGTGACATGGTCAATGGGTTTCCGACCAAGCGCTCGAGCTCGGATGACCGAGAACGGTCGACGCCGGCTAAACGGGGACCGCTCGAGATCGCATAGGAGCTGCGATTAAGGGCGGGCCGCGAGCAAGCGCCGGCATGCCGGCGCGACTTCTGCAAAACTACTGAGCACCGTGTCGGCGCCGAGGGTCTCGGCGCCGACATCACTGTATCCGAACGTCACAACCGCGACGGGTGCGCCCGCAGCGCGCGCTGTGCCGACGTCGGCTGCGCTGTCGCCGATCATGACCGAACGTCTGATCGTGCCGCCCGCACGCGTCACCGCGGCGCGATAATGCTCAGCATGCGGCTTCTTATGCGTGACAGCGTCGGCGCCGACGATGGCCGCAAACCAGTCCGCGAGATTTAAGGCGCTGAGCAATTGAACCGAGAGTTCGGTGCGCTTGTTGGTGCACACCGCGAGTTTTGCGCCCATGGCCGCAAGGCCGGCCAAGCTTTCCTCCACGCCCGGAAAGGCGCGCGATTCCCGGGCGATGTCGGCCCGGTAGAACTCGACGAATGTTTCGGTCAGCTGATCGAGCTTCTCATCGCGAAAGTTGACGCCTGCCCGGGCTGCGGCCCGCACGATCAGCATCCGCGCGCCCTGGCCGACCATCATGCGCACGGCGTCCGGTCTGACCCGTGGCAGGCCCTCTGCCGCCATCGTTTCGTTCAGCGCGCGGACAATGTCTGGCGCGGTGTCGACGAGGGTGCCGTCGAGATCGAAAACGATGGTTGCGTCGGCGAGTTCGCCGCTGGTCATTGGGATGCCCTTGAAGCCTGCCATGGGCTAGAACGGGGCCAGGATTCGGACAACAGGCCGCAAAGCATATGAGCCGTGCAAGAGCTGCAATTATCCTGGCTGCGGGCCAAGGAACGCGGATGAAATCGGCGTTGCCGAAAGTGCTGCATGAAGTCGGCGGCCGGGCGATGTTGGATTGGGCGATCGCCGCGGCGAAAGAGACTGGCGCGGTCAAAACTATCATCGTCACCGGCGCGCATTCGCCGGTCGTTGGCGAGCATGTCGCCAAGGTGCTCGGGCCGAATGCGTCCGTGATTCAAGATCCGCCGCTTGGCACCGCGCATGCCGTGCGTGCGGCGGAACAGGCGATGGCGGATTTCGATGGTGACGTCGTCATCCTCTACGGCGATGCGCCGTTCGTGCCGACGGAACGCATCGAAGCGATGTTTGCGTTGCGCGCCGATAAAGGCGGCCTGGTTGTGCTGGGTTTCGAGGCGCACGATCCGGCCGGGTACGGTCGCCTGCTCTTGGCCGCCGACGGCACCGTGGAGCGCATCGTCGAGCACAAGGACGCGAGTGCGCAGGAGCGGGCGGTAAAGCTCTGCAATTCGGGTGTGCTGTGCGCGGACACGCGGACGTTGTTCAGTCTGTTGGCGCAGGTGAAGAACGAGAACGCCAAGGGCGAATACTATCTCACGGACGTCGTGGCGCTGGGGCGTGCGGCGGGTGAGCAGACCAATGTCGTGATCGGTGTTGAGGCCGATACGCTGGGCGTGAACTCGAAGGTCGAACTCGCGGCGGCGGAGGCTGGCTTCCAACAGCGCAGGCGCGTTGCAGCGATGGAAGCGGGCGTGACGCTGCTTGATCCGGCGACAGTGTATTTCTCGCACGACACCGAGATCGCCGCCGACGTTGTAATCGAGCCGAACGTGTTCTTTGGCAAAGGCGTGAAGATCGCCAAGGGCGCGCGGATCAAAGCGTTCTGCCACATTGAGGGCGCTGAGATTGGTGAGGGCGCAAACGTCGGCCCATCAGCGCGGTTGCGGCCGGGCACGAAGCTTGGGCCGAAGGTGAAGATCGGCAATTTCGTCGAGATCAAAAACGCGACGTTCGGCGAGAAGGCGCAGGCCAGCCACCTCACCTATGTCGGTGATGCTGACGTTGGCGCGCGCGCCAATCTCGGATGCGGCACGATCACCTGCAATTACGATGGCTTCGACAAGTATCGCACAACGATCGGCGAAGACGCGTTCATCGGTTCGGACACTGCGCTCGTCGCGCCGGTGACAATCGGCAAACGCGCGTACACGGGCACGGGCAGCGTGATTACCAAGGACGTGCCGGACGGCGCGCTTGGCGTTGCGCGGGCGCGGCAGGCGAACGTCGAAGGTTGGGCGGATAAGAACCGCGCCAAGAAGCAGAAGGACAAGCCCAAGTGAGCGATGTCCGCTTCGAGGTGAGTCGTACACGCGAGGACCTTTGGAAGGGTATCGCCGCAAACTTATTGCGCTCGCCCGGGACGCTGGCTTGGTATGCTGGCGGATCGGTGGTTGTGGCCATCATCGCAATTTGGGCGAACCGCGATGAAAGCTACGAAGCGCTGTTGCTTATCGGCCTTGTTGCGTTTGCAGCGATGCTGGCGGTCTACACCGTAATGATGGCGCTCTCCGTGTTCCTTGCCGCCCGTAAGACATGGAGCCTACCGGGCGCGCTCGATCCGGTATCGTACGCGCTGTCGAGCGAGGGATTAAATGTGTCGGCGTCGACAGGTCACGGGTTAACGTCTTGGAGCGCGTGGAAGTCGGCCTTTGAGACCAGGTCGCTCATCGTCATCCGGCATCAATTCAATCTGATTCATGTTATTCCGAAGCGTGCCTTGGACGCTGCGACGCTCGAGGGTGTTCGCGTGGTGCTTCGTGCAAATCTCGCCAAAACCCAACTGGAACCTGCCGCCTCGGAGATGCCCAAGTGAGCGATGATCCTAAATACAACGCGGCGCTGGCGGCGCTCGATTTCATCGAAGACGGCATGATCGTCGGCCTCGGCACCGGGTCGACTTCAGCGCACTTTGTCCGCTTGCTTGGTGAGCGGATGAAGCAGGGCCTCAAAATCAAAGGCGTGCCGACCTCGGAAGCCACGCGCAATTTGGCCGAGCAGGTCGGTGTGCCATTGCTTGAGATCAGTCAGATCACTGCGATTGATGTGGACGTCGATGGCGCCGACGAAGTCGATCCGCAGTTTCGCTTGATCAAGGGCGGCGGTGGCGCCTTGCTGCGTGAGAAGATCGTGGCGGCGGCGTCGAAGCAGATGGTGGTGATCGCCGATAGCTCGAAATGGGTGGAGACACTCGGGGCGTTTCCGCTGCCGGTGGAAGTCACGCGCTTTGGCTTTGCGCTGACGCAGGCGCGGATCCATGACGTGCTGCGGGCGACTGGTTGTGCGGGGCACGAGGTTGAGCTGCGCGTGTCCGGCAAGGCGAATGAGCCGGTGATCACCGACGGCGGCAATTACATTCTAGATGCGCATGCGCTGCGGATCCCGGATGCGGACGCGCTTGGCGCTGAGTTGAAGACGATTGCCGGCGTGGTTGAGCACGGCCTCTTCCTCGGCTTGTCGCAGACTGTGATCCTCGGCCACGCCGACGGCGCCGAAGTGAAGCGGCTTTAGGGCTGATCTAGTCCGGAAACGGGACGCGGTTGAGGGCGTCGTGCTCTGACCAATACATGAAGCCGTAGTATCGGCCGAACGTGCCTGGGCTCATTCCCCGGAAGTCAAAGTCATACCTGCGTTTGGCGATTGCCGTGAGGACACGGTCGAATGACTTGAGGTCTCGGGCTGAGAGTTCGGTGCGCCGCACGACCTGTTCGCCGTCTTCCGCTGCATCGTTCCACGGCGCCAAGCGAAGGAATTTGTCTTCCCGCCCGTCGAGCCAGAGCTGATCGGATTCCTTGAGGCCGGAGGCGAGAAACTGCTGAATGATCGGCGCCACGGTGCGCTCGCTGATACCGCGCTCGACGCAGTAGCTTGGGTCGAACCACTCACGCAGCGGCTTTTGGTGGCTAATGTTGCAGCCATTGCAGCACCAGCTGACCCAGGTCGGGTCATTGCCGGGCGGATAGAGGTGTTCAATCGTCGCGAAGTGCAGCGCGTTTGTCCGATCTTTCCAATCGGGCATCGGAATCCGGCAATAAACGCAGTTTTGATCGCGGAGCCGTAGCTCCGCCAAAACGCTGCCCGGAATCCCGTAACGAGATTTCATCGCGATGTGCTGGAGCGTTCGTCCGCGCCTATTTGCGTGCGGCGGCGCCGGCCTTCTTCGCCGTTTTCTTTTTCTTTGCCGCCTTGGCCTTGTTCTGAGCGACTTTGGTGGCGGTCGGCTTCTTGCCGCTTTTGGCCGCGGCGCGTTTGGCTTCGCACTTCGGGCAGGCGCAGATGTCTTTCAGGTACTCGTTGAAATAGTTCTTGCCGTAATCGTAGTTCAGCTCTTCGCCCGGCTTGATCTTGCGCAGGGCGTGGATGAACACGCGGCCTTTGTGAATGTTGGGCTCGCAATTGGCGCGGCAGGAATGGTTGATGTAGCGCGCCTTGTTCCAGCGCACCGTGCCGTCGATGGTTTTGCGCGAATGGACCTCGAAGAGGTACTTCGAGTTGGACTTTTCTTCCTGCTCTTTGGTCAGCTCAGGGCCGACGTACTCTATGACGCATGCGCCCTTCGGGATTTCGCTTTCGGCGTAGAGGCCAAGGCCGGTCTTCGAACGGCCGACCCGCAAGTCGAAATCGCCAGGAATGTAGCTCTTGCGCGCCATCGTCGCTCCGTTCTGAAACGTGTTGAGGGCGAAGCTCTTAGAGAGCGTCGTCCCATCCGAAAACCCCATTAGGGCGTATCGGCGCTGCATGCTTGCAGATTAGGCACGGGTGGTCGCTCGCGGCGGGCTGTGGACTACATCCTTCGCGGAGCGAAGGATGGCTGGGGTGCTAGGATTCGAACCTAGGAATGGCGGTACCAAAAACCGCTGCCTTACCGCTTGGCGACACCCCAAAACCGGCGAAGCGCGTACTTAGAGGCGCTCGCTTCCCAAAGCAACAGCGCCGGTTGGCCGCAAGGATGGAGGGCTGCAATTTCGGGGCTTTAGGGTCCGTTGCATCCCGGTTTGGGCCGGTCTATAAGCCCGCCTCCTCGGAGTATAGCTCAGCCTGGTAGAGCACCACGTTCGGGACGTGGGGGTCGTAAGTTCGAATCTTGCTACTCCGACCATCTTTTCCCGCATTTCTGACGGCCCTCAGTCCGCCTTGCCCTCCGGGGCCGGGGTCGACGCTTGCGGCGCTCCTGACTAGGGTTCCTTCATGACCGTGGCGATCGTCATGCCGGTCTTTGAGGACCGCGAGAGCTTTGCCGAGCTCTGCAAGCGTTTGGCTGAGGCCGAACGCGAGGCGGGCGTCAAGTTTCATATCATAGCTGTGGATGACGGTTCGCTAGGGGCGCCGCCCGAGGTGTCGGCGTTCAAGGAGGCCGGTGTCTCAGGCGAGGTCCTGCGCCTGGCGCGGAACGTAGGTCACCAGATGGCGATCTCGATCGGGCTCGCGCATGCGCACAGCTTGGCGCAGATCGAAGCGTGTGTGGTGATGGACTCCGACGGCGAAGATACGCCGCAAAGCATCCCGCGTTTGCTGGCCGCGGTGCGTGCCGAAGGGGTCGACGTTGCCGTCGCCGAGCGCGCGAAGCGTTCGGAGACGCTGACCTTCCAGGCGTTCTATGCGGTCTATAAGCGGCTCTTCAAACTGGCGACCGGCCAGGTGCTGCGTTTTGGGAATTTCATGGCGCTGTCGCCGCGTGCGCTAGAGCGCATGTCGGGCATGCATGAGACGTCGATCCATGTGGCGGCGGCGGTTGTGAAGGCGCGGCTGCGGCGGGCAGATGTGCCGACCAATCGCGGCACGCGCTACGCCGGCCAGTCCCGCATGAACTTTCCGAGCCTGGTGCTGCATGGCATGCGGGCGGTGATGGTGTTTGCCGATCTGGTGCTGACGCGGATGGCGCTGGCGCTGGTGGCGATGGCCGCCTTGGTCGTGCTGGTCGTTGTGGCGGCGTTTACGGCAAAGCTGCTGGGCGCGGCGACGCCGGGCTGGGTGACGGTGGTGACCGGCTTTGCGCTGACGCTGTTTGTGCAGACCGGCCTCTTCACGATGATCACTTTGATCGTGTCGAGCCTTGGCCGTGTGGATACGCCACCGCGTGTGCGTGAGCGGGCGCTGGAATACGTCGCCTCCATCGAGCGCAGCGATAACGTGCAGGCGCTGCAGGCGCGGCGTTAATCCTTCCGCCAGATGCCGATCACGGTTTTGCCGAGCATGAAGCCGGTCAGCGGATCGGCGAGGCGCGAGCACGGCACCATCAGATTATCCCAGAGCGCGATCTGCGAAGGCTTGGGCGAGCTTGAGCGCAGCACCAGCTTGTTGCCGAGGCTGGCGAGCATGCCGACGCTGTCGAGATGGAAGAGACGCTCGATGCTGAAGCCGGGCGGCGTGACGGCGGCGAGCGAGGTTTTGTCGTAGCGGCGGAAGTGGCCGATGGCGCGATCAAACGGCGTGAACAGGTATTGGTGCGCCGGCGCCAGAACGATAATGCGGCCGCCGGGATGGAGGCGCTCGGCGGCGCGGATCATTTCGGCGTTGTCGTCCTCGATGTGTTCGAGCACGTCGATATAGAGGATGGTGTCGAACGTTGGCTTGGCTTCGAGCGAAGCGAGCGTGCCGACTTTGATCTCGCAATTGGCCGGCATGCCCTGTTTGCGCATGCGCTCGGCGAGGCGCGGATCGGGTTCGAGCGCGGTCCAGCGCTGGTGCGGATCGGTGTCGAGCAATTGCACGGTGGCGCCGATGCCGGCGCCAACATCCAGAACGCGCGCGCCGAGATACGGGCGCACTTTCGAGGCCCAATAGCGCTTCCAATTGTTGGCGGCGGCGAACAGTTCGAGTTCATCGCCGACATAGGGAATTTCGTCCGCCGTTGTCGTCATGGCGGCGCATCCGTAGCGCCCGGCGAAGGCGGCGGCAAAGTGATTTCACCCGGGCGAATGATGACGTAGTGCATCGTCACCGGCTGCGTGTCGGCGCGGGCGTGCTCGGGCAGGAAGTCGAGCTGATTGCGTGGACGATCGCCGAGGAAGCCGGCGAGCGCTGCCGGTTCGCCGCCGCTCCACACCACGAGCGCGCCATCGCGGGCGACATCGGCGGGTGTGACCCAGGGCGAGATTTCGTAGTCGGCATTGACCAGCACATGCGGCGGCGGCTGATCGCTCATGCCGATGAGGCCAGTGCTCCAGATGTCGCCGGCGACGATGCGCAGCGGCGCGTTGTTGGTGGCGGCGTGCCACTGATCCTGAAGTTCGGCGTTGATGCGCTCAGCCGGCCAATTGCCGCGCAGCGGCTTGCCGGTGATTTGGTAGCCATAAGCCATGTGCGCGAAATAGAGCGTCGACGTGAACAGGATGGTGACACCCGCGCCCATGAACACGGCTTTGAGGCGGCGTGCGTCGATGCGGTTGGTAAGCAGCGCGACAACGAGCAGCCCAGAGAGATTGAACATCGGCGCGCCCCACGCGGTGCGCAGGCCGCTGGCGCTGACAAGGCCGATGAGCGTGATGACGATGGCCGGGCCGAGGCCCATGAGCAGCAGGAAGTGGAGCGCGCGTTTATCCGGCGGTTGCAGCGGTTCGGCGGCGCGTTTGCCCCAAAGGCCCGCGCACAACATCAGCACGAACATTGGAATGTGGTGCGCGAGTTGGATCGGCAGGAAGCCGAGTGTGTCGGTGAAATCGACGCTGGTGGCGCGGCGGGCGGCGTAGGCGAAAGGCTGGAAGTCGTTGTCGAACAGCCAGATCAGTTGCGGCGCGAAGGTGAGCGCGCAGACGATGGCTGTGATCCATGGGCCGGGCGTTAGGATCTTTTTGCGCGCTTCGGGATCGTAGAGCATCCAAACGCCGGCCATCAGCAACAGGATAGCGCTTGAGTATTTGGCCCAGAGGCTGAGGCCCGCCGCGAGTCCAAGCACGATCCACCAGACGAGGCGCCCGTTCGTGCTGGCTTTCCAAAGCGCCAAGCACGTCAGCGCCCAGAACGGCATCTGCATGACGTTGTGATTGAACTCAGGTGTCGGCCACGAAAAGAAATAGACGCCCGTGAGCAACGCTGTGCCGATGAAGGCGCGGCCCGGGTCTAAAAGATCGCGACCGAGTGCGTAGACGCAGGCGAAGGTCGCGACGATGAAAAGTTGTGAGACGATATAAGCGGGCCAGCCGGCGGCGCCGGTGAGGAAGCGTACGGCTTCGAGCACGAGGCCGGGCGTGTTCGGATGCTTGAAGGTGGCGACCACCCATTCGCGGCCGGTGGCTTGAATGTCGACAACGTCGAGCGGCGGGGCGCTGTGCGAGAGCAAAGGCGCGAGCGACCAGAAGGCAAGCTGCGCCGCAATCAGGATCAGCAGCGCGCGTTCAGGGCGCTCGAGCGTCCGCGCGAGAAATGCGTTCATCGTAAGGGCTGCCCCAGGCTCAGCCCTGTCCTTGCAACAAGAACCACAAACCGCCAAGCGCCACGGCGACCACAATCACCCAGCGGGCGGTCTCTGCGAGGAAATAGACGATCCCGCGAAATGGGCTGAGCAGGCTAAGAGAGAGTGTCACCAGGAACGCCGCCGATACCGCGAACCAGACCTCAACCTCGCCCAGCCGCGCATCCATGGCGGCGATCCAGGCCAAGTAGCCGCCAAAGGCGGAAAGGGCGAAGCGGACGATGGCTTTGAGGATGGTGCTGCCGCTGCGGTGATAATTGACCGGCGGCGCGTCATTGGCGGGTGGCGGCGGCAGGGTTGCGGGCGGTGGCGGTGCGGCCAGTTCGCGGCGCATACGCCTCCAGGCCTCCGCTTCCAGCTCGGCCCGCATCTGCTGTTCCAGCATCCAGTCCTGACTGGCGAAGTCCGGCTTACGGGCGTCGGGCATTGAGGCCTCTCCAGGGCGCAGTATTGCCCGCCTTCGCGGCGAACGAAAATGACTTGTAGCAGCAATAGTTTGGGCCCGAGAGGCTGAGCGGCCTCGGCGACGTTTATCATTTTTCGATAAAAACCTGCTTGCATCCCCGCCGGCTTTCATATCATTTATCGATAAACCCGGCGGATGGCCCGGGTGGGAGTGAGTCTCGTGAAGCAATTTCTCATCACGGTGGCTGGGGTAGTGGTCGGCAGCCTGCTGTTCTGCTTTCTCGGCTTCTTCCTGTTGCTTGGCCTGATCGGCGCGGCTTCGGCCCCGGCGCCGCAGCCGCGGCAGATGGTTCTGGCGCTCGATCTGCGCGAGCCGATGACGGATCAGCGCCCATCCAACCCGTTCGCCGCGCTCGGCGGCGGCAATGCGCTGCTCGACGTGCTGACGCGCCTGGAAGCGGCGCGCATCGACGATGCGGTGAAGGGCATCTACATTCGCGCCAACACGTCCGGCATGGCGGCGGCCCAGGCTGAAGAGCTGCGGGCGGCGCTGGCTGCGTTCCGCGCTTCCGGCAAGTTCGTCGTTGCACACTTGCAGAACGACAACGTCCGCATGGGCATGCCGGGCTACATGGCGATCGCCGACAGCGACGAAGTCTGGCTGCAGGACGCCAGCGAATTCATGCCGATGGGCCTGATGGCGGAGACGACCTTCTACGCCGGCACGCTGCAGCGTTATCACATGCAGGCGCAGTTCGAGACGCGCGAGGACTACAAAACCGCCGCGCACACGCTGACGCAGCGCACGTTCACGCCGCAACACCGTGAATCGATGCTCTCGCTGATGAACGGCCTCTATGACACGATGGTCGCTAACATCGCGACCGACCGTGAGCTGACGCCGGCTGCCGTGCGCAGCGCCATCGAAGCAACGCCGTTCACGGCGACGCGGGCGCGTGAGCTTGGCCTGGTCGATCAGCTTGGCCGTCCGGAAGAAGCGGAACGCGCGGCATTGGCTCGTGCGGAAGGCTCTGAGATCGTCGATTTCGCCGATTATCGTGCGCCGGTGAACACGCGTGGCCGTGTTATCGCGGTTGTGCAAGGCGAAGGCGCCATCGTTTCGGGTGTGCCGGAAGAAGGCTTCTTCGCCGACGAGTCGGTCATGAACAGCGATCGCATCGCGCAAGCGCTGCTCGATGCTTCGGAAGATGACGACGTCGCGGCGATCGTTTTTCGTGTGAACAGCCCTGGCGGCTCGGTGGTGGCGTCCGACCAAATCTTGGCGGCGCTGCGCACGGCCCAGGAACGTGGCAAGCGCATCGTGATCTCGATGGGCGATGTGGCGGCCTCAGGCGGTTACTACGTCTCGGCTTACGCGGATGAGATTGTCGCGAACTCGGCGACCATCACCGGCTCGATCGGGGTTGTTGGCGGCAAGCTGATTATCGGCCCGGCGCTCGATCATTATCTGTCGACCAACACTGAGACGTTGGTTGTCGGTTCGCCGATGATGGAAATGTTCACCAGCGAGCGTCCGTTCAACCAAGCCGAACGCGCCGCGTTCGCCGGCTTCATCGATCGTGCTTACACGGGCTTCCTTGGTCTTGTCGCCGAAGGGCGCGAGATGACGCCGGAGCAAGTGCGCGCTATCGCCGGCGGCCGGGTGTGGACGGGTCAGCAAGCGCTTGAGCGTGGACTGATCGATCACATCGGCGGCTTCAACGTCGCGGTGCAGCGCGCGCGCGCGCTGGCTGAGATCGGCGAGAACGATCGCGTGCAACTGCGCTTCTATCCGGCGGCGGAGAACCCGTTCAAAGCGCTGGAAGGCCTGTTCGGCGCTTCGTCGGCGAGCATCGAGGCGCTGGTGCGCATCAATGCCGCGCTCTCGGATCCGCGCATGCAACGTGTGCTCGCGGCGCTACGCGAAGAGGACGCAAGCGTGCGCGCCGAAAGCGAAGCGCCGACCATTCGATAGACAAAGTTGAACTCCATAGCCTCAAAGGCCTCCGCGCAAGCGGGGGCCTTTTTCTTGGCGGCGATGCTCAGATTTCGCGTAGTGTTGTACGGCTGCGGGCGGAGCGCTTGCGCCTGAATTACCGCCGTGGTTGTCTGCCCGTGGGGGGGACAGGCGATGGGAAACGCAGAACTTCCAGGCTGGTGGCTAACGCTGGTGGGGCTGCTGCCCGCGACATGGCAGCCGCATGCAACGCTGATTTATGCTGGCCTCGTCGGCGGCGGCGGCCTTATTGCGGGCGTGTACTACTTATTGGCGCGGCGCGAGGAAGCGCGGCGCAAGCGGCACGAAGCGGACGCGGCCCATTTCGTGGCGATCAAAGCCCAGAAGGAAAGTGAACAAGTCGGTGCTGACCAGCGGCCAATGACCCGCAAGGTTGCGGATGCAGTAACAGCGTTGCGGACCGCCAAGGATCTGTCGCCTGAATTGCAAGACGCCGTCGTGCAATGGATCACGAAGGAATTGACCGGGCCCGGTGCGTCGGACGCCGCGGAGAATTTCGTCAAGCAAGACGTTGCGGCGTTGGTCAACAGTGCTGAGAGCGAAGAGCGCCGTGCGTTGGCGCTGATTGCAGAGCATAAGCCAGAGGAAGCGGCCGCCGCGCTGCTGAAGGAGGCGCGTTCAATGTCCAAGGAATCCGCGGAGCGCTTTGCGCGCGTGGGCCGCCTGTTCTACCACCGCAGCGTCAAGGACGCGATCGATGCGTTCGAGATCGCGGTCAAACTCGATCCCACCGATATCGACAGCCGCATTCGCTTGTCCAAGCTCTATGCGCGCACGGGACGCACGAGCGAAGCGCGAGAGGGTCTCGAGCGTGCGGTGAAAGACGCTGAGCGTCCGGTGGATTTGACGGAAGCTCTGGTGAGCTTGGCGGAGCGCTTGTTCTGGTCCGGCGGCGTCAACGATGCGAACGCCATTGCTGAGCGGGCGATCAGTCAAGCCAATGAATGGGCCCGCAAAGGCGAGCGCGCTGCGCTGGAGAAACTGGCGTACGCGTACATGATCGCTGGGCGCATTTCATTGAAGCGTGGCGACTACCCGGTCGCGCTCGAGCGGATGAAAGCCGGCATCAAGGTTGCGCGCGAGATCGGTGGCCAGTCTGGAGACGCTGACGCTCAGCTGCTGTTGGTTGAGATGTTGTCGCGCGGCAGCGAGGCTTGGATTCGCAACGAGCAGCCGGCCGAGGGCGTGAAGGTTACCGAGGAAGCTCTGACGGCGGCGCGGGCGATTATCGAGACCCGACAGTCTCCCGAGGCGCAACGCGGGCTTTCGATCGCGCTGCGCTATGCGAGCGATGCCTATCGTTCGGCGAACCGCACCGAAGAAGCTGTGAAGCTGTTGCGCGAGGAGCTTGAGATCAACAAGGCGCGCTGCGCTGCGGACGCCGGTGATGGCTGGGCGGCGCGTGATCTCATGGTCAATCACTCGCGCCTGGGTGACCTGGAGAACGAGGCGCAGCATTGGGAAGCTGCGGCTGGCCACCTTAACGAGGTGGTGCGCATCTGCCGGCAACGCGCGCTCGACGATCCGCTCGATAGCGAAGCGCAACGCGATCTTTCACTGTCGCTGATCCGGATCGGCGATTGGCACGCTGAACGCGACAAACGCGATTTGGCGGCGCAAGTTTACGAGGACGTGCTCAAGATCGATCGTGGGCGTCATAACAATGACCCCGAGGACCGCGATGCGATGGCCGTGCTGGCGACATCGCTATTGCGGATGAGCGATTTTGCCGAGGACGCGCGGGCGTTGGCTCTGGCCCAAGAAGCGGCGTCGCTCTGCGTCCGCCTGCCGATGAGCGCCGACAGCACCAGCAAGATTGCCATCGCTTACACGCGCATCGGCGACTTGATGGAGAAGCAGCAGAAGTTCGAGGAAGCGGAGTTGAGCTGGCGTCAGGCGGCGCAGGTGGCGCGCGCCTATGTCGAGACGCACGCAAACTCAAACGGCTGCCACGAAGACTTGGCGATCGCGATTGGTCGCCTTGCTGGCTGCGAGGAACGCCGCAAGGCGCCGCAGAAGGCCGCTGCGCTCTATCGGGAAGCCTCCGCCACCGTGCAGTTGCTGTGCGCTGCCGAGCCTGATCGTGGCCGTTGGAAAGAGCTGCGCGATTGGTACGACCAGCAAGCCAAGCGGGTGTCGTCCGCCTAGGCGGGCGGCCCGCCTAGCCCCGCTCAGCCTTTGTTTTCGACTTCGTACTTCGGCAGATCGGCGCGAAGGGTTTCGTAGAGGCGTTCTACGAAGCGCTCCGGATCGTCATCGACGAAATCGTCGAAATAGGCCTCGAGGTTGGACTCGAAGACGTACTCGCCGTCCTCGGCGAAGATGAAGCCCAGCTCTTCGTCGGTTTGCACGTGGATGACGGCGATCTGGGTTTCTTCCTCATCGTCGTCATCGGCCAGCGTGAACGCGAGACGACGCGAAGAAATCTTTTCTTCGAGGATCGGCGCCAGCGCCTGCAGCGCGGCGAGATCATCGAAGCCAGTGTCTTCGTTCAGTGAGGCTTCGAGGCGTTTCCGTGCGCTATCGACTTCGGCGTCAAAGCCGGTGGCGGGCGCGGAGGGCTGTTTCTTCGCGCTCATGCCGCTTCCATCAGGCTCTGGAAGACAGCCGCGCCGCCAGTGCGGCCGAGCACCGGATCGGACGCGCGTTCCGGGTGGGGCATCATGCCCATGACATTGCCGCGCGCATTTATGATGCCGGCGATGTCACGGGCCGAGCCGTTGGGATTGTCGAGATAGCGGAAAACGACTTGGCCCTCGCCCTCGATACGATTGAGGACATCCTCATCGGCGACGAAGCGGCCATCGCCGTGTGCGATCGGAATTTCGGTTTCGCGTGTGTCGCGATAGGCGCTGGTAAAAGAGGTGTTGGCGTTGGCGACAGCCAACGGCACTTCCTTGCATGCGAACTTCAGGCCGGCGTTGCGGGCGAGCGCCCCCGGCAAGAGGCGGGTCTCGGTCAGAACTTGGAAGCCGTTGCAGATGCCGAGCACCAGACCGCCGCGCTCGGCGTGTGCAATCACGTCCTGGACGATCGGGCTCTTGGCCGCCATGGCGCCGGAGCGGAGATAATCGCCATAGGAAAAGCCGCCCGGCAGAACCACCAGGTCGATGCCGGCGGGGAGCGCCGTTTCTTTGTGCCAGACCATGTGGGCGGGTGAGCCGGTGAGACGCTCAAGAGCGCGTGCGGCGTCGCGGTCGCAGTTGGACCCGGGGAACACGATCACGGCGGATTTCATGGCTACTCAATAAGGTGCGTCGGCGGAGATTCAAAGGGCGAGAGGCCGGTCGCGGCGTGTCGCCACAGCGATTTTGCCGGGTTATAGCCGGGGTATGGGAAATTGGGTGATCGTCGCGGTGCTGGTTTCGGTCCTGGCGACCGTATGGCTCGCGTGGCTGCTGCATCGGATCAATACGCCGCCGGAGGCGCGGCGGCGCGGGAACAACGGTGATGCGGCTGCGCCGCCATTGGCCGGCGGCGCCGGCCGGGATCGAGACATGGATGGCTCTGACGGCGGTTCAGATGGCGGCGGCGCCGATGGCGGCGGCGACTGAGACATTAGTGTCATAAAACTTTGGCAAAGGGCCGGCCAACAGCGGAAAAAGGATTCGAACCTATGATCACGATGGCTTGGCGGCGCGCGGCGCTCGCCACGGTTGCAGCTCTGGCGTTGGCGGCGTGTGGAAACAACAGCCAACAGAGTGCGGGCTCGTCGGCGGAAGCGATTCAGATCGACGGCTCGTCGACCGTGTATCCGCTCTCGGAGGCGGTCGCAGAGGCGTTCAGCACGACCCAGCGCGGCGGCGCCCGCGTCACTGTCGGCGAAAGCGGCACCGGCGGCGGTTTCCGCAAATTCTGCCGCGGCGAGACGCAAGTGCAGGGCGCTTCGCGGCCGATCTCCGCCGAGGAGATGGCAGCGTGTGCGGCGGCCGGCATTGAGTACATTGAGTTGCCGATTGCGTTCGACGGCATCAGCGTCGTCGTGAACAACGCCAATCCCGCGACTGGGATCACGTTGGCGGAGTTGCGCCGGATGTGGGAGCCGGCGGCGGGCGGCACGGTCACGACGTGGCGCCAGGTGAATCCGAGCTGGCCGGCGACGCCGCTCTTGCTGTTCGGTCCGGGCACTGCGTCGGGCACGTTCGATTACTTCACCCAAGCCGTGAATGGCACGGAGGGCGCTTCGCGCACTGACTACACGCCTAGTGAAGACGACAACGTCATCGTGCAGGGCGTCATCACGAATGCAGGCGGTGTCGGGTATTTCGGCTACGCGTACTACGATCAGAACCGCGAGCGCCTGAAGGCGTTGGCGATTGACGGCGTTGCGCCGACGGAAGAGAGCATTGCCAGCGGCGCCTATCCGCTGGCGCGGCCGATCTTCATCTACGTCAGCGCCAACGCGTTGCAGCGCCCGCAAGTGCGCCGTTTCGTTCAGTACTACGTCGCCAACGCTGGCCGGCTGGCGAATGAAGTCGGGTATGTCGGCTTGAGCGATGGGGTTTATGCGACGCTGACGACGCGTGTTGCGGAGAACCAGACCGGCACCGCGTTCGGCGGCCACCAGGAAGTCAGCGTCAATATTGACGAGGTGTTGGCGCGTCCGCTCGGCACGACGCCGCGCGAGTAAACAGCCTGCGAGTAAAGGATTGGGCCGGTGGCGATTTCTCGTCTCCGGCCCTTTTCATGTCCGAGATAGGCGCCCACATCTAGAGTGTGATGGTCGCCCTGATCGCCGTTGGCGTCGGCGTGATCTGCCTGGTGCTGATCGCTGGCGTTTCGATGATCGCTGAACACCGCGATCGCCGCCGTCGCTTTTAGTCTTTATCGCCCCAACGCCAGCGCCAACCGCCCTCCGTGGTGCGCCACGCGATCCCGACAAACAGCACTGTGAGCGCCAGAGTGATGGCGATGAAGGGCAGCGCGCGGGTTGCGACTTCGCCTTCTTCCGCACCCATCCACGCGCCAAGCGCCGCGAGGATAGCGACGTAGCCGATTGTGAGCGCCCAGCCTTGCCAGGATGCGGGCGATGCGCCGAAGCCGTAGCGCTTTTGTTTGAACCAGGCCGCCACAGGCTAGCCCGCGATCTCGACGCGGTAGCTTTCGATCACCGTGTTGGCGAGGAGCTTTTCGCACATCTCTTTGACCTGCGCTTCGGCGGTGGCGCGATCGACGCCTTCGAGTTCGATCTCGATGCGTTTGCCGACGCGCGCATCCTGCACGCCGCCAAAGCCCAGATCCTTCAGCGCGCCGGCGACGGCCTTGCCTTGCACGTCCAGCACGCCGGGCTTCAGGCCGACAGTTACGATCGCTTTCATTCGGAGTCCTCGTTGATGATTTCGTTTAGCACGTTCAAGGCAATTTGCGCCACATGCGCGTCTGGCTCGGCTCTGCAGCCGGCGATAATGCGCGTGTTGATGGTGGCGCGGATATCGGATTGAGCGCGCAGGAAGCGGTTCAGCGCCGCGTCGAGCCCGCGCAGCTGCGGGCTGTCCGCTTCGGCGCCGGCCGTCGCCAATCCAGAGTAAAAACCGAGCGCCCATTGCGACACCATGGCGTCGCGGCGTTCACCGGCTGGGACGGTCAGCAGGTCGCGGCAGGTGTTGAAGCCGACGCCAATGATCATCGGCACTTCGGGCCAGCCTTGCTGCGCGGACGCGGGCGCAGGCGCGCAAAGGGCGCCAGCAACGACGATCGCCGCCAGCGCACGCATTAGCCGGCGGCTTCGCCGGCGGCTTGCTTCACAATGCCGAGACGGCGCGCCACTTCGACGTAGGCCTCGGTGACGTTGCCGAGGTCGCGGCGGAAGCGATCCTTGTCCATCTTTTCGTTGGTTTGGACGTCCCAGAGGCGGGCGCTGTCAGGGCTGATTTCGTCAGCGATGACGGTGCGGACCATGTCGCCTTCGTAGAGGCGGCCGAACTCGAGTTTGAAGTCGACAAGCTTGATGCCGACGGCGCCGAACATGCCGAACAGATAATCGTTCACGCGCAAAGTGAGCGCCATGAGATCGTCGATCTCTTGCGTGCTCGCCCAGTTGAACGCAGTGATGTGCTCCTCGGCGACCATCGGATCGCCGAGTTCATCCTTCTTGTAGTAGAACTCGATGATCGAGCGCGGCAGCGGCGTGCCTTCTTCAATGCCGAGACGCGTCGAGAGCGAGCCTGCAGCCACGTTGCGGCACACGACTTCGAGCGGGATGATTTCGACTTCACGCACGAGCTGTTCGCGCATGTTCATCGTCTTGATGTAGTGGGTCGGCACGCCGATCGCGTTCAGGTTCGTCATGATGAACCCGCTGATCTGATTGTTGATCACGCCCTTGCCTTCGAGGATCGCTTTCTTCTGCGCGTTGAAGGCGGTCGCGTCGTCTTTGAAGTACTGAATGAGGGTGCCCGGTTCAGGCCCCTCGAACAGGATCTTGGCCTTGCCTTCGTAGATCTTCTTGCGACGCGACATGGAAGCCCTCCTCGGGGGGCGGCGGCGGTGCGGCCGGTGGTGGCGCTTCAGGGGTGGAATCGCCCTTCAAGCAACAAGTTAAGAACTTAGGGGAGTTGGGCCGGGGCGCCAATTGGCGCAGGCGGTGAACTGGCGCCCGCTTACGGTTGATCCGGGGACGGCGCGACCCTATTCACCCTATGAAAGCATGGAGGCCTGAAAGGCATGAGTTTCGACGACCGAAAGCGCGGCCAGGAAACAAAATTCCAATTAGATCAGGAGCTTGAGTTCAAGGCTCAAGCGCGCCGGGCAAAGTTGGTCGGCCTCTGGGCTGCCGGCCAGATGGGCCTCGAGGCAGATGCGGCCGATGCATATGCGAAATCCGTGGTCATCGCCGACCTGGAAGAGGCCGGGACCGAGGATTTGTTCCGGAAGATCCGCACCGACCTTGATCAAGCGGGTGTCCAGCTCTCGGATCACCAGATCCGCGCCAAGATGGACGAGGCGCTGGTGGAAGCGCGCGATCAGATCAAGTCTGGCAGCTAATCGGGGCTCCTAAGCGCGCTGTTGGTTAAGCGCGCTTAGGGCTTTCTTTGAACGGTTCGTCTACGACGACGCGGCATGATCGGCCCCGGGTAGGGTTCGATTCATGCTGCGGAAAACGATGCTCGTGGCGCTTTGTGCGCTGAGCGCATGCGCGCCGGCACCGGTCTCGATGCCGGCGACACGGGCGAGCGAAGTGCTTGAACTGTTTGCGGCCGGACGTGCGCACGATGACGTGTGCACGGCGCAAGGGCGCGCAACGTTGCGCGGTGCGGTGCGTGCGTACGGGGCGGCGATGGCGCAAGGCGGCGAGGTTTGGCCGAACGCGGCGGCGTTCGCCGGCTCGACCGACTCACTGACCGCGGTTGAAGTGTCTGTGGTCATTGGCGTTGCGGCGGGGCTTGTCGAGGCTTCCGACCTGCCAGGCCCTGCACGTGGGATGGCGCGGCAGATGACATTGGCGCATTGGCCTTCGGTGCGCGATCTGCGCGCGGCGGCGGATGTGGCGTGCCCCGAACTGGTTGAGCTGCAGCAGACGGCCTCGCGTTTTGTTATGGAGCGCGGGCGTTTTGAACTGATGCGCGAGCGCAGTGACAGCCGCGCCGCTGAGCGCCGCCAGCTGCAAGCGCAACGCATGCAGCGCTCACTCGCCGAGATGCAGGCGCTTGCTGAAACGTTGACGCGAAAAGTCGAAGAGAGCCGCGGGCCCGCTTAACCGAAGACTCGGGCGAAGATGTCGTCGACGCGGGCGAAGTGATGCGCGTCGTCAAAGCAACCGTCGAGCGTATTGGCGTCGAGCTTGGCGGTGACGTCCTTATCGGCGCGCAGGCGATCGAGAAGCGCTGTTTCAGGGCGTGGCGGCGGCGACTGCCAGACGGCCATGGCGTTGCGCTGGACCAGGCGATAGGCGTCTTCACGCGTAACGCCGGCTTGCGTCAGCGCCAGCATCACGCGCTGCGAGTTATGAAGGCCGCCGAGCAGCGCCAGATTGCGCGCCATGTTTTCGGGATAGACGACGAGCTTCTCGATCACCATCGCCATGCGGTGGAGCGCGAAATCGAGGTGGATCGTGGCGTCCGGGCCGATGCCGCGTTCGACTGAAGAGTGGCTGATGTCGCGCTCGTGCCAGAGGGCGACGTTTTCCATCGCCGGCGTCACGGCGCTGCGCACGAGCCGCGCGAGCCCGCAGAGGTTTTCGGTCAGCACCGGGTTGCGCTTGTGCGGCATCGCCGACGAACCCTTTTGGCCGGGCTCGAAGAACTCTTCCGCTTCCAAGACTTCAGTGCGCTGCAGATGGCGCACTTCAGTCGCCAAGCGTTCGATGCCTGAAGCGACAACCGCGAGAGCGGCAAAGAAGGCGGCGTGACGGTCGCGCGGGATAACTTGCGTCGACACAGGTTCGATTGCTAGCCCAAGCTTCTCGGCGACATAGGCCTCAACGCGCGGATCGATCTGCGCGAAGGTCCCGACTGCGCCGGAAATCGCGCAGGTGGCAATCTCTTTGCGCGCGGCTTTGAGGCGCTCAAGGTTGCGAGCGAACTCAGCATAATGACTGGCGAGCTTGATGCCGAACGTTGTCGGTTCGGCGTGGATGCCGTGGCTGCGGCCGATCTTCGGCGTCATCTTGTGCTCGTAGGCGCGCTTTTTCAGCGCCGTCATTACGCGCTCGCAGCCGGCGATCAGAAGGTCGCTGGCGCGCGCGAGCTGCACTGCCAGGCAAGTGTCGAGCACGTCGCTCGATGTCATACCCTGGTGCGCGAAGCGGCTCTCGGGGCCGACATGTTCGGCGACGCTGGTGAGGAAGGCGATGACGTCGTGCTTCACCTCGCGCTCGATCTCGTCGATGCGGGCGACATCGAACTTGCCTTTGGCGCGATAGGCTTCGGCCGCGCTCTTCGGGATTGTCCCGAGTTCCGCCATCGCCTCCATGGCGAGGGTTTCGATCTCGAGCCAGATGCCGTAGCGGCTTTCTGGCTCCCAAATGGCCACCATTTCGGGGCGTGCGTAGCGCGGAATCATGGGCCGCTACCTACGCTAGCGCGCGCGATTTGTCAGGTCAGGCTTGCTGGGCGTCTGCCAAGTCTTTGCGGATAGTTCGGCTGGCCATCCAGAAACTGAGCAAGCCGATGAGAACGACGCCGCCGGTGACGAGCAGCGACATCCGCAGGCCTTCGGCTTGTGATGTCAGGCACGCGGCGTCGGTTCCGCCGGGTGGGCACGCGGCTTTGAAGGCGGCAGTATCGACGGCGCCGAAATGCTGAGCGGCGAACATGTCGCTGAAGAAACCCACGGCAGTCGGGCCGAGACCGAGCGCGATCAGGTTCAGGATAAAGAACATGACGGCGACGGCGGTGGCGCGGGTGTGCGGCTTCACCAGGCCTTGGATCGCAGCATAGACCGGCCCGTACCAGACTGAGTTCATCGCAGTCGGGACGGCGAGCAAGAGCAGCGTCAGGTAGCCGCTATTGGGGCCGACGGGGAGAAAGAGCGCGGCCAGGAAGAACGGCGCGCCGAGAGCGAAGGCGATAGCCGGCAGCGTGACGTAGGCGCGCGCGTCCTTACGCGCATATTTGTCGGCGATCTTGCCGCCGGCCCAGGTGCCGATGACACCGGCAATGAGCACCATGACAGCGAAAGAGACCCCGCGTTCTTGTAGGCCCATGCCGTGCATGCGCGCGAGATAGGCGGGCAAGAAGTACGCGTGGCCGTAACCGAGAAACGAAACCACCGTCGCGCCGCCGACGGCGTACCAGTACGACGGCTTTGATGAGAGTTCGCGCAGCGCATCGCTGAAGCTGGCTTTGTGCGTTGAAGGCGGCGCAAGGCCGAGCTTGCGCGGTTCTTTCATCGTAAAATACGTGAGGATCGCGAGCAGGACGCCTGGAATGCCGACAACGAAGAACGCAGCGCGCCAGCCGTAATTGGCGGCGATGACGGCGCCGAGCGCAAAGCCTGCGAAGGTGCCGATCGGTACGCCCATCGAATAAAGCGCCAGCGCAGAGGCGCGCTTCTCGGGCTTTACGTAGTCCGAAATCAGCGAGTGCGCGGGCGGCGTGCAGCCGGCTTCGCCGACGCCGACGCCAAAGCGATACATCAAGATTTGCGCAAAGCTGGTGGCGGTGCCGCAGAGCGCAGTGAAGCCGCTCCAAACCGCGAGCGCGGCGCTGATAATGCCAACGCGATTGCCGCGTTCGGCGAAGCGCGCGATGGGGATACCGAGGACAGTGTAGAATAGCGCAAAGGCGAGGCCGCCGAGCAGGCCGAGTTGGGTATCGTCAAGGCCGAGGTCGCGTTTGATGTCTTCGCCGAGCACGGCGACGATTTGGCGATCGACGAAGTTGAGCGTGTAGATGACCAGCAGGAGATAAAGGCCATAGCGGACGGAGCTGTCGCTCAAACCCGGCGCCGCAAGCTTGTTGCCCGGCGCACCGGCAGTCACGTCCGTCATCGTCTTCCTCCCGGCCCGCTTTTGCGGTGTCCAAACACTAGTGTATGGGCGCGGGCAGAGGGTGCAAGCGCTAATGGCGCGGCGCCTTGTTTTGCGCCCGCGGCGACGTTAGCTCTCGACCGCAACGGAGTGGCCCCTCATGTGATTTCCACCGGACGACATTCGCGCCTCTAGCCTTCGTTTCCGGACGTTCACATGCCCGCTTCCATCGCTGTTTCTGACCTTGCTTGGTCATTGCCGGACGGCAGTTTCCTTTTTTCTGATTTTGATTTGCGGTTCGGCGCTGAGCGCGCCGGGTTGGTTGGACGCAATGGCGTCGGCAAGACGACTTTGCTGCGCCTGATAAGCGGCGAGCTTACACCGGCGCGCGGCACGATTTCGGTGAGCGGCAAGCTGGGGGTTCTTCGCCAGACTCTGCAAGTTCGGGCGGACGAGACGATTGCAGACTTGTTCGCTGTTCGTGATGCGCTGGCTGTGCTCGCCCGTGCTGATGCAGGTGAAGCAGGTGATGCCGACTTGGCCCGCGCAGATTGGACCTTGGGCGCGCGGTTAGGAGCGGCGCTTGCACGCGTGGGTTTGTCGGTCGAGCCCGAGACCCGGCTGGCCGCGCTTTCAGGCGGGCAACGCACGCGCGCTGGTCTCGCCGCTTTAATCTTCGCGGAACCAGATTTCCTGCTGCTCGACGAGCCGACCAATAACCTCGACCGTGAAGGGCGAGCCGCGGTCATTGGGTTGCTCGAAAACTGGCGCGCCGGTGCAATCGTAGTGAGCCACGATCGCGAGTTGCTGGAAATGATGGACGCGATCGTGGAGCTCACGTCGCTCGGGGTGTCGCGCTATGGAGGCAATTGGAGCGCCTATCGGGGAGCCAAGGCGATTGAAATGGCGGCGGCGCAGCGGGATTTGTCCGACGCGGAAAAGCGTGCCGCAGAGGCGACCCGTAGCGCTCAGGAGAGATTAGAGCGGCAAGCGCGGCGTGATCGTGGCGGTAAACGCAAGGCGATGCGCGGCGATGCTCCGAAAATCTTACTTGGGGCGATGAAAAGGAATGCCGAGAATACAAGCGGCGAAGGTTCACGCTTGGCTGAGCGGCAGCGCCTAGAGGCTGCGGCGGCGGTGGCTGCGGCGCGCGAGCGCGTTGAGGTGCTCACGCCGCTCTCGGTGACGTTGGCGCCGACTGGGCTCGCGGCTGGCAAGGAGGTCATCCGAGTCGAGCGGCTAAGCGCGGGCTACGTGCAAGGCCAGCCCATATTGCGGGAGTTTTCTTTCGCCGTCACAGGGCCTGAGCGTGTCGCGATAACGGGGCCGAATGGTTCGGGGAAAACGACATTGCTCGCGCTGCTTGCGGGAAAGCTGCAGCCATGGGCGGGTTACGCGCGGTTGCTGGCGCCATACGCGATGCTCGACCAACAGGTGAGCATTCTGGACCCAGCGTTACCGATACGGGACAATTTTCTGCGACTGAATCCTGAGGCGGACGAGAACGCATGTAGGGCGGCACTCGCGCGGTTCATGTTTCGAGCCGATGCGGCGTTGCAGCTGATTGGGACTTTGAGCGGTGGGCAGATGCTGCGCGCCGGGCTTGCTTGTGTGATCGGCAGCGCCGCGCCGCCGCAATTGCTCATCCTTGACGAGCCAACCAATCATCTCGACATCGACTCACTTGAGACGATCGAGGCTGGCTTGCGCGCATATGACGGCGCTCTACTCGTCGTGAGCCATGACGAGGCGTTCTTAGAGAATGTTGCGATCCAGCGACGGATCGCGCTTTAGAGCGCGGCGAGGCGGGCGTCGAGAATGCGGACCATGCCGTCGGGCGTGAGGAAGGCAGGATCGGCGCCACTTACGCCGTTGAAGTGGAAGTGCGGCGTCTGCTGAACCCCGAGTGCCGTGGAAGCTTCAATGCTGCGGCGTGCGCGCTCGGCTCCAGCGGGATCATTGAGGCTCGCCATGACTTGCGCTTGCGTGAGGCCCCATTCCGCCCCGGCGGCGATCAGCGCATCGCGGATACCTTGCATTGTGCCGGTGGCGAGAATGGCGTGCTGGCGCTCGAACAGAATGCTGACACGGCGCATGTACTCTTCGGCCGAGGCGTTGTTGCAGCGTGCAAGCTGGAACATGCCGAGTGCGACGGCGGGCGGCGGCGTGAACATTTCATGCAGGGTGAAACGAACGCGGCCCGTGTCGATGTATCGAGTCCTCAGTGTCGTCCAATTCGCCTCGTGAAAATGGGCGCAGTGGCCGCAGGTGAGCGATGCGAACTCCATGAGGTGCAGCGGCGCGTTGGCGGCGCCGATGGTCATGCGGTCGCTGGTTTGAGCAAAGGCTGGGCCGGCGACGCCTGCGGCAAGCGCGGTGACAAGAAGGGCGCGGCGCGACGGTTGTGGCATTCGTTGGCTCCAGGGCGATAGCTGCTCAGCATACACGGGGGCCGTGTCTAGCGTCGAGAACGGCGCTGCTAGAGAAGCCCGAGGCTCTTAAAGCTCTCGGCGCCGTTGCGGCCAATGACGAGGTGGTCATGCACCTTGACGCTGACGGCGTTGGCCGCCGCGACGATCTCACGGGTGATCGCGAGGTCGGCGGCGCTGGGTTTGGGATCGCCGCTTGGATGATTGTGCACCAGGATAATGGCGGCCGCCGAGAGTTCGAGCGCCCGGCGCGCGACCTCTCGTGGATAGACGGGTGCGTGGTCGACGGTGCCCTCGTTGAGGACCTCGTCGGCGATCAATTGGTTTTTCACGTCGAGAAAGAGAACGCGGAATTGCTCTCGCGGCTCATGCGCCATGCTCATCCGGCAATAGTTCAGAAGTTGCGACCAGGATGAGACAATGGTGCGCTGTTTAAGCTCGGCGCGGCTCGCGCTTTCAAGCAGCGCTTGAACGATTTTCAAGTCCTGTGCGACCGCTGGACCGGCGCCTTTGACTTCGGCCAGGCGTTGAACCGGCGCTGCGAGCACGGCGTCGAGCGTGCCGAATTTGGCCAGAAGCGCTTTCGCCAACGGCTTGGTGTCTTGGCGCGGGATGGTGCGGAAGAGGAAGAGTTCGAGCAGTTCGTAGTCGGCGAGCGCGCTCGGCCCGGCTTCTGCGAAGCGCTGGCGCAGGCGCGCGCGGTGATCGTGATAGTGCGGCTTCTCCGTCGCAGCCTTGGTAGCCTTGCGCTTGCCGCGCGGGGGCGGTTCGACGGTGATGTCGTCGAGCTTGAAGGGAAAGAGTTCGGAATCTTCGACGCGAGATGTGGCGGGCGTGCTCGGCTTATTTGAGCGCCCCGCCATCGCGCCGCCTCAGCCGGGAGTCTTGTGCGGCTGGTCGATGCCGGCCGGTGACTTGGTGAAGATCTCGACGCCGTCTTCGGTGACGCCGATGGAATGTTCATATTGCGCCGTCAGCGATTTGTCCTTGGTGACGGCGGTCCAGCCGTCGGCCAGAACCTTTACGCTTGGGCCGCCAAGATTGAGCATAGGTTCGACGGTGAACATCATGCCCGGCTTGATCTCTTCGCCTTGGCCTGGCTTGCCGAAGTGCAAGATGTTGGGCGCATCGTGGAAGATGCGCCCAAGGCCGTGGCCGCAAAATTCGCGCACGACGGAGAGACGTTCGCTCTCGGCATAGCTTTGAATGGCGTGGCCGAGATCGCCCAGCGTCGCGCCGGGTTTGATCGCGGCGATACCGCGCATCATTGCATCGTAGGTGATGTCCATTAGCCGTTCGGCTTTACGCGAAATCTCGCCCACCGCGTACATGCGGCTGGTGTCGCCGTGCCAGCCGTCGAAGATGGCGGTGACGTCGATGTTGACGATATCGCTGCTCTTCAACACGCGGTCGCCCGGGATGCCGTGACAGACGACGTGGTTGAGCGAGGTGCAGACGGTGTGGCGATAGCCGCGATAGAAGACACAAGCCGGCAGCGCGCCGTGATCGAAAATGTACTGGCGCGCGAGATCGTCGATGCGCGCCGTGGTCACGCCTTCGCGGACTTCACCTGCGAGCATGTCGAGGCAGCCGGCGGCGATGCGGCCAGCGGCGTGCATGCCGGCAAAAGCCTGGGCGTGGTCATGGAGTTTGATCTGGCCGGTATTGCGCTCTGGCGCGTCCAGGGCCTGGACGTAGTTCATTCGCTGCTCCGCTTGCGGCGGTCATAACATAGGCGTTCGGGGTTTGCAGCCGAAGGGGCTTGGGAAAAGGTGGCTGTGGACCCGCTATTCAGCCGGTCGGCGGCGATAGATGAAGGCGTAGGTGAGCGTCCAGGCTTGGCCGTCGGCCGAGGTTTCGCCGCGCTGGAGCACGGTTCCATCGGCGCGGGCGAGGAAAGTGACGCGGTTGTAGACGGCGGCGCCGCCCGCTGCCGGCGTGGTCGGCCCGCTGGTCATTTGAAGGCCGTTCTCGATCGGGCCGCCGATGAAGTGCGTGCGGCCACCAGTGGAGTCGACCCAGAACTGCTCCCAGCGACCGCTGGCTCGATCGTAGAAATTGAGGCTGCGGCCCGAATAGGGTGCGTTGAGGCTGACCCAATGCTCGGTGATGACACAACCGGCGTCTTCGCTTCGGATTGAGGATCGGCCAGCTGGTGCGTTGGTGTCGGCGCGGAATGCGTCCCACTCGCCGATCCAAAAATCGAGCCCGCGATGCTCAGCGGCTTCGCATGTGGGGCGCGCTGGGGTTTGTGCGAACGCCAATGGCGTGCATGCGAGAACGCTGAGGATAATGGCGGTAGCCAGGCGCATCGTAATCTCCGCTGAAGGAACTACGCGCGCGACGTGAGCGCCGAACAATCTGTGTTGCGATGAATTGGCGTAACGCGACGATGCGCGGCGGCTCTCGCGCGAATTCTCAGGCGGCGAAGCGCGCAGGGAAATTGCTTGCATCGACGTAATTTCGGTTTCAGCTTACGCGGCGAAATGCAGAGCGAGATTCTTACGGAGCTATGTCGTTGCCCGCGATCGGGTGAGGCGTTGGAGTGGACCCCGGAGGGGAATCTCGCGAGTGCGGCTGGGCATGTCTATTCGGTGCGCAATGGCGTTGCGTCGTTCCTGCACGATCTGAGCGGTGATCAGGCCGCGGCGAAGCAATTCTACGACGAGTTCGGTTGGGCGCCCGACGCGGACGGTGAGTTCCAAGAGACGAAAGCCTTCGTGGATAAGCGCAGCGTGAGCATGGAACACGCGCGCGCCTGCATGCGGCGCTTGGGCGAGCGCTATTTCTCCGGCGGCGGCAAGTACATTCTCGACGCCGGTTGTGGGCCGCTCGTGGACGATGAGGTGGTTAGGTTCGGAGATCGTTTCGAACGCTATATCTGCACGGACCTGTCGACGCGTGCGCTCAACATCGCACGCGAGAAGCTCGGTGATCGCGGCATCTATCTGAAGTGCGACATCACCAAGATGCCGATCGAGGATGGTATGGTTGACGCCATCACGTGCAACCACGTGATCTACCAACTGCCGCTCGCGCTGCAGGCGGCGGCCTTCCGTGAGTTGTGGCGTGTGTTGAAGCCGGGCGGCGTCGCCGTCGTGATCTATTGGTGGTCGGACGCGAGCTTGGCGTGGAAGTTGGAAAGGATCGCCAGATTGTTGCCGATGCGCGGCCCTGGGGAGCCAGAGGCGAGTGAGGGCGTGCCCGAACTGCCGCACAACACCCGGCCGCGCACCTGGTTTGAATCCAAGGATTGGCCGTTCAACTATCAGTACGACATCTATAGCTCAGTGCCGCAGCTGTTCTTGCGCAATTACATTCCCGATGATTGGCGCGGGCGAGCGTTTCTTTCCGGCGTTCGGGCCTTGCAGGCGGCGGCCCCGAACTATTGCGGCAGGCGCGGTCTGATGCCGGCCATCGTGTTCAAGAAAGACGCCGATTGGGGCGGTGAGCGGTCGACCGTGGCCGGCAAGGTGATCACGAGCGGTGCGCTTAGCTTTGTTGAGCCGCTAGCGGGCGTTGCCGCTGCGCTCTAGGCCGCGCGGCCGCCAGGGTTCTTGCCGATGACGCGGTTGCGGCCCGAGCGCTTGGCTTCGTAGAGGGCTTCGTCGGCGCGCTTGAGCAGCGCTTCCGGCGTGTCCTCCGTGGTGTTTGTGCAGGCGACGCCGATCGACACGGTAATTTCAATTGGATGCGGCACCCCCGGCGCGTTGAACGGTGCTGCACAGACATTGCGGCGCAGGCGTTCGGCGGCGAGGCAGGCGATATCGCCATTGGTGCGCGGCATCAGCACGACGAACTCTTCACCGCCAAGCCGGCAGGCGAAATCTGATGGGCGGACGTTAGAGGCGAGGCGCACGGCGAACTCGCGCAAGATCGCATCGCCGACATCGTGGCCGTAGGTGTCGTTGCAGTGTTTGAAGTGGTCGATGTCGATCGCCATGACCGACACCGGCTCGCCGCCGCATTGGGCGCGCTGCACCAAAGGCGAAAGCTGGGTATCGCAGAAGCGGCGATTGTAAAGATTGGTGAGCTGGTCGGTGATGGCGAGTTCGATGCCTTGATCAAGCCGGGCGCGCAGCGCTTCGATGTAGCGCTTGCGGCGCATCAACGTGCGGGCGCGGGCGGCGATCTCGTCCTCGTCGATGGGGCGCACGATAATGTCGTGGGCGCCGAGTTCGAGCGCGCGCAGGGCGCGCTTCTGATCGTCGGGCTCGACTATGGCGAGGATTGGCAGATGGCGGGTGGGTTCGCCTGAGCGCATGCGCGCGATGACGCGAAAGCCGTCAAAGGTTTTGGCGGTTACGGAGACGACGACAAGATCGGGCGGCCCGGTGTCGGTTTCGCCGCCAAGAACCGCGACGCGATGCTCAACGCCGAGCGCTGATTTGATGCGGCGGATCTGGCTGGCGTTATCGTCGACGACGAGCACGTTGCCGGAAAAGACGCGATGCAGATCGAGCGGATCAGCGCGCATTTCTTCGCCGATGACGCCGAGGCGCATGCCGTTGGCTTCGCGGGCGCGCAATTCGTCGGTGACGACCTTGAGCGCGAGCAGACTTTTGGCGCGCGCTAAGAGCTGCACGTCATCGATGGGCTTGGTGAGGAATTCCTCGGCGCCAGCTTGAAGTCCGCGCAGCTTTTCGTTGCGGTCGTCCAGCGTGGTGAGAATGATCACCGGGATGTGGCGCGTTTCGGGTTGTGACTTGAGGCGCCGGCACGCTTCGTAGCCGTCGATGCCGCCGGGCATCATCACGTCCATCAGAATGAGGTCGGGCTTTTCGCGCTTCGCGAGCTGGACAGCTTCTTCGCCGCGCGTCGCCATCAGCACGTCGTAATACTCAGCCGTCAGCTTCGCCTCCAAAAGGCGGCGGTTGGCTTCAAGATCGTCGACGATGAGGATGCGTGCGCTCAAGCGACGATCCTCATCCGATGAACTTGCGGATTGTTTCTAGGAACGTCGTCACCGAGATCGGCTTGGAGAGGTAGGCGTCGCAGCCAGCGGCCATGATCTTCTGCTCATCGCCACGCATGGCGAAGGCGGTGACGGCGACAACCGGGATGCTCTTCAGCGCCTCGTCCTTCTTCAGACGATCGGTGATCTCCAGGCCCGAAATTTCCGGCAGCTGGATGTCCATGACGATGAGATCAGGCTTGTGTTCGCGGGCGAGCGGCAGAGCCTGGCGGCCATCGCGGGTTTTCACCGTGCGGTAGCCAAAGGCTTCCAAGAGGTCGTTGAACAGCCTCATATTGAGTTCGCTGTCTTCGACGATGAGAACCGTTTTGGCCATAACCCGCTTCGCTCTCGCGGCCCCTCGCGCGTACGGGGCCCCGCGTATCGGTGGCCCTTATAGCGCGGAGGGCTTAACAACCCATCGCAACACCAGCAATCTCGCCGGCTCCGTTAAGAACGGCTTAAGGAATACAGCATGCGCCTTGGCGTGGATTTTGGCGGCACCAAGATTGAGGCGGCGCTGCTTGATTCCAAGGGGGAAATCCTGGCGCGTCAGCGCGTCCCCAATCCTGGGGATTATCAGGGTGCGATCCGGGCGGTGGCGGATTTGACGGCGCGAATCGAACAGGAAACAGGCGCCCAGGCGACGACGGTGGGATTCGCGGTGCCGGGGTCGCTGTCGCCAGCGTCGGGACTGATGCGCAACGCCAACTCGACTTGGCTGAACGGCATGCCGTTTCTGAAGGATCTAACGTCGGCGCTGAAGCGGCCGGTGCGGCTTGAGAATGACGCGAACTGTTTTGCGTTGTCGGAGGCCGTCGATGGCGCGGCCGCGCATGGGCGCGTGGTGTTCGGTGTGATCATCGGCACGGGCTGCGGCGGCGGCGTCGTTGTCGAGCGCAAGGTGATCGAGGGCGTCAACGGCATTGGCGGCGAATGGGGGCATACGCCGCTGCCCTGGGCGCGCGCTGATGAAGCGACGGAGCGCCATTGGTGCGGGCGTTACGGCTGTTTGGAGCAATGGATTTCGGGCTCGGGCTTTAAGAGCGGGGCTGGCATGAGCGCGGCTGAAGCCGATGAAGCGGCGCGTGCGGGCGACGCGAAGGCGCGCGTGCTGCTTGATCAGCTGGCGGACCGGATCGCGCGCGGGCTCGCGGTCGTGATGGATATTCTCGATCCGGATGTGATTGTGTTTGGCGGCGGCGTCTCGAACATCGAAAGCCTCTATCCTAGCGTGCGCGGCAAGCTCTTGACCTACGTGTTCTCGGATGTGGTTCGCACAGAGTTGGTGAAGAACAAGCACGGCGATTCTTCCGGCGTGCGCGGCGCGGCCTGGCTCTTTGGCCCGGACGGCGAAGCTTCAGAGTTTATGGCGTGATCTTGTGCCGCGCTTGCGCGCGCGAGATCGGCGCCGGGCGCTGCCCGTGCGGCGAAGACCAGCCGTTGGAGCATGGCGAACTATCGACGCTCTCGATCGCGCACCTCGATTGCGATGCTTTTTACGCATCAATCGAAAAGCGCGACGATCCGAGCCTGCAGCCTCACCCCGTGATTGTCGGCGGCGGCAAGCGGGGGGTGGTTTCGACGTGCTGTTACGTGGCGCGCGCGTATGGCGTGCGCAGCGCAATGCCAATGTTCAAGGCGCTTAAGCTTTGCCCGCAAGCCAAGGTCGTGCATGGCGACATGCGCAAGTACGTTGAAGAAGGGCGCATCATTCGACGGATGATGGAAGATCTGACGCCGCAAGTGCAGCCGCTCTCCATCGATGAAGCGTTCATGGATTTGAGCGGCACCGAGGCGCTGCATGGCGGCTTGCCGGCGCAATCCCTGGTCAAGTTGCAGAACAAAATCTGGGACGAGCGCCAGCTCACCGTTTCAATTGGGCTCTCCTTCAATAAGTTCCTCGCCAAGACAGCGAGCGACTTGGACAAGCCGCGTGGGTTTTCAGTGATCGGGCGCGGTGAAGCGCTGGCGTTTTTGGAGACGCGAAGCGTCGGCACGCTGCCCGGCGTGGGCCCCGCCGGCGCGACGGCGCTGGAGCGAAACGGGCTCAAGAAGATCGGCGACATTCGAACCGTGGGCCCGCAGCGCATGCGAGCTCTCTATGGCGATTGGGGCGCTCATCTGTTCGCGCTCTCGATGGCGGATGATCCACGCAAGGTCGATCCCCACGGCGAGCGCAAGAGCATCTCAGCGGAGACAACCTTTTTCGAGGACGTTTCCGAGATAGAGGCGTTGGAGGACATTCTCTGGCCGCTGTGCGAGAAGGTGGCGGCGCGGTGCCGTGCGGGCGACACGGCCGGCTTGACGCTGACGCTGAAGCTCAAGGATTCGCGCTTCAAGATCATCACCCGGCGCCGGCAATTGGCGGAGCCCACGCTGCTCGCATCTCGGATATTTGCGCACGCGCGCGAATTGTTGGCGGCGGATGTGAACGGCAAGACCAAGTACCGCCTCATCGGGGTTGGCCTCTCAGATTTCAGCGATGCGGCGGCGGCGGATAAGGGCGACATGCTCGACACGCAAACGCCTAAGCGTGCGGCGGCGGAAGCGGCGATCGCGAAGGCGCGCGGCAAGTTCGGCAAGGATGCGGTGCAAACGGGCCGGGCGCTCAAAGCTAACCATGAAGAGGATGACGACTAGCCGGCGAGCCGCTAGGAAGGCCTCAATTGAGGGAGCATGCCATGAGCCGGGTCGACGCGCGTTTGCAGGAATTGGGGATCACGTTGCCGACGCCGCCGGCGCCGGTGGCCTCTTATGTGCCGTTCGTCATCGTAGGCAATCTGGTGCACGTGTCCGGGCAGGTTTCGGTTGACGCTTCGGGCGGCATCAAGGGCAAGCTTGGCGATCAGATCGAGGTCGAAGAGGGCCAGGCCGCGGCGCGGTTGTGTGGGCTTAATTTGCTCGCGCAGGTGAAGGCCGCATGCGGCGGCGATCTCGACCGCGTGAAGCGTGTGGTGAAGCTCAACGGCTTTGTGAATGTGACGCCAGAATTCAGCCCCATCCCGCAGGTGATGAACGGCTGCTCCGACTTGATGGTGCAGGTGCTGGGCGATGCCGGCAAGCACGCGCGCTCGGCGGTCGGCATGGCGAACCTGCCGATGGACTTTGCTGTGGAAGTCGACGGCCTGTTTGAAATCGGCTGACGCGCGGGCTTGGCCTTCGCAGGCGCCCGCGCCTAGATAGAGCATATGGACGGAACCGACGCGTTGCGCATCACGGTGGTTGGCGATCTCGCCAACATCGAGCGCGCGGTCTGGGATGGGCTGGCAAACCCGGCTGACGCGCCGTTCGATCCGTTTGTGTCCTGGGATTTTCTACAAGCGCTTGAAGAAAGCGGGTGCGCGGCGGCGACTCGCGGGTGGCAGCCTGCGCATATGTTGGCGCATGACGCTTCGGGCGCCGCCGTTGGGGCGATGCTGCTCTACGCCAAGGACCACTCGTACGGCGAGTACGTCTTCGATCACGGTTGGGCTGACGCGCTGCATCGCGCCGGCGGGCGCTATTATCCGAAGCTGCAGTGCGCCGTGCCGTTCACGCCCGTGCCCGGGCGGCGGATTTTTGCGCGCGATGCCGAGGTTGAGGCCGCTTTGGCCCAGGGCGCGATCGGGTTGGCGCAGCGTGCGGTCGCGTCTTCCGTGCATGTCACGTTTGCGAACGCCGATGCTGCGGCGCGGTTGAAGCCGCTTGGCTACATGACGCGCGCCGGCATTCAGTATCACTGGTTCAATCGGGGTTACGGCACGTTCGCCGATTTTCTGGGCGATCTTTCATCGCAGAAGCGGAAAACCATCCGGCGTGAACGCGCGCGTGCGCGCGAAGGGCTGACGATCCGCCGTTTGCGTGGCGACGAAATCAAAGCGGCGGATTGGGACTTCTTCTTCCATTGCTACATGGACACCGGGTCGCGCAAATGGGGTTCGCCCTATCTCAACCGAGATTTTTTTGCGCTGCTCGGCGAGCGCATGGCGGATAGCTGCGTGTTGTTTGTCGCTGACATGGATGGAACGCCGGTCGCTTCGGCGCTCAACTTGGTCGGCGGCGAGGCGCTTTATGGCCGCTATTGGGGGCGCGTTGCGGAGGCGCCGTTTCTGCACTTCGAACTCTGCTATTATCAGGCGATCGAGCTAGCGATCGAGTTGGGGCTGCCGCGCGTCGAAGCCGGAGCGCAGGGTGAGCACAAGTTGGCGCGCGGCTATGTGCCGGCGACGACATTTAGCGCGCACTGGATCGCGCACCCGGGACTACGCCAAGCCGTGCAGCGTTATCTCGACGCTGAGACGCCCGCTCTGACCGATGAGGCGGAAATCTTGATGCAGCACACGCCCTTCAAGAAGGGTGACTAGTTCAGAACGTGCTCAGTGTGCGCGTCGATCTCAGCCAGCGTCTCGCGTTCATAACGCTGGGGGTCTTGTTTGCAGTAGGCGAGTTCGACTTCGTATCGATGCGTCGGTGAGACATCGGCGGGTAACGGAGACTCGTCCGGCGTTTGCGCGATGAACCACGCAACATAGCGTTCGCTCCACTCGGTGCGTTCTTCAAACGAAGCGTGTGCGTGCGGCGCGGGATCCTGCGGGCGCAGGATCAGGTCGGGATGTGACGCGTGCTCTGCCGCGCCCAGCATGCCGGGTTCCATAGGGTGCTCCATGTAATTGCTCGCGCCATTGGCGCCCGTCTCTACATCGAACGTGCTGCGGTGGGCGGCGTTCCAGGGCGGCTATGTAGTTTGCGTGGCTGCCGGCTTTGGACGCCAGAGAAAGTAGAGCGGCGCACCGGCGAGCATCATAACGACGCCCCAGAAAAGCACCTCTCGTCCCGAGCCGAGGGCAGCGAAGAGCGAATAGAGGATGGCGACGAGCGCGACCGCCGCCCATGCCGGCGCGGATCGGCGCGAGTGGCGCAGTTCTGCAACTGAGACGACCACATAGTAGATGAGGCCCAGAGCCGTCGCCATCATCAGCAGAAATGTGAAGGCGCCGATGAACCCGCGCGAATAGTTCAGCAGGAGCAAGATCGACGCGAGTGTTGAGGATGCGATGAGGGCGTTATGGGGAGTTCCGCCTTTGCTGACGGCAGCGAGCCAACGCGGCGCCAGTTTATCTTGCGCCACCGCCATCGGCATTTGCCCGCACGAGAAGATGAGCCCGTTGAGCGTGCCGGCCGTTGCTATGAGCGCGCCGAGGGCGATGAAATTCGGCCCCCAACCGCCTAGGGCGCGGGCGGCGTCAGCGAAGGGTGCGGTGGACTCGGCAAGTTGCGCCGCCGGCACCAACGCCATGACCGCAGCGGTGGCTGCAAGATAGATAATAACGACCGTGATCATCCCCGTGATCAGCGCGCGCGGAATGGTGCGCTCGGGGGCGGTGACGTTGGCGGCGGGCATGGTGACGACTTCGAAGCCCGTGAACGGCCACAGGGCGATGAGCGCGACGGCGGCAAGCACGGCGATGGGCGCTTGGCCGGTCGGGTTGAGGGCCGGCAAATTTTCGGCTGAGCCGGCGGGAATAGCGACGGCGATGATGACGAGCAGCGGAATGATTTTCAGTAGTGTTAGCACGATCTGCGCGGCGCTCATCTCTTTGAGGCCGCGGATGTTGATGGCGGTGAAGAAGGCGATGAGCGCGATGGCGGTTCCGGCCTGGGCGACCGCGTTGCCGTTCAGCGCCGGGATGAAGACGCCGAGATAGCCGACGAAAGCGATCGCAACGACCGGAACACCGAGCACAAACGACAGCCAGTAAGCCCAGGCCATCAGGAAGCCGGTGAGGTCGCCGAACGCTTCACGCGCATAGGTGTAAGGCCCGCCATTCTTCGTTGTGCGCGCCGCGAGGCGGCCGAACACCAACGCCAACGCTATCGATCCGCCGCCGGCGATGATCCAGCCGCCGAAGCTGAGCAACCCATAGGGTGCGAACAAGGCCGGCAGCATAAAGACCCCTGAGCCGATCATGCAGCCGACGGTCAGAGACCAGCAGGACCAGAAGCCCAGCGGCTTGGCGGTGTCTTGACTCATGAAGCCTCCCCGAGTGGGAGCGTGCCTCGGGGGTGGCGGGAGCGCTAGCGCTTTCGAATTAGCAGCGCTGATAGATCACAAAGAGGCGTGTGCGGCCGCTGCCGTCTTCCGGCGGGCCCGAGCTGAAGGCGTTGGCGTTGAGCGGATTGACTTCGTTCGTGAAGCTTTGGCCGGCCTTGGTCATCGTGAGAGAGTCGCCTTGGAGCGACCACTGGCCAGACTGGCCGGTGTAATCGGTGAATGTGCCGTCCTCGGCAAAAACCGTTGGCTGGCCGCATTGGGCGCGCAGGCCCCACATGCCGATGATTTCTTCACGCGTGAGCGAGGAAGGATCGGTGTCGATAAAGCCATCTTGCGCAGGCGCTTCGTTGGCGCGGTCGGCGGCGACCGGGACTTGTGTTTGCGCGGGCGGCTCCTCGGGCGGTGGCGCTGGCGCGGGGGTCGGCGCATCGCAACTTGCGAGAGCGACGGCGGCTATAAGTGTGAGCGCACGGCGCATTAGCGTCTCCGTTTGCCGCGTTTGGTGTCGCGGTTGCGGTCTTTGCCGCGATGGGGGCCGCCGCGTTGGCTGCTGAGGCGGGATTTGCGCCAGCCGGGCGCCGGCGGCTCGGCGTCGCTAAGTAGCGAGAAGACGAGGCCGCCGCTGATTGGCGTTGCTTCCTCTAAGCGCACTTCGACGCTCATCCCGAGCGGAAAACGTAGGCCCGATTGCTCGCCGACGAGCGCGTGCGCGGTCTCGTCGTGGATCCAGCGCTCGTTGCCGAGCGTTGAGATCGGCGCAAGGCCGTCGGCTTGGGTTTCGTGCAAGCGGATGAAGAGGCCAAAGCGCGTTACGCCAGTCACCCGGCCTTCGAACGTGGCGCCCACACGATCCGCCAGGAAGGAGGCGATATAGCGTGACGTCGCGTCTCGCTCCGCGGCCATGGAGGTGCGTTCGGTTTCCGAGATGTGCTGAGCGATTTCGTCGTAACGCAGCTCATCCTTTTCGGTGACGCCGTCGTCTCCGAGTTTGAGCGATCGGATCAGGGCGCGATGGATGGTGACGTCGGCGTAGCGGCGGATCGGCGAGGTGAAGTGCGAGTAGCGCGCGAGGTTGAGGCCGAAGTGCCCGATATTGTCCGGGCTGTAGACGGCTTGCGATTGAGTGCGCAGGACGACTTCGTTGATGATGTCCTTGTTCGGCGATTGCTCGGCCAAGTGCAGGATGCGGTTGAAGCGGCCGGCGGTAACGTTCTGCCCCTTGGCCCAGCTCATGCCGACGGTCGGCAGGAAGTCGGTGATCGCGGCGATCTTCTCGTCGCTGGGACGATCGTGCACGCGGTAGATTTGCGGGCGGCCTTTTTGCTCCAGCGTTTCAGCGGCGCAAACGTTGGCTTGAATCATGAATTCTTCGATGAGCTTGTGCGCATCGAAGCGCTCGCGCCGTTTTACGCCAGCGACTTTGCCGTCCTTAAAGATGATCTTGTGTTCGGGCGCGTCGATCTCCAGCGGTTGGCGTTTCTCGCGCCCGGCCCAGACGCAGGCGTAAGCGGCCCAGAGCGGTTTGAGGATGGGCTCTAGGAGGGGGCCGGTCTTGTCGTTGGGTTCGCCATTGATGGCGGCTTGCGCCTGTTCGTAGGAAAGCTTGGCGGCGGAGCGCATCAGGCCGCGAACAAACTTGTGTTTGAGTTTGCGGCCCTCGCGGTCGAAGATCATCTCGACGGCGAGGCAGGCGCGCTCTTCCTTCTCGCGTAGCGAGCACAAATCGGCTGAAAGCGATTCCGGCAGCATCGGCGCGACGCGGTCGGGGAAGTAAGTCGAGTTGCCGCGCTTGAACGCGCCGCGATCGAGGGCGGAGCCGGGCTGCACGTAAGCTGAGACATCGGCGATGGCGACCCAGACACGCCAGCCGCCTTTGTTCTTCTCGTCTGTGTCCGGCTGCGCATAGACGGCGTCGTCGTGATCGCGGGCGTCTTCAGGGTCGATGGTGATTAGCGGAATGTCGCGCAGATCGGTGCGCCCCTTGAGTGTCGGCTTTTGCGCCGCCTTCGCCTGCGCCTCTTCGTCTTCGCTGAAGCCCTCGCGGATGCCGTGCGTGTGCATGGCGAGAATGGAAGCGGCGCGCGGATCGCTTTCGCGGCCGATGACTTCCTTGATGATACCGAACTTAGGCCCGCCGGCGCGATCGCGCCCGGAGCTGCGCAGTTCGGCGAAGACAAGGTCGCCGTCCTTAGCGTCGCCGACATTGTTGGCTTCGATGATGAGATCGTGGCGGGCTTTGCGGTCGGCGGGTTCGACGCGGCCGCCGCCGAAGCGGGCGCGCGGATCTTTGTTGGCGCGATAGACGCCGAGGATGCGGTGCGCGCTTTGGCCGAGACGTTTGACGACGCGGGCGACGAATTCGCCATCGTCATCGCGGCCGATGCGCGCGAGCACGCGGTCGCCGATGCCGATGGCGGCTTCGCCTTTCATGCGCCGCGCTTCGCCGGGCGCGAGGCGGATGCTTGGGCCGAAATAGCCTTCGGGGCCGCGCATGCGGGCGAGGAGTTCGCCGTCGGCATCGCGGTCCAAGATGTCCATCACGCCGGATTCGGGGAGCGCGTGCGCGTCGGCGTAGCGTTTGCGGCCGGTGCGGCCGAGCGCGCCTGAATCTTCAAGCTCGCGCAGAATTTGGCGTAGTTCTTTTTTCTGATCGGCGCCGATGCCGAGTTCGCGTGCGATCTCGCGCTTTTGCGCTTTGCCGCCGGCTTTACGCATCGCTTCGAGCACGCGCTCGCGGGTGAGGGCTTCGGGGGTTGGTGGTCGATTCTTCGCCATGTGCGCAATGTGTCACCTCTCCCCGTATCCGGGGAGAGGCGACGCACCCGATTTCGCCTCGACCTCAGGTCTTTTTAGCGGCTTTCTTGGCCGGCGCTTTTTTCTTTGCCGCTGGCTTCTTGGCGGCCGCCTTTTTCGGCGCGGCTTCTTTCTTTTCAGCCGCGGCTTTTTTCGCCGGCGCTTTCTTTTTCTTCTTACCGCCGCCGGCTTCAGCGCGGGCGGCTAGGAGGGCGAGGGCTTCATCGACTTCGATGTCTTCGGGCTTTTTGTCTTTCGGCACGTTGGCGTTGGTTTCGCCGTCGCTGATGTAGGGGCCGTAGCGGCCGTTGAGCACGCGCACCGGTTTGCCGGTGACGGGGCTTTCGCCGAGTTCTTTGATCGGCGCGGGCGCGGCGCGGCCAAAGCGGCCCTTGCCGCCGCCGGCTTTCTTTTCTTCGATGAGCGCGACGGCGCGGTTCATCTGAATGTCGAACACGTCGTCGGCGCCGGGCAGGTTCACGTAGAGATTGCCCATTTTGATGTACGGGCCGAAGCGACCGAAGTTTGCGACGATCAACTCGTTCTCGCTCGGGTGCATGCCGACTTCGCGCGGCAGTGAGAGCAGTTTGATCGCGTGTTCGAGGCTGACGTCGGTCGGCGCTTGGCCCTTCGGCACGCTGGCGCGCTTTGGTTTGTCCGGGTCGTCTGGGTTGGTCGTTTCGAAATAGGCGCCGAAGCGGCCGCTCTTCAAAAGCACCGGGCCGTTGGGTCCGTCGCCGACCAGGAGGCCGTCGGACGGGATTGCTTGTTCGGCTTCATCGCCGCCCGCGAGCGGACGCGTGAATTTGCACGGCGGATCGCCGTTATAGTTCGAGCAGCCGACGAAGGCGCCGTACTTGCCAAGGCGCAGCGAGAGTTGGCCGACATTGCAGAGCGGGCACAGGCGCGCGTCCTTGCCGTCTTCGCGCGGCGGGAAGATGTGGTGGCCGAGCACTTCGTTCAAAGTGTCGAGCACTTGCGTGATGCGCAGGTCGCTGATGTCGCCGAGCGCGCCGTTAAAATCTTTCCAGAACTCGCGCATCAGCACTTTCCAGTCGAGGTCGCCGGCGCTGACTTCATCGAGCTTGGCTTCGAGATCGGCGGTGAAGTCGTATTCGACGTAGCGGCCGAAGAAGTTCTCGAGGAAGGCGATGACAAGGCGGCCGCGGTCATCCGGGATGAAGCGGTTCTTGTCCATCTTCACGTAATTGCGCTCGCGCAGTTTCTCGAGGATGGCGGCGTACGTGGACGGGCGGCCGATGCCGAGTTCTTCGAGCTTCTTGACGAGGCTCGCTTCCGAATAACGTGGCGGCGGTTCGGTGAAGTGTTGATCGGCTTTGCAATCGTGGACGTTGATCGCTTCGCCTTGCTTCAATTGCGGCAGGCGGCGGTTTTCCTCGTCCTCTTCATCGTCGCGGCCTTCTTGATAGAGCTTCAAGAAGCCGTCGAAGAGAATGACTTGACCGGTGGCGCGCAGCTCGACCTTGCCGGTCGGCTCGGTGAAATCGACGCTGGTGCGTTCGATCGACGCCGCTTCCATTTGCGAGGCGACGGTGCGCTTCCAGATCAGTTCGTAGAGCTTGGCTTGATCGCCATCGAGGCTCATCGATTGCGGTGTGTTGGTTGGATCGGTCGGGCGAATGGCTTCGTGCGCCTCTTGTGCGTTCTTGGCCTTCGAGGTGTAACGGCGCGGTTCGGCCGGGACGTAGGGATTGCCGAACTGGCCGCCGATGGCGGTGCGCAGATCGCGGATGGCGCCTTCGTCCATGCTGACGCCGTCAGTACGCATGTAGGTGATGTGGCCGGCCTCGTAGAGGCGCTGGGCGGTTTGCATCGTGCGCGAGGCGTTGAAGCCGAGCTTGCGGGCGGCTTCCTGTTGCAGCGTTGACGTCGTGAACGGCGGCGGCGGATTGCGGCGCGTCGGTTTGGCTTCAACGGCGCTGACCTTGAAGCTGCCTTTCTTCACCGCATCGCGCGCGGCATGGGCCATTTGCTCATTCGGAATGTCGAGGCGCTTCAGCTTCTTGCCTTCGAAGGCGGAGAGGCGCGCCGGGAAGATGTCGCCGCGCGTGGTCGAGAGTTGCGCGTCGACGCTCCAATATTCCTGCGGCTTGAAGCGTTCGATCTCGACTTCGCGGTCAACGATGATGCGCAGCGCCACGGATTGAACGCGGCCGGCCGAGCGCGAGCCCGGGAGCTTGCGCCAGAGCACCGGGGAGAGGCCGAAGCCGACGAGATAATCGAGCGCGCGGCGGGCGAGGTAGGCGTCCACCAGCTCCATATCGATGTCGCGCGGCGCGGCCATTGCGGCTTGGACGGCCGGCTTGGTGATGGCGTTGAAGGTGACGCGTTTGACGTTCTTACCCTTCAGCGCCTTCTTCTGGTTCAGCGCCTCGAGCACGTGCCAGGAGATGGCCTCGCCTTCGCGGTCAGGGTCGGTGGCGAGGATCAGGTTGTCCGCGTCCTTCAGGGCGTCGGCGATGTCTTTGACCCGTTGGCGGGACTTGGGATCAATCTCCCAATCCATGGCGAAGTCTTCGTCGGGCTTCACCGAACCGTCCTTCGGCGGCAGGTCGCGGATGTGGCCGTACGAGGCCAGGACCTTATAGTCCGAGCCCAAATACTTGTTGATTGTCTTGGCCTTAGCCGGGGATTCAACGACGACGACGTTCATTCTGTACGGGTGCTCTTGAGCTGTAAGCCTGGGCCGAAGCGGGCCGGAAACTGGGGGTCGGCCCCATGCGTGTCAACGCGCAGAATTGGAGACGGCTCTCGGCTTATGCGAGAGCCGCCCTAATTTTCCCTTGTGAATCCTAGTGTTCGGCGGCGCTGCAGTGGTTTGCGAAAACAACTTAAGGGTGTTATCAGCAACTATAGATAGCATTGGGGCTTTGGCCACATGGCGCAGAACGACACGGGAGGATGGGACGACATAAACGCGGAGGATGTCGCCAGTTATATCCGTGATGTGTCCGAGCAGCTCGCCAACATGGCGCGTCTGATGGGTTTAGCTGAGGTCGCAGAGCCTTTGGAGCAAGCCCATCGCGCCGCCAGCGCGCGATTGCGGCCGATGGCTGCGCCGGAAGACGTGGCTTAGGATTCCGTGTTGAAGGCGTGTCGCCCAAGTGCAGCATAACCGCCCGGCAACGATGCGGCGCGACCTTCTAGTTCCAGTTCAGTCAGCGCCGCCGCCACCGCACCCATCGGCGCGTCGGTCAGGCGTGCGAGATCGTTGACGTGGATGGGCGTCGGCGAAAGCAGTGCGGCGATTTTCTTCGGCAGACCAGGCGGCGTGGGCGCCGTGTGTTCGGCAAAGAGCGGGCCGATGGCGAATGGGCGTAACGGCGGCGCGCGATCGCCGAGCGCAGCGATTACGTCTTCCGCGCTCTCGATCAATGTTGCGCCTTGCTTGATAAGCGCGTTGGAGCCGCGCGCGCGCGGATCGAGCGGCGAACCGGGCACGGCCATCACATCGCGGCCCTGATCCGCCGCAGCGCTCGCCGTGATCAGTGAGCCAGATCGCAAAGCCGCTTCGATAACGACAACGGCGCGGGAGACGCCCGAGATAATGGCGTTGCGGCGCGGGAAGTCGCGGGCACGTGGCGCCGAGCCCAGCGGCGCTTCGCTAATGACGGCGCCGCGCGCGCAGATTTCCTCGTGCAGTTTCAGATTTTGCGGCGGGTAAGGGTGATCGAGGCCGCCGGCGAGTACAGCAACGGTTCCTGTGGCGAGCGAGCCTTTGTGAGCGGCGGCGTCGAGTCCACGGGCCAGGCCGGATACGATCGTGAAGCCTGCGGCGCCAAGATCGGCGGCGAGGCGCTCTGCGAACATCTGCGCGGCGCCAGAAGCTTCGCGCGACCCGACGATGGCGATCGTCGGTTTGTGCAGCAGCGCGCCATCGCCGCGTATGGAGATGATTGGCGCGGGCGCATCGAGTTGTCCGAGCAGCGGCGGGTAGTCTGGCTCCGACGAGGCGACAAGACGCGCACCGAGCGCCTCCGTCGCATCGATCTCGGCTTCGGCGAGTTCGGATGGCGGCGGGATCAAATTGGAAATGCGCGGGACGCTTCGAGCGCAGCGCTGGGCGTGCGATGCCGCGCAATCAAGCGATGAAAGGTAAGTGCGCCAACCCGCGGCGTACGCGCCAGCCGCACCCAAGCTATCCGCTCCGGGCGCGACAGCGTCCGCGTCATGCTTCTTGTGTGGGTTCGGCGGCCGGCTCAGGGGCCGGCGCGTCTTTTTTGGCGCCGATGCGCGGTTCCGTGCCGGCGCGCAAGCGCGCGATGTTGGCTTTGTGGCGCCAGAAGATGAGCGCGGCGAGCAGCGCAGAGAAAATGACTTCGGCCCAGCTAAATTGCGCGATCAGAGCGGCGATCGGCGCCATGGCTGCGGCGCAGAGCGCGGCCAGCGACGAATAGCGAAAGATGGTGGCGACCGCGAGCCAAGTGATGCCCGCCATCACGCCGAGCGGCCAAACGCCGGCGAACAGCACGCCAAAGAATGTCGCGACGCCTTTGCCTCCCTTGAAGCCGAGCCATACGGGATAGCAGTGTCCGAGAAAGGCGGCGGCGCCGGCGGTCAGGCCCATCTGGCGCTGCAGTTCTTCCTCAAATCCAACGAGGCCGGCGATTTCGCGCGCGAGCAGCAGGGCGATCGCGGCTTTGCCAGCGTCGAGTACGAGCGTCGCGAGCGCCAGATCCTTGCGCCCGGTCCGCAGCACGTTCGTCGCACCGATATTGCCCGACCCAATCTCGCGTATGTCGCCAAGCCCCGCGGCTTTGGTGATCACGAGCCCGAACGGAACCGAGCCAAGAAGATAGCCGCCCACAAAGGCGAGGATGAATGTTACCGCCAGCACGCGCTCTCTCTAACAGCCGAAGGCCGGCCTGTGGAGAGGGCGCGCGACGATTAGGCGTGTGCGAGCGCGAAGAAGCCGAGCGCGGTGGCGAAGCCAATCCAAGCGACGGACGGCGCGACAAGCCAGAAGGCGCGCTTGGAGACAGCCCGCGCGCGAAGCGTGGCGGCGATCACAAGCGCGAATGAAGCAAGATTGGCCAAGGCGCTGACAGTTGTGTTCGAGCCGGAGGTGATCACGGGATAGAGGAGCGACCAAGCCATAAGCGCGACGATCCAATAGGAGACGCGCCGACCTGCAAGGCCGGTTTGATATGCGTACCATCGGGCTGCGCCCCAAAGAGGGAAAATGATCAGCCAAACGACAGCGACGAAACCGCCTGGCGGGTTGAAGGCGACTGCTTCGTATGCGGGATCGTTGGAATTCCAGCCAAGTCCATAGACGACGCCGTTCATCAGGACGGCCGCGATCAGGGGCGCAACGGCGCTGATCGTGAGCCCGCTTCTGTCGTTACGGTTCCAAGGCGAGCGCGAGGGTTTGCCGAGAATGACGTCGGTCATGCTTGAGCAACGCGCTCATGGCGATGAAGTTTCGCTCAGCTGCCGCGGCAGTTGGTCGGCGCGGCGCGGCCCACTTCCCATTGGGCGTTGGCGCCGCCGCCGCGGAAACCGTAACGGCCGTTGGAATAATAGCCGTCGCCGGCGCGCGGCAGCACCATGGACGGACCGCCGATGATGGCGACGCGCGCTTGCGTGCCGTCGGCTTCGACCATCAGTTGAGCGCCGTTGTCACAGCGATAAGCAATGGGGCCATCGACCGGGATGGGCGGCGGCGTGCCGCCTGGGCCGGGATCGCCGATCTGCGGCGCGGGTGATGCGCAGGCGGCGAGGGTGGCGAGAGCCGCGAGTGCGAGTTTGATGCGCATGTTCAGGCCTCCTAGCCGCCGAAGACGGTTCTGCCGGCAATGAATGTCCGTTTCACGGCGCCTTGCAACAGCTTCTTATCGAAAGGCGAGTTGTTGGATTTGGACTTCAGTTTGTCGCTGTCCAGTTTGAACGGCGCGCCGATGTCGATGAGGATGATGTCGGCGGGTGCGCCCTTGGTGAGGCGGCCGGTTGGAAGCTTCAGCAATTCGGCGGGCTTCAGCGTCATCGCGCGGATAAGCGTGTTGAGCGGCACGTCGCCCTTGTGGTGCAGCGTGAGCGCGCCAGCGAGAAGGGTTTCAAGGCCTACTGCGCCGAAGGCGGCTTCCTCGAACGGCAGGCGCTTGTCTTCGGCTTGCTGCGGATCGTGGCCGGAGACGATGACGTCGATCAGGCCGTCGCTAATCGCGTGCGTGAGGGCGACGCGATCGTCCTCGCCGCGCAGCGGCGGCGAGAGCTTGGCGAAGGTGCGATAGCCATCGACGTCTTGTTCGTTGAGCACGAGGTGGTGGACGTTGACGCTGGCGAAGGCGTTGACGCCGCGCGCTTTGGCGCGTTTGAGCGCCGGCAGTGATTGCGCTGACGAAAGCATGTCGAGCAGCAATTTGCCGCCGGTGAGTTCGGCAAGTGCAAGATCGCGCTCAGCCATGATCAGCTCAGCCACGGCGGGAATGCCGGGCAGGCCGAGACGCGCGGCAAGCTCGCCTTCGTGCATGACGCCGCCTTCGGCGAGGTACGGATCTTCCGGACGGTGCGCTATGAGCGCGCCGAAGGATGTTGCGTAGGAAAGCGCGCGGCGCAGGACGCGCGATGACGTGATTGGCTTGTCGCCATTGGTGAAGAGCACGGCGCCGGCTTCGGCCATCAGGCCGATCTCGGTCATCACTTCGCCGTCGAGATGCTGCGTGAGCGCGGCCGCTGGCAGGACACGAACGCCGCCGGAGCGGTCGGGGCCGCGGCGCAGCACGTAATCGACGAGGCTTTGGTCGTCGATGATTGGCGTCGTGTTGGGCTGCATCACCATGGTGGTGACGCCGCCCGACGCGGCTGCGCGGCCGGCGGATTTGAATGTCTCTTTGTGTTCGGCCCCCGGCTCGCCGATGCTGACGCGCATGTCGATGAGGCCGGGCGCGATGTGGAGGCCGTCGGCGTCGATGATCTCGGCGCCGTCGGGTGCGCTGGCGACGGCGCCCATGTCGATGATCTTGTCGTCGAAGAGAATGGCGCCTTGCTCGACCTTGTTCTTCGCGGGGTCGATCAGCGTGGCGTTCTTGATCAGGGTTGGGCGGGTCATTTGCGTTTCATCGCCACGTTGAGCGTTGTCGAGAAGGCGATGGCGATGATGAAGGGCACCCAGATCGGCAGCGTGCCGAGGCCTGGCGTTTCAAGCGCGGCGGCGAGGTGATCATCGACGCACCACCAGAGCAGAAACATCCACATCAGACGCGCTCCGCATTGGCGCCGGTTTCGGCGAGCGCTTCGAGAACGGCCATGCGGACGGCGACGCCCATGCGGACCTGGGTCTCGATAAGTGAAACGTTGGGGTTGTCGGCGACGGTGCTGTCGATCTCGACGCCGCGGTTCATCGGGCCGGGGTGCATGACGATGGCGCCGGGTTTGGCAAACTTTAGTTTGTCTTCGTCAAGGCCGTAGAACCAGAAGAACTCACGCGCCGATGGAAAGAAGCCGCCGGCCATGCGCTCGCGCTGGACGCGGAGCATCATGACGACGTCGGCATCTTTCAGGCCCTCCTTCATCGAGTGGAAGACCTTCGCACCCCAGCGTTCGGCGCCGGCAGGCATCAAAGTCGGCGGGCCGATGAGGCGGACTTGCGCGCCGAGGAGATTGAGCAGCGCAACGTTGGAGCGGGCGACGCGGCTGTGCATGACGTCGCCGCAGATTGCGATGTTGAGGCCTTCGATCTCGCCGAGCTTGTCGCGGATAGTGAAGGCGTCGAGTAGCGCTTGCGTCGGATGCTCGTGCTTGCCGTCGCCGGCGTTGATGACGGAGCAATCGACTTTCTGCGAAAGCAGTTCGACGGCGCCGGATGAGCCGTGACGAACGACGAGAAGGTCGGGGCGCATCGCGTTCAAAGTCGTCGCCGTATCGATCAGGGTTTCGCCTTTGGCGACGGATGAGCTTTTCACCGACATGTTGACGACGTCGGCGCCCATGCGCTTGCCGGCAAGTTCGAACGAGCTTTGCGTGCGCGTGGAGTTTTCGAAAAAGAGATTGATCTGCGTGCGGCCGCGCAGCGTGTCGAGCTTTTTGATCTTCTGTTCGGCAAGCGGCGCGAAGTGTTCGGCGCGATCGAGCAGGCTTTCCGCTTCGTCGCGGTTGAGGTCCGCGATCTGCAGGAGATGCTTATGTCGGAAACGGACGGGGCTCGTGCGCGCTTGGGATTTCTTCACGCCGGTCGGTCGCTGAGCCATGGCGCTTGTTAAGCCCTGTGTCCGCTTCGCTGCAAGCGCGGCGCAAACAAGGCGGGGATAATCGTTTCAGCCATCTTGGCGCCGCGGACTCGGTGCTGTACTTGGTTTGTTCCAGGGTTGGTCAAGGCGGGTTGGATCGTCTTTGAACCAAGAAGGAGGGAGTGATGTCGAAATCGCACCCAAAGCGTGAGGAAGCTACCCCATTGCGGCCTATCGGGCTGGCTTTGGCGGCGGTTGTGGCCGGGATCGGCGCCGGCAATGCGCCGGTGACGGCTGAGGTGCGTCCGCATGCTCCCCTTGAGCCGGTTTCTCAGCACGAGACCTACCGCGCCGATCCGACCAACCATCCGGGCTTTGAAGAAGATCCGGATATGGTTGTCGGCGCCAGCGAGCCAGTTGCGCCGCTGCGGCCGCGGTAAAGGTACGCGCCGCCTCAGGAAGGTTAAGCAGAAGCTTGGGAGTGCGCTTCGGCGCGCGGCGCAGAACTGCGCCGGCGCGGTCTCTTCTGGTCGAGAAACTTAAGCATGCCCGCTTCGTGCGGCGACAAGCCTTGGCGTTGCGCACGCGGGAGTTGGAAAGCGCCATCGAGATAGGTCTCGACGAGGAGCGGATGGACGTAGCATTTGCGGCAAATGGTCGGCGTGTTGCCAAGGCTTTGTGAGACGGTCTCGATCGCGGCTTTAATGTTGGCTTTGGCGAGCGTTTGCGTATCGAAACCCCCGAGGCGCGAAAGTTCGGCGCCGGCGAGCACGGTGCCGCCCCAGGTGCGGAAATCTTTCGCGGTGATGTCGGCGCCGCTGAGATCGCGCAGGTAGGCGTTGACGTCTGTTGATGTCACCGATTGGGGCACGCCGTTGTCGTCGAGGTATTGGAAGAGGCGTTGGCCGGGCAAGTCTTGCGCGGCTTTGACGACATTGGCGACGCGGCGGTTTTTCACCGTGAGGCGCCAGTTCTTGCCGGACTTGCCGGTGAACACGAAGCGCAGCTTGTCGCCTTCGATCTTGGCGTGCTGATCTTTCAGCGTGGTGAGGCCGTAGCTTTTGTTGCTCTTGGCGTATTCGTCGTTGCCGACGCGGATCAGCGTGGTGTCGAGCAGATGGACGATGGTGGCGAGTACCTTTTCGCGCGGCAGGCCCCGCTTGCGCATGTCGGCGTCGACTTGCGCGCGGATGAGCGGCAGTGCCTTGGCGAAATCTGGGAGACGGTCGAACTTGGCGCTCTCGCGGACTTCGCGAAAGCGAGCGTGGTAGCGGTGTTGCTTGCGGCCTCGCGCATCGCGGCCGGTTGCTTGCAGATGGCCGTTGGGCGAGGCGCAGATCCAGACGTCGGTCCAGGCTGGCGGGATGGCGAGGGCGCGGATGCGGGCGAGGGTTGCTTTGTCGCGGACGGTCTTGCCGTGGGCGTCGCGATAGCAAAAGCCCGTGCCGGAGCGGCGGCGCGATAAGCCGCTCGCCGCACCCGTCACATAGACGAGGCCGGCGTCTTTTGCGTCTGGGGCTCCTGGCGGCATGGCCGAGAGAAAGTGCGCCGCTGTCGTTGCGGTTCCGTATCAGTGTAGCGCGAGCGTGATCGCTATCGGCATCGTGATGAAGGAGAGCGCTGTGGTGGCGGTGATGATGGCGGCCATTAAACGCGCATCGCCGCCCATTTCGCGCGCCAAGGTGTAGCCGGCTGCCGCTGTGGGGGTAGAGGCGATGCCGACTGCGACTGCGGTGGCGAGGGGGCCAGCGCCGGTGAGGATGCAGGCGCCGTAAACAAGTATTGGCGCCAGGATGAGGCGCATGAGCGAGGCAGTTGCGACCTTCGCAAGCGAAGCGCGCAGGGCGCCGAAATCGAGCCCGGCGCCCACGCACATGAGCGCGATCGGCATGGCGGCGCCGCCGAGCAGGTCGAGCGCGTCGCTGGCGTAGCCGAGGTCGTGGATGCCGGCGAGGTTGGTGGCGATCCCGAACGCGCACGCGAGGATGAGCGGATTGGCGATGATCTGATCGAGCACAGCGCGCATCGATGTGGCGCGTGCGGAGCCCCAGCGCGCGAGGACGATGACGCAGATGATGTTGAGCGTCAGCACAAGCGGGCCAAAGGCGAGGCCGATAAGCGCGGGGCCTTCTGGGCCGAAAAGCGCAGGCGCGGCGGCGAGCAGGGCAAAGCCGTTCCAGCGCACGCTGCCTTGGAAGACGCTGGTGTAGGCAGGGCCGTCGCCGCGGAAGATGAAGCGCAAGCCAAGCGCGACGAGCACAAGCGCCATGAAGCCGAGGAGTACGCCGCCGATGAATGGCAATGCATCCGCGCTGGCGAAATCGGCGCCGGAGATCAGAGTGAACAGAAACGCTGGGTAGAGAGTGAAATAGCCGAAGCGGTTGACCATGCCGAATTGCTCGGACGTGGCGATGCGCGCGGCGCGCGCGATGTAACCGAGTGCGATCAGTATGAACGTCGGGACGAGTGCGCCGAAGACCTCAGCCATCGGTTTTGCGTTCCTGCATGGCGTCGAGGGCACCTTGGAGCATGTAGGCGGCGGCCATCTTGTCGACAACTTCGCCGCGGCGGCGGCGCGAGGCGTCGCCTTCGATGAGCGTGCGCGTGACGGCGGCGGTAGAGAGGCGTTCGTCCCAAAGCAGGAGCGGTACGTCACGTTGCGCGATCAGATTGCGCGCGAAGGCGCGGGCGCTTTGGGCGGATGGGCCTGATGTGCCGTCCATGTTGAGCGGCAGGCCGATGACGAAGCCGGCGCATTGGCGCTGATCGAAGAGCTTGAGGATCGCTGCGGCGTCGGCAGCGAATTTGGTGCGGGCGATGGTGTCGAGCGATGAGGCTATGAGGCGTGTCGTGTCGCTGACGGCGACGCCGATGCGTTTTTCGCCGGGGTCGAGGCCCAGAAGCGCGGCGCGCGCCGGGAGGGCGGCGGCGAAGGCGGGGAGATCGAGCAGGGCCATTAAATGTGCGCCATCACTCGGCGCGTGCTTGCGGAAGGTCAAGCGGACGTCTTCAATGCGGGAATGCTTCGTTTCATCCTTATTGCTTCGGTTTTGGGCCTTGCGGCTTGCGCCGCCCCGGCTTCCCCCACAATTGTTGAGATGCCGGCGCTGAGCGCGACGTTGGCCTGCAATGCCGGGGACGTGCGGACTTGCCCGGCAGGCGGTTGCACGGCGGCCAATCCTGGTGAGCAATCGACGCTCTATATTTCGCTGGAGGTTCCGGCGCGGGGCGGCGAGGGCCGGTTCTGCATCGCCACCGGCTGTGAGGACGCGACCTACACGCCGCGCGTCTCGAATGCGCCCTTCGCCTGGACCATGCGTACCAATGACCGCACGACCTATACCGGTGACCTCCAAATCTCCAGCGATCAGCGCTCGTTCACCCTCAGTGAAGGCGCGCCGGGGATCACGAACACCTGGACTGGCGCCTGCAGCCCAGCCGGGTCTTGAACGGGTAAGCGGGGGCCTATAAGCCCCGGCTCATGTCAATCGATGAGAAAACCGTCCGCAAGGTCGCCAAGCTGGCGCGCCTGGCGCTGCCCGAAGAGCGCGTTGCGCCCATGGCCAAAGAGCTCAACGGCATCATGGCCTGGATCGAACAGCTGAACGAGGTCGACGTCGAAGGCGTCGAGCCGATGACGAGCGCCGTCGAGGGGCTGTCGTTGCCGATGCGGGACGATGTTGTGAATGACGGCGCCGATCCTGAGCGCGTGCTGAAGAATGCGCCGAAGAGCGAAGATGGCTTCTTCGTCGTGCCGAAGGTGGTGGAGTGAGCTTCACGATCGCCGTCGAGTCGCCGCTCTCGGATGACGTGCGCGCGCTGGTGAAAGAGCTGAACGAATTCACGTTCGAGCTGACGCCAGCTGAGTTTCGCCATCACATGACGGTCGAGCAGATGGCAGGGGCTGACACGACTTTGTTCGTGGCGCGCGATTCGGGCGGCGCGACGTTGGGCATGGGCGCGCTGCGTCGCCATGCGAACGGCGTTGGCGAAGTGAAGCGCATGTTCGTGAAGCCGAGCGCGCGAGGCTTGGGCATTGGCGGCGCGATCCTGGAGCGGATTGAAGCGCTCGCCCGACAGGAAGGCTTGAGCCGCGTCGTATTGGAGACCGGTTCGAATTTCGATGCGGCCAAGCGCGTCTATGAGCGCGGCGGCTTCGAAACGTGCGAGCCGGTGCTGGATTATCCGCCGAGCGCCTGGACGGCGTTCTATGCAAAATCACTGAGTGCATAAGAAGAATGACTGACCTTACCTCCCTCACTCTGGTCGAAGCCCTCGATGGCATGGAGAAGAAGCAATTCTCCTCCGTCGAACTCACGGATGCGTTCATTGGCGCGATCGAGAAGGCCAATCCGCATCTCAACGCGTATGTCGTGACGACGCCGGAGAAGGCGCGCGCGCAGGCGAAGGCTTCGGACGCCAAGCGCGCGGCGGGCAAAGCGGGCCCGCTCGAAGGCGCGCCGCTTGGGATCAAGGATTTGTTCTGCACCGAAGGCGTGCGGACGACGGCGTGTTCTGGAATTCTGGGCGAGTTCACGCCAACGTATGAGAGCACTGTCAGCGGCCAGCTTTTCCGCGATGGCGCCGTGATGCTCGGTAAGCTCAACATGGATGAGTTCGCGATGGGCTCGTCGAACGAGACCTCGCATTTCGGCCCCGTGATTTCGCCTTGGCGGCGCGGCAATGAAGATTCGAAGCTGACGCCGGGCGGATCGTCCGGCGGTTCGGCGAGCGCGGTGGCGGCGGATTTGTGCTTGGGCGCGACGGCGACAGATACGGGCGGCTCGATCCGTCAACCGGCGGCGTTCACGGGCACGGTTGGGATTAAGCCGACATACGGGCGTTGCTCGCGCTGGGGCATCGTCGCGTTTGCGTCGTCGCTCGATCAAGCTGGGCCGATTGCGAAGACGGTCGAGGATAGCGCGATCCTGCTGCAATCGATGGCGGGGCATGATCCGAAAGATTCGACGTCGCTGCCGAACGCGCTGCCGGATTTCCGTGCGGCGACGAAACGCTCGGTGAAGGGCATGAAGATCGGGGTGCCGGAAGAGTACCGCGTCGATGGCATGCCGGCTGAAATTGAAGCGCTTTGGCAGCAAGGCATTGAGTGGATGAAGGCGGCGGGCGCGGAGATTGTGCCGATTTCGCTGAAGCACACGAAGTATGCGCTGCCGACCTATTACATCGTGGCGCCGGCGGAAGCGTCTTCGAACCTCGCGCGCTATGACGGCATGCGTTACGGCGCGCGCGTTGCGGGGCGCGATCTCAACGGCACCTATGAGAATACGCGTGCGTCGGGCTTCGGTGCGGAAGTGCAGCGGCGGATTTTGATCGGTACGTACGTGCTGAGCGCCGGCTATTACGATGCGTATTATCTGCGCGCGCAGAAGGTGCGCCAGCGCATTGCCGAGGATTTCCGTCAGGCGTTCGGCAAGGTCGATGCGATCTTGACGCCGGCGACGCCATCGGCGGCGTTTGCGCTCGGCGAAAAGGGCGACGATCCGGTGGCGATGTATTTGAACGACATCTTCACGGTGACGGCGAACCTGGCTGGCTTGCCGGCTTTGGCGTTGCCGGCGGCGGTGGACGCGAACGGTTTGCCGCTCGGGCTGCAGGTGATTGGCAAGGCGCTGGACGAAGAGAGCGTGTTTGCGGTGAGCGCAGAGCTTGAGCGGGCGGCGAATTTCCGCGCCAAAGCTGCTAAGTGGTGGGTCTGAGGCGCTAGCTTGTTTCGGCGCCGGTGCAGGTGCGAATCCGGTTAGCGTCGCGGCATGGCCAAGCGCAAAGCACCTTCGAGCAAACCGCAGCGCCGTCCGCGCACGGAGATTGATCGCAACTTCTTCTTCGGCGACGTCTTCATCAAGACGGGCGTTGCGCTCGGCTTGGTTGTGGCGTTGATCGCGGCTTACACGCCAATGACGGTGCGTAGCGCTATCGATGACGGCATGTACGACTATTTGGCGGTGATGGGCGGTTTCGGCGCCGTCGCGCTAGCGTGCTTCCTGTTCGGACGGCATCTGCGACGCGAAGCCACGCACTGGGATTTCGACTAGGTTCCGCGCCGCAAGCGCTTGACCTTGCAAGCCGCAAAGCCGAGTTTCGCCGTCTTAAGGAGACGGCCTTGAACGCAGCCGAATGCACGCGCCTCGGCGCATATCTGTCAAAATTGCTCGGATCGCCGACAGTGTCGGTGGTGTCGAAGAGCGCCGATGAAGCGGAGGTGCTCGTCGATGGAAAAGCCGTGGCGCAATTGCTGCGCGACGAAGACGAGGGCGAGCTTTCGTACTCGATCAGTCTGGCGGTGCCGCCGGCGCCAGGCGCCAAGAAGAACGCGCCGATCGATGACGGCGAACGCGTGCGCCTGCAAGGTGAGTTGCGCAAGCTGTTGCACGCGGCGGATCTCGACGTGCGCGCGCGCCCGCGCAAAACCGATAGTGCAGAGGTCTATGTGCATGACGAGTTTGTCGGCACGGTCTCGGTCGATGAAGATGAGGGGCAAGTGCTGACGATGAGCATCCTCGACATCGACCTTGAAGGCGAAGATTGACTGTAGCGACCGCTACGTTTCGGAATCGGAATTGCCCACAGGTTAACGCGGGGATAGCGTCTCCTCCCAGGGGAGGAGCTTATGTCGGGTTCGCTTATCGTGCGGCTTGGCGCGGCGCTGGCTGTCGCGTTCGCCGCCGTGTCATCGACGACATCGTTGGTGTCGGCTCAAACAGGGCAAGGCGCGACGTGTCAGGGCGAGGTCAGGCCGACGACGTTTGGTCAGGGCTGTCTGCAGCGCCTTGAGCTGCCGCCGATCACCGATCAGGACTACGGCATCGTCCACCTCAACTTTGTGCCGCCGCCGTCGCCGGAGGATGTGATCCCCGCGCGCGCGTTGAATGGGACTTGGCTTGAGCGGCTGGCGCAGCGTTCGGCAAACCAGCGCGTGGCCGCCGCGACGGTGTTGCTGGAAGTGCGCACATCTGGAGGCGACTTAGCTTCGCCCGATTCAGAAGGCGTCCCACTCGCGATCGTTCAACTCGCCAATTATGAATACGACAGCCGCGGCAAGCTCATGTTCCGCGAAGGTCAGGACTTCGCCAATCGTGAACTTGCAGCGCGCCTGCTGCTCAGCCGCGGCCAGACTATTCGCGCGCGCATTCGCGTCGTGTTCAGCCAGCAAAATCCTGCGGCCTTGGTGGAAACCCTGCGGCCCTTCGTTGGCGCCGCATCGGCGTTCGGCGGCGGCGGCTTTGTCATCAGCGCATTCTCGCAGCCGCAATTGCTGCAGAACTTCTCGCAAATTGAAACGCTGTTGCGTTCGCCGGGCAATATCGATGGCGACAGTTCAAATTGGTTCGACTTGAACTTCGAGAACGGCCCGAACCAGCTGACGTTCGATTTTTCGCTAGATCCTCGCGGCAGCCGTAACGCGGCGACCCGTCCGAAGGGGCGTTTGACGTTGCAATTATTGCGGCGCCCGTCGCTCTTCACGTCGCAAGCCTTGCCGGGCGAGCCTGGACGGCGCTTGCCCGATTACGGCGTCAATGGTCGCTTGGATTCGGCGGCGATTGATCGGCTCTGGGCCAACGCCATGGTGGCGCCAGGCGTCAGCGCTGAGCGCTATGTGGCGCAAACAGGCGGTCTGCAAAGCTCGTTGCAAACGCTGCGCGCGGCGACAACGCCGGAAACTACGTTTGATGATCTTTGCGAAGGGCTGCGGCGCGAATTGAATCGCCTCGGGCATTCCTTGTCGCAGCATGATCGGACGGCGCTTGTTTGGGCGGCGTTCGTGCAGGGGCAAAGCGCCTTGCGGCCGGAGATTCAGCAACGGCGCTGCATCGCGCGCGATCGCGAGTTGTGGCAGAGTTACGGTCTGATCTTGCCGCCGACGAATCCGCCGCGCCCGCCTTTGCCGTCAACGCAAACACGAGACGCTTGGATTCGTATCGCCGCTGGCGCGCTGCGCGATCCAGATCCGCGCACGCGCAATGAGGGGCTAATCGACCTGTTTGCGCCGCGCGTCATGGTGCGTATCGATCCGAACACGATCTATGGGCCGGATGACCCAGTGCCGGAGCCGTTTGCCGAAGTGGATCGCGTGAGCTTGGTGCGCGACATGCGGGTGCTTCGCGTCGGATGCCGTTTCGCAGTGTCGCCGGATGGGCCAACGTTCAATGTGTTGGCGCGTCGGCCGGACAACAACAAGCTGCTGACGCTGACGATCAATTATGGCGGCAGGATCGGCGGCGCGACGAATGTCGAGATCACCGGGCTGTCGGTACGCGAAACCACCGATGCCGATTGGGCGGCGCTAGCTGCAACGGGCGATTTGCGGCCCGCCTGTCAGGCGTCGAACCGCGCTTACGCGCCGATGGATCCGCCAACGCCTCCAACCCAGTCGCCGCCAACGCAGCCCTAAGCCGCGCGACAAAGAAATGCGCCCTGACCGTTGAGGTCAGGGCGCTAGTCGTATTCGTTCAATCCAACACAGTGACAACCGCGCAAGCTGAGAAAGCGGCGCGGGGTGCGCGCGTTACAAGACACCCAACATCGAGGCGACAAGCGGGTGTCGGACAATATCAACTTCGCCGAGGCGGCAGACCGCGATGTTGTTCACGCCTTCAAGCTTGTCGGCGACGGCGTGCAGACCTGAGAGATCCGGCAGCAAGTCGGTCTGCGCCGGGTCGCCGGTGACCACCATGGTGGAATTCCAGCCAAGGCGCGTCAGCAGCATTTTGATCTGCCCGTAAGTGCAGTTCTGTGCTTCGTCGATAACGACGAAGGCGTTGTTCAACGTGCGTCCGCGCATGAAGCCGACAGGCGCAATCTCGATCAGCCCTTCAGCTATCAGCGCTTTCAGGCGCTTTGGCGAGAGGCGATCTTGCAGCGCGTCGTAGAGCGGTCGCAGGTAGGGCGCGAGTTTGTCTTCCATCGCGCCCGGCAAGAAGCCCAGCGATTCGCCGGCTTCGACCGCGGGGCGCGATAGCACGATGCGGCCGACTTTCCCGCTCTCGAGCGCTTCAACCGCCTTGGTGATCGCCAGATAGGTTTTGCCGGTGCCCGCGGGGCCAAGTGCGAGGACGAGGGCGTGCGTGTCGATCGCCTCCATCAGCGCCGTTTGGCCTTTCGATTTGGGGCGGACGTTTTTGACGAAGCTCTGCGCGCGGTTCAAATCGTTCGATGGCGGCTGCCAGCCGCCGTCGAGGACCTGCAAATTGCGCTGACGACGATCGTCGTCGCGCTGGAATTCCTGAACGTTGAGTGAGCCTTGGGCATGTCTGCGCTTGGCCGTCCGCTTCGCCATCGAGGTCTCCTTTCGGGAGTACGAGGAGGCCGCACGGCTTCTGCCGGCGGCCGGTGGGGAGTCGAAGAACTTTGAGGAGTCGAGAGAGTCGTCGGCGGGAGCGCCGTTTGGCGTTTTGGCGAGTGCGCTCTTACTGCGCTGTCTGCCCACGCTCTCCCCCACTTGCGGGCTTTCACCCTGGAGACGGGTGAACCTGGAAATTCAGGTTCGATAGTGAAAGGAGACGCTGAACCGGTTAACGAGGCATTGAAGTCACAAACATTTCGCACAAGGAGCAACCGAATGCCGATTTACGCCCTGGCCGACGCCGATCTCGAGGTCGAGGACGAGAACGCCTTTTGGGTGGCGCCGGGGGCGGTTCTGATTGGGCGAATCGTTTTGAAGCGCAACGCCAGCGTTTGGTTCGGCGCAGTGCTGCGAGGCGATAACGAGCCGATCATTGTTGGCGAGAATTCAAACGTCCAGGACGGCAGCGTGCTGCACACCGACATGGGCGCGCCGCTCACCATCGGCAAAGACGTCACCATCGGCCATCAGGTGATGCTGCATGGCTGCACGATCGCCGACACATCGCTGATCGGCATCAAAGCGACTGTGCTCAATCACGCGAGTGTTCCAAGTTTCTGCCTTGTTGGCGCGCATTCGCTCGTGACTGAGCGAAAGACCTTCGAGGAAGGGTCATTGATTACCGGCGCGCCGGCGCGGGTAGCGCGCAAGCTTGAGGAACAACAGCGCCAGATCATTCAGCTCTCTGCGCATCACTACGTGGAGAATTGGAAACGCTACAAGCGCGATCTACGAGAAAGCAGTTCCGTTAACTGATACCGTACGGGAACGAATGCGCCCGGCGTCGATTGAGCCCACGAGGGATCAACCGGGACTAGCGCATGAGAGTTATTGTTTTCGCCGCTGCGTCGGCATTGGCGCTGAGCGCATGTTCCGATCCGCAGCCGCGTGTCGCGCAAGCGCCAGTGGTGCAATTGAGCGCTGACGCGCGCTCGGAAATGGCGCGCGTGAATGATGCGCGTTTGACGACGCCGATGCCTCCAACGCTGCAAGATCAAGAAGAAGCGCCACGGCCGGTTGCGCCGGGCGAAACGCCGGCGCCCCCACCACCGGCGTATTATGCGGGCTTAGTGCGCATACAAACGCTGCTTGACCGCGCGCATTTTTCGCCTGGCGTGATTGACGGCCATGACGGCGAGAATGTGCGCAAGGCGATTGCCGCCTATCAGCGCGCCAACGGACTGCCCGAGGATGGCCTGGCGACTGACGCTTTGTTGCGGCAGATGGAGCGCAATGACCGCGCGCCCGCCTTGACGACGTACGTGCTGACGCAGGCGGACGTGGACGGCCCATACGCGAACGTGCCGCGTTCGCTGCAAGCTCAGTCGAGGCTTAGCGCGCTGAGTTACGGCAGTGCGGTGGAGGCGTTGGCAGAACGTTTTCACATGGATGAGGACCTGGTTCGCGCTCTTAATCCCGGCGTCGATTTCAGCCAGCCACACGTGGAGATCGTTGTCGCCAGCGCGGGTGGCGAACTCAGCGGTCAAGTGGCGCGGATTGAAATCGACAAAGAGGCGCTGACTCTGCGCGCGTATGACGCCAACGATCAGTTTCTGGCGTTTTACCCGGTCACAATCGGCGCCGGAAATACGCCGAGCGGCGATCTTGAAGTGACCGCGATCGCGTTCGATCCGACCTACAATTATGACGCTGACGCGCTGCCTTCATTCAACGACAATAGCGGCCGCCGTTTCACGATCGCGCCTGGACCAAATAATCCTGTCGGCTTGGTGTGGATCGCGCTCAACGCGCCGAGCTACGGCATTCACGGGACGCCGAACCCGCAGCTGATCAGCAAGACGTCGTCGCACGGCTGCGTGCGGCTGACGAATTGGGACGCGGTTGAGCTAGGTCGCGCCGTGCAAGAAGGTGTGCAGGTCCGCTTCCACGAAACGAGCCTGCAAGCGCAGCGTGCGACGCAGCGAGGGTGATCACCAGGTCCGGACGCGGCCGGTGTCGACGTGGATGAAATCCGAGGCTTCGTAATAGCCGACGCCGCCAGCGCGCATGCCGAGCGCCGCATCGCGCAGGCGCGTGAGATCAACGCCGGCGACGCGAATGTCTATCGCCTTGCCTTGCATATGTAGGCTGCGCGTAGCGACGCCGTTCGAACGCGCGTTCAGCGCGGCGTTGGTGGCGGGGGAACGATAGCCGGAGATGATTTGAAATGGGGCCGAGGCCTCAACCAAGCCGCTCAACGTGTGCAGCTGATCGAGCAGGTTGGCGTCGATCGGATAGACCTCGCCGGAGCGGTGATCGCGCATGACGTTGTTGATCGCGGCCATCGCATCGGGAACATATTCGCCATTGTGCCAATAGGCGTCGCTGAAGCGTTCGCCCGTGTGCGTGTTAACGAATGCGAGCTGTCGCGCATTGCTGCTTTGCAATGCTCGCGGCGTGGCTGGCGCTTGCGCAGGCACCGCGTTTGCGGGCATGAGCGCGGCTGTGACGCCGCTGGCGACGAGAATACCGTTCAGCGCAGCGCTGCCCGAGAATTTCAGGATATGACGTCTGTTCATGTCCGATGCTCCACGGCGGCGCGGGTTAATGGGTGTGCGCGGCCATAGTGAGGCGATGGAGCGGCGAATGCACTATCGAGGAACAGCATGGTTCGTGCAGTGTTGGCGGTAGGATGAAGCGTCCGCGCACCATATTCATGCCTTTTGCGCTGCTGGCGGCGGCGGGCCTTGGCGTGTTGTACACGCAGGCCGATCGTTTACTGCCGCAAGTTTACGTTGCTCGCGACGTTGCCGAGATGACCTCCGCGCCGGCGCATAAACCACGCATGCGGACCTACGCGCTGAGCAAAGTTCCCACCGGTTTGATCGTGCCGGTCTCGGGTCTTGAGGTCGACGATCTCAGCGACACGTGGGGCGCGCAGCGGTCGGAAGGGCGTTCGCACCAGGGCATCGACATCATGGCGGACTTCGGCACGCCGGTGCTGGCCGCCGCTGATGGCGAGATCGCCAAATTCCACGATAGCGAGCGCGGCGGCGTTACGATTTACCAGCGCGATGAGAGCGGACGCTTGCTGTTCTATTACGCGCACCTCGGCGCGCGCGCGCCGGGTTTGCGCGAAGGTCAACGCGTAAGGCAGGGCGATGTCATCGGTTATGTCGGCGCCACCGGCAACGCGACGACGCCGCACCTGCACTTTGAGATCCAGCATCAGCGCGAAGGTCAGCGTTGGTGGCGCGGGCAGGCGGTGAACCCCTATCCGTACCTGCTGGCGGGTGAAGCCCCGCAGATCTATGCCGCTGCGGCAGTTTCTGGACGCGGCGCGGGCCGCTAAGCTGTCCGCCTGGAGGCGGACCTATGCAAACACCATTGTGTCAGCGGCTCGGAATTGAGTTTCCGCTGTTCGCGTTCTCGCACGCGCGTGACGTGGTCGTGGCGGTTTCTAAAGCGGGCGGCATGGGCGTGTTGGGCGTTGCCGGGTATTCGCCGCAGCGCCTCAAGGAAGAGCTCGATTGGATCGATGCGCACGTTGGCGGCCGGCCCTATGGCGTCGATCTCATTGTGCCTAACGCGCATGAGATTAAGGCGGGGGCCGGCGCCGATGTGGAAGAGCTGGTTGGCGGCCTCTCACAGCAACACAAGGATTTCGCCGCGCAGATTCTGGCGTCGCGCGGGATCGATGTCGGTAGTCTCGAGGCGGAGCGGCGCAACGGCGGCGGCTTTGCGCGCAATCTGGCCGACGCGGGCACCGCTTCGATGGAGGTGGCCTTTCAGCATCCGATCAAACTCATTGCCAACGCGTTGGGTGTGCCCCCGCCTCTCATGATCGAGATGGGCAAACGTCATGGCGTTGCCGTTGCCGCGCTTGTGGGCGCCAAGGAGCATGCGTTGGCGCAGGCTGCGGCGGGCGTTGATGTGATCATCGCGGCTGGAACGGAAGCTGGCGGCCATTGCGGCGAAGTATCGACGTTGGTTGTTGTGCCGGAGGTCGTGCAGGCGCTCGACGCGGCTGGCCATGATACGCCGGTGTTGGCGGCGGGCGGCATTGTGACGGGCGCACAAATGGCGGCGGCGATGGCGATGGGCGCGGCGGGCGCATGGTGCGGATCTGTGTGGCTGACGACGCCGGAGTCGGAAGCGAGCCCGGTGGTGAAGCAAAAGATGCTCGCCGCGTCATCGCGCGACACTGTGCGTTCACGCTCGCGCACCGGAAAGCCGTCGCGCCAGTTGCGCTCGCCCTGGACCGACGCTTGGGAAGCGGACGGAGCGCCCAAGCCTTTGCCCATGCCGTTGCAGACGTTCATCTCTGAGCCGCCGCTGCGGTTGGTCGATAAGCTGGCCGAGGGCGGCCATCCCGGCGCGCAGGAGCTTGCGACGTACTGGGTCGGTCAGGGCGTCGGGCTGATGAACAGCACGGTCTCAGCTGGCGCGGTTGTGCAGGCCTTCAAGGAAGACTTTCTGCGCGCCTACGAGAGATTGGCGAAAGCAGTCGAGGCTTAGCGCGCCGCCGCTTCTTCGCGCAGCGGGCCGTTCCACACTTTCGAAATGCGGACATCGACTTCCGGGCCGAGGTTGAACCAGGCCAGGCGGTCGCGGCTCGCGTCGACAACCACGAACCGGTCGCCACGCTCAAGCGTTTGCGACAGCGTGTTGCGGACAACGCCTGCCGAGAAACGGGTGCGAACCAGCCAGAGGCCGGGCGACAATTCGCAGACATGGCCCATGCTTTCGAGCGCGGCCATGAAGCCGTTCCAGGCGCCGGAAATGATTTCGGCATGGATGAAGATGTTGGCGGCTTCGTCGGCGTCGTTCGCCGCTTGCGGCTTGCGAAGGCCGCGCAACGCCATGATACGGCGCGCTTCAGTCCAGTTGGTCTCTCCATTGTCGGAGACGAGCGTATTCGGGCGCACGCGGCCCTCGCTCAGAAACTGCGCCATCTGCTCGATCGAGTAAGGGCCGAAGGCGCGGCCGCGAACCTGGACCCACCATTGGTTGGCGGTCGCCTTAAGGGTTGCTGCGTCGCTCACGAGCATCTGCTCCGTTTCGATACGAGGACGCGGGTTCGCGCCTCAGACGAAACGGAAGGGAAGCAATCGCTGTGCCGGGGATTGGCGCAGGGATTTGTTAGGGATGCTGGCGCTGTTCGAAGTCGATAGCGAAGCCGCCTTCGATAATGCGCGCGACGCGACCGTAAACCGTGCCGACTCGCACCCAGACGCCAATCAGCGGCGGCGGGCGCTTCGAGCGGATGGTGATCCCGGCCAGGGAGAAGTCGAGGATCTCGCCTTCATAGACCTCGCCCGTCTCAAAGCTCAGCGTAATGGTTTGCGCGCCTTCGCGGATGTCGCGCAGCGGCTCGTCAATGCCGAGATTTTTGTTAATGAAGATGGTCAGCTGTTCGGCCAGCTTTTCGCGCTTATGGGCGCTGAAGTCGAAAATGATAGCGACTTCGCCTTCGCCACACTTGCGGGCGACACTGCCGCTCACCCGGCCGATGCCATCAAGGTAAAGAACAACCCGGTCACCGACTTGCGGGAGGATCGGCGCAGCGATGCGGATGTCGCCTGGGGAAATGTCGGCGGTTCGGCAATCATGCTCGCGCCCGAGCGGGTCGAGCATGCGGCCGCTGACCTCGATTGGCATGCGCCGGAAGCGGCGGCGCTCGCGCAGGCCAATCTGCGAGGCAGTCAGCCGGCGGGCGGCGGCGGCGAAGTCGATCTTTTCGGCGGCGTTGCTCATGCCGCCATTAATGCCTGCTTCACCGTAAACGTTTGCTTAAGCTTTGACGGAGGGTGAGGGGTTGGCGCCGGGGCGCTGGGCGCGCAAAGGTTGACGCAGACAATAAGCTTAAGGGCGGGAAACGTGGCCGATATCGAGAGCGGAGAGCGGTTTGATTACGTCATCGTCGGCGCGGGCAGCGCCGGGTGCGTGTTGGCGGCGCGGCTGAGTGAAGATCCGGACGTGACGGTGGCGCTGCTGGAAGCGGGCGGCCACAATGACAAGCTGCTGGTGAACATGCCGGCAGGCGCCAGCCAGATTTTCAATAACAAGAACGAATCGAACTGGGCGTTTGAAACCGTGCCGCAATCCGAACTCGGTGGGCGTCGCCTGTTTCAGCCGCGTGGGCGCGGTTGGGGCGGCTCGTCGTCAATCAACGCAATGATGTACATTCGCGGCCACGCCCGCGATTACGACCAATGGCGCCAGATGGGGCTGACTGGGTGGGGCTACGCCGATGTGCTGCCCTATTTCAAAAAGTCCCAGCACAACGATTCTGGCGGCGACGCCTGGAACGGCGAAGGCGGGCCACTGCATGTGACGCGCAGCCCGGCGGGATATCCGCTGCAGAAAGTTTTCGTGCAGGCCGCAGCGCAGGCGGGTTTCCCTGTCACGCGCGACTTCAATGGCTACCAGCAGGAAGGCGCCGGCATTTACAGCGCGACCATCAAGGATGGAAAGCGATGCTCGACAGCGAACGCGTTCTTGCGTCCGCTGGTCGGCGTGCGGCCGAACCTCACCGTGATTTCGAACGCGCACGCCGGTCGCCTGATCATCGAGCGCAAGACCGCGGTGGGCGTTGAGTATGCGGCTGGGCCCGGCAAGTCGGTGAAGACCGTTTACGCCAAGCGCGAAGTGATCTTGAGCGCCGGCGCGTTTCAATCACCGCAGCTCTTGCTGCTCTCGGGGATTGGTCCGGCGGATGAGCTGCGCAAGCTTGGCATTCCGGTCGAGATGGATGCGCCGGAAGTGGGTCGCAATCTGCAAGACCACATCGATTGCGGCGTGCTCTATGGCTGCACCAAGCCGATCACGCTCTATACGCTGCTCAAAGGCCATCGCCAGGCGATGGTCGGCATCGAGTACATGCTGCGCGGCACCGGCCACGGCCGCACGATCCATTTGCACAGCGGCGCATTCCTCAAGACGCGCGGTGAGCTCGACCGTCCGGATGTGCAGCTGCACTTCGTCAACGCGCTTATGCGTGATCATGGTCGCGTGAAAGCCGAAGCCGATGGCTTCACGATCCACACCTGCCCGTTGCGCCCAGAAAGCCGCGGGACGGTGCAACTCGCATCGCGCGATCCGTTTGCGGCGCCGCTGATCGATCCGCGTTACTTCACTGAGGCGAACGACATGCGTTGCATGCGCGATAGCATCCGCCAAATCCGTGACATCGTCGCGCAGGACGCGTTCAAGCCCTATCGCGGCGACGAGATCGCGCCAGGCGCGCAAAACACGACGGATCGAGAGCTCGACACTTGGATTCGGGCGACCGCGGAGACGCTGTATCACCCAGTCGGAACAGTGCGCATGGGTGTCGATGACAAAGCGCCGGTAGATGTCGATCTCCGCGTGCGCGGGATCGACAGCCTGCGTGTCATCGATGCGAGCGTGATGCCGACCCTGATCGGCGGCAACACCAATGCGCCGACGATCATGATTGCCGAGAAGCTGGCTGACAGCATGCGCGGACGCCCGCCCTTGCCGCCGCAAGATGCGCCCATCGCTGAAGACGCGCGCGTCGCCGTATGAGCTTGGCGCGGATTGTGGCGGCGCTAGGGGCGCTGGTCGGCGCCTTTGGGCTGGTGCTGCAATACGTGCTGCTGTTCAACGACATGTCGGCGCAGGGCGCCTCTGCGCTTGAGGTGACGTGGCGCTACTTCGTCTATTTCACCTTGCTCACAAACACGTTTGTCACGCTTGTGATGGCGCGAGCCGCCGTGTGGCCAGATCGCTTGAACGGTCTGAACGCTCCGCGCGTTGAGCTGATGGCCGTGACGTCCATCGCTTTTGTGGGGATCGTCTACAATCTGTTGCTGGCGAGCCGTTGGGATCCGCAGGGTTGGCAGAAGGTCGCTGATGTGATCGTGCACAACGTCGTGCCGATTTGGGTGTTGGTGTTCTGGCTGCTGCGCCCGCACGGATCTTTGAAGTGGGCCCACGCTGCCTTTGCAGCGCTGTGGCCGGCCGCATACGCGGTGTACGGGCTGAGCCGCGGCGCGTTTGACGGTTTCTACCCATACTTCTTTCTCGACCCCACGGCGCTTTCGATCCCGCAGATCGCCATCAACCTCTTGGGTTTGGTAGTAGCGTTCATCTTGGGAGCATTGGTGCTGATCGCGCTCAGCCGTGCGTTGGATCGCTCACGAACGCCGGCGGCGTTGGCGCGCGGTGACGGTTGACGACATCGGCCGCGCGCGGCGTTTGCGCTCAGCGGTGAGCGCGCGGATGCGCGATGCCAGGATTGCGACATCGCACGGCGGTTGCGGGCAAAGATCGCTCGCGGCCTGAGCTTTAGCCGCGACAGTGCTCGCCAGCGTCACCGCGATGTGCGGACGATAGCGGCGAACCCAGTGTGCGAGTGCAAAGCCGCTTTCTCCGCCGGCGAGTTCGGCGTCGCTCATGACGGCGTGGATCTCGACGCCTGCCTGCAGAATGGCTTTGGCCTCTTCGGCGCTTGCCGCCTCAATGACCTTGTGGCCGCAGCTCCGCAAAAAATCACCGACGGCAAGACGGACGATCACATCGCCATCGGCGAGAAGAATGGTTCGGCACTTTTCGTTTTCCATAGCAACAACTGTCAAAGCATCACTTAACCAGTGGGGACTCAACCAAGGCTCATGCAGGCTGGTTCCGCTGATCGTTCGGGAACCCGCGCGTGGGAACAAAATCTTTTGGGGCAATCACGGGTTGGAACTATGGCGCTGATGGGGCATTAGAAATTGGAGTGGGCATCGGAGCTGCGGGCATGAGTCCAGCGGAAGACAAAATGCTGGCGTCGGATGAAGCGCGTCACACCGTGCTCGTTGTTGAAGATGAAGTTCTGCTGCGTATGGCGCTTTCAGAAGAGTTGCGCGTGCGCGGATATACGGTCGTTGAAGCCGCATCGGGTGATGAGGCGCGAGATCTCGTTCTCGCTGGTGTCGCGTTTGATCTGGTGATCACCGACATCACTATGCCAGGCGAACTCGATGGCGCCGCCTTGGCGAAATGGTTGGTCGATAACGGTGTCGAGTCGCCGGTCTTGGTAACCTCCGGCCAGCCGAGCGCTTTGGATCGCGCGCGTGCGCTTTGTCCGAGCGCGAAGGCGTTCATCTCTAAGCCTTACGACCACGATGAGGTGCTCAATCGGATCGACGCGTTGCTGAAGTCGCCGGCTTAGTCGTTCACCACGACGAGACGCATGCCCTTCGGCGCCTTGGCCGCCGGCGGGTGCAACGAACCCAGACGCATTAGTTGAATCGGGCGCCCGTCAAGGAACGGTTCGCCGCCCAAGGATTGGAACAGTCCCAGAAAACGATCGCTCGGTTGATTGTCGATCTTGAGCGGTGTCAGCAGAATCTCGGCGCCAAGTACGCGCCCGCACGCCGTTTCGGCGGTGACGCGCGCGATCGCCGGTTCGCCCGCCGCGGCGCTCGCGTCGATCATCGCGTTCAACATGGCGAGATCAGGCGGCAGGAAGAAGTGCGCGAAATTGTGCTCGCGCAGATCCCGGCCGAAGAGTTGAACCAATTCCGTGCCGAAGCTTCGAATGGTTAAGCGGCCGTCGCGTCCACGTTCGATCACGAAAAGGCGTTCGATGACCTGATCGGCGCCGCCCTTTTTTGGCGCAGCCGCCGCACCCGCGAGCGCGCGCCCGTAGGCGAGCAAGGCCCGGGTGTCGGGGTGGAAGGTTTCTTCGCCCATCATGGTTACGCGCGCAGTCCGTCTGTTGTGCGGGCCTTACCACGCAAGGCTTGGGCCCAAGCGGGACAAGGGAAATCCGTGCTGGCGAGGGGCGCCTTCCCGCGCCGGGCGAGGCGTGGCCCCACGTTTGCAGCACGGCTGGCGAGTTTCAGGAGAGACGGCCTATGACCGTTCCAGCCCGGTACATTTTGGCGGCGCTTGCCTTCGGGGTCGCCGCCCTTGGATTGTTCTTGCTGCCGACCGACGCCGCCGCGTGCGGCAATGGCGGCTGCACGCCGCCGCCATCATGCCATGGCGGCTGCAACCCACCGCCGCCTCCGCCGCCGCCAAGCAATTGCTGCCGGCCGCCGACGGTAGTGGTGCCGCCGCCGCACGTGCCGCCGCCAAACATCGTTGTGGTCAACGCCGGCGCTCGCGCCCAAGCGCAAGCCAGCGCGACCGCGATCGCTGTCGCGAACGTTCGCACCGGCGATACCATCGTGCGTCAGAACATGATCGTGGAAGCAGGCGCGCAAGCTCAGTCGAGCGCTGCTGCGTTCGCGATCACCGAGTCCGCGGTGGCGACGGAAACGGTTTCGCGTGAGCGCGAGCTGCTGATCCAAGCGATCTGCATCGACACCAGCGGCAATCCGCACCCGGCCTCGCAGACCTTTGGCGGCCGCGATGTCGCCGACGGCTTCCGCGGCGAAATCTATCGCTGCATGTCCGGCACGCGTATGCGCTACACCGTCGATGGCCGTTCATATGATTGCGCCAATGGCGAAGCGCTTTGGTACGAGAATGGTCAAGTGACCTGCCGCACGCAGATCGCTCGCCGTCCGTGCAATGAACGCTCGTTGCTGCGTCGCTTCGGCGCTGGCGATAAGATGGTGCGCATTCGCGACACCGAAACCCGCGCCGTCCGCGCGGAAACCACCTTCAACGGCGCCATGACGATGGATGGCGGCGTTGGCCAGGGCGTGTGGTGATCCCACACGCACTTCAGTTCTCCCACCTTTAAACTCTGGCCAAGCCCCTCGGCCGACCCCCGCGCAAGCGGGGGTTTTTATTTGCGCTCATTCTGTCGGTGCGCTGGTGCGGTAGACGCCGAGCGTTGTGCGGCAGGTGGTGTGGAGATGGGTGCGCGCGCTGAAGAAGTTGCGCATGGCGCTGTCGTGCGCGGCGGTGTCGGCCCAAGCTGCTTGCAGGCGTGCGTCTACTGACTCGGGCGAGTACGTGGGGCCGGGCGTGAAATTGCCGGTTATGTCGCCAACCGGCTTTGCGGCGCTGATGAGGTTTTGCTCCGCCTCGGCTAAAGCTTCGGGCCCGATCAGCGCCAGGGTTTGGCGACCACGCAGATCAGTGATCGCAGAGGCGACAGCTTGTGAGAGCCGGAATCGCTCTTCGTTGGGCGCGTTTGGGCCGACGATGGAAGCAGCGCGATAGGCTGAGCTGATCCGCTCGGCGGCGTGATCGAGTGCGGCGCAGGCCTCAACGCGCTGCTGCAGCAGCATGGTGTCGCGGGTCCGCGCCAGGCCAGTCATTGAAACCCATGCGCTGAGACCTGAAAGGCCCAGCGCTACGAGTGAGACGACGATGCTAATAGATCGGCCTACGGCTCCGTCTGCCATGATGATGTCTCCCCCAAAAGAGCGGCGCCGTCCGTTTGAGACGGCGCCGCCATGCTTAGCCGGCTGTGACTGAAATCGTGGTCAAAGTTTCGCCGCCGCAATTGACGTTGACGGACGTGTAGGCGGTTGCGGCCGGGCCGAAATAGCGAACCGGAGTCGCCGTCACGACTTGCGCGACCATGTTGGTTGGCGGCGTGAGTGTGAGCGTGAGGCGTGCTTCAGTGGCGCCGGCGGCTTCGTTGGCGTCGCGCGCGAGCGAGACGGAGTAACCGGGCGTAGGTAGATCAAGTTCGCCCGCGACGGTGAGGGCCGGCGATCCGCCGGCGCTGCGCGTGGCGGTCCAATTGCGGTGCGCGATGATCCCGCAGGCGTTGGTCGCGGCGACTTGCTCTTCAGGCGCGGGCGTCTCCGCACCCGCGATGGGCGGTGTCTCGGTCTGTTCGGCTGCGGGTGGTTGGCATGCGGCGAGTGCCGTGAGCATTGCCGCTGCGGCGAGATATTGGGTCAGTTTCAAGGACGCCTCCCATGTTTGTGCGCGGTGAGCTTACCGCCTGCTGCGGGCTTGGCGAGGGGCGGAACGAGATGCGCCGCGAGGCCGTTCATGTACCGGAGGTTTCATGGATATCGTTGAAGGCGCGCCGTTCTGGCGGCGCGCGCACGCCTATCTTGAGGCGAGACCGGCGCAGGCGTTGGCGCTTGGCGCGCTGGTCGCGGGGGTAGGCGTTTGGCTCTTCGCCCGGTCCCGCACGCGAGTGTTGGATGATCCCTACGCAGATCCAATGGGTATCGGCTATCCGCCTATCGCGCCTCCGGAAGCATTTGCGCCCGAGCCTGTGGAAGAAGCGGCGTAAGGCCGGGGTGACGGGACGGGCCGAACCCCTTAGATAGCGGCCTATGACTCAGCTTGATGTTCGCTCCGCCCGCCCTGACCAGCTCGTTTCTGGCGACAAAGGCCAATGGGAAATCATTGTTGGCCTCGAAGTGCACGCGCAGGTGTCGAGCCAGGCGAAGCTGTTTTCTGGCGCGAGCGCTGCCTATGGCGGCGATCCGAACGCGCATGTGTCGCTGGTCGATGCGGCGATGCCGGGCATGCTGCCGGTGATCAACAAGTTTTGCGTTGAACAAGCGATCCGCACGGGGCTCGGGCTGAACGCCGAGATCCATAAGTGGAGCCGGTTTGACCGGAAGAACTATTTCTATCCGGATCTGCCGCAGGGCTATCAGATCAGCCAATACAAAGACCCGATCGTCGGCGAAGGCGAGATCGAGGTGGAGCCGGACGGCGAAGAGCCGGTGACGATCCGCATCGAGCGGCTGCACCTTGAGCAAGACGCCGGCAAGTCGATCCACGATCTTTCGCCGAGCGAGACGTTCGTCGATCTCAATCGCGCCGGTGTGGCGCTGATGGAAATCGTCTCCCGGCCGGACATGCGTTCATCGAAAGAGGCGGCGGCTTACTTCAACAAGCTGCGTTCGATCGTGCGCGCACTCGGCACGTGCGACGGCAACATGGAAGAAGGCTCCATGCGCGCGGACGTGAACGTGTCTGTGCGCAAGGCCGGCACCAAGGAATGGGGCACGCGCTGCGAGATCAAGAACGTCAACTCGACGCGCTTTATGCAGCAAGCGATCGAGTACGAAGCGCGCCGTCAGATTGAGATTCTGGAGGGCGGCGGTTCGATCGATCAAGAGACGCGCCTCTTCGATCCGGACAAGGGCGAGACGCGGACGATGCGTTCGAAGGAAGATGCGCACGACTATCGCTACTTCCCGGACCCGGATTTGCTGCCGCTGGTGATCGAGCAAGCTTGGATCGACGAGATCAAAGCCTCGCTGCCGGAATTGCCGGACGCGAAGAAGAAGCGCTTCGTCAGTGAATACGGCCTCACGGCGTATGATGCGGGCGTGCTCGCGGGCGATGCGGATGCTTCGACGTATTTCGAAACCGTCGCTAAAGGACGCGATCCGAAGCTGGCGGCGAATTGGGTGACTCAAGAGCTTGCGGCCGCTTTGAACAAGCAGGGGCTCGATCTCGCGTCGTCTCCTGTGAAGGCCGAAGCTTTGGGTGCGCTGCTCGACCTGATGAAGGACGGCACTATCAACGGCAAGATCGCCAAGGACGTGTTCGCGAAGATGCTTGAGAGCGGCGATGCGCCTGGCGTGATCGTTGAGCGCGAAGGGCTGAAGCAGGTCACGGATACCGGCGCGATCGAGAAAGCTATCGATGAGCTGATGGCGGCGAACGCGGACAAAGTCGCGGACGTGCAGAAGAACCCGAAGGCGTTTGGCTGGTGGGTTGGTCAGACCATGAAAGCGACCGGCGGCAAGGCGAACCCCGCCGTGGTCAACGAGATATTGAAGAAGAAGCTCGGCGTGTGACCGATCTGCGGTGTCCCATCTCGCGTGCCGAGTTGGATGACGCCCTTTCGATCGGTGCGTCTGGCGTATTCTGCGCGGCGCTGATCGACAATCCGCACCTCATCGAGGACGACCTTGGCGTTGATAGCGAGCGATTGTCGGCGGAGCAGCATGCGCTGGTCTGCATGATGAGCCTGGAAGCTAACTTCTTGCAGGACGGGGTGGATTGCCTGCTCTGGCGCTTGGGGCCGTCGAGGCGGGTTTTGCCAAGCATTGGTTCGTTTGGGTGGTCGGATCTCGACAGCAGACTGACAAAATTCTTCGCACTGATGGAGCCGTACACAATCGACGAGGCGTGGTGGGCGCGGTTGCGGTCGCTGGATGATGCCGGCGCCTTCGATGACTTCGACGCATGGTTTCGTGAGCAAGAGCTTGAGATCGGCCGACGCGTGGTGGAGTTCGCCCGGCTGCATGAAGCTGCGTTGTTCGTTGTACGAGCCTAATGGGGTGTCGCGTGGAGCGTCTTTTCTCTTACGGCACGCTGCAGCTTGAGAATGTGCAGCGCGAGACATTCGGGCGGTTGCTGAAAGGCGCGCCCGATGCGCTTGTCGGCTTCAAGCAAGAGTTCGTCGAGATCACGGATCCGGACGTACTCGCCAAAAGCGGCGAGCGTTTTCATCCCATCGTGCTGCGCAGCGGCGATAGCGCTGACCGCGTGCCGGGCACGGTGTTCGAGATCACGCCAGCCGAACTCGCAGCAGCAGACGAATATGAAGTCAGCGATTACGAGCGCGTTGAAGCGCAGCTCGCATCAGGCAGCACAGCGTGGGTCTACGTGAAGTGCGCTTAGCGGGCGCGTGCTGTGAGCGGGGTGTAGCGGGCGACGTGCCCCGCCGCGCCGACCAGGTCGGCAGCGCCGATTTCGTTGCGCAGATGCGTCTCGAAGGAGTGGGCTTGATAAGCGGCGATGCGATCGCCGCCGGGGACAAAGGCCTGCATCATCACGGCGAACCAGATGTACATCAGCATGTGCGCCTCCCAAGCGAAGCGCAGAGCGTGCTGTGGTTTGGTTGCCTGCGGGTTAACGCACAAAAGTGCGCCCCGGAGCGGGGGAGGTGCTCCGGGGCGCTTTTATGGGCGTGTAGCCAATAACTGGGAGGGTTAGTTGTTGGCCAGGATCACGCCCAAGATCACGCCGGTGGCGATGCCGACGAGCAGATAGTCGCCGCGATCGTCACGAACGTAGTGGTAGCCGCGCGGCGGCGCGCGAAGGCCATAGTGGCGATATTCCACCGGGCGATAATAGCTGCGGTAGTAATCCGGCAGACGGTCGCCGCGGCGCCAGGCGCGATAGCCGTAATCTACGTCACGATAGTGCGAGGGCGGTGGGCCGTAGTGCCAGCGGCCGCGATAATTGTAGCCATTGTAGCGGCGTTGATCCCAGCGCGCAGCGCGGCGGTCATCGCGTCGATCATCCCGCCAGTCACGACGGTCGTCACGGCGGTCATCGCGCCAATCACGGCGATCATCGCGACGGTCATCACGGCGGTCGCGTCGATCATCACGACGATCGTCGCGGCGGTCATAACGGTCGCCGCGATGTTGCGCGGCGGCTTCGGTGCTGATCGTGAGCGGCGCCATGAACGTGGCTGCCGCCAACGCCGCCATTGCAAAGCGTTTCATCTGAGGTCTCCTTCCTGCTTCCCTTGAACCAGTGGGTTCAAAAGAAGGTCCCTCTCTCACCGGCGAATGTGTCAGGGCTTGACTGAACCGTGCCTGAATGAGCGAAGCGGCTTTGATTTCGACCGCGTAAGTTTGTGTCTGCGCTGGCCTTTTCAGCCTGCTTTTGAGGGCCTTGAGGGAGTTCCCCGCACGACCTCGCGCGTATTTGAACGTGTGTCAGCGACACGTTTTGACGTTGCGCGCCCTGGCGGCCCGGCATTGGGGTTCCCATGTGGCCAGGGAGCAGACTTCGCAGGGGCAATCATGACGGCGCCGATCGAGCTTTATTTTTGGACGACTCCAAACGGCTGGAAGATTTCAATCGCGCTTGAAGAAATGGGTTTGCCGTACGTGCTGAAGCCGGTGAACATCGGGCGTGGAGAGCAATTCGCGCCCGACTTTTTGCGCATATCTCCCAACAATCGCATGCCGGCCATTGTCGATCCGGACGGGCCGGGCGGTGCGCCGATCTCGGTGTTCGAGTCTGGCGCTATCCTGCAATACCTCGGGCGCAAGAGCGGCCAGTTCTATCCCAGAGATGAACGCGCCCGTGTCGAGATCGATCAATGGCTGTTTTGGCAGATGGGAGGCTTGGGGCCGATGGCCGGTCAGGCCAGCCACTTCATCAACTACGCGCCGAAGCTCGTCGATGATCCGGCGCTGGTCGAATACGGCCGCGCCCGCTACGTGAACGAGCTCAATCGGCTGTGCGGCGTGATGGAGCGGCGCTTGAGTGAACGCGCCTATCTTGGCGGTGATGACTATTCGATCGCAGACATGGCGTCGTGGCCGTGGGCGAGCATCGCCCATAAGCTCGGACAGAGCTTTGATGATTTCCCAAAGCTTAAAGAGTGGATCGATCGCATCAAAGCGCGGCCGGCTGTCGAGCGTGCGTTAAAGGCTGGAAACGAACTGCGCCAACAGCAAGAACTCAGTAAGGATCAAGTGCGCGAAATGGCGCAAAGTCTGTTCGGTCAAACAGCAAACAGCGTGAATGCCGCGAAATCAAAACAAAGCTGACGCCGCTTAAGCTTATCGCAAGTTATGCATGAGAATGATCCACCCCGACGGCGCGAGAAATGCACGTCAGTGGGGTGGAACGGACATCGGGATACCGAGACGTTCCCAAGTGATACAAGGGAGCCGCCAAAATGGCGTTCACGGATTCTGAAATCGCCGAAGCGCACGAAGCGGTGCGTCGCGAAGGCGACAGCGACAATCTCTACAAGCTCGGTCTGATCTATTCGACCGGTCAAGGCGGCGCGGTGGACTATGTGCAAGCGCACATGTGGTTCAACCTTGCGGCCGTCCGTGGCTCGGAATCGGCCAAAGAGTGCCGCCGCGAGTTGTCGGAGCTGATGTCGAAGGACGAAATCGCTCAAGCCCAGCGCAGCGCGCGCGAGTGGCTGACGGTTAAGCACCACTAAATCGAGTTCTGCGAAGCGCGGTCAGAACTTGGCGCCTTCGTGCGCCACCTATGCGGCTAGCTCTTCATCCAAGGCGGCGCCGGTAGGTCGCGGTAGGCGGCGCGTAGGGCGTCTGACCAGCGATCGCGGATGCTGCGGAAATACTCGTTGTCCTCGCCGATGCGTTCGCGCGCGGCGAGGACTTGGGTGTCCCTGCGATAGACGAGCAAGTCCATCGGCAAGCCGACTGAGAAATTCGATCGCAGCGTCGAATCCATCGAGATCAGCGCGAGCTTCACGGCGTCCTCAAGCGGTGTGTCGTAATGCGCGACCCGGTCGAGGATGGGTTTGCCGTATTTGGTTTCGCCGATTTGGAAGAACGGCGTGTCTGGCGCGGATTCGATGAAATTCCCGGCGGAGTAGATTTGGAACATGCGCATGCGCCGGCCCGCAATCTGGCCCGCGAGGATGATCGAGGCGTCGAACATCGCGCCGCCGCTGCCATAGGCCGATACCGAGCCGCATATTTTGGTCAGCGCCGCGCCGATCAGTTCGGCCGCTTCATACATCGACTTTACGGTGAAGAGCGTTTCAAACGGCTCGTCCGGGCCGACGCCAGAGCCTTCCATGACGCGCGCGACGACGGCCTGCGTCACGGCGAGATTGCCTGACGTCATAATGGCGATGACGCGATCCGATGGGGCCGCGACATGCATCTTTGGAAAGCTGGCGATGTTGTCCGGCCCGGCATTGGTGCGGGTGTCGGACAAGAGGACGAGGCCGTCCTCTAAGCAAAGGCCCAAGCAGTAGGTCATGTGAATGTTTCCGGCGCTGAAGTCAGCGCATGTACAGATTCGCGATCTGATCGCCTAGTTCCCTCGTCCGATCGATGTAATCGGTGAGTCGTTCGTGTAGGCCGGCTTGGAATATATCAGAGATACGGCCGAAACGCAGCTCAGCCGCGATAGCGCCGGCTTGGCGATGACATTCGCCCCGTTTGCCGCCGTGAACGTGGGCAAGTTCGTCGAGGCAGGCGGTTATGTTGTCATAGCACGCGCGCAGGGAGCGCGGCATTTCGGGGCGCAGGATCATAAGCTCCGCGACGTTCCAAGGCTTCACCTCTTCGCGATAGACCCATTGATAGGCGCGCACCGCCGAAACCGCGCGCAGCAAGCTGGTCCACTGGTAGTAATCCAGCATACCGCCGACGCCGGATGAATTTTCCGGCAGCAGCAGATGATATTTCACGTCGAGAATGCGCGCGGTGTTGTCGGCGCGCTCCAGGAACGTGCCCAGCCGGACGAACCAGTAATTTTCGTTGCGCAGCATGGTGGTTTCGTAGGCGCCCGAAAAGCGCGTCGAAAGCATGCGCACCCAATCCAATGTCTCAGCGAGCAACGCCGGCGAGAAATTGCGTTCGTCGAGCGTGCGCGACTCCAGCCAACCTTGGTTGACTGCTTCCCACATGTCGCGCGTGAGCGCCGTGCGCATGGCGCGGGCGTTGACACGCGCACGATCAACGCAGTTCAGAATGTTCGAGGGATTGCTCGGGTCCGAGCACAAGAAGCGCGCGGCGAGTTCTGGCGTCACCACGGGGTGAACCGCGTCGTACAATTCCTCCACGCCAGCTGCGGTCAGCGCTGAGCGCCACTCCTCGGCTTCGCTTGAGACGCCCGCCATCGATTGCGCCGCTTCAATGAGGCGGGCGAGGTTGTCGAGGCGTTCCATGTAGCGGGCGAGCCAGAACAGCGCATCGGCGGCGCGCGACAGCATCAGCGGGCGCCCTGGCCGTTGGGGCGCAACACCCAAGTGTCTTTAGTGCCGCCGCCCTGGCTCGAGTTCACCACCAGCGAGCCTTCTTTCAACGCAACGCGCGTGAGGCCGCCCGGCACAATGCGCACAGCGTCCGCGCCGGAGAGCACGAACGGCCTGAGATCGACGTGGCGGCGCGCGGGGGCGTCGTTTGCGAATGTTGGGCAGGTGGAGAGCGCCAATGTCGGCTGCGCGATGTAGCCGGAAGGGTTCTGTCTCAGTTTCTTGGCGAAGGCGTCGCGCGTGCGCTTGGTTGCGTGCGGACCAACCAGCATGCCGTAGCCGCCCGAACCGCGCGTTTCTTTGACCACAAGCTCTTCCAAATGGTCGAGCACGTAAGCGAGGGCGCCTTCGTTCGCGCAATCCCAGGTCGGCACGTTGCGCAGAATGGGCTCTTCGCCGAGATAGAAGCGGATCATGTCCGGCACGTGCATGTAGATGGCTTTGTCGTCGGCGAGCCCAGCGCCTGGGGCGTTGGCGAGCGTGACATTGCCTTCGCGATACGCCTCCATCAGCCCCGCAACGCCGAGCGCCGAGTCAGGCCGGAAGGCGAGCGGATCAAGAAAGTCGTCGTCAATGCGCCGATAGATAACGTGGACGCGCTTCAACCCGTCCGTCGTGCGCATGTAGACCTTCTTGTCGCGCACCATGAGGTCGATGCCCTCGACGAGTTCAACGCCCATTTCGTCCGCTAGAAAGGAGTGTTCGTAATAGGCGCTGTTGTATTGACCAGGCGTCAGCACCACGACGCACGGCTCTTCGTCTCGCGCGGGCGCCACAGAGCGCAGCGTCGCCAACAAATCCTGCGGATAGCGCGCCACCGGCGCAACGCCGACGCGTGCAAACAACTCCGGGAAAAGCCGCATCATCACTGAGCGGTTTTCGAGCATGTAGGAAACGCCGGATGGCGTACGGCAATTGTCTTCGAGCACGTAGAATTCGTCAGCGCCGGTGCGGACGAGGTCGATGCCGGATATGTGTGTGTAGATGCCGCCAGGCACATCGACGCCGCGCATCTGCGCGCAATAGGCCGGGTGGCTGTCGATGTGCGCATCGCTGAGGATGCCCGCACGAACGATTTCGCGCGGACCATAGACATCGACGAGGAAACGATTGAGCGCCGCAACGCGCTGCTTCAGGCCGCGCTCCAGCATCGACCATTCCTCAGCATCGAGCACGCGCGGGATGATATCGAATGGGATGAGGCGTTCGGTATCCGCGCCTTCGGTATAGACCGCGAAGGTGATGCCAATGCGCCGGAACAAGCGCTCGGCTTCTTCGCGCTTGGTGGCCAAGGTCTGCGGCGGGGTTTGGGCGAGCCACTCGGCTACGGCTCGGTAAGCGGCGCGGACTTCGCCGTCGGTGTCATGCATGTCGTCGAAGAAGTCGCGCATGTGGCGCACGATGCGTCAGAAGCTGCCCAAAACACAGCCTCTCCAGGTCAAAATTTGGCTTGGTCAGCCTAAGCCTGTGGCGGGCGCCTAAAACTGAGGCGCCGGCTCAGTTGTTCCGCTCGCCGCGGAGGTCGTAATAGAAGCTGAATTGGATCGGGAGCGCATCGCGGACGTATTGCTGCATGAACAGGTTCACTTGGCTGATGCGCGAGCGGGGGACGAACACGACGTCATAACGCTGCAGCGGCTGGGCGTTGGGAAATCCTTGGCGCATGGCGCGATTGGAGAGGTCGATTTCGGTGACGTTTGCTTCGCCGCCGGCGCGCGACAGCACCAGAACCTCGCCGCGGCGCGCAGACGGCAAAAAGCCGCCGGCCAGAGCCACGGCCTGGAAGGCGTCGATGTTGGCCGGCATCTCATAGATACCGGGGCGCGCGACTTCACCGCCGACAAAAACCTGACGTGATCCGTACGAGCGCGGGGTCACTGTGAGTTCGGGCATACGAAGGTGCGTCGCGTAAAGCGCCACCAGCGAGTCATGCAGTTCTTCGGCGGTGAGATCCGCCGCGCGCACCGCGCCGAGCAATGGCAGCGCAATGCGGCCGTCCGGGCCGACTGTAACCGTGCGCGTTAGTTCCGGCGCCGAAAAGACCGCGATCTCGATCTCGTCACCCGGATAGAAGCGATAGGAAGGCGTTTGATCCGAATAGGTCATCGCCGGTGGCGGTGTGACCTCTGCGGCGGTCTCGTCAGCGCGCGCAACCGAGGCGCAGCCGGCGAAGCCTGCCGCAATCAGCACCGCCATCATCGCAATCGCGTTCCGCATCGCCAAACTCCAACGCTTTGTTAGGCCGCCCATGCTTAACGAAGCACTCGTAGCGATCTGAGCCTCGCGGAAGGTGGTGAATGATCATTTACCAAATGGCGCCAGACTTCGTTCCGCGCACGAATAGGGAGCGTCAATGAACACGGGGGCGGAAGCGCGGGCGGAGCGCGCCTGGTTCGGCTGGGGCGAGGCCCAGAAGCTGAATCTAGCGGATGTCGCCGCGATGCTGTGGGCGGAACGCTTTATTGTGCTCGCCGTTGGCGGCGCCATTTGCGCGCTCGGGCTTGTGGCCGCTCTGGCGGCGCCGAAGACATATACTGCGCGTTCGGAGCTTCTGGTCCGCCTAGGCCAGGAATATGTGTATCAGCCGACCGCAGGCGGCGCTGGCGCAGGCACGACGCCGGATATGGCGACCGTCGTGAACGCCGAAATGCGCATGATCGCGTCAGGTTCGGTAATCCGCAGCGCGATCGAGTCCGTCGGGCTTGAGACGCTTTATCCGCAAATCGCGGCCGGCATCGGCTCTGATGCGCGCAAGCTCGCGGCGGCGGAACGCGCCTTCGCTCAGCATCTGACGGTCGAGACAGCGCCGCAGACGCCGGCGATTGGGCTTTCGTTCGAGCATCGTAGCCCGCAGGTTGCGGCGGCGGCTCTCAACGCCTTGGTCGAACAATATTTGGATCACCGTCGCGAAGTTCTGGTTGGCGGTGAGTACGAGGCGCTGTCTTCGCAAACGACCGATCTCGGGACGCGCGCGGCGGCGGCCAGTGAAGCGCTCGCCGCGTTTCTCACGCAGCACCAGATCGGTGATTTTGAAAGCGAGCTTGCGGCCTTGGCTGCCCGCGCAGGCGACGTGGAAACACAGCTCCTGGATGCGCAGACGCGCCGCCGAGAAGCAGAGGCGCGCGCCGCGTCGCTCAACGCACGCTATCGCGACGAACCGGCGGAAATTTCGCTCTACACGGAATCCGACGCGCGGCGCGAGCTAGTGACGGCGCAGATGGAGCGCCAGCAATTGCTTTCGCGCTATCAGGAAGATGCATTGCCGGTGCGCGAAGTCGATCGGCGCATCGCGCAATTGGAAGGGTTCTTGGCCGGCGGTGATCCGCCGAGCATTACGCGCCGCGGCGCTAATCCCGTGCGTCAGGAAGTGGCCGGCCAATTGTTCGCGACCGAGGCTGAAGCGCGGGCGCTGCGGGGGCGTGAGCAGGCCTTGACGCAGCAGCGGCAAGAGGTGCGCGAGCGTTTGCGCCAGATGCAGGCGCTTGAGCCGCAATTTCGGCAATTGCAGCGTGAACGCACTATCCTTGAAACCAACGTCCAGAACTTCGCCACGCGCGCCGAAGATGCACGCGCGCGCAGCCAGATGCTGGGCCGCGCGACGGACAATATCAGCCCGGTGGAGCGGGCGGCTGTGCCGACACAAGGCAAGAGCCTGCGTTGGCCGATCATGCTGCTGACCATTCTGATCGCGGGCATCGTCGCGTTGGCCGCCGGTTTGTCGCGCGGCTTGATGCGGCGGAGCTTCCCAACGCCGTCGAGTGCGTCGCGCGCGCTCAACACGCCGGTGCTGGCGGTGATGCCGCGTCAAGAAGCGCCGAAGCGCAAGCGGCCTGAGAAGCAAAAGACTGCTACAGCGCCCGAGAAGCAAAAGCCGGCGCTGACATTGGTTGAGGGCGGCGCATGAGCGGAGCTGGCTTCTCGGTAGAGGGCGTGATGGAGGCGTTGGCGGCGCAGCCGGTGAAGAGCCCCGGCGGCGGTCGCGCCATCATGGTGGTTGCCGCGCGGCGGCGTGAGGGCGTGACGACAGCGGCGGCGCAGATCGCCATGGCGCCGGGCGCGCGCGCGACCTACGCATTCGATCTCGACCTAAAACGCAACGGTCTCGCTCGAGCACTGAGCAGCGTCGATACGCTTGGGCCGCGCATTGATGGCCGTCTAAATGGTGTGTCGTTCTATAGCTTGAGAAGTGCGGCGAACACGCCATTGCACGAAGCGACGACAGCGTTCGGTTTTCATCGCGTCGGCCGCGCGCGAACCTATGTCGGTGTGTTTGATTCTCGTGGTTTGCCGACCGGCGCCCGTGTCGCCGTGTCGGCATCAGATGATTATTGGCGCTCGGCGCGTGCTGGCGGCGCAAATATTGTTGTGGACGCCCCGTCGCTAGACCGTGGCCCGCTAGCGCTGCGTGTAGCGCAACACATGGACGGTGTTGTGATGGTCGTCGGCGCCGATCGCGGCGCTGCGCCGGCTGCAATTGCGGCCAAAGCTGCACTGGAAGACGCCGGTGCGAACGTCATCGGGCTCATCTATGCGGGCGCGACGGCGCCGGTGATGGCGATCGAGCGGATGATGCGTCAGATCGGCTGAGCTGCGAGCGCTTGGCCGTAGAAGCGTTGCTCTAAGAACCAAAACACTTTGCCCGCGCCGCGCGCTGCGTTGTCCAACAGCGCGAGCGCTTTGTTGGTGGAGCCAGCGACAACGACTGCGCTCGCAAGGCCGAAGACAACTGCTTGCGCGGCGCCTGTCGCCATGTGCCGGCAGAGCGTGAAGTAAGCCCGCTCTTCCCAGGCGGTTTCGCAAGGCCCCTGGCCGTAGGCAAAAGCCCGCTTCAGTCCATGCGCGATGCGAACGCGCTCGGCGCCGAGGTGTTCGACGACGCGGGCGTCTGAGGCCCACGCGAACACTGCGCCGGCTTCTTGCAGCGATGCGAACAGGCGATCGTCTTCGCCGCCGGTTTGATCGGTGTCGGTGTCGAACGGCGCTGCGCCGTCGAACAGACTGCGCGGCTGCAGTGAATTGCCGATGCCATAGGATTTTGCGCAGACGCCGGTGCTTGTTGGGCCGGTGCGCGCGTAGATGCGCTCGCTGAAGCTGGCGAAGCGGGCGCCTTCAGGCGCGCGGGCAACGACCGGACCAAAAACGCTTTGCGCGCCGGTGGACACACGAGCGGCGAGCAACGCCGCTAGCCAACCCGGCTCGGCCTCTTCATCGTCATCGAGCCAAGCGACGAGTTCGCCTTGCGCCAACATCAACGCGGCGTTGCGGGCCTGCGCGACACCCGGTGTTGGCGCATGCGTCCAGCGGAACGGTCGTTGTGTCTCGCGGGCGAGGTGTTCGAACGCCGAGAGCGCCGAACCCTCTGGCGAATTGTCGACTGCGATGAGCTCAAAACTTTCGACGCCTTGTTGCGCCAGAACGCTGCGCGCGGCGCGTAGGAAGGAGTCCGGACGACGGAAGGTCGGGATCAGCACGCTGATTTTGGTCATGGCGTCCTCCGGTCGAGCACGGTGCTGATGGGCAGCACGGTGAAGCCGAGCGTGTGGGCCTCGCGCAGCAGCGCCTCAAGGTCGGCGGCGCTTGTGCCCCAAGGCGATGGCGTGTCGGAAATGTCGTGCGTAAAGCCGATCACCCATGCGTTGCGTTTCGCTGCATGCTTGAGCACGCGACGCATCGCCGTGAAGGGTTTGCCAAACATTGCGTAGGCGCGCAGTTGCGCGAGATCGGTGCGTCCACGGTTTAGGCCCGGCAGAACGCCACGCGCGCATTCAAACCGCGGCGGCAGCGTCTTCTTCAACGCCACGGTGGTTTCGCCATAGGGATATGCGAGCGTGCGCGCCGATTGCCCCGCGCCCATGGCCGCCATCGCGTCGCGGTTCTTGGCGAGGTCCTGCAACGTGTCGAACACATCGCGCTGGGCGCAATCTGTGTGCTCGTAGCTGTGGCAGCCGATCTCGTGGCCGGCGGCGGTGAGGCGGGCGATGTCGGCAGCGGAGAAATTGCGGCCGCAGGGGCCATCGGTGTTGGCGAGACCAGCGGACGCGTAGAACGTGCCACGTGCGCCGTGCGCCTCGAGGATGCGGGCGCCTGCATCGGCGGCGCTGGCGGGAAAATCGTCAAAGCTGATCGAGAGCATTGGCCGATCGAAGCGCAGCACGGCGGGACGCGCGGCTTCCCACTGCGTCATGCGGCGGCGGAGCTTGGCGACTGGGTCGCGCGGCGGGGCGTAAGCTTCGAGGCTCATGCCAGGTGCTCGGCGTAATGGCTGGCGCGGTAAAGCTTCAACGCAAAGCGGCGCACGGCCATTGGCGCAGCGCCGAGCGGGTCGCGCGCGAGCCAGGCGCTCAGCGCGCGCAGTGTTTTTTGTGCTGGCGCGATCTGCATGAGCTTAGCGATGCGATGCGCACTGAAGCGTGCGACATTGTGCGGATGCTTGGCCGCGAGGCGGGCAAAGTTGGGGCCCGCTTCGGCGGACTTGCGGATCAGCGTATCGACATCGTCGAGGCCCGCGTGAGTGGCCGGATTGTCGACGTGCAGAATTTGAACGCTGGCAGAAGCGCCAAGCGCCCAGTCAACGTCCTCAAAACCCCAGCCCACAAACCCGTTGTCGAAAGGGTGAGCCTCCAGGAAGTCACGGCGGACGAGGAGGTTCGCTGATGCTGTAAACTGGGCAGGCGACCGGTTGCGCGCGAGCGCATTACGGCAATCGGAGGCGGCGAAGAGATTGTGGTGCAGCGCCGTTTCCGGCGTGCGCGCTGCTTGCGCCAAGGAGAGGCCGCCAAATGCGGCGACCGGCTGGGCGCTCTCCGTAACCGCAAGCCAACGCGCCAAGAAGTCTGGCGCGTCCGGGATCATGTCAGCGTCAAGGAAGAGCACGTAAGCGCCGCGCGCTTCGGCGACCAAGCGATTGCGTCCGGCGGCGCGACCTTGATTGTCGGCCCACACGATGACGCGCACCGGCGCGGCCAACGCCGTCGCAGCGTTGATCACTTTCGCGAGCAATTCAGCTGAGCCGGAGCCGTCATCCAGCAGCACGAACTCAACGTCGCGCGGCGCGCGCGCCATTGCTTGCAGAAGCGGCGAAGGGTCGTGGCGATGGAAGGGCGTCAGAACACTGAGGCGCACCGGCGTCGTAGATGCCGGGCCGAGCGTAAGAACGCGTTCACCAAGTAGGGCGGGCGCGGTCGTCATTTCAGTCCGTGAATGGGGTTAGAGCGGCGGAGCTTAGCGCCAACAGTTTGAAAAACCGCTGACAGACGTGTGCGTGCGCCAAGCAAATTAAGCGCCAGTCCGGCGCTCACATAAAGCGCGCCGCCAACAGCGATTTCTACGGCGAGGCCGGCGCTTGGCGGCAACGCCATAAGGCCGGCGGCCATGAAGGCGGTGGCGATCAATGCGCGCGCAAGCGCGCCAGTGTTCACCGGCAATGCAATGAGGCCGCGCCCGACAACCGCGAGGAAGCAACAACCGATAATCGCGCCGCACGCCGCCGCCATCGCCGCGCCGAGCGCGCCGTAAACCGGCGTCAACACAAAGGTTGCCGAGATCTGAACGGCGCCAGGCGCAAGCATCAGCAACGCGCGCAAGCCGGTGCGGTGCATCAACTGAAACGCTTCTGACCAATAATAGAGGGTAAAGCCTGAGAAGAGCCCCGCGAGCGCGAGCCAGGGCAGGATGTGCGCGGCTTCAGCACGCACACTCTCCCCGATCATTAGCGCCGCGAGCGGATCGGCGACGAGCGCAAGTCCGACGCATGCGGGAAGCGCAAACGCCGCCAATAGAGCAAATGCGTCGCCGGCGGTCTTGCGCGCGGCGTCTGGACCGTCCTTCTCAAACGCGGCGAAGACGAGCGGCGCGAACGCGGCGCTTACGCCGATGAAGACGAGATCGAGCGGGCGCGCTAAGCCGAAAGCGGCGGCATAGGCGCCGAGCGCCGCATCGCCCGCTTGCGCCGACACGATGATGCGGGCGACAGCCTGGACGCCAAGGTCTACGGCAAGAGCGAGCGCCAGCGGCGCGCCGTAAGCGGCGTACCGGCGGCTGCGCGAGAAGGTGACGAAACCGCCTCGCGCTTCCCGATAGAGTCGCGGCGCATCGAACAGAACGACGATCGCGCCGCCGAGTGCGAGGCCGGCGAACGGCGCCGCAGCGCCAAGGTCGAACACCGTTAGGAAGGCGATGCCGGCGGCAAAGCCCAGCCCAAGATAGGCGACTTCCAAGAGTGCGTAGCGGTTAAACGCGAGCGCTGCGCGATCGCTCTCGCGCGCCAAGCGGGTGACGAAGCGCAGAACAGCTGCGCCAGCAGCGAACGCAGCCAAGGTGTTGGCTTCAGCAGTCAGCCCGGCGCGGGTAAGGATCAGGCTCGTGACCAGCAACGTCGCTAGACCAAGCGCCAAGGCGATGGCGATCAGGGTGGCGTAGTGATCGGCGGTGCGGCGGGCCGCTTGCGAAATGCTGAAGAAGCGAAACGCTGCAGACTCAGCCCACGTGAACAGCAGCGTGTGCGCCGCCATCGAAAGAGAAAGCGCAAGCGCATAGCGGCCGAACTCTTCGGCGCTCATCAGCCGCGTGAACGCGGCCAGCGCGCCGAAGCCGACGAGCGCCTGCACCACTTGCAGTGGCGCTAACGTGAGGAAGCGTGCGCCTTTCATCGGGCCGCTTGGCGATCCCCGAACAGCACCGGAGCGGTGCGCGCCAGGATCTGCAGGTCAAGCCAAAGCGAGGCGTGCGAGACGTATTCAAGGTCGAGCTTGAGGCGGCGGCGCACGGCGGCGGGCGTTTCGATCGGCCCGCGCGAGCCGTTCACTTGCGCCCAGCCGGTGATCCCCGGCTTTACGCGATGGCGATGCGCATACTCTGACACGATGTGCTCGAGTTCACGCTCAGCCGCTTTCATGCCGACGGCATGCGGACGCGGGCCGACCAGGCTCATCTCACCGCGCAACACGTTGAGGAGTTGCGGCAGCTCGTCGAGGCTGGTGCGGCGCAGGAAGGCGCCGACACGGGTGACGCGCGGGTCGTTGGCGCAAACCTGCTTCAACGGTGCGCCCGGCTCGTGCCGCATCGTACGGAACTTCAGAACCGTGATGATGCGGTTGTTGAAACCGTGGCGGCGCTGGCGGTAGAGCACCGGGCCCTTGCTGTCGATTTTCACTGCGAGCGCGATCAGCAGCATCGGCAACGCGAACGCAACCACGAGACCGGCGCCGATGATGACGTCTTGGGCGCGTTTGATGATCGCGCGGCGGGCGCTGCGCGGCCGGCCGGAGACGCACGCGACAGCGGCGCCGCCAAAGCGCTGAACGCGCTGGCCGTGCACGCTTTGCGTGTCGTAGTCGAGCAGCAGATCAACCCGGTTCGGAATGGCGCGCAGCCGTTCGATCATGGCGCGCACGCGCGTCTCGGCTTTCTGCGTGACCGTGATGACGATGCGATCAACGTGCGGCAGGCCCGGCCAAGCGAGCAAATCCTCAAGCGTGCCGCCAACCGGAACGTCAGCGAGCGCGCCCGGCGCACGCGACGTGCGGTCGTCAACGATGGCGACGATGCGCGCTTCGCCAGTCTTCGCGGCACGGGCGGCCAAGCGCTCGGCCGCTTCGGTCGCGCCGACGAGAACGATGTTTTCGGAGAAGACGCCCTTCTTGTGCGCGGCGTTGATCCAGATGGCGAGCGCGCCATGGACCAGCGCCAGGAGCATCGCGGCGAACGGCAACGTCGCGGCAAGCGCCGCGGCCCCGCGCGCATCCGGCGCCAAAGCGTTAGCGACAAGCACGCCGATGATGGCGCCGAGCGCCAGGCCGCCAACACTGCGCTCAGGGCGCAGGCGGCGCGGCGTGACGCGATAGGTTTCGGTGACCCATAGGCCGGCTTTGAGTGACAACGCGCCCAGGATGAATGCGGCGGCGGCGCCCAGCGGCAGATCAAGGAGGCCCGCGCCAGCGCCCCAAAGCGCGGCGAGTTCAGCCGCCATGGCGACGACAACCCAATCGACGACCTGAATGAGGCGGATGGCGTAGCGCGGCTCGATGTGGAGGCCGCGGTGCTCCAGCGTTGGGAAGGCGCGGGCCGTGGCGGTGTCGTTGGCCGGGCTGACGGTCGGGGCGTCGGCGGTCAAAAACTGTTCTTCTGCCGAGGCCGCCTCGTCCTCGGTCGGCCACTGGATTTGGTCAATGCGCAGGCCGAAGAGGCAGAATTCGGCGGCTAGGTCGGCCAGGCGGCGGGCCTCGCGGGTGGAAAAGTCCGCGTCATCGGGAGACGGGGGCGCGGCGAGGGCGGCAATGTCGGCTGGCGCGTGGCCCAAATCGGCGCGCGCGTGCTGCAAAGCTGGCTGAGACATTGGTTAATTCGCCCTTGGGATGAGTTCGTTCCCGGGCATTCGCGCAAACGCGGCGCCAGTTAAGGATGTTGAGGGGGCGCAAGGCGCCTTGCCGGGGGGCGGCTGCCGCGATAAGCGAGCGCCTCGCTGGAGACGTGGCCGAGTGGCTGAAGGCACTCCCTTGCTAAGGGAGCATACCTTAACCGGGTATCCAGGGTTCGAATCCCTGCGTCTCCGCCAGCCCTTAAAGACAAGAAAGCGGCCCGGGCGAGGCCCGAGCCGCTTTGGTGTTTCGCCTATTAACGACGCTTAGTGAACTGCGCCGTCGACCCGGTTCTCGACCATGCGGACGCCGCGGTCAGCCAGGTCAGCGCCAGCGCGTGCAGCCTTGTCGGCCACGCCCCGCAGGCCTTCCCGCTCGGTTTGGCTAAGCGGCGTGAAGAAGCCGATTAGCGCGCCGACGCCGAGCAACATGGCGCCGATGGCGAGCGGGTTTTCCTGATAGGCGTCTTCGGTCGCGTGCTTGGCCTGCGAGGCCTTGCGGCCGACGTAATGGGCGCCGTCGCTGGCTTTATGTGAAATGTAGCGGGCGCTGTCTGTCGCCTTGTCACTCACATAATGCGCACCGTCGCTCACCGCGCTGGTGATGCGGTCACGGGCATCGGCGGCGGCGACCTTGGCGCTGTCCACCGCGCTCAGGACGCGCGACTTGAACTCGCTCAGAGCCTCGCCGGCCTTTTGCTTAAGGCCGAGGGCGCCGGCGTAGGCGTCGTGCACGCGATCATTGTAGGCATCGTCGGTTTCGTTCGGGAGGCGCGGGGTTGCCCAGCGCGCTTCCTCGATGCTGCGATACTTGCGATCAGACGACCAATCTTCGGAGCTAATACCCAGCGAGCGGCGGTTGTTGTAGGCCAGCAGCGCGACGCCCGCGCCGATGAGCAACAAGGGCACCGGGTTCTCCCGGACTTGGCGGCTGACGCCGCTGGCGACTTTGCGTGCTTGTTCCTTGGCCATGCCGGCTACCTCACTTGCGATTTGGTCGGGTGAAAGTTTGTTGCCGAGCGCGTCGAGCGTGTCGCTCAGCTTGGTGCGTGATTGATTGAGTTCCGCTTCGATGCGGTCGGTCTCCAGACTCACGGGGTCTTCTCCTTAATGAGCCGAAGGTCGCGGTTGACGTTCGCCGCGGTGCGCGGCAACGCTTGGCGATCTTCGGAAATGGATTTCAAGCCAGATTTGATCAGCAGATAGGCCGCGATGCCGCCGACAGCTGCCGAGAGCAGCGCCGCCATCCAGAGCGGCATCGCCCCGGCGAGAAGCTGCGCGAGCGCGAACAGGACCAAAGTCACTGCAGCGCCCGCTAGCACCACGCCGAGCGCGGCACGCAAAACGCCCGCACCCATGCCTTTCACGATCTCGATCGTCTCGGCGCGGGCGAGCCGCACCTCATTGCGCATGAGTTCGCTGACCTGGAGCGTAAGGTCCTTGGCCAATTGCGAGAGCGAGCGTTCTGCTTGCATCGGCTAGATCCCCGGCATCTGCGTCAGCGGCTCGTCTTCTGAGCGCTGAGACGATTCGAGCGCCGCCTTGCCGATCCGCGCGAGTGCGAAACCGAGCGCGAAGGTCACGCCGAGAAAGATTGCCGGTTGGCGGCGGGCAAAGCCGTTTACGTCGTCAACGACGCGAGAGATGTCGCCGTCGCTGAAAGCGCGGGTGGCTTGGTCGATGCTGTCAGCTGACTTGCGCAAGGCGGCGCCGATCAGGCTGTTGTCGAGATTGATGTCGTCAGCGGCGCGGCGCAGCGCCGATGTGGCGGTCTGAACGCCGGACGCGAGGTGCTGAACGCCTTCCTGCGCTTTGTCGACAGCCGCCTGCTTGGTGCGATCTACCACCGTTGTCGCGGTTTCCTTGAGGCGACGTGCGCTATCGGCCGGCGTCGGGGACGCGCCGGGCGTGCCGTTTGTGTTGTCCATGTTGCTCTCCTGATTAGGGATGCTTTTGCAACGCCAAGTCAGGAGCGGTGTTCCGCTGCTTATGAACTTTTGCGGAAGCGCTTGCCGCATGCGCTGAAACGCATGCGGCTCATGGTTTTTTATGTGTCAAAGCGCGTGAAAAAGCAGCGCTGTGCGGAACCTTTTCAACGCGCTTTCAAGCCGGCTTGTTGCATGCGCCAAATCAAATGATCGAGCCGGTCTTGTCCGAAAAATGGTTCATCATCGAACACGAATAGCGGCACGCCCCAATGGCCGGCGTTTTTCTGGGCTGCTTCGTTGGTGGCGATTGCAGCGTCGAGTTCCGCCGTCTGGGTTTCCGCCATCGCTTCCGTTTCGCGGGCGTTCAGTCCCGCGTCAGTGAGCGCGCGCGCGAGGTGATCGCCTTCGTGCCAATTGTCGACCTCGCCAGACCAAATGGCGTGCGCAGCGGCGCGCGCAAACTCGAACCCGCGCCCCTGCTGCTCAGCGGCGACGCCAAGCCGGCTGACTCTGTGGATGTAGGGCTGATCGACCGCGACCTCCTTGGTTCCATGATCCATGACGATCGGGTCAGGACGCGGCCAGCGATACGGGATGTTGTTCATCTGCGAGATACGGAAGGTGTCGCGCAGCAGGTAGGGCGGCCACATCGGGTTCACGGTCTTGAAGAAACCGGGAATACGGATCGCGATCGGCAGCACGATGCGCATGCGCGGACGCATGTCGTATTGGGCGATGAGCTTCTCGACCAGAGGCGTCGCCAAATAGGAATAGGGGCTGCGGAACGAGAAGTAGAAGTCAAACGTATGCGTCATGGTGCGTCCTTAGTGGGCGTAGCGCGCCGTCATTTGTTCCGTTGCGCCGCCCAGCACTTCAGCCAGCGCGGCTTCAAGGTCGGCAAGGTATTCGTGGGCGACGTCATTGTGCTTGGGCGATAGCATGAGGTGCAGCGCTTTGGGGTCGATCAACGCCGCCGTGAACCAGCCGCGCTGATGCATCTTGGCGTAGAGCGCGAGCGCATCTGCCTCCTCATGGGCGAAGCTGATGATGCCGAGTTGCGGCTTGCCCAAAACCTGGAAGCCAAGCTTCTCGACACCGGCCTCGATCTTGGCGCGGGCGTCAGTGACCTCGCTCTGCTTGACGCGATACCCTTCGACGCCAAGAAACTGCGTGACCGCCCAAGCTGCAGCGATCGCGCCGCCGGGACGAGTGCCGGCAAGCGTCGGCGTCACCATCCGGCCGAGTGGCCAGGGGCCCGCATCGAACGTCATGAAGTCGCGCATCTCTTGCGTCCGGAAAAAGACGGTCGACGCGCCTTTGGACGCGTAGCCGTATTTGTGCAGGTCGCCCGAGATGGACGAAACGCCGGCGATGGCGAAATCGAACGGCGGCAAGTCGACGCCGTTCATGCGCACGAATGGGGCGATGTAGCCGCCGACGCAGGCGTCAACATGCAACCAAAGCTGGCGGCGCTGCGCCAGTTCGCTCAGCGCCTCGATCGGATCGATGAGACCGAACGGAAAGCACGGCGCTGAGCCGACGAGCATGAGTGTGTTGTCGTCAATCGCCGCTTCCATGGCGGCGACGTCGGCGAGATAGTCTTTCACCGGGATGCGACGCACCTCGATGTCCATCATCATGCCGGCTTTGTCGAAAGCTGGATGAACGGTGGCGGGGGCAACGATGTTGAGTCCGGGGCCAAGGCCGCGCTTAGCGCGGGCGTAGTCGCGCGCTGCCTTCACGGCCATGACGATGGAGTCCGTGCCGCCGCTCGTCATCGCGCCGGCGGCGCCTTCGGGTGCGTTCAGAAGCGCAAGTCCAAACCCAACGACGTCGCGTTCCATTTGTGCGATGGAGGGAAATGCCGCCGGGCCGAGGCCATTCTCTTCGGAGAACAGTGCGTAGGCCGCCTTCTTGACCTTTGCGACGTCTTCACCGGCGTTGAAGATGTAGAGGCCGGTGCGGCCGTCGCGCCATTTGACGTCGCCTTCCGCCATTTTACGCATGCGTGCTTCGAGGGCGTCCCAGGGCTGGCCGCTCTGCGGCAAGGCTTTATCGGTCATCGCGTTTTCTCCCGACGCCCGGCCTAGCAAGTCCGGCGCGGCAGGGCAAAGCCAGCGCGTTACCGTTGTCACAGCAAGGCGAGCCGGCGCCCGATATCTCTTAGCCATGGCCGGCGCCGCCCACCGGCCGGGGAGATACGAAAATGACCCGCCTTGCCCACACCTTGATGCTCAAAGCCCAAACCCTGGCGGTGATCGCTCTTTGCCTCGGCGCGGTGTTGGCCTTGCCCATTTCATTGGCGGCGATTGGGTTTCAAACGGCCTGATCTGGCCTAAGGTGCGCGCGGGACGGTGGGAGGCTCGGACTCGTATGGCGGGAATTCAAAAGGCGTTGTTCGCGGGCGTCGCTTTGGTTGCGGCGAGCATTGGTTTGCCTGCATGGGCGCAGACGCGGCTTTTCTCCGAGAACAGCGAGATTCAAATCACGATCGACGGGCCGTTGAACACGCTGATCCGCGCGTCGCAGCGCAGCACGGATCCGTTTCCGGCCGTTGCGACGGTGACGCCGCCGGGTGCGGCTGCCGAGCGTTTTGACATTCAGCTCTCCGCGCGCGGCTTTTCGCGGCGCACCGGCGGCATTTGCACCTTCCCACCGCTGCGGCTGGGTTTTGACGGAACGCGCGGCACCTTCATGCAAGGTCAAAACCGGCTGAAGCTGGTGACGCGCTGCCGTAGCGGCGACAATTACGAGCAGATCACCGCGCGCGAATACACGGTCTATCGCCTCTACAACGAGATTACGCCGCTGAGTTACCGGGTGCGCCCGGCGCGGGTTGTCTATCGCGACACCGATGGGCGCCGGCGCGAGGAGACGCAGTTCAACTTCTTGATCGAAGATCTCGACGATGCCGCGCGCCGCAACGGCCGCATGGTGGCGCTCGACGTTGTTTCGAATGAAGTGCGCTCGTCGCAACTCGATGCGCGGCAGGCGGCGATCTACAGCCTGTTCCAGTTCATGATCGGCAATCTGGATTTTGACATGGTCAGCGGCCATGCCGGTGAGGAATGCTGCCACAACAGCAAGCTCATGGCGGCGACCGCCGAGAGCCGTGAGAACGTGATCCCCGTGCCGTATGACTTCGACTATTCGGGCTTCGTCAACGCGCCGTACGCGATCCCCCCGGAAGGCGTGAACGTGCCGAACGTGCGCACCCGCCGCTATCGCGGCATGTGCCGCCACAACGAACAGCTGCCGGAGGCGATCGCGCATTTCCAAAGCCGGCGCGCCGCGATCATGGAAGTGATCAGCACCGAGCCTAGCCTCAATGAAAGCTCGCGCCGCAGCACGAGCGCGTACATCAATGAGTTCTACGATCTCATCGGTGATCCGCAGCGCGTAACCCGGCAGATTGTCGAGCGCTGCCGCGGCTAGTCGGCGACTGCCGGCTCAGCTTCTGCCGTCGTCGCTTGGCCACTGCACTGTTGTGCGCGGCGGGCGACGGGACCGGCGCCGCCATCTAGCGCCGCGATCTGCGCCAGGTAAGCGCAGGTTTGTTCGGGCGAGCCGGCGTTGAGCGGCACCCGATGGCCGCGATGCACAGTGACCGGCTGGCCGTTCTCAATGATCAGAAACGCGTGCGGATCAGTATGTCCGCGCGGGACGGCGATGTCGGCGATCAGCACTTGGCCGTTAAAGCGCGGGAACACCGTCGACGTCACTTTGCTGTGGCCGATGACAATTCTGCGCACGCCATGTTGGGCCAGAACGGCGGTAAGGTTCGCGCGCTCCGCATCTTCGGCGTTCGTTGCGAGTCCCCGATACCAGAGTGGCCCTTCTTGGTTTGTGACGATGTCCGGATAGATCGGTGACGGCCGGCCGCGCAGAGATAGGCGGACGGCAGGGTTCATGGCTGTGCGCGGCGCGTTCGCGAATGCCGGGCCGAGGCCTGCGTGCAAATACAGTGTGTCATTGATGCGGATCACGGAGTCGTGTGACGCGATCCAGCGGCCGTAGCGGCCCGTCGGCGACCACGCGGTGCGATGCTCGACGTAGCCCAGCGGATGTTCGGCATCCCACTGCGCGCGATAAGCGGCGTCGAACCGTGGCAGGCCGCCCGCTGGCGGATGGCGGCGCAGCTGCGCGATGGTTTGGCGATAAAACTGATCGCGACGCCGCGCTGAACGCTGATCGGCAAAAGCTGCATATTCGCCGGGATGCACGTAGCGCAAATCGCCTTCGACATTCATCGCTTCGTGGTTGCCGATGAGCGCGTGGACACGCCCGCCGGCCTGTATCGCCTGCGGCTCGAGGCGCATGAGATGATCCATGATCATGCGGCTATTGGGGCCGCGATCGGGAATGTCGCCCAGCTGCACCAAGTGCGTTGCGCCGCCGATCCAATTGCCGGCGGCGTCAATGAGCCCCGCCTGGCGCAACATGTCGGTGAACTTCTCGTAGTCGCCTTCCAAGTCGCCGATAGCGACGACGCGCGAGACGTTATCCCAGCCTTCGCGCTGGGCGTTGGCGGCGGGCGCCATCGAGAGCGCCAGGACGAACGCCGCGAGCGCGGTCAAAAATCTCATTGGGCGCTCCTGGAATAAACTGAGAGCAGGGCGAGACCATCGCCGCCTTCATCGCTGATCGCGAGTGAACCGTTGCTGAGGACAGCGACGCCCTCTGCCTGGATATGGGCGCGCCCAAGGGCCCGTGCGCTCGCGATACGTTCGCCGTCGACCTCGACCAGGGCTCCGTCCCGGGCGGAGAGCAGCAGGAGGCGGCCAGTGGCTGGGTCGATGTCGAGCGACGACGGGCGGAAGTTCTCGACGCGCGCGGCGCCCGCGAGCGTCGCCTCCGGCCACGAACGCCACGGGGCGGCCTCGGCGGCGCCGATACGCCAGATGTGGAGGGACACGGTGTCTCGCATGTCGCGAGCCTCATTACGCTTGCAGGCGAGAATGAGGCTTTCTTCCGCCGCCAGGTAGGCCAAGCCCTCGATCTCGCAAACGTTACGCAGACCCGTGTTGAACCGTTCAAAAGGCGCCGCGGCGCCATCGGCGGCCTCGCGGAAGCGAAAGAGCTGACCGCGGCTGGTTACCATCCAGAAGTCACCTGCTGGCGTAATGGCCAGGCCCTCGAAGTCGCCGGTTTCAATCGCGCCGCCAGTATTGAGCGAGAACGATTTGACGATGCGGCCTTCGGCGGTGTCGAGTTCATAGATCACCGCGCGCTCGTCATCATGAGCGAACAGGCGTCCGTCCGGCGACACGGCAAGGCCGGAGATTTCACGCAATTGCTCGGGCAAGCGCCACTGGCGATCCGCGTTGACCGCAAACAGTGAGCCCGCCGGCGCCTGCGATTGCGCCTGGGCTGGCGTGTTCGGCGGCGCGCATGCGCACAGAGCGAAAGCGGCGGCGAAGAGATATCTAATCATCGTCGTCGTCATCCTTGTCCTTGCGGCGATGGTGATCGCCTTTGTGTTCTTCCTCGTTGGACATCCACTGGCGCGAGAACATCTGTTTGCCGGTGGTCTCGGCGCCGTACTCGGTCGCCCAGAGGCCGAGCACTGTGTAGTTGAAGAAGATCGAGATGATGGCGGCGACCTCGACCGCATTGATCCCGCACGCAACGCCCACGGCGATCGCGGTGAAGAGGTAGGTCGTTTCAGCGCTGTCCTTCAAAGTGTGACGGAAGCGTACGCCAGCGACGATGCCCGCCAAGCTAAACGCAAGCGCCAGACTGTTGTGCACGACGTGGACGATGCCGGTGATGATTACCGGCAAAACCAGAATCGTCTGAATGAAGGATTGGCTGACATCCTTGCGTCGGCGCGCGCCCATGCAGATCCACGTCACCGGCAGCATCAGCAGGAACGAGGCGATGGTCGCCAGCGCGAGGCGGATGCCCTCAGCCAAAGTAGATTGGCCCGGCTGCGCAGCTTGCGCGGCGGTGACCGGTTCGAAAGCAGATTGGCCAACAGCGCCGAAACTTGCGGCGCCCCCAACGGGCAGAAGTTGCATCAGCGGCGGATAAAGCATGATCATCGCCGCCACTGACAGCGCGAGGGCGGCGTAATAGGCGGTGATATAGAAATACGGTTTCAGCAGTTTCGGCAGCGCATCGTGCTGGCCGGCCCGCTCGGGCTTGGGATCAAGGTGCTCAGTCGCCATCTCGGGCAGAGATTATGAGACTTGGCCGGTGGCGGTAAGTCCTTGTTTTAGGGCAGGCGAAGCGCCGCAGGGCGCAAGCCGAGACGCATAGCCGGCGCGGCGCTATAGAGGCCGAATTCTTGGAGCGGACAATGCAGCAGGGCGAAGGCGTGCCGGTGAAAGTTCAATCGGCGCCGGCAGGGCAAGCCTACGAAACCGACGTCATCATCGTCGGCGCGGGGCCGGTCGGCCTCTTTGCTGTGTTCGAACTGGGGTTGCTCGATCTTAAATCGCATCTTGTCGATGTGTTGGATCGGCCGGGCGGGCAGTGCGCCGAGCTTTATCCAGAGAAGCCGATTTATGACATTCCGGCGTTGCCGATCGTGACAGGCCAAGGCCTGACTGACGCGCTGCTGAAACAGATCGAACCGTTCCATCCGACGTTCCATCTTCAACAGATGGCCGAGAGCCTTGAGCGCTTGCCGGATGGCCGCTTCAAGCTTGCCACTGAACTCGGCACCACAATCACGGCGCCAGTGTTGGTCATCGCCGCCGGCGGCGGTTCGTTCGTGCCGCGCAAACCGAAGATCGACGGGCTGGAGGCGTTCGAAGGCAAGAGCGTCCACTATGCCGTGCGCCAGATGGAGCGCTTCCGTGACCGCGACATCGTCGTAGCTGGCGGCGGCGACAGTGCGCTGGATTGGGTTCTTAATCTGCAGCCGATCGCCAAGTCCACAACGCTCATTCACCGCCGTGATGATTTCCGCGCGGCGCCGCATTCGGTAGCGAAGATGCGGGCGCTTGCGGCGGAAGGCAAAGTGCGCCTGGAGATCGCGGACCTCCGCGGCCTCGTTGGAACAGATGGCGCGCTCAGCGGCGTGTCGTGCCACACGAAGGAAAAAGGGGCGTACGAAGTGCCGTGCAACGAGCTGCTGGCATTCTACGGCCTCACCATGAAGCTGGGGCCGATTGCGAGCTTCGGGCTCAATCTGAATGAGAACCTGATTCCGGTGGACACCGAGAAGTTTCAGACCAGCGAACCGGGCATCTTCGCCATCGGCGATATCAACACCTACCCGGGCAAGCTTAAGCTGATTTTGAGCGGCTTTCACGAAGGCGCGCTCATGGCGCAGGCGGCGTTCAAAGTCGCACGACCGGGCGAGCGATTGGTTTTTCTTTACACAACCTCCTCAACCGACTTGCAAAAGAAGCTCGGCGTCTCCTGATAGGAGGCATGACAACGCGCGCCTCTGTCCTCGAACTCATCGGCAACACCCCGCTCATCAAGCTGAAGCGTGCGTCCGAGGAAACGGGCTGCACCATTCTGGGTAAGGCGGAATTCTTGAACCCCGGCCAGTCGATCAAGGATCGCGCCGCGCTCGCCATCGTTGAGGACGCCGAGCGCAAAGGCCAGCTTCGCCCTGGCGGTGTTATCGTAGAAGGCACGGCTGGCAACACCGGCATCGGCCTTGCCTTAGTCGGCGCCGCCAAAGGCTATCGTGTGATCGTGGTGATGCCGCGCACGCAGAGCCAAGAAAAGAAGGACGCGGTGCGTGCTCTCGGCGCCGAGCTCGTCGAGGTCGACGCAGCGCCAGCGTCAAGCGACAACCACTATCCCAAAGTCGCGCGGCGCATCGCGGAAGAGAAAAACAAGACCGAACCCAACGGTGCGATCTGGGCGAACCAATTCGACAATGTCGCCAACCAGCAAGGCCACTATCACACCACTGGCCCGGAGATCTGGGAGCAGACCCAAGGCAAGGTTGACGGCTTCATTTGCGCGGTTGGCTCGGGCGGCACGTTGGGCGGAGTTTCATTGGCGCTGAAAGAGCGCAATCCAAACGTCCGCATCGGCATCGCCGATCCAGGCGGCGCGGCTTTGTTCAATTGGTACAAGCACGGCGAGCTGAAGGCCGAAGGCAACTCGATCACCGAAGGCATCGGCCAGGGCCGTGTGACGGCGAACCTGCAAGGCGTCGTCGTCGATGAAGCCTATCGGATCGAGGACAAGGATTGGCTGCCCGTGCTCTACGGATTGATCCAAGAGGAAGGCCTCAGCCTCGGCGGGTCGTCGGCGCTCAACGTGCTGGGTGCGGTGCAGCTGGCGAAGACGCTGGGGCCGGGGAAAACGATCGTCACCGTGTTGTGCGACTACGCTAATCGCTACATGGGCAAGTTGTTCAATCCTGAGTTCCTCGCCGCGCAGAACTTGCCGGCGCCGCCCTGGCTGAAGTGATCGACGAAGCGGCTTGAGCCGGCATATGCGAAGCGCCTAAGGTCCCCGCATCTTTATCGGGGACGAGCCATGAACGTACGCCATTTCTTGCTCGCGGGTGTGATCGCACTTGCGGCATGCGCAACGCCGGCCGAGCAGGCGCCGACGACGGATATAGAAGCGTTCCAATATGCTCCGCTGTCGAACGAAGCATTGCTTTCGCACGTGCGTGTGTTGGCTTCGGACGAGTTCGAAGGCCGCGCGCCAGGTACGAACGGTGAGCGCCTGACGGTCGAGTATTTGCAACGCGCCTTTGAAGCGGCCGGGCTTGAACCAGGTGTGACGCTGCCAGACGGCACGCGCTCGTGGCTGCAGGAAACACAGCTTAACGCCGCCACGCTGACCAACGTGCCGACGCTGACGATCTCCGGCCGCGATGGCGCGCGTGAGTACGCGTACGCCACACAGTTTTCCGCTTGGACGCGCCGCCTCGATCCGACCATCGACATCGAAAACGCGCCGCTCGTCTTCGTCGGTTACGGCGTCAATGCGCCTGAACTCGGCTGGAACGATTACGAGGGCATCGACGTCCGCGGCAAAATCGTCGTCATTCTCATCAACGATCCCGACTTCGAAACCGGCGATGACCGTGGCTTCGGCGGCCGCGCCATGACCTATTACGGGCGCTGGACCTACAAGTTCGAAGAGGCGGGCCGGCAGGGCGCGGCGGGCGCCATCATCATCCACGAAACGGCGCCGGCGGCGTACCCGTGGGCCGTTATCCAGTCCGCGACTGGCAGCGCGCGCTGGGATGTCGTTCGCGCCGATCGTGGCGCTAACCGCGCGGGCTTCGAAGGTTGGATGAACAATGACGTGGCGATGGAAACTTTCCGTCGCGCCGGGCTCGACTTCAATCGCTTGAAGGCGCAGGCGCAGACGCGTGGCTTCCGTGCAGTGCCGATGGGCACGTTGCGCGGTTCACTCGAACTGCAAACGCGGATCGAAACGCGCACGACGAACAATGTTGTGGGCGTGTTGCGCGGGGCCACTCGTCCGGATGAAACAATCCTTTATTCGGCGCACTGGGATCACCTTGGCCGTTGCCCGCCGATTGACGGCGACAACATCTGCAACGGCGCCCTGGATAACGCGACGGGCAGCGGCGCATTGGTCGAACTTGCGCGGCGCTTCTCGGCGGAGGGCAGGCCGGAACGCTCGGTCGCCTTCATCGCGTTGACGGCGGAGGAGCAGGGCCTTCTCGGTGCGCTCTATTACATGCAGCACCCGGTGTTCGACCCCGCGCATACGGTGGCCGCGATTAATATGGACGGCATCAACAATGCCGGCCGGACGCGTGACATTGAGATCGTCGGCTACGGCAAGAGCGAAATGGATGATCTGATCACGCAGGCCGTGCAGGCGCAGGGCCGTCGCGTGGAGCCGGATTCATCGCCGGAGGCGGGTTACTTCTATCGCTCGGACCACCTGCATTTCGCGCAACTCGGCATTCCGGTGCTCTACACGTCGAACGGCATCGACATGGTCGACGGCGGTGTGGCGCGCGGGCGTGAGATCAATGAGGCCTACGTGGCCTACAACTATCACAAGCCCTCCGACGAGATCACCGACGAGTGGGACATGACTGGCGGCGCCGAAGACCTGGAAGCGCTGTACGCGGTGGGGCGCGGGTTGGCCGATAGCCAGCGTTGGCCGGAATGGCGTGCCAACGCGGAATTCCGGGCGGCGCGGGAAGCCTCGCGGCGCTAACGCAAACGGCCCCTGCGCCTTGAGCGCGGGGGCCGCCTGGCGTCTTTGACGGTGACTCTCGTTATTCCGTTGTTGTCGTGTCGATGCTCGAATAGCTCGATGAGGTGTCGACCGTCGTGTCGATGGTGGCGGTGGAATCGAACGTCGAAGACGTGTCGACGGTTTGATCCGCGTACGTGCCGCCTTGGTCTGCGAGGGCGCCAGAATCCGCCGCGATCGTCGCTTCGCTTGCGGCGGAGTCAGCATAGATTTCCGCCGTTTCGAGATCGCCTTCGGCCGCATAAGCAGCAGCGCTGTCGGCGTTGGCGTCGGCAATTTCCTGATGATAGTCGGCGTTCTCCAACTCCATCTGGTCGTACTGCGCTTCCAGGATTTCAGCGTCGGCAACGTCGCCGCCGTGGTCTTTGACCTCCTCCATGGCGTACTCGGCGTTTTCGGCCATCTCCTCGGCCTTTTCCCAGTCGCCGGCTTCCACCGCTTTGGCTTGTTCGGCTTGGAAGGCTTCAGCTTCTTCGCGCTTCTCCTCGGCGATCTGTGAGTCGAGGAACATGCTGTCGGTGTTGAAGTCGTCGGTCAGCTCGCCGTTGTCGGCGGCCTGCTGCAATTGGTTCAGCATCGTTGCCTGTTCAGCGTCCGACATGCCGGCCATGTCGATTTGCAATTGCTGTCCGGTCTCGGTTTGCCAGAAATCATCAAGCGTCATTGGGTCAGCCATGATCCTTCACCTCTTTATTCGCCGCCGTCGTCCGGGTTTTCGTCCGGGTTTTCGTCCGCGATATCTTCCTCGACATTGAGCGCGTCGTTCTCAGCGTTCTCAGCCAGCGCAATGGCGATGCCCGCAACAATCACGGCGTCGCCGAGAACTCGTGTCGCATCTTGGCGCTCTTCGATGAGTTCCTCGTCTGTTTTCCCGTGATGCGCGAGCGCTGGATCGAACGTCGAAGCCAGCGCTGCGTCCCGTGTGCGTTTGCTGTCATCGTCCTCCTCCGCCTCCAACACATTGGTCTTCGGCGCGGGCTCCACCGCGACGTCGAAGCGTTGCTCAACCGGGGGCTTAGGTTCACTCAATCGCCCACCTGATCGGGTTTGGGCGCCTTTGGCTTCTTCGGCGTGATTTTGAGCACCTTGTGGCAGTCCGGATTGGGGCAGCGAACATTCACCGGCTCAGCGCCAGCGAGCTTGGCTTTGGGCACACGCATCACCGTCTTGCAGGAGATGCAGGTGAGCTTCTCCATGTCTTGTTGGGGCGGAGCCTTCGGCTGCGCCGGCGCTGCCTGAACCGTTTGCGGCGTCGGCTTGGGAGACCAGTGCTCAATCACGCGCCGCCACCCGACAAACTCCGGGCTGGTGTGAAATTCACGCGCGAGTTTGAGGCGCCGTGCGGCGTAGGGCGTCGAGGTCATGGCGAACTCAGACGCCTGCATGGCGCTGTCGTCCGACGCATCTTCCTGTTCGAGCCAGGCTTCGCGGTTGATCCGCGCCGCGAGCGGGAACGAGTGCAGTGTCCATTGCAGCGTAACGCGCCGTGCCACTTCTAGGTCGCCGACGCAAAGCAGGCCGGCCCGGTCGGCGGTGATGGCGGCATGACGCTGCCACGCCATCAACGGCGCGTTGATGCCGCTCTCAATAAGCTTTGTCGGTGAGAGAAAGCTCAGCATCCCGTCGGACATCAGCGAGCGATTTCCGGGTTGGCGTCCAGCCAACAAATTGACGACGGTGTTCCAGAGTGCGTGACCCGCTTTTGCATGGCCCATTTCGCGGCCTATGAGATAAAGCAGATCGTCGCCGCGGAAATTGGTGAGCACGGAGCCGAGTGCGATGAACGATGAGGTTTGCGACCCCATCGTCACGGAATCCCACATCTGCTCGCCGGAAATGTAGATCTCCGGCAAATGGTCGAGGCCGACAATGCGCGCGGCTTTGATCGCGAGCGCGAAGATGTCCGGTAGTTGCTGCTCGGAAAGCCGCACGCCGTTCACCGCCGCTTCAAACCAAGGCCGGCCCACGCGTTCGGAAATGCCGTGCGCCGCCGCGTTCAGCGGGCCGATACCCGCCAGAGTGTTCATGGCGTCCGCGTCGAGCCGCCAAAGAAACGCTTCGACTGGCATCTGATAGCCGGGGCCAAGCGGGCGCAACCACCGGCAACTTGGGCAGAAGACTTTCTCAGCCGCGAGTTTCGAGCCATCGCCGCCGCAGGCGGTGCAGCCCATTGGGTAATAGGGCGTCGATGGCGCGACGGCTGCGGCGCCAAAGGCCGAGCCGCATTGCGTGCAAAAGCGCGCCGTGCCATCCGACGCCGCGTTGCAGCGGGGACAGGCGACGACCGCGACCGTCATGTCAGATGCGCTTCAGGAGTTCGGCCTTCTTCGCCTCGAACTCTTCTGGCGTTAGTACGCCCGCATCGCGCAAGCCGCCCAATTGCTTGATTTGCTCCATGATCACCGCGGCGTCGCCGCCGCCTGTTTGCGCTGGTGCAGGCGGCGCCGTTGGCGGCGGAGTCGGCGGCACGTAAGCGGCCTGCGCCGGCGGCGGAGGCGAATAGCTCTGTTGCGGCTGATAGCTTTGTGCGGGCGCACCGCCGCCATGCAGGCTCTTGATGATCTGTTCGAGCACTTTTTCCGGTACGCCGCTCGATGCGCTCCACGCCGTGAAGCCCAAGCTTGCGGCGATGATGATGAGCGCGAACGCGGCGATGTAGAAATTGAACATCGCTGCGAAGATCACCGCGAAGGCCTGCAGCAGCAGCAGCGGGATGGCGCTGCCCCATTGCAGTTTAAGCGTGAAACGTGCGGTGGACTGACCTGGGCTCGCCGGCGTGACCTGCAAGTCGCCATCGTACTTCAACACGATGCCGCCCGTGGTCCAGATGTTCTTCTGACCGAGGAGAAACTTCGCTGCGCCCGGCGGTTGCTGCCACAAAATCTCGCCGCCATTCGAAGTGACGGCGCGCGTCGCTTGCGCAAACACGTCTTGCGGCGCGCCGCTGAGCGTCGCTTGTTTTGATGTGCCGCCGGTCGTGGAGAAGCCGCGCGCCATCGGCGGCATTTGCGGGATAGGCGGTGGTGGCGGTTGATAAGGCGGCGCTTGTGGCGGCGGCGGTGGCGCCGCGCCAACTGGCGCGCCGCATGAGCCACAAAACTGAGCGCCGGCTGCAAGTGCAGCGTTGCAGCGCGGGCAGGCCGTTGTCGTCACAGGATCGCCCCCGAGTCCTTACGCTCGCTGTGATAGCAAGCTGATGTCAGGCGTGTTTTGCCGCGCTCACCGACGCTAGGGAAGCGAAAACTAACGGGCCTGTCATGAAAACCGCAACGCCGCTTGATGCAAGCGGACGCGAGCGCCACATGCGCGGCAGCGGGAGGGCTGTGCATGGCCATCAAACTCTATGGCAACGCCAACAGTGGGAATTGCCTGAAGCCCAAGTGGCTGCTCGATCGACTTGGCCGCTCTTACGATTGGATCGAGACCGACAGCTTTGACGGCTCGACACGGACGTCGGCTTTCCTCACGCTCAACCCAGCCGGGCAAGTGCCGGTTATGGTGTTCGACGATGGACGCGTGCTCGCTCAATCGAACGCGATGCTGGTGCATCTGGGCGAAGGCACGGACCTCATTCCGAGCGATGCCTATGCGCGCGCCAGAATGTTTGAATGGTTATTTTGGGAGCAGTACAGCCACGAGCCTGCCATCGCCGTGCGCATCGCGCGCAAATTCTTCTTGGGTCAAAGCGAAGCTGAACTCGACCCTTCGCTGCTCACCAAAGGCAACGCCGCGCTGGCGCGCATGGAGCTGCAACTCGCCGAGACGCCGTATCTGGTGGCCCAAGCCATGACGCTCGCGGACATCGCCCTCGTGGCCTACACCCGCGCCGCGCACCGTGGCGGCTTCGATTTGAATGCTTACCCTAGCGTTAAGAGCTGGGTAGGGCGCGTCGAGGCGGCACTTGGTCTGAAGGCCCTGCCGGCTGTAGAGGCTTGAGGGAACCTGTCGCCTTAGCGCCGCATTGGCGTGGCATCGGGATGCGCCCGCGGGGCGGCGCGTAGAGGGCGAATGGAATTTTCTACCGAACTCTGGCCCGGGATTTTTGCGACTTTCGGCCTCTTCTTGGTCGTTGGGTTCTTCGCCCAATTGATCGATGGGGCCGTCGGCATGGCCTATGGCGTGATCTCGAGCAGCGTGTTGCTCTTCTTAGGCGTGCCGCCGGCGCAGGCCTCGGCCACCATCCACGCGGCTGAGTGCTTCACCACCGGCGCCTCGGGCGCCTCACACTTGGCGCACCGCAATGTCGACTGGAAGCTGTTTTGGCGGCTTGCGCCCGCCGGCGTCATCGGCGGCGTTATTGGCGCTTATCTGCTGACCGGGTTCGACCAGACTTTCATCAAAGCGGTGGTGATCGCTTATTTGGGCATCCTTGGCATTGTGATGCTGCGCCGCGCCTTGCAGCCGCCGCGTGAAGAGCCGCCGCATCTCAAGCACGTCGTGCCGCTTGGTGTCGTCGGCGGATTTCTTGACGCCAGCGGTGGCGGAGGTTGGGGCCCGGTGGTGACATCCACCCTTCTCGGCAGAGGGCATGCGCCCCGCTACGTCATCGGCAGCGTCAACTCGGCTGAGTTCGTCGTTACGGTTGCGATCTCGATAACCTTCCTGATCACGCTGCTCACTGGCCGCTTCCAGCTTGAGGGTGGATTGGCCTCGGGCGGCGCCGCGTTAGGCGGGCTGATCCTGGGCGGCGTCGCGGCCGCGCCTTTGGCCGGCTACGTCACCAAGATCGCCCCGGCGCGCCTGCTTCTGGGGGCAGCAGCGGTGCTGGTGATGGGGCTCTCGATATTGCAGGGCGTGACGCTCTGGCCGCGTTTGCTGGAGTACCAAATCTTCAGCGAAGTCGTCCACTTCACCGGCCTTCGTTAACGCTTCGCTGCGAACCCGCCGTTTACGAGTCTTGCGCCAAACTTGCGGACTCGTCGGAGCGGGAAATTGGTCAATAACATCAACATCGCGAACGCCTTGCTGGGCGGGACGTCGAGCAGTTCGACGCTCGGCCTCGATGCGTCGTTGTTGACCAGTTGGGCCAAGGCCAAAGCCGGGATCGGCGTTGACACCACGGCGCTCCAGCAAGACCCCAACGCGCCGTTGGCGCCCGTGTGGACGCCCGGCGTCTCGCCGAGCGCCGAAGTGCTTTTGCAGCGGGCGTTCACGGACAAGGCGTTCTTCGACACCAATGCCAAACTCTACAGCGACCTCGGCGCCACCGGCGATTACAAGCGCCTGTTCGCGCTCTACTCCGGGCTCACGACGCTGCAAGCGCTCGCGGGCAATGCCGAGAATGACAAGCTCTCGTCTGTCCAGCGCGCCCAAACGTTAGCCGCCTTCACCCGCGGGCTGACGGAGCTGCAATCGTTCTTCACCAGCCAACAGTTCGAAGACATGCGCTTGGCGCAAGGCGATCGCGTCGACTCCGCACAAACGTCGCTGGCGGTCGCGTCGAAGTCCGAGGATTACATCACTGGCTACATTCATCGCGGCGGGCTCTACGACAAACTCGCCGGGCTCGATCCGAACGGCCAGTTCACGATGACGGCGACCTTGGCCGGTGGGACCGTGCGCAACGTCACGATCGATCTTTCGCAGATGGGATCGGTGACGCGCACGTTCAGCAACGTGCTCAGCTTTATCAACGGCAAGTTAGCGACGGCAGGCGTCGCGACACGCCTGGAAGCCGCTGACATCACGCCGAAGGAGACGACAACAACGGTGGCTGGGCGCCCGGTGACGTCGCGCTACACCGGGCCAAAGCAATTCGCGCTCAAAGTCGATGTGCGCGGTGGTGAAACCGTGTCGTTCGCGGCGGCGTCGACCAATCCGGCGTTCTACGCGCTCGGCACAACCAATAGTGGCGCGCGGCTTATCAAGATCGAAGACGTGGGCGGCGCCGGCGGCCAGCCGCAATGGCTCGATCGGCCAGCGGCAACAACGGATCCGACAGGACCTTACGTGTCAGCCGGCTGGCTCGGCGCTGGTGCGCCTTACAACACCGCGCCCGCTGGCGCCTGGGAGCAGCGCACCGGCGTCATGATGTCGGACGCTTCGAACAATATCGAAACCACGTTACGCGCCGCTGGCGAGGCGGTGATCAAGCTTGAAACACCGGATGGGCGCACGTTCACGGTCACAACTGCGTGGCGCAGCAGCGATCTGGAAGCCTGGCGGATGCGCGATGGCGAGAGCGAAGACCGCGCCATCATGGACGATCTGGCTGAGCGTTTGACCCAACTGATGCACGAGCAAGGCCTCGCTGCCGGCGTCGAAGTTTGGGAATACGGCGAGCAGCTCGGTTTCTCGCTCATGAGCGGCGATCAGTTGCGCGTGTCGAGCTTCAGCGTCGGCGGCAAGACGGTCAGCCTGGAAACCGTGGCCCAGCCTGGAATGGTTGGCGGCTTGCGTGACGACGTGTTTGCGCGCCGCTTTGAAACGGGCGCAGTCGCCGCTGCGAGCGATCTTTTCGTTGGCAAGCAGACCTTCACCTTCACGACCTCCACGACCGCGCAGTCGATCACAGTCGATGGTGGCGAGGACGGGATCAGCGCTGAAGACTTGATCGAGGAGCTCAACAAGAAGCTGCTCGAAAAAGGCATCGCGGCCGCCGCCTCCTTGCAGGACGATGGCGGCGCATTGCGGCTGCAGATCGATGCGCTGCACGATGTGATTGGCGTAAGCGCCACGGTCAACGACACGCAGCACGACGGTGTGCTGCAAGCGCCAGGCGCCTGGGCGGCTGGCGGTTTGCCGGTCGCGAGCGCGGGCCAGCCGTTCGGCGACAATATCCGCACCTACGCCGCGGCGAGTTCGCCGCTTCTGACGCACACTGGCGCGCTCGATATTGAGCTTGTCGTCGCAACCGCGACCGGCCCGAAAACGGTGAGCGTGTCGGTAGGCGCGTTGGAACGCGCCGCAAACCCTGATGCGGCGCCCGGCGAATGGAATGCGCTCTTTCAGGATCGCCTGGCGGCGGCGCTGAACGCTGCCGGCGTTTATGTCGGCGCGACCAGCAATGATCTGACGCAATGGTCGGTCGCTGAAGGCGCCGGCCAGCGCATTCAGTCGATCACCGTCAACGGCGACGCCGTGAACCTTTCTGCAGAAGCGCCGGCCTTCGGACTTGGCGGCGTGCTCGATACCGATCGCAGCTTCACGAGCGCTGAGGCCGCGACGGGTGTTGCCGATGATGTCGCGGCGCTGCTGAGCGACGACACTGTGTCCATCACGTTCAACACGGTGTGGGGTGCGCGTACGGCTTCTGCGCAGCTCCAGCCGGGCGATCCGCGCACGCTCGAAAGCGCCGCGTTGCGTTTGAATGAGGCGCTTGCCGCTGCCGGCTATGATCTCGGTGTTGCAGCGACGGCGCTTTCCGGCGGCGGTGCGGGCCTGCGCGCGGTTTCAGGCGCGTCTCATACGGTGAGCGGCGTTAGCGCAATTGCTCTGGGCTCGGTTTCGCACGGATTGACGCTCGATCCGATCGATGCGGTGAGCCGGGCGGACGATCCAGTCGGCGCATTGACCGTGGCCGAGCGGGCCGCGCGTGGCGCCGCCGTGACCCTCACCATTCCCGCCGACTCCACCTTCACGGCGCCCAGCGCCAATGCTTCGGGCTGGTTCGCGGGCCGCGCGTTCGATGTGAGCATTGGCGGCGGGCTTCAGATCGCGACGGCGCGCTCGGTGGCGACAGGTGCAGACGGCTCGGTCTATGTGCTGGCGGATTTGGGCGGCGACAGCGCATCAAGCGCAATCAAGGGCGCGCGCGATGTCGCGCTGCTCAAGTACGATTCCGCCGGCAAGCTGGTGTTCAGCGAAATGCTCGGCGCTTCGGAATCAGCCAGCGGCTTTGCGTTGGCGGTTTCGGCGGACGGCCAAGTCGCGGTTGCTGGTTCTGTAGAAGGCGCGCTGAACGGCACCGCCGCGAAAGGCGGCGCCGACAGCTTCGTCACCATGTTTGACGCCAACGGCAAGGAATTGTGGACCTCGCGGCGCAGCGCGACCGGCGCGGATCAAGTCAACGCCATAGCGTTCGCACCGGACGGCAGTGTCATTGTCGCGGGGCAGACGGATTCGGCGCTGGCTGGCCAAGTCGCGCTCGGCGGCGCCGACGGTTATGTGCGCGGCTTCTCCGCCAGTGGCGGCGAGCTGTTCACGCGCCAATTCGGTACTGGCGGCGCCGATGCGGCGACGGCGCTGATGGTGCGCGATAACGGCGCCGGCGGCATCGAGATCGTCACCGGCGGCGTAGAGAGCAATCGCGGAGTGCTGCGCAGCTTCTCTTATGCCGCCAGCGCCGGTTTGAGTGTCGGCGCAACCCGTGACATCGGCTATTTCTACAAGGGCGCTATCAACGCCATCGTGGCCGATGGCTCGTCGCTTTATGTCGGCGGCGAAGTTGGCGCTGACCGCGTCACAGTTGGCGCGTCCGATGTTGGCGCGGTCGCGGGGCAAGAAGGCTTCGTCGCGCGGCTTGACGCCAGCTTGGTCTCTACAGCGCTCGATCGCACCACTTACATCGGTTCTGCGAATGAGGATGCGGTGCGCAGCCTCGCAATCGTCAATGGCGATGTCTACGCGGCGGGGATTACTGCCGGCGTCCTGGCTGGACAAGGTTCGCACGGGTCAAAGCAGAGCTTCCTGACGCGCTTGGGTGACGATGGCGCTGCCGATTGGACACGTACGTTCTCGTCAGTCGGCGGCGCGATCAGTCTGACGAGCATGGCTGTCGACCAAGCGGGCGCTTCTGTTCTCGATGTGCTCGGCCTGCCGCGCGGCGTGCTGCCGACCAATGACAGCGGCGCGCTGGTCAATCGAAGCGCGCTGCGCGTTGGCGATGAAATGCAGATCGGCGTCGACGGTCGCCGGCTGACGACAATCCGTATTGGCGAGAAGGATACGCTCGCGACGTTGGTCACCCAGATCAACCGCGCCATCGCTGGCGCGGGCCGGGCGGAGATCGTCAAGGCCGACGGGGTCGAGCGGATCAAGATCACGCCGTTGGCCGGCAAGGCGGTGCGGCTTGAGCCGGGCCGGGCCGGGCGCGACGCCTTGGGCGGGCTGGGGCTTGGGCAGGGCGTCATCGCTGCCAACGCCCAAGGTCGGGGCGCCTTGAAGACTTATGGCCTCGGCCTGGTGGCGGCCGACCTGCGGCTCGACAGCAAGGCCAACATCGCCAGCGCCAAGGCTGAGATATCGGCGGCGATATCGATTGTGCGTCAGGCCTATGAGGCGCTCCTCAATCCGAACGCCAAGGAATTGACGGATGAGGAAAAAAGGCTCCAGGCGCGGCGCCAGAACGCCGGCGTAGCTCCGGAATACTATACCGCCAGATTGGCCAATTATCAGGCCGCGCTCGCGCGCCTGGGCGGCAGTTAGGGCGCGGCGTCCTGACGGGCTTCCCTCTCCCGCCGACGCGGGCTAGAAGCCCCGTTCTTTAGCGAAGGCCGCGGTAGCTCAGTGGTAGAGCGCACCCTTGGTAAGGGTGAGGTCGAGAGTTCAATCCTCTCCCGTGGCACCAGCTTCGCGCTGATCAAAATCATTCAGGTTTGGTGTTTGCGGTTGGCGGTGGCGCGGCTGGCGGCGGCTGGTTGCTCGGCGGCTGTTCGGGCGCGGGCGTAGTCGGCGGCGCGGCCTCAACCATGCCCCCACAAGCTGCTTGCACGATCCGCCACTCAGCGTCTGTCATCGAGGGGCGCAGGCCTTGCCTTGAACGCTCGCGTGCAGCCGCGGCCCGTTCGGCGGTGGCCGGATGGCTTGAGAGCATGGTTGGGAAGCGGGTGGCGCGCTCCGGCCGCTCGCTATCTTCGGCTTCCGGCGTCATCTGCGCTTCTAGGCGTTCAAACAGACGGGCGAGGCCGCCCGTGTCGATGCCGGCTGCGTCGAGATAATCGAGGCCGCGCAAGTCGGCGTCCGTCTCATCGCCGCGGCTATAGCGCAAGCTCGCGAGATTGACGGAAGCGATCGCCACCATCTGACCCGCGCCAGCGCCGCCGAAGACCACGTCGAAGAAGATGCCCGCACCGACTGAGCGGATGATGTTCTTCATGATGTGGTTGTGTTCGATGTGCGCAATCTCGTGCGCAAGCACCCCCACCAATTCGTCAGGATGATCGGCAAGCGCGATCAGATCGTCGGTGACGATGATGGAGTGATCCGGCAACGCGAAGGCGTTCGGGAACGGCCCGTCGACGATGGTGATCCAGATGTCGTCGCGCATCGGCACGTCGGATTCTTCCATGATCCGATAGGCGACGTCATTGAGGATGCGGGCGGCTTCGTCGCTATCGTCGCAATACTCGGTGAACGCATCCATTTGCGACCAGGAGATCTCGGCGATCTGAGCGCGATAGCGGGGCGGTACATAGTCGGCGATCGGCCCGGCGCCCAGCGGCACGGCCAACAAGAAGATCGCGGCGAGGCACCATGCGGCGCCGGTAATCGCGGCGATTGCGCCGGGACCTTCGATGCCAAACGCCGTCCTGCCGTTGAGCGCGGGCGCAGCGAGCAGCAGTTGGGCGCTAGCGGCTTCGTCTAAGTAGAGTCGCTCGCCGGTGTCTGGATGGCGCTTGAGGATGACGAGATCCGCGCCGTCATCGGCGCGCAGCAATTCTGAATAGCTCCAGCTGTGCTGTGCGTCGGCAAACGTGAAGCTGACGGCGTCGGCGCCAAAGAGCGGTGTGACTGGATGGGTGACCGCGGCGCGGCCATCGGCGTAACGGGCTGGCATCAGATGACCCCCACGCCCATGTCGAGGTCGAATGCGTCAGCGAGGCTTTCCCCCGCTTTGCCTTGCACAGCGATGCTCTGGCCGATTTCAGCAAATTTCGGCTGGCCGATGATCTCAAGGCGTTTGAAGACGTAGCGCACTTGCAGAAAGCCAGCCATCGGCGCGAGTAGTCCGAGCGTGAGGATTGTTATTACCCAACCGGCGAGTGAAACGAAGAACAACGAGAAGGTCTTGGCGCGAAGCTGGAAGCGGGCGCCGTCGATGGTGATGCGTGAGGCGATGCGGTTCATCGCGGCGGCATTGTAGGGCGCCCAGCAGAACAGCATCAGCACCAGCATGCTGGCCAAGATCGCGATGATGACGCCAAAGGCGAGCATCGGGTTGTCTTGCATATCTTCGGCCGTAATCGCGCCGGTGCCGACAATGGTTGCGCCGATGGCGATCACCAAGAAGATCGAAGCCATGTAGGAGATGGGAAAAGCGAACCAGCCGAGCGCGAAGGGCCACCACAAGCCCTTCGCTGGCGGCTCGCCGTCATCGATGAACTGAAACGGCTGATCGCCGAAATGAGTGTTCTCCCACATCATCTTGGCGCGGTTCATGCGCGCGACCGGCGTGTACCACCCGAGCGAAAGAGTCTGCAGAATGGTCCAGCCGAAGGAAGCCCAGGCAAAGGCCGAGGCCGTGCCCGCAAGGCCCAAGCGGATGCCGCGCCAGCGTGTGCGCGTGAGTTGGTAGCGGCGCATCAGATAGCGCGCCGCAGCCACGAGCGGCACGCCGATCAAGTAGAACGCCATCACGAGCCAAAACGCCGTGACCGGATCGAACAAGAGCGGCGCGATGTAGAGCACGAAGATGGCGGGCAAGAAGAACGTCGGCAGCGCGATCAGAAAGCCGCGGACCAACTCACCCGACGTGCCCGTATATTCGAGCGGATCACCCATTAGCGACGTGCGCGACCAGAGCCGCCGGCGCATCGCCGTGCGCGCCCAAAAGCGATAGAGAGTGAGCGTCAGCAACAGCAGGCCGGCGTTCTTCAGCGCCAGTCCCAGGATGTTGAAGAACTTGCCCTCGTGGCTGAAGGATTGCGTTTCCGCCGCCTCGACCGTCATAACGTCCCCCGCTCCTGAGCTTAGCCAAGGCCGGGGCAAGGGTCGATTCGAGAGATGAGTTCAAAGCCGCCCGAAAAGCCGAATGCGCGCGCCGCGCGACTGGCCGAGGCGCTCAAACGCAATATCGGCCGCCGAAAGGCTGCGTCGAAGCCGCAAAAGCCCAAAAAATAGCTGTGCCCGGTTGGGTGGCTGGCGCCCGCGCCGCGCCTTGCTTGTGCCCCCGACGCCCCCCATAACCCGAACGGGCCGAGGGACTGACGAAAGACTTACATGGATCGTATCGCCATTACGGGCGGCGCGCCCCTCAACGGAACTATTCCGATTTACGGCGCCAAGAACTCTGCTTTGAAATTGCAGGCGGCGGGGTTGCTCTCGGCTGAGCCGGTCATCCTCGAAAACATGCCGGACCTGGCCGACACCCGGTTCATGACGCAGTTGTTGGCGTCGCTGGGCGTCGAGATCACCTGGATCAAAGAGACGCGCACGCTGCGCATGCACGCCGCCGAGATCGCCTCGACGATCGCGCCCTACGATCAGGTGCGGAAGATGCGCGCCTCGTTCAACGTCCTCGGCCCGCTGCTGGCGCGCGTCGGCCACGCGACGGTGTCGCTGCCGGGCGGGTGCGCCATTGGTGCGCGGCCCGTGGACCTGCACTTGAAGGCGTTCGAGGCGATGGGCGCCGACATCGTCATTGAGCAGGGTTACGTGAAGGCGGCGGCGCTGCGCGGGCTGAAGGGCGCCGAGATCGAGTTTCCGTTCGTATCTGTCGGCGCGACTGAGCACGCGATGCTCGCCGCGGTTCTGGCAAAGGGCGATACGGTTTTGAAGAACGCCGCGCGCGAGCCCGAGATCGCTGACCTCGCCGACTGCCTCAACGCGATGGGCGCCAAGGTCGAGGGCGCCGGCACGAGCGTGATCAACATCACCGGCGTTGCGGCGCTGCATGGCGCCAAACACCCGGTCGTGGCCGATCGGATTGAAACCGGCACCTATGCGCTGGCCGCTGCGGCGGCAGGCGGAAGCGTGTTGCTGCAGGGTGCGCGCTTCGATCATTTGCAGTCGCTGATCAAAGTGCTGCGCGCCGCCGGCGTCGAAGTCGACGCTGAGGCGCGTGGTCTGCGGATCAAGCGCAAGAACGGCCTGATCAAGCCGGTCGATTTCGAGACCGAACCTTATCCGGGTTTCCCAACCGACTTGCAGGCGCAAGCGATGGCGCTCTTGTGCCTGGCCGATGGGCAGTCACGCATTCGCGAAACGATTTTCGAAAATCGCTTCATGCACGCGCCCGAACTTGCACGCCTCGGCGCGCAAATTGCGGTGCACGGCAACGAGGCGGTGGTGACGGGCGTTCCGAAACTGATTGGCGCACCCGTGATGGCGACCGACTTGCGCGCTTCGGTGAGCTTGGTCATCGCTGGGCTCGCCGCCGAAGGCGAAACCGTGGTCAACCGTGTCTACCATTTGGATCGCGGTTTTGAGCGTCTGGAAGCAAAGCTCGCCGGATGCGGCGCGCAAATCGAGCGGCAAAAGGAAGAGCAATAGTGGCGGTTGCGCCCTTGAAGTTGATGGCGGAGGACGCCGCCGATCTGGAGATCATCGGCGCGGCGGCGCAGGATGCGTTGCTGCGCATGGGCGATATTACCATTGACCGGAAGCAGCGCCGTTTCACCGCGACGATTAATCGGTTTCGCTGGGAAAGCGCTGAAGGCGGGCAGGCGTTCGAGCGGGTGCGCTCGGCTTTGTCGTTCGAAGGCGTCTTGGCGGTGAAGAGCCGGCGCGTGCGGCCCGACATTCCGGAAGCGTTGGCCTCCATTCTGTCGATCGGTTTCATCCCCGACGAAGAGCCGCCGGGCGGCGTGGTGCGATTGATGTTGGCCGGCGGCGGCGAGATCGCGCTCGACGTCGAATGCCTGGACGCGTTGCTCCTCGACCTCGGAGATGCATGGCGCACGCCGCGCAAACCGGACCACGAGAAGGCCTAAGCGGTGAGCGCCGATAAGCTCATCGAAGTGGTTCTAGATGAAGCGTCACTGGCGCCGGCCTCGGTGAGCGCCGAGCACGAACGCCGGATCGCGCTCTTCGATCTGAAAGAGTCCAACGCTTTTGCGGTTATCGGCCAAGCGCGTGGCCCTTACGTGCTGACGCTCTCAATGCAGGAAGGCCGGTTGGCGCTCGACGTTGGCGATCAGCAGGGTGATCGCGTGTCGATGCAGTACGTTGCGATGTCGGCGCTGCGAAAGCTGATCAAAGACTACGCGCTGATCTGTGACAGCTATCACAACGCCATTCGCAACGCCTCGCCGAGCCAGATCGAGGCGATCGATATGGGTCGGCGCGGTTTGCACAACGAAGCCGCCGAAGTGTTGCAAGAGGCGCTGGCGGCGCACTTTGCCATCGACCTTGAGACGGCGCGGCGTCTGTTCACGCTGGTGTGCGCTCTGCACGTGCGGGGTTAGCCGTGTCAGGGCCAGAGCCGCTGCCGCGGTCGGTGCTGTTTGCTTGCACCCAGAACATGATCCGCTCGCCCATGGCGGCCGAGCTGATGCGGCTTCAGTTCGGGTCTTTGGTCCGGGTGGACAGCGTTGGCATTCGGCCCGCTGAGGAAATCTCGGCCATGGCCGCGTTCGTGGTGGATGAGGTGGGCGGCGACATCGCCCGTCAGGTCCCAAAGGGCTTGGACGCTTTCGGGGAATATTACGAGGACGGTCCGTTCGACCTCATCATTTCGCTCAGCCCAGAAGCGCATCACACCATGCTGGAACGGGTGCCCGCTCTGGGTGCGGCGGCGGAATATTGGCCCACCTTTGACCCCTCCCTGGCGGAAGGTTCGCGAGAACAGGTGCTTATGGAATACCGCGCGGTCCGGGACGGGCTCGCCAAACGGATTGGGCAGCGGTTTGTGCGCCCATCGACGGGATAGCCGGCTTGCGCCTATAAGGCCCCGCGCCGGCACGATTCAGGAGAGAGAATGGCCAAGGAAGAACTATTGGAATTCGCGGGAACCGTGGTTGAGCTGCTGCCCAACGCGACGTTCCTGGTGAAGCTCGAGAACGACCACGAGATCATCGCCCACACCGCCGGCAAGATGCGCAAGAACCGCATCCGGGTGTTGGCCGGCGATAAAGTGCTCGTGGAGATGACGCCCTATGATCTGACCAAGGGGCGCATCACGTACAGATTCAAATAATGAGCACCGGATCCTTCGACCGCGCCGTCGTCATTACGGGCGCATCCACTGGCATCGGCCGCGCTGCTGTCGCGAAAGCCGTGCGCGAAGGCGCGCATGTGTTCGCGAGCGTGCGTAAGCAAGCCGATGCGGACGGGTTGAAGGCCGAGTTCGGCGAAGCGGTGACGCCGCTCCTGTTCGATGTGGCCGACGAGGCCGCCGTTCGTGCGGGCGCAGCGCAGGTGACGCAAGCTCTCGGCGGGCGCCGCCTTTGGGGGCTGGTGAACAACGCCGGCATCGCCGTGCCGGGGCCGTTGCTTCATCTCGACACCGACGAAATTCGCCGCCAGTTCGAGATCAATCTTTTTGGCGTTCACAACGTCACGCGCGCATTTGCCGATCTCTTGGGCGTCGATCCTGAGCGCACTGGCAAGCCCGGTCGTATCGTCATGATCTCGTCCGTCGGCGGGCAAAACGGCGCGCCGTTCGTTGGCCCGTACGCAGCATCGAAGTTTGCGTTGGAAGGCTATTCGCAGGCGCTGCGCCGCGAACTCATGCTTTACGGCATTGATGTGATCGTTATCGGCCCCGGCGCCATCGCCACACCGATTTGGGACAAGGCCGAAGAGAACGATTTGAAGCGTTTCTCCAACACGCCTTATGCGCCGATGCTTGAGGGTGTCGCGCAATACATGGTGTCTCAAGGTCGCGAAGGATTGCCCGCGTCGGACGTGGGTAATCTCATCTGGCATTGCCTCAGCCACCCGAAGCCGAAGGTGCGTTATCCGATCCTCCGCAAGCCCTTCATGGACCGGACCTTGCCGCGCCTGCTCGATCCGCGCTTCGTGGATAAGATTTACGCCAATCGTTTGGGCTTTCCGAAGCGCCCATGACCCGGCTTGTACTGGCGAGCGCAAGTCCGCGCCGTCTCGCGCTCTTGGCGCAGATTGGCGTCACGCCAGATGAAGTTGTCGCCGCCGATATCGATGAAACGCCGCTAAAGGGCGAAACGCCGCGCGTGCTGGCGTTGCGCTTGGCGCGTGAGAAGGCGCTCGCGGTTTCAGCGCCAGGGCGCGTTCTGGCGGCGGACACAGTGGTGGCGGTGGGCCGTCGCATCTTGCCCAAGGCGGAAACAGAAACCGAAGCGCGGGCGTGCCTCGCTTTGCTCTCGGGCCGAACCCACCGCGTCTACACCGGTGTTGCGTTGAAGGCCGCCGACGGCGCCTTGCGCACGCGGCTGGCGGAAACGCGCGTGGCGTTCAAAGTGCTCTCACAGCCGGAGGTGACGCATTACATCGAGAGCGGCGAGTGGCGCGGCAAGGCTGGCGGTTACGCCATTCAGGGCTTGGCCGCACGCTACGTGACCAACTTGATCGGTTCGTATTCATCGGTCATCGGTCTGCCGCTGTTTGAGACGGCGAACCTGCTTGAGGGCGCGCCGTGACCGAACTGCTCGAAACCTGGATTGACGCCGCCATCGGCGAGACGCGCGAAGTCCTGGTGCGCGCGGGGCGGCCGATCGCGCTGCGCATCGCGCGGGCGAGCGACACGGGCGTACGCGCGCGCTGGGGTGAGCTCTATGTTGCGCGCGTGCGTGAGATTGACCGGCGCCGGCGGGGCGTCTTTGTCGATCTCGGCCTGCGCGATGAGTTCGGGTTCTTGCCACTCGGTGAGGACGGCCGTGTTCGGCGCGGCGGGCGCGAGCGGATCGCGCTGAGCGAAGGCATGGGCATCGTCGTGCAGGTGACGCGTGAAGGCGCGCGCGGCAAGAACCCCGTTATCGAGTTGCAGGAAATCGGACATGACGGCGAGTCGCCGCATCGCATCGGTCAGCACGATGTCGATTCGGAGCTGCTGCTGGCCAAGCCCGCGGACGCGCAATTGCGCGCAAGGCTCGATGCGGTGGTGGAAGATTGCTTGGCGCGCATCGCCCCGCTCGCTGGCGGCGGCGTGCTGAGCATTGAGCCGACGGCGGCTCTCGTGGCGATCGACGTTGATGCCGGCGCGCGCCAAGGCACGGGCGATCCTGAACGGTTTGCGTTGGATCTGAATATCGCCGCGGCGCATGAGGCGGCGCGCCAAATACGCTTGCGCAATCTAGGCGGGCTTATCGCCATCGACTTCGTCTCGATGCGAGCGAAAGCGCACGTCAAGCAGCTTGAGGGGGCGGTGCGCGCCGCTTTTGCCGACGACCCATGGAGCGTCCAATTCGGCGGGCTGTCCCGGTTTGGCGTCTTCGATCTGGCGCGCTCACAATTGCGCCGGCCCTTGCACGAGCAGTTCCGTGATGAGGACGGACGCTTAAGCGCTGAGACTGTCGCGCTGATGGCGTTGCGCGCGATTGAGCGTGAAGCGCGGGCGCAAACAGGCCGGCAGATTGCGTGCACAGTGTCGCCAGGCGTGAAGGCTTGGCTCGATGCGGCTGAGATTGATTGGCGGGCCCAGCTCTCCAATCGCATTGGCATGCGCTGGACACTCGATGGCGCGCCCAAGGAGGCGTTCTGGCCGCGTGATCGGATCGACGCGAGGGCGCTATGAGCAAGTGCGCGATGTGCGGCAAGCCCCAGGATCCAAAGTATCGCCCTTTTTGTTCGAAACGATGTGCGGACGTCGACCTCAATCGATGGCTGAGCGGCGGTTACGCAATTCCGGCGGTGGAAGAAGACGATCCGTCCGATGATGATGTGGAGCGCAAGGAATGATCAGGGCTTTGCTCGCGGCGACCGCCTTTGCACTATGCGCGTGCGCGCCCGTCGATACCCCGGCGCCTGCGCCTCCGCCGCAAACCGATGGCGCCGCTAGCGCCTGCGCAGCGCAGGGTGGCGCCTTGGAACGCGTAGGACGCGCACAGACCTTGCAGTGCGTGATCCCGTATGCTGACGCCGGCAGAGCTTGCCGGGACGGGAGCGAGTGCTTGTCGGGGACTTGCCGCGGTCCGGTTGAGGTTGCGCAGGGCGCCAACGTCACGGGGCAGTGCCAAGCCTCGAACATGGCGTTCGGCTGCTACACGCGCCTGAGCAATGGTCGCGCGGAAGCTGCGATCTGTGTCGACTAAACGCGGCCTGGAGTGACGTTCCGCAACGTGCGTTTCTCCAGGTGACGGCGAAGCAGGCGAACGTTTTTCACGTTGGCGCGGAATGCGACGTCGAAAATATCGCCGACAAGTGGGATGGCGCCGATCACGCCGTCGATCGCAAGGTTGGCCGTCATGCGCGCCACCAACCAGCCCGGCGCGCCCAATTCGCGCGCGCGATAGATGATGTATGCGCCGAGGGCGGTCGTCGCGAGGTCGCCGATGCCGGGCACGAGGCCGATAATGGCGTCGATACCAAAGCGCCAGTTGGTGCCGGGCACGACGAACTTCGTATCCAGCCAATCAGCTAAGCGCTCGATATCGGAGGCGTCCGCTGGGTTGCGGATTCGACCGGCGCCGAGAACGTCGCGGTAATTGGTGTCGCTCGCCATGAGCGATCAACAATCGGTTCGCTATGGAGTTCCGCTTCAGCCTTCAGGACCGAAATCGAGAGATCGATCTTGGTCGTCAGGCGGCATGGGCGTCGGGTTGCCCATGACAGCGCCAATCGGTGCGCCGACCGCAGTGATGGTCGGCGTCGGCGGCGGTTGGCCGACGCTGTAATCCTCGTCTGTCGGCATTTCGAGCGAGCGCACCGGTGTGTCGCGTAGCGCGACCGGCATGAAGCGCGCCCAAATATCCGCCGGCAATGAGCCGCCGGTGACGCGCGCGGTGGTGCTGAAATTGTCGTTGCCGACCCATACGCCGCCGACCAGGCCCGGCGTGAAGCCGATGAACCACGCGTCGCGATAGTCGTTGCCGGTGCCGGTCTTGCCGCCGATTTCGCGACCGCTAATGCGCGCGGCAGTGCCGGTGCCGGCGTCGACCACACGGCGCATCATCATGTTCATGTAACGCAGCGGGCGCTCTTCAATGACGCGCGTACGCTGCTCGCGGAAGCTCCACATCGTCTCGTTGTTGTTGGCGCGGCGAATGCGGGCGACGCCGTGCGGACGCACGAGGTAACCTTCCGACGCCATCGCGCCGTAAGCCCCGACCATTTCGAGCAGCGTCATCTCCTGCGCGCCGAGCGCCAACGAGTGATAATTGTGGAGCGGTGAGCTGACGCCAAGCCGGCGCGCCACATCGATGACTTTCGCGCCGCCGACTTCGTTCGCAACGCGGATCGCCACCATGTTGAATGAGTGGGTGAAGGCGCCGTTGAGCGTCACTGCGCCGTGGAACTCGTTGGTATAGTTGCCAGGTGTCCAGTCCGGTTGGCCTTCGATCGAAATCGTGATCGGCGCGTCGTCGCGGACGCTCCACGGCGTCATGCCGTTTTCCATCGCGGCGAGATAGATGAAGAACTTGAACGAGGAGCCGGGTTGGCGCCGCGCCTGGGTGGTGCGGTTGAACTGGCTCTGATCGTAATCGCGCCCGCCGACCATGACGCGCACAGCGCCGTTGTCGTCCATCGCTAGCGCGGCTGCTTGATCGACGCGGCGGGACTCGCCCTGTTCTGCAAGCACGACCTCAACCGCCTCGGCCGCGGCGCGTTGCGCGGCGATGTCGATCGTGGTCTCGACGATGAAGTCATCGCGCTGGCTGCCGATGACGTCGTTGAGAAGCGGATCGATCCAATCGCGATAATAGGAGAGCACACCCGCCGGGTTCCGGCGGCTGATCACCAGTTCTTCACCCAACGCCGCTTCACGTTCAGCGGCGCTAATGAAGCCCATCGCCACCATTTCGTTCAGCACGACAGTGGCGCGGTCGCGCGCCGCGGCGATGTCCTGGCGCGCCGGGTTGAGACGTGAGGGTGCTTTCACCAAGCCTGCGATCATCGCTGACTGCAGCAATGTCAGTTCGCGGGCAGGGCGGTCGAAATAGCGCTCCGCCGCAGCTTCGATGCCGTAGGCGCCGGCGCCGAAATACACGCGGCTCAGATAGAGCGCGAGGATCTCGTCTTTGGTGAAGCGGCTCTCAAGCCAGAACGCCAGCATGATTTCCTGGGCCTTGCGGCGCCAGGAGCGTTCGTTGGTGAGAAATAGGTTCTTGGCGAGCTGCTGCGTGATGGTCGAGCCGCCTTGGACGACGCGGCCTGCGCGCAAGTTCTCCGCGCCAGCGCGCATCATGCCGCCGAAGTCGACGCCGAGGTGGTTGTAGAAGCGGCGGTCTTCGATCGCGATGAACGCTTGCGGCACATAAGGCGGCAGCGTGGTGAGATCGACGGGCGGAGCGTTTTGCGCGCCTTCGCGCAAGATCACGTGGCCGTTGCGATCGAGGAAGGTGATCGACTGGCCCTGGCGCGCTTCCCAGAGATCGTCCGTCGAAGGCATGTCCCAAGTGACGAACAAGAAGAACGCGATGATGACGGCGACGCCGCCAGCCGCCAGCCAGCCGCTCCACACCGCAGCTTCGCGCATGTTGCGCGGATGTTTGATGTTGCGCGCGCGATTGCCGACCTCGCCGAATACAGCGCGTGCGTTGCCCCAGAATCTGATCAGACCCGGCTCAACGCCGCCCCACACGTCGCGCGAGGTGTCACGAAGCCGGTCGCGGATTTGGCCGAGCGCAGTCGGCGCCGGCTCCGGCGGCGGCTCCTCGGGATCGCCAGCGGCGCGGAAATAGTGCGGCGGCAGTTCAGACTCTGGCGCAGTAGCGACTGGCGGCTCGCCTTCCGCCGGTGCGTCCATCGCAGCGATCGGCGGCGCTTCGACTGTGGGCTCTTCGGCTAGCGGGTCCGCCGTGTGCTCGGCGGTGCCGGCGGTTTCCGGCGGCGTGACGGATTCAGGCGGGAGCGGATCTTCCGCCGGAGTCATCGCCGCTGCTTCTAGCGGCGCTTCCTCTGTCTGCGGCTCCTCAACCGTTGCATGGTCAAACGGCGTTTCTTCCGTGTGCGCCTCAGTGGCGGCTACGGCGTTTTGTTCGTCCAGGTCGGCGCGTGTTTCCTCGGGCGGGGAGGCGTCCTCGAAAATATCGTCGGGCGCAGCATCGTTCTCGGCGCGCTCTACAGGCGTCGCCGGCTCGCCGGTTTCGGTCGGCGGTTGCTTCGGAGGTTGAGCCCCCGGCGCGTTTGGATCGTTCTCGTCAGCCACCCCGGCTTTCCCTCCGCGCCCTGCTGGTAGCGCGATTCGACGCCGTTCCCGCTCCGGGCGCAGGCGGCAGCCGCACTATGGCGAAAACGCGGCGGCGCGGTCGCTGTTCCCGTCGGACGGGCCGAATAGTGGGCGTGCGCAGCACCTTCCGCAACCGAAAGAAGCGGCGGCTTTTCCTTGCGGCTAGTGGTGGAGCCAGCCATATAAGTAATCGCATTTCGGGCGGCGAAGACCGCCCAGGAGGAGGTTAAGAATGAACGAGTATCTGGGCCGCGCCGGCTCGGTTCCCGTAGGTCGGGAAGAGCAGGCACTAGACCCCGGTCTGCGTAAGTTCATGCTGGGCGTCTACACGAAGATGGCGCTGGGCCTGCTTTGGTCTGCGGTTCTCGCCTACGCCGTCGGCATGGTGCAGCCGGTCACGCAAATCGTGCTGTCCGCGCCGGTGATTTACCTCGTTCAGTGGGGCCCTGTTGTCCTGCTGTTCGGATCGAGCTTCTTCATGCGCAACGCCTCGCCGACCGGCTCGGGCGTGCTCTATTGGTCTGTCGTCACCCTAATGGGCCTGGGCCTTGGCGTGTGGGTGTTTTTGGCGGCGAACGCTGTCAGCGCTGAGACCCTGGGCGGTCGCACGCTGAACGTCACCTTCGCCAACATGGCGAAGGCGTTCCTGGTGACCGCGGCGGCCTTCGGCGGCCTGGCGCTCTGGGGCTACACGACCAAGCGCAACCTGTCGGGTCTGCACTCCATGGTCATCATGGCCGTCTGGGGCTTGGCGATCATCTCGATCCTGAACTTTGCGCTGGTCAGCTTCGGCGTGATCCAGGGTTCGGGCGCCTTCGAGGTTGGCATGCAGGTCGTGACCTTGCTGCTGTTCTCGGTGCTGGTGGCCACGCAAACCAACCAGCTGCGCGAAGCCTATTACTACTTGGCCAATGACCAACGCGGCCAAGCAGTGATGACTAACTTCGGCGCGCTGAACCTCTACATCGCGTTCGTGACCATCTTCCAGATGATCCTGAGCCTGATGAGTTCCCGCGAGTAGTCCTCGCTAGGACCTGAAAACAAAACGCCCCGGTCTCGGCCGGGGCGTTTTTATTTGCGCTTCTCTATTCGGTGACCACGCGCATGCGCCTGGGTTCCAGAACTTCCAGGACCCGTGCAAGGTCATGGCCGCGGCGCAAGATCCGGCCATCGACGGCTCGAACGCTATAGGCGCCCTGCCTGCGGCTTTCTTCGGGGCGCTTCTCAATCTGATAAAGCGGCGCTTCGCTGGTTCGGCGATAGACGCTGAACAATGCGCAATCGGGCAAGGCGTCCAGCGCGTAGTCACGCCACTCGCCGGCGGCGACCATGCGCCCGTAAAAGCGCAACAAACGATCCAATTCCAGACGCTCAAAAAACACTGTGCGTCCGCTCATGGGCGTAGTCTCCGTTTCGCGTTCAAACACTACAACGCTTCGATGCTGCCGCGTAAAATCATTAAAAACCAGCAGGGTCGGCTTTCCGCCGCACTTTGCGCTTGCTCTCGCCCCATGCGAGCGCGACCTTAGTTGCGTGGCCGGCCGGAGAAAGGCTCGTGCTGGGTATCCATCAGCCCCCCCAGCCCCCCCAGTACGCGCTTCGGTCGGTCACATTCTCTCTGCAACAGCCCGCGCATCGCTGCGGGCTTTGTTGTTTCTGAGCCTTTGAAATCCGCAAAAAAAAGCGGTTTTCAGCTCAACCTGCGGAGTGTGCGACACAGCTTCGTTGGCGCGTGCGTGTGTCGATCATCGAGAGCGCTGAACTCTGTAAATCTCTTCTCAACGTCCACCGAATCTCGACGCGTTGATTCGCGCCGATTCCTACCCGCTTGTGGATAAGAAGCGGTGGCCTTTTCGCTCAAACCGACTTAAGAGCGGCGCTCGCTTTAACGGGGTGCTCCATCCACATGCTGCTGCAGGTCGAGGGTCTGCGGAAGACGTTCGGTCGCCGCGTCGCGGTGGACGGTATCGGCTTCTCGCTTGATGTCGGTGAGATCGTTGGGTTTCTGGGGCCGAACGGGGCCGGCAAAACCACGACGATGCGGATGATCGCCGGCTATCTGGAACCGGACGAGGGCGCGGCCCGAATTTTCAACATTGATGTCTCGCAAGAGCGCCGCCGGGCGCAGGAGCGCGTCGGCTATTTGCCCGAAGGGGCGCCTCTCTATGGCGAGATGACGCCGTGGAGCTTTCTGCGCTTCGTCGCTGAAGCGCGCGGCATGCCCCGCGAGGCGGCGCGGCACGCCGTGCGGCGCGCGGCGCAGGACGCGCGTCTGGGCGACAGCATCGAGCGGCCGATCGAGACGCTGTCCAAAGGCTATCGCCGCCGTGTCGGGTTCGCCGCCGCGCTGCTCCACGATCCGATGCTGCTGATCCTGGACGAACCAACCGATGGGCTCGATCCGAACCAGCGTCACGCTGTGCGCGATCTGATCAAGAAGCTCGGCGAAGAACGGGGACTCATTATTTCGACGCACATGCTGGAAGAGGTGGAGGCGGTGTGCACCCGCGCCATCTTGATCGATCGCGGCCGTATTGTCGCCGACGACACGCCGCAGGCGCTGATTGAGCGGCACGGATCGCTTGATCGCGCTTTCACCGCGTTGACTGGCGGGGAGGAGCGCGCGTGATTAAGCGACCCGGCCTTGCCAGCATGCTCGCCGTCTATCGCCGTGAGCTGCTCTCCTACGTGACGACGCCGACGGCTTACGTGTTCGTCGCCGTGTTCTTGTTCACGATCGGACTGTTCACGTTTCAGGTCGGCGGCTTCTTCGGCGCCCGCCGCGCCGATCTCATGGCGTTCTTTAGCTTCCACCCATGGCTGTTCATGGTGTTCTTGCCCGCCATTGCTATGCGGCTTTGGGCGGAAGAGACGCGCTCGGGCGCCATTGAATTGCTGCTGACCCTGCCGGCGCCAACCTGGGCGCTGGTGGTCGGCAAGTTTCTCGCCGCATGGAGCGTCGCCGGCGTCGCCTTGCTGCTGACCGCGCCGCTTTGGATCACCGTCAACATTCTGGGTTCGCCCGATAACGCGGCGATCTTCACGGCTTATCTGGCGAGTTTGCTGATGGCCGGCGCTTACATTTCCATCGGTTCGGCGATGTCGGCGCTGACGCAAGCGCAGATCGTCGCCTTCGTGCTGGCGGTGCTGTTGTCGTTCCTGATGACGGCGCTTGGCCTGCCGATGGTGCTCGACTTCTTCTCAGGCGTTGTTGGCGGCGGCTTGGCCGAAGCGATTGCGCGGTTCTCGCTTCTCCACCATTTCGATGCCGCACAGCGCGGTGTCGTGGAGTTCCGCTCGGTGTTCTACTTCCTCACGGTGATCGCGTTGGGCCTTGGCTTTACGATGCTCGCCGTCGATGCGCGGCGGGGAGGCTAAGATGAGCGCTCGCCGTTTCGCCCTGCTTGCTGCGCTGGCGCTGCTGATCGCCTTCGTCGCGGTAAACGTTCTGTCGAACTCGCTCTTCCGTTCGTGGCGGCTCGATCTCACGGAAGATCAGCTCTATACGCTGAGCGCCGGCACGCAGCAGACCTTGGACGATTTGTCCGAACCGCTGCAGCTGACCCTCTATTATTCGCGCGATGCTGCCCGCTCGCAGCCGCAATTGCAGGCGTATGCCGCGCGTGTGCGTGAAATGCTGCAAACCTTTCAGGCGCGCTCGCACGGCCGGGTGCGGTTTGTGGAAGTGGATGTCGAGCCGTTCTCGGAAGCCGAGGATGCAGCGGTCGAAGCGGGCGTTCAGCCCATCCGCCTCAGCCAGGGCGGCGATCCGCTCTATTTCGGCCTGAGCGGCGCCAACGCCATTGATGATCGCGTCGGCATTCCGTACCTCGCGATGGAGCGCGAGACACTGCTCGAATACGAAATCACACGACTGATCTTCGAGTTGGAGAACCCGGCGCGGACGAGTGTTGCGCTGATCACGTCTCTGCCGATCGATCCTTCGGCTGCTGACAACCCGCTCGCCGGCGCGCAATCGGTGTTCGCAACGGAGATGGGCCGGCTGCTGGATGTCACCAAGCTTGCACCGGATTTCATCGAGATTCCGGACGTGGATGTCCTCGCGATCATTCATCCGGGCGCACTGAGCCCGGCGCAGCTTTACGCCATCGATCAATTCATTTTGCGCAAGGGCCGCGCGTTCATCGCGATCGATCCGGCGTCGATGTTGTCAGAGCAGGCCGGCGGCTTCGATCCGTTCAATCCGGTCGCGCCCGCGCCGGCGAGTTCGAACTTGGCGCCTCTGATGGAGCGCTGGGGCGTGACCATGGCGCCGAGCGTTGTGCTCGACGGTGAGAACGCTCTAGGCGTCACCGTCCAAGATCCGCAAACCGGCCAGAACACCGAAGCGCCGCAGCCGCTGTTCTTCGTCGTGCCGGCGGAGGAAGGCGGGCTTAATCAGGAAGACCTGATGACGGCGTGGTTGCGCCGCGGCGTGAACTTTGGCCTTGCTGGCGGGCTCGCGACGAGCACGCGCGAAGGTGTGACCGTGACGCCTTTGGCGCAGACCAGCGGGCGGACCATGCGTTTGTCAGCGGAAGCCGCGATGATGCGGCCATCGCCTTATGAGATCATGGCGATGTGGCCGCAGAGCGGGCGCGTTGAAACCATTGCGCTGCGCCTTTCAGGATCGCTGCAGACGGCTTTCCCGCAAGGACGCCCGCCGATCCAGCAAGTGACCACCGAAGAAGGCGTGGAGACCCCGCCGCCAGCGCAAGCGGCGCCCGCGCCGAGCGCTGAGCCGTTGGCGCGCTCGGCCACGCCGGCGGAGATCGTCATTGTCGCGGATGCCGACTTCCTCGCCGATGATTTCTACATTGATCCGCGCAACGGCGCGCCGGGGGCCGACAACGCCTCGTTCGCGCTGAACGTCATGGACGTGCTCGGCGGCTCGGACGCCTTGGTGTCGCTGCGCTCGCGTTCGGAATCGGCGCGCCGCATGGGGCTCATTGACGACATGGAACGCGACGCGCAGCGCCGCATCCGTGAGAGCCAAGAACGGCTGATGACCGAGCTCGAGCGCACGGAAGGCGAACTCGCCGATCTGCAAGCGCGTGGTCGTGGGTCGGGCTTCTTCTCTGGCGATCTCGGCGCCGAGTGGACGCCGGAAGAAAGCGCCGCTGTGGAACGCTTGCGTCTGCGCGTGGCCTCCGTGCGGAGCGAGCTTCGCAACAACGAGCGCAATCTGCGCAGCGATATCGAACGAGTGGAAGCCGTGGTTGTGTTCATCAACGTTTGGCTCGCGCCGATCCTGATTGCAGGCGCCGGCCTCTTCCTCTTCTGGCGCCGGCAGCGGCGCGGGAGCGCGCGCCCATGACCACCCAATTGGCTGAGCGCCGCAAGAAGCGCACTTTGGTTCTGTTCTTGATCGCCGGCGCCCTCGTTGCGGCGGCTGCGATCATGACGGCCATCGAACAACGCTCGCTGCGCCCCGATCAGATGACCGGGCTGGTCGTGCCGGGCTTGGCGCAAAACATCAGCGGCGCAGAGCGCATCAGCATCACCAGCAACGAGGCGACCTATCGCATCGAACGCATTCAGCGCGGCGAAGAGCGCGTCTGGGTGATGCGTGACCGCGGCGATTTCCCCGTCATGGCCTCGCGTCTCGGCGAACTCACCGAAGGCCTGGAAGAGCTGCGCTACGTTCGTCGTATGACCAGCGACGATTCAAAGCACGAGCGGCTCGGCGTGACTGATCCGCGTGAGGGCGGGCGTGGCATCTTGGTTCAGATCGAGGACGGCCGTGGCGCGCTGCTGGTGAATTTGATCCTCGGTGTCCAGCCCAACGGCATGTATGTACGCCGTCCGGATGGCGATCAGACGTGGGCGGTGCGCGAGGCCGAGGACGCAGCTTTGCCGCCGCTCCGCGATGTTGCCGCTTGGCTCGAATTGCGCCCGCTCGCGGTCGAAGCATCGCGGCTAGCCCGCGTTGAAATCATCCCGCAGCAAGGCCGCGGCTATGTACTCGCGCGCGAAGCGCCGCAGGCGCCGTGGCGCTTGGCTCAACCGGCGTTGTCAGCCTTGGTGCAGTCGGCGGTGACCAGCACGGCTGAGCGGCTGACCGCGCTGTCTCCGACGGACGTGCAATTGGCTCCGGCCGTGCAGGGCGATGTTGTCGCGCGCGTGCGGGCGACAACATTTGAAGGCGTGCTGATCGATGCTGAGCTGATCACGAGTGACGGCCGGATCTGGGTGAAACTTGCCGCGCGCGCGGACTCTCCGGAGCTGGAGAACCTCGCCATGCAGATCAACAGCCGTTCTTCGGATTGGGCTTTCGCGTTGAGCGAGCGTGAAGCGTTGGCCTTAGCGCCGCCGCTCAGTGCGCTTATCCCTAGCGCCGAGTAGCGATCAGTAGCGGCTTGGCCGCGATGTGTAGGCGGCTGCCAGAATGCGGCCTCCGTTCACTTCTTGCACCAGCACAGCGCATTCGGGCTGGCAGCGTTGGCGCTCGTACCACGCCGAGCGCCCATTCCAACCTTCAAGCCGCTCGATCCAGCGAACGAGATTGTAGTGCGCCACGCTGCGATCGCGATTGGCGCCGCCTGTCACGACCACGGTCAGCGGGCCGGGATCGTAGGCGATCAACCAAACATCCGCCTCGACGGCATTGGCGCGCCCACCGACGGTGACGCGCACGCGATTGTTGCGCAGGCGCGTGATGGAAAGGTCCGGCGCATTGGCGGGCCAACCTTCGGCGCGTTGCGCGTCATAGGTCGCGCGCGCTTGGTCCCAATCGGAAGCGCTGATCTGACGGGCGCCGTTGAACACCAGCTGCGGCGTAAAGCGTCCACGCACGCGCAACGCCCGCGAGTAAGCGCGTTGACGCTCGCCGTATTCGTCGCGGGCGTAGGTGTCCTGCCAGCCGAGATAGTCCCAGATGCCGACCGGGAAGGTCAGCGCCAGCACGTTCTCCTCGCGCGCAAACATGCCGAGCAGGCGGTTGGCGCGCGGACATTGCGAGCAACCCTGACTGGTGAAGAGTTCCACCACCATCGTCGCGCGTTCGCCTTCCTGGGCGCGCGCGCTCATGGTGGTCGCCGCTAGCGCCACGAGCGCCAGAGCGAGGAGACGGCCTATCATGGGTTACACCATGGCCGGGCCGTCACGACGGTTCTAATCAAACCGCCGTGACGGAATATTTCACCCGCCTTTGGCCAATCCGCGCAGCACATAGTGAAGAATGCCCCCGTTCCGGAAGTATTCGACCTCGTTCTCGGTGTCGATCCGGCATTGGACCTTCACCTCCTCGGTTTTTCCGTCAGCGCGGGTGATCTTCAGCGTCACTTGCTGGCGCGCCGCCAGATTGGCGACATCGCCGATCGACACGGTCTCGCCGCCGGTCAGACCCAGCTGAGCCCACGACTGGCCGTCGAGGAATTGCAGCGGGATGACGCCCATGCCGATGAGGTTCGAACGGTGGATGCGCTCAAAGCTCTCGGCGACGACAGCGCGGACCCCAAGCAGGGTCGTGCCCTTAGCCGCCCAGTCCCGCGATGAGCCGGTGCCGTATTCCTTGCCGGCGAAGATAACGAGCTGCTTGCCTTCCTTCTGGTAGCGCATGGCGGCGTCGTAGATGAACATCCGCTCGCCCGACGGCTGGTGAATGGTGAAGCCGCCTTCGACGACCGAACCATCCTCGTTCTTCACCATCTGGTTCTTGATGCGGATGTTGGCGAACGTGCCGCGCATCATGACTTCGTGGTTGCCGCGGCGGGCGCCGTAAGAGTTGAACTCCGATTGCGGCACACCGTGCTCGGTGAGGTAAGCGCCGGCGGGGCTGACCTTCTTGATCGAGCCGGCAGGGCTGATGTGGTCGGTCGTGATCGAGTCGCCGAAGAGGCCGAGCACGCGTGCGTCCACAACATCCACCGGCGCTGTTGGCGTCATGCTCATGCCGGTGAAGTAGGGCGGGTTCTGCACGTAGGTGGATTTTGCATCCCAGCCATATGTGCGGCCGGCGCCGACCTTGATGCCCTGCCAATGCTTGTCGCCGTCGAACACGTTGGCGTAGCGGGTGGCGAACATTTTCGGCGTAACCGCATCGCGCACGGTCTGCTCGATCTCGGCGTTCGAGGGCCAGATATCGCGCAGATAAACCGGCTTGCCGTCCTTATCTTCACCCAGCGCATCGGTTTCGAGGTTGACGTAAACCGAACCCGCCAGCGCGTACGCGACCACCAAAGGCGGCGACGCGAGATAGTTGGCGCGTACGTCTTGGTTCACGCGGCCTTCAAAGTTGCGGTTGCCCGAAAGCACCGACGCAACGACGAGGTCGTTGTCCGCCACCGCTTGCGAAATCGCCGGCGGCAGCGGGCCGGAATTGCCGATGCACGTCGTGCAGCCGTAGCCGACGAGGTTGAAGCCCATGGCGTCTAGGTCAGCGTCGAGGCCGGCCTTGGCGAGATAGTCGGTGACCACTTGGCTGCCCGGCGCCAGTGAAGTCTTCACCCAAGGCTTTACCTTGAGGCCCTTCTTGCGCGCATTGCGGGCCACCAAGCCGGCCGCGAGCATCACGCTTGGGTTCGAGGTATTGGTGCAGGACGTGATCGCGGCGATGACGACATCGCCGTGCCCAACATCGTGGCCGGCATCAGCAACAGGCGCGCGCTTCTTGAGTTCGGCGCTCTTGCGGAATTCGTCGGCCATGACCTTGGTGAAGCCTTCAGCGACGCCGCCAAGAACAACACGATCCTGCGGACGCTTCGGTCCAGCGAGCGACGGGCGCACGTCAGCAAGTGAGAGTTCGAGCGCGTCGGTGAATTCCGGTTCTTGCTCGGTGCGCCAGAGGCCTTGCTGTTTGCAATAGGCCTCAACAAGCGCAACCCGCGCCGGATCGCGGCCCGTGGCGCTGAGATAGTCGATGGTCTTTTGATCGACCGGGAAGAAGCCGCAAGTGGCGCCGTACTCGGGCGCCATGTTGGCGATGGTCGCGCGGTCTTCGACGCTCATAGCGTCGAGGCCGGGGCCGTAGAATTCCACGAACTTGCCGACGACGCCCTTCTTACGCAGCATCTGCGTGACGGTGAGCACGAGGTCGGTAGCCGTGGCGCCTTCTTGCAATTTGCCGGTTAAGCGGAAGCCGATGACTTCCGGGATCAGCATCGAGATTGACTGGCCGAGCATCGCCGCTTCCGCTTCGATGCCGCCAACGCCCCAGCCCAGAACGCCGATGCCGTTGATCATCGTGGTGTGGGAGTCGGTGCCGACCACCGTGTCCGGATAGGCGAAGGTTTCGCCGTCAACGTCGCGCACCCAAACTGATTGGCCGAGATATTCGAGGTTCACCTGGTGGCAAATGCCGGTGCCCGGCGGAACGACGCGGAAGTCTTGGAACGCTTGCTGGCCCCAGCGCAGGAACTGATAGCGCTCAACGTTGCGCTCGTACTCAAGCTCGACGTTCTGTTTGAAGGCGCTGGCGTTGGCGAAGTGATCGACCATGACGCTGTGGTCGATCACGAGATCGACCGGCACTAGCGGGTTGATGCGCTCAGGATTGGCTCCGAGCTTGGCGGCCGCATCGCGCATGGCGGCGAGATCGACGACGGCGGGCACGCCGGTGAAATCCTGCATCAGCACGCGCGCGGGGCTGAACGCGATTTCGACTTCGTTCTTGCCTTTGTTCACCAGCCACGAGGTCATGGCGAGGATATCGGCCTTCTTCACCGCGACGCCGTCCTCGGCGCGCAGCAAATTCTCGACCAGCACCTTGAGCGACATCGGCAGTTTCGAGATGTCGCCGAGGCCGTTCGCGGAGGCGGCCTGGAGATCGAAATAGGCGTAGTTCTTGCCGCCGACGCTAAGCGTCGAGCGGGCGTTGAATGAGTTCAGAGAGGGCATGGGTATGCATCCGGCTTATGAGCTTCAGAGATGCAAACGCGTTGGGGAGCGCCCCAAATCCGGAATCAAACCGGGCGCGCGGCAGGGCTTATTTAGCGCCGTTTCCTAAAGGCGCAATTGACACCGCTGAACTCTATTTGCGAGCGAGTCGCAGCTAGCTCAGAAAGGTGACGTAGATCCACTCAAACAGGAAGATTGCGAGTGGGAACGCCGAAAGAAAAGGTAGGCCAAACAACGCGCCGACGATCGTCACGCCCCAATAATGGCCCAGCTTCGCGCCGATGGCCTGTACTAGCGACGAGAAGAAGTCGCTGATCGCGTCGATAGAGTCCGTTACTCGGATGAACAATGAGAAGGGCACTGCTTGAACCAGCGCTACTGGAAACAGGATGCCCGCTTTTGACGCCCACTTTATTGGCTTCAGATGGCAATCTTGATCGTCATCATTTTGCGCAATCGTCACCAAGCGCGCGGCGCCCATCAAGCCAAACGCAATAATCGAGATGATGTCCAACGCGATCGGCGGAATTTCGAACGGCAGCCACTGAAACAGCCAGCGTACGATTGGATAGACGAGGTTGCGGAAGGTTTCGGCGACCCAGTGCGCTTGAGCGCCGATCCAGATCAGCGCGTTTTCCACCCACGCCGGAAACTGCAGCGACCACGATAAGATGAAGGCCCAGGCCGCGTGCCAGAACGTCATCTTGCCGATGAGTGAGAACGTGCTCGCGAGCCAGCCGATCAGCGTCAGCAACGCCGAGACAATGCCGATAGCTTCCACCAAACGGCGCAGCGGCCGCGGCAGCTTATCGATCAGCTTGTCGCTGGCGTTCGCTTCACTCGTCATTACCCGCCCGTTTCGCCACGCATCGCGTTACGACGCGAGCAGATAAACGCCTTCGATGGCGAAGATCGAAATCGGAAACGATGACAGGAACGGTAAACCCGCCGTGCCCCAAACGAGCACGTTCGCCCAGAACCTACCGATGTGAGCCTTGAGCCGGTTTCTGACGACCGCGAGCACTTCGACAACGGGGCGCGAGCAGCGCACGAAGATGACGAACGGCACAACCTGCACCAGGGTCATGGGAGCAAGGATACCGGTGCTCCAAGCGAATTTCACCGGATATTCTTCGAAGTCCGGTCGCTCTTCATCTTCCGACAGCTTCAAAATCCGAATCCAGCCGATGAAACCGAACAGCGCGATCGAGATAAGGTCGATCGCGATGGGCGGCACTTCAAAGGGCAGCCACTGAAACAGCCATTGAAAGATCGGATGGAAGATTTGCCGATAGAGTTCGGCCACCCAGTGCGCTTGCGCGCCGAGCCAGCGCAGCACCTCTGAGACCCAATCTGGAAGTTGGACAGCAAAGTTGAGCAGGAACGCCCAGCACGCATCCCAGAACTGCATCTTCCCGATCAGTGAGAAGGTGCTTCCAATCCAGCCGAAGAGGGCAAAGAAGGCGCCAGCGATTTGGACGCCCTCCAGCAGACGCTGAACTGGCCAAGGCAGCTTATCGAACAGTTTCTGATGAGCGGCGACGGCGACCATCATACTCTCCCCTGCGGTTCGATATTACCGCGCAGTAATCCTGCGTGAAGCCCTAAGTTGGCGGACTCTCCTGTGAAGCGAGCGGTTTTTGGCGCGGGCCGAAGAAGCGGCCGCCGCGGGCGCGGCGCCAGCGCAGCGCCAACCAGACCAGCGGCACGACAACCACCGCAACCGGGATCAATCCGGCGATGAGATAGATGATAGTGGCGAAGCCGCCGACAATGACGCCTAGGAAGTCGGCGAAGGCGCGGCGCAAGGGCTCCATCGTGTCGCTGCCGAGCGGGCGGGGCGCCGACTGATATTGGATGTTGAGCTCCGACATCGAAACGCGCGTGCGCATGACCGTCAGGTTCGATTGGATCGCATCCAACTCACCTTGCACACGCGCCAATTCGCGCTCAACTTCGAGCAAATCCGCCAGCCGCCCCGGCCGCGAGCGCAACAACGCCTGCAAGCGGTCACGCAAAGCGGTGAGGGCGCGTTGGCGCGCTTCGGTGTCGACGATTTGGCGGGTCAAATCTTCGGTGTTCAACGTCTGCTGAACGATGCGCCCGTTGGCGGCTTCAACCTGGTTGGCCATCCCGTCCATGAATTGGCGCAGCCACTGCGGTTCGCCGCGCAGCGAGACATAGCCCTGCATGTGCGCATTCGGGTCGCCGCTCTTGTTGGAGCCGATCAATTGGCAAAGGCGCGGTCCCGCGCTTTGGCAGGCCGCGACGTGCGCGTCGACGACGCCCGCCAACCGTTGGCTCGGGAGTTCGAGGCCCATGCCGTAGGTGTAGGCGAGATAGAGGATGGGTGAGGCCGTCCCGCCGCCTTGCTGAGGCGGTTGGCCGGGTTCGACCCGCCCGTCGGCTGGCGGCGGCGAGGCTTGCGGCGCCTCCGCGCCGGCGACGGCGCGCTGCGCCATGTCGGCGTCTGTCGCATAGGACTCTGCGGGGGCCGACGCCTCTTCGGTCGCCACTTGTTGGCCACACCCGGCAAGCGCCAGGGCTAGGATCGCGCCCGCAACAATTCTGAGCATCGCAGCCTCCCTCCGCGATTACCAAGGCCCGCCTTGGCGGATGACGCAAGCCTTTCTAGAACCGGGGCCGCAATATGAACGGCTCCGGACCTTTCCAAGACAAACCGGCTCTAGAGGCGGAATCTTTGACGCTGTCGCGCGGCGAGCGCGTGTTGGTGCGCGATTTGAGCTTTGCGGCCGGGCCGGGCGAGTACGTCGAAGTCCGCGGCGGCAACGGAAGCGGCAAGACCACGTTGCTGCGCGCGCTGGCGGGTTTCGTGAAGCCGCGTGCGGGAGCCGTGCGTTTCGTCCATGTCGAAGAACCGGCGTTGGCGATGCATTATCTGGGGCACGCAAACGGACTAAAGCCCGGCGCCACCGTGTTGGCGCACGTGCGTTACTGGCGGGCGCTGCTGGGCGCCGAGACGGCGGCGCGGGATCTGAGCACGATCGCGTCGTTCGGCTTGACGCGGCAAGCGGAGCTCCCCGCGCGTGTTTTGAGTCAGGGCCAGGCGCGGCGCCTGGCGCTCTCGCGCCTTGATGTGGCGCATCGCCCGATCTGGTTACTCGACGAACCTGCTGCCGGGCTCGACGCCGATGGCCGCGCCATGTTCGCCGCGTTTGTTGACGCCCATCGCCAGAACGGCGGCGTCGTTATCTCGGCTGTGCATGAGCCGCTCGGCCCCGCGCCGTCGCAGACACTGACGTTGGGCGCATGAGCGCGTTCCTTGCGACGTTCAAACGCGATGTGGCGTTGACTTGGTCGGGCGGCGGCGCGCTTGCGCCGCTTGGCTTTTTCTTCGGCGCGACATTGTTGGCGCCGCTCGCAATGGGGCCGGAGCGCGCGCTGCTCGAAAGCGCGGGCCCGCCCTTGGTGTGGATCGCCGCTGCGCTCGCAGTGTTGGTGACGCTCGAACGGCTCTTCCAAGCAGACCTTGAAGACGGCTCACTCGATCAAATGCTTTTGTCGTCGGCGCCGCTGGAAATGCTGGTGCTCGCAAAAGGCGCGGCGATGTGGTGCGTCATCGGTTTGCCGCTGGCGCTGGCGGGAGCGCCAGCCGCGATCGCGCTCCAGGCGCCGATTGCGCTCATCCCGGCGATTGTACTCAGCCTCGCGCTGGGCACGGCGGCCTTTATCGGCATTGGACTTGTCGGCGCGGCTGTCACCGCCGGTGTGAAGCGCGGCGGCGTTTTGATCGCGCTCATTGTGCTGCCGTTTTTTGCGCCGCCTATCATTTTTGGCGCGGCGGTGGCCGGGGGCGACCAAGTGGCCGCAGCTTTATCGATCTTGGCGGGATGTGCGCTCGGCGCGATAGCGCTGGGGCCGATCGCGGCTGCGGCGGCGTTGCGGCTGCAGGCTGAATAAGAGGTGTCACAATGCCCACTGCTGTTCAGCCCCTGCAGCTGATACTTGAGCAGCTTCGATGCTGAGTTATCTCGCCAACCCCGCTCGCTTCATGGCCTTTTCGGCCTGGGCCGCGCCGATCTTCATCGCTGTGGCGGTGATCGCATTTGCCGTTGGCGTGCCTTGGGGTCTCGCTTTCTCGCCAGCGGATTACCAGCAGGGCGAGACCGTGCGCATCATGTACGTGCACGTGCCTGCCGCTTGGTGGTCGATGGGTGTGTACGCCTTCATGGGCGTTGCAAGCTTTGTCGGGCTCGTATGGCGTCACTCATTGGCTGACGTCGCCGCGCGCGCCGCCGCGCCGATTGGCGCTACGTTCGCCGCTATCTGTCTCATCACCGGCTCGCTGTGGGGCGCGCCAACGTGGGGAACGTGGTGGGAGTGGGACGGGCGTCTCACATCCATGCTGGCGCTCTTCATCATCTATCTCGGCTACATTGCGCTGTGGAGCGCGATCGATGACGAGGAAAAAGCGGCGCGACTCGCGGCGATCCTTTGCCTCGTCGGCCTCATCAATCTGCCGATCATCAAGTTTTCGGTCGATTGGTGGAGCACGTTGCACCAGCCAGCGAGCATCATGCGCTCCGGCGGCTCGGCCATTCACCCAAGCATGCTCGGCCCGCTGCTGACGATGGCTGGCGCCTACCTCGCCTTGTTTGCCGGGTTGCTGCTGATGAATATGCGCGCCGCCGTGTTTCGCCGGCGTGTCGAAGCGGCGCGGCTGCGGGGAGGCGAAGCGTGATCGAGGGCGGTTGGAGCTTTGTATACGCAGCTTACGGCGTAGGCGGCGTTGCGCTGGCTGGTCTGGCGGTGATCGTTGTGTTGCGGCTGCGCTACTGGGCTAAGCGCGCTAAGGATTTGGGCCGCTGATGAACCGCATAGCGGCATTCGCCCCGCTGTTGGTGCTGGCTGTCGTGATTGTCGCGGCGGCAGTGATGCTGTTGCGTGGCGGAGAGCGCGAGAACTTCGCCACCGGCATGGTTGGGCGCCAAGCGCCGGCGCTTGTGATGGAGCAACTCGGCGGCGGCGAGCCGGTGCGCACGGAAGCTTTGGCGGGACGGCCTTACCTCATCAATGTCTTCGCCTCTTGGTGCACGCCGTGCCGCGCTGAGCATGCGCAATTGATGGAGCTTAAGCGCCAGGGCGTCACCATCGTGGGCGTTGCTTACAAAGACGCGCCCGAGGACACGGCGGCCTTCCTGCTGGAACTCGGCAATCCATTTGAAGTCGTCGGCATGGATCCGGGGGGCCGCATGGGCCTTGAGCTTGGCGTCACCGGCGCGCCGGAGACCTTTGTGATCGGCCCCGATGGTGAAATCCGTGCGGCTTATCGCGGGGCGATTACGCCGGAAGTCCTACGCGATCAGATTTTGCCGGCGCTGCGGCGCTAACGGCGCGGCTTGCGCGCGCTGTTCTTGCCGTCTTTCTTCTTGCTCTGATCCTTGCGGGTGCGCTTGGCCTGACGCTTTTGTTCGCGATCAGCGCGGTCGGCAGCTTCGTCGGAAATCTTGGCGAGCTTGGTCAGCGTGTTGAGAAACGTGCGCCGTTTGGTGCGCGGCAGGGCGTCCAAGATCGCAGCGTCGGCGGCGCGTGCGTGATGTGTGGCCGCCGCCAACAACGTAACGCCCGCCGCCGCCAGCCGTACCGAACGGGCGCGGGCGTCGAGCGTGGAGGCCACGCGCGTGATCCAACCGCGCGACTCCATCCGGTTCATCATGTCGGCCATGGTGGATCGATCGACACCGGTGGCGCGTACAAGATCGCTCTGGCTCAAGCCCGGCGATTCAGCGATCGCCGCCAGCACCGCGAACTGGCGCAGCGTGACGCTGTCACCCACCAATTGCGTAAAACGATCAGATGCGAGCTGCTCTGCCCGGTGCAGCAAGTGACTGGGCGAAGTCGCCAGCCGGTAGGCCTCGGACTCAGGAAGGTCCGACATCGACCGCGCCATAACTCGCCGCTCCCAAAAGCGGGCGGAGATTAACGCCACTGCGTGAACGTTCAATCATGTGTTCGAGCCTGGTTCTCCAGAAAGGCGAAATTCTGGCGCTCGATGCGAATTTATTGCGAAGGCTGCGTCGGTTCCGGCGCCGGCTCTGACGCTTCATCATCGTCTTCGCGGTGATGCTTCAACACGATTGGCGTGTTCAACGCGGCGAACGCGATGGTGAGCGGGAAGACGATGAAGGGTCGCGAGTTCAGCCAGAAATCGAAATCCTGCGTTGTGCGGATGATTTCGTTGAGCACCGCCTGAAACACGAAGAACGCGCACCAGCGCAACGCCAGGATGGTCCAGATTTTGTCAGGCAGATTGAAAGCGTGCCCAAACAGCAGTTTCCAAACGTTCTGGCGAATGGCGAGCGAGAAGAGGATCGCCACCACGTAGAAGCCGTATGTGAAGGTGGGCTTCACTTGAATGAAGGTCTGATCGCGCAGCGCCAGCGTCAGCCCGCCGAAGGCGACAACAATCACGCCGGTGACGATGAGGACGGGCGGGATCTTGCCCGACCTGACTTTGCAATAGGCGATAGCCGCCAGCACTGCAGCGATGAAGATGGCCGTGGCGATATAAACGGCGTTCTCCTTCGTCGCCTCGATGCGCTGCAGCACATTGAACGAGACGACGAAGATGATGATCGGCCCGAGGTCGATCAGCAGCTGATTGGCGCCGCCAGCTTTGTCTTTCGGCTTGGCGGTGGCGAGGGGTGTCAGTTCTTCGGTCATTGGCGCAGGTGATACGGCAAACCGCCCCGGTCAGACCAGCCGCTTGCGCTGAATGGCGTTTCCGGCGCAGATCAGGGGCTAGATTTGGGAGTGTCAGATGCGGCTGGCTGGGATTTTGGCGCTTGGGCTGTTGGCGGCATGCGCAAGTGCGGAGGCGCCAGCGCCGGCGGGTGGCGCGCCCGCTCTATCCACGCAGGAGATTTTGGATCAGTCGCCAGCCTCCGATTGGCGCCCGCTCGACCCCGAGAACACAATCTACATGGAGCTGCCGCAAGGGCGGGTCATTATTGAACTTGCGCCGCACTTTGCGCCCAACCACGCCGCCAACATCCGAACGTTGACGCGCGCCGGCTATTTCAACGGCAGCGCCATCCTACGCTCGCAGGACAATTACGTGGTGCAGTGGGGCCGGGCGGACGATGATCCGGCTCCGCGCGGCGGCGCCGCCGATACGGTCGCGCACGAGATCACGCGCCCGTCTTCGAGCGTTCCGTTCTCACGCTTCGTCGACCCCGACACCTACGCGCCGCAAGTTGGTTTCAGTGACGGCTTCCCCGCCGCACGCGCTGGCGGTGAGACGTGGCTGGCGCATTGCTACGGCATGGTCGGTTCCGGCCGTGGCGATGGGCTCGACAGCGGCAGCGGAGATTCACTCTACGCCGTGAACGCAACACCGACGCGCAACCTTGATCGCAACATTACTTTGGTTGGCCGCGTGGTGCAGGGCATGGACATCTTGTCGACGTTCCGGCGCGGGACGGGTCCGCTCGGCTTCTATGAAACGGCCCAGGAGCGCACGCCCATCCGCACCGTGCGTGTCGCTGCTGATGTGCCGGCGGCGGAGCGCACCAATCTGGAAACGCTACGCACAGATAGCGCGACGTGGGCGCGGTTGGTGGATTCACGCCGCACGCGGCGGGATTCATTCTTCAGCGCAAACCCGGTCAACCGGCTGAACGTGTGCAATGTCAGCGCGCCGGTGCGGGCGATCCGCGCTAACTGAGGCCCACCAAAGCGCGTGAGAAGCTTTGCGCATCGAACGGCTGCAAATCTTCGGCCTTTTCGCCGACGCCGATAAAATGAATCGGTATCGCGTGGCGCTGAGCGACGGCGACCAAAACGCCGCCTTTGGCGGTGCCGTCGAGCTTGGTCATGACCAGGCCAGTGATCTCCGTGACTGAGCGAAAGCTCTCCACTTGCGAGAGCGCGTTCTGACCAACCGTCGCGTCGAGCACGAGCAGGGTCTCATGCGGCGCATCCTCGTCGATCTTGCGCATAACGCGGATGATCTTGGCGAGTTCGGCCATCAGCTCCGACTTGTTTTGCAAGCGCCCGGCGGTGTCGATCAGGGCGACGTCGGCGTTCTCTTCCTTGGCGCGCTTCACCGTTTCGAACGCCACGCCTGCCGCGTCCGCGCCTTGCGACGAAGCGACGAAGGCGGCCTCGCTGCGATCAGCCCAGACCTTAAGCTGCTCAATCGCGGCGGCGCGGAAGGTGTCGGCGGCGCCGATGATCACCTTGGCGCCGGCGTTGGTCAGGTTGTGGGCGAGTTTGCCGATCGTCGTGGTTTTGCCTGAGCCGTTGACGCCAATAACGAGCACGATGCGCGGCTTGATCCCGTCGGTCAGATCGAGGTGCGCTTCGCGTGGTTTCAGAATGCGCGCCACTTCGCTTGCAAGCGCTTCGCGCGCTTCGTGCTGGCCGTTCTCTTTGCTGAAGCGCTGATCGGCCAAGGCGCTGGCGATGCGCGAGGCGGCCGCCGCGCCCATGTCCGATGCGATCAGCACTTCCTCGAGTTCAGCGATGTCGTCCGCTTCAAGCTTTTCCTTGGTGAACACCGAGGTAAAGCTGTCGGCAAGTTTGGCCGACGATTTGCGTAGGCCGTCGAACAAGCCTTTCGCCTGTTCGGGCGCGGCTTCCTCTGGCTTTTTCTTCTTATCGAACAGCCCCCAGATCATGCCGGGACGCCGATCAAATGTTGGCCGTGATGCGCGGTGAAGCGCAGGCGTTGAAAGCCATCGCTGGCGCCCTCGAAGCGAACCGGCGTGAAGTCAGGCAAGCGGGCAAATCCTTGGCGTTCAATGACGACGACGGCTTCGCGGCCGATCCAGGCGTCGAGATGGCGTGTGAGCGCGGTTGATGCAATGTCGCGCAGGCGCGCGGCGCGTTCCTTGATCAGACGCCGGTCGAGTTGCGGCATGCGCGCCGCAGGCGTGCCTTCGCGCGGGCTGAACGGAAAGGCGTGCACGTAGGCGAGGCCGCATTCGTCCACGATCGACAATAGATTGGCGAAATGCTCGTCCGTCTCCGTCGGGAAGCCGGCGATAAGGTCGGCGCCGAGCGCGATCTCGGGCCGTGCGGCCTTGAGGCGGGCGCAAAGCTCGATCGCTTGCGCACGCGAATGGCGGCGCTTCATACGCTTGAGGATGAGGTCGTCGCCGTGTTGCAGTGAGAGATGCAAGTAGGGCGCAACGCGATCGTTTTGCGTGACCAGGTCGAAGAGCTGTTCGTCCATCTCGATCGCGTCGAGCGACGACAAACGCAACATCGGCAGGTCTGGCACGAGTTTGAGGATGCGCGCAACCAGCGCGCCGACTTGCGGCTGGCCGGGCAAGTCTGCACCCCACGAGGTGAGATCAACGCCGGTCAGCACAACCTCGGGCACACCGTTTGCGGCGAGGCGGCGGATTTGCTCAACCACATCGCCCGCCGGCGCCGAGCGCGAATTTCCACGGCCGTAGGGGATGATGCAGAACGTGCAACGATGATCGCAGCCGTTCTGCACTTGCACGTAAACACGCGTGCGTTCGCTGAATCCGTCGATCAGATGTGACGCGGTTTCGCGGACAGCCATGATGTCCGCAACGTCGACACGCGCATGCGGCGCCGGCGCAAAACTTTCAGCCCGCATCTTCTCGGCGTTGCCGATCACGCGGCTGACTTCCGGCATCGCCGCGAAGCTCTCCGGATCAATCTGCGCGGCGCAGCCGGTGACGATGATTTCCGCATCGGGCCGCTCGCGGCGCGCGCGGCGAATGGTTTGACGCGCTTGGCGCACAGCTTCGTTGGTCACTGCGCACGTGTTGATGATGATGGCGTTGCCAAGCGCAGCCTCGCTCGCGAGCGCGCGCATGGCCTCGCTTTCGTAAGCGTTGAGGCGGCAGCCGAGCGTCAGAATCTCGACATCCGCGTGCGGTGGCTTCACGGGCGCGTTCATCGTGTTGTGGTCAGGTGAGCGTGTGTGGCGCCGAGGTCAAGCGCGGCAAATGAAAAGCCCCGCGGGTGCGACCCGCGGGGCTTAAACTCTGATCTGCGGAGCAGCTTATTCAGCAGCTTCGCCGACGAAATCTTCTTCGCGGGCGCCGCCGGCGCGTTCAGCGATACGGGCCGACTTACCGCGGCGATCGCGGAGGTAGTACAGCTTCGCGCGGCGGACCTTGCCGCGACGGACGACTTCGATCGAATCCACGGTCGGCGAGTAGAGCGGGAACACGCGCTCGACGCCTTCGCCGAAGCTGATCTTGCGGACGGTGAAGTTGGCGTTGAGGCCTGCGCCAGAGCGGGCGATGCAGATGCCTTCATAGGCCTGCACGCGTTCACGATCGCCTTCCTTAATCTTGACGTTAACGCGCAGCGTATCGCCCGGATCGAAAGACGGGACGGTCTTGCCCTTGGTGATGCGGGCGACTTCTTCTTGTTCGAGCGTCTGGATCAGGTTCATCGGCACTACCGGAGCGCACAGGCTAATGGCCGGCGCTTCCTCTTGGAAACCACGGGAAAGCGGGGCGTATAAGGGAAGCGGCTGGCCCTGTCGAGGGGCAAACAGTCAGCTTTTGCGGCAGGTCAGCCGGCCGCACTTGGCGCGCAGCCGACAAAAGTCAGCAGGGCCCCGCCCGCAGGTGGGCGGATGCGCAGGATGGCGTGGTCCCCGGCGCGGCCAATCTGCAATGCGATGTCGTGCCCGGCGGCGTCCCGCACGCCAATGAGGCCCTGCGCTTCGTCCAATACCGCAATCGCACCGATGCCGCTCTGGAACCAGGTCAGGTCCGGCGGCGGGAAGAAATAGACCCAGGCCGGGTCATCGCCGGTAGGGACAATCAGCAGGCCACGCAGTCCGCGCACCCGCGCTAACGATTCAGGGTTGAGCACCGGGGGCAGGCCGGCCTCGATAGCGACCATCTCCTCAACCGCGCCGCTACAAGCGGTTTGGATTGAAGCGTTGGACACCGGCCCTGCGACCGGCCGCCAGATCGCTGAGAGCGCTTCGGAGGCGCGTTGCACCGGAGCGGCGTCTTGCGCCGCCACGGGTGTTGCGAACAGGCAGGCGAGGGCGAAGAGGATCTGGCGCATGATCAATCGCCGGAGCGAGTGCCCTTCAAATCTGGCCGTCTTTGGGCGGTCAGCCGCTCACGCTCAGCCCGGCGCCACGCCTCGATCTTGGCGTGGTTGCCCTCAAGCAGCACGTCAGGGATCGCGTGGCCCTCCCATTCGCGCGGCCGCGTGTATTGCGGGTGCTCAAGCAAGCCGTCGCTAAAACTTTCTTCAACCGTGGAACTCGCATTGCCGAGCACGCCCGGCAGCAGCCGCACGCATGCCTCAAGCAGCACCATTGCCGCCGCCTCGCCGCCGGCGAGCACGGCGTCGCCGACCGCCACCTCTTGCATGCCGCGCGCCTCGATGACGCGCTCGTCCAAACCTTCAAAGCGGCCGCAGAGCACGATAACGCCCGGGCCAGCCGCCCACGTTTGCACCATCTCCTGGCTCAGCTGGTTGCCGCGCGGTGACAGATAGATGAGCGGGCGCGCGTTGCGCGGGATGGAGTCGATCGCCGCCGCCGCGACATCAGCGCGGATCACCATTCCGGCGCCGCCGCCGGCGGGCGTGTCATCTACATTCTTGTGCGGTCCAAGGCCGAAATCGCGCAACTGCACTGTGTCGAGCGACCATGCGCCCTCGCGCAAAGCCTTGCCGATCAGCGAAATGCCGAGCGTGCCCGGAAATGCTTCCGGAAAAAGGGTGATGACGGACGCGGCGAACATTGGCTCACCGTACGGCGGGCAAGCTTACTTGCCCACCGGCTCCGGCGCGGGCGGATCAATCACGACGCGTTTGGCGGCGAGATCGACGTGCGGGACGGTTTCTCGCGTGAACGTGACGCGCACGTTCGGGCCGCCATTCGGCGGCTTGTATTCGAGAATGTCGCCAGCGCCGAAATTCCACACCGCGACGATGTCGCCGAGCACCGCGCCGTCGAGTGTTTCGGCGCGCGAGCCGAGCAGATCAACGACGTAGAACTCGTCCTCAGCCGTCGCCGGCAGATTGGCGCGCGGCACGAAGAGCTTTTGGCCCTTCATCGCTTCGGCCTGTTCGCGGGTTTTGACTTCCGGCGCGACGACAGCAACGCCGTCCTTCAAGGCGCGCCAACTCTTCGGCTTCAACAGCACTTTGCCGTCTTCGCCATAGAGTGGGCCGTACGAGATCACGCCTTCGCTCTTGTCGGTGAAGGCGCGCAGGCGCACTTCGCCTTTGACGCCGAACGCGCCGGCGATGGCGCCGACCATGACCAAGCCCTTGGCGCTGCCGGCTTTGCCTTTGAAGGCAGGCACGGCTTGAGAGTCACCCACGGTTTCGGGCTCCGATGTTGGCTTGGGCGCAGCGAGCGGTTTCGGCGCTACGGCGCGCGGCGGCGTCACGATCGGCGTGCGCGCAATGGGTTGGGCGCGGCCGGCGGCGACAGCCAGCGGCTTCGACGGGATCGGGCCGGCGAACGCGGCGGCCACTGGCGCGAGCTTCGGCGGCTTCGGCGCTTTGACCTTCGGGGCCTTCGGCTCTTTCGGCGGCTTTTCTGCCTTCACCTTCGGCGCGGGTTCGACCGGCTTCGCTTCCGGCGCCGCCTTAGTCTTGGCGGTAGGCTTCTTGGCTTCGACCTTCGGCTCTGGTTTCGCCTTGGCTTTGGGTTCGGGCTTAGCCGCCTCGACCTTGGTTTTGGCCGCAGCCTTAGGGGCCGGCTTTGCGGCCGACTTTGGCTCTGGCTTGGCCGCCGTCTTGGGCGGCGCCTTGGCTTTGAGATCCGCTTTGGGCGCCGGTTTGGCTTCCGGCTTCTTTGCGACCGCTGGCGCCGGCTTGGCCGGCTTTGCGGCGGCCTTGGCGGGTGTCGGCGCCGGCTTCGCAGCCGCCTTCGGGACAGCCGCAGGCTTTTTCGCCGGCGCCTTGGCCGGCGCAGCTGCCTTCTTGGCCGCCTGGGGGGCGTCCCGACGCGCCGCCGGCGCCGCCTTCTTGGCGGGCGCCGGTTTGGCCGCGGGCGCCGCGGCCTTTTGCTTGGTCAAAGCGGACTTCTTCTCAGCCAAGGGTTTCTTACGCCTCCGGAGTGGCCTCGCCGGCAGACGCCGCCTTCGCGCGTTCTTCAGCGCGTTCGGTCATCTTCTTGCCCGGCTGGGCCTTGTTGGGGTTGTTGCGGGCTTCACGCTTCTTGACGCCAGCCTGGTCCAGGAACCGCGCAACGCGGTCGGTCGGCAGGGCGCCCTTCGACATCCACTCTTGAATCCGATCGAGCTTCAGGAGGACCCGGTTCGGATCGTCCGACTTCAGGATAGGGTTGTAGGTGCCGACTTTCTCGATGAAACGCCCATCACGCGGGCTGCGGCTGTCCGCTACCACGATTGAGTAATATGGGCGCTTCTTGGCGCCGCCGCGGGCGAGACGGATTTTCAGGGACATTCTAACGCTTCTCCTTTGAACTCTTAGCTTTTTTTGTTGCTTCCGGGAAGTCCCGGCAGGCCGCCAGGCAGTCCTGGCAAGCCGGAAGGGTTAAGACCCGGCAGGGATTTGCCGGACCCTAGTTGTTTGAGCGCCTCGGGGTTGGGCATGCCGCCCCCCCCCATACCGGGCATGCCGAAGGGCATTTTGCCCTTGCCCATGGCCTTGGCCATGTCGGCCATGTTGCGGTGCATTTTTAGGAGGCGGTTCACCTCCACAACTTCGACGCCAGCGCCCTTAGCGATGCGGGCCCGGCGGCGGCCGTTCAGAAGATCCGGCTTGGCGCGCTCGGCCTTCGTCATCGAGCGGATGATGGCGATCTGGCGGTGGATCTGTTTGTCGTCGAGCGCGGCTTCGTTGATCTGATTTTTCATTTTCTGAACGCCTGGCAACATGCCCATGACGCCCTTCAAGCCGCCGATCTGGATGAGCTGACCCAGCTGCTTTTCCATGTCGTCGAAATCGAAGCGGCCCTTGGCCAGCTTCTTGGCCATCTTCTCCGCTTCTTCGCGGTCGACGTTTTCGACGGCTTTTTCGACGAGGCCGACAATGTCGCCTTGTCCCAAGATGCGGCCGGCGACGCGTGGTGCGTCAAACGGCTCAAGCGCTTCGGCGCGCTCGCCCATGCCGAGGAACTTGATCGGCAGACCAGTGACGGCGCGCATCGAAAGCGCGGCGCCGCCGCGGCCATCGCCGTCAGCGCGGGTGAGCACGAGGCCGGTGAGCGGTAGGCGTTCGTTGAAGCGCTTGGCGGTTTCAACCGCGTCCTGGCCGGTGAGACTATCCGCGACCAGCAGCACTTCGCCAGGTTTGGCGATCTGCGCGATGGAGGCGGCCTCATCCATCATCTCGTCGTCGAGCGTGGTGCGGCCGGCGGTGTCGAGGATGAGAACGTCGTGACCGCTGAGGCGCGACGATTGCAGCGCGCGCTTGGCGATGTCTTGCGGACTTTGGCCTGCAACGATCGGCAGAACGTCGACGCCAATGGTTTTGCCGAGCGTGGCCAATTGCTCCATCGCCGCCGGGCGGCGCGTGTCGAGCGAGGCCATAAGTACGCGCTTCTTTTCGGTCTTCGACAGGCGCAGCGCGAGTTTGGCGGTGGTGGTGGTTTTGCCCGAGCCCTGGAGGCCGGCCATCATGATGACGTTCGGCGGCTCGCCGTGGACCCGCAGACCCTCGGGCGGGCCGTTGCCGCCGAGTGTTTCGACGAGCGCGTCATAGACGATCTTCACGACCTGCTGGCCGGGCTTCACCGCCTTGATGACGGATTCGCCTACCGCCTCGGTTTTGACCTTGGCGATGAAATCCTTGACCACCGGCAGCGCGACATCGGCCTCAAGCAGGGCCACGCGCACCTCCCGAAGTGCACTTTCGACGTCAGCATCCGACAGCGCACCGCGGCCGGTGAGCTTGTCGAGTACGCCGCCTAAGCGTTCTGTCAGGGCCTCAAACATCGTTTCTCCGTGCGCCAAAAGCAGTTTTACCCCGCCGGACGATCACGTCGGGCGGGGTGCCTCGCCAGCCTCCCGACCCTCATATGGGTCATGTGCCGGGCAAAGCGCAGCTCAGGGCTAGCGCAAGGGCGCGTCTTTAGCGGTCCGGGCGGTAAGCGTCAAACGCCAAGCCGCCGCGCCACCTCTTCCCCGATCGCCAAAGATGAGGTGAGGCCGGGGCTTTCGATCCCGAAGAGGCAGATCAGGCCCGCGACGCTGTCCTCAATGACGAAATCGCCTTGCGCTTGACCGGGGCCATGGAGCTTCGGCCGAATGCCTGAATAGTCGGGCGCGAGGGCGCCGTCCGGCAGATTTGGCCAGAAGCGTCGGATGGTTCCGTAAAAGCTTTCCGCGCGGGCGGGATCGACGCTGTAGTCCTCGTGCTCAACGAACTGCAGGTCTGGCCCGAAACGCGCCACGCCACCCAGGTCGCGCCGATAGTGGGTGCCGAGCGCGCCGGGGATCGGCGGCGGGTAGATGAGGCGCGCGAACGGGGCTTTGGCGCCCTGCAATGCGAAGTAACTGCCTTTTCCAAAATGCAGCGGCGGAATCCGCTCCGCGGCAAACCCCTCGATGGCGCCGGCGCAACTTTGTGCGCCGAGGCCGGCGGCGTTGATGAGCCATCGTGCGCTGATGGTGGTGGGCGCTTCGCCGCCCACTCTGATGCTCCACCCTTCCGAAGTCGGCGTAGCGCCCAGAAAGGGTGATTTCAGCACGACCGCGCCGCCATGCGCTTCGATCTCGCCTTCAAGCGCGTCCATGTAGCCGTGCGCGTCGAACACGCCGCTTTCGCGCGATTCCAGCGCCGCGACGGCGTTGAGTTCAGGCTCAAGCGCGCGCGCTTCGCCGCCCTCCAACCAGCGGACGCCTTCGACGCCGTTGGTCTCTGCTTGCGCGGCGAGGCGCTGCAGCGCTGGCAGCTCACTCGCTTCGGTGGCGACGATCAGCTTGCCGCATTTGTCATGCGGTACGTTGTGCGCGGCCAGAAATCCGTAGAGCGCCCGGCGGCCCTCGACGCACAAGCGCGCCTTCAACGACCCGGTGGCGTAATGCAGCCCCGCGTGAATGACCTCGGAATTGCGCGAGGAGACGCCGGCGCCGATGCGCGCCTCGCGCTCAAGCACCAGCACGCCCTGGCCGCGCCGCGCCAGCGCGTATCCGCAAGCAAGGCCAACAGCGCCAGCGCCGATGATGACGGCGTCGAAATCGCTCATTTTGGCTCCAAATCGCGCGCGGCGGGGTTAATCCAGCTTAAGCTTCGTAATCATCTTTCTGGTTCCGGTTAATCTAAACGCAAGCCTCCAGCCGCTAATTTTGAGTCTGCTGGTAGAGGTTTGTTGTGATCAATTTTCAAGATCCAACGATGTTTGCTGCTGCGCGGGCTCACGTTTCGAGTTGGCGTTGGCGCATGGGCGTGGGCACGCTGTTCGCGGTGGGCGCGTCGTTCGTGCTTGAGTCGTTCGCGGTAGGGTTCGGCTGGTTCTTGGCCGTCATGCTCTCGAACGGCTTCGACGCCATGCTCGGGCAAAGCTATCTGGAGACGCGCGGCCAGAGCGAGCGCCGTACCTCTGGCGCTCTGTTTGTCTGGGGCTGTGCGTTCTCGATCGCGATCTTTTCTGCAATGACGCTGCACCTCGCGGCACATGGCGGCGGGCCAGGGCGCATTCTGTCCGCGCTAATGGCAGCGAGCGCGCTTGTCAGCGTCATGCTGTTTCTGTTTCAAGCGCCAGCGTTCATGCTGATTACCGCAGCGCCGGCAACGTTGTGCTTGCTGGTGATGGCGTTCATGCCATTCCAGCCCGGTCCGGCGGACGCACTGATGGGCGCGATCGGAGCCGCATGCGGCGCCGCGGGTTTCTTGGCCTACGTTGTTCGCGCCGCGCTTTACAATGGCCGCATGGTCACCGGTCTGCGCGACGCCAACCGGCAGGCGAAAGAACGCGCGCTGGAGGCTGAGACCAAGCGCGCCGAGGCCGAAGAGGCCAATCGCGCCAAGTCGGAATTTCTCGCGGTGATGACGCACGAACTGCGCACGCCGCTGAACGCCGTGATCGGTTACGCTGAGATCATCAACGAAGATCTTGTCGCCGAAGGGCGCGCCGAACTAGCCGATGACGCCACCAAGATCACCAACTCGGCGCGGCATCTTCTCGGTTTGATCGACCAGATCCTCAATCTTTCCAGCATCGACGCCGGCCAGGAAGGCCTGGCGCCGCGTGAGCTGGATGTACGCAAAGTGATCGAAGAAGCGGTGGCAGCGGCGCAAGACGAAGCACGCGCCAACGGTAATCGCATTTCGCTTCGCGTTGCGGGCGGCGCGGAGGCGGCGCACACGGATGGCGCGAAACTGGCAGTGTGCCTCGCGGCGGTCATCTCAAATGCAGTGAAGTTCACGTCCAACGGGCTCATCGCAATCACTGCGGAGCCCGATGTCGTCGAAGGCCGCGACTATCTGCTGATCGCCGTGTCCGACACCGGCGTAGGTATCGCGGCGGAAGATCTGCCGCGCGTGTTCATGCCGTTCACGCAGCTCGATGGTTCGAGCACCCGCGCGAAAGGCGGCATGGGGCTCGGCCTTTCCATCGCCCAACGTATCGCCGGAGCGCTCGGCGGCGAATTGAGCGCAACCAGTGAGGTCGGTGTCGGTTCAACGTTCACGTTGAGGGTGCCGTCGCGGCTTGCTTCTGGCCAGGCGCTGAAGGCGGCGGCCTAGAAGGTGACCCCGCCCCTCCCACTTGGGGAGGGTACGCGCAGTCAGCGGGGGGAGGGTAAGACCGCGCTGCGGGGACTGCCAAAATAACGGCCAACACCCGCTTCGGTTCCTGAGCAGTTGTCGCACCCCGCTAGTGTTTCTAATATGGACGCACACATCTGATAGATTGCGTCTATGAGCGACCGTATCCCCGCCTCTTCAATGCCGACCCTCCGGCAATTGCAGTTCCTGATCGCGCTACGGGCCGAAGGAAGTTTCGTCGCCGCCGCCGAAGCGGTTGGGGTGACGCAGCCAACGCTCTCAGCCGGCATCAAGGATTTGGAGACGACCCTCGGGGCGGTGCTCGTCGAGCGCGGTCGGGCAGGCGCGGTGCTGACGCCCGCGGGCGAAGAGGCGGTCGATCGCGCGGCGCGCGCCATGAGTGAGGTGGAGGAGATGGTGCGTGCGGTGCAGGCTGCGGGCGTGCCCCTCTCCGGCACGTTCAAGCTCGGCGCCATTCCAACGATCGCGCCGTTCCTGTTGCCGCGGGCGTTGCCGATCCTGAAGAAAAAGTACCCGAGCCTGCGCCTGCAGATGCGCGAGGATTTGACTAGCCGATTGGTCGATGCGCTGCGCATGCGCACGCTCGACGCGGCCATCATCGCTTTGCCCTACGAGGCGAGCGGCATCAGCACGGCGCCGATCGCAGAAGACGAGTTCTTGGTGCTGACGCCGGACGATCACCCGCTGGCGAAACGCAATGATCTTTCGCCTCAGCATCTCAAAGGCGAAGACCTGCTCCTCTTAGAGGACGGCCACTGCCTGCGTGATCACGCGCTTTCCGCCTGCAAACTCGCGCCTTCGCGGCGCAGCGCCGAAGTCGGCGCAACGAGTTTGCATACGCTGGTGCAGATGGTGGCCGGCGGTATGGGCGTGACATTGCTGCCGAAGATCGCCGCTGAAGGCGGCGCGGCGGCTGGCGCGCATGTGACGCTGCGGCCCTTTGCAGAGCCTGTGGTCGGACGTTCAATCGCTGTTGCATGGCGCGAAGGTGGTCCGCGCGAAGAGGAAGCAAAGCTGCTCGCCGCGGCTTTGCGCGAACTTTTTTAGGCGGTTGGCCAATCGGGCTTGGACAGTTGCTTGGCGAGGTGCGGCAGGCGGATCACCAGCCAGATCGCCGCCCAGATGTTTCCGAGTACGAAAACCGGCGCCGCCCAAAGCGCTGCAACTACCCAGGAGCGCTCGGTCAGGAAGATGATCACGCTGAAGAAAACGAAGCCGATATAGAGATCGACGAGGCTGGCGATCCCCCATGGAAGCGTGATGACGACGCCAAACTGCTCAAGAAAATTGCCGTGCAGGTCGGTCATGGAAACGGCGGCCCAAATCACCAGGCCGAGCATCGCCAATCCCAGAATGCCGATGGCTGCGCGCAAGACGTTCATGCAGAAATACCTCTACTGCGCTTGTCTCCGCGCGGCTGGGCAAAATCAAGGTGGGCCGCGCGCCCCGAACTGGCCCAAGGGCGCCTGTGCGCCCCTGGGCCGGCTCGGATCGTTTAGTCCATCAGCCGCTGCATCAGGTACGTGTACTCAAGCGCCCGGCGGCGCGCGGCCTCGTTGAGGTTGGCCGCCGCCGAATGGCCGCCGTCGATGTTCTCATAATAGAGAACCGGCAAGCCAAGTTCGATCATGCGGGCGACGTACTTGCGGGCGTGTCCCGGGTGAACGCGATCGTCCTTTGTTGAAGTCAACACGAACGGGATCGGAAAATCCTCACGCGCGCGCAGGTTCTGATACGGCGTGATCTGCTCAAGGAATGCCCGCTCTTCGGCGTTTGACGGCGAGCCGTATTCATCGACCCACGAGGCGCCGGCGAGGAGTTGATCGTAGCGCAGCATGTCGAGCAGCGGCACTTGCACGACGGCGGCGTTGATCATCTCAGGATGCTGGTTGAGCATGACGCCCATAAGCAAACCGCCATTCGAGCCGCCCATGATGCCGAGGCGACGCGGACTGGTGATGCGGCGCTGCACCAGATCGCGTTCGACGGCGTAGAAATCGTCATAGATGACTTGGCGGTTGGTGCGCAGGCCGGCTTGGTGCCAGGCCGGGCCGAACTCGCCGCCGCCGCGGATGTTAGCGAGCACATAGACGCCGCCGCGGTCGAGCCAGAGCTTGCCGACGTTCGGCGAATAGCCGGGTGTCATCGACACTTGGAAGCCGCCATACGCGTAAAGCAAAGTCGGGTTCTCGCCGTTGAGTTGGGTGTCACGGCGGCGCAAGACGAAGTAAGGCACCCGTGTGCCGTCGCTGCTGACGGCCTCGTACTGCTCCGAAACGTAAGGCGATGCGTCGAACTGCGCCGGCAGCGAACGCACCGCGCGCGCAGTGGTGGCGCGTTGGTCGAGTGCGTAAAGCGTGCTCGGCGTCAGGAAGTCTTGGAACGTCGCAAACGCCTGCGATTCCGTCGGCGATGTCCCCGCGAACGTGACTGAGCCGTTCTCAGGCAGCGCGATCGTCGATGTGCTCCACGTCGTCCCGCTGCGGCTGATCCGCAGCAACCGGCCGCGCACGTTCTCGTACCCAGCAACAAGCACCGCATCGCGCGTGATGGCGACGCCTTCGATCGATTGGCGTGCGTTCGGCGCGAACAGTACGCTGACATTCGGGTTTTCGCTGCCGGTTTCGCTCAGCGGATAGGCGATCAATGCGCCTTGCGGATGCCCGCGCCATTCTTCTTGCAGCGTTGCGATCAATTGGCCTTGGAAGAGGCCCTGCACCGAAGCTTTCAGCGGCAGGTTGATTCGTTGCGGCTGCGCGCCGTCGAGGCGGTAGTTGACGGCCTCGAAGAAGGTCGTCGCTTGGATGCCGATCGGCACCCGGCGGCCGTCGGTGTCCTGCAACACGCCGGCGAAGACGCCGACATCGCTGGCTTGGCCGCGCATGATTTCGGTTGCGGAAGCCAGCGGCGTGCCGCGTGTCCAACGCTTGACGATGAACGGATAGCCGCTTTCCGTCATCGAGCCCGCGCCCCAGTCGGTGGCGACGAGCAATGTGTTTTGGTCAAGCCACGTCACACCGGACTTGGCTTCAGGTACAACAAAGCCGCCAGCGACGAAGCTGCGCGTGGCCAGATCGTATTCGCGATAGGTCGCCGCGTCCTTGCCGCCGTCGGAAAGCGAGACGAGGCAGCGCGTCGTGCCTTCGAGGCAATCGATGCCCTTGAACACCCAGTTGGCGTTCTCGGCAGCGGAGATGGCGTCGATGTCGAGCACCGTTTCCCATTGCGGATCGCCGTTGCGGGCGAAGTCAGCGAGCCGGGCGCGGCGATAGATGCCGCGCACATGCGTCGCGTCCTGCCAGAAGTTGTAATAATAGCCCTCGTGGATGCCGCCGAGCGGCAAGCGATCGCGGCTATTCGCCAGCGCGAGCGCGTCTTGGTGCAATTGCGCAAAGCGCGGATCGCTTTCGAGCTGACCCAGAGAGCGTTCGTTCTGTTGGCGCACCCAGGCGAGCGCGCGTTCGCCCTCGACCTCTTCGAGCCAGAGGTACGGGTCTTCACCTGTCATGGCCATGCCTTGCGGTTGGGTTGTTGGGGGTGTGGTATTTGAGGTGCTGCAGGAAGCAAGAACAAGGGCCGCGACGGCGGTCGCGGCGAGTGCGGCTATGCGCATAGGGATGGCCCTTCCAGTCTCAGTTGACGGCAACCAAGCAGAAAGCGCTTCTGGTGGAAAGCGTTGAGCGGCTCGGGGCGGCGTAGCGCAAAGCCCCAAACGGGCCTAAATGAGATGGGCATGCGCTATTTTAAGATGAACGGCTGCGGCAACGATTTTGTGATCATCGACGCCCGTTCTCGCGGGTCGCTGCCGCTGTCACAGAACCAAGCCCGCGCCATCGCCGACCGGCAGACGGGGCTTGGCTGCGACCAGGTCATCGCGGTCGAGCGCTCGATCCGCGGCGACGCGTTCATGCGCATCTGGAACGCGGATGGCGGCGAGGTTGCCGCGTGCGGCAACGCCACACGCTGTGTCGGTTGGCTGCTGCTCGAAGAAGGTGGCGGCGCGACACGCAGGATCGAGACGCCCGCCGGCATGCTCTACGCCGAGCGTGCAGGCGAAGGCCGGATCACCGTCGATATGGGATCACCGCTGTTGCGCTGGGAAGAAATCCCGATTGCGCGCGCGATGAGCACCGATCGCTTGGACTACGCCCCTGGTGGCTTGGCAGCGCCAGGCGCGGTGAACATGGGCAATCCGCATGTCGTCTTCTTCGTCGATGATGTGAGTGCTGTTCCAATCGAGACGCTTGGCCCTGAGATCGAGCGCGATCCCTTCTTCCCGCAAGGCGTGAACGTCGGCTTTGCCGAAGTGCGTTCGCCTGAGCAAATCCGGCTCCGTGTCTGGGAGCGCGGCGCTGGGCTGACCAAAGCCTGCGGCACGGGGGCTTGCGCCGCGGTGGTGGCGGGGCATCGTCAGGGCCGGTTAGGGCGCAAGGTCGACGTCATTGTGGACGGTGGTTCACTTGAGATTGAATGGCGCGCAGGCGACGACCGCGTTCTTATGACCGGGCCGATCGAACTGGAATCGACCGGGGAGTTGCCCGCCGCATGAGAGCCGCCGTCTCTGCCTGCCTCCTGCTCGCCGCGTGCGCCACGCCATCGACGCAGGCGCCGGCTGAGCGCGTTGCGGGCTGTTGGATCAACCGGGACGCCGGCGCCGTGACCATGCGCTGGCTGCCTGATCGCGAGCGTCCAGGGGTGCTGACCGGCCACAAGCTCGTGTACGGCCAAACGGGCGCGCCACGCGCCACACGCTTCACGCTGGAGCCAAGCGAAACCGGGTCAAGCTTGTGCGAGATCGGCGCTGACGATGCTGCCACCCGCTGCTGGCGCGTGGCCGAAGGCGAAGGCGGGTCGCTCGAAGGCGGCCGCGCATTCATCGATGCGCACGGAGATCGCTTGCGCATTTCGATCATCGGCGATGGCCCATATCGCGAGATCTTTTACGGCCGCCGTGACGGTTGCGATTGATCGTCGGGTTTCATCACGTCGTTCTAGCGGTGCGTGACCTCGCCGCTGGTGTCGCTGCTTATGAGAATCTTTTGGATCGCCGCGCCATTCGCTCCGAAGCCAAGGATGGTGTCGCGACGGCGCTGATCGCCACAAGCAACATCGCAGTCGAACTCATGGCGCCGACCGGCGACGGCGCAGCCGCGCAAAGGCTGAGCGCCGCGTTGGCTGATGGTGAAGGTTTGAAGAGCCTTGTCTTCGCGACAGCCGATCTAACTGCTGCGCATCGGCGGTTTGAGGGTGTGGGGCTCGCGCCCGAAGACATCACCGCGCGGGGAAGTTTTAGGCTGAACATCGAACGAACGCATGGCGTCCGTCAATTCGTGATGGGTGCGGATCGTCCCAACGCAGAGCCGGCATCCGTTGCTGGGCTCGATCATGTTGTTATCCGCACCTCCGATGCCGAGCGCGCTGCGGCGCTCTACGGCGCGCGGTTAGGTTTGGACATGCGTTTGGACCGCAAAGTGCGCGGCGCCCGGCTCATGTTTTTCCGTTGCGGCGATGCAGTCGTGGAGATCATTCACGACACCGCCATCGACGATGGGCGCGATCGGCTGTGGGGCCTTTCCTGGCGGATTTTGAACGCAGGTGCAGAACATGCGCGCCTGGCGGCCGCCGGTTTTGACGTTTCTGACGTGCGCGCGGGCATGAAGGCGGGTACGCGGGTGTTCACGGTGCGCAGCGGCACATGCGGCGTTCCCACCCTGATGATTGAAGCGGCCAAGCGCGAGGCGTGACGACCGATGTGGGGCAAGAAGCGGTTTCTCGATCCGGAAGTTGAGGAATGGCACCTCGAGTGCTGGGCCTGGCTGATGCGCAATCTCGGCGGCTTTGAGGTGCTGCGCGAGACGGCGCTTGTGCTGCCCACGGCTGACTTCTTTCCCAAGCCTGAGGGCGAAGGTCATGCGGTGGCCGAGGCAATATTCTTTCGCGTGCGCGACTTGATGGGGCTCGCGCAGTGGCCGTGCACGTTGGTCGAGCGCGAAGACACCAGCGCCGAGGTCGGTGAATTCTTGCGTTTGCAGCCGCAAGGAAAACCCATTGCAGGCACCTTCGAGAGCGACGGGCGCGAAGTCATCGTCACGTACGCGCCGGATCTCGTGCGCCGCCCCTACAATCTCATCGGCACATTTGCCCATGAGCTTGCGCACTATGTGTTGCACACAATTGAAGAGCCGCCGCCAGGCGCGGACGTCGAACCGATGATGGAAGAATTGGCGACGGAATTGGCCGTCGCTTACTTTGGCTTCGGCCTCATGGCCGCGAACGGCGCATTTTCGTTCGAGCAGCATCAGGACTTCGGCCGCAGCGGCTGGCAGGGCGGATCGTGGGGCTATTTTAGCGAAGACGGATGGTGTTTCGCCCTCGCCGTGTTTCTGGCGCTGAGCGGCGCAGATGAGGCAGAGGCGCGCCGTCACTTGAAGCCAAATCTGGCCAAGCGCTTGACCCAAGCCAATGCACGTCTCGCCCAGGCGCCGGAACTGATCGAGAATCTGCGGACTGTGTCGTCAAAGCGTGATTGATCGGGGCCGCCGCCGCGGGCATGTTCGGCGGACACGGGGGGTCGCATGGCCGAGAAACAATCGCTGAACGCCACGTTCTTCGCATTCCGCAAACGCGAAAAGAGCGGCGTGCTGCTGACGACGACGCTGGCTTACATCGCCATCTGCATCGTCTCATTCGGGTTGTTCGTGGCGCTGAACTTCGCCGCCGTGGCCGATTACGCGAGTTGGTATGTCGGCATTATCCAGAGCAGCAGCACAGGCGTAGTCGACGAGTCGATGATTACGCCGCCCGCGAGCGTGATCGCGCTCGGCCCGCTGATGTTTCTGTTTCAGATCTTCTATTACGTGATCATGGCCGCCTTCGAGGCGGCGTGCCTGCGTTGGATGATCAAGGGCGAGCAGAAAGGCTTCTTCGGTTTCTCGTTCGGCGCCGACACGTGGCGTGTATACCTGACCTATTGGATTTGGTTCTTCCTGGCGCTCGCGATGGGCGCGGTGTTCCTCATCATATTTGGTGGCATGCTCGGATCTATGTTTGCGCTGGGCGCAGCCGGTGGTGATGCTAGCGCGCTGGGCGGCGCTGCCTTGGCCTTGCCGTTTGTATTCTTGGCGCTGTTTGTGGTGTTCGGGTGGTTATGCGTCCGGCTGGCGCCAGCAGCCGCGACCTCCATCGCGCGCAATCGCTTCGCCTTCTTTGATGCTTGGAAAGTGACCGGCGACCGCTTCTGGGCGTTGCTCGGTTCATTCGTTCTGCTGTTCGTGATGTATTTCGTGGCGACGATGATCGTCTACGGCGTCGGCGGTTTCGCGTTTGCGATGGGCTTAGCCGGCCAAGCCGCCCAGCTCGGAGACAATCCGAGTTCAAGCGAGTTGCTCGCCGTGGTGATGCAACCGACCGTGATCATTCCGGTCACCCTTATCTCCATCCTGGCGATTGTCGGTTCATTCGTTTGGATGATCGCCATGTTCGGGATTAACGCGCGCGCCGCCGCATTGGCGCTCGAAGAAGGCAAGATTTCCGCAGAGGCCTGAGACAAGTATGAGCGAACCCCTGAACGCCGCTTTCTTCACGTTGAAGCATCGCGACCGCGCGGTGTTGTTGCCGGCGACCGTTGCCTTGATTGCCATTCTGGCGGCGTTTGTCGGCCTCTTCTTTTTGCTCAATTGGGGCTTCTTCAGTCAGATCTCGGGGCTGATCGCCTCTGGTGACGGGCCGCAGACGGATCAGCAAACCGGGCAGCTTGTCGCCGGGATGTTCGGCTTGATGGGCCTCTCCGTGCTGTTCATGTTTCCGATCTACCTGGCGTTCGCCGCCTATGAGGCCGCGTGCCTACGCTGGATGATCCGCGGCGAGGCGCCTGGCCTGTTCGGCCTAACGCTCGATCACGACACGTGGCGTGTGTACGGCGTCTATTGGTGTTGGTTCCTTGGCTACATGGTGATTGGCACAATCGTAAGCATGCTGGCGATCCCGTTCACGATGATGAGCATGGGCAACATCATGACCGATCCAACGCCCGATCCTTACGAGATGATGCGTTGGCAATTCTCCGTGCAGCTTCCGATTATGATTGCGCAGTATGTGCCAATGATCTTCCTCGGCGTGCGGTTTGGGCCAGCTGCCGCCACGTCCGTGGCGCGGCAGCGTTTCAGTTTCTTCGAAGCATGGACGGTCACGCGCGGACGCTTCTGGCCGCTGCTTGGCGCGTTTGCGCTGTTGTGGCTGATCTTTGGCGTGATCTATCTCATCACCAATGGCGCCGGCTTTGCGTTTGTTATGGGCGATGTTTTCCGCGCGGTGTTTGCCGACTGGCCGAACGTTGATCAAGAGCGCGGCGAAGAGATGCTGCGGCGCATCTTCAATACACAGACCATCGCCATCATGGTTGGTCTCTATCTGCTGAATGGCGTTGTCGGCCTGGGCTACGCGCTGATGAGTTACGGCGTGAACGCGCGCGCGGCGATGGTCGCGCTTGAAGAAGGCAAGATCGAAGTCGGGAGCCCGACTGCGTGAAGCGGCATGGCGCAACGTATCTCTCGTCGATGGCGGGAGCGGGTCGCGCGCCGGCCACGAAGATCGCGCGGGGACTATTGTCCGCGAGCTTAGGTGTCGCGCTTCTGGCGTTAGGCGCTTGCCGCTGGACGTCGGAGACGCCGCTGATGCCGCCATCCGCTTACGATCGGTCCCCGATTGCTCCGGGCGAATATCAGCACGAACGCCGGACCTACAATTCCTACCGCGTCCGCGCCCGACGCGATGGCGCGCTGCTGGTTGAGATGTTCTCTATGGGCACAGTGGATCGGCCACCGAACTATATCGTTCGTTTCGACCGGCTGGATGACGAGTTCTATCTCATCCAGGCGATCAAATCCGGAGGCGTCGACGATGGGCAAGTCGATTACGAATTGATCCGCGTGGAAGCGAATGGCTTCGCCGAGGTGCGCTTGTCCTGCAGTGATGCGTTCGACCAGCGGATCGCAGTGGCGGCGGGTGCGGTTGTGCGCCCGGATGGCGACCGAGAGTGCATATTCAGCTCGTACGAGGCGGTCGTCACCGCAGCGCACGGCGCTGTGCGGGAACTCCGCAGGCAGGGCGACGACATCGGCTCTTACGTACGGCGCTGATCTCAGCCCGAAGCGGTTTTCTTTCCACTACGCTTCGCTGTTTTTGTCGCGGGCGCTTCTGCCGCTGCGGCTTTGAGCTTCTTCGGCGCGCGCCGCTCATGGTGACGCTCAAGCGCCTCTTTGAGATAACGCCCCGTCCAGCTCTCTTTGACCTTCGCGACATCTTCAGGCGTGCCTTGCGCGACCAACCGGCCGCCGCCATCGCCGCCTTCGGGGCCGAGGTCCAGAATCCAGTCGGCGGTCTTGATGACATCGAGATTGTGCTCGATCACCAGGACGCTGTTGCCGTTGTCGACCAGCTCATGAAGCACTTCGAGCAGCTTCTTGGTGTCTTCAAAGTGAAGGCCGGTCGTCGGTTCGTCGAGAATATAGAGCGTGCGGCCCGTGGCGCGCTTGCTGAGCTCTTTGGAGAGCTTCACCCGTTGCGCTTCGCCGCCTGAGAGCGTCGTCGCCTGCTGGCCGATGTGCACGTAGCCAAGGCCGACGCGCTTTAGCGTTTCTAGTTTGTCGCGGATCGACGGCACGGCGCTAAAGAGGTTCGCGCCTTCATCCACTGTCATGTCGAGCACGTCGGAGATCGACTTGCCCTTGTAGAGCACTTCCAGCGTCTCGCGATTGTAGCGTTTGCCCTTGCACGTATCGCAGGTGACGTAGACGTCCGGCAGAAAGTGCATCTCGATCTTGATGACGCCATCGCCTTGGCAGGCTTCGCAGCGCCCGCCTTTGACGTTGAACGAAAAGCGGCCCGGGCCGTAGCCGCGCGCTTTGGACTCTGGCAGGCCGGCGTACCAATCGCGGATCGGCGTGAAGGCGCCGGTATAGGTAGCTGGGTTCGAACGCGGCGTGCGGCCGATCGGCGACTGATCGATATCGATGATCTTGTCGATGTGTTCGAGGCCGTCGATGCGATCATGCTCAGCGGGCACGTCGCCGGCGCCGTGCCATTGGCGCGCAACCGCCTTGTAGAGCGTCTCGATCACCAGCGTGGATTTGCCGCCGCCGCTGACCCCGGTGACGCACGTGAATGTGCCCAGCGGAATGTCGGCGCTCACATTCTGCAAATTGTTGCCGCGCGCGCCTTTCACCGAGATGACGCGCTTCTTGTTTGGCCAGCGGCGCTTTTCCGGGATCGCGATCTCGCGGCGACCGGTGAGATAATCGCCGGTGATGGAGTTTTTGTTCTTCTGAATTTGTTCGGGCGTGCCTTCGGCGATCACTGTGCCGCCGTGAATGCCGGCGGCAGGGCCCATGTCGATGACATGGTCGGCGGTGAGGATAGCTTCCTCGTCGTGCTCGACCACAAGCACGGAATTGCCAAGATCACGAAGCCTGCGAAGCGTTTCGAGCAGCCGGGTGTTGTCGCGCTGGTGCAAGCCGATGGAGGGTTCGTCCAACACATAAAGCACGCCGGTTAGGCCCGAGCCGATCTGTGACGCGAGCCGAATGCGCTGACTTTCGCCGCCGCTTAGTGTGCCCGAGGCGCGGCCAAGCGAGAGATAATCAAGGCCGACATCAACAAGGAAGCGCAGCCGGTCATTGATCTCTTTCAGAATGCGGACCGCGATTTCTTTCTGCTTCGGCGTCAGCTGATCGTTCAGCGCGCCGAACCAGTCGCGCGCATTGCGGATCGACATCGTCGACGCCGTGGCGATGTCGGTCATCGCCACCTTCACCGCCAGCGCTTCCGGCTTCAGCCGCTTGCCGGCGCAGGTCGGGCACGGCGCTTCGCTTTGGTAGCGCTCAAGGTCCTCACGCACCCAGGTGCTGTCGGTTTCCTTCCAGCGCCGCTCAAGGTTCGGCAGCACGCCTTCAAAATTCTTGGTCGTCTCGTAACGGCGAACGCCGTCATCATAGACGAATTTGATCGGGTCCTTGGTGCCGTGAAGGATGGCGTCGCGCAGCGGCTTGGCGAGTTCGCGCCAGGGCGTTGTGGTTTTGCATTTGAAGTGCTTCGCCAGCGCTTCCAGCGTCTGCGCGTAAAGCGGCGAGGGGCCTTTGGCCCATGGCGCCACCGCGCCGTCCTTCAGAGACTTATCTTGCTCGGGCACCACGAGTTCGGCGTCGAACTTCAACTGCACGCCGAGGCCGTCGCAGGTCGGGCACGCGCCGGCCGGGTTGTTGAAGGAAAACAGGCGAGGCTCGATTTCTGGAATCGTGAAACCGGAGACTGGGCAAGCGAACTTCTGACTGAAGATGATGCGCTCAGGCCCGGCGGCCTTGTTCTTCAGCGTGGCCTTGCCAGTGGCTTCCTCACCCTTGCCGGCGATTTCAGCAAAGGCGACGCCGTCCGCGAGCTTCAAAGCTTGTTCGAGCGAATCCGCGAGCCGCGTCTCTATGCCGGCTTTGACCGCGATGCGGTCGACGACGATGTCGATGTCGTGTTTGAATTTCTTGTCGAGCGTTGGCGGTTCTGAAAGCTCGTAGAACTCGCCATCAATTTTGGCGCGCTGGTAGCCCTTCTTCAGGTACTCAGCCATTTCCTTTTTATACTCGCCCTTGCGGTCTCGGACGACCGGCGCGAGCAAATAGAGGCGCGTGCCTTCGGGCAGCGCCATGATCCGATCCACCATTTCGCTGACTTGCATCGCGGCGATCGGCTGGCCGGTGGCGGGCGAATAGGGAATGCCAACGCGCGCCCAGAGCAGGCGCATGTAGTCGTAGATCTCGGTGACGGTGCCGACGGTTGACCGCGGATTCCGTGACGTCGTTTTTTGCTCAATCGAAATGGCGGGCGACAGGCCTTCGATGGAGTCGACGTCAGGCTTTTGCATCAGCTCCAGGAACTGGCGCGCGTACGCGGAAAGGGACTCCACGTAACGACGCTGACCCTCAGCATAGATCGTATCGAACGCTAGCGAGGATTTGCCGCTGCCGCTTAGCCCCGTGATCACGACAAGTTCGTTGCGCGGAATGTCGACATTCACGCCCTTGAGATTGTGCTCGCGGGCGCCGCGGATGCGGATATGGGCCAGGCCGTCCTTCATTGCGGCAGACCGTACGCGAAAGCCGTCATCGAAATCCCAGGATAGTAGTGACGATTGAAGACATAGGGCGTTTCGCCGTCGTGTTGAGCGCCGAGTGCGTAAACCACGGGCATGAAGTGTTCCCAATCCGGCGCGGCGACGGCGGCATCTGGTTGTGCGGTATAGTTCACGACTTTGCCGTGGTCGCTCACCACGCCCGCGACGATCAGATCATCATACGTCGCGACCCAGGGCTGCGGATCAGGCGATGGCGCGCGGAAGAAGGCCGGCAGGTTGTGAACGATATTGCCCGAACCGATGATGAGGATGTTCTCGTTGCGTAGGTCCGCGAGCGCACGCGCGATCTCGTAGTGCGCGGCGGCGGGGCGGCGAATGTCGAGGCTCACTTGCACGATGGGCACGTCAGCGTCCGGATACATGTGCCGCACGACGCTCCACGCGCCGTGATCGAGGCCCCAAGTTTCGTCGAGTTGCGCGCCAAAGGCGGTCAGCTTTTCAACGATGGCGCCCGCAAGATCCGGCGCCCCAGGCGCGGGATACTGCACATCGAACAAGGCCTGCGGAAAGCTGCGGCCAAAATCATGGATCGTCCGCGGCTGCGCATTCGACATGACCTTCACGCCTTCGGTCACCCAGTGGGCCGACACCATCACGATGGCGCGCGGCTTCGCAAAGCGCTGCGCGATCTCGGCCCAGCCGCGCGCGGAGGGCGTGTCTTCGATCGCATTCATCGGCGAGCCATGGCCGACAAATAGGGCAGGCGCTCTGGTCATTTCATTTCACTTTGGGAACGCCGGAGAGGTCGCCGGCGACACCATATTTAGTATCCAGAGTCGGGCGCACATCAAGAACAAAGATGGAACGGGATTTCGCCGCAGTTACATGATTGAGCCTAAGTCACCGGCTTTGTTTCGGCGTCGGCGGCGCCCCGTAACCAGTTCGGACAGTTAATAAGCCTTTACCAATAAGGCGACTCCGGATAAAGAACATAGAGAGAACATTTGTCCGGCCTAGCCGGTGAATGCCTCGACCATCGAGTAAGCGAAGGAAACAGGAGGTCGGCGATGGCTGGCAGTGTCAACAAGGTGATTTTGGTCGGCAATCTGGGCAAGGACCCGGAAGTGCGGCGGCTCAATTCGGGTGAGCCGGTGGTGAACCTCTCGATCGCGACGTCGGAAAGCTGGCGCGACAAGCAGAGCGGTGAGCGCAAGGAAAAGACCGAATGGCACCGCGTCGTGATCTTCAATGAAAACCTCGCCAAGGTCGCCGAGCAGTACCTGAAGAAGGGCTCGACGGTTTACATCGAGGGCCAATTGCAAACGCGGAAGTATCAGGACCAATCGGGCGCCGAGAAGTACACGACGGAAGTCGTGCTGCAGCGTTTCCGCGGCGAACTCACCATGCTCGGTGGCAAGGGTGATGGCGGCGGCCGCTCCTACGATGATGGCGGCGATAGCTTCGGCGGCGGCTCACGCGGCGCCAAGCGCGTCAGCGACGGCCCGCGCGAGAGCTTCAATCAGGATCTCGACGACGAGATTCCGTTCTAAGCAGAAAGCGCTGGGACTTCGTCCATCAGCGTATCGCCAAGCGAGAGCGGCGCGCCACAGCGCGCCGCTATTCGTTTGGCCCAATCCTCGGCGGCGGCGAGTTCACGCGCATGGGCGTTGCGCGCCTGCGCGAGTTGGGCGTTGTGCGCATCAGCGTCGAACGCCAGCCCGCGTTCTTTGGCGTGCTCACGGAAAACCGGACCCGCGGCCACCTCGCTCCAGGTCGCCGGGTCAGCGCGCAGACCAAAGAAAATGCCTGCGTTTGTAAGCGCGCCCGCCGGATCGCTGAGGAAGCAATCGCTGCTCAGGGTGCGGACGCGCCCCATGCCATAATGGCGCTTCATGTCGTTGAAGAACGCTGCCTGCATCAGCCAAGCGAGTGCGGCGATCTGCATGTCGGTCTGCAGCATCTGCTCTTCCGGCGACAATCCAATGTCGAGCGGGATCGACTGAGCGAAGCCCTGATAAACTTGCCGCGCGAACGAACGGCCGCCGATGTCGCGGCGCGTCACCGCTTCGAGAAAGCCGCCCAAGCTGGAATACATGAGCAGCACTTTCGCATCCGGGCGCAGATGCAGCACTTCCGGGAGCAGGTGTGTCGCGACGTTGCTGGCTTTTACGATCTGCGTTTCGCCGGGCGCCATCGGACGCGACAATAGATCGAGCGTGACGCCCAAAGCATTCAGCGCGCCCGGCGTTTGACGCGCGTTCGACCAGTGCTGCGCGAAACTCACCAAGACGCCAGGTTCTTTCAGACCTGCCGCCACGCCGGGAAGATTCAGCGCCCGCGTCATCAACGTCGAACAGCAGAACGCTGTGTGAAAGATGAAATGGATCGGCCCCGTCACCGCGGCGATCTCAGCAGCCGTCATGCTGCTTACGGGGATGGCCGGCGATTGCGGCGCCTGCGCGAGGAAGCGGCGGTCCAAGAACACCGCGTAGTTGCGGCTGTCACGGCCGACGCGGGCAAAGGTGAGGCTGTCCGTGCGGGCGTCATAGGCGTGCGGTATCCAAGTCGGATCCGCTACGAATCCGGACTGGTCTTTGGGGACCGCCAAGGGGTCGGCGAGCACGGGAGCTCCTGGGACTGTAGTGTTCGCTACGGTACCAAGTCTGCATGTAATGCCAATTACGTTCGTCGCGAAAATCGGTGGTTTCGGCGCTAGGTTTGGGGTTTGGCGGGTGAGGACCATATGGCTGAGATGATTCCGCTCTCCGTTCTCGACCTCGCCCCCATCGTTGAAGGCGGCGATGTCCGCCAAGCGTTGTTGAACTCGCGCGAACTGGCGCGCCGCGCCGAGGCGCTCGGATACAACCGCTTTTGGCTCGCCGAGCACCACAACATGCCTGGCATCGCGAGTTCGGCGACGTCCTTGGCGATCATGAACGTCGCGGAAGCGACCAGCACCATTCGCGTCGGCGCCGGCGGCATCATGCTTCCCAACCACGCGCCCATCGTGATCGCCGAGCAATTTGGAACGCTAGAGGCGCTTTATCCCGGGCGCATCGATCTTGGCCTTGGCCGCGCGCCGGGCGGGGACCAACGCGTCGCCATGGCGCTGCGACGCACAATGGTGGGCGGCGAAGATCGCTTTCCGCAAGATGTGCTTGAATTGCAGGCGTTGCTGGGGCCGTCCGAGCCACGACAGGCCGTACGGGCGGTGCCAGGCGAAGGTTCGAACGTACCGCTCTGGATGCTCGGCTCTTCAACCTTCGGCGCTCAACTGGCGGCCATGCTCGGATTGCCGTTCGCGTTCGCATCGCACTTTGCCCCCGCGCAAATGATGAGTGCGATTGAGATTTATCGCCGAAGCTTTCGCCCGTCCGAACAATTGCAGACGCCTTACGTCATGCTGGGCTTCAACATTTTCGCAGCGGCGACGGATGAGGAGGGGCGCTTTCTTGCGACGTCCCTTATGCAGGCGTTCGCGAGTCTGCGCCGTGGCGTTCCGCGCAAGCTTCAGCCGCCGGACGCTGCGTTTGAACAGAGCTTGACCGAACCCGAGCGCGCTCAGTTGGGGCAGGTGCTCGCGTGTTCGGCGATCGGCGCGCCAGAAACGGTGAAGAGCAGCATCGAGGCGTTTATCGCGCGCACCGGCGCTGACGAACTGATCCTCGCGTCTCACATTTACGACCACGCAGCGCGCGTTCGCGCTTACGAGATCGTCGCTGAAGTGTGTGGGATCGCTTAAGCGAACAGCGTTTCGCCGAGCGTCAGCGGCGTTTCGAAGCGCATTGCCAGGTTGCGCGCCCAATTCTTCGCCGCCGCAATCTCTTCGGCGTACATCGCCCCGACCTGGCGGTTCTGTTCTTCATATGCCGCAGCATCGAACGGGCGTCCGCGCTCCTTGGCGTGTTCGCTGAACACCGGCCCGGCCGCGATGGCCGCCGCGCGCTGCGGGTCGAGCGCCAAATTGAAGAAGCCGCCGACGGCAGTGAGCGTGCCTGACGTATCGGCGAGAAAGCGGCCGCTGCTTAGCGTGCGCACGATGCTGGGCCCAAAGCGGCGCGCGACAGAGTCGAGGAAGGCCGTTTGCATCAGCCAGGCCTGCGCGGCGATTTGCAGGTCGGTCTGCAGCAGTGCATCGACTTCAGTGAAACCGTTCTCGATCGGGATCACGGGCGCAAATTGCTGGAAGACTTGGCGCGCGAAACCGCGTCCCTCCATGCCGCGACGCGCAATGGCGCGCAGGAAGGTGTCGAGGCTCGAATATAGAATGATGGCCTTGGCGTCGGGTCGCGCGTGCAGCATCTGCGGCACGATGTGATTCACGACGTTGCTTGGTTTGATGATCTGTGTTTCGCCGGGCTCAAGCGGGCGCGACAGCAAATCAAGTGTCGCGCCGAGCGCCAGGAATGCGCCGGGTGTGCGTCTGCTGCCCGACCAATACTCGGCGAAGGAGGCGAGAACGCCAGGCTCTTTGAGCCCCATCGAAACGCCGGGAATGTCGAGCGCGCGCGCCAGCAACGTCGAACAGCAGAAAGCCGTGTGGAAGATGAAGTGAACCGGCCCCGCCGCCTCGCGCAAGGCGCCGACCGGCAGGGCGTCCACTGGCGCCGGCGCCGACAGCTCAGCGTCGGCGATAAAGCGAGAGTCCAAAAACACAGCCTGCCGCTGCGTCGCCTTGGGCAGCTTCGCAAACACGAGCGTATCGTTGCGCCAATCGTAGTCGTGCGGCAGCCAGGCCGCATCGTCGATGTAGGGCAGCCATTCTGCGCCTGGGGATTGCGCGACGGGTGGCAGGAGGGGGGCTTTCTGTAACAGAAGACCATACTAGCAGGCGTTGCGGTCAACGGTGTAGTGTTAGTTACAACTCGTCGCGGAGACGTGATCGCCGGTCGCATTGTTGGGGGCGGACACGGGGCCTCGCTGCGACGACGGGACTCCGTTTAGAAGCGCACCTGTGACCACGCCTTCGCGCGCCTTTGCGCCGCTCGATCTTCTGCAACTCGTTTCGATTGCGCTCATTTGGGGCGTGAACAACATCGCCGCCAAGATCGCGGTCGATGCGTTTCCGGCGATGATGACAGTGGCGATGCGCTTTGTGATCGTCTGGCCGCTTTAGTCTTGTGGATCCGCCCGGCGCCGAAACAGGCGCTCGTACTTTTTGCGTTGATGCTGATTTTCGTCGGCCCGCTGCATTTTGGTGTGCAGTACGCTGGCCTGAAGCTCGCCACCGACATCGCGCCGATGGTTGTCGCGATGCAGTTGTGGGCGCCGTCTTCGGTGGTGTTCGCGGCTTTGCTTTTGAAGGAACGGGTGAGCGGCTTGCGCTGGGCCGGCGTTGGTGTCGCATTTCTGGGTACGGCGTCGATGAACTTCGATCCGGCCGTGCTCGAGCAGGCCGGTGCGCTGTCGTTAGTTGCGTTAGCGTCGGTGTTTTACGGTTTGGGTACGGTGCTGGTTCGGCGCCTTGGCGGGGGCCTCGATCCGTGGGCGATGCAAGCCTGGGTCGCGCTTGCGACGGCGCCAACGATGATCGCGGGTTCGCTCATGTTTGAAACGGGCCAATTCGCGGCTGCGGCGAGCGCGCCTTGGTATGCTTGGGTTTGCGTTGTGTTTGGCGCGGTGGTGTCGTCGATCGTCGCCAACGCCTTCATGTTTCAGCTGCTGCAGAAGTACGAAGTCTCGCGCACAACGCCGTATCTGCTGATGACGCCGGTGATATCGTTCCTGCTCGCGGTGCTGGTGCTGGGCAATCGCATCACCCCGCAAATCTTGCTCGGCGCAGCGCTCACCATTGGCGGCGTGGCGCTGGTGGCGCTGGCCGAGCGTCGATTCAAGGCAATGGCGTAAGCGCGGCGCAGGCGATGCGCGCGCCGGCGCCGCCGATGGGCTGCGTGACTTGATCGTCGGCATTGGCGTGGATCAGCAGCGCTGTTCCGTCGCTATCCAGCAGCGCCTCGCGCGCCGGGCTGCGGGCGTTGCCGGGAACCCGAGTCGCGGACAGCACTGTGAAGGGCGAGAAGACCTCGGCCGCGAACGGCGCGTTCGGCGCTGCGAAAATGTTCGGCAGATCGCCCGCCTCAGGCCCGTCCGGATGGAGCAGGCCGTGACGGACCCGATCGCTCATGCCGAGGTGTCCGCCTGAAGCTTGGAAGCCGTTGGCGAAGTCGCTGCAATCGCCGCGTGTGTGCAGATGCAGGCCGTGCCAGCCCGGCGGCAGGGCGCCTGGAGAAAACTCCAGCCTAATCAACGTTCCGCCGGGTGCTGGCGTAAACTGAGCTTGGCCGATCGCGCGGCCGTCGCCGCCGACGATCCAAGCCGTGCGCGGCGCTGGCGCGGTGACCGGGGCATCGCTCAGCTGGGCGCTAGCGCAGGCGGTGAGCAGGGCTGCTGAAAGCAGGGCGGCGATGAGGCGCATAGGCGGTTCCTTGGTTTGCGACGGGCTCGTCCCGATGTTAGTTTGCACTGGATTCGCAGGCGAGTTTTTCTCGTCTTTTCCAACGCATCCAGAAGCGTTTTTCATCAACTTTAGAAGATAGTCCGGATCCCGTGTCAGACACGTCCGATCCCGCCGAGAACGGCGGACCAACCCTTCCCAAAGGCGTGGCGCTGATCAGCGTCGAGGACGAGCTTAAGCGCTCGTACCTTGATTATGCGATGAGCGTTATCGTTTCGCGCGCGTTGCCTGATGCGCGTGACGGTTTGAAGCCGGTGCATCGGCGCATCCTCTACGCGATGGATGAAGCGGGCAATACGCACGAGAAGGCGTATCGAAAGAGCGCCAAGTCTGTCGGCGATGTCATGGGTAACTACCACCCGCACGGCGACCAGGCGATTTATCTCACACTTGTCCGCTTGGCGCAGGATTTCTCGATGGGCCTGACGCTCGTCGATGGCCAAGGCAATTTCGGTTCGATCGACGGCGATATGCCGGCCTCGATGCGTTACACTGAAGCGCGCTTGGCCAAAGCCGCGCGCGCGCTGCTTGAAAACATCGACGAAGGCACCGTCGATTTCCAAGACAACTATGACGGCACCGTCCAAGAGCCGACCGTGCTCCCGGCGCGGTTTCCGAACCTGCTCGTCAACGGTGGCGGCGGCATCGCCGTCGGCATGGCGACGAACATTCCGCCGCACAATCTGTCGGAAGTCATCGACGCGACGGTCGCGCTGATCGACAATCCAAGCATCGCCGATCTCGATCTGTTGGACATCGTGCCTGGGCCGGATTTCCCGACCGGCGGCGAAATCCTTGGCCGCGCCGGCGCGCGGATGGCGCTGATGACGGGCCGCGGTTCGGTCATGATCCGCGCCAAGCACCACAACGAAACCATCCGTGGGCGCGAAGCGCTCGTGTTCACCGAAATTCCCTATCAGGTGAACAAGTCCGAGATGGTCGAGCGCATCGGCGAGCAGGTGCGTGAGAAGCGCATCGAAGGCATCGCCGAAGTGCGCGACGAATCCAACCGCCTCGGCGTGCGCTTGGTCGTTGAACTAAAGCGCGATGCGGTGCCGGACGTGGTCCTGAACCAGCTCTATCGCTACTCGCAACTGCAGACGTCTTTCGGCGTCAACATGCTGGCGCTGAACCAGGGCAAGCCCGAGCAGATGGGCTTGCGGAAGATCTTGGAGATTTTCGTCTCCTTCCGCGAACAAGTGGTGACGCGCCGGACCAAATTCCGCCTGGCGAAAGCGCGTAAGCGCGGTCACGAGACGGTTGGTCTCGCTATCGCCGTCGCTAACATCGACGAAGTCATCAAACTGATCCGTGAAAGCCCGGACCCGACGACGGCGCGCGAGCGCATGCTGGCGCGTGACTGGCCGGCGGGCGATATGATGCCGCTCATCGCGTTGATCGCCGATCCGCGCACCGTCGTCACTGAAGGCAATGCGGTCCGGCTTTCGGAAGAGCAGGCGCGCGCGATTTTGGCTTTGCAGCTCTCGCGCCTCACCGGCCTCGGCCGTGACGATATCGCCAAGGCCGCCAACGAGATTGCCGACGAGATCAAGGAATTGCTCTCGATCCTCGCATCGCGCGAGCGGATCATGGAGATCATTCGCGGCGAACTCATCGAGGTGAAGGACGCCTTCGGCGTGCCGCGCCGGACCGCCTTCTCTGAATCGGAAGGCGACATTGACGATGAAGCCCTGATCCCGCGTGAGGACATGGTCGTCACCGTCACGCACGGCGGCTACGTGAAGCGCACGCCGCTCGCGGCCTATCGAACGCAGCGCCGTGGCGGCAAAGGCCGCGCCGGCATGCAAATGAAGGACGAGGATTTCGTCACGCGCGTGTTCGTGGCCTCTACGCACGCGCCGATCCTGTTCTTCTCGTCGTCGGGTATGGTCTACAAGATCAAGGCTTGGCGTATTCCGGCGGGCGATCCGCGCACTAAAGGTCGGGCGCTGGTCAATCTTCTGCCGCTCGGCCAAGGCGAGACGATCACATCCGTGATGGCGTTGCCTGAGGACGAGCGCGATTGGGACAAGCTCGATGTGATGTTCGCCACCAAGTCCGGCGGCGTGCGGCGCAACAAGCTCAGCGACTTCGTGCAGGTGAACCGCAACGGCAAGATCGCCATGAAGCCCGATGAGGGCGACGGCATCATCGGCGTTCAGATCTGCACCGAAGACGATGACGTCCTGCTGACCACCGCGAACGGCCAATGTGTGCGCTTCCGCACCACGGACGTGCGCGTGTTCAAAGGCCGCGACTCCACCGGTGTGCGCGGCGTCACCTTGGCTGATGGCGACTACGTCATCGGCATGGCCGTGCTCAAGCACATCGACGTCACCACCAAGGAAGTGACGGATTACTTCAAGTGGGATGCGCAATCGCGTGGCGACGTTGAAGTAGAGCTTGAAGAAGCCGCGCCCACAGCGGACGGCGAAGAGCCGACGCCGTTCGAGCGCCTAGTGCTGCTGAAGGCGCAGGAGCAATTCATCCTGACCGTCACCACCACCGGCGTCGGCAAGCGCGCTTCGGCCTATGAGTACCGTGTCACCAATCGCGGCGGCAAAGGCCTCATCGCGCACAAGCTGGTCGGCGACGCGCAGATCGTGGCGTCCTTCCCGGTGCTCGACCAGGAGGAGCTGCTGCTGGTCACCGACAAAGGCCAGCTCATCAGAACCGCAATCGATCAAATCCGGATCGCCGGGCGGGCGACACAGGGTGTCATCCTGATCAATGTCGGGGAAGATGAGCACGTCGTTGCGGCCGAGCGCCTGGAGGCGTTGGGTGGCGATGGCGGCGAGGCGTCCGACGCCGAGGAAGAAGGGGGCGGTAAGTGAGTAAGAAGGTTCGTGTTGGGCTCTACCCTGGAACCTTCGACCCCGTGACCAACGGGCATGTGGATATCATTGCCCGCGCCGCAGGCCTGGTCGATCGCCTCGTGATCGGCGTGGCGATCAACAAGGACAAGGGCCCGCTCTTCTCGCTCAAGGAGCGGGTGGAGATGGTCGAGGAGCAAATCGCCAAGTTGAAAGGCGGGGCTGAGATCGTTGTTCAACCTTTCGACACATTGCTGATGAACTTCGCCGAAAGCGTAGGGGCGCAAATCATCGTCCGGGGGCTTAGAGCGGTCGCCGACTTCGAGTACGAATTCGCCATGGTGGGGATGAACCAGAAACTAAACCCCGCCGTCGAAACAGTTTTTCTCATGGCCGACCCGACGCACCAAGCGATCGCGTCACGGCTGGTGAAAGAGATCGCGCGACTGCAAGGAAGCGTCGCGCACTTCGTGCCCAAAGAAGTAGAAGGACGACTGAAGGCGAAGTTCGGGGTTTCGTAATGCTGCGTTTGGGTGGAATTTTTGCGGCCGCGCTTCTGGCGCTCGGCTTGAGTGTCGCTTCAGCGCAAACGCCGGACGCCCGGAATTGGCGCCCGGTCGATCCGGAAAACACGCTCTACATCGACACCGTCCACGGGCGGATTGTCGTTGAGCTCTATCCGGAGATCGCGCCGCGCCATGTCGAGCGCATCCGTACGTTGACGCGTGCGGGCTTCTACAATGGCCTTACCTTCCACCGCGTCATCGACGACTTCATGGCGCAGACTGGCGATCCGCTCGGCACGGGCGAAGGCGCTTCGTCTTTGCCGGATCTGCGCGAGGAGTTCATGTTCCGCCGCGGCCCGGAAATGCCGTTCATTCAAGCGGCCGAGCAAGGCCGTGCGCGTCTCGGTTTTTACAAGGCCCTGCCGATCGAAAGTCAGCCGGACGCCCAGATGTCGGTGACCGCGGATGGTCGCGTCTCGGCGAATGCGCTGCATTGCCAGGGCGTCGTCTCCATGGCGCGGGCCGAGCCGGTCAATTCGGCCAACAGCCAATTCTTCATCATGCGCCAGCCGAACTCGGCGCTTGATAAGCGCTACACGATCTTTGGCCGCGTGGTCTGGGGCATGGACGCGGTGATGCGCATCGCCGTCGGCAACCCGCCGGCGAACCCCGATCGCATGCTTTCTGTGCGCATCGCCGCGGACGCCCCTGAAAGTGAGCGCGCGCCGATCTATGTGTTGCGCACGGATGGGCCGCAATTCCGCGACCTGATTGAAGATACACGCCGCCAGCGCCGCGCCGATTTTTCGGTGTGTGATGTGCAAGTGCCGGCGCGCGTGCCCAATAGCGAAAACAGAGAGAGAAGCTGGTGGTCGATAATTCCTTTCATTCCCTGACGCTCGAACTCGACACCGGCACGGTGAAGATCAAGCTGCGGCCTGATCTTGCGCCGAACCACGTTCAGCGCATTGGCGAGTTGGCCAATGAGGGCTTCTACAATGACGTGCCGTTTCACCGCGTCATCGCCGGCTTCATGGCCCAAGGCGGCGACGGCGGTAAGCGCAACGGCACGGGCGGCTCGTCAAAGCCGAACTTGAAACAGGAATTTAACGCCGAGCCGCACGTGCGCGGCGTCTGCTCGATGGCGCGCACCAATGATCCGAACTCGGCCAACAGCCAGTTCTTCATCTGCTTCGACGACGCCCGTTTCCTCGACAAGCAATACACCGTCTGGGGTCAGGTGGTGGAAGGCATGGAAGCGATCGACGCGCTCCCGAAAGGCGAGCCGCCGCGCAATCCGGGCAAGATCGTCACCGCCAAAGCCGAGTAGTGAAGCGCGGGACGTGCGCTTAGCGCGCGTCCCGTCGCACCGCGCAGGACGCCGTTTCTTCCGGTGGGAATGAGTGCGAGTGCGCAATCCAGCACTCGTCGAACACCGAGCAATAACACACGCTGCTGGTGATGCGTCCGCTTTGGCGGGCGTGATCTAAAGCTGTCCAGAGCTCGGCGTTCTCGGGCGTGCGCGGCCACACCATGGCGTATACGTACCCGTTGGGCGCCAAGAAGCGTTCGGGCACGGGCGACGACATTTCTTGTCCCATGGCCCCAATCTGGCTTCCGCCCGCGCGCGCAATCGCGGCGTCGAACTCGGCCTCACAGCACGCCTGAAGGATGCGGGTCAGCACGTGACTTCCGGGCGGCAGCGGCTGGCCGTCCACCTGCATCTCAAATGTGTGCACGCGCGCCGGCCCTGTGCCGACATTGTCGATTCGGAAGCTGAGTTCTGGCTCGCCATCATCGCCGGCATTGCCGCTGCCGATCTGAATGAACGGCCAGGCGCTGGCGCGCGTCAGGCGCTCCATCGATTGATTGCTGTTGTAGGCGACGAAGATGGAGACCGTTGAGATCAGAATCGCCGACAGCGCCACGACCATGTCGAGCCAGCGATAATCTCGCCGCCTGGGCTCCTGTTGGTTGAGTTGCGGTTCGTCTGTCATGAGCATCCCTCTTGCGCTCGCGCTGAAAGATGCAATGGAGGCGTCGTCGTTGACGAGTCCTTTCGTCGCCGGAGCCGTGATGCGGGTCGATCTATTCGATTTCGAACTGCCGGAGGAGCTGATCGCGCTGCGCCCGGCGCGGCCGCGCGAGAGCGCGCGCTTGCTGCACGTGCCGGCCGCCGGCGCGTTTGAGGATCGATTGGTCAGCGCCGCCCCGGGGCTATTTCGTGAAGGCGATGTCCTCGTCTTCAACGATACGCGTGTCATTCCTGCGCGCTTGAGCGGCGTGCGCGTGCGCGACGAGTCGAGCGTTGCCGTGGAGGCGACGCTATTGCGCCGTCTCTCGCCGTCGTCGTGGAGTGCGCTGGCAAAGCCCGGCAAACGCTTGCGCGAAGGCGATCGCATCCGATTCGGGACGCTCGATGATCGCGCCTGCCTCCTTGGCGCTCTCGACGCGACCGTGTCGGCCAAAGGCGAGGACGGCGAGATTAGATTGGCTTTCGACCTGGCAGGCCCCGATCTCGATGCCGCGATTGCCGCAACCGGCGCTATGCCGCTGCCGCCCTACATCGCCGCCAAGCGCGCGCCCGATGAGGACGATATGGCGGACTACCAGACCATTTATGCGGCGCAGGATGGCGCAGTCGCCGCGCCCACGGCGGGTTTGCATTTCACGCCAGAACTGTTGAGCGCATTCGATGCGCGCGGCGTCTCGCGTCTGCGGGTGACGCTGCACGTCGGCGCAGGCACGTTCCTGCCAGTGAAGGCTGATGACACCGCAGAGCATGTGATGCACAGCGAGTGGCGCTCGATCTCCGAGACAGTCGCTGCCGAGATCAACACGGCAAAGGCAGAGGGCCGGCGCGTGATCGCCATCGGCACGACCGCTTTGCGCTCATTGGAATCGGCGGCGGACCAAGAGGGCAAGGTTCAGCCATTGTCCGGCGACACTGATATCTTCATTACGCCCGGCTATCGCTTCCGCGTCGTCGATGGACTCTGGACCAACTTCCATCTGCCGCGTTCGACATTGGTAATGCTGGTTTCAGCTTTTGCTGGATTAGAGCGCATGCGGGCGGTGTACGCCCATGCCATCGCACAGAAGTACCGCTTCTATTCCTACGGCGACGCCAGCCTGTTATGGCGTCAGCCATGACGGCGTTCGCTTTTGACATCCACGCGCGTGACGGCGCGGCGCGGGCCGGTGTGCTGAGAACGCCGCGTGGTGAAATTCGCACGCCCGCCTTCATGCCCGTTGGCACGGCGGGAACGGTGAAGGCGCTTACTGTCGAGCAGGTCAAGCAAAGCGGCGCCGATATCATTCTCGGCAACACTTACCATCTGATGCTGCGTCCCGGCGGCGAGCGGATGGCTAAGTTCGGCGGCTTGCACAAATTCATGCGCTGGGAGGGCCCGATCCTCACCGACAGCGGCGGCTATCAAGTGATGTCGCTCTCGCAGCTTCGAAAGCTCGATACTGACGGCGTCACATTCCGCAGCCACGTTGACGGTTCGCAGCATCGGCTGACGCCCGCGGACTCGATCCGTATCCAGGCCGACGAGATCGGCGCCGAGATCGTTATGCAACTCGACGAGTGCCCGGCTTTGCCTGCGCCGCGCGAAGCGGTTGAGAAGGCGATGCGCTTGTCGCTCGATTGGGCCGAACGTTCGAAGCGAGCTTTCGGCGCGCGCTCCGCTCAGAATCTGTTCGCCATTGTCCAAGGCGGCGTCGATCCAGAGCTGCGTAAGATCTCAGCCGAAGCACTCGTTGCCGAGGGGTTCGACGGTTACGCCATCGGCGGCCTCGCGGTCGGCGAGGGCCATGACGCTATGCTGGCCACGTTGGACGCGACTGCGCCGCTGCTGCCGCAGGATCGCCCGCGTTATCTGATGGGCGTCGGCAAGCCGATCGATCTGGTCGAAAGCGTCTGGCGCGGCGTTGATATGTTCGACTGTGTGCTGCCGACGCGTTCGGGCCGCCACGGCCAAGCGTGGACGGATGCCGGTCCGTTGAACATCACAAACGCGCGGTTCGCCGAGGACATGTCGCCGCTCGATGAAAGTAGCGACTGTCCCGCAAGCCGCGACTATTCGAAGGCCTACCTGCATCACCTGTTCAAGGCAGGCGAATTGCTCGGCCAGACGCTGCTCTCCTGGCACAACGTCGCCTACTATCAGTCGTTGATGGGGCGCATGCGCAGTGCAATTGAAGCCGGCGCGCTCGCCGATTTCCGCGCTGACTTCCGTGAGAAGGTTTTCGCCTAGTTCACCGGCCGGTCGCGGCCTTCGCGCGTCGTGTGCACTTGCGGCGGCGGCGGCGGGATGATCGAGGGGCAGCCGAGCGATGCGCCGTAGCCGCGCAGGAAGGTCCGGCGTTGCTGACCGTTAGCGACCGCGCGCAACGCCTCGCGCTCAGCGCGGCTGGCGCCGGAGATGCGCCGCACCCATGAGCGGAACGGCATCAAGTCTTCGGCGGTGTCGCGCGCCACTTCGATAGTTTGTTCTTCGACAAAGTCGCCGCTGCGGTCCCAGATGTTGCGGTTCGGGCCGGGCTGATAGCTCTCTGGACCAAGCACGGCGTCCAGTTGTCCGATCTCGCGGGTCACTGCTGCGCAATCGGTGAGCGTCGCGGTCGAATAGGGATATTGCAGGTTCCGAAGGATCAACGGGATCTCCGGACGGATAATGTTCACGTCGCGCAAGGGCGTGTAAGCCGCGTCGGTGACGCCGCGGCGGGTGTCGGCCGTGCGGCCGCTGGAACAGGCGCTGACAAACGTGAGCGCCGCCGCCGCGAGAATGATTGCCAGTTTGCGCATCTAGGGCTCCGACCTAACCGGTGAACGCCTATAGCCTGACCAGTGTGGCGGGCCAATGGCGAGACATCGGGCCGGGGGCGCGCTAAGCCCCGGGTCATGCTTCCGGTAGAGGACGTCCTGGATGATTTGCGCGCGGCGCTAAAGGCGCGCGGCGAGGCGGTGTTGGTTGCCCCGCCCGGCGCGGGCAAAACCACGCGCGTGCCGCCAGCGTTGCTCGATGAGGCCTGGGCGCGGGCGGGTAAGATCATCCTGTTGTCGCCACGGCGGATCGCCGCGCGCGCGGCGGCGGCGCGGATGGCCAGCGAACGCGGCGAGCGCGTCGGCGATACCATCGGTTATCGCGTGCGTCTGGATTCCAAGATCGGCCCGCGAACGCGGATTGAAGTCGTCACTGAGGGCGTGTTCACGCGCATGATCCTCGATGATCCCGAACTGCGCGGCGTTGCGGCGGTCTTGTTCGACGAGTTTCACGAGCGCAGTCTGGAAGGCGATCTCGGCTTGGCGTTGGCGCGCGATGCGCAACAGGGTCTGCGCCCGGACCTGAAGCTCATCGTCATGTCCGCGACTTTAGACGCGGCGCGTGTCTCAGCGCTGCTTGGCGATGCGCCGGTGATTGTCAGCGAAGGCCGGATGTATCCGGTAGCGCACATCTATCGCCCGCGACTGGCGAGCGCGCGCCTCGAAGATGAAGTCGCCGCTGCCGTGCGCGCGGCTATGGTGAGCGAGCGTGGTAGCGCTTTGGTGTTCTTGCCGGGGGTGCGCGAGATTGAACGCACTGCGGAGGCGCTGCGCACAAGCATAAGCGATCCAAGTATTGATGTGCGTCCGCTTTACGGCGCGATGAGCCCCGCCGACCAAGACGCGGCGATTGCGCCGGCGCCAGCGGGGCGGCGCAAAGTCGTGCTGGCGACCTCGATTGCCGAGACCAGTTTGACGATTGATGGCGTGCGCATCGTTGTCGATGCGGGGCTGGCGCGGCGGCCACGGTTCGAACCTGCGCTTGGACTTTCGCGGCTTGAAACCGTGCGCGCGAGCCAAGCTTCGGTCACGCAACGCGCTGGCCGCGCCGGGCGATTAGAGCCCGGTGTATGCTGGCGGTTGTGGAGTGAAGGCGAAACACGCGCGCTTCCGGCCTTCGATCGACCGGAAATTCTTGACGCCGATCTCTCCGGCCTAGCGCTTGATCTGGCCGCGTGGGGCGTCGCTGATCCCGCCGCTTTGGCGTGGCTCGACGCGCCGCCTAAGCCAGCATGGACGGAAGCGATCGCATTACTGACGCGCATCGGTGCGCTCGATACTGCCGGCCGCCTGACCGCGCACGGCGCCGCTGTCGCGCGCCTGCCGTTGCCTGCACGCTTGGCGCACATGGTGATCGCCGCCGGTGAGTATCGGTTGCTCGCGGCGCATATCGGCGTTGTGTTGACTGAGCAGGGTCTCGGCGGCCGCAGCGCCGATTTGCGCGAACGCGTGCACCGGTTCCTAAGCGAGCGTGGTCAACGCGCTGAGGCGGCGCGCGGCTTGGCGCAGCGGATCGCACGCATGGCAGGCGGCGGCGCCAGCCTGGACGAAGATCGCGCCGGCTCAGTTTTGGCGCTCGCCTATCCGGATCGCGTCGCCCGTGCGCGCGGCGGTTCGTTCACAATGGTCAATGGCCGCGCCGCGGCGGTGGATGCAGCCTCGCCGCTGGCGCGCGAACAGTTCTTGGTGATCGCCGACATTTCCGGCGCGGCGGGTCGCGCGCAGGTGTTGCTTGCAGCGCCGATTTCGCTGGTCGAAATCGAGGCGCTGTTCGGACAGCAGATTGAAGATGGTGTCTCAGCGAGCGTGGACGCCGCCACAGGCGCCATCCGCGCGCGTCGAACCCGCAAACTCGGACGCATGATCATAAGCGATGCGCCGGTGGAGCGGTTGAGCGGCGAGGAGCTGAGCGCGGCGCTCATCGAAGCTGTGCGTGATGACGGGTTGACATTGCTGGACTGGGACGAACCGGCGCTGCAAGCGCGCGCGCGGGTGGCGTTTCTGCGCGGGCTAGACGGCGAAACCTGGCCCGATTGGAGCGACGAGGCGCTGCATGCGCAAATCGATGAGTGGCTCGCGCCGGCGTTGGCGAACGCGAAACGGCTTAAGGACGTGAACGTCGCCGCCGCGCTGCTCGCGACACTGCCGCACCAGCAGAGGCGTGAACTGGATGTGCAAGCGCCGGCGCGGTTCGAGACACCGTTAGAGTCGTCACTGATGATCGACTATACCGCCGATGGCGGCCCGGCGGTGGAGGTTCGCCTGCAGGAGATGTTCGGGCAGGATCGTCACCCAAGCGTTGCTGGCGGGCGCGTGCCGTTGACGCTGCGCCTGTTGTCGCCAGCACATCGCCCGGTGCAAACCACACAGGATCTGCCCGGCTTCTGGCGCGGTTCGTACGCCGCCGTGCGGAGTGATATGCGGGGCCGCTACCCCAAACATCCCTGGCCGGAAGATCCGCTCACCGCGCCCCCAACCCGGCGCGCTAAACCTAGAGGCTCATGATGATCCCCACCATTGAAGACGTGAGAGCCGCGGCCAAGCGCATCGAGGGCATCGCCGTGCGCACACCCTTGGTGCGGAACGACGCGCTTGATGCGATCACCGGCGCGCGCGTTTTCATCAAGGCGGAATGCCTGCAGCGTGGCGGCGCCTTCAAGATGCGCGGCGCCGCCAACGCCATTGCCGCGCTCCCCGCCGACGTGCGCGCCAAAGGCGTCATCGCGTTCTCATCCGGCAATCACGCCATCGCGGTTTCAACGGCGGCAAAGCATTTCGGAGTCGACGCCACCATCGTCATGCCGGCGGACGCGCCGAGGATTAAGCTTGAAACCACGCGCTCGCTTGGCGCGACCGTAGTGACGTACGATCGCGTCAACGAAAGCCGCGAGGCCATCGGCGCGCGTTTGGCCGAGGAGAAAGGCGCGAGCCTGATCAAACCGTTCGACGACCCGTTTGTCGTAGCTGGCCAAGGCACCTGCGGGCTCGAAGTCGCCGAAGAGATCGCGCCCGACTTAGTGTTCGTTCCCGCGAGCGGCGGCGGCCTGTCCACGGGCGTGGCGCTCGCCCTGCCGGCGACGCGCGTTATTGCCGTTGAACCCGAGGCGCATAACGACATCGCCCGTTCGTTGGAGACTGGTTCGATCCAACGCAACGCCCCGGGCACTCGTTCGATCTGCGATGGCCTGCTGACCGAGCAGATGGGAGAGATCCCGTTCGCAATTGCTCAAAAGCGGTTCGAGGCCGTTCTGGGCGTCAGCGATGAAGCAGTGCTCCGCGCTATGAAGTTCGCGTTTCACCATCTGAAACTGGTGCTGGAGCCGTCAGGCGCCGCATCGCTCGCGGCGTTGCTTTCCGGCGAGATCGACGTTGCCGGCAAAACCGTGGCGGTCATCGCCAGCGGCGGCAACGTCGATGCGGAAACCTTCGCGCGCGCGCTCGCGGCTTAACGGCCGCGGTGCAGATCGCGATCAAGCTGGATCGCCACCGGCTGACCCGCGAGGCGATAGCGATAGACCTGGAGGTTCTCCGTCACGCGCTGCACGTAATTGCGGGTTTCGCCGAACGGGATGAGTTCGATCCAGTCGATGACATCGACGCTGCCCGAGCGCGGATCGCCCCAATCGTTCACCCAATTGCGCACGTTGCCCGAGCCAGCGTTGTAGGCGGCGATCGCCATGACATAGGAGCCGCCAAAATCGTCGATCAGATCGGCGAGGTGGGCGGAGCCGAGCGTCATATTGTACTGCGGGTCCGAGATCAGCGCCGCGCGCTCGAACGTCATGCCTTCGCGGCGGGCTTGCGCCTGCGCTGTCGAAGGAATGAGCTGCATCAAGCCGCGGGCGTTGGCGCTTGAAATGGCGCCTGGATCGAACTCGCTCTCTTGGCGGATGATGGCGTGCACCAGCGCCGGTTCAGGCCGGCCGCGCGATTGCACGATCGACGGAATTTCGATCGTCGGATAGGCGGCGCTCGTCGCCACCACATTGCGGAAGAGCCCGGCCTTGGCATGGCGCAGCGCCGTGCGGTGGTAGGATTGTTCGCGCGCCATCTGCGCCAGCAGCTCGATCTCCTGCGGATCATCGAGCACGTCGTCGAGATAGAACGCGATCGATTCAAAGTCGCGCTGGGCGCCGACTTCCGACATTAGGCGCAGCGCACGCACCAGTTCGCGGTTGTCGAAACGCGAGCGCGCTTCGTTGCCGACCTGTGAGGTGTCGGGCAGCGACAGCATGGCGGTGCGCCCGCCGCGCGTGGCGGCCAGCTGGCCGTAATAGGTGAAGTTGAAGGCGGCGGCTTGCGTCAGCAGGCGGTCCGCTTCGCCGGTGTTGCCGAGCGCGCGTTCCGCCTCCGCCCGCCAATAGAGCGCGCGCGACAGGCTGACCGGTGACGAGACGTTTTCGCTGAGATGCGCGAAATGCTCGCGTGCCTGCTGGTTGTTGTTGAGAAAACGCAGCGAGAGCCAGCCGGCCATCCACTCAGCGTCCGCGAACGCTTCGCCGGACGTGAGGCCGTGATTGGAAACGAGCTGATACGCCTGGCGCGGATTTCCGGCGCGCAAGGCGCGCGGCACATAGAGACGTCGCTCAGCGAAGATCGCGGCCCGGGCCGCAAGCGGCGCCTGACGCGGATCGATCTCGACCATCAGCGGCAGCGCTTCCTGCGGGTTGCCGGTGCGGCGGCGATATTGGGCGCGATCATAGAGGAAGCCCGGATCGTCAACTCGCGAGGCCGGCACCGCATCGACAGCGGCTTGCAAGCCGCGGCGCGCGCGGCTTTGCATCGCGATGCGCGCTTCGGCGAGCAACCGGTCAGCCGTCGAAACACGCGACAGCAGGCGGCGTGCGGCGGTGTGTTGATTGCGCCAAAGCAGGGCGCTGACGCGCGCCGCGTGATCTTCGGCGGAGAGCGAAGAGCTGAATTCCGCGATCGCGCGATCTTCCATCGCCGTTGAAAGCACGTCGTCGCGCCAAGCGGCGCGGGCTAGGGTGACAGCTTCACTACGTTGGCCAGCGTCCTTGAGTGCGACCGCCAGCGCCATGCGGCCATCGCCGGTGATCGGGCCGCCGTCGCCGCGCAGGAAAGTAATTCGCTCTTGCGGCGTCAGGCGCGATTCCAAGATCGCTTGCTCGGCCCGCGTGCGCATGGTGGCGCGGCCCGGCCAGCCCTGGAGCTCAGTGAGCGCCTGAGAAAGATCGTTAAAGTTGAGCGGGGACTCATTGGCCGTCGCCAAGCGCCATTGCAGCATCCGCCGCACTAGCGGGTCGGTGGCGCCGTCTCGCAGCTGCGCCAGCCCAACCCAGTCCCGGGACTCGGCGGCCGCGAGGCCGCTGCGCAGGCGCATGCGCTCCGACATGGAGGGCAAAGCCGGCGGCGGCGTGTAGGCGGAGGCCTGTGCGTTGGCCGGCGCGGGCGCGGTTTGCGACTGCTGCCCAACGCTGGACGTCACCAAAAAAGCGCTGGCGGCCAGCGCGACGAGGCCGATGCGGGTCATTTGTGCAGCGTCCATAAACTTCTCCGCACCGTTACGAAACAGTGGCGGCCCGCGAGCCTCAGCCGGCGAGCCGCTATTTAACCTGGCCCGACAGTGTGGCAGGAATCGCGCCAATGCCACACGTCCGCGCCTCCTCCGCCAAGCTTTACGGGTCGATCCCCGCGTTAATTACGCCATTCCGAGACGGAATCTTAGATGAACGCGCCTTTCAAACCATGGTGGAAAGGCAGATTCGCGAGGGTACTCACGGACTGGTGCCGTGCGGCACCACTGGCGAAAGCGCCACGCTGAGCTTTGAAGAGCACGTGCGGGTGGTCACTCTGTGCGTCGAGGCGGCTGCCGGCAAAGTTCCAGTGATCGCCGGCGCCGGCTCAAACAGCACTGCGCACGCCATTGAATTGGCGCGCGCCGCAAATGATGCGGGGGCCGACGCGGTCTTGGTGGTGGCGCCGTATTACAACAAGCCGAGCCAAGACGGGATCGTGGCGCACTTCGCCGCCATCAATGACGCGGTCGAGATTCCGATCGTGGTTTACAATGTGCCCGGTCGGACGGTTGTTGATATCAGCGCCGAAACGATGGGGCGCTTGGCCAAACTGAAGAACGTCGTCGGCTGCAAGGACGCCAGCGCGGATTTGTCTCGCGTAACGCGGCACAGGGCGCTGTGCGGTGAGAGCTTCGTGCAGTTGTCAGGCGAAGACCCGAGCGCGATCGGCTTCAACGCTGAAGGCGGTGTCGGCTGCATCTCTGTGAGCGCTAACGTTGCGCCGGCGCTGTGCGCGCGTCTGCAGGAAGCAACGCGGCAGGGCGCTTACGAGACCGCGCGCGAGATCGACGATCTGCTGGCGCCTCTGCACAAGGCGATGTTCGTTGAGCCCTCACCGGCGCCGGCGAAGTATGCCTGCTCGTTGCTCGGCTTATGCAGCGATGAAGTGAGGTTGCCGCTCTTGGCCTGCAGCGATGGCGCCAAGGCGCAGATTCGCGCCGCCATGACTCACGCAGGGCTCATCTGATCATGGCGAAGAAGGCTGACCCGAACCGCAAGCTCATCGCTGAAAATCGCCGCGCGCGTTTCGATTACGCGATTGAGGATACGCTCGAGGCCGGCGTGCAGCTTGTTGGCACCGAGGTGAAGTCGCTCCGTTCAGGCCGCGCAAATATCGCCGAAAGCTATGCGGGCACGGAAGATGGCGAGCTGTGGTTGATCAACGCGACCATCCCGGAGTACCCGCCGGCCGGACAGTTCAATCATGACCCGCGCCGGCGGCGCAAATTGCTGGTGCGCGCCCGCGAGCTGAAGAAGCTCATTGGCGCGGTCGAGCGAGAAGGCCGAACGATCGCCCCGCTCAAGCTCTATTTCAACGATCGCGGCATCGCGAAAGTCGAGATTGCCTTGGCCAAAGGCAAGAAAGCGCATGACAAACGCGAGGCCAGCAAGGATCGTGACTGGAAGCGCCAACAGGCGCGGCTGATGCGGGATCGTGGCTGATGCGGATATTGGCGGCGGGTGGTGTGTTGGCGGCGGTGGCGGCCTGCGCTCCCGCCGACCCGGCGACGCACCTGGCGCAACAATGGCGCCTGTGCGAGAGCGGCGTCGCCTTGGCGCAGGATCGTATTCAAGCCTGTTCGAACGTCATCGCCGCATCGCAGGAGAATCCCGCGCAACGCGCCCAAGCGCTGGTCCAACGCGGCATTCTGCGCGGCGATATCGAACAAGACACACGCGCCATCGCTGATTTTGGCCGCGCCTTGCGCATCGAACCCAACTTGGCGAGCGCATACATCGAACGCGCCCAACTGCACTTCGCCCGCTCCGCTTATGAACACGCCGTGCGCGATTACGATGCGGCGCTGCGCGTTTCGCCCAATCATCCGGTGGCGATGCAAGGCCGAGAGGCGGCGTTGCGTGGTGAATCCAGCGCAATGGGTGATCAGCTCGACATCATCTCCGACGCGTTGGCCAACCGGCCCAACGAGCCGACGTTGTGGAATAATCGCTGCTGGATCCGCGCCGTCGAGGGCGAGGAGCTGGATTACGCGCTCGCCGATTGCAACGAGGCGCTGCGGCTCGATCCTCAGCATGCGGCGGCGCTGGACAGTCGCGGTCTCGTTTATCTGAAGCGCGGCGACAACGCTGCCGCGCTCGCCGATTATGAGGCGGCGCTGCGGCTAGAGCCCAATCGCGGCCATTATCTCTATGGCCGCGGCATTGCGCGGCTTCGTATGGGCAATAGCGCTGGCCAGGCGGATTTGGACGCTGCTGAACGCGCCGAGCCTGGCGTCTCGCGTCTCTATCAGGGCTACGGCATTCAGACTTAGGCCGAAGCGATCTCTTTCGCGCGCCGCATCACCGTTTCAAACATCTCGCTCGTGAGCCGCCGCGTCTGCGTGTTGTAGCGCGAGCAATGATAGCTCGAAACCATCACCGCGCCGCTGGGCAGCAGCGTTTCCGCGCCGTGCGCGAACTTGGATGCGCTGGGCTTCAGGCCATAGGCGCGCAGCACGCTTTCATGCGCGATCGAGCCGAGCGCCAGCATTGCACGCAGGTTCGGCAGCGCCGCGATGCGCGCCGATAAGAAGGGCCGGCATGTCGCGATCTCCGCCGGCGTCGGCTTGTTCTCCGGCGGCGCGCAGCGCACCGCGTTGGTGATCATTGCGCCTCTGAGCGTGAAGCCGTCCTTGGGGTCGGCGCGATACTCCCCTTCCGCGAGCGAGAGTTTCTTGAGCGTTCCGTAGAGAAGATCGCCGGCGTAATCGCCGGTGAAAGGGCGGCCCGTGCGATTAGCGCCGGTGCGGCCGGGCGCGAGGCCAACGATGAGAAGGCGCGCCGATGCGTCACCGAATGAGGGCGCAGCGCCGTTGAACCAAGCGGGCTCGGCGCGTTGGTTGTCCTTTCGATACGCCACCAGCCGCGGACAAAGCGGGCAATCCTTCGGCGCTTCTGGCGGCGTTGCGCTCATGCGTCTTCGGCGCCGGAATCGTAGCGATGGTCGTTGGCTTTGGGCGGGCGGCCGATGAGATCGGCGAGATCTGTCAGATCGATGAAATTGTCGGCGGCGCGGCGGAGTTCATCCGAGGCCATCGGCGGATTGGACTTGATCGTCGAGATCACGCTGACGCGCATGCCCTTGCGTTGCACCGCTTCCACCGCCGCTAGAAAATCACCGTCACCCGAGAACAGGAACGCGTGATCAACGAAGCTGGCGGCCTCAACGAGATCGACGGCGATCTCGACATCCATATCGCCCTTGAAACGGCGGCGTCCGTTGGCGTCGGTGTATTCCTTCGCCGGTTTCGTCACCAATGAATAGCCGTTGTAGTCGAGCCAATCGACGAGCGGACGGATCGGCGAGAAGTCCTGATCCTCGACCAACGCCGTATAATAATAGGCGCGGATGAAGCGTCCGTGGTTTTTGAACTCGGCAAGCAGCTTGCGATAGTCGATGTCGAAGGTCAGGCCCTTCACGGCCGAGTAGAGATTGGCGCCGTCAATAAAGAGCGCGACGCGTTCGTCGGGATGGATCAAGCGGGCCAGCAGGTTCATAGAGAGGCGGCGTCCTTCGCGCGTTTGTGGGCTCTAGTCGATTTCTCTTCATGCAGGCCAGCGCTTTCATCGCCCTTGGAACCAATGTGCCGTTCGGCGGGCTTGCGGGCGGTGCGTTGCTGGCGCGCGCTGTTGAGGCAATGCGCGAGGCCGGGCTTGTGTTGCGTGCGCGTTCAAGTGTCTGGCGCACGCCGGCGTGGCCGGCGGGCAGTGAGCAGGCGGATTATCGCAACGCGGTCGTCGCCATCGACGCTACTGATCACACGCCGCAATCGCTCTACGCCGTCCTGCGCGACGTCGAGGCCCGGTTTGGGCGTGAGCGCCGCACGCGATGGGCGGCGCGGACCTTGGACCTAGACATTATCGCGGTGGACGGGGTCGCCGGAGATTTTGAAGGCATCGAGATACCGCACCCGCGCATGCACGAGCGGGCGTTCGTGTTGGCGCCGCTGGCTGAGATCGCGCCTGACTGGCGTCATCCGATCAGCGGTGCGACCGTCACGGATATGTGGTCGGGGCTGGGATCCGACGCCGGGGCCCAGCGGGAAGGCGCGTTAGAGTAGGGCGCGGCTGTCCTTTTCGCGCCTGCGGTGGTGCGGTGCATTGCGAAAACCCCCTGGGGCCATTAGGTTGGCTGCCCGTTCCGCCCTTTTTTGACCGAAGGAAGCACGCCTTGGCTCGCGTAACCGTCGAAGACTGCGTTGATAAGATCCAGAACCGGTTCTCGCTGGTGCTGCTGTCGGCCCACCGTGCGCGCAATATTTCCTCAGGTTCTGAACCACTTGTGGACCGCGATCGGGATAAAGACCCGGTTGTCGCCCTCCGCGAAATCGCCGATTCCGCCATCAGCCCCGAAGAGCTCCGCGACAGCTACGTGATGCTCTACCAAGACGTGCAGCCTGCAACCCAGGCGGAAGACGAGCAAGATCGCCTCGCCCTCGCCGCGCCGGTTGAGACCAGCGAAGAGGACGTGCTGCGCGCGCTGCAGCAGGAAGCAGAAGCGCAGCGCGACGAACGGTACTAAGCCATGTCAGGCGGTGACGGAGTCGCCGCCAAATCCCCCGCCGGCGTGCAAGCGGCCGGCGCGGGAGGCGCGCCGCCGCGTACCCGCTATTTGCGCCAGTTCGAGTTGGTGGAGCGCGTCCGCGCCTACGATCCTTCGCTCGACGAGAGCCTGATCAATCGCGCTTACATTTACGCGACCGCCAAACACGGCAGCCAGAAGCGCCATTCGGGCGATCCCTATTTCGCCCATCCGATCGAAGTCGCCGGAATTCTAACCGAGTACAAGCTCGACGCCGCCACCATCGTCGCGGGCCTTCTGCACGACACGATCGAAGACACCGAAGCCACGCGCGAAGAAATCGAGAGCATGTTCGGCGGCCAAATCGCCGATCTGGTCGAAGGCGTCACCAAGCTTTCGAAACTCGAAATCCAATCCGAGGAGAACAAGCAGGCGCAGAACCTGCAGAAGTTCATTCTCGCCATGTCGCGCGATGTGCGCGTGCTGATCGTGAAACTGGCGGACCGGTTGCACAACATGCGCACGCTTGCGCATGTGCCAAACAAGCAAAAGCGTCAGCGCATCGCGATGGAGACGCTGGAAATCTACGGGCCGTTGGCGCGCCGCATCGGCATGGAGAAAATGGCGCGCGAGCTTGAGAGCCTCGCGTTCCACGAAGCGTTCCCGGAAGCGGAAGCCGCGATCTTTGCGCGCCTTGAGCAGCTGCGCATCGAAAAGGGCGCGAACGTTGCGATCATCATCCAGACAATCATGGAGGTGTTCGAGTTCGCCGGCATCGATGCGCGCGTCTTCGGGCGCGAGAAGCAACCCTATTCGATCTGGCGTAAGTTGCAGCGCAAGAGCATGGAGTTCGCCGACCTGGCGGACGTCTACGCCTTCCGCGTTATCGTCAATAACCCCGACGATTGCTACCGTTCGCTCGGCCTGATCCACCAGACGTGGCGCTGCGTGCCCGATCAGGTCGAAGACTACATCTCGAACCCAAAACCGAACGGCTATCGCTCGATCCACACGATCGTGATCGGTCCGGGCAACGTCCGCGTCGAGATCCAAATCCGCACCGAGGAAATGGACGCGATCGCCGAAAACGGCGTCGCCGCGCACTGGCGCTACAAAAACGAATCTTACGGCTTCGATGAAGAGCTCGCCGCGTCGGTCGGTCTCGACGCGCGCGAGGCGACGCGTTCGTTGTTGGAGATCGCCGAGCATGGCGGCGAAGCGCAGGAGTTTCTCGAGCACGCAAAGCTCGAGATGTATTCGGATCATGTGTTCGCGTTCACGCCCAAGGGCGCTTTGATCCCGCTGCCGCAGGGCGCGACGCCGCTCGACTTCGCCTACGCCGTGCACTCTTCCATCGGCGACCGCTGCGCCGGCGTGCGCATCAATGGCGTCGAGAAGCCGCTTCGCACCGCACTCCGCAACGGCGACGTCGTGGAAATCGTTGTCGGCGACAAGATCGCGCCGGTGCCTGGTTTTGAGAACCTGACCAAGACTGGTCGGGCGAAGTCGGCCCAGCGGCGCCTGCAGCGCAGCGCCAAACGTGATCAGTTCGCGCGCTTGGGCCGCGATCTCGTCCAGCACGCATTGCATCGCTACGGCCACGAGCTTGCCGAAACTGCGCTGCAATACGCCGCCGAGCATCTTGGCAAGGCGGACGAGGAAGAGTTGTTCGTCGCTGTCGGCGAAGGTTCAATCAAGGCGAGCGCCGTTGCCGTCGCCGCATTTCCGGGCCTTGAAGAGAAGGTGCGCAAAGACCTCGGTCGCCGGCCGATGGAGCGCGAGAAGGCCAAACTCTACGTCACCGGCAGCGAACTCACTGCCGGCGTTGCCTTGCACTTCGCCGAGTGTTGCACCCCGATTCCGGGCGATCGCATCATCGGCGTCCAAATTCCAGGGCGCGGCGTCGAAGTACACACGATCGACTGCGAGCAGTTGGCGCCGCTGGAAGACGACGAGAGCGTCACCTGGGTCGATCTCGGCTGGACCGCGACCGCGATGAAGAAGGCGCTCGCAACCGGGCGCATTCTCGTCACCGTCGAGAACAAGCGCGGCGTGTTGGCAGAGCTTTGTCGCATCATCGCTGAGAACCAAGGCGACATCCTCAATCTGCGGATGCTGAAGCGCACCACCGACTTCTTCGACATGGTGTTCGACATCGAAGTTGCCGACGCCAAGCACCTCACCAACATCTTGGCCGCGATCCGCACGAGTAAGGCCGTGAAGGAAGTCGACCGGGTCAAAGGCTGACGCCGTCAATCATTCTCGGGGGGAAGCAATGTCGTTGACTGACCGCGAGACGTTGCCGGTATGGCTCGGTTGGACGCGGTTAGCGATTGGCCTAGCCCAAGGCGTCGCGCTCTACTTCATCAACGACCTGCGCGAAGCGACCGACCCGGCGCTATTTGCGGCGTTGTGGGTGACAATGCTGTTCGCGCCCGTGGCGCTGATCGGCGGCCTCGGCGCGATCCGGCCGATTGTGCTCGCTACTTGGATAGGCGGTGCGACTTTGGTCGTCGCCGGGCTTGCGGCTTACGGCGCGAGCCGCACTGTCATGGAGAACTGGACTTGGGAGTACGCGCAGCTCTACGTCGTTGCTCCAATTTTCCTCTTTGTGGGCCATCATCTGGTGGCTGCGGGCGATGAGGCGCGAAAGTGGATCGCGCCATATGAACGCTACTTTGATCTCGGCTCCCGCCATGTTGCTCAGTTAGCGCTCGCTGTCGCGTTCACTGGCGCGTTTTGGGCTGTGCTCATCCTGGGCTCGCAGCTCTTCAATCTGATCGGCATCACCTTGCTCGTCGATCTTCTGGACAGTGACTGGTTTGCGATGCCGGCCACCACCGGCGTGTTCGCCGCCGCCATTCATTTGACCGACATGCGCTCCGGCCTGGTGCGCGGTACGCGTGCGTTAGGCCTCACGCTGCTCGCGTGGTTGCTGCCCGCCATGGCTTTCCTGGCGGCGGCATTCTTTTTGGCGCTGCCGTTCACCGGCGTGCAGCCGCTTTGGGAGACGCGCGCAGCCACCGCAATTTTGCTCGGCTCCGCGGTGGCGTTGGTGATCCTAGTCAACGCTGCCTATCAGGACGGCGAACATCCGCCGGGCCTGATTTTGCGCTGGTCGGCGCGGGTCGCCGCGGTGCTAATGACGCCGCTCGCCGTACTCGCTGCTTACGCCTTGTGGCTGCGCATCGACCAATACGGGCTGACGCCCGAGCGCATCTACGCGGCGGCGGTGTTGGTTGTCGGCGGCTGTTATGCGGTTGCCTATTCGATTGGCGCCTTCCAGTCGCGCTGGATGCGCACGTTGGAAGTCGGCAACGTTGCTTCGGCGTTCGTGATGCTCGTGGTTATCGTGGCGCTGTTCTCCCCCATTGCCGATCCTGCGCGCCTTTCGGTTGCCGATCAGATGCGGCGCCTGGAGAGCGGGCGGATCGCCCCGGAAGATTTCGACGTCGTGTTCTTGCGTTTTGACGGCGCGCGCTATGGCGACGCGGCGCTGCGCCAATTGGTTGCCGATCGCTCAGATGAAGAGGCCATTGCTCTGGGCGAGCGCGCCCGCCGTGTGTTGGGGCTGAATGAGCGTTGGGCGGCGCAAGTGCAAAATGCCGGAGCGCCAGTTGAACTCAGAATGCACCCTGAAGGCGCGACGCCGCCAGAAGGGTTCCTCGATCAACCCGACCTCACCGGCGGGCTGATGATGTGCCGGACGCGCGACATGGTGTGCGACGGCATGTTCATCGATCTCGACGGCGATGGCCACTCAGAGTTCATCATCTCCACGATGCACTTTCTTAGCATTTACGCGCAGGGTGACGACGGGCGCTGGGCGTTCGTCGCCAATGCGTCCGCGCCGGAGAACTTCAGCGCGCTGGCCGCATCAGGCGCCGTGCGGGTGGCGCCAGCGCGCTTCGGCGATCTGATTATCGGCGATGACCGTGTTCCGGTCACGGAAGTGGAGCCGGGCAGTAGCCCCGCGATTGTGAGTGTTGAGAGTGAGGCGGGTGACGCTTCGCCCGCGGAGCAGTAAGAAGCGGCATGAATCAGGACCAGGTACTCGACGAATTCCGCGCCGCGGGCGCGCTGCTGGAAGGACATTTTATCCTCTCTTCCGGCCTTCACTCTCCCGTCTTCTTCCAGAAGAACGCGGTGTTCATGGACCCGGCGCGGACTGAGCGTCTTTGTCGGGCGCTGGCGCAGAAGGCCGAGGCCGCGTTCGGCAAGATCGATGCAGTGGTGTCGCCGGCCGTGGGCGCCATCATTCCCGGTTACGAAACCGCGCGCCACTTGGGCGCCCGCGCGATGTTCGTTGAGCGTGACAAAGGTGAGTTTCAGTTGCGCCGCGGCTTTGAGATCAAGCCGGGCGAGCGCGTGCTCATGGTGGAGGACGTCGTCACCACCGGGCTTTCTTCGCGTGAATGCCTCGATGCAATTCGCGGCCATCCCGGTGAACTCGTCGGCGCTGCCTGTCTGATCGATCGCTCCGGCGGCAAGGCCGATATCGGCGCCAAGCTTGTCTCGCTCGCATCGGTCAGTGCGCCGGCGTACCCGGCGGATCAGCTGCCGCCCGAATTAGCGGCGTTGCCAGCGGTGAAGCCGGGCTCACGCGGGCTCGCCGCATGAGCGGACGCGTCCGCCTCGGTGTAAACATCGACCACGTCGCGACCATCCGGAATGCGCGCGGCGTTTCGTATCCTGATCCTGCGCGCGCCGCGATTGTCGCGCTGGAAGCGGGCGCCGACGGCATCACTGCGCATCTACGTGAAGATCGCCGCCACATCTCGGACGCCGACATCGCAAACCTTTCCGCGATGCTGCGCGAACGGGGGCGGCCGCTGAATCTGGAAATGGCGGTGACGCAAGAGATGCTCGCCATCGCGTTGAAGCATCGTCCACCGGCTGTGTGCCTGGTGCCCGAGCGGCGTGAAGAGCGCACCACCGAAGGCGGGCTCGACGTTGCTGGCGGCCACAATTGGATTGCCCCGTTTGTGCAAAAACTGCGCGACGCCGGCAGCCGCGTGTCGCTCTTTATCGGCGCCGACCCGCTGCAGATCGAAGCCGCGAGCCGCACCGGCGCGGAAGTCATCGAACTCCACACCGGCGCCTATTGCGACGCCGCGCGCGACGGTTTGCAAGACGAAGCCGCCGCCATCCTGGTCGCCCTGAGAGCAGGCGCCCGCCAGGCCGCGAGCCTGGGCTTAGAGGTCCACGCCGGCCACGGCATCGATTACGAGACGGTCGCCCCGATCGCCGCGATCCCCGAGGTGGCGGAGCTCAATATCGGCCACTTCCTGATCGGTGAGGCGATCTTCACCGGGCTGGCCCAAGCGGTTGAAGAAATGCGCCGCCGGATCGACGCCGGCCGGGCCGGCGCCTAAAACCGACCCATGATCCTCGGCATCGGCTCAGACATCATCGACATCCGCCGCATCGAGAAAACTCTCGCGCGCTTTGGCGATCGGTTCACCCATAGGGTCTATACCGAGACCGAGCGGGCCAGGGCCGAGCGTAGACCATTGGAGCGGGCGGCGACCTTCGCCAAGCGCTTCGCGGCCAAGGAGGCGTGCTCCAAGGCGCTGGGCACAGGGCTGAAACAAGGGGTTTTTTGGCGGGATATGGGGATCACGAACCTGAAAACCGGCCAGCCGACGATCCGGCTGACCAATGGCGCGCTGGCGCGCCTGCAGGCGATGACCCCAGTCGGGTACACCCCCTACATCCATGTCACATTGACGGACGATTTCCCGCTTGCTGTCGCTTACGTCATTATTTCGGCGGAGTCGGAACCCATTCCGGCGCCGTGAAGGTGGAAGTCCGGCCACCCCGCCTGGGGGAAGTGCTTGGCCTAGCCGGGGCCATTTCGTCAGTGGGACATGCCTATAACCAGGGGCGGGCCTCCGGGGCCGTCATTGGAGCGGGTGCGAAGTGAGAACCGAATGAGCACGACCACGACTGGCGAGAGTACACCCGCCATGAGCGTCTTCTGGGACAATGTGAAGACGATCCTCTACGCGCTGGCGCTAGCCATGGTGTTGCGTTTCACCATCGCGCAGCCGTTCCGCATTCCGTCGGGCTCGATGCAGCCGACATTGGCGATCGGCGACTACATCCTCGTGACCAAGTGGTCGTACGGCTATGGCCGGTTCTCGTTCGCGCCGCTTGAGGGCCTGCTGCCGCATGGGCGTTTGTTTGGCAGCGAGCCTGAGCGCGGCGATGTCGTGGTGTTCCGGCCTGTGCCGGATCCGGATCGCGATTTCATTAAGCGCGTCATCGGTATGCCGGGCGACCGCATCCAAGTGATCAACGGCGTGCTGCATATCAATGGCCAAGCCGTAGAGCGCGAACTCATCGGCGTAACCGAAGAGTGCCCGGATCAGACTGGCCCGCTGATGGGTGAAGTCCACACCTACCGGGAAACGTTGCCGAACGGGGTGAGCTACATCACCTGCGACAAGGGCATGACCGAACTCGACAACACCCGCGTTTTTGAAGTGCCTGAGGGCCACTACTTCATGATGGGCGATGACCGGGACAATTCAGCCGATAGTCGCGTGCCGTCGGTTGTCGGCTTCGTGCCGTACGACAACCTCGTCGGGCCCGCGCAGTTCGTGGTCGTGTCGTTCGATCGGAGCACGTCGCTGTTTCAGCCGTGGACCTTGTTCACTGGCTTCCGCGCCGATCGTTTCTTGAAATCCGTCGAATGAGCGCGGCCCGATGAGCGGGCCAGGCAAGCACGAAGAACGCCTCGCCGCGCTCGAACAGCGGCTTGGTCACGCCTTCAGCGATCGCACATTGCTGCGTGAGGCCATGACCCACGGCAGCGCGCTCGACAACGGCAAAAAACGCCGTTCGTACGACCGGCTGGAATTTCTCGGCGATCGCGTCTTAGGCCTGGTGGTGTCCGAGCGTTTGCTCGCGATGCACAAGAACGAGGACGAAGGCGATTTAGCGCCGCGCTACAACGCCCTGGTCAATCGTCATGCCTGCGCGCACGCCGCGCGCGCCGCCGAATTGGGCGACGCGATCCTGCTCTCGCCTGCCGAAGAAGCGAGCGGCGGGCGTGGCAAAGAGGCCATCCTCGCCGACGTCTGCGAGTCGGTGATTGCAGCGCTCTATCTCGATGGCGGCCTCGAGGCAGCGCGCGCCTTCGTTCATAAATTCTGGGGCGACGCGTTCGAGACCGGCGCGAATGCGCCCCGCGACGCTAAAACCGCATTGCAGGAGTGGGCGGCGGCGCGGAAACGTGGTTTGAGCTATGTCGTGATTGATCAAACCGGACCAGAACACGCGCCCCATTTCATCGTGGAAGCGCGCATCGACGGCTTCGACGCGACACGCGGCGAAGGCGGTTCCAAGCGTGACGCGCAACGCGCGGCGGCAAGCGCGTTCCTAAAAGCGCGAGGCGAAAATGGCTGAGCAACGCTGCGCCGTCGTCGCCGTGCTTGGCGCGCCGAACGCCGGCAAGTCCACCCTGGTGAACACGCTCGTCGGCGCCAAGGTCGCCGCCGTGACCCAGAAAGTGCAAACGACGCGCGCCTTGGTGCGTGGCATCGCCATGCACGATCAGACGCAACTCATCTTGATCGACACGCCCGGCGTGTTCGCGCCAAAGCGCCGGCTGGACCGCGCCATGGTGGCGGCGGCGTGGAGCGCGTTGGAAGGCGCTGACGCGGTGTTGCACGTTGTCGATGCGGCCGCGCACGCCAGTGAAAAGCGGACGGGCGCCGACGGCCACTCGGTTGAAGATTCCGCCGCCATCGCGCGTAAGCTCAAAGAAAACGACATCGCCTCGATCCTCGTCCTGAACAAGGTCGACGCCGTGTCACGCCCAGCCTTGCTGGCGTTGACGACGAAGCTCGTTGAAGACGGCCTCTACACCGACGTCTTTATGATTTCCGCCAAGCGCAACGATGGCGTTGAAGACATCGCCCGTGTGCTGACCGAGCGCGCGCCGGAAGGCCCATGGCTTTTCCCCGAAGATCAGACCATGGACGCGCCCGCGCGTGTTCTGGCGGCCGAGATCACACGCGAAAAAGCTATGCTCCGCCTGCACGACGAACTGCCTTATGAGATGATCGTCGAGACGGAGACTTGGGAAGAGCGCAAGGACGGCTCGGCCAAAATCGATCAGACCATCTACGTCGCGCGCGAGAGCCAGCGCAAAATCGCCATCGGCGCAGGCGGCGCCACCGTCAAAACCATCGGCGAGCTCGCGCGCAAGGAAATGGAAGCGGCGTTCGATCGGCGCATCCATCTCTTCCTGCACGTGAAGGTGCGCGAAGGCTGGAGCGAAGAACGCGCGCTCTATCAGCGGCTCGGGCTCGATTTCGAGGCCTAACATGGAGTGGGTCGACGACGCCGTCGTGCTGGGCTCGCGCCATTTCGGCGAAGGCAAGCTCTTGGCCGAAGTGTTCGCACGTGATCACGGGCGCTATGGCGGCGTGGTGCATGCGGGGCGCAAGTCGCAACCCATCCTGCAATCCGGCAATATCGTTCACGCCGGTTGGAAGGCGCGGCTTTCCGAGCAACTCGGCTTCTACAGTCCGCTGGAGTTGGTGGAGCCGCACGCTACGCGCTTGCTGGACGATCCCATCGCGCTCGCCGGGCTTTCATCGGCAGTGGCGTTGATAAGGATCGCAACGCCAGAGCGGCAGGCTTATCCGCAGCTTTATGATGCGCTCGTCGTGCTCATCGAAGCGATGCCGCACACCGATATCTGGCCGGCGATCTACACGCGCTTCGAACTCGGCCTGCTGTCCGCGTTGGGCTACGGTTTGGATCTGACGCGCTGCGCGGTGACGGGCGAGACGGATAACCTCGCTTGGGTCAGCCCGCGCACGGGCCGCGCCGCCACTTTTGACGCTGGGGCGCCGCATGCGGATGTGCTCCTGCGTTTGCCGCGGTTCCTGATCGATGCGGATGCGGAACTTCTGTCCGGCGATGTCGCCGACGCCTTTGCGCTGGCTGGCCACTTTCTGGAGCGGCGCGTATTCGACCAAAGAGGCGAAGGCATGCCCGAAGCGCGCCGCCGGCTGATTGAGCGATTGGGATTTGCAGGACGACTCTGATTTAAGCGTGCAAGAAAGCACGCGATCGTTTCGGAGAGCCAAGAATGGCTGACGACATTACCCGCTCACCGGAAGAAGGCGGGCGCATTGTAGACGAGCCGATCGGCGAGGCGCTGGCCAAGCGCTACCTCGCGTATGCGCTCTCGACGATCACAAGCCGCGCACTGCCGGATGTGCGTGACGGCCTGAAGCCTGTGCACCGCCGCGTGCTTTACGCGATGAAGCGGCTTAACCTCACTGCCGACGCCGCGTTCCGTAAGAGCGCGAAGGTCGTTGGCGATGTGATGGGCGATTATCACCCGCACGGCGACCAGGCGATCTACGACGCGATGGTGCGTCTCGCGCAGGACTTTAACTCGCGCTATCCGCTGATCGACGGCCAAGGCAATTTCGGCAACATCGATGGCGATAGCCCCGCGGCGATGCGCTACACCGAAAGCCGTCTCACCAAAGCGGCTGAAGCGCTGCTCGAAGGCATTGATGAAGACGCCGTCGATTTCCGCCCGAGCTATGATGGTTCAAAAGAAGAGCCATCGGTTCTGCCGGCGGCGTTCCCCAATCTTCTCGCCAACGGCTCGTCCGGCATCGCGGTTGGCATGGCGACGAACATTCCGCCGCACAATCTGGCGGAGCTCATCGATGGCTGCTTGCTGCTGATCGAAAACGCGAAAGCGACAACCGACGAACTTCTGGCGGTTATTCCCGGTCCCGATTTTCCGACTGGCGGCATCGTCGTTGAACCGCCGGAAGCGATCCGCGAAGCTTATGAGACCGGACGCGGCGGCTTCCGCGTGCGGGCGCGCTGGCACACTGAAGATCTTGGCCGCGGCATGTGGCGCATCGTCGTCACCGAAATTCCGCACTTGGTGCAGAAGTCTAAGCTCGTCGAAGCGCTGGCGGCGGTCATCGAGAACAAGAAGGCGCCGCTGTTGGGCGACGTCCGCGATGAGAGCGCCGAAGATTTGCGCCTGGTGCTGGAGCCGAAGTCACGCACGGTCGAACCTGCCGTCCTGATGGAGAGCCTCTTTAAGCTCACCGCGCTTGAGAGCCGCATTTCGCTCAACATGAACGTGCTCGACTCGCAGGGTGCGCCGCGCGTGATGAGCTTGAAGGAAGTGCTGCGCGCCTTCTTGGATCACCGCCGCGATGTGCTGCAGCGGCGCACCAGCTTCCGGCTCGAGAAGATTGCCCAACGTTTGGACGTGTTGGCCGGTCTGCTGATTGTCTATCTCAATCTCGACGAGGTCATCCGCATCATCCGCAATGAGGATGATCCGAAGGCGAAGCTGATCGCACGCTTCAAACTCAACGAGACGCAAGCCGAGGCAATCCTCAACACGCGTCTGCGCCAGTTGCGCAAGCTGGAAGAAATGGAAATCCGCCGCGAGGATGCGGCGTTGCGCGAAGAGCAGAAAGAACTGCAAGGCCTGCTCGAAGACACGCGCAAGCAATGGCGCAAAGTCGGCGCCGAGTTGAAGGAAACGCGCAAGCTCTTCGGCTCCGGCACGCCTTGGGGCAAGCGTCGCACCGAACTTGGCGAAGCGGCCGCCGTTGCTGCCGATGTCGATATCGAAGCCTTCGTCGCACGCGAGCCGGTGACCGTCGTTCTCTCCGAGAAAGGCTGGATCCGCGCCCTCAAAGGCCACGGCGATCTCGGCAATCTCCAGTTCAAAGAGGGCGATCACGCCCAACATATCGTCCGCTGCGAAACCACCGATAAGCTGCTGGCGTTCGCCTCTGACGGCCGCGCCTTCACGCTCGACGCGCACAAATTGCCCGGTGGACGCGGGCACGGCGAACCGATCCGTCTATCGATCGAACTCGGCGATATCGACGAAGTCGTCGCGCTGTTCAAATACGAGCAGGGCGCCAAGCGCGTCGTCGCCAGCCACGAAGGCTACGGCTTCGTCATCGGCGAAGAGGAGATGCTGGCGACCAAGCGCTCCGGCAAACAAGTCCTCAATGGCCGCGCCATGCAGGCGGCGAAGGTCGAGGGCGATCAGGTCGCCGTCATCGGCGAACGCAAGAAGCTCCTGGTCTTCCCGCTCTCGGAACTTCCTGAGATGACGCGCGGCAAGGGCGTGAAGCTGCAGAGCTATCACGATCGTGGCCTCGCCGACGTGAAGGTGTTCGACAAGAACGAGGGCCTAAGCTGGGAAGACAGCGCCGGGCGCAACCGCGCGGTGGCGGAGTGGAAGGAGTTTCGCGGCAAGCGCGGCTCCGCCGGCAAGGTGGCGCCGAAGGGCTTCTCGCGCTCTGGCCGCTTCAGCGACGTGATTGGATAGCACTTGTTAGGAAGTTCCGCTAAAAGGGAGCGGACTTCACGGAAGGCTATTCCATGACCCTGATCATTATTCTGATCATCATCGTCGTCCTGGCGGTGCTGGTTATCGGCATCTACAACCGCCTCGTCGCGCTCCGGCAGAACTGCAATCAAGCGTTCGCCGATGTCGATGTGCAGCTGAAGCAGCGCCACGACCTCATCCCGAACCTGGTTGAAACTGTGAAGGGTTACGCCGCGCACGAAGCCGGCACACTCGAAGCGGTCATCCAAGCGCGCAATGCGGCGGTGAGCGCTGAGCGCACTGGCGATCCCAAAGCCATGGGCGCCGCCGAAGGCGTGCTCGGCGCCGCGCTCGGTCGCTTGATCGCGCTCTCGGAAGCCTATCCGGACCTGAAAGCCAACACGAACTTCCAGCAATTGCAGGCCGAGCTCTCGGACATCGAGAACAAGCTCGCCGCCGCGCGCCGCTTCTTCAACAACGCCGTCGGTGAATACAACACCGCCCGCGAGCAATTCCCGGCGGTGATCTTCGCCGGCATGTTCGGCTTCGGCCCGCGTGACTTCTTCGACGTCGGCGAGGACAGCCGCGCGGCGATGGACGCCGCGCCGCCGCAGGTGAAGTTCAACTAGGCAAAGTCCGTTGGGCGCTTACGGCCTACAAACCCACATCTGGAGCAACAACTGGAAGACCGTCCTGCTTATGGCCGGTTTCCCAGTTCTGCTCATCTTGCTGACCTACGCGCTCTTCCTGCTCTACGCAGGTTTTGCCGGCATGTCGGTCGGCAAAGATGTGACGGCAGGGTACTTTATCTGGGCAGGGCAGGCGCTCGCTCAGGCTTGGCCGTTTGCAATCGCCGGCGCGTTGCTTTGGTTCGGCATCGCCTACGCCTTCTACCAACACATCATCGACGCCGCGACCGGCGCCAAGAAGGTCGAGCGCCGCGCGGAGCCGAAGCTCTACAATCTGCTTGAAAACCTCTGCATCTCGCGCGGCATCACCATGCCCGATTTGCGCATCATCGAGAGCGAGCAACTCAACGCCTTCGCGACCGGGCTCCACAAGAAGCAATATTCAATCACCGTGACGCGCGGGCTGATGAAGCGCCTCAATGACGAAGAGCTTGAGGCCGTCCTGGCGCACGAGCTCACCCACATCCGCAACGCCGATGTTCGCTTGCTGATCATTTCGGTCATTTTCGTCGGCATTTTCAGTTTCATCGGAGAGATGGCGTTCCGCGGCCTCCGGTTCGGCAGCGCAGGCACATCGCGCCGCTCATCTGGCGGCGGCCGTGACTCCGGCGGCGGCGCCGCGATCGCGATTATTGTGGCGTTAGTGATCATCGCCATCGCCTACGCGCTGGCGATCGTGATCCGGTTTGCGCTCTCACGTCGGCGCGAATATCTCGCCGACGCCGGGGCTGTTGAACTCACGAAAAACCCCGACGCGATGATCTCCGCGCTGCAGAAGATCTCCGGCAACGCCCATGTCGAGGCGCCCTCTGAGGTGCGCGAGATGTTTATCGAGAATCCGCACTCGGACTTCACCTCGCTCTTCGCCACCCACCCGCCGATCGAAAAGCGCATTGAAGCGCTGGCGAAGTACGCCGGCGGTCGCGTGGGTGAAACGCCCGCGCCTGCGCCCGCAGCGGCGCCGAAAGGCAAAGCCGGCCCTTGGGGCTAAAAAAAGAGGGCGCGACCCTTAAGTCGCGCCCCTAGGCTATGGAGTGGGTGTGGATCCCTTAGCGGGTCCAGTAAGTGATGAAGTCGCGCACAACGACGTAGCTCTGCTCCATCAGCTCGCGCGCTTCGGGCACATAGACCCAGGCGAACCAAGCCGCGACCGCCGCCAGAACCAGCGTGATGAAATCATCTGCGGCGCCAACGTCGCGTCGGCCATTGAGCGTGGCGTACGAGGCGCGGCGCATGCTGCCGAAGGGCGTCGCGATGGCGCCGTAGACGATGCAGATGATGAGCAGCACCAGCCAAGTCGGCGTATCGCCCGGCGGCGTCCAGCCGAGGATCGCGTTCGTGGTCCAGAACGAGAAGATCGCGACCAAGAAGACGATCAAAAACGCCGCGGTGATGACGCTGAACACCAGCGCCAAGAGCCCGGCAAAAATCCGCTCGACATAGCCGACGGGTTTGGCCGTCGCGGCTGCCGCGGCGTTGGTTGCTGCGCTCTGGTCCCAAGAGCTGAACGAGTTGCTCCAAACGCGTTGTTGATCGCGCCATTGACGCCGCCACGCGCGCTCCTCGCGCCGCCAGCTTTTGGCGCTGTCGTCGGCGAAGCGGCCATACTCGCGCTTGGCGCGTTCGATGATCTCTTGCGCGTTGAACGGCACGCCATGCGCCGCCGCCCATTCCTCGCTCGTGTGTGCGGACGGCACCGCGAACATCAGCACAATGTACGCAATGATGCCGAGGCCCGACGTGAACAGCGCTGTCAGAATAAAGAGCAGCCGGATGACGTTCGGATCGAGATCGAAGTAGGCGCCGATGCCTGAGCAGACGCCGGAGATCACCGCGCGATCCTTGATGCGATAGAGCCGCCGGCGTGGGCCGTCTTGCGCAGCGCCTGCGCCTTCAGCGCGCGGCGCTTCGGCGCCTTCGGGGCCAGCGCCCTCAACCGGGCCCATCTCCGTCAGGATGCGGCTCATCTCATCGCGAGAGACCACCGTCTTCGTGACCGAGAGGTAGCCGGCGCACTTGTCTGCAATCGCTTGCTCAAGATCGCGCACGATCTCCGCCTTGTCCGGGTTGTCAGCAAGGGCGGCGCCGGCGCGCTCCATGTACGCGCGCAGCGCGTCATAGGCGGGTTCTTCCAGCTGATAGGAATTGCCGTTGAGATTGATGGTGACGACGCGTTCCATGGTTTTCTATCGCCCCAGAGTTTCGAGAGTGGTGGTGAGGTGTCGCCAGTAGGCGGCGAGTTCTTCGAGGCGCGCGACGCCCTTATCGGTGAGCTGATAGTACTTGCGCGGCGGCCCCTGGCCGCTCTCGACCCACTGGTAATCGACGAACTCTTCGCGTCGCAGCTTCGAGAGCAGGGGGTAGAGCGTGCCTTCCTGCGTAGCGAAGGGAGTGGGCGCCAATGTCGCGAGAATATCTCCGACATAGACGGTCCGCCCCGACACCACGGTCAGCAGCGCAAATTCCAAAAGCCCCTTCCGAAGCCCGGCAAATTGTTCGTTCGCGTCCGACATAAGCTACCTTGTATAAAAAAGGTAGTGGTACGCCAAAAGGAAGTCAAGTGCGGAAAGGGCGGTGTTAGAGGCCGTGGTCTTCGGGGAGGGGCGGCGCTTCGCGCAGCAGGGTGATGGCGATGCGGCGGTTGCCGGGCAGGCCGGGATCGTCCGCGAACAGCGGCTCGCTGTCGGCGCGGCCGGCCACTTCGTAGATGCGATTAGACGGGATGCCTTCCGCCTGAAGGATGCGCCGGGCCTCGTTGGCGCGGGCGGCGGAGAGTTCGAAGTTGGTGGCGTAGCGGCCATTGGGGCGCGAGCCGTCAGTATGGCCGGAGATCGTGATCCGGTTCGGCAGGCGCTCGATCACGGTCGAGACCGCCGTCATCAACCGGCGTGCGCGCTCATTCAGAGCCGCATCGCCCGAATTGAACATCGAGCGGCCCTCTTGGTCGATCAGCTGGATGCGCAGGCCTTCCGGCGTTTGCTCCATGATGACGTTGCGAGAAAGCTCGGCGACATCCGGCATGTCTTGCATGGCTTGGCGGATGGCGACTTCAGCGCGGGAGAACTCTGCATTCTCGCGCAACGTGCGGGCGCGCGAGAGGCTGCTTTCATCCGGAGTCTGTTCGCCGCCGGATTCCGGCTGGCTCTGTGAGTTGTTTTCTGAGGACGCGTTGGACGTGTATTGGGGCTCGGACGCCTGCGCGACCGGCGCCGAGTGGCCGTGGCGCACGCCTTCCTCGGCAAAGCTGGTCCCTTCAAGCAGACCGCCCGCGCCCGACGACACGCGGCTGACGCTGGCCGGCGCGAAGAACTCAGCAATGCCGCGCCGCTGCTCTGGACTTGTGGTGTTGATCAACCACATGAGCAGAAAGAACGCCATCATCGCGGTCACGAAGTCGGCGTAGGCGACCTTCCACGCGCCGCCGTGGTGTCCGCCACCGACGACTTTCTTGACCTTCTTGATGAGGATAGGGCGTTGATTGGTCGCAGAGGCCATTGTCCGTCCGTCTGGCGGAGAGGGCGCGACATTCGCTGAACAGCGTTAAGATCGCGTTGAGGAGTGGAGTCCGGCTGCATGGAAGTTGAGCCCGAACAGGCGTTTCGCCACGCTATGAGCGCCTTCGCCACAGGGGTGACGGTGGTCTCGGCGGCGCGGGGCGATGGGCGCATGTCCGGCATCACCGTCAATTCTCTCACCTCAGTGTCGCTACGCCCACGCTTGTTGCTGTGGTGCCTCGGTGATCAGTCTGAGCGCTACGATGCGTTCGCTGGCGCCGATCAATGGGGCGTCACTATCCTGGGCGCTAACGAAGAGGCGCTGGCGGTGCGTTACGCGCGCGCCGAGCGCGAGACGATCGAGCCTGGCGAAGCCGATATGTTTGAAGGTGTGCCGGTGCTGCAAGCCGGTGTGGCGCACTTTGCGTGCAAGACGCATGATCGGCGCATCGCGGGCGACCATCTCATCATTATCGGGGAAGTGATCGGCTTTCGCGTGAAGCCGGGCGCTGCGCTGACTTTCTTCCGCGGCCTTTACGGCCAAGCGGACGACCCAAGGAGCACGTAATGGCGAAGACCGCATTCATTGGGCTTGGCGTTATGGGCGCGCCCATGGCGGGGCACTTGGCCAAAGCCGGTCACGATGTGTCCGTCTACAATCGCACCGAAGACAAAGCCCGCGACTGGGCGCAGAAGCATCGCGGCCGCACCTATAGCTCGATCGCCAACGCCGCCGAGGGCGCGGATATCGTTTTCTCCTGCGTCGGCAACGATCGCGACTTGCGCGAAGTCTTCGAAGCGGCGTCGCGCACCATGCGCCGCGGCGCCATCTTCGTGGATCACACCACCGCATCGGCCGAGATCGCCCGCGAATTGGCGGCAAAGGCCGAAGCTCTGGATCTCGCTTTTCTCGATGCGCCGGTATCGGGCGGCCAGGCGGGCGCTGAAGCCGGCAAGCTCACAGTGATGGCGGGCGGCGAGCCGAGCGTGTTCGCCGAAGCCCAACCGATCATGGCGGCTTATGCCGCGAACATGACGTTGATCGGCCCTGCAGGCTCAGGCCAGCTGGCGAAGATGGTGAACCAAATCTGTATCGCGGGCGTGCTGCAGGGGCTCGCCGAAGGGCTCCACTTTGCGCAGCGTGCCGGGCTCGATCCGGAGAAGGTTGTTTCAGCGATCTCCAAAGGCGCGGCGCAAAGCTGGCAGATGGAAAACCGCTGGAAGACGATGATAGACGGGCGCTTTGACTTTGGCTTTGCGGTCGATTGGATGCGCAAGGATTTGGGCCTTGTGCTTGAAGAAGCAGAGCGCAACGGCGCCAAACTCGATCTCGTCGCCTTGGTCGACGAATACTATGCGGACGTTCAGGCGATGGGCGGCAAGCGTTGGGACACGTCGAGCCTGATCGCGCGCCTCGAGCGCCAGAAAAGCTGAAGCATGGTAAAGCGCTATTAATTTGAATACGTAGTTTCCGCTACGGCGCAGCTTCAAGGTCTTTTAAACGCTGTCATGTAGAGTGGCGCTTCCTGTGGAGCGTAACCTTGAACCTCAAGTCTTGGACGGTATGCGTTGTCGAACCCAATAAGTTCGAAGGGCAGATCATCGTTGATCTGCTGCGTAACGCTGGCGTGGATCGCGTAAAGCTCTGCGCGGACCAAGAAGCCGCGAACGATCTGCTTGAGATCTACAACGCCAACGTTGTCATCGCCTCGTTCGAAATGGGCCCGCTCGACGGGGCCGCATGGACGCGCTCGTATCGCCGCAACAAGCGCTTTCCCGGCCGCAAGCAGGCGATCTTCATTACGTCCGGCGCCTTCTCGTTGGCGATGGCCGAAGAATGCCGTCATGCCGGCGCCAACGCGCTGATCGGCAAACCGATCTCAGCCAAGGTGCTGATGGCGACGATCACAAAAGTTCTCAGCAAGCCGCGCGAGTTCATCGACGCTGAAGGTTACGTCGGCCCGTGCCGCCGCGCAGGTATCGTGACCGCGGGCGCGCCGAAGAAGCGCCGCAAGGCCGATGACTCCGCCACGATCAACCCGGATTCCAAGACCCTCAAAGTCGTCGTCGATGCGCTTGTCGCCGCCGCTGCTGCATACGCGGCGGATGCTAATAAGCTCGAGGCGTGCGAAGCGGCGCTGCGCCAAGTGCAAGCGTATGCGGTGAATGCTGGCGATGGGCCGTTGATGCGAGCCTGTGCTGCGTTCGCGCTGCAGCTTTCGTCGGCGAAGGGGCTGCGGCCGGAAGCCGTGCGCTCGGCGCTCGAAGTGTGCGTGAGCGGTGTTGTGAAGTTGGTGTCGCTCGGCGCCGAGCATGCATCGCGCCGCGAAGAGATTGCCGAAGGCGTGCGCCAAGCCGTTGGCAAAGCCTCGCTGCAGCGCGCCGCCTAACCCAAGAGCTCGGCAGCCTTCGGCGCAAAGTAAGTGACGACGCCGTCTGCACCAGCGCGCTTGAACGCCGTTAGCGTCTCCAGGACGATCCGATCTTCGTCGATCCAACCGTTTTGCGCCGCGGCCTTGATCATCGCGTACTCGCCGCTGACCTGGAACGCGTAAGTCGGCAAGCCAAAGCCCGCCTTAACCCGCGCAACGATGTCGAGATACGCGATGCCGGGCTTCACCAGCAGCATGTCCGCGCCTTCCGCGACATCCATGGCGACTTCGCGCATGGCTTCGTCGGTGTTGGCGTAGTCCATCTGATAGCTGCGCTTGTCGCCCGGGTTTGCCTCAGCGCCAGAACCAAGCTTGCCGGAGCCGATCGCCTCACGATACGGCCCGTAAAATGCTGATGCGTACTTGGCGGCGTACGACATGATCAGCGTGTCTTGAAAGCCGGCGCCGTCGAGGCCCGTGCGGATCGCGCCAACGCGGCCGTCCATCATGTCGGAGGGGGCGACAATGTCGGCGCCGGCGCGCGTCTGCACGATCGCTTGTTCGACCAGCACCTTCACGGTCTCATCATTGGCGATGACGCCGTTCTTTAGGAGCCCGTCATGGCCGTGGTCCGTGAACGGGTCGAGCGCGACATCAACCATGATGCCGACATCCGGCGCTGCATCCTTCATGGCGCGCACAGCGGTGCAGACGAGGCCGTCGGCGTTAAGCGCTTCCTTGCCGCTCGCGTCCTTCTTGCGGGCGTCGATGTGCGGAAAAACCGCGATTGCCGGGATGCCCAGTGCAGCCGCGCGTTTCGCAGCGGCTGCGGCTGCGCGCACCGAATAGCGGATAGCGCCAGGCATGGCCGCGACCGGAACTTCGTCTTCGGCGCCGTCGTGAACCACCATCGCCCAAATGAGATCGTCGGCGCTGAGCTGCGTTTCGCGCGTCAGGCGACGGATCCAATTGCTCTGGCGCAAACGGCGCGACCGCGCGTTGGGATATCTTCCGGAATAGCTATTCATGCGAACCGCTCGCAACTGAGCGCCCAATATCATGCGCCTTAGGGTCTCAGTTACTCTGTCCGCCTGAAACATCCTATAAGTCCAATGCGCGCAAGCGCGCTCCGGAAGGGCCGAGCCGTGAGAGACGAAGACAAGAAGGTGTTCGAAAGCGCCGTCGCGGGCATCCGCGAGGAGGGGCGCTATCGCGTGTTCGCCGACATCATGCGTGAGCGCGGCCGCTTTCCGTACGCCAAGCTGCGCCGCGAAGACGGCACGATGCGCGACATTGTTGTCTGGTGCTCGAACGATTATCTCGGCCAAGGCCAAAGCCCGGAAGTGCTCGATGCGGCGCACGCTGCGCTCGACAAAGTCGGCGCCGGCGCCGGCGGCACCCGCAACATCTCCGGCACCACCAGCTATCACGTCGATCTTGAGCGCGAGCTGGCTGAACTGCACGGCAAAGAGTCCGCGCTGCTCTTCACCTCGGGCTACGTCTCGAACGACGCGACGCTCTCGACGCTGGCGCAGCTCTTTCCAAATCTCTGGATCTTCTCCGATGCGCAAAACCACGCCTCGATGATTGAAGGCATCCGCCGCGCCAAATGCGAGCGCCGGATTTTCCGTCACAACGACATTCAACATCTCGAAGCGCTGATGAATGAAGCGCCGGCCGACGCGCCGAAGCTGATCGCGTTCGAGAGCGTTTATTCGATGGACGGCGACACAGCCCCGATCGAAGCCATCTGCGATCTCGCCGAAGCCTATGGCGCGATGACCTATCTCGACGAAGTGCACGGCGTTGGCCTCTACGGCCCCACCGGCGGCGGCGTCGCCGAGCGTGACGGCGTCATGCACCGCGTCGATTTCATCGAAGGCACGTTGGCCAAAGCGTTCGGCACCATGGGCGGTTATGTCAGCGGGCCGGCTGCGGCGATCGACGCTATTCGCTCGACTGCCTCCGGCTTCATCTTCACCACGTCGCTTGCGCCCTCGATTGCAGCGGCTGCGCTCGAAAGCGTGCGGATTGTGCGCGAATGCCCGCATTTGCGCGATCGTCTGCAGGATCGCGCTGAGCGTTTGAAGGCGTTGCTGCGCGAAGCCGGCATCCCGGTCATGTCGGAATCCACGACGCACATTGTACCGGTGCTGGTGGGCGATGCGGCCCGGTGCAAGAAGATTTCGGACATTCTGCTCGAGCAGCACGGCATCTACGTGCAGCCGATCAACTACCCGACCGTCCCGCGCGGCACCGAGCGGCTGCGCATCACGCCCAGTCCGTTCCACGATGACGCGCTGATGGATCAGCTGATCGCATCATTGAAGGCGGTGTGGGCGATGTGTCCGGTGCACGTTTCGGCGTGAGCGGCGACGACGAGCGCGAGGTCATCTTTGAGACCATGCGCGTTGGCGATGTGCAGCGTGTCGCCGCCATTGATGTAGCAACGGGTATTGAAGTGGTTGTGCAGGCGCCGGCGAGCGCCGCGCTCGTCGATGTGCGTGATTTAGCGTTGCGCAAGTTGAAGCGCGCGCTAGCGGGCGAAGAGGGCGACAGCGCTCCGACGCCACCGCGCCCCGGCAAGATCGTTTAGTCTTTGCGCCGCACGCCTTTGCCGAGGCCAATCTTCTTGGCGAACTCGGAGCGCCGCGCCGCATAGGACGGCGCAACCATTGGATAGTCCGCCGGCAAACCCCAACGCTTGCGATAATCGTCGGGCGAGAGATTGTAGGTGGAGCGCAAGTAGCGCTTCAGCATCTTGAGCTTTTTGCCGTCTTCCAAGCAGACGATGTAATCGTTGTGGACCGACTTGTTGATCGGCGCCGCCGGCTTTGGCCGCTCGTTGAGCGCGGGGCTGTCGCCGCCAAGGGTCGCCAGCGTTCGGTGGACCGATCGAATAAGGTCGCCGAGCTCTTCCGATGAGACTTTGTTGTTCGCCACAAATGAAGCCACGATGTCCGTAGTCATCCGCAAGGCTTCGGCGTTTCCGGGCGCCGCTTCCTCGTCTTCATTCCGCATCTACGGCGCCTTTTCGGAGCGAATACAAAGTGTTCCGTTCGATATAGGCCGTGCGTTTTAGAGTCGGCAAGTATTACTGACGGCCTAGTCACCCATCAGCTGGCCCAGTTCCAGTTGATGGGTGATGTTGACGCAAGCCGACAGTAGCTTTGCTTACAGCTAAGCCGCGAACTATGCTTCAGAGAGATTCCGACACCTCCAGTTGTGGATGAGATTTATGAGCCAGACAGCCGGACGCGCCGCTGAGCGCGACCGTTTTTTTGAAGCACGCCTCGAACGCGGCGACCCCGACGTGCAAGCGGCGATCAGCGCCGAACTCGGGCGCCAGCGCCGGCAGATTGAGCTGATTGCATCGGAGAACATTGTCTCACGCGCCGTCTTGGAAGCGCAGGGCTCGGTGCTCACCAATAAATACGCCGAAGGTTATCCGGGCCGTCGTTATTACGGCGGTTGCGAGTTCGTCGATGAGGTCGAACGTTTGGCGATCGAGCGCGCGAAGCGTTTGTTCGATTGCAAGTTCGCCAACGTCCAGCCGCATTCGGGCGCGAACGCGAACCAGGCGGTGTTCTTCGCGTTGCTGAATCCGGGCGACAAGTTTCTCGGCATGGACTTGGCCTGCGGCGGCCACCTTACGCACGGCTCGCCCGTCAACGTGTCCGGCAAGTGGTTCCAGCCTGTCGCATACGGCGTGCGCGAAGACGATCATTTGATCGACTATGATCAAGTCGCGGAAATCGCGCGCCGTGAGCGGCCGAAGCTGATTTTGGCCGGCGCTTCCGCTTATTCGCGTCAGATCGATTTCAAGCGCTTCCGCGAAATCGCCGATGAAGTCGGCGCTTACCTGATGGTCGACATGGCGCACTATGCCGGCTTGATCGCTGGCGGCGTCTATCCTTCGCCGTTGCCGCACGCCCACGTCGTCACCACGACGACGCACAAAACATTGCGCGGGCCGCGCGGCGGCATGATCCTCTCGAACGACGAAGATCTCGGCAAGAAGATCAATTCAGCTGTGTTCCCCGGCCTGCAAGGCGGGCCGCTGATGCACGTGATCGCCGCGAAAGCCGTATCGTTCGCCGAGGCGTTGCAGCCGGAGTTCAAACTCTACGCGCAACGTACGCTCGACAACGCCCGCGCGCTTTCGGCGCGCTTAGTCGAGAACGGCCTCGCGGTCGTGTCCGGCGGCACCGACAGCCATTTGATGCTAGTCGATCTCCGCCCCAAGCGCACGACCGGCAAGGTCGGTGAGCAAAGCCTCGAGCGCGCGCTCATCACCTGCAACAAGAACGGCATTCCGTTCGATCCCGAAAAGCCGATGGTCACCTCCGGCATCCGGCTCGGCACGCCGGCCTGCACCACGCGCGGCTTCGGCCCCGCCGAGTTCCAGCAGGTCGCCGACCTGATCTGCGAAGTGCTGGACGGTCTGCAGGGCTCCAACGGCGACAATTCCTCGGTTGAAGCGGCGGTCGCCGCGAAGGTCGAGGCGCTGACGGCGCGCTTCCCGATCTATACTTGAGGCTGCGGCAGCGCTGATTCGGCGTTGCGCTGGGAGTAACGCCGAATGCGCTGCCCGTTTTGTCAGAACGAAGACACCCAGGTGAAGGACAGCCGTCCCACTGAGGACGGCGCCGCCATTCGCCGTCGTCGTCAGTGCGATAAATGCGGCTCACGCTTCACCACCTTCGAACGCGTGCAGCTGCGCGACCTCGTGGTGTTGAAGCGTTCTGGCCGCCGGGTGCCGTTTGATCGCGACAAGCTCGCGCGCTCCTTATCGATCGCACTGCGCAAGCGACCGATCGAGCCTGAGGAAGTCGAGCAGATGATTTCGGGCATCGTCCGCAAGCTGGAGAGCGCGGGCGAGAGCGAGATCACCTCTGAGACCATCGGCGAAATGGTAATGGAGTCGCTGCGGGCCAAGGATTCGGTCGCGTATGTGCGCTACGCCTCGGTGTACAAAGACTTCACCGCCGCCAGCGATTTCGCCGACTTCATCGAAGAATCCGAGAGCCCCAAACGCGGCCCGAAGGACTAGCTCTGCCCTCATGCGGTGTGCGCGGGCTGTCGCGCGACGGCGGTGGTGCTAAGCACATCCGATGAACCGGCCGCGGGTCACTCTGAAATTGGCGACTTCCCTCGACGGGCGCATTGCGACCGCTTCGGGCGAGAGCCGCTGGATCACCGGCGAGGCGGCGCGTGCCGAGGTGCAGCGCATGCGCGCCGCATCGCAAGCGATCATGATCGGTTCAGGAACGGCGCGCGCCGATGATCCTGAACTCTTGGCGCGCACAGAGCCACCGCCGCGTAGCCAGCCGCTGCGCGTCGTTTTGGATACCGAATTCGCGCTGCGTCCAAGCGGGCGCTTGTTCGACAGCTTGGACCGCGCCGGCTTGCTGGTGATCGGCGCTGTCGATGCGCCAGCTACGAACCGTGCCGCGCTCGAGGGGGCCGGCGCCCGCACAGCGGCGGTTGCGCGTGGTCCGGTGGGTGTCGATGCCGAGGCCGCGCTGGAATTGCTACGCGCAGAGGGTGTTGAGCAGGTTTTGGTGGAAGGCGGCGGGCAGTTGGCTGCCTCGTTTTTGGGGGCGGACGCCGTCGACCGTCTGGAATGGTTCCGCGCTCCGATGATCCTAGGCGGGGATGGCGCGCCTTCCGTAGCGGCGCTGGCGTTGGCGCGACTTTCAGAAGCGCGGGTCTGGCGGCGTGTTGCATTGGCCGAGCTTGGCCCCGATCTCTGGGAAAGCTACGAGCGGGCCTCGTAAGAGAGTTTCATGTTCACCGGCATTGTTTCAGCCCTGGGCGAGATAGCGTCCGTCGAGCGCCAGGAGGGCCTCACGCGCTTGGCTGTCGACAGCCCATATGACGCCAAGAGCGTCGATCTCGGCGCCTCGATCGCGCACGACGGCGTTTGCCTGACCGTGGTGGACGTGCACGCGCGCAATTCCGGCATGCGCCATGTCGTCGAGGTCGCCGCCGAGAGTTTGGCTTTGACCACCATGGGCGCGCTGTCGGTCGGCGACACCGTGAATCTCGAGCGCTCGCTCCGCATCGGGGACGAATTGGGCGGCCACATGGTGCAGGGCCATGTCGATGGTCTGGGCGAGGTGCTGCGCGTCGAGCAGGACGGCGCCGGTTGGCGCTTGAGGGTTAAGCCGCCGCACAGCATCGCGCCCTTGATCGCGCCCAAGGGCTCGATCGCCATCGCCGGCGTTTCGCTGACGGTGAACGAGGTCGATGATGAAGGCTTCGGCGTCCTCATCATTCCACACACCTGGGCGGTGACGACTTTGTCGAAGCTGCAGCCAGGCGCTAAGGTCAATTTGGAAGCCGATATGATGGCGCGCTATGCCGCGCGCCTCATCGAAGCGCGGAGCAAAACATAATGGCGGCCAAGCCGTCCCCTTTGAGCGAAATGAAGCGCGCGATCTCGCCGATCGCCGAGATCATTGAGGAAGCGCGCGAAGGGCGCATGTTCATCCTCGTCGACGCGGAAGACCGCGAGAACGAGGGCGATCTCATCATTCCCGCGCAGTTCGCTACGCCCGCGCAAGTCAACTTCATGGCCAAGCATGGCCGCGGCCTGATCTGCTTGGCGCTCACCGCCGAGCGCACGCGCGCGCTTGGCCTTGAGCCAATGGCGCCGCGCAATCAAGCTCGCCTCGGCACCGCTTTCACCGTTTCCATTGAAGCGAAGGAAGGCATCTCAACTGGCATTTCCGCCGCCGATCGTGCGCTCACCATCGCCACCGCGATCGACGCCAGCAAAGGCGCCGACGACATCGTCTCGCCGGGCCACGTCTTTCCGCTGATGGCGCGCGACGGCGGTGTTCTTGTGCGCGCCGGCCACACCGAAGCCAGTGTCGACATTTCGCGCGCCGCCGGGCTCAACGCTTCGGCGGTCATTTGCGAGATCATGAACGATGACGGCACCATGGCGCGCCTGCCGGAGCTCATCGCGTTCGCGCAGTTTCACAATCTGAAGATCGGCGCGATCGACGATCTGATCGCTTATCGCCGCGCCAACGATCGCTTCATCGACAAGTTGCACGAAGGCGCTTTCGAAACCCGCGTCGGCGACGGCTTTCGTCTCGTGGTTTTCCGCAACCGGCTGGACGGCGTCGAGCACGCCGCGCTGGTGAAGGGTGAGATCAAAGCTGACACGCCAACTCTGGTGCGCGTCCACCGCATCGACTTTGCGGCGGACGTGATGGGCGGCTACGGCGCCCGCGCCGGCATGATCGACAAGGCCCTTGCCGAAATCGAAAGCGAAGGCGCCGGGGTATTGGTGCTGCTGCGCGATTTGATGCCGGACGCTTTGTCACGGCGCCTCAAAGGCGAACCGCCAGAGCAAGAAACCGACGATGCGCTACGTGTCATCGGCATTGGCTCTCAGATTCTGCGCGAGCTCGGCGTTGGCCGTATGATTGCGCTTTCGGACAATCCGCAGAAGCTGATCGGTCTTGAGGGGTATGGGTTGTCGATCGACGGTTGGCGCGGATTTACATCGTGAGACAGGAAGCGGATCAAACGCCGGTGGTGAAGTTGCCGGGCGCGCGCGTCCTGCTGGTGGTCGCGCCGTATTATCGCGCGATCGCAGATCATCTCGTGTCTGGCGCGCGGGCGGCCGCCGCGGCAGCTGAGGTGGAGGTCGATGAGATCGTCGTGCCTGGCGCTTTCGAAATCCCCGGCGCGATCGCGCTGGCCGCGCGTATCAAGAAGTTCGACGGCTATGTCGGCTTAGGCTGCGTCGTGCGTGGCGAGACCAGCCATTACGATTATGTCTGCGGCGAGAGCGCGCGCGGGCTGATGGACCTCAGTGTGCGCAAGCGCCTTGCCATCGGCTACGGCATCCTCACCGTCGAAACGCTGACGCAAGCTGAAGTGCGCGCAGACACGCGCCATGGCGACAAAGGCGGCGAGGCGATGCGCGCTTGCCTTGCCATGATTGCGCTGAAGCGCAGCTTCGCGGACGAACGCCAATGAGCGCGAATGTGAATACGGCGCGCACAGCAGCGCGGCTCGGTGCTGTCCAGGCGCTCTATCAAATGGAAGTCTCCGGCGCGACGACAGCCGATGTGATCGCAGATTTCTCCGCTGGCAAATTGCCGCGCGAAACCGAGGCGAGCTACACCGACTCAGAAGGCGACTTGGATCTGTTCAAGGTTTTGGTGGAAAGCGCCGTCGATCGGCAACGCACGCTCGATCGCGCCATAGCGCGCCACCTCAGCAAAGGCTGGCGTTTGGAGCGGCTTGATGCGGTCGCGCGCGCCATTTTGCGCGCCGGCGCCGCCGAACTAGAGCAGCGCCAGGACATCCCAGTCGCCGTCGTCATCAACGAATATGTCGATATCGCAAAGTCGTTCTTCGACGGCCCAGAGCCCGGCTTTGTGAACGCAACTCTGGATGCTTGCGCTCGTGACTTGCGTTCGGGCGACCAAGGCGCATAAGCGCTGGCTCTATGAGTTCCGAGTCTACTGACGAATTCCGGGTTATCCGCGAATTGTTCGCGCCTTTCGCCAACGATCCTGGCGCGCGCGACCTGAAAGACGATGCCGCCCTTATTGAGGGACGCTTTGTCGTCACCACCGACGCTATCGTCGAAGGCGTTCATTTCTTGCCGGGCGATCCCATCGCGACGGTGGCGATGAAGGCTTTGCGCGTGAACGTTTCCGACCTCGTTGCAAAAGGCGCACGTCCGGCCGCTGCGTTGATGACATTGCTCTGGCCGAATAGCCGGCCCGCTGAGGAGCTAAAGCTCTTTGCCGAAGCCTTCGGCGGCGACCTTGAGCACTTTGGCATGACGCTGCTCGGCGGCGACACATCGTCCACCGATGGACCTCTGACCGTCTCCGTCACCGCTTTCGGCGAACCGCTCAGTGCCCGCACGCCAGCGCGCGCCGATGCTCAAGTGGGTGACGACGTCTGGCTCGTCGGCGGTGAGATTGGCTCGGCTTGGCTGGGCTTGCAGCTGCGCACCGGCGCCATGAAGCTCGATGAGCTTCGCCGTGATCGTGACGAAGCCCAGGCGCGCGCGGAATCCGAAGCGTTGAGCGCGCAGGTGCCGGAATATCTAACGCTCCCCGGCGAGAGCTTCGACGCTGAGGCCGGCTGGCTGATGTCGACCTACCTTGCGCCGTTCGTTCGTTTGGACTGCGCGCATGTCGTTGCAGCCTTCGCACGCGCCTCGATGGATGTATCCGATGGCCTGGTCGCGGACGCCGCGAAGTTAGCGGCTGCGTCGGGCGTTGCGCTGCGTATCGACGCGAACGCCATTCCGTTTTCGATACCCGGCGAACGCTGGGCTTTCAGTGGCGGCGACTTCCGAAAGCTGATCAACGGCGGCGATGATTACGTCGTTCTATTCACTGCTGAGCCCGAGGCGCGCGAAGCCCTGGAAACCGCAGAGTGGGCCGGTCCGCTCCGCTTGTCCAGGATCGGCGCTGTGGAAGCGGGTGAGGGCGTGCGCGTCGTCAACGGTCAGGGCGATGACATCCCAATGCCGGTGACGGGTTTCAGCCACGCGCTCGGCAGGTAACGCGTCACTAACCGACGCGGTCGATCCTGCACCGATGAAAAACGCCATCGCGGTCATCCTCATCGCGTCGACCATGGCGGTCGGGTTCGCCAACGCGTCCGGTCCGCCTGCGAAACAAAAGGGCGGTGAAGCAGCGGCGGAAGATCCCGCCTTGTCGTCACGCTCGATGGACGCGCCTTACCTCGCGGTTCCGGTGGTGCGGAACGGGGTGCTGGCCAACTACCTGTTCGTTTCGGTTCGGATCGAAATCGCTCAGGGCGTTGATCTCTGGCGAACCCGTGAACGGGCCCACTTCCTGCGCGACGCCCTGGTCCGCGCCAGCCACGGTCACGACCTCGCCGATCCCAACGATAACAACGCTCTCAATGAGCCACGGGCCCTGGAAGTCTATCGGGCTGCCGCCGTGCAAGCGTTAGGCGAGCGGGCGGTCGGCAACATCTCAATCGTGGCGACTTACTCCAGCCAGGGCTCCGGCATCTGACATTCCCAGCTCTGCAAGGCTCCTAAGCGCAACGCCGCCCGTTGCGGAATGTGGCGACTTTTGGCAGTAAGCCGCCACCTTTGGGGGAAGCGCAGCCGCTGACGGACTGTCGTGGCGCGGCCAACCCATTCCCCAACCGGCGCGGTCACGCGCTCCAGGACAGGTAAAATGAGCCAAGAACTTATCCTTTGGCTGGTCGTAGCCAGCGGCGTTATCGCCGCGCTCTACGGCTGGCTCGAAACCCAAGCCATCTCTAAAGCCAGCGCCGGCAGCGACCGGATGAAGGAAATCGCCGCCGCCATTCAGGAAGGCGCCACCGCCTATCTGAACCGGCAATACCGCGCCATCGCCATCGTCGGCGTCGGCGTCGTCATCGTGCTGGGCATCTTGTTCTGGCCGGTGTGGCAAATCCCGGTCGGCTTCATCGTCGGCGCAGTGCTCTCAGGCGCGGCGGGCTTCATCGGCATGAACGTGTCGGTGCAAGCGAACGTCCGTACGGCGGAAGCTTCGCGCACCTCGCTCGCGGGCGGCCTCAAGATGGCGTTTAAAGCCGGCGCGGTGACGGGCATGCTCGTCGCCGGTGGCGCGCTCTTCGGCGTTGCAGCTTACTACCTGATCCTCACAGAGTTCCTCGGCCTTGAGCCGATCAGCCGTACGGTCGTCGACTCGCTCGTCGCTCTGGGCTTCGGCGCTTCGCTGATCTCGATCTTCGCTCGTCTCGGCGGCGGCATCTTCACCAAAGGCGCTGACGTTGGCGGCGACATGGTCGGCAAGGTTGAAGCGGGCATCCCGGAAGACGATCCGCGCAACCCGGCCACGATCGCTGACAACGTCGGCGACAACGTCGGCGATTGCGCCGGCATGGCCGCTGACTTGTTCGAAACCTATGCGGTGACCGCGGTCGCGACCATGGTTCTGGGCTCAATCCTCTTCCGCGACGCGGGCGAAGTGGCGGCGATCATGTTGCTGCCGCTGGCGATCGGCGGTCTGGCGATCATCGCTTCGATCATCGGCACGTACTTCGTGAAGCTCGGCCCGTCGAACAACATCATGGGCGCGCTTTATAAGGGCCTCGTGGTCGCCGGCGTGCTCTCAGCGTTCGGTCTCGCCGCCGCCATTCATCTGACTGTCGGCTGGGCCTCGATCGCACCGAGCCTCGGCGCCACCTCGGAATTGGCGGGCATCACCGGCCAAGACCTGCTGATCTGCGGCCTCATCGGCCTGCTGGTCACCGGCGCCATCGTGTGGATCACGGAATACTACACCGGCACGGGCTTCCGTCCGGTGAAGAGCGTTGCCGAAGCCTCCAAGTCGGGCCACGGCACGAACGTCATCCAAGGTCTCGCGGTCTCGATGGAATCGACGGCTCTGCCGGCGCTCACCATCGTGGCCGGCATCATCGCCTGCTACACGCTCGCTGGCCTGTTCGGCATCGCGATCGCCGTTACGACCATGCTTTCGGTCGCCGGCATCATCGTCGCGCTCGACGCCTTCGGCCCGGTTACGGATAATGCCGGCGGTATCGCCGAAATGGCCGAACTGCCGAAGGAAGTGCGCGTAACCACCGATGCGCTGGACGCGGTTGGCAACACCACCAAGGCCGTCACTAAGGGCTACGCGATCGGCTCCGCTGGTCTCGGCGCGCTCGTGCTGTTCGCAGCTTACTTCGAAGACCTGCGCTACTACGCCGCCCATCCGGGCGAGTATCGCTTCTTTGAAGGCGTGACGCCGGACTTCGCGCTCAACAACCCGTACGTGATCGTCGGTCTCTTCATCGGCGGCTTGCTGCCGTACCTGTTCGGCGGTTGGTCGATGACCGCCGTCGGCCGCGCCGCGCAAGCGGTGGTCGAAGAAGTCCGTCGTCAGTTCCGCGAGATCCCGGGCATCATGGATCGCACTGCGAAGCCGGATTACGGCAAGGCCGTCGACATCCTGACGCAAGCGGCGATCAAGGAAATGATCGTGCCGTCGATGCTTCCGGTGTTGGCGCCGATCGTTCTGTTCCTGGCGGTTTGGGCCATCGCTGGTCCGAGCCAAGGTCTCGCCGCTCTCGGCGCGCTGCTGGTCGGCGTGATCGTGACCGGTCTCTTCGTCGCCATCTCGATGACCTCGGGCGGCGGCGCTTGGGACAACGCCAAGAAACTGATCGAAGAAGGCCATCACGGCGGCAAGGGCTCTGACGCCCACAAAGCCGCTGTCACGGGCGACACCGTCGGCGATCCCTACAAGGATACGGCCGGTCCGGCTGTGAACCCGATGATCAAGATCACCAACATCGTCGCGCTGCTGCTGCTCGCGGTGTTGGCGCACTGGCAAGGCTAAGCCGGTCCACGATCGTCAAAAGTCAAACGCCTCGGCATCTGGCCGGGGCGTTTTTCTTTGCTCATCGCGCACAGAAAAACGCCCCGGCATTGAGCCAGGGCGTTCTTCGTCCGTCGCTGTAAAAACGATTAGCGCCGATTGGGTCGGCCGCCGCGTTCTTCTTCGTTGCGGATCGGCGGGGCGCGGCCAACGTTGCCGAGCAATTGCTCGATGACGCCAAGCTCGCGGCCACGCGTCGGCGTAACGCCGTCGTCGTATGCAATGAGACGTCCGCGCTCGAGGCCGAATTTCTCAACGGCCGAAACCGTCTCGCCTTCAAAGCGCACCACCATGACGCGGCGGTCGATCGTCCGCGGGCGGTAGAACGCCATCTGCTCTTGGACCGAGCTCACATAGTACCAGGCGGTTTGATCGAACACGGCGGTGGTGGAGGGCGAACCAAAGCGCTGCATCACCGTATCGCGCGTATCGACGCCGACCTGCGGATCAGGGATCTCCGCGTTGTTGCGGTCCGAACGGAAGCCGTTGTAGGTCTGCACAGGCGCACACGCCGTGGTCGCCGCGGCAAGAGCCACAGCCATGGCCGCCGATAGACGCAAGAATCCGCGATTCATAGAGTTCACCTCGCGGGCGTGACCGCCCCAAACAGGGGTTCACGGGTAAGGCGGAGCGCCCAAAGGGGCAAGAGGGGAGCACAGGTTCAGGACATGCCGATTTGGCCATTTCGCCGTTCACGCGCGGTCGAGGATGCCGAGCGGCTCCTGGCTGGGGTAACAGGCGCGAGCCGGCAGGCCGCGTTCTATGGTCCAGACCGGGTGCCCGACACGTTGGACGGTCGTTTCCAGCTCATGGCGCTGAACGGTTCTCTGGCCCTGTTGCGGCTCCAGGCGGACCCGGCGCTTGCCCCACTGGCGCAGACCTTCACCGACGCTCTGTTCGGCCAGTTCGACGACGGCCTGCGGGAAGCGGGCGTCAGCGACACTTCGGTACCGAAACGCATGCACGCGCTGGCTGGGGATTTCTATGGTCGCCTGCAGGCCTACGGGGCGGCAATCGCGGCCTCTGACGCGCCGGCCCTGGTGACGGCCATCGGTCGTAACATTTGGCGTGACGACGCCCACCCGTTCGCGGCCACGCTCGCGGACTACGCCTTGCGGACGGTGGAGACCCAGCAGGCGGGGGCAGTCGAAGCCATGTTCGAGGCGCAGGGCTGGCTCGCACTGGCTGAAACCTAGTTTGGCAATCGGTTGCGCCGGGACTATGGTCCGCGCCCTGCGGCGCCGGCTTACGGCGCCCGGCAGCCAGGGCAGCAAGACATCTGAATGACCGACGGTCTCGTTATCTCAATCGACGGGATGGGGGGTGATCACGCGCCCGACATCGTTGTGGAAGGCGTCGCGATTGCGGCCCGCGCAAACGGCGGCGGCGTCCGCTACTTGATCCACGGCGATCCTGCCCGCCTGCAGGCGCTCCTCGATCGCCATCCAGACGCGAAGGCCGTGTCCGAGATCGTACCCGCCGAGAAGGCGATCGGCATGGACGTCAAAGCCAGCCAGGCTCTCCGCCAAGGCAAGGGCTCAAGCCTTTGGAACGCGGTGGCGGCGGTTGAGAACGGTCAGGCCCACGCGGTCGTCTCCGCCGGCAACACCGGCGCCTTCATGGCGATCTCGATGTTCCGTCTGCGCACTATGGAAGGTGTGCATCGTCCGGCGCTGGCGGCGCGTTGGCCGGCGGCCAGCGGCGGCTACGTCGTGATCCTTGATGTGGGCGCCAATGTCGAAGCCGACGCTGAGCAATTGGTGGAATTCGCCATCATGGGCGAGGCGTTCCAGCGCGCGGTCTCAGGCGCGGAGCGGCCCACGGTGGCGCTGCTCAATGTCGGCGCTGAAGATCAGAAGGGTCATGAGGAAATTCGCGCTGCGGCACGTTTGATCCGCGAAGCTGGCGTCGATCTGAACTTTCGCGGCTTCGTCGAGGGCGACGATATTTCCAAAGGCACGGTCGATGTTGTCGTGACCGACGGTTTCACTGGGAACATCGCGCTCAAAACCGGCGAGGGCACGGCGCGCCTTGTCGGGCAGTTGCTGCGTGAATCGCTGACCAGCGGACCTCTGGCCAAGCTTGGCGCGTTGATCGCGTATCCGGCGTTGAAAAAACTCAGAGCACGAATGGATCCCGGCACCTTCAACGGCGCGCTGTTCCTCGGCCTCAACGGCCTTGTGGTGAAGAGCCACGGCAGCGCCAGCGCCAGCGGCTACGCCGCCGCGATCGGCGTGGCTGAAAAAATGGCGCGCAGCCACTACCGTGAAGAAATCGCCTCGAACCTGGCGCGTTTGAAACGCGCGGAAGAACAGATGGCGCAAGATCAGACGACGTCGGCCAAGGAAACGGGCTGATGCGTTCGGTTCTGCTTGGCGTCGGCAGTCACCTGCCGAAGCGCGTGCTTTCCAACGCCGAGTTGGCTAATCGCGTCGACACCAGCGATGAGTGGATCATTGAGCGCACGGGCATCCGTGAGCGCCGCATCGCCGCGCCGGACGAAAAGACCTCCGATCTCGCCTGCGCCGCCGCCGTCCAAGCGCTGAAGGCGTCTGGCCGCGAAGCCAGCGATATCGACCTCGTCATCGTCGCCACCACCACGCCGGATCTCACCTTCCCGGCGACGGCCGCCCGCGTTCAAGCAGCGCTCGGCGTCACTCTAGGCGCGGCGTTCGATCTTCAGGCCGTGTGTTCGGGTTTCATTTTCGCACTGGCGACAGCCGACAATTTCATCGCCCGCGGCCAAGCCAAAACCGCTCTCGTGATCGGCGCCGAGACCTTCTCGCGCATCATGGATTGGGAAGATCGCGGCACCTGCATCCTCTTCGGCGACGGCGCCGGCGCTGTGGTCCTTGAAGGCCAGGCCGATGCCGGCGAGCGCGGCGTGATCTCCACGTTCCTGCGCACCGATGGGCGCATGCACGATCTGCTCTATGTCGACGGCGGTGTTTCGCAGACGGGAACCATCGGCAAAGTGCGCATGATCGGCAACGCCGTGTTCCGCCAAGCGGTGGAGCACATCTCGGGCGCCATGCTGGAAGCCTGTGCGCGCGCCGGGATCTCGATCGACGCCGTTGACTGGTTTGTCCCGCACCAAGCCAACCAACGCATTCTCGATGGCGTCGCGCGCAAGCTCGGCATCGACGCGGAAAAGGTCATCTCCACGGTAGCCTCGCACGGCAACACGTCGGCGGCGTCTGTGCCGTTGGCGCTGGATACCGCCGTCCGCGACGGACGCATCAAGCCTGGCGATCTGGTTCTGATGGAAGCGCTCGGCGGCGGCCTCACCTGGGGCGCGGCCCTAGTCCGGATGTGAACGCCTCGGCAAGAATTGACCTAAGCTACCGAGACGACTAGCTTTTCCCGGCGCGCTTGAGGCGCGTGACGGAGGGGGCTCCGGTGACAGAAAAGACAGTCACACGCGCCGATCTGGTTGAGGCCTTGGCTCGTCGGGCGAACTTGCAGCGCGCCGACGCCAATCGGCTGCTCACGCGCATGCTCGAAATGATGCAGGACGCGCTCGTTGAAGGCGACACCGTGAAGCTTTCGCGGTTCGGCAATTTCAATGTCCGCGCCAAGCGCCAGCGTATTGGCCGCAATCCGAAGACCGGCGAAGAAGTGCCGATCACGCCGCGCCGCGTGGTCACGTTCCGCCCGTCGCAGATGTTGCGCGAATTTGTCGAGAAGGCAGGCCGTGGCCGCGCCAAAGGTTGAGTGTGGGGGAAGCTTGATGCGCGGTTTTGTTCTGTTCGGTTTGGCGGCGCTCACGCTCGCGGCCTGCGCAACGCCAACGTCAGATCGCCCGTTCGATCCGGCCGCCTGCTACAACCGTGACTTCAATGTCTATTTCGAAGGCCAAAGCACCGAGATCAGCGCCGAAGGGCGCGAAGTGCTCGACGCCATGGGCGAGAGCCTGCGCGGCTGCCACATCGAAAGCGTGCGCGTCATCGGCGCCGCCGACGCTGTCGCCGGCGCGGTGACGAACGAAGAAGTCTCCGAACGCCGCGCCATCGCGCTTGGCGATTATCTGGCCCAACGCATCGGCTGGCCGCGCTCGCGCATGACCATCGCCGCTCTGGGTGAACGCGGCGCCGTGACCGAAGAAGGTCTCAACGTCCCGATGCGCCGCCGCGCGCAAATCTCCGTCGTCGCGCGGGCGCCGTAAGCTTCTCTTCTTCGGAAAGCCGTGGTCGGAGCGGCGGGATTCGAACCCACGACCCCCTGTCCCCCAGACAGGTGCGCTAACCGGGCTGCGCCACGCTCCGACAATGACTTAGCAGGCTCGTCGCCTGTCCTCATTCCCGCCGGGGCAAACCTGGGGCAAACCCAGGCGGGGGGCACCTGTCGCAAGCGGCGACCCGTTGTGTCAACCGCGATTTTCATCAGTGTGCGCGATCCGCGGCGGCCGACCGACTCTGTGTGTCAACGATTGAAAAAGCGCGGTCTTGCGTGTGCGTGTTCCACTGACGTTGACGTGCACAAGCGTCGTTGCCGCCGCGCGCGCAGGGCGACCATCGCGTGAAACCCGCGCGTCGCGTTGCGGCCGTATTCTGCCTGTGTTCGCGCTGTCGGTTCTAAGACGGCGGGGCGCGAACCTCGAATGGATACCGTGGGGACCGACCACATCCGAAGGGGAGACCGCAAGGTGGAGCCCCGGCCGGCGGAGCTGACGCAAGCTCCGGAAGCAGCCACCGATCCCGGCGCCGCGATCAGGACGCCAGGAGCTCTAAGCGGCGTCCGGCTCCGTCGGGTCAGATCGTTTGGGCATAGGCGGGACCCGGCTGCGGCGGGGATTCTCGACCTATGCCCGTCACAACGCCCTCACCATCGGATCAGGTTTCTCAGAACTAGACGAAGAGGGAGGTCACCCTTACGCGGAGCCAAATCAGCGGCTCGGCGAGAGCGCTCCGCGCTGGCGCTGCAACATGCGTCGCATGGCGTTACGTCGTAGACCGCACTCGGCGCCATCAATCATTCGCCTCAGCCGTCTTTCAGGCGCGCCCATGCGCTGTGATGCATAGGCGAGCGCCAGCGGCGCGGCCCGCCCATTGTCGTTTCTCGGGCGCCAGTAGCAGAACGCGGGCGCGCTGGCCGCTCACGGGGCAGACGAACCACAGCCGCACGCCGCCGAAGTGCGGTCGCGTTGTGGTGATGCATATGGTTTGGGTTGTTGCGACGCCGCCGATCGTGGCGGTGAGGATTAGACGCCGCCCGACGTGGCGCCAGTCATATCCGGTGGCGGCGATCTCGGTGTCACCATGACCCCAGAGGATCACGCCGGCGGCGCTGCAGCGTGGATCCAATACCTTGCGTACCGACGGATCGGCGAGGTCGAGTTTGAGATAGTCATCGCAGACAGAAGCAGCTGACATGATCTGGCCCGAGTATCTGCGAAATCAATAGTCCGATCTTATCTGGCGCAGTGGGCATGCGGCGCCGGGCGCAATCGCTTCTGCTTTTATGGCGAGAACCGCGGGTGGCTGGCCCGCTGCAGTCGGCCGCCTTGCGCTTTGAAATGTCCGTTTGATGATCGAACTCGGAGACACCGCCTCGATCGCTTCCGCTTTGTGGCATTTTCGGAAACTGGCGATCACTCTTCGTGTCGCGTGAGCAGACGTTCGAAAGGAGGCGCTGGCAGCTCGGCCTCTCCATAGGAGTGCGAGGTTGAAATCAAACGTGGGGCCGCACGCCCTACCCATCCTCCAACAAAGGAGGAGTGGAAATGGATACGCAAACCAACATTCTTGAAAGCCGACGCACGCAGTGCATTCCTTGGAATAAGGGCAAGGTGACGGGCCAGAAACCGCCGCTCAAGCCGCGTGAAGTGTGGGCCATACGCGTGCGCCTACAGATTGCCAGTCGGGTTCGCGACTTGGCGCTTTTCAACCTCGCGATTGATAGCAAATTGCGAGGCTGCGACTTGGTTCATCTTCGGATCGAGGATGTCATGCAAGGCGATCAGGTTCGAACGCGCGCCTTGGTCTCTCAGCGCAAGACTGGTGCGCCGGTTCAATTCGAAATCACCGAGCAAGCGCGAGCCGCGATCGCAAACTGGGTGCGCGGAAGAGCTTCTAGCGGATCGGGCTGGCTCTTCCCGAGTCGGGTGGACAAGGCCAAGCCGATGACGACCCGCCAATATGGCCGACTGGTGGACGAGTGGATTGCATCCATCGGCCTCTCGCCTGCAGCCTACGGCACGCACTCGCTACGACGCACCAAGGCCGCGCTCATTTACCGAAAAACCGGAAATATCCGCGCCGTGCAGCTTTTGCTCGGCCATACAAAGCTCGACAGCACAGTCCGATACCTTGGCGTTGAAGTTGAAGATGCCTTGGCCATCGCTGAGGGGATTGACGTTTGATGACCGGCTGGCGGGACGCGTCCCGCCAGTACATGCGCCTCCGGGCGCCGCTCACCAATGCAAAGGCCGCGCCGTCTAGATAGTTTCGTCTGACGCCGGTCTGCGCGATCTCTTGGCGCCAAGCAGGAGGGCATGGATCTCGCCCTTCACCTGATAGCTCGCCACGAGCAGATAAATCGTCAGAAACATCATGCCGCCGAAGAATGCGAGGACGGCTAGCGCGAGTCCGCTTGACGAAAAGTGGTGCCGCCATGCGGTCCAAAGCGCCGATATGACGAGAAAGCCCATGAAGTCGAGATTGAACTGTCCAGACCAGGTCACCGCTCCCATGTCGCCAAAGAACACCTCAAGCAAATTCCAACCGTGGTTCGAAACCACGACCGCGGTGTAGGCGGATAGAACGACGAGAATCAGGACCAGGACCAATCTGAGAAGCAACATGACTTAATCTCTGCCAGCAAAGTCAGGGGGCAGACGCCAGCTCGTTCGGGAAGAGAGGGAAGAGTTCCTCCTCCCACTTCGTCATGGATCGCAAGAGGGTAACCTTATTCGGCTGGGCGCCGAGCAATCTCGCGGCGGATTCAATGGCGGAATTTTCGTCGGGCGCATCGAGATAATAGCGCCGCACGTCTTCGCCTGAGTCGGCCTGAATCACGTACCTCGGCATAGCGTTCCAAATGCAAGAGACCGGAAACGGACCGCCGAGGCGGTCCGTTTCCAAAGCTACAAGCGCGGGGCTAAGCAGCGCTCGTGGCTTCGAATTGAGATTAGAACGATCCCGACTGCTGCTTAAATCTCAAATTGACGGCCGCGCAACGGCGCTGCTTTTTCAACCGTCTGAATGTGAGAGGGTTTTGAGCAGAGCGACCCATATTGGGTCGCTCTCTAGGCGGCCGAAGTGAGGGTTAGGCCCGTCTCGACGGTGACTCGATCTCTGCCGTATTGTTTTGAAGCGTAGAGGCAGCGATCAGCGCGGGCGATCAAATCGGCGCTCGTGTCTCCCGATTTGTAGCTCGCCACTCCGAACGACACCGTAATCTGACCAATGATCTCCCCCGTCGACCGGCGCGACAGCTTCCTGTCGCGAATAGAACTCCGCATGCGCTCCGAGAGCGCCTCAGCTTCGCCTAATGATGTGCGGGGGAGAAGCAGCGCAAATTCTTCGCCGCCGTATCGCGCCGCTACCTCATCGCGTTTGCCGGAAGACTTGAGGTGCTGCGCCACAAAGCGGATGACATGATCGCCCACTTGATGGCCCCAAGTGTCGTTGATGCGTTTGAAATGGTCGATGTCGCACAGCACCAAGCAGAGTTCGGTCTGGTTCTCGGCCGCTTCCAGAATCTTGCTCTGGATCGCTTCATCAAAGTGCCTCCGGTTGGCGAGGCCCGTCAGTCCGTCGGTGAGCGCTTCAATGCGCACAGTCGCGAGGGTGGATTGCAGCGCTTCGACTTGGCGGCATGATGTCTCCATTTGCGCTTCGAGGCGTTGGCTGTGCTCTGCCATCTGGCGTGTCGCCAACGCTAGCTCAGTAACGATACGCTGCAGAGTCTGCGGGTCGGCGTTGTTCTCCAGTCGTTTCGCAGCGCCCTCTAGTTCGCCGGCGTAACCCCGGGCTTGGGATCCAGCACCCCGCAGACTGGAAAGGACTTCATCGAGTTCGCGCGCGATGCTCGCGCTCGCCTCGATCATTTGGGTCGAAAGGCGTGTGCGCGCGAAGAACCGTTCGAACAGTTCTTCGCTGAGTTGATCGCTTAGCTGCTCGCCACGTTGCAGTCGCGTTTCGATCTCGTGGCTGAGTTCGGGGTTTGCTCCGGCAAGGTGCGAGATCCAAATTTCGTAATTCGGCGGGCTTGTTGGTGCGCCGTGCGACACGAGATCTTCGATTGCCGCTCGCGCCAGCGCCAAGCCGTCTTCGCCTCGGAATCGTGCATGTAGGTCGGGCATTTGTCGCTTGCTCGCAGTTGACGCCGCCCTTTCCAGCAAAGGGGCGTTAATTCGAACCTAGCGACGACGGCGCCATCGACAGCGCACGCGACCCAATTTGGGTCGCGGCAGCGCGTGCGGCTTGGGTTCCGCTCAACCAGAGAATGATTTCGTGACCTCGCGCGCGTCGACCCCGAGTTCGCTGAGCCGGTCGAGGTAGCGCAAAACGGCTCTGTGCGCTTGCTCGGCGGATTGCCAAGCTCGGGGATCAGCGAGGCCGTACGAGATGCGGACGCGATCGTCGGCATCCACTATTAGGAAGCCTTTGTCGGTGAGTTCGAGGGTCTTTCGTCTCACGGTTTCGCGAGGCAGACCTGTTTTGTCGGCGATGGCGCGGCGCGAGATCGAACCTCTTATTTCATTGGGAGGTTTGGGTAGTTGCATGACTTTCTGCGCTTGCGGCGCATCGAGCATGAAGGGGCGCATTGTCGCGTCCGATACGCAAAGCAAAACGAGGAGGGTCTCTAAGTCGACGTCGCCGTAGAAATTACGGACATAGTACAGGAGGTCCAAAAGCAATTCGATCCCAGCGAAATTTATTGGGCGCACGTGCGGAGGGACCGACGTTACTGATGGTAATTCGGACTTCTCATTCATGAGATGTTGCCTGTGACTCGACGCAAAGGGGCGCCCCACGTTGCAGTAAATACCAAATAGACCCTATTTGTTGGCAAGCGGATTAAGCCTGATCTGCTAACAAGAAGACATGCAGTGGGTGGATCACAACACATATATCGGGCCTTGTCGCCGCGTCGCGCAGCGGCCGCATCTTCAGCATCGCCGGCGCAGGAATTGCGCACTGTCGTCGCCGCCGAATCCGGGTCTGCTGCTGGCGCAGATAACCTTTGCTCATTGCTTGGGTGGTGACGCGGCGGGACGGACGCGGACGGTGATGCGCATTGAAGCGGGGCTCGACCTTGCTGAGCGCCTCGGCGACCGCCAAATGGCGGAGGCGTTTCGTTCACTACGCGCCGCTGAGATAATGCGGGGAGGCGTGTGTGGTCAGCAATGGCTCCTACCGCCAGCCAACAGTGGATCGATCTCGCTAACTATTTCGGCCCCAACCGCAGGGGGCCGAGCAAGGCGTTCCGCGTCCGCGAGCGCCGGCGCGAAGATTTGAGTGGTCCAGCGCCCTCGCTCAACGTCGCTCTTCGGAAGCTCAAGCTCCGAATAATGAATGCGTCTCCCGGGCCGAACGCGGCGATGTTTGCTGAAGGCGTTCTGGGAGTTTCGACGTCGAGTTCTCGATAAAGCGCCGGGCGCCAATCGACGCACCAGAAGATCTGTTGGCTCGGTGCGAGCAAGCGCGCCGTGCCGGCAGTGACTTTCCCACGATCTGGCTGAGCATTCTAAAGAGCCACCCGCTCGTCAACGGATTGCCGCGCCATCTTGTGAGGAATGGCAAAGCCATCATCGTCGTCAAATTGCTGAACCGCCGCGAACTGTTGTCGTCGCCCGATCGTTTCTGGCTGGAGTAGCTCCGGCGTTCAGCGCGTGCAACTTGGGGTCGGCTCTGGCGGATGCGCCTCCGCTTGCCTTGCCTGTATCGTATGTTAGTCGCCTCGCATGATTTCGTACGCCTGGTTCGAAGACGCATGGGAACGAATGTCGGGAGACGCACGTAAAGGCGTCCCGCTCCTGCAATCCACGCGCAAGCGTTTACTGACCTTCACCGCGTTGCTGACGTTCGTCGTTGCGCTCGTGTGGGTGACGCTTACCGGTCCATCGCTAATTGATGATCGGCCGGCCGCTGCGCTTCTCTGCGGCGTGGTCCCTTTTGTGTTTCTTCCATTTCCTTACATCGTATTGCGCACGTCGGTCGATCTTGACGTTGCCAGTCACGCCTATCTGGCAACGCTCTTCATCATCGTTACGCTAACTGCGGCGGCGATGGGCGGACCGGTTTCAACCACGTCATTCTTCTTGATACTGGTTCCGCTGCTGGCGACATTGCTTCTCGGTATTGGAATCGGCGTCGCCTGGACCGCAGTCGTGGCGATCACTTATTTGACGCTTCACCTCTTGCGAAGTGGTCTTCCAGCGCCGGCATTTGAGCTTTCTGGGTCGGCGCCGAATTATTGGATTAGTGTCAACGAAGTGTCGCTTTGGAACGCCATCATGATGGCGCTTCTTGCGCTGGCTGCAAGCTTCTCGGTGGCGAACTTTCGTGCAGTTGTAAGCAAATCAAGCGCGCTTTTGACGGAAGCTGGGCATAGAGCTGAGGACGCGCTGAGCGCTAGGGTGGCCGCAGAAGACGTCAGCCGGTCGCGCGCCGAGTTCATCGCTAATGTCAGTCACGAACTGCGGACCCCCCTCAATGCGATCATTGGTTACAGCGAGCTTCTCATCGAGACCGCCGAGGAGCGCGGTGATGAAACTGGCGCCGCAGACAATCGCCGTGTGCTTGAGGCCGCCGCCAAGCTCCGGGGCATGGTCAATGATATTCTGAAACTGTCGGCGATCGATACGGGCCGTGTCGCGTTGGATATCGAGGACGTCAACATCGAAGAGTTGGTGCAAGACGCGATTGCCGCTATGACACCCGCCGCACGCGCGCGAGGGAATCGAATTCTATTTGAGACCCATGGCGTCGTCCCATTCGGCGAGACCGACGGTGTCAAACTCGATCAGTGCTTACGTACGTTGCTCTCGCACGCGATCACCTTCACCCAAAACGGGACCATAAGTGTGCGTTTGTCAGCGCCGCGCAACGGCAGCGGGCGGCAGATTGTCTGCTTTGAAGTCGAGGACACCGGCATTGCTGTGGACCAACAGTCAATCCATGCGCTGTTTGAACCGTTTGCGCATGCGGAGGACGCCAAGAAACCACGATTTGACGGTCCTAATCTCGATCTAGTGCTTAGCCAGCGGACAGCGCGGTTACTTGGCGGTGATCTCATCGCAAAGGCGCCATCGGGCGGTGGTCTCCATTTCACACTAACTGCGCCAATTCGAGTGGCAGCGCCGCCCGAAATACAGGGGCGAAGTAGTCAGCAATAGTGGCTACGAAGCGCCCGTGGGACGAAACTTGATCGTTGACAACGACGCGCGCTCGGCCCCTGTTTGCAGCGAGGGGGAAAGATGCGATCAAGATCATTGGCGCTCGGGCTGGCGCTTTTGTGCGCGGCGTGCAGCGATGTGACGGAAGTTGTCGACGCCGAACACGTCAGGGTCGATGGCCATCGAGCGCGAACTCGGCGTGCGCACTCGCGCGCGTCTGCAAGACCTGATTTCGGGCGCAGACGATGTAACCTTCCACAAGACTGGGATGGCATGCCTGCAATTCATGACCTGCGACGGCTTTGTTCAGGCTGATGGCGCTGACGTTGGTGAGACGCTTGTTGCTGAAGGACTCGCAGTGCGTGCGGCCGTACCGGAAGCTGGCGAGACGCCGCATGATTGGTGCTCAGCTCCGTCAGCCGCTGAGTGAGATCATCTAGGGAGCCATAAATGGTGCGCGCTATTTCTGTCGCGCTCCCCAATGCTCCAGGGAGCGACTATTGAGCTATCCCAGCGTCGGCGACCTGCTTCATTCCGCGAAAGGGTTGAAGGACCGCGTCGCTGCTTTCGGGTTGGCGGCCGCTTACTATCTGCTGGCCTTCATATGCGTGATCGGAGCTTCGAGCGTTCTGCGCGGCGCAACAGGACTTACCCTCGCTGAGCAACTGCGGAGCGGCGCTGTATCTGCGCTTGTGGGTCACGGAGTCTTGCTGGTCGCGCTGGCAGTCGTGCCGACCTTGGTTATGATTTTGGTCACGCGCAGCGAATTTGAAATGAGTGGATGGTCGCTTAGGGCTTGTTTGCCGCGTCTTGGCCTTGGCGTGCTGTTGGGCTTTGGAGCGATGGCGTTCATTGCTGCGGCGCTGGCGTTGGCCGGTGTCCTGCGCATCGATACCGTTGCGCCAATGTCGGCGGCGTCAGCGGCGATGCTGCTGCTGCCATGGATCTTGGTCTGGCTTGTGCAGTCCATGCACGAGGAAACGCTCGCGCGAGGATACGGCTTCATCCAGATCGCACGATCACTTGGTTTCTGGCCGGCTGCGCTTCTGTCCAGCGCTGCCTTCGCTGCGGGCCATTTAGGCAACAGCGGAGAGACCACGCTAGGGTTGATTAATGCAGGCTTGCTCGGGTTCGCGCTCGCCTACACTCTTAGGCGGACTGGGTCGCTTTGGTTAGCGCTGGGTTTTCACGCGTCCTGGAACTTCACCCAGAGCACAATCCTGGGAGTGTCTAATAGCGGCAGCATTGCCCAGGACGCACTGCTGCGCTCCACCCTGGCAGGTCCGGAACTTCTAACAGGCGGCAGCGCGGGGCCGGAGGGTGGCGCTCTCGCAACCGTTGCAGCAATCATCCTGATGGTCTTCGCGCATCTGCAAACAGCGCAGCCGAAACCCGCAGGCGAGTGACAGCAGTCGGGGACCGCAAGGCTCGAATGTCCGTTATGCGACGTTCCAAGGTCAATGACCGCAATTGGGATCAAGCGGCTAATGAACGCCCGATTCCCGTCGCTGGTAACTTCGTGCCGGAAGGGCAGAGATTGGCCCTTTCGAGACTCTCCGCTCAGATGTTGCGAATGTCTGATCCGCGCTCAATCTCGGACACGGTAGGTGAGTTCTAGAGGCCGGAAGAGTGCTCTCGAACGCACGACTCGCGGTGCTAGCGCATCTATAGCGAAGAAAGGGTCCGCGCCGCCCGCCGCGATGTCCCAACCCAAATTGCTAGCATTGCGCTTTGCAATGGCGCGTCCTGTTGCGCCGCGCAGAGCTGGACCGATATGAGATTCACCGTAGCGACAGTAAGGAGTCGACCAGTGGACGTCGTATCGCGATTGCTGCTGCGCGAGGAGATCGACGCGCTTGACTACGACCTAGCGGAAGCGCGCCGTGCCGAGATGGTGGATCGCATCCGCGAGCTTGAGGCGCAAATCGAGCGCCTCGAAGGTCGCTATGCGGCCGCACGTAAAGCCGCAATTGAGCGGCGCTTCGCCAGCAGTCTGGCTTAAGGTTGGTCCAACTGCAGATTCAGAAGAACGTCGTGACTAGTGCGCTGTATTGGCGCTGGCGTGATCCGGGACGATATCAAGATAGGCGCGCCAACTGGAGAGTCCCAGCCAGGGAAAGATCACGATGAGACCTAGCCAGGATGTGGCGGCGCAGGCGAGCAGCGCCAGCGTGATCAACGCCGCCCATAGCAGCATGGGCGCAAAGTTTTTCGCGACTGCGCGAATGCTTGTGAACATGGCTTCAAAAACGCTGGTTCGTTGGTCCAAGAGTATCGGTGCGGAGACCACTGTGATGGCGAAGGTGAAGTAGGCCATGATGCCGCCGACGATCGTGCCGGTCACGAGCATAGTGAGGCCCTCAGAAGTCTGTGTGCTGAAGAGGACGAACTCATCGACACTCGTATGCAGCCGGTAGGTGGATAAGCCGTAGACAATTTGAGCGATGCGGCCCCACATCAGATAGATTAGCAGCAACGCGAGGCCGAGATAGAAAACATCCGCCCGCACTGCGCTGCGCACCGCTAGCATGTGCGCGAGCGTGGGCTGCTCACCATTGCTGATGCGTCTGCCCGCCTCGTAGAGCCCCATGGCCAGCATCGGCGCGACGAAGACAAAGCCGCAACTTAGGCTGAGCGCCCAAAAGCCAAGATCGGACGCAATGAGCGCGCGCCAGATCGCAAAGCTCGCTAGGGCAACCGCTCCTCCGTAGATGAGGGCAGGGACGGGCGCATGCATCATGTCCCGCCAGCCTCGCCCGAGCCAGCGCAATGGCGCACTTAAGGTGATCTTGTTCACTTCAGCCAAAAGAGGCCTCGACGGACTGCAACGGCGCGCGATTTGCCCCAGTCCTATCCAATCGCCATGGATCAAGGTGGTGTTTGATTGAGATCAAAGCGCCCGGCAATTCCGATTAGAACATGCCTGCTCATGATGATGGAGGCTTAATATGGCGCGCAATGAAGGCGCACTTGATCGCGTGGTGCGGGTGATCTTAGGGCTTGCGATCCTTTCGTTTGTGTTCATCGGTCCGCAGACGCCGTGGGCGTGGTTCGGTCTCGTGCCGTTGATCACCGGCCTTGTGGGGTTCTGTCCGGTCTATTCTTTGCTCGGCGTCCGAACCTGCGCTTTGCCGAAAGCCGAGTGAGCTAAATGGCGCACTCGAGCGCGAGCCGACCTGGAAAACCAACATCATGACCGACTATGATCCAAGCTTCGTAGGATATCTCTTGACCTTCGCGGCATATTTTGGCGCCGCCCTCGTTCTGACAGCTTTGTTTGTCCTCATCTACGTTTGGACGACGCCGCACAATGAGTTCAAGCTCATGCGCGAAGGAAATGGCGCGGCGGCGCTCGGTCTTACCGGGGCGCTGGTCGGTTTTGTCATTCCACTCTCGCATGTCATCAGCGTGAGCGGCTCCTGGTTACAAATGACGGCTTGGGGCGCCGGCGCACTGCTGGTCCAGACAGCTGGGCAATTTGGCGCGCGTCTGTTGTTTCCAGATCTGACGACTGACATCGTCGCCGGAAAGTATTCTGCGGCTATCGTACAATCAGGCATCGCGCTCTCTTTGGGCATTCTGCAGGCTGCGTGTTGGTCGCCATGACGTGGCGCAGCAACTAAACGCGCAATCCGAAGAGCGCTGAGGGCGTCTCGCCAAGAAAATGGCTGAGGATTGTTGAGTCCTGAGGCCTGCAGCTAGTCTCTGTGCTTCAGCGTGGTGAGATAGGCATAGAGGTCGTCTGCGCCCTCGGGCGTCACTATCACCATTGGCATGTTGGTGTGAGATGAATGCAGCCAAGCATTCACCGCAGTTTGCGTCAAACCCGGGGTGTTAGCGATCGCCTCGAAGGGACGAGCCCTCGGATCTGGCGAACGCATCTCGCTTGGACCCACCGCATGACATGAGGCGCAAATCTGCTCCGCATAGACGCGTCCTGAGGCCGCATTGCCAAGATTGTATGGCGGGGCGCCCGGTCCTGGATGGCTTGCGGCGCATCCAAACAAGAGAAGCGCCGCGACTGCGCTAATCGCCGGCGGGAGGTGCTTTACCATGGCGTCAATAGTGAAGAGCGCCGCGGCCCGCGCATTGAGCTCTCGCAATCTCCACGCAGGCTGTGCTGGCTGACGATATCTGAGTTGGGCTGCCGATGCGCGCCATCACGCTCGAACATGCAATGATTTGCGTACGGCCGAAGCGAGCGACGCTCTCGGCGTTCGGTTACGCCTGAGAGCGTCGATCTCTGCAATCAAGGATGCTAGAGAGCGCGCCTGGACTTTTGCCTGGCGCTCCAGCGCCTTCCAGAAGGGTGGCTCTAGCGCCAGCGATGTGCGTCGTCCGGCAATGGTAACGGAGCGCTTCTGAAGCGTCTTTGGCATCGATCGAATAGGCCAGCAACGCAATCAATGAGAAAACAGAACCGGGAAGGCGCAGTCTTGTAAGGTGCCTCGGGTCGCGCCGCCCAATATGAACTCTCGGGCGCGTGAATGACCGTAAGCGCCCATGACAAGCAGGCCAGCGCCGCTCTGTTCGAATGCTTCTTTCAGCGCCACTGACGTCGGCCGTCCGCGTCCGGTGTATTCCAGTGTTGTCGACTTGACGCCGTGACCTGACAGGAGCGCGCTCACTTCCGCTACGGATCCTGATCGGCTGAGGTCCTTATCATCAATGATTTGGATGAGCGTCACTTCACGTGCGTGCTTCAGCAAGGGCATGGCGTCGAAGGCGGCGCGCGTCGCTGCGCGGCTGCCGTCCCACGCCACCGCGATCTTGTGCGGATCGAAGTGATGCTCGGTTGAACTTGAACCTTCTTCGTCGGTCGGCAGCAGCAAAACGGGCCGAGCGGCGGCAAAGACCAGCGCTTCGATTTGGCTGTGGGCCTCTTCGTCGGTTGTCGCCAGGGCAATAACCAAGTCTGATGTTCGGGCCTTCACCGCGACGAACTCTCCAGCCTGGTGCGGCGCCAACGCTTCAGTGATCGTGGCGCCTGTGACTTCGGCCGTTGCCCGCGCTTGCGCAATGGCGCTGGCCAATTCAACAGCTGCCTGCGCGGCGCGCGTTTCGATCTCAGCGGCCATTCCTGAAACCATGCCGCCAACGGCCCAATGGCTTGACCTGGCGAGCTTCGGCGCGGTGATGATGGCGTTTAGCTCTGCGCCATGCTCGGCAGCGAGTCTGACGCCGGTCGCGATGAGCTGACGGTTTTCGGCGTCAGCCTGCAGCCACATTAATACTCGCCGCAATGCCATGTTCTTGCTCCCTAGCCGCCAACCGCCCGTGATCGGCCTTGTGTTTAGATGGGGCTTCACGCGCGACAGCGGCATTGCGTTTGCGCAAATCGACTATGAGAAGACGCGATGACTGTGATCGGTGTCGGAAATGTTGAGCAATAGGGAGCGTTTGACTGATGGCGCTCGGACCGCCTTACCATTGCCGGGGCTGATCGCTGTGATTGACAAAGCTTGATCGCACGCCGCGCCGAACTGGGGCATTTGCCGCCGGCTTTGGTGCGGAGGAGGCGTCCTGCAAGTGCTTGAAAATCTCAGCGCGGCGGCGAGCGCTAATTTGCTCGCGCCGGCGGTGCTGTTCTTTGCTTTAGGCGCGGTTGCCGGCTGGCTTAGGTCTGATCTCACGATCCCCGACCAGGTCGCCAAGACGCTGGCGCTCTATCTCATGCTTTGCATCGGCTTCAAGGGCGGCGTCGAAGCTCGCGCCAGCGGGCTGACGGCGGACCTCATATCCGCAGGGGCGCTTGGGCTCTGTTTGAGCTTTGCCGCCCCCTTTGCGGCCTATGCGGCGTTGCGCACCTTCGGCGCGCTAGATCGGGTGACTGCGGCGGCGACGGCGGCGCATTATGGCAGCGTTTCGGTCGTTACCTTCGCTGCGGGCTCGGAGTATTTACGCGCGATCGGCGTGGAGTTCGGCGGCTACATGGCCGCGGTGCTCGCTCTAATGGAAACGCCCGCTATCGTAGCAGCGTTGATGATCGCCGGCTCGCGCGATGGGGCCGCCGGTGCGCGCGTCAAGCCGACACTATGGCGTGAAGTGTTCCTGAATGGCGCCGCCGTCGTCCTCATCGGGAGCTTCATTATCGGTGCGATCACCGGCGAGCCCGGCAGGGCGCGGCTCGACGTGTTTGTCGGCGCGCTGTTTCAGGGCGCGCTCTGTCTTTTTCTGCTCGACATGGGATTGGTGGCGTCGCGCCGGTTGGCTGAGGCGCCTGGACTCAACTGGCGCCTGATCGGGTTTGCCCTTGTCTGGCCGCTTCTCAGCGCCGCGGTCGCTCTTGCCGCCAGCGCGGCGCTTAACTTATCGATTGGTGATGCGACTTTGATGGCGGTGCTGGCTGCGTCAGCGTCCTATATCGCAGCGCCAGCGGCCATGCGCATTGCACTGCCCAAGGCTGACGCGGGCGTATATTTATCGCTGTCTCTGGGCGTCACGTTTCCCTTCAATCTGCTCATCGGCATTCCACTCTATCATGCCGCCGCTCGCCTTATGTACGGATGAAGTCATATGGATCTGGTAACTCGCACCAAGCTCGAAATCTTCGTCGAGGCGCACGCGGTAAACGATCTGGAGCAGATGCTGGCGCGCGTTGGATTCACGGGCTGCAGCGTGTTCGAAGGCGTGGAGGGCGCAGGCAGTCATGGGGCATGGCGTCAAACCGGCGTGGATGAGGCTGGAATGCGCCTCATCATCACCATCGGATCGGATGCCGCCGCGCAAGCGGCCCTGATTTGGTTAGACGATTATTTCAAAACGTATCCCGGCGTCGTAGCGATGAGCGACGTCAGGGTGCTCCGCGCTGAGCGCTTCTAGCGCTTGCACGCCGCCGGCGCCGTGGCCTCAAGACCTCGTCCAAGCGAGGACGCCGACCAGCACAAGGTTCGCGCAAGCGACGAGATGCACCGCCAAAAACACGGTCGGAGCGAGGAGCATTTCGCTCATGTCTCATACGTTTCGACCCGGCGCTGCGCCGTCGCTGCGCCGCCGCCGACGAGGCGTCGTGTATTCCGGTTCATGATGCCTCAGTCGAAGATGTCGAAGAGATCGAACCCGCGCTTACGGCGACGCGGGTCGCTCCGGCCGCGCTCGCCGTACTCGCCGCGTTCGCCATATTGGCCCTGTTCGCCGCGCTCGCCATATTCATCGCTCAAAGGAGGACGGTGCGTCGTGTGCTGAACCGCCGCCGCGAGTGGAGCCGAGGGCGGCGCAGTTTCACGTACGCTCTCAATGATCTTCTCGAGCTCACCCCGGTCGAGCCAAACGCCCCGGCAGCTTGGGCACATGTCGAACTCGACACCGCCTCGGTGGAGCGCTTGCATGTTTGACTGGCAGTTCGGGCAAAGCAGCAATGGCATTAAAGTCGCTCCAGAAGAGTGTGCGTCCTCGGAGTTAGGTTGCCGGGGACGCACGTTGAATCAAGCGCGCCGGTTTGGTGGTTGACCGAGCCGATAGGCGGCGAGCCGGTCCTTGAGTCTGAGTTTCAGTTGCTTCAATCGCTTGATGCGTATGAAGTCAGGCAGCGGACGCTTCAGTTCGTGCTGCAGGTCGGCGTCGAGTGCTTCGTGTCGCCGCGCTAAGCTCGCCGGATGTGACGCTGGGTTCATGGCCGTGCCCCGCGTGCCTCGGTCTTGTTGCCCGGGCGCGCCTCTTTGCCTTGCGGCTGGATGCGCCGACGTTTCCTTATTTCAACCGTCACAGTGGCGGTCTCGCGGCCTCGTATCTTGGGCCGGATGATCGCAGATGCGCCTATTGGGTTCATCATGATGCTCCTCATGAAGCCGCTCCGGCGGCCGAATGCCAATCGCGGAGCGATGCGGTCCGACATCGCGGCACATGCCGCCAGAGGGGCCCGGACCTGCACAATAGATGTAGCGTCGCGCCTTCTCTTATCAATTGAAGCGGCGATGAGATCGGCAAATGACAGCGATAAACGAGGCGACTGCTGCTGGGCGTTGAAATGTGTATCTCGCATCATCGGCCAAGCGCGGTCTCGGGCGCTTCCCGGGTGCGCCACAATGAATAGCCGATCGACCCGCCCAACAACCCGAGCGTCATGATGAGCGCCCAGTGCGGCTCAAGATAAGGGACCCAGCCCAGCTCTTTTGACAGCCCGAAATTCCAGATGATCTTGGCGCCGATCAGCACGAGTACGAGTGAAAGGCCGTATTTCAGATACGCGAAGCGCTCCACAGCCGCAGCCAGCATGAAATACATCGAGCGCAGACCTAGAATGGCGAAGATGTTCGAGGTGTAGACAATGAATGGATCGCGCGTGACGGCAAAGATCGCGGGCACGGAGTCCACCGCGAATACAATATCGGCGGCTTCGACCATGATGAGTGCGAGGAAAAGCGGCGTCGCGAACAGCACCAGCTTTCCCGAGGACGGATGCGGTCGCCGCACGAAGAAATTGTGATTCTCGATTGTGTCGGTGACGCGCAGGCGGCGCCGTACGAAACCGAGGAAGGCGTTATCCTCAAGCTTCATCTCTTCGCTGTGGCCGGCAAGCATTTTCCAACCCGTGAAGATCAAGAATGCCGCGAAGATATACAGCACCCAGCTCCACGAATTCACCACGGCTGCACCCGCGGAGATGAAGATCGCGCGGAAGACAATGGCCCCGATGATGCCCCAGAACAGCACGCGGTGCTGGTACTCGCGCGGGACGGCGAAGTAGGTGAAGATGAGCGAGATGACGAAGATGTTGTCGAAAGCGAGTGCGGTTTCGAGCAGATAGCCAGTAAAATATTGAACCACTGCCTGTTGGTTGAGATTGTCCGGCGAAGCATAATAGCGCGGATCTGGCTCGAACACGAAGCCGACATAGAGCCCGAACAGAAGCGCCAGCGAGGCAAAACTCGCCCACATGATCGCGCTCTTGGCTGGCGAGATGACGCCGTCCTTGCGGTTGAGAAGACCAAGGTCGAGCCAAAGCAGGAAACCGATGAAGGCGAGGAAGCTCAGCCAGAGCCAGACGGGCTGGCTGGCGTATTCGCTGGTTAGAAAATCCACGAATTGCTCTCCGGACTAGACGCGAGGCGAAGCGTCCGCGGGCGCTGCGCGCGGACTCTTTTGGTCGACCAAATGCGTTGGCTATTCTTCGCGCTGGCCGAAGAGAGACAGCAGCAATTGGAAGAGGTTGATGAAGTTGAGATAGAGGCTGAGCGCCCCCCAAACTTGCGCCCTTAGTGCGGTCTCTCCACTCACGCCGGCGATATATTCGTTCTTGAGCCGTTGGGTGTCGAACGCCGTCAGCCCGGCGAACACTAGGATGCCAATGATGGAGACGACGAAGTGAAGCACGCTTGACTGCAAGAATATGTTGACGATGAACGCGATCACCACGCCAGCCAAGCCAATGACGAGAAACGTCCCCATCCCCGAGAGCGAGCGCTTGGTGCTGTAGCCATAAAGGCTGAGCGCGCCGAAGGCGGCCGCGGTGACGAAAAAGACCTGAGCGATGCTTTGACCAGTAAAGGTCTGAAACAACAGCGCAAGGCTCACGCCCTGCAGGGTGGCGACGCTCCAATAGATCGCATGCGTGGCGCCAACGCTGAGGCGTCCGGCGCTGAACGATGCGATGAGCAAGATGCCGAGAGGTGCGAACACCGCGATCCAACCCAGTGGCGTGAACTGGCCGGGGCCGGAGAAGAAGATGGCGCTGGCGCCTGTCAGCATTAGCAGCAGCGCGACACTTCCGCTGAGCGCGAGCCCTGCGAACATGTGATTGAAAACGCCAACCATATGGCGGCGCAGACCAGCGTCGTACACAAGATCGAAAGTTGCTGTGCGTCCGCTCGCGCTGGCCGGGTCCTGGTAATCTTGAAAGGCCATCGCCCCAACTCCTACACGTTTTGCGTTTAGCGGTAGGATTGCGGGTGGAGGCGCGTCCCGATTGCTTGGGGGGCGAATGACGCGAGATCGCGCACACCCACCCACAATCCTCCAGTCCGACATCGCGACTTGTTCAGTCGCCAGAGGGGCCCGGTCTGGTGACTGACACATAATCTGTGGGTGCTGTGGTTTGAAGAGCGCCCTTCATTGATCTTCGCAATACAAGCGATCAGGCGCTGCAATCGCGATCGGGCTCCTGTGCGCCTGCTGCATCGAGCGAAGCAAGAATGAAATTGGCCAAGCGCTCGGCGGCGATCGGCAAGGTCTTGCTCGCGCGCACCAACGCAATCTCGATCTCGGCGAGGACTGGAAACCCATGGACGACGCCAAAGCGTATCAGATCGTCGGGGACCATTTCGGATGGCAGCGCCGTAACGCCAAGACCCGCGCGCAGCGCCGCCTGCTGGCCTGCAAGTGAGGGGCTTGTGTAGGCGATCCTCCACGGGCGCCCGACGCCGTCGAGCGCTGCGGTCGCGCGTTTGCGATAGACGCAAGGCGCGGGCGCGACCACGAGGGGCACGGGAGCCCCAGAGGGCAAGACGTCCTCGCCGGCACCGACCCAGACAAGTTCTTCGCGCCAGACTCGCACGCCGAGTTCAGCCCCCATCGGCTCGCGTTTAATCAATGCGAGATCAAGCTCGCCCTGGCTCATCTTATCCATCAAACGCAGCGTCAAATCGCAGGTGACGGAGAGACTGACATGAGGATAGGCGCGAGCGTAATCGCCCAAAATGCCTGGCAGGTGGGTTGTAGCGAAGTCCTCCGGCGCGCCAAATCGCACTTCGCCTTCAAGCGAGTGTTCAAACATCTCGCCGATGATCTCATCGTTGAGCCGCAACAAGCGCCGCGCTTGCACGAGCAGCGCCTCGCCGTGAACCGTTAGCGTGACATTGCGCGGGTCGCGGGAAAAGAGCGCTGCGTTGACACTTTCCTCAAGCCGCTTGATCTGCAAACTGACGGTGGACTGAGTCCGGCCTAGCCTTGCGCCGGCGCGCGTAAAACTCTTTGCCTCTGCGACAGCGACGAAGGCCCGCAGCAGATCGAGCTCCAAATTGACGAGGCGGGGTTTTTGACTGGGCATGGCTTCTAAATAGGGTGCGGTTCTGAGCGGCGATAGTGGCTCAGTGGTCGAGAGGCCGTCGCAATATCATTGGCTTGTCAGGCGCCCACTGCATGGGAGCTGGCGCGGATAGGCGAAGGATATGCGGGTACGCTTGGACAAGCGGCTTGTGAGCATGGTTGCAGCGCTGGTGGGCTGGATCGCGGTGGCTCCTGTTGGCGGCAATCTATACGCCCTCGCTCGTATCCGCCGCTGATCGGCTCGCTCACGCACAAGCCCGCGCTGATTTGTGTGACGCGAGTGTAGGCGCAGAGGCGACTCCCCACAAACACCCAGCATAAGAAGAAGGCACGCGCTCACCTTGATGCGGATCAAGCGGTGCGCGCAGCAGCGGTTTTGGATGGCTGCACGTTCGCCGTGTCTCATGGATGTGCGCCTGTGTGAGGCGACCCGATGGCGGGGTATTGCGCCAAGTCAAAATGCAGCGCGTCAAGTCTGACGTGATGATGGCATGTCTGAACCGCTTCGCATTGTCATTGTGCACGAAGGCGGCGGTTACGCTGCGACCTGCATGGAGGAGCCAAACTTCGTGCTTTTCTGCCCGACGCTGCCGGGACTAAAGGCGGGCCTCAGTGTGGCGCTTGAGGGGCACTTCAAAAAGCCCATGCCTTACTTGATCGTTTGGGAAGCGAAGCCCAACGGGTGAAGCTAGGCGCGCGTGAGGTCGGGAACGAACGCGTCTCATTAGGCGGTGCGATTAATACGCGCGGACAAACGACCGCTTCCGGCGAACTTGAGCCGTGCGCGCGGGCAGGGCGCCAGCGGCAGCAATTGAGCGAGTAGGCCGGTCGCGGAATTTCGCGCTACGACGCACGCTGGCCCCAAGCTGCCGCCGGCTCTAAGTCACGGACTTGGGCTGGCCCATTCCGGTCATTCGTTATGCGCCGGCAGGTGACCGCTTTGCTTGAGGGCGAGAGTCATTCGAAAAATGTGCTGCACCTCCCAGTATTGGCCCAAAGTTGCAGCAAGCAACGCCGGGAAAACGCGCCACTATTGATACGAATCAAGGCTCACCACTGTTTGTTAGCGCCAACTGGCATGGCGCCCACCGTGTGATCACGGAGTTTGATATGCCCCAATATCCACCGATCGTCGACCTCTCCACTCTCAATGGCGCCAATGGTTTTCGACTCGACGGCATTGATCTTGGCGATTGGTCTGGCTTCAGTGTCGCCAGCGCCGGCGACGTCAATGGCGACGGCTTCGATGATCTGATCATCGGCGCACCCAGTGCAGACCCCGGTGACGATAACGTCGCTGGCGAAGCTTATGTCGTGTTTGGTGCGGCTGGCGGCTGGGGCGCGGCGTTCGACCTAGCTGCGCTTAACGGAACCAACGGCTTTCGGTTGGAGGGCGTCGATGCTGAAGATCAAGCAGGCTATAGCGTAGCCGGCGCGGGCGACGTCAATGGCGACGGCCTTGATGATCTTATCATCGGCGCCATTGGTGGCGACGGCTACGCTGGCGAAACCTATGTTGTGTTTGGTGCGGCTGGCGGCTGGGGCGCAACGTTCGACCTCGCCAGCTTGAACGGGGCTAACGGCTTCCGACTCGACGGCATCGATGCTGGTGATTGGTCGGGCTACAGTGTCGCCGGTGCTGGCGATGTCAATGGCGACGGTTTCGATGATGTCATTGTCGGCGCAATGCGCGCTGACGCTGGCGAAACTTATGTCGTTTTTGGCGCGGCCAGCGGCTGGAGCGCATCATTGGACCTTGCCACACTGGATGGGATGATCGGCTTCCGTCTCGACGGCATCGATCCTGGGGATTTCGCCGGCATCAGCGTAGCCGGCGCGGGCGACGTCAATGGCGATGGCTTCGACGACCTCATCATCGGCGCGCATGTCGCTGACGCTGGCGGCGACAGCAACGCAGGTGAAACCTATGTCGTATTTGGCGCATCCGCCGGCTGGGGCGCCGTTGTTGACCTTGCTACGCTAAACGGGACGAACGGCTTTCGCCTCGACGGCATCGATGTCGATGACCTATCGGGCTATAGCGCTGCCAGCGCTGGTGATGTTAACGGCGACGGTCTCCTTGATCTCATCATCGGCGCAATCGGCGGCAACTTCGCCGCCGGCGAAGCCTATGTTGTGTTTGGAGCGGCTGGCGGCTGGGGAGCAACGTTCGACCTAGCCAGCTTGAACGGGACCAACGGCTTCCGGCTTGGTGGCGTAGATTACGACGACTGGTTGGGCCTGAGCGTGGCCAGCGCCGGAGATTTTAATGGGGACGGTTTCGATGATCTCATCCTCAGCGCAGGTAACGCTGACCCCAACGGCGAGAGCAACGCAGGCGAAACGTATGTTGTATTTGGCGCATCCGCCGGCTGGGGCGCAGTTGTTGACCTTGCAACGCTAAACGGGACGAACGGCTTCCGTCTCGACGGCATCGATCCCAATGATTACTCGGGACACAGCGTCGCCAGCGCTGGCGATATCAATGGCGACGGCTTCGACGACCTCATCATCGGCGCCAACCGTGCAAGCGCGGGGGGCAGCGCCAACGGCGAAACCTATGTCGTATTCGGCGGTGGGCCTGCAGAAGCGGTCACGCGTACCGGAACTAATATTTCCAACACGATCCACGGCGGCGCCTTCAACGACACGCTCAACGGCCTCGGCGGTACCGACATTCTGAATGGGGGCGCCGGCCACGACCGTCTTGACGGCGGCGCCGACAATGACGCCATAAACGGTGGTGCTGGTGTCGACACCGCAATCTTTGCGCTTACTTCAACCGGCGCAACGTGGGTGCGAGATATTAGCGGCGCGTGGACCGTCAACGCAGGCGTTGTTCAAGGCGTCGATACTTTGACCGACGTGGAAGTGCTTGAGTTCGCCGATCGCAACGTCGCGCTCGACAACGCGCAACAAACCTTCTCTGGCAACGGTACCTCCGACTTCCTATGGCGCAATTCCAATCACGGCACGGTCGTGGTTTGGGAGATGACGGGGACGACCCAGAACTCGGCCGCCGTTGCGGGCGGTGCTCCAGCGAATTGGAGCATTGTCGGCGTTGGCGACATCGACGGTGACGGCAAAGACGATCTGTTGTGGCAGAACAACGTCGATGGCGGTGTCGCCGGGTGGCTGATGGATGGCGCCACGCCCACTGCGATCGCGATGGTCGGTGGCGCCCCCAGCGAATGGCAAATCGCCGGCATCGGTGATTTCAATTTCGACGGCAAGGACGACATCGTCTGGCGCAACACCAGTAGCGGCGCCGTCGCGATCTGGCGGATGGATGGCCTTTCATCGCATAGCGACGCAATTATATCCGGCGCGCCGCTCGAATGGGATATCGCCGCGATCGCCGACTTCGACGGTGACGGCAGTGACGACATCTTGCTTCGAAACAACGACAGCGTATTAGCGCGCTGGACGACAGACGGCGCGGTCCAAACCGGCGCGGCGATTATCGGTGTCGTGCCGTCAGAGTGGCAGATCGCTGGTACTGGTGACTTTGACGGCGATGGGCGCGCCGACATCATCTGGCGCGACAGCAACACGGGGGCCGCTAATATCTGGCGCATGGATGGTGACACCACGCTTGACCAATCCATGATTGGCGTGGCGCCGGCAGAATGGTCCATCGCGCAGATTGGCGATTTCAGCGGTGACGGTAAAGACGACATCATCTGGCGCAACGACGACGGCACGCTCGCGCTCTGGGTGATGAATGGCTTCTCGGTGACCTCCGAGACCATCATCGGAATTGTGCCCACCGAGTGGGGGCTCATCTAAACGCGCTTCATCTTGCGGGCAGGTTGCGGGCAGGGGCTGCATAACAACGGGACACGCGCTGTCGGGAATGGAGAAGATTTGCGGACGGCAGCTTTCTCACGCCAATCCAGTTCATCGAGTAATTGCGCGGCACGGTAGTGAGAGAGGCCGCGAACGCGGCGGGCCAGTTCGTTACGGTGGCGCACGCCTTCAACCGTGATGAGATGGCGCGCGTGGGCCTCGCCGTCAGCAAAGACGTGTTCTGAGTGCGCGGGCGAAGTTGCCGGCGGCGGCGGATCAGACGTTTGATTGTCCGCCAAATCGCCCGCCAGCTGGACCGGTTGACCTGTCGGTTGATGCACGGCTTCAGCCAGCTTCAACCGTGTGACGGTCGCTTTGTCACACGCCGACCGGTTGGCGGGCGGTTTCGGCCCGCTGGCTTCGTCCTTCGCCCGGGGGTTAGCGAGCGCTTCAGCCGTCTCCCGGTCGGCCTGCTCTTGCGCGCGGCGGAGCGCCTCGCGGCCTTCCTTGATGTGCTCCGCCAGCAGGAAGATTCCAGGCTCCAACGCGGTAAGGAAGAACACCATCCAGTCGTTCGCGGGATCGCCTCCGCGCGCCCAGGCAAGCGCAAGCCCGTGGCTCGCCCACCAAGCGCAGCCACCAGCGGCGATGGCCGCCGCGACGCCCGAGAGCATCATCTGGCCGGTGAGGGCGCGGCGGGCGAGTATCGCCAGCGCGATGCCCAGCCCCTGACAAGTGACGCATATCCACGCCTTCTCAAACGCGCCCTCAATGCCGGACGCGCCATAGGCCGAAAAACTCATCTTGGCGATCAGCAGCGAGAGCGCGAGGCCATAGCGTTGATCCACCAATAGCCTTCCTTGGCGGCCAGCGCCGCCCGGTTCACAGCAGAAAGAGAGGCTTGGTTCACGGCGCTCGCCTCCGGATCGGGCGGTCGGTCATTGCTCGTCGTCCCCCGTCCGGGTGCGGCGGTTGCGCTTGGTCTCGAAGAAGGCGAGCACCTCGCTGCGCCACCAACGAACGCAGCGGCCGAGCCGCACCGCTGCTGGCCAACCCGGATCGGTGACAAGCGTCGCGTAGAAGAACGTTTCGCCGACACCCGCCTCGGATTGGATCTCCCGAGCGGACATAAGCCGGTCGCCGTTGGGGCGGCGCTCGAGCAGCGCTTGAAGCTTCGCGATGTTCACCTGCGTCGACCTCTGGGTTGCGAGGCTCGGCGTGTGACGGAAATTGCGGCTCAGGTACTGCGCATACGTCGTGGCGTCGGTTTTTGCGCAGCGCGCGGTGATACGATGCGGCGCAACTGATGATGCGACAGGCCATCTTCGCCGTCGTGAAGTTGCGCGTAGGCATTGGCGCTAAGGCCGCTGGCCGCGTGAGCCTGTCGATGACGCGCATTGCGTTCCGCCCGCGCCTCGCCCTTGCGCGGTGCGCGGGGGACGCGTTCGCGCAACAACTGTTGCGCCCAACGTTCGATTGCGATTTGCGGTGTCGATAGCGAGACGGCGTCCGCGGCTTCGCAGAAGGTGTCGTATTCTTCTCGCCGGTAGCCGCGGCTCAGTTTTGGCGTTCGTGGCCGGGCGCCGAGCGGGGTGATAAGGATGAACGCATCCATGCCGACCGGCGAGTTGCCCTGATGCGGATGCGCGGAATTATCGGATGCACATGGGTCCCTCAGCCAGACTTTGCGATAGACGACATGATGAAGCCCGGCTCGATCAAGCCGCGCATACTGGCGTCTGGATTCTTCGAGCAGCTCCTCGCGAAGTGGGAGTGGATCAAAGTAGGACATTTCGTTACGCTTCCGCATGATCACCGCCAGTTTGTAGCCGTCAGTTTTTCACCCAGCCGGTGGGCAACTGCACAAGCTTTGCTTCGGCCTGCTCAACAATGGCTGCCAATTCGTCAGCCCACAACTGGGCCGCGCGTCGCTTGCGCGGCATATGGTCTGCACGCAGCGCGTAGGCGCCCAGGGTTACACGCGAGCCGCCGTCGCGGTCGCTGACGTGGTTGAGCAGGCGCGAGATGTCGATCATCTGCACATCGTCCATGCTCGCGAGCAGCGTGGCGCCCGTGCGGCGGCAGTCGTGAAGCACGGCCCCGCGCACGCCAACTGCGGCGGCAACGCGAGCAAACGCGTGCGAGAGCGCCGCACGTGCGATTGGTTTTTCGTCGCCGAGCGGGGTTCGTCGTGGTGAAGGGAAAACCGGTGCCGGCGCTGTTCTCTCGCCACGCAGCAAGCGCGCGTGGTGGATCAGTCGCAGCGACAACGGAGACAGCGGCACGTGGTGATCGCGCCCGTTCTTGGCGCGGGCAGCCGGAATGGTCCATACGGCGCGGTCTAGGTCGAGTTCGCCGTCGGTCATTCCGGCGACCTCGCCGGCGCGCTGCAGCGTCACCATCGCCAACAGGATGGCGACCGCTGTGGCGGGCGCGACCGACGCAGCTGACGGGTCCTGCGTCTCGCAGAGGCGCCAGATTCGGCGCAGTTCGTCGCCGGTGAGGACACGTTGGCATGGCGTCTCCCGGAAACGGTCGTCGCGGTCGATATTGTCCAGGGGATTACGCACGTCCATGTCGAGGCTGCGCTGAGCGAAGCGATAGACGGCGCCAAGCTGGGTGGCGCAGCGATTGGAGGTGACGCCGAGCCCCTGGCGCTGCAACGTCGCCATCAGCGCGCGTACATCGGCGGCGCGCACTTCGCCGACGCGCAGCGCGCCGAGCACCGGTCGGACGTGCGCATTGAGGCGCTGGTGAGCAAGCTTGAATGTCGACGGCCGCATGCGCGTCTGCGCCCGCTCCAAATAGCGGTCAATCAAGTCGGCGACGGTGCGCGCCTCGCTCGGGCGCAGCCGTCGCGCTCGGCGCGCGCGACGTTCGGCTTGTGGGTCACCGCCGGATAGCCCTCGCGCTAACCTGCGCGCTTTCGCCAAACTCAAACCGGGGTAGTCGCCGATCTTGTACTTCACCGAGCGCCCGTCGCCGTCGATATAGCGCAGAACAAAGGTTCGGCGCCCGCTGGCGCGTACGCGCAGCGTCAGGCCAGTAACGTGGTCGTCGGCGTACTCGCCCGGCGGGAGGCTGTCGAAGTGGCGTGTCAGGTCGAAGGCGGGGCGTCTGGGCATGGCGGCGTCCTCACTTGCTGGGGCAATCCCGGGGCAAGAAACAAGTGAGGGCAGGCGGCGTCCGACGCAGCCAAGCGGTGCGCGGCCGCCCGCTAAATCATTGAGGAATATGGGGTTGCGCGGTTCTGCGAAGTTTGCGGAAGGAACCGACGACGGGACCCCCAGACAGGTGCGCTAACCGGGCTGCGCCACGCTCCGTACCGGCCCCTGACGCCGGTCGGCGCGGGGAGCGGTGTCTTAGCCTTCTCGCCGGCCCGCCGCAATGCGCGCCACCGGCTTCTTTTGGCCGCCATCGCGCGCCGCCTCCAAGGCGCTGACGAAGCTATCGCGCCACGCCACCACATCGTCGCGTTCGACGCCGTCCATCAGTGCGCGCCAGCGTTTTTGCCGCTCGGCAAGCGGCATGTTCAGCGCCCGCCGGATCGCGTCGGCGACGTCTTCTTGGCTGAACGGATTGACGATGATGGCCTCGCGCATCTGCTGGGCGGCGCCCGCAAAGCGCGACAGCACGAGTACGCCGGGATCGTCCTCATCTTGCGCGGCGACAAATTCCTTCGCGACAAGGTTCATCCCGTCGCGCAGCGGCGTCACCAAACCGACGTCGGCGGCGCGATAGATGCCTGCCAATTCCTCGCGTGTGTGCATGCGGTGAACATTGCGCACGGGAATCCAATCCATCTCCGCATTGGCGCCATTGATGCGGCCCGAGAGCGCGTCGAGGCGCGCAAAGATATCCTGATAGGCGTCGACCTCTGAACGCGTAGCCGTCGAGATCTGCAGCATAAACAACTGTCGCTTGAGCTCTGGGCTGTCATTGAGCAAGCGCTCATAAGCGAGCAGGCGCTCATCGATGCCTTTGGAATAATCCAAACGATCGACGCCGAGCAGCATTTTGCGGCCGTTCTTGCTCTCATTTATACGGACAAAGCTCTCGGCGCCGGCGGGTGATTGCTTCAGCGCGGTAAAGCCCTTGGCGTCGATCCCGATGGGGAAGGCGCGTGGCATCGTCGTGCGGCCAAAAGCGCGGACGCTTCCATCCGACAACTGCATGCCGCTAGCCTCATGCAGCACGTAACTGATAAAGGCGTTCTTCCACTCCTCGGTATGAAAGCCGACCACATCGTAGTGAAACATCGCTTCCACAAGCTGGCGATGCTGCGGCAGCGTCGCTAGGAGTTCGCGCGCCGGCCATGGAATGTGCAGGAAAAAGCCGATCGCGTTCTTGGCGCCGCGCTCACGCAGCGCCCGGCCAAGCGGGATCAGGTGATAGTCCTGCACCCAAACCAAATCGTCAGGCGCAATGAGCGGCATCAACATGTCAGCGAAGCGATCGTTGACGCGTTCGTACCCGGCGCCGAATGAGCGCTCGTACTGCGTGAGATCGATGCGATAGTGAAAGAGCGGCCACAGCGTGCGATTGGCGTAGCCGTTGTAGTATTCCTGAATGTCTTGCTCTTCGAGGTCCATGGTGGCGACGGTGACGCCGCCCGCGCGCTGTACCGAGATCTGACCGTTGAACTCCGGCGTTGACTGACCGCTCCAGCCAAACCAGATGCCTGAATACTCGCGCAGCGCCGCGCTGATCGCCATGGCGAGGCCGCCTTGGCTCGATGCGCCTTCGGGGGCCGGCGGCGTGACTCGGTTCGAGACAACGATAAGGCGGCTCATCGTACAGTGCTCCAGCCGTCGCTCAGCAACACGGCGCAATTGATCATGCCGGCGAGCGAATAGGTTTGAGGGTAGTTGCCCCAAGGTTCGCCGGTAGCGAGATCGCAATCTTCTGAAAGCAATCCAGAATGCGTACGCCGCGAGAGCATATGCTCGAACAGCGCCCGCGCTTCTTCACGGCGCCCGACCAGGTAAAGCGCTTCGATCAGCCAGAATGTGCAGAAATTGAAAGCGGTTTCGGGTTTGCCGAAATCATCTTCATCGGCGTAACGCAGAACGTAATCGCCGCGGCGCAGGTCGCGCTCCAGATGCTCCAATGTAGCGAGAAAGCGCGGGTCGTCTGCGGCGAGGAAGCGTGTGTCGAGCGCTTGCAGCAAGCTTGCATCCATTTCCCCGCCGCTAAGCGTAGCAGCAAAGCGTCCGAGCTTTGCGTTCCACGCTTCGCTCTCGATCTTCATGCGCATTTCAGTGGCGCGCGTGCGCCAGAATTGAGCCCGATCTTCCGCGCCAAGTTTCCGCGCCGCGTTCGCCAAGCGATCACAAGCCGCCCAGCACATGATCGCCGAATAGGTGTGCGGCGCGGCGCGATTGCGGAATTCCCACAAACCCGCGTCCGGCTTGTCATAGACGTCGTAAGCCCGCTCGCCGACGCTTTCGAGGGCGATGAGATCGTCCATGTTGGCCGGACGAAAGAGGCGGGTGTCGTAAAACGCCTGCGATGCGGACAGCACGATCTGCCCATAGACGTCGTGCTGGTGATGCTCGTGCGCCTGATTGCCAACCCGCACGGGACCCATGCCGCGATAGCCAGCGAGCGAGGGGCGCTCGCCTTCGCTCAGGATAGGCTCCATGCCGACACCATAGACAGGCTGAATGCGCCCGTTCGGCGTGGCGTCGATGATGTTGCGCAAATAGGCGAGATAGCCTTCGAGAATATCGGCTGCGCCAAGCCGGTTGAGCGCTTGGACGGTGTAGTAAGCGTCGCGCAGCCAGCAATAGCGATAGTCCCAGTTGCGGCCGCTGTTTGGCGCTTCCGGGATTGAGGTCGTCAACGCCGCGACGATCGCGCCCGTCTCTTCATAGACGCAGAGCTTCAGCGTGATGGCGGCGCGAATGACGTCCGCCTGCCACTCAAGCGGCGTCGCCAACATGCGCACCCAATTGCGCCAATAGAAGCTGGTGTTCTCGCGCATCATCCGCGACGTCGCGCGCAGGTCTTCGCCGAAATCCTCGTCGGGGCCGAGAAAGAAAACCGTCTCGCTTTCCAGCCGGAAAACGCGCTCTTCGAGGATGTTCGAGATTGAGGCGTTCGTTGTCAGCCGCAACGTCCCCGGCACGAGATAGCGGATGTGGTTGGAGCCGGAGGTCCGTTCCGCGGGTTTGGCGCCGTAGTCGACCGCCGGATTGAGGCGCACCCGAATGCGCGGCGCGCCTTTCACCGGCCTGATGATCCGCACGAACGCCATTGGCCGATAGGTGCGGTTGCGCCGGCGATAGCGCGGGCAGAAGTCGATAATCTCAACTACGTTGTCGCGCGCGTCGGTCAAGGTCGTGATCAGAATGGGCGTGTTGCGCTCATAACTCTGCTCAGCTTGGACCTGATCGATCAGATCAATGGCCCAGATGCCGTGCTCCACCTCTTCGGCGGGCTTGCCGGCCAGCAAAGCGCAGAACGTCGGATCGCCATCGACGCGCGGCACGCACGCCCAGACGAAGCGCCCGTTGCGATCGATCAGCGCACTCGCGGCGCAATTGCCGATGGGCGCAAGGTCTAGGTTGGACACGCTCATGAGCGCTGCCCATCCGCGAGCCAGCGCGCGACAGCCGCAGGCCCCGAAAGCAGGTAGTCGGCGGCTGACGGACGCGTTTCGCCAACAAGGACGCCATAGCCGCCCATGCGCTTCACCGCCTGAAACGCATCCTCATCGGTGCGGTCATCGCCGATCGCGATAGGTGTTCTGCCGACAAACGGCGGCGCTGCCATCAGCACTGTGACCGCGTGCCCTTTGGTGCGTGCAGTTGCGATGAGTTCGACAACCATCTTGCCCTGCAGCACGCGCAGCCCACGCTTTTGCGCAATGGAACGGGCGATCGTCTGGATCGCCGCTTCCGCCTCAGGGTTTTGCCGATAGTGCAGAGCCAGGCTCGCATACTTGTCCTCGACAAGCGCGCGCAGTTGCTGCTGTTGCAGCATCTGGCGGACATCTTCGCGCGCCGCCGCAAGCTGCGAGAGTTCGATTTGGTCTCGGCTCACGCGGTTGCCGCGTTGAATCTCGAAACCATGCACGCCCGCTGCATAATCCACGGAGTCGCCGATGATTTCGTGCAGATCGCCAAGCGAGCGTCCGGTGATCACCGCCAATGCGCCTGACATGTGATCGCTCAAGCGCCGAAGCAGGGCGCGCAATTCTGGGCTTGCGTAAACGGCGTGCGGGCGGTCCTCGATGGCGACCAAAGTGCCATCGAGATCGAGAAAGATTGCATGGTCCTGGGGATTAAGCGCCGGCGGCGCTGCGTCGGGCACTGATATTGTGAGTTGGTGTTCTGCGCGGCGCATAACCTGCCCTGATAATTGATCGGGAGCGGGTAGGTTCAACACATAAGCAAACATCCCGCAGCGTGAGACAACGCGTTTGGCACGATTTGGTTCCCCGCGTTGTTTTGCGAAATTTTGTTGTGTCAGACTGTGACAACACGCGAACGGCGCCATGCCTTGGCGCCATTTCTCGCGTCGTGCGTCACACCTCCTCAGAACCGATTCAGCGGCTGCGCGTATCTTTGTCAACACGAGATACGAGGTCTCGCGAACACGAGGAGCAGAACATGAAACGCTTCAAGACAATCGCGCTCGCTGCGTTGGTAATGGCGGGCCCGCTGAGCATCGGCGCAGCGAACGCGCAATCGTGGCGCAACGACAGCCGCGGTTATGAACGTCACGATCGCCAAGATCGCCAGGCGATGCGCTGGAATCAGCGCCAGCATAACGGCTTCTATCTGGGCAACCGTTTCTACTACGGCCAACCGACGTACGCGCAGATGCAGCGCCGCGATTATCGCCCGGCGTATCAGCAATGGCGCCGCGGCGATCGTTTGCCGAGCTACGCGCGTGAGCACTATCGCGAAGTCGATTGGCGCCGTGAGCGCTTGCGCGAACCGCCGCGCGGTTACCACTACGTCCGCGACGATCGCGGCGAACTCTTGCTGGTCGGCATCGCAACCGGCGTGATCTTGGGCTTCATTCTCAGCAACTAAGCTGAGGTGACGCTCGGATTTGAAACCGCCTCGGGGCCTCGCTCCGGGGCGGTTTTCATGTGCCGCCGCGCATCCAACCGAACAGCGGCTTTAGCGGAAAAATCCAGACGATCCCCGCCAGCGCAAAGAAGATGAGTTCGGCCCAGAACGGCAGGATCGGCAGCAGGTATGCGCCAAGCGTCGCCGCGGCGATGGCGTAGATCGCCATGTATGCCAGCAGGCCGGCGCATCCCACCGCTTTACGCGTCCGATTGTGCATGAATTGTCTCTGCGCGGCGGCTCGCCGCCTTTCCGTCAAGCTTTGTCAGTTCTATGGGTGCCGGGAGAGGAACTCGCAAGAGCATGACGAGCGACGATATTTGGCCCCCGCGCGAGGTGTGGGTTGGCAGGTGGCTGTTGGTCATTTGCGCGTTGGTGCTGGCGATGATCCTTGTCGGCGGCGCGACGCGGCTGACCGATAGCGGACTCTCGATCACCGAATGGAATCTCGAAAAGGGCGTCACCCCGCCGCTGACGGACGCGCGCTGGAACGAAGAGTTCGCGCTCTATCAGCGCACCACTGAGTTTCAGGAACAGAACAGCCAAATGTCGCTGGGCGAGTTCAAGTACATTTACTGGTGGGAATGGGGCCATCGTTTCCTAGGCAAAGTGCTGGGCGTCGTGTTCCTGCTGCCGGCGCTATTTTTCTTTTTCACCGGCCGTTTGCGCGGCCGCTTCCGCATGACGCTGACGCTCTTTGCGCTCGGCGCCGCGCAAGGCGCGATTGGCTGGTGGATGGTGACGAGCGGGCTGTTTGAGCGGCTCGATGTCAGTCCGTTGCGCTTGGCGGTGCATCTTGGAATGGCGCTGATCATCTTGGCGCTGGCGCTGTGGGTGGCGCTCGGCGCCTTCGCGTGGCCGCCCAAAAACGCCCAACGCGTGGTGCCCGCGTGGGCGGCGTTCACGCTGATGGCGCTGATCTTTGCGCAAGCCATGCTCGGCGCGTTTCTCGCGGGCAGTGACGGCGGGCGCGCTTATGCCGATTGGCCATGGATTGGCGGCGAGTGGATTCCATCGAGCGCCTTCGCCCTAGATCCGATCTGGCTGAACTTCACCGAAGACCATGCCACCCAGCACTTGCTTCACCGCACCGCTGGCTACCTCGTCGCGCTGGTGGCGGTTTGCATTGGCGCTTGGGGCGTGTTTCGCGGGAAGGGGCCAATTCGCCTCGCTGCTGGGGTCGTCGGCGGGCTGGCGCTTTTGCAAGCCGTGCTGGGCGTTCTGACGGTGGTGACCTATTCGCCGCTCTCCCTTAGCCTTCTGCACCAAGCGGGGGCGGCTTTCCTGTGGATGGCGGCCCTGGTTTTCGCCCGGGCGGCATGGCGGTAATTTAGCGGAGTACTATAATACCGTATATATATGATATTGAAAATAATGAGAAAACAAACGCCGCTTGACGCGGTTTCTGCGCTGCAATAAACGCGCGCCTTCGTTTCTTCAGGACCCATTCCCATGCGCACTCAATCGACGCGCTCGGCCAAGGCTTCGGAAATCACCAACGGCTGGATCGTTGTGGATGCCGAAGGTGTCGTGGTCGGCCGTCTCGCTTCGTTCATCGCGCTGCGCCTTCGTGGCAAGCACCGCGCCGATTTCACGCCGCACGCCGACACGGGCGACCATGTCGTCGTGATCAACGCCGACAAAGTGGCGCTGACCGGCAAGAAGATGACGGACAAAATCTACTACCGTCACACCGGCCACCCGGGCGGTATCAAGGAACGCGTTGCGGGCAAAGTGCTTGCCGGCAAGCATCCTGAGCGCGTGCTGGAAAAGGCCGTCGAGCGCATGATGCCGAAGGAAAGCCCGCTGGCGCGCAAGCAGCTCGCGAAGCTTCGCGTCTATGGCGGCAGCGAACATCCGCACGCCGCGCAAAACCCTGTCACGATCGACTTCAAGTCGAAGAACCGCAAGAATTCGAGGATCGGCTAACCCATGACCGACACGACGCAAGGCCTCGAGTCTCTCGGCCAAATCACCGGCCGCGCGCCGGGCACCGGCACCGAACACATCGCTGAACAGCGCGAGCGCAAGGTCGACAATCTCGGCCGCGCCTACGCCACCGGCAAGCGCAAGAACGCCATCGCGCGCGTTTGGGTGAAGCCGGGCAAAGGCAACATCACCATCAACGGCAAAACCTCGGACGATTATTTCGCCCGCCCGGTTCTGCGCATGATGATCAACCAGCCGTTCAAGATCACTGAGCGCGAAGGCGAGTTCGACGTTTACGTCACCGTCGTTGGTTCGGGTCTCTCGGGCCAGGCCGGCGCTGTGCGTCACGGCATCTCGAAGGCGCTGGCCGATTACGAGCCGCCGCTGCGTCCGGCCCTGAAGCACGCTGGCTTCCTGACGCGCGACAGCCGCGTGGTTGAACGTAAAAAGTACGGCAAGGCGAAGGCCCGCCGGAGCTTCCAGTTCTCGAAGCGCTAAAGCGCTTCAGGTTTTGGTTTCGACGGGCGCTTCTCTCACGGGAAGCGCCCGTTTTGCTGTCTGGAGCGAGTGATGATCCGCCGACTGCTACCGATGCTGTTGCTTGCTTCGGCGATCGCATGTTCGCCACCACAACAAGCCTCCACCGCTGAACAATTGACGCTCTATGCGGCGAGTACGGAAGTGCGCTTGTTCGCCGACCCGATCGGTTTTGTGTTTCCGGAAGGCGTCTCGCTCGAGCAGATAGTCGATAGGCAAAGCGGGGCGTTGCTAACCCCAGATGAGGCAGTTGCTGTTTCGCGGTCCGTCAGCGTGACGCCGCCTCCGGATGAGGTCGCAACGTGCGCGCAATTCTGGCGGCATCTGTTTGTCTTTTACGGCGCGGACGGCGCGCCGCTGGGAGCGTTGGCGTACTGCATGGAATGCGGCGCGGTTTTCGTTATCGGTCCTGAGGACCCGGGCGTGGGCCATGAGCAGCTTCGATATGACGGCGCGAGACTAAGTGGGATTGTCGAAGCGCACGGTTTGAGCGTCGAGCCGGAGTATCCAGAGTGAGCGCGAAAGTTTTCATCGACGGCGAAGCCGGCACGACGGGTCTGCAAATCCGCGAGCGCCTTGAAGGGCGGCGCGATCTCAGTGTGGTCTCCATCGATCCCGCCAAGCGCAAAGACGCGAACGAGCGCAAGCGGCTGCTTAACAACGTCGACGCAGTAATCCTGTGCTTGCCGGATGATGCGTCGCGTGAAGCGGTGTCGCTGATCGAGAACGATGCCGTGAAGGTGATCGACGCTTCGACCGCGTTCCGCGTCGCCGATGGCTGGACCTACGGCTTTGCCGAACTCGCGAAGGATCAGCGCGCCAAGATCGCCGCGTCCAAGCGCATCTCAAATCCCGGCTGCTACCCAACGGGCTTTATCGGCCTTGTGCGTCCGCTGCTCGACGCTGGCGTCGTGCCGCGTGGTTGGCAGTTTTTCTGCAACGCTGTGAGCGGCTATTCGGGCGGCGGCAAAGCCATGATCGCCGAGTTCGAGGACGAGACGTCGCCGAATTTCACACGCGTGCCGTATCGCATCTACGCGATGGCGCAAAAGCATAAACACGTCGCGGAGATGCAAACGCAAGGGGGGCTCTCGCGCCCGCCCGTCTTCGCGCCGAGCGTCGGGCGCTATTATAAAGGCATGATCGTTGAAGTGCCGCTCGCACTGATGGCGCTGCCGCAACCAGCAAAGCTCGCAGACGTGCACGCGGCGATCGCGGCGCACTATGCCGGCGAGCGTTTCGTTGAAGTCGCGTCACTCGAAGAGGCGGTGGCGCTGAAGACGCTCGATCCCGAAGGCCTCAACGACACGAACCGCATGAAGCTCTTCGTCTTTGGCCACGACGGCGAAGCGCGCCTCGTCGCCTTGCTCGACAATCTCGGCAAAGGCGCCAGCGGCGCGGCGGTGCAGAACCTAAACCTCGCCCTCGGCCTCGACGAAGCCGCCGGTCTCACCTGAAACACGCTTCCCTGCCGCGGCGCAGCGCAGAGCCGGGATCCAGGGGCCAACACTCAGCGGAATGCGGGGATACACCCGAACAAGTCCGACCGAGCCCAAGCGGGCTTATGATCAACCCATCGCGTTCGATCGGAGAGCAGTTGGATCCCTGTTCAGCCAACTTCGACGCGAGGCAATCGAGCGTGACGCGAGATCGCTGCTCCGCCTGCCGGATACTTAACGCCAGCCATCGTGACAAAAAAAAAGGCGCAAGGGAGCGCCGGGCGATGTGCGGAGCTGCACGTAAGCGTCCGCCGCAAGCGCGCGGAGCGGTGCATCGCATCGCAGCTAGGCAGCGTGCTCTCAGTGAGGCCGGAGCGTGAAGCGCAACGCATCGCCCTGCGGGTGGCGCGGTTGCAGCCGCGCGCCTGCGGCCTCAGCCCTTGTCCGCGTACGTGCCGATGCTTTCATCGAGATATTTGTTGTTCGCCTCGCGGACCTTCGCCGCCTCGTCGTCATAGAGGAACGGCAAGAAGGCAAAGCGCTCCCCGCGTGTAACCGGCGTCGCTTCGTGCAGCAGCGCGCACGCGAACACGACGGCGCCGCCCGTAGGCGCGCGATAGGTCCGCGCGCCGAACTCCGGGAAGCGCAGATCGCCGCCGTCATATTCATCGGCATTGAGATTGATGGTGACGGCGAAGCGCCGATGCGCCGTGCCGTTGGTGGTGTTGTCGCGATGCGGCTTGAAGAAACCACCGCTCTCGGCGTCATAGCGGGCGACGAGGTAACGCTCCATCCGTGTCGGCCGCCACATGAAGCTGCGCTCGATCATCGGCGCAAGGCGCCAATGAATGCGCTGCATGATCGCCTGGCGCACAGTAGCATCCTCGATCACGCAATCGCTGCGGCGTTTGAAAGCGTCGTCAAGCGTCACGAACGTGCGCCCGGTCTGATCCTGTTGCGTCACGCCGGAAGCTTCGCCGCCTTGTTGGCGATAATAGTTGATGAGGCCGGTGCAGAAATCGGGCTCAAACACGTTCGGTGCCACCAGGACCGGCGCGAAACTGTCAGCGACAACCGGACGGGCGATGCTCAGCGCTTTCAGCGCATCTGCCGCGCGTTCGAGCGGCCACACGGAGACAACACGCAAATTCTGATCAAACAGTATCCAGCGCCCAGCCGGAAGCTTGGGGTCGTAGAGTCCCGATTGCGCCGCAACAGCGCGGTCGGTGAAGATGAGGCGATTGGCGCTCAGCGCCGCCAATGTCGCGTTGCTCTCCTCGCCGGTGAAGATGGCGCAAAGACTGGCACCTTCATCGCTCGGCGCCGTTGGGATGGCTGCAAGCGCCGTCTGCGCGGCAGGAGCCGAGAAATCCTGAATGACGCAAGCCAACACAAAGCGCCCGCCCAAAGCGCCAAACGCAAACATGGGATTGCGGTTGGCGCGGATGCGAACGAGCGGCAGCGGTTCGCCGAAGCGGAGCGTGCGCTGAGGTGTGGTGGTTTCGGTCAAGGCGTCAGTCAGTCTTGGAGCGTACCTTCACGTACGTGCCAGGCGCGTTGCCAAGAACTTCAAGCTCACCATCGCCCGGCGTGCGTGCGGGCACGTCAGGTCCGCTGATCTTGCTGAGCCAACTATCCCAATGGGGCCACCACGAGCCCGGATGTTCAACGGAGAACGCTTGCCAATCTTCGAGCGCGCCCTTGAGATTGGGGTTGGTCCAATACTGATACTTGTTGGCGCTCGGGTGATTGATCACCCCAGCAATGTGGCCGGATCCGGCGATGATATATTCGACCTGACCGCCAAAAGCGCGGGCGCTGTTATAGACGCTGGCGGCAGGCGCGATGTGATCTTCCTTCGAACTCTGCATGAAGATCGGAATGGTGACGTCCTTTAGCGAGAGTTTCTCGCCGAGCAGTTCGAGATTGCCGGAGGTCAGCGCGTTGTCGCGATAGAACTTGCGCAGATAGAAGAGGTGCAGCGCCTTCGGCATCCGCGTCTGGTCGGCGTTCCAATAGAGCAGATCGAACGGCGGCGGCTGTTTGCCGATGTAGTAATTGTCGACGACGTAATTCCAGATCAGGTCGTTCGAGCGCAGTGAATTGAACGTGTCGGCCATGGTCTGGGCGTCGAGCACGCCGCCGGCTTGGTCCATCTTGTCTTCGAGGAATTTGATGCCGGCTTCGTCGGAGAAGACCAGCAGATCGCCAGCGCATTTGAAGTCGGATTGCGAGGCGAAGAACGTGGCGCTTTGAATGCGCGTGTCGCCGATCTTGGCCATATGCGCGAGCGTCGCGGCCAAAAGCGTGCCGCCGACGCAATAGCCCACCGTGTTCATCCGATCGACGTTGGCGGCCTTCTCGACAGCATCGACGGCGGCGTAGATGCCCTCGCGCATGTAGTCTTCAAAGCCTACCTCGGCCATCTCTTCGGACGGATTGACCCAAGAGACCAAGAACACTGTGTGGCCCTGGTCGGTGAGCCATTTGATCATCGAGTTCTTCGGCTGCAGATCGAGGATGTAGAATTTGTTTATCCAAGGCGGGAAGATCAGCAGCGGCACTTCGTGCACGGTCTCGGTGGTCGCATCGTACTGCAGCAATTCGAAGACGCGGTTGCGGAAGACGACCTTTCCCGGCGTGGTGGCGACATTCTCACCGACCTTGAACGCATCAAGATCAGTCTGCGAAATCGCCAGCATACCTTCGCCGCGCTTGAGATCGTGGGCGAGGTTCTCCACGCCCTTCAGCAAACTCTCGCCGTGGCTGGAGAAAAGCTCGCGCAACGCGGCCGGATTGGTCATCAGGAAGTTTGAAGGCGAGGCCGCATCGACGGCTTGCTTGATGTAGAAAACCGCCTTGCGTTTGGTCGCTTCATCGACGCCGTCGGCGCGCTCGACGAGGTCGGTGATGAATTGCGAGGTTGCGAGATAGGATTCGCGCAGCATCGAGAACGCGGGGTTCGACCGCCACTCCGGATCCTTGAAGCGCTTGTCACGCACCGGGCCTTCATCTGGCTGCTGTCCCGTCAGCATGTAGGTGGCGTGCTTCTGCCAGATCTCGGCGTAACGCTGCCAAAGATGCGCGTGGGCTTCGCGCAGTGTTTCGGGTTGTTGCGCCAGGTGCGACCAAACGTCGTTCAGCGCCGCCTGCATGCCGAGCGGGTCGGGCTGCCAGTTGGCTGCGTCCTTGGCTTGGTCGATGAAGGCTGTGGAGAAGACTTGGTTTGCCCGGGTCATGGCTGACGTCAGATTGGCCGAGAGCGCCGCGAGGCTGTCGGCGGTCTGGGTCATGATCAGGTCGTTGAGCGGCGCGGGTGGCGGGGTGGTCGCCTTCCCGTTGCTCACCGGTTTGGCGGCGGCAGCGGGCGCCTCCGTCTGTGGGGGCGCCACGGCCGTCGCCACAGCGGCCGCCTTGGGCTTGCGCTTGCGGCGCGGCTTCGGCGCAGCGGTCGCGGGCTTCGCGGCGGGTTCGACCCCATCCGTCATCGTCTCTCTCCCTTTTGAGACGTATCTAATGCCGCTTCGCGTGGTGGCGCAAAGGCTGGGGCTGGTATAGGAGGGATTTTGGGGCCTGAATCGCCTGGGAAATCGCTTATGCGCTTGGCAGCTGTCGTGACGATCCTCTGTGTCGGCCTTGCCGGCTGCATCAGCGCGGGCGAGACGCCGGAATGGTTCGCCCAGCGCAGCGCCGAGAACGACGAGGGCTATCCGAGCCTGCGTGATGTTCCAAAGGGCACCGACGCGACGACGGACCCCGCCCATTGGTCGCAAGTTGAGGCCGACCTTCTGGCCGCGCGCCAAGCGATGCAGTCCAATCCGCGGGCTGCGCCGGCCTCGCAAGCAGAGACGCCGGCTGAGTTCCTCGAAGAAGCGCGCCGCGATCTCGAAGAGACCCGTCAATCGCACGCGCCGAACTGACCCGGGCGCACGAGCCCACGAGATGAGCGACTTTCATAAGATCAAACGGCTGCCTCCTTATGTGTTTGAGGAGGTCAACAAGCTGAAGGCGCGTCTGCGCGCGCAGGGCGTCGACATTATTGATTTCGGCATGGGCAATCCGGACCTGCCGGTGCCGCAGCACATCGTCGACAAATTGTGCGAGACGGCGGCCAAGCCCCGCACCAATCGCTACAGCGCCTCGCGCGGCATTCCTGGCCTGCGCAAAGCCATGGCGGGTTATTACGACCGCCGCTTTGGCGTGAAGCTCAACCCCGACACACAGATTGTTTCCACGCTCGGCTCGAAAGAGGGCTTCGCCAACTTAGCGCAAGCGATCACCGCGCCGGGCGACACCATCATTACGCCGAACCCATCTTATCCGATCCACGCGTTCGGCTTCATCATGGCCGGCGGCGTGATCCGCCACATCGAAGCGCATACGCCTGAGCAATACCTGAGCGGGCTTGGCCGGGCCGTGCGCCATTCGGTGCCGCCGCCGATCGCGATGGTGACGTGCTATCCCGCCAACCCAACGGCGCAGACTGCTGATCTCGATTTCTACAAGGACGCCGTGGCGTTCGCCCGGAAGCACGACATGTTCGTGCTTTCAGACATGGCCTATTCGGAGATCTACTTCGAAAGCGATCCGCCGCCATCGGTGCTGCAAGTCGATGGCGCGACCGATGTGGCGGTTGAGGTAAATACGCTCTCGAAAACCTATTCGATGGCGGGTTTTCGCGTTGGCTTTGCGCTGGGCAATGAGCGGCTGATCGCGGCTTTGGCGCGGGTGAAATCGTATCTCGATTACGGCGCTTATACGCCGGTGCAGGTCGCCGCCGCCGCCGCGTTGAACGGGCCGCAAGACTGCGTCGCCGAGATGCGCGCGATTTATAAGCAGCGCCGCGATGTGCTGATCGAGAGCTTCGCGAAGGCGGGCTGGCAATTGCCGAAGCCGACGGCGTCGATGTTCGTTTGGGCGCCCGTGCCGGACGCATACAAACATCTCGGCTCGGTCGAATTCTCCAAGCGGCTGATGGAAGGCGCGGAGATCGCGGTCGCGCCGGGCGCGGGCTTTGGCGAGTACGGCGACGGTTTTGTCCGCATCGCGTTGGTCGAGAATGAGCAGCGCATCCGGCAAGCGGCGCGCAATTTGAAGAAATTCCTGCAATCCAACACAGCTGCGGCGGCGGAGTGACAATGGGCAAGCTGCGCGTCGGAGTTGCGGGGCTTGGCACTGTTGGCGCCGGCTTGGTGAAGCTCTTCGCCGACCCGCGCTCGCGATTGAACGAAAAGCTAGAGCTGGTCGCTGTCAGCGCGCGTGATCGCGCTCGCGCACGCGGTGTCGATGTGAGCCGCTATCGCTGGTTCGATGACGCAGTTGAGATGGCCGCTTCGCCGGACGTGGATGTCGTCGTTGAGCTGATCGGTGGCGCTGACGGCACGGCGAAGGCGATGGTGGAAGCGGCGCTTAAGCGCGGCGCCAATGTCGTAACCGCGAACAAGGCGCTGGTTGCGACGCATGGGGTCGCGCTCATTCAAATGGCCGAAGCCTCGGGCGCGAAACTGCTGTTTGAAGCGGCGGTTGGCGGCGGCGTGCCGATGGTCAAAGCGCTGAAGGAAAGCGTTGCCGGCTGCCGCGCCGATGCAGTCACCGGCATCCTCAACGGCACCTGCAATTATATCCTGACGGAAATGGAGACGTCGGGCCGTTCGTTTGGCGACGTCCTGCGTGAAGCGCAGCAGATGGGGTACGCCGAAGCAGACCCAACCACAGATGTCGGCGGGTTCGACGCAGCGCATAAGCTCGCGATCCTCTGCGCCATTGCGTTCGGCGCCCGCCCTGACCTCGAGCACGTGCGGATTGAGGGCATAGAGCGCGTCACGCTCACCGACATTCGCTTGGCGGGTAAGCTTGGGTTTCGGATCAAATTGATCGCCAAGGGCGCTTCAACGGATGGAGGCGTTGAGATGCATGTGCGGCCGGCGTTGTTGGCGTTCGATCACCCGCTGGCCAATATCGGCGGATCGCTGAACGCCCTGGTCGTGGATGCGGAGCCTGTTGGTCAACTCACGTTCATTGGCCGTGGCGCCGGCGAAGGGCCGACCGCGTCTTCAGTCGCTTCGGACCTGATGGACATTGCCGAGGATCGCGCGAGCGCGGCGTTCGGTAAGCCGCTTGCGCTCTTGGCCGATGCGCCGCGCGCAGCGCCGCCGGAGCGTGGGCGTTACTATTTGCGCTTCCTGGTCGGCGATCGACCCGGTGTGGTTGCCGCAATCTCCGAGCGGTTGGCGCATGAGGACATCTCGATCGAGAGCTTCCTGCAAATGCCCGTGCACGAAGGGCCGGCGGTGCCGATCGTGCTGACGACGCAGGCGTGCGCGCGCGCCGCGGTGGAGCGGGCGGTTAAGGCGATCGAGGCGTTGGAGGTCGTTACCGAGCCTCCCTACGTGATGCCGGTAGAGCCGTCGGCGCGGGGCTGGCGCGCAAACTGAGGCGCAGGGGCCAGAGGGCCCGCGACTCACTTTAGGCAGGTGGGATGGAGGCAGCCCTTAAGGTTCCTTATGCGCCGAAGGCGTTTCTCGGCGTCGAACGCTCGCTGACTGGGCGGCGTTGGCGCACGCGTGAAGCCGATTTGGCGTTGGTCGAGGCGTTTCGACGGCGCTTCTCGCTGCCGGAGATCGCGGCGCGTTTGATGGCTGCGCGCGGCGTTGCGTTTGATAGCGCGGAGACATTCTTAGAGCCGACGCTGAAAGCGCTGTTTCCCGATCCGTCGAGCTTCGCCGATATGGATGAAGCGGCGCGTGTGATTGAAGACGCGATCGTGTCGGGCCGTTCGTGCGCGGTTCTGGCCGATTACGACGTCGATGGCGGATCGTCCGGCGCGCAGCTTGTTCGCTACTTCCGTGCGCGCGGGCGTGAACTGAAGATCTACGTGCCTGACCGTATGAAGGAGGGGTACGGCCCGTCCGCTCTAGCCTTCGAACGATTGAAGGCGGAGGGCGTTGAACTTGTCATCACGGTCGATTGCGGCGCGGCAGCTGAGGAGCCGCTCAATGCGGCTGCCGAACTCGGGCTCGATGTCGTGGTGCTGGACCACCACTTGATGCAGCACGAGCCGCCGAAGGCGCGCGCGGTCGTCAATCCCAACCGCATGGACTGCAAATCCGGGCAAGGCCATCTCACGGCTGCCGGCGTTGTCTTGGTGACGTTGGCGGCGGTGAACCGTGAAGCGCGCAAGCGTGGATCGATCGGTTCGAACAATCTGCCCGACTTGATGCAGATGTTGGATCTAGCGGCTATCGGCACGGTCTGTGACGTTGCGCCGTTAACCGGGTTCAATCGCGCCATTGTTGCGCAAGGGCTGAAGGTGCTGCGCAACGGCAAGAATATCGGACTTGCGGCGTTGGCGGAAAACGCGGGCCGGAAGGGCCAAGCCACAGTCTACGATTTCGGTTTCATTCTCGGCCCACGGATCAATGCCGGCGGACGCGTCGGCGATGCCTCGCTGGCGACACGGTTGCTTTCAACCGAGGATGACGCCGAGGCGCAAGAATTGGCGGCGACGCTTGAAGCGCTGAACCAAGAGAGGCGCGCGCGCGAAGCTGAAATGTTGGCCGAAGCTGAAACCGCCGCGCTCGCCGAAGCGGAGCAGCGCGCGGTCGTGATCGTCGGTTCGCATCGTTGGCATCCAGGTGTGATCGGGATTGCCGCAGGCCGGCTGAAGGATCGGCTGATGAAGCCGACAATCGTGCTTGGCGGCGTGAACGAGCACGAGCCGGCGAAGGGTTCGGGGCGTTCCACCCCGGGCGTCAATCTCGGTGCGGCGGTGGCCGCGGCGCGGGAAGCGGGGCTGCTGATCAATGGCGGCGGCCACGCAGCGGCGGCGGGCCTCACGGTTGAGTGGGACAAGGTCGAAGCGCTGAAGGATTTCTTGTCGCAGCAGCTCGCGGGCGAGCTTGCGGCGGCCGAGGGCGAGGCGCGGGCGTTGGCGGTCGACGCTGCTGGCGCAATCGGCGCAATCGATCTCAGCCTGCTGGACGCGTTGGATCGCATCGGCCCGTACGGGCAGGGCCATCCTGAGCCGGTATTTGCATTGCCTGATGTGCGCGTGAGCTTCGCCAAGATCGTCAAGGAAGAGCATGTGCGCTTCACGCTTGAGGATGCGCGCGGCGCGCGTGTTAGCGGAATTGCGTTTCGCGCGATGAAGGGCCCGCTCGGCGAGGCGCTGTTGAAGCGAGACGCTACTTACCACGCAGCGGTGCGGGTGAAGCGCAATGAGTGGAACGGGACAGTGAAGGCTGAGGTCGAGATCGTTGATCTAGCCGCGGCTGGTTAGATCGTCCTGAGGCCGGGCGAGGCCCCGTACGGAGATCGCGATCAAAGCGATGCCGGCGAGGCTGAAGAAGCCCAGCATGGGCACCGAGACGGCGATGCCGGCCGCGGGGGCCATCCAGTCCTGGTATTGGCCGCCCAGCCGCAGAAAAATGACGAGCGCGAGGGGCGCCAGCAGCACCCAACCGGTCAGCAGGCCAAGAACCCTGAAAATCAAGCGCGCCTCCCGCCTTGCCAGCGCCCACCGACCCCTTTATATCGCGGGCCTCCCGCGCACCCGGGGTGACTCGGGTGGGCACGCGGGCCCTTCGTCTATCGGTTAGGACGCCTGGTTTTCAACCAGGAAAGAGGGGTTCGACTCCCCTAGGGCCTGCCACTTTCCCGCCTTCGCCGCCGTGCTATTTATCCCCTCCTCAGGGGACGGACACCTGTCATGCGTATGAAGACAATTCTGGGCGTTCTCGCCCTTGCTGTATTGGCCGCCTGCGCTCAGCCGGAGGGCCGCGCCGGGCAAGCTGGCGCCGAGCAACAGCAGGTCGAAACCGAGACGCTGACGGTCGACACGTCGAATGGGCCGGTTCGCGTGACGGTGGAAATCGCCGATGACGATCAAGAGCGGGCGCGCGGTCTGATGTTTCGCCCGCCGCTGCCGGACAATTACGGCATGCTGTTTCACTTCCAGCGTTTGGAGCGTGCGAGCTTCTGGATGCGCAACACGCCAAGCTCGCTCGACATTATTTTCATCGACGAGAACGGCGTCATCCTGAACATCGCTGAGCGCACGACGCCGTATTCGACGGGCCCCATTCCCTCAGCCGGCATGACTCGCGGTGTGCTTGAAATTCGCGCTGGCCACGCGGCTGAGCTTGGCATTCGCCAAGGCGATCGCGTGCGACATCGCATCTTTAACAACTAGCGGCGTTGCCGCGGCGGCCGTTGCGTGGCAACAGGGCCGCCACCGGGGTATAGCTCAGCCTGGTAGAGCGCCAGCTTTGGGAGCTGGATGTCGAGAGTTCGAATCCCTCTGCCCCGACCAGATTCTCAAATGAAAAACGCCGCGCCCGTGAGAGCGCGGCGTTCTTGTTTCAGCTGTTGAGCAGCTTACGGATACGGCTCGCCGTTTTCGTAGAAGTAACGGCCCGATTGGCTGTCGTAGAAATAGTAGCGGCCAGAGCGCTGGTCGTAGCGTTCACGGCGATTTTCGACGTTGCCGCAACGGCCTTCCTGGCGGCAGCCAAGATACCAGCCGGCCGCGCCGCCGACCACGGCGCCCGCAAGCGCTGCTTCGTCGTCGCCGAGGATGGCGCCAGCTGCGCCGCCGATGGCGGCGCCAGTGAGGGCGCCTTGTTCACTCTGAGTCATGCCGGCGCAGGCGCTAAGGCTGAGCGCGGCGGCGGAAATGTATGCGGTTAGTGCGAGGCGCATGGATGTCTCCTGTATCGTGCAGGGCCAACCACATCGCGCCGCTTCCGTTCCGTAACGAGTTTGTAAGCCGCAAAGCGGCCACACTTGGATCTGCTACAGCACGCCTTCGCTGCGTAATCGCGTTAACTCAGCTTCGCTTAACGCGAGAAGTTCCTTCAGCACGCTGTCAGTGTCTTGGCCGAGCGCTGGCGGCGCTGTGCGCGTTGTCGGCGGCGTTACGTTCATCCGCAGCGGATTGGCGGCGAGATTGACGCTCTGCCCATCGCTGCGCGTCACGCGCTGAACGGCGTTGCGCGCGCGCACTTGCGGGTCAGCATACACTTGCTCGAGCGTATTGATGGGGCCGCATGGCACCTGCGCCTCTTCAAGGATCACGATCCACTGTGCGGTGGTGCGTTTGAGCATGATGTGCGTCAGCGCGGCAGTCAGCTCTTCGCGGTTGACGACCCGATCCTCATTCGTGGCGAAGCGGGCGTCGTCGCACAGCATCACAGCGGCGGCAGTGCAGAAGTCCCGGAACTGGCCGTCATTGCCCACGGCCAAAATGATGTGCCCGTCGGCGGTTGGAAGCACTTGGTAGGGCGCGATGGCTGCGTGCTGATTGCCCAGCCGCTTCGGCTTTTCACCTGAAACGAGATAACTGGCGCCGAGATTGGCGAGCATGGCGACTTGCGCATCGAGTAGGGCGGCGTCGATGTGCTGGCCTTCACCGGTGCGCTCGGCGTGACGGAGCGCGGCCAGAATTGCTGTGACCGCGTACATGCCGGTGAAGAGATCGGCGACGGCGACTGCGCTCTTCATCGGTTCGCCCGCCGGCTCGCCGGTGAGGCTCATGAGCCCGCCCATGCCTTGGATGATGTAGTCGTAGCCTGGCCGCTTGGCGTAAGGCCCCGATTGTCCGAAGCCGGTGATCGAACAATAGACGATTCCAGGATTGAGTGCGGCGATGCTGGCGTAATCCAGGCCGTACTTCTTCAAGCCGCCGGCTTTGAAGTTCTCAACGAAGATATGGCAATGCGGAACGAGGCTGCGGACGAGTTCGGCGCCTGCGGGCTTAGCGAAATCGATCGTGAGGGAACGCTTGTTGCGGTTGGCGGCGAGGTAGTAGGCGGCGTCGCCGTCTTCGCCGTTGCTGTCGCGCAGGAAGGGCGGCCCCCACGAGCGTGTGTCATCGCCCGCGCCGGGCTTTTCGATCTTGAGAACATCCGCGCCGAAGTCGCCCAGGATCTGGGTGGCCCAGGGCCCCGCGAGGACGCGTGAGAGGTCGAGAACGCGTACGCCCGCTAACGCGGATTTGGTTTCGCTGGTGGGCATCGGAAATGCTCTAACCTTGCTCTAATCGACAGCGGTGGTAGAGCGGCGCCATGAGCGAAGTCAAAACGCCGGTCGCCGCGGGCGGCTGCCAATGTGGTCGCGTTCGCTACGCGCTTTACGTGGCGCCGCAAAACTCACACGTCTGCCATTGCCGCATGTGCCAGCGGGCGACGGGCGGTCTGTTTGCGGCGCTCGCCGGCGGCCCGAAAAGCGAATTCGAATGGACCGCGGGTGAGCCGGCGTTCTTTGCGAGCTCGAACCTGGCAAAGCGCGGCTATTGCAGGGACTGCGGCACGCCCTTGTCGTTCAGTTACGATCTGCCGGAGGCGCGGGTTTACGTCACCATTGGCTCGCTCGATGCGCCGGAGGCCGCGCCTGTCGTGCAGCAATACGGCATTGAGAGCCGCCTCTCGTGGGTGAAATTCTGCGAAGACGTGCCGGCCGAACGGACGGGTGAAGCGCCGAGCGCCGCTTCGTTCTTCGCCGATATGAAAAGCAACCAAGCGTGACGCGTCTTAACCGGCTGCGCTCCCGCATCAGAGCGCTCTACTTTGGACACACGCAATCGGCCGTTCGCTTTCAGGGCGTGCTGTTGGTGCTTGATCTTCTGATCATAGGCTTCTTCATCGGCAGCCATTTCATTTTGGAGCAGCGGTGGTTCTGGATCGTCGATGCGATCATCGCGGTGTTCCTGAGCATCGATCTTTTGGCGCGTTTGTTTGCTCTTGGCACGTTGCGGCGTTGGCTGAAGTTTCCGACAACCTGGATCGATCTTGTGGTGCTGGCGACGTTGCTGTTGCCAACGGTGCTCCACAATTGGGGTTTTCTGCGCATTTTGCGGCTGTGGACGCTGGTCCACAGCGAGCGCTTCTGGAATGTGCTCGCGCGCGGCAAGTGGGACGACACTTACGTCGAGGACCTCACGCGCGCCATTGTCACCTTGGTGGTGTTCATCTTCATCGCCGCCGGTGTGACGCAAGCGTTCTTCCTCGGCGCGCATCCCAAGCTCAACAACTTCGTCGACGCGATCTATTTCGTCGTGACGTCGCTGACCACCACGGGCTACGGCGATATTACGATTGACACCGCCGCGGGCCGACTGTTCTCGGTCGGTTTGATGATCGCGGGTATCAGCCTGTTTTTCAGCATCGCGCAGAAGGCATTTGCGCAGCAGCAGAAGATCACGCGTTGCATCGGCTGTGGCGTGGATCGTCACGAACTCGACGCGAGCTATTGCCGCAATTGCGGTGAGCGGCTTTCGGCGCCCTTGCGCGGCCGCGTGCGGGTTGCCAGAGGAGGGCGCCGGTTCGGCAAGGGCGGTTAGCTCAGCGGTAGAGCGTCTCTTTTACACGGAGAGGGTCGGGGGTTCGATCCCCTCACCGCCCACCATGCCGAAGCGAAGCTACGGTTACGCGGAACTTTCAGCCTGTGGACAACTTACTGAAGCGCTTGGCTGAAGCGGTGCTAAAGTGAGGGCGATGATTCAGGTTCGCGTTAGCGTGTTGGCGTTTGCCGCCCTTAGCCTTGGGGCGTGTGGTCAGATCGTGCTCGGCCCGCCTGAGGCCGTTTCTGCGTCGGCGGACCGCCAAGCGCCGCGCGAGCCGCAGCCCGACTTTCAAAGCCACGCCGGTGAAACTTATGCGGAATTTTCAAGCCAAGAGGCCATGCGGCGGTACTCGCTGGCCGGCCTAGGAGTGGCCGGCGCTGAAGCCGACCGGTTCAATCACGCCATGACGCATCAAGTGGAGGGTGTCGTCGCAAATGGCGGCGGCGTGCAGGCGCTGGTGTTCTCGGGCTGCGCACCGACGGGCTGTTTGGAAGGTCTGTCTGTGGTCGCAGTCGACGTGACGACCGGTGAGGCGTTCGTTGGGGTCAGCGACATGGGTGGGACGGCAGAACTGGTCCCGAACGATCGGCTTGAAGCGCTTTTGCGGCTGACTTCGCCGAGCCAGAGCTGGGACGACCCAGTGCGGCCGCAAGCGGGCGGCGCTACTCCTTAATCTTTCGATGCTAAAAGCCGCTCCTCGCGTGCTTGACCGGGGGAACGGCTTGCCCTAACTCCGGCGCCTTCGCGAAAGAGCGCGGGTGTAGCTCAGTTGGTTAGAGCGCCGGCCTGTCACGCCGGAGGTCGCGGGTTCGAGCCCCGTCACTCGCGCCAGTTCTCGCATTGAAATTCCACGATAAACGCGGATTGCCATCGGGGGCGGGCGCCACTAGCGTCCGCGCCGATTTCGCGGCTGCGGCGCCTGGAACCCTGGCGTGGCGGTCCGCACCGCCTTAGGTGACGTTCATGGGCCTCGACCTACTCCAATATCTGCCGATTATCCTGTTCTTCGCCGTCGCTTTGGTGCTTGGCGCTGGGTTCTTGATCGCGGCTTGGGTGGTGGCGCCGAAGTCCCCCGACAAAGAGAAAGTCTCGGCCTACGAGTGCGGCTTCAACGCCTTCGATGATGCGCGCATGAAGTTCGACGTGCGCTTCTACCTCGTGTCGATCCTCTTCATTATTTTCGATCTTGAAGTCGCGTTTCTGTTCCCATGGGCGGTGACGCTCGGCGGTATGGATCCGGCTGTCGCGCAGTTCGCATTCTGGTCGATGATGGGCTTCCTCGGCATTCTCACCGTGGGCTTCATCTACGAGTGGAAAAAAGGCGCGTTGGAGTGGGAATGAGACGATGAGCACGATCATTCCAGCAGGCGCCGCGGGGCGCGCCGGTGTCGACGGCGGATTTCCGGTGAAGGAAGACGATCCGTTTTACACCGGGTTGTCGAACCAGCTTGCCGATAAGGGGTTCATCACCGCTGCGGCGGACGACCTCATCACCTGGGCCCGCACGGGTTCGCTGATGTGGATGACGTTCGGCCTTGCGTGTTGCGCGGTTGAGATGATGCAGGCGTCGATGCCGCGTTACGATCTTGAGCGCTTCGGTTTTGCGCCGCGCGCCAGCCCACGCCAGTCGGACGTGATGATCGTCGCTGGCACGCTGACCAACAAAATGGCGCCGGCGTTGCGCAAGGTTTACGATCAGATGCCGAACCCGCGCTACGTGATCTCAATGGGTTCGTGCGCGAATGGCGGCGGCTATTACCATTATAGCTATGCAGTCGTGCGCGGCTGCGACCGTGTCGTGCCGGTTGATATCTACGTGCCGGGCTGCCCGCCGACGGCAGAGGCGCTGGTCTATGGCGTGCTGCAGCTGCAGCGCAAAATCCGCCGCGAAGGGAACATCGTGCGATGAGCCAAGCGCTTGAAGATTTAGGCGCGCATATCGCCGCCTCGATGACGAACGCCATCGAAGCGCACGAGGTCGCTCACGGTGAGCTGAACATCACCGCGCACGCCGATCAGATTTATGCGGTGATTAAATTTCTCCGCGATGACCCGCGCTGCAAATTCACGACGATGATTGACATTTGCGGCGTCGATTACCCGGAACGGACGAAGCGGTTCGACGTCGTCTATCATCTGCTCTCGATGCACCTGAACCATCGCGTACGCATCAAGATCGCGACCGATGATCAAACGCCGGTGGCGAGCATCGCCTCGATCTATCCGTGCGCGGACTGGTTCGAGCGCGAAGCGTTCGACATGTACGGCATCTTGTTTTCCAACCATCCGGACCTGCGCCGTATTCTTACCGATTACGGCTTTGAGGGTTTCCCGCTGCGCAAGGACTTCCCGCTCTCGGGGCACGTTGAGGTTCGCTACGACAGCGAGCAGCAGCGCGTCGTGTATGAGCCGGTGAAGCTGACTCAAGCGTTCCGCAATTTCGATTTCATGAGCCCGTGGGAAGGCATGACCTTGCCGGGAGATGAGAAGGCCAATGGCTGACGATCTTTCCAACGCGCTGGCGCCGGCTGAAGAGAAGCGCACGTTCACGATCAATTTCGGGCCGCAGCACCCGGCGGCGCACGGCGTGTTGCGTCTGGTGCTGGAACTCGACGGCGAAATCGTTGAGCGCGTCGATCCGCACATCGGCCTGCTGCATCGCGGCACCGAGAAGCTGATCGAATACAAAACCTATCTGCAGGCGATCCCGTATTTCGATCGCTTGGATTACGTGGCGCCGATCAATCAGGAGCATGCGTTCTGCCTGGCGATCGAGAAGCTCGCCGGCATCGCAGTGCCGCGCCGGGCCTCGATCATTCGCGTGCTCTATTCAGAAATCGGCCGGATCCTGAACCACCTCCTGAACGTCACGACGCAGGCGATGGACGTCGGCGCGCTTACGCCGCCGCTCTGGGGCTTTGAAGAGCGCGAAAAACTAATGGTTTTCTACGAGCGCGCCTCGGGTTCGCGTATGCACGCCAATTATGTTCGCCCGGGCGGGGTGCATCAGGATCTGACGCCGCAACTGATCGATGACATTGAAGCGTGGTGCGAACAGTTTCCGCGCACGGTGCACGACATTGAAGGGCTGCTCACCGACAACCGCATCTTCAAGCAGCGCAACGTCGATATCGGCGTGGTCAGCGTCGAAGATGCGCTGCAGTGGGGCTTTTCGGGCGTGATGGTGCGCGGCTCGGGTCTCGCTTGGGACTTGCGCCGTTCGCAGCCGTACGAAATTTACAACGAGCTCGATTTCAAAATCCCGCTCGGCAAGAACGGCGATTGCTATGATCGCTACCTCTGCCGCGTCGAGGAGATGTACGAGTCGGTGAAGATCATGCAGCAATGCGTGAAGCTGCTTCGCCAAACGTCCGGACCGGTGCTGCCGGAGAATTCCAAGTTCGCGCCGCCGCGCCGCGCCGAGATGAAGACCTCGATGGAAGCTCTGATCCATCACTTCAAACTCTACACCGAAGGCTTCCACGTTCCGGCTGGCGAAGCGTATGCGGCTGTTGAAGCGCCTAAGGGCGAGTTCGGCGTCTATCTGGTGAGCGATGGCACGAATAAGCCGTACCGCCTGAAGATCCGTGCGCCGGGTTTCCCGCACCTCGCGGCGATGGATTATCTCTGCAAGGGCCACATGCTGGCCGACGTCTCCGCCGTGTTGGGCTCGCTCGACATTGTGTTCGGCGAGATCGATCGGTGAGAGGCTGAACGGTGGGTCCCGAGCACGCACCGTTGATGCTTTGGATCGAGGGCCTGGTGGCGCTCGTGATCGCAGCGGCGTTTCTGTTGCACGCGCTGATCGCCTTCAAGCCGGAGCACGTCGAGCATCACCCGACGCGCGTACGCGTCGGCGCGGCGATTCAAGGCCTGGCAATCGGCTTGCTGATCGGGTTCGTGGTTGTGCCGTTGCGGATGCAGGTGATGGACGCGCGCGGCTTTGATCCTGCGCTCTCGCCGGGTCTGTCGTCGTTGTCGTTTATCCCGGCATTGCTGATGCTGATTGTCATCCGGCGCGGGGCGCTTTTGAAGGTGCCGGTGCTGAAGACCTATCTGCGCGCCTATCGCCGTGCGTCGTTGCTGAAGGCGCGCGATGACGCCGAAAAGGCGCTGGCTAAGTTAGACGCGATTGAAGCGCGGAGGGCGCAACCATGACCGGCGCGCTGCTGCTGAACCTGATGATGTGGGTCAGCGTCGCCATCGCGTTGGCGGTGACCTTTAGTTACATCATGGGCCGCGCGGCGCGCGAGAGCTTTCCAGGCGGCCCGAAGCGCTATCTCGCTGGACTGGTCGTGCAGGCCGCGGCTTTCATGATCCCGATCCCGGTGGTCTTGCTGCTGATGATGGGCCAATCGATCGCGCCCGGCATCGATGTCGTGATTGCCGTCGTTGTCGCGGTCGCGGTGTTGGCGGCTTTGCATTACGTGCCGGTGACTGGACCGCTGCTGCGTGATCTGCGCCGCTCGCGCTTGGAAGCGGCGATGCGGCGCGAGGCGGAGAGACGCAAATGAGCGCCGCCGATGTCGTGCAACGCCAATTGGAGGCGTACAACGCGCAGGACCTCGATGCGTTCTGCGCGACCTACGCAGATGATTGCGTCATTTGCGACTTACACGGCGCCGTCACCCAATCGGGCGCGGCGGACATTCGTGCGCGCTATGCCAAGACCTTTGCCGATTTTCCGCAGAACCGCGCCTGGGTCGAACACCGGATGGCGCTTGGCGATGTGGTGATCGATCACGAGAAGGGCGAGCGTTCGCCGGCCGGGCCAGCTTTCGAAGCGCTTGTGATCTACACTGTTAAGAACGGGCGGATCGCCCGCGTTGATTTCGTGAAGTGAGAAGAAAATGAGCGTTCGCCGCCTAGCTGCAGAGCAACCCGAAAGCTTCGCCTTCGCGCCCTCCACGATGGAGGAAGCGCGTTGGTGGATCGCCAAGTATCCGCCGGAGCGGAAGCAATCGGCGGTGATCCCGATCATGTGGCTGATCCAGAAGCAGGAAGGTTGGATTTCTGAGCCGGCGATCGAAGCGCTGTCGGCGCTGCTGGAGATGCCGAAGATCCGCGTGCTCGAGGTGGCGACGTTCTACACGATGTTCCACCTCTCGCCGGTCGGGAAGCATCACTTCCAGCTGTGCGGCACGACGCCTTGCATGCTGCGTGGCGCTGAAGATCTGAAGAAGGTCTGTAAGAGCCGCATTGGCGAGAAGCATGCGGTGAGTGCGGACGGTCTGTTCTCTTGGGAAGAAGTTGAGTGCGTGGGCGCCTGCGTGAACGCGCCGGTGGTGGCGATCGACGATTATTATCACGAGGACCTGACGCCGGATGCGCTGGAAGCGCTGATCGACAAGCTGGCGCGCGGCGAGAAGATTGCGCCAGGCTCGGCCGCTGGCCGCCAAACTTCGGCGCCGGAAGGCGGCACGAACGTGCTGACCGACCCCGCGCTCTATGATGGTTCATTAGCGCAGCCGATCACGCTGCCGGGTCTGCCGGAGAAGGCGTGAGCGACACGCCGCCCCCCGAAGCGCCGCCGCCGCGCACACGCTACGAGCCGATCCGGCTCGGCGGCGTCGTGCAACGTGGCGCGGTCATCGTGTATGGCGCGCTGGCCGTCGGCTTGGCGTGCCTGGCTGCGTATATGGCGACGCTTGGCCAACGCGAAATCACCAGCATGTATGTGGCGGCGCCGGCGATCGGCTCGCTCTGGTTCGGCTTGCGTGTTTTTATGATGTTGGGGCGCCGCTGATGAACGCGCCCGCGCCGCTCAATCTCGAAACGCCGGAAGGCCGGGCCGCTTATCGCCAGGAATTGCGCGCAGTGGCACGCTGGCCGCGGATGATCGGGTTCGGGTTGATCCTGATTTCGGCGGTGGCAGTGCTCAATATGCGCAGCGACCCAGATGCGGGCGCCGCGGTTTACGTCGCTTATGCGGCGTTGGCGCTTGGTTGGGGCGTGCTGCTCTACGCCTTCGTGACACGTAACATCTATCATCGCCGCCGGCTGCGGCAGAGTGGGAATGACAATGCTCGCGGATAAGGATCGCATCTTCCTCAATCTCTACGGGACGCGCGGCGCGGACCTGGAGAGCGCCAAGAAGCGCGGCGCGTGGAACGGCACAGCCGACATGATCGCGGCGGGCCGCGATTGGATCATCACGCAGGTGAAGGAGAGCGGCTTGCGCGGGCGTGGCGGCGCCGGCTTCCCGACTGGCTTGAAGTGGAGCTTCATGCCGAAGGAAGTGAAGGATCGTCCGCACTATCTCGTCGTCAACGCCGACGAGTCGGAGCCGGGCACCTGCAAGGACCGCGATATCATGCGCCACGATCCGCACCTGCTGATCGAAGGCTGCTTGATCGCTTCGTTCGCGATGCAGGCGCACGCTTGCTACATCTATGTGCGCGGCGAGTACGTGGCTGAGCGCGTAGCGATGGAGCGCGCGATCAAGGAAGCCTACGAGGCCAAGCTCGTCGGCAAGAACAACGTGCATGGCTGGGATTTCGACATCTACATGCATCACGGCGCCGGCGCGTACATTTGCGGTGAGGAAACCGCGCTGCTTGAAAGCCTTGAAGGCAAAAAGGGTCAGCCACGTTTGAAGCCGCCGTTTCCGGCGAACGTTGGCCTCTATGGGTGCCCGACGACGGTGAACAACGTCGAGTCGATCGCGGTGGCGCCGACGATCCTGCGTCGTGGCGCGAAGTGGTTCGCTGGCATCGGCCGGGCCAACAACACCGGCACGAAAGTGTTTTGCGTGTCCGGCCATGTGAACAAGCCGTGCAACATCGAAGAAGCGATGAGCATTCCGCTGAAGCAGCTCATCGAAGAGCATTGCGGCGGCGTGCGCGGCGGCTGGGGCAATCTGAAAGCGGTGATCCCGGGCGGCTCGTCCGTGCGCATGATTCCGGCGCACGAGGCCGAAGCCGTGTTGATGGATTTCGACTCGCTGGTGGCGCTTAAGTCGGGCCTCGGCACCGCAGCGGTGATCGTGATGGATCAGTCGACCGATCTGATCCGCGCGATCGCCCGCATCGCCTATTTCTACAAGCACGAAAGCTGCGGCCAGTGCACGCCGTGCCGGGAAGGCACGGGGTGGATGTGGCGCGTGCTTGAGCGGATGGCGAAGGGCGAGGCGGAGCACAGCGAAATCGACTTGTTGCTCGATGTCGCCGGGCAGGTGGAAGGTCACACCATCTGCGCGTTGGGTGACGCCGCTGCGTGGCCGATTCAGGGCCTCATTCGGCACTTCCGTCCGGAGATTGAGCAGCGCATTGATCGCTATCGCGCGGCAAAGGGCGTGCACCAAGTGCGTGCGGTGGCGGCTGAGTGATGAAGCACTTTCTGCTGATCTACGATTACGCGCCGGATTATCTGGAAAAGCGCGCGGCGCATCGGGGCGTGCACCTCGACTTGTGCCGCGCTTCGTCGGCGCGCGATGAATTGCAGCTTGGCGGCGCGGTGCCGAGCGACACACCGCCGTTTGGGCTGCTGCTGTTCAAAGCTGAAACGGCTGAAGTCGCCGAGGCGTTTGCGCAGGCTGATCCGTACGTGACTCAGGGCGTCGTCACCTCGTGGCGGGTGCGTGAGTGGATCACGGTTGTCGGCGCCGGGGCGCTCACTAAGGTTTAGGCAGCAAAAGAAAACGGAGCGGCTCGGCGCCGCTCCGCTCTCCATCATCGCATCGCTGGTTACTGCGGTCGTTCCTGATCCTGATTGCGATCGCCCGGGCGCTTCTGGTTTTGCTCGTGCTCTTCGCGGTTCACGTCGTCCTGATTTTCCCGGCCGGGTTGCGCTTGTTGGCCGGGCTGCGGACGGTTTTGCTGTTGTTGCTGCTGTTGGTTGGCCATGGGGATAAGTCTCCTGTCGCCCGCCCTTGCGAGACCAACCACGCGCTGGCGCGACCGTTCCTAAAAATTATATGTAATGTCAGTCGCTTAACCCGCTACAGGGTGACGGTCGGCGCTTGCCTCGGCGGTTGATGTCCGACGTCGCTATCTTTGCGAATAATTCGCAAATAGTGCCTTGATCGCATGGACTTTTGGCCCCCTTGCGGCGCAGCAATAAATCGTCCATGCGCGTCCGCGAAAGCGGTCAGACTCATGGCGAAAATCCTCGTCGACGGTGTTGAAGTCGACGTTCCTCCGGAACTTACCTTGCTGCAGGCGTGCGAAGCCGCCGGCGCCGAGATTCCGCGTTTCTGTTATCACGAGCGGCTATCGATCGCCGGCAACTGCCGCATGTGCCTCATCGAGGTGAAAGTCGGCGGCAAGTCGGGTCCGAAACCGGTCGCATCGTGTGCGCAGCAGGTGAAGGATTTGCCGCCGCCGCGCGACAACATGTTGAACGAACTCGTCACGAAAAGCGCGACTGTCGATAAGGCGCGCAAGGGTGTGATGGAGTTCTTGCTCATCAATCACCCGCTCGATTGCCCGATTTGCGATCAGGGCGGCGAATGCGATTTGCAGGACCAATCTGTTGCGTACGGACGCGGCGGCTCGCGCTTCGATGAGAACAAGCGCGCGGTCGAAGAAAAATTCATGGGTCCGTTGGTGAAGACGGTGATGACGCGTTGCATTCAGTGCACGCGCTGCATCCGCTTCGTCACGGAAGTCGCGGGCGTGTCTGAACTGGGCGCCACCGGCCGCGGCGAGGACATGGAAGTCACGACGTATCTGGAAGCGGCGCTGACCAGCGAGCTTTCGGCGAACGTCATCGATCTTTGCCCGGTCGGCGCTCTCACCTCGAAGCCTTACGCCTTCAACGCGCGGCCCTGGGAGCTGACCAAGACCGAGACCATCGATGTGATGGATGCGCTCGGCTCAAACATTCGCGTCGATGCGCGCGGCGATGCGGTGCTGCGGGTGCTGCCGCGCCTCAATGAAGAGATCAACGAAGAATGGATCTCGGATAAGACGCGTTACGCTGAAGACGGCTTGAGCCGCCAACGGCTGGACCGGCCTTTCGTTCGCGAGAACGGCAAACTGCGCGCCGCGACGTGGGGCGAGGCGCTCGAGGCGACGGCGAAGGCGCTTTCGGGCGATGCCAAGCGTATCGGCGCCATCGCTGGTGATTTGGCGTGTGCTGAGAGCATGAAGGCGACGCTCGATCTCTTCCGCGCGCTCGGTTCGCCGAACACGGATTGCCGCGCTGACGGCGCGGTGATCGGTGGCGGCGCCCGCGAAGGCTACATTTTCAATTCGACGATTGCTGGCATAGATCAGGCCGACGTCATTCTGTTGATCGGAACGAATCCGCGTTTGGAAGCGCCGGTGCTGAATGCGCGCATTCGCAAAGCGTGGCTGCGCGGCGCGGAGATCGCTTTGATCGGCGAGGGTGGCGATCTGAGCTACCCATATGCCCGTCTCGGCGTGACGCTCGCCGACGTGAAGGATCGCGCTGTTACGGTCGACAAGCTGAAGACCGCGCAGAAGCCGATGATCATCGTTGGCCAAGGCGCGCTGACGCGCGGCGACTCCGCCGCTGTGCTGCATTCGATCGGCGCGCTGGTGACGGCTGGCGCCGTGGTGCGCGAAGGCTGGAACGGCTTCAACGTGCTGCACACGGCGGCGGCGCGCGTCGGCGGCCTCGATCTTGGCTTCCTGCCGGGCGCTGGCGGCAAGAGCGCGCGCGAAATGCTGGCGGGCGGGCTGGATACGCTGCTGCTGCTTGGCGTCGATGAAGTTGAGCTGCCGAAGGCCGGCACGGTGATTTACATCGGCACGCACGGCGATGCTGGTGCGCACCGCGCTGACATCATCCTGCCGAGCGCCGCTTATACCGAGAAAGACGCGACCTGGGTCAACACCGAGGGCCGCGTTCAGTACGGCCGCCGCGCGACGTTCCCGAAGGGCGAAGCGAAAGAGGATTGGACCATCCTGCGCGCGCTGTCGGGCGTGATGGGCAAGACGCTGCCGTACGACACGTTGGGCGCGCTGCGCGCGAAGATGATCGCTGATCATCCGACATTCGGCCAAGTCGATTATGCGCCGGGCGCGGTTGGGGTTGCGAGCTTCGATGCTGGTGCGCTTGGCGTAGCCGGCGAGGTGAGCGGTGCGCCGCTGCGCGGCACGGTGACGGATTTCTACCTCACCAACCCGATTGCACGCGCCTCGAAGACGATGGCCGAGTGTTCGCGGCTGAAGGCGGGTGCGATGAAGGTGGCTGCGGAATGATCGCTGGCGCCGACTACGTCCCGTTTATCAATCTGCCGGTGGAAGCCGAGTGGGCGCTGATGAAGACCGGCCAGATCCTGGCCATCTCCATCCTGTTGCTGCTCTCGCTGGCGTTCCTGTTGCTGTTTGACCGCAAGGTTTGGGCGGCGGTGCAGCTGCGCAAGGGACCGAACGTCGTCGGTCCGTTTGGCCTGCTTCAATCCTTCGCGGACTTCTTCAAGTTCGTGTTCAAGGAAATCGTCATCCCCGCGGGGGCCAACAAGACGGTGTTCATTCTGGCGCCGCTGCTGACGTTCGTGCTCGCTTTCATCGGCTGGGCGGTTGTGCCTTGGGCGCCGGGCGTGGTGATCGCCGATCTCAATGTCGGCATTCTCTACCTCTTCGCCATCAGTTCGCTTGGCGTTTACGGCATCATCATGGGCGGTTGGGCTTCGAACTCGAAGTACCCGTTCCTCGGCGGCCTGCGCTCTGCAGCGCAGATGGTGAGCTACGAAGTCTCGATCGGCTTCATCATCATCACGGTTCTGCTGCTGGTCGGTTCGTTGAACCTCAGCACGATCGTCAACGCCCAGAGCGATGGCATCTGGATGTGGCACGGCTTCCGGATTTTCAATTTCGCGGAATTCCCGGCGAACATTCTAGTCGGCGTCACCATGCTGGCGATGCTGGGCATGTTCTTCGTTTCCGCGCTGGCGGAAACAAATCGTCCACCGTTCGATCTGCCAGAGGCGGAGTCCGAACTCGTTGCCGGCTATCAGGTCGAGTATTCGTCGACGCCGTATCTGCTGTTCATGATCGGCGAGTATCTCAACATCGTCATGATGTGCGCGATGACGACGATCCTGTTCCTCGGTGGTTGGCATCTGCCGTGGGGATCGATCGAAAGCCTCGGCCTCGATCCGTTCTGGACCGGCGCGCTCGGAATGCTCGTCTTCTATGTGAAGATCTGGATCATGTTCTTCATGTTCGCGATGGTGAAGGCCATTGTGCCACGCTACCGCTACGATCAGCTGATGCGTCTCGGCTGGAAGATCTTCCTGCCGACCTCGCTCGTGGCTGTCGTGGCGATGGGCTACTACGTCACGTTTATTGCGCCGGCCGCGAACGCAAATGTGGTGGGCGGATGAGGGGCGCTTTGATCCTTCTGGCGCTGGTTGCGCTCTCTGCGTGTCAGACCTTGCCGGCGGTGGTGCCGGGCGCGGACGGACGCTTTGACGTTCGTTATGACGCCGCCCAGCAGCAAATCGGCGAAGTTGATGCGCGCGCGCAGACCTATTGCGGCGGGGCGGCTGAGTTCATTTCCGGCGAAACACGTTACGACGGATTCGCCTATCGCACCTATCGGTGCGCCGGGAGTTCGTGATGTCGCGCTTACTGCAAGCCGCTAAGGGCGCGTTGATGCTCGACATGTTGGGCGGGTTCGCGCTCGGCATGAAGTATTTCTTCCGCCGCAAGGCGACGATCAATTACCCGTACGAGCGCAACCCGCAGAGCCCGCGCTTTCGGGGCGAGCATGCGCTGCGCCGCTACGCTAATGGTGAAGAGCGGTGCATTGCGTGCAAACTTTGCGAAGCGATTTGCCCGGCGCAGGCCATCACGATCGAGGCCGAGCCGCGCGAAGACGGCTCACGCCGCACCACACGCTACGACATCGACATGGTGAAGTGCATTTACTGCGGCTACTGCCAGGAGGCATGCCCGGTGGACGCGATCGTTGAGGGGCCGAACTTGGAGTTCGCCACCGAGACGCGCGAAGAACTTTACTACGACAAAGAAAAATTGCTCGCGAACGGCGACCGCTGGGAGCGCGAGATCGCGAAGAATTTGGAACTGGACGCGCCTTACCGGTAAGGCGCGATTTCTGATGGCGACCGCGCAAAACGCCGGGCGTCAATTTGAAGTTGGGAGAGCGTAACGGATGTTGGCGACGATCGCCTTCTACGTGCTGGCCGTGATTGCGGTGATTTCCGCGTTCGCGGTTATCTCGGCGCGCAATCCCGTGCACTCAGTGCTGTTCCTGATCCTGACGTTCTTCACGGCGGCGGGGCTCTTCGTGCTGCTCGGCGCGGAGTTTTTGGCGATGCTGCTGGTCATCGTTTACGTCGGCGCTGTCGCGGTGCTGTTCCTGTTCGTCGTGATGATGCTCGACGTCGACTTCGTTGAACTGAAGCAGGGCTTCCTTTCGTACATGCCGATTGGCGCGCTGATCGCGGCGGCGCTGTTGGCGGAATTGGGCCTGGTAGCGAGCGCTTCCGTATCGACCAACGGCGCGCCGATTGCGATCGGGCCGGCGGAGAACACCGGCATCACTAACGCCGAGGCGATCGGCCAGGTGCTCTACACCGAGTATCTGTTGGTCTTCCAGATGGCCGGCCTTGTGCTCTTCGTCGCCATGGTGGGCGCGATTGTGCTGACGTTGCGCCACCGCCCGGGTGTGAAGAAGCAGGACATTACGGCTCAGGTTGGCCGCAAGCGTGCCGACGGTGTTGAGCTCAAGGACATTCGTCCGGGACAGGGGCTGGGCTAATGGAGATCACGCTCGCCCATTATCTGTTCGTCGCCGCCGCGCTCTTCACGATCGGCGTCTTCGGCATCTTCGTGAACCGCAAGAACGTCATCATCATTCTGATGTCGATCGAATTGGTTCTGCTCTCGGTGAACATCAATCTGGTGGCGTTCTCGTCCTACCTGCAGAACCTCGAGGGCCAGATCTTCGCGATGATGGTGCTGACGGTGGCGGCCGCCGAGGCGGCCGTCGGGCTTGCGATCCTGGTCACGTATTTCCGTAATCGCGGCAACATCGCCGTCGAAGACATCAACCAGATGAGGGGCTGAGCCAGTGCATTTCTCAGCCGAAGTCCTGATTGTTCTCGCGCCGCTGTTCGCGGCTGCGATCGCCGGGCTGCTGCAGCGTTACATCGGCGATAAAGCCGCGATGGGGCTGACGACCGCGTCGGTCGGTCTCTCACTCGTGCTGTCGTGGCCGATCTTCATCGACTTCGTGTGGGGTGATGGCCACGCGCGGGTGATCGAGCTTTTCCGCTTCATTGATGTCGCGGGCTTCACGTCAACCTGGAGCGTGCGTATCGACACGATGTCGGCGATCATGCTGGTGGTCGTGAACACGGTCTCGTTCCTGGTTCACGTCTATTCGATCGGCTACATGGCCGAAGACCCGCACCGGGCGCGGTTCTTCTCGTATCTCTCATTCTTCACGTTCGCGATGTTGTCGCTGGTGACGGCGAACGACTTCTTGCAGCTCTTCTTCGGCTGGGAAGGCGTGGGCGTCGCGTCGTACCTGCTGATTGGCTTCTGGTTTCAGAAGCGCAGCGCCAATGACGCGGCGATCAAGGCATTCGTGGTCAACCGCGTCGGCGATTTCGGCTTCGCGCTCGGGATCATGGCGTGCTTCACCTTCCTCGGCACGATCAAGTTTTTCCCGACGGCGCCGGGGGATCTGGCGCTTTTTGCGGGCCATGTCGGCGATGTCGATGTTGCCGGCCAGATTGAGCGCTTGGCGCATCAGGCGCTGGTGCTGGGCGATCTCGTGCTGCCTGCGGCCGAACTGACGGCGTTCCTGTTGTTCATCGGCGCGATGGGCAAGTCGGCGCAGTTCTTCCTGCACGTCTGGTTGCCGGACGCGATGGAAGGCCCGACGCCGGTTTCGGCTCTGATCCACGCGGCGACGATGGTCACCGCCGGCGTCTTCATGGTGTGCCGCCTGGGCGAGCTTTATCATTTGGCGCCGCTGGCAAGCGGGTTCGTGACAATCGTGGGCACCACGACGGCGCTGTTCGCGGCGACGGTGGGCTTGGCGCAGAACGACATTAAACGCGTGGTTGCGTACTCAACCTGCTCGCAGCTTGGGTACATGTTCTTCGCGGCGGGCGTCGGCGCCTACAACGCGGCGATGTTCCACCTGTTCACGCACGCCTTCTTCAAGGCGCTGCTGTTCCTTGGCGCGGGCTCGGTGATCCACGGCCTGCATCACGAGCAGGACATGCGCTACATGGGCGGCGTCCGCAAACCGATGCCGATCACTTGGGCGATGATGACGATTGGCACGCTGGCGCTGATCGGTTTCGGCATTCCGGGGACGGGTGCGTTGTTTGGCCTGCCGGGCCTGGGCTTTGCCGGCTTCTACTCGAAGGACGCAATCATCGAGGCGGCGTACGGCAGCCACGGCATTGGCGCGCAGTTCGCGTTCTGGTGCGGCATTGGCGCTGCGCTGCTGACGAGCTTCTATTCGTGGCGCCTGGCGTTCATGACCTTCGAAGGCAAGTTCCGGCCGAACCCGGATGCGCATCATGATGATCACGCGCACGGGGCGCACGATGATACTGCGCACGCGGATCACGGCTATCACGCCGATCACCACAAGCCGGCAGACGGCACGGCGCCGGCGCATGAATCGCCGTGGATCATGCTTGTGCCGTTGTTGGTGCTGGCGGCTGGCGCGGTGCTGGCGGGCGCCGTGTTCTATCCGTACTTCCTTGGCCACCATGCCAGCGAGTTCTGGGATCACGTCATCCCGTTCCACGAGGGCCACCACGACTTCCCGCAATGGGTGCTGTGGGCGCCGCTGATCGTGACGCTGACCGGCCTTTTCCTGGCGATCATCTTCTATTTGTGGAAGCCGGGCGCCTCGAAGGCGATGGCGAAGGGGCCGGTTTGGGCGTTCCTCTACAACAAGTGGTATTTCGACGAGCTCTATAACTTCGTGTTCGTCAAAGGCGCGCGAGCGCTGGGCGATCTGTTCTGGAAGTGGGGCGACCAGAAAACCATTGATGGGTTGGGGCCGGATGGCGTGGCGGCTTCGTCGCGCTTCTTCTCGCGCACGCTGCGTAAGGCGCAGACTGGTTTCGTCTATCACTACAGCTTCATCATGCTGATCGCCGCCGTGGCGTTCGGCGCCTACGCGATCCTTGCGAGCATTGGGGGCGGCCAGTGAGCGAGATCGTGGCCGGCTGGCCTATCCTTTCGATCCTGACGTTCCTGCCGGCGGCGGGCGCGATCCTTATTCTGCTTTCGCGGGCTTCGGCGCGCGGTTCGAACCCTGGCTACGACAACGGCGTAAAGCTGCTGACGCTGTTCATCACGATTGCGACGTTTGTAGTATCGCTGTTTGCGTTCGCCGCGTTCGATCCGAGTAATCCGGAATTCCAGCTGACCGAGAATGTCCCGTGGGCATTCGGCGCGAGCTACGCCATGGGCGTCGATACGCTGGCGATGTCGCTGGTGATGCTGACGACGTTCCTGATGCCGATCTGCATCCTGGCGAGCTGGGTGATCGAGAAACAGGTCTCCAGCTACATGGTGCTGTTCCTGGTGCTGGAAACGCTGATGATCGGCGTGTTCTGCGCGCAGGACATCATCCTGTTCTACATTTTCTTCGAGGGCGGCCTCATCCCGATGTTCATCCTCATCGGGGTGTGGGGCGGCGATCGGCGCGTCTATGCGGCGTTCAAATTCTTCCTCTACACGCTGCTTGGCTCGCTGCTGATGCTGGTCGCGATCGTCGCGATGATGTCGATGGCGCGCGCGGCGGGGATTGAGAACCCGTTCAGCATTCCCGCGCTGACAGAATTCGCGCAGTCGGGCGGCTTCAGTCCCGAAGTTCAGATTTGGCTGTGGCTGGCGTTCTTTGCGTCGTTCGCGGTGAAGATGCCGATGTGGCCAGTGCACACTTGGCTGCCAGACGCGCACGTTCAGGCGCCGACGGCGGCGTCGGTGGTGCTGGCGGCCATTCTGCTGAAGATGGGCGGCTACGGCTTCCTGCGCTTCTCGTTGCCGATGTTCCCGGACGCGTCGCACTTCTTCACGCCGCTTGTGTTCGGGCTGAGCGTGGTTGCGATCGTGTGGGCGTCGCTGGTGGCGTTCCGCCAGGTCGATATCAAGAAGCTGATCGCTTACTCGTCGGTTGCGCACATGGGCTTTGTGACCATGGGCATTTTCGCCGGCAACGAGCAGGGCATCCAGGGCGCGATTTTCCAGATGCTGTCGCACGGCATCATCTCGGGCGCGCTGTTCCTCTGCGTCGGCGTTGTCTACGACCGGATGCACACGCGTGAGATTGCTTTCTATGGCGGCCTCGTGAACCGGATGCCGGTTTATGCGGCGATCTTCTTGTTGTTCACGATGGGCAATGTCGGCCTGCCGGGCACGTCGGGCTTCCCGGGTGAAATCCTGACCATGGTCGGCGCCTTCCAGATCAACGCGTGGGTCGCAGCGGGCGCTGCGCTCGGCGTCATTCTCTCGGCGGCGTACGCGCTGACGCTGTATCGCAAGGTGGCGTTCGGCGTGATCGAGAACCCGAAGCTGGACGGGATCGCGGATTTGGACAGCCGCGAGTGGGTGATGTTCGTGCCGCTCGTGATCGCGACATTGGTGATGGGCTTGGCGCCGAGCTACGTGCTCGATTTTACGCAAAACTCGGCTGAGGCGATCTCCGCGGCCTTCTTGGGAGCTCGCCCGTGAACCCCATGAGCGATTTCTCCGCTAGCTTGCCGCTGGCGTTTCCGGAGCTTCTGCTTGTCGTGTTCGCGCTCGTCGCGGCGATGATTGGCGCTTGGCTCAAGGACAAGGCGTTCCACGCGCTCTCGATCCTGGGCGTCGCAGCGATTGCGGGCGCTGGCGTGCTGGCGATGTATGGGCCATTCGCGCCGGTGGAAATTTTCCAGGGCGCGATGGTGGTCGATGGCGTTGCGGTGTTCGCCAAGGCCCTGATCGGATTTGCCGGCGCGGCGACGTTGGCACTTGGGGCTGATCATTTTAGTCGCGCGAACGACAAGCGGTTCGAGTATCCGGTGCTGGTGGCGCTGGCCGTGCTCGGCATGTTCGTCATGGTCTCGGCGCAGGATTTGATTACGCTCTATGTCGGCGTCGAGCTGCAGAGCTTGGCGGCTTACGTGCTGGCGGCTTGGCGGCGTGACGATGCGCATTCGTCGGAAGCTGGCCTCAAGTATTTTGTGCTGAGCGCGATTTCGTCGGGTTTGCTGCTGTTCGGTTCGTCGTTCGTTTACGGCTTCACCGGGTCAATCCGCTTCGACGCGATTGCGGCGGCGGTGAACGAGGGCGCGGGCGGCGTTGGTCTGTTGTTCGGCCTTGTGCTGATGCTGTGCGCGCTTGGCTTTAAGATGTCGGCGGCGCCATTCCATATGTGGACGCCGGACGTTTACGAGGGCGCGCCGACGCCGGTCACTGCGTTCTTTGCGGCCGCGCCGAAGATTGCCGCCGTCGCGCTGATGGCGCGGGTGCTTTACGAGCCGTTCGCGGCCATGGAAGTGCAGTGGCAGCAAGTGGTGGTGGCGCTGTCGGCGATCTCCATGGTGTGGGGTTCGGTCGCGGCGTTGATGCAGACGAGTCTGAAGCGGCTGATGGCGTATTCGTCGATCGGCAATATCGGCTTTGCGCTGATGGGCCTCTCCGCTGGCGGTGACGAGGGTGCAAGTTCAGCGCTGATCTACATGGCGCTCTATCTGCCAACCAACATCGGCATCTTCGCGCTGATCCTGGCTATGCGCCGCGACGGCGAGCCGGCTGAAACCGTGGCTGATCTTGCTGGCATGGCGCAGAAGCGGCCGTTCATGGCGGCGCTGTTCACGATGCTGCTGTTCTCGATCGCGGGCATTCCGCCGTTCGCGGGATTCATCGGAAAGCTGTTGGTGTTCAGCGCGGCGGTTGATGGCGGGCTGGTTTGGCTCGCGGTTCTGGGCGGCGTCGCGGCGGTTGTGGCGGCGGCGTACTATCTGCGTCTGATCGCATCGATTTGGTTTGCCCAGCCTGCGCAGCAGCTCCAGGCGCCGAGCGGCGTCATCATGGTGACGGCGACGGCGGCGGCGGCGCTTTCGTTTCCGATCCTTGTGTTGGTGCTTGGCGCGGTGGAGCGCTGGGTGGACGCCGCGGTGCGGATGAGTTTTTGATTGAAGAGGCGCGATGATTGACCCGCGCGCGCCGGTCGAGGTTTTCGACGAGATTGACTCCACTATTTTGGAGGCGCGTCGGCGCGCGGAAGCCGGCGCAATTGGCCCGGTTTGGCTGATCGCTAAACGCCAGACGGCGGGGCGCGGGCGGCGCGGGCGGGCTTGGCTCTCCTATGACGGCAATCTGCTGGCGACGTATCTCTTCGCGACGCAGCACCCGCCATCAACGATCGCTCTGCTTGGATTTGTAACGGGCGTGGCGTTGGCCGAGAGCATGGATGCGGTGCTGGGCGCTCAGCGCGCGGCGTTGAAATGGCCGAACGATGTGTTCGTCGATAACGCCAAAGCGTCGGGGATCATGTTGGACTCAGGTGCGCTGAGCCCGCAGACAACGTGGGTGGCGTTAGCATTTGGTGTGAACTTGGCGGCGGCGCCTGAGGCCATTGACCAGCCGACAATCAGCCTGCGCCAACTCCTGCCGCCCGATGCGCCCGCGCCGGATGCATTGGAGTTCTTGGCCGCATTGCGGCCGCGACTCGAACAGTGGGCCGCGCGTCTCGAACGGGATGGGTTTGAGCCGATCCGCCAGGCGTGGCTCTCCCGGGCGTATGGCCTTGGCCGCGATGTGCGCGTCATGCAGGGTGAGCAAGCGGTGGAAGGGCGAATCGTTGGCCTTTCAACGCGCGGCGAACTTGAACTCGAAACCAATGTTGGCCCGCGGCTCATTGCGGCGGGCGATGTCATGCTAACGGGCGCGAAGTGATCCCATGCTTTTGGCCATAGATGTCGGCAACACCAATACCAAGTTCGCCATCTGGGATGGCCAAACGTGGCGGGCGCAGTGGCGTGCGTCGACCGACACGACCCGAACCGCGGACGAGTATGCGCCGTGGCTGACGCAGATCATGGCGCTGAGCGGGCTCTCCTTCGGCGACGTCAGCGCCTGCATCATTTCAACCGTGGTGCCGCAAGCGCTCTTCAATCTGCGCAACCTTTCCCGCCGTTATGTCGGCAAAGAGCCGATGGTGATTGGCGAAGATGGGCTCAAACTAGGCATTGAAGTGCGCATCGATAAGCCGAACGAGGCAGGCGCCGACCGGCTGGTGAATGCGGTTGGGGCATATGTCCAATACGGCGGCCCGGCGATCGTTATCGACAGCGGCACCGCGACAACCTTCGATATCGTCGCGGCGGATGGGGCGTTCGAAGGCGGGATCATTCTACCCGGGATCAATCTTTCGCTGCAGGCGTTGCATGAAGCAGCTGCGCGGCTGCCCCGTGTGGAAATTCGCGATCCTGGCCGCGTGATTGGCAAGGACACGGTGAGCGCCATGCAATCGGGTATCTATTGGGGCTCTATCGAGATGATCGAGGGCCTATGCCGCCGTATCCGTGAGGAGTACGGCGCGCCAATGAAGACGATTGCAACCGGCGGCGTCGCCTCGTTGTTTGAGGGCGCGTTCCCGACCATCGACTATTTCGATCAGGATCTCACGTCGCGCGGCTTGCTTGAAATTTTCCGACGTAATGGCGGCGCGCTTTGAAGAAGCCGAAACCCGACGACGAACTCGTTTTCCTGCCGCTGGGCGGCTCGGGCGAGATCGGCATGAATCTGAACGCATACGGCTACGGCCCGCCTGATGCGCGCCAGTGGATCATCGTCGATATCGGTGTGACGTTCGGGCGCGAGGATACGACACCGGGTGTAGAGCTCATCTTGCCGGATCCGACGTATCTGGAAGGCGAGCGGGACAACATTCTCGCGATCGTCCTGACGCACGCGCACGAAGATCATATCGGCGCGCTTGGGTGGCTTTGGCCGCGCTTGCAGGCGCCGGTTTACGCCACGCCGTTCACCGCGGCGTTAGTGCGCGAGAAGCTACGAGAGCACGGATTGCTCGATAAAGTCCCGATCACGGAAATTCCGTTGAAGGGCCAACTCACGCTTGGGCCCTTCGAAATCGATTTCGTGACCCTGACCCACTCGATCCCCGAGCCCAACGGCCTCGCCATCCGTACGCCCCTGGGATTGGTGTGGCACACCGGCGATTGGAAGATCGATCCCGACCCATTGATTGGTGAGACCACCGATGAGGCCAAGCTTCGCGCCATGGCCGAAGAGGGTGTGTTGGCGATGGTGTGCGACAGCACCAACGTGTTCGTCGAAGGCACGACTGGGTCGGAATCGGATGTTCGCAAGAAGCTGACAGAGGTTGTCGCTCAGTGCACCGGCAGAGTGGCGGTGACAGCGTTCGCGTCGAACGTGGCGCGGGTCGAGACGGCGCTGTTGGCGGCGCGCGCGGTCGGCCGCACGCCGTGTTTGGTGGGGCGTTCGATGCACCGCATCTACAACGCCGCGAAGGGCATTGGCTTGCTGCAAACCACGCCGGAAGTGATCGACGAAGAAGAGGCGGGCACGCTGCCGGACGATCGCGTGTTATTCTTGTGCACCGGCAGCCAGGGCGAGCCACGCGCGGCGTTGTCGCGAATTGCGCGCGGCGAACATCGCAACGTTTCGCTGCGCCAAGGCGACACGGTGATCTTTTCCTCGCGTGTCATTCCCGGCAACGAAGGCGCAATTCATGCGCTGTACGAAGACTTCCTGGGACGCGGTGTTGAGCTGATCACGGCTGACGATCATCCGATCCACGTGTCCGGCCATCCGGCGCGGGACGAGTTGAAGCAGATGTATCAGTGGGCGCGGCCGCGCATTGCTGTGCCAGTGCATGGCGAGACGAGACACATCCGCGAGCACGTGAAACTGGCGCAGGCCTTACAAATTCCGGAGACGGTCGCACCAAAGAACGGCGACATGATCAGACTGGCGCCGGGCCCGGCGACGTTGATCGACGAGACGCCGGCGGGGCGGCTCTATGTCGACGGCTCGACCATTATCGAGCCGGACGATGACGCCATACGGGATCGCAAGCGATTGGGGGCCGAGGGAGCGGTCAATGTCGCGCTCGCCGTAAACGCGAAAAACGCGCTGGTGGCGGGGCCAAACATCTCGTTGCGTGGCCTAACCATGCCGGACGAGGAAGACCTCGAGCTTGCGTTGGACGAGCTTGAGCGCACGGCGGAGGCCGCTTTTGCCAGACTGTCGCATGCTGACCGCGGCGATGATGACGCAATTGAAGGCGCCCTGATGCGTGCAGTCCGCAAGTCGGCCGAAAAGCTGTGGCGTAAGCGTCCGCTTGTCGACGTCTCGGTGTTGCGCATTTAGAATGGGCGCATTGGACGGGAGCGGAAGTTATGATTGGGCGGCTTAACCACGTGGGCATTGCGGTGCCCTCGATTGAGGCTGCGAAGGCCACGTATCGCGATCTCTACGGCATTGGGGCGGATGCGATTACCGACACCAAAGAATTGCCGCCACAGGGCGTGAAGTACGCTTTCGTCAATTTGCCCAATACTCAGATCGAACTGATCGAGCCGTTGGGTGAGGACAGCCCAATCAAGAAATTCCTCGAGAAGAACCCCGCTGGCGGTCAGCACCATGTGTGCTTTGAGGTGCCGGATATTTACGCGGCGCGCGACGAAATGGTTGTGCGCGGCGCCAAGGTGCTGAACGAACCGCGGATCGGCGCCCATGGCGTGCCGGTGATCTTCATCCATCCGCGCAACTCAAACGGCGTTTTGATCGAGTTGATGGAAACGCCCAAGGCCGCTCACGAATGAGCCTGTTTCTCGGCGTTGCGATCTATCTGATCCTTTGGTGGCTGGCGTTTTTCACGGTCCTGCCGATTGGCGCGCAAAGCTCCCATGAAGCTGGCGAAGAAGTTGTCGCTGGCGCCGAGCGCGGGGCGCCTCGCGCGCACGGCCTTAAGTTCAAGATCGCGCTGGCCACCGGCATCGCGGCGGTTTTGTGGCTTGGGGTCGCCTGGGCGGTCTCGGTTGATCTGATTGGACTGCGACCGCGTTAAGCCGCGTTGCGGGGCCGGGCGGCTCAGTCTATCCAAGCGCTTCAACTTCAAGAGTTCCAAAGCATGCATGCGCTAAAGGTTACGCGCGCCGAAGATTTTCCCGAATGGTATCAGGCCGTCGTGCGCGAGGCCGACCTGGCGGAAAACTCACCAACCCGCGGCAGTATGATCATCAAGGCCTGGGGGATGGGGCTGTGGGAGCGCATCCACGGCGAGCTTGACCGGCGGATCAAAGAGACCGGGCACGACAATTACTATTTCCCGCTGCTGATCCCGCTTTCGTTCTTCGCCAAGGAAGCTGAGCACGTTGAGGGGTTCGCCAAGGAGATGGCGGTCGTCACGCATCATCGGTTGAAGCAGATCGATGGCGTATTGAAGCCGGATCCGGATGCCGAGCTTACCGAGCCGCTAATCATTCGCCCCACGTCCGAGACGATCATTGGCGATGCGTTTAGCCGCTGGATTACGTCCTATCGGGATTTGCCGCTGAAGCTCAATCAGTGGGCAAACGTGATGCGCTGGGAGATGCGCACGCGGCTGTTTTTGCGGACGGCGGAATTTCTCTGGCAGGAAGGCCACACTGCGCACGCTGACGAGGCCGACGCACGTGAGGAGACCATGCTCGCGCTCGAACTCTATCGCAATTTGGCGGAAGGCTTCCTCGCCATCCCGGTTGCGGTTGGTGAGAAGCCGGAGAACGAGCGCTTCCCTGGCGCCGTCAGCACGTTCTCGCTCGAAGCGATGATGCAGGACGGCAAGGCGCTGCAAGCGGCGACGTCGCACTATCTCGGCACCAACTTCGCCGAGGCGCAGAATATCCGCTATCAAGACAAGGACGGCGGCTCATCGCTTGCCCACACCACGAGCTGGGGCATGACCACGCGCATGATCGGCGCAGCGGTCATGGTGCATGGCGATGATGACGGCATGCGTGTTCCGCCGCCGGCGGCGCCGCGCCAGATTGTCGTTGTGCCGATGTTGCGCGGCAAACCTGAGGACGATGCGCTGAAGGCGTACTGCGCCAGCCTGGTGGCTGAGTTGAACAAGCAGACCGCGTTCGGTGAGCCGCTGCGCGCCTATGTCGACGCCAAGGATGCGCGCCCCGCCGATAAGCGCTGGGATTGGGTGCGCCGCGGCGCGCCGCTGATCTGTGAGATTGGCCCGCGTGATGCAGCCAACGGGCAGGTCACCTTCATCAAGCGCAATGCGCTGCGCGAGGGCGACAAGATCAAGTCGCATGGCTTGGCGCGGGCGGATTTCATCGCGCAAGCGCCGGCTTTGTTGGAGGCGGCGCATAGCGAGATGTTCGCTGAGGCGAAGGCGAGGCTTGACGCGAACATTCGCGGCGACTTCAAAACTTTCGCCGACCTCGAGGCCTATTACGGAACCGGCGACACTGAGGGCGAGTTCAGGGGCTGGGCGCGGGTGCATTGGTCGCGTCCTACCGGGGCTGCGCTGGAAGACGTGGGAAATCGCCTCAAGGCTCTAAAGCTGACGATCCGTAACGCGCCGCTGACGCAGCCGGCGGCGTTTGGCGCCTGCATCTTCACGGGCGCGCCGGCTGTCGAAGAAATTCTAATCGCGCGGGCCTATTGATGAGCAACAGCACGCCCTTTGGCTTGTTCGAGCGCATGCTCGCGGGCCGCTATCTCCGCGCTCGCCGTCAGCATGGCGGCGTGTCGTTGATCTCCGTGATCTCGGTGATCGCCATTGCGCTGGCGGTGTCGGCGCTGATCATCATCATGTCGGTGATGAACGGTTTCCGCGAAACGCTGCTTTCGCGGATCCTCGGTGTGAACGGGCACATCTATGTCGATGTTCGAGGGCTGCCGATGCCCGAGATCGACCGCATCATGCGCGAGGCAGCAGAAGCGCCCGGCGTGCTGCATGTGACGCCATTGATCAATGAACAGGCGTTGGCGACCGTCGATGGCCGCGCGGCGGGCATCTTGGTGCGTGGCATCCCGCGCGAGCAGCTGGCGTCTCTGCCCATCGTATCCGAGAGCATTCGCACTGGCGGCACGCTTTCGGGATTTGAGGGCATTGAGGCGCCCACGGTGTTGGTGGGTGATCGTTTGGCGGTTGCGCTCGGCATTGCAGAGGGCAGCGGCATTTCGATTCTAGCGCCGCAGGGCGCGTCGACGCCGTTTGGATTTACGCCACGGCGCAAATCTTTCCCGGTTGGCGGCGTGTTCAGCGTCGGCATGTCAGAGTTCGACTCGATCCTTGTCTACATGCCGCTAGAGCAGGCGCAGGTTCTGTTTGGCCGCGGCGACAGCGCCGACGTTGTCGAAATCCGCATCGACGATCCCGACCGCAGCCAGCCTGTGATGATGGAGTTGCGGCATCGGCTCGGGCCGGAGCTGATGCTGTATGACTGGCGGGCGAACAGTCAGGGCCTTGCCGATGCGCTTGTGGTCGAGCGCAACGTGATGCGGCTGATCTTCATGGTCGTCGTGGCGATCGCGGCGCTGAACATCGTCACTGGCCTCATCCTGATGGTGAAGCTCAAAAGCCGCGACATCGCGATCTTGCGAACGATGGGCGCCACGCGCGGCGCGATCTTGCGCGTATTCTTTATGGCGAGCGCGTCGGTTGGCGTGATCGGTCTTGCGGTCGGACTGGTGCTCGGCATCGGGTTCTGTGTGTTTATTCAGCCCATTCAGGACGCAATCTCCGCCATGACAGGGTTCGATATCTTCCCGGGCACGGTCTATTCGCTGGAATCGTTGCCGGCGAAGGTGGAGTGGATGGAGGTGGTGATCATCTCCTTCTTCACGATTGTGCTGACGTTCTCGGCGACAGCGTTGACGGCGTGGTGGGCTTCACGGCTCGATCCGGTGGAGGCGCTCCGCTATGAGTGATGTGCAAACGAGCGCTGGCGCGGTGTTGTCGCTGCAAGGTCTGCAGCGGCGCTACAAATCGGGTGAGGGCGAACTCACGGTTCTCGATGGCGCCGACCTTGAGATCGGGCGCGGCGAGATTGTTGGCCTGATTGGTCAGTCGGGCTCCGGCAAGTCCTCGCTGCTGCATGCCGCAGGTTTGTTGGAGCGGCCGAGTGGCGGTGAAGTGCTGATCGAAGGCGCGACCACCTGGACGCTGACGGAAGGCCAGCGCACCGAAATTCGGCGCAACAAGATCGGTTTTGTCTATCAATTCCACCATCTGCTGCCGGAGTTCGACGCGATCCATAACGTGGCGCTGCCGGCGCTGATCGCCGGGCGGCCGCGCCGCGAGGCGATGAGCGAAGCCGAACGCCTGCTCGGCATCATGGGGCTCTCGCATCGCTTGTATCACCAGCCGCCGCAGCTTTCTGGCGGCGAGCAGCAACGCGTGGCGATCGCGCGCGCGATGATCAACAAGCCGGTGCTGATCCTGGCCGATGAGCCAACGGGCAACCTCGACCCGGACACCTCAACGGTGGTGTTTGCGGCGCTTTCGGAGCTGGTCCGGACAGAAGGGGCGGCGGCGCTCATCGCCACGCATAATCTGGAACTGGCCAAATATATGGACCGGGTGGTTTCGCTCGATCACGGGAAGCTGGTTAGACGCAGTTGAGGCCCGCTGCGGCGGGTTTTGAGGGCTATATTAGGGGCGAATCGCAACCGGTAGCCTCATGACCCAACGCTTCATCCATCTGCGCGCGCGTTCCGCTTATTCGCTGCTGCAGAGCGCCTTGCAGGTGAAGGCGCTGACCAAGCTCGCGGCCAAGTTCGAGATGCCGGCGCTGGGGCTGACCGACGCCAACAATCTGTTCGGCGCGCTGGAGTTCTCGGAGGCGGCGGCTGAACTTGGTGTGCAGCCCATCATCGGCCTTGCGCTCGATGTTCGCGACGAAGACGGCGTTGCCGGCACCATTGCGCTCTATGCGCAGAACGCGGACGGCTACGCCAATCTGATGCGGCTCTCCAGCGCCGCCTTTCTCGATACGGCGGGCGCAGTAGAACCACACGTGCCGTTCTCGACGCTGCTCAACAATGCGGGCGGCTTGATCGCGTTTACCGGTGGTGTTGGCGGCGCCTTTGCGCCGCTTTTGGGCGAAGGAAAACGCGATATCGCCGAGGTCGCGATGCGGCGGCTGGCGCAGGCGTTTCCGGACAAGCTCTACGTCGAACTGCAACGGCACCGGGAGCAAAGCGAACAAGATACCGAGGCGGCGCTTATCGAAATCGCCTACGCGGAAGGCTGGCCGCTTGTCGCCACCAATGACATTCGCTTCGAAGCGAAGCCCGACCACCGGCCGCACGACGCACTGATGTGCATCGCCGCATCGTCGTATCTCGGGGAAGAAGACCGCCCGCGCGTCAGCGACGAGCACTATTTCAAAAGTGCCGATCAGATGGCGGCGTTGTTCTCCGATTTGCCGGAGGCGCTGCAGAACAGTGTGGAAGTGGCGCAGCGCTGCGCCTTTCGGGTCGAGAAGCGCAAGCCGATCTTGCCGCGCTTTGACACCAAGAAGGGCCGCGATGAAGCGGCGGAATTGAAGGCGCAGGCTGAGGCTGGACTGAAAGCGCGTTTGAAGGCGCTGGGTGAACGCCTCGCCGCGCCGGAAGAGGAGTATTGGAAGCGCCTGGAATACGAGATCAGCGTCATCACGCAGATGCAGTTTCCGGGCTACTTCCTGATCGTCTCGGACTTCATCAAGTGGGCAAAGGCGAATGACATCCCGGTTGGTCCTGGGCGTGGTTCGGGCGCGGGTTCGGTGGTCGCCTGGGCGCTGACGATTACCGATCTTGATCCGCTGCGCTTTGGCCTGCTGTTCGAGCGCTTCTTGAATCCGGAACGCGTGTCGATGCCGGACTTCGATATCGACTTCTGTCAGGAGCGGCGCGGCGAGGTCATCGAGTACGTCAAGAACAAGTACGGCGAAGATCGCGTGGCGCACATCATCACGTTCGGCACGCTGCAAGCGCGCGCCGTTGTGCGCGATGTCGGCCGAGTGATGCAATTGCCGTTCGGCCAGGTCGACAAGCTGGCCAAGCTGATCCCAGCGAACCCCGCCAACCCCGTCACGCTCAAGGACGCGCTCGATCTAGAACCGAGGCTCAAGGAAGCGCGGCGCAACGAAGCGGACGTGCGCGATCTGATCGATACGGCATTGCGTCTTGAGGGGCTTTATCGCAACGCCTCAACGCACGCCGCCGGCGTCGTTATTGGCGACAGGCCGCTGACCGAGCTTGTCGCGCTCTATCGCGATCCACGCGCGCATTTGCCGGCAACCCAGTTCAACATGAAATGGGTCGAGGCCGCAGGGCTTGTGAAGTTCGACTTCCTTGGCCTGAAGACTCTCACGGTCATCGATCGTGCGGTGAAGTTCTTGAAGCAACGCGGGGTGGAGGTCGACCTCACCGACACCGCGTACGACGATCCCAAGACTTACGAATTGATGCAGTCGGGCCTGACCTTCGGCGTGTTCCAGCTCGAAGGCCAGGGCATGCGCGACACGCTGCGCAAGGTGAAGCCGACGTGCCTTGAAGACGTCATCGCGCTGATCTCGCTCTACCGGCCAGGTCCGATGAAGAACATCGACCGCTTCGCCAACGTGAAGCACGGACGTGAGCCGGCGGACTACCTGCACTACACGCTGCAGCCGATCCTGGAAGAGACGTATGGCGTCATCGTCTACCAAGAACAGGTCATGCAGATCGCGCAGGTGCTTTCCGGCTACTCGCTCGGCGAAGCCGATCTATTACGGCGCGCGATGGGTAAGAAGCAGCCGGCGGAGATGGCCAAGCAAAAGTCACGCTTTATCGAGGGCGCGAAAGAGCGGGGCGTCAACGAGAACCTGGCGTCGCACATCTTCGATCTCGTCGAAGAGTTTGCGGGCTACGGCTTCAACAAGTCACACGCGGCCGCCTATGCCGTGGTCGCCTATCATACGGCGTATCTGAAAGCGCATTATCCGGTAGACTTCATCGCCGCATCAATGAGCCTTGATATGTCGAACTCGGATAAGCTGGCGAGTTTCTATCAGGATTCCCGCCGCATCGGCGCGCCGTTGTTGCCGCCCGATTTGAATAAATCCGAGGCCGACTTCAGCGTTGAGCCGATTGATGGTGGCGGTGTCGCCATTCGTTACGCGTTGGGCGCTGTTCGAAACGTCGGCCTGGCGGCCATGGAGGCAGTTGTCGCAGAGCGGAAGGCGCGTGGGCCGTTCAAGGCGCTGTACGATTTCGCCGAGCGGATCGACCCGAAGGCGATTAACCGGCGCCAGCTGGAAAACCTCGCAAAGGTCGGCGCCTTCGATAGCATTGAAGCGGACCGCGCGCGGGCGTTTGCGGCTGGCGAGGTGATTGCCGCCTACGCGCAGCGTGTGGCTGCAGAGAAAGCGAGCGCGCAGGCGAGTTTGTTTGGCGCAGACGAGCCGAGCGCGCGGCCTGTGTTTCCGAAGGCGCCGGCGTGGTCGGCGCAGGATCGACTGGACGCCGAACGTGAAAGCGCGGGCTTTTATCTCAGTGGCCACCCGCTGTCGGACTTCTTCGCGGAGAATGACCGCTATGCGAGCTACGCTGACATTCTCGAAGAGGGTGAGACGGAGCCACGCTATTATCTGATGGCAGGCGTCGTTCGGCGTCTGCAATTCAAACCGGGTAATAGCGGCGACATGCTGGGCTTTGTGCAGATGTCGGATCCGACCGGTGACTTTGAACCGATGATATTGCCGGAGAATGTCCCGCAGGCGCGCGAGATGCTGCAGGTCGGCAAGGCGTTTGTCGTGCGTGCGCGCGTGCGCTGGAACGACGGTGACGTTCGCTTTTACGGCAATGCGTTCGAAGTCGTTGAAGCCGCCGAGGCACGGACGGCGGAGGATTTGCGCATCATCGTTAAGGAAGGCGCGCCGCTCGATTTGCTTGCACAGACCATTCAGGCCTTGCCGCAACCTGCGCCGGGTGAGGCGCGTCCGCTGAGGTTAATCCTCAAGCTGAATGATGGGCGTGAGATCGAATTGGCGGCCAAGCAGATGGTTTCCGCCAATCCGGCGGCGCGTGCGGCGCTGAAAGCTGCGCGCGGCGTTGAGCGCGTGATCTGACATCGCAGCGCTTTGTCGCAAGATTCTCCCGAAACGCGTGCAAGGCCTTGTCGGGCCCGCCGGAAGCCTCTCTGATGAGGGATTGGCCGCAGCGGGGGATCTCATGCGTTCTAAATTGTATTTGCTCGTGGTCTTGGCCACGGCTGTGGCGCTGAGCGCCTGCGCGACCGCGCAAACGGAAGAAGCTGAGGCCGGGCGCGATCGGGCGCCGTTTGAGTCGTCCTATGTGCCGCGTCCGTCTGTCCCCACGCTTATCCGGGGTGCGACGGTATTCGATGGCAACGGCGCCGAACTCAGCAATGCGGACGTGCTGATGCAAGATGGCCGCATCGTTGCGGTGGGACAGAATTTGAGCGCGCCTGAAGGCGCAACTGTGGTTGACGGAACGGGCCGCTTTGTCACGCCGGGCATCATCGACGCGCACTCGCACCTTGGCGTCTATCCGGCGCCGAGCATCCAAGCGACGTCGGACGGCAACGAAGCCACGCAACCGAACACGGCTGAGGTTTGGGCTGAGCATTCGGTGTGGCCGCAGGACCCGGGTTTTCAACGCGCTGTCGCGGGCGGCGTGACGACGCTGCACGTGCTGCCGGGCTCGGCCAACCTCTTCGGCGGTCGTGGCGTGACGCTGCGCCCGGTGCTGAATGCGCGGACGGTGCAGGAGATGAAGTTTCCCGGTGCGCCGCAATCATTGAAGATGGCGTGCGGTGAAAATCCGGCGCGTGTTTACGGCGGACGCAATTCTTCGCCGGCGACGGGCATGGGTAACGTTGCTGGCTATCGGCAAGCGTTCGCGAACGCTGAGCGCTATGCCCGCCGGCTGCGCGCAGCTGAGGAGGGCAATGGTGAGCGGCCAGATCGTGACCTCGAGATGGAGACGCTGGCTGGTGTTCTAAATGGCGACATCATCCTGCAATGGCACTGCTATCGCGCCGATGAAATGGCCAACGCGATCGAAATCGCGCACGAGTTCAACTTCGAAATCGCCGCCTTCCACCATGCGGTCGAGGCCTACAAGATCGTCGACCTTCTGGTTGAGGAAGACATCTGCGCCGCGATCTGGGCCGATTGGTGGGGCTTTAAGATCGAAGCCTATGACGGCATCCGGGAGAACATTCCGTTCGTTCACGCTGGTGGTGGCTGCGCCGTGGTGCACTCCGACAGTGAAGTTGGCATTCAACGCTTGAACCAGGAAGCCGCGAAAGCGCTTGCTGACGGGCGCCGTGCCGGGCTTGAGATCACGCGGGCCGAAGCATGGACTTGGCTCTCGCGCAATCCGGCGCGTGCGCTGCACATCGATGACGAAACCGGAACGTTGGAAGCGGGGCGTCGAGCGGACGTTGTGGTGTGGTCGGCTGATCCGCTTTCAACCTACGCGGTCGCGGAGCGTGTCTATATCGATGGCGCGCTGATTTATGAGCGCGGTCAGATCAATGAACGGCCGTCTGACTTCGAACTCGGTCAAACCTATCGGGGAGTGGTGCAATGAAATTCCTCTCCGCATTTGTCATGGCGTTGGCGCTGGCCGCGCCGGCAGCCGCCGAGACGGTGCTTATCCGTGACGGTCGCGTCGTAACCAACGGCGCCGCCGGCACCATTGAGAACGGTGATGTGTTGATCGTTGACGGGCGCGTGAGCGCTGTTGGCGCCAACATCGCCGCGCCGCGCGGCGCGCGGATTGTCGAAGCGCAGGGGCGTTACGTGACGCCAGGCGCTTTCGCCGCGATGAGTGAGATTGGTTTGTCGGAGATTTCAGGCTCCGGCGCACCGAACGACGCCAACATTAGTGGCAGCCTCATCGCCGCCGCTGCTGACGCAGGCCGCGCTTTCGACCCGAGTGTCACGGCAATTGCAGTGACCCGTATGGAAGGCGTTACTCGCGCCGCCATCGCACCGGCCTCGACGGATATGATGTTCGTAGGCCGCGGCGCTCTGGTTTCGCTCGATGGCAGCGACGACAGCGTCTTCCGCAGCCAGGCATTCATGGTTGTCGAATTGGGTGAAGTTGGCGCACGCCGCACCGGCGGATCGCGTGCAGCGGTTTGGCCGGCGTTTGAAGCGGCGCTGCGTGACGCGCGTGAATATCCGAACCGTTATCGCAGCGGCCAGGGCGGCGCGGTGCTGAACGAAATCGATGCGGCGGCTTTGCAGCCGTTTGCGCGTGGGCAGGGTCTGTTCCTTGTCCACATCGAGAGCGCAGCCGACATTCGCCGCTTGATCCGCTTCAAGCGGGCCAACCCGTCACTGCGTTTCGCCATTCATGGCGGCGCCGAGGCTTGGCAGGTCGCCGATGAGTTGGCGCGGGCCGGAATCCCGGTGATTGTGGACCCGTTGGCGAACTTGCCGGATCGGTTTGAGCGGCTCTCTGCGCGCTTGGACAACGCGGCTTTGCTCGATCGTGCTGGCGTGACTGTCGCCATCGCGCCTGCGCCTGGCGCGGTTGATGCGCATCAAGCACGTTTGGTTCTGCAGCTCGCTGGGAACGCAGTCGCGAACGGCATGGACTGGGATGCGGCGTTTGCCGCTGTCAGCCGCGCGCCGGCTGAGATCTTCGGCGTGGGTGGCCAGCTTGGCCGCTTGGAGCGAAACTATGTTGGCGATCTGGTGATTTGGGATGGCGACCCGCTCCAAGTCACGTCGGCGCCCGACATGGTCTTCATCGCCGGGGTGGAACAACCACTCGTGTCCCGCCAAACGCTGTTGCGGGATCGCTATCACCCGTCGCGGCGCGCCGCCCAATAGGACGGTGCGAAGTTCCTAGTCCGTCTGGGTTATTCGAATGACGCTCCTTCAGGTGCACAATGGTGCGCCAGGAGGAGCGTCGTGCGTTACCGAATCGAGTTTCTGACCGAGACGACAGACGAGCACTCTGTCTGCCAGAGCGGCGACATCGAGGGCGATCTGCTGCGTGCGGAAATGCAAGCGCGGATGCAGGGTCAGCGCATGCGTGAGGCGCTGCAGGCGGACGGATTTCAGATCCGCGATCTGAACGATGGCGGTCGTATCGTGGCGCTTGAATCTTTCGATGATCCGCTAACCGCCTTCTGGCCGGATTCCGGCAATCATGTAATTCACTGAGACGTCGTCGCTGAGGCTCCATCCCGAGCCGAGCGGCGCATAGACGATGCCGACCGGCTCGTCCCATTTGATCAGCAGCGCGCCAGCGCGAATTTCATCCGGCGTCACCAGCTTATCGTAATCATGCGCGCCTTCGGGCGCCCATTTCAAAATGCGCTCGGCGCCGACGATCGCCAACGCGCGGGCTTTGGGCGTGCGATTGATTGTCGAGAGAATGAGTGCGCCGCCTGGGCGCACGAGCGCCGACGCCGCGCTCAAGAAGGCGCCGACATCGGAGACGTGTTCCACGATCTCAAGCGCGGTGACCAAGTCGAATTGGGCGCCGCGTTGAACCAGTGCTTCAGCGCTGGTGTTTTCGTAGCTGACTGCGACGCCGGCACGCTCGGCATAGACGCGGGCAGCGCCGATTGCCTCCGATGCGGCGTCGACGCCGAGAACGTCAGCGCCCATGCGCGCGAGCGGCGCCGAAACCAGGCCGCCGCCGCATCCGAGATCCAAGACGCGGAGACCTTGAAGCGGACGCGCCGATGCGATGGCGAAGTGCCGGCGTGCGAAGTCGCGCACGAATCGGAGGCGTACGGGATTAAGCCTGTGGAGTGCGCCGAACGGCCCCGCCGGATTCCACCACTCCGTCGCCAAAGCGTTGAATTTGGCGACTTCGGCCGGATCTAGTGTGTTCGCGGACATAGGGCTCAGTTCGGCGGAGAAACCTTCACGGTCAAGCCGGTATCGCGTCGCGGCGGAGCATGCTAAGCCCCGGCCCGAGGCGGTCGGCGGCCGCTTCGCGCTGCAGCAACAGGTCCGGCGACGCCTCTGATGTCTCGTTTGGTGATGAAGTTTGGCGGCACGTCGGTGGGCGACGTGGAGCGCATCGCCCGCGTTGCGCGCCTTGTCGCGGCTGAGCGCCAGAAGGGCGGTGGGCTCGCCGTTGTTGTGTCAGCGATGGCGGGGGAAACCGACCGCCTGGTTCAACTGGCGCGCGGCGCAGGCGGCGAGGGCGGCAACGCGGCGCCGTTGAGCGGGCCAGCGTTTGATGAAGAATACGACGTCGTTGTGTCTGCCGGTGAGCAGGTGACGACGGGGCTCTTGGCGCTGGCGCTACGCCGGCTCGGTGTTCCCGCGCGCTCCTGGCAGAATTGGCAAATTCCGTTTCGCACCGACGCCGCGCACGCAAAAGCGCGGATCAGCGATATCGCCGAGGCTGAGATTGGCGCCTCGATCGATGCGGGCGTCGTGGCTGTTGTGCCGGGCTTTCAGGGCATCACGGACGAGGACCGGATCACGACGCTTGGCCGCGGCGGTTCTGACACTTCGGCAGTGGCGCTAGCGGCGGCGCTGAAGGCTGAGCGCTGCGACATCTACACCGATGTGGACGGCGTCTACACCACCGATCCGCGCATCGTCGCGAAGGCGCGCCGGCTGGAGAAAATCTCCTACGAAGAAATGCTCGAGATGGCTTCGCTCGGCGCCAAGGTGCTGCAGACGCGTTCAGTCGAGCTCGCCTTCGCTAAGCGCGTGCCGGTGCGGGTGTTATCGAGTTTTGTCGAACCGGGTGCGCCAAACCCCGGCACGTTGGTTTGTCCCGAGGATGAGATCGTGGAAAAGCAGGTCGTTTCTGGCGTCGCCTACTCGCGCGACGAGGCGAAGGTCACGCTGTTGGGGGTGGAAGACCATCCTGGCGTGGCCGCCGATATCTTCGGGCGCCTGGCTGACGCGAACGTCAACGTGGACATGATTGTCCAAAGCGAGGCGCGCCAGCCGGAGCGTCAAAACATCGTCTTCACGTGCCCAGAGCGCGATGCGGCGCGGGCAGCCGAAACGATTGAGTCGGCGCGTGAAAAGATCGGCGTGGAAGAGATCCATATTCGCCGCGATGTGGCCAAAGTCTCCGTCATAGGCATTGGCATGCGCAGTCAAGTCGGGGTGGCCCGGACCATGTTCGCCGCGCTTGCGCAAAAAGGCATCAACATCGAGGCGATCGCCACGTCGGAAATCAAAATCTCAGTGTTGATCGACGCCGCGTACACCGAGCTTGCGGTGCGTGCTTTGCACACCGCTTATGGATTAGACGCCGCCTGAACGGGCGCGCCCGAGGGAGGACGTAACAGAAGCGATGGCAGGTCCAGCCAACATCGGCGGATCCCGCATTCTCCTGCGCAAGCTGCGGGAGATCATGGAGGCGGGCGGCGAGGCGCAACAGCGCCTGGACCGGCTCGTGGCCATGATCGCTTCGACTATGGTTGCCGACGTTTGCTCGATCTATCTGACACGCGGCGCCGTCCACGAACTCTTCGCCACGCAGGGCCTCGATCCTGCCGCCGTGCACCGCACGCGGTTGAAGCACGGCGAAGGTCTCGTGGGCCTGGTCGCGGAGAGCGCACAGCCTCTCAATATTGCCGACGCGCCGCATCACGAGCGCTTCGCCTACCGCCCGGAAACAGGCGAAGATCCGTATAGCTCGTTCCTTGGCGTGCCGATTGTGCGTTCGGAGCGGACGTTCGGCGTTTTGGTCGTGCAGAACCGCGTCGCGCGCACCTACGGCGAAGATGAAGTCGAAGCGCTGCAGACCATCGCCATGGTGCTGGCGGAAATGGTCGCCTCTCGTGCATTCGGCGACCTCTCAGGGCTGTCTGAAGTCGAAGCGCGGGCGAGCCGGCCTGAATTGCTGGTCGGCCGGGCGTTCTCGGACGGACTGGCGCTAGGCGTTGCTGTTCTGCACGAGCCGCATGCACCGCTCGGGCGCGTTATTGCCGATGACCCTGTCGCCGAAGAAGCGCGCCTGGAGAAGGCGTTGTCGCAAGTGCGGGCGGCGCTGGCGCAGATGATTGAGGGCGACCCTGGGCGGATTTCGGGCGTGTCGCGTGAGGTGCTTGAAACGTTTCTCATGCTGGCCAGCGATCCGGGCTGGGAAGTGAAATTGAAGCACGGCGTGCGTGCGGGGCTTTCGGCTGACGCCGCGGTCGAACGCGTGCGCGGCGAGCACAGAGCCAAGTTCAACGCCACGCGCGATCCGTATCTGCGCGAGCGCATGCACGATCTGGAAGATCTCGATAATCGCCTGCTGCGGGCGCTCGCCGGTGTTGACGGTGCGTTGTCGCAGCCGATGCCTGAGAATGCGATCCTGATCGCCCGCGACCTCGGCCCCGCGGAGCTGCTGGATTACGGCGCTGAGCGATTGAAGGGCGTTGCGCTTGAGGAGGGCTCGAACGCGGGCCACGCCGCGATTGTGGCGCGCGCGCTCGGCATTCCGATGGTCGGGCTTCTGCCGGGGCTTTTGTCGCGGGTTGAGGCGGGTGATCCCGTGGTGCTCGATGGCGAGCGGGGCGAGCTTCGTCTGCGCGCCGAAGGCCAGGTGATCTCGGCCTATAGCCAGCGGCTGAACCTGCGTTCGGCGAGGGCGGCGGAGTTCGCGCGGCTGCGGGATATTCCGCCGGTCACCACGGACGGGCAGCGTGTGACACTGCTGCTGAATGCCGGCCTGGCGCTCGACGTTCATCACTTGGACGAAGCGGGCGCGGAGGGCATTGGCCTATTCCGCACCGAGTTTCAATTCATGGTCTCGGAGACGCTGCCGCGCCTTGAGAGCCAAACGCTGCTTTATCGGGATGTTCTCGAAGCGGCTGGCGAGCGCCCCGTCACGTTCCGAACTTTGGACCTCGGCGGCGATAAAGTGTTGCCGTACGTCACGGCCGAGCGGGAAGAGAACCCAGCTTTGGGATGGCGCGCCGTGCGCATCGGCCTCGATCGCCCGGCTTTGCTGCGCTACCAGCTGCGCGCGCTGATCAGCGCCGCAGCGGGCCGCTCGCTCCGGATCATGTTTCCGCTCGTCACTACGGTGCAGGAATTCGAGGCGGCGCGGGAGTTGGTGGCGCGCGAGCTGGCGTGGGGCGGCGGCCATGGGCGCGCACAGCCGACGAATATCGAAGTCGGCGCGATGGTTGAGGCGCCGGCCTTGGCCTGGGCGATCCGCGATTTGAAGGGCCGCGCCGATTTCCTGTCGATCGGCACCAACGACCTGATGCAGTATTTCTTCGCGGCTGATCGCGGCAACCAGCGCGTCTCGGAGCGCTACGACATCTTGAGCCCGCCGGCGCTGCGCCTGCTGCAGCGTATCCGCGAAGACGCCGATGAGGCGGGCTTGCAGATTTCGATCTGCGGCGAAGCGGCCGGGCGTCCGCTCGAAGCGTTGGCGTTTATCGCGCTTGGTTATCGGCGCTTATCGATGCCTGCTTCCGGCATTGGTCCGGTGAAACGGCTGATCCTGTCGCTCAATGCTGGCGAAGCGGAGCGGATGGTCGCTGAGTTGATGGCCGGAAGCGCGCCCTCGATCCGCGCCGAACTCACAGCTTTCGCAACTTCGCGCGGCTACGCGCTGTAACTGCGTTGCGCCGATTGTTGAGGCGCATTCGATTCGCGTTTACCCTGTCTAGGTGGCGTAAAATTTGCGTTCTTTAACGCATGGTCTCTAGGAGGGACCAAACGAGCGATGTTGCAACCCGTGCCGACCGACCCGCAAAACGACGCCGAGACGCTTGATGCGCGCTCGCAACGTTCACCGCAGGCGGCGCAGTCGCTTGTGCTCGATCCGGCGTGGCGCGCGGGGCGCAAGCTCTCCGAGGCGCGCCGCCAGCTCGGGCTGAGCCTGGAAGAGGTGGCCGAGCGCATCCGCGTGCGCCGCGAATTCCTCGAGGCGCTGGAGGAGATGAACGTCAAGCTGCTGCCGGGTAAGGCGTATGCCCTGGCGTTCCTGCGCTCCTATGCGCGCGAGCTTGGCATCAATGAGCGCGAGATCGTCGAGCAGTTTCAGAAAGAATCCGCCCTGACCCGTGAGGATGGGCAAAAGCAGATCCGCACACCGGCTTCGCGGCCGCACCGTGAACGGCCCTGGATGGCCGCGGCGGCGCTCGTGCTCCTGGCCGCCGGCTTCGTTGGCTGGCGGGCGGTGAGCCAAGATGGGAGCGATCAGACCGTCGAGGCGCCCGCAACGGCGGGAGCAGGCCGCCCGATCTCGACGGCGGGCGGCGTCGCCGAAGATCCGCGTGTGGTTGAAATTCGCGCCCTGAACGATGCCTGGCTTGAGGCGCGAGGTCCGGACGGCACCGTGTTCCTCTCGCGCCAACTTCGGGCCGGCGATGTCTATAGGCCTGACCCCAGCCCCGGTTGGACCCTGCACGCCCGCGACGGCGGTGCGTTCGAGCTTTACGTGAACGGTGTTTCCGCCGGCCTCTTGGGCACGACCGGAATGCCGGTGCTTGGGCGGGCGATCGATGATGTTCGCCCGATGAATCAGGCTGATAACGGCAATCCGCGCACCTGAGGCTGATGGCGGCGCCGCAGCCGCTAGCCCTGTTGCCAGCCCTCATTAAGCGCTATCTCCGGTTCGAAAGGACCACCTCGTATGGACGGCGCCTCGGGCGATCTTCATCACATCCGGCCGTGGCGGCGGATCGAGCGGCGCAAGTCGCGGAAGATCCGCGTGGGCGCTGTTGAGATTGGGGGCGACGCGCCGATCGCCGTGCAGTCGATGACCAATACGGTGACGGCTGACGCGGCGGCGACGATTGCCCAAATCCGGCAACTCGAAGAGGCGGGCGCCGACATCGTCCGCGTCTCGTGTCCGGACGAGGATTCGACCGCGGCGTTTGCAGAGATTGCCCGCGCGGCGAAGGTGCCGCTCGTCGCCGACATCCACTTCCACTATCGCCGCGCCATTGAGGCGGCGGCGGCGGGCGCGGCCTGTTTGCGCATCAACCCCGGCAATATCGGCAAGGCAGATCGCGTGCGCGAAGTTGTGCAGGCGGCGAAGGATCATGGCTGTTCGATCCGCATCGGTGTGAACGCGGGCTCGCTTGAGCAGCACTTGCTGGAGAAGTACGGCGAGCCGTGCCCCGAGGCGATGGTCGAGAGCGCGCTGTTTCATGCAGCTTTGCTCGAAGAGCATGATTTCCGCGACTACAAGATCAGCGTCAAAGCGTCGGACGTTTTCCTGACGGTGGCTGCGTATCAGGCGCTGGCTGAGGCGACTGACGCGCCGCTGCATTTGGGCGTGACCGAAGCTGGCGCCTTGCGTGCCGGCACGGTGAAATCGTCAATCGCAATGGGTTCGCTTCTGTGGGCCGGCATCGGCGACACCATTCGCGTGTCGCTCGCCGCCGACCCGGTTGAAGAGATCAAAGTCGGCAATGACTTGTTGAAGTCGCTTGGGCTCCGCCAGCGCGGCGTCACGATCATCGCTTGTCCGTCGTGCGCGCGCCAAGGCTTCAACGTCATTCAGACCGTTGATGAGCTTGAGAAGCGCATCGCCCATATCGCCGAGCCAATCACGCTTTCGATTATCGGATGTGTGGTGAACGGGCCCGGCGAGGCGTTGATGACGGATCTTGGCTTCACCGGCGGCGGCAAAGGCGCTGGCATGGTCTATGTGGCCGGCAAGGCCGACCATAAGGTCGACAATGCGGCGATGATCGACCATATCGTTGAGCTTGTTGAAGCGCGGGCGCAGACATTGCGCGAAGGCCGCGAAACCGCGAAGGGCTGAGCATGCTGCAGCGGCATTTGCAGGACACCTACGAATACCTCTTCGATACGGCCCACCGCGCGCTGTTGGACGGCGGCTCGTTTGCACCGTTCGGCGCCGGCATTCGCAAGACCGGTGAGCAGATTCACACCAATGTCGATCTGCCGATCGAGCGCTCCGCACCGACCGATCATATCTCGGGGTTGATCGCGGGATTTCGCGCGGACGAAGCTGAGAATGGCTTGATTGCGGCGGGATTGGTTTTTGACGGCCGCGGCCGGAGCGACGATGCGGCTGCGTTGTGTTTTCACATCGAGGCGGCGAACGGCAGCGCTGTTGAGGTAATTGTGCCTTACGTGCGCCAGGCGGATGCGCAGATCGCTTTCGCTGAGCCGCAAATCTCGGCTGTGGAGTCCGAGATTTTCACCGAAGTGCAATGAACTAGGCATGTCCGATATCACGCGGTTGGAACGGCGCCTGGGGCAGGCGGTCGAGCGCTATGAGCGTGTGGAAGCGCGGCTCGCTGCGGCCAGTGATGGCGCGGAAATCGTGCGCCTGGGCCAAGAGCACGCAGAGCTGAAGCCGCTCGTCGATGCCGTTGCCGCGCTGAACGCCAAGAAGGCCGAGATCGCCAGTCTTGAGGCGATGTTGCGAGATAGCGCCGGCGACAAGGAAATGGTGGCGCTCGCTGAGGATGAGCTCGACGCGGCTAAGGAGGCGTTGCCTGAGCTGGAGCGTGCAGCGCTTCTGCTTTTGGCGCCGAAAGATAAGGACGAGAATGCGTCCGCGATCCTGGAAATTCGTGCAGGCACAGGCGGCGAAGAAGCGGCTTTGTTCGCTGGCGATCTTTTGCGGATGTACCAGCGTTACGCCTCAATTCGGCGCTGGAAGTTTGAGCTAGAGAGCCTGTCGGACACGGGCATTGGCGGTGTCAAAGAAGCTGTCGCAAGCGTCAGCGGCGCGGGTGTGTTCGGTCGCTTGAAGTTCGAAAGCGGCGTGCACCGTGTGCAGCGCGTGCCGGCTACGGAGGCCGGCGGACGCATTCACACGTCTGCCGCGACGGTGGCGGTGTTGCCGCAGCCAGAGGGGGATGTCGACGTCGTCATCGATGACAAGGATATCCGCATCGACACGATGCGGGCGTCTGGCGCTGGCGGCCAGCACGTCAACAAGACTGACAGTGCGGTGCGGATCACGCACTTGCCGACCGGTATTGTCGTCATCAGCCAGTTGAAGTCTCAGCACCAAAACCGTGTGCAGGCGATGAGCGTGCTTAAGGCCAAACTCTATGATTTGGAGCGCGAAAAGCGTGATGCGGCGCGCGCAGCCGAACGGCGCGGCCAGATTGGCTCTGGCGATCGCAGTGAGCGCATCCGGACGTATAATTTCCCGCAAGGGCGGGTCACCGATCACCGCATCAATCTCACCGTTTACAATTTGCCTGAAGTGATTGACGGCTCTGGACTGGATCCGATCCTCGATGCGCTGGCCGCAGAAGATCAAGCGCAGCGTTTGGCGGCGCTCGAGGATGACGCATGACGCAATTGGTCGCGCTCTGGACCAGCGTGCGCCGGCGGCTTGAGGCGGCCGGTGTTGATAGTCCGGTGCTCGACGCGCGCATGCTGATAGAAGCGGGCGCCGGTGTTAGCCGTTTGGAGATCGTCACCGATCCGCGGCGCGAACTGAGCGACGAGCAAGTTGAAAAAGTGGAGCGGCTGGTGGTGCGCCGCGAGGCGCGCGAGCCGATCGGTCACATCGTCGGGCGCAAAGCGTTTTGGACGTTGGACCTCGATGTCAGCGCCGACGTGCTGTCGCCCCGGCCGGAGACTGAGTTGCTGGTAGAGACGGCGCTAGCGATCCTGCCGAAGGATGCCGCCGCAAACGTGCTCGATCTGGGTGTTGGCTCTGGCGCTATCGCTCTGGCGATCTTAGCGGAGCGGCCAAACGCAATCGCGGTAGGTATCGACGCGAGTGAATCCGCACTCGCCGTGGCGCGGCGCAACGCAGACAAGTTGGGATTGTCAGATCGGCTGACGTTGTCGCTGGGGGATTGGCACGCGGGCCTCGACGGCGCTTTTGACCTAGTGGTCTCGAACCCGCCCTACATCCCCGCCGCTGAGATCGACACGCTTGAGCCCGAGGTGGCCTTGTATGAGCCCAAGCTGGCGCTGGACGGGGGCGCCGATGGACTGGACGCCTACCGAACTATCCTCGCCGGTCTCCCGCGGCTCCTGAGGGCAGGCGGCGCGTTCGCGTTCGAGGTCGGCCGTGGCCAGGCCGATGCGGTCCAGGCGCTTGCGGCGGCGGCCGGTTTCGTGGTCGAGGCCCCCCGTGCGGACCTCAATGGCATCCCGCGGGTGGTGACAGGGCGCCGTGCGGCATGAGCGGCAGACTCTGAAAAAACCCTTGGATCGAAGGGCGCGGCAGATTACGTTTGACCTCGGAATCGATAGCCGACGTGTTCAAGGGGCTGAACCGGCTGCGGTTCTGTTAGCTGACGCGCTCTGAACGCCGCTGCGGCTTCCCTCAGTAAGAGGTCATCATTCGGCTGCAACGCCCTGGCTTTTGGGCGGATAGGCGAAAGCAACAGGCTCAAGAAACAGGCGGCAACCCCCTGGATCCGGAAGAGATCGCGTAACGCGCACGGGCCCCGACAGGACTGAATATGCACGGTGGACATTCTATGAAGCGTCAGCGCGGTCGCGGCCGCAAGCCAGGCGGCGGCGGTCATCACAATCATGGTGGCGGTGGCGGTGGCGGCGGTCATCACAATTCGCCCAACCGATCAATTGAAACCAACGGCCCGGAAGTCAAATTCCGCGGCACCGCCTCGCATATCTATGAGCGCTACCTGCAGCTTGCGCGCGACGCGGCGTCATCGGGCGACCGGGTTCTCAGCGAAAACTACATGCAACACGCGGATCACTATTTCCGTCTCGTGCGCTCCATGCAGCCAGCTGCGCCGCCGCCACAACAGCACAATGAACGTTTCGCTGGCGAAGGCGATTTCGAAGGCGACGAAGAGGGCGCGGTCGAAGTTGAGGGCGTTGAAGGCGCGGAGATCGCCAGCGAAGGCGATGAGCAACCCGACGCCGAGTTTCCGCAAAGCCAGCAGCCGCAGGGCGAGGGTGAAGGCCGTCGTCGGCGCGGTCGCCGCAATCGCTTCCGTGCGGATGGCGAACGCGAGGGCGGCGAAGGCGCCGCTGGCGGCCAAGAGCAGCGCGCTGAACGCCGCGAGCGTTCAGATGAGCCGCGCCGTGAGCGCCAGCCGCGTGGCGAGCAGAACGAGCAAAACAGCGGTCCGGAAGGCTTTTCGAACGGCCCCCGGCCCGCGTTCTTGCGCTCTAGCGAGTAATTAGCGCTTAGAGGTCGGCGGCCGCGGCGGGCCGGCGAGGCGACGCTCCAAATAGGTGCGCGCGTGCACTTCCACCTCAGCGAGGTGGTCTTCACCTGGATCACGGCCACGGAAGAAGTGGTCAGCGCCTTCAACCGGCGCCGCATCAACTTTGATGTTCTTCTGCGTACGAATGCGGCTGATGACGCGCTCCATATCGGGCGCGGTCGTGACGCTGTCGCGGGTGCCGTAGATGATGACGCCCGACGCCGGGCACGGGGCCAGGAACGAGAGGTCGTAGTGGTTGGCCGGCGGGGCCACAGCGATGAAGCCGTCGATCTCCGGGCGCCGCATCAGCAATTGCAGACCAATCCAGGCGCCAAAGGAATAGCCGCCAACCCAGCACTGTTCGGCGTTCGGGTTCATGCTCTGGAGGTAATCGAGGGCCGAAGCGGCGTCGGACAATTCGCCCATGCCGTTGTCGAACACGCCTTGCGAACGGCCGATGCCCCGAAAGTTGAAGCGCAGGACGCCAAAGCCCTTGTCGGCGAAGAGCTTGTAGAGCTGGACCGTCACCCGGTCCTGCATGGAGCCGCCGGCGCGCGGATGGCCGTGAAGGACGAGCGCGATCGGTGCGCCTTCCTTTGACGGTTCCTGATAGCGGCCCTCAACACGGCCCGCTGCACCCGGAAAAATCACTTCTGCCATTCATGCGACCCCAGCCGTGCGGAACAAAACGCCGGCAAATTCTTGACCAAAACACTCGGGTATCTTAGCTGAACACCAAGATATCCCGGCCCCGAAGGGGGCGGCTTCTAGCATGAAATTAGGGCCGTGCGAGCGCGCGGAAAAGGAACGTCATGCGTTTAACTTCGAAGGGCCGATATGCGGTTATGGCCATGGCCGATTTGGCGCTCCATGGCGGCGACGAACGGGCTGTGCCGCTGCAGGAGGTCGCGCGGCGTCAGGAGATTTCGCTGTCCTATCTGGAACAGCTCTTCGCCCGCATGCGGCGCGCCGGATTAGTCGCCGGTGTGCGCGGTCCTGGCGGCGGGTATCGCCTCGCGCGCGCCTCCGCGTCGATCACGATCGCGGACATCATCGCCTCGGTGAACGAACCCATCAAAGCGACACGCTGCGAGGAAGGCTCCGCGAAGAGTTGCATTGGACGCAGCGGCCGCTGCATTGCGCATGGGCTGTGGCAGGAGATGGGTGACCGCATCCATCTCTTCCTAACGTCCGTGTCGCTCGCTGATGTTTTGGAGCAGCGCTTCGACGGCCAAGTGCGGGTCGCGGCGGAATAGGTTTGATGACGAAGACGCCGATCTATTGCGATTACAACGCTGGAGCGCCGATCCGTGCGGAAGCGGCGGTGGCGATGTCGCGCGCGCTCGCGCTTGGCGGCAATCCATCGTCCGTGCACAGCTTTGGGCGGCAAATGCGTGCGGCGATTGAAGAGGCGCGCGAGCGCATCGCTGCTGGCGTCGGCGCATCGGCTGAGAATGTGGTTTTCACCTCAGGCGCCACCGAAGGATTGCATCTCGCTTTGGCTTCGGCGGGAGCGAATGCGCTGATCGTGTCCGCGGTCGAGCATGATGCGGTGTTTGAACAGGCTTCCCGCGCACTGAATGCTGAACGTGTCGCGCCGGTGGATGGCGACGGGCTCATTGAGATGAGCGCACTCGCGCAATTGCTTGCCGAGGCGCCGAAGCCGGCTCTGGTGGCGGTGCAGTTGGCCAACAACGAAACCGGCGTAATCCAGCCGATCGCAAAGATCGCGGCGCTCTGCCGTGAGCACGGCGCGCTGCTGCTTGTCGACGCGGCGCAAGCGTTCGGGCGCGTGCCCGTCGATATCGCCGACCTCGATGCGACATATCTCGTTGTCTCAAGCCACAAGCTCGGCGGTCCTTCGGGCGCGGGGGCGCTGGTCCTGGCGCCGGGCGCGCCATTTCGAACGACGCGGTTTGGCGGTGGCCAGGAGCGCGGGCGGCGACCGGGCACCGAGAATGGCGCCGCCTTGGTTGGGTTTGGCGCGGCGGTGGATTGGGCGCTGCGCGATCTGGAGGCGGAAGCAACGCGCGTGCGCGCTTTGCGTGATCGATTTGAATCTGAATTGCCGCACGACGCTGTCGTGTTCGGCAGTAGCGTCGCGCGTTTGCCTAACACCTCGAACTTTGCGCTGCTTGGTTTGAAGGCGGAAACGGCGGTAATCGCGCTCGACCTAGAGGGTGTCGCTGTGAGTTCGGGCGCAGCTTGCTCTTCGGGGAAAGTGCGGTCGAGCCGGGTTCTTGGCGCGATGGGTGTTGCGCCTGTGCTGGCGAGCGCGGCGCTGCGGGTCAGCTTTGGGCATGAGAGCAAGTCGAGCGACGTCGATGTGGTGTTGCATGCTCTGCACAACATTGCGGCGCGCCGTAAGCACGGAGCAGCCGCATGAGCACCGTGAAAGACACGATCGCCAAGGATACGGTCGCCGCGACGCGGGCGCTGGAAGCTGAAAAGTATAAGCACGGCTTTGTCACAGAGCTTGAGCAAGAATTGGCCCCCGCAGGGCTGAACGCCGACATCGTCCGCTACATCTCCGCCAAGAAGGGCGAGCCGGATTGGATGTTAGCCTGGCGGCTTGAAGCGTTTGAACGCTGGCTGACGCTGGATGAGCCAACTTGGGCGTTGGTTGAATACCCACCGATCGATTACCAGGCGGCGCGCTATTACGCGGCGCCGAAAGCGGGCTCGAAGTACAAGAGCCTTGAGGACGTCGATCCGGAGATCATCGAGACGTACAAGAAGCTTGGCATCCCGTTGCGCGAGGCGGAAGTGCTGCTCGGCGTGGAAGGCGCGCCGCGTGTGGCCGTGGACGCTGTGTTCGACAGCGTATCGGTCGTCACCACGTTCAAGGATGAATTGGCGAAGGCCGGGGTGATCTTCTGCCCGATGAGTGAGGCGGTGCGGGAGCATCCCGATCTGGTGCGCAAGTATCTCGGCAGCGTCGTTCCGACGTCCGACAATTTCTTCGCGACGTTGAACAGCGCTGTCTTTTCTGACGGCTCATTCGTCTACGTGCCGCCGGGCGTGCGCTGCCCGATGGAGCTCTCGACTTATTTCCGGATGAACGCCGAGGGCACTGGGCAGTTTGAGCGAACGCTGATTATTGCCGACGCCGGTTCTTACGTTTCGTACCTGGAGGGCTGCACCGCGCCGATGCGCGATGAGAACCAGCTGCATGCGGCAGTGGTTGAACTCGTCGCGTTGGATGATGCGGAGATCAAGTATTCCACCGTTCAGAATTGGTGGCCCGGCGATGCGGACGGTAAAGGCGGCATCTATAATTTCGTGACCAAGCGCGGTGATTGCCGGGGCAAGCGCTCAAAAATTTCCTGGACCCAGGTGGAGACGGGCTCGTCGATCACTTGGAAGTATCCCAGTTGCGTGCTGCGCGGCGACGACAGCACCGGCGAGTTCTACTCGATCGCGGTGACGAACGGGCGCCAGCAAGCCGACACTGGCACCAAGATGATCCACCTTGGGCGCAACACCCGCTCGCGGATTATCTCGAAGGGGATTTCCGCAGGCCGCTCGTCGAACGCATATCGTGGTTTGGTCTCGGCGCACGCCAAGGCGACCGGCGCGCGCAACTTCACCCAATGTGATTCACTGTTGATCGGCGATCAGTGTGCGGCGCACACGGTGCCGTACGTTGAGAGCCGCACGCCGGATGCTCAGCTTGAGCATGAAGCGACGACGACAAAGCTGTCCGACGACCAATTGTTCTATTTGCGCGCGCGCGGCATTCCGGAAGAGGAAGCGGTGGCGCTGTTGGTGAACGGATTCGTTCGTGAGGTACTGCAGAAGCTGCCGATGGAATTTGCGGTGGAAGCGCAGAAACTCTTGGAAGTCAGTCTTGAGGGGAGCGTCGGATGAGAAAGCTGCAGAGCGTGTGCGCGGCGATCGCGCTTGGACTGGTCGTGGCCGCCTGCGGGCAAAACCAACCCGCCGATCAAAGCGGAGATAGCGGCGCGCCCGTCACGTACGACGAAGCGCAAGACGAAGAACACACGCCGGTCGAACTGCCGCCGGTGGATGCGGCGTTGGTTGGTGCGCCGAATGCGTTGTTCACCGCTATCGAGCCGAGTGAAGTGGGCGTGCTTGCGGCGCCCACCGTGATGGAATCTCTCGACCCGCTGCTGGGGCCGGAAGTTACCGAAGGCTCGACCGTTTATCTCACGGTGCGCGAAGAGGGAGACAACGTCATCGCCGACATTGTGCGCTCTGGCATGGCCGACGACGCGGTGTCTGCGGGACACGTGCGCATCGAGTTTCGCCGCGAAGCCGACGGTTGGTATCCGACCAACGCCTATCGGCGCTTGCAGTGCGCGCGCGGCGCCGGCCCGGGTGAATGGACCACGGGGCTTTGCCCATGAGCGCTGAGTATTGGTTCGCGCGGCGTTTCCCGGTCAGTGATGCGCGCAAGTCTCTTGCGCCTGTGGATTGGAAGGGATTTGCCGTCGCTGGGATATTCGGTGCGGCGCTGCTGATTGGAGCCGTGGCGTGCGCATGGATGGTGGCACAGGGCTACTTAGCGCAGGGCTTAGTGGTGTTTGGCGCTGCGGCGCTGATTGGCGGCGGCTGGTTCATCACCGTGGCTTCGGCGAAGGCGGACCACGCACGCACTGTTGAAGATGATAAAAGGACGCCGGGTGTTTGAGATAAAGCAACTCCACGTTCGCGTCGGTGATGCGGAGATTATTCGCGGCTTGGATTTGCGCGTCCCAGCCGGCGAGACGCACGCCATTATGGGACCGAACGGCGCCGGCAAATCCACGCTCGCTTACGCGTTGAGTGGGCGCGACGGCTACGAAGTGACAGGCGGTGAAGCCACTCTGGCGGGCGTCGATCTACTTGCCCTCGAGCCAGAGGAGCGTGCGGCCGCCGGCTTGTTCTTGTCGTTTCAATACCCGGTGGAGATTCCCGGCTTGTCGGCCATCGCGTTTTTGAAAGCCGCGCTGAACGCGCAGCGTAAAGCCCGTGGGTTTGAGCCGTTGCCCGCGCCGGAGATGCTGAAGTTGCTCCGTGAAAAGGCGGCGGCGCTCAAGATCGACATGGAGATGTTGAAGCGACCGCTGAATGTCGGTTTCTCGGGCGGTGAGAAGAAGCGATTTGAAGCTTTGCAGATGGCGGTGCTGCAGCCGCGCTTTGCAATTCTCGACGAGACGGACTCTGGGCTCGACATCGATGCGCTGCGGATCGTGGCCGAGAACGTCAACGGATTGCGCGGTCCCGACCGTGGTCTCTTGGTGATCACGCATTATCAGCGGCTGCTGGACTACATTAAACCCGACCGCGTGCACATTCTGGCCAAAGGCCGGATCGTCGCCAGCGGCGGCCCGGACCTCGCGCTTGAGCTTGAGCGTGAAGGCTACGAGAAATTTCTGAGGGCGGCGTGAGCGCTGCTTCGAACCTCCCAACACGCCGGGATGAAGCCTGGCGTTGGTCTGACCTTCGCGCCGCGGTCGGCGCGGTTGGCGCGAGCGCTGATGCGCCGCTCGGCGACGGGCATGTTGTGGAGCGGTTGTACAAGGGCGCAGCAGCGGCACCGCCCGCACGGGCCGTCGTGGCGGGGAGCCGAGAAACTATTGCGGAGGACCTCGACTGGTCCTCTGGATTTGCCTGGACGGGTGGCACGCTCGTGCTGGAGCCCGGCGCAGAGGTGACGCGCATCATTCGCCAGCGCGGCGGCGCGAACGGTGTCGGCGTGTCTTTCAATCGAGTCGTCGTGGGCGCCGGCGCGCGCTTTAGCCAGTTCATCATTGCCGAAGGCGCAAAGCTGGCGCGCATCGAAACGCATGTCGCCATTGAAGGCGAGGGCGCCGAAGTCACTCTGAACGGTGCTTATCTGGCTGACGCAGGCATGCACGCCGATTTGACCTCAGTCATCCATCATAAGACGGCAAGCGCGGCGACACGACAGCTGATCAAGGGCGTTGCGCGTAAGGGCGGCCGAGGCGTCTTTCAAGGCAAGATCGTGGTCGACCGCGCCGCGCAGCTCACGGACGCGCGCCAATATCATCATGGCATGCTGCTGGAGGCTGGCGCCGAGATATTCGCTAAGCCGGAACTGATGATCTTCGCGGACGACGTTCAATGCGCGCACGGAAACACGGCTGGCGGAATTGACGCCGCCGCACTGTTCTACATGCGCTCGCGCGGCATCCCGGAAGCGTTTGCCCGCGCCATGCTAATCGAGAGTTTTCTGACGGAAGCTATTCCCGAGGACGTCTCTGAACCAATGCACGAGCAGCTGATCGAGCAGATCCGCGCCTGGCTCGGAGGCGCACAATGAATGCGCCTTTGAAGCCGCCGTTTAGCCCCGATGCGATCCGGGGCGATTTTCCGATACTTGCGCGTCAAGTCGGCGACCGCCCGCTGGTCTATTTTGATAGCGCTGCAAGCGCACAGAAGCCGGAGGCCGTGATCATGGCGATGGCGGCGGCCATGCGCGGCAGCTACGCCAACGTGCACCGCGGCTTGCACACGCTGGCGAACGAAACGACTGAAGCGTTCGAAGCGGCGCGGCAGACCGTGGCTCGTTTCCTCGGCGCGCCAACGCCAGAGAGCATCGTGTTCACCAAAGGCGGCACCCACGCCATCAACATCGTGGCCGCCGGACTCTCCGTAGAGCCGGGTGACGAGATTGTGCTCTCTGTCATGGAGCACCATTCGAATATTGTGCCCTGGCATATGCTGCGTGAGCGCAAAGGCGCAGTGTTGAAGTGGCTGGATATTGATGATGACGGGCGCATCGATCTGGACGCGCTCGAAGCGCTGATCACACCGCGCACGAAAATCGCCGCGATCACGCATATGTCGAATGTATTGGGCGCCAAGACGGCGGCAGCCGAGATCATTCGCATTGCCCACGCCAAGGGCGTCCCTGTGTTGCTCGACGGTTGTCAGGCGGCTGTCCACACAAAGGTCGATGTCGCGGCGCTGGACGTCGATTTCTACGCGATGACGGGTCACAAGCTTTATGGCCCGACTGGCATCGGCGTGTTGTACGGCAAACGCGATTTGCTTGCTGCGATGCCGCCATTCGAGGGTGGCGGTGAGATGATCGACATCGTCGAGCGTGAGCGCGTTACCTACAACGAGCCGCCGCACAGGTTTGAAGCTGGCACGCCGCCGATCGTTGAAGCGATCGGTTTGAAGGCCGCGATCGACTGGCTGGAAAGCCAAGATCGCGCCGCCATTGAACGGCATGAAGCGGCGCTGCGTGACTACGCCATGAATGCGCTGGGCGCTCTGAATTGGGTGTCGCTCTACGGCCGCGCGCCGGACAAGGGCGCCATCGTCGCGTTCAACGTCGAGGGCGCGCATCCCCACGACGTCGCCCAAATTCTGGACCGCCAAGGCGTTGCCGTTCGCGCGGGCCACCATTGCGCCCAGCCGCTGATGAGGCGCCTTGGCGTCACCGCGACGGCGCGCGCCAGCTTTGGATGCTACAATCGCCTGGAAGAAATCGACGTGTTCATTGAAGCCTTACACAAGACCCGGAAGTTGTTGAGTTGAACGAGATGGACGGCGCTGTCACCAATCCTCCCTCGGCCCTGCCGCAAGCGGAGCTGGACCGCATCACGGACGATCTCGTGATGCAGTTCAAAACCGTGTTCGATCCAGAGATCCCGGTTGATATCTACGAGTTAGGGCTCATCTACAAAGTCGACATCAACGACGAAGGGTTCGTCGATATCGAGATGACGCTGACGGCGCCTGGGTGCCCGGTCGCGGGTGAAATGCCGGGCTGGGTTGAGGACGCGGCGCGAAAGGTGCGCGGCGTCACTGGCGCCAAGGTCAATCTCGTGTTCGAACCTCCATGGACGACGGCGCGGATGAGCGATGAAGCCAAACTCGAACTGAACATGTTGTGACGCTATGAGCCGCAGACCACGCCCGAAGATTGTGACGCTGAGCGAGACTGCCGCCGCGCGCGTTCAGGAAATCATAGCCAAAGGCGAGAAGCCTTACCTGCGCGTCGGTGTCGTGAACGGCGGCTGCGCCGGCATGGAGTACGTTCTGGAGTACGCCGCCGAAGCCGAGCCGTTCGACGAATTGGTCGAAGACAAGGGCGTCCAGATCCTGGTGAAGGCGGACGCTGTCATGTTCTTGCTTGGCTCAGTCATCGACTACGAGACGACGCGCCTTGCCTCGAAGTTTGTGTTCCGCAATCCAAACCAGACCGACGCTTGCGGCTGCGGCGAGAGCGTGACCATTGAGCCCGCGAAGATCGAAAGCTAAGCGCCTTTGAAGTTGGCGGGGCGCTTCTGGAAGAACGCTTGCACGCCTTCACGGAAGTCTTCACTGCGCCCAGCATCGCGCTGCATGCGCCGTTCAGCCAGCAATTGCTCTTCCCAACTATTATCGAGCGACGCCCAGGCGAGCCGGCGGATCATGCCGAGCGACTTCGGGCCGGCTGCTAGTTCAGCAGCTAAGGCTTTCGCTGTACTGAGCAATTCGCTGTCGGGCACGCAGCGATTTATGAGGCCCCAGTCTAGCGCCGTCTTTGCCGGGATCTTCTCGCCGAGCAGCATCATCTCCATTGCGCGCGCGCGCCCAATCATGCGGGGCAGGTGATAGGTCGCGCTGCCATCCGGGACGAGCCCGATGCGTCGAAACGCTTGCAGGAAGTACGCGCTCTCGGACGCAACGATGAGGTCGCCAAGCAGCGCGAACGAACAGCCAATGCCGGCGGCGACGCCATTCACGGCTGTGACGTACGGGATCGGCAGGTCCCGAAGCATGGTCACGAAGGGATTGAACGTTGCCTCCAGGCGCCCGCCAAGATCGGGTTGGCCGTCGGCATCTGTGGGCGGTGCGCCGCCGGCCAAGTTGGCGCCGGAGGAGAAGCCGCGACCTTCGCCGGTGAGAACAACGCACCGCGCTTCGCCCACGGCGCGCTGAAACAGCACCGTAAGCTCGTTGGTCATGTCGACAGAAATCGCGTTGAGGGTGGCGGGATCGTTGAGCGTGATCAGCGCCACGCCGCCATCCACCTCGTATTTCGCCTTTTCCATCTGCGTTGCTTCCTTTGTTGCAGAGAGCCTAGCAGAGGTGTCGGTCCGGGAAAGTTGCCGGAACGGAAGCGCTACGCCACGTAAAGGACAGGCGTTGCGTCGGTGGTCACTTGGTTACGGCCGTTGCGCTTGGAGGCGTAGAGGCAGGCGTCCGCGCGTTCGACCAAACCTTGAACGGTGTCGCCGGGCTGGAGGCGGGCGACGCCGATCGAAACCGTAACCTGGCCAAGGTCTTCGTTCGTGGAGCGACGGCGCAGGCGCTTGGCCTGGATTGCGGCGCGCAGAGCTTCGGCGGTTTGCGCTGCGAGGCGGGCGGCGACGCGCGGCATGATCACTGCGAACTCTTCACCGCCGTAACGCGCCACCAGGAAATCGGGGCGGGCATGGGCCTGCAGCGCGCTGGCCAGGAACCGCAGTATCTGATCGCCGGTGTGATGGCCCCACGTGTCGTTGAAGCGCTTGAAGTGATCGATGTCGCACAGGAGCAGGCAAAGCTCGCTGCGTTGGGCCTTGGCTTCCTCCAGACGCATGCGCAGCGTCTCGTCGAACATGCGGCGATTGGAGAGGCCGGTGAGGCTGTCGGTCAATGACTCCAGTCGGACGGATTCCAGGCTCGTGCGCAGGGTGTCGATTTCGCGCGTCGAACGCTGGAGCTGCTGGTTTAGTTGCTGATTGTGGGTCGCCATGTCGAGGGTGGCCGCGGCTAGGCTTTGCACCACTTGACGAATTTGATCTGGTGCGAGGCTGCGGCTGAGATCCGTCGCGGCCGACTCAAGCGTGCGCCCGTAATCGCCGCTCTTTTCCTCGGTTTGTTTTAAGAAGGAAACGACTTGCCCGAGGTCGCGTGCAATCTGTTCGCCGGCGAGCATGATCTGGGCGGACGCCCCGAGGCCGGTGAAAAAGCGCTCGTGCAGCGTCGCTGAAACTTGCGGCGTAAAGCTCTCTCCAGAAGCGATCGCGGCATCAACTGCTTCGCGCAGGCTTTGGTTGCGATTGAGCCGATAGGACAGCCAAACCTCATAATTCGCGCTGGTGGGCGGCACCCCGTGCAGGCGCATGAGATCCAACGTTTCCTGAGCGACAGCTTCGCCGCCCGGTCCCTGCAGAAGCAAATCTTGATCGTTCACGCAGCCTGATTCCGTATTTTGTGCGGTCTCAGGCCGACGCTACGAGCCAGGGTATGGACGAGTGGTAAACGGGCGCCCGAAGCTGGCAAAGATTTTTGGTAATTGCCCTTACGCACGGGAGGGGCGTTATGTTGTCCAAAAGGCCAGGGAGGCACAGCCATGAACAAGCCGGTTGAACCCGCGATCGAGGAAACCAAGGCGCGTATGCAGGCGATCCTCGAACTGCAGAAGCGGGCCAACATCGCCAAGGGCCCGCCAGACGCGCGCACCCGGAAGGACCGGCTCACCCGCTGCATCGACCTTCTCTTGGCCCATCAGACGGAGTTCGTAGAAGCGCTCGACGCCGATTTCGGCGCCCGCTCGCGCGAGATGTCGATGCTGACCGACGTCGTGGGGGCCATCAATCCGTTGAAGGCCGCGCGGTCGCAGCTCGAAAACTGGATGAAGCCGCAGAAGCGCAAAGTGACGCCGGCGCCGTTGGCGTTGTTCGGCGCGCGGGCGGAAGTCCGTTACCAGCCGAAGGGTGTTGTCGGGATCATCTCGCCCTGGAATTTTCCGGTGCAGCTTTCGTTCGACGCGATCGCGGGCGCGTTCGCCGCCGGCAACCGCATCATGTTGAAGCCGTCCGAGTTCACGCCGGTGACCTCCGAACTCATGGCGCGCACGCTCGACCTCTATTTCGATGAAGATGAGATCGCGGTGATCGAAGGCGGCGCCGAGATTGGCGCGGCGTTTGCCGGTTTGCCGTTTGATCATCTGATCTTTACTGGCGCGACGTCCGTGGCGCGTCACGTGATGGCCGCCGCCGCGCAGAACTTGACACCGGTGACGCTTGAGCTTGGCGGCAAGTCGCCCGTCGTGATCGGGCGCAGCGCCGACTTGGAGAAAACCGCCGCACGCGTGATGAATGGCAAGACCATGAACGCCGGCCAGATCTGTCTTGCGCCAGATTATGTGTTGGCGCCGCGTGAGAGCGTGGATGGCTTTGTCAGCGCGGCGAAGGCGTCGGTGGCGAAGATGTACCCAACGATCAAAGACAATGGCGATTACACCGCCATGATCAATCAACGCCACTATGACCGCGTGCGCGGTTTGATCGCCGACGCCAAGGCGAAGGGTGCACAGATCGTTGAGATCAATCCCGCGGGCGAAGATTTCACCCAGCAAGAACACCGCAAAATTCCGCCGACGCTGATCCTCGGCGCGACCAAAGACATGACGGTAATGCAGGAAGAGATCTTCGGACCGGTTCTGCCTATCCGCACGTACTCCGGGCTTGATGAAGCGGTCGCCGAAGTGAACGCCGGGCCACGCCCATTGGCGCTTTATTATTTCGGCGATGACAGCGGCGAGAGTGAAACGCTGATGGCGCGCACGCACTCGGGCGGCGTCACCATCAATGACGTGATCTTCCACGTGACGCAGGACGATTTGCCGTTTGGCGGCGTTGGTCCATCAGGGATGGGCGCCTACCATGGCCATCGCGGCTTTCTGGAGTTCAGCCACGAGAAGGCGGTGTATCGCCAGATCAGCGGCGAGCTGCTGGCGATCATGCGCCCGCCTTACGGCGAAGCGTTCAAGAAGCAAATCAATGCGCGGCTGAAGCCTTAGGGCTTCTTCGGACGCAGGAAGGCCGGCGCGTTGTCGCCGAAGCCTTGCACGCCCGGGCCGTCGTCATTGTCGCGGCGCGGGCGGCGTTCTTCGTTGCGGCGTGGCGCATCGTTGCGGCGCGGTTTGCGTTCTTCGCGTGCCGGCGCTTCCGATTGCGCCACTGGTTCAGTTGAAGCCGTCGGGCGCGCTTCATCGCGCTTCACGTACTTCTGCTTCTTTTCGGACAGACGCTTGCTGTGCTCTTTCTTGAGCTCTTCGGCGCGGCGGCCACGACCGCCGCTGTCACGTGGATCGCCGATCGCCGCTTCCGGCAAACCTTCGATCTCGGCTTTCTCGATCGGCTTGCCGGTCAGCTTTTCGATCGCATCGAGGCTCTTTTTGTCCTGCGGACCAACAAGGGTGAATGAAGCTCCAAGACGGCCGGCGCGGCCCGTGCGGCCGATGCGGTGAACGTAATCGTCCGGCGTGCGCGGCGGCTCGTAATTGAAGACATGGCTCACGTCCGGCACGTCAAGGCCGCGCGCGGCGACATCGGACGCGACCAGGATTTTCAGATCACCAGCTCGGAAACGATCTAGCGTTTTGGTGCGCTGTGACTGATCGAGATCGCCGTGGATCGGCGCCGCATCATAGCCATGACGCTTCAGCGAGAGCGCCACAACGTCGACGTCAGTCTTGCGGTTACAGAACACGATGCCGTTTTTAACGTCGCTGGCATTGATCGTCGCGCGCAATGCCGCACGCCGCGTGCGCGGATCGCCGCCCGGCAGCATGACAACACGCTGCGTGATCGTGCTGGCTGTCGTGGCTGGCTTTGAGACTTCGACGCGCAACGGATTGGAGAGAAACTGATCCGTCAGGCGCGTGATCTCCGGCGCCATGGTGGCGGAGAAGAACAACGTCTGGCGCGTGAATGGCGTCAGTTTGAAGATGCGTTCGATGTCGGGAATGAAGCCCATGTCGAGCATGCGGTCGGCTTCGTCGACGACCATGACTTGCACGCCGGTGAGCAACAGCTTGCCGCGCTCGAAGTGATCGAGCAGGCGGCCGGGCGTCGCGATCAGCACGTCGACGCCGCGCGCGAGCAGCGCGTCTTGGTCACCGAATGAGACGCCGCCGATAAGCAGCGCTTTGGTGAGCTTTTGATACTTGCCGTATTTGTCGAAGCCTTCGGCGACTTGAGCGGCGAGTTCGCGGGTTGGTTCGAGGATCAGCGTGCGCGGCATGCGCGCGCGAGCGCGGCCGGCGGCGAGGATATCGATCATCGGCAGCGTGAAGGCGGCGGTCTTGCCGGTGCCGGTTTGCGCGATGCCGAGGATGTCTCGGCCTTTCAGCACTTCGGGGATCGCCTGCGCTTGGATCGGCGTCGGCGTGTTGTAGCCGCCTTCTTTCACCGCGCGGAGCGTCGGTTCGGAGAGGCCGAGATCGTCGAAGGTGGTTTGGGGTTGGGCTTCAGGTGCGCCCTCGGGCGCAGAATTTTCGGAGGACATTCAATCTCACTTGGGGCCGGGTTCTCGCGTGAAGCGCGAGCGGCCGCTTGGTTGGCGCTTTTCGCCAGCGTCTCCGGATTGAGGTGAGCGGGCGTCCAGCAGGGGCGAGCACGCCCCAGGGCGCGCACAACGGACAGCGCGGAAATGGGCGCATTGTGCGCAAAAGTCAATGAACGACGTCCGAGGCGGACGTTTTAGTCGGGCTAGAGCGCCTGCTCTAGCGCCGCAACGACCTCGGCTACCGATCCCACAACCGTCTCGGTCGCGGCGATGCCGCGGAAGAGGATAATGGTCTTGCCGTGGCTATCGCGAACGGCGGCCACTTCGAGTGGATTAATGTGCACTTCGAGACGAGGATCGGCGGCGGAGCTGAATTTAACAAACCTGGGCATTCACCGCTTCCTCGCCGAACTTGCTCGGCTGCGCCGTTATGCGCCCAGTCGTAGCCGAATGCATGCTTAAAGCTCCTCGGTTCGGCGCCCTCGAGAAATATCCGACAGCACGCGCGAAGCATGCTAAAGTTCTCAAATCAGCAAAAAGAGCCACGGCTTCAGTCCGCCCGCGATGGGCGGGCCATTTCGGCGTGCGCGCTGTTCTGTATGGGATAAATCATGCCAATTCCGGGTGAGATGTTGAAGCGCGGCTGGGGTGTGGTGCGGCTGCATCCATGGCATCTCGCAGGCATATTTAGCACAAGCGCCGATGCGGAGAATTTGGCGCTCTCGCTGGGGCCTGCCTACACAGTGAAATACGGCGAACACACGCCCGGTTCATCCGACTTTAGTTTTTTCAATTCACCCAACGCAACGAGCGATTGAGGAGCACTATATGCCGTTCATTGTGAATTCATCACCTGGCGCGGGATTGCGTTTCGAACCCAGCGCCACCTTTCCCGACGCAAAGGCCGCGCTTGGCTGGGCGGTCGGATTGGAGCGGCGCGGCATGCGTCTTGTGCGCATCCGTGACACGCGCTCCGGCGCCATCTTCGACGAACGTGGCCTTCGCGATGAGATCAAGCGCAGTCAGGAGACAGCATGAGCAGGGTTCATTTGCTACAGATGTCGACCACCGCTGACCGTGCATGGATGGCGGAAGTGGCTGAAGTGTTTGGCACAGGCAATGCCGGCCTGGCCCGCTTTGATGGGCGCGCCATGGGAGCGCGCGGCTCCAAGCTCCGCGGCCTCTACGACGCCTACATCGCCGCGCGGGATGTGTACGAAGCGAACTGAGTAAGCGGGCGTTTGGTGTGAATACCCGGCGCGAGCACGCCCCAGGGCGCCTACAACGGACCGCCTGAGACTCAATGTAACGCGGGCGTGGACTGGCTATAGTAGCGATCCCGATCTGGCTTCCAGAACACGAAGCGTCCTGATGCGAGTTCGAAAAGTGGCGCCAGGCCCGCCTTTTCAAGCGCGCTGACTACTGCGCTTTCGTCATCAACTTCTGGGATTGGAACCTCTGCGAGCCGCCGGATCACGTCGCCGTAGTGTCTCTCCGTGTTATCGCGAGCCTGATCGAGTGTCAGCGATTGACCGGCCGAGTGAGTGTGGATGTCATGATCTAGGGCGAAGGTCTTGATGCGCCATACGCCGCCTGAACCGAGCCACCATTGCACCGTATCGGGCACGTCGGTTTCTGTGGCGGGGCTTTCAACGTTGCGAAGGTAGCTACTTCGCACCGACAGGATTGCTACGAACAATGTCCCGTTCATGGGCTTAGACGTCCACGTCCTCCACGAACTTCGCGTTCGCTTGGATGTAGTCGAAGCGCTTCTCCGCCTTCTTGCCCATCAGCGTCTCGATCAGCACTTCGAAGTCTGGCGCGCCGCTTTCATCCAGCACCACGCGCGCGAGCGTGCGGGTGGCTGGGTTCATCGTCGTGTCCTTCAAATCGGCTGGCATCATTTCGCCGAGGCCTTTGAAGCGTGAGATGTCGGTCTTGCGGCCTTTGAATTCGCCGTTGAGCAGCGCTTCTTTGTGCGCGTCGTCGCGGGCGTAGATGCTCTCTTTGCCGGCGGTGATGCGATAGAGCGGCGGCATCGCCAGGAAGAGGCGGCCAGCGCGGATGAGCGCTGGCATCTGTTTGTGGAAGTAGGTGATCAACAGTGATGCGATGTGAGCGCCGTCGACGTCGGCGTCGGTCATGATGATCACGCGCTCATAGCGCAAATCATCGAGTTTGAACTTGGGCCCCATTTGCACGCCGAGTGCGAGCGCGAGATCGGCAAGCTCTTGGTTGCCGCTCATCTTCTCGGCGCCGGCGCTGGCGACGTTCAGAATCTTACCGCGCAGCGGCAGGATGGCTTGCGTCTCGCGCGAACGCGCCTGTTTGGCCGAGCCGCCCGCGGAGTCACCTTCGACCAAGAAGATTTCGGTGTCCTTCTCGCCGGCGCGCGAGCAATCGGCGAGCTTGCCTGGGAGACGCAGTTTGCGCGTCGCGGTTTGGCGGGAGACTTCCTTCTCCTTGCGCCGCCGCATGCGATCTTCGGCTTGCTGAATGCACCATTCGAGCAGGCGATTGGCTTCTTGGGTGTTTGCTGCGAGCCAGTGATCGAACGGGTCGCGCACCGCGCCTTCGACGATCTTGGCCGCTTCCGTGGAAACGAGACGTCCCTTGGTTTGGCCTTCGAATTGCGGCTCACGGATGAAAACGGAGACGAGGCCCGCGCCCGTGTTCATCACGTCTTCCTGTGTGATGACGGACGCCTTCTTGTTGTTGCGCAGTTCAGCATACGCGCGCAGGCCCTTGGCGATGGCGGCGCGGAAGCCGGCTTCGTGGAAGCCGCCATCTGGCGTGTAGACGGTGTTGCAATACGAGCGGAGGAAGCCGTCGGCTTCGCCGAAGCCGTCGCTCACCCAAGTGATCGCCCATTCGACGCGGCCATGCGGGCCGTCTTTCTCGGTTTTGCCCGAGAACGGCTCAGCGACGACAGCGCGTTTCGACTTTGTGAGTTCGCCAAGGAAGTCGGCGAGGCCGTTCGGGAAGTGGAGGATCGCCTCCGCGGGCGTGTCGTCCTTGATCAGCTCCGGTGCGCACTTCCAGCGGATTTGCGTTCCGCGTTGCAGATACGCTTTCGAGCGCGCCATTTGGAAGAGGCGCGCCGGCTTGAAGGCTGCGCCTTTGCCGAAAATTTCCGCATCGGGATGGAAGCGCACGGTGGTGCCGCGACGGTTGTGTGCGGGGCCGACTTCGACAAGCTTCGACGTCGGCGTGCCGCGTGAAAAGGTCTGGCGATAGAGTTTGCGATCGCGCGCGACTTCGACTTCGACCTTGTCGGAGAGAGCGTTGACAACGGAGACACCGACGCCGTGCAGGCCGCCTGACGTGTGATAGACCTTGCCCGAGAACTTTCCGCCTGCGTGCAGCACGGTCATGATGATTTCGAGCGCGGACTTTTTCGGAAACTTCGGGTGCGGATCAACGGGCATACCGCGACCGTTGTCGGTTACGCGCAGCGCGCCGTCCGCTTCGAGTTCCACCTCGATGCGATCAGCAAAGCCCGCGACCGCTTCGTCCATCGAGTTATCAAGCACTTCGGCGAAAAGGTGGTGCAGCGCGCGCTCATCGACGCCGCCAATATACATGCCAGGTCGTTTCCGAACCGGTTCGAGTCCTTCGAGGACTTCGATGTCTTTGGCGGTGTAGCCATCCTTCGCAGCTGGCGGCGGCGGATCGCTCTCGCCGAACAGGCCGTCATCCCAGAGGTTTTCGTCGCCATCTTTGGGCATCGGAGATTTCTTCTGCGTTTGCGCCATGGACGTCCCTTAAGGCGCTTTGCTTGGTTTCAGCAATGGGGCGCGTGCGCCTGACACGGAACAAGGCTTCGGGTATCCGTTGAGTAAATGCGCCATGCACGAGAATTTAAGTGTCATCGGCGCCACGGCTGGCGCCGCTTGCCCGGCAAATCGCAGCTGACGACGAAACATCATCCGCTCCTACCAGTTCGCCCCCCGTCACAGGGCCTTTCGGGGGCCACTCACAGAATTTGAGGAGCAATGAGTATGAAGAAGTTTGCAATGATGGCGGCGGTTGCCGCCACCGCACTGATGGCGATGCCGGCTGCGGCGAACGCGCAATGGTACGCTGGCGCGGGCTACACCAATTTCGAATACGACGGCGGCGAAGTCGACGCCGTGACGGCGCGCCTCGGTTACAAGTTGTCGCCGAATTTCGCCATTGAGGGTGAGGCGTCGACCGACCTCGACGACGGCACGGTGGAACTCAACCACAATGCTGGTCTGTACGGCGTCGCCATTCTGCCGGTGACGTCGAACATCGATCTGCACGGTCGCCTTGGCTACCAGACCAGCGAAGTCGGCACGCCGCTTGGTGAATTTACCGATGACGGTATCGGCTACGGCGTTGGCGCAACGGTTCGCCTCACGCCAGGTTTCGGCGTGCGCGCCGACTACACGCGCCTTGAAGGCGACGAAGGCGAGGCTGACGCAATGTCAATTGGCGGCGTCGTGAACTTCTAAGCCAACGATCGCAGAATGCGAACCGGCGGGCCAGGGCGCATGCTCTGGCCCGCTTGCTTTGCGCGCCAACGGTTCCATAAAATCCGGCGGGACAGAATGGAGTTCAGGCAATGCGAGGAATGATTGCGACGGCCGTGGCGTGGGCGCTGGTGACGGGTGTGGCCTTGGCGCAGGATGCGGCGTCCACTGTGCCGCCCTCAAGCTGCGGCGCATTCACTCCGGCGCCGGAGGCGCCAGATGCGGCCAGCGCGACGCCTGACCAAATGCGCTCTGCAGTGCAAGGCTTCGAAGCATGGCGTGTGCAAACCCAGGTCGTGCTTGATTGCCGCCGAGCAGAAGTTGACCTCTTGAACGCGCAGGCGGACGCGCGGTCAGCCGAGTATCGCGCGGCGCAAGCCGACAATGCTGCGCGCACCGCTGCTTTCCAAGCTCAGCTGGACGCGTTTCAAGCGCGCCGCCGCCGCTAAAACAAATGGGGCCGGTGATCGCTCCCCGGCCCCACGCGTTGCACTGCAAATCGGGTATTACGACTTGTAGTACATGTCGAATTCGACCGGGTGCGGGTGCGTTTCGAACCGGTCGAGTTCTTCCTTCTTGAGCTCGATGTAAGCGTCGATCACGTCGTCGCTCATGACGCCGCCCTTCAGCAGGAAGTCGCGATCGCGATCGAGCGCGGTGAGCGCTTCGCGCAGCGAACCGGCGACGGTCGGCACGTCCTTCAGTTCTTCCGGCGGCAGATCATATAGGTTCTTATCCAGCGGCTCGCCCGGATGAATCTTCTTCTCGATGCCGTCGAGACCAGCCATCAGCAGCGCCGTGTACGTGAGGTACATGTTGCCCGCCGGATCAGGGAATCGAACTTCTACGCGCTTGGCTTTGGCACCGGTGCCGTGCGGAATACGGCACGACGCTGAACGGTTGCGCGCGGAGTAGGCGAGCAGGACCGGGGCTTCGTAGCCAGGCACGAGACGCTTGTAAGAGTTGGTCGTCGAGTTCGCGAACGCGTTGATCGCCTTCGCGTGCTTGATCACGCCGCCGATGTAATAGAGGCAATTTTCGCTGAGATCGGCGTAGCGATCGCCGGCGAACGTGTTGTTGCTGCCCTTCCAGATCGACATGTGCACATGCATGCCCGAGCCGTTGTCCTTGAAGTAAGGCTTCGGCATGAACGTCGCGGACTTGCCGTACGATGCGGCTACTTGGTGGATAATGTACTTATACAAGTTCATGTTGTCGGCCATCGTCGTCAGCGTGTTGAACTTGAGGCCAAGTTCGTGCTGCGCGGGCGCAACTTCGTGGTGATGCTTTTCCGGGTTCAGACCAAGCTGGCCCATGATCTCCAGCATCTCGCCACGCATATCTTGCAGCGAGTCGATCGGCGGCACCGGGAAGTAGCCGCCCTTCGGGCCCGGACGGAAACCGCTATTGCCGCCTTCGTACGGACGGTTCGAGTTGAACGGCAGTTCGGTGGAGTCGAACGAGTAGCCAGTGTTGTGCGGATCGGTTGACCAACGCACATCGTCGAACACGAAGAACTCAGCTTCTGGGCCAAAGTACGCGACGTCGCCCGCGCCGGACGACTTCACATAGGCTTCGGCCTTCTTCGCGATCGAACGCGGACAACGCGAGTAGGGCTGCAGCGTGCCTGGCTCGAGAATGTCGCAGAACAGCGCGAGCGTCGTCTGCTGATAGAACGGGTCGATGTGGGCGCCCTTGGGGTCAGGGCGCATGACCATGTCGGACTCGTTGATCGCCTTCCAACCAGCGATGGACGACCCGTCGAACATCGTGCCTTCGGTGAAGATGTCTTTGTCGATCATCGACACGTCGAACGTGACGTGTTGCATCTTGCCGCGCAGGTCGTTGAAGCGAAGGTCGACGTACTGGACTTCTTTGTCCTTAATCAGTTTCAGAACTTCGTCTGACATCGGAAACTCCCCCGAGGATTATGGTTGCTCGTCACGGCGCCGCGCCCGGCTCGGTTCCGGCGCGGCGCGAGAATCACATGCAGTGTTCGGATCAGACTGCCGCTGCGCCGGTTTCGCCAGTGCGGATGCGCACGACATTCTGGACATCGATCACGAAGATCTTGCCGTCGCCGATTTTGCCGGTTTTGGCGGCCTTTTGGATGGCCTCTAAGGCGGCTTCGACCTGCTCGTCGCCGACCACGACTTCAACCTTCAGTTTGGGGAGGAAGTCGACGACGTATTCGGCGCCGCGATAGAGTTCGGTGTGACCCTTTTGACGGCCAAAGCCCTTGGCTTCGACGACGGTCATGCCCTGGAGGCCGATCTCTTGGAGCGCCTCCTTCACATCATCCAGTTTGAACGGCTTGATGATGGCTTCAATCTTCTTCATCGGACGCCCCTTTTGGCGCGCGACCCCGCGCTTTGGCGCTCTCTTGGGCCGTCGCGCGCGAGTCGGGAAGCATTGCGGCTGCGCGCGCCGCCCGGTCGTTAACGGGCGCCGCTTTCCTAGGCGCCGGGCGCCTAATCTACGGGCTGGCTCAAGCCCCATCGAACGCTAAGCTCAACGAATGGTGCGATTGTTTCTAATTCGGCACGGCCAGCCATCGCAGGTATGGGGCGGAACCGACCCTGATCCCGGACTTTCGGAAATCGGACTTGAGCAAGCCGAACGGGCGGCAGTTGACCTGGCAAAGCGGGGCCTACTCGGCGTGGTTACGTCGCCCATGCGCCGGTGCCAGGAAACGGCGGCGCCGTTCGCTAAGTTCACCGGACAGCCGGCCTTGATTGAGCCACGCGTGAGTGAAGTGGTCAGTGAGCCTGGCGTCGTCGATCGCGGGGCTTGGCTGCAAGCGCGGTTTCCTTGGCGCGATCCGAACGCTTCGATGACGTGGGCGAGCTTGGAACCCGAGCTTCATCAATGGCGCCGTCAGATGTTGGATTGCGTGCTGGCGCTTCAGAGCGATACGGCGGTGTTCAGCCATTTCATCGCGATCAACGTAATGGTCGGCGCGGCGCTCCAGCGCGAAGAGACGATCGTGTGCCGTCCAGATCACGCGTCCATCACCGAACTCCGGATCAATGACGGTGAGCTCAAGCTTGTCGCCGCCGGTGTGACGATGCAGGTCGACGACGTGCGATGAGCCACGAGATCATCACCGTCGAACAGATGCGCGCGATCGATGAGGCATGCGCCAAGAGCGGCCTCGCGACACGCACGTTGATGGAAAATGCCGGTCGCGCCGTCGTTGATGCAGTCACGGCTCGGTTCACACCGCGCCCCACTGCGGTGCTTTGCGGCCCCGGCAACAATGGGGGAGACGGCTGGGTCGCCGCGCGATTATTGCGCGACGCGGGATGGCCGGTGTGGGTCGAAACGCTTGTGCCGGTTGCGCAATTGCGTGGAGATGCAGCAGATGCTGCGCAGAGCTGGCGAGGCGAGACGCGCGCGTTAGAAGAAACGCCGTCAGCGGCGCTTTACATTGATGCTCTCTTCGGCGCCGGCTTATCGCGCGCACTCAGTTCAGATTTGGCCGTTTTATCAGATCTTTCGCGCGCTGAGCCCCAGCGTTTCGTCGCTGTCGACATCCCGAGCGGACTTACTGGCGATGATGGCGAGGTGCTCGGCGAGCATGGCTTTCGCGCTGGCCTCACCGTCACGTTCGTGCGCAAAAAACCGGCGCACGTGTTGCTGCCGGGACGCGCGTATTGCGGCGAAGTGATCGTCGCTGACATCGGCGTGCCGGATACGATTGTGAATGCGCAAGGGGTCGAGCTTCACGAAAACGCGCCAGGGAGTTGGACGCTGCCCTGGCCATCGTTGGACGCCCATAAGCATGAGCGTGGTCACGTCATGGTCGCAAGCGGCGGACGCGCGCGAACGGGCGCGGCGCGTTTGTCGGCGCGTGCGGCGTTGCGCGGCGGTGCAGGTTTGGTGACCGTAGTCAGCCCAAGCGATGCTCTTGAAGAGAATGCTGCGCAGCTCACTGCGATCATGCTGCGCGAGGCCGAGGAAGGGGCGGCGTTTGCTGAAGCCGCGCGCACCGCGCAATGTTTGGTGATTGGTCCTGCATTCGGAACGAGCGACGCGCACTACAAGCGCTTGCTTGCGGCGGTCGAAGCGGCGCCGCGTGCGCCGATTGTCTTTGACGCTGACGCGATCACGTTGCTTGCGCCCATCACGCACGGGCTCGACGCGCGCGATGTGATGACGCCGCACGTTGGCGAATTCAGGCGCGGCTTTCCGGGGATTTGGAGCGCCTCCGCGAACCGCATCGACGCGGCGCGTTCGGCGGCGGCTTACGCGCGCTGCATCGTGCTGTTGAAGGGGCCGGATACGGTGATCGCCGCACCCGATGGGCGCGCCGTCGTGAACACGACTGGCAGCCCGTTTTTGGCGACCGCAGGGTCAGGCGACGTTCTGGCGGGGCTGATTGCCGGCCTGATCGGGCAGGGGATGGAGAGTTTCGAGGCCGCCTGCGCCGGCGCTTGGCTCCACGGAAAGGCGGGTGAAAACCTCGGGCCAGGCCAGATTAGTGAGGATTTGTGCGAAGAAATCCCCAAGATTCTCAGGGGATTGGCGCCAGATGGCCGCTGAGTGCTGACAAAGGGCTGATCTGGCCTGTTCACTCGGCTATTTTGGGTTAACGATTGGTCTGTGCCGTCGCACAGGGGGACACGATGCATTGGTGGTGGTGGATTATTCCTGGAGTCGTTGGCGTGATTGGCTTGGCCATCGCGCTGAGCGGCGTGGGTTGGATGTTCCGTGGACGTCCGTTTAAAGGCGGCCGCGGGGTCGCCGGTGGCGGCCTGTTCCTCGCTGTAGGCGGCGTTGCCGCGCTCATGGGTCTAAATATCCAGACTTATCATCGCCTTACCGCCGAACAGCATGTCGCGGACATTGCCTTCGACAAGGTCGACGGCACAGTGAACACCTACAACGTCACCGTAACCGAGGCGCCGCTGCCGGATGGGACACCGGGCGCGGTTCATAACTTCGAAGCGACCGGCGACGACTGGATGATCAGTTCGCGCGTCCTGCGCTGGAAGCCGTGGGCGACGGTTCTGGGCTTGGACGCCCAATACCGCTTGGACCGCTTCGACAGCCGCTATCGCGATATCGATACGGCACGGACGACGCCGCCGAGCGTCGAGGATCTGCGCCCTGTACGCCGCACGGGCATCGACTTCCTCCCGATCGTGGAAGCCGTCAGCCAATATGTGCCGGTGGTGGACACGCCCGAGCACGGGCAGGCGGTTTATTGGCCGATGGCCGATGGCGCCCGCTATCGGATCGACATCACCTCGCAAGGTCAGCTCATCCCGGACGAAGCCAACCGGGAAGCTCAAGAGGCGGTCGCGACCTGGGGGGCGACCCGCACCGAGCGGCCCCAGTAGCGACCCTAAAGCCAATGGACGTCAGCCGCGCCGGCGCATACATCGCAGGCGCGCTGGCGGACGTGGCGGAATTGGTAGACGCACTGGATTTAGGTTCCAGCGCCGCGAGGCGTCCGGGTTCGAGTCCCGGCGTCCGCACCAGCGCATTCGGGCAAGCGCCCGTGCCGCAGTCGCCGCCCCGTGGACTCGGTTAAGGCGGGATGCCATAAGCCCCGCTTTCCTGAATTGGGCGTCGCGGCAAAGGATTTGCAGCTGCGGCGCGTATGTCGAAAGCCCATCTCATGCAACTCACCGAACGCCGTTCTGAAGGTCTCCTGCGCGTTTACGACGTCGTGGTCCCGGCGGCCGAATTGCAGCAAAAACTCAATGCGAAGATCGCCGAAGTGCAGCCGCGCGTGCGCATCAACGGCTTCCGTCCGGGCAAGGTGCCGGTCAGCCATATCCGCAAGGTTTACGGCCCGGGCATGATGCAGGACATCATCAACGAGACGGTGCAGAAGTCGACCAAGGAAAGCCTCGACAAGGTCAATGCGCGCCCGGCCTCGGAGCCCGCGCTCGATCTGAAGAGCGACATCAACGAAGTTGTCGCCGGCACGGCCGACCTTCAGTTCGAACTCTCGCTCGAAGTCATGCCGGACTTTGAGCCGGTCGATCTGAAGTCAATTTCGATCACGCGCCCGACCGCGGATGTAGCCGACGCACAAGTTGATGAGCAGCTTGAAGAGCTCGCGCGCGCCAACCGTGGTTACGACGACAAGGACGGCGCTGCAGCCGACGGCGACGCCGTCACGATCGACTTTGTTGGCCGCATCGACGGCGAAGCGTTCGAGGGCGGTTCGGCGACCGACGCACAGGTCGTCATTGGGTCGAACCAGTTCATCCCGGGCTTCGAGGAACAACTGATCGGCGCCAAAGCTGGCGACGATCGCACGCTGAAGGTGTCGTTCCCCGAAGACTATCCGGCGGCGAACCTTGCGGGCAAAGCCGCTGAGTTCGAAACCAAGGTGAAGCTCGTGCGTGCGCCGAAGGCTGGCGCGCCGGATGACGCGTGGGCCGCGGAGCTTGGCTTCGACAGCGTCAATGCGATCAAGGACGCGCTCCGCCAGCGCATTGAGAGCGATCACAAGCAGCAGTCGCGCGCCAAGGCGAAGCGTCAGTTGTTCGATCAACTCGACGCGACGCACGATTTCGAATTGCCGCCGCGCATGGTTGAGGCCGAGTTCGGCCAAATCTGGCGTCAGATCGAACAAGACCGCGCCGCTGGCCGCAACGACCCGTCCGACGACGGCAAGTCAGAGGACGACCTGAAGGCTGAATATCGCGACATCGCGGAGCGCCGCGTTCGCCTCGGCCTGCTGCTTGCCGAAATCGGGCGCCGCCACAAGATCGAAGTGTCGGACCAAGAAGTGGCGCAGGCGATTTCGGTGCAGGCCCGAAATTTCCCGGGCCAAGAACGGCAAATCTTCGAAGCTTATCAGCGCAATCCGCAACTGGTCGCCCAGGTGCGTGCCCCTATCTACGAAGAGAAGGTGGTCGATTACATCATGGAGCTGATCACGGTCAGCGACCAGAAGGTTGATCGTGACGCCCTGTTCGCCGAGGACGAGCCGCCGACGCCGTCCAAGAAAGCCAAGAAAACCAAGGCCTGAGCAGGCTGAGGCTAAACGTTAAGACTTGATGCAGTAGGCAGGGCTTGCGGGCCACGCCCAAGCGTCAAATATGACCAGCGCGGCGGAGACGATTCCGCCCGCTTCCCGAAAGGCTGTCATGTCGTCGTTCGATCCTATCGCCACTTACGCCAACCTCGTTCCGATGGTGATCGAGCAAACGAGCCGCGGGGAGCGCGCGTTCGACATTTTCTCGCGCCTGCTGAAAGAGCGGATCATCTTCGTCACCGGCGGCGTCGAAGACGGCTTGGCCAGTCTGGTGACGGCGCAGCTTCTGTTCTTGGAATCTGAGAACCCGAAGCGCGAAATCGCAATGTACATCAACAGTCCGGGCGGCATCGTGACGTCGGGTCTCGCGATCTACGACACCATGCAATACATCCGCAGCCCGGTGAGCACGGTGTGCATCGGCCAAGCTGCGTCGATGGGTTCGCTGCTGTTGGCGGCGGGCGAGAAGAACCTGCGCATTTGCTTGCCGAACGCGCGCGTGATGGTGCACCAGCCGTCAGGCGGTTTCCGTGGCCAAGCCTCGGATATCGAGCGCCACGCAGAGGACATCATCGCCACCAAGCGCCGCCTCAACGAAATCTACGTGAAGCACACCGGCCAGCCCTATGAGCGCGTCGAGCGCACGCTGGACCGCGATCACTTCATGACCGCCGAAGAGGCCAAGGCTTTCGGTATCGTGGACCGCGTCTACGAGCGCCGCGAGCTGCCCGAAGGCGGCTTCACCGGCGCCTGATCGGCGCATCTAACCGGTCGTTGATTGCAGGCGCTTCGTCGCGCCCTGGGCGATTTTCATGTCAGACGCCCTAAACTGCGATGGCAGGAGGGTATTTCGATGCGCATGATTTCCGCGGGCCTTGCGGCGCTGGCGCTGGCTTGCGCCGCCCCATTCAACGCGGCGGCTCAAACCGTTGAAGAAGATGAGCTGGTGGTAACCGGTCGGCGAGTCGATGAAGCCATCCGCGATTTCGTTACCGCACTGACAGCTGCGCCAGCAGGTGAAGATCAAGTCGCGCGCTGGGATCGGCGGATTTGCCCTGGCGTTGCGGGCATTCGCGCCCGCGCGGGGCAGGCGATGATTGATCGTTTAGCCATGCGCGCGTTTCAGGTTGGTCTTGATGTCGGCCAGCCGGGCTGCACGCCAAACGTTCTGATTTTTGTGACGCCCGACTCAGACACGTTGGCGCGAGAACTGACGACCAACTATCCCGAACTCGTTGGCTATTACGGCGGCCAAGCGACCCAAACGCGCGGCCGCGAGGCGCTTGAGTCTTTCGCCGCCGACACGCGTCCGGTGCGCTGGTGGCACGTCGCCCAAACCGTGACGCGCGATGGCCAGGTGCTCGGCAACGCCAGCACGACGCCTTCACGCGGCGGCGGCTTCCGGGGCGCGCAGGTCGTGCGCAACGCTAGCCCGGGTCGTCTTGAGGCCTCGACGCGACAGGATTTCAACCGCGTTCTGATCATCGTGGATGCCGAGCGCGCCGCCGGCCTCAGCCTCGACTCGCTGGGCGACTACGTGGCGATGGTGGCGTTGGCGCAATTGGATCCGAACGCCGATACGTCGGGCCATTCGACGATCCTCAACTTGTTCACTGAACGCCAAGCTGGACGTCAATCGACAACGTCACTGACTGATTGGGACGTCGCTTATCTGCAGGCGATCTACGACATGCAGCGCAATGCGACGTCGAGTTCGCGCCAAGAAGCTGAGATTGGCCGGCGTATGCGCGAAGGCGTGACTGGACAATAGGGGAAGCGAAGATGCGTGCTTGGATTGTCGCGTTTCTAGTGTGCGTGGCGTCCGGCGCCGCTCACGCCCAGACCGCAACGAGTGACGAATTGGTCGTTACCGGTGAACGGTTGCGCGAGATGGTGCGCTCTTTCGTCGATGAAGTTGCGCCGCCCGATCTTTCGGAAGAGCAACTGGCACGCTGGAATTCGCGCTATTGCCCGCTGATGGCGGGGCTGCCGGCGCGGCACGCACAGTATTTGGTCGATCGCATGTCGCAACGTGCGCACGAGCTGGGCTTGCGGCCAGGTGAGCCGGGCTGTCGCGCTAACGTGCTGGTGTTCGTGACACCAGACGCCAGTGTGCTGGCGCAGGCCTTGGCGGACGATCACGCACTGATGGCGTATTACAACAACGCCGAGTACGGCAATTCGCTCGGTCGTGATGCGCTCGCCGAATTCGTCGCCTCAAGTGCGCCAGTGCGGTGGTGGCATGTGGCCCAAACCGTCGATCGGCGCGGCCAAATCATCGATGGGAACGGCGATGCCGTAGTGGCCGACGGCACGCGTCTGCACCGTGCGACCCGCCAGGACTTCAATCGCGTTATGGTGATTGTCGACGCCCGGCAGGCCGATGGGCTTCAACTGGAGGCGTTGGCTGACTATCTGGCCATGGTGACGCTGGCCCAGCTGGACGCCCAGGCCAACGTCACTGAGTTGCCAAGCATTCTCAGCCTGTTTGCCGCGCGGGAGGCGGGCCGGTCTGCCCCGCTGACGCTGACGGATTGGGATCGGGCCTATCTGGAAGGGCTCTACCGGGCGCCTCGAAACGCCAACAACACCGGCACGCAGGAGCGTGCGATTGTGCGGCGGATGTCTGAGGAACTCCGGGACGAAACGACCCAGTAGCGCTGTCAGAACGTCGTTGTTGACGTGAAGAACGCGCTTGGGACGCTTGCGCCTAGCCACAAAACACCGCAAAAACAGCGCTCAAGCTGTGGATAATGGGTGTCCGGAGCCTGTCCGGCATGCTTGCGGCCCCAACCTTGCTATGATCGAATTACTTGGCCGGGCGGTCGGGTGGTGAACGTTTTTGAAAGGGATGGCGTTCAAGCATCGTTAGCAGGGTGTTTCGGGGGGTCATGAGCCTGCCGTTATCCCTATATATCGGTTGTTGAACCAACCCCTCGAAGGATCGCGTATGAGCAAAGGTACGACCAGCGGAGAGTCCAAGAACACTCTCTATTGCTCGTTCTGCGGCAAGAGCCAGCACGAGGTGCGCAAGCTGATCGCCGGCCCGACGGTGTTCATCTGCGACGAGTGCGTAGAGCTCTGCATGGACATCATTCGCGAGGAGCACAAAACCTCGCTGGTGAAGTCCAAGGAAGGCGTCCCGTCTCCAAAGGAGATTAAGGGCGTCCTAGACGATTACGTCGTCGGGCAGGATCACGCCAAGCGCGTGCTCTCGGTCGCCGTGCACAACCACTATAAGCGCCTGAACCACGCCTCGAAGAACGGCGATGTCGAGCTGGCGAAGTCGAACATCCTGCTGATCGGGCCAACCGGCTGCGGCAAGACGCTGCTCGCACAAACGTTGGCGCGCATCATCGACGTTCCGTTCACGATGGCCGACGCCACGACGCTGACTGAAGCCGGCTACGTCGGTGAAGACGTCGAGAACATCATTTTGAAATTGCTGCAGGCTGCCGACTACAACGTCGAGCGTGCGCAACGCGGCATCGTCTACATTGACGAAGTCGATAAGATTTCGCGCAAGTCGGACAATCCCTCGATCACGCGCGACGTGTCGGGCGAGGGCGTTCAGCAAGCGCTGCTGAAAATCATGGAAGGCACGGTTGCGAGCGTTCCTCCGCAAGGCGGCCGCAAGCATCCGCAACAAGAATTCCTGCAAGTCGACACGACGAACATCTTGTTCATCTGCGGCGGCGCGTTCGCGGGTCTCGACAAGATCATCAGCCAACGCGGCAAGGGCTCAGCGATGGGCTTCGGCGCGACGGTGCGTGATGAAGAAGACCGTCGCACCGGGGAAATCCTGCGTGAGATCGAGCCGGACGATTTGCTGAAGTTCGGCCTGATTCCGGAATTCGTCGGCCGCTTGCCGGTTTTGGCGACGCTGGAAGATCTCGATGAGCCGGCGCTGATCACCATCCTCACCGAGCCGAAGAACGCTCTGGTGAAGCAATACCAGCGCATGTTCGAGATGGAGAACGTGAAGCTCACGTTCCCGCAGGAGGCGCTTTCGGCCATCGCGAAGAAAGCCATTCAGCGCAAAACCGGCGCGCGCGGCCTTCGCTCGATCCTTGAAAGCATCTTGCTCGATACGATGTTCGAGCTGCCATCGATGCGTTCGGTAGAAGAGGTGGTTGTTTCGGCCGACGTCGTCGATGGCCGGGCCAAGCCACTGCAGATCCACTCTGAGCGCCGTAACGGCCAGGACGCTGCGGGCTAAGTAAGGCCTGAGATTTTGAGGCAGATTGATCGCTCCGGTAGAGCGGAATGGCGCAAGCTTGTTCCGCCGCTGGTGTGAACGAATAGCGGCGAACCGTGTTCATTCCGGCGCCGTCAAGCCCAGGAACTCAGCACTGGCCGCAGGCCTCCACAAAGCGTGTTCAGTGCGCCCTTGAAGCAAGGGGCGAACGCTTCCACATTTTCAATCGTTAATCGGGGGAGAGCCTGTCCTGTCCCCGGGGCAGTGCGCTTCCGAAGGAGCTGAAATGGCTGAGAGCCGAGTTCTTCCCGTTCTGCCGCTGCGCGATATCGTCGTGTATCCGAAGATGGCGGCGCCGCTCTTTGTTGGGCGCGAGAAATCTGTTCGTGCGCTCGATGAAGTGATGCGCAAGGACAAGCAGATTTTGCTCGCCGCGCAAATGGACGCCTCGGAAGACGAGCCGTCAACCGATCGCATCTTCACCGTGGGCACGGTGGCCACCGTGGTGCAGTTGCTGAAACTGCCGGACGGCACCGTGCGCGTGCTGGTTGAAGGCGCCTATCGTGCGCGCGTCAACGAGTTCACGTCCAGCGGCGATTACTTCGAAGCGGAAGTCGAAGAGATTCCAGAAGAGAACGCCGACGGGCCGGAAGCGCGCGCCATCGCCCGCGCCGTGGTCGATCAATGGGACAATTACGTCAAACTCTCGCGCAAGACGCCGCCAGAGGTGCATCAGGCGATCGGCCAAATCGCCGAGCCCGCGCGGCTCGCCGATTCAGTTGCCGCGCATCTCACGGTGAAGATTCCGGACAAGCAGGCACTGCTTGAAATCTCGGACGTGCCGCAGCGCTTGGAGCGCATCCTCTCGTTGATCGAGAGCGAGATCGGCATGCTCCAAGTCGAGCGCAAAATCCGCAATCGCGTGAAGCGTCAGATGGAGAAAACGCAGCGCGAGTACTATCTGAACGAACAGATGAAGGCGATCCAGCGCGAGCTGGGCGACGGCGATGAAGGCCGCGAAGACATCGCCGAGCTCGAAAACCGCATCAAGAACACGAAGCTTTCGAAAGAAGCGAAAACCAAAGCCGAAGCGGAGATGAAGAAGCTCCGTCAGATGTCGCCGATGTCCGCGGAATCGACGGTGGTGCGCAATTATCTGGATTGGCTGCTCTCGCTGCCGTGGGGCAACAAGAAGAAGGTCAAGAAGGACATCGAAGCCGCGCAAGCCGTGCTCGATGAAGATCACTTTGGCCTGGAGAAGGTCAAAGACCGGATCCTTGAGTACCTTGCGGTGCAAGCGCGCACCAACAAACTCCGCGGCCCGATCCTGTGCCTCGTTGGCCCGCCGGGCGTTGGCAAAACCTCGCTGGGACGTTCGATCGCGAAAGCGACGGGCCGCGACTTCGTGCGCATGTCGCTTGGCGGCGTGCGTGACGAGGCGGAAATCCGCGGGCACCGCCGCACCTATATCGGCTCGATGCCGGGCCGCGTTATTCAGTCGATGAAGAAGGCCAAGAGCGCCAACCCGCTCTTCCTGCTCGATGAAATCGACAAGCTCGGCGCCGATTATCGCGGCGATCCGGCGGCGGCGTTGCTCGAAGTGTTGGACCCGGAGCAAAACTCCTCGTTCAACGACCACTATCTCGAAGTGGATTACGATCTGTCGGACGTGTTGTTCATCACCACGGCCAACAGCCTCAACATGCCTCAGCCGCTTCTGGATCGGATGGAGATCATCCGCATCCCTGGCTACACCGAGGAAGAGAAACTCGAGATCGCGAAGCGCCACCTGCTGCCGAAGCAGTACGAGAACAACGGTCTGAAGAAGACGGAGTTCACGGTTTCGGACGATGCACTGCGCGATCTGATCCGGCGCTACACGCGCGAAGCCGGCGTGCGTTCGCTCGAACGCGAAATCGGCAACCTCGCGCGCAAGGCTGTTCGCCAGCTTGAGCAAAAGCAAAAGACGAAGGTCGAAATCACGGCGGAAAACCTGCCGGACTACGCTGGCGTCTGGAAATATCGCTTCGGCGAGACCGACAAAGAAGATCAAGTCGGCATCGTTACGGGTCTCGCCTGGACGGAAGTCGGTGGTGATCTGTTGACGATCGAAGCGGTCGCGATGCCCGGAAAGGGATCGATGACCGTCACCGGCAATCTGCGCGATGTCATGAAGGAATCGATCTCGGCGGCATCGTCCTACGTCCGTTCGCGCTCGATCCAGTTTGGCGTGAAGCCGCCGGTTTTCCGCACGCGCGACATTCACGTGCACGTGCCCGAAGGCGCAACACCCAAGGACGGCCCGTCCGCAGGTGTCGCGATGGCGACGGCGATCGTTTCTGTGCTGACCGGCACGCCGATCCGCAAGGATATCGCCATGACCGGCGAGATCACGTTGCGTGGCCGCGTGCTGCCGATTGGCGGCCTGAAGGAGAAGCTCCTCGCGGCGCTGCGCGGCGGCGTGAAGACGGTGCTGATCCCGAAGGACAACGAAAAGGATCTCGCCGACATCCCGGACAACGTGAAGACCGGCCTCGAGATCATCGCCGTGTCGACGGTCGACGAAGTGCTGAAACACGCGCTAATTCGCCCGCTCACGCCGGTGGAGTGGACCGACGAGGACGAGCTCGCCGAAAACGCCCGCGCGTCCGGCGAGAATTCTGGACGAGAAGGGGCGCGCCCTCACTAAGGGCGCGATTTCTCCCAGGCTTTCGCACCCGCAACAAACGCGGCAATGCTTGCACCTAGGGTGGCATTGCCCCTAGCGTTGCCGCGGATCACGCCAGAATCGGCGTGCTGAAGCAGCTATTGCGATTGCGAGGGGCACCAGATGAACAAGGCAGAATTGATCGCGGACGTGGCCGAGCGCATCGGCGACTCCAAGCAGAAGGGCGAGGAGGCGGTGAACGCCGTGTTCGACGCGATTACAGCGGCGCTGAAGCGCGGCGACGAAGTGCGCTTGCCTTCGTTCGGCGTTTTCGCCGTGTCGCGCTCGAAGGAGCGCAAGGCGCGCAATCCGCAGACCAATGAGGAAGTGGTTGTGCCGGCGGCCAACCGGCCGAAGTTCCGCCCGGGTAAGGCGCTGAAGGAAGCGCTGAACTAAGCGGCGGCGCCGGAGTTAACCGGGAAGGGCGGCGTTGCGCCGCCCTTTTCTTTTTCCACCGACCCGTGTAGCTCCCGCCGAGACAGGAAAACTCGATGCTGGCCAAGATTTATCGCCCCGCGAAGAACGCGATGCAGTCCGGCAAAGCCGCCACCAAGAAGTGGCGTTTGGAGTTTGTCCTCGCCGCCGCACCGCGCCCAGAAGCTTTGATGGGCTGGATTAGCGGCGCTGACCCGAACGGCCAGGTGCGGCTTGAGTTCGACACCAAGGAAGCGGCGATCGAGTTCGCGCGTGCGCGCGATATCCCGCACCAAGTCGTCGAGACGCCGGAGGCGAAACGACAGATCAAATCCTACAGCGATAATTTCGCGTTTCGCCGCCGTGAGCCCTGGTCGCACTAAAGGCAGCTAACGTGCTAAGGCTGCGGCAACGGCCCCGTAGCTCAACTGGATAGAGCAGCCGCCTTCTAAGCGGCCGGTTGCGTGTTCGAGTCACGCCGGGGTCGCCAGCTTATGCGCCGGTTGCGATGGGCGTGTCGTCTCTGCCGCCCCATTCGGCCCATGAGCCGTCATAGATCGCGGCGTCCCATTTTCCGAGACGTGCAAGCGCCAGCGCGATGATGGCCGCAGTTACGCCCGAACCGCAGGTGCACACGGCAGCGCGGCCAGTGTCGGCGCCAGCAGCGGCGAAAATCTCTTTCAGTGCTTCGGCCGACTTGAGCGCGCCGTGTTCATCGATCAGCGAGCCGCTGGGCACGCTCAACGCGCCAGGCATGTGGCCGCTCTTTAAGCCAGCACGCGGTTCGGCGGCCTCGCCACGAAAACGTGGGGCCGGGCGCGCATCGAGAATGGGCGTCTGCGCTTCGGCGACGAGCCTGCGCATATCGTTGAGGTCGCGGACGAGGTCGGTGCGCACCCGCGGCGTGAAGTGGCGCTCCATGCGCTGTTGGGGCGGCCCGGTTTCGATTTGATAGCCGCCGCGCTCCCAGGCCGGGAAACCTCCGTCCAGGACCACCACATCTTCGTGCCCCATGACGCGGAACGTCCACCACACCCGCGCGGCGGAAAAGATGCCTTGGTTGTCATAAACAACGACTCGCGTTCCATCGCCGACGCCGCGCTTCTTCATACGTGACGCAAACTTCTCTGGCGGCGGCAGCATGTGCGGAAGATCGCTCGCCGTGTCCGAGATTTCGTCGATGTCAAAGAAACTCGCGCCCGGAATGCGGCGCTCGGCGAACAACGCCTTCGCGTCACGCGGATCGCTCGGCATGAACCAAGTCGCGTCGATGACGCGGATGTCCGGCGCATCGAGCCGTTCGGCAAGCCAAGCGCATGATACGACGGGGTCTGGCGGCAAATCAGGCATGCGCAGACGCTAGGCGCGCTCTGGCCGGCGTTCAAGCCGCCGAAGCTTCAGGTTGGCTTCGCTAGCGCAACCTGCACCACGTCGGTACGTCCGGTTCTGAACCCGGCTTCACAATAGCTGAGGTAGAACAGCCATAATCGCTTGAAGCGCTCGTCAAATCCGAGTTCGCGAATATCGACCCATTTGGCTTTGAAGCGGCGCGCCCATTCGGCGAGGGTTTCGGCATAGGATTGGCCGAAGGCCTCGGCCTTGCGCCATACAAGCCCCACGCGCTGCGTCTCTTCTTGTAGGCGCTCGATGCTCGCGAGCATGCCGCCCGGAAACACGTAGCGTTGGATGAAGTCGGCACGCTTGCGATAGGTGGGGAACAGCTCGCTTTTGATCGTAATAATCTGGAGTCCGGCGCGGCCTCCTGGCTTTAGGACCTCGGAAATCTTCCCGAAATACGCCGGCCAGTATTTCTCACCGACCGCCTCAAACATCTCGATCGAGGCGACCTTGTCGAACTTGCCTTCGACATCGCGATAATCCTGACGGCGAATTTCGACGAGGTGGCTGAGGCCGGCGCGTTCAATCCGAGCGCGCGCGTAGGCGTATTGCTCATCACTGATAGTGATGCCCGTTACGTGCGCACCATACTCGCGTGCTGCGAATTCGGCGAAGCCGCCCCAACCGCAGCCAATCTCCAAAACATGCTCGCCTTGCTTCAGGTCGAGGTGTTCGGCAAGCGCTTTGTATTTTGCGCGCTGCGCCGTCTCCAGATCATGCACTTTAGCGTCGAAGCGTGCTGAAGAGTACGTCATCGAAGGATCGAGCCACGCTTCATAGAAGCGATTGCCGAGATCGTAGTGCGCGAGAATATTCCGCCGCGAACCGCCCTTGGTATTGGCGTTGGAGAGGTGGCGCATCCAATGCAACGCCTTGCCGACTGGGCTGCCTTCCAAAAGACGTTTGAAGCGCTCGACGTTATCGGCCAGGAGCGTCAGCAGCGCACTGAGATCGGCGCTTTCCCATTCGCCCGCCATCAGACCTTCAGCGAAGCCGATGTCGCCGCTCACCAAAACACGGCGCGCAAAGCGATAATCGCGGATCTGAAAATCGACTGGGGTTACGGACGCGTCGCCGAACAAGAGACGCGCTCCATCCGGTAAGGTGACGACAGCCGCGCCGCCTTTGAGCTGCAACAAGGCCAACAGCACAGCCTTGGCGCTTGCCGGGGCAGGAAGCGCTGCAACGCTGCCTGAGGTCGCCCGGATAGGCTCTGGGATAACCTGCATGAGTGACAATGTAGGGCCTCCGGCTTGTGGATAAAAGCGCTGTGGCGCTTATCTCATACGCAGGAGGTCACGCTTCGGATGAGGTTTCCGCCAAAGCGGCGAGCGCACGCGCTCTGGCGGCCGCGTGATCGACGATAGGCAGGGGATAGTGTTTGCCCAACGACACGCCGGCGGCCTCCAGCACATCCGAGGGCGCCTCCCACGGACGGTGGATCCATTCATCCGGCAGTTTGGCCAATTGCGGCAGCCAGCGTCGCACGTAGGCGCCATCAGCGTCGTAGCGCTCGGCTTGCGTGATCGGATTGAAGATTCGGAAGTACGGGGAGGCATCCGCACCAGAGCCCGCCACCCACTGCCAAGACGCGGCGTTGTTGGCGAGATCGGCGTCGAGCAAGGTGTCCCAAAACCATTCTTCGCCGCGTCGCCAATCGATAAGCAGATGCTTGATCAGGAATGATGCCGCGATCATACGGGCGCGGTTGTGCATCGTCCCCGTCACCCACAACTCACGCATCGCCGCATCGACAACCGGATAACCGGTGCGGCCACGCTCCCAGGCCTTCAACGCATCAGCGTCATCGCGCCAGGGAAAGCCGTCGAATTGGGCGCGCCAGTTTTGATCGGGAAGCGTTGGCCAATGGAAAAGTAGATTTGCCGAAAACTCGCGCCAGCCGAGTTCGGAAAGAAACTTATCGACGCCGCGTTGCAGGCGCGGCTCATGCATCAACGCAGCTTCGACCGCAGCGCGCACCTGCACAGGCGATATCTCGCCGAAATGCAAATGCGGTGAAAGACGTGACGTCGGTTGGCCACCCAACTGATCGCGTGTGTCCGGGTATGCCTCAAGCTTGCCTTCAATGAATGCGTTCAATGCGCGAAGCGCGCCGCTCTCGCCAGGGAGCCACTCGGATTCGAAGGACTTTGCCCAGTTCGGCTTTGTTGGAAGGAGCGCCCACTCCTCTAGGCGCTCGCTGCTGATCTCCGGTCCCTTCGGCAATTTGCGCGGCGCAGGCAGCGGCGCGCGCAGTTCGCGTTGAAGCGCCGCACGCCAATAGGGCGTGAAGACCTTGAAAGGTTCACCCATTTTCGTCTTCACTTCCCACGGCTCGTTCATCAGGGCGCCGTTGAAACTCTGCACCGCCTCGCCGAGCTGAGCCTTGAGGGCTTTGTCGCGTGCGACGGCGAAGGGCTCGTAGCAGCGGTTCCAGAAGATGCTGTCGGCGCCGCTCTCACGCATCAACGCAGGCACGACATCTGCGGCCCGCCCGCGGCGTAGTGTTAGAGTGCCGCCACGCTTGGCGATCTCTTTGTTGAAAGCTGTGAGGCTCTTGTGCAACCACCAACGCGAGGCGCCGCCTAAGCGCCAATGATTGGGCGTATCGTCATCGAGCACATAGAGTAGGATGAGCGGGCGCTTAGTTTGTATCGCCGCTGCAAGCGCAGGGTTGTCGGCCAGGCGCAAATCCTGGCGAAACCAAACGATCGCCGGCGCGTCACTCATCCGCAGCTTTGTTCTCTCTGTTGTGCAGATGGATTTCGACCATCTTGGCGTCTTTCAGCCAACGGCCATGCGCGGCGATCGACGCTACCGCGACGCCGTACCATCCGGCGCGCCACAGACCGCGACGCAGATAGTGGTTTAGGAAATAGATCGGCCGCGCAAACAGCATACGCAACGCAACCAGCCAAAACGGCTTTAGCTTTGTGTCTCGGGCGCGCCCGGAGGAGTTGCGGTTGAACTTCTCTTCCAGCTGCGCGAGGTCGCGGAACGAGTAGTGAAGCAGCGGTTCACGCAGCTTTTCCACACGCATGCCTGCCGGCACTTTGAACTGATCCCAGTTGGGGTGGTCGGGTTGGCGAATAGCGCGCCGATCGTAGAGCTTGCGACGATCGACCAAATTGTAGGTGCGCCACACTTCGCCGACGGGAGGCGAGGTCGCCATGTTCATCTCGAACACCGACACTGTCGGCTCACCAGTCAAAAAATGCGCCCGGATCTCGTCGGCGAGTTCGGGCGTGAGAACTTCGTCGGCATCGAGATCGAGCAGCCAATCGTGCACGCACGCGTCTTCTCCGAGGCGCTTCTGGCGTCCGCCGCCCAACCAAGGCGCTCGCACCACACGCGCGCCCAAGCCCTCAGCGATCTCGATCGTTTTGTCGGTAGAACCTGAATCGACCAGCACGACCTCGGATACGACCTGCTGCGCAGCCCGGATCACTTCGCCGATCATGCGCTCTTCATTCTTGGTGCGGATGTAGCAGGAGATCGGGGCGAGGGTGGTCATGACGGTGATCAAGCCCGCGGCGGGCGGAAATGCAAGGCTCAGCCCGAGCGCGCGAGTTCGGCGCTCTCCGCGTACCCGAAAAGGGCCAGCGCCAAGCGAATGGCTTGCCCGCGTTCGCTCTTCAGTTCGGGGTCTCGTTCGATGGCGAGCCTGGCCTCTTTGTCGGCCGCGCCAAGCAAGCCAGAATGCGCCTCTGGGCTGACGAGCCGAAATGGCGGCAGCCCGGATTGTTGGGTGCCAAGCATGTCGCCCGCGCCGCGCAAGCCGAAGTCGATTTCGGCGATGGCAAATCCATCATCGTTTCGGCGCAGCGCATCGAGGCGCGTCTTGGCGGTTTCGCCGAGCGGCGGTTTCCACAACAGGACACAAGAGCCTTGTTTGTCGCCCCGGCCAACGCGCCCACGCAGCTGATGCAGCTGCGCCAAGCCGAAACGCTCCGCGTTCTCGATGACCATGATCGTCGCTTCCGGAACGTTGACGCCGACTTCGATCACCGTAGTCGCCACCATCAAGAACGACTCACCAGAGCGAAACCGATCCATCGCCGCTTCGCGCGCAGTCGGCGGCATCTGTCCGTGCACGATCTCGACGCCCTTGCCAAAGAACGTCTGAAGTTCCGCGTGGCGGTCAAGCACGGCAGGCAAGTCGACCGCCTCGCTTTCTTCAATCAGCGGGCAGACCCAGTACGCACGCTCGCCGCGCTTGCGCGCCTCGCCGATGGCATGAATGACCTCGCTCATCCGCGTTGTCGGCATCGTGGCGGTGCGGATGGGTTGGCGCCCGGGCGGCTTCTCATCCAGGATGGAGATGTCCATGTCGCCGTGAATGGAGAGCGCCAGCGTGCGCGGGATGGGCGTTGCGCTCATGACCAGAACGTGCGGCGCAAAGCCTTTAGCCACCATGCGCATGCGGTCAGACACGCCAAAGCGGTGTTGTTCATCGATGACGATCAGTCCGAGATCGGCAAACTGAACGTCGTCCTGAAAAAGCGCGTGCGTGCCAACCACGACGTGGAGTTCGCCGGCGGCGAGGCGCTCCAGGATGACGCGACGTTCTTTGGCTTTATCGCGGCCGGTGAGCACAGTCATGGTGATGCCAGCTGCGCTGAGAAGCGGCTCTAAAGTTGCGCCGTGCTGGCGCGCGAGCAGATCAGTCGGCGCCATCATCGCACTTTGCAAACCGGCTTCCGCCGCGCGCGCCATCGCCAACGCCGCGACGAGAGTTTTGCCTGAGCCCACGTCACCCTGCAGCAGACGCAGCATCGGAGCAGGCTGCGCCATGTCTGCATAGATCTCGGAGACCGCCCGCGATTGCGCGCCTGTGGGCGCGTAGGGGAGGCTGGCGAGCATTGCGTTGGAGAAGCGTTCGTCACCCAGGATGGCGCGGCCCGGATCTTTACGCAGATGCACCCGCCGCAATCGCAGCGCGCATTGGCGCGCGAAGAGTTCGTCATAGGCAAGCCGCGTGCGAAACGCGCTTTCCGCCATCACGTCTTCGGGCGAAGTCGGGCGATGTATGTGCTCAAGGGCGGTGCGGAAGTCGGGCCAATCGTGCGCCTTGACCGTGCTGGTCTCCAACCACTCTGGGGCCTCTGGCAATGAATCGAGCGCGCCGAGAATGGTGCGGGCAAGAGTGCGGCCCGCCAGACCCTGCGTAAGCGGGTAGATCGGCTCCACCGCAGGCGGCGCCTCACCTTTTGTCGGGTCGACGACATGATCAGGATGCAGCATCTGCCGCATGCCGTCGTACATTTTGATCTCGCCGCTCACTAAGCGCGTCTGACCGACGGGCCACATGCGCTTCAGCATCTCCTCGTTGCCACGGAAGTAGGCCACGGTGAGAAAGCCCGTCTCGTCGCGAAGCCGAATGCGGTAGGGCAAATTCTTGTATCCAGGCATGTGGGCATCGACTTCAGCCTCGATGGTGGCGATGTCGCCCTCGCTGGTTTCAGCGATGGGCACCCGCAACCGGCGGTCGATCGCCGTGTTCGGCGGCAGGAAGACAAGGTCACGCACCAGTCGCCCGCCGGCGACCTTGGCGATGAGATCAAGCGTGTCTTTTCGGGCGCCTTTTGGCGCGCGCGCGGGCGTCAGGAACCGGGCGGCCAAATCGGTGGGCGGGAGGGGCGAAACGTCACTCATCAGGGGCTCTGGCGGCGCTGACAGCAACGCCCATATGGGTTATAGCGCGGCCCCCTCCGAATTTGCCAAAGCTCCACGGGGCCCATGGACGACCGCCGCAAGAAACTGAAATTCCGCGCGTGGCGTCGAGGATTTCGAGAGATTGACCTGATTCTAGGTGGTTTTGCCGACCGACACTTGGCGGACCTAGAGGAAGCGCGGCTGAATGAATTCGAGCAACTGCTCGACGCGCCTGATCAGGACGTCTTCGCCTGGATCACAGATCAGCTGCCCACGCCGGCCGCCTTCGACACGCCGACCATGGCGATGATTCGGGACTTCCAGATTGCGATGAACGAATAGGATCGATGAAGGACCCTGTACTGCATCCGCGCCTGATTGAAACGCTAGCGAAGTCCAAGGACGCGCTGGTGGTGTCTGGCGCGCCTGAAGGTGTGGATGCTGCGGCGCTGGCCGACGCCGCCATCGCGCGCGGCGGAGTGACTTTGTTTGTGGCGCGCGACGAAGCGCGCGCCGCGATGTTCGAAGCGGCGGCGCAATTCTTTGCACCACAGCTCACGACCTTGCGGCTCCCAGCCTGGGACACGCTGCCGTACGATCGAATTTCGCCAGCCGCCGCCGTCGCCGCGCAGCGTTGTGCGGCGCTCACACAGCTCGCCCGCAGAGGCGACAAGGCGCCGCCGTTGCTTGTGGTGGCGACAGCATCGGCGGTGGCTCAACGTGTGCCGCCGCGTGTGAAACTGGCGGGCGGCGCGTTCCTGGCGAAAGCCGGGACCGAAACCTCTATGCAGGAGCTGGAGACGTACCTCGTCGTCAACGGGTACAGCCGTGCCTCGACCGTACGGGCGCCGGGCGAGTTTGCCGTGCGCGGCGGTTTGATTGACGTGTTCACGCCGGGCGCAGCTGAGCCGCTGCGCTTCGACTTCTTCGGCGACACGCTGGAGACCATTCGCAGCTTCGACCCTGAAACCCAAATCTCGCGCGCCAAGCTGAACGAGGCGCTGCTGACTGCGGTCAGTGAAGTGTTGCTGGACGAGTTGACGGTGTTGCAGTTCCGCCGCCGCTTCAACCAAGCCTATGGCGCCGTCAGCGACCCGATTTACGACAGCGTCAGCGCGCGCATCCGCCGCCAGGGCATCGAACAATTCCTGCCGTTCTTCTACGAGCGACTCGAGACGGTTTTTGACTATGCGGGTCCGATGGCGCTGGTGGCGTTCGACGCCCTCGCTGAGGACGCGCTCAAGGATCGCGTGGCGACCGCGCAGGATCACTTCGACTCGCGCAAAGGCGCGCCGCTCGCGCGCGGCGGCACGCCGTTTCGGGCGCCTGACCCTGAATTGCTGTATCTCAGTGACGAAGCGCTCGGCGCGGCTTTGGCCGATAGGGCAGTGCGGCGCTTCACGCACTTCGACACAGACGCCAAGAAGCAGCTCGATCTCACCGCGCGTCCGGGGCGTGATTTTGCGCCGGAACGCCAGACGGCAGACGCCAACGTCTTCGACGCAACTGCAAAGCACATTGAGGCGCTCACGCGCGCCAAGAAACGTGTCATCATCGCGGCGTGGACAGAAGGCTCCGCCGAGCGCTTGCTTGGCGTGTTGAGCGACCACGGCGTGTCTCCGGTCGTACGCGTCAGCAATTGGCGCGAGGCGGCGCAATTGCCCAAGGGCGTGCACGGCCTTGCAGTGCTGCCTGTTGAGCACGGCTTCGAGACGGAGACGTTTGCGTTTCTGGCCGAGCAAGACATTCTCGGCGATCGTCTGGCGCGACCGCGCAAGCGTCGCAAAGCGTCGAGCGTCATCGCAGAGGCCGGCGCGATGAGCCAAGGCGATTTGATTGTCCACCAAGATCATGGCGTGGGCCGCTATGAGGGGTTGAAGACCCTCGACGTAGCGGGCGCTCCGCACGATTGCCTCGATCTCACATACGCCGGCGGCGATAAGCTCTATCTGCCGGTTGAAAACATCGAACTGGTGAGCCGTTACGGCGCGGAGGATGCTGAGGCGCAGCTCGATAAACTGGGCGGTGTCGCCTGGCAGAGCCGCAAAGCGCGCGCCAAGCAGCGCTTGCGCGACATGGCGGAGGAATTGCTCCGCATCGCTGCGATGCGGGCCACACGCACTGCAGAGCCGTTGGCCCCGCCAGAGGGGCTGTGGGACGAATTCTGTGCGCGCTTCCCGTACGAGGAAACTGAAGATCAGCTTGCCGCAATCGACGACATTGTGGGCGATCTCTCAGCCGGACGTCCGATGGATCGTTTGATCTGCGGCGACGTGGGTTTCGGGAAGACCGAAGTGGCGCTGCGCGCGGCATTCCTTGTCGCCATGAGCGGCAAGCAAGTCGCGGTGATCGCGCCAACAACTTTGCTCTGTCGTCAGCATTTCCGCACCTTCAGCGAGCGCTTTCGCGGCCTGCCGGTAAAAGTGCGTCAGCTGTCACGCCTGGTGACGGCGAAAGAGGCGAGCGAGACCAAGGTCGGCCTCGCCGATGGAACGATCGAGATCGTCGTTGGCACGCATGCGTTGCTTTCGAAGTCTATTCAGTTTGCCGACCTCGGCCTGATGATCATCGATGAAGAACAGCACTTTGGCGTGAAGCACAAAGAGCGCCTGAAGGATCTGCGCGCCGAGGTGCACGCGCTCACGCTTTCGGCCACACCGATCCCACGTACACTGCAACTGGCGCTCGCCGGCGTACGCGAGATGAGCCTCATTACGACGCCGCCGATCGACCGCATGGCGGTGCGGACCTATGTGACGCCGTTTGACGCGGTGACAGTGCGCGAAGCGCTGCTGCGCGAGAAGTATCGCGGCGGCCAGAGTTTCTTTGTCACCCCGCGCATCGCGGACCTCGACGAGGCAGCTGAATTCTTGCGGCGGAACGTCCCCGAAGTCAGCTTTGCCGTCGCCCACGGCCAGATGCCCGCAAGCGGGCTCGATGAGATAATGACGCGCTTCTACGACGCTGATTTCGACGTGCTGCTCTCCACGACGATTGTTGAGTCGGGCCTCGACATTCCGCGCGCCAATACGCTCGTGGTCTTCCGCGCTGATATGTTTGGTCTCGCCCAGCTTTATCAGCTGCGCGGGCGCGTGGGACGTTCGAAGCTGCGCGCGTACGCCTATCTCACCACGGCGGCAGAACAGACTATGACGGTGAGCGCGGAGAAGCGGCTGAAGATCCTATCTTCGCTCGATAATCTCGGCGCCGGATTCCAACTGGCCAGTCACGACCTCGATATGCGTGGCGGCGGCAATCTGCTGGGCGAAGAACAGTCGGGCCATATCCGCGAAGTCGGCGTCGAACTCTACCAGTCGATGCTCGAAGAGGCGGTGGCCAATTTGCGCGCCGGTCGCGATGAAGACGCCGTGAGCGAAAAGTCGTGGTCGCCGCAAATCAATGTCGGCGCTTCGGTGCTTATTCCGGAAGACTATATCGCCGATCTCAACGTCCGCCTGGCGCTCTATCGACGTTTGGCGGATCTGGAAACGGACCAAGAGCGCGAAGCCTTCGCGGCTGAGCTGATCGATCGCTTTGGACCGCTGCCGGCTGAAGTCGATCAGCTGATCGCGGTCGCATCACTGAAGTCCATGTGCCGGCGCTGCCACATTGCGAAGCTCGACGCTGGCCCGAAGGGCGCGGTGCTGACGTTCCGCGAAAACGGCTTCCCAGATCCGATGGCGCTCGTGCGCCACGTTCAGGAGCGGCCAGACGATTTTCGCATGCGCCCTGATGGCAAGTTGGTTGTGACCGGCGGTTGGCCGGAAGCAACACAACGGCTAAAAGCGCTGCGCGGCGTCCTGGAAGCGTTGAGCCGGATCGCGACGCGCAAAGCCGCTTAAGCGGGGATTGCTTCGACTTCGATGGCGCGTAGCGCGCGCGCGAGCATGCCGGCCCCGCTTTCGCCAGGCTGCATTTCAACACTGCTTTGCTCGAACACGAGCGGCCCGGCGCCGCCATCACCGGATGCGAACGCGGTGCACTCCGCCACCGATGCGATGCGCTCGGCGGTCCGCTTGGCGCTCTTGAGCGGCGAGGCGGGCAACGCTACGACAATGAGATCGCCGCCAAATGCAGCGCCGCTATCGGAGTCACGCATCAACCGACCGGCCAAGCTCGCGACTTCGGTGAAGCCGCGCCGCCACACCGGCTCAGGCGGCGCACTCGCGCCGTGGGCCGGCATCACGCGTAACACGGCCAAGCTCAACGGGCGGCCGCTGGCGTGATGGTCAGCTGCAATCCGAGCCAAGTGCGAGTCAAAAGCAGGGCGACGCCACAAGCCGGTGAGCGGATCACCCATTACATCGCGCAGCGCGCGCATGTCGTGCTCGGCGCTCCGCCGCCGACGTTCGCGCCGGATTGCTTCAAAGAGCCAGCCAAGGCTGGAACCACACGGTGCGTTCACTGTCGCTACCGCCGAGGCGCCGCGGTCAATGGCAGCTTTGGCCGTCTCCGCGTCGCCGCTGCGAACGATGACCATCGTCGGCAGATGAAAGAGCGTGGCGTTGCGCCGAAGCGCTGCGCAAAGCGAAATCGCGGTTTGCTTGTCCTCGGCGCCGTTCAGCACCACCGCGTCGAACGGTTCGTCGTGCAGGTGGTCAAAGCCGACATAAGAGGAGAATGCCGCGGCGACGATGCCGTCTTGCTCACTCAACGCACGTTCCAACGCAAGGAACATCGAACTTGGCGCACCGATGTAGAGCGCTTTCAGTCGGCGCGGCTCCAAAGCGGACGGCATTGCCGCATTGAGCGCCTGTGCCGTCGTCGCGCGCCGGCGCCGCTCTTCTTCCGCGATGACAACGCGCGTCCAACTTTCGAGTTGTGTCGCCAACAATTTCGGCGGCGCGTCCAAGGCGACCGAGCCGAGGAGTGCGCCGTCAGAGTTCAGTCCGCGTGACGGCGGCAATGACCAGCGACGGCCCGCAAGATGCGCCAGCGCCGGCGAGGCGGCCGAAGCCTGCACGACTGAATTCTCGAAGCCGGGATAGATCGCGATGTCTTCACCCAACGGCGCCTGCGCCGCGCCGATGAGGGCCGTCGCCTCCACGCCGGCGGCATGGAGCTGCGTTTGCGCGTCGCGCGCAATCCGGGCGTCTGAGGCTCGCACAACAATGCGCAATGTTAACGCTCCGGCGCCCCGCGACGGCGAGAGATGAACCGTTATAAGTAACGCGTGTTAGCACCGTCTCAAACCGAGAGGGTAAACGGAGAGAGCTATGGGGCAGGGTCCGCTTTCAGGCGTTAAGGTCGTCGAATTCGCCGGGATCGGGCCGGGCCCGTTCTGCTGCATGTTGCTGTCGGACATGGGCGCGGATGTGGTCCGCATCGACCGCAAGGGCGGACGTCCCACCTTCAAGAACGACATACCCGCGCGTGGGCGCCGGCACGTCGTCTTGGACTTGAAGGAGCCGAACGACGTCGCTGTTGCGCTCGCGATGATTGAGAAAGCCGATGTGCTGATTGAGGGCTTTCGGCCGGGTGTGATGGAACGGCTAGGGCTCGGACCGGACGAAGCGCTCCGCCGCAATCCAAAGCTCATTTACGGGCGCATGACGGGTTGGGGTCAAAGCGGCCCGCTGGCGGAAGCCGCAGGACACGACCTCAACTACATCGCCATCACTGGCGCACTTCACGCCATGGGCCGCAAGGATGAGCCGCCGGCGCCGCCGCTTAATCTTGTTGGCGACTATGGCGGCGGTTCGCTCTATCTGGCGATGGGCGTGTGCGCCGCGCTCTTTGAAGCGCAGCGCTCTGGGAAGGGCCAAGTGATCGACGCGGCGATCACCGACGGCGCCGCATCATTGATGAGTGTGGTTTACGGTCTGCGCGCCTCAGGGATCTGGAGCGATGAGCGCGACGCCAATCTGCTCGACGGCGGCGCGCACTTCTATGACGTGTACAAGACCAAGGACGAGAAGTTCGTCTCGATCGGTTCGATCGAGCCGCAATTCTATGCGCTGCTTTTGGAGAAGACCGGCCTTAAGGACGATCCCCAGTTTGCCGGTCATATGAATAAGGCCGACTGGCCCGCGCTCTCCGAGAAACTCGCCGCCCTGATCGCCACCAAGACGCGCGATGAATGGACAGCGCTCATGGAAGGCACCGACATTTGCTTTGCGCCGGTGCTCTCCATGGCGGAGGCGCCAAACCATCCTCACAACGTCGCCCGCGGCACGTTCGTCGACGTAGAGGGCCTGGTTCAGCCCGCCCCCGCGCCAAGATTTTCGCGGACCCCGGCCGCCATTCAGGGACCGCCGGGCGGAATGGGCGCAAAAACCGAAGAAATCCTGGCCGAGTGGGGAATTTCGGCCCGCCCATTATGATGCTGACCCTCAGCGCCCGTTCAGCCGCCGGGGTGTTTTATCATCCTCGGTCCTGGGCGATTTTTCGTCCCTCGCTCGTACCGGGGCCAGGTTCTCGATCCACCTAAGGGTCGAAGCAAAGCGCCGGCGGCCGGCTCAGCCGCCGGCGCAATTGCATTCAGCGGACCTGAAACTTGTATTTCCGCTCGGGCATGTTGCACCGCAGTGCGCCGCTACGTAAACGAACCCCATGGCGAACAAAGTTTTTCCGGACGCAAAGTCCGCGCTCGAAGGCCTGACCTTCGACGGTATGATCGTAATGTCGGGCGGCTTCGGCCTCTGTGGCATCCCTGAGAACCTGATCATCGCGCTTCGCGACACCGGCGTGAAAGGGATTACGGTCATCTCTAACAATGCTGGCGTCGACGGCTGGGGACTCGGGCTGCTGCTCGAAACCAAGCAGATCAAAAAGATGGTGAGTTCTTACGTTGGCGAGAACAAAGAGTTCGCGCGCCAGTATCTCGCCGGTGAGCTGGAGCTCGAGTTCAACCCTCAAGGCACTTTGGCCGAACGCTGCCGGGCCGGCGGGGCGGGCATTGCCGGCTTCTACACCAAGACGGGTGTCGGCACCTTGGTGGCCGAAGGTAAAGAAACCAAGGTCTTTAACGGCGAGACCTATGTCCTCGAAACCGGCTTGGTCGCCGACCTTTCCATCGTCAAAGCCTGGAAGGGCGACAAAGAAGGCAACCTGATCTTCCGCAAAACCGCCCGTAACTTTAACCCGATGATGGCCACCGCCGGGAAGAAGTGCGTCGCCGAGGTCGAGATCCTCGTCGAGACTGGTGAACTCGATCCCGATCAGATCCATACGCCCGGCATCTTCGTGGATCGCATCGTTAAGGGCACATTCGAGAAGCGCATCGAGCAGCGCACGGTCCGTACGCGGGAGAATGCATAATGGCTTGGTCCCGCGAACAGATCGCCCAGCGCGCCGCTAAAGAATTGCGCGACGGCTTCTACGTTAATCTCGGCATTGGCATCCCGACCCTGGTGGCGAACTACATTCCCGACGGAATGGAAGTCACGCTGCAGTCGGAAAACGGCATGCTCGGCATGGGCCCGTTCCCGTTCGAGGAGGACGTCGACGCCGACCTGGTTAACGCCGGTAAGCAAACCATCACGGCTTTGGCGAAGACCTCATACTTCTCGTCCTCTGACTCATTCGGGATGATCCGCGGCGGCCACATCGATCTTTCGATCCTGGGCGCCATGGAAGTGAACGACCGAGGCGACCTCGCCAACTGGATGGTGCCCGGTAAGATGGTGAAGGGCATGGGCGGGGCGATGGATCTCGTCGCCGGCGTCAAACGCGTCGTTGTCGTGATGGAGCACACGTCGAAGGACGGCGCTTCAAAATTGCTTAAGCAATGCTCGCTGCCGCTCACCGGCGTGAACGTGGTTGACCTCGTGATAACCGATCTCGGCGTGTTCGAGATCGATAAGCATGGTCAACAACCGATGAAGGTCATTCAGCTCGCAGACGGCATTAGCGTTGACGAGATCACCGCTAAAACCGAAGCGCCGTTCGTCAACGCGCTGAAGTAAAGTCTTCACGCAAGTAAAGAAAAGTGAACGCGCGCGCGCGCCAGCATTCGCACGTGCGTTCATCGTTTCTCATCACCTCATTGGTAAGTTGCGCGGAATAATTCGTGCAGAGAGGGCGCCATGCAGTGTCCTCCAACCTGGGTATGGTGATGCTTCGTACCGGAATGAAGCGACACGTGGGGAGGCGTGCGGCCGTAATGGCCGCGTGCGTCGTCGCCGCGTGCTCGTTTATCTGGAGCGGGGAGGCTCACGCGCAAAACTCGAATCCGAGCGAGTTGTCGCGCGTGCTCGAGCTGATTGATCAGCAAGAGCAGAGGCTCAACGCTCAGGAGCGACAGCTCCGAGATCAACAACGAGAGATTACTGAGCAGCGTGCGCTGATCGAACGCCAACGGCGAGAGATTCAGGCCATGAGCGGCGTAGTTAGCGATGCGGAACTTGGCGAAGTCCGCGGCGCTGGCTTTGACGTGCATGGCCTGCGTTACACCGAATTGGCGCCCGATGAGCCCGTAAGGCTCAATCGACGCGTGCCGTTGTCGACCTTGACGCAGGTTGAAGGGGGTGGCTCCCCCGGCAGCAACGCGTCGACGCCGACACCGGCAGCGACGCCGGCGCGTCCCGTAGGGGAGGCGCCGCCGGAAGAGACACAGGTGGCGACTGTGGATGCTCTTCCAGAGGGGCAGAACGCCCTGTTGGGGGCCGGGCGACTGGTGATCGAACCCTCGATTGAATACTCGCGCAGCTCCTCAAACCGGCTGGTTTTCCGCGGCGTGGTCATCGCCGAGGGCATCCAGATCGGCTTGATCGACGCAAATGATACGGCGCGGGATACGATCGCATCGTCAATCGCCATCCGCTACGCGCTCACCAACCGATTGGAGATCGAGGGCCGCGTGCCCTTCATCTACCGCTCGGATCGGGTCACGACGCTGTCGCAGGGCACGACCAACACCACACAAACGTTCGAACTCAAAGGTTCCAACATGGGCGACGCCGAAATCTCGGCCCGTTACCAGTTGAACAGCGGCCGCAACGGCGGCCCGATCTTCGTGGCGGGCGCGCGCGTGAAGTCTGACACGGGCCTCGGTCCGTTCGACTTGGCCCGCGATGCTCAGGGTGTTTCCACCGAACTGGCGACCGGCTCGGGCTTCTGGGCGGTGCAAGGCAGCGTCTCGGCCATGTATCCGACTGACCCGGCGGTGCTCTTCGCCAACTTGAGTTACATGTACAACATCCCGCGCGACATCGACCGCACCCTTGGCACGGTGACTGTTGGCAACGTCGATCCGGGTGACTCGATCGGCCTTGGCTTCGGCTTCGGCTTCTCGATGAACCCGCGCTTCTCCTACTCGCTTGGCTACTCGCACTCCTACGTGATGCCGACCGAGACGGAGCTGAACGGGATCACCCAGCGTTCCACCGAGTTGCAAGTTGGCAGCCTTCAGCTCGGCCTGTCGTTCCGCACGACGGAGCGCCTGACGCTCTCAGCAAGCGTGGATATGGGTCTCACAGAAGACGCCCCAGATGTCCGGGTCTCCTTTCGGGCCCCGTTCCGCTGGTAAGCGACACGTTAAGCAGCAAAACAAAAAGGCCGGCGGAGACGCCGGCCTTTTCATTTATGGGCTGCAGAGCCGGCCTCAGCCGCCGGGGCTGGAGAAGATCACGCCGCGCATATCGTCCGAAATTTGGATGCCGAAGCGCTCCAATAGCAGCTGCTGTTGCACGAGTTCGAAGCCCGGCAGCTCGAGAGTAACATCGATCTCCTGGCTTAGGTCGCGGCCAGTGGCGCTGTTGATGATGATGTTCTGAAGCGTGCCGCCTTCGGTGACATTGTGGACGAGAGCGGTGACGCCATCGGCGTCTTGAATGACCACGCCGCCACCGGCCTCAAGGCCGGAGAGGCCCAAGGCCTCTAATTGTTCGGGCGTGAGCGAGCCGATGTTCTGGCCGATGTCGCCGACTGTCTGCTCGACGAATGTGCCGACGTCGGTCCAGGTCAGGTTGGTGGTCAGGGCCGGCACGCCGTTGACGTACGTGGTGACCACCGCGCCGAAATTGATCTGGAGGCCGCCGATTTCAAAACCGCCGCGATGGCTGGCCATGTCTTCGTCGGCCATGACTTCGACGCCGTCGCCCCACGCGCTGTCATTCGCCCAAGCCTGCCCGGAGAGGGTGGCGAAGGCGATAGCGCTGAGAAGGGCGGAGCGTAGCTTCATGGCAGCGGCGTGTAGGGCGTGATCTGATAGAGTTCGCGGAATTCGCGGGTCAGGTCAGAGGGCGACACAGGTCCGCGGACGTCGCCCAACGGCGCCACGGCCCACGGACGCCACTCAGCGGCGCGGTTATAGGCCGGCTCTGGCCAGCCCTCCGGCGCTTGGCGGACCGCCAGGACGACGCCGTTCCAGACCTCCTGAAACTCCTCGCGCGTGTAGATCTGCAGGCCAAAAGTTGGATCGCCGACGAGTACGCGCTCAGCGTCGACACCCTTAATGACAACGAAATGCCGGTAGTTGTTGTGGGTGATTAGTGCGATCGCCGGCACGCCCAAGGTCGCCAAACGGTCGAGCGGCAGCCGAAGTCCGTCGGCGCGGAAGCCCCGCGTTTCGAGGTAGGCGCGCATGTCGAGCATCGAGAAACCGACGGCGCGGATCCGCTCTTGATCGCCGCGCGCGAACATGTGCTCGAACACTTCGCCCTCGCTGACCGCGAGGCCGTAATGGAAGCGGAGCAGGGTGGCGACGGCGGCCGAGCCGCAGCTGTAATCGTATTGCTGGCGCACCACGGTGCGGAACGGAATGTCGCGCCAGCTGGTGACTGAAATCGTAAACGAGCCGCCAGCTTCGCCATGGGTGCGCACCTGCGCATCAGCCGGATTGGCGCTAGCAGCCCAAGCCGCACACACTGCGGCAAGGAGAACGCCGCTCCGCTTAAAGCGGAACGGCGCCGAACAAGTTTGGTTTGAGCCGTGCCCGCTCATGGACCGGGCGCCGGCGGCGCCAGCACGATCGAAACGTTCATGCTGGACTGCAGGTTGTTGTTGTGGCCGGTGTTGATAACGAAGTTGCCCATCCCGCTATAACCGGAGAACGCGGCCGAACCGATGTTCACTTGGCCAGAACTGACCACATCGCCCGAAACCGTATTTCCCGTGTTGATCGCCGTTAGAGTCCCTTCGGTAATCACCGAGACATCTACGCCCGTGCCCCCTGCCAAGGCGTCCATGTCTTCCATACTCAAAAGCTCCGGTTCAGCAGCGTCAGCCGGTTGAACCAAAGCAGGGGAGGACGCTTCCTCCGCCTGGGCAAAACTGGCGCTAGCCAGTCCTGCAGCAAGGATCGTTCCCCTCAGATACTTGGTCACGCTCTGCATTGGATGCGCGCCTTTTCTCATGGTTGAGGCTGAGAACCGGGCCGGCGGTTCACCCGCCGACCCGGCCCATTTCAGCTTACGGGGTGCCGTTGCCGAACTGGATGTTGGCGTTGGCGCCGACGGCCGTGGCCGCTTGGTTCGCCGAGCCAATGCCCGAGTTCATGCTGGCAGTGTTGATACCACCGAAGTTGGCCATCGCGCCGTTGTCGATCGCGATCGACCCGGTTTCGATTTCGCCTTCTTTGAAGCCGTGGGCATCAACATTGATGTCGGTCACGACGGCGGCCAGTTCCATCGACGTCACCACCATGGTCGTGGAGGAGCTGTCGGTGTTGTAGCTGTCATCGATATCCGTGTTGTTCGAGTCCTTGATCTCGGTGTTGAACGAGTCTTCGTTACGGACCGAGTTGTCGGTGTTGAACGAGTCTTCGTTCTCAACCGAGTTGTCCGTGTTGAAGGAGTCTTCGTTCTCAACCGAGTTGTCGGTGTTGTTCGAAGCGATCGCGTTGCCCGAGTTCGAGTTGTCGGTCAGCGTGTTGTTCGAAGCAACGGTGTTATACGACTCGTCGTTGTTCACCGAGTTGTCGGTGTTGAACGAGTCTTCGTTCTCCACCGAGTTATCGGTGTTGTAGGAGTCGTCGTTCTGGATCGAGTTGTCGGTGTTATACGACTCTTCGATGTCCGTATTGTACGAGTCTTCGTGCTCGACCGAGTTGTCCGTCAACGTGTTGTTGGACGCCACGGTGTTGTAGGACTCGTCGTTGTTTGTCGAGTTGTCGGTGTTATACGACTCTTCGATGTCCGTATTGTACGAGTCTTCGTGCTCAACCGAGTTGTCGGTGTTGTTCGAAGCGATCGTGTTATACGATTCTTCGATCTCGACGTCGGTGTTGTACGAGTCTTCGTGCTCAACCGAGTTATCGGTCAGCGTGTTGTTCGAAGCCGTCGTATTGTACGAGTCTTCGTGCTCGACCGAGTTGTCCGTCAGCGTGTTGTTCGACGCCACGGTGTTGTAGGAGTCCTCGTGCTCCACCGAGTTATCGGTGTTGACCGAGTTGTCCATGTCTTCACCGGCGAGGTTGCCGCCGGCCTGAGCCAGGTCGTCACCCGCGACGTTCGAACCTTGGTTCAAGTCGTCGCCAGCATACGTGCCCGAGTTGTTGTTTTGGTCGAGGTCGTCGCCCGCAACGATCGAGTTGTTGTTCTGGTCATCGCCAGCCACAACCGAGTTGTTGTTTTGAGCGAGGTCATCACCCGCAACGATCGAGCCTTGGTTCAGATCGTCGCCAGCCAGGTTACCCGAGTTCTGGACGAGTTCGTCACCCGCAACGTTCGAACCTTGGTTCAGGTCGTCGCCGGCCACGTTCGAGCCTTGGTTCAAGTCGTCACCGGCAACGTTCGAGCCGTTGTTGGTGTTCTGATCGTCACCCACGACGTTCGAGCCGCCGCTGGCTTGGTTCAGATCATCGCTGGCAACGTTCGAGCCGACGATTTGATCATCGCCCACAACGTTCGAGCCGCCGCTGGCTTGGTGCATGTCGTCACCAGCAACGTTCGAACCCGAGTTGTACGACTGGTCGCCGGCATTGCCGTTGCCCGAGTCAGCCACTGCAACGTCGACGTTCGTCGAAGAGTCGCTGTTGCCGTTGTTCGAGAAGTTGCCGTTGCCCGAGTCCGCAACCGTGGTGATGTCGTCACCGGCCACGTTGGCGCCGTCAGCGTTGAACGAGTTGTCCGAGTTGTCGGTCAACGTGTTGTTCGACGCGGTCGTGTTGTAGGAGTCTTCGTGCTCAACCGAGTTGTCCGTTGCCGTGAAGGTCGCGGAGTTGGTCGAGTTGTCGACGCCGTTGCCCGAGAAGTTGCCGTTGCCCGAGTCAGCGACCGTCGTAATGTCGTCGCCGGCCAGGTTCGAGCCGTTCGAGTTGAGCGAGTTGTCGGAATTGTCGGTGTTGACCGAGTTGTCGACGCCGTTGCCCGAGAAGTTGCCGTTGCCGCTATCGGCCACGTCAACGTTGGTCGAGCTGTTCGAGTTGTCGGTGTCGCCGTTCCCCGAGAAGTTGCCGTTGCCCGAGTCAGCGACAGTCGTGATGTCGTCGCCAGCCAGGTTCGAGCCGCTCGCGTTCAACGAGTTGTCCGAGTTGTCGACCGAGTTGTCGGCGCCGTTACCCGAGAAATTGCCATTGCCGCTGTCGGCGATGTCGGTGTTGATCGAGTTGTCCGAGTTATCCGTGGCCGTGAAGGTCGCGGTGTTGGTCGAGTTGTCAACGCCGTTACCCGAGAAGTTGCCGTTGCCGCTGTCGGCCACATCGACGTGAGTCGAGTTGTCCGAGTTGTCGGCGCCGTTACCCGAGAAATTGCCATTGCCGCTGTCGGCGATGTCGGTGTTGATCGAGTTGTCCGAGTTATCCGTGGCCGTGAAGGTCGCGGTGTTGGTCGAGTTGTCAACGCCGTTACCCGAGAAGTTGCCGTTGCCGCTGTCGGCGACGTCAACGTTCGTCGAGTTGTTCGAGTTGTCGGTGTTGGTCGAGTTATCGGCGCCGTTACCCGAGAAGTTGCCGTTGCCGCTGTCGGCCACGTCAACATGCGTCGAGCTGTCCGAGTTATCGGCGCCGTTGCCCGAGAAGTTGCCGTTGCCGCTGTCGGCGATATCGGTGTTGATCGAGTTGTCAGAGTTGTCTTCAGCGTTGAAATTCGCCGTGTTGGTCGAATTGTCATTGCCGCTGTCAGCAACTGCGACGTCAACGTTCGTCGAGTTGTCCGAGTTGTCGGTGGCCGTGAACGTCGCGGTGTTGGTCGAATTGTCGACACCGTTGCCCGAGAAGTTGCCGTTGCCGCTGTCGGCGACGTCAACGTTCGTCGAGTTGTCGGTTGAGGATTCGGCCATCGCAACGGACGTTGTGTTGCCGTTGTTCGAGAAGTTGCCATTGCCGCTATCGGCGACGCTGGTCGAATTGTCCGAGTTATCGGTGGCTTCGCTGTTGCCAACGATGTTGCCGTTCAGACTGTCAGCAACGCTGAGGTCGGTGTTCGTCGAAGAATCCGTCGCCGAGTTGCCGTTGTTCGAGAAGTTGCCGTTGCCGCTGTCGTCAACGTCGACGTTCGTCGAAGAATCGCTGTTGCCATTTTCAGAGAAGTTGCCGTTGCCACTGTCGTCGATGTTCGTGGTGTTGGCTGTGCTGCTTTCATTCGCGACGGCATTGCCGTCGTCCATGCCCACATCCGGACCGCTCGCCCAGGCCGCCGGCGCGAACGCCAGACCCAGGGCGACGGCGCAGACTGAGCTCAAGAGCTTCAATTGCATTTCCCGTTACCTCCGTACGCAAAGATGCCGGCATGTCCCCCCAGCTAAGAGTTCGGGATGATGCAGCCAGCGTGGCGGAAGTTACGGAGACGGAAGAGACAATCTTGGTTAAACAATCACATCGCGAAATTAACCAAGTGACTTTAGTTAATTTACGCCAGACATGCGCTCTGCGCCACAACACTTAACAACAAGCATGAGAACTTCGACGATTAGATGACGCTTCATTCTATACTTGCATCACAGTGCGAGGTTTCAGCAGGATCGTAGTTGACGCGCGCAATGCGCGCGAACGTCCAACGCATTTCGTTACGGCTGTCATTGAAGCGCGCTCCGCTGACTGATAAGGCCGCCGCCGCGCGGGATGGGTGGCCGAGTGGTTTAAGGCACCGGTCTTGAAAACCGGCGAGGGTGCAAGCCCTCCGTGGGTTCGAATCCCACCCCATCCGCCAGGATCATTTCAGTGAACGCACATTAGTGATGAAGCTGAACTAACGATAAAAGCTTACGCGCCCTAAAGAGCCGGCGCCGTACACCATGAACATCGCTCACTGGGGTACGTCGCTCATGGCGCATCGTCTTCTGCATTGTCTCACGGCCTGCGCGGCGTTTTCGTTCGCCGCAGCCGCTCATGCGCAAGCGCCAATCGAATACGCGGGACGCGCATCTCCCGCGCCGACGCAAACCGCAGCCGTCACCGGCGCGCTCGTCGGCGGCGATGACAATTCTTACGGCTATGGCGTTCAAAGCGCGCCGCGCCAGGGCGCAGTGATTGATTTGCGCCGCGGCGGCGGCGATCGCCGGCGCGCGCAAACGCCGCCGACGCCTGCTGCCGCAACATCGACCACCGCCGCGACCAGCGAAGAAGCGCCGCAGTGGCTTGAGCGCGAGCGGGTAGGGGCCCCGTACGAAGCAAATGGCCGCTGGTACGTGCCGACGCCGGAGCCAGGCTATTCCGAAACCGGCATCGCATCGTGGTACGGCCCGACGTTCCACGGCCAAGCAACCGCGAGCGGCGAGACGTTTGACCAAGAGGCGATGACCGCCGCACACCCGACGCTGCCAATCCCAAGCCTCGTGCAAGTCACAAACCTGGAAAACGGCCGCGAGATCATCGTCCGCGTCAACGACCGCGGGCCGTTCGTCGGCGAGCGTCTGATCGATCTGTCACGCCGCAGCGCCGAAGTCCTCGGCTTCGAGCAAGCCGGGCAGGCGCGCGTTCATGTGCGCTATCTCGGCCCGGCGCCGCGCCGCGTCGACGCAGCAGCCGGCGCCACCGATCAAACGCCGGCCGCCACTTCAGCTGTGACAACGGCCAATGGTCCGACGTCGCTGCTTCCGGCGCCGGCCGACACCCGTCAAGACGACGACGAGCTGGCGGGCGCGCCGATCGGCGGTTCGACCCCCCGCCAGGTCGCCGCCTCTACGCCGCCAGCCACGGACGGCGTTTTCTATGCTCAGGTGGGCGCTTTCGCTGACCTCACCAACGCCCATCGGATCCGCGATGCCGTCAGCGCTGCAGGCCCTGTGGCTGTGGATGTCCGTCGCACGGCCACCGGCGGCGAACTCTTCCGCGTCCGAGTCGGCCCCTGGAACACCCGGGAAGAGGCCGAAGCTGCACGCCGTCAGCTGGCGTCCTTGGGTTTCGGCGAGGCAATCGTCGCTGCGCGCTGATCCGCCGGTTTGTTGACGCAATGCCGCCGGGTCGATTTGTTTAATCGAGCGGACGACAGCGCCGATTCGGTGGAGAACTTCTAAGTGCGATTTGCCATTGTGAGCCTTGCTGCGGCGCTCGCCGCCGCGACGCCAGTTGGCGCTCAGCAACAAACTGCTGGCTTCACCACGCCTGCGCAGCACGTCACCATCATGGATGCCGCCTCCGGCGCGGTGCTGTTCTGCGACGATTGTGAGACGCCGATGCCGCCGGCGTCGATGTCGAAGATCATGACGGTGCTGGTGATCGCCGAGGCGCTCGAAGCCGGTCGCATCAATCTCAACACCCGCTATCGCGTGAGCGAGAACGCCTGGCGCCACGGCGCCATGTCGGACGGCTCGCACATGTTCCTCGAACTCAATTCAGAAGCGACCGTCGCCGACTTGCTGCGCGGCGCAATCGTGGTCTCCGCCAACGACGCCTGTATCGTGCTGGCGGAAGGATTGTTCGGATCCGAAGAAGCGTTTGTCGCCGAGATGAACCGGCGTGCTCAGGCGCTTGGCCTCAGGACCGCGCGCTTCCGCAACAGCACCGGCCTGCCGGATCCCGATCACGTCATCAGTTCGCGCGATCTCGCGACGCTCACGCGCCATCTGATCAGCACCCATCCGCAGGTCTATCGCATCTACGCCGAGCGCGAGTTCACCTATAACCGCCGCACGCAGCAGAACCGCAATCCGCTGCTCGGCGCCTTTCAGGGCGCCGACGGCGTCAAGACGGGACACACGAGCGCCTCCGGCTATGGCCTCGTAGGCTCGGCGGTTCTCAACGGCCAACGCCGCATCGTGGTGTTCAATGGCCTCAGAACGATGGCGGATCGGCGCAGCGAAGGTGTGCGTATCATGCGCGCCGCGTTCCATGATTTCAGCCTCACCACGGTTGCTAACGCCGGCGATCAGATCGGCGAAGCGCAGGTACGCCTGGGCTCGCGCCGCACGGTGCCGCTTGTGGCTCGAGAAGACATCGTGATCGGCGGCGCGCGCGGCGTGCAATCCAGTTTAACAGCGCACATCGTCTACACCGGCCCGCTGAACCCGCCGCTGCGAGAGGGCGACGTCGTCGCACATTTGGTGATTGAAGGCCCTGGCTACGAGACGCAGCGCTTCGAACTGACGGCCGGCCGCAAAATAGGGCGCGCCAACTGGTTTTCCCGCGCCTTTGAAGGCTTGCGCCTGACTCTATTCGGCCCTTGATAGGACCATGACTCACAGTGCGCTGACGGACATGCCGCGCGGCCGCTTCATCACTCTGGAAGGAGGCGAGGGGGCGGGCAAATCGACATTGGCGCGCGGCCTCGCAGAGAGTCTCCGCAGCAGGGGCCACGAAGTTGTCGTCACCCGTGAGCCGGGCGGTGCGCCCGGCGCGGACGCCATTCGCGCCCTATTGGTGCAAGGCGAAGCAGGGCGCTGGAGCGCCATGGAGGAAGCCCTGCTCTTCGCTGCAGCGCGCCTCAACCACCTCACCCATACAGTGCGGCCCGCCCTCGCCCGCGGCGCCTGGATTATCTGCGATCGCTATTACGACTCCACCCGCGCCTATCAGGTCGCCGCTGGCGGCCTCAATCCGGACGCTCTGGACGTCCTCAACACATTGATTGAAGCGCCGTCGCCAGATTTAACGCTCATCCTCGATCTCGACCCAAGCGCCGGACTCGCACGCTCGCGCGGCGCGCACGTGGGCGAAGATCGCTTCGAGCGAAAGAGCGCTGAGTTTCATGCGCGTGTACGCGCCGAGTTCTTGGCGATAGCGGCGCGCGAGCCGGGTCGTTGCGCAATCGTGGACGCAAGCCAGCCGCCGGAGGCAGTGCACGCGCAGGCGCTGGCCGCGCTCGAAAAGTTCGCCGCGGTGCGCGCATGAAGGGCGAGAAGCCGGCGCCGGAGCCAGACCGCGAGCCAAATACGGCGCACCCGCGAGAGACCTTCGCACTCCACGGACATCAAGACGAAGAACAGGCGCTTGCGGACTCTCTGCGCAGCGGCCGCATGCACCACGCTTGGCTGCTGACAGGCACCAAGGGCCTCGGCAAAGCGACGCTAGCGTACCGGTTTGCGCGCATCGCGTTGGGCGCGCGCAAAACGGGCGCTCGCCCGTTTGACGTCGATCCGGAAGACACCATCGCACGCCGCATCACGGCGATGGCTCATCCCGACCTCTTCGTACTCCGCCGTGGCCTTAACGAGCGCGGCAAGCCACGCCGTGAAATCACCGTCGATGACGCGCGCGAGCTTGGGCACTTCTTCTCGCTGGCGCCGTCCGAAGGCGGGATGCGCGTGGCCATCATCGACGCCGTCGACGATCTCAACCGCAACGCTGCGAACGCCATTCTGAAGACGCTGGAAGAGCCGCCGGCGCGATCTGTGCTGCTGCTTGTATGCCACGCGCCTGGCGCCATCCTGCCGACGATCCGCTCTCGCTGCCGCCGCCTCGCGTTGCGTTCACAGCCCAACGATGTCGTCCGCGCCGCGATGGGCGCTGCGGCTGACGAGGCGATCATAACATTGGCGAAGGGCCGGCCAGGGCGTGCAATCGCTTACGCAGCACAGGGGCTCGACGCCAAATTTGCTGACGTCCAACGCGCTCAGAAGGCGCTGCAGCGCGGCGAAGCCGGCGCGTTGCTCTCACAGCTCTACGAGCAAATGAGCGGAGAGCCGTTCGAGAAGCTTGCAGCGGTGCTTGAGTTGGCCGGCGAATGGACGCGGGCGGCAGGGGTTGAAGAGGGTGGCGAAGGGTGGGCCGAGGCGTGGTCGGCCCTGGAAGCTCTGCGCGGCGAAGCCGAGGGGCTCGACATGGATCCGCGCCATGCACTCGCGCGCGCGGTGGGCGTCCTTGATCGCGCCGCCACGATGCGTAGATGAACTAGGCCATGCTGATCGACAGTCACGTCAACCTACATCACCACAGCTTCGCCGATGACCGCGACGCAGTGATTGCGCGCGCGCGCCAAGCTGGCGTCGCACGCATGATCACCATTTGCGACAAGATCGAGAATTTTGACGCTGTAACCGCCATCGCCGAGGCACACGATGACATCTACGCCAGCGTGGGCGCGCATCCGCATTACGCCAAGGACCATCTCGATCTCACGGCTGAACGGCTGATCGAACTAGGGCGGCATCACCGCGTCGTCGGCGTTGGCGAAACGGGGCTTGATCAGCACTACAAGTACAGCCCTTTCGAAGATCAGGTCGCGGTATTTCGCGCGCACGCTAAAGCGGCGCATGCGCTCGACAAAACCCTGATCATACACACACGCGAAGCTGATGATGCGATGGCGCAATTGCTGGAGGAGGAGGCGGGGAAGGGCCCTCTTCGTATCCTGATGCACTGCTATACGAGCGGCCCAGAACTGGCGCGGCGCGCGCTGGAGGTCGGCGCCTACTTTTCATTCTCCGGCATCATGACGTTCAAGAACGCCGATGATGTGCGCGCGATCGCGCGGGAGGTGCCTCTGGATCGGGTTATCGTCGAAACCGATTGCCCCTACCTGACTCCCGTCCCGCATCGCGGCCAGCGGTGTGAACCGATGCACGTGGCCGACGTGCAGGCTGCCTTCGCAAAGCTAAGGGGGCTCGGCGAGGAGGAGGCGAGCGCCCTACTCGCCGACAACTTCTTTCGCCTCTTCCCGGGTATCGAACGACCGCCCGCGCCGTCGAGGGCAACGTGATGGGCACGCTACGCGTCACGTTGCTGGGCTGCGGCTCGTCCGGCGGCGTTCCGCGCGCCACTGGCGATTGGGGCGTGTGCGATCCGAACGAACCGAAGAACCGTCGCTCACGCTGCTCGCTGCTCCTGCAGAAGTGGAGCGGGGCGCCGACAACGGCGGAAGAGGCGACGACGGTACTCATCGACACCAGCCCGGACCTGCGCCTGCAGCTCGCCGCGGCAAAGCCTGCACACCTCGACGCCATTATCATCAGCCACGATCACGCCGACCAAACCAACGGCTTCGACGATGTGCGCGCGTACGCCATAAAAAGCCGGCGTCAGATACCCGTTTGGATGGACGAAGCGACGAAGCGCACGTTCGCTGTGCGCTTCGGTTACGCGTTCGAGTCCAAGGGCGGCTATCCCGCAATCGTACGCCACGCCGGCGATCTATCGCCACGCGTGCCGCTTGCGGTTAATGGTCGGGGCGGCATGCTCGAATTGACGCCACTCGATCAGGACCACGGCTTCAGCCGCTCCCTTGGATTTCGCGTCGGACCAGTGGGCTACTCAAACGATCTCGTCGATATGCCGAGCGAGAGCTTTGAGAGCCTCGAGGGCTTGGCGCTCTGGATTGTCGACGCTTTGCGCGAGACGCCGCATCCCACACACGCCCATCTCGGCAAGACCCTCGACTGGATCACGCGCCTGCAGCCGACGCGCGCGGTGTTGACCAACATGCATATCGATCTCGACTACGCCGCGCTGAAGGCGAGGCTGCCGGCTGGCGTCGAACCTGGGTACGATGGCTGGAGCGCCGAGTTTCCCATCTGAGTCGATGTATCGCTTCCCATAATCTATCTTATGCGAGAACTGCATGCCGAGACAAACCACTGAAAAGGCGGACGAAAAATGCCCTGAGGCGATCGAGCGCAACGCCCGCTCCGCTCAGGCCGTGCTGGACGTTATGGCTCAGCTGCGCAACCCGAACGGCGGCTGCCCATGGGACGTCAAGCAAAACTTCCGCACCATTGCGCCCTACACAATCGAAGAAGCCTATGAAGTCGCCGACGCCATCGAGCGCGCCGACATGCCAGCGCTCAAAGAAGAACTCGGCGACCTCCTCTTCCAAGTCGCCTTTCACGCACGCATGGCCGAGGAGCAAGGCGCCTTCGATTTTGCCGACGTCGCGCAGGCGCTCGCCGACAAAATGATCGAACGCCATCCGCACGTGTTCAGCGAAGCTGGCGACGGACGGACGGCCGAGCAGCAAACCGTCGCCTGGGAGACGCTCAAGGCCGAGAAGCGCGCGGCCAAAGGCGCCCCATCACTGTTGGACGATGTGGCCATGGCCCTGCCCGCGCTTATGCGCGCCGAGAAGCTCACCAAGAGGGCTGCGCGAATCAATTTCGATTGGCCGAGCTCGGCCGAGGTCCTGGAGAAGCTCGACGAGGAGCTGGCCGAGTTGAAGGCGGCCGAGGCGAGCGGAGATCAGGATCACATTGCCGAGGAGATGGGCGACATCCTCTTCGTGATGGCCAACCTCGCCCGCAAGCTGAAGGTGGACCCGGAGGAAGCGCTACGGCGCGCCAATGCGAAGTTCACACGCCGCTTTCAGTACATTGAACGAGTGCTGGCCGAACAAGGACGCACTGGCCCGCAACCGCTGGACGACATGGAAGCGCTGTGGCTAGAGGCTAAGCGGGCCGAGAAAAGATAGCGCGCCACATCCGAGGGGCTTTCGCGCGATACTGGGCCTGGAGACGCAATGATGCTGATGCGCCGTATTCGCGAGCACGTGAGCGCACATAATTGGTTCGCTGTCGGCATCGACCTCGTCATCGTCGTGCTGGGCGTTTTTCTCGGCACCCAAGTCAGCAATTGGAACGCCGAGCGCCTCGCGCACGAAGCCGGCGACACTTACCGGGCCCGCATCGTCCGTGACCTGGAGAACAACCAGGCAGATCTCGCATCACGTGTCACCTACTACACCCAGGTCAAGGAGTTCGCGTTGATCGTTCTCAACGACCTCAACGGCACGGCGCGCGTTTCGGACGAGCAGTTTCTCATTGCGGCCTACCAAGCCACGCAGATCTACCCACGGCCCATGAACCGGGCGAGCTATGATGAGGTCGTCTCAAATGGTGCGCTGAACTCGCTCGGCGACGTCGATACGCGTGAGCGCATTTCGAACCACTACGTGCACGTGGAGACCAGCGAGACAACCTTCCGCAACGTGCCGCCGTATCGTGAGACGGTGCGTCGAGCGATGGCCTACAACGTTCAGGCAGCAGTCCGCACAGCCTGCGCGGAGCAAATGGACACAAACGCCGGCACCGGCCTTGCCCGCCTGTCGCTTCCCGGCATGTGCGATCTGGGACTTGGCCGCGATGAAATTTCTCGCGCTGCAAGAGCTTTGCGCGCCACGGCGGGCCTAGAGCTCGATGTCACGCGATTGCTTGCGGATATCGATCAGAAACTGATCCAGGCGGAGCGCGCCACCGAGCGCGCGGCTAATCTAGCCCAAGACCTCACGTCCACACGCTGATTGGCGAGTAGGGCCGCCCCTAGCGAATTTCAAATGCTGGCGTCGACCACGCCGGGCGGCTATCGGCGCGCCAAAACCGCCAACGGCGATCGCCTGGTGAACACTGTGTATTTGCCAGCGCGCTAGCGCTTGCCTGCCCCAAACGGCACGATCTTGTTCTCGACATCGTGGCCGATATCGGCGCGGCCCAGATACGCAATCCCAGCCTTGGCGCACCAGTAGCGCACGATTTCTTCGTCGGTCGCGCCGAAAGGCTTGTCGTTCTCGGGGACGTCGGAGCAACGGCCGAGCTTAATCCCCTTCACGCTCCGGACATTGGCGGAGGAGGTGATGTGGAAGAGGGCACGATCGATCCGGTAGAGGTACTCGCCAACTTCCTCAAGCATCAGCACGTGGCCGCTGAGATCCGGCTCGAGCGGCGTGTCCAAGATCGATTGCAAGATCATGATGTTGAGCGCCACCGTCTTGGCCTCAAACATCACGCCAAGTTCGACGCTTTCCGGCGCGCGATCGATCAGCCAGGCGAGGGCCCTCTTCACCGCCCCCTCTCCGCCCGCCCGCGTCAGATCGATCGGCATCGGCCCATGCGCCACCGTGCCTATGCCATGCTTGTACAAGCCCGCCAGCAGCACGCCGCCGTCGCTGTAGCCAAGATAGGTTTTCTTGTGCGCATACGCGTTGAGTTGACCGAGTGCCGCCTCAGCCATGCGGCAGGCGCCATAACCGCCGCGGGCAAACCAAATCGCATCCAGCGACGGATCGTTGGCGTATTCGACAAACGCCTTCGTTCGCGCGTCATCGTCGCCGGCAAAGTGACCGGCGCTCAAGAAACATTGCGGATGAACAACGATCTCCGGCGCGCGATCCAGAAAACTGTCTGTCGCGAACGCCTTGAGCCGCTCGGCCAAAGCCGGCTCGATCCGCGTGCCCGGCGCGACAACGCCAATTCGCATCGAGGGCGCCATGCTGCGTTGATGTCCTTCCGAAAAGCGGCGTTTCTCGTCATAACCGGGGCAAATGAGTCAGTCCAAATCCTATTTCTTTAGCGGCGTCGGCGGCTCCGGCATGCTGCCGCTCGCGCTCATCCTGCGCGGCAAGGGCGTGACGGTCGCCGGCTCCGACCGTTCGCTCGACCAGGGCCGCCTCGGCGCCAAGTTTGAATACCTGAAAGCCCAAGGCATCGCCCTCTTCCCGCAAGACGGCTCAGGCATCACCAGCGCCGACCAGATCCTCGTGCGCTCAGCCGCCGTTGAGGACACGGTCGGCGACGTAGTCGCCGCTAAGCGCGTCGGCGCGGAGGATTTGAAGCGCCCACAATTGCTGGCCGAACTCTTCAACGCAGCGCCGGTCCGCATCGGCGTCGCCGGCACTAGCGGCAAGAGCACCACCACCGGCATGATCGCCTGGCTGCTGCATCAAGGCGGCCGCGACCCAACCGTCATGAACGGCGCCGTGATGAAGAACTTCGTCACGCCCGACGCTCTCTTTGCCTCCGCGCTCGTAGGCAAAGGCGATGCGTTCGTCAGCGAAGTCGATGAAAGCGACGGCTCCATTGCCCGCTACGAGCCCACCATAGCCGTGGTCAACAACATCGCCCTCGACCACAAGAGCATGGACGAACTGCGCGCGCTGTTCGGTGGCTTCGTCGGCAAGGCCGAGATTGCCGTGCTCAACCTTGATAACGACGAAACCGCGGCGTTGGTGCTCAGCACCAAAGTCCGCACCCGCACCTATTCGCTGCGCTCCGGCCTCGCCGATCTGCACTGCAGCGCCATCCGTCTCGCGCCAGACGGCGTTTCGTTCGACGTACTCGAAAAAGACACGCGCGCGACCGCCACTGTCGATCTGGCCGTGCCTGGCGAGCACAACGTGTCCAACGCACTCGCCGCGCTCTCCGCCGCACGCGCCTACGGGCTCTCGCTTAAAGAAGCCGCAGACGCGCTCAAAGGCTTCTCCGGCACCAAGCGCCGTCTCGAAGTCGTCGGCAAAGCCAACAACATCACCGTCATCGATGATTTCGGCCACAACCCCGATAAGATCACCGCCACGCTCAACACGCTGCACGCTTTCCCAGGCCGCTTGCTCATCATGTTCCAACCGCACGGCTTTGGCCCGTTGAAATTGATGCGCCAGGAATTCATCGACTGCTTCGCGCGCAACATGAGCGACGATGACGTCCTCATCATGCCCGACCCCGTCTATTTCGGCGGCACCGTCGACCGCAGCGTCACCAGTGAACACATCGTCTCCGGCGTGCGCGCGCGCGGCCTCCAAGCCATGGCCTTCGCCGAACGCAACGCCTGCGGTGACAAGCTGATTGAACTCGCCGAATCCGGCGACCGCATAGTCGTCATGGGCGCGCGCGACGATACGTTGAGCGTGTTCGCGGCGGATCTGCTGGAACGTCTCCGCGTGAAGTAGGGGCCTCCCCTACTCCGCCGCTGGACGAATTTCTTCGGGCAGGGGCTCTAACGGCGCAAACCGCGCCGCATCTTCCACCAACAGCTCAGCCCGCAGCGTGTGATGCCCGTGCTCGTCAGTGCTTTCATCCAAAATCTTGCCGACAGACGCGATCTGCGCGCGCACACGGCCGCTATCATCGGGCGGCAAGGTGAGGGTGATGACGCGCGTTGCGGAGAAGGCGGCGCGGTCGATGGCGACGAGCAGCGACTCCACACCCTCCCCCGTCTCAGCTGAGATCGCGACAGGGGGTAGGGCGCCCTGCCCGCCCTGCTCAGCCGCCGTCTCCGCGCGCCGTAAGCGGCCAACGCGCGTGGCTTCATCCAACAGATCGATTTTATTCCAAGCTTCCAGCACCGGCGGCGACTTGCCGTCGGCGTCCTTGGCCAATTGCGCCAACACGCTCAGCACGTCGCGCTTTTGATCTTCGCTTTGCGGATGGGCAATGTCGCGCACGTGCACGAGCAAATCCGCCTCAGTCACGGCTTCTAAAGTCGCACGGAAGCTCTCGACCAATTCGTGCGGCAGATCGGAAATGAAGCCGACCGTATCGCTCATAATCACCGCGCGGCCGCTCGGCAGTTTCACTTGCCGCGCCGTCGGATCAAGCGTCGCAAAGAGCATGTCTTTCGCCAGCACGCCCGCTTGAGTCAGCCGATTGAACAGCGTCGACTTGCCGGCATTCGTGTAGCCCACAAGCACAACCGCCGGCAGGCCGGCGCGCGAACGCGCCCGCCGCTGCAGTCCACGCGTACGACGAACGTCTTCGAGTTCTTTCTTTAGCCGGATGATGCGGTCGGCGATGATCCGCCGATCGAGCTCGATCTGGGTTTCGCCAGGGCCGCCAGTTTTGCCCAAGCCGCCGCGTTGACGTTCCAAGTGCGTCCATGTCCGCACCAGCCGCGAGCGCTCATAGCCCTGCCGCGCCAGCTCGACCTGCAGCTTGCCTTCCTTCGTCCGCGCGCGCAGGCCGAATATCTCGAGGATCAAACCCGTGCGGTCGATCACCTTGGCGGCGATGTCGGTTTCAAGATTGCGCTGCTGCACCGGTGAAAGCGCAGCATCAATGACGACGACACCTGCGCCGAGCGCCTCGCACTGTTCCTTCAGCCGCTCAACCCGCCCCGATCCAAAATAGGTGCGCGGCGATATCTGGCGCAGCGGCGCGGCCTCGGCGCTCGCTACCTCGAGCCCGAGCGCTTGCGCCAGTCCCACAGCTTCCAGCAATCGCGCCTCGCCATCGCGTACGCTCTCATCCGCGCTCGCAAGCGGACGCAGCACGATGGCGCGGTTCAGACTTATCTCGATCGGATCAGGACTCGTCGGCTTCATCGACCGCTTTATCGATCTCATAAAGCTGCACGGGCGCGCCCGGCATGATGGTGGAGATAGCGTGCTTGTAGACCAATTGGACCTGACCGTCCCGGCGAAGCAGCACACAGAAATTGTCGAACCAGGTGACGACGCCCTGAAGTTTCACTCCATTGACCAGAAAGATGGTCAGCGGCGTCTTCGACTTGCGGACAGCGTTCAGAAACGTGTCCTGGAGGTTTTGTTTCTTTTCCATGGGATCCCCATGCCTAAGTCTTATAGCGCCCCGTCAAATCGCGGGGCTGAGGCGAGCTATAGGCCCAGCCGAGCATGGCGCCAACAGATTCGGGTTCCGCGGATGCTCAGGCGCCCAAATAAACAGCGCGCAAAATCCGCGTGATCGGGCCAACTTTGGCGGCCCCAATTGGTGCGCCGTCGATATGGGTGACAGCGACGGCAGGGTTGCTGGCTGAGCTGATGAAAGCCTCGTGCGCGGCCCGCGCCTCAGCGATCGTAAAGGCCTCTTCCGCAAACGGGATTTCGCGATCGAGCGCAAACTGAAGCAGCGCACCGCGGGTAACGCCATGCAGTAGATCGTTTGAGAGCGGCCGCGTACGCAAGCGGCCCGATGCGTCGACGATCCAGGCTGTAGACGAGGTCCCCTCCGTCACAAATCCTTGTGCATCGACGAACCAGGCCTCGAAAGCGCCCGCCTCTTTCGCGGCCTGCCGCGCCAGCACATTGGGGAGCAGGTTGGTCGTCTTGATGTCGCGGCGCGCCCAACGCGTCTCCGGAAGGCTGATCACTTTTACGCCATGGTCAGCGCGCTCGGCCAATGCCGTGCGATCCAAATTCTTGGCCGTCACGAGCACTGTCGGCCGTACGTTGGGGGACGGAAACACGTGATCGCGCGAGGGCGGCGCGCCGCGCGATATCTGGACGTAGACCACGCCGTCAGTGACGCGGTTGCGGCGCATGGTCTCCCGGATCACCACCCAGAGCGAACGCTCGCTCATGGGATGCGCGATCTGCAACGCATCTAAGGAACGCCGGAGCCGCGACATGTGCGCTTCGGCGTCAAACAGAACGCCATCGCGAATGGCCCAGACTTCGTAGATCGAGTCGGCCAGTTGAAACCCACGGTCAATCACCGAGATCAGCGGCGCATGCAGTGGCGCATACACGCCGTTGACGTAGGCGATACGGCTCATTCGATCTCGGCGCCGCCACGGCCGGGCGCTTCGACACCGAGCGACTTCAGCTTCCTGTGCAAGGCCGAGCGCTCCATACCGATGAAGGCCGCGGTGCGCGAAATGTTGCCGCCGAAGCGGGTGATCTGGACGTTGAGATATTCGCGCTCAAACCTTTCACGCGCGTCGCGCAGCGGAAGACCGATCACTTCCTGCAGGCCGTCGTGCTTGGAGAAGCCAGCGCTCGGCCACGCTTCCGGCGGCAGCGCGTCGACCGTCACCGGAGTTGAGGGATCACCCGTCGCCAAAATCAGGATACGCTCGATCACGTTGCGCAGCTGGCGCACATTGCCCGGCCAATCTGCGGCTTGCAGCGCAGCGAGCGCGTCTTCGCCGATCTGGCGCGCAGGCACACCAGACATCCCGGCAAGCCGGCCTACGAAATAACCGGCAAGTTCCGGAATATCTTCCCGGCGCTCAGACAAAGCCGGCGCACGAAGCGGCACCACATTCAACCGGTGGAAGAGATCTTCGCGGAAGCGACCCGCCGCGATGTCGCCCGTCAGGTCACGCGACGAAGACGAGACCACCCGCACGTTGACTTGCACATCGGTCGAGCCGTTCAAGCGGCGAAAGCGCTGATCGACCAGGACGCGCAGAATCTTCGACTGCGTCTCCGGCGGCATGTCCCCTACTTCGTCGAGAAAGAGGGTGCCTACGTGCGCTTGCTCGAATACGCCGATCTTACGAGGGCGGCCGTCCGGTCCGTCCTCGCCAAAGATCTCGCTTTCCATCCGCTCAGGCGCGATGGAGGCGGCGTTGATCACGACGAATGGGCCGTTGGCGCGCGGGCTGCGCTCGTGCAGCAAGCGCGCGACCAGTTCCTTGCCTGAGCCGGCGGCGCCGCTGATCAGCACGCGCGAATTGGTTTGCGCCACGCGATCAATGGCGCTGCGGAGCGCGGCCATAACCGGCGATGAGCCAATGAGGTTGTCGCTCGTCGATGAGCGCGCCTTCAACTCGGCATTTTCCCGCTTGAGCCGTGTCGTCTCCAGCGCGCGCTGCACCACCAGCAACAAGCGATCGGCCGTGAATGGCTTCTCAATGAAGTCGTAAGCGCCATTCCGGATCGCCGTCACGGCGGTCTCGATCGTGCCGTGGCCGGAAATCACGATCACCGGCATGTCCGGATCGATCTCTTTGAACATCGCCAACAGTTCGAGACCGTCCACGCGGCTGCCTTGCAGCCAGACGTCGAGAACAACCAAGGAGGGCTTGCGCCGGCGAAACGCGTCGAGCGCCTCATCGCTGTCGCGCGCGCCGCGAACCTGGTGTCCGTCGTCTTCAAGGATACCCGAGATAAGGTCGCGGATATCGGCTTCGTCATCGATGATGAGTATGTCTTGCGCCATCAGCTGGCTCCTGCGCCGTGTTCTGCAGCGGGCTCGACAGATTCTTCGCCGCGCTTGGGTAAAACGAAACGGACGATGGCGCCCGGGCCAGGCCCAGGCGCGTCGTCCAGTTCAATGAGCCCCCCATGGTCTTCGACAATCCGCGCAACGATGGCGAGGCCGAGGCCTGCGCCCTTGGTGCGCGTCGTAACGTACGGTTCGATAAGGCGGTGACGATCCTTGTCCGGGAAGCCCAACCCGTTATCGATCACCTCGAACTGCACGCCAAAATCCAAGTCTCGCAGGCGGAGAAGCACGAAACCGTCCTTCGGTTCGCCATCGCGCGCACGCCGCGCCTGCACGCTCTCCGCTGCATTCTTGATCAAGTTCAAAAGCGCCTGAGCGATCAAGCGCTCATCGACCACCAATCCGATAGGGTTGTCGACGCCCTCCACCTCGATGCGCAAATCCGCAAACGCCAAACGCTGGCCGAACACGGTGGAGCGCGCCACATCGCTCATATCCGCGAACGACATTTTCGGCGTCGGCATCCGCGCGAACGACGAGAACTCATCGACCATTCGGCCAATGTCCGCGACTTGGCGCAAAATCGTGTCCGTGCACTTCAAGAACGTGTCCGGATCCGACTTGATCTCGTCAGCGTACTTCTTGCGCAGCCGTTCGGCGGAGAGCTGGATAGGCGTCAGCGGATTTTTAATCTCGTGCGCGATCCGGCGCGCGACATCTTTCCAGGCCTCTTGGCGCTGCGCCGAGATCAGCTTGGTCATGTCGTCGAAGGTCAGCACCAATCCGCCCTCGGCGTCTGGGCTCATCCGCACACTGAGATTGACCGAGCCGTCTCCTTCACGCAGGAGATCGACGCGCTGCGGCGGCGTTTCCCCTGCCGGCGCAGCCTGGTTGAGGAGATCGGCGAACTCCGGCGCCAAATCGATCAAGCGCCGGCCGACAAGCGAGGCGTCGCCCAGCCCCAACAAGTGGCCAGCAGAGCGGTTCGTCGCGGTGATGCGCCCGTCGCGGTCGAGCCCCATCACGCCAGCGCTCACGCCGCCGAGCACCGCTTCGGTGAACTGGCTGCGGCTTTCTGCTTCTTCCTGAGCGCTGACCAAATCGCGGCGCTGCGCTTCCAACTGTGCGGTCATCCGATTGAACGCGGTGGCGAGCGCATCAACCTCGTCGCGCTCTTCACCTACGGCCACACGCGCCTTCAGATCGCCAGACGCAACGCGGCGCGCCGCGCCAACGAGGCGCCCAATCGGCTCAGCAACGCGCGATGCGCTTGTGAGGCCGACCCAGCCGGCCGCGAGCAGCACAATCAGCGCGGTCGAGAAATACGCGAGACCGAAAAGCCCGCGTAAGGCGCCCTGCTGCTCCTGGGCCGTCCGATAGTCTTCGACCGACTGACGGAAACCACGGAGCTGCGCGACCAGACCGGGCTCAAGATTGCGCGTCACCGCAAGATAAGCGTCCGGGTAGGCGGTCAATCGATAGAGCACGACGACGCGGTCATGTGCGTCATCGAACGTCACCGCCATATCGCCTTCGTTCGCCGTCTCGAACGCTGACGCCGCGGGCGTCAGCAATGGCGGCGATGACAAGCCTGCACGCGCGAGAATGCGGCCTTGCGAGTCGATGACGAGCGACGATGTAATGTCGCGCCGCTCAGTCTGCGCTTCGAGAAACGCGAAATAGCGTTCACGATCCTCCACCAGGCCGCGCTGCGCAAGGTTGAGGTCAACCGCCATGGCCTCAACCTCGCCGGTCAGATCGCCTGAGGCGAGGTCAACATAAGCGCGGCCGACATTCGCCGCGCTTTCAATCGCGCTCTCGACGCGATCGCTGAACCAACGCTCAACGCCCTGGCTGAACGTAAAGCCGAGGAACGCCGCGACAATCACCGCCGGCGCCAGAGCGGCCAAGACGAACAACGTCACGAACCGCACGTGCAGCCGCGCGCCGGTCGCGGCTGATCGCCAAGCGCGCGCCACCCGCATCAAACGATGGAGCAGAATGCCGGCGAGCGCCGCCGAGATGACGAGGCTGGCGATCAGGAGCCCGCGAATGGTGGCGCTCGCGCCGCCTGCCAAACCCTCGCCCAAAAGCAGTGCGATAGTGGCTGCGCCGGTCAGGAAAATCGCGACGCCGAGACCGATGAGAAACAGGAGCGCGCTGCGCCCCTGCGGCTGGTCACTCAGGACCGCAGTCTCAACCGGCTGATCTGCCGCGATGTCTTGCACCATGATCGACCGCACCAATGTTGCGATAAAGCCACACGGTGTTGAACCAATATCACGCTGCCGTCAATCGCCTCGCCCAGTTCGGATGCCAAGCGTCTGAATCTTCTTCCGAAGCGTATTTCGGTTAATGCCGAGGATGGCCGCGGCGCGGATTTGATTGCCGCGCGTAGCGCTTAAGGTTTGCACGATAAGCGGCCGCTCCACCTCGGCAAGAAGCCGATCATACAGCCCCTCCGCCGGGAGGCCGGGGCTTGCCGAAGAGAACTCGCCCGAAACCCGCCGAGCGATCGCGACTTCGAAGCCATCGTCGGCCTCCGGCAACACAGCCTCAGGCGCGTCGGCGCCGAGTTCGGCGCCAACTTCACGCGCGGTGATGACTTGCGCCGGACTCAGCGCAGCCGCGCGGCGCAGCAAGTTCTCAAGCTCGCGAATATTGCCGGGAAAGGCATGCGACTTCAGTCGTTCGATCGCCGCCGCGTCGATGGATTTTTCCGGCAGGCCTTCACGCTTGGCGCGCAGCAAGAACGCTCGTGCAAGATCGCCGACGTCGTCCAGTCGCTCGCGCAACGGCGGCAACCGAATGGCGACAACGTTCAAACGATAGAACAAGTCCTGACGAAAAGCGCCTTGGCGCGCCAGCGCAGCAAGACTGCGCTGCGAAGCTACGATCAAACGCGCATTTGGTCGCAGACCTGGATCTTCTGCGTGCAACAAGCCAGCGAGCCGCGTCTGGGCTTCGCCGGGCAGTTCGTCGATGTCTTCGAGAAACAGCGTGCCGCCATTGGCCCGCGTGAACTTTCCGCCGGCAGCGAACAGATCGCGATCAATCTGCGAAGCCGCAACGCCGGCAAGACTGTAAGTCTCATAAGGACCACTCGCGCGCCGGCTATGATCGTGGATGGCGCGCGCGACCCGCTCTTTGCCAGTGCCGCTCTCGCCTTCAATCAGCACCGTAAGATCCGTGCCAGCGACACGCGCCATCACCCGATACACGTCCTGCATCGCGGCCGAGCGGCCGATGAGCGGCAGACGCTCGTCCTTCTCCGCTTTGCTCGCTTGCGCGCGCGTCTTGGCGTCAGGCCCACCGTCGAGTGCGCGGCGCACCACCGCCATCAGCGCATCAAGATCGAAAGGCTTAGGAACGTAATCAAAAGCGCCAGCGCCGGCGGCGGAGAGCGCTGTCGCGACTGTCGATTGCGCGCTCATCACGATCACCGGCAGATCGGGACGGCTTGAGCGCATCGCGGGCAGCGCGTCGAACACGCACTCATCGCCCATATAAACGTCGCTCAGAACAAGGTCGCCTTCACCTTCGCGCACCCATTTCGCCAAAGTGGCGACGTTGCCCGTTGCGCGCACGGCGTAGCCTTCTTTGCCCAACGCCTGCGACAGCACGAAGCGAAGCGATGAATCGTCGTCAGCCAACAAGATGCGTGCGCTCATAAGCTTGCTTCCGGATCTATGGGGAGGAGGATTTTGAATGCGGTGCGGCTTGGGGCGCTTTCGACTTCGATGCGCCCGTCGTGGCGGGCGATGATATCGGCTGCGACGGTCAGACCCAGCCCCATGCCGTGCGGCTTCGTGGTCGCGAACGCCTCGAATAAGCGATCAGCCACGTCGGGATGAAGGCCCGGACCGTTGTCGATGATTTGCACTTCGAGTTGCGCGCGCGCCGCGCCGCTCGCCGCGGATCGGAATTTCACGCCGGACCGAAACGACGTCACGATTGCAATTTCGCCGTCAGGTTGGCCGGCAAGCGCCTCAGCGGCGTTCTTCGAAATGTTCAAAAACGCCTGAATGAGCTGATCGAGATCGCCACGCACCTGAGGCAAGCTCGGGTCGTAGCGCTCGCGGATCATGATATTCGGCGCGCTCGACCCGACGAGCTTGCGCACGCGCTCGAGCGCCTCGTGAATATTGAAGAGTTCAAAGCGCGGCGGCTCGAATGCCGCGAGCGGATCGATCCGCTCCGTCAGCCTATGAATGCGATCGACCTCGTCGCAAATCAGCGTCGCCAGCGCGGCGGAGTCCGGATCATCGCTACGGGAGATGAGTTGAGCCGCGGCGCGAATGCCAGCGAGCGGATTGCGCACCTCGTGCGCCAGTGTGCGCGCGGCGGAGGGTCCGGCGATCGGCGCCGCACTCCGCGCACGCGGCGGGCGCGTTAGCACCAGCGCGATGTAACCGTTCTCGCCCACGGGCGCCGCCGCCACCGCTGCACGTCCGAGCGCGAAGCCGGGACCGACCAAGGCGACGTCGCTCTCCGCAACCCCCGCCCCACCGGTGAGAGCCCGGCGCGCCACATCAATGATGGGGGCGTCCGTTCCGAAGATTTCTTCCAGCCGCCGGCCAAGCAGGCCACGGCCAACGCCGGCGAGGAGATCGGCGGCTGCCGCATTCACGAAGCGGATCCGCTCGCCGCTATCGATGCCCAGAACCGGAGCCGGAAGCGCTTCCAGCCATCGCTCAGCGTCTGGTGTGGAGAGCCTGATCGGCGGCGACTGGAGCAACGGATCGCTCAACGGCCGACCACCTTGCCGCCACCCGAGACAAAATCCGAAATCTGATCCAAACCGACCATTGAGGCCCCGCCTTCTGGAACCAAGTCTAGGGCGCCCAAAAAGCGGGCGCCAAGCAGATTATGCTGCGCTGCAGCAAGAAAGCAGGAAATAAGACGTCCGATGACAGTGTCTGCAGTGATCGTGGCGGGTGGCCGGGGCGAGCGGGCCGGCGGTTCGCTTCCGAAACAATACCAGGCCCTTCTGGGGCGTCCGGTCTTGGCGTGGTCGGTCGCCGCTTTCGAAGCCGCAGGGGTCGATCAGATCATCGTGGTGCGCGCGGCTGAGCACGCCGTCTTAGCGAATGCAGCACTGGTATCCTCGAAGGTCACGTTTGCCGACGGTGGCGACAGCCGGACAGCTTCAGTCCGGGCCGGGCTCGCCATAGTCGAGCCAGCCGCCACCGTGGTGTTGATCCACGACGCCGCGCGCCCGGGCCTGACCTCGGCGATGGTCCGCACTCTCATCGGCGAAGTGAACGGTGGCAAAGCCGCTGCCGCGCCAGCGCTGAAGGTCCCTGACGCACTCCTCCGCTCCGACGGAGAGAGCCAACACGAAATAGATCGTCAGAGCATCGTGCGGGTGCAGACGCCCCAAGCGTTTCGCGCTGACACGCTCCGCGCCGCTTACGCCGCAATCAGACCAGAAACGCAATTCAGCGACGACTTGAGCGTTGTGCGTGCTGCGGGCGTTAACGCAAACCTGATCGCCGGTGACGAGCGGCTTATGAAGATCACCCACCCACAGGACGCGGCCGTGCTGGAGAAACTCATGAGCGGCGATCGCATCATCGCTGTCGGCAATGGCGTTGACGCACATCGCTTTGGCGCAGGAAATTTCGTCACCCTCTGCGGTGTCGAAATTCCGCACGACAAGGGGCTGCTCGGTCATTCCGACGCTGACGCTGGCTGGCACGCGCTGGTCGACGCCATTCTGGGCGCGCTCGGCGAAGGCGACATCGGCGCGCATTTCCCGCCGAGCGACGCGCAATGGAAAGGCGCCAACTCCGAACGCTTCTTGCGTCACGCCGCGCAGATCGCTCAACAGGCCGGCGCCCGCATTCTGCACGTCGATGTCACGCTCATATGCGAACGTCCAAAGATCGGTCCGCACCGTGAAGCCATGCGCGCCCGCACCGCGGAAGTTCTAGGCTTGCCGCTTTCAAGCGTCAGTGTGAAAGCCACGACGACGGAACGCATGGGCTTCCTCGGCCGCGAGGAAGGCCTCGCAGCGCAAGCGACCGCCACACTCGAACGCGCGCCTTAGTTCTCGGCAGGTTGCGCAGGCGCCGCCGGAGCTGGTGCCTGCGCACCGGGACAACCGGGTTGTCGCGGATAGAGCCAGCATGTCTCGACCCCCGTCGCCTGGTCCCAAAGCGCACGTGGCACGTTGATGTAGTCGTCCGTCCAGCCACGGCCTGGCGGCGCTTCAAGCACACGCCAATCGTCGTTGATCAACGGCAACTGCGCGAGCGTCGCCGGGTCGCGCGCGACGATCATCACACTGGCGGCGGAGCCGCCATAGAGCACCGCGCCCGGCAACTCGAACGCGTTAGACAGCCTGAACAGCGTCGGCGCATTCAAATCGCGCGCAACCCGCGCCGCCTCGGACACGAGCGCCAAGTTCCGGTTGGAAAGATGGAGCACGACGATGCCATGCTCACTCGTGCGCGACAAGTAAAGCGCGATCGCTTCCCGCGTCAGGAGATGCGCCGGGATTGCATCCGACGAGAACGCGTCGACCACAATCACGTCATAGGCGCCAGGCAGCGCATCCTCAATCCGCAACCGGGCGTCGCCGAGCACGACATGCGCATTCGGCTGGCATTGAGGGACGAAGGTGAAATCGCCGCCTGGCTCAACCGCGAGGCGGACAACGGCGGGGTCGATCTCATAAATCGTCAGTTCGTCTTCCGGCTGCATCAAGCAAGCCGTCGATCCGGTGCCAAGGCCAATGAGCGCTAATCTCGACTGGTCGCGCATCGCTAGACCCGCCGTGATCGCTTCACCAAGCGCCGTGCGCGGGTGGTAATAGGTCAACGGTTGGCGCGAGAGCGTGGGCTCATCGATCTGAGCGCCATGAAGCGTCGTGCCGTGCAGCAGCACCCGCAATGGCGGCGCCTCCGAATCCCGAACTTCATAGACCCGCGTGCGCAACACGCCGAAGAACGTGCGTTCCTGCGTGATGATCCGCGCGCCGCTCGCATCGTCCAGGAAAATGATCGCGAACGAGGTCAGCACCAATCCGGCCAGAATGATCGGACGGCCTCGATTGATGAAAATCGCAACACCACAGAACGTCAGGCCGATGGCTGCCAAGAGCGCGTCATTGAGCTTTTCGCGCAGCAACATCAGCATGATCAGCAGAACAAGCGTCGGCAGCGCCGCCCCGTAAGCGAGATCGGCAACCAGCGTGTTCTGGCGCCGGCGTTGGATCGTCGCGTGCACCGCAAACATCAGCATAACAAGGCTGGACGCCACGATCAGCGCGCCCCAGGGCGCAGTGATGTTCATCCGCGCGCGGCCTTCGACGATGCTTCCGAGGAAGATGTTATCGGTATTGAACGCAACCCAGATAACCAGACCGGCGTGCAGCGCCGCGAGCGCCAGGAAGCCATAGCGCAGCGGCGCAGGCCGGCTGTCGTCACCCCAACCTGCCGCGATCATCGCCGCCGCGGCGCCAAGCGCGCCGGCGAAGATGACGGTGACGTACGCATTGAGATTCATCACCGCCATGGCGAGACCGGCAACGCCCATCATCACGGCAGCCGCGATGCTCGCATCAGCCAAACGTGGCATGTCGCTCGGGCTGCGCGGCCGGAAAAGACACGCGGCGGCTAGCGCCAGCGGATACTCATAGACGTTGTTGAAAATCACCGGGGCCAGCAGCGCCGCGAATGAACCGCCAAGCACGCCGCCGAGCGAAACGTAGAGGTAGAACTCGGTCAGTCGGTCCGCGCTCGGCCGCGAGCGGGCCAATGCGAGGTGGCACACCAAGGCGCTGAAGAAAAAGCCCGCAAGGATCCCGGAAACAGATCCGATCCAATTTCCGGACGCGTAGTACGACATCACCAACAGCGCGAGCGCGAACGGATGGATCAGCAGTGTCGCGGGTTCGAGCTTGTGACTGCCCTTCATGAAGGCGAGCACGAACGTCGCCAGATAGAGTGCTAGCGGGACTACCCACAGCATCGGCGCCGAGGCGACATCGGTTGAGATGTGCTGCGTCACGCCAAGTGACAGCGCCGATGGAACGGCAGCCGCCGCCATCCAGTATCCCCTCTCGCGCCAAACCGATCCCGCAGCCGGCGCGGGTGTCGGCGCTGGCGTCGCGACCGGCTCAACGGGCGCGACTGGCGCGGCCGACACAGAGCTGTTCGCGCTCACTGTGAGTGCAGCCGACAAAAGGATCAGCGCCAACACGGCGACGTATCCGGCGGACCAAGCTTGGCTCTGCGCCTGCGCCCCGAGCAACGGCTCGATCAGCACAGGGTATGCGAGCAAGCCAATGAAGCTGCCGAGATTGCTGGCGGCGTAGAGATAGTACGGGTCGTGGGCGTCAGCGCGACCGGTGCGCGCGTACCAAGCCTGCAGCAGCGGGGCTGTAGCGGAAGCGGCAGCGAACGGCGCGCCAACGGACAACGCCAGCACCCCCAGCAACCACAACGATGGATGTTCTGAACTGGGCGCACCCAACGCCGTGCTCACGTGAACCGGCAGCACAAGCCACGCAGCCGCCAACACCGCGATGTGAATTGCCGCCTGCACGCGCAGGTCTTTCACACGTGCGAGCAAGTGCGCGTAGAGATAGCCAATCAGCAGCGCCGCCTGGAAAAACGCCATCGACGTATTCCAGACCTGAGGACTACCGCCGAGCAGCGGCGTCACCATGCGTCCGAACAAAGGCTGCAACACGAAGATCAACGCGGCGCTGGAGAACAGCGCGAGCGCGAAAACAGGTGCTGCAGCGCGGCGCGCGACGGCTTGCATAGTCCCTCCCATTGGGTCGGCGCCGCTTCTGCCACCCGGGACGATTCAAGGGAATGGACAATCGGCCCACCGCCATGTCCTATCAGCACATGATCGATGCACGCCTCGTTCAGGAAGCGCAGGAGCTCTTTGAGCAAGCCAAGCGCCGCCGCTTTAGAATCGTAACGGCGGAGAGTTGCACAGGCGGATTGATCTCGGCGTCGCTCACAGCGGTTCCCGGTTCGTCGGTTGTAGTTGAGCGCGGGTTCGTCACCTACTCCAACGAAGCTAAAGTCGAAGTGTTGGGCGTACCGACCGACCTGATCGACCGGCGCGGCGCAGTCAGCATGGAGACGGCGTTGGCGATGGTGGACGGCGCCCTCAAACAGAGCCCGGCGGACATCGCTATCGCAACCACTGGGATTGCTGGGCCCGGCGGCGGCAGCGCTGAGAAGCCGGTGGGGCTAGTCCATGTCGCGGTCGCGCGCCGCAATGGTCCGCGGCTGCATGAAGAGCATCGCTTCGGCGATATCGGCCGCCATCAAATTCAGGGTGAAACCGTGTTGGCCGCCTTGAGGCTAGCTCGACGCGTTCTGGATTGAACTCAGCCGCCGGCGCGCCTCTTGTTCGAAGGCGCTCATGATCTTCTGCGCTAGGCGATCGCGATTGGCGCTCACCGCCGCGTTGAGCAGCGGATTTTTGAACTGATACGAAATCCAGAAGCGAACGCGCGTGCCGTTTGCCTGTTGCTCGAAGCGCCAGCGGTTGTCCAAGGCGTGCAACGGGCCGCTCACGAGCGAAACGTCCACCTCCCCCTTCTCAGGCTCGCAGCGGACATTGGTCGAGAAGCGCTCCGTAATCGCCTTCCAGCCCACGATCGCGCTCGCCACACCTTCCCAGCCGCCGGCCGCACGCGGCTCCTCGCGCACGACCCGAAGGCTCTGCAGGAACGGGATGAACTTCGGATACTCGCGAACGTCACCCACCAGCCGGCAGAGATCCTCCGCCGCATAAGGCAGAAACCGCTCTGTTTCGATGGTCGTCCGAGACATCTCAGCGTTAGGTTTGCGCCGCGCGGGCGGCCTTCAAGCGCGCAAAGTCTTCGCCAGCGTGATGCGATGAGCGAGTCAACGGTGAAGCCGACACCATCAAGAAGCCCTTGGCGTACGCGATCGTCTCCAACGCCTTGAACTCCTCCGGCGTCCAGAAGCGATCAATAGCGGCATGCTTCTTGGTGGGCTGCAGGTATTGGCCGATCGTCAGAAAGTCGACGCCGGCAACGCGCAGATCGTCCATCACCTGCAGGACTTCGTCCTTGGCTTCGCCGAGGCCAACCATGAGGCCGGACTTAGTGAACTGCTTCGGATCGCGTTGCTTCACGGAATCGAGCAGGCGCAGCGATTGGTAGTAGCGCGCGCCCGGCCGGATCGAATGATAGAGCCGCGGCACGGTTTCGAGATTGTGGTTGAACACATCCGGCGCTGCATCGATGACGCGCTCGGCGGCGCCTGGTTTGCGCAGAAAATCCGGCGTCAGGATTTCGATCGTGGTTTCCGGCGCCGCTTGGCGAACCGCTTGGATGGTGCGGACGAAGTGCTCGGCGCCGCCGTCTTCGAGATCGTCGCGATCCACAGATGTGATCACAACGTGCTTCAGGCCCATCTGCGCCGTCGCGAAGGCGACGTTCTCAGGCTCGCTCTGGTCGAGCGGCAGCGGCTTGCCCGTTGCGACGTTGCAGAAGCTGCACGCGCGGGTGCAGATGCCGCCGAGGATCATGAACGTGGCGTGCTTCTGACTCCAGCACTCGCCAATGTTCGGGCAGCCGGCTTCTTCACACACAGTGTGTAACTTGAGATCGCGCACCAGTTCTTTGGTTTGGTGGTAACCGAGGCTGGTCGGCGCTTTGACCCGAATCCAGTCTGGCTTGCGCGGAGAGGCGTTATCCGGCCGCCCCTGCTTTTCAGGGTGACGCGGGCGAGTTTCCCCGGCCTCTTCGCTTTTCTGGCGCAAATCGATCAGCGTCGGCATGCAGCGAACATGACCCTCCCCGCGCCTTACCGCAACGGCCAGGCGGCAGTGCAGCCTTGCGAAGACAACAGGTTAACGCGCGACATCTTGCCCAACTTTATCCACGCCGATAGTGTCCTGTTACAACCGTGAAACAATAATCACGGGGTAGGCGTCCTACTCTTTAGGGCGTGGGCGGTCAGTTCGGAGGCAGCTTGATGTCCAATCGCACGTTCGAGTTGGCGCGCACGCGCGTCACCTTGTTCGAGGCCCTGCTCCGGGCGCGTGACGCCAGAGGCGGCAAGTATCCCATCCTCGAAGACCACGAACGCAAAGTTCTGAGCTACGACGATATCGTCCGCGCCGCCTTCGCTCTGGGCGGCAAGCTCGACACGCTGATCAAGCGCCACGAGACCGCCGGCATCATGTTGCCGACGGGCGTTGGCTGCGTCGTCACGTTCTTTGCCTTGCACGCAATCGGCCGCACGCCAGCGCTGCTGAACTTCACCGCCGGCGCGATGAATCTGAAAGCCGCCTGCCAATCCGCGAACGTCCGCAAGGTGCTAACCTCGCGCATGTTCATCAAGCTCGCGGGCCTCGAAGCGCTCGAAGCGGAACTCTCCAAGCACGTCCGGCTGATCTATCTGGAAGACATCCGCAAGACGATCGACTTCGGCGACAAGATTGTAGCCCTCGTCAAAGGCTCGATGCCGCGCGTCTTCGCCGCCAAAGGAAACCCGGACGACACCGGCGTCATCCTCTTCACCTCCGGCTCGTACGGCACGCCAAAGGGCGCAGTGCTGTCGCACGCCAACATCGTCGCCAATGTCGAACAAGCGCATGCGCACATTCCGTTCGATCCGAACTGGTCGTTCTTCTGCCCGTTGCCGATGTTCCATTGCTTCGGGCTGACCGGCGGCGTGATGTTACCGCTGTTCACCGGCCACAAGACGTTCCTGTTCCCGTCACCACTGCAGGTGAAGGAAATTCCGAAACTCATCAAGGAGACGGGCGCGAACGTGTTCTTCGCGACCGACACCTTCGCCATGCAGTACGCGCGCAACGCCAAGGATGGCGATCTGAGCTGCATCGAACTCATGGTCTGCGGCGCTGAGCGCGTGAAGCCAGAAACCCGCGAGATTTATCAGAAGCGGTTCGGCGTCGAGCTACTTGAAGGCTACGGCGCCACCGAAGCTTCGCCGGTTATCTCGGTGAACATTCCGGGCCGCAACAAACACGGTACGGTTGGCCCGTTCCTGCCGGGCATCGAGTGGCGCCTCGAAGCCGTGCCTGGCATCGAAGGCGGCAAGAAACTGTTCGTGCGCGGCCCCAACGTAATGCGCGGCTACCTCGATCCCACCAAACCGTTCGGCATCGATCTCTTGCCGCAAGGCTGGCACGACACCGGCGACGTCGTTGATGTCGACGATGAAGGCTTCATCCGCATCCTTGGCCGCGTGAAGCGCTTTGCGAAAGTTGGCGGTGAGATGGTTTCGCTAAACGCTGTGGAAGCGTACGCCGCAAACGTATGGCCGGAAAACTTGCATGCGGCCGTCGCCCTGCCCGATTCACGCAAGGGCGAGCGCATCATCCTCTTCACCGACCGCGCCGACGCGACCGCCGAAGCGCTACAGGCTTGGTGCAAGGCGAATGGCGCCAGCGAACTTGCGGTGCCGAAGCGGATCGTGGTGATCGACGCCATCCCCGTGCTCGGCAGCGGCAAGACCGATTACGTCGCACTGCAACGCACGGCGGCGGAGCAATTTGCTGAGGCAAAGGCGGCTTAGGGGCCGATGCAAACGTTTGCGCGACGTTTGTGCGTCAGTGCGCTAATCGCAGTCGTAGTTGCATGCGCCAGCGGAGCGCGCAGCGATCCAATAGTCGGTCGCTGGCGCGACGTGCGATACCAGAGCACATACGAGTTTCTCCCCGATGGACGAGCGCGGTTTGAACCGCACATTGCTCCTGATCAAGACCCAGCGCTTAGCGCGGTGCTTCTGCCGGAAGTTTCGTGGCGACCTGTGAGCGCCGGCTACGAGATTACACAGCGAACACCAGGAATACATGGAGGCTCGCTGACGGTGCGCGGCGTGGATCGCTTGGATGGCGATCAAATCGCCACCAACATTCCTCAAGCAGGAGGGATGTTGACGCTGGAGCGCTTGCCCTAAACGTGTAGCACGCGCCCGTACGCGTCCAGCACCGCTTCGTGCATCATTTCTGACAGCGTCGGGTGCGGGAAGACGGTTTCCATGAGTTCGTGCTCGGTCGTCTCCGTTTGCATGGCGATGGCGTAGCCTTGGATGAGCTCCGTCACTTCGGCGCCGATCATGTGCGCGCCGAGGAGTTCGCCGGTCTTGGCGTCGAACACGACCTTGACCATGCCCTGATCTTCGCCGAGCGCGATCGCCTTGCCGTTGCCAACGAACGGAAAGCGGCCGACGCGCACTTCCCTGCCCGCCGCCTTCGCCTTCGCTTCAGTGAGGCCGACGCTGGCGACTTGCGGGTGCGAATACGTGCAGCCCGGAATGCGTTCCTTGATCATCGCGTGCGGTTTCTTGCCCGCGATGGCTTCAATGCAGATGATACCTTCGTGGCTCGCCTTGTGCGCTAGCCACGGCGCGCCGGTGACATCGCCGATCGCGTAGAGGCCGGCGACGTTGGTTTTGCCGTAGCCGTCGGTGACGACGTGGCCGCGATCGGTCTTCGCACCGAGGCCTTCAAGCCCGAGGTTCTCGATGTTGCCGGTGATGCCGACAGCGACGATGGCGTGTGAGGCGGTCAACGTTTCCTGTTTGCCGTTCGCCTGCACGACTGCCTCAACACCGCTCGCCGTCGCCTTCAGCGACTTGGCCTCGGTGGAGGTCATGATTTTCAGACCTTCCTTCTCATAGCGCTTCTTGGCGAATGCCGAGATTTCCTCGTCTTCAACGGGCAGCACACGATCCAGCAGCTCGACAACCGTCACCTTCACGCCGAATGCGGCATAGAAGCTGGCGAACTCAATGCCGATAGCGCCTGAGCCAAACACCAGCAGCGATTCCGGCCACGACGGCGGCGTCATCGCATCGCGGTACGTCCAGATGCGCTTGCCATCTGCTTTCAGACCCGCCGCCGGAATCTCGCGCGCCCGCGCGCCTGTGGCGAGGATCACATGCTTGGCCTCGTACGGCGCATCCTGGCTGTCCTTGCCTTTCACAATCACCTTCGGAGCAGCACCGCCCTTCTCGAGCCGCGCCTCACCTTCGATCACCATGATCTTGTTCTTCTTCATCAGAAACTGAACGCCCTTCTCCATGCGTCCAGCCACGCCGCGAGAGCGCTTCACCACCGCCTCGGGATCGAACTTCAAACCCTCGATGCTGAGGCCGAAATCCTTGGCGTGTTGCGCGTTGCGATACACTTCAGCGGAACGCAGCAGCGCCTTAGTCGGGATACACCCCCAATTGAGGCAAATGCCACCGAGGCGATCGCGCTCAACGATGGCGGTTTTCATTCCAAGCTGCGCGGCCCGGATTGCGGTGACATAGCCGCCGGGACCGGAACCTACGATGATGACGTCAAAGGCATTGCTCATGGGATGTACTTAGCAGCCCCGACGCCGAGGTGAAGGCCGCAAGCCGCGATGCTGCGTTGCGAAACTAGCCGCCGATCCCAAAAGCGTTGCGGATGCCATCTACCACGAACTGCGCCGCGAGCGCCGCCAGCAGAATGCCGAACACGCGCGTGAGCATGGAGCCCACGGTGGGGCCCATAATGCGTGAGAGTGGGCCGGCGGCCAGGAATGCGATCAAGCAAAGCGCCAGGTTGGCGCCGGCGCCGAGCAGCACCATTGAGCGCTCAGCCAAGCTCTCATACTGAGCAAAGAACAGCATGATCGAAGCAATCGCGCCCGGCCCGGCAATGAGCGGGATAGCGAGCGGGAAAACCGAGATGTCGTCTTGTTGCTCGGGATGCTCCGCCTGGTGCTGCGCCACCTTCTCGGCCCGCTCGTCACGCCGCTCCGAACGCTTCTCGAACAGCATGTCTACTGCGATCAAGAACAGCAAAAGGCCGCCAGCGATCCGGAACGCGTCCATCGAGACGTGAATCTGCGCCAGCAGCCACGCGCCGCCAAACGCGAAGGCCAACAAGATGCCCGTGGCGATCGCCACAGACTTCCAGGCCATGTAACGGCGCCACGCTGGCGTCATACGCGACGTCATCGTCGTGAACATCGGCGCCATCGCCACCGGATCGATGGCGACAAAGAACGTGACGAACGAGGCAAGCAGCAGCGAAAGCATCAACGTCCCTTAACCGATTCACATCCCGTTTACGTCGAATTGTAAGTGGCATTACCACAAATCTTAAATATCGCGCGCTATCAATTCGTCCTTGGTGGCGGACATGTACGAACTCAACGCAAGCAACCCTCGGGTTCTCGTCGTAAACTCAAGCGCGTTTCAACGCCGGCTCATGGGCGAAATTCTGCGCACCCTGGGCAGCATTGAAATCACCTACGCCGAAACCTCCGAGCAGTGCCTGCTGGCGCTCGGCTACGCGCAGCCGACACTTCTCATCGTCGACTGGAGCCTGCCGGACGGCGACGGCCTCGGCCTCATTTCGCGCATCCGCAGCGGCGAGGCTGGTGATGAATTCCGCCGTGTGGCTGTCATCACCGTGGCCGAGCGCATGAGCGCCCGCGACCTCGAAAAGGCGCGCAACGCCGGCGTCGATGAATTCGTTATCCGCCCGTTCTCGACGGCGACCCTCATCGAACGCGTCGAAGCCGTACGCGCTAAACGCCGCGAGTTCATCGAAAGCCCGCGCTATGCCGGCCCTTGCCGGCGACGCCGGGCAGCGTCGAAGTACGATGGGCCACGCCGGCGCTTGTTTGACTCCTCCCAGCAGGACGCCGACGCGCCCGAAGTTCAAATCCGCAAGGGCTTGGTCCGCATGTATTGCGAGCGGATCAGCGTACTGCTGCGCGCGGTGACGCGCGAGAACCCCGAAAGCGTTCGCGATCTATGCCTGGCTTGCGGCCAGCTCAGCGCCCTCACCAGTGACATGAACGACCGGCTGCTACTCTCAGCCGCCTCTTCCATGTTCAACTACGTGAAGGGCGTCGGCGCCGAGGCGACGCTCAACGTCGACGTCGTGGAAGCGCACATCGGCGCGATCATCCAACTCGCCGAACTTCCGGATTCCAAAGCCGACATGCGTCAAACCGTGACGCAGCAGCTCACGGTGATGGTCACCAAGAAGCTGCGCCAAGCCGCCTAGAAGTTCTGAAACACGTAGAGTTCGAGCGCATCGCGGACCGATTCCCAGGTGAAGTACGCGGTGAATGCGAACACGCCCAACGTCAGAAACGGCGAGGCCGTGTAAAGCACGGGCGAGATACCCGGCGCTCGCGCCAGGATAAGCCCGATCACGGAAGCGACAGCGCCCACCGCGAAAACGACGCCCAACGCGACGAAGCGCTCTAGGTAACCGTGCGCGATGTAAGCGGACCAATAGCCGTACACGGCGAGCATGAACACGGTGGCCATCGCCGCGAAGGCGAGCACAACGCCGAGGAAGCCACGCTTAGGCTCTTCTCCGTCTTCATTTCGCGCCGGCTTCGCCGATTCCGCGATCATCGAGATAAAAGCAGCAGCTAGCGCATAGCACCAAAGCATGCCCGCGAGCTCAAACACCCTTGCTAGCGTTTCCATGATTTCCCCACCCAAATTCACCTCAGAGCAGCATAGCCATCGGATCTTCGAGGAAGCTGCGGAACGCCTTGAGGAACGCCGCCCCCAGCGCACCATCGACCACACGGTGATCGCACGTAACCGTCACGCTCATCAGCGTCGCAATCGCCAGCGCGTCATTGCGAACGACTGGCCGCTTCTCGCCCGCGCCGATCGACATGATCATGCCGTGCGGCTCATTGATGATCGAGGCGAAGCTCTTGATCCCGAGCATGCCCATGTTCGAGATCGAGAACGTGCCGCCCTGAAACTCTTCAGGTTTGAGCTTCTTGTTTCGCGCCCGCTCGGCGAGGTCAGCCATCTCGTGACTGATCTGCGCCAGCCCTTTGGTCTCCGCCTGCCAAACAATCGGCGTGATCAGGCCACCGGGGATGGCGACGGCGACAGCGATGTCGGCATGGTGATGCAGAGCGATGCCGTCGGGCGTGTAGCTGGCGTTGGCCTCGGGCACCAATTTGAGCGCCAGCGCGGCCGCTTTGATGCACATGTCGTTGACGGAGATTTTGACGCCATTGTCGGCGAAGCGTTTGTTGATCTCGCCACGCGCCTTCAGAAGCGCGTCGATCTCAATGTCGATGCTCAGGGGGAAGTGCGGAACATCGCGGAAGCTCTCGGTCATCCGCTTGGCGATGGTTTTGCGCATCATGTCGAGCGGCACGAGATCGTAGCTGCCGGACCGGATGCCATGCTGCTCCAGCGTCTTGTGCTGGGCAGGCGCCTGTTGCGGCGCAGGACGCGAAACTTCACGCGAAGAGCTAGGTTGCGCCGCGCTCGCCGCTTCGACATCAGCCTTCACGATGCGGCCATTCGGCCCCGAACCCTTGAGCCCGCTAAGGTCCATGCCGCCCTGCTCAGCCAAGCGCCGCGCCAACGGCGATGCGAAAACGCGAGCGCCCGGTGAGGCCTCAACCGTGCGCGCTGAATCTGTCCGCGCTGAACTTGGCTTCTCTGGCTGTTGCTTCGCGGGAGCGGCGGCGGCCGGCTCAGCAGGCTTGCTCGCCTTCGCTGGGAGAGCCTCGCCCTTCAGCCGCGCAATCGGCGTATTGACCTTCACACCCTGCGCGCCTTCTTCGACCAGCAATTCTTCGATCACGCCCTCGTCGACAGCCTCGACCTCCATCGTGGCTTTGTCGGTCTCGATCTCAGCGATGACTTGGCCCGGCTCAATCGCGTCGCCGACCTTCACATGCCACTTGGCGAGATTGCCCTCCTCCATGGTCGGGGAAAGTGCGGGCATGGTGATCTGATTAGACATCACGGAGCTTTCTTAGACAGCAGCGCCACATTGACGACGTCCGGCTTCCAGCGATGCAGGAACGTCATATAGGCGAGCACAACATAGAGGGAGATCATCCCGACCCAGAGTAACCCACGCACCAAGCCGTCGATGCCTTCACGCGCGTTGCCCAGCACGGCGCGACCGGCGGCGGTTATTTCTCCGGCGCGCTCCAACTCGCGCAACCGCTCGAGCAGCCCGGCGTGGGTTTGCTCGGCGCCGAGCATCACCACCATCAATAGCGCCAGGATCAGCGCCACGAACGTGAACGCACCCACGCGCGCCATGAACATGGCGTCGCCGACAAAATAGTTGAGCGCAACAATGTAAGCCGAGACGACCGTGAAGATGAGCGACACGCCCAGCAACACGATGCTCATATACTCGACCAGTTGCTCAACCACTTCGCCTTCAGTCATCGCACCGCCCCCGGCTCAATCAACGTCATCGGCGTCCAGCGCGCCAAGCGCCGTGCGATGCGCTCATCCGGCGTTTCGCCTTCAAGGCTCGCGAGCATCGCCGGCTCATCGCGCAGTTCCGCGATATCGACGCCGACAACATTGACCACGCCAACGGCGCCGTCAGGACCAACCATGGACGTCGCCACATACGCGCCGCACACCGAGCAGATCAAATAGTCGGCGCTCTTGTGTCCGAAGCGATAGCGGATCAGCGGCCGCTCACTTTGAATCCGCAGCGCACCAGCCGGATCGCTCGCAGACTTCACTCCGCGCGCACGGCAGAAGCCGCAACCGTCCTGCCGCAGACGCACCGGCGCGTCCGTCTCGTATTCAGCGCTGACCGCGCCGCAATGACAGGCGCCGCGATAAATCACCGGTACGTCACCGCCTTAACCGCATCAACGATCTTCTCGACGCTCGGCAACGCGAGCGCTTCAAGGTTGGCCGCATAGGCCAATGGCGCGTCCACTTGGTGCACACGGGCGGGCGGCGCATCGAGATAGTCGAACGCATCCTGCGTTACGCGCGCCGCGATCTCGGCCCCTACGCCCGACTGCGCCCAGCCTTCTTCAACCGTGACGATCCGGTTCGTCTTCTTCACGCTTTCGATGATGGTGTCCGTGTCGAGCGGCCGCAGCGTCCGCAGATCGATCACCTCGGCGTCAATGCCCTCGTTCGCCAATTGCTCAGCGGCTTTCAGCGCCAAGCCAACCATGCGCGAATGCGCCGTGATGGTGACGTCCGCCCCTTCGCGGCGGATTTTCGCTTTGCCAATCGGTACGATCCAATCGGCGACGTCCGGGACCTCGAATTCTGTGCCGTAGAGCATTTCGTGCTCAAGGAAGACGACCGGGTTTGGGTTGCGGATCGCCGCTTTGAGCAAACCCTTCGCATCGGCCGCATCATACGGCGCGATCACGATCAGGCCCGGCACGTGCGAATACCACGACGAATAGTCCTGGCTGTGTTGCGCCGCGACGCGCGCGGCCGCACCATTCGGCCCTCTGAACACCACGGACGATTTGATCTGACCACCGGACATGTAGAGCGTCTTGGCCGCCGAGTTGATGATGTGATCGATGGCCTGCATGCCGAAATTCCAAGTCATGAACTCGATGATCGGCTTTAAACCCGCCATCGCGGCGCCGACGCCGAGGCCAGCGAAACCATGCTCGGTGATCGGAGTATCGACGACACGGTCAGCGCCGAACTCGTCCAGCAAACCGCGCGAGACTTTGTACGCGCCCTGATACTGCGCGACTTCCTCGCCCATCAGGAACACACTTGGATCACGGCGCATCTCTTCCGCCATCGCATCACGCAGCGCATCGCGCACCGTGATCTTCACCATCTGCGTGCCCGCCGGAATTTCCGGATCGCTCGGCGCAGCTTTCGCCGTCGCCGCAGGGCGTGGCGCCTTCACCGGCTCTTCCTTCTGCTCGGGCGCGGGGGCTTTCTTCGCCTCTTGCTTAGGCGCCGGCTGCTCGCCTTCGCCGGCCAGGGTTGCAATCGGCGTGTTCACTTTCACGCCTTGCGCGCCTTCTTCGATCAGCAGCGCCGTCACCGTGCCCTCATCGACGGCCTCGACTTCCATCGTCGCCTTATCGGTTTCGATCTCGGCGATGACTTGGCCAGGCTCGATCTTGTCGCCGACCTTCACCAGCCACTTGGCCAGATTGCCCTCTTCCATCGTCGGCGAGAGCGCGGGCATCAGAATTTGCGTCATACGAGAACACCGAACAGAGCCAGGAAGATAAGCGCGCAGGCAATCACGCCCACGAACCAAAAGATCGGCCGCAGCATCGGCCAACCGAACGCGTACCAAATTGCGTGCAGCAACCGCGAAAAGAAGAACACTTGCGCGCCCAGCACCGTCCATTGATTGGAAATGCCTGACACCGCCGCGATCAAAACCAGCGGCGCGAAGAACCAGAGATTTTCGCGGAAATTGTCGGTCAGCCGCTTCATCCGCGCCTGCACCACGGTCGGCGGCTTCAGGTTGTCGCGCGCATTGGCCATCGCCACAGCGCCGTTATTTGCGATGCCCGTGTAGGCCTGCGCCATCACAACAACGAAGAATAAAGCGATCGTGTAAGCGAGATATGTAAGTTCCGACGTCATTTCTCCCCCCCTTTTGATTTCTCGATGACCTGCATAATTCGCTCGATGTCACGCAAAAAATCTCGACCACCACTCACATGCGGCGCGTTGATAAAGGTCAAGGGTCTGAGCTTTTCCGGAAGCAAATGAGAGGCGGGCATAACGGCGCCATCTACCAAAATCGGCAGCACTAACGTCGACGTAGCGAGCGCTTCCTCAATTTCTGTCTGAACCAAATCCTCGACGGCCGGGCCTTCGGGCCATGAAGGATTGCACCAGTTCGGCCCAATGACGGCGAGCAGCACGGCGCACTCCTTCAGGAACTCGGAGATCTGCTCTCGAAAATTCACGCCATACGGGATGGTATCCACGTCGAAAAAGACATTCCCATCGCCAAAGCGCTTCGACAGGTGGTCGTGCATGCGACCCGACAAATGTAAGGTGTCACTTCGACGGTACGACAAAAAAATCTTCTGCGGGCGTGTTGCGACTGCGCGAGCAGCCGCCGCTACAGCGCGAGCTTGGCGTCGCTCTTCGGCATCCTCCCGAAGAACCCTTCGCATCTCCTCCAGTATTTCGTCCGTCGTCGGCTTGGAAGCCGGATCAGGAACGGGCGGGACTCGACCAACGCTCACAGATAAATATCCGTCATCAGCTCGGACGGATCAGGTTCCGGACTCGATTGCGCGAACTCGGCGCTCTCTGTCACCACCGCGCGAATATCGCGATCGATCTCCTTCAGCGCCGCCTCGTCCGCGTGCCCCGCATCGATCAAGAGCTTCTTCACGTGCTCGATCGGATCGTGCTTGGCCTTCTTTTCGTCGACCTCTTCCTTGGTGCGATACTTGGCCGGGTCCGACATCGAGTGGCCGCGATAGCGATACGTCTTCATCTCCAGCAGATACGGCCCCTCGCCCGCCCGCGCCCGCTCCACTGCGCGCTTGCCGGCTTCGCGCACCGCGACGACATCCATGCCGTCCACTTCCTCGCCCGGAATGTTGAAGCTGATGCCGCGCTTGTAGAGATGCGTTTCCGACGACGAGCGTTGGATCGACGTGCCCATAGCGTACTGATTGTTCTCGATGATGTAGATGCACGGCAGCTTCCACAGCGCCGCCATGTTGAAGCTCTCATACACCTGGCCCTGGTTCGCCGCGCCATCGCCGAAATAGGTCAGGCAAACTTTGCCATCCTTGCGATACTTGTTGGCGAAGGCGATTCCGGTGCCGAGCGAAACCTGCGCGCCGACAATGCCGTGGCCGCCGTAAAAGGCCTTCTCGATGCTAAACATGTGCATCGAACCGCCCTTGCCCTTCGAATAGCCGCCGCTGCGGCCCGTGAGCTCAGCCATGACGCCGTTCGCTGTCATGCCGGCGGCCAGCATGTGACCGTGATCGCGATAGGCGGTGATGACCTGATCACCGTCTTTCAGGGCGGCCTGCATGCCGACAACGACCGCTTCCTGGCCGATATAGAGGTGGCAGAAGCCGCCAATCAGACCCATGCCGTAAAGCTGCCCGGCCCGTTCCTCGAACCGCCGGATCAGGAGCATGTCCTTGTAGTATTGAAGCAGCTCGTCCTTCGAGGCCTCGGCGGCATGTTTGCCGTTCGCTTTCGCCATCAGTCGCGTTCCTCCGCCTCTACGACATGACGCGCGGGAGCGCTTTGTCCACGCCGGGAGACGGGCTTCTCTTATGCGGGAACGACGGGGCTCGCTAGGAAGCTTTGCGATGCTGCATTGCAGCAGACTAGTCGAGCGCGAAAACGATCTCTTCTGGATCGCCGGCGGCGAGCGTGATGCGCGCGCGCTCATCGAGGTAATCGAGATCAAGGCTCTGCGGCCGCAGGCGCGCAGCGCGCCGCTCCAGGGCCGCCTCTTCCTGATCCAACGCCGTCACGCGCGCTTCAAGCGCCCGCTCTTCAGCCTGGACGTCCATGTATGCGAGGAGGCCTTGATGGCCGGTCACAGCATGCGCGCCGAGATAGAGGATCGCCGCCCCCAACCCCACGCTCATCACCGTAGAACCGCGCTTAGACAACCGTTAACCCCTTCGATTCGGCGGCACGTTGAGTCGAAGCGGTAAAGGAATCGTAAAGACTCAAAAATATTCTTGCTTTGTTCTTTCTGTTTAGAATCAGATATATGCGGAATTTTCTCTAGTTATAGGGGCGTAAGGCGAGCGGACCGCCCCGCCGGTTGTGGATGGCTCGCTAGGAAAAATTTTCACGGTGAGACGTGATCGGCCCCGAAACGATCGTCGTTCTCGTTTCGATCTCAGATCGGTTTGAAGCTTACCCTGTCAGGCGGCCAGCAGCATCGTCAGGTCCAATGCCGAGAACGCGCCGGGCACCCACGAGACCAATATGAACATGAGGCAACTAGAGCGGATCAACATGGCGGCGCTCCTTCCCATCGCGGTGGCGATGACAACGAGCTAAGCGCCCACGCTCCGCGCCGCAGTGACAGCCGTCACCGGTTTACTCCTCCGGGGCGCCTTGGCGGGCGATGGCGAGCGCGAGAATTCGATTGAGCAGATCTTTGTAGTTCAATCCGTCAAACAGAGCCGATTGCGCGAACTCCTCCGCGCTGGCGATTTCCGGATTGGGGTTGGCTTCGATGAAGTACGGAACGCCATCTTCGCTGAGCCGGAAATCGATCCGCACGTAACCGTCGAGTTCAAGCACCCGGCAGATGCGCTTGGCTGCGCCCCGAATACGCGCGTCCAACGAGGGCGACAAACCTGCCGCGGGCCCCTGTGTCACTCCGCGGCGGGCTTGGTATTTGGGATTGTGTTTGACGCGTTCGGTGGCGATCGGCAGCGCGCCCGGCGGCAAGCTCTCGAACTTCAGCTCCCACACCGGCAAAACCCGCAAGCGTTCATTGCCGAGCACGCCAACGTAGATTTCGCGCCCGGCGATGTATTGCTCAGCAATCGCGGCGGTGCCGACGAGGTTGTGAATGAAGAGCACACGCTCTTCGAGCTTCTCATCGCTATCCACCACCGACGCTTGCGAGATGCCGATCGATGCGTCTTCCAGCACGCTCTTCACGATCAGCGGAAAACGAAGGCGCGCCGGCCGGCGTATCTTTCGCCCCATCGGGAAGACGTGAAACGCCGGCACGGGGATGCGGTGATACTTGAGCAGCTTCTTTGAGAGATCCTTGCCCTGCGCCAACACCTGCCCACGCGGATTTGCGCCGGTGTACGGCACGCGCAGCAGTTCAAGGAAGCTCGCAATGTTCTGCCCGTAGACCGTCTCACCGTGAAATTCGATCAGCAGATTGAAAACGACGTCGGGCTTCCAATCCTCAATCGCGTCGCGAATGGGCTTTAAGTCGTACTGCACGCCGAGCGGCAGCACTTCGTGTCCGTCGGCGCGCAGCGTGCTGACAACGTCGTACTGCGTCTTGATCTCGAACGCTTGCTTCTCGCTTACGCCCTCAAGCGTGTCGGGCGGGACCAGATCGGGGTGGCAAAGCACCAGGACGCGATATTTCTTCATACCGCGAACGTCTGCCGCCGGGAGGCGCTGTAGAGTATGTGCACCGCTTTGCTGCTCAAGAGCGACGTGAGTTCTAGCCGCATCCGCCCCTCTGGCCCGGGCGCGCGCAACTTCATCACCCGCGCCCGATCAGCGATATCGTCAAGCGCCGCTTCGAGCGCCAGCGGGTACTCCCCTGTCCCACGTACAACCGACTTGCGGATGTTGCCGCGGTGGCGGCGGATAAAGCTCGCAGCCTGCTGTGCGCCACGATGCTTCGGATCGTCAGAAAATATCCGCGTGAGCTCACGATCGAAGACTGTCGGCGCATCGACTGCATAACGCTCGCGCTTTTCGGCATAGTACTCCGCCAAAGTCTTCGAGTTTTCCTTGAGAGGCTCGATCTCGATCCGCCGCTTCAGCTTTGGCTTCACGCCCGCCAGCTCAGTCATCAGCTCATCGACGTAATTCAGTTTCTCAAGCGCCGGCCAATCGGCGTAGAGCTTGCGCCAGTTGGAACGCGGCGTCAGCCACACTGCAAACGTCTCCGCGAAGTCCTCGTCAGGATGGCACTGGGCGTACCAGCGCGGCAGGTGCTGCACATAGCGGCGACTGGCGGGGTTCGGCCGGTAGTGATCCGGGTAAGGGATCGCAGAGCTGCCGAACAATTCGCGCCAGCGTTTGCGCCGGTGCAAGCCATACGCACGCTGTAAAACGTGCCCCGCTTCGTGACGCAAGATGCGCATGCAATCACGCACCGAGCCGCCTTCGACCTCCAGCACCTTTTTGCGCTCAAGCCGCATCAGGCGCGGATGCGCGAGATAAAACGGAATGGCGATGCCCGGGCTGTCGTGCGGACTGAACCACTCATCAGCGAGCCACGCATGCGCACGCACCGGAATGTTCCGGTCTTGCAACTCTTCGTGCATGCGATCGATACACGCTTCGATCCAGGTCCCCGCGATTTGGACCTTCAGATCCTTCAGGCGGATCTGCAGCAGGTCTTCATCGCCAAAGGAGGCCCAAGCAGGCTGGCGCTTACCGGTCTGCCGTGTTCGATGCGCTGGACTCATTGAGCCATGCTAGCCACGACGCACGAGCCTACGCAACGCTTAGCCGTCAACGACCGACGATGGTGCCGGCGCCCGCATAGGTGGCTTGGTCGTCGAGCATCTCGGCGATGCGGATGAGCTGATTGTACTTGGCTGTACGATCAGAACGCGCCAGCGAACCGGTTTTGATCTGGCCGCAATTGGTCGCCACCGCGAGATCGGCGATCGTGGAATCTTCCGTCTCGCCCGAACGGTGGCTCATCACCGCCGAATAGCCGGCGCGATGCGCCATCTCGACGACGTCGAGCGTCTCCGTCAGCGTCCCGATCTGGTTGACCTTGATCAGAATGGCGTTGCCGAGGCCCTTCTCAAAGCCCAGCTCAAGCCGCTTCATATTGGTGACGAAGAGGTCGTCGCCCACGAGCTGGCACTTGTCGCCGACCAGTTCCGTCAGCGCTGCCCAGCCTTCGAAATCGTCTTCCGACATGCCGTCTTCGATCGACACGATCGGATAGCGCGAGACCAGGTCGGCAAGGTATTCGGCGTTCTGCTGCGGCGACAGCGTCTTGCCTTCGCCAGCCAGCTCATATTTGCCCTTCTTGAAGTACTCCGTCGCGGCGCAATCCAGCGCCAGCGCGATATCTTCACCAGGCGTATAGCCCGCCTTTTCGATCGACTTCAGAATAAAGCTGATGGCTTCATCGGCGCTCGCCAGGTTCGGGGCGAAACCGCCTTCGTCGCCAACGTTGGTCGCGTGGCCAGCGTCCTTCAGTTGCTTCTTCAGCGTGTGAAAGACTTCAGCGCCCATGCGCACCGCGTCCGCGATGCTCTCAGCGCCGACCGGCATGATCATGAATTCTTGGATGTCGATCGGATTATCGGCATGCGCGCCGCCATTGATGATGTTCATCATCGGCGTCGGCAGCACCCGCGCTTGCACGCCGCCCAGATAGCGATAGAGCGGCATGCCGTTGGAGGCCGCCGCCGCCTTGGAGACCGCCAGCGAAACGCCAAGGATCGAGTTCGCGCCCAGACGCGCCTTGTTCTCGGTGCCATCCAGTTCGATCAGGATGGCGTCGATGCGGCGCTGCTCTTCGGCGTCCATCCCCAAGATCGCGTTGGCGATCTCACCGTTCACAGCCTCAACCGCGTCGCGGACGCCTTTGCCCAAGTAGCGGTCCGGCTCACTATCGCGCTTCTCGACAGCCTCATGCGCGCCCGTGGACGCGCCCGACGGCACCGCCGCGCGGCCAAACGAACCGTCCTCCAACGTGACGTCGACTTCGACAGTTGGGTTGCCGCGGCTATCGAGAATTTCGCGCCCGACGATATCGGCGATGCCAGTCATGAGAGGTCCCGCTGAAAACTGAGTGTTGAGATGGCGCCTTTGGAAACCCAGGCGCCGCAAAAGGCAAGCAGAAGCCGCGCAAGGCGCCTATGCACCTTACGCGGCTTCGGTCGAACCTCTGGTGAAAGTGTTAGTCTTCCTTCGCCTTCAAGACTTGCTTGCCGCGATAACGGCCGGTCTTGAGGTCGATGTGGTGCGGACGGCGCAGTTCGCCCGATTCCGCATCTTCCACGTACGTGTTCTTGGGCAGCTTATCGTGCGCCCGGCGCATGCCCCGGCGAGAGGGCGAGGTTTTTCGCTTCGGAACGGCCATGGCCGGAAAACTCCTGGTCCCGCGACCCGCGGGAAAGCGGGGCTGATAGGCCAAAGGGCCCCGAAGGGCAAGCCTCCGCCCGCCCCCGGAACACGGATGCCAGACCGGCGTTGGCCGCATGGGGGCGTGAGAGGCTGAATTCCTCGGGAGATCCCCAATGAAAATCCGCGACGCAATGACCCCTGCCGTCCGTACGGTATCGCCGGAAGCGACCCTCCGCGAAGCCGCCCGTCTGATGGCTGAGGGGGATATCGGCGCCCTCCCCGTGGCCAGCGGCGACCGGCTGGCCGGCATGATCACCGACCGGGACATCGTCATCCGCGCCACCGCCATCGGCAAGGGCCCGGACACGACCGTCGGCGAAGTCATGACCCACGAGGTGCTTTACTGCCGCGCCGACGACGAGATCGCGGACGTGTGCGAAAACATGTCCGACCTTCAGGTCCGCCGTCTGCCCGTGGTGGATGGCGACAAGCGCTTGGTCGGCATCGTCTCTCTCGCCGACATCGCCGACAGCGCCAGCGCCGTCGCCGGCGAAGCGCTCGAAGCCATCACTCGTCCCGGCGGCCCGCGCAGCCAGTCCATCGACGGACGCGCGTAGAGTTTCGTTTGGCGTTAGACGCGGGCGCGCGCTTCAGCGGGCGCGCCCGGCAACAACGGCGCGTTCAACTTGAACTGGCGCACGCTCGCTGTCTGACACACGCCCTGCACAATGTGCACGACCTCCGTCTCAATCACGCTCGCTTCTGGCCGGCGGACAACGGTGAAAGCACACGGCTCGTGGCGTAGGCGTTGAGAGAGCGTACCGCTAGTGACGCTCAACGCCCGTGTCTCAAACAAGCGCGACGACGCAAAGTGAAGATGCCCGCTCAAGAACAACTCCGCACCAGCGTCGACAAGCTTGTGTAGTGCGGAGACGCCGCCGCGCGTCACACCCTTGATCGGCGCGTCGACAGGCCAATCCAGCGGGTGATGCGTGATGACGATGCGCAGCGCCCCTGGCGCCGCCTTCTGCAATTCCGCCGCCGCAATCGAGGTTTGCCCGCGCGATATTTCGCCCTGCGCCCAGTTCATTCTGAACTGCCATGGCCGCGCCGTGTTGACCGGCACAATCGACCATTCCGGCGTATGCCAAGCATCAACCTGCAACCCCTGCTGCGCACGCCGGATGCGGTCCCAAGGATAGAACAGACGGCCCCACATTTCGTAGTACGGCACATCATGGTTGCCCGGCGTCAGCATCGCTGGCGCCGACAACGAACGCATCCACGCGCAAGCGTCGCTCAACTCTTGCTGCAAGCCGTCTTTCGAGATGTCGCCTGTGACGATAACGGCGTCCGGTTTGCGTTCGTCGATGAACTTGGCAGCCGCATTCAAGGCTTGGCGATCTTCGCAGCCGAAGTGCAGATCCGTCAGGTGAACGAGTTCCACCGATCAGGCGTCCTGCGGCAGCGCAATGACCTTCGGCCCGCGCGCCTCAAACGTTATGCGCACGCGATTGAAGAAGGTGCGTGGTTCGCCATCAAGCGTCGCCGGGATCATGCCGAGAGAAACAATATCGCTCGTTCGGCACGCCGTGATCTCGATGCTGGAATCGTTGCGCCACGCGGCGGTAAGCGCCCGCATGCTAACCCGCGCCAAATCCAGCAAATGTTTTGCGTCTAATCTCACCCATTCGAGACTATCGGCATGTATGCCACCGGAAAAGGCTGGGCATAGAATGCCAACTGCTTCTGCACGGCGCATGGCTTCCCGGTTCGGGCGCGCGCGCAGGCCTCGCGTGAATGAGCGGCGCAAGGCGTGATTAAAGCGCCGCCAGGCGGCCAATACCCGGCCGGCGCGCATCGCCTCCCGCGCCTTCGCCATCAGCATCGGCGCGCCAAACAGCGCCGCGACATAGAACGCTTCACCGTTTGCGCGCCCGGCGGTCAGCCGCGTGACCTCACCGCCCTCCAGGGCATCTTTCAGCGCCTCCGGCCACGCCCGTTCGCCGTAGAGTGCGCGGGGCAAGATGTTGAGCGTGCCGCCCGGCAACAGAATAAGCGGCGGGCCATTGCGGTCGGAAAGCTCTGCCGCAGCGCGGGCGGTGCCATCACCGCCAAGCACAATGATCGCGTCGAAGTTTTTGGCGCGCGCAAAAAATCGGCGCGACATGTGCTCGACCGGCGCAATCTCGTGGTGGGCGACGCCGGCCTCGGCAAGCACCTCAACAAGGCGCTCATGATCCCCCGGCGCCACGCTCCCGGCTTTTGGATTGAAAAGAACGATCGCCCGCGCCTTCGCCGGGACGGGCCGTTTCTTCGGAGCGGGAACTAGATTGTCGGCGAGCGCAGGTTCCATCGCCCGCAAACGCTCGCCGCAATCGGTTGTTCCCTAGTCGCTGATTGTGCCGCCCATCGCCGTCGAATGTCCGCGGCTCGCGCCTTCACCGGAGATGTTGATCGTGCCGCCCATCGAGGCCGCGCCTTCATAACTCTCGCTCGCGTAAACGCGGGCCGTGCCGCCCATGGACGCAGCAACATCGGCGGTTTCGCACACCAGGCCCTCGGCACGGACCACGGCGCCCATAGCGGCGGCCACTTCCAGGGTCCGGCACGTCCCACTGACTTGGACTTCGGCGCCCATAGCGGCGGCGATTTCGAAATTGATGGCTTCCACGCCGGTGGCGGTGAGCTCAGCGCCGCGCGCGGCAGCAACGCTCTCAAGCTCCGGCATGGTCACGCGTACGGTGGCGTCGAGGTGGTTGCTGCCAAACCAGGGACGATTGCGCTGCCTGATCTTAAGCGCGCCGTTCTCAACTTCGGTCAGCACACGAGCGGCGTCGCGACCGGTTACGTCCACCGAGTAAGCGCCGCCAACCACAATCTCGACCCGGATCTGATCCTGGACGCCAACGGCGTCGAAGCCGCGGAGATTGCGGGTCTCGGCGGCAGCCGGCCCCGCGATCAGCATGGCGCAAACGGTGATGAGAGCTACGCGCTTCATATCTTCCCTCCGGAAATCCCTGTCCCCGGAGGATGCGAGAGGCCGGCGGTTTGGATGCACCGGGCCCGATACCCCGCCTAGGTGATGTTGCCGCGCTGAAAGTCGCCCACAATGCCGCGAAGCATGTCGGGGGCGCTGCGGCGGTCAAAACCGATCGCCGCCGTGTAGTCGACCAGGGCGTGGTGCTCGACCTCGTCGAAGCGGCCGTCGGCGACGAACACTGAGAGCAGCGCCTTCAAGAGGCCCGTCTTCTGTTCTCGGCTGAAGGTCGAGGCCTTGGCGCTGAGATAAGCGATCAACTCGTCCTTGCTGAGGCGCGCATTAGCGAACGCCGCGTCCAGACGCTGCTGCGCAACCTCGCCGCCGCTAAGCTCGCGAAGCGCGGGGCCAATCGCGGCGCGTTCGGCGTCACTCACTCGGCCATCGATCTTGGCGGCGTTGACCAACACTTCCAGCGCGTACTGTGTGAAATCGCCGCCGACAGCGCGTGCAGTTTTGCGCGCACGCATTTCGCGCACCATCGTCCGTAGCGCCAACCAGCCAACAACAGCTGCAACCAAAACAAACAGCGCCAGCGCCCCGCCCCCAGGATCGGCGGCAACGGTATCGGCGGAAATGTCTGCTGCTGTCGTCATTCGGGCACCCTCACACGCCGACCCAAAGAAGTCGCCACCACACTCAGACGAGGCGACTTTGCTCGACGGCGGCGCCAATGAAGCTCGCAAACAACGGATGCGGCTCGAACGGGCGGCTCTTGAGCTCCGGGTGGTACTGAACACCGATGAACCACGGATGGTCGCGGCGCTCGACAATTTCCGGCAGCAAACCGTCTGGGCTCATGCCTGAGAAGATGAGGCCCGCCGCTTCAAGCTTGTCGCGATACTTAGTGTTCACTTCAAACCGGTGACGGTGGCGTTCGCTGATGTCCGTCGCGCCATAGATCGCCGCGACCTTGCTCTCCGGATCCAACGCCGCAGTGTATGCGCCGAGACGCATCGTGCCGCCGAGATCTCCCTCAGAAGCGCGCCGCTCAAGCTCGTTGCCCTTCAGCCACTCGGTCATCAGGCCAACGATCGGATGCTTTGGCGCGCCAAATTCGGTTGAGCTCGCGCCCTTCAAGCCAGCCTGATTACGCGCCGCTTCGATGCAGGCCATCTGCATGCCGAAGCAAATGCCGAAGAACGGCGCGTTGTGCTCGCGCGCAAACTGGACCGCAGCGATCTTACCCTCGGTGCCGCGCTCGCCGAAGCCGCCAGGCACCAAAATGCCGTGCACGCCGTGCAAATCTTCGTGCCAAGCATCGCCGAGCTCTTCGAACTTCTCGGACTCGATCCAGCGAATATTGACCTTCACGTTGTTCGCCACGCCGCCGTGATGCAGCGCTTCGATCAGCGATTTGTAGGCGTCCTTCAGCTCGGTGTACTTGCCGACGACCCCAATCGTGACTTCGCCATCGGGAGTCTTCAGGCGCTTTACGATCGTTTCCCACTTGGTGAGATCAGGCTGCGGCGCCACCGTAACGCCAAAGTGCTTGAGCAATTCGGTGTCGAGGCCCGCATAATGGTAAGCCAGCGGGGCTTCGTAGATCGTGCTGAGATCGCGCGCTTCGACAACGGCGCTTTCGCGCACGTTACAGAACAACGCAATCTTGCGCTTCTCATCTTCCGGAATGGGCCGGTCGCAGCGGCACAGCAGGATGTTCGGTTGAATACCGATCGAGCGCAGTTCTTTCACCGAGTGCTGCGTCGGCTTGGTCTTCATCTCGCCGGCTGACGGGATGTAAGGCAGCAGCGTCAGGTGCACGAACGCGGCTTGGCCCGGATCAAGCTCCTGGCCGAGTTGGCGGATGGCTTCGAAGAACGGCAAACCTTCGATATCGCCCACCGTGCCGCCGATTTCGCACAACACGAAATCCGCATCGCCGTGGTCGCTCAGGATAAAGTCTTTGATCGCGTTGGTGACGTGCGGAATGACCTGCACCGTCGCGCCGAGATAATCGCCGCGCCGCTCCTTCGCGATGATTTCCTGATAAATGCGCCCAGTGGTGATGTTGTCGGCCTGGCGCGCGCTGACGCCCGTGAAGCGCTCATAGTGGCCAAGATCGAGATCGGTCTCGGCGCCGTCGTCCGTCACGAACACTTCGCCGTGCTGGTACGGACTCATCGTGCCCGGATCGACGTTGAGGTAGGGGTCAAGTTTGCGGAGTCGGACCCGGTATCCGCGTGCTTGAAGCAACGCGCCGAGAGCGGCGGAGGCGATGCCCTTCCCCAAGGAAGAAACCACCCCACCGGTAATGAACACGTACCGCGCCATTGACCTTTCCGATCAGTCGCCGTTCAGCCCCTGCCCGCCTACGGCGCGCTTATTGATCGGGACCGGCGCGTTGATCGCGCCGAACGGCCTCGAGCCCGTTGCCAACATCAATCGATTCGGACTGATTTGGCTCATCGGTAAGTGAAATGCCGGACACCGCGCCGTTATTCGCCGGACGCTCGGTCCCTGCAGCCGGCGTCGTTGCGGCGGTGGAACGTTGTGTCGCCGGCGCTTGCTGGCGCGGCTGCGACGTAACAGCCGCGGTCTGAACCGGGCGATTTGCAGTCTGTTGCGGCGTCGAACCGTCGAGCGGCGCAGCGCGCGAAGGCGTCGAGGCGGAAGCGGCCGGCGGGCCGACAACGGAGGCCAATTGCGTAGAGGCCGGCACGCTGCTTTCAGTCGGGTCCGGACGGGAGTCGGCCGGCTGCTCAGGGGCCGCCGGCGTCGTGATGGTCGGCGCAGTGGTCGCCGGCGCCGTGATCGGCGCATTGAAGTTCTCGAGCACCGAGCCGCCCTGATTGGCGCTCGCGCCGGAGAGGACTGTCAGGCCCAACGACGTCACCAGGAAAAAGCCGCCTGCGACCGACGTCATGCGCGCCAGCGCGTCAGCAGCGCCGCGACCGCTCATCAGAGCGCCGCCACCGCCGCCGCCCATACCCAGTGCGCCGCCTTCAGAGCGCTGTAGCAGGACCAAGCCAACCAGACAGATGCAGACGAGCAAATGAATGCTCAGGACGATCAATTCCATGCCTTGCCTGTCTCCAGCCCAGCCCGCGCGACGCCGCTCACATGGGTGCGCACGAAAGGGCGCTCAATAGCCGAGCCTTAGCTTAAACGCCAGAGCGCTTTGGCGCACTATCAGTTCGCAGCCGGATGACCTAAAATTATCGCCGCAAAGTCAGCGGCTTTGAGGCTGGCGCGGCCTACCAAGGCGCCGTCCACACCGTCTGCGGCGAAGATTTCCCCTGCATTCTTCGGCCCCACCGAGCCGCCATAGAGAATGCGGATCGAATTCGCGTCCGCGCCGAACTTCTCAGCCAGGGTTTCGCGGATCAGGGTGTGAACCTCTGTTATCTCGGCAATTGTCGGGGTGCTGTTGCCGCCGATCGCCCAAACCGGTTCATAGGCCACAACAATCCCGGCATTGCCGTCCGGCACACTCGCCCGCACCTGGGCGCCGACAACTTCAGCCACCCGGCCAGCCGCCCGCTCCGCCTGAGTCTCGCCAACACAGATGATCGGCGTGATCCCGGCAGCCAGGACGGCCTCGGCTTTGCGACGGACGAGCTCATTGCTCTCCCCGTGATGGGTCCGGCGCTCCGAATGACCAACGATGACGTACTTGGCGCCCACACTGGCGATCATCGCGGCGCTGACTTCGCCGGTGCGCGCCGCGTCCTCGGCGACGGCGCTGCAATCCTGCGCCCCGATCGCCACCCCAATGTCCCGGGCGGCCCACAGCGCTTGCGGAACGAACAGCGATGGCGGGCAGATCAACGCGTCGATCTTGCCCGAAACCGGCCCGACCGCCTCCCACAGCGCCTTGATCTCGGCCAAACTTTCGGCCCGCCCGTACATCTTCCAATTCCCGGCGATCAAAGGCTTACGCGCGGCCATACGTCCCTCCCCCAACTGTTTTTCAGGCGTGCGGTAGCGATTGCCCCGGCGTGGGGGCGCCCCTATTGTCCGCCGCCTCACGCATAACGGACGACGCCATGCTGCTGCAATTTCGAAAATTCTCGCGGGGCGGCATCGCCATCATCATCCTGCTCTTGGTGGGCGGTGCGATGGTGCTGTTCCTGATCCCGAGCGGCGGCCTGAACTTCTCGCCATCGCAGAGCGTCGCAAGTGTCTCCGGTCAGCAGATCACGCCAGCCCAGCTGTCGCGTGAGCTAGAGCTGACACTGCGTTCACGCCGCAACAACGGCGAGAACATCTCGCAACAGGAAGCGATCGAGGCGGGATTGCACGAGCAGATCCTAAATTCCATGGTCGCGCGCAAAGCCATGTTCGCCTTCGCCGACCGCAATGGCGTCAGCGCCAGCGACGCGCAGGTCGCGGCCTACATCCGCGAAATTCCAGGGGTGCTCAATCCGATCACCGGCAGCTTCGATCCGGCCGCCTACGCCCAATTCCTCGGCACCATGCGCTACCAGCAGCCGGAATTCGAACGTGACATCCGCGAGGAACTGACAACGCAGCTGACCATGGGCTCGCTAGTGTCCGGCATCCGCGCCCCTTCGAGCTACGGCGCACTCGCCTTCGCCTATCAAACCGAAACCCGCGTCGTCAGCATCGCCGACGCACCGGCCTCCGTCGCCGGCACGATCCCGGCGCCGACCGAAGCGCAGCTGCAGAGCCTCTGGGAAGAAGTGCAAGAGCAATTGCGCGTGCCGGAATTCCGCAGCCTCTCGCTCGTGTATGCGCGCCCGCAGGATTTCGTCGCGCGCGTGAACATCCCCGAGCAGCGCTTGCGTGACGAATTCGATGCGCGCCGCGCTTCGCTGACCCGTCCCGAGCGCCGCAGCTACATTCGTCTCTCGGCGCAGACCGAAGCCCAAGCCAACGACGCAGTGGCAAGACTTGGCCGTGGCGAAGCGCCCGAAGCCGTCGCCAGCGCCCTCGGCCTCCAGCTCACGCGTGGCGCGGATCAACCGCGCACGGAAGTGACCGACGCGCGCGTCGCCGAAGCCGTCTTCGCCCAAGCGCGTGGACAAGCGCGCGCGATCCGCGGTCAACTTACGCCGTGGGCCGTCGTCCGCGTCGACGCGATCACCGCGGCCATCGAGCCAAGCTTCGCTGACCTGCGCGACGAAATTCGCACCGCCATCGCGGCTGAAGAGGCGGGCGACTTGCTCAACGCCGCCATCGGCACATTTGAAGATGCGCGCGCCGGCGGCGCGACCTTTGCTGAAGCCGCACGCCAAAGCGGCCTGAGCATCGTCACCATCTCCGGCACCACCGTCGATGGTCGCGACCAAAACAACCAACCGATCGAAAGCCTGGCGGGACACGAAGACGTGCTCACCACCGCTTTCCAAACACCGGAAGGCGAAGCCAGCGACTTCATGCCTGTTGGGGACGCTGACGTCATCGTTGCGGTGGATCGCGTAACACCTGAAACGGTGCGCCCGCTCGACGACGTGCGCCCGCAACTCACGCAAATGTTCACGTCCCGTGAACTGGGCCGGCGCCTGCGCGAACGCGGCGCTCAGGTGATTTCAGCGGTGCGCGGCGGCCAGTCTTTCGCCGCTGCGGCGCGCGCCAACGGCTTTACGGTGCGAGTCACGTCGCAAGCCGTGAATCGGCAAGCGGCGGCGACGCAAATCCCCTCGCGCTCACTGCCCACGCAGATCTTTGCGGCCGCAGAAGGCGATGTCGTCACCGACATGCGCGCCGATCAGCCAGGCGTGCTGGTGGCGCAAGTCGAGCGCATCAACCGCGCCGATCCGGCGGCCGCGCCGCAAGTGGTGGAAGCCGCACGCGCTGAACTTCAAGACAGCATCGGCAGCTCGTTCGCGGAAGCGCTCCAGAACGAGATCGTCGACTCTGCTCGGGTGAACCGCAACGAGTCACTGCTGACGCGGATGTTCCCTGCCGGCGACGACCAGAGCCAATGAGCCAAGCGGCGGGCGCGTCACCTTCTCGAGTGGCGGCCTACGAGCAAGGCGGCGGCGTCGTTTGGTCGAAGCGCGTCAGCGATCTTGAGACGCCTGTCGCTGCGCTCCTGAAGCTTGGCGCAGAAAAGCCTGGCACGTTCTTGCTTGAGAGCGTTCAAGGCGGCGACTTCCGCGGTCGGTTCTCGATCATCGGTCTAAAACCCGACTTGATCTGGCGCGTGAAAGATAATCGCGCCGAGATCAGCCGCGGCGGCTTTGCTGACAGCGCCTTTCGTCCGCAACGCGACGCGCCATTGAAGAGTCTCGCGAAGGTCCTGGCGCGCTCCGCATTGGAACTCCCGCCGCACCTGCCGCCAATGGCGGCCGGACTGTTCGGCTACTTCGGCTACGACATGGTGCGCTTCATCGAGCGCCTGCCGGACAACGCCGCCGATCCTATCGGCGCGCCCGATGCGGTGCTCATGCGCCCGACGATCGTCGCTGTCTTCGATAACGTGACGAGTGAGATCACGCTGATCACGCCAAACCGCAGACGCGCCAAGCAATCGGATGCCGACGCGTTCTCTGCGGCGACTGCACGGCTCGAGCGCATCTGGCGTGCCCTGGAACGCCCGCTGCGGCCAGGAAAAGCAGGTGCTGATTCCGCGTCCGCGCCAGCGCCACGCTCGAATTTCAGCGCGGACGGCTATCGAGCCATCGTCGAGCGTTGCAAAACCTATTGTCGCGCCGGCGATGTATTCCAAGTGGTGCCAAGCCAGCGTTTCTCAACGCCGTTCAGCGCGCCGCCGTTTGCGCTGTACCGCAGCCTGCGCCGGCTCAACCCTTCGCCCTTCCTCTACTATCTGAATTTCGCCGACTTCTCGCTCGTAGGCTCAAGCCCGGAAATCCTCGTGCGTCTGCGCGGCGATGCGGTGACCATTCGCCCAATCGCCGGCACGCGCCCGCGCGGCGCAACGCCCGCGGAAGATCACGCGCTCGAAACTGAACTGCTGGCAGATCCCAAGGAGCGTGCCGAACACCTGATGCTGGTCGACTTGGCGCGGAACGACCTCGGCCGCGTTGCCGTGCGCGGCGCACAACTTGGCGCCAACAGCTCAACCGCCGCCGCCGGCTCAGCCCATGTTCGGGTCACGGAATCCTTCACGATCGAGCGCTACAGCCACGTCATGCACATCGTCTCCAACGTTGAAGGCGAGCTGCGCCCCGGCCTCGGCGCACTTGACGCCCTGCTCGCCGGCTTTCCGCACGGCACCGTGACTGGCGCGCCGAAGGTGCGCGCCATGGAGATCATCAACGAACTCGAACCGCACAAGCGGGGCGTCTATGCCGGCGGCGTCGGCTATTTCGGCGCCGGCGGCGACATGGACACCTGCATCGCCCTGCGCACCGGCGTCATCAAAGACGGCATGTTGCACGTGCAGGCCGGCGGCGGCGTCGTGCTCGACAGCGACGCTGAAGCCGAACTGCAGGAAACCCTGCACAAGTCCAAAGCGCTGTTCAGGGCCGCCAGCGAAGCCTGGCGCTATTCCTAAGCGAAGCCCATTTGCAGGCCCGCAATTTCAGCTAGAGTGAACATATGACGATGTGGCCGGCCCCCGCACGATGGCGCGCTTGACGACGCACTGAACTTGCTCGTCAACGCGAAAGGCTTTTCGCCCCATGATCCTCGTCATCGATAATTACGACAGCTTCGTCTACAATCTCGTCCATTACGTCGAAGATTTTGGCGTGCGCGCCGACGTCGTGCGCAATGACGCGCTTAGCGTCGAAGAAGCACTTCGCCGCAAACCAAAGGCGGTGATCCTGTCACCCGGCCCCTGCAGTCCAAACGAAGCCGGCATCTGCCTGCAATTGTTGGCTGAGGCGCCGGCCAACCTTCCCATCTTCGGAGTTTGCCTCGGCCATCAAGCTATGGGCCAAGCGTTCGGCGGCGAAGTCGTTAGCGCTCAGGAGATCATGCACGGAAAGGTCTCTGACGTGACCCATCGTGGCGGCGGGCTCTTTCGCGGCCTCCCCTCGCCCTTCCGCGCAACGCGCTATCATTCTCTCGCGGTGCGCCGCGCCACTTTCCCCGCTGAGCTAAACATCGACGCGGAAACCGCCGACGGTGAGGTCATGGGGCTATCACACAAAACCCGTCCGCTGTTCGGTGTGCAATTCCACCCAGAATCCATCGCCTCCGAGCACGGTCACGCCATCGTCGGCAATTTTCTCAGCGCCGCGGGCTTGCGATGAGCCTCAGCGCCACTCTCAATGCGCTCCGCGACGGCGCCGCCGTGCAGGCAGCCGACATGGACGGCGCCTTTGCCGAAATCATGGATGGGGTCGCGGCGCACGACGACATCAAGAATTTTCTCACGCTCACCATTCCGCTGATGAGCCATGGCCCGCTCATCGCTGCCGGGGCGCGCGCGCTTCGCTCACGCATGGTGCGCGTCACGGCGCCAGCCGGCGCCATTGATGTGTGCGGCACCGGCGGCGACGGCGCTCACAGCCTCAACATCTCGACAGCCGTAGCTTTTGTTGTCGCCGGCTGCGGCGTCCCGGTCGCTAAGCACGGCAATCGCGCCATGAGCTCAAAATCCGGCGCCGCGGATGTACTGGAAGCGCTCGGCGTTACTCTGACCAACAACGTCGCAACGCTTGAGCAATGCCTACAGGACGCCAACGTCGCGTTTCTGTTTGCGCAGAACCATCACCCTGCAATGCGCCACGTCGCGCTGGCGCGGCGCGAGCTTGGCAAGCGCACGATCTTCAACCTGTTAGGACCGCTCTCCAATCCCGCTGGTGTAAAGCGTCAGCTGATGGGCGTGTTTAGCGCCGACTTTCTCGAACCCATCGCCTTCGCTCTGCGCGAACTCGCGTGCGAAAAGGCGTGGGTGGTGCACGGGGCCGGCGGCCTCGATGAGCTCTCGGCGATCCATGCCGATGCAAACGATGTCGCCATTCTCGAAAACGGTGCCATAACGCGCGTGAACGCCAGCTTGCGTGCGGAGATGGACCCCGATCTGCGCGGCGGCACAGCCGCGGAGAACGCCGAAGAAATGCGTGCGCTCTTGAACGGCGCCGGCCGCCCCGGTCACCGCAACGCTGTCATTCTCAACGCGGCGGGCGCTTTGGTTGTGGCAGGACGCGCCAAAGACGTGCCCGAAGCGTGGCCCATGGCGGCGGAAAGCATCGATAGCGGCGCGGCGCGAGCGACTTTGCAAGAACTCATCGATACGACGCGGGGCGCCACGTGAACGTGCTGGAGAAAATCATCGCGTACAAGCGCGAGGAAGTTGCTGCGCGAAAAGCGACACGGCCTTTCGCCGTCATCGAGGCTGCGGCGTTCGCCGAGCCTGCGCCCCGTCACTTTCACAGCGCCTTGGAGCAGACGACCGACCGCCCAGCACTTATCGCCGAAATCAAGAAAGCGTCGCCGTCAAAAGGGCTGATCCGCGCGGACTTTGACCCACCGAGCCTCGCGCGCGCCTATGCTGACGGCGGCGCCGCGTGCCTCTCAGTGCTCACTGATGCGCCGAGCTTTCAAGGCCGTGAACAGTTTTTGGTTGAAGCACGAGAGGCGTGTTCGCTTCCGGTGCTTCGCAAGGATTTTCTGATCGATCCTTGGCAAGTCTTCGAAACCCGCGCGCTCGGCGCGGACGCCATTCTCATCATCATGGCCGCGCTCGACGACCGCACCGCTGACGACATCTTCGACATTGCGGTGAGCCTCGGCATGGATGCTCTTGTTGAAGTACACGACGAAGTGGAATTGGAACGCGCTCTCACACTCGACGCGCGTTTGATTGGCGTGAACAACAGATCGTTGGTCACCTTCGAGACCGATCTGGCTGTGACCGAGCGGCTAGCGAAGCTGACCCCGCCGGACCGCCTGCTCGTCGCCGAATCCGGCATCGCAACATTCGCCGACATCACCCGTCTGCAAAACGCCGGCGCGCGCGCGTTCTTGGTCGGCGAGAGTTTGATGCGCCAAGACGACGTAAGCGCCGCCACCCGATCACTACTAGGCCGTTAACCCAACTAGACTTGACCAACCCTCCGGAACGGATATAGAACGCATTGTCGTTCACTATTTGGTCCCAGGTCATGCTGACAGCGAAACAAAAAGAATTGCTGCTCTACATTCACGAGCGGATCAAAGAGACGGGCGTCTCGCCCTCTTTTGACGAGATGAAGGAGGCGCTCGATCTCGCCTCCAAGTCAGGCATCCACCGTTTGATCACCGCGCTTGAAGAGCGCGGCTTCCTGCGCCGCCTGCCGCACCGTGCGCGGGCCCTGGAAGTGCTGAAGCTTCCCGATAGCGCCGCCCCTGCCGCGCCGCCCAAGGGCCGCACCAATTTCCGCCCAAGCGTCGTCTCTGAAGGTCGCGCCAGCTCGGGCTACAGCGTGCCGATCCTTGGGCAGATCGCCGCCGGCGTGCCGATTGAAGCGCTGCAGCAGGAAGTCGGCCGCGTCTCCGCGCCGGAAGACCTGCTCGGTTCGGGCGATCACTTCGCGCTCGAGGTGAAGGGCGATTCCATGATCCAGGCCGGCATCCTCGACGGCGACGTCGTGATCATCAAACGCTCTGAAATCGCCGACAGCGGCGACATCGTTGTCGCGCTGATCGATAGCGAGGAAGCGACGTTGAAGCGCCTGCGCAAGCGCGGCAATTCGGTCGCTCTCGAAGCCGCCAATCCTGCGTACGAAACCCGCATCTTCGGGCCGGATCGCGTGCGCATCCAAGGCAAGCTGGTGGCGATGATCCGCCGCTATTCCTGATCGGCGGCTGGCGCCTCCACGCGTGACCAAGGCCGTTGCAGCGCGGGCGATTGCGCTCGCGTGAGAACTAAACCGCGCGGCGTCTCCGTTGCGATGGCGCCGCCGAAGGCCGCAAGGCTCCGCTGATCGACAAGTGCGCTTAGCTGGCACCGCGCCGCGAAACGCTCCGGCGCCGCATGCTGGCTGATCACTAGCGCACGCGGCTCGCACGCCTGCTCAAAGAACGCCGCGTCGCGGACGAGCACAACTGCTTGTCGCCCGCTCTGCCAACGGCACCATCCCTCGCTGCAATCCTCAGGCGGCGCAAGGCGCGCAATTTCAGCAGGCGCCAGGCCCAGCATCGAACCCAGACGATCGCGCGCGAAGCTGGAACGCCCCTGCCGCGCAAGCAATGTCCAACGGCCATCATCGCGCGCGTAGATCGCGCGCAGATCAGCGTCGAACGCCAGCACCGGGCGCGGCGCAAACACATAGACCGCGACACTCAACGCAAAGACGGGCGCCGCGCCCCAGCGCAACGCCCCGCGCCACAGGCAGGCCCACAGCAGCGCTACAACACACACGACGAACGCCAAGTCCGGCGGCCGTGGCAAGGCCCGCACCGCCTCCGGCCGCTCGCCAAACGTCTGGCCGACCGCCGCGATCAAATCCAAGGCGCTCGCCATCAATTCAAGCGCCGGATCGGCCAATCCGAACGGCGCGAGGATCGCAGCGGCCGCAGCCATCGGCGCCACCAGAAACGACATGATGGGCGCGGTGATCAGGTTTGCCGGCAACGAGTACACGGCAAAACGCTGAAAGTGATAGATCGCAAACGGATCTGTCGCGAGCCCGGCGACGAACGAAATCAACAGCACGCCGCCTATGCCGCGCGTCGTTGCCTGGAGCGCGCCAATCAGCGGTCCTGGAGTTGGCAAGGCCGGCTCATGCGGTGCGCGTTTCATCATTTCAAACAGCGCCACCAGCGCCATCGTGGCCGCGAACGACATCTGGAAGCCCGGTTCGAGCACTGACTCTGGAAAGATCAGCACAACAATCAGCGCCGCCAGCGCCAGCCCGCGCATCGAAATCGCCGGGCGATCGAGCAAGATCGCCCCAAACGCTACGCACGCCATCACAAACGCGCGGATGGCCGGCACGCTTGAGCCCGAAACCACAAGATACGCAGCTAGTACAATCAGCGCGCCGACCGCAGCCACTTTCTTCACCGGCACACGAAGCGCGATCGGCGGAATGAGCGAAAGCGTCCATAACAGCATTGCGAACACCAAGCCGCCAACGACGCCCATGTGAATGCCGGAAACCGACAGCAGGTGGCCAAGCCCGGAATCGCGCAACGCGATATTGGTGTCGGCATCAATGAGGCTGCGATCGCCCGCCACGAGCGCGGCGGCAATAGCGCCGCCTCTGGTTGGCGCCGCGGCGTAAATGGCGGCGGCAAGATCGGCGCGCAGCGCGGCCAGATGCAGACGCTGGCGGTCGAGCCAATGGGGGGGTGGCGCGAAGTCCAATGGCCTACACCGCCCGAACGCAAAGCCTGTAGCGCCCAAGCGTTCAAAATAGGCGCGCCGCGCAAAGTCATAACCGCCCGGCGCCAGCGGCCCCGCCGGCGCACTGAGCATGCCTCGGCAACGCGCTAACCGCCCCGGCGTCAAAACGCCCGCGTCGCTAACCGACACGCGCACATAGCGCGGCGGCGCGTCGACGCCCTCAATGCTGCGCACCAACAAGCGCAACCGCGCGCCTGTATCGCTCGCATCGTTGGCGACCACCCAGCCGTCGACCAAGACCGGCGCATCACCCCCAGCGAAGACAGGTTGATCGACGGTGTAGACGCGCACCTGCGCCGCCAGCGCGCCTAACCCCGCGGCCGACGCCAGCGCACACAAACCCGCAAGACAGCGCCGCACCGTTACCGCCAACCCGGTGGCGCTCGGGCTAGGCCAAGCCGCGAATGCCCCAGCGCCCACGGCGCCCAGCGCAAAGACCAAAGCGCCGAGCCAAAAAGGAGGATCGCGAGGCGAGAGAATCCAAGCCGCCGCACCAGCAATGAGGCCCACCGGCAACCACAGCACCCAACGGTCGCGCTGCAGCGTGAACATGTCGCCCAGCAGCCGGCTAGGAGAAAGGCCCGCCGGCGTGTTACCACGCGCGCGCTTTGAAGCCCGCAAGTTCCCCGCAATGAGCGTCGTCACACGCTTTGCCCCTTCCCCGACAGGCTACCTCCATATCGGGGGGGCGCGCACGGCGCTTTTCAACTGGCTGTTCGCCAAGAAGATGGGCGGGACCTTCCTGCTGCGGATCGAAGACACCGACCGCGCCCGATCCACCCCCGAGGCGATCGAGGCCATTCTTGAAGGCATGAACTGGCTCGGTCTCCGGCACGACGGCCAGACCATCTACCAATTCGCGCGCGCCGAGCGTCACCGCGAGGCGGCGGACGCCATGATCGCGCGCGGCACGGCCTTCCGCTGCTATATGACCGCCGAAGAACAAGAAGCGGCGCGCAATGAAGCGCACGCTGAAGGCCGCGCCATCCGCTCGCCCTATCGCGATGGCAAGGCGCCGCCCTCAGCCGACGCGCCATTCACCGTTCGCCTGCGCGCGCCGGATGAAGGCGAGGTCGTCAACGCCGACCTCATTCAAGGCGATGTTCGCATTAAAGCGCGCGACATCGACGACCTGGTGATGCTCCGCGCCGATGGAAACCCCACCTATATGTTGTCTGTGGTCGTCGACGATCACGACATGAAGGTGACGCACGTGATCCGCGGCGACGACCACCTGACCAACGCAGCGCGCCAGATCGTAATCTATCGCGCCATGGGTTGGACGGCGCCGCTATTCGCGCACGTCCCGCTCATTCACGGCGAAGACGGCAAGAAGCTTTCGAAGCGTCACGGCGCCCAAGCCGTGCACGAATGGCGCGACATGGGTTACCTGCCCGAGGCGATGAACGCCTACCTGATGCGTTTGGGCTGGAGCCCCGGGCACGACGACATCCTCACCAAGGAAGAAGCCATCCCGCAGTTTGAGATCGGTAAGATCGGCAAAGCGCCGGCGCGGCTCGACTTCAAGAAGCTCGATTCCGTGAACGCCCACTTCCTTGCGATCGCAGATGACGCACGTGTGACAAGCCTGCTCAGCGAGCATCTGGAAGCGCGCAATGGCGCGCCTTTAAGCGCCGACTCACGCGCTGCTTTGGCGCGCGCCATTCCGCTGCTGAAAAAGCGGGCAAAGACCATTCCCGACCTCGCGCAGCAGGCTCAGTTCATGCTGGCAAAACGACCGCTCGCGCTTGACGAAGCGGCTAAATCATTGATGAAAGACGACTTCAAACAACGCCTTGGCCGGCTGCGGGCGAAACTCGCCGCAGAACCCGCCTGGGAGCACACCGCTCTTGCCAGTGCGCTTAAGGCTTTCGCTACCGACGAAGGCGTTGGTTTAGGTCAAATCGGTCCCGGTCTGCGGGCGGCGCTCACTGGCGGAACGCCCGCGCCCGATCTGGGCCAAGCTTTAGAACTACTCGGCCGCGAAGAGGCGCTTGCGCGGATCGGCGACCAAACTTGAGGACGACGCGATGGAAAGCAAACTAACCAAGAAGCCCTCCGCCACGCTGACGGTGAACAACAAGCAACTCGAATTGCCGGTCTATGGCGGCACAGTCGGTCCCGACGTCATCGACATCCGCAAACTCTACAGCGACGGCAAAGTCTTCACGTACGATCCCGGCTTCACTTCCACGGGCTCGTGCGAAAGCCAGATCACCTATATCGACGGCGACGAGGGCGTGCTGCTCTATCGCGGCTATCCGATCGACCAGCTGGCCGAGCACTCAACGTTCCTTGAAGTCTGCTACCTGCTCGCCAACGGCGAGCTGCCGAACAAGACTGAGTTCGAGCGCTTCGAAAAGAACATCACCTATCACACGATGCTGCACTCGCAGTTCGATCGCTTCTTCGAAGGCTTCCGTCGCGACGCGCACCCGATGGCGATCATGGTCGGCACCGTCGGCGCTCTGGCGGCCTTCTATCACGACAGCACCGACATCAACGATCCGCAACAACGCACCGTCGCGAGCCATCGCTTGATCGCCAAGATGCCGACGATTGCCGCGCGCGCGTTCAAGTATTCGATTGGCCAGCCGTTCGTGAGCCCACGCAACGAACTCGACTATGCGTCGAACTTCCTGCGCATGTGCTTTGCCGTCCCGGCCGAGGACTACAAGGTCAACCCGGTGCTCGCGCGCGCTATGGATGTGTTCTTCATCCTGCACGCCGACCACGAGCAGAACGCCTCGACGTCAACGGTGCGCCTCGCCGGCTCCTCCGGCGCCAACCCGTTTGCCTGCATCTCTTCCGGCATCGCCTGCCTTTGGGGCCCGGCGCACGGCGGCGCCAACGAAGCGGCGCTTAACATGCTCGAGTCGATCGGCACCGTGGACAACATCCCGGAATTCATCCGCCGCGTGAAAGACCCGAACGACGATGTCCGCCTCATGGGCTTCGGTCACCGCGTCTACAAGAACTACGATCCGCGCGCCAAAGCGATGCAGAAGCTCTGCCACGCCGTGCTCAAGGAAACCGGCGGCGAAGACAATCCGACGCTCAAGGTCGCGATGGAGCTGGAAAAGATCGCGCTCAGCGATGAGTACTTCGTCCAGCGCAAGCTCTATCCGAACATCGATTTCTATTCGGGCATCACGCTGCGCGCGATGGGCTTCCCGACCTCGATGTTCACCGTGCTGTTCGCCGTCGCCCGCACCGTTGGCTGGATCGCGCAATGGACCGAGATGATGGAAGACGACAGCCAGAAGATCGGCCGTCCGCGCCAAGTCTACACCGGCGCGCCCCGCCGCGATTACGTGCCGGTCGGCAAGCGCAGCTAAGCTAAAACACCAAGGACAGCGTCGGCGGCGATCTCCGCCGCCGGCGTGCCGCCTCTTCCCATTTTCGCCAGCGCCTCATCTTGCCGGCGCACCTGCTCTTCCCGCGCTGCGGGATCATCGAGCAAGGGCGCAGCCGCCGTCGCAATGTTCTCCGCCGTAAAGCGGGTCTGGATGAACTCGGGCGCCACCTCCGCATCAGCGGCGACATTCATCAGCGTTGCGTACTTGCCCTTGAACAAGAACGCGCGCGCGATGGCCCAGGTGATCCAGCCCAACTTGTAACCGATCACCAACGGCGTTCCTTGCAACGCGACCTCGGTCGTCACCGTGCCCGATGCGGCGAGCGCCACGGTCGCTGCGGCGAACGCGTCCTCTTTTTCCCGCTCGTCTAGAATGCGCACAGCGGCAGGCGCCTGCTCAACCACTTGCTTACGCACGCTGCCAGCGGCGACGACGATGATCCGCACGTCACGATCACGGTCGAGCAACTCGGCCGCCTGCCACAGCGTCGGCCCGACGCGGCGAATTTCGGACGCGCGGCTACCAGGCAGCACCAGAATGATGTTCTCACGGTCAGTGAACCCTTCGCGCGCACGTAACGCAGCGCCATCGCCAGGTTTGAAGCGTCCCAGCGCCGGATGCCCACACACGGTGCAGGCAAGCCCGTACGGCGCGTAGTACGGCGTCTCGAAGTCATGAATGCAGATGAGATGATCGACGGCCGCAGCGAGCGTTTTCGCGCGGCCCGGGCGCGTCGCCCAAACCTGCGGGCCTATGTACTTCACCAGCTTGATCTCTGGCGCAGCCGCGCGCACCCCGAGCGCCACGCGCAGTGTGAAACCCCATGAATCGATGAGGACAACGACGTCAGGCTTCGCTTTCAAAATAGCATCGACTGTCGCCGCCACAGCGCGCTTTACCCGCGAGTAAGCGAGCAGGCCGTCAACGAAGCCCAGCACCGCCAATCCAGAAATGTCCGCTTGGCTGACGATGCCTTCCTCAGCCATCTGCGCGCCGCCGACGCCAGCCAACACAATACCAGGATTGCGAGCTTTCAAGGCGCGTGCGAGGTCGGCGCCGAGCGCATCGCCTGACGCTTCCGCCGCCACAAGAAAGATGTTCGCGCTCAAGCCTCGTCCACTTCAGACGGCGTGAAGCCATAAACAAACATGCCCGCGGCATTCGCGGCGGCGACAATGGCGTCGCGGCGGACGGCAAGCGCGCCTCCTGCCTCAACCGCAACCCCAGCCAGCCCCGCGGCGCCGGCGGTTTCGATTGTGCGCACGCCAATCGTCGGCAGATCGATCCTGCGTTCTTGGATCGGCTTTGGCCGCTTCACCAACACGCCGCGCCGCTTATCAGGCGTGCCGCGCACTGGTTGCGGAAGCTCGGCCACGCGCCGCAGCATCCCGTCGGTGCCTTCCTGGGCTTCGACTGCAAGTACAAGCCCATCACACACGACAACGCCTTGGCCGATGTCGAACGCACCGCTCATCGCCGCAACCTTTGCGGCCTTGGCGATATCCTTCAGCTGCGCCGAAGTCGGAGACACTGCGCCCCATGCGCCAGCTGACGCCAGAACATCAGCCATCGCCTCTTCGACGCCGATCACGCGAAACCCAGCGCGCTCATGCTCAGCCAACACCGCGCGCAGCAACGCATCGTCGCCTTTCGGCATCGCCGCCAACAGCGCCGGCAGCATCGCCCGCGCGGCGTCATCAAACTCAAGCGTCGCAATATCAGGCCGCGCGACCTGACCGATGAGCACGACCGCATCGCAACCCGCCTCGCGCATGTCCTGCATGCGCGCGCCCATGAGCCCTAGGCCACGGCTAGCGCCTGGATGGGCGTCGAGGGCGGCGCTCGCCATCGGCGAAATACGCGCGACGAAATAAGGCTCACCCGTCTGCGCAAGATGCTCGGCGAGGACGACGGGTAACTCGCCGCCGCCTGCTATCACTCCAAGCTTGCGCCAGCGCGACATGCCTTAGTCTCGCGGCATGCACAGCGGACGCGCCGCGTCCGCGCGAATGAAGCTGACGATCTCCATCACGTGCGGATTGCCCGAATACGCTTCGACGCAATCTTCGACCCGCTCTTGGAAGGTGCCTTCTTCGGCGAACAGCAAGCGATACGCAGCGCGCAGATCGTGGATCTGTTCACGCGTGAAGCCACGCCGCTTGAGGCCGACGACATTGAGGCCGCCGAGATGGGCGTGATTGCCGATCGCCGAGCCGAACGGGATGAGGTCAGTCGTCATCAGCGCCGAGGCGCCGACGAACGAGAACCGGCCGACGCGCCCGTGTTGGTGCACGCCCGAAAGGCCGCCGAGGAATGCGTAATCGCCGACCTGAACGTGGCCGCCGATCGTCGCCGTCTGCGCCATGATGACGTTGTTGCCGACATCGCAATCGTGCGCGACGTGGCAATTGCCCATGATCAGGCAGTCATTGCCAATCGTGGTCACCGAGCGGCCACGTACCGTGCCTCGGTGCAATGTCGCGTGCTCACGAATGACGTTGTTGTCGCCGATCACAAGCCGGGTGGGCTCGCCACGATAAGACAGATCCTGCGGTGCGCCGCCTAAGCCGACGAACGGAAAGACGGTGTTGTTTTTTCCAAGCTCGGTGTGGCTCTCGATGAAAACGTGGGCGATCAGCTTGCTGCCGTCGCCCAGCTTCACATTCGGCCCAATGACGCAGCCAGGACCGATCTCGACATCGGCGCCGCACTCAACGCTGCTATCGACAACGGCGGTGGCGTGAATTTTAGCGGTCATATCGAATCCTGCGGCCGGTCAGCTTTCATCGCCGCGAACTCACAATCGGTCGCAAGTTCGCCGCGCACTTCCACGCGGCCGCGAAACTTGAAGATGTTGCGGCGCTGGAAAAGCACTTCAACGAACATCTCCATCGTGTCGCCCGGCATGACCGGCTTCTTGAAGCGCGCGCCTTCAACCGACATGAAAAGGATCAGGTGCTTGGTAATGTCCGCTTCAAGCGTCTTCGACATCAGCACGGCGCCCGTCTGCGCCAGCGCCTCGATCTGCAACACGCCCGGCATCACCGGCGCGCCGGGAAAGTGGCCCGGAAAGAACGGCTCGTTGATCGTGACGTTCTTGATGCCGCGAATGGATTTATTCGGAATGTAGTCGACAGCGCGATCGATCAATAAGAACGGGTATCGGTGCGGCAGCCGCCGCAGAATCTCGCCGATCTCGATGACATCATCGGTCGTCTTTTGCTGTTCGGTTAGATCATTTGCCTTCATCGCGCGCCCCTGCCGCTCTGCGGCTCAGCCATGCTGCCTCTCGCAGCCACTTGCGCAGCGGCTTGGCTGGATACCCGCTCCAAACCTCGCCCGCCGGCACGTCTTGAAACACTGCCGCGCCGCCCGCAAGCGTCGCGCCCTTGCCGATAGTGCGATGGTCCGCCACGCCGACACGGCCGCCCATCGTGACGCCATCGCCGACAATCGTCGAACCCGAAATGCCCGCAAACGCCGCGATCAACGAGCCGCGACCGATGCTGCAATTGTGCGCGACATGGCAAAGATTATCGATCTTCACGTCCTCGCCGATGGTGGTGTCGTCGAACACGCCGCGATCGACACAAGAATTGGCGCCGATTGTAACGCGATCCTGGATCACGACGCGACCAAGGTGGGGAACGTCCACAGGCCCCGAGGCGTCGCCGGCGACGCCGAAACCCTGCTCGCCAATGACCGCGCCGGAGAGGATGTTCACATCATCGCCGATGAGCGCGAACGAGATCGAGACGCCGGCGCCAATGCGGCAGCGACGGCCGATTGTTACGCCGGGGCCGATCACCGCGTTTGGCGCGATGATCGTATCAGCGCCAATCTGCGCGTCTTGACCTATCACAGCGCCAGCGCCGACGCGCACATTCGCCTCCAGCCGCGCGCTCGGGTCGATGCGCTCCGCGGAAGCAAACGGGCGCGGCCGGATCAGTGACGGGACAAGCCGCGCGAACATCGCGCGCGGCCGCTCTGCAAGGATCAAGGCGCCGGCATTTGGCGCGAGGTGCGCAAGCGCCGGGGCGATCACGCACGCCGCAGGCGCCGCCGCCAGCGCCGTAACAGCCTTGCCCTTTGGCTCATAATAGCAAAGGTCGTTTGGGCCGGCGCGATCAGCGCTCGCCACGCCCAAAACTGGGCGCTCGGCGTCGCCGCCGATATCGCCAGATGGCGCAAGCGTCCGGACCGTTACCGGTCCGAGCGCCTCGTAAAAGCGGGGATCGATCATACGCCGACTATTTGGCGCAGCCGAAGCCCAAAGTCACGCCGACCTTATTGGCCAGCCGCCTGCTGGCCTTGGGCTTGGCATTCAGCCACTGGACGGCGCGTTACGTTCACAGCCCGCGTCGCTTGGTTGGCGTCCAGCTGCTGGATCACCGTGGTGGTGATGTCGAACTCAGGCGCCGAAACGCTGACGTTCGAGGCGTCGATCACGATGCCCGCGCCACGCGATTGCATAACCGAACGCACAACCGGCTCGACCAGGCGGTTCACTTCCAGGCGCGAGAGAATGCGCGTGCATTCCATGTCACCCTGCAGCGTTTGCACGCGCGTCTGGAGGGTTTGCTGGCGCTGGGCCAGAGCCTGCACCTGCGGGTTGTTGCGCAGTTGCTCGGCAGATTGGTTGCGCGTCGTGCCGGCGAGGCGCTGGGCCTCTTGTTCGATGCTTTGCTGTTCCGGGCCGAGGCCTTGGAGTTCAGCGCCAATCTGCTGACCAATGGTTTGCAGCTTTGACTGCAGGTCGCGGCCAAGTGCGGACTCGGCCAGAACGCGTTGATAGTTGATGACGACGGACGTCGTCGCTTGGCCGTTGTTGCGGTTACGTTGCGCGGAAGCGTCAGACGTGACTGCGACGGCCGCAACCGCGATAGCGGCCGCGGAAACGATACTAAGCAAACGCATAATGCGCCTTCTCCTCAGAAATTCGTCCGGGTTGAGAACCGGAACTCTTCGCGCCGATCATAATCCTCATATTGCAGAGGTTGTGCGAAATCGAATTGCACTGGGCCGAACGGCGAATCCCAGAACACAGACACCCCAGCCGCCACACGCAGGCTCAACTCGTCCTCAACGATAAGGCTCGAGTCAACATCGATTGGCACAAGCTGCCGGCTCGCCGAGTCGACGATGCCAAGCGTGCCGAAGTCGACGAACAGCGCGCTGCCGAGCGAGAACGATTCCGGCAGCGGCAGCGGCACGTCGAGTTGCAGCGTACCGATCGCATAGGCGTTGCCGCCGATGGAGTCGCCAACGACTTCAATCTCGCCCGTGCTGTTATTGACCACGACTTGGCGCGGACCGACGCCGGCCACGTCAAAGCCGCGGAACGACGAACCGCCTTTGAAGAAGCGGTCGTTGATGCGAACGTCATCGCCGCCCCAGCCGGCGATGTAGCCGGCGGAACCGCGGAACATCGCGCGGAAGCCGAACGGCAGGCCGTAATATATACCGCCTTCCAGTTCGGTGCGCAGATAGTTCACTTCGCCGCCGAGGCCGGCTACGTCTTGGCTGAATTGCAGGTCAAAGCCGCGCGTCGCGCGCACCGGCTCGTTGCGACGATCCCAGTTGACCGTGAAGCCGACAACCGACGTCAGGAACGAGCCTTCCTGATCGCAGAGATAAGTGCGGGCCGAATAGAGCGGATCGCACTGATCGATCGCAGCGGTGCCCGAGTCGTTGTCGTGATCGACAAGGATGTCAGCAACTTCAGTGTCGTCATGGATCAGCGAATAAGTCAGCCCCAAGCTGGTGCGGTCCGAGACAGGGAAGCCAGCACGCAGACCAATACCAGTCGATTGGTTTTCGAACGAGGACTGGTCGAGGAAGTCCGTGCGCAGCGAGTAAAGATCAAAACCAGCTGAGAGATCGCGGCCCATGAAACGCGGCTCGGTGAACCGCAGATCCACTTGCTGGCGCTGCTGGCTCGAAGAAGCACGCAGGCGCAGGAATTGACCGCGGCCACGCAGGTTGCGCTCAGTGATCGACACGTCGAACAGGAACGCTTCCGTCGATGAATAACCGGCGGCGAACGCGAGTTCGCCGGTCGACTGCTCTTCAACCGTCACGGTTACGATCGAACGGTCAGGCTGCGAGCCATCGGCGTCCTCGACCGTGACGTTGCTGAACAGGCCGAGCGATTGGATGCGCTGGCGCGAACGATCGAGCAGAATGCGGTTAAACGCGTCGCCCTCGTTGACGCGCATTTCGCGGCGGATGACGCGGTCGATCGTGCGCGTGTTGCCGACGACGTCGACGCGCTCGATGAACACGCGCGGACCTTCGTCCACTTCGAACGTGATGTTGACGACGCGATTTTCGCGGTCGCGCTCCACCACCGGCGTGATGTTGACGTTGGCGTAGCCGACGGTGCCGGCGACGTACGTCATGGAGTCGATCGCATCTTCGATCAGTTCGCCGCGGAACACTTCGCCCGAACGGATTGGAATGGCGGCGCGCAGCAAGTCAGCCGGCAAGCGGTTGAGCTCGGTTTGCACGCGCACTTCGCCGAATTCGTAACGGATGCCTTCATCAACCGTGAAGGTAATGAAGAAGTCGCGCTGGTCCGGCGTCAGTTCGGCGACGGCGGAGACCACGCGGAAGTCAGCATAGCCGCGGTTGTTGTAGTACTGGCGCAGCTGCTCGCGGTCGTACTCGAGGCGGTCCGGGTCGTAATTGTCGTTCGATTGGAAGAGGTTCCACCAATTCGAACGCGTGGTCACGATCGCGTCGCGCAGACGGCGATCGGAATAAACTTCATTGCCGATGAAGTTGATGTCGCGAACGCCGGTGACCGGGCCCTCGTCGACTTCGAAAATCAGATCGACGCGGTTTTGATCAAGCTCGCGGACCTGCGGCGTCACTTGCGCGGCGAACCGGCCCGAGCGGCGATAAACTTCGATGATGCGCTGCACGTCGGCTTGCGCGCGCGCCGGCGTGAACACCGAGCGCGGACGCGCCTGCACTTCGTCTTCGAGATCGTCTTCGTCGAGCGTGCGCAGGCCTTCGAAGATCACCCGGTTGATGACCGGGTTTTCGATGACGGCGACCACGAGGTCGGCGCCGCGCTGTTCGATTTGCACGTCCGCGAAGAGACCGGTCGCGAACAACGTCTTCAACGACAAATCGATGCGCTCAGGATCGAACGTGTCGCCCGGACGGACCAGCAGGTACGACGTAATCGTCGCCGCTTCGATACGTTGGTTGCCTTCCACCACGACACGGCGGATGGCGACGCCGCTTTGCTGCTGCGCAGCTGGCGCCTGTTGCGCCGTAGCGGGCGCGCGTTGGCCCTCTTGCGCATAGGAGTCCGAAGACGTGGCGATTAACGCCCCGACACTGGCCCCCACCGTGGCGACGCCATAAGCCGCGCCGAGCACGACATCCCGCAGATCCAGCTTCATCAAGCCCTCGACGTCCCGGCGCTCCCCAGCGCCGTGTTTGTAAGACCCCATCCCGCCCCGAAAGACAAGGACGAGGCGCCGTTACTGTGCACCCGGAAAGAGCCTCGTAATGTCGTTCCAGGTAGCGAATAGAAACAAACTCGCCATGACGGCGAATCCGGCCCGGTAAGCCCATTCCTGGGCTGACGGCGGCAGCGGCTTCCCGCCACGCACCGCCTCGATGCCGTAAAACAGCAGATGCCCGCCATCCAGGATCGGGATGGGCAGCAGATTGACGATGCCGACCGCGACCGAAAGCACCGCCGCCAGGCTCAGAAGCGCCAGCGCCAGCATGCCGACCTTGCCGAGCAGCGAAGAGTCCGGGGTGTCCAGCGCCGACGACGCAACCTGGCCGGAAACATTCACGATGCCGAGCGGCCCAGCGATCTGATCGCCGGACTCGCGGCCCGCGAAAATCGCACCGATGTAGAGCGCCGTCTGTTCGACAATGCCCCACGTATTGCGCGCGCCTACGCCAATTGCATCGATCGGCCCATAACGTTCGGTCTGACGCTCGGACGCGAGCACCACCGGCCCCTGCACACCGAGCAGACCCTGCCCTGCGCGCGGCCCATCCGTGGTGTTGCCCGGCGCACGACGCGGCGTGACCGTCAACGTGATCAGCTGGCCGCCGCGCTCCACGCCCATCACCAGTTCTTGCTCTGGCGAGCTTGAAACGATGCGCTGCAGATCCGCGAAATTGACGATCTGCGCGCCGTCGATGCTGCGCACGATGTCGTTCGGCTGCAGTCCGGCTCCAGCAGCGGCGCCATTCGCCGCCACCATGCCGATGCGCGCCGGAATGGTGCTGACGTCTGTGACGTCCTTGCCCCAAATCATCGCCAGCACGGCGAATGCAAAAATCGAGAATACAAAATTGGTCAGCGGACCGGCCGCGACCACCATCGAGCGCGTCGACAAGGGCTGCGCATGAAAGAGCCCGCGCTTACGCGCTTCGGCCAACGCCGCCGGGTCGTCGATCTTTTCGCGCGGCGCCGTCGACATCGCGTCGGCGTCGTCGGCAAATTTCACGTAGCCGCCAAGCGGCAGCGCGCCGACCTTCCACTGCACGCCTTGCTTATCGCGCCAGCCGAACAGGGTTTTACCAAAACCGATGGAGAAGGTGTCGATCGCCACGCCGCGCCAACGGGCGACCTGAAAGTGTCCGAATTCATGGACGAACACGACGACGCTAAGGACCACGACGAACGCGCCGAGGTAGATAACTAAGTTCTGTATGCCCTGGAGCACATCCGGCATTCGACCGCTTCCTTCCCGCGCCGTTCAAGGTTTTCGGAGCGCCCGTCAGCCTTTAGGCTGCCGCCAGACTTCCCGCAATCCGTCGCGCCGCATCGCGCGCGGCCTGATCCACCGCCGCCACCTCATCGAAGGATGTGGGCGATTTTGCGATTGAAGCTGCCCCGTTCCCCTCCAGCAACGCCAATGAGTCTTCGACTATACGGCAGATGTCGAGAAAGCGGATTCGCCCATTCAGAAAGGCTTCTACGGCCACTTCATTGGCCGCTGACAAGGCGGTCGTCGCCGAAGCGCTGCGCTTCAAGGCGGCCCGGCAGACCGCGAGGGCGGGGAACTTTGCGGTATCAGGAGCCTCAAAGTTCAGCGATCCAACTTGGCTCAGGTCCAATCTGGGGGTCGAGATTCGACCCCGATCGGGCCAAGTCAGCGCGTAGCCGATCGGAATTCGCATGTCGGGCGAACCCAACTGCGCCAGCACTGAGCCGTCCACGTAATGGACAAAGCTGTGCACAACGCTTTCGGGATGGACGATCACGTCGATCATTTCTGATGGAAAACCAAAAAGATACGACGCCTCGATGAGTTCCAGTCCCTTGTTCATCAGGGTGGCGCTATCGACCGATATCTTGCGGCCCATATTCCACTTCGGATGTGCACAGGCTTGGTCGGGCGTAGCCGCCGCCATCGCCTCTGGCGTCGCGGTGCGGAACGGGCCGCCGGAAGCCGTCAGCGTCAGCTTCTCGACCCGATCGGGGTGGGTCAGCACCTGGAAGATCGCGTTGTGCTCGGAATCCACCGGCAGCAATTGCGCGCCGTGACGGGAAGCAGCCTCGATGAACAAGGGCCCAGCGCACACTAGGCATTCCTTGTTCGCCAGGGCCACGGCCGCCCCGCGTCGGACCGCCGCCATGGTCGGCGTCAAACCTGCGGCGCCGACAATCGCCGACATGACCCATTCGGCGGGCCGCGCCCCGGCCTCCTCGATCGCCGCCGGCCCGGCGCCGACTTCAACCGAAAGCCCCGCCAACGCCTCCCGCGCCGCCCCCAGCAAGGCCGGATCAGCGACCGCCGCATAACGCGGCCGCAAGCGTCGGCAGGCATCGGCCAGCGCCGAGAGATTGCCGCCCGCCGTCACCGCCTCGACCGCGATCACTTCACCCTGCCCGCGCAATTCCTCGATCACCTGGACCGTCGATTGGCCAACCGAACCGGTGACCCCAAGGATCGAGACGCTGCGCATGCTTAGAGCCCCACGCCGAACAACAGCGACGTCGCGCGTGGGCCAAAGGCGAGCGCCGCGCCGACCAGCAGCGTCGCCGCCATCAAGCTGTCGATGCGATCAAGCACGCCGCCGTGGCCTGGGATCAGCCGACTTGCGTCTTTCACGCCGAAGCGGCGCTTCAGGAAGGATTCGAACAAGTCGCCCATGAGCCCTGTAAACGCGATGAGAGCGCCGATGAGCAACCATGCCATGCGGAAATCGGCGCTTACGTGAAACAGATAGCCGCAGCCTAGGCCGGCCAACGCGCCCGCGCTAACGCCGGAGATAATCCCGGACCAGGTTTTGTTCGGCGACAAACCGCGCGCGATCTTCGGGCCGCCTATCACCTTGCCGCCGAAGTAGGCGAAAATGTCGGACGCCCAGATAATCGCAAACAGCGCGAGAATGGTCTCTAGCCCCTCTGGCGCCCGATCGCGCAGCCACAGGAACAATGCCGCCGGCAAGCCGATATAAATCGCACCTCCCGCCGTTTCGATGACCCCAGCAAACGTGCGCCGCCGTAGCGCCGAAATGCACGAGCACAGCACCAACCAGCCGAACGCGTAACTCAAATGCTGCCAGCTGGAGAACATCACCGCGCCCAGCGAGCCGGCGAGCGAGAAGGTGAAAGCCGGCATGATCGCCTGGGGCTCGCTCATCCGCGCCCACTCGTAGCTCATGGCGACCACCGCAGCGCCACATGCCGCCGCTAGCCACGGCCCGCCTTGCCACGCGGCGATCACCGCGAGCGAAGCCAGCACCAAACCGGATGCCACCCGCGCGCCCAAATCGGACCAATCGCTGCGCGCGGGCGCGGGCGAACCGGGATCAGGGCTGCTCAGTGTCGGCTCCACCAAAGCGCCGCTCACGGCGATGATAGATCTCGATCGCCGACTGCAGCGCGGCTTTGTCGAAGTCCGGCCAAAGCACGTCGACGAAGACCAACTCCGTGTAGGCGGCCTGCCAGAGCATGAAATTGGACAGGCGCAATTCACCGGACGTCCGGATCAAGAGGTCGGGCGCCGGCAGCTCAGCGGTGTCGAGATAGCTTTCAAAGCGGGCGACATCGATATCGCCCGGCGCCAGCTTTCCAACTACTGCATCCTCGGCGAGCCGTCGCGCCGCCCGCGCAATCTCATCCTGACCGCCATAGTTGAAGGCGATGATCAAATGCTGCTTGTCATTGTGACGGGTGCGCGCCTCGGCATCCCCAATGATGCGGGCGATGTCCGGCTGCAGGCCCTCACGCGATCCGATCACCCGAACGCGCACGCCTTCCCGCACCAGCCGGTCGAGATCACGCGCCACGTAGAGCCGCAACAGGTCGAATAGGGCGTTCACCTCTTCGATCGGACGGCGCCAGTTCTCGGTCGAGAAGCCGAACACGGTGAGATAGCGCACGCCCAATTCACCCGCCGCTTCAACCGTGCGGCGCAGCGCCTCTACGCCTTCGCTATGGCCGAACGTCCGAGGGCGCGAGCGCTGCTTCGCCCAGCGTCCGTTGCCGTCCATGATGATGGCGATGTGGCGGGGCGCTTGCGCCACCGCGGCGGTGGAGGCGGTTTGCGCCATGGAGATCGCAGATCCTAGACCTGCATGATCTCCTCTTCCTTGTGACGAAGCAGATCGTCGACCTTCTTGATGTGATCGTCGGTCGCTTTCTGCACCTCGGCGCCAAGCTTCTTGTGCTCGTCCTCGCTGATCGCGTGGTCCTTCTCGAGCTTCTTGAGATGGTCCATGGCGTCGCGGCGAATGTTGCGCACGGCGATACGCTGTTGTTCGGCGTACTTGCCGGCGACCTTCGCGAGTTCAGCGCGACGCTCACCCGTCAGCGGCGGGATCGGAATCCGCAGCGACTGGCCGTCAACAATCGGATTGAGCCCGAGATTGGCCGAACGGATGGCTTTATCGACGGCGGAGACAACCGCCTTGTCCCAAACGTTGACCGTGATCATTCGCGGCTCAGGCACGCTGACGCTCGCCACCGAGGTCAGCGGCGACTCCGCGCCATAGGCTTCAACCTTGATCGGATCGAGCAACGAAGGCGAAGCACGCCCGGTGCGCAAACCGCCGAACTCATGGCTGAGCGCTGTCAGCGCGCCATCCATGCGCTTCTTGTAGTCTTCCATTTTGAAGGGCGCTGGTGCGGCCATGATCGTTCGTCCCTATCCGGTGATGGTGGTGCAGACGCCGCGGCCGGCGAGCACTTCCGCCAAACCGCCGCGCTTATGAATCGAGAACACGACAATCGGAATGCTGTTGTCGCGCATGAGCGAAATTGCCGAAGCGTCCATGACCTTAAGATCGCGCGCCAGCACTTCGTGATAGCTCAGCGTGTCATAGCGCGTGGCGCTTGAATCCTTCTTCGGATCGGCGGTGTAAACGCCGTCGACCTGCGTGCCCTTCAGCAGCGCATCGCAGCCCATTTCGGCGGCGCGCAACGCAGCAGCGGTGTCGGTCGTAAAGAACGGATTGCCGGTGCCAGCCGCAAAGATCACGATCCGGCCCTTCTCCATGTGGCGCAGCGCGCGGCGGCGAATGTAGGGCTCGGCCACAGTCGTCATCGGAATGGCTGACAACACCCGCGCTTGGCCGCCGAGCGCTTCAATGGCGTTCTGCATGGCCAGCGCGTTCATCACCGTGGCCAGCATGCCCATATAGTCGGCGCTGGCGCGCTCCATGCCTTTGGCTGCGCCCTGCACGCCGCGGAAAATGTTCCCGCCGCCAATGACCAGGCAAATCTCGGCGCCGTTGTTGGCTGCGTCGAGCACTTCCTGGGCAATGCGCGCGCAGACATTGGTGTCGATGCCGTACTGGCCCTCACCCATCAGCGCCTCGCCGGAAATCTTCAGCAAGACGCGCCTATAGGCGCGGGGGGCGGTCTCTGATCGCTCGGCTAGGCTCATGCAGCGACTCTATAGACCAGCGCCGCCCGCCAAGTCAGCTAATCAGCGCCTTAAAAAGCTAAAGGGCGCGAGCCGTTAAGCCCGCGCCCTCTTGTTCCAGCCTGGCGTTCCAGATCAGCTGGGCTTTTGCATCGCGGCCACTTCGGCAGCGAAATCGTCCACCCGCTTCTCCACACCCTCGCCAACAGCGAAGCGCACGAATGCCTTCAGCGTGATCGGCGCGCCGGCGCCCTTGGCGGCTTCGGCGATTGCCGCTTCCACCGTCTGGTCCGGGTTCATGACGAAGGCCTGCTTGGTCAGCACGGATTCTTCGAAGAACTTGCGCATGCGGCCTTCGAGCATCTTGTCGAGAACCTGCTGCGGCTTGCCGGCCGCTTTCGGGTCTTCTTTGATCTGCTCACCGATCACGGTCTTTTCGCGCTCGACGCGATCAGCCGGGATCTCGGCTTCCGTCAACGCCAGCGGGTTGGCCGAGGCGATGTGCATGGCGATCTTCTTGCCGATGCTTTCCAGCGCGGCCTTGTCGCCGGTCGATTCCAGCGCAACCAGAACCGCGATACGGCCAAGCGTCTCCGAGCCGTCCACCTTGCCGTGAACGTACGAGGCGACAACGCCGTTATCGACCTTCAGCTTCGCCGAGCGGCGGAGCGTGATGTTCTCGCCGATCGTGGCGATCAGCTGCGTGACCGCATCCGACACCTTCTCACCGCCATGCTGCGATTCGAGCAGCGCTTGGTGATCGTTCGCCTTCAGCGCCAGCTTCGCGAAGGCGTCAGCGGCCTTTTGGAAGTCGGCGTTGCGGGCGACGAAGTCGGTTTCCGAGTTGAGCTCGATCACCGCGCCTTGCGTGCCGTCGAGCGCCATCGCCACGATGCCTTCGGCGGCAGCGCGGTCAGCCTTCTTCGCGGCCTTCGACAGGCCCTTGGCGCGCAGCCAATCGACTGACGCTTCAAGGTCGCCGTTGTTTTCGGCCAGCGCCTTTTTGCAGTCCATCATGCCGACGCCGGTCTTTTCGCGCAGGTCCTTGACCAGCGCAGCGGTAATTTCCGCCATGTTCGTACTCCTAGGTAATTTGCGTCAGTAGTTCGCGCCGGTCGGCCCATCGATCGGGCTTTCCACTGGCGTGGTGTCGCGCGGACGTTCACGCACCGCCGCTTCGACCGGCGGACGCTCCGAAGCGCCGATGTCCTTGCCGCCGCGCACTTGGCTCTCGGTGAGGCCATCGAGCACCGCGTCGGCGATCAGATCGCAATAGAGCTGGATCGCGCGCGCCGCATCGTCATTGCCCGGGATCGGGAACGTGACTTCGTCCGGATCGCAGTTCGAGTCGACAACGGCGACCACCGGAATGCCAAGCTTCTTGGCTTCCTGAATGGCGATCGCTTCCTTGTTGGTGTCGATCACGAACATCAGGTCCGGAACGCCGCCCATGGCCGCGATACCGCCGAGCGAACGGTCGAGCTTGTCGCGTTCGCGTTGCAGGTTCAGCGCTTCGCGCTTGGTCAGGCCAACCGCGCCGCCGGCGAGGATAGTCTCGAGTTCACGCAAACGCGCGATCGACTTCGAAACCGTTTGCCAATTGGTCAGCGTGCCGCCGAGCCAGCGTTGGTTGATGTAGTATTGGGCCGAGCGCTGAGCGGCGGCTTTGATGTGATCTGCAGCTTGACGCTTGGTGCCGACGAACAGCACGCGGCCGCCGCCAGCAGCGACTTCACGAACCTTCAGCAGCGCCTGGTGCAGCAGCGGCACCGTCTGCGACAGATCGAGAATGTGGATGTTCGACTTTTCGCCGAAGATGTAGCGGTCCATCTTCGGATTCCAGCGGTGGGTCTGGTGGCCGAAGTGGGCGCCAGCTTCCAACAGCTGACGCATAGAGAATTCAGGCAGCGCCATCGTATCGTTCCTTTTCCGGTTTGCCGCCGTGGGAGAGACCGGGGTTACCCGGACCGGATGGAGGAAACGGCCGCTTTCAGACCGCCCCGCCGCTCCCGCGTGCGAAGTGAACCGGGGATTTAGGGGGCCGACGCCCAAAACACAAGCGCTTAACTGACTACCGCCTAGTTCAGTTTCTTGGGCGCGACCGGGGCCAGCGGGCCTGGCAAAGGCGCGGCCTGGATACCCTCGTCGGCCAATTGCTCGGCCTCCTCCCGGGTCGCTTCGCCCCAGATCGCCCGCTCCTCGCTCTCGCCGGCGTGCATCTTGCGGACCTCATCGGCGAACTTGTCGCCGACATAGTCGAAGTTGTCCTTGATGTGCTCGCGCACCTTGGCGGCCATCGCCATCGCGACGGCCCGCTCCTTTTGCGCTTCCTTGGCGCGGCTGGTGCGCACCGCCGGCGCCATGGGCGCCTTGCTCACATGCTTAGAGCCGCAGTGCGGGCATTCGACGAGCCCCTCGCTCGCCTGCTTGTCGTAATCGGCGATGGATCCGAACCAAGCTTCGAACTCGTCGCCATTATCGCAGCGAAGATCGTAGCGGATCATGGGCCAGCGAAGTCCCGCCCGCCTTGCCACGCGGGTATCTTCGCGCGCGATGCGGCGACCTCATCCAAATCAAGATCGGCGATGATCAAACCCGGCTCGTCATGATCCAATTGCGCGAGCACTTTGCCCCAAGGATCGATGATCATCGAATGGCCCCAAGTGGCGCGGCCGTCCTCGTGGCGTCCGCCTTGCGCCGGCGCAATCACAAACGCCGCCGTTTCAATCGCGCGCGCGCGCAACAGCGTTTCCCAATGGGCGCGCCCGGTCGGCACCGTGAACGCCGCCGGGACCGCGATGATCTCGGCGCCCGCCCGCGCCAACGCGCTGTAAAGCGGTGCGAAGCGCAAATCATAGCAAATCGTGAGGCCGATCTTGGCGTTCATCGGCCCATCGATAACGACCGCTTGCGCGCCGCCCTCGACAGTGTCGCTCTCGCGATAATCCTCGCCGCCGCCCAACGTGACATCGAACAAATTGATCTTGTCGTAGCGCGCGACGATCTTGCCGTCGGGATTGAACATGAAGGAGCGGTTGAACACTTTGCCGTCGCCGGTCGCGATGGCGCCCGATCCCAGCAACAGCCAGACGCCGAGCTCCTGAGCCGCGCGTCCCCACGCCTTCAGTTCCGCGTCACCCTCTTCCGGGCCGACAGCGCCCAGCATGCGCGCACGATCGCGGTCGAGCCGCAGCGTGTTTTCGGGCGTAGCTATAAAGCGCGCGCCGGCCACGGCAGCTTCACGCAGGAGCGGCATTGCATGCGCACGATTAGCCGCCGGCTCGATACCGGACCGCAATTGGATCGCCGCTACTCTCAGTTTTCTGGTCATGCGCCCGTCAATAATGGGTCCAGCGCGCCTCTTTGTTCAAGAGCGTGCAGATCGTCGCAACCGCCGACATGGGTTTCGCCAACGAAGATCTGAGGAAACGTCCATCGGCCCGAACGCTGGATCATCTCCTGACGCTTGTCGGGATCGCCGGCATCGATCTCCGTCACCGCCACGCCCTTACGCTCCAACAGCGCCAGGGCGCGCGTGCAGTACGGGCAGAAAGCGCGCGTATAGACCGTGACCTGCTTCATCCGACTCACACCTCACCTCAGCTCAAGATATCAGTCGAACGCACGACGCGAGCCAGGGTTACTGCATGCACTTCTGCAGCCCCTGCTTTACGCAATGCACGGGCGCAGGCCTCAAGAGTCGCTCCGGTGGTGAAAACATCATCCACGACCAAGACAATCTTGTCCTTGAAGGTCCCAGACGCCCTGATCGCGCCGCCTACATTTCGGCGCCGCTCCGATGCCGAAAGCCCGGCCTGGCTTTTGCGCCGCTTCACCCGCGTCAGCGCCCCCGGTTTCCACGGCTTGCCACTGGCGCGCGCCAGCGCGGCGGTGAGCCAGGCGGCCTGATTGAAACTGCGCACCGCAAGGCGCGTCCAGTGCATCGGCGTCGGCGCCAAGAAATCGGCTCGCACCAATTGCTCACCGGCCGCCGCTGCCATCCAGTGCGCAAACACCGGTAATCCGTCCCGCCGCCCGCCACGCTTTAGGTCAAGCACCAACTGACGCGCGTGATCGTCATACGCCAGCGCCGCACGAGCGCTGTCGAACGCTGGCTTCTGACTCAAGCAGGCTGCGCATTGATCTCCGGGGCCCGCATGGTCTGGCAACGGAAAGCCACAACAGGCGCACAGCGGTTCATTCAGGAACCTGAGTTCGCCCCACAGTGCGGGCTCGATCACGCCGGGCCGATCGACGATGACGTCAGACAAAAGCGAGCGCGGGGGCCATATGATATCGGACAGGCGCGAAATCACGCCACGTTTCCGAAATCCGGGCCCGGCGCGATAGGATTGAGTCATGACGGCCCCGCCCGCTCCAAACGCCCCATTCGAGCCACGCTTGCATCGCCAGCGCAAGCGCCGCGCACGCGCCGGCTTCGCCGAAGCCGCGTTTTTGCACGCGCGAGCAGCCGCCGACCTTGCCGACCGCCTCGAAGCCATCCCCCGCAATTTTCCGCGCGTTTTGGCCCTTGGCGGCGGCGGGCTGTTTTCACAGGATATCCGCACACGCCCAGAGATAGCGGCGCGCATTGGCGAAGTCATCGAAGCTGACGTCTCCAGCGGCAACATCGAGATCAGCCTGGAATTGCTGCCCTTCGCCGACGCCACGTTCGATCTCATCGTCTCACCACTCGCCTTGCATTGGGCGAACGATTTGCCGGGCGCACTCATTCAAATGCGGCGCGCGCTTCGCCCTGACGGCCTCTTACTGGCTTCACTGTTCGGCGGAGACACGCTGCAAGAACTGCGCATCTGCCTGATCGAAGCGGAGTCCGAAATCACGGGCGGCGCCGGCCCACGCGTTTCGCCCTTCGCTGAACTGCAGGACATCGCGGGCCTACTTCAACGCGCCGGCTTTGCGCTTCCCGCCGCGGACCGAGACGTCGTCACCGTGCGCTACGGCGAGCCGATGCGTTTGCTCGCCGATCTGCGCGCCATGGGTGAAACCTCGGCATTGGCGCAGCGCAGCTCACGCGGCCTCAGCCGCCGCATTCTCGCGCGGGCGTTCGAAATCTATCGCACCCGCTACAGCGATGAGGAAGGCCGTGTGCGCGCGACGTTTGAAGTCTTCACCGCGACAGGCTGGGCGCCGCATGAGAGCCAGCAAAAGCCCCTTAAACCCGGCAGCGCCAAAACCCGCTTAGCAGACGCGCTTGGCGTCAAAGAGCAATCCGCCGGCGAAAAGCCAGACGGCGGCTAACGCGGCGAGCGCGTCATGCACCAAAAGCGCACGCCTGGCAGTTCAAACTCACCCGTCACTTCAAACCCGTGGCGCTGATAGAGCGCCACGTTGCGCCGCTTGGACGCCTCCAAGTACGCGGTGACGCCGCTGGCATCGAGAGGCGCCAACGCTGCCTTCAGCAATGCAGAACCCACGCCGCGTCCCTGCGCCGCCGTCGCGACTCCAAGAAACGTCAGGTGCGCATGCGGCACGCGCGGATGATGCGAGCTGAGCCGCGCTCCCAACGCGCGCGCCCGCTCCATCCCCTCGACACCGGCGATCGAAAAGAACAACGGCAGCGTCAGCAGCTGCTGCAGCGCTGAATGATCGAACGCCTTGTGGTTCGGGCGCAGCCAGATCGCTGCGCCAAGATTGGCGCCATCGCTCTGCGCCAGCCAAAGCTCGCGCCGCGGATGTATGATGTCGCGCACCGCCGCTCGAAAAAAGCGTCGCCGCGCACGTTCTTTCTCCGGCCCCTGCCTGAGCCAATAATTGAGCCCATCCTCATCGACAAAGGCGTCGTGCAACACCGCCGCAACGACATCCTTCTCCGCCTCTCCGGCGAGGCGGACGTCCGGCGGGCCGTTCATATCTTCTCAGAGATGCGGATAGCGGCCCGGCAACCCAGTTTGATCACCGCCGACAACACCGCATAGCCCGGCGCCTCGCGTGCGCCTTGTTCAATCGCCGTGTCGCGATGCGCCAATTCTTCCTCGCGGAAGCGATCGACGACATCCTTCAGCTCTTCGTCGACGCCGGCCAACGCCGCGCTCTGGCGCGCGTAATGCTCTTCTATGACGTTCTCGACCGCCTCGGTGCAGGCGTGCGCCGCCTTTTCGCCCATCAACGCCGTCACCGCACCGAGGCCAAACCCGGCAACGCGCCAAACCGGCGCCATGATGGTCGGGCGCACGCCGCGTTCTGAGATCATGCGGTCGAACGTGCGTAGGTGCTCTTGCTCGCCCGCTTCCATCTCCGCGACGACACGCGCTGCGTGCGCCTTGCTATCGCTGCGACCGAAGACCGCGCGCTGACCGCGATAAATCTGAACGGCGCCGAATTCACCGGCATGATCAACGCGCACCATCTCCGCTAACAAACGTTCGCGGGCGCCTTCTCCCGGCATCGGCGGACTGGTCCGACTGCTCATGCTTTACGCTCCGGCAGAAATCCAACCACGAAGCTGGCAAGCGCCAACACCAACGAGATGATGGCGTTATAGCCCGCCATCGAGATCCCGAACATTTGCCAGGCGATCTCATCGCACTTCGGCGCGATCACCGCCCCGTCGAAATCCATCGGGCGAATGTCATCCATATTGATACGCGCATCGCAGGTGCTGACCACCCAATGCTGCTCAACCGCGACGTGATAGAAAGCCTGCGCGGCGCTTCCCAACAATACGAGGCCGATCACAATCGCCGCCGCGCGCTGCAGACGCGGGCTGATCCGCGTCGCCACAAACGCAACAAGCCCAACGGCGACAACCGCCCAGTGCCAATTGCGCTGATCCAGACAAAGCGGGCACGGATAGAGGCCGCCAAACCGCTGAAACGAATGCGCCGCCGCCAGCATCGCGCCAGAGGCCAGAAGCATCAGCAACGGCCAGATCGGACGCAGGCGCGAAATCAAGGTCATAGCCGCATCCTAGAATATGCCGCGGTCAGCATACACAAGGCCAAGGCGCGGCGCCCCGCCGCATGTCAGCCGCCGAACATGTCTCGCAGCCACGGCGCATGCTCGGAAAGCAGATTCACCGCAAATCCTGCCCCAACAATGAGGCCCGCAACCAGCACCGTCAGCAAGGTGAGCCAGGCAAGCCCGACCAGCATGCCCAGCACAGTGAACACACCATCGCGCTGAATGAGGCCGACCGACATCAATGTCAGCGCCACCGACGGCACTGTATTGGTAATCGGCAGCATAACGGTGATCGCCGCCAACGACATCACCAACGCCGCCAGCTTCTCGCCAACGCCCGCAGCAAAGAACCGCCAGCGCGGCCGCGACAGCGTCTCTGTCCAGCGCAAACGTTTATCGGCGAAACCCGCCAATGCGCTGATCCAGCTCTTCTTCACCCGCGCACGCATGAACCAGCCGGGCAACCAAGGCTCGGAACGGCCAATAAGAACCTGCGCGGCCAACAAGAAAATCGGAATGGCGATAATCTGGGCGCCCGGCAGTCCCGGCACCAAACACGGCAACGTCAGCAGCAGGATCAGCAAGCCAAACGCGCGCTCGTCCAGTTGATCAACGATCTCACTGACGGACAGCCCCTCGTCACCCGCGGCGGCATCGATCCGCTGCAGCACAGTGATGAAACTACGATGAGTGTCGTCACGGATCGTATCGGTAGCGGACATAAGTGCCTTTGCGCGTAACCAGCCGCGCTGCCGCTAGCATGGTTCGCCAGCGCCGTCAGGCCGATCACTGAGAAGGATGGTGCCCCAGGCCCGACTCGAACGGGCACGCAGTTGCCTGCGGCAGATTTTGAGTCTGCTGCGTCTACCGATTCCGCCACTGGGGCTGCCAAGGGCGAGGCCGTCAGGTATGAGGCGGCGAAGCCGGTGTCAAATCGGCAATGGGGGAAAGCGCATGACCGACGCTGCGGCGATTAGCGCCGAAGAGACAGGGTTTGGCCGCGTCGGCCGTTGGGTAGGCCTCGTTCTCGGCCCCGCCTTGGCCATTGGCCTGCAAATGTTGCCGCCGCCGGACGGCCTGTCGGCCGAGGCGTGGCGCGTCGTCTCGTTGGCGGCGCTCATGGTGGTGTTTTGGGTGACGGAGGCGATTCCGATCTCCGCTACCGCACTCCTGCCATTGGCGGCGCTGCCGTTGATCGGCGCCGCCACCATGGGGCAAGCCGCAGCGCCCTACGCTGATCCCATCGTCTTCCTCTTCATCGGCGGGTTCATTCTCGCCGCGTGCGTCGAACGCTGGCGGCTGCACGAACGCATCGCGCTCTCGATCGCCTCTGTAGCGGGCGGCCGGCCCATTGCACTCGTTGCGGGCTTCATGATCGCGGCGGCGTTGATCTCGATGTGGATATCGAACACAGCCACAACGCTTATGCTTGTGCCCATAGCCATCGGTGCGGCGCGCGCGATGTCAGGCGGCGGGGCGGCGGATCTCGCCCTCGGCGGCGCGCTCACGCTTGGTGTCGCACACGCCGCCACCATCGGCGGCATCGGCACGCCGGTCGGCTCGCCCACCAATCTCATCGCCATGGCGTTCTTCGAGCGCGCCAACGAACCAATCAACTTCATCTCCTGGATGTCACAAGCCATCCCGATGATGTTGCTCATGCTGCCATTGGCGTGGCTGCTATTGTGCTTGCCGCTCTTCAAGCGCGGCGCCCATTCGCGCTACCATGCCATCGGCGATGTGATTCAGTCAGCGCTTAAGGCGCTCGGCCCACTCACCAAACCCGAGGCGCGCATAGGCATGGTCTTCGCGGCCGTCGCGCTTGCGTGGATGACGCGCACAGAATTGGTGAAGCTGCCTGGCCTCGCGACATTGAGCGACACGGGCATCGCAATCATCGGCGCACTGGCTTTGTTTTTCGTGCCGTCCGGGCGCGGCGGCGGTGAGAAACTGATCGATTGGAAAACCGCAGAGCGCATTCCATGGGGCATCGCGGTTCTGTTCGGCGGCGGCCTATCACTTGCCGCCGGCATGGAAAGCACCGGCCTCGCTGCTTGGATTGGCGACTGGGTCGCTAGCCTGGATGGCCTCTCCGTGCTGGGGCTTGTCGCCGTACTCGTGGTTGCGACGATCCTTGTTTCGGAATTGGCCAGCAACGTCGCCACGCTGACATCAATGCTGCCGGTCGTCGCGGCGGTCGCCGCCGCCACCGACACGCCGTTGCAGCAACTCGCATTTCCGGTCGCGATCGCGGCGAGCTTTGCCTTCATGTTGCCGGTGGCGACGGCCCCAAACGCCATTGCTTACTCGTCGGGCATGCTCACGCTGAAACGCATGCTCACGGTCGGCCTCGGGCTCAACATCGCAGCAATCATCGTCATCATGGCGTTCGCCGCGACGTAACGGCGTTACGCGCACAGAGCTTCGGCGCGATCCCAAAACGCCGCGGGCAGATCAAGGCCGCTAAAGCGCTTGAGCTCCTGCACAAGCGTCGGCGACGTCACGTTGATCTCGATGAGCTTGCCGGCGATCACGTCGAGCCCGGCGAAGAGAATGCCCTCGCTGCGCAAAAGCGGCGCCACCGCGGCGACAATGGCGTGATCGCTCGCGTCGAGTTCAGCGCCTTCGGCGATGCCGCCGGCGTGCAGATTGGCGCGGAAATCGCCGCCTTGCGGCATCCGCCGAATAGCGCCGAAAGCTTCGCCGTCGAGCACGAAAACACGCTTATCGCCGCCGGACACAGCCGGCAGAAATTCCTGCGCCAAGATCGGCTCACGCCCAGCCGCCTCAATGAACTTGCCGGCGCGCGCTCGGAAATCGGCATCCGCCGCTTTCAGCTTAATCACACCATCGCCGCCCATCAGGTAGAGCACCTTCAGCACGACTTGCTCGTACCGCCGGGCGAACGCTTCCAGCGCATCGATATCGCGGCCCACCCAGGTCGTCGGCGTGAGCTCCGGAAAGCGTAAGATCGACATCTTCTCGGAGATGTTGCGAATGCCGAGCGGCGGGTTGAGCACCAGCGCCTTCGTCAGCTCCAGCAAGTACGTGTTCGACACATATCCCATGTCGAACGGCGGATCTTGGCGCACGAGGATGACGTCAAAATCATCCAGCGCACGCACCGTGTCCGGGCCGTTCTCATAGTGCTTGGCGCCGTCAAGCGTTACCCGCGCCGAACGCGCGCGCGCTTTCACAACACCAGAGTCAAAGAACACTTCGTTCGGCGTAAACCACCACACTTCATGGCCGCGCCGCTGCGCCTCGATCATCAGCGCCAAAGACGTATCGCGCTGGACCACCATCGTTTCGATCGGGTCCATCTGAACGGCTACACGAAGCGATCTCATGAGGTCTCCCGCCGCAGAAGCTCTTAGCCTGCGTGCGCCTTGCGGCCAGCGTCACGCGCGCCCCGCAGCTGTTCGGCGATCAAGAACGCCAAGTCCAGCGCTTGTTGGCCATTGAGGCGCGGATCGCAGTGCGTGTGATAACGGCTGGAGAGGTCTTCCTCCGTCAGCGCCGCGGCGCCGCCCAGGCATTCAGTCACTTGCTGGCCCGTCATTTCGACGTGCACACCGCCGGGATACGCGCCTTCCGCCGGCAAGATGTCCGTGAACGCCCGCACCTCAGCCAAGATGCGATCGAACGGCCGTGTCTTGAAACCGCTATCGGTTTTCAACGTGTTGCCGTGCATCGGATCGCACGACCAAACCACCGAACGGCCTTCCTTGGTCACCGCGCGCGCCAGCTTCGGCAAGCCTGCTTCAACCTTTTCCGCCCCGAAGCGCGAGATCAGCGTCAAGCGGCCCGGCTCGTTGTTGGGATTGAGAATGTCGATCAGCCGCAGCAACTCGTCAGCGTCGAGCGACGGCCCGCACTTCAACCCGATCGGGTTTTTAACGCCGCGTGCAAATTCCACGTGCGCGCCGTCAGGCTGACGCGTGCGGTCACCGATCCAGAGGAAATGTGCACTGGTGTCATACCAATCGCCCGTAGTTGAATCGACGCGCGTCATGGCCTCTTCAAAGCCGAGCAACAGCGCTTCGTGACTGGTGTAGACGTCAACCTGCTTCATCTGCGGCACGCTTTCGGGCGTGATGCCACAGGCGCCCATGAAGTCGATGGCTTCGGAGATGCGATCCGCGATCTCACGATAGCGTTTGCCCTGCGGACTATCGGCGACGAAGCCAACCATCCAGCGGTGGACGTTGTGCAGATCGGCGTACCCGCCGTTGGCGAAGGCGCGGATCAGATTCAGCGTCGCCGCTGACTGCGAATACGCTTTCAGCAACCGCTCCGGGTCTGGCGTGCGCGACTCCGGCGTGAATTCCATGCCGTTGATATTGTCACCGCGATAGGAGGGCAGCGTAACGCCATCCTTGGTCTCGGTTTGCTCAGAGCGCGGCTTGCCGAACTGACCCGCCATGCGGCCGATCTTCACCACCGGACGCGAGGCGGCGAACGTCAGCACGACGCTCATCGCCATCATTGTGCGGAAGGTGTCGCGGATATTGTCGGGATGGAATTCCTTGAAGCTCTCAGCGCAATCGCCGCCTTGAAGCAGGAACGCCTTGCCGGCGGCCACCTCGGCCAACCGCGCCTTCAAATTCCGCGCCTCGCCGGCGAACACCAGCGGCGGGTACGAGCGCAATTGCTGCTCGACGCGCGAAAGCGCCTCCGCATCCGGGTAGTCGGTCGGGATGTGCTTGGCGGGCAGCGCGCGCCAGCTCGACGGGGTCCATTTTTCTCGCATGTGCGAACAGCTTAGCCGAGGAAACGAGGCGCTAGCGAGGCCCCTTGGGTAAAGATGGGCGCCAAAAGCGGGGTTGCGAAGAGCCAGACCAGCGCCCCAGCCAAGGTCGCGGCCCCCGCCGCTGCAAAATAGAGCCCGGCGTACTTCCAGCCGCCCGTCACCACCGCGATCACCCCTTTGGAGAGCGTGTTCATCAGCACAGCCACCATGACGGCATGGCTGCCAACGCTAGCGTCGAGACCTCCGCGCACCAAGCTCGTCGCCGCCAGCGTCACCGCATCGACGTCCGCAAGGCCCGCCGTGGCTGCAAATGGCAACAAGCCGGCCTGCCCGTAAGCGTCCGCCACGATCCGGCCGACGACGATGACTGCCCCCAAAAACAGCGCAAACTTCGCCACCGACCAAAGGTCCAGCGGGCTGCTCAGCTCCTCGCGGCCGTCGCCGCCCTGATCGGCGCGATCAAAGTAGCGCATCGCGAGAGCGGCAATCGCGAACACGAGAGCGGCGGTCACAAGCGCCGGCCCAGCTTCAGGCAAAACTGCAGCGCCCGTCACCGCCAGCAACGCCACCACGCGCCCGACGCTAATCGCCGCCGCGATCGACGCGGCAGCGCCGCCCACCAGCGCGTGGCTCTCGCCCTTCTTCACCCGCCGCCCAAGCTCGGCGGTCACCACTGTGGACGAGACGAACGCGCCCGCCGCCGCGCCGGCCAGCACGCCGACATCGTCGCCCAACACCCGCACCGCCACGTAACCAGCGAACGAGGCGCCAGCGACTAGGATGGTCAGCAGCCAAAGCTCACGCGGGTTGATCGCCTCCCACGGGTCGATGGTCCGGTCCGGCAAAAGCGGCAGCGCAATAGCCGTCGCCGCCAAGATCAGCAAGGCCGACCGCAGCTCCTTCCAGGTGACCTTATCGAGCCACCCGTGCAGCGCCTCTTTGAACGCGAGCAGCGCCACCAGTGCGACACCGACCGCCGCCGCGATCCGCATATCGCCCCACATCACATACGCGCCGAGCGCATAGACGAGCAGCCCGGCAATCGTGCCGGTGACCGAGAGATCGTTGTCCTTGAAGCTCTCGCGCAGTTTGAAGGCGATGAACGCCGCAGCGAAGATGAGCGAGAGCGCGGCAAAGCCAACCTGGCCAATCGCTGGCAGCATCGCGCCGGCGACACCGCCCATGAGGCCAACGACGGCATGCGTGCGCAAACCGGCGGCGCGTGACCCGTCCGGCGCGTCGCGGTGCTGCCAGCCGCGCTCGACCCCGACTAGGAAGCCGATCCCAAGCGCCATCGCCAGGCGCTGAAACATATCGATCAGGATTGGATCGGGCATGGTTGCGGACATGGTGCAAAGCGCCGGCTCGGGCAGCCACGCGCCGCCCCTTTGAGGCGAGCGGGACGCATTGCCAAGGCGTAATACGCCCGACTAGGGTTTCCCCGCATAGGGTGGGGAAATTTCATGGCGATTGCGGCGTACCTGGCCTTCGAGCCGTCGGACGAAGAGGCCGCGCGCGCCATCAGCGCCGAACTCGAACGCCACGGTTGGCAGGTTATCGTTTCATCGGCCGAACTGCGCACGCAGGAAAAACTATCGGCGCTCGTCCAGACCGTCGGTGAAGCCGGCATCGTCGTCGTGTTGGCCTCGCGCGCGGCGCAGGAAAGCACATGGGTGCAGCGCGAGGTGGCGGCGGCGCTGAACAATGGCCGACCGGTGATCGTGGTCATTACCGGCGACCTGCCCGCCGATTCCTGGATCCACGCGACGCTCGACACCAGCACTGCCATCGATTTGCGCCGCGGCGCGCGTTCGGAGACGCTGAACCAGATCGTCGATCGCGCCCGCACCGCTAATGGCCGCGGCCGCGTCTTCGCCATGCTGAACATCAAGGGCGGCGTCGGCAAAACCGTACTGGCCGCCAATCTGTTCGCCGCCGCACATCTGGCCGATAAACGCTCAGTCAGCTTCATCGACCTCGATCCGCAGCATAACCTCACGCAGTATTTTCTCTCTCCCGGCGAGCGCAACCGCATCCGCGACCGCAATCACACGATCTACGGCGTCTTGAACCCACGCGGCGACGCCAGCGTTCCCCGCAGTGACATCGCCGCCATTTCGATCCCCTTGAACCGCGCGCGCCGCGGCGCCAAGCAGCCGAACTTCGAACTTGTCGCCGGTGATGAACGGCTCTTCGAGTTCACTCTCGACACTCGCTCAGATCGCGACAAAGCCGAGGCGTTCACCCGTTTCCGCGCGCTCATTTCGGCGCTGCGCGCACGCTCCGATGCCGTCATCATCGACTCCAATCCGTGCGCGACCTTCCTCACGCGCCTTGCCATCACCACCGCCGACCACATCATCGCCCCGGTTCGTCCCGAGAAGTATTCGCTCACCGGACTGAACATGCTGGAACACGTGGTGCGTGAGGTCAGGGGAAGGCCCTTGCGGCCCAACGAGTTTTCAGTGCTGCTTAACGGCGTGAACGACCGTACCCGATCCGGCGAAACCGCAGATGCCGATGCGCACACGCGCAACGAAATCGCCAACGCGCCGTTCTTCGGTTCGGCGCTTCTGCCGATCGAAATTCCCTATTCCGCCGTGCTCAAGTCCGCCCCGACCGACCGCTTCGCGGCGAACCCGATCAACATCACAGCGATGATGCGGGTGGGCGGGCGTCCGGCCAAGGAAGCTCTGACGCGCGCCGCCGCGTCCGTGTTGCGCCGGGGCGTGTCGGCGTGAGCAAGCTCGATGCTTCCGCCGCCAAGGCGCTGCGCGCCTCGCTGAAGAGCCGCTCGCGCGCTGAACTGAAAAAGACCTTCGCGCTGATCCGCGCGCACAACGACCGCACACTGATGGCTGCGGTCATCCCACCGAAGAAGGCGGCGCCGAAGCGCAAGGGCGACCCGCTGGTGCGCGAGCTCGAACAGACGCTGAAGCCGATCATGGGCCCGGCGCAGGAGAAAGCCGATCTCCTGATCGAGCACATCGCCAAAAAGCATCGGCGCAAACTTTCCTTCGAACCGAAGGGCCTGGCCGACGCCGCCCGGCAATTGCGCACCAAGTTCTCGGACGACCAAATTAGCGCCGGGGCCAAAAGCCTCGTGAACCACCTCGCCAAACTCTACGGCGACCGCGAAACCGTCGTGTAACCCTACACCGCCCCTGGACGAACCTGGTCCGCATCCCCAGGATTCAGCCATGTCCGTTTCAGATTCAGGCTTCGACCTCACCCCGCCATCCGCCGATGAGCGTGCCGCGCTTGAGCGCGACCTCAACGAAGAAGAGCGGCGCGTCCTCCTGCATCACGGCACTGAGGCGCCGTTCTGCGGCGGCTTGCTCAACCAGAAGAAGGCCGGCGTCTATTGTTGCCGGCTGTGCGGCTTGCCGCTGTTTCGCCAGGACACGAAGTTTGAGAGCGGCACGGGCTGGCCGAGCTTCACCGCGCCCATCGACCCGCAGCACGTGCTCGGTATCGAGGACAATTCTTACGGCATGCGTCGGGTCGAGACGCGCTGCGCGCGCTGCGACAGCCACCAAGGGCACGTGTTTCCGGACGGGCCGCGCCCGACGGGCATGCGCTATTGCATCAACTCTGTGTCGCTGAGCTTTGTGGCTGACGGCGAGCCACTACCCGATCCGCTAGGCCGCGGCGACAATCGCCATCAATGATGCTTGCGCAGCTGCGCAATGAGCCGGTCAAGCTCGCGCCGCATCTCACGGGTTACGGTCTCTTCGGCGGCGCCTTCGGCAAACGTGTTCAACGCCAGCGAAACCACTTTGCCAACCAACAGATTGGCCTCGTTGGTGTCGCGCGTGAATTGCCAGGCCTTCGCGGCGAGCTCGCCCTGACGCGAAAGGATGGCCGTCACAGGTTGCGCCATGAGCGCTCTCCCTCGTTTCAGGCCGAACAGCTCCCCCTGTCCGAACGGCGTATACAATTCGAACGTATCAGATTTTTCCCCAAGACGGAGAGATAATCGCAATGTCTGGCCGTATTTTTAGATCGGCGTTGGAACTTGAAAGCGTTTGTTAAGTCTAACAGCGCGCAATGCGCGCGCCGGCTTGACGGAAAATGAGGTTCGGCGACGATGGAACTCGCGTGACCAAACACTTTCCCACCAAGAACCTGCGGTTCTTTCTGACAGCGCCATCGCCGTGCCCCTATCTGCCCGGCAAGCGCGAACGCAAAATCTTCACTTCGCTCGACGGCTTCGACGCCGAAGCGCTGCACGACGCGCTGACCAATGTCGGCTTTCGCCGCTCGCAGAATATTGCTTACCGCCCTTCGTGCGAGGGATGTGACGCGTGCATTTCCGCGCGCGTGCCGGTGGAGCGTTTCACGTTCTCGCGGCGCTGGCGCAAGATTATGGCGCGCAATGCCGACCTAACGCGCGTGCTTCGCCCAGCGCAAGCCACTGAAGAGCAATTCCTATTGCTCCGCCGATATTTGAACTCGCGCCATGCCGCCGGCGGCATGGCCGACATGACCTTTGGCGACTACGCGGCAATGGTCGAAGAGACAGCGGTTCACACCCACATCGTCGAATATCGGCACACCGACCCCGAAGTGCGCGGCCAACTCGCCGGCGCCGCGCTCGTGGACGTGCTCGGTGACGGACTCTCGATGGTCTACTCGTTCTTCGACCCGGCGCTCACGCGCCGCAGCTTGGGCGCCTACACCATCCTCGATCACATCCAGCAAGCGCGCGCCGCTGGCTTTGCGCACCTCTATCTCGGGTACTGGATCCCAGGCTCCAGTAAGATGGACTACAAGGCCAGCTTCCGGCCGCTCGAGCTCTTGCTCGGGGGGGAGTGGCGCCTGTTCGAGCCGGTCGAATTCTAAAAAGCTGACGGCATTCTCTCACACCCCGCACGCTGTAGGATAAGCTGAGGGCGAGGTGAGCAATGCCTGATTCAAAGAAGCCCCTGTGGCGCGCCGGCGAAATCGCTCCGACGATGCGTCCGTTCACACAGCGGCTAAATCCGAACTCCTTCTTCCGCGCAGCGGGCTTGTCGCGGCTTGCCGGCATGAGCCGCGCGCATGTCAGCCTCGTTCGCCTGCCGCCGGGGCGCGACAGCTTCGCCTATCATGCGCACCTCCTCGAAGAAGAATGGATCTACATCATCTCCGGCCGCGCCATCGCCGAGATCGGCGAAGCGTCCACCGAAGTCGGCCCCGGCGACTTCATGGGGTTTGCCACACCCTCCGCGCCACACGTGCTGCGCAACACGTTTGAGGAAGAGTGCGTCTATCTCATGGGCGGCGAAGACCGGCCGATCGATGTCGTTTCCTACCCCGAGCACGACAAACGCTATCTCATCATGCAAACCGAAAAAGGCGCCGAGTTCTACGAACTGGGCGAGCCGATCAAGCCTTACGGCAAAGCCGAATAGTCAGAGCACCACACCTTCGCGCGTGCGCGCCCCTTGCGGGGCGGCGTAACCCAGTCGCGCGCACACATGCGAACGCGACGCTTGCGGGCCAGGCGGCTCTTCACCGCTGAACGCCAACAACGTGAAGGTCGTCGCGCGGCCTTCGTATGCGAGCGCGATGTATTGGACGCGATCAGCACCGCAAAGCCCCTGCCCTCCCGCCGGCACGCTTTGTTCGGTGACACGGCGAAGTTCGACGATGAGGTCACTCGGACCCAATGCGGCGGCGGCGTAGCTGTCGCCGTCACGCGAAATAAGATCGGCGCCGCGCACCGGATCGAGCGTGCGGGTGAACAGCGTGACGCCGGAGTCAAACAACAAGCCCGCCCGTTCGATGCGAACATCGCCGGCGCGTTCCTGGGCCGGGAGCGAAGCGGCTTTGAAATGGCCGCGCAACGGCGATTGCGGCGCGGCCTCGCTGGGCGGCGCCAGCGTCTCGCTGCAGCCTGCGAGCGCAGCGATTAAGGCGGCGGCCAGCAAGATGCGCATGGCGGGACCATAGCCTCTGCCCGCACCCGATACGACACGGCCCATCGCAGAAGCGGCGCGCCTCGTCGTGGATCAGTCCATAAAGCCGCGGCGGCGCAAGAACGCTTCGCCAAACGCGCCGGCTTGCGCCGAAATCGCAGCATCTGGCTGTGGCGTGTCGCGGTCGTTGATGCCTGCGGGCGTGAACAAATGGCCGTAGCCGATGTAAATTTTTAGTACGCAGGTGTCGGCATTGGCGCGCATGGCTTCGCAATAGCGGCGGGCGCCGGGGAGCGGCGTTTCGCTATCGACGTCACCCTGCAAGATGAGAGTCGGCGGCAGGCCGGCTCGGACGTTGGTGAGCGGCGACAACGTCGCCGCCGTTTCGGCGCCGCCGACCAGCCGTGCGAACCAACCGTCGCGGCCAAGATCGAGCGCTGGCGAAACCAAAACCAAGGCGTTGGGGCGTGCGGATTCATCTTCGCTTTGGGCGGCGGTGGCGGAGAGTTGGCCCCCGGCGGAGACGCCGTAGGCGGCGATGCGGGCGGGGTCGATGTTGAGTGCGGCGGCGTTGGCGCGGAGCCAGCGGAATGTCGCGCGGGCGTCGGCGGTGGCGGCGCGCGGATCGCCGAGGCGATAGTCAACCGCGACGGCGAGCATGCCGGCTTGGGCGTATTGGCGCGCGCGCGGATAGACCCAGGTGGCGTCGCCGGCGACCCAGCCGCCGCCATGCAGCAACACGATGGCGCCGCGTGGGCGTTCGCGAGAGCCCGTGTCGAAGACGTGCGCTTCAAACGTGGCGCCATCTTCGCTGGCGATGCGTTCGACGCGTGGCGCGAGTTCGGTTTGCGCGAGCGCGGGGGTTGCGCAGAGCCAGAGCGCGATGGCGGCGGCGAGTGCGCGCATCAGGCGGCGGGCATGTAATTGTAGATGCCGCACAGCAACGAGTCGTGTGCGTTCGGGCCTGGCGCCTCGGCGCCGGAGAAGATTTGCAGCGTCAGCGTATCGGCGTTGCGGCCGAGAATGACGTAGCTGGGCGCGGCCTCGCCGCAAAGGGTCGGCGCTGGCGCATCGGCGGCGACACGGACGTTTTCGATGCGGCGCAGTTCAACGTCGTTCACCCGGATGCCGCTGCCGCCGCTGATGGTGCCGCCGCCGGCGGTGAGATCGGTGTCGCCGGTCAGCGTAGCTTCGACGCGGGCGCCTTCGATGCGGAAGCCTTTGCCGAAGGAGAGCACATCCGCTGTTGCGTCGAGATTGCCGGTCACGGCCATCGCGGTTGTCGACATGGCGGTATAAGCGCCAATGAACGGCGACGTCGCCGTTTCTGCCGGTGCGTCAGCCGGCGGTTCCGATGCCGGCGTGCACGCGGCGAGCGCGAAAGCGATAAGCGGAACAACGATGCGCATAAGGGTTCTCCTTTGCGCCGGAGTCTAGCCACGCGCTGCGCGGTCGTCACGCGCGGGCGGAGCGAAAAGAGAGGCGGAGCGCGTGGGATGCGCCGAGTTTAGTCATCTGATGCGTTGACCATCGCTGACCAACGCCGCGCATCGCACGCGCTCCGTCGCGATCTGTGCTCGCCAGGCCGTCATGGGGAGATGTTTCACTCTCCTGGAGCGGTCCCCGGCGGCGTGCGGGCCTCAAGCCGTTCGAGGTCCCGGTACGCTCCCGCGGTTTGCGCCTTACGCTGCTCTCCCGCGGGCTTCAGTGTTGGCCTGTCGCCTCCTCTGCTGAGGAGGAAGTGCAGCGCTCAGCTTCGGCGCGCCCGCCTCATCTGCACGCCGCCTCTGCCGGGTAGCCGGCGAGTTACGGACAGCACTTCACGCTCGATCACGTCCCCCGCTTCGCTCGGCTCGGCTAGCACGATGAACCTCTCGTGCGAGGGAATGGGAAGTGTACGGGAGCTTTTGAGGTGTGGGATAGGATTTTTGAATTTATTCGGGCGCGGCGTCGCCGCGTTACCCTTTCTCAAAGACCCTAATGCCGTCGCCCATTCTTTTGTTTTCTAAACTCACAGCAGCGTCACGGATCACTCGCTGTCCACAACGCAAGAATAATCGCCAAACCCGAAAGAAAAAATCCAAACACCAGAATAGTCGTGGCCTGAAACATCGCTCCGACGACTGTAACTCCAGAGCAAAGTGACGAGGCAAGGAACAGCGACCTCACGCCGATCCTTCCTTTGATCCGCTCGGTGTTTGATGCCCAAGCACTAATCACCACAAAGAACATCGCTCCCGCGCCCGCGAGGACCACCACCCAAGGAACTGTCTGACTCTCCAACACCTCACGCCCTCACAACGGAATATTGTCGTGCTTCTTCCAGGGGTTCTCTAGTTTTTTGTTCTTCAGTGTGCCGAGGGCGCGGATGATGCGTTTGCGGGTTTCGCGGGGCATGATGACGTCGTCGACGTAGCCCAAGCTTGCGGCCACGAATGGGTTGGCGAAGCGGTCGGAATATTCCTTGGTGCGTTGGGCGATTTTGTCGGGATCGCCGATGTCGGCGCGGAAGATGATTTCGACGGCGCCCTTGGCGCCCATCACCGCGATTTCGGCGGACGGCCAAGCGTAGTTCACGTCGCCGCGCAGGTGCTTTGAACTCATGACGTCATAAGCGCCGCCATAGGCTTTGCGCGTGATTACGGTGACTTTCGGCACCGTGGCTTCGCCATAGGCGAAGAGCAGCTTCGCGCCATGTTTGATGAGGCCGCCGAGTTCTTGCTTGGTGCCCGGCAGGAAGCCCGGCACGTCAACGAAGGTGACGATCGGAATGTTGAACGCGTCGCAGAAGCGCACGAAGCGCGCGGCTTTGCGGGAGGCGTCGATGTCGAGCACGCCGGCGAGCACCATGGGCTGGTTGGCGACGATGCCGACGGTGGAGCCGTCGAGGCGGACGAAGCCGGTCAGGATGTTTTTGCCGAACTCGGCGCCGATCTCGAAGAAATCGCCCTCGTCGGCGACCTTCTCGACCAGCTCCTTCATGTCGTAGGGCTTGTTCGGATTGTCGGGGATGAGGCGATCGAGCGAGGCTTCTTCGCGCGTCACGTCATCGAAGTGCGGGCGCGTCGGCGGCTTTTCGCGGTTGGAGAGCGGCAGGAAATCGATGAGCCGGCGCATTTGCGTCAGCGTCTCGAAATCGTTTTCGTAGGCGCCGTCGACAACGCCGGATTTGCCGGCATGCACGCGGGCGCCGCCCAATTCTTCAGCGGTGACGACTTCGTTGGTGACGGTTTTCACAACGTCAGGGCCGGTCACGAACATGTAGCTCGTGTCTTTGACCATGAAGATGAAATCGGTCATCGCCGGCGAATAGACGTCGCCGCCCGCGCACGGCCCCATGATGACGCTGATCTGCGGGATGACGCCGCTGGCGAGGATGTTGTTCTGGAAAATGTCGGCGTAGCCGGCGAGGCTCTCGACGCCCTCCTGAATACGCGCGCCGCCCGCATCGAAGATGCCGACGATGGGCGCGCCGTTTTTCATGGCGGCTTCTTGCACCTTTACGATCTTCGCCGCGTGCGCGCCGGAGAGCGAGCCGCCGAAGACGGTGAAGTCTTTGGAGAAGACGTAAACGAGGCGGCCGTTGATCGTGCCCCAGCCGGTGACGACGCCGTCGCCCGGGATTTTGGTTTTCTCCATGCCGAATTCGTGGCTGCGATGTTCGACGAACATATCGAACTCTTCGAAACTTCCTTCATCGAGCAGGAGTTCAATGCGTTCGCGCGCGGTGAGCTTGCCCTTGGCGTGCTGAGCCGCGTGGCGCTTTTCGCCCCCACCCGCGCGTGCTGCGGCGCGCTTGGCTTCGAGGGCGGCGATGATGTCTTTCATTCGGTGGTCTCAGCGTTGAAGTGGAGTGAGGAGAGGAATGCGCGCGTGGACGCGAAATCGAGGTCGCCGCCGGGCTGCACGGTGCGAACGGCGCACATGGCGGTGTAGCGGGCGATGGCGTCGCCCTGGCCGATGAGGAAGATGCGAGCGAAACGGCGCTCGTAAAGCTCATCGCTTCGGTCAGCGACTTCGTAGGCGCCTACGCTGACACCGTCGATGGTTTCGATGGAAGACACCGGATTGGTTTCGCGGGCGAGGTCGCGCGGGAAGATTTCGACGGTGATGGCGTTGAGCTGTTCGCGATTGAAGACGACGTCTTGCGGGACGACCTGCTTTTCGACAGCGCACACGATTTCGGCGGGGCCAGCGGGGCCGCGGCCGAGCGAGCGCACGAAAAGGACCAGATCCGGATCGTCGTTGGCGACGATGTTGAACATCTCAGGGAGCGTGAGATGGAACGCGTTGTCAGGGCTCGACCAAGGGCGCGGCTCCCATTGCGCGTGCGCCGGAGTGGCGAGCGCGAAAACGCTCAGGAGCGCCGTGAGCGCAGCTCTCATTGCGGCGCGCCGTTGATCTGCAACGTTTGCAGCAGCGCGTTGACGTTGGCGATCTCGGCTTCGGTGGCCGGGCGGGTCATGCCGCAGCTGATGTTGACCTGCAGCGTCTCGTTGCCGCGCGCGAGATAGAACAGGCGCCAGTAATTTAAATACCGATCCGCTTCGAACGAGAAAGCGGCGACGGCGACGCCGTTCATATCTGTGCGGTTAAAATCGCTGAGCGCGGCGCGGGTGACGCTTTCGAAATCAGCTTGGCTACGATTGGTGATGGCGAGGTTGGCGCGCGATTGCTCCATGCCGCGCGGCGCTTGCGGCACCGGCACGCTGCGCACGCCGCACATGCGCATTTGGCCGCCGGCTTGGAAGCCGTTGTGCTCGATCAGCAGAACGTCGCCCTCTTCCGGCTCGAGATCGGGGGGAGCGATGGGGGTCCAGCCGAGCGCTTCATAGCTCAAGCTGTACGTGCCGGTGGGATCGGTCCAGACGCCGTTCTGGGCATGGGCGGAAGCCGCCCCCAGCGCCCAAATCGCCATGACGCACGCGAGGATGTTCCGCATTGGCCGCTCCCAGACTGCCGGAACCGGGTTAGACGGGGCGCCGAAGCGAGGCAAGAGCGGCCCTAGTTGGGCCGCCGGGTGCTTGGGTAGCGGCGCGCGGTTTCGGCTTGCAGCGCCTTGGCTTCGGCGCTGCGACCGAGCTTTTCGAGCGCGGCGGCGCGATTGTAGGAGAGCGCAGCGCCGGTGGCGCCGTCAGCTTCCAGGCGCTCAAAGATCTGCAGCGCTTCGGCGGCGCGGCCGAGCTTTAGCACGGCGGCGCCCTGGCTGTGGCGGGCGCCGACATGGCCGGGATTGAGCAGCAGCGCTTCGTTCGCCGCATCCAATGCTTCTTGCGCGCGTCCCTGCCCGCGCAACGCGCAAGACAACAAATCCCAAGCGCCGGCGCTAGGTTCTTGCGACAGCATCAGCCGCGCGCCCTTTTCCGCTTCGTCATAGCGACCGGCGCCGTAGCAGGCGGTGACGTAGGTGGGCAGCAAGCCTGGCCACGACGGCTCAATGCGATATGCGGCGGCATACGCTTCGGCGGCGTCCACCGGATTTTCGCTGGCGAGCAAAACGTGGCCGAGCGCAATGTTGTGGCGGAGTGAAGTAGGTTCCGCTGCGACGGCGCTGCGCAGCAATTGTTCAGCGTCGGCCAAACGGCGTTGCTGGGCGCGCACCATCGCCATGGCGTGCAGCGCATCGGCCGGCGCGCGCGAGAAATCGCGCCACTCCGCCGCCAAGGCACGCTCCGCCGTTGCCGGATCGCCGGCGGCAAGCGCTTGTTCGGCTGAAGTGAGAGCATCTTCCGCGGCCATGTAGTCCTCCGTTTGTCGGGTGCTGGCTTAGCGGCGGCGGCGGCTAAAGCACAAGCGTTTGCATCAGGCTGGCACGGCGTCGAAGGGCGCGGTCAGCCGTTCGCCCTCAGAGAATGGGATTGTGCCGTGCCACATATAAGAGGGGAAAAGCACGAGCCGGCCCGCCTTGGGCTGCACCACTTTTTCCACCGTGCAGCCTGGGGTCGGCCAGCGCGGCTCGCCGAACTTGATCCAGCCCTGCTGATCGGCGCCCGACGCCATGATCGCGGGCAGCGAGACATAATAAGCCGAACTGATCCAGCCGGCGGGATGCAGGTGGTTCACATGAAAGCCATTGGCGCGCAGTTTCACTGACCAGGCGCCGCTGAGTTTGTATTTACCGGTTTTCCGCCCGCTCCATGGGTGATTGGGATCGGGAGCGCCCATCGCGTCGATGTACGCATGGATCGGCTCGGCGAGCGCGCTCAGATAAGTCTGAATCACCGGATCGTCCACGTAGATCAGACTGCGCGACGTTTGCGACCCGCCGCGCAAGGATTGATCGAGCGGATGCGTTTCAAGCACATGCAAACGCGCCAAGCTCTCAGCCAACGCTGCGTTGAACGCCTCAATGCTCGCGTAGCCTGCAGGCGCAGCAAGATCGTAGGCGCGCACCATGTGATCGTAGTCGCAGAGTTCGCGATAGCGGCTGTGGCCGAGCTGACGCAGCGCCATCGTCTCGTAGCAAATCCATTCCTGATTGAGCGGAGTGGCGCGGCGGAGCGCTTCAATCTCGCGCAGCGCCTCGTCCGCACGGCCTAAGCGCAGCAACACATTGGTCAGGTTGCCGCGAATTTGGATCATCCCCGGCGCCGCATGCAGCGCGTGTTGCAACAGCGGCAATGCATCCGCAGGACGGCCAATTTCATCGAGCAGCACGCCGAGTGATTGGTTCAAGGCTACGTCGTTCGGCGCGCGCGCCAAGCCGGCGCGCAAAATCGCTTCGGACTTCTCATGTTGATCGGCGCGGCGCAGCAAGTCCGCGCATAAGAGCCGAAGCTGAATGTTGTCCGCGTGGCGCTCGACGGCGGCTTCAAAATCGCGCGTAAAGCGCGCCTCGTCCCCGCGCATCCAGCGGGCGTTGGCGAGCGCGGTGTGCAAATTCGCATCGGCCGGCCAACGTGCGACGCCTTCCGCGAACACAGCCTCCGCCTCCGCCGTGCGCGTGAGGTTAAACAGCGCCGTGCCGCGCGTGAACACAATGGCGGGCGCAGCCACACCACGCGCGCTCAAGCCATCGAGATCAGCGAGCGCTTCTTCATTGCGACCGTTACGGGCAAGAATTGTCGTCCGCGTATGCGCGGCGGTGAGGTCGCGCGGATCGAGCACAAGCGCACGATCGGCCGCCTGCAACGCTTCTTCGAGCTTGTCTCGCGAACGCAGCACGACGGCGAGCAAGTTCAAGGTGTCGGCGCTCGGTGCGGCAACGGTCAAACGCCGCGCTGCGTCTTCCGCCTCGTCCGCGCGCCCAGCCGCCAGCGCGCTCCGTACAAATGCATCCAATGTTTGCACCGCGTTCGGATCAATCCGGAGCGCCTCTGCATAAGCGTCGACCGCATAAGTCTGCAGGTTGACGCTGACGAGCAGATCGCCAAGCGCCTTGTGGTGACGCGCCTCGCCCGGCTCTGCCTGGATCGCGCGGCGGAAGAACCGTTCGGCGTCGGGAATGCGACGCTGCATGCGCCGAATATCGCCCAGCATATGCAGAGCAGCGCCCGGCGCCTTTGAGGTGTCAGCCCAGAGCGTCGCCAACTTGCGCTCGGCGCCCAACGCATCGCCGGCTTTGAGGATCGCTTCGGCCTCGCGCAGAACTTGCTCAGCGCTCATCGAGCGCCTCTAAGAACTGGCCCAGAGCGACAAATTCTGTGCGCAAGCGTGCGAGGCGCGCCTGCGCCTCCTGGTCCTCGCCCCAGCGTTCCTGCGACCACATCTCGTCCACCACCGAGGCGGAATAGACCGTTTCCGCGTCGAGCTGGCCCTGCGTCAGCGCAAAGCCAAGAAGGACGGAGCCGGAGAGCGCTGTCGCTTGTGTGAGCGCGGTGAGGCGAAAATCATCCATGGCGAGCGCCAGCGCACGCAGCCGCCCCGCTGTCTCAGCCGGCGCTGCGATCGGGATGATGCTAGCCACCACAGGAAAGTTCACACCGAGCGCGCCCGCAGCCCAATCCACGACCGGCTGCCAGGCTTCGTACTGGCGCGCTGCAAGCTCTTGAGGCGTTTCAGCGCGGAAGCAGACCAAATCCGTTTCGGCGTAAGAGGCGACAAAGTCAGCTTTCGCGTCGCGCGCGGGCTGGGTCCAATCGATCGCGGCGAATGCAAGCTGCGTCACGGGCATGCTGGCAGGAACGATGTGCTCACCTTGCGCCGCCCATTCGGCCGCACACACCTCAGCCAGCGCGCGCGTCGGCGCGATGAAGGGCGCGCCGCCCGGCGTGCGGAGCCGGCGATGGTCAAGCAGCACGCCATACCCGCCGTCGACTTCGGCAGCCGTCGCGGTTTGGTAGAAGCGTCGGGCTTTGTCGGTGCTGCCGCTTTCGGTCATTGCGTTAGTCTAGCCGATGGGATCGCGCCGGCACGAGTGGCGAATTGCCCGTCTCAGGCTGGCGCGACGGTAAAGGCGGCGGAGAGCAGCTCAGCCCCGCCAAATGGCGCGGTCCCGTGCCAGAAGTACGAGGGAAACAGTACAAGTTGCCCAGCTTTTGGCTCGACGAGGCGCTCAGGGCCGCAGCCAGGCGGCGGCTTATTTGGTTCGCCCAAACGCAGCCAACCTGAATTTGAGTCAGCGTTGCCCTCGTCCGGCGTCACAGCGCTGAAATAGATGCCGCTGATCCAGCCGCGATCATGCACGTGGCTTGGGTCGTAGCCGTCACGAATGAGGCGGACGGACCACAGGTTGGTGTAACGATATTGTTTTGTGCGGCGCATAGCGACCGGGCTGGCGTCATCCGGCAGACGCGAAATGTAGTCGCGCACATGCGGCTCGACCGCCGAGAGGAAGGATTTCAACAGCGGGCTCTGCAGCGTCAGCAGATTGCGCGACGTTTGGCTGAAGTGCGGACGCGGTTGATCCAAAGGATGGGCGCTGACGCGATGCTGCATGCGCAGCAGATCGGAGAACGCGGCGTTGAAGCTCTCCACCGTGAAGTGACCTTGCGGCGCTTCGACATCATAGACGCGGACCAAGCGCTGATGATCACACCATTGGCGATAGGCCGGGTCCTGCAATATCCGCAGGGCCGTGCACTCGCAGGCAATTAGATATTGCTCGTCCGGCTCCTGCACGCGCAGTTCGCGCGCGAGGGCGAGCGCTTCGTGCGCCTGCCCGGCGCGCAACAGCACCGACAGCAAGTTGCGGCGGGCCGAGCGTGATTGCGGCGCGGCGTCGGCGATCGCGCGCAGCAAGGTCAGCGATTCCTCGGGGCGATCGAGCTCATCGAGCAAAACAGCTTTGGCGCTCAACAATTGGCCCGATTGCGGCGCAAAACGCAGCGCTTCGTCTAAGGCGCCTAGCGCTTTGGCAAAGTGACCGCCGCGATGCAGCGCGTCGGCCACTGTGAGGCGCAGCGCAAGATCGCTTGGACGCCGCCACAGGAGTTCCGCTTCAGTCAGCTCCGCGCACTTATCGCCCTCGCCGCGCAGCCAGCGCATGCGCGCCAGGGCCGCGTGCAAGCTCGTTACGCCAGGCCAGCTTTGGATCGCTTGCTCGGCAACGGCTTCGGCGTCTTTCTTGCGGCCCACGGCGAAGAGCGCGCGGATGTAGTTCAGCGCGAACTCCGGCGTATCGATGTCGCCTTTGGCGAGCGATTCATAGATCTCCAGCGCCTCGCCGCCGCGCCCGACACGCTCTAGCGCCATAGCGTAGTTGTACTGGAGGCCACGTAGCTTGGGGCCAAATTTCAGCGCTTCGCCGGCAGAGGCGAGCGCCAAATCGTGCCGCTCCATTGCGCGCTGCACTTGACCGAGCAGCGACCATGATTCAGCGCCGGGCCGGCTTGCGACGAACGCCGCGGCTTCGCGCTCGGCTTCCGGCAGATTGTCGGCGCTAAGCAAGCAGTGAACGATGTTGGCGCGCACTGCAGCGGTCTCGGGCGCCAGCGCCATGGCGGCGCGATAGACGCGCATCGCTTCGCCGAACTCGCCGCGCGCATGCAACACAACGCCGAGGTCGTTGTAGTAGGCGCCCTCACTCAAGGCGTGCGCGATCGCGCTGCGCATCAGGCGTTCGGCTTCGGTGAGCTGGTTCTGCGCCTTCTTGATGAGGCCCATGAGATGCAAGGTCGGGGCGTCGGTGCGGAGCGCGCCGAGCACCGGCGCAAGCACACGCTCGGCGCCTTCCGCATCGCCCTGACCGAGCAATTCGCGGCTGGCTTTGGCGATGGCGGCGGCCTCAGCCGGCTTCATCGCGTACCCTCGAATGGTTCAAACGGATCGCGCGCCTCGCGCTCGTCGAAGCCAAGCAGGTTGAACGTGTGCACCATGTGCGCCGGCAATTTTGCGATGACTTTGAGTTCGCCGCCGGAAGGGTGCGGCAAGCGAATGGCGCGCGCGTGCAATTGCAGCGCGCCGGCAAGATCGTTCGGCGTGGGACGATCGCATTTGTACTTGGGGTCGCCGGCGATGGCGTGACCCATCTCCGCCATGTGGAAACGCAATTGGTGGGTGCGGCCGGTCACCGGGCGCAGCGCCACCCATGACGCGCGGCCAGCGGCTTCCGACACGACGACGTATTGCGTGACGGCGTGCACGGCGCCTTCTTCGGTCTGCAGCGCCCGCTGCATCATCTCGCGGTCGGCATCGCGCGCACCGGGCGCCTTGCGCATCCAGCTTCTGAGTTCGCCAACACGCGGGCGCGGCGCGCCGACGACGATGGCCCAGTAAATTTTGTCGGTATCGCGATCGCGGAACGCTTCGCCCAGAAACGCCGCCGCACGCGGGTGGCGCGCGAGTACGAGGCAGCCGGAGGTGTCGCGGTCGAGGCGATGCACGAGCTTCGGACGCTTCTCCGCGTCGAACTTCAGGCCGTCCAACAAGCCATCGATGTGGCGAAGCGTTTTGGCGCCGCCTTGCACGGCGATGCCGGGCGGCTTGTTGAGCACGATCACATCGTCGTCGCGGTGAATGACGAGGCCGCGAATGAAATCTTCGTCGCGGCGCGAGAGGCCGCTGGTTGCAACCGGCGGCGGCGCGTCCGGCAAAGGCGGGATGCGCACGGCTTGGCCCGCGGAGACACGGTCCGACGCTTTCACGCGCGCGCCATCTACCCGGACCTGACCGGTGCGGATCATCTTTTCGACTTGCCCTTGAGTGAGCTGCGGGTATCGGCGCCGCAACCAGCGGTCGATCCGGGTTACGCCGTCGTCCGCACTCACTTCAACGGTCTCAACCGACCTCATACCCGCCCCAACATCAATCCGGCCCAGCACGCGCCGACGCACAAAACCACCGAACCCAGTGCGTATGTCGCCGCCATAGCGGGTTGTTGCTCCAGAAGTCTTACCGTCTCCAGCGAAAACGCCGAAAACGTGGTGAAGCCGCCCAAGACGCCAACCCCGAGCCCGAGGCGTAGGACGCCGTCATCGGGACTGGTGCGCGCGATCAGGAGCCCCATCGCGAACCCGCCCACGACGTTCACGAGCAGCGTGCCCCAGGGCAAGGCTGCGCCAAGCCAGCGGGTAGCGGCGAGACCGACGCCGTAGCGCGCCGCCGCGCCGATCGCGCCGCCCAAAGCCACCCACAGCACAGAGACCATTATTGCGCCGGAGCGAGGCGCGCGCGGAGATTGGTTGAGATGGAGCGCGCGTCGTAAGCGTTGGCCTCGTCGGGTTTCGGGCCTTCGCCGAAACGCACCTCGAGCGTTGCCGAGCGGGCGCGTTGCACCGCGCTTTGGCCGCCGAGCGGGATGTTGAAACCAACCCCGCCGCTGACGCCACTGCGTCCGCCATAGCTGCCGCCGCCAATACCAACGCCGACGCTTGGCCCAGACGAGCGCGAGGTTTGCTGATCGAGCGTGCGCCGATCGACCCAAAACCATTCGCGCCCGTTCTGCAGCGTCACTTCAGCGGCGCGCAGGAGCGCGTAATCCTCAAGCACCGACACTTCGGCGCTGCTGGGCGCACGGTAGGTGACGAAATAGCGGTTGGATTCGATCTGCGTTTCCGAATAACCGGCGCCGCTCTGGCTGCTCGCAGCGGTGTAAGGCGGAGGCCCGGATGAAGCACAGGCGGACAGAGTGAAGGCGGCGGCGATGATGGCGAGCTGTCTCAGCATGGCATGGTCCTCACGGAATCCCTCGGCGGGCTGTTGTACCAGCTATGTCACGGCTTGGGCGCCTCAAGAGCGAGCGCGGCGGCGACCTGCTGGAAGGCGGCAGGCGGCGGCGCCGAAAACTGGCGGCGCCCACCCGCTGGATGCGGAATATCAAGCGCGGCCGCATGCAACATGAGGCCGGAAATCTCCACGCCGCCGACATGAAAGAGGCCGCCATATTTGGCGTCACCCGCGATCGGGCGGCCAAGCTCGGCCATGTGGGCGCGCAATTGGTGCATACGTCCGGTTTCAGGTCGGAGTTCCACAAGGGCCGCTGACGCGGTCGCCGCTAGCGTCCGGTAACGCGTGAGCGCCGCCTGCGCGCCAGGCTCGCCGGCGCGCGCCGGCTCCATAATGTCGAGGCCCTTGCGCGATGACTTCCTCAACGCGCGATCGACCACCCCTTCGGGCGGCTCTGGAGCGCCGCCACATACAATGGCGAGGTAGGTTTTGTGCGCATCGCGCTGGGCAAACGTCTCCGACAGAAACGCCGCCGCCGGTTTGGTGCGGGCCGCGATCAGCACGCCGGAGGTATCGCGGTCCAGACGATGGACGAGACGCGGGCGTTTGCCGTTCGATTTGGCGAACGCTTCGAGGAGATCTTCAAAGCTTCGCTGAACGCCGGAGCCGCCTTGCACGGCAAGGCCCGCCGGCTTGTTGAAGGCAAGCAAGTGCGCGTCTTCCGCGATCACCAAGCCGCGCACGAACTCGATCTCAGCAGCCGATAAACTCACTGCGCGGGCCGGCGACGTGATTGGGCGGCTGACTGCTCGACCTCTCCCAAAAGCCGATCGAGGTGGGCGCGATCATACCAATGGCCAGCGGCCATCACGCCTTGCGGGGTGCGCAACGCGCTGAGATCGCGCTCGGGATCGGCGTCCAACAACAGGAAGTCAGCCCGAGCGCCCTCGCGGACGACGCCAAACTCACCGGCTTTGTTGAGAAAGCGAGCGGCGTCCAAAGTGGCGATACGCAGGATCTGCGTGTTGGAAAATCCAGCGTCACGGAAGAAGCCGAGTTCTTCGTGGATCGAGAAGCCGTACATGACATACGGGTTCGGCGCGTCGGTGCCGATCAACAGGGGCGCGCCCGCTTCGCGGAGCGCACGTAACATCTCGACTCGGCGCGCATGCGCCTGCTGGGTGACGCGATAGCGCGCGGCGAGGTCAGTACCTGCCGGGATGCGCGCGACGTAGCCGTGCCAGAAGTCGAGCAAGCCCTGCTGCGCGTAACGTAGCTCAGGCGCCGCATCGGCGGCGTTGACGTCGGCAAATGCGCGAGCTGGCGCGAGCGTCACGATCAAGGTCGGCACTTGCCAGACGCCGCTCTCAGTTACGCGGCGGGCCAAAGGGGCTAAGCGATCAGCGGGCGCCGCCGACCAACGCGCTTGCATGCCTTGGCCTTCGCCGCCCAACGAACGCTCATAGCCGTCGAGATGCTCGATGCTGTCGACGTGAAGATCGAGGACTTGCTCCAACGTCATCGCCGCAGGGACATGCGCATAGACTTGAAGATTGCGGGCCCGCGCCTCTTCGACGCCAGCGCGGAATTGCTCCGGCGTGAGCTGCGCATAAAGTTTGACGGCGATGTAGCCGGCTTCGGCGTCCTGACGCACACGCTCGCGTACGCCTTCAACCGTCTCAACCACGACACCGGGACCCCAGAACGAATTCGGGCCGTCGATCAGTTGGCCGCTGGAATAGACGTACGGACCGACGACTTCGCCGCGAACCGTGCGCGCGGCGAGATCGAGCGTCGTGCCCCGCCCGGAGCCGCCGCCAAAGCCTGACGGATTACGGATGGTGGTGATGCCGTTGGCCAACATCAGAACGCCCACAGATGGGTCCTGATAATGGACGTGCATGTCGGCAATGCCCGGCGCCAGAAGCCGCCCAGCGCCATCCACTATTGTTGCGTCGGCCGGCAAAGCGATGCGCGCGTCCGGCGCGATGGCGATGATGCGATCGCCGCGCACGACCACGGTGTGATGCGCCAAACGCTCGCCGCCATATTCGGTGACGACCGTGACATTGCGAAACGCGGTGACGGGCTCGCCCGCCTCGATCACGCGTTGCGGCGTGGAGGCGCAAGCCGCGATCAGAACAAGTGCGGCGAGCACTGCGCGACGGACAAACATCTGACTTCCTCCCACGGCTGTTGGCCGCTCCGCGTTTGAACCCGGCCCTAAGGGCCGCCTCAAGCAGAAAATCGCGTTAGTCGCCCCGCTCGGCGCGGAGCTTGGCCCAATGCTCTAAGCGTTCTTTGATCGCGCCTTCGCGGCCCCGGCCTTCGGGCGCGTAAAACTGCCGACGCGCCATCTCGTCCGGGAAATAGTTCTGACCCGAGAAGCCGCCTTCCGCATCATGGTCGTAAGCGTAGCCGGAGCCGTAGCCCAAATCCTTCATGAGCTTGGTTGGCGCGTTGCGGATGTGCATGGGGGGCCCAAGCGCGCCGGTTTCGCGCGCCGCCGCCTTGGCTTGCTTCCAGGCGACATAGGCAGCGTTCGATTTGGGCGCGGTGGCGAGATGGATGACAGCCTGCGCCAAGTGCAGTTCGGCTTCCGGCGGGCCGATAAAGTGCACAGCGTCTTTCGCCGCGTTGCAGACCAGGAGCGCGGTGGGATCGGCAAGGCCGATATCTTCGGCGGCGGCGCGCACCAGCCGGCGGGCGATGAACAATAGATCCTCGCCGCCATCGATCATGCGCGCGAGCCAGTAAAGGGCGGCGTCGGGGTCTGAGCCGCGGATGCTTTTGTGCAGTGCCGAGATGAGATTGTAGTGCTCCTCGCGATCTTTGTCGTAAGCGGGGGCGCGCTTTTGCAGGAGTTCGCCGAGCGCTTTGGCGTCGAGCGGTTGCGCTATGTCGAGCGCGAAGAGTTCTTCGCTAAGCGTCAGCAGATAGCGGCCATCGCCGTCGGCGAGATTGGTGAGCGCGATGCGGGCGTCTTCGGTGAGCGGCAGCTTGCGCTCAAGCAGCGCTTCGGCGCGTTGCAGCAATTGTTCGAGCGCCGCGTCGTCGAGCCGCTTGAGGACAAAGACCTGCGCACGCGAGAGCAACGCCGCGTTGATTTCGAAGCTTGGATTCTCCGTGGTCGCGCCGACGAGGGTGACAACGCCTTGTTCGACGTATGGCAAGAAGCCGTCCTGCTGAGCGCGATTGAAGCGATGGATTTCGTCGACGAACAGCAACGTCGATTTGCCGGACGCACGCCGCCCGCGGGCAGTTTCGAACGCCTTCTTCAAATCGGCGACGCCGGAGAACACGGCGCTGATCTGTTGGAATTCGTGCCCGGTCGCTTCGGCCAAGAGCCGGGCGATGGTGGTCTTGCCGACGCCAGGCGGCCCCCAGAGCACCATCGAGGCCAAACGCTTTTGCGCCACCATTCGGCCAACGGGCCCTTCGGGCTTCAGCAAGTGATCCTGGCCAACGACCTCATCGAGCTTGCGCGGGCGCAGGCGCTCTGCCAGTGGCGTCGGTGCGGCCTGGGCGAGGCCCGCAGCTTCGAAGAGATCGCTCATGGCGCTAAGATAGGCGCTTTCATGGAGAGAAACGATGGCCGAAGCGACCTCCGCCGTTCCAGTCGGCGTCTATCCGTATCTTTCAGTCGTCGGCGGCAAAGCGGCGCTGGATTTCTACGCGCGGGCTTTCGGGGCCAACGAGGAATTCCGCGCCTATGGCGATGACGGTGAGCGCATCATGCACGCCCGCATCCGCATCAATGGCGGCGCGATCCTGTTGTCGGACGACTTTCCGGAATTTCGCGGCGGCGCCGCGGCGCCGCCCCCGGCTGGGGTCACCATCCACCTCGAAGTCGACGATGCGGACGCATGGTGGAAGCGCGCGGTCGACGCCGGCGCGCAGATCGTCATGCCGCTCGACGACCAGTTCTGGGGCGATCGCTACGGCCAGGTCAAAGACCCGTTCGGCCATAGCTGGTCGATCGCCGCGCCCAGCAAGAAGTAGCGCTAGAAGCGCAGGTCAGCGCGCTGGCCGTTGCGGTCAACGCTGATCGTGCCGGACGCCGTTTGCGACATGACGCGATCGAGCTGCGCCGCATCGCGCACAGTCTCGCCATTGACCGCGTAGATGACGTCGCCGCGGCGCAAGATGCGGGCGGCGGGCGCGCGCCGGTCGATCTGCTGGATGTAGACGCCGGACATGAACGGATCGAGGCCCGCCGCTTCCGCCGTCGCCGGCGTCATAGTGACGACCTGGACGCCGATCAGCGCGTGCCTTCCAGTGAGCAAGCGCGCCTCGGGCGAACCGCCCGGAGGCGCTTCGGCGAGCGCTGTGAGCGTGATCTGGCGGCCGTCCCGCAGCACGGTGAGCGGCACCTGCGAGCCTGGCCGTTGCGTGGCGAATTGGTAGCGCACAGCTGCGTCGTCGCGCACTTCAACGCCGGCGACAGCGAGGATGATGTCATTGATGCGCAAACCGGCGCGTTCGCCGGACGCGCGCGGGTAAAGCTGGCCTACCAGCACGCCTTCAGGACGCGGCAGATTGAGCGAACGGGCGAGATCCGAGGTGACAGTTTGCAGCCGCGCGCCGAGCCATGGCCGAACGACTGTGCTGCCGCCGGACGTCGCGGACTCCACGACACGGCGCACCATTTCAGACGGGATGGCGAAGCCGACACCGTTTGAGCCACCGCTCTCCGACGCGATAGCGCTGTTGATGCCAATGAGCCGGCCCTGCATGTCGACCAGCGCGCCGCCGGAATTGCCGCGATTAATGGCGGCGTCCGTCTGAATGAAGAATGCGTAGTCGCTGATGCCGACTTCGGTGCGCGCCAGCGCTGAGATGATGCCGCTGGTCACCGTCTGTTGGAGGCCGAACGGATTGCCGATGGCGAGGACAAGATCGCCGACTTCGGCGTCGGCGGTGTTGGCGTAGGAGAGCGTCGGCAGACGCTCTCCGCCGGTATTGATGCGCAGCACCGCAAGATCGACGCGCGGGTCGGCCAGAACGAGCTCAGCGTCGAACTCACGCCGATCGGCGAGCACGACTTTCAAAGATTGCGCGCCCTCGATGACGTGATTGTTGGTGACGATGATGCCGTCTTCCCGAACGATGACGCCTGAACCCAGCGATTGCTCGGTGCGTGGGCCGCTAAAGCGTCCAAAGAACGGATCGCGCGACATGCCGCGCGAGACGCGCTGGGCGTAGACGTTGACGACGGCGGGGCCGGCGCGCGCTGCGACCGGCGCAAACGACAGCTGCATCTCTGCGCTGCTGGAAGGCGCGGTTCGGTTCTGCGCGGATGCGAGTGGGGCCGAAAGCGTCAAGCCGACGCAAAAAGCGGCGGCGGCCGCGCGACTTAGATTGAGCGACACTGCAGTCACCTTGCACTGAACCTGTTCGGGCCGCGATCATGCGCGGATCGGCGGCGGAAACATGGCGAAGTGAGGTCACCGCGCGGCGGCGGCAAAACCGGCCAGGAGCGATCGCCAATGCTCGGCCAGCCGCATCTGCGTGGCGGCCAAAGGGAAGCCGTGCCGGGCCACATGATCCTGAGGAATCGTATCCCAGCCGCGATGTTCGACGGTCACGCGGGTCTCATCGCCCACGGGCTCGAAGCGCACATCGACATGTGTGAGTTGGTCTGGCGCAAAGCCAGCCTGGCGCCATGAGAAGGCCAGATGCTCGCCGCGCGACCAGGCGGTAACGCGGCCTATCTCAAACTCCTTGCCGTTCGGCAGTGCGGTCACCAGCCGCTGCTCCGCTTCGAAGCGCAGCACGCCATCACCGCGCGGCGTGATCTGAAAGAGCTCGCTCGGCCGCCACCAGGCGCCAATCTCTTGCGTAAAAACATCAAACGCCACATCCGGCGCCGCCTTCACGCGCAAGGAGACGATGACGGCGCTCACTTGCGCCGCTTTTCCACGTGCGCCTTGAAGCTGGCCAACTGGCTCGTCCAGAGTTGCTCGGTGTCGCTCAGCCATTGTTTGAGATCGGCCATGGCGCCTTCCTTCAGCGTGTAAATGCGCACGCGCGCGTCAAACGGCGGATGGCTCTCCTCGACGAGCCCGCTTTCCTTGAGCGTACGCAGGTGCCGGCTCATCGCCGGCCCCGGCAGTCCGAGTGCGTCTGCCAACTCACCGGCGCGGCGCGGCTGCTGGCCAAGCAATTCAACCGCACGCCGCCGATCGGGATCGGCCAATGCGGCGAGCGTGCGGTCTATGGTGCGCGGCGATTTCACAGGCGTGTTTGAGTTTGGAGACCGCCGCCTGCGGCTTTGTCCCATTCGGCGGGCGTCATCTCTTGGACCGTGACAGCAAACGTCCAGATGTGACCCTCGGGATCGCGGGCGCGATAGGTGCGGTCGCCGTAAAACTGCGTGTCCGGCGCTTGCAGTATTTCTGCGCCGGCTTTGCGCGCGTGTTCGCAATGGGCGTCGATATCCTCGCCGCGGGCGAGCTGAACATGGACAGTTTGCGTGTTCTTGCCGCCGAGCGATTTGGGGCTCTTGTGATCGGCGCTCCACTCGTTGCCGACCATGACGACGCTGTCGCCGTATTTCATCTCGGAGTGCGCGATCTTCTCGTTCTCATCGAGGATGACCATAAGCGGCTCGAAGCCGAACGCCTCCTCCAGCCAGCGAAACGCGGCGTTGGCGTCGACGTAGCAAACGGCGCTGGAAAGGCCCTTCGGGCGGTAAAAGTCCGACATTCCGATCTCCTTCTCCGAGATCGGAATATTTCTACATTTGGATAACTATTGAGTCAAACGAAACGGGCCGCCCCGCTAGAGACGGCCCGCTCAAACTCTCGACCGACTAAGACTTAGCCTTCGTCGGTGTAGATCGCTTCCGGACGCGGGCCGCTGTCCTGGCCGCGAGCGCTCTCGTCACGATCAACGAACTCGATGACGGCGAGCGGGGCGTTATCGCCATGGCGATAGCCGGCCTTCAGAACGCGCGTGTAACCGCCGGCGCGGCTGCTGAAGCGCGGCGCGAGCGTATCGAACAGCTTCTTGGTTTGCGTCTCATCGCGCATGCGCGACAGAACCAGACGGCGCGAACCCAGGTCGCCCTTCTTGGCGAGCGTAACCAGACGCTCGACGACGGGGCGAAGCGCCTTCGCCTTCGGCAGCGTGGTCACGATCTGCTCGTGCTTCACCAAAGCGGCCGCCATGTTGGCGAACATCGCCTGGCGGTGGCTGGCCGTGCGGCCGAGCTTCTTGTGTCCTGTACCGTGACGCATGGTCTTTTCCTCGCCGGGTTAGCCCGGCTCTCCGTTAGATTTGGTCTTCGTACTTCTTGGCGAGATCTTCAATGTTGTCCGGCGGCCAGTTCTCAACCGCCATGCCCAGATGGAGACCCATCGAAGCGAGGACTTCCTTGATCTCGTTCAGCGACTTGCGGCCGAAGTTCGGGGTGCGAAGCATTTCGCCTTCCGACTTCTGGATCAGGTCGCCGATGTAAACGATGTTGTCGTTCTTCAGGCAGTTGGCCGAACGGACGGAGAGCTCGAGCTCGTCCACCTTCTTCAGCAGCGCCGGGTTGAACGGCAGATCCGGCTTGTCGCCGCCTTCCTTCTTCGCCTTCGGCTCTTCGAAGGTGATGAAGACTTGCAGCTGGTCCTGCAGGATGCGCGCGGCGTACGCGATCGCATCTTCGGGACGAATGGCGCCGTTGGTTTCAACTTCGATGACGAGCTTATCGTAATCGAGCACCTGACCTTCGCGGGTGTTCTCGACGCGATAGGCGACGCGGCGAACCGGCGAGTAGATCGAGTCGATGGCGATCAGGCCGATCGGCGCATCGTCCGGACGGTTCTGCTCAGCCGGGACGTAGCCCTTGCCGTTGTTGATCGTCAGCTCCATGCGCAGGTTAGCGCCTTCGTCGAGCGTGCAGATCACGAGATCGGGGTTGAGGATCTCCATGTCGGAGACCGTTTGGATGTCGCTTGCCTTCACTTCGCCCGGGCCAGTCTTTGTCAGCATGACGCGCTTGGGGCCCTCGCCGCGCATGCGGATAGCGACTTGCTTCAGGTTGAGGACGATGTCGGTCACGTCTTCGCGGACGCCTGGGATCGAGCTGAACTCGTGCACGACGCCGTCGATCTGCACCGACGTGATCGCCGCGCCTTGCAGCGACGACAACAGGACGCGGCGCAGCGCGTTGCCGAGCGTGAGGCCAAAGCCCCGCTCAAGCGGTTCGGCGATCAGAGTGGCCCGCTTGGCCGCGTCATACGCGTGCTCAATGACGGGCTTCTTCGGCCGGATGAGTTCAAGCCAATTCTTTTCGATCGACATCATGCCCTATCCAATCAGAGGCGCAGCGTAGCAATCGCGCGCCCGAAAATACTTTCGTGTCGTTCGCTTAGACGCGGCGGCGCTTCGGCGGACGGCAGCCATTGTGCGGGATCGGCGTCACGTCGCGGATCGACGTCACGGTGAAACCCACAGCTTGCAGCGCGCGCAGCGCGCTTTCGCGGCCCGAGCCCGGACCCGACACGTTCACTTCGAGCGTGCGCATGCCATGCTCCATCGCCTTGCGGCCCGCATCTTCAGCGGCGACCTGCGCGGCGTACGGCGTCGACTTACGCGAGCCCTTGAAGCCCATCGTGCCGGCGCTCGACCACGAGATCGCGTTGCCTTGCGCATCAGCGATCGTGATCATCGTGTTGTTGAACGACGCATTCACGTGCGCGACGCCCGTGACGATGTTCTTACGCTCACGCTTTTTAACGCGGGCAGCTTCCTTAGCCATTGCGGCGTATCCTTACTTCTTGGTCGCTTGTTTCTTGCCGGCGATTGCCTTCGCCGGGCCTTTGCGCGTGCGCGCGTTCGTGTGCGTGCGCTGACCGCGAACCGGGAGGCCGCGGCGGTGACGCAGACCGCGATAGCAGGCGAGGTCCATCAGACGCTTGATGTTCGTCGCGGTTTCGCGGCGAAGGTCGCCTTCCACCGTGTAATCACGGTCGATGGTTTCACGGATTTGGAGAATTTCAGCGTCGGTGAGTTCACTCACGCGGCGCTCGGCGGTGATACCGACCTTCTCACAGATTTCCTTGGCGTAGTGTTGGCCGATCCCATGGATGTACTGCAGCGCGATGACGACGCGCTTCTGGGTCGGAATGTTTACGCCGGCGATACGAGCCATGAGGCGGTGCTCCAAAACGCAATAAGCACGACGCCGCCCGGCCGCATGGCCGGTGGGGCATCGCGCGTTGGGTGTTCGCGAAGGTGGCGGTTATAGCGGGGCGAAATGCCGCGTCAACCAGCCGAAACGCGCTCCTGATGCGGCGTTTGCGCCGTCTCAGTCGCGTCAAATCGGGCGCGGGCCGCCTCAATACAAGGGGTATGCGCAATCGCCCATTGGCCGAGCGCTGAAACCGGGACCAAGAGGTCGCGGCCGAGCTCTGTCAGGGCGTAATCTACCCGTGGCGGCACGGTCGGCGTGACGGTGCGGCTGACGAGGCCGTCGCGCTCTAAATTGCGGAGCGTCAGCGTTAACATACGCTGCGAAATCCCGCCGATAATCCGCTTGATTTCATTGAACCTTCTAGGGCCCTCACCCAGCCTTTGGATGATCAGCACGCTCCATTTATCGCCGATCCGGCCAAGGATTCCGCTGACCGCCCGGCAGTCGTGGGACTCAATATCGGAGACACGGGTGTGACCTGGTGAGGTCTGTGTGCGTTCTTGAGCGGCTTTCATGGTCACTCATATAGCCCTGGTTACCAACCGTTACTAGGGGATCAAAAATGACCACCAAAGTCGCCGTCATCGTCGGCAGCCTGCGCAAGGATTCTGTGAACCGCCAGTTTGCCGAGGCTCTGGGGCGTCTGGCGCGGCCGAAACTCGAGTTCCAATTCGTCGAGATCGGCGACCTGCCCCTCTATAATCAGGACCTCGAAGGCGAGCTGCCGGCCACGGTCGTGCGCTTCAAGCAGCAAATCGAAAGCGCCGACGCCGTCCTGTTCGTCACTCCGGAATTCAACCGCACCTTCTCGGCCGCGATCAAGAACGCGATCGAATGGGGCTCGCGCCCGTGGGGCAAGAATTCCTGGGCCGGCAAACCGGGCGCCATCGTCGGCGCAACGCTTGGCGTCATTGGCACGGCCGTAGCGCAATCGGATCTGCGTAGCGTCGCCAGCGTGCTTGGCCTCGGCGTGATGGCGCAGCCGGAAATCTACCTCAACTTCCGCGAGGGCCAGATCGTCAATGGCGAGATCGCCGAAGAAGGCCTGCGGGCGCTGTTGACCGATTGGGTTGGCAAGTTCGCGGATTGGAGCGCGCGGCTGAAGCAGCCTGCGCTGAGCTTCTAATCATCGTGGCGCAATCCCCTGGCTTGGCGGCGCCAAGCTGGGGGAGCCCCGTTCAACGATGACGAATTAAGCGTCGATTGCCGCCGCGATCGAGCGAGAGACGCTGTCGACATCAGCCATGCCGTCAACACCACGCACTTTGTTCTGCTGCTCGTAGTACGGCAGCAACGGCGCGGTTTGCGCGATGTAAGCGTTCAACCGCACTTTGAAGCTCTCAGGATTGTCGTCAGCGCGGCCTTCTTCGGCAAAACGCTTGGCGACGCGATCGAGCAATTTCTGCGGATCAACTTCGAGACGCACGACACGATCAATCTGCTTACCGTGACGCTGCAGCATCGCATCGAGCGCTTCGGCCTGCGCGACGGTGCGCGGAAATCCGTCGAAAATGAAACCAGCCGCGCTCTTGTTGCTCGCCAACGCCTCTTCGATCAGCGCGATAACGATCTCGTCTGAAACCAGCGAGCCGGAATCCATGATCGCGGCGACCTTCTGACCAAGCTCCGAGCCGGACTTGCGCGCGGCGCGCAGCATGTCGCCGGTCGAAAGTTGGACAAAGCCGCGTTCAGCGGTCAGCCGCTTGGCCTGGGTGCCTTTACCAGCAGCCGGCGGGCCAAACAGGATCAGGTTCATTTCTTGACGATCCCGCCGCCCGAGCCGCGCAGCTTCGAACGCTTGATCAGGCCTTCGTACTGGTGCGCGACGAGGTGCGATTGGATCTGCGCGACGGTGTCGAGCGTCACCGAGATGACGATCAGGATCGAAGTGCCGCCGAGATAGAAAGGCACGCTGTAGTACGCGATCAGCATTTCCGGCAGCAAGCAGACTGCGGTGATGTAGGCGGCGCCGATGACCGTGAGGCGCGTCAACACGAAGTCGAGATACTCGGCGGTTTTCTTGCCCGGACGAATGCCCGGCAGGAAGCCGCCGTACTTGCGCAGGTTGTCAGCCGTTTCTTCCGGATTGAACACGATCGAGGTGTAGAAGAAGCAGAAGAAGATGATGCCGAGCGCATAGAGCGTCATGTGGCCCGGCGTGCCGTAACCCAAGAACGTCTGCATCGTCACCGCCCATTCCGGCGGGTTGGCGCCCATGCCGCCGAAACCGATGATGGTTTGCGGCAACATCAGCAGCGACGAGGCGAAGATCGGCGGGATAACGCCGGCGGTGTTGATCTTGAGCGGCAGGAATGAGCTTTCGCCCATGAACATGCGGTTGCCCTGCTGGCGCTTCGGGTACTGAACCACGAGGCGGCGCTGCGAGCGCTCGATGAACACGACAAATACGATGACGCCGATCATGACGGCGGCCAGCGCGAAGATGGCGAAGAAATTGATGTCGCCCGTACGGGCCAACGCCAGCGTCGACATGATGACGCGCGGAAGCTCAGCGACGATGCCGGCGAAGATGATCAGCGAGATGCCGTTGCCGACGCCGCGCGCCGTCACCTGCTCACCCAACCACATCAAGAACATGGTGCCGCCCGTCAACGTGATGACGGTGGATGCGACGAAGATCAGGCCAGGATTAGTGACGATGCCGGCGCTTGCCTGCAGACCGATGGCGATGCCGTAGGACTGCACGACGGCCAGCACGAGCGTCAGATAGCGCGTGTACTGGTTGATCTGCTTGCGGCCGACTTCGCCCTCTTTCTTCAGCCGCTCAAGCGACGGCACCGAGGTCGACATCAGCTGCATGATGATCGATGCCGAGATGTACGGCATCACGTTCAGCGCGAAGACGGCCATACGTTCAACGGCGCCGCCGGAGAACGTGTTGAACATGCCGAGAATGCCGCCAGCTTGTTGCTGGAAGGCGTTGGCGAACGCCGCCGGATCAATGCCCGGGATTGGGATGAATGTCCCGATGCGATAAACCACGAGCGCGATGATCGTGTACCAGATCCGCTTTTGCAGATCGGTCGCCTTCGCGAAGGCCGCGAAGTTGATATTAGCGGCTAGTTGTTCTGCGGCTGATGCCATGTGGGCGCGCTGCTCCGAATCTTATCCCGGCGAGGCCGGATAACTCCCCGTCCGGAGAGCGAACCTTAGGCGGCTGCTTCTTCGCCCTTGGGCGGGTTCAGCAGCGTCACCTTACCGCCCGCCTTTTCCACGGCGGCGATAGCCGCGGCGGAAGCGCCGGAAACGGTGATGTTCACTTTGGCTTTCAGCTCGCCGCGCGCAAGGAGGCGCACGCCGTCTTTCTTGCGGCGCAGGATGCCGGCCTCGACCAGCGTGTCCTCGGTGATGTCGTTCTTGGCGTCGATCTTCTTGTTATCGATCGCATTTTGCAGCGTCGACAGATTGATCCACTGCGTCGTCTTACTGTTCAGCGCGTTGAAGCCGCGCTTCGGCATACGCATGTGGATCGGCATCTGGCCGCCTTCGAAGCCATTGATCGAGACGCCGCGACGGGACTTTTGGCCCTTCACGCCGCGACCACCGGTCTTGCCCTTGCCCGAGCCGACGCCGCGGCCGACGCGCATCAGTTTCTTGGTTGAGCCCGGATTATCGGCCAGTTCGTTCAGTTTCATCGCATTTGCTCCGACGGCGAGGCCGTCTCTTATTTCACGATTTCGACCAAGTGATTGACCTTGCGGATCATGCCGTGGATCGACGGCGTGTCCTCAAGTTCAACAACCTGATTGGCGCGCTTCAGGCCGAGGCCCAGAAGCGTCGCGCGTTGATCGCCTTCACGGCGGATCGGGCTGCCGATGCGGCGCACCTTGATGGTGCCGCCAGCGGCTTTTTTCTTTGCGGTCGCCATCTATCAACCCTCCGCCGCAACTTCGCCCATGCTCGCACCATCCTTACGGCGGTTGACGATATCGGCGACTTTGAGACCGCGACGGTTGGCGACCTGACGCGGTGAGCTTTGTTCTTTCAGCGCGTCGATCGTGGCGCGCACCATGTTGTACGGGTTCGACGAACCCTTCGACTTGGCGACGACGTCCGAAACGCCCAACACTTCGAGCACGGCGCGCATCGGGCCGCCGGCGATCAAACCGGTACCGGCCGGCGCTGCCCGCAGCATGACTTTGCCAGCGCCCCAACGGCCGTTGCCGTCGTGGTGCAGGGTGCGGCCTTCGCGGAGCGGAACGCGCACGAGCGACTTCTTGGCTTCTTCTGTCGCCTTGCGGATCGCTTCCGGCACTTCGCGCGCCTTGCCGTGACCGAAGCCGACGCGGCCCTTCTTGTCGCCAACGACGACGAGCGCGGCGAACGCAAAGTTCTTACCGCCCTTCACGACCTTCGCGACGCGGTTGATGGCGACCAGCTTGTCGACCAGTTCGCCCTCAGCGCGCTCTTCAGTCGCTTGCTGATCGCGCGGGCCGCGACGGCCACGCTCGCCACCAGGACCACGACCGGCGCCCGGGCCGCCACGGCGCGGACCACGCGGGCCACGGCCACGCGGTTGTTCTGCGCCTTCCGGTGCGCCACCGCCTGCGGTTTCGTCCGTCATCTCTACTTCCTCAGAATTCGAGACCGCCCTCACGGGCGGCGTCGGCCAGGGCTTTCACCCGGCCATGGAATACGTAACGGCCGCGATCGAACACGACCGACTTCTTGCCGGCGGCCAGAGCGCGTTCGGCGATGAGCTTGCCGACTTGCGCCGCGCCATCCTTATCCGAGCTCTTCTTGCCCGACTTCTTGAAGGTTTCCTCAAGCGTCGAAGCAGCGGCGACCGTCACGCCCTTGTCGTCGTCGATCAGCTGCGCCGAGATGTGCTTCGACGAGCGAAACACCGACAGACGCAGACGACCTTCGCCAGCGAGCTTCTTAAGCCGGGTGCGATTGCGCCGAGCGCGGTGCTCAGTGGAATTAAGCTTGCGGACCATGGCTTACTTCTTCTTGCCTTCCTTGCGGCGAATGCGTTCGCCGGCATAGCGCACGCCTTTGCCCTTATAGGGCTCCGGCGGACGGTAGGAGCGGATTTCAGCGGCGGCTTGACCAACAGCTTGCGGATCGATGCCGCTGACCTTGATCTCAGTCGGCTTCGGCGTAGCGAGCGTGATGCCTTCCGGCGCCTGATAGACGATCTCGTGGCTGTAGCCCAAGTTCAGCTGCAGGTTCTTGCCTTGCATGGCGGCGCGATAGCCGACGCCGGTCATTTCCAGGCTCTTTTCGAAACCTTCGCTGACGCCTTTGACGTTGTTGGCGAGGACGGCGCGGGTCGTGCCCCAGAGCGCGCGGGCGCGCGGGGTTTCATGACGCGGCTTCACCGAGAGCTCGCCGTTGCCGTACGCGACTTCGACATCGTCGTGCGCACGGAAGTTCAGCGTGCCCTTCGGGCCCTTCACGTTCACGTCCTGGCCCTTCACCGTGATGGTGACGCCATTGGGAGCGGAAATCGGTTTTTTGCCGAGGCGGGACATTAGTAGACCTCGCAGAGGATCTCGCCGCCGACGTTCGCATCGCGCGCCGCAGCATCGCTCATCACGCCCTTCGGGGTCGAGATGATCGAAATGCCGAGGCCGTTGCGGACCAGGCGGAGGTCTTTGATCGAAGAATAGACGCGGCGACCAGGCTTCGACACGCGCTGGATCTCGTGGATCGCGGGCGCGCCTTCGAAGTACTTCAGCTCGATCTCGATTTCCTTGTGCACGCCGTTTTGCGTCTCACGGAAATCGCGGATGTAGCCTTCGTCCTTCAGCACTTGCAGCACGCGCATGCGCAACGTCGAGGCCGGCGAGCTGAGCTTCGAGCGGCCGCGCGTTTGCGCATTGCGGATACGGGTGATCAGATCACCGACGGGATCGTTGATGTTCATACCGACGCTCCCTTACCAGCTCGACTTGACCATGCCGGGGATCTGGCCTTTCGAGGCCAAGTCCCGCAGCGCGATACGCGAGAGTTTCAGCTTGCGGTAGAAGGCGCGCGGGCGGCCCGTGAGTTCGCAACGGTTGCGAACGCGGGTCGGCGCCGAGTTGCGCGGCAATTGCGCAAGCTTCAGGCGCGCCGCAAAGCGCTCTTCCAACGGCAGGTCTTCGTTCAACGCAGTAGCGCGCAGCTTCGCACGGCGGGCAGCGTACTGCTTCGCCAGACGTTCGCGCTTCTTGTTGCGTTCGATAGAACTTGTCTTCGCCATACTTTCTCACTCTCTCCCGGTGCGTTCTGGGGTGGATCGCCCTCGCGATCAGTTCCGGAACGGGAAATCGAATTCTTTCAGAAGGGCCTTGGCTTCAGCGTCGGTCTGCGCGGTGGTGCAAACGACGATGTCCATGCCCCAGATCTGATCGATCTGGTCGTAATTGATCTCGGGGAACACGATGTGTTCCTTGATGCCCATGGCGTAGTTGCCGCGGCCATCGAAGCTTCTGCCGTTCAGACCACGGAAGTCCTTCACGCGCGGCAGCGCGATCGTGACCAGGCGGTCCAAGAACTCATACATTTGGTCCTTGCGGAGCGTGACCTTCGCGCCGACCGACATGCCTTCACGCAGCTTGAACGCTGCGATCGACTTGCGGGCCTTCGTCGCCACCGGCTTTTGACCGGCGATGGCGGTCAGCGCTTCGATCGCCGACGTCAGCTTCTTGGAGTCGGCGGTCGCTTCGCCCACGCCCATGTTGATCACGATCTTTTCGAGACGCGGAATCTGCATCTCGTTCGTGTAGCTAAACTCTTCTTTGAGCTTGGCGCGGATCTCTTTCGTGTAGCGCTGCTTCATGCGCGGCACGTAATCGGCCGGCTTCGGCGCGCGCGGCTTCGACGCGCCGGCAGCTGCCTTCGCCTTCTTTTCCGCGGCGGCCGCTTTGGCCTTGGCGCCCTTTTCAGCGGCGGACTCAGACATCGATCTCTACTCCAGAGCCCTTCGCGACGCGGATCTTGCGGCCCTTGTCGTTGACCTTGAAGCCAACACGGGTCGGCTTGCCGGTCTTCGGGTCGCGCAACGCGACGTTAGAAATGTGCAGCGACGCTTCTTTAGCGATCACGCCGCCTTGCGGGTTCGCGACGTCCGGCTTGGTATGGCGCTTGGCCATGTTCACGCCTTCGACGACGACGCGGTCTTCGCTCGGCAACACTTTCAGAACGCGGCCCGAACGGCCTTTGTCCTTACCGGCGATGACGATGACGGTGTCGTCCTTACGGATGCGGGCGACCATTAGAGGACCTCCGGCGCGAGCGAGATGATCTTCATCTGGTTCTTGGCGCGGAGTTCGCGCGGCACCGGTCCGAAGATACGCGTGCCAATCGGCTCGCCTTGTTGGTTGATCAGAACCGCAGCGTTCGAGTCGAAGCGGATGGTCGAGCCGTCCTTGCGCTTGATGTCTTTCGACACGCGCACGACGATCGCCTTACGGACATCGCCCTTCTTAACGCGGCCGCGCGGCATGGCTTCCTTCACCGACACAACGATGATGTCGCCGACGGTGGCGTAGCGACGCTTCGAGCCGCCAAGCACCTTGATGCACATCACGCGCTTGGCGCCGGAATTGTCGGCGACGTCGAGATTGGTTTGCATCTGGATCATAGCATTATGCTCCGACGCGGCCGACGACTTCCCAGCGTTTCAGCTTGGACTTCGGCGGGCATTCTTGAATCTCGACCTTCTCGCCAGCCTTGTAGGCGTTGGCTTCGTCATGGGCGTGGAACTTCGCCGACCGACGAACGGTCTTTTTCAGGAGCGGGTGCAGATAGGTGCGTTCCACCTGCACGACGACAGTCTTGTCGCCCTTGTCGCTCACAATGGTTCCCTGCATCACGCGGCGCGGCATGGCTTAGACCTTCGCTTTCGGTGCTTTTTCACGCAGCACGGTCTGCACGCGCGCAACGGCGCGGCGGACTTCGCGGATACGCGAGGATTTCTCGAGTTGGCCGGTGGCTTGCTGGAAGCGCAGGTTGAACTGCTCCTTCTTCAGCTTGCCGAGCTCTTCTTTGAGGCGGGCTTCGTCCATGTCGCGGACGGTTTTGATATCAGCATTGGCCATGATCAGAGCCCCTCCATCCGGGCGACGATCTTGGTCTTCACCGAGAGCTTCGCAGCGCCGAGGCGCAGCGACTCACGGGCGACCGCTTCCGGCACGCCGTCGATTTCGAACATGATCCGGCCTGGGGCGACGCGCGCAGCCCAGAATTCCGGCGCGCCCTTACCTTTACCCATGCGGACTTCGATCGGCTTCTTCGAAACCGGAAGGTCCGGGAAGATGCGAATCCAAACGCGACCTTGGCGCTTCATCTCGCGCGTGATCGCGCGGCGGGCCGCTTCGATCTCACGCGCGTTGACGCGGTTCGGCTCAAGCGCCTTCAGGCCAAACTGGCCGAAGTTCAGAGCGCTGCCGCCCTTGGTGTTCCCTTTGATCCGGCCCTTGTGGGCGCGGCGGAACTTGGTTTTTTTCGGCTGCATCATGGTGAGTTATGCCCCCGAGTCTGAGCTGTTTTCGTCGCCGCGCGGCGGACGGCGGCCACGACGCGGGCGGTCACCTGACGGCGGACGATCATCGCGCGCACGCGGCGGGCCGCGGTCGTCGCGGTCACGGCGCTCGCGGCTCTCGCCGGTTTCGAGCGAGCGCTTATCTTGCGCCATCGGATCGTGCTCGAGGATCTCGCCTTTGAAGATCCAGACCTTCACGCCGATCTTGCCGTACGCGGTGTCAGCTTCAGCGAAGCCGTAATCGACGTCGGCGCGAAGGGTATGCAGCGGCACGCGGCCTTCGCGATACCATTCCATACGCGCGATTTCGGCGCCGCCGAGACGGCCCGAAACGTTGATGCGGATGCCTTGCGCGCCGAGGCGCATGGCCGACTGCATCGCGCGCTTCATGGCGCGGCGGAACGCAACGCGGCGCTCGAGCTGTTGCGCAACACCTTCGGCGACCAGCGTGGAATCAGTTTCCGGTTTGCGGACTTCGACGAGGTTCAGATGAACCTCGGCGCCCGGCGCCATCTTGCTGAGATCCTTGCGGAGCTTCTCGATGTCGGTGCCTTTTTTGCCGATAACGACGCCCGGCTTGGCCGTGAAAATGGTGATGCGGCACTTCTTCAGCGGACGCTCGATGATGATCTTCGAGACGCCGGCGGCCTTCATCTTCTCACGCACGAATTTGCGGATCTTGATGTCTTCGTGCAGCAGCCGCGAGAAATCACGCGTGTTGGCGTACCAACGCGAGTCCCAGGTGCGGTTGACGCCAAGGCGCAAGCCGATCGGATTGACTTTCTGACCCATTACGCGGCCTCAGCGGTTTCGGGCTGCTTCGAGGTATCGCGCAGCACGATGGTGATTTGCGAGAACAGCTTTTCGATGCGAACGCCACGGCCGCGGGCGCGGGTGTGCATGCGCTTCATGGTGATGTTCTTGCCGACGTGCGCCTGAGCGACGACCAAGCTGTCGACGTCGAGGCTGTGATTGTTCTCGGCGTTATCGATCGCCGACTTCAGGCACTTCAGCACGTCCTTGGCGATGCGCTTTTGCGAGAAGCGCAGTTCGTTGACCGCCTTTTCAGCGGACAAGCCACGGATCGACTGAGCGACCAGGTTGAGCTTTTGCGGGCTGATACGCAGCGTACGCAGAACTGCACGCGCTTCGTTCGAGGCCTGCTTCGGAGGAGCCTTCGGTTTGCTCATCTCACTTCCTCTTGGCCTTCTTGTCGGCGCCGTGGCCGAAATAGTTCCGCGTCGGCGCGAATTCGCCGAGCTTGTGGCCGACCATGTCTTCGCTCACCAGCACCGGCGTGAATTGCTTGCCGTTGTGGACTTGGAAGGTGAGGCCGACGAATTGCGGCATGATGGTGGAGCGGCGCGACCAGGTTTTGATCGTCTCGCGGCGGCCGCTGTTGGCCGAAGCCTTCTCAGCTTTGGCGAGCAGATAACCGTCAACGAACGGGCCTTTCCAAACAGAACGCGGCATCTCGATTAGCTCACTTTCTTCGAGTGACGACGACGGATGATCAGACGATCCGACGGCTTGGTTTTGCGGGTCTTCGGACCGCGCGTTTTCTTGCCCCACGGGGTGACCGGGTGACGGCCGCCCGAGGTCTTGCCTTCACCACCGCCGTGCGGGTGGTCGACCGGGTTCATGGCGACGCCGCGAACGCTCGGCTTGCGGCCCAGCCACTTGGTGCGGCCGGCCTTGCCCCAGACTTCGTTCATGTTGTCCGGGTTCGACACGGCGCCGATCGTGGCCATGCAAACGTCCGGAACCATGCGAACTTCGCCCGACGCCATACGCAGCTGCGCGTAGCCGGCGTCGCGGCCGACGACTTGCGCGTAGGTGCCAGCCGAACGCGCCATTTGCGCGCCCTTGAGCGGCTTCAGTTCGATGTTGTGAATGATCGTGCCGACCGGGATCGACTTCAGCGGCATCGCATTGCCCGGCTTCACGTCAACGCGCTCGTTGGCGATGACCGTGTCGCCAACCTTCAGGCGTTGCGGCGCGATGATGTAGGCTTGCTCGCCGTCGGCGTACTTCAGCAGCGCGATCCAGGCGGTGCGGTTCGGGTCGTACTCGAGCCGCTCGACCTTCGCTTCAACGCCCCACTTGCGGCGCTTGAAGTCGATCACGCGATACGTGCGCTTGTGACCGCCGCCGTGACGGAACGCGGTGACGCGGCCCATGTTGTTGCGGCCGCCTGACTTTGTCAGACCTTCGGTGAGCGCCTTGACCGGCTTGCCTTTGTGCAGCTCGCTGCGATCGACGATCACAAGCTGGCGGCGACCCGGCGAGGTCGGGCGGAATTGCTTGAGCGCCATCTCAGAGCCCCGTCGTCACGTCGATTGAATAACCGTCGAGCAGGGTCACGACCGCGTTCTTGTGGTCGGAGCGCTTGCCCGGGATGCCGCGGAAGTTCTTCGTCTTGCCTTTGCGGACGATGGTGTTCACCGCGCCCACTTTGACTTTGAAGAGCGTTTCCACCGCTTCCTTGATGTCCTTCTTCGTCGCCGTCAGCGGCACGCGGAAGACGACTTTGTTCTGCTCAGAAAGCAGCGTCGCCTTTTCGGTGATCACCGGCGCGAGAATGGTGTCGTAATGTTTGTTGAGCGCGCTCATGCCGCGGCCCCTTCCTCAGTCTTCTTGGCGGCGCGCTTCTTCGGCGCAGCCTTGGCTTCGCCGGCATTGCCTTTGAAGCGCTCGTGGATGGCGTTGACCGCGTCCTGCGTCAGCACCAGCTTTTCGGCGCGCAGGATGTCGTAAACGTTGAGGCCGGCGTTCGGCAGCACGTCCACGTACGGGATGTTGCGGGCGGCGCGGGCGACGTCAGCGTTGACTTCGGCGCCGGCGATGAACAGCGCCTTGCTGAGCTTCAGGTTCGACAGCGACTTCTTGAAGTTCGCGGTCTTGCCTTCCTTCACCGTCAGCGCGTCGATCACGACGATGTCGCCGGCGTTGGCTTTGGCCGAGAGCGCGTGACGCAGAGCGAGCGCGCGGAACTTCTTGGTGAGGTCATGCGCGTAATCGCGGGGGAGGCGATTGTGGGCGTGACCACCGCCGCGGAAGATCGGGGCGTTGGCTGCGCCGTGACGCGCTTGGCCGGTGCCTTTTTGCTTGTAGATCTTCGAGTGCGAACGCGAGACTTCACCGCGCGTTTGCGTCTTGTGCGTACCGGCGCGGCGCTTGGCGAGTTGGTACTTCACCATACGCTGCAGGATGTCGCCGCGGACTTCCTTGATGCCGAAGATGGCGTCGTCGAGATCGACGGAGCCGCCCTTCTTGCCATCGAGAGATTGAACGTCGAGTTTCATGTCCGCCCTCACTCAGCCGCGGCTTGCGCTTGCACGATGCCAGCCGGCTTCGGCGCTTCCTTGGGGAGCGCAGTCTTGGCGGCGTCGCGCACTTCGACCCAGCTGCCTTCAGCGCCAGGAACAGAACCACGGACAAACAAAAGCCCGCGCTCGGCATCGACGCGGACGATTTGCAGATTTTGAGTCGTGACGCGCTCGTCGCCGAGGTGGCCGGCCATCTTCTTGCCTTTGAAGACTTTGCCCGGATCCTGACGCTGACCGGTCGAACCGTGCGAACGGTGCGAAACCGAGACGCCGTGCGTGGCGCGCAGACCGCCGAAATTCCAGCGCTTCATGGCGCCGGCGAAACCCTTACCGATGGTGATGCCGGCGACATCAACCTTTTGGCCCGGGACGAAGTGCTCAGCCGAGATCACTGCGCCGACCGGCAGCAGATTATCTTCGCTGACGCGGAATTCGCGAACGATGGCCTTCGGCTCAACATTGGCGCGCGCGAACTGACCACGCTCGGCAGCGCTCTTGCGCTTGGCCTTCGCGGCGCCGGCGGCGAGCTGCACAGCGTTGTAACCGTCGCCCTTTGCTTCACGCGCGGGCGCGGCGTTCTTTTCGTTCTTGCGCGACTTCTTCGGCTTCAGCGCAACGGCTTCGCCAGCAGCGTTCTTGAACTCTTCAGCGTTGACCGTGCGACGGCCGACGACCTGGCAACCGGCGAGATCGAGCACGGTGACCGGGATGTGTGCGTTGTCTTCACCGAAGACGCGCATCATGCCGACCTTGCGTGCGATCACGCCAGTGCGACGGGGAGCTTCTTTAGCCATCGCTATCAACCCAGCACTTGGATTTGGACATCGACGCCCGCGGACAGGTCGAGCTTCATCAGAGCGTCGACCGTTTGCGGAGTCGGTTGAACGATATCGAGCACGCGCTTGAACGTGCGGATCTCAAATTGCTCGCGGCTCTTCTTGTCGACGTGCGGCGAGCGGTTGACGGTGAACTTCTCGATGCGCGTCGGCAGCGGCACCGGGCCGATAACGGTCGCGCCGGTGCGCTTGGCCGTCGACACGATCTCTTTCGCCGAAAGATCGAGCGTGCGGTGATCGAAGGCCTTCAGCCTGATCCGAATATTTTGCTGCATCATCGCCAAATCTTCCCGAACTCGAATTCCCTAAAGCGCAGAACCAGCGCCCGAGACGCAAAACACGGCGGCGCAAGCCTTGAAGGCCCGCGCCGACGAATTCTGCGCCGGTTCGACCCGGTCGCTTGCCGCAAGACATTGATCCGCAAAAGACGCCGGCTTGACGGGACCAATCGGTCCCGCGCGCTCAACCCCGATAAACCAGGGGATGCTGCCCGCGAAGCTTGCGAACCGCGTCTAAGCTTAAGCTTACGGCCGGCTCGAAGGGGCGTGTCCTACAGAGGTGAATCGGGGGCGTCAAGGCGCGTTTTGCGCCGTTAGCGGCTCCCGATGTCGACTGAGCCAGGGCCGGCAATTTGACGGCGGACCGTGCCCGACACCGAAGGCACCCGAACATTGCCAGGACCGGCGATTTCGGCGTCCAAGCTGCCCACCGCACCCGTCACTTCGACATCGCTGACGCCAACGATCTGGACTTTCAGCTCTTGGACTGGCGCATCAATCCGGACATTGCCCGCGCCGGCGAGATCAAGATCCGCCAGCGTCAATGTGCCGCCCGAGATGACCACGTCGCCTGCACCGGCGTTGCTCAGCGAAAACTCGCCAGTCAGCGAGGCCATGGTTAACGAGCCAGCCCCTGCCATATCGATGTCGGCGCCTTCGGCGACTGCGCCCACGGAAATGTCGCCAGCACCCGCCAAATCAGCCTCCAGACGGCGCGCCGCGCCAGTCGAGATGTCGCCAGCGCCCGCTGCCTCAAGATGGAATTCGCCGGCCACGTCGCTCACGGTCGCGTCGCCGCAACCGGCGATCTCGAAGCGAAGGGATTCGGTTGCGCCAATCTCGGTTGTACCCGCACCGCTGCGCTCAACGCGCAAGGCGCGCGGCGCACGGATGTTAATGCGCGGCAGCTGCTCGGCCGTGACATTGTCGTAACCTCGCAGCGAGACGCCGCCGTCATCGCCGCAGCCCGAAATACGGCCGCGCAGTTGGCCGTCGACGACCACCCGGCCATCCTCGGACGACACGGTCGGCATCGGCGTCCCGCCCGGGCTGGTGATTTCAATGAGATAGTCGGTCCGGTCTTCCGGCGTGATGGTCACGACCGCAGCCAGATACTTCAGCTGCAGCTCCTCGCCGGCATACGCCTGCGGCTGCATCGAGCCGCCCGTAACCTCTACGATTTCAGCGGTGCCGCCATCATGATCGAAGGAGATAAAATGTTGGCCGTTGCCGACTAAAGCCGCGATGCCGAAGCACCCGGCCAGAATGATCGCAGCCACGAAAACAAAGCGCTCCATCAACCTCTCCCTCGCGCCGACGGGGCGCACTCTTGGCTGGAGATGCATGTTAAGTCGGGGTTAGATGCAAGGACAGCACTCGTAATTGTTGCTACACTCTCCCGTGCGGTGTGTTGCCGAATGCACAACCGTGGCTCATTCCGCCCACGCCATCGCTTTCGCTTTCCCAGTTGCCGTTAACCACGTTAGAAACGGTGTCGCAGGAATACTGCGTCCGGCCCTCGCCGGTTATCCACGGGGATGCATCCTATGAAGAAAACTGCATTACTTGCGGCCGCAGCCGCAATGATGATTGCCACGCCTGCAGCGGCGCAAGGCTATCTCGGCCTTGAGTACGGCAACGGCACCATCGACTTCGGCGGTCCGGACCAAGACCTCGACGTTTGGCAAGGCGAAGGCGCCGTTGGCTTCGGCGGCACCGGCAGCTGGGGTGGCTCTATCGACGGTTCGCTCGGCAACGTCGACGCCGGCACCGGCGACGCTGACTTCTGGACGCTCGGCGGCCATCTTTGGTGGCAAGGTAGCGGCTGGCGCCTCGGCGGCGTCGTGACCACCACGTCGATCGACGATGGCGGCAGCATCGACGAGACCCAATACGGTGTTGTTGGCAGCTGGGACTTTAGCCCGAATGCTTCGCTCTGGAGCAGCTACACGCTTGGTGAAGTCGATAGCGGCGGCCCGTCTGCGGACCTGTCGAACTGGGATATCGGCGCCAACTTCTACGCCAGCCCGAACATTCGCATCGGCGGCTTCATCGGCTTCGGTAACATCGACTCCGGCGGCGGCGACCTTGATACGAGCTCTTGGGGCATCAACGGCGAATTCCAGCCGTGGTCCGCTCCGGTCTCAATCACGGCCGGCTGGAACAGCTTCGAAGTCGAAGACGCGGGCGTTGAAGCGAGCGCCTTCCAAATCGGCGCACGCTGGAACTTTGGTGGCGGCACGATCCAAGAGCGTAACAACGCCACGCCGTTCGAAACCAACACCGGCTACGTCAACCGTCTGTACGGCGTCTGGTAAAAACCAGCGTCGAAAGACGTTACGAGATCAACGCCCCGGCTTCGGCCGGGGCGTTTTTTTGCGCGTTTGCGCCGCGGACAAAGAAAAACCCCCGGAGCAGAGCCCCGGGGGTTTTGTCATTCAGCGCTGACGCCAACGACTATTCGATGACCTTCGCCACGACGCCCGAACCAACGGTGCGGCCGCCTTCGCGAATAGCGAAGCGGAGACCTTGGTCCATCGCGATCGGGTTGATCAGCTCAACCGTCATTTTGATGTTGTCGCCCGGCATAACCATCTCGACGCCGGCCGGCAGCTGGCAGATGCCGGTCACGTCGGTGGTGCGGAAGTAGAATTGCGGACGATAGTTGGTGAAGAACGGGGTGTGACGGCCGCCTTCTTCCTTCGTCAGAATGTACACTTCCGCTTCGAACTTCTTGTGCGGCGTGATCGAGCCCGGCTTGGCCAGAACCTGGCCGCGCTCAACGCCTTCCCGGTCGATGCCGCGCAGCAGCGCGCCGATGTTGTCGCCGGCTTGGCCCTGGTCGAGCAGCTTGCGGAACATTTCGACGCCCGTGCAGGTCGACTTGACGGTCGGGCGGATGCCGATGATTTCGACTTCTTCGCCAACCTTGATGACGCCCTTTTCGACGCGGCCCGTGACGACCGTACCGCGGCCCGAGATCGAGAACACGTCTTCGACCGGCATCAGGAACGGCAGGTCAACCGGACGCTCCGGCTGCGGGATGTAGGTGTCGACGGCGGTCATGAGATTCATGATCGCGTCTTCGCCGATCGGGGCGTCACGGCCTTCGACCGCCGCCAGGGCTGAGCCCTTCACGATCGGAATGTCGTCGCCCGGGAAGTCGTAGGACGACAGCAGTTCACGAACTTCCATTTCGACCAGGTCGAGGAGTTCGGCGTCGTCGACCATGTCGACCTTGTTCATGAACACGACCAGCGCCGGAACGCCGACCTGACGGGCGAGCAGGATGTGCTCGCGCGTTTGGGGCATCGGGCCGTCAGCAGCCGAAACGACCAGGATCGCGCCGTCCATCTGGGCGGCGCCGGTGATCATGTTTTTCACGTAGTCGGCGTGGCCGGGGCAGTCGACGTGCGCATAGTGACGGTTTTCCGTCTCATACTCGACGTGGGCGGTGTTGATGGTGATGCCGCGGGCCTTTTCTTCCGGCGCGGCGTCGATGTCGGCGTAGGACATAGCCTTGGCGCCGCCCTTCTTGGCCAGCGTCATGGTGATGGCCGCGGTGAGCGTCGTCTTGCCGTGGTCGACGTGACCGATAGTGCCGATGTTGCAGTGCGGCTTGTTCCGCTCAAACTTTTCCTTGGCCATTGTGTGGTCCTGTCTCTCCGGCGTCCAAAATAGCTGGTCGGCGCTAAGGCCCAGCCGAAGCGCGCGTAAGGTGCGGGTCTTTAGCCGCGCCTATGGATACGTCAAGCCCTATGCGGCTTGGCGGACATTTCAGTCGCGGCTAGAAGCAGCGTTGCGACGGTCGTCCGTAACTGGACGTGAAATGGGAACGCGGTGCGGGGCCTCCAACCCCTACTCCGCGGCTGTGCCCGCAACTGTAAGCGGCGAGCGCTCCGCCACTACGCCACTGCCCGAAAAACGGGTGGGAAGGCGGCGGAACGCGATCGAGCCGTGAGCCAGGAGACCTGCCGACGCATGTCGCTCGTTCGCCGGCCGGGTCCAGCCGAACGAACCGGAGCTCTCCGCTGCAGCGACGCGGGCGCCCCCGTGCCTTTGCGCGCCCGCTTGTCGCTGCTTTGCGCGCCCGCGGGGTCGGGGCGTGCTGCAAAATGGGGACGCTCCTATGCGTTTTAAGTACAAAGCCGCGCTGTTCGCGGCGGTCGCTACTTTTGCGACGCCTACACTCGCGCAAGATGATGAGTTGGTCGTCACAGCCACGCGCTTGCCGACGCCAACCGAAAGATTGCCGGCGGATGTCGACGTCATCGACGCCGATGCTGCGCTTAGCCGCGGCGTCTCAAACATCGCGGATGCGCTTGGCGACGTGCCCGGATTGGAAGTCGCGCGCTCGGGCGGATTTGGCCAGCAAACCAGCCTGTTCTCAGGCGGCGCCAACTCGAACCACACTTTGGTGCTGTTTGACGGACTGCGGCTATCCGACCCGTCAACGCCGGGTTCGGCATTTGACGCCGGCCAAGACACGCTCGCCGGCCTCGATCGTATCGAGATCGTGCAAGGGCCGATGAGCGCTGTCTTCGGATCCGACGCGATTGGCGGCGTCGTGAACATCTTGCCACGGCGCGGCCAAGACGGGCCGATGCAGGCGCGCCTCGATGTCGCCGGCGGATCGTTGGGCGCTTTGCGCGCCAGCGCCGGGGTCGATGGGTCTTATCGCGCTTTGCGCTACGCACTGACGGCTGAAGGCCACGCCACCGATGGTTATGATCTCGTGCCGGAACGTATGAAGACACATACCGGCCATGACGATGGCGCAGAATCCGCGACTTTCACGGGGATTTTCGATCTCGACGTGACCGATGCGCTCACCCTTGATCTGCTTGTACGTCACCGCGAAGCGCGCGCGGATTTTGACGCTTTCATCTATCCGCCGCCATTCTTCAACGAACAGCGTGCTGACGATGCCGATCTTGAGATTGCGCAGAACGATCTCACTGTCGCACGCCTCGGCGCCACTTGGCGCTTTAGCGAGCAACTCGATCTTCGTGTGAGCGGCGGCCGCTTGGAGCAAACGCGGCGCGAGCAAGACGGCGGCGTCGACACGTCGAGTTACGAAGGCCGCCGCAACTTCGCAGACCTTAGCCTCAATTGGCGCACGGGCGCGCTTGGCGCATTCAGCAATGTCGGCGTGAGCGCCGGCATTGAGGGCCAGCGCGAAGAAGTCGACATCGATCAAGGCTTCGCCACCGTCATCGCCGAGCAAGACCAACACGGCGCATTCGTCACGGCCCAAGGATATCTCGGCGGCCTGACGCTCACCGGCGCAGTGCGCGTCGATGATTATGAAGGCTTCGGCGAAGAAGCGACGTGGCGCGCGGGCGTTTCGTTTGATGTGCTCTCAAACACGCGTGTTTATGCAGCGTACGGCAGCTCGTTCCGCGCGCCGACGCTCTATGAACGCTTCATCTATTTCGGTGATCCGAACTTGGCGCCTGAGCGCGGCGCGGGTTGGGAAGTCGGCGCAGACACGCGCTTTGCGGCGTTCTCACGCGAAAGCGGCGTCGAACTGGGCCTCGTGTATCGCAGCCAGGACATCGAAGACCTGATCGATTTCGGGCCGTTCTTTACGTACGTGAACATCGACGCTGCGGAGCTTGAAAGCGCCGAGGCGACGCTGACTCTGCGCCCGCTCGCCTGGCTTAGCGGCCGCATCGCCTACACCCATACAATCGCTGAAGACGCTAGCACTGGCGCCTCTCTGCTGCGGCGCCCGGAGGATGCATGGAGCGCCACGCTCGACGTCAGCCATGGCCAGTTCAGCGGCCAGGTTGGTTGGCGCTATGTCGGTGAGCGCGCGGATCAGATCTACGGTGACAACAGCTTCTGGCAGGGCGTCGGCGTTGCGCCGTCCTATGAGACGGTGCGCGCGTCATTGGCGTGGGCGGCGAGCGACAACGTGCAACTCTATGCGGCGGCGGAAAACCTCGCCGACACCGCGTACGAGCCGGTGAACGGCTTTGCCGGCGTTCCGCGTAGTTTGACGGTGGGCGTACGCTTGCGCCGCTAAGGCTTGGCGGGCTCCTCAGATTCTGAGGAGCCCGTTTCTCTAAGGCTGAACGATGCCAAGCTGGAGATCGTCTCCCGTCACGACTTGCCTGCTGGCGTCAAAACACACTGATCTGAGCTCACCGTTTTCGCGCACATCCGCCGGCAAGCGCGCTGGGTTGAACCATTGCCGGCTCAGCGACACAGAACCTTCCGCCGGCACGCCCACAGGCGCCCAAGTCGTAGCAACGCGATTACGCGCCGCTGGCGTGCGCGCCCAATGTGGCCAATCATCGGCGATGTGGTTGAAGCGCACCAGAAGCGTGCCGCACGGATAGCTGCCCCACTCCATCGCCGTGATCTCTACGAGACGCCGTTCCGATTGCGCGCAGAAGGAAGGCCGCTCGCCGCCATAGGGTGAGCCGCGCAAATAATTCACGCCGTCGGTCGTGAGCGTGTATTCGACTACGCCCGGCGCAATGTCTGGGCGCTCGCGCGCGACCAGAAAGCCGAGCTCGACGAATTCGTTCATGCGCGTGCGGCCAGCGTCGGCGACTTCAGCGCCCCAGTCGCGCGCCATCAGATCGTAGCGCACGAAGTAGAAGTTGCGGCGGTTGCTGGCGTCGAGCCAAAGACCAGGCCAGCTGTAGCACAGCGTCTCCGCATCGATGAGGCGCTGCACGGCGGTAGCCACTTCCTCGCGCGACACATCTTGCTCGACGCGCTCAATCGCCATTTCGGTGACGCCGGTGCGGACCTCGCGCGGCACGCGCGCATATTCGGACTCCGCCGATATTTGCGCGACGGCGCACCCGGCTAGCGCCAAAGCCGAAAGCGCGGCCGCAAGACGCGCGATGCCTTTCGTCAGCGTCATCACAATCTCTCCCCGCCAAAGGACAGGCAGACAGTATTGGCGCAAGCGCGGCGCGGACAAAACCGTCGCGCGCCCTAGGCGATCGCTAAAACGGAGAAAATTGCAGCCGGCGCCCAGATTTCAGGCGGATTGGAGCGGGTAGAGGGAATCGAACCCTCGTCTTTAGCTTGGAAGGCTACGGCTCTACCATTGAGCTATACCCGCGACGCGTCCGGCTGATTAGCGGCTGAAGGTGGCTTCGTCGAGGCATAGCGATGGTGTGAAAAGCCGCGCACTGCGTCCTTGCCCCCACCGAACTTGCCCGCTAGAAGCCGCGCTTCCGGCTGGAAGGGTGGCCGAGTGGTTAATGGCAGCAGACTGTAAATCTGCCCGCGCGAGCGTACGCTGGTTCGAATCCAGCCCCTTCCACCATCCGGATATTTTCTTGTGAGCCGCCCTCCCCACTCGTCGAAACCACCGCATGGCGCACCGCCCGTCAGCGCGGACCGTGCGCGCCCGATCAATCCGCTGCCGCGCCGTGAGTTCGAGGCTGAGGCTGGTGGGCCTTCGTGGGTTTGGGGCGTTCACGCAGTGTTGGCGGCGCTCGCCAACCCGGCACGGCGAATTGAGCGCGTCGTCGCGAGCCGCAACGCCGCGTCGCGCTTACCGCCCGGTGTCGATCCACATATTCTCGATCCAGACGCGATCGATGGGATGCTCCCGCCGGGCGCGGTGCACCAGGGCTTGGCGGTGCGTGCGTTCCCGCTTGAGCCGATTTCGCTGGAGGCTGCATGCACGCCGCCCGATGGGCGCAGCGTGCTGATTCTCGATGGCGTAACCGATCCGCAGAATGTCGGCGCCGCGTTCCGCTCGGCCGCTGCATTCGGCGCGCGCGCTGTAATTTTGCAGGATCGCAAATCGCCGCCGTTGACCGGCGTGTTGGCGAAGGCGGCGGCTGGCGCGGTGGAGCTCATTCCTCACGTGCGCGCCGTGAACATTGGACGCGCGGTCGAGACGCTGCGCGCCTATGGCTACAACACGGTTGGGCTTGAGGGCGAAGCAGAGCTTAGCCTTGCGGCTGCGCTCGCGGATCAACGCCCGTCGGCGCTTGTGGTCGGCGCGGAAGGCAAGGGCTTGCGCCCAGGCGTGGCGGACGCGTGCGAGAAGCGCGCACGCATTCCGATTTCATCGACAATGGAAAGTCTCAACGTCTCCGTCGCGGCCGCGATCGCGCTTTACGAAACGGCGCGCGCGAAATCCTAGTGCGCGGCGCGGCGGAAGATCAGACTCTTCACGAAGTAGAAGATGCCAATGATGATCAGATAGCCGAGGAAGAGGACGAGGCTGCGCGTCCAAAATGCTTCGCTGGTGAGATCCGGCAGGATGACCGCACCGCCCTCACCGGCCAGAACCGGCGCCAATTGTTCAATGGCGATGTGAACAACGACGGCGACCAATGACAGCGGAAACAGCTGCTTCCAGCCCCCCATGAACACCGTCGCGGCGAGCGCGATCAGAAGTCCCTTCGGATTGTTGATGTTGGCGAAGCCTTCGCGCAGATACGCGACCACCTGATCGACCAGTTCCATGTGACCGCCCCCTCGACGATGCGCCAGCCATCCCCGCCGGCGCGACGATTGTTAATGGCAAAATCGCGTCCGTCCAGAGATCAGGCCGCAACTTTAGCGCGCAAACTTGTTAGCCGGCGCCGCCGAAGCGCTCGGCCCAGGCAGCGACGTCTGCGTCCTCGATTTTCTTGAAGAGCACGTCCGGCGGCGTGAACCCCGCCCCGCGCGGCAGCGCATCCCAAACGCCAGCGTCGGCGGGGTCTGGCCACTTGCGGTTCCCCTCGGGGACACCCAGCGCATCGAGCACAGTCTTGGCCGCGTCCGGGATGAAGGGCTGCGCCAGAATCGCGAACAGCACGCAGGCATTGAGGCCCGTGCGCACGCCAACCGCGGCGGCTTCACGATCAGTCTTCAGCGCCGTCCACGGCGCTGCGACCTGCAAATACTCGTTGCCGGCGACCCAGATGGCGCGCAGCTCGGCGGCGGCTTTGCGCATTTCCATCTGATCGTGGAATTGAGTCAACGCCGTCAGACGTTCGCTGAACTCTTTCGCCAACTTCGCTTCGTTCTCACCGGGCACGCCGCCATCGGGCACCACAGACTCGAATTTCGACGCGGCAAAGCGCGTGATGCGGTTGACGAAATTGCCAAAGACGTTGGCGAGGTCGGCGTTGATGGTTTGCTGGAATTGTTCGAGCGTGAACGCCGCGTCGGAACTTTCTGGCGCGTTGGCCATCAGATACCAGCGCCAATAATCGCTCGGCAAAAGCTCGAGCGCCTGGTCCATGAAGATGCCGCGCTTCTCGCTGGTGCTGAATTTTCCGCCGTACCAGGTGACCCAGTTGAACGCCTTCAGGCGATCGACAAGCTTCCAAGGCTCGCCAGAGCCCATGATGGTGACGGGGAAGCTGACGGTGTGGAAGGCGACGTTATCTTTGCCCATGAACTGGACGTAGGTGACGTCATCAGCGCCCTTATCGGTGCGCCACCAACGTTCCCAGTTAGCGCCCGTCGCTTCCGACCATTCGACTGTCGAGCCGATGTACTCGATCGGCGCATCGAACCAGACGTAGAAGACCTTGTTCTCGAAGCCGGCGCGCACCGCGCCATTTTGCGTGACACGGATACCCCAAGAGAGATCGCGCGTGATCGAGCGATCGATCAGGCCTTCGTCGAGCCACTTATACGCAATCGAGCGCGCCAGCGCTGGCCACTCGGTCGATTTATCCACCCAGGCGCGGATGCGCTCCTGCATTTGCGGCTGCTTCAAAAACAGGTGCGCAGTGTCACGCGGCTCGACATTGGATGAGCCGGAGATTTTCGAGCGCGGATTCTTCAGCTGAATCGGATCGAGCAGCGTTCCGCAATTGTCGCACTGATCGCCACGCGCGCGTTCGAAGCCGCAGATGGGGCAAGTGCCCTCGACGTAGCGATCCGGCAGAAAGCGCTTGTCGTCGATCGAATAGATCTGCTTCGAAACGCGCTCTTCAATCAGCCCGTTTTTCTCCAGCGTCTCGCAGAAGTGCTGCGTCAGCCGATGATTGGGCGGATTGGATGAGCGGCCAAAGTGATCGAACGACAGGCGGAAACCGTCGCACGCATTCTTTTGGATTTGAAACTGCTGCGCGCAATAGGCGGCGACATCCTGCCCCGCTTCCGCCGCGGCGAGTTCAGCGGGTGTACCGTGTTCATCGGTGGCGCAAATGTAGAGGACTTCGTGGCCCTGCAGCCGGCGAAACCGCGCATGCACGTCCGCCGGCAGCATCGAGCCGGCCAAATTGCCGAGATGCTTGATGCCGTTAATGTACGGAAGTGCGGACGTGATAAGATAGCGAGCCATGAGGCCCGCGATCTAGGACGTCCGCACCAACCGGGCAAGCGGCGCTTAGCTGGTCGGCGGCTTCAACCGCTCGTACGCCTCGCGCATGAGGCGGCCGTAACGCTCGACTTGGCCTTGGCCGTTATAGCCGGCAGCGAAGCCTTCCCAGTTCTTGGCCCGCAACTCGTCATCGAGGCTGTTGAACTTCACGAACTTGGCGAACGCTTTCAGCTGCTGCGCCTGCGACTGGCACATGTCGGTGACGAAGGCTTTGGCGCTCGGGAAACCGCAGGCCTCGTGATTGAAGCCCATGATCTGGAACAAGCCCCAGCTCGCCGACGCCACCGCCGCTTCCGGATTGAGCGCATAAGCGTCGCGCAGCTGCGCCCAGCGCCCATCCTGCGTGCGCGGATATTTCGACGCGTCCCACGAACGATACGAGATCGTCGGGTGGCTAGCGTCATACTGACGATTGGTGCGGCGCGAGAAGATGTGCGGTTCGTAAAGGATGATCGGCTTGCCGTTCGCCCCGAACGCGCCGAGCGCGCCGCTTTCAACTTGCACAACCGCCTGCACGGCTTCGACTTCGCAGCCGAGTTCGGCGGCGACAGCTTCAAAGTCCGCGCGCGTCAATGCCGCTGTTGAACCCGCGACAAGGCCTTCAAGGTATCCGTCGCTCTGCGGCGCGAGGGAGGCGTAGGCGCGCGCGAGCGCGGACGAATACTGACCGGCGCCATGCTCGCCTTCATAGATGCGTGCGAACGCATCCCAATCGCGGCGCTGCAATTCATCGACCAGGCCTTTGCGCGTCAGATACGCTTCAAAAGCCGCCAATTGGCGCGCTTCCGATTGCGAGAGATCGGTGACGAACGCAAACACGCTCGGATAGCCGGCGTCAGCGTAGTAGCGGCCGGGCACTTGGAACGCGCCCCAGCTCGCCGCGCCCAATGCTGCAGCGGGATCGAGCCCGTAAGCTTCGGTGAGCTTAGTCCAACGTGCGGCTTGGTTGCCGCCGAGATAAGCGCGGTTCGAAGGCTGCGAAACCCCGGAATTGCTGGCGTCAAAGCGACCGCTCGTGCTCTGGCTGAACACAAACGGTTCGAACGAAAGCAACGGACGGCCATCGGCGCCGAAGCCCGGGCCGGCGCTTTCAACTTTGATCACTGCACGCAGCACGTTCGCTTCGATCCCGAGGCGTTGCGCAGCTGCTTCGATGTCGGCGTCGTTCACGCGCGTCGCGCTTTGAACACGCAATCCGTCGAGCGCGAATCCAGTCGGCGCGCCCGTTGATGGCGGCGGCTCAGCCGGAGGCGGCGGCGGCGGAGGTGGTGGCGGCTCAGCGGGCGGCGGTGGTGGCGCAGGCGGAGTTGCTGGCGGCGGCGCCGGAGGCGTCGCGGGCGGTGGCGGAGGTGGTGGCGGCGCGACAGGCGGCGGCGCGGGCGGTGTTGCCGGCGGCGGCGCGGGCGGTGTTGCCGGCGGCGGCGCGGGCGGCGTGGCTGGCGGAGGAGCCGGCGGCGTGGACGGACGCGGCGGCGACGGGGGTGGCGGCGGAGGCGGCGAGGTCGGACGGCTGCCGAAAATGGCGCGGAACACGGAACCCCAGAAGCTCATCTTATCCCCCTTTTCCCGTGTCGCGCTGAGCGGTGCGTCCCCTCATCGGCCACGCCTGCGTCCCACCGCATCGGGCTTAACCATATCGCGCGGCTGGGGCAAACGGGAGATAGAATGCGCCCGGAAATTCTGGGCTTTCGCCACGGCGGGTGTGCTGGCAAAACCCCGCCCGACGCCGCCATAGCTCAGCTGGTAGAGCACCTGATTTGTAATCAGGGGGTCGGGGGTTCGAGTCCCTCTGGCGGCACCATGAGACGCTCCGCCGCTTTGCGGCTCGCACCTGTGAATGGAACATTGGGCTCATGCGCCAAATCCTGCTCGCCCTGCCCCTCATTGCTCTTGCCGCGTGCGGCCAAGGCGGAGCCCCATCGTCCTCTTCCTCTGCGCCGGCCGCTCAGGCGCCCGCCGCGGCCGCCGCCCGCTCACCGGAAGAGATCGCAACCGCACTCGCGGCTTTGCCGGCGCCGTACAACGCCGCCAACTATGAGGCAGGCCGGCGCGTATTCGCGCAATGCCGCTCGTGCCACACGATCAACGCCGGCGGCGCAAATCGCGTTGGCCCGAACCTGCACGGCGTGTTCGGCCGCGAGGTCGGTACCGCCGCTGGGTTCAATTACTCGCAGGCCGTGCAAGACGCCGACTTCGTCTGGGACGTCTCGCACCTCGATCATTGGCTGGACAATCCATCGACCTTCTTGCCGGGCAATCGCATGGCGTTCGCCGGCGTCCGCAATGAAGAGCAACGCCGCGATCTTATCGCGTATCTGATGATTGAGACGACGCCGGAGTAATTACTCCGCCGGGCGGCCAACCGCTTCGTTGTGTTCGAACTCTTCAATGGCGCGCGCCGTCGCTTCCGGCGATTTGGTGAAGCGCGCCAGCAGATCGTAGAAAATCGGCACGACGAACAACGTCAGCAGCGTCGACACCAACAAGCCGAAGAAAATCACGACGCCGATAGTGCCGCGGCTCTCGGAGCCCGCGCCGTGGCTGATGATCAGCGGCACAGCGCCGATGACAGTTGCGATCGACGTCATCAACACCGGGCGAATGCGCAGGTCTGACGCTTCGATGATCGCGTCACGGATATTCTTGCCTTCGTCTCGTAGCTGATTGGCGAACTCGACAATCAAAATCCCGTTCTTCGCCGATAGCGCGATCAGAATGATGAGGCCGATCTGGCTATAGATGTTGAGCGTGCCGTCCGTGAGGAAGAGACCGAATAGCCCGCCCGCCACCGCCAAGGGCACCGAGACCATGATGACAATCGGGTGGACGAAACTCTCGAACTGCGCCGCAAGCACCAGGAAAACGATGATCAGCGCAAAGCCGAACGCGAAGCCAACCGCGCCGGTCGCTTGCCGGAACTGACGGGCTTGACCGGTGTAGTCGATGGAGATCGCCTGCTCACCGATCTCTTCGCGCGCGATGCTTTCAAGCTCCTGCATAGCGTCGCCGATCGCCATGTCGCCGGGGATCGATGCGCTAATGGTGACGGCGGCCTGACGGTTCATCCGCCGCCGCTCCGCGCTATCGCCGACGGTGCGTAACGACACCAGGGTCGAGAGCGGCACCAATTCGCCGGTGCGTTCGGAGCGCACGAATTTGTTGGTGAGATCGCTAATATCGGACCGCTCGTTCCGTTCGGCTTGCAGGTAGACGTAATACTCCTCGCCGCGGTCGGTGATGGTGTTGACGCGGCGCGAGCCCATTGTGGCTTCAAGCGTGCGGCCGATGGATTGCACTGAAACGCCAAGCGCCGCCGCCCGCTCACGATCAATATCGACGAGGACACGCGGCGAAGTCGGCTCGTAATTCATGCGCGGGCGCAGGAAGTTAGGATTTTGACGCAGACGATCCATGATCCGGTCGGCGGTCGCCGCGATCGGTTCGTATTCTGAACCCAACAGCACGATAGAGGCGCCGTCGCCGCCACCGCCGCCGCCGCGCTGGAAAGCGCTCGGCAGGATGACGCGAATGCTGGCGCCCGGAATTTGACTAAAGCGCTGATTGAGCTCCGTCATCAACTCGCTGGCCGGACGGCGCTCACCCCACGGCTCCAAGAACATCATGACGAAGCCGCTTGAGAAGCGGTTGGTGCCGGCGTCGCCGAAGCCCGGCAACACCACCATGAAACGCGTCATCTCGCCGGCGTCGACATACTCGGTGAGGACGCCTTCGACCTGCTCCATGACGCGGCTGCTATATTCAAAGCCGGAGCCTTCAGGTGCGTTGACGAACGCCATCAGCTGGCCGCGATCTTCCGCCGGCGTCAGCTCGCTCGACAATTGGGAGAACAAGAACCAGCCGCCGAAGAGAACGCCGCCGAACACCGCGAACACAATCGCCTTGGCGTTTAGCGCCGCCTCAAGCGAAGCGCGATACGAGGCGCGCATGCCGTTGAGGGTTTTATCGACGAACCGCGCGAGCGCCGTCGATTGCGCCGCCGGCTTCAGCATCTTCGAGCACATCACCGGGGATAGCGAGAGCGCCGCAAAGGCCGAGATCACAACGACGCCGGCGATAGTGACCGACAATTCGACGAACAATTTGCCGACATAGCCGCCGACGAACAGCATCGGCGCAAACACCGCCACCAGCACCGCGGACGTCGCGACGACAGCGAAGAACACCTGACGCGCGCCGCGCTGAGCCGCCACCAAAGGCGGCTCGCCGAGCGTATCGACACGCCGTTGGGCGTTCTCGAGCACCACGATCGAGTCGTCGACGACGAGGCCAATCGAAAGCACCAGCGCCATCAGGGTCAGCAAATTGATGGTGAAGCCGAACACCGAAAGAATGACGAAGGCGCCGATCAAGCAAACTGGAATGACGGCGGTCGGAATGAACGCCGCGCGCCACGAGCCCAGGAAGAGGAAAATAACGAGGACGACCAGAACGGTCGCTTCGATCAGCGTCTGCGCCACGCGCGAAATCGCCTGGTCGATAAACACCGTGCCGTCGAAATTGAGACCAAGTTCCACACCAGCCGGAAGCGACGGACGAATGCGCTCGACTTCGGCTTTGACGGCGCGCGCGACATCCAACGCATTGGACTGCGATTGGCGCACGATGCCGATGCCGACCTGATCGCGCTGATTGGCGCGGAAAATCCTGCGATCTTCAACAGGCGCAAACTCGACCCGCGCAACATCGCCGAGCCGCACCACCGCCTCATCCGTATCGGAGGCGGCGCGCAACGGCATGCGCGCGAATTCTTCCGGCGTCTGGAACGGGCGCTCGACCCGGACCTGATAGTCCCGCTCCTGGCTCTGCACGTAGCCAGCGGGAAGATCGAGGTTCTGGGCGCGCAACGCGTTTTCAACGTCTTGAACCGTCAGGCCCCGCGCAGCCAGCGCGTTGGTGTCGATCCAAATGCGCAGCGCCCGGCGCGCATCGCCGCCGATCTGCACGTTGGCGACGCCGTTGATGACGCCGAGACGGTCGACAATATAGCGCTGGGCGAAGTCCGAAAGCTCAACGGTGTTGAGCGTGTCGGAGTTCAAGCTGAACCACATGATCGCGCTGGCGTCGGAATCAGCCTTGCTGATGACCGGTTCGAGGACGTCGGCGGGCAAGCTACCACGCGCGCGGCTCACCGCGTTGCGGACATCGTTCGCGGCATCTTCGAGATCGCGATCCAGCGTGAACTCGATATTAATCGAAGAACGGCCGTCACGGCTAACGGCGTTGATGACGTCAACGCCTTCGATGCCAGAGAGCTGATCTTCAATGACCCGCGTGATCTGCGTTTCGACAACCTGCGCCGAAGCGCCCGGATAGGACGTGTTGATCGAAACCACCGGCTGGTCGACGTCCGGCAGTTCCCGGAGCGGCAGCGTGGTGAAAGCGATAGCGCCGAACGCGATAATGATCAGCGACAGCACGATCGCCAACACTGGCCGGCGAACGGAAAGATCGGAAAGCGTCACCGCGGCGCCCTAACCGCGTGGCCGCAGCGGCAATTGCGCGGCGTCGTCTGAGGCTTCTCTCGCCGGCGGCGCAATGCGCACAGGCTGGCCAGGACGGACGCTTTGCAGCCCTTCGGTGACGACACGATCGCCGACGTTCAGCCCTTCGAGCACTTCGGCCATACCGCCGCTGCGCGCGCCGGTCACGATCCGAACGAGTTCGGCTTGCTCGCCGCCCTCAGCGCTGGCCACGCGATACACAAAGGCGCCGTCGGCGCGATCGAGGATCGCGATCTCCGGCACCGCCAGCGCTTCGCGCGGGTTCGAGCGCACATCGACGGTCATCAGCATACCGGGGCGCAAACGTTCGTCCGGATTGGGCAACATAGCGCGCACACGCACGGTGCGCGTGGTCGGGTTCACGCGGCTGTCCACCTGAGCGATGCGGCCGGTGAAGGTGCGATCGGAATACGCGGACGTGCGCGCAACAATCTCAACGCCCGCCGCAACGCGCGCGATCTGCGTCTCCGGCACATCGAAATCGAGGCGGATCTCGGAGACATCATCGAGCGTGCCGATCTGATCGCCGGGGCGCATGTATTGGCCAGGGCTGGCGGTGCGAAGGCCGACGACGCCGCTGAATGGCGCACGGATGGTGCGGTCGGCGATGCGCGAGCCGCCTGCGTTCAAACGCGCTTGCGCCGCTTCTGCGGCGGCACGCACCGTGTCGAGACGCGCCTGTGATGCAAAGCCCCGATCATAGAGTTCTTGGTAGCGGCGGAGTTCTTCTTGCGCGGCGTCATTCGCGGCGCGGACCTCAGCCAGATCAGCGGCCTGCTCAACGCTCGACATCTCGACGAGCACCTGGCCGCGCCGAACGCGGTCACCGCTTTCGAAGCGAATAGAGCGGATCGTGTCCGCCACTTTCGGCGTCAGGACGATGCTCTCGCGCGACTGCGCGGTCCCGAGCGCCTGGAGACCGTCCGTAAAGACATGGGAAGAGACCGTTACGGCAAGCACCGCAACGCCGCCACCGCCCGGACCGCCGCCGCTAGCCGGGGCAGCCTTGGCCGCGCCATGCTCGCTCGCGGCGGAGAAGACGGTCTTACCAATGATGATAAAGGCCATCAGGCCGAGCCCGACGGCCACCACCGCCGCAAAGCCGTAGCGCTTGAATAACCCCAACATGATGTAACGGACCTTACATCCAAACTCTTTGCAGAATTGTGTCTAATCTTACGGACCAGCGGCGGAATGCGATTAATCGCGCACCCGGCCCCACCAGCCTACCACTAAAGCCACTTCCTCGGCTTCCCCGTCGATCCGGCCGCGCAGCCCGATCTGAAATCCCCTACCGCTTGGGCGGAAATGGACGAGGCTAAGCTGGGCTCTGATCACAGTTTCGTCCTCGCGTTGGGAGTCCGCGAAGAGCTGCCCCATCGCCAACCAGTTCTCGCTGGGCCGATACCCGACCGTTAAATCCAGTCGCTCGCTTTCGCAGCCACCTTCAAAGGCGCGGGTGGCGGCTTCGATATTGGCGAAGCCCGTACGTCCGAATCCGCGGCCCGCCAGCAGGCGAAGTTCAGCCCCGCCTTCGCTGCAGCCCTCCTGCGGGTGCGACGCCCAAAGCGCGCCAGCCTGCAGCGCGATGACGTTCGCATCGTCCCGGTACAGCGTTCGCTTGGCCCCGACGGCGGCTTCAGCGCGCCAGCCGTCGACGGTTTCGTAACCCTGCTCGACCCAGGGCGCGATGACGATGCTGGTGCGATTTCCAAGCGGCGCTTCGATGTAGCCGGAGGTTTCGAAGAAGCTGAGGCCTTCGCGCTCGCCCGCCGCGGACGACCAAATCTGTTGGCCGCCTTCAGGCGCAAGCCATGCGCCGGCGTTCGCCGGCACAGGCGCTAGCGCCGCCGCAATACTTAAGAGTCGTAACCCGGCAGCTCTCTGTCGAGTTTGCGTTTCAGCCCCGGCCACGCCAGCCCCGCCACCATGCCCAAACCTTTGCTCTGGCCGCGTGTTTCTTCCTGCGCCGCCTCGGGCGCGATCAACACGTTCTCGCGGCCAACGCTGAGCGCGTTGACCTGCTGCGCGCACGCGCGCTCCAGAAAGAAGATGCCGAGGAAAGCTTCCGCCGCTGAGGCGCCGACAGCGAGCGTGCCGTGATTGCGCAGCAGCATCAGCTTTTTATCGCCGATGTCTTTCACCAGCCGCTCACGCTCATCGAGGTTGAGCGCCACGCCTTCGTAGCCGTGGTAAGCGAGGTTCGGGATCATCAGCAGCGAATTTTGCGTCAGCGGCAGCAGACCTTCCTTCTGCGCCGATACGCCGACGCCGGCGTCGGTATGCAGATGGATTACGCAGAGCGCATCTTCACGCGCCGCGTGGATGGCCGAGTGAATCGTGAAGCCGGCCGGATTGATGTAGTAAGGCGTCGGCGCGACGATGGCGCCGTCGAGATCGACCTTCACCAACGATGACGCGGTGATCTCTTCGAAGAACATGCCGTACGGATTGATCAGGAAATGGTGCTCGGGCCCAGGCACGCGCATCGAGATGTGCGTGAAGATCATGTCGTCCCAGCCGTGCAGGGCCACCAGGCGATAGAGCGCGGCGCAATCGACCCGCGCCTGCCATTCTTCGGCGCTTACGCGGCCCTTAAGGGATGTTCCTGCGTCGTCAGCCATCTGTTCCTCCACCGCGCAGACTAGACCTCTCCGGCAGAGCGTCAACCGAACGCCTCTTTCGCGTGGCCCGCTCTCGCCGCGGCGCTATAGTGCGAACCGCATGAAACTCGCATTCACCGCCAGCGCTCGCCCCGAAGCCCAGGACGCCCTGCGCCGTCTGCGCCATGCCCATGGGGAAGTTGGCGAGGCCGAGGCCGACATCATCATCGCCCTCGGCGGCGACGGGCTCATGCTCGAAACGCTGCGCCGGCGCTTAAAGGACAAGAAGCCGGTGTTCGGGATGAACCGCGGCACCGTCGGCTTTTTGATGAACGACTATCGCGAGGCGGACCTGCTCGACCGCTTGGCGTTGGCCCAGCCCGTCCGGATTCGCCCGCTCGTCGCGCGCTGCGAAACCGCGGCTGGCATTATTGAAGAGCGGGCGTTCAACGAAGTGTCGCTGCTGCGCCAGACCGCCCAATCGGCCAAGCTGCGCATTTGCGTCGATGGGGCCGAGCGCATGGCCGAGTTGCTGTGCGACGGCGTCATGGTGGCGACGCCCGCCGGATCCACCGCTTACAATTTCTCGGCGCACGGCCCGATCCTGCCGATCGACTCCCGGCTCCTGGCGCTGACGCCAATCAGCGCTTTCCGGCCGCGCCGCTGGCGCGGGGCGCTACTGCCCCATCGCGCCAAGGTCCGGATTGAGGTGCTGGAGTACGAGCGCCGCAGCGTGAGCGCCGCCGCCGACAATCAAGAAACCCGCGACGTCCGGGCGGTCGACATTCACGAGGACCCGGCCCAACCGCTGACTTTGCTGTTCGATCCCGATCACGCGCTCGACGAACGGGTGCTGCGCGAACAGTTCAGCGTTTGACGCATCAACGTTCTATTCACCACCCTCTGCCCATGCTCACGACTTATGAGCCAGCGCAGCGCCAAGCTGATCGATCCCCGCACCGAAGGGCGGCGCATCGACCTTAAACCGCCCTTGTTCGACGAGGCCGCGATCGCGCGGGCCCAAGAAACGCTCGAAGCGCTCGGCAGCTCAATGGCCGAATGGCTCGATGCCGACATCGAGCGTCTGCAAGCCGCCCGCGTGCAGGCCGAGCAAGCGGCTTGGAGCAATCCGTCGCTTGAAGCGGTGATGGCGGTCGCCCACGACCTCAAAGGCATGGGCGCCACTTATGGCTACCCCATCATTAGCGACATCGCCGCCTCGCTCTGCCGCCTTATTGAAACCGATGCCGGCAAAGCCGCAGCACGCGCCAATTCAACTTTAGTGTGCGCCCACGTCGATGCGCTGCGCGCGTCCGCACGCGAAGGCATCACTGACGCGAGCCACCCAATCGGCAAAGCCCTGCTGCAAGCGCTGGGCGCGCAGGTGGAACGGCTCGGCGTCACGCCGCGCTAAATCGCTAACGCAGCCTTCACCCTCTTCGCCCGCCGATCCTTAACCGTGCGCGTGCAATAAGAGCGGCTCGATAGCTGCGATGAACGTTATTCCTTTCCGCCCCCGGGCCGAGCCAGAACCGCTCGCCTTCACCATCGGCGCTCGTGTCGATCTGCGCATTGGCGCGCTTGCGTCAGGCGTGGTTCGTCCGCGTGGCGCGCCGCATGAGGCGTTCGCGTTCTCCAATTTGGCCCGTGTACTGCGCGGCGCGCGTATGGCTTGGCTGGAGCGCGGCGCCCGCGCGACGTTGACGCTGGCCGTGCCGCCGGAAGTGCAAACGGCGTTGGAAGCTGACCTTCTGAATGAGGCTGCGTTAGAGGCCGGCTGCACCCGCCGAAATTTCAACTTTCAGCTCAATGAGCGCGAGATCGTTGCGCAAGGGCCCGGCCTGCCCGAAGGTTTGCGTGCGCGCGGCTGGAATGTCGTGCTGCGCGGTGATGCGGAATGCCCGCTGCCGTTCGGGGTTCGCGCGCGCACGCTCTATAGCGAAGTCGTCGTCGATGCGCCGACGCAGCCCGATCCGTTCCTGGCGCTAGAATCTGGCGACCGCACCCCATTGGGTCGCCGCCTCCTCGCTGCCAAGGCCGCGGGCCTCGTGGTGACGGCTGAGAGCGTGAACACAGCGTCTCAGGCGCGTACGCTCGCCATCGCTGGCTTTGACCGTGGCGGCGGCACGTTCGCTGAAGCTGGTCTGCGCTAAATCGCGACGACGCGATCGGACTGCAGCGCCGAGGCGTCCAGCTTATCGAGCAGATAATCGAGATCGTCTTTCGGCACCGACTGAAACAGCGTCAGCGTGCGTTCGAGCATACGCTTACGGAACGTGATCCGATCCTGCGCAATGCCTTCACGGTCGACGCTGTGATAAATCTCGACCGCCGCACGGAATGACGGATAGAGGCGCGGCGGCAAGCCGGCGCGATCGAACGCCGCCTTGAGACCCAGCGGGCCGCTATCATGCATCAGCAGCCACATGCGCTGATGCGGAATGCCGCCGAGTTCAGCCATGGCATGTTCGACAAAGTCGAGATGCCCCAGACATAAGCTGCGCATCAGTAACGACGGCGTCAGGCGGCCATTGAGATTGAGCTGCTGCACGAAGCGGCCAAGATCGCGCTGGCGCGCCGCCTGCTCGACGATGTCGATCGTGGCGCGTTCGCGCGAACCCATCGCCAGGTCGATCGCAACTTGCGGCGGCAGTTCGTGATTGTTGACGAGTTCGTCGAACAATTCGCCGGTGACGATTGCGACCAGCTTCTCTGTCACGCTGACCGGCAGCACGTCGCGCCGAACCATGGCGGCGGTGATGGACGACAAACCCGAAAAACGCTCCAGCGCCGTGCCAAGACCGGTTTCGTCAAAGCTCGCATTGTCGTTCGCCAACGCGCGCTCGACCGCGTCGGACACAGCAAACTCCGAGATAGCGCCGGTCACGGTCACGGAAAGCGTCTCGCGACTGGCGACGGCGATTTGCTTCGACGGCGGCGACGCGCGAACGATGGCGACGAGATCCGCGTCGGTCAGCACCGGCGAGTTCATGATCACCGGCAGCGCGATGCTGTCGATGTCCTGCGCCAAGCGGGTAGCGATATCGCGCGGCAGCTTCGGCGAGTTCTTGAGAGCAACCGCAAGCGCGCGGCGCACCAAAGCCGCGGCATCCCGCGCCATGATGGCGATAATGCCTTCGGCGTGCGCACGTTCCTCAGCGGAAAGCTCGGCTTCATCAATGCAGCGGCAGATTTTGTGGGCAGCTTGCGCGCGGTCGTCTTCGGTCGGGCCCTTGATCAGGGTCCGGATGTCGCTGTCCGTGAGGTTGGCGCGCATGGTGACGATCGACATAGTGGCGCTCACGCTGCAAGGCGGCGGCGACTCTCGCCGCACCGGAACCGCTAGCCTCGTGGGCCAGCCTTAATGAATGTTTGACTGGCGAAGACCGTTACGAGAGAGAAACGAAATGCTCGAAGGCCTGAAGATCGTCGAATACGCAACTTACGTCGCGGCCCCCGGCGCCGGCGGCGTCATGGCCGATTGGGGCGCCGACGTCATCAAAGTTGAGCCGCCCGGCGGCGATCCGATCCGGATGTTCTTCTCTTCGCTCGGCGTCGAAGAAACCTTCAACCCGGTGTTCGATCTCGATAATCGCGGCAAGCGCGGCATCATTCTCGACACCGGGCAGGACGCGGGCCGCGATGCGCTGTTGCGGCTGATCGACGGCGCCGACATCTTCCTCACCAATGTCCGGCCGGGCGGACTGAAGCGCGCCGGCCTCGACCACGAAACTGTGCTCGCGCGATGCCCGCGCCTCATTTACGCGACGCTCACCGGCTATGGCCTCGAAGGGCCGGACGCAGATCGTCCTGGCATGGATTCGGCGGCGTTTTGGGCGCGCTCTGGCTTAGCTGCGATGTTCCGCCCCAAAGGCGGAGATCCGGTGCAGTTGCGCACGGCGTTCGGCGATCACGTTGCGTCGCTTGCGATTATCTCAGCTGTGCTCGCCGCATTGCATGAACGCCAGCGCACCGGCGTTGGGCGCTTGGTTGACGCGTCACTGTTGCGGGTGGCGCACTATGTCGGCGGCAGCGACTTCGCCATCCAACACACGCGCGGGCGCATCGCCTCCAATCGCGCCCGCAAGGACGTGCCCAACCCGCTGATCAATTACTTCAAGACCGGCGACGATCACTGGATCAGCTTGCTGCAGCGTCAGGGCGAAAAGGATTGGCCGAGACTGGCGCGCGCGCTGAATGTTGAGCATCTCGTCAGCGATCCGCGTTTCACCAATAACCGCGCACGCCGCGAGAACGGCAGCGCACTCGTGCCGCTGCTCGACGAAGCGTTCGCCGCACGCCCGCTGAGCGAAATTGCGGCGGCGCTTGATGCTGAAGAAATGATCTGGGCGCCGGTGCTGACGCCGATGGAAGCGATTGCCGATCCACAAGCGATCGCTGCGGGCTGCGTTGTGCAAACGCCGACCCATGATGGCGGCGTGATGAACGCGCCAGCGGCGCCGGTGCGCTTTCCGGGCGCTGACGACGGCCCCAAGGGCCCCTCACCGCGCCCTGGTCAGCATACGCGCACGGTGTTGAGCGAAGCCGGGTTCAGTGATGCGGAGATTGACGCGATGTATGCGAGCGGCGCGGCGGCTTAAGTCCGGCTCATACGCGCATAAGCGTTGAGCGCTTGCATCGGATCGCGCGCGGTTTCGTCCTCGCCGCTGCGCAGAAGCGGCAACAGCGCCATCGCAAACAAAGCCCGCGCCAAAGCCGGCGACATCGGCGTTGCTTCGCCGTCCTGCGATACGGGCGTGGACGCCTGCGCCGGTGCGCCCATGGTGGCGTCGGCATCAAGCTGCAAGCGATCGAGCAGCCCTTGCGCCGAGCGCGGTTCACCTTGGGCGTAGAACAGGCCGCGGTTAGCCGCTGCTTCGCGCGGAAAAAGCGCCGACGCATCGCGGGCGCCGCTCGCCGCCGCTTCAATCAAGCGAACGGCACCGCCTGAGCCCATGACGTGCGCCGCATAAAGCTCGCCGGCACTCGGCGCACGCCCGAGGCGCGCTTGCAGCGTCTGCGCATTTTCACGCGCCAACTCAGCCGCCATGCGCGCGGACAATTCAGGGTCGCTGCGCAGCGCCAGGATTTCGCGGCGCGTGCTCGCATCAGCGCCATTACGCAAGGCTGCGGCTTGCGAGGCTAGACCATGCGTGTCGCCGTGACGGCGCACCATGTCGAGCCAGGTGCTGTCGATAAACTGGAAGAGACCGGTGGCGCTCGATGTGCCGGCGCGCGCGTTGGGATTGAGCGCACTTTCGCGCCGCGCGGTTTGCACCAAGAGTGAAAAATCAACGCCGGTAGCGTCCGCAGCCCTGCGGATGGCGGCGCGAACGGCGTCTTGGCCGACAGGCGCGATCGGATCGCTCATGCTTCACGCGCTCGGCCAATTTGGTAAACGTCGCGTTAACGTTTTGATACGGATGCCCAATGAGCCGCTTAGGCGGCGCGGCCACCCGGACGGAAAGTCAAATCCGCCTCGAAACCATCCGGTGCGAAGCGCGGCGCCAACGCGCCGTCCAGCTCACCGCGCACCACGCTTTCGATCAGTCGGCTGCCAAAGCCGAGCTTTTCGGGCGCCGTGACCGCGGGGCCGCCCCGCTCGCGCCAACTCATCCGCGCCATGCCGTCCTCGCCGAGGCGCCATGCGACATCGATGGCCCCGCCGGGCGAAGCATACGCGCCGTACTTCGCGGCGTTGGTCGCAAGTTCGTGCACCACCAAAGTCAGCGCCACCGCAGCTCGCGCCGGCAACCGCATCGGGGCGCCGTCGAGCATGAGCGAACGCGTGCAGGCTTCGGCGCTGTAGGGCCGAAGCTCACTCTCAAGAATATCGCGCACGTCGACACTATCGCTCGCATCGCGCAGCAGGAGGTCGTGGCTTTTCGCGAGCGCGATGAGGCGCGCTTTGAACGAGGTGCTGAAGTCCTGATACGATTTCGCCGAACGCCCGGTCTGCGCCGCGATCGAGAGCACGGTTGAGAGATTGTTTTTGATGCGATGACCCATTTCGGTCATCAGCAGCCGGCGGCGCTCCTCGGCCATTTTTGCGTCATGGATATCGACCTGAACACCATCCCAAACGATGCTGCCGTCAGACAAAGTGCGTGGCGCCGATGCGACCTTGTACCAGCGTATCTCACCGTTAGGCTTGCGGATACGCGCCTCGGCCTCGAAGGGGCGTAGCGCAGCAAACGCATCGGCCTCCGCGGCGGCGAACGCTTCGCGATCCTCTTCCAATATTTGGCTGTGGAGCAAACTCGGATCTGCAATGGCGTCCGCAGGCTCAACGCCGTTCAGCTCTTTGCAGCGGCTAGACACGAACGAAAAGCGGCGCTCGCCGTTCTCATCGCGGACAATCTGATAGATCATTCCCAAAGGCAAATTATCGGCTAGCGCGCGCATACGCGCTTCGCTTTCCTCCAATTCCGCCTGCGCGCGCCGCTCGTCAGTCACATCGACGTTCACGCCGATCATGCCAGTGAACACGCCCGCAGCGTCAAAGCGGGGCTCTGCGTGCGTCGCGAGAATGCGAATCTCGCCGTCAAAGCGGCGATAGCGAGCCTCACATTTGAACGATTCATGGCGCGACATTCCGCGGCTGAACGGCTCGAAAACCAAATGCGCGTCTTCAGCGAGCAATGTGGATGACCAGGTAAAAGAATCCACCTGGTCAGGAGGCACGCCCCAAAAGGCGCGCTGCGCACGATTGAGATAGACGCATTTGCCAGCCGCATCACCGCGCCAGAGCATTGCCGGCGCGTGTTCCGCGACGGATGCGAAGCTCTCTTCAGCCGTATGTCGGCCGTCACCGCTCACGCTACTGCTCCCCGAGCCCCGTACCTTTGGCAGGGTACGGTAAGCGCCAACGGGATCAACTCAATTGCACGGCACAGGTTCCGCTGCCTGGAACTAGTAGCTCTTGGGCAGGCCCAGTACGCGCTCGGCGATGAAGTTGAGGATCATTTCGCGGCTGACCGGGGCGATGCGCGCGATCATGGCTTCGCGGAAGTAGCGCTCGACGAAGTATTCCTTGGCGTAGCCCATGCCACCATGTGCGAGCACCGAGGCTTCGCAGGCCCGGAAGCCCGCTTCCGCGCCGAGATACTTGGAAGCGTTCGCCTCGGCCCCGCACTCTTTGCCGCTGTCATATAGCGCGGCGGCTTTGAAGGTCATGAGGTTGGCCGCTTCCAGTTCAGCCCACGCCTTCGCGAGCGGGTGTTGAATGCCTTGGTTCTGACCGATCGGGCGGCCGAACACGACGCGCTCTTTGGCGTATTGCGCCGCGCGCTTCAGCGCGGCGCGGCCAAGACCGATTGCCTCGGCCGCAAACAGAACGCGTTCCGGGTTGAGGCCGCTCAGCAGAATTTTGAAACCAGCGCCCTCCTCGCCAATGAGTTCGGCGTTGGAGACTTCGAGGTCTTCGATAAAGAGCGTGTTACACTCAACCGCCTTCCGCCCCATTTTCGGAATTGGCTGCGCTTCGATCTTGGTGCGGTCAAAGTCGGCGTAGAAGAGCGATAGCCCCTCGGTTGGGCGCTTCACTTGATCCTTCGGCGTCGTGCGCGCGATGAGCAAGATCTTGTTCGCGCGTTGCGCGTTGGTGGTCCAGATTTTGCGGCCGCGAATGCGATAGCCATCGTTGGTGCGTTCGGCACGCGTCTCGAGACTTGCAGTGTCGAGACCGGAGTTCGGCTCAGTGACGGCGAAGCAGGCTTTGTCCGTGCCGTCCATGGCGGGCGGCAAGAAACGCTGCTGCTGCTCGGCCGTGCCGTATTTTACGATCGGCATGAGGCCGAAAATATTGAGGTGGATTGCGCTCGCGCCCGAGAAGCCGGCGCCGGACTGCGCCACCGTTTGCATCATCAGGGCAGCTTCCGTGAGCCCAAGCCCGGCGCCGCCCACACTCTCCGGCATCGCAACGCCAAGCCATCCGCCCGCAGCGATGTCAGCGACAAACTCCTCCGGGAACTTTCCAGTCTCGTCGGTCTTCAACCAATAATGATCGTCGTACTTTGCGCAGATCTCTTCGACCGCGTGCTTGATCGCGGATTGCTCTTCAGTGAGGTCGAGGGCGAACGTCATTGGGATCCAAATCTTGAGGGCGCGAGCGCGGCCCAATCGGGGGTCACTTCAACGCCAAATACGTAGGCGCTTATGATCTCGGCTGTAATCGGCGCCAAGAGCCAACCATTGCGGGAATGGCCCGCCGCAACAAGAACGCCCTCGCCCGTCGGGCCAATCATCGGCCAGCCGTCCGGCGACATGGGCCGCACACCGGCCCAAGCGCGGCCAGCATCGCTGACTTCGCCCGGCAACGCCCGCTGGGCGGCCGCCAGCAGTTTGGCGCTCTGCGCGGGATCGACGACGCGATCGAAACGGTCGAACTCCAAACTCGCGCCGAGCACGACATCCTCGCGCCGTTGCGCGATGTAAAAGTCGCCGCCGCGCACCGTGGCCCCGAGCGGCGCCTGCAATTCAACAGCGACCAGTTGGCCTTTGGCGGGGCGAATGTGTTTAAGCGCCGGCGCAGCGGCGATGAGTTTGTCGGTCGCCCACACGCCGGGCGCTAAGACGACCACGTCGGCTTCATAGACTTCGCCTTCATGCGTCGTCGCCGCATTCCCGGACACGGAGGCGACGTCGCGCTCATACTCGATGATAGCGCCCATCGCCCGCGCTTGCATGGCGAGGCCCGTCAGCACGCGCAAGGGATCGGCGACACCCTCGTCCTCGACGAACACAGCATTCTCGAGTTTTGCGTGCAGGCCGGTGCGCTTGCGCGCCTGCGCCGTAGATATGGGCGATGCGCTGCGGCCGAGCCGTTTGGTCTGATCGATGAAGCGCTGCGCCGCCTCAGCATTTTCGTGGAGGACAACGGCGCCGTCGAAGCGCACGCCGTCAGCCCACTCGGCGTTCGGCTGCCGCGACTTCCAGAGATCGAAAGACTGCAGAGCCAATTGATCATGCGGCGAGGATTCACGGTCAATCGGCGCCAGCATGCCCGCCGCTGCAGCAGACGCGATCGGTCCATGCACGCTCGGATGCTCGCGCTCGGCGTCCAGCACCGTGACCTGCGCGCCACCTTGGCGCAGACGCACCGCGCACGACAGGCCAATTACGCCGCCGCCCACAATGACGACGCGCTTCATGCGAACCTCGATGGCGATGGGCGGATCATGCGCGTTCGGCTAACGGAGGCCCAGCGCCGTGGCAAGCTGACAGGGCGCCGCTCGGTGAGTATCAGGCCAGATCAAAGTGCGGATCGGGATAGCTCGACCCGACGAACGTCCGGCCTACGGCAAGGCCGATTTCAAGCAGCAGTTCGAGATTGGCGCTGGCGCCATTGTTGACGAGATCGAGCGCGTAAAGCGTGTCGGCGTCCAGTTCGCGCCCGAGGACGCGCTCCATACCCGTCATCGGCGGCTGCGGGTCGCCGGCACGGCGCGGCTTGGGTTTGGTGTCGAGCGCCACGTCGAGGCGCTGATAGTCCAAGAGCGGCGCCGTTCCGAAGCTCACCTGCGCCGCGTCTTCGCCTTCGTCGCCCAGGCGCCAGGGCTTTTTGGAAGTCGAGAGCCCCTGCAACAAGACCACGCTCTGTAATTGCTGCTCGTAAGCGGCGAGCCGCATCGTGTGCGCTGCCCGCGCTGCGGTCGAAAGCGCGCGAAAGGCAGCGCCGGAAAGCGCGGGCTTTCGCAGGCCTACGCCAACAGAAGTGAGCATCATGTGCTCGGCGCCGGCCTTCCATCCGAAGCGCTGGGCCGGATCGAGAGCCAATGAAAACAGCGCAAGGCTCGGATTGGCGACCGCCGATTCAACGAAATGGCCTTTGCCAGCGCCGTGGCGCTTTTCATCGAGATCGACGTCGAGCGCGACATCGGTTGCGAGCCCGCCGCCCGCGCTCGCAACCGCAAGGTCGCTCAAGCGATAACGTTTGTCCGCGAATGGGTTCGATGCGCTGGGCTCGTACGTACGTGAAAGCGGGTGATTGGTGACAACCCACGGCGCGCCCGTATCGGCGCGCATCAAGTTAAACGCGAGCCCAGTACGCAAATCCTCCGAACCGAGCGTGCGCACCGAGAGCAGCAATTGCGCCGAGCGCTTGAAGCGCGGCACGTTGAAACGCGGGCGCACATACACGCCGTCATCCGGCCGTCGCCCGAACATGGCAGGCCCGTGACGGCGATAAAAATCAATGATGTCGTCAACGCCGAAGCCAAGCGCCAACGCCGCTGCCACAAGTGATGCGGTCGAAGCGCCGCCGATCAGGTCATAATAATCGCAAAGCCGAAACTCGGCGCTGCCGCCGGCGCGCCGGCGCAGTTCGTCTTCCAACGCCTTCAACAGGCCAAGCGAGAGCATGACTTTCGCGCCGCCGCCGTCGAGCGACAGGATGCGCTTTGCGCCTGTGTCCGGCGACAGGTGCTCGAACAGCGTTCTGGGCATTCTCCCCTCGCCGCCAGCCTAGCCGCCAGCGCCGACTAAAAGAAGCCCAGGCGCGTGGGATCACGGCCCAGATGCGCCGCCTTGAACTCCGCAGCCAGGAATAATCCACCGGCGACATAGACTGCCCCGCCGCGCGCCTTGCTGAGCGCGATCGAACGCGCGTCGGCGACACTCTCCGCCAGGATAATTTCAGCCTGCGGATTCACCCTCTGCGCGTGTTCGCCCACCAACGCTGCGGGCGCACCCTTATGATGCGCGCTAGCGCAAATGATGGCGCCGAACGCCGGCGCGAGCGCAGCCAACATGCCAGCGGCGTCCTTGTCGTGCGAAACGCCGGTGACCAACACAGCCTCGCGGTCCCCGCGCATCGCATCGAACCCTTGAAGCGCCGCGCGGACGCCCGCGGGCGTGTGGCCGACATCAATCACCACCAGCGGTTCGGCGGTCAGAACTTCGAGGCGACCAGGCCAGCGCGTGGCGGCCAAACCGGCGCTCACTTGCTCCTCGGTTAGTGGCGCTTGCGCCCGTCCGAGTCCGATAGCGAGAGCGGCATTCTGCCTTTGGAAAGCGCCAGCCAACGGCGCCGCATCATGAGCGCCCACCCAAGTTTGTTTGAGCCCACGTGCCGCGCAATGCTGGTCGATTGCAGCGCGCTGACCGGCGCAACTCTCGCTGATAAAGACGCGGGCGCCCGCTGGCGCTGCATCCAGCTTATCAAGAGCGATGGCCTCCAGCGTGGAGCCAAGCAATTCTGTATGTTCAAGATCGAGCGAGGTGAGCGCCAAGTTTTGACCGGTGATCACACGCACGGGATCAAGGCGCCCGCCTATGCCCGCCTCCCACACAGTGAATGCGCAACCACGTGCAGCGAACCAATCGGCCGCGATCAGGAATAGAAACTCAAAACCACCGAGTTGCGCGGCTTGGCCAGCGCGTTCCGCCGCCGCGCTCACGCGCCCCCAGTGATGATCGAGCGCTGTATCGTCGATGTCGTCGCCGTCGACGCGGAAGCGCTCATTGATGTCGAGCAGGTGCGGCGAGGTGAAGAGCCCTACCGATTGGCCCTTCTGCTGCAACAACGCTGCGGTCATCGCTGCAGTGGAGCCCTTGCCGTTAGAGCCGACGACAACTGATGCGGCGGCGCCGAAAGCTTCAAGCTGCACGCCGAGGACAGCGGCAATTGCGCTCACGCGCTCCAACCCCGGCCCCTGGCCGAATTTGGGATACGGCACACGCCGGCTCATCGCAGCGCCGCCTCAAAATTGGCGCGCCAAATGGCTTCGATCAAATCCCAACGCTGATGATCTTCCAGCGTGGCGATCATCGGATTTGAGTTGATCTCGATCACTGCTGGGCCGGTTTCCGCACTGTCAAAAATATCGACGCCCGCCAGCGCAAGCCCCAAGGTGTCAGCAGCGGCGAGCGCCAACGCGGCAAGATCGCTTCGCGCGCCGTTCTGAAGCGCTGTGGCGCCGCCGCCGGCTGCGCGGTTTGCCGGCCCTTCCAGCGTGATCTGCACGCCGTCCGGCACGACGACCTGCGCCGATATAGCAGCGCCATGCGCATCACGACCAATCGCTTTCAGCGGCGGCGCCCCTGATTCACGGGGCAAGGCGGCGACAAGCGCTTCAAGGCTGCGCCGCCCATCGCCAATCACTGCCGACGCTTGCTTGCGATATGAAAAGAGCGCCTCGCCCTGAAGTACGAACACTCGGTATTCTGGCGCGCGCACGAATGGCTGGATGAGAATGGCAAAGTGTTCACGCGCCACGCGCGCCATGTAATCGCCAAACGCCTCAACGCTTTCGATCACTTCGGCGTAGAGGCCGTTCGACGCGGACACGGGTTTGCAAAAGATGGGGAAACGCGCTTGCGCGGCAAAGCGCAAAGCATCAGCCGGCTCGCGGCCCGGATTGCGCATCTCGGCCCAGCGCGGCGTGACGAAGAACATCTCGCCCGGCAAAACCGCCACGCCGCGTTCGCGCAGCACGACAGCGCTAAAAGCTTTGTCGCGCGCAATCGCCGCCGCGTGCGCGTCATTCAGCGCATAGGGTGTGGCCGCGCCCCCGGCGAACACAGCGCGCCGCGCGCCATCGGTGACTTCGAAGAGATAGCCATCGGCGCCGTCGAGCGAGCGGAAAGCGTAGCCACACTTGTTTGCCGTGTGAGCGGCGTAGCGCGCATGCGCGCTCAGGTACGCCAAATCACGAATGGTACCGCCTCCAGGGCTCGAACCAGGGACCTCTGGATCCACAATCCAGCGCTCTAACCAACTGAGCTAAGGCGGCACATTCGGGGCGCGGAACCTAGCGCCGGCGCCCCGCCGAAGCAAGGCGGGGCCAAGCGCTTGTTTTCACGAGCTTAGACCGGTCCCCAACCCTGTTGGTTGATATAGTTCCGCAGCCGCTCGATGCGGTTATCCGGGTCCGGGTGGGTCGATAAGAATTCCGGCGGACGCGAGCCGCCGCCCGATTGCATCGCCCGCCAGAACGGCACCGCTTGCTTCGGATCATAGCCCGCCGCTTGCATGTAGCGGATACCGACAATGTCGGCCTCCGCCTCTTGCTCGCGCGAGAACGGCAGGCTCACGCCCACTTGCGCGCCAAGCCCGAGCGCGGCCATTGCGAGTTGGCTGTTGATCTGCGTGCCGGCGACTTGCAGCGCGGTTTGCGTCGCCGCTTCGCGGCTGTAGCGCTCGGCGGCATGGCGCGCGGTGACGTGGCCGACTTCGTGGCCAAGCACCGTCGCCATCCAGTCATCACGTTCGCAAATCTCATAAAGACCGCGATAAAAACCGACTTGCCCGCCCGGCAACACGAAAGCGTTCTTGTCGTTGCTGTCGAACAGCACGAATTCCCAGCTTTGATTGCCGCGTCCTGCCGCTTGCACGATGCGGCGGCCGACCGTTTCCAGACGACGTTGCGCCGCGGCGTTATTCCAGGTGCGCGTTTGCTGGCGCATCTGCGACCACGCTTGCAGCGAGGCCTGCTGCAGCTGCGCGTCGTCGATGATGATGAATTGCTGACGGCCGGTGACTTCGTTGGTGGCGCAGCCAGCGACCAGGACCAACGTCCCTGTCGCGAGCCCACGCAGAACGTCGCGACGCTCCATCTTCGAAACGTCGACCAGTTTGGCGCCTTCACCGGCGGTTTGCTCACACATGACGATTCTCCTCCCTGGGCGGGTTAGATCTCTGTTGAGGCTTATTTTCGGCCCCGAACCCGCCAAGGCAAGGCGCCCAAGGTCGGTATTTTCTCGATCAGGCGGCCCCGTGGACAGAGCCGGGCCGCCCCGCTATAGACCCTCGCTCCGCGCCGCCCCCTGGGCCGGCGACCGGACGCCTGGGTAGCTCAGTTGGTAGAGCAGCGGATTGAAAATCCGCGTGTCGCTGGTTCGATTCCGGCCCCAGGCACCACTTCTCAGCCCGCCAGCGTTTCTCGCAAGACCGCTTCGACGCGCTTGGCGTCGATGCCGCTGACGATGCGCACGCCGCCATCCTCGGTTCGCCGCGCCGTGGTGCGCCCGTAATTTTCGGCGCGCCCAGTATCGACGCTGACCTCAGCGTCATAGCTCTCCGTCACCAAGCCAGGGTCGAGCATCATCACCGCGACCACCTCGTCCCACATCGGCAAACGGCGGCCTTCACCGCCGCGGCCATCGAGGAAACTCTGCAGATGGCGCAGGCCTGCGGAGGCCGGTTCGCCAGATGATAGCTTGGCGTATTGGACCGCGCTGGTGGCGTCGAGCGGCACGAACGTGAACGGCAAGCCGGCGCGCAACACCGCCTCCATCGCCTCGGGATCGAACCAGATGTTAAACTCGGCCGCTGGCGTCACATTGCCGGCGACATCAAAGGCTCCGCCCATGGCGATGACGCCGGCCACCGGCAAAGCGCCGTCACGCGCCAGCGCTTGAGCCAAGACCGTCGCGGGCCCCAGCAACACGATGGTGAGTTCACCCCGACTGGCCGCCGCCTGCTCCAACAAAAACGCCGCGGCTCGATGATCGGCGTCCGCGTCATGCGCCGCGACCGGCGCCGTTCGCGTATTGAAAGCGCCGACGTAAGCGCTTCGCCGCCAGCTTGGGCGTTCATGCTCCGAATAGTGGCGCCATCGCGCCGCATGCACCGCCATCGACGGCCCTTCGATGATCGGGATATCGCTGCGCCCCGCCTCACGCAGCAACCGTTCCAACGCCACGCGGCTTTCATGCGCCGTGACGTTGCCGGCGGTTGTGATCAGCGCGCGCACATCAAAGCGCCCGGACTGGACCAGAGCCAAGATGGCGATGCTGTCATCGCTGAAATAGCCGGCGTCGGTCACGATCACGATCGGTCGCGCCGCGCCGGTTTGCGTTGATGCCGCAGATGACGTCATGATCCCCAATACTAACCACACAAGAGCGCAAAGCGCCCTCACTGCAGCCGCCACAAAGCATACTCAGCCGTGGTGCTCTCCACGTCGGAATAACCTGAAGCGTCGAAGCTGCGCGAGCCTGCTTTGTAAGATTGCATTTGACGCACCGGGCCTTGGCAGATTTCAAGCTCCCAGCGCGGCGCGGGATAATACTCACGCAACATCGCCTCGAACTCAGCCGGCGTGATGTCCAATCGGCCCGGCTTCGGCGCGCCATCGAAGCGCATGTTGAAGAGCATTTCAATGAACACAACCGCCCCGGGGAACGCCGCCAGCGAGGCCATGTGCTCCAGCCACTTCGCCAATTCCTCACGGCTCGAGGCATGCTGCATGACGCCGGTGTTCGCGATAATATCGGCGTAGCCGTGCTGGGCGGCTTTCAAGTCGCTGATATCCCCACAGATGACAACCGGATTCGGCACGCCTGCCGCCGCCAAATTGAGACGCGCACGGTCAGCCACGTGGGTTTGTTTTTCCACGCATACGACCGAGTGCCCTCGTTTCACCGCCGCCAGACTGTGGCGGCCAAAACCGCAGCCCATGTCAAAGACGCGCCGGCCGCGCGGGGCTTGATCGAGGATCAGCCGCAGTGAAGGCAGCGCCCGCGACGCCAACCACTCGACGTTGGCGGTTTGGTCGCTCGGCGCGTCGTCGCCATCGCTGAGCGCGGTGAGGAAGCGCCCTTTCGCTGCGAGTACGGCTTGTTCAGGGCTGCGCCCCAACACATGCGCCGCCAACGCCCGAACCAGATCAATCCAATCGAACAGCCAGATCTCAGCGCCCTGATTGTGCGCCTGACGCAATTGCTGAGCGACGTCGGCATCGCGGATCCGCGTTGTCGTGCAGACGACCGCAACAACATGGGCGCCGCAATCGCGCGCGACGTCGCCGATCAAAGCCGCAGCGCCGCCATTCATCGCGCCCGGATTGTTGAGCACGCCCAGCAGCGCAATGCGCTCGACACCGGGCTGCCCCGGCGGATGATCGAAACCGAGCGCGTAGAGTAAGTCACCGCGTCGCGCTGGCGGCCCTTCCAAGGTCGTCACGCGCTTCTGAAGCAATGTCTTGAGCAGGTTGAGCACGGGCGCGGCGCCGCTAACGCCGCTATCAAGCGCTAACCAGCGCCGCACCGCGCTGATCCCGGCGACAACTTTGCTGAGCCGCGGATAGATCGCACGCGCCACCAGGAAGTACGCGGCAAGCGCCAAGAGCGCGATGACCAACGCGGTCACCACCGCCCACTGGACGCCGAACGAGTTGCGTAATGACCAGATGCTGATGGCGAGCGCCAGCGGCTGTAGGCCAAAGCGCTGCATCAATGAGTTCGCCGATTTCAAGTTCGACGCGATCTTGTCGAAGCTGATGCCCTCCAGCGAGGCCGAGAGCGGGCGATCGTAAATCGTCCGGAATGCACGCCGGCGCAGTTGCCGATTGAAGTCGACACGGCAATCGGCCGGATCTCTCGGCCGGTAGGTCAGCAGCACCAACGCCGGCGCCGCCAGCACCAGCGGCGCAAACAACATCATCACGACATTGGGCTCGCTCAACCAGGCGATCGAACGCTCGGCGCCATTGAACGTCAGCGTCGGCGTCAGCAACCGCGCCAGCAGGATGTAGAGCGAGTAAACGAGGACGAAGACGAAGATCGACACCATGTCGGTGCGCCAACGCTGCGGAGCCGCGAGCCGGCCTTGCGACGCCGCCACCATGGCGCCGCCGCCAAGCAGAAGCGCGAACACGATCGCGATCGGCACAGCGACAAACTTGTCCAACAGGTCTCGCCAGAGGTCGGTGGTGATCAGGGAGAAATGCGCCGCCGGCGCTTGTCCGAGAATGTTCGTCAGCACTTGCTCGGTGGCAAAATCGTTGTCTGACCTGAGCAATGGCCTGCCCATCGGGGGGTAGAGCACGAGCTTCACCACCGAGGACGTCAGCCCGCAGGCGATGCCGCCAGCGACCGCCAACAAGAAACCGCCGCCCAAAATGTGCGCCGCTTGCCCACGCGCGGGTGTCAGCATCTTGGTTTTGAGATCGAGGCCCCGGCTCAAATACCCCCACACCAAGCCGCCGACGATATTCACAAGGCCGAAGGCGAAGTAGTTGGTGAAGAAGTTGCCGTTGATGGTCGTCGTCGCCGCAGCGACCGCAGCCGCCCACCACGGCCCCAACAGAATGGCGCAGAACGCGGTGCCGATCATATCCACGAAGATCAGCGGCACGCCGGCATATTCGGCGATCTGGCGCCCGCCGACATTGAGCAGCACGCCGGCAAGCATGATCGGCAACGCTTCGACCGTGAATTCATACTCAGTGATGACGTGTGTGCGCTTATTCACTTTGACCTCCCGCAAGCAGGATGCCGCCCGCTACGATTGCAGCGACGCCAACGAAATCGATGATCCGCATGCGCGAACGGCGGGCCTCGTCTTGCCCGCGACGTCCACGATTCAATTGCTCGATGAGAATGTAGAGGATGGGCCCTGCCGCAGCCGTGATCGGAACAACCACCGACATCGGCAAGCTCTGCAGAGCGAACAAATACGCCAGCGCGGCCACTGTCTGAATAACGCGCGCCTGCACAAACTCAGGCAAATCGCTGATGGCCGCATAACTTGAAAACAGCCGCCGCTCCGCCAGCGCGGTGAGCGCCGCAAAGCCGAACTGAAACAGCTTCAGGAAGAAATATATGGTGACGATGCTGACGCCGACGTTCAGCGAGAATTTGTAGAGAATATTGATGAACGCCGATGAGAGAGCGAAAGCGGCGACGAGCACCAGCGCGCTGTTCTCGCGCAAATAGTCGCCGAAGCTGGCGGTCGCGCCACGAAAGCTCATCATCAGCGCGCCGATGACGATGATGCAGGCGCCAATGCCGGTGGTGAGCGTGAACGGCTCGCCAAGCACGGCGAACGCCATCGCCAACGTCATGACGCTAGAAAGCCGCGTGAACGGCGCGAGCCGTGACAGTTGCTCGCGCTTAGCCGATAGCGCGTGATACCAAGCCGCGCGCGCCAAGACGCTCACCGCGGCGACGCCGGCGCACCAAAGCGTGACGTTGAGCGGCATAAGCTCGACGAGGCCAAGCAGCGGCACGACGAGCAAAAATTGAACGATGGTGGTCCAGAGTGAGAGCGCCGAGATGTCTGAATCGGCGGCTGACTTCCTATCGATAAAGTCGGCCCAGACGTTGAGGGCGACAACACCGATGAGAACCGCGGCGAACACGTTTTACGCCAGCCGGGCAAAATAAAAGGCGTGCAGCCGTCTCCGCACGCTAGCGCCCGCAGCACCAATCGCCCGCATGTGACCCTCTCCCGGGCGCGGACGTTGCGCCTTATCCACAAGCGGCGCAATGAAAATTGCAGCATCCCGTTACCATCGGGCGATCGGCTAGTGCGGGCGGCCTAAGCCGTCTTCTCGTGCAACCACAGCCTGCGGTTACTATACGTATCGGGCGCCAATCACGACATTCCCGGCCATGAGTCTCCCGCTGACAGAAGCCAGCTTTGTCGCCCAAGCCATGGCGCTCGCTGACACCGCGCTCTTCCCGCGCGCCGAGCATATTAAGTGGAGCATGACGGCCTTAGGCCGCCCCGCCGGTCACTATTGGAGCGAGGATTTGCACCAAGCGCTGCAAATCCGCTGCGACCATGCCCGTGACCGCGTTCTCATCGCACAGGTCGAAGCGCCTTAATTGGCGCTCCGCTGCGCCGCTTCGACGGCGCGGACACGCGGCAGAATCTCGCGCTGTGCGATGTCGCGAATGTCGCTGGCGTACTCAAACCGGCCCCACGGACCACGAACCGAGAACGGCACCACAACTCCGCCGCGTGGAGAGCGCGGCGCGAGGCGCATATCGAGGCGCCGGTTGGGCACGTCGATCAGCCCGATGCCGGGAATGCGCAAGTCCGGGGTGTTGAAGCTCAGGTCATCCGTGGCGAGCACGCCATTGTAGATCGCAAACGTCGCCGAGAAGCCCTGGAAACCGGTGCGTGCTTCCGGCGCGATCAGCTCGCCCCGCAAAGCGTTGCGGATCGTGGTCGAAACCCCGCCTAGGTCGACGCCGTGAAGGGTGCCGGACACGACCTCGATGTGCGAACGCCCAACCAGCGCCGCCAGCATGTCGCTCTGCGTGCGCCCTTGCGTGCGAATGTTGAGGCTGACCTCAGCGCGCCCCTCGATGTTCGAGAAGTTGAAAGCGTCGGTCATGAAGCGGCGGGCGTCGAGCCGATCGAACACCATGTCCTGAACGATGCGCGTGCTGGCAGGATCGCGCGCATCGATCTCAAAGCGCCCTCGGCCTGAGCCGCCATAGAGCGTCACGTTATGCAGGGTGGCGGCGAGGTAGCCCTGGTTGAGAACCAGATTGGCGCGTGATGACTCGATGCGCATGCGCTGCACCAAGACCACCGCCGTCGCCAGTTCGATGTCGGCGTCGAAGGCTTTGAGGCCGGAGAAGTCGATGGGCGTATTGGTTGGCGCTTCACGCACGTCGATCGCGCGTGCGGCGGGCGCTTGCTGCACGGCGGCGATTTCGGCCGCGGCGACACGCTGGGCCGTCTCGGGCGCTGCGGCTGCTTCCGCCAATTGCGCCGAAGCGGGCTGCGGCGGCGCTTCGCCGGACAGATACGGATTAAGATCGAAGTCGAACAACTCCAATCGCCCGCTCACATAAGGCCGGCCCTCGCGTTCCGAGAGCACGAAGTCGCCACGACCTCGGACGCTATCGAGTCCGAAGCCGGCATTGCTGAAACTGTAAGCGCCATCGTTGATTTCGAGGCGTCCAGACACCGCGAACGCCTCGAAACCGACGCCGCCTTGGATAGGCGTGCCCGTCCATGCCGCGAGGCGACGCAAGCTTGGGCCATCGGCGCGCACCATGCCGGCGATCTCGCCGGAGCCTGATATTGTCTGTCCCTGGAATTCTGCGTTGAGCAATTCGCTCTCGATGCTGAGCGTCACCGGCGTGAGTTCGCCGCGCATGGCCGCGCCCGGTCGTCCGATTTCGATCTCAAGCTCAACTGCCTGGTCGGCGTAACGCACCGAGCCGGCGATCCGCACCGGTTCCGTCATGCCCTCAAACGCGGTTGTGACATCAACATCGCCAACCACCCAGCCGGAGCCGCTGCGCGCATCGAAGTAGCTGACTTCGCCATTGCTGACCCGCACTTCGCGCAATGTCGTGCGCGAAGTCTGCGATGGCGACGTCGATGACGGCGGCGGCGTTGGCCCGCCCGTGCGCGCCGGAGTCAGCGCCCAATTGGTCTTGCCTTCGGCATCGACCTCGAGCGCGATCTGCGGCCGCTGCAACACCAGACGGCGCACCACCACCTGACGGTCGAACAGAGGGCGAATCTCAACGCCGATGTCGATCTCATCCGCCGCAATGAAAGACGGCGCGCGGCCGCCTTCGACATTCGACAGCGTCACGTCATGGGCGCGCAAGCCCAGAACCGGCCAATACGAAACCCCGACATCGCCAGCGATGGTGACGTCACGGCCCGTGCCCGCCTCGACCGCCCGCTCCACCTCGGCGCGCACGTCTAACCGCAGCACCAGCCAAGTCAGGACACCCGCCCCGATAAAGGCCGCCGCAACGAGACCGCCGCCGATCAGCAGCACCCAGCGCATCCAGGATTTCATGAAGGGTCTCCCCACGACGTTCACCGCACCCTAGCCGCTGGCGCATCGGCCCGGAATAGCTATCTAGGAGCCCATGACCCAACCCGTCCCCGTTACCGTGCTGACCGGCTTCCTAGGCGCCGGAAAAACCACACTCCTCAATCGGATACTGACCGAGCAACACGGCAAAAAGTACGCCGTTATCGTCAATGAATTTGGCGAGATCGGGATCGACAATGACCTTATCGTCGATGCCGACGAAGAAGTGTTCGAGATGAACAATGGGTGCGTCTGCTGCACGGTGCGCGGCGACCTGATCCGCATCATCGAAGGCCTGATGAAACGTAAGGGCGGTTTCGACGCGATCTTGGTGGAGACGACCGGCCTCGCCAAGCCGGCGCCAGTGGCTCAGACCTTCTTCGTCGACGCCGACGTGCGCGCCAAAACCAAGCTTGACGCGATCGTCACAGTTGTCGACGCCAAGCACGTGCTTCAGCAATTGGAGACCTCGGAAGAAGCGGCCGAGCAGATCGCCTTTGCCGATGTTATCCTGCTAAACAAAACCGACCTCGTCTCGAAGGACGACCTCGTCTCGATCGAACGCAAGATACGCGAAGTCAACGCAACGGCTCGGCTCCATAAAATGACGCGCGGCGACATCCCGCTCGATGCGATCATGGGCCTGCATGCGTTCGATCTTGATCGCGTCACCGAGATCGATCCGCATTTCTTGCCAGACCACGATTGCGACGACGCCTGCGCTCACCATGATCATCACGATCACGATCACGATCACGATCATGACCATCATCACCACGCGCACGACCATGTCGGCGCCGCCGGTATTTCCAGCGTGGCGCTTTCGACCGAGAAGCTGATCAATCCGGAAAAGCTGCTGCCCTGGCTCAATGAGCTCACGCAGGCGCGCGGGCCAGACATTCTGCGCCTCAAGGGCATCTTCGCTTTTCCGGACGAGCCCAAGCGCTTCGTTGTGCAAGGCGTGCACATGATTGTGGAAGGGGATACCCAACGCGACTGGCGCGATGACGAAAAGCGCGTCTCCCGCATCGTCTTTATTGGGCGCAACCTTGATCGCGTCGAGTTGGAAACGGCTTTCGCGGCGTGCGCGGCGTGAGCGCGCAAGTCTATAAAAGCGGCAGGCGCTTAGCGTTCGGCGAACCGGCGACCTCGGTGCACTGGATCGGCGGCGAGGCGCTGTTCGCGCTAGCCGACGGCAGCGTGCGCGCCGCCGCGCGCGAAGGTGATGTGCGCACGATTAAGCCCCATGACGGCGTGATCTTGAGCGCCGCCGTGCACCCCGACGGCAAACGTCTCGTCACCGGCGGCGATGACGGCCGCATCAATGTGGTGGCGCCCGATGGCGCGGTCACGAGCCTCGCCGAAGTCCGCAAATGGGTTGATCATCTTGCCGCCAGTGCGGTGACGGGTGTGATCGTCGCCGGTGTCGGCAAAGACGCCATCGTCTTCAAGGGCGAGGCTGAATCGCATCGCTTCACTTACCCCTCGACGCTCGGCGGCATTGCGCTCGACGCCAAAGGCCGCCGCCTCGCCGCCACACACTATAATGGCGCCACGCTGCGCTACGTGCTGACCGCCGACGACAAGGGCACGCCGCTCAAATGGGCGGGCTCGCACCTGGCCTGCACGATTTCGCCCGATGGCGACTACATCGTTACGGGCATGCAGGAGAATGCGCTGCACGGCTGGCGCATGCCCGAGAAAACCGATCTCAGGATGGACGGCTATCCCGCCAAGACACGCAGCTTCTCGTGGGACAAACGCGGGCGCTGGTTGGCGACATCCGGGGCCAACGCCGCCATCGTTTGGCCATTCGTCGGCAAGCTGGGACCGCAAGGCAAACCGCCGCTGCAACCCGGCGAGCGCGAAGCCTTAGTCACCGCCGTAGCGTTCCATCCGAATGAGGAAATCCTCGCCATCGGCTATGCAGACGGGGCCGCGCTCGTGGTCCGCTTCGCCGACAATATGGGCATGGAATTGGACGAACCGGGCGAAGGCGCGGTCAGTGCGCTCGCGTGGAGCGCCGACGGCAAGCACATCGCCCTCGCGGATGAGGCAGGCCGCGGCGCGATTGTCGACGTTTGATCACCGCGTTTCCCAGGCCAACCAAACTGCAATGCTGGCGATTCCCAGCGCCAGTACGCGGCGCACGCTCCCCGCGTGCGAGGTCTTTGCGATAATGGCGCCGGCACGAGCAGCGCCCACAACAATCAGACTATGCACGATGAAGCTGATCACTAAGTGCGCGGCCCCCAAGAGAAGCGCTTGCGCCCAGAACGGCGAACGTCCCTCCGCGACGAAACCCGGCAGTAGAGCAACGTAAAACACCATCGCTTTCGGGTTCACGAGGTTGGCCAGAAGCCCGCGCCAGAACGGTGCGCTATCGAAGCTCTGTGCATGACGCGGCGACGTCTCTCTGGCGCCGCGCCAGGCCTCCCATGCGAGATAGAGCAGATAGAAAACGCCGGCCCACCTCAGCACACCATAGACAAGCGGCGCCGACGCAATGATCTCAGCCACGCCGAGTACGGCCAGCATCATGTAAAATGCCAGCCCGACGCTCACGCCCAACACCGCCTTGAAGCCCGCCACGCGGCCTTCCGCGGCGGACAGCGCGGCCAAGTAACCCATGTTCGGCCCTGGCGTGAGTTCGATCAAACTTACAGCGAGCAAGAATGGAACGATCACGCTCGGATCAATGGGCAGGCTGCTCACATCAGCTCCGCAGCGTCTGCGCCGTCAGCACTTGATCCATCAGTTTTACGACGCTGGCGATTTCATCAACAATGCGCCGCGCTCGCGACGGATCGACGAGCGGCTTAAACATGTCGCCAGGCTCGAAGAGGTTGCCGCCTTCGACCGCAACGAGCAGATCGCCGCCTTCAAATGCGCAGCGAATGCGTTTGCCGTGCAGGCCAGTCTCAAGTGCGATTAGGCGCTCCATCATCACCGGATGCAGAAGGTAGCGCGCCTCGACTTGATCCGTGCCCCACACTTCGAACGCTTTTTCAAACTCGCTCGCCACCAAGCGAACACGCTCGAGCTTTTTGCCATCAAGCTGGCCGCCGCCGAACACGTTGAACACGCCAGCGTCGCGACGCACGATGGTGACGCCCAAGAACTCGCGCGGGAAATGCATGCGGATCAATTGCCCGCGAAACACTGTCGTGTAGCGGGTACGCCCTTTACTGTCGGTGCTGCGCTGCTCGAGATGTCCCTCGTACAGCTCGTAGCGGGCGCCTTTGTGGGCGCCGGCAAACAGATCTTCGAAGGCGGATCGATCATAACTTGGCAGCAGCTTTAGCGCTTTCAGCCGCGGCAAAGCGGGCGGCGAGAAGCCTGAGATCGCGTAGGTTGCGCCCATCGCCTCGGCAATGGCGGCGCAATATTCCTGTTTCAATTTCTTAGTCAGCTTGGCCAGCGGCTGATAGGCAATGATCAGCCCAATGAAGATGGCGATGAACCCGAACACAAACCCGGGACCAGCCTCCTGGGTCATCATCGCTGCTGCGACGCCGAGCCCCAAAGCGAGCGCCACTGAGATAGCGGCGCCCGTCTGGAAGCGCTTCACCGCCTCTACGCGGTGCTCTTCATTGGCGTGGAACCAGGGCTCGATCCGCTCTCTATAGAGCCGCGCGAAAAGCGCATCGTCCAGGCGCGCCAGATCGATCGGCTGCGTAGCGTCGTTCAAAGGCGGACCTCCCGCTTCTCTCTTGTGCAGACTCTACACCGATTGCAACGGCTCGCGACGCACGCATACTGCGTTCATGAAGATCAACCGCCGCGCCCTCGTGGCGTCCGGAATGGCGCTCGCCGTCGCACCGCACGCGCGGGCCCAAACCAGCCCCGTCGCGCGTACTCTTTTCGGCCGCGTGCGCGGCGCCGCGGAGGGCGCGGTGCTGAGCTTCAAGGGCGTTCGCTACGGCGCGCCGACGCAGCGTTTCTTGGCGCCGCGTGAACCGGCGCCGTGGCGCGGGGTGCGCGATGCATTGGCCTATGGGCCGGCTTGCCCGCAACGCGGGCTCGATCATGAGCCGCAAAGCGAAGACTGCCTCTTCCTCAATATCTGGACGCCGTCACTGCAGGGGCAGCGGCCTGTGCTCGTCTACATTCATGGCGGCGCTTACAATACTGGCTCTGGTTCAAGCCCCGTCACGAATGGCGCCCGGCTTGCCGCGCATGGCGATGCCGTGGTCGTCACCTTGAACCACCGGCTCAATGCATTTGGCTATGCGTATCTCGCAGCGCACGGCTTTCCCGATAGCGGCAATGTCGGCCAACTCGATCTCATCCTGGCGCTAGAATGGCTGCGCGAGAACATCGGGTATTTCGGCGGCGCGCCGGGGCTCATCACCGTTTTCGGCCAATCCGGCGGCGGCGCGAAAATCGCGACTTTGATGGCGATGCCGGCGGCAGCGGGGCTCTTCCACCGCGCGCTCACCATGAGCGGCCAGCAAGTGACGGCCTCAGGGCCTCTCAATGCAACACGGCGCACGAATGCGTATCTCGAAGCGTGCGGACTCTCAGCGGAGAATGCGCGCGACATCGCCACATTGCCCGCGTCACGCCTCGTTGAGGCGCTTCAGCCGACGGATCCCGTTCTAGGCTTCGGCTCGATCTATTTTGGCCCCGTGCTCGATCAACGCTACCTGCAACGGCACCCGTTCTATCCAGACGCCGCGCCGCAATCGCTGGCCATTCCGATGGTGATCGGCAACACCCACGACGAAACACGGGGCTTCGCCGGCGCCGATCGATCGCTCTTCCGACTTACCTGGGATGAACTCCCGCAGCGCCTCGCGTCAGCCATGCGCGTCGATATTCTGCCAAGCACAGTCGTCGCGGAATATCGACGCCTCTACCCTCACTATTCCCCGAGCGACGTTTACTTTGCCGCCTCTACCGCGGCGCGCTCATGGCGCGGCGCACTGATCGAGCTCGAGGCCCGTGCCGAAGCCGGCGCGCCTGCCTACGCCTATCAGCTCGATTGGCGTGCGCCAGCGGAAGGCGGCATCTTCGGCGCGCCGCACACGCTCGATATTCCGCTGGTCTTCGGCAACCTTGAAGCATCGGAGTGGATCGGCGCGCGTACGCCAGAGGCGGAGGCGATGTCCACGCAGATGATGGACATGCTCATCCGCTTTGCGCGCACCGGCGATCCGGGGTGGCGCGCCTATTCAGCGCCAGAGCGCGCCACAATGATCTTCGACAACAGCTCACGTCTTGTGCTCAATCCACGCCGCGAAGAGCGCGAGCTGTTCGACCGAGTGCCTTACATCCAACCTGGCACTTAACTGGCCAATTCGCGCATGCCGTTTTCGACGCTGATAACGGGTGCATAGCCTAGCTCACGTCGCGCCTTGGCGTCGCTCAGGACGCTGTCACGCGACATGATCATCGCGCCGAACCGCGTCAGCGGCGGCTCGCCCTTCAAACCGAACACGCGCCAGGCGCCCTCACACACCGCGCCCAACGCATCGGCAAGCCAGCCCGGCACAGACGTATCCGGCAATGTCACCCCGCGCGCGGCGGCAATGCCGGCGATCATCTCACGCATGGGCCGCACGCCGTCGTCCAAGATGAAATAAGCTTCGCCGCCCTGGCCCTTGGTCAGCGCCAAATCAATCGCATGAATGAGGTTGGCGATGTGCGTGGTTGAGGTCAGCGCACGGCCGTTGTTCACCCAAGCAAATTTATCGGCGCGCGCCATTGCCTCAATCGTCGGCGCCAAGGTGGTGTCGCCCGGTCCCCAAATGAAGCGCGGGCGCAAGATGATGGTCTCGAACGATGGCGTGTTGGCTTGGCGCACCAGAATTTCAGCCTGCGCCTTCGTCGAAGCGTACGGATAGGGCGAGTTCGGAGCCAGCGGGTAAGTCTCGTCAACGCCGCCGCGCAGATGCTGGCCGCGCCAAAGCACGCTCTCCGTGCTGATATGGATGAAGCGCTTAGCGCCCGCTTCGCGCGCCGCCGCCAAGACCCGCGCCGTGCCGTCAACGTTGAACCGCTTCCACGCGTCCGCCGGGCCCCATTGCTCTACGAACGCGGCGCAATGGATGATAGCCTCTGCACCGGCAATATGGGCCGCGCTGACGTTCTCCAGATCGCATCGCACCGGCGTTGCGCCGAGCGCCCGGATCGCCCCATCGGATTTGTCCGAACGCGACATCGCGTGAACTTCATCACCTCGCCTCACAAAGTGCGAAGCAGCGGCGCCGCCGACAAAGCCAGAAGCGCCGGTGATGAAGATGCGCATCAGGCCCCGGCTTTGATTTGCGCAAGCGCGTGCGAAAGCTTGGCGACAGAGGCGGCGGCGTCTTCACGCCGCTCGCGCAATTCCTCGACAACCTCTTCCGGCGCCTTCTCAATGAACGACGCATTGCCAAGCTTTGCGTCCATCTTGCCGATCTCGGAGTCGAGCTTGCCGATTTCCTTGGCCAGCCGCGCAGATTCCGCCGGCAGATCGACGACACCCGCCAGCGGCAGCGCCACCGTCGCGCCCGCGAGCACGAACGTCACCGAACCGACCGGTGCGACGTCAGCGCTGGTCGAGTATTCGAGGCGCGCCAGGCGATCGATGAGATCCTGGTAGCGTTCGAGGCGCTGTTCGGTCTCTGCGCCGGCGCCGATCAGCAGCAGCGGGATTTTCGCGCCCGCCGGCACGTTGAGTTCGGAGCGTGTCGAGCGCGTCTCTTCGATGAGATCGACCATCCATTGAATTTCGGCTTCCGCCTGCGTGTCGATCAGATCCGCGCCGAGCGACGGCCAGCTTTCAACGATGAGCATGCGCTCGCGCCGCTGGCCGAACTCGCCCATCCGCGTCCAGATTTCCTCGGTGATGAACGGCATGAACGGGTGCAGCATGATCAGGATCTGATCCAGCACCCACGCCGCCGTACGCCGTGTTTCGGTTTTGGCGGCTTCATCGTCGCCGTTCAGCAGCGGCTTGATGAATTCAAGATACCAATCGCAATAGACGTTCCAGACAAACTTATAGAGCGCGCCCGCGGCCTCGTTGAAGCGCCGCGCTTCCAACTCCTGGGTCACCGCCGCCGCCGCTTTCGCGGTTTCGCCAATGATCCATTTGTTGACCGTTTGCTCCGGCGAGCGTGGATCAAATTCATCCCACACAGCGCACTCGTTCATCTGCGCGAAGCGGGCGGCGTTCCAAAGCTTGGTGCCGAAGTTGCGATAGCCTTCGATGCGTTGTTCGCTGAGCTTGATGTCGCGGCCCTGCGCCGCCATCGCCGCCAGCGTGAAGCGCAACGCGTCGGCGCCGTATTTATCGATGAGGTCCAACGGGTCCATGGTGTTGCCCTTGGACTTGGACATCTTCTGGCCCTTCGCGTCGCGGACCAGAGCGTGAATATAAACTTCGTCGAACGGCTGCTCCTTCATGAAGTGCATGCCGAACATCATCATCCGCGCGACCCAGAAGAAGATGATGTCGTGCGCCGTCACCAGCGTTGACGTCGGATAGAATTTCTTCAGCTCCGCCGTCTTGTCCGGCCAGCCCAAAGTCGAGAACGGCCACAGCGCCGATGAGAACCAAGTGTCGAGCACGTCCTCGTCTTGGCGCAGCACGACCTCTTTGCCGTAGTGCTTCTTGGCCGCGCTCTTTGCAGCGCTCTCGCTCTCTTCAACGAAAACGTGGTTGTCCGGCCCGTACCAGACCGGAATGCGGTGGCCCCACCAGAGCTGGCGCGAGACGCACCACGGCTCGATGTTGCGCATCCACTGGTAATAGGTCTTCGTCCATGCTTCCGGCACGAACTTGGTCTTGCCGGTTTCGACAGCCGCAATCGCAGCCTTCGCCAACTCGCCCGCGTTCACATACCATTGGTCCGTCAGCATCGGCTCGATGACCACGTTCGAGCGATCGCCGAAGGGCTGCATGATCTTCTTGTTCTCGACCCGATCGAGCAGGCCGATGGCTTCGATGTCCGCCACCACCTGCTTGCGCGCTTCAAAGCGATCGAGCCCGCGATACTTCGCCGGCACATGCTCGGCGTCGGCCATGCGGCCCTTGGTGTCCATCAGCTCATAGAGCGGCAGGTCGTGTGCGCGGGCGACTTTGTAATCGTTGAAGTCGTGCGCGCCGGTGATCTTCACCGCGCCCGAACCGAACTCAGGATCAGGATACTCATCGGCGATGATCGGAATGTAGCGATCGGCCAGCGGCAGCAGCACGCGCTTGCCAACAATGCCGGCATAACGGGTATCGCTCGGATGCACGGCGACGGCGCCGTCGCCCAGCATCGTTTCAGGGCGCGTCGTGGCGATAGCGATGTAGTCGCGCGTTTCCCATTCGGTCGGCTTGCCTTCGTCGTCGAAGGCGATCGGGAATTGATAGGTCTCGCCGTTCTCGAGCGGATATTTGAAATGCCAGAAGTGACCGTTCACTTCGCGGTTCTCGACCTCAAGGTCAGAGATCGCCGTCTCGAAGTGCGGGTCCCAATTCACCAGACGCTTGTCTTTGTAGATCAGGCCTTCCTTGTGCAGTTGCACGAAGACTTTCAGCACCGCCGCCGACAGACCTTCATCCATCGTGAACCGCTCGCGCGACCAATCGCACGAGGCGCCGAGGCGGCGCAGCTGGTTCATGATGATGCCGCCGGACTCTTCTTTCCAAGTCCAGACACGCTTCACAAACTCTTCGCGCCCGAGCGAGCGGCGGTCTTCATTGCCGCCGGCTTGCGCCAACTGACGTTCGACGACCATTTGCGTCGCGATGCCGGCATGGTCCGTGCCCGGCTGCCAAAGCACGCTCTTGCCGCGCAGACGCTCAAAGCGGATCAGCACGTCCTGCAGCGTGTTGTTGAGCGCGTGGCCGATATGCAGCGAGCCGGTGACGTTCGGCGGCGGGATGACGATGCAGAACGGATCCGCTTTGGGGTCGGATTTCGGCTTAAACGCCCCGGACTGCTCCCAAGCCTGGCTTAAGCGCGGCTCGACTTCTTTCGGATTGAACGTGGTCTCGATCATCCGAGAGCCTATAGCAGGCTCGTGGCGCGGCAGGGAGTGCGCTTTTCGCACCTGCGAACCGCGAAAATGAAAACGCCCCGGCTTTCGCCAGGGCGCCTTCGTAACTCAATCCAGCCGAACCTAGCGGGCCAGGCGAGAGATGCGTTCGAGTTCGGCCTCGACCCGGGCTTCGACGATGGCCGGCAGGTTGCGGTCCAGCCATTCCTTCAGCATCGGCTTCAGCAACTCGCGGACAACGCCTTCGACCGTCTGGTTCTCGGAGTCGGAGATGCGCAGCGAACCAGCGAGGCGCGCCAAGGAGCCGGCGGCCGCATTAGCCGACGGCGACGACACGATGGTCTCAGTCACGACCGCCGTTTCCGTTACGACCGTCGTGCGAACTGGCGGCGGCGCTGGCTCAGGCGTGCGCACCGTTTCTTGCGCGACGACTTGCTCAACCGCTTCGAAGACGATGTCGTCATCAGCAGGCGGCGGCGCGCTCACAGCGACAGGCGCGGGTGCAGGAGTCGGCGCGTCCGTCTGCGTCAGATCAAGCACAGGCTCCGGCGTCTGCTCCTCTTCGGAAATGATCCGACGGATCGACGCCAAAATTTCTTCCATGGAAGGTTCGGCTTGCGGATCTTGCAGCGCCATCTTGAGCCTCACGAGTTCCAAGCGAGTCGCTTGCGACTCGAACGTTATTGACTGCGGCGATTCCCGTCCACTTGCGCAAAACAGCGCGCGCACGCGACTCACCAATGCAAGCGCATGCTTTGCTTGATCAGATAAAGGGAGCGTTAACGCGTATTCACGCGCGGGTTTCGTTCCGCATTTGCAATGCGATCAAAACGAAAAGCCGCGCGGACGTTCAAGACCAGGCGTGAGCGCCGGGAACGCATCGAACGCCGTGCGATGTGAAATCGCATCGCCCGAACGCGTATAGATTCGCGCAGCGCCCGCGGCGCCTTCGCGCACGATGACGCCAAGCCGGCCGCCCGGCGCCAATTGCTGCAGCCAGCTTTCCGGAACGATCTCAGCTGCGCCGTTCAACACGATCACGTCGTACGGCGCTTCATCCTTCCAACCGTCGACGAGCGCGGTCGACACCGCCTTCACGTTGCCGAGGCCGCACGATTCGAGCGCGGCGCCCGCTGCGAACGAAAGGTCGCCATCGGGATCAAGTGTGATCACTTCCTTGCAGCAACCCGCCAACACGGCTGCGCCATAGCCGGTCGCGCCGGCAATCTCGAGCGCGCGTTCGTTGGCTTGCGGGGCCAGCGCCTGGAGCAGCTTGGCCAGATCGCGCGGGCGGAGCAGCGTGCGCCCCGGCGCGACTTCTACTTCCAGATCGGCGTAGGCGACCGCCCGCTTCTGCGCCGGCGCGAAGCGCTCGCGCGGCAGGCGCCGCATGGCCTGGACGATACGGGCGTCGGTCACGTCAGCCGTGCGGACCTGACTTTCCACCATGATGTCGCGGGCGCGCGCCAAATCCATACGTAGCAATCTCCGAGATCGGCTCCGGTTAAGCCGCCCCGGGCACGTCCGCAAGCCGCGCTTTGCCGCGCGTACCGCTTGACCGTCCGCATCTGACACGCCTAGGAGTGCCGCCCCAGCGCGGACCCTGATCCGCCTTGGTGAGGCCTCGTGGCGGAGTGGTGACGCAGCGGACTGCAAATCCGTGCACCCCGGTTCGATTCCGGGCGAGGCCTCCACACCTTTCGGCAGCTTTCGAGCGCCCAATCCCCGCCGATTTCAACGCTTTGGCAAATGAGATGAAGCAAGTCTTGCGCGTTAACCGGGTGTTTACCGATTAGTGCGATCTTCACCTTGTCTTCCCTTGGAGACACCCCACCATACCCAACGCCTTCGAGGGCCCCGCAAGGGGCCCTCGTTTTCCTTTAGGGTGCGGCTGGTCGCCTCAGAATAGATCATCTCCAGGGCTTTTCCCCTGGCGCCGAACTTGATAGAGACCCGCACGCTTCAGCCTTCGGGCGACGCAAGTGTTCCTCGGTAGCTCAGTGGTAGAGCAATCGACTGTTAATCGATTGGTCGTAGGTTCGAATCCTACCCGGGGAGCCATTCTCTTTCTCGTAAGTGATTGAGGAAAAAGCGTAATTGGTCGGCGCCTTTGGGCCCGCACGACGCTCTTATACCACCTCTCCTACCAGGCCCACGCATCTACAGGCGAAATTGGTAGGTTTGAGCTAGACCTCTTCCTCGCCCAGCGCGCGATTTTGGAACACGCATCGTCGACCTCAGCGCGAGTAGTCGCGGTCGCCCCAAAGATCGGTCGGACACGACATCCCCCAAATCCCGCGGCGGTTGTTGCGGGCGCTCGCTTCCTCGGCTGCGTAATCGCCGCCGCTGTAACGCGGCCAGTCGCGCGCCCAGCCGTGCGAGACCATGTATTCGCCGAGATCGCCGCCGCCGACGCTGCAGCGACCGATGCCGCGGCCATAGCGATCCTGACCGCTCAGCGAGCAGCTGACTGTCCGCCGGCCGATGCGATCCGAAAGCGCGAGCGATGCGCGCTGGTAGACATTGACGCCGCCACAAACGCTCCCACGCTCTGGGCTGTCGAAGCCCGAAAGCCGGATGCGCTGGCCGTGTATCTCGATGGTGTCGCCGTCGACAACCGACGCGACGCCGGCAATCGTAGCGCTCTGCGCTGCGGCGTTCGAATAGACCAGCCAAGCGATCAGTACAGAGAAAACGATGCCGCCGATCGTGCTTAGAACGGTCGCCCAGATGCCGCTGCCGCCGCCGTACTCAGGCGCGTTCTCCCAACCGGCCATCAGCCCCTCCGCTTGAAGCCACTGACCGGAGTCTAGCCCGACCGATTTGCTTTATCCAATCCGGCCATTCAGCCGGGTGGAACGATCGGCAGAAAATCGCCGAAATCAGACATTGCCGCCCTTGCACTTGCGGGGGAAATCTGGCGCGGGCAAAGTCGCTGCCGCTCACGGGGAGATGCATGCGATCTGCTGTTTTGGCGTTGGCCGTTATTGCTGCAATTGGGCTCGCCCCGTCGAGGGCCGCAGCTCTGTGCTTCAGTGAAGGTCCTCAGTTCGCCGATATCGTTTCCAGGCCTGATGGACTTGCCTTTGTAGTGGGATCAAGTCATGCGCCGGCGCTCGAACCAGGCGAGTTGCTTTATCGGAGCTGGGACCTCGAAAACGACCCGCCCACGCCGCCGCCTGGCTTGGCGCCGATCACGCGTATAGAACTAGTCCGGGCAGTGGGATGGCGATCAGATCGCGACCTTATGCGTACCGTCGAAGCGGAAAACGCGTCATACTGGCCGAGGCTGCAGGTTTACAGAGAGCGTCTCGAATCCGGCGCTGCCGCGGAAGAGCTGACTGCGCTCGACCCTGGACGCCAGCCCACCGCGCCGCAATCCTTCGCCATCTATCGAATGCGGGTGGAGCAAACATTGCGCGGTGAGGCGCGTACGCGCTTTGAGCTCACGACACAGACAATCGACGCGCTTGATCGCCGTTTGTACATCATTGCACCGCGCGGTCGCACCCGAGAAGACCGGCAGGAGCTGCGCGAGCGTGGCGTAGTTATTGAAGTGAGCCGGTCGGATGAGTGTCAATACGGATATGGCTTTGCCCCCAACCGGCGCTTTCTGTTCTATTGGGCGGGTGATTTGCTAGTCGCGGCGGCGCTTGTTTCGCCAGAAGCCCTCCGCGCCCTTAGCGCGCCGAGCGGAGCGCCCTCGAACGGTCGAGGTTGACGACGCCGATGGTCGAGCTTTGAGACAAAAGGGCCGGCTTCTTAGCGGAGCGTCGGGCCAAGCGAGGTGAGGTCAGAATGCGAGGGATTGTATGCGCCGCACTTGTGGGAATGCTCGGTTTCGCGTCGCCAACTGGAGCTGAGCAATTAGAATTGCGCTGTTCGCAGGACGCCGGAGAGATGTATGTCCGCGACGGAGATAATGTCATCAACGTGGATTCGGGGGATGGCCCTGGAATAACGCTCAGCCTCGACCTAGAGAGCAAGACTTTCCCGTGGATGGAAACGCCGGGCGTATTCATGATCGACGACCGTTCTATCGTGGCCATGCATGCCAGCGAGGAACACCACGGCGTTTGGGACATCGATCGCGCGAGCGGGCGAGTGGTGGCGGTGACGCACTCAGATCGCGGCGGCGCCTGGATCGTCAATCGTATCGAGGGCCGATGCACCGGGCCTGATGGGGTGACGCCGTTCTGAGCGCGCAGTGGCGCCACGCATGCCTGGTGTGAAGTATGCTTGCCTGACCTCGGCTGGATAGAATGCGACCCTGCTAACGGCCTTATAGAATCCAATGACCAATCCGCGTCGCTTCCGCGTACGGCGCAAGAAGCTTCACCGATAGAAAGCGTCGTACTCGACCATCTGGGCGGCGCACTTATGAATGCCACGGTGCACGTTCGGTCTGAACAAGCTCACCCGAACTGGCGCCCGCTAAGTCCGCTGCGGCTGACCTATCGTTGGTAGCTTCCAAAAATACCCACCACAGAAATGCGATCGCCGATAACCAATGTCCGTTCTGTGTAGTGAAGCGGAAATTCCGAGAGGAACGTCCGGCGACTGGCCGGAATGGGCCAATCCTAGCCGGTCGCGTAAATTTTGGGAGCGGCAAGGTTGGAGCGCAATCCTGCCGCTTGATCCTCACAGGCCGCCAACCAACCTTAGCCATGGCATGGGGTCGCTTCATAAGGAAGCGGCGGAAATGGTCAGTCTCAAACACGCCCAAGAACAGGGCAGCCTGCGCATTGCCTTCTATTGTGTCCGGCCGATGGGCGGCCGCGTGTGCAATCACGTTGGCCGCGTCAGTATCGCGGAGGCGCTTAAGCGCTGGGGCGGCGATCGGCACTTAGACGCTATCCCCGCGCGGTGCAGTCGTTGCGGATCTGCTGACTTTGTGAGCGCCCGGGGCGAGCCGCCGGGGCGTGCGGGCAAGCGCGGGCGGCGCTAAGACAGTCACCCAGGAAAGAAAGCCCCGCCGTCGCCCGGCGGGGCCAAGTTGATACGAGAGACGAAGGGACTAGGCCGCGACCACGCGCGCCACGTCAGCGACAATCGTTGCGAATGTCTCGCCATCTTGCGGCGGATCGCTGTCAGCCAAGCGCAGATAGAGCTTGACCATCAGCACGTCAGCCGAGCGCGCGGGATAATCATGCACCCAATCGAGCGCGAGCTGCGAAGCCACACCAGCGGCGTTCTGCGCCTCGTCTAGTTCGCGCACGAGATAAGCGGCGTGCGCATCGTCGACGCCGCGCCGCCATTCGTCATATTGCGCGCTTAGCTCCGCCTCCAGCGCGAGCGAGTAAGGCACGCCGCGCCGCTTAGCTTCCGCGTGCGCGAGGTTCCAAAGCCCCCAGTGGCCCTCTTCCGGCGCCCACCGCTGCTCAATCGTTTCCGGCTCGCCATGTCGCGGGCGATACGTCCCGCGCGAAATGAGCGCGGGCGGGAATTGCGGCTCAGCCGCGTTCGCGGCGTCCTCTGCGTCACAATACAGACGATAGGCCAATTCCGAGCGTGCGCGCGCCTCCAGCGCTACAGAACACAGGCGCGCAAACTCAGCGTCAGGAAGGCTGGAGCCCTGTTGCAGCACGTCCAGCACGTCAAGCGCGCTGGGGTCGATTGACGGAACGCGCGCAGAAGCGGCGGCGCTAAGGCCAGCGAGAGGCGCAGCGACCATTGCGCCCAGCAGAGCGCGGCGAGGCGTGGAGATCATTGGCGGACGTCCTCTTGGTTGACGGTTTGGAGAAACACGAAGCGGCGCACGTCCGCGAGAAAGAGCGGCCACGTCTCGCGATCGAAAGCGCTCCACTCGTCGGCGCCGGCTAGCATGTCGCACTTGAGCATGAAGGCCGCGAGCGTTGGCGCTGGCGCGCTCAGCGCCGTCTGTATCAAGTCCTCGTCCAGATCGGACGCCGCAGCCTGCGCCGCGTCCGCTTCCGGTACGCCGACGCGCGCCGCTATCGCTTCATTTTGCGCGAGACGGTCAAGCATCGCCTCCCGCGTCGGCGCATCACCCGGCGCTCCGCCGCTTTGCGCCTGCGCTTCGCGCTCACGCTCCGAGAACAGATCAAGCGCAGCGAGCCAGTTGGAATGCGCCACGCGCCACGCGGCGCCGAGCGCGTCCCATTGCGCGGGCTGGGTTAGGTCAAATGTCATATGGCACTCTCCGCTTCAACTAATAACGTTGTTATCAGTTGGCGCAGGCCAGTTGTCAACGATATCGTAACAGTGTTATCAGTCCTCCTATGGCGAAACTGACACCACAAGCATGCAAAGCGGCTCGGGCGCTACTAGGCTGGGGCGTTCGTGATTTGGCACGAGAGGCTGAGGTCGGCGTGGCAACGGTCGCGCGGTACGAGGCCGGGGAACAGTTGCGTGACGAGACTATCGAGAAGCTGAAGGCTGCGTTTGAGGCCAGCGGCGTAGAAATCACCAACGGTCGGGGCACTGGCGCACGCCTTCTCGATCATTAAAATGCCGCGCGAGGGGGTAGCCATGCAGACGAACAAATTTCTTCTGGCGGCTATTGCGTCCGCCTGTCTGTTGTTCGCGCAGGCATCATCAGCGCAATCAACCGCTTGGTGGCACGTGAGCACGTCGGGGCAGCCAGCGAGCCGAGCTGGCTACGTCGACGTGGCGAATATTCGCGTCGTGTCGCCACATATCCGCCGAGCATGGACAACCATCGTCGAGTCAAATGGTGCCTATCCTCCGGGGGCGGCCGGCTACAGCATTTACCTCGCTGAGTACGATTGCCGTGAGCTGCGCAATCGCCTGCTTCAGTTTGCAAATTACGACGCTCGCGATGAAGTAGTATCCTCCGGGACGATGACGGGGGACTGGTATTTTGCAACGCCGGGGACGACAGGCGCTTCGACACTTGAGTTTATTTGCGCGCCCGCCGGAAATCGAGACGGCGCCGGCACGCCAACGGGCACGCTAACCCCGCGGCAGCACGCGGTACTTTACGTTTTTCAATAGTTTTGGCTTGCCATCGTCGCCGTCAGGTCTCTTGAGCAGCCAATCCCGCAACAACCACCCCAGCCGCATGCTGATCATATAGCCGCTCACAACAGCTATCGGGCGCAACACGTCATAAGCGAAGTTCGGATCGTCGGGCATCAGTAATTCAAGAACTCATTAGGCCCGAGGCCGACGGCGTTGACCGCACCAGCTTGCAGTGCGAGCGGTCCTGCCCTGGCGCGCAGTTCGCGCTGTTGCTGGGCGCTGCGCAGAGCGCGGCTCACGAGGCCGCGTTGCTGAGCGAACGCCTGGATGTTGGGCGGCGCAGCCGGCCCCGTCAACGGCGTGCGCATAAGCTCCAGAATCTCGGTCGCTAATTGCTCGTCATAGCGAGCTTGAGAGTCGCGCCCCAACGCGCGGCGCACGCGCGAGAGCGGCCCGCCATCGGCCCCGAAAATCTGTTCGGCGCCCTGCAGTTTGTCGGCGGTCGGCGACCCACGCCCCAAGTTAGTGTCCGCGTAGTTCAAGAACAGGCGCCGCTCATATTCGAGCGCATTCATAACGCGTTGAAAGCGGCCCTCGCCGCCGAAAATGGCGCGCAGATTGTTGCGCTTAGCCTCATTGCCGATGATGGCGCGCAACACGTCAGCCCGGCCCGTTCCGGTGTCGGCGCGCGCCAGTTCGCGGCGAAGGCCTGCGATGGCCGCATGGCGCGCCGCTTCCCGCTCTGCCGGCGTCATGCGGCCCAACCGGCGCGCATAGTCCGCCAGATCGAACTCGCCGCCATTGAGACGCACGCTGTCTTCGCCCACGCGCCACGCTTCGCGCAGTCGCTCGGCGCCGGCATATTTGCTCATCGCGCGACCATACGCACTTTGATCGCCCCCCATCATCCGGATGACGGCTTGGTTGACCATCTGGTCGTCCTGCACCATCTCCGCGACCGCAGATCCCCGCGGCGCGCCGAGCGGCGTCATGCGAGAGGCGCGATAGACGGCGTTGACCTCTGCGCTCACGTTCTCCTGCAGCCGATGCCAGAAGCGTGGCGAGCGCATCATGGCCTCATCGGTCATATTGGGATTTTGGATCAGCCGTCGCATCGACTCCCGCGCGGCATCCACCGCCGCACCAAAGCGAGAGCCCGACCGGCTGTTGAAAGCGACAAACTCGCGCAGCTCCCGCGGCACGGCTTGCACCGTCTGCCGCATCGCCTCGGTAAAGAGCGGCGCCGCATCCTGCTGCTGCACGCTGTCCAATTCTTCCCAGGCCTGCGCCACGCTTCGACGCTGACCGCCGCCCAGATTGCGAACCAGAAGCGCGTCCACCCGCTCGCGCGCACCCGTGTTGCGCTGCTCCAGCGCCTGCTGCATTGCCCGCCGGCCGGCGCTGGGGCGCGCGCCCGCGACCATCGCCATGTTGGTTCCGGCTTCGCCGAGAACGTCCATCACCATCGGATTAGAGCCGGGCGACAGCGTCTCCAGCCGCGCCAGTTCGCGCGCGCGTCGGGTAATTTCGCTTTCAACGCTGACGCCGCGCGCTGCGGCCTGTTCGGGAATGTCCGAGCGGTTGATGGCGCGCCCAAGCTCTTGCGCCGCCCGCTCTGCCGGATCGAGCATTGGCCGCACTGCCGAGCGCCAAGCGTGCGCCGCGCCCATGCCGACGCCCTGGAGCGCGCCGCCGGTGGCTGCGCCCAGCGCCGCGCCATAACCAGCGCCAAGCGCCCGGTTGCGCCAACCCTCCCAACTGTCGAGCCGATCGTCGTTGTCTGCGCCGAGCCCGTAGGCGCCGCCCCAGGCGGCGCCAGAGCCGCCCGCAGCCAGCACACGCTGCGCAGGCGTCAGATTGCGCAGCGCGACCGCGGCGCGGCCGCCGCGCGCCAGAAGCCCAACGCCGCCACCGATCGGCAGCGAGCCAGCCACTGCGCCAGCCAGCGCCGAGCCGCTGTGATATTGCCAAGCGTCCCGAAGGCGCTGCCGTGAGCGCTCTGCTTGCTCACGATAGGCCACGCCGAAATCGCGACCGCTCAACGCCGCCCCGATACCAGCGAGACCGCCTCTCAACTCGTCGCCAAAAGATAGCGAGATCGTATCGCCGGCAGACGAAAGGAAGGAGCCGAACTCACCGCCCGGCCCCTGTAGCCGGGAAAGGCGCCGATCTTCCTCAACCTCGTAAGCGCTGGCGCGTCCGCTCGCGATGCGCTGCAACTCCTCGGTAGAGTAGCCACTCCAGTTTCTCTGCGTCATGGGATGAGCCCTCGCTGGCGCAGCCGCGTTTCAAGAACACGCGCCCGCTCTGCTTGGCCGCGGCTGCTCGCGGCCTCGTATTGGCGAATGATCGTCTGTTCGTAAGCGTTGGGCTCGCGCAGTAGCCGCGGCGCTGACGCCGCGCCGCCCAAGTTGCCGTGACCAACCCCTGCTCCCGCGCGCTGGCGCCGCTGCAGTTCGGCTGCTGCGGCTTGCGCGTCATCGCTGCCCCGTCCAGTGCGCCCGCGCACATCGCTGAATGAGCTGCGGTCGTCGCGCGTGTAACGGCGGAACGTGTCGCTCTGATAGAAATTGCGGCCGGTGGCGGGATCGGGCTCGAACAGACTGCGGCGGCTGCCATCCGGTTGCTGCATGTACGAGATCGCGCCCTGCACGTAACCTTCCAGATCAGACCGATCCTGATAGGCGCGATTGAGCCAGTCTCGGGCGAACGCTGCGCCGCTCGATGGGCTGGGCGCGCCGCGAATTGCTGTGAGCATGTCGATGTTTGACACTGGCGTCTGACCACGCAATTCCTCGCGCGCCATTGACGTGGCAATGCCGTAGATCGTCTGCACGTCACGGCGGGTCTGCGGATCTCGAATGCGAGCCAGCGCCTGCTCAACGTCGGCGTCTAGCAGATTATTGAAGGCCCCGGGATTGCGCTCCAGAATCTCCTCCAGCGCCGCCATGTCGTTATCGATCAAGCTCCAGCCGCGCAGCCGCTGCATGTCAGCGCCCAAGCGAGAGGCTTCCTCGCGCCCCAGCACCGACATCGACGAATTCAAGATGCGGTCCTGGTCGAGACGCTGGCGATCGAGGGCCAACGAAGCGCCGCGGAAGGCCCGGTTCTCGCGCATCTCCTGCATCTGCAGATCAAGCTGGCGCTGCTGCTGAATGTAATCGCCGAGCTGGTCGGGATCGATCATGCGCAATTCCGCGCGCTCAGCTTCGGGACGGCTGCTGATATACTCCTCCGCCATTTGCCGGCGCTCTGACATGCGCGCGCGTTCGGCCTGCGCCCACATCCATTGCTCGCTTTCGCGGGCGTCCTGGCTCTTTTGCCTGCGCTCAGCATTCTCCAGCGCCTGGCGCTCGCGCTGGTCGCGGCCGAACGCGGACAAGTCCTCCGCAACACCCCGCCAATTGCCGCCGTTCTCCGCATTGCCCATGAGCGAAAGGCCGAGATTGAACAGTCGCGAATCTGTCAGGCCTTCGACGCGTTGCCCCAGATTGGCAAACCAGCCGCCATTGCGTGCGCCGGGTTGAAACTGCGGCGCGTTAGGATCGAACGGCGCGGACTCCTTCCCGCCCGCCGACATAGCGACAGCGCCGGGAGCGAGTTGCGCCGTCGTGGGCAGAAAGCGCGCATCTTGGTATTCAAAGCCCAGTTGCGGCATCGCCATCGTGCCCGTCAAAGCGGGAAGCGTCATTGGCGCAGGCGCAGAACGCGCGGCCGGCGCGCGCTGCGGCGTTCCATGCGGCGGCGACTGGAGCGCGGTGAAAGGAGACGCAGCCGGCGCAGTCGTCGGCGCACTCTGTTGCTGCTGCTGTTGCTGCGCTAAATATTCGAGGCTGTAAGGAATACGCGGCTGCTGCGGCTGCGCGCCAAAAGCAAGACGCCGCCACGCTGGCGCGCTGTCAGCGCCATAATCCCATTCGTTGGCGCGAGAGAGCAGGCCCATCTATTTACGCTCCGTCGTCAGGTGTTCATTGTTGTCCATCACCGCAGGCCCCGCGCTGTTGTTGGTTTGAACTCCACACCGCGCGCCCACGTCCAATCAGAGCCAGCCGGGACCACGACCTTCGCCGCGTGATAGAACCCGTTCGCCCCGCGCTGCGGACAGCGCCCGCTCGACTGCTGGCTGACTTGGCTTTGGAAGGTTATCGGGTCCGAAGGCTTGACCTTCGCGCCTGCGGCGACGGTCGCGCTGCTGGAATTCGTCAGCGGCTTTATCCACTCGATGGAAGCGCGTTGACCGTCGAACAACGCCAGCGCGCTTAGCTCAAACGTCGCCTCAACATTCGGGCCGGTGAAGCCCGCGATATTGTGATGCGAGCCCATGGCCGCGAAATAGAGCGCGCCGCCCGGCCAATACGGATCGTCAAAGCTGATGCTGTAATCGGTATCGAGATTGCCCGTCAGATCATCAAGCGAGGCGGACAATGCGACTGCGGACGCCAGCACCTCGATGCCGATGGTGTCGGAGCAGTCCCAATATGTTGCCTGGCCGAGCTCATAGTTGAAAAACAGAACCGTATCCGCGAGGCTTGACACCGTGTCGTTGGAGGCGAAGGCGCAAGCAAAGAGTTTGTTTTTCGGATCAATCACCGTTGACATTGCGTACCAATGCTGACGGTTGGAGCGCTCCAGAAACCAGCGACCAAAGCGCTCGTTATCGATCGCCGTGGGCTGGCTTGCGAAATCCCACATATACCAGCCGTCTTCCGCCAAGAAAAAGCAGAGCCGGCCGAACTGGATTAAACTGCTAGGCTCGATGCAGCCGATGTTCTCCACCAGCTTGTCAATCTGCATGATCACATCGCCGCCGACGAACAAGACGCGGCGAATGCACTTATCCTGAAAAACGTAGAGGCTGCCGCCCGCAACCGCAAAGCCGGTGATGTTGCCGCCGTCCGCGAACTCCTGCTCGTCTGACAAGCCAACGCCCGCCGTCCACCCTTCGCTATTGCCGATTGCGCTCCATTTGATCGCCATGCCTGACGATTCCGGTGCGCCTAGGAAAACAAACTCGCCATATGTCGCGAGGAATTTTGCCTTCCCAGGCGAGCCCGGAAGATCGGCAAACGCCACCTCTGCCGTACTGGCGTCAAGATATTGGATCGGATCTAGGCCATTCGTCGCCAGTACCCGGTCGCCGTATTGGCCGAAACGCCAGCGCGTAGTCGTGGTCGCCGTGGTGTACCCGCCGCCTTTGCTCCAATCGGCCCACGTCTTTGGCAGCTGCAGCTTGTAGAGCTTGTCGGAGTCACCGCCGAACATGTGCGCGACGTTGTTTATGTCGCGCACACCAACGATACCCAGACAGCGGCTACCCATCGCGCCGGCGCCTGCCGCTTCCCCGACCGTGACTAATGGCTGTTGCAGCGGGCGATAGCCCTGCAGCCCAGGCAGGCAACCGCGCGCATCGCGCAAGTGTGGAGCGCCGCCCGTGTCGGGCAGATCCGGAGCCCAAAGGCCGAACTCAACACTCGGCATGCGCGCGCCCTCCGAACATGGGCTGTGCCGGCGTTGGCAGCAGCGCGAGAATGTCAGGCTCTGCGGTCGGCAGCGGCGCGCCTTCCGGCCAATTGGCGTAGCAGCGCGCGAACGTGAGGCCGCGCATATTCAGCGGCCGGCAGATGATCGCCACCGCGACGCAGCCGGGGTCAACGATGATTGGCGGGCGCTCCTCCGGCTCCGCATGACGCACAAAGCAGAGGCGCGCGCCAAGGCGCTCGCAATCAATCGCGTCTTGCATTCGCGCCCAGCGCAACGATGCGGCGAAGCAGCCGAGGGTTTCCGCGCCGATCATCACGAGCGCCCCGAGCCGAGACGATGAGACGGGCGTTTTTGCGGGAAGCTCTGCTGCACCTGTTGCGCGGTACGCAGGCTAAAAAACGGGTCTTGCTGCAGCAACATCGCAAGCTGCGCATCCATTGGCGCCATTGGGGGGCGAACCGACGCAGCGGGCGCTTGAGGCATGCCCGCTTGCATCTGGCCCGTCTGCGCCATCTGTTGCGAGAATTGCGGGACGCCAGCAGCGCCCGGCTGCTGCATTGGCGATCGGTAAAGAGCACTAAGCACGCCCATCAGTGCGCCCCCTCGCGTTCATGTTGGACAATGCAATGCGAGAACTTGGCGCGCGTCGTCTCGTCCAGCTCGCGCCACCGCTCGGCGGCGCGCGCGGCGTCCGTTTCGCCCTCGGTCAGCAGCGCGATCAGGTCTTCAAGCTCGTTCAGATCGAGCCCGCTAAAAATCGGGTCCTCGTTCATCCGTCCGCCCTCACGTCATCAGCTCGCGCGCGCTCCGCAGCAGCGCGCGCAGCATCCTCCGCTCCTCGATTGCCGCGGCGCTCCGGTGACCGTGAACCCATCGGTTCCGGTTTCCCTTCGGCGCTCCGCTCCCCTCCGCGCCGCCGTGCATCCGGCAGCGCTTCTTGCCCTTCACCGCTGGCGACAAGCAGGGGCCGCCGCGGCGGGTTTTCGCGCCGCATCGGGGCGCGCTCCGCGCCGTCGCAATATTCGGCTTGTTCGGTCGCTGCATGGGGTTGTGCGCCTCCTTTGGCTCGCACCCCCGCCCCGCCCCCGGTGGTGGTGACGGCGCCGACTACGGCTTGTCCGCCGGGCGCGACGTTGACGTTTTCGACAATCACGCGCTGCGTGGTGGTCTTGCCGCGATGCCGGTTCAGCGTCTCGATCAGGGCCGCGAACGTGCGGCTGCACTTGTTCGCTTGGCCAAGGCTGGACTGGCGCACGGCATCGTTCGGAGCGGCTAAGCCGCGCCGGATTGAATCCATGGTCGCGTAATGGAGCGCGGTCGCCTGCATCGCGATCATGCCTTCAAGCTCGTCTTGCGGATCGAAGGCGGCCATGGCCTGCAGCATGGCGTTGGCGCGGGCAGTCGGGAGCGGCCCAGGCGTCAGCGTTTCGCCGGCCAGGGCAATCTGCAGCATGTCGTTGAGCGTCGTCAGCGCATACGGCCCGGCCGGGAGTGTCTGCCCCGCCTCCACTCGTTCGGCTGCGCGGTCGCCCAGCACGCGCAGCAGGGCGCCTGGCTCTTGCTCCAGCCGGACGCCGTTGACGCGCTCCGCCGTGACCTCGCCCGAGAGCGTGCAGATGGGCGGCCTGCTCAGTTTCCGCTCAGCATTATCTGAGGGCGGGAGGGCGGACGGCTGTTCCTTGGCTGTATTAACAGCCAGCGGGGCGGCCTGTTGTTGCCCTGTATTAACAGGGGCGGCAGGCAGCGCGGAGGCGAGAGCGGCCGTCATACGCGCACCGCTTCATCGGAGCGAAAACGGCCGCCAGCGCGGGAGAGCGAACAAGCGAACACCCCCTTAGGGTGTTGTTCGCTTGTTCGCCCCCCCGCTAGTGCGCCGAAAACGATGCGAACAGGCGAACAGATTGCGCGCGCTGTTTGTTCGTTTTTCTGTTCGCTCGTTGTTTTCATTGCGATTACGCAAGCCATAGCCATCCGTCTCCGCTTTCGGGATTGCGCCAAACACGGACTAATTTTTGCGCGCTCAGATTTTCGAGCGCGCGATTCCATCTTGTTCGCTTCGCCGCGGGCGTTTCGCCGTCTTGCGAGAGGCCCAGCCGGTAGGCCCGTTCGCGCACCATCAGGAGCGGCGCAACGTAGGCCCCGGACGGCGCCGGGACGCCGGCCGGGGCCTTACAGCCGTCTGTGGAAAGCACCGCCCGCAGGGCTTCCATTGCGATCGATTCGGAAGCGGCTTGTTTAGAGTCGCGACGCTTGGCGGCCGGGGCGTCCACGTATTCGATGACACAGGATGACACCTCGTCGCCGTCGCTATCCTCGCCCAACACCACGCGCTTAAGCCGGAAGCCCCAAGAGCGGCCGTCCTCGTCATCTTTCTGTTTCGCCAGCTTAATGAGGCGCGTTCCGGCTTCCTCGTCGTGCTGGAGCTCTATTGCGGTATCGAGCGCGGCGAACAGTGACGAGTGACCGCGCGCGCCCCGGCTCGCATCCTTGCCGGTGTGGTGGACGACGATAACCACCACGCCGAGTTCGTCCGCGATCCGCTCCATAGCGGCCAGCATCGCGCCCATGTCGGCGCCGGAGTTTTCATCCGCGCCAGGAGTTGCCCGCGCCAGGGTATCGATCACGACCACGCCGAGGCGTGCGCCGCGTTCCCTAAATTCGATATCAGCCGCGGTCAGCAGCTCAATTAGTTCGTCAACATCGGGCGCTTCCGGGCTCGAGAAATCGACGCCGCGGCCGATCAGTGCAAACGGCGCTTCGTCATCCTCGCGCCCATTCTCCTGCATCCAGACATTAAGGCGTTTGCGAATGCCGTTGGCGGCCTCAACGCCGCAGTAGGCGACGCCAGTTTTCTTGGTCTTGAGCCCTAGAACTTCGTCGCCGTGAGCGATGCGCAAACACCACTCCAGCGCCAAGAATGACTTGCCGGCGCGAGACGGCCCATAGATCGCTGCAAGCCCACTGGTCGGCAGTACGCCCTTAATGAGCCAGGAGCCCTCAACCGGGCGCACCTGTTCGGCCCATTCAAGCTCCATAGGCCGACGCTTCGGCGGGCCGCTGTCGCGCCGCTCAGGCAGGCGCAGCGGCTCGATCTTGCCGTGATCGTAACCGTTCAACGACATTGGGCGCGCTCCCGGTTGAGAACGTCGCACCAGTCGAGGCCATCCGGCGCCGCTTCGATAACGACGCGGTAGCGTTTGCGTAGGCGCTCAAAGAGCGCGTCGGCAGCGTCCAGGCCCTTAAAGTCTCCCGGCTTGTCGGGGCTCGCTCTGTCGCCATCGGCGGCAATGATGACCGTTCGCACGCCAGCCGGCGGCTCAAAGGCTTCTAGGTTGCGTGTGCCGAAGGTTGACCACGTCGGCACCTTGCGCAGCGCCGAGAACGCCAGCGCCGTTTCCGTGCCCTCCGCAACGGCTAGCGTGTCGCCGCTCAGCTTGAACAGCCGGCAGGCCGCGCCGCGATATGGTCCGAACGTGAGCCGGTCCATATCGGAGCCGCGCTTGCCCGAGCCGTCCGCCTTAAGCTTGGTGAGCTGGACGCTTCGCAGCTCGTTGTTTCGATTGTGCGCGAGCGCCAGCATCGAGACGCGGCCTTGATCGTCGCAATGCTCACGCAGCGCGCCGGCATTGACCGCAAGCGCCGCGATCGGCGCCGGGATGCCACGCGCGGCGAGATAGCGGCGTACTACGCCGCCCGGCTCTGGGCTTACGCCAGCCGCAGCAAGATCCACGCAACGGGCGAGCTGCCGCCCCTCCCGCTCCGCCCGCGCTTTCGCCAAGTCGGCAGCCATGCGCTTTTTCTCTGCGCTGGTCATGGGGCGGGCTTGTTCTGCAGTGAGCCCAAGCGCATCGCGCACAGCACGCCAGTCAGCATTGAAGCAATGCACCAGCACGCCCGCGCCGTCCGCACGGTCACGGATGATCGTTCCGCGGTCGCGCGCGCTGTGTCCCGGTGTCGGGATCGCGGCATGATCGCCGCGCCATTCGCCGCCATGCTGGCGTGCAAGATCATGGGCGAGGCTCATTGATCACGCCCAGCTCTGCTGGCATCAGAAGACACCAACGCAGCGGCTTGCATCATTAGGCCAAACACGAACGCGGCCATTTTGGCATCGCCCTCAGGCGTGCCGCTGTCTTGCGCCTGCAGCGCAGCGAGCAAACTACGCTGCTCCGGATAAAGGGCGTCCATCTCGCCGTCGACGCGCTGCACTGCCTCGTATGCCTGCCACGCCGCCCCCGGCTGCGAGAGATCGGCAGGAAAACCCCACCGCGCGCAAGCCGCAATCACTCGCTCAATCGCCTGCTCATCAAACATGAGCCGCGCCCTCCAACTGGAGGGCCGACGCTGTGCCACACTGGCCCAGTCGATCGAGCCGCGCGGCGGCGTCAAAAAGTTCAGCCGTCGCGTTGCGGATCATCTGACGCGCCAGCTTGTCACTCGTGTGATCGCCGGCAACGCTGGCGAGGGCTGCGAGTAACCGCGTCATGCGCCCATCATTCGTTTGCGTGCCGTCGAAGCGATTTGGGAACGCGGGGTCTCGACCTGCGCGGCCTGCTGCGTTGTCATGGGGGGCAGACGTGATTATACGTTTCATTGCCTTGCTCCTATCGAGGCAAATTTGCGCGTGATCGCGCGAGCGGCGGACGCCCATGGCCGGGCAGTCCGCCGCTTTCGTTTCGTGGGTGTTGTGTTCGCTCACGCGGCGGCCGCGCCGCATTGCAGCGGCTTGCCGGGCTCAAACTTTGGAAGGGACTCGCGCCATCGCTTGACCGACTCTGCGGTCAGCAGCGTTGAGCGGCCAACCTTGACGCCTTCCAGATCGCCGGCCGCCAGCGAGTCATAAACGAAGGTCTTGCTGCGGCCGAACGAGCGGCAAAATTCAGGGATGGGCCAAAGCTCGCGCTCAGTGTTGGCCTGCGTCGGGTCACGCATCGCATCTGCTTCCTGTTACGCTCGCGGTCGACCGCGAACAACACAGGAAGGAACATCAGGCGGCGGTCCGCGCGCTAAAACCCGGATTTACGTTTTTCAAGCGCGCGTTCGCCAGCGTTTAAATCGCGGGATTTAGGAGACGTTGGCAAACCTCATCTCCACGCGCCGCAACTCTGGCAGTCGGGAGCGCCCGCGCGTCGCCCACGAAAGCAGCTGTTCGGCGGGGTCTTTCGCGTGTGCCTTGGCGTGTTGCAGCAGCGTCAGCTCGTCGCCCATCTTGGCGCGCTCGCGGCGCCCGTACTCAGCCCACTTCTCCAAAGTCTTTGCTGTTACCTTCTCATCATCGCCCATAGCTCCGAATAGCCAGCCCTTTGCGCCGGCGGCCTGCAGCTTTTTCGCGACGGTCACTTCCGGCTTTTCTGCTCCCTCCTTGTGTTCGCGAAACCATTCGACCAGCGCTAAGGCCGCCAGTCGACGCATGCGTTGCTCTATGGAGACTCCAGGGCGCCCGCTGCGCGAACCTCGCAAGGCCGCGGGGGTCTTTCCCTGTTCGACCACTGTAACGAGCGCCTCGCGGAGATCGCTAAGTGCCTCCAGCGAGCTAACAGGAAACCCGCTCTTGCCCATGAAGCTCAGCGTCGCTTCCAGGCTAGCCAGCCAAATAGCGGCGCGCTGGCGTTCCCGTTCGGCGGGATCATCCATGTTCGGCGTCGCGCTTCCGATTTGACGAAGCTCGCTCCCGAGATCGGCCAAACTGTCCAGCTGATACTGCGCCAAACGTAAGCTGGCGCTCTCGTCGCTGCCAAAATCCTCCTTGGTCCACCAAACGCCACACGGCGGGCCTGGATCGCGGGGAACGGTGGGGCGCTCCATGCTGTCCGCGTCAAACGGGCGGCCGTCCTTGGGGTGTGCGTGCGGTTCATCCTTCATTTGCTCGCCCTCCTATGGCGTCTCGATTGTGCGCCCATGGCCGGGCGCGCGTCGCACTTTTGGCACTTCCGGCAGTTTTGGCACTTTTGGCGGTTTCGCCGTTGGGTCCGGTCGCGCCCATCAGCTCGCCTCAGCCTTGCTGCGGATAGAGATAACTGTGCCGCCGGCGGCGGTCCGGTCGCAGTAGTTCGCCCAATCTTGCATGAGCGGGCGGCGCTTTTCGAGCGTGTCGCCGCGCCGGTAAGCGGCTTCCGTCTTGCCCTCGATCACATGCGCTAGCGCCTGCTCAGCGATCTCGCGCGGATAGTCTGTTTCCTCGCCGGTCCAGTCGCGGAACGTCGAACGGAAACCATGGACGGTTATGTCAGTCCGCCCCATGCGCTCCAGCGTCTTGAGCATAGCCATCCCGCTTAAATGTGAGTCGGTCCCAAGCCCGGGAAACACGAACTTACTTTTCGGGTAGGCCGCGAACACGCGGCGCAGCAGCGCCACTGCCTGCCGAGACAACGGGACGCGATGCTCGCGGCGTTCGCCTTTGCGGCCCTTCATGCGCTCCGCCGGAATCGTCCAAAGCGCGCCATCGAGATCAAACTCAGCTTTTCTCGCCCCTAGCGTCTCGCTGGTGCGTGTCGCGCATAGAATTGTGAGATCCAAAGCCAATGCGCCCAGACCCTCCAGCTTGCGCAGATCGGCGACGAACGCGCTGACCTCCGCAAACGGGAGCGCCGCCATGTGCTTCACCGTACGCGGGCGCTCGCCCAGGATATGCGTCACGCGCGCCAGCCGGGCGGGGTTGTCGCCGCTCCGATAGCCATGAGCCCCGGCATACTCCAGCACTGCTTCTAGGCGCTGGCGGATTCGGCGTGCCGTCTCCGGCTTGCTTTCCCAAATCGGTTTAAGAACGCGCTTGATGTTGCCGACGCCTACGCGAGAAGTATCGAACGCGGAGACAGGCAAAGCGCCAATGAGTGGAAAAACGTACTTCTCCATTGCCGCCAGCCAGAGCCGCGCATGCTTCTCGCCCCAGGCCGCGCGCTTAGTCTCCATGTATTCGAGCGCCGCTTGCTTGAACGTTCGCGCGTGGTTCGCCTCGACGGCGGCCGCGGCCTTCATGAGCCGCCGCTGATCGATCGGATCAATACCAGCCTCTAACTGCTTGCGCGCTGCGTCGGCGGCATCCCTGGCCTTTTTGAGCGTATCGGCCCCATCCGCCGCCCCTAGGCCCATCCAGCGACGCTTACCCGTGGCCGGCGCGGTGTAACGCAGTAGCCACGAACGCTGCGCTACTCGACTCGCCTCAGCGCTCGGTTCAACCTTCAGATAAAGCCCGCCGCCATCGTGCAGCATCGCCGGCGCGGTCGCTGCCTTCACCGCCGCTGCAGTCAGAAGATGCTTGCCCCGCGCCAACCACCTGCCCCGAAAACATACCTTAACTTATACCAAGCTGGGCGCGTTCGGTGGCTGTCGCAAGCGTTCGTTGGCGGAATGGCTCATTACGTTTTTGTTGTGTGACACGGCAAAAATCGGCGCTCGTTTCGGCGGTGGGCTGTCGTCAGCGGAACAGACGTTGGCAGCTACCCGGGGAGCCATTCTTTCTTCATCAGGCTCTGAGCCCGCCGGCAGCCGCCAGCGGGCTTTGTTTTTTCTAAGCGCCAGCTTTGTACGCCGGGAGCAAGTGCCCGAGCTCTGCGCCCATCTCGGCGCCGAGCGCTGCAAGCCCGCTCATCGGCCGGATCATCACTTCGAAATCGACGATGAGGCCCTCAGCGTCGAACTGAATGAGATCGATGCCTTTCAGCTGTTTGTCGCCGACGCGCGCGCTGAACTCCAACACCACGCTCAGGCCATCGGCCGACACCAGCTGCCGGTGATAGGTAAAGTCTTCGAACACCGTCAGCACCGTGCGCAACAACAGCGTCACCGCCTGTGCCGATTGGTAGGGCTTGAACGCCATCGGTGAGCGGAACACCGCGTTCGGATGTACAATGGCGTCGAGCGCCGCGAGATCCTTGCTCGCCACCATGGCGTGCCATTTTTCGAGCGAGGCGGCGGCGTTTGGATTGAGGTTGGGCAAGCTCATAGGCCGAGCCTAGGCCCGGCGATCCGACGCGTCGAGGCTTCCGCTAAGGCGTCCGTCAGGGCATGACGGCCCGCGGAGGGCAAATGCACGACGTCATCATCATCGGCGGCGGCCACAACGGACTGGTCTGCGCCGCCTATCTGGCGGAGGCCGGCCATAAGGTGCTGGTGCTGGAACGGCGTGATGTCGTTGGCGGGGCGGCGGTGACCGAGGAGTTTCACCCCGGCTTCCGCAACTCGGTGGCGAGCTACACCGTCTCGCTGCTCAACCCGAAAGTCATCGCCGACCTCGAACTGGCGCGCCATGGCCTCAGGATCGTTGAACGCAAAGTCTCGAATTTTCTGCCGTTGCCGGACGACAATTACTTCATGTCGGCGCCGGGGATCACCCAGTCGGAAGTCGCGCGCTTTTCCAACCACGATGCGATGCGCCTGCCCGAATATGAACGGCGCCTCGAAGTCATCGCCGACGTCGTTCGCGCGCTGCTGCTGGAGCAGCCGCCGAACCTGGTTGAACACGGCTTCGTGCGCGGCGTCGAAGAAGCGTTGCGCGCCGCGCAACTGGGCGGGCGCCTCAACAAGCTCGACATCACCGGCAAGCGCGATTTGCTCGATCTCTTCTCCGAAAGCGCCGGCGATTGGCTCGACGGCTGGTTTGAAAGCGACCCTGTCAAAGCGCTGTTCGGCTTTGACTCCATCGTCGGCAACTTCGCCAGCCCCTACACACCCGGCTCAGCTTACGTGCTGCTGCATCACGTCTTCGGCGAGGTGAACGGCAAAAAGGGCCTTTGGGGCCACGCCATCGGCGGCATGGGCGCGATCACGCAGGCCATGGCCGCATGCTGCCGCGAACGCGGCGTCGAAATCCGCACGGGTGTCTCCGTCAAGGAGCTGATCGTCGAAAGCAATCGCGCCGGCGGCGTCGTCATCGAAAGCGGCGAAACGCTGCGGGCCAAAGCGGTGATCTCCAACCTCAATCCGAAGCTGCTCTATGAGCGCATCGTCCCCGCAGGCGCTTTGCCTGAAGATTTCCGCGAGCGCATCACCCGCTATCGCAACGGCTCCGGCACCTTCCGCATGAACGTGGCGCTCTCCGAGCTGCCGCGCTTCACGGCAAAGCCAGAGCCGGGCGATCACCTCACCGCCGGCATTATCATCGCCCCGACTCTGCAATACATGGAACGCGCCTATGACGACGCGCGCGCGCATGGCTGGTCACGCGAACCGATCGTGGAAATGCTCATCCCGTCGACGCTCGACGATACGCTCGCCCCGCCCGGCCAGCATGTCGCCAGCCTCTTCTGCCAGCATGTGCAACCCCAACTCTCCGGCGGGCGCTCGTGGGACGATCACCGCGAAGAGGTCGCCGACCTGATGATCGCCACCGTCGACAAGCACGCGCCGGGCTTTGCGAAGTCGGTGCTCGGGCGCCAGATCATGTCGCCGCTCGATTTGGAACGCACGTTCGGGCTTGTGAACGGCGACATCATGCATGGCGCGCTCTCGCTCGATCAGTTGTTCAGCGCCCGCCCTGTGCTCGGTCACGGCGATTATCGCGCGCCGATCGTCGGACTCTATATGTGCGGCTCTGGCACGCATCCGGGCGGTGGCGTCACCGGCGCGCCTGGGCACAACGCGGCCAAGGTGGTCGCACGCGACTTCGGACGAGGAGCTTTGCGATGAACTACTTGGCGCTTGCACTGTCTGCGCTGGCTCTAACCGCCTGCGCCAGCAGCGGCGCCGAAGCGCCGTCCGGCCCGCCGACCCTGGTCACCGCGCCAGGACAACCGGCCCCAGCGCAATCGCGCTTCTTCGCCGATTGCATCAACGAAGCGGTCGCGGCCAACACGTTTGACCGCGAAGCCAATGTTCTGCGTTTCCGTTGCGAAGGCACGACGGCTCAACGTTTCTATGAACGGCTCGCCAGCTACAGCCCGCGCATTGGCGCTGAATACCAAGCCGACGGCACAACATGGCGCTTCACGTCGCCAATTCGCGAAAACCCTTCGTTCCGCGATTTTTGCCGCCGCAGCGCGGACGCCCGTTACGATTGCACGGTCGTGCTGAACATCGGCGAATTTCTGGAAGAATAGAGATGCGCTGCGACGGCGCTGAGCGGCGCCGTCGCAGTCATTGATCTAGCGCGGCGGCACTTCGCGGAAGCTGATCGCATTCATCGTGCCGCGGCCCGGATTGTAGGCCTGCACCTCGAACGAGCCGCCAGCTTTCAAAACGTCATAGAACCGGCGCAGCAGCGCAGCGTCGGCGCCGTCCATCACATAAAGCTCGGCGCGGTCACCGGCGCGGCGGCCAGTACGCGGGCGGAAATCGACATTGCTGCGCGCGTTGAAGATGATCCGGAAGGACGACGGCTCACGGTCATTCACGACCCGATCGTGCCAGCTGCATTGGCCCGGCGAGAGACCGGTCGTGCGCGTGGACTTCGCGTACAGAACAACGATTTCGGTTTGACCCGAGGCGTTGCCGAGCACGTTGATGTTCATCTCGCCGCCGGCGCGGCAGTGCAGCGGATAACGTGTTTGGGCGTCGGCAGGCGTGGCCAGCACCGCCGCGAACAAGGCAACGGCAAAAGCTAATGCAAAACGCATGGAAAGTTCTCCCCGCTCGATCCCTCGGCATCGACGCTAGCGCGGAAGCCTGGGGCGGGAAAGCGGCTTATTCGGCGGCGGCTATAGTCTCAGGTTCTTCAGCCTGGCGTTTCCACAAGCTCGCATAAAGGCCGTCCTTGGCGATGAGGGCGGCATGGGTTCCACACTCGATCACGCGCCCCTCTTCCAGCACCACGATCTGATCGGCGTTGGCGATCGTCGAGAGACGGTGCGCGACCACAATCGTCGTACGCCCGCGCGAGGCTTGCTCCAGCGCGCTCTGCACCTCGGCCTCGGTGCCGCTATCGAGCGATGAGGTCGCTTCGTCGAGAATGAGGATGCGCGGGTCCTTTAAAACCACCCGCGCTATGCCAACGCGCTGCTTTTCGCCGCCGCTTAGTTTCAAACCACGCTCACCAACGCGCGTGTCCCAGCCTTGCGGCAAGTTCTCGATGAAGTGCAGCAATTGCGCATTACGCGCGGCTTCATCCAGTTCCGCCTGCGTCGCATCAGGGCGCCCGTAAGCGATGTTGTAGCGGATCGTGTCGTTGAAGAGCACAACGTCCTGCGGCACGAGCCCGAGCGCGCTACGCAAGCTGGTTTGCGCGACATCACGCAAGTCCTGCCCGTCAATCCGCACCGCCCCCTGCGCCGGATCGTAGAAGCGGAAGAGCAGCTTTAGAATCGTTGACTTGCCGGCGCCGGATGGACCGACGACCGCCGTCGTCTTGCCCGCCGGCGCTATGAACGAAACATCGCTCAACCCTTGATCACGCCCCTCATGCGCAAAGCCCACGGCATCGAACACGACCTCACCAGGCCCCGGCCGCAGCGCGACTGCATTCGGCGCGTCCGCCACGTCAGGCTCTTCATCGAGCAGCGCGAACATCTTCTCCATATCGATCGAGGTTTGTTTGATCTCGCGATAGGCGAAGCCCAAAATGTTCAGCGGCGCATAAAGGTTCGTCATAATCAGAATGACGGCGGTGATGTCGCCCGGCCCCATGGGCCCGCGCGCCACCAAGAAGCCCGCGGCAAGCACCATGCCGACTAGGCCGATGTTCATGATCACGTTCTGCGCGACGTTGAGCATGACGAGCGAGGTGTTCGAGCGCACAGCCGCGTCGGCATAGGATGCAAGCGCGCGGTCGTAACGTTCGCTTTCGCGCGCTTCAGCGGCGAAGCTCTTCACCGTTTCAAAATTGAGCAGCGAATCCACCGCCCGGCCCGCTGCTTCGGTATCGGCCTCGTTCATCTCGCGGCGGTGCTTCAACCGCCACTCCGTCACGCCGAACGTCACCCAGGCGTAAATGCAAACCGTGAGCCCCGCGATCAGCGAGAACTGCCAGCCGTAGCGGAAGCCGAGCACGCCCGCCGCGAGCAAAAGCTCAATCAAGGTCGGCGCGATGTTGAAGGCGAGAAAGCGCAGCAAGAAGTCGATGGCGCGTACGCCGCGCTCGATGGTGCGATAGACCGCCCCTGTCCGCTTCGACTGGTGAAAGCGGACGGACAGCGCATGCACATGCGTGAACACGCGCGTGCCGGCGCGGCGCTGCGCTTCTTCGCTGATCGGCTGGAAGATCGCGTCGCGGATCTGCGGACCTGCCGTTGACGCAAAACGCAGCGCCGCCCAAAAGCCCGCCAAGCCCATAAACAACGGCAGCGCGCCGGACGCATCGCCCGCCGCCAGCGCATTGATGCCATCGGCCAACACCAGCGGTGAAAACACCGCCAGCACCTTACCCAGCAACGTCAGCACGAACGCCGCACCCAGCCGCAGCCGATATCCTGGGCCCCTGAGGCCGCCGATCAGGCTCATCAGCTGGCCGATCGTGCGCAGGATTGGCGGCGAGACGTCGGCGGCAGGTTCCGCCTTCGACACCACTTTTCCTTCACCACGCGCCATTTGGAACAATCCTTGAAGGGACGACTTAGGCGCGGGCAATATCCCCCGCAATGGCGCTTATGAGCTAAGCTTGGTGCATGCCCATGGCTGATTCCAGTCCACCTGGCCCCGCAGTCGGTTCGATCTGCGTCTATTGTGGATCGTCCGAAACGACCAAGCCGGAATACCTCGATCTCGCTTCGCGGTTCGGTGCGGCGCTCGCCGCGCGCGGCTTGCGCATGGTGTATGGCGGCGGCGCCGTTGGCCTAATGGGCCGCTGCGCCCGCGCCGCGCATGAAGCGGGCGGCGACGTGCTCGGCATCATGCCGCGCTTTCTTGAGCGCCGCGAAATCGTTTACGCCGATGTGCCGCACCGCATGGTCGACACCATGCACGAGCGCAAACACATCATGTTCGAAGAAAGCGATGCGTTCGTCGTCTTGCCGGGCGGCATCGGCACGCTTGAGGAAGCGGTGGAGACCCTCTCCTGGCGCCGGCTCGATCTGCACAAGAAGCCGGTCGTCTTCCTCTCCGAGGATGATTTCTGGGCGCCGTTTTTCACCCTCATGCAGCACACGATCGACACCAATTTAACGCCGGCCTCATTTAGCGATGCGGTGAACTACGCCCGCAGCATCGAGCAGTGTTTCGAGGCGCTCGGCGTGAAAGTCGCGCCCTGACCGCCCCAGCAATGAACGCGGCGTTAAATCTCTTGCGGTAGCCTGATCCCGGTAAACGGGGATTCACGATGGGCTTTGGCAAACGGCCGTCCACTTCGTCGTCAACGCCGCAACCTCCTGCGCCGCCGCCCGCAGCCGATGTGCACGGGCGGAGCAAGGTCCTGCCCGACGCGGTGTGGGAGGGCAAAACCGGCGACTTCCTGCGCGAGCTTGGCTTCAATCCCAATGACGAGAGCAATCTCGTGCCCAACGCCGCATCGCTCAATGCGCGGATCGAGCAGGGCCGCATGGCGATGGATGGACGCCACGCCGAGCGCCAACGCCAAGTCCAATCCCTCCTGCCCAGCGCCCAGCTACGCCCCTTCTTTCTGATTCCCGATCCATGTTGGAACGGCCCAACCGGCACGTTCTTGATGACCTCCCTGGATCTATTTCCTTACGACGACTGGAACGTCATGTTCCTCGCCGCCGACGAACGCACCGCCGCTGTTCTCGACATCGCCCTCCATCCGAACGGCAACATCCCGGCGCTCGTCCAAGCCGCCGAGAGGTTCATGGACGAGGCGCAGGTCCACATGAACGGCGCCCGCAACGAAGCGGCCGCCACCGGCAATTTCGCCGGCTTCCACGACGCCCGTGAGGACGCCCGCGACCGCGTGAAAACGCTCGCCGGCCTGTTCGCACGCCAGATCGTCGAGGCATGGCAAAAGCAAGCGCAGGCCCGCAGCGCCTAATTTTCAGCCGAGCCGCGACAGAAATCCCCGCGGGCCTAGACTAACGGCTCATGAGGACGACCTCGGATCAAGACAGCCAGTATCTGGCCGCCGTCGAAGCGCATGGGCCGGCGCTCCAACGCCTCGCCGCTGCGTTCGAGGCCAACGCCGAGCGGCGGCGCGATCTGTTGCAAGATATGCACGTCGCGCTCTGGCGCAGCTTCGCCGCGTTCGACGAACGCTGCTCAGTGCGCACTTGGGTCTATCGCGTCGCCCACAACGTTGCGGCCAGCTATGTCGATAAAGAGCGGCGCACGCATCGAGGCGCCGTCGGCATAGAAGAGATCGAACACCTGCCAGATGGCGTCAGCGTCGCCGACGACGTTGAGCAGAGCGAAACCATCGCCCGACTCCATGCGCTGATCCGACAGCTCAAGGCGTCCGATCGCCAGATCATCACGCTCTATCTCGAAGAGCTCGACGCCGCCGCCATAGCGGAGATCACCGGCCTCTCGCCCGGCGCCGTCGCCACCCGCATTTCAAGGCTGAAGAGCCACCTCGCCGCCAAATTCCACGAGCCCGCCCATGTCTGACCGCGACCCCCTGCAATCGATCTGGAAAAACCAGAGCAATGAGGAATTCTCCATGAGCCTCGCCGATATCCACGCGCGCGCTGAGAAGTTTCAAAGCCGCGTGCGCCTGCGCAACGTGATCGAATATGTCGCGGCCGCCGCGGTGGTGGCGTTCTTCATCTGGACAGCGCTGATCACGCCTGCGCTGATCATGCGCATCGGCGCCGCGCTCATCGTGCTTGGCGCAGGCTATGTGTGCTGGAAGCTCCACGAACTCGGTCGCGCCGCCAGCAAAGCTGAACTCGATGCAGCGCAAAGCCTGACAGACTTCCACCGCGCTGAGCTTGTTCGCCAACGCCAGGCACTAAGCACAGTTTGGAGTTGGTACCTCGCGCCTTTCATCCCCGGCATGGTGGTGTTTCTGGCCGGCGTTTCCTTCGAAGCGCCCGCGGAGGCGCCGTTGGCGGCGAAGTTGATGGTGTTTCTGGTGGGCGTCGGCTTTGTCGCGGCCATGTTCTGGGCCGTGGCTTGGTTGAACGCGCAAGCCGTCAAAAAGCTCGACCGGGAAATCCGCGCCCTAGACCAACCCTAAGCGGCGCTTGGCGACACATGTGGCGGCGGCTACTCTGCCGTCACATTGGTTGTGGGGCGGCGCATGGCGGACTTCGCGAAACTGATTGCTGCGGCGCTGTTCACCGCCGTCTTGTTTCCACCCTTCGCGCTGGCGCAACGCGCCGCGCCGACGCCCTACGATGCTGAAGCGCTTCACCCCGCTGTGCGCCGCGCCGTCCTGCAGGCCCGCGAGAACGCGGGACGCGCCGAAACCGCCGCTGCCGCCGCGCGCGACGAAGCGGTGCGTGCCGAAGCTGCGGCGGAACGCGCCCGCAACGGCGAGCCAAATCATCGCGCCTATGACTTTCCCAGCGACCCGCAGCAACGCCGCTACGAGGGCGAATGGGTCGAAGGCGAACGCGCCAACGGCCTCGGCGTGTTGACCTTCGCCGCGGGTGAATTTCAGGGCGACCGTTACGCAGGCGGCTTCCGTAACGGACGCAAGTTCGGACTTGGCGTTTACATTCACGCCCTCAATCCAGGCCAAGAGCGCAACGCGCGCTACGAAGGCGATTATGTCGCCGGCGAAGCGGAGCGGTACGGCGTCTTCTATGGCGCGAGCGGAATACGGCATACCGGCCGCTCAGGCGGCGACCAGTTCAACGGCGCTGCTGTTTATGACTTCCCGAATGGTCGACGATACGAAGGCGAATTCGCGGACAATCGCCCGCACGGCCTTGGCGTATTATGGGACGCGCGCGGGCGCGTCCGCCAAGTTGGGCTCTGGATTGACGGTCGGTTCAGCACGCGCATGCGGCGCGAGGACTAAGCCGCGAGGCCCTGCAAACGCTTGCGCGCGCGCTCTTCGCCGATCAGCGGAAACAACGCCGCCATCTCCGGCCCGTGATCGAGACCGGTCAGCGCTTGGCGCAGCGGCATAAACAGCGCCTTGCCTTTGGCTCCGGTCTTTTCCTTCACGGCGTTGACGAACGCGCTCCACGTCGTCGTGTCGTACGCGCCCTGCGGCAACACTTCGAGCGCGGCGGCGGCGAACGCCTTGTCGGACAAGAACGGCTCGATCGGGCCTTCCACGATGTGCGCCCACTGCCGCACTTCCGGCAGCAACGAGATATTGGCGCGCACGGCGTTCCAGAACGCCTCGCCCTTGTCGGCTTCCAACGCCGCGAGGCGCGGTTGCACGGTCGCGTAATCCAACTGATGCAGCACGGCGGCGTTGACGCGCTTCAGTTCATCCGGATCGAACCGCGCTGGTGCGCGACCGATCTTGGCGAACTCAAACTCCGCCGCGAGCTGATCAATGGTCATCCGCGCTTCGACAGGATCGGAGGTGCCGATCTTGGCTAGGTGCGAAAGCACAGCGACGGGCTCATACCCTTCGTCAGCCAGTTCGCCGACGCCCAGCGAGCCAATGCGCTTTGAAAGCGCGCCGCCGTCAGCGCCGACCAAAAGCGGGAAGTGTCCGAACGCCGGCACGGGCCCGCCCAGCGCTTCGAAGATTTCGATCTGCACGCCCGAATTGGTGACGTGATCTTCGCCACGCACGATGTGCGTGATCTTGAAGTCGATATCATCAACGACTGAGGGCAGCGTGTAGAGGAACGCGCCATCTTCGCGGATCAGCACCGGATCGCTCAGCGACGCAGTGTCGATCGATTGCGGGCCGCGCACCAGATCGTTCCATTCCTTGCGTCCGCCCGAAAGCTTGAAGCGCCAGTGCGGCTTACGCCCCTCAGCCTCCAACTTGGCGCGCTCGGCATCCGTCAACTTCAGCGCGGCGCGATCGTAGACCGGCGGCTTGCCAGTGGCCTGGGCGATCTTGCGGCGGCGATCGAGTTCGTCTTCGGTTTCGTAGGCCGGATAGAGCAGCCCCGCTTCCTTGAGCTTGGCCGCCGCTTTCTCATACGCCTCGAAGCGATGCGATTGGTTGGCCCGTTCGCTCCAGTTGAGCCCCAGCCACGCCAAATCGTCGACAATGCTCTGCTCGAACGCCTTGGTCGAACGCGCGAGGTCCGTGTCGTCGATGCGCAGCAACACCTGCCCACCCTGACGGATGGCGAACAGCCAATTCATCAAAGCGGTGCGGACATTGCCGACATGGATGCGTCCCGTCGGGGACGGCGCGAAACGGAGGCGGATGGACATTACGTAAGGACTCTTTCGGGAAGGCCGGGTTTATGCGGCGCGCCGCCCCGCCCTGTCCAGCTTGCTTCGCGGCCACGCGGCTCTAGGGTGCCGGAAAACCCATATGGAGGGCACGCCATGGCGACGACGTCGCGCGAAATCCGTTTGAAAAGCCGGCCGACTGGCCTCCCCGAGGCCGCCAATTTCGAGGTGGCGACGGTCGAACTCCCCGATCCGGGCGACGGCGAAGTGCTGGTGCGTAATTCCTGGATGTCAGTCGATCCGTACATGCGCGGGCGCATGTACGATCGGCCCAGCTACGTGCCGCCTTTCCAAATCGGCCAAGCCCTGCAGGGCGGCGCTGTCGGCACGGTGGTCAAATCCAACGATCCGCGCTTTCAACCGGGCGATCTCGTCGAGAGCATGAATGGCTGGCGCGAAGCCTACATCGCCAATGGCGCAGCGCTGAACAAGCTGCCGGCCACTGGCGTGCCGCCGCAGGCATTCCTCGGCGTGCTCGGCATGCCTGGCATGACCGCCTACACGAGCTTCCACCGCATCGGCGAACCGAAGGCGGGCGATGTTGTGTTCGTATCCGGCGCCGCTGGCGCTGTCGGCTCGGCGGTGTGTCAGATCGCCAAACTGCGCGGCTGCACCGTCGTTGCCTCAGCCGGCACCGACGAAAAGCTGAACTGGCTAAAGAGCGTCGGCGTCGATGCGACGGTGAACTACAAGAAGGGCAATCTGCTCGAGAACGTGCGCGCCGCCGCGCCCAAAGGCATCGATATCTATTTCGACAATGTCGGCGGCGATCATTTGGAAGTGGCGCTTGAAGTGGCGCGCCCGTTCGCGCGCTTCATCGAATGCGGCATGATCTCGATCTACAACGACAAAGAACCCGCGCCCGGCCCGCGCAACATGAGCTACATCGTCGGCAAGCGCATCAAGATGCAGGGCTTTATCGTGTCCGACTTCATGGACATGCGCGAACAATTCTTCGCCGAGATGGGCGGCTGGGTCCGCGACGGTAAAGTTAAGTGGGAAGAAACCGTCGAAAACGGCGTTGAGAATGCGCCGAAAGCGTTTCTCAACCTCTTCAGCGGAGGAAACACGGGCAAAATGCTCGTGAAACTCGCGTGATATGAACCAACGTCTGTTCCAAGCTTACGTCATGGTCGATTGGAGCGCCGCCTCCAAGCCGACCACAGGCCCCGATTCAATCTGGATCGGGGTCCTGAAGCGCAATGTGCGTTTTCAGATGGCGTTTGAAGCGCACAATCCGGCGACGCGCGTGGATGCGGAGAAAATGCTCAATGGCATTCTCGACGATCTGAAGCGCAAGAGCGAACGCGCGCTCGTCGGCTTCGACTTTCCGCTAGCCTTTCCTCGCGGCACAGCGGCGGCGCTCAAGCTCAGCGGCGAACCTTGGCGGGCGGTGATGGATTTCGTCGCCAAGGAAGTGAAGGACAAGCCGGACAACACCAACAATCGCTTCCAAGTCGGCGCCAAGATGAACCGGCTGATGACGGGCGAAGCGTTCCCGTTCTGGGGCGCGCCGGCGCGTGATGAGCAAACCATGTTGTCCGCGAAGCGCCCGCGCGAGCACGTCGAGAGCGATCTACCGGAACTGCGCCTGGCCGAGCAGGCAATCAAAGGCCCCTCTTCAATCTGGAAACTCTATTACCAGGGCTCAGTTGGCGGTCAGGCGCTGACTGGCCTGCCGGTGATCAAACGCTTGCGCGATACGCGCGCAGTGAAACTCTGGCCGTTTGAAACCGGCTGGCGCCCGCTCACGGCAGGCGATCTCACAGACGTCGACGCTGTGTTCGCCGAAATCTACCCAAGCCTCTTCGGCGCCAAACCAGCCGCCGGTGAAACCAAGGATCAAGCGCAGGTGCGCGCCGCTTGCGAGCGCTTCAATGCACTTGATGAGAAAGCACAACTCGCCGCCGCTTTCGGTCCGAGCAACGACGACCCACGCCGCGATGTGGTTGAGCGCGAAGAAGGTTGGATCTTAGGCGCCAGCGCTTGAAGCGGTGGGCGCTGGGCGCCCACTCAGCCACCACCAACGCGCCAGCAAAATACTGACCGACAACACGCTCGACAGGCAGATCGACCAGAGCAAGCCGGCGACCTCCATGCCCAACCCTTCCGCGAGCCAATAGCCGAGCGCTGGCATCACGATCAGATACGCAAGGATGTGGCTGAACGTGGGAAACCAATTGTCTCCGCGCGCGCGCAGCGCCGCCGCCGCGACCACCTGCCCGCCGTCCGGAATAAGAACGAGCGCGCAGATCCACATAAGGCCGGCGATCATCCGCACCAAATTTGCGTCAGCTGTGTAAAGCGCGCCAATTTCTTTGGCGAACACCAGAATGACGATCGCCGCGATCGCCATGCCAATGCTGTTGATGCCAAGCGCGGTCCAACCCGCACGTGACGCGTCTGCCGGCGCGTTGCGCCCGATCGCTTCCGACACCAACACCGCAGCAGCAGCCGAAACACCGAGCGCGATCATGAACACGAACGCCATCAAATTCAGCAGGATCTGATAGCCCGACACTGCGTCAGCCCCGATCCGGCCGGCGATCACCGTCATCGCCGAGAACGCGCCCGCTTCCGCCGCTTGGCTAACGGCCGCTGCGATGCCGACACCGAGCAGCGCACGGTAGCTCGGGCCATTCGTGTTCAACGACCGCACACGATACTTCGCGCTGTCACGGCTGAACCAGATACACAGCAGGATTACGCCCGCGAGAAATACGCGCGCGCCAACGGTCGCCCAAGCTGAACCAACCGCACCATGCTCCGGCGCCAGCGCATTCAACCCGTTCAGTAGCGGCGTGTCGCGCAGCAGCGCATAGAGCGGCTCGGCCCAAGCCACCGAGGCGCCGGCGCTGAGATCGGGCACCCACAAGAGATTAAGCGCCAAATTCACGATGTTGGCGCCCCACATCACCGCCGTACCGATGCCGGGCTTCTTGATCGCTTCCAAAAAGAACGTGCCAGCGATGAAGATGAGATGCAGTGGGATCGAAAACGCCAGCACGCGCATGACTGGCGTAGAAGGTGCGGCGAGCGCCGCTTCAATGCCGAACACCGTGAAAATGCGTTCGCCGCCGAGCCACATCAGCGCCGCCGACAGCACGCCCGCAACACCTGCGAGCACCAGGCCGCGTCGCAGTGCAACGCCGGCGCCGTCGGGATTGCCCTCACCGAGCGAGCGCGCAGCCAAAACTTGCACGCCTTGCAGCAAGCCGATGGCAGCCACGAGGAACACAGCCGTCGGCGCCCAGCCCAGAGCTTGGTGCGGCAGCTCCGCCGCCGCCAATTGACCGACGACGATGACGTCAACCAACGCCATGCCGATAATGCCCAGGCGCGCCAATGCAACGGGGCCGGCAATGCGCAAAAGCGGCGCAACATAAGAGCGGGTGGCGGCCATTATGTGCGAGCCCTACCGGAGCGGGTTGAGTCGGTCGAGGTTCAAGCGGCGGGCGGTGTGGAAGCCGGCGGGCGCAGGCCGCGGTAAAGGTAGCTCACCAGTCCTGCCTCCAGCAGCCCATAGATCAAGAACTGCGACACGCCCGCAACGAAGTAAAAGCCAATGACCGAGATCGAACGCGCATTGGCGCTCAGCGCAGAAAGATCACCCGCAGGCGCGCCGAAGGCCGCCGCGACTACCGATTGCAGCGCGCCGACCAGAATAAGCGCCGGCCCGAGCACGATGACGCGCGCCGCCGCGATGCGCAGCAGATTGCCCTTGGTCCAGCGCCAGCTGTCGAAGACTTTGATCCGGCCCTGATCCACTGTCGCCGGCGCCGCGAGATAAAGCCGCGACGTCACCAGCAAGATAAGCAAGCCGGCGATGACCATCGCCCACATCAGGACGTTGGGTTGCGCGGCGGCGGCGCGATCGTAGATCGCCATCAAGCGCTCAGCGTCTTGCCCAGCCGCTCGAACTTCATCGGCGTAAGGTCCGATGAGCACGCCCATCGCCACATAAAACACCATGAACAAGATAATCGCGGCGAAGAAGCCGACCATCGACATAGCCGCGAACACGCGCATGCCGTCGCCAGCCGTGCGCGCGCCGGCGCCGAATTGACCCTTCAGCGCCACACCGACGAACGTCGCGTGCACAAAAGCGCTGATGATCCCCGCCGCAATCAGCCAAAGCGGCGCCAGGCCGAACAGCGAAAACGCAACCGTTTGCGCCGCAGCGCCAATGGCCGCGACACCAAGCCCAAACCGCCAATTCTCACGCAGAAACCGCACGGCTTGCCCGGCGCTCTCCACAATCGGCACTTTGCCTTCCGGCGTCGCCATGCGCTTCTCCCTGTCGCGGAGCGCTATATGGCCCGAAAGTGAACGGCGGGCGAGGCTTGAAGCGGACGCCCGGGCGCGGCATGTGAGCGCCTATGAAACCAGTACACGTTGTCGGCGGCGGCATGGCCGGATCAGAAGCCGCTTGGGCGCTGGCCAACGCCGGCGTGCCTGTAGTGCTGCACGAAATGCGGCCGGTGGTGAAAACCGACGCGCACCATACCGACAAGTTCGCTGAATTGGTCTGCTCCAACTCGTTCCGCAGCGATGATTGGCGCGGCAATGCGGTTGGGCTGCTGCACGAAGAAATGCGCCGGTTGGGCTCACTGGTGATGGCGAGCGCGGTTCCGGCGCAAGTGCCCGCAGGCAGCGCGCTGGCGGTGGACCGCGATGTTTTTAGCGATGCAGTGACGGCAGCGCTGATGGCACATCCGCTGGTTAGTGTTGAGCGTGGCGAAGTGAAGTCCCTCGATGCGTTGCTGACCGGCGACGATGCCAGCGTCATCTTCTGCACCGGACCGCTCACGTCGCCGTCGCTGGCGGATTCAATCCGCAATCTCACCGGCGAAGACTCACTCGCCTTCTTCGACGCCATCGCCCCGATCGTGCACAGGGACTCCATCGACTTCGACATCGCCTGGAAACAATCGCGCTACGACAAGGAAGGCCCGGGCGGCGATAAGGCGGCCTATGTGAACTGCCCGATGGATGAGGCGCAGTACAATGCGTTCATCAACGCGCTGAACAGCGGCGCGAAGACTGAGTTTCGCGAATGGGAAAAGAACACGCCTTATTTCGAAGGCTGCCTGCCAATCGAAGTGATGGCCGAGCGCGGGCCGGAGACGTTGCGCTTTGGCCCGATGAAGCCCGTCGGCCTCATGGACCCGCGCGTCGGCAAACGCCCCCACGCGGTCGTTCAACTGCGCCAGGATAACAAGCTCGGCACGCTGTTCAACATTGTCGGCTTCCAGACCAAGCTGAAATACGGCGCGCAGGAAGAAATCTTCCGCATGATCCCCGGCCTGCAAAACGCGCGCTTCGCGCGCCTCGGCGGCATCCACCGCAACACGTTCTTGAACTCACCAAAGCTGCTCGACAGCACACTGCGCCTCCGCGCCGAACCGCGCGTGCGCTTCGCGGGCCAAGTCACCGGCGTTGAAGGCTACGTCGAAAGCGCCGCGATGGGCATGATGGCGGGACGTATTGCTGCTGCGGAGCGTTTGGGTTGCCCGATCGAACCCCCGCCGCACACGACAGCGTTCGGCGCCCTGCTCGCGCACGTCACGGGTGGCCACATCGGCGACGGCAAAGGCTCGTTCCAACCGATGAACGTGAACTTCGGGCTGTTTCCTGAAATCGCTGTGCCGACGCATGGGACGGATGGGAAGAAGCTCAAAGGCGAAGATCGATCGCGGGCGAAGAAGCTGGCGCTGGCGGAGCGCGCGTTGGGGGATTTGGATAAGTGGCTAGCGGCGGCGCGCGCGTAATCGTCACTACTTAATGCTATGTTCGCGGCTCCGGGGGCATTTGCGCGCAACGGAGGCTGCATTGGCGATCATCATCAGCGAAAACATTGATTTGAAGCTGCATGTCATTCGCTTTCAGGAGCGCGTGACTTTCAACGAACTCTGTGAACTTGGCGCGCGCCACCGCGAGCGGCCGGAATGGGCGGCGGCGGACACGTTTCACATCGTCGAAGAAGGCGCAGATCTTTCGGACCTAACCGAGGGCAAGCTTGATGTGCTGCGCGTGCATTATCGGGCCCTGCACCAGAGTCTAGAACTCTTCATGGTGCGACGCGCCGCGTGGGTGTGCCGCGACGCGGTCTCATGCCGGATTCTCGAGTACTGGCTACAAGACCGTCACTCGCGCGACGGTCAAGGCACGGATGTAATGCTTGTCGCCAATCTCAAAGATGCAGCGGACTTGTTCAGCGACGATGAAATCACTGTCGTGCAGAACGAACTTGGCTTTGTAGAAATCGCACGCTTTGACGACACAGCCCGCGCGGGTCGCGCGGCCTAAATCAAGCCTGCAAGCGGCGAGCTTGGATCAGCGTACTTCTTCTTCCCCATCCGCCCCGCGAGATACGATTCACGTCCGGCGATCACTGCGTGCTTCATTGCGCGCGCCATGCGGATCGGGTCTTTCGCTTCGGCGATGGCAGTGTTCATCAACACGCCGTCGACGCCGAGCTCCATCGCAATCGCCGCATCGCTCGCCGTGCCAACACCCGCATCCACAATCACCGGCACGCGCGTTTGCTCAACGATGAGCCGGATATTCACCGGGTTCTGGATCCCCAGCCCCGAACCAATCAGCGAGCCCAGCGGCATGATGGCGACGCAGCCGGCGTCTTCCAATTTCTTCGCGTACACCGGATCATCGCTGCAATAGACCATCACCTGAAAACCTTCGGCGACGAGCACTTTCGCGGCGGCGAGCGTCTCTTCCATATCGGGATAGAGCGTCTTCTGATCAGCCAGCACTTCGAGCTTCACCAGCTTCCAATCGCCCGCCTCGCGCGCGAGGCGCAACGTGCGCAGCGCTTCATCGGCGGTGAAGCAGCCGGCGGTGTTGGGCAGGAACGTCGTCTTCTTCGGATCGATGTGATCGGTGAGGCGCTCCTTCGTCGGATCGCTCAAATTCACCCGCCGCACCGCGACGGTGACGATCTCGGCGCCGCTCGCTTCAAGCGCAGCCGCATTCTCGGCATAGGTCTTATACTTGCCGGTGCCGATGATGAGCCGCGAATTGTAGCTCTTGCCGGCGATGGTCAATGCATCTGTCATCTAATCACCCACCCCCGACAAACTGGACGATCTCAAGCTGATCGCCCTCGGCCAGCTCAATCTGCGACCACAGAGAGCGGGGCGCGATTTCGCGGTTGCGCTCGACCGCGACCCGCCGCCCGTCGATCCCCAGGGAGGCGAGCAGGTCGGCGAGGGTCGCCCCGGGGGGCGCATCTCGCGTTTCTCCATTGACGGTCAGACGCATAGGCCTTCCTATCCGCCCGACTTAGAGCCCCTTGAGCCGGGGTTCAACGGAGCCCCCTATCCGCCCGCGCAGAGGACGATGCCGGACGCAAAGCCAATTTACGTGCTGAACGGCCCCAACCTGAACCTCTTGGGGTCCAGAGAGCCTGAAATCTACGGCCGCGTGACGCTGGCCGAGATCGAAACCGCCTGCACGGCGCGGGCCGCCCAGCTGGGGCGCGGCGTGGTGTTCCGGCAGTCCAACGTCGAGGGCGAGTTGGTGAATTGGCTGCAAGAGGCCAGCGACAAGGCCGGCGCCGTTGTTCTAAACGCCGGGGCGTACACCCATACCTCGGTCGCCCTCCATGATGCGATCAAGGCGATCGCCGTTCCGGTGATCGAAACCCACCTTTCCAACCCCACGGCGCGCGAGGACTTCCGTCACGTTTCGTTAGTGGGCAAAGCCGCAAAGGGCGTGATCGCCGGCTTTGGGGCGACATCGTACTTACTGGCCATCGAAGCTGCAGCTTTGCTGGCGAACGAGAGCAAGAGCGCGTGAGCAGGAAAACGCAGAACATGAGCGACAAGAAGCAAGCGATCGATCCCGAACTCGTGCGCGAACTGGCGAAGATCATCTCCGACAGCGGCCTTTCCGAAATCGAGGTCGAGCACGGCGAACTGCGCTTGCGCATCGCCCGCACGCTGACAGCGGCGGTAGCGCCCGTAACGCACATGGTCGCCGCCGCAGCGGCGCCGGTCGCCGCGCCTGCCGCGCCGCCGCCCGCCGCAGCGCCGCCCGCTGCCGCCGAAGCTGCATCGCATCCCGGCGCTGTGCCCTCACCGATGGTCGGCACCGCTTATCTTTCGCCGGAACCAGGCGCGCCCGCCTTTATCAAGATTGGCGACACAGTGACGGCGGGTCAGACGTTGATGGTTGTTGAAGCCATGAAAACCTTCAACCCGATCCCAGCGCCGCGCGCAGGAAAGATCACCGCCATCCTCGTGAGCGACGCGCAGCCAGTAGAGTACGGCGAGCCTTTGGTGATCTTGGAATAGATGCCGATTTCGCGCCGACATTTTGCAGCCATCGCAGCAGGCGCCACAACATTGGCGACGGCACCGGCGCGCGCGCAAGTCGGCGCCGCGCTCGATGGCGCTTGGCAGGGCGAACTTGTGCTTGTGAGCGGAGCAGAACTCTCCACCACGAGCGGTAGATGGGAGCCGTTCCGAATCGTCATCCAAAGCAACACCGTCCGAGTGTTTCTGCGTGAGGACGATGGCGAGGAGTTTGAAGAAATCAAACCCGGCGCATTCCGCATCACTCGGTTAGGCAACAGCGCGTTGATCGCCGCGATCGATTCCGCCCCCACCGCGCCGCTTGGCGAAGGCTGGGTCGAAAGCTGGTCGTTTTCGATCACGCAGAAAGCCGAGAACACGCTCTCGTGCGTGTTCACCCGCCAGGTCAACAATCACCATCTCCCGCGCGGCGAAGATGGCGCGAATTTCTCCATGGTTCTGAGCGGCGAATTGCAGCGAGTCTACGTCGATCATGTTTGACAAAGTTCTCATCGCCAACCGGGGTGAAATTGCGCTGCGCATCCACCGCGCGTGCAAAGAGATGGGCATCTCCACCGTCGCCGTGCACTCAACCGCCGACGCTGACGCCATGCATGTGCGCCTTGCCGACGAGAGCGTCTGCATCGGGCCGCCGCCGGCGCAGAAATCCTATCTGCACATTCCTTCAATCATCGCCGCCGCCGAAATCACCGGCGCCCAAGCGATCCATCCGGGCTACGGCTTTCTCTCCGAGAACGCCAAGTTCGCCGACATCGTCACCCAGCACGGCATGACCTTCATCGGCCCCACCGCCGATCACATCCGGCTCATGGGCGATAAGATCGCCGCCAAACAAGCCGCGATCGACACTGGCATGCCGGTCGTCCCCGGCTCTGATGGCGGCATCGCCACCGAAGCCGACGCCAAGAAGTGGGGCAAGAAGATCGGCTATCCGGTGCTGATCAAAGCCGCAGCCGGCGGCGGTGGTCGCGGCATGAAGGTCGCGCGCACCGAAGAGGAATTGAGCGAAGCTTTCTCCACCGCACGCGCCGAAGCCAAGGCCGCGTTCGGCAATGACGAAGTCTATATGGAGAAGTATCTGACGCACCCGCGTCACATCGAAATCCAAGTCGTCGCGGACAGCCACGGCAACGTCATCCACTTGGGCGAACGCGATTGCTCGCTGCAGCGCCGCCACCAGAAAGTGCTCGAAGAAGCGCCCTCACCCGCGCTCAACACCGAGGACCGCGCCCGCATCGGCAAGATCACCGCCGACGCGATCCAGAAGCTCGGCTATCTTGGCGTCGGCACGGTTGAGTATCTCTACGAGGACGGCGAGTTCTATTTCATCGAGATGAACACGCGTCTGCAGGTCGAGCATCCGGTCACCGAGATGATCACCGGCATCGATCTGGTGCGCGAACAGATCCGAATCGCCGATGGCGCGCCGCTTTCGGTGAAGCAGAAGGACGTTAAGTTCAACGGCCACGCCATCGAGTGCCGCGTCAACGCCGAGAACCCGGCGACCTTCCGCCCGTCGCCGGGCAAGATTACCGGCTATCACCCGCCGGGCGGCCTTGGCGTGCGTTTGGATAGCGCCATCTACGCTGGCTACGCCATTCCGCCGAATTATGACTCGCTCATCGGCAAGCTCATCGTCCACGGCCGCGACCGCGCCGAGTGCTTGATGCGCCTGCGCCGCGCGCTCAACGAAATGGTCATTACCGGTGTCGAGACGACGCTGCCGCTGTTCCGCGATCTGATGAACGAGGCGGACGTTATCAACGGCGATTACTCAATCCACTGGCTCGAGAAGAATTTGAAGGCCAAGGCTGACGCAGGGGGCGACGCATGAAGATCAAAGCACTGCTTGTAGCTTTCGCGCTCGCCGCCTGCTCACCGCCCGCGCCGAGCGAACCGGCCGCGCCACCGCCCGCCCCCGCCGCCGACGCGGCAAACGCCGAAATGCTCGCGGCTTTAACGCCGGTGGTTTCGACAGCCATCGGCCAACCGGTCTCGTTCACCATCGACACAGTGCGCGTCGATAACGATTGGGCCTGGCTCGTCGTGCAGCCGCAAGCCGCGGACGGCAGCCCACTCGACTGGTCACAAACCAGCTTCGCCAGCGCCCACGAGAACGGCGTGATGGTGGGAACGGCACAACCTACGCGCTGCTGAAGCGCGAGGCCGGCCAGTGGCGCGTCGTCGAGCACACCATAGGCCCGACGGACGTCGCTTACATCGATTGGCCAGCGCGCCACGGCGTGCCGCCAGAACTGCTCGGTCTCGCCGAGTAAGTTAACGGCCCGGCGATTGCAAAGCCGCCCCTGGAAACCTTTCAGGGCTGGTTTGGGATGGCACATCAACAATTCGCCGGCGTCGCCGTACTGGTGGCGGTCGCCTTCATGCTTCTGGCGCTCTCCGCGTGCGCCAATACTGCACAAAATGACGTCGTGGCGTTCGGGCCCTCGATTATCGCGCCGATCCCGGACGACACCCCGGCCCAACCGGAGTTCCATGGCGCGCCGATCGGCGCCGACACGCTGCGCTCGCGGCTGATGGCCGAATAAGCGTCGCAGGTTGGACGCCGGAGCAGCCGTTTGGCACACTCCGGCGTCGTGAAAGCCTTCTCGACCGACGACCTGCTCGCCTGCTACCGGCGCGGCGTCTTTCCCATGGCGGAAAGCCGTGAGGACGACGGCTTCTTCATTGTCGATCCCGAGTGGCGCTGCGTCTTTCCACTCGACAATTTCCATGTGCCGAAGCGCCTGGCCCGCACCCTGCGCCAAGACCGCTTCAGCTTCACGGTCGATCGCGACTTTCCCGCCGTCATTAAGGGCTGCGCCGCGCCGGGCCCTGATCGCGAAGACACCTGGATCAACACCGACATCCGCTCACTCTATCAGTCCCTGCACGCACAAGGCCTCGCCCACAGCGTCGAGGCGCGCAAAGACGGCGAACTGGTCGGCGGTCTTTATGGCGTAGCGCTGGGCGGGGCGTTCTTTGGCGAGAGCATGTTTTCGCGCGCGACCGACGCCAGCAAGGCCGCTCTCGTTCACCTCGTCGCGCGCCTCAAGCACGGCGGCTTCAAACTGCTCGATGCCCAATTTACAACGCCGCATCTTGAGCAATTCGGCGCACAAACGCTGCCGCGGCGCATCTTTCACTCGATCCTCGGCGCCGCGCTCGAGATCAAAGCGGACTTCACCGCGTTGCCTGAGGCAACCAGCGGCGCGGAGCTTCTAGAAATTGTTCGGCGCTAGCGGGCGATACGCTCAAGCCCGGCCATGTACGGCACGAGCGCCTTGGGCACGGTGATCGAGCCGTCGGCGTTCTGATAGTTCTCCAGCACCGCAACGAGCGTACGCCCCACCGCCAAGCCTGAACCGTTCAGCGTGTGCACGAACTCGGTCTTGCCATCCTTGTTGCGGAAGCGCGCATTCATGCGCCGCGCTTGAAAGTCGCCGCAATTCGAGCACGAGCTGATCTCGCGGTACTTGCCTTGGCTCGGCAGCCAAACTTCAATGTCGTACGTTTTCTTGGCGCCGAAACCCATGTCGCCGGCGCACAGGAGCATCGTGCGGAACGGCAGCTCCAGGCGCTTCAGGACTTCTTCGGCACAGCGCACCATGCGCTCGTGCTCTTCATGGCTTTGCTCCGGCGTCGTCACCGAAACCAGCTCGACTTTGCGGAATTGGTGCATGCGGATCATGCCGCGCGTGTCACGGCCTGCTGCACCCGCTTCGGCGCGGAAGCACGGCGTGTCGGCGGTCATGCGCAGCGGCAGCGGCGCTTCATCCAGAATTTGCTCGCGCACCAGATTGGTCAGCGCCACTTCCGAGGTTGGAATCAGCCAGAAATCCTCGCGCGTCGGCGCTTGCTCCAGAATCTCATTCAGCACTTCTGTCGGCTTGGCTTTGCCGCCGCGCTTTTCGAGCTCCTCGTCAAAACGCTCCAGCGCTTCGTTGAGCAATTCCTGGCGGCTGACGGTGCGCGCCGCGGTGAATTGGTCATCGACAAACTTCGGCAACTGGCCAGTGCCGAACATCGCGTGATCTTTCACCAGCAGCGGCGGCGCCACCTCGGTGTAACCGTACTCGCCTGTGTGCAGATCGAGCATGAACGCAGCCAGCGCGCGCTCCAGGCGCGCCAGCGGGCCTTTCAGCGCCACGAAGCGTGCGCCCGACATGCGCGCGGCCGCTTCAAAATCCATGTAGCCGAGCGCTTCGCCGAGCGTGACGTGGTCGGCCGTGAGATCGAGCGCCGGCGGCTCGGCGCCATCGCTTTTGTACCAGCGCCGCACTTCAACGTTACCGTCCTCATCAGCGCCGTCCGGCACTTCGCGCGCCGGCAGGTTTGGCAGCCCTGAGAGCAAATCATCGCGCGCCGCCTGCCACTTGGCTTCGTCGGCGCTGGTTTCTTCGATGCGCAACTTCAGCGCCGCGACCTGCGTGATCAGGCGCTCCGCTTCAACTTCGTTCTTCTGCGCTTTCGCTGCGCCAATCGCTTTCGACGCCGCGTTGCGTTGCGCCTCGGCTTCCTGCTTGGCGGTTGAAGCGGTGCGCAACTTCGCGTCCAGATCGATGATGGCGCGCGCTTGTGGGGCCAGACCCTTGCGGGCCCAGGCAGCGTCGTAAACGTCAGGGTTTTCGCGAATGGCGCGGATATCGTGCATGGCCGGAGCTTTAGCCGAAGCCGCGCTGGCGCGCTACGGGGCCGGCGGCGTCACAGCGGTCGCGGCTTCGGCGGCCTCAGCCTTGGCCCGATCCTTTTCCATCAGCGCAACGATCCAGATGGAAATTTCGTAGAGCAGATAAACCGGCACAGCCATGACGAACATCGAGATGACGTCATTCGGCGTCACCAGGGCTGAGAACGCAGCGATGCCGACGATGGCGTAGCGGCGCCCTTTGCGCAACAGCGACGTCGAAACCACGCCGATGCGGCCAAGCAATGAGAGCACTACAGGCAGCTGGAACATCAGTCCAAACGCCAACACCAAGGTGGTGACGAGGCCCATATATTCTTCGACCTTCGGCAGGTACGTGACCCGCACCGGCCCGTCGGTCACTTCCTGATGCAGCGCAAAGTTTAACGCAAACGGCATCGCCACGTAGAACACGAACGCGCCGCCCAGGATGAACATGATCGGCGCCGCGATCAGGAACGGTGCGGCGGCCGCCCGTTCGTTGCGATAAAGGCCCGGCGCGATGAAGGCGTAGGCCTGCCAAGCGATGATCGGGAACGCCAGCACGATGCCGCCGAACAGCGCGATCTGCATCTTCACCGAGAAGAAGCCAAACGCGCCGGTGTTGATGAGTTCAATCGCTTGGCCTGCGCGTTCGGGATGGACCACCGCCATCGCCGTCTGGAACGGCTGCGCCAAAAACAGGAACAGCGGATCGACGAAAATGAAGCAGATCACAAAGCCCGCAAACACCGCGATGGCCGAACGCACCAAGCGGTCGCGCAACTCAGAGAGGTGATCAAGTAGCGGCGCGCGCGAGGCTTCGATCTCTTCCTCGTCGGTCAGTTGATTTTTCTTGTTCGCGGCCGAACTCACGGCGCGCTCCGCGCAATTGGCGCGACATCGGCATGCTCAGGCACGCCATCTTCGCGCTTCTCTTCAACCGTTTCCGCCGCATCAGCGGCTTGTTCAGCCGCCACATCGTCAGCGGGTTCTGCTGGCGTTTCCGCCGCTGGCTGCGTCACCGCCGGCGGCGGGATCGCGGGTGAAGATTTTATGCCGGCATAATCTTCCAGCGTCGGCAGCGGCTTAGTCAGCTCACTACGGATTTCGTGGAGCGATGTGGTGCGGCGGAGCGCGTCGACTTCGCGCTTTAGCTCATCCAGTTCGGCCTGACGGGCGAGATCGTCAAAACCGGTGCGAAACTCCTGCGCCATACCGCGCAGCTTCGCTGTCCACCGTCCCAATTTGCGGAACAGCAGCGGCAAATCCTTCGGCCCCACGACGACAAGCGCCAAGATGCCGAGGATGATGATCTCATTGAAGCCGAGACTAGGAAGCATGAGCGGTTACGGCCCGCTCAGTTCTGCGCGCGATCGGTCTCACGCGTCGGGGCGTTTTGATCCGGCACTTGGCGCGGCGGCTCTTGAGCGCCAGACGCGGCGGGGTTCTGTTCGTCGCCGAGGCCCTTGCGGAAGCCCTTAATGCCCTTGCCGAGATCTTCCATCAGGCCGGAAATCCGGCCCGGCTTCGAGAACAGCAAGAAAGCCAGCACCAGAACGATCAAAAGCGGGATTAGCCCGGGCATATGCATCGTCAAAACTCCATCGCGCCGACGGCGCTGAAATCACTCATCTTCGCCAAGATGATCCACGAAAAATCTTGCCGCGTCGTCACCTTCTGACAGCGGCTCTTCGTCCAAGGCGGCATCCTCACTCGGGCGCGGCACGTCAAGCTGCGCCGCCGCGCGGGGGTCGAGGAGACCCAGGGCCTTGAGATCATCCTTGCCCGGCAGCGCGTCAAGCGACGCCAGGCCAAAGTGACTGAGAAATGCGTCGGTCGTCCCGAAGGTTAGCGGTCGGCCTGGGGTCCGGCGCCGGCCCCGCGGCTTGATCCAGCCGATCTCCATCAGGAGTTCCATCGAGCCGCGCGAGAGGCTGACGCCGCGCGTCTCCTCTATCTCGGCTCGGGTGATCGGCTGGTGGTATGCAATAACCGCCAAAGTCTCCATGGCGGCTTTGGGGAGGCGCTTGGGCGCCTCGCGGGTCTCAACGAAGAGACTGGCCAGATCCGGCGCGGACTGAAACCGCCAGCCGGCCCCCGTCTCGATCAGCTGGACCCCGCGCTCGGCATAATCGGCCTTGAGCTTCATCAGCACGGCGGCGACGTCCACCGCCGGCCCCAACCGTTCGCCTAGGGCCTTGGCCGTGATCGGTTCACCGCCGGCGAAGAGCAGCGCCTCGGCCGCACGGATAGCGTCGAGGCTCGGCTCGGCGCGCGGCGCGTCGCCGAAAGCGTCCTCGAGACGGCGCATCGTGTCGGCGAGCGGCGGATCGTCCTGGTTCATTCGCGGCCCTCTTTAGCCCGAACCGGACGCGCCCGCACGAACAGCGGCGCAAATGCTTCGGTCTGCCGCAGCTCCATCTTGCCCTCGCGGGTAAGTTCCAGCGCCGCGCCGAAGGTGGAGGCGAGATAACTCTCTTGCGGCGGGGCGTCCGCGCCGGTTTCAGTCGCCGCCGGCGCGACAGTTTCAATTGCGCTCCACTGGTCGAGTTTGACCAACGCTTGCTCGAGCTTCTTGCGCGCGCTTTCCAGCGGATAGGCGCGCCGCACCGCCGTTGTGTACGCCCGCTTGCGCACAAGCTTGGTGCGATCAGCGCAATAGGCGTTGAGCAATTCGTAGAGATCGGCCTTCCAGGTCGTGGTTTTTGTCAGCACCGTTGTTTGCGGCTGGCCGTTCGCGAACACGTCGCGCCCCAATTGCGGCAGCTCTTCCAGCTGCTTTGCCGCCGCGCGCGCCGCTTGCAGGTTGAGCAGCTTCTGGCGCAGCGCCTCTTCCAATTGCTGCGGATCGGGCTCGTCAGCCGGCAATTGCGGCTTCGGGATCAGCAGGCGCGATTTCAGCAATGCAAGCCAGGCCGCCATCACCAGATAGTCGCCAGCGATCTCCATATTCGACGCCCGCGCCTCGGCGATGAATGCCAAGAACTGATCGGCGATCTCGCCGACGGAGACTTTGGCAACGTCGATCTTACGCGCCCGCGCCAGCTCCAGCAGCACATGAAGCGGCCCTTCGAACGCGTCGAGCGCAACGCGCAGCGCCTCGCCCTCATCCGCCTCCTCGGCGGCGGCGAGATCGAGTTCGATCTGGTCGTCAGCGTCGCTCATCGTGTGGATAATAGCATAGAGCCGGGCCAGCGTCGGCGGCGGATTACCGCGCCTAGGCCAGCAATTCCTTGAACCGGGCCCAACCCGCCTTGGCGTCGAATTCGCGCGCGGGACGTTTTGCGAAAGCCTCCACCGCCCGCGCCCGCACAAGCGCCTCACCCTCCAACGCGCGGCAACCCTTGGCGGTTTCCTGCATCTCTTTCAGGTCGCCCGAGCATTGCAGCACGACATCGCAGCCGGCCCCCAGCGCCGCCTCGGCCCGCACCTGCAACCCGCCATTCAGCGCAAACTGCAGAGCCTTCATATCGAGATCATCGCTCATCAAGAGCCCCTTGAAGCCGATGCGCTCGCGAATGATGCGCTCGATCACCAGCGGCGAGCACGTCGCCGGGCGATCGGGATCCCAAGCATCGAACACGATGTGCGCGGTCATCGCCGCTTCGGCGTCAACAAGCGCCGCGAACGGCGCCACATCGGCGGCAAGCTCTGCTTCGCTGGCGCTGACGCGCGGCAATGCAAAGTGGCTATCGGCCGTGGCGCGGCCGTGGCCCGGCATGTGTTTGATACAACCGGCGACGCCGCCGTCGTGCAGCCCCTCAAGCGCAGCACGCGCCAATGTCGCGACTTCGCCGGGCTTGGCTGAGAACGCGCGGTCGCCAACGATCTTGTCGCTGCCTTCCACCGGCACATCGAGCACGGGTGCAAAGTCGGCATCGATGCCGACGCTTTTCAGTTCATCCGCGATCAGTCGATGGCCGAGGCGCGCCGCTTCCAAACCAGCTTCAAAATCGCGCGCATAGATTTCGCCGTACTTGGCGGCGGCAGGCCACACCGGCCATTCCGGCGCTTTCAGCCGCGCAACCCGGCCGCCTTCCTGATCGATCCAAACGATCGCATCATGCCCCGCCGCTTCGCGCAATTGCGCGCACAACGCCTGCACTTGAACCCGCGAAACGCATGCTTCCCGGAACAGAATAAAGCTCCACGGGCGCGCGTCGCGAAAGAAGGCGCGCGTGTCGGCGTCAAGCTTTGCCTGGCGCAGGCCGAACGAAACGGAAAGCAAACTCATCGCCCGCTCTTAGCGCGCCGCGACAATGCAGTCCTGCCCCATTTGCCGTATGCGGTCGCAGAAGCGCGCAGCATTCGCGCGATCGGGGAAGTACCCGGCGCGGACGCGAAAATAGATGCCGCGCTGGCCAAGATCGGCGCGTTCGACGTCGAGCCGCGCCGAAGCAAACAATTGCGGCGCGCGCGATGACAGCCGCCGCCAGGATTGCTCCACCGCCGCTTCCGATTGCAGCGCCGCCAGTTGCGCCACGTACGGCCCGTTGGAGACAAATTGCGGCGCCGACGGCAATTGCGGCGGCCCGTCTGTCACAGGCGCTGCAACCTGCACCGGCGCGTTGCGCGAAACCGGCGCGGTCACCGCCGCTGTCTCTTCCGCGGGCGGCGCGGCCACGCTCTCCACCGCATCCGGTGCGGTGGCGGCCTCTGCGGTCGGCTCAATCTTGTAAGGGCCAGACGGCGCTTCGATGCGCGGAATTTCCGGCGCGCTATAGAGCTGCCAAAGGAAGGCGCCGAACGCGACCGCAACCACCAGCATCAGGATGTAGATCATCCCCGCGTGACGCGCCTGATGGTCGTCGTACGCGTGCATGCGCGGATCGTAACGAGTGCTCACCAGTCGGCTCCACGGAATCGCTTCACACGGCGTTTACCATGGCCGCCCTTCATTTCCGTTTAACGCGGCGAGAGGCAGCCATGCAGGAATCCATAATTCCGCAGGCGTAACGGAGTCGTTGATATGCGACCTAGCGTTCGAGATTGAACAGCCGCCGGTGCTCATCGATGGCGAAATCGTCGGTCATGCCGGCAATATAGTCGCACACCCGGCGCGCGGTGCGCTGGCCGCGCGGCCCGTCGCCGCCCTGCTGCCAGCCCGGCGGCAGCAATTCCGGCTCGCCCAGGAACAGCTCAAACAATTGCTTCAAGATGCGCTTGGCGTGGCTACGGGAGCGGTTGACCTTCCAGTGCCGATACATCCGCGCCATCAGAAAGCGGCGCAAAACGGCCTGGTGCTCGTTCATGATGTCGGAAAACCCGACCAGCGGCGCGCCGGCGCTGCGCACATCTTCAACCGATTTCGGCTTGGCGCTGGCGATGCGGTTGCCGCTCTCCCAAACCAGATCGTTGATCCAGACGCCGATCAGGCGTCGGATCGTCTCAGCGGCGAGGCGAAACTCGTCGAGGTCGGCATAGTCCTTCTCAACAGTGAGCAGCACACGCTCGACCATCGGCACTTCTTCGCGCAGCTCTGTCAGCGTGAAGAGGCCCGCCCGCAATCCATCATCGATATCGTGATTGTTGTAGGCAATATCGTCGGCGTGGGCGGCGACTTGCGCTTCCAGGCTTGGCCATGAGTCCAGCTCAAGATCGTGCGTCGCCACATATTCCTGGATGGCGATCGGCAGGTCTTGCAGCGTTGCGCCGTAACGGATCAGCGGCCCATTGTGTTTGACGACGCCTTCCAGCGTCTCCCACGTCAAATTCAACCCGTCGAACGCCGGATATTTCCGCTCCAGTTTCGTGAGCACGCGCAACGTCTGCGCGTTGTGATCGAACCCCTGAAAGCCCTCCATGCAGGCGTCGAGCACATCTTCGCCCGTGTGCCCGAACGGCGGATGGCCGAGGTCATGGGCGATGCCAAGCGTTTCGGCCAAATCGTCGTCGAGCCCCATCACCCGCGCCACGCTGCGTGCGATCTGGGCGACCTCCAGCGAATGGGTCAGGCGCGTGCGGTAGTGGTCGCCTTCATGGGCGACAAACACCTGGGTCTTGCCCCGCAGCCGCCGGAAGGCGCTCGAATGAACAATCCGGTCATGATCGCGCTCGAACGGCGTGCGGGTCTGGCTTTCGGGCTCAGGATAAAGCCGGCCGCGCGAACGGGTGAAATCAGTGGCGTAAGGAGCTTTGGGGGGCCTTTCGTACGATCCGGACGACGGCTTTGACGCCCGCGCGCGCTTGGCCGCTGTTGCTTTCTGCCCATCCGCCACGGAACTGCCTTCTCCTCGCACCCTGGATCAGACCATATATGGGGCATGGACGCTTGAGAAAGCGCTGAAAGGTTTGCGTTAACGAATGACTAGCATTGGCCTTACCGCCGCCGCCGCAACGCGGATCAAGCAAGTGGTCGCTGGCGAACCGGCAGGCGCTGGCCTGCGCGTGGCCGTCGAGGGCGGCGGCTGTTCGGGCTTCCAGTACGAAATCAACGTCGCCCCCGCCTGCAGCGCTGACGACCATGTGGTCGAGCGCGACGGCGCCCGGCTCTTCATCGATCCGGTGTCGCTGCCGTTCCTGCTCGGCTCCGAAGTTGATTGGGTCGATGAACTCATTGGCGCATCGTTCAAGGTGCGCAATCCGAACGCCACCTCCAGCTGCGGCTGCGGCGTCAGCTTCTCGGTCTAACGTGTTCGGCGCACGCTCCAAACTCGATCGCGGGTTAGACGCGTTTGACCGCCGCGATTGGAAGCGCGCGCGCAACTTGCTCGAAGACGCGCTGCAGGAAGAAGAGCGCGCCGTCGGCCATTATCATCTTGGTCTGCTCTATTGGCGTGGCCTTGGCGGCGAAGCCGATAAGCGCGCCGCCGTCGATTGTTTCTCCCGCGCCGCCCGCGACGGCCATCCTGCGGCGGAAACCGCTTATGGCATCGCGCTACGATCCGGTGTCGGCGTCGCCAAGGACAACGCGCTCGCCGAACAGAATTTCCGCTCCGCCGCCGGCGCCGGTGATGGCGAAGCGATGATCCAACTCGCCGCCATGAGCGATCCCGACGACGCGCGCCGTTGGCTGACGCGCGCCTCCGACGCCGGCTACACGCCAGCTATGCTCGCGCTGTCGGACTTCCTGATGACCCGCGATCAAGTCGAAGCTCTGGCTTGGCTCTACGCGGCCGTCACCATCGCCGGCGATGATGCGGCGAGAAAGCGTGCGGCCGCTTTGGCTAAAGAGCTGACGGCGCGCGAGATCGACGAAGCGCAGAAATATGGCCGCGGCTTCGTCAAAGACATCAAAGAGCGCGCCAACGGCCCGCGCTGACGCCACGTGATCGCTGGCGCGCCGACGCCGCGAGGTCCATCATCGCGCCCATGAATGTCGATGAAGCCATCAAGTCGCGGATATCAATACGCGCCTTCAAACCCGATCTGGTTCCGCAAGCCATCGTACGCGAAATTCTCGATGTTGCGCGCTATGCGCCCTCGGGCGGCAATCTGCAGCCGTGGAAGGTCATCGCTGTCGCCGGCGCCGAGCGCGATGCGGTGGTGGCGTTGGCGCAGGCCAATTTGCCTGGCGCCGAGGATGACCGCCCTGTCTATCCCGCCGATCTTTGGGAGCCCTACCGGTCGCGCCGCTATAAGGTCGGCGAAGATATGTACGCGCTGCTCGGCATTGGCCGCGACAACAAGCCGGCGCGCTTGATGCACTTGGCGCAAAACTTCCAGTTCTTCGGCGCGCCAGCCGCGCTGTTCTTCGTCATCGATAAAGGCATGGGACACGGCCAGTGGGCCCACCTCGGCATGTTCATGCAAAGCGTAGCGCTGGCGGCGTTAGAACGCGGTGTCGATAGCTGCATGCAGGAAGCGTGGGCGCGCATGCGCGCGCCGCTCGCACGCCACTTCGCGTTGCCAGATTCAGAGATGATCTATTGCGGCATGGCGCTGGGGTACGCCGACACGAGCAAGCCCGTGAACACCCTGCGGAGTGACCGCGCGAGTGTCGATGAGATCGCGACCTTTAAAGGCTTCTGATCAAGCCTGACGGGCGTTGCCCAGCACGCCGTCTTCGGCGAAGTCGACGACGGCGAACACCACGCCCATCACCAGCAGCCACGCAATCGGCGCCAGAATCATCACCAGCGCAAACGGATGGCCGACCTCGTACGCGGCCCACGCCGAACGGACCGAGACGAACGCTGTGATCGGGTAAATCCAGCACATCAGCTCGGCGATCAGCAGGGCCACCCGCGAGCGCCAATAGGCCCGCTCCTGCGGTGTAAGCATCCTTATCGCCGCGCCCAAAGTCGCGAGCCCAACGGCCACATGGAACAACGTGAAGGCCCACAGGATTACTGTCATGGGCGTGGTTCTAGCACGCCGCGAGATCAACTGTCCCGCCGGCGCACGCGCGCGCGGGGCGAAAAAGGAGGCCCTATCATGAGCGTTCGCAAGGTCGGCGACCATGTCGAGATCGACAAGGAAGACGCCCGCGCCGGTCAAACCGGCAATCATGTCCGTTACATTCTCGGCGCCGGCGTCGTGCTGGTGATTATCGGCTTTGGCGCTGTCGCGCTGGGCTGGTTTGGTTGAACCCACGCACCGGGGCGGCTAAGCCCCGGACATGCCGCTCAAAATCGCCGCCTGGAACGTCAACTCCATCCTCGCCCGTCTGCCGACGGCGCTGAAGGTGTTCGAGGAGGTCGACGCCGACATCTGGTGCTTGCAGGAAATCAAATGCGAAGACCCGCGTTTCCCGCGGTTCGAGATCGAAGCCATGGGCTTCAACGTCGAGACCTTCGGCCAGAAGAGCTATAACGGCGTCGCCATTCTCTCGAAGCATCGTATCGAAGAAGTTACGCGCGGCATTCCAGGCCTCGAGCACGAACAGTCACGCTACATCGAAGCCGTGATCGCAGCGCCTGACGGCCCCGTGCGCGTCGCTTCAATCTACGCTCCGAACGGCAATCCGATCGGCACCGAGAAATTTCAATTCAAGCTCGCCTTCATGGAGGCGCTCAACGCGCACCTGCGCGATCTCTTAAAGCTCGAAGAGCGCTTCATGATCGCCGGCGACTACAACGTCATCCCGCGCGAGGTCGATTGCCACAACCCGGCGGTCTGGACCGGCGACGCGCTGTTCCAGCCCGAGACCCGCGCCGCTTACCGCAGTCTGCAAAACCTCGGCCTCGCCGACGCCTACATGCAGGCCGACGGCGGCGCCCACCGCTACACCTTCTGGGACTATCAGGCCGGCGCCTGGCAGAAAGACCATGGCATCCGCATCGATCACATCCTGTTGTCCCCGCAAGCCGCGGACGGGCTGTCTGGCGTCGAAATCTTCAAAAAAGCCAGGGGAATGGAGAAGGCGAGCGACCATGTTCCGATCATCGCCAGCTTCGCAACCGCTGCGCCGACGGGCTGACAAGGCCCACCCGGCTGGCTAGAACGCAACCTCACGTAACACCGTGGCAGCGGTGTGTTGGGGGTATTTAAGATGATCCGTACCTTGCTCGTCCTTGTAGGGGCGATGCTGGCGTTCGCTACGCCGGCGGCAGCGCAACAGCGCGCGCCACTCGATTGGTTCCTCGGCTATGATCAGTTCCGCGGCGCAACGCTGTCGCCGGATGGCCGCCATCTCGCCGTCCTACGCCGCGACGACGTCGGCGACGTGCTCATGGTCGTCAACATGGAGACGCGCCGCGCGACTCCGATCCAGCGCGCCCGCGCCGACCAAAGCCTCGAAATCAGCCAAGTCGGCTTCGCCAGCAATTCGCGTCTGGTGTTTCGCCTCATTCAACGCAACCGCGTTGTCGCCGGCACCAGCGGCAGCATGCACCGCACCCGCGGCCGCATCGACGACGGCTTCGAGACCAACACCCGCATCTATGCTGTGAACCTCGACGGCTCCAGCCTCGTGCAGCTCTACGATCCGTCGGCGCTGTCGCAATATCTCGACGCCGGCATCATCAGCGATCTGCCGCGTGACGATGATCACATCCTGCTCATCGTGCCGACCCAAGGCGGCGCTGAGCTCCGCAAAGTGAACGTCAACGATGCTTCGTACGATCGCGTCGAAGGCGGCACACTCTTCACCTTCAATTGGCAAGTCGATCTCAACGGCACGCCGGTGCTGCGCCAAGACAGCGTCGAAAACGGCCGTGGCTACGCTTGGCTGCGCCGCGGCCCGGGCCAACGCAGCTGGACGGAAATCGCGCGCTATCGCGGCGCTCAAGCCGCCAACTCGGGCCCTGACTTCCGCCCCATCGGCGCGGCCACGCAAGCGGGCCAAATGTTCGTGCTCGCACGCCGCGACGGCGCCGACACGAGCGGTCTCTACATTTACGATACGGCCACGGGCCAATACACGCAGACCATCCAGACCAACAATAATTTCGACGTCACCGCAGGCATGCTGAACACGCATTCCAACGTGCTCGAAGCTGCGTGCTGGTGGGCTTATCGCTGGACCTGCGAGCCGAAGGATCAAGCCTTTGCGGAACGCTGGACCTCGATCAACAACGCGCTCGGCGATCAGGTGAACGTCTTCCTGCTCGATCGCTCGGACGACGGCAATCTGTGGCTGCTCTACACGAACGGCCCGCAGGATCTCGGCACCTATTATCTCTACAACCACTCCACCCGTTCGGTGAACTCGATCATCTCGCAACGCAGCGGCGTGAACCGCAACTTGCTGCCAACGCAACATGTCGTCGAGTACACGACCTCAGACGGCCAGCAGCAATGGGGCTATCTGTGGCTGCCGCCGGGCGTGAGCCGCGAGCAAGCGCGCAACTTGCCGACGATCGTCGTTCCGCACGGCGGCCCGGAAGGCCGTGACGTTTGGGGCAGCGACCCGTTCGCGCAATCGTTCTCGAGCCAAGGCTATGCGGTGTTCCAGCCAAACTTCCGCGGCGGCGGCGGCTTTGGCCGTGCCTTCGTGGTCGCCGGCCACGGCCAATGGGGTCAGCGCATGCAGGCGGACGTGGCTGACGCGGCGCGTCACCTCATCCAGTCCGGCATCACCGATCCCAACCGTGTCTGCATCACCGGCTGGTCATACGGCGGCTACGTCGCCTTCACCGCGTCGTTCATGAACGCCGACATCTTCAAGTGCTCGGTCGCGGGCGCCGGCGTTTCGGATCTGCGCGCCATGCTGCGTTGGGTCCGTTCGGGCGATCGCGGCGACGTGCAAGGCGGCGGCGGCGGCGGCGGCATCAACTCGCCGGCCTACCAATACTGGACCGACGCCATCGGCGATCCGCGTCGTGACGATGCCGGCCTCGACGCGGTTTCCGCCGCGCAGAACGCTGGCCGCGTCGGCATGCCGTTGCTGATCATCCACGGCGACGAAGACATCACTGTGCCGATCTCGCAGTCGGAATTGATGGTGGCGGCGATGGAGCGTGCGGGCAAACCGACGCGCCTCATCACCCTCGTCGACATCGACCACTACGCCTCGCCGCAAAATGGCGAAGCGTGGCGCACGGTGCTCACCGAGTCGCTGGCCTTCTATAACCAGCACATCGGTCCGGGCGTTGCGCCGGCTGGCAACTAACAGCCAGCGCTAGACCAAGGAACGAAGCTCCCCGTGGCGACACGGGGAGCTTTTTTCTTGCCCACCGCATCCAATCGCGGCGGGCGCGGCTGCTTACGGGGCAAGAGGAGAGCCCCATGTCCACGTTCGCCCGGCACATTCTCGCCGCCTGCGCGCTCACCACGTTGAGCGCCTGCGCCACGATCACACCGCCGCAAGACGCCCGGCTCTACACCGGCGTCACGTTGCTCGATCCCGTCACGGAGCGACGTACGGAGAATGCCTGGGTGCTCGTATCGCAGGGGCGCATCGTCGATACCGGCGCCGGCCGCGCGCCGAATGTGCACGCCGATCATCGCATCGACATGAACGGCGCCTACGCCTTGCCAGGCTTCATCGACACGCACGCGCACGTCACGCTCGGCCGGCTCAGCGTCGTCCGCGAAAACGGCACGCCCGCTTTGGTCGCGACATCAGAAGACGAGATCACCGCACACAATGCGCGCATGCTGGTCGCGTTCGGCGTCACCACTATCCGCAATCCCGGCGGCTCATCTGAGGCCAACGCGGCTTACGCTGAGCGCGTCCGCAGCGGCGCTTTGCTTGGCCCCGAAGCCCGTGCAGCCGGCGAGATTTTGGACCAGATCTCTTTTTCGGGCCTCGCTGTACGCGTCACAGACGCGGCGAGCATTGAAGCGGCGGTCGCGGCGCAGGCCGACGCAGGCATGAACTATATCAAACTTTATCACCTGCTCGATGAAACGCAGTTCCGCGCCGGCGTCGAAGCCGCGCATCGGCACGGCCTGCAAGCCATCACCCACACCGGCGACATCACCTGGGACCGCGCCGCGGAGCTTGGCGTCGACGCCATCGTCCATGCCATGCCGATCAGCGCCGACTCACTGCCGCTCAGCGCGCGCGACGGCTATCGCGACGCCTCCGAAACCGGCAGCCACGCTTTCTACGAATGGTGGGAACGCGCCGATCTGGATTCACCCGAAATCCAGCGCTTAATCGCGGCGCTTGCCGCGCATGATGTCACCGTCGATCTTACGCTTGTGGTGTTTCAGAAGACGTTCTGGGGCGATGACACATCGGTGCGCGATTCAGGCGCAGCCTACGTGCACCCGCTCATGGCCCAGAACTGGCAGACTTTCCGCTTCGACATCGGCTGGCAAGCCGCACACTACGAACGCGCGCGGGCCGTCTGGCCGAAAATCCAGCGCTTTGCGCGCATGCTGCACGAAGCAGGTGTGCGCATCACCATCGGCACTGATCAAGCCAATCCATTCGTGTCGCCGGGCTATGACACCATCGCGGAGATGCAGCTGCACCAAGAGGCCGGCCTCCCTGCCTGGGCGATCTTACGCATGGCCACGAACGAAGCGGCGGAGACACTGGGCATGGGTGACCGCATTGGCCGCATCGCGCCGGGCTATGAGGCCGACATCGTTTTCCTGAACGCCGATCCCAGCGCCAACATCGCAAACGCGTTTCAAATGCGCGCGGTGATGATCAACGGCGCTCTGCACGATGCAGACACGCTTCGAGAAACCGCAAGTCGCTAGCGCTTTGCATTGGCGCCAACTCGCCGCGCTTGCCGAAGTCCGCACCTGCCGTATCCTCGCCCAAAGAGGAGCGCGACAATGCAATGGACAAACGACAAGCGCGGCTATGGCTGGCTCTCGCTCGCGCTCCATTGGGTCGCTGCGGCCATTATCATCATCATGCTGATTACGGGATTCCGCGCTGATATGGCTGGCGAAGCCGGCGACCGCGAAGCGCGCGCCATGCTGATGGGGTGGCACATCTCGATCGGTGCGGCTTTTGCCTTGGTTCTCTTGGCGCGCGTCTTTGCAAGCTATGCGCAAGTCCGGCCGGCGCCGCCTGAGCAAGCGCCAACGCTGAAATTTCTTTCCAGCGCCACCCATCAATTGCTGCTGATCGCCATCCTTATTCAGGTGATATCCGGCCCGCTCGCGATTTGGTCAGGCGGGCGCGCAATCAACATGTTCGATATCGTCTCGATCCCGAGTCCGTTTGCGGACCGCAATCAAGGCGTGCACGAGATCGCAGAAGTGCTGCACGCGATTGGACGATGGATGCTGATCGCGCTGATTTCACTGCACATAGCGGGCGCGCTGAAACATGCCCTGATTGATCGCGACGGCGTACTGCGCCGCATGCTGGCGCCGCCTAAGAGCGCCTAGCGCACCAGCCCGACGGCGTGAAGCTCGCATCCACGCTCGTGAAGCCATTGGCGGCCGGCTTCGAACTCCGGCAGACAACGCTTCACATGCGCCCAAAACCGCCGCGAATGGTTCATCTCGCGCAGATGCGCCACTTCATGCGCGGTGAGATAGTCGAGCACGAAGGGCGGTGCGAGGATCAACCGCCACGAGAACGAAAGCACCCCATCGACCGAGCACGAACCCCAGCGCGAGCGCAGTTCTTTCACCTGAATACGCACCGGCCGCACGCCGAGCGCCACCGCATGCACCGCCACGCGATCGATCAGGTCTTCGCGCGCCTGATCCTTCAAGAAACGCAGCAGGCGCGCTTCGAACAAAGCCACATCCGGCGCGGGCACGATCAAGCGGGGCGTATCGCCGCCCTCGATCCGCGCCGGCCCACGGCCATGCTCATAAACCAACAGATGTTCGACACCGCGTAGCGGCACGAGCGAGCCCGGCGCTAACGACACGCCCTGCGGCAGCCGCGACAATTCCTGCGCGATCCAGCCGGCGCGCTCCGCTACGAACTGCGCCGCGTGCTTCAAATGCCGTTGCGACGGCGCCGTGGCGATTGCTTCACGCCGCGTCGGATCGATGCGCACAGACACATGCCGCGCGCGCGGATTGACGACGAGCTTCACCGGCAGGCGACGCCCATCAATCGTTTCGATCTCAGTCTGACTTGGTCCGGCCTTCGGCCGCGAATCGAAGCGCATACGCAAGAATCTCACGAAGCGCCGCTTCACGCGACCCACGCGCCGGCCTAGCCTTTCGACATGCCAACCTATTCTGGAAGCTGTCACTGCGGCGCCATTCGTTTCGAGATCGATACCAAGATCGAGGACATCTACACGTGCGATTGCTCACTGTGCAGCCGGAAAAGCGCGCCGATGACAACCGTGCATGAGAGCCGCTTTAAGCTCTTGGCCGGCGAGGACAAGCTCAGCCTCTATCAATGGAACGCGCGCATCGCGAAGCACTATTTCTGTAGCGTCTGCGGCATCTATCCGTTCCACCGCAAACGCTCGATGCCCGATCATTACGGCGTCAACGTCCGCTGCCTGGAAAACTTCGACGCGTCAGGCATTCCGATCCGCGCCGCGGAGGGCAAGAGCATGAGCGTGGTGGACACCGCGCCGCGCGATGTCTGGTCCGGCCGGCGCGAGTGATTACTCGCTAACGACCTTCAGCTTGGCCCGCTTGGACGACCGCGCGGCTTCACTTTGGAAGGTACGCATGAAGTCGCGCACGCGCGGATAGATTTCGGTGCGGAATCGCCGGCCCGAAAACACGCCGTAATGGCCGACGCCGGCCTGAATGTAGTCGCGGCGCATATTCTCGGGGATGTTCACGCAGATATCGTGCGCGGCCTGGGTTTGGCCGATGCCCGAAATATCGTCGTTCTCGCCTTCGACCGTGAGCAGCGCGGTCTTGGTGATGGCGCCAGGATCAACGCACAGGCCACGGTGCATCATCGTGCCATTGGCCAGCGTGTACTTCTGAAAAACCTCTTCCAGCGTTTGGATGTAAAACTCTTCCGAGAGATCCATCACGGCGAGATATTCGTCATAGAACTCGCGGTGCTTCTCGGTGCTGTCGCCATCGCCCTTCACCAAGTTCTGGAAGTACGAATAGTGCGCATCGACGTGGCGCGAGAGGTTCATGCCCATGAAGCTCGCGAGCTGCACAAAGCCCGGATAGACCCGCCGGAAAGCGCCCGGATAAAGCGCCGGCACCGTATGGATCATGTTCTGCTTGAACCATTCGAGGTCGCGCGTCTCGGCGAGCTTGTTCGGCGCCGTCGGCGATTTGCGCGCGTCGATGGGCGAGCCCATGATCGTCATAGTCGCCGGCGTGCACGGATCATCGGCCTGCGCCATCAACGAGACGGCGGCCAACACCAGCGGACCCGGCTGACACACGGCGACGACATGCGTCTGCGGGCCAAGCGCGCGCAGCATGTTCATTACGTGGTCGATGTAGTCGTTGAGATCGAAGCGGCCGGCCAGCAACGGCACCATGCGCGCATCCGACCAATCGGTGACGTAAACTTCGTGATCGGGCAGGAAGGCCTCGACCGTCCCGCGCAACAGCGTCGCGTAATGGCCCGACATCGGCGCGACGATCAGCACCGTGGGATCGGTGCGTTCGCCGCGCGCGCGCTTCAGCGCTTTCGCGTCACGCTCGAAATGCAGCATCCGGCACCATGGCGTCGACCAGACGCTCTTCGGCGTTACCGGAACTTCAGTGCCGGCGACATCCGTCATCGGCAGATGCCAATCCGGCTTGCGATAGCGGCGCGTCATCGACTCGAACAAATCCGAGGCGGCAGCGGCCGTGCGGCCAATCTCGGTGTCCGCGATCGGGTTAAAAGGCGAGCGCAGCACCGACGATTGCATCAGCGCCGCCATCCGCAGCGGCGCGACCGACATGTGCCCGAGCTCGTAAAGCGAATAGAGCATGGAGCCCCTTCCGTGCTGCACCGCAGCAGTCTGCGGCGCATTTCATTACCAACAAGGTAAGACGCCTGAACGGGCGCATGTGTTGCACCGCGGCGCCTCTAAGGCGACTAGGCCAGATGTCCTACCCGGGGCGATTGCTTGGGTTCCCCACCCGTTCTTCAAACCCGTTGCGCCAAGGTAATGAGCGTTACCGCCCCCGCCAAGCGCCGACCTCAGGTCCGGGTCCGCTCCAGGCCGGCGGCAATGCAGGCGGCCAGCTGGCGCGGCGGGGTCGCCACGAACGGGCTGCGCGGGTCCGACGGGTCCGCCCGCGCCATCGTCGGGATGATGGAAACCGTGCGCCATTGGGCGTCGACCACATAGAGCAGCGACGAGTGATCGACATTGTAGCTGCCGTCTTCGTTGCCCTGGGCGCGGCTGGCGTAGACCTGAAACGCCCGCTTGGCGGCGTCGATCTGAGCCTCGCTGCCGCTCAGCCCCACGAGACCGGGCGGAAAACCGCTGGTGCTCGCGTAGGCGCCCATCACCTCCGGCGTGTCGCGCGCCGGATCGACCGTCACCAGGATCGGCTGCACGTCGTAGCCGTTGTCGAGCGCCAGCGCCTCAGCCAGCGTGTACATGGTGCCAGGGCAAACATCCGGGCAGTGCGTGAAGCCGAAATAGAGAACCGCCGGCTCGCCCGCGAAATCGGCCTGCGTGACGCGCGCGCCATTGCCGTCCAGCAATTCAATCGGCCCGCCGACGCCATCGGCATTTTCGAGAATGCACGGGCCCAAATCGGTGTGTTGCACCGTCGGCTCGGCGCCATTGCGGCTGACCAACACCAGCGCGCCCAAAGCCGCTAAACCGGCCGCGGCTAACGCTGGCACGATCGCCCCGGTCAAATTCCGGCGCGGCGTATCGACGGGCTCATTCATACCCGAAACCTTGGGCGCGCGCCCGCCCGCCTAGCAACGCGGCGCGAGCGCACAGGGGGCGCAATGCCGCAGCTTCTCTTGAGCCAGACCGCCGAATTGGCGCATGTGACAGACGCATGATGCGGTTCACGCCCTCCAGGCTTTTGCTCGCGGCGCTGGCGTTGGTCGCCCTCGGCGCGGGCGCTCTGTTCTTCAACGCGGGCCGCGCCGAACCTGAACGGCCGTGCGACATGCACGAATTCGAAGGCTCGCGCTTCATCGTCTGCACGTACAACGCCGATCGCGACGAGCTGCGCCTGGCTTCGCGCGACGCCAGCGGCGCGTTTCTGCGCAGCTTTGATGCGCTTGAATCCAAGCTTGGCCGCGACGCGCGCCGCGTGCGCTTTGCGATGAACGCCGGCATGTTCAACGACGTGGGCGCCCCGATTGGGCTCTACGTCGAAAACGGCGCCGAGCAACACGTCATTCGCCAGACCGATGGCCCGGGTAATTTTCATATGAAGCCGAACGGCGTCTTCTGGGTCGGCGCGCGCGGCGACGCGCATGTCGACACGACTGACGACTATGTCGCCGCCACGAACGCGCCGCGCTTCGCCACGCAATCTGGGCCGATGCTGTTGATCAACGGCGCCTTGCATCCGCGCTTCTCACACGATGGCGCCTCACGCTATTTGCGCAACGGCGTTGGCGTTACCGATAGCGGCGACGCCTACTTCGTCATCAGTTCGGGGTTCGTGTCGTTCGGGCGGTTCGCGCGCTTCTTCCGCGACCAACTCGGTTGCGACGACGCCCTGTTTCTCGACGGCTCGGTGTCGAGCCTGTGGGCGCCTTCACTTGATCGCCAGGATGACAACCAGGAGCTGGGGCCCCTGGTTGTCGTCCTTGAACGTTAACGCTTACGCCACGCTGGTCGCGCGCGTGATCTCAGCTTGCGCTTCGGCAAGCGCCGGCGCCGTTTGCGTTTCGCCATCATTGATCTGCATGGCGAGGCCCATCAACGTCGGACCGGTGACAGCGCCGTTTTGCGCTTCTTCCTCGACATAGACGCCGCGACGGCGCGCAATGGCGTCGTCCCAAGCTTGGCGCACGCCAGCCCAATAATCGCGCGTGTTGCTCCAATACGAGTCTGCCGCCGCCACCTGATACTCGCTGAAGCGATCATAGGTGTTGACGCCGTCTTCGTGCACGATCGCAACCAACTGTCCGTCGCGCGTCCCGATCTTCTCGTTGTCCTGCTCGTGCACCCAGCCGCTCGGCGTCAGCGCATGACGGTTGATCGAGAGATAGCGCTCGTACGGGGGATTGCGGATCGCATCGCGGCGCGCCAGCGGACGCGCCGTCGGACCGCTGGTCCAGATCGCGCGGCCATTGGCGTAATCCCAGCGGCCGACGCCGCCGTAACGCGGCGAGTCATCCGTCTGCCACACCGTTTGCGACCAGGCGCCCGTGCGGTCCGAATTGCGGACGCTTTCCAGCGACCAATAATTGCGACGGTTATAAACCAGCACGCTGCGCGGCTGATACGTCCAGTCTTGGCGCCAATGCTTGATCACGAAGGTCTGACCCTCGTGTTCGGCCACAAGCAGGTGCTGCAACTGGATGAACGTTCCCGTGTCGGCAATCACGCGAACGCTTTCAAAACCGCCGCTCGTTTTCGGCTCGAGCGGCGTGTAGTCGCTCACGAACGGCACCGTTTCCTGGAAATTGAAGCGCACGCGATAATCGCCGGCCATCGCCAGGATTGAAGCGCGATCGCGCTCCACCTGGCTGCCGCGCGACTGCGCGAACGCAACCGGCGCGGCCGCCGCGACACCGGCGCCGGCCAAAGCCAGCACCGAGCCTCGGCGCGTAATAGACATACTCATCTGATCCTCCTTCAGAAGCGGTACGAAATCGAAGCTGAGAAATTGCGCCCGGGTTGCGTGTAAGCGTCCTGCGCCGTCGACGTCTGGCCAACGCCGCGCACGTCGCTCCACCACCAATAGGTCTCATCGGTCGCGTTGAAGACGCCGACGCGCAGAGTAGCGGCGTCCGTCACGTTCCAATACGCGGTGAGATCAAGAATGGTGAAAGCGCTCGGGGTGAACAAATTGTTCGTCGTCGAGACATCGCGGTTTTCGGCCACCTCGTTGTTCGACTTGCCGTCACTGTACGTGGCGATGAACTGCCCGCCCCAACGGCCATCCGGATGGTCGTAAGAAAGGCCGGCGACGATCCGCCACGGATCGATGCTTTGCAGCGGCGCGCGCCCGGCCGGCGTGCGCTGCTCGCCATCGGCGTATGAGTACGACAGGTTGACGCCGATGCCGTTCTCCCAGAAGCCGCGGATCCGCGCTTCAGCGCCGGCGATATCGACCTCGTTCAGGTTCACATACTGATAGACGAACGGATCAACCGCCGAACCCGAACCGCTGACAACCATCTGCGTGATGAAGTCTTCGTAGTAGGTGGCGAACGCCGAAGCGCTCCAATCCCAGCCGCCGCCGCCGAACGCGCGCCAATTGCGGCCACGGATGCCCGCTTCAAAGCCTTCGCTGGTTTCCGGCGTCAGGTTCGGGTTGGGAATCGACGTGTAAGCTTGGCCGATGCTGCCGAACGTCAGGTTCTCGAAGAAATTGTTCACCTCGTTCGGCGCCGGCGCCTTGAAGCCCGACGCGTAATTGAAAAACGCGCCGAAGGTTTCCGTGGGCCACGCCACAATGCCGAACTTCGGCGAGATGTGATCATCGCTCTGGCCCGACAGCGTGCCGAGATAAAGCGCGTCCGCATGCGGCGTCAGTTCGTATGAGTCGTACCGGACGCCCGGGAAAAACGTCAGCGTGCCATTGAGCACCGAAATCTCGTCGACCAGGAAGATGCCGGTGCGCTCGTAGTCGGTTTCCGGGAACGGACGATCCGGGAAGACTGCGGGCGGCGTCGGCACCGTGCCGTCGCGGATCGCGCTCTGCGTCGTCGTCGAGTAATCGATGCCGTAGACGAAGCGGTGCTGGATGTTGCCTTCGAAGAGGCTCTCGGCTTGCGCAGTGATGCCCCAGACGTCGGTCTCGTAAGTGGTTTGGCGCGTACGATCGACGGCGGGCGTGCGATCTTCGTACGTGTATTGCAGCAGAGAGCTGGTCTGCGTGTACACCGCGATCGTGGCGCTATCGATAAAGCCGCCCTCGTTCTCGAACCGATAATCAGCCGTCAGGCGCGAGCGTTCGCTCTCATCGAGGCCGTCGAGATCGAGCACGGTCGCGCTGCGGCCCGTCAAAGGCTCAGTAACGGTCGTGCGGTCGCTGTAATCGCCCGTCAGGCGGAAGCGATGACGGTCACTCGGCTCAAACACGACGCGACCGAGCACAGAGTTGGACTCATATTCTTGCGGGTTCGGCACCGTGCGCGCCGACCAAGTCGTCGTCGATGCGTTCTCACCCTGGTTCTCGGTCTCGTGGCCGTCACGGCGCGTATACGCGACCAGACCTGACCACTGATCATTCAAACGGCCAGCAGCAGTGATGCTCTCAGCCCAGCTATCGTCAGCGCTTGCATAAGCAACGCGCGCACGCAGGCCAAAATTCTCATCGGCGGCGAGGAAGTCAGCCGGATCGCGCGTGATAAAGCTCACGACGCCGGCAAGGCCGTCGCTGCCGTACAGCGCCGACGCCGGGCCACGAACGATTTCAACCGATTGCAGCAGGTCGAGATCAACATAGTCGCCGCGGCCGAACGAGTTCGGACCGAAGCTGAAACCGTCCGGCACGCGAATGCCGTCGACCTGGAAGAGCACGCGATTGCCGCCAAGGCCGCGGATGTTGAAACCCGAATTGCCGTCACGGCCAGTGGCGCTCAGCGCCGCGCTGAAGCGCGACGGCGAGGTCGGCACCGTGACACCCGGCTCAAACCGGATCAGGTCTTTGATGTCGGTAGCGAGATTTTCTTCAATCTCCTCGGCGCTGATCACCGTCACCGCCGCCGGCACTTCGAACGTGTCCGCCGCCCGGCGCGTGGCCGTCACCGTGATTTCGTTCTCAGCATATTGGCGCTCGCCGGAATCTTGCGCCTGCGCGTGCGCCACGCCGCCGCCAAACATCCCCAGCACCAGGGCCAGCGCCGTCGTTCCCCGCAGCTTCCCCATACCCAGTCTCCGTCAAATCAGGCCGGAGTCCTTATTGCGAACGCTTCGCAGAATCAATCTCATTGTAGCCGCGCATTCCGCCGCACCCTTGAGCCCGGGCCCGACCCCGGCCATGAGAGCCGGCATGGCCGTCCAAGACGCCCGCCAGCCCGCCCCCGTCCCGAGCTTCTGGATCGCCCAGAGCCGGGTCCGCATTCGCACGCTCACCCTGCTGCGTTGGCTGGCCATTATCGGCCAGACCGCGGCGGTGCTGTTTGTGCGCTTCGGGCTCAATGTGGACTTCCCGCTCACCTGGGCGCTCGCGGCCATCGGCGTCTCGGTCGCGCTCAATCTCGGGCTCATCGCCTCGCGTCGCTCGCAAGAGCTGGCGAAGGAATGGGAGGCCGCCGCGCAACTGACCTACGACGTGCTGCAGTTGGCCTTCCTGCTGGCGCTCACCGGCGGCTTACAGAATCCGTTCGTGTTCTTGTTCGTCGCGCCGGTGGCGGTGTCCGCCACCATTCTGCGCCCCGCGATTACGGCGATGCTCGCGGCGCTCACATTTGTTTGCGTCGGCGCGATCTCGGTGTGGCGTTTGCCACTGCCATGGCCGGATGGCGCAACATTCGAATTGCCGCCGCTCTATCTCATGGGCATCGCCGCCGCCGTTCTGGTCGGCCTCGGCTTCACCAGCGTCTACGCGTGGCGCGTGGCGGCGGAAGAAGAACGCCTCAATATCGCGCTCGCCGCCGTGCAAGCAGTTTTGGCGCGCGAGCAAACGCTTTCGGCTCTTGGCGGCCTCGCCGCCGCCGCCGCGCATGAACTGGGCACGCCGCTCGCCACCATTCACCTCGTCGCCAAGGAAATGGCGCGCGATCTACCGGCCGACGACGCCCGCCGCGAAGATCTGCTTTTACTCGTCACCCAAAGTGAGCGCTGCCGCGCCATTCTCGGCCAATTGTCGGCGATGCGCGATCAAGGCGATGTCATGCACGCACGCGCGCCAATCGGCGCATTGCTGGCGGAAATCGTCGCGCCGCACGAAGGCCTGGGCGCCGAGATCAACATTGATGCGCACGGCGACGGCCCGCTCGAAGTGCGGCGCATGCCCGAGATCGTCCACGCGCTCGGCGGCTTCATTGAAAACGCTGTCGGTTTCGCCAACACGCGCGTCGATATCGAGGCGCGCTGGAACGCCGCGACGATTGAGATCACTGTTCGCGACGACGGCCCTGGTTTCTCGTCCGCAATCCTCGGGCGCCTCGGCGAGCCCTATCTCACCGAACGCGACCGCGAAGGCGTCGCCGGCGGGCTTGGCCTCGGCTTCTTCATCTCCAAAACACTGCTGGAACGCACCGGCGCCAAGCTCGAAGTGCGGAATCGCAGACCACCTAACCAGGGCGCGATGGTTAAAGCGCAGTGGGAGCGCACATCCATCGAGGCGCCTTCGCTTTGATCTGGCGGCAAATGCGCTACATACGGGCCATCGGAGTTTTCACCCCATGACCACCGCCCTTCCCCTCGAAGGCGATAAGTCGCTTCTCATTCTCGACGACGACGCCGCCTTCCGCACCCGCCTCGCCCGCGCGCTCGAAACCCGCGGCTTCGAGGTCAACGCCGTAGCCACGGTCTCGGAAGCCAGCGATATCGCCGCCAAGTCGCCGCCGGCTTACGCCGTACTCGATCTGCGCCTCGAAGATGGTTCGGGGCTCTCAGTCGTCGAAGCGCTCAACAAGAGCCGCCCCGACTGCCGCGTCGTCATGCTCACCGGCTATGGCGCCATCGCCACCGCCGTCGCCGCCGTGAAAGCCGGCGCGCTCGACTATCTCGCCAAGCCCGCCGATCCCGAGGACATCGTCAAAGCGCTGCTCGCCGCGCCCGACGCGACGCCCGAGCCGCCGGATAATCCGATGAGCGCCGATCGCATTCGTTGGGAGCACATTCAGCGCGTGTACGAACTCTGCGGCCACAACGTCTCGGAGACTGCGCGCCGGCTCAACATGCACCGCCGCACGCTGCAGCGCATCTTGGCCAAGCGCGCACCGCGCTAAGGCAAAAAGTTCCCTCGCGCAGGACGGGCGATTTACCCTCGCCGCACCGACACCAGCGCGCTATGTCGAACGGCTTCGGATTCTTCTCAGGCCGGTATGACAACAGTGCGCGACACGCCCGCCGAACAGCTTCGCTTTCTAGACGGGCTGGGCAAGGAAATCACGAAGCTCGGCGACGCCGAAGCGGTGATGGCCGCCGCGACACGCATGCTCGGCGAGCACCTTGAAGTCGGCGTCTGCGCCTATGCCGACATGGACGACGACGGCGACCATTTCACCATTCGCGGCGATTGGGCGGCGCCCGGCTCCCACAGCATCGTTGGCCGGTACAAGCTGACCGCCTTCGGCGATGACGCGGTCAAAGCGCTCAATGCCGGCTCACCGTTCGTCGTTAACGATTCTCCTAAACAGCTTCCCCCTCACGTGTCCGCCGCCTTCAGCGGCATAGGCGTGTCCGCAACCGTGTGTGCGCCGCTCGTGAAGGAAGGCAAGCTCATCGCTTTGATGGCGGTGCACAACAAAACCCCGCGCGCGTGGACCGAGCAGGATGTCTCGCTCCTCTGCGATGTCGCGGAGCGTTGCTGGGTCCACATCGAGCGCGTCCGCGCCGAAGCCGAACTACGCGAAAGCGAGCGCCGCTACCGCACCCTGTTCGACGCGATCGATGAAGGCTTCTGCATCATCGAATTCTTCGACGGCCCCCACGGCCCGCTCAGCGACTACATCCACATCGAAGCAAACCCCGCCTACACCACGCACGCCGGCATCCCCGATGTTGTGGGCAAGAAAGTCCGCGAGATGGTCGGCGCTGAGGCCGATGATTGGGTCGCGCGCTATCGCGGCGTGCTGGAGACAGGCGCTCCAATCCGCTTCGAGCGAGAACTGGAAGCGACCGGTCGCTGGCTCGAACTTGCCGCGTTCCGCGTCGAACCGCCCAGCCGCAAACAAGTGGCCGTTCTTTTTCAGGACCACACCTCGCGCAAGCGCGCTGAAATCGCGCTGCGCGAAAGCGAAGACAATTTCCGCACGCTCGCGCGCGCCATGCCGAACCAAGCCTGGACCGCCAAACCAAACGGACTCCTCGATTGGTTCAACGAGCAAGTCTACGCCTATAGCGGCGCCTCACCCGGCGATCTCGACGGGGCCGAGTGGGCCAGCATTGTTCATCCGGACGACATCCCCGCCGCAAGTGGCCGCTGGAGCGAAGCGCTTACCACCGGCGAAGCGTATCAAACCGAGTTTCGCCTCCGCCGCGCCGATGGCGAATATCGCTGGCACCTGGCTCGTGCAGCACCAATCAAAGACGAAACCGGCGTAGTCACCCGCTGGATCGGCACCAACACCGATATTCATGACCAGAAAGAAGCCGCCGCAGAACTCGAACGGCGCGTGCACGAACGCACCAGCCAATTGATGCAAACCGAGGAAGCGCTGCGCCAATCGCAAAAGATGGAAGCAGTCGGCCAACTCACCGGCGGCCTCGCACACGACTTCAACAACCTGCTCGCCGGCATTTCCGGCAGTCTCGAAATCATCGCCACCCGCATCGCCGAAGGCCGCACCACCGGCATCGAGCGCTATCTATCAGCTGCACAAGAATCCTCCCGCCGCGCCGCCGCGCTCACCCAGCGCCTGCTGGCGTTTTCACGCCGCCAAACGCTCGACCCGCGCCCCATCGACATGAACCGGCTCGTCGCCGGCATGGAAGACCTTCTCCGTCGCACTGTCGGGCCTGCGATTCACGTCGAAGTCGTACAGGCCGGAGGCCTCTGGACCGCGCAGATCGACGCGTCGCAACTCGAAAATGCACTCCTCAATTTGTGCATCAATGCGCGCGATGCGATGGCGCCCGATGGCGGGCGCCTCACCATCGAAACCGCCAACAAATGGCTCGACGAGCGCGCATCACGTGATCGCGATCTCCCGCCTGGCCAGTATGTCTCGCTCTGCGTCACCGACACCGGCACAGGCATGACGCCCGATGTGCTTGAGCGCGCTTTCGACCCATTCTTCACCACCAAACCGCTTGGCCAAGGCACCGGCCTTGGCCTGTCCATGGTCTACGGTTTCGTCCGCCAATCCGGCGGCCAGGTGCGCATCTATTCGGAAGTGGGCGAAGGCACGACGATGTGCCTCTACTTCCCGCGTCACTTCGGCGACGCCGCCGAGCAGGACAGCACAACACCAGCGCACGAAGTCGAACGCGGAGACGGCCAGATGGTGCTCGTCGTCGATGACGAAGCGATCCTGCGCATGCTGATGCTCGATCTGCTACAGGAGCGCAGCTATCAAACACTGGAAGCCGCCGACGGCCCGAATGCGCTGAAAATTCTAGATAGCGACACGCACATTGATCTCTTGATCACCGATGTCGGCCTGCCGGGCGGCCTCAATGGCCGGCAGGTCGCAGATGCCGCGCTGAAGAAGCGTCCCGGCCTCAAAATTCTGTTCATCACCGGCTACGCCGAGAACGCCGTCGTCGGCAACGGGCATCTCCACCCCGGCATGCAAGTGCTAACCAAGCCGTTCGAGATCAGCGTCTTCAACCAAAAGGTCCGCGACCTTCTGGAACGGCCCTGATCAGCAACTCGGCGTGTCGACTGTCGCCACGAGATCGCACAAGCCGCGTTGCCGCGTCTGACTCTCCGGACAAGATACGCCGGCGAACTCGCCATCGATCGTTGGCCCGAACGCGCGAGGGTCCAAACGCGCGCGTTGGCGAAGGTTGCACAATTGCGGTGTCAGCTCTTGATTGTGACACGCTTGGCGCACGGCAATGCAGTGCTGCTGGCGCGACATCTTTTGCTGCGCATCACCGAGGCGCTCGTACAGAAGCGATTGCGCCACGAAGAATGATGCAATCACGGCCACCGTCAGAAACGCCAGAACCGTCGTCATCGCCCACGCGTTAGCCAAGGGCACTGAGGGTGGCGCGGATTCATCGCTTTGCGTTTGATCAGACATTTTAAGCTCCGTTCAACTGAGCGTCTGGAAACCGCCTCACGGCTCAATCGTGCGGGGTCGGTGGGATCGTCGGGTTGGTGGTCTGTGGATTGGGCGACGGATGCCCATGCGACGGGAAGAAGTGTTCCAAGTCCTTTATGTCAGCGCGGCGCGCTGCGATCTCGCCATCCCAGGTCTCGACGTAGATCGCGTTTTGGCGCACGTCCTCTTCCGCGCTTTTCACACGCTCGCGCAATTCGAGTATGACGAACGCCGCGATTGACGAAAGCGCCAGAAATAACGCGCTGATCACGACCCCTAGAAAAAACCCGCCAACCACACTGCGCCGGCGATGATGTGCTTCAGCATGAGCCATAAGTCTCAACCTCCCGTGGGATCAGCGACGTGCCGGGCAGTCGGCGACGCCATAATGCGCGAAATAGCGGCGTGCAGCGTCGATGCGGGCCGCGGCTTCACTCTCACTCGCATCGCCGCCAATCGCCTGGATTGCCGCGTTGCCAATCTCGGAAAAGCCGATGCAGAACTGGGCGGTGCCGCGACCGTACTGGAGGCGATCGCGAAGAGCCTGACTCACCACCGCTTGCTCTACCGCAGCTGCGCCCTGATCAAATGCCCGATACGCGTCTTCCCATTCGCGCTCACGATCGCCAGCGCGCAGCGGAAAGGCGCGACGAAGGTGGTACATACCCTCCAAGAGATAGCCTTCTCCAGGCGGCGCATCTTCACTTGGTCCACAGATCGCCCGTGGCCCAGTCTGCGAAAACGCAACGCGGCCAAACTTAATGCGCACGAGGCAAGCCTGCTCGCGATACGGCCAGGCGCCGTCCAGTGCGAAGGCGTCATCAGCATTGCGCAGAGCTTCATCGCCGCGGCCCAGATCCGCCCGCGCACGACTCAAGAAAAGCAGTGCCTGCGCGCGTGCAGCCCGGTCGTCATAACTTGCGGCTTCATGACCGGCCTCAAACGTGGTGAGTTGTGCTTGCGCAGCCGAAAACAGCTGCTGCGTCTGATAGAGTTTGCCCAACTCCAGCCGTGCCAAGAGATTGCCGCGCGGTGTTGGATTGGCGAGCAGGAGCGCTTCTACCGCAGCTTGGCGCTGCTCCACACTCGACGTTTCAAGCGCCTCATCGGTGACGAGATCTTGCGGGGGCGCCGCCAGAAACACACGCGCGCGCTCCAAGTGGATAATGGAACGGGCTTCTTCGGTGCTAGCGAGGCCCGCGGCTTGCCCATAACGCGCGGCGGCGTCACTCCATTGCTGCTGCGCCGCCAATACGCGGGCGTACATCACCCACGAAGCAGCACTCTCAGTCTGCACGGCGGCCGACGCTGTCACATGGGCGTCTCCAACATCACCTAGCGCCAGCTGCGTGCACGCCAGCGCCAGCTGCGCCGCGCGCTGGTCATCACTGCCAGGAGCCGCACGGCGGAGTGCAACTTCCAAATCGGACTTCGCCTGGTTCAGCATCGCCTCGTTGCCGACATCCGGCACGCATCCAAACGTCGCATCCGCCCGCGGTGAGAGCAGCCCAGCAAGCTGCGTCTTGGCTATGCCGAGATTTGTGTAGGTCGCAGCGAATTGCGGATGGGCATAATCAGGACTCGACGCCGCATCGACAGCCGATTGAGCCAAACTCAAGTAATCAACACCACGCTGCACGTTCTCCCGCGTGCGTGGCGCTCCATGCCAAGTATCGACCATTTCCACGCTGAGGCACGGCGTCAAATGGCAAGCCAATTGGTTGCCGTACAATGCAAGCTGCCGCAGCGCCTCGTTTCGATCGGGATGCTCACGATGCTCGCGGCTCCACGCGTGAGCTGCGTCAGTGAAGACAGCCAGATCGTGAAGCGTGCTGTCCCAGGTCAACGTCGGCAACGTATCCTCATGCGCCGCGCTTGAGACTTGGCGTGCGCTCGCGGCCGCTTCAGCTTCCTCCCGCGTCGGGCCGCCCGCATGCTGATCGATAAAGATGGATGCGCGCAAATAATGCGCCGCCGCATGGATCGGATCGCCAGGGTCGGGAATATTGCGTTGCAACTCCTCGACTTCGTTCAGCGCGCGGCGGTTCGGCGCTTGCGATCCACTCAAACGCGCTTGCAACCGATAGACCCGCGCCCGCTCCAGGCGCGCCAAATGAAAATTATCGCTTAGCGCCAGCGCGCGATCCAACAACCGCTCGGCCTCGCGCAACGACCGCGCCGCATCCGGGGTCAGATCGCCGCTTTGCGTCGTCGAAAGGATGCGGTTCGCGGCGCCAGAATAGTACAGCGCGTTGATCAAATCCGATGCGCTGATCCGGCCGGGGTGGGCGATGAGCGCGTCGCACGTGTCGCGCACCAAGCTCGCATTGCCATGATCGACCTGCATCGCCCGCCGCGCGCTGCGATAATACGGATCCGGATCGAGCTGACACGCAGCGGCGCTAACGGTCAGTGCTGGCGCTTCGGCCCACACCGCACCGACATTCTGACAACCCGCCATGAGTGCAGCGCCAGCGAGAAGCGATAACAGACGCGACTTGAAGCTCGCAGCCATCGAAGCCCCCTTTATGAGACGCTTCGAGGCTGACGCGGCGCCGGCCTAGCGACATTGATCCGGCGCAAGCATAGTTAATTATCAGAACATGAGCGAAATGCTCGCTACAAGTCCAATGCACTCATCAATAGAGCAAGTGCGGCGCGCGCACGTCCGCCCACGCCTGCTCATCCGGCACGGTGATCGCATCGAGATCGCCGGGCACGGCGTTTGGATCATCAACCCACTGACGCAACAGCGGCGAGCCGTTGATCACATCGATGGCAAGTTTGTCGAACACGTATTCGTACGAGAACTCGCGCCACAATTCGTAATCCGGATAAAGCCGCCGGATCGCCTTGAACGCTAGCGCCTGCACACGCCAAGGTTTGAACGCTTGGTGATCGTAGTGCGCCGGATCCTCGCAATGAATCTGCACACCGTGGCAGAGCTGGCCCTCCCATTTGTGGAAGGTCGGCTCGAACCAAATCTCACGCAGCTTGCAGCCGCGTAGCCAGTGCGGCGCGAGCCGCTCCATCTCCACCATCACATCTCGCGCATTGATGTCGGCGGCGCCGAACAATTCGAGCGGCCGCGTCGTCCCGCGGCCTTCTGACAGCGTCGCGCCCTCCACCATCACAGTGCCGGCATACGCGCGCGCCATCCAAAGGTTCGGCGCATTCGGCGATGGATTGACCCAAGTGCGCTCACCAATCGGCCAGCCATAGCCAGGCGCGTCGTCAGGCCGATAGCCCTCCATCTCGATCACGCGATACTTCACATCGAGCTTGTAGTGATCAATGAACCAGCGGCCGAGTTCGCCAAGCGTCAGCCCGTGACGCATCGGGATCGGCCCTGCGCCAACGAAACTCTCCCAGCCTGCGCGCAATGTCAGACCCTCGATCGGTCGCCCTGCAGGATTGGGCCGATCCAGCACCCACACCTCTTTGCCGTCTTTGGCGCACGCTTCGATCACGTAGAGCAACGTCGTGATAAACGTGTAGATGCGGCAGCCGAGATCCTGCAGATCGATCAGGACAACATCGAACGTCGACATGGCCTGGCCAGTCGGCCTGCGCTGATCGCCGTACAAGCTGAACACTGGCACGCCGTGTACAGGATCGGTGTAGTCGCGCGACTCCACCATGTTGTCCTGCTTGTCGCCACGCATGCCGTGTTGCGGGCCAAACGCAGCGGTGATCCGGATATCGCCGCAAGCCGCCAGCGCATCGAGCGAATGCGTAAGATTACGCGTCACCGAAGCCGGATGCGCCACCAGCGCTACACGCTTGCCCGCCAGCGGCGCGCGCAAGCTTGCGTCTTCCAACAAGCGATCGATGCCGAATTTCATGCGAGCTCCACCACAAATCCATCGGCGGCGTGAAAGTCCGGTTTGCCAGGCGGATGCTTCAGCGCCCAGTACGACTTCGCCCCGTTCGTTTCTTCGATCACAGCCGTCAGCGCCAGTTGCCACGGCTCATCGCTCGCCGGCAGATAGATCAATGCGTCGACATCAATGTGCGTGGCGTTCGCGCCCAGGATAATCGCGGGCGGCGACAACTCGGCCAGCGCCATGCCATCGCGGTAATCGGTAAAGTGATACGCCGCCCACTTCGATGACGGCGACAGATTGAACTCGTAATAACCAGCGCCAGGCATCGTCTCGACGAACGCTTCAAAGCACGTCGTCTGCCAAAGCTCATCCGTGCGCAGCGGTTCGGACGGCGGCGCAATGCGCACCTCGGCGATCCGCCCCGCCACAGTGTACCGTAGCGCCAACAGCCCAGGCTCGGGCCGGGCAATCGCCACGTCGATCCGATCGACGGCGCCGCTGGGCGTATCCGGGTGGCAAATCAGTTCGTGCAGCACGCCGCTCACCTAGCACAACAACCGCTTAAGAACGCAGTAACGGCAGGGGCTTTGGAGCCCGGTTTTTCCGTGCTATCGCCCGCCCGCCATGACCACCGAAGCCAACGTCCGCTCCGATTTCCTCCGCGCCGCCGTCGCGCGCGGGCAATTTCACCAATGCACTGATTTGGAAGGCCTAGATAAGGCCGCCCAGGCCGGCGTCACCGGCTATATCGGCTTCGACATGACGGCGCCCTCGCTGCACGTCGGCAACCTAACCCAGATCATGTACCTGCGCCGCCTGCAGCAGGCCGGCGGCAAACCCATCGTCCTCCTCGGAGGCGGCACCACGCGCGTCGGCGATCCGTCCGGCAAGGAGGAGATGCGCCAGCTCCTCTCCGAAGAACAGATCGTCAAGAACACCAATTCGATCCGCGGCACGTTCGAGAAGTTTCTGAAATTCGGCGACGGCCCGAGCGACGCCATTCTCGTCGACAACTCAGAATGGCTCTTGAAGCTCAACTATCTCGACTTCCTGCGCACGGTCGGGCGCCACATGAGCGTCAACCGCATGCTCTCAATGGACAGCGTGAAACTCCGCCTCGAGCGCGAACAGCCGATGAGCTTCATTGAGTTCAACTACATGATCCTGCAGGCCTACGACTTCGTGGAGCTGAAGAAGCGCTACAATTGCGATCTGCAAATGGGCGGCTCCGATCAATGGGGCAACATCGTCAACGGCGTTGAACTCGGCCGCCGCATGGAGAGCTTCAGCCTCTACGGCCTCACCCAGCCGCTAATCACCACTGCGAGCGGCGCCAAGATGGGCAAGACCGCCGACGGCGCCGTCTGGCTCAACGCCGACATGAAGAGCCCCTATGAGTACTGGCAATACTGGCGCAACAGCGAGGACGCTGACGTCGGCCGCTTCCTGAAAATCTTCACCGACTTGCCGCTCGCCGAAATTGCGCGCCTCGAAGCCCTGCAAGGCGCCGAGATCAACGACGCCAAGAAAGTGCTCGCCACCGAAGCAACCGCATTGCTGCATGGCCGCGACGAAGCACTCAAAGCCGAGGAAGCCGCCCGCGCCACGTTCGAACAAGGCGTCACATCGGCGAATTTGCCGACATTCTCCGTATCCAAAGCGGAGTTCTCGCAAGGGCTGCGCGTCGCCAATGCGCTGGCTTTAGCCAAGCTCGTCGCCTCAAACGGCGAGGGCAAGCGCGCCATCGCCGCAAAGTCCGTGAGCGTGAATGACGCCTTGGTGACGGACGAAACAGCGACTTTGAGTGACGCCGATCTCGTCGACGGCGCCATCAAGCTTTCGTACGGCAAAAAAAAGCACGCTCTGCTACGGGTCGAGTAGCGCTCGCTAGTTTACGGCGACGACGCTTTCAGGCTTTGAAGCCGGCAACGCTTCCATCGTCTGCTGTTGTTGAGGCGGCTGCTCATCCGGCGTTTGCGCCGGCAGCGGCGGCAGCGAGTGCGAGTTGTTATTCTCACGCACCGGCTCGAACAGACGGCGCAAAATCCCAGGCGTCAGCGCCGACACCGGATTGACGCCAACGCGCGGCTGCGCGGCGGGGCCGTTGATGGTGTAGGTCATGCCAAACACGCCCTCGCCACGGCGCGACACCAGGAGATCGCCGATCACCGGCACTTCGCCCAGCATCGACAAGTTCAGCACCGGCGACGGCGCCACAACGCCGTCAATGTCGAGATCGTCGCCGCGAATGTTGTAGGCGCCCGAACCCGTGAGCCCGAGCGACGGCCCAGCCATTCGCCCTTCGGTGAACGTCACCGTGTTGTTGACGTAAGCCATCTGCGCATCGAGCGCGGTGAAGCCAATGCCATCGCCGTTCAGCGTATCGACCAAGCCGGTGAGTGAACCGGCAGAAGAAAGCAAACGCGCCATCGCCGGCAAGCGCACCACTTGGAAATCGCGCAAGCGCACGTCAAAGCGCGCCTGACTTGGCGGCCCAGCGCGCCACTCGCCATCAGCAGCAGCGGTGCCGCCGACGATGTTGTCCGCGCCTGTTAGCGCCGCTACGGCAAAGCCGGCGTCGTCGGAGCGCAGCCGAATGCGGCCAGAAGGATCGCCGGGCCGCGGCCCAAGTCCCAACGAGAAACTGCGCCCACTTGGGCTGCGCCCTTCCGCCGTCAGCATCGCCAGCGCCCCACGTGACGTCGCTAATTGCACGCGCGCATCGCTCAGCGTGGCGCCCCCGCGCATCTTTAAACGATCCACGATGACGCTCGCCCGCAGCGGCGGTTCGGTGCTGGCGGCAGCGCTAGCATTGGTCGGGCGCGCCTCATCCGGCGCGTCGTCGCCTGCCATGAAGGGCGCCGCATCAAACAACGCGCCGCGCACGTTCACATCGAGGCCGCCATCGCTGGCGCGGGTCGCCGTCACGCGCGCATCCGAGCGGCCTTCGATCGCCAGACGCGTCATCTCGATTTCCATGATGCGGTTGTCACGCGCCAACCGCGCGCGGCCCTGCGCGTTCAAACCCGCGCCCCGCGCGTCGATATTGGTGAAAGCCAATCCGCCATCGCTTTGGCGCTCAACCACAAAGCGCGTCGACGCGGCTTGGCCAGCGCGCTTGGTCCAGAACGAACGCGGGGCTTCCACCGCCGCGTTGGTGAGATCGAGTTCAATCTGCGCATTGTCGACATCGAAGCCACGGCCCTGGCCGCTCACCGTCACCCCAATCCGGCCTTGCGCATAACGCGCCACCGGATAGCCGAGGCGCTCAAGATCGTTCGCGTCGAAGTCGCCGGAGATTTGATACTCGGACGAAGCGCGGCCCTGGCGGCCAATATATTCGGTCCAGCGCACCTGCTCGATCGCCGACGTGCCGGCCCGCACCGGACCGCTGACGACGATGGCGCGTTGATCACCGCGAATTTGCAGTTGGCCTTGCGAAAGCGCCATCCGGCGTGTCGTCATGTTGCCGGCGAAGTCGCGCACCGTGCCGTCAATGTTGAAGCGCCAGGTTTCGAACGGCGCTTCGCTCAGCATCGGGCGCTGAATGCGCACGTTCACCGAACCACGCCCCGTCGCCGTCGCCGCCGCGATCGGCAGCCGCTCACCCAGGGAGATCGGCTCCTGGCCGAGCACTTCCAGCAGATAGCGGGCGTCGCCATCGATCCGCGCGGAGATCGTCGCCATCGCGCCTTTTGGCTTCAGGCGCGGAAGTTCGACACGACCATTGGTGACCACCATGTTGTGGAAGCGCGCTTCCGGGATGGTCATGTCGAAGCGATTGCCGCGCAGCACCGCCGAGCCACGCGCATTCGTCACCGGCGACATGGTCGTCACGAACTGCATCGAGGCGTCGCTGACATTGAAGCGAATATCCATCGCCGCATCGCGCAACACCCCGGCGGCAATGTCGGAGGGGCGCACATCGATGCGCACCGTGGCGTCGCTCACGCGTCCGCCAGTGAGTGAGCGCGCAAGATAACTGCGTGCGCCTTCGCCAAGCCCGATCGGCCACATCGCCAGAACAGCGCGCGCATCAACGGCGCCGTCGAGGCGGCCAGTAATGTCGATGCCTGGGCGCAAGCGCTGATCTTCGCCCGCTTCCGCCCAATAGATGCGGCCGGAGGCGTCGAGAACGCCTTGGCCCGTCTCGGCATGAATGCGCGAGAAGCTGACCGTGCGCTCATGCGCGTTCACCGCCCCGACGATGGCGACGTTGGTGAACGCCGCCGGCTGCGAGAGCGTGCCCGGCACATCGAGCGTCAGCGAAGGCAGCGACACGTTGAACGTCGCTTGCTCATTTGGCCGCGCGCGCACGATCGCCGAAACATCGCGCACGCGAATTTCGCCGCCGATCCGTGTTGTGTCGCCAGCCAGCGCCAATTGATCGATGATCAGTTCGTCGCTGGCGATATCGTAGCGGCCATGGAAGCGGCCGCCATCTAGGCTGAAGCGCTGGCCTTCGCCCGCGTTAGCGGTGCCGCGCCCAAGCACAGCATCGCCCTCAAAGCGGTTGACGCCGGTTTCGCGATCGAGGCCGACAACCACCGTCGCGGTGAGCGGCGCGTCGAGGCCGGCGAACGGCCCGAGTGCGGCGGGCGAGAACAACGCGCGCGGGCGCACTTCCGTCGTGCCGAACTCAACGACCGCGCTTTGAAATCCAGTATCTGTGGTGATGCGCAGACTTGCCGGCGCGAGCCCTTCTGCGCCTTCGAGCCGCGCCTCCGCGAACAATTCGAGCGCATTGCGCTGGCGCGAAAGCACGACATTGGCGCCTTGCGCTGTCCAACGCCCGCCGCCTTCTTCGTCAATCACAGCAAGGCGCGCGCCGCGCACGCTAAGCTCACGCAAGTCGCCGCCAGGACCGATTGGCCGAAACGCGGCTTCCATGCCGTCGAGCCAACGCACGACCTTCTGCTCAAGCGTCTCGTTGGTTGGCGACGCGGGGATGATGATGTCCGGCGGCGCGCCTTCCGGGCCGAACGCCAAATGCATTGCGCCGTCGAGCTTGCGGGTCAGCGTCAGTTCGCCGCCAACGAACTCGGCCCGCACCAATTGAATGCGTCCAATGATCAGCGGCAGCACCGCAAGCTCGATGCGGGCCTCGTCAGCGCGCGAAAGCACGCCGCCGCGACCGTCCTCGACCGTGACATTGACCGCCCGCAGTTCGAGCGCGTTGCGCTGGGTCCACGCCAGTTCGACCCGCTCCAGCCCGACCGGCCGACCACTGCGCGCGGCGCTCAGTTCAGTCTGCATCTGCTCGCGCAGGAAGGAGAGCTCGATCGGCCCCTGGGACAGACGCCACCAAGCGACCCCGACCCCGATCGCGAACGCCGCGACCAAGCCAAGCAAAATCTCGACAGCAATGAGCGTCGAGCGGCGTATCATCCGCACGTCTCCGCCGCCCCGCACCCGTGTCTAGCGCGGGCACTCACGCTGATGCAAAGCATCAGGCCAGCCGCGACGGGGGTTGCGGCTGCAAAATGTTGTGAGACCCGGAGGCCGGCAATGGCGAAAGAGCTCAAACTTGGCGACCCCGCGCCCCCCTTCGATCTGCCGACGGCCGGGGGCGGGCGCGTCAGCTTGGCGAGCCTCAAGGGCAAGCGGTTCGTCCTTTATTTTTACCCTAAGGACGACACACCCGGTTGTACCCAAGAAGCACTAAACTTCACTGAAAAGGCGAAAGAATTCGCCGCAGCGAAGACAGCCGTCATCGGCGTCTCCCGCGATTCTGTCGCTAAGCATGAAAAATTCGCCGCCAAGCACGGCCTCAATGTGACCCTTGCTGCCGATGAAGATGGGGAAGCCTGCAACGCCTACGGCGTCTGGGGCGAAAAGCAGCTCTACGGGCGGACCTATATGGGCGTCGAACGCGCAACCTTCCTCGTCGATGGCAAAGGCAAGATCGCCAAAGTCTGGCGCAAAGTCCGCGTCCCCGGCCATGTCGAGGCCGTGCTGGAGGCGGTCAAAACCGCTTAAACACAGCGGCCCACGTTAGGTTTGGTTAATGCAGGTTTGGCGCGACTTTCGCACAAACCCGTTGAGAGAAGCTGAAATTCTCGTAAACGGCGCAGTGGCCCTGTTGCAATTCGAGAGCGTTTCAGGTTGGATCAAATTTGGCGGGGCCAGTGTAATTTTTTGTTTCGGTTAATGGGCGGTGGCGGACCATGAGCCAGTTCGGATCGCGGGCGCGGGCATTTTTTGATCGCGCCTTTCCTGAGCGACAGATTTATCACCGGAGCGGTGGTACGGTCAGGTATGTCTCTCTTTCACCTGGAAAACAGGCGCTTTTAGCGCTTACGGCCGTAGGCCTTGCGGGTTGGTGCGTTTACGCGAGCGTGAACACCCTGCTCGAAGGTCCGCAAGCGACCGCCTCGAACGCCGAGGTCGAGCGCGAACGCGCCAAGTACGATCGCTGGCTGAACGAAAGCCGCAACCAGGCCGCGGCCAGCCAGGCCCTCCTGGAAGAGCGCACCCGTCAGTTCGACCGCGCCACCCAAGATTTCGAAAGCCGCCACGAAGTGCTGCGTTCGCTGCTGGATTATGCCGGCGGCAATGGCGTCCAGCTGGCGGCGACCCGCCCGATCGAGCGTGACGGCGCCCGCATCATTATGGCCGCCTCGATCGACGAGGCCGAGCCGCGCCAATCGCGTGCTGTCACCAGCGAGCCCTATCAGGTCCAAACCGTGGGCTTCCGCGCCCGCGCCGCCGACCTCGAGGCCGACCAGGAGCGCACACTCTCGGAGCTTGAAGACACCGTCGTCGAGCAAAGCGAGACGGTTCGTGGCGTTCTGCGCCTGACCGGCGTCTCGATGACCTCGCTCACGGGCTCGGAAGAAGCTGAAACCGGCGGCCCGCTGGTTCCGCAAGATTTCGTCGCCTACCTGCGTGACAGCGGCCTCAACCCGGCTTTCGCCGAGCGTGTCGCCCAAGTCGCCGCCCGCGTGACCGAGTCCCGCCGCCTTGGCGACATCGCCAACGCGACGCCTCTGGCGCCGCCGGTTGCCGTCGATTACCGCGAAACCTCGGGCTATGGCGCCCGTGTCGACCCGTTCACTGGCCGCCCGGCGTTCCATTCGGGCCTCGACCTCGCCGCCTTTGAGCGCGCCCCGGTCGTCGCCACCTCACCTGGCACTGTTGTCTTCGCTGGCACTCGCTCAGGCTATGGCTATACGGTCGAGATCGATCACGGCCACGGCTTTAAGACTCGGTACGCACATTTGCGCGATATCCAAGTCCGCACCGGCGAACGTGTTGCGATCGGCCAGCGCGTCGGCTCGATGGGCTCGACGGGACGCTCCACCGCAACGCATTTGCATTACGAAGTCTGGTTCCGCGGTCGCGCAGTGGATCCAATTAGCTTTTTGAGGGCAGGACGGCATGTTCACGAACAAGGGTAGACCGAGCGACACCACCGTGCCGGCCCTGCCCGATCCGATGCAACAGCGCCGCCCGTCGCAAGGCCGCGCCGGCATCGCCTCGATCATCGCGAACGGCGTCAAAATCACTGGAACGATCGACGCTGACGGCGCCGAGCTCCAGGTCGATGGCGAAATCGAAGGCAACGTCCGCGGCGGCTCGCTGACTGTCGGCGACACCGGCATGGTCAAGGGTGACGTCGTCTCCGAGAGCGTCACCGTTCACGGCCGCGTCGAAGGTTCGGTGCGCGCGCGCAAAGTTATGCTGGCCCGCAACGCCCACGTGCTGGGCGACATCGTCCACCAATCGCTTTCGGTTGAGATGGGCGCCGTGTTCGAAGGCCAGTGCCGCTATCTACAGGATCCGCTGTCGCAAGCCGGCCCGGGCACGCCTGCTTCGCCGCAGATCGTTGCGCCGCAAGAGCGCCAAGCTTCGGCATTCGGCAACCAAGGCTCCGTGTTCGGCGAGCCGAGCAATGACGACCGCATGGTGTCGGGCGTCATTGTGACGGGCACGTCGAACTAATTTCCTCTTTTGGGTTGGAATACAAACTAAAGGCCCGGCTTCACCGCCGGGCCTTTTTCTTTACGCCTGTGTCGATCAGCCTTTCTTCGGACGACCGCACATCAGCTCAATCCAGTCGCTGAACGCGTTGACGAACTTGGTCATGAGTTCGCGCGTGTCGGGCTGGAGGATCTCGCCGCTCTCGCTGAACAATTTCTGCGCCGGCCCCAGATACATTTCCGGCTGCCCGAGTGTCGGCATGTCGAGATAAGCCAGCACTTGGCGCAGATGATGATTGGCGCCGAACGCGCCGATCTGGCCGAGCGACACGCCCATCACCGCAGCCGGCTTGCCCACCAGCGCCGCCCTCCCCGGCGGGCGCGATGCGATATCGATGGCGTTCTTCAACACGCCGGGCATCGAGCGATTGTATTCCGGCGTCACGAACAGAACTGCGTCCGCGGTCGCGATCTCGCCGCGCAAGCGCATCCAATCCTCAGGCGGCGTGTCGGTGTCGAGGTCTTGATTGTAGTGCGACACGGCGATGTCGACGAAGCGCAGCTTCAAATGCGACGGCGCGAGCCCAGCCAGCGCCTCGGCGGCTCTTCGATTCCAGCTGCCCTCCCGCAGGCTGCCCACAAGAACTGCGACATCACGTTGATCCGGCATGGGATTACTCCTTTGCCTGCCAACGCGCCGGGAACGATGTGGTTCAGTCCTGCGGCGGATTGCGCACGTAGGTGATCTGCGTGAATGGCCGCCAAGCGCCGTCGATCTGCTGCTCTGTCGTCATCACCAGCCGATCCGGCGTTTCCAGCACCCAGGTCGAACGCAGCACATATTCCGTGCCGCTGCCGCCGCGATGCGTGTGCGGCGCGATCAAATAGCGCGCGCCCTCAACGCGCAGCGCGCCATTGCTGCGCCCGCCGTCGCTGGCCGCATAAGCAAACACGATCCCGCCGGCATCGTCGTCGTGATAGGTGGCCTCGCCTGAATACGAAGTTGGCTGCACGTTGTGCGTATCGGTGACATGCGCGCCGAGCCGCTCGAAACACCGTTCGTCGTAGATGTCAGCGTTGTCGGCAAACGTGCCGCGCCAGCAGCCGATCAGCGGCGCGAAGGCTTCCGCGGTTGCAACCGTGCGCGACGGCGCGGCGCACGCGGCCAACATCAGCGCAAACACAGCCAGACAAATCTTTCGCATGCTCTGCACCTTAAGCGGCCGCTTTGGCTGCCTGCTCCAGCAACTCAAAATGCGCCCGCAGCTGCGCCACGGCGCGGTCGAAATAGGCGACGTCACGATGCGTGCGCGCCTGCATCACGCCGCCTTCCATCGCGGTCAGCACAAATTGCGCGAGCGCGCGTTTGTCCGTTCCCGGCGGCACACGCCGACCCGCCGCATCGAGGCACTTCTCGATCGCCACCGTCCAATTCTCGAAGTTCTGCGCCAGCAACGCCCGCACCTGCGGATCGGGCTCGTGCAACTCAAGCGCCAGCGAGCCAATCGGGCAGCCATAAGTGCAATCGCTCTCGACGATCATCGTCCGATAGCCGTTGAGCAGCGCGAAAATCTTCTCGATCGGATCGGCGACACCGCCCCACGCCGGCTCGAGCAGCATCTCTTCGATGCCATCGCGATACGCCTCCAGCACGCCAATCAACACGTCCTGCTTGGACGGAAACACGTGATAGAGGCTGCCGGAATTGAGTTGTGTGCGCGACAGGAGGTCAGCGATCGAGGTCGAGTTGAACCCCTTCAGCCAGAACAGCTCCATGGCCGCGAAAATGATCTTGTCGCGCGTGGACGGAACGCTCATCCGCCTTGTTTGAGCACTCAATAAACAGCCGTCAAGCCGGGCCTAGCGCGCCGGCGGCACGATCGCGTCGTACTCAGGCTTGGCCAAGCGCAGCGAACCGACCGGCAAATTCTGTCCCGGCTCAATCAGCACCGCGAGCCGGCGTCTAACGAAGCCGCCCTCTGTATAAAACAACGCGTAACGCACGCCGGCGCCGGTTTCGACGCGAAAGCCGAACGCGCCCAAATCCGGCCCTTCAGCCCAGACTTCGCGCATCGGCGTAAACGCGCCCGTCGCAACGCTGACCAAACGCAGTTGCGCCATCTCACACAACGCCACCACCGCGCGATATCCTGGATCGCTACGCTGACGTTCAGCTTGCGCTTGCGCCGCTTCATCGCGCCGCCGCTGAAACAACGCATTCGCCGAAGCGAGACGCCTAATATGTCCGCTCAGCTCAGCGTCCGGCGCAATCGTCAGCTTGCGGAAACTCTTCAGCCACATCTTGTGGCGTGGCGCTAACGGCTCCTTCTGCTCAATCTCAATCAGTCTTTTGTCGAGATCGCGCAGCGCCTTGTTGACGCTGCCATAGCCCGCTTGCTTGGCGATGCGCTGCGCATCGCGCGGCTTTGCGCGCTTCAACCGCAGCATCAGATTGAACACATCGAGATGCGGATCGGCCAGCATGCTCTTCAGCGCCGACGCCACGCACCGCAACGCAATCGGATCGCCGCCGCGCGCCGCCCAATAGCGCTCATGCCCGCCGCCGCGGGCCTGGTTGATGTAATCGTGCGCGTAGAAGCTCCACAGCGCTTCGGGCGCATATTCGCCGGCGATCATGTGCGCGTGGGTTTGCATCGCATCGACGAAGGCGTCGCACGCCAGCACCAATTGCGCCGGGTCACGCGCGTCTGCCACGCTTTGCGGCAATACGATCTCGTCAGCGATTAGACCCTGATAGGTGGTGAGCGCGGTCGCGCCATTGCAATTGGCGCGCTGATGCTCAGCCAGCCAACCACCGGGCTCGATGACCGCCTCTTCGCTCATGTCCCCCGATCCGCGCCGCTAGTCGATGTCTTCTACAACTTTGTCGCTGGCCCCGCTCACTCTGGCCGCCAATGACGCGGCCATGAACTGATCGAGATCGCCGTTCAGCACCCCTTGGGTATCAGAGGTTTCGACGCCCGTCCTGAGGTCTTTGACCATCTGATACGGCTGCAGCACGTAGGAGCGAATTTGCCGGCCCCAGCCGATTTCGGTCTTGCTGTCTTCCAGCTGCTGCGCCGCCGCTTCGCGCTTCTGCAATTCGGCTTCGTAGAGCCGCGCGCGCAGCATGTCCCACGCCGACGCCCGGTTCTTGTGCTGCGAACGCTCTGCCTGGCACGCCACGACGATACCGGTCGGGATGTGGGTCAGGCGCACCGCCGAGTCTGTCTTGTTGACGTGCTGGCCGCCGGCGCCCGACGCGCGATACGTGTCGGTGCGGACGTCCTTGTCGAGAATCTCGATATCGATCGAGTCATCGATCTTCGGGTAAACCCACACGCTCGCGAACGAGGTGTGACGGCGCGCGTTTGAATCGTAAGGGCTGATACGCACCAGGCGATGCACGCCCGCTTCGGTTTTCAGCCAGCCATAAGCGTTGTCGCCGCTAACCAGAACGGTGGCCGACTTGATGCCGGCGGTGTCGCCGCCTTGTTCTTCCAGAAGCTCCGTCTTGAATCCGCGCGCATTGGCCCAGCGCATGTACATGCGCAGCAGCATCTCGGTCCAATCTTGAGACTCGGTGCCGCCCGCGCCGGAGTTGAACTCGATGTAGGCGTCGTTGGCGTCCGCTTCGCCGGAGAGCAGCGCTTCGAGTTCGGCTTGCGCCGCGCGCTTCTGCGCCAGCTCCAAAGTCGCTTGGGCTTCATCGACGAGGCTTGCATCGCCCTCCGCCTCGGCCATCTCGGCCAGCTCAAGCGAATCGCGCAAATCGCGCTCCAGGTGGAGAATGTTGTTCATCCCCGCTTCGAGCTTGGTGCGCTCACGCATGAGCTTTTGCGCCTTTTCCGGATCGTTCCAGAAATCCGGGCGCTCCGAGAGTGCAGTCAGTTCGTCAAATCGGACTTGGGCGCGATCCCAGTCAAAGACGCCTCCGCAGCAAGGCGATCGCGGATTCGATCTGTTCAGCGAGAGAGACGATGTCGGCGCGCATGTATGAGTCCCCAAATCTTTCCGCCTAGATAGGCGATGGCGCGCGGTGGCGCAAAGCATTGGCCTGCATGCCCGCCCTCAAAACGCGAAATCCTCCCGGGCGGTCAGGCGCCGGGAGGATCATCGCTTACCGGTGCTGACGCGCGGCTAGTAGAGACCGCCGAGCTCTTCGGAATCCTCTCGCTCGCGGCGGCGTTCACCCGTGCCAGGCACCGGATCGTCGAGGCCCGAAAGCACACGCGGGTCGATCGGATCAGTGCCGCCGAACACGAACGGCGAGGACGAAACCGCCGCTGTCGGTTCGCTGTCCGGGCGGAAGGCTTCCAGGATCGTCGTCGTTGTTGTGGCCGTCGGCAAGCCGCCGGTCATCGCGTCGATCCGCACCAAACGCACGCCCGAAGGAATACGGAACGGCGTCGGTTGCTCGCCTTCCAGCGCCACACGCATGAAGTCGCGGAAGATCGGCGCCGAGATGCGGCCGCCGGTTTCGCCTTCACCCATGTCGCGCGGCGTATCGAAACCTGCCCAAACGCCGACAACGAGGTCCGGCGAAAAGCCGATGAACCATGCGTCCTTGTAGTCGTTGGTGGTGCCGGTCTTGCCGCCGAGCGGGAAGCCGAGCGCGCTGACGCTCGTCGCCGTGCCGCGCAGCACCACGCCTTCGCTCATCGATACGATCTGATACGCGGTGACCGGATCGATGACTTGCTGGCGGCTGTCCGGCAGCGTCGGCGGACGCAAACCGCTGCGCCATTCGGCGGTGCAGTTCGGGCATTCGCGTTGATCGCGGCGGAACACCGAACGCCCGCTGCGATCTTGAATCCGGTCGATGATCACCGGCTGGATCCAGCGCCCGCCATTGACGAACATGCCGTAGGCCGTCGTCATCCGCATCAAGGTGGTCTCGCCGGCGCCGAGCGCCAATGAGAACACAGGCTGTGTGCGCTCGTCATAAATGCCGAGGCGGCGCCCGTAATCGAGAATGCGCTCCGGGCCCATTTCATAGGCGATGCGCGCCGTCATCGCGTTACGCGACAATTCGAGGCCGCGCCGCAACGTGGTCGGACCATAGAATTCGCGGCTGTAGTTTTCCGGCGACCAATTGGTGCCGTCGCCCGCTTCGATCGCCATCGGACCATCGTCGATGAGCGTCGCCGGCGTCAGGCCGTAGTCCAACGCGGCTGCATAAACGATCGGCTTAAACGAAGAACCAGGCTGGCGCTGCGCTTGCGTCGCGCGATTGAGGCCCGTGCTTTGTTCGAGCGAATATCCGCCGACCATCGCCAGTACGCGGCCCGTGTGCGGATCCATGGCGACAAGCGCGCCCTGAATTTCCGGCACTTGCTTCAGACGATAGCCGCCGTTCTGCAGACGCATCGCGTAAACGATGGAGCCAGCTTGCAGGCCAAGCGCACGATTGCGGCGCGCCGCTTGCGCCGCCCATTGCGCGTCATCCTGATTGAGCCGGCCCGTCGAGCCATTCTCGTCGGTCAACGTCGTCGCGCCGTTGGCGACACGCGTAACCATCGCACGCACCCAGCCCGACAGAGCCGGCGCACGCTGCGCTTCACGCAATTGCGCTTGCACATCGCCAGACGCGTCGCCCGAACCAAGCGGGCCCCGCCAGCCGTGGCGGCGGTCATAATCTTCCAGGCCGCTGCGCAGAGCCCGCGCCGCGGCGAGCTGCAAGCGCGTGTCGAGAGTCGAACGGATCGAGAGGCCGCCGCGCAGCAAAGCGTCGGCACCGTATTGGTTTTGCACTTGGCGGCGAATTTCTTCCACGAAGTGCGAGGCCGCTACGAACTGATCACCCGAGAGGCGGTTCGTGGTTTCAAGCCCGGCTTCGCGCGCTTCAGCAGCCTGCGCTTCGGTGATGTAACCGCGCTCAAGCATCCGCCCGATCGCGTAATTGCGCCGGTCGATCGCGCGTTCGCGGTGGCGCGGCAGCTGATAATTGGCGGGGCCTTTCGGCAGGATCGCCAGATACGCCGCTTCCGAAACCGTCAGCTGGCTGAGCGGCTTGTCGAAATAGTTGAGCGACGCAGCCGCCACGCCGAATGCGCGGTTGCCGAGGTAGATCTCGTTCAAATAGAGCTCAAGGATGCGCTCTTTATCGAGCACGCGCTCGATGCGTTGCGCCACCAGGCCTTCACGCAGCTTCGTCCAGATCGCGCAGATCATGCCTTGGCAGGCTGATGCGCGGCCAGTCAGCATGTTGCCGGCCACCTGTTGCGTGATTGTCGAAGCGCCCTGGATGCGGCGCCCCTGAATGACGTCGAGCGGAATGCGCAAGATCGCGCGCGCCAAACCTTGATAATCGAGACCTGAGTGCTCGAAGAAGCGCGCATCTTCGACCGCGATGAACGCATTCTTCACGTGGTCGGGAATTTGCTCGATCGGCACGAACACGCGTTGCTCTTCGGCAAACTCCGCAACGAGTGCGCCGTCGCCTGCGTGCACGCGGCTTGAAACCGGCGGCTGATAATCCTGCAGATCAGAGAGGCTCGGCAGCCCCTGCAACGCCGCGATGATGAAGCCGACAACAGCAAGGAAGCAGACGCCCGCGAAAATCAGCAGGCCGTAGAGCACCTTCTGCCACAACGGGCCGTCGCCGCCGGGAATGCGAAACGCCCGGGTCGGACCACGATCATCATAATCGTAGTCGTCATCGTCCCAATTGCTGGTCTGGTAATCGTTGTTCCGCCGCATTGCGCCCCGCTTCTGCGCGCCTATTCAGCCCGTCTGCCTCGCCTCCCAATAGGGCGCGATTAAGACCTGTTCGAGCCGGTAACAGTAGCGGGCATAGCTTAAGATTCGCGCCCTTTTTAGGCGCGAGCGGCCATCAATTGCGGCGCGGCAAAGTAGCCGTCCACCGCCCGGGCCATAGCTTCAGCCATGGCCTGGCGAGCGCGCGGGTCGGCCAAACGGCGCTCATCAGTCACGTTCGACAAGAACCCTGTCTCGATCAGCACCGCCGGAACATCCGGCGCCAGCAGCACGGCGAAACCGGCGCTACGGTGGGTGTTGCGCAGCAGCGGCGCGACCTCGCCGAGCCGTGGGATCACGGTTTGGGCGAACTGAGCCGAACGATTGGTGGTCTCGCGCTGGTAGAGGTCGAGCAAGATATCGCGCGCTTGGCCGGTGCGGGCGCCGTCGCCAAAGTCGATATCCCAGTTCTGGGCCATGTTCTGCGCCCGGGCCTCGCCGCGCTCCGAGATCGTATAGACGGACGCGCCCTGCGCCTCACGGTTCGGGGCGGAGTCAGCGTGGATCGAGATAAACAAGTCCGGGTTGTGCTGGCGGGCGATCGGCACCCGATCTTCCAGCGGCACATAGCGATCTGCGTCGCGGGTCAGCACCACGCGATACTGACCGCTGTGCTCCAACGCGCGGCGCAGCTGCAGCGCCGCATCGAGCACCACGTCCTTCTCACGCACGCCGGTCACGCCAATGGCGCCAGGGTCGCGGCCGCCGTGGCCGGCATCGACCACGATCGTGCGTTGCTGGCCGCGGCGCGCAACCGGCGGCGGCGGCGGAGCCGCTGCAAACGGCGCCGTCGGCGCCAAGTCAAAGCTCATCTCCGGCGCGCGCCGACCGCCTAGCTCCTGACGCAGCACGCGCGCCGGCGCTTCCAGATCCAAAACCAGCCGTAGCACGCCGCCCGGCTGCTCGCCGCTGCGCACCCGGCGCACAACGCCGCCACCCCGGCCTTCGAAATTGCTGGCGAGGCGCGCATTGGCGAGATCGATTACGAAACGATCCGGGCTGGATAGGAAAAAAGTCCGAGCTTGGGTCGCCGTGTCCAGCGCCACGGTCACGCGCGCGGCGCCGCCATTCTCTTGAACCAGCACCCCGCGCACGGCGGCGGGAGCAGTGGCCCAGGCGTTGCCGCTCAGCGCCAAACCACCAAAAGTGGTCGCGCCAGCGCAGAGAAGGGTACGGCGAGTAACGTCCATGAAGATCGGGAAAGTACCCGAAGCGACTTGCTAGGCAGTTGAAAAGAAGGGTGAATAGAACGGTAACTACACTTTATCTGCAGTCGCCGACCGCCGCCGTCTGTCGCGCATGGCTTGTCGGTTTGGGCGTTGTCGGGTTCACCTTACGCCATGCGCGGTTTCATCTTTCTGCTGGCGCTCTTTTGCGCCGCCCCCGCCGCGGCCCAGGACTATGAGTCCGCGCGCGCCGCCGCCGATTTGCGCGAACTCTGCGGTGCCGACCGCGGACGGCTATGGGGTGTCTCCTTATGTGGCCCCCTGCTGGTGGTCGATCCCGCGACCCGCGCCGTTTGGGCCAGCGACCCGGACGCTCAAGGACTACTCAACCAATCCGGCGAAGGCTGGCGCGGCGTGCTCCCGGCCGGTGTCCCGATCGCCAACTCCGCCGTCGAATGGGCGGGCGTGCGCTGGATCATGCTGATCGGCCCGTTGCCGACGGACGCCGCCGAACGGCGCGTCCTGGTCGCGCACGAGGCCTGGCATCGTGTCCAAGCCGAACTCGGCCTGCCGATGTCCAACTCAAGCAACGCGCACCTCGAAACCGCCCGCGGCCGAACCTTGCTGCGCCTCGAGATGCGCGCCCTCGCCGCCGCTCTGCGCTCCAGCGGCAACGCCCGCGCTCGCGCCGCCGAAGACGCGCTCGCCTTCCGCCGTGCCCGTTATGCCGAATTCGCCGCCGCTTTCGCGCAAGAAGCAGCGCTCGACCGCAACGAAGGCCTCGCCGCCTACACAGGCGTTCGCCTCGCCGCGCCAACGCCGGAAAACTACGCCGCACGCACCCTCGATCGCTACGATAGCCACGAAGCGCTGGCCCGCGCCTACGCCTACGCCACCGGCCCCGCTTATGGCCTGCTGCTGGACGAAACCACGCCCAACTGGCGTCGCAGCATCGGCGCGTTTGCGCCCGCCGACATGCTCGCGTCGGGGCTGCGCGCCAACGCCTATGACGCCCGCGACCTGCGCCGCGCCGGCGAGCGCTATGGCGGCACGGCCATTACCGCCGCCGAGCTAGAGCGTGAGCAACGCCAGACGCAGCGTCTCAGCGATATCCGCCGCCGCTTCAGCAGCGGCGCTAGCCGCCAGCTGCCCCTGCAGCAGATGCAGATGGAGTTCGACCCGAACCAGACGCTGCCGGTCGAAGGCCTCGGGACCTATTATGAGGTGCTGACGGTGCGCGACCGCTGGGGCGAGGTCCGGGCCACCCAGGGGGCCGTAATTTCCACCAATTTCGATCGCCTGCTCCTGGCTGACCCCAGCCCAGACCAGCTCTCCGGGCCCGGCTGGCGGCTGACCCCCGCGCCGGGCGACGCCGGCTCGCCAGCCCCGGCTCCAATCCCCTGATCGGCACGCGCCAGCGCGCTTCCACTTCCGGCCAAATCATGCATATGTAACGGCCATCGCCGTGTGCGCCTGAAGGGGATTCCCCAAAGAGCGCCCGGCGCGCTCCCGCCACGCGGATCGGCGAACCAGCCCTTGCGGCGCGCAGGCTCTTTGCGCCCGCCTCGGCGCTGATGGCCACCGCAAAGGAGCGTAAGCGCCGGCCGACTGGACGGCGGAGTTTTGGAGCAACCTATGATCCGCATCGCGATCGATATCCGCGCCGAGGGCTCCCAAGCCCAGGCCCGTTATCGCGTCGGATCTCCCCTGAAGACTTTGCGTCGCCCTGCCGCTTCCGCCCCGGCCCGCGCCGGACGCCCGGGAGCGCGCGACGCGCACGGAGCCCTATTCGATGGCCAAGACAATGCTGATCGACGCCGCCCACCCGGAAGAGACCCGGGTCGCGGTGCTCGACGGAAAAACGGTTGAAGATTTCGATTTCGAGGTAGCAAGCAGAAAACAACTCAGAGGCAATATCTATCTCGCCAAGGTGACGCGCGTTGAGCCGTCGCTGCAGGCGGCCTTTATTGAGTATGGCGGCAACCGCCACGGCTTCCTCGCGTTCTCGGAAATCCACCCAGATTATTACGCGATCCCCCACGCGGATCAGGAAGCGATCAAAGCTGAGCTTGCCGCGGCTGAAGCCGAGAGCGAAGGCGAGGAAGAGGATGAAGAAGCGCGCGACGAGCGCCGCCGCCGCATCCTGACGCGCCGCTACAAAATCCAAGAAGTCATCCGCCGCCGCCAGATCATGCTGGTGCAGGTGGTGAAGGAAGAGCGCGGCAACAAAGGCGCTGCGCTCACCACGTATCTCTCGCTCGCCGGCCGCTATTGCGTGCTGATGCCGAACACCGGCCGAGGCGGGGGCATCTCGCGCAAGATCACGCAAGCGACTGACCGCAAGCGCCTGAAGAAGATCGCGCAGGATCTCGATGTGCCGCAAGGCCAAGGCCTGATCATCCGCACCGCCGGCGCCAAGCGCACCAAGACGGAAATCAAGCGCGACTACGAATATCTTTCCCGCGCCTGGGAAACCATTCGCGACGAAACGCTGAAGAGCGTCGCGCCGGCTTTGATCTACGAGGAAAGCTCGCTGGTGAAGCGCGCGATCCGCGATCTCTACGACAAAGACGTCGATGAAGTGCACGTCGAAGGCGATGGCGCCTACAAGGAAGCCAAGGACTTCGTGCGTATGCTGATGCCGAGCCACGCCAAGCGCGTGCAGCTCTGGAAGGACGCAACGCCGATCTTCGCCAAGACCGGCGTCGAGCGGCAGCTCGATTCCATCTACTCACCAGTCGTCCATCTGAAGAGCGGCGGCTACATCGTCATCAACCAGGCCGAAGCGCTCGTCGCTATCGACGTGAACTCGGGCCGCGCCACGCGCGAACGCAACATCGAGCAAACCGCGCTCAAAACCAATCTGGAAGCGGCTGACGAAGCCGCGCGCCAGATGCGCCTGCGCGATCTTGCCGGCCTCGTCGTCATCGACTTCATCGACATGGAAGAGTCGAAGAACGATCGCGCCGTCGAAAAGCGGATGAAAGACAACCTCCGCTTCGATCGCGCCCGCGTGCAGATGGGCAAGATTAGCGGCTTCGGTTTGCTTGAACTCTCCCGTCAACGCCGCCGCACCGGCGTTCTCGAAGGCACCAGCCACGTCTGCGAACAATGCCAGGGCTCGGGCCGCGTGCGCTCGATCGAATCCGCGGCGCTCGCTTTGCTGCGCGCCCTCGATGAAGCGGGCATCAAACAAAAGCACCACACCATCGAAGCGCGCACCGCCACCGAGGTCGCGCTCTATCTGCTCAATGAAAAGCGCGATGCGCTCGCCGCAATCGAAGAAAACCGGCACGTGCGCGTGCGCGTCTCCGCCGCCGGCGGCATGACCTCGGGCGACTTCGAGATCAATATCGGCGCCGACACCTTCGAGGACGAAGATCTCGACACAGAGGCCGAAGCGCCGAAGGGGCGCGGCAAGCGCGCCGCTGAACGCACGCCCGAAGAAATCGCCGACGACGCCATCCCAGATGATGTCGATGAGGATGAAGAAGAGGTCGAAGCCGAAGAACGTCCGGTTCGCGCCGCCGCCGCCGCCGATACCGATGGCGAACGCCGCAGCCGGCGCCGTCGCGGCCGCCGGGGCGGCCGGCGCCGTCGCGGTGAAGGCGAAGGTGAAGGCGAGACCGAGGTTGAAGCGCGCGGCGAGGCTGACGCGGAAACTGCGCCCACGCCGAGCGAAGAGCGCGGCGAGCGCGGACGTAATGGCCGTCGCCGCCGTCGTGGCCGCGGCCGCAGCCGGCGCGTCTATGAAGTCGATGGCGGCGAATGGCTCGATTTCGTCAGCGCCGATCTCAAGCACCTGACGCCCCGCCCCGAACGCCCGGCGCGCCACGAACGCGGGCCGCGCCGTGAGGCCGCCGCGGAGCAACCGGAAACCGCCGACATCATCATGCACCCTGCCGCGGAAGCTGCGCAGGACACCCGTCCCGAGGCTATCGAGGTCGAGACGCATGAGGATATCGGCGTGGTCGCGGCTATCTCCGAGGAGCCCGCGCTGGAGCCTGCCCCGGCCCGCGAGGAGGCCTCGCTCGCTTACGAGCCGGACCAGGAGCGCCGTGACAAATTCTTCTCCCGGCTATCGCGCTGGTCGAAGAAATAAAACCGGTTACGATCCGATAAGGTGAAGGTCATGTTGCCGCCGCAAACCAGGGCTTTACCCTGGTCTGGGGCGGCACTGGCAAAGCTGAAGGAGCGCGCATGGTCGCGTCTGTCGTATCTGCGTTCGGTCGCCGCATTGCGGAATTGGCCGTAGCACTCGGCGCGCTGGCGCTGATCACCGCGACACCCGCCGCCGCGCAAGGCCTTATCCGCGACGCTGAAATCGAAGACACGCTGCGCGTCTACACCAACCCGTTGCTTGAAGCGGCGGGTCTCGATCCGGCTGACGTCGATCTCTACATCGTCAACGATTCATCGGTGAACGCCTTCGTCGCCGGTGGTCAGAACATCTTCGTGCACACGGGCCTGCTGCTCGCGGCCGACACGCCGAACGAAATCATCGGCGTGCTTGCACACGAAACAGGTCACATCTCTGGCGGCCACGGCGCACGCCGCGCGCAAGACATGCAGCGCGCGCTCGGCCCGATGCTGATCTCGATCGGCCTCGGCGTGCTCGCTATCGCCGCCGGCGCGCCGGATGCGGGCGCCGCGCTCATCTCGGGCAGCCAAGCGTTCGGCATGGGCGAAATCGTCCGCCACACGCAGGTGCAAGAATCTTCCGCTGACCAAGCGGCGGTTCAATTTCTCGACGCAACGGGCCAGTCGGGCCGCGGGCTCATTACCTTCTTCAACACGCAAATTCGTCCGTACGAATTCATGGTGCGCCGCGCGCCGCCGTGGATGATGACCCACCCATTCTCGTCCGACCGTGTCGAAGCGCTGCGCCAGCGCGTGCAAAGCGCCAACAATGTCGACGCCGTCGATAGCGAAGAGAACCTGCGCCGCTTCCGCTTCATGCAAGCCAAGCTGATCGGCTTCATCCAGAACCAAGGCCAAACGCTGGCGCGCTATCCGGTGCGCGACACCTCTCAGCCGGCGCGCTACGCCCGCGCCGTCGCCTATTATCGCGTTTCCGACCTCACCCGCGCCCGCGCCGAGCTCGACGTGCTGATGCGCGAAGACCCGAACAATCCGTACTTCCAGGAATTGATGGGGCAGATCCTGTTCGAAAACGGCCGCGCTGAAGAATCCATCGCCTACCACCGCCGTTCGCTTGAGCTTGCGCCCAATCAGCCGCTCCTGCTGATCAACCTCGCCCGCGCGCTTACCTCGGCGCATGGCCGCCGCGGCGCTGATGAGGCTATCCCGCTGTTGCAAGCCGCCGCCGCGCGCGAGCCCGATAACGCCTATGCCTGGCGCGAACTTGCCGCCGCCCGCGATCTGCAGGGCGAAGAAGGCTTGGCGCAGCTCGCCTCCGCCGAGCAGAACTTCGCGCTGGGCGATTACAACGCCGCCCTCAGCTTTGCCGAGCGCGCGCGCCGCACACTGCCGCGGAACACGCCCTCCTATCAGCGCGCCAACGACATCGTCTTGTTCGCCGGCAACGAACTGCGCGACCGTCAGGCCCAACAACGCGGCGGTCGGCGCAGCTAACTTGCCCGCGCCGCCGAAAGCGGCCATGTGATCGCCTCCCAGCTACGGAGACGGCCATAATGGCGCGCCTGATCACCGCCCTTTTCGCGTTCCTGCTCGCTCTGGCGCCCGCCGCGTCAGCGCAGACGTTCAACGCACAGGAACAAGCGGAAATCCGCGCCATCGTCCGCGACTACCTGATCCGCAATCCCGACGTGCTGCGCGAAGCGCTCGACGCGCTGCAGACACGCACCGACGCCGAACGTTGGCAGCAGATCAAATCCGATCCGCGCGACTTTTCGATCGGCCCAGCGGATGCGCCGATCGTGATCGTGGAGTTCTTCGATTATCGCTGCGGCTATTGCCACGCCGCACTCGAATGGATCGTTGACCTCACGCGCACGCGCCGCGACGTCCGCATCGTTCTGAAAGAACTTCCAATCCTGAGCGCTCAGAGCATGGAGGCCTCGCGCGCGGCCATCGCCTCGATGCCGCAAGGCCGCTACTGGGCGTTCCACCAAGCGCTGATGGCCGAGCGCAGCGATCTGACCCCGGAGCGCATCGACGCCCTGGCCCGTCGCTCAGGCATCGATGTCACCCGCATGCGCCGCGCCATGGAGACGCCGGAAGTCATGGCGCTCATCCAAACCAATCACGGCCATGCGCTGGACATCGTGCCCAACCCGGCGACGCCGCTCTTCATGATCAACGGCGAGATCGTCTCGGGCTACAATCGGCCGCTGCTTGAGCAGCGTCTGCGCGAAGCCACGCAAGCGGCGCGCGATCGCCGCTAGAGCCGCCCGGTCGCGGCCGCCTGCACCAGCTTGAGCTGACGGCCGAACAAGGCTGGCGCGCCCGCGCCGCGTTCCGCCGCGCGCACGTAAACCGGCGCCAATGCGACGTATCCCAGCGCCGGAAACGCAGCCGCCGGCGCCTTGCCGAGCGCGCGCAAACTCGCTTGCGCACCGCGCGCCCGCTCAACCAACTCAGCTTTACCCTCATCGCGAATGAGAACGCGCCAACCACGCGCACGCCAAGCCGCTTCGGCCCGCAACAGCCCCGCATACCCCCAGGCAAGGCCAGCGTGCCACGCCATCTCCTCGATCGCCTCACCGCGCACGCCGCACGCCGCCAGCGCCAATTGCGCTACGCCCCCCGCTGTCGAGCCGACATAAGCCTCGCGCTCAGCCGCCGTCGCGAAAGGCTGCACATTGAGTTCGTGCATGCGCGCCTCGATCATGGCTTCGAGCGTTTCGAGCTTGAACGGCGTCTGCGCGTGGGCCGCTGCAAACGCCTGCAACACCGGATGCGCGCGCGCCGGCTTGCCGGAGATGATTTCCGCGAGCGCGTCGCGCCACCAGACAAAGCGAATGTCACCCGCCGTCGGCGTCGTCACGGCGTCAACGACGCGCGTCAGCTCATAGTTCAGCGCATAGACCGCGATGAGGCGCGCGCGAACAGGCGCCGGCGCAAACCGGCTGGCCAACCACCGATCTTCATCGGTGCGCCGCACGATTTGTTCGAGCGTATCCTTGGATGCCTCGGTCACGATCGCAGAGCCCAAAAACAAAAGAGGCGCAGGCGTCAAAGCCTGCGCCCCTAAACTTCACCTGGACGCGCGCTTTAGAACAGCGTGCTCGCGCCCGTCATCGCCACCAACATCGGCACCGAGAGGAACGTGTTGGTGCGCGAGAACAGCATCGCCGTCTTGCCCGCGGCGGCCTTCGCCGACGCTTCAAGATCGGGATACTTATTGTCGATGTTCAGCGCCTTTTGCTGGTTCGGCCAGATGATGAACCAGACGTTGAACCACATGATGATGGCCAGCCACATGCCGATGCCGATCATGATGTGCTTGTTGACTTCAAAGCCGTCGAGCGCGCCGAGGCTCAGAGCCTGAAACAGATAGCCCTGGTTCCAGGCCAGCAGGATGCCGGTGATTAGCGTCAGCATCGCGCCCCAGCGAAACCAATAGAGCGCCGCCGGCGCGATGACTTTCGTCACCGCCGGTTTTTGCTCATCCGGAATCTTCGGCATGTTCGGGATCTGCGTGAAATTGAAATAGTAGAGATGCCCGATCCACATGATGCCAACGAGCACATGGCTCCAGCGCAGCACCGCGGCCCAGAACGCGGCGTCGCCGAAGCTGTAGCCGCCGACGGCCACCGCAAAATAGATCAAGAACAACGTCGCGACGGCGAGCGCCGTCCATGCGACGTAACGAAGATTGCTCAAAAAAGCGGCCATGCCCTCTCCTCCAGCCGGACGGCGGAAGGCAGGATCGCCCTGACCTAACCCGCCGTTTGCGGCGCCTCCCGCGCCTCGTCAGCTTTGCCGGCGCCGCGTTTGACCCCCCAAAGGAGAATCACAGGCGCCGCCACGTACAGCGACGAATACGTGCCGCAGATAATGCCGAAAAGCATCGCGATGGCGAAGCCGGAAAGCGCTTCCCCGCCCAAGAAAAGCAAACCGATCAAGGCGAAGACGGCTGTGCAGCCGGTGATGATGGTGCGCGACAACGTTTCGTTTAGCGAAAGATCGATCAACTCGCCGAGCGGCATCTTCTTATACTTGCGCAAATTCTCACGCAGACGGTCGAAGACGACGACCGTGTCGTTGATGCCGTAACCAATGATCGTAAGCAGCGCCGCTACGATCGTCAGGGTGAACTCAATCTTGAACACCGAGAAGATTCCAAGCGTCAGAATGACGTCATGCAGCAGGCCAAGCATGGCGCCGACGCCAAACTGCCATTCGAAGCGGAACCAGATGTAGGCCATCATCAGCAGCATGGCCAAACCCAGCGCCATCAAGCCGCCGGAGAAAAGCTCCTCGGAAACCTGCGCGCTGACGGAATCAACGTTCACGATCCGCGCGCCATCCACGACCGACGGCAATCCGGCACGGATCTCTTCGACCGTCTCGGCCTGATCCGGCGAAGTTTCAAAGTTCAAGATCGCGCAATACGGAGGGCCGTTCACGGGCCGGCACGCGGCCCCTTGAACACTCACGTCGCCGTCCTGCGCTTGACGGCCAAGCGCCTCGAGCTGGCGTGGGTCGATCGGTTGCGGCGCTTCGATCAGCAGCGATGTGCCGCCCCGGAAGTCGATACCCAGGTTGAAGCCGTGCTCCATGATGGCGCCGAAGCGCTGGAACGGCGTGCCTTCCGCCTGCTGGTACACTTCAATCGGGTTCTCACGCAGGCCGCCCGTGAAGATCGAGACGATCGAAACAACGCAGAGCGCGATTGAGATGAATGCCGCGAAGCCGGCGAACTTTACGTATCGCAGGTTGGTCTTCTTGGGCAGAAGCCGGATCAGAGGCCACATGGTTCGGTCTTCCGCTTAAATTGGCATCTGCTTGGGCCGCGTCGTGCGGAACCACCAGGCAATGAGAATTTGCGTCACCATCACCGCGGTGAACACCGAAGTGATGACGCCGATCGACAGCGTCCAGGCAAAGCCGCGTACGGGCCCTGCGCCGAACTGGAACAAGATCATCGCCGCCAAGATCGTTGTGAGGTTGGCGTCGACGATGGTGATCATCGCGCGATTGAACCCTGCGTCGATACTGAGCGCCGGACTTCGCCCGGTGGCCGCTTCTTCGCGCATGCGCTCATAGATCAGCACGTTGGCGTCGACCGCCATGGCGATGGTCAGGATCAAGCCGGCGATGCCGGGCAGTGTCAGCGCCGCCCCCACCAGCGACATGCCCGCCAAGATCAGCGTCAAATTGACGATCAGCGCAATGCACGCGAACACGCCGAACAGGCCGTACGCCAGCACCATGAACACGAACGTCACTAGCGCCGCGACACCCGAAGCCAAGCCGCCCTTTTCGATGGCGTCGCGCCCGAGGCTGGCGTCAACGGTGCGTTCGTCGATCACGGTCAGCGGCGCCGGCAACGCGCCCGCGCGCAGCATCACCGCCAAATCGTTGGCGGTCTGCGCGGTGAAGTTGCCGGAGATTTGGCCGCTGCCGCCGCAAATCGGTTCGTTGATCCGAGGCGCCGTCAGCACCTGGTTATCGAGCAGAATGGCGAAGCGATTGCCGGTGTTCTCACGCGTGATGCGGCAAAACAGACGCGAGCCTTCGCTGTCGAGCTGGAAGCTCAGCACGAACTCGTTTGTTTGCGGATCCGTCGACGGATTGGCGCGCACCAATCGCTCACCGGTGAAGCGCGGACGCCGCTCAACGATCTCGGGTTGGTTGTCGCTGTTCGGCGAGGGCTGAACCAACATCGTGCCCGGCGGCAAACGCCCAGCCGCGGCATCGCCCGGATCGACTTCACGGACCATGTGGAAGGTCATCAGCGCGGTGCGGCCGATACGATCCTTCAATTGCTGCGGGTCAGTGACGCCCGGCGCCTGCACGACAACGCGTTGATCGCCCTGGCGCGCGATCGTGACTTCGGCGGTGCCGGTCGGGTCGATACGGCGGCGGATGACTTCGATTGATTGCTGCGCCGCTTGGCGGCTGAGTTCACGCAGGTGCACCGGTGTGATCCGCGCTTCGATCAGGCCGTCAGCGCTTTCGGTGAAGGTGTAATAGTCATTGCCGCCCGTGGTCGATTGCGCGATCGAGCGCAACGCGCGCCGCGCCGCTTCCATCTGGGTTGGATCGACCAGCCGCACGCGCGCCGCATCGCCGACCACCGAACGCGCGGTGTACCGGATCTGCGGCGAGGCCGAACGCAAAGTCGACGCCATCAGGTCGGCGACATTGTCCAGTTGCTGGCGCTGCAACGTCGCGACATCGATTTCCAGCAGCAGCTGCGATCCGCCGCGCAAGTCGAGGCCGAGATTGACCGTCTGGCGCGGCATGAAGCCCGGAAGGCTGTCTCGCACGCGTTCAGGCAAGAAGTTGGGAAGCGCGAAGAGAATCCCGAAGACGGTCACGACCGCCACCAGGATTACCCGCCAACGTGCGAGTTGCAGCATCTGAATTAGCCCGCGGAAACCGGCTTGGAATCATTGGCCGGCGCAGGGTCAGTCTTCGACCGCACTTCGGCGATGGTGTGGCGCACAACGCGAACGTCGACGTTCGGGGCGAGTTCAACACGCACTTCGTCATCAGCGACCGACTTCACTTTGCCGATCAAGCCGCCGGTGGTGACGACAACGTCGCCCTTCTTCAGCGCCGCAACCATTTCCATGTGCCGCTTGCGCGCTTGTTGCTGCGGACGGATCAGCAGGAAGTAGAACACCACGAAGATCAGCAGCAGCGGCGCGATCTGCATGATAAGGCCAGTCGTCGGGTCGGCGCCGGCCGGCGTCTGCGCATAAGCGGAAGAGATAAACATTGATCCTCGCGTCAGCTGGCGCGCTGAGGCGGCCGCTGCGAATTAGCTAAGAGGCCCGAACGGGGTCCGGGCGAAGGCCGGGACTATATAGTCACGCCCCGCCATTTCAATCGGCGGAACCGGTCCGCGCGCGCCGTTTCGCCGCACTCTGCTAGTCGCTCATCCCCAGCAACGGCGCCGGGTCGACGACCTCGTTGCCGCGCCGCACCTGAAACAACAGCCGCGCCCCGCCATCGGCGCGCTGGCCGAGTTCGGCGATCTGCTGGCCGGCGCGCACGCGCTGGCCTTCCCGCACCAAGGTGCGCCGGTTGAAGCCATAGGCGGTGACGTAATTGTCGGCGTGACGCACCAACACCAAGGTCCCGTACGCCGGCAGATCGTCCCCGGCGTAGAACACTTCCCCATCCGCCGCCGCCGTCACCGCATCGCCGTCGCGCCCGCCGATCTCGATGCCTTCCAGGCGCCCGCCGCCCTGCATCGGCCCGAAGCGGCCAACGATCCGCCCGCGCATCGGCATCACAAAGCGCGCGTTCGCGGCTGTACGCGGAACTTCGCCGACCGGCGGCGGAGGCGGCGCTGGCGGCGGCAGTGCGCGCGCCGTCGCCGGCAACACGATGCGGTCGCCCTCGCGCACCCGGTACGGCGCCTCCATCCGGTTCAGCAGCGCCAATGAACGCGTGTCGACATTGTAGCGCTCCGCCACGTCGGCAAACGTCTCGTTGCGCGCCACAGTGTGGAAGCGCGGCGGCGGCAACTGCAACTCACGCCCTTCCGCCAACGCATATGGCGGCTCCAGATTGTTCTGATCGATCAGCGCACGTAGCGGCACCTGATAGCGCGTGGCGATGTCGTAGACAGATTCCTGCGCGGCCACGCGATGCGTACGCGGCAAGCGCGCCGGATCGTAAGGCTGCACTTCGTCAGGTTGCAGCGCATAGGCTGACAGCGGCGTGCCCTCGCCTTCAAAGATGTCCGGCGCCGGTTCGCGCTGCGCAACGCGTGCTGGCGGCGGCGCCTCCTCAGGTTCTGGCGGCTCGTAAGCTTGAACGCTCTGCGCACGCTGTGTCTCTGCGCTTGCGTTGCCGCGATACTCGATCGCCGCGCCGCGCCCGTTTCGCGCCGGCGCTTGCGCTTGCTGACGCGGCGGTGGCGGCGGCGCACTGCGGCTTTGATGGCCGGCGCCGCCGCTGCCGTACGAAATCGGCGCGGCTTGTCCGCTGGCGCAGGCGGCCGCCAGCAGCGCAAGAAAAACCACGGCGCGGGTCATGGCGTAGTGATCGTTGGAATCGCGGCGGCGCGCAAATTACGGCTGCTGCGGCGGCTCGTCGGGCAAGCCGCGCTCCAGCGGCGCAAACTTGATCGGCCCCATATCCTCGCGCTCACCGTTGCGATAACGGATCAAACGTTGGCTCTCCGCATCACCAAGCGGCGCCAACAGCACCCCGCCAGGCTTGAGCTGCGCCAACAAGGGCTCGGGAATATCCGCCAACGCGCCATTGATGACGATGCGATCGTACGGCCCGCTTTCCGGCCAGCCATCGAAGCCGTCAGCCGTATGCGCCTGCACGCGCATCAGCCGCGCCGTGCCGAACTTCGCCCGCGCATCGGCAGTAAGCGAGCGCCAGCGATCCAACGTAACCACCTTGTTGGCCAAGGTTGCGATGCAAGCGGCCTGAAAGCCCGACCCCGCGCCGATCTCCAGCACAGTGTCGCCCGGCTGCGGCGCCAACGCCGCCAGCACGCGGCCGACCACGGACGGCTTCGTCATCGTTTGCGCGTGCGCTAGCGGCAGGCTGATATCGTCAAACGCCAAGCCGTCGAGATGCTCGGGCGCGTAATGCGTGCGCGGCGTGCGCTCCATTGCCGAGAGTGCGCGCGCATCCGTGACGCCCGCCTGGCGCAGCTCCAGCACAAACCGCATCAGCCGCGCCGGATCGCTCATTTCGGCGAAGCCTTCGGCGGCGCGCCACCCAACACGCCTTTCAGCGCATGAATGGTTTCCATGTGGGTGAGATCGACATGCAGCGGCGTCACCGCGATGCGCCCCTCATAGATGGCGCGCAAATCCGTGCCTTCCGGCGGATTGGAAAGCTTGCCGCGAAAGCCGAACCAAAAATACGTGCCGCCGCGCGGATCGGTGCGCTTGTCAGCGTAGATGATGTGCTGATCGCGCCGCCCTTGCGTGGTGACTTCAACGGCCTTCACTTGATCGGGCGGCAGATCAGGGAAGTTGACGTTCATCAGCACGTCCTTGGGCCAACCCTGCTCCAACAACTTGCCGACAATGCCTGGCCCGAACGTCTCGGCTGTTTCCCAAGGGATCGGCGCTTCCTCACCGCGAAACCCGCGCGCCTGGCTTAGCGCGATCGCGGGGATGCCCAACTGCATGCCTTGCATGGCGCCGGCGATGGTGCCCGAGAACGTCACGTCTTCGGCGATGTTCTGACCGCGATTGACGCCGGACAGCACAAGATCCGGCGGGCCATCTTCCATCAAATGCTCAACACCCAGCAGCACGCAATCTGTGGGCGTGCCGAGAATGGCGAAACGCTTCGGCCCAGCCTTGCGCACGCGCACCGGCGCCGACAGCGTCAGCGCTCGCGAAGCACCCGAATGCTCCTGCTCCGGCGCGATCACCCACACATCGTCACTGAACGTACGCGCGATCTTTTCCAGCACCGCAAGGCCGGTGGCGTGAATGCCGTCATCGTTGGTGCAGAGAATGCGCATGGCCGTTCGCTTAACCCGAACGGCCATACGAGTCGATCATGCCTATTTCCAGGCGCCGAGAATTGCGCCGGCCACCGCGTGCGTCAGCAGGAAGTGCGCGCTGTCGATGCCGAACAACTCATTGACCTCGAACGAATAGACCCAGCCATACATGCGCGCGGCGATACTGAAGAACACCGCCATCAGCACCCCGGTCGTCAGCCCGGCCATCCAGCCCGCCTGATTGCGCCATTTCACCGCCAACGAGATGCCAATCGCCTGCAGGATCGGCATAACAAGCATGAACGGCATGCGCCCGTTGTCTGTGTCCCTCTCGGCCTCGGTCAGCTGCATCCACGTCATCCACTGTTCCGAGAACAGTACAACATAGATCAAGAAGCCGAGCAGCCAGATCGCAATGGCCGCCACCGCAATGGCGAGCACGTTGTGGCCCATGACGCGCATATCGTTCCTCCCCGCGAATAACGAAGAGGCGACGATGCGCTGAGTCTCAGCTCAAACGGTGCAACGAAAGCGGAATGAAACAGCCGCTTCTAGCGGCAGTCGATCGCCCAAATATCGTAGGTCGGGTGATCGACGGCGCTGAGGCCCGGGCTCGAAGCGAACAGCCAGCCGTGGAACACCTCGCGGCGCTCACTCTCTTCGCCAGCGCGCGCGGCCGGGTGATCGAACACCTCGACATAGATGCGCACTTCCGGCGTCTCTTCCGGCGCACTCTTCGTGCACGAGCGCGCTATCACTTCCAGCGAACCGATGCGCGCCGCGCGCCCAATCGTGAGCGTGTAATCGTCGGCGTGGCCAGTGACCTTATCGAGCCCGCGGATCACCGCGCGCTGTGCGAACGCGGGCGAAGCCGCGGCGGCGAAGAAGGCCAATGCGATTGCGAACGTGCGGATCATGGGGTTTGCGCCTCGCTCGAGGTTTGATTGCCGCTCGGCGCAAAGCTCGACAACACACTGAGGAAGTCGATCGCGCCTTGCGTGTACGGAATTTCGCCCCCTGCCGGCAGCGGATCCATGCCAGCCGGCTCAATCGACACGGACGCGCCGCCGAGCAAGCCGGTGACGATCCGCGCGTTCGATTCATCCAAAATCTGAACGCCGTTATCGATGCTCAGCGTCAGCCGCGCCATGTAGGTATCGGCGTCGAGCGACACATCGCGCACGACGCCAACCTTCACGCCCGACACCAAAACATCGGTGCCAACATTGACGCCATCGACGCGCTGAAACCGCGCCGTCAAATCATAGCGCCCGCTGGCGCCGCCGGTCTGGCCAGCTTGCGCCGCCGCGAAAGCAAAGAAGCCAACCGCCACGACCACGACAGCCGCGCCCAGAATGGTCTCGCCCCAACGCTCGATCGTGTTGCTCAAGTCTGCTTCTCCGAGTCAGGAGACCAAGCTTCGTAATCAGCCGTTGACGCCTGCCTAACGCCGCCGCGCGCCAGGGAACCTTTTGGCCGATAAGCGCGCACCGTGCCGGTCATGTTCGGCTCGTGCGGCTTTTCCCAAACCTGCCGCTTCAACGGCGCCACCGTCGGCGGCTCTTCAAACGTATGGTGCAACCAGCCGTGCCAGTCCGGCGTCACCCGCGAAGCCTCTGACAAGCCATTGAAAATCACGTAGCGCCGCTTGCGCCCGTCGAGGCTCGGACGCCGCTCTTCGTAATAGCGGTTGCCTTGCTCATCCTCGCCCACGAACGCACCCCGACGGCCAACATCGAACAGGGTCCCCAGGGTGGCCCCGTTCCACCAGGTGAAAATCCGCGTCAGCATGGGCTTTTCTTTGTCTCCGGCGCGCCAAGATCGCGGCTGCTCCAGGCAGCCGAAGCAGCGGCGCGCGGAATATGAACAAGGCCCGGCCTCACGTCCAGTGCAGCTGCGAAACAATATCTTGGGATAACCGCCGGTCGTTTCATACCAGATATTGATCCGCACCCCGCTCAGGGGCATTCTGCCACCGGCTGCATGGAGTCTCGCTGATGGCCCAGGATTTCGAACACGACCGCGAAGAGGACATCCGTCCGGCTGCGATCGCGCCGGAGGCATGGTCTGAGCGCATGATCCAGGCGGCGATCAATGAGGGCGCCGTCATCGAAACCGAGGCCGGCCCGGACATTACCGCCGCCATCGCACGCGCCGCCAAGCGCATCGCCGCCTGGGCCGAGGACGATACGCTCAACAAGCCGCTCATCGCGTTGCTCGCGAGCGGCAAGGCGGCGCTCGATCCGCCGCTGATGCGCGCAGCGCTCTCGCCGGGCGCCGAACTCGCCATCTCAACCGCGCTCATCCGCTGGCCGCAACAACGCAGCGAGGAGTTGGAAGCGGTCGCGCGCGCGCAAACCCTGCTCGCCGCCGGCGCCAAGCTCGGCATCGCCGGAAATCCCTCGCCGCAAGCGCTCGACGCGCTCGACGCCGCCGCGCGTTTGTCCGATCCCGAAGCGCGCAACGGCGCGTCCATTCTCGTGCGGCCCGCCGCCGATCACGCGCCGGCTTTGCTCGCCGATGAAATCGCACGCGCCCGCGCCGACGCAGCTTTGAGCGCCGGCGCACGCGCGCTCGACGCCGCGCTGGCCGAACTCGCCATCGAAGCCGTGCGTAACGGGCTGAACACCGAACATGGCGGCGTGCGCCGCAAAGCCGCCGCCGCGCGGCTTGCTGGCGCGCCAGACGCTGACATCATCGCCGCAATGTCTGGCGCTGTTGCACGCGGCGCCTATAGCGCGGCGCTCGATGCGGCCGCCTCACCCGCGCGCCGCCGCGTCATCATCGCAGCGCCAGAAGCTGGCGCACATGCGGTGACCGGCTTCGCCCGCGCGGCCATCGACCCCACCGGCTCCGCCGCCGACGATGGCGAAGCCAACATCATCGCCGCTTCAATCGCGCTGCCGCGCTTCCACACCAAGAGTTTCGACACGGAAGCGTTCGAAGACGCCATCCGCCTGATCGTACGGGTGCTCGACGCGGCCCATGGCGGCCCCACGGCCTCTGCGCGCCGTCCCATCATCATTCGGCTTGAAGGGCTTTCATCGCTGCTGCTGCGCGCCGGCATTGGCTACGACAGCGACGAGGCCAAGAGCTTCGCCGCCAGCATCGCGGCGCTCGCACATGCAGCCGCTATCGCCGAAAGCGCGGCGCTGGCGCAGGCCAAGTCAGCTTTCCCCGAATGGTCGCGCGCCAAGCGCGGCGAAGAAGCCGCGGTGAAAACCGCGCGCGAAGCTGCGGGCGCCCTTACCGGCGCGATCGCCGAACAAGCGCAATCCATCTACGCAGCGCTGCCGAGCGCCAAGAACGCCGGCCTGCGCGCATCGATCGCCATCGCCTTCGCCAATGACGACGCCAGCGCGCGCCGCCTCGGCATGACCACGCCGGGCCTTGCGCCGATCTCCGGCGTTTCCGCCTTCGGCATCCGCGAAGACGGCGGCTTTGGCCGCCTCATCACCGACGACGCCCGCACCGCTCTCGCTTCACTTGGCTATGACGGCGACGCCATCGCAGCACTCGCGCAACACGTTGAGGGCCGCCGCACACTCAAGGGCGCGCCGGGGATCAGCCTCGATGCGCTCGCCGCCAAAGGCCTCACCGAACCGGCGCTCGATGCTGTTGAAGAGGCCGTCGCCGACGCGCTCACCCTGCGCGCCGCCGTTCATCCGTTGGTGATCGGCCCAGAACTTTGCGAAGAAGTGCTGAAACTTCCCGCCGACGTTGCCGCCGGCAAGCGCGGTGATCTTTTGATGACGCTCGGCTTCAGCGAAGACGACATCGCCGCCGCCGAAGCTTATGCGATGGGTTCGCCCGACCTCAGCAAAGCGCGCGCGCTGAAAACGGCGCACGCCGCCATCTTCGCCGCCGCCGACAAGATCGCGCCGGACGCGCAGATCGCCATCGCCCGCGCGGTCGCGCCCTTCGCGCGCACGACGCTCGACATCACCCTCAACGTCACCGCCACCGACCGGCGCGCGACGCTGCTGGACGATGCGCAAAACGCCGGCGTCACGCTGATCACGTTGCGCGCCGAGGCGCCGCCGATTGCGCACGACCTGCTCTCCTTCGAGGACGACATCGAAGAGCCGATCGCCGCCCCGGCGCCAGCCGCCGCGACGATCCAAAACAACGACACGCAAGCGCCGAGCGGCCCGCATCAGCGCCGCCGGCTGCCGGAACGCCGCAAAGGCTACATCCAAAAATCCGTCGTCGGCGGCCATAAAGTCTATCTGCACACCGGCGAGTACGATGACGGCGAACTCGGCGAGATCTTCATCGATCTGCACAAGGAAGGCGCCGCCTTCCGCTCGCTGATGAACAACTTCGCCATCTCGATCTCGATCGGCCTGCAATACGGTGTGCCGCTCGAAGAATATGTCGACGCGTTCTTGTTCACGCGCTTCGAGCCGGCGGGCGAAGTCAAAGGCAACGAAACCATCCGCCACGCCACCTCGATCCTCGACTACATCTTCCGCGAACTGGCGGTTTCGTACCTCGGCCGCGCCGACCTCGCCCAGGTCGATCCGTTCGACGCACGCGGCGACGGCCTCTCCAAACGCGCCATCGACGCGGAAGGCGCGGCGCGCCTCATCTCGCGCGGCTTTGCCCGCGGCGCTTCGCCGGACAATCTGGTAATGTTGCGCCCGCGCGCCGTGGTCGAAAACATCCGCGACCGCAAAGACGCGCCGAGCCCGGCTGCGCCGCCGAAGCCAAACGCGACCGGCTATCGCGCCGATCCGTGCGGCGCGTGCGGCCACTTTACCGTGGAGCAAACCGGCAAGTGCGCCGCCTGCGGCGCGACCGGCGAAGCTAGCGGCAGCTAGGCAGCGGCCCGCAGCGCGCGCGCTTTCTCGCGCGCTTGCGCTGCGTCCGGGTGATCGGGAAACCGCGCCGCCCAGCCCTCGATCTGTTGCGCCAACCGCCCGCACACGTTCGACCAAGCTAAGGTTGACCAATTGCCCTGCGCGTCGATCAGGCGCTCGGCATGCACCGCGCCAGTAAAGCCCCGGCTGAGTTTGTCTCCGACATCCTCGAGCAACACCGGCACCAACTTGCCGCCCACCATGGCTTTGTTGCACTCCAGGTGCACCACTTCGCGCGTCAACGAGACGCTCGTCCAGCACCCGAGCACGACTTTCGAATTATCGAGCGCGACCCCGAGACTCGGCATCCACTGCGCGCCGACATCCAACCCGCCATCAACATCGACAAAGAGATCGAGCCCAAGTTGCTCTAACCGCTCTTTGATCGGCCCAATCCGCACATATTCTTCACGCGCATACGAGATGAAGACGTCATAACCGCGAGCTGACGCCGCCTCCATTTGCGCGCTCGTCGCGCTGCCGCGCAGCCCGCCGACTTCCTGCGCCAATGCCGCAATGTGCTTGTCGTATTTGTCGTGCGCCATGCTCACGCGCATGGGTTCGGAGAACAGCGTATAGATCCGGCGCTGCCAGCGTGTCGTGAAAGAAGAGCTCGACGACGAAACGCGATCCAACGCGCCGATAAAGTCGCGCAACTGCATCGCAAACTGCGCCGCCTGGCCGACATCCACCGACGCGCGCGCAGTCCCGCCCGCGAGCGCCGCTTGCGCCAGCTTCTCGCGCCATTGCTTGGCGGCCTCACTCGCCCACACCAAGCAGTCCTTTTGATAACGCGCGAAATCAAAGATCATCCGCAGAGTGATGAACCGGCGCCTGATCTTGTCTTCGCGCGTACGCTGGTGCTCGATGTAATAATAACCACGCTCGCCGGCGACGAGGTCGGTCATACCGAAATGCTTCATCCGCTGGGCATTGTGTCCGACGACTTCCGGCGGCGCCGACCACGGCCCACGCTCAGCGACAATGCCGACATGCCACGGCTGTCTCAGCGCCAAGCTCGAACCGCCCCGTTGCACCAGCGAGTGCGTCGCTCCAGCGACTAACGCTTGCGCAAATGCCTTCGGCCCAGCCGTGAGCCCAGGCTTTTCGAACATAACCGGGCTGCTCGATTCATTCGGACTCAGTATCCGCACCAAGCGCCAGAAATGTCCGGCGGACATCAGCGTCTCTTCAGCATCGACCTCAAACTCAAGATCAATGATGAGATAGCCGCTTAAGAACAGCTGCCCACGAATACGACCGGTGACGTGAAAATCGCCCGTGCCGTGCACTTTAAAAAGCTTGCCCCACGCAACGACGCGAAGCGGCAGAAAGCGCGGCTCCGGCGCGCCGGTCGCCTTGGTGAAGCCGCCGTCGCCCCCGCCTTGCAGTCTGCGGCGCTCGATCTCGAACGGCGGGAAATGGCGAAACTCCGACCGCTTCGCCCGCGCCAACAGCGCCGCAAGCAACGCCTCGGCCGTCGTCTCGTCAAAGCCCTGCCAGGTTTGCGACTCCAGGAAAGTCAGCCAGCGGGCGCGCAATACGTCCGAAAATGGTCCCGAAGACTCGCCGATCCAAACCGCGTTGGAAAACCGGATAATGGCCGTACGTCTCGCCACGCGCCGCCTCGGACATAATACGGGAGGCGATTGCTCGCCTCCCGTCAGATTGGTGATTGCTCACCCTCGCTGAGTTGGGGGGGCGCCAGAGAACCGGCGCAACCAAAACACGCCTCGCTCAACGCCTGTGAGGGCAAATGCAGACGTGATCCAAACTCAGCCCCCAAGTGGTGCGACGAAGCTCGGGCGCGGTCAAGCACTACCGCCAGCGCGCGCGCGTGGTGAATACCAATTCACAACGTTCCCTAATCGCGCCGCAACGTTTCTTTGCAAATGCTTCCGGTCCCATTCGCCGCAGACCCCTGTCCCGCATGCTCAGCATTGGAAGTCAAAAAGCCCGCGCCCGCTCGCGCCGCCAGGCCGGAAGGTCGGCGACATTTGACGCGTTCGCGCAGCAAGCGCCCGACCCCGATTTCGGCGGCGACGACGATTTCATGCTCGGCGACGCCGAAGCTTTGGCCTTCGTCGGCAACAGCGCGCCCGCGCCAACGCCGCCGCCGGTAGCCGAGCTTCTTCTCGATGAAGAGGACGCCGACGAGGCGCCGTTCGATGCGCCCGAGCTCGACGATGAGATCTTCCAGGCCCCGCAACTGCACAAGCCCGCTGCGCTGAGTACTGAGGAAGCCAAGCCGGCGGCCCCGAGCAAGGACGATGCGCTCCTGCTCACCACGCCAAGCGCGCTCACCTCAAAGCCGCCGCCTGAAGCCGCCGAAACGCCCGCGCCCGCGCCGCCGATCAGCATCTATATCAGCTGGGATCGCACCGAGATGGCGGAAACGCTGATCGCGCCGCTGCTCAATCACCCGCTGCTGCGCCGCGCGCGCATCGATGTCGATCGCGGCGGCATCGCCGCCGCGGCGACGCGGGCCGAAGCGCCGGACCTTTTCGTCATCGACACTAATCTTAGCGGCCAGGCGATGTTGGCGCACCTCGACGCGCTCGCCCCGGCGGTGAAGCAAGGCGCGAAGATCATTGTTATCGGCGCCGTAAACGACATCACCTTGCTGCGCGAGTTAGCTCAGCGCGGCGTGAACGAATACATCGTCCCGCCGCTCGACGCCGAGGCGCTCGCACACTCGATCTGCCGGCTCTACGCCGCCACCGACAAATCGCGCGTCATCGCCGTCATCGGCGCACGCGGCGGTGTTGGCGCATCGACCATTGCCCACAACCTCGCCTGGTCGATCGCCGAACGCCAACAAGCAGGCGCGGCGCTTGTCGATCTCGATCTCAATTTCGGCGCCGCCGCCCTCGCCTTCGCGCAAACGCCAGCTTCGTCGCTGGCGGACGTGTTCGACGCTGAGCCCGACGCCGACCTGCTCGACGCCATCGCCACCCGCCCCACCGCGCGCCTGCAAATTTTCTCCGCCCCCGCCACGCTGACGCGCGAGTTCGCGCTTGAAGACGCCGCATTGCAAAGGCTTATCGCGCACGTTCGTCGCGCCAGCCCTTATGTCGTGCTCGATCTGCCACATGCGTGGACGAGTTGGATCAAAGACGCACTGCTCAATGCCGACGACGTCATCCTTGTCGCGGGCCCAGATCTGGCGAGCCTCAGCAGCGCCAAGAACATGCTCGAAGCCTTGCGCGCGGCCCGCCCCGACATCACGCCGATCGTGGTCATGTCGATGGTCGGCGTGCCGAAGCGGCCAGAGATCACATACAAGGATTTCTCCGGCGCGCTTGGCCTTGAGCCGCCCTTCTCATTCGCATTCGAGCCGGCGCTGCTTGGTGAAGCCGCATGCGAAGGACGCATGATTGGCGAAATCGCGCCGGCTTCAAAAATGGCAGCCGCGCTTGATGAACTGGCCGCCGCGCTGACTGGCCGCGATCCCGTCGCACAGCCCGAGCCGCGCGAAACTCTAGCGAAGCTTGCTCCCGAACCACCGCCGCTCGCGGATGGCGTGCAAGGCAGCCTGCAACGCCTCAAACGGGCGCGCAGCAAGCCTTGCCGTCACGGCCAAGACTATCTCATGCGCGCGCGCGACGCGGCGCGCATCGGCGGCGCAAAGCCCGCCGGCAAGAAACGTCAACGCACCAGCCCCGCGCTGCGCGCCGCCACCGCGCTCGTCGCCATGCTGACGCTCTGCGCCTGGAACATCGAACACATCCGCCCGGAAGCACACGCCGCCGCGCTGCCAGCGCCGGCGCAGCCAACAGCGCCCGCTCCCGTGGCGCGCCCCGATCCCGCGGCGGAGTTCGCCGCCGCACGCGCTGCGTTTGACGCAAATCCCGAGCAGGGTTTGCCGCGCCTCCGCGCACTCGCCGAAGCGGGTTTCGCGCCGGCCCAATATCATCTGGCGAAACTCTATGAGCGCGGCGAAGGCGTAAGCGTTGACCTCAACGCGGCGCGGCAATGGACCGAGCGCGCCGCCAACGCTGGCGACATCAACGCCATGCACGATCTCGGCGTCTACTACGCCCGCGGCGAAGGCGCCGACGCCAACCCCGTCACCGCCTTCCGCTGGTTTCGGCAAGCCGCCGCACACGGCCTCACCGACAGCCAGTACAATCTCGGTGTGCTCTACGAGCAGGGCCGCGGCGTCACCGCGGATCCGGAGGAAGCGCTGTTCTGGTTTACGCTCGCCGCCGCCAACGGCGACGAAGCCGCCGCCGCACGCGCCACGGCGCTTGAAACACGTCTGACGCCCAACTTCGTCGAACGCGCCCGCGCCCGCGCCGCGCAGATGGCGGCAAACCAAAGCCGTTAACCCCGGACACCATTGGCGCATCTCGTGCGATGCTGCGCGCAACCCCGTTGGAGTTGCGCCATTATGAAACGCGCCGCGCTGTTCGCTTGCCTGTTCGCCCTCGCCACCCCGGCTTTCGCCGAGGCGCCATCAGCCACGGGCGGCCCGATCACCAACCAAACCGAGCGCGACGCCATCGCGGCGCGCGTCCGCGCCGGCGCCGCCTGCGCCAATTGCGACCTCTTCCAGATCGATCTGGCCTACCAATCCGTCGCCGGCCGCAACTTCTCCGGCGCGCGCATCCGGCAAGCCGATCTCTCGCTCGTCACCGCTGACCGCGCCCGCTTCCACGGCGCCAACATGTCGCTGACCAATTTCTTCGGCGCCCGCCTCTCCGGCGCCGATCTCACCGAAACCAACCTCGAAGGCGCGACCTTCGTCGGCGCCTATTTGGGCGGCGCGCGCTTCAACGGCGCGGTGCTGACCGGCGCGAACTTCTCTGGCGCTGAAATGGCCGACGCCGTCGGCCTGACGCAGGCTCAACTCAGCAGCGCCTGCGGCGATGCCTCAACGACGCTGCCGGCGGGCATGACCATCCCCGCCTGCTGAAACAAAAGGTAACAATCCTCGCTTACTGCATCGTCACTGGCGAGATTGTGCCAATCAGCCTAATTCCGGCGCCGTGTTGACACATTTGCGCACCGCCCTTCTTGCGGCCATCGCGATCTCCGCAATCTGGGCCGTGGAGGCGTCTGCGTTCTGGCCGTTCGTGAAGCCGCGCGTCGACCTTGCGCCGACCTATGGCGGCGCCTGCGAAGGCTGCGATCTCTCCGGGCGCATCTTGGCTGGCGCGCGGCTGCGGGACTCCAATTTCAACAACAGCGACTTTTCCAGCGCCGTGCTGATGCGCGCCGACGCCTCGGGTTCAGAGTTCGCCGACGCAGACTTCACTGACGCCGACATGCGCCGCACCCGCCTCATCGGCGCCGAGTGCCCGCGCGCCGTGTTCGCGCGCGCCATGCTCAACAGCGCCGATGCACGCGGGGCCGATTTCCGCCGCGCCAATTTTCATCACGCGAACATGAGCCGGATGAACCTGGAAGCTGCCGACATTTCCGGCGCCGATCTCAGCACCGCCGAAGGCCTGACCCAAGCGCAACTCGACCGCGCCTGCGGCGACCGGCGCACGCGCTTGCCTGCCGGCTTACGCGTGCGCCGCTGCGACTAATCAATCCTTCGGCTCGTAGAGCCCCTCGCTCGGCCGCAATTGCGACAGCTTATCCGCAGCCAGCCGCTCAAGCGTGCGCATCATCAAGATCACCCAGCTAAAGAAGCTGATCGCGGTCGCGCCGACCCAGACGATGAGGATCACCGTCCAAAGCGTCGCCAACAGGTTGGTGAGCGCGCTGACCAGCTTGTTGCCGATGACTTGCGGATTGAAGAGCGAGATCGAGTCGCGTTGCTCACGCGCGTAGTCCAATTGGCCCTGCACATTCTCGACCTGATTTTGCGCCATTTGCGCGCCGGAATCGGCCTGCCGCCAAGCTTCATCCGCTTCGTTTGCCACGCGCTGCAATTCGAACTCGCTTAACCGCCGGCTCGCCAATTCTTCGGCAAAAGCGCGGAAGTTGGTGCAATCCTCTTGCGTCATGCCGCGCCAATTGTACGCGCGCGGGCAGCCTTGCATGTAATAGTCGATGTTTTCCCGCAGCCGCGTCACGGTGCTGGCGCTGCCCGCTTGCTGGAGCTGCGTGATCACGCCGCCCGAATAGGTCGTGCTCTGCGCGAACTCGGCGTTTGAGCGCAATTGCTGCTGATAGGCGGCGCGCGCTTGCGTGCGTTGCGTATCCAATTGCTGGCGATAATCGGGCGCCGCCGCTTGGCTCGCCGCGCCTTGCGCCGTCGCCAACTCGCCTTCGAGCCTGGTGATCTCTTCGCTGAGCTGGCGGCCGCGCTCGATTTCCATCGTCGGCCACAGCGACACGACGCTGGTGGTGATGCCGCTTGCCAACACCAGCACGCACACCACGACAAGGCCGAGATATTGAAGCTTGTTCAGCCGGAACAGCATGAACACGCGGCTCTCTTTGTAGTCCTGCTCGTTATCGCCGGACTCGCGCATCACCTTCAGCGCATCGCGCAAGAACACGAACGGCGTGGTGAAGAAGGTGATGAAGACGCGGAACATCGCGCCCAGCGTCTCGCCGAGCTTGCCGCCCGAGAGCACGAGAATGACGCCGGCGCCGACGAGCGCCAGTACAGCAAGCCCGATGATCGGGTGCTGAAATAGAAATGCGTATGAATTGGCAATGCCAAACATGGATACCCCCCGCTGTTCAGCGCGCGCCGCAGCGCACGCCACCCCAAGGGGACGTTACCCACAATGGTTAACGCCGACAACGGTAATCCGATGCCAGCAAACCGGAGCTATTTGCTCTGACTTAGCTCTTCGCTTGCTCGACCACGCGGATGTGCAGCTCTTTCAGCTGCTTCGGCGTCACTTCGCCCGGCGCGTTCATCATCAGATCCTGCGCCTGCTGATTGAACGGGAAGACGATGACTTCGCGGATGTTGTCGACGCCTGCCAGCAGCATGACGATGCGGTCAACGCCCGGCGCCGAACCACCGTGGGGCGGCGCACCGAAGCGGAACGCGTTCAACATGCCGCCGAACTTCTCTTCGACGACTTCCTTGCCATAGCCCGCGATCTCGAACGCCTTGATCATGATCTCCGGCTTGTGGTTCCGGATCGCGCCGGAAGACAGCTCAACGCCGTTGCAAACGATGTCGTACTGGAACGCGGTGATCTTCTCGATCGTGTCGCGATCGTTCACATCGAGGGCCAAGAACTTCTCATGATCGAAGTTCGGCATCGAGAACGGGTTGTGTGAGAAGTCGATCTTCTTCTCTTCCTCGCTCCACTCGTACATCGGGAAGTCGACGATCCAGCAGAACTTGAACTGATCCTTATCCGAGAGGTTCAACTCGTCGGCCACCTTGTTCCGCGCAAGGCCTGCGAACTTGTAGAACGCGCTCGGCTCGCCCGCGACGAAGAACGCCGCATCGCCCACCTTCAAACCAAGCTGTTCGCGAATGGCGTTGGCCTTCTCCGGCCCAATGTTCTTCGCAATTGGGCCAGCGCCGCCTTCTTCACCTTCGCGCCAGAAGATGTAGCCAAGCCCCGGCTGGCCTTCGCCTTGCGCCCATGAATTCATCTTATCGCAGAACGCGCGCGAGCCGCCGTTCGGCGCCGGCACAGCCCACACCGCCGTCTTCGGCTTTTCCAGAATGCGCGCGAACACGCCGAAACCACCGCCGCGGAAGTGTTCGCTGACATCTTGCAGCACCAGCGGATTGCGCAAATCCGGCTTGTCCGAGCCGTACTTTGAGATCGCTTCCGCAAACGGAATGCGCGGGAATTCGTTGGCCGGCGTCACGCGCTTGCCGTTGCCGAATTCCTCGAACACGCCCGCCAGCACCGGGCCGATGGCGTTGAACACGTCTTCCTGCGTGACGAAGCTCATCTCGAAATCGAGCTGATAGAATTCGCCCGGGGAGCGGTCGGCGCGCGCATCTTCATCGCGGAAGCACGGCGCGATTTGGAAATACTTGTCGAAGCCGGCCACCATCAGCAGCTGCTTGAATTGCTGCGGCGCCTGCGGCAGCGCGTAGAACTTGCCCGGATGCAAACGCGACGGCACCAAGAAGTCGCGCGCGCCTTCCGGCGACGACGCCGTCAGGATCGGCGTCTGAAACTCAGTGAAGCCCTGATCGATCATGCGGCGGCGCAGGCTCGCGATCACCTGCGAACGCAGCAGGATCGAGCGGTGCAGCTTCTCGCGGCGCAGATCGAGGAAGCGGTACTTCAACCGCGTCTCTTCCGGATAATCCGGCTCGCCGAACACCGGCAGCGGCAACTCTTCCGCCGCGCCCAGCACCTCGGCATTAGAGCAACGCACTTCGATCTCGCCTGTCGCCAGCTCCTTGTTCACCGTGTCCGTCGCGCGGGCGATGACCTTGCCTTCAACGCACACAACGCTCTCGGCCCGGATGCGCTCGAACAGCGCAAACGCCGGCGAGCCGGGGTTCGCCACCAATTGGGTGATCCCGTAATGGTCGCGCAGGTCGATAAACAGCACCCCGCCCAGATCGCGCTTGCGATGCACCCAGCCGGACAAGCGCACGTCCTTATCCGCGTCGGCCAGCCGGAGGGCGCCGCAGGTATGGGATCGGTAGGCGTGCATCAAGGGACTCCACGAGTCGGAAAAACGGGTCAAATTTCGCGCGACAGGCGCACGCGTTCCGCCAGCTTGTCAAGGCGCGGGCTGCCCCGGCAGAACTGGGCTGCGCCGCTGCAATCCCTAGTCCAGGCCACTTAAGGAGCCCTCAATGACCTTGCCCCGCCACGTGGCGTCTGGCGGCGCCGCCCGCGACCACGGCGTCCCGCCCCGCTAGATGTGCAATCTCTACTCCATGACCAAATCGCGGGAGGCGGCCGTCGCCTACACCCGCGCCATGCGCGACCGCACGTCCAATCAACCGCCGCTGCCGGCGATCTTTCCCGATCAACTGGCGCCGGTTGTGGGCACGTCGAAGGAAGGTCTGCGCGAAATGGTGATGATGCGCTGGGGCTTTCCGCCCGCCGGCGCAGGCACACGGCCCGTCACCAACATCCGCAACCTCAACTCGTCTTACTGGCGCGGTTGGCTCGAACAGCCGCGCTTCCGCTGCGTCGTGCCGGTCACCAGCTTCTGTGAATACACCGACACTTCGCCGAAAGTCGCACACTGGTTCGCACTTGCCGAAGAGCGCCCGCTGTTCTGCTTTGCTGGCGTGTGGCGGCCGTGGAGCGGCGTGCGCGGCAAGGAGGATGGAACCCATCTGCTCTTCGCCTTTCTCACCACAGACGCGAATGAGCTGGTCGCGCCCATCCACGCTAAAGCCATGCCGGTGATGCTGACTGGCGATGAAATAGACACCTGGCTCGAAGCGCCCACCGCAGACGCACTTTCGCTGGCCAAGCCTTTTCCTGCAGACAAGATGAAGATCGTGCTATCTGGGCCTCGGGAAGATCCGGCGGGGGACACGCTGATATGAAGAAACTCATTGGCCTGCTCGTAGTGTTGGCGGCGCTTGCCGGAGCCGTGTGGTATTTCGTGCTCGACGGCAAAGGCCCCGCAACTGCTGAGGGCGCTATTGATGTTGCAGCGCTGCGCGCGCTTGTGGCCGACGACGCCGCTGAGACGCTGCCGCGCGAAATTCGCATCGAGTTTGTCGGCGAAAGCCAGGCGCCAAGCTTTGCCGCCGAAGCCGGCGCCTTCGATGGCCAACGCACCTTCTCGTTCAATTCACTGCAGATCGTTGCGCCGGGCGGCGACATCATCATCGACGGCGCCGTCGATCGCGCCACGCTCGAGGAAATGTCGCGCGGCGCCGGCAGCTTCTCCGAGGAAGCCTATCACCGCGTGATCAACGCCATGTCCGGCGCGCAAGCCGTGCTCATCACGCACGAGCACCTCGATCACGTCATGGCCATCGCGCGCCATCCGGCGCCGGATCTGATTGCGCGCCGCCTGCAACTCACCGCGCCGCAACTCGCTGCGCTTCCCGATCACGCACCTGACGGAGTGCTCGCACCCTCGATCGCGCGCATCAACATCTCGGATTTCTCCGCCCCGCACCGCGTCGCGCCCGGCGTTGCTGTCGTCGCCGCGCCCGGCCACTCGGACGGCACGGTGCTGATCTTCGTGCGCACCGCCACGCGCGAGCACCTGATGATCGGCGACATCGCCTGGGTGATGACCAATATCGAAAACGTGCGCGGGCGCCCGCGCTTGGTTGGCCTGGTTGTGCCCGGCGTCGATCCGGATCGGCCGGCGGTCTTGCGCCAATTGCGCGCCCTGCACGATCTTACCGCCGCCGAGCCTGACCTCGTCATCATCCCGGCGCACGACGACGTCTACCTGCGCCAACTGGTCCAGGATGGCGTCCTGGCGGAAGAATTCACCGTCCCGGCATCGCAATAAACCGGCATTTGCTGGCAAGACTTGCCCGTTACGCGCCCCCGGCCTTGACCCCAGGCCCGGCGCGTCCCAACCACCCCTGATGCGCCTTATCACCAAGACGGCGGATCTGGGGGCGTTCTGCCAAGAACTTGCCAGCCAGCCGTTCGCCGCCGTCGACACCGAATTTATGCGCGAGACGACCTACTGGCCCAAGCTCTGCCTGATCCAGGCGGCTGCGCCGGGGTTCGAAGCCGTGATCGATCCTCTCGCCGAGGGGCTCGACCTCAAGCCCTTTCTCGACCTCATGGCCGACGAAAGCGTGCTGAAGGTCTTCCACGCCGCGCGCCAAGATCTCGAAATCTTCCTCAAGCTGGGCGGCCAATTGCCAAAGCCGGTGTTCGACACACAGATCGCCGCCATGGCCTGCGGCTACGGCGACACCGTCGCTTACGACGCGCTGGTGCAGCAGGTTCTGAAGCGCCGCCTCGATAAGTCTTCGCGCTTCACCGATTGGAGCCGCCGCCCGCTCTCGGAAAACCAGCTCACCTACGCGCTCGCCGACGTCACGCACCTGCGCGACATTTATCCGCGCATTTACGACAAGCTGGAAAGCGCCGGGCGTCTCTCGTGGCTGGATGAGGAGCACGCCTATCTGCTCGATCCGGAAATCTACGACACGACGCCGGAAAATTCCTGGAAGCGGCTGAAGCTGCGCAAGACCACGGCGGATTATGTGCTCGGCCTGCAAGTTGCCGCCGCTTGGCGCGAACGCCAGTCGCAAATGCGCGACGTGCCCCGCGGGCGCATCGTCAAAGACGAGGCGCTCTACGAGATCGCCGAGCATCGCCCGAAGAACGCCGCTGATTTCGATCGCATGCGCGCCGTGCCGCGCGGCTTCGGCAATTCACGCGCCGCCCAAGAACTCGTGCAGGCGCTCGACAAAGCGTTCAACGACCCGAACCGCCCGGTTTATAAACACGAGAAGCCGCCGCCGCTGCCGTCGGGCCTCGGCCCCACGGTCGAGTTACTGAAAGTGCTGCTGCGCTACGAGGCCGACACGCATGGCGTTGCGCCGCGCCTCATCGCCTCCGCCAGCGAAGTCGAAGCCATCGCGGCTGACGACAACGCCGATGTGCCAGCGCTCCAGGGCTGGCGCCGGCAAGTGTTTGGCGAACGCGCGCTGGCGCTCAAGCACGGCAAACTGGCGCTCAAACTGCGCGACGGCAAAGTCTACGTGGAAGAGGCTTGACCGAACCGGCCGAACGCGGCCCGGTAACACTGGGCGAACTGGCCCGCGGCGTTCGCGACGATCTGCTCCAATGGGATCGCGGCCTCATCGGCACTTTTATCGCCATGATCTGGAAGCCCGGCGCCGTCGCACGTGGCTTCATCTTCGAGCGAGACGACCGTTGGGCCAAGCCGTGGCGCTACCTGCTATTCGGCGTGCTGGTCAATGTTGCAGCCACCTGGTTCGTGCTCGACAATCTGAACTACCGCGAGCGGCTCGGCATCAGCGACCAAGTGGATCAACTGGCGTTCCTGCTCGACAACGCGGCCATCGTCACACTGATCGTCTTGCCATTGGTCGCGCTCGCCATGCGCGTCTGCTTTCTCGGCCTGAAAATGCGCTACATCGATGCGCTTATTGTCCTTTTCTATACGCAAGGGCAGGTGAACCTATTTGGCGCGCGCTCCCTAGCGCTGATGGCGGCCACCGGTTCGGAAGCCGCGAACGCGCCCATCACCATCGCGGTTCTCGTATACTTCCTGTGGGCATGGGCGAGCTTCGCTGTTGGCCCTTGGTGGCGGCGACTGCCGGCCGCGCTCCTCACGCTCGTCGCCGGACAAGCGATCAACGGCGCGGTCGTCTACGGCGCACTCCACCTGCTACGCTGACAAAACCGCTTCGCGGCACGCGGCTTTGAAGTCGTAATCTGTTTGGGTCGCACAGTCGGGCCACTTGCCGGTTTCGAGCCAATATTGCGCCAAACCAAGCCGCGCAGCGATCTTCGGAAAGCGGCGATGTGTCCACACCGGCGTGCCGCCATTAAAGACGAAGAACTGCAGCGGCGTCTGCGCCCGCGCCATGCCGAACGCGACGTGATTGTCCGGCTTTAACGGCCTGCCCGCATCCAGCGCCGCTTCGAGCGCATCGAGCGCGTCCTCTGTGCAGCCGTGCGCCGCGGCGAACAGGATGGTCGAGAGCGCCAGCGGCCCCTCCGCATTCGCCACCTGCTTCAACAGCCGGTCACAGGCAACGCCGCGCGCATCTTTGTCGAGACGCAGCATCGAGGCGTAATTGCGCAGGATCGCAACATCGCGCTCGGTCACCGCACGGCGCGGCGGCACGCCCGGCGCCGCCAACGCTTCAGCTTCATCGATGTGCCCGCCAGCGCAGAGCGTGCTCCACATCAGATACCAGATGAACGCGGAATCGGGCCAACGCGCCCACGCCGCATGCATGATTTCCAGCGCCGTATCGACCTCGCCGCGCGCCGTCATCAAGCTGGCGCGCAAGCCCTCAACCGCAGGCCCCAACGGATCAAGCCGGCTCGCAACTTCCAGCGCCGCCGCCGCTTCACTCATGCGCCCAACGCCATAGAGCCAGGCCGAGCGCGCGACATGCAGCGAAGCGTCGTTCGGCGCCCGCTTCAGCGCCTCGTTCACCAGGCGGAGCTTTTCCGCGTAATCGCCAAACGCCGGCTTCAACAGCGAAAGCGCCGCAAGCGCCTGCGGACAATCTGGATCAAGCGCCACCGCCCGTTCCGCCGCCGCCAGCGCCGCCGCGTGTTGCGGCTCACCGATCAGATCGCGGTCGCGCGGCAACAGAAACGCTCGCACACTCGCCAGCGCCGCCCAGCCATCGGCAAAATCCGGCGCGAGCTCAACACAGCGCTCAAGCAACACCTCGGCCTGATCTTCCTCGACATCGCTCAGCATCAGCCAAATCTGGCGCGCACGCAGATAGAGCTCATAGGCCGCCGGATTGATCGGATGCGCCGCACGCTCCGACTGCGCTAACGACCGGCGCAGCGACACCGCAACGCGAGAGGCGATATCGTCCTCCAATGCAAAGGCATCGGCGCGGTCACCGTCGAACCGATCGCTCCACAGCACCACGCCCGTCGCCGTCTCGATAAGCTGGGCGTTCACGCGCAGCTTCGAGCCGCCGCAGCGCACTGAGCCGTCCAAAACATGCGTCGCCCGCAGCGCTGCCGCCGCTTCGCCTTTACGCGCGCCTTTAAACTGAAACGCCGAAGTGCGCCCGATCACTTTAAGCGACGAATTGCGCAGCAACGTCATGATGAGTTCATCCGCCACGCCTTCGGCGAAATAATCCATCTGCGGATCGTCGCTCTCATTGTCGAACGGCAGCACCGCCAACACCGGCTCCGAGCGGCGTGCCCGCGGCTTCGGCGCCGCGATGCTCTGCAGCGTGAAGATTTCCAGCGCCTCGCTCATCTTATCGAGCTGAACCGCACCGGCCGGATGCAGCCGCTTGGCCAGCGCCCCGCGCACCGCGCGCCGCACATCCATCGAAACGACGACATCGCCGGGCTCAGCCAATTCCTGCAGCCGCGAAGCGACATTGACGCTGTGGCCGAAGAGGTCGCCAGTCTCCGAGATCAGCACATCGCCGATATGCACGCCAACGCGCACGCGCTTGCGGTCAATGCTGATACACACATGCTCGGCCGCCGCCAATGCGCCGGCGGCAGACGAAAACTCCAACATGAAGCCGTCGCCGGCGGTGTTGAACACCCGCCCAGCGCCTTCGCCCGCAATCTTGATCAGCAATTCGCGCAGCTGCGAAACCAGCTCCACCGCCCGCGTCTCATCGTCCTCCGTCATCGCCGAAAAGCCGGCGACGTCGATCGACATGATCGCCGCAAGCTTTTTGGGATTGAGGTCTTCGCTCACGCTGTCACGCCTCGCTGCTGGCCGCCCTCATAGCACGACACCGGCAAAGGTGAGCGCGATTACGCCTCCTCGGCGCGGGGGAGATCTTGATAATAGGGCTCGACCTTGCCGCTATATTTGATCGTCAGCTGCTTGCCGCGGCGGTCGAGCGTTTTGCCCACGGCCAGGCGCACCCAGCCCTCGCTGACGCAATATTCCTCAACGTTGGTCTTTTCGTTGCCGTTGAACCGCACGCCGACGCCGCGCTCGAGCGCAGCTTCGTTGTAGTGTGGATTATCAGGATCGACCGAGAGCCGGTCGGGCGGTGTATCGCTCATGTTACTTTCGTCTCCGCTGTCAGGCCGAGCCATTGGGCTACCGCCTCCAGCCGCCGCGCCGCCGTCTCCGTGACGAGGTGCGCGGCCTTCTTCTTGACCCGAAGCACCAGCCTGCCGTCAACAGCGGCGGCCTCAAAAGCCGCCAATAGCGCCTCGCTGCGCCCGGACAAATCAGCGCCGAGCCGCAGCGCCGCGCCAAGCGCCGCCGCCGACGCCTGCTGATCCTCGCTGAGCAGGCGCATATAGGCCTCTGCATGCCGTGGCTGAGCCTTGGTGTAGCGGTGATGGATGGCCGCCGCGAGAAAGGCGCGCTCCTCGTGGTTGATCGCCGCCAAGGGCGCACGAAGGATGAGATCGAACATCACTTCGACGCGCTGATCCGGGTGCAACGGCCCGCCGACATCCGCCAGCCGCGCCGCCGCGCCGCGCAAAACTTCCTCGCGCTTCTTCGGGAACACGTACGTGCGCCCCTCGAACATCGGCGCGATCCATTCTTCCAACGCCGCACCGAACCCGCGCGCGCGCGACCAGCGGCCCGCCAACGCCTCCGCCGCCGCGATCAGCGGATGCACCGCCAGCGCCGCCTCGCTCATCCGCTCGATCAACACGCCTTCACGCAGACCGAACGCAGACAGAACGACCCGGTCGAACTGGCCCGCCTGCATCACGTGCTCAAGCACGACTGCCGCATAAGGCAATGTCTCGGCCCGCTTCGCCGCCGCTTCTTCCAATTTTTCCAGCGAGCGCTTGCTTTGGCCGCGCACAACTTCGGCTACCTTCAGCACTTGCGCACGGCTCATCTCGTGATGATGCAACACGCCGAGCGGGTGGTTCTTCAGCGAAATATCGATCCGCCCCAACGCACGCCATGCGCCGCCCACCGCGTAGAAATCGCCACCGCGTTTGCCGAGCAGCTTGGTGTCGCCCAGAACTTCACCGACACGCTTACTCACGCGCGCATAATCGATCTCCTCGCCGCGCATCAGCGTCAGCGGCCCGATCGGAAACGTCTCGCCGCGCCCAACGCCCTTCGGACCAATCTCAATGAGTTCGAGGCTGGCGCCGCCGAGATCGCCAACAAGGCCCTTCGCGTCAGGCGCGCCGGCGCTCACGCCCAACGCCGAAAGCCGCGCTTCGTCTTCGCCGCTCAAGATACGGAGCTTGATGCCCGTTTCAGCTTCGACACGCGCCGCAAACGCCGCGCCGTCGCTGGCTTCGCGCACCGCCGCCGTCGCGACCGCATAAACCTGCGTGATCTTCAGCGCATCGATCAGAGTTGCGAACCGCCGCAGCGCCCGCAAAGCAGCGTCCACTCCATCTTCGGAAAGCGCGCCGGTACGGCTGATGTCGCGGCCAAGGCCGGCCATCACCTTTTCGTTGAGCGTCGGCGTCATCGCCCGCCCATCGATGCGATAGACGACAAGACGCACCGAGTTGGAGCCGACGTCGATGACGGCTGCGTCCTCACCGTCGCGGAGGAGAGCGTCGCTCATCGGCGGCGTCCGCCAGCGTTAGTAGTTCCGCGCCCCGATATGGTCGAACGCCGCCGGCGCGTCACCTTTGAGCGCGCGGCCGCGGCCCGAGAGACTCGGGTTGCGCATGAAGTACACATGCGCAGAGAACGGCTCGTCCAGCTTGGAGACATCGACCCGTTTAAACACCCCGTCCTGGTCCATGTACCAGGATTGCGCCTCATCGTTGAGGTTCGCGACCATAATCTGATCGAGTACTTGCTGGTGTACGGTCGGATTTTCAACCGGACACATGACCTCAACCCGCCGTTCCAGGTTCCGCGGCATCCAATCGGCGGACGACAGGAACACCTTGGCGTTGGCGTTCGGCAATTTCGCTCCATTGCCGAAACAGACGACGCGCGAGTGCTCCAAAAAGCGCCCGACGATCGATTTCACCCGGATGTTTTCGCTCATTCCGGGCACGCCCGGACGCAGGCAGCAAATGCCGCGCACGATAAGGTCGATCTTCACGCCGGCGTTCGAGGCCCGATAGAGCGCGTCGATAATCTCAGGGTGCACCAATGCGTTCAGCTTGGCCCAGATCGAGCCGCCGCGGCCCGCACGCGCATGCTCGATCTCCTCATCGATCAGCTTCAGCAAAGTCGCTTTCGAGTTGATCGGCGACATCGCGATCTTTTCCAGCTCCGCCGGCCGCGCATAGCCGGTGACGAAGTTGAACAGCCGGTTGGCGTCGCGCCCCAATGCCGGGTCACAAGTGAAAAGCGAGAGATCCTGATAAATCCGCGCCGTGATCGGGTGATAGTTGCCGGTGCCGAAATGCGTGTAGGTGCGCAGGCCATCAGCCTCGCGCCGCACCACCAAGCTCACCTTGGCGTGCGTTTTGAAGTCGATGAAGCCGTAAACCACTGAGGCGCCGGCGCGCTCCAACATTTGCGCCACGCGCAGGTTCGCCTCTTCGTCGAACCGCGCCTTTAGTTCGATCAGCGCGGTGACGTTCTTGCCGGCTTCCGCCGCCGCCACCAAAGCCGCGACGATCGGCGAATCCTTCGACGTCCGATAAAGCGTCTGCTTGATCGCCACCACCGCGGGATCGGCGGCCGCCTGGCGGACGAACTGCACCACCGAGTCAAAGGACTCATAGGGATGGTGCACCAAGATATCCTTGGCGCGGATGGCGGCGAAGCTGTCGCCGCCATAGTCCTTGATCCGCTCCGGAAAGCGCGGCTCGAAGCGTTTGAACTTTAGGTCAGGGCGGTCATCGCTCACCAGCGCCGCAAGCGCCGAAAGGCCAAGCATGCCTTCAATCAAAATCACGTCGCGCGGATCAGCCTCGATCTCGCGCACGATGAACGCGCGCAGATCGTCGGGCATCGAAGCCTCGACCTTGAGACGCACGATGTCGCCCAAGCGCCGCTCTTTCAGCCGCGCCTCGAACTCGCGCACCAGATCTTCGGCCTCTTCCTGGATTTCGATATCGCTGTCGCGAACGATCCGGAACGCGCCTTGCGACTCAACGCGATAGTCAGTGAAGAGCTCATCCAAGAAGAGCGTGATCGTGTTTTCCAGCGTAAGGTAGCGCCGCTGCTGACGCTCGCCATCGGCCACGTCCTGCGTCTGCGTTACATCGATAAAGCGCGCAACTTGGCTCGGCACCGGCACCAGCGCATTCAGCGCGCGCCCATCGCCCTTGCGCTTCAATTTCAGCGCGATGGCGAAACCAAGGTTCGGGATAAACGGGAATGGGTGCGCCGGATCGACAGCGAGCGGCGTGAGCAGTGGAAAAATCTCCGCCATGAAGAACGCCTTCGCATAGGCGCGCTCATCGCGCGTGAGCTCTTCAGGGTCGAGCACCGCAATCCCGGCGCCGCGCATTTCCTCGCGCAGCGCCCGCCAGCGATCCTGCTGGCGTTCGATCAGGCGGGTCGCCGCCGCGTTGACGCGCACCAATTGCTCAGCCGGGGTTAGCCCGTCGAGGCTGAGCACCGATGCGCCCGCCTTGATCTGCTCGTGCAGACCGGCGACGCGCACCATGTAAAATTCATCGAGGTTCGACGCTGAGATCGAAAGAAAACGCAGCCGCTCCAACAGCGGATGATTGAGGTTCTCGGCCTCTTCCAGCACGCGCGTGTTGAACGCCAACCACGAAAGCTCGCGGTTGATAAAGCGTTGCGGGCTCGTCAGCAGCGGCGATGCTTCTTTCGCCACAGCGCGCGTCTTCTTGCGCGGCTTTGCCATCTCTTAACCGTCCTCACCACCCCGGGCCGCTTCCATCCGCGCCAGCGCCTTTTTGGCGATCGCGAGGGAAACGGGTTTAGCCCCGCGCACCAGCTCCGCATCGAGCGCCGCAGCGCACGCCTGCGCCGCCGCGAACGTCCGTGGGAGCCGCCGCACGAGATATTGGGCGGCATCATCGCTCAATTGGATGAATTGTTCGCGACAAATGCGGCGCAAAACGACGTCCATCAGCGCTTCATCGGGCTCTTTGAGCCGCGCCACCGGCAAAGCCGCGAGCCGGGAGCGCAAATCCGGCAGTTCGACCGCCCATTCGCGCGGCGCCTTAACGCCCGTTAGCAAAACCGCGCCGCCGCCCGCGCGCGCCATATCCAACACCCGCCAAAGCGCCGCCTCGTCGGCCGTCTCCGCGTCCTCGATGAGCAAGCGGCCAGCGCCGTCACGAAAAGCGGCAGCGGCTGCGTCTGAGCCGCTCTCCGGCTCCAGCTGGCGTGCGCCCACCTCCAGCGCCCAGGCGAGGGCGAGGTGCGTCTTGCCCGAGCCCTTAGGCCCGATCAGCGCCAACCCACCGCTGGGCCACGTCTGCCATTCGGTGAGCAGGCGCGCCGCATCGCGGTTGGCGTCAGACACAACCAGCGTGTCGGGCGAGCGCTCGCCCATGCGAAATTCAAAGAGGCGCGGCTGTTCACTCATGCCGCGCCGAAGCGTTGGCTCATCGCCGCGCCACGCGCAGCGTCGGCCCGTTGGCGCCGCGCTCCAAAGTCACGCCACGCCGCGCCAGTTCGTCCGCCAGCTGTTGCTCTTGGCCAGTAAACCGGAACGACACCAAAGCGCCCTCGCGGCCCACCGCTTCGATGCGGATTTCGGACACCATCGTCTGCGCCGCTGTTTCGAGCGCCGACTTGATCTGCTCCCATTGGCGCTGATCGGTGTAGAGCGCCGACGCCGAAATCCGCCCGCCCGGCCCAGCCGTGCCAACCGACGCACGCGCTTTCCACTCGTTTTGCACCTGCGCGCTGGCTTGATCCGCCAGCGACGCCAGCGCCGCGCGCAAAGCCGCCGCATCCGAGCCTTGAATGCGCGCCGTCACCTCGCCGCGATCGCGCCGCGCGTTGGCGCCAACTTCCACCAATTGCGCCGTCGCAGTTGAGCCTTGCACGCGCAGCGTCGCGTAAATCGCCGAGGCCGAAGCCGCTTGTTGCGCAAACGGCGCCGCCACATCCCAAGCAGGCGCGCCCTGCAAATCTGCCGGCGCGATGCGCAGCGGCACAAGTTCGTTGCCAAAGCCGCCCTGCGTCCAGACTTCGCGCCACAGCGCCGCCGTTTCTTCTTCAGTGCCGGCAACGCTCACCGGCGCAATCATCACCGGCGACGTGCGTGTATCGATAACGGTGAGGCCTTGCTGACGCAGCCGCGCCGTCACTGTCTCCGGATTAAAGCGCACCGTGAGGCGGCCAATGTAGCGCGTGGAAGAGCGGCGCTCTTCTTCGACATCGACGCTCAAAACCAGTAGATCAAAACCCGCACCCTCAACCACCGGCATGCCGCGCGCCGCCAAATCGGCGGGCGTCGTGATCCGGCGCACAAGACGCTCAAAACCCAGCCGATACGCCGCCGCAAACCCCGCCTGCTGCGCCGCCGCTGCGTTGGCGGCGGTCTCATCCACATAGACCCCGCTCACGGCGTAGACATTGTCGCGGGCCTGAGCGCTTGCGGCAGTCGGCGCGAACGCGCAAAACGCCGCCAGGAACAGGGCAGTGAAGGCAGCCCAGGGCGTGGCTTTCATAAGCAGGTACCTCGTTGCGCGCTTTTGGATGGGTGTTCTGACCCTACCCGGCGCGGAATCGCCTATCAATGTGGCGGCTTCTGGACTCATAGCGTGACCAACTCAACCCGTACCCCCGCCGGAACAAACGGCCTGACCTATCGCGATGCCGGTGTGGACATCGACGAGGGCGAGCGCCTGGTCGATTTGATCAAGCCCGCCGCGAAATCCACAGCCCGCCCAGGGGCGGAAGCGGCCCTCGGCGGTTTCGCCGCCGTCTTCGATCCCAAGGCCGCCGGCTTCAAAGACCCGATCTTCCTCGCCACCACCGACGGCGTCGGCACCAAGCTCAAGATCGCCATCGAAAGCGGCCGCCACGACACCGTCGGCATCGACCTCGTCGCCATGTGCGTGAACGATCTCTCCGCCCAAGGCGCCGAGCCGCTGATGTTCCTCGACTATTACGCCACCGGCAAATTGAACGCCGAAGAGGCCGCCGCTGTTGTGGGCGGCATCGCCGAAGGCTGCCGCCAAGCCGGCGCCGCGCTCGCCGGCGGCGAAACCGCCGAAATGCCGGGCATGTACGCCAAGGGCGATTATGACCTCGCCGGCTTTTCTGTCGGCGCCGCCGAACGCGGCACGCTGCTGCCGCGCGTCGATGAGATGCAAACGGGCGACGTCATCGTCGGCATCGCCTCCAGCGGCCCACACTCGAACGGCTATTCGCTGGTGCGCAAAGTCGTCGAACGCTCCGGCCTCGCCTGGGATGCGCCCGCGCCCTTCGCCGCCGGCAAGACCCTCGCCGAAGCGTTGCTCACGCCAACGCGCATCTACGCCAAAGCTCTAAAGCCAATCTTCGTCGCCAAACTCGTCAAAGGCGCCGCGCACATCACGGGCGGCGGCCTCGTCGAAAACACCCCGCGCGCGCTGCCGGATCACCTCGGCGCCGATTTCGATTGGAATGCCTGGACGCGCCCTGCCGTGTTCGAATGGCTTCAATCAACGGGCGGCGTGCCCGAAGACGACATGCGCCGCACCTTCAATCTCGGCATCGGCATGATCCTCATCGTCTCGCCCGCGCAAGCCGATGAAGTCGTCGCAAAACTCAACGCCGCCGGCGAGCAGGCCTTCAAGATCGGCACGCTGAAAGCCGCATGAGCAAGAGGCGCGTCGCTGTCCTGATTTCCGGGCGCGGCAGCAATCTGCAAGCGCTGCTCGACGCTGAGCAGGACGCCTACGAAATCGCCCTCGTCGTCTCCAACGTCCCGGGGGCCGGCGGCCTCGAACGCGCTCGCGCCAAAGGCGTCACCGCGCTCACGCTCGATCACAAACCCTACGGCAAAAACCGCGAAGCCTTCGAACGCGACCTCGACGCGCTGCTCATCCAGCACAATGTCGAACTCGTCGCCCTCGCCGGTTTCATGCGCGTGCTGACGCCGTTCTTCGTCAACGCTTGGGCCGGCCGGCTCATCAACATCCACCCATCGCTCTTGCCTAAATTCCCCGGCACCAAGACCCACGAGCGCGTGCTCGAAGCGGGGGAGAGCGAACACGGCGCCACCGTGCATCTCGTTGTCGAAGAAGTGGACGCCGGCGAGATCATCGGCCAAGCGCGCATGCCGGTTCTGCCCGGCGATACGCCTGAAACGCTCGCTACGCGGCTCCTCGCGCTTGAGCACGAACTTTATCCGCGCGCGTTGACCCAGTTCGCACGTACGCTCGGCAAGTAGCGACTGGCTCGCACTTTCACTCGCAACTCAACGCCATTGTTCCGCCTGCTTGAATCGCGCAAGTGCGGGCGGGAGGATCGACATGCGCTATCTCAACCGCCCGTCGCGGCGTGCATTTTTGGCGGGCGCTGCAAGCTGCGCGGCCGCGCCCAGTGCCTTCGCGCAAGCCGCGTCCATTTCATTTCTGGTTGTTGGCGATTGGGGTGAAAGCTCGCACGGGCAACGCACGGTCGCGGACGCCATGGGCCGCGTAGGCGCCGACATTGGCAGCGCCTTCGTGATCTCAACCGGAGACAATTTTTACTCCAGCGGCGTCGACTCCGTTGACGACCCACAATGGACTGAGACGTTTGAAAGCGCGTTCAGCGCGCCCTCCCTACAAACGCCTTGGTACGCCGTCCTCGGCAATCACGATTACCGCGGCTCCATCTCCGCCGAGATCAACTACACCGTCCAAAGCCCGCGCTGGGAGATGCCGGCGCGCTATTGGCGCCAAGACATCGCAGTTGGCTCGGACACCGCCTCCTTCTTCATGCTCGACACCTTCCCGATTACGCATCTTGGCGCCGCACGAGCTCGTGTGCCGATCTTGGGCGACAGTCACGAGGCGCAAGCTCAGTTGCGCTGGCTCGAAGCGGAGCTTTCCGCCTCAAGAGCGCGGTGGAAGCTGGTTGTTGGCCACCATCCAATTCTCTCAAGCGGCGCTCACGGAGGCGAGCGAACCCTCCAAGAACATCTGCAACCCTTGCTCCAACGGTTTGAGGTCAACGCCTACTTCAATGGCCACGAACACGATCTCGAACTCCTTCAGGATCGGGGCGTTCACTACATTTGCTCCGGCGCAGGCTCGGAGACGCGCGGATTGCGCGCGCCATTGCCTGAAACGCGCTTCGCGCATGGCGGTCTCGGCTTTGTGTCATGCCGTATCGACGACGGCCTAAGCGTGCGCTTCCACGACGATGCCGGCCGCGAACTTTATGCTGAGCGGCTTTAATCCGCCGCTTCAACCTTCGCCGGCAAATGCACCGCAATCGTCGCCAGCGCCGCGGTCAGCGCGGCGAGATCATCGCCATAGCCAAGCACCGGCACAAAATCGGCGACCACATCCGTTGGCAAAATCAAATAGCCGAGCACGCCGATGCACAAACCCTTCACCCACACCGGCGTCGCCGGATCGCGCAGCAGCGTGTGGATCTGCTTGGCGGCGTTCACCAGCTTCTCCAAACCCGCCAACGCGCCGAGCTTGGTTTTGAAAGCGCCTTCGGAATAAGCGTGCGCGTATTCATTCATGGTCCGAACCTCTTCACCGATAAGTTAGTCCGAAATAGGCGGGACGCACGCTTCCAACGCACTATATGAGGCATCAGGAGGCGCCCATGGCTGAACGCGACTACGTCCTCGGCACCCATGACGACGAAATTTACCGGCTCGGTTTCCAACACCGCGTCTGGCGCCCGCGCGCACTCGACGCCTGGGCCCGCGCCCGCATCGGCGACGGCTGCAAGGTGATCGACTTTGGCGCGGGCCCCGGCTTCGCCACCATGGACCTTGCCGAAATGGTTGGCCCAAACGGCCAAGTCCACGCCCTCGAACGCTCGCGCCGTTTCCTCGATACGCTGGAAGCGCAAGCCAAAGCGCGCGGCTTCGGTCAAGTGAAAGCCCATGAAATCGACGTCGTCACCGACGCGATCCCCGTGACCGGCGCCGACGCCGCCTGGGCGCGCTGGATTTTCGCCTTCCTGCCCAACCCGAAAGCCGCGCTGCAAAAGCTGGTCGATGCGGTGAAGCCGGGCGGCGCGCTCGTTTTCCACGAATACATCGACTACCAGACCTGGAAGCTCGCGCCGCCCGCGCCGAACTTCGAAAAATTCGTCGAAGAGGTCTCCGCCAATTGGCGCGCCTCAGGCGGCGAGCCCGACATCGCCCGCCATTTGCCGGCCTGGCTCACGGAAATGGGCCTCAAAGTTGAAAGCCTGAAGCCTTACGTCGACGTCGTCTCCAAGGACGACAACACATGGCGCTGGCCGATCGGATTCTTCGACATCCACATCGACCGCCTGCTCGAACTCAATCGCATCACGCCGCAAATGGCCAAGGACATGCGCGACGAATTCCAACGCGTCTCCGCCCAACCCGGCACGCTCATGGTGACGCCGCTGGTGCTGGAAATAATTGCGCGCAAGTAGCTTGCGAACACCAACGCCAAGCGTACCGTTGCTCTCGCGTTCAAACCAAGGAGAGCGCGCACATGGCAAAGACACCAAGCGGCCCGCCGCCGAAGCAAACCGGCACCACCTCAAAACCGGGCGGCGGCTCCAAAGCCAACCCGACCCCAGTCAAAGGCCCAGCCGGCGGCAAGAAGAAGTAGGCCGACCGACGCCGACACAAACAAAAAGGGCGCTGCCTTCAAGCAGCGCCCTTTGAATTTCTCGGCAGCGTTGAAGCTTAGCCGACGATCTCTTGATCGCTGAAGAAGAACGCGATCTCGCGCTCGGCGTTCTCCAGGCTATCGGAGCCATGCACGGTGTTGGCTTCGATCGATTCCGCGAACAGCTTGCGGATCGTGCCTTCAGCGGCGTTGGCCGGATTGGTCGCGCCCATCACGTCACGATATTTGGCGACAGCGTTGTCGCCTTCGAGCACCTGAACGACCACCGGGCCGGAGATCATGAAGGTCACTAGATCGCGGAAGAACGGGCGCTCTTTGTGAACGGCGTAGAAGCCCTCGGCTTGGCCTTCCGACAACCAGACGCGCTTCTGGCCGACGATACGCAGACCCGCCTTTTCGATCACGGCGTTGACGGCGCCGGTCAGGTTACGCTTGGTCGCGTCCGGCTTGATGATCGAAAGAGTGCGTTCGGCGGGCATTGGTTTCTCGGCTCCGGGCTTGATTTGGAGCCGGGTCTATAGCCGCGCCCAGCCTTGAGGCCAAGTGCGTCAGAAATGCTTCAAGGTTCTGGCGCCTAGAAGCAGCGCAGAGAGCCGACCCGCCCGTCCGTACCGACGAAGATGTTCAGTCGCACAGGCGAAAAATCCTGCGTAACCATCGTGTCAGGCGTGATGATCCGCGTCCGCGCCGGCAGCGTCGAGCGGTCAATCTGATCGGCTTGCGTTCCGATCAGGGAGGCGAAGCGCGCCGCGCCGCACGTGTCCTGCGCCGTGGCTTCTTCCGCATTTTCAGGCGGCGAAACCCGCGGCGTCTGCGCGCAAGCGGCAGCGGCCAGGACAACGAGTGCGAACGCGGCGCGGATCATTAGTAGCACTCCACGCTGGTGATGATGCCGTCGGCGCCGACGATGATGTTCACGCGATCAGCGCGGAAGTCCTGCGTCACCACCGTGTCCGGCTGGATGATGCGCACACCCGAATCCGCCGGCAGCGTCACCGCCGCGAAGTTCGAACCGATCAGCGCGCTATATTGCGACGCGCCGCAGGTGTCCTGCGCGGTCGCTTCTTCCCGCGTCGTCGGCGTTGCGGCCACGGGCGTCTCCGTTGTTGGCGTTTCAGTGGTTGTCGTCTGGCCGCACGCGGCGAGGGCGAACACCGCCGCCGTCAGCATCAAAGCACGCATGTTCATCTCTCCTGGTTCAACCACAACGGACGTTGGCGACTTTGCCGTCAGCGCCGAGTTCCACGTTCAGCCGGTCTGACCGATAGTCGAGGGTAACGGCGCAGCCATGGCAAATGATCCGCGCACCTGCCGGCAAACTGGCTTGCTGCACAGCCGAACCATCGGTTCCGACCAAATTGCGGTGCGCCTCACGCTGACAGGTGTCCGGATCGGCGCGGCTGATCGCTTGGCCCTGCTGGCGGTTCGCAATCTGCTCCAACTCATATGGCGAGAGCGGCGCCCGATAACTGCACGCGACCGCGAGCAAGGAGGCGGCCAGCACCAAAACCAAAGTCCGCTTCATTGCTGCTTCTCCCACCGCCCGTCGGCGCTTTCCTTCCAGTACGACGCCGTGATTCCAGCATCTTTGGCCTGTTTCCAGCGTGAACGGGCCATTTCCAAGGCGCTCGGATCGTTGCCGTCAAACAGGAGGCAGGCCCGCTCGAACGCGCCAATATCGCCCGGCTCGGCGCCGTCGATCAAAAACAAAGCCTGCGCCCCGTTTGGATTGCCGCCCTCAGCCGTCAGCCAAACCGGCTGACGCGACGGATCGCCCTCGCGCCCATGCGGCACGAAGCTGTCGGCGCGAAACGTCCAGATCGCCGTATCGAGCGCCTCAAGCCGCGCCTCTGACCCCGCCCGCACTAGCGCCCGCCACCCGCGTTGCAGACACTTCTCCAACAAAGGTGGCAAGGCGCGCTCAAGCTCACTGCGCTCAAGATGATAGAACCAGAGTTCAGCCATCAATCTTCGTAGCGATTGGCGATCAGCCTGTTCAGGAGACGCACACCATAGCCCGTCGCCCACGCCGGCGAGATCGGATCATCGTACGGGCCCGACTTCCAAGCCGTACCGGCGATGTCGAGGTGCGCCCACGGCGTGCCGTCCTTCACGAACCGCTTCACAAACTGCGCGCCGACGATCGAGCCCGCCACCGGCTTGCCGGCGATGTTCTTCATGTCGGCGTTCGGCGTATCGATCAGCTTGTCGTACGCAGGCGAGAGCGGCAGGCGCCACACCGGCTCACCCTCAGCTTGCGCCGCTGACGTGATCGCCGTCGCCAGATCTTCGTCATTGGCGAAAAGGCCAGCATGCTCGTTGCCGAGCGCCACAATCACCGCACCCGTCAGCGTCGCCAAATCGATCACGGCGCTCGGATCGAACTTGTCCTGCGCATACCAAACCGCGTCAGCCAGAATGAGCCGCCCTTCGGCGTCCGTGTTCAGCACTTCGATCGTCTGACCCGACATCGTCGTGACGATATCGCCCGGCCGCTGCGCGTTCGCACCCGGCATATTCTCAACCAGCGCCACGATACCGACGACGTTCGCCTTCGCCTTGCGCAACGCCACAGCTTTCATCGCGCCCGCGACAGCGGCCGCGCCGCCCATGTCGCCCTTCATTTCGTCCATGCCGGCGCCCGGCTTCAACGAAATGCCGCCCGTATCGAACGTCACGCCTTTGCCAACCAGCGCGATCGGCTTGGCCTTCTTCTGCGACGAACCATTCCAGCGCATGCTGACCAAGCGCCCGCCGCGCGACGAACCCTGCGCCACGCCAAGCAGCGCGCCCATGCCGAGCCGCTCCATCTGCGCCGGCTCCAGAATTTCAACTTCGACGCCCAGCGTCTCGAGATCGCGCAAGCGCTCAGCGAAGCTCTCCGGATAAAGAACGTTCGGCGGCTCGCTCACGAGATCGCGCGCGAAGAACACGCCTTCGACCACCGCCTCATCTTTCTCAGCCCGCGCCGCCGCGGCCGCCGGCCCGTCCATCATGATCTCGACGGCTTCCAGCGTCGGCTTTTGCTCCGGCTTCAGCTTGGTCCGGTAGCTATCGAAGCGATACGCCGCCAGCCGCGCGCCCATGGCCGCGTGCGCTCCAGCTTCCGACTTCGACACGCCCGGCAGCGCGTCCGGCTGCAGCACCAGCTTCTCGAACCCGCCCGTCAGCGTGCGCTTCACCGCATGCCCGGCCCAACGCTCCACCGCCATACCGTCCGCCGCGTCGGTCTTGCCGACGCCGATCACCAGCACGCGCGCGAAATCCACACCTTCCGGAGCCAGCACATCCGCAACCTGGCCGGCGCCGCCCGTAAAGCGCGCAGCTTTCATTGCGCGCCCGATACGGCCTCCAGCCGCCAGGTCCAGCGCCTTGCCCGCTTCCAAGAGCTCGCCGCCCTCGGTCGCCATGATCGCCACAACATCGCCGCCGCCGGCGGTCACGAAACGGATGTCCATAAATGTCCTTCTGGGGAAAATCCGGGCGCTCGGCCCGCTTCAACCTCGGTCGGCGCAGTGGTAGCCATGCCCGAAGCAATTGAAAAGCTGACGGCTGGGCTTAGGGAACAGGGTGTGCGCCCCATTTCCGCTATGAGGGGCAGCAAGGGACACGGATGAACACGGTTTCGGCCTACATCTTCCGGCAGGCGCTGGGACCGTTGCTCGCCATCCTTGGCGCGCTGGCGGCCATCGCCATCCTGACGCAAGGCCTCAATCAGCTCGACATCATCATCACCAACCGCCGCGCCGGCTGGGCCTTCGCCTACGTTACGCTGCTGGCGCTGCCGCAGCTGATCTCGCTCATCCTGCCGATGGCGGTGTTCATCGCCACCGTCTACGCGCTCAACCGCATGCAGGGCGAAAGCGAGATCGCCGTGCTTTATGGCGCGGGCGTCTCGCGCCGCCGCATCGCGCGCCCGATCCTGCAGCTGGCTGTGCTAGCCGCGCTCGCGCACCTCGCCATCAACGCCGTGGTGCAGCCCTGGTCGTTCACGGAGCGGCGCGAAACGCTCTACGCCCTAAGCACCGACGTCGCCTCGAGCCTCATCGAAGAGGGTTCGTTCACGTTCCCCGCTGACGGCATCACGCTTTACGCGCGCCAACGCGGCGGCGCCGGCGAACTGCGCGATCTCCTGATCAACGACGCGCGCCAGGATTTGCCGATCACCTACACCGCCCGCGCCGGCGCCATCGTCACCATCGACGGCGCGCCCGCCATCGTGCTGCGCGACGGGCAGATTCAGCGGCAAACCGAAGAGGGCACGGTCGATGTCCTCGATTTCGACCGCTACGTCCTGCAAACCGGCGCTGAAGCCATCGAGGAGCCCGAGTACTTCTTCCTCAAAGCCTCCGACCGCACGCTCTACGAACTCTTCTTCCCGGACACGACCTCGCACTACGACCAACGCAACGTCGATCAATTCCTGGCCGAGGCGCACGGGCGCCTCGCCGCGCCGCTGCTCAACATCGCGCTGGCGATGATCGCGCTGGTCGGCGTTCTCGTCGGCGAATTTAGCCGCCGCGGGTATGGCAGGCGCATCATGTTCGCCGCCATTTGGGCGCTGGTTATTCGCCTTGCCGCGCTGGGCGTGCAGGCCGCCGCCGCCGACGATCCTAATCTCAACGCCCTGCAATACGCCTTGCCGATCATCACGATCATCGTGTGCGGCATGATGTTGGGCGGGCGCGGCACGCGCCGCAAACGTCACTCGCTCGGCCCCTCGGTGCTCAACGAGGCCCGCGCATGAACTTCCTGTTCTCCCGCCTCGGCTATTACATCATCGGCAAGGTGATCATCGGCGTCGCCATCGCTTTGGTCGCGGTGCTGGCAGCCATTCTGTTGATCGACATGGTCGAGCAGATGCGGACGGTGAGCGACATCGGCCTTCTCGAAGCCCTGCGCCTCACCTTGCTCAAGACGCCGATGCTGGTCGAGCAGACGCTGCCTTTCGTCGTCCTCGCCGGCACGATGATGGCGATCATCGGCCTCAATCGCTCCAGCGAACTTGTCGCCATGCGCGCGGCCGGGGTTTCGGCTTGGCGGTTCTTGGCGCCGTCGGCGTTTGTCGGCGTCGTGCTCGGCGTGTTCGCCGTCACCGCGCTCAATCCGCTTGGCGCGCAATTCTACCGCGCCTTCGAATCCGAGCGCGAAGACGTGCGCACCTCACTCGGCGCTGAAGCGGGCGCCAACGGCGTGTGGATTCGCCAAGGCGATCCACAAGGCCAAGTCGTCATTCACGCAGAGGGCGTCGACGCCAGCGGCAACGTCCTGCAGGGCGCGACCTTCCTCTTCTTCGAGGTGCGCGACGACACGCTCCGCTTCACGCGCCGCATGCGCGCCGAGCGCGCCGAGTTGAAGCGCGGCTTCTGGCAACTCACGGATCTTGTCGAAGCCACGCCGGGCAGTCGCCCCATGCGCCACTCAAATCTTGCGATCCCGACGACGCTCGACGCCTCGGAGCTCGTCAACCGCTTCGTCAATCCGGCGACGCTCTCGTTCTGGGAATTGCCGTTCTTTATCCGCGAGGCGCGCGCCGCCGGCTTTGCCCCGACGCGCTATGAACTGAAATGGCAGAGCCTCTTGGCCTATCCGCTGCTGCTGGCGGTAATGGCGGGGTTGGGCGCCGCCTTCTCGTTGCAGCTGCAGCGCCTCGGCAATCTGGCCAAATGGGGGGCCATGGGGGTCGGCATCGGCCTCTTTCTGTTCTTCTACAGCCAGCTCGCCGGCGCCTTCGCCATGACCCAAACCGTTCCGGCGGTCGTGGCCGCCTGGAGCGCACCCCTGGCGGGCATGTTCATCGCCCTGGCGATCGTTGCGTTCCTGGAAGACGGCTGAACCGCCACACGGATGTGAAAGCTTTCCCCTGCGCGGCGTCCGGCGCTGGACGCCAAGCGCCGCAGCCGTCTAGGTAAATACTGGAGTCGCATAGAGGGATGCGGATGAGCCGTTCGGGGGAGATGGCTGGCCGTTCGGCCGAGCGGACGCCGTCTGGCTGGGCGGCGCTGGCCGCTATGCTGGCGGTAACCGTCAGCCCCGCCGCGCTCGCCCAAACCCAACCGGCAACCGAAGCGCCAACCGCGCAGAGCGAAGAGAACGTCCTTCTCGAAGCCGACGAACTGATCGACGATCAGCAAGCGCGCACCATCACCGCTCAAGGCGATGTGCAGATCCGCTACCAAGGCCGCACGATGCGCGCCGATCGGCTGATCTACGATCTCAACACCGGCGCCATCCGCGCGTCAGGCAATGTGCAGATCGCGCTCGAAGACGGCTCGGTCACCTACGCTGAAGAGATCGAAGCCGACGAAGCGATGAATGTCGGCGCCGCCAGCGAATTGCGCGCGCGCCTCGGCGACACCAGCACGCTCGCCGCGCGCCAAGCGCTCCGCCACGGCGAAGGCGAGAGCGAACTGCGCAACGTCATCTACACCAGCTGCCCGATCTGCGAATCCGGCGATCGCCCGCCGACGTGGAGCTTGCGCGCACGCCGTGCTGTGCAGGATCGCGAGAGCCGCACGATTTCGTATCAGAACGCCGTGCTCGAAGTCGCCGGCGTGCCGGTGCTCTACATTCCCTACATCGCGCACCCGGACCCGACGGTCGGCCGCGCGTCTGGTTTCTTGCCGCCGGACATTGGCCGCAACCGCCGCCTCGGCACGTTCTACGAGCAGCCCTATTATTGGGCGATCTCGGAATCGCAGGATCTGACCGCCTCGCTGCGTCTGCACGGCAACGTGAATCCGCTCATCGGTCTCGACTATCGCAAGCGCTTCTGGTCGGGCGAGATGTCGCTCGAAACCACGTTCACCGAAGAACAGCTGTTCAACGATGACGGCGATCGCTTTGGCGACAGCCTCTTCCGCTACAGCGCCTTCGGCGAAGGGCGCTTTGAGCTGAATAATTACTGGGATTGGGGTTTCGGCCTCGAACGCGCCTACGACGACCAATACCTGCGCCGTTACGATATCGACGGCGCCGGCGAGCGCCGCGGCCCCTATGTCGGCCAAGAGACGCGTCTGCTCTCGCAATTGTACGCCATCGGCCAGAACGCAAATTCCTATAGCTCGATCGCCGCAATCAGCTTCCAGGGTTTGCGGACGCAAGACACGTCGGACCTGCTGCCGCTCATTCTGCCGTTCGCCGAAACCGAGCACGTGCTGAACGAGCCGATCTTCAACGGCCAAGTGCGCCTCAACGCCAACACGGCGTTGCTCTCGCGTCAGGACAATCCGAGCACCGGAATCTTCGAGGGCAGCACCGGACGCGTGTCGCTCGGCGCCAGCTGGCGCCGTGACGCGATCTTCGGCCCGGGGATGGTGTTCAGCCCGTTCGCGCAAGTGCGCGGCGACGCTTACCAGATCGAAATCAGCGAAGATCGCTTCGAGACCTTCACCCGCGGCCTTGGCCTCGCCGGGGCCGAAGTCAGCTGGCCGTTCATGCGCCCGGGCGAGCGCTTCGACGTCATCGTTGAGCCGGTGGTGATGGCCGCCGTCGCCACCGATGATCCGCAGGCGCCGCTCAACATCAACGAAGACAGCCTCGCCTTCGAACTCGACGATTCGAATCTCTTCCGGCCGAACGCCGCTCCGAACTACGACCTGTGGGAACCGGGCGCTCGCGTCAGCGCCGGCGTCCGCGCCACCGCGCGCGCACACTCGGGCGAAAGCGCCTCGCTGATCTTCGGTCGCCGCTGGCGCGAAGAACAGGCGCCGGGCTTCACGCCCGCCACCAACCTCGACGGCGAAAATACCGATTGGGTCGCCGCCGGCTCGATCGACCTGGGGGCCAATTTCGGGGCCGAAGGCCGCCTGCGGCTTGAGGACGAGACGCTGGAGGTCCAGCGCATCGATCTCGCCGTCCGCGCCGCCGCCGGCCGTTACAGCACCTACGTGCGGTATTACTCAGTGGATGAAGCCATCCAGGCGAACCCGACTGACCCGAACGAGGAAATCAGCGCTCATATCGGTGTCGATCTGGCTCGCGGCTGGCGGGTGCAGGCCGGTCTGACACGCGACCTAGATTCAGACATAAATCTGCTTCAGGACATCCGCGCGATTTACGAGGACGATTGCACCTTCCTTGAGATTTCCTACACCCGGCGGGAAACCTCACTTGGTTCGATCGGCCCGGATGAGGGTTTGCAGATCCGCATCGGACTGCGCTCGCTCGGGGTGTTCGGCGGAAGCTGAGGCGGAGCAGACGAGAAAAACATGAACTGGAAACAGCTTTCCGCCGCGGCGGTTTTGGCGGTCGCAATGGGTGCGGCTCCGATGACCGCGACTGCGCAGAACGCCGAAGGCGTCGCCGCCATCGTCAACGACAACGTCATCTCGACGTTCGACGTGCGCCAGCGCGCCACGTTGCTGCTGGTCTCCGCCGGCCTGCAACAGACCCCGGAAATTCAACAACGCGCCCGCGCCCAAGCGCTGCGCGATCTGGTCGATGAACGGCTCCAGATCGAGGAAGCCGCGCGCTTCGAAATCCGCGTCACGCCAGACACCATAGATCGTCGCCTTGCCGACATCGCGCGCCAAAACGAAACCACCGTCGAAGCGCTGACCCAATCGCTCTCCACCGCCGGCGTCTCCATCCGCACCCTGCGCCAGCAGATCGAAGCCGACATCGCGTGGCAGCGTCTCATCGGCGGCATGTACGGAAGCCGCGTCCGCATCTCGGACGTCGAGATCCGCGAAACCCAAGCGCGCATCGCCGCCAACGCGACCCGCCCGCAATACCAAATCTCCGAAATCTTCCTGCCGGCCGAGACCGAGCAAGAGTTCACGGAAATGCAGCAGGGCGCCATGCGCCTGCTCGAGCAGATGCAACGCGGCGCGCCCTTCCCGGCGGTTGCGCGTCAATTCTCGCAAGCGCCGTCAGCCGCCGCCGGCGGCGACATCGGCTGGATCGCCGCGCCCGACCTTTCGCCGGAACTGCAACCGGTCGCGACCCAATTGCAGCGCGGCCAAGTCTCGCTGCCGGTCCGCACGCCGACCGGCGTCTACATCATCGCCATGCGCGATCGCCGCGAAGGCGCCGACGCCGCGGCCACCCAAATCGTCAGCCTGCGCCAGCTCAGCGCCCCGACCGCGCGCCGCGCCGCGCTCGAGCGTGGCCTGCGCCGCCTCAACGGCTGCGGCAACATTGACGACATCGCCAGCAGCATCGAAGGCGGCGACGTCGCCGATCTCGGCCAGACGCAAGAATCCGAACTCGCCTCCGGCATCCGTGACCGCATCAATAACGTTGCTGCCGGCCAAGCTTCGCCGATCATCGTCGACGGCGAGCGCGTGAACGCTATCGTCGTCTGCACCCGCGACGTCGGCGGCGGCGGCTTGCCGGATCGCGACCAGATCGAGAGCCGCCTGCGCGAGCAGGAATTGGCGATGCTGTCCGAGCGCCACCTGCGTAACCTGCGCCGCGAAGCCACGATCATCACCCGCGCCCAATAAGTGACATGAAGCCGCTCGCCGTTTCGATGGGCGATCCCGCCGGGATCGGCCTCGAATTGGCGGCGCGTGTCTGGGCCGAGCGCAACGGCGCGCCGCCCTTCTTCCTCATCGGCGATCCGGACGCGTTCGAACGCGCGTCAGCCCGCATCGGTGCGCCGAAGCCCAAACTCAACGTCATTGATGATGCGGCAACGCTCATCGGCGCGCCCGATCAGCTCGACGTCCTCCACGTCCCGCTCGCGATCGAAGAAACACCGGGCGAGCCCGATCCGGTCAACGCCGAACCGATCATCACCGCTATCCAACAGGGCGTGCTCGCCGCCCGCTCCGGCGCCGCATCCGGCCTCGTCACGCTCCCCATCGCCAAGTCCGTGCTGCACACCGCAGACTTCGGTTTCCCCGGTCACACCGAATTCATCGCCCACCTCACCGCCAACGATGCATGGCCGCACGCACGCGGCCCGGTGATGATGCTTGCCGGCCCTTCGCTCAAAGTCGCGCTCGCCACCATCCACACGCCGCTCGCCAAAGTGCCGGCCGCACTGTCGCGCGAACGCATCGCCCATGTTGGTCGCGTCGTCGGCGAAGCGTTGAAGCGCGATTACGCCATTGCGTTGCCGCGCATCGCCGTCTGCGGCCTCAACCCGCACGCCGGTGAAGAGGGCAATATCGGCCGCGAGGAAATTGAGATCATCGATCCTGCCATCGCCACACTCCGCGCCGCAGGCTGGCAGATCAGCGACGCCCGCTCCGCCGACGCGCTCTTCCACGACGACGCGCGCAAAACCTACGACGCCGTCATCGCGCTCTATCACGATCAGGGCCTCATCCCGATCAAGACCCTGCACTTCTGGGACGCCGTGAACGTCACGCTCGGCCTGCCGATCATCCGCACTTCGCCCGATCACGGCACTGGCTTCGACATCGCCGGCAAAGCCATCGCCCGCGCCGACAGCTTCCGCGCCGCCCTCACGCTCGCCGCGCAAATGGCCGAACGCCGCGCGTCCGCGCAATGAACGCCGACGATCTGCCGACGCTCCGCGACGAACTCGAAGCGCATGATCTCTGGGCCAACAAAGGCCTCGGCCAACACTTCCTGCTCGACCTCAACATCACCCGCCGCATCGCCAAAACCGCAGGCGATCTTCACGGCAAAACGATCATCGAAGTCGGCCCCGGCCCCGGCGGCCTGACGCGCGCTTTGCTCGAAGCCGGCGCAAGCGTCATCGCCATCGAAAAAGACGCCCGCTTCATCCCACTGCTCGAACCCTTGATCGAATGGAGCGAAGGCCGCCTCACCATCGTTCAAGGCGACGCGCTGGAAGTGGATGAAGAGGCTCTGCTCTCTCCAACCCTCTCCCTCGCGGAGAGGGTGGCCGCGCAGCGGCCGGGTGAGGGGCGCTCCGACGAACAGGCGCCCGCGCAATTGGACGCCCCTCACCCCCCGTCCCCCTCTCCGCGAGGGAGAGGGGGAGAGACAGCCCACATCATCTCAAACCTCCCCTACAATGTCGGCACGCCTCTCCTGATCAAGTGGCTCAAAGCCGGCCCATGGCGCGGGCCGATGACGCTCATGTTTCAAAAGGAAGTCGCCCAACGCATCGTCGCCAAACCCGGCAGCGACGCCTACGGGCGCCTCGCCGTGCTCGCGCAAGCGCGCTGCAGCGCGCGGCTCGAATTCATCGTGCCGCCACGCGCCTTCACGCCGCCGCCGAAAATCGCCTCAGCCATCGTTACGCTGCGCGATCTCCCCGATCCCTACCCGCACCTTGACGCACTCGAACGCGTGACCTTCGCCGCCTTCGGCCAGCGCCGCAAAATGCTCCGCGCCGCTTTGCGTTCACTCACGCCCCACGCTGAAGCTTTGCTCACCACCGCCGGCATCACGCCCACCGCCCGCGCCGAAGAGATCGACCAAGCCGGCTTTCGAGCGTTGGCTGAAGCGTGGCGCGCGCGGATAATCATCCACAAGGCAGAAGAAACAACTTAGCGCCAGCCTCCGATGATGGCGCCGGCGATGAGCAAGCCAAACAGCAGGTGGATCGCGTCCATCACCAGCAAGCCAATCTTCTCCGGGCTGTAGACGAACGAATAGAGCCGCGTCGACAGCACCAGAAACAGCCAGACTTGCGCGGCGACGACCACGCCCATGGCAAGGTTATCGACGCGCGCCCACTTCAGTACGAGAGCCAGCCCGATCGCGGTCAAGATCGGCATCACCGGAGAAAGCGCCATCTTCCACCGGTTTGCTTGCAACTGCTCGCTCGTGTAACCGCTGACCTTCATCCACAGCTTGGAGAAGAGGACGCCATAAATGAGAAATCCTACTACGTAGATCGCGACAGCAGCCACAAGGACGGCGCTCCAATTGTCTCCGGCAATAACGGTGTTTGGCATTCGATCCTCCCCGAAACCGCGCGAAGTGTGCCCCCACACCGCCTCACCTGCCAAGCAGCCTACGATACGGGGATACACCCGTCCCAATCCGACCGAGCGCCGGCGCGCCTAAACTCGCGCCATGTCTTTCGCTCCTGAAACCCATCCCCGCGCAGCTTCGCTCGATCTTTGGCGCCATTTCCGCGCCTTTCTGTGCAGCGTGCTCAACATCTTTGGTGGGCCGGAAGATATCGCCGCGCGCCACACGCTGACGCGCAAGGAATGGCTGCACACCAACACCTGGATCAGCGCCGCCGAAGCTTTACTGCGCCGGCTCCTGCTTATCGAAGCCGCCGCGATCCCTGCACAGCAAGCGCGACCCGCATCACGTACGAAATCAGCGCGCGTGCGCAAGCTCGTCGCCTTCTATCCCGACAAGCCCGAAGACTGGCGCGTGCACTTCCGCTGCCTCCTGGACCGCCGGCGCCTTCGCCGGCCGGCGCAACAATCGCAGAACCACGCGCCATCACGCTTCTGCTCCGCCTGGGCGCTCGCTCTACGCCTGGAAGCATTGCAACGCGTCTTCAACGATCCGCATGCGTACGCCGCGCGTCTCGCCGCGCGCCTGCGCCGCATACCCGCCGACGTGGGCAAGCTCTTCACCAGACCGCCCAAGCTCGCCCACTTCGCCGATCCCGACGCGATCGCCGACTACGACCGCGCCGCCCAGGAGGCCAGCTTAGCTTTCGACACCAGTTGAGCGCGCTCCCCAAAAGTCCGCACGCACGCACGCCGCTTGAGCACTCAAGCCGGCGGCGCCTGCGCGCGCCTCAAATCCCCTGCTTCAGCCGCTCCACATGCAGCTTCAGCCAGAGCTGCCGCGCACGCTTCAAACGCTCCGCCGCCAGGATTTGCTTGATCTGCACCAGCGTCGTTTCCAGCAACGTGTTCACCAGCACGTAATCGTATTCTTCCCAGTGCGAAATCTCATCAAGCGAGCGCGCCATCCGCTTCGCAATCACATCGGCGCTATCTTCATTGCGCGCCTTCAAGCGTCGTTCGAGCTCAGCCATCGAGGGCGGCAGGATAAAAATGCCCACCACGTCCTGCGGCTCAGCCGCGCGCAAAGCCCGCGCGCCCTGCCAATCGACGTCGAAAAGAACATCGCGTCCCTGAATCAGCATCGCCTCAACCGGCGCGCGCGGCGTGCCGTAATGATTGCCGAACACCAGAGCATGCTCGAGAAACTCGCCGCGATCGGCCATTTCCTCAAACGCCTCGCGCTTCATGAATTTGTATTCGCGCCCATCCACTTCGCTCGGCCGCGGCTCGCGCGTTGTCGCCGAAACCGAGAGCGACATGTTGTCGTCGGCTTCCAAAAGCTTCTTCGCCAACGTGGATTTGCCCGCACCCGAAGGGCTGGACAGCACAAACATCAAGCCACGGCGCGCGACATGTTCATTCAACATTGGCGGCTTGCTCCTTGATCTGATCCACCACCGTTTTGAGATCGAGCCCGATGCGCGTGAGTTCGAGATCAGCCGATTTCGAACACAACGTATTGGCCTCGCGCGTGAGCTCCTGACTCAAGAAATCCAGCCGACGTCCCGCCGGCTCCGGCTTCGTAATAAGCGAACGCAATTCGATCGTGTGCGCCGACAAGCGCTCCAGCTCTTCAGCCACATCCGCTTTGGTCGCCGCGATCGCCGCTTCTTGCGCCAGTCGCGCAGGATCCAACTTCACTTCAGGCGCCAATGCCTCGAGCCTTTGGCGTATCCGCTCCAACGCCGCCGCCGGCGCCGCTGCAGCCGAGGTGCGCGCCGCTGCGATCAACGCTTCCAATCGATCGGCAGCATCATTGAACACCGCCGCAAGATTGCGCCCCTCGGCCTGGCGGGCCTGCGCCAAGGTTTCGAGCGCTTGCGAAAATCCGGCCATCAAAGCCGCTTCAAACGCCGCGCGCTCTTCATCGCTGACCTCAGCCGCATCTTCGCTCTGCAGCACGCCGCGGATCGCGAGCAAACCATCCCAGCGCGGCTTTTCAACTTTGCCTTCCGCCACCAGCCCATCACCGGCGGCGATCAGACGATCAACCAACGCAAAATCGATCTTCACCGCCGCGGCGGTTGTCGTCTCTCGAGCCAGATTCAGATTCGCCTGCAGCGAGCCGCGCTTGAACTTTGCCGATGCAGCCGCACGCGCCAGCGGTTCCAGCGCATCGAGACCCGGCGGCGTGCGCAGTTTCAGATCGAGCCCGCGCCCGTTGACGCTCTTCAGCTCCCAGATCCAACGCTGGCCTTGGTGCTCGCCTTCAGCGCGGGCGAAGCCGGTCATTCCCGAAATCGTCATGCGCGCTCATTACAGGGGAATCAGCCGAAGCGCACCCCCAGCCTCAGCGGCGCGCGCGCTCCGCCGCCAGCCGCTGGGCCTCAATCTCGCGCCAGCGCGCGACATTGCGTTCGTGCTCGGCCAACGTTTCCGCGAAAATGTGGCCGCCTGTGCCATCAGCGACGAAATAGATCGCGTTGGTCTGCGCCGGATTCGCCGTGGCTTCGAGCGCGGCGCGGCCGGGATTGGAAATCGGCGTCGGCGGCAGGCCGTCGATTCGATAGGTGTTGTAGCCGGTATCGAGATCGATCTCGCTTTGACGAATGGTGCGGCGGTTGCCTTGCGCATCGATCAAGCGGCCGTCGCGGCAGCGATTGGGATGCACTTTGCACACGCCATAGATGATCGTCGGATCGGTCTGCAGCCGCATCGGCCGGCGCAAGCGATTGATGAACACGCCAGCCACCAGCGGGCGTTCGGCGGCGATGCCGGTTTCGCGCTCGACGATAGACGCCAGATTGACCAGTTCTTCCGGCGTCGAGATCGGCAGGTTCTGCGCGCGATTGGCCCACACTTCCGCGACCGCGCGATCATGTGCATCGCGCATTTGCTGCAACAGAGCCGCGCGCGTCATGCCGCGCTGAACGTGATAGGTGTCCGGCAACACCGAACCTTCCGGCGGCGGCGCCGGCATATCGCCGACCAGCACTTCGGACTCCGCCAAAATGCGCATCACGCCGTCGATAGTGATGCCTTCAGGAAAAGTGATCGAGTGCTGGAGCGCATCGCCCCCCGAGATCATCTCGACGATGTCTTTCACGGAGGCGCGCGCCGGAATCTGATACTCGCCCGCCTGCAGCGTTTCGCCTTGCGCATAAAGCCGGTTGGCGATGCGGAAGAGCAAAGGATCCGTGATCAGATTCTGCTCTTGCAGCGCCGCTGCAATCGAAGCGCCGGAAGCGCCGCGTTCGACAACGAACGCCGTGTCCTCGGTCGAAGGTCCGGGACGGCTTATCGCGCTCGAGAGAAAGAAGAAGGCGAATACGGCCGCAACGCCCGCGGCGGCGAGCAACCAAAACAGAAACGAGCCAAACCCGCCGCTTCTACGACGAGGTTCAAACCGAGCCATCAATCCACCGCTGTCAGGATCACCGCTGCGTTGGTCCCGCCGAACCCGAACGAGTTCGACATCGCCGCTTTCACCGGCCGCTTCTTCGCCTTGAGGGGCGTCAAATCTATGGCGCTCTCGACCGAGGGATTTTCCAGGTTCAGCGTCGGCGGCACGATGCCGTCACGGATCGCCAACGCACAGAAAATCGCTTCGACGGCGCCCGCCGCGCCGAGCAAATGCCCGATCGCCGATTTCGTCGACGACAAGGACAGATTGGCGGCGGAATTGCCGAACAGACGCTCGATCGCCTTCAACTCGATTTCATCGCCAAGCGGCGTCGAGGTGCCGTGCGCGTTGAGATAATCGATATCGCCCGGGCTCATGTCGGCGCTTTTCAACGCCGCTTGCATGGCGCGGAAACCGCCGTCGCCGTCTTCGGCGGGCGCGGTGATGTGATAGGCGTCGCCCGAGAGGCCGTAGCCCTTCACTTCGGCGTAAATCTTCGCGCCGCGCGCCTTCGCGTGTTCGTACTCTTCAAGCACCAAGCAGCCGGCGCCTTCGCCCATGACGAAGCCGTCGCGGTCCTTGTCGTACGGACGCGATGCACGTTCCGGCGCATCGTTGAAGCCGGTCGACATCGCCCGCAGCGCGCAGAAGCCGGCCATCGCCAAACGGCAAACCGAAGCTTCGGCCCCGCCCGCGACCATGACGTCGGCATCGCCGTATTTGATCAAACGCGCCGCATCGCCGACGGCGTGCGCGCCTGTAGCGCAAGCGGTGACGACGGCGTGGTTGGGGCCGCGGAAACCGTGGCGAATAGAAACTTGGCCCGAGGCCAGATTGATCAGCGCGCTCGGAATGAAGAACGGCGAAATCTTACGCGGGCCATCCTTCTCGAGAATGAGCGCGTTGTTGCCGATCGCGTCGAGCCCGCCAATGCCCGAACCGATCAGAACGCCGGTGCGGTTCTTGGCGTCGTCGTCTTCCGGCGCCCAGCCGCTATCGGCGACGGCTTCGTCAGCCGCCGCGATAGCAAACAGGATGAAGTCTTCGATGCGGCGGCGATCTTTCGCCGACATGGTCTTGTCAGCATCGAACGCATGCGCATCGCCGGAGCCGCCGCCGCGCCCATCAGTGCGCGGGACAACGCAGGCGATCTGGCACGGCAGATCGTCCACCTTGAAGTGGTCGATCTTGTTCGCGCCGGATTTGCCCGCGAGCAGCCGTTCCCAGGTGGCTTCGCGGTTCGCGGCCAGCGGGGTAACGAGCCCTATGCCTGTGATAACGACGCGCCGCATGCGCGTGTGCAGGGCTTAGCCCTGCTTCTCCGAGATGAACTTCACCGCGTCGCCCACCGTTTGGATGTGCTCAGCCGCGTCGTCCGGAATCTCGATGCCGAACTCTTCTTCGAACGCCATGACCAGCTCGACGTTGTCCAAGCTGTCCGCGCCCAGATCGTCGATGAAGGACGCCTTCTCGGTGACCTTTTCCGGCGGGGCTTCGAGATGCTTGATCACGATGGCCTTCACGCGCTCAAAAACTTCCGACATGCACGCCTCGCTGGTGCTGAAAAATTGGTCACGCCCCGAAGAGCGCTTGTGAGCGGCCTTTTGAACACAGGCAGGCCCCGGCGCAAGCTTTTTTCACCGCCGGGGATGCAAAGCCGCCGGCCACCGCGAAATTCCCCAGCCGCGCGCATCAGGCCTCAGGGGCGATCCATGGCAAGCTCTTCACACTCGGCTTGCGCCACCGCCTGCGAGAGGCTTTGGGCGGCCGGCGTGGCAGCCGGTGCTGGAGCGACCACGCCCTGCCCCACAGCGCAGTGCGCCAGCAGAACACCCATGACCGCCTCAACCCCCTCGGCGCTGACGTTGCGCCGGTCAGCCTCGAAGTATGATTTAGGCGCCTGCGGGCCGGTGATGATCTCGTACGAGGGAAAGTAAAACGCGCGCTCGAACTCACGCGCCGCTTCAACCGCCGCGGCCACCAACGCCGACTTACTGTAGATCGTGGCGGCCACCACGTGCTTGCCGCCAGCGGTCGCGACCAACGGCACAGGCGACACCGTTAGAATGACCCGCAGCCTTGGATTGATCTCCGCGAACAACGCAAAGAGCCGGCCAAGATCGGCCTTAACATCGGCGCTTGTCATGTTGGCGAAGACGTGCGCGGCGGGATCGAACACACCGGCGATCGTGCCGGGACAAGCCGGATAGACAGCGCCATCGTGCGCAGACACCCAAGTTTCGGTCAGACCCAGCGTGAAGATGAACACATCAGCACGGCGAACCGCTTCCAGGGTTCGTTCAAGATGCTGCTTGGTGATGAGATCAAATTCACGGTCGCTCAGCGCCGGAAATTTTAGGCCCGGGCGAAAGAGATCGTAGACCCGCCCACCCTCATGCGCCCGATCATCAACAGGTTTGAAGCGGCCCAAAGCCCGCAGCAACAGCTGCACCATCTGACGTACTGTGTAGATATGGCCGTACGCTGCGGAGAACGCGGCGTAGCCATACTCGCGATCAGCAACGCTTGCGAACGCAGGATGAAACGGCTCGGCGCGTACGTACGGGAAGCCCGCAGGCTCAAGGAAACGCACGACGTTCGAGGCAAAACAACTGCCGGCGGATGCAACCTTCTCACCCGCCTCCAGCAGCGGCCGTTCAGTGTCTATCAGCTTGACGCCATCAAACCCGTTGGCGACGCCGCGTGACCAGAAGCGTTCCGGCGGAAGAGATTTGTAGGGATGGGTCATGCGAGCAACCGCTCCACCAGGAACGACTTAAGCGCTGTTGCGTAGTCTAGATTGGCGTGCGTGGCGTCCGAGTGCCAATATTCCACTTTGAGAAAACCGCCCTCGTCGAACGCCCAGGACGGCAACGGCAAATACTCAGCGCCTGTTTCATCCGCCACACGCCGGCACGCATCGTACATCGACAGCCACAACTTCCGGCGAAGCACGGGCGGGCTCAGCGGGACATCTTCGACCGTGAAGCCGCGCGCCTCGGCCTTTGCGCCAAATTCGGCGGCGAGGCGTTTGCGAAGTTCAACGTCGTCGCCCTTTGGCGGCGGCGTTTCCATCAGAATAACGCGGCAGTCCGGGACCTCGCGCAACTCAGCCAGCAAACGCTCCAAGTCACGCATATGAGGGACCTGATAGAAGAGCTGCTCGACCGCGCCGGCCGGAACCAGCTCCGCTGTCTCGTCGATTTCCGGCGTATCGTCTCGGACAAAATCGAAACGCGGTGTGACTTCAAACAAGAAGCCGCCGTTGTAATCGTTGCCGGCCCACAAGATGACAACGGTGCTGCCAGCCGCCTCGGCCTTCAGCGCTTCCCAATAGTCGGGCGTGCGCGGAAACGCGCCAACCATTCCGTAAAGCTCACGCTCCTCATCGAGCTTGATGACTTTGGGCTCGATGGACTCGCGCAGCCTGCGGCCGAACAGAGTGTTCGCGTGCGAATGACCGGCGACGAGCACACGCCGTCCGACGTCAGTCATGCGCGAATCCCCCTGTGATCACTCAGATCATCGCCATGCCGCCGTTCACATGCAATGTCTGGCCGGTCATGTAGCCGGCTTCATCACTGGCCAGGTAGGCGGCGGCGGCGGCGACGTCAGAGCCCTCACCCAGCCGTCCGGACGGGATTTTCGTGAGCAGAGCGGTCTTTTGCGCCTCGTTCAGAACATCGGTCATCGGCGAGGCGATGAAACCTGGGGCGATGCAATTGGCGGTGACATTGCGGCTGGCGACCTCGGCGGCGAGCGCCTTGGTGAAGCCGATCATGCCGGCTTTCGACGCCGCGTAATTCGCCTGTCCGGGGTTTCCGGTGACGCCTACAACCGAGGTGATGCCGATGATCCGGCCCCAACGGTTCTTCATCATGTTCTTCAGCGCCGCGCGCGAGAGCCGGAAATAGCTCTCAAGATTGATCTTGAGGACGTTCTGAAAATCGTCGTCCTTCATGCGCAGCAGGAGGCCGTCCTTGGTGATGCCGGCGTTGGCGACGAGAATGTCGAGCCGCCCGCCAAGGGCCTGTTCGGCTTGGCCGATGAGCGCATCGACAGCAGCCGGATCCGAAAGATTGCACGGCGTGATCGGGTGATCGCCGCCGATTTCAGCGCGCACTTTCTCCAGCGCTTCGACCCGGGTTCCCGAGAGCGCAACGCGCGCGCCTTGCTGCGCCAGCGCTTTCGCAATCGCCCCGCCAATGCCGCCAGAGGCGCCGGTGACGAGTGCGGTCTTGCCAGAAAGATCAAACATGTAAGGTCCTCGCTAGACGCCCCGCTTAAGGGCGCCTAGCGAGCCCGGCAAGGCGCTTAGCGCACGCCCCAGGCCGTGACTTGGTTGGCATGGACCTGAATGCGCCGGTTGGCGGAGGCGTAGCCGTCGGTAATGCCGTGACCGGCCATGATGTCCCAGCAACCGGCGGACACCGTGAACCGATAGGATTGGCCCGGCCGGATCACGACGCCCTCGGGCAAACGATTAAGGCCGTAGGTGCTCGCCGAGCAGGCCGAGATCAGCACGGCTGTCACCGTCTGCGGCGAGCCGTTGTAAACGTCGATGGCGCCGACCGGTTCGCCCGGACGAATGAGCGGCCCGCCCGTCACCATGCTTGCGCATGAAGCAACCAACAGCAGGCCGGCGCCCGCGAGCGCGGCGCGTACGAATTTCATCATGATTGCCCTCCCCAGTTTGGCAGAGGCGCGGGTGTCAGAATTCGCCGGCGCTGACCAGAGCGATCACGTTGAAAGTGCGTCGGCCAATTTGAGTACGGTATTCCAGTTTCGCGCCGAACCGAGCTTTGGCAGCTTCAACTTCGAAGGCCCCTGGCCTTGCGGGAATTTGATGTAGAGGCAGCGTTCGCCCTGCTTGATCTCTTCGCCAGTGAGCGACGTCTTCTTCATCGCCGCCATTTCTTCCGCGCTCGCGGATACGCGCATGAAGTTCACCACCATGAAGGTCGAATTGGCTTTGGTGAACGCCTTGAACGGATTGGCGGCGATGATTGCGTCGAGTTCGCCGGCGTCACGGACGAACACGTCCGTCTTCAAGCCGAGGCCTTCGAGGATGAGTTTTTGCAACGCCGCCTCAAGCTTCGCGCCCTTCTGTTTGGCGTCGAGAATGAGATTGCCGCTCGCCAGCAAAGTGCGCACGTCGGTGTAACCGGCGCCTTCAACAAGCGCGCGCAACTCGGACATGATCAGCTTGCGCTTGCCGAGATTGACACCGCGCAGGAGTGCGGCTTGCAGCATGGCGATCAGATCGTCTTGGCGAAAGCTTCCAGATCGGCGGGTTCGTTCAGCGCTAGCGCTTCAGCATCCGGCGCGTTGCGCTTGACCATGCCGGACAATTGCTTGCCGGCGCCCACTTCGACGAAACGGCTGACGCCGCCCTCTCCAGCCATCCACTCGATGCTCTCACGCCAGCGCACGCGGCCGGTGACCTGCTCGACCAGCAACGTGCGCACCGTCGCCGGCTCTTGCACCGGGCGGGCCGTGACGTTGGCGACCAAGGCTGGCGCGAACGGCGCGATCGAAGCTGTTGCGAGCGCTTCGGCCATCGCGTCGGCGGCGGGTTGCATCAACGGCGAGTGGAACGGCGCCGAGACGTTGAGCGCAATGGCGCGCGCGCCCTTCTCCTTGGCGTAAGCGAGCGCCGCGTCGATGCCAGCTTTCGATCCTGAGATGACGACGTTGCCGATGTTGTTGTCGTTGGCGACGACACATGGGCCGGCTTCAGCGCCCTTGGCGGCGATTTCTTCGGCAAGCGCGACATCGACCTTGCCGATCAAAGCCGCCATCGCGCCTTCGCCGACCGGCACGGCTTTTTGCATCGCGTTGCCGCGCGTGCGCAGCAGGCGGGCCGCGTCCGCAATCGAGAGCGCGCCAGCGGCGGCGAGCGCGGAGTATTCGCCGAGCGAGTGGCCGGCGACAAAAGCCGCCTTGGTCACCGGCGTTCCGAACTCGCGCTCCAGCGCGCGCATGGCGGCAAGGCTCACCGCCATCAGAGCCGGCTGCGCGTTAGCGGTCAGCGTCAACTCGTCGGCGGGGCCTTCGAAGATCAGGCGCGACAGCTTTTCGCCGAGCGCCTCGTCGATCTCCTGGAAAACCTCGCGTGAGGCTCCAAAGGCGTCATGCAGCGACTTGCCCATGCCGGGCGCTTGGCTTCCCTGGCCGGGAAAAATGAAGGCTGTGCTCATGGGGCGCGGCGTAGACCATGGTTGGCACAGGGACAAGCCGCTAGGCCCTTGCTTTCCCGGCTCGTTTCGCCTACCTCCGCGCCTTCGCGATCCGCGGCCCCGGGGGCATCCGCCGCCCGGGGTCCATCGTTTTTGCCGGTTCTTCCCCGGCAGAGGCGCCGCGGATCAGAGGAAGAGGAAAACATGGCATATTACGAGCACGTGCTTATCGCACGTCCCGAGATCTCGCCTCAGCAAGTTGAGGCGCTGGTCGAAGACATCACCAAAACAGTCAAGGAACTGGGCGGCGTCACCTCCAAGACGGAGTACTGGGGCCTGCGCAACCTGACCTACCGCATCCGTAAGAACCGCAAGGGCCACTACGCGCTGATCAACATCGACGCGCCGGGCCCGGTTGTGCACGAACTCGAGCGCCGCCTGCGGATCAACGAAGACGTCATGCGCTTCAAGACCATCCGCGTTGAAGAGCTCGACGAAGAGCCGTCACCGATCCTGGCCCGTCGGGACCGCGACGAGCGCCGTCGTGCGCGCCGTGAAGGCGGTCGTGACGGTGAAGATGGTGGTGGTGAGTTTGAAGGCGGGGAGGACTAATCCATGGCTGCTAAAGCTGCAAAAGGCGCCCCGAAGTTCAACATCTCGAACATTCCGGCCCGCCGTCCGTTCGGCCGTCGGCGCAAGGTTTGCCCGTTCTCGGGCAACGCTTCGCCGAAGATCGACTACAAGGACGTGAAACTGCTCCAACGCTACATCAGCGAAAAGGGCAAGATCGTCCCGGCGCGTATCACCGCCGTTTCCGCCAAGAAGCAACGCGAACTCGCGCGCGCCATTAAGCTGGCTCGCGAACTCGCGCTGCTGCCGTTCGCCGTTCAGTAAGGGAGACTGGTCACATGCAAGTCATCCTGCTCGAACGCGTCGAAAGCCTCGGCGCCCTCGGCGATGAAGTTAAGGTGCGTGACGGTTACGCGCGCAACTTCCTGCTGCCGCAAAAGAAAGCGCTCCGCGCCACCGAAGCCAACCGCAAGGTCTTCGAAGCCCGCCGCGCCGAACTGGAAGCCCGCAACGCCGAAGCGAAAGCCGCGGCCGAGAAGGCCTCCGGCAAGATCGACGGCACCTCCTACGTGCTGATCCGCCAAGCTGGCGAAGCCGGCCAACTCTATGGTTCGGTTTCCTCGCGCGATATCGCCGATGAAATCGCCAAGGCTGGCGGCAAGATCGATCGCAACGCGGTTGTTCTCGACAAGCCGATCAAGACCATTGGGGTCTATGACGTGCGCGTGCGCCTGCACGCGGAAGTCAACGCCACGGTGAAGGTCAACGTCGCTCGTTCAGCTGACGAAGCTGATCGCCAAGCGCGTGGTGAAAACGTCATCGCCTCGGCCATCGAAGCCGAGCGTGCGGACGCTGAAGCCGCCGCCAAGGAATTGGCCGCGAACTCGATCACCAACGATCCGGCTGCCCGCGCGGAATAACCCGCTACGGCATCCAAAGCTTCTGGCCCGCGCATCTCAATGATGCGCGGGCCTTTTGCTTTTCATGGCCTGCGCAAGGGCGCTAACATTCGCGCCTCGGAGGGACCCACACCATGATCGACAGACGCCGCATTCTTCTAGGCGCCACAGCGCTTGCGCTCACATCAGCCTGCGCCACTGGCGGCACGTCATCCGCGCCGCATCAGACCTACTCAGCCGCCGCGTTCTTTCAGACGACGGCGTTCTCGATGGCGGCCGCGTCGGGCCTGGCCTTTTCCGCCGACGGCCGTTCGATCCTGACGGCGAACGATTCAAGCGGCGTGTTCAACGCCTACGCCCTCTCGATCGAGGGCGGCTCGCCGACGGCGCTGACGCAATCGACGGACAACGCGACGTTTGCAGTATCTTATTTTCCGAATGACGACCGGGTTCTGGTCAGCGCCGATAGCGGCGGCAACGAACTCACCCACCTCTTCGTCCGCGAACGCGACGGCACGCTGCGCGATCTGACGCCGGGCGAAAACGTCAAAGCCGACTTCTTGGCTTGGCGCGGCGACGGCGCGGCGTTCTGGGTGACGAGCAACGAGCGCGATCCGCAAGTGTTCGATCTCTACGAATACGACGCGGCCAATTACGAGCGCCGTCTTGTATATCAAAACCCGGGCATGGAGATTGCCGACATCTCCAAGAACGGGCGCTGGCTGGCTTTGGTGCGTCCGCGCACCAGCGCCGATTCCAATCTCTACCTCGTCAATCTGCACGCGCGCGACATGCGCGAGCCGCGCCTCATCACCGAGCACACCGGCAATATCAGCTACGGCGCCTACGGCTTCACGCCGGACAGCAACGCGTTGATCTACGGCACCGACGAGCACGGCGAGTTCAATCAGGCTTGGCGCTACGATCTGGCCAATGGCGAGAAGACGCCGCTGATCCAGGCCGAGTGGGACGTGATGTTCGTCATCTACTCGCCGAGCGGGCGCTATCGGGTCTCGGCGGTGAATGCCGATGCTTCGACTGAGGTCAGCATCCTCGATACGCAGAGCGGGCGTCCAGTTCGGCTCACCGGCGTGCCGGCTGGCGATCTGGCGCAAGTGCGCTTCAACCGCGATGAAACGCGGATCGCGTTCACCGTCGCGTCCGACACCTCTCCGTCGGACATTTTCACGGCGCCGCTCTCGACCGGCCAAGCAACGCGGCTCACCCACGCGCTCAATCCGGAGATCAACGAAGAGCTGCTCGTTGAAGCGACGGTGGTGCGTTATCCGAGCTTCGACGGCTTGCAGATCCCGGGCATCCTCTATCGCCCGCGCACGGCGAGCGCCGCCAATCCGGCGCCGGCTCTCGTGCTCGTGCATGGCGGGCCTGGCGGGCAAAGCCGGCGCGGCTATTCGGCGATGATCCAGCACTTGGTGAACCACGGTTATGCGGTGTTCGCCGCCAACAATCGCGGCTCGTCCGGCTACGGCAAAACCTTCTTCCACCTGGACGATCGCCGCCACGGCGAGGTCGATCTCGACGACATCGTCTATGCGCGCACCTATCTGCAATCGCTGGATTGGGTGGACGACAACCGCATCGGCATCATGGGCGGCTCGTATGGCGGCTACATGGTGGCGGCGGCGTTGGCGTTCCGGCCGGAGGTGTTCGATGTCGGCATCAACATTTTTGGCGTCACCAATTGGCAACGCACGCTGAACTCGATCCCGCCATGGTGGGCGAGCTTCCGCGAGGCGCTCTATGACGAAATGGGCGATCCGGCGACGGACTCCGAACGCCATCATCGCATCTCGCCGCTCTTCCACGCGCAGAACATCCGCCGACCGTTGCTGGTCGTGCAAGGCGCGAACGATCCGCGCGTGTTGCAGGTGGAGAGCGACGAACTGGTCGCGGCGGTGCGCGCCAATGGCGTACCGGTTGAGTACGTGCTCTTCCCCGATGAAGGCCACGGCTTCCTGCGCAAGGAAAACCGCATCACGGCGCAGGAGGCTTATTTGCGCTTCTTGCAGCAGCACATGAGCGGCAACTAACCGTCGGCTGGGCCGCTGGCGCGTGAACGCCGGCGGCCCAGAGTGACTCGTCATTCCGCGTCAACAACAAAGAGTTGCGGACGACTCACGAAAACCGGCGTCAAGGTTTCGGCACGTAAACGATTGCCGCACCGAATCGCAGCATCTTGCGGGCAATGTCGATGCAGCCCGCCCTCCCCCTTGGCGCCCCAGCGCCCGCTCCGCAGCCGCGCGTGACGCCGCACAATCTCGAAGCCGAGCAAGGCCTCCTGGGCGCCATTCTGTTCGACAACGAGACCTACAACCGCATCAATCAGAACCTGCAGGCCAAGCACTTCTACGATCCGGTCCACGGGCGCATCTTCCATGCCTGCCAAGAGATGATCGCCGCCGGCGATCTCGCTGACGGCATCACGCTGAAAGAACGCTTCGCGCGCGACGGCGGCATCAAGGAAATCGGCGGCGCGGTTTATCTGATGAAGCTGATGGAAGTGGCGGCGCCACTCTCAGCCCAAGCGCAATCCTACGCCGACCTGATCTACGACCTGGCGCTGCGGCGCGAACTCATCCGCGTCGGCAACGTGATCTCGGATCTGGCCGAGAACCCGCCGGAAGATCACGACGCCAAGGACATCATCGAAGAAGCTGAACGCACACTGTTCACGCTGGCCGAAAGCGGCGCTTCCTCGTCAGGCTTCTCGCCATTCTCGAAGGCGCTGGCCAATTCGATCGAGAGCGCCGCCGCGGCCTATGAGAGCAAGAGCGACGTTTCCGGCCTCAGCACCAATTTCGACGATCTCGACCGCATGCTGGGCGGCCTCCACCCATCGGACTTGATGATCCTCGCGGGCCGCCCTTCGATGGGCAAAACCTCGCTCGCGCTCAACATGGCGTTCAACATCGCCAAGAACCGCCTCGAATACGAACGCGCACCGGAGGACGAAAAGCCCGAACGCAAGGGCGGCATCGTCGCGTTCTTCTCGCTCGAAATGTCGGCCGAGCAGTTGGCGACGCGTCTTCTGTCGGACGCCGCCGAGATCGAGTCCGACCGGATCCGTCGCGGCAAGATTTCGAAGCAAGAATACGAGCGCCTCGCCGACGAAGCGGTGAACTTGCAGAAGCTGCCGCTGCACATCGACGAAACCGGCGCCATCGGCATCGCCCAGCTGCAAGCGCGGGCCCGCCGCCTACAGCGCACCAGCGGCCTCGATTGCATCGTCATCGACTACTTGCAGCTGGTCACCGGCTCGAAAAAGGGCAGCGACAACCGGGTGCAGGAAGTCAGCGAAATTACCCAAGGCCTGAAGGCGCTGGCCAAGGATTTGAAAGTCCCGGTCATTGCGCTTTCGCAGCTTTCACGTCAGGTCGAGAACCGCGAAGACAAGCGCCCGCAGCTCTCGGACCTGCGTGAATCCGGCTCGATCGAACAAGACGCAGACTCGGTGCTGTTCGTGTACCGCGAAAGCTATTATCTAGAGCGCGCCGAGCCGCGCGAAGGCACCGACGAGCATATCGCGTGGATGCGGCAGGTGGACGAAGTGCGCAATCAAGCCGAGGTCATCATCGGCAAGCAGCGTCACGGTCCGATCGGGAAAGTGAAGCTCTTCTTTGACAGCCGCTACACCAGATTCGGCAACCTCTCCTCCCGCTCGTGAGCCACGCCGGCTCGCGCGGATGCGCGTCGATTACGGCGCGATCGTAGAGAACTGGCGTTTCTTCAAAACCAAAGCGCCGAACGCGGCGATTGCGGCGGTTGTGAAGGCCGATGCGTACGGCCTCGGCTCTATCCCGGCCTCGCGCGCATTGGCGCAAGCGGGCGCGCGCGTTTTCTTCACCGCGACATCAGCGGAAGCCGCGCTGGTGCGAAAGGCGTTGGGAGAAGGCCCGCAAATTTTCGTGCTCAATGGACCGACCTCGGACGACGTTGGTCTCTATGGCGAAGCCAAGTTGACGCCGATCTTGAACTCGCTGGCGCAAATCAAACTCTGGGACGCGCGCGGGCCGGCGGGGCTGCACATCGACACGGGCATGAACCGGCTAGGCGTCGGCCCCGAAGAACTGACGCAGACAATGATGGCGCTGCGGGACATCTCCCCCGCCCTGGTGATGAGCCATCTCGCCTGCGGCTCTGATGTAAGGCACCCGATGAACGCGGTGCAGCTGAAACGCTTCACCGACGCGGCGACCCTCTTTCCGAAAGCGCCACGTTCGCTCGCCGCCACAGCGGGCGCGTTGATTGGCGCGGATTATCACTTCGATCTCGTGCGTCCCGGCGTCGGGCTCTACGGCTCGGGCGGCTTGGACATCGACAATCCCACGCTGGCGACCGCCGTGACCATCGAAGCGCCAATCTTGCAGGTCCGCGACGTCAACCCGGGCGAAACGTTCGGCTATGGGGCGACGTTCACCGCGTCAAAAAAGATGCGCAGCGCCACTGTCGCCCTCGGCTACGCCGACGGCTACTTGCGCTCGCTCTCAGGGCGCGGTTATGGCGTTCTGGGGGGCGCAAAGCGCCCGATACTTGGGCGCGTTTCGATGGACCTCATCATCCTCGACGTTACCGACTGCGCCGAGGCGCAAGCCGGGGCTATGGTCGAATTTCTGGGACCGAACGCGCCGCTCGACGATATCGCCGCGCTGGCCAGCACCGCGCCCTACGAAGTGCTCACCACGTTTGCCGGCACGGTCCGTAAAATGGGTGTGCGCGGGTGATCAATCCTTTTGCTCCTATCGGACGCGGCGTGCTGGCGACGCTGGCCGAGGTCGGCCGCTTTTCGGCGTTCACGGGCCGCGCCGGCGCCTCATGCTTTGCGCCGCCGATCTTCGTCGGCCAGTTTCTGCGCCAGTGCATGGCGATCGGATATTTCTCACTGCCGGTGATCGGGCTGACGGCTGTGTTCATCGGCGCGGCATTGGCGCTCAACATTTATGTTGGCGGAGCGCGCTTCAATGCGGAAAGCTTCGTGCCCAACATCGTCGTCCTCGGCATCACGCGTGAGCTTGGGCCGGTGCTTGCGGGCCTAATGCTTGCAGGGCGCGTCAGCGCCGGCATCGCGGCCGAGATCGGCACCATGCGGGTGACCGAACAGCTCGACGCGATGACGACGCTCTCGACCGACCCGTTCAAATATTTGATCGCGCCGCGTGTGCTGGCCGCCACTTTGACTTTGCCGGCGCTGGTTTTGATTGCCGACATTATCGGCGTGATGGGCGGCTATCTCGTCGCCACCTATAGCCTCGACTTCAACGGCGCAGCTTATCTGCGCAACACGTTCAACTTCCTGGAGACGCAGGACGTTGTGCTGGGTCTGGTGAAGGCGGCGGTGTTCGGTTTCATTATCGCCGTGATGGGCGCCTATCAGGGCTTCAACTCGTCCGGCGGCGCCCTCGGCGTTGGCCGGGCGACGACCAACGCCGTCGTCGGCTCCATCGTTCTCATTCTGGCGGTGAACTATCTCATCACCGCGTTCTTTGTGGAGTGAGCCGATGAGCGCAAAACTCCAACTGATCGGCATCAAGAAGAAGCTGCGCGGGCGCCAAGTGCTGGACGGCGTCGACATCGACGTCGCGGCGCGGCGGTCGCTGGTGATCATCGGCGGCTCGGGCCAAGGCAAGTCGGTGACGCTGAAATGCGCGCTTGGGCTGATGAAGCCGGATGCGGGCCAAGTGCTGGTCGATGGCGCTGACGTCACCAAGATGCCGCCGGAAATTCGTGCGCGGGTGATGCGCAAGTTCGGCATGCTGTTTCAGGGCGGCGCCCTCTTTGACTCGCTGAGCGTCTGGGAAAACATCGCCTTTCGCCTCCTCTATGCCGACAAGGTCGCGCGCAACGAAGCGAAAGAACGCGCCATCGAAGCGATGCGCAAAGTGCGCTTGGCGCCGGAGTTCGCAGAAGTGCGGCCTGTTGAGCTTTCAGGCGGCATGCAAAAGCGCGCCGGTCTCGCGCGAGCGATTATCGCCAAGCCCGACATTCTGTTCTTCGACGAACCCACAACCGGACTCGATCCGATCACGGCGGACGCGATCAACGATCTCATTGTCGAGATGGTGAAAGACCTCGGCTGCGCTGCGGTTTCGATCACCCACGACATGCCGAGCGCGCGCAAGATCTCGGACGAGATCGCTATGCTGCACAATGGCAAGATCGTTTGGCGCGGGCCGACCTCTTCGCTGGATACGAGCGGCAACGCCATGGTTGAGCAATTCGTCGCCGGCCGCGCTGATGGGCCGATCCAGGCGGTTGTCTAAGCGCAGTTGATTTAAGCCAGCTTTACCCTGCCGGGCCCTTTCTCCTTTGATAAGGAGCATTTGCATGCCGTCCGGCGCCCAAATCCGCGTGGGGCAACGCATCCCGTCCGTGTAAGTGGCCGAGCCCAACATGTTCGGCGATACGCGCGGCCAACACACTGACTTGTTGTTCTACGGCCCGCGCGTGCTGATCGTCGGCGTGCCGGGCGCATTTACGCCGATCTGCTCGAACAAGCATTTGCCTCCGATCATCCAGCGCGCCGACGAATTGCGCCGCGCCGGGTTCGCAGAATTGTTCTACGTGACCTCAAGCGATCCGTTCAGCACCAAGGCCTGGGCCGAAGAAATCGATCCGACGCGCCAGCTTCGTTACGTTTCCGACGGCAATCTAGACTGTGCGCGCGGCTGCGGCCTAACGAGCACCGAAGCTGCGCTCTTCCTCGGGACGCGCTCGCGGCGGTTCACGATGGCGCTGCAAGATTGCGTCGTCACCCGCCTCAATGTCGAAGCCAGCGTGCTGGATGTCACCTGCTCGGCGGCCGACGCTATTCTGGACGATTGAGCGACGGGCGCTAAGCTCGCGACGCATGCACGCCCCGACACCACCGACTCGCGACCCGCACTATGGCGATAACGAAACGTATGGCTGGGCCATTCGCGATTGCGCGATTGGGTTGATAAGCACATTCGCGACGTGGAGCCAACGGCCGCTTGAGTTCAAAGGCGCCGCCAACGGGCGGGTCTGGCACTTTGAGGGCGACTTTAGCGATCGCGCGCAGTTCTTGTTTGAGAGCGATAAGGGCGCGGGACGGATTGAGCTCAGCGTGCATCCGACGAACTGGGTGATGGCGGAGCTGTTCGTTGGCGATGAGCTGAAATTTCGCGGTTGGCTCGAAGATCCGTACGAGGAAAAGGAATTTTACCCAGACGGATCGAACGGCGACGTGAACGCCGAGGGCGATGCGCCAGGGCGGATTTCGAAGCGCGGGCGCTGGCTGCAAATTCGCTGCGCGGATTTTCCGGGGGTGCCGGATGCTGGCGAAGGCTATTGGAGCCTTGAGGACACCTACGATTAGTCTTGGAGCGCGCACGCCACGCGGCGCATCGCGCGGCCCGTTACATCGCGCGGGCGATGACTGAATCGAGCGCTTCAGGCTTCGCGGTCGGCGGGAAGCGGCGGAGCACTTTGCCGTCGCGGCCAATCAGGAATTTGGTGAAATTCCATTTGATCTTGCGGCCAAGGAGGCCTCCGCCCTTCTGGCGCGTGAGATAATCGTAAAGCGGATGCGCGTTCGGGCCGTTGACGTCGATCTTGGCAAACATCGGAAAGGTGACGTCGTAGGTGAGCGAGCAGAAATTCTTGATCTCGTTCTCGTCGCCGGGCTCCTGCTTGCCGAACTGATTGGACGGAAAGCCGAGCACTTCAACGCCTTGCGCAGCGTATTTGCGGTGCAGCTCTTCGAGGCCTTTGTACTGATAGGTAAAACCGCATTGACTGGCGGTGTTCACGATCAGCAGCACCTTGCCACGAAACTCGCTGAGCGAACGTTCGTTGCCGTCGATGTCGCGGGCGGTGAAATCGTAGATACTGGTCAAGTCGGGTCTCACATACTGGCTTTGGGCGCCTGTTTTGGCTCAGGCAACATGATGACGCCAAGCAGAAATGCGCCGGGGCCGATAAGGAAGTAGCCGAAGCCCGCCAACGGCGCCCATTGCAGCGGCAGGACGGACGCTGCGATAGCCACGCTCACGCCGACAAGCATATGCAGGCATTGCGACGCCACTTCAAAGTGCGTGATCGCCCGTTCACGCGGCGTAAGCTCGAGTTGAACCGCTTTGCTGGCGGCATGCCTATAGAGCAGCGCCAACATCAAGAACACGGCGGCGTAGGCAATCGATACAAACACGAGTGAGTCCCGCGCATGCTCGAACGACATGGGCGGTGTCGGCGCGCCTTCGGCGACGGAGCGCAGGAAGGCCGACAGCATCGTCGCGAGGTATTTGAGCGGGTAGATGAAGAAGACAATGAGGAAGAGCAGGCCCGCGTTGAGCGTTGTCGTCCAACCGTCTTCGAGCGCGTAGCGGCGGAAGAAGATGTAGTGCGAGTGCCAGAGCAACAGCATCATTGCGAACGCTGCGGCGAAGCCTGGAAAGCCCCAGAGTTGTGTTGTGAGCTCGTCGAAGGTCGCCGGCGGCGCGTTGGAGACGACGAGCAAAGTCAGCGAGAATGCGAACACCATGTCGGTGAGCGCTTCGACGCGCGAAGGATTGCCGCCGCGCCAGCGAAACTCGCGCTCGCCTTTCAAGGGGTGGAGTTCACGTATCGCCATAGGCTTTGCATAACAAAGCGCGTGTGGCGGGTCACGCGGAAATCAGAGCGCTTCAGCCGCCGCCTTCGCAGCTTTGAGATCGGCGACGAAGCGGTCGAACTCCGCCTCGACTGCGCCCTCGTCCGTTAAGCGCAGCAGATAGGACGGGTGGATGGTGGCGCGGAGCGGTTGGCCTTCGCGGGTTTGGAAGGTCTCGCCGCGCACGGGGCCGAGCGCGCCTTTGTGGTGCGAGAGCGATTGCACGGCTGTGGAGCCCAGGGCGATGACGAGTTTCGGCTGCACGAGCGCGAGTTCGTGCTTCACCCACCAGCGGCAATGCTCGATCTCGGCGCGGTCGGGGCGCTTGTGCAGGCGGCGTTTGCCGCGCGGTTCATGTTTGAAGTGCTTCACCGCGTTGGTGACGAAGATTTCGCTCCGCGCGATGCCGGCGGCTGCGAGAGCGCGATCGAGAACTTGGCCGGCGGGGCCGATGAAGGGATGACCCGCTAGATCTTCTTGGTCACCCGGTTGTTCGCCGACGAGCGCGAGCAGCGGCTGATTGCGCGGCCCCTCGCCCGGCACGGCTTGGGTTGCGTCTTTCCACAGCGGACATGCGCGGCACGATTGGAGCGCGCGGTTGAGATCGTCGAGCGACGTAGGCGTTTCGGCGTGATCAGCCACGGGCTCCAAGCGATCCGGCAAATCTTGCGGGACAATTTTTGCGTGGGCGGCGCCGACGCGTTTGCGCGGTTGTGTTGGTTCGGCGGCGACCATGTCGTCGGTGCGGGTTGAGGCAGCGCGGATGAGTGCGTTGATGTCCTGCGCTTCGGGGAGGTTCTTCCAATAGTGCTTGGGCATCTCCCGCTTCATCGCCTGCACTTTGAGCCGCGCGGGATTGAACATGCTTTGATAGTAAGCGCGCCAATCTTCGTCGCGCGCATCTTCGACCGGCACATCGCTGCGCTTGCCGCCGGGGCCGTGTGAGAGCTGCTCGCCGTCCCAATGGATTGAGGCGCGCGGCGTGAAGATCGACCAGCGCATGCCGGCGAAGCGGCGGACGAAAAAGTCAGCGGTGGCGTAGACGATGTTGTGCTGCGGTTCGAACCACGAGACGAAGCGCGGGCCGTCCGGCGTTTCGACTTCGCGGAAGCGCACGAAGGCGTGCATCTTGTGCTCGTCGCGGCGAACGGCTTTGGCGAGCGCGTTGAGCGCGACGATGTCAGAATCGGCGGCGTCCTCCATGAGATGGCGGTTGGTTTGGAGCCGCCAGAGCACGCGGTAGAGCAGCGCGAAGCGTTGCGGATCGGTGTGGAGTGTGGCCTTCTCAGCCACGTCGATGAAGGCGCGCGGCACGGAGATGGCGAGCGCTGGTTGCAGATTGGACGTGGGCGCCGACGCGAAGAGATCGGTCTCAAAGCCGCAGCGCCAGACGACGCTTTTGGGATCAGCAGCAATGGCGATGAGATTGCGCGCGGCGTGGCGCCAATCTTCGAACGACGCGGTCTCGGAGAGCGTCGCGGCGATCATCCGAACAGGTCCAATTGCTGCGCGGCCGGCGCGAGCTTGGCGCGGAGGTTTGCGTCATCGGTCAAGCTGAGCGCGGGGCGCCAATCGCGGGCGATGAGGAATGGGCGGCACTTGTCCAACGAGCGCGTGAGGCGTGCGATGTCTTCGAGGCCAAGCGTACGATGGCGGCGGGCGGCGATGATTTTGTCGATCGATTTGACGCCGAGGCCGGGCACGCGCAGCAACAGCTCGCGTTCGGCTGTGTTTACGTCGACAGGGAAGGTGGCCATTGACTTGCGGATAATGTCGCCGCGCTTTTCTGGCGCGAGCGATTGCAAAGTGTCTTCGCGCGGCAGTTCGACGTTTACAGAGACGCGGTCAGCATAGCGCCCTGCTTCGGCGATGAGTTCGGGCGATGCGCCCGCGATGAGTTTGAGATGGATGTAGCCGGCGAACTTGTGATCTTCGCGCAAGCTTTTCGCCACGCGCGTCATCTCCTCCATCGTCTCGTCATGCGATTTGACGATGCCGGATGAGAGAAAGAGCCCTTCGATATAGTTGCGTTTGTAGAAATCGAGCGTGAGCTGGACGAGTTCTTCGACGGTGAACTTGGCGCGCGGGACGTTGGACGAGCGCCGGTTGATGCAGAAGGCGCAATCGTAGAGGCACTGGTTCGTCAGCAGGATTTTGAGCAACGACACGCAGCGGCCGTCGGGCGTGTAGGAGTGGCAAATGCCCGTGCCCTCGTTCGAGCCGATGCCTTTGGATTGAACGCTGTCGCGCTTCTTGCCGCCGCTGGAGGAGCACGAGGCGTCGTACTTGGCGGCGTCAGCCAAAATCCGGAGCTTTTCGCGCAGTTGCATTTGTTCTATATCTGTTCCGCCAGTGAATCGGGCAATACGGAACTGCAGCGGGCCTCGGAAGGCCCCGGCGCGAGGGCGGTAAGGCGGGATGGCAAAGTCAGATCACGTGTTCACCTGCCAAGCCTGCGGCGCGATCTGGGCCAAGTGGGCCGGCAAGTGCGAGGCCTGCGGCGAGTGGAACACGCTTGTCGAAGAAGCGGCCCGCCCCGTTGTGCCGGGCGCATTTGCTGCGCCCACCGGCGCCAAGAAGGGCAAGGCGCTCGTGTTCGTCGATCTTGCCGGCGTTGCGGAGCCGCCCGCCCGGCTCGCGTCCGGGATTTCGGAGTTTGACCGTGTGTGCGGCGGCGGCCTCGTGCCTGCCTCGGCCATTCTGATCGGTGGCGATCCTGGCGTCGGCAAATCAACGTTGCTGCTGCAGGCGGCGGCTTCGCTGGCGCGCGGCGGCGCCAGCGTCGCTTACGTCACGGGCGAGGAAGCAGAGGCGCAAGTGCAAGAGCGCGCACGGCGGCTGAAAGCGGCCGACGCAAATGTGAGCCTCGCGGCTGAGACGGACTTGAGGAAGATCATCGATGGCTTGAAGGCGTTGAAGCCCGACGTCGTCATCGTGGACTCTATTCAAACCCTATGGGCTGACGGCGTCGAAGCCGCGCCCGGCACCGTGGCGCAAGTGCGGGCCTGCGCGCACGAATTGGTGCGGTTTGCAAAGAAATCCGGCTCAGTGCTGATCCTTGTGGGCCACGTCACGAAGGACGGCCAAATCGCGGGGCCGCGCGTGGTCGAACACCTTGTCGACGCCGTGATCTACTTTGAAGGCGAGCGCGGCATGCCGTTCCGGATTTTGCGCGCGGTTAAAAATCGCTTTGGGCCGACGGATGAGATCGGCGTGTTCGAGATGGTCGAGCAAGGCTTGGTGGAGACGCCAAATCCATCCGCGTTGTTTCTTGGCGGCGCAGGAGATCGGCCTTCGGGCGCCGCCGTGTTCGCGGGCGTGGAAGGCTCGCGGCCCGTGCTGGTGGAAATCCAAGCGCTGGCGGCGCCCACCGAGTACGGCACGCCACGGCGCGCTGTCGTTGGGTGGGATTCAGCGCGGCTCGCGATGATCCTCGCCGTGCTGGAAACGCGCTGCGGGCTCTCGTTCTCGGGGCGCGACGTTTATCTCTCCGTCGCCGGCGGCTTACGCATCACCGAACCGGCGGCGGATCTCGCCGTCGCCGCAGCTTTAATCTCGGCGCTGGTGGACCAAGCGCTGCCGTCGCACTGCGCGGTGTTCGGCGAAGTGGCGCTCTCGGGCGAAGTGCGTCCGGCGGGGCGCACCGAACTGCGCATGAAGGAGGCCGCCAAGCTCGGCTTCGAACAGGCATTTGCGCCGCCGCAGAAAAAGGCCACCGGCGGGGTGAAGATCACCCAGATCAGGCACATTGCCGATCTGGCCGCAGCGCTCGGGGCGGTCGAATAAGCTGCAACTTCCCGGTGTGAATGCGGGCTGGAAGCCGGCGCCGCGGCGGCGGGCGCACGCTGCTATGCCGTCTGGTCGGCTTTATTTCGCCCCCAGCCAAAGCTAACGCTTGCGCCCGTGGGCGGATCGCGGAACATCCGCTGGACACGAGCAATGGGGCGGCGGGCAAAACGCCTGCTTGGAGTGGGAGTTCGCAATGGATCTCGGCCTAACCTGGTTCGACTTCTTGGCGCTCGCGGTGCTTGGCCTGTCCGGCGTGATGGCGTTCGCGCGCGGCCTGATCCGCGAAGTGTTCTCAATTATCGCCTTTATCGGCGGCGCCATCGCGGGCGTGTTCTTTTCGAGCATCGGCGCGCCGTTTGTTGAAAGCTTCACGCCGCTTTCGGGCTGGCTGGCTGCGGTGGCGGCAGGCCTGCTGATCTTCCTGATCGTATTCATCATCATCACGGTGATCGTTTCGACCGTGGCGAAGACCGCCCACCAATCGACCGAGATCGGTTCCTTCGACCGGGCGGCCGGCCTTGCCTTCGGCATCCTGCGCGGCGTCATCGTGGTGGCGCTGGGCGTGCTGGTTATGCGCCAAGCGACGGACGCCAGTGTTCCGGTCCAGCCGCCGGCGGACCCAGCCCAATGCCGTGCGACATACGATCCTGTCCAAGCAGCGGTGCGCTGCGCCCGGACCTACCCTATTTACGGGGGTGTGGCCTCCGGACTTGGCGCAGTTCTGCCCCGGGCAGGAGACCGCGCACGTGATATAATCAATCGGCAGAAGGGCGAGTCGGCCCCTATTCCGCCGGCTGACGACGCACCGGCCGAACCGGCCACGCAACCGACGCCGTAACGCTGAGGATTTGATGACCGCCGAGCGCCCCTCCCTTCACTTCCAGACGGCGCCGGCGGACCCGGCTGACAAATGGGAATTCGACGATAAGCCCCGCGAGGAATGCGGGGTGTTCGGCGTGTTCGGCTCGGAGGACGCTTCGGTTCTCACGGCGCTTGGCCTGCACGGCCTGCAGCATCGCGGCCAGGAAGGCTGCGGCATCGTCTCGTACGACGGACGCTTCCATCACGAACGCTATCTCGGCCTCGTCGGCGAACACTTCGCGGGCGCCGATGTGCCGAAGCGTTTGCCGGGCAACTCGGCCATCGGCCACACGCGCTACGCCACCTCTGGCGGCACCATTCTGCGCAACGTGCAGCCGCTGTTCGCGGACTTGGCGCTGGGCGGATTTGCGCTGGCGCACAATGGCAACCTCACCAATGCGCGCGATCTGCGCGAGCGGCTGGTCGAGGAAGGCGCGATCTTCCAATCGACATCGGACACCGAGTGCATCCTGCAGCTGATCGCGAAGTCGCGGAAAGCCAAGGTCGTCGATCGCTTCGTTGAAGCGCTGCACCAAATTCAGGGCGCCTACGCGCTGATCTGCCTGACCACCAATATGATGATCGCCGCGCGCGATCCGATCGGCATTCGCCCGCTGGTTTTGGGCGATCGCAACGGCGCGCCGATCCTGGCCTCGGAGACCTGCGCGCTCGATATGATCGGCGCCAAGTTCGTGCGCTCGATCGAGCCGGGCGAAGTTGTCGTCATCAGCCGCGTCAACGGCAAAGCCCACATCGAAAGCCACTTCCCGTTCCCGCGCCGGCCCGCGCGGCCGTGCATCTTTGAGTTCGTCTATTTCGCGCGGCCGGATTCGGTGATCGACGGGCGCAGCGTCTACGACATTCGCAAGAAGATGGGCCGCCAATTGGCGCTCGAAACTGGCGTCGATGCGGACGTCATCGTGCCGGTGCCGGACTCAGGCGTGCCGGCGGCAATGGGTTTTGCGGCACAGAGCGGCATTCCGTACGAGCTTGGCATTATCCGCAACCACTATGTCGGGCGCACCTTCATTCAGCCGAAGCAGGAAATCCGCGCGCTGGGCGTGCGCCTGAAGCACTCGGCCAATCGCGACGTGATCGCCGGCAAGCGCGTTGTGCTGGTGGACGATTCCATCGTCCGCGGCACCACTTCGCAAAAGATCGTGCGCATGGTGCGCGAGGCTGGCGCCAAGGAAGTGCACTTCCGCAGCGCCTCGCCGCCGATCAAGCACCCGGACTTCTACGGCATCGATATGCCGAGCATCGACCAATTGATGGCCGCGCAGATGACGTTGGAAGAGATGCGAAAGCAGCTCGAGGTCGACTCTCTGGGCTTCCTCTCGGTCGACGGGCTTTACAGCGCCATGGGCGAAGGCGCGCGCAACGCGCAGAACCCGCAATTTACCGACCATGCGTTCACCGGCGACTACCCGACGCCGCTTCTCGATCACTCATCTGATCGTTCTGAGCGCGATTACCAGCTCTCGCTGCTGGCCGAGGCGGCGGCGGAGTAAAATTCAATGTCCGAAGGCAAACGCATCGCGCTGGTAACGGGCGCCTCGCGCGGCATTGGCAAAGCGGTGGCGATTGAACTTGCGCGGCGCAATTGGCGCGTGATCGCGGTGGCGCGCGCGCAAAAGGCGCTGGAGCAACTCGACGATCGCATCCGCGACATGGGCGGCGAAGCAACGCTCATCCCGCTCGATCTGCGCGACATGGCGTCCATCGATCAATTGGCGGCGCCGTTGCTGGAGCGCTTCGGCCGGATCGATGGCCTTGCGGCCTGCGCCGGCGTGCTGGGATCGCTGACGCCGACGCAGCAGATCACGCCTGCCGTGATGGACGAGGCGATGACGGTGAACTTCACCGCCAATTATCGGCTGATCCGGGCGCTGCATCCGCTGCTGCGTGAATCGGAAGCCGGCCGCGCCGTGTTCGTCACCTCCGGCGCTTCGCGCAATCCGAAAGCCTATTGGGCCGGTTACGCGGCGTCGAAAGCGGCGCTCGATGCAATGGTTACGTCCTACGCAGCCGAGCTCAATGTGACGCCGGTCCGCGCCAACCTGTTCAATCCGGGCCCGACGCGCACGGCGATGCGGCAGAAGGCGTTTCCCGGTGAAGATCCGATGACGCTGCCGACGCCGGACGAGGTTGCGCCGTCGATCGCGGACATGCTTGAGCCCAGCTACACCCAAAACGGCGCCTGGGTGCAGTTCGAGCGGCGCTAAGCTGGTGAAAGCGTACGACGCCATCATCATCGGCGGCGGCGCAGCAGGCCTCTACGCAGCATTTCACGCCGGACGCCGCGGGCGGCGTGTGCTGGTGATCGAGCACAATGGCGAAGTCGGCGCGAAGATTCTGATCTCCGGCGGCGGCCGCTGTAACTTCACCAACCTGCACGCGGCGCCGGATCGCTTCCTCTCCGACAACGAGCACTTCGCCCGTTCCCCCCTGGCGCGGCACACTCAGCATGACGTGATCGCGTTGGTGAAGGCGCATGGCATTGCGTTTTACGAGAAGACGCTTGGGCAGCTGTTCTGCGAAGGCGCCCGCTCCTCGCAGAAGATCGTGCGGATGCTGCTGGATGAGTGCTTTGCCGCGGGCGTCGACATCGCTTGCGGCGCGCGCGTCAGCGCTGTGCGGCGGACGGAGCGCTTTATCGTTGAGACCAGCGTTGGCGCGTTCAGCAGCGAGACGCTGACTATCGCCAGCGGCGGCCTGCCTATCCCGAAATTGGGCGCAAGCGGGTTTGCGTTCGAGATCGCGGATCAGTTTGGCGTGCCAGTGGTTGCGACACGTCCGGGGCTCGTGCCGCTGACGTTCGGTGAAAGCGACCTCGCCTGGATGCGCCCGCTTAGCGGCGTTTCCGCCGACGCGCGTGTGCAAGCGGGCAAGGTCGTGTTTCGTGAAGCGGCGTTGTTCACTCACCGCGGACTTTCGGGGCCGGCGGTGTTGCAGGCGTCTTCGTATTGGGCGCCGGGTGAGGCTATCCATGTCAATTGGTTGCCCGATGCGGCGGAGCATCTGCTGGTCGAGCGCAAACGCGAGCGGCCGAAAGCGCATTTGAAAAGCGTTCTGGCGGAGTTTCTGTCGGAAAGACTGGCGGCGGCGTTGAGTGAGAAGCTGCCGCCGGCGGCGCTTGGCGACATCAAGGACGCGGCGCTGATTGAAGTTGTGCGCGAACTGAAGGCGTTTGCGCTGATGCCAATTGGCACTGAGGGATACGCGAAAGCGGAAGTGATGGTGGGCGGCGTCGATACCAATGCGCTTTCGCAGCAGACGATGGAGGCGCGCAAGGCGCCGGGATTGTTCTTCGTCGGCGAGGCGGTCGATGTCACCGGCTGGCTTGGCGGCTACAATTTTCAGTGGGCCTGGTCGAGCGGCTGGGCGGCGGGTCAGGCGATCTGATGTTCGATCCGCTTATCGTCGATGCGCTTGGGCGCACCGCGGATGGGCAAGAGATTGCACGCTTCAGCTTGCGCACGGCCGATGGCTTGCGCGCTGATGTGATGAATTACGGCGCGACTCTGATGCGGCTGGAAGCGCCGGATCGCGCTGGGAAAAGCGCCAACATCGTTCTCGGCTTCGATACGCTGGCGCCCTATCTGGCCGGCACGCCGGGATTTGGCGCAACGATTGGACGCTTTGCCAATCGCATCGCCGGAGCGCGGTTCGCCCTCGATGGCCGCAGCTATCAGCTCGCGGCCAATGAGGGCGCCAATCATCTGCATGGCGGCGTGCGTGGTTTCGATAAGGTGGTTTGGGGCGCCGAGCGCTTCACGCTTGTCGGCGCGCCGGGCGTGGCGATGCGATACGTCAGCGCCGATGGTGAGGAAGGCTATCCTGGCGAACTCACCGTCGAGACGACGTATGTGCTCGAGCCCGGCAAGCTCCGCATCAGCTTCCGCGCCGAGACCAACGCGCCCACGCACGTGAACCTCACGCATCATTCCTATTTTGATCTCAGCGCCGCCGGGCGCGGCGCGGATGCGCACGATTTGCAGATCAACGCCGATGCGTTCCTGGAGGTCGATGCATCCTTGATCCCACAAGCGATGCGCGCGGCAGCCGGCACGCCGTTCGACTTTCGGACGCCGCACAAAATCGGGTCGCGCGAGGACGTCGCCGATGCGCAGCTCCAGCGCGCGGGCGGCTACGACCACACGTTCCTGCTCAATAAGCCCACGCCGGGCGCGATGGCCGAGGCGGCGGTGCTGAGCGAGGCAAACAGCGGGCGGCGCCTGACGCTTTCGACCACGGCGCCGGGGCTGCAGCTTTATACCGGCGGCAATCTCGACGGTTCGGTCGGCGGGTTTGGGCGGCGCGCCGGCGTTTGCCTGGAGCCGCAGCACTTTCCCGACACTCCCAACCGCCCGGACTTCCCGTCCACTATCCTGCGTCCCGGCCAAACGTACGAGGCGCGGATCGAACTGGCGTTTGGCGTCCTCAGCTAGACGATTTACGCCGCCGCGCCGGCTGCTAAGCTCCGCCAAAACGGGGGGGGAAGACATGAAGTGGGCGCACGCATTGCTGGGCTTGGCGTTGGCGGCTGCGCCGTGGACGGCGTCGGCACAAGAAAACATCACGACGACCACGACCATAGAGGCGCCGGCCGAACTCAGTTCGAACGCGGCGGTTCGCGAAGTTTATCAGGCGCTGTTCTTCGACTCCGGCATCTTCGACATGATGGCTGAGCAGTTTCTGCCGGAGTATCGCCAGCATGCGATGTCTTCCTCGTATTATCGCCAAGCGCGGGGCGAGCGGCGCGCCGCGCTCGATCGAGTGATTGAAGATACGCCGCGCCTCATGCGCGAAGAGATTATGGCCGAGACTTTCATCATGGCCGACAATGTCAGCGAGCGCGCGGCGCAGCTGTTGTCGCCGCAAGAGATGGTGCTGTTGGCGGAGTTTCTCCGCGATCCGAACTGGCGTCCGTTCATGCATCGCATGGCTCAACGCGGTGCGACCAAGGATGAAGGCGCCAGTGAGGCTGACGATCCGAGCCCGGAAGAGCAGGATCAGATGAACGCCTATGCCGAAGAGCGCTTCAGCGAGCGGATGATGGAGAACGGCAGCGCCTTCTTGGACCTGCTGGTCGGCGAGATGCAGGCGGCGAGCCCGCGCCTGCAGCCGCGCATCCAACGGCGGATCGCGGTTGAGATTTGCGCGGCGCTCGACGATCGCTGCCCGCGCGAACTGCGTGACCAGATCCGGGCGCTCTAACATGCGCACCCTTCGGGCCGCTTTCGCTTTGGTCTTTGCGGCGTGCGCGACGTTGGCCACGCCAACCCCGGCGCTCGCGCAAAGCCAGCCGGTGCAAGCGAGCGCCTATTCGCCCAGCCACCTCGCCGCGGCGCGCGACATGCTACAGGCGTTTCTGATCGACACCGGCACGCTTGAGACGACGTCGCGCGTAGCGTTCGAGCTGATGGGCCATCAGTTCCGTGCGCCGATTGAGTCCTCGCGCATGTATGCGTCGCTGCCGGCCGAGCGCCAACAAGCGCTCTCGAACTATCTGTGCAATGTCGCGCCGATCGTTCAGGAGGAAGCGGTGCGCGGCGCGCCGATCATTATCGAACAGTTTGCACCGCGCATTGCTGCGCTGCTCAGCGAAGAACATCTCCGAGATGTCGCCGCTTATATGCGCAGCCCCGAGGGCGCGGCGCTGACCCTGCGCAGCGTCACCGATGGCGTGCGTTCGGAAGCGGCGGGCCAGCGCGGACACACAGAACGCACAGAAGCGGAAGCGGCGGCGGAAGCGGCGTTCAACGCAACGCCGGCGGGCCGCGCCTTCAATGCGCGCGGGGTTGAGCTTGGCGCTGTCATGCGCGACCTAGGCGGCGCCTCGGTTGGCGGGCCGCATATCATTGAACGCCTGCAGCGGGATATGTGCGCCATTCTGGAAGACGATTGCCCGCCCGGCTGGCGCAGCTAGCCTTCAGCGTCGGCGAACGGGTTCTTCCCGGCTTTGACAATGAGCCGGATCGGCGCGGCGTGGAGATCGAACGCCTCGCGTAGGCCGTTGACCAGGTAGCGCTTGTAGCTCTCCGGCATTTCCTCGGCGCGTGAAGCGATCAGGACGAAGGTCGGCGGGCGGGCTTTGATCTGGGTGAGATAGCGCGGCTTGATGCGCTTGCCGCCGATGGCCGGCGGCGGATGGCGCGCGATGGTGGCGTAGAGCCACTCGTTGAGATCCTTGGTTTTGACGCGCGCGGTCCAATCTTCGTACGCGTCATCAACGGCGCGCATTAGCCGGTCGAGACCGACGCCCGACTGCGCGGCGATCGTCACGAGCGGCGCACCGCGCGCTTGCGGCAGGCTTTCGCGCGCCACCAGTTTCAGCTCTTCAAAAGCGGCGCGGCTATCTTCGATCTTGTCCCACTTGGCGAGCGCGAAGACGAGGCCGCGGCCTTCGCGAACGATGAGATCGGCGATCGAGAGGTCCTGCTTCTCGAACGCCTCGGTCGCGTCCATGACCAGCACGCAGACATCGGCGAAGCGGATTGAGTGGAGCGAGTCGCCGACGGACATGCGCTCGAGCTTTGCCTGCACCTTCGCTTTTTTACGCATGCCGGCGGTGTCGGTGAGGCGATAGGGCTTGCCGCGCCATTGCCAATCGATGGCGATGCTGTCGCGGGTGATGCCGGCTTCGGGGCCGACGAGCAGGCGATCCTCGCCGATCAGCGCATTCACCAGCGTCGACTTGCCGGCATTGGGCCGGCCGACGATGGCGATGTTGATTGGCCGCGGCGGCTTGGGTGCTCCGTCTTCTGGCGGCGCGACTTCGTGCGCGACGATTGCCGCGTAGAGCTCGGACATGCCCTCGCCGTGCTCGGCTGAAAGCGCGATCGGCTCGCCCAGACCCAACGCGTAGGCTTCACTGATGCCGACATCGCCGGCGCGGCCTTCGGCTTTGTTGGCGGCGAGCACCACCGGCTTATCGGCGCGGCGCAGCAAAGCGGCGAAGGCTTCGTCCATCGGCAGCACGCCGGCGCGCGCGTCGATCAAAAACAGGATCACGTCCGCATCGCGGATGGCGACCTCGGTCTGCGCGCGCATGCGCGATTCAAGCGAAGCGTCGGTGACGTCCTCGAAGCCTGCCGTATCGATCAGCTGAAAGTCTAAATCGCCCAGACGGCCTTTCGCCTCGCGGCGGTCACGGGTGACGCCGGGCGTGTCATCGACGATCGCCAGCTTTTTGCCGGCGAGGCGATTAAAGAGCGTGGACTTGCCGACGTTCGGCCGCCCGACGATCGCGAGCTTGATCGACATGGGCGGCCATTAATCAGCGGAACACCACCAAGCGCGCGCTATCGGTCACGACGTAAATCTGATCGTTAGCGGCGATTGGCGGAATGAATACAGGTTGGCGAACGCTGGTGTTCGCGACGGTTTGGCCATTCTCTGGCGTCACCGCGATCACATCGCCGACGGAGTTGGCGAGCACCAAGCGCCCGCCGATCATCACCGGACCAACCCAGGCGACACGGCCCTTACGCTCTTCTTCGTCTTCGTAACGGCGCAGCTGTTGGACCCAATAGACGTTGCCGGTCATGCGATCGAACGCGGCGAGTTCACCGTCGACGCTGACGGCATAGAGCACGTCGCCCGCGATCCACGGCGTTTGCGTCGAAGCAAACGGACGCGCCCAGCCACGTTGGCCGGAGCGCAGGTCGATGGCGGCGAGCACGCCCGAATGGCTTGCGGCGTAGACGATGCCGTTATCCAGCACCGGGCGGCCGGCGATGTCGTTGATCGCCGAAAGCGAGGTGAGACGGCCTGTACGCGAGAGCGAGTCTGACCAGAGGCGCCGGCCGTTGCCCGAGAGCAGCGCAACCAATTCGCCCGAAGCGAACGGCGCGACGACGGTTTCGCCATCAACCGCAACGCTCGGCGCCGAAAGAATGCGCGCCGGCTCGGCGATGGCTTGGTGCGTCCAGCTGACTTCGCCGGTGCTGACGTCGAACGCCATCAACTCACTGTCGTTGGTCGTTGCGAAAACGCGCGTGCCGGAAACGGTCGGCGCCGATTGGAACGGCGCATCGGCTTGCGCGCGCCAGATTTCCTCGCCGGTCTGGCCATCGAGCGCGACGATGAAGCCGAAGCCCGTCGTCACGAAGATGCGGCCGCCCGAAGCGGCGATGCCGCCGCCGCGGCCAGCGCGATCACTGCGGCCCGGCGCACGCAGCTGCTCGTTCCACAAACGCCGGCCATCGCTGGCGTTGATGGCGTGGACGCGGTGATTGGCGTCGAGGAAGAAGAGCGTTCCGTTGGCGATCACCGGCGGCGCGGCGATGCGAGCGCGATTGTTCGAGCCTTCGCCGAGATTGGCGCGCCAGGCCTGCTCCAACACGGCAGCGCCGCTTGAGTGCGGCGGCGAGTTGTCGGACGTGCCGCCCGGCTGGCTCCATTCGGCCACCGCCGTCATCGGCGGCACGGTGATGCGGCGGGCCTGCAGCGCCGGATCCGGCGTCAATTGCTGTTCGAACGCGAGGATCGAGACACGCCCGTCTTCCGGGGCCGTCTCGCGTTGCTCATTGCCGCCATCGAACGGATTGAGCGCACTGCCCACACGGCTCACCGTGGAGCACGCGGACAAAGCCGTTACAGCCGCAAGCGCGAGAAGCGGACCGAAGCGGCCCAAGTGACGGCTCATCAATTTTCTCCTTGAGAGGGCGCGGTCTCTGCGCCGCTTGCTGCGGGCGCGGGGCCAATGACGGAAAGCGCAAGCTGGGCGCGCTGTTGCACGCCTTGCGGCGCCTCAAACGCCAGCGTCAGATTTTCGAGCGTGCTGCGCGCGAGATCGAGTTCGCCCGCTTCCCACGCTTCAACACCAAGCAGTTCGCGGGCGAGGTATGAGAGGCGCGTATCAGCGTCGATGATCGGCTGCAGCCGCGCTTGCACGGCGGCGAAGTCTTGAGTCTCGGCGGCGATGTAAGCGGCGCGCAGGCGCGCGGTGTCGCGCATCAGCGGATCGCTCGCGAGCTCCGCCGCTTCGTCGAACGCGGCGATAGCGCCGTCGAGATCGCCCTGACCTTGCAGAATCGCGGCCGACTGCATCTTCGACATGACGCGGTAGGCGCGCGGGCCTTCGCCGCTCAGACGATCGAATTCGGTTTTGGCGGCGTCAAAATTGCCGGCTTGCGCCAGCTCGATCGCGGCCATGTACGCGTCGGATTGCGCGCGCGCGCGCTTCTCTTGTTCGCCCTGCCACCATTGCCATGCGCCCAAAGCGGCCATGAGCAAGATGAAGACGCCAATGAGCCAGGGCCCGTAGCGCTTCGCCATGGTGAGCGCACGGTCCTGACGAAGGCTCTCATCGACTTCGTTGACAAAACTATCAGTTTCGTTGGTCACGCGGTTGGTATCCTCGAACCCGCAGGCCCGCTGGGCAGCGGACTCGTCCCCCTAAAATCGGCGGCAAGCTAGCCGCGCTTGTCTCCCCGGGCAACGCGCCCTTGCGGCGGCACGTTGACCTTGAGGGCATAAGTCTCGGCTGCGGCAGGAAAACGGCGGTTCCGGACATCTGCGGCGTAATCGGAGACGGCCTTGTCGATGGCGGATTTGATGTCGCCGTAGCGGCGGACGAACTTGGGGGTCCAGTCGAACAGGCCAAGCATGTCGTCGGTGACCAGGATTTGGCCGTCACATTCGGCCGAAGCGCCGATTCCGATGGTCGGGGCGCTGACGGCGGCGGTTATTTCGGGGGCCAAAGTTTCGTCCACGCCCTCGATAACGATGGCGAAAGCGCCCGCTTCGTCAGCTGCGCGGGCCTCGGCCAGCACCTTCTGGCGCTCGTCCTGGGTGCGGCCCTTGGCGCGGAACTTCCCATCGGCGTTCACCGCCTGGGGCCGCAGGCCGACATGGCCCATAACCGGGATGCCGCGATCGACCAGATAGGCGATCGTCGCCGCGATTTGCGGGCCGGCTTCGACCTTCACCGCCTGAGCGCCGGTTTCTTTGAGCACCCGCGCTGCGTTTGCGAAGGCGTCGCGCGGATCGCCCTCGTACGTGCCGAACGGCATGTCGACGACGACCATGGCGCGTTGGGCCCCGCGCATCACCGCCTGGCCATGCATGATCATCATGTCGAGCGTGACGCCGACCGTGTTCGGAAGCCCGTGCACGACCATCCCGACGCTATCGCCGACCAGCAGCAAATCGCAGTGCGGATCGAGGATCTGCGCCACGGGGGCGGTGTAGGCGGTCAGGCAGACGATCGGTTCGCCGCCTTTGCGGGCGGTGATCTCCGGGACCGTGATCCGGCGAATATCAGTGTGACGGGACATGGGCAGCGGCCTCGTTTGGAGCCGCCAGTCGTAGCCCTTGCTGCGTTGCGGCGCCAGCGCCGACCCCAGGCGGCAGAAACACAAAAGGCGGCCCCTCGGGACCGCCTTTGCCAGCCGCCGCTTGAGCGAGGCTTATTCTTGGGTGGTGCGATAGACCACAGCGCCGCCCGCGAGGACCGCCGCCGTCATCAGCATGATCTGGGTCATACCCGTGCCCAGCGTCTGCAGCACGCTTTGCGCGGCAACGCCGAAAGACGGGGTGGAGCTCAGCGCGCCATGCGCGCGGGCGACTTCGAGGCCGGCCGTCGCCATCGCTTCCTGGCCGAACGAACCATAGAAGGCGAAGCCGCCGTAGACGATCGCTGCGCCAGCCGCCGCCAAACCGACGGTCTGCGCCAGATTGCGCAGCTTCACCGTGGCTTCACGGTGCGCGACCGCCCGCTCGATCTTAACGGTGAAGCCGTCATCGACCGGTTCGGGAGCTTCCGCGAAGGAGCGCTTCAGGAGGGCGTCAAATTCCGTCATTGCGGTTCCAATAGCCGTCTCAGTTTGTCCGTCCCCCTTAGTACGTGGGATTTCACCGTGCCGAGGGGAAGACCGGTGATTTCGACGATCTCAGCGTGACTTAAGCCTTCTCCATGGTTCAGCGTCACACACAATCTCTCAGCATCCGATAACCTGGCAAGAGCCTTTTCCAGGTCGATCTTTGCGCCGGCCGCGGCCTCCGGTGTGGAGTCCTCCGACGCGATTGGCGATGCGTCGTCGATCTCCTCGAACACGGCCTTCTGGCGACGTTTGGCCATCAGGAACGTGGTCACCGCGATCCTTCGAAACCAACCCGGAAAAGCCGCCGGAGTTTCAAGGTCACTCATCTTATCCCACGCCTTGATGAAGGCCTCTTGAGCGAGATCATCAGCTTCAGCGTGGCTCTGACACATCCTCCTCAGCAGAGCGCGGGCCCATCCTTGCCGGCGCTTAATCAGCTCACCGAACGCCGCCTGGTTTCTCGCCTGGGCTGCGATAATCAGCGCAGCCTCGGTAGCTTCGGCTAGATTGAGAGACCCCCGCGACGCCACGGATCACTCATTGCTCCTTCTTCTTGGCCGAGTAGTCGACCAGCGCCAGCAGGATGAAGGCGAGGCCAAGGGCGCCCAAAATGGCCGCCGGAACCATCATACCGCCATTCACGCCGGTAAAGTCTTCCATGGCGAAGGCGCCGATCACAAAACCCACGGCCAGGGCCATGAGCACGACGCCGCTGCCCAAAGTGCTGCGCGCCCGGTCCTTCGGCGGCTTGGCGGCGCCCTCGGTTAATTGGCGCAAAATTGCAGGATCAAGCTGCTGGCCCTTCTCCAACGCCTGAGAAATCAGGGCGTGGGCAGAGCGCTTGGTGCGCTCCTTCAGCCAGATCGGGACCAGGATAATGGCCCCGAGGAACGCAAAAAAGAGAAACGGAACAAAAACATCCGCACCCATGAGGATCTCCATAGCCCTGGGGTCTTTGCCCCTTTGCACCTGAGATGCGCCTTCCAGGTGGAATGGATGCAGCTCAGATCAGCGCTTCAGCAGCACTGTAGCCCGCGCCGACATGAGTCGCGCTAGCCCCACGAGGCTAATGAGCCCGGCGGCGGTCAGGATGCCGTTTTGGAAGGCGGCCGGATTGCCGGCGGCCCAATCGAGTCCAAGGGCGGCCAGAGCCGCCACCGCCGCGGTCAGCCCCCCGGCGCGCAGGACGGAAAGCGTTGTCTCCGCCCGATACCGCCCCGCCTCAGCGGCGCGGATCACCGTCAGCGCGAAGGCCGGATCCCGGGCCGGGGCGGCAGACGCCCCCAGGGCGGCGCGGAGCCGTGCTTCAGCGTCCATCACTCGTCTCCAAGGCGAGCAGCAATTTCTCGCGCCCGCGCGTCACATGCGATTTCACCGTACCGAGCGGCAGTTTCAAGATGGCGGCGGCTTCGGTGTGCGAAAAGCCTTCACCCAGACAGAGCGCGACAGCGGCGCGCTGTTCGTCCGGCAGTTGCGCCATGGCGCGTTCGAGCGCGATGCGATCTTCGAGCGGCGCTTCACTATGCACATCGTCTTGCGTTTCGAGCCACGCCGCATCGCGCGCACCGGCGCGGCCGTGCGCACGCCGCGCATCGCGCGCCAAGCGAAAGCCAATCCCCGACACCCATGAGCGGAAGCTGGAGCGGCCCTCGAAGCGATCGAGCTTTGCCCACGCGGTCACGAACGCCTCCTGCGCGATGTCGTCGGCATCGGCCCAAACGCCAGTAAAACGCCGCAAAAAGCCGCGAACCGCCTGTTGATGCGCGTCGACCAAAGCGGCGTACGCGCGGCTGTCGCCTTTGCGCGCAGCTGCAATGAGACGCGCCTCATCATGCGGCGTCATCGGAATCTTTCGATCCGCCGCGATGCATCAACGCCAAGCCGAGACAGCCCAGCGCGGTGACCGTCATGGTCGACGCAATGACGAGAAACGCGGTTTGGCGATCCGCCTCGGCGTTGGCGTAGGCGATCCAGAAACCGAAACCGAGCGCGGTGAAGACCACGAACTCGCTCCACGGCGGTTTGCTCGTGTTGGTCTTGGTCAGTTGCTCATAAAGAATTGGCGGCGGCTCTTTGCCGGCCTCTAGCGCGATCTTGATGATGTCCATCGCCTGCGCACGGCGCCGGTGCTCCAGCCACTGGCTCCAACCCGCGCCCAGCATCGAAACGGCCACCGCTCCAAAAATGAGGAGCGCCACCATCCAATTTTCTATTCCGCCACTCAGCATCGCCCGACTCTCTTGTGATCTGTCGCGAGTATGCAGCCGCCAGCCGCCAAAACGGATGCAGTTTGGGCTTGCCAGGCAATACTTAGGCAACTACTTAAGTTTCCATGTTCAGGCAGGACGCCATTCTCGATCTAGCCTTCCAGGCGCTGGCCGACCCTAGCCGCCGCGCCATGGTCGATCGGCTCGCCCAAGGCCCGGCTTCGGTCAGCGAACTGGCCAAGCCGCTGGCGATGTCGTTGCCGGCGGTGATGCAGCACCTCGCCGTGCTTGAGGCGAGCGGCCTGGTGAAAAGCCAAAAGATCGGCCGGGTCCGCACCTGCTCGATCGAACCGGCGGCGCTGACCCGCGCCGAACACTGGATCGCCGAACGGCGCGCGCTTTGGGAGCGCCGCTTGGATCGGCTCGGCCAATTCCTCGATGAAACGAAAGACGATTGATGCTCACGCTCTACGGACACCCGATCTCGTCCTACACCTGGAAGGTGCTGACCGCGCTTTATGAGAACGGCACGCCGTTTGAGTCCGTGACAGTCGATCAACACACCTACGCCGACTTCATCAGCAAATGGCCGATGGGGAAATTTCCAATTCTCCTGGACGGCGACCGCAAGCAGATGATCACCGAAACGAGCGTGATCATCGAATATCTCGATCACTATTATCCTGGCCCGGCCCGCCTCGTGCCGGCGGATTTCGACACTACGCTCGACGTGCGCCGCTGGGACCGCATCTGCGATCATCTCAACACCACGATGAGCAAAGTCGTCGTCGATAATATTCGCCCTGACGGTCAGCGCGATCCATACGGCGTCGAAGAAGCCAAACGCATCGTGCGCCGGATTTATGCCGTTATCGAAGCGCAACTCGGCGAACGAGATTTCATTGTAGGCGATGCGTTCACGCTCGCCGATTGCGCCGCAGCGCCGGCGCTTTGGTACGCCACGCGCAACGTGCCGCTCGAGGGCGGCCATCCCAAGATCGCCGCTTACCTCGATCGCTTGAACGCGCGCCCGTCCTTCGCCCGCGCGGTGCGAGAGTCGGAGCCGCTCTTTCACATGTATCCTGGAGCCTAACGCTCATGACATCCATTACTCACGCCACCATCGTCATGGAGCGCACCTACAACGCCGCAGCCGCCCGGGTGTTCAAGGCATGGTCGGACGTCGAGGCGCGCCAGCGTTGGTCGGCGCCCGCCGATAACATCCGGATCGTGTACGAAACGGCGGACTTTCGCGAAGGCGGCAAGGACGTTTCGCGCTGCATTGAGCCTGGCAACGCCGACTACGTGGCAACCGTCACCTATGTCGACATCCGCGCTGATCAGCGCATCGTCTTCGCCGAAGATGTGGTGCACGGCGCCAAGCGCGTCTCGGCTGCGCTCATCAGCATGGAGCTGACGCCACAGGGCGAAAACACGCACCTGGCGCTCACCATGCAGATCGCCTCGTTCGATGAGGCCGGCATGGAAGCCGGCTATCAGTTCGGCTGGTCGGCGGCGCTCGACAATCTCGCCAAGGAATTTGCGCAATGAGCGAACGCAGCACCACGCACGCCACTTTCGTGATCGAGCGCGAATACGCGCACCCGCCCGCCAAAGTCTTTGCTGCTTACGCCGATCCGAAAAAGAAGGCGCAATGGTTTGGCGGCCCGCCCGAATGGAATTCCGCACACACGCTCGACTTCCGTGTCGGCGGCAAGGAAGTCTCAAGCGGCGGACCTCCCGGCGGCGTCACCCACACAATGAACGGCGAATATTGGGACATCGTCGAGAACGCACGGATCGTGATGTCCTACGAATTGCTTCTTGGCGAAACCCGCATTTCGGTTTCGCTGGGCACGACCGAGATTGCCCCCACCGCCAACGGCGCGAGGCTCACCTACACCGAACAAGGCGCCTATCTCGACGGCTACGACGACGCCGGCCAACGCGAACATGGAACGCGCGAACTGCTCGGCCAGCTCGAAGCATTTCTGAACACCTGACGCCGCCATGACCACAACTACACACGGCTCCTTCGTTATCGAACGGCGTTACCAAGCAGCGCCACAGCGCGTGTTCGCGGCTTGGAGCGATCCGGCGGCGAAGCGGGCCTGGTTCGCCGCGGGCGAAGGCCGGGAAATCGAATCCTACGAACTCAACTTTCGCGAAGGCGGGACGGAGACAAGCAAGTTCCGGTTTCTCAGAGGCGAAGAGACGTTCGGTGAGGCGACGTCCTTCGGCAACCACACGGTGTTCAACGAAATCGCGCCGAACGAACGGATCATTTTCACCTATTCCATGGACCGCAACGGCGCGCGCTTTAGCGTCTCACTGGCCAGTGTGGAGCTGAAACCCGCCGACAATGGCACGCGCCTCATCCTCACCGAGCATGGCGCTTTCTTCGATGGCGCCGACGGGATCAAGATGCGCGAAGCTGGCTGGCGGGAATTGCTGCAGAAACTCGACGAGCATCTGCCCAAGGGAGCGTGAACCATGCCGGGCGCCGTCAGCGCTGAACAAATCACCATCGCGATCGACGCCGATACGGCGGTGTCCGGCCTTTGGCTCAAGCCGTCGGGGGCGCAGGCGGCTTACGTCTTCGCCCATGGCGCCGGCGCGGGCATGGCGCATAAGTCGATGGCGGCGATCGCTGAAGGCTTGGCGGCGCGGGACATAGCCACATTGCGCTACAATTTCCTCTACATGGAGCGCGGCTCTAAGCGCCCGGACCCACCGGCGCCAGCGCATGCCGCCGTGCGCGCCGCCGTCAGCGAGGCGACACGTTTGGCGCCAGAGCTTGCGCTGTTCGCCGGCGGCAAGTCGTTCGGCGGGCGGATGACGTCGCAGGCGCAGGCCAAGTCGCCGTTGCCGAGCGTGCGCGGCCTCGTGTTCTTTGCCTTTCCCCTGCATCCGGCAGGCAAGCCAAGCGATGAACGCGCCGAACACCTTAGCGACGTCAACATCCCCATGCTCTTTCTTCAGGGCGAGAAAGATGCGCTGGCCGAGCTCGCGTTGTTGCGGCCAACCGTGGAGCGTCTTCGCCCACGCGCAGAGCTAGCGCTCTATCCCGACGCCGATCACAGCTTCCATGTGCCGGCCAAGAGCGGGCGAAAGGATGCGGACGTGTTGCCGACATTCTTGATCGCGCAGCCGGTTGGATGCTGGCGCGCGTTTAGCCGAACTCCGCGGCGTAGATTTCAGGCTTGAAGCCGACGATCAACTTGCCGCCAACGTCCAAGACGGGGCGTTTGATCATGGAAGGATTGGCCTCCATCAACGCGATCGCCTTCTTTGCCGTGACGTTGGCTTTGTCTTTTTCCGGCAGATTCTTGAACGTCGTGCCGGCGCGATTGAGCAGAATTTCCCAGCCCACCTGCTCGGCCCACGTCTCAAGCGTCGTCTTGTCGATGCCTGCCTTCTTATAGTCGTGCAGCGTGTAAGCGACGCCCTTACCGTCGAGCCACGTCCACGCCTTCTTCATCGTGTCGCAGTTGCGAATGCCGTAGATCGTAATCTGCTTGCTCTTAGCCATGGCGGGCTTATGCCAAAGCCGCTCGGCCAGGAGAAGCACTGATGACGACACTGACCTTCTACACAAATCCGATGTCGCGCGGACGCATCATCCGCTGGATGTTGGAAGAGGTCGGCCAACCGTACGAGACAGTCGTGCTGGACTACGCCACCACCATGAAAGGCGCGGACTATCTGGCGATCAATCCGATGGGCAAGGTGCCCGCCATCCGCCACGGCGACGTGATCGTGACCGAAGCGGCGGCCATTTGCGCTTATCTGGCCGACGCCTTCCCGCAAGCTAACCTCGCCCCACCGCCAGGCGATAAGCTGCGCGGCCCCTATTATCGCTGGATGTTCTACGGCGCGGGCCCTGTCGAGGCGATGGCGTCAAACCAGGCGCTGGGCGTTGTTGTACCAGATGAAAAGCGCGGGATGGTGGGCTACGGCTCGCGCGAGCAAGTTATCGACACGCTCGAATTTGCGGTGTCGCGCGGGGACTATTTGGTGGGCGACAGCTTCACTGCCGCTGATTTGTACCTCGGCGCGCAATTGGGCTGGGGCTTGCAGTTCGGCACGATCGATAAGCGGCCAGCCTTTGAAACCTATGTCGCCCGGATCATGACGCGCCCAGCAGCGGCGCGGGCCCGCGAGATTGACGACGCGCTGATCGCCGCCGCAGCCAAGGCCTGAGCCAGTCTCACATTGTGGTAATATGTGATTGGCGTTACCGCACCTGCGAAGCTACCCTCCCCAGACAGGGGTGAGATATGAACTTCGATTGGCGTGGTTGGGTTGGAATTGCCGGCACCTGTGCGCTGGGCACGATCGCCTATTTCAGCAATCCCTACGCGCCGTTCCGACCGACCCCTGAAGTTTGCCCAAGCGAAGCCACCTGCGTCGTTGTCGTCGGTCTCGACGGTGATGTGAACATCGGCGTTGGCACAGATGGCCAGCCGATTGGTTTCGACATCAACGACGAGGTGCGCCGCAGGTTGGTTGATTGGCTGCAGGACGCGCCCGGCGAACTCAGCGTTTACAAAATGCCCGAAGAGATTGCGATGCCCGAGCGGGGCGTTCCGAGCTTCGAGCGAAACGCCAGCGCCGCGATGGAACGCGCCCGCCGCATCGGCGATCAGTATAACGCGCGTCTCGTCGTCATCGGTGAGGTCAACACGGGCAGCGTCTCGCTCGCCTTCGTCGACCCGCACGATGCGGAAGCGCAATTGCGACTCACTGAATACGAATTGCCCAACAGCGGTACGCCGAGAAATTTCATGCGCGACTTCAACTCGGCGCTCGACGCGGCGCGGACGCATCGCCCGCAGCAGATTCGCGCCAGCTCCAACGAGCAAGCGACGGCAACACCGCTCGAAAGCGGCGGCGGCTTCATCAGCCCTGGCGGCGGTCAAAACGCGACACCGCCTTCGCCGCCGCCGGCGCCGCTGGAGCGGCGCACGAGTTTCCCGCCACCTTCATCAACGCCAACGATCGCCACGCAACCTGTTGAGGTCGCGGCGAGCGTGCGCATGCGGCCATCACCGGCTCAAATGGAACGCGCCTATCCGCGCAGCGCGCTGGAGCGCGGCGTGTCCGGCAGCGCTACCGTGCGCTGCTACGTGGCGCTCAACGGCAATCTGCACACCTGCAGCACCAGGAGCGAAGACCCGGTCAACATGGGCTTCGGGCGAGCAGCCGAACGCCTGGCGCGCCAAAGCACCGTCGCGACGCCGCAAACGATCGACGGCCGCCCGGTCGCCGACGGCCCTATCGATGTCGAGTACAGCTTCCAGGTTCAGACGGAGAACTAGCCCTCAGGCTACGCGGCGGCGCCGCGGCGCGCCGAAACTGTTCTCACACCGTTGAAGAAGCGGATCTCGGGGCAAGGCAGATTCTCGCCGAGAGAGCCTTCGCCGCGCAAATCCACGCTGCCGTTCGCGTTGAGCTTGAACGCGACGGGCCACAGCGAACTGCCGTATTGAACCACTGCATGCCCGGCCCACAGCACAGGTCCGCTTTGCGGCTCCGTGGTGTCAAAAGTCACCGCCGTGGCGGCGCCCGCCACTCTGGCCCGCGCCTCGTCACTGACGCTCAACCCACCCTCACGGAACGCGTCCTCGGCGGACTCGATCAGCGAGAGGAAGTAGCGATCATACTCGCTGGCGGCGCATGCGAAGCGCAGGTAGAGCGCGGCGGACTCGCGCGTTCCCAGCCGCAGCACTGAAGGCGCAAACTCCAAGCTCGCCTTCTGGCCATCCACCTCGGACACGGTGTCTGCAAAGCGCAGGAACGTGTAATAGCCCTGGACCGCTCCATCCGCGGAGACACGGGCCTCGATCAGTTTGCCGCCCTCAATGAAGGGCACGCTCAACTCACGCACGGCGTCGATACGCTCGGACACCTCGCGCAGCAGGAAGAACGTGTCCTGATACAATTTATCCAACGCAGCAGCGGCCTCTTCGACCGCCAGAAGCCGCCAATTGCCCCTGATGATCGGCTCGAAGGGCCACTCCACATCTGTCGCTGGTTTGAGCTGTTTGCAAAGGCTGGCGCGAATGCTTTCGCGAGACTGCGGCTTGAGCTGTTGCCCTTCACGGTCGATCTCGAACGTCAACCACTTCGGCAAATGTGAGCCGGCATCGATCAGGGTCTTGGCCGCGCGCCACTCGCTTCGCCTCAACGCCACGCGCAACGGCGTTTCACCATCAGAGTCCAAAGCATCCTGCTTGGCGCCATGATCCAACAATAGCTGCACTGCCCCGGCAGCGCCCGCGCCGGCCGCCACATGCAAAGCCGTGGACCGAAGACCGTCCGAACTTTCGTGCATCACATCGACCGACACGCCGCTTTTCAGCAAATGGTGCAAAAACTCGATGGAGTTCGTCGCCGCCGCGTTGGCGAGCCATTCAGCCGAGCGATCTCCACCGCCTTGACGCTCGCCCCTGTGCAACAGATCAATCGCGATGTCTTCATGGTTGCGCGTCAGCGCAATACCGATCGGCGTCTTTCCTTCCGCGTTCGGCACATCGACATAAGCGCGCTTCTGAACGAGCAAATCTACGACACGCCCGAGGCCCTCCCATCGCGCCAAATTTTCGAGCGCCAGACTGAGCGGCGTATCGCCCGTGCGCGGATAGACAGCCCGGACCTCCGCGCCCTTTTCGACCAGCATGCGCAAGACAGGCACGATCGGCCCGATCCCCCAGGATTGCAGCGCTGCGATAATCGGGGTCGCGCCGTCCTTGTCGGGCAAATTCGCGTTCGCATTGGGCGCTTCCAGCAAACGCGCCAGCGCTTCGGAATTGCGCGCGACCGCCGCATCGTAAATCGGTGAGCGGCCAAGCTCGGTAACACGGTTGGGATCGGCGCCGCGCCGCAAGAGCAGCGGGATCGCGTCCGCCCGACCCAAGTGGTTGCTCGCAACATGCAGCGCAGTCGCGCCTTCGCGGTCCGCCTTGTTGACGTCAGCGCCCTTGCTCAACAGCCATTCAACCGCCTTCAGCCGGTCATCGCCCACTGCATACATGAGCGCGGTCCATCCGCGCTCGTTCTGGTGGTTGACGAAATCGGCGCCAGGATACTTCTCCGCGAACCAATCCAACGCATCGGTGTCATCGCGATCGCATCCGAAAACGAAAGCCTTGGTGCCGCGTTCGGTGGTTTCTTCGAAGTCGACTCCTATGCCGCGAAGATAATCCAGCATCTCCTTGTTGCCGCCGGCGGCGCCAAAGTGGGCAAGACTCAAGCCCCCGAGCGTCTTTACACGTTTGGCTTCCGACGGAATGTGCTGCGCAAAATCCTCCGCCGTCATGACCGGCGCATTCGACGACTCGAGTGAAGTTTCGTCGCTTGTTTGCGGACCATACAGCCGCGCGATCTGGTCGGGCACCAGCACAAGGTAATGCGGCGCATACTCCCAACGCTGCAAGTCGCGTTGCGTCAAGCGCACGCCTCGGTCAATCAGCCTTGTAATGCTCTCGGGGTCCGACGCGTTGAACTTGCCAGCCTGTATAGCTTCGCGGAGCATCGAACGATCGCGGGCGTCGAGACTGCGTTCAAAGAACCGCATGGCTTCGTTGAAGTCGCCGCCATAGCGCCGCGCCCAGGCCGCCGTCGGCTGCACGCGATCGCGCCACCTCGCCTTTTCCTGGAGGTCGGCGCTATCGCGCAACAAGCCGTCATAGCGCTCCCGGTCTGCGCCCTTGCACAGCTCCATGTAGTGACGCGCAGATTGGCTTTCCTCGACCATCCACTTCTTCAGCAACTTCCAGCCGTGGATGACCGCCTCGTGCGTGATGTCGATATAAGAGTCGTCTACAAGCTGCTCCGGCGGCAGCGGCGAGATGAAGCTGCACTTGGGCGCACGGAATTTCTCAATCACGGAAATGAGCGCTTCCTTGCTGACGCCCGTCTCCTCCGCGATGGCCCGAAGCGACGCCGGATCACGAACGTTCTTGTCGTCCACCATCTTGGTGATGCACTTGAAGAGCTTTTCAGCGACCTCGCGCTCGGGCGGATCGAGCAGATTGTAGATCTGCGACAAGTGCTCGCCCAAAACCGCGCTGGAATCGCCCAGCGCACGCAGCATCGGCACTGTGAGCACCCGTGGCGCGCCTTCCGGAACGCTTTCCCAAAGACGCATCAGAACGTGCTGAAGCATCGGCAGCTGATACTGCGCCCCGTTGACCTCACTCAGCAAAGCGCTGACCAGCGCCGGCTCGACCTTGCCGCCCGCAAAGCGCGCGGGCATCTCGATCGCAGCCACCATCTCGCTCTCGGTCATATCGGACACGAGAAAGACGCCGCGGTTTACGGCGTCCGCCAAGCCGGGATGCTCGCCGCACAGGCCAAGAAAATCGGAGCGCATTGTCAGAATAATATAGATCGGCGCTTGGCTCGAAACAGCGTCCACAAGCGTGTCCACGAAGTGCTTGGCATCGCGAATATCTGTCGCGCTTCGCTCCACTTCAGATGCGCCACGTTTTGAAACCGCGTCGCGCTCCACGCCAAACCGGAACGTCTCCTCGAACTGGTCGACGATCAACAGAAGGCGCGCATTATCCGCTGGCGGATAAGCGCCGACCGCGTGTGTTAGCCCCATGCTGTCCGCACGCAGACGCTGGGCGATCGTTTTGGCGGCTTCCTTCGGGTCCGCACCGCGCGTGTAGGCTTTTCCCCAATCACTTACGGCCAGCCCTGCAGCCAGAGAGTTGATGGGATTGCCGCCAGGCTGAATGGTCACGATTTCCCAATTGGCCCCGTTCCAATCGAGATAGCCGGCCTCCAGCGCTGGGATGAGGCCGGCTTTGACGAGTGACGACTTCCCTGCGCCCGAGCGGCCCAGCACGGTGACAAACCGCGTTTCGCCTAGCCGCGTCAGCAGGCCGTTGATGAGGCGATCGCGACCATAGAAGAGAGCGTCGTCCTCCCGTGTGAACGAGCGCAGGCCGATAAACGGCTGGGTAACACGCGAGCTGGTCATGTCCGCAGCACCTGTGAGACGCGCCTGGCGCAACGACTGCCATCTCCGTTCGGTTCGTGCAGGACACTTGCGCCATGGGATTCCTGGACGCTCATCTCGCGACCGGCATCCACCACGATCACGCGGCCATAACCGGCGGGACGAGCGCTGTCCGGCGTGCTTTCGCGCTGGGCGAACACCTTGAGGGCCCCGGTTATTCGCCGCGACACCAAGTGACCCGGCCCCTTTTTCCGCACCAGCACGAGCGTGTCGCACCGCTCGAGGTTCGCTGAAGCGCTTGGGCCTGGCCGCGGGCGGGTGATGATTTTTTCAAACGGCGACACAAGCACCTGCGGATAGCCTAGGTGCTGAAGCTGCTCGGCAGTTTTAGTGACGAGATCGCGATCCTCTGGCGCGCCGTCGACAAAGATGATCTCGGAGCGGCGCTTCGAAAACATCCCCGCACCACCACGCACTTGGCCGGTCGTCGCCACGCCCCAGTATTCGTTGGCGACGCCGCGTATGCCTTCGGCGAGTTCCGTCACTTTCCGGTTGTACAATTCCCAATCGCTCAGGTTTCGATCCGGCACCGGATGGCAAATGCGCGCCACCCGTTGCGTCTCGTCATTCACTCTCCAAAATTGATGGCGCAGCTTTTTCTCAAAACATGGCGGCTCGTTGCCCGCCGGATACCAATCTTCATTCAGCGCGACGACAAAAATGCTCTTACCAAAGAGCGCGCGCTTGCTGTGCGCCTTAACAAACTCGTCGATCTCGAGCCGGCAATAGGGCCGCTTCATATAAGTCGGCGAGACCAGCGCTATGAAGATTTTCGATCTTTGAATCTGTTCGATCAAAAACTCTGGGATGGTGCTGTTGTCTTGGTTCTCAGGCGAATAGAAATACGAGAAGCCGACGCCGCGCGTCTCACCGGTCAGGCGCGAGAATTCTTTCTGCAGCGTGTCGACGAAATGCGTCACCCAGCCATGCTTCTCGCCCAGCAGCTTGGTATCGTCCGCATAGGCGAAGCTGATGAAATACTGGAGTGGTTCAACCGCCACGAAAGTCCTCCCCCAAGTCGGACCCACACATGACTGAACGCCCCACCCAGAGGCGTCATCGCCAAAAGTAGTGCAACTTAGCGGGCATCGCAATCGGCGCCGAAACGAGTACAAAAAGGGGCGGCGCCGGGCCTGCGCCGCCCCTTTCGTGTCAGCGCGCTGGCGCGGCGCGGCGCCGGAGCGTGAACCAGGCGAGCAGCAGCATGAGCGCCATGAGGACGTAGAAGCCCGGTTCGGGCGTTGAGGCGCCGCCGAAACCCGCTGGCGACATGCCGTAAGCTTCCGGCCCAACGCCTGCCGGCATGGGCAGCGGCACATCGGCGTTCTGCGCGCTGTTTGGGTTGGCGTTTACGACGCGGCGCGAGACCGCGACGAACGAGGTCCAATCCGTCACCAGGGCAAAGTTCAGGCCGAGTTGCGTGACACGCTCCTGCAGCTGCTGTTCGTTGAGGCTCAACGTGCGCAGCTCCGAGGGGCTGGTGTAGTCGCGCATGAGATCGGCGACTTGCGCGCGCGCCCAAATCACCGGGATCGCCGAGGTTGAGGCCGTCGCAGGCGCAGGCGCGTCGGACAGCGTCACTTGCACCGGCAAACGCGCCGGACGCCCATTGACGTTGCCATGCACCACGATTGTGCCTGAGCGCTGGCCGGTGAAACGGCCCATCAGACGCAGCGAGTCACCCGCGAACAGGTCGGGGATGATGGCCGGCGTCACTTCGCTGGGCGCGAGGTTGCCCCAATCGATGCGGATGTCGGTCAACACCGGCATGTCGAGGCGCGCGGCGAGATCATTGGCGGCCTCGAGACCGGTTTCGGTCGGGTCGATATAGCGCGCAAAGCCGCGGCCACGGCGCGCCATTTCCGACAACAGATAGCGATTGACCGAAGAGCCAACACCGAACGCATAAACGCGCGCACGCGCAATGTGCTGGCTCATATAGTGCAACACCTCGGCTTCGTTGCCGATATAGCCGTCACTCAGAAACACGACGATGCGCAGCGTGTCCGGCTGCTGGCGCACGGTGAAGGCTTGCTGCATGGCCGGTACAACTTCAGTGCCGCCGTCAGCGTGGAGTCCGCGCACGAAGGCCGATGCGCGCGCGACGTTGGCGGGCGTTGCAGGCACCGGACCATCGGTGAATTCACGCGGCGTTGAGCCGAACTGGATGATGCGGAAGTAATCGCCTGGCCGCAGCGTCGTAAGCGCGCGCTGCATGAAGGCTTTGCTAGCCTCGATCGGGTCACCGCTCATCGAGCCGGACGTGTCGAGCACGAACACAAGCTCACGCGGCGCGATCTGCGAGTCTGACGGCGCGGCCGGCGGCTCAATGACGAGGCTGAAAAAGCCGCCGCGTTGATCGGCGTGGCTCAGCACGCCGGCTTGCACGCCGGCGCCGGCGAGCGTGTAGCGCAGGACGAAGTCGCGGTTATCAATGACGCGATCCTCGGCCAGCACAGCGCGGCGCTGACGCCCCTGACCGCTCACATTCAACCGATGCGTCGCGCTGGTGACGTTGGCGATGTTCATGCCGGCTTCGAGGTCGATCGCGATCGAGACGCGCTCCGGCGCGATCTCGCCCGGCAAGGTCAGGCCGAAGACGCCGCGAGGATATGCGGGCGGCGGGCCGATAGTCCAGGCGCCGTTGGGCGCCGGTTGCGCGGGCGTTTCATTGACCAGCTGCGCGTTCGCGCGCCGCGCCGGATTGTAACGCGGGCCGACAACCAGCGGCAGGGCCAATTCGTAAGCGCCATCCACACGCGGTACGCTTTGGGCGTAGCGGATGGTTATCCGCACAGTCGTGCCCGGCATCAGGTTCGCGACTTCTTGCGTGAACATGTTGGGGCGGTGCTGGCTGAGCAGCGCCGCTGCGCGCCCCTCTTGGCGGGCTTGCTCAAACTCCTGACGCGCCTGCTCGCGCTGGCGGATTTGCGCTTCGACGACTTCGTCGCCGATTTGCATGGTCATGGCGTGGACGGCGGCGTCTTCATTCAGTGGGAAGAGATAAGTGGCGTTGATCGGCGTCGAGGTCGGGTTCTCGAACGTCTGCATCAACGTGACGTTGGCGATGTCGCCATCGATGGCGACGCTGAAGTCACTGTTAGTGAGCGGCAGCAGCATGGTTTGGCCGTTGACGTCCGCGCGCATGTGCCCGCCGAGCGTATCGAGTACGCCCTCGCCCTGCTGGGCGCGCGCGAACGAGCCGCTGAGAAGCGCAAAGCTCCCCACCAGCACCAATATGAAACGTCTAGCGAGCATGGGCTCCTCCTGCTGCGGAAATGCCGGGTTGATCGAGCGCGGCGAAAACGCCGGCGTCGAAGCTGAGATGATCGGACGCGTGTTCGGGGGTGACGCGCTGAACCGCGGTCCACACCGTTGACCGGTCGTTGAGCCAGATCCAGACCGCTTCAGAGACACTGGCGACGCGATGGCCGCGATTGGACAGGAAGCTGACCTCGACGCGGAACGCAGCGCCGTCCGGCGCGACAGCGCGATATTGCGCCGTTGGCGTCGGCTCAAAGCGCATACCGAGATTGGAGACCGTGTAGCCGAGGCCGCGCAGGCATTCGTCCGGCGCATGCAAATGGCGCAGCGGCGATGTCGTGCGCGCCAGCATCAGCGCGTTGGGGCCATAGGCGGCTTTGACCGCAGCCCCGCCGAATTGCTCGAAATACGCGCGCTCGCGCGTCGTAAGCGGCAAGTCGATTGCCCGGTACGCGCCGATGCGCGCGGGCGCGGCGATCGAAACATCCTGCGGCGTCACGTCGAGCGGCCGGCGCGGCGCGCTGACGATGGCGAGCGCGACAGCAAGAAACGCGGCGGCGCGCCAGGGGTGCGCGCCCGCCCCCCTGCGCATGGGCGCGGCTGCGGCTGGCGTATACGGACGAACCGCACGCGCCCACACAAAGAGCACAGGCGCACTCAGGCCGAGCGCAACGAGTCCGGCGATGTCATGCCAAGGCTGCGCCATGACGTCGAAGCCAAGCGCATCCGGCCCGATGGCGACGCCGCTGGCCAGCAAGGTGATGCGCAAGACGTTGCCTGCAAGCGCGGCGCACAACGCGACGCAGGCGCCAAAGATCGCCATTGGCAGGCGCGGGCGCGCTAGAGCAGCGGCGACGGCGAAGGCAAAGCCGAACATAATCAGCGCGCGTGCGCCTGAGCACGGCAAGTCGACCATGACATCGGCGCCTTGGACGGTGATGCGCACGCCGGCGCATTGGACGTCGCCGAAAAGCGCCGAAAGTGCGCCGCACGCGCCTTTCGCCGACACTTCCTGCAGCACAAAGCCAATCGAACGCTGCACGATGCGCTCTAGCGGCAATGCAAACGCGAACGCAGCGGCGAGCCACAAGGGTGAAACCGCGCGCGCGCGATGCTGCAGACCGGCCAAGCGCGCGAGTGCATAGACATCGATCACCAGCGCCAGAGCGCCGATGGTGTCGATGGCGGAGACTTGGCCGATGAGCCGGATGAGCGCGGTGCCGCTCAGCAGCAGCACTGCATCACGCGCGTCATGGACGCCGGCGCCGAGGCGTCGGCTCGACAGGCTCCATGCGGCCAATGCGACGACGGCGGCGAAGTAGATCAGGCCATGTGAGTCAAAGGCGGGATCAAACCAGGTTTGCACCAACCAAACGATCGGCCCGGCCGCCAAGACCAGCACCGCCGCGGCGAAGGCGGCGCGGCCAAAGTCGAGGCGCGGGAGAGCGGCGGATAGCACGCGCGCAGACTGACGCGCGGCTGTGCAGAGCTATGCGCGCCAGAGCGCAGCCGTTCAGGACGTTGTGTGCAAGCTTTGCGCAGCCGGGAGCGTCAGGAGGAAGCTTGCGCCGGCGGCGCTGTCTTCCAACGCGATGTCGCCGCCATGGGCGCGCAGCAAAGCGCGCACGATGCCGAGCCCCATGCCCGTGCCGCCTTCGGCGCGGCGGGTGGTGAAGAACGGATCGAAGATGCGGTCACGATTGCCGGGAGAGACGCCAGAGCCGTTGTCAGCGACACGCACGCGCAGAGCGCCAGCTTCCTGAAAGGCCGCGATGGATATGGCGCTTGCGCCGTGACGTATGGCGTTGTCGACCAAGTGCCCGAAAACGATCTGCGCGTTCTCCTCGGAAAGGCTCAACGGTGCGGCGGCGTCCTGGACGCCGATCGCTACACCTTCGAACCGCTCACGCAGCCCCTGCACCACCGTGGTCAGCGCCACCGCGCCGCCGAGTTCGGGGTTATCCGCCCGGGCCATCTCGCGCAGGCGATCAAGCAAGACGCTGATGCGGTCGGTGTCATTGAGGACGTTGGTGAGAAAGCGCTCGCGTTCTTCCGCCGTCATCGAGCTTTCAGCGTCACGCATCAGCTCGGCGGCGCCTTTAATGGCGGTGAGCGGCGACTTTAGCTCGTGCGAGACGTGGTTGGCGAAGCCGCTGAGATAATCGGAGCGATCCGACAAGCGCTTGGCCATGGTCATGAAGCTTTGCGTCAGGCTCGCGAGTTCGCGGGTGCCGTGGCGTGGCAACGGACTGATGGCCCCGGCGCGGCCGGCGGTGATCTCCTCGGCCTTGGCGGCCAGTTCGCGCATCGGCCGCGCGATAGTGCGCACGAAAACAAAGCCGATAACGGTTGCGGCGCCCAGGATCATTAAGGCGGCGGCCAGCAGCCGCTCGCGCTCATTGTAGAGATTGCGCAGGATGTTGTCGGGCGTGCGCGACACATAGACCACGCCGCGAACGCGGTCGTCCACAAACACCGGAAAGGCCGCGAATATTCGGATCTTGGCGCCGCGGCTGATTGAATAGATCGGCGGCGGCTCGGTCATCTCATCGCGCACCCGCATGATGATGCGGAATTGGCCGGCCATAGCGCCCTGCACTTCCTCGATGTGGGCGAATGAAGTGCCGATATCTTCGCGCCCGCCGATGACCGCGCCGTTGGCGTCAAGCAGACGAAACCCAGTCAATGTTGTGCGCTGCGTGGCCTGGGTGATGGCGGTGAGCGCTTGGCCGACTTGCAGCGCGTTCGCCGTAGGCGGCGTCAATGCAGGTTGCGGCGCTGGGCGCGCGGAGAGGATCGGTGAGGACGCCAGATCGAGCGATGGCAGGATCGGCGCGTAGCGCTCGTCGATGACAATCGCGGGGTCGGAAGCAGGACGCGCCGGGCCAATCGGGAAAGCGCCGGGCTCAGCCGCTTCGATCTCACGCGCGTAAACCGCCGATAGCATTGCCGCTTGCGCGATCAACTCGGTCTCGGTCTGTCGCACCAGTTGATTTTCGAAGAGGCGGAAGAACAGCAAACCAATCAGCGGCAGCAAAAGCGCGCTCGCGATCATCGCCGCCGTGATGGTGCCGATGCTGGGGCGCCACTTCTCCGCCTGCACGTTAAACCTTCGCGCCGAGGCGGAATCCGACACCATGCACCGTGTCGATCACCGAGGCGCAACCAACGGCGGCGAACTTCGCCCGCACGTTGCGGACGTGGCTATCAATGGTGCGGTCCGAGACGTGGACGTTATCGGGATAAGCGACATCCATGATCTGGTCGCGGCTGAAGACGATGCCGGGCCGGGTCGCGAGCATGCGGACGATGGCGAACTCCAGCGCCGTCAACGCAACCGGTGCGCCGGCATAATGCGCCTCGAAGCGCGGGGTATCGAGCGACAGCTCGCCGCGTTGCAGCACGCCCTCAGGTTCGGTGGGCGTGGCGGCCATCGCCTTGGAGCGTTTCAGGATCGCGGTTACGCGCGCCACCAGTTCGCGCGGGCTGAAAGGCTTGGTGACGTAATCGTCGCCGCCGAGTTCGAGGCCGACGATGCGATCGACCTCATCGCTGCGCGCCGAAAGGAAAAGAATGGGCGTTTCCGCTTGGCGGCGAATACGCCGGCATACTTCCAAGCCGTCCATCTCCGGCATGCCGACGTCGAGAATCACCAGATCAGGCTTATCGCTATCGAACCGGCGGATGGCCTCGGCGCCGTCCTGGGCGGTCAACGCCGCGAGCCCCGCTTTCTCGAGCGCAAAGCAAATCACGTCGCGGATGTGAGGGTCGTCATCGACGACGAGGATTCGAGAGGCCATGCAGATGATCCGCCGCTTTTATAGGTCGCGCCGCACTGGCCGTCACCGGGCGGGCGGCGCCGGGAACGGCTAAAACACGTCGTCGAAGCGCCTTGGCCCGGCTGGACGTGCGCCGCCGGCGGCGCCGTTGAACCTGCCGAACCGGGCGGGCGCCATGCGCGTGGGCGGCTTTTCTGGCGCGGGGGACTTTGGCGGCGGTTGCTTCATAGGCGCCACCATGCCCCCTCGCCGCTTACCAAGCATGACGAGCTTGCGCAGGCGCTTCAGGATCTTTGTGCAGATTTTGCGCAGACTGACCCGGCGCGGCCGCGCTACCCGCGATGTCACTACATACGTGCGCCGAGATTGGCGCCCATGCGACCGAGCAGATCTGTGACCGATTCAATATCGGCGGCGTTAAAGCCATCGAAGGCGGCGGCAAGAACCTTTTCGCGCTGCTGCGCGACTCTCGCGACGAGGCGCCTGCCCTTCTCAGTGAGCGTCACGAGCGTTTGACGCGCATCTTCCGGTGACGTCTCGCGCGTGATCAGGCCGTCGCGCTCGAAGTCTTTCAATATACGCGTCACTGCGGCCGGACCAATCGTGGTGTGCGCTGTGAGATCAGACTGCGAGCATGTGCCCACCATCTGCGCGACCGAGAGCAAGCGCCACCGCGCGACGTTGATTCCACACTGGCGTTCAAACGCCAGGAGATAGGCATTGTGCGTCAAGATGATGTTTCTGATCACATCATCCCGGTTCGTGCGCGTTGCCGCCGCCCGTTTTGTCGCCACCGCTTCCCCCGCCTCCGCCACTCGACGACTATAGCTCCACAAATCGCCGCCGAGCCAGAGACGACGGGGTTTTCAGGCTACTCCAATTGCCTTCGCGTCCCTCACATCCACGAAAACACCCAAATTCGTCTCCCGATCATCCAGCGCCGACGCCCAGCGTCATTGTTAGGCCACACTGCGGAGTACGTCAGTGACGATATCGGTTGAACGGGTAACCTCGTCGGGCGTGCCAACGCTGATCCGAAGCCAATCCGGCATGCCATAACCCGCGAGATGGCGCACCAGAACGCCACGTCTAGCCAGCCCATCGCTGATGTCTTTGGCGTTTGGGAAACATGCAGTGACGAAGTTCGCGGCAGACGGCAGCGTGCGCAAGCCCAGCTTTTGCAGAGCGCCATCGAGCCGCTGGCGCCCATTGGCGAACGTTTGGACCGATCGCCGTAGGAACGCCTCATCCGTCAACGCGGCGATGGCCGCAACTTCACCGGCGCGGGTGACGGAAAACGGCAAGCGGATGCGGCTTAGCGCCTCTGCGACATCCGCAGGCGCGTACGCCCAGCCGATACGGAGCGAAGCGAGACCGTACGCCTTCGAGAAAGTACGCGTCACCAACACGTTTTCTTTGTCGCGCGCCCACTCTAAGCCATCCGAAAAGCCGGGAAGCTCTTGTGCGCATTCGGCGTAAGCGCCGTCCAACACCAGCAGAACATTACTGGGCATTGCATCATGCAAGCGCTGGATTTCACTGAACGGAAGCATGGTTCCGGTCGGGTTGGCGGGGTTGGCGAGGAAAACAATGCGGGTACATTCATCAATAGACGAAACAAGCGCATCGACATCGACAACGTGGTCGCGCTCGGGCGCTGATTTCATCCATGCGCCGGCCGCGCACACCGCAATCGCCCACGCAGCAAACCCGTATTGCGGTTGAACGGCGTTGTCACCAGCGCCGAGATAGACCTGCGCCGCCATGGCGAAGATTTCGTCCGAACCAGCGCCGAACACCAGACGCTCTGGCTCGAGCCGGTATTTCTCGGCTATCGCCGCGCGCAAGCGGGAGGTTTTCGCATCCGGATAGAGGTGGAGTTCGGACGCCGCGCCCATGTAAGCCGCACGCGCTGCTTCGCTACAGCCGAGCGGGTTTTCGTTTGCGGACAGTTTCAGCGGCCGCTCCACGCCTTCGGCGGTTGCGCGCCCGGGAGTGTACTGCGCGATCTGCATGATCCCAGGCTTAGGCGACGGCTTCATGCCTCTTGCTCCGCGCGCGCCGCTAGGACTGTCATTACATCGGCCAAGCCGAGGCCCCGCGCCTTGAGCAGGACAACAAGATGGTAGAGCAGATCCGCCGCCTCTTCACACAGTTCAACATCACCGCTTGCCGCGCCGGCGAGAGCCGTCTCAACCCCCTCTTCTCCAACCTTCTGAGCTACGCGCCTCACGCCGCGCGCCAGAAGCCGCGCGGTCCGGCTCTCCTCCGTCGGCGCAGAGGCGCGCGCATTGACCGTCCGCTCGACTGCGCCCAGCCGGCCCACACCAGGCGCTACCGCGTCGCCAAAGCAGCTTACCGTACCGAGGTGACATGCTGGTCCCACGGGATCGACAGAGAGCAAAAGCGTGTCGCCATCGCAGTCAGCGACGATACTGTGCACTCTGAGCGTGTTTCCCGAATTCTCGCCTTTACGCCAAAGCGCTTGCCGCGAGCGCGAGTAGAAGGTCGCTTCGCCGCTGGACAGGGTCTCATCAAGGGCCACGCGGCTCATCCAGGCGACCATGAGCACCTGCAACGTGAGGCGATCTTGGACAACGGCGCACGCGAGCCCGTCGCCTGTATCGAAATCTATGCGCGATGCATCAAACTCAATCATAACCGCACCTCAAGTCCGGCGGCGCGCACCGCACGCTTCACATCGGCGATCGCCACGACGCCGGAGTGAAAAATGCCTGCAGCCAAGGCGGCTGAGACATCCGCTTGCTCAAACACATCGACGAAATGCGACGGCGCGCCCGCGCCGCCCGATGCGACCAGCGGAATGCGTAACAGCTCCCGCGCGGCGCGCAGCTGCTCGACGTCGAAACCTCGGCGGACGCCGTCCTGATCCATACAATTCAAAACAATTTCGCCGGCCCCGCGCTCCTGCGCTTCGACGATCCAGTCGAGCATGAGCCGCGGCGTCCTCCGGATCGTGTCTGCTGCCCCCGTGTACTGGAACGTGCGCCAAGCGCCGTCGGTCGCGCGGCTATCGACGCCGATGACCACGCATTGCGATCCGGCAAGCTCAGCGATTTCGGTGATTAGCTCGGGCCGCTCCAAGGCTGGAGAGTTGATCGAGACTTTGTCTGCGCCATGCTCCAGGAACGCAACCGCCTGCTCGCGTGATCGGATGCCCCCGGCGGCCGTCAGCGGAATATCGAGAACACGCGCGACCTGTGCGAGCCAGGCGTAATCGAGTGTACGCCGCTCGGCTGACGCGGTGATGTCGTAGATCACAATTTCATCGGCGCCTTCGTCGCGATAGCGGCGCGCGAGCTCGGCAGGGTCACCCATGTCAGCGTGCCCCTCGAAGCGCACGCCTTTGACAACCCTCCCGGCCTTCACATCGAGGCATGCGATGATGCGCTTAGACGGCAAGGGCTTCCTCCAGAGTGAAACGCTTTTCGTAGAGGGCGCGACCGACAATGGCGGCGCTGGCGCCGGACGCTGCTAATGCGCTCAAATCCCTGAGTTCGGCGACGCCACCCGAAGCTTGAAGGTGGATGTCAGGCCGCGCGGCGCAGGTCTGCTTCATGAGTTCAATGTTCGGGCCGCTGAGCGCGCCGTCGCGCGAAATATCGGTGACGAGTACATGGCGAATGAGGCCCGGAGGAAACTCCGCCAGCGCTTCGACCAGCGTCCTTCCGCCCTCGCCTGCCCAACCATCCGTGGCGACGGCATAGACGCCGTCCCGCGCGCGGACATCCAACGCGACACAAATGCGCTCGGCGCCGAACTCTTCGATCCAGCTGCGCGCTTTGCAGGGATCGCGCACGGCGACCGAGCCGATGACCACACGCGCCGCACCCGCTGTCAGCAAGGCGTCGACGCCCGCCAAAGCGCGCACACCGCCGCCACATTGGACGTTGAGGCCAGTCTCGGCGGATAGGCGCGCAATCAATTCGCGTTGCACGACACGACCGAGGCGTGCGCCATCGAGATCGACGATGTGCACCCATGTGGCGCCAGCATTTTGAAAGCCGCGCAGTTGCGCAAACGGATCGCCGTAATCCGTGATGCTGTCGAAGCGGCCCTGCAGAAGCCGCACGCACGCGCCTTCGCGCAGATCGATCGCGGGAAGGATTAACATGGCAGGTCCAAGAAGTTACGCAGGACACGGGCGCCAACAGCGCCCGAACGCTCCGGATGAAACTGGCAGCCGAAGACGTTGTCCTGCGCCACTACCGCCGCAAACATCCGCCCATATTTGGCTGTCGCGACAGTCGCGCCGTCGACGGGACACGCATAAGAGTGGACGAAATAGACGTAATCATTCGTTTGGACGCCTTCGAGCAGGACGTTTTCGCGATCGATCCGCAGCGGGCTCCAGCCCATATGCGGGGTAGGCAAACGTCGCGAGCCTTCAAGCGCGGTGACTTCGCCGCGCAGCAGGCCAAGCCCGGCAGCGCCACCCTCTTGGCTGTAGTCATAAAGAAGCTGCTGCCCGAGGCAAATCCCCAACATAGGCCGCTTAAAACCAACGAGCACGTCGCGTAGCTCGCCTTGCAGCACACGCATCGCCGCGACCGCGGCACCTACGCCAGGAAGGATCAGGCGTTCGGCTTCCGCAACGCGCGTGGGGTCCGCCGTCAGCGTTGCCGCCGCACCCAAGCGCTCCAGCGCGAACATCACGGAGGCTGTGTTGCCGACCCCGACATTAATCACCGCGACGCTCATCCGATCACGCCCTTTGTCGAGGGCAATTCCTCGCCTTCAACGCGCACCGCCTCGCGCAGCGCGCGGCCGAGCGCTTTGAAGCACGCCTCCGTCTTGTGGTGATCATTCTCTCCAGTGACGGAGACGTGCACGGTCGCGCCAAGGGCCTGCGAGAGCGATCGAAAGACGTGCGCCGTCATCCCTGTCGGGTATTGGCCGATCAGAGGCGATGTAAATTCGCCGGCGAAGACGAGGTAGGGACGCCCGCCCAGATCGATGGAGACCTTGGCCTCCGCTTCGTCCATCGGCAGCACGAATCCGAAACGCGCGATGCCGCGGCGCGCGCCCAGCGCCAAATCGAGCGCTTGCCCAACCGCAATGGCGCAATCCTCGATGCTGTGGTGCGCATCAATATGAAGATCGCCAGCACATGCGAGCGTAAGCGAGAAACCGCCATGGTGTGCGACCTGCTCAAGCATGTGATCGAAAAAGCCGACGCCGCTGGAGATCTCCACAGGTGTGGCGCGATCAAGATCAACGCTGACAGCGATCTTGGTCTCCTTCGTGTTGCGCTCGACCTTGCCGCGGCGGCGGCGGATCGGATCCGGTTGGCAGGAAGCGGCGTCGATCGCGGCACGGATTTCCGCCGCGCGTGCGTGCGCCTCCAGGCCTTCAAGCCGCGCCAGCCGCGCCGCTGGCCCGGCGAGCGCATGCGCACCCGCTTCACTCACGGTCTGCACCGTGAAGCTCTTCATGAAGGATGCGACGCTCACGCCGCTGAAGACTTTGGCCGCCGCATCCGTCGGTAAGACGTGGCTTGGGCCAACGACATAGTCGCCAAATGTTTCCGCGCTGAGCGCACCGACAAACACCGCGCCCGCATTGGAAATGACGCCCGGCACACATTCGGGAGCGGCGACCTGCAGCGACAAGTGCTCGGGCCCGTAGGCGTTGGCGATCTCCGCCGCCTCGTCCAGACAACGCACGAGAATGCCGCGCGCTTGGCCAAGCGAGCGGCGCGCGATCTCTTCGCGTCCAAGACTCGTCACTTGGCGCTCCAGCTCTGCCTCCACGTCGGCCATCAACTCCGCAGAGGTGGAGAGCAGGATGACCTGCGCATCGGCGTCATGTTCGGCCTGGCTCAGCAAGTCGGCTGCGATGAAGCGAGCGTTGGCGCTTCGGTCGGCGATAACCATCAATTCGCTCGGGCCAGCCTGCAGGTCTATAGCCGGACCGCCGCTCAAGCTGGCCGCGTAGCGCTTGGCCTCCGCGACATAGGCATTGCCGGGACCGAAGATTTTCTGCGCCTTCGGCGTCATCGCGCCTAACGCCAGCGCCGCAATGGCCTGCGCGCCGCCGATCATCCAGAGTTGCTCGACGCCGCATTCAGCTGCGGCGACAATCATTGCTGGATGCGGCTTGCCATCGGCGCCGGGTGGCGTCACTACGACGCGTCGGCACACGCCCGCGACACGCGCGGGTTCGCAAAGCATGATCAAAGTCGATACCAACGGCGCACTTCCCGCCGGAACATAGAGACCGCACGTCTCAATCGAGCGCCAAAGCAACGTTGTCGTTACACCGGGCGTGCTTTCGATTGTGATCGGCTTTGGCTTTGTGCTCTCGTGGTAAAAACGCACCTGATCGACCGCAAACGCGATCGCGCTGAGATCCTCGTGCGCCAATTGCGCGCGGGCGGCGTCGACAAGGGCGGTCTCCAGATCGACCGACACGGGAGCATAACCGTCGAGCTTGATGGCCCATCGCGTGAGCGCCTCTTCGCCGTTGGAAGCCACCTCATCAAAAAGCCGACGCACCAGCGACGTGACCTCCGGCGCACAGCGTTGATCGGGCCGCGCCAGAACGCGCTGTCGCTCGGCGGCGTTGAGATCACTCCATGTGTAACGTTGCATGTCCCGCTCACATCATCTTTTCGATTGGCAGCACCAGGATCGCTGACGCGCCCGCTTCCTTCAGCGCCTCTAGCGTTTCCCAAAACACGGATTCCTGACACACGGCGTGCACAGCCACCGCGTCATCGCGACCGGCAAGCGCCATGACCGTGGGCGAGGCGGCGCCAGGCAAGATTTCAGTGATGCGCGGCAACGCCGAGCGCGGCGCGTTCATCATCACATACTTCGCATCTTGCGATGCGACGACGCCGCGGAACCGTGAAGTGAGGCTTTCAGCGAGATTGTCGATTTCCGGCTCGAGCGTCCGCGTTGAGCGCACGAGCACCGCTTCGCTCTCCAACACTGTCGCGAACGCAACGAGACCATTGGCCTCAAGCGTCGCGCCCGTGGAAACGAGATCGCAAATGGCGTCGGCCAACGTCAGCCGGGGAGCCACTTCCACCGCGCCGCGCATGGTGACGACCTGCGCCTCCACACCCGCTTCACGGAGAAATCGGTCGAGAAGGCTCGGATAAGTCGTGGCGATTCTCAGGCCCTGGAGCGATTTCGGCCCGCAATAGGTGAACGCTTGCGGCGCCGCGATCGCCAAACGGCAGCGACCGAAGCCAAGCGCCATAACCTCGCGCAAACCGTTCGCGCCGCCCGCTGTCCGCTCCGCCAGCACATTGCGGCCAACCACGCCAAGATCGGCAACGCCGTCGGCGACGAACGTCGGAATGTCGTCATCGCGCAGGCACCAAAGATCAATCGGCGCGTTCTCTACGCTATAGGCGAGATCGCTGGCGCTCCTGTTAAGTCGATAGCCGGCGGCGCGGATAAGCTCGAGGCTGCGCTCAGCCAGCCGGCCGCTCTTCTGAATAGCAATGTGCAAACGTTTGGGGGTCATGGCTCACGTCTCACGCGCACGCACGTCGGGTGCGCTAATTGGCGAAATCGATGCAATCTGAGGCGATAAGCGCAGTGCGCTTTCGCTCTTTCAGCTCAGCAGCTGGTCAGAGCTTCAATGTCGCGGCGCGTGATGCGCGGCGTGATCGTGATGATGGCGGATCGCGCAGCCATGCGTCTGCACGCCCAAAACCGGGCGGCTGGCAGCCATGACGAGAGCGACGCTTCGCATAAAGAGCGATCCTTCCGGCGGCTGCTCTAGCCAAACCAAAGCCGCACCGTCAAGAGCCCACCCCCTCTGGAACTCACGTGCACAGCGGGCGACGCGACCCAGCCCGCCTAGGTATGAGCGAAATGCGTCAGCGCGACACGCTCATTCCCACTCAATCGTGCCGGGCGGTTTCGATGTCACGTCGTAGACGACGCGATTGACGCCGCGGACTTCGTTGATGATGCGCGTGGCGGCGCGGCCGAGGAAATCCATCGAGTACGGGAAAAAGTCCGCCGTCATGCCGTCGGTGCTGGTCACGGCGCGCAGGGCGCAGACATATTCGTAGGTGCGGCCATCGCCCATGACGCCAACGCTGCGCACCGGCAGCAGCACAGCGAACGCCTGCCAGATTTTGTCGTAGAGGCCAGCCTTACGGATTTCATCGAGATAAACCGCGTCAGCTTCGCGCAAGATATCGAGCTTCTTGCGGGTGATAACACCCGGAACGCGGATAGCGAGCCCCGGCCCCGGGAACGGATGGCGGCCAACGAACGTCTCCGGCAAACCAAGCTCACGGCCAAGCGCACGCACTTCATCCTTGAAGAGATCACGCAGCGGCTCGACGAGTTTCATCTTCATGCGATCAGGCAGACCGCCGACATTGTGGTGCGACTTGATCACTACCGATGGCCCGCCCGTCGCCGAAACGCTTTCGATCACGTCCGGATAGAGCGTGCCCTGCGCCAAAAACTCAGCGCCGCCGATCGATTTGGCCTTCTCCTCGAACACTTCGATGAAGAGCTTGCCGATAGTTTTGCGCTTCACTTCGGGGTCGGCGACATCATCGAGCTCATGCAGGAAGCGCTCGCTCTCTTCAGCGTGGATCAGCTTGATGTGATAATGATCGCGGAAGAGCGAAACGACCTGCTCGGCCTCGCCTTTGCGCATGAGGCCGTGATCCACGAACACGCACGTCAGCTGATCGCCGATCGCTTCATGGATCAGCACCGCCGCCACCGATGAATCGACGCCGCCCGAGAGCCCGCAAATCACCTGCCCGTCGCCGACTTGCGCCCGGATGCGCGCGATCGCCTCATCCTTGAACGCCTTCATCGACCAATCGCCTTTGAAGCCGGCGATTCTGTGCGTGAAGTTCTTCAGCAGCTTGCCGCCGTCGGGCGTGTGCACGACTTCGGGGTGAAACATCGTGGTGTAGAAGCGGCGCTTCTCATCGACGGCGATGGCGAACGGCGCGTTCTCACTGGTGGCGATGACGTCGAAGCCAGACGCAAGCTTGGTGACGCGATCACCGTGGCTCATCCACACCGGATACTTGCCGCCGACATCCCAGACGCCGTCGAACAGCGGCGAGGCTTTCTTGATCTCGACATCGGCGCGGCCGAACTCACGCGCGTGCCCGCCCTCGACAACGCCGCCGAGCTGAACTTGCATGGTCTGCTGGCCGTAACAGATCGCCAAGATCGGCACGCCGAGCTTGAACGCCTGATCCGGCGCCCGCGGTGAGCCCTCATCCATCACGCTCGATGGGCCGCCCGAAAAGATAATCGCCTTCGGGCCGTAAGCCTTGAGGAAGGCGTCATCGACTTTGTTGAACGGGTGGATTTCGCAATAGACGCCGTTCTCGCGCACGCGCCGGGCGATGAGCTGCGTAACCTGCGAGCCGAAATCGATGATCAGAACGCGTTCGTGGTGGGCGGCGGAGGCGGTGGGGGCGCTGGGCGCTTCGCTCGATTTGTCCATGGCCTGAAATGGAGTGCGTTGCGCGGGGCGTCAATTCTGCGCGCGTGCATAGCCCAACGCCACGCGCGCCGGCCCTGGGTCGCGGATTTTTTCAGGCGCACCACTTGCGAACCACTCGCAAGAGCTTAGCTCATCTCCATGCGCCTAGCTCTGAAAACCGGCTCCTATTCCGTAATGCACTTCCTGGTTGCGGTCGCGGTCACCTTCGCCATCACCCAGGATTGGCGCGCCGCCCTCGCCGTCGGCTTCATCGAGCCGGCCGTGCAAACGGTCGCCTACTTCCTCCACGACCGCTTCTGGTCCCGCATCGAAGCGCGGGACGCCGCCCTCGCCCGGGCGCGCGCCGAAGGCTAGCCCCACCCGCTCCAGTTGCACCCTTATCCCCAGGCGTTAAAGTTCGTTAACGAACTCGGGGGAGGCGTGGGATGGATTGGCAGCGACTGTGGGCAGCCTTGGTGCAAGACGCAATGAGTGCGTGGGCGTGGCTAAACATAGACACATCGGACCCCACTCTCGCCAAGCTAGGAATTCTGGTTGCGGTAGTCGTGCTGCTGCTCTTGGTACTGTCGGATGTTTATCGCGGTGAGATCCAGAACCAAAACGTAGAGATCGATTTGACGTCGCATGACGACAAATTTGGATATGGCGAGAAGGACGTCGTCTTCACTCAGCAGACGTTCGATATCCAGTCCGAGAAACTGCCAGCCGACGTCAATTTGCTGCACGTATTCACGATCATCGACGGAGATCGCCGCGTCGAGCAAATCGTCAATCTTGCAAGGAGACCTGCACGCCTTCGGATGGTTCGGACCGCGCACCGCGTTGATCACGGCCAAATCGCAATGGCCCCCGATGTTGTACTGGCGCTAAAAAATCGTGCTGAATACCTTCAACGTCAACGCCTCAAAAAATATACGAACAGCGTTTGGCGCCGCGCTCGACAGGCATTCGCTAAGGAAAAATCCACCCCGTCGCTGGACCTCCGATCTTACGCGATAAGGATACACTTTCCGTTGAATCCTTACTTCTTGCTCTTTGAGCACCCCGATAAGGACGTAAAGGCAACGGCATGGCTCACGCTGCTCACGAGTTTGTTCGCGGTCTTAACTGAGTTTCTATTCTGATCGGCGTAGCCTGTCGGCGGCAGCGCTACCCACAATCCCGCGCCCAGCGCCTTGGCGAAAACTTATCCCACACCCCCAACACCGCGCTTATACTTCGTCATCCCTCGCACGGGAGGTTCATCTGGCTAGCCGAGCCGAGCGAGCGCGGGGGATGCGATTGAGCGTGAAGGTGCCGTCCGTAACGCTACCGGCTACCCGGAAGCGGCAGCGTGCGATCAGAGGGGGCGCCCTCGAAGCGAGCGCAGCGATTTCGTCAGCGATGACGGCGACAGATTACACCGAAGCCCGCGGGAGAGCAGCGTAAGGCGCGAACCGCGAGAGCATACCGGACTTAAGGCAAAGTCCGCACGCCGTCGGGGACCGATCCAGGAGAGTGAAAACCTCCCCATGACGGCCCGGCGCATAACAATCGCAACAGGGCGCGTGCGATGCGCGGCGTTGTTCGAGCGATCGAACGGCGCAAAGAAACTAAACCCGGCGCATCCCACGCGCCCTGCTCCCACTTTTTGTTTTGCGCACGCCGAACGGCGCTGTTGACGCGCGCCCACTAAACATCAAGCGGCGCGATCAGATTGACGGCCGAACAATACCCAACCGCCAGACACAGCAGCAAAACCAGCACGGTACGGAAGAGATTTCGAAGCGCCCGCTCTTCGGCATCCATCACAAGCGCGATTGCGACACCAATGCACATCAGCAGCACAAACCCCATCAGCACTTTTTGAATGAGAAACGCGCCGACCACTTCCATCCATGGCGTTTGCCCATCGATCCAGCCGTCAACGTCATTCAGATCGAAGCCAAACACCCAACCGAGCACGGTGAGCGCAAGGCCGATGAAGAAGAAAACCAGGACAAGAAAAAGCAAGCCGCCGGCGAGCGGGCTGCCAATGCGCGCCTGGCCAATCGGCGAGACGCGCCAAAAATCAGAAAACCGCCAAAGCCGGGCGAGGAAATCACCAACGAACTTGAACATGCCGCCGATTGGCGTGGCCCCTCACCGTCCCGTCAAGCCAAAACGCGCTGGCGCGCTCCGATCGCGGTCAGCGGCGCGCCAATTTGCCCGGCGACAAGCGCCGCCAGCACTTGCGGTGCGGGCCATGTGCGCGAGAGCGGCGCCATGATCCAATCGCGGAACGCCGCGAACGCGGCGCTGTCGCTCTGGTACGCCGGCGTGAACATCCATGACGCAGCCTGATAGAGCCGAATATGCCAAAGCCGCATGCGCGCATACTCGCCAAGCGCCGCGTCGAGATTGCTCTGCGAAGCAAGCGCCTGCGTCAGCGCCAACGCATCGAGCAACGCCATGTTCGCGCCCTGGCCAAGCTGCGGTGAGGTGCAATGCCAGGAATCGCCGACATGCACGCAATGACGCGACACCGGCTCACGCAAAGTGCGGTGCGCATAGGATGCGAACACCAGGTCGTCATGGGTTTCGATCTGCGCCAGCAGCGGCTCCGTCTGCGGCCAGAGCGCGCGCACTTCGTCTTTCCAAGCCTCCAACGGCGCTGTGCGCCAATCCGCGCGCTCCGTATGCTTCAAGCTCCAGAAGAAAGCGCCCTGCTGGCGCGTCTCATCTTTCAAGCGCCCGATGGGCATGAAGCCCGCCATCTTGCGCGCCGCCAGATAACGCTGCTCCAGCGCCGCATTATCGAATCCATCAACCCAATCGAGGCTGGCCCACAGCGCGCCAAACGGCAGCGGCGCGTGCGGCGGGCGCGACAGCGGCGAGCGCGCGCCCAACGCATCGATCACCAGATCAAAGCGCGCACTCTCCGTGCCATCGGCAAACAGCAAACGTCCATCACGCGCACCGACAACTTCACGCCCGCTCTCGATTTCCGCCCCGGCGCCAAGCGCGGCATCATACAAGAGCTGAAACAGCGCGCCGCGATGCACGCCGAGCCCGCACGGCGCGTCCTTGCCGGCGGCATCGTAACGCACATCCAGCACCACGTTCTGACGCGGCGTATTCTTCCCGTGCAGGCGCTTAATCGGCGCGCCGAGCGCGCGCATCGCATCGCCAACGCCGAATGAGTCGAGAACAGTGAGGCCAACCGGCTGCAGGATGATCCCAGAGCCAATCGGCTTCGGGGCGTCCAACCGGTCATAAATGACAACACGCGCACCCGCCTGGCGCAGCAATGTCGCGCTCGCGAGCCCAGCAACACCGCAGCCGGCTATGGCGATATCGAGGGGCACGTCAGCCAACATACTTAGCAGAAATTGGCGATGTTTCTGAACGAAACCCTAACCGCGTGCTGCCACGCTTCGCCCATGGCAGCGATTTCCGGCATCGAGCCCGTCGCCGCGCAAGGCTACGCGCAGCAACGAGAACCGCGAGACAATAAGGCCCCCGTCGAATATGGCGCGGCGGTGACGCACAAGGACATGGTGCGCGAGAAAGTTCGCGTCGATCCGGCGGCGCTGGTCGAGAAGGAGCGCGCCGCAAAACGCGCCCGCGCTGACGATCCGCGTGACCAGCGCATGGCGCAGGACCGCGCCGATTACGACGCGGCGCAGGAGCAGCGCAAAGGCCGCTACGTCGATATCGAAGCGTGATCACGCCGCCCGCTGCAAAGCTGCAATGTAAAAGCCATCACAGCCGGTGATCAGCGGCGTCATTTGCAGGCCGATCGTGCGCTGGTGCGCCGGAAAATCTGCGCCGCTCAATCCTACAGGCGCGAAATCGGCGTAGGATGCGAGGAATGCCGTAACTGCATCCTCGTTCTCCTCCGGCAGCACTGAACACGTAACATAGATGAGCCGCCCCCCCGGCTTCACCAGCGGCGCCGCCAAAGCCAACGCCTCGCGCTGCTCGCCAATCCGCATCGCCAGCGCATTCGGCCGCAAGCGCCACTTTGAGTCAGGGTTGCGCCGCCAAGTGCCCGAGCCCGTGCACGGCGCATCGACGAAGACGATGTCCATGCGTCCGCGCAAATCTTCCAGCGCATCTTTGGATCGCATCGGCGCACGGATCTGCAGGTTGCGTACGCCGGCGCGATCGGCCCGCTCTTTCAGCGGCGCGAGCCGGCGCCCGTCAACATCGAACGCGAAGATCTGCCCCTTGTTCTGCATCAGCGCCGCCAGCGCCAACGTCTTGCCGCCGCCACCGGCGCACACGTCCGCAATCTGCATCCCCGGCGCAGCGCCCGCCAGCGCGGCTGTCAGCTGACTGCCTTCGTCTTGAACTTCGAACCAGCCCTTCACGAAGCTCTGCTCTGTCGCCCATGGGAATGTGCGCCCTTGCGACCAGGGAATGCGAACGCCGTCCGGCGAATGTGGCGTTGCGCCCGGCGCCTCTTTCAATTTCGGGCTCTCGGCCAACGCAGCGATCAGCTTCTCACGCGTCGTCTTCAATGCGTTGGTCCGCAGATCGAGCGGCGCCGGCGCGGCGAGTGCAGCGCCTTCTTCGGCACGCGCATCGCCAAACGCACGCGCGAAGCTAGCCTCAAGCCATTCGGGATAGTCACCGCGCACGTGCGCGGGCGCGCTTGCGATATTGTCTCCATAAAGCCCAGCGCGCTCCGCTTCGCTCGGCGGCGCGGGGGCGTGCGGATCATCGACCAAGCTTTGCTCGATCGCTTCGGCTGTCCAGCCGAAGCCCCAACGCAGCGCGCCCCAAACCCAGGCGCGCGGCGTATCCTCCCCCATCCGCCAAGCACTAGACTGCTTCCACCGCATCGCCCCGAACACGAGATCGCCGATTTCGGCGCGGTCTTTCGAGCCGGCGAAACGGTGAGACAGCATCCACGCCTTCACCGCATCAGCGGCAGGCTGGCGTTGGTTTTCGAGGCTTGAGAGGATTTCAATTGCCGCCTGCTGGCGCGCGCCGGGACGCATCGGGAGAACCCCACACTAAAGCGAGGCCGCGGGCCTCAGATCGATTGGCCGAATACGAGCAAATTGCCGTCCGGCGCAAGCACGCACACCTCACGCTGGCCGTAAGGCTTGTCCGCCGGGCCGTGAACATCGGCGGGCGGCATCGCATCGAGGACGGGCTTGAGTTCCTGATAGAGCGCCTCGATGTCCTCGACATCGATGTAGTAGCAGAAGCGGCGATTGCCGGGCGGGGCGCCATCGTCGCCGCGGTTCTGCAGGAGACGAACGCCCGCGGTTTCGCGTTGCACGTAGGCGTAGTCCTCGGCGCGGAAGTACGTCGTGAAGCCGAGATTCTCGAAGAATGTCACGGCAACGTCGATGTCGGGCACGTGCATGAAGGGCGTGATGCGGATGAACTGGCCCTTCGTCATCTGCTAGCTGCCGAGTGGATAGTTCGGCGCTTCGCGGGTGATCGACACGTCATGCACGTGGCTTTCACGCAAGCCCGCCGAGGTGATCTTCACGAACCGCGCCTTGGTGCGCATTTCTTTCAGATTAGCGGCGCCGACATAGCCCATCGATGCGCGCAGGCCGCCGATCAATTGGTGCAGGATGTTCGCCACCGGCCCCTTGAACGGCACGCGCCCTTCAATGCCCTCAGGCACGAGTTTCATCTGATCGGTGACTTCCTTTTGAAAGTAGCGATCAGCCGAGCCGCGCGCCATCGCGCCGAGCGAGCCCATGCCGCGATAGCTCTTATAAGAACGGCCCTGATAGAGAATGATGTCGCCCGGCGCCTCTTCCGAGCCGGCAAGCAGCGAGCCGATCATCGCGACCTCGGCGCCGCCAGCGAGCGCCTTGGCAAGATCGCCCGAGAACTTGATGCCGCCGTCGGCGATCACCGGGACGTCAGCCTTCGCCGCCGCGTTCGCAGCGTCCATCACTGCCGTGAGCTGCGGCACGCCAACACCGGCGACAATCCGCGTGGTGCAGATCGAGCCCGGGCCGATGCCGACCTTCACTGCGTCAGCGCCCGCATCGATCAGCGCCTTGGCGCCATCAGCGGTGGCGACATTGCCGGCAATGATCTGCGTTTTGTTCGACTCGCGCTTGATCCGCGAGACGGCGGCGAGCACGGCGCTGGAGTGGCCATGCGCGGTGTCGATGACGACGACGTCGGCGCCCGCTTCGATCAAGGCCAGCGAACGCTCGTAACCGGCATCGCCAATCGTCGAGGCGGCGCCGACCAGCAACCGGCCGCGCTCATCCTTGGCGCGGGCCGGGAAGGCTTGCGCCTTCTCGAAGTCCTTCACGGTGATGAGCCCAGTGACGCGGCCTGCTTCGTCGGTGACGATGACGCGTTCGATGCGATGCTTGTGCAGCAGCTTCTTGGCGTCGCCCTCGTTCACGCCATCGCGGACGGTGACGAGGTTTTCCTTGGTCATCAAATCGGCGACGCGCTCGTTCATCTCGGCGAAGCGCATGTCGCGATTGGTGAGAATGCCAACGAGCTTGCCGCTCTGGCGATCGACCACCGGGAAGCCGGAAATTTTGCGCGCTTCCTTGATGAGGATGATTTCGCCGACGGTCTGATCCGGATGGATGGTGATCGGATCGATCACCATGCCGCTCTCGAACTTCTTGACCATCTTCACCTGATCGGCCTGTTCGACCGGGGTCATGTTGCGGTGAATGATGCCCATGCCGCCGGCTTGCGCCATGGCGATGGCCAACCGCGCGTCGGTGACGGTGTCCATGGCGGCGGAGATGAGCGGAATGTTGAGGCTGATGCTGCGCGTCAGGCGCGTGGCGGTCGACACATCGGCGGGCAGCACTTCGGACGGCCCCGGTTCAAGGAGCACGTCGTCAAAGGTCAAAGCTTCACGGATTTCCATGGACGGCTGGTAGAGATTCTGCCGAGGCTTGTCCAGTCACGCAGGCGGTTTGCGGCCTTGCGCTACGACATAGACCTCGGAGCTTTCCGCCCGGCTGGCCGGCGGTTTGGCGTGGCGGACGGTGGTGAAGCCTTGCTTCAGCCGCGTCAGCAACGCGGTTTCGAGGCCGCCCTGAAACGCCTTTGTCACAAACGTGCCGCCGGGCGCGAGGTGCTCCAGCGCGAAATCGGCAGCCGCTTCCGCCAGCGCGCCGGTGCGGATCTGGTCGGTCTTGGCGTGACCGGTGGTGTTGGCGGCCATGTCTGACAGCACCAGCTCGGGCGCGCCGCCGAGTGCTTCCAGCAGGACCGGCGGCGTCGCCGCGTCGGTCAGGTCCATCTGGAAGAAGACGGCGCCCTCAAGCGGATCAATGGCGAGGAGATCGACGCCGACCACCTTGCAGCCGCGCTGCACGCACACTTGCGCCCAGCCGCCAGGCGCCGCGCCAAGATCGATCACGCGCGCACCGCGCTTCAAGAACTGAAACTGCTCGTCGAGTTCAAGCAGCTTGTAGGCGGCGCGGGCGCGATAGCCGTCGGCACGGGCGCGCGCGACGTACGGATCGTTGAGGTGGCGCTTCACCCAGTTGCGCGAGCTCTCGTTGAGCTTCTTGTTCTTCACCCGCGTGAACAGCTGACGCTCACCGCCGCCGCCGCTTTTCGGCGGTTTGGCTTTCCAGCGGCGCTTCGGGGGATCTTCTTGATCGCTCATCGCCGCGCCCCGTGATCCGCCATCAGCCGCATCAGCACGCCTTCGCGCAGGCCCCGGTCCGCGACCCGCACACGCTGCGCCGGCCAGACCCGCAGAACGGCGTCGAGGATGGCGCCGCCGATGACGACAAGGTCTGCGCGGTCATAACCGATGCATGGGTTGGCGGCGCGCTCGTCGCGGGTTTGCGCCAAGAGCTTGGCGATCACGGCGCGGCAATCGCTGACGTCGAACCACATGCCGTCGACTCGCGCGCGGCTGTAGCGCGGCAGATCGAGGAAGACGCCGGCGAGGCTGGTGACTGTGCCGGAGGTGCCGATGATGTCGCCCTGCCCGGCAGCAAACGCTTGGCGCAAGTGCTGCGCATCGCCGACGCTGGAGATGGTGTCAGCTAGACGCGTGACCAAACCCTGGTACCACGCCTGCTTGTCGCCGCCCTCGGGCTCCGCATCGTCTTCGGCAAGCGTGACGACGCCGAGCGGGCACGTGCCCCACGAAACGATCGGCGGATTGAGGCTCGCGCCCAGCACCGCGCTCGGCGACACCCAGGACATCTCCGTGGAGCCGCCGCCGATGTCGACGATCATGGCGTGCTGCCGGTGCGGCTCCAGCAAGCTGGCGCAACCGAGCACCGACAGCCGCGCTTCGTCCTCGGCGGTGATGACATCAAACTTGAGCCCGAGATCTTTCTCGACGCGGTTGAGAAATACCTGACCATTCGACGCCGCGCGGCACGCTTGTGTCGCCACACAGCCAACGGCGACAGGTTCGCGCGCTTCGATGCGCTGCGCGCACGCAGCCAATGCTTGGTAGGCGCGCGCCATCGCGCCTTCACTCAAGCGCCCCGTATGCGCCAGGCCTTCGCCGAGACGCACGATGCGCGAGAAGCCGTCAACGACACGCAGAGAGCCGTCGGCGTTCTGCGTCGCCATCAGCAGGCGACAATTGTTTGTGCCCAGATCGAGCGCGGCAAACACCGGCGCGCGCGATCGCGGGCCTTGGCGCGCGCCGCTCCGCGACGCTTGCGCCCGCCCCTCACTGACCATGGTTAAACCGTCCGGCGGGGTGCGGGCCCCGCAAAATTGCCTATTCGCCGACGATGCTAGCGGATTTCACGGCCTAAGACAGCGCCTCGTGTGCCTAGATTTCGCCCAGATCGCGGCATCCCCAGCTATGCCGGCACACATATTCGTGTGGAGGGCTCCAATCCTTGTGACGTGCGTTCCCCGTACATACGTTACCAGTGCGAAGGATGAGGAGGTAACGAAGGAGGAGAAGATGCAGGAAGCGAAATTCTCCATTGGTCAGGTGGTCCGCCACAAGCTGTTCCCGTTCCGCGGCGTCGTGTTCGACGTCGATCCGGAATTCTCGAACACTGAAGAATGGCTGGACGCCATTCCGGAGCCGGTGCGTCCGGACCGGAAGCAACCCTTCTATCACCTCTTCGCAGAGAATTCTGACAGCCACTACGTGGCGTACGTCTCGGAGCAAAACCTCGTCGCCGACGAAACCGGCGAACCGGTGGAGCACCCCTCGATCGATCTGTTGTTCGATGAGACGGACGAAGGTGAATACAAGCTGCGACCTGAGGCGCTGAACTAACCGCCTCCTCGTCAGCTCAGATCTTACGGCGGTCGCGCAAGCGGCCGCCGTTTTGCTATCCGGCGCCGACGCGTTGGAACGGATAGAAATCGCCGCCGAGCGGCAGAATACGCGTCAGCTCATCGAGCGCGGTTTGGGTTTCGCTGATCAGCGCGGGATCGACCACATCGGCGGGCGCAATCGCTTCGCGGTAGTGCTTTTTGATCCACGCTTCGAGCTTTGTCGCGAGCGCATCGTCGAGGAAGAACCCTTGGGCCGCAGCCGCGCGCTCAGCCGGGGTCATCACGATACGCAGGCGCAAGCAAGCTGGGCCGCCGCCATTGCGCATGCTCTCGCGCACTTCGACATACTCCACACCGCCCATGGCGGCGTTGGGTTGCGAGATCAGCTCCTCCACCACCGAGGCCGTCTTGTTGTTTTCCCGCACCTCGGTCGGCGCGATCAACGTGGCCGCCGCCGCGCCTGGAAGGCGCACGAGTTGCGAGTTGAACAAGTATGAGCTCACAGCGTCGTCCAGCGAAACGCGCGTGCGCGGCACTTCCACGAAGCGTGGCTCAAAGCCTTTCGCCTTTGCCCGCACCTCGCCATAGAGCGCCGCCTTATCGGCAAACGCGTCTTCGTGATGGAAGAGCACCTGCTCGTGCGCGACGGCGACGACGTCGTTGTGAAAGGCGCCGGCGTCGATGGCTTCCGGCGCTTGCCGGGCGAAGACGGCGCTTTCCGGCGCTAGCGTGTGGCGACGCGTGATCGCTCGGCTGGCTTCAAGCGTCTGGCGCGCGGGAAAACCGGTGCGCACTTCACTGGCGCGGCGGCCGTACACGAAAATCTCGACGCCCGGCGCGCCCGCGCTGGCGGCCATGCGCATGTGATTGGCGGCGCCCTCATCAGAAAGCGCGTCATGCGCCAACAATGCGCCGTGCACGCCAAAGCGCGCTTCATCGGGAAGCAGGCGGCGCAATGTGCGCTCTGTTTGCTCGCCTTCGAGCAGCCGGTGCAGCATGGTTTGCAGATTGGCGACTGAAGCGTGCAGCCGCCCATCGGCGCAATCGGCGCTCGGCGAAACCGTCGCCGCATTCGCGGCCCACATCGCCGACGCCGCGAGCGCAGCGCGCGCGATAGTCGGCTCGTCTTTCCAGACGCGAGCCCATACTTCGCCGTCCTTGCCGGTGAACCCCAGCGAGCGGAGCCAGGCGATGTTCGGCCGCTCATGCGGCGGCAGCACGCCTTGCGCCAAGCCAAGTGCGCGCAGGCGCTGCATCTTGGCCAGCCCCTGCAACGCCGCCTCGCGCGGACGCGCGATGGTGTTGGCATTGCGCGCCGAGGCTAAATTGCCTTCGGAGAGGCCGGCATAATTGTGGGTGAGGCCGACGAGACCGTCGAAATTGATCTCTTCGGCCGCGCTCATTGCGGCAGCCCGGGCGCGGCGATGGCGGCTGCTTTTTCCGAGAGCTGCGTTGCGACCGGGTAAGCCACATAATCAGCCGCGTAGTACGCACTCGGCCGCAGCGAACCTGAAAGCCCTGGCCCGCCGAACGGCATGCCGCTCGATGCGCCGGTGGTTGGGCGATTCCAATTCAGAATGCCGGCGCGCATTTCGTTTCTGACGCGCGCCCAAAGCGCCGGATCGTCGCTGATCAAACCGCCGGCAAGGCCAAAGCGCGTGGCGTTGGCGACATCGAGCGCATGATCGAAATCGGCAACGCGATAGACCTGCAGCACCGGGCCGAACAATTCTTCGTCCGGCGGCGTCAAGCCGGTCACGTCGACGATGGCAGGATGCACGATGGCGCCGTCGCGCTTCACCGGCACAATCGACTTGCCGCCAAGCGCCAGCAGCCCCTGCTCAAACTTGACCGCGCGCTCAGCACTCTGCGCGTTCACGACCGGACCGAGGAATGGCTCCGGTGATTGGGTTGCGGGGCCAACGCTGATGCGCGGCGTGAGTTCTGCAAGCGCGGCGATGATCGCATCACCCTCAGCGCCCTGCGGCACGATCAGACGACGCGCGCACGAGCAACGTTGCCCACTGGTCGCGAAGGCCGAGTGCACAATGAGATTGGCTGCGGCTTGCGCATCCACCGGCGGCCAAACGATCAGCGGGTTGTTGCCGCCGAGTTCAAGCGCCAGCACCACATCAGGGCGGCCAGCGAATTTCTTGTGAATGAGCGCGCCCGTGTGCGCCGAGCCGGTGAACAGCACGCCGTTCAGGCCTTGCGCGTCGAGTAGCGCGCCGCCGGTTTCGCGTGCGCCTTGCAAGAGATTGAGCACACCGGCGGGGAGCCCCGCCTCTTCCCAAGCCTCAACCATCAGCGCGCCAACGCCAGGGGTGAGTTCACTTGGTTTGAACAGCACCACGTTCCCGGCCAGCAGCGCCGGCACGATGTGCCCGTTCGGCAAATGGCCCGGAAAGTTGAACGGCCCGAAGACGCCGAGCACGCCGTGCGGATGGTGCGACAGAGTCATGGCGCCGAAGGCGGCTTTCTCTTCGCGGGCGCCGGCGCGTTCGGCTTGAGCGCGGATCGAGATCTCGATCTTGCCGATCATCGCCTGCACTTCGCCTTTGGCGTCCCACAGGGCTTTGCCCATTTCCCGGCTGATCGTTTGCGCGATCACATCGGCGCACTTCTCAATCGCCTTGGCGAAAGCGCGGACGATAATGAGACGCTCGTCGAGCGGACGGCGCGCCCATGACGGAAACGCCAGATGCGCAGCAGCCATCGCTTCGGCCACATCGTCCGCGGTGGCGGCGTGGCCTTTCCAAACCACGTCGCCGGTGGCCGGATCATAGGAGGCAAAACTCTCACCGGCGCCTTCGCGCCAGACGCCGCCAACATAAAGCTCAGTGCGCATCGTCAACCCAGATCAAAGCTTCATCACCGGAATTCAGGCCAAGCGCCGCCAACGTCGCGGCATCCACGTGCGCGACACCGTCATCGAGATGGGCGCGCGCCGGCGTGCAGCGGAATTGCGCGATCGCCGGCGTCGAAATCAGTGCGCGCTTGGATTTTTGCAGATCGCTGGCGGCGTGCAGACGCACGCGGCGCGCTTCACGGCGGGTCCGGATCGCATCGCGGGGGGCGCTCATCAGCGGGCCGCCGTCGAAAATGTCGACGACGTTGGAAAAGCTGAAGCCCTCCCACTCGAGCAATTTACGCGCGCCTTCGCCTTGGTCGTGACATTTGCCGATCACCGCGCGCGCCGACTCCGGCAAGAGATCCACGTAAACCGGATGTTGCGGCATCAGGTCGAGAATGAACTGATTGTCCGTGGTGGCGCTGAGTTTATCGGCTTCGCTGAAATCCATCCGGAAGAAATGCCGGCCGATCGCTTCCCAGAACGGCGACTCGCCGTCAGGTGAAACGACGCCGCGCAACTCAGACACAACGCGGCTGCGGAAGCGCTCCGGCTCTGCCGCCATCAGCATATAGCGGCACTGCGCCAACGCGCGGCCAATGCCGTTGGCGCGATGCTCTGGGCGCACAAAGAGCGAGCCGACTTCGGAGCAGCCGGTGAAATCGTTGACGCCAATCAGAACGCCCATGTCGAAGCGCTTGGACACAGCCGCTGACGACTGCGCTTCGGTGATGAGGCGGAAATTGAAGAAAGGCGGCGTCTCTCCGATCGTCGCCTTAACGCCGGCGCAGCCTGCAAGCGCGCCGCTTTCAATGTGCTCCAGCGCAATGAAGTAACGCTCGGAGCCGGCGCTGGTGACGTTGGCGGCGAAGCTTTGCGCGGAGAGCTCGAGCTTTGCCGCAAACGCCGCATCGTCGAGCATCAAACTGGTGAAGCCGGCGCCGGCGATTTCGCGCAATTGCTTGAAGCCCTCAAGATCGCCAGGGCCGGCAGCGCGCATGACGTAGCTCGGCGCGCTCATCGGCGCAGGCTCCGCACATCGAAGGCGCCGCTGTTCAGCCCAGCAAGCATAAGGAACGAGAGCTTGGCGCGCTCGCTGAACGAAGAAATCAGAGCAAACTCCTGATCGCTATGAAGCCCGCCGCCGCAGGGGCCGAGCGTATCGATATTGGGGCAGCCGGCAGCCGCGAGATTGTTGCCCTCGCAAACGCCGCCGGAAGCTTGAAACTTGAGATCGAGGCCGAGCGCGGCTCCGGCGGCATGGGTCCAGCCGACAATAGTGCGCTGCTTTTCATCGAGCGGCTTCGGCGGACGGGTGATGCCGCCATGGAGGTGAGCGCTAATGCCTTCGTGCGCGTCGATAGAGGCGGCGATGCGGCGCGCCTCGGCTTCGCCCCAGGCAGCGCCCTCCGCGTCTGGGCTCCGCACATTGAAGCGCAACACCGCGCGTTCCGGCACGACGTTGACAGCGCTGCCGCCGTCGATGGCGCCGACATTAAACGTGACCCCGTCGCGTTTGCCGTTGAGCGCGTTCAATGCGAGCGCAGCTTCCGAGGCTGCGATGACAGCATTGCGGCCGTCGCTGAAGGCGCGGCCGACATGAGCGGCGCGGCCTTTGACGATGAGGCTGAAATTACCCGAGCCCTTACGGGCATCGACCAAAGCGCCGTCGGCCAATGCCGGCTCGTAAGTCATGCCAACATGCGCCTTGGCGCCGAGGGCGGCGAGCAACGGAGCGCTCGCCATCGAACCGATCTCTTCGTCGGGGCTGAGCAGCACTTCGTAACCGACGCGCTTTTCGCCCGGCGTTGCTTCGAACGCCTGAAGCGCCGCGAGCATGACGGCGATGCCGCCTTTCATGTCAGCCGTGCCAGGCCCGCGCAGCATGGGGCCTTCGCGCCACGGCTTCTGAAACGGATGGGCGGCGGGAAACACGGTGTCGTAATGGCCTGTCAGCGCCACTTGCACCGGCGCTTCTGGACGCACGCGGATCCGGATCGACGCGCCATGTTCGATGGCGATCACCTCCCCGTCGGGGCGCACCCGCTCGGAGGGCTCAAGTTGGACTTCGGCGAGATCGCCCGGCAGAGCGGCGGCGGCGTCGAGCAACGGCGCGCGCATCAGCTTCAGGCCGGTGAGTTCGAATGAGCCGGAATTGATCGCCGACCAGGCTTCAGTGCGCGCCACAAGCGCTTCGCCCTCAGCGTCGAGACGCTCCAGGAACGGCTCAAGCCCGGCGCGCAAGCTGAGCGCCGGAGCTGCGGATGGATCGGCTGACATGGCGCGGAAACTGCCCGCGCGGCGGACTTAAGTCCAGGGCGGCGAACGCAAAACGGGCCCGGCTTTTGACCGGGCCCGTTCGCAGTTCTGGTTAAGCCGAGGCTTAGCGGAACGTGATCGTCACAGCCGTACGGCGGTTCAGCGGCTCACGCACGCCGTCGCGCGTCGCACGGGCGAGATCGGTTTCGCCGCGGGCTTGCGTTTGGATCGAGCCGGCGCCGATGCCGCGCGCCACGAGGGCGTCGCGAACCACCGAAGCGCGGCGCTCCGACAGACCTTGGTTGTAGGTCGGCGAACCCGACGTGTCGGTGTGGCCGACGACGACGACGCCGCCGACGTTGCACTGACGCGCACGATTCACAGCAGCGTCGATGGTTTCGAGCGCGGCTTGGTTGAGGTTCGAACGATCCCACTCGAAATACACGACGAATTCCGACGTCGGGCACGTCGCAGCCGGAGGCGGCGGCGGGGGCGGCGGCGGAGGCGGCGGGGGGGGCGGCGGCGGCGGCGGAGCAGCCGCGGCGCCGAAGCTGTAACGGATACCAACCGTCACGGCTTGCTGTTCGTACTCAACGTCGAAGCCCGGGAAGCTGACTTCCGGAGCCGCGAAATAACGATAACCAACGTCGAGGATGGCGTTATCGCTCATCGCGTAGCCGATGCCGGCGAGGCCTTGATAAGCCCAACCGTCAGCGTCGTCGAAAATGTTGGTTTCCATGTCGACGTAGCCGGCGCCGATGCCGAGGTACGGCTGGAAGCGGCCGCCACGGTTGAAGTCGTAGTAAAGGTTGGCCATCGCGGACCAGGCCTTCACTTCATCCGTTGGCGTGAAGTCATTGTTGCGGTGATCGATCGCACCTTCGAGACGGAAGCCGTTCGAAAAGCCGTAGCCAGCGCCGAGCGAACCTACGAAGTCATCTTCGAGGTCGAAGCTGGTGAACGGATCGGAGATTTCACCGTCAAGGCTCGTACCGACGTCGAGACGTCCATACCAACCTTCGTTCGCATTGGCGTTTGCAATGCCGCCAGCGCTTGCCATCAGAACGGCGAGAGCGAGCGTACGCTTTAGTTTCGATTTCATTTTGGCCGTCCCCTTGACTGTTGGCCCCACGATTGTCCGTGTTTTCACGGCTGCATCGATGGTGTGGTTCTACTCCCCGATATCAAGGGGCGTTAACCCTTTTTGGGGGCCCGGACCAAAAATCTTGGGAAACGTTGCGGCCCCGCCGCTTCGATTTCCCCCTATTGGTTAGACGCGGTCGCGCTACCCGCCTCGATTGATCCAAAGGCCAATCCCAGAACGCAAAACGGGCCCGGCTTTTGACCGGGCCCGTTCGCAGTTCTGGTTAAGCCGAGGCTTAGCGGAACGTGATCGTCACAGCCGTACGGCGGTTCAGCGGCTCACGCACGCCGTCGCGCGTCGCACGGGCGAGATCGGTTTCGCCGCGGGCTTGCGTTTGGATCGAGCCGGCGCCGATGCCGCGCGCCACGAGGGCGTCGCGAACCACCGAAGCGCGGCGCTCCGACAGACCTTGGTTGTAGGTCGGCGAACCCGACGTGTCGGTGTGGCCGACGACGACGACGCCGCCGACGTTGCACTGACGCGCACGATTCACAGCGGCGTCGATGGTTTCGAGCGCGGCTTGGTTGAGGTTCGAACGATCCCACTCGAAGTACACGACGAATTCCGACGTCGGGCAGGTCACGACCGGCGGCGGCGGCGGCGTTACCGGCGGCGATACGACTGGCGGCGGTACGACGACCGGAGCAGCCGGAGCGGCGAACTGATAACGCAGACCGACGGTCAGAGCTTGGTGCTCATAGTCGCCGTTGCTGAACACGGTGCCTTCGTCGAACTCAGCTTCGTCGGCGACGAAATAGCGATAGCCGATGTCGAGATCGAGTTGCTCGGTCAGACCGATCGCCACGCCGGCGAGGGCTTGATACGCGACAACGGTATCTTGGCCTTCGACGCTCGAACCGCCATCAAACACGCGGGTGTTGATGCGGGCGGCGCCAGCGCCGACGCCGATGTACGGCTCAAGCGCGCCGCCACGGTTGAAGTCATAGAACAAGTTGGCCATCGCGCTCCACGCGTGGGTGTCGGCGTCCACAGTCGGGAAGCCGGCGAATTCAACTTGGTTGAAGCGGTGGCCGAGTTCGCCCTCGAGACGGAAGCCGTTCGAGAACGCGTAGCCAAGACCCAGATGCTGGGTCCAATCATGTTCGAGCGTGCCTTCAACAGCGGCCGCGTCGAGGTCTTGAGTGCCGTCGAATGACCAGCCGATGTCGGCGCGGCCATACCAGCCCTCAGTCGCGTTCGCGACGCCGGCGGTGCCCGCCATCAATGCCGCAAGCGCGACCGTTTTGGTGATGCGCGATTTCATATTCACCCCTCTAAAGTGATCCCCTACGCCGCCGATCGCCGCGACGCAGCGTTCGCGCCAAGCGCGCTATACGGCCTTGGCTAGAACGTAACAGAGCGGATGATCCCCCTCCGTCACTGCCGAACCCACTAAACGCGGCCCGGTTCCCAGCAAAGTCCGTTGAGGCGGGATAGTGGCGCCCAAAAGGCACGGAGTCCATGTGACCCCCGGTCACGAACGCGCTTTTCCCGGCTCCTGTTGACTTTTTGCCGCCGGGTCGTTGCGGACGCGCGACACGCTCCCGAAACGAAATCCACCTGAATTTTCATGATCCGTAACGGAAAGGGCCGCGCCCCCTCCCGGCGCGGCCCCCGTCCCCTCTTCGCCCCTGCGTGCGACCTCTAGGGTCCGAGACCCGAGGCTTCCCCCGCTGCTGAAAACCGAGGAGGCCGGCACAATGCTGCCCTTAATCCGCCCAGACCAGCTTTGATGGCGCCTCGCGCCGGCATTTGTTTGGGCATGTTGCCGCATCGTCACACGCGCGCGTGATGGAACAGCCTTCGGCAGGTGGGGTTGCCTAAGCACTGGTAATCAATCGGAGAAGTTCCCGTGAACGCCACTGAACGCGACCCCTATGCCACCGCGCCGACGCATAAATCGAAGAGCGGCCCCGTCGTCCGCTTCGTGATTGTCGGCGCCCTGCTCGCCGCAGGCGCAGCAGGTTTCATGTCGATGCCGCGCGGCGGTCAAAGCTTGGTGCCGACCGAAGCCGAGCAAACCACGACGTTGGCGAGCAATGACGACGGCAGCTACGTTGCTTCATCGGCTAACGAATTCACTGAGCCGCCGGCGAACACTGCGCCCGCAGCAAGCCCAGCCCCTCGCGCCGCGCCGCGCGATTCTGCGCCACCGGTAAACCAGGCGCCGGCGGAAGATCTCCCGCCGCCGACCACGACCACGGCGCCGATGACAGACCCGACGCCGCTGCCGCCGGGCTAAGTCGAGGAACATTTGAGGATGGTGAGCCCGTCGGGATTCGAACCCGAGACCCTCTGATTAAAAGTCAGATGCTCTACCGGCTGAGCTACGGGCTCTCACATGCGAGCGCGGCGTTTAAGCTGATGCCGCCGCGCTTGCAACTCTCTCAAACTGCTATTTCGCCGCGGCGGCCAACGCCGCGGCGACTGCGGCGCGCCACCCAGCACGCAGCCGATCCCGCTCTGCGGCTGACATGCTCGGACGCCACGTAGCGGCCGGCGCGCCGCTTTTTGTGTCGAGCGCCGACACGGCTCCAACGCCGTAGGCCGCTAGTTTCGCCGCGCCAAGCGCGGTCATTTCCTGAAATTGCGGGCGCGCGACCTCGACGTCGCACACATCGGCAAGGAATTGCATCGCCCAGCCGTTCGCTGTGAGACCGCCGTCCACCAGCAGCGACTTGATCTGCGGCGCGCCGTCCGCGCGCAGTGCGTCGAGCAGGTCCGCGGTTTGATACGCCACGGCTTCGAGGCCAGCGCGCACGATGTGTTCGAGCCGCGAGTCGCGGGTCAGCCCAATGATTGTGCCGCGCGCGTCGGCGTTCCATTGCGGCGCGCCGAGCCCGGCGAACGCCGGCACAAGATAGACGCCGCCATTGTCGGCGAGCGCTGCTGCGATAGCTTCCGATTCAGCCGAGTTCTTGATCAGCTTCAAACCGTCGCGCAGCCATTGCATCGTGGCGCCGGCCGAGAAGATCGAGCCTTCCAAAGCGAACGCAAACGCGTCCTTCGCCTGATAGCCAATGGTCGCCAGCAGACGATTGCTGGAGTGCGGCGGCGCAGCGCCCATGTTCATCACCAGAAACGCGCCGGTGCCGAACGTGGCTTTCGCCGTGCCTGGCTCTAAGCAGCCATGCCCCACCAACGCCGCTTGCTGATCACCGGCGCTGCCGTGAATTGGAATGGCGCGGCCAAAATGCGCAGCGTCGGCGTCGCCAAAGTGCGCATCGCAGGCGGCGACGGTCGGCAACAAGGCCCGCGGGACATTGAACAGCGCACACAACTCAGCGCTCCACTCGCGCTTGGCGATGTCGAGCAACAGCGTGCGGGCGGCATTGGTAGCGTCCGACACGTGCGCGCGACCGTTTGTGAGCCGCCAAATGAGGAACGTCTCAATTGTGCCGAATGCCAATTCGCCCCGCTCAGCGCGCGCGCGCAACGCTGGATCGCGATCAAGAATCCAGGCGATCTTGGTGGCCGAAAAGTACGGGTCGAGGAGCAAACCAGTTGTCGCCTGCACACTCGCTTCATGGCCGGCGGCGCGCAGCTTGGCGCAATAATCCGCGGTGCGCCGGTCTTGCCAGACGATGGCTTTATGCACCGGCGCGCCAGTCTTGCGATCCCAAACGATGGTTGTCTCGCGTTGGTTGGTCACGCCGATGGCGGCAATGTTTTCCACGCCGCCGACTTGGGCGATGGCGTCACGGCAAACCTTGAGTGTGGCGGCCCAAATCTCCTCAGCGTCGTGCTCCACCCAGCCCGGCTCGGGATAATGCTGCTGCAATTCGATCTGCGCAGTCGCGCGAGGCGTAAAATCGAGGTCGAACGCGATGGCGCGGGTGGATGTCGTGCCCTGGTCGATCGCGAGGATGTGCTTCGTCATGGGCACGACATGAACGGCGCGTGGCGCGCTACGTCAACCGGCCTCGGCGAGTGCGGCGCGTAAATCCGCCGAAGCCGCGCGCATGCGGGCGACCGCCGTATCGAGCGCATCGTCGCTCACGCCCCGCCCCGCTGCCGCCATCGCTTCGACGTTGGCCCGCACGGCGGCGAGTTTTTGCGCGATAGTGTCCGCGCCGGCGCTCAACGCGCCGGTGAACGCGAGTGCGTCCGCCGCGGTCCTGAGAATCTCGGCAACCCGACCCCGATGCTGGGGAGGAACCAGCGGCGCCAAAGCGGACAGCGCCGCCAACAAGAGCTGCACTTGCAACATGATTTTCTGCATCGCCGCCGCTCCTAGTGTTGGGCCGTTTGCACGGCCGAGGCGAAGTCCGCGATCGGCGCTTCGGCCTCTGCGCGGGCGCTCTCGAGCTCCATGCGCGCGGTTTCCCCATCGCCAGCATTGCGCGCCGCGTTGTAGGCGCGCAGCGCCTGCGCCAACGCTTCGGCGGCAGGCGTTGCCGCCGCTTCCGCCTGGCCAATCGCGCGCCGGATAGCAGCAGGAGTCGACGGCGCGCGCACAAGGCTGGCCGCCTCTTCGACGAGCGCGGCGTAGGTCTGGAGCAGCGCGTAGGCGCGCTGATCGGCGCTTTGTGCGACGGCGAACGGATTAGGGATTTCGATACTGGCGCAAGCCGGTGTGGCGGCGAGCGCGAAGGCAAGCGCAAGGACGCGCAAATGCTTGTTCATGTCGGTTTTCCTTCAGGCTACGGGCGCGCGGGCGCGTGTGCGGCCGATGGCGACGCCGATCAGGCCAAGCGTGACGACCAGATCGATCAGCGCGCCGGCGACCTCTTGCGCGGCGCCTTCAGGCAAGACGACGCCGAGCCTGTCGGCGGCGGCGGCTATGGCGATCGCAGCGGCGCTGCGCAGCGTCAGCGATTGCAGTGCGGGTTTTTCTGGAAGGGACGTGCTCATGGGCTCCTCGTGTTGAACGAGAAGCTTACGGCTGCACTGAGCTCGGTCGGATTTGAACGCGCCTGTCCGCCAAAACGCGGATCAGGCGCCGTCGATCAGCTGGCGCACAAACCGCGCTTGGCCTCATCATATTCGCGCTTCAAACGCGCGACGAGATCGGCGGTGCTGACCACTTCATGCACGCCGCCAACGCCTTGGCCGGCGCCCCAAATGTCTTTCCAGGCCTTCGCCTTTGAGCCTTCGCCACCGCCAAAACTCATCTTGGTCGGATCGCTTTGGGCGAGATTGTCAGGATCGAGGCCGGCATTGACGATCGAGCCCTTGAGATAGTTGCCGAGCACGCCGGTGAAGAGGTTCGAATAGACGATGTCGCCGGCAGTGGAGTCGACGATCATTTGCTTGTACGCCTCGGGCGCGTTGGCTTCTTTCGTCGCGATGAAGGCCGAGCCCATGTAGGCGAGATCGGCGCCGAGCGCTTGCGCCGCTAGAATGCCGCGCCCGGTGGCGATGGCGCCGGAAAGAAGCAGCGGCCCATCGAAGAATTGGCGAATTTCGCTGATCAGCGCGAACGGCGAAAGCGAACCGGCGTGGCCGCCGGCGCCAGTGCAGACGGCGATCAAGCCATCAGCGCCCTTCTCAAGCGCCTTCTCGGCAAATTTGATGTTGATGATGTCGTGCAGAACGATGCCGCCGTACGAATGGATCGCATCGTTCACTTCGGGGCGCGCGCCTAGCGACGTGATCACGATCGGCACTTTGTGGCGCACGCAGGCTTCGACGTCCGCGTCGAGCCGCTCATTGGTCTTGTGGACGATCTGGTTGACGGCATACGGCGCCGCCGGCGCATTCGGGTTCGCCTCGTCGTACGCTGCGAGTTCGTCCTTGATCCGATGCAGCCAATCGTCCAGCAGCGTCTGCGGACGCGCATTGAGCGCCGGGAACGAACCGACAATGCCAGCCTTGCACTGTTCGATGACCAATTCTGGGTTGGCGATAATGAATTGAGGGGCGCCGACAGCAGGCAGGCGCAACTTGTCGAACAGGGGCGGTAGGGCCATGGTTCTCTCCGGTTGCTTCACGCCTAACCTGCGGCGAAAAGCGCGTCGATGCTGACATGGCGTAAAGCGGAGCAAAAATGTCGGACAAGAGCTTGAGCCTGGGCGAGATCGCCGACGAGGCGGATTGGCGCGCCTTGGTCGAGCGCGGGCTGAAAGGCGCGCCCTGGTCGCGTCTGGTCGGGCAGACCGGCGACGGCATTGCGCTTGAGCCGCTCTACCGCGAGAGCCAAATCAGCACGGCGGCGGATATCTCAGGCATGCCGGGCGCGGCGCCGTTTATTCGCGGCGGCGCCAATGCAGGCTGGACTATTCGGCAAGCGTTTGAAAATCCGAGCGTCGAAGAAACCAACCGCGAAATTCTGTCGGACTTGGCGGGCGGCGTCGGCGCAATTGAGTTGGCAGTCGATCCCAACGGCGCCAGCGGCGTTGCGATCAAGAGCGCTGCCGATTTGGATGTCGCGCTGGCAGACGTAATTTTGGAGGCGGCGCCGGTCTCGCTCGATGCTGGCGTACACGGCCTGTGGGCCGCCGAGCTCTTGGAAACGAAACTCAAGGGCGTCGCTGCGCGCGGCACGGCGTTCAACGTCGATCCGATCGGCGCCCTGCTCCGCACCGGCGCGCAAGGCGCCGACGCCGCGCACGTCGCCGCTTTGGTGCAGCGTCTGCGCTTACAGCTGCCGACCGCCAGGGTCGTGCGCGCGGACGCACGGCCGGTGCACGAAGCCGGCGGCACGGAGGCGCAGGAAATTGCGACGGCGCTGGCGAGCGGCATCGCCTACCTGCGCATGGTCGGCGCCGAGCACTTTCCCAACGAAGCCAACGCCGCGATTTCGTTCGCCGTTGCGGCTGGGCCGGACGTGCTGATCGAAGCCGCCAAGCTGCGAGCATTGCGCCTGTGCTGGGCGCGGGTGATGGAAGCGACGGGCGCCGCTCCCGAGCAGCGCGCGGCACATATCCACGCCTTCACCTCGCGCCGGATGATGACGCGCCACGACGCGCAGACGAATATTCTGCGCGTCACTACGGCGACATTCGCGGCCGCCATCGGCGGCGCTGACGAGATCACCGCGTATCCGTTCACCGATGCGCTCGGCTTACCGACGGCGTTTGGACGCCGCGTCGCCCGCAACACGCAGAACGTCCTGATGGAAGAATGCCGGCTCGGGCACGTCGCCGACCCTGCCGGCGGCGCCTGGTTTGTCGAACAGCTGACGCGCGAGCTCGCCGCCAAGGCTTGGGAGATCATGCAGTCGCTTGAAGCGCAGGGCGGCATCGTTGCGACATTTCAATCAGGCGCGCTCGGCAAGTTGGTAAGCGATGCGCGCATCGCGCGTCAGAAGCGGATCGCCACGCGCCGCGAGACGATCACGGGCGTCACCGACTTTCCTTTGCTGGGCGTTGAACCGCCCGCTTTCGTGGACCGCCGGCTTCCAGCCGGCGACAGGGCGAGCCGGCAAGATGCCGGCGGTCCGCTGCACCCGATCCGCTGGGCCGCGCCGTTTGAGGCGCTGCGTGACCGCGCCGAGAGAGCCCGTGCGCGCATCTTCTTCGCCAACATGGCGAGCCTTGCCGAGTTCAGCCCACGCGCGCAGTTCGCACGCAACTTCTTCGCAGCGGGCGGCATCGCCAGCATTGGCGAAGAGACGGCGTATCCGACAATGGAAGCGCTGGTGGACGCCTTCCGCGCCTCAACGAGCCGCGTCGCCGTCATCGCCAGCACCGACGCGTGCTACGCCGAACATGCAGAAAATTGCGCGCAACGGCTGAAGGCGGCAGGCGCCGATTGGGTGGTGCTCGCGGGCAAGCCCGGCGAAAGCGAGGCCAGGCTGCGGGCGGCGGGGGTCGATCAGTTCATTGCTGTCGGCTCCGATGTGCTGAGTGAACTTGAAACACTGCACGCGGCGCTGGGCGTGCGCGCATGAGTATCGGACGCGCCACCATTGCGTTTGGCGTTGTCGCAGCGGCGCTGAGCATCGCGCTGGTCATGATGGCCGGCGGCTGGTGGACACCGTGGGCTGGCCGTTACACGCATGGTGTCGACGTCTCACACCATCAGGGCGCCATCGATTGGCGCGCGCTTGCGGCTGACGATGTCGCGTTCGCGTACATCAAGGCCACCGAAGGCGCCGACCATGTCGACACCCGCTTCGCCTTCAACTGGCGCGAGGCGGCGGCGGCGGGGTTGCATCGCGGCGCCTATCATTTCTTCACGCTGTGCCAATCGGGCGCGCGGCAAGCGGCGAACTTCATCGAGACTGTGCCGCGTGAGAGCGGCGCGTTGCCCGCCGCTGTCGATCTCGAGCACATGGGACCCTGCCGGCGCGGGCCGACGATGACAGATATCGTCGCCGAGGCGTGCATCTTCATGGATCGGCTGGAAGCGCATTACGGCGTGCGGCCGATCGTTTACACAACACGGGAATTTCACGACGCGCATCTGAGCGGCATGCAAGGCGAGCGTTTCTGGATCCGCTCGCTCGGTGTCGAGCCGCGCTTTCGTCAGCGCGACTGGATCATCTGGCAACACCACAATCGCGGCCATAAAGCCGGTGTCAGCGGCCCGATCGATCTCAACGCGTTTCGCGGCGATGCGACGGCGCTGGCGCGCTTTGCGGGAAGGCCGACCGCATGACGCCTCCGCTGAAATGGCCGCCCCTATCGCCAGAAGCAGATGCCGCCCTGACGTGGCTTGAGCAGGCGGAAACGTTCGACGGACGCCGCGGCGACTTTGATCTGATCGTCGCAGAAGCGACACGCCGCGCCATGCCAACCTTCGCGGCGATGCTGCCGGGCATCGCGCTCTTTGTTTTGGTCTATGGCGTGCCGCAATGGCTCGGCTGGGTTCGGCTGCCGGAGATTGTCGCCAATCTTGGCTGGGTGCTGGTTGTGCCGGCGACGGTGATCGTCACCAACGCCCTGCGCGGCACGCAGGCGATCAAAGATGAAATGCGCATGGACAAGGCGCTGAAGAAATGGAGCGACGCCGCCAACGCGGCGAGCGCGAGGACGCCTCAATGACACTCCCCGACTTTTCCGAACTCTCCTTAAGCGCCGACACTGCGCCAGCTGAAGCGCCCAGCGGCGAACCGTGGCTGACGCCCGAAGGCATCGCGGTCAAAACCGCTTACACCGCCGCCGATCGCGCCGGGCTGGACTTCGTTGACGGCTTTCCCGGCATGGCGCCGTTTGGGCGCGGGCCATATCCGACGATGTACGTGCAGCAGCCGTGGACGATCCGGCAATATGCTGGCTTCTCGACGGCGGAAGATTCCAACGCCTTCTATCGCCGCAATCTCGCAGGCGGGCAGAAAGGCCTTTCAGTCGCGTTCGATCTCGCGACACACCGTGGTTACGATTCAGACCACCCGCGCGTCGTTGGCGACGTGGGCATGGCGGGCGTGGCGATCGACTCGATCCTCGACATGCGCACGTTGTTCAACGGTATTCCGCTCGATCAGATGAGCGTGTCGATGACCATGAACGGCGCGGTGTTGCCGATCATGGCGCTCTATATCGTCGCCGGCGAAGAGCAGAACGTGCCGCACACCAAGCTCAGCGGCACGATCCAGAACGACATCCTCAAAGAATTCATGGTGCGGAATACGTTCATCTATCCGCCCAAGCCTTCGATGCGGATCGTTGGCGATATCTTTGCGTACACCGCCCAAGAGATGCCGAAGTTCAACTCGATCTCGATCAGCGGCTATCACATGCAGGAAGCCGGCGCGACGGCAGACCTCGAGCTCGGTTACACGCTCGCCGACGGCGTCGAGTACATCCGCGCCGGCATCGCCGGCGGCCTGGACATCGACAAGTTCGCGCCGCGGCTTTCGTTCTTCTGGGCGATCGGCATGAACCCGTTCATGGAGATCGCCAAGCTGCGTGCGGCGCGGCTGTTGTGGTCGAAGCTGACGGCTGAATTCAATCCGAAGGACGATAAATCGCGCGCGCTGCGCACACACTGCCAGACCTCCGGTTGGTCGCTCACCGCGCAGGATGTTTATAACAACGCGGTGCGCACCTGCGTCGAGGCTATGGCGGCGGCGTATGGCGGCACGCAATCGTTGCACACCAACTCGCTCGACGAAGCTTTGGCGCTGCCGACCGACTTCTCCGCCCGCATCGCGCGCAACACGCAAATCCTGCTGCAGAGCGAAGGCGGCGTGACGCGGCCAGCCGATCCGTGGGGCGGCTCTTATTATGTCGAGCGTCTCACCGCAGACCTCGCGGCAAAGGCTTGGGCGCATATCGAGGAGGTCGAAAAGCTTGGCGGCATGGCGCAGGCGATCGATCAAGGTTTGCCGAAGGCGCGCATCGAAGAAGCCGCCGCGCGGACGCAGGCGCGGATTGATACGGGGCATCAGACCATTGTCGGCGTGAACAAGTTCAAACTCGAGGAGCCGGAGGATATTCCGGTGCTGAAGGTCGACAACGCTAAGGTGCGCGCCATGCAGCTTGAGAAACTTAAGCGGCTGAAGGCGGAGCGAAAACAAGTCGAAGTCGATGCGGCGCTCGAAGCGTTGGAGGCCGGCGCGCGCGCTAAGGGCAATCTGCTCGAACTGGCGGTGAACGCGGCGCGGGCGAAGGCGACGGTGGGCGAAATGTCGTCGGCGCTTGAGCGCGCTTTCGCGCGCCATCAGCCGCCGATCCGGCTCGTCACCGGCGTTTATTCACGCGAAGCGGCGAACGACACAGCGGTTGAACGCGCGCGCCAGAGCGTCAGCGCGTTCCAGGAAGCCGAAGGCAAGCGGCCAAAGATTCTCGTCGCCAAGATGGGCCAGGATGGGCACGACCGCGGGCAAAAAGTCGTCGCGTCCGCGTTCTCCGATATCGGCTTCGATGTCGAGATCGGGCCGCTGTTCGCAACGCCAGAGGAAGTCGCGGATCAAGCGATCGCGAGCGGCGTGCACATTGTCGGCGTGTCGTCGCTGGCGGCGGGACACCTGACGCTGACGCCGGAATTGCGCATGGCGCTCGAAGCGCGCGGACGCGGCGACATCATGATCGTTGTCGGCGGCGTCATTCCGCCGGAAGACGTGCAAACGCTGAAAGACATGGGCGCGGCGGCCGTGTTTCCGCCCGGCGGCGTGATCGCGGATATCGCGCAGAGCTTGCTAAGCGCGCTGAATGAGAAGCTTGGGTACGCGCAGCCGGCGCGGCGGGATTAGTCGATGCTCAAGCTCAACACTATGTTGGCGCAGGCAAACATCGATCCGTGCCGCGTACAATTGGTACGCCACCAAGACACACGGTATCGGTCAAGAGCAACACCCTACACGATGTGGCTAAACCAACGCGGCCAATTTGAGCATTACCAACGCCTTCAAACGCGAGATGTTTTCGACGACAAAATTCTGATCGCGTCGTTCGTGGTGCCGCCGAATGGGGAGACTTTGTTTGCGGGGCTGTACGAAGTGCGAGGCCGCGCAACGAACACTCAAACGGAGACCTGTCCGTTGTCGGGCCGTCAGTTCTCGCCTGGTTCAGTCAACGTCTACGATATATCCTCTTTTGACTCTGAGCTTTCCGGGCTCGCAGGTTTGCTCACGGTGGACTGGGGACGCGGCAACCGAAGCTGGGTCCAGCGCGCGCACAAGCAAAACAAGCAAGTCATAGAGTTGCGCCGACAACGGCAAGAACCGCCCTTTCCTACCTTTGCGCAGTTTCAAACGCGCACCGATGAGCTTGAGACACTTCCTGACACGTGGCGTGCCATTCTATCCGCTACCGGCGGCGTCTACTTGTTGGTTTCTCTCGTGAACGGCGAACAATATGTGGGATCCGCCAGCGGCGACGAAGGACTGCTCGCCCGCTGGTCCGCGTACGCGCGAGATGGGCATGGTGGAAACATCCTCCTAAAGCAACGCGGGAAAGGTCCCTTCGCCGTGTGCGTGCTGGAAACTACAGCGTCATCCGCGACGAGGACCGATGTGTTGCGGGTGGAGCAAGAATGGAAACGCAAACTCGGCTCTCGCGCCTTTGGATTGAACGCAAATTGACACGCTTGCTGCTCGCCCTCTCCGCCATCCTCGCCATCGCCTACGGCGCGTACGGATCAAGCCTCTACGAAGGCGCACCACCATATGTCGTCGGCACGATCTTCAAAGCATCGGGCATCATCCTGCTCGGCGCCATCGCGCTGCTCGCGCGATCGAACTTGCTTGCAGCAGGCCTCTTCTTCGGAGCCATTGGCGATGCGTTGCTCGCGTGGAGTCCGGAGACATTTCTCTACGGCGCGTTCGCGTTTCTGATCGGGCATCTGTTCTACATCACGCTTTGGCTGCGCGCGGGCATCGGTATCGGCCCTTCGCTCAAGAGCCCGCCGCGCCTCATCGGCGCGATCGCGCTGATCGCGGCGTGCATCGTGATGACGTATCTCTTGGTGCCGCGCGACAATCCGATGTTCGCGCCGCTCGCGGTTTACACCGGCGTGCTGACTTTGATGGCGCTCTGCTCGTTCACGCTGCCGGCGTCGCGCTGGTTGGTGATGGCGGGCGCGGTGCTGTTTTTCATCAGCGACGGCTTTGTCGCCTGGAACATGTTCCACACCGATCCCGACCCGACGCTCGCGCACTGGCGCAGCTTCACCGGCTGGATGGTCTATTGGGCCGGGCAAGCGGCGATCTGCTGGGGCGCTTTGGGCCTGCATCGCGCCAAGGCCTGACGTTCTCTTTTTGTTCTTGACAAGCCGAGCCGCCTGACGCCCAATGCCGGCGCAGGGAGGCACTTCATGATCGGCTACGTCACCATCGGCTCGAACGACATTCCGCGCTCGTGCGCGTTTTTCGACGCCGTGTTCGAACCTCTGGGCTATCAGCGCACGTTCGAAGGCGGCGGCTGGGCTGGTTATGGGCCGGGCGGCGTCAAAGACGACGGTCTGCAAATCTATTTGGCCACGCCGGAAAACGGCCAAACGGCATCCTTCGGCAACGGCTCGATGCTGGCGTTCAAAGCGCCGTCACGCGCGGCGGTTGAAGCCTTTCACGCCATCGCGTTGACCTCCGGCGGCAAGGATGAAGGCGCGCCCGGCGTGCGCGGCGAGAGCGATCCGCCGTTCTACGGCGCCTACGTGCGCGACCCCGAGGGGAACAAGTTCTGCGCATATTATCGGGGATGAGTGCGCTCTGAGCCTTGCCTCACTCCGCCGGGCGTGTAGCGACGCTGGGGTGAGCAACCCCACCCTCTCCGATGCGCGCGCGCTGTTACAGCGCGTGTTCGGCCACGACGATTTTCGCGGCCTGCAAAGCGATGTCATCGGCGAGGTGCTGGAAGGCCGCGATGTGATGGCGGTGCTGCCGACTGGCGGCGGCAAGAGCTTTTGCTATCAGATCCCGGCGATGCTCCGCCCCGGCGTCGGGCTCGTCGTCTCGCCGTTGATCGCGTTGATGCAAGACCAAGTGGCGGCTTTGCGTGCAGCGGGCGTGGCGGCGGCGCGTCTCGACTCCACGCTCGACCGCGAAGCGCGGCACAATTGGCTCACGACGGCGCGCGAGGGGCAGCTCGATCTGCTCTACGTTTCGCCCGAAGGGCTGATGGCAGGCGGCATGCTGGATTTTCTGCAGCAATGCCCGATCGCGCTCATCGCCATCGACGAAGCGCACTGCGTCAGCCAATGGGGGCACGACTTCCGCCCCGACTATCGCGCGCTCGGCGCACTGGCGGATCGCTTTCCGAACATCCCGCGCATGGCCGTCACGGCGACGGCGGATCTGAAAACCCAGGCCGACATCCGCACACAATTCCGGCTCGAGCACGCGCAGAGTTTCATCGCCTCCTTCGACCGGCCGAACCTGGTGCTGGCCGCGGAGCGCAAGCCGCCGAAGGTGCAGGATCGCATCCTCGATTTGGTGCGCGCCCGGCGCGGCAAGTCCGGCATCATCTATGCGGCAACGCGCGACAACGTCGAGAAGACAGCCGAGAATTTGCAGCGCGCAAGCATCCCCGCGCTCGCCTATCATGCAGGCTTGGAAGCGGGCCTCCGCGCCGATCGCCAACATCGCTTTCAGGAAGAAGACGATGTGGTGATGGTGGCGACCATCGCGTTCGGCATGGGTGTCGACAAGCCGGACGTGCGCTACGTCATTCACGCGGACTCGCCGAAGTCGATCGAGGCGTATTGGCAGGAAGTCGGCCGCGGCGGGCGCGATGGCGAAACAGCGGAAGGCTTTTGCATCTACAGCGCCGCCGATCTGCGCCGCGCCATCATGTTCGCAAACCAAAGCAACGCATCCGAGCACGTCAAAGCCGTGCAGATCAAAAAGGCGCGCCAGCTCTTTGCTTATCTTGACGGCCTTACCTGCCGACGCGGCGGGGTGCGGCGCTATTTCGGCGAAGAGAATGTCGAACCGTGCGGCGTCTGCGATATCTGCACCGACCCGCCCGTCTCCATCGACGCGACCGAATTGGCGGCGAAAGCAATCTCGGCCGTCATGCGCATGGATCAGCGCTTTGGGCGCGGGCGCGTTGTCGGCCATCTTATCGGCAAGGCCTCCGATCAGATCGATGAGCAATACTCTACCCGCACAACGTTCGGCATTGGCGCGGACACGCATGAGAGCGTGTGGCGCAATGTGATCGAGCATCTATTGTTCGAAGGCGTGCTCAGCGAAGGCGACGGCGAACGCCCCACACTCTCCATCGGCGATGAAGAAGCGGTGCGCGCGATTTTCCGCAAGGAGCGCCCGATCCGCATGCGCGAGGCAGCGAAAACTGGCCGGCGCAGCAAGGAGGAACGGCGCGCTGCACGTGACGGCCGCGCTTCGACGAAGGAAAGCTTTACCGGCGCCGACGCGAAATTGTTCGAGGCGCTGCGGTCCTGGCGGCGCGATACGGCGCAAACCAACGGCGTGCCGCCCTATGTGATTTTTCACGACGCGACTTTGGCGTCGATCGTGCGCGCCAAGCCTGCGGATTTGCAGGCGCTCGGCAAGGTGCCCGGGATTGGCGAAGCCAAACTCAAGCGCCATGGCGCCGAAGTGCTGGCGGTGATCATCGCCGGCTGCTGAGCTTTAGTCTTGCTCTTCCAGGGCGCGGCGCGCAGCAGCGGGGCCGCCTTGCGCCAAGTCTTCGGCCTGCTCCAGCCATTCTTCGTCGTCGATGCGTCCGCGCAAGCGCAGGTATTGATCAACCCACGCAATATGCTCAGGCGTCCAGGCCGCGATCTGCTCGAAGTGAAAGACGCCGAGCGCATAGAGCGTCGTCTGCTGCATTTGGCTGATCGACTCGATCAGAGTGAGATCGTCCGGCGCGCCATTGCGCGGCGCGGCGAGAACCGGCGGCTTAGCGCGGCGTGTCGCCGGCGGCGGCGGCGCGGCGGCGCGAACCGACTCATCAGCCGGCGGCGCGCTTTGCGGCGCGGGCGCCGGCGCGGCGCCCAGCGCGACCGGGCGTTGCTCCAGATGGCGCACGCGCGATTCCAAATAGCGGGCGCGCCACTTCCAGCGATCGGGATCCGGCGCGGCCTCTTCGGGCGCCGGGGCCGCAAGCGGCTGCGGCTCGGCAGCCGTGGACGCGGCTTGCGCCTGCAGGTGAGCGACGCGGCGTTCCAGATAGAGCAAACGCCAACGCAACAACACGTCGACATCGGCGTCAGCTGCAAATGGCGCGGGTTCTTCGGCGATCTGCTCCTCGGGCGTGTTCGACGCCGGCGTCGTCAGATTGCGCAGCTCATCTTCGAGGAAGTCGGCGCGCGCACGCGCCTCGCGCACTTGCCACTCCGGCAGCATGTCTTGCGACGGCGCGGCGGCTGGCGAGGCGGCAACCGGCGCGACCGCGCTCGACGCGCCTTGCTGCTCCAGATAGCGCACGCGCTGTTCAAAATAGCGGAGGCGCCACGATTGCAGCGCCACCGCATCGTCATCGACGACCGGCTGCACCTCGGCCTCAATCTCACGCGAGCGCTGTTGCTCAAGCGTGGCGCTCAACGCGCGCAGGCGATCAAGCTCGCCTGCATTGGTCTCCGCGCCTTCAAGTTGACGGCGCAGTTCAGCCGCTTCGCCGGCCGCGTCATCAGCACGGCCGCGTGCGAGTTCCAGCGCGTTCTCAAGCTCAGCGATGCGGCTTTCGCGGACACGCGTCAGGCCGGCCTCCGCTTCAGCACGGGCGCGATCTGCGTCGGCGTCGCCAGCGCCGCCTTCGCCAATGGCAAGGCGGCCAAGGTCACGCACGAGGCGATCACGTTCGCGGCGCAGCGCCAGGCGCGCCGGCGTTGCGCGATGCGAAGCATAGGCCCAGCCGGCAAAGCCCGCCGACACCGCCGCCAGCAGCAACCAGATCGACAATTGTCCGATCAGATAGATCATGACCGCGCCTCAGCTGGTGACATAGAATTCGATCCGACGGTTTGTGGCCTGCCCGGCTGGCGTCGTGTTGCTTGCGCGCGGATTGTCGGGGCCATAGCCGCGCGCGGTGAGACGCGAGCGCGAGACGCCTTGATTGGCGAGATAGCCAGCGACCGCATCAGCGCGCTGACGCGACAATTGCATGTTCACTTCGCGCGCGCCTTGATTATCGGTGTGGCCGGCGACCTCGATGGAAAACCGATCGCAGCGCAGCGCAACCGAGGCCAGTGCGTCCAGGGTGCTTCGGCTCGACGGATCGATGGCGGCGGAGCCTGCGGCGAAATTGATGACGTTGCGTTCCATCAAACGATCAAAGGCGCGCTCGCAGGTCTCGGCGTCGCCTTGCGCAAGGTTGAGCCCTTGAAGCTCCGGATGTTCGACATCCAAGCCATCGACGGTGACCGCCATGCGCACGCGGAATGGCGGCGGCGGCGACGCAAAGGCGGCGCGGAGCGCTTCCACATCCGCGGAAGCGCCGTCGCCGATGATGGCCACTTGCGTGTCGACGATACGCACCTCGCCCGAAGACAACCGCGCCAGGGCGCGCACGGATCGGCGCGCGACATCGGCAAACGCCGGAGACGGCGCGCCGCCGGCGACATGCATTTCATCGATGGGATCGGCGTTGGCGAACGCAGCCCGCGCCGCCGATGTAAGTTCAGTGCGCGTGTATTCGCTCGGCGCAGCGCCCGAGAGAATGACGCGGTTGCCATCGCGCCGCACGCTCCAGCGATACGGGCTTTCCATGGCGCCGACGCTGACGCCGGCAACATCAACGTGGGTAACGCCGCCTTCCCAGGCGCCGCCCGGCCCCGCTGCGGTCAGCGCGGCACGGCGCACCGCTTCAATCTCGCTCTCCTCGGCGACAATGCCGCGCACGATGGCGCGTTGACCGTCGAGCTCAACGTCGAGCCCGGGATGGCCGGCATTCACCAGCGCCGTGCTGACGCGCTCTTTCAGAACCTGCGGCATACGCCATGCTGCGCCGTCATGCGGCGCCGCCATGCCGAGCACCATTGCAACAAGCGCGAACCCGAGGCCGATCACCGTGCCGGCGGGCAGCCCTGCGAGGAAAGAGGGTTTTGGATCGATGCTCATGAGCCGCGGGCGTGCCGGACTTGCGCATCAGTCAGCAATTGGCGCAGTTCATCGTTCTCGCGCTCGGCCTCACGCCGACGCGCGGCGGACGCCATGGCGAAGATGCGCCAGCCCACGGCGAAGCCGATGAGGCCCGCCGCGATGAACAAGATCACCTGGGAGAGTATGAGGCCGATCATAATTTCTCGCGCCGCGTGCGCTCCAATGGCCTTTCGGCCACGTTTAACGCCCTTCTAATGCCTGACGAACTAGGCGAAAACCGGAAACACCCGCCCGGGCGAACGCCCTGAAAGACACCATGGCGCACCAGATCACCAGCGCGTCGAACCCGCTGATCAAAACGCTGAAGAGCCTTCACATGAAGAAGGGCCGGAGTGAAACCGGCCTCTTCCTGGCCGAGGGCGCGCGCCTAGCGGTTGAGGCGGCTGATCTCGGCGTGTGGCCGGAGATCTTGCTGTTCTCCCCAGCGGCGATGTCGCGCGAGCATGTTCGTGCATTGATCGATGAAGCCGAGCGCCGGCGGGTGCGGACCATCGAAACCAACGAGGCGCTGCTGGCGCAGATCTCCAAGCGCGATAATCCGCAGACGGTGATCGGCGCCTACAAGCAGCAGCTCGCAGCTCTAGACTCGATCGACGGCGCGACAGTGGTGGCGCTCGAAGGCATTCGCGATCCGGGCAATCTCGGCACGATCCTGCGCACGGCGGATTCGACCGGCGCGGGCGGCGTCGTGCTGGTGGGCGAAAGCTGCGATCCGTTCTCCGTGGAAGCTGTGCGCGCGAGCATGGGATCGTTGTTTGCGATGAAACTGGCGCGGGCTTCGTTCGATGAATTGGTACGCTACAAGAAGGCGCGCGGCGGGGAAATGTATGGGCTATCGCTGAAAGGCGGCCCCCTTGATCCGGGCACGCCGGCCCCCGGCAAGGCAATTGTCCTGATGGGCAACGAGCAATCGGGCTTGCCTGAACATATGGAAGCTGCGTGCGATCATCTGGTGAAGCTGCCGATGCGCGGGCGCGCGGATAGTTTGAACTTGGCGATCGCGACGGGCGTGATGCTCTACGATCTATGGCGGAGACGCGGATATGACGGCGCGCGCGCCTGAGCTTTTGATCGCCGACGATTGGCGCGATTACCGGATCTTGGATTCCGGCAATGGCGGCAAGCTCGAGCAAGTTGGCCCCTATCGCTTCGTGCGGCCGGAGCCGCAGGCGCTGTGGGCGCCGTCGCTTGGCGCGAAAGAATGGGATAGCGCCGACGCGATCTTCACCGGCAATGCCGGCGAAGACGATGAAGGCGGGCGCTGGCGCTTCAATCGTGAACTGCCGCAAAGCTGGACATTGAAGTGGGACGATCTCTCGTTCCTCTCGCGGCCAACGCCATTTCGGCACCTGGCGTTCTTCCCTGAGCATTCGGTGCATTGGCGCTATGCGCGCGAGTGTTTGAAAGCGCATCGCGGCGAGCAGCCGGAGGTGCTGAACCTGTTCGGCTATACAGGGCTGGCGACGCTGGCATGCGCGAAGGCCGGCGCGAAGGTGACGCATGTGGATGCGTCGAAGAAGGCGATCGGCTTTGCGAGAGATAATCAGCGCGAAGCGGGATTGGACGGCGCGCCGATCCGTTGGATCGCGGACGATGCGCTGACGTTTGTGAAGCGCGAGATCCGGCGCGGGCGGCGCTATGACGGAATCATTCTCGATCCGCCGAAGTTCGGGCGCGGACCGAATGGCGAAACGTGGCGGCTGGAAGAAAGCCTGCCTGAGTTGTTGGATGCGTGTCAGACATTGCTGCGGGCGGATGCGAATGCGCGCGGCAGCGCTAAGGGCTTCATGATCGCGACCGTGTATGCGGTGCGGCTCTCCTACTTGGCGCTGGCGCAGACGGCGCAGCAGATGTTTGAAGGCGGCGCATGGCAAGCGGGCGAAATGTGCCTGCCGCACCAGGGACGGAGCGAACTGTTGCCAACCGCGATCTTTGCACGCTGGCGCGGCTAGTGAAAATTCCGCCCCTTCGGCATCACGTTCGCGGCTGCGCTTAGATTGATGCGGACATTGCGGGGGTGACGGTGCGGATCGCCGCGCCAGGAGCCGCCGGGGTCGCCGGTCTTGGCTTCGTCCGTCGGCGCCGTGGCGTCCAATTGCGGCCCGGCTTCGGAAAGCTCAGCCAGCAGCGGATTCCAGTCGTGCACGCGCTCGGCGACCACGTGGATGACATCGCCCTCCTTTTGCACTGGGCCATCAATGGCGACGAGCCGACCGCCCAACACCTCGCGGCGATATTGCTCAAACAATTTCGGCCAGACGACGATGTTGGCGATGCCAGTTTCATCCTCCAGCGTCATGAAAATAACGCCGGACGCAGTGCCTGGGCGCTGACGCACCAACACCAAGCCCGATACACGCACGCGTTCGCCATTGCGCAGATCAACGAGCTTTTCAGCTTTGATAGCGCGCCGCGCCGATAGTTCATGGCGCAGTAGCGCCGTTGGGTGCGCCTTTAGCGAGAGCCCAATGGTGCGATAGTCTTCGACGATATGCTCGCCTAGCGGCATGGCTGGCAGATCAAAATCCGCTTCTTTGGTCGGGTCGTGCGCTTGCTGGAATAGCGGCAAATCCTCCTGGCCCCCGACACGATTGAGCCCACGCACCGCCCACAGCGCATCGCGGCGGTCCAAACCCAGCGAGCGGAAGGCGTCAATGTCGGCCAAACGCTCGATCGTCGACGCCGGCAAGCCACTGCGCAGCCAAACATCGCGAATGGAATCGTAGCCCTGCCCACGGCGGGCCATGAGCTGCCGCATCTCTTCTTCTTTGAGCCCCTGGGCCTGCCGGTAGCCCAGACGCATCGCATGGGTCGAGCGCACGTCGCTCATCATATCGCCGTGGCGTGTGTGCAAACGCTGCGCGGCGTCCGGACCTGGCTCAAGCGTATTGTCCCAGTCCGACAGGTTCACATCGATCGAACGAATTTCGACGCCATGATCAGCCGCATCGCGCACGATTTGCGCTGGCGCGTAAAAGCCCATCGGCTGCGCATTGAGCAAAGCGGCGGCGAAGACGTCCGGGTAATAGCATTTCAGCCACGATGATGCGTAGACGAGAATGGCGAAGCTGGCTGCGTGGCTTTCAGGGAAGCCGTATTCGCCGAAGCCTTCGATCTGCGCGAACGAGGCTTCGGCAAACGCGCGCTCGTACCCGTTGCCGATCATGCCGTTGATGAATTTTTCTTTCAGCGTCCCGATGGTGCCGACGCGCTTGAACGTCGCCATGGCGCGGCGGAGCTTATCGGCCTCAGGCGGTGTGAAGCCGGCGGCGACGATGGCGATCTGCATCGCCTGTTCTTGAAAAAGCGGCACACCCATTGTGCGTTTGAGAACATCCCAGAGTTCAGGCTTCGGCGCGGAGGCTTTCTCCAATCCTTGCCTTCGCCGCAAATAAGGATGCACCATGCCGCCTTGGATCGGGCCGGGCCTCACGATCGCCACCTCAATGACGAGATCGTAGAATTCCTTCGGCTTCAGCCGCGGCAGCATCGACATCTGCGCCCGGCTTTCTACTTGGAACACGCCGATCGAGTCAGCGCGATGCAGCATCTTGTAAACGTGCTCATCGTTGGTGTCGGCTGAATCGAGCCTCATGATCTTGTCGTTCGGATAATGCTTGGCGCAAAGATCGAACGCCTTCTTGAGGCAGGTTAGCATACCGAGGCCGAGCACATCGACTTTGAGGATGCCTAGATCCTCCAAATCGTCCTTATTCCACTCGACAACCGTTCGATCTTCCATCGCCGCGTTTTGCACCGGCACCACGTCGTGGAGCTTATCGCGCGTGATAACGAAACCGCCGACATGCTGCGAAAGGTGGCGTGGAAAACCGTTGAGCTCGTTCGCCAGGGTGACGCATTGCATCAAGGTGGCGTCAGTGACATCGAGACCCTGCTCTTCCAAGTCCTTCTTCTCAACGCCGCTCGACCACCAATGCAGCATCTTGGCGAGACCGGCGATCCGATCTTCCGAATAACCAAACGCCTTCGCCACTTCGCGGATGGCGCTGCGGCCGCGATAGCAAATTAAGGTCGCCGCCAGGCCAGCGCGATCGCGTCCGTACTTCTTGTAGATGTACTGGATCACCTCCTCGCGGCGCTCGTGTTCGAAATCAACATCGATATCCGGCGGCTCGTTGCGCTCTTCCGAGACAAAGCGATCGAAGAGAAGCGTATTGTTCGCCGGGTTCACCGAAGTGATGCCGAGGCAGTAGCAGATGGTGGAATTCGCGGCGGACCCCCGCCCCTGACACAGGATCGGATCGACTTTGTTGCCGTCCTTATCGAAGCCAGAACGCGCGAATTTCACGATATCCGCGACAGTAAGAAAATATGGCGCGTAACGAATACGGCCGACAATTTCGAGTTCGCGCCTGAGCGATTGCTTGACGCTTTCTGGTATCCCGTCTGGATATCGATCCTCGGCGCCCTTCCAGGCCAGATATTCCAGCGCCTTTTGCGGATCGGAAAAGCCTTCCGAGGTTTCTTCCGGGTATTCGTAGCGCAGCTGATCCATCGAGAAATGCACGCCATCGAGAAAGCGCATACTCTCGGCCACCGCCTCCGGCGCATCTTTGTAGAGCCGCGCGATTTCCTCTGGCGGTTTCAGCTGCCGCTCGGCGTTCTTGGCGAGCAAGGCCGCCGCTTCACTGAGCTTTTTCTTTTCGCGAATGCAGGTGACCACATCGAGCAATGGGCGCCGGTCGCCGTGATGCATGAGCGGTTCGGTGGTGGCGAGGAGGCGCGCGCCGGTTTCAGCCGCCAGCGCCTTGAGCTGACGGATGCGGCGGCGGTCTTCGCCGTTGAACTGAAATGGCGCGGCGAGCCAGACTTCGCCGGCGGCATTGCGGATGTCGCGAAGATACGGCGCCATCGCATCCGGCTCATCGCCCAGCGCGAACGCCGGGATGAGAATGGTGCGCAGGCCCTCTGCGTGAGCGAGGTAGTCGGCGAAATCTAGCCAGCACTGCCCTTTCGGCGCACGGCGATTGCCGATGGTGAGCAGGCGCGTGAGGTTGGCGTAGGCGGGGCGATCTTGCGGGTAGACGATGAGATCGGGCGTTCCATCGCGAAAGACGAGCCGCGCGCCGACGATGACGCGCAAATCAAATCCGGTTTCCTCTTTGATCGCCTTCGCCTTCACATGCGCGCGCACGACGCCGGCCAGCGTGTTACGGTCAGCAACACCAATGCCGGCGAGGCCAATCGCAGCGGCCTGCGCGACCATTTCTTCCGGGTGTGAGCCGGAGCGGAGAAAAGAAAAGTTCGTCGTGACGCAAAGCTCGGCGAAGGCGTTCACTCTCGCTCCCCCTCAATGGGGAAGCTGTCGCGCGGAGCGCGACTGAGGGGGTGAGGCCCGCTGTTCTTACCGTTAGAGCCTCCAAAGGCTCCATCTTCATTGACGGCGCGATCACCCCCTCCGGCCGCTTCGCGGCCACCTCCCCCATCGAGGGGGAGGTTGGCGTTTGCCTGCATCGCGCTTTTTTGATCAGTCGCTCGCCAGCGTTGCATCCGCACATGCGCTGGCGTTTGCGCCGCAGCCGCATGCACCGTGAGCCAGATCTCGTTCTGTGCTGCTTTGGTTCCGCAATTCCAGAATCGAATAACCCGATAACCTTGGGCGTTGAGCCATGAGGTGCGTTTGGTGTCGTGCTCGAGTTGCTTTCGCTTGGCGTGCTGTGAGCCATCTATTTCGACAATAAGCTTCGCCGAATGAGAAACGAAATCGAGTATGTATACGCCTAGCGCCGATTGATGGCGCCAATGCAGAGCACGCAACTCACCTGTCCGCAATAAATTCCAGATGATACGCTCATGCGGCGTCATTTCCGCGCGCAAAGTCTTTGATCTTCTTTTCAGCCACGCGAGAGATGCTTGCTGCTTCATGCGAACAGCCCGTGCACGAACCAGAGCGGCGTTCCTTCGCTCTCGCCGTAGAAGCCTTCGCGGTAGAGCCAGTAGCGGCGGCCCTGCTTATCTTCGACGCGATAATAATCGCGCGTAGGCAAGCCGCCGAGCCAGTCGCCACTGATGCGTTCAGGGCCTTCAGCGCGCGCGACTTCGCGGAGCACGCGCCGCCAGCGGAAACGGATGGGCGGGCCATCGGGGACGGTGGCGAGGGTTTCGATTGGTTGAGGGCGCGCGAACAGCGTCAGCGGTCGCCGCATGACGCCGTCGTTTGGCGCGCTCCCCCTCCGCCTCGCTTCGCTCAGCGCCTCCCCCGCGCGCGGGGGAGGATTGGTGAGCGCCGCATTCCAGGCGCCGGCTTTTTCTGGCGCGTGCACCTCAGCGAGCTTTGGGCGTAGCACACGCTTGGGGCCAAGGCGCGCGCTGATGATGTCGACAAGTGACGTAATCTGTTCTGCGCCCGCTTCACTCTCTTCTCCTGCGACTAAAGCCGCGGCGGCGACTTCGATGCGCTGCAACTGCACGATATCGAGCCGCGCCGCTTCGATACCGAATTCGGCGTCAATATTTTCAGCGGCAATGTTGAGCTTTTCCCGGAACAGCCGCAGCAGCGGTTTGACTTCGCGTTCCGGGCGGCTGACGCCGATCTCGATGATGCGATCACGGCCATCGACGCCGAACAAATGCAAAGCCGCGCGCCGCGCGCCGGCGCCGCGCAGTTCGAGCTTCTCAATAGCGTCTTCGCAGAGGTGCTCGGTGGCGATCAGGATGGTCTCGACGCTAAACAGCGGTTCGAGAAAACGCCGCAGCGCAAATACGGGCGGCGCAGGACGACGTGGCGTCAACGCTTTCGGCGTGCGCCCAAGTGCTTGATCAAGCCGCAGCATCGCGTTCTCGCCAGCGCGGGCCGTGAAAGAAGAGCGCGGCGCGGCCAGGAGTTGGCCGATAGTTTTAAGCCCGAGCCGGCGCAGCAAAGCGGCAGGCGCTTCATCCAAACGCAAAGCCTCAATCGGCAACGGCGCGAGGGTTTGCACGATATCGGCGGAGGATTTTGTGAGCTTGCTATAACGCGCCAGCGCCCAGGCAGCGCCGGGTGTTGGCGCGAGGGCCGCGCGCGCGGCGAAACCTTGCGCGTTCAGGCGCGTGATGATCTGATCGCGCAGCGCCTCTTCGCCGCCGAACAGATGCGCGCAGCCGGTGACATCGAGAAACAAGCCATCCGGCGCATCGATCACCACGATCGGCGTAAAGCGTTCGCACCAGGCGGCGATATGATCGAGCGTGCGGGCGTCTTCTTCCGGCTCGGCTTCAACCGCCGCTAACCCCGGCTGCATCGCCCGCGCATCGGCAAGCGACATGGCAAGCTTTAGCCCCAACGCCGACGCACGCGCGTCAACGCCGGTGAGCAGGAAGGCGTTGGCCTCCTTCGCGTAGATCGCGAGCGGCTTGCCGTCAGGCGCGCGCCCGGATCGGATCAGCCGGTCGGTGTTCAGACGCGGCAGATAGATCGCGAGCCACGTCGCGCTGTTCAAAGGCGCGGGCATGGGCGTTCCATTCGATGGTGAAGCGTGCGCCTGCGGGGCCGGCGCGGTTGCGGACGAGTTCAAGCGCGTAAGCTGGACGCCCAAGCTCGCGCCCTTCCGCAGCGCTTACGGCAGGCGCAACGCGCCAACGTGTCCAGGCCGCGCTTGCATCAGCTAACGGCCGCACCAGCAGACATTTCGAACCGTTGCGTTCGGCGAACAGCAGCAAGCGGCGTGTGGCTTTGAGATCGAGCGGTTTGCCGCGCTGGCCCAGCGCGCAGATCACGACAGCGCCGCGCGCGGTCAGCGCTTGCTCCGTCGCCCACAAACATTCGTCGCGTTTGGCGGCGCGGATGACGATGAGCTTGGCTGGATCGAGCCCGAATTGGGCGAGGCCCGGCGGGTAAGGCGCGCCATCTTCGGCGAAGACGCCCTCCTCGCCGGCCCAGATCAGTCCGGGCTTACCCATCCAGGCGCCGGCAAGGCTGAGGGCAAAGCCGATGGCCGCCGGCTCCGCCCCCGGATCGGCCGGGCCGAGCTCATGCAGCGGCGCCCCGGCCATCTGGGCCAGGAAGGCGCTGAAATCAGCCTGCCCGGAGGGGGCGGAAAGGACTGGACGCGGACCCATGTTCTCTATATGTTCTAACCCTTAGAGTCGTTCCGTTCAAGAGCCGCGATGTACGCTTACGCCCTGTTCGACACCGCCATCGGTCGCTGCGGCCTCGCTTGGGGCCCGCGCGGCGTCATCGGTGTGCAGCTCCCCGAAAAGAGCGAAAACGCCACCCGCACGCGGCTGATGCGCCATTGCCCGAGCGCCGATGAAGCTGAGCCGCCCAAACCAATTGCGCGCGCCATTGAGGACATCGCGGCGTTGCTGCGTGGCGAGAGCAAATCGCTACGCACCATCACGCTCGACATGAGCCGCGCGCCGCCATTCAACGCGCGCGTCTATGAAACCACCCGCGCCATCGCGCCGGGGCAGACGCGCACCTACGGTGAAATCGCCCGCGCCATCGGCGATGCGAGCGCTGCGCGCGCTGTCGGCCAAGCGCTGAGCCGCAACCCGTTCGCGATTGTCGTGCCGTGTCACCGCGTCGTCGGCGCCGACTTCAAGCTCACCGGCTTCAGCGCCAATGGCGGCATCGCAACCAAACTCAAGATGCTGCAGATCGAAGGCTGGCGCGCGAAAGAGCCGATGCTGTTCGAGGAATTGGTTTAGGTCACGGACCTGTTATCAAAAACCGCGTCCACTTCACGTTCGCGCGATTCACGCGCGCGTGTTTTGAAACATGGCGCGACTACACACCAAGCTTTGACCGCCAGAGGGAGGTTGAGCATGGCTGTTTTTCCAAAGATCCAAAGCCCCTGTCCGTACAAGAACGCCCTGAGCGAGATCATGGAGGGCGACACGTGCCGCATGTGCAAGCGCGAGGTCGTGGATCTTAACCCTATGAGCGATGATGAGCGGGTTGCGTTTCTGGCGTCTTGCAAGAGCGAAGTCTGCGTTTCCTACTCATTTCGCCCCGCGATCGCAGCAGCCATCGCCGCAGCAGCGCTTGTCACCCCTCTTGCGGCCGCAGCGCAAGAACTCGATGTCGAAGACCAGCTGATCATCGTCGGCGGCATCACCGATCCCGCAAACGTCGTTCTCGTCAGCGTCGATACTGACGCCGACGTGCCTGAGCTTCCCATTCTCTACGACGAAGCGCCGGCGACGGACGAAGCCGCGGACTCAGGGACGCGCGCGGACGTCAGCCAAACTGTCGAGCACGAGTAAACTCGCAAGCTGACCGGCGGCGGCGACCGAACGCGGATCGCCGTCGCCGATGGTCAGCGCGATATGGGTGCTGTCGAATTCGTACAGCGCCAGATCGAAACTCCGCCACCGGCCATCAACATAAGCCAGAGTCCAGCTGTGCGGCATGAACGCGTTGCTGACGCCATGATAGCTCTCGCGCGAATAGGTCAGCCCGCTCGCAACGCGCGTCGGGATGCCAGCGGCGCGGCCCAGTGCGGCCAACAACACAGCAGCCTCGGTGCAATCGCCCGCGCGGCGGACGATCGTATCCAGCGCCGAGTAATGGCCACTATAATCGATGCGGGCGAGGTAAGGCTGCGCGCGCGCCAACAAGAGCTCCATCTTGCGCGCATCAGACACATCGAGCCGCGCGATCGGCGATGCAATCGCCAGCAGACGCGGGTGATCACTTTGCAACCACGATGTTGGTCGAAGCGCGTCCGCCAGCGTCTCGGCGTCGGTCGCTAAACCTGGCCCACACGCATCGCACACATCAAGCGTGAGCGTGTTTCCCTGCCGCGCCTGGCGTTGCTCGCCGGTCTGCGGGAGGGTGAAGGCAAACCCGTCGCGGAATGTCATCTGGTAGCGGATATGCCCGCGCCGCGCGGCAGCGCCGATGCGAAACGGCGATCGGGTCATTGTGTTCGGCACCACCGCATATGGCGCGTGCGACTGTGTGGCCGTGCCCTGATCAGTCAGCCGAAAGCTGATGGTCCGGCCAAACAGCGGTTGCGAAGCCTCGACGGCGCGACCGTCGCGGCTGAGCACAATACGGCCAATGCCGCGAAGCTCGCCGCCATCATAGCGCAAGCGCGTAGCGCTGATCCGCCCCTCTTAGTCACGGGTGGCGTTGGTCAGAACCACACGCTCCACGCCCAACGCATCGACGCTGAACGCATGAAATTCAAGCTGCGGCGCTAAATCGGGGTTCCACGCGGCGAGCAGCGCCTCGCCCTGATCAAACCGCACATCTTCCGGCAATCGCACGACATCGCGCCGTTCGCCCGATGGCGTTTCCCGCACCACCTCTGCAGCGCCAGCGGTCACACGCACCTGCGTCCGGCTCGTGAAATCGCCAGTTCGCGTGGTTTCGACGATTTCCGAAACGACGCCATCGGCGTTTTCCGTGCGCACGATGCGCGATGAAATCCGCGTCGCCGGCGAGTTCTGCTCGCGCACATAATAATGCTGCTGAGCAACAACCTCGCGGCGCCCGTCGCGCACGCTCACTTCGCTGCTGGCATAGCCGAGACGCGCACCGTCATCTGTGACGATCTCATACCAACGCACGTCCTGCGCGCTGGCGTTCGTGGGCAACATGATCGCCGCACAGAGGATCAAAGCCAGCCGCGCCACCATGCAGCAAAGCTACATGGCGGCTATCGGCGCGGCAAAACACGAAACGGTGTGCGCGCTACGCCGCCGGCTCGGCCACCGTGCGAGTGAGTGCGCGGAGAGCGGTGAGTGTCGCTTGATCGCCGCCCATGCTTTCGGCGGCGTTGGCCGTGACCAACACGCCGTTGCCGGTTTGCGGAAAGAGGCAAACGAGGGCGTACCAATTGCCGTCCGAACCCGAATGCGTCAGCGCCGGACCGCGTAAGCCCATCGGGTTTGGCGCGGCGCCCCAGCCAAGCGCAGCGCGTGTCTCACCCTGAGCGGCATGCAGGAAAGCGTAAGTCTCTCGCCGCAGCAAACGACCCCGGCCATGCTCGCCTTGCATCTGATCGATGCAAAGCGCGCCCAATCCGGCAGCGTCATACGCATCGCGCCGGCGGGTGCGAACATGCGCGGATTGACATCGTTCTGCTGGTTGGCGATGCGGCCGTCGACGTGGCCCTGCGGTTCGTTGGGGGCGCCGAATTGATCGAAGCTAATCGACTGTATGCCGAGCGGCTCGAACACGTGGCGCACGATGAGATCTTCAAACGTCTGCCCAGTCGCGCGCTCGGCGCAGGCAGCAGCGATCAAAAACCCGGTGTTCGAATAAACGCTCTCTGCACGCGCGGGGCCGACGGGGGCCTCCTGGAGGCAGCGGCTGATATAGCGCAGACGTTGCTCGGGCAGCGGCGTAGGATCGGTGTGGAAGGTGAAAAAGAAATCCATGTCCGAAGTGTTTTCAGGCAGACCAGCGCGATGCGAGAGCAGATCGGGCAAAGTCACATCGCGATAAGCAGGCTGCGTGTTGGCCGCAAACTCCGGCAGCATCTGCGACAGCGGACGCTCCCAGGATAAGATTCCTGCATCGACAAGCTTTGCGATCAAAGTCGCGGTCATCGCCTTGCCGTTAGAGCCCTGGTGCCAACGATCGTTGGGCGCGATCATGGCAGGCGACCCCAGCACGCGGATGCCGGAGATATATTGCGTCTCGATGCCGAAATTGCGAATGACGAGTGCGGCCATTCCAGGCACAGCCGTGCCTTGCATGATCTCACTGAGAGGCGATGGCGCCGCAGGTTCCGCCGGCGTGTCGGGGCGGCTGCCGGCGCCGGCGCATCCGCCGAGCAACACACCGGCGCTCGCGGCCAGAGAAAAATCGCGTCTGCTGAACATGAGACTCTCCTTAGCGCGCGCCGCGCATCGCGCCGACGCCAGTTGCGACCAACCACAGCGTCAAGCCGACGAAACCTGCGATCGTGACCAATGCGAACGCTTCGCCCGATTGGCCGACGGCCAGCATCAGCCCCTCGCCGGTTCCGATGACAATCGCCGCCGCCGTCAGCATGGCGAGGACGCCGCTGACGAATTTGCGTTCACGCAGCTGCAACGCCCCCAGCAATACGACGAAGATGGCGAGCAGCAGCTGGCCCAGATGTTCGCCGATGGCGACGCCGCCATATTGATTGATCAGATCGAAGGTGCGTTCGGCCGCGCGCTTGACTTCTTCGCTTGAGGCCGCGTCCACATGCGTGCGCGCGAGGCCCGGCACGACGAACACCCAACGCCACAGACCGATCGCTTGCGCCAAAGCGGAGAGCGCGCCAGCGATCGCCGCGCCAATGGCCAAGCCCGGCGCCTCGGCGACGCGCTTGCGTGTCAGCGTCAGCGCGAACGCCAGCGGCGCCAAAGCAAGCGCCGAGAGCGCGAAGGCGTGCCACGTGAGGATGAGAGGCGCCCCGCCCCGCGCGAAGAGATCGAGCACCTCGCCGGCGGGGCGACGCAGCACGTCCGGATAGTCGAAGGTCGCGCCGAGGATCGCGAACGGCACGTTGAAGCCGATCGCCACCGCGATCGCGGCTAGGCCGGTCACGAGCCGGGATTTCTCAATCAAGACTTGCTCGCTCATGGCATTGTCTCCAGTCGGTGACATTGTATTTACAGGTTCCCTCGGATGGAGCAAGGGAAAAGTCACCGACCGGTGATACCTGGAAGTCCGGTCCGAACAGGGCAAAGACGCCATCGACCATGCCGAAAGCCAATTCGCCCCCACAGCGCGGCCGCGACCGCGAAGCGACCGAACTGCTCATTTTGGCGGCCGCCAAAGAGGTGCTGGCGGCTGAAGGATTTGCGAGCTTTGGGGTCAACGCCATCGCCCGGCGCGCCGGCTGCGATAAACAGCTGATCTACCGCTATTATGGCGGGCTCGATGGCCTGGCTGATGCGATCGGCGCCGATCTCGCGGTCACGCTGAGCGAAGAACTGAAACCGCTCTCAACGCCCGCGCCGCGCACGTACGGCGAGCTGATGCGCCGCTTGGCGTTGGGACTGCTTGAGCTTTTGCGCCGTGACCGGCTGATGCAACAGATCAATGCATGGGAAGCGGCGTCGCCTTCGCCCTTGGTGCGACGGCTCATCGCCGCGCGCTCCAAACGCATGGCGATGTGGATGCTCGAAATGCGCGGAACGCTGCAAGCGCCAACCGGCGTTGATGCGCCCGCCATCAATGCGATCATCGTGGCGGCGGTTCAGCAGCTCGTTGTCTCGGCCGCGGCGAACGGCGAATTCTCGGGGCTGCCGCTTCGCGAGGACGCGCATTGGGCGCGCCTCAGCGAAGCGATCACGAAGCTTGTTACGTCCGTCTACGGCGATTAGCGGCCTGACGGCAGATCCTTAAACGCCACGCCCTTATCGACCCGTACGTCTTGCGGCAGGCCGAGCACGCGTTCGGCGATGATGTTCTTTAGAATCTCATCGGTGCCGCCGGCGATGCGCAGGCCCGGCGCGAACATGTAGCTTTGATGGAAACTGCCTTCGAGCGGGGCGAGTTCAGGATCGTTGATGATACCGAAATGGTCCTGCGCTTCGATCGCCGTGTTGGCGATATCCATCATCTGGTTGGCGTTGATGACTTTGCCGATCGAGCTTTCCGGCCCTGGCGTTTGGCCTTTTGACAGCGCCGTCATGGTGCGGAATTTCGCGAGCTTGTAGCCTTCTGCGCGCACGATCCAGTCGGCGAGCTTTTGACGGAAGCTCTCGTCTTGAATCAAAGTGCCTTCGCCAGTCGGCGAAGCGATACCTTTGGCGAAATCGAAGATCTCCTTGTAGTCGGGGCCATAAGAGCCGCCGACGGCGAGGCGCTCATTCATCAGCGTCACCAGGGCGACGTTCCAGCCCATGCCGGGATCGCCGAGACGCCAGGAATCCGGAATGCGCACGTCGGTGAAATAAACTTCATTGAACTCACGCCCGCCGGAAGCTTGGTGGATCGGGCGAACCTCGACCCCCTTCTGCTTCATGTCGACGATGAACATGGTGAGGCCTTTGTGCTTCTCCACGTCCGGATTGGTGCGCGTCAGCAAGATGCCGAAATCGGAGAATTGCGCGCCGGTGGTCCAGACTTTCTGGCCGTTGATGATCCAATCATCGCCATCGCGCACGGCTTTGGTTTTCGACGCCGCAACGTCCGAACCCGCGCTGGGCTCGGAGAACAGCTGACACCAAATCTCTTCGCCGCGCAGCGCTTTGGCGACGTAGCGATCCTTCGTCGCCTCATCCGAGAACGCGATGACCGTTGGCACGCACATGCCGAGGCCAATGGCGAACGGGGCCGCGGGCGCGTCGAACTTGGCTTCTTCCTGATTGAAGATCACGGCGTAGATCGGCGGCAGGCCGCGCCCACCCTGCTCTTTGGCCCAGGTGATGCCGGCAAAACCGGCTTCGGCTTTTTTGCGCTGATACTCTTTCGCCGCTTTCAGATAGTTGGCTGGCGTTAGCTTGCGCTGCAGGCGTTCGCTATCAGCGCTCTTCGGCTTGACGTTCTTCTCGAGGAACGCGCGCGCTTCGCTGCGGAACTTGGCTTCGTCGGCGGTATCGTTGAAATCCATTGTACTATTTCCTCAAGCCGCGTTGCGTTGTTCGAGGCGCTTCACCAGTTTCTCTTTCCACACCGCAGGCGCGCCTGCTTGCACGGCGAGCAATTTGGCGCGGCGATAGAAGAGGTGGCAGTCGACTTCCCAGGTGAAGCCCATGCCGCCATGCGTCTGGATGTTCTCCTTGGCGCAAAAATAATAAGCGTCGCTCGCCGCCGCGCGTGCAGCAGCCGCTGCAAATGGCAACTCGCCCGCTTCCGTCGATAGCGCCCAGGCGCCATAATAGGCGTTCGAGCGCGCAACCTCGATGTTGACGTACATGTCCGCGAGCTTGTGCTTGATCGCTTGGAACGAACCGATCTGGCGCGAGAAGGCGTAACGGCCCTTGGCGTAGTCGGTCGCCATTTCGAGGCACGCCTGCGAGCCGCCCACTTGCTCGAACGCAAGCAACACAGCGGCGCGATCGAGCACGGCTTCCGCCAAGTCCCAGCCTTGACCAGCGGCGCCGAGCCGTTCCGCCTTCGCGTTCTTGAACTCGAGCTTGGCGTGACCGCGTGTCGGATCGAGCGTTTTCAGCGTCGTGCGCGTTACGCCTGGCTGATTGAGATCGACCAGCACCAGCGAAACGCCGGCGCCCTCTTTGGCGACGACGACCGCCCAATCGGCGCAATCGCCGTCCGTCACGGGAATTTTGGCGCCGTTCAGCGTGGCACCATCAAACTTGACTTGGATGGAGTCGGCTGTGGACGCGCCCGGACCCTCGGACACAGCAAAACAGCCAATCGCCTCGCCCCCTGCGACTTTTGATAGGTACGCGCTCTTTTGCGCATCGCTGCCGGCGAGCATCAGAGCTTCAGCAAAGAAATACACCGTCGATGAAAACGGGATCGGCGCGACGGCGCGGCCGATTTCTTCCGCCAGGACGCAAAGTTCAAGCCGGCCGAGACCAAGCCCGCCATGCTCTTCCGGAATAGCAACGCCGAGCCAGCCCATCTCCGCGACGGCGCGCCACAAATCCTTGTCGTACGACTTCGCAGCATCATCCAGCACGCCGCGCGTGACCTTGGCGCCGGCCTTCTCCGACAGGAATTTGCGCGCCTGATCTTTCAGGCTCTTCTGATCGTCGGAAAAATCGAAATTCAACGCGTCCTCCCCGGACTTATGGTTTTCGCCACCTTAACGCGCGAGGCCGCGCCTGCGAAAGGGCGCCTTGGCGTCAACGCCTCTTCACGAAGGCTAAAGCGAACTGCGCTAATCTCCGGGTTCGAATTTTGGGGTGAGTAGTCCATGGCGAAGGCTGTCTTCCATAAAGGCCAGCGCGTTTACGTGAAGCCAGTAGCCACGTGGGCGGTGATCGAGAGCGTCAACCCGCAATGGGTCAAAGGCGTCGAGGAACCGCTACGCATCACATATGACACGGGCCTAGGGCGCGACTTCCATGCGCACGAACTGGCTGCAGAGGATAGAGAGCCGGAAAAGCCGGACCTCATCGAGACCGAGAACTGGCGCGTGCTGCGCGCCGTCAACCGGCTTTCCGCAGATGCGCGCGATCCGCGCCACCCCTACCCGGGCACCTTCCCGGTCGTCGTAACCGACGAGATGGATTGGGGCGGCTGGCGCGTGCCGATGGCCGAATACGACCGCGATCCCAACCGCGTGGAACACCAGTCCCGCGTCATCGCCAATGCGTTGCGGCTGATGCGGGTCTCCCGTGAACTCATCGAGTTCGCGCAGGACAATCCGCACGAGACGCCCGGCCAGCTGATCGATCTGGCTAAACAGGCTGAAATGGTTCTGGCCGCGATCTATCACCAAGGCGCGCAGCCACGTACGGACGCCGTCGCCGCGGCTGAATAGCTGCATTGATTTTGGCGCAATGGCGGCTCATGTCAGGGCTCTATTTGGAGCTCTCATATGCGCGACGCCGAAGCCGTCACTGTCCGCCTTTCAGACTATAGGCCGCCCGCCTATCTGATCGATGAGATTGCGCTCGTGTTCTCGCTTGAGCCCGAGCAAACCCTCGTCGCGGCGAGCAGCCATGTGCGGCGCAGTGGCGAGAGCGCCGGCCCACTTGAACTCAGCGGCGAGCGCCTGGAGCTGCAGTCGATCGCGATCGATGGTGAAGTGCTGGACGCTAGCCGCTACAGCGTCGAGCCCGGCACGCTCACGATCTTTGATCCGCCCGCCTCTTTCCGGCTCGATATCGTCACCCGCATCTCGCCGGCGACGAACACCCATCTCGACGGGCTCTATATGTCCGGCGGCCGCTTTTGCACGCAGTGCGAGGCCGAGGGCTTTCGCGCCATCACGTATTATCTCGATCGCCCCGACGTCTTAGCGCGCTTTGCGGTGCGCATCGAAGCGGACAAATCCAAGTATCCGACACTGCTCTCCAACGGCAATCTGACCGATAGCGGCGACATGGAAAACGGACGCCACTTCGCCGTCTGGCTCGATCCGCATCCGAAGCCCGCCTACCTCTTCGCGCTCTGCGCCGGCGCCTATGAATCGATCCACGACAGCTTCACCACCATGGGCGGACGCAAAGTTGCGCTGGGCATCTATGTCGATCCGGGCGATTCTGAGCGCGCCCGCTACGCCATGGATGCGCTGAAGCGCTCAATGAAGTGGGACGAAGTCACCTTCAAGCGCGAGTACGATCTTGACGTCTTCAACATCGTCGCCGTCCGCGATTTCAATTTCGGCGCGATGGAGAACAAGGGTCTCAACATTTTCAACTCGGCGCTGATCCTCGCCGACGCGGACACCGCGACCGATGCGGATTTCGAGGCGATCGAAGCGGTCGTCGGCCACGAATATTTCCACAACTGGACCGGCAACCGCATCACCTGCCGCGATTGGTTTCAGCTCTGCCTGAAAGAAGGCCTGACGGTTTATCGCGAGCAGGAATTTTCCGCCGATCAGCGCTCACGCACAGTGCAGCGCATCAAGGATGTGAAACGCCTGCGCGCGCGCCAGTTCGGCGAAGACGCCGGCCCGCTCGCGCATCCTGTGCGGCCGTCGAGCTATCAGAAGATCGACAATTTCTACACGGCGACGGTCTACGAAAAAGGCGGCGAAGTCATCCGCATGCTGAAGCGCATCATCGGCGCGGACGCATTCGAACGCGGCATGCAGCTCTATTTTGAGCGTCGCGACGGCACGGCGTCTACGGTCGAAGACTTCATCGGCTGCTTTGAAGAAGCGTCGGGCCGCAAGCTCGACGACTTCATGCGCTGGTACGAGCAAGCCGGCACACCGGCGCTGAACGTGCGCGGCGCATACGACAAGCCGGCGAAGACCTATACGCTGACATTGACGCAACGCATTCCGCCGACGCCCGGCCAAAGCATTAAACAGCCAGCGCCGATCCCGCTGGAGATCGGCTTCATCGCGCCCGATGGCGCTGTTATCGCCGCCAAGGCGGACGGCGAGACCCTCGCGCGAACCAAGCACCACACCGTCATCACCGAGACGGAAACGGTGCTGCGCTTCCACGACGTCCTCGAAGAGCCGATCCCTTCGGTGCTGCGCGGCTTCTCCGCGCCGGTGACGCTCGACGACCATCTGACGATCGCGCAGCGCTTGGCGCAGATGGCGCACGATCCTGACGCCTTCACGCGCTGGGAAGCGGGCCAAACCATCGCCCGGGCTGTCATTCTCGGCGAAGCGCCGGAAGCGGCGCCCGCGTTGGCGCAGGCGCTGTCGCGCGAACTCGATCGCGCGCAGGAAGATCCCGCGTTCGCGGCGCTGGCGTTGCGCCTGCCCGACCTCAACGAGCTGATCCTGGCGTCCGAGGCGCCCGATCCGGAAAAACTCTACGCGGCGCGCGAGGAGCTCCGCCGCCTCGTCGCGCAGACGCTTCGCGAGCGCCTACAGCCCATCGCCCGCGCGGCGAGCGAAACGCCGTTCTCCCCCGGCGCCGACGCAGCCGGTCGGCGCTCACTCAAAACCGCGGCGCTCGATCTGCTGGCGGCGCTCGGCCCTGGCGAAAGCGAGACGTTCGAAGCCGCCTTCGCCGGCGCGCGCAGCATGACCGAGAGCATCGCCGCGCTCGAAGCCCTAGGCGCGAGCGGCAGCGACGGATTCGAAGCCGCACTGACCAGCTTCTACGAACGCTGGCGTACAAACCCGCTGGTCATCGACAAGTGGTTTGCGGTGCAAGCCTCAGCGCCGCGCGCCGACACCCTCGCCCGTGTGGAAAACTTGCGCGCGCATCCGGACTTCAACGTGAAGAACCCGAACCGCGTGCGTTCGCTGGCGGCGGCGTTCGCGATGCGCAACCCGCGCGCGTTCCACGCGGCGGATGGCGGCGGCTATCGCTTCCTCGCCGCGCTCGCCGAACAGATCGATCCGCTCAACCCCGCTCTCGCGGCGCGGTTACTCACACCTTTTGAGTCGTGGCGACGATTCGATTCGGCGCGTCAAGCGCACGCGAAGGCGGCGCTGGAACGGCTGTCGGCGTTAACCAATCTCTCCAAAAACACCCGAGAAATGGTCGAACGCACGCTCGCCTGACTCTTTATGAGTCTTTTGGGCGACACTCACATGCGTTGCACTGAATAGAACCAGCGTACGGCTCGACGCGCGTTTACGCGCTCGTTACGATTTTCGCCTGTCAGGATTCCGAACGGCGATTCGGGGCGGCCGGGGAAGTCTGTGTCGAATACTGCAACTTATGACGAACCCGGCGCCGCCGGGCCCGCGTCGCAGGATAAAGCTGGCCGGCCGTTCATGGCGCTGGTGGCGTTGTTCGTCATCGCCTTCGCGGTGGCGACCGGCGCGCAAATCAAATCACACATCGACGACGCCGCCGAGACCACGATCGCCGCGCAAGCTTCCGCCGCCGGCCTGATCGCCGAGCGCATCAACGCCAACCTCGCCATCGCTGTCGGCGCTGCCGCCGGCGCCTCGGAACTGGCGCGCACCAATGGCGGCGACGTTCACGCGCTGGCCAACGCCGCGGCACACGCTGCCCCCGCAACCGCAGCTGCTGTCGTCGCGCCGAACGGCGCGATTGATTCGATCACCAACTCGGAATTCTCCGGCCTCGTCACCGCCGCGTTCAACGCCGCCGGTGAAGAGCCGCTTTGGGCCGGCGCGCCGGACATGGGCGCACTCTCGACCGCGCCTGTCATCGTTCGCCGCGTCGGTGATCGGCGCGTGGTCACTGTCATTGATCCGGCGCGGCTGCTGCCGGAATTGCAAAGCGATGCGCGCGTGTTGATCGCAGCGCCGCGCGGGGCGATTTTCTACGCCTCGCCCGCGTTGCAACAAGCCGGCGCGCGCGCGCAGCAGCAAGTGCTCGCCGCCACCCGCACCGGACGCGGGGCGTTGATCCGCGACGGCCAAGGCGCAACCTGGGTTGCGGTGGAATCCACCGCGCAGATCGGCGGCTTCCGGGTGATGACCGCAGCGCCGGCGCCGGACACCACCGCGCTGCTGCTCGCGGCGCTCCTCCAATACGCGTTGCTCGCGGCAACGCCGCTTGCCGCCATGGGCGTGCTGTATTTGCTGATGCGCCAGAATGCGCAGCGCGCGCGCCTTGCCGAAGCCGAGGCGGAGCGTGCCGAGACGCATTTCCGTATCGCCGCTGACGGCGCCAAGGTCGGCGTGCTCGAATGGCGTCCAGGCGCTGACGAAGTGCAACTCTCCGAACAAGCCGCGCGCCTGCTTGGCGCGCCACGCGACACAATTGGTTTGCGCGAATTGCTCGAACTCGTCGTTGCCGAAGACCGCTTTGGTGTTGACGAAGAATTCCGCCGCGCGCGCATGTCTGGCCTGCTCGACGCGCGCTTCCGCGTCACCCGCGGCGGCGGCCTGGCCTGGATCGAAGCGCGCGGCGCGGCGGTGGAAGACGCCAGCGGCCGCGCCGAGACGCGCCTCTTCGCCACCGTCACCGACGCAACGCAGCGCCACGAAGCCGAAGCGCGCGTCACCCGGCTTGAACGCCAATTGCGCGCCGCCATCGAAAACTTCTCTGGCCCATTCGCGCTCTGGGATGCGCGCAGGCGCTTGTTGCTCTGGAACCAGAGCTTCGCTGACGCCTTCAAGCTTGGCCCGGAAATCTTGCGTCCGCGCGCTTCGTACGAGGCGATCGCCGCCGCCGCGACACCGGCGATCCGCCGCGAAAAACACGACCCGACCAATCCGGACGTGCGCGTCATCGAACTTTCGACTGGCGATTGGCTGCACATCGTCGAACGCCGCGCCGCCGATGGCGGTGTCATCACTGTGGGCGTCGACATCACGCCGCTGAAGCGCAAGGAAGAAGAGCTGGCGCGCAACGAGCGGCGCCTCTCGGACGCGCTCTCGCGCGCCGAAAGCCAAGAATATCGGATCAAGGCGCTGGCGCGCGAAGCGCACGAAGAGCGCCAGAAGGCTGAAGAAGCCAGCCGCGCCAAGTCGACGTTCCTGGCCAATATGAGTCACGAACTCAGAACGCCGCTCAACGCCGTGATCGGCTTCTCCGAAATCATGGCGAAGGAATTATTCGGGGCCCTCGGCAACGATCAATACAAGCAATATTCGAGCGACATCTACGACAGCGGCAATCACCTGCTCGAGCTGATCAACGACATCCTCGACATGGCCAAGATCGAGGCCGGCAAACTCACGCTCTCGCCCAAGCCGCTCGATCCGAGCGTGGCGATCGAGCAGGCTGTGCGGCTGACTAAGCGCAAGGCCGAGGAAAAAGGCCTTTCGATCGTCGTCGATGCGGAAGAGCTGCCGGAGATTGAAGCCGATCACCGCGCCATCAAGCAGATCCTGCTGAACCTGCTCTCGAACGCGGTGAAGTTCACCGATCAGGGCGCGATCATGGTGCATGCCCGCGCCAATCCGCAGTACCTGACGCTCCGCGTTGTCGATACCGGCTGCGGCATTCCGCCTGAACATCTGCCGCGCCTGGCGCGCCCGTTCGAGCAGGTCGAAGAAGAGCTGACGCGCAACAATTCAGGCACCGGCCTCGGCTTGGCGCTGACCAAGTCGCTCACCGAAATGCACGGCGGCAAGCTTTCGATCCAGAGCGAAGTCGGCCGCGGCACGATCGTGACAGTGACTCTGCCGCGCCGCTTCGGCGGTCAGCGCGATGCGCCGCCGGAAGCCACGGCGGCCGAATAATCAGCGCCGCAAGGGCTGCGTCCCGTCGCCAAGCGGGCCCACGATTTCGACGAACCGCTCACGCACTGCCAGCTGCACGGCGCGCACCTTTTCTTCCAGCGCCTCAAGGCTGGCCGCGCCGCCGAGAGCCGCCAAGCGATCCAGTAATGGCGGCGGCGCTGGGGCTGGCGAAAACTCGCCGGCGACGCTGATGCGCAGCAAGTGCTGCAGCGCGCTCCACATCGTCCAGGCGTCAATCAATTGCGCGCATGCGGCGCCGTCGAGTTTGCCGGCGGCGCGCAGGCGTTCCAGCGCTTCGCCCGTATTCGGCGACAGCGCTTGCGGCACCTGATGCGCGTGCGCGAGCTGCAGGGCCTGGGCGATGAACTCGATGTCGACCAAGCCGCCCGGCGCGAGCTTTAGATCCCAGATCGATTTGGCCGCCCGCTCGCGCTCCATGCGTCCGCGCATATCCGCCACATCGCTCAGCACCTTGGCCGGATCGCGCGCGGCGGAAAGCGTGCGCGCCGCGATCTCACGCACGCGCTCGCTCAACGCCGCATCGCCAGCCACGGGACGCAAGCGCGTCAGCGCTTGCAACTCCCAGGTCCACGCTTCTTCCGCGTAGTAGCGCTCGAACGACGACAACCGCACCGCAACCGGGCCTTTCGAACCCGACGGCCGCAGCTTGGTGTCGATCTCGTAGAGCATGCCCTCTTCGGTCGGCGCCGAGAGCGCGCTGATCAGACGCTGTGTAACGCGCGTGTAGAACTCAGCCGGCGCCGCAGCGTCCGTCGGCGCGTCATAGACCAGCATGAGGTCGAGGTCGGAGCCTTCGGCAAGTTCCCGGCCACCGAACTTGCCAAGCGCCAAGACCGTAAACGCGCCGGGCTGTGCGCCATGCGTGCGCTCGACTTCCGCCAACGCCGCTTCCGCCATGGCGCCGACGCATGCTTCGGCGAGTGCGGCTTGCGCTGCGCCAGCTTCCGCCGCGCTCGCCTGCCCCTCAAGCACTTGCACGTCGATCCGAAACGCCTCTTCGCGCTGAAAGCGCCGCGCGGCGTTTAAGCGTTCTTCGAACGAAGCGGCGATAGAAAGCCGCTCAACCAGTTCCGAGCGACGCAGGCCCGGCGCATCTTGCGCCAACGGCACAGCGAAACGCGGCTCAATCAGCGCATCGAGCAAGGCCGGGCGCCGCGCAAGATCGTCGGCAAGACGCGGCGCGAGGCTCAAGACCCGGGAGAGCAAATCCAAAAACGCCGGGCGCGCATCGAGCAGCGCCAACAATTGCACGCCCGCATTCAGCCCGGCGAAGAAGGACGCAAACCGGGCGAACGCCTGATCAGGATCGCCCGCGCCGGCGAGCGCGCGGAGCAGACGCGGCGTGAGGCGCGTCAGCAACTCGCGCGCGCGTTCCGACCGCATGGCGCGCACACGGCCATGGTGCCAGCCGCGAATGGTTTGGCTGACGAACTCGGCGCGGGTGAACCCTAGTTGCGTGATCGTCGCTAACGTCTCGGCGTGATCCTCGACGCCGGTGAAAATCAAACTGCCGAGCGGATCGGCCAAGCTCTCGCCACGCCCGAACAATTGGTGGTCGATATCGGAGACAATCCGACGCCACTCGATCAAGGCGGCGTCAAACGCCTCCGTGGTTTCAAAGCCGGCTAAAGCGGCCAAGCGCGCCCGCGTCTCGGGATCAGCCGGGACACGATGCGTGTGCGCATCTTCCAACATCTGGATGCGATGCTCGATCTCGCGCAGGAAAACGTAGGCTTCGCTCAACGCATCGCGCGCCGACGCCGAAATCGCACCCGCGTCAGTCAACGCCGCCAGGGCGCTCAGCGTGCCTTGCGCGCGCAAGCGGCGATTACGCCCGCCGAGAATGAGCTGCTGCGTTTGGGCAAAGAGCTCGATATCGCGGATGCCGCCGCGCCCAAGCTTCACATCGAACACCGGATCGTTGAGTTCGGCGCTCTTATGCGCGGAGAGAATTTGCCGCTTGATCGAGTGGACGTCCTCGACGGCGGCGAAATCCAAGTGCTTTCGCCAAATGAAGGGTTCGAGCGAAGATAGAAACTCGCGACCGCACTCCAGATCGCCGGCGGCGGCGCGGGCTTTGATGAACGCCGCGCGCTCCCAGTTCTGCCCGAGCGTTTGATAGTAATGCTCAGCAGCGGCGAGCGCGACGGCGACAGGCGTCGAGCCTGGGTCAGGCCGCAAACGCAAATCGGTGCGGAACACGTAACCGTCGGAGGTGACTTCCTCCAAAGCGCGCACCATGGGCGCCACCAGACGCACAGCCGCGACACGCGGCTCACGCGCCTTCGCTTCCGCAAGCCGCGCCGCATCGAAGAACACCGAAAAATCGATGTCGCTGGAATAGTTGAGTTCGCCCGCGCCCATTTTGCCCATGGCGATGAGCGCAACTCCTGGCGCGGGGCCATACGCGCCATCGCCCAGCTCAAAGTCGCCGCGCCGAACGCTCTCTTGCGCGCCAACCGCAAGCGCTGCGCGCAACGCGGCATCGGCAAAAGCCGTGATGGCGCCAGTCACCTGCGCCAGCGGCCAGCGCCGTGAAATGTCGGCCAGCGCTACAGCAAGGTGGACCGCATCTTTCGCGCGCCGGAGCGTGCGCATCGCCTCTTCGATTGGCGGCGGCGATTGGGCGATCTCTTCGGCTGCGCGCATGGCGTCAGCCAGCGAGCGATCGGCCCAAGCTTCGTCGGCATTTTCGACAAGATCAGGACGCCGTTCGATCAGCCGCTTTAGATAAGGCGCGGAGGCGACGGCAGCAGCGGCGGCGTCCGCCCATGGCGTTCCCACCAAAGGTGGCGGCGGCGCGCCAAGCGCCAAAGCTGGCCCAACAGCGCGCATCAGGCAGCCGCTGGCAGGACGAGCGCCGCGCCTAGACCTTTGCCGCCTTGGCCATTGTCCAAGCCGTCGCGCAAATGCAGCCCGCCGCGATGCAAGCGCGCCACCGCCGCAACAAGGCTGAGCCCGAGGCCGGCGCCTGGCGATGAACGCGCGCTCTCAAGCCGCACAAATCGCTCCTGCACGCGATCGCGATCGGCGGGCGCAATGCCGGGGCCATCGTCGGACACAGCAATCTCGATGCGCCCATCGGCGCGGCGCACGGCCGTCAGCGCGATGTGGCCGCCATCGTGCGTGTACTTCAAGGCGTTCTCGACCAAGTTGGAAACCGCTTGCGTGAAGAGGCCAGGTTCGCCGCTGACGACCAGCCCGGACGCAACATCGCCACGCAGACTGCGGCCCTGCTCTTCGGCGGCGGGCTCATAGAACTCGACCAACTCGTTGAGAATGTCGGTCGCGTCGATGCGTTCGAACCGCCAGTTGGGATTAGATTCGACACGCGCCAGCTTCAGTACCGCCGCAAACATCTCAAGCAGACTATCAGCTTCTTCCAGCGCTTTGCGGAGCGCCTCGCGATCGTTGGCCGTATCGGCCGGCGCTTCGAGAGCGGACTCCAGCTTTTGCCGGAAACGCGTCAGCGGCGAGCGCAGGTCGTGCGCGATGGCGTCGCCGGCAGTACGGGAGACATGCATCAAACGCTCGAGCCGATCGAGCATCGCGTTCATAGCTTCAGCCAGCGCGTCAAACTCGTCGCCCTCACCGCGCACCGGCGCGCGCCGTTTGAGATCGCCGGCCATGACGTCACGCGCCGTACTCGCTAGCGCCTCGGCGCGGCGTGAGGCGAGCCAGGATGCAATGAGGCCGCTGGCGACGGAGAGGAACACGCCAAGGATCGCGACCGTCCACAGGACGCGCGTGATCCGCCCGGAGATCACGGCGCTGTCACCGAGATCGCGCGCCACCAGCAGGATCGGGCCGTTCAACAGGCGCCCGACCTTGCCGCGCGCCCGCCCGCGTTCGCCGGCGCCTTCGGCATCGGTGGCGTCAAAATTGAAATCGATGCGCTGGACGCTTTCGCCCGGCATCGCCGGCAATTGCTGGAAGTCGCCAGTGATGACGACGCCGCTGCCTTCGGCCAACACGTAAAGCAGCGGCCCTTGGCGCGCCGCGCGCTCCACCACTTCCTGGTTCAGGCGCCGTATGCCGCCTTCGGCGTACGCGCGTTCAAGCGCAGCGTATTCCTGATCGGCGAGCACATCGGAATCCGCCACCAATTGTCCGATGGTGGCGAAGTACACGTACACAAGCAGCGCGATGACGAAGACGAGCACCACCCCGGCCTGCGCCAGCGCAAGCCGGAATGTCGTGGTGCGAAGGAGCGCGAGGCTTGGCCTCATGCCTCCAGTCGATAGCCCGATCCTCTGACCGTGTGCAGCAGAGATTGCGCAAAATCACGATCGATTTTCGAACGCAGACGCGAGATGTGCACGTCGATGACGTTGGTTTGGGGGTCGAAATGATAATCCCAAACGTTCTCGAGCAGCATCTTGCGCGTCACCGTCTGACCGGAATTGCGCATGAGATATTCGAGCAGGCGGAATTCACGCGGCTGCAGATCAAGCTTCTTGCCGCCGCGCTTTACCGTGCGCGCCAAGAGATCCATTTCGAGATCGCCGACCTGTAAGCGGGTTTGCACGTCGCGGTCACGGCCGTTCCAGAGCGCGCGCACGCGCGCCAGGAGTTCGCGGGTCGAGAACGGCTTGCCAAGATAGTCGTTGGCGCCGGCGTTCAAGCCCTCGACCCGGTGATCCTCGTCATGCAGCGCCGAGAGGATCAGCACCGGTGTCGAGACGCCCTGTTCGCGCAGCTCTTTCACCACCGAGACGCCGAGCTTCTTCGGCAGCATGCGATCAAGCACGATCACATCGTAACCGCCGGTGGCGGCCATCGACTGGCCGAGCTCGCCATCGCTGGCGATCTCAACCTCGTGCTGATCCGCGGCCAAAGAGGCTCGCAGGCTCTCAGCCATGTCGGCGTCGTCCTCGACAAGGAGAACCCTCATAGCGTCCCTCCTCACTATTCCACATCCACGGCGACGAAGCCGCGGCCCGCGCGGTTGCTCACCTGCAGCAACACTGGCCGGTTAGCGCGGCGCGCCGCGTCCACCGCAGTGGTAAGCTCTTGCACCGTACGGATCGAGCGCTGATCCGCCTGCAGAATGATGTCGCCGACGCGGATGCCTTTTTGCGCGGCATCGCTGTTTGGTTCGATCGCGGTGATCACCAAGCCGTTCTCGTTGTTGGCGAGGCCGGCGCGGGTGCGATCCTGCGAGGTCAGCGGACGCACCGACAGACCAAGCGAGCTTTGCGCAACGCCCGCGCCGCTCTCAGCCGGCGGTTCAGCGGGCGTTTGGTTGGGCGTCGTTTGCGTGCTGGCGAGCGTTTGCTCAGACGGACGCTCAGCAAGGCGCATATTCAACGTCCGGCGCTGACCGGCGCGCAGCACTTCGACGCGGCTGTTGTTGCCGATCGCCGTGGCGCCGACGCGTTGCGTCAGATCGCGGCTGTCTTCGATGCGTTGGCCGTTGAAGGTCAGGATCACGTCGCCTTGCTGAATGCCGGCGCGCGCCGCTGGGCCATCGGGAACGACGCTGGCGACAAGCGCGCCGCGCGGTTCTTCAAGGCCAAGGCTGCGGGCGATGTCTTCATCCAGCGGCTGAATGGAAACGCCGATCCAGCCACGCGACACGCGGCCGGTGCTGATCAGCTGCTGCACGATCGAGCGGGCGGTGTTGGCGGGAATGGCGAAGCCGATGCCGACGTTGCCGCCGGTCGGCGAGAAGATGGCGCTGTTCACGCCGATGACGTTGCCGTTCAAATCGAAGGTCGGGCCGCCAGAGTTGCCGCGATTAATCGGCGCGTCGATCTGCATGTAATCGACATAAGCGGATGAGCCGGCGTCGCGGCGGCCAATGGCGGAGACGATGCCCGCCGTCGCGGTGCCGTCGAGACCGAACGGGTTGCCAACCGCGACGACCCAATCGCCGACGCGCACGTGCGTGGCGTCATCGAAGGTCACGAACGGGAAGCGGCCGCCGCCGCGTACGCGCAGCACGGCGATGTCGGTGGCTTCGTCAGAGCCGACGATGTCGGCCTGCAAGTCGCGCCCTTCGCTGGTGCGCACCGTAATTTCTTCGGCGCCTTCAACAACGTGGTGATTGGTGACGATGGTGCCGTTCTGATCGATGAAGAAACCCGAACCGAGCGACGTCGGCGCCGGACCCGGACGGCCCGGTTGGCCGCGGAAGAATTCTTCAAAGCCCGGCGGCAAACCTTCGAGCGGTTGCTGCACAGCGCCCGGGCGCTGGCGCACCGAGATCGAGACCACGGCCGGACGGACGCGCTCAATCAAGTTAGCGAAGCTCATCGGCGCGCCGTTCGGCGGCGCCACGGCTGTCGGGTTGATCTCCTGGGCGTTTGTGATCGGCGCGGCGGCAAAGCCGGTGAACACAAGCACTGTGGCGCCCGCCGCGATGGCGGTGCGGCGGAGGTATTTCATCGTGGCAGCATCAGTCATGGAGACCCTCAGGTGAACCCTGTGATTGGAGGCTTAGCCCTGTGCACTTTGCAAGCACTTTAGATAATCGGCTCAGAGGGCCGGTTAAGGACCGTTTGGGGCGAAGTTGCGATCAAATGGGGCGGGGCTCGGCGGCTTTTTTGCGGTCGTATGCGGCCAGCGTCGACCAATCGCCACGCCGGCGCGACCAGTCAGCGCTCACCCTCCTCGGGGACCAGAGGTTCCGAGGGGCGGCGACGGCCTAAAACGGCTGCTAACCCTATCGCCAGAAACAGAAAAGGCGCGCCCCAAAGCGCCCAAGTCCGGGCGTCCCACGGCGGGCGGAAAAGCACGAAGTCGCCGTAGCGGGCGCGGAAGTAATCCCGGATTTCGCCGTCGCTATCGCCCGCCGCGATGCGCTCGCGGACGAGGCGGCGCATATCCACAGCAATGTCGGCCGTCGATTGGGCAATCGGCTCGTTCTCGCACTGAACGCAACGGATCTCGGCGTCGAGCGAACGGGCGCGCGCCTCCTGCGCCGGGTCGGCCAGGACGGTCGGGGCTAAAGCGGCGACGAGCAGCACGGCCAGGCTCATGACGCACCCTTCTTGCGACGCTGAAGCGCGAGCAGGCTGAGCCCGCCGCCAATCGCCATCATCAGCGCGCCGATGAAGATGAGATAGACCAGCGGGTTATGATAGAGGCGCACCGACCAAGCGTTGCTTTCGTCACGCGCGGCTTCGCCGAGCGCGACGTACAGATCGCCATCGAGCCCCGACAGAATACCCACTTCAGTCGTCGGCATCGGCGACGTTGTGAAGTAGCGCCGCTCGGCGGTGAGGCGATGTACGCCGGCGCCTTGTTCGACGCGAAACTCAGCCCGCGTTGCGGTGTAGTTCGGCCCTTCCAATTGGCCGACGCCCATGAGCGTCAAACGCCGCGCCGCAAACTCGACGCCTTCGCCCGGGCGCAGCACCACCACCTGCTCGCTGCGGAACGCTGTTTCGGCGATCGCGCCAATGGTGAGCACGCCCGCGCCGATGTGCGCACTGCTCATCGACCACACCGCGAGCGGCAGCGCTGCGAGCTTCGCCAACTTGCGGCCTTCGCCGCGCTCGATCCGCGTCCACAAATAGATGAAGCCGCCGGCGATCAACCAGACGCCAAGCGCAAGGCCGATCGCAGGCGCGGCGCGCCATTGCGAAAGCGCCAACGCCGTCACCAAGGTCAGCACCGCCAGCGCGCCGGCAGGCGCAAGCCGCAGCAACGCCGCCCTCATATCGCCGACGCGCCAAGTCAGCATCGGGCCGAGCGGCAAGAGCAGAAACAAGACGCCAAGCAATGGCGCGACCGTGGCGTTGAAAAATGGCGGGCCGACTGAAATCAGGCCGCCGCCCATCGCTTCCACCAGCAGCGGATAAAGCGTGCCGATAAGAACAACGGCGGCAGCAATTGCCAGTCCGAAATTGTTCCAAACCAGCATGCTCTCGCGGCTGACCGCGGCGAAGCCGGACGCCTGCGCCATTTTCGGCGCGCGCCACGCGTAAAGCCCAAAGCCGACGCCAAGCGCGATGAACAACAACACCAACATCGCGATGCCGCGCTGCGGATCGACCGCGAACGCGTGCACCGAAGTCAGCACCCCCGAGCGCACAAGGAATGTGCCGAGAATGGCAAGGCCGAAACCGATAATCGCGAGCAGCATCGTCCAGCTCGCCAGCGAGCCGCGCCGTTCTGTGACGATGGCCGAGTGCACCAAAGCCGCAGCGACGAGCCACGGCATGAAGCTCGCGTTCTCGACCGGGTCCCAAAACCACCAGCCGCCCCAGCCGAGTTCGTAATAGGCCCAGTACGAACCAATCGCGATGCCGGCGGTGAGAAACGTCCACGCGGCCAACGTCCACGGCCGCAACGCGCGCGCCCAGCCCTGATCTGCGCGACCTTCAATGAGAGCTGCAATAGCGAGCGAGAACGGCACGCTGAGGCCGACATAGCCGAGATAAAGCAGCGGCGGATGCACGACCAAAGCCGGGTCTTGCAGCAATGGATTGAGACCCGAGCCGATCATTGGCGCCGGATCAAGCCGCGCGAATGGCGGCGAGAGGAAGAGCGTGTAGATCAGCGCGCCAGCGGTGACCAAGCCTTGCACGCCAACGCTGCGCGACCACAGGCCGAGGCTTTGGCCCCCGCGCGTCGACGCCAGCACCGCGCCGAACAAGGCCGACACTGTGCACCAAAGCAGCATCGAGCCTTCGTGATTGCCCCACGCGCCGGCGATCTTATAGGCGAGCGGCTTATCGATGTGCGAGTTGGCGGCGACGACCGCCACGGTGAAGTCCGACTGCACGAACACAATGATCAGGCAGACGAACGCGGCGATGCAAAGCGCCGCCGCCGCTTGCGCGATTGCGGCTGTCGCTTCGGCGCGTGAGTCACGGCGCGACGCGGTCAGCCCCATAACGCCTTGCGCCAAGCTCAGCACCAGCGCCAAGGCCGCCGCGAAGGCGCCAATCTCTGCGATCATGGCGCGTCTTCGCCTTTCCACTCGCCGCGCTGCTTCAGCGCCTCGGCGACCTCACGCGGCATGTAGGTTTCGTCGTGCTTAGCAAGCACACGCTCGGCCTCGAACGCTTGCCCCGGCGTCCAAGTGCCTTCCGCCACCACGCCTTGGCCTTCGCGGAACAAGTCCGGCAGCACACCGACATAACGAACTTCAACCTGGGTCGCGCCGTCGGTGACGGCAAAGCGCATGGCGCCGGCCTCGTCGCGACGCAGCGTGCCGTTGACGACAAGCCCACCCAGCCGAACGCGCTGGCCCGCTTGCGCCTTCTGAGCCAATTCGGACGGCGCGACGAAGTAGGTGATGGAATCGCGTAGGCCTACGAACGTAAGCGTCGCCGCCAGCACCAGCACGGCGCCTGCTGCGGCGATCATCATCAAACGCTGATCACGACGGCGCATATCTCTAGCCTCCCGTGCTCATGCGGCGCGCCATTTCGCGGCGCGGATCATCGGGCGCCATGCGCGCTAGCGCTTCACCCCAGAAACGGCGGGCGTCGGCGTCGCGGTTTTGCTCCATCGCCGCGATTGCCTGATATATCCAAGGGCGCGGATCGTCCGGCAGCAGCGCGCTTGCGCGCTGGAACAGCTCAAGCGCTTCGGGAGAGATCGGCCCCTCATCAATGGCGATGATGGCACGCCCGAGCCCGAGCATCGCTTCGGCCATTTCAGGATTGCGCTGCAGGGCCGCATCGTAGGCGCGCGCCGCCTCGCGCGGCCGGCCCATCTGCGCCAGCGCGTTGCCGAGATAAAAGCGCGGGATCGGATCTTGCGGATGCTGGCGCGCGGCTTCGGTCCAGATCACCACGGTTTCTTCCACAGTGAAGGTGCGCGGATCGCGTTCGCGTAACGCTTCAAAACGCTGTGCATAGGATGCGCCCGGCAGTTCAGGACTGCCGATCACAAGATAAACGCCGAGCCCCGCCAGAATGACCAACACGGTAGCCGCCAGGGCCGGGCGCGCGTCCGTCGCGCCGCCGCCGGCGCGGCGATAAGCCCGCAGCACCCAGAAGGCGGCGGCGGCCGCCAACACGGCGCCAATCATGAGAACGATGACGGAGGTCCACACAGGGAGCGTGCCTAGCCTTGTTCGACGCGGCGCGAAATCCGGTCGGACGCCGCAGGAGGCCTAGTCTGTAGCCGGCAGCCGGAGCCGCGCTTTGAGCCCGCCCAATTCACCGCGCTCAAAAACCAGTTCCCCAGCATAAAGATCGACGGTTTCCTTGAGAATGGAGAGGCCAAGGCCCTGGCCCGGCGCCGCTTCGTCCAGCCGGGCGCCGCGCGCCATGGCTTTGGCGATGTCGGCCTCGGACAAGCCGGGGCCGTCGTCTTCCACAACGATCTCGAACAGGCCGTTGCTCTCAAATGCCGGCAGCAGGCGCACCACGACTTGGCTCTTGCCGTACTTGCAGGCGTTGTCGATCAGGTTCGCCGCCATCTCCAGAAGGTCTTCGCGTTCGCCCCGGAAGGTGACGTCCGCTTCTGACTCGATCGAAATATCGACGGCTTTTTGCGTGTCGTATTTCTGCTCCATCATGAAGACGAGGTCTTCGAGGTTCTGCAGCACGGGCGTGCGGTAGGCCATCGTCTGGTCGCCCGCCTCGGCGCGCGCCGCCACGCGCGCACGGCGCAACTGGCGTTCCACGAACCCCTCCATCTCCTCGATGGAAGCCTTCATCACAGCATCGTCCTGGCCGGCATGCGCGGCGTTCTTCAGCACTGCGATTGGTGTTTTCAGCGCGTGCGCCAGATTGCCGACATGCCGGCGCGCCCGCTCCACCACTTCGCGATTGTGATCGACCAGCGCGTTGAGTTCCTCGGCCACCGGCTTCAGTTCGGCCGGATATTCATTGGTCAGCCGCTCGGAATCGCCGCGGCGCACATTGGCGATATCGCGCCGCAAAGCCGTCAGCGGCTCAAGGCCGATGCGTATTTGCAGCAGCGTCACCAAGGCGACCATCAGCGCGCAGAACGCCACGAACACAGCGAACGCCAAGCCGACAAGATTTGCCGCCGGCGCCAGGATCGATCGCGGCGCAACGCCGACGATAAAGAGAAAACGCCCCTCCAACTCCGGCAATTCGACAACGCGCGCGATGATCCGTAGCGGCTCGTCCGCATCGGGGCCGGGGATGGTGAAGAAGTGCGGCGCGCTTTGCGCCTGAGACGCCGTGATCTGCGCGAGGATTTTCGGATCAAGTTCAATGCCGGCGTCAAACAAGGAGGGCGAGATGACCTCGACCAGCACCGCGCCATCATCAGTAAGCCGCGCGATCTGATAATAGCGCCCGCTCAACGCCTGCAGATAGCGCGGATCATACGGCAAATCGCGCAGCGCGATTTCGCCCGAGAGCCCAGGCCCCGCATTGCCGATGAGATTGTCCATCACCGTCCGGATTTCCGGATCGATGAGGATACGCAACATCTGACGGTTGAATTGCGAATACGCGATGACGCCAACGGCGACGAGGCCGATGACGCTGACCGTGGCGATGGTCGCTAATCGGGCCGCGAGCGAGCGGCGGATCAGCTCACGAAACCGCGTGAGAAGATCGCCCGTCGCTTCGGTCACTGCTGTTCCGCGGGATCGACCAAGCGGTAGCCTAGACCTTTTTCGGTGATGATCCGGTTCGAGCCGATCTTGCGCCGCAGAATGCCGACGAACACTTCGATCGTGTTTGAATCGCGCTCGTGATCCTGGCTGTAAATCTTCTCGGTGAGTTCAGTGCGCGAGACGATGCGGCCGGCGTGGTGCATCAGATAGTCGAGCACTTTGTACTGATACGCCGTGAGCTTCACCGGCACGCCGTTCACGGTGACTTGGCCAGTCGCCGAGTTCAGGCGCAGATCGCCGACTTCCAGCACTGATGATTGGTGATCGGTTTGGCGGCGCACATTGGCGCGCACGCGCGCCAAGAGCTCGGCCATGTGGAACGGCTTGGTGACGTAGTCATTGGCGCCCAGATCGAGCCCTTCGACCTTCTCGCTCCAACGATCGCGGGCCGAGAGGATCAGCACCGGCATCGAGCGGCCGTCCTTGCGCCAGGCCTTCAGCACCGAGAGCCCGTCGACCTTCGGCAGGCCCAAGTCCAGGATCGCCAGATCATAGGGTTCGGTTTCGCCGAGGAACTGGCCTTCCTCGCCATTGTCGGCGGTGTCGACGGTGTAGCCGGCATCCGTGAGCGCCCCGGAAAGCTGCTCACGGAGGTTCTTATCGTCTTCGACCACCAAAACCCGCATGCGTGTCCTCAGTCCCTATCGGGCCGCGTCCACGCGGAAATCGCGTACCTGGCCGTCCGGCATTCGCCACCGGATCAGATAAATCGGCCTGCCGCCGTCCTCAAGGCGCGCCGAGATCAGCTCGCCGCCGTAACGAGCGCGCAGTTCCTCGACTACGTCACGGAGGGGGCGGACGTCCTGTTGGCCGCCGCCGCGGTACTGGGTGGGCATCACCCAGTTGGGCTGAACCGCGGCTACCGGCGCGGCTTGGCCCGGCAACGCGTAAGCGCCGGCGCCCGCCGTAGCGGACCCGGCGAGCAGCGCCGCAGCAAGGAGGAGAGTCTTTGCCCACATCACGGAGAAGGGTTTACCGAGGGGCCACTGAACGTGCCCTGAATGTAACCGTGGTTTCCGGTTAACCACCTGGGCGCTGCGGGGTGTAGTCCCGCTTCGGCCATTTCTTGACGAATTTCTTCAATTCTTCGTCCGGAATCTCCGGCAGCACGACCTGCAGGCGTACGAACTGGTCGCCCGTGCCTGCCACGCCCTTGCCCTTGAGACGCAACGTCTTGCCGGTGTTCGAGCCAGCCGGAACCGTGAGCGTGACATTGCCCGTCGGCGTCGGCGCCTGAACTTTGCCGCCCTCAACCGCCTCGGTCAGCGAGATGTTGAGGTCCATGTGGATGTCTTGGCCATCGCGCCGGAAATAGGGATGGCTCTTCACGTTGAGTTCGACCAAGGCGTCGCCAGCCGGCCCGCCTTGCACGCCAGGGCCACCCTGATTTTTCAGCCGCAGTACTTGGCCGGTCTCGACGCCAGCAGGGATCGCAACATCCAACGTGCGCCCTTCGGCCAATGAAATGCGCTTCCGCGCGCCATTCACAGCGTCAAGAAACTCAACCTCAAGCGTGAAGCGAATGTCGCGCCCGCGCATGCGCGTGTAGCCGCGCGAGGAGCCAAAGCCCGGGCCAAACAGATCAGAGAAAATGTCGCCAAGATCGAAAGCGTCGTTGGCGCCTGCGCCACCGCCGCCGCTTGGGCCAGCGCCGGCGCCGGCATGGGCGCGCGCGCCTTGCCGCGGCCGCGAGCCATACGCCATGCGCTCATTGCCGTCGGCATCGATCTCGCCACGGTCGAACCGCGCTTTGGTGGTGGGATCGGAAAGCAGATTGAAAGCAGCCGTCGCCTTCTTGAAGCGCTCCTCGGCGGCCTTATCGCCCGGGCGCACGTCAGGGTGCAGCTCTTTAGCCAGCGTTCGATACGCCCGGCGTATCTCGTCAGCTGTGGCCGAGCGGCTCACGCCGAGGGTGGCGTATGGATCCCAACTCACGGTGTCAGACTGGCTCCGGCCTTCTCGCCCAAACTGGCAGCGCTGACCGGCTCCGGCAATGGAATCAGGTCAGCCCGGCCATTCTGGCCTGCCGGACTATAATGTTATGGTTAACTGGCTGTTCAAGCCTGTGGCGCCGCCATCCCCGATTTGGGCGACCCTGAACCGCAACGATCCAGGCAAAACCCCGAAATCGGCCGTCTGCTCAACTGCAGTATAAAGGTGAGCCGGGGCTGAGACTTTTAACACCCGGACCACATCGGCCCCGTCAAAGATCTCCAGCCGATAGGATTCGGCGCTGGCGCCGAGCAGCGGTTCAGCGGCGCCCCAGGTGTCGCCCCCAATCCGGGCGCACCGCACCCAGCTGAGTTCAACGTCGCCGCCGGCCACCCGCCGCGCCCGCAAATGCGCCGGCGCCCAGGCCCGCACGCCCACATGCGCCAGGACATGAGTCTGCACCTCAGCGCGCGGGTCGGAGGCAAGCCTGCCCGCCGGCGGCGCGGCAAACGCCAGCGCTTCGCCCCATTCGTGCGCCGCCATGTCGACGCGCACGAGGCGTTCATCCAGCAGCACGATGCGCGCGCCGATCGGATGCGGCGCGCGCATCGCGTGACCAGAGCCTAGCCGCCCGCGCAGAAAACCGGAAAGCTCGTACTCGCCCGGCGCAACCAACTCGCAGCGCCGCGCCTGCACCAGCTCCCATTCCCCATCGGCTTCGATGGCGAAGACGTTGGCGCCGTTGAGCAGCGCATCGCGCGTCACACTGCTGAGCGCGCCGCCATAGAGTCTGATCCGCACAACGTTGCCATCGTCCCAGCGATCAATCGGTCCCGGCCATAGCGGCCACAGCAACTCACCCATCGTCGCCGCATAGGCGGCGGTTGCGCGGCGCGTTGCCGATGCGCCGGCATAAACGACATGCGGCGCAAGCCATGGTGAGGCGAACACCGCGGCAAGCGGGCGGTCATCACCTTCAGCGACCGGCAATGGCGGCAGATCCAGGATCGCCAGCGCCGGTGTTGGCGCAACATGCGGCGTCGGCGGCGCATTTGGATCAGCAATGCCAACATGCGCGGCGCTTTCGGCGCGCATGCGGCGCAGTTCCAAGCGGCGGGTCTCGGCGTCTTCGATGCGCAACACTTCAAACGCATCGCCGCCAGCGATGGTGACGCTGTCGCCAGGCTCAAGGCTGAGATGCGCCGGCCCTAACGCAACACCGATTGTCTCCGTCGCCGCCCACCGCTCTTGCAGCAGCCGCTCGGCCATGGCCTCCGCCGCCAACGACTCAAGCACGATCGGCGCATCGATGGATTCAACACCGTCGCGCGCGTTATCGCGTCGCCGTGCACTTACCCCGGCAATGCGATAATCGCGCGACGCATCGAGAAACCGCAGCCGCGCTTCGGCGGGCGCATCGGCGCTGTCGGCGCGTTGCGCAAACAGCGGCGGGCTGTCCGCAGCGAAATCCTCCATGGCGAGGTCCAGTGGCGCGTCTATGGCACGATGCGCGAACACGATCTGACCGTCACGTTCCATAGCATCGAACGCGTAAGCCGCCATCAACGGTTCCAGTGCATCACGCGCGCTCGCTGGCGCGTCGACCACATAGCCGCTCACCGCGCCAACAAGGCTCGAAGCATCCACGCCCTCAACACCTGCGCGTGCACACAGCGCCGTCACTGCTTCGGCCAATCCCGAAAGCCCGGCGCGACCATTGAGCCAATGACCTAGGCGCCAAGCAGCGCCATCCGCCCACACATCGCCGCGCGCCGGAAAGGCAGGATGCGGGCGCGCATCCCACGCCCACAAACTCATCGCCTCAATCATCGGCGTGCCTGTCACTAAAGAAATCGGATTTGCCTCGCCCCCCCAATCCGCCAGCACCACGGCGCGCCGCGCGGCGCCTTCACCCATCGTCGCCGCAGCGACGATGCCGCAGCGATCTGCGTTCCGGCCGATCGACGTTGGCGGATCGACCGCAATGACAACCCGTTCAAACGGCGCATCCGGCGCCGCTCGCAAACGCTCCAACTCAGCGCGCCGCCACAAGGCGCCGGCCAAATCCTCTATCAGTTCACCGAGCAATTCTTGCCGCTGCCGCGCATCGCCCACCCACGCGCTGTTCAAAGTTTCAATAAAGCCGGGCGCCAGGTTCGCCTGGTTCTCCCAAGTCGCCGCCCGCGTCACCACCGTGTCGCTCGCCGCCAAGAGACGCTTCAACGCCGGCAAAGGCCGCGGCGTCGTCGTCACCAACACGCGCGGGCGCCGGCCTAGCCGCAAGCCATGCGCCAAAGTCGCCAACGTTTCGTCGGGCCGGCTCCAAAAGCACATCTCATCGCACCACGCGGCATCGAACTGCGGGCCGCGCAGCGCGGCCGGATCTTCCGCCGAGAAGCAATGAGCCTGCGCGCCATTCGGCCAGATCAGCCGCCGTCGGCTCGTCTCGTATGTCGGGACCCGCCACCGCAGCGGCGCACGCAATCCCGAGGGGCCTTCGATCATCACCTCGCGCACGTCGTGGAAGGTCGGCGCCACCAGCGCAATCCGCCGCGCTTGCCGACGCCAGACCAGATCCGTCACCCACTCGGCGCCGGCCCGCGTCTTTCCCGCGCCGCGTCCGCCCAGAAACACCCAGCTGCGCCATTCGCCCGGCGGCGGCAGCTGCGACCAACGCGCCCAAAAACTCCAATCAGTCAGGATGCTCGCCAGCTGCAAGTCGCTCAAGAACGCCAAAAGGAGCTCCAGCACGCTCGGCGGCAGCAATGCGACGTAGCCGCTCCATGAACTCCGCCCGCAAAGCGTCTGCATTATCCTCGACTTGTTGCGCCTCCGTAGCGGTCACATATTCGGCGATGTCGCGCTCGGCGCGGATGATCGCGCTTACCGCCCGAGCCTGCCGCTCAGCCGCGACGACGTCCCCGTCCCGCAGCGTTTGATGCGCTTCCGCGATGAGCGCGCGCAGCGTTCCGGCGGCATCCATGGCCCCGCGACCTCCTCAACCTCAATTTCCGACTGTGCCCGAACTCTACCACTGCGCCGGCTCGGTCGGATTGACTTTTCCGCCGCCCCTGCGAATCCAGGCATCTTTAGGTTCCGGGGCATGGATACGCGGGGCCCCTATCCGCGTTTCACTGGCCAGAATTCAGCCACACCCCTGTTCCACACACCCCGCCGGAGACAACGTTGTCAGATCAAGGGCCAGACTTTCGGCGCCACCTGGACTGGGCGCGCCTGCGCGCCCAAGCCGCGCAGCAGCATTTCAACGACATGCTGCAGGATCGCTCGCGCTGGAATTGGCGCACCGCCGCCAGCATCGCGGCGGGTACGGCCCTGTTCATGGTCGTCGCGGTTTGGGTGTGGATCTATTGGGGTCTGCCGCGGGTTCCCGATGCAAACGCACTCTGGGCGTTGAACCGCCAAGAGTCGGTGATGTTCGTCGACAGCGAGGGTGAGATCCTCGGCGTTCGCGGCGCCTATTACGGCCGCCGCGTCACGCTCGGCGATTTGCCGGACTATGTGCCGCAGGCTTTCCTCGCCATCGAAGACCGCCGCTTCTACGAACACGCCGGCGTCGATCGCATGGCCGTGCTGCGCGCCATCCTCGCCAACATGCGCGCCGGCGAAACCGTTCAGGGCGGCTCGACGCTTACTCAACAGCTCGCACGCAATCTCTTTCTGACGCGCCGCCAAACCGTGAACCGCAAGCTGCGTGAAATGGTGCTGGCCTCACGCATCGAGCGCCGGCTCACCAAGGACGAGATCCTAGAACTCTATCTCAACCGCGTCTATCTCGGCGACCAGGCTTACGGCGTCGACGCCGCCTCGCGCCGTTATTTCGGCAAGCCGTCATCAGAACTGACATTGGCCGAAGCCGCGTTGCTGGCCGGACTGCCGAAAGCGCCGTCCAACCTCGCACCGTCGCAGCACCTCGAAGACGCCATCGAGCGTCAACACGTAGTGCTTGAGGCCATGGTGGTGGCCGGCTTCATCACCGCCGAACAGCGGGATGCAGCGCGCGCTCAGGAAATTCGCGTCGTCGAGCGCGCGTCAGTCGAACGTTCGCTTGGCTACGCCTTCGATCTCGCTGTCGAACAAGCGCGCCAGCATGTTGGGCGCGACACGCCTGACCTCGTCGTGCAGTTGACGATCAACCGCCAAGTTCAGCAAACCGCGTCGGACTCCATCCGCCGCCGCCTTGGCAACCGCGCTTTCGGGCGCCGTCCGCTGCAAGCTTCGTATCTGGCCGTGAACCGTGAAGGCGGCATTGTCGCGCTTGTCGGCGGCACTGACTACAACACCTCGAAGTTCAACCGCGTCACCCAGGCCGAGCGCCAACCGGGCTCGACCTTCAAAACCTTCGTCTACACCGCCGCGCTCGAAGCCGGGCTCGACACCGAAGACGTGCGCTATGACGAACCCATCGTTATCGACGGCTGGCGCCCGCGCAATTACGACGACGGCTATCGCGGCGCCGTAACCCTGCGCACCGCACTCGCGCTCTCGATCAACACAGTGGCGGCAGGTGTCGGCAATGAAGTCGGTCCGTCGCGCGTCGCCGATGTCGCCCGCAGACTGGGCGTCCGCAACATGCCCACGCGCGGCCAATTCGTGCCGCCATCGATCGCGCTCGGCTCAATCGAAACGACGCTTTGGGACATGACCACCGCCTTCGCCACCTACATGAACGAAGGCAACCGCGTTGATCCGCACATCGTCGCGCGCGTCAGCAACTCGGCCGGGCAAGAACTCTATGTGCGCCCGCCCTATCGCGGCCAACGCCTGCTCAACGAAGAAGTCGTGCAGCGCATGAATTCTATGATGGGCGCCGTGGTCCTGCGCGGCACCGGCACGGGCGCGCGCCTAGGTGACCGCGACGTCGCCGGCAAAACCGGCACCAGCTCCGATTGGCGCGACGCTTGGTTCATCGGCTACACCGCCGACTACACCGCCGGCGTTTGGGTCGGTCACGACGACTTCACTTCGATGGGCCGCACAACCGGCGGCACACTGCCGGCGCAGATCTGGGCCGACACGATGCGCGTTGCGCACCGCGGCGTGGAGAACCATCCGCTGCCCGGCTACGAGCAGCCGGTGCGTTCGCCGCGCGAAGTGGAAATGGCCTCGTTCTTCGACAATCTCGCCAACGCGTTCGGCGAGTCGGACATCGAGAGCCTCGTCGACATCTTCCAATAGGCCTCGCTTTTATGGCGGGACCAGCGCTGGCGCACGTAAAGGGGCTACGCCTCGATCTTGGCGGCGCGCCGTTGTTCGACGGCGCAGAATTCGTCTTGCACAAAGGCGAGCGCGCGGCGTTTGTCGGCGCCAACGGCGCTGGCAAATCGACGCTCATGCGGATGCTCGCCGGCCACGTCGAACCCGACGGCGGCGAAATCGCCTTCGCCACGGGCGCCAGCATCGCCTGGGCGCCGCAAGAATCCCGTTTCGACGGCTTCGCGACGCTGCGCGATTACGCGCAAGCGCCGTCAGCGCTCGGCGCCGCCAGCGCAATGGAAACGCCGACCTACGCCGCTGACGCCGCGCTCGAAGCGTTCGACCTCGATCCGGAACGCGCGCCGCACGGGCTCTCCGGCGGTCAAATGCGCCGCGCTTCCTTGGCCCGCGCCTTCGCCGCCGACGCCGATATCCTCCTGCTCGACGAGCCCACGAACCATCTCGACATCGCCGCCATCGAAGATCTCGAACGCCGGCTCAACAGCTTCCACGGCGCAGCGCTGATCATCAGCCACGACCGCCGCTTCCTGGAACGCGTCTCCACCGCAACGCTCTGGCTGCGCCAACGCCGCGTCGTCAAACTCGATCGCGGCTTTGGCCATTTCGAGGAATGGGCCGAAGCAGTTGAACTGGAAGAAGCCCGCGCGCTCGCGCGGCTCGAAACGCATCTCCACGCTGAAGAGCATTGGCTGCAGCGCGGCGTCACTGCTCGGCGCTCGCGCAATGAGGGGCGGCGGCGAAAGCTAATGGCCCTGCGCGCCGAACGGCGCGAACGCGAAGCCGCCTCGGCCCGCCGCAGCGCCGACATCCAAGCCGAACGTGGCGCCGAATCCGCCCGCTTGGTCATCGACGCCAAAGGCCTTTCCAAGAGCTATGGCGACAAAACTCTGATCTCGAACCTCTCGCTGCGCCTGATGCGCGGCGATCGGCTCGGCGTTGTCGGCGCCAATGGTTCAGGCAAAACCACGCTGCTCGAATTGCTGCTGCAGCGGCGCGAACCGGACTCGGGCCATGTCAAAATCGGCGGAGGCCTGCAGATCGCTTACGTCGATCAAACGCGCGCCCTCCTGAACGAAGACGCCACCATCTGGGAAACGCTTGCCCCCAGAGGCGGAGATCAGATCATCGTGCGCGGCCAGCCGCGCCATGTCGCAGCTTACGCCAAGGACTTTCTGTTCAGCTCCGAACAATTGCGCCAACCGGTCTCGGCGCTTTCCGGCGGCGAACGCAATCGCCTCTCTCTCGCCGTCGCGCTTGCGCAGCCGGCGAACATGGTGGTGCTCGACGAACCCACCAACGATCTCGACATGGATACGCTTGACGCGTTGGAAGAGATGCTCGCGGGCTATGACGGCACCGTCATTCTCGTCAGCCACGACCGCGCGTTCCTCGATGGCGTCGCCACGCAGATCATCGGCCCGATCGGCGCCGGCAAGTGGGCGGAATCCCCAGGCGGCTGGGCCGACTTCGAACGTGCCTACGGCGGCGTCATGCGCCCGCAAGAGCAAACCCAGACGAAGGCCAGCCCGCCGCCGCCGCCAACGCCGAAGAAGCAAACCAAGCTGGCCTACAAGGACGAGCGCCGCCTCACTGAACTCGACACGCTGATGCCGAAGCTCGCAGCCGAGATCGAAACGCTTGAGCGCACGCTCGCCGATCCGCAAACCTTCGCGCGCGACCCTGACGCCTTCAACATCACCGCCACCCGCCTCGCCGCTTTGCGCGACCAACATGCGGCGGCCGAGTCCGAGTGGCTTGAACTCGAACTGAAGCGCGAGGCGTTGTCCGCAGAGGCCTGAATCATCTGTTAACCAAAACGCGCCAAGCATTTCGCCATGCGCATTTGGACAACCGCCCTTTTGGCCCTCGCCTTCGCCGGCGAAGCGGCCGCCGCCGGCAATTACGCCTCACACCCCGCCACAACCAGCCAAGCCTGCGCACGCCTCTGCGCCGATGACGGCCTCTGTGTCGCTTGGAGTTTGACCGCCGACGGCGCCTGCCAATTGCGCGCGACGGCGCCCGAAACGCCAACCGGCATCGCCAGCGGCTACAGCCAGCGCGCGCCCGCTTCCATGCGGCAAGCTTTCGTTAACCCCGCGCGGCCGGCGCCTACCGCCGCGCCAGCGCGCACGGAAACGGCGCAAACGGAAGCGCCGCCGCCCGCGCCAGCCGCCGATACCGATGGCGGCGAACTGCTCGGCGGCCTCGATGTCCGCGCTGAAGCGCCCGAACTGCGCTTAGGCCTGCGCAATTGAGCCTTCGGTAACAGTTCTTTACGGCCCACGCGCTAACGTCCCGCCGAAATTTGGAGCCGCCCGGCAATGTCACACGGTCGTTTTGCAAAGCTTGTCGAACTGGCGCGCATGTCCGACAGCGACCGTCGCCGCGATCTGCTCCGTGAAGTCACGGACCTCTTCTTCGAAACCGCCGCCGGCCGCACGGAAAAAGAGTCGGCCCTGTTCGACGACGTGCTCCAGCTTGTCGCTGCGGAAATGCAGGAAGAAGTGCTCGCCGAACTGGCGGAAACTTTTGCCGACGCACCGGATGCGCCGGTCGGCCTGATGCGCGACCTTGCCAATCACTCGTTCGAAGTCGCAGGCCCCGTTCTTCAGCGCAGCCGGGCGCTGGACGAACAGACGCTGCTAAAGGTCGTCAACTACCAAAGCCAACAGCACATCGCCGCCGTCGCGAAACGCCCTGACGTGAGCGAAACGCTTTCCGACGCCATCGTCCGCTTCGGCGACGACAACGCACTCGACGCGCTCATTCGGAACGATCGCGCCAAGATGAGCCGCACCGGCATGGAAACCGCCGTCGACCGCGCCCGCCGTAACGTGCTGCTGCACGAAGGCGTCGTCAAACGCGCCGACCTGCCGCTCGACCTGCTCAACGAAATGTATTTCGTGGTCGAAACCCGGCTTCGCGATCAGATCATGCAGCGCAACGCCTCGGTTGATCCGGCAACCCTCGACGCCGCGCTCTCAAAGGCCCGCGAACGCATGCGCCAATCTACCGGCGACCTGAGCGCCGAGGCCCGCAACGCGATGAACTATATCGAGACCAAGAAGAACAGCGGCGAACTCAGCGCCCGCCTTCTCGTTTCGCTCTATCGCGAAGCCAAGCAAGTGCACTTTCTCTACGGCCTGGCCGAACTCACCCACGTCGACCACAACACCGTTTCGGCGCTGCTCGAACGGCGCGACATCGAAGGCTTGGCGATGATCTGCCGCGCCGCCAACATCGAACGTCCGCTCTTTGTCACGCTGGCCGTCTTAGTGGGCGGCGGTGACGAAGCCATGGCGCGTGCCGAAGAGTTCGGCCGCCTGTACAACAACGTGCCGGTGGAAGCTGCGCAGCGCGCCGTACGCTTCTTCAAAGTGCGCAAATCCGCCGGCGAAACCCGCGCCGCTTAAGCCGCGCGCTCTTTCACCGCGCTGAACCTGATCTTCGGGTTCTTGTCTTGCACGTAGCCGATTTCCCAAGCGCTCTTGCCGAGAAACACCGGCGCGTTGTCGACGTCCTCGGCCATCTGCGACGCTGACTTCTCGATGAACGCTTCCAAATCGGCGCGCGTGTCGGCGCTGATCCAACGCGCGGCCTGATAGGGCGCGGTTTCGAAGACAACTTCGAGGCCGTATTCAGCCTTCATGCGCTCATCAAGCACGTCGAACTGCAGCGCACCGACAGCGCCAACAACCAGATCGCCGCCATGCACCGGCTTGAACACTTGCGTCACGCCCTCTTCGCCGAGCGACTCCAGCGCTTTGCGCAAGTGCTTTTGCTTCAGCGGATCTTTGACGCGCACGCGCTTCAGGATTTCCGGGGCAAAGTTCGGAATGCCCTGAAATACAACCTCGCCGCTTTGCGACAGCGAGTCTCCCACGCGCAAACCGCCATGGCTCGGAATTCCGATGACGTCGCCGGGAAACGCCTCGTCGGCAATTTCGCGTTCCTGCGCCATGAACATCAGTGGCGCATGCACGTTGAAACCTTTGCCGGCTGCGGTTTTCAGCGTCATGCCGCGCTGGAAGCGACCGGATGAAATCCGGAAGAAGCCGACACGATCGCGGTGCTTGGGATCCATGTTCGCTTGGATCTTGAAGACAAAACCCGAAACCTCGGTTCGCCCTGGCTCGACCTCGGTTTCAGCGCGCTTCACCACCGCCTTCTGCGCGCGCGGCGCCGGCGCATGCGCGCCGAGCCCCGCCAGCAATTCGAGCACTCCGAACCGGCGCAACGCCGAACCAAAATAAACCGGCGTCAGATGCCCTTCGCGGAACGCTTGCAGATCGAACTTCGGCAAGCCCTCGCGCGCCAGCTCTGACGTTTCCTCAAGCTCGGCCCGCACGTCGTCGCTTACGCCGTGCAGGAAGTCGTTGCCGCCGCGCTTTTGGCGCTCTTCGCTGGCGAAGCCTTGCTCGCCATGCTCCAAGCGGCGGAACGGCACGAACTCGTCCGTGGTCAGATCGAGCATGCCGGCAAAACGCTGGCCAGAAGCGGCCGGCCAATACATAGGCGCAGTGTCCATCGCCAGCTTGGAGTGAATTTCATCCAGCAACGCGAACGGATCCTGCGCTTCGCGGTCCATCTTGTTGATGAAAGTCGTGATCGGAATGTCCCGCAGACGGCACACTTCAAACAGCTTCAGCGTTTGCGGCTCGATGCCCTTGGCGGCGTCCAACACCATGATCGCCGAGTCCGCCGCGGTGAGCGTGCGATAGGTGTCTTCCGAGAAGTCCTCGTGACCTGGCGTGTCGAGCAAATTGAACACCAGCCCTTGGTGCTCGAACATCATCACCGAACTCGACACCGAGATGCCGCGCTCGCGCTCGATCTTCATCCAGTCCGATTTGGTGCGCCGCGCTTGCCCGCGCGCCGCCACCGCGCCGGCCAGGTGGATAGCGCCGCCGGCGAGGAGCAAGCTCTCGGTTAGCGTCGTCTTGCCGGCGTCCGGGTGTGAGATGATCGCGAAGGTCCGCCGCCGCTGCGCCTGCGCAGCGGGTGAATCGGGGCGAACGGCCTCGGTGGCGGGGTCGGCGGACATCAGCAGATCTTTCGTGAAGCGGGGCGTTTACGCGCTGGGCGCCCTGGGATCAACCGGACAAGGCCGCCCTAACCCTGGTCGACCGGCTCCGTGAGAAAATGCCGCCCCTGGCGGTCCTCAACTTCGATGATCCACAGGTCCGGGTCCTTCTCGGCCCGTTTTCGGATCGCAGCGTCCACCTCGGCCTCGTCGTCCCCCAGCGTGCCGGCGGAGAGGTCCAGCCATATGCGCTCGCCCTCACCGTTGCGGGCAGGCGCGTAAAGCCGGGCGCGCCGATCGAGGGTGGCGACCTTCACAAGCACCGCCCCAGCATCGGTGTCGCCCTTGCGCACAACGGCGGCGAACGCGCCCGCAATCTGGGCCCGGCGGATCAGGGCGCTGGCCCAGAAATCCGTCTTTAACTCGTCCAAGCCGACGCTCCCGTTCACGCTAACGCAACCCCAACGTCTTAACCTCTTTGGCTCGCATGCGCCCTGTTATTCTTGCCGCCGCGCTGACCGCCGCTCTGGTCGCGAACGCGTCCGCCCAAAACGGGCCGAACGCGCGCGAAGCCTATGTCGAGCGCCTGGGGCTCATGGAAACCGACACACGCTGCCGGCTCCTCACCTCAACCGTCCGCGACGCCCTCAATGTCTCGATCACGCAAGCGCGCGGATCGCTGCTGCGCGCCGGCTGGTCCAATGCACAAATGCGCGAACTGGATAGCGCTGTCGTAAATGCGGCGCGCCAGCGCGCCTGCAACGACTCGCGCACCTCCGCCGCTGTCGCTTCGGTGTCACGCACAGTCGGACAATGGGCGAATGCCGGCACGATGCAATTTCCCGGCTGGGAACGGACCTGGATCGCCCGCCGCGGCGACGAAGGCTGGCGCCTCAGCCAAACTATCGACGCCCCCGTCGCCGCCACCTTCGGCGTGCGCCAAGTCGATACGTCTCAGCGCCTCACGCTGATCATTCCCGTCGCGCGCGGCCAAACCGCGCCGCGCTCGGTTTCGCTAGTGATGCGCGATCCGCAGCGCGCGCGGAGCGAAATCAGCCTCAACCAACGCATCGCCAGCGGCCTCGAAGCTGGCCTGCCTTCACCATCAATGGCGCGCACCGTGCCTTCAACCCGCACTGTCGAACGCCTCTCACAAGGCGCCAGCCAAGCTGTGTTCACGTTCCCCGACAGCGCCTTCCGCGATCTTCTGGCGCTCGATCCGCGCGAAAGCGTTGAGCTGCGCGTCGAGAACGGCCGCGCCGAACAGAGCTTGTTGATTGAGGTCGGCGACATCAGCGCAGCGCGCGCGTTCCTCACTATTCGCCGCTAATCCGCTAAAACCGGCAATGTGACGCGCACCAGCGCGCCGCCGCCCGGCGCATCGTGGAAACTCAACGCGCCGCCATGCAAGCCGGCTAACGCCCGCACCAGCGACAACCCAAGCCCGGTGCCCTCAGCGCGCGCGCCGCCCGAGCCACGCTCATACGCCTGACCTAAAGTCTCGCGCTCTGCCTCGGGAATACCCGGTCCGCTGTCGATCGTCTCCAGCAGCAGCACGCCATCCTTGGCCTCAGCCCGCACGATGACGCGCCCTTCTTCCGGCGTGAACTTAATGGCGTTGCTCACCGTGTTGATCAGAATGCGCGTCAGCGCCCGCGCATCGGCGTTGATCGTCAACGGCTGCTCCGGCGTCACCATCCCGAGCGCAATGCGCTTCTTCTCAGCGCTATCTACGGAGAGGCGCACCACATCCTCGATCACCGCACGCACATCAAACACGTCGCGCTCGAGTTCAAACCGCCCTGCATCAATCTTGGAGAGATCCAAGAGATCATTGACCAGGCCAAGCAGGTGCGTGCCGCTCCTGCGGATGAGGCCGGCGTACTCAATGTAACGCTGACTGATCTCGCCGAAGATCTGCCGCTCGATCATCTCGGAGAAACCGAGGATGTGCGTGAGCGGCGTACGCAATTCGTGCGAGACTTCCGCAATGCGCTGACCCATCTCGGTTTCCCGCGCTTGCTCCGGCGTGCGTTGCGCGATCGCCATCAAACCTGCAGCGAACGCAATCGCGACAACCGCCATCGCTTCGGCAAATCCCGCGAGCAACCCCTTGGTGGCGAACGTCGCCATTGCGGCGGCAAGCGCGAACGCCAGCGCCGCTGCGGCCCCCGCCTCCGGCGCCCAGCGACGACCGAGCGCCAGACACATCGCCGGCGCAATGATCAGCACCGTCGCCAGCGGCGAGCCTGCGCCGCCTGAGCCGGCGATTAACCCCGCTCCCGAAATGAGCCACACGGCGAGGAAACTCACATCTACGAGCCGTTTGCCGAGATGCGGTAAAAGAACGAACCCAGCCAACGCCGGCGCCAGGGCCAACGCCGCGGCGCCCGCCAAATGCCGGAGTTCAGCGCCCGCTAACCAAGATAAAGCGGCAGCGATCACCACCCCGGCCAGCCAAAACCAGCACGCCAAAGCCAACAGCACCCTTGGCGCTGCTTTTGCAGGGTTTGTTACTGCTGATTTCGTTGACACCGAAAGGCGGCCCGCGAGTAAAAGACTTCTTAACGCGCTCAGGGACACGATGCCCGTTCCGAGTCGCTACCGGAAGCGGACTCAACCAGTCGGGATTTTGAGGGAGTAGAGCCGATGCGCAGTCTTGCGGCATGGACCACCACCGCAGCAGTCGCCCTTCTTAGCGGCGCACACGCCCAAACGGCGACCGAAGACGGCAACCTGCAAACCGCCATCACGGCCTATGCAGCTTACCACAACGACGTCTCGGAGCTGCGCGCTTCAACACCGCGCGACTCCAACACGTTGGAAACCGCATTAGATCGCGTTGCCCGTCACAACCGTGATGCGTTCACCCGCGGCTTCATTGCTTACGGCGCTCAGACTGCCGCGCAATCGCCCGCCTTCGTGCAGGGCGTCCGCGACGCCGCCGCCTATTACGGCCGCGATGCGGTGATCTGGGCGGTGTCGGTTGACCCGAGTTACGCACGCACGCTGCGCGGCGGCCCGGAAGCCACGCGCATGCTGCTCGATTCAGTGCACGCGGATTCGCAGCGCATCATCAGCGTCGCTGATCGATATCAGGAACTCGCGTATTCGATCCAACGCCAACGCTGGGCGAACTCGGTCGCGCCGGGCCAAGCCGCGCGCGTGCAACGCATCCGCACACTCGGCCGCGAAGGCGCCCCGGCCGACGCCGTGCCGGCATCGGTGTCGCCGCGCCTCACCGTCGCGACGCTCAGCGTTCAGCCCGCCACGGATCCGACCGCTTACGGCGGCCGTCGCTTCTGGGACGCCGTGCGTGGCGGCGATCAAGTCGTTGAAGTCGCCTCGACGCCGAGCGGCCAATGGCGTCCGAACGTCACCCGCGCCGAAGCGCTCGACCGGATGGCCGCCGTGGCCGCCCTGCAAGCGCTCGACGCCGTCGAGACCAATCAAAGCGCTGTCAGCCGCCTGATCAGCGATCCGCGCTCGCGCGATTGCATCGAGATGGCCCAGCTGCAGCTGTATCAATGCATGTCGGCGGCGCGCTTCCGCTATGAAAACGCGTTCTGCCTCGGCCAACACGGCCTCCGCGACATCGGCACCTGCATCGGCGCGATCGGCCAAGCCGACACCACCGCGCTGACGCCGACCGTCGGCCGCGCCGGCCGCGACTAATCCAAGCCTTGCCCCGGGCGGCGTGAAAGCGCATCTCGGGGCCATGGCGACGATCGACGCAACCATCACAGAACTCGCAGACGAATTTGCGCTCCTCCCTGACTGGGAGGAGCGCATTGCGTATGTGATCGAGCTCGCGCGCAGCCTTGAGCCGCTGCCAGACGAGTTCCGCACCGAAGCCTACCGCGTGCGCGGCTGCACGAGCCAAGTTTGGCTGGTGAGTGAGCGCCGCGCGACGGCCCCCGAAAACCTCTATTTCCGCGGAGATTCCGATGCGCATCTCGTCCGGGGCGAAGTTGCGATGCTGCTGCGCATCTTCTCCGGGCGAACGCCGCAAGAAATTCTCGCTGTCGATCCACGCGACGTCTTCGAGCGCCTAGGCCTCAAAGAAGCGCTCACCGCGCAGCGTTCAAACGGCCTCTTCTCAATGATGAAACGCATCCAAGACGAAGCCCGCGCCGCGCTCTAGCGCGCGAGTTGCAGCGCCAACTGCGCCAACGCCAACTTCAGCGCCAGCTTCGCCGAACGCGCCGGCCAGCCTTCGCCGCGCTCGACAAGCTCCAGCCCGTCCTCGTGAAAGCAGACGCGTTCCACCACGCGCCGCAGCGGCGGCGCCAGCGCCGCAAGCGCATCCGCAACGCGCCGGTTTCGATCGCAGCGCGCCGCCATAGCGCGCTCCTGTGCATTGCCAACGCCGCGCCCGCCCGAGCCTATCGGCGGCGCGCTCCAATCAGAACCGCGCGTCAGCCCAACTTGCGAAGCCTCCCAATCGCTGCGCAACGCTCGCGCCGCCTGCAGCTCCGCGCTGCTCAACCACGCCGCACCATTCGCGCCAGGCAATGCCGCGAGTTTACGCAGCACATTGCTGCGCGCCACGCCGCGCACGATGCGCTCTCCGCCTTCACCATCTACAACGATGCGCGTCTCGACACTGACGTGCTGCGCCAAGAATTGCGGTTCCACTTCGGCCGCATCCCGCCGCACGCGACTTCGCCCCGCGTCGCTCAGCACGAACGCGTCGCGGCCGCATACGACTATGGCGCCTTCGCTCTCCAACCGGCGTACGCTCCCCGACGCGAGCCGCGCAACGGGCCGTCGCCGACGATCGCCGCCGACGAAGACGCCATAATCGCCGCCATCACGATCGCGCGCCAACACCGCGCCCGACGAAGCAAGCCGCGTCAGCGCTCTGCGCTCAAGCTTCTCGCTCATCGCGACGCAGCCTGCTTCGCCAACGGCAGCGGCGTAGTGCGCAGGGTTGCTTCGAGCGCGTTGATCCACAGATCGAACTGCGCGTCCTCGCGCCGATCCTCGATCGCGTGACACGCATGCGCGACTGTTGAGCGGTCACGGTCAAACGCGATCGCAATGCGCGCCAAGCTCAACTCAAAGCCGACATGGCAGAGATACATCGCCACCTGGCGCGCGAACGCCACCTGCGCCACGCCGCGGTCACGGCCCAGAATCTCCGCCTCACCAACACTCAAACTGTAGGCCGCGACGCCCGCCGCCAATTGTGCGGCCGCCACATCGGCGGCGCGCCGTTCACCCAAATCCATCACATCCTCCAAACGGTCGATGTCCGCAGGATACGACCGCTCAGCAAGTGTGGGATATATTTTGTCCTAATTATGCACTTGACACACCAAGCCGCTAGCGGTAGTTTGGGGTCATGGAAGCGACCGCAGACCTCACGAACCCGATTTTCACGGATGAAGACGCCGCGTGGGCCCATTACGAGGGCCTGCGCTGGCCGGAAGGCGCGATCTGCCCGAAGTGCGGATCGGTCGGCAACGCAACGCGGCTTGCCAATAAGACCACGCGCCGCGTTCGCAAACTAAAAGACGGGACAGAGAAGGTTGCGGAGTGGACGCGGCGCGGCGTTCACAAGTGCAAGGATTGCGGATCGCAATTTACGGCAACGGTCGGCACCGTTTTTGAGGACTCTCATATCCCGATGCACAAGTGGCTTCTGGCGACGCATCTCATGTGCGCCAGCAAGAAAGGCATGAGCGCCGCGCAACTGCATCGCATGCTTGGCTTTGGCTCCTATCGAACCGCTTGGTTCATGGCTCACCGCATCCGTGAAGCAATGGCGGAGCGAGGCGCGGTTCAGAAACTCGGTGGAGAAGGCTCCGGCGGCATTGTTGAAGCCGACGAAACGTACCACGGCAAGGTCGAGAACCCGTCTGAGTTCACGACCAAGGGCCACAAGTTTCGCCGCTCGAAGCACGGCGCGGGCCCGTCTAACAAGCGGGCGATCATCGCGCTCGTAGAGCGTGGCGGCAAAGCGCGCCTCTTCCACGTTGCGACCGCCAATCGCGTCAGCGTCGAGCGCATCGTGCGTGAGAACGTCGAGAAGTCGGCGCGCTTACACACGGACGAAAGTCGACTTTACCCACGCGTCGGCGCCGAGTTCAAAGCCCACGAGCGCGTGAAGCACTCACGCGGCGAATACGCGCGCGGCGACGTCCACTGCAACACTGCCGAAGGCTTCTTCGGTGTGTTCAAAAAGGGCTTTGCGGGCGTTTATCAGCATTGCTCAGAAAAGCATCTGCATCGCTACCTCAGCGAATACGAGTTTCGTTTCAACACGCGCACGAAGCTGGGTGTGAACGACAAGGAGCGTGCGGCGCTGGCCCTGCAACGTACGGCAGGCAAGCGTCTCACGTATCGACAGCCTAAAGACGCCTAGTCTTCGCTACATAGTAGAGCGGAAGCGCCGCGCGCTAAAAGCGCATCAAGCGTGGGCGCGTCGGCATAAGATCAAACCTGCAAACGATCCCAACACGACCGGCGATTTGTTTGAGGATAACTAGTCCCGCGCGCCGAAAACGTGTGTCAGCATCAACCGTGCCGTTCTTGACGTTTCGGGTCGTGTACGAACTGCTGCGCGAATCACTCTATAGAAACAACGAGCGCGCAGCCCTCTCTCACAAAGGCCGCGCGCTCAACCACCGAGGCAACGGTGGCACCGTTCGCGGACTCGATTTTTCGAGCTATTCGCGGACGAGGTCAATCTGTTGCCTGAAGAAACCGAGGCAACAATGGGCGACTATAGAATCGACTGCACTACAAAAGACGGGCCAGATCCAGATTATCGAATTGATGGCTTTGGCGGCGTCAATGCAGACGCCACGCGATGGTATCTGTCACTCGACGATCTGTTGGCGTGGATCGATCGAGGTCACACGTTCTGGGTGATGGTGGCGGGCAAGCGCGTCAACGTCATTGCGATGCGACACCCTCGTTCGGGGCGCCGTTATGTGACGACGGAGGCCGACGGGTTCCCGCCGAACAATCTTCTGAATCTTCCGAATTGCCGGTGATGGAGAAGAGTGGCGGCTGAAAAGCGCTGGGATCGAGAACCCAGGAGAGCGCCTGCTGCGCGGCGAGCAACGCCGCGCGGTTGGTCTCTTGCGCAGCGCCAAGCGCAGATTGAATGCGATCTAGTTCACGCTGAATGAAACTCATGCGTCATGCCTCCAAACGCATTGTAAGTGCGTCAGAGAAAGCGCGTGGTTCGCGGAAGATGTCTTACAACTTACACTGCGCCCGGCAGTGGCGGGGTTTGGAGAGCACACATGCCAGAACACTGGATGGCACAGGCGGTCTTTGGCGCCGCAATCGGGCTAGTCACCGCCCTCATATCAGTGCGCATCGCGCTGCATCGCTTCTACCGTGAGAAATGGTGGGAAAAGCGTCTTGAGGCATACTCGAAGCTGATCGAGGTGCTCAGTGAGATGGATATCGTGCTAACGGTCGCCAAAGCGAAGGAGCGCAATCCGCAGATCGCCGATGCGTTCGGCAGTCACTCGGTGGACGAGATGCCTGCCCTCATGATCCGCTTTCGACAGGTCCACGCGTTTTGCGGCCTGCTGATGTCAAAGGCGATGAATCAACTCGCGCAAGACTTGTCGAAAGCCTTGCCAGCGTCAGCCCTTGATTTTGAAGCGGCGCGGCGGACTGTGAGCGAAGCAATAATTCGAGCAAACGAGATCGCCCGAAAGGACCTCCGTCTCCCATCACTAACGTAGGCTGAATCAGGCCTTGTCCCGTTTCTTGTTCGTCCGCCGCTTCGGAAGCTGTCGCACCTCCGGCGACGGCGTGAGGCGCCGCTTCGGTTCTTCCTTGTGAGTCTTCGGCGGGGTTGCGATCATGCGCTTGATCGTTTCGTCGCGCTGTCGCTCAATCTCGCGCTCGTGCGCAAACTCAGGGTCTTTGCGTGGCATCGCAACCTCTCAAGTTTCCGCCGCAGCGGCTATTTCCGCCTGTAGGACAATGCATCTACTGCGGTTCCAAAATAGAGCCTCTCACCAATGAGCATATCGTTGCCCAAGGCCTAGGTGCTCGTGATTTCCTCCCAAAAGCAAGTTGCGAAGAATGCCGCCTGCAAACTCACGGGTTCGAGACAGATGTGCTCCGAGGCATGCTTTGGCCGATGCGCATCAAGCTGGGGATGCGCGGCCAGAAGCGTAAAGCTAGCGACACAGTGCGTGTCCTCCGGCTCGATGACGACGGGCGCCTCTGGCGTGTGAATGAAAAGGCAGACGCCGTTCCCGCGTTGCTTCCAATGTTCGTGCTCGAAACGCCTGGTTTGAGGCTGGGGCTCCCGCCCGCGACCAAAACTCGCTTCTGGCTGTCCCTGCATACTCATGACGACGAAATGCTCAGCAAGGTCACTCGCGACAAGACCGGCTATCACATTCCACTGTTCTCGTTCGTGCGCATGGTGGCAAAAACGGCTCATGCGGACGCAGTCGCAACTTTCGGACTGGGTAGCTTTGAGCCGCTTCTTTGCGATCTGATCCGAGGGCGGACCGAACAATGGACGCACTTAATTGGAGGGGCGTTTGATCCAGTGCCTCCCAAAGAAGACGTTCCCCACGTCGTGCGCTTCCATCGCGAGGCCATCGCACATCAAACCTACATCGTCGCAACCGTGCGGTTTTTCGCAATGCTTGGCGCGCCTGCGTACGAGGTCTTTACTGGACGCCTTCCGGCTCGCGCTGCGCCAGATAGCGCGTGATCGTCGCGCTCACCATGTGGCAGTAGCGGTCTCGCTCCCATGAATTAAGTTCGGACCACGGCAAATCGTCGGGGCTTGGATCGCTGCGCACCCAGTCGCAATAAAGCGCTTTGGCCAGTTGCTCGACCAGCGGCGATGGCCACTCACAACCAGAGCAGTCCGAATCCTCGCGAGGTCGTCGGAGGGGTGGCCTGTCACGCCTGCCCTTATCAACCAATTGGGTCCGGTGTGTCAACTACATACTCCTGTATTTTGTCCTATATCTAGGCTTTTTTTCCTAGACCCATGCGCTTTGCCAGGTTGGAGCGCTCTTTGGCGTAGTTCGGCGCGACCATCGGGTAGTCGTGCGGCAGGCCCCACTTGGTCCGGTATTCGTCCGGGCTCATCCCGTAGCGGGTGCGCAGGTGGCGCTTTAGAGATTTGAATTTCTTGCCGTCTTCCAGGCAAATGATGAAGTCCGGGGTGACCGACTTCTTCACCGATATGGCCGGCTCCAGCGCCGGCTCGGCAACGGCGCGGGCGCCAGAAACCTCAAGCAACGCCGCATGGACGGTGCGGATCAGCCCAGGAATATCCTGCGGCGCGACCTGATTGGCGGAAACGAACGCCGACACAATATCGGCAGCCATTCCAACCAAATCCTGCTGCCTCTCCATTACTCAAACTCGCCCGGCTCAATACAACCGGGAATTACTATAGGTGCGAGGGAGGCATATGGGAAGGCAAAACCAAGGATAATCGGGCCGATCTTTAACAGAGCTTTCGCCGCGAGCCGCCATTACTGGAACTATACCTGCCCCGTTCGCTTCTAAACGAAGAGCAGGATAATCATCAAAATCGAACCGATCGAAAGTAGTTGTACGACATTTGCCGCCCGCGCCGGCGCGAACGGTCGATCGCAGAGCTGCGCGACGGCGCCCAATACCCGCGCCATGCCAGCTCCAGCGCGATCGGCGCCCGCCTGCCAGGCGCCGTAAGCGCGCAACAGCAACACGCCAGCCCAACGCCCCGCCCCCGCGACCGGGCCACGATAGAACGCATCGATGTCGAGTGTGCGAATGATCGTCAATCGCGGCGCCGCGCCCAGCGCGTAAAGCGCCACGTAGATCAGACCAGCGGCGCCCAACAATTCGAACTGCGGTGCCACGCGCTCCGGTGCGAACGGCTGAAACGAGAGCGCTGTCGGCATGAGATCGTAGAGCCAGCCGGGCGCTAGGCCGATCGCGACACACAAGAACGTTGTGAGCGCTGTGCCGAGCAGCATCGGGAACGGCGCCTCTGCGCCGGCAGTCGGAGGCGCGCCACGGTAAGCGGCCAACGCGGGGCGCAACGCCAATGATGCGAACAACACCGCGGGAAGCGCCGCGAAGCAAAGCCAGAGCCAACGCAAATCCCACTGCGCCACTGCTTCAAGCGCCACGGTCTGCGTCGCATAGAGCGCAAACCCCGGCACACCCGAGACAGCCAACCCCGTCAGCACAATCAACAACGACGTAATCGGCATCGCGCGCGAAAGGCCCGCGAAGCCCGCCACATCAACGCTGCCGCGCTTTTCCACCACAGCGCCGAACGCCATTTGCAGCGCCACAAACGCCAGCAACGCCGCGAACGCATGCCCCTCCGCCGCCGCAAGCGCCAGCGGCGAGCCCACGCCGATCAGCGCGACGTTGACGCCAGTATGCGCGGTTAACGCGTATGATCCAGCGCGGCGCAGGTCTGTTTCCGCCGCACTATAAATTGCGCCGATCAAAATCATCCCCGCGCCGATCGGAACCATCAGCGGCTCCGCCGGAAACAGGCGCGCCAGCGCGTAAACACCAAGCATCGAGGTGAAAGCGGTCAGCGCCGCGCCGCCCACCGGCGACGCGTGCGAAACCACATCCTTCAACCACACATGCGCAAACGGCGCGCCAACACGGATCATCAGCGCCGCGAAGATGCACGCGCCCGAAATCGTATCGACATCCAGGCGTCCGATCTCCACGCGGGCAGCGCCCGCCGTGATGTGCAGCGCCACACCAACGAGGAAGAGCAGCCCCTCAAGCCCGTGCCAGATCAACAGCCGCACGCCAGCGCGATTGGCGTTCTCCAACGGTGAAGCGAACACGGTCCACGACGCCGCCAGCCCCGCAAGCGCGGCAGAAGCGACGAAAATGATGAGATCGCCGACAAACAGGGCCGACACCGCCCCGCCGGACAGCATCAAAATTGCCGCATCCTCGTAGCGATTGCGCCGTGCGCCGGAATAAAGCGCGATCGCGATCAATCCAATCAACATGGCGATGCCGAAGATGCGGTTCAGCGCATCGAGATTGAGCAGAACGACCGGCAGGCCCATCTGCGCAATCGCGTCCGCCGCGCCGAATTGATAGTCGAGCAAAAACCACATCGCCGCCAACGCCGCGAGCGCCATCGTTGGTGCGCGCATGACGCGCGGCGCCGCCAGCACCAGGAGCCCAGCGAGGATCGGAATGAAACCCGGATTAAGAGGGATCTCCATCGCGTCCCTCCTTTCCGCGCGGCGCAAAGAGGAACTGGGCGACCCGGGCCGCGAGCACCACCAACAATGCCGCCGCCAAACCAATCACCGCCATCGCGCCGGGCCGTGCGCCAATCCAAAAGCCGCCGGGCCCGCGCGTTGCAAAATCGAACGCAATACCGGCAGCAGCCGCGGTAAAGCAGAACAGCGTGATGAGGCCGGCGATGCCGCCGCTTGGTGGTGGCGTCTTGCTCATGCGCCGGTATTCCAAATTGGCGAGAGGAAGCGCGCCAACGAATCCGCAAGCGCCAGCAACGCCAAGGTCGCCGCCGCGCCAAGGATCACAGGCGCCGCCAAAAGAATCGACGCCCCATCCGGCCGCTTGAACGCATCCGTCGGCGCTTTGCCTGAGAGCGCGCTTGCCGCGAGCGGCCCGAGATGCGCAAAAGTCAGCACCGCCGCGACCCCAACCAGCGCCGCCGCCCACAACAAGTCGCCGCCCGGCGCGCCGAGCGCGGTAATGAGCCAGAGCTTTGCCCACGCGCCCGAGAATGGCGGCATACCGATCATGCTGGCGCACGCGAGCGCAAAGCCGGCGAACGTCCACGGCATCACCCGGCCCAAGCCGGTATAATCCTCGACATTGCGCCGCGCGGTGATCGCAGCTGTTGTGCCGACCGCCATCGAGAGCGTCGTCGCCGCGCACGCCAGCGCCACGATCTGCAGCGCCGCCGCGAACAGCCCCATCGGCAACGCCACCAATGCGCCGATCACAACCGCTAGCGATTGGGCCATGCACGAATACGCCAAGCGCTCGCGCAAATCGCGCCGCGACAGCGCAATCAAAGCCGCCACGCACATCGCCACACCCGCTAACGCGATCAACCCCAGCGCCGCCATACGCGCATCAACCAGGGCCGGGCCAAAGACGAAAGCCGCCACTTTGATGATGCCAACGCCGCCGGCGGGAATAATCGCCAAGCCTTGAATGGTGACCAACGAAGGATCCGGCGCGCGGGCAGACTCCACCAGCCAGCGATGCAAGGGCGGCATCGCCGTCATCGAAAGCCCAAGCACGAACAGCACAAGCAAGATGTTTGCGGTCGTTGGATCGACGTTGCCGGCAAGCACGCCGCCGGGCTGAAACTCAAGCGCCCCGGCAATCGCGTAGGTCCAGATCATCGCGGGCAAAAACAAACCCATCGAAGCCGTCAGTAGTGTCGCGAGAAACGCACGCCCGGCGCGGCGCGCTTCTTCATCGCCGCGGTGCGCCACCAGCGGAAACACCGCCAGCGTCAAAGCCTGGTACGCCACGAAGAACGAGAAGAGGTTCGCGGAAAACGCCACGGCCATCGTCGCCGCCGCCGCCAGCGCCATGAACGCCATCAGCCGCGCCGGCGCTTTCTCCTGCGCCGCGCGCACCATGCCGGCAGCGTGCACAGCGTGCAGAACACCAAGCCCCGAAACCGCAACCGCCACGAGCGCGCCAAGCGGCTCGACCACGAAAGCGAGCCCCACATTCGGCAACGGCTGCGCCAGCACCAGCCGCACGCTTTCCTGATCGGCTGCGGCGGCAACCAAACGCATCGCGCACAACGCTGTCAGCAGCGCGCCGGCGACATGAATGACATCGCGCAGGCCCGGCGGGCGCGGCAACGCCAGCACCAATAGCGCCTGCAAAACAGGAATCGCCAGGACACCGAGGAGTGCGAGGTCGGCGCTCACGGCGAAACCCCCAACATGCGCCCCGCAGCAACGTCGGCCGCGGTCAGCAGCAACGCCGGTGAAATCCCGAGCGCGATGATCACAATCGACGCCAGCAACAACGGCGACAGCGCCCAGCGCCAGGCATCGCGCGGCCCAAGGAACACATCACCCACACGGCGGAAGTAGAGCCGCTCAACCAAGCGTCCGCCGTAGAACACGCCAGCAAGCGAGGCGAAGATCACCGCGCCCGCCGCCCACCACCAGCCTGCGCCGACCCCCGCTTCAACGAAGCGCCAGCGCCCGAGGAAACCCAATGTCATCGGCGCGCCCATCAAACTGATCGCGCCCGCCAGCACCGCCGCGCCAGCTAACGGCGCGCGCCGGCCCAAGCCGTCGAGCTGCGCCAAGCTACGCGCGCCGCCAGCGGCCGCGCCGCCGAACAACGCCAAGGCAGCAGCTGCCAGCGCAGTGAGTTGGATCAGCGCCGCAGCAAATCCCGCCGGAGACCCAAGCCCAACGCACATCAAGACGCCGCCCGCTTGCGCCGCCGTGGCGTACGCCGCGAGTCGCACAAGATTGTGGGCCCCCACCGCCTGCACTGAACCAATCACAACGCTTGCGCCCCCCAACACCGCGAGCGCCACCGAAAGCCCTTCGCCAATGCCAGGATTAGCGACGACATAAGCGGCAAGCCGGATCATCACCGCTATCGCGCCGACGAGACCGAGCGCGCCAAGCGCCAACGCCGCCGGACCTCCAGGTCGCGTGAACGCCGCCCCCGTCCAATCATGCAACGGCGCGATGCCGGCTTTCAGCGCGAGGCCAAGCAGCATCATGCCCGCGCCAAGCGCAGCCGCATCGGTGCTCGCGATATGCGCTTCCACAAACGCGGAAAGATCGAGCGAGCCGACGCTGCGATAGAGCAACCCCGCCCCACACAAGAACAGCGCCGAGCCAACCCCGCCCGCGGCAAGCATCCGCATCGCGCCCGCCAACGCAGTGCGCCCCGCGCCTAGCGCTAGCATCGCGACGGACGCAAGCCATGCCGTTTCAATGGCGACAAAGACGCCGGCAAGATCACGCGCCGCAAGCGCGCCCAGCCAGCCCGCGAGCTGGCACAGCAACAGCGCCATCGCCACCGGCGCCGTCTGGCGCTCGATGTCCTTGAGCAACGCGCCCGCGCCGATCGCGACCAGCGCAGCAACGAGCGCGACGAGCGGTGCGCTAAAGGCGCCAACGCCGTCCGCCAGCAGCGGCGCGCCTTCCACCATGATCCAATCCGGCGCCGGCTGAAGCAGAGCCCGAACCGCCGCGTCGCCAGCAAGCACGGACGCCAGCAAAGCCGCCAGCACCCCAACGCCCCAGCTCAGCCGCGGCGGGCACAGCATCGCCAACGCAGCGCCGCTCATCGCGACGATCAGCGGCAACAACAGCGCGTGCTCGCGCATAAGTTCAACAGCAGCGATCACGGCGCACGCTCGGGCAGGTCATCCTGCCGGTCCGCTTGATCAGTCTCGGGCGCTTCGATCGCGCCATAATCTTCCTGCAACCGCACCACTACGGCTGCGCCCAACGCCAATTGCGCAAACGCGACCGCAGCCCCCGCGATCAGCAGCGCATTCGGCGCGCCCAGCGCCGCCAACCCCAAAATGGCGCCCAGCATCGCCAACGCGATGCCCGCCAAGCGCCTGATCGCGTTCGGCGCGGCCCAGCCGGCGACAGCACCAATCAGCAACACTACCAAGGCTGCCGCGAAAAGCGCACGGGTGAGGAAAAGCTCCGGCGCCATCACCAATCCGCATCACGCAGCGCCGGCGCGCGCCCGAACAATGCGATCACAACAAGCACCGCAGCGCCAACCGTCACCGCAAACACGCCCACCTCGATCGCCGTCGGCGCATAAGACCAGCCCGGCAATCCCGCCCCAGCGCTTGCCGCCGCAATGCCCAGAGCCAGCAAGAGCCGCGCTGCAAGTGGAGGAAACGCCACACGCGCGGCAGCGGCGCCAAACACCAAGGCGTGCACGATGGCGCCGAGTGCAAACATCAGCCCGGCGATAAAGCCGACGCCATCACCAGGCGCGCGCGCAACCGCCAGCGTCAACGCAAACAGCGCTATGATCGGCGCGTAAAGCCGCGCCGCATTGGCCAACACGATTTGCGCGCCAGCCTTCACGTGTCGCGCTCCAGCCGCTTATGCAACGCGCCGCGCTCGCCATATCCAAGAATGCCAACAACGCCGATGCCGGCAACCAACAGCAGCGGCGCCAACCAAAAGCCAATTGCGTAGGGCGTCCCTTGCGTGCGCGCCGCCAGCGCCGGTCCCACATCTGGTGCGGCGAACAAAATGGCGCCCCCCGCCAGCGCCGCCGCCAAAATGGAGAGCCACGGCGCGCCCGCGCCGAACGACTTCGCCGAACGCGCGCTCAACAGCACCGCCGCGAGCAACAGCACCGGCCCCCAAGCGGCGATGACAATGCTGGTGACCAGCGCTGCGTCGCCCGCGCCCATCGCGAGCAACGCCGCCGTCGCCAGCGCACCCGCCGCCGCCAGGCTCAAACAGAGCGCCAACAACGAACGCGCCGACAGCGCCGCAAGCGCCGCCGCAATCGTCGCTACGATCAGCGCCAGCGCAAAGCTCTGGGACAGAACCGCGCTCATGCCGCACCGTCTCGCGGCGCACCTGGGCGCGGCGCTTTGTAAGCGCCGGCCAATGGCGACAAGCCGCCCGCATGCGCCGCGCTTGCGAGCGCATGGGACATCACCGGGCCGGCAGCGATCAACAGCACCAGCAACACCAGCAGCCGCACAGCCAGAGCCGCATCCGGCGCCATCAACGCCAGCCCCGCCAAAACCAACGCCGCGCCCGGACCATCCGAAGCGCTGACGCCATGCAAGCGCGTGTAAAAATCCGGAAACCGCAACACGCCGAGCGTGCCGCCAAACATCAGCGCGAGTCCGGCAATTGCGACCATCGCGCCAACACCGGTGCGCAACAGGGCGAGCGCGTCCATCATCGCTCCTCCTGCGGCCGCATCAGCGGCGTTTGGAATGAACGCGCGCGGAAAACCTTGGCGATCGCAATGACCAGCACGATCGCCGCCAGCATCAGCGCAATGGCGGCGTCGAGCCAATCACTGCGTCCCGACGCAACAGCAAGCGCTGCGCAGATCAGAACCGCGCGCACCAGCAACGTCTTCACAGCGAGCGCGCGGTCATGCAGCGTTGGGCCCGCGAACTGGCGCACCAGCACCAACACTGCCGACACGGCCACGGCCACACCGATCAAAAACGCCGTCACAAGCGCTGCTCCTGCGCGCCTGCCGCGCGCTCAAGCCGTCCGAGGTCAGCGGCGTCGACAGCGTCCTCGTCTAAGACGTGGACCAAGAAGCCGTCAGCATCCGCGTCCACAACCGCCATCCCTGGCGCAGCGCTCAAAAGATCCGCGAACGCCGCACGCTCATCGCCGCGGCCGCGCGTCTTGATGCGCACCAGAGCGGGCTTCAAAGTGACATCCGCCGAGATTGCCGCACGCACCGTCGTGACTGCGCCCGCCATCACCGAACCAAATCGCGCCACAGTGCTGTAGATCGCGCGCGGCGCGCGTGCGAACGCAGCCGAGGCGCCGCCCCAACGCGTCGTCATCAGCACGCACACCAAAGCAGCCACACCCGCGATCGCCGCGTCTTGCACGCTCGCAAGCCGCTGCGCTGTGAGTAACCACAAGGCTAGAAAACCGCACAGCATGGCTGCGGCGTGAAGCATGGATCAGCCTCCCCGCGCCGCCGGCGCGCGCACCAAGACTTACCCGCGCAAGCGCGGATTCGCCAGCCGATCACTGCCCGGGATTAGACGTTGCGGTTGAATAACAACGCGGCGTTGCGCCGCGCCAATGTCATCTCATTGTCGCCATCGTCGAACGTAACGCGTTCGATATTCGCGGCGTCGGCGGTGAATGACCAATTCCAGTACCGCAACACAGTTTGCGCCTTGGCTGTCGCCAATGTGTCAAACACGTAAGTCGCGCGGCCAAGCGGATTATCGGTCGAGTCCGGGTCGCCGCCCGGACGGCGCAAAGCGCGCCACAAGCCAATCATCAGCGGCCGCTTCAGGCCGACCGCCTTGCAGAAAACGCCAATCGCTTCGCCGCCTACATCAGCGAAAATCTGCGATGCGGTCGTCGGTTTCACGCCGGCCAAGTGTGCGATTTCGTGGATCAACCCGCGATCCAGACCGCGCTCAGCCGCCGCAAGCGCGCCTTCCAGCGAGCCGTACGGGCTTTGCGCCGCGGCCGCGCGATTGCGTTGGCGCCGTTCAATGACCTGCAGCGTTTTGCGCGTGTCCGCATCGGCCCAACCCTCAGCGGCGGCCAACTTGAACACGTCGCCCAATTCCTGAATCAGAACGTTCCGATCGACAGCGAAACGACGCAAGATGTGGAGCCGCGCCTCAAAACCCGCCCACCAGAACAAAACCAACGCCTGCGTCGGTCGAATTTCATTGCGCGCTACCAACAAGGCCGGGAGCCCAGCCGCCTGACGCGACCGCGCCACGATCAGATCGACGCCTTGCGTCGACAAGCGCGCACCCTGGTTCTTCAGCACCGCTTCGATCGTCGGCGTGTCGCCGGTTTGGATCAGAGCGTCTGTGACGGACTCAGTCAGATGCCGGCGGCGCGCAATCGCCAGCCAGTGCGTCGCCACGCCGGCGCGCACGGTGGCGACAAGATCGGAATCGTCGAAGCCGGCGCCATTCTCCAGCAACGGCAACGCCACGCTGATTTCATCGCGCGCAAGGTAACGCAATAAGCCCTTCGGCGCGTCCGTAACCCGCACCAAGCCCAGCGCGCAGCGCCGGCGCAGCTCAATATTGCTGGTGCGCAACAAACCTACGAGGATGTCAGCCGCCAGCTGGCGCTCGTACACCTGCAGCCGGCTTTCCGGCCAAGACACGATCTCGCACAGCCGCGCCACCAGCGCGCTGCGCGCCTGCGCGGCGTGAGGCACGCTGAGTTCAAGCGGCGCCAAAGGCTCGCCAGCATCAAGTCGAGGTTGATTCGAAACCGCCATTTCGCCGAAGGTCAGCACGCGCCGCGTTAAGCTCCCGTCAACGGGAATGACGCTGAACCTCGGCGGCGTAGCGGGGGCGGATGGAGCTGGAGCAAAAACCCCAATCACGAACACCGTTCGGCGGCGTGTCCGAGCTCGGCCTCTATTACCTGCTGGTCGCGCTCTACTTCTTCGCTTTCGGCATGCAGTTCGTGCTCTACCCCTCGCTGGTGGCGTTCTTTCTGAGCGCCACCCCTGCCGGCGTTGGCCTCGCACAATCGGCGCTCTCAGCGCCAATGTTCTGCTTGCTGCTGTTCGGCGGCCTGTTGGCCGAACGCGCCCGCGCCGGCCCTACGCTGGCAAAATTCTATCTCGCCTTCGCGTTCGCTTCGATCGGGCTCTCGGCCATCGTCGCCGCTGGCCTGCTCACTTATGAGATCCTGATTTTCTACGCGGTGTTCGTCGGCGCCTGCGCCGCGTTCTCGATGCCGGTGCGCGACGCTGCGTTGAACGGGGTTGTGCTGCGCGAAACCGCGCGCGGCCGCTACACCTCGATCGCCACCGCCGCCGCGGTCACCACCGCCGTACAAATCGGCGCGCAGATCGCAGGCATTCTCGTTGCGCGCTTCGCGGGTTCATCGCCGGCGCCGTTTCTGGCGCTGCAAGCCATCATTCTGTGCTTAGGCGCCGCGATTGCGCTTGGCTTGATGGATTCAAAACCGCACGGCCATGAGCGCACCATCAAGGGCGCGCTGCGCGACATGGGCGATGGCCTCAGTTACGCGTTCCGCAACCCGATCATGTCGGCGATGCTGATCTCAGCCGCTTATGTCGGCGTCTTCGTGGTCGGCTCGTTCCAAGTGCTGTTTCCGCTGATCGTGCGCGAATATTACGGCGAAGCGCAGAACGTGCAGGCCAGCCAACTCGGCACGCTGTTCGCGTGCTTCTGGTTCGCATCCTTTATTTCCGCGGTAGCGCTCAGCCGCATGAAGCCGCTCGAGCGCCCAGGGCGCGCACTCATCGCTTCGCACGTCATCAGCGCGGGGATGCTGTTCACGTTCGCGTTCGACAAACCTTACATGGCCTTCTTGGCGATCGTCTCGGTTTGGGGCCTAGCCGCCGGTGTCGCCATCTCGATGAGCCGCACAATCACGCAAAGCGCCGCTGAGCCCGGTTATCTCGGGCGCGTGCTCGCCGTGTACTCGATGGGGTTCATGGGCGGCGCGCCGATTGGCTCTGCGCTTGTCGGCTTCGCCGCGAGCGAATGGGGGCCACGCATAGCAGCGCTAATCCCTGCGGGGGGACTAGCGCTGGCTGCGATTGCTTTGGCTATTGTCACGCCGTTATGGCGCTATACGGCGGAGCACCCGCCGCCGGAACTCACTGGTCCGGACGAGTGAGCACGCCGCCGCGCTGACGGCGGTTCGAAGAGCCGCTTTGCTGGGCCGCGTTGAATTCACCGACTTCGGTGTCCCAACCAGCCGTAACGGCGCGGCGCTCTTGCTCAGCCGCGTTAAACGCTTGCGACATCGCGTTGACGTCGGCTTGGCACAGCACGAGCTTGGCGCGGCGCGCTTCGGCCCAGGCCTGTACGCGTTGGTTCGCGGCCTCAACGTCCGCACGCGAGGCGGTCGCGCCATCCGGCACCGTCGGAGCCGCTTCAAAGCCGGTGCAATTTGCGGTCAGCGTGGCCTGAGCCAGTGCCGGCGTCGCCATCAGCGTGAACGCAGCCGCCGCAGCGCCGATCAGAAGCTTCATGATACCATTTCTCCTAGAATTCCGGTCGCCGGATGTATCCCTCTCGGCCGGGATTTGCGAGCCAAAGACGGCTAAATTGCGATAGACGTCACCTGCATACACCTCATTGCAGACGGAACGGGATCACCATTCGGTGACGCCCCTCCACCGGCACGCCGTCGCGGGTCGCGGGAACCATTTGATAGTCGCGGGAGATGCTCAAAGCCGCGTCGCCAAAGCCCCAATTCACCGGGGTTTCGGACACCACGGCGCAATTGAGCCGGCCACTGGTGGCGACAACGCAGTTGAGCGTCACCGCGCCCTCAACGCCACGCTCCAACGCCCGGCGCGGATAATAGCGATCAAGACCGCGGGGCACGCGAACCCAATGCGGATTGGCGATGTTGGGCGGCCCTGCCGAGATCGTATCGGAGCCCGCGGAAGCCGCGATCGTCGTCGGCATCAACGGCAGATCATCGACACTTGAGCTGGTTTGGATCTGGCCGTCATTGACCTCTGCTGCAGGCGGTGGGGCGGGATCACGCTCCTTCACCGGCTCAGCCGCGGGCGGTTCGACGAAAGTCTGAAACGGATTGCCGCTAAAAATGTCTGGTGCGCTGCGCTGGACGATGGTCATCGTCAATGCGCCTAGAACCAAAAGCCCAATCACCGTCGCGGACGCCACGAATGACGTCGCGCGCATTGCCATTGCATGCGCCATGTTACGCCTCCCATGTATGCATCGATCTCTTCGCTGATGCTTGAGGGAAGCGTGCGCGCGTGTGGCTGCAGCGGCAATTCACACGCGCTTGAGCGCAATCACGCTTACGCGATAAAGGTTTACGCGGCCTCCTGTGAGAACACTCCGACTTGCTCGAAGCCCGCGCTTTTCAGTTCATCGAGCGCAGCAACAACGACGCCGTAAGCGACACCTTGATCAATGGCGCGCACATAAACACGCGCTTCCGCGAACACGTCGCCTTCGGTCAGCGCCGGATCGCCGGCCATCGCACACGCCAACACAGCGCCAGGCAAACGCGTCAGCGCGATTTCTTCATCGCCGATGAACGCGCCATAACCATCGGGCGTCGCGCGTAGATCAACGATTGTCGGCGCGATCAAGAGCGGCGGCCCGGCGGACCGCGCCGGCAGCTGCAGTTGCAAATCCACCGTCGGCTTCGGCGCCGTCACCATGAAGATGATCAGCAACACCAGCAGCACATCGATAAACGGAATCACGTTCGGCTCGGCCGCCGGATGAAGCGCCGCGCGCCGCGACGACACTGTGGTGCTCATGCTCGCCTCCCTCGCCGACCGTTGCGCCGGCAATATCGAAGGCTGCGCCCGAAGCAGCGCGCATCGCCACTCACGCTCGCTTGAGCGCGCATCACGCTTGCGAGAAGAGCGCGCAAACAAAAAGCCGCGGGCGCTTTCGCAACCCGCGGCTTTAAGCCGTTTATGCCGTTCGGCGTTTAGCCGGCGACGTTGAACCGGATCGGCACGTTGACACGGCCGCCCGAGGTCGCCGCACCATCCCGCGTGGCTGGCGCCATGCGGAAGTGACGCGAGATGCGCAACGCTGCTTCGCCGAAGCCCCAGCCCGCCGGATCTTCCGACGTGACGGTGCAGGCGATGCGGCCGTCTGCCGCGACGATGCACGCCAGGTTCACGCGCCCTTCCTGACCACGCTCAAGAGCGCGCTCCGGATAGTAGCGAGCGAAGTCGCGCGCGTTCGGACGCTCCAACCATTGCGGGTTGGTGATGACCGAAGGCGTCGGCGGCGCCGGCGGCGGGTCAACCGCCACAGGGATTGGCGTCGGCGTCGGCGGCGCGGACAGATCCGGCGGCGGCACACGCTGTTCAGGCGGGGGCGGCGGCGGCGGACGGTTCGGCGGCGGCGGCGGTGGTGGCGGCGGCTTTTCCTTCTGCTCGATTTCGACCTTAACTGCGTCTTGGTCTTCGAACAGATCGGTGATCGCACTGAACCGCTGCGTCAGCGCCAGATAGACGATGGTCGCGCAGATCAAGCCGGCGACGGCAAACGAGAGGAGACGAAGGCCTACCATTAGCTCTTATCCTTCGCTCGCTAGCTCAGCGAAGATCCCGACTTTGGCGAAACCTTCCTCCTGTAGCTGGCTCATAACATTGACCACGTTTCCGTAGGCCGTGCTTTGGTCGGCGCGCACAAAGATCCGCGCTTCCGCATAAACATCTTCCGGATTTAGGGCCGGATTATTGCGGATTGCGTGGCTCAGCGTGCGTTCACCCAATGTTGAAAGCGTCACCACTTCTTCGTCGACATAGACCGCGAGACCGGAAGCGGTTTCACGAATGCCGACAACAGTCGGGTTGAGGCCTTCCAATCGGATTGGCACCGGGTTTGGCGGCGGCAGGTCAACGCGGATATCGACCGTCGGAATCGGCGCCGTCACCATGAAGATGATCAACAGCACGAGCAGAATGTCGATAAACGGAATGACGTTCGGGTCGGAGTTCGGCGGCATGTCCCGCCGTTTTCCGCCACCGCCACTTGCGGCAACTTTCGCTCCCATGACCTACCTCCGCCGATCTTCGGCGACGAGGCCGATCTTGGTGAAGCCCTTGTCCTGCAAGCGGTTCATCACCCGCACGATGTTGCGATACGGAAGGTTCGCGTCGGCGCGGATGTAGATCCGTTGGTCGCGAATTTCGTAATCGTCATCTGCAATTTGCGGCGAATTGAGTTTCACCGCGTCGTAGGTTTTCTCGCCGAGTTCCGACATCGCAACCGCGTCGTTCATCACGAACACTTGGATGCCGCCAGTCCCGTCTTCGTTCACCGAGACCCAGGTGGGACGCGGGGGACGCTTCGACGGTTCGATCTTGGCGCTCGGCATGTCGACTTGAATGTCGACACTGGAGATCGGTGCGGCGATCATGAAGATGATCAGCAGCACGAGCATGACGTCGATGAATGGGATCACGTTAGGATCCGCAGTCACCTCCGCACGGCCGCGCTTTCCGCCGCCTCCGGAAGATACTTTAGCGCCCATTGGGCTACCTCCAATGCTCGACTAAGCTCAACCGGCGCGGCGATCCATGTCGCGCGAAACGAGCGCGATGAATTCAGCAGCGAAGTCGTCGAGCTTCGTGGCTTGCTTGGAGATTTGCTTGGCGGCGAAGTTGTAGATCAGAACCGCCGGGATAGCGGCAGCCAGACCGGCGGCGGTGGCGAGCAGAGCGCCGGCGATACCAGGCGCAACGACGGCGAGCGACGTGGTTTGCGTTTTCGCGATACCGACGAACGCGACCATGATGCCCCAAACCGTACCGAACAGACCGATAAACGGAGCGTTCGCGCCGATCGACGCGAGGAACGTCATCGACGAACCCAGGTCATCAAGGTGCTCGTTCTGGCGAGTGGCCATGGCCGAAGCAACGCGCTGCATCGTGTGGTCACGGGCGTCGCGCATCGTGTAGAGGCCGAGGTCTTGCGTGCGGCGGACTTCCGCCATGCCGGCGTCGAACATCGACTTGATGCCCGAGTTCGGGAGCTTGCGAACGATGGCTTCGGCTTCTTCAACCGAATTGGCTTTGCGGAACGCAGCCAGGAAGTCCTTCGTCTGCTTGGCCGTCTTGCGCATGACGTAGATCTTCTCGAACAGCAGCGCGACGGCGTAGACCGTGCAGAGGCCGAGAATGATCATGACGCCCATCTCAACCGCGTTGAGGTGGACGAACAGTTCCATCATCGAAACTTCGGAATGGCCAGCCGCATCGGCTTGGGCTTCCGCGCCGCGCGCTTGTGCGGCTGCGCGCTCAGCTTCGCTCAGAGCCGGAGCTGCCGCCGGGGCGGTCGTGGCCGCATCCGTGGCGGGCGTCGTGCCCGGTTGAGCCGCAGGAGCGGCGCCTTGCTGCGCGAACGTCAGCAGCGAATTCATCAACGTCATGGTCTGCCCTTCTGCCTGCCCTGTTTTGACTTCACCACGCGCCCCCGATGTGCGCGCCGTGAAGCCGCGGGGTTAAAAACTCTCAATTTACGATGAGGAGGCGGTCCGTACCCACTGAACGGGCCGTCTTCGCATCCTCCCACTTACCACACGGATCGCCGCTTCGCGGTCTCTTGTTCCGGTGGCGGAAACGCCTAGCCTAAATTTTAGGAAACGAAGTGCTTGTCAACGTCTCCCACGCAGTAAGCGATCCTTGCGGATCGCCTGCCCCCAGACTTCGGTGGATGCACCGATAGGGACACGTGCGGCAATCAAAACTTTCGTGATCGTCATCCGTTCCGACACCGTGCCCATGGTGGGATACAATCGGAAATCGCAACGACGGAGCCTTTTCGCCCATGGCCATGCGCGCCGAAGACCTAGAAGCCTTGTTAAGACAGGCATTTACCGACGCCGACATCCAAATTCAGGACCTCGCGGGCGATGGCGACCACTATCGGGCCGTGATCCGCTCTGCCGCTTTTGAGGGCAAATCGCGCGTGGCCCAGCATCAGATGGTCTACGCCGCCCTCCAGGGGCGAATGGGCGGCGAGCTTCACGCCCTCGCCCTGGACACCGGCCCGAAGTGACGCCGCCCGCCCTATTGCCTGAGCCCAGCCGGGACCTTACCTCCGCGCCATGACCGACGCCCTCGACACCATCCGCCGCACCATTTCCGAGAACAACGTCGTGCTCTTCATGAAGGGCACCGCGGATCAGCCTCAGTGCGGCTTTTCCAACCAGGTCGTACGCATTCTCGACCATCTGGGCGTTGAGTATGTCGACGTGAACGTCCTCGCCGACGATGACATCCGCCAAGGCGTCAAGGATTTCGCCAACTGGCCGACGATCCCGCAGCTCTATGTCAAAGGCGAATTCATCGGCGGCTGCGACATCATCCGCGAGATGTTTCAGACCGGCGAACTGAAAGCGCTGTTCGACGACAAGCTCGCCGCCAACGCCTAAGCGCTGCGCCGCTCGTCCGGCCGCTCCATCACGGTCAGCTTCATCTTCACCAGCAAGCCGTTGCGCAGAACGTCGAGCGTGACTTTGCGCCCGACGCGCTCGGTCGTGAGTTGACGATGCACGGCGTCCACGGTCGGCGTCGGCACGCCATCCAACTTCAACACCACATCGCCGACCTGTAGCCCCGCCGCATCCGCCGGGCCGCCGCTGCTGATCGCTACGATCAGCACGCCGCTTTCGACGTCGAGCCCAATCCGGCGCACCAGCGCACGCGACAATTCCTGCGTCTGTCCGGCGATCCCGAACCAGCCGCGCGCCACCCGCCCGTTGCGCATGAGTTCAGGCACAACAGCTTTCGCCGTATTGCTCGGCACCGCAAAGCAAATGCCCTGCGCGCCGCCGATCATGGCCGTGTTAATGCCGACGACTGCGCCGTGCGCATCCACCAGCGCGCCGCCGGAATTGCCCGGATTGAGCGCCGCATCTGTTTGAATGACATCCTCGATCAAACGGCCATTTTCACCGCGCAAGGTCCGCCGCAGCGCCGAAATCACGCCGACAGTCACCGTCGCCTGCAAGCCGAGCGGATTGCCGATCGCAATCGAGAGTTCGCCGACCTTAAGATCATCGGAATCGCCCAGATGCGCCGCCGGATGCTTGCCGCCGTTCAATCGCAACAGCGCCAGGTCCGTGTCCGGATCACAGCCGACAATCTCCGCCGCGACCACGCTGCCGTCATTCAGGACGCCCTCAACCCGCCCAGCGCCTCGTACGACATGGTTGTTGGTCAGCGCGTAGCCGTCCGGCGAAATGATCACGCCAGAGCCGGCCCCATCGTAAAGATCGCGCTGACGGCTCGTGCGCCGCACGCCGATCACTGCTGGGCCGATCGAATCGACGACCTTGATGACCGTTTGTGAGAAGCCGTCCCTAGGGCCGCGCCGCGGCGGCGCAGAGACGTAAGTACGTTTGCTGCCGAACATGGCGCCCAACTTAGGAATTCACTGTTCCCGGCGCCAGAGTGCTTTCTCCGGGAGATGCGCTGACCTACATCCGCAGCATGGATTCTCCCCCCGACCGCAAATTCAACTTGCTCACCTGGCTCAGGAATTCATTCCTGACCGGCGTGGCGCTGGTGCTGCCGTTCGTCGTCACGATCGCCATCATCTGGCTCTTCGTCACCTTCATCGACAACAACGTCGAGCCCCTAGTGCCCGAGCACTTGGCGTTCCTGAAAAGCTTCCCGGGCGGCGGTCTATTGTTGGCGCTACTGGTGCTGACGCTGGTCGGGGCGCTCGCCGGCAACTTGATTGGCAGGCTGCTGGTCGACGGCGCCGATCGCGCCATCGCCAACCTGCCGCTGGTGCGCTCGATCTATGGCGGCGCCAAGCAAGTCTTCAAACAAGTCGCCGCGCCGGAGCGGACATCGTTCAAACAAGCGGTCTTGGTCGAGTTTCCGCTGCCGGGCTCTTACGCCATCGGCTTCATCACCAACGAGAACACCGCCGAAGTCGTCAGCGACATCGGGGCAGAACTCGTCGCCGTTTATGTGCCGCAGGCGCCGATCCCAACCTCGGGCTTTCTGCTCTATCTGCCGCGCACCGCGTTCAAACCAATTTCGATCACGCCGGACGAAGCCATCAAGCGCGTCATCTCACTCGGCATCATTCGCCAAGACGAGAAGGACACGCCGGCAAAGTGATGCGCGATCACGCGCACACTTTGAAGAACGCGCGGTCCTCACGCACTATGAAACGCTCACGCTGCGCGAACGCGTAATTCTCGCGCCCTTTCGCATCCGCGGCCAAACGCGCGCGATACGCCTCGTACGCCGCCAAATTCTCGATGCTGTACACGCCGTACGCCAATGTCGCCGAACCTTCGTGCGGCGCGAAATAACCAATTAAATCGGCGCCGCAACGAGGAATCGCTTCATTCCACGCACGCGCATACTGCTCAAACGCCGCGCGTTTATAGGGATCGATTTGGTACCGAATAAAACACGTGATCATCGTTCCGCCTCCAGCGCTGTCGTAACCAATTGAAGCGCGGAGATGGTACGATTATCATCGAACCATGAAGGAAGGTCCCGACATCGCAGCGATCGCCGCCATGGTCGGCGATCCGGCGCGCGCCAACATGCTGACGGCGCTGCTCAACGGCGAAGCGCTGACGCCGAGCGAACTCGCGCTCGAAGCCGGCGTCACCAAGCAAACCGCAAGCTCCCATCTCAACAAACTCGCCGCCGCCGGCCTCGTCGCCGCCGAAGCGCAAGGGCGCCATCGCTACTATCGGCTCGCCGACGCGGACGTTGCTGGCCTGCTCGAAACACTGATGGGTGTCGCCACGCGCGCCAAGGCGCTGCGCACCCGCCCCGGTCCGAAGGAACCCGCGCTCCGTCACGCTCGCGTCTGCTACGACCACCTCGCCGGCGAACTCGCCGTCGCGATGTTCGATAGCTTCCTCAAAAATCGCTGGGTGACGCCCGGCCCCGAGCGCACCTTCGCGCTCACCCGCCTAGGTCGCGCCAAAGTTTCAAGCTTCGGCGTCGCCATCGAGGACATTGAGCGCGGCGCGCGCCCACTCTGCCGCGCCTGCCTCGATTGGAGCGTCCGCCGCCACCATCTGGCCGGCGCCCTCGGCGCGGCGGTTCTCGATCGCGTGCTGGAGCGCGGCTGGGCCGTTCAGCGCCGCAACAGCCGCGTGCTCGAGTTCACGCCGGTCGGCGAAGCGCAGCTGAAACGTGTCTTCGCGTTTGGGTGAAATTCGAAACTGTTTGCGCTAGGCTCCGCCCATGCCGGCTGTCGCGCGCCTCGACCCGAAAGACATCTTCGCGCCCGAAGAATGGGCGCCTATGGCCAAACGCTCGTCCTGGCGCGGCCTGATGCTCGTAGCCGGCGCCTGGGGCCTCATCTTCGCCGCCGGCGCCATGTTCGTCATTTGGCCGAACCCGCTGACCTATGTGATCGCAGTCATGCTGATCGGCGCGCGCCAACTTGGCCTCGCCATCCTCATGCACGACGCCGCCCACGGCGCGCTGCACTCGAACATGGGCGTCAACAATTGGGTCGGCGAATGGCTCTGCGCGGCGCCGGTCGGTGCACGCTTGGCGTCCTACCGCGAATACCACCTGAAACATCACCGCTTCACTGAGCAACCGGAAGATCCCGATCTTTCCCTGTCAGCGCCGTTTCCAATCTCGCGCTCATCGTTCTGGCGCAAGGTCGTGCGCGATCTCACCGGCCAAACCTTCTTGAAGCAGCGCAGCGCCCAACTCTTCGGCGGCCGCAAATCCGGCGAGGTGGTGAACTCCAGCAATTGGCGCTTCCTCTTCGTCAACGCGCTACTGCTCACTGGCCTCACCGCCGCCGGCTATTGGTGGGCCTACTTCGCGCTTTGGATTGTACCGATGGCAACGTGGTTTCCGCTGGTCACCCGTCTGCGCAACATCGCCGAACACGCCTGCGTCGGCGCACAAGAGCATCCGCTCACACACGCGCGCACCACGCTCGCCAACCCGCTCGAACGGCTCTTCATCGCGCCCTATTGGGTGCACTATCACGCCGAGCATCACGCCTTCATGCACGTGCCCTGCTATCGCCTGACACGGCTGCACAACGCGCTAATGGAAAAAGGCTACTGGTCGAAGGTGAAGTTCGCGCCGAGCTACGCCGCCGTCATCCGCGAAGCCGCGCCCGCCTGATGATCTCCGACATTCCGGCCTTCATCCGCGAGAACACACGCGTTCTCGCGCCGAGCCACATCCCCGAACTCTCGCTTCACCTCGCCGACGACGCCGTCGCGCTCTGGGAGATGACCGAAGAACAGCTCGGCGAACTCGGCCTGCCGCCGCCCTTCTGGGCCTTCGCCTGGGCCGGCGGCCAAGCGCTCGCGCGCTATGTGCTCGACAATGCCGAGATCGTTCGCGGCCGAAGCGTGCTGGATGTCGCCTCGGGCTCTGGTCTCGTCGCCATCGCGGCGATGAAAGCCGGCGCACGCGCCGCGCTGGCGATCGACATCGACGCCTTCGCCTCGCACGCCGCCATCCTCAACGCTGACCTCAACAGCGTCCGCGTCGAAACCAGCGACAAAGATCCTGTCGGCAAACCAACAGACGCGGACGTCATCCTCGTCGGCGATCTCTTCTATGACCGCGACCTCGCCCCACGAGTGCTCGCTTGGCTGATCGAGCAGCAGAACGCCGGCAAAACCGTTCTCATCGGCGATCCCGGCCGCACCTATTTGCCGCGCGACAAGCTCGAACAGATCGCCGCCTACGACATCCCCGTCACCCGGGCGCTCGAAGACGCCGAAATCAAGCGCGCCGCTGTCTGGCGCCTGCGCTGATCACTCGATCGCGCAGACGTAGGCGCGCGCTTCTTCGTTTGTCTCCGCCGTCCGCGCCGCTTCGCACACCGCATTCCAGAACCGCATCACCTCATCGCCGACTGCGGCGTTGCGCGTCTGCAGTTCTTCGAGCGACGGCGCGGAATCCGCCGGCTCACCCATCCACACCGGCTGGAATGTCGGCCCGCACGACACCTGCGTGTGCAGCCCGCGCGCGCACAACTCCGAACGCGTCAGATTATAGCGCCACACCGTCTCACGCAGCCGCCGCGCCAGATCGGCAGGCGCGGTCACGTCCTGCTCAGTCGCGTCCGGCGTCTCGCTGTTGATGTTTTGGATTTGGCTGAGCATGACGCCATAACGGCCTACCTCAACGCTCATCGCGAACGGATCGAGCGGTTCAGCGTCCGCAGACTTTGCTTGCTCGCCTGTTTGTCCACAGGCCGCGAGAGCGAGCGCCAAGATTGCAGCGCGCAGCTTCATATCCGTCTCCTTCAAATCGAAGGACGACCTTAGCGACCGGATTCAGACTTTGTAAGTTTTCAGCGCTCGAGCGGCGCGAGCGCGTTGTAGCCGGCGGCGAAGTCGTAATCGCTTTCGCGCACGCCGCGGACGAAGGCTATCGCGGCAACCGCCAGGCTCGAACCTGCGGTCACCGCGAACAACGCCCACATGACGCCGAAGATGCTAGCGTCGTTCAAAACCACCCATCCCATGCCTTCGAGGCATTCTTTATGTGATGACTATGGCCCATCGCGATGAACACGCGGTTTCCGAAAGCAAAACAAAACATTGAAATGCACTTGGGCGCGGCGAGCCGCTCCGCTACCAAGACCGCATAAGGGAGGGCGCTGATGCTGCACCTGGAGATCGCCGCGCTTTACGCGGGCGTAAACATTCTGATCCTGCTCATACTCGCAGTTCTAGTTGTTGGCGGGCGCCGCAAACACAAGATCACGTTGGGCGACGGCGGGAACCCCGATTTCTCCCGCGCCATCCGCGCCCACGCTAACGCCGCCGAGTACATCCCGGCGGGCCTCGTCGGCATCACCCTGCTCGCGCTTTTCGATCCGGCGACGCCCACTTGGCTGCTGCACGCCGCGGGAATTTCTTTGACCCTCGGCAGAATTTTGCACGGCTTCGGCCTCCACGCCGGGACACTGAACTTCGGCCGCATGTTCGGGATGGTGCTCACCTGGCTGAGCTACCTCCTCATCGGCGGCGGCCTCCTTTGGGTAGGGTTGAGCCAACAGCTGTGACCGGGTTCGATCTCGCCGCTCATGGATGGCTGGCTCTGATCGTCGCTGGCGTTGGCGCCGCGCTCTGGACCTTCGATGATTTCCTGGCCGAGCGTTACAAAGCCTCCCGCGAGATGGACTTTGCGGCGTTCGCCATCCCGGACCCGGAACAAGAGACCAGCGGGCGCGAGGAATACGGCGAACGCCACGCCAAGTCCGCCAGGCTCGTGGGCTACATACTCATGGGAGTAGGCGCACTTCTGGGGATCGCCTGGCTGGCCCGCCTCATTCTGACGCCCTGAGATTGCCCCTCGGGTCGCACGCGCCCATGTTGGGGCCATGCCCTTCGATACCGATTCCACCGCCCTCTCGGCCCTGATCGACTATGCCAAGCAAGCCGGGGCGGACGCCTCGGAGGCTTCCCTGGCCGCCCGCGAGAGCATTTCGGCGGAAGTCCGCATGGGCGAGTTGGAGGGCATGGAGCGCGAGGAAGGCCGCTCGGTGGCGCTCCGCGCCTTCATCGGCAAACGCCAAGCCGCCGCCTCCTCGACAGACTTATCCACAAGCGGCCTCAAAGCCCTGGCTGAGCGTGTCGTCGCCATGGCCAAGGCCGCCCCGGAAGACAAATTCTGCGGCCTGCTCGACGAGCGCTTCCTGGCCAGCGGCGGCGAGCCCGACCTCGAACAGTCCGACACCGCGCGCCCGAGCCCCGAGCAATTGCTCGACCTCGCCAAACGCTGCGAAGCGGCCTCGCTGGTCATCCCGGGCGTCGCCAATTCCGGCGGCGGCGGCGCCTCCTTTGAAAACGCCAGCTTCGTCCACGTCACCTCCACCGGCTTCCGCGGCGCCGAAAGCGCGACCTCGTATAGCCTCGGCACCCAGCCCGTCGCCGAGAAGGACGACGAGATGGAGCGCGACTACGAGTGGCGCACCAAACGCTTCTTCGCCGATCTGCCCTCACCGGAAGAAATCGGCCGCATCGCCGGCGAGCGCACCGCGCGCCGGCTCGGCGCCCGTAAAGTCGCCAGCCAGAAAGCGCCGGTGATCTTCGAGAACCGCCTCGCCGGCCGCATCATCGGCCCGCTTTTTTCGGCCATCTCCGGCGCCTCGATCGCGCGCGGCGTTTCGTTCTTGAAAGACAAGCTCGGCGAACGCGTTTTCGCTGAAGGCTTCCGCATCCACGAAGATCCGTTCGTGAAGCGCGGCTCCGGCAGCCGCTGGTTCGACGGCGAAGGCGGCGCGGTGAAGCCGATGACGCTGATCGAGGACGGCATCCTCACCACCTGGCTGCTCAACTCATCCGCCGCGCGCCAACTCGGCCTCGAACCCAACGGCCACGGCACAGCCGGTCACGGCGGCCCGCCCGGCATTGGCACTGCAAACCTGTTCGTGAAGCCAGGCGAAGAAAGCCTCGAACAGATGATGAAGAACGCCGGCAAAGGCCTCTTCATCACCGACATGTTCTCACCATCACTCAACATGAACACCGCCGATTGGTCGGTCGGCGTTGCCGGCTATTGGTTTGAGAACGGCGAGATCGCCCACCCGGTCAGCGAGATCACCGTCGCCGGCAATCTACTCGACATTTTCTCCCGTCTGCGCTGCGGCGCCGACATCGACAATCGCGGTTCGCTCGAAATCGCCAGCCTGATCGTGGACGACCTTGCAATCGGCGGCGTCTGATCTCGAACTGCTGGAGGCGGCGGCCCGCGAAGCGGGCGCTCTCGCGCGCTCACTGCTCACCAAGCCGCTCGAAGTCCATTCCAAAGGCGAGATGGGCCCGGTCACCAATATCGACTTCGCGGTCGATGCGCTGCTCGCCGAACGCTTGCTGAGCGCGCGCCCAGAATACGGCTGGCTGTCAGAAGAAACGCCAGACGATCCCGAGCGCCGCCGCGGCAAGCCCCGCACCTTCATGCTCGATCCGATCGACGGCACCGCCGCGTTGGTCAGCAAGGTGCCGCAATGGACGATCAGCGTGGGCCTCGTCGAAGGCGATCAAGCCTTCGCTGGCGCCATCTACAATCCGATGACCGATGAGATGTTCACCGGCGCCATCGGCCACGGCGCCTTTCTCAACGGCCGCCCCATGCAAGCCAGCGCCGCCGCCAAGATCGAAGGCGCACGCATGGTCGCCCAACGCAGCCGCTTCTCTGACCGGCGCTGGGACAAAGCCTGGCCGAAAATGGATATCATCGAGCGCCAATCGATCGCCTATCGCATGGCGCTCGTCGCTGCCGGCCAGGGCGACGCGACCATTCTGTTCGGCTGGAAGCACGATTGGGATATCGCCGCCGGCGCCGCCATCGTCACCGCCGCGGGCGGCGTGGTCAGCGATCCCTGGGGATATGCGCTTGAGCTCAATCAGCTTTCGCCACGCGCTCCGGGCGTCGTCGCCGCTGGCGCGAACCTCCACCCTTTGCTAATCGAGCGCACATCTGTTTTGCCCGATCCGCGGGACCAACCGTAAGCGCGAACCATGAGCGACGATCGTCAACTTCTGCACCTTGTCATCGGCGGCGAACTGAAAGCGCTCGACCGTCCCGAATTCGCTGATCTGAAGCAGATCGATTTCGTCGGCGCCTATCCGAATTATCGCTTGGCCTACGACGCCTGGAAGGGCGCCGCCCAACGCACCGTCGACAACGCGCGCATGCGTTACTTTATCATTCACGCGCACCGCCTGCTCGATCCCGGCACGGATCCCGAGCACGAGTTGTGATGGCGGCATGAAACCCGGCGCGCTGCTCGCGCGACTTTGGCGTGACTACGTCTCCCGCTATGCGGGCGATGTCGCCGTGCTCATTCCGGTTCTGGCAATCGTAGCCATCGCGGCGGTGTCCTACGCAGCCATCCTGAAGTTCACCATCGACTCGATCGAGGCTGACAACCTTCAGGCGATCGCGCTGGTGCCGGTCGCTGTCGTCGCCGCCACAGTGACGCGCGCCATCGCCATCTACTTCCAAGCGGTGCTTTCGCAGGGCCTCGCACTCAAAGTGCTACGCGATCTGCAAGGCGCGATGTTCGCCAAGATCACCAACGCAGATTTTGCCCGCGTCACCCGCGAAGACGGCGGCCGGCTCGTTTCACGCTTCACCAACGACATAACCGTCATCGGCGAAAGCCTGGTGCGCGGCGGTCAAGCCGCCATTCGCGACACGCTGACCCTGATCGGCGCCGTCGCGTCGATGCTCTGGTACGATTGGGCGCTTACGTTACTCGTGCTCGGCGTCTTCGCCATCGCCGCTAAGCCGCTGCAAGCCATCGCCAAACGCGCCCGCAGCGCTACAGAAAGCGCACAGCTCCAAATCGGCGCGCTCACCGCGCTCCTTGGCGAAAGCATCGCCTCGGCCCGCGTCGTCAAAACCTACGGCCTCGAAGAGCGCGAGATCGACCGCGCCGGCGCTTCATTCGAACAACGCCGCAAACTGGCGATGAAACTCGCCCGCAACCGCGCCCGCAGCGAACCCTTGCTCGAAGTGCTCGGCGGCGCGGCGCTCGCCGCGGTTCTCTACGTCGCCGGCATGCGCATCACGTCCGGCGCCATGACGCTCGGCGATCTGGTCGCCATTATCGGCGCCATCGGCGTCGCATCTCCCGCCGCGCGGGCGCTTGGAAACTTCAACACTGTCCTCAACGAAGGCCTGGCCGCACTCACCCGCATCTTCGGACTGCTCGACGAGCCGTCAGGCATCACCAACAAGCCCGAAGCCAAGCCGCTGCGCGCCACGTCGGGCCGCATCGAGTTTGAAAACGTCGCCTTTGCCTATGCCGATACGCCCGCCATCGAGAACGTGAGCTTCACGGTTGAGCCCGGTGAAACCGTTGCACTCGTCGGCCCATCCGGCGCCGGCAAGACCACCGTCTTCAACCTGCTCCCGCGCCTCTATGACGTCACCGCCGGCAGCGTCCGCATCGACGGCCAAGATGTCCGCGACGTGACGCTCGCCAGCCTGCGTGGCGCCATCGCTCTGGTCGCCCAGGAAGCAGCGCTCTTCAACGACACCATCGCCGCCAATATCGGCCTCGGCCGCGCCGGCGCCACACGCGCTGAGATTGAAGAAGCCGCCCGCAACGCCGCCGCACACGATTTCATCACCTCACTGCCGGACGGTTACGACACCATTGTCGGCGAACGCGGCGGGAAACTGTCCGGCGGCGAACGCCAGCGCATCGCCCTCGCCCGCGCTTTCCTGCGCGACGCCCCGATCCTCTTGCTCGATGAAGCCACCAGCGCTCTCGACGCGGCCAGCGAAGCGCGCGTGCAGGATGCGCTGAAACGTCTCGCCAAAGGCCGCACCGTCCTCGTCATCGCCCACCGCCTCGCCACTGTGCGCGAAGCCGATCGCATTCTCGCCCTCGAAAACGGGCGCATCGTCGAGGTCGGGCGCCATGAGGAACTTGTGGCGAAAGGCGGGCTCTACGCGCGGCTCAGCAAACTTCAGTTCACCGATGCCGCGAGCTAGCGGAACACCTCAGGGTGTACGCCGTTGAAAGCCACATAACGGGCGGGCCATGAGGAGAACTGATCATGACACGCACATTGCTGGCCCTCGTTTGCGCGCCAGCGCTTCTGTTTGCCGCTAACGCCTCAGCCCAAGCCTGGGACAACCGCTACGAAGAGCGCGTTGTTCACTTTGGCGATCTCAACCTCAACTCGCGCAGCGGCGCCGACACGCTCATCCGCCGCATCGAGCTAGCGTCCGAAGCGGTTTGCGGCGATCGCACAGGCCCACGCCCTCTACGTGAGAACGCATCCGTGAACGCCTGCGAAACCGAAACTACGGAGTACGCAATCCAAGACGTCGGCCATCCGAACGTTCTCTATCGTCATTACGGCTACATGCCGGAGGTCGTGATCGAGGGCTCGTGGGATCCTGACGCCGACCCGTACTACACGGTTAAGCCGAAATACTAAGCGCCGTCGCAGTGAAGCTCGCATCGAATGCGAGCTTCACTCCCGGCGCAGAATTTTATCGACGAGGATGTTCGCCCACCACTCGCCCATGAAAGCCTCTTTGACTTTCGGCTTGTCGTAATCCTGCTCGACCCAATCGATGAACGGCTTGCCGCTGTCTTTAGTCTCGGCGAGGTAGGTGGCGAAGAAGAAGTCGATCATGCCGGTCTTGCCCTGCTTCACGTGCAGGTACTTGAGCGACAATTGCTCCACGGCTTCCGCAATCGGCAGCCCCATTTTGAAGTGCGCATAGAGCACCGCCATCACGCCAGCGCGATCCGCGCCGGACTTGCAGTGCATCAGCGCCGGATACTCGATCGTCTCGAACAGCTCCCGCGCCTTGCGGATCTGCTCGGCGCTCGGCGGCTCGCGCGAATGCATGCGCGCATCGATCATGGTGACGCCGTGCTTGGCGCAGGCCTCGCGCTCGAGCGCGTAATAACCTGTGTCCGAGGGGCCACGCAGATTCAGGATGGTCTTGATCCCCATCGCCGCATAGCGCGCCACGGCCTCGGGCGACGGCTGGTTGGCCCGCGCCATCACCCCTTCTTCGATCCAGTGGAAATTCGAGAACCGGGCCCGCAGGAACCCGTGATCGGCCCAGATCAGGTCGGCATTCGCCCGCCGCCGCCCTTGTGGGGTCGACAGGTCAAAGCGCGGCGGTTTCTCCTCGGTCTTGGTCATCTCTCGTCAAAGGTCTGCTGGCGCCAGGGCGGGCGCGCCCCGTATAAGGGGCTACGCGCAAACTCGGAAGCGGCGCGACCAGCGAGCTCATGGCCAAGAAACTTCTCGGCAATTCAGTCGTCCAATACCTGATCGGGCGGGCCATTGGCGGCTATATGCTGTTCGTCGGCGCGACCACGCGCTGGACCCTGGTCAATCGTTCCGTAGTCGAGCCGTTCTGGCGCCCCGATGGCGGCAAGCTGATTGGCTGCATCTGGCACGGCCGCTTTCCGCTCGTGCACAAACTGTGGTCGTTCAAACCGGGCGTGCCGAAGGCGAAAATGCTGATCTCGATGTCGCGCGAAGGTGGAATCGTCGCCCACACCGCAGGCGTCGTCGGCGCCGAAGTGGTCCGCGGCTCCGCCGCCAAGGGCACGCAACGTAAAGGCGGCGCTGAGGCTCTACGCGCCATGGCGCGGCACATCGAAGGCGGCGGCGTCATCGCCATGACCCCGGATGGCCCGCGCGGGCCCCGCATGCGCGCCAAGCGCGCGCCAGTTCAACTCGCAAAGCTCGCCGGCGCGCCGATCCTGCCGCTCACCTGGGCAACCTCAAACCGTCATGTCTTCCGCAAAAGCTGGGACCATTTCGTCTTGCCGCTGCCCTTTGGCCGCGGCGCTCTTGTTTGGGGCGACCTCATCGCGCCGCCGCCGCCCGACGCCAGCGACGCGGAAATTGAACGCGTTCGCCTTGTGCTGGAAGCAGAGATGAACCGCATCGCCGCAGAGGCGGATCGCATGGTCGGCGTCTCACCCATCGTCCCCGCAGCCGCGCTCGCAACGCAAGACGCCGAGCCCGCCTCGACGTGAGCTTCTCACCCGCCCTTGCCATGTACGCCGTCGCCACGGCGCTGCTCTCGCCGTTCACCGGCTTGTGGCTCAACGCACGCGCGCGCGAGGGCAAAGAAGAGCCCGCGCGTTTGTCGGAGCGCTTCGGCCGCTATTCGCAAACACGCCCGCCCGGCCGATTGATTTGGCTGCATGCGGCAAGCGTCGGCGAAAGCGGCGTTGCGATTTCCGTGATCGAAGCATTGGCTACGCGCGATGAATCGCTCTCATTCTTGATCAGCACCGGCACCAAGACCTCCGCCGAACTGGTCGCGCGCCGCAATCTCAAACGCACCACACACGTTTACGTCCCCCTCGACAGCGCCGGCGCCGTGCGCCGCTTTCTTGACGCCTGGAGCCCGGACCTCGGCGTCTTCCTCGAAAGCGAGCTTTGGCCCAACCTCATCCTTGCCGCCGAGAAGCGCCGCATCCCGTTAGCGCTCATCAACGCGCGCATGAGCCCCAAATCGCTGGCGCGCTGGAGCCGCTGGAAAAGCGCTGGCGCGCGCTTGCTCAAGGCCTTCGCTTTCGTCGCCGCCGCTGACGCACGCACCGCCGAAGCGCTCAGCAACGTGCGTGGCGCTGACGTGCCGTTGCTCGGCAATCTCAAACTCGCCGCCGCCGCGCCCAAGGTAGACGCCGGCGCCCGCGCTGCTTTGGCCGCACAGATCGGCGATCGCCCGCTCTGGCTCGCGGCCTCCACGCACGAAGGCGAAGACGAGATCGTCATCGCCGCGCATCGGCGCTTGCTTGCCGAAACGCCGAATGCCCTGCTCGTCATCGCGCCGCGCCATCCAGACCGAGGCGAAGCCATTGCAACGCTAGCCGACGCCGCCCCGCGCCGCGCCCGCTTCGAACCGATCAGCGCCGCGCCCTTTTACGTCGCCGACACGCTCGGCGAACTCGGCGTGTTCTACGATCTCGCGCCAGTTTCTCTTGTCGCCGGCAGCCTCATCTATCACTTGAAGGGCCACAACCCGATCGAGCCCGCCAAGTTGAACTCCGCCATTCTCACCGGCCCCCACTACGAGAGCTTCCAAGACGTCTTCGACGCGATCGTTGCGGCCAATGGCGCGTCGATCGTTGCCAACGCCGACGAAATCGCCGCCGAAGTGCAAACGTTGTGGCGCGACGGCGCGGCGCGGGAACGTCAATGCGCCGCCGCGCAAGCCGCCACCGCGCAAGGCGCCGGCGCGCTCGACGCGACTGCCGATCAGCTGCAGGCACTCTTGCGAGGCGTCAATGCGCCCGCCTGAGTTTTGGAAAGCCGATGTCGGCGGTCGCGACTCAGCACTGGCGCTGCGCGCGCTGCTGACGCCGTTCTCGTGGCTCTACGCCTTCGCCGCCGCCCAGCGCCAACGCACGACCACGCCGCGCCACGCGCCCATCCCGATCATCTGCGTCGGCAACCTCACCGTCGGCGGCGCCGGTAAAACCCCGATCACACGCGCACTCCGCGCCAAGCTCGGCGCCAACGTTCACACGCTCTCACGCGGCTATGGCGGGCGCGTCGAAGGCCCCTTGCGCGTCACCACCGATATGGACGCGCGCGAGGTCGGCGACGAACCGCTCCTGCACGCACGTGACGGCGGCGCCTGGATTTCGCGCGACCGCTTCGCCGGAGCGGCAGCTGCCGCACAAGCCGGCGCTCACGCCATCATCATGGACGACGGCTTCCAAAACCCAGGGCTCGCAAAAGATCTCTCAATCATCGCTGTCGACCCCGGCTTCGGCATCGGCAACGGCCAGGTCTTCCCCGCTGGCCCGCTCCGTGAACGCCTCGCCGACGGCCTCGCGCGCGCCGACGCAATCATCCTGCTGCACAACTCACGCAGCGGTGAAGAAGAAGCGCCGAGCCTCGATTGGCTCAGCGGCTTCACCAAGCCGATCCTGCACGCACGCCTGCAACCCGCCGGCATCGCGCCCGACCGCAACCTCGTCGCCTTCGCCGGCTTGGCGCGCCCGGAAAAATTCTTCGACACGCTCGCCGCTATGGGCGGAAAGCTCACAGAAACGGTGCCGTTCGCCGATCATCACCCCTACACGGAAGCCGATCTCGGCGTTCTCGCGCAGATGGCCGAAGAGCGCGACGCCATGCTCATCACCACCGAGAAAGACGCAGCCCGCCTCTCACCCGAGTGGCGCGCACGTGTGGCCATCCTGCCTGTAGCGGCGCGCTTCGACGACGACGCGGCGCTGGAAGCCTTGCTCGCACCGATACGATCGCGGATGAATTCGACGCATGGCCAAGTCTAAGCCGCTCGATTTCGGATTCCGCCTGCAGGCGCTCGCGTGGAACGCCTATGTCGGCGGCCTCGGCGCGCTCGGCCTCGAACGCGCCTCGCGTTGGGGCGGCGCCATCGTGCCAACCATCGCCCCGATCAGCAGCGCCTGGAAAACCGCACTGCGCAACATCAAGATGTGCTTCCCGGAAGAGACCGACGCTTGGCACCGCTCGGTGCGCGAGGAATCCTTCCAGGAACTCGGCCGTATGACCGGCGAGTTTCCGCATATGGGAAAATTCCTCGAACAATATCGGAGCGGCGAATTGCGCTTCGAGGGCAAAGAGATCGTCGAAGCCACGCTTGGCAAAGGCGCGGTCTATATCGGCGGGCATTTCACCGATTGGGAAGTCACCTCGCTCTGCCTCGCGCAGACCGATCCCAACTGCCACTTCACCTATCGCCCCGCCAACAATCCGATCATCGACAAATACATCGTCGACACCCGCGCCGGTTTCGGCCTCACGCTGCAGGCCGCCAAGGGCAAAGAAGGCGGCATGGGTCTCCTGCGTTCGCTGAAGCAAGGCCGCGGCATCGCGCTGATGAACGATCAAAAATATAATGCCGGCCTCGCCGTGCCGCTGTTCGGCTACGATTGCATGACCGCCGACGGGCCGACGCGCCTGGCGCTAAAATTCAAAGTGCCGCTCATCCCGATCACTGGCCGGCGCATCGACGGCGTCAAATTCATCGCCCGCGCTTACGAACCCATTCCGCTCGATTACGACAACCCGACAGACGAAGCCGTTTTCGCCGGCGTCAAGCGCATCAACGAATTCATGGAAGCGCGCATCCGCGAAGCGCCCGGCCAATGGTTCTGGTCGCACCGCCGCTGGCCGAAAGAAGCCTGGATGCAAGCCGGAGTTATGTGATGAAGCGTACTCTTCTCATGGCCGCGCTCGTCAGCGCCTGCGCCGCTACGCCGCCGCCGCAACAACCAAGCGAGCCCAACGCGGCCTACATCGAAATCGTCGGCAACTATCATGGCCGCAATCTTGAGCTCCGCCTCAACGGCGCCGTCGTCGCCAGCGGCCGCCAGCACCTCCTGCCAGAGGGTGTCGCCTGGCGCGAAAACCTGCCGAACACCGCTCGCATCACGCTCGACCTCAACATCGAGCCATGCACGCCTTACCAAGTCGAGTTCAACGCCAGCGGCGCAACGCCAACCCTCATCATCCGAGACTGCGCCTTCGAATTCGTCCGATAAAGGAGCGATCATGCGCCTTGCTGTATTTGGCCTCGCCGCGTTGCTATCGGCCTGCGTCTCCGTCAACGCAAACGTCTCAACCGACACGGACGCTGCGCTCACCGCCATCCAAAACGCAACTCCGCGCCTCTGCCCCGAAGGCCGCACACAAATCGGAGCACACACGGAAGGCTTCGGCGCGCAGCAAGGCGTCACCGCCCGCACCATCGCCATCACGCCAGCCGCGAGCGATCTCACCCGGATCGTACGTTTGCGCTTACTGACCGTTGCTCCAGGCGGCGTCATCGCCTGGCATACTCACGAAACGACGCAAGGCATGGCGCTCATCGTTTCGGGCGAAGCCACCGAAATCCGCAACTCATGCCGCGATCGCATCACCTATCGCGCCGGCGACGTCGCACTCGAAGACGCGAACACCGCCCACAGCTGGCGCAATGAAGGCGACGAGCCTGCCATCATCCTCGTCGCGCATTACGCGCCTGCGAGCTAGCGAAGCAATTCCGCCCGCGCCGCCGCCAGGCCGTCGACCGCAACGCTCGGATCGAGCTGACGCCCATTCCAACGCATGCGCCAGCACAGATGCGGCCCGGTCGCGCGGCCGCTAGAACCCACAGCGCCGATCACCTGGCCCTGCGTGACCACATCGCCAACCGCCACATCGAGCCGGCTCATGTGCAGATACATCGTGATCAGGCCCTGGCCGTGATCGATGAACACCAAGCCGCCCTCATAATGCATGTCCGGATTGGCGAGCGTCACCACGCCGGCGGCCGGCGCGCGGATCGGCGTGCCCGCCGGCACTGCGATATCGTAGCCAAAGTGCGGCGTTGAAGGCGTGCCGTTCAAAATCCGCTGATTGCCCCAGCGCCCTGAAATACGCCCGCCTTCCACCGGCATGATAAAGCCATCGAGAAATCCGGTCATCGGCGCTTGGCTGGCGAACCCGACTTGCTTCAACGCAGCTTCACGCGCGATCCGCGCCTGCACCGCAGGGTCGGTCGGCGTCACCGTTTGCTGCGGCAAACCATCGACGCGCTGAATGTCGAACTCACGCGGCACAATGGCGAGGTCTTGAAACGACGATTGCCCGGCCGCACGCGCTTCCACACGCATGCTCGCCGGCGCCTCGCGATTGAAGCCGATAACGGCCCAACCGTTCGCGTCAGCGTGGCCGACGGATTCGCCCGAAATAAAAAGCTCGGCGCCCGGCGTCGAACGGCAGACGGCAATGCCGCCCTGCGTGAACGCACCGGCGCAGGTCAAGCCGCTTGGTGTGACAACCGCTTCTTGCTGCGGTGGCGCTTCATCCGCCTGTGGCGTCTGCGCCTGCGCTGGCGGCGGCTCGCCTGCTGCACACGCTGCTAACAAGAACACGGCGCCAATCAGCCATCTCATCCGCGCTTCTCCGCTTCGACCTGCTTCCAGCGCTGCGTCGCCTCCGCCGGGCCGCGATAGGCCTCCTGCAGATCGACGCTCCAGTATTTCAACTCGTCCAGCGGAATGCGCTCACCGCTCACCGCGCAGAGCACATGCGTACCCTGCTTCAGAATTGTAATTTCGTTATCGCCATAATGGAGCTTCGCTTCAGCCCCGCCGGGATCGTGCTTGTTCATGCGAGTCTTTTACCCCTGCCGGCCCTGAACGTCACCCCAACGCGCCGTAAGCTAGAACAGGTCGCCCTGATCGCCGCCCGGCTTGCCCTTCGGTTTGGGCTTAGCTGCAGGCCCAGGATCCGCCGCCGCCGACTTTGGATCGATCACCGCCTTTTGCGTCTCATCGGCGAACGTCAGTTCCACCACGTCGCCCGACGACAAATCCTTCGCCGCGCGCACCAGTGTGCCATCCTCGCGATGCACCATCACGAAGCCGCGCTCCAACACCTTCTTATGCGACAAGCTCTCCAGCATCCGCGCCGAAGCATCAAGGTGCTTACGCTGCGCCTCCAGCCCGCGCTTGATCGCCGGCGCCAATCGCGCCGCGCTGCGCGCCAACAAATCGCGCCGCCGCACAATATCCTGACTCAACGCCTCTGGCCGTAACCGCGCGGCAACGCGATCCAGCTTGGATTGCGCCGCGCGCGTATTGCTCACCAACGCCGCATTCAAACGCTCCGCCGCGCGGTCATAGCGTTGCTGCGGAATCTGAAAGAGCGTCTCCAGTCGCGGCAGCTTCGCCGCCGCCGCACGCAATTCCGTGCGCCGCCGCTCAAGCCCGCGCACCAAGCCATTCTTCAAGCGCCCGTCCGCGCTCGTCACGCGCTCGATCAATTCCGCACGCACCGGCACGGCTTTTTCCGCGGCGCCCGTCGGCGTCGGCGCGCGCAAGTCTGAAGCGTAGTCGATCAGCGTCGTATCCGTTTCGTGGCCGACAGCGCTGATCAGCGGGATCTCGCTCGCCGCCGCCGCGCGCACCACGACTTCCTCGTTGAACGCCCACAAATCCTCGATCGAACCGCCACCGCGCGCGACGATCAAAACATCGGGTCGCAAATCGCCCGTGAGCGCATTGAAGCCCTTAATCGCGCGCGCCACTTGCCCCGCCGCTTCCGGCCCCTGCACCAAAACCGGCCACAACAACACGCGGCACGGAAAGCGCTCGCCTAAGCGATGCAAAATATCGCGGATCACCGCGCCCGTCGGCGACGTCACCACTCCGATCGTACGCGGCAAGTACGGGATCGGCTTTTTCCGCTCGCGCGCGAACAAGCCTTCCGCCTGCAGTTTCGCCTTCAGCTTCTCCAATTGCGCCAACAACGCGCCAACGCCCGCCGGCGCCATGCGATCGCAGATCAGCTGATATTGCGACCGTCCCGGATAGGTCGAAAGGCGCCCCTCGGCGACAACCTCCAAACCTTCTTCAGGCTTGAAGCCAAGCTGCTGCACGTTCGCCTTCCACATCACCGTGGAAATCGTCGCGCCCTCATCCTTCAAATCCACATAGAGGTGGCCGGACTTGGCGATCATCACCCGGCCCAATTCGCCGCGCACCCGCACGCGGTCGAAATTGGTCTCCATCGTGCGCTTCACCGCCTGCGCCAGCTCGCTGACACTCAGTTCCGGCAGATTGGTCTGGACAGCCGCAGCCTCACTCATCCGCCCTATATAGGCCGACTCGCGCCGTCCCGAGGCCGAAATGACCGCTATCCCAAGCTGACACGGTCCCATTGTCGCGTGCTGCGCTTACCGCCTTGCCCCAGCGGCCCGGAGGCGCTTGGTACGGCGCAAAATCACATCCCAAGGGGGTACACGCCTATGCTTCGCCGCACTCTGTTGCTTTCCGCGATCGCCATTCCCGCGCTCAGCGCCTGCGCCACCACCGGCGCCGCCGATCCGATGGCGCCGCTGCCGCGCGACACCAGCAGCCACGCTCGCCCCGAAGAAGCGCGCGTCCGCCACGTCTCGCTCGACCTCACCGCCGACTTCGACCGCAAAGTCTTCCACGGCAAAGCCACGCTCGACATCGTCGCCCGAAACGACGCGCGTGAGATCGTCCTCGATAGCGATGGCCTCGTCATCAGCGCCGTGCGCGCCGGTGGCCGCAGCGCCGCTTACGTCATCGGCGAAGTCAGCGAAGGCAAAGGCGCGCCGCTTACCATTCAGCTCAACGGCGCGCGCCGCATTGAGATCGAATACGAAAGCGCCCCGAACGCGAGCGCGCTGCAATGGTTGGAGCCGGAGCAAACCGCCAGCAACAAACGCTTCCTGTTCAGCCAAGGTCAATCGATCCACAACCGCACTTGGATCCCTACGCAAGACAGCCCCGGCATTCGCCAAACCTACGACGCGCGCATCGTCGTTCCCGCTGATCTGAAAGCGGTGATGAGCGCCGAGATGCTGACGCCAAACGGCGAAGCAGCAGGCGAAGGCCAACGCGCCTTCCGCTTCCGCATGCCGCAACCGATCCCGCCGTATCTCATCGCCATCGGCATCGGCGATCTCGCGTTCCGCGCCGTCGGCCCGCGCACGGGCGTTTACGCCGAACCTAGCGTCGTTGAACGCGGCGCCTACGAATGCGCCGACATGGAACGCATGATGGATGTGGCCGAAGCGCTCTACGGTCCGTACCGCTGGGGCCGCTACGACGTGCTGATCCTGCCGCCGTCTTTCCCGTATGGCGGCATGGAGAATCCACGTCTCACCTTCCTTACGCCCACCTTCCTCGCCGGCGACCGCAGCCTCGTCTCGCTCGTCGCGCACGAACTAGCGCACTCATGGTCGGGCAATCTCGTCACCAACGCGGTCTGGGCCGATAGCTGGCTCAACGAAGGCTTCACCTCCTACATCGAAGGCCGCATCGGCGAAGCGCTGTTTGGCGCCGAGCACGCGCGCATGGCCGAAGCGCTGGCATGGTCCGACATCCAGACCGCGATCGCCGACGTGCCAACCGACGGCCAACGCCTGCATTGGGTCGGCGAAGTCGACGCCAACGAAAACTCCAGCGCCATCACATACGACAAAGGCGCGCTCTTCCTGCGCACCGTCGAAGGCATCGTCGGCCGCGATCGGCTCGACACCTATCTGCGCTCTTACTTCGATCGCTACGCCTTCCAGCCGATGACGACGCAACTCTTCCTCTCGGACTTCCGCGAGAACGTCGTTCGCGGCGACACAGCTCTCGAAGCCCGCTTGATGCTGGATCAATGGGCTTATGAGCCCGGCATCCCGTCCAACGCTGTCGCGCCCGTCGCGTCAGGCTTCGACGACATTCCAGGTTATATCGAGGCCTTCGTTGCCGGCGGCCCACCCGCCGCCGCGCCGTGGGAGCACTGGAACACGATGCAGCGCCAACGTTATCTGCAATCCATGCCGCGCCAGCTTTCAGCCGCACGCTTGCGCGATCTCGAAAGCGCCTTCGCGCTCGACACGATCGGCAACATGGAAGTGCGTTTCGATTGGCTGATGATCGCCGTGCGCAACGGCTATCAGCCGTCCACTTCAGCGATCGGGCGCTTCCTCGGCGAGCAAGGCCGCGGCAAGTTCATCCGCCCGATCTACCGCGCGCTGATGGATCAAGGCGCTTGGGGCCAAAATCTCGCGCGCACGCTCTACCGAAATCTGCGCGGCCGCTATCACCCGATCGTGCAAGCTGGCGTCGACCGCATCGTCACGCCTGCCTGACGAACCCTATTTCAGCTCGAGCACCACCCCCCCGGACACCGGGTCGGTGACGCCGAGCCCGCCGCCCAAATCTTCGAGCGTGTCGCGAAAGCTATCGAGCGTCGCGATCATGCTAGGCCGCGCGGCGGCAAGCGCGTCCATATCCGACCATTCAGCGACGATGCAGTAGGTGCGGTCGCCGGTCTTGATCAGATTAGCGCGCCGCAAGCCGGGCCAAGCACTCTCAGCGCGGCGGTGAGCTTCGACAAACGCTTCCTCTCGTCCCGGCTTGACGCGGAAACGCACGATGTTGAACGCAGTCATGTAAGCCTCCTTCGGCTGACCAAAGCGCATCCCGGAGAGCCGCACCTGTACGCCCGTTGCGCACGCCTGTCATCGGCGCATATCTTGGCGCATGACTGATCAAGTGAAGGTGCTGGGTGTAGCCGGCAGTTTGCGCCAAGGCTCGTTGAACCGCGCGCTGTTGCGGGCCGCGATCAAGCTGGCGCCGGCAGGCATGAAAATCGAAAGCTTCGATCTCATCGACGTGCCGCTCTATAACGGCGACGTTGAAGCGGCGGGCGATCCGCCTGGCGTTGCAGCGTTCAAAACCGCGATCCGCGCGGCGGACGCCGTTTTATTTGTAACGCCGGAATACAATCACGGCGTGCCTGGCGTCATGAAGAACGCCGTCGATTGGGCCTCGCGCCCAGCCCGCGACGCGGCGCTCAGCGGCAAACCGGTCGGCATCATCGGCGCATCGCCCGGCCAAACTGGCACGGCGCGCGGTCAGAGCCAGCTTCGCCAAGCCTTCGAGTTCACCAACTCGTTCTGCATGCCGCAGCCCGAAATCCTCGTCTTCCGCGCACTCGAAAAATTCGACGCCAACGGCGAACTGACCGACGCGAAAACGGCTGAGTATCTCGGTCGCTATCTTGAAGCGCTGCGAACCTGGACGTTGCGATTCAAGTGAGCTTCCCAGGCGCCGAACACATAGAGCAAAGCCTTGAGATCGCCGCCGCCAATGGCGGCGACCTCAACACAGCGATCTACAAACGCCTGTTCGCAGCATTCCCAGAAACTGAACCGCTCTTCGCACTCGACCGTGACGCCAGCGTGCGCGGCGCCATGCTCGCACACGTCTTCGAGACGATCTTCGACTTCATCGGCGAGCGGCGCTATGCGCACCGCTTCATCGGCGCCGAGATCGTGACGCATGACGGCTATGGCGTCGCGTCGGATGCGTTCGCGGCCTTTTTCACAATCGTGCGCGACGAGATCCGCGCTCAATGCGGCAGCGCGTGGAGCGGCGCCATGGAAGAGGCTTGGGAGCGCTTGCTGGCCGCCCTCAGCGCCTACAGTGCCGCGCCAGCTTAGCCGCCCACGTTCCTGCGCTTGACCGCCGCGCCATCCGGACGCAAAGCCAGCCCATGAAGATTCTCATCGTCGGATCGGGCGGGCGCGAGCACGCTTTGGGCTGGAAGCTGAAACAAAGCCCGCTGGTGACGGAACTCATTTCCGCGCCTGGAAACCCGGGCCTGGCGGAACTTGGCCGCACCGTGGCGATCAAGGCGGACGCCGCCGGCGAACTCGCCGCCTTCGCCATGCGCGAACAAATCGATCTCGTCGTCATCGGCCCAGAAGTCGCGGCCGCCGCTGGCCTTGCCGACAGCTTAGCCAAAGTTGGCGTCCCGTGCTTCGGACCAAGCCAAGCCGCCGCCGAGTTGGAATCCTCCAAAGCCTTCATGAAGGATTTCTGCGCCCGCCACGCCATCCCGACCGCCGGCTATCAAGTCTTCGACGACGCCATCCGCGCCAAAGCCTATCTCGGCGGCCGCGAGCCGCCATACGTCATCAAAGCCGACGGCCTCGCAGCCGGCAAAGGCGTCATCATCGCCGAGACTCGTCGCGCCGCCGACGAAGCCATCGATGAAATTCTTTTCCTGCGCAAATTCGGAACCGCCGGTCAGCGCATCGTCATCGAAGACTTCCTGCCAGGCGAGGAAGCCAGCTTCTTTGCGCTGTGTGACGGCGAAACTGCGATCCCGCTTGTGGCGGCCCAAGATCACAAGCGCGCCTATGATGGCGACAAAGGCCCCAATACTGGCGGCATGGGCGCCTACTCGCCGGCGCCGATCTTCACTGACGCAGTGCGCGATCAAACCATGGAGCAAATCATCCTGCCGACTTTGCGCGGGATGAAAGCCGAAGGCCGCCCGTTTGTCGGCGTCCTGTTCGCTGGCCTCATGATCACGCCGGAAGGCCCCAAGCTCATCGAGTTCAACGTCCGCTTCGGCGATCCCGAATGCCAAACCATGATGCGGCGCCTCAAAAGCGATTTCGCGCCGATCCTGCTCGCCGCCGCCAAAGGCGAACTCGCAAACGCACCAGCGCTTGAGTGGGACGCGCGCCCCGCCGTCACCGTCGTTTACGCGGCGCAAGGCTACCCGGATGAACCGCTCACCGGCTCCGTCATTCGCGGCCTCGGCGAAGCCAACACAGTACGCGATGTCGTCGTTTTCCACGCCGGCACCCGCCTCGACGAAGAAGGCAACCTTCGCGCTGCGGGTGGCCGCGTCCTCAACATCACCGCCACCGGCGAGACGCTATCGGACGCCGTCGCCAGCGCCTACACAGCAGTGAGCCAAATCGATTGGCCAGGCGGGTTCTGCCGCCGCGACATCGCCTGGCGCGCGCTGGCGAAGTAGCGCTTGCAAGGCGCGTCGGCGGATCGCTAACGTCCGCCCATGACCGAAACCGCCGAAGACCCGCACGCCCAATTCAAAGGCGTGAAGCCCGTCGAAGAACGCCACCGCCTCGATGAAGCGGCGCTTGATGCGTGGATGCGCGCTAATGTCGAAGACTATGCGGGGCCGCTGACCATCAACCAGTTCAAAGGCGGCCAATCGAACCCGACCTACCAATTGGTCACGCCAACACGCAAATACGTCCTGCGCAAAAAACCCGGCGGCAAACTCCTGCCCTCAGCCCACGCTGTCGACCGCGAGTTTCGCGTCATGTCGGCGCTGCATCCCACCGGCTTTCCCGTCGCGCGCCAATACGCGCTCTGCACCGACGACAGCGTGCTCGGCGCCATGTTCTACGTCATGGAAAACGTCGAAGGCCGCGTGCTCTGGAACGGCGCGCTGCCCGAGCTTGAAAAGCCGCAGCGCCGCCAGCTCTACGAAAACAAAATCGCCACGCTCGCCAAGCTCCACAACACCGATCATGAAGCCATCGGCCTCGGCGATTACGGCAAGCCCGGGAACTATTTCGCGCGCCAGATCGATCGCTGGTCCAAGCAATACAAACTCAGCGAAACTGAAAACATCGACGAGATGAACCGGCTGCTCGAATGGCTGCCGCAAACCATTCCGCCGGGCGAACGCACCAGCATCGTCCACGGCGATTATCGCCTCGACAATCTGATCCTCGACGCTGACCAACCGCGCGTCAAAGCCGTGCTCGATTGGGAGCTTTCTACGCTCGGCGATCCGCTCGGCGACTTCACTTATTATCTGATGAACTGGGCAATGCCGCACGATGGCCGCGCCGGACTCGGCGGCCTCGATCTCAAGCCCATCGGCATCCCAACGCTCAACGAAGCCGTCGATCTCTATTGCGCCCAAACTGGCCGCGACGGCATTGCTTCGCTCGATTGGTATTTCTCCTACAACGCCTTCCGCCTCGCCTGCATTCTGCAGGGCATCGCCGGCCGCGTGCGCGACGGCACCGCCGCCAGCGCGCATGCAACAACCATGATCGCGCGCATCCGCCCGCTCGCCAGCGCAGCTTACATGTACGCACAAAAAGCCGGCCTCAAATGAACGAGCGCCAGCGTGACCTCTTCCTCTGGCTCTGGTCGCGCCGGCGCAAACCGGGCCAAACCGCCATATCACTCCGCGGCGCATTGATCGGCGCACTCGGCGGCCTAGTCTTTGCGTTCATGCTCTCGCCCGGCAGCAACGCGCCAGCCTACGATTTCATCGGCCAGATCACGCCGATGGCGCGCCTCATCGCAATGTCCGTGCCGGCGTTCGCATTCATCGGCTGGCTCGGCGCCAATCGCGTCTACGCTGCGCAAGAAGCGATGTACCAAAGCATGCTCGCCTCCGGCGCACAGGTGCCCGCCGAAAAGCCAGTGATGCAAACCTCTGATCGCGGCCCCGCACTCGCTGTCGGCATCGCCGTCGCCATCATCCTTGGCTTCATCATCTTCGTGTACGTGCAATTTGGATGAACAACCGCGAAGAGAGCATCTTCCTTTGGGGCTGGGCGCGCCGCCGCCGCGAAGGCCAACGCGCAGCCCTCCTGCGCGGCGCATTGATCGGCGGCATAGGCGGCCTCGCCTTCGCTGCGCTGATGCTGCTGGCCATGACACAAGACGGCGCCAGCTTCGGCGTCAGCGAAGAGGCGACCGGCCCAATCCTTGGCGCCATCGCCCGCGTCCTCGGCCCGACGCTCTTTCTCTTCGCCATGTCCGTCGTTGCGTTCGCGGGCCTCGGCGTATTTGTCTCGATCTTTTTCTGGCGGCGTATGGAGTGGCGCTACCACGCACTGCTAGACGCTGGCCGCCACGTGCCGATTGACGAGCCCATCCTCACCGCCGCCGAAAAGCGAACCAAACGGATCATAATTGGCGGCTTTGTGCTTCTTTCCACCTTCCTGATCGGCATGCTGCTTTGGGAAATCATCTACGGCTCGCTGTGATCCCTGCGCGCGTAATCTGTTGACGAAGCGCCCCAGCGGCGGGATCAAAGCCCGCACTCAAAGGGGACGCACCCATGCTGCAACGCGGAAAACTCATCGCGGGCGCGCTCGGCGCATTGGCGCTGCTCGCGGGCTCAAGCTTCGCGCAAGAAACGCAACCGCAAGTCGCGCGCGTCATCCACGCCGGACGCCTCCTCGCCGACGCCTCCACCGGCCGCGTGCTCAGCGAACAATCTATCCTCGTCGGCGCTGATGGCCGCATCATCGGCGTGCAAGCCGGCTATGTCACACCCGCCGGCGCCGAGATCATCGATCAGCGCACGCGCTTCGTGCTTCCCGGCCTGATCGACAGCCACGTCCACCTCACCGGCGAACTCGGCCCCAATCAATTGCTCGAAGAAGTGCAGCTCACGTCATCAGACGCCGCTCTGCGCGGCGCGCAAAACGCGCGCACCACACTCAACGCCGGCTTCACCACCGTTGCCGATCTCGGCGCGCCAAACGATTCCATCTTCGCGCTCCGCCGCGCCATCGCTGAAGGCCGCGTCCCCGGCCCGCGCATCATCGCGTCCGGTTCGTCCGTGACACCCGACGGCGGCCACGGCGACGCCAACGGCTTCTCACCCGACATCGTCGACGTGCTGCGCAGCCCTTCCGCATGCTCAGGCGCTGACGCCTGCCGCCGCGCCGTACGCCGCCAGATCCAAGCGGGCGCCGATGTCATCAAAATCACCGCCACCGGCGGCGTGCTCTCAAACACCGCAGCCGGTGTTGAGCAGCAATTCTCTGATGAAGAACTCCGCGCCATCGTTGAGTCCGCGCACGCCATGGGCCGCCGCGTCACCGCGCACGCGCACGGCGCCGGCGGCATCAACGCCGCCCTCCGCGCCGGCGTCGATTCCATCGAGCACGGCTCGTACACCGATGCAGAATCGCTCCGCCTCATGCGCCGCTCAGGCGCGTACCTTGTCCCCACAATCCTCGCCGGCGTCACCGTCGAGGAAATGGCCGACGCTGGCGGCATACTGACGCCGAACCAAGCGCAGAAAGCCCGCGAAGTCGGCACGCGCATGCGCCAATCGATCCAGAACGCACGCCGCGCCGGCATCCGCGTTGCTTTCGGCACCGATAGCGGCGTCTCGCGCCACGGCATCAACGCCCGCGAATTCCAGTTCCTGGTCGAAGGCGGCTACACCCCGATGCAGGCCATCCAGATCGCCACCATCAACGCCGCCGATCACCTACAACTCGGCAACGTCACTGGCCGCATCGCCGCTGGTTACGCCGCCGATATCATTGCCGTGGACGGCGACCCGACCCAGGACGTCGCGGTGCTGATGCAGGTGCCGTTCGTCATGGCGCGCGGCACGGTGTTCAAGAACGAGTAGCACCCGTTCCCAGGGCAGGCGAACAGCGCTAACTCAGTCGCATGCTCCGCGTGATCGCCCGCGGCGGCGGCGTCGTTCCTTGCGACGCCGCGACCGCACTCTGGTACGACCTCGACAATCCCGACGACGCTGAAGAAGCTGAAGTCGAAGCGGCGCTTTCTATCGATGTGCCGACGCCAGCCGAACGCGCCGCCTTCGAAGAATCCGCGCGCTATTACGAAGAGAACGACACGCTGCATCTGACCGCGACCCTGCTCGGCCGCCGCGAAGAAGGCCGCTTCGTCTCCGGGCCTGTCACCTTCATCCTCACCAACGGCAAACTCGTCACCGTCCGCCACATCAGCCCGCGTGCGTTCGAGATCGGCCAAGGCCGCGCCTCAGCCCGGATCGGCTCAGCTCAAACCGGCGCCGAAGTCCTCCTCTCCTTGATCGAAGGCGCCGGCGAACGCCTCGCCGACCTACTCGCCGAAGCCACACGCGACGCCAACGCCCTCTCGCAACGCGTGTTCGACGAAACGGACGGGATCGATCTACGCACCGCCCTGCGCGATCTCGGCAAACTCGGCGCCCTCGCGGCGCTTGCGCACGACTCGCTCTCCAGCCTGCAGCGCCTGCTCGTGTACGCCCGCGCCTCAGGCAAAAAGTACGGCGTCGATGCTGCGCGCCTTGCAGCGCTCGCGCGCGATGTCGGCGAACTCGAGCGCATCGCAGAATCCATGCAGCCGCGCCTCTCCTATCTGCAAGACGCCATGCTCGGCCTCATCAACGCGCAGCAAACCAACGTTCTGAAAGCGCTCTCGCTCGCCACTATCGCGTTCGTGCCGCCAACTTTGATCGCGTCGATCTTCGGCATGAACTTCGAAGCGATGACTTGGTTCAAACAAGGCTGGGGGCCGTGGGTCGGCTTCATGCTGATGTTGGCCGCGCCAGCTGCGTTGTTCGCCATCGCCAAGTGGCGCCGCTGGTTCTGAGCCGGAACCCCGCGCAAACCCCATGCGTTCTGCAGCACACATGACATCAGGAGACGAACGATGAGGAATCTTGTCCTCGCCGCGTCCGCGGCCATGTTGCTTTCCGCGTGCGGCACACAGCTCGGCGATCGCATGGCCACGGGCGCAGCAATTGGCGGCGGCGTCGGCCTCGCCGCTGGCGGCATCGGCGCAATTCCAGGCGCAGTCATTGGCGCAGGCGTCGGCGCATTCACGCCGCCGGATCAAGTTAACCTTGGCGAACCCGCGTGGGACGATGAGACTGGCGACCGCTACAACGAAGACGGTAGCCCGAAATAGCCACATTCCTATCGCGTTATCAGCGCTTCGCATGGCGCGTGAGTCGCGATCCATCTAGAGATCGAGCGTCGCCCACAAGGCGGCGCTCGAAGTGTTTTGAGGAGTAGGTCATGAATAAGGCTCTCATTGTCGCAGCTACGGCGGCCACGATGGCGCTCGCCGGCTGCGGCACCCAAATGGGCGATCGGATTGCCTCGGGCGCAGCAATTGGCGGCGGCATCGGCCTCGCCGCGGGCGGCGTCGGTGTCGTGCCTGGCGCCATTATCGGCGGCGCCGTCGGCGCGTTTACACCGCCGGAAAACGTCAATCTCGGCGATCCCGTCTGGGACGAGTGATTGCGCTTGGCCCGCTGCACGCCTAAGCAGCGGGCCAAAGAGGCGCCCGTCTGTGCTGCGGGAGTGCCGAGGACGTTAAAATGGCCGCTCTAGAATTCACCCGCCGCTACGCGATGGCGCATCGCCTATTGGCGACGAAAAGCCCGAAGTGCGCGATCCCGCACGGGCACAACGAGTTTGTCACCGTGCGCCTGACGCCGACCGCAACTTTCCGCTTCAGCGAAACCAATTCCGCCGCGCCATTCGAGCAAATCAAGAAGCGCTGGCATCAATGGATCGATGAGCACGTCGACCACACGCTCCACCTCGCCGAAACCGATCCGCTCATTGGCTATTTCCGCGAGCATGAACCGCAGCGCTTGCAACAAGTCATGACCTTCCAGGGCGACCCAACCACCGAAGCGCTTGCCGCTTGTTTTTGGCTGAAGGTCTCGGCCTTCGTCGCTGACGACGGCCTGCCCTTCACGGTCGCCGAAGTGCGCATCGAAGAAACGCCGACCAACACCGTCATCATCGACCGCAACGTCTTCGACCAAGGCGCCAGCGGCCTACGCGGCGGCGCCTGGCCCCTGCGCGCCGATATGAGCATCAACGATTTCTGACGCTACACTGGCTCCGAGTCGCCGGGAGCCCACATGCCGTCCTTCCTCACCTCGCCGCAGGTCGCGCCGATCCTGCTGCTGATTGCGTCAAACGTCTTCATGACCTTCGCCTGGTACGGCCACTTGAAGTTCAAATCGACGCCGCTGCTCATCGCCATCGTCGCGGCCTGGGGCATCGCCTTTATCGAATACTGCCTCGCCGTGCCGGCCAACCGCATCGGCCACGCCGTCTATTCGACCGCCGAACTCAAGACCATGCAGGAGGTGATCACGCTGGTTGTGTTCAGCGGCTTCTCGACGCTCTTCCTGCGTGAGAACCTCGGCTGGAACCACCTCATCGGCTTCGCGCTGATCGCCGCTGGCGCAGCCGTTGTCTTCCTGGGCAAAGCGCCGGTCAGCTAAGCGCCCACACGAACCAAGGCATGCCAATCGCCAGCGCCATCACGAGTTCAACCGCGCAGCTGATGCGGTTGAATTTCGTGTCAGCCCGGTCCCGCACGATGGCCACGAAGCGTCCGAACGCAGCGCCAGCCCAGCCGGCGCACAACGCCGCCGAAGCGCCAGCAGCGACAACGCCAACCAACGCCCCGCCACTCATCAGATAGCGCAGCGCCAGCAACAGCGCCGCCATGTGCAATCCGAGGAAGACGCCGCCATACGTCGCGCGAAACTCGGCAAAACCGCCGCCTTGATCGTCCGCCTTGAGCCGCACAAACCGCGCCGCCCATTTTGGATCGATCAAAGCACGCGCGCCAAGCGCCGCGCCGAGGCACAACGCAACGACGTTCAACCCCCACGCAATCAGCATTAGCGCATGCCGGGCAGGCTCTCGCCCTCATCCTTCTTGCGCTTGCCGGTCCAGCCGTACTTGGCCAGCTCGTTGAGCGCGATCGTGCGCGCATGCACTTCGTCCGGCCCGTCGGCCAGACGCAGCGTGCGAATGCCCGCATACGACTTCGCCAAGCCAAAGTCCTGACACACGCCAGCGCCGCCATGCGCCTGAATCGCGTCATCGATGATCTTCAGCGCCATACGCGGCGCCGCCACTTTGATCATCGCGATCTCATTCTTGGCCACCTTGTTGCCGACGCGGTCCATCATGTCCGCCGCCTTCAAGCACAGCAGGCGCGTCATCTCGATGTCGATGCGCGCATCGGCGATGCGCTCTTCCCAGACGCTGTGCTCGGCAATCGTCTTGCCGAACGCCACGCGCGAGGTGATCCGTTTGCACAGCGCCTCAAGCGCCGCTTCCGCCGCCCCGATCGTGCGCATGCAATGGTGAATACGGCCCGGCCCCAGTCGGCCTTGCGCAATCTCGAACCCGCGCCCTTCGCCAAGCAACAAATTCTCGGCCGGAACGCGCACGTTCTTGAGCTCGATTTCCATGTGCCCGTGCGGGGCGTCGTCATAACCGAACACGGTGAGCGGGCGCAGAATGTTGATACCCTTCGCATCGAGCGGCACCAGGATCTGGCTCTGCTGGCTGTGCTTGGGATTATCCGGATTTGTCTTGCCCATCAGGATCGCGACCTTGCAGCGCGGATCGCCAGCGCCGGACGACCACCACTTGCGGCCGTTGATCACGTACTCATCGCCATCGCGCTTGATCTCGCACTGAATGTTGGTCGCGTCCGACGACGCCACCGCCGGCTCAGTCATCAAAAACGCCGAACGGATCTCGCCGTTCATCAGCGGGCGCAGCCACTGCTCTTTTTGCTCGCGCGTGCCGTAACGCTCGAACACTTCCATATTTCCCGTATCGGGCGCCGAGCAATTGAACACTTCCGAACCGAACGCGACCCGGCCCATCAGTTCGGCCAGCGGCGCATATTCAAGGTTGGTCAGCCGCGGGCCTTCGAACTCGAACGTATCATCCACGTGCGGCGCCCCGGCGCTCGGCGGCATGAACATGTTCCAAAGGCCCTGCTTCTTGGCCTTCACCTTGAGGTCTTCAACGATCGGCAGAACCTTCCAGCGGCCGCCTTCCTTCTGCTGCGCCTCATAGGTCGGGACCGCCGGATAGACGTGCTCGTCCATGAACGCCTGAACCTTGCCGATCCACTCTTGGGCATTCTTGGAATGTTCGAAATTCATGGGGGTCCTCCCGCGCGACGCTGGCGGCTTATTGGGCGGCACGCTAAAGCCGGCCAGCACCGGGGGCAATGCGCGCTATGGACCTTGCCGCAAGGATACTCACGCACGGTCGCGTCAGGGTGGAGCCTTTCGCGGAACACCACCGCGCGCCGCTCGCCGCCCTAGCGAGCGCCGACCCCGCACTCTTCCGCCACATGCCGTTCCCGGTCGCGCAACGCGGCTACAGCGCCTGGTTCGATCAGCTCCGCGCTGACCAAGCCACCGACCGCTCCATCCCGCACGCGATCTTCGCTGACGGCGCCATTGTCGGCCAAAGCTGCTATCTCAACCTCCGCCCCGCCGACGCCGGCGTCGAGATCGGCTCCACCTGGTACGCCGCCGCCGCGCAAGGCACATTCGTCAATCCAACCGCCAAGCTTCTGCTCATCGGAAACGCGTTTGACGCCGGCGCTGAACGTGTCGAACTCAAAACCGACGCGCTCAACACCCGCTCCCGCGCCGCCATGCTCAAAATGGGCGCGCAGTTCGAAGGCATCCACCGCAAACACATGCGCCGCGCGCATGGGAGCTTGCGCGACACCGCGTGGTTCTCTGTGATCCGGTGTGAATGGCCGGCGGTGAAAGCGGGACTCGAAGCGCGGATTGCGGCAGCCTGAACTAGGCCGTGCGAAGTCGCACAGCGCTCGCGCCATAGGCCGCGTCCATGATCGCCTCTGTAAGCAGCTTGATCGCTTCCGCCCACGCCTCACGCACTGGCGGCGTGAACTCGCTGGCGAGCTCATGCCGCAACGTACGCATAAGCGCGGTGGCGAAAGCGATATAGTGGCGCGCCTCGACGCCATAACCGACGTGGCGCACAGCAAGCGCACGCACTTCGGGCAAGAAATCTTGCTGCGCGGCCACCCCATCAACGATCCGCGTCAAAGCGTCCGTCAGATGCGCGCCCTGCTGGATCATATCGCCCTTGAACAACACCCGCACGTCCGGCGAGACCGCGAACAATTCCCGATAGAAGGTGGCGGCAAAGATCGGCCCAATACGCCGCACGTGAGCGAAAGAGCGCTGAAGCGTGGCAGCCTGTTCGGGCGACATACCCAATTCCTCAAGCTCGACCGGTTAAACAGAGATTAATCAGACTGCACTCCCGCCAGCGAAGCAGAGCCCGGATCACACGCGTTTGCCGCTCCGCACATCACACCTTCGGTCGGCACAGAAACATCCTTCGGCACAGCATTGAACTTCGGCTTCGGCAGCAACCGGAAGCGCGACTAGCGCCACGCGAAATCAATCCCGGTATCGAGCAACGCGTCCGAGCGCCCACACGGGCACGCGAACTGCATTACGGCGCCAACTGTGCACGTCTCGCCGGCAACCAACGGCACCGCTTCTCCGGTTGGGTGGTTCGGCGCAGCGTTGACGCACAAGACAAGATCGCCTGGCCCGACTGCATCGCTCATGGTTTCGATCCTCTGGCGCAAGACTATGCCTGATCTCGCGCACAGCAAGACCCCGCTGGCCCGCATTTGCAAACGCTTCGAACCGGTTTACATTTGTCTCTGACGCGAGCGCCGCCTTCCTGCGGCTATCGGGGCGCACCCCGCCGCGCCGCTCTCCCACACCAAGGAGGCGCGCGTGCCGCTCGCAACAATTTCGCTTCTGCTTCTCGTCGTCCTCGTCACCGCCACCGTGTCCGGCGTCTTCGGCATGGCCGGCGGCCTTATGCTCATGGGCGCGCTCACGCTCGCCATGCCCGTTTCCGCCGCCATGTTCACGCACGGCGCCGTGCAATTCGTGTCGAACGGCTGGCGCGCCGTCCTGCACAGGAAACACATCAACTGGCGCATCATTCTGCTTTACGGCGTCGGCTCCGCCATTGCCGCGGGCCTACTCGCGCTCATCGTTTATGAACCAACCAAAGCCTGGGTTTTCTTGATGCTGGGCCTGGTGCCGGGACTCGCCTGGATCCCAAAGGGCCGCTTCAATCTCGACGCCGCCAAGCCGTCACACGCCGTCGCGTGCGGCGTCACCGTCACTGGCCTCAACGTCATCGCCGGCGTCTCCGGCCCGTTGCTCGACGTCTTCTTCGTCCGCACCGCCCTGACACGCCATCAGATCGTCGCCACCAAAGCCGCGACGCAAGCCTTCAGCCACACTGTGAAAATGATCTTCTACGGCGCGCCGCTCCTTGGCCTCGCCAACACTGGCATGCCGCCCTGGTGGTTCTTCGCCATCGCCGCGCCGCTCGCCATGATCGGCGCTTGGCTCGGCGGCATGGTGCTCGATAAAATGAGCGACACCAATTTCCTGAAATGGACACGCTGGATCGTAACTGCGATCGGCGCCGTCTATCTCATCCAAGCGGCGATGCTGTTCGCCAATGGCGGCTAAGCATCGTCGCCGTCGGCGGCGTAAGCGCCCTCTTCGAGGTCCAACAAATCCGCTGGCTTGCACTCCAGCGCCTCGCAGATCTTCGCCAGCGTCTCGAAGCGCACGCCCTTCACCTTGCCTGTCCGCAAGAGCGACAGGTTCGCTTCAGTGATGCCAACGCGCTCGGCGAGATCTTTCGCCTTCATCTTGCGGCGCGCCAGCATCACATCGAGGGTGACAACAATCCGCATCAGACGATCTGATCGTTCTCGGCTTTGAGCGAAGCCGCCGCGGCATCCAGCACAGCGCCGATCATCATCACTGACGCGGCAAACACCATGAGTGCGATGTCGAGAGGATCGAAGCGCCACGCGAAAGGCGCGCCGCCGAGCAAAGATATTGCGAGCGGCGAAATCAGCATCTTCAAGAAGAACGCCGCGAGTGCTGACAGACCCGCCAACTGAAAGGCCGCGCTGGCCTTATCAGAGACGAACCTTCCTTCATGATACTCCACGAGTACGGGCTGGAGCATCATGACGGCCGCTGCAGCTGCGGCGGCGGGTGCATAACTCAGGACTTTGATTAAGATCGCTGTCGGTGCGCCGACAGCGGCCGCCCACGGGGCCGGCTCGAATGTCACCAGATACAGCTCGCCAATGAATGGCAATCCGATTGCTGCGACGAGCATCGGGATCAACAGCGCGCCCATAACGCGCATCTGCCCCGCTTGCGCCCGCGCCTTTTCTATACGGCTATCAACGTTGCTCATCAGACAATCTCGTCGTTTTCTTGTTTGATCTTTGCCGCCGCTTCCAACACGCGGCCGAGCACCATCACGAATGCGGCAAAAGCGATGAGCCCGAGATCAAACGACTCCATGCGCCAAATAAAGCCGCGCCCTGCCTGCGTGACCCAGCTGAACAGCGTCGGTGAGATCACGATCTTGAACGCCAGCGCCCAGAGCGCGCCTTCACCGGCCTTGCGCACGCCGGCGCTCGCTTTCAGTGTGAAGAACTGGCCCTTGCCGTACTCGTCGAGCACTTTGCTGAGATCGAGCAGCGCGCCTGCCAACAACAGGCTGGGCAGCACCAGAATCCAAAACACCGCTGTCGCGTGGAAGAGGTTCAGCGCCCCGCGCCAGTCAGGCGTCACCTCCTGCTCGCGGAAGTGCACCGCGGCCGGCCCAATCACCTCTCCCGCCACCGCGCTCAGAGCGATCAAAACGGCGCCAACCACCGCGACGACCGCCGCCCCGCCTGCCAATTGCTGGGCCCTCGCCAGCGGCGCAGTTGCAGCTTCAGACATCACCGAACCCCTCAAGTAAGTCGATAATGTCTTTCTGTCATACGATAACGATTATTGCAAGACAATAATTTCAGCTACGTCTGCCAGCGCATTTAGTTAAGCCCCCGTCAACCACCTGGCTCGTCCCATGGAGCTTCAGAGATTCGGGACGGCAAATAATGCCCATCATCACCCACGTGCTGCTCTACGCCGCCTACGCGACGATCTCGCTGACGGTCGGCGCGGCCCTCAATCAGGTCGGCGGCCAGGACATTGGCGGCTCGTTCCTCGGCGGCATCGCGCTCTTCTGCGCCTGCGCCGTCACGCACGCGAGCATCTCATCCAGCGCAGCAGCTGGGCGCATTGGCAGCACCGAGAAGCGCATTAAAGGCGACATGGAGCGTCTGCGCAGCGCGCACCGCGAAGTCACCGCCGACATCGACTCCGTGCAAGCGCGCCTTGGTCAGATCGAAACGCAGATCGCCTTCGGCGCGCCGGCCCCGCCGCCGCAACTCGAAGCGCCGCAAGCAGCCTCCGGCCAGATCGAACTCAAACTCATCGATCAGATCGTCGACAAGCTCGGCGCCGCCATGGACGCGCGCCTGCACTCGATTCAAGCCGCCGGTAACGTCACGCCCATTCATCCGAACGCCACTCGCGGCCCGATCGACCTCGTCCGCGAAGCGCTTCTGGAAAGCCGCGTAGAGCTGCACCTGCAGCCGATCGTGCAACTGCCGCAGCGCAAAACCGCGTTCTACGAAGGCTTCACACGCCTGAAGGATTCCACCGGCCGCCTTATCCTGCCGCAGGAATTCATCCCCGCCGCCGAACAAGCGGGCCTGATGTCAACCATCGATAACGTGCTGCTGTTCCGCTGCGTGCAGATCGTGCGCAAGCTGATGAAGCAAGACCGCCGCATCGGCATCTTCTGCAACATCAGCCCCAGCGCCCTGGCCGACGAGAGCTTCTTCCCGCAGTTTCTCGACTTCATGCGCGAGAACCGCGACCTCGCCGGCAGCGTCATCTTCGAAATTCCGCAAGCGTCGTACGAAGCGCGCAGCTCGATCGAAGCGCGCGCCATGGCCAAGCTCGTCGATCTCGGCTTCCGCTTCTCGATCGACCGCATCACCAATGCGGCGATCGACTTGCCGGACCTCGAACGCTCCGGCGTGCGCTACGTGAAAATGCCGGTCTCGGTGCTGAGTGAACAGATCGTCCGCGCCGGCGTGCGCCCGCGTTCGGCGATCACGCGCGAAATCTCCGCCGCCGACATCGCCGCCGTCTTCCAGCGCTACGGCGTCGACCTCATCGCCGAGCGCATCGAGAGCGAAGACACCGTGCTCGAAATCCTCGATCTCGACGTGCCGTATGGTCAGGGCCACTTGTTCGGCGCGCCGCGCGCCATCAAGGACAGCCTCATGGAAGAAACCGCACCGCCGCGGGAATTCTATCTGAAGCAAAACGGCCGCACCGCCTAAGCCGAGGCTGGCGCAGGCGAACCGCGCTCGCTACATCCCTCGTCGATTGCCGAGCGCCGTATGACCAAGCTTATCGCCATCACCGGCGGCTCCGGCGCCGGCAAGACAACCATCGCCAGCGCGCTGGCGCGCCGGCTTGGTGCGCGCGCCGTGCTGATCGCTGAAGACGATTACTACCGCTGCGCCTCCACCATTCCGAATTTCGACTCCGCCATCCACAATTTCGATGCGCCGGACGCCAAAGAGCACACGCTTCTCATCGAACACCTGACACTCGCCAAAGGCGGCCAGGCCTTCGACAAGCCAGTCTACGATCTCGTCACCCATCGCCGCCGCGCCGACATCGAACGCATCGTCCATGCCGATGTCGTCATCGTCGAAGGCATTCATCTGCTGGCCACACCGGAACTCAGCGCGCTCTTCGACGTCAAAGTCTATGTCGAGGCCGACGAAGCGCTGCGTCTCGGCCGCCGCATGATCCGCGACGCCGAAAGCCGGGGCCGCAGCCCGCGCTCGGTGCTGCAGCAATTCTTCACCACCGTCCGCCCGATGCACGAAGCGCACGTCGCGCCGCAACGCTTGCTGGCGGACATCATCATCACCTGCCCCTACGACGCCGCGCCCGATCATGCCGATCAGAGCGCCGCAAAGATCGCGAGCGCCCTTTGAGCAAGCCACAGATCATCTCTTCCCTCGATGACATCGCCGACCAGTACGACGCTGTGCTCTGCGATGTCTGGGGTGTCTTGCACGACGGCCGCACCGCCTATCCCACCGCCGGCGCGGCGCTACAGCGCTTCCGCGCAGCCGGCAAACCAGTCATCCTCATCACCAACGTGCCGAAACCGCGCGGCCCGATCCCCGGCCAACTCGATCGCGCCGGCGTGCCGCGCGACGCCTGGGACGCCATCGTCACGTCCGGCGACGCCATTCGCTTCGAACTCGCCGCACGCGCGCCCGGCCCCATGTTCAAGATCGGCCCCGACGATTACGACCGCACCTTGTGGGAAGGCCTCGATCTCGCCCGCGCGCCGATCGACACCGCACGCTTCGTCGCCATCTCCGGCCTCAACTACGACGACGAAACTCCGGCCGATTACGCCGACACACTCGCCGCCGCCAAAGCGCGCGACCTCGACCTCATCTGCGCCAATCCAGACATCGTCGTTCGCGTCGGCGACCGCCTGATCTGGTGCGCCGGCGCCATCGCGCGCGATTACGAAGCGATTGGCGGGCGCGTCATCATGGCGGGCAAGCCATTCTCGCCAATCTACGATCTCGCTTTCCAGGAACTCGAACGCGTCACCGGCGCCAGCGCCAACCGCGCGCGCACCTTGTGCATCGGCGACGGGGTGCCAACCGACGTCGCCGGCGCAAACGCCCAGGGCTTGGATTGCCTCTTCATCGCATCCGGCATGCATGGCGAGGCGCTATGGACCAACGGCGCCATTGACGCCGCCAAAGTCGACGCCGCGCTCACTGCAGAGAACGTGCACACCGCCTACGCCATGGCGGCTCTGGCCTAGTAAGTCGGCACGCCCATATCGTCGAACTGCTCGCCTATGTGCCGATCGAAATCGCGGGCGAGATTCATATCTTCACGGCCGGCATTATCGCCACTGCGCCGCCGCGCCACGCCGCGCCCGAACAGCGCCACCGGATTGCCCGGCTGCACACTCAGCACGACATCGAACGCGGCGCGCGCATTCGCCCACTCGCCGCCGCGCAATTGCAGGACGCCACGGCACAATTGCGCTTCGATATTGTGCGGGTCCGCTGCTACCGCCGCTTCAGCATCGGTGCGCGCGCGATCCAGATTGCGCTCCTCATTCAAATCGAGCCAGCAACGCCCAGCGCGCGCTTCTGAGAGCCCCCCGTCCAAACGCACTGCAGCGTCGTAATCTTCAGCGGCGCCACTGAGATCGCCGCTGCGTTGACGCGCCCGCGCCCGGCCCGCCATCGCCGCCGCGGTGCGCTCGCTCTCGAGCGAAGCGTCAAACTGCGTGATGGCGTCCGCGAAATTGCCCTGCTGCAGCGCAATCCGCCCGAGCAATTCGTTGGCGACACCGCTCTCATCGCTCTCCGCCGCGCGCCGCAGCAACGGCTCGGCGGCATCCAATTGGCCGCTCCGCAGCAAGATCCGGCCGCGTCCGATCAGCGCCAGAGGCTGCGCATCATTGAGCCGCAACGCCGCCTCGTAATCACGCAACGCCGGCGTGACTTCGCCGCCGCCCTCGCGCGCATCGCCACGTTGCGCATAAGCCGTAGCCCGCAGCTCCGCGCTCTGAGTTTCGTCCTCGGCGACGCTGGTGCACGCCGCAATCCGCGCCGCCCGATCTTCCAGCTGCGCACAATCGGCCACCGGATCGGGCGCCTCAGCGCGGCGCTCGCACGCAACCGCCAACGCCGCTACCGCCACCACCAAAACCAGTCGCTTCATGCGCCCTCCAGACACGTCAGCCTAGACCGCGCGCGCGGCGCCCGCCTAGACTGCCCGCACATAACAGGGAGCCGCGCGATGGCCAATTTGTTTGATCTGTCCGGCAAGACCGCCGTCATCACCGGCTCCTCACGCGGCATCGGCAAAGCCATCGCACACCGCATGGCCGAACATGGCGCCAATGTGGTCGTATCCTCGCGCAAGGCCGACGCCTGCGAGGCCGCCGCCGCCGAGATCAACGACGCGGTCGGACGCAAAGCCGCCATCGCCGTGCCCGCCAACATAGCCGCCAAGGACGCATTGCAGAACCTCGTCGACGAAACCAATCGCGCCTTCGGTCAGATCGACATCTGCGTCTGCAACGCCGCATCCAACCCCTACTTCGGCCCGATGGGCGGCATTAGCGACGATCAGTTCACCAAGATCCTGCAGAACAACATCATCTCGAACCACTGGCTCATCAATATGTGCGCCCCGCAGATGCGCGCGCGCAGGGATGGCGCGGTCATCATCATCTCATCAATCGGCGGCCTCAAAGGCTCACCCGTTATAGGCGCTTACGACATCTCGAAAGCCGCCGACATGCAGCTCGCGCGCAACCTCGCCTGCGAGTTCGGCCCCGACAACGTGCGCGTAAACACAATCGCGCCCGGCTTGGTGCAGACTGACTTCGCCAAAGCGCTGTGGGAGAACCCGGCCATTCTGAAAGCGTCGACCGAGCGCAGCGCGCTGAAACGAATCGGCCAGCCCGACGAGATCGCCGGCATGGCCGTGTTCCTGGCGTCAAAAGCCGGCGGCTTCACCACCGGGCAAACGTTTGTGATCGATGGCGGCGTGATGGCGGCTTAGAAAGCGCCGATCACCGAGACCAGTTTGGACTTCAAGACCTGCGCATTGAACGGCGCAACAATACAAGGCGCGCCGCTTTCGCTCGCCGCGCCATTGTCGTTCGAGACCATCACGATCGGCGTCTTGCTCATGCGCTCGTCGCCGCGCACGCGGCTGTGCAGCCCAAGGTTCGCATCGGAGATGACGAGCGCATAATCCTTCGAGCGCATTTTCGCCAACGCCGCCGCGCCGTCATTGGCTTCGTCGATGTTGGAAAATCCAAGTTGGCGGAGAAGATTGCGCAAGATGCGGATCATCGTGTTGTAGTCATCGACGATCAAAATCGGCATTGTCATAGAGACGGCCATGAGCGCTCTTTCCCGCATACCCGTCGGCGTCTTTGTTCCGGTCGCGCCCGCCGCCGGACCGGGGTGCGACGGCCCGGCGGCGAGACGTTACCGGCGGTTTTGCGCCGTATCGTTGAGATGACGGATAGCAAAGATGCGAGAATTTTCGGTAAAACAGCACTTAAGTATGAATGAACGCGCGCCGCTTCGCGCGCAAACCGGATACCATTTGGCAATGCACGACGCTGAGATCGCAGCATTCGGCAAGAGTTTGTGAACGTATGCCGACAAGCGAGCCCACCAACACCATTCCGGACGACGCGCGCGGCGCATCCATCGCGCTAGGCAATTTCGACGGCGTCCATCGCGGCCATCAAGCCGTGATCGCATCGGCGCGCGAGGCCGGTAAACGTCTCGACGCCGCGCTCGGCGTGCTGGTTTTCGAGCCGCATCCGCGCCGCTTCTTCCAACCCGAAGCACCGCCCTTTCGTCTGCAATCGACAGCACAGCGCGCCCGCGCCCTCGCCGCGGTTGGCGTCGAAGAGGTGTTTGAGATTGAATTCGATGCAGCGCTCGCCCGCTCAACTGACCGCGACTTCGCCGAACAGCTGCTGCGGGATTGCATCGGCGCGCGCCACGTCAGCGTCGGCGCCGACTTTCGCTTCGGCCACAAACGCATGGGCGATGTGGCGAGCCTGCGCGCGCTAGGTAAGGAGTTCGGCTTTAGCGTCGATGCGGTTGCGCCCGTCGGCGGAGCCGAGAAAATCTCCTCCACCCGCGTCCGCGAGGCCATCGTCGCCGGCGACATGAAGGCTGCGACCGACCTCCTCTCCCGTCCTTGGGCGATCGAAGGGATCGTTCAACGCGGCTTCGAGCGCGGCCGCACCTTCGGTATGCCGACCGCCAATGTCAGCCTCGGCGACTACGTCCGCCCGCGCCTCGGCGTCTACGCGGTTCGCACTGATCTTGGAGACGGCGTCCTGCTGCCGGCGGTCGCCAGCGTCGGGGTGAACCCAACTGTCGGCGCGCTGCCCGAACCGCTGCTCGAGACGCACTTATTCGATTTCAGCGGAGATCTTTATGGCAAGAAGATCGAGGTCGAGCTAATCGCTTTCCTGCGCGACGAGGCCAAGTTCACCGATGTCGACGCACTGAAAGCGCAGATGCAGAGCGATGTGATTGAAGCCCGCCGCGCGTTGATCGGCGCTTAGGCGGCCGCGCCCGGCGCTTGTTCGCGCAGCAACTCGGCGCCCGACAAGCTCATCTCGAAATCGTGGAAGACCTCGATCGCTTCGTCAGCTTCAAGCAACGACATCGCACCGTTCGGGAAACGGAAACGCCAGAACGATTCAATGTGGCGGATAACGCCAACCGCTTCGCCAATCGGAATGAACAGCGAAGGCGCCTTCAGCAGGAAGTTGCGGAACGCCCCCGCATCGCCGCCCGCCAGCGCCGCGAACGCCGTGCCGTACTCAAGCAAAGACTCTTCGACGCGCGCCGACGAAGCTTCCATCATCTTCAGGATCTTCAACCGCGTCATCGCCAGTTCACGGCGCTCTTCCGACGTTACGCCGGTGATGCGGCATGCTTCGAATTGCGGCCGGAACGAAGCCATCTGCGGCTTAAACTCGGCCATCAGCCACTTGTAATAGAGGAAGCCTTTCCAGGCGAAGACGCCCTCAACGTAGTCCTCGCCGGAAAGCCGCAGCGTCTGGCGCAACGGATCGAGCGATTTGGCGCTCTCGTCCGTCATCAACTTTTCGGCCAAACGCGATGAGAGATCGCCAGAACCGCGTCCACCCGTGGCGAACGCCAGATCTATCAGTTGGCTGATCTCGCGGCTGACAAACGCGCGCATGCGCGAAATATCGGCCTCGGCGATGTCGAAATAGCAGCGCGCCGGCTCGAGCTCGGCGTGGCGCATGCGCTCGCGCATCAGGAACGGATCGAAAGAAGGCAGCGAGGAAAGAATGCGGATGACCTCAAGGTCAGCCTCAAACGCCGCTGGGTCTTGATCGCCGTTCGCCGCTTGGCGCAGCAGCTTTTCCCAGCGCCGCTCGCGCACCAGCACGGAAACACCGCCCAGTTCGAGCTCTTTGGTCGAATACGGCAAAATAATTTTGGTCGTCGAGCGCAACGGCAGTTCGAACAGATCCCGCTCAGACTTGCGCACCGCGTGCTTGATGATCAGCGCACGGTTCAGCTGCTTGCTGCGGAAAAGCGGGCGGGCGTTATAGTCCTCGGTCTCGCCGAAGCGCTCATACACCGCCGCGAGGTTCAGGACGCGGGCCGACGAGCCGCTGGCGCGGATCAGGGACAGGTCTCGTCTGCCGTCAGTCTTGCTCATCTCGCAGCAATAACGGGTAAACCACAAACATTTCGCAAACGCAGTTAGTGAATTTTAAGCTACAGACGGCCGCGGCGGCGCTTTGATTTCCGCCTCGCCCTCCAGCACCAGCTTGTCGCCGACGCGGCATTCGCAGCGCAGCTTCGCCCGCCGCCCGCGCTCGCTCAATTCAACGATCTCAACGCTGGTCACCACCGTATCGTCGACGCGCACCGGGGCCAGAAACCGCAAATTCTGCGAAATATAGATCGATCCCGGCCCCGGCAGCCGCGTGCCGATCACCGCCGAAATTAAGCTCGCGGTCAGAATGCCGTGCGCGATGCGCCCGCCAAACGGCGTGTTCGCCGCGAACTCGTCAGAGAGATGGATTGGATTGCGATCGCCGCTGATCTCGGCGAACCCGACAATGTCGTCGGACGTGACGCACTTTGTGTACGTCTCGCGCAGGCCGAGGCTCAGATCCTCGAAGTAAAGCGTTTGAACCTCAGAAAGCGCCATCGTCTGCCCCCTAGCCTCGCCGGGCCTTAAAGAAATCCTTAAGCAGCGTCGCCGCCGCGTCCGCCTGCACGCCACCGCTGACCGCCGGCTTCCAATGACATTGCGGATGCTCGAACACCCGCGCCCCATGCGCCACGCCGCCGCTCTTGGGATCGCTGGCTCCATACACCACGCGCGCAATCCGCGCATGGCTGATAGCGCCGGCGCACATCGCACACGGCTCCAATGTCACGTAAAGCGTCAAATTGGGCCGCAGCCGATAATTGCCGACCACCTCCGCCGCCCGCCGCAGCGCCAGCACTTCAGCATGCGCCGTCGGGTCCTTCATGCCGATCGGCCCATTGGCGGCGCCCGCCAACACCTCGCCCGTCGCTTCATCGACGATGACACACCCGACCGGCGTCTCGCCCGTCTCCGCCGCCGCCCGCGCCAAGGAGAGCGCCAGCCCCATGTACAGATCGTCGCTCATGCGCGCTTGAGCTCAAGCAGATCGGCCACCACCGGGCCCGACGCCAATGTTTCGAAAGAGTCCGGCACGATCGCCTCGCGATACATGCGCCGCGCCTCATCATCGGAATGATCCATGCGCGTTTCCATCGCCTGCTTGAACGTCGCCTCGTCCGGCCATTGCGCGTAGGCGACATAAACTCCGTCGCCCGTTTTATGCAGGCGCGAGCCCCAGCCGCCGAACTCCGCGGCGATCCGCTCCGTGCCGCGACGCCAGCCGGCCTCGAATTGCGCTTCCAGCCCTGGTACGACACGCCAACGATAGATCACCGCGAACATGGCCAACACTCCTCCCACCCCTTCTAGCGCGGACGCCGAGCGCATCGCCAAGTTTCTCGCCCGCGCGGGCGTGTGCTCGCGCCGCGATGCCGAGCGGCTGATCGCCGAAGGCCGGGTCAAGCTCAATGGCAAGGTGCTTGATACGCCGGCGGTAAAAGTCACGGCCGCCGATCAGGTGCAGGTGGATGGCCGCCCCATCGCAGCCGCCCAGCCCACGCGCGTTTGGCGCTACCACAAACCCTCGGGCCTGGTGACCACGCACCGCGACCCCGCCGGCCGGCCCACCGTGTTCCAGCATCTGCCGGCAAGCATGCCGCGCGTCATCTCAGTCGGCCGCCTCGATCTCACCTCCGAAGGCTTGCTGCTGCTGACCAATGACGGCGAACTCGCGCGTCGCCTCGAACTGCCGGCCAATGGCTGGATCCGCCGCTATCGCGCCCGCGCCTTTGGCCGCGTCGAACAGGCCGAACTCGATCAATTGCGCGACGGCATCACCGTTGAAGGCGTGCGCTACGGCCCGATCGAAGCCAAGCTCGAACGCGGCGCTGGCGCCAATGCCTGGATCAATGTCGCCATCACCGAAGGCAAGAACCGCGAAGTGCGCCGCGTGCTCGATGCGCTTGGCCTCAAGGTAAACCGCTTGATCCGCACCTCATACGGCCCGTTTCAACTCGGCGCGCTGGAGCCCGGCCACGTCGAAGAGATTCCGCGCAAGGTGCTCAAAGACCAACTCGGCAAAGACGCGCTCGATTGATCAGTGGCCGCCGCCGAGCAGCGTCGGCAATGGCGGAATGACGCCGCTCCACAAGATGTGCGCGCCTTCCCAGACCATGCGGGTCGCCGCGAACACGATGATCGCCACGCCGACATAGGCGATCCAGCGATACTTCTCGATCACGCGCGCAATGATCGACGCCGCAACCCCCATCAACACGACCGACAGCACAAGCCCGAACCACATGATGACTTCGTTGTGCCGCGACACCGAGGCCACCGCGAGCACGTTATCGAGCGACATGGAAACGTCAGCAATGATGATGGTCATCAAAGCGCTCATGAACGTCTTCGGCTTTTCACCGCCAGAAGCCACCGCCTCGGCCACGTGCTCACCGGCCACCGGATCGCCGACCATCACCGGCTGATGTTTGCGCAGATCGTCCCACATGCGCCACGCCACCCAGAACAGCAGCGCCCCGCCCGCAAGGAGCAACCAATCGATCTCAAACAATTGCCGCGTGATCGTCGCGAACACGATCCGCAGCACCAGCGCGATCAGGATGCCGTAGAAGATCGCGCGCCGCTGCTGCGCCGCCGGCAACGCCGCCGCCGCCAATCCGACCGCCACGGCGTTATCGCCCGCCAGCGCTAAATCGATGAGGACGACCGAGAACAGCGCAGCGAAATTCGCCAGGGCCAAATCAGGATTGAACAATTCGCCAAAGTGGGCGGTCAGAGTTTCCACGCGCGCAGCTCCCCCGTGAGTGGCGGCGTTCTGGGCAAACGGCCAATGCCGGTCAAGCGAACTGCGACAGTCTTCGCAGTTGGGACCATCGGCGCATTGATTCTTCACGTATTCCGCCGCATGAGCGGCGCATGCGCATTGTCGGGGGCATACATAAGGGCCGCGCCATCGCCGCGCCAGGCGGACGCGATACACGCCCCACGGGTGATCGCGCCCGCGAGGCGGTGTTCAACGTGCTCGCCCATGCCGAGTGGTCGCCCGGCCTGGAAGGACGCCGCGTGCTCGATCTTTTCGCCGGTTCAGGTGCGCTCGGTCTCGAGGCTATGTCGCGCGGCGCCAGTTTTGCGCTCTTCGTCGAAACCGAGGCGAGCGCGCGCGGCGCCATCCGCGATAACATCGAAGCGCTCGGCCTATTCGGCACAACCCGCATCCATCGCCGCGACGCCACCGATCTCGGTCAAAGGCCCGCCGGCCTCAGCGATCCGTTCGATCTCGTTTTCCTCGATCCGCCGTACAACAAAGGCCTCGGTGAACGCGCGCTCTCTCGCCTCGGCGAAGGCGGCTGGATCACGCCCGATGCGCTCATCGTCTTCGAATGCGCCGCTGACGAAACGCCCGCCACGCCCGGCTTCATCACGTTGGACGAGCGCACCTACGGCGCCGCCAAAGTTTTGTTCTTGCGCGCGAGCTAACGCGCAGCCGCGCCGCGGCAGCACGCTTCGATATTGTTGCCGTCCGGATCAAGCACGAACGCACCATAATATTCGCCGGCGCCTTCGCGGGGCCCAGGCGGTCCGTTGTCCTTGCCGCCATTGGCCAACGCAGCTGCGTAGAACGCATCAACTGCTGCTTTGTCCTTCGCTGCGAACGCAATGTGCGCCTGATTGATGCCGGGCCGCGAACCCGCGACCCAATAGGACGGGATAAGCGTCCCGATCCAAAGATACGGATACTCATCCTGGCCCTTCCCGAGCAGGAACGAGCCCTCAAAATTGTCCGCCGTCGCCAACCCTAAGGGCTTGGCGATCGCGTCATAGAAGCGGCGCGCCTTGGCGAGATCGGTGACAACAAAGCCTGTGTGGTCGAGCATGGCGATACAACCGGCCAGCCGCCCGAGACGTTCCACCGCCGCGCGGATTGACGCCATGCGGCGAACACCGTTCACTCCCCCAGCGGCGGGGGATCATTCATGACAACACAGACCAAGGACGCGAACGACGAGCGTTTGATGCATCGCGCCATCACGTTCTCAGACGCAGTCTTCGCCGTTGCGCTGACGCTGCTCGTATTGGAACTGCGCCCGCCGCCGCACGAAGTCGAACTCGGCGCCGGCCTCCTCGCGCTCATCCCGCACTTCGCCGCCTTCGCCGGCAGCTTCGCGCTCGTTGCGATCTTCTGGGCGGCACACATGGCGCTCACACGCCGGCTGGTGGCGTTCGATTGGCCGACCGTTTGGGTCAACCTCGTCTTCATGTTCGTAATCGTGCTAATGCCGTTCGCCTCGGCTCTGCTCGGCGAGCACGGCGTCACGCCGCTTGTCTGGCGGATCTACTGCGGCGTGCTAATCGCCGCATCGCTGTCGCAAACCGCGCTTTGGCTCATTGCATCGCGCGGCGGCGGCAAGCTGCTCGCAGGCGGCGTAACTTGGCGCGAACACGGCCTTCGAACCATGCGCGCCCTTTCACCCGGCATCGCCTTCGCCGCCGGCTTCTGGGCCACCGGCACAAGCCTCGCGCCCTGGGCCGTCTATTGCTGGGTGCTTATCCTGCCAGTCGCTCTGCTCGCGCGCCTGCTGTTTGGAAGCAAACGCGCGAAAGCCGCCTAGCGCTCGATAAACAGCGCCGCCGGGTGTTCGAGCAGACCCTTCACGCGCTGAATGAACGCCGCCGCATCATAGCCATCGACCACGCGGTGATCGAAGGAGGATGACAGGTTCATCATCTTGCGCACAACGATCTGGCCGTTCTTCACCACCGGCCGCTCAACCAGCTTGTTGACGCCAATGATCGCGACTTCCGGATGATTGATCACCGGCGTCGTCACGATGCCGCCAAGCGCGCCCAGCGAAGTGATCGTAATGGTCGACCCCGAAAGCTCATCCTTGCCGGCGCTATTGTTGCGTACGGCGTTGGCGAGACGCGAAACTTCAAGCGCAGCAGACCACACATCCAACGCCTCGACGTGACGCACCACCGGCACGATGAGGCCGTTATCGGTTTGCGTGGCAATGCCGATATCGACGTTCTCGTGGCGATAAACGACGCCCTGCTCGTCATCGTAACGGGCGTTGATCTGCGGGAAGTCCGGCAGCGCCAACACCAAAGCGCGCATCAAGAACGGAAGCATGGTGAGCTTCGGCTGATCACTGCGCTTGGTCGCGTTCAGATGCGCCCGCAGCTCTTCGAGCTCGGTGAGGTCGGCTTCCTCGACATAAGCGAAGTGCGGGATGCGGCGCTTCGCATCCTGCATCTTCTCCGCGATCTTGCGGCGCAGGCCGATGACTTTGACCGGCTCAATGCCGTTCTTCTCCGCCAAGGCCGAAGACGAACGCGCGCCCACCGCCGGCACCAACACAGCGTCGAGGTCTTCGTGCGTCACGCGCCCGTCAGGCCCCGTGCCGCGCACTTGCCCGAGATCGATGCCAAGCTTCTGCGCCCGCGCACGTACAGCCGGCGAAGCTTGCGCCTGACTCCACTCACGCACCGCCGCATCGCGCGCAGCAGGCTTGGCCACCGCTTGCTGAGACTTCGCCGCGCCACCTGGGATCGCCGCAGCCGGCACTGGCGTGGCCTTCGGCGCACCGCCCATGGCCGCCTGCACTTGCTCTTCCGACCAAGTCGCCCCTGCCGTCGCTTTGATCTTCGGCTTGGCTTGCGTCTCCTGCACAACTGGCGGAGGCGGAGGCGCAGCTGCTGGCGGCGGTGGCGGCGCAGCGGGCTTTTGCGCGGCAGGCGCCGCGACCGGCGCTGCAACTGTCTCTCCGCCCTCGGTTTCGAACACAGCAATCGGCCCACCGACGGCGGCCATGTCACCCGGCTCGCCATGCAGCGCGACGATCTTGCCGGCGACCGGCGAAGTCATCTCCACCGTCGCCTTATCCGTCATCACGTCCACGAGCGGCGCATCTTCCTGCACCACGTCGCCAACTCGCACGTGCCACGCGACGATCTCCGCCTCTGCCGTGCCTTCACCCACATCCGGGAGCTTGAATACGAACTGCCCCATGGTGCGTCAGGCCTCCATCACGGCGCGCATCGCTTTGATGATGCGCGGCGGCGTTGGGAAATACTCCCATTCGAGGGAGTGCGGATAAGGTGTGTCATAGCCGGTCACGCGCTGGATCGGCGCTTCAAGCTTGTAGAAGCAGCGCTCCTGCACCAGCGCCGAGAGCTCGGCGCCATAGCCGGACGTCCGCGTCGCTTCGTGCACAATCACGCAGCGGCCGGTCTTGGACACCGAAGCTTCGATCGTCTCGATGTCGACCGGCAACAACGTGCGCAGATCGATAACTTCCGCATCGATGCCGCTCTCTTCGGCGGCAGCCAGCGCCACGTGCACCATCGTGCCGTATGCTAGCACAGTGACCGCCTCGCCTTCGCGGACAATGTTGGCCTTGCCGAGCGGGATTTTGTAATAGCCCTCCGGCACTTCACTGGCCGGATGCTTCGACCACGGCGAGACTTGCCGATCATGGAAGCCATCGAACGGGCCGTTATAAATCCGCTTCGGCTCCATGAAGATCACCGGATCATCATCCTCGATGCACGAGATCAGCAGACCCTTGGCGTCATACGGCGTTGACGGGATCACCGTCTTCAAGCCGGCGACGTGCGTGAACAAGGCTTCCGGCGATTGGCTGTGTGTCTGCCCACCGCGAATGCCGCCGCCATAAGGCATGCGCACCGTCAGCGGCGAAGTGAAGTCACCCGCCGAGCGATAGCGCAACCGCGCCGCTTCACTGACCAACTGATCGTAAGCCGGATACATATAGTCGGCGAACTGGATCTCGATCACCGGGCGCAAACCATACGCCGCCATGCCGATGGCAACGCCGGCAATACCGTTCTCGTTGATCGGCGCATCGAAGCAGCGTTTGGCTCCGTACTTCTTCTGCAAATACTCGGTGACTTTGAAGACGCCGCCGAAATAGCCGACGTCTTCGCCGAACGTCAGCACGTTGGGATCGCGTTCCATCATGTTATCGAGCGCCGAGTTCAGCGCTTGGATCATGGTCATGCTGGCCATGGCGCTTAGGCTCCCTGCTCGTCGCGCTGCTGGCGCAAGTGCCAGGGCATTTCCTTGTACACATCCTCGAACATGCTGGCGCGCGTGTGCGTCTCCGGGGCGCCCGGGCCAAGCACGCCGATCTTCTCGGCTTCACGGCCAACGCTGCGCACCGTCTCCACCGCCTCTTCCTGCGCCACGCGGTGCTGCTCTTCCGACCATTCGCCGATCGAGACCAAGTGATCGCGCAAACGCGCGATCGGATCACCCAGCGGCCAAGCCCGATGCTCATCCGCCGGCCGATAGCGCGCCGGATCGTCCGACGTCGAGTGCGGGCCGCCGCGATAGGTGAAGTGCTCGATCAACGTCGGACCAAGGTTCGCGCGCGCCCGCTCGGCCGCCCATTGCGTCACCGCGTACACGGCGAGGAAGTCGTTGCCATCCACACGCAGCGGCGGAATGCCGTAGCCAACGCCGCGCGCCGCGAACGTCGTGTTCTCACCGCCGGCAATGCCTTGGAACGAGGAAATCGCCCACTGATTGTTGACGACGTTGATGATCACCGGCGCTTTATACACCGAGGCGAACGTCATCGCCGCGTGGAAGTCGCCTTCCGCCGTCGAGCCTTCACCCAGCCACGTCGATGCGATGCGTCCATCGCCCGAATAGGCCGAAGCCATCGCCCAGCCCACCGCTTGCGGCACTTGCGTCGCGAGGTTGCCAGAGATCGTGAAGAAGCCATCCTTCTTCGACGAGTACATCACCGGCAATTGCCGGCCCTTCATCGGATCGTTCGCGTTCGAATAGATCTGGCACATCATATCCATCAGCGGATAATCGCGCGCGATCAGGATGCCTTGCTGACGGTACGACGGAAAGCACATATCGTCGGCATGAAGCGCCAGCGTCTGCGCGATCGAGATCGCCTCTTCGCCCAGCGACTGCATGTAGAACGAGGTTTTGCCCTGGCGCTGCGCCCGGTGCATGCGCTCATCGTAAGCGCGCAGCAGCAGCATGTACTTCAAGCCACGGCGCAACACGTCCGGCGCGATGTGCGGCGTCCAGGCGCCCAGCGCATTACCTTCCATATCGAGCACGCGGATCAGCCCGTACGCGTAGTCGCGCAACTCGATCCCGGAAGCGTCCACATCCGGCCGCGGCGTGTCGCCCGGCTCAGGGAACGCCCAGCCGCTAAAGTCCGGCTTATCGCCCGGCCGCGCGCGCGGCGCGGGCACATGCATGTCGAGCGCGTTCGATTTGCGAGAGCTCATCAAGTCCTCAGTTCTTCTTCGCTGCGGCGATCTTTTCACGGACAATACGGTCGGCGGCCTGGTGCGGCGGGATGTTCTCCGCCTTGGCCATCTCCAACACTTTCATCAGCCGCGTGGCAATGGCTCGTACACGCGCTTCGACAACATCAGCCGCCTCGCCCAAATATTCGGCCGAGACATTGATGATGCCGCCAGCGTTGACAACGTAGTCCGGCGCATAGGTGACCCCACGCGCCACCAGAGCTGCGCCATCCGCTTCGGTCTCAAGTTGGTTGTTGGCCGCCCCGCAGACGATCGGCGCGCCAAGCTCCGGAATGGTCCGGCTGTTCAGCCCCGCGCCCAGCGCGCACGGCGAGAACAAATCGGCCTTCACCGCATGAATGCGATCCGGCGGCGAAATCTCGGCGCCCAGCGCCTTGGCCCGCTCCAGGTTCTTCTCGCTCACATCGGCGATGATCAGCTTCGCGCCTTCGTCAGCGAGCAGCTTGCAAAGATTGTAGCCGACGTTGCCGACGCCCTGCACCGTGACCGTCCGCCCCGCGACCGAGCCGCCAAGCAGAGCCTTGATCGAGACGAACACGCCAAGCGCAGTCATCGGCGAAGGATCGCCGCCGGCTTGGCCTTCCTCGGTCGGCAAACCCGCCACGTACGTCGTGCTGCGCGCAATCGCGCGCATGTCCGAAACCGAAGCGCCAACATCCTCAGCCGTGATGTAACGCCCGCCCAGCGCCTCGACCTGCCGGCCAAACGCCTCAAAGCACGCAACCCGATCCGGACCCATTTGGTAGATCACCGCCTTGCCGCCGCCGAGCGGCAGGTCAGCCATCGCGTTCTTGTAAGTCATGCCGCGCGACAGCCGCAGCGCGTCGGTCAACGCATCCTCCGGGCGCGGGTACGTCCAGATACGGCAACCGCCAGCGGCGGGGCCGATGGCGGTGTTGTGCACGGCGATGATGCCGGCGTAGCCCAGCGCTTCGTCCGCTACGAATACGACGTCCTCGTGCCCGTCGAAGGCGGGATTGGTTTTCGGATCGATCATTGAATCGGCTCTTCCAACAGAAGTTGACGGGCAAAGCGGCCGGGCGGCGATCCGAACGAAAGGATGCCGTCATGATAACGCTTCAGATTGAAGTTCCCCCGGCGTTGCGCTTCGGCGCGCGTTTCCAAATGCTCTTGGAAGCCCACGAAATACGTCGACAGCTGCGTGAACGACAATTGCGCCCGCCGCCATTTGCCTGCCGCTTCCCGCTCTTCCTGGAATGCGGTGTGCGTCAGCAGATGCATCATCTCTTCGCGGCTCATGCCGTCGACATGAATGGCCTGGTCGATAATCGCATTGGTGATCGTGCGCAGCTGCACTTTCAGTTGCGACAAGCGATAAAGGTGATCGCCAGCGCGGAAGCCCTGCTCGATCATCATCTCCTCAGCGTACACCGCCCAGCCCTCGATGAACGAACCGGACGACAGCACCGCGCGCAGCACTGACGGGTAAGCATTCGCATGCCAGAGCTGCACGTAATGGCCCGGCGAGCTTTCGTGAACGGCGATATCGAGAATGCCGCGATTGTTGTACTCGCGCAGGAACGAAACCGTCTGCTCCTCAGTCCAATCGTCCGGAATCGGCGACACCGCGTAGAACGAGCCAAGTTCGCGCTCCAGCGGCCCCGGCGCATCGAGATACGCCACCGCAAAGCCGCGCTGAAATTCCGGCATCAAGATCACGTTCACCGGCTCTGGCGGCATGGTGATGATCTCGCGCGCATTGAGGAAGGCGTCGGCTTCGGCAACGCCGGCCGTCGCAACCTCAACCAACCTGTCGCGCGCCGGCCGATCGGCGGCGGCAAGATCGAGCGCGGCGCGGATCACAGCTTGCTGCTGCTCCGGCGTCGGCGCATCTGGCGCAGCCGGTGCGCCGACATGCCCCGCCAGCGCCAGCTTGGCGACGCGATACATTTCAGCCCGCACACTGATCACCGCCGCATCCGCGCGCTGGCGAATATCAGCGCGCGTCAATTCAGATTGCAGCGTGAAGCGCAATTGCGTGTCGAACACTTCAGCGCCAACGCGGAACTCGGCCTGCGCCGCCGGCACGAGCGTGCCTTCAATCCAAGTCTGATGCTCATCCGCGGCCGCATTGAAGGCCGCGATGGCGCGATCCATCCGCGTCTGATCCCGCGCTGAGAGCAAGCCCTTATGCGGTTCGATCATGCCGGTGACGATCGACTTCAAACCACGGTTCTGCGCCGCATAGGTTTCCGCGTGTGGCGCCGGCACACGCGTCGGCACAAGCACCTCGCGCGTCTGGCGCAGCAAATTCGGAATCAATTCCATGCGCGCGATCGCAGAACGCAAACGCTCCGGCAGCGGTGCAAATTCGCGCGCCATCAATCCATAGAGCGCCCCGCCCGCCAACGACTGATAGCCCAGCGGGTTCCAAGCCCAGCTCTGCAGCGTCTCGATGCGCCAGATGTCGGCGCGCAACGCGTTGTCGAGCAGCGCGTAATCCACCTGATTGGCGCGCGAGAGTTGCGCCCGATCGATACGCCCCAGCGCCGTCAGCGTCTCACGCGTGAAGCGCAGGCTGGCGTTGCGGCCGTTGGCGCTGACATCGTCAACGCGATGATCGTAGCGGTGATCGCCAATCGTCGTTGCCGACACCGGCGAGAAGCGCATTGAACGATCAAGCCAGCGCCGCCCCAACGCTTCGAAAGCGCGATCGGCTCGGCTGGATGTCTGCGCCAGCGCCTCAGCGCCGACGAACGGGACGAGCATGGTGGACCCGAGTGCGAGGACGACCCGGCGGCGCGATGTTTTCATGATGGACGCTTCGCTCCCAGGGGCGGCTCTAACTCCGACCCCTCTGAAATTGCGCGCAAAATACTCAGACGCGCGGTTCGCGCAACAGATCGCCAATTCGTCGAAGCATATTGCCGGTCAAAGCTAAAAAAGAGGCAATTATTCGCCCGATAGGCCGAATCCCACGCAACAACCGTGTTGCTGCACCTGCACAGACGCCGGGGCCGATGATTTCCGCGGCGCCAAAGCCGTACTTTTGGTTTCGCCGAGCCCATCGTCGGCGTCCACGGAACCGCTTACCAAGCGCCGGGTTTGGAACGCCGGAGGACGCATGGCCCGCCGCACAAGAGAAGTTCACAACCTCACTTCGCTGCTCGACGCGCTGGAAAGCAAAATCACCGGCGACGCGTCCGCCACCGTCACCGTCCGCGACATTCTCGAACTCATAGGCCGGCGTGCGTACGGCCCACTGCTTCTAATCGTCGGCCTCATCGCCATCTCGCCCGCCACCGTCATCCCGGGCGCCACCTGGGCCTTCGCGACGCTGACGCTGATCATCGCCATTCAGCTCTTGTTTCACCGCAAAACGCCATGGCTGCCGCGCAGCGCGCTCAACATGACGCTGTCGGAAGAAAAGCTCGGCAAGTTCGTCAAAGCCGCACGCCCAACGGCAAAGTTCATCGACACGATCGTGCGCCCACGCCTGCAATTCCTAGCGCAAGCGCCGGCTGTGCTGCTCGTGGCGTTGCTGATCATCGCCGCGGCGCTGATCACTTACCCGCTCGGACTCATCCCGGTGCTGCCGCTCATCCCGGGCGTCGCCATCGTGCTCTTCGGCCTCGGCCTCACCGTCCGCGACGGCATTCTCCTCAGCCTCGGCGCCATCGTCATGGGCGCCGCCAGCTGGCTCCTCTACACGCGCATGTTCTAACGCCGCGCATCAGCGCCGCGCGCAAGAACGTCCGCAATTTGTAGAAGAAATGGCGCGCCCGAAGAGATTCGAACTCCTGACCCCCAGATTCGTAGGGCGGTGACAATCCTCACAATAACAATGACTTCTCAGCATCGAGAGTGTCTACAATGGGCAGGAAGCCCGTTTGGCGCCCTCCCCGGCGGGCTCGAAACCGGCCACTCGCAATCCGCCCGTCAATCGTCTTCTAATCGCCGCAAACCGTCACTCGCACAACCGGTCGGAACATACATCTTAAGCGAGCGCGTTTCGCCACTGACCGCTCATTCCAACCACCCTCGCCGCGACATGCGGAGCACGCTGACGCGAAATCCTGGCGCTCGCGCTGATTGCCCGGGCAATGTCGCGCCGCTCGTACGAACGCCGTCGTCCGTGTCGGCGCGCAGTTCCACAAAATAGCGACATGTAGCGTGCGACGCGAGTTCGAAGGTCTGCGGCTCACGACCTACGAACGGGAGCGGCCCGCCGTTGAACTGCTCCACTGTCGCGAGATCATCCCCCACCCGCAGCATGCCCGCGAGCCGCGCGGCGGAAGCGCGCGTTCTTGCTTCGACTGTGAATACTCTCTCGGGGTCCAGATCCACAACGAGTTCGCGCGCCGGATTGTCGGGATAGAGCAGCACCCAGATTTGGTCGTAGTCGGACTCCACACGAACGTTGGACTCGCCCAAGGCGTTGCGTAGATCGCCAAGCGTCGCGCCGCGCTCGGCGAGGGCATAGAGGGGATTGTCACAAGAGAGGTCGAGAGCGTCCACAGCGGCAGAGGGCGCGGGCGCTGAGGACGCCGTGGCGCCGGCCACAATGTCAGACACGGCCTCGACGTGACTTGGAGAGCACGCCAGCAAGCCCAAGCACGCAAGTATCCCTATAGCAGTACGCATGCAGATTTCCTGACCAACTCCTTCTCGTTTGGGCCAGCGCGTGCTTGCTGGCAATATTTCACGAGGACCCAGTCGCTCGAATGCAGCCGCTGGTCATGTCGCATAAGCTCAGGCGCAATGTCGCCGATAGGCGACATTAGCCGAAGTTGGGAAACCAAACGCCGAGCCGCGTTACGTCGCCGATATTCGGCAGCACGTGCTTCTGGTCAAGCGTGGTGAGATCGACATCTTCAGCGACGTTCGAAATGGCCGGGCCGTCGTGCTTGGCAGGCCAAACCTTGAGCAGGTGCGCTAGCGCGTCATCCCTTAAAAGTGCGGTGATCCCACAACCCATCGTGAAGCCAACGGGGATGTCGGGGCCAGCACGGATGGGGGCGTGGATGCGAGTCGCGATCGGAATGTTGTTTGCGGTCACCGTGGCGGCGTGCGGGGAAGCTGGTTCCGCTCGGGATGGTCGAGACCGCGAATTCTCGGCTCCCGTCGAACGTTGCATCTCGCTGCATACTCATAGTGCCAGCGGCTACACCCATGCTGATCTCTTGGCGTTATTCGATCCTAGCAAAGCTTCGATTGAAAATGTGGGATATCGCCAAGAAGGTGAGAACCGATGGCCGATGGTCATCGTCCGTATTCCACGAATTGCAGAAGGGTACTTTCATCCTCGGATGATGAACCCAGTCGGCGAGAACGCGACGTGTCGGCTCTACCGACGGCGTGGCGCTTGGAACATGGCCTGACCTCTTTGAGTCCAACTGAGCAAGCCCTGCTCCCGCCACAACTCGCGCGAGCGGCGATCGGCTACAACTCAGTCCGCTTCGATGAGCCCCTGCTCTGGCAAGCGTTATAGCCGGCACGCGTCAACTACTCATTTCTTACCTTTCTCTCCGACGACCCAAATCACGAAAATCCTGTACGCAATAAGCCCGAAACCAGCCGCCGAGCAAATTACATTAATCCACGACCCGACCATGAATCCCGACGGTCCGGAGAGAGCGCCAACCGCTCCCGCAATTAGGGCAATCGCAACTAGCGCAAGACCTACGTAAATATGCCAAGTCATCCCTAACACCCGTCTTCTACCGAACTCCCGCCCATCAACGTCTCCACAGAGTTCTGCGCGCTTGGCTGGAGCGGGACCGGAAGCACTGAAGAAAAAGTAGCAGCTAAAATGCTTGGCCGGACGTCCGCGGCATAGCCATTCAGGATGAGATATTGATACGCGGGCGTTTGGATCGTAGTTCCAAAGGCCATGCTTGATGAACCTGCAAGGATCAACGCCCTGGCCGGGAGCGCGACCCGCGGGTCAAATTGCGCGATGCTGCCGAACCCTACCGCCAGAGCGCAGCCAGGATTAGCGCGCGCGATCGCTCTTGGTCGTTGGGGCGGATTTCGAAAGCAGACAATCTGCAAAATACCGATGGGTGCGCGCATCAAGCGAACGACAGCGAATGGCGAACACGTCCGGATCAAGTACGTCACCGAAAAGCGCAAGGTCATTTGCGACCGTCGGGAAGACCCACGCCTGACGAGCTTGATAGATTCGACACCAGCAAAAGCGATCACGATCGCGTACAACGCATTCGGTCAGCGTTGGCAAGAGCGCAGTCTTTCTCAGGCGATGGATCGTCTGATCGAAAAGCTTGCAGCGGCGGGCGACGCGCGACCTGAACTAACGATTCATGGATTGCGGCATTCACGCGGCGTGGAACTTGCCCGATCGGGCGCCAGCGACGCCGAAATCATGGCGCAGCTTGATCACGCAACGGCGAGAGCCGCAGCGATTTACAGACGTCAGGTCGATCGGGAAAAACTAGCCGATACTTCGCAGGATCGTCTGGATGCAGAAATCGCCCGCGTCGCCAAAAAGACGTCGGCGGACGGCGCACCCTGAACTCTCAGAGAACTTGAAGTGTCAACGGAGTGGCTCCGGAGTGTCAACGCACGGGGCGTACTCAGGATGTTCCGGAAAAAGCCGAATAAAATCATGGCGCGCCCGAAGAGATTCGAACTCCTGACCCCCAGATTCGTAGTCTGGTGCTCTATCCAGCTGAGCTACGGGCGCGAAGGGCGGGTGCATAACCGCGCTTGGCGGCACTTGCAAGGCCGGCGGCTGGCGGAAATGGGCGTACTCCCAGGCCAGTGGGCCACCCTTTAGGCCAAATCGCGCCAAGCGGTGTGCCCGCCGACGCTTTCAGCGGCAAAGACGCCCCGCGCCACAGCCCGGGCCAAACAGTCCGCCGCCAGCGCCCCCAACCGCGCCACCGCCAGCGCCCGTGGTTCGGCCAGCGGCCTAGCCGCCGTCGCCAGCGCGAACACGACATCGCCGTCGAACGGGGCGAACACCGGCCGCACCGCCCGCGCCATCCCGGCGCTCGCCATCTGCGCCACACGCTTGGCCTCGCTCGGCGTCAGATCCGCATCGACGGCCACACATGCAATCGTGGTGTTGGCGCGCGGCGCCGGATTGAGCTTCGCGCCATGCCAATCTTCAGAGTCGAACGGCAGCGCCGCGGGCGTCACACCGCCAAACTCACCGTCGACCTCGAACGCATGCGCCCAGAATGCGCGCTGGTTCGGCATTGTCGTTGAACCAAAGCAATTGACGCACGCGAGCGCTGCAACCGTGAAGCCGTCTTGCGTGACGATGCTGGCGCTGCCCTGCCCGCCTTTCAGCGCGCCCGCGAGCGCACCTAAACCAGCGCCAGAATTGCCAAGCGGCACATCGCGTCCGCGCGCCGCATACGCCGCGCGCCCCAGCGCCGCATAAGGCGGCGCAGCGCCCCAAGCCTTGTTTCCGCCATTGGCGAGATCGTAGAGGATCGCCGCCGGCACAACCGGCGAGCGCGGCACGCCTGGCGCATCACGCAACGCATAGCCTTTGCCTTCGGCGCCCAGCGCCGCGACAACGCCGTCCGCCGCCGCGAGCCCGTAAACCGAGCCGCCGGCAAGCACGAGGGCATCCACCGCATCGACCAAATTCTCCGGCGCCAACGCATCGGTTTCGCGCGTGCCCGGCCCACCCCCGCGCACATCAACCGCACAAACAGCGCGCGCCGAGGGCACAATCACTGTGACGCCAGTCAGCGCCACAGGGTCCTCCGCGCAACCAACAGAAAGGCCGTCAATATCAGCGAGCGAATTGGTCGTTCCGGGCTTTGCCATGCCAACGTTATGAAGCGCACCACGCAGACCGGCAAACCCGGACTCGTACCGCCGCCGCACCAATGCCGACGCGCCTCAAGCAAACCGCGCGGTTTTGCGCTTTTGCCAAAGCGATTCATCACTGTAGGTAGGTGCGATGAATATCCGCACAGAAGTGTTCGCGCGCATCGGCGCTGTTGTTATCGCGCTCTCCTTGCTCGGCTGCGCCGCGTCCGGCGGCTCGTCGCCAAATCAACCCGCGCAGGCGGCGCGCCCCACCGGCGAAGCCATGGTCGCCGCCGCCAATCCCTACGCCGTCGAAGCGGCGCTTGAGATTTTGCGCGAGGGCGGCAGCGCCGTTGATGCGGCGATCGCGGCGGAATTGGTCTTGGGTCTCGTCGAGCCGCAATCGTCCGGCGTCGGCGGCGGCGGTTTTCTTTTGCACTATGACGCGCGCAGCGAGCGCATCGCCGGCTATGACGGGCGCGAGTGGGCGCCCGCCGGCGCCAGCGCCAACATGTTTCTCGACGCGCGCGGCCGGCCGATCGCGTTCTTGGATGCGCAAACCAGCGGCCGCGCTGTCGGCACGCCGCTTTTGGTGGCGATGCTGAAACTGGCGCACGACGATCACGGACGCTTGCCGTGGGCGCGCTTGTTCGCACCGGCTGAGCGCCTCGCCGAACAAGGCTTCGTCATTTCACCGCGTCTTGCGCGCTTTATTTCAAGCCAAGCCCAGCACGGGCGTCTGCGCGCCGATTTCGGCACGCGCGGCTATTTCTTCGATCGCGAAGGCAATCCGCTCGCCGCCGGCGCCACGCTGCGCAATCCGCAATACGCCGCAACCATGCGCGCCATCGCCGAACACGGACCGCGCGCGCTCACCGAAGGCCCGATCGCAGAGGGCATCGTCGCCGCCGTGCGCCGTGGGCCCCGCGGCGGCACGATGACATTGGAAGATCTGCAAACCGCGCAACCCCGCCGCTTCGAGCCGGTGTGCGGCGCATTCCGCGTCTATCGCGTTTGCACCACAGCGCCGCCGGCCTCAGGCAGCGCCGTACTTGCCATCCTCGGCCTTTATCAACGCGCACGCCCGGAACCGCAGGGCGCAAGCAGCGTCGACGATTGGGCGGCGTTCCTCTGGGCCAGCCGTCTCGCCTACGCCGACCGCGACCATTACGTCGCCGACGATCAGTTCGTGCCTGTGCCGGCGCAAGAGATGTTCGCGCCCGCCTATCTCGATCAGCGTGCAACGCTCATCGATCTGACACGCGCACCCAACTTCGTCGGCGCCGGCCAGCCGGCAGGCCAAGAACTCTTCGACCGCTGGGGCCGCGACGACGCCCCGGAAAACGGCACCACCCATCTCGTCATCGTCGATGGCTGGGGCAACGCCGTTTCGCTGACAGCAACGGTCGAAAGCGTGTTCGGCGCGCAGCGCATGACCAACGGCTTCCTGCTCAACAATCAGCTGACCGATTTTTCGTTCTCACCAACACTGAACGGGCGCCCACTCGCGAACGCTGTCGCGCCGCTGAAGCGCCCGCGGTCATCAATGGTCCCCACCATCGTCACACGCCGCAATGGCGAGCTTGAACTCGTCATCGGCTCGCCCGGCGGCTCCGCCATTGTCGGCTACGTTGCGCGCACGACGATCGGCATTCTCGATTGGAATCTGCCGGTGCAGGACGCGATCAATCTCTCCAACGCCACCGCCCGCACATCGCCAGCCAACGTCGAAGCCGCGCGGTTTCCGCCGGGCGTGATGGAAGGCTTGCGTCAACGCGGCTGGGAAATGCGCGATGTCGCCGGGCTTGAGGAAAGCGGCATCCACGCGATCCGCGCCACCTCGCGCGGCCTAGAGGGCGCAGCCGATCCGCGCCGCGAGGGCGTTGTCGGGCGCGTGCCGGCGACGCGCTAACGCGTCAGCAGATCGAGCAGAAGGCCGTAATCATCATCCATGTAGCCGTTGCGGCGGGCGCGCTGCACGGCTTCACGGCCTTGCTCAGCCGTACGCGGCGCCCATTCCGCCAGCGCATCGCAACGCCGCGCATTCGGCCGGTCACGCCGATCCGTGGCGATCCGCACCAATTGCCCAAGGTACTGGCGCACGCCTTCGCGCACTTCACGCTCGCCGCCGCGGCTCGCCGCTGCGTTCATCGCCGCGATCTCCAGCGCGCCGACAAGGCCGGCATCGATAACTTGCCGCGCCGGCAATCCGCAGGCGAAGCTGTCGCCAAGCGCCAACGACCAAGTCTCTGTCGCCGCTTGCACTTGCTGCGCCGTCGGTCGGCCCGCGAACGCGGCCGCAAGCGCGCCGCGGCTGGCGGCGTCGGCGTAACGCGGCGTCGGCAACGCCCCGGGCGTCGTCGCGCAAGCAGCGAAAGCACAGACAAGAGCTAGAGCGGCATATCGCATATACATCTCCACGTGCGCCGTTAGGCAGCCGGCAGCGTTATTCTGAACGTAGCGCCCTCGGCGCCGGTTCGCGTCAGTTGCAGTTCGCCGCCCATCGCGCGTGTCAGCTCACGCGCAATGGCGAGGCCGAGACCGGTGCCGCCAGCTTCTGGCGCCGCCGACACGAACGGCTCGAACAAACGATCGCGCAAATTCTCGCGTACACCCGGGCCATGATCGATCAGGTCGATCTCACATCGCCCTTCCACCCGCGCCGCACGAATTGTCAGCGTCTTGTCACGGCGCGTATGGCTGGCCATCGCCTGGCCAGCGTTGCGCATCAAATTGACCAGAATGCGATGCAAGTGATCGGCGTCAGCCACGCAGCCCAAGCGCTTCTCGATATCGAAGCGCACTTCCGTTTCCGGGAACGCGATCAAGGCTTCTGACGCCGCTTCTTCCACCGCCTCCGCAACAGGCACCTTCTTCAGAACCGGCGGATCTTCGTCAGCGCGGCCATATTTCAGCGTCGACGCCGCAAGCCCAGCGGCGCGATCAATCGTGCGTTCGAGACGCGGCGCCAGTTGGCGCACAGCCGGATCTTCCGATTTCGCCAGCCGATCCGCCACCAATTGCGCGGTGGAAAGCATGTTGCGCAAATCATGGCCGATGCGCGCTACCGCCGCGCCCAACGCCGCCAAGCGTTCCTTCTGGCGCAACGCGTTGCGCACCTGCTCGGCCATATCCGCCGCCGCACGTTGCGCACGACCGATCTCATCCGAACGCGGGCTGCGCGGAAACGCGATCGACACGTCCTCGGGCTTGTCGCGAAATCTTTCGATTGCTTGCGTCAGTTCGCGCATCGGTCGCACGAACGCCGCCGTCAGCGCGAAGTAAATCAGCGCGCCCGCCGCGATCAGGATCGCCATCGAGATGCGCGCAAACCGCACGGCAAAATCATTGAGCGCGCGCTTCAGCGGCGCTTCATTGAGCACGATCTCGATAAAGTCCGCCGCTTCAAAGCGCGGCCGCGCCAGCACGCGCAGCACCCGCCCCGGCGGCGCAAAGAATGTCTCCACCGCAAACCGAAACCGCTGGAAACTCGAAGCATCCGTGTAGTCGTAGGTGACCAATTGCTCCGAGGATGGCGCATTCGGATCCTCAAGCAGCAGAATCCGCTCGCCCTCGCCCTGGATAGCGACACGCTGCACTTCGGCATTGTTGAGCAGATCGTATTCCAGCGACTCCGCCACCTCGAGATCGGGCGACACCGCGATCGAGGCGATCTGGGCCAGATTGATCCGCTCACGCAGCCACGCTTCGTGAAAGCCCGCCAGGGCCGGCGCGAACACGAATATCTCCCCGGCCAGCACCGCCAGCGCTGTCAAACCCAGCAGGCGGCCGGCGAGGCTGTCGATGAACTCGCGCGCACGCCGCCAGGGGCCGCCGCGGCGCGTCGGATCATCGGGAAGCGTCATCTTTCTACTGCCTAGCCTAACGCCCGGCCTCGTGTCGCGCGCCAGAGGTCATTGCTGTAATCAAACAATAAGTTCACTCGGTACACGGCGCGCGGGGGCCTAGGGTGTGGATATCGCCCCCGGGAGACCATCCCTGGGCCCTGTGGACGGCTCCACCCCATGAAAGGAGCCCCTATGAATCGCCTAAAACCCAGCCGCCCCGTCCTGCTCTTCGGTTCCCTTTGGGCCGTCGCGGTCCTCTTTATTGCAGTGCGGGCGATCACCGGCTGATCCTTGACGCCTTGGAGGCTCTGGGGTAATCCCCGCGCCTTCAATTTTTGCCCAGAAAGATCGAGGCGACGTCGTGAGCACCAAGCGGACCTATCAGCCGAGCCGGCTCGTGCGGAAGCGCCGCCATGGTTTCCGCGCCCGTATGGCCACCAAAGGCGGTCAAAAGGTGCTGTCGCGCCGCCGCGCCAAGGGCCGCAAGAAGCTCTCGGCCTAATCCGCCTTGCTTCGCCGGCTGCGAGCCGGCATCCCGGCTCCGGGCCGGCCTGTGACACCTTTACCCACCCTTCAGCGCCTCACCAAGCGGGCGCAATTTCTGTTCGTGCGCCAGGGCGCGCGGGCAAGCCGCCCGGCTGTGCTGATCGAGGCGCGCCGCCGCGACGATACCGGCCCAATCGGCGTCGGCTTTACCGCCAGCCGTAAGGTTGGCTCCGCCGTCCTGCGCAACCGCGCCAAGCGCCGTCTGCGCGAGGCCGCCAAGCGCCTCATTCCCGAATACGGCCTCGCCGGCGTCGACTATGTCTTGGTGGCGCGGCAACACACCCCAGAGGCGCCATGGGCCGCTTTGCTTGACGATGTCCAAAACGCGCTGATAAGGCTCCGCGCCGACTTGGAAAGCGGGCGTGGGCGCGCCCCTCGGACAGGCGCTAAATCGCGCAGTCCTTCTACCGAAAGCGACTGAAATCCGATGACCACTCCCGGCGGCCCGGGCCCGAACGACACCCGCAACGTTATCGTCGCGATCGTCCTCTCGGCGCTGATCCTTTTTGGCTTTGAATTCTTCTACAACGCGCCGCTGCGCGCCCGCCTCGCGCAGGAGCGCGCGCAGACCGAAGAACAGGTCGCCGCTCAGACGCCGCAAACCGGCGAGACGCCCGCCGCCTCGGGCGCCCCGGTCACGCGCGAAGAGGCGCTGAGTTCATCCGCCTCGGCTCGCATCGCCATCGACACCGCCGCCGTTGACGGTTCGATCTCGCTCGAAGGCGCGCGCATCGACGACCTCAACATGCGCAACTACCGGCGCACGGTCGATCCCGACAGCGCGGAAGTCACCGTGCTGTCGCCAATGTCCTCGAATTTCGGCCACGACGCCTTCTTCGGCTGGGAACTGCAATCGGGCCAGGACGTCGCCACCCTGGCCGACGCGTCGAGCCGCTGGACGGCGGATTCCGCCGCCCGTCTGACGCCGGAAACGCCGGTCGTGCTGACGCTGCAAACCGCCTCCGGCCTCACCATCGAGCGCACCATCTCGATCGATGAGAACTACATGTTCACCAGCACCGACGTGGTGCGCAACACTACCGGCGCGCCGGTGTCGGTGCGCGCGCTCGGCGTTGTGCGCCGCCAAGGCATGCCGGAAGACTATCGCTTCAACCAGATCGTCCATCAGGGGATGATCGGCACGTTCGGCGGCCAAACCCGTCAGCTCACCTATCGCGACGCCGACAAACACGCGCGCGAGCGCGTACGCGAACGCGTCGGCGAAGATGAGCGCGCACAAAATTGGCAGGGCGACGGCAGCTGGCTCGGCATCACCGATCACTATTGGCTCACCGCCATCGTGCCGCCGAGCAGCGAGCGCGTGACCGCCTTTTACGATTCCCGCACCCAATCGGGCTCGAACGATTATCGTGCCGCCTATCGCGGCGAATGGCACGAAGTGGCGGCAGGCGGCACGTTCACGTACACGCAGCGCCTCTTCTCCGGCGCTAAGAATTACGAACTGCTCCGCGCGTACGAACGCGGCGACGGCACTGCAGCCGCGCCGCCGATTCCGCGCTTCGATTGGGCTATCGACTGGGGCAATTTCTGGTTCCTGACGCGGCCCTTCTTCCAATGGCTGCTGCACCCGCTCGGCGTGCTGTTCGCCGATTGGGGCATCATCTTCAATTTCGGCCTGGCGATCATCGCCTCCACCGTCATCATCAAGACGCTGATGCTGCCGCTCGTCATCCAGTCATTCAAAATGACGGCGAAGATGCGCACGCTGCAGCCGAAGATGAAGGAAATCCAAGAGCGCTACGCCGCCGATAAGCAGCGTCAGCAGCAGGAGATGCTGAAGCTCTACCAAACCGAAAAGCTCAATCCGCTTGCCGGCTGCATTCCGATCCTGCTGCAGATCCCGGTGTTCTACGCGCTCTACAAAACGCTCACCGTCACCATCGAAATGCGCCACGAGCCGTTCATCGGCTGGATCAACGATCTCTCGGCGCGCGATCCGACTTCGCTCTTCAACCTGTTCGGCTTGCTGCCGTACGACGTGCCCAGCTTCCTGATGATCGGCGCCTGGCCGCTGCTCTACGGCGTGTCGATGTGGGCGCTGCAATCGCTGTCGCCGCCGGTTACTGATCCGGTGCAAGCGCAAATCTTCCGCTTCCTGCCGGTGATCTTCACGGTCATGTTCGCCGCCTTCCCGGCCGGCCTCGTGATCTACTGGACCTGGTCCAATATCGTCACCATGCTGCAGCAATACACGATCATGCGCTTCCAAGGCGTCGAGACCCAACTCGACACCTTCATCGCCAAACGCTTCGGCAAACGTGCCGCGGCGGAGTAGGCTCCGCCGCGGCATGACCGAATTGACCGCCGAAGAGGCAGAAGCGGAACGCATCGAAGCCGGTCGCCTGCTGTTCGCCGGCCCGATCGCGTTCGAGCGCGGCGTTGTCGGCATGCAGCATCTGCCGGACGGCGACTTACCCGAGATCGCCTTCGCCGGCCGCTCGAACGTCGGCAAGTCATCGCTGATCAACGCCCTCACCGGACGCCTCAAACTCGCGCGCGCCTCAACCGAGCCGGGCCGCACGCGTGAACTCAACTTCTTCCGCATGGGCGATCGCCTGCGCCTCGTCGATCTGCCCGGCTACGGCTACGCCAAGGCGCCGAAGAGCGAGATCGGCCGCTGGACGGCGCTGACGCGCGACTATCTGCGCGGCCGCGCCAGCCTCAAGCGCGTCATCCTGCTGATCGACGGTCGCCACGGCCTCAAGCCCGACGACATCGCCGTCATGGACGCGCTCGACAAGTCCGCTGTGATCTATCAGCTGGTGCTGACCAAAGTGGACAAGGTCAAACCCACCGAGGCCGAGGCGCTGCGGGTGAAAACCGCCGCCGCCATCATCAAGCGCCCCGCCGCGCACCCGGAGATCATCGCCACCTCTTCGGAGAAGGGTTTCGGCATCGAATTGCTCCGCGCCGAGATCGCCCAGCTCGCGCTCTAAGCCTTACAGCAAGTTCACCGCAGACATTTCCACGACTTCACCTCCCAAGCTCAGTCGCCGGCCTTGGCGTGGCCGGCGTTACCGCTTAGGAACCGCCCGTGAGCAAGCTTCCCCCGAAAGATCGCCTCGCGGCGCTTGAAGAAGGCCTCGTCGCCGCCAAAACCTTGGCCGAGGCGCTGCCCTTCATTCAGATCTACGACCGTGAAGTCGTGGTGGTGAAATACGGCGGCCACGCCATGGGCGACACAGAAACCGCCCGCAAATTCGCCGCAGACATCGTGCTCCTCAAACTCGTGGGCATTCATCCTGTCGTCGTGCACGGCGGCGGCCCGCAGATCAGCCGCATGCTCGATCGGGCTGGGGTCAAATCGCAATTCGTTGACGGTCTGCGCGTCACCGACAGCGAGACGATGGAAGTGGCGGAGATGGTGCTGTCAGGCAGCGTCAACAAAGAGCTCGCACATTTGATCACGGCTGCTGGCCGTGAAGCTGACGTGCGCGGCGTTGGCCTCTCCGGCAAAGACGCGCGCCTCATCACCGTCGAAAAAGCGGTGCGCGTGAAAAAAGATCCCGACAGCATGATCGAACAAGTCGTCGATCTCGGCTTCGTCGGCGAACCAAGCGATGTCGATCCGACGTTGATCCAAGCTCTGATCAATGCGCCGGAGGACTACATCCCCGTCATCGCGCCGATCGGCGTCGCCGAAGACGGCCGCACCTACAATATCAACGCTGACACCGCCGCCGGCGCCATCGCCAAGGCGCTCTCGGCCAAGCGTTTCCTACTGCTCTCGGACGTGGCCGGCGTTCTCGATAAAAACGGCGCGCTGATCCGTGAAATGTCGGTCGCTGACGCCAAGACCGCTATCGAAACCGGCGTCGCCACTGGCGGTATGATTCCGAAACTTGAAACCTGCATCGCCGCGCTCGACAACGGCGTCGAAGCTGCTGTCATCCTCGACGGGCGCACCCCGCACGTCCTGCTCATGGAATTATTCACCGAACATGGCGCTGGCACGCTCATTCAATAAATTCGGCCTCGTCGCCGTTCTGATCTGCGCCGCCATCGCGGCGTTCGCCGCTTTTGCCGGCCGCGCCAACGCGCAACAGCAGCAACAGCAGCAGCGCCAAGCCAACGGCTGGCAGATCTGCAATGAAACCAGCTTCATCCTCGAAGCCGCCACCGGCCGCCCCGAAGGCCGCGCCATCCAAGTGCAAGGCTGGACGCGCCTGCGTCCTGGCGAATGCCGCCTCACCGTCGGCGCCCCGCTCGCACGCGGCACGCACTATCTCTACGCCCGCACTTCAACCGCCCATCGCGGCGGCCGTCGCCAATGGGGCGGGGATGCAGTCTTGTGCGTCGATCCCGGCTCGCAATTTCAAATCGAAAATCCGCCGCGCTGCACTGACGCTTACGAAGAGCGCCGCTTCCGCCGCGTACTGATCAACAAGCGCGACAGCTGGCGCACGTCGTTCTCCGAAGCGCAGCCCTACACGCTGACCCGCGCCCGCCAGATGGGCTTGCAGCGCCTGCTCAACGACGCCGGCTACGATCTGCGCGAAGGCCGCCGCGGCGCCGATCCGCGCCGCATCGCGCAAGCCATCGCCCAATTCCGCGCCTCCGCGCGCCTCGCGCCGAACGCCAGCGAAGAGCAATTGATCGACGCGCTCGCGCTCGCCGCCAGCCGCCGCGCCCAGCAAGTTGGCCTGACGCTCTGTAACCAAACCCGCTCGCGCATCTGGACTGCCGTCGCGCGTCGGCGCGGCGAAGGTTGGGAAAGCCGCGGCTGGTGGCCGCTGAACGCCGGCGCCTGCGTGCGCACCATCGACGAAGAACTGATCCAGGATCGCTACTTCGTTTACGCCAGCATGGAAACGCCCGAGGGCCCGCGTTACCTCAACTCTGGCGAGCCGTTCTGCACCAGCCCCGCCCGCTTCGCCATTATCGGCCGCAACCGCTGCGATGAGCGCTACTATCAAACCGCGCTGTTCGCGCCGATCCGCGTGCGTGATCGCAATGGCCTCGTCGTCGAGTTCGAAGACCGCGACTTCCTCGAAGTCGGCGTCGAGCCGCGCCGCCTGGATCCGACCGACCAGATCGCCGGACCGACCACCGAGGCGCCGCGCCGCGGGCTTGTGCCGCGCGATGCGCCGGCCCAGGACCGCACAGAAAGCCAATGAGCCTGCGCGCGAACATCCGCACCTGGGTGTTCGATCTCGACAACACGCTTTATCCAGCGCCAGCGCTCTATGACGAGATCGGCGTGCGCATGACCGACTACATCGCTCGCAAACTCGCGCTCTCGTCCGCCGACGCGCAAGAATTGCGTGAGCGCTATTTCCATCAGTACGGCGCAACTGTCGTCGGCCTCGCGCGCCATCACGACATCGACGCCAGCGATTTTCTCCGCGACGTCCACATCGCCGATCATTCCGTGCTGGCGCCCGATCCAGAACTTGCAGCCCTCATTGCAGCGTTGCCGGGCCGGCGCATCATCTACACCAATGGCGGCGGCGGCCACGCCGAACGTGTGCTAGAAAGCCTCGGCCTCGCGCCGGTGTTCGACGCGGTGTTCGACATCGAAGCCTGCGCCCTCACCCCGAAGCCGCAGCTTGAGAGTTATACGCGCTTCGTCGCCGCCAGCGGCGTGACGCCGACTGAATCGCTCTTCATCGAAGACACACTGCGCAATCTCGAACCGGCGCATGACCTCGGCTTCGCCACCGCTCTCGTCGGCCCGGTCCACCCCGAGCCCAAACCGGCTTACGTGGATCACTGGGCGCCAGACGTAAAAGCGCTATTGCGGGCGCTGATGGCGTAAGCCAACGCTTGGATCACTCCGCCAATCGCGCTAGCTCTGCCCCATGAGCACCGATCTCGCCGCCCAAATCGAAAGCGCCTGGGAGCGCCGCACCGAACTCACGCCCGCCAGCAAAGGCGCTGATGTCGAAGCCGTCGAGACCGCGCTCAATCTGCTCGACAGCGGCCAAGCCCGCGTCGCCACGCGCGGCGCTGACGGCGTATGGACAACGCACCAATGGCTGAAGAAGGCCGTGCTGCTCTCATTCCGCACCAATGCAAATCGTTTGATGGGCCTCACCGGCAACGGCGATCCATCGCCCGGCCCGTACTGGGATAAAGTGCCGACGAAATTTTGGGGCTGGGGCGAGAACGAGTTTGAGAAAGCCGGCTTCCGCGCCGTGCCGGGCGCTGTCGCACGCCGCGGCAGCTATATCGGCAAGAATGTCGTGCTGATGCCGAGCTTCGTGAACATCGGCGCTTATGTCGATGAGGGCGCGATGGTCGATACCTGGGCCACGGTCGGCTCCTGCGCGCAGATTGGCAAGAACGTCCACCTCTCCGGCGGCGCCGGCATTGGCGGCGTGCTTGAGCCGCTGCAAGCCAACCCCACCATTATCGAGGACGGCTGCTTCATCGGCGCACGTTCGGAAGTCGCCGAGGGCGTCATCGTGCACGAAGGCGCCGTGCTCGCCATGGGCACTTTCATCAGCCAATCGACCAAGATCGTCGACCGCGCCACCGGCGAAATCACACGCGGCGAAGTGCCGGCCTATTCGGTGGTTGTGCCGGGCTCGCTGCCCGATCCCAAAGGCGGGCCAAGCCTCGCCTGCGTCGTCATCGTCAAACGCGTCGACGCGCAAACCCGCGCCAAAACCGGCGTCAACGAATTGCTGCGCGACTAGCGCACGCCCCGCACCGCGAAGCGTGCGCCAATCCGTTTAGTGCGAATGCGCCGCGCGGCCGGCTTCAATCGTCACCGTGATCGTCGAGCCGTCCGTGGCGGTTTGCGTCCACGTATCGCCGACATTCTTGCCGCCGACATACGGCGTGCACGCGCGCTGGCCGCCGGTCGGCGTCAGGCACAATTGATCACCGGCTACTTCATAAGCGCCAGAGAGATGACCGTTCGGCGTGTGCGCGGCGAACGTGCTGTCGGCGTTGAAATGGTAACGGGCCTGCGCGCCGCCCGGATAGGTGATCACAACCGTATTGCCGTATGCGTTTTGCATGGTGTCGGCGAACGCCGTGCCCGCTGCAAACAAACCAAGCGCCAGCACAGCTACAAACTTCTTCATCTGGTTTCCTCCACCACGCGCCTTAGGCCGGCGCTTGTTTGCCCATAACGACGCCTTTGCCGTAACTCAAGCGCCGCCACAGCCATTCGAGCGGCCCCATCTGGAACTTTGAAAGCCACAGCGGCGACCAAATCAGTTGCGCGAGCCACACCAGCCCGACAATCCCCATCAAAGTCGGCCGATCGACTTCGCCGAACAGGCCAAAGCCGCGTCCACTCCAGAAAATCGTCGTCATGATCAACGACTGCGCGATGTAGTTCGTGAACGCCATGCGCCCAACAGCGGCCAATGGCTCAGTCAGCAACTTCACGCCCGCCTTCACCAGCAAGATCAGCACGCTGGCATACGCAATCGACACAAAGATCGAGAGCCCCGCATTCGCCAGCATCCCGTCGGTGACCATGTGCATCACCTCAAATCCGTTCTGCCAGTTGACCTGCGCCTGCGTCCAAATCGCCGCCAACGACGCGCCACCGATCAAAACCGACAGCACATAAAGCCAAACCGGCGCCCGGCCGCTCAAGAAGCCCCACTTGAACAACGCCATGCCGATCATCATCACGCCGATCGTCCGCACGCCCAGCGAGAAGATCGAATTGGTCATGATCATGAGCCAGGTGCTCACGTTCTCTTGCAGCGCTGACGCGAGACCGCCCTGATAGGCCGCCTGCACACGCGCCATTTCCTCAGCCGATGGCGCAAACACCGCTGCAATCTGCGCCTCAATCTCCGGCATCTTCGACGCCGGGATGAAATCATCCGTCAGCGCCAGCAGCGACTGCACCCCAAACGCGATCAGATACAAAACCGTGCCGACAATCGTCAGCGTCACCGGTCCCCAATTGCGCGACAGCATCACGATGAAGCCGCAGATCGCATAGAGCGTCAGAATATCGCCGTACCAAATCAGCAAAGCGTGGATCAGGCCGAAGATCAGCAGCCAAACCAACCGCCGCGTCAGCACCCCGCCGCGCGCCTTGTCGCTCTTGTCGCCGCCAACGAGGAAAATGCTGGCGCCGAACAGCATCGAGAACAGCGTGATACATTTGAACTCGAAGAACACATGCATCACCAGCCATGACCACATCGTCGCCTCGTTGACGTCGAGCGGCGCCAAGAGCGGGTTCTGCGACGTCTGCCAAGGCGCGGCGAAGAACGTCGCGTTCACCACCAGAATGCCCAGCAGCGCAAAGCCGCGCGTCACATCAAGGCTCTTGATCCGGCTGTCCTCGCGGACCGGCGCAACATCGCTCATGCGGTAAGCTCCCCCTTTTGCCCCGCCGCGCGCGCGGCTAGACCAGTCCCATGGACGCCCGCACCCTAACCGACCCCGTTCCGCTCGCCCAAGCCCTAATGCGACGGCCGTCCGTTACGCCCGACGAACAGGGCGCGCTCGATGTCGCCGAAGCGGCGCTGCAAGCGCTCGGCTTCAAGGTGCAGCGCCTAAAGTTCGGCCTTGTTGATAATCTCTACGCACGCCTCGGCACCGCGCAGCCAAACTTCTGCTTCGCCGGCCACGTCGATGTGGTTCCCCCAGGCGCCGGTTGGGCGAGCGATCCCTTCGCCGCCGAAATTCGGGGCGGCTTGCTCTATGGCCGCGGCGCCGCGGACATGAAAACCGCCATCGCCGCCATGATCACCGCGACGGAGGATTTCCTCGCCACACATGGCGCGCCGAAAGGCTCGATCTCATTCCTGCTGACCTGCGATGAAGAAGGCCCGGCTGTCGACGGCACCAAAGCGGTGCTCGCAGCGCTCGCGGTGCAAGGCGAAAAGCTCGATCACTGCATCGTCGGCGAACCCACCAGCGAAGACCGCGTCGGCGACACCATCAAGAACGGCCGCCGTGGCAGCCTCAACGTCGTCATCACCATGGACGGCAAACAAGGTCACGTCGCCTATCCGCACCGCGCCGTGAATCCCGTCACCGCTCTGGTCGAAACCGCCGCTGCCCTGAAAGCGCGCAAACTCGATGACGGCGCGCCGGGCTTTGATCCTTCAAATCTCGAAGTCACCACCATCGACGTCGGCAACACCGCGCACAATGTCATCGCCCAGCGCGCCGTCGCCAAGCTCAACATCCGCTTCAACACCAACCATTCCGGCGAAAGCCTGTTCGCCTGGATCCAGGACACCGCCGAAACCGCCGCCAAGCGCCACAACGCAAACGCAAGCTTCGCCATCGCCTCACAAAGCGTGCCATTCTACACCGCGCCCGGCGCCTTCACCGATCTCGTCAGCGCCGCCGTGCACGAGAGCTTCGGCTTTGCGCCGCAACTCGCCACCACCGGCGGCACCTCCGACGCGCGCTACATCAAAGATCATTGCCCGGTGGTCGAACTCGGCCTGCGGAACGAAACCGCGCACATGGTCGACGAACATTGCGCCGTCGAAGACATCCGCACGCTGGCGCGCTGCTATGAAGCGGTCCTGCGCCGCTACTTCGCCAACTCGTAGTCAACGTGCGCCAGGTATAAGCCATCCGGCGGCGCCACCGGCCCGCAGCGCGCGCGATCCGCCGCCGCCAGCGCATCGGCGACATCGTCCGCGCTTATCTTGCCGAGGCCAACCTCAACCAAGGTCCCCACCATCGAGCGCACCTGCCGATGCAGGAAGCTCCGCGCCATGCACCAGATCGCGATAGCTTCATCATCCGTGCGCATCACATCGCAGACATCGAGCGTCTTGATCGGGCTCTTGGCCTGACATTGGCTATCACGGAACGTCGTAAAATCGTGCTGGCCGATCAGCCGCTGCGCCGCCCCATGCATCGCGTCCGCATCCAAAACCTGCGGCACCCGCCAGCAGCGCCCCAGATCCAGCGTCAGCGGCGCCCGGCGATTGATGATCTGATAGACGTAAGTGCGCCGCACCGCATCGAAGCGCGCATGAAATGCCGGCGTCGCTTCTTCGGCCTGCAGCACTGCAATGGGATGCGGGCGCAAATGCGCATTCAGCGCTTCTGAGAGCTTCCACGCGTCGAACGGCTTCTCGATATCCACGTGCGCCACTTGCGCATACGCATGCACGCCAGCGTCCGTTCGGCCCGAACCAATCACGTCACTGCGCGTGCCGGTCAGCTTTTCTACCGCATCCTCCAGCGCGCCCTGCACGCTCGGCGCGTCGGGCAAACGCTGCCAGCCCGAATAGGGCCCGCCGTCATACTCGATCGTAAGCTTGTAACGCATCGCGCTCCTTACGAGCGCCGATAGTCCAGCATCGGGCAAGCGCGCGAGTCGCCCGCGCCCGGCGCGCCGCCCATCACGCCCAGCACCCGCAACGCGGACTCGCCCGGCAGTGAAGGCTCCCACACCACAACATGCGCGGCGCTATCGGCGCCGCAGATGCCTTGGCCGCTTGGCTTGGTTTCATTGGTGACGCGATAGACCAGCACTTGCGGCTCTTCGACCGGCAGATCGAGCAGCGCGCGCAGCGTCTGGCCTTGCACCTGCGTCGCCGGCGAAACCGCGCCGCTGATCTGCGCTTCGATCACAACGCCATTGGCGCCAGTCAGCGTCAAAATTTCTTGCGCATCGGAATTGGACTGGCTCGCGTCCGGCAAGCGCAGCGTCACCTCAACAGTGAGCTGGCCCGTCGCTGACGTCGCGGCGTCATTGGCGGCGGCGAAGTTGCGCGACGGCTCGGTATCGGGGGCCGGCGCGTCCAATTGCGGCGCGCCCGCGCCGTCTGCCTGCTCAGCAGCGTTCTGGCGATTGCAGCCAGCCAAACAGACAGCCAAAGCCACTGCCGCCATCAACACGCGCATGAAAGTCCCTCCATGTTCAGGTTCATAGCCCGCTGCGACATGGCGTTCAATGTTGGTCTAAGCGAGGCGCGCGCCTACCGAGACCGCCTGACCGCGCAAGAAGGCCTCCGCCTCCATCGGTCCGCGCCCCTCGCGCTGAACCTTCAGTAACCGCACCGCGCCTTGCCCGCATGCGATCAGCAATTGATCGTCCAACACTTCGCCGGGCGAGCCATCTCCCGCGCCCAGCCGTGACATCAGCGCCTTCACCCGGACGCCATCCAACTCGAACCACGCGCCCGGCGCCGGTGACAGCCCGCGGATCATCCAATCGACTTCGCGCGCAGGGCGTGTCCAATCGATCCGCGTCTCCGCTGGCGTGATCTTGTGCGCGTAGGTGACGCCTTCTTCCGGCTGCCGCGTTTCCACGGCTTCGCCGCGCGCGATCTTCTCCAGCGTCTCGCGCATCAGCAGCGCGCCGTTCAGCGCCAAGCGATCATGCACACTCGATGTCGTGTCATCGAACGCGATCGGGGTTTCGTACGTCGCCAGCACGGCGCCGGTATCCAGCCCTTCTTCCATCCGCATCACCTGCACGCCGGTGACGTCATCGCCGGCCATGATGGCGCGCTGGATCGGCGCCGCGCCACGCCAGCGCGGCAGCAAGGATCCGTGCAAGTTGAAAGCGCCGAACTTCGGCGCATCAAGCACCGCCTTCGGCAGGATCAACCCGTACGCCACCACGATCGCCGCATCGAGATTGAGCGCAGCAAACGCGGCCTGCTCCTCGGCCTTCTTCAAACTCTTCGGCGTGCGCACCTCAAGCCCGCGGGCCGCCGCGAATGCATGCACCGGCGTTGGCCGCTCTTGCTTGCCGCGCCCCGCTGGCCGCGGCGGCTGCGAGTACACGCACACAACCTCGTGCCCTGCCTCAAGCAACGCTTCGAGCGTCGGCAGCGCGAAAGTCGGCGAACCCATGAAGGCAATACGCATCGCCGCGACATGCCCGATTTCGCCGGCCCGGCGCAAATGGAACTTGCCCCGCACGGCGCCGGTTCACCGCCCATGAGCGAACAAAGCTGCCCCACCGCGCCGCCCGCAGTGGACGGCCCATTTTCGCTCTCGCCAGCGCAATGGCTGTGCGTGCTGCAGGGCGTGCAAGCCACGGCCGAGCGCGCCAACCTCGCGCTCATCTCCGCCGGCATCGCCTTCTTCGGCTTGCTGGCGGCGATCCCCGGCATTGCCGCGCTGGTGGCGCTGGTCGGCATCTTCGGCGACCCGGCCATCATCGGCGAACAAATTCGCGCCCTTTACGGCATCGCGCCCGATAGCGTCGTGCGCGCCATCGATGACCAACTCGCCAGCCTGCTCAAAGCACGCAACGAAACCCTCGCGCTCGGCGCCGTTTTCAATCTCGCGCTGTCGCTCTGGGGTGCGCTGCAAGGCGTGCGCTGGTTGCTTATGGCGCTCACCGCCGTCAACCGGCGCTCCGAGAAGCGCAAAACCCTGCGCCGCTACGTTGCCGCCTTGCGCTTCACCGTCGCGGCCATCGGCCTCGTCGCGCTCGCAGTTCTGCTCATGGGCGTCGTGCCGTTGGCATTCGCCACCCTCCGCATTGAAAGCAACGTCGAGACTTTGATCCTCATCTTGCGCTGGCCGATCCTCGGCAGCGCCGGCATCGCTGTCGCGCTCATGCTCTATCGCTGGGGCCCGCGCCGCAGCCCGCCGCCCTGGCGCTGGCTCTGGCCTGGCGCGGTCGCCGCGCCGATCCTGTGGCTGCTGGCGTCGTCACTGCTGACCCTGGCGCTGCGCCTATTTCCAAGCTTCGGCGCGACGTATGGCTCGCTCGCCAGCGCCGTCGTACTGCTGCTCTGGTTCTACATCACAGCTTTGGTGTTCTTGGTTTGCGGCGCGCTCAACGCTGAGCTCGAATTCTTTGCGCAAGGCAAAACCGCAACGCCCGTCGAAGCCGGTGAAAAAATCGCGCCGCCAATCCATGCGGACGGCGGCGCGCAATCTTCCAACGTTGTCGTTTAGCTTAGCAGGCGCCGGCCATGCCGGTTTCGCGTTGCATGCCCGTCAAGAACGTGCGCAGCGCTTCCGACAATTCGCACGCCGCCGCATGCGCTTCTTCGCGCTGATCTTCCGGCAGCGCGTCCAGCAATTCACGGCAAACATCCGAGTGCTCGATGTCGGCGACTTCGTGCACTTCGAAGAATTTCAGCCCGCGCGGCTCGTTGACGTCGTAGCGCTCAACCAGGCCCTTGATCTTGGTGCGGGCGATCGCCGGCAGCTGGCTCTCATACGCGTAGAGCGCCGCAATGCCCGACGCATACGATTGGCGCGAAAGCTTGCGGAACGTGTCGATCAGCACTTGCGTCTCGGCGTTCACATCAACACCGCGCACTTCCGCTTCGTCGGCGCCCATGGCCGCGGCAAAGCCCAGCCACAACGTCGCGTGATCGTCCTTGCCTTCGCCGAGGCCTTCTTCTTCAGCAAGGTTCTCCGCCAGCAAACGGCGGCCGGCCGCATCCGGGCAATTCATGTGCACCGCGCTCACCGCGCGCGGGAACGCTTCGACATGATGGAAATATTGCTTGGCGTAAGCCTTCAGCGCGTCCTTGGTCAGCGCGCCTTCTTCCCACGCCTGATAGAACGGATGGCTCAGCATCGAGCGTTGTTCGATGGCCGCGTCGATCGCCGCCGAAGTGCACACGTAATTGCGGAACGCATCCGTCATCTCGAACCCCTCCATGAGCGCGCCGATGCGCGCCGGTTGAGGCGCACATTAACGTTTTCTCGCTGTTGCGAAAGGGGTTTAGAGCGCGGCCTCGCGGCGCGCTTTCTTCAACTTGCTCAGCGCCTTCTCGCGCTTGAGGCGCGATAGGTGGTCGATGAACAGCACGCCTTCGAGGTGGTCCATCTCGTGCTGGATACAAACCGCGTAGAGCCCTTCGGCGTCTTCCTCGATCTGCTCGCCCTTGTAGTTGAGATAGCGCAGCTTCACCCGCGCCGGGCGTTCCACATCGTCATAGATTTCGGGAACGGAAAGACAGCCTTCCTCGTAGCTGAACAGCTCTTCGGACGCCCAGAGGATTTCCGGGTTCACAAAATAGCGCGGCGCTGGCGGCTCGCCCTCCTTCGCGAGGTCCATAACGATGATCCGCACCGGCTCGCCGATCTGGATCGCCGCCAGGCCAATGCCCGGCGCGTCGTACATGGTCTCGAGCATGTCATCCATCAGCGCCCGATGCGCGTCCGTAACCGGCCCTTCGATGGGGGTCGATTTCTGCTTCAGGCGCGGATCAGGCGCGACGAGAATGGGGCGGATGGCCATGCCCTGGAGGTATGAAGAGCCGTACGCGGCGTCAAGCAAGTCTGGCGGCGGGAACTCCGGAACTGACGGTAGGCGGTCGCGTTAGGGATGAGCGGGGCGCGCGGCCGAAAGGTCGTCGCGCCCTTTTCCTTTCCGCCTCCCACGGAGCCCCCCATGAAGCGCATTCTGCTCGCCACCGTCGCCGCCGTCAGCCTTGGCCTTGCCAGCGCCGCCCACGCCCAAACCACCGAACCTGCCCCGGCGCCGCCAGTACAAGTCCCGGCGCAAGCGCCAGACACCAATGTCGGCCAATTGGGCTCGGTCGCACAGGCGCCGCCGGCCAATGCCGTCACCACCGAACAAGCCGCCGAAAACGCCGAGGCCATGGCGGTGTCACCCGCCAGCCCGGCTGACACCGCCACGGTGACGCCCGCGCTCACCAACGCCAGCGCCGTCTGCCAACCGCGCGTGACCTCAGTGCACTTCGGCCGCAGCAGCGCGCTTAGTCAGCAAAACCGCAACGCCATCGAATACGCGGTGGACGCCGCTTCCGTCTGCAGCCTCGAACAGGTGGTGATCGCCGATTCCGGCCAAGGCTCGCGCCGCGCCGACGCGGTGCGCGCTGCGCTCGTGCGCCAAGGCGTCCCTGCTGAACGCATCCGCATCGACGCCAGCGCCGCGCCGTCCGATGGCGCCGCCACCGGCCAACTCGACGTGCGCATGCAATTTGCTGGCGTCGCCAACACCGACATCGCCGCCGCCACCGCGGCGCAAGCGCCGCTGACGCCGGACGCCACGCTCACCGCGCCGGATCAACCGCAAGAGGAGCAATCTGACGAAGCAGAGGCTGCGCCGGTGACGTAACGCCGCGCGCGCCCGGCTTCGGGGCGAGAGGGCCCGGCTTCGCGCCGGGCCCTTTTTGCTGTACGCGCGCAGCATGACGCCAACACAGCTCTTCCGCCTCAGCGGCGCGGCCGCCATTTTCGCCGGTCTGGCGCGGATTTTTGCAGCCTTCCCACTGCTCGACGACGCCATCACGCTCGAATGGCTCTACACCGCCATTGATGTGCTGCTGCTGTTCGGCCTGATGGGAATCTACCTCATCCGTGCGCAGAAGCTCGGCTTCTTGGGCCTCGCCAGCTTCGCGGTCGCAGTCGCGGCGCTTTCCTTCATCGGCGGCCCGGATGCTGATCCGTTCGGTTTTTCAACCTACGAACAAGGCGCCCAAACACTCGCGATCGCCATGGTCGGCCTCGCCATCGCATGGCTACGCGCTGGCGAGCGTCCGTTTGCGCCGCCGCTCTGCTGGTTCGCCAGCGTCATTTGCGTTGGCGTGCTCGCGCTCATCCCGGGCGCGTCGCAGTTCGGATTGCTGGGGGCCGGCATCCTCTTTGGCGCGGGCTTCGTCCTCGCCGGCTACGATCTCTACCGCCGCTCCTAGCGCGTACGGATCGTGCCGTTGCCAGCGCGCGCTTCAATCGTGCGCGCCGGGCGCGTGACTTCACGCTGCGAAGCCGGAACATAGAGGCGCTCTTCCGCTACCAGATCAGGCGATGCGTTCGGCGCGCTGCCTGGCTCAAGGCCCGGAATCTCCGCGGCGACGATGTTGCCATTGCGGTCGCGCTCGACGGCGCCCACGCGCCCAAGCTCTGCGCCGTCATGTCCGCGCACGACGACGCCCGTCGCCGCTTCGGGAAACTGATCCGCCATCGCAACCGACGGCGCGCCAATCATCAGAACGAAAGCAAGGGTTCGCAGCATTTGCGTTTCCGCGCCTCAGCGCGGCCTCTCCAATTGAAAGATTTACGCCTTGGAAACGCCTTGCCCCGGCATCCGTTCCGCCGGGTCCAAACAAGTCAGGCTGACGCAGGGGCGCTCGTGGCGCTTGCCCCCGCCGGCTGGGGTTGCGATATGAGCCCCGCAGGCAGGCGGTGGACGGCCGCCCCGCCAACCTGGTCAGGTCCGGAAGGAAGCAGCCATAACGGGTTGCGTACGGGTCGCTGTCCTGTCTGCACCTTCCCCGATAAAGCGAAAGAACCGGCGGCCAGCCTCGATCAGGCCGGCCGCCGGCTCGCTTACGCGTCGACGGTCTTGGCGCTCAGCTCCCGGGCTTTGCGCGAAAGCCGCCCAGCCCACGGGCTCTGCGGCTTGTGCGCCAGCCGCTCCGCCGCGAGCGCTTCCGCCGTCGCCGCCAACCCGCCGCGCAAAGCCGCGTGCAACGCCGTCAGCGTCAGGACATCGCGCTGAGCGTGGCTGCCACCGAAGCGTTGCGCGACACTGCGCGTGGCGACGATCTTCTCGACCGCTTCGCCGTAGCGGCCGGCATCAAACGCGATGAACGCCTCCGCCAGCGGCAAACCGACTTTGCGCGTCATGTAGCCATTGTCGCCGCCGCGCGCGATCGCGCCGCGCATGGCTTTCAACGTGCGCTCCGCATCGGCGCCGCGCCCAGCGCCGACAAACGCCATCACCGCGTGCAGATCGTTGAACGCATAGATCGCATCCTCACCCGCACGCTCCCACGTCGCGGCCAGCTTCTCAAAGCGATCGCCGACATCGACGCCTTCAAGATAAAGCCGCCACAACAGCGCCGAGGCATCGACGCCTTCGAGGATCACCTGCGAGTCCGGATTGGGCCGCACCTTATCGTCGTAGAGCTTCAACACTTGGCCAACATCGCCGCGGTCGAGATAGAGCAACGCGAGGTGCCACCAATTGTGATAAGCAAAGCCGCTGTCCGGGGCCCAGTACTGCGCATTGTCCGCAAGCCAGGGAATGCCGGCGCCGAGATCGCCACGCATTTCATTGACGTGCGCCACGGCATGCACGGCCCAGCCGTCACGCGGATCGGCCTCGACCGCCTGGCGTCCGTAGATATCGGCGCGGGCGTAGTCGCCGCATTCTTCGAGCCCAAACGCGGCCATGCCTTGGATGTAGCTGTAGCCATCCTCGCCGGGTTTGAACGCGCGCATCGCCTGCAGCGGCCAATCGCGCAATTCACTTTGCAAACCGAGGAAGAAGCAGCCGACATGCGCATACTGCAGAGCCAGCACATCACGCGGCTGCTCTTGCGCGATCCGGGCAAACCGGCTGGTGCCTTCGTGAAAGCGCCCTTCGGCCCAATCCTGCGCTGCTTCCAAATGCGCGCGCTCGCGCCCGTTCAGATTGGCCGCAGCGCCGGCGCGTAGGCTCTTGGCGGTCTCTTCTTCGTAGGCTTTGTCGGTTTGCTGCACCAGAAGCGCAGCGCGCGCCGCCCAGGCGCCGCCGAAGTCCGGATCTTCCGCCAACGCCGCATCGAGCGCCGCAATTGGATCGCCGCGATAAAGCCGGATCAGATCCAGCGCCTCGTCGTACTTCTCAATCGCCGCTTGCGAACTGGTCGAGGCACGATTGCCGTAACGGTCTTTCAACATGCGATAATCTCCGGGGAGGAAGGATGCTCAAAAAAGGCGGGTCAGACCAGCGGCGCTTCGATCGCAAGCCGCGACAAGGCCACGGCGCTCGCGTGCCAAAACACGATGACTGACACCAAGAATGCGAAACCGCGGGCCATGACTTTCACTCGTTATTTCCGGCGAGCCCTGCGCTCGCCCGATGAGCAAAGCTAAATCGGCGCCCACGCCGCCCGATAGAAAACCCGTGGTCCACCACCGTCGCTTTTCAATTTCGCCAATAAAATAGCAGCGTTACGGGCGTCACATCGCGCCCGCCCCGGATTTGCCATCTGCAATGGGCGTGAAAAGCGCACCACCAGTACAGTACTTGTGGTACAGTTTTGCGCGTAAGAGCGCGTCCTCAAACCCGATTGGAAGCCGGCAAATGGCCAACGTTCAAGTTCTCAGCAAGGGCGAGCAGACGCGCGAGCGGCTGATGGACATCGCCCAGGACGCAGTCCTGCACAAAGGCTTCTACGCCACCTCGCTCGACGAGATCATCGCCGAAGCCGGCATCACCAAGAGCGGCTTCTTCTATCACTTCCGCGATAAGAACGATCTCGCGAAGGCGATGCTGCAGCGTTACCTCGACAGCGAGTGGGCCGTCTTCGACACCATGTTCAAGAAGGCCGACGAACTCAGCGAAGACCCGCTGCACAGCTTCCTCATCTTCTTGAAGCTGTTCGCCGAGACGATGGGCGATCTGCCGAACGGCCACCCAGGCTGTCTCGTTGCGTCATACGTCTATCAGGATTTCCTGTTCAGCCGCGAAGTGCGCGACATGACCACTGAAGGCCACCGCATCTGGCGTCGCCGCTTCCGCGAGAAGCTCGATCGCATCGCCGAACGCTATCCGCCCAAGGTCGAGGTCAATCTCGATGACATGGCCGACATGCTCTCCTCGGTTGCCGATGGCGGCATCATCCTGTCGAAAAGCCTGCACGATCCCAGCATTCTGCCGCGTCAGATTCTTCAGTACCGGACCTACCTGAAATTGGTGTTCGCCGGCGCCTAGGGGGTCGCATTTCCCGCCGGAGGCCTTAGGTTTGGCGGGTGGACGAATCCTCCTCCCCCAACCTGTTCGGCGACGATACGACCGGCCCCGGCTACGTCGTTTTGGCGCGCAAATACCGCCCGCGCACCTTCGCCGATCTGATCGGCCAGGAGGCGATGGTCCGCACCATCGCCAATTCGTTCGCGCTGGGCCGCATCCCGCACGCCTATATGCTCACCGGCGTCCGCGGCGTCGGCAAAACCACGACCGCCCGCCTCCTGGCGCGCGCCCTCAATTACAAGAACGGCGACATCAACGCGCCCCACATTGAGCTCGACCCAATGGGTGAGCACTGCCAGGCAATCATGGAAAGCCGCCATCCCGACGTGTTCGAGATGGACGCCGCCTCGCGCACCGGCATCAACGACATCCGCGAAATTCTGGACTCTGTCCGCTACGCGCCCGTCATGGCGCGCAACAAGATCTACATCATCGACGAAGTGCACATGCTCTCGACGGCCGCGTTCAACGGCCTGCTGAAGACGCTCGAAGAGCCGCCGCCGCATGTGAAATTCATCTTCGCCACCACCGAAATCCGCAAAGTGCCGGTGACGGTGCTGTCGCGCTGCCAACGCTTCGATCTCAAACGCATCGATAGCGAACGCCTCGGCGAGCATCTGGCCAACATCTGCGCCAAGGAAGGCGTGAAGGTTGAGCCGGACGGCGTCGCCCTCATCGCCCGCGCCGCCGAAGGCTCGGCCCGCGACGGCCTCTCGCTGCTCGATCAGGCGCTGGTGCAAAAACCAGGCGCCACCGTCACCGCCGCTGACGTCCGCGAAATGCTCGGCCTCGCCGATCGCGGCCGCGTGCTCGATCTCTTCGAAGCAGTTGCGCGCGGCGACGCTAAAACCGCGCTCACCGAAGTGCGCGGCCAGTACGATAGCGGCGCTGACCCAACTTTGATCCTGCGCGATCTCTTGGACATCGGCCACGAAGCCGCCCGCGCGCAAGCGCTCGGCGCTGACGCGCGCATAATCGGCGGCGCCGATTGGGTGGCGCGCGTGCGCGGCCTCGCCGAACAAGTGTCGCCAGCGCAACTCTCGCGCCTTTGGCAGATGCTGCTGAAAGCGCTCGAAGAAGCCGGCAAAGCGCCCGACCCGATCGCCGCCGTCGAAATGGCGATGGTGCGTCTGTGCGCGGCGCAAAACCTGCCGCCGCCGGAAGAGGCCGCACGCCTGCTGCGCGATGGCCCAAGCTTCACCGCAGCAGCCGCCAGCGGCGAAACCAAAGCCAAGCCGGCGGAAAGTCCGGTGGTCAACACCGCGCCGCCGCCCGCCGCAGCGCCGGAGACGCCGTCGCACAGCCTGCGTAGCTTTGAAGACGTCGTCACGCTCATCGCGCGCGAACGCAACATCGAACTCGAACTCGCGCTTGAGCGCATGAAGGTCGTGCATTTCTCGCCCAACGGCGATCTCATCTTCACGCAGAGCGCCGATCTGCCGCGCGATCTCGTGCGCAATTTGAAGCCGCTGCTCGAAGAGGAAACCGGCATCGAATGGCGCATCCGCGCTAGCTCCGAAACCGCCACCGTCGAAAGCCTCGCCGAACGCCGCCGCGCAGAGCGTCAGCGCGCCATGGATGAGTTGAAGCGCCAGCCCTTCGTCGCGCTCGCGCTCAAGCATTTCCCCAACGCGGAAGTCACCATCGTGCGCGAGCCGGTCGAGGAGACCAGCGGCGGCGATGTTGCGCCATTCCCGCAGAAACAGCCGCCGGCGCAGCAGCCGCCGCGCAAAAAGGAAGCCGACCGATGAAGGATATCTCGCAGATCATGCGCCAAGCGCAGGCCATGCAGGCCAAGATCAACGAGGCGCAGAAAAAGCTCGAAGCCATGGAGGTGGAAGGCTCCGCCGGCGGCGGCCTCGTTAAAGTCCGCATCTCCGGTAAAAGCGCGCTGCTCGGCCTTAGCATTGATCCTTCCCTGATGGTCGCCGGCGAGCAGGAAATTCTGGAAGACCTCGTCAAGGCCGCGCACGACGATGCGCGCCGCAAACTCGAAGACGCGCAGAACGAAGAAATGAAGGGCCTCTCCGGCGGCATGGGCCTGCTGCCCGGCTTCAAGATGCCGTTCTAACGCCGCCCGTGCATCGTCGCTCGTTTCTCCTTGGCGCGACAGCGCTGGGCGCTTGCGCCGCCCCTGGTTTGCGTGCGGCGCAAAACGACACGCTCTTCATTCGCGCCACCGCGATCATCACATCGCCCACCGCCGAGCCCATCATCGATGGCGCTATCCTCATTCGCGGCGGCCGCATCGCCGGCATCGGCACAACTCTTGAGCCGCCCCCCGGCGCCCGGGTGATCAACGCAACCGGCGGCGCGGTGTTCGCCGGCTTCTGGAACGCCCACGTCCACATTTTCACGCACGAGCTGCTGCACGCCGAGCGCCGCACCGATGCTGACCTCACCGCGCAGCTTGATCGCCTCAGCAATCGCTGGGGCTTCACCAGCGTCTTCGATGTTGCCTCGATCCTCGCCAACACACAGAACATCCGCGATCGCATCCGCGCCGGCGCGGTGCGCGGCCCAAACATCTTAAGCGTCGGCGAGCCGTTCTTCCCGCTGGGCGGCACACCCATCTACATCACCGACTTCCTGCGCGCCGAGAACCTGAGTTTCCCGGAAATGGCCAGCGTCGAACAGGCCGTCGCGCAAGCGGAGCGCCAACTCGCGGCCGGCGCCGATGGCTTGAAGCTCTTCACCGGCGCCATCGTCGGCGGCTCGGTTGGCGTCCTGCCGATGCAACTCGACATGGCGCGCGCCGTCACTGAAGTCGCGCACCGCGCTGGCAAGCCTGTGTTCGCGCATCCTTCAAACGCCGCCGGCCTCAACGTCGCCATCGAAGCTGGCGTCGATGTGCTCACCCACCCTGCGCCAATGGCCGGCGCACTCTCAGGCGACACCATCGCGCGCATGCGCGCCGCGAACATCGCCATGACGCCCACGCTTGAACTCTGGGAAGTCGAAGGGCGGCGCTTCGGCGTGCCGCCCGCCGCGGTCCAAGCCGAAATGCGCGTCGCTTGGCGCCAGCTGAAAGACTATAGCGACGCCGGCGGCGAAATCCTGTTCGGCACCGATGTCGGCTATACCGACGCAACCGATACCGCGCGCGAGTTCACCCTGCTCGACATGGCCGGTTTCAATTGGCGCCAGAAGCTCGCGATGCTGACAACCGCGCCGGCGACACGCTTCGGTTTTGGCGCCAGCAAAGGCCGCCTCGCCGAAGGCATGGATGGCGACCTCACCATCCTCTACGTCGACCCCCGCCAAGATGCGGGCGGCTTTTCGCGCGTCTGGTACACAATCCGCGGCGGCGAGATCATCTACGACTACCATGCCTGACCCTCGCAAACCCGCCCGACGCACGCTAAATTCCTCTATCCATGCGCTCTAAATCCGCCATCGCCGCGCCCGAGATTGAGGCGCTGATTTCGCTGCTCGCGAAAGTGCCAGGGCTCGGGCCGCGTTCAGCCCGCCGCGCGGCGCTGCAATTGCTGAAGAAGAAGGACCAACTCATGGTCCCGCTCGCGGCGGCGCTTGGCGAAGCCGCTGAGAAAGTGCGCGCCTGCTCCAATTGCGGCGCGCTGGACACGCAAGATCCCTGCGCGCTCTGCAGCAATCCCGAGCGCGACGACGGCCTTATCTGTGTCGTTGCTGAAGTCGGCGATGTCTGGGCGCTCGAACGCGCCGGCGCCTTCAAGGGCCGCTATCATGTGCTTGGCGGCGTACTCTCGGCGCTCGATGGCGTCCGTCCCGATGATCTGCGCATTGCACGTTTGATGGAGCGCGCCGCCACGCCCGGCGTGCGCGAAATCATCTTGGCGCTCTCAGCCACCGTCGACGGCCAAACCACCGGCCATTACCTCGCCGAACGCTTGCAACCTCTGGGCATCACCGTCAGCCGGCTCTCACACGGCGTGCCCGTGGGTGGCGAACTAGATCTTCTGGACGACGGCACCCTCTTTGCTGCGCTGCAAAGCAGGCGCCCCTCGTGAGAATTCGCTAGCCAGCTTACGCGAAGCGTTCTTTCCTTCTGCCCGGAGGGATCACTCATGAATTTTCTCAGCGGATTTTCAGGCCAGCTTCTTGGCCTCTTGCGCATCGTCAGCGCGCTTCTTTTCATTGCACACGGCACCACGAAGCTGTTCGGCTGGCCGCCAACTGAGATGTTCGCGACCCCACCTGAGCCGATGACCATCATGTGGTTCGGCGGAATCCTCGAAGCCTTCGGCGGCGCGCTTCTGCTGCTGGGCCTGTTCACACGCCCGGTCGCGTTTTTGCTCTCGGGCATGATGGCCGTCGCGTATTGGATGTTCCACGCGCCGCAGAGCTTCTACCCGGTGCAGAACGGCGGCGACGCGGCCATCCTATTCTGCTTCGTCTTCCTCTACATCGCCGCAGCCGGCCCGGGCGCCTTCGCGCTCGACAGCATGCTCGGCAAGAAGAAAGCCTAATACCTACTCGCGATGGCGCTCCGTGCACTTGGTGCGCGCGCGCGTGAGTCTGGGCTCCATGAGTCCGGTCTCGCGGAAGTGCGCCATCGCGGCTTGGTATTCTTCGTACGTCACCGTACGCGTGATCTCTTCCCACGCGCACGTGCACACGGCGCTTGTCGGCGGGCAGGAGCGTTCAAACTCCGCACGCGCCGCCGCGGGATAAGGATTCGGTTCAGCGGGCTCACCGCCGCTGCATCCAACGAGCGCCGCCGCGATCAGCGGCGCAACCAACGCCATCCAGATACGCATCGTCTTCTCCCGCCCGGCAAATCCTGCCGAGCACTGCATAGGAGTATGACGCAGTACGGTTAAGACTTGGCGGCGAAAACGTGCTTAAGCAGCGCGCAAAATGATGGCGCCGCCAGCGCCGTCGGAGAGCAACAGCGTATCGCCCAAACGGCTATAGCTGCGCGCTGACGTCAGCGCCGCGAAGAACGCCGCTTCACGCGCCATAATGTCTTGATCGCAGGCCATTTCGGTAAAGCCGAGATTGCTGACGCTGAGTTCGCCTCTATCGGCCGAATAGACGCCGAAATAGTGATTGCACCCGCCCGTTCCGACGATGCGATTGTTGGCGAACTCGATCGTTGGCGTCGGCGTCGGCGAGGTTTCGCCACCGATCGTCGCCACGTTCCAGCGCGTGCCGGCGAGCTCGCCCTGCGGCGCCGACGATGCGCACGCAGCCGCCGCCAGCGCACCGGCGCAACACAGGGCCGCCAAGGGCATACGGGGTGGGCGCAGCTTCACGCCAGCCTCAACGCTGCTCTGCCGGCGCCGGTTCCACCGGCGGCGCGAGCCGGGCGTGGCACGCCGTAGCATAACCATTAATCTGCTCGGTCAGCGGGTGCGCCTCGCGCGCCGGCCCCGGCATCCGCTCCAGCGCCACGAAATCGTTCGGCGAAACCTCCGCTTCGATGCGCTCCCAAATGCAAGCGCACAGCCCAGTCACCTCGCTGCGATCCTCGCATGCGCGCATGAAATTGACCTCGACCTCCGGCCCATACGTCCGCGCCGGTGGGCTGCAAGCCGCCGCGAGCAGCGCAACACCTAGAACCAGCCAAGCCCGCATCAATTGGCGCCCTCTTCCAGCAATCGTCTGCCGATCACCATAGCTTGGATTTCCCCGGCGCCTTCAAAAATATTGAGAATGCGGGCGTCCGCCAGCACGCGGCTAATCGGATACTCGACCGCAAAGCCGTTGCCGCCATGGATCTGCAGCGCGTTGTCCGCCGCCGCCCATGCCACACGCGCCGCCAACAGCTTCGCCATACCGGCTTCAAGATCGCAGCGTTTGCCGCTGTCTTTGCGCCGCGCCGAGAAATACGTGAGCTGGCGCACCGCCATCAACTCCGCCGCGATCATGACGAGCTTGTTGAACACGCGTGGGAAGTGGAAAATTTCCTGCCCGAACTGCTTGCGGTCAATCGCGTACTTCAGCCCCAACTCCAGCGCGCTCTGCGCCACGCCAACCGCTCGCGCCGCTGTCTGGATGCGCGCGCTCTCGAACGTCGCCATCAATTGCTTGAAGCCTTGGCCCTCTACGCCGCCGAGCAGATTGGCAGCCGGCACTTTGAAGCCGTCAAAGCCGATCTCGTATTCCTTCATGCCGCGATAGCCGATCACCTCAATCTCGCCGCCGCTCATGCCAGGCGTCGGGAACGGATTGGCGTCATCGCCGCGCTGCTTCGGCGCCAGCAACATGGAGAGGCCGTTGAAGCCGTTGGTGTTCGGATCGGTCCGCACCAACAGCGTCATCACATCGGCGCGCGCCGCGTGCGTGATCCAAGTCTTGTTGCCGGTGACGACATAATGCTCGCCATCCTTCGCCGCGCGCGTACGCAGCGAGCCCAAGTCCGAGCCAGTGTTTGGCTCCGTGAACACCGCTGTCGGCAAAATTTCCGCGCTGGCGATTTTCGGCAGCCATTCGGCCTTCTGCGCATCAGTGCCGCCGATTAAGATCAGCTCCGCAGCGATCTCGCTGCGCGTGCCGAGCGAGCCGGTGCCGATCCAGGCGCGCGAAAGCTCTTCCGAAACGACGCACATCGCCGTTTTGCCAAGCCCCGAACCGCCGAACTCTTCCGGGATGGTCAGCCCGAACACGCCCAGCGCGCCCATCTCCTGCAGGATCTCAAGCGGGATCAGTTCATCGTTGCAGTGCCACCCGTGCGCGAACGGCACGATCCTGTCGTCGGCGAAAGCGCGAAACTGATCGCGCACCATATCCATGTCGGCATCGAGATTGGTGTTCTCGAATGTCGCCCGGCCCTGCGCCTCATGCAGCAACGCCGCGAGCTTTTGCTTGTCCGCTTGCGCAACCCGCAGCGTCACCGCCGGCGGCGCTAAACCGAAATCCGCAGGCCGGATGATCTCGACCTGCGTCATCGGCACGCCGCCAGCGAGCTGCGCCGAATACTCAGCCGCCACCAACAACGCCAGCAGCCGCTCGGTCTCGCCGAACTTGCCCGTGTCGCTAAGCGCCTGCGCCCAGTCGCGCACTTGGCGGAGCGTCTCGGCATAGGTCGCAACCCAAGCGAGGCCGTGCACTAGGTGCTGCTCACGATCAAGCGCGGCCCGATCGAGCTTGCCGCCAACCGAAACGAGCGGCCGCACCGCCGCCTTGGCCGCCTCCGCGTAGCGCTCCGCCTCGGCGGCGACAGTTTCCAGTTGCTTTAAAAGGTCGGCGCTCATGCAATCCCTCGCGAGTCGGCCCACTTACACTGGCTTTTCGCGCTTGCGAAAGAGCTTGCACGCTGTGACGTTGCGACACCGCCTCTGGGGAGTATCGGCCAATGCATGTCGCTGATGGCGGGAACGACGTCCTCATCCAGGCGCTGGTTTTCCTAGGGGCCGCCTGCATCGTCATCCCCGCCATGCGCAAGGCCCGTCTGAGCACGGTGATGGGCTTTCTCATCATCGGCGTGGTCATGGGCCCGCACGTCTTCGGCCACCTGGCGGCGGAAGTCCCTTGGCTCCGCGCTTTCGAACTCGACGACGCCGAACCGACCATGCTGCTCGGCGAACTCGGCGTTGTCTTTCTGCTGTTCATCATCGGCCTGGAAGTCTCGTTCGAACGCTTGTGGGCGCTGAAGAATTACGTCTTCGGGCTCGGCCTCGCCCAAGTCGTGATCAGCACACTTGCAATCGCCGCAGTCTCTTACAGTTTCGGCAACAGCCCCGGCGTCGCCGCGGTCATCGGCCTCGCCTTCGCCTTGTCGTCGTCGGCGCTCGTCCTGCAGCTCCTGCGCGAACGCAGCCAGATCACCACCATCGTTGGCCGCACCAGTTTTTCCGTGCTGCTGATGCAAGACCTGATGGTGGTGCCAATCCTCTTCTTCGTCGCCGCCGTCAGCCCCGCCAGCAACGCCTTCGGCCAAAATCAGATCATCGTTGCGCTGGTCATCGCCGTCGCGGCGCTGGCGGCGATCCTGATCCTTGGCCGCTTGTTCCTGCGCCCGCTATTTCGATGGGTCGCCGGCGCCAAGAGCCGCGCCGTGTTCATCGCCGCCGCGCTGCTCGCTGCGCTCGGCATGGCCACCGCCGCCGACGCCGCCGGGCTGTCTGCAGCTTTGGGCGCGTTCCTTGCCGGACTGCTTTTGGCGGAAACCGAATTTCGCCACCAAATCGAGACCGATCTCGAACCCTTCAAAGACCTGCTGCTCGGCCTCTTCTTCGTCACCGTCGGCATGCAGATCGACATCGCGCTTCTGTTGAGCGAACCGGCGCGCGTCTTGCTCGGCGTGCTCGGACTTCTGGCGCTCAAGACGTTCATCCTCGCGCCGCTTGCACGCATGTTCGGCCTCGCTTGGCCGCGCGCAGTTGAAGTTGCATTTCTGCTCGGCGCTGCAGGCGAGTTCGCTTTCGTCGTCATCGCCGCCGCGCGCGCCGGCGGCGCCATCCCCACCGCCACCGCGGACTACATGCTGCTGGTCACGGCGCTCTCCATTTTTGTGACGCCGTTCTACGCAACCATCGGCAGCTTCCTCGCCAAACTCATGGGCAGCGCCAAGCCCGATGCGCCGCCGACCGATGCGCACGAATCCGGCCACATCGTCATCGCCGGCTATGGACGTGTCGGCGAAACCTTGGCCGATCTTTTGAACGCTCAAGAAGTCCCGCACGTCGCCGTCGAAAACAACACCGCGCTCGTCGCCGAGGCGCGCAAACGCAATCGCCGCGTCCATTTTGGCGACGCCAGCAGCCGCGATGTGCTGGCTGGCCTCGGCGCCGCCAACGCTGCCGCCATCGTCGTCACCATCAACGACGCGGACGCCGTCGAGCGCATCGTCGAAGAAGCGCGCCGCGCCTGGCCGCATATTCCCATCTACGCCCGCGCCCGCGACGCTGAACACGCTCGGCGCTTACACGCCAAGGGCGCGGCCCTCGCCAGCCCCGACAGCGTCGAGGCCGCCCTGCAATTGGGCGAAGCGCTCTTGAACGGGATTGGCGTACCTGATGAAATTGCGCGACGGCTGATTCAAGACCGGCGCGAAGCTGAATTTGCAAAGGCGGTTTACCGCGCGCCAAGCTAGAACCGCGCCATCATGCCGCCATCACGTGCGCCCAGAACCGGTTAAGAGGTCCGCATGTTGCGTATTTCCGCCCTGCTTGCCGCCCTTGCGATCGCAGCTTGCTCGCAGCCGGCTCAGCCGCCCGCCGCCCCGCAAGGCGACACCATCGAAGGCGTCACCATCGTGGTCGAAACGCCGCGCGTCGGCGCGCGCGTCACAAGCCCGCTGCGCGTGGCCGGCGTGGCGCCAGGCGATTGGTTCTTTGAAGCCGTGTTTCCCGCCGAGCTGCGCGCCGCCAACGGCGAGGTTATCGCCGAAGCGCCGGCTGAAGCGCAGCGCAACTGGATGACTGAGGCCCCAGTGCCCTACATCGCCGAGATCGAGTTCAACGTCGAACGCGAGACCCAAGCCACGCTGATCCTCAAAGAAGACATGCCAAGCGGCCTCCCCGGCCAACGCGAAATCAGCGTGCCCGTCGTGCTGGTGCCGGACGGAGAGTGAGCCGCTAGCTCATCCACTTCAGCGTCGTTGGCTCGATCGGGTTCACGAACTCGCGGCCTTCTTCGCGGCTTTTCACCCATTCGCGCTTGAGCTTTAGATACCACTTGGCCTGCACGTCGATGTCGTCGATCCAGAGCATGCTCGGGCCATAGGCGAGCCCCGTGTTTTGCAGATCAACCATGCGGCCGTCTTGATCCAGAAACTCACGCCCCGCCGGCACCAAGATCGGCTTCATCACATCCAGAAGCGGCGCATCGCGCCAGTATGTGACCTGCGTGATGCGCGTCGAATTTTCATTTTCCGGCGTGAGGAATGTCAGCGTGAACAGCCGCGCTTTCGGCGTCTCCACCACTTCCCAGCGAAAGCCGGGCAGCATGAACGAAATTTCCGTCGTCACCTGGCCGCCGAACAGCCATTTATACGCCAGCGAATTTGACGCCGGCTGATGGCGCTCGATCGCCCATCCGCGCTCGCGCGGCACGAAGCGCTTCTCTTTTAGCTTCTTGCCGGTGCTCGGCGGGCGCCACCACCATTGATTATGCACGTACGGCACGTGGGCCGGGTCCATGAGCCCGACCACCGCATTGTCCATATTCGCCGCGAACGTGCGCTCGATGACAAACTTCGGTTCGACAAGTTCTTTCAAACCGAACTCAGGCGCCGCTGGTGGCTCGTCGCTAAAGCGCGGATCAGCCGCGACAAACACCAACACAACGCCATTCGATTCATGCGTCGGGAAACGACGCACTCGGATCCGCCCGGCTTCGTACGGCTGGCCGTCAACGAGCGACGGGATCTGTTTGCAAATGCCGTCCTGCGTGCCAAAGCGCCAGCCGTGATACGGGCACTCCACGGTCTGCACGCCGTTGGTGGCTTCAATGCGCCCTGCCGACAGCGGCACGGCCCGGTGGGGGCAGATATCGCGCAACGCAAACGCCCGCCCCTCGGCGTCGCGCCCCAGCACGACCGGCTCGCCCAGGATTTCGCGCCTGAACATCTTCCCCCGCTTCAGCTCTGCTGAAGTCGCGGCGAAATACCAAAGGTCGCGGAGAAGCTCGCTCATCAGGACGCGAAATACAGCAAGGCGGGGATGGCGACAAAGCCTAGAGCCGCCGACGCGACAATACCGCACGCACAAAGCGCAGCCAGAATCCAGCGCCGGCGCCGGAGCTCAGCCGGCCGCGCCCGATTCATGGCCCCGCCGGCGTAGAAGATGGCGCCCAATGTGCCGGCCACGACGCCGGCCAGCGCCAAAAGGTAGAGCAGCGTCTGCGCTATGAAGATCACTGGGCCACGATGGTGACACGGAACGTCTGCGAGGCCGGCTCATTGCTCTCCCAGGGCCGGCGCTGTTCGATCACCAGTTCGCCCGTGCCCGGCGCGGTGGCGACGAACATCAGCACTTCCCAATGATTGCCGCCGACAAACCCAGGCTCACTCTGCTGCGGCGTGGTGTTGCCGGCCGCTTCGCCGGCGCGTTGCACGAACGCCGGCAAAGTCGCTGGCGTCCAAACATAGCCCGCCGTCGGTACGCCCACGAGTTCGACCGCAAAGCGCTGATGCAACGCCACCTCGATCGTCTGGCCGTTCTGCTCGGCCGTGATCCGCGTGACGACGTCCTCAGGCGTCGGCGCCGCCACGTCCGCGCCGCTCACAGGCGCCTCAGAATCGGCGGCGTTCTCATCGGGCGTGCACGCACACAAGGCCACGGCGCAGATCGCCGCCACTATCCGCATCATTGCATCGCTCCTGCATCCATAAGCCCGATGTAGAACCGGATCATCCGATCCAGATTCTCGATTGAGATACGCTCGTTCAGCCCGTGCGGCATCTGCAGATCCGCCGCCGTCAACATGATCGGCTGAAAGCGATAGACGTTCTCCGCGACGTTTTCGTAGTTGCGCGCATCGGTGCCTGCAAGCACCAGCCCCGGCGCAACCGGCGCGTCCGGCAGAATATCGCGCGAGAGCGCCGCGATCAGCGCGTACGAGGACGATTCCGTGCTGGAAATGGCGCTGGCCTCGCGCGGCGCCTCGTCCCATTCCACCGTGACATCGCCGTCGAGATCAGCGACGGCCTGCCGCGCGCGTCGCAGCAAGTCAGCGCTTTGATCGCGTGGATGAATGCGGAAATTGATCATCGCCGTCGCTTCGCCCGGCAACACGTTCGGCCGCACGCCGCCATCAATCATCGTCGGCGCAATCGTCGTGCCCAGCAGTGCGCGAGCGGCCGGATTATCAGCCATACGCTGACGCAACATCGCCCCGAATAGCCACTCGTTTGACACCGCCATGCGATTGGTCAGCGTCAGCTCAGGCGCCAGCGCCCGCATCATCCCAAGCGCCGGCCCACCCTCAAGGCGCTGCTCAATCGGCATCTCATGAATGCGATCGACAGCTTCAGCTGCAAGCGAAACGGCAGTCTCGCGCGGCGGCATGGAAGAGTGCCCCGGCTGACCCACCGCGCGCACACGCAGCGTGCCAAAGCCGCGTTCTGAAATGCCAATCATCGCCGCCGGCCCGCCCGTCAGCGGATGCCGGTCGAGCGCCGCCATGCCTTCATCGAGTACGAACCAGGCGCGCACGCCGCGATCAGCCAGCACTTGCGCCATCCGCGCCGCGCCATCAGGGCCGCCGATTTCTTCATCGTGACCGAATGCAAAGATGATCGTACGCACCGGCTGGCGCCCTTGCCGCGCCAGAAACTCCGCCGCCTCAAGGATCGCTACCAGCGAGCCTTTGTCATCGATCGCGCCGCGCCCCCACACGGCGCCATCGCGCACGATGCCGGCGAACGGCTCAACATTCCAATTGGCGCGCGTGTCATCAGGCACGGGCACCACATCCTGGTGCGCAAGCAGCACGATTGGCGGCTGCGCCGCATCGCTGCCGGCCCACGTATAGAGCAATGAAAGTTCACCCACGACTTCGCGGCGCGCGGTTGCGTGAAATACCGGATACGTCTGCTGCAGCCAGGCGTGGAATTGCAGGAACGGCGTCCGATCCTCTTCGGGGCTAATCAGCGAAACCGTGCGGAAGCGAATGGCCTCGGCCAAACGCACCGCCGCCGCATCGGCGTCGATCTCGTAGGCGGACGTATCCGGCGTTTCGATCGCGCTCGGCGCCGGCGGCGCGACAAATGAAAGCGTCCGGAAGCCGACGAATCCGGCAATGGCGATCAAAAGCGCGCCGAGCCCCGCAAGAATGAGCCGTATCATGGTTTTCTCCCCGGCCCGATTGGAGGGCCTTGGGCAGCTGAGGTCAACGCCGCACCTTGCGGAACGCTGCCCTCGCTCAGCCGTTTATCCTGATTACGGAGGGATATTCATGTCCCGCGCAGCCGCCAGCCCCCATCTCGACGACATGTTGCATCAGGCGATGCCGGACGACGAACTCGGCGTCATGGAGTTTTTAGAAGCCTTCGCCCTATCGCTCACCGAGGGCGCCACCGAAGCACTGGCCGATCTGTGGCAATTGCCGGCCATGGTCATCTCGGACGACCGCACCTTCGCCGTCACCGACCGTGACGAACTCAAAGACTTATTCGCCGGCGCTCGCGAGCAATACAATTCCGCCGGCGTCACCGACACCCGCCCCGAGATCATCCGCCTCGACGAAATCACGGACCGGATCGTGATGGTCCGCGTGCGCTGGCCGCATCTGGATGAAGACGGCGACGAACTCGGCGCCGAATGTTCGACTTACACCCTGCAGCTCTCCGCGCTCGGCGATTGGAAAATCCGCTGCGCCATTCTCCACGGCTGCGAGGCGCTGAACTAGGGAACTCCGCTCACGGATGTTCCCACGCTGCGAACGCATAGCTCGCGGCGGAACGATCTACCTGCTGCGTTGTTTGGGCTCCATTCAAGAAGGGAGCGCTTCCTATGCGTACACTTATCGCTGTTGCGGCCATCGCCGCGCTCGCCGCCTGCGGCCAGACCACGACGACCGAAACCACGCCGGAAACCACGACGACCGAAGTCACGACCCAGGCTCCGGCGCCGGTAATCGTGATCACCGAAACCGACGCGCGCACGCGCATCGAAGCTGACGGCTACACCAACGTCACCGGCCTCGTGCAGAACGCCGACGGCACCTGGAGCGCCACCGGCACGCGCAACGGCCAGACGACGCAAGTCACGGTCGGCGAGAACGGCGTCAGCTCGGTAACGACGACCACCACGACGACCCCGTAATCCGAAACGAGGCGGTCCTGCGGGCCGCCTCGTCAGCTCTAAGCCACGCGCTCCAACTCAGTGTGGCCAAAGCCTTTGGCGTAATCGAGGATGGAGACCACCTCAGCGTCGACGCGAATGATCGCCATCTCATTTTGATCAACACCGCCCAGCGCCTCAGACAGCTGCGGGAATTTCTGCAACATCAATGCGCCGACCCGCGCGACCTCCGCTTCGTCGCGCACAAACCGCGCCCGCCCGCCCAGCGACACGCCGCGGATTTCGCCCCAGTTTGAATAGGGCAAGTCGACCGTCACCGAGACCTTGTCGCACCCAGCGATGTTCTTGGCCTTCTGTGACTTGGACCACGTGCCAAAATAAATCTTCTCACCGTCGTTGACGAAGCTCACGGTCGTCGCCTGCGGATAGCCGTCGGGGCGCACCGTGGCGATAGTCAAATCCGGCGCTGCAGTGAGAATGGCGACGAATTGTCTGCGTTGCTCAGGCGTCATCATGAGCGCACCTCCGCGCTCACACTCCGTCGCCTGAACCATTTCGCATTGAGCCAGCGCAATCGCGCCGAACTTAGCTCGCTTTGGAATTTTCCAGCACGTCTTCCCAGGTGCGCAGGCCACTGCGCTGGGCGTTGACGAGCACGGCCATGTTGCCCGGCTGGTGCTGGTTATCGAGCATCTTCTCGTGCGCGTCCGGGATCTTGTCCCACGGCAGCACTTCCGACATCGCCGGATCGATGCGGCGATCGATGACGAGTTGGTTGGCTTGGCTCGCGTGATAGAGGTGCGCGAAGTGTGAGCCCTGCACCCGCTTTTGGCGCATCCACAAGAAGCGCGCATCCATGGTGAGATTGTAGCCGGTCGTGCCCGCGCAAATCACGACCATGCCGCCGCGCTTACAAACGAGCACGGAAACCGGGAACGTCGCTTCGCCTGGATGTTCAAACACGATGTCGACGTCTTTGCCGCCGGTGATTTCCCAGATGGCTTTGCCGAACTTACGGCTCTCTTTCATATATTCGGCAAAGCCCTCGCCGTTCACCTTCGGCAACTGGCCCCAACAATTAAAATCCTTGCGATTGAGCACGGCCTTGGCGCCCATCGAGAGCACGTAATCTTTCTTGCTCTCATCGGAGACAACGCCGATCGCGTGCGCCCCGGATACAGCGCAAAGCTGCGTGGCGAATACGCCAAGGCCGCCCGAGGCGCCCCAGACGAGCACGTTCTGGCCAGGACGCAGCACGTTCGGACGCCAGCCGAACAGCATGCGATAGGCGGTGGCGAGCGTCAGCGTGTAGCAGGCCGCTTCTTCCCAGGTGAGATGCTTCGGACGCGCCATCAATTGGCGCGCTTGCACTTTGCAAAACTGCGCGAACGAGCCGTCCGTCGTCTCGTACCCCCAGATGCGCTGGCTCGGCGAGAACATCGGATCGCCGCCATTGCACTCTTCGTCGTCGCCATCGTCCTGATTGCAGTGGATGACGACCTCGTCGCCCGGCTTCCAGCGCTTCACTTTCGCGCCCACCGCCCAAACGATGCCCGACGCATCGGAGCCGGCGATATGATATGGCTGCTTGTGCACATCGAGTGGCGAAAGCGGCTCACCGAGCGCGGCCCACACGCCGTTGTAATTCACACCGGCCGCCATCACGAGAATGAGCGCCTCGTCCTCGCCGACTTCAGGCGTCGGCACCTGCTCAAGCTGCATGGCTTTCGCCGGGCGCCCGTGACGCTCCTTGCGGATCGCCCATGCCCACATCTTTTCAGGCACGTGATACGCCGGCGGAATCTCGCCAATGGCGTAAATGTCCTTCACCGCTTTCAAGTTCGCTTGGGTCATGACGCCGGCCCCGTTTGTGTCTTTATGCTGCGCCGCACAATGAGCCCGTTTTCCCCGCATCGTCAATGCATCAGCGGCCACAGCCTCAAGATCGGTGTTACGATCCACGAAGACTCGGCGTTTCGCTGAGTCAAAGGGAGGCGAACATGGCCATTGAGAGCATTCTCATTTGGATACTTGTCGGCGCCGTCGCCGGGTTTCTGGCGGGCTTAATCGTTAAAGGCTACGGGCTTGGATTGGTCGGCAACATCGTTGTCGGCATTGTCGGCGCGTTTCTGGCCGGCTGGCTGTTGCCGACTTTGGGTCTCAGCTTTTCGCTCGGGAACCCACTTCTCACCTCGATCGCCTACGCCACCATCGGCGCAGTCGTGCTGCTGCTGCTCATTGGCCTCGTCCGAAGGGCGAAATAACCATTCGATCACCGCGCCGCCGGCACTCAACTTCTTGCAGTGCAGCATGAAGCAGTGTTCGGTGGCGTGGTGACCTCGTTTCAGCACGCCCCCGATCCGCCCTGGATTTTCCGGACCTATGCCGGGCACTCGACGCCGGCTGAATCCAACAAGCTCTACCGCGCCAATTTGGCGAAAGGCCAAACGGGCCTTTCCGTAGCCTTCGATCTGCCAACCCAGACCGGCTACGACTCCGATCACATCCTCGCCCGCGGCGAAGTCGGCAAAGTCGGTGTGCCGGTCGGCCATCTCGGCGACATGCGCGCCCTGTTCGACGGTATCCCGCTCGAACAGATGAACACCTCGATGACGATCAACGCGCCGGCAGCTTGGTTGCTGGCGCTCTACGTTGCGTTGGCCGAAGAGCAAGGCGCTGATCCACAGAAGCTCACCGGCACGACGCAGAACGACATCCTCAAGGAATATCTCTCGCGCGGCACTTACATCTTCCCGCCGGCGCCGAGCCTCAAACTTACCGCCGACACCATCGCCTGGAGTCTCGACGCGATTCCGAAATGGAATCCGATGAACGTCTGCTCCTACCATTTGCAGGAAGCCGGCGCGACGCCGGAGCAAGAACTCGCCTTCGCCCTCGCCGCCGCTATCGCTGTACTCGATGAAGTGAAAGCCCGCGGCGAAGTTGCGCCGGAGCGTTTCGCGCTCGTGTTCAGCCGCCTCTCGTTCTTCGTAAACGCCGGCATGCGCTTCGTGACTGAGCTTTGCAAAATGCGTGCGTTCGTGAAGCTCTGGGATGAAATCGGCCGCGAGCGCTACGGCGTCGACGATGAAAAAGCCCGCCGCTTCCGCTATGGCGTGCAAGTCAACTCGCTCGGCCTCACCGAGCAACAGGCCGAAAACAACGTCCACCGCATCCTGCTCGAAACACTGGCGGTGACGCTCTCTAAAGACGCCCGCGCCCGCGCCGTGCAATTGCCGGCCTGGAACGAAGCGCTCGGCCTGCCGCGCCCATGGGATCAGCAATGGTCGCTGCGCATGCAGCAAGTATTGGCGTACGAAACCGACCTCCTCGAGTTTGAAGACATCTTCGACGGCTCGAAGGTCATCGAAGCCAAAGTCGCGCAACTCATCGAAGGCGCGCGGGCTGAACTCAAAAACATCGAAGCCATTGGCGGCGCTGCGGCCGGCCTCAATTACATGAAAGCGGCCCTAGTCGATTCAAACCGCCGCCGCGTCGAGCAGATCGAAACGAGCCAACAGAAAGTTATCGGTGTCAACGCTTACACCGAAGGCGAGCCTTCACCGCTCGAAGCTGGCGAGAAAAACATCCAAACCGTCGACCTCGCCGCCGAGGCCGAACAGATCGCGCGCCTCAAAGCTTGGCGCACTCAACGCAATGCCGGCGGGGCGGAAGCTGCGCTCGCTCAACTCGAAGCCGATGCGCGCGCCGATAAGAACGTCATGCCCGCCTCCATCGCCGCCGCCAAAGCTGGGGTCACCACCGGCGAATGGGCGGCGACGCTCCGCAAGGTCTATGGCGAGTATCGCGGCCCGACCGGCGTTGCGCTCGTCATCGAAACCGGCGTCGAAGACGCCGAAGCCGTAAAGCGCGATGTTGCGGCGTTGAGCGAAAAGCTCGGCCGCCAACTCACCTTCCTCGTCGGCAAGCCCGGGCTCGACGGCCATTCCAACGGCGCCGAACAAATTGCCGCGCGTGCGCGTGCTGTCGGCATGGACGCCATCTACGAAGGTATCCGCTCAACACCGGCCGAGATCGTCGCCACCGCGAAGGCGAAAAATGCGCATGCTGTGGGGCTGTCTATTCTATCTGGGTCGCACCTCGATCTCGTGCAAGAAGTCGTGCGCCTCATGCGCGCCGAAGGTTTGGAGCGTGTGCCGCTGATCGTCGGCGGCATCATTCCGCAAGTCGATGCGCTTGCGCTTCGCCAAATGGGCGTCGCCGCCGTTTACACGCCGAAGGACTTCAAGATCACCGGCATCATGGGCGATGTCGTGAAGCTCGTCGCGGCGCGTGCCTGAACTCAAAGCGCTGGCGCCGGCGCGGATCAAATGGGCGCTCGAACTCTTAGAACTTACGCCGGACTCCACCGTCATCGAGATCGGCTGCGGTAGCGGCGTCGCGGCGCAGAGAATTTGCGCCGAGCTCACCGGCGCCGGCTCTTACATGGGCGTCGATCAATCCAAAGCCGCCTGTGACGCCGCCTTCGCCCGCTGCAAAGACTACACGCCGCGCATGAAGGCCATGTTCTGGAATAAAGCCTTCGACGCCGCCGATCGCGAGCCGGCGCTGTTCGACCGCATCCTCGCCATCAACGTCAATGTGTTCTGGCGCGACGACGGCGCGCAATTGCGCGACATCCGCCGCATCATGCACCGCCAAAGCCGTCTCGTTCTCGTTTATGAGGCGCCGACAACCGATCAACGCAGCAAAATAAGCCGCATTTTGAAGCAGCGACTGACGCCACTGTTCGGGAGTGTCAGCGCGAAATTGCGCACAGCCGGCGGCAAGCCCATGTATGCAGCCATCGCCGAATATCCATGGGCGCGCGCAACGAAATGAACGCCACCGCTCTCGACTACGAACTTGCCTGCATCAACGCTTGGCCTGCTAAGCACGCCGCCGACATTGACGGCTGGCAGGCGTTTGCAACAGCGGGCCGCTCTTGGCGCGTCAACTCAACTTGGCCGCTCGCATGGCTCGGCGGCGACCTCGACGCCTCCATCGCCAGCGCTGAAGCCTTCGCCCGCCAACACGGCATTCGCACCGCGTTCAAGCTCGCTGACGGCGCGGTGCAGCCGTCGCATCTGGCGGAAGTCCTGAAGCAGCGCGGCTACCGCCCTTACATGCCCACCCTCGTGATGAGCCGAACACTTGGCGCCATCCCAGCGCCGGATCGCGCCGTCACGCTCGACGATGAACCCACCGATTCATTTTGGACGCCCTTGCGGCTCGCCGCGCCGAGCTTGGACGATTTCGCCGAACGCGCCGACATCGTCATGCGCACCACAGCGCCGCGCGCTTTCGCCATCGCACGGCTCGATCATCAACCCGCCGCCATCGGCTTCGGCGACGTGACCAACGGCTTGCTCGGGCTTTACCTGATGCGCACGGCGCCGAACGCGCGCCGGCAAGGCCTGGCGCGCGATATCGTGCGCGCGCTCTGCGGCTGGGGCGCAGCCAACGGCGCCCAGCGCGCCTATCTGCAGGTCGAAGAGAGCAACGAAGCCGCCGTTGCGCTTTACGCCAGCGACGGCTTCGAGACCGCCTATGTCTATACCTACTGGGTCAAAGACTGAGACTTCGGCGCCGCGAGCTTGGCCCCGAACCATACCGCCGCCGGCACAAACACAACGCACACTACGGTCATCCAGAGCGGGTGCGGGATCATAAACAGATTGGTGAAAGTCGCGCCCGCCAGAAAGCCGCCGGCAATCCAACCAGCCCAAATGCGCGCGGCAATCTTCGCGCCGGCGAAGGCCGCCACAAACGAAGCGAGCGTGTAAGCGACCGGCAGGCCCATCAATTTGTAGAATGGCGCGCTCACCGCGTACTCGCGCCATTGTTCAGGCGGCGGCGGCGGAAACAGCGCGTGATTGATCATATCGCCGACGATGACGCAGCCCAAACCAAGCGCAAATCCAATCACCAACCCAAGAACTATTCTGACAATCGCCACTTAAGCCTCCCCCGAACCTCTGCCCACTCGCGCGCCCAACAAGGCGGCGGCAAGTTTGCTGGCAATCGACAGCAGCACGATCCCCATCTGCTGCCCGAATGCGCCCATCGCGATGATCACGGCAAGATCGATCGCCACATAGAACGCCGTAAACGCCGCCGCGAAGGCGAGCGCATTGCGCATCGGACGCCGCGTCGCGAACAGCCACCCAGCGCATAAGAACAGCAACGAGCCAACAACCACACTCGACCAAGGCGCGATCTGGTTTGCCGCCGCTTGGTAAAACGCCTCGTCGTGGCCCGGCTCGATCAGGTGGCCATAAATCGCCATCACGCCGAACGCCGCCGCTACGTTCAAGACGAGCAGCAACGCCGCCACGCCGAACGCTTTCAGAAAATCGAGCGCCTGCATTGCTTGCCCCCTAGTGCTCGTGGCCGGCAGAAGCGTCGATCGTCTTGCCCTCTGCCACAGTCGAAATGCGCGAAAGAAACCAGCCCCAGCCGAATGGATAGTCGCTAATATCGACAGCGCGCACGAAACCATCATGCACAAGCTCAACCCGCGTCCCATCACCCTCGGGTTTTAGTTTCCACAGCACGCGCTGATCCGGAACGCTCTTGTCGCCACGCCAATCCGGCCAGGAAATCGCAAGCCGCTCGTTCTCGACGAAGTCCAGTATCTTGCAGGGCGGCGACGTGACCTGCCGCCCGTCGAGTTCAAACTCCATCTTCAAGTGCCACGATCCGCCAAGGCGCGGATCAACCGCGGCGGCGACGCCGAACCATTGCTGGATCTTGTCCGGATCGATCAGCGTGCGAAACACCGCTGACGGCGGCGCATCGATGTAGATAGAAAGCGCGACATCCGGCTCCTTGGCGCCGTAGTCCACGAGGAGCTTGCCCTTTCCGCCGGCCAAATGCGCGGAAAGATTGCCCCAATTGAATCGCCACAGATCGTCGATCATTTCCTTGGCGCGATTGATCGCCGGAGCTTCCGCGAAACTGTGTTCGCCTTTGACGATGCTGGCCTCGGCCTTTTTTGGATCAGCCTCGACGCTGAATGAAACTTCACTGTCGCGATCCGCAATACGCCAGGTGTAAGCAATGAGCTTATCGGGCTCAAAGCGCGTGATCACGCCATTGGCATCAGACGCGGACGGCGTTCCGAGCGTGTGCTTGCCCCAGAATTTATAAGCACCGCCGACACGCGGCTCGACGTCCGCATGCTCGGCGAACCAATCTTGCAATTGCGCGCTATTTGTCAGCGCCGCGAAGACGCGCGCGGGCGGCGCCGGAATTTTCCAAGTGAACTCGTGCTTCAGCGCGCTCATGTTTCGCCCTTCTTGGATTTGGCTTTCGCCTCTTCTTCCACCACACGTTTGAGATCAACCAGCTTCGCCGCCCAGAACAAGCGATAGGGCGCGAGCCACTGATCCACCGCGCGCAGCGCTGCCGGATCGAGCCGGTAATAACGCGAGGTTGCCTCGCGCCGTTCGCGCAACAAACCGGCCTGCCGCAACACCCGAACGTGCTTGGCGATGGCCGGGCGGCTGACGGGAAATCGGCGGGCGATGTCGCCCGCACTCATTTCGCGATCGCGCACCAAATCGAGGATCGCCCGCCGCGTCGGATCGGCGATCGCCGAAAAGGCGCTGTCCGCGCGCATTCTGGCATTTGTAACCATTTGGTTACAGATAACCGGAGCGAGCGTGCGGCGCAAGCCCTTCTTTGTTTCAACTTAAGTCCGCAGCGAGTGCACCAGCCGCGTCATGGCGCTCGCGCCCACCAGCGGCGCGAAGAACGGGATCACCGAACACGCAAGGCCGACGAGGAAAACTTTCAGGCCATTGCGTTTGCGCAGCTCCACCGCCTCTTTGTAGCTCATGTGGCGCGCGGCGGTGACGGTTGCGTACTCACGGCCCATCAGGAAGCCGTTGAGCGTGTAGAACGTCACCGCGTTGACCACTGGAATGAAGTAGAGCGGGATCACGATCAGATTCAGAATAAGCGCCGGCAAAGCGATGCGGGCGCCGTTCCACAAACCTTGATGCAGCGGCACCGGTTGCGCGGTCGGCACGCCGATCTTTTTCTCAACGCGCTCCGCCGCGACGTCAAACAACAAACCGCCGACCAACATCGAGATCGCTGGCGACAACGCGATCGCCAACACGACAACCGCAACACTGGCGACGAACTCACCCATGGCGGTGACGTTGGCGAACCAGCCGCCGCCATCAGGAATGAGCGGCACCACATATTTGATCAACCCGCCCGCTGCGAGGACTGTCAGCGTCACAGCGATAATGAGGTTGAGGATCGCCAGCAAAGTCAGGCGGCCGAAGATAACATCCTTCAGCCCCCCGAGGATTGCCGTCATCACACGCACCACGCGGCGCCTCCCACATTGCCGACCACAAGCGTATCTCGGCTCAACCCGCCGGCGCCAGAAGAGTTGCGTTCTTTCATTGCCGCGCGCGCTGAACCGCAAACAGGCCGGCGAGGATAAGAGCCGCGCCGAGCAGCGCCAACGGGCCAAGCGCCTCGCCAAAGATCATCCACGAAAGCGCCGCGCCCGCCAAAGGCTGCATCCAGAGCATAACTGTCGACGCCAGGATCGGCAGGCGGCCAACGCCGTAGGCGATGAGCCCCTGCCCGCCGACTTGAACGACGACGCCAAGGCCGATGAGAATGAGCCAACCCTGCCAAGTTTGCGGCAACAACGTTTCGCCGAACGCCAGCGCCGCGATCAACGTGCTGAGAACCCCGCTCACGCCCGCCCAGAACATCACGCCGCCAACGCCAACGCGTTTGCCGATCGCGCGCACCATCAAAAGATAGGCCGCGTAGAACACGGCCGCGCCCGTCGCCATCAGATCGCCGACACCTGCTTCTGCAGCACTCGCCGGGCCAGGCGCGCGGCCCATCGCCAACATCAACGCGCCCGTCAAAGCGATTGCGCCGCCAAACAAAATCGCCGGCGCAATCCGCTCTTTCAGAAACAGCCAGCCGAACAGCGCGGCAAATAACGGCGTCATGTTCGTGATCAAGGTGGCGTTCGCGACCGTGGTTTTGGTCAGCGCTATGGCCCAGAGATTGAGTTCAAGCGCAAAGAAGAGCCCGGCCAGCAATAAAAGGCCGCGATCGGGCGGCGAGACCGGCCCCTCCTTCGCTGACCAGAAGGCGAGGATCGGCAGCGCGATGAGGAAGCGCCAGAAATTGGTGGCGAGCGGCTCCAACTCGGACAGGCGCACAGCAATGGGAGCGAGGCCGATCAGGGTCGCGCCCACCAAAACGGCGATCGCCGCCCCCCGCCATTGCCGCCCTGCCTCGCTCATGGGGCCGGAGGTCGCCCGGCGGCGGCCGGAAAGCAATGCGACAGCGATTCTCCAGCCCTTGGGGGTCGAGTCGGGGGTCGGGCGCGGTTTCCGAGCGCCTCGGGACCAAAATTAGGGTCCGGGCCCCTGACCGGGCAGTCGTAAACGAATGCGTCGAAAAGGCGCCAAAAACGCCGAAATGAAGCGGCTCCCGCCTCAATAATCATGGTTAACGGGGCTAGATTTCCACAGCGCCATCAACAGCAAAAATAGTGCTGAGGGCGCTTGCCCATTGACCGTGAATTAACCGATGGCATCACTAGATATAGCGGTACGGTTCGCAGCTCAGCCCTAGGGCATGTGGTTTGGGCTGGAGCCGAGTCGGATTAACACAGAGCTAAATTCGGGGGCTACGCGATGCAGGCACGGGCGGAAAAAGCTGGAGTTCACCGCATGGGCGAGGTCCATCGCGGCAAGCCCAAGCCGCTGCGTCCGCTGAAGGTGGTCGAGAAGGTCGTTACGGATCCGAGCCGCGATGCGCTGCTGACCGAGTTTGGCAAGACGACGCTGCAAGATCGCTACCTGCTTCCCGGCGAAAGCTATCAAGACATGTTCGCGCGCGTCGCGACCGCGTTCGCTGACGATATCGGTCACGCGCAGCGCATCTACGATTACATCTCCAAGCTCTGGTTCATGCCGGCGACGCCGGTGCTGTCGAACGGCGGCGCCGAGCGCGGCCTGCCGATCTCGTGCTTCTTGAACGCTGTCGGTGACTCGCTCGACGGCATTATGGACACCTGGAACGAGAACGTCTGGCTCGCTTCGAACGGCGGCGGCATCGGCACCTATTGGGGCGGCGTTCGTTCCATCGGCGAAAAAGTCGGTCAGAACGGTCAGACGTCGGGCATCATTCCGTTCGTGCGCGTGATGGACTCGCTGACGCTGGCGATTTCGCAAGGTTCGCTGCGCCGTGGTTCGGCTGCGGTATATCTCGACATCCACCATCCGGAGATCGAGGAATTCCTCGAAATCCGTAAGCCGGCCGGCGACTTCAACCGCAAGAGCTTGAACCTTCACCACGGCATCAACATCACCGACGAATTCATGATCGCGGTGCGTGATGATCTGCCGTTCGCGCTGCGCAGCCCGAAGGACAATGCGGCGCTGAAGCACGTGAACGCGCGCAAGCTGTGGCAGAAGATTCTCGAGCTGCGCCTGCAAACCGGCGAGCCCTACATCATCTTCTCCGACACCGTGAACAAGGCGATGCCGAGCCACCAAAAGAAGCTCGGCCTCAAGGTTCGCCAATCGAACCTGTGCTCGGAAATCATGTTGCACACCGGCATGGATCATAATGGCCGCGAGCGCACCGCCGTTTGCTGCCTCTCCTCGCTGAACGCGGAAACGTTCAACGAGTGGGAAAAAGAGCCGGAATTCCTCGAAGACGTGTTCCGCTTCCTCGACAACGTGCTGCAAGATTTCATCGAGCGCGCGCCGCCGGAAATGGAACGCGCCATCTATGCGGCGATGCGCGAACGTTCGGTTGGTTTGGGCCTGATGGGCTTCCACTCCTTCCTGCAGAAGCAAGGCGTGTCGATGGAATCGGCGATGGCCAAGGTGTGGAACAACCGCATCTTCCGGCACATCCGCCGCGGCGCTGACGCTGCTTCGGTGAAGCTCGCCCAAGAGCGCGGCCCCTGCCCGGATGCGGCCGAGAACAACGTGATGGCGCGCTTCTCGCACAAGCTCGCGATCGCGCCGACCGCTTCGATCTCGATCATCTGCGGCGGCACCTCCGCGGGCATCGAGCCGATCCCGGCCAACATCTACACGCACAAGACGCTCTCAGGCTCGTTCGCGGTGAAGAACCCCTATCTCGAGCAATTGCTCGAAGAGAAAGGCAAGAACACCGAAGCGGTGTGGAGTTCGATCCTGAAGAAGGAAGGCTCGGTTCAGCACCTCGACTTCCTCAGCGAAGACGAAAAGGCGATCTTCAAGACCGCATTCGAAATCGATCAACGCTGGATCGTCGAACTTGCCGCTGACCGCACGCCGCTGATTTGCCAAGCGCAGTCGCTCAACATCTTCATTCCGGGCGATGTCGATAAGTGGGATCTGCACATGCTGCACTGGATGGCGTGGGAGCGCGGTGTGAAGTCGCTCTACTATTGCCGCTCGAAATCGGTGCAGCGCGCTGGCTTTGCGGGCGAAGACAACAAAGCGGACGCCGCCGAAGAGCCGATGATGGAGACGGTTCGGACCGATTACGAGGAATGCTTGGCGTGCCAATAGCGCGCTGATTGGTTCGGGTTGGAAGTAAACTAAGCGCGGAGGCCTCGGTCTCCGCGCTTTTGTTTTGCGCGCGCGGATGCGAGCCCAGGATCAAGAGATCGTAGAGCTTGTGGGATGGCCCCCGGGACCTGGGTTCTCGACTGCGCCGAGCCCCGGATGACGCGGTTCAGCTGGAGTCCGGAGAGAGCGCGCGTTTGGCGGCTTCTGTCAGCTTGCCGGCTTGCTCGACGCGGTGCGCGTACTCGGGCGGCGCGTACAGGAGCGTTTCGATGCGCATTGGCTTTGCGCGCAGGCGATGCGCGAGGCGCTTGGCGTAAGCGGCGGGATTGTTGAATACGCGCAGCAGCGCTTCGTAGCGCTCGGCCAGCGGCCAGGCGGAATGAAAGCGCGGTGCGTGATGGGGGCGCGCGGCGCCGTTACGGCGCTGCGGCTGATGATCGTGTGGGAAGCGCAAAGTGACGCGCCAGGTTTCCGGCGCATCAGCTTCGAACGACATGAGTTGACGCAGGCGCGCCGGCTTAATGCGCGCCCGCGTTGCGGGCGCTGCCGGGTATGCTGCGGCTTCAATCAGCAAGAGGCGGCGCAATAGCGCCTCGCCGGCGCTGATCCACGACGCCATCAATTTGTAGGCGTGCTTCGTCAATGTGTGTTGACCAGCGACAGCTTCGGGTGCGCCGAAGAGATTGTGCAAGAGATGCAAAAAGCGCTCGGCGATGCGCCAATACTCAAGCGGCGCGTGGCGAATGGCGGGGGATGTCATGGCCACCAGTGTGCGCGCGCCGCGAGCCGGTCGGATTTGTTCGGCTGTATCCCCTTAAGCGGCTCAAGGGCTTGTGATTGAACTAAATTTGCAGCGTGACCGCGGTCACAGCGCGCATCTGAACACGGCGCCAGATTCATCTTGTGATCAGGAAACCGCCTCTGATTACGCGAGTTGGGGAGACATGACCAAGCTATCCGCCTCCGGTTTCGCCACAGCCATCGCGCTGGCGATGCTGGCTGGCTCGGCGATAGCCATGCGCGGCGAACAAGCTGAAGCGGCGCCGGAAGCAGCGATCGCCGCAACGGTCGAGCCGGCGACGTTACAGCGTGGTCAATGCCGGATTCACTACGAGGCGCTGCCGACCGACAAACAGCCTGCAGCGATGGAGTGCGAACACGCGCACTGGATCGCGCGGCGCTGGGGCGGCGCGGTGCTTGAAGGCACGGGCGCAGGCGAAGTAGAACGCGCCACCTATGACGGGCGCAACGATTTTAGCGGCGTACCGAGCGAAGCATTGCCGCGCGCCGGTTATTGCCGCGCCTGGGTCGAAGGCGTCGATGTTTCAGAGCAACCGGCTGAGAGCGATTGCCGCGTGGCGCGTCAAACCGCCAGCGCGCGCGGCGGCCGCGTCATCTTCATGCCGCTCTAATTAGCTCATCGCGCCGAAGATGCTGGCGTGACCGCTGAGGATGCGCTCGATCTGTTCAGGATCTGGCTCTAGCGACCACTCTCCCCGCTCGAACGTGCCGCCGAGCACTATGCCGTCACGGCGGCCGAACATGTACCCCTCGCGCGCGATGACGTTGTAATCCACTTCGGGCTGCGGCAGCAGGATCGCCAGCTGCCCGCGCACCGGGATGATCTCGCTATCGCCGAACAAGCGGCCCGCGCCCAGGCCAGTGCAGTTGAAAATCGTGCGCTCCGGCAGCGTCCGCACCTGCGCCACATCGGCAAAATCACGCACAACAATTTCACCGCCAGCTTGGCGCACGTCCAATTCCATGCGCCGCAGATAGAGCGGCGTTTCGATCATCATGGTGTCAAAGCGGCGCACGAACGGGCGCGGGAAGTTGTGTTCGAGCGGCGTAAGATCGCGCTGGTTGACAACAAGCGCGCGCATCGGATCGTCATCGGCGGCGGGATAGCTGGAGCCTGGGCGGTTTGAGAGCGAGAAGTTCGTCTCCCAGCTCACGCCGTAAGCATCGCCGACGAGGCTTTGATAGCGGCGGAATGCAAACCGGGCGGCCTCAAAGTGTCGGGCGATGAAGTCCGGCGTGGCGCGATCATTGTCGTACGTGGAGGCCGGCCACCATTGCGCGCCGGCGACGTTAGAGGTGGTGTTGGGCGGGAGATCCTTGGCATAGATGCGCACGCGCGCGCCGCGCTCTTGCAAGAGCCGCGCGGTGGCGAGGCCGACAGCGCCGCAGCCGAGCACGGCGCACTCGGGGCGCGATGGATCGAAGCCGAGATCGACGGCGAGTTTGGCTGTGCCCCACGAGAGCGTGATGCCGCCGCCGCCGTGGCCGTAATTGTGGACGAGGACTTTGTCGCCCAAGGCTTCACGCTCGACGCGGAAACCGCTGGGGCGAAATGGGCGCAAACCGACATCGATGCGGATGAGCCGCTCACGCGAGACATGCACCGGCGCCAAGCGCGGGCTGGTGCGCGGAGGCCGGCCAAAGTCGCGCTGCAGGCCGTCGCCGAAGCCGCGCGCCGCGGCACACGAGGACACCGCGCCGGCTGCGCTCAACGCCAGTAATGTTCGCCGTGTCTGCATGCGTCTTCCCTCATGCGCATGAGAGATGTGCGGGCCGAGGTGTCAACGTTGTCTTGCCGCTGAGGCGATTCTGGGCCACATGCACGCCATGCACGGGCATCACGGCCACGCTCACGATCACCACGATCACGGCCACCACCACCCCGCGCCCTCCGATCAACGTTATACCATCGCGATCGCGCTGAACTTGGGGTTCGTGATCGTCGAGGCGGCGGCGGGCTTCTTCGCCAATTCGACGGCGCTGCTCTCTGACGCCGCGCACAATCTCTCCGACGTGCTGGGGCTTGCGCTGGCCGGCGGCGCGGCGTGGCTCGCCAAACAGCAAACGGGCGCACAACGCACGTACGGCTTTTCAAAAGCGACGGTTTTGGCGGCGCTGGCGAATGCGCTCGTGCTCGTGATCGCGTGCGGCGGCATCCTGTGGGAAGCGCTGCGCCGGTTCGCGGCGCCGGAACCAGTGGAAGCCGGCTTCGTGATGGCGGTCGCGGCGGTCGGCGTGCTGATCAATGGCGCGACGGCGATGATGTTCCTGGCCGGGCGCAAGGAAGACGTGAACGTGCGCGGGGCTTACCTGCACATGCTGGCGGACGCTGGCGTTTCAGCGGCGGTGATCGTCGCCGGCGGCGCGATCTGCCTAACGCAGATGCACTGGATCGATCCGGCGATTTCGCTGGCGGTTGTGACGCTGATCTTGTGGGGCACGTGGGGGCTCTTGAAAGAGTCCCTCGATCTCACGCTCGACGCAGCGCCCGCGAACATCCGCGTCGACGACGTGCGCGCGTTTTTGGCGGCGCAGGCTGGCGTCACGGCGGTGCATGATCTGCACATATGGGCGATGGGCGCGACTAAGCCGGCGCTCACCGCGCATCTAGTGCGGCCCGAAGGCGGTGACGATGGCTTCCTGGCGCGGGTCAGCGATGAGTTGGCGGCCCGCTTTGGCATCAAGCACGTGACACTGCAGATCGAACGCGCCCAGCGCGACGATTGCGCTGAGTGTCACTAGGACTCTTCGGCCCAGCTTTTCAGCAATTGATGCGCGATCGCGAAGGGCGGCGGGCAAAACGCGTCCGGATGTTTGCCGGCGAGCAGTAGACGCGCTTCGTCGCGGCTGAACCAGCGGCCGGTTTCGAGTTCGAAGGTGTCGACGGTCTCGCGGTCATGCGCGACTTCGCAGATGACGCCGATCATCAGCGAATGCGGAAACGGCCAAGGCTGCGTCGAATGCATGCGCACCTCGGTCACCGGCAGGCCGGCTTCCTCCAACGTCTCACGCGCGACCGCCTCTTCGATCGCTTCACCGGGCTCGATGAAGCCGGCGAGCGCCGAATGCATGCCGCGCGGCCAGACTTTCTGGCGGGCGAGAAAGCACTTATCGCCAAACGCCGGCAACATGATGCACACCGGATCGACGCGCGGGAAATGTTCAGCTGCGCAGGCGCCGCACGCGCGCTTCCAGCCGGCTTCGACCACTTGCGTGGCGGCGCCGCAATTGGCGCAGAAACGGTTCTTCACGTGCCACTCGAACACGGCCTTGGCCGGGCCCAGCGTCGCTAGGTCGTCACGAGACAAGCGCGGGCCGAGCGCGCGCAAATCGTCGAAGCGGCCGAGGCCTTCGAGTTTGTCGGGATCGTCAACATCGAGAGCGAAGTGCGCGGCGCCGGCGGCGTCGAGCCCCAAGAACAAGAGCTGCGCATCGCGGCGCGCGATAGCGGCGCGCGCGTGTGCGCCGAGCCAGCCCGGAACGACCGCGCCACCCTCCTCGCGCACCAACGGGCGCTGCTGATGAAACGGCACGATAAGCGTTGTGTCAGCGCCGAGCGCGGCCTCAAGCCAGGCGTCGTCGCGGCGATGATGACCGGCGCGATCGAGCGGCGAGCGGGTGAAAGCGTTGGGATTTTGCGTCAGTAGCATCAGAAAACCTATGCTCCTCCAAACCCGGGCCGCATAGTTCTTAACATGCGGTAATTGCCGTGGTATCACAGCCGCTGCACGCGTTACGGGGGTAACCGCATGGGTAGGCGTCACAAGGACACCGACATTTTCGCGGGTCCAAAACCTAAAAAGCGCGACCTTTGGAAGGGCGGCTTCCATATCCCAGGATTGGGCTGGTTTCCGCGCATGTCGATGCAGAAGTCGCTGTACGGCGTCCTGCTCGCCGCGGCGGCCGCTGACGGTGATGTACATAATTTAGAACTCGGCGAAATTCACGTGCTCGCCGAGCGCATCAAGACGCTGAGCTCGGTACCGCGCATGCAGCTCGGGAAGCTGCAGGCCCAGTTCAAGCCGCACCTGCAGCCCAAGAAGCTGCTCGAGTTCACCGATCTGGCGACGCGCCGCCTCCGGAGCGCCAACGAAGACCGCCGCGCCTCCGCGTTCATGCACGCGCTCGATATCTTGTTCGCGGACCGCGTGCTGACGGACACAGAACGCGATTTCGTGAAGCACCTGGTGCACAAGCTGCGCCTCAAGGAAGAGACCGCGAAACAGTGCGTCGATGTGATGCTGACTAAGAACCGTCACTAAGAGAAGGCAGGCGATGAGCGACACATATAAAGCGAGCGACTTCGACTTTCTCGACGCGGCCTTGAACCGGCACGGCGGCTCGATGGCGAAAGAGACCGCGTTCCTGACCATCCTTATGGGCGCGATGCACGCGGACAACCGCGTTCGCAAAGAAGAGATTGATGAACTTGACGCTCTCATCGGCCGGGTGCGGATGCTGCATTCGCTGCCGGAAGCCGAGCGCACGCAACGGCGCGAAGAGATTATGCCGTACATGGCCGACGAGAAGCTGCGCTTGGATCGCGTCCGCCTCGCCTGCAGCAGCATCCTGACGGCGCAAAAAGGCTCGCCGCCAACGCAGCCTGCCTTGGAAGGGTTAGCCGTCTCGGTGTTCGCGCACGCCTGCGATATTATTTACACCGACCTCGAAGTCACAGAGCTTGAACGCCAATTCCTACGCGAACTGGTGCAACACTTGGCGCTCGACCACAAAGTGGCGGCCAACATCGTCAACGTCATCGGCGATAAGAACGCTTTCTAAGGACAACGCTATGAGTGACGCGGGCGCTCCCCAAGACGAAAAGAACGCACTTGATAAGGCGCTTGACGCCGCATCGACGCGGCACACGGGCGGCAAGGAAGCCTCGCTCATGGCGGTGCTCTTGGGCGCTGTGTTCGCCGACGGCGAAGCGCACGAAGCTGAAATGGCTGAGTTTGATATGCTGGTGAAGCGTATCAACACCTTCAAGGCGCTTGGCGAAGAGCAGCGCATCAAGCTGCGCCAAGACACGCTGACACTCGTCAACGGCACCGACACCGCGCGCAACGACCATGTGCGCACGGCTTGCGTGAGCTTGCTAGCGCTGCAGCGCGGCGATCCGATGCGCAACTTGCCGCCCATGGAAGGCTTGGCCGAGGCCGCATTTGCGCACGCCTGCGATCTGGTGTTCGCCGACATGAAGGTGACCGAGGAGGAACGCCAGTTCCTTCGCATGCTCTCAGAAGCGCTCGAAATCCCCACCGACCGCGCCAAGTTCATCACCCAACAGCTCGGGTTGAAGAACGATTACTAGCCCTCTCACGCCGGCTTTCTGAACCTCAGCACGAACTGATCGGTGCGGCCGCGGATATCGCCTTCGAAGACGCGCAGGTGGTGATCGTCAGCGGGGTTGCGCAGAACTTGGCTTTCGCCGTCGAGCACGAAACCGGCGGCGGTGAAGTCGGCGATGACTTGCGCGCGATCGATGCGGTGCAGCGTGTCGGTGACGGTGATCGGGCTGCCGTCAGCGGCGGCGTGATCGATGATGATGAGAACGCCGCCCGGCGCGAGCGCATCGAACAGTTTGCGGTTCAGCGCCGGCACATCGAAGCCGAACGCCGGCAGATAGAAATCGTGATAGATCTGCGAAATGAAGATCGCATCGAGCGGCTCTGCGATCGTCCAGTTCTGATAACCGTCGGTGAGATGGGTGATGTTGGAGTATTGGCCGACGACAGCGGCGAGCGGACGTGGGCGTTCGGCGGTGCCGGCGCGGTCGACGCCGTAGACGCGCCCCTCGCCCGCGGCGACAGCGAAGAGACGCGTGTAATAGCCGCCGCCTGGGCCGATATCGGCGACACGCCAGCCGGGCTGAACGCCGGCAAAGGCTAGAATTTCAGCGGGATGGCGGAGCGCGTCGCGCTCACGATCGGCGGCGGGACGGCGCGGATCGGCGATGGCGGCGAGCACATGCGGAGAGGTGGCGGTGACGGCGGCGGGCGCGGCCATCATCAAACCGGGAACAGCGCCGCCGGCGCAGGCCGCGATGAACAATGAAACGCCCAGCCCGGCCAATAGTTTGCGCATGTCGTCCTCCCTTGGTGGGGCGGTTCTAAACGCTGGCGGGGCCGGTGTCTCCCGCGCGATGTGCACGATTGGCAAAAAGATTGCCGCTAGAGTGGCGTGATGATTCCGGTAACGGCGAACCTTTCGATCGACGAGCGCGACCTTGAAGAGCGCTTCATCCGCGCGGCTGGGCCGGGCGGGCAGAACGTCAACAAGGTGTCGACGGCAGTCGAACTTCGGTTCCAGATCAACGGCTACACCGAGATGCCGGAAGACACGCGCGCACGGCTCGCGCGCCTCGCTGGGCGGCGGCTCAATCTAGAAGGCGAAATCGTGCTGCGCGCCGATGAGCACCGCACGCAGGATCGCAATCGCAGCGAAGCTTTGGCGCGGCTCGTGGCGCTGGTGGAGCAAGCCTCGCATCGGCCAAAGCCGCGCAAGAAAACCAAAGTGCCGCGCGCGGCGAAGGAAAAGCGCCTCGACGGCAAAGCTCGGCGCGGCGATGTAAAAGCCAAACGCGGGCGCGTTCGGGATCATGATTAAGTCTTAGATCGTCATTCCGGGGCGATGCGAAGCATTGAATCCGGAACCCAGGGCAACATCCTGCGTGTTGGCCCCTGGGTCCCGGGTCTCGCTTGGCTCGCCCGGGATGACGGCTAAAACTCACAAAAGCGAGACGTGTTATTCCGGCCTGCGGAAGCGCAGCACGAACTGATCGGTGCGGCCGCGGATAGTTGGATCGAAGACGTTGGTGGTGCGCGTGTCGGCGGGATTGCGCAGCACGTCGCTTTCACCATCGAACACGAAACCGGCGGCTTCGACTTCGGCGCGGACGGTGGCTTCATCGATGCGGTGCGTCGTCGTGTCGGCCTTGGTCTCGACGGGTGAGCCAGCGACGGCGGAGTGATCGATGACGATGTAGTAGCCGCCGGGCTTGAGCGCGGCGAAGGCAGTGCGGTTCATCGCGGCGCGATCGCCAAGGCCGTACGCGGTCAGCGCCATGTCGTGATAGTTTTGCGCGGTGAAGATGACGTCGAGCGGCTCGGGGTATGCGAGTGCATCATAGGGCGTGCGCGTCATCACGGCATTGGGATATTCGCCGGCGATCGGGATGATCGGCGTCTCATATTCGCCGGCGACGCCATCAGCGCGGATGGTCGGATAGACACGGCCTTCATCGCCGACAGCGACGGCGAACAGGCGCGTGAAGTAGCCGCCGCCTGGGAAAATCTCACCGACCCGGTCGCCCGGTTCGATGCCGGCGAAGGCGAGCATTTCAGCTGGGCGGCGCATCGCGTCGCGGTCGCGGTCAGCTTGCGGGCGGCGTGTATCAGCTACGGCGGCTACGATATTGGCGGCGTCGGGCGAAACTTCGACGCGCGGCGTTTCCGGCGCGGGTGCAGCGGCTTGGTTGCAGGCGGCCAGCGCGAACGCGGCGACGGCGGCGGCTAGAATTATTCTCATAACGTCCCTCCTCTAACGCGCGCTGCTAGCGCGGCGGAGGGCGCGGGTCATCCCTGGCGCGACGAATGGCGCGCGGGCGCGATTAGCGCCCGCGTTTGACCGTTTGCGGCGGCGGCATGAGTTCGAGTTGCTCGGGCGGCGCGAGGGCGCGGGGAGCGACTTCGATTTGCGCGGGCGATGCGATCTCGATGCCGGCGTCGCCGGCGCCGAGTTCCTTGAACTTGCGCGCTTGCGGCAGAACACGGCTTTCGACCGAGCCGATCATCTCGTTGTAGGTCTTCACCGACTTCTCGATGCTGTCGCCGACCTTGGCCATTTTGTCGACCATGATGGCCATGCGGCTGTGCAGCTCGCGGCCGAGTTCGGCGATCTTCTGCGTGTTCTTGGCGCTGTCTTCCTGGCGCCAACCGTAAGCGATGGATTTGGCCAGCGCGACCATGGTGGTTGGCGTGGTGAGGATGACCTTCTGCGCGAAGGCGTCGTCGAACAGGTTTGGATCGCGTTCAGCGGCGGCGGCGAGGAAGTTTTCGCCGGGCACGAAGAGGACAACGAACTCGGCCGTATCGGGGACGTGCTTTTGGTAATCCTTCGAGGCCAAATTTTTGACGTGGCTCTTCAGTTCGGCGACGTGCTTTTTCAGGTGCAGTTCGCGCGTTGCGTCGTCAGTGGCTTCGACGGCGTCGAGATAGCCGGAGAGCGCGACTTTTGAATCGACGACGATGCAGCGCCCACCCGGCAGGTTGATAACAACGTCGGGGCGCAGGCGCGCGCCCTCGCCGTCCGTGGTCGAGAATTGCTCTTTAAAATCGACGTGCGCGGACAGGCCCGAGAGTTCGAGCACGTTGCGCAACGTTTGCTCGCCCCAGCGGCCACGCATTTTGGGTGACGCGCGCAACGCTGAGAGAAGCTGCGTCGTGGTTTTGTTGGTGGTGCCGACGGCGTCGACGATTTGCTTCACTTGCTCGTTGATCGCCGACTTGTCTTGCAGGCGGGCTTTCTCGAGCGCTTCGACGGAGGTGGCGAGTTTGGCCAGCGCTTCTTGCGCGGGCGTCAGCACCTCTTTGACGCCGGTTTGCGAGGCTTGCTGGTGCTTCTCGAAAGTTTGGCTGGCGAGCGCCATGAAGCTTTGCTGCGAGGCTTGCAGCGCACGGGTGGCGATTTCGACGAAGCGGGCTTCTTCAGACTCGGAGCGCTCGCTCTTTTGCGCTTTGGCGGCGGCGAGTTCGGTGGCGAGGTCGAGGTTTTGGCGGCGCAGGCCATCGAGTTCGGTGCGCAGGCGGTCGCGCTCGGCGCGGATCGGCTCAACGCCGGCTGAGCGGTAGGCGAACCAGCCGGCGGCGCCGATGGCGGCCACGGCCAGGAGAAGCAGAAGTGATTCGATCATTTCGGAAGCCTAGCAGTCTGCCGGCCCCGACCACATGCCCGGCCAATATAGGGTTGATCTGGCGCATGGCGGAAGGGCCGGCGGAGGCGTAGGTTCCGGCCCATGAACGCCTTCGATTTTTTGATCCCGGTCGCCCTTCTGGTGGTGTTTGGGGTGCTGTGTTTTGGCATCTACGCCATGTTTCGCGGCGGCGATTTCGGCCGCTCCTGGTCCAACAAGGCCATGCGGCTTCGGGTGGTGGCGCAATTCGTGGCGGTTCTGATCCTGGTTGCGGCTTTGTGGTTTAAGCAGCAATACGGCTGACATGGTCCGCTTAGACAAGATCGTCACCAAGGCCGGCGACGGCGGCAAGACGCGCCTCGCCACCGGCGAGCCTGTGTCGAAAGCCAGCGCGCGGGTGGAAGCGTACGGCGCGGTCGACGAAGCGAACTCAGCCATTGGCGTGGCGCGTTTGCACACAACAGCGGACGCCCTGCTCGATCCGATTTTAGAGCGCGTGCAGAACGATCTGTTCGATCTCGGCGCCGATCTCGCGACACCGGATTCACCTGAGCTGAAGTTTGAGCCGCTGCGCATCCAAGCGAGCCAAACGGACCGGCTCGAGCGCGAGGTCGATGAGCTTAACGCGAAGCTGACGCCGCTCACTTCGTTCATTCTGCCAGGCGGCACGCCAGCGGCGGCGCACTTGCATCTTGCGCGCGCTATTGCGCGGCGGGCTGAGCGGGGCGCAGTGCTGCTCAGCGAGGAGACGCCGATCAATCCAGAAGCGGTGAAGTACCTCAACCGGCTTTCGGATTTGCTCTTCGTCGCGGCGCGATACGCCAATGACGAAGGCAAGGCGGATCTGCTTTGGACGCCGGGCGCCAACCGCTAGCCCCAAATAAAAACGGCCCGCGCTTGCGCACGGGCCGTTCTAATTTAGCTGGAAGCCAGCTTAGTTGGCGCGGTCATCGCGTCCGTCTTTGCCCTTCAGCGCGTCTTTCACGTCGCCGAGGACTTCGCGGGCTTCGCCTTTTGCTTTGTCGGCTTTGCCTTTGGCTTTCATCGAGGCGTCGCCCGTCAGATCGCCGATACCTTCTTTGATCGCGCCCGATGCTTTATCGACCGCGCCTTTGACGTGCTCTTTGTCCATGGTGCTCTCCTTTGGGATTGTAGGAGAAACGTCCTAGGCGCGAGCAAGTTCCTCAGGCGATGTATTGCGCGCCGTTCATGGTGAGCGTCGAACCGGTCATGAAACCCGACCCTTCGGATGCGAGGAACGACACCGCGCTGGCGATTTCCTCTGCCTTACCGAGACGGCCAACTGGAATACCGCTGATGATTTTTTTCAGCACTTCTTCCGGCACCGCCGCGACCATGTCGGTATCGATGTAGCCAGGCGCGACGCAGTTTACCGTAATGCCTTTGCTCGCGCCTTCTTGCGCCAGCGCTTTGGTGAAACCGATCATGCCGGCTTTCGCGGCGGAATAATTCACCTGACCGACTTGTCCCTTTTGGCCGTTGATCGAACTGATGTTGATGATGCGGCCCCAGCCGCGCGCGCGCATGCCTTCGATCACTTGGCGCGTCATGTTGAAACACGAATCCATATTGACGCGGATGACTTCCGACCACTGCTCGTGGCTCATCTTGTGGAAGACGCCGTCGCGGGTGATGCCGGCATTGTTGACGAGCACGTCGATCGGGCCGAGTTCGGCTTCGACGGCTTGAGCGGCTTTCACGCAATCGTCGAAATTTCCGACGTTGCCCTTCACCACCATGATGCCGAGTTCTTTGGCGGTGGCTTCGGCGGCGGCGTCATTGCCGGAATAGCCGGCGGCGACCTTCATCCCGTCAGCCTTCAGGCGAGCCGAAATGGCCTTGCCGATACCCCGAGTGCCACCGGTGACGAATGCTACGCGCGCCATGAATTATCCTCCCGAATTCCGTCTGATGCGAAATCTTCTGGGATCACATTGCGCGACTCCATGGCAGAGGCAACAGCGCCGGCCAAAAATGCTATCCTGACCCGTCCATTGGAGCGCCCATGACCGATCTCGCCGCCGCACGCATCCAGACCGTCCGCGATCATATGCACTTGGAGACCGTGCACGATTGGGACGGCGTCATCGCGACCTTCCAGCATCCGCGTTACGAAATGCATGGCGGCGGCCAGGTGTTCGATGGCGAGACGGCTGTGCGCGGCTATTTCGCGGCGTCACGAACGCCCTTCCCCGATCAGGGCAATGAGATCATCGCCATCGCGCATGATGGCGACACGGTATTGGTTGAGTTCTGGCTGACCGGCACGCATCTTGGGCCGCTCAAGGTTGGCGGACGCGTTGTCGAGCCGACGGGCAAAGCATTCCGCGTGCGCTTGAGCGCGAGCTTCGAGTTCGCGCCGGGCACGGATAAGATCGTCTGCGAACGCCCCTATTTTGATCAGGGTATGGTTCTGCGCGCGCTTGGAATCAGCTGAGCCACGGCACATCATCATTACACTAAGTCTGGATAGCGGCGGGGTTTGATTATGCTGCTCGGCGTGGCGTTTGTCGGCCTGCAATTCGGCTTCTTGCTTGTGCTCGCAGGCTGGGTGTCGATGATGGTGTTGCTTAGCCGCCATCCGATCGCGTTCAAATCGCGCGAACCGTTCTCGCGCTGGTCGCAGTTCATGAAGGGCGAGGGTTTGCCGGCGGAGGCGCAAGGCCAACGCAAACTGATAGCTTGGCTATTCAGGGCCGGACTGATCATTCTTGCGGTGGCGTTCATCGCCTTCTTCGCCGCGGGCGGCCCCGACGCACTGGAACCACCGCCGCAGCGCTGACGCCGCTAGACCAATAGCAGTGCGTGCGGAAATTTGCGCCAGCTAGGCCACATTGTCGCCGCGCTGGTTTTCTTTAAGCGCGCGCCCGAGCCGCGCAGCTGCGGCGGCTCTCCACCGCGACGAGATGCTGACACCCGTGACGCACGCCTTCACCGCGCGCCCGCGCACTCTCTCCCTCCACCCCACCCGCGCCCCCCGCGCCAAAAAGGCGCGCAACTTCGCACACGAAGCTAAGTGCTTCATCGGCAAGACCGTGCGCCGGTTCGTGCTGGCGACGTCGGCGTTTGCGTTCGTCGCCATCGGCGGCACGGAAGGCCCGCTGCGGGCGCTGGCGCATGTGAGCGAGCCCTACTCGCTGTTCCAACAAGACGCGGTGGCGCAAGCCCGGGAATTTGCGCTGTCGCAACCTCGCGCTTTGATCTGGACCGTCGACACCAATGAAGATGGCGTCCCGGATTTTTCGAACCCGACGCATGGCGGCGTACGCGGTATCGACGCGTTCGGCTCCGGCGATTTCGGCGCCGGGCGTGATGCGGGCAGACGCAAGCACGAAGGCGTCGATTACGTCGCTGAGATTGGCGCGGCGGTTCGCGCGCCGATCAGCGGCGAAGTGGTGCGGATGGGCTATGCGTATCGCGGCGTTGGCGGCTTGCGGAGCGTCGACATCTACAATGCTGACACCAAGGTGACGGCGCGCCTGCTCTATGTGGCGCCAAGCGTTGAGATTGGCGATGTGGTCGTGGCCGGCGAGGAGATCGGCGTCGCGCAGGATTTGAGCGAGCGCTATCCGGGCATCACCAACCACGTGCATGTCGAACTGCGCGACGAGCAACGCCATCTGATCGATGCTTCCGAACAGCTGCCGGAAACGTCGACGTTGGAAGTGCGTTGGGTGGATACGCCGGCGCGCGAAATGTGAGCGTGCGCCTAGCGCTCCACGCAGAGCGCGATGCCCATGCCGCCGCCGATGCAGAGGGTGGCGAGGCCCTTCTTTTTGTTTTGGCGCTGGAGCTCGTAGAGCAACGTGGTGAGCACGCGTGCGCCCGAGGCGCCGATTGGGTGGCCGATAGCGATGGCGCCGCCATTGACGTTCACGATCGCCGGATCCCAGCCCATGTCCTTGTTCACGGCGCAGGCTTGCGCGGCGAAGGCTTCGTTGGCTTCGACGAGATCAAGATCGCCGACTTTCCAGCCGGCGTTTTCGAGCGCGGCTTTCGAGGCCGGGATGGGCCCCGTGCCCATGATGCTCGGATCGACGCCGCGCGAGGCCCATGAGGCGATGCGCGCGAGCGGCGTGAGACCGCGCTTCTTGGCTTCGTCGGCGGTCATCAGCACCAGCGCTGCCGCGCCATCGTTGAGGCCGGAGGCGTTGGCGGCGGTGACGGTGCCGTCTTTCTTGAACGCGGCGCGCAGGCCCGCGGCGCCTTCGATGGTGGCGTCGTGTTTGATGTACTCGTCGTTCTCGATGACGGTGTCGCCTTTTCGGCCCTTCACGGTGACGGCGATGATCTCGTCTTTGAACTTGCCGGCCTTCTGCGCGGCGCTGGCTTTGTTCTGCGAGAGCGTCGCGAACTCGTCCTGCTGCTGACGCGTGATCTGCCACTTCTCGGCGACGTTCTCGGCGGTGATGCCCATGTGATATTGATTGAAGACGTCGGTGAGGCCGTCCTTGATCATGGTGTCGGCGAATTCGACTGGGCCCATCTTGGTGCCGCCGCGCATGTTCTGCGCGTGCGGGCTCATGCTCATGTTTTCCTGGCCGCCGGCGACGACAATCTTGGCGTCCCCTGCTTTGAGCTGCTGGTAGCCGACGACGACAGCGCGCAGGCCAGAACCACAGACTTGGTTGAGCGACCAGGCCGGCGCGTCATCCGGCACGCCGGCGGCGCGACTGGCTTGGCGGGCCGGGTTCATGCCTTGGTTGGCGGTGAGCACCTGGCCGAGCACCACTTCCGAGACGTCCTTGGGATCGACTTTTGCGCGTTGCAGCGCGGCGCTGATGGCGGTGCGGCCAAGCTCGTGCGCGGGCACTGCAGCAAAAGAGCCAAGGAACGAACCAACTGGGGTGCGGGCTGCGGAAACGATGACGATGTCGGTCATGCAATAGGCTCCAGGGGCGCGAACGCCTTGGTCTGAAAGGGAGACTTAACACCCCTATCGCACAAGCGGCGGGCGAAATCCAAGCCAGCCCGTCGCATCGGCCGACCCAAAACAGAGGCTTTGTCTTGCATTGCGGCGAAGGAAGCGGGATTCTATTGGAAAGCTCGCGCCTTCGCGGGCGCCATAATTCAAAGGACCACTCCGTGGCGGATGCAAACGGCCAACAGGCCGAGGATACCGGCGGCGCTAGCGCGCAAGGCGAACCGGTCATCATCAAGAAGTACGCGAACCGGCGGCTCTACAACACGGCGGCCTCAAGCTACGTGACGCTCGACCACTTGTCGGAAATGGTGCGCGAAGGCACGGACTTCATTGTGCTCGACGCCAAGAGCGGCGACGACATCACCCGCTCGGTGCTGACGCAGATTATCTTCGAACAGGAAAGCCGCGGGCAGAACCTTCTGCCGGTGACGTTCCTGCGCAAGCTGATCCGCTTCTATGGCGACCAGATGCAAGGCTTCCTGCCGCCCTATCTCGAGATGAGCATGGAAAGCTTCTCGAAAGGCCAAGAGCAGATGCGCGAGCAATTCTCGCGCACGTTCGGCGCGGCGACGCCGATGGCCGCGTTCGAAGAGCAAGCGCAACGCAACATGGCGATGTTTCAGCAAGCCATGAAAATGTGGGCGCCGTTCGCCGCCGGCACGATGCCGGGGGCTATGCCGGGCGCGGTGGCGCCGCAAACGCCGGCCGATATCGACGACAGCGACAAAGACGAAGAGCTGGCTCTGCTACGCAAGCAAATGGAAGCGATGCAGAAGCAGCTCGACGCGATGGCGCGCAGCAAAAGCTGAGCGTTAAGTCGGCGGCGGCGGCGTCGTGAAAATCTCGAACGCGACGAGCAGCGTGTAAGCGCCCCAGATCACTGTAAGAATGATCGAACCGATGGCGGCGAAGCCAGCGGATGAGGTGCGATTTTCAACGTCGGCGGCGGTGCTTTTGGCCATGGCGGTGCAACTCCGTGGATGAAGACGCTCGCCGCAGCTTAGGCCGCTTCGTTCATCCCGTCATTTTGCGGCGCAACATGGCGTCCAGCGCGCCTAGCCCCACACCACCGGCTTGCGCCCGTTCCACGGCATCTCTTTTTCCAGCTGACCCGCCAAGCGAAACAACGTGGCTTCGTCGGCGTAGCGGGCGGTGAACATCATGCCGATCGGCAGCTTGGCTTTGCTCTCGGCCAGCGGCAGCGAGAGCGAGGGCTGGCCGGTCATGTTGAACGGCGGCGTGAAGCCGAAGGTGGCGGCTTGGCGCTTATCGAACTCGCGCAGATCGTCCATCAGCGCATCGAGATAGTCGACGCGCGGCGGCGGCGTATTCATCACCGGCGTCAGCCACACATCCCAGGTTTCGAAGCGGGCGAGGATTTGGCGATTGAACATGCGCATCTGTTGCCAGCCCCACATCGCATCCTGGCCGGTCATGGCTTTGCCGCGCTCATAGAGGCGGCGCGCGAGGCCTTCGATGTCGTCACCCGGCTCGCGGCCTTTGACATCGATCCAGCGGCGGATGTTGGCGGCGAAGTTCGAGGCCGAGATCGCGCCTTGGGCTTGATAGAGCGCGCGATAGTCGATGCCGAGCCCCTCCTCGCGCACGTCATGGCCAAGCGCGGCAAGCGTCGATGCTGTGCGTTCGAGCGCGGCTTGCACCTCGGGATCGATGGGGTTGCCGGTGGGCGTCTCGCTTGACCAGGCGATGCGCAGCTTGCCGGGCGAGCGCGTGATCTCTTCCAGATACGGGCGCTCCTGATGCGGGTACGAGTACGGGCTGCCGGGTTGCGGCGCGCCGGTGGCGTCGAGCATGGCGGCGCTATCGCGCACGCTGCGGCTGACGACGTGATCGACACTGAAACCAATGGCGCGTTCGGTGTCGTGTTCACCATTCGGGTTGCGGTCGCGCGTGGTTTTCAAACCGACGAGCCCGCAGCATGCGGCGGGAATGCGGATCGAACCCAAACCATCGCTGGCGTGCGCAAGCGGGACCATGCCGGCAGCGACAGCGGACGCAGCGCCGCCTGAAGAGCCGCCGGAAATGTGATCGGGATTCCAAGGATTGCGGCACGGGCCGAGCAGCGTTGACGTGGTCACGCCGGGAATACCGAACTCCGGTGTGTTGGTTTTGCCGGCGAGCACAACGCCAGCGGCGCGATAGCGCTGCGTGAGGATTGAGTCCTCGCCATCCGCTTCGATTTTCGCAAAACGGCTCGCCGACGTGCGCGGCCAGCCTTTAACCCTGACGCCGAGATCCTTGATCAGAAACGGCACACCTTTAAAGGGGCCGTCCGGCAATGGCGCGGCCGCCACGGCGCGCGCTTCGTCATAGGCTTTGTAAACGACGGCGTTGAGGGAGCCATTGTGCCGCTCGATGCGTTCTATCGCAGCGTCAAGCAATTCGGCCGGCGTGACTTCACGCTTACGCACCAGCTCGGCGAGGCCAAGGCCGTCATGTTCGGCGTAGTTTTGCATCGTTTCCTCCGGCGGAGACGATAGCGGTTAATTTTGATTTGGCACGTCGAATGCAGTGGCAAGACGCATGAGCGCAGATGGTCTCAAGCCCGAGGTGATCGACGCGGAGTTCGTCGATGTTGGCGATAACCGCCGGCAAGATCGCCGCGCGCGCGACCGCCGCGCTGGCCGCGCCAAGTTCGACACGCTGTTTGCGGCCACCTTAGTCAACCAGATCGAGCCGGTTGAAGAGTTTGGCGCAGGCGGTTACGTCGCGAAGTCTAAGCTGCGCGCTGGCATTGTGGTGAACGTTAAAGCTTAGACCGACACGTCATTCTGGGGCGCACGAAGTGCGAGCCCAGAATCCAGCGATCGTAGAATTATGTGTCGGCCCCTGGATCCTGGGCTCTCGCTGCGCGAGCCCCAGGATGACGGAGGGACGCGTTAAGCGGTTTTCTTGGCGGCTTCGAACTCAGCGAGCCAAGTATCGATAGCGTCGAGGCGCGCTTCGATATCGCTAATGCGATCGCCGGAATCGGCGCCGTCGGGCGTGGCGCGCGGAGCGACGCCGCTCTTTAGCGTGACCTCCACCAAATCAGCGCCGAGCACGTTAGCGAACACGGAAAGCTCTTCGGCGGTCGGTTCGCGTTCATTGGTGAACACACGATGCAGTTCGGTGGGCTCGATGCCGATGGCGATGGCGAGCGCGGTGCGATCGAGTTTGCGGGCGGCAAGTTTTTCGTCGAACCATGCGGCGTCAAAGAATAGCGACATCAGACACCCTTACCGGCGCCGTTCCTGCAGAACGCGCACACCCATGGACCTTGTCATCCTTCCCCGATTCGCCCGCTGGCTCGACTTCTCAATCGCGCTGGCTGTGGGGATGTGGTGCCTCTAGGCCGTAAGCGGATACGCAAATGGGCAGCGAGGTTTCCCCCACTGCCCATTGCCGATCTCTAACGACCTTACTGGCCCGCGAACTCGACGTCGCGGCGGGCCGAAATGATCGTGACGACGACGCCAGCGAGGACGTCCAGAAGCGCCATGATCATGATGATGAAGAAGACGCTGGTGGCGAACGCCGGGTGGAGCAGGAATTCCACCAAGCAAATGATGAACACCAGCATCGACAGCGCGTGATTGAAGATCGCCGCCGAACCGGTCGACGTCGACTTCAGCAATTCGATGAACAGCAGCAACAGCGCCATCAGCACCATGACGTCGCCAAAGGTGAGCACCCACGGCACGCCTGACGCCATCGGCACTTGGAGCCACGGCGAGAGCAGATGCGTACGCACATCGATGCCGTCGCCAGCCGACGCAGTCGCGCCGAATGCCCAGATGTTATAGGTGAGCACCGGAATGAGGATCAGCGGAAATACGTTGAATATGGCCCCCATGGGACTCCCCTGATTTGCGGGCTGACGGTTTCTTCCCGCCGCTGCCACGCCTGCTGCGCCTAACGGATTTCTGCTCATAGCTCGTCCGCTCCCCCTGGAAGCCGGGCCCGGCTCCTGAGCCACATAACGCCCCAGAGGTCCGTCATGTTCGCGGCCAGTCTGCCGAGATTCGTATAGTTCGAGCGCCCGGCGCCCCGTTGTCGATGATTAACTTCCAAAAACTCGACTGCATAGCCTTCGCGCAACATCAAAGCGGCCATGAAACGATGCATATGGTCGAAGTACGGAAGGCGCAAAAAAGCTTCCCGTTTGAAGACCTTGATGCCCGAGCCGCTATCGTTGGCGCCGTCTTTCAGGGCGGCTTTGCGGATGTTGTTGGCGATGCGCGAAGCTGTGCGCTTGCTCCAATTGTCCTGACGCTTGGTCCGTGCGCCGGCCACCATGCCGAGATCGGCGGGGGCGTCGGGGCGGGTCAGCTTGGCCAGGAGGCGCGGCAGGTCGGCCGGATCGTTCTGGCCGTCGCCGTCGAGGGTGCCGACAACCGGCGCGCGAGCGGCGAGGACGCCGGTGCGCACGGCGCGGCTTTGGCCGGCGTTCTTGCGGTGCCCGAGGATGCGCAGCGCCGGCAGTTCGGCTTTTAAAGCCGCCAGCTCGGCGCGGGTGTCATCGCGGCTCGCATCATCGACGAAGATCATTTCGTAGGAGCGACCGTCGAGCACCGAGGCGATCTCGCGCGCCAGGGCGCCGGCATTGCCGGCTTCGTTGTGCGTGGGCACGACGACGCTGAATTCGATGCTTTCGGGCAAACTGGGCGGCTCTCTTCGGCTCGGGCGGGTCTCTTAGCGGTTCGGCCCAGCCGATGCGAGGGCGCAAGACCTGCATAAACCTGCCCCCTCGGCCCCGAAAGAGCTATCACCCGCCCGATGGCGCAAGCCCCATCCTCCCTGTTCCACCAATTCGCCCGCGGCTGGCGCGGCTACGCGCTGATTGCGTTGATCGCGCTGGTGTCGGGGCTCTTGGGCGCGGGCCGGACCCCAGTGATGGACACGGACGAAGCGCGCTTCGCCCAAGCCAGCCGCCAGATGGTCGAGAGCGGCGATTATGTCCGCATCCGGCTACAAGAGAGCGACCGGCACGTGAAGCCGATTGGCGTGCACTGGGCGCAGGCGGCGGCGGTGCAGGTGTTCGAACCGCTGACCGGACGGACCAACGCGATCTGGCCCTATCGTTTTCCCTCGGCGCTAGGGCTGATGCTGGCGGCGCTGGCGGCCTTGTGGGGCGGCACGGCGCTGATCGGCGCGCGCCCGGCGCTCTACGGCGCGGCGCTGCTGGGCGCGAGCGTGCTGGCGGGCTTCGAGGGCATGACCGCGAAGACCGATGCGCTGCTGCTTGGTTTCACGACCTTGGCTCTGGCGGCGCTGGCGCGGCTGCGCCAGCCCCTAGCCCCCTCTCCGCAAGGGAGAGGGGGAAATTGGATCGCGCTTCTGTTTTGGGCGGCGCTTGCGGTGGGCGTGCTGATCAAGGGGCCGGTGACGCCGTTGGTGGTGGCGCTGACGCTGCTCGCTGTGGCGGGATGGGAGCGGCGCGTCGGCTGGATGAAACCGCTGCTGTGGTGGCCCGGGCCGCTTCTGGCGATCGCGATCGTGGCGCCGTGGGCGATCACGATTTCGCTCGAGACGAACGGCCGCTTCTTTGCCGACATGTTTGGCGGCGACATCGCGCCGAAATTGTTCAGCGGCCAGGAAAGCCATTTCGCGCTGCCCGGCTATCACACGTTCCTGCTGCCCTTCTTCATCTTCCCAGCGACCTACGCATTGCCGGCGGCGGCGCGCATTGTTTGGGACGCGGCGCGCGCGCCGCGCGATGACGCCGAACAAGCGCCGATCCGCTTTCTGATCGCGTGGGCGGTCCCGGTTTTGATCTTCTTCGAATTGGCGGCGACGAAGCTGCCGCATTATGCGCTGCCGGCGTATCCGGCGATTGCGCTTTTGTGCGGCGCCGGTCTCAACGCCATTCTCGGGCGGCGTTGGCGCACTGCGCATCCGGCGGGGATCGTAATGTTCGCCGTATGCGGGGTGGCGATCGTGGCGCTCATGGCGGCGACCGCGACGTTCATGCCGGGCGACTTCACCACCGATTTCCGCCGCGCGGTTTCCACGGCGCTGATCGGCGTCGGCGTTGTCGGCGCGGCGACGGTAGCGCTGATCATGTTGCGGCGGCCAGTGGCGCGGGTGGCGGCGATGGTGCTGTGCGCTTTGGTGCTGTCGTATAGTCTGCGCGCCCATTTGCTGCCGGAAGCGCGGACGCTGTTTGTCAGCAGTGAAGCGGTGGCGGCGCTGACCCGGGCGCGGCTAACCCCGCGCGAGACCCGCCCGCTTTGGGTGGTCGGCTATAACGAAACCAGCCTGGTGTTCTTAACCCGCACCTCGATCCGCATGGCTGAGCCGATGCAAGCGAGCGCCGAAGCGCAAGTTGGCGATGCGATGATTGTAGAAGGCCGCTTGCTGCAGGCGGTGGCGAACGATCTTGCGACGCGCGGGCTGGCGTTTGCGCCGGCTGAACCGCCGGTACGCGGCTTTGCGTTAGGGCGCGGCGAGCGCGTGGCGTTGTTTGTGGGGCAAGTGACGGCGCCGGCGGCGCTCACTGAACCGGCGGACGGCCCAGCACGAAGTCCTTAAGTCCGAGCAACACGATCAAAGCTGGGCGCGCTATCGCGGCAAAGGCTTTTTCAAGCGGCGTCTTAGCGCTCTTGCTGGCAAATAATGCGAGCCCTTGCGCCAATCTTCGCCCGCGCCGCTCGCGTTCGAACTGCACGCCGGACGCTGAAGGCTGAAACAGAACGCTGCCGCCTGCCGCCGAAGCGCGCCGGCAAAGATCGAGATCCGCAGCGTCGGTCACAAAAGCTTCGTCAAAACCGTTGAGCTCAAAAAAATCGCCGCGCGGCATCAACATGAATGATCCGGAAACCGCTGCGACTTGTGTTGCTGCGCCACCGCTACGTCGCTTGCGGCGTTTGCCGGCGGGTATGTCCATGGCGACAGCGAGCGCCGAAAAAGCATTGAGTGAACCGGCGCGCGCTGCGGAACGATCCTTTCCTTCAAGATCAATGAGACGACCGCCCACGATGTAAGGCGTGCGCGCTGTACCGCCGGCATTGGCCAGGCGCTCAACCGCGCCACGCTGCAACACCACATCTGGGTCAAGAAAGAGAAGCAGTGAGCCGCGAGCCTCTTCCGCCGCACGATTGGCGGCGGCGGCGGCGCTGATTTCGGAGGAAGCGGCAATGAGCCTTACATCGCGCCGATCCGCCTGAAACGCGCGCAACATGGATGACACAGAAGCTTCATTGCCAAGATCAACGACTATGAGTTCGTGAATCCAAGGGTCGGCGAGGATACTGCGTAAGCAAAGATCGAGACGCATGCGGGCGGCAGGCGTGCCGCGCACCTTGGATACAACGACAATGGCGCTCACCCGCAGGCCCGTCGTCGTCGCCACCGACTGTGCGTGTGTAGGGAACTTGTCCACGCGGTCTCCGCCCCCGGGGCGCCTCTCGACTCTAGGTAGTCTGTCGCGCGGATGTGGCGGCGTCTAGTGCACCGTGTGGCGGGCTGGGGACGGAAGCGGTCGTCTTACACCGGTTTTAGTCGCCCATGGGCCGCCCACGCCACAGGTGGGGCGGCCCTTCGCGACGTCAGGCGCGCTTCAAGTCAGGCGCTTTTGCTTCCTCGGCAAGTGAAGCGAGCGCTTCGTCGAGGCTGAGTACCGCCTGATCCTGGCTGCCGAAGCGGCGCAAAGCGACGGCGCGGTTCTCGGCCTCCTTCTTGCCGACGACAGCGATCACAGGCGTCTTTTGCAGCGAGTGTTCGCGGATTTTGTAGCCGACCTTCTCGTTGCGCAGATCCGTCTCGACACGCAGCCCCGCTTTACGGAACGCGGCGGCGACTTCGTTGGCGTAATCGTCCGCATCCGACGTGATCGTGGCGACGACGATCTGCACCGGCGAGAGCCAGAGCGGGAAAGCGCCGGCGAAGTTCTCGATCAGCACGCCGAGGAAGCGCTCCATCGAACCGCAGATCGCGCGGTGCAGCATGACCGGGCGATGCTTCTGGCCGTCTTCAGCGACGTACGAAGCATCGAGACGTTCGGGCAGCACATAGTCGAGCTGCAGCGTGCCGCACTGCCACGTACGCCCGATGGCGTCGCGCAGGTGGAATTCGAGCTTCGGACCGTAGAACGCGCCTTCATTGGCGATGCGCTCGACTTGGACGCCGGCGAGGTTGGCGGCTTCTTCGAGCTTATCTTCGGCAATCGTCCATTGCTCGTCCGTGCCGAAGCGCTTGTCCGGGCGGAGCGCGAGCTTCACCGAATGCAGTTCGACGCCAAGGTCGGCATAGACGGAGTTGAGCAGATCGATGAAGGCTTTGGATTCTTCGACGATCTGATCGTCCGTGCAGAAAATGTGCGCGTCGTCTTGGCTCATTTGGCGCACACGCAGCAGGCCGTGCGTAGAGCCTGAGCTTTCACAACGGTGCAGGCCTTCGAACTCGGCCATGCGGATCGGCAGGTCGCGGTATGAACGCTGGCCGTGATTGAAGATTTGCACGTGGCATGGGCAATTCATTGGCTTCACAGCCATAACTTCGCCCTCGTCCGTTTCGCAGACGAACATGCTGTCTTGGAATTTTTCCCAGTGCCCCGATCTTTCCCAGAACGATTGTTCGAGGATTTGCGGCGTCTTCACTTCGACATAGCCAACCGCTTCGATGCGGCGGCGCATGTAGGAGAGCATCAGGCGATAGAGCGTCCAGCCTTTCGGGTGCCAGAAGATCATGCCTTTGCCCTCTTCCTGGATGTGGAAGAGGTCCAACTCGCGGCCGAGCTTACGGTGATCGCGCTTCTCGGCTTCTTCGAGGCGCTTCAAGTGCTCTTCGAGCTGCTTCTCGTCAGCCCAAGCCGTGCCGTAGATGCGTTGAAGCTGCTGATTGTTTTGATCGCCACGCCAATAGGCGCCGGCGAGCTTCATCAGTTTGAAGGCTTTGCCGAGCTTGCCCGTTGAAGGGAGGTGCGGGCCGCGGCAGAGATCGCCCCACTTATCGCCGTGCGAATAGACCGTAATCGCATCGCCCGGCTTGATCACCTCATCGATCGTCTCGGCCTTGTAAACTTCGCCGATCGATTTGAAATGCGCGATGGCGGCGTCTTTTTCCCAGACTTTACGAATGATCGGCAGATCGGCGTCGACGATCTCGCGCATGCGCTTTTCGATCTTCTCGAAATCGTCCGTCGAGAACGGCTCGTCGCGGGCGAAGTCGTAATAGAAGCCATCCTCCGTCACCGGGCCGAACGTGACTTGCGTGCCGGGGAAGAGTTCTTGCACCGCTTGCGCGAGCACGTGCGCCGCATCGTGGCGCAGCACTTCGAGGCCATCGGCGCTGTCGCGCATGACGAGTTCGAACTTGCCGCCGCCTTCAAGCGGGCGCGTCAGATCCCACCAGGCGCCATCGATCTTGGCGGCGACAACTTTCTTGGCGAGCGATTTGGAAATGCCTTCAGCGACGGCGAGCGGCGTTACGCCGTCGTCGTACGAACGCTCGGCGCCATCGGGGAATTTGAGAGAGATGCTCATGGATTGCTCTTATCGGATTCGTTGTGTTCGGGCGGTGCGCGGTAGCCACGTTTCCAATCGCCATAGCGCCAAGGTGCGTACCAAGCAGCAGCCGGCTTTGCTTCCGGCGCTGGGTCCCAGCCGGCGCCGCCCCAGGGGTGGCAACGGCACAGGCGCGCGCTAGCCATCCAGCTGCCCGCCCAGGCGCCGTGCGCGCGAATAGCGTCGGCGGCGTAGGACGAGCATGTCGGCAAATAACGGCAATCGCGCCCGATCAGGGGCGAGAGCGTCCACTTGTAAAGCTGGATGAGGCCCAAAAGGCCCCGGGCTGGAATGCTCGGCGACATGACGATTGTGCGGTTTGGGTTGATCTGACCGGGGCGCAAACGCTGCCGCTGCGGCGCGCCCGATCTCGCGCCGCCGGCTTTAATAAGTAGTCGTCGTGGTCGTCACACGCTGCATTGGGACAACATAACAAAGCCGATCCCGATTTGCGACCCCCGATGGACGCCGCCTCGGCCGCACCTTAATCCTAAGCGCATGAAGATGATCCTGACGGCCATGGCCGCATTCCTGGCCCTGACTGGCGCAGCCGCGGCGCAAACCAACTGGATCCAGCAGCCTCTGGAAGGCGGCTGCACCATCGGCGTGGTGTCGCCCAGCGACCAACCCTCCACCGGGGACGGCGTCTGCGTGCCGGGCGAGCCGATCTCCGGGCCCGGCAATTTTAGCATCAGTTTTGCACCATCAGGCCGGCGGGTGGTGATGACCGCCACCTTCGTCGATGGCGTGCCGGATGGCGATGCAGTGATCTCGGTCTTTTCGATCGCGACCAACGATAAGATCGAAGAGCATCGGATGACGTTCGTGCGCGGCTGCATGGCCGGCCGCGAAGATTGCACGCCGCTGCCGCCGCGCTGAGGCGTTCCCCGGCGGGGAACAAACTACCGCCCTGCGCGCTTATGGCGGCGCATGCCCAACCTGAGCATCCCCGGACGGGTCATCCTGACCTATGGCCGTAGCTTAATGGCGCTCGTCATCGCCCGCTCGCTGGCCGAGCGCGGCGTGGAGGTGATCGGCTGCGATGATGTGAACCTCACCGTGCTGTCGTTCTCCAAGCACGTGCAGGAGACGTTCACGGTCGCGCCCTGGGATAAGGCGCCCGAGCAATTCTTGGACGATCTGGAAGCGGCCGTTTTGGAGTACGCGCCGCGCGATGATCGGCCTTACGTTCTGATGCCGGTGTTCCGTGAGATCGATCTCATCACGCGCAACCGCGCCCGCTTCGAACCCGCGATCAAGCTTGCCGCGCCGAGCATCAAGAGCATCGAACTAGTCACGCCGAAGCATAAGCTGGCGCAGCTTGGCGAAGAGTTCGGCCTCGACATTCCCGAAACCTGGCGCCCGAAAACACTGGACGAATTACGCGAGCGTGCGCCGAAGCTGCGCTATCCGCGCATTGTTAAACCGGTGGACGGCGCCGGCGGGCGCGGCGTTTCGTGCGCGAAGAACGCGAATGAATTGGTGGCGCAAGCTGAGGCATTGGGTTTTGAAGAACCGCCTTTGGTGCAGGATTGCATTGAGGGCGAAGATTATTGCGTTGCGGTGTTAGCCGATGCCGGCGCGATCAGCGCCATCATGGCGTATCGCAATGTGACGACCTTCCCGCGCGAAGCCGGCGCCGGCGCCGTGCGCGAAACCGTCGATGCTGAACCGTTCCGCGCTGAAGCGGAGAAGCTGGTGGCGGCGACGAAGTGGAACGGCGTCGCGCAATTGGATTTCCGCTGGAGCGGCGACAACAACGACGCACCGAAGCTCATCGAAGTGAACGCCCGCTTCTGGGCGGGGATTTTTCACTCGGTGGAATCCGGCGTCGACTTTCCGTGGCTGCTCTACGCACAGACCGTGGGTTTGCCGATCGAGGAAGAACCGTCGGCTGAAGTCGGCGCGACGACTAAGACGACCGGCGCGTGGCTGCTGGCGGCGGTCGAGGATGTCGCCGCCTCCGATCCGCACTTTGCGGCGGCGCGACGCGCCTGGCGCAATGCCAACCGTCGGATGAAGACCGGCCAATTGCTGGCGGCTTTGGATGACGCCGGACGCGCGCTCGGAAAAACACTCGCGGTCGGCGGGGCGGTGAAGCAATTGCGCGAAGAGATGCGCGATCTCAAGGACGCGCCGAGCGAGCTTTCCGCTGACAACGATCCGATGGTCGGCTTGGGCGCGCTGTTTGTGCTTTCATCGCTGGTGCGGCACGGAAAACTGCCGGCGGAAGTGACATACAAAGCCGAAGACGCCGCCAGCGCGCCATCTGGGCCGCCGCCGATGCGAACGCGCCCGGTGATCGGCATCACCAAGCCTGAGCACGGCGATACGCTGGCGTTTTTGGCGATGAAATTCGCAGTTTGGCTCGCGGGCGGCGATCCGGTGAAGGTCACGGCGCGGGCGCCGCGCGATCCGCGCTCGATTGATGGGCTGATCTTCGGCGGCGGCGCTGACGTTTATCCCAAACGCTATCAGGGCCAGCCGAAGCCTGGTTATCGCTACGATCTCGCGCGCGGCGACATGGAAGCGTCATGGGCGCTGGCGGCGCGACGCCATGATTTGCCGGTGCTTGGCGTTTGCCGCGGGGCGCAGATGTTGAACGTGCTCGCCGGCGGCACGCTGCACATGGATTTATCTGAGTTCGACACGCAGCGGCCGAGCCACGTGGTGCGCCGCTTTTTTCACCGCTTCCCAGTACGCATTAGGTACAAATCGAAGCTGGCGCTGCTGACCAAGTGCGCCAAGCAGATGCGCGTCAACGCCATTCATAGTCAGGCGATTGATCGCCTTGGCGTCGGCCTCACGGTGAGCGCGCGCGAAGCCAATGGCGTGGTCCAAGCGATCGAGGACCCGAACCAGACATTCTGGCTGGGCGTGCAATTTCATCCGGAGTTTTTGATCTATCGCGCGCCGTTCCGGCGCTTGTTCAAAGCGCTCGTGGATGCAGCCGCCGCGCGCGCGGCCGAGCGCCGCTTAGAGGCGGCAGCGACGACGGACGCGGCGTCGCAAAACGACCAAGCCGCGCCCGCGCCAGCAGAAGCTTAGGACGCTGCCGTGCGGTTGCACTGGACGAGCGTGAACGCACCCCAACACTCAACGCGCGCATTTTCCGCGTTCGGCGCCGAGTATTTGGAAGCGACGTAGAAGGTTTGATAGTCGCCATCGCCGATGGTCGCGACCGCGTTGCCGACGGCGCCGCCGAGATCGACCTGCTCCAGATCAGCGCTGGCCGCTTCACGCAGCACATCGCGCGCCTTGGCGGCATGCACGTCGGCGGCGGGATTGGTGAAATAGGCCGCGATGCCTACGACAACGAGAAATACGAGCGCTTTGATCATGAGTTCAGTCCCTGGCTATCCCCTCAGTGCGAAGGATAGGCCGGTTACGCTCCGGCAGGAAGCGGGCGCAATCGAATTTCTACGATTACGCGCCGCCGGGGGGGTCGAAGCCGGCGGATAGTTTCTTTGGCGCCACCGCGCGCCAGGATTCATCGAGATAATCGGCCAGCTTCGCCATCGGCGGCTTGGCCTTGGCGGTAAAGCGGAACGACACCCAGCCGGATTTGCCGAGGCCGTAGCCGGTTGGCTCGGCGCCTTTGATCTTCAACGCCTCTTCGCTGCGGAACGGCAGCTTCATCGAACACGACCAGCCGCCATCCTCGTCGTCGCCCATGAACAAGAACGCCTTCTTGCCGGCGACCTTGAACGCACTGTGTCCCCACGGGAAATCTTCAACCGTCTCCGGAAACGCAAGCGCCGCTTTGCGCAAAGCTTTGGCGTTGGGGTGTTTGAGTTTCGGCGCGCTCACTCCTCAGCGCCCATGCACAGCCGATTCTGATCCGCGGAGACGCCATCAGAGCTAATGTCTACACGGGTCACGTCAAAGCACGGAGCGGCCGCTTCGCGTGTGCGCGTGCATTCGCCGCCAGCGGCGCTTTGCCGGCATTCAAATCCCGCAGCTGCGAGTTCTGTGATCAACGCCGCTGGCAACTCACTTGGCGCATAGCGAGCCGCAACATATCGAGACGCGTCCGCGACCAAGGCCTCGACGGAAAAGGCGCTGCGATTTTGGGCCAGCACAGACCCAGTCAGAATTGTGGTGCAGGCAAGAGTCACAAGAACAAGGCGCATCCGAACACAATAGGCGTGCCCTGACGCGGAGCGAAGAGGTTATTTTGCGCTGGGCCTGGTCTGCGCTTGATCCAGCGCTTCGACGGCGGCGTCGAAGGCGAGCATGGTGGAGGCGTGGCGGGGCGGGTATTCGCGCACGCCTTCGAGGTGGCGCAGCTCCCAGAAGCGGCCCGTAGGCGGCGGGCCCTCGCCCTTGAGCATGGCGCGCAAGGCTTCGCGCGCGGCGCGGATTTCATCGGGCGTGGCGCCGATGGCGTGCATGGCCAAAACGCCGGTGGCGGCCTGGCCCAGTGCGCATGCTTTGGGATGGACGGCGATTTTGCTGACGACGCCGTCACGCACATTGAGTTCAACCGTCACCACCGAGCCGCAGACACGGCTGACCTTGGTTGCGGCACCGTCCGGCGCGTCGAGGCGCCCGACATTCGGGATATCGGCGGCCAATTCCATGATCCGGGGGTGGTAGAGATCCTCCATCCGCCCTTATGTGGCCTTCCTTCTTGGGCACGCAACCGCCATTGTGAGCCGTCCGAGGTCAGCCATGCTGCGACGCACCGTTCTGTTATCCGCCCTTGCCGCTGCGGCGACGCCCGCGCTGGCGCAAACCGAAACCACAACGCCGGTACGCCCAGAGTTCGAGCCCATCGAACCGCAAACGGCGTTGGAGCAAACCTTCGTGCAGGCGTTCCGCACGCCGGCGCTTCGGCCCGCGTTTCGCCGCCAGTTCTTGGAAAGCAATGTGCTGTTGGTGACGGTGTCACGCGCGCCGAACGCGGCGGCGCGTTTTCATCCGGTGCCCGGCGGCGAAGCGGCGATGATCTTCACCAGCGATGCGCTGCTGGAACGCCGGCTTGGACCGGATACGCCGCGCCAAGGCATGACGGGGCGCGCCGCGTTGATCCGGGTACGTCAGCACAATGTGGCGATCAATATGGGGTATGAGCCGACATTGTTGCTCGATCCGGAAGGCGTCACGAACTTTCTCGGCATTCCGGCCTCGCCCGACGCGTCAGGGCCCGCCCAGTAGCCCATCGTCGCCACAGCGGCGATCATAGAGGCTTCGCGTGCGCGCGAGGCGCCTATCGCTCATGTTATCGAAGAGATGCACCTGCCATGTGTGCGTGCAGCTTTGAACAGTCTGCGTGCGGCGACACACCTGCACTGGCGGAACGGCGCGATTGTCAGCCAGATCGGGCGCTGGCGGGGCGCACGAAAAGCGATTGCGGCGCAGGTCCGCCGCGACGGCAGTGATGGCGGCGCCAGCAGCGTAGCGGCTGTTAATACTGCGCTGGAAGGCGCTTTGCGTAGCGCCCTCGCTTGAGCTGCGCCAATTGCCGAGTTCAAGCGGCGCCGATGGAATCTGCGTAGGACCGGACGGCGTAGACATGCCGGCGATCGGCGTTGCGCAGGCGGCGACGCTCAGCGCCAACGCAAGAGCAATGCGCCGCCACATCAGTTGGCGCCGAGGCACATCTTGTCGAAGCCGACGATCGGCTCGGGACGCGCACGCTCAACCACGACATACCAATCAATCGCGCATTGGCGTTCCATGATCTCGATCCGACAATCGAGACGCTCGCCATCTTCGCAAGCAAAGCCGTTGGCTTGGAGATCGGCGCGGATGCGCCCGCTGTCGCGGCCATCACTGTACCGCTGGCGAATTTGAGTTTGGAACGATGCGGCGTAGCTCACCGGATCGGCGCTGCGCCATTGGCCGAAATCGATACCGCCACTGGCGCGGCCTTCGGGCGGCGCGGCGCTCGCGCCAGCTGGACCAGGCGGCGGCAATGCGGTCCCGCGCTGCACGTTGAACGGCATCGGGCCGAGTTCGTCCGGCGTTGATTCACCACCGCCGGTGGCGCACGCCATCAGGCCAGCAGCCAACGCCAAAATCAAAATCCGCATGCGCTTTGTCCTTGTCCCCGTGCGGGCTTAACGGGCCGCAGGGGCAGGTTCAAGGCGCAGCAACCGCCGCAGCACAAGAGCCAACAGCAAGGCGGCGAAGGCGGCGATCCAAATGCTCGCCAAACCGAACGTCGCAAGTGCGGCGGCGCCCGCGACAGCGCCCGCAACCAAACCGGCCCACAGCATCAAATACGGCAGCCACGCCCAGCGCGGCCCGCCTTGCAGCGCAGCAGCGATGCGCTGGCCGAGCTTCACCAAAGTGCCGGTCATGTAGGTGACGCCGATGCTGACTTCGCCCTCGCGATGGAACACGGCGTTTTCGGCGCCCATCGCGGCGGCCAGCAGCAACATGGCGGCGGTGGTGGCGTGCATGCCGGCGAGTGTCGCGGCCAACGCAAGCAACGCAGCCACGGCAACCAGCACGCGCGGGCCGTCACGCTCGCCGCCGGTGCGGTTGATGAAAGCGCCGAGAATGACGCCGGCCACGAACGCGCCGATGAGGCTCGCAGCCAGCACGGCGCTGGCTGGGGCATCAAACAAGCCAACGCCGAGCCGGGTGGAATTGCCGCTCATGAACGAAACGAAGAAGCCGCCGAGGTGAACGAAGGCGATGGCGTCGACGAAGCCGGCGACGGCGGAAAGTCCGGCGGCAAGCAGCCAAAAGCGGCGCTGATAACGAATCATGATGCGCCAGTGTGCGCCGCGAATGCTAATTGGGCATTGATCTGGAGCGAGACGGTGAGCGGCGAGAAATCAGAGACGCGCGCCAAGGGCCCGACGCGGGCGGAAGCGCGATGCGCGTGCGGGGATGTCGCGGTGGAGATTGCCGTGCCGGCGCAATGGGCTTGGCATGACCACTCGCCTGCCTCGCGGCGCGCGCATGGGGCGGCCTACGCGACCTATGTCGGCACATGGAAGAGCCGGTTTCGGATCGTGCGCGGCGAGGATTGCCTGACGCGGTTTGAGGAGGTCGAGACGGGCGCGGCGCGCAGCTTTTGCAGCCGCTGCGGGACGCCCGTGCTGTACGAACGCAAGCACGCGCCGAACAATGTGAACGTCCCGCGGGCGCTGTTCAGCAGTGGCGTAGGTCGTGAGCCGCGTTATCACCTGGCCATCGATGAATTGCAGGAGTGGACGTACCTCGGCGAAAAGCTAGGGCCGCTGAAAGGCTTTCCGGGCGTGGTGTGGACCGGCGCGCGCAGAAAACGCGCTTAAGCGCGGAGGATTTTCTCCATCGCTTTGCCTTTGGCGAGTTCGTCGATGAGCTTATCAAGATAGCGTATCTCGCGCATCAGCGGCTCTTCGATTTCCTCGATGCGCACGCCGCAGATGACGCCCTTGATCTGGGCGCGGGCCGCGTTGAGCTTCGGCGCGCCGTCGAAGAATTCTTGAAACGTCGTCTTCTTCTTGATCTGCGCTTCCAGGCCCTTCTGCGTGTAGCCGGTCAGCCAGCGCACGATCTCATCGACCTCCGCCTGCGTGCGACCCTTCTTCTCCGCCTTGGCGACATAGTGCGGGTACACGCTAGCGAAGCTCATGGAATAGATGCGGTGAGTCATCCCCCGCTTATATCTCAGCGATGCGGCCCATGAAGAGGTTGGTGTTCGTCGGCTTGTGGCGGAGCACGATGAAGAACGGGTGATCGGCGCGGAAGACGATTGGATCCGGTTCCGGGCGCGGCATGGCGGAAGTCGCGCGCATGTCGATGGCGGTGACGGCGGCGGCTTCCGTCCCCTCCTCGTCGATGGCGAGGAAGGTTTTGTGGATCACGGCGCTAATGGCGAGGCGCTCAGCCTCGGTGACGCCGGTGAAATCGGCGCCATTGCTGAATGAGAGCCGCAGGCCGAGATCGCGCAGCAGCGGCGAAAGCTCATAATCGGTGCGCATCTCGACCTTCGGCAGCGTCACCTGCAAACGCGGGCTTTCGGCGTTGTCGAGATCGGTGAGCCAGCGCTCCAGGCGATTGCCAGCAAGTTGGCGCTCAAACGCGGCAAGGCCCTCGCGCGCACGCGGCAGGAAGACGGCGAGCGCGAAGGCGCCTTCGTCGTACACGAACTCGGCGGCCTGAAAGCCTTCGCCTTCGTAGTACCGCGTGCGCATGATTTTGTTCATCAGCCGCGCGCGCTGGGTGGCGCCGCCTTCGGCGTAAAAGTCGCCGTCGCGCGTGGCGTTTGACGAGAATTGCTGCTGCCATTTGCCTTTGAAGTAAACAGCATTGGTAAGCACCAGCCGGCGTGAAGCGTCTTCCTGCGTCAGGATTTCCGGGATGCGGTCACGGGTTTCGCGCGCGGCCCAGGCATTGATCGTGCGCAAAGCCTGGCGCTGGTTGGTGATGAAGGGCACGCCTTCGATCGTGGCGCCGAGCTGATCGCGGATGACGCGCGCGTACTCATCGCGCAGCGCCATGGTGCGCTCGACCCAGGCGGCGTTGGCGGTGGTGAAATCACTGCCGCCGGTTTGCGCCGCCAGCGCGCGCGCCACGGTGCGAGCGCGTTCGACTTGTGCGGCGACGCTGGGATCGAAGCCGAAGGTGGAAACCATTTCGGCGGCGGTGGCGCCGCGGGCGCCGGGATAAAGCAAAGTGAAAGCGGAAAGCACGCTATAGGGCGAGACGAATTGATTGCCGCTCTCGGCGGCGAGCGCGCGATAGAGCGAGAGTTCGAAAGTATCGGCGCCAGGGGTCATGATCGGCGCTGCCGGCTGCTGCGGGCTGGGCGGCGCGCCCGGTTCGGTGGTCGGCGCGGCGCAAGCGCTGAGCCCCGCTGCGGCGGCGGACCACAATAAAGCGCGACGATGCATGCCATCTCTCCTGCCCTCGGCGGACATTGTGCGGAGAGTTGAGGCGAAGTGAAGGCGCTAGCCCTTCCGCCGCCAGGTGCTGCCGCTGGCGCTATCCATCACCTCGACCCCGCGTTCGGCGAGGGCATCGCGGAGGCGGTCGGACTCGGCGTAGTTCTTGGCGGCGCGGGCGGCGACGCGTTCGGCGACGAGGCGATCGATCTCGGCGGCTTCGGCGCCGAAGCTTTCACGGAACCAGGCTTCTGGATCGGATTGCAGCACACCGAAGAGTTTGGCGGCGGCGAGCAGATCGGCCTTCGCTTGCGCCTGGTCAGCGGGCTTTTTGGCGTTGTTGGCGGTCGTGACGAGCGCCGAAAGCTCGGCGACGGCGGCGGGCGTGTTGAGATCATCGGCCAGTGCATTGACGAACGCCGCCGGCGGCTCGGCGTCCTGCGCCGGCGCATCCTTCAATCGCAGCAGCGCGCCATACATGCGATCCAGGCTTTTGCGCGATTGCTCGAGCAGCTCATCGTTCCAATCGAGCGGCGCTTTGTAGTGGGCGCTGAGCAGCGCGTAGCGAATGGTTTCGCCCTGCCAGCCTTCGGCCAGCAATTCGCGTGGCGTGATGATGTTGCCGATGGACTTCGACATCTTCTCTTTGTCCATCGTCAGGAAGCCGTTGTGCATCCAGACGCGCGCCAGCGCATGGCCGTGCGCGGACTCGCTTTGGGCGATTTCGTTTTCGTGGTGCGGGAAGATGAGATCGATGCCGCCGCCGTGAATGTCGATCGGCGAGCCAAGCTCTTCCTCGATCATGGCTGAGCATTCGATGTGCCAGCCGGGGCGCCCCGCGCCGAACGGCGCTTCCCAGGACGGCTCGCCGGGCTTGCTTGTCGTCTTCCACAAAGCGAAGTCCGAAGATGAGCGTTTGTCGTCCTCGCCCTCAACACGCGCGCCGGCCTTGAGATAATCTTGGCTACGGCCGGAGAGCTTGCCGTAGTCCTCGTCGGCGGCGACGGAGAAATAGACGCCGCTCGGCACCACGTACGCCGCGCCCTTCTCGATCAGCTTTTCGATCACCGCGATCATCGCCGGCACGTTCTCGGTGGCGCGCGGACGTAAAGTCGGCGTCAGCACGTTGAGCGCGCCCATGTCGGCTTCGTATTGCTCCTCGACGGCGCGGGTGATTTCGGAAATCGGCACGCCGCGCTCGATCGAAGCGTTGATGATCTTGTCGTCAATGTCGGTGTAGTTGCGCGCGTAGATGACGGCCTTCTCGCCGTAAGCATGGCGCAGCAGGCGGAACAGCACGTCGAACACGACCGGCGGGCGGGCGTTGCCGATATGGGCGAGATTGTAAACGGTGGGGCCGCAGACATACATCGTCACCCGCTTGGGATCGGCGGGGGCGAACGGCTCTTTTCGCCGCGTCAACGTGTTCGTGAGGCTAATTTGCATGCGGGGTGGGTTCTAGCGGAGGGGTGTGCTACACTCCATATCCGTCTGGGGCCAAAATGTCGGTCCCGTCGCCTGAGGTGAATTTTCGGGCGGGCGTTAAGTCCGGGTGTCGTGCTGGTGCGTATCAGCCCACGAACCCTCCCGGCTCGACCCCCGTCCCTCAGACTAGGACCCTGCTTTCGATGAGTGAAATTCTGAAATGGCGCTCGCCTGAAGAGGCCGAGCAAAAGCGGCCCTCGCGCGAAGCGGCGATGGAGGCGGTGCGCACTTTGATCGCCTGGGCCGGCGATGACCCAGAGCGCGAAGGGCTGAAGGATACGCCCAAGCGCGTGGTCGAGGCCTATCGCGAATGGTTCCGCGGCTACGACGAATGCCCGGCGGACGAGCTCAACCGCGTGTTCGAAGACGTCAGCGGCTATGACGACATGGTCATGCTGAAGAAGATCGACGTGGAGAGCCATTGCGAGCACCACATCGCGCCGTTCTTGGGCAAGGCGTACGTGGCGTATCTGCCAACCGACGCGGTGGTCGGCATTTCCAAGATCGCGCGCGTCGTTGAGATTTTCGCCAAGCGCCTGCAGACGCAGGAAACGATGACCTCGCAGATCGCGCAGGCGATCGAAGAAACACTGAAGCCGCGCGGCGTCGCCGTGCTGATCGATGCCGAGCACCAGTGCATGAGCACACGCGGCGTCCACCACAAGGACGTGACGACGGTGACGACGCAATTCACCGGCGCGTTCAAGAACGATGCGGAATTGCGCAATCGGTTCTTGAAGCTGGCGGGGTATGGCTGAGCGTAAGCGCCTATTCCGGAATAAGCGGCAGCGCGTCACTCGCGGGGCGCATGGCGATGGCTTCGGTGAGCCCGTTGATCTGCTCGTTGTTGCTGAACGCCACGATGCCGACGAGCAGAAGCTCATCGTTCAACTCGCCGCCGGCGTAGGTCATGCAAACCGGGCGCGCGCCGCTGATGACATCGAGCATCAACCTAAATTCCGGGTCCGGCCCGACTGCGTCGCGGAACTCGGCGTCGGCCAGCAATGCCGCGAAGAACTCCCGGAGGCGCTGCGCATCCGTGTCGGAGAGCCGATGATCGGCTTCGACGCTGGCGGCAGTGTTCGATGAAAAGTAGAGCTCGAGATCGCGTGACGAGGTGAGAAAGTCGGTTTGCCGGCAATAGGCGCGCGCTTGCGCGTCCCAGCGGCCGACGGACGTTTCGACCTGTTTGAGATAGAGAGCGCCATGCGCGGCGCGTTGCGCTTCCAGCGCGACGAAGAGATCGGCGTAGGGCTGATAGATGGCAAGGCCGCGCACCAGTTCACTGAGCGGCTCCTCGCCGAAGCCGACGAGATTGGTCAGGCCGAACGTGCGGGTGCGCAGCGTCTCTGCGTCGCTCTCGAGCACGATTTGAACCGATGTGCAGGCGCCTTCTTCGTTCGGCACGTAACAGGCTTGCCGCCCCTGAAACACCGACACCACCTCCTCATGCGTCAGGACGCGAGCGCTTTGCGCATGGGCGGGCGTGGCGAGCAGCAGCAGAGCAAAAGCCAGACGGCGCATGATTCCCTCCCCGCGCTCCCGCGTGTCAGGCGCGCTGCTCACCCAATACGCTGGATTGATCGGCGGCGCCATTGGCGGGCGCGCGCTCCGGCTTGTGCACCAGCGTCACCAGCACAAAGCTCAGCAACATCAGCAGATACCAGGCGCCCATCTTCTCGATCGAGACCATGTGCCAGCCGTCGCGCTGGCTGGGATAGACCCAGGCCGCGGCGAAGGTGCCGGCGTTTTCGGCGATCCAGATAAAGAGCGCGACGAGCAATAAGCCGATCAGCATGGGCATGCGGCGCGGGATGCGGTCGGGCGTGAACACGAACCAAGCGCGGCCGAAGATGAGCGCGGAGAACGCGAACAGGCCGAGGCGAATGTCGATCGTGTAGTGGTGGGTGAAGAAGTTCATGTAGGCCAGCAGCGCCAGCGCCCATGTCGTCCAGAGGGGCGGGTAGTTTTGGAATTTGATCTCGAAGAGCCGCATGGCGCGGGCGATGTAAGAGCCGACGCACGCATACATGAAGCCGGAGAACAGCGGCACGTCGGCGATGCGCAGCACGCTGGCTTCAGGATAGATCCACGAGCCGTGCGCGGTTTTGAAAATCTCCATGATCGTGCCGACGATGTGGAAGATCAGGATGACGAGCGCTTCGTCCCAGCGTTCAAGCTTGGTGAGCAGCAGCGTCGCTTGGATGGCGATGGCAGCGAGAACGAGGAAATCGTAGCGCGCGATCGGCGCGTTGTCGGGCCAGAGCAGGTGCGAGCCGACGAGCAGCACCAGCATCAAGCCGCCGAACAGGCAGGCCCAGGCTTGTTTCAAGCCAAAGAGCAGAAACTCGTAAGCCCAGCCGCGCAATTGCGAGCGCTCGGCCCAGGGGCGCGCCCAGGCGTCGAGCGCCTCAACCCTGCCTTTGATCGCGTCCTTCAGACTCATGCGCTGGAGGCTAGCGCGCCGATTTGCGCGCCACAGCCCGCCGGCGCCTGAATCCTCGAACAATGCCGGGCGTCTGCACGGCTTATGCACATTGCGCTCGGCGCGGGCGAATGTAGGTAGGGTCTATGAAAGTCGCCGTCGTGGGCCTCGGCATTGCGGGACTGAGCATCGCGGCGCGCCTGGCGCTCGCGGGCCACGACGTGTTCGGCTTCGAACAGTTCGAGCCGATGCACGAGAACGGCTCATCGCACGGCGATACGCGGATTATGCGGACAACGCCGGGCGAAGGCGAAGTGTACGTCACGCTGGCGCGGCGCGCGGCGGAGAAGTGGCGCACCTGGGAGGGCCTCGCCGGCCGGCCCCTGATTGAGTGGACAGGCGGGCTGATGGCGGGTCCACGCGGCTCGCCGTTTGTTGAGGCGTGTCAGAGATTGAGCCGGCAGCCGGCGGCGCTGTTGCGAGGGGATGCGATTCATCCGCTGACGCGCGGCTATCTCGCTATGCCGTACGAGTGGGACGTGTTTCGCCAAGAAGATTGCGGCGTCATCGCCGCCGATGCAACGCGGGCGTTCTTGTTGCGGCAAGCGGTGAAATGGGGCGCGCGGCTGGCGCACGGCAAACGCATCGCAGCGCCGATTGAAGGCCTAACGCTGAAAATCGATGACACGTCGTTATCGTTCGATGCGGTGATCGTCGCGGCTGGCGGATGGGCGGGCGCGATGCTGCCGGAGTTCGCTGGGCGGCTGAGCGTGAAGCGGCGCGTAGTGGGATGGTTCGAGACCGATCAGCCGCGCATGCTGCCCGTGGTGTGCATCGACAATGAGGAAGGCGTGTTCGGCATGCCGGCGCCGCGCGGCTATTACAAAATCGGCCTGCACGCCATTGGCGGCGATACCGATCCCGATCATGTGCGTGAACCAGATGAACGCGACGCCGCCCTACTCACGCATCATGCCGGGCTGTTGCTGCCAAAGCATCATGCTGAGCCGGTGCGGATGCAGCGCTGCCTCTACACCGTTACACCGGACGAGCACTTCTTGATCACGCCAAGCGCCTTGAACGATCGCGTGCTGCTGTTCTCGGCCTGCTCAGGCCATGGCTTCAAATATGCGCCAATATTTGGCGAGCTTGCCGAAGAGTGGCTGAACGGCAAACCGTCTCCAGAACTCGAAAGCTTCGGGCTTGCGCGGCGCAGCGGCGTCAATCGCTTGGGCGGCGCAAAAAGTTAACGCCGGCGCCACATTTGAGTCACGCGCGAGTCACGAAGCTGTCGCCGACTCAATTCAGATCAGCGCCCATGAACGCTGAGCAATTTCTCACCCTCGCCGACACGCTGCGCTCTTACGCGCAACATTCGGGGCGCGATCTCAACGCAGCGAACCTGTTCGTGCACACGATGCTGATGCGCGCGATCGAAACCGAGACACTTGAGCCGCCGCGGCGCGAAGACGAACGCCGCGCGGCGTAAGCCTCAGCTTTCCACCGGCGTTATTTCGCCAACGCCCGGCCCAGTATCGGCGGCGATTGTGTACGCCGCGGCGCGGGCTGTCTCGTAATCCTTCGAGCCGACGGTTGAGACGCCAAAAAACTCCGCCAACGCCTCCTGGCGCGACAAGGTCAGCACCAGATAGCCGCGCTTTGTGCCGTCGGCGTATTTGACGTGCGGATTGCGGGCGCGGACGCCAGCGTCGAAATCAATGCCGCCTGGGACGAAGGCATCCGATTGGCTCGGTGACGTGATCGACGTCGTGCCGAGCTCAACAGCGACGCGGCCTTCGGTGTCGGCAATTTCGTTCGCCCACGCCGTATGCGTGTCGCCAGTGATGACGAGCGCGTTGCCGGCGTTGGCGCGCAAGCTGGCAAGCACGCGGGCGCGTGCGGCGGGATAGCCGTCCCAGGAATCCGGGTTGAGCGTGAACGGGAATTTGGTGAGTTTCAGAAGCTCGGTGACGCCCGGCAGCAATTGCTCAAGCGCCGCGGCGACCGGCGCCGGCGTGCGCGAGACGTCAGGCGCCAGAAGCGGCGCCATCAGCACCTGGTTGCCGATGACTTGCCACGTCGCGCCGGATTGCTTGGAGCGCGTAAGCTCTTCAGTCAGCCATTGCTCTTGCACGGCGCCGACGATCTGGCGCTCGGGCGCAGCGAGGATGGCGTCGATCGCGGCGGTGTCTGGGGCGAAGTAGAAGCCGGCTGGCAGCGCGCCGCCGCCTTGCAAGGTCGCCAGCATCGGCCCGGCGCGGCGCCAATCGAGCACCGGGCGCATCTCTTGGCCGACTTCCTCATAAATCGCCGGCAAGCGTTGCATGCCGGGCGTATCGGCCTCGTGATCGCGCAGCGCCACCGCAAGCGTTGGGCTGGTGAAATTCCAACGCTGACGCATGATCGGCATGTCACGTGTGTAGTCGAGCGGCTCGGTGCGGGCGAGCAGCCGGGTTTCAAGCATGATCAGACTGAAGAGATTGCCGTAATCGAAGCTGCGGTTGATGGCTTCGAATGCGCGCCCGGCTTCCGGATCGCGGATCGGCATCCACTCGTAATAGGCTTGCAGCGCCGCTTGCTTTCGCGCGGCGAACTGGCCCTCGCCTTCGTTATGATTTTGCGCGCCGGTAGCGAAGGTGTCGTTGGCGATCTCGTGATCGTCCCACACAACTACCCACGGCGCGATGGCGTGCGCAGCTTGCAACTCAGCTTCGAGCTTATATTGCGCGTGGCGGGCGCGATAATCGGACAAGCGCAAGCATTCGACCTCTGGCGCCGGCACGCGGCCAAGCCGCAACGCGACGTCGCCGCCGTAACCGTTCAAGCCGTATTCATAGATGTAGTCGCCGAGGTGCACGACGAGATCGATATCGTCGCGCTGGGCAAGCGACTCATAGGCGTTGAAGAAACCGTGTGAATAGGACGCGCACGAAACAACCGCGATGCGCGCCACTTCGGCATTGCCGCGCGGCAGCGTGCTGGTGCGGCCGATCGGGCTCTCCGCGGCGCCGGCGCGAAAGCCGTAAAAATACGGCGCGCCGGGGCGCAAGCCGGTGACATCGACCTTCACCGTGTAGTCGCGCGCCGTGCCGGTGGCGACGACGCCGGTTTTGACGACGTCGGTCAGCTCGCGGTTGCGGGCGAGGATCCAGCGCACCGGCACGTCGCCGCTCTGCTCAGGCGAGACGCGCGTCCAGATCACGACGCGATCTTGCTTGGGATCGCCGGAGGCGACGCCGTGGTTGAACGCCACCGGGCCGTCATAAGGCGGGGTATCGACGCTCGGCGCGCACGCTGCAGCCGCACCGCTGGCCCCGGCGATTACAACGCCGCGGCGCGTCCATTTCCGCTTAGTCATGAGCGTCCCTCCACACGAGCGGAGAAGACCCTAAGCGCCCCAGCCCCGCAAGAGGGACGCCGCCTGGCTGCGTCAATTACCGCGCCCGGGCGCGCAAACGCACCGGCTGATGGTCAGAATGCGCAAAGCCCAGGTCGAAGCCATGCACGTCTAAGATATCCACATTGGGCGAAACCACGAAGCCGTCGATGGTGGTGACGTAGTTTTCGCCGGCGACATACGGCTTGTGGTTGGTCCGCACGCTTGGGATGTCGCCGTCCGCCGCGATGCGCCAACCTTCGGACAGAGCATCGTTCGGAAACGGAAAGAGCCAGAACAGGAAGCGCTCGTCCGTGGTGTGCGGAAAATCGGTTTCCACCAATTGCAAATTCCAGTCGCCGCCAATGACGACGTGGCGCCCGCTTTCATACTCCCGCTGCGCCCACGCCATCAGCGCGCGCAATTGGCCGGTGCGCACAGCGGCGTCATCGTCGAACGCGGCGAGATGGACGCTGGCGATGGTCCAATTCTCAATGCCGGCAAGATGCACGAACGGCGAAGCATACCGGCGGCGGACGCCGAGAAAACCGCTGTCTTCCGCCGGCAACGCAACAACGTCGGCGCTTTCAACGCGCCGCTGCGCGTAGATGCCTTGACCATGATCCATCCGCAGCGGCCATGGCAGCAGCCGTGTGCGGAAGTCGGCGAACGCCACAACGTCGCGATCGCGCAGGGCGTGTTCAACGCGCGCGCGCGCATCGATCCAGTAATTCACCGGCCCAGCGCGTGCGAGTTCTTGAATGAGGACGACGTCGGCGTCTTGCTGGCTGATGAGAAAGCTCTCGATGCCGGCGACATTGTTGCGAACGGCGCGGCGGCTCGGCGGGAACGTGCTCTCGCCGCCATCGGCGAAGAAGTCGCTGCCGGCGCCAAGCCCGCCATAGCCGATGTTCCAGATAAGGATGTCGAGCGTGTCGCCCGCTTCAGTCAGATCGGGGGCCACGGTGCGTTGCAGATCCTCGGCCCGGGCTGAGACTTGATGGTTCACATAGAGGAAGGCGGCGGCATAAAGCGCGGCAGCGGCGGCAATGACGGCCAAGGTGGTGAGCAAGCGCTTCATCCGCTCAGGCTTACACCCCTGCCGCCCTGCGCAAAAGCAAGCGAAGGCTCGCGTTTGGCGGCGTGATTGCGTAACTGCAGGCGCTGAGTTCGCAGCCCCCTACATTCGCCTCGCTGGGGAGAGGCGCCGAGAGCGCATGAGCACCGAAGAAGACGATATCGAAGCGCCAGAGGAAGGCGGCCCGGAGCAAGGCGAAGTGCGCATCGCTGTCGCGCCCGATGGCGCCGGCGAACGCGTCGATGCTTGGCTCGCCAAGCTGTGGCCGGATCTTTCGCGCTCGCGCGTGCAAGGGCTGATCGGCGCCGGCAAATTGAGCGCCGACGGCGCACTGATCACGCACGCCAAGGATAAACCCCGCGCCGGCGCGACGTACGCTCTGGTGTTGCCGCCGCCCGAGCCGGCAGCGCCGCAGCCGGAAACGCTGCCGCTGAACATCGTGTTCGAAGACGCGCACCTCGTCGTCGTCGACAAGGCCGCCGGCATGGCGATGCACCCGGCGCCCGGTTCGATGCGCGGGACGCTGGTGAACGCGCTGCTCGCCCATTGCGGCGACAGTCTTTCGGGGATCGGCGGCGTCGCGCGCCCCGGCATCGTCCACCGCATCGATAAGGACACAACCGGGCTCGTCGTGGTCGCCAAGCACGACAAGGCGCATCAGGGCCTCGCCAAGCTCTTCGCCAAGCACGATCTCGACCGCGTCTATTACGCCGTGACGCGCGGCGCGCCGAAAGAGCGCGCCGCGACGATTGAGAACCGCTTGGTGCGCTCAGGCGAAGATCGGCGCAAATACGTAGTGGCGCGCGATCCGAACACCGAAGCCGGCAAGATCGCGATCACCCAATATTGGACGATCGAGAGTTACGGCCAGCAAGCCGGCGCCTCGGCCGGGCGCGCGGCGGCGGCGCTTTTGGAATGCCGGCTGCACACCGGACGCACGCACCAAATCCGCGCGCATCTCACGCATCTCGGCTGTCCGCTGGTTGGAGATCCGCTTTACGGCAAGCAGCGCGCATTCAAGGCCGAAGGCCCACATGCGGCCGAGGCGGCGGAGGCGGTCGCAGCGTTTCCGCGCCAGGCGTTGCACGCGGCGGTGCTGGGTTTTGTGCATCCTGTCACCGGCGAAGAGCTGCGCTTCACGAGCGAATTGCCGGCGGACATGCAGAACCTGCTCGGCGTACTCCGCCAGCTTTGAGTTCCGATCAGCGGAACAGCAGAGGCGCCACTCCCCCGCCACGCGCGAAGCAGATACACATGCTGCCGCGGTTACGGGGTAGTAGAATGTCGGACGTGTTTGCGAAGCCCGAGCGCTTGCTCGCCTCGGTGACGGGGCTGTTGATCTTCACGCTCAACGAAGCGCGGATGTTCTACACGCTGCCGCGCTCGCCGGATTCCGGGCACGGCCAAGTCTACGGCGTCTGGCTGCAATTCCTTGGCAACGCCGAGCCGGCCTATCTCAGCTTCTTCGACGTCATGCTGCGCTGGGGCCTCGCGGGGCTGACCGCCGGCCTGTGCATCTGGGCCGTAGCCGAAACGATCGGGCGTCAAAAACTGGTCGCGGACTAGGTCCGACCCCCAAAATCTAGGCTCCATCCTCAAATGTTCCGCATTTGGGGACTAGACTTTGATTTCATTTCATTCGCCGAATCACCTTGTTCTGGATATGTTCCAGATCACGGTTATTTCACGCTATGGTCACGCCGGGGGCTTGAACGGCTCCCTATATAAGGCAGCACTCGGCGCATCCCGGACGCCTGCTCGAACGTATTCAGCAGCATCCGGAAACGTGCCGCCGCGAGAGGGGTTCAAAGATACATGGCTTCAACTGCGCTGACGCTCGCACTCTCCCCTGAGCAAGGGCTGCAACGGTATCTCTCCGAGATCCGCAAGTTTCCTATGCTCACCAAGGAAGACGAGTTCATGCTGGCCAAACGCTGGCAGGAACACGGGGATACTGAGAGCGCGCATAAGCTCGTGACGTCGCACCTGCGGCTCGTGGCGAAGATCGCCATGGGCTACCGCGGCTATGGGCTGCCGATCGGGGAAGTGATCTCCGAAGGCAATGTCGGCCTCATGCAGGCTGTGAAGAAGTTCGATCCCGATAAGGGCTTCCGCTTGGCGACGTACGCCATGTGGTGGATCCGCGCCTCGATCCAAGAATACATCCTGCGCTCGTGGTCGCTCGTGAAAATGGGCACCACCGCCGCGCAAAAGAAGCTCTTCTTCAACCTGCGCCGAATGAAGGGCGAGATGGCCGCGCTTGAAGAAGGCGATTTGCGCCCTGAGCACGTCGCGTCCATCGCCAAGAAGCTTGCGGTCACCGAAGACGAAGTCATCTCCATGAACCGCCGCATGAGCGGCGGCGGCGATGCTTCGCTCAACGCGCCGATCGGCGGCGCCGGCGGCGAAGGCGACAGCGAGTGGATGGACTGGCTCGCCGACGATCAAACCGAAGGCACGCAGGAAACGCGCCTCGCTGAAACCGAAGAGTTCAGCGAACGCATGACGCTGCTGCAAGAAGCAATGGGCGAACTCAACGAGCGTGAGCGCCACATCATCCAAGAGCGCCGCCTCAAGGACGAGCCGGCCACCTTGGAAGAACTTTCAGTGCAGTACGGCGTCAGCCGCGAGCGCGTGCGTCAGATCGAAGTGCGCGCGTTCGAGAAGCTGCAAAAAGCGATGAAGAAGCAAGCCGCCTCCCGTGGGCTGCTCGCCGAAGCTGAGGCTTAATAAGCCGGCCGCGCGCGCCCGCGTTTGAGGGCGCGCGCAGGCTGGGCGGCCTCAACTCTCTCCCCTTCCGGACGCCAGAACGCATAGACGCTGCACGCGAAGAAGAAGAGCGTGTGCATGTTGAACGGGCCGATGATCTGATCGGTGAAGGCGCGCGCCACCATCAGCGCAAACAGCACGAAGAAGAACGAGGTCTGCACGCTCGGGCGCAGCAGCACCTGGCGGACGTGACCAAAACCTGCCGCGATAATTGCGATCACGAACGGCAAGAGCCCAACGAGGCCCAGGTCGACGGCGATAATGCGGAACTGATGGTGGAAGTGGAATTGGCGCCCGTCTTCGATGTCAGCGAGACGCTTGAGGCCGATCGTGTCGGATGAATCGCCCATCCAGATCGCCTGAAAGCCGTAGCCAAGAATGGGTTTGCGATCGATCAGCGCGTCGGCGCGCTCCCAGAGAATGGTGCGCCCGGTGAGTGTCGGATCCTTGCCGAGCGTGTCGAACAGGAAGTGGTTGGTGAACGCGATCGCTTCCGGCAGCAGCGCCAACAGCGGCGCAAAGATCAGCACAACACCGACCAGCGTGAACAAACGCCCGCCCGGCGGCAGCCGCTCGGCCCACCACAGCCCCATCAGCACCGCCGAGCCTCCAAACGCCATCAGCACGGCGGTGGCGGAATTGGTGCCGGCGACAATGTAGGTCGCCAGCGGCAATGACAGGAACGCGATAATCCGCAAGATCGGACCGACCTGCTTCATCATCAGGGTCGCGGCTGCGGCGAGAAGAAGGATCTGGGCGGCGTAGCCCATTTGGTTCTTCGAGCCGGTGAGCCCGATCAGCACCATGCCTTCGGTAGACGTCCCCTGCCGGCCCCAGGCGATGCAGAGCAGACAGAACACAAACATCGCCGCCACCAGCACGCAGATGAAGCGCTTGGGCGTCAGAAGCTGCGCCACCAGAATGCCGACGAAGCAGGTGAACAGGAATTGCGCGCCGTAACGGAACGACACCATCGGCACGTCGGACCAAAGCCCCGACAGCAAAGCCACGAACGGCATCAGCAACAGCCACCACCAGCGCCGCAGCGCGTCGATGAAGGCGGTTGTCCTGAAAACGAACAACAGGCCGACCAGCGCGAACTCGACCAGAATGATCGCCGCGCCAATTTGGGGAACCTGCGTGCCCATGCCGATGAACAGCAGAAACGCCGCGATCTCAGGCAGGAAGGACAGCAGCACCATAGGTTCGAAGGCCCGCGCGCACCCCAACGGCGCTCGAATTCCATAAACGTTTCCGCACATTAACGCTATGCGGCGCCGCCGTGGCGGCGGGAACGCCAGCGCAGCGGACACGTTGGCTCTGCAAGAGCATGGCCAGCACGAAATTTACCGAGACTGTCCGCGCGCGTTGGGCCGCGTTCCAAGGCTGGAGCGCGCGGCAGAGCCAGCGCGCAGCTTCGAGCGCGCGCTGGACGTGGGCCCGCGTCAGCGCTTGGCCCTGGCGGCGGATTGGCATCGGCGCCGGCGCCGTATTTGGCGTGCTGGCGACAGCTTTGGTGCTGTTCGTGACCTTCGCCGATTGGAACGCGATGCGCGGCCCGATCTCGCGTTTCGCCTCAGCGGCGAGTGGACGGGAGATCGTGATCGCCGGCGATCTCGACGTCGACCCCTGGTCGCTGACGCCGAAAATTCACGTCAGCGATTTGCGCATCGGCAATCCGCAACGGTTCGCCGCGCGCGGGCAGTTCGCGCACCTGCGCGAGGCCGACATTTCGGTGCGCCTGCTGCCGCTTTTCATCGGCCGCTTCGACATTGTGCGGCTCGATCTCACCGGCGCCGACATCCGCCTCTATCGCAGCGCCGAAGGCGATTCCAATTGGGCGAGCGCGCCGCGCGCCGGTCGCGGCAAACCGTTTAATCTGCCGGCGATCCGCGAATTCTCGCTCCGCGAAGGCCGCATCGCGCTCGACGATGAGCGGCGCAACCTGGCGCTTGCGGCGACCTTCACGACGCGCGAAAGCGCCGATGCGCGCAATCCCGGCCAGTTTGCGCTTGATGGCGAAGGCGAGATCAACAATCGCCCATTCTCGCTCGTGCTCACTGGCGCGCCATTGCTCAATGTGCGCCGCGATCGCCCGTACGCGTTTGTCGCTGACGTGCGCGCCGGCGGCACGCGTATCCAGGCCGATGGCGCCATTGCGCGGCCGTTCGATTTCAGCGCCTTCCAGGCCGACGTTATCGCGTCTGGCCCGGACCTCGCCGATCTCTATCAACTCATTGGTCTCGCTTTGCCAAACACGCCGCCTTACGCGCTGCGCGGGCGCGTTGAGCGGCGCGGCCAAACGTATGGCATGCCGGAAGTCTCCGGCACGGTCGGTGACAGCGATCTGCGCGGCGCGTTCACCGCGACACGCCGCAACGATCGCCTGCTGCTCGAAGGCGATTTCGTTTCGAGCCGGCTCGATTTCGATGACTTGATGGCCGTGCTCGGCGGCCCGCCCAGCACCGGCGGCGACGAAACCGCCTCGCCCGAACAACGCGCTATGGCGGCAAACCTGGCGGCGCAAGGGCGTCTCCTGCCCGACGCGCAGCTCGACATCAGCCGCGTGCGCAACATGGATGCGCGCGTGACCTATCGCGCCGCGCGCTTGCGCAGCGAACGCTTCCCGCTGCGCGGCCTCTCACTCGACATCGCGCTCGACCGCGGCCTGCTGCGGCTCGATCCGCTGACGTTGGACTTGCGCCAAGGCCGCATTGCCGGGGCGGCGGCAATCAACGCCCGCGAAGACACGCCGCAAGTCGATCTTGATCTGCGCCTTTCCAACGCGCGGCTGGAGAACATCATCGCCTTCAGCGGCAACCCGCCTCTGACCGGCGCGTTGGTGGGACGCGTGCGCCTCAGCGGGACCGGCGCCTCGGTGCGCCAAGCGGCGGCGACGGCGAACGGCGATGTTACGCTGGTGACGCCACGCGGCGAAGTCCGCGAAGCGTTCGCTGAGCTCACCGGCATCAATGTCACGCGCGGGCTTGGCCTACTGCTGACCGACGACGACAGCAAAATCGATGTCCGCTGCGGCGTGGCGAGCTTCCAGGTGCGCGGCGGCGTGGCGCGTGCGCGCTCGATCGTGTTCGACACCGACACGATGCTGATCCGCGGCAGCGGCGCGATCAATCTCGGCGAAGAGACCATGGACCTGCGTCTTGAGGGCGAGCCGAAGGAAGTTCGCCTCGTCCGCATCGCCGCGCCGATCACGCTGCGCGGACGCCTGCGTTCGCCGCAAGTCGGGATCGATACCGGCGAGGCACTGGAGGAAGGCGGCCTTGCGGCGCTGCTCGGCACTTTGGTTGCGCCGCTGGCGGCGGTGTTGCCGTTTGTAGACGCTGGCCTCGCTGAAGACGCCAATTGCTCGGCGCTGCTCGCCGGGCGCCCCTATCAACCCCAGGAAGGTTAGGGAACATCGGCGCGCCCTCGCCTGTTCACATTCGCCATGACCAGTTTTTCCGAGCAGCTCTTTCAGCCGCCGCCCGAGGCGGAAGATTTTTATGTCGAAGGGCTGCGCTTGCTGGCCAAGAGCGACATTCCCTTCCTGCTATGCGGCACCTACGCGGTGACGGCCTACACCGGCATCGTGCGGCCAACGAAGGATTTGGACATCTTCTGTAAAGCCAGCGACTACCCGCGCATTCTGAGTTTCTTCCGCGAACACGGGTACGAGATTTCCGTCGAGGACGAGCGCTGGCTCGCGAAAGTGCACCGCGACCGCTACTTCTTCGACGTGATCTATAGCTGCCGCGCCAGCGAGATCGCCATCACCGACGAATGGTTCGACGGCGCCCCGCACATCGAAATCTACGGCACCAAAGTGCAGATCATAAAACCCACTGAACTCATCTGGTCAAAAATCTTCGTGCAGGACCGCTATCGCTATGACGGCGCCGACGTCGCGCACGTCATCTTGAAACAGCACGACGCCATCGATTGGACGCGGCTGATGCGCTACATGGAAGTGCATTGGGAAGTGCTGCTGACCCACCTGATCAACTTCCGCTACATCTATCCCAGCGAACGCGATCTGGTGCCGCGTTGGGTGATGGACGAGCTGGTCGATCGCATGCGCCAGCATCTCGATATGCCGCCCTCCAAGGTGAAGGTCTGCCGCGGCCGGCTGTTCAGCGCCCGCGACTACGTCACCGACATTGGCGAATGGGGCTACGCCGACCTGATCGGCAAGGGCCTGGACGAACGCCATGACGCCATCACCTAAGCGCGTCCGGGTGGCGGCGCTTGGCGATCTGCATGTCACGGAAACGCCGGCGCGGCCCTATCGCGATCTCTTCGCTCAGGTGAGCTCAGAAGCTGACGTGCTGCTGCTCTGCGGCGATCTCACCAATTACGGCAAGCCGAGCGAGGCGCAGGTGCTGGCTGAGGATCTGCACGCGTGTTCGGTCCCGGTGATCGCGGTCCTCGGCAATCATGACTACGAATCCGGCTGCGTCGATGAAGTGAAGCAAATTCTGACACAGGCCGGCGCGCGCGTTCTTGGCGACGGCGATGCGGTTGAGGTTATGGATGTCGGCTTCGGCGGTTGCATGGGCGCCATGGGCGGCTTTGGCCGCAGCATGCTTTCGTCCTTCGGCGAGCCGGCGGTGAAGACCTTTGTGCAAGCCTGCATCGATGAGACCATGCGGCTTGAGACCAGCCTGCGCATGCTGCGCACCGAACGCGCGGTGGCGCTGCTGCATTACGCGCCAATCGCCGGAACGCTTGAGGGCGAGCCGCTGGAGATCTTCCCGTTCCTCGGTAATTCCCGCCTCGCCGAAACCATTGACCGCTTCGACAATGTGCGCGCGGTCGTGCACGGCCACGCGCATCGCGGCGCCGGGCGCGGCGAAACCCCGAAGGGCGTGCCGGTTTACAATGTGGCGCGGCCGGTTCTGGCGCGCGAAGGCGAACGCGCGTTTGCGCTGTTCGAGGTTTAGCTTTCGGGACGCTCTTCTGCGTCATGCGTCGGGATCGCCAGCAGCGCGCCGATAGCTTTGGACTCCGCCGTGTAATCCTCACGCATCTGATCGAGGAAACGGCTTTGCGCCTTGGCGACGTCATCGGGGCTGGCGCAAGCAGCGAGCGTCTCCATCTGATCGACAATGGCGTGCATGCGCCGCGCCCAAAAACGCGCGGATTCCAAAGCAAGCTTCTGACTTACAAGAAAAGATTGCGCCGCCGGGTTAGGCATGAGCGCGAACAGTACCGGTGTCTTGTCTGGCGTCGCCTGGACGCCGTTAGAGCGTTTAGCGGTCATTTTGATTGGTGTTCCAGAGCTTGGGTGTTGCGTGCGGCCAATTACGCGCCGCACCCGATCGAGTGTAGCATCGCCTCAAGCGCATTGACGAACATTGCGCAAAATCAATTGCCGAAATGCTGCTCCAGGCGCTGCACGCCAATCGTTTCAACGGCGGCGCGCACGTCGTCGGCGGTAAGGCCCGTTCCCTCCGCCACCAACATCACGCCGTCGCCAATCACAGCGTAACTGGCGCTTCGCTGACTTTCGCTCACTTGCTCGCTGTAAATGCGGCCATTCAGGGTTTGGGTACGCGAGAAGCCATCGGCGTCGCGGCGGTTAGCCTGCATGTTGGCGGCATTGGCCATAAAGGCGGCCGCCTCGGCGCCTTCGATGCGCGCGATCATCACATTCATCCGCGCGTCGCCGTTTTGGTATTCCGCTCGCGCGTGGTTGACGCCGCCGGCATCGGTGCTGGAAAGGGCGATGCGGGTAAAACCGGACGGCAGGGTCTGCGGCAGGAATTGCTCAAGCCGCGATGGCGCAACGCTGGCCGCCGCCGGCCCGTAGCGGCGCGCTTGCTGCTCCAACATCCGCACGTCGATTTCGCCGCCGGGTACGGCAAGCTCCGTTTGCGCGTCGGCGGCAGGACGCTGTTGTCCGAATGGCGTTATCACTGAAGCTGTCGTGCCAATGACAAAGCTGCGCAGCGCGTTCATGGGCAACGATACCGCCAGCATGATTGCAAGCGTGATGGCGACGATCGCGCCGAACAGCGGCCAGCGTTTATCATCACCGACGCCAGTCAGCGGCGTCAGGCCGACAAAGAGCAGAAGCAGAGAATAGAAGCCCAGCAGTCCAAACAGACCGAGCAAGGGATGCAGCGCGAAAACGCCGCTCACCAGCGCTGCGGTGGAAGCGTAGACGGAGAGCTTGTGGGCTTGGACGCGATTGGCTTCGAGGCCGAAACGCGGGAGCAGCGCGTCGGTCACGCGCGCCATGACGAAGATTGAAAGCAGCAGCGAAACGAACTGAAAGCCGCCGCTGATCAGCGCCTGCACGGGGTTCAGATGGACGTAAAAGCCGCCGACGCCCCAGCGAAAAAACACAAGGCCAATCGTCAAGCACAGCGCCGAGAACGCCGCCAACGGAATGGCTATGCGGGTGTAGAGTTCGTCGACCTCAACCGGCTCGCGCGCGATATCCGCCCAGGTCTCGCGCGGCTTGAAGAAAAGCGCGCGCAGCCGCGACAGCAGCGAATGCGAATCCAGATTTGCAGGATCGATGCTCATGCCGGCCCCTTATGCTTGGGCCGATGTTAGGGACTTTGGCGCCGCTAGAGCAACGCTAATCGGCTAGCCGACGCAACTGGCGAGGCCGAACAGCACGATGCCGGCCACCATCGCCGCCACCGTTACGGTTCCAGCGTATGTCAGCGCCCGCTCCTGCGGCGCCTTCATCAGGATCGGCAGGCCGCGATACATGATGAACACCATCGCCGCGAGCGCGAACAGCGACAGCCACCAAAGCGGCGGCCACAGCGAGAAAATGCCGGACAGGAATGAAGGCGTCAGCGAGTAAGCCGCGATCTTTTGCGCCGCGAGTTCGTCACGGTCCGCGTCGAACTGATCGGCGAGCGTGTTGACCAGAAGGCCCAGCAAAAACACGAACGCGATCGTCACCACCCAGGTGACGACAACGCTGGTGATTTCCGTGTGAATCGCGCGCAGGCGGACCGGCTCAAAAATCAGCGCGCCGATCAGGCCGCACACCGGCGGGATAGCGGCGAGTGGCGCGACATAGCCCAACAGAATGTTCGGAACGGTGGTCTGTTCAGCTTTGATCTGCTGCCATTCCTTGTTCGGCTCACGCAGCAGGCCGTAGGCGCGCGAGAGGATGAACTCGGACTTGCGATAGGCCTCCCGCGCCTTCTCACGCGCGTCATCGACGCTGAAGCGGTGATGGCCCTGCGGGTGGTTTTCGTTGTCGGCGGACATTTAGAACTCCGGGGCCATAGGCAATAGGCAGCGGGCGTGAGTGTCAACCAAGCTCGCCTGCCGGACGCGCCTCACGCCTTGAACGGATCGCGCATAAGGATGACGTCGTCGCGCTGCGGGCTGGTCGACACCAGGGCCGCCGGGCAGCCGATCAATTCCTCGATGCGGCGGACATATTTGATCGCCTTCGCCGGCAGATCCTTCGACGAGCGCACGCCGCGCGTGTTTTCTTTCCAGCCTTCGAGCGTCTCATAGATCGGCTGGCATGCGGCCTGGTCCTTCACGCTGGCCGGCAGATAATCGATGACCTTATCGCCTAGCTTGTAGGCGGTGCAGATTTTGATCTCGTCGAAACTGTCGAGCACATCGAGCTTGGTCAGCGCGATGCCGTCCGCGCCGGAGAGCGCGATCGACTGGCGCACCAGCACGCTATCGAACCAGCCGCAGCGGCGCGCGCGGCCGGTGTTGGTGCCGACCTCATGGCCGATCTCGCCGAGGCGCTGGCCGTTCTCGTCGTTGAGCTCCGTCGGGAACGGACCGCCGCCGACGCGTGTGGTGTAGGCCTTCACCAGACCGAGCACGTAGGTGATGGCGCGCGGGCCAACGCCAGAGCCCGCCGCCGCCTGCCCCGCTACCACGTTAGACGAGGTGACGAACGGATAAGTGCCGTGATCGACGTCAAGCAGCACGCCTTGCGCGCCCTCGAACAGCACGCGCTTTGAATCTTCGAACGCGGCGTTCAGCACGCGCCAAGCCGGTTTCGCGTACGGCAGAACTTTCGGCGCGATCTCGGCCAACTCTCTCTTGAGCGCCGGCACATCGATCTCCGGCAGATCGAGGCCGCGGCGCAGCGCGTTGTGGTGCGCGGTAAGGCGTTCGATCTTCCAAGCGATCGCTTCAGGATCGGCGAGATCAGCAACACGCAGCGCGCGGCGGCCGACTTTATCTTCGTAAGCGGGGCCGATGCCGCGCTTGGTGGTGCCGATCTGCGCGGCGCCCGCCTGCGCTTCGCGGGCGGCGTCGAGATCGCGGTGGAACGGCAGAATGAGGCAGGCCTGATCTGAGAGGACGAGCTTGTCGGGTGAAATCTTCACGCCCTGCTTTTCAATCTTCTCGATCTCGCTCGCCAGCGCCCACGGATCGACGACAACGCCGTTGCCAATGATCGAGAGCTTGCCTTGAACGACACCCGAAGGCAGCAGCGCCAGCTTGTAGGTGACGTTGCCGACAACCAGGGTGTGGCCGGCATTGTGACCGCCTTGGAAGCGCACCACGACATCGGCGCGGTTGCACAGCCAATCGACGATCTTGCCTTTGCCCTCATCGCCCCATTGAGCGCCGACTACGACTACCGCGGACACGCCTGCTCCTATCGAAAAAACCAGCCGTGACATGGCCCAAATCGCCCGACTCGGCAACCGGCGGCGCTGGTAAGAGCCTGCCGCAGGCGTTAACGTCGCAGCCTGATAGGAGCGCGGCGGATGCGGTTTGGCGAATTTGCGCAGTTGAGTGCGGCGGTGGCGGCGGCGCTGCTGTTGAGTGCGCCCGCAGCGCATGCCGATGCGGAGCGTTTGATCGGCACCTGGGCTTGCGTGGGTCAGTCGCCCGGCACGCGGCACGAGTCCGAGTTCGATTATCTCGCCGATGGCCGTTACATCAGCCGCCAGCGCATCATTCTCGACGCAAACAATTTCATTGTCGGCGGCGGCGGCGGCAACTGGCGCCTTGAAGGCGACGTGCTGTTCGACACCAAGACGGACGGCCGCCTCGATCGCTTCGTGCGCGCCGGCCAGGAAGTGCCGCCCAGCGATCCGCAGTTTCAACAACTAGTCGCAGGCGCGCGCTCCAACCTTGGCGCGACCACGCAAGGCCAATTGAATTTCGACGGCCCGGACCGGCTGAGCGTCGGCATGATGACGTGCGAGCGTCAGCACGATTGAGGGCATCATTGGGGGAGAGAAAATGCGCATCACAATCGGAGGCGTCGCCCTCCTTGCCACCATGACGTTGGCGGCCTGCGATAACTTGCCAGGGACGGCGTCGGCAAATGCGCCGCCAATCGTCGGACGTTGGGCCTGCACCGGCGGCGCCGACGGCATGAACTACGAGTCGACCTTCGATTATCGCGCCGATGGCCGCTACATCAGCACGCAACACATCAGCCAAGGCCCGGACAATTTCATCGAAGGCGGCGGCGGCGGCACCTGGCAGCTCGACGGCGACACGCTAACAGACACCAAGACCGAAGGCCGCCTGGACCGCTTCGTGCGCAACGGCGTTGAAGTGCCGTCTAGCGATCCGGAATACCAGCAGATCGCCGCCGGCACCCAAGCGAACCTCGGCAGCGTCACGCAAGGCCAAGTGACGATCACCGGCGATCTGATGGTCGTCGGCTTCTACACCTGCCAGCGTCAGCCGTAATTATTCGCCGAGCTGATAGCCGAAGCGAATGCCGATTTGATCGACGCCCTGGTTGCGGCCAGTCCCGAGGATTTGGCCGTGGCTGAGGTGTTCGTAAAACAGCTGACCTTCCCACGGACCTTCGAAATCACGCGTGATGCCGATCGACGTGCGGAAGAGATCGCGTGAGCCGTATTGCACGTGCTCGGCGGCGAAGGCGGCCGCTTGCGGCGAGCCGCTCGGATACGGATTCTCGATCTCGCCATCGTGGATGACGTAGCCGACGCCCGGCTCGATCGCCCAGTTCTCGGCGAAGTCCCAGCGCCACTCGAGGCCGACGCCGCCGAAGCTGGTGTCGCCGGCCGTGTTCGCCGACACCATCACGTAGGGCTGCGGCGAGCCGGCCCAGCTCAAGAACGACGGAGAATCGAACGAAAGCTGCAGCTCGATGTTCGGGCCGTCTTCCTTGTCCGCGTTCTTACAATTGATGACGCAGATATTGTGCTGCATCACGCCGACATGGATTTCGTCGATGCCGGCATGCGCCGCCGGCGCCCCGAGCAACGCCGCGCCAAATGCCGCCAACCCAGCCGCCGTGCCGCGCATAGATTCTCTCCCCGCAAATTCCAACGCAAAGCTAGCGCGCCGACACTGCGCTTGAAAGCAGCTTAGTCTGCCGGATCGGCGTCGAAACGGTAGAGGTAGCGCAGGCCGACATAGTCGAGCCCCTGATTCCGGCCGGAATCGAGGATCTGGCCGTGGCTCATGTGCTGCCAATAGAGCTGCATGGCGTGGTGCGGCCCGAACTCCCGCTCCAGGGCGAAGGAACTGCGGAACAGATCGCGCGAGCCCAGCAATTGGTGCTCGGCCTCGAAGGCGACGCCCGCCGGCGACGTGCCCGGGAACGGGTTATCGATCTCGCCGTCATGGATGATGTAGCCAAAGCCTGGCTCGAAGGCCCAGCCGTCGGCGAACTCCCAGCGCCACACCACGCCGATGCCGCCGAAAGAAACGCCGCCATTATCGGTGGCGAATGAGCCCATCACATAGGGCCGCGGCGAGCCGATCAGGTTCAGGAAGTCCGGCGAACTGGAGATGATCTCAAGCTCGATGTTCGTACCTTCCTGTTTGCCTTCAACGATTTCGCCCTGATCCGAACGAATGTTGCCGACTGCGCCGATGCGGATTTCGTCGATCTTGGCGTGCGCGATAGACGGCGCGAACAAGCCCGCCACGCCCATCAGCAGCGTCGAGCAAAACAGCTTCAGATTCATAGGACACCCCTCGCGGCCGCTGCGCACGCGCATCAGCCTGAACGAGAACGCGCGCTATGCGCACCGGTTCCGGGGGCGAGATTGCTCAGCGCCGAGTGTTGCGCGGCTGTGACGGCGCCGGCGCGCGGTTGGATTGAAAACCCGGCGTCGTGGCGACCACGACATTGACCCAACGATCAGCGAAAGCCAGCCGATGGAGCGACCAGCGGCCATTGCCGATGGCGACAAATTCAAGCCGCGTGAAGATCCAGGTGGTGTCACCGTAATAGTGGTAGAGGTAGATCATGCGCACGGTGTCGGAGAGCGTGACGTCTTCGACCACGCGCGAAACTTGCGCCGGCAATTGCGTGATCGCCCGCTCATAGGTGACGAGCCCGGCTTCGGATTCCTGGGGCACCGGACCTCGGAGCAAGTCTTCGAACGTCTCACGGATTGGGCGAACGCCCGCTAGCGTCATCGAGTCGGCGAAGGTTTGCGCGTACTGCGCCGGATCGGTGGTGACGATAGGCGGATCGTCGGCAAAAGCCGGCGCCGCAAAAGCTGCGAAAAACCCAGCAATCAGCGCAAAAGTCCGCATGTGATCCTCCCCTGACCTCGTTTTAGGCCAGAGGAGGATGCGCGGCAACTTCGCGCCTAGAAGCGCAGCAATTTGGCGTAGCGCACTTGTGGCAGCGCCGTGAGCTTTTGCATTGCGGCTTCCGGCGGCGCTTGATCGACGCCGACGAGCGCGATGGCTTCCGCGCCCGCGCCTTCGCGGCCGAGATGGAAGGTGGCAATGTTGACGCCGGCATCGCCCAGCAACGTGCCGAGTGCGCCGATGAAGCCAGGCTTGTCGGAATTGTTGATGTAGAGCGTGAAGGCGTGGAACGGCGCTTCGAGCGCCATGCCTTTCACTTCAACGATGCGCGGCTGGCCGGCGATCACTGCACCCGCCAATGTGCGCCAGCCGCCGCCAGTTTTCACTTTGATGCGGATGAGACTGTCATAGGTTTGTGAGAGATCGCGCGTGCTTTCAGTCAGCGGCACGCCGCGTTCTTTCAGCAAAGCCGGCGCCGAAACGACGTTCACGTCCTGCAGCAGCGGGCGCAACAGGCCGGCGAGCGCAGAGGCCGTGAGCGGCTTCATGTTGAGCTTGGTGACGTCGCCTTCGTATTCGATCTCGACGGCTTCGAGGCCTTCATCGACGATCTGGCCGGCGAACGCGCCAAGCTTCTCCGCCAGCGCCGCGAACGGCTTCAAACGCGGCGCTTCTTCGGCAGTGATCGAGGGCATGTTGAGCGCGTTGGTGACGGCGCCGGTGAGCAGATAATCGGCCATCTGCTCTGCGACTTGCAGCGCGACGTTTTCCTGTGCTTCGTTGGTCGAGGCGCCGAGGTGGGGCGTGGCGATGAAATTCGGCGCGCCGAAGAGGACGTTTTCCTTGGCCGGCTCGATGGTGAAGACGTCAAAGCCTGCGGCGGAGACGTGGCCGTTCTCCAACGCTTCGCGCAACGCCGCTTCATCCACCAGCCCGCCGCGCGCCGCATTGACGATGATGACGCCGCGCTTGGCTTTGCTGAGGTTTTCGTAGGAGAGGATGTTCTTGGTCTTCTCCGTCATCGGCACGTGCAGCGAGATCACGTCAGCGCGCGGCAGCAGGTCTTCCAGTTCGACCTTCTCGACGCCGATCTGCACGGCGCGTTCCGGCGAGAGGAACGGGTCGTAGGCGATCACCTTCATCTTCAGGCCAAGTGCACGGTCAGCAACGATCGAGCCGATATTGCCGCAGCCAATGAGCCCCAGCGTCTTCGCGTAAAGCTCAACGCCCATAAACCGGTTCTTTTCCCACTTGCCGGCTTGCGTCGACACATCCGCCGCCGGGATCTGGCGCGCGGCCGCGAACATCAACGCAATGGCGTGTTCGGCGGTGGTGATCGAATTGCCGAACGGCGTGTTCATGACGACAATGCCGCGCCCGGTGGCGGATGGAATGTCGACATTATCGACGCCGATGCCGGCGCGGCCGATGACTTTGAGATTGGTCGCGGCGGCAATGATGTCCGGCTTTACCTTCGTTGCGGAGCGGATGGCGAGGCCATCATAATTGCCGATGATCTCGCGCAACTTCGCCGCGTCTGGACCGAGATGCGGCTGGAAGTCCACCTCGATGCCGCGGCTCTTGAAAATGTTGACGGCGGCTTCGCTGAGTTCGTCGCTGATCAGAACTTTTGGCATGAGCTAGCTTCCTTGGCGCCAATCGGCGCGATTGAGACGGTGAACGAGGCAATCGTCGTCGCCGAACATCCGGCGGCCGACGACTTGGAATCCGAGGCGGCGGTAGAAGCGATGCGCCTCGGTGTTTGAATTGAGCGGATCGATGACGATGCCGGTGACGTCGGCATCGGCGAAACAGCGATCGATCACCGCTTCCATCATCACGCGGCCATGGCCGGCGTTGCGATTGCGATCATCGCCGATCCAGATATCAATCGCGCGCAGATTGGGCTCGATCTCGCCCCAATAGTGCGTGGGTTCGAGATGCGGATCGATCACCTGCATCGCGCCGATCGGGCGGCCATCGAGTTCGGCGATGTAATAGCAAGACGTATCGCCGCTCGCCGCGATCTCCTCGATCCACACCGCGTCGACGAACGCTTGTGACGCGGAGATATCGTCGGTGACGCAGGCGATTACCTCCGGGTCTTTATCCCAGAGTTCGAGGATTGGAACGTCTTGCTGCGTGGCCTGGCGGATGGTGAGCGTCGATGCGCCGGAGGAAGCGACGATCGGCGGCCAGGCGACGCTGTGTTGCGTCGCCATGGCGTCACCCTGCGAGTTCAGCAGCGAGCGTTGCGAACGCCCAGTCCAGCCACGGCGTCAGCGCTTCAACGTCGAACGCTTCCACCGTGCCGCCGCACCAGATGCGCAAGCCCGGAGGCGCCGAGCGATAAGATGCAGCGTCAAGCGCCGCGCCCTCTTTCTCCAACAGGCCTGCGAGCTTCTTGGCGAACTCCGCTTGCGCTTCTTCGGTCAAACCGGTGACGCGCGGATCAACGACCTTCAAACACACGCTGGTGTTCGAACGCGTGCCAACATCCGCCGCCAGGAAATCAACCCAAGGCGTCTTCGCCGCCCAATCGGCCAGCACCTTGGTGTTGGCGTTGGCGCGCGCCTGCAGCGCCTCTAAGCCACCAATGCTCTCAGCCCATTTCAGCGCGTCGATATAATCTTCCGTCGCCAGCAGCGAAGGCGTGTTGATGGTCGAGCCTTCGAAGATTTCGAGATCGACTTTGCCCTTCTTGGTGAGGCGGAAAATCTTCGGCAGCGGCCGATCCGGCGTGTAGCTCTCCAGCCGCGCAATCGCGCGCGGACTGAGAATGAGCATGCCGTGCGCGCCCTCCCCGCCCAGCACTTTTTGCCAGGAAAACGTCGTCACATCGCACTTCGACCAATCGATGTTCTGCGCGAACACGGCGCTGGTGGCGTCGTTGATGGTGATGCCTTCACGATCAGCGGCGATCCAATCGAAGTGTGGCACGCGCACGCCCGACGTCGTGCCGTTTTGCGTGAAGATGATGTCGGCGTCTTTGCGCGCGGCGGCGAGATTTGGCAGCGCGCCATAGCCGGCGGTGTGCGCTTTGAAATCGAGCTTCAGCTGCTTAGCGTCCGTCACCCATTCTTCGCCGAAGCTTTCCCAGGCGAAGATATCGACGGGCCGCGCGCCGAGCATCGACCACATCGCCATTTCGATCGCGCCCGTATCCGAGGCTGGGACGATGCCGATCTTGTGCGTATCCGGTACGCCGAGAATGGCGCGGGTGCGGTCGATCGCTTCTTTGAGTTTGGCTTTGCCGGGTTTGGCGCGGTGCGAACGGCCGAGCGGCGCGCCTTCGAGCGCGGCGACATTCCAGCCAGGGCGTTTTTTTGTGGGACCCGACGAAAAGCGGGGATCAGCCGGGCGCACTGCCGGCTTCGCGGTACCTGTCATCAACTTGTCTCCCATCCTCACAGATGAGCGTCCGCCGTTGGGAGCGGATGGCCCGCCGACGCTGGTGCGCCTGTTCGGGGCCGATTGCAATTGGCCAAGTTAAGCGGAAAGGATGGAAGCGCAGTTGGGGGGAAACCATGCGCACGATTTGGACAGGTCTCGCGGTCGCGTTGACGCTTTGGACGGCGCCTGCCTGGGCGCAGACAGACCGGGCCTGGACACCAGCCGACGTGCCGCCTGCCGCAGCGGCGTTGCGCAGCGTGGCGCCCGCCAACCTGCCGCGCGCCAGCGACGCCAACGGTTTCGTCGCCCGCGTTTCCGATCCGGCGACGATGCAATCGTGCCGCGACCGAACCATCGATCTGCAAGTGCGCATGCGCCAGTGCCTCGACGCCTTCCGCGCCATGGTCGACGCCGGCGATCTTTATGCGAACGCGCTGGACAGCGATCCGAGCCGCGGCGGCGACGCGATGCGCATTGCCGAAGGCCTGTTGCACGGCGCCGACGCGATGCTCGAACTGGGCAACGAATTCACCGCAACGCTCGATCCCAATGATCCGACCTATGCGCAGCGCATGGCCGGCATGCAGCAAGCCCGCACCGGCATTCTGACCATGATGCGCGGTGGTATAACGATGCTGAATGAGCGCGACATCTTTCCCGAGCACGCGCGCGTCCGCTTCGCCATCGCGCTGGCGCAGGCATTCGATCGTTTGACTGCGGGTGCGCCACCGGAGCGGCTGGCTGAGTTGCAAGGCGGCTTACGCACACTCGCCAACACCGATCCAAGCGCGGAAATCCGCGCGGCGCTGGCGCGGTTCGCGGGCTAATCAGCCCTCGCCGGTCACCACGATACGCGGCAGCGGCGGTGTTTGGTCTTCCGGCGGCGCGGGATGAAACGTTGGCGGCGGCGGCGCTGGATTGGGCGGCGTCGGCTCCGCGACGGTTGTCGTCGCTTCCGTTTCGAACCCGGGCAGCATCGGATCGTCGAAAATCGCCGGCAATTGCTTAGCGCGGCGGGCGCGGCGCTTCTTGCGTTGCGGCGCCTCAGGATGCGCGTCGATGCGATTGTGCTGACGCGCCAGCGAGTCATCGAGCTCACCGCGCAGAAACACCGCCACTTGCCCTAACAGGCGCACGCTGGACAGAGTTTGCACCGCGCGCATGTAGCCGCCGCGCTTGCTGGCCTGGAAACCGACAACGCTTTCGAGATCGAAGCGGTCGCACCAATATGGCGCAGCATCCGCGAAGGCTGAGCCAGTCACCGGATCTTCGTCGACGCCAGCGCTGGGCGCGAAGAAACGCTGCACGAAATCGTAGGGCTGACCTTCATCGGCCGGAGCGCTGACCACCAACATGCCTTGGCGCGGCCCGCGAATAACGCGGTTGATAGCGGCGACGTCCGGCTTCATTTCGCGCAGCGCGGTTTCGCTTTCGAGCACGACGTTGGCGTATTCGCCAATGAACGCGTCGAAGATCTCAACACCGCCCAAGGCTTCGCTGATGCTATCGTCCGGCGTCCATGGTGTGCGCTGCTTGCGCGGCAGATCGAGCGTGTAGCCTTCCGGCGTCGCGCGCACGATCAGCGCGCCGGCGTGCGTGTCGAACACAACGACTTCGAGGCTGGGATCGACTTCGCTCATCAGCATGGCGCCGGCGGCGAGCGTGGCGTGGCCGCAGATCGGCACTTCCGTTGTCGGCGTGAACCAGCGCAGCTGATAATTGCCCTTGAGCCCCGTCGGCACCACGAAGGCGGTTTCGCTCAACTTGTTTTCGGTGGCGATGGCTTGCAGCACCGGGTCCGGCAGCCAGCGTTCGAGCGGCACGACGCCAGCCGGATTGCCGGTGAACACCCGGTCGGTGAAGGCGTGGACAATCCAGATTTTCATCGCATTTCCATATGGCTGCGGCACGCCTCGAACGCGACTCTCCTCCCCCTGGCGGGGAAGCTCCCGGCTAGGATTTGCCTTTCAGCGGCCAGTTATGGCCGAGCGGTCCATGGCCCTGGCCGAAGCCCGGCGCCTGGCGGATCGCCTCCATCAGATAGGCGCGCGCCTTTTCGACCGAGGGTTCGATCTCCAGGCCCTGCGCGTTGTAGGCGGCGATGGCGGAGGCGAGCGTGCAGCCGGTGCCGTGAGTGGCGCTGGTTTCGATGCGCGGGCTCTCAAACACGCGATAGCCTTCGCGCGTCAGCAGCACATCGCGCACGACATCGCCACGAATGTGGCCGCCTTTCACCAACGCCGACCAAGCGCCTAGTCGTTCGACCAGAATTTCAGCGGCGTTCATTTGCCCGTCGAGATCGCGCACTTCAATGCCGGTGAGCGCTTCCGCTTCCGGCGCATTGGGTGTGACGATGGCGGCGATTGGCATGAGTTCGTTGCGGATGATATCGACCGCGTCTTCGGCCAGGAGCGAAGCGCCGCCTTTGGCGATCATTACCGGATCGAGCACGACCGGTGCGCCGCCGCCGAACGCGTACCAAGCTTCCATCACCGCGCGCACGTGCGCCGCTGAGCCCAACATGCCGAGCTTCCACGTGTCGGCGCCGATATCAGTGACGACCGCTTCGATCTGGCCGGTGACGATGTCGAGCGGCACTTCGTGGACGCCGGTGACGCCCAACGTGTTCTGCACAGTGACAGCCGTGATCGCGGTCATCGCGTAGCCGCCGAGGGCGGTGACGGTTTTGATGTCGGCCTGAATGCCGGCGCCGCCGCCGGAATCGGAACCGGCGACAATGAGGACGCGGCCTTTGGGTTCTTTGCTCATGCGGCGCAGATAACGTGCGCGGCGCTCAACATTCAACGCTTTGGAGGCTCGCGGGCCTCACTTTTCACTGCGTAGCGCGCCAAACCTTTAGCGCCTGCACGGTTTCGGCCACGTCGTGCACCCGCACCATGGCGGCGCCCTTCTGCGCTGCGATCAATGCCGCCGCGACCGAACCGCCGAGGCGATCCTTGCCAGCGTCTTTGGCGCGCTCGTCGATGGCGGCAATGAAGCGCTTGCGCGACGCGCCGATCAAAACCGGCGCGCCGGTTTCGTCGGCGATGCGCTGCGTGGCGTTCAAAAGCGCCAAATTGTGCGCCAGCGATTTGCCAAAGCCGATGCCGGGATCGACCCAGACATCTTGAACGCCCTTCGCACGCGCGACTTCAACGCGCGCACGCAGGAACGCGATCACTTCGGCGACCACGTCTTCATAGTGCGGATTGGCCTGCATCGTGCGCGGCTCACCCTGCATGTGCATCAGGATGACGGGCCGCTGCAGCGAAGCCGCCGTCTCGAGCGCGCCCGGCGCTTGCAGCGCGGCGACGTCATTCCAGATCGAGGCGCCGGCCGAAAGCGCCGCAATCGCCACTTGCGGCTTCATGGTGTCGATCGAGATGGGGGCGTCGGTGGAGGCGCGCAGCGCGGCAATCACCGGCACGACGCGCGCGATCTCTTCGGAGGCGTCAACAGGCTGCGCGCCCGGACGGGTCGATTCGCCGCCGATATCGATGATGTCAGCGCCCGCCGCGAGCATCGCCAGCGCGTGCGGCGCGGCCGCGCCTTCCCACTCGCCGCCATCGGAGAAGGAATCCGGCGTCACATTGAGCACGCCCATGACGTATGGACCGCGAGCCAATTTTGGCGGCGGCATCGAAAACGGTTTCATTACCGGCGCGGATGACAATACACCTCTCCCAGCGCAAGCTCGCTGCGCAGTCGCACCCGCGCGCAGGTGTCGCGCTTCACGATGGCGCGAGCAATAAGATCAAGCGATTGCGCCGCGTGCACGCCGAATATTTCATTCCTGCAAGGCAAACCTGCAACACATGACCAACTGGCGCATACGTCTGGAGCCGCTGATCACGCCGCTGTTCCGTGCGTGGTGGCGGCTGCGGCGCGGCGCGACTCTCGGCGTGCGCGCCATTGCGTGCGATGCGGACGGACGCGTCATGCTGGTGCGGCACACCTACGCCAAGGGCTGGCATCTGCCCGGCGGCGGCGTCGAAAGCGGTGAGACCGCGCTCGACGCGGTGACGCGTGAGATGGCGGAGGAAGGCGGCATCGCCGCCGAGGGCGCGCCGAAACTGATCGGCGTTTACGCCAACCATGCCAACTTTCCCAACGACCACATTGCGCTTTATCTGTTCGAGACGTGGCGCGCCTGCCCGCCGAAGCTCGACAATGAAATCGCTGAGCGCGGCTTCTTTGCGCGCGACGCCTTGCCGGCGGACACCACTAAAGGCACGCGCCGGCGGCTTGATGAAGTGTTCGGCGGCGCCCAGATCAGCCAGCACTGGTGACGAAGAGGATTTGAGCATGCGCTATCTGCACACCATGATCCGCGTTGGCGATCTCAACGCCGCCTTGGACTTTTTCTGCGCCAAGCTCGGCCTCGTCGAAATCTCGCGCATGGAAAATCAAGCGGGCCGATTCACGTTGGTGTTCCTCGCCGCGCCCGATGACGCCGAGATGGCGCGCGAACGCAAAGCGCCGATGGTGGAGCTCACTTATAACTGGGACGAGCACGAATATGGCGGCGGGCGCAATTTCGGCCACCTCGCCTATCGCGTGAAGGACATCTACGCGCTTTGCCAGAAGCTGATGGACAATGGCGTCACCATAAATCGCCCGCCGCGCGATGGGCACATGGCATTCGTGCGTTCGCCGGACGGCATTTCAATTGAGTTGCTGCAAGAAGGCGAACGCCTGCCCCCGCAAGAGCCGTGGGCATCGATGCAGAACACCGGCGCCTGGTGAGAAAAAGGCCGCGCTCCTTTCGAAGCGCGGCCCATTCCACTCGATCGGTGACGATTGATCAGTGCTCGTGATCGCCGTGACCGCCGCCGCCTTCATAGACTTCAGTGACGTGCAGTTCGGACTCTTGCAGATCGCCCTGCATGTAGGTGCCGACCCAAACGTCGTACTGGCCGCTCGGCGCGTTCTCGAACGAGATCGCCGGGTTGAGGCCATCAGCGTCGTCGTTGCAGACCCAATTGCCTTCCGCGTCGTTGATCACGAGCGTGGTGTCGGAGTCAGAGCTGACGTGGAAGGTCAGCGGCAGCTGGCCGCCCGCCGTCCAGTTCACGCGGAAGTCCGGCGCTGTGGCGATCCAACCGACGCAGCCCGGGATTTGCGAAGCGTCGTAGCCGCCGCCAGCAGCGATGGCGACCGTGTGCGGATCAGGCAGGAAGCCCGCCGCGAGATCGACCGAGCCGTAAGCCGGGTCGAGCGAGTAGTCCGGCGCGCCGGCAGCGCCGCCATCCGGGCCGCCTGGGCCGGCGATCTCGGAGATGTGCAGAGTCGCGGCGGCAGTTTCGTTTTGGGCGCCATAACGGCCAACCCAAATTTGATAACGACCGTTACGCGGCGTTTCGAAACTCACCACCGGATTGAGGTTGCCGGCGCTGTCGTCGTCGCAATGCCAAGAGCCATCCGGCGCGCGCACGGCGATCGTGGTGTCGGCGTCGGAAGTCGCGCCGATATAGAGCGGCAGTTCACCCGCACGATAGCGGAGCGAGAACGTCGCGCGCGTGTCGATAAAGCCGACGCAATCGCTGCTGATTTGCGAGGCGTCGTAGCCGCCGCCGGCATTGACGCTGGCGGTGTGCGGGTCCGGCGTGAAGCCGGAGCGCAACGAAACTTGCCCCTGACGCCCGGTCGCGCCGCTATTCAATTGCTGAGCCGAGGCCGGCGCGGCCAAAAGCGTCAGCGCCGCTGCGGCGGCCATAATGCGTCCGAGTGATGACATTGAAGTCCCCTAGATTCCCTTCGCGGGGCGCATCATCTGCCGCGGCCTGCCGATAGCAAGGGAAAAACCGGCCTGCTTAGCCGTTTTCGAGGCGAATCCAGCGGCTACCGGCGGCCGAAGAGCTTCTCGATATCAGCCAACTTCAACTCGACGTAGGTTGGGCGCCCGTGATTGCACTGGCCGGAGAAAGGCGTTGCTTCCATCTGCCGAAGCAGCGCGTTCATCTCATCACCCGTCAGGCGCCGGCCCGCGCGCACCGAGCCGCGACACGCCATCGATGAGCAGACTTCCTCAAGCCGCTCCTTCAACGCGTGCGCTTCGCCAAGCTCGGCAATGTCGTCGACTAAGTCTTTCAGCAGCCCAGCGGCATCGATGTGGCCGAGCAGCGCCGGCGTTTCGCGCACAAGAATTGCGCCCGGCCCAAACGGTTCGATGACAAGCCCAAGTTGACCGAGTTCTTCGGCGCGCGCCGCCAGCGCTTCGGCCTCGCTCGGATCTAGCTCCACCACTTCCGGAATCAACAATGCCTGACGGCGCACGCCGCCGCTGGCCAGCATCTGCTTCATCCGCTCGTAAACAAGCCGCTCATGCGCTGCGTGTTGATCAACGATGACGATGCCGTCCTCAGTCTGCGCGACGATGTAGGTTTCGTGGATCTGCGCACGCGCCGCGCCCAGCGGGAAGTAGCGCGCATCTTCGGGATCATGCGCGGTGGCCGCGGCGATTGCGGTTTCTAGATCGGCGGGTGCAATCGCTTCAGCGAAACTTGGCGACGCTTCGACACGTCCGCTCGGCATCGCGAAATCGCTGCGCACGACTGGCTCTTCGGCTGTGCCCCAAACGCGGAGCATCGGTTGCGGCGTGTATTGCGGGCGGGCGGCGCTGAAGATGGTGGCTGCTGTCGTCGTTGACGCACGGTGGCCGGCGCCCGCCAGCGCATGTGAGAGCGCGCCAACAATCAGCCCCCGCACCAAAGTCGCGTCGCGAAAGCGCACTTCGGTTTTAGCCGGATGCACGTTCACATCGACATCGCCAGCCGGCAGATCGAGAAACAGCGCCGCCACCGGGTGTCGATCACGCGCCAGCAAATCCTGATACGCGGCCCGCACCGCGCCCACGATCAGCTTGTCCTTCACAGGCCGGCCATTGACAAACAGATGCTGATGCTCGCGCGTGCCGCGATGGAATGTCGGCAAGCCGGCGAAGCCCGAAAGCCGCACATCGCCGCGCGTCTGATCGAGCGCGATGCAGTTGGGGGCGAAGTCGGCGCCCAGGATCGCGGCGAGGCGCGTGCGGCGGCCCTCGTTCTCTGGATCGGCCTCTGCCGCGTAGCGGAACGTCACGCGGCCATCATGCTCGAGCGAAAACGCCACATCAGGCCGCGCCATGGCGAGGCGCTTGACCACATCGGACACAGCCATCATCTCGGCTCGCTCGGACTTCATGAACTTGAGACGCGCCGGCGTTGCGAAGAAAAGATCGCGCACATCGACCCGCGTGCCGTGATCGCTCAGCGCCGCCCAAGCCACCGGTCGCGGTGGATGCAGCGCGCCGCCCTCAACATCCAGCGTCCACGCTTCGCCGGCGCCGCGCGCGCGCGAAAGAATCGTGAGCCGCGCTACGGCGCCAATCGAGGGCAACGCCTCACCGCGAAAGCCCATGGTGAAGATGTTGAGCAGATCGACATCGCCGCCAGCACCCGCCGTCAGCTTCGACGTCGCGTGCCGCTCGACCGCCAGCGACAGCTCATCACGCGGAATACCCGAGCCGTCATCCTCGATTGAAATAAGCCCAAGCCCGCCGCGCTCAATGCGCACGGCGATGCGTTTGGCGCCGGCGTCGAGCGCGTTCTCGACCAACTCTTTTACCGCAGCAGCAGGGCGTTCGATCACCTCACCTGCGGCGATACGGTTCACGGCTTCGGGCGGGAGGCGGCGGATAGGCATTGCGATTCGGGACTCTAGCGCCGACCATAGCAGCATGACGAAAGATACGCCTCCCCGCCCGGCCAATGCAGAGCAGATGGCCAGCCCCTCATTTTCGCTGGCCGCGCTGGATCAGGAGTTTCTGCTGAGCGACAGCATGCGCGGCGTCCGCTTCATGCTGGAATACTACAAAGCCGAAACGCTCCTCCAAAAGGCGCGGATCAAATCCACGATCGTGGTGTTCGGCTCGGCCCGCTCGCGTGAGGATGGCCCCGACAAGGAGGGCCATTGGTACAGCGAGGCGCGCAAGTTCGGCCGGCTGGCGTCACAACGCGGCGGCGCGCTCTGCGCCGAAGGCGGCAACCACTACCACGTCATCGCCACCGGCGGCGGCCCCGGCGCCATGGAAGCGGCCTGCCGCGGCGCCCGCGATGTCGGCGCACCGGCCATCGGCTTCAACATCACGCTCCCGCACGAACAAGAGCCCAACGCCTACACAACGCCGGAGCTCACCTTCAACTTTCACTACTTCGCCATGCGCAAAATGCATCTGGCGATGCGCACCAAAGCGCTTGTGGTTTTCCCCGGCGGCTTCGGCACGATGGACGAGTTGTTCGAGATTTTGACACTGCGCCAAACGCGTAAAGTTACAGCGATGCCGATCGTGCTCTTCGACGAGGCCTATTGGCGCGAGATTGTGAACTTCGAAGCTATGGTGAAACATCGCGTCATCGACGCCGCCGATCTCACGCTCTTCCGCTTCGCCGATACCGCTCAAGCGGCGTGGGATGCGTTGATCGAACAAGGCCTCGACGTTGGCGTCGCCGACGATAACCAGGACATCGCGCGCGATATGTGACCTGTGCATCCGCGCAACACCGCGCGCTCTACGCAAATATCCGCGTTGAATGGCCGTAAATCATGTGTTACACGCGCCGTCCTTTCGGAGACGTGTCGTGAAAACGCTGAACCTAATCCCGAGCAATCCAATGTTCGTCGCATATCGCGGCGAGCAGGAGGATATGCGCGCGTGGAGGCGTTCGGCTCACTGATCTTCGGACAGAACGGAGCATGAAGAACCCCTCCAAGGCGCGGCCTGGAGGGGTTTTTCGTATGCGCTCCAGGCCGCAACACCAGTGTCGGAGATCAAGTCGCTGCCGTTTGAAACGGCGGATGAGGTTTGCTGTCTGACACGCATTGCGGATGTAGCTCAGCGGTAGAGCGCCACGTTGCCATCGTGGAGGTGGTGGGTTCGACTCCCACTATCCGCTCCAATTTGGAAGGAGAACCGGTCATGGCCGGTTATGAAGAAATCCTCGGCGCGCGTGCGCCGATCAAGGCCTGGATCGAAGGCGTGCCGGTGGAGCATGAAGCGCAAAACCAACTGCGCAATGTTGCGTCGCTGCCGTTCATCCATAGCCACATCGCCGTCATGCCGGACGTACATTTCGGCATTGGCGCAACTGTGGGCTCCGTGATCCCAACCAAGGGCGCCATCATTCCGGCGGCCGTGGGCGTGGACATTGGCTGCGGGATGATGGCTGTGCGCACCTCGCTCACGGCCAACGATCTGCCTGACTCGCTGTCGCGTCTGCGCGGCGCGATCGAGAGGAACGTGCCGCACGGCAACGGCCCTAACGGCAATCACCGCGACACGCCCTCTTCGGTGGAGACGTCTTACCGCGACTCCGGCCTCGATGATCGCTATCGCGCAATCATCGACAAGCACCCGAAGGCGTCGGCCAAGGCGCAGACGTCGCAACTCGCGACGCTCGGCGGCGGCAACCACTTCATCGAGGTCTGCCTCGACGAAGAGGACCGCGTGTGGGTGATGCTGCACTCAGGTTCGCGCGGCTCCGGCAACGCGATCGGGAAGTACTTTATCGAGCGAGCGAAGGAAGAACTCCTCCGCCGCGAACTCGGCTACCACGTGCCGGACCGTGACCTCGCCTTCTTCCTCGAAGGCGAAGACTTGTTCGACGACTACGTGATGGCGGTCGGCTGGGCGCAAGACTGCGCGCGCACCAACCGCGAGGTGATGATGGAGCGTACCTTGCGTGCGCTGCGTGACAACCTGCCGAAGTTCAAGCTCGAGAAGCACGCCGTGAACTGCCACCACAATTATGTGGCGCGTGAGCGGCACTTCGGCGCCGACGTGTTCGTGACCCGCAAGGGCGCGGTGCGCGCAGGCGTTGGCGAACTGGGGATCATCCCTGGCTCGATGGGCGCAAAGTCGTTCATCGTGCGCGGCAAGGGTAACCCGGATTCGTTCTGCACCTGCTCGCACGGCGCAGGCCGCGCGATGTCGCGTACGGAAGCCAAGCGCCGCTTCACGCTGGCGGATCACCGCGCCGCAACCGAAGGCGTGGAATGCCGCAAGGACGCGGGCGTGATCGATGAAACGCCGATGGCCTACAAGGACATCGACGCCGTCATCGCCGCGCAAGCCGACCTGATCGACGTGGTGCACACGCTGCGCCAAGTCGTGTGCGTGAAAGGCTGACGCGCATTGGGTGCGGGAAACGGCGGCGCTTCGGACGACAAACCGAAGCGCCGCCACCTCAACCTCGCGGAAAAGCGCGCTCTGCGTGCGGCTGACGTGGCGACTTTCGCCAAGGTCTATGCACGCAAAGCGCAGAAGCGACGCGAACCAAACGATCGGCACTATAGCCGCGAGCTAGAACAAAAGCTCAAGCGCTTGAGGCCAACCGAGTTGGACCGCCTCCTCCACGACGATGAGGACTAAGGCGCCGTGGTTCATGAGTTAAGACAGGAGGTTACAATGAAACGCTATCGCCAACACTCCGACCAACCGTCCTTTCGAGCGCTCTTCCAAGCGCCGCAGGGGCTACCCGTCGGAAACGCACGTCAAACGCGGCAACCGCAAGGTGGGCGGGCGATGTGGAGCTGATCGAGAAACTCGGACGCAACGACTTGTGCCCGTGCAATTCTCGGAGGTTGTTTCAAACGCTGCTGCATGAAGAGCGGCCGTTATGACGGCGCCGAGCGGAATCACTACTTCCGTGAGGATTGAACACTGCCTGTTCGTCTAATTGGTAGGACGCCGGAGTTTGGTTCCGGAAATCCTCGTTCGAGTCGAGGACGGGCATCTTTGAATGGACAGGTGGGTGAGAGGCTGAAACCGCGGGATTGTAGACCCCGTCCTTAACCGGCGCGTTGGTTCAAATCCAACCCTGTCCACCATCCTTCGCTGCGCGCAGCGGAGCGAAGGTTGTCCTCCTCCGAAGCCTTGGCGAAGTAAGACCGCAAGTGCCTTTGCGCACCTTCGGATGGCTGACGCCACTTGCAATTCAGAAGAGCTCATACTATGTTGTACAACATTATGCTTCGACCGACGCCCTCCCTTCGAGAGACTCGCTAGCGCTCATGTGGCGCTAGCGTTTGTCTGGGCGTAGCTCAGTCAGCGCAGAGCGCCTGCCTTGGGAGCAGGAGGTCGTTGGTTCAAATCCAGCCGCCCAGACCATTTTCCAAAGCGACATGAGCGCCCGTTTCATCACGGCGCCGTCGTCTAAGGGTTAGGATCCTGCACTTTCAATGCGGGGAAACGGGTTCGAGTCCCGTCGGCGCTGCCAGCTCATGCAGCTTCGCGCACGCCTTGTGCTGGTTTGTATTTTGAAGAGTCCGTCGTGAACTCGGCGTGCCCGTAGCGCTTCAGCAGTCCGCGCACGCGCTTCACCAACACCGCGTCCGCAGCATCGCGCAGGCCGGGCACTTTGTCCGCCAGGCGATACGCCAGCATGCGCGTTGTGATCCCGAGTGCGCCGAGTACGAAGATAAGCTGATCGCGCGCGCTGATATCAACGCCCATCTGCGCCGCGCGCTTCTTATCGCCCTTCAAGAACTCACGCAGGAAGAAGGTCTTAGCGAAGCTCTTCTCTATCGAGTTATGCACGCGGTTCGCCAGCGACTGATCCGGCGGCAGATAAGCCGAGAGCGTCGCGCGCACGAGTTCACCGCAGGTTTCGTCGTCATAGCCGCGCCGCAGCGTCGAATTGCGCGCCGTCATCATCCGCACAACGCCTTCCGGCGTGTCCGCCAACAGATCCTCCGGCAGCCCCAGCAAGAAACAGCGATAGCGGCTCACCTCGACACGCGCCCGCTCCTCAGCCGTAAACGTCCGCCGGCCTTCGCCAATCATTTTGAACGACATCAGGAACACCGGGATCAGCCCCGCGGGCATCTGATCCACTTGCGGGATCGGCACGCCGTACACTTTCGCATCCCACCGCCCCGAACGGATCGCATTGAACCGCACCATCGAATGCATCAGCCGCACCCTGGCCGCCGCTTTGAAGCCCTCACCGTGACGCTCCAGCGCACCGGGCAGCACGGTTGTTGAGAAGAACGCTGCCGTCTCATTAACGCGCCGCGCGGCTGTTTCGTTGCTCAGCGTGCCCGTCAGCGCCATTGGCAACGCCGAGTATTTATTGAGGAACGTCGCGATAAACGCTCCGCGCACGGCGAACGGCGCCAAGTGCGCCGTCGCATTGCGCTCAAGCCGCGCGCCTTCGCGCACCAGGTCCATATCGAGCCAAGCGGGCGTCGCTTCCATCGCGCGAACGAAGGCCACCAATTCCGGCGGCGCATCTTCGACGCTTTCAACACCGCGCTCGCACGCTTCCGTCAGCATCGCGATCAATTTGCGGAAGCCATAGTGCGGCATCAGTTGCGCATACGCGTCAGCGACGACGTCGCCGAGCATCGTGTAAGCGCGCACACGCTCAAGATCATCGTCGGTCACGGCAACGCCCATCGGCGCGCGGTCTTGCACGACCGCCTCCTTGGAATCGCGCGTGAAGCGCTCGGGATCAGCGTCGAAATCGATGCCGCCATAAATCGCCGGCAACAGCGTCTTCTGCGCCGCGACCTTGGCGCGGACCTGTTCAATCGTCGTCATAGGGCTAATGTAAGCAAAGCTCACATTTCGCCTACTCGCTTTGCCGAGAACCCGGACCAGCACCGCCGGAGAACTCTAAGTGACTGAGAAATCACGCCGAAAACCGCGCCAAGCCCGCGCCGAGGGCACCGTCGACGCCATTCTCGAAGCGGCCTTTCAACTTCTCGAGGCCGATGGCGTCGAGGCGCTGACCACCAATCACGTCGCCGCCCGCGCCGGCGTCAGCATCGGCACGCTCTACCAATATTTCGCCAGCAAGCAGGACATCCTCGCCGCCCTCGCCCAACGCCGCGCCGCCGCCGTGCGCGACTACATCGCTGAGACAATCATCGCCGAGCCGCACATCTCAAGCGTGCGCCGGATTATCCGCGCGCTGATGCACGGCTTTGAAGGCTCGCCAGCAACGCGCGAAGCATTGCTCAGCGCACTCTTCCACCGCGGCGACGCAGTGCTCGCGCAAAATCACCAAGCCTTCCTCGCCGCCATCGCCGGCCGCGCGCAGTTGCACATGGAGCTGACGCCAGAAATCGCGTTCGTGCTGACGCACGCGCCGATCAGCCTATTGCGCGCAGCCGCTGCCGAGCCCGAACTCGCGCTTGATCCGGCGAAGCTTGAAGACGAGTTGGTGCGCCTGTTGGAGGCCTATATCGGCGCGCTGAGTCCGCAAGGGCTCCCGAACGTCAGGACCTGATTGCAATTGACACACCGAAAAATTGAGCCCTAGCGTACGCGCACGGGGAAATATCATGCGCAACCTGCTCGCAGCTACCGCCGGCCTCGCCTATCTGCTCCAACCGATCGGCGCGTGGGGCCAAACCTGTGACATGGCGCCGACATTCACACGCAGCGACGAGCGCGGGACGATCCAGCGGCAAGTGTACGGTGACGCCGCCGGCCTGACGCTCGCGTTTGCGGATCGCTTGAAAGTCAACACCGACGGCACACGCATTTCGTACAATATGGACGACGCGTGGGCATCGCAAAGCGCCATCAATTACCTCGTCAATGGCTTGTCTTCCTATCCCTGCACTGAGGCCGAACCTCGCCTTGAGGGCCGCGCCTGCTCCCGTGCGCAATTGGCCGCGTTCACAGCATTGCGTGAAACGAACTGGGCGCCGCAAGCAACCGCACGCCGCCTGATGGGGAACGTGTTTGAGTTTAGCGCCGACGGCACGCCTTGCGTGACGCCAGACGGCTACTTGGTGTCGATGACGAGCATTGGCGCGCGCGAAGAGCATCCAGCGCCCGGCGATTGCGCACAAGACAAGTGGCTCGACGCCCTCGCCGTCCCGACCTTGGTGATCCCGAGCGGAAACAACCAATTCACGGAGCATGGCGTGCGGATGCGCACGATCGCCGCAGTCTACAACCCATCCACGGAGACCATTACCTTCGCATTTGTTGGCGATGCCGGGCCGCGCAACGAATTGGGCGAAGGCTCCGTGGCGTTGAATGCGCGCGTCAACGGCCTGCCGCCCGGATCAACACCGGCCAATTATAGGGACGCCCTGAACCGATTTCAGACTCAGCGTTCCGTGATCTTGTTCTTCCGCGGCGAAGACGCACGCCTCGGCTACCCGCTGACCGTCGAACGTTTGGACGCCGAAGGCGCGCGTTTGCTTCAAGCGTGGGGCGGCGTGGAGCGGTTCCGCAGCTGCGCGCAGTCGATGCAGTAAGCTACTCTTTGACCTGCGCCGCGTGAAACACGCGCAACATCTCCGTCGCCACAGCGCGCGCATGTTCAGGCGGTTTGCCGACAAGTTCGCCAAGCGCGTGACCAAACAGCCCCGCGCCCATCGCCAGCGTCACGCTGATCAAAATCAGATCCAACGACTGCGCCGGGCTCACGTCACCGAATGAAGCGCGCCGGATGATCACGCTCTGCACTGCGTCGCGGATGTGCGTCATACGCCGCCACTCGCCGGTGAGTTCGAGCCAGGCCGCAAGCCGTGCCGCGCCGCGCCGCTCGAACACTTCGAACAGCGCGTGGAAGACCGCCTCTTGCTGATCCTCGCGCCCGCCACCTTGGTCGGCGATCGCCAGCACTTCGGCGATGAGCTGGCTGACCATCCGCTCCATGAGCGCCGCGTGCAGCCCGTCGATCGAGCCGAAATGGTGGATGACGCTGGCGTTGGCGACGCCGGCGGCGGTGGCGACATCGGCCAGTTTCAGCGCCAGCGGGCCGCGCTCCACGAGCAATTTTTCGGCCGCCGCCAATATGTTATCGCGCGCCGCCTCGGGCGCACGGCGGACCCGAACCTTACTGATTTTCTTTATTGACATTTTTGTCAGTAGAGCCAAATTGGAGACCGAACGCAAGTCTAGCCGAACCTTCCTCCCCGAGGAGTTGCCATGACCGCCAAATCCACGCCCGCCGACGTCCAGATCCCACCGCGCGACATTCACTTCGCTGTCGACGCCGCAAAGCGCGGCCATTGGCTTGGCGGCGATCCAGTCGGCACCGCCGTGTTCAACGCACTGTCGCTCACCTTCCCCGATGGCGAGCGCATGTTCATGGACGCCGTGCGCCACTATCGCGACAAGGTCGACGGCAAGCTTGCACAAGACGTGAAGGGTTTCATCGCGCAGGAAGCCATCCATTCGCGCGAGCACCACTCGTTGAATCAGCTGATCGATCGCGAAAAATATCCAGTCGCCGAAGTCGAAGCCGCGATCCGCGAACGTGTCGCTTTCGCCCGCTCACGCGGCCCGATGCGCATGCTGATCTCAACCATCGCGCTCGAACACTTCACCGCAATGATGGCCGACGCACACGCCCGCCACCGCGATCTGTTCGAAGATGTCGATCCCGGCATCGAACGCATGTGGCGTTGGCACGCCGTGGAAGAGACCGAGCACAAGGCTGTCGCGTACGACGTGTTCTTGCAGGCCACCAAACATTGGTCGCCGTTTCAGCGCTACTTCCGCCGCACCCTGGCGATGGCGTTGATCACATTCTTCTTCACCAAGAACATTTCGCACTACGCGGCGCGCCTTCTGGAAGCCGATGGCTATTCCTACGATGACGCGCTGAAGGCGGTGAAAGCCTATGTCTGGCGCACGCCCGGCCTCTTCAGCCGTAACGCCAAGACCTACTTCGCCTGGTTCCGCCCCGGCTTCCACCCATGGGACGAAGACAACCGCGCGCTTGTCGCGGAATGGAAGGCCGAGTTCGACGCGGACGTAGCTGCGCCGGCTGCGGCTTAGAAACCGAGCAGCGTTGCGTAACGATCGCGATGAAAACTCGCGCCGCCGTAGAGCGCCTCCGTCACCCGCGCACGTTTCAGATAAAGCCCCGCATCGTGCGCATCGGTCATGCCGATGCCGCCGTGCAGCTGCACCATTTCATTGGTCGCCAGATGCACCGTCTCCGACGCGCGCGCTTTCGCGAGACTCGCATACTCAGCAACATTATTCGCGTTGCGATCGAGCGCATCGAGCGCCGCCAGCACGCATGAGCGCGTCAGCTCCAGATCCGTGAACAGCTTCGCAGCGCGGTGTTGCAACGCCTGGAAGCCGCCGATCACTTGGCCGAATTGCTTGCGCGTCTTGAGATACTCGCTGGTGATCTCGAACGCTCCGCTCGAAGCGCCGACCATTTCAGCCGCGAGTCCAATGCGGGCGCGATCAAGGACGGCGTCGGTGATATCGGCGCCGCCGTTCATCTTCTCAGCCGCCACGCCGGCGAAACTCAAATCCGCCGCGCCGCGGCTATCGGCGGTGACGAGTTCGCGGCGCGTCAGCCCCGCCGCATCCGCCTTCACCAGATAAAGCGCATCGGCGCCGGCGACGATGATGAGATGCGCGATGTGGCCGTCAGCGACATACTTCTTCTCGCCGCTGAGCTTGCCGCCTTCGAACTTGATCTTCGACTTGGCCGGCGCGTGGTGCGCGGCTTCATCGATGGCGACGGTCGCGATCACCTCGCCCGACGCGATCTTCGGCAGCCACTCCGCCTTTTGCGCGTCCGTGCCCGCCAGCAGCAGCGCACTTGCGCCCGCAAGCGCCGACGAATGCAGCGGCGACGCAACCAGCGTCCGCCCCGCCTCCTCCAGCACCGCGCCGAGCGCAACATAGCCAAGGCCCGCGCCGCCGAACTCTTCCGGGATGATCACGCCGGCAAAGCCGAGCGCGGAAATCTCCGACCACAGCTCCGGATCACGCCCGTTCTGCTTCGCATCGCGCTGCTTGCGCAGCCGCGTCACCGGCGCTTGCTCGCGGAAAAAATCGCGCGCGGTTTCTTTCAGCATGCGCGCATCGTCATTCAGAGTGAACGTCATTGTGTGTCTCGCAGTCCAAGCACACGCTTGGCGACGACGTTGAGATTGATTTCGGTGGTGCCGCCTTCGATCGAATTGCCCTTCGATCGCAGCCAGCCGCGCGTGGTGGCGAGATCGTCAGCCGAGAAGCCCTCGCCCGACCATCCGAGCGCTCGATTGCCCGCCGCTTCCACCATCAGCTCACAGCGGTCAATGTTTAGCGTCGCGCCCGCGACTTTGAACATCGAGGCCATGTGGCTGACATTGCCGCCCGCTTTCGCCTCTTCCTGCGCACGCTGCACCGACAAAGCGTAAGCCCGCTCCGTCATCTTGTGCGCCGCGATCCGCGCGCGGAGATCCCGATCTTCCAGAACGCCATCCTCAAGGCCGACATGCTTCTTAACGAGATCGACGACATCGACGCGTGTGTTCGATCCAAAGCCCGAAATGTTGGTGCGCTCGTATTGCAGCAAGCGCTTGGCGATTTCCCAGCCGCCATTGAGGCGGCCGACCATGTTGCCTTTGGGAATTTTCACGTCGGTGAAGAAGGTTTCGCAGAACGGCGATGAACCGGAGATCAACTTAATCGGCCGCGTCTCGACACCCTGCGTCGTCATATCGATCAGCACGAACGAAATGCCTTCGTGCTTCACGCTCGTATCAGTGCGCACCAGGCAGAAACACCAATCGGCGTGGTTGGCGTAGGAGGTCCACACCTTCTGGCCATTGATCAGCCAGTGATCGCCTTTGTCTTCGCACTTGGTTTGCAGGCCAGCGAGATCGCTGCCCGCGCCCGGCTCCGAATAGCCCTGGCACCAACGGATCTCACCGCGCACGATCTTCGGCAGATGCTCTTTCTTCTGCTCTTCGTTGGCGTATTCGAGCAGCACCGGCCCCAGCATCCAGAGCCCGAACGAAAACAGCGGCGGCCGCGCGCCGATCTTTTTGAGTTCGCTCTGCAGCACACGGTTCTGATCGGCGCTCAATCCGCCGCCGCCGTACTCGGCCGGCCAAGTGGGCGCCGTCCAGCCCTTGGCGCCCATGCGCTCAAGCCAGAGCTTGCCTTCGGGGTTCTTGAACTCGTAATTCCGCCCGCCCCAAACGGCGTCGTCTTCGCCGGTCATCGGCGTGCGCATCGATGGTGGGCAATTCGCTTCCAGCCAAGCTCGCGTCTCGGCGCGGAAGGCTTCCAAATCTTGTGTCATGGCGCGTTTCCTCGGAAGCCGAGTTAGCACCATACACTAGTGTACGTCACTACTGACGCGCCGTCAGCTCACCGCCTATTGAGCGGCGGCCTGCTCCAACCCTTCCGGCTGACCCACGACCACGAACGTGAAGCTGTCCGGATTAAACAGACGCCGGATGACGCGGTTTACGTCCTCGCGCGTCACGGCGCGGATGAGATCGTTGCGGCGGTTGATGTAGTCCACGTCACGGCCGGCGGCCTGATAATTATGGACGACGCCGGCGATCTTCACGTTGCTATCGAGATCGAGCGCGAACGAGCCGGTGAGATAGGTGATTGCGTCGTTCACTTCCGCTTGCGTCGCGCCCTCATTGTAGAGCCGCGCCATCTCCGCGCGCGTGACTTCGATGGCTTCGCGCACATTGCCGTTCTCAGTCTGCGCCGAGCCACGGATCAGCGCCGAATAATCACGCACCGAGGGCGAGGTGCCAATGCCGTAGACCAGTCCGCGCTGCTCACGCACTTCGGCCATCAGCCGCGAGGAAAACCCGCCGCCGCCGAGAATGTAATTCGCCACCGCCAGCGGAATCCAATCGGGATCCTCGTCCTGAATGCCGGGGGCCGCGAACAGCACCAAGCTCTGCGGCTGCGGCAATTGACGCACAATCAGCGGCGTCGGCGCGGCGAGCTGCGCTTGCGGCGGCGACACTTGCGGCGCGCCTTGAGGCAGCGGCGCGAAAATCGTGTCGAGCATGGCGCCGGCTTGCGCCTCGTCGATATCGCCAACGATGGTCACGCGCAGCGTGGCGCGATTGAACAAAGCCGCGCGCCGCTCCTGCAGCGCGGCGCGATTGATGCGCTCAACGCCCTCGCGCGACGTGCGCCGCGCGTAAGGATGATCGGGATAAAGCGCCTGATCCAACGCGAGGTTGGCGATGAAACTCGGATTGGTTTCGCGCGTGCGGATGCCGACCAGCATCTGCCGCTTGATCCGCGCCAGAGGCTCAGCATCCCAGCGCGGTTCATAGAGCGCCATGCGCGCCATTTCGACGGCGGCTTCGCGGTTCTCGCTCAACGTCGTCATGCTCATGGCGACGCCGTCCCAACCGGAGGCGAAGCCGAGCGACATATTGAGATCCTGCAGCCGCTCCTTGAAGGCGTTGGCGTCGAGACTGCCGGAGCCTTCGGTCAGCATGTCCGTCATGATGCCGGTGACGCCGATCATGTTCGCCGGCTCGATCGCCGAGCCGCCGCTCCAATACGCGCGCATGACGATCATCGGCACGGTTGAGTCGGACACCAGCCACGCTTGAACCCCGCCCGGCGACGTAATTTCACGGGCCGGGATGGCGTGGCGCGATGCGGCGCTCTCAGTCTGCGCGCGCTGGGCGTGCGCCAGCGGCGTTGCAACGGCGAGTGCGACCAGCGCGAACGCAAGCGAGCGGAAACGGCGCATTATTCCGCCTCCTCCAGCGGCATCAGCCAGCCGGTGACAGACGAGCCGATCACCAAAGTCTGCCGCGCCATGGTCAGCACCTCATCGCGCGTCACCGCTTCGATATCGCGCGGCCAGTTGACGACGTCATCGATGCTTTCGCCCTGCGCCAGCGACGCGCCGTAAATGTTGGCGAGGTTTTCCTGACTGTCGCGCGAATAGACCGAAGCCGCCGACAGCGACGATTTCGAGCGCGTGAGTTCGATTTCAGTTGGCCCATCGCGCAGGAAGGTCGCGATCACCTGATCGACCGCCGCTTCCAGCTGCTCCAGCGTCACGCCTTCTGCCGGCGTGGCGTAAATCGAAACACTGCCGCCGCCGAGGCCGCCGGTGTTGGCGCTGGCGCCAGCGCTCACCGCGATGCGTTGCTCTTCCACCAGCGCGCGATAAAGCCGGCTGGTCTCCGAGCCGCCGAGAATATGGATCGCGACATCAAGCGCGTGCGCCTGGCGGCCTTCATCGGTGCCGTAGCTGATGGCGCGATAGAGCCGCGACAGCGAAGGTTGACGCACCTTCTCATCGCGATGCGTGACGCGCATTGGCCCCACGCTCGGCGGATCGGTGACCCACGTGCGTGCCGGCAGATCGCGCGTCGGCCGCAAGCGCCCATAGTGGCGCTCAGCTAACGGACGCAACTCGGCGGCGTCGATGTCGCCGGCGACAACCAGGATGGCGTTATTGGGCGCGTACCAGGTGCGATAAAACTCAAGCGCCGTCTCACGGTCGAGCGCGTTGATCTCATGCAGCCAGCCGATCACCGGCGTGCCGTACGGATGATGCGGCCAGAGCATGGCGCGCATGCGTTCGCCCAACACTGCGCCCGGATTGTTATCGACGCGCTGGCGGCGTTCTTCAGCGATGACGTCGCGCTCAGACGCGAACGTCTCGTCCGAGAAGCGCAGATTGCGCATACGGTCGGCTTCCATGCTCATCACGAGTTCGAGCCGATCGCGCGCGATGCGCTCGTAATAGGCGGTGTAGTCCTGGGCGGTGAAGGCGTTATCGTCGCCGCCATTGCGGGCTACGGTGCGCGAGAACTCGCCGGGTGCGATGTTGCGCGTGCCCTTGAACATCAGATGTTCAAAGAAGTGCGCGATACCAGATGAGCCGCGCGGCTCGTCCGCCGCGCCGACGCGATACCAGAGCATGTGCGTGACCACAGGCGCGCGGCGATCGGTGATCACCACGACCTGCAACCCATTGCGGAGCGTGAAAGTTTCCGGCCGCGGCAGCTCGCGCGCTTGCACGCCGTTCAGCGTGAACAGAAAGACGAAAGCCAGCAGCAGCGCTGACAGCGAACCGCGTCCCCCGCGCGCGAACACTGCGCTTAGGTGCCCGGAAGCTTGAAGCCGCCGCGATCGCGCTCGATCACGACTTGGCCGCCGCCCGTCGCACGACGGATCGATTCATCGTCCTCGAGACGGCGCGCTTCTTCTTCAGCATTCAGCGGCGCCGGACGCGCAGCGCCCGAGCCACCGAACGCCAGCACGCGATTGACGAAGCCTTCGCTGCGGCGAACGACGCCTTGCGCTTCGTAATCGATGGTGTCGCGAATATCGGCGTCCGAAGCTTCGGCGCCGGCGGCGGCGACGAGACGGCGCTCACCACCGCTCGCGGTCTGACCAACCGTCTCACCGAACAGCGCCACGCGCGCTTCGTCCGACGGCTGCAATTCTTGCGGACGCGGCTCACCCGGGCGCGGCGGACGCAGGTTGTAATCCGGCGGCAGCGTCAGAGGCGCTTGCGTCACAACGCGGAATTCGTCCGGAGACGTCTTCGCGGCGCCGATAGCGCGCTGCACGGTGCCGCAGCCGGTGGCTGCCGTAGCCGCGGCAAGGACCGCCAGCAGTGCGATTGGTTTGGACATTAGGCGTCCGCCTCCCTCAAATCTCTATTCGCTTCTAGCTGACCCCAGCCGCCCAAGCCAAGCCGGAGAGCAGCGATGGGGCATCGCCCCGCAGTTTGACCGTTCTGGGGCGAATCCCCCGCCTCAGGCTCCCGGCCCCCGCGAACCGCTACGCACACCCTGCCACCAGGTCTTGATCTGGGACCAGGTGGTGCCCTTTCCGGGCTCAGTCTCGGCCACGAAGATCATGTCATAGGCCAGAACCAGCGCCCCTACGGTGATGGCGGCGTCGGCCACATTGAACACCCAAGGAAACCAAAGGCCGTTGAAATCCAAAAAGTCCGCCACCGCGCCGAAACGGATGCGGTCGATGACGTTGCCGAGCGCCCCACCGATGACCAGGCCCAGCGCGATGGCCGTGATCCGGCGCTCGGCGCTGCGCAGCCACCAGATGAAAACCGCTGAAATCGCGAAGGAAAGCGCCACTAGGCCCCAGCGGGCCAGATCCTGATCGGCGCGCAGCAGGCCAAAGCTGATGCCGCGATTCCAGACCATCTGGAGATCGAAGAACGGCGTCAGCTCGACGATGCGGCAGCCGTAATTGGCCTCAAGGCACCCCGGCGGGCTGAACCGGCCCGGCCCGAGGATGATCCATTTGGTGATCTGGTCCGCCACCAAAACGATGGCCGAGAGGGACAAGCCGAAGCGCAACATGGGCGCGGGTTATGGCTGGGCGAGGCGGCGGCGGCAAGGCGGCGCCGTCGCGCACCGACGCGCCTTAGCCGCCGGGGTCTGCCGACATCGCTGAAAACAAGACGCGCAGCAGCAAGAAGCCGTAGATCGAAAACGTCAGCGGCACGGTGAGCACAACCAGTGCCGCCGTCACCCAGACCGGCCCAAACGAGACCCGGTCGCGCCGCAGCCACGCCATCGCGCCACCCGCCGCCAGAATCGCAAGCGCCGGCGCGACGTACTTGCTGAGCGAAGGCGCCTCCCACTCCGCCGCCGCCAAGGCCCACGCGGCAAGCACCGCGAACACAAACAACACGCACCACCACAGCGCCACCAAAGTGAGCGCGATAAAGGTGATGCGCCGCGTCAGAGCAGATGGCGGAGAGCCACCCGCTTCCATCACGCGCGCGCCGCATCCCACGCCGCTACGGCTTCAGCATCGCGCGGGGTGATGTCGGGATAGCGCTTGTCGGCGGTGGCAGGATCGAAATACTTCCAAGAGCGCGCGCACTTCACGCCTGGCGCCTTCTCGATCACGACCGCAACGCCCGGCGTTCCGTCCAAACGGAACGCATCGGCGGGTCCCTCGCCTTCGACGATAGTGATGCCGCTGGTGATGCAGAGTTCGGCGAAGTCCACCGCTTGCAGCGAAGCCCGCAGCGCATCGTCTTTGACGAAGACGCGCGGGGCGGCTTCGAGCGCAGCGCCAATCACCTTATCGCGCCGCGCCACTTCCAGCGCCCCGGTAACGACAGCACGCGCCTCGCGCAGCTTTGCGACTTCCTCGCCCGCGAAATCATCGCGCCAGGCGTCTGGCGTTTCCGGGAAGGTGCGCAGATGCACCGACACAGAATCCGGGAAGCGCGTCAGCCACGCTTCTTCGGCCGTGAACGGCATGATCGGCGCGAGCCACGCGGTTAGGCGCGAGAAGGTTTCATCCAACACCGTGCGCGTGGCGCGGCGGCGGAATGAGCTGGGCGCGTCGCAATAGAGCGCGTCCTTGCGCACGTCGACGTAAAAGGCGGAGAGATCGACGTTGCAAAACTCAACGACGGCGCCCAGCGCTACGCGCCACTGATACGTGTCGTAGCCCTTGCGCACCACCGCATCGACTTCATGCAGGCGATGCAGCAGCCAACGCTCGATCAGTGGCAAATCGTGGTTGAGCGGCACGCGCTCACTATCCTCGAAGCCACGCAACGCGCCCAAGCAATAGCGCAACGTATTGCGCAGCTTGCGATACATCTCGCCCGACTGATCGATCATGATCTTGCCGAGGCGAAGATCGTCGCCGTACTCGGCCGATGCGATCAGCAGGCGCAGAATTTCGATGCCGTTCTGCTCGGCAATCTTTTGCGGTTCGATCGTGTTGCCGATGGACTTGGACATCTTCATGCCCTTCTCGTCCATGGTGAAGCCGTGCGTGATCACCTCATCGTACGGCGCCTTGCCGCGCGTGGCGCAGCTTTCGAGCAGCGACGAATGAAACCAGCCGCGATGCTGGTCCGAGCCTTCGAGATAGATCGTCGAAACCGGGTTCACGAACGAAGGACGCGTCGGCGCTTCGGGATTGCCGATCACGAACGCATGCGTTGAGCCCGAGTCGAACCAGACATCCAGAATGTCCTCGACCTTCTCGTACTCATCGGCCTTGTGCTTCGCGCCCAGAAAATCCTGCGCCGGCGTCGCCCACCAGGCATCCGCGCCGCCTGCCTTCATCGCCGCGAAAATGCGCGCGTCGACTTCATCGTCCTGCAGGATCAAGCCGTCCGCCTTCGACACGAAAATCGGCAGCGGCACGCCCCAGGCGCGCTGGCGCGAGACCAGCCAATCCGGCCGATCCTCGATCATGCCGCGAATGCGGTTGTAGTCTTTCGTTTCGCCCGTGCGCTTCTGCCCCCAATCGACACGATCGATTTCATCGAGCGCGATTTGGCGCAGTGTCTTGCCATCGCGATACGGCTTATCGAGCGCGATGAACCATTGCGGCGTATTTCGAAAGATCAGCGGCGCCTTCGAACGCCACGAGTGCGGATAGGAGTGATTCAACTGTCCGCGCGCCAACAGCGCGCCGACTTCGATCAGCTTATCCATCACCGCTTTGTTCGCGGGGCCGTCCTTGCCGATGTTCTTGCCTTCGAGCTGGATGACTTCCAGCCCTTCAAACATCGGCGCTTCTTTGGTGAGCTTGCCGTCCTCATCGACCGTGAACGGAATGCCTTCCTGGCCGAAATGCTTCACCCAAATCTCAAAGTCATCCGCGCCATGGCTCGGCGCTGTGTGCACAAAGCCCGTGCCCGCATCGTCGGTGACGTGATCGCCGCTTAGCAGCGGCACATCGAAATCATAGCCCCGGCCGCGGAATGGGTGCGCACAGACAACGCCGTGCCCGTCGAAATCGTCCAGACGCTCCCACGACGCCGCCTTTGCGGCGCGCATCACTTCCTCCGCGAGTTTGTCCGCCACAACCAGTCGGTCGTCCGCCTTCACCCACGGCTCGAACGCCAAGCCTTGTTCGATTCCCTTCACCTCGTAGACGCCGTATTGGATCGACGGCGAGAACGAGATCGCGCGATTGCCAGGGATCGTCCAAGGCGTGGTCGTCCAGATCACCACTGAAGCGCCTTTGTCGGCGCCCTTCACAATCGGAAATTTCACCCAGATCGTCGGACTCGTTTTCTCCTGATACTCCACCTCAGCCTCAGCCAGCGAGGTCCGCTCAACCGGGCTCCACATCACGGGCTTACTGCCGCGATAAACCAGCCCCGTCCGCACCACGCGCAAAAACTCGCGCGCGATCGCAGCTTCAGCTTCGAAGCTCATCGTCGTGTAGTAATTGTCCCAATCCGCCTCGATGCCCAAGCGCCGAAACTCATCACGCTGCAGCGGGATCCACTTATCCGCGTACTCACGGCACGCTTTGCGAAACTCAACCGCCGGCACCTCAGATTTCTTCCGCCCAGCTTTGCGGAAATCCTCTTCGACCTTCCATTCGATCGGCAGCCCGTGGCAGTCCCAGCCCGGCACGTAATCGCAATCGAAGCCGGCCATCTGCTTGGTGCGGACGACGAAGTCTTTCAGGATTTTGTTTTCCGCGTGCCCAATGTGAATGGCGCCGTTCGCATACGGAGGGCCGTCGTGAAAGACCACCTTCGGCCGATCCGCAGCTTGCTTACGCAGCAAACGATAGAGCCCGATCTCGGCCCAATACTTCACCCGCTCAGGCTCCTTCTTCGGCAGCCCCGCGCGCAGCGGAAACGGGTCGCCCGGCAGATCGGGCAGAAAAACGGTCTCGCGGTAATCGCGACCAGCCGGCGCATCGGCCATGAGGTCTATTCTCCAGTGAAGCGAAAGGTGTGTAGCCATCCCGGACCCGCGGAGCGAGAGCTCAACGCGAGCCGGGCCTCAAATTCGGATACCCGATTTGGGGCCCGCGATCAGGAAACGGCCGGTCACAGTCACGTGTTGGGCTGTATCATCCTGGCAGATGGAACGCCACATGCATTGCCGAGGGCGCTCCAGAGGTCTAAATGCCCCGCCTTCCGATGCGAACTGCCCGCCAAACCATGACCAACGCCTACGCCTTCAGCTTCCCCAAACTCGATGAGCCGGGCGAGATCAAGCTTGCCGACTTTGCCGGCAAAGCGGTGCTGGTGGTGAACGTCGCCAGCGCCTGCGGATTCACGTCGCAATACCGCGACCTCGAAGCGCTTTACGAAGCTAAGGCCAGCAAGGGCCTCGTCATCATCGGCGTCCCGTGCAACGATTTCGGCCATCAAGAGCCCGGCGAAGAGCGCGAGATCCGCGAGTTCTGCGACACCTCTTATCACGTCACCTTTCCGATGACGGCGAAAGCAGAGATTAGTTCGCCGGCGCGGCGCCATCCTTTCTACCAGTGGGTGGCCGAGGAGCTGGGCGAGAGTGCGCTGCCGCGTTGGAATTTCCACAAGTACCTGATCAGCAAAGACGGTGAGTTGGTGGAATCGTTCGGCTCGAAAACCGCCCCGCTCGCGCCTGACATGCTCGAAGCGATCAAAGCAGCACTGACCAGCTAAGATTCGCTCTCATTTGAGACTGCATTTTTCGGGCGAAGCCGAAGTCAAAACTACGGGATACAATGTTATCCTTGCGCGACATGTTCATCGTCCGGTACCCTGTGGCCACGCATGACAGCAACCGCACCACCCGCAGAAGATAAAGCTGGCGGCCGGCCAGTAGATCGCGGCGTTGCACGCCGCCACGCTTTCCTGGAAGCGGCGCGACAGGTGTTCTTGGAGCAAGGCTACGAAGCCGCCAGCGTCAATGACGTGGTGCGTCTCGCCGGCGGTTCACTTGCCACGCTCTATTCCCAGTTCGGCAACAAGGAAGGCTTGTTCTTCGCTTTCATGCAGGACCAGCACGACCGCTTCGCGCGCGAGATGCGTCCCGAGCATGTTGAATTGCCGTTGGAAGAAGCGCTGCAGCGCGTCGGCGAACATTTCCTGCGCCGCCTGCTGCAGAAAGACAGTCTCGCCTTCTACCGCATCATGGTCAGCGAAGGGCCGAAACTGCCGGCCGAAATGCGCCGCTACTTCATTTCGGGCGGCATGAATTTGGTTCAAGACGAGTTGCGCGCGCAGCTGACATGCGCCGGGCTCAGCGAAGAGGACGCCCGCAACTGCCTCGGCTATTTCATCGAAATGCTGCGCAGCCACCACCACTTCCAGGCCATCAGCGACCCGCACTACGCGCTGAGCGACACCGAGCTCAAGGAGCACGTAGCGCGCGTGGTCAAGTTCCTGCTGAACGGCATGAAGCTGGCTTAGGCCCGCTCAGCTTTCGTTCAGGAACGATTCAGCCGGGATTCACCAAGGTAAGAGCGCGAGGGTGCGTCGTAAGGCGCACAGGGAGCCTCAAGATGAAAAAAGCTCTCATTGCGGCGGTGGCCGCTTTGAGCGCGACAGCGTGGCTGGCGGCCCCAGCTTACGCCCAGCGCAATGACGATCGCGGAGGCCGCCATGAGCGCGGTGATCGCGGCGGTCGTGGTGGTGATGACGGCCAACGCGATCGCGGCAATCGCGGCGGTGACCGTGGCGGCGACCGCGGCAATCGCGCCGATTGGGGCGACCGTGGCCAGCGAGACGAACGCGCCAATCGTGGCGGCCAAGAACAACAAGGCGGATTGATCAGCCGGCCGCGTCAGCAAGTGACGCCGCCGCAGCAACCGCAACGCCAACCGCAAACCGAAACGCCACGCCCGCGCCAAGTCGTGCCGGGCGATCAATTGCTCGGTGGCAATCGCGGCGGCGATGGTCGCGGCAACTGGAATAACAATGGCGGCGACACGCGTGGTCGCGACGGCGACGGTCGTGGCCGCGACGGCAACTGGAATGGCCGTGATCGCGGCGGCGACGGTCGCGGCAACTGGAATGGCGACGGTCGCGGACGTGACGGCGACTGGAATGGCCGCGATCGCGGCGGTGATGGCCGTGGCCGTGATGGCGACGGGCGTGGCCGCGACGGCGATTGGAATGGCCGTGATCGCGGCGGCGATGGCCGCGGCAACTGGAATAACGATGGCCGTGGCCGCGATGGCGACGGACGCGGTCGTGGCCGCGACGGCAATTGGAACGGCCGCGATCGCGGCGGCCTGCTCGACGGCGGCCGCGACGTGCTCGAACGTGGCCGTGGGCGTGACTTCTCGCGCGGTGATTGGGATCGTGACGGCCGTCGCGACGATGATCGTTGGCGCCGTTATCGCCACACGCACCGCGATTGGGACCGGCCGCGCTACTCGAACTGGAACCACATTCGCCACGGCTATTACTTCGACCGCGGCTACGCACTGATCGTCGGCGGCTATTGGGGCCACAACTATTATTGGTGGAGCTACAATAACTGGCGGCGTCCGTATCGCCCGTGGGTCGTCGGCTACGTGCTGCCGTACGACGTCTATTGGGAGCCGATCCCGTACGACCTCTACTATCGCCTGCCGCCCGCTCCCTACGGCTGCCGGTATGTGATGGTCGATCGCGACATCCTGCTGATCGCAGTGTCGAGCGGGATGATCATCGACGCGCTGATGTACTACTGACGCGCGCGACAGTGCTAAAACGTCGAGCCGCCTCGTTCACGCGAGGCGGCTCTTTTCTTGTCAGTGAAACACAATGCGCCGCATCGGCGTCGCCGCAACGATTGGCGGCGGCGGCCCTGGCGGCGGCGGCGGATCGCTTACAGGCGGTTCGGGCCGCTCAGTTGGCGGCTGCGACGGAGGCTCGGGTGAATCGGGTTCGGGCTCGGGCGGACGGCTCATCCCTCCTGAACGCGCGAGCGCCCGCTTAGCTCCCGGGCGATCCGAGCAAAGCCAAAGCGCGCGGATTATCCTGCAGCGCAAAGAAGCCGTCGCCGTCTTCATCGAGCAGCGCAAAGCGGCGCACCGCGCACGCTTCGAACTCCGCTTCCGTCACCCGCCGGCTGATATCGGCGTCGCACGACATGACCGGCTCAGCGATATCGAACAGCGCAAAGTGCGCCATCGGCGTCGGCGCACTGCGCGAGGCCTGGTGCGCGGCGCGCGACTCGCGGCGATCACGCGGATTGGGTGTGCCGCTGGTGCGATGACGCGGGCGTTCCTGCGCCGCCGTCATCGGACGCAGCGCAAACATCTCAGGCGCCTCGGCGCGCCACAGCGCAGCGGACTCAAGCGTGGTGACGCCGCCGTCGCCATTGGCGTCGAGCGTAGTGCGGAAAAAGCCCATCGCTTGAGCGACAAACTCATCACGGCTCAGACGGCCGTCGCCATCTTGATCGGCGGCGGCGAACCACACCGCAATCGGCGCCGTTGCGCCATCAGCACGGAAGGGCTCACCCATGGGGCTGAGGAACAACGGCCCCCGCCCACTCTGCGCCGCGGCTGTCCCGCTCGTCAGGGCCAGGCCAGCAACAAAGGCGGCCGCCAACACTTTTGCTCTCACCCGCACGCTCCCTCAGATTCAGTATGGGGAGCTAGAGCGAAAAAGTATGTCCCAGTTTTGTCAGTGCACGGATTTTACGCGCCGAAGAACATGTCCCAAATGACGCGCCCCGGCGCGATCGCGGTAACGCCGGCGATGACGAGGCCGATATAAAGCCCGATCATCGCGCGCGCGTGCGACATCACTTTCACCCGCGCCAGCCACAACGCCAGCGGCACGCCGACCAGCGCCATCACCGAGAAGATGTGGATCGGGCTGAACTGGCCGTCGCGCATGTCACGGATGAAGAAGGTGGCGATTGCGGTGGAGAGCATCGCCCCCGCCCAGATCCAGCCGAACACACGATGCGCGCCAGTCCCTTTCGGCAATACAAATTGCAGCGGCCCGATCAGCAGCGCCGCGAACACCGTCCAAACGTGAAATTGCACCAGCGCGCTTTGCGCCAGCAATGGCGCGAGATCGAACTTGAACGTCTCCGGCAGCGCGACACTCCACGCCCCCGGCGTGAACACGAAAATGGCCGCCACGATCGCAAAGCAGCCCAAGAAAATGAGCCAACCAAGCCGGCTCTCGCGCCGCGCCTCCAAGCCCTGCTTCGCCTCGCTCATACTCTCACCTCCGCAGAACTTTGATAATCAAAGTTCTCTGCCGAGACAATCCGAAAAAGTTGGTCTGACACCGCCCACCCCCGGTTGACGCTTTCGGCTCGGCCTCCTAAATGCGCGGCGTTAGCAACCGCCCCGGCTGAGTGCTAAGGCGGCAATCTGCTAAAAAGGCTATTTAAAGCAAGGGAGTATCCAGTGGCGAGCTTTCGTCCTCTGCACGACCGCGTGCTCGTGAAGCGCGTGAAGGAAGAAGAAAAGACCAAGGGCGGGATCATCATCCCGGAGACAGCTCAAGAGAAGCCGCAGGAAGGCGAGATCGTCGCTGTTGGCCCCGGCACGCGTGATGAAGACGGCGAGCGCATCGAGCTCGACGTGAAGGTCGGCGACCGCATCCTGTTCGGCAAATGGTCGGGCACGGAAGTGAAGGTCGACGGTGAAGAGCTCCTCATCATGAAGGAGTCGGACATCCTCGGCGTCATCGAAGAGAAGAAGGCGAAGAAGAAGGACGCGGCCTAAGCGCCAGCGATCTGCTTCTCAGCATCAATTCTAATTCAAAGGTACACAGCACATGGCTGCTAAGATTGTAAATTTCGGCGCCGATGCCCGTGAGCGCATGCTCGCCGGCGTCGACATCCTCGCCAACGCGGTGAAAGTCACGCTCGGCCCGAAAGGCCGCAACGTCGTCATCGAAAAGTCCTTCGGCGCCCCGCGCACCACCAAGGACGGCGTCACCGTCGCGAAGGAAATCGAACTCGAAGATAAGTTCATGAACATGGGCGCCCAGCTCATTCGTGAAGTCGCTTCGAAGACCAACGACGAAGCCGGCGACGGCACCACGACTGCTACGGTTCTCGCTCAAGCCATCGTCCGCGAAGGCATGAAGGCCGTTGCTTCGGGCCGTAACCCGATGGACCTGCGCCGCGGCATCGACAAGGCCGTTGCGGCCATCGTCGAAGACCTGAAGAAGCGCGCCAAGAAGGTCGGCGGTTCGGAAGAGATCGCCCAAGTCGGCACCATCTCGGCCAACGGCGACACCGACATCGGCAAGTTCCTGGCCGACGCCATGGCGAAGGTCGGCAACGAAGGCGTCATCACGGTTGAAGAAGCGAAGTCTCTCGAGACCGAACTCGAAGTCGTCGAAGGCATGCAGTTCGACCGCGGCTATCTCTCGCCGTACTTCATCACCAACGCCGACAAGATGGAAGCGACGCTCGAAGATCCGCTGATCCTGCTCTTCGAAAAGAAGCTCTCCTCGCTCCAGCCGATGCTGCCGGTTCTCGAAGCCGTCGTGCAATCGCAACGCCCGCTGCTGATCATTGCTGAAGACGTCGAAGGCGAAGCGCTCGCCACGCTCGTCGTCAACAAGCTGCGCGGTGGCCTGAAGGTCGCTGCCGTGAAGGCGCCGGGCTTCGGCGATCGCCGCAAGGCCATGCTGGAAGACCTCGCCATCCTCACGGGCGGCCAAGTCATCAGCGAAGACCTCGGCATCAAGCTTGAGAACGTCACGCTCGACATGCTCGGCAAGGCCAAGAAGGTCGTCGTGAAGAAGGACGACACGACGGTTGTCGACGGCTCGGGCGCCAAGAAGGACATCGAAGCTCGCGTTGGTCAGATCCGCAAGCAGATCGAAGACACCACGTCCGACTACGATCGTGAGAAGCTGCAAGAACGTCTGGCGAAGCTCGCCGGCGGCGTTGCGGTGATCAAGGTCGGCGGCGCGACGGAAGTCGAAGTGAAGGAACGCAAGGACCGCGTTGATGACGCGCTGAACGCCACCCGCGCTGCGGTGGAAGAAGGCATCGTCCCCGGCGGCGGCACGGCGCTCCTGCGCGCGGCCTTCAAGCTCAACATCAAGGGCGACAACGAAGACCAGAACGTCGGCATCGGCATCATCAAGAAGGCGCTGGAAGCCCCGATCCGTCAGATCGTGGAAAACGCCGGCGTCGAAGGCTCGATCGTTGTCGGCAAGCTGCGTGAATCGAAGGACGACAATTTCGGCTTCAACGCGCAAACCGAAGAGTACGTCGACCTCGTGAAGGCCGGCATCATCGATCCGGTGAAGGTCGTCCGCACGGCGCTGCAAGACGCAGCCTCGGTCGCCGGCCTGATCATCACGACGGAAGCCTCGATCGCCGAAGCCCCGAAGAAGGAAGCTGCCGGCGGCGGCATGCCTGGCGGCGGCATGGGCGGCATGGGCGGCATGGATTTCTAACACGCCACAGCGTGTCATCCCGGACGGGCCTACATGGCCCGATCCGGGATCGATCCAGGCTCATAGAAAAACGGAAACGGCGGAGCGTAAGCTCCGCCATTTTTGTTTGGGCGGGCAAAGTTGACATTGTTCTCTTTTTGTTTCTAGTATCGACAGATTGCATCGACGCGCTTTAGGGCTGGTCAGATGGTAACGACCCATCTTGTCCCCGCCGATGTGAGGGACCTCTACGAGGTTCACGAATGGCGTAACGCCACTGGTGTGCTGACGACCTCTGCGCCGGACGAATGGGCGGAGATACTCTCGGCGCTTCGCGCTTTTCGACTTTATCGAAGCGAGATCGCTGTTGGCGGCGGGAGCAGATCTCGGATCGTTCAGCGACTTGAGCAGCCATTGGCGTCAACGAATTGGATCGAGAAACAATTCAAGACAGCCATTGAGATCGATGACGTTTCCACCCCGTCGCCCACCCACAAGGTTGACTGCTTCAAGAACCGCGTCGCACTGGAAGTCGAGTGGAACAACAAAGATCCGTTTTTCGATCGCGACCTAAACAACTTTCGACTGCTCTTCGACCTACGGGTCATTGATGTCGGCGTGATCATTACGCGTGCGGACCATCTTCAGCTGATCTTCAACAACCTAGGACGCGGCCCCAGCTTCGGGAATTCCACAACGCACCTCAGTAAATTGCTGCCAAGACTCAATGGTGGTGGTGGAGGCGGCTGTCCCGTTCTCGTGTTCGGAATCACCAACAAGCTGTACGTTGACGATAGCGCAGCGCCAGTTGCGCCAATTGGCGGAGCGGTATCTAGCGATGAAGAAGAAGGCGATGCCGAATAAGAAGAAGCAAGACAGCGCTGATGACAGCGTGCTTGCGGCGACACTTGATATCGCTCGCCGCCTTCGCAGCCAGCGCTTCGGCACAATCCTGGCCGATCCACCGTGGCAGTTCACAAACCGCACCGGAAAGATGGCGCCGGAGCACAAGCGGCTCGCTCGTTACTCCACAATGACGACTGATGAAATTTGCGCGCTTCCAATCGGCGATTACGCCGCTGATACGAGCCACCTCTACCTCTGGGTCCCGAACGCGCTACTGCCCGAAGGCCTTCGCGTGATGAAAGACTGGGGCTTCAACTACAAGTCCAATATTGTCTGGTACAAGACACGCAAAGATGGAGGCCCCGACGGCCGCGGTGTCGGCTTTTACTTCCGTAATGTGACCGAAATTCTGCTCTTCGGCGTCCGCGGAAAAAATGCGCGCACGCTTCAGCCGGGCAGGACGCAGGTGAACATCATCCCAGCCCGCAAGCGCGAGCACTCTCGCAAGCCCGATGAAACGTACGACATCATCGAATCGTGCAGCGCCGGCCCCTACCTAGAACTGTTCGCGCGCGGCACCCGCAAGGGATGGAAGGCCTGGGGCAACCAAGCCGAGGAATACGAGCCTACATGGGACACCTATTCGAACCACTCAGCGTCTGAACGCAAAAAGAAGGCGGTCAAGGGCGCGACACTGTTCGACGTTTAACGTTGCGCGTCATGGCCACCATCAGGCCCGCAACCTCCGCCGATGTCCCCACCGCCATCGCCGCGCTCGTCGACGCCTTCGAGCACGACGCACTCATGCTCTACCTCTTCGCCAAGCACCCTGCCGGCATCCGCGCTGGCATCGAGACTTTCTTCTCCATCCTCCTCCGCGCCCGCATCGAGATCGACGCGCCGGCGGACGTGCTGGTGCACGACGGCGAAATTCGCGGCGTCGTAATGGGCAACAACACCGCGCCTCCGCCGTGGCCGTCAGCGCTCAACGAGGAATGGGCCGCGTTCGAAGCAAGCGTGCCGGAGTTTCACGAGCGCCTGGAGCGCTACGAAGCCATCTGTGACAAGCACCAGCCCGATGAGCCGCACCACTATCTCGGCGTCATCGGCGTGCACCCATCGCTGCAAGGCAAGGGCGCCGGCAAAGCCCTGCTCACATCGTTTTGCGATCGCTCACAAGCCGATCCGAAATCGCACGGCGTCTATCTCGACACCGCCAACGCAGCGAGCCTGCAATTCTACTACGCCAACGGCTTCGAACTGCGCGGCGAAGGCGCTTTAGACGGCGGCGCGCCGTTATGGTGCGTCTACAGAGGCGCCTAGACCTAATCGAACACGCAAAACTCCGGCATGCGCGAGCTGGCGCGGAAGATGTTGACCACTAGGTTGGGATCGCTGTCCGGCTGGCCGGCGACGATCGACATCACGCGCGGATGGTCCTCGCGCACGCAATAGCCGTAGCGCGTGGCGCGGCCGTTACGCGTCGGCTGCTGCATCACCTGTTCGAATACGGCGCGCAGGGCGAGCGCAGCTTCGATACGCGCGCGCAGCGCCTCGCTGTCGCCGTGGTCGACACCGAAGGAGCAACCACCGTTCGGCAAGAGCATGACGAACGTGTCGTTCTCCGCGCTATGCTGCCAAGCGTGGGTGGCGAGGCTAGAGCCGGCGCGCGAAGGCGGCACCGAGCGCCATTCGGGACGGCCCTCGAGTTGAGTCGCCAAGCTCTGCCCATCGAACACGGCCGCCGCGCAGATCTCAGTCGCCTGCGCGACGAGCTCTTCGGCGCTCTCCTGCGAGCCCCCGCTCTGCGCGTACGCCGGCGCCGCCGCCAAAGCCGCAACCGCCAGCGCCGCCAACACGTATCGCATCACCCTCTCCCGTATTCGCTCGTACCTTTAGCCGCATTTTTGCAGGCAACAATCGCCCGCCGAACTCCACTCAGTCCGGCGACTCGTCGGCTTGCGCTTCCTCCACACGCGACATCGCAAAGCTGCCAAACAGCTCACCGTCGGCGCGATAGGCTGTGCCGGAATACTGGTTGTCCCATATCTCGCCTTCATAACGAAAGCCGTCAGGATATTTCAGCGTGAGTTGCACACCGCGCACACGCCACACGCCGCCGCCATCATGCCCGCGCCCTTCCCGCCCACTCGTGAACGTACCATCCGCATTGATTTCCCAGGTGTAGACGATGGGCCTCTCACTCCAGGAAACACGCCCGCTCCAAAAACCGATAGGGCTCTCGTCCGCGCGCGCGGGCGCCGCGAGAGCTATAAGAAAGCCAACGACCAACGCGCCAAATCTGCGCCGAAGCATGTGCGAAGTCTCCGCAAGTCACCGTACCCTACACCCAGCGCCAACGCCAAAGCATCACACTTCAGCATTCGCGCACTTCGCTGATCAACGAAGCGCCGCTATGCTGCTGGCATGACCACCGAAGACGCGCGCCTCGCCGAACTCATCGCCACCGAGGAGCGCGCTCTGGAAATGCTCGCCGCCATCGAAGCGGCAGGCCTTGTCGCGCCCGGCCGTCGCGAGAGCGAGGTGGACGCCGATATCGCCGCCCTCGCCGAGCGCGCGTTCGGCGTCACGCGCCACTGGCACAAGCGCCTCGTGCGCACGGGTCCCAACACGCTCTGTGTCTTCGCGGACAATCCTGACGAACGCACGATCGGCGACAACGACACCGTCTATCTCGATCTCGGCCCCGTCTTTGAAGAGTGGGAAGCCGACATCGGCCAGACCTACGCCATCGGGAGCGACCCCGCGCACCACGCCCTGATCCAGGCGTTGCCCGAAGTGTTCGAAGCGACGCGCGCACACTTCAACGCCAACCCGGACATCACCGGCGCCGAACTCTACGCACGCGCATGTGAAGCGGCAGAAGAACGCGGCTACATTTTCGGCGGCAAGATCGCGGGGCATACGGTCGGCGAGTTTCCGCACCTCACCTGGCCCGGCGAGCGCGAGCACACCCGCATCTATCCCGACAATCCAAACAGACTCAGCGACCCCGACCATCTCGGACGCAAACGCTTCTGGATCATCGAAACCCACCTCGTCGCGCCTGATCGGTCCTTCGGCGGCTTCTACGAGCGCTTGCTTCGCCCCTGAACATCCGCCCTTCCCGTTTCGCCAATCCCGCGCCAACATGCGCGCATGCGGGGCAAGCGCGTACGGGTCTGGGTGACGAAGGCGAACCGCATGTTGGTGCGCGTGGTCGTCGCCCTGCTCTGGGTCTACGCCATCGTTTCTTTGCTGGTGACGCGCAACACGTCCGAAGTGTTCGGCGGCGTGCCCGCCCTCTTGCTGTTATTCACGCTGCCGCTGTTCGGCCTCGCGCCGGCGACGCTATTGCACGAGCTCGGGCACGCCATCGCCGCACGACTTGTCGGTTGGCGGGTCTGGATCATTTGCGTCGGCCCCGTGCTCGTGCGCTTTGCCCCGCGGCTCATCATCGAGACGCGCGCTTCGCTCGGCGGCGACGCTGGCGGCTTTGTGCTGCCCTCGCCGCGTACGCCCGAACAGGCAACGCCTCTCCGCAAAGTGATCGTCACCGCTGGCGGGCCCATCGCCAGCATTGCTGGCGCCGTTTTGGCGTTCTGGTGGGCGGCGCCCTATGTCGAAAATCCCGGCTGGGTCGGCATCATCGCGGTTATCGCGCACGTCTTCGCCATATCCTCGCTCGCCTGCGCGGTGCTGACGCTTTGGCCGCAACGCGATGACTTCGACGTCGGCAACGACGCCGTGCAAATCATCGATACGCTGCGTTACCGGCCCGCGCCGCGTCCAACCTTCTTTCGCTATGCGCTTTCTGCTGTCGACTTCGGCTTTCTCCCATCGGACTGGGACGCCAGCGTCAGCCGCGAGATCGCCAGCGAACTGGCCAGCGATGAGCCCTGCGAAACCGCCCGCGCAGCAGCTTTTCTGCAAGCCTTATTAGCTGGCGACATCGAAACAGCGCGCGCCGCGGCGGACAATCCGACCAACGCCGAACAATTGGGCGCGTCGCAATATCTGCTGGCCTGGCGGCGCGCCGATGACGGCGACTTCACCGGCGCCGACGAAGCGCTGGCGCGCACGATGGGTCCGGGCTTCTTCTCAGACTGGTTGATGCGCGTGCGTGAGATTGCGTTGATTGGCGTCATCGCGGCCAGCGGCGATCGCGCCGGCGCCAAGGAGCGCTACAACCGCCTGCGCCATGCGCTCTGGACAGCGACACCGATCAATCGCGCCCTTAGCAAATTGCTAGATCGCGCCATGCAAGGCCCAATCGGCGCGGCGCTTGAACCCGCTTAGCAGCGGCGCGTGTCACCCGAATTGACACGCAGCGAACTCTCCGGCCCGGGCGCCGCCGCGAGATTAGCGCGCGGACGCACCAACACCACGGTCGCGTCATTGAGTTGCGCTTCTATGGCTTCCGCGCCATCCGCCGCCGGCACGCCGTTGATTTCGATGATCACATCGCTCGCGCACAAGGCCGAACGCCACTCACCGCTGCGCGGCGCCACGTGCACCATCGGCAGCCCCTCAAGGCCGCTGTCGTATTCCGCATTCGAGGTCGCTTCCGACAACGGCGCAACGCCGATGCCAGTGTGCGGCCCGAACTCAAGTCCGGGCACCTCGTTTGGGCCTTCATCGACCCGCTCGGTTTGCTCTTGCACGGGCCGCCCACGATCAAAAACGCCGACGGCTTCGATAAACACCGCGGCCAAACCGACGAGCAGGCCGAGCGCGGTCAGCCAGATAATGATCCGGTCGTTCCGTTTTTCGTCCGACATGCAGCCGATTCCCCCCGCCTTGGCGGTAATCCAATGTTGGTGCTAAAGTTGTACAGGGTCAATTGGGAGGGGACGATGGGCGATTGGGCTTTGGACCGGCGCGCACTGATCGCCGGCGGCGGCGCAACAGCACTGCTTTGGTCCACTGAAGCACAGGCGCAAGCGGGACAAACCCGCTACGGCGTCGTCGAAATTGGCGCCAGCGGCGTCAAAGTCACCGCTTTTTCCTTTGCACGCGGCAGCGCCCGCGAACCACGCGGCGGCCGCGACCGCGCCACCAGCTCCACCTACGAACGCTACGAAAGCAGCGTCGTCGCTTCCTTTAATGAGAACCCGGTCGCGCGCGACATCGAGCAAGTCGATGCGACAGTGCAATCCGTGCTCACCGCGATCAGCCGGCTGCAACGCGAGCACAACGTGCCGCGCAACAATATCGTGACAGTCGGCTCATCGAGCGTCGCGGCAGTGTCACACAGCGGCCGGCTCGCCGACGCCCTGCGCGCGTGCAACGTCGATCTCGAATACATCAGCGCCGCGCAGGAAGCAGAATTGGTCGCGCGCTGGATCGTCCCGGCCACACGTTACGATCAAGCGATGATCGTTGACGTCGGCTCCGGCAACACCAAGGGCGGCTTCATCGTCGGCACGCCGCCGAACACTGGCTTTGAAGCGTTCGAGATGCGCTACGGTTCGCGCAGCCTGGTGGCGCGCGTCGATGGCCTCAACGGCAACAATGCGCGCAACTGGAACGCTACACTCGTAACCGCCGCACGCCGTGACATTGGCGGCGAAGCTCGCGCCGCAGTTGCGCGCAATCCTGGTTTCGCCACCCGCCCGCGCGCCTATCTCGTCGGCGGCGCGGTCTGGGCGCTGGCGGCGGTGATGCACCCTGGCCCCTCGGTCGATCCCAACACCCATTGGGTGCCGCTCACCACGCGTGACATCGCCGCTTTCCGTGAAGCTGCGTTCGCCGATCGCGCCTTCAACATCGAAACCAATACCGGGCTCGCAGCGCGCCTCAGCACTTTGCGCTCAACCAATCCGGCGCTTGAAACCGAAGCGCGGGCGCTGGTGCAACGCGTCAGCGAAGTGATCGCGCCCAATCAGGCGCGCGCCGGCGCTGAGATCTTGTCGGTGCTGTCACGCGAATTCCGCTTCGGTCAGAAGCAAGCGCTCTTCTTCTCGAAAGAAGGCCTCTACGCGTGGCCGAGCATGTACCTGCTGCGTCGCCTCAATATCGCCACGTCGCGCTAAGCACTGCGCGGAATAGGCGCGCCGGTTTTTCTTGCCCCTCGGGTCTCAGCCGGTAGGTTTCGCGCTCCTTTGACCGGAGCGTGAATGATGGCGACTGGCGGAACAAAGCAATGGTGGGAACGCGACACCGCCCCCGGCTACGTGCTGATGGCGGCGACCGTGCTGTCTTTCCTGCTGTTCAACGCCCCGTTCGGCGAAGCTCTACATCATTGGCTGGAAGCACCGTTTGGAACCGTTGGTTTCGGCGCCGGCGCGCACGCGGCGAACCTGCACCTCGTCATTAATGACGGGCTGATGGTGATCTTCTTTCTGTATGTCGGCCTCGAACTGAAACGCGAGACCGTCGAGGGCCCGTTCAAGAATCCGCGCGAAGCAGCGTTGCCGATGGCCGGCGCAATCGGCGGCATGGTCGCGCCTGCGCTGATCTTCGTGGCCCTCAATGCGCACGAGCCGGCTTATCTGCGCGGCTGGGCCATTCCCGCCGCCACCGACATCGCCTTTGCGCTCGGCGTCATTTCGCTGCTTGGCCCGCGCGTGCCGCCGGGCCTGCGCCTCTTCTTGCTGGCGCTCGCCATTATCGACGACCTCGGCGCCATTCTGGTCATCGCGCTCTTCTATTCGTCACACCTCACAGGCTGGGCGTTAGGCGGCGCGGCGGTGACCTACATCGCCATGCTGATGATGAACCGCTCCGGCGTGAAATCGCTGCTGTGGTTCTGGGTTATGGGCCTTGTGCTGTGGGGCTTCATGTTGCTCTCCGGCGTCCACGCCACCATCGCCGGCGTATTGACCGCAACCGCCATCCCGATGCGCAGCAAAGGCGGCGGCTCGCCGCTGATCACCGCCGAGCATGCGCTGAAGCCATGGGTGCAGTTCGCGATCATGCCGATCTTCGCGCTCGCCAACGCGGGCGTCATTCTGCACGGCGCGGGGCTTGAAACGCTGTTGCACCCGATCGCACTCGGCATCGCCGCCGGCCTCGTCTTCGGCAAGCCGATTGGCATCGTGCTTTGCTCCTACATCGCTTGCGTGCTGCTCAAGCAACCGGCGCCGGCGAAGTTCGGACAAATGGTCGGCGTTGCAATGATCGCGGGCATCGGCTTCACGATGAGCTTGTTCATCGGCAACCTCGCTTTCGGGGTCGGCGATCTGGCGACGCCCGTGCGGTTCGGCGTGCTCGGCGGATCACTGATCTCTGCCGTCGTCGGCCTTGCGATCTTGGCTTACTTCTGCCGCGACGCGTTGCCGACACGCGGCCAACTCGCGCGCGAAGAAGAGACGGCGGAAAAGCGCGGCGTTATCGAGGACATCGATCCGCCTGCTGAAACCAAGAAGCCCTAAAAGCAAGAGCGGCCGCACCCCTCCCGGGCGCGGCCGCTCCATGTCGCTTTTAGAAGGGCGTCTCCTCCCCGAAACGCGACCGCCCGCGACCGGCGATCGCGGCGAAATTACGCCCAGTTTGTGAACGGTCAAGCGGTCGCAGTCACCGGGCGAGCATTTGCTGCACAGCCGCCGCAACTTGGGCGCGCGGCACTTCTTGCTGCACCTGCTCACGAGCCTTCGCATAGGCCTCGCGATCCTCGCCAAGCTTGGAGGCGATGAGCGCGCCGAGCTTCAAATCCTTCAGCGTTACCGTGCCTTTGGCCAATTCATCGCCGCCCTGAATGACGGCGATCCGAGCCTGGCGCTTATCGGCATACTTCATTTGCGCCTTCATCCCGGCGCCCCCGAGATAGACCTCGGCCCGCAGCCCGCCGGCGCGCAAATCATTTGCGATGGCGAAATAATCGCCCATCCGGTCGCGATCCATGGCCAGAACCACAACCAACGGCGCGAGATCCGATTCGCCGCCGATGCCCAAAGCCTGCTGCGCCGCAATCAAACGCGACACGCCAATCGAGAAGCCAGTGGCCGGCATCCGCTCGCCAGTGAAGCGCGCGATCAGGTCGTCGTAACGCCCGCCGCCGCCGACTGATCCGAACCGCACCAAGCGGCCTTCATCGACGATGGTTGCGGTCAACTCCGCTTCGTAAACGGCGCCGGTATAGTATTCGAGACCGCGCACGACGGAGGGATCGATGCGTGCGCGGCTGTCATCGATGCCAAGCGCACTGAGCACCGCGTCGATGCCGGCGAGTTCGGCAAGTCCGGCGCGGCCTTCATCATTATCGCCAACGAGGCGTCCGAGTCCTTCCAACACCGCCGAACGCGACTCCGTCGGCAGCGTCACGAAATCGATCACTTTCTGCACGTTTACAGGATCAAGGCCGGCGCCTTTGGTAAAGTCGCCGCTCTCGTCTTTGCGGCCCGCGCCCAGCAACGCTGCAACGCCTTCGACGCCAACACGATCCAATTTGTCGATCGCACGCATCACGGTGAGGCGCGCAGCGCTATCGGGCGCCAACCCGATACCGAGCAGCACGCCATTCAAAATACGGCGCGAATTGATCTTGAAGAGATAGCCGTCGCGCTGAACGCCGATCGCCTCGAGCGCCTCGCCGGCCATGGCGATGATCTCGCCATCCGCCGCCGGATTCTCAGAACCTACCGTGTCCGCATCGCATTGCACGAACTGGCGGAAGCGCCCCGGCCCCGGCTTTTCATTGCGCCACACCGCGCCGGTCTGCCAACGGCGAAACGGCTTGGGCAAGCTATCGCGATTTTCGGCCGCAAAGCGCGCCAACGGCGCGGTGAGATCGTAGCGCAGCGAAAGCCAGCGTTCGTCATCCTGGAACGAGAACACGCCTTCGTTCGGACGATCGGTGTCGGGGAGAAACTTGCCGAGCGCACCGGTGAACTCAACCGCCGGCGTCTCCAGTCGATCGAAGCCCCATTTCTCGTAAACCTTGCCGACAGCAGTAACGATGCGCTCTTCAGCGCCGGCGTCAGCGCCGAGCTTATCGACAAAGCCGCGCGGTTTTTCGGCGGCGACGAGTTTGGATTCAGACGTGCTCATGGCGAAACTTTCAACGGTACGTAAGGACGATGCGATGGGTTTGAAGGCGTGCGGACGCGCTTCAATGTCGCCCGAAGCCGTAGCCGGTCGCTTTAACGATCTCGCCGGAGAGCACTTTCTCAGCCAATTGCATCATGTCCCACGACAATTCCCGGTCGCCATCGACCGGTGGGAACGCCGCATCCACTGCTTCTAGTGCAGCCTGCGTGGCCTTGCCAAGCGTAGCCGGCTTGAGCGCATGCGGCTGGCCCATTTCGCGCTGACGCACGCGCTCGGCCTGGGCGGCGAAGGCAAGCTCGATGGCGAAGAGTTCGGCCAGCCGCTCCGCCGCCTCATAAGCCCGCATCGCCACATTCGCGGCCATGCTGACGTGATCCTCCTGGCCGCTATCGGTCGAGAGCGACATCAGGTGCGACGGCGAAGCCAAGCCCCAGATATGATTGCACAGGCCAGCGGTTGTGTACTCCATCAGCATCAAACCGGACTCGGTGCTGTTGGCGTTCGCGCCACGCACTTGTGGGCCAAGACCCTTATTGCGCGCCGCATCGACAATACGCACGCAGCGCATATTCGAAAGCCGAGCCATGATGCCCGCCGCCTGCAGCAAGCCGTAGGTATCGACCGCGAGCGACATGCCGTGGAAGTGGCCGCCTGACGTGATGAGATCGAGGTCGTAGCCATCAACGCTTTCGTTGAGATCGATCGGATTGTCGGTCACGCTGCGCGCTTCGATGGTGAGCGTCGCTTCGGCACGTTCGATGAGATCGAGGCACGGCCCCAAAATCTGCGCGGCGCAGCGCAGATTGTAGGGATCCTGAATCCGCTGGTCGTAATCGTACTTCTCGTCCGTGCCGAGATCGCGGAACTGATACCCGTCGAGCAGATCGAACACCCATCCGGCAACGTCCTGCGCGCCAGGATGCGGGCGCAGCGCGTGCAGATCAGCGCGGAACGGCCGGCCAGAGCCGCGCATCACCTGCACGCCAATCGCGGCGTTAAGAGTCGCCGCCTCCATCAGCCGCCGCATCATCGCCGCCGCCAGCGCGCCCCAGGCGTTCGAGTATTGGCAGCCATTGTTGAGCGCCAACCCCTCTTTCATTTCGAGCGAGACCGGCGTGAACGCGGCGTTGTGCTTGGCCAGATAATCCGCCGTCGCCACCGCTTCGCCCGCCGCGTCGAGCACTCGGCCCTTGCCGATCAGCACCGCCGCGATGTGCGAAAGCGGCGCAAGGTCGCCGCTGGCCGACACCGTGCCGTAACGCGGCACAGCCGGCGTCACGCCGTTGTTAAGCATGTCGATCAAAGTCTCGATCACCACCGGGCGCACGATCGAGTGCCCACGCGCCAGCGAGGCCGCGCGCATCAACATGGTCGCGCGAACCACTGACACCGGCGCCGGCGGCCCCATGCCGACGCAATGCGACAGGATCAAATTCTCCTGCAGCTGCTTAAGATCAGCGGGGCTGACGTAATCCTTGAAGTTCGAGCCAAAGCCGGTGTTGAGGCCGTAAACCCGCTTATCCTTGTCGGCGGCCAGCGCGGCGCTGAGATCACGCTCGGCCCGCTCGCGCATGGCGGCGACTTGCGCGAGCGCATCCGCGGCGAGCGCCACTTTGGCCCGCCCCAGCGCCACCGCCTCAATGTCCGCAATGGTGAGACTGCCCGCCTGGTCCAGCGTGACCACACTCATCCGCTCGCTCCTGCCCTGATGCGCCGGCTCTAGCGTAAACCATGGCGCGAAGCGAGGCCGGGCGCGGCGCCGCTTTTGCTCAGGCCATTCTCACCTCTCTGGAGAAGGCGCCCGCCCATGCTCACCTGTCTCGCTTTTATGCTTAGCGCGAACCTAACCGAACTCCCGGCGCTCGCCGCCGAAGTCGAGTCCGAGGCCCGCGCGCTCGTCGCCATTACTGAAGTCACGCCCGCGCTGATCGCCGGCATCGAAGACTTTTCAGGAGACGCCGAACGGCTCTCCGCCGCACTGCGCGAAGCCGGCGTCGAGCAAGATTTGCCGTGCATCTTCCACGGCATCGCCGAAGACGCCCGCGAGCGCGCCGAAGAATTGCAGGAAGCCGACACCGCCAGCGAGCGCCAAACCGCGTTCACCAATCTGCGTGTCCTGCTCGACGACGCCATCCTGATCGCGCCGATGGCCGCCAGCGCCGCGGCCGACGTCGCGCAAGCGCAATCGTCGCCGCAGAGCGTCGCGCTTCGGAATTAAGTCGCGTACTTGACGTTGCAGCCGTAGGCGGTGGTCTGCGCGGTTTGCACGGGCCGGCCAGCAGCGATATCCGCCAGCGCCGCGCGCACATAGTTCGTCGCGCCTTCCAGAGACGACGGCCGCGCCGACGGGCGATCATCGATCGCGCCTTGATACACCAACACGCCCTGCGGGTTGATGATGTACATGTGCGGCGTGGTCAGCGCGCCGTAAGCGCGGCCCATGGTTCCGCTCGGATCAAGCAGCGTAGCGGTCGGCGCGGCGTTATCGGTTTGCAGCCGTGCACGCACACCGGCGCCATCGAGATGGCCCTGCTCGCCCGGCGCCGACGAAATCACCTGCAGCCACACCGCGCCACTGGCGATCGCCTCTTGCTGCAGCGTTTGCATGTTGCGGCTGTCATAGTGTTTGCGCACGTACGGGCAGCCATGATTGGTCCATTCGAGCACGACGATGCGCCCGCGGAATTCGGCCAACGTCCGCGTGGCGCCGCTGGCGTCACGCACGGAGAACGCAGGCGCCTGGGCGCCGGTCGCGACCGTCGCTTGTGCTTCGCCGCCCGAGAACAACACCGTGCCGCCGATCGCGCCCGCGATCGCAACGCCAGCGCCGGCCAGCAGCAGCGTGCGGCGTGAAGTCTTCTCACTCATGAAGCGTCTCCCGTAATCGTGTCGATGACCAAATCTTGGCTCAGCAGCACACCCTGCGGCAACACCACCGGCTCACCCTCAGGCGGATAATAAATGTAGAGCGGCACTCCGGCGCGTCCATGCTCACCGAGCGCTGTTGCAATATCTTCATCGCGATTGGTCCAATCGCCGACCAGATACGCGACGTTTGACTGTGCGAACGCCTGCGCCACGCGCGGCTGTGACAGCGCCGCCGCTTCGTTGACCTTGCAGGTGACGCACCAAGCGGCGGTAAAGTTCACAAATACGCCCCGCCCTTCGCCGCGCAGTTCGTTGACCCGCGCAACACTCCAGGGCTCGGAGACCAACTCAGCCTGCTGCTCCATACCGAGCAGCGGCCGCCAGGTGAACGCCGCCGTCAGCGCAAGCGCCAGTGCGCCGGCAACCATCCAAGCCCGCCCCCAGCGCGCGACGAACAGCGCAAAGCCAATCGCCGCCATCAGCCCGAGCAACGCCGCAACGCCGTTAGCGCCCGCTTGCGCCGCCAGCACCCACACCAGCCACACCGCCGCGCCAAACATCGGGAACGCCAGCACGTTGCGCGCGCGCTCCATCCACGGCCCGGGCTTCGGAATGAGCTTCTGCAAACCCGGCGCGAAGTGGAGCAGCGTCAGCGGCAGCGCAAAACCGAGGGCCAATGCCGCGAAGATCGACAGCGTGATCAAAGCCGGTTGCGTCAGCGCCGCGCCAATCGCGCCAGCCATGAACGGCGCTGTGCAGGGCGTCGCCGCCACCACCGCCAGCGCGCCAGTGAAGAATGATCCCGCATCGCCGCCGCGCGATGTCAGCGCCCCGCCCGCATCCTGCAGCGAGCCGCCGATCTCAAACACGCCAAGCAGATTGAGGCCGATGACGAAGAAGAGCAGCGCTAGCGCGCTCGTCACCCACGGCTCTTGCAGCTGGAAGCCCCAGCCGACGGCGGCGCCCGCTTCGCGCAAAATGATCAGCACGCTGGCGAGCGCCAGGAACGTCGCCATCACGCCAGCAAAGTAAAGCAGCCCATGCCGGCGCGCTTCGCCCGCATGCACGCCGCCCGCAAACGACAGCGCCTTCACCGAAAGCACCGGCAGCACGCACGGCATGATGTTGAGGATGAGCCCGCCGACGAACGCCAGCGCCAATGCCGTAAACAGCGCCAGCGGCGTGAACGGCGCCGCCGCCACCGCCGGGCTCGCAGCGCCTTCAAGCTCCGCTAGCGGATAGTCTGGCGAGATCGTCGCTTCGCGATCACTGACGCCGGCCATGGCCGCGCCTGGCTGCGCGGTGATTTCCACGCCCCGCCGCGCCCAGCCGCCGCCTTCGCGCACTTCGTAGGTCACGACGCCCTGTATCGGCGCTTGGCCCAGGTTCTCCGCCACGCCCGGCGTCAGTGTGAAGCTCAAGCCGCTTTCGCCCACGCGCGGGCGCTGCGGCTCGGCGTTGCGCATCACATCGCGGCTGTAGGGAAAGAAGCGCGGGTTACGCACTTCACCGAGCATCGGCAGCGCCGCCGAGAGCGTTCCGTCGGTCGTGATCGTCGCAGATGCGCCCGGCCGCTCACGCGGCAACGCAGCCACTGCCTCAGCAATACGCGGCGCCCAAACCGGATCGTCAGCACCCTGCGCCGCGATCGGGATCGAGAACTGCAGTTGCCCTTCTTCGGGAATGCAGACGTCGGAGCAAACCAGCCAGTACGCGTCCGCCGTGAAGCGCAGCGTCTCGCCCGCGCGCGCATTGGCCGGCGCCGTCACCTCCATCGGAAACAGCACTTCGCCCGAGTAGCCGTAGTTCACCAGCATCGCGAACGGGATGGCCTCAGGCGTCGGCCATTGCAGCGGGCCGACGCTCGCGCCCTGCAGCGATGTCCACGTCAGCTCAGTCGGCTCGCCGCTGTCGCCGGGATTGCGCCAGTAGGTGTGCCAGTGCTCGCGGATGTTCTGGCGCAGCACGATGGTGAAGGTTTCGCCGGGCGCCACCGCCGCGCGCGCGGCATGCAGCTCAGCTTCGACATTGCCGGTGCGCACGGGCTGCGCCGCCGCCGGCGCCGCCATGAGGCCCAGCGCCAGCGCGATCATCGAGAAAAAACGCATCATCACCCGTGACATAACCATCCGCCGCGCCGCCCGCCAATGCGGCAAAGAAAAACGCCTCCCCCGGAACCGAGAGAGGCGCTTGTTCTTACGGCTGAGACCGGCGCTTAGTTGCTAAGCGGGGTCGAGGCCTGGATGCGGGCCGCACGGCTCAGGATCTTCGGCCACAGGCCGAGCGAGAGCAGGTGCGCGTGCATCACTGCGGTCACACCCTTGTCACGCAGCTCGAGGTACTTGTCCTTCGGCAGCGCGTTCAGCTTCTGCTCGGAGATGCGCAGGTACTCGCCGATCTTTTGCGGTTCGGCCGGCTTGCCGTCCGAGTTCGCGCGCGGCAGCGACAGCGGCGTCAGTTCGAACAGGCCGTTATCGTCGATCAGCTTCACGAATTCCTGCGTGCGGCGGCCGAGCATGTCGAACTCGCGGCAGAACTGGATCGCTTCCTGCGTATAACGCGAAGGCTTGTCGCCTTCGAAGAACGGCAGTTCCGGCGTCGACGACAGCATCTTCGCGGCGCGATCGATGCAGACGAGAACGCGGTCGCCTTCTTGGCCTTGCGGCACCGGCTGCGCCGGATCGCCAGCCATGATCGGCAGGAACGGATAGCGGCGCGCGAACGCCGGCAGATACACTTCCGGGTCCAACGAGCCATCGGCGCCGAGGAATACGTTCATGCCCGGGCGCAGACCCATCACCGCAAGCGGCGTCTTCGACTGCGTGTCGAAGATGATCGGATAGCAAACCGCCGCGAGGCCGAACTCGTCCACCGTCAGCGGCACCAAGTGCGTGTCGGCCAGGAACGAGAACGGATTGGAGACTTGGCTGACCCCCAGCGACCGATGCTTCTCAATCGAGAGAGGCTCGAGCTGACGATAGAAAAGAATTTTGCCCAGCGTCTGCTGGCCGCCGCCGGCGGTCGTCATGGGGATCTCCGCTGTTCCCTAAATTGAGGCGCTGTCCAACCACGAATGCGGACTTTCTGCAACAGCCCAGCGCTGCCCCAGCCGCGCTTTCCCCCTCTCCACAGCATGCTATGTCCTCTCGCCGCGCCGGAATCGGCGTTTTCCAACTGTACGGGGCGAGGTCTCGAATGAAGCCGATGCATTGGGCGCTTGCGCTGGTTTTGGGCTTGGTCGCCGCCTGCGGCCCGCGCCAGGCGCAACCGCTAACCGCATTCGACGGCCGGCTGGCCGATTGGGCCCGCGAACTTCTGGCCGACAGCCCCGAACTTGCCTCACAGACAGGCGTCTCCGAAGCCGATGCCGGCGGCGCCTATAACGACCGCCTCGACGATCGCTCCGTGCGCGCGACCGAAGCGCGCCGCAGCGCTGCACTGCGCCGCTACACCGAGTTGCGCGCGCTCGACACCGGCCGCATTCGCGACAATGACCGCCTAACCTACGAAGTGCTGCAGGCGCAGTTCACCAACAGCGCCGATGCGGCCGTCTTCAACTACGGCAATTTCTCCGCGCTCGGCGGTATTCAGCCATACGTGCTCAACCAACTCGACAGCGCTTTCATCACGCTGCCCTCGTTCCTTGAAGAGCGTCACCCCGTCACCAACCGCGCCGATGCGGAAGCCTATCTGCGGCGCTTGCGCAGCGTCGCTGACGCCCTCGATCAGGAAACCGAGCGTGCGCGCCAAGACGCACAAAACGGCGTGCGCCCGCCGGGCTTCATCATGGATACGGTCTCGCTGATGCTGCAAGGCGTGCTGCAACAGCCGGCCATTCAACAGCCTTATGTGACCGGCTTTCGCCGCAAGCTCGAAGCGTTAGTCGCCGCCGCGCCCGAAACCCAACGCCCCGAACTGGAGCGCCGCAACCTCGCTTACGTCGCCCGCGCCGAAGCGATCGTACGCGATCACGTGTTGCCGGCGCATGCGCGTCAACTCGCCTTCGTGCGCGGCGACCGCGTCAATGCAGGCGATGCGTCCAGCGTATCGCGCTTGCCGGAAGGCGCCGCCTTCTACGCCGCGGCCCTGCGCATCGAGACAACCACCAATCTGACGCCGGATGAAATTCACAACATCGGCCTGCAGCGTGTCGCAACGCTCACTCAGCAGCTCGACATCGCACTCCGCCGCGTCGGCCAAACCCAGGGTCCGGTCGGTGAGCGCCTGCGCGCCATGACCGCCGATCCGCGCTACGCTTACGAGGACAGCGACGCCGGCCGCGCCCAGCTCATCGCCGATGTGCAAGCGCGCGTGAACCGCGTGTTAGAGCGGGCGCCACAATGGTTCGGCCGCTTGCCGCGCGCGCCGATGGAAGTGCGCCGCGTGCCGACTTTCGCTGAGGCCGGCGCACCGGGCGCCTATTACTCGGCGCCGTCGCTCGATGGAGCGCAACCGGGCATCTACTATATCAACCTGCGCGAACTCGGCGAAATGACCCGCATCGACTTGCCGACGCAGGATTTCCACGAGGCTGTCCCCGGCCACCATTTCCAAATCGCGTTGGCGCAAGAGATCACGGACTCGCCGCTACTGACGCGTCTCATCTCCTTCAACGCTTACAGCGAAGGCTGGGGGCTCTACGCTGAAGAGCTGGCCGACGAACTCGGCTTCTACGACAGCGATCCCATTGGCCGGATCGGCTATCTGCGCTGGCAGCTGTGGCGCGCCGCGCGCTTGGTTGTCGATACCGGGCTCCACTCCAAGGATTGGTCTCGCCAGCAAGCGATCGATTATCTGCTGCAAACCACCGGTGACGCTCAGGGCGTCATCACCACCGAAGTCGATCGCTACATCGTCTGGCCGGGCCAAGCCTGCGGCTACGAACTCGGCCGGCGCGAAATCTCACGCCTGCGTGAACAGGCCCGCAACGAACTCGGCCCCGATTTCGATCTGCGCGGCTTCCACGACACCGTGTTGCTAAGCGGAGAAGTGCCGCTCAGCGTGCTCGACGGTTTGGTGCGCGAGTGGATTCCAGTGCAACGCCGCACCGGTCGTCGCGACTAAATCGCGGCGCGCACAACACATCAGCGTGATTCACGCGCTCGTGCGCGCAAAACGCCGCGCGCCTGCCTCAAACTGGCCCCGTTCAACGCGCTGGCTTACACTGTCGTAGATACATCCGTGTCCGGACGGGTCGGGAGGGACTCATGCTGAGAAACACGCAGCGCGCCTGCTTCATGCTGTGCGCACTTCTGCTCGCTTCGTGCGCGCAATCATCACAAACCTCGGAAACTCTGACCAGGGATCAGTTACTCAATGAACTGCCCGCGGTGACGCCGCCGCCCCCGCCGACGCCGCCGCCGTTGCCGGGCGCCCCGCCCACCATGGGAGCGCGCGCGATGAGCGGCATCGCGCAAATGTCACCGCAACCAATACCAGGCGAGATCGACCGCGACCGCTACGAAGACACCACCACCAATCCGATCTACGTCGTCAATGAAACGCCGGTCTCGACCTTCTCGATCGACGTCGACACAGCGTCCTATTCCAACGTCCGCCGCTTCCTCAGCGAAGGCCGCCTGCCGCCGTCCGACGCGGTGCGCACCGAGGAACTGATCAACTATTTCCGCTACGATTACCCGCTGCCGCGCGATCGCAGCCAGCCCTTCTCCACCAACGTCACCGTCGCGCCGTCACCTTGGGCCGAGGGGCGCCAACTCGTTCATATCGGGCTGCAAGGCTACAACATCGTGCCGCGCGAGCGTCCACCGCTGAACCTGGTTCTGCTGCTCGACGTGTCCGGCTCGATGAACGCGCCGAACAAGCTGCCGCTGCTGCAGCAAAGCTTCCGCGTGCTGATCGATCAGCTCAACGCGCGCGATCGCGTCGCCATCGTCGTCTACGCTGGCGCGGCGGGCACGGTGCTTGAACCAACGCCCGGCAACGAACGCGCCCGCATTCTCGCGGCGCTCGATTCACTGCGCCCCGGCGGGTCTACTGCCGGCGCCGAGGGCCTCCGCCAAGCCTATGCGCTGGCCGAGCAGAACTTCAACCGCAACGCCGTCAACCGCGTAATCATCGGCACCGATGGCGACTTCAACGTTGGCATCGCCGATCCGCAGCAATTGCAAGACTTCGTCTCGCGCAAACGCGAAACCGGCATCTATCTTTCGATCTTCGGCTTCGGCGGCGGCAATTACAACGACGCGCTGATGCAGCGCCTCGCCCAGAACGGCAACGGCGTCGCCGTTTACATCGACACGCTCAACGAAGCGCGCCGCGTGCTGCACGACGAGATGGCGTCCAACATGTTCGCCATCGCGCATGACGTGAAGATCCAGGTCGAGTTCAATCCGGCGCGCGTCGCCGAATATCGCCTGATCGGCTACGAAACCCGTATGCTCCGCCGCGAGGACTTCAACAACGACTCGGTCGACGCGGGCGAGATCGGCGCCGGCCACTCCGTGACCGCGATCTACGAGATCACGCCGGTGGGCGGCCCGACCTTCACCGAGCCGCTGCGCTATCAAGACCGCGCCCCCGCGCCCAGCACCGCGAGCGAACTCGCCTTCCTGCGCATTCGCTACAAACTGCCAGGCGAGGACAATTCGCGCCTCATCGAGCGTCCGATCACCAACGCCGACGTCATCACCGACATCAACCGCGCTTCGGAATCGACGCGCTGGGCCACCGCCGTTGCCGGCTACGGCCAGTTGTTGCGCGGCGATAGCTATATCGGCCGCAACTTCGGCTTCGATGACGTGATCACGCTGGCGCAATCAGCGCGTGGGCGCGACGAATTCGGCTGGCGCGCCGAGTTCATCCAACTCGCCCGCAACGCCGAAACCGCCGCCGCGCTCCCCACACAACGCGGCCCGGGCGGAGCTGAAGGCGCCGGTCGGCGCTGATCTCGAAGCTGCGGCTGGGAAGCGGTCTACGTCTCCCAGCCGCAGCGAACGATCGTCGGGACGTTACGCCGCCCAGATCAGCCTGACGCCAGTCTCCACCGGCTCTTCTTCCAACTCCGCTTCGAAGAACGGCCCGTTCATCGCCGGCTTCAGCGCTTGCGCCAGATCGGCTTCGACGTATTCGCGCGCATCGCGCTCGTCGTGTTGATGGATGAGGATGTGGGTCGCGCCCAGAAGCTGCGCTTCCGGCCATTGCTCGTGCGTGGCCAGGCGCTTGGCGAGATTTCCGGTTCGGGAGAGAAACAAAGGCGTCCAGCCGCGGCCGCCCGGGCCAGGGCGCGCGAAGCAATAAACCGCCGGCGCGCCGGAAAATTGCTCGTGCGGGCGATGCACGCTGAAGCGATGCAAACGACCTGAAATTCCACGGAAAATTGCTTCGGACATCGGACGCCCCCGTCTGATCAAAAACCAAGTTCGCTGTATGTTCTAATTTGATACGCGAGTCAGATGTTCTTGTAAAGTTCTGTTGCGTTCGCGATCTCAAATTCTTGGCTTTGGCTCCCCACCTTTCCCGCGAAGGCGGAGCCTGCGATCATTGAACCACATGCCGCACGATCACACCGCGCACGACCACGCCGCGCAAATAACCGAAGCCGAACAACGCTGCAGCGCGGCGGGCGAGAGCTTTACGCCGCTGCGCCGGCGCGTGCTTGAACTGCTGCTCGAACAACACGGGCCGGCGAAGGCTTACGATTTGCTGCCGCTGCTCGACGGCGAAAAGTCCGCCAAGCCGCCGACCATCTATCGCGCGCTCGATTTCCTTGTGCGTATGGGCCTCGCCCACCGCATCGAAAGCTTGAACGCGTTCGTTGCCTGCGATGTCGGCGCTTGCGCGCGTTCGACGATCTTTCTCATCTGCGAAAAGTGCGGCGGGGCTGAAGAGTTCGACGCCGGCCACGCACTCATCGATCTCACCGAGGCGGCCAAGAGAGACGGCTTCTCGATCACCCGCACCATGATCGAGGCCAGCGGCGTCTGCTCTGCCTGTCAGCACGCCGCATGAGCGATCATCCAGCGCCCCTGCCCGCGCCTCTCTACCAGGGCAGCGTCAACACCTGGGAATGCGACGATGGCGGCCACCTGAATGTGCGCTTCCATCTGGAGCGCGCCATGGTCGGCCTGGCGCACATGGCCGCCGCGCTCGAATTGCCGCGCGCCATGACCGAAGCGGCGGGTTCGACGCTGATGCTGCGCGAAGCGCATGTGCGTTTCCTGAAAGAAGCGCGCCCAGGGGCCTCGCTGGTCATGCATGGCGGCGTCGCCAAGCTGGCGGAAAGCGAAGCAACGCTCTGCCTCGACATGCGCCACGGCGATGGCGCGCCTTCGTCTTGCTTCACGGTTCGCGTCGCGCACGTTGAGACCCGCGGCTATCGCGCCTTCCCTTGGTCGCAGCGTACGCGCGCCGCCGCCAAGCAGCTGCACGTGACGCTGCCGGCGCACGCCAAGACGCGCTCAATCGATATGAACCAGGCGCCAGCCGACGTAACGCGCGACGGCGCCATCGCGCGTGGCGCGCAGCGCATAGGCGGCGCGCTGGTGACGCCCGATCAATGCGATGCGTTCGGACGTTTGCGCGGCGAGCACTTCGTCGGCCGCATTTCGGACTCTGTGCCCAACCTGCTTTCGCAATGGCGCCACGCCGCCGCCAGCGAGACCGGCGCATCGCCCGCCGGCGCCGTTGTCGAGGCGCGCATCGTATTTCGCCGCTTCCCGCGCGCCGGCGATCTGATCGAAGTGCATTCGGGCATCGTCGAAGTCGGCGAGAAGACGCTGCGCCTCGTTCACTGGCTGGTAGATCCCGAAAGCGGCTTGGGCTGGGCCAGCATGGAGGCGGTGGCGCTCACCTTCGACACCGCGACACGCAAAGCGCTGGCGCCAAGCGCCGAAGCGCGCGCACGCGTGCAGAAGCTCATTGTGCCGATGAGCGTTTAATCGGGCTCGTGATATTTGCGACCGGTGCGGCCGAGCAGCAGCACCGTTTCGATCGCCGTGCGAGCGCGATCAGGCCGCTCCATCGGCAGCATGTGGCCGGCGCCCTCCACCGTCGCTAAACGCGCATCGGCTTTGATCGACGTCATTCGGTGCATCGCCGCTTCGCTGATGGTGGATTGACGCTCGGCCCGCAGCAGCACCAACGGATCGGTGACACGCCGCAGCGCGCCCCACGGATCATGACGCTGGGCGCAATAGGTCGCCGCTTCGAAGCTCGGCGCGCAGGCGAGCTTGAAGCCGCCGGCGCCATCCTCAACCAAGCCGTCCTCGACATAGTCAGCGATGAACTCAGCCGGGAACGTGCTGAACACGCCCCGCCCGGTAAACGCCGCCACCGCCTCTTCCTTCGAAGCAAAACTGTTACGCCGTTTCGCGGCGCCGACGGCGAGCGGCATGCTCATACGTTGCAGCGTCGGCCCCAGCGGCATTTGCGAGGCGGCGTATGCAGCAGCCGGCAAAATCACCGGCTCGAGCAACGCCAATCCGCACACCAAATCCGTGCGCGCGCCCGCGGTCAGCAAACTCACCGTCGCGCCCATCGAATGGCCGGCGAGCGTCACCGGCGCGCTGAAATGTTCGAGCACGGCGATGAGATCATCGCGATGGCGCGTCCACGAATTGTAGCCCCAGGTTTTCGCCGGCAGCGTCGTCAGTCCATGGCCGCGCGCATCAAGCGCCAGCACATGAAACTTCTCGCCGAGCGGCGCGAGCAGCGTGCGGTAGGTCATGGCGTTAAAGCCGGTCGCGTGCAGAAACACGATGTCGGGGTTCTGCGTCTCGCCGCCGAAGGCGATGCCGGCCATGCGCCCGCCCGGAATCTCGAACGTCACGCGGCGGAAATCTGTCGTTTCAGTCATGTTGGCCGGACCATGGCCACAACAACAACGCGCGCGCAAGCAGTGCGCCGCCCTGGAGCGAACGGAACTAGCCGAACACGCGGCGCAGGATATCGCTGGTGCGCCGCACAGGATCGCGGCGAATGGCGCGTTCTTCTTCGGAGATGAACAAGAAGCAGCCGTCGAGCGCTTTCGTCGTCGAGAAGTTAATGACCTCGGTGCGCAGATCGCTTGTCATGCTGGCGAGGCCAACTTCGCGCAGCGCTGTGCGCATCAAGGTAAACGCGCCCGAACTGGTGAGCGCCTCGGTCATCGGCGGTCGCAGCAACGTTGTCAGCCGCGTCTCGGTGCGGCCGCGCAAATACGTGGTGGCCGACGTATCGCCGCCGCGCACGATCTGAATCGCGTCCGCGATCGTCACTGTGCGCACTGCATCGGTGAACAGACGCGCTGCTTCCGGCATCGTCGTTTCCGCCGCGCGGTTCAGGCTGCGCTGCAAATCGTCGAGCGGGCGCGACATGCCCATGCGGCTGAGCGTCCGCTGCGATTGGCCGAGCACGCCCGGCAGCGGAATTCGCACCCGCGTATTGCCCCAGAAACCATCAGCCGCGCCGAGCCGCGTCGTGGCGTTGCGCGCCGCCAGCCCGAGCGCCTCGCGAATGCCGCGCGCCGCATCGGCCTGGCTAATCGAGCCAAAACTCTGCGCAAACGCCGGCGCCGCGACGGCCGTTGCGGCAAGCCCAAGAACCAAAGCGCGGCGTGACTGAATCTGCATGCCCAAATCACTGCGCCGGAAACATTCCGTCAGCAAGTGTGACCGCCTCGCGCCTGACAAACCCGGCCAAACCGGCCATTGTCCAAGCCGATGACGCTCCAAGACCTGCTGCCCAAGCTCCACTACCCCACCCGCCTCGAAAAGCTGGTGGACGGCTGGGTGCATGGAATCGCCGCCGTCTTGATGACCTTCGCCGTGGGCGCAGCGCTCGGCCTTGCGATCTGGCAGGGTGGTTTGCCGATGGCGAGCGCAGTCGCCGTCTACGCCGTCTGCGTCATGACCATGATCGGCTGCTCGATGGCCTACAACTTGACCGAGACGCCCAAACGCAAAGCTCTGCTGCGCCGCTTCGATCACGCCGCCATCTTCCTGATGATCGCCGGCTCCTACACGCCCTTCACCACCATCCGCTTCGACGGAGCCTGGGCGATCTCGATGACCACCATCGTCTGGACGCTGGCGCTGCTCGGCGCCGCCGGCAAACTCTTCCTGCCCGGCATCGGCAAGCGTCTCTGGCTCGCTTTCTACATCGCCCTCGGCGCCATGATCCTCGTCGCCTTCGGACCACTGGTGCAGACCGTGCCGCTCGCGGGCGTCATCCTCTTGTCGATCGGCGGCCTTCTCTACGTCGCCGGCGTGCCGTTCTACGTCTGGGAAAAACTGCCCTACCGCCGCGCCATCTGGCACAGCTTCGTCATGGTCGCCGCCGGCGTGCACTACGCGGCGGTGCTGACCGGTGTTGTATTCGCTTAGCGCACCGTTTCCTTCGGCACGGACACACTTACCGGCGTCGCCTCGAACTTCGGCTTCGGCAGCAACCGAAACCGCGACTGGCACCAGGCGAAATCTATGCCGATGTCCAGCAACGCATCCGAGCGCCCGCACGGGCACATGAACGGCATCACCGCGCCAACGGTATAGGTCTCGCCCGCAACAAGCGGCACGGCCTCTCCCGTCATATGGTTCGGCGCTGCATTCACACACAGGACCAGGTCGCCAGGGCCAACAGCATCGCTCATGGGTCCCTCCCTTGGGGGCGCGCCCCTAACCTAGCTCAGACTCCCCGCGCGCGTAATGCCGCGCGACCGGCTCCAAGCGCCGTGCTAGCACCAAGGCCACGGAGACGCGCACCATGACCGAACCGACCTGTTTCAAAGTCACCATCGAAAACAACGTCGCCCATATCGTCCTGAACCGGCCAGAAGCGTTCAACGCCATGCCGCGCCCGTTCTGGAATGAGCTGCCGAAGATCGTCCGCGACATCAGCGACAACGCCAAGGCGCGCGTCATCGTCATCTCGTCCACCGGCAAACATTTCACCGCCGGCATGGATATTTCGGTGTTCACCGATGGCCAAAGCGTCACCACGAGCGGCGGCGATCAGTACAGCCGCGCCGAATCTTTCCGCCAATTCGTGCTGACACTGCAAGGCAGCTTCAATTGCCTCGACGAAGCGCGCATCCCGGTGATCGCCGCGATCCAAGGCGGCTGCATCGGCGCCGGCGTCGACATGACCAGCGCCTGCGACATCCGCTACGCCACCGAGGACGCCTTCTTCCAAATCGCCGAAATCAATATCGGCATGACTGCTGACGTCGGCACCTTCCCGCGCCTGTGCAAACTCATCCCCGAAGGCTGGGTGCGCGAGCTCGCTTACAGCGGCCGCCGTCTGCCGGCGCAACGCGCCAAGGAGATCGGCCTCGTCAACGACGTCTTCGCCACCCATGAAGCGATGCTAGAGCACGTCATGGCATTAGCGCGCGAGATCGCGACCAAAGCGCCCGTCGCCGTCGCCGGTTCCAAGCGCATGATCAATCACGCCCGCGATCACTCCATCGCCGATGGCCTCGACTACATCGCCACCTGGCAAGCCGGCATGTTCTCGCCGCCGCACATGATGGAAGCCTTCGCCGCGAAAGCGCAAAAACGCGACCCGGACTTTCCAGATCTTGCGCCGCTCAGAAAAGAGATGTGATCACCGCGGGCCGTTCAAGACGTTGAGCCACGTGTATCCATCTTGAAGATGGACAAGCGCAACGCTTGCAATGCACGTGCAGAGCACGAGGAGGCTCCCATAGGGTGCGTTCCGCGTCTTCGCTATTGCTCTAACGCCCTGAACGATAGCCCAAATCACCAAGAACGCGATCAGCAGCCAGCCAACGAAAACGAACAACGCCACCGAGATCACGGCAGGCACGAGCGCCGCTAATACGTACAAGACGACTGCCAATATCGGCAGCGCAGCGCAGCCGCCGGTGATTCTGCCGGACCGTGCGTCGGCGTTCCCTTCGTCATCCAGCACCGCAACCCACCAGGACAGCGCGCCGAGACAACACGCGGCCAGCCCGTAAAGCGCCTCACCAAACTGGACGCCGACAACGACCCAATTCCAGGTGACAAGACTTAGGATCGAAACAACAACGCGTTCGATACCAGTGAGGGCGGCGCGCTGGATCGCGTCAGAATCGAGATTCACGCCCCAATTGCTGACGCCGGAAGCAAAACCCAGAAGATATTCGATCTGCACCGCGATCGCTGTTGCGGCCACGATCCATGCAGGTGAAGCCGCCACTAATAGAGCAAGGAATGCTGCTCGCCGTGCCAGAGCATCGTTCGCTTGGATAGCCGCAGCTTGCGATCGCTGCCGTTCTTTCTCAGCTGCCGCGTCAGCCTGCCTCTGCTTTTCCTCTGCCGCAGCCTTCTGCGTTGCTAGGCGCGCGGCATCGCGGGCGATCTTGTCGACAAACACGCCGGCCTGATAGCGCTCGGCGCCGCCGATCGCCGCTCTCGCAGCTTCAACTAGGCCCTCGAAAGGGCCGGTGAGGATGAAGGCCTGGATTGCCTCCGGGTTTTTCTTATCTACGCGCGACCAAGCGTCGATGTCTTTCAATCGCTCTCGCGCTGAACGCGCCAGCGGATCATCTGGGAAATTGGCGACAAACGATCGATAATCCGCAGGATCCAACGATTGAGACACATGCCGCCAAGCGTTCGCCGATCGGCTTTCTCTGCCGGCGGAGTTAGCCGAGCCGGAACGCTTGCCGCTAGCGACCCTCTTCACGCTCGCCAACAGATGCTGCCAGCGTTCATCGCTCAATCGGCCATGCCAGTTGACTAGGTCGTGATGCTGAACCTGATCAAATCCAATGGGAGGCTGAACCTGCTGGATGATGACTTGAACGAGCTTGCCATTCAGCTCCGCGCGCTGCGCTTCGCTCGCCACGAAGCGAGACTTGACGGAGTTCTGCGACCAGAGAACGACAACGCAATCAGCCGCGTCGATCTCGCGTTCGATTTGCTTACGCCAATCGCTATCGGGCTCGATCTCGGTATCAAACCAGCAACTCAGGCCCCCGTGGCCAAAGGCGGACGCAAACAGCTGAGCGGCGTGCGGGTCCGCTTTGGAATATGAGATGAAGACCTGCGCCATAAATAGCTTCGCCCACCCACGATTGACGGGATATCATCTCGCCCTTGGGATCGGAAGCCGGCACAATGGCGATCCGCTTCGGAAAGAGCGCTAAATGGATATCCGCTTCATCACTCCCGGCCCGAACCCGCCGCACGAGGTCAACGCGTTCATCGAAATTCCGCAGGGCGGGTTGCCGGTGAAGTATGAGCTTGATCAAAAGAGCGGCGCGCTGTTCGTCGATCGCTTCCTGCACACCTCGATGCTGTATCCCAGCAATTACGGCTTCATCCCGAACACGCTCGGCGACGACGGCGACCCGATCGACATTCTCGTGGTGACGCCGATGCCGGTCGTTCCCGGCTGCGTCATCCGCTCACGCCCGGTCGGCGTCTTGCTGATGGACGACGAAAAGGGCGTCGACGAGAAAATCCTCGCGGTGCCGGTCGATGCGCTGAACCCGTTCTACAAGGACGTGAAGAGCCACGAAGACCTGCCGCCGCTGCTCGTGCAGCAGATCAAGCACTTCTTCCAGCACTACAAAGATCTCGAGCCCGGCAAATCCGCCAGCGTCGGCGATTGGGCGACATTGGAAGTCGCTCACGAGCGCATCATGCAAGCGATCAAGCGCAAGAAATGAGCGACGCCGAACTATCCGCCCGCTTGCTCGCCGCGCTGAAAGCCTGCGCCAACGAAGCCGCCGGCGCCGAGGCTCCGTTGGTTTCGATGACAACGGAGTTTCTGCGCGAAGACGCGCCCGCCGCCAGCGTCAAAGCCGATATCGCGCGCAAAACCCGCACGCTGATTTTCGCCACCGCCGAAGCGCGCGGCGCCGATGGCGCGCCGGTCGCGACAGCTTCCAGCGTTCACCGCATCAAGGCTTAAGCGCGCGGCGCGATCCAGCGCATCTCGACCAGCAACGAGTCATGCAGCAAGTCGGGCTCGATTTCCTCGAACGTCGGCGCTGCGTCCGCCCCTTCCGGCAAGCGATAAACCCGCCAGAACTGACCATCCGCCGCCGTCGAGCAGGCAAAGCCCGGCTGCGCGTCAACATATTCGGCCAGGCAAAAGCTGACCTGATCCGCCGGCGCCGCCGCAAAGCGCGTCTGGCCGATCACTTCGCCGGAGGGCCCGCGCGCTTGCGATGAGCGCGTCACGATCGAATGCACGCGCGCGCGGTCCGCCGTCGGGTTGACGCGGAACACCTCTTCGCTGCCAGACGACATCGTAATCGCCGTGAACGGATCGCCTTCTACGTGATCAGCAACTTCCGCCACGGTGAAGAGCGGCGCCGCCGCGCGTATAGCGGCGACATCCATCGGCAGCGCTGTGCTGACGCCGCCGGCGCCTTGCGGGCCGATAGCGCGGCTTGGGCCGGCGGGCGCAGCAGCGCTGGTTGCGTTCGCGCGCTGCGCTTCCGTTTCCGCGTTCGGCGATTGCTGACTGCACGCGGCCAACGCCAACACACACGCCGCGACGGCAATGCGTTTGATCATGAGAAAACCTCAAACAAACCGGCAGCGCCCATGCCGCCGCCGATGCACATGGTGACGACAGCGCGCTTAGCCTTGCGCCGGCGCCCTTCCATCAGCACATGGCCCACAAGGCGCGCGCCGGTCATGCCGAACGGGTGGCCGATCGCGATCGAGCCGCCATTGACGTTGTATTTCTCCGGATCGATGCCGAGCTTGTCGCGCGAATAGAGGCATTGCGAGGCGAACGCTTCGTTGAGCTCCCACAGATCGATGTCATCAACCTTGAGGCCCTGGCGCTCAAGCAAGCGCGGCACTGCGAACACCGGGCCAATGCCCATTTCATCGGGATTGCAGCCGGCGACGGCAAAGCCTTTGAACAAGCCAAGCGGCTCAAGCCCACGGCGCTCGGCTTCCTTCTCGTCCATCAGCACGAGCGCGGCCGAACCGTCCGACAATTGGCTGGCGTTGCCCGCCGTGACGAAATTGCCGGGCCCACGCACCGGCTCAAGCTTCGCCAAACCTTCGAGCGTCGTGTCCGGACGGTTGCAATCGTCGCGATCGACAACCGTATCGACGATGCTCTCTTCCTTGGTGTTCTTGTCGACCACCTTCATCTTGGTTTCCATCGGCACGATCTCATCCTTGAAGAGACCGGCCGCTTGCGCCGCGGCGATGCGCTGCTGTGAGCGCAGCGAATACTCATCTTGGTATTCGCGGCTGACATTGTAGCGCTTGGCGACGATGTCGGCGGTTTCGATCATCGGCATCCACATCTCGGGATGATCTTTCAGCAAGCGCTCTTCAAACACCGGCTTGGTATTCGCCATGCGCGTGCCGGAGATGGTCTCAACGCCGCCGGCGATGCCGACCTTCGCGCCCTCTTGCATGATGTAGGTCGCAACCTGCGCCGTTGATTGCAGGCCCGACGAACAGAAGCGATTGATCGTCGCCGCCGAAACTTTGAAATCGAGCCCGGCCCAAACCGAGGCCAGGCGCGCAACGTTGTGGCCGGTCGATGCTTCGGGCGAGCCGCAGCCCAGAATGACATCCTCTGCCGCATCCGGCTCAAGCTTCGCCCGCGCCGCCGCATGCTTGATCGAGTGGCCCGCCAGGGCCGCGCCATGGGTGATGTTGAACCCGCCCCGGCCCGACTTGGCGAGGCCTGTACGGGCGTAAGAAACGATGACGGCGCGGCGGCTCATGGACTTCTCCCTATTATCGCGGCGCACCCTAATCGCCGCAGCGGGCGGGCGAAACAGTCTCGCGGCGGCAGCAGGTGGCCGGAGACCACATGAACCTGACCCTTCCGCTAGGTAATCATTCAGCGGTGAATATTTTTCGTTTCCTTCAATTTTCTCTTGTCAGCAATCACAGGCCCGGGCAATGTGCAGGCTGCGCTCCTCCCCAAGCAGCGCGACCTTGAGCCCAGGAGTTTTTATGTCCGTTCTCCGTTCGATCGTGATCGCCGCCGTAGTCGCCACCAGCTTCGCCGGCGTCGCCCAAGCCCAAAACCGCGGTTCGGTCTTCTCCGTGAAGATTGAAGGCGCCGCTTCGCGCCAAGTCATCGCGTCCAACACTGTGTGGACCTGCGAAGGCGACACCTGCCGCGCCCGCCCGAACCACGCCGTCAGCGTTCGCGCCTGCCGCCAGTTCGTGCGCGAAAGCGGCGCACGCGTGATTTCTTACGGCCCGGAAGGCGCCGAGCTCAGCGCCGCTGAAATCGCCCGCTGCAACGGCGAAACCGAGACCCAACAAGCCTCGAACTAAGCTTCGTCGCTTTGTAAAATGCGATGGGCCGCTAGCGAAAGCTGGCGGCCCATTTTGCTTTTAAGCGCCGCGCCGCCCGCGCAATTGCTCGCGCCAGGGATGAGCGCCGCACGGCTCAAGCGTCAGCAAACCTATGGCCGGATCGTCGGCGATGCGCACGCGCGCCGCGCCGGTGCGGCCATCGAGCAAGGTGTGGGTGATCGGCGCGATGCTGTCATTGGGCTGGCGCGCCAGCACCAAAAGCCCCCGCCCTCTGCGCGGCCCGCCAACACCCTCTGGCAGGTCATAAACAATGCGGACACGAAACGCTTCGCCGGTGTGCTCAACCTCGTAGCGCGGCCGTTCGAACAGGATTTCGGACTCGCCCTCGTAGACCGCCTCGATGACATCGCCCCGAAAGCGGACGCCAACGCCGGCGGCGCACGCGGCGGGGCCGGCGCTCCATAGCCCATCGAGTTCCGCCGGAGGCGCCGCCGTAGCGGCAGCACACCCCGCGAGAGCCAGGCCGAACAAAGCGATGGCCGCACGCGCCATGGCGCATTGGCTACGCTCGTATGGTTGATGACGTCTGAACGTCGCTACACACTGGTCAAATTCTCGCCGGCGCCCCATGTGACAGTCGCCTTCGGGCCCGATGTTGAATCCTGTGATCCCCACCCCCGCGACACCGCCTACGGGACGGTCAGCCTCCGAGCTGCTCGACGATCTCGTCGGACGGTTTCCTGGCGAAAAGGTCAGCGTCGGGGCGCTGGTCGATCAGCTGGATTCGCGGGCGCACGGCGTGCTGCTGCTGGTGCTGGCGCTGCCGATGTGCATCCCCAACGTGCCGGGCATCTCAACGATCTTCGGCTTGCTGATGTTGGCCCCGGCGCTGCAAATGGTGTTCGGCTCGCGCCGGCTGGTGCTGCCGCAACGCGTGCGCGCGTGGGAAGTCGACGCCGCCGCGCTCCGCAAAACGCTGGAGATGGCGACGCCGACGCTGCGCCGCCTCGAATATCTGATCAAGCCGCGCCTCTCTTTGCTGACGCGCTTTCCGCTCACCATCGTTGTCGGACTGCAAACGCTGCTGATGGCGTTCATTCTGATCTTGCCGATCCCGTTCGCGAATTGGCCGCCGGGGATGACTGTCGCAATGACGGCGCTGGCGCTGCTGCAACGCGATGGCGTGCTGATGCTGCTCACCATCCCGGCGGCGATCGCCTCCGTAGCGTCGGTTTATCTCGGCACGCGCGTCGGCCTTGCGGTGATCAACAATCTGATCGAGTGGGGTCAGAGCCTGCTCGCGGGATTCAACTAAGCCCGCTTCGGCGCGTGCGCCCACGCCACCGCGATCAAGCCGATCAGCAACAGCACCGAATATTCCATGCCATTGCGCCCCGAGCCGACGACGAACCAGCCTGACGGATAGTGCACCAGCACTGCGCCGAGCGCGATGATGACGATGTGGCCCAAGCACGCCAACGTCACGAACCGGCGCGCGATCAAGAACAGCGGCGCGATGAGTTCGTAGAGCGTGACGGCAGCCGCCCAATAATAGCCCATCGGAAAGCCGAGCGAACTCAGCCAATCGCCAAAGCCGGTGACGTTGGGATCCCAATGCCAAGCGCGATGCGCGCCGTGAATGAAGATCAGCACCGCCAACCCAATGCGCAGCAAGGTCAGCGACGCCTCCATGCGGTCAGCGTGCGGGCGCGGTCCGAATATCATTGCTCATCCCCCTCGCCGCCAGCAGGCGCGCGGGCGCTCGCATCAGCAAGCGATTTGCGACGAAATCAGCAGGAACGGCGGATCAGCCAGCCCAATTGCTCGCCGCCGCGCGAGACAGCGGGCTCAACTGAACGGCAGTTCTGCGCTGCGGGACGCGGCCCACGCACGAATTCCGGATCGCCCTCGCCGCTGCGCCGATCAACATCGGACAGCGTCTCGTAAAGCGTCACGTCGCCATTGGCGGTGATGCATTCACGGCGCCCGCCATTGGCTTCGCGCAAGCGCACGCTGGTTTCGCCTTCGTCCAGCGTCGCCGCGAACGTTACGCGCGCACGCGCGCCGGCGCGCGCCAGGCACGCATCGATGGCCGGGATCAATTCGGGGAGCACCGAAGCCCAGCCGCCATGGTCGCCGCTTTCGTTGATGCCGCGGCGCGCGCAGCCCTGATACGAAACGCCTTCGAAGATCACCTGCGCCACATAAGGCAGTTCGATGCCGCTGGCGTTGCAAGGTTGGTTCAGAATGGTGACGGTGACAGCGCCGGCGACAACGCGCATGCCGCGCTCGCGATAATCGCGCTCACCAGGAATGCCGCCGTCATCGCCCAGGCCAGGCCGCGAGAATTGCGCGTAATCATTCAGCAGGCGCAGCTCCCACGCGCCTTCGCCCGAACTGAAATCGGAATTGCTGCCCGACGCTTGAAACTCACCTTCATAGAGCGCGCGCTGTTGCGCATTGGCAGGGCCGCCAAGTGCGGCCAGTTGCTCGGCCGCGATCGCGGCTTCACGCTCGGCGTCACTCGGGCCGACGGGCGCCTCGCTCGGCGCTTCAGCTTGACGTTGGCAGCCCGAAACGGCGCCGGCGCTCAAGATGAGCGCTGCGCCGAGACACATGCCGCGGAGCAAGGTCCGCATGGCTTCCCCCCGTTGGACGCGAGAGCCGGCAAGCCGGTGCGCCGCTAGGCGTGTAGTATAGACCCATGCAGCGTGATTCCGGCGCCCCACTTTTTGAGTTTTTCGCGGGCGGGGGCTTGGCCCGCCTCGGCCTGGAGCCCGATTTCGCCTGCGTCTTCGCCAATGACATCGAACCAGCGAAGGCCGCCGCCTACCGCGCCGCGTTTGGCGGCGAGGACATGCGCCAAGGCGACATCTGGAAACTGAACACCGCCGACCTCCCAGGTCAGGCGGCGTTAGCCTGGGCCTCCTTCCCTTGCCAGGATCTCTCGCTCGCGGGCGCGCGCCGCGGTTTGGCGGCGCCGCGTTCGGGCGCCTTCTGGGGCTTTCATCGGCTGATCGAAAAACTGGCGCACGAAGGCCGCGCGCCAGACGTGCTGGCGCTTGAGAATGTCTCCGGCCTTTTAAGTTCACACGGCGGCGCCGATTTCACCGCGCTCATCCACGCGCTCGACGATCTCGGCTATCGCGCCGGCGCGCTGGAGATCGACGCGTCGCTCTTCACGCCGCAATCGCGACCGCGGCTCTTCATCATAGCCGCACGCAACGCGCCACCGCATCTGTCATCGTCGGGTCCGAGCGAGCCTTTCCACACCCCGGCGCTGCGCGCAGTGGTCGCGCGCCTGCCTGAAGCGCTGCGCAAGCACTTCGTCTGGTGGCGCTTGCCGACGCCGCCAAAGCGCAACGCGGCGCTTGCCGACGTGCTCGATGACGACAGCGCTGTCACGTGGCAGAGCGACGAGCAGACCGCGCGTTTGCTGGCGCAGATGAGCCCACTGCAAACGGCGCGCGTGGAAAGCCTGCGCGAAAGCGGCGCGCGCGCCGTCGGCGCTGTGTTCCGCCGCATCCGCATCGAACACGGCCAACGCGTGCAGCGCGCCGAAGCGCGATTTGACGGCATCGCCGGATGTTTGCGGACGCCCGCCGGCGGCTCCAGCCGACAGCTTTTGTTGTTCGTTGAAGGGAAAAACACGCGCTCACGCCTGCTGTCGCCACGCGAGGCGGCGCGGCTCATGGGCGTACCCGAGCATTACCCGCTGCCGACCAGCCAAACCCAAGCGCTGCATCTTGTCGGCGATGCGGTGTGCGTGCCGGTGGTGCGCTGGCTGTCGCAACATCTGCTGGCGCCGCTTGCGGGAGCTGCGGCGTCGCGCAAAACCGCCTGAGCATGCGCGCCGACATTTTCGATCATGAGAAACGCTCCGCCATCATGCGGGCGGTGAAGTCGCGCGGCACGGCGCCGGAATTGGCGGTGCGCGCGAGCGTGCGGGCGCTTGGTTATGGGCGGCGCTATCGGCTCAATGGCGCAGCGCTGCCCGGCAAACCGGATCTGGTATTCGGCGCGATGGGCAAAGCCGTGTTTGTGCACGGCTGCTTCTGGCACGGGCACGATTGCAAGCGCGGCGCACGTCAGCCGAAGGACAACGCCGCTTACTGGCGCGCCAAGGTCGAACGCAATCGCGCCCGCGATAGCGCCGCGCTCAAGGCGCTGCGCGCCTCCGGCTGGTCGACGCTGGTGGTTTGGGAATGCGAAACCCGCGATGCGGCCGCACTCTCGCGCAAGTTGGCGGTGTTCTTAGCGCGTTGAGGCGCCCCCTCTCCCGCCAGCACGGCCGAAGCGCCGACGGGAGAAAGGTTCGGAACCGCGGCGACAAAGGAGGATGTCCGCCGCGATCCCAACTCCATGCGGTCCGCCGCCATCAGAGCCGCCAGCGGCCCAGCGCCGAGCATGATGACCATCGCCACCGGCTAACTCCGCGACTGAAACAAACGGGCGACGGCAAACATCGAGACCTCAATTGCAAATCACTCGCAATAGCAGAACATGCCGATGCGAGGACGTCAAGCGAGGCGCCGCGGGATTAATGTCAGGCGGCTTTGGCGGCGGCAGCGCTGGGCGCGTCGAGCGCGAAGGAGAACACCGAGCCTTCGCCAAGCTCGCTCTTGGCGGAGAGTTGCCCGCCCATCAGGCGGGCAAGGCGCAAGGAGATAGCCAGCCCGAGGCCAGGCCCCTTGCCTTCTGCGCTCAAACGCTCGCGCCCAAAGATGAGCGCCATTTGCGAACGCGACATGCCCGCGCCGGTATCGGCGACGACGAAGACAAGCCGCGTGCAGCCTTCGATGTTTGAGGCTTGCGCATGCAGACCAACCCGCACGCCGCCATGCGTTGTGTAGCGCAGTGCGTTGGCGAGCAGATTGAACAGAATCTGGCGCACGCGCAGCGGATCAAGTTCGACTTCACTCGGCACTTCGGCGCCGACATCGAGAAACAGTTCGAGCGCCTTGTCCGTCGCCGTAGGGCGAAACGCGGCGACGACACCGCGGACCAGTTCGCGCGGATCGGCGGGTTTCTTTTCGATCGGCAGCTTGCCGTTCTCCAACCGATCGAGGTCGGAAAGATCGGCAAGCACCATTTTCAGCACCTCGCCCGCCTGCACGATAGTGGCGATGTGGGCGCGCGCTTGCGGCGACGCGGCGGCGCGGCGCAAGTGCTCAGCAGCGCCGATGAGCGCCGACATTGGCGTGCGCAATTCGTCATTCATGCGCTGAATCATGTCGGTTTTCGCGGCGGCGGCGGCAGCGGCCGCCTGGCGCTCGCGCAGGACGGCGGCTTGCGCTTCCGCTTGCGCAAGATCGGAGGCCAGCAAGCTGCGCCACAGATTCATGCCGAACCCAAGCAACAAGAAGCCCGCCACCAGCGGCATCAGATCAAGCGCATTGGAGCCGTTGAGAAGATAGTCCGCCAACGGCAGACCGAGCATGAAGGCTACGGTCGGCGCCGCGCCTGCCATTGCGAGCGCTGGTGAGGCGCGCAACGTCGCGGCAGCGTTGGCGAGACCGCCCAGGATGTACATCATCGCCAGCGTCTCGCCCGGCAAGTAGGTCGAGAACCACAGAATGATCGCCAGCGCATTGCCGTAAATGCTCTGTGCAACGATCCAGGCAATCAGCGGCGCATCGCGCTTGGGCAAGCGCCCCGCTTCGACGTTCGACAAAATGCGCTGGAAGATCGCGCGTTCGGCGAGCAGCACCAGCAGCAACCCGCCAAGCCAATAGAACGGCAGCGCGCTTCCAACGACGGAGGCCGCGACGAGAGCGACGATGACGCAAGCGCCGAAGCGCAACACGCCGTTGGCTAGGCGGGCGCGCGCGATCGACGCCAAAACCTTGCCGCGATCGGCGGCAGGGGCGCGTTGAGCTGCGAGGGGCGCGTCAGCGAGCATTCCGAAGAGAGTGTGCCGGCGCCGAACTGAACTTTGGTTAATATGCCACGCTTGAACGATCATTCAAATGAGCGTTTGTTGCGGTGGCGAGCGCCCAGGGGAGGATTGCATGCGAGTTTTGATGATGGCGGCCGTCGCCGCTTTGTTGTGGATCCAACCTGCCTATGCCGGTGTGAGCTCCGCCTCGATCAGCAGCTTTCTGATCGAGGCCGAAACGGAAGTCGCGGCGACGCCGGATGAAGCGTGGCGCGCAGTCACGCGATTGAACCGCTGGTGGAGCGGCGCACACACCTACTCCGGCAATGCGCGCAATCTCTCGTTTGAGCCGCGCGCAGGCGGGTGCTGGTGCGAGCGCTGGAACGGCCAGTCGGTTGAGCACGGCCGGGTCGTTCTCGTGATGCAGCACGAGGGCACACGCACGCTGCGCATCGCTGGCGCGCTCGGGCCGCTGCAAGCGCTTGGGGTAAATGGCGTATTGACGTTTACGGTTGCGCCACACGCCTCAGGGGCGAAAATTACGATGAGCTACCGCGTCTCTGGAGACACAGGCTTGGCACTCGATAGCCTCGCACCGCTCGTCGATGGCGTTCTGATGGAACAGTTCGGGCGTCTCAATCGATATACCGCATCGGGCTCGCCCGATTAGAGGGAACGTTCATCGCCGGCTCAGGTTCGACGCGTGAAGTTCCGGATCGGAACCGGGCCTCCCCGCCCGCTTTGTTTTTGGAGGGATTTATGATCCGCAAATTCGCCGCCATGGCCGCGGCAGCTCTAATGATTGTTGGTTGTACGAATGTTGATCCGGTCACGGGCGAACGCACGCGTAACAACACGGGCACTGGCGCCATCATCGGCGCCATCGTCGGCGCAGGCGCTGGCACGCTCGCTGGCGGTGATGATCGCCGCAACGCGATGATCGGCGCCGGCGTCGGCGCGCTCGCGGGCGCGGCCATCGGCAACTACATGGACCGCACGTACCAGAACTTGCGTGAGCGTCTCGCCGGCAGCGGCGTTGGCGTAACGCGCGTAAGCCAATCGCAGATCCTGCTCAACTTCCCGGCGGACATCACGTTCGATCTGAACCGCGATGCGGTGAAGAGTCAGTTCGTGGGCACGCTGCGCGACGTCGGCAACATTCTGCGTGAGTACGATCAAACGATCGTGGACGTGTACGGCCACGCCGACTGCACCGGCACGGATTCGTATAACCTCGACCTTTCGGAGCGCCGCGCGATGAACGTCGCTTCGGTGCTGATGCAAGGCGGCGTTATCCGTCAGCGTCTGGCGGCGCGTGGTTATGGCGAAAGCCAAATCCGCTACCAGCCGTGCGAAGCGGCCGCCAACCGCCGCGTGGAAGTGTATATCAGCGCTTTCCAAGGCTAATGAACGGCGACGTTCAGTGAAAGAAACGCCGTCGCGCCCAAAGCGCGGCGGCGTTTCAGTTTTATGGAGATCAAAATGCGCGCACTTTTCGTCGCACTCGCCGCCGCCGCGTGTTCGCAGCAACCGGCGGAGCCGCCGGCCGAAACGCCAGCGCCCGTCGAGCAAACACAAGTCACCGCCGCCGAAGCTTTGGCGCGCATGCCCAGCTGGGACGGCGCACGCGCCGCCGGCGTCGATTTTCGCGGCATCGGCCAAGAACCCGGCTGGATCCTGGACATCTACACCGAGAACCGCATTCGCCTGACTTGGGACTACGGCGAAAGCACCGCTGACTTTCCGCTGCCAACGCCAAGCTACCCGCAAGAAGGCGCAACCCGTTATGAGAGCGCCATGAATGGACGCACGCTTGCGGTGACCATCCGGCGCGCGCGGTGTCAGGACGCAATGAGCGGCGACCCTTATCCGAGCACGGTTGAAGTGGTGATTGACGGGCGCACGCTCAGCGGTTGCGGGCGCAGCGTCTAAACCGTTGCGTTGCGGCGCGCGGCTCGCCAAGCTTGCCGCATGCGTCCCTTACTGCTCACCGCCGCGTTCGTCCTGCTTGCCGCCTGCTCGACCGCGCCAAGCGAAGAATTGCCGCCGCCGCAACTGCCGCAACGCGCCGGAGTCGATCCGGTCGTGGCGGCGCGGGCCGAAGGCATTGAGTTTCGCGCCGTCGGCGACGGGTTCGTGCTCGACATTTTCCGCACAGAGCGCATTCGGCTGCGTTTGACCGAGACCGACACGACGTTGGAATTTCCAAAGCCGGAGCCGCGCTTTCCACGCTGGAACGGCACGATCTTCGAGACCGCGGGCGATGCCGGGGAGCTATACATAGAGATTCGTGACGACCGGCCCTGCTCCACCGGCAGTCCGACCGTCAACGTCAGGCTGGCATCGCGCAGCTTCACTGGCTGCGGTCGCTCATTTTAGCTGGAACCAAATCCGCGCTGCGCCGTTCTCACCGCAACAGAGCGCGTTTCTACCCCCCCGACCCAGCGCTCCTACATTTGCGGCCTCCCCTCGGGAGGCCGCTCTTGTTTTGGCGCTAGCGCAAACCGAGCCGCTTCATCTCCGCTTTTGAAAGCTGGCGCTTGGCGCGGCCATAAACGCCCTCGCGGCCATAGAGCAGCTCAAACGGCAAGCTCGACATTTTGGCGGACCGCACGACGTCGGTGAACGGCTCTTCTGAAACATAGAATAGCCCGTTCGCGGCTTTGAACGTGTGACGCTTGATCTTGGCGAGCTTCACTTCCCACCAGGCGCCGTCAAACAAATGCGCCTGGGTTTTGTCGTCGATCATGCGCATGCGCGCGGCGAGTTCGATTTCAGCGGCAAGTTTGGCCGCACGCCGCTGCGCCGACCATGTCTTGCGATTTTCGTTCTGCCGCAGCAGTCCAGTGCGCGGGTGGACATAGAACAAAGCGTATTGATCCGCGATCGGCGCCTCACCGCCGAAACGGCGCGTCGCCATCACGACGCCCGCCTTCATCCGCGTTTTAGTGGCTACGAAATCTTCCAAATGATCGCGCACGTGCTGCTGCACCGTGGAGGTCGGCTTCAGGTGCTCGCTGATTTCGGAGTAGACCTTGTCCCACGGCCGGCCGACATTTGAGGCGAGGTAACGCTTCAACGGATTGAGCGTCTCGTTCAGGCCCTTGGTTTTCTGCGCGCGTTTTTTGGGCTCGCGCGTCGGCTTCACCGCGCGGATCGGTTCGCCATCATCATCGGTGAGCGCGCGCGTGCGGCCCGGCCGCTTGCCGGCGGCGGATCGGCCCGTGCGCGGCCGCTCGACGATTACCTTGGACATGTCCTTACGCATGGGGCGCGCGGTTTAGGCGCGCGCTGCGTCAGCCGCAAGTGAAAAGCCCGTTCTCTTTCGAGAACGGGCTTGAAGATCAGGCCTTCGTCGGCTTGCGCTGCTTGCGATACTTCGGCGGCGCGCCATTGTTCGACCAGACAGAATTGCCTTTGCGATCACGGCGATCACCCTCGTCGCGGGCGCGGCTTGGCGCATGGCCTTGCTTGGCGTGCGCTTGGCCGTGCGCGTCAGAAGCGTGATGCTTCTTCGGCGCATGCTTGCGGGCCGGATGCACCGAGCCCGAGCGGCCCGCCGGGCCTTTCGGGCGCACCGGGCGCTCGTCAGCCTTCGGCGCGCGCAGCGACATGTCGGTTTCCATCACCGGCACCGCTTGCTTAGTCAGCTTTTCGATATCCTTCAGATACGCGCGCTCATCCGGCGCGCAGAAGGAAATCGCGACGCCTTCGGTGCCGGCGCGGGCCGTGCGGCCGATGCGGTGCACGTATTGCTCCGGCACGTTCGGCAGATCGAAATTGATGACGTGGGTGACGTTATCGACGTCGATGCCGCGCGCGGCCACCTCGGTGGCGACGAGAATGCGGGACTGGCCCTTCTTGAAGCCTTCGAGCGCGCGGATGCGCTGGCCTTGGCTCTTGTTGCCGTGGATGGCGTCGGCGTTGAAGCCGGCGCTTTCGAGCTTCTTCACGACGCGGTCGGCGCCGTGCTTGGTGCGGGCGAAAACCAGCGCGCGCTTAATCGACTTGTCGCCGAGCAGCGCATGCAGGAGATCCTGCTTCTTCGACTGATCGACGTGGACGACAGCTTGCTGAACGCGTTCAGCCGTGGAGCTGACCGGCGTCACCGCGATGCGGTCCGGATTGTCGAGGAATTGCGCCGCCAGTTCTTCGATCGACTTCGGCATGGTGGCCGAGAAGAACAAGGTCTGACGCGCGCGCGGCAGAATGGTCGCGATTTTGCGCAAGTCGTGGATGAAGCCCATGTCGAGCATGTGATCGGCTTCGTCGAGGACGAGGATTTCAACCTTGTCTAAACGGATCGAGCGCTGGCTCACATGGTCGAGCAAACGGCCCGGCGTGGCGACGAGAATGTCAACGCCGCGGAACATCGCTTGCTTTTGCTTGAACATCGAAGCGCCGCCGAACACGACGGCAGTGCTGAGGCCGAGGAATTTGCCATAAGCGCGGAAGCTATCGCCGATTTGCGCGGCGAGTTCGCGCGTCGGCGCGAGCACCAGCGTGCGGCAGGACTTCTCGCCCGCGTGCTTACGGTCTTTGTGCAAACGGTCGAGGATCGGGAGCGCGAACGCCGCCGTCTTGCCAGTGCCGGTTTGAGCAAGACCGATAAGGTCCTTGCCCTTCTGCACGATCGGCAGCGCTTGAATCTGGATCGGGGTCGGCGTCGTGTAGCCCTCGGCTTCGAGCGCCTTCAGGATCGGCGCCGAGACGCCGAGTTCTTGGAATGTGGTCACTTAAACTCTTTCGAGCCGGCACGCGTCATCGCGTGGGCCCTATCAGGTCAGGAACGAGGCGACGGCGAAGAAAGGCGGCGAGCTAGCTAATTTGCGCTCAAAGCCGAACGTCGATGGTGGCGTTCCAGTGGGACCGCGTTCATTGGCTCGGAGGCCAGGAACGGTCGCTGGGGCCGCATATCGGGGTAAAGAGGCAAGAAGTCAATAACGTGGGCGGGCGGCTGCCCTGCCGTTTCCGCATTGCCGGCTTAACTATCCAGCGCCGCGCGGACCTTTTCGGCCAATTGGTCGAGCGTGAACGGCTTTGGCAAATGCACCGCATTCGGCTCCAACACGCCGCTATGGACGGCGGCGTTCGGCGCATAGCCGGTGGTGAACAGCACTTTGAGATCGGGCGCAAGCGCAAGCGCCGCTTCCGCCAATTGCCGCCCGTTCATCTCAGGCATGACCATGTCGGTGAACAAAAGGTCGACCTTTGCGCCTGCCTGCAACTGGCGCAGCGCCGCAGGGCCGTTTTCCGCAGTGAGCACGGTGTAGCCCAGTTCGCGCAACGCCTCGCTTGAGAATGCGCGCACGCGCTGATCATCTTCGACCACCAGCACGACCTCCGACGACGAGCCGTCACGAATGAGTGCCCGCTCTACTTCGGCTTCCACTTCATCAGCGCCATAAAACCGCGGCAGATAGATTTTGACGGTCGTGCCGTGGCCGGGCTCGGAATAGAGCTTCACATTGCCGCCGGACTGACGCACGAAGCCGAACACTTGGCTAAGGCCAAGGCCCGTCCCCTTGCCAACATCCTTGGTGGTGAAGAACGGATCGAATGCGCGCGACAGCACCTCCGGCGTCATCCCCGATCCGGTGTCGCTGACGCAGATCAGCACGTACTGCCCCGGCGCCAAGCTATGGCTGACGGCGTACGCGGCATCGACCGATACGTTAGCGGTTTCCAGCGTGAGCTTGCCGCCTTCTGGCATCGCATCGCGGGCGTTCACGGCCAGATTGATGATAGCGCTCTCGAGCTGAACTTGGTCTGCAAACGTGCGCCATAAGCCGGCCGCGTGCACGGTTTCGATTTGGATGTGCTCGCCCAAGGTGCGGCCAAGCAATTCGGTCATGGAGGTCACGAGACGGTTGGCGTCGATCGTGGTCGGGTTGAGCGGCTGCTGGCGTGAAAACGCGAGCAAGCGTTGTGTGAGCGCCGAGGCGCGGTTGGCGCCGTCGGTGGCGGCGTCGATGTAGCGGGTGACGTCGGTGTCGCCCTTCGCCAAGCGCCGCTGCAAGAGATTGAGCGCGCCAATGACGACGGCCAGCATGTTGTTGAAGTCGTGCGCAATGCCGCCGGTGAGCTGGCCGATGGCGTCGACCTTCTGGACCTGGCGCAATTGCTCCTCGGCGTGCATGCGCTCGCCGACCTCCTGCACCACGCGCTGCTCAAGCGTGGCGTTCAGCGTTTGCAGCGCCAGCTCAGCCTGGCGGCGTTCAGTGACATCGAGCGCCAGCGTGAAGACGCCGTCGACGCGGCCATCGAGGTCGCGCGTGGGTTGATAGATGAAGTCGAGAATGCGGGTTTGGCGCTCGCCGTTGCGCAACAGCTCGACCGGAACGCTGTCGCCGATGAAGGGCTCTCCGGTTTCATAAACGCGATCAAGGAGGCCAACGAACCCCTGTTCGACCACTTCTGGCAAAGCCTCGGCCACGGACTTTCCGATGATGTCGCGGCCGCGGCCGGTCAGTTCGAGATAGGCGTCGTTGGCGATGTAGAATTGATGCTGCGGGCCACGCAGCACGCACACCGCGCCCGGCGCCTGCGCAAAAAGTTCGCGCAAGCGCTCCTTCTCGGCTTCGCGCATGCGCGCCGCGACGATGGCGCCCGTCGTCTCGTTGCCCTGATTGAAGACACCGAGCACAGCGCCATTCTCATCCATGATTGGGCTTAAGCTGTAATTCCAGAACGTCTCGGTAACCCGGCCGCCGCGTTCCATTGGCAGCATCTGGTCGAAGCTAGTGTGACCGATGCCTTTGGTGAGCACATCGTCGAATTGAGGACCGACGATCGACCAGATGTCCGGCCACACGTCTGGGCCGCGTTGGCCGAGCGCCCACGGGTGGCGTTCGGCGGGGATATGCGCCCAGGCGTCGTTGTAGAGCAGATGAAGATCGCGGCCCCAATAAATCGCGGTTGGGAATGTCGAGTTAAGACAGAGGCGCAGCGCGACGTGGAGCGTCGGCGGCCAACGCTCGGGCGGCCCAAGCGGGTGGCTCGCCCAGTCGAACGCACGGATGCGCTCTCCCATTTCGCCGCCGCCCGAAGGCAGCGCCTTGGCTTTCGTTTTGCCGCCCATAAGTTCCCAGCCGCCGATTTAGCGCAACGACTATAGCGGCGGTGACGTTCCCTGTCGGCGCAAATAACAGAGCGGTATCAGGCGGCGGGTTCGACGAACCCGGCCCAGGTGCGCATGTAGTTCACGAACGCTGGGCCGAGGCCTTCGTCGCGCAGATATTGCTCGCTCACCGGCGTGGCGATCGGCGTGAAGTTCGGATCGGCTATAGCGCGCTTGGGGTAGTCGTGGTGAAGGATCGCTGCCCGCCCCAGGATCGGGAAATCGAAGCCGGCCTCAAGCGTATCGCGCGCATCTTGCGCCGACATGATTTTACCCGCCGCGCCAAGGCGTACATCGCCGCGCTCAAGTTCGGTGAAGTACGAGGCGAGCGTGCGGCCCTGCAACTTCTCGTCGCCAGGCTCCTTCTTCACGTCCCACAGCGACATATCGAGGAAGTCGATCTTCGCCTCGCGCAACAAACGCTGAGCAACGTCGCGGATCTCAAGCACATCGAGCCCCCAGCGCTCAGGCGAGAGGCGCACACCGAGTGTGAACCCCGGCTTGGTTGCTGCGCGAACGCCGTCAACAAGCTCGAAGAGGAAGCGCGCGCGGCGCTCGGCATCGCCGCCGTATTCATCGTCGCGCCGATTGAGTTCAGGGCTCAGGAACGAGCAGATGAGATAACCGTGCGCGCCGTGGAGCTCAACGCCGTCAAAGCCGGTGCGTTCGGCGCGCCGCGCGGCCTCGATGAAGCAATCGCGGCTCTCGCGCACTTCCTCCAAAGTCATCGCTTCGGCGTTGAGCTTCTCATCCGCGCTCGGCGCCTTCGGATTTTTCAGCGCGCGCAGGCCGCCATGATGCAGCTGCGCGATGGCGAGGCTTCCCTCTTCCTTGATCTTGCCGGCCAGACGCGTGAGGCCGGGCTCGTGCTTGGCGTGATGAAAGCCAAGCTGCCCCGGAAAACCGACGCCGCTTTCCTGCACCGAAGCGGCGCAGGTCATCGTCAGGCCGAAACCGCCTTGCGCCCGCATCGTCAGCCAGCGAAACTCATCCTCACTCAACACGCCGTCGGGATGGCTCTGGATGTTGGTAAGCGGCGCGAGCACGAAGCGGTTCTTGATCGTGGCGCCGGAGCGCAGGCGAAGCGGGTCAGTGAGTTGGGTCATCGCGCCAAGGTAGGGACGAATGCCGCCGCGCCAAGCCCTGCCGCTACGGCGGGCTCATACAAGCGGAATCGCCGCCGCCAGCACCCACACCGCCATTACGATCACAATGAGCGAGCCGATCGTGTAGAACGTCGCCCGCACCTCGTGGCTCTATGCGCTGGAATACGCGCAAGCCGGACTGAGCCTAGAGCCACACGCCCTTATGCAAGAAGCGCAGAATGATTGCGCCGCCGATCGCCAGCACGCCGAACGCGATAAGCCAAGGCATGCACCGGGCGTAGAAATTCAATGTCCCGCCGACATGGCTAAGGATGGCGGCGCGCTGCTGGGCCAGTTCGCGGGCTTTCCAATCCGTGCCAGGCTTGCGGCCCATGTCAGTGCCGAGCGCATAGTAAAGCTCGTAGAGCTGCAGATCGTTCTCAGGCTTCGCCTCTTCGGGAACGCGCGGCGCCCGGCCCTTTTGCGGCACGAGCAAATCCGCCGGCAGATTCAGAGGATCGCTGCCGCCTAAACTTTGCCGCGCGGCTTGATACGCGGCGCGGTTATCCTCGCGCCAAGCCAGCGCCGAAGACTGATAAAAACCAGACTTCCAATTGCGTAGAATCTTGGTGACGAGGTTTAGGCCGTCCGCATCGCGCCACTCGCCCGTCGCCAGCGCGCGCATGTAATAGAGAGGGTTAGCGTACCAGAAGATCCTCGCCGCGGTGCCACGATCGCACGCGGGCTGAGATACGATCCAATCCAGCACGCGGATGGAATTGTCCCAGTTCAGGTTTGACGCGACCTCGTGCCAAACGTCAGGCGATTGGCGCGCCAGCCAATCGATCATCGCCTGCGGATGATCGCGGCTGTCTTCTTCGTACGCGGCTGACATCAGACCCTCTTGCGGGCGTCTGTTTAGCAGCGATTAGTCAAGGTTGGGTTCGGCTGAATGGCTAACGGACGTCAACCAAGCTGGCCGATGTGCGCGACGAGTTCAAAGATGGGCGATCGCGGCCGTTAGCACCCACACCGCCATGGCGATCACAATGAGAGAGCCGATCGTGTAGAACGTCGCCCGCACCTCGTGGCTCTGCGCGCTGGAATACGCTGCGAAGTGCGCAAGCCGCGCAGCGACGAAGCCGTACATCAGCCACTGCGCCGCCGCGAGCGGCGGGCCGATAAGCACGAACAGCAAGCCGATAGCGAGGAACGCCGGAATATTCTCGAGATCATTGCGATGAATGCGGCGCGAACGATCGACATCGTCGTTGATCTCTAACTGGCCCGCACGCGGCCTCGGGTTCGCCAAGCCAGCCTTCGCATCCTCCGGATTCACGAAGCCGCCCTGATTAGCCATCATGCGCGCGACTGTGATCCAGCCCTGCAGCATGATCTTCAGCACCATCAGCGAAGCGGCGATCGCATAAACCACGAACACCGGGTTCGTCAGCGTGAGCGCGTCCATCGATCCCTCCCGATCAATGCATCAACGAAAAAGGGCCGCTCCGGAGAGCGGCCCTTCGATTTTAGGCTGCGGCCTTCTGCTTGGCTCCGAAGCGCTCGTAGAAGGTCTCGCCTTTGGCGGCCATGTCGCGGAGGAGTTTGTTCGGGCGGAAGCGTTCGCCGTACGTGTCGGCGAGGCGGTCAGCTTCTTCGACGAACTTTTTCGTGCCCCAGAAGAGATCGATGTAGCTGATGCAGCCGCCACTATAGGGCGCGAACCCCCAAGCGAGGATGGAGCCGACGTCCGCATCGCGCGGATCGGTGATGACGCCCTCTTCGAAGCAGCGCGCGACTTCGATGCACTGACGGAAGAGGAAACGCTTGGTGAGTTCTTGCTTCAACTCAGGCGGGCACTCTTTCGTCTTCACTTCGATCTTTTCGGAAATGCCCGGCCAGATGCGCGTCGGCTTTCCGTCGTCGCCATATTCGTAATAGCCCTTGCCGCCCTTGCGGCCAACGCGGCCCTTATCTTCCACGAGCCACGACAGCATCGCGGCGCGCGGGTCCTTCTTGTAGTCCTGCTGATTAAGCTCGGCATTGGTCTTGCCGATCTTCAACGCCGTATCGAGGCCGACGGAGTCGGACACTTCGAGCGGACCCATCGGCATCCCGCATTGGCGGCCGACGTTTTCGATGATCGCCGGCGCGATGCCTTCCATCAGCATCTCGACGCCTTCGGCCGGATAGGTGCCGAAGCAACGCGAAGTGTAGAAGCCGCGGAAGTCATTCACGGTGATCGGCGTCTTGCGGATCTTGATGACGTAATCGATCGCCTTGGCTTGCGTTTCCGGCGTCGTTTCCTTGCCCATGATCAGCTCGACCAGGCCCATGCGCTCGACCGGCGAGAAGAAGTGGATGCCGATGAAGTTCTTCGGACGCGACGACGCTTCGGCGAGGCCGGTGATTGGCAGCGTCGAAGTGTTGGAGCCGAACACCGCGTTCTCGCCGAGATATTCTTCGGCTTTCTTGGTGACGTCGGCTTTCAGCTGAACGTTCTCGAACACGGCTTCGACGACGAGGTCGGCGCCTTTGATCAGCGAATAATCGGTCGACGGCTTGATCAACGCGAGCAGCGCATCGCCCTTCTCTTTGGTGATCTTGCCGCGCGAGACGTCCTTATCGACGATGCGTTGCGAGTAAGCTTTGCCCTTCTCGGCGCTCTCCTGGCTGACATCGAGGAGGATCGTCTCGATGCCCGCCTTCGCTTGCACGTAGGCAATGCCCGCGCCCATGAGGCCGGCGCCGATGACGGCGACTTTCTTGATGTCGTAGGTCGGGAAGCCTTCGGGGCGGTTTCCGCCTTTGCCGAGCGCTTGCATGTTCACGAACAACGTCCGGATCATACCCTTCGCTTGCGGCGTGTTGGCGGTCTTGATGAAGTAGCGGCTCTCAATGCGCAGCGCGGCATCGATCGGCACCTGCATGCCTTCATAAATGCACGAGAGAATGTTGCGCTGGGCCGGGTAATTCAGATTGGTCTGCTTCGAGACCATGGCGTTGCCGCCGACAGCCGCCATGGCGCCAGCCGGCGTGAACGGGCCGTCCTTCACTTTGTAGCCTTTGACGTCCCACGGCGCGACCGCGCTCGGCTTGCCTTTCAGCCACGCCTTCGCAGCTTCAACGGTTTTGCCCGGCTCGACGACTTCATTGATGAAGCCAAGGCCCTTGGCTTCTTGCGGCGACTTATCGGCGCCTTGCAGGATCATCATCGCAGCGTTCTGAACGCCGATCAGACGCGGCAAACGTTGCGTGCCGCCAGCGCCGGGAAGCAGGCCGACTTTCGATTCAGGCAGGCCGAACTTGATCTTCGGATTGTCGGCGGCGACGCGGTAGTGACACGCCAGCGCGATTTCGAGGCCGCCGCCAAGGGCGAGGCCTTCGAGCGCCACGGCGACTGGCTTGCCGCAGGTTTCGAGCGCGCGGAGCGATTTGTTCAGCGTGAAGCTCTGGTCGAACTGCTTCTTCAGGCGCTCTTCTTCCGACTTCGGCGCTTCTTCTTTCGCTGCGCCGCGTTGGTTGAGTTCGCCGAGATCTGCGCCAGCGCAGAAGCCGGTGGTTTTGCCGGAGGTGATGACAGCGCCCTTGATCTTGTCGTCGGATTTGATCGTCTCAACGAGCGTGATGAGATCACGCATCACCGAACCGGTGATGGTGTTCATGGAGCGGCCCGGCACGTCGAACGTGATGAGCGCGATGCCGTCGCTGTCGACGTCGATCTTGAAGTTTTCCATCGGACCTACCCTACCTTGTTCTCTTTCCGCCGCGCGCTGTCGCATTCAATTAGGTGACACCCCGGCCGCACGCGACCAGCCGGGGCCACCCTTACTTCTTTGCTGTCGACCGACGCCAAACGAGAGTGCCGACGACAATTCCAACCAAAATTCCAAACACCACACCGAGCGGGACGTTATCAAAGGCAACCGCCAAGATAGCGCCCGCTGCGAAAGCCGAAAACACACCCACCTCAATGGCGAACGCGTTCCAGACCCCGCGGTGCATGGTTAGTTCACACGTTCGATCACGGTTGCGGTGCCCATGCCGGCGCCGATGCAGAGCGTGATGAGCGCGCGTTCTTTGTCGGCGCGCTCGAGTTCATCGACCATGGTGCCGAGGATCATCGCGCCAGTGGCGCCGATGGGGTGACCCATCGCGATGGCGCCGCCATTGACGTTGACCTTCTCCATGTCGAGATCGAGCGCTTGCACCCAGCGCAGCACGACCGCGGCGAAAGCTTCGTTGAGCTCCCAGAGGTCGATGTCTTGCTTGGTGAGGCCGAGCTTCTTCATCAGCTTCGCGGTGACGAATTCCGGGCCGGTGAGCATGATCGACGGCTCTGAACCAATCGACGCGCCGCCGAGAATCCGCGCGCGCGGCTTCAGGCCCAGCGCTTCGCCCATTTCCTTCGAACCGATCAGCACGCCAGCGGCGCCGTCAACAATGCCGGACGAGTTGCCGGCGTGGTGGACGTGATCGACCTTTTCGATTTCCGGATAACGCTGCTGAATGACGCTATCGAAGCCAGGCATCATCTCGCCTTGCATCTTGAACGAAGGCTCAAGCGCGCCGAGCGATTGCAGCGTCGTTTCCGGACGCATGAATTCGTCGTGATCGAGCAGCGTAACGCCCAATTGGTCTTTCACCGGGATGATCGACTTCTTGAAGCGGCCTTCTTTCCAGGCCTTCGCGGCGCGCTGTTGCGATTGCACGGCGTATTGATCGAGATCGGTGCGCGAAAAGCCATACTTGGTGGCGATCGCGTCAGCCGAAACGCCTTGCGGCGTGAAGTAGGATTTCATCGCGATCGACGGATCCGTCGCCCACGAACCGCCGGTCGAGCCCATCGGCACGCGGCTCATGCTCTCGCAGCCGCCGCCAATGGCGAGTTCGGCTTCGCCCGACTTCACCTTCGCCGCGGCAAGGTTGCAAGCTTCAAGGCCAGAGGCGCAGAAGCGCTCGACCTGAACGCCCGCGACGGTTTCGGCGTAGCCGGCGTTCAGCACGGCGATACGCGGCAGGTTTCCACCTTGCTCGCCGATCGGCGAGAGTACGCCCAGAACGACGTCATCGACTTTCGATGTGTCGAGATTGTTGCGATCACGGATGGCCTGCAGCACCTGCGTCGCCAATTGCAGCGACGTTTGCTCATGCAGTGAGCCGTTCGCTTTGCCTTTGCCGCGCGGCGTGCGCACCGCGTCATAAATATAGGCCTCAGCCATCTTCGTACTCCAACGTTGCGGCGCTTTGCGCCGCTCCACCCTGGATGGGACCGGAGTCGTCCCGTGGCGCAAAGCGCCTACTCCGCTGACCGCCGCGCCCGGGCTGAGCGCAGCGCGGTAAAACTAGTGCGCCTCTCCTTCCGCGATGGCGATGTCACCGCGGAACGAGTTGGCGATAAAACAAAGCTCGTGCGCGTTGTGATGCAGCTCACGCACTTCTTCAGGCGCCGGCTGCTTTTCGCCGGACCAGATAATCATCGGATTGAGCTTCACTTGCGTGACCGCGATACGGCCGCGCTCGTCCTTGCCCATCTTGCCTTCGGCAACGTCGTGATAGGCGTCGACGATGAAACCGGCGCGGCGGGCAAGATCGAGGAAGGTCAGCATGTGGCATGACGACAGCGCCGCGATCAGCATCTCTTCAGGATCGACCGCGTCCTCGCGCGATAGCGGCACTTTCACCACGTGCGGCGAAGACGAGCCGACAATGGCGATGCCGCCATCGAACGCGACTTCGTGCGCACGCGAATATTTGCCGTCGCTGAAGGCGGCGTCGTCGCGCGTCCAGGTGATGGTGGCGGTGTAAGCCGCCATCAGAACGCCTCCGCCGCCAGCGCCATCACCGGATCGGCGCCGCTCTTCACCTTCGCCAGATGCGCGGCGGCGTCCGGCAGCATGCGGGCGATGAAATACCGGCCGGTGGTGAGCTTGGTGTCGTAGTACGGATCGCCTGCGCCGCCGTCCTTCTTGGCCGCGAGCGCCGCCTTGGCCTGCAGCGCCCACATGTAGGTCAGCGCCGTGATGCCGAAGAGATTGAGATAATCGTGGCTCGCGGCGCCGGCATTGTCGAAATTGGTCATGCCGTTCTGCATCAACCACATGGTGCCGTCTTGCAGCTGCGCCTTCGCGCCCTTCAGCGCCTCGACGAACTCCTTCAGATCGACGTCGTCTTCGTGGTTATGCACGAAATCGTCGATCTCGTTGAAGAACGCGAAGATGGCGCGCCCGCCATTGGCGCCGAGCTTGCGGCCGACGAGATCGAGCGCCTGCACGCCGTTGGTGCCCTCATAGATCTGCGTGATCCGCGCATCGCGCACGAACTGGCTCATGCCGTGCTCTTCGATGTAGCCGTGGCCGCCGAAGATTTGCTGGCAATTGGTGGCGTTCGCGTAGCCTTTGTCGGTCAGGTAGCTTTTGATCACTGGCGTCATCAGCGCCATGTAATCGTCGGCCTTCTCGCGCACTTTCTCGTCCGGCGAGGTGTGCAGCAGATCGCCATAGATCGCGGTCCAGAACGCAAACGCACGCGCGCCTTCGTTGAAAGCCTTCGCATCCATCAGCATACGGCGTACATCTGGGTGCACGATAATCGGATCGGCCGGGCCGTTCGGATTCTTCGCGCCCGTGATCGAGCGCATCTGCAGGCGGTCTTTGGCGTACGCAACGGCGTTCTGATAGGCGACCTCCGATTGCGACAGGCCCTGCAGGCCGACGCCGAGGCGCGCCACGTTCATCATCACGAACATGGCCGCGAGGCCCTTGTTCTCTTGGCCGACAAGATAGCCGACCGCGTCGTCATAGTTCAGCACGCACGTCGAGTTGCCGTGGATGCCCATTTTCTCTTCGATCTTGCCGCAAACAACGCCGTTGCGGGCGCCGAGCGAGCCGTCTTCCTTCACCATGAACTTCGGCACGATGAAAAGTGAGATGCCCTTGGTGCCAGCAGGCGCGCCTTCGATGCGCGCGATGACGAGGTGAATGATGTTGGAAGCGAGATCGTGCTCGCCGGCGGAGATGAAAATCTTCTGGCCGCTGATGCGATACGAACCATCAGCCTGGGGGATCGCCTTGGTGCGCAGCAAACCCAAATCCGTGCCGCAATGCGGCTCTGTCAGGTTCATGGTGCCGGTCCATTCGCCAGTGACCAGTTTCGGCAGATACATCTGCTTTTGCGCGTCGCTGCCGTGATGATGGATGGCGGCGTAAGCGCCGTGTGAGAGGCCCGGATACATGCCGAACGCCATGTTGGCGGACGACACCATCTCATTCCACGCCAGCCCGACAATGTGCGGCAAACCTTGGCCGCCATAGTTAGGATCGCTGGTCAGCCCCGGCCAGCCGGCGGCGACCAATTGATCGTACGCGTCCTTGAACCCCGGCGGCGTTTCGACTGAGCCGTCGGCGTTGCGCTTGCAGCCATGCTCGTCGCCGACCTTGTTCAGCGGCGCCAGAACGCCCTCACAAAACTTGGCGCCCTCGTCCAGCACCTGATCGATAAGATCGAGCGGCGCGTCCGAGAAGGTCGGCAGGTTGGAGTAACGCTCGATATCGAGCACGTCCTTCAACAGGAAACGGTACTCGCGAAGCGGCGCCGTATAGGTCGGCATGCGGCTCTCCCTATGTTGTTTTTTGTTCTTCTATAGACGCCTCAGTGCGCGTCTTCGAGCCGCTTCTTAGCTTCAGCTTCGAATGCGCGGGCCGCGCCCATCGCGGCAGGGCCAGCCGGCTTGGAGAGGAATTGTTCCAGCTTGGCGATGCTGTCGGCGAGCACCTCGATCGCGGCGTCGACATCTTCGCGCTGCGCTTCGAGCGCGACGATGCGGGCCTTGTACTTTTTCAGCGCCGTTTGCGCCTGCGCGCGCTGATCGACTTTATACAAGTCGAGGATCTCTTTGATCTCGATGAGTGAAAGGCCGACGCGCTTGCCGCGCAGGATGAGCTGCAGGCGGGCGCGGTCGCGATGCGAATAGACGCGGTTCATGCCATCGCGGCGCGGCGTCAGCAGGCCTTTGTCTTCGTAGAAGCGCAACGCGCGCGGGGTGACCTCGAACTCACGGGCCAGCTGCGAGATCGTGTAGGTGCGCTCGGATTTGGTCATGGAAGGTCCCTCGGGTTCGCCCAGCAGTGCAAACCCTAGGTTCCGTTGACGGTAACGTCAACCGAAGTTGACGACCCCGTCAGAAATTTCATTTCGCCAGCAGATCAGCCGTGATGTCGGACGGGGTACGGCAGCCGTTTAGGGCCATGGTCAAATCAAGCTCAGAAAGCAGGTATTCCATCACCGTTTGAACACCCCGATCGCCGTCGAGCGCCAGACCATAGACATAAGGACGGCCAATTCCGACGGCGGTTGCCCCAAGGGCAATTGCCTTAAAGATATCCGCCCCGCAGCGGATGCCGCTGTCCATAAAGACCGGCACCTTCCCTTTCGCAGCGGCGACCACGCCCGGCAGCGCATCGAGCGCGCCGATGCCGCCATCGACCTGCCGGCCGCCATGGTTCGAGACCATGATCCCGTCATAGCCCTCGCTCACCGCTTTCGCCGCGTCGTCGGCGCGCATGATGCCTTTGAGAACCACGGGCAGTTTCGTCCACGATCTGATTTTGGCGATGCGCGCCCAATCGAGACCCGGATCAGAGAAGATCTGCGTGAACGTGATCGCCGCCGCTTGCGGATTTTCTTCCGGCGTTTGCGGCAGCAGTGCGCGGAAGGCAGGATCGGACGTGAACTGCGCGATGCCCTGCCCCTTGAGGAACGGCATGTAGCCAATGTCGAGATCGCGCGGGCGCCAGCCGAGCGCAGTGGTGTCGAGCGTAAGGAAAATCGCTTTGGCGCCGATCTGCTCGGCGCGCTTCACGAAGCTCTCGGCGATCTCGTCCTTCTTACCCCAGTACAGCTGATAGAAGCGGTCACCATCGCCATTGGCCTTGGCGATCTCCTCCATCGGCGTCGACGCCTGGCTGGAAATGATCATCGGCAGCTTCAAGCGCTGCATCGCGCGCGCTACCGCGAGGTCAGCATCCGGGTGCATCATTTCGAGCACGCCAACCGGACACGTCATCACCGGCGCCACCGCACGCGCGCCGAATATTTCGACTCCGAGATTACGTTGCGCGGCGCCATTCAACATGCGTGGCGCGATCGGAAACCGCGAAAACGCAGCGCGATTTGCCTCCGCCGCCGTTTCCAAACCAGCTGAGCCTGCAGTGTACGCCCACGCTTCCGGCGTCATCTTCTTTTGCGCGGCGGCTTCGAGACCGATGAAGTTGGTCGGGATGTCGGGCTTTGCACCACCGAGCCCGCGCAGATAAATCGCGCCCTGAATTTCGGGGCCGAAATGTCGTGGTGCATCAGTCATGGCTAATCCTCGTTTACCCTTTTACCGGCCATTAACACGCCCAGCCCTTTGATCGACACTGCAAAGTCATGAGCGATTCTCGAATTCTTCGAGTCGCTTGAGGGGTTGGGCGTGAGCCGCGGACGCGCGGCGATAACGCGGCGAGGGCAAAATGAGCGGTGCGCAAAGCTGGAGCGTCAAGGGTATTGACCCCAAAGTGCGAGAGGCGGCGCGCGAAGCTGCCGCTCGACAGGGCATGAGCCTCGGCGAGTACCTCAATCAGGCGTTGGCTGGTCACGGCCATCCGCCGAGCGCTGTAACGCCCTCGGCTACTGCAACGCCGCAACCGCCGCGCGCGCGCACGCGCTTCACCGGCCTCGGCGTCGCGCAAGATCACGATGACGACGAAGATTGGGCGATTGGCGCGCCGCGCACGACCGATCCTTCGCGTCTCGCCCAACGCATTGAATCGATCGAACGCCGCACGCAACTCGCCGTCACCGGTCTGGACCGCGCCGTCTCCACCATCGATCGCTCGGTTCTCGGCCTCGCCGCGCGCATCGAAGACGCCGAAGCTGTCTCGAACGAAGCCGCTGAGCGCGTGCACGAAGCGCTCGAACATTTCCGCGTCGCCGGTGAAACGCTGAGCGGCAAGTTGGAACGCGCCGAGTACGAAGCCGTCGAAGCGCGCAAGGCCTTCGAAAGCGCCAACAACGACATCTCGAGCGTCAAGCAACGGCTTGAGCATCAAGTGACCGTGGCCGAGGAAGTCGCCCGCCGCGCCGAAGCAGCCGCGACGTTCCTCACCTCGGAAATGGAAAACCGCGACTCCACCGTCGCGCAAACTTTGGCCGAAGCGCGCCAGGTCGCTGAAGAAGCGGCGCGCCAAGCTTCGCAAGCATCGGCTGACGCCGTTGCTGAACTGCGCACGCTGCAAGAGCAGATGAGCGCCCGGCTCGATGAGTCCGAAACCTCAACACGCCGCGCCATCGAAACCGCGGTCGCTGAAGTCAGCAGCGAAAGCCGCGGCACGCGCGAAGCGCTGCTGGAAGAAGTTGTCCGCCTCGAAAGCGAAATCTCGCGCCGTGTCGGCACGGTCGATCAGCTGAAGAGCGAGCATGCGGCGCTGATCTCGCGCATCGAACGCGCGGAAAACGGCGCGCGCGAAACCACGGCGGGCCTGCGCCAAGCTGCGGGCGCTGCGATCGCCGACCTGCGCAACGCCCAGCTCACGCTGGCGGCGCGCGTCAAGCAAGTTGAGGACATCGCCGGCCAAAGCGGCGTCATCGACCTCACCGAACTGCGCCACGCGCAATCGGACATCGCCGAGCGTCTGGCCGATCTCGAAACCAAGACCGAACATAGCCCCCTCGTCGACGCGCTCGCCGCGTTCGAACAGCGCCTGGCGTCGGTCGAGAACGGCGGCGTCGCGCCCGAGAAGCTCGATCGTATCGACAGCACGGTGCAAACGCTGGACGACGCGCTGCATCGTCTGGCCGAGCGCCTGGCGGAAACGGAATCGACCGCCAACACCGCCATCCGCACGCTCGAAGAAACCGTCTCCGCGCTCGGCGCCCGCGTCGAACAAGGCGGCGCGGCACAGGAAACTGAAGCCGTCCGCTCCATGCTCGAGCAACGCCTCGATGCGATGACGCAACACGTGCGCGAAGAATTGGCGGGCGAACTGCAAGCGGCGCTGGAAGGCGGCGCCGGCATGGAAGGCGCCCTCACCGACGTGACCAACCGCCTCGCCGCTGCCGAACGCCGCCAAGCGCAGACGGTCGAGGCGATCTCGCTCGAGATCAAGCGCATGAGCGAGAGCGTCGACAAGCGCCTGCGCGCGGTCGAAAGCCGCAACGATGACGCCGCCGGCGCCGCCGTGCGCGAAGAATTGGTGCGGATGACGTCGACGCTGGAACAGCGCTTCGACGAAATCGAGCGCCGCGAAGCCGCTGCGTTCGACCGCATGGGCCTCGAAGTCGGCCGCCTCTCCGAGCGTTTGGAAGAGCGTGTCGGCGCGGTCGAAACCCGCAGCGCGCAAGCGATCGAGCATGTCGGCGAGCAAGTTGCGCGCATGGCCGAGCGCTTCAACCAACGTCACGAGACACTGGCCCGCGACCTGGGCGAGCGGATGATCGACAGCGAAGAGCGCTCCAGCGCCCGCGTGTCGGAAGCCATCGGCTCGATCATGCAGCGTCTGGCCGAGGTTGAAGAAAGCTCGGCCGAAGCTATCGCACCGGTGCAGAAAGCCGTTTCTTCGGTCGCCTCCAAGCTCAACCAGTTTGAGAGCGCGCACGATCACGGCCCGGTTGAGAGCGCGCCGACGCCGTCGCGCCGCTTTGACGACTTCGCGCATCTCTCCGATCCGGAGCCGTCGCCGTACGTGTCGCCGCAAGACGCTGCGCAACCGACCCGCGCCGCGCCGTTGCCGCCGCTGGCGACCGCAACGCCGAACACGGCGCCGGTGCTGCGCGAAGCGCCGAATGAGCACGACATCTATTTCGCCGAAGAGACCGACGATCTGCTGACGGACGATTTTGGCGAAGACCCGTTCCTGCCGGATCCGGTCACCGATACGCCGGTCGAGAGCCGCCCGATAGAGATGAACGAGAGCGACGACCTCGTCATCGAAGAAGACTTCACGCCGGCGCAAACGGTCGAGACCGAAGCGCCGCCGCTTGATGACGATCCCTTCTGGACGCCGGACGATCTCGAACTCAGCACCACGGCGGAAACGCCTGCGGCTGCGCCGGTCGATGACGACGTGTTCGAGCCGCTGCTCAGCGAAACGCCGACGACGACGGACCTCACCGGCGACGCGCCGACGCTGCAGCTGTCCGATCCGCCGCCGCCGCCGTCGAAGAACGATTACCTCGCCAACGCCCGTAAAGCGGCGCAGGCCCAATCGCTGCCGAAGACGCGCGAAACGTCGGCTGGCGAAACGCCGAAGCTCAGCCTGCGTGGTTCGAGCCGCGTCGTGCTCTGGGGCGCGACTGGCTTGATCGCGGCGCTGATGGTTGGCGGTGCGCTCTACATCAACGGCCGCGATGACGGGGCCGAGACGCAAGCCGAGCCTGAAAACGCCACGCCGACGCCGTCGCAAGAACTGGCGCCGACCGAAGCGGTCGATCCCAACGCGACGTTTGAAGCGCCGCCGGCCGATCCGTTCGCGCAAACCGCGCCCGGCGAAGCTGGTCCGGTGACGGGCGCGGCGACCGATACGCCGATCGCGCAAGCCCCGGCAGCCGCGCAGCAACAGGTTGTCGCCGGCCCTTTAGCCCCACGCAGCGTCTCGCTTGAACAAGCTGCACAGTCAGGCGATCTGACTGCGCAGTATGAGCTGGCGCTGCAACGGATCGCTGCTGGCCGCACCTCCGAAGGCGTCACCATGCTTCGCCGCGCGGCGGATCGTGGTTTCCCGATGGCGCAGTATCGCTTGGCCAAGCTCTATGAGCGCGGCGAAGGCGTGCAGACCGATCTCGCGGTTGCGCGGCAATGGACGGAACGTGCGGCAGCTGCGGGCAACCGCCGCGCCATGCACGATCTCGGCGTCTACTTCGCGCGCGGCGAAGGCGCGCCCTTGGATGAAGCGGCGGCGTTCCGCTGGTTCCGCCAAGCGGCTGAGCTCGGCGTTGCCGACAGCCAGTACAATCTGGGTGTGCTTTACCAGCAAGGCCGCGGCGTGAACGCTTCGGCCTCGGAAGCGCTGTTCTGGTTCTTGGTCGCGGCCCGTCAGGGCGATCAAGACGCTGGCGCACGCGCCACGGCGCTGGAATCGCAACTGCCGCAAATCCAGGTGCAACAAGCGCGCGCCCGCGCCACCGCCTTCCGCCCGCGTGCGGCAAGCGCTGTGGCCAACGGCGAATTCGGCGCCCGCGCCTGGTCGTCACGCGCCGGCACGTAACTCAACTGAACAAGTAAGAAGCGAGCGGCTTAGGCCGCTTGCTTCAGCGCGCCCACATGCGCAGCAGGTTCGAGATCGATTTATCGAGCCGCAGCAACTCATCGCGCGCCGCCCCTGCTTCCGCCAAGCGCGTGCGCGCCACTGAGAGATCAAACAGCGTCTCGCGCTGGCCGGCGTCGGGCACAAAGCTTTGCAGCCAGCCAACAGCCGCCAAACGCGCGCCACGCGTCACCGGCGCGACGTAGTGGATTGAACCGGCTGGATAGAGAATGGCCTCGCCTGCATCGAGCGCGATCTCCTGGTCGCCCAGCGCGCTCTGCACCACCAACGCCCCGCCCTCATAACTCTCGCGCTCGGCCAGGAAGATTGTGAACGCAAGATCGGTGCGCAGCTTGTCATCCGCCGCGCCCATCAACGCGTCATCGGTATGCGCGCCGTACGTCATGCCCGCCTCGTATTTCGAGAACAACAGCCGCGAAATCCGCGCTGGCCGCGCCGCAATCTCGAACAACGGATGGCGGTGCAGCGCCTCCACCACGAAACGCTCCAGCGCCTGCACGCGCGGATCTGCGCCATCGGCCTGCAGGTTTTCCTTCACTGCGCGGGCGGCGGCGCCGGCAGTGCGCTTGCCTGAGCCCCACGTCACGCCCGCCAGTTCCTCGCGGACGCGCGTCAGGTCCTCAGCCGCCAACACTTGCTGCAGGATCAATGTCATGGCTCGCGCCCTCGCTTCGCTGTCGCCATGCGCTATCGGCCCAGCGGACACAACAGCGGCAATATGCGCTTCTTGCGAGCGGTTCGCACATGGTCCAGGGTGCAGCCGCTTCGACCGGAGGGCCCGCATGATCTCGATGAACCTGAAATCCTGGCGGACCGCCGGAACAGTCGCGGCGCTGACCGCGCTAGCCGCGTGCGGCGGCGAAGGCGGTGAAGCCAGCCATGGCGGCGAAGCCGGTGAAGGCGAAGGCGGCGAAGCAGCAGTGAGCGCGCCAGCTGCGCCGGGCGCCACGGCGACGGCGCCGAGCGGCGGTGGTGAAGCCGGCGAAGCTGGCGCAGCGGCTGCCTATGCCGGCCTAAGCGGCGATCAGCTCATCGCACTGCGCGTGCAGCACTTGCGCGGCTTCGCCATGGCCGCAGCGGCGGTCGCGGCGAGCGGCCAGCCGGATGAAGCCGGCGTTCTGGTCGCGCAAGGCATCCTCGAAGTTTACGACACCGCCCCGGACCAATTCGGCAGCCTCAACATCGAGATCATTCGCGCCGCTGCCGACACAGCGTCGCTCAACCGGGCCCAACGCATGCAACGCCTGCGCGACGCCGAAGACGAATTCAATCGCGTCGCCGACACGCTCGACGCTGACGACGCCATCACCGTAGCGCGCATGGTCGATATCGCCACCGGGCTCTACCAACTCGTGGTGCAGGACGATTTCGTTGACACGATCGAGTATCAGCACTCGATGGGTGCGGCGATGGCGGCGCGCGCGGCGCTGACGCACGGCGAAGCAGAGTTGCGTGGCGAGAACGTCCGCGCGTTCGGCGAGGCGCAATTGGCGCTGACACGGTTCGTCGGCCTTTGGCCGCAAGCAACCGCTCCGCAAACGCCGACGCCCTATCGCGATGTGCTGGCGCAAGGCTCGCGCGTGCGCCTGGCGCTCTCGCCGTTCCTCTAAGCCCGGCGCAGCAACACGGACGGCTCGCCGCGATAAGCTGAGCGCGCGTATTCGCGGTAACCCAGCTTTTCCGCGAGCCGCAGTGACGGCGCGTTTTCCGGCGCAATCAAGCAAACGAAATCCGTGCGGCCGAAGCGCTGCTCGCCCCATGCGATCGCCGCTTGCATGGCTTCGCGCGCATAGCCTTTGCCGTGCGCTGTCGGCGCGAGCGCCCAGCCCTGCTCAGGCGCATCGAAGGCCGGCTCAATCTCACGCTTGAACGTGCCGAAGCCGCCTTCGCCGACAAATCGCCCGCTGGCCTTTTCCTCGATTAGCCAAAAGCCGTGCCCAAGCAGCGCCCAGTGACCGACATAGGTTTGAAAGCGCCGCCAACTGTCTTCGCGCGAGGATGGCTTGCCGCCGATGAAGCGTGTGACGTCAGCATCGGCCCACATGGCCGCGGACGCGTCGAAGTCCGGCAGCGCATGTCCACGCAAGCGCAGCCGCTCCGTCTCGATGACCGGCGTTGTCACGCGTCCTCTCCCGCGATCACGGCTTCGAGCATGGCAATCGCTTCGTCGCTGACCCAATCCACCGCGCCCGAGACACGCGCCACTTCGACGCCTTCGCGGTTGTAAATGATGGTGGTCGGCATGCCGGCGGCTTGGGTGTCGAACAGAACACCGCGGGTGATGTCGATATAAAAGGGCAACGCATTGCCGCTGAGGCGCGCCAACTCGGCCTGCGCCCGCTCACGATCGCCCTCGCTGTCGATGCTTACGGGAATGACACGCAAGCGCCCCTCGAAGCGGTGCTGCAACTCGCCCAAAGTCGGCATTTCCTCAACGCAAGGCGCACACCACGTGGCCCAAACATTGACCACCAGCACCTCGCCCTTCAGCGCTTCAAGATTGGTTTCGGCCCCGCTCGCATCACGCAAGCTGCGCGTCGGCAGCGGCGGCGGTTCGGCCAACACCGCAAGGGTCGACATCTCTCCGCGTGCGAATCGCGACAGACCTTGCGACGGATCAGGCTTTGAAGAGGCCGCCAAAAGCACGTAAACAACGGCAACCGCCCCGAGCCCCAGCATCGCCATCGCCGCCCACAGCGCCCATGGCTTTTTCGACCCAGAGGTATTCGCGTTCGTGTCCACTTCCGATCCTTCGTCAAAGGGCCAAAAAATGTGGGGCGGGCGTTTCGCCGCCCAACCCGCAGACGCCATGCAAGCAATCAACGCCTCGATCGATGTCGACAAGCGCCTCTGGCGTGAAGACATCGAAGGCTCGAAGGCGCATGCCGATATGCTGGCGGCGCAAGGGATCATTACGCAAGAAGATAACGCCGCGATACAAGCGGGTCTGGATCAGATTGCCGCGGAAATCGTCGAAGGGCGCTTTGCGTTCTCGGCTGAGCTTGAGGACATCCACCTCAATATCGAAGCGCGACTGACCGAGCGAATCGGCGAAGCCGGCAAGCGCCTGCACACCGGCCGCTCCCGCAACGACCAGGTCGCCACCGATTTCAAACTCTGGACCATGCGCGCGGCGCGCGAAGCCGGCGAAGGCCTGCGCGCGCTCCAGAAAGCGCTGCTGAAGCAAGCTGAGCCGCACGCCGATTGGGTGATGCCGGGCTTCACCCATTTGCAGACAGCGCAGCCCATCACGCTCGGCCATCACCTGCTGGCCTACGTCTCGATGTTCGAGCGCGACCGCGTTCGGCTCATCGGCGGCGCGTTGGAGTCCGCTTGGGAATGCCCGCTCGGCGCGGCCGCCCTCGCCGGCACGTCCTACCCGATCGACCGCGAACGCACCGCCGCCGCGCTCGGCTTTCACGAACCGGCGCACAATTCGCTCGACGCGGTCGGCTCACGCGACTTTGCACTGGCGGCGCTGGCGAACCTCTCAGTCTCCGCCACGCATCTGTCGCGGCTGGCCGAAGAGATCGTGTTGTGGACCAGCCCGCAATTCGGCTTCGCGCGCCTCAGCGACGCGTGGTCGACCGGCTCTTCAATCATGCCGCAAAAGCGCAACCCGGATGCGGCCGAGCTTATCCGCGCCAAGGCGGCGCGCATCGGCGCGGACTTCGCGGCTCTCAACGGCATCGTGCAGAAACTTCCGCTCGCGTACGCCAAGGATCTGCAGGAAGACAAAGCCCTCACCTTCAACGCCTTCGACAGTTTCGCGCTCTCGCTGACCGCCATGATCGGCATGATCGAGACCATCAAGTTCGAGCGCGCGGCCATGCGCGCCGCGGCGGCACGCGGTTATTCCACCGCCACCGATCTGGCTGACTGGCTGGTGCGCGAGCTGAAAACGCCGTTCCGCGAAGCGCACGAGATCACCGGCAAGATCGTCCGCCGCGCCGAGGACGCCGGCGTCGCCGAACTAGGGCAGCTGCCGCTGGAAGCGTTCCAGGCGGTTGATCCGCGCATTACCGAGGCCGCGCGGGCGTTGTTGACTGTTGAAAAATCCGTCGAGAGCCGGGATAGCTATGGCGGGACAGCGCCGCAGCGAGTGCGCGAGCAGGTTGAGCGCTGGAAGGAGATGTTCAAATGAGCCGCATCATTCTTGCGCTGGCCGCCGTTATGACGCTTTCGGCGTGCGGCGTGCGCGGCGATCTTGAACGCCCCGATCCGCTCTGGAACAGCGAAGACGCGATCCGCCGCGAATGCCAGCGTCAGTTGGACAACAACGAGCGCCAGGATCCGCGCTGCGCCCAATATCAGAGCGGCTCCGGCCAGTGAGCGCCGCGCTGCCGCGTTCGCATAGATGAACCATTTCGAGTACCGCGACGGGGCGTTGTGCTGCGAAGGCGTGCGCCTGGAAGACATCGCCAACGCCGTCGGCACCCCGGCTTACGTCTATTCGACCGCGACGCTTCAACGCCATTACGACGTCTTCAAAAGCGCGTTCGCCCCGCGCGACGTGCTGGTGGCCTTCGCTGTAAAGGCCAACGCCAACATCGCGGTGTTGGCGACATTGGCGCGCAAAGGCGCCGGCGCCGATACGGTGAGCCAAGGCGAGATTGAACGCGCGCTGCGCGCCGGTGTGCCGGCCAGCCGCATCATCTTTTCCGGCGTCGGCAAGACCGAGGAAGAACTCGCCTTCGCCGTCAAAGCCGGCGTCCACCAGATCAATGTCGAGAGCATTGCCGAACTGGAGACACTGTCGCGCTGCGCCGCCGCGCTCGGCACCAAGCCCGCGATCGCCATCCGCATCAACCCCGACGTCGGCGCCGGCGGACACGACAAAATCTCTACCGGCAAGAGCGATGCGAAGTTCGGCGTCTCGATCGAACAAGCGATGCAATACTACGCACGCGCCCATGCCGATCCGTACCTCGACGCTAAAGGCCTCGCGGTTCACATCGGCAGCCAAATCCGCGATCTCGCGCCGCTCGAATCCGCCTTCCGCATCATGCGCGGCATGACCGAGAAACTTCGCGGCGCCGGTCTCAATGTGGAGCGCCTCGACCTCGGCGGCGGCCTCGGCGTCCCGTACTTCAACGAGCCCGACCCGCCCTCTCCGGCAGACTACGCCGCAATGGTGGGACGCGTGTTTGACGGCTTCGACATTTCACTCGCCTTCGAGCCCGGCCGCATGATCGCGGCCAATGCCGGCGTGCTGCTGGCGCGGGTGGTGCGCACGCAAGAGCGACCACACCGGCCGATCCTGGTGCTTGATGCCGGCATGAACGATCTCATCCGCCCAGCTATCTATGACGCCTATCATGAGATCAGGCCGCTGAAACAATCGGGCGCGCCCACGCAGAACGTCGATGTTGTCGGCCCGATCTGCGAAACCGGCGACACCTTCACGCGCAATCGCGCGCTCGCACCGCTCAATCCCGGCGATCTCGTCGCCTTCATGACCGCCGGCGCTTACGGCGCAGTGATGGCGTCGACCTACAACGCGCGCGCGCTGGTTCCGGAAGTGCTTGTCGATGGCGATCGCTTCGACATCGTACGCCGCCGTTGGACTTTGGAAGATCAGCTCGAACTGGAGCACATCCCAGATCGGAGGTAGCTTGTGACTGAGTATGAAGTTCTGACGCTGCTCAGCGATATCCGCTCCAATCAAACCACCATTATCGCGCAGATTGTCAGCCTGCACTTGGCGATGATCGTCGGCATCTTCTATTTTCTGCACCGCTCCGGCCTGCGCATGAAGCTCGCCGTGCTCATCCTCTACAGCTTGGGCTACGCGCTGCATCTGGGCCTGATCTACGAGACCAGCGTGCAAATTCTCTCCGCCCGCGATGATCTCGTCGCAATCGTGCAAAGCGGCGCGGCGCTTTCAAGTATTGGTCAAGCGGCGCTGCGCGAGTCCGAGACAGCTTTCACAAATTGGGTCTCGGTCATCGGCAATATTTCATTTCTGGCCTTGTGGTTTGGGACTGTGTACTTCCTGTTCTTCTGGAAACGTCCAAAGGAGACAGAATGAGCAAGCCCTGGATCGCCGCCGCCGCGCTGGCGCTCGCCGCATGCAGCCCCGCGCCCACGACGCCGCCAGCGGCTTCGCCGCAAGACGCATTCTTCACCAGCCTGTCGGCCCTGTGTGGTCGCAGTTACGAAGGCCGCCTCGTCACCACCGATGCGCGCGACGCCGATATGGCCGGCCAACAACTCGTCATGCACGTGCGCGATTGCAGCGCCGACGAAATCCGCATCCCGTTCAATGTCGGCGAGGATCGCTCGCGCACATGGGTGATCACGCGCACCGAAACCGGCTTGCGCTTGAAGCACGATCATCGCCACGAGGACGGCAGCGAAGATGTGCTGACCCAATATGGCGGCGACACCGCCACTGAAGGCACAGCCGAGCGTCAGGAATTCCCGGCTGACAATTTCTCCAAGGAATTGTTCGTCGCCAACGCGATCCCGGATTCGGCGAACAATGTCTGGGCTGTCGAGGTGCACCCCGGCCAGACCTACGCCTACGAACTGCGCCGCGCGAACCGCAACTTCCGTGTCGAGTTCGATCTCACCCAAGAGGTCCCGACGCCGGAAGCCTCGTGGGGCCAGCCGCCGAACGAACATTAAGGCCGGATTAGCGACGAAACGCGGTTCCCGGCTGGGCTTGGTCATGGTTTGGCCAGAGGCGCGCTGTTAGGCTCGCCTCTGGCCGGCATGAAGCATCAGGACGCCCTCGACCAACTCGCTCGCGAGACCGCCCGCGCCCGCCGCCGGTTAGCGATCGAGCGCGCGCTGAAAGTCGGCCTGCCTTTAGGGCTCGCCATTGGCGCCTGGGCCTTCGTTGCGCTGGTTGGCTTGCACGAAGCGCTGCCGCTGCTGCTGCAGAGTTTGACCTCGGCGCTGGCGCTTGCCGGCTTCGTGTTCCTCGCGCTCCGCATCCGCAAAACCTGGCGCGCGCCCACCGAAGACGAAGCCCGCTCGCGTCTGGCGGCAGAATGCAGCCTCGATCCCGGCGCCTTCGACGCGCTGCGCGATCAGCCGTCGCGTTACGATCCGCTATCGACGGCGCTGTGGCGGCGTGAGCGCGAGCGCGCTGTTGAACGCATCGAGCGCGCACGCCCGGCGCCGACACCGCTCGATCTCGACGAACTCGATCCGCGCCGCACGCGCGACGTGCTGGTGCTGGCGCTGTTGATCGCGCTCGCGGTTGGCGGCTTCAACGCGCCCGATCGATTGACGCGCGCGTTCGTACCCGATCCCGGCCCGCTGTTCGGCGATCAGCCGATGGCGGTTGAAGCCTGGGCGACGCCCGCCGATTACACGCAAGCGGCGCCCGTCTCGATCAGCGACCGCATCGGCGAGATCGTCTCCACACCGCCCTCCGTCGAAGTCACCGTGCGCGTCACCGGGCCAACCGGCGCGCCGCGCTTAGTGTTCAACGGCCGCGGCGGCGAACGCAGCGAAATCTTCCGCCGCGCGCCCGACGGCGCCTGGGAAGCGCGCATGCAATTGCCGGGCGCCGGGCGTTTGAAGATCGTGCGCTTTCACACGCGCGCGTTCTGGCGCATCACGCCCGCACGCGACGCACGGCCCAGCGCCGCCTTCACCGCGCCTTTAGCGCAGTTGCAAGGTGAGACGGTCGCAGTCGGCTGGCGCGCGCGCGACGATTTCGGTGTGCAACGTTTGGCGTTGCGCGTGCGCCCGGTTAATCCGCCGGACGGTCTGGCGCGCGCCGATGCGATCGACACCGAACTTGAAACGCAGGCTGGCGCGCCGCGCGAAGCCGAAGGCGAAACCCAACTCGATCTCGCCGACCACCCCTATGCCGGCATGGAAGTCGAAGCGCGGATCGTGGCGTTCGACGCCCTTGGTCAGGAAGGCGCGAGCGAAGCAATGCGCTTCACGCTGCCGGAAAAGGTTTTCCTGCAACCGTTGGCGCGCGCTGCCATCGAAGTCCGCCGTCACATCTTGGCTGAGCGGCGTCCCTATCGCGCCGAACGCGCAGCGCAGCGGCGCACTGCGCCAGCCGGCGACATTCTCCTCGGCAATCAGCGCATCGAAGTGCGCGACTACGATCGCCGCCCCGCGCTGCAGCGCGCGCCGGAAGGCATCCGCCGGGCTGTGCGTCTCATCGATGCGGTGACGATGACGCCGCAGGACGGCTACTTCCGCGACCTTGCCGTCTTCCTCGGCTTCCGCAGCGCCCGCGCCGAACTCGAAGTCGCGCGCAACATCGACGACACCGATCTCGCCGCCGACACGCTGTGGCGCACGGCGCTGCGCGCTGAATATGGCGGCGCCGCCGACGCCCGCCGCGCCCTCGAAGAAGCGCAGCGACAACTGGCCCAAGCGCTCGCCGAAGGCGCGCCGCCGGAACGCATCCGCCAATTGCTGCAAGCGCTGCGCGAAGCCACCGAGGCCTACATGCAGGCCCTGGTGCAGGAAGCGCTGCGCAACGGCGAACGCGCCAACATGGAAGACACTGAGGAGCAAGCCACGATCAGCGGCCGCGACATCGAGGAATTGCTCAACGAGGTGCAACGCCTCTCCGAACAAGGCCGCCACGCCGAAGCGCAGCAATTGCTTCAAATGCTCGCCAACATCCTCGCCAACCTCGACGTCCAGCTCGCTGAGTCCGGCAGCGGCGATGGTGAGGGCGAAGGCAATCAGCAAATGCAGCAGAGCATGGACGAGCTCTCGGAGACGATGGGCGAACAACGCGCCCTGCGCGATCAAACTGAACAGCAACAACAGCAGCAGCAACAACAACAACAGAGCGGCGGCGGTGGCGGCGAGCAGGAAGGCGGCCAAGGCGGTCAGCAATTGGCCGAACGCCAGAGCCAAATCCGCCAAGGCCTCGCGCAAGCGCAACGCATGGCCGAAGAAGCCGGCGGCGCACCGAGCGAGGACCTCAACAACGCCAGCCGCGCCATGCGCCAAGCCGAGGACGCGTTACGTCGCGGCGATCTTGAAGGAGCCGAGCGCGCGCAATCGGCAGCGCTCGACAATTTGCGCCAAGGCGCCGAAGCCATGGCGGCGGAGATGCGCGATCGCGGCCGCCAAGGCCAGCAAGGCGAGAGCGGCCAGACCGGCGGCAATCGCGATCCGCTTGGCCGCACCACCGGCGGCGTTGACGGCGGCGACGGGCGCAACGTGCCCAGCCAATCCGATCCCGCGCGCGCCCGTCAGATCTTCGATGAAATTCGCCGCCGCGCCCAAGACCCAAATCGCCCCGAAGCGGAGCGCGAGTATTTGCGCCGCCTGCTCGAACGCTTCGGCGACAGCTAAGGAGAGAGATGATGTTGAAACGCACCTTCGCCGCCCTGCTGCTGATCAGCGCCGCCGCCTGTACGCCGCCGCAAGCGCCCAAAACCACGGAAACCGAAACGCCGCCGCCGCAAGAACTTGCTTGCAACACCGTGACGCCGGACGTCGCCCGGCAGGTCAGTGTTGAAGCGCCGGTCGCGGCGATTGCGGCAGACCTGCGCGGCGGCGAAATCGCGCCCGGTGTTTATGATCTCACCAGCGCCCGCCGCATCGGCGCAGCCACCGGTTGGCAAGGCACGCGCGCGGTGGCGGTCGAAGTCACTGAAGACGCGGCCACTGGAACGGTGACGCTGAACTGGGCCGGCACGACCACGAGCAGCCTCGTCGATCGCTGGAGCGCAACGCTGACGCAAGCGCCGGCAACGCGCCTCACCTACACCTGCGGACGCGTCGGCGATGTTGAAGCGAGCTTTGCCGCTGCGCCACGCCAACTCGCACTGCGCATCGCCGACGGCGCAGACGGCGAACTGCAACTCGCCTTCGCGCAACGGTAAATACTCATTGAGCTAACTCGTGCGTTAACGCGTACGTAGTTTTGGCTTGACCGCAAGCGCGCGCGCCTGTTGGCATGCGCGCAATGCCGCATCGCGTTGTTTCGCATCTGGGAGAGTTCGACGTCCGCGAGCGGATGGCGCCGCTGCCTGCGTGGCTCAGTCAAATCGGCTTTGCGATCTTCTGCCTCGGCATGGAAGTGCTGCTGCGGCTTGTGATCAACATCTTCGCGCCGGGCGCGGCGCCGTTTGCGGTGATCTATCCAGGCATTCTCGCCGCCACCCTGTTTGCCGGCTGGCAGTGCGGCTTGATCGTGCTGGTGATTTCGCTGGCGGCGGCTTGGTATTTCGTTCTGCCGGCGCCGATGAGCTTCCGGATCGAAAACCCGGCCGATGTGCCGCGCATGTTCGTCATCCTGCTGAGCGGCTGCCTCGTCATCGCGATGGCGGACATCTTCCGCCAAGCAGCGCAGCGCGCGGCGCGCGCGCGCAAAGCCCAAGTGGAAGAGCAAGAGCTGCTGCTGCGCGAAATCGATCACCGCATCAAAAACAACTTCATGATGGTGGCGAGCCTTGTCGACATCCAGCGCCGCCGCTCCGCCGATGGTCCGGTGAAAGACGCGCTGACCGAAGTGCTCACCCGTATCGACAGCTTCGCACGCGCGCACTCGCACCTTTATCACGACCCGCGCAATGTCGGCGCGGTGCAGATGAAGGACTATCTGCACGAGCTTTGCGATGCGCTGGCGCAGGCGTTGACCCTGCACGGCGCCGTCACCCTCACCTGCACATCAGATCAAGCGCTGCTCGACCGCGACCGCGCCGTTTCGATCGGCCTCTTGGTCAACGAACTCGTCACCAACGCCGCCAAGCACGCGTTCGACGGGCGCGAGACCGGCGCCATCAATGTCAGCTTCCGCCGCCAAGGCGCCGGCTGGCGTCTGCAAGTGGAAGACGACGGCGTCGGCATCAACGCGGACAAGCCGGCCAAACCCGGCGGCGGTTTAGGCAAACGCTTGGTCGATGCGTTCGTGCGCCAGGCGCACGGCACGCTCACCACTGAGAGCGATGCGCGCGGCACACGTGTTGTCGTCGAACTCGGGGAAGTGACGGCGCGCTAGTCGAGCGCGGCGATGTACGGCAAGCCGCGATAACGGCCCGCATCATCCATGCCGTAGCCGATCAGAAAATCCGCCGGCGCGTCCCAGCCGATAGCGTCAATCGCCTCGCCCATTGCTTGCGGCTTACGCACGAACGCGCACGCCAGAGTCCGCGATGCGCCCTTCGCCGTGAGATGCGCGCGCGCGTACGCGATGGTGCGCCCGCTATCGAAAACGTCGTCCAGAATGAGAACCGGCCGCCCCTCGATCGCCCGCGAAATATCGGCGCGCACGACGACTTTGCCTGAGCTCTCGCGCGCATCGCGATAACTCTCAAGCCAGAGTGAGTCATAGATGGGATGACGCCCGCGCCGTTCGAACGCACGCATCAGATCGGCCGTAAACGGAATGGCGCCCTGCAAGAGCGCCACCACCGTCCAGGAATTATCGACTTCGGAAAACCGATCAGCCAACGCTTCTATGCGTTTTGCGATCTCGCCTTCATCCAGCAGAACGCGCAGTTGCGCTTCAGCCATTTCCGTGGCGCAGGCCTTCGATCGGCCCGATCTCGCTCACCGTGCCTTCAAGCGGCGTATTGAGCAGCAACGGCTCGTCAACATGACCGGTCGACGAGGCAGCCGGCTGCTGCTGGCTCGGCGACACCATCGCCGGGCCGCCCGCAAACGAAGCCTCGTTGAAGTTGGCGAACGTCGCTTCGAGATCGACGGCGTCAGCCGGCGGGTTCTCGACGCGGATTTGGAACGGGATCGCTCCACCCGCCGCGACCGGCTGATCGGTGATCGCGTTCACCAGCTCGAAGATCTCGTGCGAGTTGCTGTCGCGCAGCGACACGCGCACCGGCGGGACGAGCTTGTCGTCGCGGCCAATGTTGCGGACTTCGCCGCTGACCAGAAGGATCGGCGTCGCGCCATCGAACGCACGCTCGACCGCGAGGTCGTAGAATTCGAGGCCGTAGACGTTCACGTCGAGACCAAGCGCGGCAAACGCGCTGGCCGAACGCGGCCACACTTCGGCGACGTCCTGACGGAAAGCGATCATACCCGTAGCGGAAGCGGCGAGCGCAGCGCCCGTCGCGGTCCAGACGACAGCGGCGGCGCGGGCGCGTTCGCGCCGCATACGCTCGGCCTGTTGGGCGCGGAATTTGGCGGCGGCCGAAGGCGCCGGGCCAGGCTGTTCAGCGGCGCGGCGCAGACGCTCGACCCGTTCGCGGGTCAGCGGCTCTTGCGCAGCGGCAGCCGCCGGCGCTTCAGCGCGCGTGACTTCCGGTGCTTCCGCCGTGGTACGCAGCTCAAGCTGCGGCTCGGCGAACCATGAGAACCCGCAGGCGGCGCAACGCACGGTACGGCCAGCCGGGCCGATGGCGGCGTCGTCAGCGTAATAGCGAGTTGAGCAAGACGTGCATGTAAGGATCATGGTAATGAAACGTTCAGCTGCCCCAGTAACGGTCTTCGGTGCATTGATTCTATTAATCTTGTCTAGTTATGGCCCGGTTAAATCCCACTGATACTGCTCTCTTCGAGCGCGGCGTTCTCGTCCGCCTCTCGAATGTGGACGCCGGTTATGGCGCCGCCACTGTTCTGATGGGTGTGGATTTCGAAGCACGCGCTGGAGAAGTCGCCCTCGTCACCGGTCCCGCCGCTGCAGGAAAGACTACGTTAACGCATGTACTGCGCCTAGCGCTGCCGCCCCGGTCTGGACGAGCTTTAATCATGGGCGTCGATGTCGGGCGCGCGCCCGCAAAACATCTCGCCGATGTGAAGCGCAAGATCGGCTATGTCGCTGAAAATCCAACGTTCATCGAACACTGGAGCGCGTTCGACAACATCGCGATGCCGCTGCGTATGCTGGGCCGAAAGCCGCGCGAGTACGCCGACGACGTGCGCGAACTTGTGGATTTCGTCGGCATCGGCGAGGCCGCCGATCTGCCGATGGAAAAACTTTCGAATGCGGAACGACGCCGCGCCGCCATAGCCCGCGCGCTCGCCGCCAAGCCGCACTTGATCCTCGCCGACGATCCAACCGCCGGCATGTCGCCCGCCGACGGCAAGCGCGTTGTGCGTTTGCTTGCTGAAATGCGCCGCGTCGGCGCCGGCGTTGTCATCGCGAGCCAGGACGAAAGTCTGGCCGAGTGCGCGCCGATCCTGCGCTGGCGCCTTGACCGCGGGCGGCTGACGCAAGTCGATACCGCCCTTCCGGCTGAGACCGAGGCGTCCGAATGAGAAATGCGCTGACGGGCGTAGAACGCGCCCTGTTCTGGACCTTGGCGTTCGCCGCGTTCGCCGCCGCCGCCGCCGGCCTCGGCGCGCGCGCCGTCGATCGCGTTGCGGTGCATTACGAAAACCAGCGCAACAGCTACGCCATCGTCCGCGTCATCGCGCCGGAAGGCCCGGCCGGCATGAACGCCGCCGAAGTGGCGCTGCGCCAGGCCCCGCACGTCGCCGGCGCCGCCACCATGAGCGCTCAGCGCGCGGCTCAATTGCTTAGCCAGTGGGGCGGCGGCGAAGTCCGCGCCGAAGACATCCCGGAAATCCGCCTCATCGAGGTCGAACTCGCGCCCGCCGGCCCCAATGCCGACATCGCCGGAGACGTTGGCGCAGCCTTGGCCCAAGGCGGCGTCACCGCCGAAGTCATCCCCGCTCCTGCCGACACCGCCGGCGGCGGCGCTGTGACGAGCGTGCGCACCGCCGCGCTCTGGGGCGCAGTCGCGTTCGCGCTGGTGATGGCGATCATCATCTCACTATCGGCACGCGGGCTCGCCGCGCGGCGGCGGGAACTTGTCACCATCATGTGCGACCTTGGCGCCACGCGCGGCCAGGCCGCCGGCCGCATCGCCGACGAAGCCGCCGTGCTCGGGTTGTATGCAGGCCTCGTTGGGGGCGCGCTGGCCGGAATTGCCGCGCTGGTGGTGATGTTGCTGGTCATTCCCGGCGTCAGCATCGAAGCTTTGCCACGAATGATTCTGCCGATCGATCTTGCGCCAATCGTCGCCGCGCCCTTGGGCGCCGCTGTCGCCGCCGGCGCTGGCGCGCGCGCCGCCGCTGGCTATTTCCACGCCAAGGCGGCGAGGCTCGGCTAATGCGGTCTCTGCTCACTTGGGTGGCGCTTGGCCTCGTCGTGCTGTTCATCGCCGGCTTCTGGAAATTTGCCGAAGACGTGCGCGAAACGCCCGAGCCGCCACCGCAAGCACAAGCCATCGTCGCGCTCACCGGCGGATCGCTGGAGCGGCTTTCAACCGGCGTGCGTTTGCTTCAGGAAGAAAAAGGCGAGCGTCTGTTGATCTCCGGCGTCAACCGCATCGTCACCGATCAAGAATTGTACGAAGTGCTCGGCGTTGAGCGCCAACTTGGCGAGTGCTGCATCGATCTTGGCCGCAGCGCCGAAGATACGCTTGGCAACGCCGCCGAAACCGCCGCCTGGGCGCGCGAGCATCGCTACACGCAAATCATCCTCGTCACCGACGATTATCACATGCCGCGCTCACACGCGGAGCTCTCGCTGGCGCTGCCGGAAGCAGAGATTTACCCCTACCCCGTGCGCACGCGCTGGACTGATCCGGCGCTCTGGCGCAGCGATCTCGGCGCCGCCAGCCGCCTTGCCGGCGAGTACGTGAAATATCTCGTCATTCGCGGCCGCGAAGCCGTGATCGATTTCGCCAGCAGCAGCCGCGAGTCTAAAGACCAAGCATGAGACTGCTCGGCTCGTTCATTTTCGCCATTTGGCTCTACCTCAGCATGGCGGTGGTAGGGCTGGTACTGTGGCCGTTCGTGCTGATGAATGAAAAGCACGTGTACACGGCGCTGCGCTGGTGGTCGCACGCGACGATCTGGGGCTTGCGCTGGTTCGTCGGCGCGCGGGTCAGCTTCGAAGGTTTGGAAAACGTGCCGGAAGGCGGCGCGCTGATCGCGATGAAGCATCAATCGATGCTCGACACCATCGTGCCGTCACTCATCCTCGAAAAGCCGACCTTCATCTACAAAGCCGAGCTTGGAAACACGCCGGTGATGGGCGCGTACTTGAAGAAAAATCAGATCGGCGTCGATCGCGGCGGCCATGCCAAAGCGTTGAAGAGCTTGGTGCGCGGCGCGCGCGAGGCCGTGGCGAAAGGCCGCCAGATCGTGATCTTCCCGGAAGGCACGCGCCAAGAGCTGGACGCAGCGCCCGACTACAAGCCCGGCATCGCGGCGATGTACAAAGATCTCAACATTCCGGTGACGCCGGTTGCGCTCAACACCGGGCTGATCTGGAAACCAAAAGGGCTCATGCGCAGCCCAGGCCACGTGACGTTCAAGGTGCTGCCTCCAATTCCGCCGGGGCTCTCGCGCGAAGACTTCATGGCGGAACTTGAGCGCGTCATCGAGACCGAGAGCCAAGCCATGTTGCCGCCCGAAAAGCGGCGCAGCGTGATAGCATGAAACGCAATTGGTTCTGGCTCGTCGGCCCGTGGGCCGCGTTCATCGTGCTCGCCATCGGCTGGGTCGCGTACTGGAACATCGCCGCCGGCGAGGCTGAGCGGCGCATTCAAACTTTCCTCGCTGAGCAGCAAGCGCGCGGCGCCAGCGCCAGCATCGGCGCCATCACCCGCCACGGTTTCCCGGCGATGCTGCGTCTCGAACTGCAAGACGTGAATTACGGGCCGGCGCGCGGCGGCTGGCAGCTGACGACAGCGCGCGCCAACCTGCATCTCAACTTGCTGAACCCACAGCACGTCACGCTCGAAGCCGAAGCGCCGATCGCTCTGCAACGCGCCGGCGGCGGCGTCACCAACATCACCGCCGATGCGCTGATCGCCACCCTGCGCACCAATGCCGGGCGCTTAGTCACCGCCGGCGTCGAAGCCGACAATCTGGCGCTCGACGATCCCGAGAAAGAAGGCGTTCTGCGCGCCCGCAAAGTGGTGCTCAACGTGCGCCCCGATCCGCGCGCCGAAGGCGAATATCAAGTCGCGTTCGACGCGCAGGCGCTGACGCTGCCGCGCCCAGTACGCAGCTTCGAAGGCCTCGGCCAAGAGGTGCAAGCGCTGCGCGCCGCCATCGTCGTCGAGCAAGGCGCGGCGCTGCTGCAATCTTCGCCCGGCGATCCGCTGGCGCCATGGCGCGAAGCAGAAGGCAAACTGCGCTTCGATGCGCTAGTGCTAAATTGGGGCGCGCTGCAAACCACCGGCACGGGCGAAGGCGGCCTCGATGATCAGCGCCGCATTCAAGGCGTGTTGCGCCTTCCGGTCGAACGGCCGGGCCCAGTTTTCAGCGCCATCGCCAACGGCCCGGACATCAACCAGGACACGCGCCGCGCGCTCGGCCTTTTGGCCACCGCCTTCATGCTGAGCGGAGACGATATCAATCTCGATGTCGAAGCCGGCAATGGCGTGCTGCGTCTCGAAGGCCTCACCGTGCGGACGCTGCCGCCGGTTTACGGCGACTAGTTCTCGCGGCCCCAGTTCGGCGCCGACGTATCCTGGCCTGCTTCGATAACTTCACGCCGCATGCGGCGGGCGCGGTCGAACAGATCGTAAAGCGTATCGCCCTCGCCCCAACGGATCGCACGCTGCAACGCCGCCAGATCTTCCGAGAACCGGCCCAGCACCTCCAGCACCGCTTCGCGATTGTTCAAAAACACGTCGCGCCACATCGTCGGATCGGAAGCGGCAATGCGCGTGAAATCGCGGAAGCCCGAGGCGGAGAACTTCACCACTTCGCTTTCGGTGACGCTCTCCAAATCCTCCGCCATCGCCACGATGTTGAACGCGATCAAGTGCGGCAAGTGACTGGTGACGGCAAGCACCACATCATGCCGCGTCGCATCCATGCGTTCGACATTGGCGCCGAGCGCGCGCCAGAATGCTTCAAGCTGATCAACCGCCGCCGGATAGGCCGCGCCTTGATCCGGCAACGGCGTCAAAATCTGCCAGCGGTTTTGGAAGAGCGTTGAGAAGCCCGCATCGGGACCGGAATGCTCAGTACCGGCAAGCGGGTGGCCGGGAATGAAGTAGACGTAGGTCGGCAGCACGTCCTTCAACGCCTCGACCACCGCCTGCTTCACCGAGCCAACATCGGTGACGATCGCGCCGATCTTCAAGCCGCGTTTGCACGCTTCCGCCGCCGCCGCCATCGCGCCCACCGGCACGGCGAGCACGACCAGCTCGGCCTTCTCAACCGCCTTTTCCGGATCGTTGTACACTTCGCCCAGCCCAAGCTCACGCGCGCGTTCGCGCACGGCAGGATTGGCGTCAAAGAGCTGGATCTTATCGGCGACGCCGTATTGGCGCGCCGCATGCGCGATCGAAGCGCCGATCAGGCCGACGCCAATAATGGCGATGCGTTCAAAATACGCGGTCATTAGATTTGCGCGTACGAGCCAAGCACACGAACGTTGCGCAACCCGGCATGCTCAAGCGCCATGGCGCGCGGATCCTCGGAGCTGAGGAAGCCCTGCACGCGGATCAGCACCCGCGGCTCGGCGCGGGCGACTTCGCGGCCTTCAAAGCCCGCCTCGTTCAACGCCCGCTGAACTTTGTGGTGCGCATCGTTGGCGAACAACAACGACACATCGCCCGCCCCGGAAGCCTCGGGCGCCGACGCCGCGAACACCGCCGCCTCCGGATCGCCGCCGCTGGAAAGCAACGGCAAGCCCGCGATCAGGCGCAAACTCTGAAAGCGCGTCTCGGACAGCGCCGGCCACCAGCCGCCAACGCTCGGCGCCGCCGGCCACCAGGTCACGGCCACTGTGTTCTCAGGATTTTCGACCGCCTTCTGCAGCGCCGTCTGCGCCTCGCCAACATCCTTAATCCGCGTACGGGCGCCGAAATGACGCCGCGCAATGTCGAACAGCCGGGTAGGATCGCCACGACCGCCGCCGACAACGACGTCGATCATGCGCTGGCGGCGCAACGAAGCCGCAATCAGCGAACGCCACACCTCGATGACGAGCTCGCGCTCAAGCGGCGACGGCGCGGATTCCACCAGCCGGCGCAGCAGCGCCACTTCCCGTCCTGGCCGTATCGGCAGCACGCCTTGCGCCTTTGCGCCGGATAATTCTTCCGCCAGCTGCAAACGTCGCGCGATAAGCGAGAGCAGCTCTGAATCCAATGCATCGATCTGGCGCCGAACTGATCCAATGGGATCGCTCGGATCGTCCGGCGGGGGGCTGGCGTCATTCATGGACGGTGACCATAGCCGCCTTTGTGCGCTACCGCCAACGCCCGCGCCCAGCTGGCGTCATTAACAAGCGCGCACCGCTCCGGGGGATGCGTACGCGCCGAAGCAGTTTATGCAGAAACACATGATTCACGCAGGCGGAGCGGCAGCGGCCAAACTACAAGCGGCAGGCGGCGTGCGCTCGATCACCTTCGACGCGTCCACGCCGCTGCGGCTTTCAAGCGGCGAAACCTTGTCGCCGCTGACGTTGGCGTTTGAAACCTACGGCGCGCTCAACGCAGATCGCACCAACGCTGTTCTCATCTGTCATGCGCTGATGGGCGATCAGTTTGTCGCCAGCCCAAACCCGGTGACCGGACGCCCGGCATGGTGGCCGCGCATCGTCGGCCCTGGCAGGCCGATCGACACCAACCGCTTCTTCGTCATCTGCGCCAACACGTTGGGCGGTTCGATGGGATCAACTGGTCCGGGCGCATTGGCGTCGGACGCGCAGCCTTACGGCTTGCGCCTCGCGCCGATCACTTTGGCTGACACGGTGCGCGCGCAATCGATGCTGGTGGAAGCGCTCGGCATCGAGAGCCTCTTTCTCGTCATCGGCCCTGGCATGGGCGGCATGCAGGCGCTGAACTGGGCTAGCGCCTATCCCAAGCGCGTGTTCGCCTGCGCCACCGTCGCCTCCGCCGCGAAGCAATCGGCGCAAAACATCGCGCTCGCCGAACTTGGCCGCCAAGCCATCATGGCCGATCCCGATTGGCGCAATGGCGCTTATCTCACCCACGGCGTCCGCCCGGCCAAAGGCGCCGCTGTAGCGCGCACCGCCGCGCACATCGCGGGCCTCGCCGCCGATGATGTGCGCACTCGCTTCGACAGCGCCCGCACCAAAGAGCGCTTCGCCTTCACGCTCGAAACCGACGCAACCCAGCGCGCGCCGACCAGCGCCGGCTATGTCGAGCGCTTCGACGCGAACTCTTATCTCTATCTCTCCCGCGCCATGGACGGTTTCGACCTCGCCGCCGATTTCGGCGGCCGGCTCTCGAACGCATTCCAAGGCGGCGCGACCCGCCACGGCGTCTTCGCCTTCTCAAGCGACTGGCGCTTTCCGGTCGACGAAAGCCGCGAAATCGCGCGGGCTTTGATCGCGAGCGGCGCCGAGGCTTCGTTCGTCGAGATCAAAAGCGATCGCGGTCACGACGCCTATCTCGCCGACGAACCGGCGTTCGAAGCGGCGCTGACTGGCTTTATCGACGCCGCCGCCAGCGCCCGCGGCCTTGCCCTCAACGGAGGCGCGTGATGGCGCATCTCGAACTCGTTCGCCCCGCGCCGCTCGATCTCGCGACTGAGCCGCGTGCCGACCATGACGTCATCGCGCAAATGGTGGCCGACGGCTCTCGCGTGCTCGATGTCGGCTGCGGCGACGGCGCCTTGATGCGCCAGCTGGTGCGTGATTGCAGCGCCCGCGTGCGCGGCCTCGAGATCGATCCGATCAAGGTGCACAATTGCGTCTCGCGCGGCCTCTCGGTGGTGCAGGGCGACGCTGAACGCGACCTTGAGCACTTCCCGAACGCCAGCTTCGACTATGTCGTCTTCTCGCACGCGCTGATGAAACTACGGCGCCCGCAGATGGCGCTGAAAACGGCGGCGCGCGTCGGCGCCAATGTCATCGTCTCGCTCAACAATAGCGGCCACATCAAGACCCGGCTGCGCCACACCTTCAGCGGCCGGCTGACGCGCTGGCAGGAAGACGCCCCGTGCACGGTGCGCGATTTCGCCGAAATGGCGCGCGAGATGCGCCTCACCATTGAGCGCGGCGTGCCGATCTCACGCGGCAATGCCGGCGCGCCGTTCGCCAAGCGGCTGTGGCGCGCCAACTGGTTTGCCGAACAAGCTGTGTTTTTGTTGAGCCCATGAAACGCATCGTCATCTGTTGCGACGGCACTTGGCAGCGGCTGTACAACGACAGCCTCACCAATGTTGCACTCACCGCCCGCGCCATCGCCCCGCGTGACGCCAAGGGGCATGCGCAGATCGTCTATTATTCGCCGGGCGTAGGCGCCTCGATGGATGGCGTCAGCGTCTGGCAAGGCATGACCGGGGCCGATCTCGACGACCACCTGCTCGACGCCTACCTCTTCCTCAATCTGAACTACGAGCCGGGCGACGAGATTTACCTCTTCGGCTATTCGCGCGGCGCTTACACGGTGCGCAGCATGGCCGGCTTGCTGCGAAAGTGCGGCGTGCTGCGCCGCGCCCACGTCGATAAGGCGCGCGCCGCGCTTGAGCTCTACCGTCACCGCGAAGGCAACGCTGACTCCTTCCTCGCTTCACGCTTCCGCGCCGCCCACGCCATCGCCTGGCCGCGCATCAACAATGACGGCGCCACCATAGATACGCCGCCCGTCGATCTGCGCATCCGCTATGTCGGCGTCTGGGACACGGTCGGCTCGCTCGGCATCCCGCGCGTGCTGCCGATCTCCATTGGCCTCAACGAGAGCTATCGCTTCCACGACACCGAGCTTTCGAGCGCGGTGTTCTCGGCCCGTCACGCCGTCGCCATCGATGAGCGACGCGCCGCCTTCGCACCAACGCTGTGGACCAATCTCGAGCGCTTCAATCCGCCGGGCCGGCGCCCGCGCGTCATTCAATCTTGGTTTCCGGGCGATCACGGCGCCATCGGCGGCAATTCGGAATCGCGCGGCATCTCCAATTGCGCGTTGCTTTGGGTGCTCGAAGGCGCAGAACAAGTCGGCCTGTCGCTCGCGCGCGAGCCGGGCTCAGTGATTTCCGGCGCGCTCGCCGATGTCGATCCGCTTGGCGCCGAGATCGGCTGCAAACGCGGTTCGATGCTCGACCTGATGGGTCGGCGTTGGCGCATCGGCCCGGACGAATACGCCGACCTGCACGAAGTCGCGCGCTTGCGGTGGCAGGCGGACCGCAACTATCGCCCAAAGCCGGTGCTGCGCTTTGCCCGCGAAATTTCGGACGAGCTGCGCGCCGCCCGCGCCGCCTAGAGATACGACAGCCACCAATCGCGCCGCCGCGCCTTCACGCCCTGCCACCAGCGACAGGCCGGATAAAGCAGCGCCAGCACGCCGATCCACGCCACATAAACCCACGGCAGCGAAAAGCCGGTCCCCTGAAATTTCTCAGGCGCAGTGAACGCGTTGATCATATAGCCGAAGAAGGCGTGCACCGGCTTGCCTGCCGCCGCATTCGCCGCAATCGCCAGCACATGCACCAGATAAATGTGCAGCACATAAAAGAAGAACGGCACCGCGCCGAACGTGTTCAGCACCGACGAGATCAGCTTCGGCAAGCGCGACAGAAGCGGCCATATCAAGAAGACGAGACCAAGCGTCACCAGCAGGAACTGAAGTGACGGCGGGTATTTCTGCACGTCCAGAAACACCATGATCGTCCCGCCAAGCGAGGCCTGATCGCGCCAATCGCGCGCAACCGCCTCCGGCCCTGTGGCGAACGCGGGGTCGCCATAGACCATCGTGAACCGCAGCACGGCAAACAGCGCCAACATCGCCAAGCCGAGCAGCAGGATCGTCCGATCGCGCTTTTGCGCCGGCTCGGTGAACAGCGCGCCCATGCCGTAACCCAGTGCGGCAACGCCAATCCACGGCAGCACCGGATATCCCATCAAGCCAATCGGCTGCTCACCGACAAAGATCGGGCCGCCGTCGTGCAGGAACGTCCAAGGAAGCGAGAGCGAGCCCAGCTCAGCCGCATTGATCGGATCGAGCAAATTGTGGCCGGCGATGATCACCACGCCGATCGCGAGCACCACCACACGCGGCAGCCACACCAGCGCCGCCAGCGCGATCATCGACCAACCGATCGCCCATATGACTTGGAGGAACAGCGGGAACGGAAAGCCAAACGACCAGCCGAAACTCAACACCGTCGCTTCCAAGAAGATCAGCCAAAGCCCGCGCGTGAACAAAAAACGTGACAGGCTCGGCGTCGTCTTACCTTTGACGAACTGCAAATAGGCGGAAACGCCGGAGAGCAACACAAAGGTCGGCGCACAGAGGTGCGTGATCCAGCGTGTTGTATAGAGCCACGCCGTCGTTGTGTCGGGATCAAGCGGATCGCTGGCAAAGCCGCCGCCCGCGATGAAATAATCGCGCACGTGATCGAGCGCCATGAGCACGATCACCAGCCCGCGCAACATGTCGATTTCGCTGATGCGCGTGTGTGGTCCGCCCAGCGCCGCCGCCGCAGAATTTGTCATCACGCTAGCCCCACCCCGAACAACGCGGGACGGAATATAACTCTGGTCACTTGCAACGACGAGCGCTAATGCGCCGGCTCAAACGTCCGCGAACGCAAACGCCAATTTGCCGATCAGGCCTTGTGGCTTCAGCCGTCCTTCGGTGGCGAACAAGCACACGCACGACTCATCGCCCTCAACCACCGGCTGGTGATTGAGATCGTGTTCTGCGGCGGCGAAGTCGCCAGCCCGAAAAACGCCGACCTCATCCCGATAAGCGCCCTGCAACACCGTGCAGAACTCGGCGCCCGAATGCTCGTGCCGCGCCGTCGGCATGCCAGGCGCTACCGAGAGCAGATAAACCCGATCTTCCGCCGCGTGCGGCGTATCCACCGCCGCCACCCACACCCCAGGCGCCACCCAACGCCGCGATTTCAGCGGCAGACGCTCCAAAAGCGGGCGCGTATCCGCCGCTTCCGCTTTCGCCGGCGCTTCGATACGCGCCATCACACGCGCCAGCGCATCGCTCGCCACCGCCTCCTGCGGCAACGCTTCAAGCGCTTTGCCCGAAGCGGCCTCGTAAGCAGCGACGTTCTTGCGGCACTCAGCGCACGTCTCCACGTGCGCGCCGACAACCAAGCCAAAGCCCGGCGCCAGCGTTCCGGCGGCATAAGCCGCAAGAATATCCGGCGAAGGATGATGACGCGGATTCACTCGAACTTCTCCCAATGCGCCCTGAGCTTGGCGATCGCCAAGCGCAGCCTCGATTTCACCGTGCCGAGCGGCAGCTCCAATCGCTCGGCGATTTCCGAATGCGGACGATCCTCGAAAAAGGAAAGCCGCACCACTTCGCGCTGATCGTCCGAAAGAAGGGCCAGCGCATCCTGCATTTGCGACTCCGTCTGCCCACGCACAGCGGCGTCATCCGGGCTTTCGTCATCACTGTGTTCGCTGAGCTGGAGCGAACCATAATAAGCCAGCTCAACCTTCTCGCGCCGCAGCCGATCGATCCAAGCGTTACGCGCGATGACAAACATCCAGGTCGACGCCTTGGCCTTCGCCGGATCGAACGACGCCGCCCGCCGCCACACCGCCACCATCGCGTCCTGCGCCAGGTCTTCTGCCAGAGCGCCGCGCGCGCCCAGGCGAATGAGGTAAGCCTTCACCCGCGCCGCATAGCGCGCGAAGAAGGCCGCGAACGCCTCCCGGTCGCCGAGGCTTATGCGGGCGACGAGCGTTTCGTCGCTATCGCCAAAGTCATCGTGCACGGCGCGCGTCCTTGATGTGCGCGGCGGCCGCACCGACGACGGCAAGGTGGGAACCAGGGCGACACTCATCAGCCCCACTACGCGCGGCGCCAGCCAGCGGATCACCTGATCCGCCGCGATCCGGCGCGCGTACCTCTGCTACGATCCAGCCGGGTGCGCCGGCGGCAGAGGCGAGGCCCATGGCGTTTACTTCACTTCCTTCCACGCGCCGGCAAAATATCGCCGTGATCGGTTCCGGGATAGCCGGAATGTCGGCCGCGTGGCTGCTTAGTCAACGCCATGACGTCACCGTCTATGAGCGCGAGACGCGGCTCGGCGGTCACTCCAATACCGTTGTCGTCAACACCAGCCTCGGCCCCACGCCGGTCGACACCGGCTTCATCGTGTTCAACGACGCCACCTACCCAAATCTCATCGCGCTGTTCGAGCATCTCGGCGTCGCCACGCATCGCTCGGATATGTCCTTCGGCGTTTCACTGAATGGCGGACAAACCGAATATTCCTCCGTCGACGCTTCAGCCTTTCTTTGCGGCGGCCGCAATCTAGTCAGCCCGCGCTTCTGGTCGATGACGTTCGACCTCTTGCGCTTCTATCGCCACGCGCCGCTCGAATTGCTGCGCACCCGCGACGACATGATCTCGCTCGGCGAATATCTGGAGCGGCGCGGCTATGGCGACGCCTTCCAACGCGACCACCTGCTGCCGCAAGCGGCGGCGATCTGGTCAGCGACGATGGGCGAAATTCGCCACTACCCCGCCTGCGCGTTCGTGCGCTTCTTCGAAAACCACGGCCTGCTCAAACTCAAAGGTCGCCCAAAATGGCGCACGGTAGAGGGCGGCAGCCGCGCCTATGTCGAGAAACTCACCGCCGCCTACGCGCATCGCGTCCGCCTCGGCGCAGGCGCGGTGGCGGTCCGGCGTGAAGCGGGCGGCGCTGTCGTCCGCGACGCCACCGGCAACGTGCATCGCTACGACAACGTCGTCATCGCCACGCATGGCGACGAAGCCTTGGCGCTGCTGGAAGATCCGACGCCCCAGGAGCGCGCGCTGCTCGGCGCGTTCAAGTACGCCAAGAACCGCGCCGTTCTGCACACGGACCCCGCACTCATGCCGAAGCGCCAACCACTTTGGGCAAGCTGGAATTATGTCGGCGACAATCCCGATGGCGGCTGCATCGTCAGCTACTGGATGAACAAGCTGCAGAATATCGAAAGCGAAGAACAGATCTTCCTGACGCTGAACCCGCGCACCATGCCGCGCGAAGACACCATCCTCTACGAGAAGGAATACGAGCACCCGCTGTTCGACGCCGGCGCCATCCGCGCCCAGGAGCAAGTCTGGTCGCTGCAAGGCGTGCGCAACACCTGGTATTGCGGCGCCCACTTCGGCGCAGGCTTCCATGAGGACGGGCTTCAAGCAGGCCTTGCCGTCGCCGAACAACTGGGCGGCGTGCGCCGCCCCTGGAACGTCGCCGACGAATCCGGCCGCATTTACGTGCACGCCGCGCCACAAGCCGAGGCGGAAGCGGCGTGAACGCGATCTATTCCGGCCACGTCGCGCACAACCGCCCCGGCAAACACAGGCTGCGCTACAGCGTCTTCATGCTCGCGCTCGACCTCGACGCGCCGCCTTCGCTTAAGCTGCTCAAACACAATCGCGCCGCGCTGTTCTCTTTCTTCGACCGAGATCATGGTGCGCGCACCGATGCGCCCCTGAAGCCGCAAATCGAAGCCAAGCTGCGCGATGCCGGCATCGCCTGGGACGGCGGTCGCATAGTGCTGCTCACCATGCCGCGCCTCTTCAACTACGTGTTCAATCCGCTCAGCGTCTATTTCTGCTGGCGTAAGGACGGCACGCTCGCGGCCCTGGCGCACGAAGTCTCTAACACCTTCGGCGAAAGTCACTTCTATGTGCTGACCCCACGCATCAGCGAAAACGGCCAAGTGACCCAAGCTTGTGACAAGGACTTCTTTGTCTCGCCCTTCCTTGACGGCGGGTTGCGCTACGAGTTCAGCGTCACGCCGCCGGGCGAAAAGGCGGTCGTCGCCATGGTCGTCAAGCGCGGCGACGAAATCGCGCTCACCGCCTCATTCGCCGGCGCGCACAGCCCGCTCACAGACGCGAACCTGCTGCGCGCATGGGCTCAAAACCCGCTGATGACGTTCAAAGTCATCGCCGGCATTCATTGGGAAGCCATGTTGATGCTGGCCAAAGGCATCCGCTTCCTCGGCCGCGAAGGCCAAGGCACGCGGGCGGCGCACGGATCGATGCGCACAAAAACGGCGGCGTGATCGATCACGCCGCCGCTTAGCTGAAGTCCGAAGCCGATTAGGCGCGTTGCGTCGCAACCCACTCGTTGACCAAGCTCTCGGTAACCGAGAGCGGGGTTGCGCCATTAGTCAGCACCGCATCGTGGAAGCCGCGAATGTCGAAGCGCGCGCCGAGCGCGTTGCGCGCATTCTGGCGGATGTTGTTGATCGCCTGACGGCCGACCATGTAGCCGGTCGCTTGGCCAGGCCACACGCAATAGCGCTCGATTTCGGTCGTCGTCGAAGACACTTCGTTGCCGGTGGCTTGCACCATCGACTGGATCGCCTGCTCGCGCGTCCAGCGCTTGTCGTGAATGCCGGTGTCGACCACGAGGCGCGAGGCGCGGAACGCCATCGATTGCAGATAGCCCAAGCGGCCAAACGGATCATTGGCGTACATGCCCATCTCGTCGGCGAGCTGTTCGGCGTAGAGGCCCCAGCCTTCCTGATACGCGCCAAAGCCCAGCAGCGCGCTACGGATGAACGGCAAGCCTTGCGCTTCTTGCGACACCGCGATCTGCCAGTGATGGCCCGGGACGCCTTCGTGATAGGTCAGCGTCGGCAGCTTGTACTTCTGCCACTCGTTCGCCGGGTCGCGCAGGTTGATGTAGTACGAGCCCGGGCGCGAGCCATCGAGCGCCGCCGGCTGATAGTAGCCGCCCGGCGCGCCCGCTTCAGTATAAGCCGGCACGCGCTTGATCTCGAGCGGCGCACGCGCTTGCGTGTGGCACACCTCCGGCATCCGCGCGGTGATCGCGCGCACTTGCTCGTTCAGCGCTTGCAGCAACGCCGCGCGGCCTTCGTCCGTGCTCGGATAAATCTGATCCGGGCGGCGGCCGAGTTCGGTGTAACGCTCTGTCAGCGTGCCGCGCGTCATGCCTTGGGCGCGGAAGATGGTTTCCATCTCGCTCTGCAGCTGGCGCAGCAAATCGACGCCGAGATTGTGAATCTCATCCGGGCCCATCGAGGTCGTCGTGTGAACACGCAGCGCCGCGGCGTACATTTCAGCGCCCTGCGGCAGCTTCCAGATACCGGCGTCCGAAGTGGCGCGCGGCAGCACGCCGTTCAGCGTATCGATCTGGCGCTGATAAGCCGGCAGCACTTCGCCGGTGAGAATGGTGCGGGCGCGCTGCGCCAACGCGGCCTTGTCCGCGGCGGGGATCGCCTCGGCGGCCTCGAGCTTTTGCGCAAACGCGCTGACCAGCGGGTTCTGATCCGGCGCGATGCGCGCGAAGGTCTGCAGCTGGCTGACGGCGCCGCGAATGGCGAAGTCCGGCGGGATGACGCCGCCGGCGGCATCCTCGGTGATCACCGCGTTCTCTTGATCGAGTTGCTGCGCATAAAGCGAAAGGCGGGTGAGATAGGCATCGGCCTGATCGCGGTTGGTCACCGGATGGTGGCTAGCGAGGAAGTCCGGCGTGCCGGTGTAAGAACCGGTGAGCTGCGTGACGGCATACGGGCCGGTGGCGCCGCCGCCCGGGGAAAAGCGCGCCGCCGCCAAGTTGGAATCGGCCGCCGTCAGCACAACGTCGTAGCTGACCTTGTCCGCCGCCGAGAGCGTATCGCGGTTGAACGCGCGCATCTCTGCGATCATGCGCTCGGTCTGCGCGATGCCGCGCGCCTTGCCAGCCTTCGACACATCGCTCAAGCGATCGATGTAGCGCCCGCCCGCGCGCTCTTCGCTAACCGCGAGCATGGTCGCGTACTCAGGCGCTTCGTGCAGAATTTCGGATGAAATGCGATCGAGCAGCGCGTTGAACTCGCTGCCGCCGCCGGCTGCGCTGGAAGCGCCATCGCCCGGCGTGGCGCAACCAGCCAAAGCCAAGCCAACCGCCGTAGTGCCGACGAAAGCGCGACGCGTCGTAAACATGCAAAGTCCCCTGGGTTCCGAGTGAGGTCGGGGACGATCTTAGTGCGCTGGCGCGGTATTGCACCCTGCTGGTGCGATGAATGGCGTTCGTCGCTAGCCTTCGACGGCGGCTTGGCCGATTTCGCCGGTGCGGATGCGCTTGACCGAGTCCAGCTCCGCCACCCAGATTTTACCGTCGCCGATTTTGCCGGTCTTGGCTGCCGTCGCGATAGCCTCGACTGCACGTTCGACGATCGCCTCCGGCGCGACGATCTCCACTTTCACTTTCGGCAGCAATTTCACTTCGTACTCAGCGCCACGATAGACCTCGGTCTTGCCCTTCTGACGGCCGAAACCGCGCACTTCGGAAACCGTCAGTCCGCCAACCCCGGCCTCTTTCAAGGCTTCCAAAACCGGGTCGAGCCGGCTCGGCTTGATGATGGCGGTGATCAGTTTCATGCAAGGCCCCTTCGCACACGCAATATAAGCGTCAGCGATCGCGCTTGGGCAAGTTTCCAGGCGCCTCCTGCGGCGATCGGCTCGGCGCTTTGGCCAAAAGAACACGCCCACGCGAGCGCGCAGTGTCGGCATAGAGCCGTTTCACCGCTTCCATCAGCACCACGCCGCCTTGCGCCGGCCACAGCAACTCGCCGACACGCTCGAACGCGTCAGCGCCGCGCACCAAGGGCGCCCAGGTCAACGGCGGCGCGTAAAGCGCGCGCGCTGAGACCACAGGCTCGAACATGGAATCCGACATCAGCATCGCCAGCTGCGTGCGCGAATAGGGCCGGCCATGACCAAACGGCGTCACGCCGGATTGCGCCCACCAACTCCAGCGATTAGCCGCGATCACCACCAAGCGCCCCTCAGGCGCCATCACCCGCCAAACTTCCCGCAACATCGCGTGCGCGGCGTCGCACTCTTCCAGCGCATGCACGAGCAGCACCCGATCGAACACCGCATCCATGAATGGCAGACGCGCATCTTCCGCGAGCGCTGTCGAAACGCGCTCACCGCCCGCGCTCCAAGGTTCGGCGCCCTGCGCCGCCGGCATCATCGCAACCGCGCGCCGCGCATCTGAGAAACCGCCAAGATAGGGCGTCGCGTAGCCAAGCCCGAGCACATCCAGCCCGCGCACATTCGGCCACAGCGCCGCCAAGCGCCGCGACGCCGCGCGGTGCGCCGCCGCCCCGAGGGGCGAAGCGTAGAAACGCTGCAGGGCGAGAACATCGACGCGCATCGGACCAAGGGCTAAGCTAGGACATGCTTCAAATTCATCAATTCCCGTGCCTCAGCGATAATTACGGCTTCCTGGTTCACGAGCCCACGAGCGGCGCCACCGCCACCATCGACACGCCCGACGCCGATGAGATTCTGCGCCAGGCCGCCGCCAAGGGTTGGCGCATCACCGACATCTGGAACACGCACTGGCACCCCGACCATGCCGGCGGCAACGCCGCGATCAAGGCGGCGACCGGCGCGTTGGTGACAGGCCCCGCCGAGGTTGAACGCATCGGCCAAAGCCCGGATCGCATTGTCACGGAAGGCGATGTCGTCACGTTGGGCAGCGCCCAAGCGCGCATCTTTGATGTCGGCGGCCACACGCTCGGCCACATCGCTTTTGTCATTGATGCGGAGAAGGTCGCCTTTGTCGGCGACGCGCTGTTTGCGCTGGGCTGCGGACGCCTGTTCGAAGGCACGCCGCAACAAATGTGGACGAGCCTACAAAAGCTCGCAGCGCTGCCAGACGAGACAACGCTCTATTGCGCGCACGAATATACCCAAGCCAACGCCCGCTTCGCCGTCAGCGTCGATCCAGACAACACCGCGCTACGCGAACGCGCCGCGCGCATCGACGCCCAACGCGCCGCCGGCGAAGCGACAGTGCCGATGAGTTTGGCCGTCGAGAAAGCCACCAACCCGTTCTTGCGCGCGCCGGCGCTAAAAGACGCGATCGGCCTCAGCGGCGCGGCCGATTGGGAAGCGTTCGCCGAAGTGCGCAAACGCAAGGACACGTTCAAAGGCTAAAGAAAACGCCGCCTCTCGGCGGCGGCTACTGCTCCGGTCCCTGGACCGCGCCTGATACGACATTGCGGATCGTATTGGAGGATGGGCGCCCTGCGTATCCAAGGTTTGGCGCGACCTGGATGTAAAGCTCGGAGCCGCGAAGATCGACCGCCGGCTGCGTGCCGATGGAAATGATCACCCGCCGCACATTGGTCATCGGCGCCGCGGCAAGCCCTTCAGCGGCGCGCTCAGCCGCGTCCACGACAAGCCCAGCAGCCGGCGCCGACATGCGCGCGGGAATAGTGAACGTAACCGGCTGACCAACACTGCGTCGCGCGCTCAGCGTGATGCGGCGGAAGCGCTCCTGCATTTCAGCAAACGCGATCGATTGCGGCGTCAGCGGCGCAACGCGCGCTTCCTCCGAAGCCGCCGCGCCGGTGCGCAGCGAGCGCGTGAACACGGTGATGCCACCATGCGGCGTGATCCGCAGCATGACCGAGCCGTCCTCGGTTCGGTAAATTTCGCCGCCGCCAGCAGCCATGACCGGGCGCAGCACGTGCACTTCCGGGTCGCCCTCGAAGCGCACCAAGGCGGCGCGTCCGCCAGTCCGATCGAGTACGAAACGAACCGCGCCGTCCGGCGTCGCGTAACGGGTCGCGTTCGAGGCGTTGGAATAGAGCCCTTGGACCGGAACCGGCGGCGGAGGCGGCGGACGCCGCTCCTGCGCCAATGCGATCCCCGGTGCGGCAGCGACAAGCGCGGCTGCGAGCGCCGCAGCGCTTCGCCCTTTCCGACTCGATCCGCTGGGTTGGCTCATGGGCCGGGAGAAGAGCGCTTCGACCTGGGCGCTTTTTTGGCGTGTTGCAGGCGCTCGGCGCCACTGTGGCGGCAAAGCCGCACTTTAACTACGAACCTTGCTTTTTCGGGGCCCGCCCGGGCTCCTGCTTCGGCTCAAAGCACGCGCGTGACGCACTCGCCGGCTTCACGAGCGGCGCCGGCTTTGCCGCCTCGGGCGCCTGAAGCTGTCTCGGTTCGCGCTGCGGCGTGGCCGCGGCGGCCACCGGCGTATGCAGCACCCGCGCAATCGGCCCGGCGCGGACGGTGTCAGACGGGAGCTCCGGCGGAATCCGAACCACCACCCGCACTCCCGACGTCGGCGGCTGCGCCAGGTCGCCTGCAATGCCCGCCGCAAACGACAGGGTGCAGAGCCCAAGCGCCACAGCGGCGATACGGAGGAATGCCTGACCAGCCAAGCGGTCAGAATTAACTGAGTCGTCGGCAGCGTCACGCCATCGCGCGACGCTGCCTGGGGACGACTAGCGGAGCCGTTCCTCGTCGAGGTTCAGTTCCGACGCCGGGATCCGTTCGGCGTTGCGGCGCACGCGGCGCAGCGCATCGTAGAAGTGCTGCGCATCGCCAACGATCACCACATCAGCCGCATCCGGATCGAAGTACCGGGCTGCCGCCGCCTGCGCTTGCGCAGGCGTGACGTTGGTGATGTCGGCGACATAGGTGCCGAGCCGCTCTGGCGGCAGGCCATACAGCGCCAGCGTCGAGATCTGGCCGGCAAGGCCGGAGGTCGTCTCAACACTGCGGCCGAACGAGCCGATCAGCACCGCCTTACGGGCAGTGAGTTCAGCTTCGGGCGTCGCCGCATCGCCGATGCGGTCGATCTCCGCACGCATCAGTTCATACACCTGCACCGCCGCATCGTTGCGCGTCTGCGCCGAAGCGACGATCGGGCCAGGCGCCATCCTCGCCGAAAGGCTCGAACCGGCGCCATACGACAAGCCGCGACGGATGCGGATTTCGGTGTTGAGACGCGCGGAGTAGCCGCCGCCCAACACGTTGTTGGCGACCAACAGCGGGAAGTAATCCGCGTCGGTGCGGGCAACGCCGCGCAGACCCATCAGCACCGCCGCCTGGCCGGTTTGCGGCAGGTCGACAACGATGGTGCGTACGCCAGCGGCATGCGCCGAAGCGTCGGGCCGCGCCGGGAGCGCCGTTTGCGGACGCGCCCAATTGCCGAAGTGCTGCTCGGCGAGCGCAAAGCCCTCATCAGCCGAAACGTCGCCGGTGATGACCAGCACGGCATTGTCCGGGCGCCAATAGGTGCGGTGGTAGCCGCCCATATCGTCACGCGTGATCGCGCCGATGCTGCGTGGCGAGGCGATAGCGCCGTACGGTGTCTCGCCGAAGATGGCCCGCGTCATCGCAAATTGCGCGATCGACCCCGGTTGGCTCAACGCCACCTGCAAGCCGTCCTGCGCTTCTTGCTGCGCGCGTTCCAATTCTTCCTGCGCGAACGCCGGATTGCGCGTCACATCGGCAAACACCGTGAATGCTTCCTGCGCCCGATCCGAACGCGTCATCAACGAAACCGCCGATGAATCGACGCCAGCGCCCGAGCTGATGCTCGCGCCCAGGCTCTCGATCTCACGAGCGATGTCGGTGGCGCTACGCGTGGTGGTGCCACGCGTCAGCAGGTCGGCGGTCATGCCGGCAAGGCCAGCACGCTCAGCCGGATCGGCGCTGCCGCCGGAAGCAACACGCAGATCAGCGCTGATCAGCGGCAACGCCCGGTTCGGCGCAACGATCACGCGCAGGCCGTTGGCCAGCGTGCGCTGCGATGTCGGCGGGATGCGCGCGTCAACCGGCGTTCCAGCCGCCGGCGGCGCTTCGCGTTCGCCTTCAGCCGCGAGCGTGAAGGTCGGGATTTCCGACTGCGGGATGGTGAGGCGGCGCGCCTGGATGGTGCGCGACGTTTCGATCGTGTCGCCGGTGACGCCGTCCTGCTCAGGCAGGTAACGCACAACGACGCGGCGCTGATCGTTCAGGATGCGGCGCGCCACGCGCTGAATGTCGGCGGCGGTCGTCGCTTGCACGGCGGCCAGCAGACGGTCGGCGTAGTCGGCATCCCCATAACGGATCACCGAGTCCGCCAGTTCGAAGGCGCGGCCATAAGCGGTTTCGCGCTGTTCGATGGTCGAGGTGACGATCTCGTTCTTGGCTTCGTCGAGTTCGGCTTGCGTCACCGCTTCATCGCGGAAGCGCGCGATTTGGGCGGTGAGCGCGGCAACGCCCGCGTCAGCGCTTTGGCCTTCAGAAAGGATCGCGAACACGCCATAGGCGCCCGGATCCTGCGTCGCTTCGAGGTTGGTGAACACCTGCGCGGCGATCTGCTGCTCATACACAAGTGATTCATAGAGCCGTGAAGAGTTGCCGCGCGACATGATCGCGTCGAGCACGAACAGCGCCGGCAAATCAGGATCGGTCGCCGCCGGTTGCGGATACGAGATCATCACGGCCGGCAGCGGCACGTTCGGCGCATAAACCGTGAATTCACGCGCCGCCGTGCGTTCCGGCTCGGTCGGATAATCGCGCGGGATCGGGCGGTTCGGACGGCTGATGTCGCCGAAATATTGATCAACCCAACGATCAAGCTGCGCTTGATCGAAATTGCCGGCGACAACCAGAACCGCGTTGTCCGGACGATAATAGGTGGCGTGGAACGCGCGGACGTCCTCCACCGTCGCGGCGTCGAGATCTTCAATCGAGCCAATGCCCGGGCGCCCATACGGGTGCACGTCGTAATTGGTCTGGTTCAGATAGAGATAGAACAAGCGGCCATACGGCGAAGCGAGCACGCGCTGGCGCAGCTCTTCCTTCACAACGTCGCGCTCAGATTCAAAGCTCGCCTCGTTGACAACGAGCGAACCCATGCGGTCCGCCTCCGCCCAGAGCACGCGCTCCAAATGGTTGGCCGGCACGACTTCATAGTAATTTGTGAAGTCGTCATACGTCGAAGCGTTGTTGAAGCCGCCGACGTCCTCAGTCAGCCGGTCGAAGAATTGCTCCGGCATGTTGCGCGTCGACTTGAACATGATGTGTTCGAAGAGGTGCGCGAAGCCCGAGCGGCCTTCCGGATCGTCGACCGAGCCGACGTCATACCAAACCTGCACCGAAACGTTCGCGGTGTTGGCGTCCGGCATCGCATAGACACGCAGGCCGTTCGGCAGCGTGCGCATTGTGTAGCGCAGCGGCGCGACTTCCAGCGCGCCCGACTGCCCCTGCGGCGCCGAGGCCGTCGCGCACGCGGCCAACGCCACGGCCGCGACGATCATAGAGAAAAAGCGTTTCATGAGACCCCCAAAGGATTGGGGTCGTTGTAACAGCCAGCCCCTCCGGGGCCAGAAAATTGCGACGGGGACCGCGCGAATGGGGGACGAACGGGCTTGGTTCCCTACGCCACCGCCTCAACCAGCCAGCAAGCTGCGCCCAGTTTCACACCGCCCGCGCCGAGTAACGGGGTGAGCTTTTCGATCAGCAGCTTCCGCGCTTCCGCCGGATCGAGCCCCTGATCGGCGATCGCGCGCGCGCACGGGCCGATGCGCAACAAGAAGTCTGCGCTCTCTTCCAGCGATCCGCCGCCGCCAATCGCGATGTCGCCATCCCACGGCGTGACACTCACCTGCGTCCAACCCGCGTTGCCAAGCACGCGCTCAATCTTCTTCGGATCAGCAAGCGAGAACGGCCCCGGCGCGTCCGGATCCGGCATCGCCAGCGGCGCCTTCAACATGGGCTTCACAGCTTCGATCGGTGTCGTCGCCCACGGATTTTCGCCAAGCGTGCGCCACACCACAAACACAGCACGCCCACCGGCGCGCAGTTCACCGCGAATGTTCGCGAACGACGCCGCCGGCTGCTCAAAGAACATCACGCCGAAGCGCGAGAACGCGGCATCGAACCCGCGCGCCAACTTCGCCGCGCCCGCATCCGCCTCGATGAATTCGACAGCATCACCACGCCCGGTCGCGCGCGCACGCGCCACCGCAAGCAACGGCGGCGAAATATCGACGCCAACAACCGCCGCGCCCGTTTCAGCAATACGAAAACTAGAAGCCCCGGCGCCGCAACCAATATCAAGCACGGTTTCGCCGGCCTTGAACGCCGCGCGCTGCAGCGCCGCGTCCATCATCGGCGCCAGCATCACATCGATGTGGTCAGCGCGGTTAGCCCACTCATCGCCAACCTTGCCGCCCCAATATTCCTTCTGCGTCGGCTTATCGGCCATTGCTCAACCCGCCTGCTTCAGCAGCGGATCATAGCTCAGGATCGGCGACAGCCAGCGCTCTGCGGTCGCGACGTCCCAGCCTTTGCGGCGGGCATAATCCTCAACCTGATCGCGATCGATCTTGCCGACGCCAAAATACTCCGCCTCCGGATGCGCGAAATAGAGCCCGCTGACGGAGGATGGCGGCGTCATCGCCATGCTTTCAGTGAGATCAATCCCTGTGCGCTTGGTCGCGTCGAGCAAATCGAAAATTGTGCGCTTCTCGGTGTGATCGGGCTGCGCCGGATAACCAGGCGCCGGGCGGATGCCCTTGTACTTTTCGCCGATCAGATCTTCGTAGCTCAGGCCTTCATCCTTGGCGTAGCCCCAAAGCTCGCGGCGCACCTTGGCGTGCATCGCTTCGGCAAAGGCCTCCGCCAAGCGATCGCACAGCGCCTGCGCCAGGATCGCCGAATAATCATCGTTCGCGCGCTTGAAGCGGATGGCGACCTCTTCTTCGCCGATCCCCGCCGTCACCGCGAACGCGCCGACATAATCGCCGCTCGGCGCCACGAAGTCCGAGAGCGCGTAATTGATCTTGCCTTCGCCCTTATCCATCTGCTGGCGCAACGTGTGCAGCCGCGACAGCTCCTTTGCGCGCGTCTCATCGGCCCACAGCACGACATCGTCGCCATCCTGGCTCGCCGGCCAGAAACCAACAACGCCGGACGCCGTCACCCACTTCTCACCGACAAGCTGATCCAGCATCGCTCGCGCATCGCGATAGAGATTGCGCGCCGCTTCGCCGACAATCTCATCTTCCAAGATCGCCGGATAACGCCCGACCAAATCCCAAGACGCAAAGAACGGCGTCCAGTCGATGTACGGCAGCAAATCGCCGAGCGGGAAATTCTCGAACGAACGCACGCCAAGGAAGCTCGGCTTCACCGGCGCATACGCAAGCTTCGGCGCACGCTGGCGCGCCTTCGCGATCGGCAGCCGCGGGCGCTTATCTTGCCCAGCCAAATAGCTTTCGCGCGCCGCGCCCTGATCGGCTTTGGTTTCCGCGATCAGCTTGTCGCGCTCGCCGCCCAGCAGCTTCTGCACCACCGGCACCGCCTTCGATGCATCGGTCACATAGATCGTCGGACCCGCATAGACCGGCGCGATCTTCACCGCCGTATGCGTGCGCGAGGTTGTCGCGCCGCCGATCAGCAGCGGCAAATTCATGCCCGTGCGCTGCATCTCGCTGGCGACGAACACCATCTCGTCCAAGCTCGGCGTAATCAAGCCCGACAAACCGATGGCGTCAGCGCCAACTTCCTTCGCCCGCGCCAAGATTTGATCGCAGGGCACCATCACGCCCATGTCTTCGATCTCGTAACCGTTACATTGCAGGACGACGCCGACGATATTCTTGCCGATATCGTGCACGTCGCCCTTCACGGTCGCCATCACGATCTTGCCGTTCGACTTGCCGGCCATTCCGGTGCGCTGCTTTTCCTCTTCCATGTACGGAATGAGATGCGCGACCGCCTGCTTCATCACCCGCGCGGACTTCACCACTTGCGGCAAGAACATTTTGCCCGCGCCGAAGAGATCGCCGACGACCGACATGCCATCCATCAACGGCCCTTCGATCACATGCAGCGGCCGCTCCGACGCAAGCCGTGCTTCTTCCGTGTCTTCGACGATGAACTCGTTGATCCCGTGCACCAGCGCATGCGAAAGCCGCTCGCGCACCGGCCTTTGACGCCAAGAAAGATCGCGCTCCTCGCCTTTCTTCTTGCCGCCGGCTTTGGCACGCTCGGCGATTTCCAGCAGGCGCTCGGTAGAGTCATCGCGCCGGTTGAGCAGCACATCCTCAACCCGCTCACGCAATTCCGGCTCGACGTCATCATAGAGCGTCAGGGAGCCGGCGTTGACGATGCCCATGTCCATGCCGGCGCGGATGGCGTGATAGAGAAACACCGCGTGCATCGCCTCGCGCACCGGCTCGTTGCCACGGAACGAGAACGACACGTTGGAAACGCCGCCGCTGACGTGCGCGTGTTTCAGCTCTGAGCGGATGTAGGCCGTCGCCTCGAAAAAGTCCTTGGCGTAGTTCGCGTGCTCTTCGATGCCGGTCGCGACCGCGAAGATGTTCGGGTCGAAGATTATATCTTCCGGCGCGAAGCCGCTATCAACCAGCGTGTAATACGCGCGCGTACAGATCTCGATCTTGCGCTTGGCCGTATCGGCCTGGCCCTGCTCGTCAAACGCCATCACCACGGTCGCGGCGCCGTAGCGGCGCACTTTGCGCGCGTGCTCCAGGAATTGCGCTTCGCCTTCTTTCAGCGAAATCGAGTTCACCACCGACTTGCCCTGCGCGCAGCGCAAGCCCGCCTCGATCACTTCCCACTTAGAGCTATCGATCATCAGCGGAATGCGCGCGATATCGGGCTCGGACGCGATCAGGTTCAAGAACCGCGTCATCGCCGCCGGCCCGTCGATCATCGCCGCGTCGACGTTCACGTCGAGCACATTGGCGCCGCTCTCAACCTGCTGACGCGCCACCGCCAGCGCGCCGGCATAATCGTCCGCCTCGATCAGCTTCCGGAATTTCGCCGAGCCAGTGACGTTGGTGCGTTCGCCAACGATGACAAAGTTTGCGAAGGGATTGCTCATCACACCGCCGCCGTAAACGGTTCGAGCCCAGCCAACTTCAGCCGCGTACCCCGCGCTGGGACCGCGCGTGGCGTCACGCCTTCAACCGCATGCAGCATGTGCGTGATGTGATCCGGCGTCGTGCCGCAGCAGCCGCCCGCGATATTGAGCAGCCCCGCGCGCGCCCACTCAGCGTAATGCGCTTCCATCGAATGCGGCGTCTCATCATAAGCGCCCATCGCGTTCGGCAGCCCGGCGTTCGGATACGCCGCGACCAAGCACTCCGCCACGCGCGCCAGATCAGCCAAAAACGCCCGCATATCCGCCGGCCCAAGCGCGCAATTCAAACCCACCGCCCACGGATTGGCGTGACGCACTGAATTGTAGAACGCCTCCACGGTCTGCCCCGAGAGCGTCCGCCCCGAACGATCCGTAATCGTGCCGCTGATCCACAGCGGCAGCTCAACGCCAGTTTTATCGAACGCTTCCCACGCGCCCCAGAGCGCCGTCTTCGCGTTCAGCGTATCGGTGATCGTCTCGATCAGCAGAATATCGGCGCCGCCTTCGATTAGGCCGAGAATCTGCTCCTCATACCCAGCCGCCATGCCAACAAAGTCCGCATCGCGCCGGCCCGGATCACCGACATCGGGTGACATCGAGAGCAATTTCGTCGTCGGCCCAATCGAGCCCGCCACCGCTCGCGGCTTGCCGTCGATCGCCTCGGCCCGATCGCACGCCTCGCGCGCCAGCCGCGCCGCATCGACGTTGATCTCGTAGACAACGTCTTCCAGCGCATATTCGCCCTGGCTGATCTTCGTCGCCGTGAACGTGTTGGTGCTAATGATATCGGCGCCGGCGCCAATATAAGCTTCGTGCACTTTGGTGATGATCTGCGGCTGCGTCAGCGTCAGCAAATCCGTATCGCCCTTCAGCGACATCGGATGCTCGATAAACCGCGTGCCGTGAAAATCGTTCGTGGTGAGCCCAAAGCCCTGCAGATACGCGCCCATCGACCCATCCAAGGTCAAAATGCGCTTCTCCAGTTCTGCATTCAGTTTGCGAAGGCGTTCTGCCCGGTTCATGCCGCTTGCTCCTTCGCGCGCACGCCAATGATGCGGCAGATCGCCAATGTAAGATCGGCGCGGTTCAGCGTGTAGAAGTGGAAATCCTGCACGCCCTCTGACGCCAGATGCGCGCACAATTGCGCCGTCGTCGCCGCCGCCACCAGCCGGCGCGTATCCGGATCGTCATCCAGCCCATCGAACAGCCGCACTAGCCAGCCCGGCAAGCTCGCGCCGCAGCCATCGGCCATCTTCCTGAGCCCCTTCACGTTCGTCACCGGCATAATCCCCGGCACGATCGGCGCATCGACGCCCGCCGCCGCCAGCCGATCGCGAAAGCGCAAGAACACATCCGCATCGAAGAAAAACTGCGACACACCCCGCGTCGCGCCCGCTTCCAGCTTGCGCTTGAAATTGTCGACATCATGCGCCCACGTCGCGCTCGCCGGGTGCTTCTCCGGATGCACCGCCACCGAAATCTCGAAATCGCCGACGCGCTTGGCGCCCGACACAAGATCAACTGCGCTCGCATAGCCTTCCGGATGCGGCTCATACGCTGTGCCGATGCCACCGGGCGGATCGCCGCGCAGCGCCACGATGTGGCGCACGCCCGCGCTCCAATAATCCTGCAGCACTTGATCAATGTCCGCGCGGCTCGCGGCGACGCAGGTTAAGTGCGCCGCCGGCTTCAGCGACGTTTCGTTGACGATGCGCGACACCGTCCGGTGCGTGCGGTCCCGTGTCGACCCGCCAGCGCCATACGTCACCGAGACAAAGCTCGGATTGAGCTGCTCGAGCTTACGAATCGACTCCCACAGCGTCACTTCAAGCGCTTCCGTTTTCGGCGGAAAGAACTCGAACGAAACGCGCGGCGCATCCAAGCGCTCGGCCGCTTCCGCGATCAGGTTTTGCGCATGGGCGATGCTCATGCTTTGTCTCCAGCCCAAATCTTCACAGTCAGCTTTCCGCCTTCATCCGCCGCCAGCGTCGAAGTCTTGAACTTCGCAAGGCCCGCCGCCGCGCACCATTCGCGGATTTCCGCGTCACTAAAGCCGAGCCGGCGATGCGCGTGCTCTTCGCGCAAAAACTCCAGATCGTGCGGCGCAAAATCCACGACCACCAAGCGCCCGCCCTGCTTCAACAGCCGCGCCGCTTCGCCAATGGCGCGGCCCGGATCGGCGAGGAAGTGCAACACCTGGTGAATGGTGACGAGATCAGCAGCGCCCGCTTCCGCCGGCGGCGAGTAAGCATCGCCAAACCGCACCGCCGCCTTCGCTTTAAGATCGTCCAGCGATGCGCGCGCGATCGCCAACATCTGCCGCGACGTATCAAAGCCCTCAGCTCGCCCGACGCGATCGGCGAACAACTGGATCATCCGCCCTTGCCCAACGCCAACATCGACCATCAGCTCAAACGGGCCTTCGCCAGCGACAGCGAGAATGGCGCTATCGATATCGGCTTCCGGCAAATGCAGCGCGCGCACGCGCTCCCAATCGGCGGCGTTGCGTTCGAAATACGAGGCGGCGGCTTCTTCACGCGCGGCGCGAATTTGACTCAAGCGCTCAACATCGCGCTGCAAGACCGCGTCTTTCGGATCGAGCATCGCCAACATCGCTTCGGCAAAGTGGCGCTCGGTCGTGTGCGCGGGCGCCAAGCGATAAAACACCCAAGCGCCCTCCGGCGCGCGTTCAACCAATCCCGCTTCGGTCAGCAACTTCAAATGTCGGCTCACACGCGGCTGGCTCTGCGCTAGCGCCTGCGCGATCTCACCCACCGCCAATTCGCCCTCGGTCAGCAGCGCCAGCACGCGCAGCCGCGTCTGTTCACCGGCAGCGCGCAGCGCCCCGACCACGCTCTCGGCCGCCCGGCGCTCCGGAACTGGCTGGGTTGGAGATATAAACATATCTTTATATGACATCGAAATCGGCAGAATTGGAAGCCCCACATCGCGCGCGGTGCCCCATGCCGCACCGCACCCGACTTTTCCCAAGCTGTGGCGAAACCGCCTCACCTTGCCATTAGCTGTGTGATTTCAGCTACGTACACCGCCCAAAACCGCCGATCCGCGCCGCAAAGCCGGTAACGCGTTCAGCTGCCGTAAACCGCAAAGTTGATTAACCATGACCGCCTATTATCTGCCGGGCTTGAGGGTGGTTTTCATGCGGGGAAGCGTTTCGATTCTGGCGTTCGCGGCGTGTCTGTCCGCGCCGACGCTCGCTTTCGCGCAAGACGCTGGCGATCCCTGGGAAGGGATGAACCGCGATCTATTCGCCGTGCACGAAGGCATCGATCAAGCGGTGCTCGAACCGGTCGCGCGCGGATATCGCGCGATCACGCCGCGCCCGGTGCGCACGGGCGTCACCAATTTCATTCGCAATCTGCGCGGTCCGGTGATCTTCGCCAACGACTTGCTGCAAGGCGAACTCTCGCGCGCCGGCACTACGGCTGCGCGTTTCGGAATCAACAGCACTGTCGGCATTGTCGGCGTGTTCGATCCCGCGTCCAGCATGGGATTGGAGCGTCACGACGAAGATTTCGGCCAGACGCTTGCGGTTTGGGGCGTTGGCCCCGGCCCTTATCTTTTCATTCCCGTACTCGGCCCGAGCAACGTGCGCGACACCACTGGCCGCTTCGTCGACATGGTGTTTCACCCGCTGAATTGGGCGCGCGGCGATGAAGCTGCAACCGCGCGCATGGCTAACGGAATTCTGACCGGCGTGTCCGTGCGCGAACAAGTGCTCGAAGCCGTCGACGACATTCGCGCAACGTCAGTCGATCCGTACGCGTCAATACGCTCGTCATATAATTTGCTGCGCGAAGGCGCGATCGAAAACGGTCGCACGGATGTCCAAGACTTGCCCGATTTTGAGGACATCCCTGAGACCGACGACACAACGCCAGGGGGCGGCGGCGCAGTAAGCTTCGTCCCACCCGATGAAAATTACGGTCTGGCTTACTATCTGTCAGACGCCATTGAAGGAGAAATATCGTGACCGCTCGAATGACCCGCGCCGCTTTCTTTGCCGGCATGCTGGGTGTTGGCGTACTCACGATGGCGCCGGAGGCTTACGCCGCGCGCAACGCTGAAGCCGAACGCTACGTACAGGAAAACGCCAGCGCCGCGCTCCGCACGCTCGGCGATCGCTCGATATCGTCCTCGCAGCGCCGCCAGACCTTCGATCGTCTGATGACGCAATTCGCCGACATGCCGCGGATCGCGAACTTCGTGCTCGGCCGCTACGGCACGCAATTGCGCGCCGACACCACCTTGCGCACCGAGTGGAACAACACGTTCCGCGAATATTCGATCGCGGTGTATGAGGATCGCCTCGAAAGCTATAGCGGCGCAGCCATCCGCGTGACCGACTCTGTCGAGCGCATTCCCGGCCGCGACGTCATCGTCACCAGCGAAATTCAGCCGCGCAATGGCGGGCGTGCGTTGCCGGTGCAATGGCGCATGTTGCGCTCGGGCAGCGGCTGGAAAGTGATCGACGTCTCGTTGCTGATCGAAGGCAACCAGATCTGGTTGGCGCAGCAGCAGCAAAGCGAGTTTCTCGCTGTGCTCGGTCGCAACAACGGCGACATCCGCGCGCTGATGACGAACCTACGTCAGCTCACCGCCTCGATGCGTCAGCGCATCCTGGCGCGCAGCGCCTAACGCAACTCAGCCCCGACGGCTTCGGCGACACTGTCGAAGCCCTCGGCGGCGAGCAGCCCGTCGAGTTCATCGAGAATGCGCGCGACCAGCCCCGGCCCCTCGTACACCATCGCCGAATAGAGCTGCACGGCGCTCGCGCCGGCTTTGATCTTGGCGAACGCGTTGAGCCCACTCGCCACGCCGCCCACACCAATCAGCGGCAAACGCCCCTGCAACGCCTGCGCAAACAGCCGTAACGTCTGCGTCGAAATCTGAAACAGCGCCTGGCCCGAAAGCCCGCCCGCCTCTTCGCGATACTCCGAGGTCAGCTGCGGCGGCCGCTGCAATGTCGTGTTCGAGACGATCAGCGCATCGAGCCCATAGCTCGGCACAAGTTCGGCAATGTCACGCACCGCAACATCATCGAGATCCGGCGCGACTTTGAGGAAAAGCGGCCGGGGTCCGTGCGCTGCTTCAAGCGGCGCGCGCGCATCGCGCATGCGGCCGAGCAAATCCTCCAGCGCGCCTCGCTCCTGCAATCCGCGCAAACCGGGCGTGTTCGGCGATGAAATATTGGCGGTCACGTAAGACGCGTGTTTCCACACCCGCCCCATGCCCATCACATAATCGGCGGCGCGATCGGCGCTCTCTTTGTTGGCGCCGACATTGGCGCCGACAACGCCAGGCTTGCCCGCGCGCGCGGCGAGGCAATCGGCAAAGCACTCGAGGCCCTTATTGTTGAAGCCGAGCCGGTTGATCACTGAGCGATCTTCGCCGAGCCGGAAGATACGCGGCCGCGGATTGCCCTCCTGCGGCAGCGGCGTGACCGTGCCGCACTCGACAAAACCAAAGCCGCTCGCCAACAACGCGTCCGGCGCTTCGCAATTTTTGTCGAAGCCCGCCGCCATGCCGACCGGGTTCGGCAGATCGAGGCCGGCGAGCTGGGTGCGCAAGCGCGGATATTTGTCAGCGCGCGCACGCGGGCCTAATCCCGCGCGCAGCCCGCCAAGCGCCGCGTGGTGCGCGGTTTCGGGATCGATCAGGCGCAACGCGCCCGTCGCAAGATCGTGGATGAAACTCACGCCTGTGCGCTTCGCCGATTCTGCCGGCGCTGTCGCCTCTCCTCCCGCCCGCCGGTAGCGGGCGCTACCGAATTGTGATTTTCATCCTATAGTGGGTTGAAAGTCCTTCCAGAGGCTATTAGAGACATACCCCCATGCAGCACAGCCAGATTTGGCGCGCGATCGACGCACTGGCGGCCAAGCGGGGCCTCTCCGCTTCTGGCTTGGCGCGCGCCGCTGGCCTCGACCCCACCACCTTCAACAAATCCAAGCGCCAAGCCGCCGACGGCAAACCGCGCTGGCCCTCGACCGAAAGCATCGCGCGCGCACTCAATGCGGCTGAAGCCAGTTGGGATGAATTCGCCGCGTTGCTGGCTGGCCGCTCCGTTGCGGCTGGTCACGCCATTCCAATCGTTGGCATGGCGCGCGCTGGCGCTGACGGCTTCTTCGACGAAAACGGTTTTCCAGTCGGCGCCGATGAAACCGTGCGCTTTCCAGACTTAGGCGACGACCGCGTCTACGCGCTCGAAATCGCCGGCGACTCCATGGAGCCGACCTACCGCGCTGGCGACCTCGTCATCGTGCAACCCGGCGCCGCCGTGCGCCGCGGCGACCGCATCATCGTGCGCACACGCGCCGGCGAAGTGATGGCCAAAGTGCTTGGTCGCCGCAACGATCAGATGATCGAGCTCATCTCGCTCAACCCCGCGCACGCGCCGCGTGAATTGGCGACCGCCGATGTCGATTGGATCGCCCGCATCGTCTGGGCGAGCCAATAAGTCAGTAGCGCTCAGACATTGCGCGATCAATCTCAGCCGGCGTGCACTCAGCCAAGGACGACCAGCGCCAACCCAGCCCGCCGCTGTATTCAGCGACGCAAAGAGCTGCACCCTCTTCCGCCGCCCGCAAAGTCTCCCAATCGACGGAAAAGGTTTGGTTCTCGCGCGCAGACAACGAAACTGAAACGCGCGGCCCGCCCTGTCTGAAGCCGCCGGCAGATGCGTAGGTCACCGTTGCCAAGTGAGACTGGCGAGATTGCTCGCCAAAGTGGACGTTCACTCCATTGAGCGCGAACCCGATCAGTGGCGCAGTTACAAACAACGTGGCCACCACCGCCCACTTGCGATCTATGTAACGCCTGAACTTGAAAGTTATGAACGCCACAAACCCCAACGATATAGCCAGGGACCATACCAGCCACTGCCCCCATTCCAACGGATGATTGAACAAAATAGAGATGCCCGCGAAGATCGCCGGAAACCAATAGAACACCGAATAATCAGGATGCGCGGTCGGCCAAAACTCCTGATCACGAGTTGCTCGGAGCGTCGCTCCCGCGATTGACACGACAGCGAAAGCAACAAACCAAGCGAACCCCGCCCAAGCGCTAACCACGCCAATCAAAACGTAGCCAATTAGGGCAGCGACCACCCAGCTCACGCCTTCAATCCCGATCCGGTTTCCACGCCGCGATCAAACGCGGTCCTGCCGCGCGTATGAGTTCGCCGCGAATTTCGAACGCCGCCCAAGCCGCTGTCGGGAAATGGCCGCTAAAATCGCGCGCCAATCGCGAGCCGTCATGCGCTTGATGCACCAGCATCGACACAAGCTCGCCTATGCCAGGGTTGTGCCCAACCACAACAACACTCTCCGCATCGCTTGCCGTGAACGCATCCCAAATGCTTTCCGGCGCCGCATGATAGAGCGCTTCATCAAACTGGCTCTCGAGCGCAAATCCGCCCAAGCCGTGTTCCGCCGTTTCGCGCGTGCGCTTGGCGGCGGAGACCAAAGCCAAAGCCGGCGCCAGTCCCGCCTGCGCCATCGCCGCACCCGCCTCAGCGCTCTCGCGGCGGCCACGGCCAGTCAGCCCCCGCGCTTTATCGCTATCGGCTTCGTGCGGGCGGACGGCCTTCGCGTGCCGCATCAGGATCAAAGTACGCATGCGACTCAAACTCTGCCCACCCCACAAAAAAGCGCAACGGCGCGCATCCGCCAGGGCGCAGCGCGGCCACTAAGGCAGGAACACGGGAGATTAGTTCATGAACACGCGCTGGATCATCCTCGCCGTAGCGGGCGCCGTCGTCATCGCCGCCTGGGCGACGCTGGGTTATGCCTACTTCAATCGTCCCAGCCTGCCGGTCTGGGCTGGGATCGTCACCGTCGCCGCTTTGAGCCTTGAAGGTTTCCTCTGGGTCGCCGCCGGCGTGTTTGGCTGGGGCTTCCTGGCGAAGCGCCGCGCCGCGCTCGGCCGCTTCAAGGATCGCCTGTTCGGCAAGCGCGACGCTGCAACACCGCCCACGACACAACCCTAGCCAAGAGATTTGGCATCGCGCGCTTGGGCGGTCTAAGCAGAACGCCCATTTTGGATTCGCCGATGTCAGATCTTCAAACGCTCGCTTCCGCCGCCAAGGCTTGGCCGTTCGAACAAGCACGCCTTGTGGTCGAGCGGCTGAAGAAAGCGCCGAAGGACACGGTGATTTTCGAGACCGGCTACGGCCCCTCGGGTCTGCCGCACATCGGCACGTTCGGCGAAGTGGTGCGCACCTCGATGGTGCGCCACGCCTTCCGCGTGCTGACCGACGATAAGATCAAAACCAAGATCATCTGCGTCTCGGACGACATGGATGGCATGCGCAAGATTCCGGACAATGTCCCAAATCCGGAAGCGCTCATCCCCTATCTGCAGCGCCCGCTCACCGACGTGCCCGATCCCTTCGGCACGCACGAAAGCTTCGCGCACCACAACAACGCCCGCCTGCGCGCCTTCCTGGATAGCTTCGGCTTCGAATACGAGTTCAAGTCCGCGACCGAGCTCTACAAGTCGGGCGCCTTCGACACAGCGCTGCTCAACGCACTGAAGTCCTACGACGAGATCATGTCGATTATGCTGCCGACGCTCGGCGAGGATCGGCGCAAAACCTACAGCCCATTCCTGCCGATCTCGCCGAAGAGCGGCCGCGTGCTCTACGTGCCAATGAAGAAGATCGACGCCGCCAACGGCACCATCACCTTCGACGACGAGGACGGCGAAGAGATCACGCAGGCCGTCACCGGCGGCAAAGCCAAGATGCAATGGAAGCCGGACTTCGGCATGCGCTGGGCCGCGCTCGGCGTCGATTTCGAAATGTTCGGCAAGGACCACCAGCCGAACCAGCAAGTCTATGCGCGCATCTGCAAGGCGCTCGGCGCCGAGCCACCCGTGAACTACGTCTACGAACTCTTCCTCGATCAGAACGGCGAGAAGATTTCAAAGACCAAGGGCAATGGCATCAGCGTCGAGCAATGGCTTTCCTACGCCGCGCCGGAATCGCTCTCGCTCTACAATTTCCAAAAGCCGCGCACGGCCAAGAAACTCTATTTTGACGTCATCCCGAAAGCGGTCGACGAGTACCTGACCTACGTCGACAGCTTCCATAATCAGAACACGGCCGAGCAACTGGAAAACCCGGCCTGGCACATCCACGCCGGCAATCCGCCGAAGGATCTGACGCCGATCTCGTTCGCGCTGCTCACCAACCTCGTCTCCGCCTCCAACGCCGAGACGAAGGATTTGCTCTGGGCCTTCATCGGCAAGTACGCGCCCGGCACGACGCCGCAGTCGCATCCGTTCCTGGATAAGCTCACCGATTACGCCATCGCCTACTTCAACGATTTCGTGCGCCCCACGAAGCAATTCCGCGCCGCCACCGACAAAGAGCGCGCCGCGTTCGAAGACCTGATCGCACGCCTCGACGCGCTGCCGGCGGACACGACCGACGGCGAGATCATCCAAAACGAAGTCTATGCCGTTGGCAAAGACCACGGCTTCGAGCCGCTGCGTGATTGGTTCAAGGCGCTCTACGAAGTTCTCTTCGGCGTCGAAAGCGGCCCCCGCTTCGGCCAATTCGCTGCCATCTTCGGCGTGCGCGAAACCAGCGCGCTGCTGCGCAAAGGCTTAGCGGGCGATCTGCTGAAAGCGGCGTGAGCTTGACTTTCCGCACTTAGCACCGACCTTAGAGGCATGCGTACGAGCGCGCCCCTTCTGTCGATCTTTCTCCGTGCGGACCGCACGGTCGGCTGCGCTTAGCCCCTAGCTCGCCCACGCGCCTGAGCTAGGGGACCACCCACACCCACACTCTGATCAAAGAAATCACGCCGGCGCCAGGCGCGCCGCGCGCTTGAGGCACATCCAATGTCCAAATCCGCACGTCCGAAAATCCAGGTCAGCCCGGAAGACCACGAAGAACTCATCGCTCTGGCGCTCCGCGCACTTGGCCGCGCCCCCGGCGCGGCGCTTCTGCTGCAAGAGATGGAGCGCGCCAGCGTCATCGACGCGCCGCCCGCTAACGTCGTCGCGATGAACAGCGCCGTGGAGTTCGACTATGACGGCCGCCACTACCGCGACTTTCACCTCGTCTATCCGCAATGCGCCAACTTCACCGAGGGCCGCATCTCCGTGTTGACGCCCGTCGGCGCCGCGCTCATCGGCCTCACCGAAGGGCACACCATGCGCTGGCCCGGTGAAAACGGCGATAATCATGAACTCACCGTGCTCAAGGTGGACGCTACACGTCCGCACTGACCGCTTACGGTTTGACACAGCAAAGCCAATCCGCTGCATTGTCCGCATACGAACAAATGCCGACGCTGCAGCGGATCGGCGCTTTAAGTCAGACTGGAGAAAGCGAAGCGCGTGGAAAGCCATGGTCTCATCGTCAACCTCGTGGCCGGCATCACGCTCGCGTTCTTTCTTGGCTCGCTCGCGCAGCGCCTGCGGATCTCGCCGCTGGTCGGCTATCTGCTGGCCGGCGTTGTCGCCGGCCCCTACACGCCAGGCTTCACCGGCGATCCTGAGCTAGCGCTCCAATTCGCCGAGATCGGCGTTATTCTGCTGATGTTCGGCGTCGGCCTCAAATTCTCGCTGGCCGACCTCTGGTCCGTGCGCGGCGTCGCGCTGCCAGGCGCATTAGTGCAGATGTCCGCCGCCACTTTGCTCGGCTACCTCGTGGGCACGCTCATGGGCATGGGCGCGGCGGAATCCTTGATGCTGGGCTTTTCGCTCTCCGTCGCCAGTACGGTGGTGCTGCTGCGCACGCTCGAGGAGCGCAAGATCCTCAAAACCAAGAACGGGCGCATCTGCGTCGGATGGTTGGTCATCGAGGACATCGCCATCGTTCTCGCCATCGTGCTGCTCCCGGCGTTGGCGGGCGCGGCGGCAGGCAATGGCAGCGGCGCCGCCGCCCTCTCGGCCTTGGGCATGACGATCTTCAAGATCGTGCTGTTTGTCATGCTGATGCTGTTCGTCGGCGCGCGGTTGTTTCCCTGGTTCATCGTCCAGATCGCGCACCTGAAATCGCGCGAACTGCTCTCGCTCGGCACCCTCACCCTGGCGCTCGGCGTCGCGTGGGTGGCCTACGCGCTGTTCGACGCTAGCTTCGCGCTGGGCGCGTTCCTGGCCGGCGTGGTGATGAACGGCACCAAGTTCACCCACAAGATCGCCGAAGACTCGCTGCCGCTGCGCGACACGTTCGCGGTGTTGTTCTTCGTCTCGGTCGGCATGCTGTTCGATCCGATGACCATCGTGCGCGCGCCGCTCGGCGTGATCGCGGTCGTCGCCATCATCATCGTCGGCAAAGGCGCGGCGGCGCTCGCCATCACCTCGCTCTACAAACTGCCGACCCGCACCGGACTTCTGATCGCGGCCTCGTTGGCGCAGATCGGCGAGTTCAGCTTCGTGCTCGCCGGCATGGGCGTGAATCTCGAGCTGCTCTCCGGCGACACCTACAATCTCATCTTGGCCGCCGCGCTCATCTCGATCGCGCTCAACCCAGTCTTGTTTGCAATGATCGATCGCTGGACCGAGCCAGCCGCCGACGAAAAAACCGCGGCGCCAACCACCGCCCCAACTGGTTGAACCAGCTGGGAATTCCCGCTTAGGTTGAGCAACCCACAACCCAGGCGTGGTTGTGGATAAACGCCTACTTCAAGTTGTTGGCCTGCCATGGGGATGGATGGCGGCGTTCGTTTGGACGAGCTGCGCGCCGCGGCGACTTCGATCGGCGCGGCAGAACTCGACGCCGCTCGCCACGGCTTTCATCGCGCCCATCCCACGCGCTCCGCCAAGCGCACATTCTACATCACGCAAATCTTCGGCTTCGCCCTGATCCTGGCCGCGCTCGGGTTGGCGCTATCGTACGCGCCGGCTTTCACCTGGGAGATCATCCGCGTCGCAGCCATCACGCTGTTCGCGGCAGCGATCCTACTGCGCCTCTTTGCGGCGGGACATTTGAGCCCGGTTCTCTCGCGTCTCGCCGATCCGCCCACGTGCCCGACCTACACCATCCTCTGCCCGCTCTATCGCGAGGCCAATGTCGTCGCCGATCTCGTCGCCGCGCTTGATCGGCTCGACTATCCGCGCGAGGCGCTCGACATCAAACTTCTCGTCGAAGGCGATGACGTCGATACGCTCGCCGCCGCGCTCGCCGTCGCGGGCGCGCCACACATAGAAGTCGTCATCATTCCGGCCGCCGCCCCACGCACCAAGCCCAAGGCGCTGAACGCCGGACTTCTCCATGCACGCGGCGAATACGTCGTCGTTTATGACGCCGAGGATCGGCCCAATCCCGTGCAATTGCGCGCCGCACTCGCCGCCTTTGAAGATGGCCCGGCCAGTCTCGCCTGCGTGCAAGCGCCGCTCGATATCGACAATGCCAACGCATCCTGGATCGCGCGCCAGTTCGCAGCCGAGTACGCAATTCTGTTTCGCGGCGTCCTGCCGTTGCTGGCGCGGCTGCGCCTGCCCTTGCCGCTCGGCGGCAGCAGCAATCATTTCCGCATCGACGCGCTACGCGCCGTTGGCGGCTGGGATCCCTATAACGTCACCGAAGATGCGGACCTCGGCTATCGCCTCACCCGCGACGGCTACAGCGTCGGCATGGTCGGCCCGCCGACGTATGAGGAAGCCCCAATCACCTTCAGCGCCTGGCTGGCGCAGCGCACACGCTGGATCAAAGGCCATATGCAGACTTGGCTCGTGCTGATGCGCAATCCGTGGCGCACGTTGCGCGAGCTCGGCGTCGGCGGATTTCTCACCATGCAGCTTATGCTCGGCGGCGGCCTGGTCGCCGCCTTCGCGCACGGCCCGCTCGCCTGCGTCGTCCTGATCGCGGCGCTATCGCCCTATAAGTTGCTTAGCACCGCAGACTTCACCCTCGCGCTCGCCGGCCTTTGCGTTGCGTTCTTCGCCGCGCTCACCGCCAGCGCCGTGTCCGGCAATCTCAGCCACCTGCGCGCCGCGCTCACCATGCCCGCCTATTGGCCGCTCGCCACCATCGCCGCGTTCCGCGCGTTGTTCGGACTCATCTTGCGTCCGCACCATTGGGCCAAGACCGCGCACGGCTTATCGCCGCGGCGCTTCACCTTCGCGCCGCTTCAGCGCAGCGCCTTGAGCAGCACACACATCGCGTCGACTTCGGCCTCGGCCTGATTCCACGACACAACCAGCCGCGCTTCGCCGCTGCCCTCCGCGCCCCAATCATAAAACTGCGCGCCCGCCGCACGCAGCTTCGCCAAGCCCTCCGCACCGGGCGCGATGAAGACTTGATTGCTTTCGGCCGAGACGCCCGCCGCATCCGCCAATTTCGCCGCCAGTGCATTGGCCCGCGCCGCAAACCGCAACCACAGGCCGTCTTTCAGGTAAGCCAAAAACTGCGCCGCCGGGTAACGGCCTTTGCAAAAGAGATGGCCGCCGCGCTTACGCCGCCGCGCCACTTCCTCCGCCAATTTCAAATCAAACACGACGATCGATTCAGCCGCCAACGCGCCGTTCTTCGTTGCGCCGAATGAAAGAAGATCGACCCCGCCTCGCCAGCTGATGTCGGCAGGCTTGCACTGGAGCGCCGCCACGGCGTTGGCGAAGCGCGCCCCGTCCATATGAAACCGCAAGCCCGCGCCGCGCGCCGTTTCACCGAGCGCGAATACCTCGGCTGGCGTGTAGATAGCGCCGCGCTCAGTCGTCTGCGAAATCGAGACCATCGACGGCTGCACCGAATGAATGCCACGCGCATTGCGCGTCGCCGCTTCCGCAAGCGCCGCCGGCGTGACCTTAGCGTCCGCGCCTTCCATCAGCACCAGCTTTGCGCCATTCGAGAAAAACTCAGGCGCGCCGCACTCGTCGCACTCGATGTGCGCCTCGCGATGGCAAAGCACAGCACCCCATGGCGGCGTCAGTGTCGCAACGGAAATCGCGTTCGCCGCCGTGCCGCTGGCCACCGTGAACACGCGCACCTCGCGCTCGAAAACTTCGCTGAACGCGTCGTCCAGCTTTTGCGACCACGGGTCGTCGCCATAAGCCGCAACCGCGCCTTCATTCACATCGCCAAGCGCTTGCAGAATTTCCGGCGCCGCGCTCGCGGTGTTGTCAGATTTGAAATTCATATGAACGTCACCTTAGTCAGCGTGAAGCTCTCGTTCACGCTTAGCCGCAACGCAAGCGAGATTTATCGTGTCAGATCGGTACAAAACACCGTTCCGCGAACGCTTGCTTTACGGAGGCGCGATAGCCTTACCGTGAAATTAGCCAATGGGACGAAGCGTGCAACACTTCATCAACCGTGCCGCGCTGGAGCGCGCCGTCGAAGAAGTCTTCTCCAGCGCACACGCGCCCTACTATGTAATGGCGGTGATGGCGCTTGGCGTCAGCACCGCCGCCGGCCTCGCTGTCGGCGCCATCTGGTTCGGCTTTGCTCTGCTGATCGATGAAGCGCGCAAAGCCGCCCTTTCCTGGGTCGAAGACGCGCAACCGCAGCACATCAAACGCGTACGCCTCGGCCTCGACATTGTCTCCGCCGTCAGCCTTGCCGCCGCGCCCGCGATCGCCTGGTACGCGCGCGCCGATCTGAGCGCCGCGCTGGCGCTGACGCTGCTCTGCGCATTGGTCGCGAACGCTGCGCTCACCGCGCGTCATGGCCGCCTGCACACGCTGATCGCATGCGCGCCGTACGCGCTCGTCGGCCTCGCCTTTGCCACCGACGCCGTGAGCCTCGAAGGCTTCGGCGCTGCGATCGCCGCGCTTATCGCCGTCGCCTTCATCGCCATGGCGGCTTTGCACCATGCCCACCGAGCCTCGCACGATCGCGCTCAAGACGCAGAGTGGATCCGCCAGCTCAACATGACCTTCGCCGACCGCGCCTCCGCCGCGTGGGAGATCGACTACGCCCGCAACAAATTGTTCGGGGCTAACCAACTCGCGGCCCTGATCGGCCGCCCCGTCACCGCTGGCGACATCACCCAACACGCCTGCTTTGCCGCGCCGCAGGATCGCGCGCTGGTGCAGTCGGCGTTCGCGCCCGTGCCAGGCGCCGTGCGCCGCATCGCCATCGAGCATGAAGTGGTCCGCGCCGACGGCTCGCGCATGCGCGTGCGCCACCAAGGCTTTATCCGCACCACACCGGGCGGCGCGCCCGTGCGCCTCACCTGCATCAGCAGCCTCGCCGAACCCGTCGCTCAGGCGCCGACCGCCTCGCAGGAAGCCATCGCCCAGCTCACCGCCGCGCTCGCTTTCCAAGCCGAGACGCTGAAAACGCTCAGCAACGAACTCTCGACGCCGCTGGCCGCCGAAGCCAACGTCGCTGGCGATCTCACCACCCTCATCCGCCTCGCCGCCGAACGCAGTGACGCCATCGATCGCGGCGTCGACTCGCTGGCGCACGCGCGCCACGCCGCCGAAAGCGCCAATCTCGCCAAGTCGCAGTTCCTGGCCAACATGAGCCACGAACTGCGCACGCCGCTCAACGCCATCATCGGCTACGCGGAAATGTTGCAAGAGGACGCCGAGGACAATGGCGACACCACCGCCGTTCAAGATCTCAACCGCATCCTCACCGCCGCCAAGCACCTCTTGGCCCTGATCAACGAAATCCTCGATCTCTCCAAGATCGAAGCCGGCCGCATGGAAGCGGTCGCGGCAAGCTTCGACCCGCACGAAATGCTGGACGATCTGATCGAAACCGTGCGCCCGCTCGCCGAGCAGAACGGCAACGCCATTTCGTTGATGGGCGCAGCGCCCGACGGCTTCGCCAACACCGACGCGATGAAGCTGCGCCAGTGCGTGCTCAACCTGCTCTCCAACGCCTCGAAGTTCACGCGCGACGGCAAAATCGACGTCGGCTTCGAGCGCCGCGCCTTCAACGGCGTCGAACAACTCTTCATCATCGTGCGCGACACCGGCATCGGCATGTCGAGCGAGCATCTGGCCCGCCTCTTCCAGCCGTTCGTGCAAGCCGATCCGAACATCACCCAGCAATATGGCGGCACCGGCCTCGGCCTCACCATCACGCGCCGCCTGGCGCAGTTGCTCGGCGGCGATGTCACCGTCGAAAGCCAGCTCGGCCAAGGCTCGACCTTCACCCTGCACGTGCCCGCCGATTTCGCGGACGCCGCCAAGGCGCTCGGCGCCGCGGCCCAGATCGACGACATTCAGGGCAACACGGACGGCCCGCTCGTCATCGTCATCGAAGATGAGCCGGACGCACGCGAACTCGCCGCCCGCTCGCTCACGCGTGCTGGCTTCTCAGTACTCGGCGTTGGCGGCGGCGAAGCTGGACTTGCGCTCGCACGCAGCCGCGAACCGGCGTTGGTGTTGCTCGACATTTTCCTGCCGGATCGCTCCGGCTGGCGCGTGCTGCAAAGCTTGAAGCACGACCCGAAGACGCAGGATATCCCGGTCGTCGTGCTCTCGGTGAACGAAGATCGCGCGCACGCCATGTCGCTGGGCGCCGCCGAGCACATCGTAAAGCCCGCCGATCGCGATCGCCTCGCCGCCACCGTGATGCGCTACGCCCGCAAGCGTCCAACGCAGCAAAACGCCGCCGCTGCACTCGCGCAAACGCACATCAAGCAAGCGGGCTAATCAACGCTCCGCGTGCGCAGCCAGCACACGCGCCACAACTTCTGTCACGCGCTTGCCAGTCGGAATGTGCAGAAACTCGTTCGGACCGTGCGCGTTGGAATGCGGGCCAAGCACGCCCGTCACCACAAACTGAGCCTTCGGAAACTTCTCGCCGAGCATACCCATGAACGGGATCGAGCCGCCCTCGCCCATCATCGCCACCGGCTTGCCGAACGACGCGTGCGAGGCGTCCTCTAAAGCCGCTTCCAACCAAGGCGCAGTCGCCGGCGCGTTCCAACCCGAGCCATCCTTCTCGCCTTCGTAGCTGACCTTCGCGCCATACGGCGGATCGGTCTCCAGAATGCGCTTCAGCTCCGCGCTCGCTTTCTTCGCATCCGTCGTCGGCGGCACGCGCAGCGAGAGCTTCGCCTCCGTGAACGGCCGCAACACATTGCCCGCATTCACCGGCTCCGGCGCGCCAGCAAAGCCGGTGATCGAAAGCGCCGGCCGCCACGTGCGGTTCAGCACCAGCTGATCCAACTCCGCGCCATTCGGCTTCATGCCATCGACCCACGGAAACTTGGCATAGACCTGATCGCCCAACGCCTGCGCCGCGACCTTCGCTTGGCGCTGCCGCTCCGCCGGGATTTCAGCATTAAACGCCGCGCCCTTGATCGCGCCGGTCTCAATATCTTCCACGCGCGCCAGCAATTGGCGCAGCACGCGAAAGCTCGACGGCACAACACCAGACGCATCGCCCGAGTGCACGCCCTCTTCCAGCACATCAACACGCAACGTGCCGCCAACCATGCCGCGCAGCGACGTCGTCAGCCACAAACGATCATAATCGCCGCAGCCGCTATCGAGGCACACGACCAACGAGACATCGCCAATCTTCTCCGCCAACGCATCCATGTAGATCGGCAAATCCGGCGAGCCACTTTCTTCGCTTGCCTCAATCACCACCACCGCGCGCGCATGCGGCACGCCTTGCTCTTTCAACGCCAGCAAGGCGCCCAGAGCGCCGAACATCGCGTAGCCATCGTCAGCGCCGCCGCGGCCATAAAGCTTGTCACCTTCAATCACCGGAACCCACGGGCCTTTGCCTTCAGCCCAGCCCGTCATCTCTGGCTGCTTGTCCAAATGCCCGTAAAGCAGAACCGTATCGCCCTCGCGCGCCGAGCCCGGCACATCGATAAAGATCAGCGGCGTCCGCCCCGGCAAACGCTCCACCGAAAGCGTCGCGTTCAACGCCGGCAGCTTCTTCTCAGCCCACGCCACGAAAAGCTCGACCGCCTTTTCCATGTGCCCAAGCTTTTCCCAGTTCGGCTCGAACGACGGCGACTTGTTCGGGATCGCGATGTACTCGACCAAGGTCGGCACGATCTCCGCGTTCCAGATTTCATCGACGAATTTGCGCAAGGCGGGCTGGGACAGTTCGGCCATCGGAGGCTCCTTCTCAGGCTTTACCTAGCCCGTCAGCGCCCGCACTTCCACCGCTGGCGTTGCCGCATGAAGGCGCATACATAGCCGCGATGCATCTAAGGCTCGCACGCAACAATCAGGGCGAACCGGAGGTCTTCCGCTCGCTGCAGGGCGAAGGCCGCGCCATCGGTCGCGTGCGCACCTTTATCCGCCTCTCCGGCTGCAATCTGCACTGCGTCTGGTGTGATACCGCCTACACCTGGAACTGGATCGGCTCGGACTTCACGCACGAGCGCGACGCGCCAGGCCGCCCGCACAAATTCTCACCCGCCGAAGAGATGACAAAAGTCGCGGTTGAGGACGCAGCGCACCTCATCGCCGCCGCTGGCGACAGCGAGGGCGTGGTGCTCACCGGCGGCGAGCCGCTGTTGCAGAGCGATGCTCTTGTGGCGCTCATCGATCTCCTCAAGCGCGCACAACCAGCGCTGCTGATCGAGGTGGAAACCAATGGCACGATCGCGCCGAGCGCCGCACTGGCGGCGCGCGTCGATCTCTTCATGGTCTCGCCCAAGCTGGCGCACTCGGGCAACGCAGCCGCGCTGGCGCTGCAACCTGAGAAGCTTGCGACTTTCGCGGCGCTGCCCAACGCCTTCTTCAAGTTCGTCGCCCGCACCGCGGCCGACGTCGCTGCGGTTGCAGAACTCACGCAGGCCCACGCCATCGCCCCGGCGCGCGTCTACATCATGCCCGAGGGCGTCACCGCCGAGGCCCTCAACGCCCGCGCCCAGGCCCTTGCCGGCCCGACCCTGGCCCAAGGCTTCAATTTCACCGATCGGCTCCATATCCACCTTTTTGGGGCCCAGCGGGGCGTCTAGCCCCTGTGAGTAACCAGCCCCTCTGCGCCCCGACGCTTCCAATACGGTTAAGATGGAATTAAGCCGTGGGTGGGGGGCCGCCCCAGGTGCGGAATGAGCGGCGCGAGAAGGCATTGAACGCATGGATGACGGCGAAAGCACCCGTTACGAGCGCGCGCGCATCTGCATCGATTTCGGCACCGCCTTGTCGAAAGCTTCGATCTGCCTCGATCCGCTGATGCCGCTTGAAGTCGGCGTGAAGCCGTTGCCGATCGGCGCCGTCGCGCGCGCCGAGCATCCGCTGCTTACCCCGTCCGTGCTCTATGTCGATCAGGGCCGCCTCTATTTCGGCCCCGCCGCACTCGAACACGCGCGCCGCGGCATCGATAGCGCCCGCGATCCGCTGCTCTCGTTCAAAACCGTTCTCGGCGCCACCGACCCGAACGCAGCGCTTGCGCAAAAGCTACGCCCGTCGATGGACCCGACCGGCACCTTCAAAGCCCGCGACGCTCTTGTGCTCTATCTCGCCTACCTCGATCAGCTGATCCGCGAAGCCATCGATCTGGCGCCCAACATTCCAAACATCGTCGCCAATGCGCGCCGCCGCTACACCAGCCCTGTCTGGCGCCCCGGCAGCGGCGCCGACAAAACCTTCGAAGCGATCTTCAACGAAGCCGCCGCCGTTTCCGAACGCCTCGGCAAGCTCTTCATCGCGCCCGAAGGCATCTCCATCGCCCAGTGCAAGGACGCGCTCGATCGCGCCGCCGCGCAACCCGGCAACGGCCGCCTCGAGACCGGCATCTTCGAGCCGCACGCCGCCGCCGCCACCGCCCTCGCCTTCACCAACGCCCCGACCCGCTACGTCATGGTGTTCGACATGGGCGCCGGCACAGTCGACATCGCCGCATTCGAGTTTGACGAGCGCACCGAGCCGCCAGCGCTTGGCGAAGTCAAAGAAGCGCGCCAGTGCAGCGCCCTCGCCGGCGACGAGATCGACCGCATCCTCGCCGAACTCTACATGCGCAAGCGGGGCGGCGAAAAAAGCCGCGAGGATGAACTCAAGATCAAGCGCACCATCATCCTCGCTATCCGCGATCTGAAGCGCGAACTCTTCACCACCGGCAAGTGCTCGCTGAAGACCGGCTGGATGGCCACCACCATCCGCGCCAACGATCTGATGGAAGATCCAAACTTCCGCACCTATCTCACGGCGCTACGTGAGACCGTGGCGGCCAGCCTGCAACGCGTCGTCGCGCGGGCCGAAGCCAACGGCGCGGATGTGGTCGACGTTGTTCTCGCCGGCGGCGGCTCGCGGCTGCCGTTCATGGTCGAACTGGTGCAAAGCGCCGGCGCCATGCGCCCGACACAAGTGAAGCTGCGCGTTGGCCCGCTTTCGCCCGCCAATCCGCTCTATTCCAGCGTTGACGCCTCGCTCCGCGACGCCTTCCCGCAAATCGCGATGAGCGTCGGCGGCGCGCTGGTCGAGATGATGCCGGCGCAATAGCGCTCACACCTCGCGCGCCAGCTCCGGAAACACTTTCGAGACCTTGCTCAGCAAGTAATCGCCATACGTGCCGCTCCATGCGTGCACATTGGCCCGATCCCAACGTTCGCCGCTATCGTCGCCAGCGTGTGCGTGCTCCGGCAGCGGCACGATCTCAGTATCCCAGCCCGGATCGAAGAAGAACGGAAACGAAAGCCGGCTCTTGCCGCTGACATTGCGCACGCGATGCGGCGTCGATTTGTAGAACCCACCAGTGAGCCGATCGAGCATGTCGCCAATATTGCAAACCAGCGCGCCCGGGATCGGCGGCGCTTCGATCCACCCCTGCGGCGTACGCACCTGCAGCCCGCCATGCGCGTCCTGCGCCAACAATGTCAGCAGCCCATAATCGGTATGCTCACCAACGCCCCAATCCGCATCATCGCCCGCCGGATATTCGAACACGCGGAACAACAAAGTCGGCTGCGCGGTGTAGGTGCGCCGGAAGTATTGCGCATCGAGCTCCAAGCTCAGCGCCACGCCTTCCAAGATCGCGTGCGCCGCGCGCGTGGCCTCCGCCATATAAGCAAGCACCGCGGGCTTCAGCTCCGGCACCTCATCCGAAAACAAATTTGCCCCGTGCAACGGCAAGCGCCCACGCACGCGCGGATCGTCGTCGCCAAGCTCTTCGCCGAAATAAAGCCCCTGCTTGCGATCCGGCTTGCCCGAAGTGAGTTCGCCGCCGACAGGAAAATAGCCGCGCCACGCACGCCCGCCGCGCGCCATGGCAATTTCCATCTTGCGCGCTTCCGGCAGTGCAAAGAACCGCCGGCTCGCAGCATCGAGCGCCGCCAACGTGTCAGCGCCGATGCCGTGCCCAGTTGCGTAGAAAAACCCCAGCTCACGGCAGGCGCGGCCAATCTCCGCCGCCGCTTCGGCGCCGCCCTCGCCGCGCACCAGCGCCGCCACATCAATGACCGGAAGTTGACCTGAACTCATGCGCTCTATGAAGGCGCTCTTTTTTGCTGCCGCAAGTGTCGGATTGGCGCTAGGCCGTCCGTCCTTGGCTTGCACGCCAATCGAGGAGAAGGCCCATGCGCAAAGTAATCACCGGCGCGTTCGTATCGCTGGACGGCATCATGCAGGCCCCAGGCGGCTCGGTGGAAGACCCCACGCGCGGCTTCAAACTCGGCGGCTGGGTTGTTCCCTACATCGACGAGGACTTCGGCGTCGAAATCGACGACCTCTTCACCCCGCCCTTCGATCTCCTACTCGGACGTAAGACCTACGAGATTTTCGCCGCGTACTGGCCGTTCGCCGAGGGCGGCGACAATGACAGCCTCGCCAAGAGCTTCAAGACAGCCACCAAATACGTCGCCAGCCGCCAAGGCGTCGAACTCACCTGGGACGGATCGGTGTTGCTGCGCGACGCGGCCGCTGAAGTCGCCAAGCTCAAGCAGCAAGATGGCCCGCCGCTCATCACCCAAGGCAGCACCGATCTCATTCAAACCTTGCTTGCGCACGACCTGATCGACGAAATCCGCACGCTCACGTTTCCGGTGATGCTCGGCGGCGGCAAACGCTTGTTCGGCGATCATCTGCCGCCGCTCGCGTTCAAGCTCACGCAAAGCTCGACCACATCAGCCGGCGTCACCATCGCGCGTTATGTGCGTGACGGTGCTGTGACACCTGGCGAAATCGATGCGAGCGCGCCCAATGAACTCGAACAAAAACGCCGCGTGCGTATGGCGCGCGAAGGCTGATGCATAATCATTAGGCGCCCACATCACGGCCAAAGCTATCCAGATGCGGGCAGCTTCACGGGTTGGCGAAGCTGCACCACGCCCACATGATCTTATGCGAAAGCAGAGGATCGAAACATGGATGGCTCTTCACACTCGCCGCATGCGGACGCCGAAGCGATCAACGTCGCGCCAACCGGTCCGTTGCTCGGCGCTGAAATTTCCGGCGTAGATCTTCGCCAGCCGCTCGGGCCCGGCCAAGTCGCGGCGATCCGCGCCGCACTGCTCCGGCACAAGGTTCTGTTCTTCCGCGATCAAGACATCAGCCACGAAGATCATGTGCGCTTCGGCCGTTACTTCGGCGCGCTCGAAGGCCATCCGGTGACAGCGACTGTGCCGGGCTTTCAAGAAATTCTGTTCATCGAAGCCGCTGACGGCATGAAGGTGAGCGACAAAACCCTCCCGATCGCACGCCCCGCCAACAAATGGCACACCGACGTCACCTTCCGCGAAAAGCCCTCAATGGCGGGCATTTTGCGCATGCGGAAGATGCCCGCTTATGGCGGCGACACCATCTTCGCCGACACCGCCGCGATCTATTCGGACTTGCCGCCGGATGTGAAAACCAAAATCGACACGCTCGACGCCGAGCACGACATCATCCGCTCATACGGCTATCGCGTGACGCCGGAAAAAGCCGAAGAGCTGCGCCGCGCCTATCCGCCGATGAAGCATCCCGTGGTGCGCCGCCATCCCGAAACCGGCGAGAAGCACCTCTTCGTCAATCACGTCTTCACGTCGCGCATTCTCGGCTTGCCGGACGCAGAGGCGAGTGCGCTGCTGGTTTATCTCCTCGATCGTGTGAAAGCGCCTGAATACCAGATGCGCTTCCGCTGGAGCGAGAACGCCATCGCCTTCTGGGACAATCGCGCCACACAACATTACGGCGTCCTCGATTACTGGCCGCATGAGCGCATCGTCGAGCGTGTCACGGTGATGGGAGAAGATCGGCCCAGCCGCTAGCGGCAGGGTATGCGCGCCGAAGCGCGCCGGGCCGGACCAATGGCGCAAGGCACACTACCCCGCCACACAAGCGTCACGTCCGGCCCGAATGCTTTGGGAACCAAACACTCCGAGGCGCGTAGTCGTCTGACGCGCTTAATTTGGGGGTCACCATGCGCTGCTGGCTGTTTTTCAACCGCGACCTAGGTCCCGACGTCCCCGAAGCGCCCGAAGTGCAGCGCTTTCAGGAGGTCGCCGAAGCGCTCGACATCGAATTGCTGGTGCTGAAACCCAGCGCTTTCGATCTCGTCGTCGATTCCAGCCACGGCTGGTCGGCGATCTATAATGGCCGCGAACTGCGCAAGCCGGATCTGATCATTCCGCGCTGCGGCAGCGAGACCACATACTTCACGCTCGCCGTGCTGCGCCACTTCGAGCGCCAGGGCGTCGCCATCGCCAACAGCTCCGAAGCGGTCGAGGCCGTCGCCGACAAGCTGCACACGCTGCAAGTGCTGGCGGCGGCGAAGCTGCCGATCCCGAAAACCATTCTCGGCAAGTTTCCAGCCGACGTCGATCTCGTCGAACGCGAACTCGGCTTTCCGGTCGTCGTCAAAAAGCTGCGCGGCACACGCGGCGCCGGCGTCATGCTCTGCCAACGCCGCAGCGAGTTCGACGATCTCGCCAACCTGCTCGACGGCGTCAGCGCCGCATCCGACTTCCTCTTTCAGCAATACATCGCCACCAGCCACGGTCGCGACGTGCGCATCCTCGTCATCAACGGCCGCGCTGTCGCCGCAATGGAGCGGCGCTCCGCCGACGGCGGCTTCAAATCCAACATCTCGCTCGGCGGCCACGGCTCGCCGTTCGCGCCGCCGCCGGAGATGGCCGAGCTCGCCGTCAAAGTCGCGCGCGAACTCAAGCTCGACATCGCCGGCATCGACATCCTGTTCGACAAGAAGGGCTACCGGATCTGCGAGGCCAATTCCGCGCCCGGCTTCCAGGGTCTAGAACGCGCCTGCGAGATCAACGTGCCGGAACTGGTCTTCCTCGGCATGGCTAAGCGCTTCGGCCTACCGATCCGCCACTCCGAGCGTTGGGAAAAGGCCTTCGACAAGGCCGCCAAAGCGGTGCTGGGCGCGATTAAAGCGCCAAAGCTCGATGAGCTGATCGAAGAATTGCCAAAGCCGCTCGCGCCGATCCGCGTCCGCCGCCGGCGCAAGCCGAGCTAATTAGAGCGTGAAGCTCGAGAGCTTGGTGCGGAAATCCATGGCCACGTTCGTCCAGCCGTCGGAGATGCGCGAGACCTCCGGCGCAATCTGTTCGTCGTACTGGATTGCCGCCATTGCCAGGATCATGAAAGCAAAGCCCGCGAGCGCCTGAAAGCTTGCGTCCGCGACTTGGTCAAACCACGCCTTCACGCCACTCAGATCGACCGTGAACATTGCGCGCCTCATGGCTAATGCACGCTCATCATTGCGTGCGAAGCGTAAACAAGACCTAACCGAAAAGTTTACGCACGCAGGTTTTGCAGTCGAATTGCAGTAGTGCGTTAGTCGTAGCGCACGACGAAGCGCTTCTTCATCGGGGCAAGCACGCGCCACACGCCGGTGAAACCGGGTTCAATCACGAAGCTGTCGCCCGCTTCGAAGCGTTGCGCTGCGCCGCCGTCAGGCGTGAGTTCGCACACGCCCTCCAGCATATGGCAGAACTCCCACTCATCGTAAGCAACGCGCCAAGCGCCGACATCGCTCGCCCACTCGCCTGCATAGGTTTCACGCGCGCCTTCGTAATCGAGCCGGGTTTGCGTCACCGGCGCGCCGTCAAGCAGCCGGTCGGCAGCGATCGGCTTCACCTCCGCCGCGCCCGCTCCACATATCTTATGAAGTTTCACGCCGGCGGCTCTTCCTTGGGCTTGGCCTCAAAGCCCGCCCAGCGCCCAAACATCTCCTCGGCGCGACGCAGGTTCTTATCCAGCGACGCCATGGTCTTGGCGTAGTCGCCGGCATCGTCGCCGCGCCAGGCCAGCCGCGCTTGGCCGATGATGACGCCAAGCCCCTGCGCACGCGCATTGCCGGTCATGCCGTCAGCCTCAAGGCCCGAAAGCGCCAGAACCCAACGCGCGCAGCGCACGTGCCGCTGATGCGCCGCAGCCAGCAGCGTCGGGTCGCGATCCGCGCCCTGCTCCATGGCCAGCACCGCGGCCCGATGCGGCTCCATCGCCTCGAACCGGCGCATGATCATATCGAACAGCCGGTCGCGGACGCTTTGGCCGGGTGTGAGCTGATCGATGTTGTCGCCGATGGCGCGGTCGAACGCCTCTTCGACGCAATCAATCGCCTCGCCGAGACTGGCGCCGTAAAAATCGGAAACCGGCCGCGCCGCGGCGTCCGCCAGCTTCGTCAGCGTCACCTCCCGCCACGGCCCCGCGCTCGCCAGCGACAGCGCCGCGCGCGCCAGGTCGCGGCGCAAATTCGGATCGTGCAAAGCGGACATGAGACCTTCGCGAAAGCCGTTTCGAGACGGACAGCAAGGCCCGCCCCCGCCGCCGCCGTCAAGCGTCCGCTACCTGTTCCGTAAACTAGCCGCGGCCAAGTTCGCGTGAACGCTGCGCCGCCGCTGAGACGGCGCGCCGCAACAACGGCCCAAGCCCATTGCCAGCGCCAAGCACATCCAGCGCCGCCTCGGTGGTGCCGCCCGGCGAGGTCACCTGCTTGCGCAACGTGCTGGCGCTATCGCCGGTCTCCAGCATCAACGCGCCGGCCCCGGCGACGGTGCGATTGGCCAGCCGCACGGCGGCTTCGCGGTCGAGCCCTTCTTGCTCCGCCGCCGCCGCCAGCACTTCGGCCAGCAAAAACACATAAGCCGGCCCCGAACCGGAAACCGCCGTCACCACATCCATCAGCCGCTCAGCCGCGATCGGCTCCACGGCCCCAAGCGGCTCCAGCAATTGCTCGATGACGGCGCGATCTTCCGGTGTGCAGGCTTGCGTCATCACATACGCAGTAATGCCCCGCCCGATCCGCGCCGGCGTGTTCGGCACACAGCGCACAACGCGCTGGGCGTTGAACTCACGGCAGAGTTTATCGAGCGTCACGCCCGCCATCACCGACATGACAAGCGTATGCTCGCCCACCAGCGCCCGCGCCGCTTCGATGACTGATGGAAAAGTCTGCGGCTTCACCGCCAGCACCAGCACATCGACCGGCCCGCGCTCAGACGGGTTCAGCACCGCGCCTGCCGCTTCTAACTCACGCTCAAGATCTGGATCGAAGTTCGGCTCAAGGACCGAAAGCGTCAGCCCGCCGCCTTTGCGGACAGCCTGCAGCCATCCACGCACCAAGGCGCCGCCCATGGCGCCGGCGCCGACCAGGGCGATCGATGGAGCTTCAAGTCCGCTCACGCTTCTCCAACGGTTTCGAACATTGCGGCGTTGGAGGCATCCTCCGCCGACATGCCGCCGAGAATGACATACTGAAACGAAGGCTGGAAACGCTCTGCCGCATCCATCGCCGCCGCCATCATCGCTTGCACTTCGCCGACCGAGATTTCATCGCGGCCGATCATCGGCATGGCGTGGCGGAAAATGATCGTGCCGTCGTCAGACCACACGTCGAAATGTCCGAGCCAGAGATTCTCGTTGATCAGCGCCGCCAGTCGAACCGTCTCATGCAGACGCGACTTCGGCGCTTGAATTTCGAAGCCCAGCGTAAACAGCAACGCCGGCAATTCGTGGCGATAGGAGAAGTACCCGACGCTCTCGCCCCACGAGCAGCGGAAAGAAAAGTGCACGTCGCCATCCTGGGCGCGCTCGCACCTAAAGCGATCGTCGGAAGCGATGACGGCTTCCACCGTATCGAGCGGGTCGGTTGACGTTTCGGCTTCGTCGTCCAGCCAGAGATCCATGAGCGTCCCCTTTTGGGCTCAAGGGCCGCCCCGCGCGGCCGGTGGTCGATCTCTTCGCCTTGGTGATGCGCGCTTTGCGTGAGCGCGTCGAATCAAGCCCCTAGCCTCAAGCTAAGCGCTCAGAGTCTTGCTTGAGACTTAACGGAGCAGGTTATCCCCGCTGCTTGAGAGCTGCTTCCAGCGCTTCAAGCCGCTCGCGCAGCGCATCAGCTTCGGCTCGCGCATCGGCTGCCATTTGCTTGACCGCCTCGAACTCATCGCGGCTCACCAGGTCCATTTCCGCGACGAAACGGTCAGCCTGCGCCCGCAAGAAGCTCTTGGCCTCATCGCCGGCGCCCTGGGCCATTCCCATGGCCCCGGTCATCAAACGGGCCAGATCATCGAACACCGAGCTTGTCGTTTGCATGTGGACCGATCCTTTCGGCCTACTTATGAACCCCTGCCAGACGAGGCAATGCGGCCAATCAGCTGATTTCTCAGGTGTACGCGGACGATGATCGAAGCGGCAATGCAGTTCCCCGATATCAACCCGGCGGCGTTCACGCTGCCGTCGTTTGAGCTTTTCGGCAACGAGTGGGGGCCCTTCCCACTGCGCTGGTATGCGCTCGCCTACATTGCCGGCCTCGTCCTCGGCTGGCGCTACATGGTCTGGCTGATCCGCCGCGACCGGCTCTGGGCTCCTGGGCGCCCGGCAATGAGCGTGCCGCAAGCCGACGACTTTCTCTTCTGGGCAACGCTCGGCGTCATCCTCGGCGGGCGCCTCGGATACGTGCTCTTCTATAAGCCGAACATCATCTGGGACGCGCCGCTTGAAGTCTTCCAGATCTGGCAAGGCGGCATGAGCTTCCACGGCGGCTTGCTCGGCGTGCTCGCCGCGGCGGTCTGGTTCGCGCGCCAAAAGCACGTCAACGAAGAACAGTTCGCGTCGCTTTCGAAGAAACATCTCGTCGCCGAACCGCCCGCCGGCGCCAAAGGCGAATACACGCGCATCGGCCCGCAAGGCTGGCTCAAGAGAGACGAAGCCGAGAAGCTGCGCGAGAAAGCCAAGACCGACACCGTCGATCTTCTGCGCCTCGGCGATCTCGCCGCCGCCGCCGCGCCGATCGGCCTTTTCTTTGGCCGCATCGCCAACTTCATCAACGGCGAACTCTGGGGCCGCACCACCGACGGCCCGTTCGGCGTGATCTTCTGCAACCAGACGATCATGGAGCTGAACTACGGCTCCTGCCCGGCCGGCGTCACGCCGCGCCATCCGAGCCAGCTTTATGAAGCGGCGCTCGAAGGATTGCTGCTATTCGCGATCATCACCATCGCCACATTGAAGTTCGACAGCCTGCGCCGCCCCGGCACGAATGTCGGCCTTTTCCTGGTGTTCTATGGCCTCTCGCGCTTCGTGCTTGAGTTCGTGCGCGAACCCGATGCGCACATGCCCGAAGCCCTTCGCGGCTACATCACCATGGGCATGTTGCTCTCGATCCCGATGATCATAGTTGGCGCCTGGCTCCTCCGCCGCGCCTACACCCAACCCAAACTGGCGACGGCGTGAGTCTCAGCGAAAAACTGATCGAACATATCCGCGAAAACGGCCCGCTCACGGTCGCGGAATATATGGGTGCGTGCCTCTACGATCCTGAGGACGGCTATTACGCAACCCGCCCCGGCATCGGCGGCGCCAACGCCGACTTCCTCACCGCGCCCGAAGCCAGCCAAATGTTCGGCGAGCTCATCGGCCTCTGGTGCGCGCACGAATGGGAAGTGCTCGGCAAGCCGGCGTTCAATTGGATTGAACTCGGCCCCGGCCGCGGCGTGCTGATGGAAGACGCGATCCGCGCCACCAAACGCATCGAAGGCATGCACGCAGCCGCAACCGTAATCCTCGTCGAAACCAGCCCGCCGCTGCGCGAAGAGCAAGCGAACCGCGTGCCGGACGCCGAGTGGGAAACGCGCATCGAAGAAGTCGCGCCCGGCCCCTGCATCATCGTCGCCAATGAATTCTTCGATTGCCTGCCGATCCGCCAATTCATTCGCGGCGAAGACGGCTGGCACGAAAAACTCGTCGGCCTCAACGAAGCGGAAAAACTCACCTTCGGCCTCAGCTCCGCAATCCCCGCGCCCGACAGCGAGGATGAAATCGGCACAGTGCGCGAAATCGCGCCGGGCCTCGAAAGCATCATCTACGACATCGAACGGCGTCTGCACGACGCGCCTGGCCGCGTGCTGATCATTGATTACGGTTACGCCAGCCCCGAAGGCGCCGACACGCTGCAAGCGCTGAAGAACCACAAGAAAATCGATCCTATCGAAACACCCGGCGAAGCCGATCTCACCGCCCACGTCGATTTCGCCCGCATCGCGCAACTTGCTGACCAAGCCGGTCTCGCCGTGCACGGCCCGATCACGCAAGCACAATTCCTGCGCGCCCTCGGCATCGAGATGCGTCACGACACACTCGCGCAAGCCAACCCCGCGCACGCCAAGCGCCTGAAGCGCGAACTCAACCGCCTCACCGGCGCCGATCAAATGGGCGCGTTGTTCAAAGTCATATGCCTCTCGAGCCCCAGCCTCCCACCGCCAGCCGGCTTCTAAACGCCGCCGCGCCGCCGCACTGGCGCGCGTCCGCGCTCGCGGGCGTGCGCCACGCCTTCTTCGGCAGCCAAGGCGGCGTCTCGACCGGCATCTACACGTCGCTCAACGCCGGCACCGGCTCGAACGATGATCCGGCCGCGTCGCAAGAAAACCGCCGCCGCATCGCTGCAGCGTTCGACGCGCAACCCGATCACCTCCTCGGCGTCCACCAAGTGCACTCGCCCACCGCCGTATTCGTCACCGGTCCATGGACAAGCGAGCGCCCGCACGCGGACGCACTCGTCACCACCACACCTGGCCTCGTCATCTCAGTGCTCACCGCCGATTGCGCGCCCGTGCTGCTCGTGGACGAGAAAGCCAACGTCATCGGGGCCGCGCACGCCGGCTGGAAAGGCGCCATCGGCGGCGTGCTCGAAAGCGCCATCGCCCTGATGCGGCAGCACGGCGCAGAGCCTTCGCGCATCAAAGCCGCGATCGGCCCCTGCATCCATCAACCGTCCTACGAAGTCGGCCCCGAGTTCGCCGAGCGCTTCACCGAAGCCGACGCCGCCAACACGCGCTTCTTCGCACCCGGACGCGACGGCAAGCTCCAATTCAACTTGCCCGCGTACTGCGCCGCGCGCCTCGCCGCCGCTGGCATCGCCGACGTCGAAACGATCCCGCTCGACACCTATTCCGCAGCCGATGCGCTCTTCAGCCACCGCCGCTCGGTGCATCAGAAAGCCGGCGACTACGGTCGCAACTGCGCCGCCATCGCACTTTGAGCCGGCCTAAGTGCGGTGTGCGCGACACACCGCACCGCGCTGTCATCAATCTGCAGCGAATCTCTTTCCCGGGCCCCGAGTCGAGGGCTAGGAACGGGCCAATTCCGGACGCGCAGGGCCCGCTCCCATGAAACTTCTCGCCGCAACCTCCAACGGCACGCTCGCACAAGCGATCGCCGACCATCTCGACACGCCGCTGGCGCAAGCCGAGTTCAAGCGGTTCAAGGACAACGAAGTCTTCGTAGAGATTCAAGAGAACGTGCGCGGCGAGGACGTCTTCCTCATCCAGTCGACGTCCTACCCCGCCAACGATCACTTGATGGAATTGCTGATCGGCATCGATGCGCTCCGCCGCGCCTCCGCCCGCCGCATCACCGCGGTGATCCCGTACTACGGCTACGGCCGCCAAGATCGCAAAGTCGGCGGCCGCACGCCGATCACGGCCAAACTCGTCGCCAACATGATCACCACCGCCGGCGCCGATCGCGTGCTGACGCTCGAACTGCACGCTGGCCAGATCCAAGGCTTCTTCGACATCCCGACCGACAATTTGTTCTCCACGCCGGTGCTCGAGCGCGACATCAAAGAGAACCACAAAGACACCACCAAGTTGATGATTGTCTCGCCTGACGTCGGCGGCGTCGTCCGCGCGCGCGCGTTGGCAAACCGCCTCGGCGCCGATCTAGCAATCGTCGACAAACGCCGCGAAAAAGCCGGCGTCAGCGAAGTCATGCACATCATCGGCGACGTCGCCGGTCGCGAGTGCATTCTGGTTGATGACATTGTCGACAGTGGCGGCACGCTCTGCAACGCGGGCGAAGCGCTGCTCGACGAAGGCGCCAAGTCCGTCTCCGCTTACATCACCCACGGCGTGCTCTCGAACGGCGCGGTCAAGCGCATCGACGAAAGCAAGCTCAAGGAATTGGTCGTCACCAACTCGATCGATCCGAAAGCGCGCAAATATAAGAGCAGCAAGATCCGCGAAATCACCGTCGCGGCTCTGATGGGCGACGCCATCTGGCGCATCGCCAACGAACAAAGCGTCAGCTCGCTCTTCGAATAAAAAAAGAAGCGGCGACGCTGGCCTTAGCGCCGCCGCCTCAGGTGGAGAGCTTATTCGGCAGCCACGCGCGCGGCGGCCAGATTCTCCTTGGTCGGCAACGGCTTTTCGAGCTGCGCCCAATCGATCAACACATCACCGGCCAGATCCTCATATTTCAGCGCGCCCAGCGCCTCATATTTCGGCCGCACCGCATCTGTCAGCAGGCCGACGCGCTTTAAGTTCGGCATGATGCGCTCGAACAGAAGCTCGCGGAAAAGCCCGATCACGAAGCTATCCATGATGTATTTCTTGGACGCTTCCAGATCGAAGCCGTACTCACGCATGACATCGAGCCCGAACAAGCGGTCGCGCATAATGGCGCAGGCTTGATAGGCGAACTCGGCGCGATCCTCGATCTCGTTCTGCGGCAACGCCTTGATCCAATCTTCAAGATAATTGACGCCAAACGCGACATGCCGGCCTTCGTCGCGCATCACCAGTTCGACAACCTGCTTCAGCAGCGGATCCTTAGTGGTGCGCACCTGTGTGCCGAACGCGGCGAGCGCCAGCCCTTCGATGATCAATTGCATGCCGATGAACTTCAGGTCCCAGCGCTCATCGGCGAGCACTTTGTCGATCAGCGCCTTAAGGTTCTTGTTGATCGGATAAATGCGTCCGCAACGCCGGCGCAGATATTGGTTGAACACCTCAACGTGGCGCGCTTCGTCGAACGTCTGCGACGCCGCATAGAGTTTCGCATCTGCCGTCGGCGCGCACGACACCAATTGCGACGCCACAAGCAACGCCCCCTGCTCGCCGTGCAGGAATTGGCTCATCGTTTGCGCGTGCGCTTTCCAGGCAAACGCGACTTTCTCTTCGCGTGAAAGCGCTTCGTACTCAGGATAGCCGTTGAGCGCCGAGAGCGATTCCTCGCTCGGGAAGTCGCTCATGTCGCACGGCGCGTCCCAATCGACGTCGGCGGTCGGATTCCAATTGTAGGCTTTGCCCAGTTCGTAGAGCCGGCGGATCTTGGCGTTGGCGCTGTCGTAGTCCCAATTGAACGAGCCGGTCAGCGGCGTGTGGAAGATTTCGCGGATCGTCTCCACATCTTGCATCGTGAGTTTTTCGGCGAGATCGCCATCTTCGAACGTGCGCACCTCTTGCGGGGGCTGATCGACGATTGTGACGCGCATAAGCGGTCCTCCCATTAAAATGACGCATGCGTCATTTTTGAAAGGAAACGCCTGGGCAGGTTACGTCGCATTGATCTCGATCAACCCGCCTGGGCGGGCGGGCGAAAATTTGGGAAGGGTAGCGCCATGCGGTTTTTGCTCGGCCTGATCAGCGCGCTGGCGCTTTCAGCTTGCGTCGCGGGCGCGGCGGAGAATGAGGAAGAGCGCTTTCCGACCTCCGGCTCTTATCCGCCGGGGACGATGGAACGCTTCGATTTTACCGCCCCGGTCGCTGATCAATGGCGGATTTCCGCGCTGCGAACGCCCGAGCGGCCCGACGCAACCTGGAAAGTCGTCATCATTACCGGCACGCCCTCTTGGAGCGAGTATTGGGCCCCCACGATTGCAGGCCTGCCCTCCAACCGCGAACTCGTGGTCGCGGACCGGCCCGGATTCGCGATGTCCGAACCCCAAGAAGCGGTGCGTGACCTCGCCACCCAGGCCGAGGCGCTCTCGCCAATGCTGGAGGCGCGGGAGGGCCAGCGCGTGCTGCTCATCGGGCAAAGCTTCGGCGCCCCGGTCGCCACTTTGATGGCTCAGCGCTACGCCGACCGGGTCGACGCCCTCGTCCTTGTCTCCGCTTATTTCGGCGATCGCGGCCCCACCGCCCGGCGCATGTTCGGCGCGGGCCGCCTCGTGCACGGCCTGCTCCCACGCGACTTTCGCAATTCTATCAGCGAGATGGTAGCCCAGACCGACCAGCTCCCGACGGTTTGGACGGCGCTCCGCGGCCTTCAGCAACCGATCGTCTTTGTCCACGGCGACGCCGATACTTTCGTTCCCATCGAGGCCGACCAGCGCATCGCCAACGAGTACGGCCACACCCTGATCAGCGTCCCCGGCGGCGATCACTTCCTGAACGCCTGCTGCGTGCCCGAACTTCTCGCCGCCGTGGAACAGGCGATTTCGGAGGCCGAGGGGCGCGAACGCGCCACCCCGCCCCCTGCGGCAGCCGATCCTGATCCTGCAGGCGGCCCCGCCTTGCGGTGAGCCAAGCGTTCGGCTAGAAGCCCCGCTTCCATTTTCCCGGACGACCCAGAGACTTAAAGGCTGCAGCCATGGCCGGCATCGTATTGAACGTTGAAAAGCGCGAAAAAATTGGCACGGGCGGGGCCCGCGCCACGCGCAAGTCCGGCCTCATCCCGGGCGTCCTTTATGGTGGTCCGCGCGGCTCGATCGCGATCGAGGTCAACGCCAAGGACGTCACCATGGCGATCCGCTCCGGCAAGTTCCTCTCGCACATGGTTGAGCTCAACCACCAAGGCGAGAAGCAGCCGGTGATCCCGCGCGCGATTCAATTCCATCCGGTCACCGATGAAGTGATCCACCTCGACCTCTATCGCGTCGAAGAAAACTCCGAGATCGATATCGACGTCGTCGTGCACTTCAAGAACCAAGAAGCTTCGCCGGGCCTGAAGCGCGGCGGCGCGCTCAACGTCGTGCGCCACACGGTCAAGCTGCGCTGCAAAGCCAACAAGATTCCGGAAGAGATCGTTGTCGATCTCGCCGGCAAGGAAATCGGCGACTCGATTCACATCTCCGCGATCACGCTGCCGGAAGGCGCGCGTCCGGTGATCCGCGATCGCGACTTCACCGTCGCGACGATCGTTGGCCGTAAGGCCGAAGCTGAACCGACACCTGCTGCGGCTGAAGGTGCTGCTCCGGCCGAAGGCGAGAAGAAGGAAGGCTGATCCGCCTTCCCTTCCCGCGAACGGGAAGACTAGAAGGCGTTCATGCTGCTCCTCGTCGGCCTCGGCAATCCAGGCGCGAAATACGCAGGCAACCGTCACAACATCGGCTTCATGGCCGTTGAAGCGATCGCGCGCGCTTACAATTTCGGCCCGTGGAAAAAGAAGTTTCAAGGCGAGACCGCCGAAGGCCACATCGACGGCGTACGCACGCTGTTGTTGAAGCCGCAGACCTTCATGAACGAGAGCGGCCGCGCTGTCGGCGAAGCGGCGAACTTTCACAAACTCGCCGCCACCGACGTCGTCGCTTTTTATGACGAGATCGATTTAGCGCCCGGCCGCTTTCGCATGAAAACCGGCGGCGGCGCCGCTGGTCACAACGGCATTCGCTCCATCATCGCCTCACCCGTTGGCGAAGGCTTTCGCCGCGCCCGCCTCGGTGTCGGTCACCCGGGCCAGAAAGAACTCGTCCACCACTACGTGCTGAGCGATTTCTACAAAGCTGAACAAGATTGGCTGACCGCCCTCCTCGACGCGTGCGCGCGCGCCGCGCCGCTGCTGGCGAAAGGCGAGGATGAGAAGTATCAAGGCGAGGTGATGCGCCTTGCGCCTGCGGCGAAAGCCGACCCGCGCAAAGGCGCGGCGGAGGGCGACACATGATCCTCATCCTGCACTACTTGCCGGCGCTGATCTGCGCCATCCACGCTGTGCGCACCGGTCGTCAGCAATCGTGGCTCTGGATCTTGATGATCGGCGGCAGCCTCGGCGCCGCCGTCTATTTCTTCGCCGTGATCTTGCCGGACCTGATGGGCGGGCGCACCGGCCGCGCCGTGGGCCGCGCCGCCGTGCAAGCGCTCGATCCCGAACGCGATTATCGCAACGCCCTGCGCGCCCTCGAAGACACGCCCAGCATTGGCAATCGCATGCGCCTCGCCAACGCCGCCGCCGCGCTCGGCCGCTGGAGCGACGCTGAAGCACAATGGGCGCTCTGCGCTGGCGGCCACGGCGGCGACGATCCTGCCGTGCTGCTCGGCCACGCCGAAGCGCTGCTTGAACTACATCGCCCGCAAGAAGCGCTGACCAGCCTCGAACACCTGCGCTCACTCGGCGGTCCCGAAGCGAAGTCGCCGCAGACAGCGCTCGCGTTCGCGCGCGCCTACGAAGCATTGGATCGCAACGGCGAAGCCGACGACGCCTATCGTTTCGCCGCAGATCGTGTCCCTGGCCTTGAGGCTGGCGGGCGCTATGTCGCGTTCATGGCCAAGACCGGCCGCCGCGAAGACGCCGAGATCGGGTTTGCCGAACTTGATCGTCGCCTTTCGAAAATCGCGCCGCCCTTGCGGCCCGAAGCGCGCATCTGGCGTGACCTCGCGGCCAAAGCGCTCGGGCGCTCATAGAATTGAACTGAAGGACCAAGAAATGGGTTTCAAATGCGGCATCGTGGGCTTGCCCAACGTCGGCAAGTCTACGCTCTTCAACGCGCTGACGAAGACCGCCGCTGCGCAAGCGGCGAACTATCCGTTCTGCACGATTGAACCGAACGTCGGCGAAGTGGCGATGCCGGAGCCGCGCCTGCAGAAGCTCGCGGCCATCGCCGGCTCGAAGGAAATCATCCCGACGCGCATGAACTTCGTCGACATCGCCGGCCTCGTGCGCGGCGCTTCGAAAGGCGAAGGCCTCGGCAACCAATTCCTCGCCAACATCCGCGAGTGCGACGCCGTCGCCTACGTGCTGCGCTGCTTTGAAAACGACGACATCACCCACGTCGAAGGCCGCATCGATCCAATCGCCGACCTCGAAACGGTCGAAACCGAATTGATGCTCGCCGATCTCGAAAGCCTCGATAAGCGCCTCACCAATCTCGAGAAGAAGGCCAAGGGCGGCGACAAGGAAGCCAAGCTCACGCTCGACCTCGTCCAGCGCGCCAAGGCGCTGCTCGAAGACGGCAAGCCCGCCCGCCACACCAAGCGCGCGGCGGAGGAAGAAAAAGCCTTCGCCATGCTGCAGCTCCTCACCGCGCTGCCCGTGCTCTACGTGTGCAACGTCAACGAAGCCGACGCTGCCGGCGGCAACGAACACACGGCGCGCGTGCAAGAGCGCGCCAAGCAAGAGAACGCCGCCTGCGTCATCATCTGCGCGCAGATCGAAGCCGAAATCGCCGCGCTCTCCGACGAAGAGCAAGTCGAGTTTCTCGAAACGGTCGGCCTGCAAGAGCCCGGCCTCACCAAGCTCATTCACGCCGGCTACGATCTCCTCGGCCTGCAAACTTATTTCACTGTCGGCCCCAAGGAAGCCCGCGCCTGGACGATCCAAAAGGGTTGGACCGCCCCGCAAGCCGCCGGCGTCATCCACGGCGATTTCGAGAAGGGCTTCATCCGCGCCGAAACCATCTCTTACGATGACTACATCACCTTCAAAGGCGAAGGCGGCGCCAAGGAAGCCGGCAAGATGCGGCTTGAAGGCAAGGAATACATCGTACGCGAAGGCGATGTGATGCACTTCCGGTTCAATGCCTGAGGGCGCGGCACCGCCAGCGCCTCGGACACTCTCGACGTTCGAACTCGTCGCCATGGTGGCGGCGCTTTCGGCGCTGAACGCGCTCGCCATCGACATCATGCTGCCGGCCCTGCCGGACATCAGCCGCGAGTTCGCGCTCGCCAGAGACAACGACCGCCAACTTGTGGTCGTCGCCTACGTCGCTCTGTTCGGCGTTTCGCAGCTCATTTACGGCCCGCTCGCGGACTCATTCGGCCGGCGCAGCGTGCTGATCTACGCACTCGGCATCTACATCGCCGGCTCGTTGCTGAGCGTTGTGGCGCCAACCTTCGAACTCTTCCTCGCCGCACGATGTCTGCAAGGCGTCGGCGCCGCCGCGACACGCGTCATCGCCACAGCCGTCGTCCGCGATCTCACAGAGGGGCGCCGCATGGCGCAAGTCATGTCGATGGCGATGACCGTGTTCATGATCGTGCCGATCGTGGCGCCGGGGCTTGGTCAGCTCATCTTGTTCGTGGCGCCGTGGCGTTGGATATTCGGCGCGCTACTGATCTACGCGCTCATCATTCTGGCCTGGGCGGTGTTTCGCCTGCCGGAGACGCTCAAGCCGGAGTACCGCGCACCGTTCAATCCGCGCGCCATCCTTTCAAACTACCGCGCCGTCTTCCGCGAGCGCCAAACCATCGGCTACATGCTCGCCACGACGTTCGTGACCGGTTGCCTGTTCGGCTACATCACTTCATCCGAGCAGATCTTCGTCGATGTCTATCAGCTTGGCCCCGCCTTCCCGATTGCGTTCGGCGCCGTCGCCATCGCCATCTCGTGCGGCACCTTCATGAATTCGCGGCTCGTCGTCGCCCAAGGCATGCGACGCCTCTCGCACACCATGACCATCACCTTCACGATCACCGCCGCGATCCTCGCCGCGCTCGCCGTCATGGGTGTCGCCGGGTTCTGGACCTTCACGATCTTCATTGCCGCCGCCTTCGCCATGTTCGGGTTCATCGCCAGCAACTTCAACGCACTCGCGATGGAGCCGGTGGGGCGCATCGCCGGCTCGGCCTCAGCGCTCTATGGCGGCGTCACCGCCACCGGCGGCGCCATCATTGGCGGCTTCATCGCCGGCGGCTTCAACGGCACGCCGGCGCCGTTCGCCATCGGCCTGGCGCTGTGCGGCGTCGCCACGCTGCTGACCGTGTTGTGGACCGAACGCGGTTGCCTCTTCGGCACGGCACCGCAACGCAGCTAGTTCTGCAGCCGCGTCCCAAAGCGCAGGCTGTCGCGCGTGTGCAGATAAACGATGCCACGCTCGTAATCGATGGCGAGCCCGCGCGCCTGCGACAGCACATCCATGCCAATCAACAAAGTCGGCTCGTTCTGCAGGCCCCACAAATTGAAGATGTGAAAATCGCCGACATAAGCGGTGACATTGCGTACTTCGAGTTCGCCGATCATCAGCCGCTGCACCAGCATGGCGCGGTTGAGAATGACGCGGTCGCCGGCGGTGTACGCCACCGTAAAGTCAACCCGCCCCTGCCCCTCGCGCACCCGCGCATTCAGCGCATCGCGCAGCGCATTGTTGGCGAGCGAAGTGTCCGAGCCGGTATCGACCAATAGATGCACGCGCACGCCATTGATGGCGCCGCGCACCACAACCAAATGCCCAAACCGCAATTCGCCGCGAATAGTCGCCCAGCCGCGCAACCTTCGCGCCTCGCGCGCCGGAACGATCTCGATGCAATTGCGCTCAAAATCCATGCGCAGACGCCGCCCGCGCATGCCATCGACGCCAAGCACGCCATGCTCGCCCGCCAACACCGCGCCCTGCAGCATCGGCATCGCAGCGCCGCCCAACGAAAGCTGCCCGTAGCGCAAAGAATCGACGCTCACCAACGGTGCAGTCGAAACCCCGTGCACCGAATGCACTTCGCCCGAGCCCTCCGGCACAAGCCCCAATTGCTCAGCCAGCGCCTGCGATAAAACCGAGCGATTGGCGCCGGTGTCGACAATAAAGCGAAACGGCCCTTGCCCGTTGACGCTGATCGGCGCGACCACGCGGCCAATCCGATCCGAGCGCGTCGGCCCCATCGCAAAGTCCAGCGGTGTCGCGGTCTGGTAGGCGGCAAGGTCGGGCGCATCGACACATTGCGCCGCAGCGGCGCCCAACGACGCCGCTACACTAACGACCATCGCAATGAAGCGTCCGGCCAGCATGTGCGTGAGCATGAGCCGCTTGCTGGAACCGCGCCAGCCCATCCGCTTCTCAAATTCTTGCGAGCGCTCGACGAACGCGCCCGCCCATGCCACGGAGATCGCATGAGCGAACGCATCACTCTCACCAGCAAGCTCGACGGCTTCGCCTTACCGGCGCTGAAAGCCGAACCCGCCGGCGCGCTGCTCGGCGGTGTTGTCGTCATTCAGGAAATCTTCGGCCTCACCGATCACATCGCCGAGATGTGCGATGTCTTCGCAGATGCGGGATACGTCGCCATCGCGCCCGGCCTGTTCGATCGCGTCGAACCAAATTTCCACGCCGCGCACGATCCCGACGGTGTGAAGAAGGGCATCATGGCCGTCATGTCGTCGCCGTGGCCGCAAGTGACCAGCGATGTCCAAGCCGCCATCGACGCGCTGCCGCAACCAGCCTACGTCACCGGCTTCTGCTACGGCGGCGCCGCGTCATGGATGGCGGCGGCGCACTGCACGGGGCTGAAAGCCGCCTCCTGCTTCTACGGCCGCCTCATCGGCGACCTCACCGACAACACGCCGCAAGTCCCGGTGATGCTGCACTACGGCGCCCACGACGCTTCCATCCCGCCAGCCAATTACGAGCGCGTGCAAAGCGCAGCGCCAAATGCGCCACTCTTTCTCTACGATGCAGGCCACGGCTTTTGCCGCGCCGGCAGCGCCGATTTTCACGCGCCTTCGCGTCAACTTGCGCTTAGCCGCACTATCGATTGGTTTGCACGCTGGCGATGAGCGACGGCGCCGACATCGCCATCATTGGCGCCGGCCCCGCCGGCCTGTTCGCCGCCGAACTCCTGAGCAAAGCAGGTCGGCGCGTCACCCTCTATGAGCGCATGCCAAGCGTGGCGCGCAAATTTCTCATGGCTGGCCGCGGCGGCCTCAACCTCACCCACTCCGAACCCTTCAGCGCATTCTTGAAACGCTACAGCGCCGCTGAGCCGCAGCTGACGCCGATGCTGGAAGCCTTCACGCCACACGATCTGCGCGCTTGGGCCGAAGGCCTTGGCCAAGAAACCTTCATCGGCTCCAGCGGCCGCGTGTTTCCAAAAGCCATGAAAGCCTCGCCGCTGCTGCGCGCCTGGCTCGCGCAGCTTGCGGAGCACGGCGTCACCATCCGCACCCGCGCGCACTGGACCGGCTGGAACGCCGCCGACGATTTGACCTTCGCCGACGGCGCCAGCGTCAAAGCATCCGCCACTTTGCTCACACTCGGCGGCGCAAGCTGGCCGCGGCTCGGCGCGGACGGATCATGGCATACGCTGCTCAGCGCCCGCGGCGTCGAGATCGCGCCGTTTCGCCCCGCCAACGCCGGCTTCGACGCACCTTGGAGCGAACACTTCCGCAGCCGCTTTGCCGGCGAGCCGCTCAAGACCATCGCCGTGCGGTTCGGCGCACACAGCGTCCCCGGCGAAGCCATCGTCACCCGCTACGGCATCGAAGGCGGCGCCATCTACGCCCTCAGCGCGCATTTGCGCGATGCGCTCGCAAGCGGCGCGCCGACCCGCATCGAGATCGATCTCCGCCCCGCACTCAGCACAAACGACATCGCCGCAAAGCTCGCGCGCGCCAAACCCGGCGACAGCCTCTCATCAACCTTGCGCAAAAGCCTCGGCCTCACGCCCGTCGCCATCAATCTGCTGCGCGAGCAAGGCGCGTTGCCGCGCGATCCGAAAGCGCTCGCCGCGCTCATTAAAGCAACGCCGATTACACTCACCGCAGCGCGCGGACTTGAGCGCGCCATTTCCAGCGCCGGCGGCGTTTCCTGGCGCAGCGTCGACGAACACTTGCAGCTGCGCGCGCTGCCCGGCGTTTACGTCGCAGGCGAGATGCTCGACTGGGAAGCGCCGACAGGCGGCTACCTTTTGCAGGGCTGCTTTGCCACTGCCGCATGGGCTGCACGCGCCATTTTAAGCCGTTAAACTCGCGGGAACAGCGCCTGCCCTTGCCGCTTATGGCGCCCCCTGCTAGCACCGCCGCCCATGCCACAAGCTTCCGCCACGATGAACGTCATGATCGCCGCCGCCCGCAAAGCGGCGCGGGCTCTGGCGCGCGATTTCGGCGAAGTGGAAAACCTGCAGGTTTCGCGCAAGGGCCCGAGCGACTTCGTCACGTCCGCCGACATCAAGGCGGAAAAGACTCTGTTTGAAGAGCTCTCCAAAGCGCGCCCCGGCTACGGCTTCGTGATGGAAGAGCGCGGCGTTGTCGAAGGCACCGACAAAACCAATCGCTGGCTGATTGATCCGCTCGACGGCACCACCAACTTTCTTCACGCCATCCCGCACTTCGCCATCTCGATCGGACTCGAGCGCGAAGGCGTGCTGATCGCCGGCGTTGTTTACAATGTCGTGCGCGACGAACTCTTCTGGGCCGAGAAAGGCGCCGGCGCCTTCCTCAACGATCGGCGCCTGCGCGTCGCCGGCCGCAGCGATATGCGCGATGCGCTGTTCGCCACCGGCACGCCGTTCAACGGCAAGCCCGGCCACGCCAAAGCCCTCGGCGAAATCGAACGCGTCATCGCCAAGACCGCCGGCATCCGCCGCTTCGGTTCAGCCGCGCTCGATCTCGCTTATGTCGCGGCGGGCCGCTTCGACGGCTACTGGGAGCGCGGCCTCAACGCTTGGGATATCGCCGCGGGCGCCGTGCTCGTGCGCGAAGCCGGCGGCATCGTCACCGAAATTGATGGCGACGATTTCATGAAGACCGGCGCTGTCCTTGCGTCAAACCAAGCATTGGCGCCGCTGCTTCAACAAACCGTGCGCGGCGGTTGATCCAAGCGCCGCGCTCATAGACACTAGCGCTAACGCGCCCCACCCCGAGGGCCGGGGAGGAAGCGTGACTCAAACGAACGCGACGGAGCGCAAAGTCTCCAATTGGGAAGTTGCGGCGTTCGCCGGCCCTGCAGCGCCGCTTCTGGCGCTCTCGCTACCCACCATCATTTTTCTGCCGCCGTACTTTGCGTCGCACTTGGGCATTCCGCTGGCTGTAGTCTCAGCCATCTTCCTCGGCGCGCGCGTGTTCGATCTCCTGATCGACCCGATGGTCGGCAACTTCCAGGATCGCACCGAAACGTCGTTCGGTCGCCGCCGGCTTTGGATCGCGCTCACCTGCCCGCTGGTCATGGCGATGATCTGGTTTGTGTTCCTGGGCCTTTGGCCAGGCGTCGACACATGGATCCCCGCCGGCGCCGTGTTCCTGCTCTACTTCTTCAGCGCCGCGATGCTGATCGCGCATTTGAGCTGGGCCGCCGAACTCATCCCCACCTATCACGGCCGCACGCACGTGCTCGGCATGGTGCAAACCGCCAGCATGATCGGCCAAGTCGTCATGCTTTTGGTGGCGGGCGCCGTCGCACAATCGCAAGGCGGCACCAACGCCGGCGCCGTGCACGCCATGGGCTGGACGCTCCTCTTCATGCTGCCGGTGACCACGCTCATCACCGTGCTGATGGTACGCGAACAACAGCGCCCACCGCAGCCGCACATGACATTGCGCGATCAATTCAAAGTGCTGCTGCAAAACAAAACCGCCCAGCGCGTGCTCGTGCCCGATTTGCTGCTCGGCATCGCTCAAGGCGTCTCAGGCGGCCTCTTCCTCTTCTACTTCCAGTTCGTGCTCGGTTTCGAACGCGAGTCTCAGACGCTGCTGGCGATCTATTTCATCGCCGGCCTCGTCGGCGTGCCGATCTGGTGGATCGCGGCCCGCAAGCTCGGCAAACACCGCGCCCTGCAAGCCGCCATGATCTACACGGCGGCGACGACGGCGCTGCTGCTCTTCCTGCCGCCGGCGCAGTTCGCCATCGCCGCGCCGTTCATGGCTGTCGCTGGCCTCGCGCAAGGCGGCGGGGTTCTGCTCACCCGCGCTTTGATGGCCGATGTTGTCGACGAAGACGAACTCGCATGCGGCGCGCGCCGCTCCGGCCTCTATTTCGGCCTGCTGCTGACGACGTCAAAGCTCGGCATCGCATCCGGCCCGATCACCTACGCGATCCTCGGCGCAGTCGGTTTCATCGCCACTGAAGGCGCTCAGAATAGCGAGGCGGCGCTGCAAATGCTCAGCGCCCTCTTCATCGGCGTGCCGATCGTCTTGTGCGCGCTCACCGCATGGTCACTGCAGAACTATCCGCTCGACGAAGCCCGCCAGCGCGAACTTCACGCCGCCATCGAAGCGCGCCACGCGGCAAACAACGAGAACACCTTGGGGCCGGTGACCAAGTAACGTTTCCACATCCGCGCCGGTTCGCTGGCGAGGCGGTGGAACCATTCAAGCCCAACCGAACGCATCCACAGCGGCGCGCGCTTAACGCGGCCCGAAGCAAAGTCCAGCGCCGCGCCAACGCACAGGCCGACGCCGCGCGCGTCGGGATGCTGGCTCAGCGCGTACGCGATCAGCTCCTGCTGCGGCGCGCCAACGCAAATGAACGTGAAGCGCGAAGGCTGCTGCGCGGCGAACGCGGCGGCGGCGACGATCGCCTCCGGCTTGTTGCGCAGGCCCATCGGCGCCTTGTGCCAACGCACGTCGGTCAGCCCGTAGCGATCCTTCAGCGCCTCGATCTGATCACGGTCGCCGCCGATGATGGTCACCGGCTCATGGCGATCGATAACGGCGTCGAGCAAACGCTCCGCCAGATCGGCGCCTGTCGCTACCGGCAGCGCCAGCGCAACGCGCTTGGCCAGCTTTTCCAGGATGCGGCTGTCGTTCAGCAGCAACCAAGCGCGATCGTACAAAGCGCGGCGCGCCGGCTCGTTGGCGAGGCCGACAATATGGTCAACGTTCGGCGTGGCGACGTACGCAAACGGCAGCTCAAGGCTGGCCCGCACCGCGACAGCATCAACCGCCGCATCGAGATCCAAACCGCTGAATTGAAGATCGAGAAAGTCTACCGTGCGCGAAGTTTGCGCGATGCCGTCGAACGCCATGTCATTAACCCAAACGCTGCTTTAACGCCGTTTGAGCGCCCTATGCAGAAAGCGGGCCGGGTGGATCGCGTCCCGCGCGAACTGCGGCAAGAGGCTTGGTTCTGCGAACATTTCTGCGGCGATCATTTCGCCAAGCAGCGGCGCCAGCGTAAATCCGCGCGCGCCTAACCCGCCGATAACGTAAACGCCGGCGTGCGCTGGCGGCGGCAAATCTGTCTCGATTTTGCGCCCATGCTCGAGTGGCGCGTATTGAGCCAGCCACTTTTCCGCATCCGGCAAAAGCCCCGCAATCGGCGCACGATCCGGCGTTGTCGCGCGGACACTGACGCGCGATTGCAGCGCATTAGAGTTAATCTTGGCCGCGATCTCCGGCGCCAGAACCGCCAACGCCTCGAGGTTACGCCGCCGCGAATCTTCATCGGCTGCGACGTCCTCCAGCGTATCCATCTTGTCGAAGGTCGCGCCAAACAGAACGCCATCCTCGAACGGCGCTACGTAGTTGCTGTGCACCCGCGCCCGCGAAAGATGCGCGCCTGGGCCCCACTCCACTTGCCCGCGTGAAAGCGCGATCGGCAAGAACGCCGCTGGCGCAAACTGCGTCAGCGCCGCGCCGCTGGCGATGACGACAGCATCTGCTTTCAAAAGCGCGCGGTGATCCGGCGCGCGCAACAACCAGCCCGTCTCAGCTTGCTCAAGCGCCGCGATCGGATCTTCCAGCATCAGCCGCGAACCACGCAGCATCGCGTCGATCGCCGTGCGCGGCCGCACAAGGCCGGCGCGCGCATGCAAAGCCGCCCCGCTCGGCAGCGCTTGCAACCATTCTTCCGGCAACGGCGGATCGCCAAGCAAATCAGCCATCGCCGCATCGTCAGCAGCGGCGCGCTGCTCAACGCCACACGCGTCGAACACGCCGAGGTCTTCATAGGTCGCGACAGCAGCGAGATAAGCCGCAAGATAAAACTCACGCAGCGCGCCGCCGCGATCGAGGCGCGGCATCACCAGCGCCGCCGGATTGCCGCTCGCGCCCGCGACAAGCGCAAGCGCGGCGTCAAGCACGATGGTTTCAACCCCGCGCCGGTTGAGCGCGTGCGCAACGGAGGCGCCGGCGATTCCCGCGCCCACCACCGCGACGCGCTTAGGATGCGCCGCGCGATAAGGATAAAGCGAACCCGACGGCTCGTTCTTGGGCGCGTCCGAATAGCGCGCTTCCAGCCGTTCGCGTTTGGCGCCGAAGCCTGGTTTCTTCTCCACCGCGAACCCGGCGGAGCTCAGCCCGCGCCTGACATCGCCTGCCACCGTGAAGGTCGCCAGCCGCGCGCCCGGCGCACTGAGCCGCCCCACGTGCCGTAAAGTTTCGGCCGACCACATCCCCGGATTACGCGCCGGCGCAAATCCATCGAGGAACCAAGCGTCAAACGCCCCGCTCATGCCGGCCAACACCGACTCGGCCTCGCCGATGTGCAGCGTCAGCGACAGCCCATCCTCGGGAAACCAGAGGCGCTGGGGTCCGTAGGCCCGCACCGGCCAGCGCGACAGCAGCGATTCGGCGAGATCGGCGACCTCCGGGAAAGCCGCTAGCGCCCGGGCCGCGTCGGCCTTTGCGAGAGGGTATGCCTCGATGCTTGAGATATGCAATTGCGCATGGGGCTTTCGGGCCAATTTCCAGGCGCGCCATACCGCCAAAATGTTAAGGCCCGTGCCGAAACCTAGCTCACACAGGGCGAAACGATCCCTGTTTTGCCACCCTTCCGGCAAGCCGGTTCCTGCCAGGAACACGGCCTCGCTTTCAGCTAGGCCGCCACGGCTCGAAAAATAAATATCGTCAAAGGAAGCCGCCCGCGGCGTGTCGGGATTAGACCAATCCAAACTCGGTTCAGGCGGCAGGCGCGGCATCGCAGTAGCTATAACGCAAATGAGCCGCCCTTTCGGGCGGCTCATCGCGATTTCTACGTCCGTAGATAGATTACGGAGTGGTCGTCGTGGTCGTCGTCGACGTGCCTTCCGGCGTCGTCGTCGTGGTCGTCGCGGCCGGATCGGTCGGAGCGGCGGCGTCCGTAGCCGGAGCGGCTTCGGTCGTCGTTTCCGTCGTCGTCTCAGCAGCCGGCTCTTCCGTCACGGTCGTCGTTTGGCCGCAGGCCGCGACGCCGAAGGCGAGAACGGCAGCGGCAGCAGCGGCCATGCCCAACTTGAACTTCGTCATAGGTTCTACCCCTCGTCTCAGCGTCAGGGTCTACCCCCAACGCGGGAGGCGACTCCATGCCAAGGATTAACCCCGATGGCAAGCGGCGCGTGGGCAGAGCACGATGCAAATCTGCATAGCTCGGCGCAAGGAACTCAAGCCTGCTGTCAGCCCTCGGCGGCGGCTGCCAACGATTCTTCGAGCTGGGCGAAGCTCGGCTGCAGCGAAGACGGCACCGAGCCGCGGCCGATCTCGACCGAAACCTGCGCCGCGTTGCCGTGCAGGTGCGCAACGAGGACGTCGCGGATGATTTTATAGAATTGCGCGTCGTGCTCGATCACGGCGTTGAGCCGCTGCGCCATCGGGCCAACGATGCCGTAAGCCAAGAACACGCCGAGGAACGTGCCGACGAGCGCTTTACCGATCATGAGGCCGAGAACTTCCGGCGGCTCGTTGATCGCGCCCATGGTTTTCACGATGCCCAACACCGCCGCGACGATGCCGAGCGCCGGCAGGCCGTCCGCCATGCCTTGCAGCGCGTGCGCCGGATGCAGCGCTTCGTGGTGGTGCTTTTCGATCTGCTTTTCCATCGCGTCCTCGACCTGGTGCGGGTCGTCGAGGTTCATGGTCATCATGCGCAGCGTGTCGCAGATGAAATCGACCACGAAGTGGTCTTTGCAGAGCTTGGGATACTTCTGAAAGATCGGGCTTTCGTTCGGCTTTTCGATGTGCGCTTCGAGCGCAACGATGCCCTTGGTCTTCATCAGCTTGGTCAGCTGGAAGAGCAGCGCGAGCAGATCGGCGTAATCTTTCTTGTTCCACTTCGGGCCCGACATCACCATGCCGAAGCCGCCCATCACGCCCTTAAGGCCGTGCATGTCGTTGGAAATGATCAGCGCGCCGACCGCGGCGCCGAAGATCATCATGAATTCCATCGGCGCAGCTTCGATGATGACTTCGAAATGGCCGCCGGCGAGCGCGAAGCCGCCGAACACCATGCCGAACACAACAAGGAGGCCGATAATTGGAAACATGGTTAGCGCGCGTTTACCCGGGGCGTTCTGCCTAAGCCGGCTTTATGCACGCTGGCGCTTAAGGAGCCGTTTCGGTTGACGAAAAGAAACACTAACGAGCGTTAGGATTCCGCGTAGTCTCGCAGCGCGCAAAACAATGGAGAAGCGCGTGAAAAGAGCCCTCAGCGCTTTCGTCCTCAGCCTCGCGCTCGCCGCCTGCGCGCATGCGAGCCCCGAGCGCCCAGCCGGATTTGTCGATGCGCGCAGCGTCGTCCCCGGCCTGCGCGTTGAGATGCGCTACACCACCTCGAACAATTTCGTCGGCCGCCCCGTCGACGGCTACGAAGCGCCCGTCTGCATTCTAACCCACGAAGCGGCTGCCGCGCTTGCGGGCGCGCAAGCCGAACTCGCACGGCGCGGCTTGGGACTCAAAGTCTACGATTGTTACCGCCCGCAACGCGCCGTGGCGCACTTCGCGCGCTGGGCCGCCGATCTCAGCGATCAAAGCACCAAGGCCGAATACTACCCCAACGTCGACAAGAGCCGCCTGTTCGAACTCGGCTACATCGCCGAACGCTCCGGCCATTCGCGCGGCTCAACACTCGATCTCACCATCGTCAATCTCGTCACCGGCGCCGAACTCGACATGGGCACGCCGTTCGATCTCTTCGACACGCGCTCTTGGCCGACAGATGAAACCATCAGCGCCGAAGCCCGCGCCAACCGGCTGATGCTGCAAAACCTGATGCGCGCACACGGCTTCCGCGCGCTGCGCGAGGAATGGTGGCACTTCACGCTGGACGGCGAGCCCTACCCCGACACCTATTTCGACTTTGTCGTGCGCTAAACTTCGATAGGCGGTGAATAGCGCCACAGCGCCCTTTCGCCCCGGCTACGATCGGCGTAGCTAAACCACTCGACCAATGCCCGACACTCAGCCTCCCCTGCCCGAAGGCGCGCCGGCCGACAGCCGCGCGCCAATCGGGCGCAATCGTCAGTTCCGGCTGCTCTTCCTGTGTTTGCTGGTCATCGGCGCCGGCAACTCGATGCTGCTTGCCGTTGCGCCGCCTCTGGTGCGCGAACTTGGCCTCTCAGATTCGAGCGTCGGCTGGATCTTTTCGCTCTCCGCTCTGCTCTGGGTGCTGATGAGCCCAAGCTGGGGCCGCGCCTCCGACCGGCACGGCCGCAAACCGATCGCCGCGCTCGGCCTCGGCGCCTACGCCGTCTCCATGGCCGCATTCGGCGTCGTCGTGATGCTCGGCCAAGCCGAACTCATCACCGGCTTTTGGCTCTTTACTTGGCTGATGCTGGCGCGCGCCATCTTCGGCGCCTTCGGTTCGGCGTCTTCGCCCGCCGCGCAAGCTTACATTGCCGACCGCACGACGCGCTTTGAACGCACCGAGCAACTCGCCAGCCTCACCGCCGCGTTCGCGCTCGGCCAAGCCTTCGGCCCGGCGATTTGCGCCGCGCTCGCCGCCCGCTTTGGCTTGGTGTTTCCGATCTGGCTGGTCGCCGCGCTTGCCGCTGGCGCTTCGTTTGCAATCTGGCGATACCTGCCGGAGAACACGCCGCCGAAAACCGAACGGCCAAAAGCCGAGTGGCGTGAATCACTGAAGCTCATCACCGACCGGCGCCTCTCGGCGTTCTTGCTTTACGGCTTTGCGCTCTCTGTCGTCGCTGGCGTCACCGTTCAAGTGTTCGGCCTTTTCACCATGGATCGCTTAGGCGTGTCCGGCCGCGAAGGCGCCGAACTCACCGCCGCCGGCTTCATGGTCAACGCCCTCGCCTTGCTCGCCACGCAAATGGCGGTGCTGCCGCGCCTGAAACTCGGCTCGCGCGGCCTCATGGCGTGGGGCGCTGGCTTGTTGGCTTTCGGCGTCGCCGTGCAAATCATCGCACCCAGCTTGGGTGCGTTGCTCGTCGCGCAAGCCATTCAAGGTTTAGGCGCAGGCCTTGCGCGCCCAGGCTTCACCGGCGGCGCATCGGTGGCGGTCGAACCGCACGAACAAGGCGCCGCCGCAGGGCTTGTCGTAGCCGTCAACGGCGCGGGCTTTGTGTTCTCACCCTTGGTCGGCGGCGTTGTGTATGAGACCGTCGGCATGAACGCGCCGCTGATCATCACAGTCGCTCTGTTGATTGCGATGTTCGTGTTCGCGCTGATCAGCCGGCGCCTGCGCGCGCTCCGCTTGAGCGAGCCGCCGCCCAGCGAACCCACCACCCCAGCTTGACTTCGCCACGCCCGCGTCGTGAAGCTGGCGTAACGACAAGGGGGAAACCATGCGCGTATTTCTAGCGATCGCCGCCATTGCGGCCGCTCTCACGACGCCGGCTGTTGCTCAAACCGATCGCGGCGCCAGCACGCGTGCGTTCGTCAACATGTGCGTGGCGCGCGCGCAGGGCATGTCGAACCCCGAACCCACATGCGCCTGCGGCGCCGGCGTCATCTCCGGCCGTATGGACGATCGCCAATATTCGATGATGGGCCGCTTCGCGCCGCACACCGGCAACGGCGAAGCCATGCGCGCCGAAGTCCGCACCATGCTCGACGAAGGCTACAGCGCCGACGAAATCCGCACTGTCGGCCAAATGTTGATCGACCTCGAAGGGCCGATCAACAGCGCCTGCCGCGTCCTCGAGCGCTAACCCGCAACTGCGCGGGCGCGCTCCAGCACCACGTCCGTCGCCCGGCCGCGCACTTCCATGCCTTGCGCCCGCTCGAATGCGCGGATGGCATCGCGTGTGCGTTCGCCGATCACGCCATCCGCCGTGCCGGCGCTATGGCCCATGCGGTTCAGCAAACGCTGCAACTCACGCACACCGCTGCGGCCAAGCCCACGCGGCGTCCGCGGCGCTTCCACTGCAACGCCCGAGCGCGCGCGCACTTCATTGAGCAGCGAGGCGGTCGGGAAACCGTCCGCCGGCAGATTTTCCGCCGCCTGGAACGCGCGCACCGCACGGCGCGTCGCGCTGCCAAACAAGCCGTCCGCCGGGCCGGCGTCATAGCCAAGCCCATTGAGCAGCGTCTGAAGTTCAAGCGTCTGCTCGCGATTGAGCGAACCGATCTGGCGCGGCCAGCTGCGCTCCAACGTGCTCGAACGCCCATCCATGGCGCGGCCCAACAACGCAACGACAAGCGCATAGCGATCCGAATTGTTGTAGCGGCGGATCACTCCGAAATTGTGGTGCAGCAGCAGCGCCGGTCCCTGCGCGCCCGCCGGCAAGAACAGTTGCGCGCTATAACCTTCGCTGCCCGCCCACGGCGTGCCGTCAACACGCGTCACACCGCGCGCGGCCCAATCGGCCACCGTGCGCGCGGTGCCGTCAGCGAGCGCATAATCGAAATTGTTTGGCAGCCGCACTTCATCGAACACCGGCTCGCCACGACGCCAACCGCGATCCGCGAGATAATTGGCGATCGACGCAGCGACGTCGCCGCGATTGTTCCAAATGTCGCGATGGCCGTCATTATCCCAATCCACCGCGGTGGTGAGATAAACGTCCGGCATGAATTGCGGTTGTCCGAGCGCGCCGGCCCAGGACGAACGCAACTCGCCCTGATTGGCCAAGCCGCGCTCCACCATCTCGGTCAGCGCCAACAGATAGCCTTCGAACTGCGCCCGGCGCCGGCCCTCCCACGCCAGCGTCGCCAGCGCCGTTTGCGGCGTCCAGTTCAGGTCGGCTTCGCCGTAATTGCTCTCCAGCCCCCAGATGCCGACGATAATCCCGCTCGGCACGCCGTAGCGCTGCTCGACCGCCGCCAGCGTGTCGCCGATCGCGTTCTTCAGCGCCCGGCCGTCATTGATACGCCGCTCGGTCACCCGGTTGGTCACGTAATCCCAGACTGGGCTGACGAATTCCGGCTGACGCTGATCCAGCTCCACCACTCGCGGATCGGGGGTGACGCCGGCCAGTAAGCGCCCCAGCACCGCCGGATCGCGGCCTTGGGCCACCGCCCGGCGTGCGAAATCGTCGCGCCAGGCGTCGAATTCCTGGTTCCCAGAGCTCTGGAAGCTCGGCGGCGGCGGGGTCTGTTGCGCCACCACAGTGGTCGGCCCGCAGGCGATTGCCAGCGAAACCGCGGCCGCCAGGAACATTGCTCGCGCCATCAAGTACCTCTTCGTCATCGTCCAGGAACGCCTCTAGGGTGCGTCGGGCGCCACACGCAATCTCTAGGCCCAGCAGCGGATTGACTTACGCCGGACCCGCCCTTATTCACCCCGCTTCCAATTCGCCCCGGACATTTCGGTCATGAAAGTTAAGTCGTCTCTCAAGTCGCTGAAGGCCCGTCACCGGGCTTGCCGGGTCGTGCGCCGTAAGGGTCGGGTCTACATCATCAACAAGGTGGACCCGCGTTATAAGGCCAAGCAGGGCTGAATTAGGCCCTAATTCGAGCCCATAGGCGCCCTCGCCCACTCGCGGGCATGGTCAAAATCAAGTAAGATGAACGCGATTCAATTCGCGATGCGCCGCTTTGTTTTCGCTCTCGCAGCTGCCCTGACGCTCGCCGCTTGCGGGGCGAACGAGCGCGCCGCGCGCACCGATCCCGAACTCGACGCCCTGTTCGCCCAGCTGCAAGAAGCGCCGGACGCCGATACGGCGACGCCGATCCAAGATCAGATCATGGCCAAGTGGTCGGACTCCGGTTCGCCCACCGTCGATATCCTGCTTGAGCGCGCCACCGCCGCCGCCGCCGAGGGCGATGACGAAATGGCCGAAGGCTTCCTCGACCAAGCCACCGCGCTCGCTCCGAACTATGCCGAGCCCTGGCGCCTGCGCGCCAATATCGCCTACGGCGCTGAAGACTATGCCGGCGCGATCGACGCGATCCAGGAAACGCTCAAGCGCGAACCTCGCCACTTCGGCGCCATGGCCGGGCTTGGCCTCATCTACGAAGAGATCGGCCAGCAACGCGCGGCGCTCGAAGCTTATCGCGCCGCGCTCGTCATTCATCCGCACTACGAAGTCGCGCTCCAAGGTGTGCGCCGGCTCGAACCACGCGTTGACGGCCGCGACGCATGATGGCGTGGCTCGTCGTCGCCGCACTCGCGGCGGCGCTGGCGATCTGGGCGCTCGCAGCCAACGCCGCGCGCTACACAAGCAAAACCAATGCGCGCTTTCCGCCGCAAGGCCGCTTCATCGAAGCTGAAAACGCACGCATTCACGTGCGCGAAGCCGGCCCTGAACATGGCCCGCGCATGCTGCTCATCCACGGCGCCAGCTCCAATCTGATTGAGCTTTGGCAGCCGCTGGCGGAAGAGTTTTCGCCGCTCCATCGCGTCATCGCCTACGACCGCCCCGGCATGGGCCACTCGACGCGCGCGCGCCGCAACGCCCACACGCTCGCATCGCAAGCGCGTGTCGCGGCCGAAGTGCTGAAGCAAACCGGCGGCCCGGCGCTCATCGTCGCGCACTCCTTCGGCGCATCGGTTGCGCTGCGGCTCGCGCTCGATCATCCGAACCTCGTCACCGGCCTGGTCCTCGTCGCGCCCGCAAGCCACTCCTATCCGCACAAGCCGGCCTGGTGGGCGCGCGCGTCCGCCTCGCCTCTCATCGGCCCGCTCTTCAATCTGCTCATCCCGTGGCTGGGCCCGATGCGCAGCGCCGGCGCCGTCGCCAACAATTTCTGGCCGCAGCCCGTGCCTGTGAATTATCTCGAACACGCCGCCGTGCCGCTGATCTTCCGCCCGGGCGCGTTCAAAGCCAGCGCTTGCGATGTCGTCGCCAGCAACAAGGAATTCGCCGCCCAACAGCCGCGCTACGGCGACTTACTCACACCCGCCGTCATCATCACGGCGGAGAAAGACAAGATCGTCTCACCCAAGCGCCACGCCCGCGCCCTCGCCGCCGATCTGCAGGCCGCGGAACTGGTGATCGCGCCGGACACCGGCCACATGCCGCACCGCCTGAGGACAGATCTGGTCATCGCCGCGATTCGGCGTGTCAACGAGCTGACGTCAGCGCCCGCGCAGGACTAACCTTTCTCAACGATTCGATTCTCGAAACGATTTGAGGGTGGGCGCCATGCCGGACTTTGGTGGGACAGATACGGTCGTCGCGACGCAATCGCTGACGCAAACCGCACAAGAAAAACTGCGCCAGCTCGTCGCGCGCATCGAGCGTCTCGAGGAAGAGAAGAAGTCGATCTCGGACGACATCAAGGAAAGCTACGCCGAAGCCAAAGCCGTCGGCTTCGATTCCAAAGTGCTCCGCCAAGTGATCCGCTTCCGCAAGCAAGACCGCCAAGAGCGCGAAGAGCAAGAGCAGATCCGCGAACTCTATCTCCACGCGCTGGGCGAGATCTGATTAGGGATTGGGTTTTGGGGATTAGGGACTAGGCTTGCGCGGTCTCTAACTCCGAGCCCCGATCCCAATGCCCCGCGACATCGATCGCAAACAGACGCGCAAGGCGCAGCGGATTATCCGCAAGCTCGCCGCCAAGGGCAGCGCGCCGGAGACGATCGATCCCGAAACCGGCGAAGTGAAACCTGGCGAAGGCAAGGTCGATTATTCGCAGTGGGAGAATGAGTTTCTCACCGAAGTCGATCAGCGGCTCGAAAAGTACGGCAGCGCCTTCAACGATCTCAGCAAAGGCCGCAAGGACGACGTCCTTTCGAACCTTCAAACGGTGAAGCTCAAAGAGATCGCCGCCAAAGCGCGCGGCAAACCGCGCAAAGGCCTGACGACGAAGAAACCGCTCGGCTGGAAAAACCGCCCACCGCCACGCGATCGCGACGACGACTAGGCGCGGACGAACGCCCACCACAAAACCACAGCCAGAATGTTCACCAGCGCCGCGCCCCAGAGCAGCAGGCGGAACGGCTGCTTCTTGGTCTTGTGACGGAAGTGTTGCTGACCGAGCAGCGCCCCAAGCGCGCCGCCAAACAGCGCCAGCAGCAAGAGCTGCGCTTCAGGCACGCGCCGCCAATCATTTTCAGCGCACGCTTTGTCCCAGCCGAATGCGAAGAAAGCGAGGACGTTGATGCCGATCAGAACCAGCATCAACGTCATCGCCCAACTCCTTAGCCTTCAGCGGCCGCTTTCTCTTCGAGCCCATACTCGCGCAATTTGCGATAGAGCGTCGAGCGGCCAATGCCGAGGCGGCGCGCCACTTCCGACATGTGGCCGGCATAATGGTCGATCGCAAGCTCGATCAGATCGCGTTCGATCTGTTCGAGTTGGCGCAAATGGCCTTCGCCATCAAACACCGCGACCGGCGCGTTCGAATGCTCGGAGGCTTCCGCCACCGCTTGCGTGAACGCAGCGTGCGCGGCCGTGAGGTGATGATCGTTCGCCGGCACGGCGACTTCGGCCGGAAGCGTGTCGTTCGCCGCCACCACCGGCTTCAGGCCGGACACTTGCGGGAAGTCTTCCGGCTGCAGGAGATCACCCTCGCAGAGGATCACGGCGCGAAACACCGAGTTCTCCAGCTGGCGGACGTTGCCCGGCCAATCGAAGTCCATCAGCATCTGCATCGTCGCTTGCGAAGCGCCGCGCACATTGCGGCCCTCTTCGGCGTTGAAGCGCGCAATGAAGCGCTGCACCAATGTCGGCAGATCTTCCTTGCGCTCGCGCAGTGGCGGCGCTTCGATCGGAAAGACGTTCAAACGATAATAAAGGTCTTCGCGGAACGCATTGTCGGCGACAAGCTTGGCGAGATCCTTGTTCGTTGCGCTGATGATGCGGACATCGACCTTCACCGGGCGCTTGCCGCCCACCGGATCGACTTCGCCTTCTTGCAGCACGCGCAGCAGTTTCACCTGCATGTCGAGCGGCAGTTCGCCGACCTCGTCGAGGAACAGCGTGCCGCCGTGCGCTTCAACGAATTTACCAGCGTGATTGTCGGTCGCGCCCGTGAAGCTGCCCTTCACGTGGCCGAACAGAATGGACTCAACCAGGTTTTCCGGGATCGCGCCGCAATTGACCGTCACGAACGGACGGCCCGCGCGCTCGGAAGCGCCCTGGATCGCGCGCGCCAGCAATTCCTTGCCGACGCCGCTTTCGCCGGTGATCAACACCGGAATGTTAGAAGCCGCCGCACGCTTGCCCATGCGGACAACCGGCGCCATCACCGGCGCGTTGGCGACCATGTCGTCAAAGCCCATCTGACCGGTCACGCGCTTCTTCATGCGCACGACTTCAGTTTTCAGGTTCGACATTTCGAGCGCATTGCGCACCGAAACCATGATGCGTTCTGGCGAGGCCGGCTTCACGAAGAAGTCCGTCGCGCCCGCTTGCATGGCCTGCACGACCGTGTCGATGCCGCCCGAAGCGGTGAGCACGATGCACGGCAGATCGCCGCGGCGCATGCGAATTTCTTTGAGCGCTTCTTGGCCGCTCATGCCCGGCATGACGAGATCGAGCAAAACGATGTCGATGTCAGCGTGCTTATCAACGGCCTCTACCGCTTGGGCGCCGTTTTCAGCCGCACGTGTCAGGAAACCGTTGCGCTCTACAGCCGCCTGCAACAGACGGCGCTGCGCCGGATCGTCATCGACGATCAGGATCGTCTTACCCATGTATACCCACCATAGTTCGACGCGTTTCTCTGACGGAAACGCTGTTCGTTGGCGGGACCATAACCAAGGGAGGTTCAGGTCGCGTTAAAATGGCACACTGATTTGCGATTTTCGTAAGCGCTCATAGGCATTAGATAAACGTCGTGTTCACCACGTCTTCCCCGGCATGAGCGACCAGCGCGACCCAGAACGCAACCGCATCACCGCGCGCATCGGGCGCGTGGCGAAGGTTGGCGCCAATATGTCCGGCGCCGTTGCGGCGCGCGTCACGGGCGCGGATCAAGCAGCGCTCGCACGCGCGCTGCGTAAAGCGCTCGGCCAATCCAAAGGTCCGTTGATGAAAGTAGCGCAGCTGCTTTCAACAATCCCTGACCTGCTGCCTGAAGCCTACGCCGAAGAGTTTCGCAAACTGCAAGCACACGCGCCGCCAATGGGCTGGCCGTTCGTGCTGCGCCGCATGCGCGCCGAGCTTGGTGAGAATTGGGAAACCAAGTTCGCAAGCTTCGAACGTGAAGCCGCCGCTGCCGCCTCGCTCGGCCAGGTGCACCGCGCCGTCGCGCACGATGGCCGCGCCCTCGCCTGCAAACTTCAATATCCCGACATGGCCAGCGCCGTTGAGGCTGACCTCAGCCAACTCAAAACCCTGCTCGGCCTGTTCAAAAGCATGGACGGCTCGATCGATTCTTCCGAAGCCATCCTCGAAGTCGGCGAGCGCCTGCGCGAAGAACTCGATTACGGCCGCGAGCTAAAGCACATGCGCCTGTTCGCGCTGATGCTGGCGGACGAGCCGCGCATCCAAACGCCAGAGCCGCTCGAAGATCTTTCCGCCCGCCGCCTGCTGACCATGACCTGGCTCGAAGGCAAAGGCCTGATGCATTGGCTCGACGAGCCGCAAGAAACCCGTAACCGCATCGCCGAGCTCATGTTCAAAGCCTGGTGGGGTCCGATGACGCATTACGGCGTCATCCACGGCGACCCGCACCTCGGCAATTACGCCCTCACCGAAAACGCCGAGGGCCTGCAATTGCTTGACTTCGGCTGCGTCCGCATCTTCCCGGCGCGCTTCCTCGAAGGCGTCGTCGGCCTCTGGCGCGGCCTCAAAGCCGAGGACATGGATCAGGTCGCCCACGCCTACGAAGTCTGGGGCTTCAAGAACCTTAACGCCGAACTCATCGATGCGCTGACCATGTGGGCGCGCTTCATCTACGGGCCGCTGCTGGACGATCGCGTCCGCACCATCGCCGACGATGTGCCCCCCTCGCAGTACGGCCGCCGCGAAGCCATGGAAGTACGCAAGCGCCTCAAGACGCTCGGCCCCGTGCTCATCCCGCGCGAGTTCGTGTTCATGGATCGCGCCGCCATCGGGCTCGGCGCCGCCTTCTTGCATCTGCGCGCCGAACTGAATTTCGGCCGCATGTTCGCGGAAAGCGTCGAGGGCTTCTCGCCGGAAGCCCTCGCACAACGTCAGGCCGAAGCCACCAAAGCGGTTGGTTTAAGCTAGAACCGCCAGCAGGCCTTGATAGCCGGCCAACGCCGCAACCAAGGCGGCTTGTCCAGCAGCGCGATAGATCGCGCTCGGCGAGCCCGTCCAGCACGAGGCCAGCAACAGCACGCTGGTCAGCGCCGCCACCGGCGCCATCCAGAACTGCGCTTGCGGAAACAGCAACGAAACCGGCCACGCCACCAGCGTCGCCGCGTGCACAAACGCCATGGCGCTGCAGCCATAAGCGCGCGTCTTCACCGCTTCGATCAGCGTGCTGACGGCGAGCAGCAAGGCCAACGCAAGCACCGGCGTGCTCGCCAGCCATTGCATCGAAATGTCCTGACGGCCCATCGCAACCGCGGCGACAAAGCCGGCCATCGCGCCGAACGCCGCCGCGCCGGCGAGAAACACCAAGCGCTCCGAGCGCAAGAACTCGCGGCGCACAGTCTCGCGCGCGCCGACACGGTCAAAAGTCTCAACAGCTTGGTAAGTCATTATCCTCAGCCCGCGTCTCGAAAGCGCGATCCCTTCGGCGGATGAACAAACTCACACTTGGCAAGTTCCGCTGACGCCCAGAGTTCGCCTCACTTTCTCGTGCGCGCGTCAGCGCAGTGCTTTTCGGATCACAAGCTTCAGCCCTGACCACGTCGCGTCGACCGCACACACCTTCACATCCACCAGCCCCATCGGCAGCGCGATGGCGCGGATCGTGTCTTCGGTGATGTCAGTCTCGACCTTGGCGGCCTTTTTCGGCCACGACACCCAGATCATCCCATCGGGCTCGAGTTTGACGCGCAGCCCCTCCAGGTCGGCGCGGAGCTTGGCGGCGCTGGTGTGAAAGATGTGCGCCGCCGCCAGCGCCTTCGTCGGGCGCGCCAAATAACGCGGCGCGGCTTCGGCATCGAGTTCGGCCTTCACTGAAGCCGGCATCCCGCTGGCCCACAGCGGCGCGCCCGGTTTAAGGCCCAGCTTCTTGGCCAGCGGCGTCCCCGAATATCCCGCAGGCATCGGCTTCCTCCCGGGGAACCAGCCTGCCCCGGACGCGGTTCTCCCGCCAGCCTCGGGAGCAAGCCATGGACGGCGAGCCGGTCACCTACCGCGTCCTGTTTGAAGAGTCGGACGAAGCCGAAAACGCGGAAACCTGCCCACATTGCGGCCAGGGCTTCGATTGCCGCCAATTGGCCGCAGCCCTCTACCACCGCCAGCCGCTGCACGAGCCCATCCCGCTCCAGTGAGCCGCCTTGCCCTCGGGGGCTGTTTCGGCTATCAGCGCCGCTTCATTTTTCCCCAGGAACCCGGTCATGAAGTCCGAAGGCCATCCCGACTACCATTTCATCACCGTCCAAATGACCGACGGCAGCACCTTCAAGACCCGTTCGACCTACGGCGAAGACGGCGGCACGCTGGCGCTGGAAATCGATCCGAAGTCGCACCCGGCCTGGACCGGCGGCAACCAAACGCTGCTCGATCGCGGCGGCCGCGTCTCGCGCTTCAACGACAAGTTCGGCGGCTTCATGAAGAAGAAGGAAGGCTAAGCCTTTTCGCTTCGCTGCAAAGTTCAAAGGCGCTGGTGCAAAGCCAGCGCCTTTTTTCTTAGGCCGGCGGCAAGGCGTCGAACGCCGCCGCGGTCGCGTCTGAACTCACATCCCGCACGAACAGGCCGTCTTCAAAGGTCACATCGAAGCTGCCGTAATATTGGCTGTCGCCAACGCGCAGCTCGTAGACGCCGCGCGCGGCCTCGTTACTCCGCTCGCCGAAGCGGAAGCTCAAACTGAGCGATTGGCTGGGGGGAAACTGATCGAAAAATCGCTGAAACGAAGCTTCAATGGCGGCTCGCCCTTCAAAGCGCTCCTCCGGCACACCTTCATAGGCATATATGACGACGCCATCCTCGGCGTACGCCGACGCGGCTGCGGCGGCGTCGCGGCTCGCGTACGCCTCACTCAAAACCCTGAATGCCTCAGGCGCCGGCGTCGGGGCAGACGCGGGCGCACACGCGCCAAGCGCCAAAAACAGCAACGCTGCAACATAGAAACGGGCCACACCCTGCGGGGCCAGCCAGCGAAGTTCGAGATTGGGATTAAACGCCATGGCGCCAGCCTAGAGTTACGCAGCGGCCGCGCAAATTGAATTGCGCTTAGCGCCCGAACGCTTGCCCCAGCTTCGCCAGCTGATCGGCAACCGGGTTCGCCACCTCAGTCGCCCCGCCCTCGTACATGCTTTCATCCAAACGGCGCACGCGCTCATAAATCGCGCTGCCGCAAATGATCAGCGCCTTCAAAGCTTCCGGCAATTCGTCGGCGCCGGCAAAGCTCGAAGCCGGCTGCGGTTCGCGCGAGATCAAACGGTATTTCTCGCTCGCGGCCTCAGCCATCTGGATCTCGCCGTCACGCACCGCGCGTTGCACCAAGAGCCACGAGGCCACCTGCATCAGCCGCGTCGTCAAACGCATGCTCTCGCCGGCATAGGCGAGCGCCGCAGCGCGCGAGAGCCGCTTGGAAGCGGCCCGGCCCGGGCCATCGAGGTAGCCCGCGGTTTCCTCAACCAGGGCCATACCCTCCTTGAAGGTGCGCTCGAACAACTCCGAGCGGGCGAAATCGAGGGCCCGCTGCGGGTCGAAACCGCTCCTCATTGGGGAAGCTTGCATCGTATCGGTCATGGGCCCGTGAAATCGCAAGGAGCGGGCCGTCTATGCCCGAATAAAGTCCGCCATGGGTTAAGACGGGCGGGCGCCAAAAACCGAGTCCGCCGCCGCGCGCTGCGCTTGCTTGGCTTTGATCGCCTGCTCACACGCGCTAATCTCGGCCTTGAGACGCTCGATACGGCTCTCTAGTTCACCTATCGAAGCGTTTTCTAATTGCGCTTCGAGCGAAAGCGGCTTTTTGGCCGCCGGAGCGAAGGGATCGTCATCGACCATGGGCCACTCTCCTGGCTTCATCATAGCCTGGATTGGCGTGAAGATTAAGGGAGCAGACGCGTGCTGAAACCACAGACGATGCAGCGCGTCGCGCACGCGCCAGACAAGCCGCTGACCTTGGTTCAAGACGATGTTCCCCGTCCCGGTCCAAATGAAGTTCTGATCCGCGTCGCTGCCGCCGGTGTGAACCGGCCCGACCTCACCCAGCGCGCCGGTCAATATCCGCCACCGCCCGGCGCCTCCCAAATTCTCGGCCTCGAAGCCGCTGGCGAGATTGTAGAAATCGGCGCCGGCGTCAGCCGCTGGCATGTGGGCGATCAGGTCACCGCGCTGCTGGCCGGCGGCGGCTACGCCGAATTCGTCACCGCGCACGAAGGCGCGCTGCTGCCCATCCCGAAAGGGCTCTCACTCATCGAAGCGGCGGCGCTGCCCGAGACTGTGATGACAGTCTGGGCCAACGTCTTCGAAACCGCCGCTTTGCAGCCGGGCGAAACCCTGCTCGTCCACGGCGGCGCATCCGGCATCGGCACCACCGCGATCCAAATGGCTAAGGCCCATGGCGCCCGCGTCCTCGTCACCGCCGGCGACGACGCCAAATGCAAAGCCTGCGAAAAGCTCGGCGCCGATCGCGCCATCAATTATCGCACCGAGGATTTTGAAACCGTCGCCCGCGATCTTGGCGGCGCCGACGTCGTCCTGGACATGGTCGGCGGACCGTACGTGCAAAAGAACCTCAACCTGCTCAACGATCGCGGCCGCTGCGTCCTGATCGCTTTTCTGCAGGGCCCGCAAGCGGAGGTGAACCTGATCCGGCTCATGCTGAAGCGGCTGACGCTCACCGGCTCCACCTTGCGCTCGCGCTCCGTCGAAGAAAAAGCCCGCATTGCTCATGAGGTTGAACGCGTTGTGTGGCCGTGGGTTGAAGCAGGACGGGTGAAGCCGCTGATCGACTCCACCTTCAGCCTCAACGAAGCCGAAGCCGCACATGCTCGCCTTCAAGCCGGCGCACACATCGGCAAGATCGTGCTGACGACCTAGGGCTTAGCGTTTTCGGATTCGACGTCATCGCCCTTGTGCGTGCGCTCGGCCCCGCCGAACACATCTTCCTCATCGACCGGCCTATCCGGCTTGCGGGTGGCGTCGGTGTTCGGCGTTGCGCCTGGCTTTACGCCACTCTTCGCATTCGCCTCTGACTCAGGCTGACGAGGTTCGGCCATCTTGAATCTCCTCTTTGCGAGGAGAAACGGCGCGCTCGGCTGTGATGTTCCCGCCGCTTAAAACCAGCGGCGGCGGCAGCCGCGCTGTTGACCAAGCCATTGCAGCGCCGCCTCCATCGCATGATCCGGCTTCTCCGCGCTCGCGCCAGTCGGATCGACTTCAACATCCGGCGTCACGCCATGCGGGTAACCAACGCCATCGCGGTCAGCCATCACATCCACCGCGATCACCAAATTGGTCCCATCCGAAAGCCGAAAGCCCTGCGTCGAGGTTGAAGCGCCGGCGGTGCCGATGCCGAACAGGCGCGTGTTCGCACGGCCGCGAAACGCAATCGCCGTCGCCTCGCCAGAACTCCCCGTCGCATCGTCGATCAGCACCGCCACCGGCGCGCTATGAAGATCAGGCGTCGCCCGCCAACCGGTGAACGTAAAGAGCTTCATCTCCTGGCCGTTCTCAGTGGCCCAAAGCTCGCCGCCCCGCAGCCGCATCTCATCGCGCCGCGTCGGCGTGTTGTAGCCGCCAATGCGCCCCTGCCCGAGCAACGCTGAAAGCCCCGTCAACATCGGCCAAGAATTGCCGCCGACATTGCCGCGCAGATCCACCACGAACCCGCACGCGTTCGATGCGGCTATGCCATCGAACAACGTCGATGCGTAAGCATTGAGCTGATCCGCGGGCGCATTCATGCGCGCCGGCACTATGACATGCGCGATCGTCCGCCCACGCTGACGCAAAGTGCTGACACTTGGTTCGCGCCGATCCGAAAATGTCGACACTTGCTGACGCGGCACAGGCGTCGGCCACGGGGTCATGCCATAACGCTCTTGATAAGCGGCGACGCGATCGGCTGCGATCTGCGGAAACGAGTGATTGTCATTGAGCTGCGTCAGCAGCCACACCACCGTGTCGAGCGTGTCGATGCTGTCGCGCGCGCTCGCCTCGCGCTCAATCGCTTGGCGCTCAACATCCGCCCAGTCGACCTGATCGGCATAAAGCGCGTTGGCGCGGATCGTCGCAATCGCTTCGCGCAGGTACGTCGCCGTATCAAACGCAGGCTGCGCCGATGCAGTCGTTGCAATCGCCAAGGTCGCGATTGCCGTCTTCCAAAATGCCACGTCGATCTCCGCGTTACGCCAACCGCGTTTTAGCGGAGGAGCCAGTAGGTAATAAAGATAAGATTAGCAGCCAGCGCGATGGCGACGACCTTGCGTGATTTCGCGACCAAAGTCGTGATGATCGTGCCGATGTTTGAAGAAGTGCTCGTCCAGCGACTTCACAGGCGAGCGATCGCGCGGAAAGAGCTGCGTGGCGGAGAAATAATAAGCCAGCGTCATGAACAGCGCCGCGACCAAATAGCGAAAGCTAAAGCCCACCTCACGGAAATCGCGCCACGCCGAACGCGCTCATGACCCGGCTTCGCGCGGCGCCTCTGTGAGCGACCAGCCGCCCTGTTCGATCAACGCATTTGTCGCCCGCGCGACGTTGTAGAGGTGGTACGAAACAAGCAGTATGAGCAGCACCAGCACAACCGTGCGGTTGCGCACAACGGCTGCAAGCAGCGTAGTGACCGCAAACGCCACGGCGCCGACCCAGCGGTAATCAGGCAAGATTACCTGCAACTCGCCGCGCGGAATGGTGACGGCAAGGAAGGCGCCGATCATCAGCAGGTTTGCCGCGAGCACACACAGCAGGATGAGGCTACGATTTTTCCAAAAATGTTCGTCGAGATCAGGCGTGGCCTTGGGGTCGCGGGGAAAGACCAAAGCTGCCGCCATGTAGAAGGTGCTCGCCACTACAAGGCCCAGGATCAAAAGCGCGAAGTTGAACGGCGCGGGGCGGAAGATCGACCAAGCTTGCACCCAGAAGGTTGCGATATCGAAGGCGACAAAGATCGCCAAGAGCGGCGTCAGCCAGCCGAAGCGCACGACCTGGCGCTCGTGCAGCACACGCGCGAACCCGCCGACCAGCTCCGCCACAGAGAAGCCCAGCAGCAAGCCATAGAACGAAAAGAAAAACTCGAACGCGCTCACGATAAAATTCCCACGCCAAAGACGAGGATTGCGACACCGATCCACGCCGCTATGGCGGCCTGGCGCTGTGTCGGTGCGAAAAAGAGCCCGATCAGGATGGCGGCGGACACGGCGCTCAGCATATTCGCGGCAATCGCGCTTCCGCCGCGCTTAAGGAACGCCGGAACGAAGAACGCAACCCCGCCCCCAGGGGCACGAGCGGCGGCCCGTGAGAACTGAATCAACCCGCAACCCCCCATATTGCGCGCGCGGCAAGGACAGCCAGCCCGATCAGATTGACGACACGGCCTTTGAACGGAATGAGCGCCAGCGGCATGAGCACGCCCGTCGCGTTCCAGAGCGACGGCGACGCACCCTCATTGACGTAGCCAGCGACGAGAGCTGCAAGAGGCGAAACGGCCAAGGCAACTAGTATGGCGCGACGATGCGCGAAGAAGTGATCGTCAAGTGATGCGACGCCGCTCGCACCAGGAAAAATGAGGCGACTGACAAACACAAAAGGCAGAGCGACACATGCCGCAATAATCAGACGCGGGGGACTCATGGTCAGCACCTCGCGCGCGTTCCAGTACGCGATCCACTGACGCATCAGCAAAAGCAGCACAATGAAACCCAGCGCCGGCACGAACCAGCCGAGCGCGACGCCGCGCCGGTCGCGCCAAACGTCGGCGAGTCCTGTCGCCACGTTGGCGGCGGCTAAACCAAGCAACAGGCTGTAGAATGTGAAGATGTACTCAAAACCGCCCAAACCCGCCCCCGGATAAGAACCACGACCTTAAGTGCGATTTCCCCGCCCCGTCACCCGAATCCCGCCTTCCCTTCGGCCACCCCCGGCGCTATATCGCCCCTCAACTGACCTCGTCCGCGCCCGGATGCGTCAGCCCGTTGCACCAGATGGCTAGCGCCTGGCGACGACGCTGGGCGCTTTTGCGTATCTGGAGCCCTGCTCATGACCTCGAACGTGCTGATGCCGAAGGCGACCGCCGTCTGGCTGATCGAAAACACCTCGCTTGCCTTCAAGCAGATCGCCGAATTCACCGGCCTGCACCCGCTCGAAGTCCAAGGCATCGCCAACGAAGACGTCGCCAAGGGCATTCGCGGCGTTGACCCGATCGCGGGCGGCTTCCTGTCGCGCGAAGAGATCGCCAAGGGCGAAGCTGAAGAGACCTACGTGCTGAAGCCGCTCGAGCAAAAGCGCATCGACCTGCCGCAAGTGAAGAAGAAGGGGGCGCGCTACACGCCGATCGCCCGCCGCCAAGATCGCCCGGACGCCATCGCCTGGTTCTTGAAGAACCACCCGGAAGTGCCGGACTCCAAGGTCGTGAAGCTGATCGGCACGACGAAGGCCACCATCGATCAAGTGCGCAATCGCACCCACTGGAACAGCTCGCAGATCAAGCCGGTCGATCCGGTCACCATCGGCCTGTGTACCCAGATCGAACTCGACGCCGTCGTCTCTGACGCCGCCGCCGCCAAAGCCCGCGCCGATGCGCGCGCTGCAAAGGCCGAAGCGAAGACCTTGAGGTCAGCTCAGGAAACGGTGCCAGCGGAAACGTACGGGCAGAACGAAGAGAGCTGATCTCTGGTTGAGCCGACCGAGAACTCCTGTACCGTGTAGTGTAACGGGGATTCTTGGTGCAACGGAAACTGGCGGCAATCCTGAGCGCCGACATCGTTGGCTACGGCAAAATGATGGAAGGCGATGAGCGCGGCACGCTGGAGCGTGTACGCGCGGTGCTGACCGAAGTTTTTGAACCTCGCGTGGCGGCACATGGCGGTCGCGTCGTCAAACTGATGGGCGATGGCGCGCTGGTGGAATTCGCCTCCGTCGTCGCTGCCGTCGAGTGCGCTATTGATGTCCAGGTAGCGATGAGCGGCCGCGACCTGCATTTGCCGGAGGCCGGCCGCCTACACTATCGCATTGGCGTCAACTTAGGTGACGTTATAGCCCAAGACGGCGACATTTTCGGTGAAGGCGTCAATGTCGCCGCGCGCTTGCAATCACTCGCCGCCCCCGGTGGCGTTACGCTCTCGCGCACAGTGCGTGAACACGTCAGCGGCAAAATCACCGGGGAGTTCGACGACCTCGGCGAACACCAGGTCAAAAATGAGCGGCCGGTCCACGCGTTCGCGCTCCGCGCCATGGACGCCGTCACACCGACGCAACGCATGCCTAGCACAGACGCGCGCGCCTCAATCTGCGTGCTGCCTTTCGCCAACATCAGCGGCGATCCTGAGCAGGAGTACTTCTCAGACGGCGTCACCGAAGACATTATCACAGATCTGTCGCGCATTTCCGCGCTCGCCGTCGTCTCGCGCAGCACCGCCTTCACCTTCAAAGGCAAGCCTGTCGAAGTCGGCAAAGTCGCACGCCAACTCGGCGTCAATTACGTACTCGAAGGCAGCGTGCGCCGCGCCGGCAATCGCGTGCGCATCTCCGCCCAGCTCATCGACGGCAAGACCGACAACCACATCTGGGCCGAGCGCTACGACCGCGATCTGAACGACATCTTCGCGCTGCAGACTGAAATTTCAGAGGCAATCGTGGCCGCGCTGAGGCTCAGATTGATGCCCGCTGAGCGTGAAGCCATAGCGCACCGTGAAACCGCGAACCCGCACGCTTACAAGCTCTACCTCATGGCGCGCGCTTATTCGTACTCACCATCGCAGCGCAACATTGAAGTGATCATTCGGATCTGCAAACGCGCGATAGAACTCGATCCGGATTACGCAGCAGCCTGGGCGCTGCGCGCGATCGCCCATCTTTATCAGCGCACCACCGAAGGCCCGGTCGAGGCCCAACTCAGCGTCGACCGCGCCTTGGCCCTCAACCCAAATCAAGCTGAAGCGCACGCCGCGAGAGGCGCGTTGCTCGCCCTTAACGGAAAAATCGACGAGGCGGCGGCGGCCCACGCACTCTCTTTCACCCTCGACCCCACGTCGTTTCACGCCTATCGCGCCGCCGGACGCACCTATCTGCAGCTGCGACGCTTTCAGGAAGCGCGCGATATGTATCTGAAATCCGGCGCGCTTTCGGAAATAGATTATGGGTCCCTCGTGGTGGCGATGCAGTGCGCCGAAGCGATGGGCGACTTGGACGAAGCGCAAGCACTGGCCAGGCGCGCGATGGAAAGGATCGAGCGCTGGATTGCCGGCCACGGCGACGACACCACGGCGATTGCTTTGGGCGCATGTGCACTGGCGATGCTGGGTGAGCGGGAACGCACTTTGGATTGGGCGGAGCGCGCCCTGCTGCTTGATCCGAACAACAGCAACGGACTCTACAATTTAGGCTGCGCCTTGGTCCGTCTGGGCGAACATGAACGCGCCATCGATCTCCTTCAGGAGGCAATCCAAGGGGCGCCGACGCGCGCCACACTTGCCCGTCAAGACAGCGATCTCGACGCCATTCGAAAACATCCCCGGTTTATCGCCATGATAAACGACGCCGAGACCACGCTCTCCAAGGAGGGGCCTAGCTAAGGCGGGCCGCGATGCGAACACCGCCTGCGCCAAACTGGCGCTTGCCTTCCCACGTGCTTCTTGCGATTGGTACTGCGAAGCGGTCGCAAGAAGCGGGTGGGTGCAATGAAGGCGCGAATGTTTGGTACGGCGGCGCTCGCCGTGGTGGTCGGCGCTTGGGCGGGACCAGCCTGCGCCGAAGAAGCCGGCGATCAAGCTCCCGAAGTCGTCGTCATCGGCGAACGCGACAACCTGCTTCGCATTCCCGGCTCCGGCGCCACCATCGAGTCCGAAGATCTCGAACGCGCGCGCGTCCTCACCGTCAACGAGGCGCTGCGCCAAGCATCCGGCGTCTATCCGCGTGACGAAGAGGGCCTCGGCCTGCGTCCGAACATCGGCGTGCGCGGCCTGTCGCCGACGCGCTCGAGCGAAGTGCTGCTGCTCGAAGACGGCCTGCCGCTCACCTACGGCCCGTACGGCGACAACGCCACCTACTCGCACCCGCCGCTGCGCCGCTTCGAACGCATCGAAATTCTGAAAGGCGCCAGCCAAATCCGCTTCGGCCCGCACACGGTCGGCGGCGTCGTCAACTACATCTCGCCGAACGCGCCCGACACGTTCGGCGGCAGCCTCTTCATCGCCGGCGGCGATCACGGTTACGGCGAGGCCGCGGTTTCGCTTGGCGGCCCAATCGCCGGCTTCCGCGCGCTGGCGCACGCCAGCACCACTGGCTTCGACGGCATTCGCGACAATCACGATCTCGAATTCGCTGATTACAGTCTGCGCCTTGAGCGCACGCTCGCGCCGAACCACGAATTGGTCGCGCGCTTCGCCATCAATCGCGAAAACAGCCAAGTCTCGTATTCAGGCCTCACCCAGGCCGAGTACGCTGCCAACCCGTTCGGCAACCCGTTTCCGAACGATCGCTTCGAAACCCAGCGCTACACCGGCGCCATCACCCACGGCTGGGAAATCAGCCCGTCGCTCGAACTGACGACGTCGGTCTATTCACTCTACTTCAACCGCGATTGGTGGCGCCAATCTTCCAATTCCGGCCAACGTCCGAACGATTCATCCGATCCGGCGTGCGGCGGCATGGCCAATCTCAACACCACCTGCGGCGCCGAAGGGCGCCTGCGCGAATATCATCAGTACGGCATCGAAAGCCGGCTAAACTGGCAGTTCGATTTCCTCGGCGCCGATGCCGATCTCGAAGCCGGCCTTCGCTATCACCGCGAGCGTCAAAGCCGCCTGCAAGTCAACGCTGACACGCCGACGGGCCGCACGCCTGGCGTCGGCGTCAACGGCGGCACGCCGGAGAACAACCTGCGCTACGCCGATGCGTGGTCAGGCTTTGGCTTGCTCACGCTCGACTACGGCCGCCTCGCCATCAGCCCGGGCGTGCGCGTTGAAGCGATCGAGTACGAACGCACCAACCGCCTCACCGGCCAAACCGGGTCGACCGATCTGAGCGAAGTCATTCCCGGGATCGGCGTCACCTACGACATCAACGACACTTTGGTCGTTTATGGCGGCGTGCATCGCGGCTTCTCGCCGCCGCGCATCGAAGACATCGTCACCAACGCTGGCGGAACCGTCGATCTCGGCGCCGAAGAGAGCACCAATTGGGAAATCGGCCTGCGCGGCACGCCCACCCAAGGCCTCCACATCGATCTCTCGTACTTCATCATGGAGTTCGACAACCAGATCGTGCCGTCGTCCGTTGCAGGCGGCGTTGGCGCCACGCTCACCAGCGCCGGCGAAACCCGTCACTCTGGCTTTGAAGCCACCGCCCGCTATTCGCTCCGCGACGCCGGCCTGATGCAGAGCGACGATCTCTACTTCCGCACCGCCATCACCTATGTCGGCGAAGCGGAGTTCGTCGGCACGCGCTTCTCCAACATTTCCGGCTTCGGCGCCGTCTCGGTCAGCGGCAATCGCCTGCCCTACGCGCCGGAATGGATCGCCTCGGCCGCCGTCGGCTACGAGTTCGGCGAATGGCTGAACCTGCAAGCCGAGGTACAGTACACCGGCGAAATGTTCACCGACGATCTCAACACCGTGACGCCCATCGCCAACGGCCAGCGCGGCCTCATCGACGATGCGACGGTGGTGAACCTCTCGGCCAACCTGACGCCGAATGACGGTCCCGCGACCTACTTCGTCACCGTGAAAAACGTGTTCGACGAATTGTACATCGTCGATCGCGCGCGCGGCATCCTGCCAGGCGCTCCGCGCCTCGTGCAGGCTGGCGTCGCGATCCGCTTCTAACTTGGCCGCGTCCAGATAAAGAGCGCACAGAGCGCCAGCACGGCGCCTGCAATCGCCACCGCCATCGGGTTCGCGCCGCTCCATGCGAACAGCGCGAACCCGATCACCATACCCGCCGAAGCCATCAGCTTCGCCGGCAGCGCAATCGCGCCGCGCTCGCGCCAAGCCCGCACCGGCCCGCCAATAAATGCAAACGAAAGCAGCCACGCTTCCAGCCGCGGGCTCGCATATGCGAAGCATCCGGCGGCGGCGATGAAAAACACGGTCGACGGCATCAGCGGCACAATCGCGCCCACCACGCCAAGGACAATGCAGATGAGCCCAACCAGTGCGGCGAGTGGGCGAAGCAGCGTTGAGCGCATCGGCGCTATATAGGCGCCGATCGGGCGCGCCGACACCAGCCTTTGAGCGCGCACGCGGGCAAGGGCGATGTTGAGAATCGTCTAGCGGCGCCAGACTTCACGCAGCCGCGCATCGCGTCCGCATCCCGCGCGATAGGCGGCGTACTGGCCAGGATTTCGCCGCGCATAGTCGCGGTGATAGTCCTCGGCTTCCCAGAACGGGCCGAGGTCGATGATTGGCGTGATCACGCGGCCATTGACCCGCCCGCCCGAGATCACCTCGCGCTTGCTGGCTTCCGCATCAGCGCGCTGTTCGGGGGTGACGAAGATTGCCGGCCGATAACTCGAGCCGCGGTCGCAGAACTGGCCGCCATTGTCGGTCGGGTCGGTGTAGAGCCAGTAGCGATCGACCAATTGGCGATAGCTGATGACGCTGGGGTCGAAGCGCACGCGCACAGCTTCGTAATGGCCCGGATGGTTCTGATAAGTCGGGTTGGCGTTGCGCCCGCCCGTATAGCCGCTCATCACCTCGACGACGCCCGGAATGGCGCCCATGTCGTGCTCCATGCACCAGAAGCAGCCGCCGGCGAACACCGCCTCCTGCACCCCCGCTGGCGGCGGCGCCGGGGCGCGCGATTGCGCCGCCGTATTCGGGGGCGCGCAGGCGAACAGAAACAAAAGGCTGGCGAACAGAGCGCGGATCATGCTGGCTATACGTGCTGTAGCGCCCGCCGGTTTCAAGCAACCGTGCCCCGATCTTATCCGTACAAGCTCATGATCGCCTCCGGAGCAGTCGCATGAAGCTCATTCCCGCCCTGATCGCCGCCGCCATCATCGCCAGCGGCGCCGGCGTCTACGCCTACGCCCAGCACGCCAACCGCACCGCCGCCGTCGAGCGCCACGCCCAACGCCCGCCCGGCGCGCTCGAGCGCCTACGCAACTGGGTCATGGATCAAGGCGGCACCGAGCGCCCGTTCGAAAACGAATACTGGGATCACCACGAGGCCGGCATCTATGTCGAAGCCCGCACAGGCGAAGCTTTGTTCGCCTCCACCACCAAATACGACAGCGGCTCCGGCTGGCCGAGCTTCACGCGCCCGATCGATCCGGACAACATCGTGCTCCGCGAAGACTACACGCTCGGCATGCGCCGCATCGAAGTGCGGTCGCGCCGCGGCGACGCGCACCTAGGTCACGTCTTCGATGACGGTCCGCGCAATTCCGGCGGCCAGCGTTTCTGCATCAACAGCTGCGCCATCCGCTTCATCCCGCGCGACCAAATGGAAGCGCAGGGCTACGGGCGCTACCTCGCCATCGTCGACGGCGACTAACACCGACGCGTCGAAGCTCAAGCGTCAGCAGCGTTGAGCGAAGCCGCCTGCCTGTTGAAACACCGCTCACATGCGCGCGCTCCAGCCTTGGCCGGAACGCTGGCGCACACGTTACGCGCTTCAATCTCGCGCACTGTCGGATTGAGCTATTCGCGCGTCAGCAGACGCCTGCGGCGTGGTTAATGCGAGTTTTCTTGTCGGAGATGTTCAATCTGTTCCTTCAACTTCAGTTTCTGACGTTTCAACGCGGCGATTTGCATCGGATCCGCGGCGGGCCTTTGGGCCTCTGCTTTGATGATAATGTCGAGATCCCGATGACGGGCGTCGAGTTCGCGTAAACGCTGCTCGATAGCCATTGAAGGCGCCTCCTTTGTCAGTTTGGCGACATGCAGCATGCGCCCCTTTTGAGGTGTTGTCTCGTTACATCGTGCATAAAATTAATCATTGTTCCGGTTGCGCCGCTTTGCGCGTGCGGCATCGGCAGAATCGGGCGTCTTTACAGCGCTGTTCTGGCGTGGCTTAGCTCCCTGTTTCGCGGGGCCGGCGGGGGCCTTCGCCTAAAATCTGCGGAACAAGGCGCGCATGGGCGGCGAGGACGACGAAGATTTCGATATCAGCGACACGCCAGAAAAGCGTGCGCTGAAAGCGCGGCTCGGCGAGTTGCGCGAGGAGCATCGCGCCCTCGACAGCGCTATCTTCGCGCTTCAAGAACAGGGCGCAGGGGATGCGCTGCAACTGGCGCGGCTAAAAAAGCGCAAGCTGGTGTTGAGGGACCAAATTCAATGGATCGAAGACAGGCTGACGCCGGACATCATCGCCTGAAGCGCTTGCTGACCGGCGCCGCGTTGCTGGCGGCGCTGCCAGGCGCTGCGTTCGCGCAGGAAACCGAAGCCGACACCAAAGGCGTATTCTCGCTTACCGTCGAGAACGACAGCCTCTCCTCAGGCGCTGACCGCAACTACACGTCCGGCATTCGCCTGGGCTACGTCTCGCCCGCCGAACGCGTGCCCGATTGGCTGCAAGGCGCCGGCGGCTTTACGCGCGTGCTCTCCAATTCCGAGCCTGACTTCTGGGGCTTCGCCATCGGCCAATCGATCTTCACGCCGGAAGACATCAGCGCCGTGCCCGCCCCGCCGGACCAGCACCCCTATGCCGGCTGGCTCTACATGCAGATTTCCATCGGCGCGCTCGAAGATCGCAGCGATGGCCGCTCGCCGCGCTTCCTCGATACCTACGAACTTGAGCTCGGCATCGTCGGCCCCTCCGCGCTTGGCGAAGAAGCGCAGCGCGGCATCCACCAATGGCTCGGCGCGCCCGACCCGCAAGGTTGGGATACCCAACTGCAAGATGAAGTCGCGTTCGCCGTTTCGTTCGATCGCCGCTGGCGCGCCGCGCGCGTATTCGGCGACTATTTCGGCGGCCTCGAAGCCGACCTGACGCCCAGCGCCGGCGCCTCGCTTGGCACCCTGCGCACCGAAGCGCGCGTCGGCCTCGCCGCCCGCATCGGCCAACGCATCGACAGCGACTTCGGCCCGCCGCGCGTGCGCCCGTCGCTCGCCGGCGTCGAGCATTTCCGCGGCGGCCCGTTCTCGTGGAACGTGTTCGCGGGCGTGCAAGGCCGCGCCGTCGCACACAACCTCTTCCTCGATGGCAACACCTTCGAAGACGGCCCTTCGGTCGATCGCAATCCGTTCGTACTCGATATGCAGACGGGCTTTTCCGTCAGCGTGCGCGGCGTGCGATTGGCCTACACTTACGTGTGGCGCACCGAAGAGTTCGAGTCGCAGCCGTCGCGCCAAGATTTCGGCGCACTGTCGCTGAGCTTTAGACTATAGAGCTTCGCGACCTCAGAACTCACGATGGATAGAACCCAACTCGCGCGCTTGCTGCTCGTCGCAAGCATCATCTACGTGGTCGGCTTCTACTTTATCGGCGCTGCGATAAAGCCGGGCTATTCGCAAATCTCCAACTTTGTCAGCGAATACAATGCGACAGGAACAGCGTGGGCCGGCACGCTCACCTATGCCGGTTTTCTCGCCGTCTCCATTCTGTTGTCGCTCTTCTTGCTGGTCGCAGCGCCGATGACGCAAGTCTCCGGCGCGAGCCGCGTCGGCTTTTGGCTTTTGTGGTCAGCCCCGGCGTCCTATTTCCTCGCGGTGATCGCGCCATGCGACGCGGGGTGCCCTGCCGAAGGTTCAATCAGTCAGCTCTGGCACAACATATTGGCCATCATCACGTACTTCGGCATGGGCGCCAGCGTTGCGCTGATATCGTTAGCGCCGGGATTGCGCCGCTTCAAATTGCGCCGCACCTTGATGCTGCTCACGGGCGCCGCGTTTCCGATCGTGTTCATCGCCATGGTTCAACCCGACTTGGACTCGTGGGGCGGCCTGATGCAGCGCTCGCTCGATGTAGCGCTGGCGATATCGCTCGTTCTGATCGCGTGGACGTTGATGAAGCGAGATCAGCAACCCGCGACCTAGGACTCAGTCGTCCTTCGCTTTCCGCACGCGCTGTTTCTTCGGCTTATCGCCGATGTTCGCCGGCATCGCCGAAAGGGCGCTCTTTTGTTTTGCAAGCTCTTGAAGTTTGAGCGCGCACGCGGCGAGCGCATCGCCAGACTCTGCCAGCTCATCAGCGGAATAGAGCTTACCGCGCTCCGTCCTCAGTGTTTTCACGCGCGCCCACACAGTTTGCACCGCGCGCTTCAAATCCTTTTTGTCAGACATCTCTTCCTCAGCGTCGCGTGCACAATAGCGCGCAACCGCAGCGGCGTAACCAACCGACTCCTCACGCGCGACCGCGCGTCACAAAACTGAAATTAAACTGTCGCAAATCTCGTGCTGCGCGTGTTCGCCGACTCCAAACATAGTCGCGCAATGCCAATACACCGCGTCACCTGCGCTGAATGCGGCCTCGCAGCCACGCACATCCGCTGCGCCGAACGCGGCGTCACAAGCTTTTCCGAGTTCTCGGCAGGCGCCAGATGCGGCCTCGGCAACGCGGCCATCGCCCTCGGCGCATCACCGATGACGCCCGTCGTGCAGTGCCCAAACCTGCAAGATGCAATCGCGCAGGCGATCAAAGAGTTCGACGAAACTCAAGCGCCACAACGCAACTGATTAGAAGCCGGCGAACGCTTGGGTGCGTTGGCGGCGCGCGTACTTGTCCGCGTACATCGCCTCGTCCGCACGCGCGATCGCGGTTTCCGGATCCTCGACCAGCGCAATCGCGTGCACGCCAAACGAAGCATGCACCCGGTGCGTCATGCCCTCGTGCACGATCACGGCGGCGTTGAGCTTTTCGCTCAAGCCCGCAGCCTTGGCGTGCGCCTCTTCGGCGCTGGCGCGGTTCAGGATGACGCCAAACTCATCGCCGCCCAACCGGCCGACAACGTCGCTCTCGCGGACGCTATCGAGCAGCAGCAGCCCAACATGGCGTAACACCGCATCGCCCGCAGCATGCCCATAAGAATCGTTCAGCGCCTTGAAGCCGTCGAGATCGAGATAAAGCACCGCCGCCGGCGTCTTGTAGCGCTCGACTTCCGACATCGTCCGGTGCAGTTCGCGCAGGAAAGCCCGGCGGTTGAACACCGGCGACAGCGGATCGCGGTCGGCCAGCTCTTCGGCCGCCGCCAGCTTCGCCGCCAGCGCGTCCCGCTCAGCCGCGAGTCGCTCCAGCGCCGCCAAAGCAGCCGCCGAAACGTCGCGCCGCTCCAAGCCCAGCCCTTGCAGGAGCTGGCTCGTTGCGGAACCGAGTTTGGCCGTGCCCAATCGCATTGCTGGCGCCTCTTTCCCCACAGGGATGCGCCCGGGAGGTAAAGGCCGCCTTAACCGCTCCAACGCGCGCGGGCTGGACGGACGCCGCGGCTTGATTTACTTGCCCGTTTTTTAGGAGCAGCCGAAACATGGCTACCCCACCAGTCGGGCTCATCATGGGCTCGAAATCAGACTGGGAAACGATGAAGGCCGCGGCCGAGGCGCTCGATGCGCTGGGCGTCGCCTACGAAGCCAAGGTCGTTTCCGCCCACCGCACCCCGCAGCGCCTCTATGACTACGCCACCTCCGCCAAAGCACGTGGCGTGAAGGTCATCATCGCCGGCGCCGGCGGCGCGGCCCACCTCCCCGGCATGGCCGCCTCGATGACGACGCTGCCGGTGCTCGGCGTCCCCGTCCGCAGCCGCGCCCTCAAAGGCCTCGATAGCCTGCTGTCGATCGTGCAGATGCCGAGCGGCGTCCCGGTCGGCACCTTGGCCATCGGCGAAGCCGGCGCCGCCAATGCCGGCCTCCTCGCCGCCTCGATCCTGGCGCTCAGCGACGACGCCCTCGCCAAGCGCCTCGAGGCCTATCGCGCCGCCCTCACAGAAGCGATCGGCGAAGATCCGCGATGAACGCGCTGAAGCCGGGCACCACGATCGGCATCCTCGGCGGCGGCCAGCTTGGCCGCATGCTCTCGATCGCCGCCGCACAGCTCGGCTTCGACGTCGCCATCTTCACCGACGAACCCGATAGCCCCGCCGCGCGCGTCTCGGCCCGCACCACGATCGGCAATTATCTCGACACCGCCGCGCTCGCCGACTTCGCCCGGCACGTCGATGTCGTCACCACCGAGTTCGAAAACGTCCCCGCCGAAACCGCGCAAGCCTTGATTGACGCAGGCGCCCGCGTCGCGCCCAACCCGCACGCACTCGCCGTCGCGCAAGATCGCTTCGACGAGAAAAGCTATTTTGCCAGCGCTGGCATCGCCACGCCGCCGTTCCGCGCCATCAGCTCGCAAGCAGATCTCGACGCCGCCATCGTCGATATCGGCGCGCCCGCAATCTTGAAAACCCGCCGCCTCGGCTATGATGGCCGCGGCCAAATTCGCATCAAAGCCGCCGCCGATGCGAAAGGCGCCTACGAACACCTCGGCGCCCCCGGCATCCTCGAAGGCTTCTGCGCTTTCGAACGCGAAGTCTCGATCATCGCCGCGCGCGGCTGGGATGGTTCAGTCGCGTTCTACGATCTCAACGAAAACGAACACGCCGGCGGCATCCTCTCGCGCACCACACTCCCCGCGCGCGTCAGCGCCGATGTAACGCGCGCCGCGCAAGACGCCGCCCAACGCGTACTCGAAGCCTTCGACTATGTCGGCGTCCTGACGATCGAGTTTTTCGTGATGCCCGACGGCTCACTCGTCGCCAACGAAATGGCCCCGCGCGTTCACAACTCAGGCCACTGGACCATCGAAGGCGCGCTCACTTCGCAATTCGAGCAACACATCCGCGCCGTCGCCGGCTGGCCGCTCGGCCCCACCACCCGCGTCGCGCAAATCGAAATGCTCAATCTGATCGGCGAAGACGCCGACGCATGGCCCGCCCTCGCCGCCGATCCGGACGCGCGCCTCCACCTCTACGGCAAGCGCAGCACCCGCACCGGCCGCAAAATGGGCCACGTCACCAAGCTGCAGCTCTAGCGCGGGTAAGCCTCTTCACGCGCAGTGTAGAGCCAAAATCCAATCACGTAGATCACTGGCAGGAAGAACCACACCATGCCGCTGACGCCCTCGACCCAGCGCGGCGCGACCGTGTAGGTCGCGCCTCCATCGTCGCCGGGCAGCACGCTCCAACCGCCGCCCATGTACGCCACCACGATAAGCGCGGCGACGCCAATCCAGAACGCGATCGCAGTTGCAACAATAGGGGATGTACGCTCGACGTAATCGTCGGCGGGATGCTTCTCCAATTGCATCAGGCTTGGCCAGATCGTAAGCGGCCACGCCGCAGCATTGAGAAACCGTAGCGGAGCAGCAGCCATGAGCGGCCTCCAAACGGATCAATGCCGCATCATACGCTCACGCGTCCGTGATGTCCCGGTCTTTCAGTAATTTTAGCGATAGCGAAAGCGCGCGGCGATGCCGACAGCATCCTGCATGCGCTCGCCGATTGGTTTCAGACGCGCTTTGAATTTTTCAAACTGCATCACGTTCTCAATACGCGCATCGAGAAACGCCCAGGTTGCTTCGTGATCGGCGCTGTCGTCATTGAACCAGCGCGCATAAGTGCTCGCCAACACGCCCGAGAGCGTCGCGCGTTTCGTGTAGAAGTTTTCGTCGGTGCTGGTGTCGCCGAGCGCTTTCCAGATGTGATCGGCGGTGCGCCACACCAGCCGCGCCGCTTCCGGCGCGCGATCCGGCCGCGCCAACGCCCGCGTCATCGCCCGCGCCGCATCCTTGTAGCCGGCTTGCGCCTCCAGCCGCAGCTGCACCGCCGCGCGCACCTTGTCGCGAATACGCATCTTCGGCAGGTCGAGATCTTCCAGGCCCGCCAGCATCGCCTCGTCCGCCCGGGCGGCGAACGCGTCGAAAAGATCGAACGCCCCCTTCGGGCAAGCCAGGGCCGCCTCCCCGGCGCTGAGGCCAGCTTCGGCCACCGCCGCCTCGAACGCCGCCTCGGTCCAGCCCTTCTCGGCCGCGTGGGACGGGAAAACCCTCAGAATCTGGTCCCGGAACCGGGCTGACGGGGTCTGGCTTTGGCGCTCTGGCATGACAATGAGGGTACGCCCAATGCCCCCAGCCGTCGACAAGGCCGGCATGGACAGAGCCGCGGCGTTTTGCTATTGCCCCGCCTTCAATTAAGCGGAAACGCGGGCGCGAGAGGCGTCCGCGCGAGTTCCGTGTTTGGGTTACGGTGACGGGAGAACTGGTCCTGGTACAGATTTTCGTTCGCGATAACAACGTCGATCAGGCGTTGAAGGCGCTCAAAAAAAAGATGCAGCGGGAAGGCACTTTCCGCGAAATGAAGCGTCGCAATCACTTCGAAAAGCCGTCCGAAAAGCGCGCCCGTGAGCGTGCTGAGGCCGTCCGCCGCGCCCGCAAGCTGGCCCGCAAGCGCGCCCAGCGCGAAGGCCTGCTGCCGCGTCCGCCGGCCAAGCCGCGGTAAGCACCGCGCAAGCTGAGTTTTAGAGAGCGCCGTCCGGCTCCCGTCGGGCGGCGCTTTTCGTTGCGCACTAGCGCTCGGCCATCCGCAGCATGATCGCGGCCGCTTCATCCAGCGCCGCGCGCTCGGCCCGCGATAATTGCGCCACCCGCGCCGCCAACAGCGCCAGGCGCGCCTGACGGCCCTTCTCCATCAAAGCCCGACCCTTCGCCGTCACATCAATGCGCAGGCCGCGTTTGTCGGCCTTATCCGCGCGCTTGGCGACGAGCCCCGCCGCTTCCAGATCCGCCACCAACTTCGACATCGTCGGCGCCGTCACCTGCTCGGCTTTCGCCAGCGCCGATAAACTCATCGCCCCGCCAAACACCAGAACCGAAAGCGCCGAAAGCTTGGGCGCGGAGAGCCCGGTGTCCGCATCGGCGACACGCGCTGCCCTCAGCATCCGGATGGCCGCCTTATGCACGCGCTCGGCGACATCAACTGCGTTGTTTCCCGACATCAGCCGAATCTGGATTGACTTAGTTAGTTAGTCAAACTAATTATCTGCCAGGAGATCAGCCATGAACACCGCGCCGCCTTTGCTCTCAGGCATTTGCCAGATCGCGCTCGCCAGCTCCGATCCGTTAAAGCTCGTCGCCTTCTATCGCGACTCGCTCGGCCTGCCGGTTCTGTTCGAAGCCTCCGGCATGACCTTCTTCCAGTCCGGCGCCACGCGGCTGATGATCGGCGCGGCGCAACCCGGCCAATCCGTCGGCGGCGATGCGGTGATTTATTTCGAGCCGCACGATTGGAGCGCCGCTGAGGCCAAGCTTGAAGCCGCCGGCATCGCCTTTCTGCACCCGGCCCAGCCGCTGCAGCAGGCGCCAGGCCGCGAACTGATGCTGCGCGCCTTCCGCGACCCCGAAGGCCACACGCTGGCGATCATGGGCTGGCGCGCGGCCTAGTCCTTGGGTTTGCGCCCGCGCAGGTTCGCCATGCTGACTTGATCGACGACGCCGGCCTTAAACACCAGCGACGCCAGCCACAGCACGACGATCACCGCCAGCACCATCAGCGCGCCTTGTCCAGCAATCTCGATCCAGCCGAGCCCTGCCGGCGCACGCATCAGCATCAGGAACGGCGTAAACAGCGGCACCCAGGACGCCGCCTGAATGATCGGCGCGTTCGGATTATCCAGCGCCGGCATCACCAACATCATCGGGATCGCCAACACGAGCGCCACCGGGCCGAGCAATGTCTGCGCCTCCTGGATCGACTCACACAGCGAGCCGAGCGCCAGGAAGATCGCGCCATACATGAGATACCCGGCGATGAAGCCGATCGCGAAAGCCGTCAGCAGTCGCGCGTCGAGAAACGCCGCCGCCACCTGCCCCAGCATGGAATCGCCCAATTGCGTCGCGGCGATGCTGAGCAATGTGCCGCCCAGTGCCCCCCAAATCAAAAACAGCGTCGCGCTCACGCACGCCACGCCCAGCAGCTTGCCGATCAACAGCTCCATCGGCGTGACGCTGGTCAGCAGCGTGTCGAGGATCTTGTTGGATTTCTCCTCGATCACGCCCGAAAGTAGCATGTTGGCGACCGAGAACACGATGCTCCACAGAATGAACGCCAGCGCCAAAGCCGCATAAGCCGGCGCCCGCTGGCGCACCGTCACTTCCGCATCGCCCGTCTCGCGCGGATCAAATTGCACGATGCGCGGATTGAATGCGTTGAAGCGATCCGCTTCCGAGGCCTCGAGCCCCTGCGCCGTGAACGCCTCGCGCTGCATTGCTAGCCGCATCGCGCGCTGCGCAATCACCGTCGGCTCATTGTGCGAAAGATTGAGACTCCAATATTCGATCACCGGCGCATCCGCCTCGCGGCGAATATGAATGGCGCCAAACAACGTGCGCCCATCCGTCAGCGTACGCGTGCCGTCGAGATAGGGCCGCAACGCTTCAAGCCCCTCCGCCGGCGCCGGCGTCAGCACGTAACGCGGCGAAGGCTGCGGAAACGCCGCCATCGCTCGCGGCGCCCGTTGCGACACAACCTCACGCGCCGCCGCCACAGCTGCGGTGCGCGTGCCGCCTTCAGCCAATTTCGCATCGTACGCAGCCACGGCTGCCGGCGCGACCGCAGGCGCGGTCGCCGCCAGATATGCGTTGATTTCCGCCCGCGCACCGGTGCGCGCCAATTCTTCAAACGCCGCCGTCACCGCCGCTGCGTCCGGCGCGCTCTCAGCCGTAATCGTCAGCACACGCGGCGGCTCTGCCCGCGCCAACAAAACCGGCGCAAACATCAAGATCGCCAAGATCAGCGGCGCTGTGATCAGCGACAGCCAAAAGCCCCAAGCGCCGATGTAGGCGAAGTAGTCACGGCGGGCGACGAGGAAGATCGGTGACATCTTCTACTCCGCCGCGTCCGGCATGGCTTTGTCGCCAACCAACGAAACGAACGCCTCATGCAAGCTCGCGCGCGCCGGCTCAAACAGCGAAAGCGGCGCCCCCGCCTCCACGCACGCCTGCAGCAATTGCCGCGAGCCGTGGCCGTTCTCCAACTTCACACGCCAGCGGCGATTGCCATGCTCGCCCTGCTCTTCGCTCATCGCGAACCCGCGCCCCGCGAGCGCGGCGTTCAAATCATATTCAGCGCCATCGGTCTCCAACACCGCCACGCTGGGCGCCAAAGCCAGCGCATCACGCACCGTGCCTTCAAACGCCTTGCTGCCATGCGCGATCAAGAGAATGCGGTCGCACAAGCGCTCGGCATGCTCCATCACGTGCGTCGAAAACAAAATCGTCCGCCCCGCCGCCGCCTGCGCGCGAATGGTTTCTTCCAGCACACGCTGGTTCACCGGATCGAGGCCCGAGAACGGTTCATCGAAAATGATCAGGTCCGGCTCATGCGCGATCGCGCCCAACACCTGAACCTTCTGCGCCATCCCCTTCGACAGCGTCTTCACCTTCTTGCGTTTGACCTTGCCGAGGCCGTGGTCATTCAGCAGCGCATCGGCGCGCTTGAACGCCTTACCCGAGGGCGTGCCCTTCAGCCGCGCAAGATACGCGATCGCCGCCCGCGCGCTCATCGAGCGATAGAGCCCACGCTCCTCCGGCAAATACCCAACCCGCTGCAGCGTTTCGCGGTTAATCGGCCCGCCCAGCATCGAGATGCGCCCAGCCGTCGGCCGCAGCACGCCCACCATCATCCGCAGAGTCGTGGATTTGCCCGCCCCGTTCGGCCCCAGCACACCGTAAATCGAGCCTTGCGGCACGGTGAAACTGAGGTCGCGGACGGCGGTTCGCGCGCCATAGCGCTTGACCAGGCCTTCTGCTTCAAGCGCGGCGTTCATGCGAGGGGCAGGTTTACGGGGCTTTGCCGCCAGATCAAGCGCGCGCAACCGTTCGGGCGAGACGCAAACGGCCGCATCGGCGCCGCCGCAACATTCGCATCTGCGAAGCTCGCGCTCCGGGTGAAAACCGCGCGCCGAACTTGATTAAATTTCGCCCGCATTCTTGCGCGCGCCTGTTCCCGGGCGTTAGCTCACAGGGTCAACATGGGAGAGCTAAAATGGCTGCGCCCGACCCTGAAAAATTGAATGCGTTCGTCGGCAAACTTGTAGGCGACCTTGGCGCCGTCACCAGCGCCGCTTTAATCCGCCTGGGCGATCGGCTCGGCCTCTACAAAGCCATGGCCGATGGCGTTGCGGTGACGCCGGAGTCACTAGCGGAAAAAACCGGCCTCAACCCACGCTATCTGCGCGAATGGCTCTCGGCCCAAGCCGCCGCCGGCTACATCGACTACAATTCCAAGAGCAAAAAGTTCAAACTCAACCCCGAACAATGCGCCGCCTTTGCCGATGAAGGCGGGCCTGGCTTTTTCGCCGGCGCCTTCGAACTCGCGCAAGCCATGTGGCTCGACGAACCGAAAATCGCCGAAGCCTTCAAATCCGGCAAAGGCGTCGGCTGGCACGAGCATTCGCACTGCCTGTTCCGCGGCACCGAGCGTTTCTTCCGCCCCGGCTACAACGCCCACCTTGTCTCGCAATGGATTCCGTCGCTGCGCGGCGTGAAAGAAAAACTCGAACGCGGCGCCAAGGTCGCTGACGTCGGCTGCGGCCACGGCGCTTCGACCATCTTGATGGCGCTCGCTTATCCCAAATCAAAATTCTACGGCTTCGATTATCACGAGCCATCCATCGAACGCGCCAAGAAGCTCGCCAAGGAAGCCGGCGTCGCCAAGCGCGTCACCTTCGAACAAGCCAGCGCCAAAGAATATCCCGCGCACGGCTACGATCTCGTCGCCTTCTTCGATTGCCTGCACGACATGGGCGATCCCGTCGGCGCCGGCAAACACGTGCGCGAAACTTTAGCCGACGATGGCGCCTGGATGATCGTGGAACCCTTCGCCCACGATGATCTGAAGGACAATCTGAACCCCGTCGGCCGCGTCTATTACGCAGCGTCGACCATGATCTGTACGCCGGCCTCGCTCTCTCAGGAGGTCGGCCTCGGGCTTGGCGCACAAGCCGGTGAAGCGCGGCTGAAAAAGGTAGCCAAGGAGGCTGGATTCAGTAGATTCCGCCGCGCCGCCGAGACGCCGTTCAATCTGGTGTTCGAAGCGCGCGCCTGAACACTGAAGGGACACGCAATGCGCGCCATACTTTTCGTCGCCGCTCTGTTTGCGGCCGGCGCCGCTCACGCCGAGCCGGTGACGTACACCCTGGATCCCGCGCACACACAGGTCGCCTTCTCGATCGATCGCTTCGGTTTCAACCGCGTGCTCGGCCGCTTCGATACAATCAGCGGCGAACTGGTGCTCGATGAAGCCAATCCGGCCAATTCATCGGTGCGCGCCACCGTGCAAATCGCCAGCGTCGATTCCGGCAACGACACGCGCGACGAGCATCTGCGCGCTGAACGCTGGCTCAACGCCGCCGCACATCCGACGATGCAGTTTCAATCCACCTCCGTGCGCCTCACCGGCGAGCGCACCGCCGAAGTCATCGGCAACCTGACGCTCCTCGGCCAAACTCATCCGCTGACGCTCAACGTCACGCTCAACAATATCGGCCCTGCCCCAAACAATCAGCGCCGCACCGCCGGCTTCTCCGCCACCGGCACGCTCAGCCGCAGCGCGTTCGGCTCAACGACCGGAGCCAACATGATCGGCGACAGCGTCTCGATTCAGATCGAAGCCCTCGCACTGGCGCCGACCAACTGATGGCGTACTGGCTCGTTAAAAGCGAACCCACGACGTGGTCGTGGGATCAGCATGTCAAAAAAGGCGCTGACGCCTGGACAGGCGTGCGCAATCACCAAGCCAAAGCCCACCTCGTCGCCATGAAGAAGGGCGATAAGGCGTTCTTCTACCATTCCAACGAAGGCAAGGAGATCGTCGGCGTCAGCGAGGTCATCAAAGAAGCCTACCCCGACGCCAGCGACAAAACCGGCAAGTTCGTCTGCGTCGATCTCAAGGCCGTCGAGCCGTTGCCAAAGCCAGTGACGCTCGTCGCCATCAAGGCCGAGGAAAAGCTCGCCAAGATGGTGCTGGTGAACAACTCACGCCTCTCCGTGCAGCCGGTCACGGCTGACGAGTGGAAGGCGATCAGAAAGATGGGTGGATTGAAGTGAGCACTCTCGAACCAAGCCTGTTCAGCGACGCCGCAATTCCGGACGACACCAAGCAAATCAACGCCGCCATCATCGCCGCCATGACCGGCACGCCCGAATGGTGGGATGTCGGCGCTCAGCGCGCCCGCGATGCGCGCGCCCAAGGCAAAGGCGCCTTCCCCGCGCCGGTCTATTCCGATCGCGCCCGCTGGATCGAGATCGACGGCCGCGGCGGCAAGATCAAACTGCGCGTCGTCGCGCCGGAAAAATCGCGCGGCGCGTATCTGCACATTCACGGCGGCGGCCACGTCCTCGGCGCCGCCGATCAGCAGGACCGCCTGCTCGAAATCATCGCCGACTCCACCGGCCTCACCGCCATCAGCGTCGAATATCGCCTGGCGCCAGAGCACCCATTTCCCGCCGGCCCCGACGATTGCGAAACCGCCGCGCTCTGGCTCAGCAACAACATCCGCGACTTCGGCGGTGAAAAACTCGCCATCGGCGGCGAAAGCGCCGGCGCGCATCTTTCGGCCATGACCATCCTGCGCCTGCGCGACAAGCACGGCCGCACACCCTTCCACGCCGCCAACCTCGTGTTCGGCGTCTTCGATCTCAGCATGACGCCTTCGGCCCGCGCCTTCGGCAACGAAGAACGCCTCATCCTGCGCACGCTCGACATCGAAAAGTTCGGCGAAGCCTTCCTCCCCGGCTTCACGCCGGAGCAAAAGCGCCACCCCGATCTCTCACCGCTCTACGCCGACCTGCGCGGCCTCTGCCCCGCGCTCTTCACCATCGGCACGCGCGACGCGCTGTTTGACGACAGCCTCTTCATGCATTCGCGCTGGATCGCCGCCGGCAATCCGGGCGAGCTCGACATCTATCCGGGCGCCTGCCACGGCTTCCTCGCCTTCCCGTGCGCGCAAACGTTCGCGTCGCTCAAGAAACAGACGGAGTTTCTGAGCGCGGCGACGCGCTGAGCTTGAAATAGCCCCAAGCGCACATCGCCACGAAAATCAGATTGCCCAGCGCATCGAGCAGGATGAATTCGTTGAACACCGGTTCGACGAAATAGAACCAGTAATTGAACACGAAGAACGGCAGCACGCCGATGCCGTACGCCAGAAACGTCCAGCGCGTAAAAATGCTGAACGCCGCGAACGTGCCGGCGATGCACGCCTGCGCGCCGAAGCATCCAATCAACAAAGGCGCAATCGCATCATCTGGGCGATATTCAGGCCGCAGCGTCAGATCGAGCACGCTTTGCGGCGCAATCAAACACCAGCCGCCCAGCACAAAAAACACTGACGCAATGACAAGCTGAATAGCGCGCGGGCTCATGCGGGTTCTCCGACGAAACACCCTAGCGCATCGACCAATTGCGCAAAGCTCCGCGTTTGCCGCATCGCCGTGACGCTTCGTCTCTTTGCCGTTGCGCCTTAACGCAGCGCCCGGCCTGATGTGCGCACCGATTTCTGGTGAGCACTTCCCGCCTGCTACCCCCGCTCGCCAGGTTTAGCCTTTCCTCGCCTCCACCGAGCGAAAGGCGGAGGCGCCGGCGCCGTCCCTCCGAGTGACGGCGCCGGTGTTTCCAACTAGCGACCTTCCAGCTCAGCCAGCAGCCCCGGCATGTCATAGACATCGGCCAGCGACGTGCGGATCGCGGTCGACGCGACCGTGACCGAGCGGTTGAGATTGCCGTCGTAGAAATATTCCCCGCCAAGCGAGTGAATGTTGCCGTCGAACACCGCGCCCACCACGCGGCCTTCGCGATCCAGCAGCGGGCTGCCGGAATTGCCGCCGATCACATCATTGCTCGACGACACGTTGAAGATCGCATTCGGATCGAGGCGATCGCGCGCCGCGATCCAACGCGGGCTCAACACAAACGGATAATGGCCAGTGGCGCGTTCATAGAGCCCGCGCGTGTACGTGAACGGCGGGACCGCGTTTCCGTTCGGCTCCGTCCAGCCAATGACGCGGCCGTATGAGACGCGCGGGCTAAACGTCGCATCCGGATAGGTCGCTTCGCCAAAGGCGCGGAAACGTGCGCGCGAGATGCGCTCATGCGCGCGCGCCGCCGGGCCCTCCACTTCCGCCACATAGCGTGTGCGCACCGCGCGCGCGTCAGCATCCATCGCCCGCACGAACTGGATCAGCGGATCATCGGACGCCGCCACCGCCGCCTCGCCGCCCTCCCAAAGCTGGCGTCGATAGGCCGGATCCGCCAGCCGCGAACGCGACAATCTCGCCGCCAAAGCTTCCGGGCTCTCATTGCCCAGCACGCGCCGCACCGCCGGATTGTCCACCGTCAGATGCTCGCGCATCTTCGAGAGCCAGAAAGCCAAGTGAATAGCTTCAAAGTCCGGCGTCACTGGCCGCTCAGCGTTGACGCTGGCGACAACCGAAGCGATGCGCGCCTCAGTATAACGCTGCAAACGCTGCGCATCCGGCCGCTCACGTTCGGCCGCGCCGCGCACGATGTCACGCGCCCAGCTGAAAAGCACCGAGCGTTCGCCCGCCCGCGCTTCTAGGTACTGATACTCATAGAACATGCCGCGATAGGCGGCTTGCGCGCGCTCGATCTCACCCCAAGCATCGCCGACCTCACGCTGCGAGGCGCGGTTACGCCGCACCCGCGTTTGCAGATCCGTTTGCCGCTCCGCCACACGCGCGAAACCCGCTGGATCCGCTAGCGCCTGCCGGCGCCCGCTCAAGCCTTTGAAGGAGTTCTCGACGCCCTGCAGCGCGCTCGACGCAATACGGGCCTGATCCGGACCCGACTGCGAATACGCGATCAGCCGCCCACGGATTTCCGCCAGCGAAGCCAGCTGCCACGGCAAGCTGAAATCGCGCTCGAACGCCAACTCCGCCGTCGTGCGCAAACGCGACGTGCGCCCCGGATTGCCGGCGATCATCACGATCTCATCGGCCTCCAACGGCGTGAACCGCATCGACAAATGATTGGGCGTCGCCGCCGGCGCGCCGTTCTCGTAAACCCGCAGAAACGAGAAATCGATGTCGTAGCGTGGGAAGTTGAAATTGTCCGGGTCGCCGCCGAACGAAGCCATGCCGTGCTCGGGCGCGAACACCAGGCGCACATCCGTATAACGCGTGAAGCGATGCAGCGCGTAACGGCCGCCCTGATAGAGCGTCACCACTTCGCAGCGCGTCGCACCGTTCGAGCATTCGCGCTCCAGCCGTGCGATCTCGGCATCGCGCGTGCGCGCGAAAACTTCCGGGGCCACGCCCGCCGTCGCGGCTTCAACCGTCGCCGTGACGTTGGAAATGCCGGTCAGAACATCGATGTTCATGTTCGGGCAGCGGCGCTCTTCCTCGCGCGTGCGCGCCATGAAGCCGTTCTCGATGTAATTTGCTTCCGCCGTTGACAGCGCCGTCACGCACGAGATGACGCAATGATGGTTGGTCAGCACCAGGCCCTGGCCGCTGACATTCGACGCCGAGCATCCCGGCAAGCGCGCCGTGCCGGCCATCACCCGATCGAGCCAGGCCTGATCCGGCGCCCAACCCATCTCGCGCTGCATGCGCTCGGTCGGGAAATTATCGAACGTCCACATACCCTCCTCGCTCGACGCTGGCGTCGCGAGGAGTGCAAGGATTCCAACAGCGGCCGCGGCCGCGCGCAAATTCTGGCGCATGATGCCCCCAAATCACTTCGGACGCACACAAGCGCAGACCACGCCCGGCCTGCAAGCCCACAGCGGCGAATGGAACTCGTTAGAGCCCCAACGCCGTCAGCATCTGCTGCTTTACCTCGGGAGAAAGCTCTTCCGCTTCAGCAATGAACTCACGCACCGACTCCGCGTCGGCGCCCGTGATCCGCACATAGGCGCGATCGTCCGCTTCGCCCGGCCCGCCTTCATCGGCATAAACCGTGACGTTCTGGCCCTCGGCGCCGAACGAGAGGTTGACACGGCCGTTTTCATCCTCGCCGCCATCCTCTTTGCCGGCGACGCTCATCGAGAAGCCCGGCAACCGCAGCGACATCACTTCCGGAAGCTCTTCGCCCTCGGGCGGCGGCGCACCCGCCAAAGCCTGCGCACGGTTCTCAGCCATCAACGCCGATGCGTCACCCGACGCGCGCGCCCCAACCACGCGCCCATCCGGCGCGATGATGACGTAACTTTGCTCCAGCTCGCTGGCGCGAATTTCCATGGTGTAGGTGTCGCCCGCTGCTTGGCTTGTCCCGTCCGTCGCGGCCTCGCCGCACGCGGCCACGCCCAGCGCGAGCGCCGCAACCATCATCCACCGCATCGCAATCCTCCTCACCCAGGCCGCCGGGCGCGCGCCCGCAATCAGCAAACGCATTAAACGCGGCCTCAAAGCAAGGATGCCGTGTTTCCTGGGATTGGATGCAAGGCCCGCCGGCCTAGCAATTTATACGGTCGCGCCCGTAATTTTCGCGTTCGCACTCCTCGCGGCGCTGCTCGTCATAGGCGCTCTGGATGGTCGAAGCGCAGCCGGCGAGCGTTAAAGCGGCCGCCAAAGCCAAAATTAGACGCCGCATGCCGACCTCCCGCTGCTACGGGAAGAGCTTACCGCGTCCGCTCGAACCGCACCACCTTCTCGTCCTGGTCGACATAAGCGACCCGGTACCCGGCGCGCATCCAGGCGCGGGCGTGGGTGTGGTGATCCTGGTTGTCATTGGCCCAGAACGAGCGGTGCTTCACCGCGCTTTGCGGCAAGGCGCGCCCGATGATGCTCTCGATGTCTTCGAAGCTAAGCATTTCCGGCCGGCCGTTGCGGCGGCAGAGATGATCATGCAGCGCAGCGTATTTGCGCATGGCGTTCGTCTCCCGTGAGCTGCAGCGGATCGGATCCGCAACAATGCTAACGGAAGTGAATGCTGAACTGATTTGCTCACTATGCACAGGGGCGCCGGAATGATTCCGCAGCGCCGCGCCTAGCTCGGCTGGTTGATCCGGTGCGGCTCGCCCGGATTGCGCACCACCTGACACGTGTTCGGCGCCGCATGTACATTGAAGCGGTATTCGGTGTTAGCGGGGATCAGCACGTAGAACTTTTCACCGTCGGCCTGCGTGTACTCGATGACGTAATCGTTCGGCCGCCGGCACGGACGCATCGTGCTCGAGTACGTCGCACAATGCTGCACCCCCGGCCCGTTGGTGAGCGAGACGACGCCATTCTCGTAAACCCGCGCTTGGCCGCGCGCCGCGCCATCTCCAATCGCCGCATTGGCGCGCGTTTCACTGACGATCTCGCATGGCGTCGTCGGTGCGCTCGGCGGCGCCCAGGCGGGTCCGCAACCGCTCAACAGCAAACCCAACACAACGCCCCCGCCAAGCCGCCACGCCATGCCCGATCTCCGCTCGATTGCCGCACGAATGGAGCAAGCCGCCGCTTGCTTGGCAACGGAAAACCGCGATCATCGCCGAATGACGCAATCCTGGGATTTCGGCCGCGGCCTCAGCGGCTACTTTTGGCCCGCAGCCGAAGCGCGCGCCAACCTGCTGCTCGCGCACGGCTTCGCCGAATACGCTGAGCGCTACATCGCGCACTATCACCAGCTCGTTCCAAAACTGAACGCGCTCGGTTTCAACGTCTACGCATTCGACTTGCGCGGCCACGGCCGCTCTCCCGGCGCGCGCGGCGTCGCCGACATGCGCGAAGCCGTCGCCGATCACATCGCCGCACGCTCCGCGCTCACCGCACAGGGCAAGCCGCTTTACCTCTTCGGCCACTCGCTGGGCGGCCTCGTCACCGCCGCCAGCGTCGCCAAGGACAAATCCAAAGTCGCCGGCGTCATCCTCTCCTCTCCGGCGCTCGCCATTTCAGCGCCCGCGCACCTGCGCGCCATCGCCGGCCTCGTATCGGTCTTTGCGCCCGGCGCGCGCCTCGTGCCGCCGCTTGATCCGGAAGGCCTCTCGCGCATCCCCGAAGAAGTCGCCGCATATCGCAATGATCCGATGGTCAGCGACACGCGCGTGCCGGCCAAAACCGGCGCCACCGCCATCGACGTCGCCGAAGCCGCATGGCCGCTCTACCGCAGCTGGACAACGCCCGTTTTAGTGCTGCACGGCGAACAAGATCGCGCCACCGATCCTGAAGGCAGCAAGCGCTTCGCCGCCACAGCGCCGGCGCCCGACAAGCACCTAATCCTCTATCCGCAAGGCCGGCACGAATTGCTCAACGACCTCGAGCGCGACGCCGTCATGGCCGAGATCACCGATTGGCTCAGCACGCGCGCCGCCCTCGCCGCACGCATCCCCAATCTCGCTGCGCATCCTGGCCATCAAAGTCTCCCCGAATGAAGTTTGACCGGCGCCAAAACGCGAAGCATGGCGTGTTCGTAATGTTGATCGACGCCGCCTCAAATTTCCGATTTGCGCTGTGACCGCGGGCACATTCCAAGCATGTCTCAGTGCGGAACTTGCGATGCGCCGACACGTTGCGCGGTTGTCCAAAGCTATTCTTCGAGGAGACGGACGTGAGTCACAAACACGACGACCATCGCGGCGCAACGACGATTCGCGCATCCAAGCATCACGGCGGCGGCGGCAAATGGCTGGTCGGCGCGCTTGCCGCGGTTGTTCTCGCCGGCGGCGGCTACTGGGCCTACTCGAACTATGGCGCGCCACAACAACAAGAAACGTCGCAATTCGCCTACGACGAATACAGCAGCGGCAACGATGATCTGCGCGACAGCTCACCCGCCGATGATGACGGCCTCACCGCCGACACCGCCTCGACCGACGCAACGCCCGAAACGGCAGCGCCCGCGCAAAGCACGACAACCCAACGCCGCGCCGCGCCCGCCCGCGCCAGCACCGCAACGCCGCGCAACGCCTCCGTGCCGGAAGAAACCATTGGCATCACGCCGATCAACGCCACCACCACAACCGCCAGCGTCACCGAGTCCGACGAACTCGTCATCACCGCGCCGCAACGCCCGACCTGGTCGCGCACGCCGACCGCGCGCCGCCTCTCAGCGCTCTATCCGGAACGCGCGCTTGAGCGTGGCCGTGAAGGCGAAGCCCGCCTCGCTTGCGTCGTGCAAGACCAAGGCGTGCTGGATTGCGACCGCGTCTCCGAAACGCCCGGCGGCTTCGGCAGCGCAGCCATCCGCGTCGCCCGCACCTATCGCCACTCCACCACGCTGGCGGACGGCAGCAGCGCCATCGGCTCGCCGGTGAACCTGCGCGTCGTCTTCCGCATCGAAGACGAAGAACGCCCTGGCCAGCGCTTCGCCTCGCGCTAAGCGCTACCGAACGGCCGCAGAGCGAAAGCTGTGCGGCCGTTTTCGCGCCTACGCCAAACTAAGAGATGATTGCCGCCAAGCGCCGCCCCGCGCACACTCACGCCCTGAGGAGCGTGAGCGCACATGAGAGACGTCGCCATCGTCAGCTATTGCCGCACCGGGATCGCCAAAGCCCAACGCGGCGCGCTGAACCAAACCCACGGCATCCCAATGGCCGCGCACGTCATGAAGGAAGCGGTCAAGCGCGCCAACATCGACGCCGCCGAAATTGAAGACGTCATCCTTGGCTGCGGCCTGCCCGAAGGCGCCACCGGCCACAACATCGCCCGCAACGCCGCGCTCTACGCCGGCTTTGGCGCCGTCGTGCCGGGCATCACCGTCAACCGCTATTGCGGCTCCGGCCTCTCGGCTGCGTCCTTCGTCGCCAACGCCATCGCGCGCGGCGAAATCGCATGCGGGCTCGCTGGCGGCGTCGAGAGCATTTCGCTGGTGCAGTTCAGCCTCAACTTCAACGGCTTCTTCTACGCGCCGCTGCAGCAAATGATGCCCGCCGTCTGGTGGACGATGAATCAAACCGCCGATTACGTGGCCGAGAAATACGCCATCTCCCGCCAAGCGCTCGACGAATACGTGGTGATGAGCCAGCAGCGCGTCGCCGCCGCTGCCGCCGCCGGAAAATACGCCGAAGAAATCACGCCGATCACCACCACCATGAAGGTGACCGACAAAGCCACCGGCCAAACCAGCGAACGCGAAGTCACGCTCGACCACGACGAAGGCCCCCGCCCCGACACGACCTACGAAAAGCTCGCCGCGCTCAAACCCGTGCTCGAAGGCGGCACGACCACAGCCGGCAACGCCTCACAACTCTCCGACGGCGCCGCCGCCGTTGTCATGATGGACGCCGACCTCGCCGCCCAACGCGGCCTACCGATCCTCGGCTATTGGCGCGCATTTGCGCTGGGCTCCGTCGCGCCCGAAGAAATGAGCATCGCCATCACACCGGCGATCCAAAAGCTGATGAAGCGGAACGCGGTCAACGCCGCCGACGTCGATCTCTGGGAGCTGCACGAGGCCTACGCCGTCACCACGCTCTACAATCAACGCCAACTCGACACGCCGTGGGAGCGCACCAACGTCAACGGCGGCGCCATCGCGCTCGGCCATCCCTACGGCATGAGCGGCATCCGCTATCTTGGCTCCACCCTGCTTGAACTCGGCCGCCGCAACGCCAACCGCGCCATCATCGGCGTCTGCACCGCCGGCGGCATGGCGACAGCGACGCTGCTGGAGCGGTGAGCTCGGTCGTTCCCCTTTCGCTCCCTTGACGCCCCACGCGCGCAGGTTGTTACCTGAGCGCGGGTGGAATTGATGGGGAGGCGATCGTGGCGCTCACGGACGCACAACGGGAAGCAATCTATCGGCTGCGGCTGAAGAAGCCTCAAGCAATCGGGCTGTTCAAACATCTCGCCGAGATGCAGCAACGCCGAAGCAAAACCTCGGTCAGCGTCGTCGAAGACGCGTCAGGTCTCAATCGCCCGCTTTCGCTAGAACTGATGCGCGAGATCGCCGAAACCGGCGTGGCCAGCGTGCAAGGCGGCGGCGGTGGTCAAGAGAGCTATCTCGAATGGGCCGAAGGCATCGATTGCCGCGCAATTGGCAAAGATACAGATACGCCGCTGCGCTAGCCGCCCGCCTCACGGCGCAAGCCCACAAGCAAGCCAACACCGAGCCAAGCGCCCACGATCGGGCCGAGCCCAATGCCGACCCACGGCACTGGGAAAGCGCCGAAATACGTCGTTACGATCCACGCAAGAAAACAAACACTCAGCGCAACCGTCGCGCCGCGTGTCGGCTCCGATAAATGCGGCTGCGTAAAGCCGAAGCACAGCGCGGTGGCCGCAACACACGCCAGCGCCAACCCAGCCGCGATCGGCGCAGCACGCATCCCAATGCGCAAGATCTCCTCGACCTCAGGCACAGGCGCGAGCGGATCAGGCTGAAACCAAGCCAAAACGCCCAGCACGCCCGCTGCAGCAACGATCGCCAGCCGCGCCCACACCGGCAGCGTCGATGTCGCCGCCAAGATCACAACAACAAGCGCCAGCGCCGTCGCCTGCGATGCATCCGGCTGCAACACCAGCAACACCAAACCCACAAGCGGCGCCGCCCACGCCCAAACAAACCGGCGCGAAAGCGTTTCCACCGCCACGATCATCGCCGGCAGCAGCAACATCGCCGCATTCACATAGAGCGGCCCTACATCGACCCAACGATGCACGCCCTCCTGCCCCGGACTGAGAAACGTCAGCAGCAAACCCAGAGGTGCCGCCCAGAGCGCGACATGCAACATCGCCGCCCGAAACGTCAGTGCAATCGCCAAAGCCGCCAGCGCGCCAACACCCCAAGCGGCGAGATTGCGCACCCACAACGCCGAAGGCACGCCCATCTCAGCGCAAATGTACGCGCCCAGCGCCACACTGCTGAACGAGAAAGCGCCAAAGACAACAAGCAGCGCGAACCGCTGACTCAGCGCCGCAGCAACACGCTCCGCCAAGCTCGCCCTCCATCATCGCTCGAGCCAGACAGGAGCGCGAAGTTAACCCGCGAACAAAACCAGCAATCGCCCCGTCGCGAAGACAAGCGCCGCCAATCCGAAATTGACGACGTTCCCATCGATTTGGCCAAAGCGCGCGCCGGCGAATCCTTGGTCCGCATTGACGCGTCCGCCGTAGAAGCGCGCCACACCGGCGCTAATGAAGAAACTTCCAAGCGCGAGCGCGACCAAGATTGTCGCAACACAAACGCCGAGCGAGGGCGAAACCCTACCGGACCACAGAAAAAATAGCGCCGCCAGCCCGACGCCAGACGTCAAAATCACCTGGGTCACCACGTGAAATCGCGCGTGTGCCGGCCAGGCCGTGTTGAACGCATGCGACTTGCTGAAATCGGCAATCGGCGGGATCACCGTGAACTGCAAGATCGCTATCGTCATCAACACCAGACCAACGACAAGCATCGCGCCCTCGACTATCGCCCGAACTTTTGAAACTTCACCCGGCTCGGAATGATCTCGCTCACGCCCAGGCGGCGCTTCTTATCTTCTTCATAGCTATCGAAGTCGCCCTCGAACCATTCCACATGGCTATCGCCTTCGAACGCCAGAATGTGTGTCGCCAAGCGATTCAAGAACCAGCGATCGTGGCTGATCACGACAGCGCAGCCGGCGAAATCCTCGAGCGCCGCTTCCAAAGACTGCAGCGTTTCAACATCCAAATCGTTCGTCGGTTCGTCGAGCAGCAGCACGTTGGCGCCCGTGAGCAACGTCTTGGCCAAGTGCACACGATTGCGTTCACCACCTGAAAGCAGCCCGACCTTTTTCTGCTGATCGGCGCCCTTGAAGTTGAAGCTCGACACATAAGCGCGCGACGGAATCTCGCGGTTGCCGACCGTCAGCACATCCAAGCCGCCGGAAATTTCTTCCCAGATCGTTTTGTTCGGATCGAGCGCATCGCGTGATTGATCGACATAGCCAAGCTTCACGCTATCGCCGATCGTAATCTTGCCTTCGTCCGGCGTCTCCTGCCCGGTAATCATGCGGAAGAGCGTCGACTTGCCCGCGCCGTTCGGCCCGATAATGCCGACGATGCCGCCCGGCGGCAGTTTGAACGTCAGCCCATCGATCAAGAGCTTTTCGCCGAAGCCCTTCTTCAGGCCCTCGAACTGAATGACGTTCTGCCCGAGCCGTGGCCCTGGCGGGATCTGGATCGTGGCGAACGTCTGCTTCTCACGCTCAGCCTCGGCCGCCATTTCCTCATAGCGCGTGAGACGCGCCTTCGACTTGGCCTGCCGCGCCTTCGGCGATTGACGCACCCACTCAAGCTCACGCGTCAGCGCCTTCTTGCGTTCAGCGCTCTCAGTCGATTCCTGCTCAGCGCGTTTCGCCTTCGCTTCCAGCCATGCCGAGTAATTGCCTTCGTACGGATTGCCGCGGCCGCGATCGAGTTCGAGCGTCCACTTCGTCACTTGATCGAGGAAGTAGCGATCGTGCGTCACCAGGATCACGCAGCCCGGAAACGCTTCCAAGTGATGCTGCAACCACGCGACGCTTTCGGCGTCCAAATGGTTCGTCGGTTCGTCGAGCAGCAGCATGTCCGGCTTCGACAACAGCAACCGGCACAGCGCCACGCGGCGGCGTTCACCACCCGAGAGCTTCTCCACGCCGCTCTCATCCGGCGGGCAACGCAGCGCGTCCATCGCCATGTCGATCTTGCTGTCAATGTCCCACGCGTCGGCTGCATCGATCTGTTCTTGCAGCTTCGTCATCTCTTCCATCAGCTCGTCGGTGTAATTCTCACCAACTTCCATGCTGACTTCATTGAAGCGCGTAACCAGTTGCTTCTCGCGGCACCAACTCTCGACATTCTCACGCACATTAAGCGCGTTATCGAGCTGCGGCTCCTGCTCCAGATAGCCCATCTTGGTGTTGGCCATGGCGAAGGCTTCACCGGTGAAGTCCTTGTCCATCCCGGCCATGATCTTCAGCAGCGTCGACTTACCCGAGCCGTTGACGCCGACGACGCCAATCTTCGCGTCCGGAAAGAACGACAGCCAGATGTTCTCGAACACCTTCTTGCCGCCCGGATAGGCCTTGGTCAGGCCCTGCATCGTGAAAATATATTGCGCCGGTTGGGCAGCCATTCGCGTCATCCTTTGGAGCTGAGCCGCGCGATATAGCGATGCCCTCGCTACCCGGCAATGTCGCAAATCGCGCCTTCGTGCAGGATGCGCGGCCCGTCGCTGCTCACAACGCACGAATGGCCCGGATCGCCCGGCGGCATCGGTACGCCGGGATCAATCAGTATGCGAACCGAGTGGCCGCCGCGCAGCTCAGCCGGAAACCGCGCGATCGGCGCAACCAGCCGATAATCGCCGATCCCGCGCTGATCGAAGCCGCCCATATATTGCATCTGCCCGGAGCCAACGAGCTGCGCCAACCCCATCTGGTTCGGCAGCACATCATACGCCTCCGCGCGGTCGCCCACGACATCCGCTGCATTCACCTGCGCAAGTCCGCCCGGATTGAACACCATCGCCTGCGCCCATGTGCGGCGGTGAAACCCTTCCGGCGGCGGCATGCTGCCATCAGCTTGGGTAATGCGCCCTGATGGCAATGAGAGAACGTGAATGCCGTACCACGCCGTCACCACGTCGGCACGGCGCCCAAGCAAACGCTGCAGAGTTTCCGCCGCATTGCGTTCGTTCGGATCACTCGCTTCCGCCGGCGCTGCCGCTCCAGGCCCCGCGCGCGGCGGCGTGTACGGCGCGCGCCGCTCCGGCCCCATCGTGTAAAAGTACGGCACGCAGCCGTGCGCCGTGCGCACACGCGCCGCCGGCAATCCCACAGCGCCCGCGCCGCCAATTCCCTGCTCGCCGCCATTGCTGACAAGCACCGCCTGCACGACACGATCCGTCGCGCCGCGAAACACCCAGATCATCGCGTCGTACGATGTCGCCACAAAATAGATCGGCCGCGTCCCTGGCTCGATATCGACGAACGCGAGCGTTGTCTGGCCATCCAGCCCATTCACCGCCACGGTCGACGCAGATTGGCCCTCATACGCGCCAGCCAGCACGATCTGCGCGTTCGCCGGTACGCGCGGCAACGTGCAATTCGGCACCTGCGCGTACGCAACGCCGCTCCATGCCGCCACCATCGCGCCGAGCGCCGCGACCAAGCGTCCAATCTTATTGCGCACGGCGGTTCCTCGCATCTCGTTCGATGTTTTCACGCATCCACGCATCGCGCTCTCGGCAGAACTCAACAATCGGCCCAACCCATTCGCCCGTCGCTTCATCGACAAGGCACACGCCGCGAAGATTGCCCTCTGGAAATGGCGTACCCGCCGGCAAATAGAGCCGGATCGTGTAATGGTCGAACGTCACATTCGGCGGCAATGTGAGCGGCGAACGCAGCACGCGGAAATTGCGCCAGCCGTCATTCGCATAAGGCAGCGCTTCAAGCGCGCCTGCGCCGGTCAGCTGCGCCATGCCCATAATGCCCGGCATCAACTCAATCCGCGTCACCGGCGCACCGCGCACGTCTTCGGGATCGAGCATCACGATTTCCGCGACGCGCAAAGACTCGCCTTCCCAAACGCCGCGATCAAAACCAGACGGCGCAGGCGGCGCGGCGGGCCATGCCGAACCATCAACCGGCGGCGGTGGCTCAAGCACGCCCGCCGGAATAGACATCTCGATCTGCGTCTGCCACGCGACAACATCCGGCGCGCGCCCTAACTCGCGCTCCACAATGCCCGCCGCAATGCGTGTGGCCGACCGGTCGGGCCCACCAAATTGCGCAAAGCAACTCGCCATCTGCACATTCGCGTACGTACGCGGCCTCGCGCCAACATATCCAGAGGGGCTCCAACCCACGACCACCAAAGTCCGCAGCCGCCGCGTCGCGCCAGTGAAACGCCAGATCGTCGCGCCCGGATCGGTCACGATCAAATAAATCGGCGCCCGCCCGCGCTCGATCTCGATATCAACCACACGCGTCAAATCTTGCTGACGTCCAAGCGTCACATTCGCGATGCGCGGCGATCCTTCCACTGAAAGCAGCACGATCTGTTCCCGCGCCGAAGCCGCCGGCAAATCGCACTGGCCCTGATACTCCGCCAACGCGCGCTCAGTGTGAATCTGCGCCAAGATCCGATCGAGCTCATTCGGCGATTGCATTTCGTCGTCGCTCTGCGCAAACGCCGGCGCAGCAAACGCGAGCGCAAGGGCAAACAACACCTTCTGGATCAGTGCCCACATCCCACGCCCTCCCCAGCGACGCCGCACGTCAACGCTAGCCGCCCGCCAACCAAACGTCGAGCGATCCGAACCGCGACGTCAGCCGTAAACGCCGAAACACGGGAGGGAAACCATGTGGTCACGCAGGAGCGTTCTATTGAGCGCAGGTGCAGCAGCGTTGACCAACCCAGCTTGGGCCGAACCGCTTGGCGATATTTCCAGCGACATCGCCATCCTGCGCGACGCCTACGAAACTCTGCACCCCGGCCTCTACCGTTACGCCACGCCGCGCCAAATGAGCGCCCGCTTCGATGCGCTCGTACGCACCTGGTCGCGCCCACAAACGCGCGCCGAAGCCTACCTCTCACTCTCGCGCTTTCTCGCCACCATCAAGTGCGGCCACACCTACGCGAATTTCTACAACCAGTCCGACGCGGTGCAGGCCGAACTCTTCGATGCGCAACGCCTCGTCCCATTCCAGTTCGCCTGGATCAACGAGCGCATAATCGTGCTCACCAACCAATCCGCCGATCCGCGCCTCGCACGCGGCGCCGAAGTGCTGAGCATCGACGGCCGCTCCACCGCGCGCATCCTCCGCGCCCTCACGCCCTACGCCCGCGCCGACGGCAATAACGACGCCAAGCGCCGCTCACTGCTCGAAGTGCGCGGTTTCGACCGCTACGAAACCTTCGACATTTTCTACGGCCTCCTCTTCCGTCCGGGCGTCACCATTCGCGTCCGCGCCCGCCCACCCGGCGAAACCCGCGCACAAACCTTCGACGTACCAACGATCGATCTCGCCACCCGCCGCGCGCTTCTCATCGCCGAACCAGAAGGCTCCACGCCAATTTGGACGCTCAGTTACCCCCGCGCGCAAACCGCACTGCTCACCATGCCCAATTGGGCGCTCTACGATTCCGAATGGGATTGGCGCGCGTTCCTCGATCAAAGCTTCGCCGACATCGCCGCACGCGGCGTCACCAAACTCATTGTCGACATTCGCGGCAATGAAGGCGGCCTCGACTGCGGCGATCTCGTCGCCGCGCGCCTCACCGATACGCCGATCGCCCGCGAAGGCTACGCCCGCCGCACGCGCTATCGCCAAACGCCCGAGCGCCTCAACCAATATCTCGACACTTGGGACCGCTCGTTCCGCAATTGGGGCGATGACGCTATCCCGCGCGACGATGGCTTTTTCGATCTGCGCGGCGAAACCGATGTTGATCAAATCACACCGCGCGGCCCGCGCTTCCGCGGCGCCGTCGACGTGCTGATCGGTTCACAAAACTCGTCGGCGACATTCCAATTCGCCAGTGCGATCAAATCCAACCGCCTCGGCCGCCTCATCGGCCAACCCACCGGCGGCAATCAGCGCGGCATCAATGGCGGCGCGTTCTTCTTCCTGCGCCTGCCCGCCTCCGGCCTCGAAGCAGACCTGCCGCTGATCGCCCGCTTCCCGCTTACACCGAAACCAGACGCCGGCATCACACCAGACGTCGAAATCGCCCTCACCCGCGAAGACATCACCGCCGGCCACGACGCCGCGCTCGAATTTGCCTTGCGCTGATCCCGGCGCCAAACTGGCGCGGGGAGTAGCTCATGCGTCGGTTCATTGCATCCATGTGCGCGTGCGCGGCCCTCGCGCTCTCAAACGCCACCGCTGAGCCGACGACCAATCTCCAGATAGAGTTTGCGCAAGACGGCGTCACCGCGACGACCACGTCCGCGGCGGATCCGCAAGCCGGCGCCATCCACGAACTCACACTCCGCCCCACGACGTTCGACATTCGCTTGCCGACTCCGACCTGGTCCAGCCGCCGTCATGCGAGACGCGGCTTTATCATCGTTGCGTCCGTGCGCCCCGATTTCCTGAGCCACCTACAAACCAATGTAGCCGCCAGCGATGTCGAAATGATCGGCCCGAGCTTTTACAGCTCAATGGCGTGGGATCCGAAAGAGCCCGGTGAAATCCTCACCGCCGAGCGCCCCATCCACAACGATATCGACTACGGCAACAACTATATCGCCGAACATCGCTTCATCGATGAAGGCGACTACCAAATCCTGCGCGTCAACAGCGTCACCGACCGCGACGGCCTAGGCCCGCTCCTGCGCGACGGCACAGTGCTGACGATTGTCTTTTACCTAGACAAAGGCCTCGGCAATCCGCCGGACATCGCCTCGCAGCGCCTCCCGCACTACCGCGAGGATGACCTCGTTCACCCCGCCGAAATCGACGTCGTCCGCATTCGCTTCGCAGCCGAATAACCCAAGTTAATTTGCGCATTATTCTCAACAGGAACTGCAAGCCACGACGCGTCGTTCAAGCTCCAACTCAGGAGCAAGCAATGGCCACCCAAACCCGCAAGAGCACATCAAAATCCACAGCAAAAGCTGTCGCCGCGCCGGACGCGATCAAACTTCTCAAAGACGATCACCGCGAAGTTGAAGAGTGGTTCGAGGAATTCGAGAACACCAATAGCGGCTCGAAGAAGCAAAAGCTCGCAAACCAAATTTGCCTGGCGCTGCGCGTCCACACCCAAATCGAAGAAGAAATCTTCTACCCCGCCTGCCGTGAAGTCGGGATCGAAGACGACATGATGGACGAAGCCGACATCGAGCACGATTCAGCCAAGAAGCTGATCGAGGAAATCGAAGCCAGCGCGCCCGGTGAAGATCATTTCGACGCCCGCGTCAAAGTCCTTTCCGAGATGATCAAACATCACGTGAAAGAAGAAGAGCAACGCGGCGGCATGTTCTCAAAGGCGCGCGAAGCCGATCTCGACCTGAAAGCGCTTGGCCTCCAAATGTACGAGCGCAAGCAAGAGCTGATGAAGACGCGCCAATAAGGCGCGCCTTCTCGCTTCAACGCATTAAGCCGGCGTCCAGCTTCCGTCCGGCGCGCGGCAGAACGTTTCCGGTGGCAATTGCTGATTGCCATATTGCGGATCGCTCACCGTCGCGCTCACGCGGCGGCATTGCGGCCCATAGCCTGGCGCGGCGCTCGGCTGGCTGACGCGCAACGAGCGCGGCTGGCCTTGATCCGATTGCCACGTATCGCTGACCGGCTGGCCGCTGTTCAGCGATTGATAGTAGGCATTCTCAACCCGCTGCTGCTCACGCGCGCTGAGATAACGGCAGACGCCATAGGTGCCGGCGCCGACAACCGCCGCGCCGATCGCCGCGTTTTCAATCCGATTATCACTATCGCCGACCGCAGCGCCCGCGATCGCGCCGATGCCCGCGCCCACCAACGCGTTGCGCATGCATTGCGACAGCTGCGTCCGCGCCGGCCCGCCGCCATATCCGCCCGTGGTTTCGCACGACGCCAGCACCAGCGTTCCCGCCAGCGCCGCGCACAGCAGCTTCATTTTCATAGTGACACTCCGTCGTTACGCCGGGCGCGTCCCTCGCGTCGCGGCGGCTCTGAATTGGCTCAAGCTCCGAGTCTAGCAGATCAGCTGGTGCGCTCGCACACGGTTTCCGCCGCGCCGGGGCGGGTCCAGCGCGCATCGCGGCCGGTGCCGCGCAATTGCGCGCCATTATCGGCGTAGCGATAGCCCGCGCCCGCGCCACGCGCCGGCAATTGAACCGCGGTGTAGCCCTCTTGGAGCACCAACGCCGCATCCGGCTGCGCTTGGAAGGTCACGCGCAGATCGGAGCCGTCCTCGCACTCAAATGTCGCATGTATCGGCTCAGTCCGTTGCGCGGGGCACGGGGTCTGGCAGGCGCCAAGCGCAAGGGTGGCGAGAACGACGGCAATGCGCATGAAAATCTCCTGGCGCCCCTTGTAACATGGCAAAACCGCCGCGCCACGCCTTCCGAGCCGGCGGCGCAGATGCTAGGGCCTGCCTCCGCTTGGTTCGGGCGCGTAGCTCAATGGTTAGAGCCGGCCGCTCATAACGGTCTGGTTGCAGGTTCGAGTCCTGCCGCGCCTACCATCCTTCGCTGCGCGCAGCGGAGCGAAGGATGTCCTCCGAAGCCTTGGCGTAGGAGGACTTAAGCCGCCTTCGCGCAGCTTCGGATGGCTTACGCCCCTCGTCTCAGCCTTCCATTGCCACCGTGTCGCAAGCGCTCAAGCCGCGTCGCTGCCCAGCACCTTGTGGATCAGTTCGGCAACGTTTCGCACGCCCAACTTGCGCAGAATGTTAGCGCGATGGAACTCCATGGTCCTCGGGCTGATATTGAGGTCGCGCGCCGCTTCCTTGGCGGAGGCGCCCTTCAATATCTGTGCAAGCGCAGCCCGTTCGCGTGGCGTGAGCGTCTCGTGTCCAGGGAAGGGAGACGAGAGAATATTGATGGCGCCATTCAAACGCTGGATTTCCCTGCGCGCCTGTACGAGTTCCGGCGTCTCCAGGAATTCCCAGCGACCATTCCTTATCGCCAGCGAGAAATTGTGCGTGCGCGCAACATCGAGAAGATCGACAGCGCGGCTCGCGCCCAACCGATAAGTACACAGCACCAACATGCAGCGGCCAGACATCGAGTGGTCGAGCTCGGCTTCGTATTCGCAGAACTCGTGCCACTTGTTGGTCTCGATCCAGAAAGCGTTGCCGCTGACCCGCATGCCATTGAAGCCTTGGGCCAACGCCGCGTCGAGTTTCTCGTGCCAACCATTCGTAATGCGCTGCGCGCTGAACTCATCGCCCTTCAAATACCACTCATACCCGGGGACAAGTTCGATCTGGCCGGCGCGCACGCGCTCGGAAAAATCGGGTACGACCTCGCGCAGCGCCGCGTCAGCATCGGCGTGTGTGACCGGGTCGGACAGCGCCCAGATACAGAACTCGTTATCAGCGAGGCCCGCTGCCAAATAAGCGGCGTTGACCTCCAGCAGATCGGCAGCCGTTTCGTAGAAGAGGCAAATGTGTGCGCCCCACGGCAGCGCGCCGACACGCTCAATGCCGGAATCGCGAAGCGCCGGGTCTTCAAGCCTGAGGGTCTTAACCGTCATGATTAGTTGGCCCTCCGTTGCAGACACATCTGCACGTGGCGAGGTCCTGGATCGCATCGGGAACGCATCGAAGACGCGCCGCAGGCGCCCCCAACGTCGCATGTCCGGCGCTGCAAGACCAGCATTCCTACGAGTAGCGAACTGACTAATTGTCCTTCACCGTTTGAATGTCTGGGGGCAGACCGCCTTTCCGCACCGCGCGGCAGGGCGAAGGGGCTGGCGGGACGGCGCGAACACACTCCTCGCGTCGTCCCTCTCCCTCTCCTGGTGACCGATTGCGCCGAGATCCGCCCTAAACACCGCGCTTAGATCACGTCACGATCCAGAACCTTGTGGATCAATTCGGCAACGTTGCGCACACCGAGCTTGCGCAGAATGTTGGCGCGATGAAATTCCATGGTCCGCGGGCTAATGTTGAGATTGCGTGCGGCGGCTTTGCTGGAAGCGCCCTTGACGATTTGAGCGAGCGCAACCCGTTCGCGCTCGGTGAGCATTTCGTGCCCAGGGAAAGGGTTGGAGAGGATGTCGATCGCGCCGTTCAAGCGGCGGATCGCGATCGATCGACTGAGCGACGATTGCAGCAGAATGCGTTGCATCAGGCGCAGCAGGTTTTGCGTTTCACTCGACAAACCCGCTGTGCGAAACTGCCGTTCTATCCGGCGCAGCGCGTTGGCGACGTGATCAGCGTCACCGAATTTTGACAACGCGCCAAGTCTAACGCTATGGGCCCGCAGCTCCGCGTTGACAGTAGTGCGCCGCCCATCCGACTGAACGCCCACCTTCTCCTGCATATCCGCGACCAATTCTGTCAGCGCGTAGTGCAGGCACGCGGAGGCCTGCAACAGAATGGAAAGTTCGGAGGTTATGTCTGCATCGGACGAGCATTTCGTGGCGGGATCAATGCGTGAATCGCTCATGTAGATCCCAGGCTGAAGCGCGCGGCTCATCGCCTGCGAAGGGTCCAAACAATCGCCTATCCGTGCTGCCCATCGCGCCGCTTTTCTACTCGTATAACTACGGGTGTGGCGCCGAGCCTTGAGATGACTTCGCTCCGTGCACGCGGAAATATGGGTTAACAATTAGGCGATGAGGTGCGGCGCGAGCGATCTACTGCGCAACGCAGCGCGCAAAGCACAAAAGCACGGACGACGCTCGGGTCCTCGTAATCATACGAGTAGAAAAGCAGCGCGACGGGCAGCACTGGTAAGCATGCCTTCGGAGGCGCCGCAACGAGAGGCCACCGGCGCCCGAGCCTAGGATCGACATGAGCGAGCCCAAGACTAGCGCTGCAACCGAATGTTCGTGGGACGCTCACTTCCTCACAGAGGTCTCCGTTCTACTGCAGGATTCGGCGTGCCTGCACCATGCTCTGACGGAGCTGATCACGGATGCCGACAAAAAGGCGGCCGCCGCCCAGTCCAGCGCCCTCTTTTCCGCACTTGGCGCGTTGCTACACGCGCACAGCGCCAAGCTTGGCGTTTTTCCGTGCATTCGGGACGTCGAGTGCGCGATGCCAGCGCATCGCGAACGGGCGATCGATGCGCTCGTTCACGCAGACCAAACAAACGCGTTCCGCCACATAGCACTCTGCGACGCCGTCGCGGTCGCACGGATCGAGCAACTCTGCGGCATGATCGGCATAGCGCCTGAGACCCAAAATCTGCTGCTCACGGTTCATCGCGCCTTGCAGCAATCATCGATTGGCCCTTCCGCAGCGAACGGCTCGGTGCACGGCTCGTCATGAGCCAGCCGACGGCGCCAATCGAGCCCGACCTAAGCGAAGAGTTGGTCCGCAAGCTCAAGACCACCGCGCGCGCAACGGGCGCTCTGGCGGCGGCGCAAGTGCAATACCTGAACATTGTCGATTTGGCGGCGCGTTCGGGGCGTCACTGGCCCGCCGTCAACGATCGCATTCGCAGCGGCTCTTTGTCCTACATCCGCGCCTGCGTGGACGAGGACGATCTTGTTATCCCGTGCGACGATGGCTTCCTGGTGGTCTTCACCAACGGCGACAGCGCCCGCCACGCGGAACGCGCGAGAGAACTCCAAGCTACACTGGCGGCCTTCTATTTTGGCGAAGAGGGATTGGAAAACCTCGAAGTTCAGGTCGATCCGCGCCGACTCAATGGCGATGACGTTCAAAATTTTGTAAACAACAATAAGCGACCGGACAACGGCGTCGAAAGGGCGACAGCGGCGGCGCAAGAAGGCGCCCACGATATCGTGTTCTGGCCCGTTTGGGCGGCCCAGGCTGAACTTATCGCACTGCATTTTTGTGCGCCAAATTACTGCGATCAGGGCGTTGTACGTCAGGGCTACGATAGAGAGTTTCGACTGAGCGCCCGACACTCGGGCGCAGACTTCGCACACTTGGATATGACAATTCTTCAGCACGCATCCGCTGCGCTTGCGCGGCTCTTGATGCGAAACCCCGCCAGCGTGGTCGGCGCCACTGTTCACGTTACGACCCTGCGGCGCCGCCAAGCTTTCGGAAGCTATCTCCGAGCGCTCCAAGCTGTTCCAGAAGCGACGCGCAAGCGATTGGTCGTCAAAATCGCAGAGATCGAACCCGGCACGCCGAGCGGAAGCCTCACGGAATGGATCAGCCTGCTGCGTCAGCATATTCGTCATGTGGCGCTCGGCTTCCATCACAGCGAACGCGCCTTCGATCGCTTCAGGCCTGTCGGCGTTTGGTCCGCAGGCATTGAGCTTCCGTCACATGGACCGGCGCCGAATCTTGAAACGAAAAGGTCGCTGATCACCTTGGTTGAACGCTGGGCGCGCGCCGCTGAACGCAGCCGCGTTCGCCTTCATATCGAAGGATTCCGCAACATGGAGCTGCTCGCGACCGCGAAGCGGAAGGGGTTGGATTTCGCCTCCAGCGAGATCGCTTGGCCCCCGCGGCCGCACCCAACGGAGATCACAACCGCGCGCCTTCCCGCACCGAATGGTTTTAGTCTCAAAAAATAGCGCCGACCGCCCATCACGTTCGCGTTTACGCCCTCGGAGGCGGAGCCGGGACGACCTGAAACCGGCGCCTTTACTCTTTCCGGGTACCCATGCCGCCTTCCATTGCCGGGCGAAGCCGCTATCTAAGGATGAGGCTTGGAGAGCGAGATGACTGGATTCTGGATTGGCATTTCGATCACGGTTCTGATCGTCATCGGCGCATCGGTTCTGATCGGCAAAGTGCTGTCGAAGCCTGCGCGCCGCCCGCTCAACCGTGACCAGCAGATGACAGCTTTGAAAGCCTCAGGCGCGCTGAAGCACCGCAAGTCGAACCGCCCCTAATGGCCGAAGCCGCCCGCGCCGAGCTGCCCGCCGACAAAACCGAACGCTACGCCGCGCTGCGCAAAGAAATCGCCGCTGTGATCGCGGGTGAACCGAACCGCACCGCGCGTTACGCCACCGCCGCGTCGTTGCTCGCGCAAGCCTTCCCCGAGCGCTTCTTCTGGACCGGCTTTTACGTCGTCGATGAAGCTAAGCCCGCCGAACTCGTTGTCGGCCCGTATCAAGGCACGCTCGGCTGCTTACGCATTCCGTTCGGCAAAGGCGTCTGCGGCGCCGCCGCTGCGCAACGCCAAACCATTCTCGTGCCGGATGTGCACGCCTTCCCCGGCCACATCGCCTGCGACAGCCGCTCAAACTCTGAAATCGTCACGCCGGTCTTCGATAAGGCCGGCGGCCTCGCCGCTGTGCTCGACGTCGACTCCACTGCGTTCGACGCCTTCGACACAATCGACCAAGCCGGCCTCGAAGCCATCTGCGGCGACCTTCTCACAATCGACTAGCGCCCGCGTCGGCCCAAGCCCCGCGCCACGCGAAAATCCCGCCTCCAAAGCCCGCAATCCGTTTGCCACCTTGGCCTCGCCCGCGGTTTCACACTAAGACAGCGCCTCAACTCCAAGAGGCAGCACGTGTCGGACGCAAACACCGGTTTTATCCTTTCGCTGATCGCGCAGAACGCGACTGAAGTCGCCGCCATCGCCAGCGCCAAGCTCTCCGGCTTTGGCCGCAAGAACGACGCCGACCAAGCCGCCGTCGACGCCATGCGCCGCTCGTTCCAAACCGCGCCCTTCTCTGGCAAGGTCGTCATTGGCGAAGGCGAGATCGATGAAGCGCCGATGCTCTATATCGGCGAAGAACTGGGTGCCGGCGGCGTCCGCGCCGACATTGCCGTCGATCCGCTCGAAGGCACCAAGCTCTGCGCCAGCGATGCGCCCAACGCGATGACGGTGGTCGCGCTTTCCAAAGAAGGTGGCCTCCTGCACGCGCCCGATATGTACATGGACAAACTCGCCATCGGCCCCGGCTATCCCGCCGGTCTCATCGATCTCGACGCGTCGCCAACTGAAAACGTGCAACGCCTCGCGAAAGCCAAAGGCGTGCCGGTCAGCGAGATCCGCGCCTGCCTGCTCGACCGTGATCGCCACACGCACATCATCGAAGAGCTCCGCAAAGCCGGCGCCGGCATCCGCCTCATCCCGGACGGCGACGTCGCCGGCGTGTTCTGGACGACGGAAGCCGCGCGCTCCGGCGTCGACATTTATTTCGGCTCAGGCGGCGCGCCCGAAGGCGTGCTCGCAGCCGCCGCGATCCGCTGCGCTGGCGGCCAAATGCAAGCGCGTTTGAAGCCGGAGAATGATCAAGAAGCCGAACGCGCCCGCGCCATGGGCCGCGATGTCAACGCCAAGCTGACGCTCGACGACATGGTCCCCGGCGACGTCGTCTTCGCCGCCTCCGGCGTCACCCACGGCTCCATGTTCGAAGGCGTCCACTTCGAACACGGCCAAGCTCACGTCGATACGTTGGTGTGGGACAGCTTCACCAAACGCAAAAGCCGCATCCGCTCGATCTACCCGCACCGCTAAGCGCGGCGTTTATTCCTCGCTGGCCGGCGCTGGCGCTTCATCTTCCGGCCCGCCTGCGCCATCAGCGGCGGCAGGCGCCGGCAAGTTGAGCGCCGCTGGCCGGCGCGCAAACGCACTCAGCCCCGGCACGCCGGCCGCGCCGTCAAACACCTGAATGCTCGCGCCCTGGAACGAGGCGCCCACCGGCTCGGCGCGCCCGCCAAGGCAAGTGCCGAGAAACTGCTCCAACACCGCAAGATACGAGAGCCGGTTTGCCGGCCGTACCAATTCGCGGCCCTCATCGGGAAACACCATGTAGGTCAGCGCCCCGCGCCGCGTACGCTGCGCTTGCGCGATTTGATCGGCTTCTCCGCGCAAACCACGCCCCTCGCGCGGCCCCACCGCAAGCAGAAGCGGACTCCGCACTTGGCCGACATGAAACAGCGGTGAGAACCGCCGCAACACATCACGCCCTGCCTCAGTGCGCGCATCGCCAATGCGCTGATACAGCTCGGCGCGCTCACTCAGCGGCGAAGTATCAAGCTGTGCAAACAAATTGCCGCGCCCATTATAGCTCGCGCCACAACGATAAAGTTGCGGATCGAACGTCAGCGCCGCCAACGTCGCGTAACCGCCAAAGCCTTCGCCGACAATGGCGACGCGATCCGCCTGCGCCACACCATTGGCGCCCGCCCAACGCACTGCGTCCGCAAGATCCTCGCGCATGCGCCCGCCCCATTCGCGATTGCCGGCATTGACGAACGTTTTGCCGAACCCCGTCGAGCCGCGCATATTCACGCTCAACACCGCATAGCCGCGATTGGCCAACCATTGATGCATCGCGTTGAAGCCGTACGCATCGCGCGCCCACGGCCCATCATGCGGCAGCACCACCAAAGGCGCCGGCGCATCCGGACGCGCATCGCCGTCCGGATCCGAACCCACCGGCAATGTCAGTAACGACACCAAAGCCAAACCATCGCGCGCTTCGATCTCGATCGGCGTCATCGGCTGCAGCGGCGCATTGTCGAGCGCCGGCCGATGCCGGAACAACGAGGTCAACCGCCGCCCGGCACGATCAGCGCGATCGTAAAGATAAGAGCGCGCCGTGGTCGTCGGCCCGGCCTCAACGACAATCCAGCGCGTATTATCAGCGCTGCGCGACGCCACGGTGAAATCACCCGTCAGCTGACGGTCGAGAAAGTCGAGATCGGCTTGCGTTTCCTGATCAAGCCCGCGCCACTCGCGGCGCAAATACTCCGTCGCAAACGCCACCGGCGCACCCGTGCGCGGATCGAGCCAAACATCGACAACATCAGCGCTGTCGCTTTCGCCCATCGGCGTCTTCAAGCCGCTCTCGGCATCGACGCGCACCAAAGCGCTGAACTCTTCGCGCCCGGTTGAATCGAACATCAAGAACGAACCGCCATCGGCGGTGAACCCAACAATCTGCGCCGCCCGCATATCCTCGAACGGCACATTCAGCAGTACGCGCCAGCCACGCTCGGCGCCGCGCACCAAAATATCTGATCCGCCATCCGCCGCCGGCCGCCACGCCAACCGCACGCGGTTGCTGCGGTCGACCACGTAGCGCGCAACGTTGCCGGGATTGCGCTGCAGCAGCGTGCGCGCGCCACTGGCGATATCGATGCGAAACACATCCGCCCACGCCCGGTCGCGCTGATTGAGGCTGACGATCACCGCCGTCGGATCATCGGCGCTCATGCCGAGAATTTCCGCGCGCGTTGCCGCCGGCGTCAGCGCCCGCGGCGCCCCCCGCGCCACATCGACCGCAAACAATTGCGCGTTCTCGTCGCCCTGGTCGTCCTGCAGGTAGAGCAAAGTCGCGTTGTCGAGCGCCCAGGCGAAACTGCGAATGCCGCGCACGCGGTCGTCCGTCACCGGCCGCGCCTCATCCATCGCATCGACGGAGAGGACCCAGAGGTTCTGCACCCCGTCACGCGGGGCCAGGAACGCCACCCGGTCGCCGCGCGGCGAGAGCTGGCCGCCATGCCGCGCCGGGTCGCCGAAGAGGTCGGCGCGGGCGATCAGGGGCGCTTGATTGGCCGGCGGCACAGGCGCGCGCGCGCCGTCAGGGCCACACGCCCCAAGCGCCAAAGCTAGCCCCAGAGCGAGCGCCCCGGCCCAATATCTTGCCGTCCTAAACCCCACACCCGAACCTTACAGGGCCGTCATCCCCCGGCCAACTTCAATGGCTGACATGGAGTTCACCTTTACGGCAGGGGTTTGGCGCCGGGTGCGATTGTCCCCACGGCCCTTTTGACACCCCGCCCGGCTACCCCTATTCCACTGCCGCTTTGGCAAAATCGACTCATCCTCCCGCCGCCTCAAGCGGCGCGCCGACTGGCGCACTCGTGCTCGCCGATGGTTCCGTGTTCCTGGGCGAAGGCCTGGGAGCGATCGGCGCCGCCGATGGCGAGGTCTGCTTCAACACCTCGATGACCGGCTATCAGGAAATCCTGACCGATCCGAGCTACGCCGCGCAGATCGTCGCCTTCACCTTCCCGCACATCGGCAACACCGGCGCCAACACCCAAGACATCGAAACCTCCTCACCCGCCGCCGCAGCAGCAGCGCGCGGCGCCATCTTCCGCGCTCGCCCGACAGCGCCGTCGAACTGGCGCAGCGAAGACGATCTCGATAGCTGGCTGAAAAAGCGCAACGTCATCGCGCTCGCCGGTCTCGACACGCGCGCACTGACGCGTCGCATCCGCGAGCAAGGCATGCCGAACGCCGTCATCGCGCACGCGCCCGACGGCAAGTTCGATCTCGAAGCTTTGAAAAAGCGCGCCGCCGCCTGGCACGGCCTCGACGGCCTCGACCTCGCCAAGGAAGTCACCACCGCGCAAAGCTACGTCGTCAACGAAAGCCTCTGGCAATGGCCGCTCGGCGTGCCGGAAGTGAAGAAGCCGAAATTCACCGTCGTCGTCATGGATTACGGCGTGAAGCGCAACATTCTCCGCGCCCTCGGCGAAATCGGCGCGAAAACCATCGTGCTCCCGGCCACCGCCACCGCTGAAGAAGCGCTCGCGCACAAGCCGGACGGCATCCTGCTTTCAAACGGCCCCGGCGATCCGGCCGCCACCGGCGTTTACACCGCGCCTGAAATCAAAAAGCTCGTCGATAGCGGCAAGCCCGTCATGGGCGTCTGCCTCGGCCACCAAATGCTCGGCCTCGCGCTCGGCGCGAAGACACTGAAAATGCCGCAAGGCCATCACGGCGCGAACCATCCGGTGAAAGATCAATCGACCGGCAAAGTCGAAATCGTCTCGATGAACCACGGCTTCGCGATCGACACGAAAACGCTGCCCAAAGGCGTCAAAGAAACCCACGTCTCACTGTTCGACGGCTCTAATTGCGGCATCGAAGTCGAAGGCAAGCCGGTGTTCTCGGTGCAGTACCATCCGGAAGCCTCGCCCGGCCCGCAAGACAGCCACTATCTGTTCGAACGCTTCGCGAAACTCATGGCGAAGAAGACGAAGAGCGCGGCTTAGGCGCGGTGTTCGCCATCGTCCGATCCGTTCACGACGCGACGATCAAATTAAACGGCGACGACTACGTTCCGATCACCGCGCACGCCAGCACGAGAGCCATCGGCGAGACCGTTGCTTTGAGGTATGGCGACTACAAACATTCGCTGCTTGAGATCATGCTCGACGCCGAGAGCGGCGCCGTAACTTGGCTCGCAATGCCAGCTTGGAAGGCGCTCACGGAAAGCTCCTTTTCTGATTTGGCACAACGCCCAGGCGTACCCGTGCTCGAACTTCCTACGCGCAAGTGGGAGGGTCCCGAAGGATGGAAGCGGATCGATTGCCCGCAGGATTTCACTTTGGTTTTGTCGGGGCGCGCGCTTCGAGTTTTGTTGGATGGTGGCGGCTCACCTACTGAAGCTATTGGCAACGACCGAGTGTCATTCCTCGCGGATGCACAGCGACGCCTCGTCGGGCTCGAAATTCGCAACCTCACCGATCAAGAGATGCAAGCGATCACTTCGCGCAGAGCGTAGCAGCCAGTCACCCTTGAACTTTCCGCCCCTCAGTGTTACTTCCCGCGCATGAACACGAACGCCTATGAATCGTATCGCACCACATAGCGTCTCTCGTTGAACGAGAGGCGTGGCCTCTCCTCGTGTTCGTCCGAACCCTGGTTGGCCCCGCCTCCCAGGGTTTTTTTATTGGGGTTTTTTGTTGCGCGGTTTGTCCCGCGCGAACTGAAGGAAGAGCAATGACACGGCTCAACGCCACCAACGCTTCGGCAAACGTGCGCGCGGAAACGCGCAGCGCGAACGAAGCAGCATGGGCAGCAGAAACGTAACAGCTCCGGCCATTCGCCCGGAGCCGTTCGACGGACTTCGGGTTTGATCTCTCCATCATCCCGCCAGTCCGCTGGCGGGATTTTTCGTTTTGGGCCGCGTGAAAACGCGCGCCCGCACTGAATTGGCGCGCCAATGCCAATCGGCCGCTGGGTTGAGCCTGATCACCTCAGCTCAGCGGCGCACTTGAAGGAAGTAAGCGTGATGAAATGAGCAAGTTGCATGTAAACGTCGGCACTATCGGCCACGTCGACCACGGCAAGACGACCCTGACCGCTGCGATCACGCAGGTTCAGGCCAAGCGTCTTGGCGGCAAAGGCCTGGCGTTTGATGAGATCGACCGCGCGCCCGAAGAAAAGGCCCGTGGCATCACCATCAACACCACGCACGTCGAGTACGAGTCGGATGCGCGCCACTACGCGCACATCGACTGCCCCGGCCACGCCGACTACGTGAAGAACATGATCACCGGCGCGTCGCAAATGGACGGCGCGATCCTGCTCGTCGACGCCACCAAGGGCGCGGCGAAGCAAACGATCGAGCACATCCTGCTCGCGCGTCAGGTAGGCGTTCGCCACATGGTCGTGTTCGTCAATAAGATGGACGCTTTGGCCGAGGATGAGCGCGATGACATGAAGGCGCTGATCACGCTCGAAATCGACGCGCTGCTGCAAGCGCAAGGGTACGAGAACACGCCCTTCGTGTTCGGCAGCGCTCTCAAAGCGCTCGAAGCTGTGGCGCGCGGCGATCTTGCCGACCATGCGGTCGCGAGCATCGCCGATCTCGTCGCGGCGCTCGATAGCTCGATCCCCGATCCGGTGCGGGACTTTGACGCCCCGTTCCTGATGCCGATCGAAGGCGCGCACACGATCGAAGGCCGCGGCACCGTCGTGTCCGGCCGCGTCGAGCGTGGCGTGCTGAAGGTTGGCGACAAAGTCGAGATCGTTGGCCTCGACACGCAAGGCGCCGAAGTCGTCGTCACCGGCACGCAAGCGTTTCGGAAAGACATCCGCGAAGCGTGCGCGGGCATGAACGTGGGGCTGCTGCTCCGCGGTCTGAAGCGTGGCGATGTCGAGCGCGGGCAAGTGCTGTCCGCGCCCGGCGCGATCAAGGCGCACACCAAGGGCAAGGCGCAGATCTTTGTCCTGACCAAGGAAGAAGGCGGCCGGCACACGCCGTTCGCCAGCGGCTACCAACCGCAATTCTTCTTCGGCGTCACCGACGTCACCGGCGTGATCAACGTCGCTGACGAAGCGATCGTGTCGCCCGGCGACCAAGCGGAAGTCAGCTTCGACCTCCGCAAAGCCGTCGGCATCGAGCAAGGCATGCGCTTCGCCATCCGCGAAGGCGGCAAAACCGTCGGCGCCGGTTTGGTGACCGAAGTGCTGGCCTGAATGCGTGAAAGCTTCCGGCGTTGAGTTTCAACTCGGCGCCGGAAGCGATCGCGCGTTACGCGCCACTCAATGTCGTGTCGATGTCGAAGCCGTCCTTCAGCGCCAGTGTCACCGGCGTGCGCTCCACGATCTCGCGCAACCGCGCCACCTGCTCCTCGCTCAGCGCACCGCGTACAACCACCGTGCGCTCAATCCGCCGCCGCGGCTCGCCACTATGCAGCGCCAGATCGACGCTCATGCCCTCAAGCGGCCAGCCTTTGCGCTCAGCATACATTTTCAGCGTGATCAGAGTGCAGCCGCTCAAACCCGACACCACCAAAGCAAATGGCGAAGGCCCAACATCACCGCCGCCAAGCCCCGCCGGTTCATCCGCAACCAGCGCATGCCCGTTCGCAGTGATCTCGACCTTGTAGTTCTGCGCGCCGATCTCGGCGTGAACGCGCGTGCCAGCCATGATGCAGCTCCGTTGCTTAGCGCGGATGCTAGCGGCGCGGACGCGCGCACTCAACCAAGCGCCGTCGCCGCCCCGGGCGCCGCATCGCGCAGCAACAGCGCATCTTCGCTCGGTGCATGCCCAAACTGGCGCCGATACTCGCGGCTAAACTGCGACGCGCTCTCGTACCCCACACGAAACGCAACACCGCCAACATCGCGCGGGTTGGCGGCCAGCATCAGCCGCGCCTCTTGCAGGCGGATCTGCTTTTGAAACTGGATCGGGCTCATCGCCGTCACCGCCTGGAAATTGCGGTAGAACGCCGACACGCTCATGCCCACAAGCCGCGCCAAATCCTCGACGCGAAACGCTTCGACATAGTGCTCGCGTATCCAGCGCACGGCGCGCGAGACTTGCGCCAGATGGCTATCGGCCAATCCCAACTGCCGCACCGCTTCACCCTGCTCACCCATCGCCAAACGCCAAACAATCTCGCGCTTGATCATCGGCGCCAGCACCGGAATGCTCTCCGGCTCCTCCAGCAAACGCAGCAGGCGCACCACCGCGTCGATCAGCGCCGCCGGCGCATCGCTCACCAGCATGCTCGACGGCGCAGCGCTAGCTTTTGCCATCACGCCCGCCGGCGCTTGCAGCAACACTTCTGCGATCAAAGCCGGCTGCAGTATCAAACCGAAACCCAACGCCGGTTGATCGGCTGACGCATCAAGAAACGCACCCGTCACCGGCAGATCGACAGACGCCACGAGATACTGCCCGGCGCCGTATTCATAGACGCGATCGCCCAGCGCGATGCGCTTACGCCCTTGCGCGATCAGCGCCATGATCGAGCCTGACATCGAAGCGCCCGCCTCCGCATGCGCCTTCGACGACAGCAGCACGCCCTCAATGGCGGTGCTCATGTCGTCCCGCGCATGGCGGGCGATCAAAATACCGAGTTCTTCCAAAGCCATGCGCCAAAACCTGCCGCCCAAGCCGCCGGCATACAACCAATTATCTCCCAAAAAGTAGGATTAGGCAAATGCACGCCAGCCCTGCCCTAACCCCCCAGCGCCCCTTCGCATCACCCTCCTCGCATCAACCCCAAGCGAAGGAGCATCCCATGCAAACCATCCTCATCACCGGCGCCTCATCCGGCTACGGCCTCGAAACCGCGCGCCACTTCCACGCCATGGGCTGGAGCGTCATCGCCCTCGATGTCACCAAGTCAGAAAGCATCGCCGCCGCGCTCACCGCCGCCGGACCGATCGATGCGCTCGTCAACAATGCCGGAATCGGCGTTGTCGGCGCCTTTGAAGCAACGCCGATGAGCCACATCCGCCACGTCTTCGAAACCAATACGTTCGGCGTCATGGCGATGACGCAAGCCGCAATCCCGCAGATGCGCGAACGGCGCTCTGGCGCCATCGTCAACGTCACCTCGAGCGTCACCCTCGCGCCAATGCCGCTCGCCGCCGCTTACACCGCCAGCAAGCAAGCCATCGAAGGTTTCACCGGCTCGCTCGCGCATGAGCTCGCGCACTTCGGCGTCCGCGCAAAACTCGTCGAGCCCGGCTACGCGCCAACCACGCGCTTCGCGCACAACACCAGCGTGCCGCTACAAGATCTCATTCCGGAAACCTACGAGGCGTTCGCCGCGCCGATCCTCGCGAGCTTCGCCAATCCGCCGCTGATCACCAAAGAGATCGACGTCGCCCAAGCCATCTGGCGCGCCGTCAACGACACTACCGGTCAGCTGCGCTTCCCCGCCGGCCCCGACGCCGTCGCACTCGCCGCCGCCTAAACGCAAAGAGGGCGAGTTCGAAACCGAACTCGCCCTCTCACGCCTCAACGCGGAACGCGCGTCAGGTGATCTTCTTGAACACGGTGTAGCCGAGCACCAGCAGCACCAGGAAAATCACCAGCGCCAGCCCGAACAAGAACATCGCGACATCAACCGCAGCGCCCGCAAGCCCTGTCAGTCCGAACAGAGCCGCGACCAGCGCCACAACCAGAAAAATGAATGCCCACTTGATCATGCGGTCCTCCAGTCCGGATGAACTGGAACCCCCACAATTGGTTCCGCTTAACGATAAATCGCCGCTTCGCCCGCCACTTCCGGATGGCGCCCCATCACCGCGTCCTTGCACGCGTTGCAGACGAATCCGGCCTCTGCGCCGTCATGCGTGCCGCGATGCACGTGATCTTCCACGCACGCCGCAAACGCCAGCCGCGCGCGCACCGACGCAAGGTCAAGCACGCACTTGAAGTAAACCCACTCGCGGCAATTCTCGCTCCACGCCTGGCCGCGATACGTCTCCTCGATCCCCGCATCGATCAGCTCGCGCTCCAGCGCGTTCAGATGCTCGCAAACCATGACGCGCTCCTCGCTTCGCCTTATCGCTAGCGGCCAAAGCGGGCGCGGTCCATAAAGCGCGCATGAGCAAACCCGCCCTCCTCGTTCACCCGCCGCTCGGCCTCTTCGAAATGCGCTTGGTCGATTACGACGTCGTCCATTGGCCGACCGACCGCACCGACATCAAGGCCGCCGTCACCATCGGCCATGTCGGAATCTCCAACGCCATGATCGACGCGCTGCCGGAGCTCAGATGCATCGTTTGCTTCGGCGTCGGCGTTGATGGCATCGACCGCGCCTATGCCGAAAAGCGCGGCGTCACCATCACCCACGGCCGCGAGATCAATCACGAAGACGTCGCCGATGTCGCCATCGGCCTCATGATCGCGCGCCTGCGCCTCTTCACCGAGGGCGAAAAAGTGCTGCGCGACGGCACATGGACGCCGCCGCTCGCGGTGCCGCCACAAAAGCGCCTGCGCGGCCGCAAGCTTGGCATTGTCGGCATGGGCGCCATCGGCCACGCCATCGCTGACCGCGCCAAGGCCTTCGGCATCGAGATCAAATGGTACGGCCCCCGCGCCAAGCCTGACGTGCCGTACGCATATGAACCCGATCTCTTGAAGCTCGCTGATTGGGCCGAAGTGCTCGCCGTCTCCCCACGCGGCGACAAGAGCACCGAAAAGATCATCAACGCCGACGTCATCAAAGCGCTCGGCAGTGACGGTGTGCTCGTCAACGTCTCACGCGGCAATGTCATCGACGAAGACGCCCTGATCGCGGCGCTGAAATCCGGCGCACTCGGCAGCGCCGGCCTTGATGTGTTTGTCGAAGAACCAACGCCGGTTGCGCGTTGGGCCGGCGTGCCGAACTGCACGCTCACCCCGCACCTCGGCGGCGGCACCCGCGAAGCGCTGTGGGAAGGCTCGCAAAACGTGCTGGAAAACCTGCGTCGTTTCTTCGCCGGCGAACCCTTGCTGACGCCGCTCGCGTAACGCACCGGAACCATTGCCGCTGTTCTGCGGTTTCATCCCCAGGTTCAAGCTGGAGATTGGAACATGGCTGACAGAGAGGGTGGCGGTTCATCGCCGTGGTTGGCGTTTATCGCCGGGATCGTTCTCGTAGCGGTCGTAGGACTCGGCATCTACGCCTATTCAGGCGGGCTGCAGCCGCAACGCACCGCGCAACTCGAAATCAACATGCCGAACGTCGACGTGCCGGAGCCGGACATCGATCTGCCCGAACCGCCGCCGGCGCCGCAATTGCCGCCGAGCGCCGAGGGCGCAAGCAACTAAGCAGACGCGACAAACAAAAAGGGCGGCGGACCACTCCGCCGCCCTTCTCACATTCAAATCAGAACGCTCAGCGCAATTCGAACGTCACGTTCACGCTGACACGTGTTTCGATCTGCCCCGGCGCAACCGGGGTCGGCGGCGGCGGCGCCATCGCCACATCAGCGGCGCGCTCATACGCCACCGGGAACGGCGGCGAATATCCGCCGCCTTCCTGCACAGCCACGATCCGCACCACCCGCATGCCCAGCGCATTTGCATAAAGCTCAGCCCGGCGGCGCGCTTCGGCGATCGCATCGCGGCGCGCCAGATCGAGCTGCGCGTCCGGATTGGCGTGCGAGAACGAAACGCCGTGAATGGTGTTGCCGCCCGCGCCCACCGCCGCATCGATGACGCGGCCGAGATTGTTCACGTTGCGCACCTTCGCCGTCACCGTGTTGTTGGCTTGATAGCCGGTGATCAGCGGCGTTTGGTTTTCACGATATTGCTGCTGCGGATAAACCGAGACGTTCGAGGTCTGAATGTCGCGCTCGGCAATGCCGGCGCGGCGCAGCGCTTGCGTCAGCGCCGTCATCCGGCGCGCATTCTCCTGTAACGCCGCCTGCGCCGTCTGCCCGTCCGTGGTGACGCCGAGATTGATCGTCGCCAAATCCGGCCGCGCTTCCGAAGAGCCCTCGGCGCTGACGCTGAGCAGCGTGCCCTGAATCCCGGCCGCGTTCGGCGCAGCGTCCTGAGCCAGCGCGGTTTGCGGCGCCGCAAACGTCGCCATCACAGCGAAAGCCGCTGCAGCCTTGATCAATCGCATCGAAAAACTCCTTGTCCCTGCTGCCAGCAAGTGCGGGTCGAGGCGCCGATATTACGGCGAAGTCATGCCTATTCGCCCAGCTTTCACGAATGTGAGCCCCGCAACCAATGTTCCGGCCTGAGCGTTGATCTCAGGACACAGGAGCAAGTTATGCCGCATAAAGAACCGCACAAGGACAACCAGTCCCAAACCCCGCCGCCAAAGCCCAAAAAAGTCCGCGACGCCGGCCCCGACGCCATGGAAAACCCGCCCGAGCGCTGGACCGAAACCGACGAAGCCAGCGACGAAAGCTTCCCCGCCAGCGACCCGCCAGCGAAGTATTGATCCATCGGACCGCCGGCGCTCTCGCCGGCGTTCTGCTACAAGAGCCTGAGTCCGCCCGAATCGTTTCAGCGAATCGCTGTATAATAGGACTTCGCCGCTTCCTCAGGTTTTGATGCGTTTTTCCGACACCTTGCTCCGTCAGGTGCGCGATCGGGTTTCGATTGCGGATTATGCCGGTCGGCGCTTGTCCTGGCACAAGCAGAAGTCGCGTCCGAGCGCCGGCGATTTCTGGGCCTGCTGCCCATTCCATCAGGAAAAGAGCCCGTCCTTCCACGTCCTCGATCAGAAGGGCCTCTTCAAATGCTTCGGCTGCGGTGAGAAGGGCGACGTGTTCACGCTCGCCATGAAGCTCGAAGGCCTCTCCTTCCCTGAAGCCGTCGAGAAGTTCGCCGAGATCGCTGGCGTGCAATTGCCGAAGGACGATTACGACAATCGCGGCGAGAACGATCAGAGGAAGCGCCTCTACGCCGTCACCACCGCCGCCGCGAAATTGTTCGCCGCCGCGCTCCGCTCCTCCGGCGGCGCCGACGCGCGCAAATATCTGCAAGGCCGCGGCTTCGGTCCGGACGAGTGGGAGCGCTTCTCCATAGGCTTCGCACCCGATGAATGGACCTGGACGATCGACAAGCTGAAAGCCGAAGGCTTCACGATCGAAGAGATCATCAACGCCGGCGTCGCCCGCGAAGGCCAGGACGGCAAGCAGCCAATCGACACCTTCCGCGGCCGCATCACCTTCGAAATCACCGACACAGCCGGAAAAATCATCGGCTTTGGCGGCAGAGCTTTAGCAAAAGACGCCAAGGCCAAATACATCAACTCGCCCGAAACCGCGCTCTATTCCAAAGGCCGCGTGCTCTATCGCATCAAGCAAGCGCGCGAGTTGCTGGCGAAAACCAAAGCCGCCGGCCTCGTCGTCGGCGAAGGCTATCTCGACGTCATCGCCTTCGAACGCGCCGGCATCGCCGCTGTCGCGCCGTGCGGCACCGCGCTCACAGAAGATCAACTGCAACTCCTCTGGCGCTCCGGCGGCGAGCCGGTGCTCTGCCTCGACGGCGACAGCGCCGGTCAACGCGCCGCCGAACGCGCGCTCGATCTCGCGCTGCCGCACCTTGGCCCCGACCGCACCATCCGCTTCGCCCACGCCCCCGCCGGCCAGGATCCCGACGACATCTTCCGCGCCGGCGGCGCCGAAGCGCTCACCGCCCTCATTGAAGCCGCCAGCCCCGCCTCCGACACCCTGTTCGAGCGCGAGAAGAACCGCCGCCCGCTCGACACGCCGGAAGCCAAGGCCGCCTTCCAAGCCGCGCTCAAGGAAGCCGTCGGCAAAATCGCCGACCGCGAAACCCAGCGCGCCTATTTCAGCGAGCTGATGCGCCGCGCCAACGAAGCCGTGCGCCCGCCGCGCCAACCCTGGACGCCGCGTCCGCAAGGCGAAGGCCGCGCCGCCTGGGGCAAGAACGCCCCGCCCGCCCCGGCGACCGCCGAGCTCAAAGCCATCGAAGCCGCCGGCCGCCCGCGCCCGGCAGCCGAGAATTTCCTGTGCGCCGCCGTCGATTATCCGGGCGTCCTCACCCGCTTCTCGGACTGGATCGAGCGCCTCCACATCGCCGACGCCGACCTCGACGCCATCCGCAATGCGCTCCTGGAGCTCGCGGAAGCCGAATTCGGCGCCGAAACCACCCCTCCCGGCATTGACCGGAACCGCCTCAGCCTCCATTTGACCCGGTCGGGTCAGGACCGCGCGGCAGCGCGGCTTTCGCGTTGGCCGCGTCCGCGTCCCGCGACCGACGACGCCGAACTGGAGGCCGAATGGTTGGCCCTGGCGACGCGCGAAGTGGTGCTGCCGGCGATCAGGGAGGAATTGGCGGAACTGCACACGGCGGCGGCAGAGGGCGACGACAGCGCCTTTGTCCGCTTCCAGGCCCTCAGCCGCGAGGCGCGCGCCATCGAAGCCCGCGCCCGTGCGGCAAAAGACAAATCCGATGCTGACGACAGCCAAGACGGCCTAGTCGCCTAACGTTTCACTCCTATTTCCATTGGGAAGAGTACTGTTCTGATGAGCAAGACCGAAGAGACCGCGACGGAAGAAAAGGAAGGCCCAGACGGCCCGATCCTCGATCTCTCCGACGCCGCCGTGAAGAAGATGATCAAAGCCGCCAAGGCGCGCGGCTTCGTCACCCACGAAGAGCTCAACAAGGTCCTGCCGTCGGAAGAGTTTTCCTCCGAACAGATCGAAGACGTGATGTCCCAGCTCAACGAGATGGGCATCAACGTCGTCGACAATGAAGAAGAAGGCGAAGCCGCCGAGGAAGACGCCAAAGGCAGCGCCATCGCCACGCGCGAAGAAGCCGCCAAGCCCGCCGTCACCAACACCCGCGAAGACGCCGACCGCACCGACGATCCGGTGCGCATGTACCTGCGCGAAATGGGCAGCGTCGAGCTGCTCAGCCGCGAAGGCGAAATCGCCATCGCCAAGCGCATCGAAGCCGGTCGCGACGCGATGATCCGCGGCCTCTGCGAGAGCCCGCTGACCTTCGAAGCCATCATGGTCTGGCGCGACGAATTGCGTGAGCAAAAGATCCTGCTGCGCGACATCATCGATCTGGAAGCCACCTACGGCGCCGAAATGGGCATCGTCCCGCAATCGGCGCCCGGCGTGAACGCCGACGGCCTCGTCGATCCCGAGCAAGCCAAGATCGAAATCGCCGAAGCCGAGCGCAAGAAGGCCGAAGCCGCTTCGCAACGCGAAGCCGGCGGCGAAGGCGGCGAAGGTGAAGGCGACGGCGAAGGCGATTTCGACGACGAACAGGCCATCTCGATGTCGGCGATGGAAGCCGAACTCAAAGAAGGCGTGATGTCGACGCTCGACAACATCGCCGAAGCCTTCGGCCAATTCCGCAAGCTGCAGGAAAAGCGCATCGAGCTTCGCCTGCAAGGCAAGTCCCTGCCCGGCGCCAAAGCCGAAGCCTACGACACCGCGCAGAACACGATCATTGAAGAGCTGAAGAAGCTGAAGCTCAACAATGCGCGTATCGAAAGCCTGGTCGAGCAGCTCTACGCCATCAACCGCAAACTCATTCAGCTTGAAGGCAAGCTGATGCGTCTCGCCGATTCAAACGGCGTGCCGCGCGGCCAATTCCTCGAAGCCTATCAAGGCAGCGAACTCGATCCGAAATGGGCCGAGAAGGTCGCCGCGAAGTCGAAGAACTGGGCCAAGTTCGTCGCCAGCGAGGCCGACGACATCGCCGACCTGCGCGGCGAAATCGGCGTGCTCGCCCAAGAAACCGGCGTCCCGATCGACGAATACCGCCGCATCGTTCACGCCGTGCAAAAGGGCGAACGCGAAGCGCGCCAAGCCAAGAAGGAAATGGTCGAAGCGAACCTCCGCCTCGTCATCTCCATCGCCAAGAAATACACGAACCGCGGCCTGCAATTCCTGGATCTCATCCAGGAAGGCAATATCGGCCTGATGAAGGCCGTCGATAAGTTCGAGTATCGCCGCGGCTACAAGTTCTCGACCTACGCGACGTGGTGGATTCGCCAAGCCATCACCCGCTCGATCGCCGACCAAGCGCGCACCATCCGCATCCCGGTGCACATGATCGAGACGATCAACAAGCTCGTCCGCACCAGCCGTCAGATGCTGCACGAAATCGGCCGCGAACCGACGCCGGAAGAACTCGCCGAAAAGCTTGGCCTTCCGCTTGAGAAGGTCCGCAAGGTGATGAAGATCGCCAAGGAGCCGATCTCGCTCGAAACCCCGATCGGCGACGAAGAAGACTCACACCTCGGCGATTTCATCGAGGACAAAAGCGCGATCCTCCCGGTCGACGCCGCGATCCAATCGAACCTGCGCGAAACCACCACGCGCGTCCTGGCTTCGCTCACCCCGCGCGAAGAACGCGTCCTGCGCATGCGCTTCGGCATCGGCATGAACACCGACCACACACTCGAAGAAGTCGGTCAGCAGTTCAGCGTGACGCGCGAACGCATCCGCCAGATCGAAGCAAAGGCGCTGCGCAAACTGAAGCATCCGTCTCGCTCCAGAAAATTGAGAAGTTTTCTGGACAACTAAGATCGACAGGCGTCACGCATGGTATCCGCTCATTTCATCGCGAAACTCGATGAAAATAGGCGCACCATCGACAACGCCAAGAATCTGCACGCTAGCGGCGTATGGGATATTTCACAGGAGGACGCCGCGCGCCTCGTCGGTGGAAGACTCTACCTCCACAAGACGAGGTCGAAGCCCGCTTTTCACGGCGGAACAGTCGTAGCGTTCAGAGTGGTGCAGACGAACTACGCGCACGCCAGTCGGATTGAGTTCGAGTATGTGATGGACGCCCACGTCAAACACCAATTGTGGCCGGAGAACTCAAAGCCTCGCGATTGGTGGACAGGCATCATCGACTAAATCGCGCTCCTCAGCCCAGGGCAGACGCCTCCCATAGATAGGAGGACCATCATGCCTGTACCGATCCCCGAGAACGACGATCCGCTCGGCTTCCTGCGCTATCTCGCCGCCGAAATTTGCGACGCGCTGGTCGATATGTCCAATCCCGACGCCACCGACGCGCAACTCGAAGACGCCTGCGACCGTCTCCATGCGTTCGCCGGCGAGCTTTGGCTCTGGACCAGCGACATTCGCAAAGGCCGCAACTAGTCACGCATCCCTTCTCCCCCGCGAGGGGGAGAAGGTGGCGCGCAGCGCCGGATGAGGGGGCGAGGTTCAGACTTTAGCGCGCGCGCTCAACACCGAGCGCCGCAACCACGCCCAATCACCCTGTGCGTCCAGCGGCGCCCTACTGCGCCGGCGTTGCGAACGCATCCTCTCGCGCCAGAACCAGCGCATCCGGCTGAGCCCGATCGCCAAGCAATTGCAAAGATCTGCCACGGCGCGCAAAGCGCGTGACGACCGGCAACACGCCGAGAAAACGCGCTTCATTCACGGCCACTGCTTCGCTCGCGCAGACCGCGTCTACCTCGACCACATTGCTGATCGACGTCGCTCCGGAATATTGCGTGACGCTCGCGGTGAATTCGTTGCAGCCTGTGAAGCCGCGCATCGTCTCGCCCTCAATGCTGAAATAGATGCGCTCATCCGCGTTGAGCGATGCGCCGGCGATTTCCTGCACCAGCCATTCTCCGTCCAGTTCGCTCTGCGCTTGCGGGCCGCATGCCGTCAAACTGGCAAGGGTAACGAAGGCAAGGATAGCCAGGCGCGACATCGTTCTCTCCTCCGGAAAGGCCAAGCATGGCGCCCCACGATCAGAGTGTGTTTGCGGCGGATCAATTTCTAGCGTTGGGCGTACACACCCGCCCCAATCCGACCGAGCCCAAACCGGCCGCATACTCCCCCGCATGCAGCCCGCAATCGCAACAACGATCTCTTAGGCGGCCCCGATCACATCGCCACGCTGCTGCTCTCGTGGCTGCGCGTCGGTGAAGCGATGATGCGCCGGCTCATCGCCATCGAAGCCGCCGCCTTCCCCGCGCGCGCCGCCGCCAAGTCACGCGGCCCACGCCCACGCACACGCCGCCTCGTCGAATTTCATCCCGACAAACCCGACGATTGGCGCGTCAGCTTCCGCTGCTTCTCGGACCGCCGGCGCCCTCGCCGGCAAACCACCCATCGCACAAACCCCGCACGCCACTTCCACGACGCCTGGCCGCTCGCCGAGCGCTACGAAGCGCTCATCCGCGCCTTCGACGACCCGCTGCGTTACGCCCGCCGCCTCGCCGCGCGCCTGCACGCCGCACCACAAAAACTCAAAGCGCTGCTCACCGCCCCGCCCGAATACTCGCACCGCGTCGATCGCGCCGAAGCCTTCACACGAAGCGCCGAACGCGCATGGCCGCACGCAGACTCAAGCTAACCCGCCGACAAAATCGCAATCGCCCAACCTCGCGCGCATCGCACGCGGGGGCCGCACGCGCGCGCCCAACATGACGGCATCCCGCAACCATGCTAGCGTCCGCGCCATGAGCCTCGACACGCACCATTCCCGTCGCTTCGCCCTGCTCGGCGCGCACGGCGCGATCATCTTCTTCACCTTCCAGCGTTTGTCCGAGGAACGCCCCGCGCCGATCACACAAGAAGAATACGGCGCCAGCGCCGTCATTTGCGTGATCAGCTTTATCGGCCTGATCGCCGCTTACTTCGCAATGCTCAACGACAACAAGCCGCGCCTCGCCGGCGTGCTCGAAGGCATCGCCGCGACAATCGTCTTTCTCTGCATCGCCGGCTTCATCGCCATGATGATCGTTCTCGCGATGACGCCAATCGAGATGCGCGCAGGCTAGCGAATTTCGAGCACCGAGTTTTGCGGCGGCGCAACGGCCTCGCCCGATTGATTGAACGCCAGTATCCCGACCAGCAATTCCAACACCGAACCCGAACCGTCGCCAAATCCGCCACGCGAACGGCAAGCCTCCAGATCGCCCTCGACGTAGCAAAACCGATCATTCGGCGCCCCCGCCGAATAACGCCGCCCGCCATACGTCACGGTCGCCGCATATTCGCGCTGACTGCGCGCATCGGCTTCGACAATGCGAAACAGCGGCACGCGCTCATCGGCCCACAGCGGCATCCCCGGCGCCGTCACGCCAAGCCGCGCATAACGCGCGCCATCCGGCGAAGCTGGCGCGTTCGGATCGGGCCGCATCAGATGGCCAACATAATAGATGATGTCGTCAAGCGAACGCAGCGCCATCAAATAGCGCGTATCGCCAACCACAATCTCAACCGGACACGTCGGATCCGCCTCAGCCGCAGGCGCTGCCCGACGCGATGTTTGCGCCGCCGCACTGCCAGGCGCGACATAAACCGCAAACGGCCCGCAGCGCCCATCTGCCGGCGCAGGCGCCGCGATCCGTTCAGAGCGCGAAAGCTCGATCGCAAACTGGCGCATTGCCAACACGAAGCCGCACCCGCCCTGGTCATTAGCGCCAGTGCAATCATTAGCGATCGTCCCGGCGCTATTGCGCAAATCACGATGCGGCCCGCCGCTCACGGGCACGATGCGCACGCGATCGACGATCAGCATCAACAGGAGATCGGGATTCCATCCCGAGTCCCAATAATAGCGAAACAGCAAAGGATCAGTCGGCCGCATCACGATATTGGCGAACGCTTCCGTCTCGAACGGCGACACGGTGAAATCCGGCGCCAACGGCCGCGAGCGTTCAAAGCCAAACTCGCCCTGCCCCCAAGACTCGCCCAGACTATCGAGTTCAACACCGCCAACCGAAACCGATGCGCCGCGCGAGCCGCCACTCTGCGTAAAGCCGCTCATCGAGGTGTACTGGCGCGGCTGGCGATTGCTGGCCCGCAAAATGTTGAGCAGCACCTGCGCCGTGATCGCGCCGTGATACGCTTCATTGAACGCCACAGCGTCATCAACGATCCGGCGCGTCATCGTCGCGCGCCGTTCCTGTTGGCGCGCATCGCTCACCGCGCAAGCAGCGAGCAGCGCCGCCAAAGCCAAGCACGAAAGCGTCCGAACCAGCCGCATCTCACCCTCCACGCCCCAGCTTTCCGCCCAGGCCCCGCCGCTGGCAAGCGCCTACGCCGATGGCGCTTACCAGGCGTAGTTAAAGCTGATGCTGACCCGCGATTTCTTGGCCGCATTGGCCGGCACTTCGTGGCGCAGGAAGCTCTCCCACATCAGCACGTCGCCGGCCTTTGGCTGCACATAGACAAAGCTGCGCTCAGCCTCCGGCGCATCCTCTTGCCGCGGCGGCGCGGCCATCATCAGCGGCAGGCGCGGATCTTCCAGTTTCAACGCCGATGCTCCGGGCGGCGTCTCGACATAATAGGTCCCACTCAGCACCGCGTGCGGGTGAATGTGGCCGGTATGAACCCCGCCTGGCTCGAGCACATTGATCCAGATGGAGTCGAGTTTTAGCCGGCGCCCGCCAAGTTCGAGATGCAGCTCACGCGCGAAAGCAGCGGCGTGTTTATCCAACACCCCCTTGAGTGCGGCTATATTCGGATCGCGCTTCGGCAGATCATTGAGCGAAGCGTAGGAGGTGTAGCCACGATAGCCCTTGTCCTTACTCCAACGCTTCCCCGCCTCATCTTCCGACGCGATGGCGCGGCACGACGCCAACAGCGCGCGGTTGTCCACGCCTTCCAGACTGGCGCGATAGAGCTTGGTGACGAAGAGCGTCGAAACATCAGCCATGAGCGCGCGCTTAATAGGTTTCAGCGCCGGCGCAAATGCTTTCGCTCAACACAAAAAGACACCCCCGCCGGGAGGACGGGGGCGTCAGACGCGAGCGTGTCCGCGCGGGAGGCTTTGGACACGCCTATGCAAACGGGGAGGACTTATTCAGCCGAGGCGGTTTGCAGCGCCGGGGTGATCGAAGCGATGGTCAGTTCGCCTTGGGTGCGCGCCACGTCGCAGCGCACGTTCTGCAGGCTGCCGCCATTCCAGACGTCCAGATCGACGCGGATGGAGGCGCCGCGCACGCGCACCTGGTCGAGGCGCACGGTGCGACCTTCGCCGGCCTGTTCGGTCACGGCGGCGCGGCAGAGGCGGATAGCGTCGGTGCGGTCGCTCACGGCGTCAGCCGAAGCCAGGCTGGGAACGGCGAAAGCGGTCAGCGCCAAAGCGGCGGAAAGAACTACATTTTTCATTTTTACCCTCCGGGGAGACGAGGCGACCGGCCAACTATGACGACCGGTCTATTCATGAACTATCACTAGACCGGTCATCATACAAGTGATATCTTCGTGTCATGGCAAAAACGTCATCTGCTCGTGAAGACATGCTCACCACCGCGGTCGATCTGTTCGCCGCCCGCGGCTACGAGGGCGTCGGCATCGCCGAATTGCTGGCCAAGTCCGGCTCGCCGCGCGGCTCGCTCTATTTCCATTTTCCCGGCGGCAAAGAGCAGATCGGGGCCGAAGTGGTCGCCCGCGTCGGCGCCGAAGTGGCGGCGCGCTTTCGCGGCCTGCACGATAGCGGCGTCGATCTCGAAACCTTCATCGACCGCGTGTTCAAGACCACGGCCAAGGAAAGCAAAGAGCGCAACTACACCGCCTCTTGCCCGATGGCCGCGATCGCCACCGGCTTTGGCAACGACAATCCCAAGCTCGCCGCCGCCGTGCGCGCCGCTTTCGCGTCATGGGAAGCTGAAATTCACGCCGCCGCCAAAGCGCGCGGCATGAGCGAGGCCAACGCCGCTATCTTCGCGTCCGCTATGCTGGGGTCGATGGAAGGCGCGTTCGTCACGTCCAAAGCGCTCGGCTCATCCGATCCGCACAAAAACGCCAGCCGCGCCATCCGCGCGCTCGCCAACGCGCTGCTGCCGAACTAAGCGCGCTCGATCCGCGCCGCAAAACACCCGCGCCGCGCATAGTGCGCGTGGATGTACGCAACATCAGCATTGGCGAAAAAGCGCTCGATCAAAGCCGGCGCTTCAGCGCCTTCCACCAGATCGGCCTCGATCATCATGTGCGCCGCATCGAAGCCGCGTAGCGAAAGCGTGCGCCGCGCCAATGCTGGCGGCATTGCATCGATAGACGCAGCTTGGCGCTGCGTTTCGCGCACAAAGATCGGCCCTTGCTGATGATAGGGCGTCGCTGCGGGTTGATGCGTGAAGTTGAGCAGCACCACCGTTTCACCCGGCGCCGCATCCTCCAACGAAATCCGGCACGGCGCCGAATGCGCGCTTTCCACCCTCACACGCCGGGCGCCTAGCGCCGCCAGCGCCTCATCCGAAGCCGCATGCAGATGCGCGAATTCATCGGCCGCCAATCCCACAACCCGAAAGCTCATGTATGATCTCCAGGCTCATACATTCGCCGATCGCGCCCGCCGGCGCTGGCCACTTCCGGACCTTCTGCTAAGCACCACGCATGCGCCTCAACCAGATCACCGCACCCGCAACCGATCTCGACGCGTCGATCGCGTTTTACCAAACGCTCGGTCTGCGCCTCATCGTCAAAAGCCCGCACTATGCGCGCTTCGAATTGCCGGCCGGCGAAGCCACCTTCTCGCTGCACGTGGTCGAGGGTGAAATTGCACGCGAGAACGCGCCGCAGCTCTATTTCGAGTGCAACGATGTCGACTTCGAAGTGCGCCGCCTCAAGCTCGCGGGCGTCGCCTTTGAGCGTGAGCCGCAAGCGCAAAGCTGGCTCTGGTATGAAGCCTGGCTACGCGATCCCGCCGGCAACGCCATCTGCCTCTTCAACGCCGGCGACAACCGCCGCTACCCTCCCTGGCGGATCGATCCGCCGCCGCCGGCCAAGAACCTCCATCTCGTCATCCGCGACGGCGCCCACTGGGCGGTGGTGAAACACGACGGCGGCGCTGAAGCTTGGCGCCCGCTGCAAGATCGCTACGGCGATTTCAGAACCTCGCTCGGCCCGTTCGACCTCTTCTCGCTCCTGGCCCTGCTCGAGGCCGATTGGCCGGAGCTCTTCATTGCGCAGCAGGAGAATATCCGCGCCTTTGCGACCAGCGCAGAGCTGGAACTCGAAATCTAGACTTGCCCCCACCAAGGAGCTTCGCTTTGAAGGACGCCATGGAGCACCTGATCGACGGTTACCGGATCTACCGGGAAAAGCGCTGGCCCGAATTGCGGGCTTTGCATCGCAGCCTCTCCCAACGCGGCCAGGCCCCGCAGACGCTGGTCATCGCCTGCGCCGACAGCCGGGTCGATCCGGCCACCATCTTTAACGCTGATCCGGGCGAGCTCTTCGTTGTCCGCAACGTGGCTAATTTGGCCCCGCCGTTCGAGGAAGCGCCCGGTTTCCACGGTGTCAGCGCCGCCATCGAGTTCGCGGTCACTCAGCTCAAGGTGGAATACATTTTGGTCATGGGCCACGCCCAATGCGGCGGCGTCGCTGCTGCGCTGCAAGATCGCCCGCGCAACCCGAACTCCTTCCTCGATTCCTGGATCAGCCTGTTGGACACGGCTAAATCCCGCATCGAACCGCACGCGCACGACGCCATCACGCAGCTTGAATACGAGTCCATTCGCGTGACGTTGGAAAATCTCGCCACCTTCCCGTTCGTTGCCGAAGCGATGAAAGAGCGCGGTCTTAAGCTTATCGGCGCGCGCTATGGGGTAGCGGACGGCGGCCTGGAGCTGCTCGATGCAGCGACAGGAGAGTTTAAACCAGTGGTTTGACGCGAATTCACCCCATTTCTAGGCGATCCCCGTACCGCGGCGCCATGTTCCATGCTAAGCGCCACAATGGGACCTAGGCCGGGGGCGCAGGAGACGTCATGGCGGACGTACTCATCGTTTGTGTCCGTGAGGACGAACCACAGGCCAAGGCGCTGGCCGAAATGTTCGAAGCCGCGGGATTTTCTATCGGCGGCGCGCCGTCGAGCGACGGCGCCTTGCGTTCAAGCGGCGCTGGGGTCGTGGTTTGGTCGCAAGCCTCGATCCGCTCGCGCCCGTTTCTGGATGCGGCCCAACGCGTCATCAACGCGAACAAAGCCATCGTCGCCAGCCTGATCGAACCGCCGCCGCCGTCAAGCATCGGCAATTCACCGGCGTTCGATCTCTCGCGTTGGAACGGCGATCCCAACGATCCCTCGCTCGACCCGCTGTTCTTCGCGGTCGATCGTATGGTGAATTCAGCCCGCGTCGGGACCGCGCCGGCGCGCGATGAAAACTACGACGCGCCGCCGGCCCGTTCGGCGCCGCGCGCGCCGCCGCCTGCCCCGCCGCCGCCGGCTTATCGCGCACCGCCCGCTGCGGCCGCGCCGCCGCCGGCCGATCCGCTCGGCAACGAGGCCGATCACTGGCGCACCATTCGCGACAGCCGCAATCCGGCTGACTTTATGGACTACCTCTCCCGCTTCGGCCCGCAGGGCACGTTCGCGGAAGTCGCCGAGCTCCGGCTGAAGCAACTCACCGGCGGCGAACAACAGCAGCAGCAGCGCCAAGCCCCGCGGCCCGAGCCGCGCACCGAACCGCCGGCGCGCCGTGAAGCCGCCGCGCCGCAGCGCCGCCCCGATCCACCGCCGCAACGCCGGCCAGATCCGCCCCCGCGTCGCGCCGAAGCGCCGCGCCGCACGCCGCCGCCTGAACGTTACGAACGCGATCTGCGCGACCCGCCGCGCAATGAAGGCGGCGCACTGCGTGCGTTTATTCTGATCGCCTTGCTCGGCGGCGCCGCCGTCGCCGGTGGTCTCTATTTTGGCGGCGGCCTCGGCACGGCGCCGGAGCAAGCGCAAGAAAGCACCCTCACCCCCGATCTCGACGCACCGAGCGGCACGCCATTGCCAGAAGACTCGCAAGGCCTTGAAGCTGACGCGCCGCCCCCGGCAGAGCGCCAAGTCGCGGCGCGCGAAGAGCCGCGCCAAACGCCGGCGCAACTCCAGCAACAGCAACAACAACAGCGCGAACGCGAGCGTGAACGCGAGAGAGAGCGCGAACGCGAAGCCGCAGCCGCAAACGCCGCCGCCAATACGACGCCGCCGCGTAGCGGTCCGGTCTCGTTGGTCGCGCCCTCGTCGAACTCGAGCACGCCGCAACAATCGACGCCGAACACCGCCGTTCCGTTGGCGCCGCCAACCACAGCCCCAACCACCAGCCCAGCCAGCACCACGCCGCGTCAGACCGAGCAATTGCGTGGCACGGCCGGTTCAGTGAACTGGACGCAGCGCCCCTCCGCGCGGCGCATCTCGGAGCTTTATCCGCAGCGCGCCTTGCGTGAAGGCGTCGGCGGGCGCGTGACGATGGATTGCGTGGTGCAGCCTTCGCTCGGCGTAGCCTGCACGATCGCGTCGGAATCGCCGGCCGGCGAAGGCTTTGGCCGAGCCGCACTCAGCGCCGCCAATTCCTACCGCGCGGCGCCGACGCTGTCTGACGGCTCAAGCGCCGTTGGCGCGCGGGCGCGCCTTTCGGTCAGCTTCCAAGCGCCGCAATAGTCAGCGCGTCAGGCGCAGCGAGCCAATGCCGGTGCCGATCGCGTCGAACGCGGCCGAGAGCTGCTGGGCGTTGTCGGCACGATAGAAGTGCTGCGTACTGGTCGCGCAATTGCGCATCATGTTGACCGTGGCGGTATCGGTTTCACGGAAGATGACCGTGTAAATCTCGATGCCTTCGGCTTTGATGTTGTTACACAACTGCGCCTGGCGATTGTTCACGTAGGTCACGTACTGGTTCGACGAGTTGATGTTGCGCCGAAATTGCGCGGGCAATACGCCGTGTAACACGCCAAACAAGAGCTGCGTCAGTGCGTTCCCCTGCGCGTGATTTCGCCAGAAGCCAAGATAGCTGTAGGCGGAATAATCGCCGTCCATAACCGCGTCTGTGCCGACATTGGTGTTCTCGCCGTCAGACATCAGAACGATGACCTTGCGGACTTCAGGCCCATACGGCGCGCCCTCGGTGAACGGCGGCCCCGGCGAAAGCACGCGCCAACCCCAAGCCAGGCCCTCAGCCTGATTGGTGCCGCCGCCCATCCAGTGACGCATCGCCGAGATGTTGGCTTGGACGACAGTTTCGTTCGAGGTCAGGGGCACGATCGGAGTGGGGCAACCGCGGTTCGGGCCGCGCGTATCGGGCGCGGTATCGTCAAGCGAAGCGGAAGTGCCGCGATATTTGAACACGTTGAAGAACCGCGCCTCGCGCTGCTCTTGCGATGTCGCCGTGATGTTGCCGGTCGACATCGTCACGGTGAAGATATTGCCGTTCGCCGCCGCACCATTGGCGTTGACATTGGTCGCGCGCGCATAGCGCAGATCAGACGACGTGTCGTCGAGATAGGATTGATTGTTGTTGCGGTAGTTCGCAGCGCTCGACGTGTTCGAGCTGCTCTGGTTCGCCGAGCCGCCTGTGTCCAACCAGAAGAACGGCACGAACATCGTCTGCGGATTTGAAATCGCAGGCGGCGCGTCGGTGATATCGTAAGGCTCCGGGCGCGCTTCAACGCACCCCTTCCACGTCGCGTTGGAAATGAGATCGAACAGCGCAAAATAATTGACGCCGTCATCCGGCGTGAATGCGAAACAATAGCCGCTCGAAAGCAGCGAACCCCGCCGCCAGACCACCCGATATGGGCCCGTGTAACGCTCGTTGGCCCCGGTCGACGTATTGTCGAAGTACGGCAACGTGCTCAACGCTTCGCAATTCGAACCTGTGTACGCTGCATTGTTGGTTGACGTATTGCGCGGCGCGTAGCCGATCATCCGGTTCTCAAGCAACTCGCCATTGTAAGGCGCAGTGCCGGCCTGATCCATCCACGCCATCTGCGTCTGGCCGTTGCCGATATTCACCTGCGCGACGAACGGAACCAGCGCCACTTGCACAGTGTCGCCGTCGAGGCTGAGCAAATCATCGACGAGATCAGACGCCGCCGTGCGCAGCGCGTTCATATCGTTGGCCATGGAGCCGGTGTTATCGAGCACCAGCGCCACTTCGATCGGCGGGCTGGCATTGGCTTGCGCTTCGGCGGCGACGCCAAGCGTCCAGTCAGTCGCGTTGATGATCCGCGCCAGCGAGAGCGGCATCGGCATGCTAGCCTCGGCGCGGTGGCCGCCGTCTTCCAGCTCAACAACATTGAAGGTCACCGAGCCGCCAATATCGCCGACTTCGGCGTCGAAGAAGGCGCGGGCGGCGGCGGTGCGTTGCGCCATGCTCAAATTCGAGCTGCGCTCGGCCACGAGCGCGGCGCCATCAATGGCGTTTTGCATTTGCGCGCGGATCGTCTGTGCGCGCGTAAAATCAACGGTGATGCCGATCAGGCCCACGAGCACGGCGCCCATCAGCGCCCACATCATCGCAACGTTGCCGCTGCGATCGTACAGCATGCCTTTCGGGAACGCTTTTCCCTGCCCGCGCATAGCCATTGCACCACCCCTAAGGGCGCGAACGCTACCGGAAGAGCGTTAAAATCTGTAATATTCGATTAGGTGAACGAAAGCTTACCGGATCACCCTCAATTGCGAGATCGAGGCCGCAATGGCCGCAAACGCCGCGATGAGCTCGTTGCTGCTGCCTGTGAGATAGGCGTGCGATGAGCTCGTGGCGCAATCGCGCATCACGTCTTCGGCTTCACTGTCGTTCAACTCGAAGCCGACTGTGTAGATGATTATGCCGCGCTGCTTCATCGCCGTGCACAAGGCGCGCGCTTGATCGAACGGGTTGCCGTTGGTGGCATTGCAATTGATCCGCTCTGAGGAAGAGCCGGCGCCGTTATTCGAGTCACGGCTGATCACGCCGTTGCAATAACCGGTGTTGAAAGCGCCGTCCGTCATCAGCACGACGATCTTCAGCGTCTCCGGCTCTTCGTAAGCCGCGCCCCGCCCGCTGGCCGGAAACAGGCTCGCCCAGTTCGGCGACAGCATGTACCAGCCCCAAGCCAAGCCGATATGACCCGCCGTCGATCCGGCCGCTTGGAACGAAGATATCCGCGCATTGAGCGTCGAGCGGTCGGTCGTCAGCGGCGTGATGCCCGCGGTTGGGCAGGTGTTGGCCGTGCTGGGATAGTTCAGCCCGACATGCGCACTGGCCGGCGCCGCATCGGTGTAGCGTTGCGCACCGACGCGCTCGCTGACGCAATCGCTGACGCGGAACACACGCACCGCATTCGAGGCGGCGTTGTTGAACGCGAAATACTCGCAGCCCGACACCACGCAGAAGGCGCTGCCGCCTGAGGTGTAATTGCTGTAGGTCGTGTGGTTGCCGGTCAAAGTGAACGTGTTGGCGTCCGAAGCAGAGACGGTGAACAGCGTGTTGTTCAGCTGCGTCATGCCGCCGACGCCGGTGAAGTACACCTGCTCGTTGGCCACGAAGCCATGCGAGTTGGACGTCACCACCACCGAACAGGTGGCGTTGTGACAGCGCCGCGCCGTGCCGCCGGAGCTATAGGAATTGTAAGAACTACTGTTGACGCCATCGAGCCGGAAGGAGTTGGCGTTGACGACCGTCACCGTGAAGATGCGATTGTTCACCTGCGACATGCCGCTGACGCCGCTGACGAACACCGTATTGCCGGTGGTCAGGCCGTGCGCGTTCGAGGTGACGACAGCGGGGTTTGCGCGCGTGATGCCGGTGATCGTGCGCGAAACGTTGAACCATGAAGCAGCGCTGAGATTGCGCGCCGGCTGAATGGCGCCGCGCGCGCTCGTCGCATAAGAGCCGGCGTTTACGCCCATCGAGTACGGCACCAGCGCGACCTTGGAATAATAAGGCACCTGCTCGTCGCGCACGACGGTGTTGACGAGGTTGGTCGCGGCGGTGCGCAACGCGGTGATGCGCGAGCCGGCCATCGAGCCGGTGACGTCGAGCACCATAGCGACTTCGATATTGTTGCCGCTGCGCTCGGCTTCCGAACTCACGCGCAGCGTCCAGCCCTCATTGCGCACGATGCGCGCCAGCGAGAGCGGCATCGGCATGGTGGCGACCACCTCGACCTGATTGTCGCCGATGTCGTGAATGACGAGCGTTGCGCCGTCGGCGACCTCGCCGAGTTCAGCGTCGAAATAAGCGCGGGCGGCCTCAAAGCGCTGGGCCTCGGTGAAGGTGTCGCCCCGGGCGGCGGCCAGCGCCGCGCCATCGACGGCGTTCTGAACCTGCATGCGCAGCGACTGGGCACGGGTGAAGTCGACGGTCATGCCGACAAGACCGATGAGGACAGCGCCCATGAGCGCCCACATCATCGCGACATTGCCCCCCTGGGCGCTTCCAAAGGCGCGGTATGGTGACCAGCGGCTAACCATTTTCCCACCCAAAAACAAACACTTGTGCGCCCTCGAATACCCCCACTAGGCTTAAGGTCACGTTTGGAAATGAGGTGAACGGCGTCGATTTCGCTTGCTGACGGAACTCTTCTGCTATTAAAGTGATATCACTTTGATGGCATTGGAGGGTAATGTCATGGTCGCGCAAGCGCTGAACCACACGCAGGAACGCAAAGCCAATACGTCCAATGGCGGCCTCATGCTGCTCATCTCGCTGGGCGCTCTGGTGATCGCTGGCTGGGGCTTGGTGGAGATCATCCGCACCGAAAGCCCGGAGAGCGCCTTTACGCTCATCGGCTTCTCGCTGGTGTTCACTCTCCTGATCTGCGGCTTCTACACGCTGCAGCCGAACGAGGCGGCCGCCATCACCCTCTTCGGCAATTACAAAGGCACCGACCGCACGCCTGGCCTCCGGTGGGTGCTGCCCTGGTACTCGCGCAAGAAGATCAGCCTGCGCGTGCGCAACGTCACCGGCGAAAAGCTGAAGGTGAACGATAAGCGCGGCAACCCGATCGAGATCGCCGCCGTCGTCGTCTGGCGCGTCACCGATACGGCGCAGGCGCTGTTCGACGTTGATGAGTATCAGACCTTCGTCGACATCCAGATCGAAACCGCGGTGCGCGAAATCGCCTCGCACTTCTCCTACGATCACGCCGAACACGAAGAGCCGACGCTGCGCGGCGACGCCGATCAGGTCTCGACCTTGCTGCGTGAGAAGCTGCAAGAGCGCGTCGCGGTCGCTGGTGTCGTGGTCGACGAAACCAAGCTCAGCCACCTCGCCTACGCGCCGGAAATCGCCAGCGCCATGCTGCGCCGCCAGCAAGCCGAGGCCGTGCTCGCTGCCCGCCGCTTCATCGTCCAAGGCGCGGTCGAGATGGTCGAGCACGCGCTGCAGCAGCTTTCGGAGCGCGACGTGGTGCAACTCGACGACGAACGCCGCGCGACCATGGTGTCGAACCTCTTGGTCGTGCTCTGCGGCGATCGCGACGCGCAGCCGGTCGTGAACGCAGGCTCGCTCTACCAGTAGCGGGCCCATGCCGAGCGATCGCAAAGCCTTCGCACTGCGCCTCGATCCGGCGCTCCACGACGCCATCGCACGATTGGCGAACGCGGAATTGCGCAGCGTGAACGCGGAAATCGAGTTCCTGCTGCGCGAAGCGCTGAAAGTGCGCGGTGTGAAGATCGAGGCGAAAGCCAAGGAAGACAACAAAAACGGGGGTGAATGATGTCTACGCCAGTGAAATCCGCAATCTTTCTAATCATCGCGTTCGCGGTGACTTGGGGCATCGTCTACGCTGGCTGGAGCGCCAATTTGCATGAAGGCAATCCGCAGATCGCTGTTGCGGTGCTGGCGGCCTCAATGATCGGCCCGACGATTGCGGCGCTGATTTGCATGATCGCCTTCGAGAAGGGAAACCGGATCAAGTCGATCGGCCTGCATGCCAGGTTCAACTGGTGGTGGCTTGTCGCGTGGCTCACGCCGATCGCGCTTGCCGCAGGTTCGGTGGGCCTGACCCTGCTGTTGTCAGACCGAACCTACGTTGACATCGGCGAAGCGTCGGCCGCCGCCGCACAAGCGCAAGGTGTCGACCTCTCGCAAGTGCCGCCGTTCTTTGTGAGCACCACCTACATCCTGCTCGCCGGCATCTTTCTCGGCGCGCTGATCAACACCTTCATCCTGACTTTTACCGAAGAGCTCGGCTGGCGCGGCTATCTGCACTATCTGTGGCGCCCCGCCGGCTTTTGGCGCGCTTCGCTCGGCACTGGCGTGTTCTGGGGTTTTTGGCACGCGCCGATGATCTACCTCTTCGGTCACAACTATCCGGATGATCGCCTGCTCGGCGTTGGCCTGTTCGTGATCTTCTGCATGATGCTGTCGCCGATCATGACTCTCATCCGCGATCGCTCCGGCACGGTCTGGGCCGCAGGCCTCTTCCACGGAACGTTCAACGCCGTCGGCGGGCTGACAATCGGCGCACTCTCGGCCCCGACCTTCCCATGGAACGGCATCGTCGGCATCGGCGGCTTCGCGGCGCTGGCGATCGGACTTGCGGCGGTGGCTGTCCTGCAACGCGGCGGCGCGCAGGCCGAAACTGCGCCCACACAAGCTTGAGGCCCCGATGAAGATCACGCCGATTGCTCCCAGCAAGGACATTGCGTTCGCTGAAGCCTGCGAGGTGTCGGGGTTTTCGCGCCTGGTGTTCGTCAGCGGACAAGTTCCCGCTGACGAACACCAGGTCGTGCCGCCGGATTATCCAAGCCAGTACCGGCTGGCCTGGGCCAATGTCGAACGTCAGCTCAAGGCTGCGGGCATGACGTTCGACAATTTGGTCAAGGCAACGATCTTCCTCTCCGACCGCGCGCTCATCGCTCAAAGCGCAGGCCTGCGCGCAAGCATCCTGGGCGAGCGTACGCCGGCCATCACTATCATCCTCTGCGGCATCTATGATGAAGCCTGGTTGCTGGAAATCGAGGCCGTAGCCGCCGCGTAAGCCGCCCGACGCCCTTGCGCCTCAAGGCGTTGGGGCTTAAGCACGCGCGATCCAACAAGTGGATCGATTCCCAGGCCGCAAAAGCGGGCGGAGACGCATGCCGAAACGTACAGACATCAAGTCGATCCTGATCATCGGGGCCGGCCCGATCATTATCGGCCAGGCGTGCGAGTTCGATTATTCGGGCGTGCAGGCGGTGAAGGCGCTGAAGGCCGAGGGCTATCGCGTCATCCTGGTGAACTCGAACCCGGCGACGATCATGACCGACCCAGGTCTGGCCGACGCCACCTATATCGAGCCGATCACGCCCGACATGGTCGAGAAGATCATTGCGGTGGAAAAGCCTGATGCGCTGCTGCCGACCATGGGCGGTCAGACGGCTTTGAATTGTGCCCTCACCTTGGAGCGCACCGGCGTTCTGAAGAAGTACGGCGTCGAGATGATCGGCGCTAACGCCGACGTCATCGAGAAAGCCGAACACCGGCAGAAATTCCGCGATGCGATGGACAAAATTGGGCTCGAAAGCCCGCGCTCGCGCCTCTGCAACACGATGGAAGAAGCGCTGACGGCGCTTGAGTACGTGCAATTGCCGTCGATCATTCGCCCGTCACTGACGCTTGGCGGCCTCGGCGGCGGCGTTGCTTACAATCTCGAAGAGTTCAAAGAGATCATCGAGCGCGGCCTCGCCGCTTCGCCGATCAGCGAAGTGCTGGTCGAAGAATCGATCATCGGCTGGAAAGAATACGAGATGGAGGTCGTCCGCGACAAAGCGGACAACTGCATCATCATCTGCTCGATCGAGAACATCGACCCGATGGGCGTGCACACCGGCGATTCCATCACCGTCGCCCCCGCCCTGACGCTGACCGACCGCGAATATCAGATCATGCGCAACGCCTCGATCGCCGTGCTGCGCGAGATCGGCGTCGAAACCGGCGGCTCGAACGTGCAGTTCGCGGTGAACCCACGTGACGGCCGCATGGTTGTCATCGAGATGAACCCGCGCGTATCGCGCTCATCGGCGTTGGCCTCGAAGGCCACTGGCTTTCCGATCGCCAAGGTCGCCGCCAAATGCGCCATCGGCTACACGCTCGATGAAATCGCCAACGACATCACCGGCGGCGCGATGCCAGCGAGCTTCGAGCCGACGATCGACTACGTCGTCACCAAAATTCCGCGCTTCGCGTTCGAACGCTTCGCCGGCAGCGACACAACGCTCACCACATCGATGAAGTCCGTCGGCGAAGCCATGGCCATCGGCCGCACCTTCCAGGAATCGCTGCAGAAGGCGCTGCGCTCGCTCGACACCGGCCTCGTCGGCCTTGACGAAATCGCCATCGAAGGCGCCGCCGATGAAGACAAAGGCCGCGCCGCCGTGCGCGGGCGCTTGGTGACGCCGAAAGCCGATCGCCTGCTGGTGGTCGCCGAAGCTTTGCGCCGCGGCCTCAGCGTCGAAGAGATCTGCGCCGCCTCGCACTACGATCCGTGGTTCGTGCGCCAGATCGCCGAGATCATCGCGGCCGAAGCCGACATCCGCGCCAATGGCCTGCCAAAAGACGCGGTCGCGTTCCGCGCGCTGAAAGCGCAGGGCTTCTCCGACGCGCGCCTTGCAAAACTCACCGGCCAGCGCGAGCGCGACGTGCGCGCCGCCCGCCGCAAACTCGGCGTACGCCCGCAATACAAGCGCATCGACAGCTGCGCCGCCGAATTCCGCGCGACCACGCCATACATGTATTCGACCTACGAATTCCCGGCCTACGGCCAGGACCAAGCCGAGTGCGAATCCGAACCGAGCGACCGCAAGAAGATCATCATTCTCGGCGGCGGCCCCAACCGCATCGGCCAGGGCATCGAGTTCGACTATTGCTGCTGCCACGCCGCGTTCGCGTGCGCGGAGATCGGCGTCGAGTCGATCATGGTCAATTGCAACCCAGAAACCGTCTCGACCGACTACGACACGTCCGACCGCCTCTATTTCGAGCCGCTCACCACCGAAGACGTGCTCGAGATCGTCGAAACCGAAAAAGCGCGCGGCACGATCGAAGGCTTGATCGTGCAGTTCGGCGGCCAGACGCCGCTGAAACTGGCGCAACCCTTGGCCGACGAAGGCGCACCGATCCTCGGCACCAGCGTCGACGCCATCGATCTAGCCGAAGATCGCGATCGCTTCCAAGCGCTGCTGCGCAAGATCGGCCTGAAGCAACCGGAAAACACCATCGGCGGCTCGCTCGACGCGGCGCGCGCCGCCGCCGGCAAGATCGGCTATCCGGTGATGCTGCGCCCGAGCTACGTGCTCGGCGGCCTCGCCATGCGCATCGTCCACACCGAAGAAGAGCTGAACGAGTACGTCGTGCAAATCTCGCGCGCGCTCGGCGGCCCGTCTGAATTGGTGGTGTCCGAAAAGCGCCCGTTGCTGGTCGATCGCTATCTGCGCGACGCCATCGAAGTCGACGTCGACGCCATCTGCGACGGCGAAGACGTGTTCGTCGCCGGCGTGATGGAGCACATCGAGGAAGCCGGCGTGCACTCGGGCGATAGCGCCTGCGCGCTCCCGCCCTACTCGCTCGACAAGAAGATCGTCGCCGAGATCGAAGAAGAAACCCGCAAGCTGGCGCTGGCGCTCGACGTGCGCGGGCTCATCAACATCCAGTTCGCGGTGAAGGACGGAGAGATCTTTATTCTCGAAGCCAATCCGCGCGCCTCGCGCACGGCGCCGTTCGTGGCCAAAGCGATCAATCGCCCGATCGCCGCTGCGGCGGCGAAGGTGATGGCCGGCGTGAAGCTGAAAGAGCTGAAACTCGATCGCCCCTCGAAGCAGCACGTAGCGGTGAAGGAAGCCGTGTTCCCGTTCGCGCGCTTCCCGGGTGTCGATCCGGTGCTTGGCCCAGAGATGCGCTCAACCGGCGAGGTCATGGGCCTCGACCAGAACTTCGAAGCCGCCTTCGCCAAGAGCCAGATCGCCTCGGGCATCAACCTGCCGACCGCCGGCTGCTGCTTCATCTCGGTCAAGGATCTCGACAAGCCGGCGCTGGTGCCGGTGGCGCGCGACCTGATCGCCGAGGGCTTCACCATCATGGCGACCGGCGGCACCGCCGATTATCTGATCGCCCAGGGCATCGCCGTGCAGCGCGTGAACAAGGTGGCCGAAGGCCGACCGCACGTCGTCGACGCCATGAAGAACGGCGAAGTGCAACTCGTCTTCAACACCACGGAAGGGGCGCAGTCCTATCGCGACAGTTACTCGATCCGCCGCACCGCCCTGACCCAGAACATCCCCTATTACACCACGGTGTCTGGGGCGCGGGCGTCGATCCAAGCCATTCGCCGGCTCAAATCGGGGGCGCCCCTAGGCGTACGGGCGCTTCAAGCCTATGCTTGACGTTGGGCCGGGGCGGATACACCTTTTTCTCTCCTAGACGGACTTTACACACACTCTCATGGAAAAAATTCCAATGACCGCCGAGGGTTATCAAGCCCTCGACGCAGAACTGAAGCGTCTCAAGACGGAAGAGCGCCCGGCCGTGATTCAGGCCATTTCGGAGGCGCGCGCCCATGGCGACCTCTCCGAGAACGCCGAATACCATGCGGCCAAAGAGCGCCAGGCGTTCATTGAGACCCGTCTCGCCGAGATCGAGGACAAAATCGCGCGCGCCCAGGTGATCGACGTCACCAAGCTTTCGGGCAAGCAGATCAAATTCGGCGCGACCGTGAACCTGATCGACGAAGATTCCGGCGATAAATCAAAGTACAAGATCGTCGGCGAAGACGAGTCCGACGTGAAAGCCGGCAAGATCTCCATCACCTCCCCGATCGCCCGCGCGCTGATCGGCAAGGAAGAAGGCGACGTGGTCGAGGTCATGGCCCCGGGCGGGCCGAAGTCGTACGAAATCGTCAAGGTGAAGTACCTCTGACGCTGAGGCGAAGGCGGGGCTGGAAGTGAAAAACGTCGGCTATCAGCCCGCCGATCCGATCCGCATCTGGGTCGTTAGCGATGGCCGCGCCGGCATCGAGAACCAGGCGCTTGGGCTCGCCGAAGCCATCCAGCGGCGCGCGCCGATCAAGCTCACCACCAAACGCGTGCAATTGCGCACGCCGTTCTCCTGGCTGCCGCCCGGCTTCGTGCCGGCGCCGCGTCTGGCGCTCAGCATCGGCTCGGACGCGATCGAGCCGCCATGGCCGGATGTGCTCATCGGCTGCGGCCGCGCTTCGGTGCCGTTTGCGATTGGCGTGCGCGCTTGGTCGGAGGGGCGCACGTTCGTGGTGCAATTGCAGGACCCGCGCGTGAACCCGCGCGAGTTCGACGTCGTCATCCCGCCGATCCACGACAAACTCGAAGGCCCAAACGTGCTGCCGATCGTCGGCGCCTGTCATCGCGTCACGCCCGAGCGCCTTGATCAGGAACTGATCGAGTTTTCGCCGGCGCTGGAAGATCTCGCCGCGCCGCGTTTTGCCGTTCTGATCGGTGGCAAGTCGAAGCGCCAAGACATCTCCGCCAAACGCGCGCGCGAAATCGCCGACGCGCTCATCGCCGTGCAGCGCAACACCGGCGGCTCACTCATGGTGACGCTCTCGCGCCGCACGGGCGACGCCGCGCGGCTGCAATTTCGCACCTGGCTCGCGCCGCATTGCGCCGTGTTTTACGAAGGCGACGGCCCCAATCCGTATTTCCCGATGCTCGGCGCCGCCGACCACGTCTTCGTCACCGCCGACAGCGTCAACATGGCGACGGAAGCCGCCGCCACCGGCAAACCGATCCACATCCTCGCGGTCGATGGCGCAGGCGGAAAACTCGACGCCTTCCATCGCAGCTTAGCCAAGCGCGGTTGCTCGCGCCCGTTCAACGGCACGCTCGAAAGCTGGAGCTACCCGCCGCTTCTGGAAACCGATCGCGCCGCCGCCGCCGTGCTAACCGCCTGGGCCGCGCGGGTGGGATAGAGCCAGCCGCACGCGAGCATCGCGGCGATGGCGCCGATAAGCTGCGCGACAATGAAGCCGCCAGCATCCACCGGACGAATGCCCGCAAACGTATCGCTGAGTGCGCGCGCCAGGGTGATTGCGGGATTTGCGAAGGACGTCGAGGACGTCCACCAATAGCCGGCGGCAATTGTAAGCGAGACGGCGGCCGCGACAGACTCTGGCCGGGCGCGCAGCGTCAGTAAGATGCAGGCGACTAGCGCAAATGTCGCCGCTGCTTCTGAAGCCAACTGCGCAAAGCCGGCCCGCGCGGTTGCGCCAATCTGCACCAATGGCAGCTCAAACAATGCATGCGCCAATAGAGCGCCGGCGACGCACCCCGCCACTTGCGCGAGCACATAAGCGGCGGCCTGCGTTTTCGGCAACTCACCGCGCATCGTCATAACCAAGGTGACGGCGGGGTTGAAATGCGCGCCGGAAATGGGCGCTAGCGCGGTGATCAGCACATAAAGGATCGCCGCCGTCGCCAAAGTGTTGCCGAGCAAGGCCACGGCGTCATTTCCGCCAGCGAGGCGCGCCGCCATGATGCCCGAGCCGATAACTACCGCCGCGAGCACCAGCGCACCCGCCGCCTCGGCGGCGACGCGCCGGCCAAGATCAAAACTCACGTGCTCGGCGCCGCACTATCGCGGGCCTGCCCGATCTCGTTCAGCTTGGTTTGCAGCGACAAGCGATCGAGACTTTCAAACGGCAGCGCTGTGAAAATCGACAGGCGATTGTTCAGCCTCGAATAGGCCTCGATGAACGCCTTGCCAATTTCTACATCGCTGCCGTCGACGGCGGCTGGGTCGGCAATGCCCCAATGCGCCGTCATGGGCTGGCCGGGCCAAATCGGGCACACCTCGCCGGCGGCGTTGTCGCAAACGGTGAACACGAAATCGAGCTGCGGCGCGCCGGGCTGCGCAAACTCATCCCAACTCTTCGAGCGGAAGTCGCCGATCTTGTAGTTGAAGCGCTCAAGCAAACGCAGCGCGTGCGGGTTCACCTCGCCTTTCGGCTGCGAGCCAGCCGAGTAAGCGACGAACTTGCCGGCGCCGAGCCGGTTGAGGATTGCTTCTGCGAGAATAGAACGCGCCGAATTGCCAGTGCAAAGGAAGAGCACATTGTAAGGGCGGTGAGCGCTCATGCTGCACCCGCCATGGTCCCAGGCTCGCAGCACGGCGCAGGCTTTGTTGCGGCGTGCGATTCCGGCGCGGCGCCATCGATGCCGCCGCCATAGTTTGTGCTTTCACCCGTGGTGAGGAATGTCTCCCAGCTAACGCCCTGCGGATCGGCGATCCAAGTTTTCTCAGACTTGGCGTAGCAGCATGTGGTTTTGCCTTCCTCGAAAGTCGGCCCGTCGGCTTCACGCAAGCGCGCATAAACTTCGCCAAGCTCGGCCTCGTTTTCCACCTGGATGCCCAAGTGACGAACACCGCCATCCTGGCGCGTCGAGATCGCAAAGTTCACGCGCGGATCTTCAAGCATCCATTTGGCGTAGTCGTTCTTCTTCACCGTCGGCTCGCTGGCGAACAGCGTTGAATAGAACCGGATGGATTGATCGAGATCGGTAACGCCGACATGCACGTGCAGACGCTTCATGACGCTTTCCTTTTGCTCGGCGCCGCAGCCGGCGCGCACGACGCGCCGCCGCAGCAATTTTCAGTGAGAAAGCCGACAAGCGCGTTCATGGCCGCGAAGTCGGCGGAATAGATGAGCGAGCGGCTCTCGCGCCGCTGCGTGATCAAACCGGCGCGCGTGAGATGCGCGAGGTGAAACGAAAGCGACGAGGCGGGCAATTCAAGAGCGGCGGCGATGTCGCCGGCCGCCTTCCCCTCGGGACCTGCCTGAACCAGCAGCCGAAACACCGCCAAACGATGGTCTTGCGCGAGCGCGCTGAGCGCGGAGATGGCTTTGTCACTTTTCATTTCTATATTTCCAGTATCATCGAAATATAGAGGATGCAAGCGCCGTTCGCCGATGGGCCTCAGATTTTCAGGAAACCAGCTGCTTCAGCACTTTCACCAAGTCCGCATCGGCGATCGGCTTGGTCAGGATCGGCGCGGCCTTCAGTTCGGGCGGCAGATTTTTGATGCTGTCGTAGCCGGTGCAGAACGCCACCGGCACGCCCTGCGCCGCCAGCACCGCCGCCAGATCGGTGCTGGAGACGCCGGCCAGATTTGAATCGAGCAGCGCTGCGTCCGGCTTCTGACCCGCGACCAGCTTTTCGGCCTCGGCGACGGTGGCGGCCGGACCCAGGACGGCGTAGCCCATGTCTTCCAGCCGCTCGCCCAATTCCATGGCGATAAGCGCGTCATCCTCGACGACCAAAATACGATAGCGATCCGACACTTTCCGCCCCGACCTCAACCTTCTACGGCGGCAACATAGGGAGATCGTGTTCCCGCGCAATTACATAAGATGCTGTTTTCGCTGCGATCGCTGCCGGGCTTTAAGCACTGCGGCACCGCCGCCATATTGGCGTGACGCGAATCCCTGCAAGGCCAAGAAATGACCGAAAAAGCCGCCCGCCACGCACCCGTCATCATCATCGGCTCCGGCCCCGCCGGCTACACCGCCGCGATCTACGCCGCGCGCGCCTTGCGCAAGCCAATGCTGATCGCGGGCCTGCAACCAGGCGGCCAACTCACCATCACCACCGACGTCGAAAACTATCCGGGCTTCGCCGATACGATCCAGGGCCCGTGGCTGATGGAGCAGATGCGCGCGCAAGCGATCCATGTCGGCACCGACATGGTCGAGGATATCATCGTCAAAGCCGAGTTGGGCCAGCGTCCGTTCAAACTCACCGGCGACAGCGGCCAAGTGTATCTGGCCGACTCGCTCGTTATCGCCACCGGCGCTCAGGCCAAATGGCTCGGCCTTGAAAGCGAACACAAATTCCAAGGCTTCGGCGTCAGCGCCTGCGCCACCTGCGACGGCTTCTTCTATCGCGGCAAGGAAGTCGCGGTGATCGGCGGCGGCAACAGCGCGGTCGAGGAAGCGCTCTACCTCGCCCACCTCGCCAGCAAGGTCACGCTCATCCACCGCCGCGACTCGCTGAAGGCCGAGAAGGTGCTGCAGGAGCGCCTGTTCAACCACCCGAAGATCGAAGTGGTTTGGGATAGCGCCTTGGAAGAGATCGAGGGCACGGAAGACCCCAAGGGCGTCACCGGCATCGTCATCAAGAACGTCAAAACCGGCGCCCGCGAGGAGCGCAAGCTCGACGGCGTCTTCATCGCCATCGGCCACGCTCCGGCGACGGAGCTGTTCCAGGGCCAGGTGACGATGAAAGACAACGGCTACATCGTCGTGAAACCCGGCACGACCGAAACGAACATCCCGGGCGTCTTCGCCGCAGGCGATGTCGCCGACGACACCTACCGCCAAGCCGTCACCGCCGCCGGCATGGGCTGCATGGCCGCGCTCGAGGCCGAGAAGTACCTCGCCGCCCTCGAACTCGACCGCGCCCGCGCCGCCAAGGGCGCAGCGGCCTAAACCACCGGCGAAACGCCAGTTGCACGGCCCCGCATTTGGCGATGCGTGAACCGCGCGCGCCTGCGACTGGCGAACCAAACCCGTAAACTCACGCAGTTCGGCTCGCTTGGGCCGGCGGCTCGGTCAATCTCAGGGTCAACGGCGCTTCCGCCGGACCCGGAGAAAAGTCATGTACCGCAGCATCATCGCCGCCCTCCTGCTCGCCACCGCCGCCGCCCCTGGCGTCGCCCAGGCCCAAGCCGCGAGCAGCACCCTCACCATCGAAATCTCGGGCCTGCAGCCGCAGGGCCAAGTCATGGTCCAAGTCTTTGCGACCGAGGCCGACTACGCCGCCGGCCGCGCCACCGCCAACCAGATCGTCGCCGTCGACGCCGCCACCGAGCAGGTGCGCTTTGAAGGCCTCGCCGCCGGCCCGACCGCCTTCCGCCTCTTCCACGACGTGAACGGCGACAACCGCATGAACACCAACCCGTTCGGCATCCCGACTGAGCCGTTCGCGTTCTCGAACAACGCCCGCGGCAGCTTCGGCCCCGCCACCTGGTCGCAAGCCGTGTTCACGCTCAACGCCGGCGACAACACCCAAGCCATCGCGCTGGGCGCCGGCCAATGATCGCCCGCCGCGAACTCCTCGTCGCCAGCGCCGCCGCCGGCGCGCTGGCGGCGGCCCCCTCGGTTCTCGCCAGCGACAACCCCTGGGGCCTCGGCGTCGAGAACGCCCCGGTCGAAGGTTATGCCCCCGCCGCGATGGCGCGCGTTGCCGGCCGTGCGCCGCGCGGGCTGGAAGGCTCGCTCTACCGCAACGGCCCCGGCTGGTTTCGCTATGGCGCTTCCTCCACCGGCCACTGGTTCGATGGCGACGGCTTCATCCAACGCTTCGCCATCGCCGACGGCCAAGTCCGCCATTCGGGCAAGTTCGCCGACACACTGAAGCGCCGCATCGAGCAACAGCGCCAGGAGATCGTCTTCCCCGGGTTTGGCACGCGCGGCGTGCGCGGCGCGCCGGTTGGATCGCCGGACGACATCAACGCCGCCAACACCTCGGTGATGATGGCCGACGGCGAACTTTGGGCGCTGTGGGAAGGCGGCTCGCCAACCCGCATGAACCCCGACACGCTGGAAACCATCGGCATCCGCCCGTTCCGCGAAGATCTGGCCGCGATGCCGTTCACGGCGCACCCGAAGGTGGAGCCCAACGGCCGCATCTGGAATATCGGCGCTTACGGCCAGCGCGTGATCATCTGGCGGCTCGCCGCCAATGGTGCGCTGGAAGACGCGCAAGTCATCGATGTCGGCCAGCCTTCGTATCTGCACGATTGGGCGGTGACCGAGCGCTTCCTCATCATCCCGCTGCAGCCTTGGGTGCACGATCGGATGATGGCGCCGCTTGTCGATGGCTATACGTGGCACGGCGATCAGCCGTTCCGCATCCTGGTGCTCGACAAGAACAATTACGCCAACCGGCGCACCTACGAATTGCCGGCTATGTTCTACTTCCACACCGGCGATGCGTGGGAAGATCGCGACGGCACGATCCGCTTCGACCTCTGCGCTTCACCGAACGCGCACTTCGTCACCGAACAAGCACGGACGATGCTGCATCAGGACAACGGCGAAACGCCTTCGGCTGAACTTGTGCTCGCGATTCTGCACGCCGATGGCCGCGCCGAACTGCAACGCAGCGGCATTCACGGCGAATTCCCGCAAACGGATCGTCGCCGCCAAGGGCTCACGCGCGACCTCGTCGTCATCGCCAATGACCGCGAAGTCTCGACGCTCGGCCTGATGAACTGGCGCACGGGCGCGAGCGATAGCTACAGCTTCGGCGCGGGCCAAATGGTGCAGGAGCATCTGTTCGTGCCCAAACGCGCTAATGGCGCCGAGCGCGAGTCCTGGCTTGTCGGCGTCACACTCAACGGCGAGGAACGCGCCACGGAAGTGCACGTGTTCGACGCCGCCCGCATCAGCGACGGCCCCGTCGTCACCTGGCGCAGCCGCTACGCCGCCCCGCTCGGCTTCCACGGCACCTGGCGCGGCGCATGAACGCCTGCGCGCGTCTATCCGGGGCGCGCGCAAGCGCCGGAGCTCAGCGGCTGCCAATGCCGCTGAGTTCCGTCACGGCTTAGTTCTCAATCGCGGGAACAATGACGCCACCGACGAACTGATCACGCCAGCGCGACCAGATCCCGCCTTGCATGTAGTTCGCGCCGGTGAAGACGACGACGAGATCGTATTCCGGCACAACGATCAGCAACTGCCCGCCATTGCCGTTAGCCTCGTATTCCTCAACCACACGATCGCCAACGCGCACACCGTAACGGTGCCACGCATAACCATCGACGCCGGGCGAATAGAAATTCTGGAACTCCTCCTCGCTCATTCCCGTCGTCGCCGGTGAAATTTCAATGCGCGGCGATGTCGAACGCTCGACCCAGGCGCTGCTGACGATCCGCCGCCCGCGCCACACGCCGCCATCGAGATACATCTGCCCAACCTTGAGCAGGTCGCGCGGCCGCAGATAAGCGCCGCCGCCAAGATAGCCCTCGCCGTTCGGCATCACATTCCAATAATACGGACCGAACTGCAGCGGCCGCGCTATGGTGCGATCGAAAAGCTCCGGCAAGGACTCGCCCGTCGCCGCGTGCAACGCGCCGCCGACCAAATTGAGATTGGCCGAACAATACGCGTAACGCTCGCCGGGTTCGTGCGCTTGCGGCAAGTTCAGCGTGTATTGCCAGAAATTCGGATTGTCCTGGCGCCAGAGCCGCCCCTCATTGCCGGGCGAGTTCTCGTCATTGTCGTTGCAAGCGAGGCCAGACGTGTGCGTCAGCAAATGCGCCACGTTCATGCGCTCGCGGCGCGGGTCAGTGTTCGTGAACGGCCCGAGCGACGACATCAGAGCATAGACGCGAGTGTCCGGCTCAATCGGCGCGCCGCTTTCCATCGCGGCGCCAAGCATGATCGAGGCGAACGTCTTGCCGGCGGAGCGAATATCGTGCGGCGTCTCACGCGTGTAGCCGTGGAAGTATTCTTCCAGCACCAGCCGGCCACGATGCGCAACCAGCACGGAATGAATGAGGTTCGGCCGCCGCGCTGACGGGTCGCCATCGATGATCGATTGCACTAGGCGCGTCAGCGCCGCTTCATCGATGCCGACAGAGCGTGCGTTCGCCGTGCGCCACCCATCCCGCAATTGTGCGGGGCGCGTGTACGTATAAGATCGCTGATCTTCCGGTCGCGGCGCGAACTCGGCCGCGTCTAGCGCGCCGGCGCGGCGAAAATCCAGCTCGCTGCCTACGTCCGGCCAGAAGATACGCAGGCCGTCAGGGTCGCGCAGACGCGTCGCCGTGTGACGCACCTCTTCGCCGCTGTCGAAGCGCGCGACGAAAGACACCGCGTCGCCTTCCTCGCTGACGCGAAACTGCGAAGCGCCGCCGCGCGAGTTGATCTCATGATTGCGAAACGCACCGGTCAGGGCGCCTTCGCCATCGCGGAAAATGCGTAGGAAAACACGGAAGCGTCCGTCGAGCGGCGCCACCTGACCGCGCCAACGGTTGCGCCCGTCGCGCGCCAAGGTCATCGGCCGCGCAAAAGATTGCGACGTCGCAGTTGGATCATCGCGCTCTTCGGCGTCGCTATTGGGTTGGATCCAGACGCCGCGCAGCGATCCGTCACGCGCGATGGCGCCGCGAAAGCCGCCGTGATTGGCAAACTGCAGGCTGACAACGTCACCGGGCGAGAGCGCGGCGGCCGTTGCGCCGCCGACCTCCCCGCGCCAGGCTTCGCCGTCGCGCGAAATCGTCAGCTGCCCGCGCAATGTCGGCGCGTAGGTGCGTTCAACCACCCACAGGCCCTCAAGTTCAGACGCCGCGTTTTGCGCAGCCGCCGGCATCGCCATCAGCATCAAGCCGAGGCCGAGATAACCCACCCATTTCACGTTATTTTCCCTTCCGCTGCTCACGCACTTTGAGCCAGGCCGCGATCGGCGCGCGCCCGCTCGTCATGTTCTGCTTCAGCGCCGCGCATGCGCCGGCCAAATCACCCGCCTTCAGCGCAGCGAGTATGATCTCGTGCTCTTGGGTTGCGCCGCTGACGTGTTTTTGCTCGCGCATCAGCGCGAGTTCGTAGCGCCGCGTGCGCACGATCATGTTCTGAATAAGCTCGATCAGCACCTTGTTCGGGCAATCGGCCAACAATTCGAGATGCCAGGCGTCATCGAGTTCGATGGCGCGCAAACCCGTTGCGCGCTTCAATTGCGTGTTCAGCTTTTCCAGGCGCGCAATGCGATCCGCAGCGGGAACGCCAGCCAGACGCAGCGCCTCGGGATCGAGCAGCGGCCTAATGTCATAGATCTGGCCGAACTCCTCGAGCGACAGCGGCCGCACGAAATAGCCAAGACGCGGGCGCGCGATAAGCGCCCCCTCGGCCACCAATCCGCTCAACGCCTCGCGCAATGGCGTGCGGCTGACGCCGAGCTGCGCGGCCAAGCGCACCTCATTGACGCGGTCCCCCGCCGCCAGCCGCCCTTCAACGATCATGGCGCGGACGGCGTCGGCCGCCGCGCCACTGATGTTTCCCCGCTGCGCTTCATCTAACTGCATACTGTATACAGTATGCCCCAACCCGAAACAAAAGCAAGCGTTTAGCGCTGGCCAGGCTCAGAGGGCGGGTTTTCGGGATCAGGCTCCGGGTCGGGCCGCAGCAAGTCTTCGGCGGCGTCGTTGACCGTGGGCGTTGGCGGCGGCGTCACCGGATGGCGCGCCGCGCGCAGATTGAGCGCAGCCAGCGCGTCATCGCCTTCTTCACCAAAGAACGCGCGCAGCCGCACATCGCGCTGCGGATACGGAATCTCGATGCCGGCGCCGCGCAGCGCATCATCGATCGCCCACGTGTAAGCGGCGTTCATCGCCTTCGGACGCTTCACCGCTTCCAAAGTCGGCCAGACGATCAGCTCAAACTTAAGCGCGCTATCGCCATAGCCGACGAGCCAAACCTGAGTGCGATGCTGCTCGGTGTCCGGCAGCGTGAACGGCACATCGCGCGCCGCCGCCAACACGCATTCGCGCACCTTCTCCTTGTCGGCGCCGATCGCAACTTGAAACGGCACATGGATGCGCCGCGTTTCGCCGCGCCGCGTCCAATTGATCATGGTGTTTTCGATCAGTTTCGAATTCGGGATCAGCAGATAAACGTTGTCATTGTTGCGCACCCGCGTGGCGCGCGGCCCGATCTCTTGCACCACGCCGCGTGTGCCGTCGTGCATCTCGACATAGTCGCCAATCTGCACCGCACGATCGAACACCAAGGTCAGACCCGAGACGAACTCCTTCACGATCCCCTGCAAGCCGAGGCCAAGACCAATGCCAAGGCCGCCGGCGAACACCGCGAGCGAGGTGAGATCGATGCCAAGCGTCGAAAGCCCCGCAATGAGGCCGACGACCACGAAGCCGTAGCTCAGCACTTTCTCGGAAATGTAGAGCGCCGCGTTGCCGGGCTGCGTGCGCATCCGCAGCCGCTTCAGCGTCGTGCCGATCAACCAGGCCGCCGCCATGAACAAGAACAGCAGTAGCAGCGAAGCCGCCAACCCACCCAACGTCACCGTCGAGGCGCCGAGGCGAAACAGCGTGATGTGGGTGAAGTCTTCGAAGCCGTTGAGCATACGCGCGAATCCTCGCTTCCGCGCCGTTATCTATCGACCCGCTTGCCGAGCTATGCAATATTGCATCGGACGCAGGCGTCGTACGGGCGCCTCAGGGGGTCAAGCGTGACCATGGACTGGGACAAGCTCAAAACTTTCCATTTCGCGGCTGAGACGGGCAGTCTGACAGCCGCCGCCGAAAAGCTTGGCGTCAGCCAATCGTCGGTCAGCCGCCAGATCGCGGCTTTGGAAAACGACATGGGTGTGCCGCTGTTCCAGCGCCACGCGCGCGGCCTGCTGCTCACCGGCCCCGGCATGGCGCTGCGCGAGTTCACCCGCGAAATGGCTGGCGCCGCCGTCATCGCGGAATCGACGCTGAAAGACGCGCGCGAGAAAGTCATCGGCGATCTCACCGTCACTGCGCCAGTCGCGTTCGGTTCGACATGGCTTGCGCCGCGCCTCGGCTCGTTTGCCGACTCCTATCCGGAGACGCGCCTCAAAATCATGCTCGACGACCGCGAGTACGATCTTCTGAAACTCGAAGCAGAGTGCGCCATCCGGCTCTGGGCGGCGACGCATGCGGATCTCATTCAGCGCAAGCTCTTAGAAGTGCGCGTCAGCCTCTATGCGTCGGCAAGCTATCTGCAGCGTCACGGCACGCCGAAGAAGGTCGAGGATCTCGACCATCACCGCATCATCGCCTACCAGGCCAACATTCCAACGCCGATGCGCGAGCTGGATTGGGCCCAACGCGCCGGCCGCGAAGACGCCAAGCCGCGCCCGCCGCTGCTAGAGATCAACAACGTCTACGGCATGCTGCGTGCGGTTGAGAGCGGCTTCGGCATCGCCAGTGTGCCTGACTATATGGCGCGCGAGAATCCGAATCTGGTGAAAGTGCTGCCGCAACTCGAAGGCCCAAGCTTCGAGGTGTACTTCATCTATCCAAGCGATCTGAAACGCTCCAAGCGTATCGCCGCCTTCCGCCAATTCCTGATCGATCAAGCGGCAGATTGGGAAGCGTAACTCCCTCCCCGGCGGGGAGGGAGTTTAGCGATTAGAGCTGCGCGTAGTTTTGCACCGCGAACGTATCGCACTGGCGCGCGTCGCCGCTATCGAAGCCGCGGCGGAACCAGCGCACGCGTTGCGCCGACGTGCCGTGCGTGAAGTTGCGCTCGTTCGAATGGCCAAGCGCATCATCGCCAATGGCGTGCGCCGCGGTCAGCGCTTCGCGCAGATCGGCTTCATCGATGGCGAGATCGGCGCGCGCGGTATGGCCCCAAACGCCGGCAAGGCAATCGGCCTGCAATTCCATGCGCACCGAGGTTTGATTGCGTGACTCGCCTTGAACCTGGATTTGGTTGGCGCCGATCAAATTCTGAATGTGGTGCCCGACTTCGTGCGCGATGACGTAGGCTTGCGCGAAATCACCGGGCGCCCGTAGCCGCTCTTCCATCGTCTGATAGAAGGACGGGTCGATATAAAGTTGGCGATCGGCCGGGCAGTAGAACGGGCCGACATCCGAGCTGGCGTTGCCGCAGCCTTCAGTCGAAACGCCGCCGCTGAACACCACCAAGGTCGGCGCCTGATAGGCGTCAGGTGCGCTGGCATAACGCGGCAGGCGGCCATCGCGGAAAATCGGACCCCAGACGTCTTCGGTTGAACCCAGCACCGCGCGTGAGAAGTCGCACGCCTCCGCCGCCGTTTCGCAAACGCTGCCTGAGGTTTGCACTTCGCCGCCGCCGAGGCCGAGCGCGCCCATCATCGGCGCGCGCATGCCCGGCATCAGGAAATAGACCGCGCCCAGCACAACGATCGCCAGCAACGCGCCGCGCATGCCGAGCCGGCTCAGCAGCGCGAACAGCATACCGCCGCCGCCGCCACCGCCGCCGCCTGTGCCGCGTCCGCGATCCTGGAAATTGTCCGAACGCCGTTGATCGCCGATGCGCATGAGGTCCTCCCTGAACGTCCCCGGCGTACCTAACGCGCGAACCGGGATTTAGGCCATGGGGTTTCGCTCATTCTTGCGATGCAAACAAATCGGCTTGCCCACCGGCCTCCAACGGGCGGCGAAATTGCGTGTGGTCGAGCGCCAGGCGCGGCTTATCGAGCCCCAGCCGCCGGATCGCATTGGCGAAGCGATCGGCGATCAGCTGCGCGTACGGCCCCTCGCCCTTTTGCCTTTTGCCCCACTCGGGATCGTAGTCGCGCCCGCCGCGCATTTGGCGCACCAGTGTCATCACGCGCGTCTGGCGATCCGGAAAGTACTGCGCCAGCCATTCGCGGAAGAGATCCTTGATCTCCAGCGGCAGCCGCAACACCACATAGCCCGCCGCGCTCGCGCCGGCTTTGGCGCACTCTTCCAAGATCGCCTCGATCTCGCGGTCATTGATGGCCGGCACAATCGGCGCGACCATCACCGTTGTCGGGATACCTGCCTCCGTCAGCATGCGTATCGCTTCGATTCGCCGATGCGGCGCCGCCGCGCGCGGCTCCATCACCCGCGCGATGCGCCGATCCAACGTGGTCACTGAAATCGCCGCTTTCGCGAGCCCCCGCTCGGCCAAACGCGCGAGAATATCAATGTCGCGTATGACCAATTGCGACTTGGTGATCAACGCGACCGGATGGCGCCATCTCTCCATCACTTCGAGCAGCGAGCGCGTGACGCCATAACCGCGCTCGATCGGCTGATAAATGTCGGTCACGCCGCCCATCATGATCGTGCGCGGCCGATAGCTCGGCTTGGCGAATTCGCGCTCTAGCAATTCCGCCGCGTTGGCCTTCACGAACAGCTTGGTCTCGAAATCGATCCCCGGCGACAGCCCGACATAGGCGTGGTTCGGCCGCGCGTAGCAATAGATGCAGCCATGCTCGCAGCCGCGATACGGATTGATCGATTGGTCGAAGGAAATGTCGGGGCTTTGATTGGTGGAGATGATCGTCTTGGCCAATTCCGGCGTTACGATCGTCTCGAGCGGGCGCAGCTCTTCGGCGCTCCAGCCGTCATCGAAGGCTTCGCGGGCAAAGCGCTCGTAGCGGCCGCTCGCATTGGTGCGAGCGCCCCTCCCATGTAACGGGTCGCGTGACATGGGTAGGATTATAGTCCGCAATTAGGAACAAATCAAGAACATCAAGTGTGGTATAGTGCTTCGTATGAGCTGGGAGACTGACGTTCAAAACTGGCTGGACGACCTGCCGGACGATCCAATCGATTGGCATTCAGCGGAGGGCGCAGAACTCGTCATCCAAGCCATGGATGTTAAGTACGCGCTCGGCTGCCTGCGCGCCGCGCAGGCGAAGGGAATGGCGCAGCCGGACGATTTTCCAGGCTATTTCAGCTAGGCGCACAGCATAAAGGGCGCCGGTGTGAACCGACGCCCTTCAGGCTTTTTCCCTCTGCATTGTCACGCCTTACGTTTTGGCCTTCGGCCTTGGATCAACGCTTTGGCGCGATCTTAAGCAGCCACGATCAGCGCGGCTTGGTTCAGAGTGGCGAACGCCATCGGCGCGAACACCGCCAGCGCGGCGACAAGGGCATAAAACTTGGTCATCTCTGGGCTCCGTCTCGTCGGACCGGTGTGATCCGATGAGGAGAAGCTAAGCGCACGTTGGCTTTGTCGCTGTGACGGACGTCACGCGGCGACGCCTCTTAGACACCACCGCCGAATATTGCGGGCGCAACGATCACGAACGCGATGAACAGCACCAAACCAACTGCGAGCGCCTGGAGCGCGCGCGTAATCCATGGATGCTCACTCACGGCGCGCCCTCACATAAAGCCCATATCGCGCTCAAACGTACGAAAGCGCCTTCCGCCGTCGACGTAGATCGTCTGCCCCGTCACCGCTTCGCTTTCGATCAGGAAGCGCACGGCGCGCGCGATGTCTTCCGGATTCGGCCCGCGTTCGAGCGGCACGTCATCGTGCAGGCGCTCGAAATCAGCCTGCGCTTGCCTCGGCGCCGGCAACACATAGCCTGGCGCCACCGCATTCACCCGCACACGCGGCGCCAAAGCGCGCGCCAGCAATTCTGTCGCGCCGGCGAGCGCGTACTTGGAGAGCGTGTAGGAGAAATGATCCGGATACGGGCTCGCCAGTTTGAAATCGAGGAAGTTGACCACGCAGCCCCGGTCATCGCCGCGCAGCGCCTTGGCGAAATCACGCGCCAACAGCGCCGGCGTATACGCATTGAGCGCGATGTGACGCTGCAGCAGCTCTTCGCTGATGTCGGCGATCGTGTCGTGTTCGAACATCGCCGCGCAATTGACCAGCGCGCTCAGCGGCCCACCCGCTTCATCAGCGCGCGCGATCAGTGTCTCGCGCTGCGCCGGATCGTCGAGATCGGCCTGCACCGTCGCGGCCGCACCCCCGCTTTCGCGCAACTCCGCCGCCAGCGCCTCTGCGTCATCGCGCGAGGCGCGATAGTGGATGACCACGTTCCAGCCCGCCGCCGCCATCTCGGCCGCGACCGCACGCCCAAGCCGCTGCGCCGCGCCGGTGATCAAAACCCAGCTCACGGCGCCTCTCTCCGGATCGTCACCGCCACCATGCCGTCGCCCGAGAGCACGGACGGCTTCTTCACCGTGACCTCTACCCAAAGCGCACGGTCGGACAATGAAAGGCAATGGCCAGCGACACGATCAGCCAACGTCTCGATCAGATGCGCGGGCGTACCGAGGTCATCGCGGATGAAATGCAAGATGCGGTCGTAATCGACGGTCGCGCCAATGCGATCCTCGTTCGGAAAATCCGGCAGGTCCGCCAGCGCCATCGCCACCGATATGCGCACCTCTTGCGGGTTCGCGCGCTCAGGGTCGGGCACGCCGACGCGCACCAGCGCCTTGGCGTCATCGATACGGATGATCTGCAAATCCATGCCGCAACCTACTCACCCGAACGCGATCAGGCCAGCGCCGGCGGCGACGACGATGGCGCCCAACCAGCGCCGCGGCCCCAAGCGCTCACGCAAGAACACGAACGCGATCAGCGCCGCGAACACCACCGAGGTTTCCCGCAGCGCCGTCACCTGCGCGATCGGCGCGAACGTCTGCGCCCACAAAACCAGGCCATAGCCGGCAAAGCTAATGATGCCGATGGCGATGCCGCGCCACGGCGCCACCGCCGCGTCCTTCAACAATTGACGCGCCCCGCGCCGCCACACCGCGAAGGCGATCATCGGCAGCCCCATCAGCCCCGATGTCCACGCCACATAGACGAGCGCGTCATTGCCGGCCCGCGCGCCCAGCGCATCGACCAGCGAGTAAGACGCAATGCAACAGCCGATGCCCAGCGCCCACACCGTCGCCTTCAGCGGCGCATTGGGGCTAGCCCCGACGCACAACACGCCAAGCGACACCAAACCGATGCCGAACATCTTCAGCGGCGGCGGAATCTCTTGCACCGAGAGCGCCGCGCCAATCGCCACCAAGAGCGGCACCGAGCCGCGCGAGAGCGTGTAGATGTGGCTCAGATCGCCAAGATCATAGGCTTTGAACAACACCGCCCAGTAGACGAGATGGATCGCCACCGATGCCGCCAGGTAAGGCCAAGCCGCCGGCGCCGGCGCGCCAAAGAACAGCGCCACGACGAGCCACGTGATCAATCCGCCGACCGCGATCAAAAACGCATCGGCCACCCGGTCGCGCCCGCCCTTCAAGGCAGCGTTCCAGCTGGCGTGAATAAGCGCCGAGCTTAACGCGGCGACGATGGCGAGTGGCGGCATGAGGTGGGTGCCTTATGGACCGCCGATACGGCTCCGGTCCATACTCTGCGCCAAGCGGGAGGGCACGCGCATGAGCGCACAGGAATTCGACGTCATCGTTTATGGCGCAAGCGGCTTCACCGGCCGCCTGGTGGCGGAATATTTGCTGCGCACCTATGGCGGCGGCGACGGCGAAGTGCGCTGGGCGATCGCGGGCCGCGACCGCGAAAAGCTGAAAGCCGTTTCGATCGAAATCGGCGCGCCGATGAGCCTGACGCTGATCGAAGCCAAAACCTCCGACACCGGCGCCCTCGACGCGCTGGCGCACCGCACCCGTGTCGTCATCACCACCGCCGGCCCCTACCAGCGCTACGGCGAACCGGTGTTGGCCGCCTGCGTGCGCGCCGGCGTCGACTACGTCGATCTCTGCGGCGAGCCGAACTGGATGGCGGCGATGATCGCCAAATACGAAAAGCCGGCGCGCGAAAGCGGCGCCCGCATCGTGTTCTCCTGCGGCTTCGATTCCATCCCGTTCGATTGCGGCGTCTGGTTCTTGCAGCAGGAAGCCAAGCGGCGCTTTGGCAAACCGGCGCGCGATGTGCGCGGCCGCGTGCGTAAGATGAAGGGCGGCTTTTCGGGCGGCACGCTCGCCTCGATGCTCGCGACGCAAGACGCCGTCCGCCGTGACGCCAGCATCGGCGCATTGCTTGCCGATCCGTTCGCGCTCTCGCCGCGCGCATTGGCGCCGCAACCCGATGGCGGCAAGCCCGTGCACGATGCGGACATCCCGACTTGGTCGGCGCCCTTCGTGATGGCGACGATCAACACCAAGAACGTTCACCGCACCAACGCGCTGCGCGCCTATCCGTACGGCGAAGACTTCACCTATTCCGAAATGATGGCGACCGGCGACGGCGAGGCCGGCAAGAAGCGGGCGTTCGGCGCGCACGGCCAATCCAACATGCAATCGGCAATGCTCGGCTTTGCGCCGACGCGCTGGCTGCTGCGCCGCTTCGCCTTGCCCAAGCCCGGCGAAGGCCCGTCGAAAGAAGAACGCGAAACCGGCATGTACGACGTGCTCTATGTCGGCACGACCGCCGATGGCCAAAGCTTGCGCGCCGGCGTCACCGGCGACCGCGATCCCGGTTACGGCTCAACCTCGAAAATGATCACCGAAGCCGCGCTCTGCATTCGCGACACCCCGCGCAGTGAAACGCCCGGCGGCGTCTGGACGCCCGCCGCCGCAATGGGCGACGCGCTGATCGATCGCCTCGCTACGCGCGCCGGGCTGCGCTTCTCGATCGAGAGCTAGCTCAGCGTCCCGCAGAAGCGCTGGATCCGCGCGCACGCATCTTCCAAACACTCGTTCGACGTCGCGTACGAAATCCGGAAGCACGGCGAGAGGCCGAACGCGCCGCCATGCACCAGAGCCACGCACTCCGATTGCAGCAGTTCAAGCGCAAACGTCTCGTCGCTATCGATCACCTTGCCGCTCGGCGCCTTCTTGCCGATCAGCGCCGCGATCGAGGGATACACGTAGAATGCGCCCTCCGGCGTTGGACACTTCACGCCCTGCGCTTGGTTCAGCATCGACACGACAAGATCGCGGCGATCTTGAAACAGCTTCTTGTTCTTCGGAATGAAATCCTGCGTGCCGTTGAGCGCTTCAACCGCGGCCCATTGCGAAATCGAGCATGGGTTCGACGTCGTCTGCCCCATCACATTCGACATCGCCTTGATCAGCCATTCCGGCCCCGCCGCATAGCCAATGCGCCAACCCGTCATCGAGTACGCCTTCGACACGCCGTTCATCGTCAGCGTGCGCTCGTACAAACGCGGCTCGACCTGCGCGATCGTCGAGAACTCGAAATCGCCGTAGGTCAGATGCTCGTACATATCGTCGGTGAGGATCATCACGTGCGGAAAATCCACCAGCACCGCCGCCAGCGCCCGCAACTCATCAGCCGTGTACGCCGCGCCCGAAGGGTTTGACGGCGAGTTCAGCAGCACCCACTTCGTGTGCGGCGTGATCGCCTTCGCCAGCACTTCCGGACGCAGCTTGAAACCGTCCTCGATGCGCGTTTCGGCGAACACCGGCGTTGCGCCGCAGAGCAGCGCCATGTCCGGATAGCTCACCCAATACGGCGTCGGGATCACCACTTCGTCGCCAACATCGAGCGTCGCCATGAAGGCGTTGAAGATCACCGGCTTGCCGCCCGGCGAGACGTTCACTTGGCTGCGCTTATAGTCGAGCCCGTTCTCGCGCTTGAACTTGGCGCAGATCGCGTCCTTCAGTTCCGGAATGCCGTCGACATCGGTGTATTTGGTCTTGCCTTCGGCCATCGCGCGGCGCGCGGCCTCCTTGATGTTTTCCGGCGTGTCGAAATCCGGCTCGCCCTGTGACAGCGCGATGCAATCGCGGCCCTCGGCCTTCAGCGCCCGCGCTTTTGCGCTCATCGCCATGGTGGCCGAGGGTTTCACGCGCTTCAGCGCCTGGGATGTCGAATTTGTCATGATGCCCGCTCGATTCGCACAGCCAGCACTTTAGGGCAACTCACGAAACGGCGCGAAAACGCCGCGCCTTTGCGGTTTTGACGCCTCGCGCACATCACCTATATCCAGCCGGTAACGGAGAAAATCATGCCCCTGCTGATGTGCCCGAACTGCAACGCCTCCATGACCGAAGTGAAACGCAATGACGTCGCCTTCGACATGTGCCCGACGTGCCGGGGTGTGTGGCTGGACCGTGGCGAACTCGAAAAGATCATTGCCGGCGTTCAATCCGAGCGCGTCGCCATCGATCAGGAACGCGCCCAGTTCCAAGCCCAACAACCGCCGCAGCAGGCCTACCAACAGCAGCAACGGCCGCCGCAGCAGCAAGGCTATGGCGAACGGGGCGAGTACGGCGAACGCGGCGAATATGGCGAGCGCGGCGAAGGCCAATACGATCAGAACGGCCGCCGGCGCCGGCGCGGCGGCTTCGATCTGTTCGATATCTTCGACTAGGCCGTTCGCCGCGCCCGGCGGCGCATTCGCAGCAGATTGATTGTTCCTAAAGGCGAATTGCGCCAACACCGGCGCATGGGGATTTCCAAAAAACTGCTCTGGCTGCTCTCAGCCTCGTTCGCGTTTGCGGCAAGCGCTGCGCATGCGCAACAAACGCCGCCGCCGGCGCCCGCCGACACCGCCGCCACAGAAGACGCGGAAGTCGACAGCGATGAAATCCTCGTCCTGGCCGAGCCAGGCGATCAGATCCGTATCGACCGGCGCACCTACACTTTGCGCGACGACGCCACCGCGCAAAGCACCAACATGTTCGACGTGCTGGGCCGCATTCCCTCGGTCAGCGTCTCGCCCGCCGGCGATGTGACGCTGCTCGGCGCCGATAACGTCGTCATCCAGATCAACGGCCGGCCAGTGCCGGGGCAGAACCTCGAACAAGTGCTGCGCGGCCTGCCCGGCGCCAATGTCGAGCGCATCGAAGTCATCACCAACCCGTCGGCGCAATATTCCGCCGCGGCCTCGGGCGGCATCATCAACATCATCACCCGCCAGCGCTTCGACAGCGGCTTCAGCGGCAACCTGCAACTCGGCGCCGATTCACTCGGCGGCTATCACATCGGCATCGCGCCGAACTGGTCGCACGGGCCGTGGTCGCTGAGCGGCCAAGTCGGCATCTATGACGGCGGCCAAGAAAGCGATTTCACCCGCGAACGGCGCACCATCCCAGGCGGCGTCACCACCGAGGAAAACGGCACGCGCGAAATGTCGTGGGACGGCTGGTACGCCAGCCGCCTGCAAGCCGGCTACAACCCGGACGACCGCACGCGTATGAGTCTGGCGCTCGACACCGGCGAGTTCAACTTCGCGCAAACGCAGGCCTACACACTTTCCGACACCGGCGGCCCGATCTCGGACCGACTCTCGCAAACCGCGAACACGGGCGAACAAAATCAGCTTAACTTCAACTTCCAGCGCAACGGCGATCAGCCGCGCGAAGTGTTCAAGCTCGACGCCAACATCAGCGAGTGGATCAATCAATCGAGCAACATCTACACGATCACGCCCGCCGGCCCGGGCGCGCTCAGCCAGTACGAAACCTTCTCAGATTTCGACATGCGCGCCGCCAGCGTAAAGATCGATGTCGAACAGCCGATGTTCGAGGATCACTTCCTCACCTATGGCCTTGCGGTCGACCTGACCAGCCAAGACATCTTCAACCGGCTCGACACCATCGCCGGCGCCGGCCCGCCCGCCTATCAAGCCAGCCTCGGTGGTGAAGAACAAACCGTCGCCGGCTACATCACCTATCAGTTCGACACCGGCGATTGGACCTGGCTGCCTGGCCTGCGCACTGAAACCTATCGCCGCGAAGTCCGCTCCGGCGGCCTCGAAACCGATACGGACGACACGCGCTACTTCCCGAGCATCCACATTCGCCGCGCGCTGACGCCGGCGATCAATGTCGATCTCAGCTACACCAGCCGCATTCAACGCCCGGGCATCCAGCAGCTCGATCCGGCGTTGCGCTTCATCGACGCGGGCCGCGCCACCGCCGGCAACCCCAACCTCGAACCGACCACGACGGACGCCTACGAGGCCAACTTCATCTATCAACGCAGCGGCGCCAGCTACAGCGTCACCTTCTTCGATCGCATCAGCGACGACATCGTCTCGCAATTCACCGAAGTGAACCCCGACGGCGTCATCGTCTCGATGCCGGTCAATGCCGGCGAAAGCGAACAACGCGGCCTGCAAGTCATGCTGCGCGGCCCGCTTGGAGAAAATTGGCGCTATTCGCTGAGCGGCAACGTGTTGAACCGCGAGTTCGACGTCCTCACGCCCGGCGGCGGCATCAATCGCCGCAACGAAATCGAGTACGGGGGCCTCGCGCAAATCGATTGGCGCGACGCCGATCAGAACGCCATCGGCGCCGATCAGGTGCAGTTCGAGCTGCGCTTCAACGGCCCGCGCTACGGCATCCAAACCGAGATCGATCCGTTCTTCATGGCCAACTTCACCTGGCGCCGGCGTGTCTCACAGCGCCTGTTCGCAGTGTTCATGGTGCATGACATCTTCAACAGCACCGATCAGATCTCCGAAATCGTCACCGACGATTATTTTGAACGCGCCGAGTTCAGCGCCGCCGGCACCCGCGCCCGCATCGCGCTCACTTATCAGTTCGGCGACGGCCCGCAGCGGCCGCCGCAGGATCAAGGTCCAGGCGGGCCGCCGATCCCCGGCGGCGGGCCATAAAGTTTGCCGGCGCGTCGCGGATGGATACACTCCGCCGCGACGTGTCAGCGCTTGAACCTTTCGGCGAAAATATCTGGATCGCATCGGGCGCGTGCGTCGAAAGCGCCGGCTTTCGCTACCCGACGTGCATGGCGATCATGCGCCTCTCCCGCGGCGGACTTTTCATTTGGTCGCCGATCGCGTTGACCGACGCGGTGCGCAGCGAAGTCGACGCACTTGGGCCCGTGCGCATCTTGGCGACGCCTACCTGCATGCATCACCTCGCGCTTCCAGCGTGGAAGCAGGCCTACCCAGAGGCCACGCTCTATGCAGCGCCCGGCTCCCGCCAGCGCCGCAAAGACATCGCCTTTGACGCTGATCTCACCAGCGAAGCGCCCACGGACTGGGCCGGCGAGATTGATCAAACGCTGGTGCGCGGCAACCTGATCGCGACGGAAGCCGTCTTCTTCCATCGCGCCAGCAAAACCGTACTGATCGCCGATCTCTTGCAGAACTTCCCGCCGAACTGGTTCAGCGGCGTACGCGCGCTGATCGCGCGGCTCGACGGCATGATCGGCGATGCGCCATCGACGCCGCAAAAATTTCGCCTCGCCTTCACAGATCGCGCCGCCGCGCGCGCCGACATCGCCCGCGTGCTCGCTTGGCCCGCAGAAGCTTTGATCGTCGCGCACGGCGAACCCATCCGCAGCGAAGCACATGCCTTTCTGACACGCGCATTCGCCTGGCTGATGCGCTGACGCACAAAGAAATACGGCCCGGGATCGCTCCCGGGCCGCTTTCTTTTTGGACGTTTCTTCCCTGACTTTTACTCGGCCGCTTCCGGCTGGCTGATGCGGGCGGCGTCTTGCTGCCGCTCGATCGCCAATTGCGCATCGCGCTCGGCTGCGAGCTTTTGATAGCGCCGCAGCTGACCGCCGGTGCCGGCCGGGATGAGACGGCCGACGATGACGTTTTCCTTGAGGCCTTCGAGCGTGTCCGACTTGCCGTAGGAGGCAGCTTCGGTGAGCACGCGCGTGGTTTCTTGGAACGACGCCGCCGAGATGAACGAACGCGTTTGCAGCGAGGCCTTGGTGATGCCGAGCAGCATCGGCTGAGCCGTTGCGCCCTTCAGACCAAGTTCGGCGACGCGCTTGTTCTCGTCTTCGAGATCGAGCGCTTCGACAGCTTCGCCCTTCAGGAATTCGGTGTCGCCCGATTCCATGATTTCGACCTTCTGCAGCATCTGGCGAACGATCACTTCGATGTGCTTGTCGTTAATCGGCACGCCCTGCAGGCGGTACACCTTCTGAATTTCCTCAACGAGGTAATTCGCCAGCGCTTCGACGCCGAGAATGGAGAGGATGTCCTGCGGCGCAGGGTTGCCGTCGAGCAGGTAATCGCCCTTCTTCACGAAGTCGCCTTCTTGCACCGGAATGTGCTTGCCCTTCGGGATCATGTATTCGATCGCCTCGAGCGTATCGTCTTCCGGCACAACGCGCAGGCGGCGCTTGTTCTTGTAGTCCTTGCCAAACTCAACACGGCCGTCGCCTTCGGCGATGATCGCGTGATCCTTCGGACGGCGGGCTTCGAACAGTTCCGCAACGCGCGGCAGACCGCCCGTGATGTCGCGGGTCTTGGCGCCGCCCGTCGGCATACGCGCGAGGTCTTGGCCCGGCGTGACGTCGTCACCGTCGGTGATCGAGAGAATGGCGCCAACCGGCAGTGAATACGACTTCACCACCTTGCCCTTGCCATCCAGCACGGTGATCGACGGCTTCAGATCCGAACCCTTCGCGGTCGAGCGCCAATCGATGATGACCTTCGACGAGATGCCGGTGGCTTCGTCGAACTCGTCACGCACCGAAACGCCTTCCACGACGTCCTCGAACTTCGCCTTGCCGGCCACTTCGGTGAGGATCGGCGTCGCGTACGGATCCCAATCGGAGATGCGGGCGCCGCGCTTGATCTTCGAGTTCTCGTCAACGCGCAGACGCGCGCCGAACGACAGCTTGAAGCTCTGACGCTCCTTGCCTTCTTCATCGACGACGATCGCCTGCATGTTGCGGCTCATCACGATGTGCTCGCCTTGGGCGTTCTTCACCGTGTTGCGGTTCACGAAGCGAACCGTACCGTCGTGCGCCGATTCCATCACCGACTGCTCAGCGACCTGCGCCGCGCCGCCGATGTGGAACGTACGCATGGTGAGCTGGGTGCCCGGCTCGCCGATCGATTGCGCCGCGATGACGCCGACAGCTTCGCCGATATTGACCGGCGTGCCGCGCGCGAGGTCGCGGCCGTAGCAGCTGCCGCAGACGCCGGTGCGGGTTTCGCACGTCAGCACCGAACGCACCTTCACCGCCTGCACGCCCGCCTTTTCGATGGCGACAACGATGTCTTCATCGAGGAAGGCGCCGGCCGGCGCGATGACTTTGCCGTCGCCCGGATCGGCGACATCAACCGCGGCCGTACGGCCGAGGATGCGGGTGCCGAGCGAAACGACGATGTCGGCGCCGTCGATGACCGGGGTCATCATGATGCCGTCCTGCGTGCCGCAATCTTCTTCGGTGATGATGCAGTCTTGCGCGACGTCGACGAGGCGGCGCGTCAGATAGCCCGAGTTCGCGGTCTTCAACGCGGTGTCCGCGAGGCCCTTACGGGCGCCGTGGGTCGAGTTGAAGTATTCGAGAACCGAGAGGCCCTCTTTGAAGTTCGAGATGATCGGCGTCTCGATGATTTCACCCGACGGCTTGGCCATCAGGCCGCGCATGCCGGCGAGCTGCTTCATCTGGTTCTTCGAACCACGCGCGCCCGAGTGCGCCATCATGAAGACGGAGTTGAGTTCGCCCAGGCGGCCGTCCTTGAGTTTGGCCGGCTTGGACGCTTCTTCCATCATCGCGTCGGCGACTTTGTCGGTGCACTTCGACCAAGCGTCGACCACCTTGTTGTACTTCTCGCCACGCGTGATGAGACCATCAGCGTATTGCTTCTCGTACTCGGCGGCGCGCTTGCGGGTTTCTTCAACCAGCGTTTCCTTCGCCTTCGGCACGACCATGTCGGCCATGCCGAAGCTGATGCCGGCTTTGGCGGCTTCGCGGAAACCAAGTTGCATGATGCGGTCGGCGAAGATCACCGTCGCCTTCTGGCCGCAGAACCGATAGACGTTGTCGATCAGGTTGCCGACTTCCTTCTTGGTCAGCGTCTGGTCGAGCAGCTTGTAGCTGATCTTCGGATGGCGCGGCAGCAACTCGGCCAGCTTCATGCGGCCCGGCGTCGTGTCGATGGTCAGACGCACCGGCTTGTTTTCCGAATCCACGGTTTCGAAGCGCGCCTTGATCTTGCTGTGCAAGGTCACGACGCCGGCTTCGAGCGCGGCTTCGATCTCGCCGATCGAACCGAACAGCTTACCTTCGCCCGGCTCGCCTTCCTTCATCAGCGAAAGATAGTAGAGGCCGAGAACGATATCCTGCGACGGCACGATGATCGCCTTGCCGTTCGCCGGCGAGAGGATGTTGTTCGTCGACATCATCAGCACGCGCGCTTCCAGCTGCGCTTCGAGCGACAGCGGAACGTGCACGGCCATTTGGTCGCCGTCGAAGTCAGCGTTGAACGCGGCGCAAACCAGCGGGTGCAGCTGGATTGCCTTGCCTTCGATGAGCTTCGGCTCGAACGCTTGGATGCCCAAGCGGTGCAGCGTCGGCGCGCGGTTCAGCAGAACCGGGTGTTCGCGGATGACTTCTTCCAGAACGTCCCAAACTTCCGGACGCTCCTTTTCGACCATGCGGCGCGACTGCTTCACGGTGCCCGAGAGGCCCTTGATGTCGAGGCGCGCGTAGATGAACGGCTTGAACAGTTCGAGCGCCATCTTCTTCGGCAGGCCGCACTGGTGCAGCTTCAGTTCGGGACCGACGACGATCACCGAACGGCCGGAGTAGTCGACGCGCTTGCCGAGCAGGTTCTGGCGGAAGCGGCCCTGCTTGCCCTTCAGCATGTCGGCGAGCGACTTCAGCGGACGCTTGTTGGCGCCCGTGATGACGCGGCCGCGGCGGCCGTTATCGAACAGCGCGTCGACAGCTTCCTGCAGCATGCGCTTTTCGTTGCGGATGATGATGTCCGGCGCGCGGAGCTCCATCAGGCGCTTCAAGCGGTTGTTGCGGTTGATGACGCGGCGATAAAGATCGTTCAGATCCGACGTCGCGAAGCGGCCGCCATCGAGCGGCACCAGCGGACGCAGTTCCGGCGGGATCACCGGCACGATCGTGAGGATCATCCATTCCGGCTTGTTGCCCGAACGAATGAACGCTTCGACCAGCTTCAGGCGCTTCGCCAGCTTCTTCGGCTTCAGCTCGGAGGTCGATTCCGCGATCTCCTTGCGCAGCTGCTCGGCCTCTTTCTCGAGGTTGAGCCCCATCAGCAGTTCGCGCACGGCTTCGGCGCCAATCGAGGCGGTGAAGCTGTCTTCGCCGTACTCGTCTTGAGCGCGGAGATAATCTTCTTCGGTCAAGAGCTGCTTGGCTTCGAGCGGCGTCAGGCCCGGCTCGAGAACGATGTACTGTTCAAAGTACAGCACCTTCTCGATGTCCTTCAGCGCCATGTCGAGCATCAGCGCGATGCGGCTCGGCAGCGACTTCAAGAACCAGATGTGCGCGACGGGCGCGGCGAGCTCGATGTGGCCCATGCGCTCACGGCGCACGCGCTGCAGCGTCACTTGCACACCGCACTTTTCGCAGATGATGTCCTTGTACTTCATCCGCTTGTACTTGCCGCACAAGCACTCGTAGTCCTTGATCGGCCCGAAGATGCGGGCGCAGAACAGGCCGTCGCGTTCCGGCTTGAACGTACGATAGTTGATCGTCTCAGGCTTCTTGATCTCGCCGAAGCTCCAGGACTTGATCTGCTCCGGGCTCGCGATCGAGATTTTGATCTGATCGAACACAGGCGCCGGCGGTTGGTTGCCGAACGTGTTGTTGATCAGGTCTTGGTTCATTGCATTCATCGTTTTGACCTTCCGTCGCTCTGGTGTGCGGCCAGAGCACCGTGGGTTCATTCACATCAGAGTCCGGCGCGCCTCACCCGAGACGCGCCGGCTCGTATTATTCGGCCGCCTTCAAACGCGTGCCGTCGATCAGTTCGACGTTGAGGCCGAGCGAGCGCATTTCCTTCACAAGCACGTTGAACGACTCGGGGATGCCCGCTTCGAACGTGTCGTGGCCGCGCGTGATGGCCTCGTAGACCTTCGTCCGGCCGGCGACGTCGTCCGACTTCACCGTCAGCATTTCCTGCAGCGTGTAAGCCGCGCCGTACGCTTCGAGCGCCCACACTTCCATTTCGCCGAAGCGCTGACCGCCGAACTGCGCCTTGCCGCCCAGCGGCTGCTGGGTGACGAGCGAGTACGGACCGATCGAACGGGCGTGGATCTTGTCGTCGACCAGGTGGTGCAGCTTCAGGATGTACATGTAGCCGACGGTGACCTGGCGCTTGAATTGCTCGCCGGTCTGGCCGTCGAACAACGTCACCTGCCCGGTCTCCGCGAAGCCCGCCTTCCGGAGGAGTTCGCGGATGTCGCTATCCTTGGCGCCATCGAACACCGGCGTTGCGATCGGCACGCCCTTTTCGATGTTGCGCGCCAATTCGCGCAGCTCGTCGCCTTGCTTCGGCAGCTCTTCCTTGTCGCCGTAGAAGTCGCGCAGCTTGCTTTCGAGCGGCTTTTTATCGCCGTCGCGCTCGAACGCGTCGCAAGCGGCGCGGATCTGCTTGCCGATGCCGGCGCAGGCCCAGCCCAAGTGCGTTTCCAAGATCTGACCGACGTTCATCCGGCTCGGCACGCCGAGCGGGTTGAGAACGAAGTCGACATGCGTGCCGTCTTCCAGGAACGGCATGTCTTCAACCGGCACGATCTTGGAGATGATCCCCTTGTTGCCGTGGCGGCCGGCCATCTTGTCGCCCGGCTGCAGCTTGCGCTTCACCGCGACGAACACTTTGACGATCTTCATCACGCCCGGCGGCAGTTCGTCGCCGCGGGTGAGCTTGTCGACCTTGTCGGCGAAGCGCGCATCGAGACGCTTCTTGGCGTCGTCGTACTGCTTCTTCAGCGCTTCGATTTCGGCCATCGCGGCTTCATCTTCGACGCCGAACTGCCAGAGCTGGCCCTTTGAGAACGGCTCGAGGCTTTCAGCGGTGATCTCGCCCTTCTTGAAGCCCTTCGGGCCAGTCGTCGCCGACTTGCCGATCAGGATTTCGTTGAGACGGCCGAAGATGTTGCGCTCCAGGATCGCGAGTTCGTCGTCGCGGTCCTTAGCGAGGCGCTCGATTTCTTCCTTCTCGATCTGAAGTGCGCGCTGGTCCTTATCGACGCCGTGGCGGTTGAACACGCGCACTTCGACGACGGTGCCGTTCACGCCCGGCGGCAGACGCAGAGACGTGTCGCGCACGTCCGAGGCCTTTTCACCGAAGATGGCGCGCAGCAGCTTTTCTTCCGGCGTCATCGGGCTTTCGCCCTTCGGCGTCACCTTACCGACGAGGATGTCGCCCGGCTCAAGTTCGGCGCCGATGGCGACGATGCCGGCTTCGTCCAGGTTGCGGAGCGCTTCTTCACCGACGTTCGGAATGTCGCGGGTGATTTCTTCCGGGCCGAGCTTGGTATCGCGGGCGGCGACTTCGAACTCTTCGATGTGGATCGAGGTGAACACGTCGTCTTTGACGATGCGCTCAGAGATCAGGATCGAGTCTTCGAAGTTGTAACCGTTCCACGGCATGAACGCGACGAGCACGTTGCGGCCCAGCGCCAGTTCACCAAGCTCAGTCGACGGACCATCGGCGATGATGTCGTCAGCCTTGATCAGGTCGCCGACCTTCACGATCGGGCGCTGCGTGATGCAGGTGTTCTGGTTCGAGCGCTGGAATTTCAGCAGACGATAGATATCGACGCCCGGCTTGGCGGCGTCCTTCTCTTCCGTCGCGCGGATAACGATACGCTGGCTGTCCACCTGCTCCACGACGCCGGTGCGGCGCGCGGTGATGGCGGCGCCGGAGTCACGCGCAACCGTGCCCTCCATGCCGGTGCCGACGATCGGCGCGTCTGCTTGCAGCAGCGGCACTGCTTGGCGTTGCATGTTCGAGCCCATGAGCGCGCGGTTGGCGTCGTCGTTCTCGAGGAACGGGATGAGCGCCGCAGCGACCGAAACAACCTGCTTCGGCGACACGTCCATCAGATCGATTTCTTCACGCGCGATCAGCTGCGCTTCGCCGTTCTCGCGCGCTTGCACGAGGTCTTCGGTCAGGTTGCCCTTGCTGTCGATCTCGGCGTTGGCCTGGGCGATCTTGTGCTTCGCCTCTTCCATCGCGGAGAGATACATGATGTCGCTCGACGGCTTGCCGTTCGACACCTTGCGGTACGGGCTTTCGATGAAGCCGTATTTGTTGACGCGCGCGTGCGTCGCCAACGAGTTGATCAGACCGATGTTCGGGCCTTCCGGCGTTTCGATCGGGCAGATACGGCCATAGTGCGTCGGGTGCACGTCGCGGACTTCGAAGCCCGCACGCTCACGCGTCAACCCCCCCGGGCCCAGCGCCGAGAGACGACGCTTGTGCGTGATCTCGGAGAGCGGGTTGGTTTGGTCCATGAACTGCGAGAGCTGGGACGAGCCGAAGAACTCGCGCACGGCGGCGGCCGCCGGCTTCGCGTTGATCAGGTCGTGCGGCATCACGGTTTCGATGTCGACGGACGACATACGTTCCTTGATCGCGCGCTCCATGCGCAGCAAGCCGATGCGATACTGATTTTCCATCAGTTCGCCGACCGAACGCACACGGCGGTTGCCCAAGTTGTCGATGTCGTCGACTTCGCCGCGGCCATCGCGCAGGTCGGTCAGCGTCTTCAGCACTTCCAGGATGTCTTCCAGGCGCAGGATGCGGACAGAGTCGTCCGTATCGAGGCCGAGGCGCATGTTCATCTTCACGCGGCCAACCGCGGAAAGATCGTAACGCTCGCCGTCCGAGAACAGGCCGTTGAACAGCACTTCGGCAGTGTCGATCGTCGGCGGCTCGCCCGGACGCATGACGCGATAGATGTCGAACAGCGCTTGTTCGCGGTTCTCGTTCTTATCGAGCTTCAGCGTGTTGCGGATGTACGGGCCAACCGTCGCCGCATCGATGTCGAGGATCGGCAGATCGTGGATGCCAGCTTCGATCAAAGTCGCGAGCACGGCTTCGCTGAGCGCGTCGCCGGCTTCGACGTAGATCTCGCCCGTTTCCGGGTTGACGATGTCTTCGGCGATGTAGCGGTCGAACAGGTCTTCCGACGGCACCTGAATGTCGACGACGCCGTCTTCCACCAACTTGTTGGCGTTGCGGGCCGAGATCTTCTTGCCGGCTTCGGCGACGACCTTGCCGGTCTTCGCGTCGACGAGATCATAGGTCGGCTTCACACCGCGCCAGCGCTCGGCGCGATAACGGGTGGTCCAGCCCGAACGCGTGCGCTTGTAAACGGAGGTTTGGTAGAACGTCGCGAGGATTTGCTCGCTCGACATGCCGAGCGCGTAGAGCAGCGTCGTCGCCGGCAGCTTACGCTTACGGTCGATACGCACGAACATGATGTCCTTGGCGTCGAACTCGAAGTCGAGCCACGAGCCGCGGTACGGGATCACGCGGGCGGCGAACAGCAGCTTGCCCGAAGCGTGCGTCTTGCCCTTGTCGTGATCGAAGAAGACGCCTGGGCTGCGGTGCATCTGAGACACGATCACGCGCTCGGTGCCGTTCACGACGAACGTGCCCTTGTCCGTCATCAGCGGGATGTCGCCGAGATAGACGTCTTGTTCTTTGATGTCCTTGACGGACTTCGCGCCGGTTTCTTCGTCCGTTTCAAAGACGATGAGGCGCAGCTTCACTTTCAGCGGCGCGGCGAACGTCATGTCGCGCTGCTGGCATTCTTCAACGTCGAACTTCGGCTCTTCGAACTCGTACGAAACGTACTCGAGAACCGCGCGGTCCGAGAAATCACGGATCGGGAACACCGACTTGAACACAGCCTGCAGGCCTTCGTCGGTCCGCTCGTACGAGCGCGCGTCTTTCTGCAGGAATTGATCGTAGGAGCTCTTTTGCACCTCAATCAGGTTCGGCATGCGCCCCGCTTCCGGGATCTTGCCGAAGGACTTACGAATTTTCTTCTTACCGGTGTACGACAGAGTCATCTGGTCTCGTCTTCCCATGCGCTCCCCGCGCTAGTCCGCGAACCTCCGGCCATAAGGTTCGCCAGCGCGGGCAGCATGAGCCGCCTTTTTTTTCCGCCCTGGCCCTTCCCAGCGGGAAGGCCCGACCCAAATTTCGAAACACCGTGAGCGGGCGGCGTTTCGGCGCGTCACCAAAAGAAACCGGGAAAGAGAAACCGGTCTCCGGACGCGCAAGTGCGGAAGCCACGGCTCTTCCCTTGAGAAAAACCGCGCTTCCGCTTGCTTTATGCGAGTTACTTCAGATCGACCTTCGCGCCGGCTTTTTCAAGCTGTTCCTTGAACTTTTGCGCGTCGGCCTTGTTCACGCCTTCCTTCACCGGCTTCGGTGCGCCTTCCACGAGGTCCTTGGCTTCCTTGAGGCCCAGGCCGGTGATCGCGCGCACTTCCTTGATGACTTCGATCTTCTTGTCGCCAGCGGCGGCGAGAACGACCGTGAACTCGGTCTTCTCTTCAGCAGCGGCGGCCGGAGCGCCACCACCAGCGGCCGCAACGGCCACCGGAGCAGCGGCGGAAACGCCCCACTTTTCTTCGAGAAGCTTCGAGAGCTCAGCGGCTTCGAGAACGGTCAGCGCCGAAAGGTCTTCGACGATTTTGTTGAGGTCTGCCATGATACTTGTTCCTGACGTTTAATCTGTGTTTTCAACGATATGCGGATGTAACGGTTACGCGGCGTCCTTGGTGGCGTAGGCATTGAGCACGCGCGCCAGCTGGCCGCCGGGCGCTGCGAGCACGCCGGCGATCTTCGTCGCGGGCGCCTGCACCAGACCAATGATCTTCCCACGCAGCTCGTCGAGCGAAGGCAGCGTGGCCAGAGCCTGGACGCCTTGCTTGTCGAGCAGCTGGTCGCCGAAGAGCCCGCCGAGAACGACGAACTTTTCCTTTTCCTTCGCATAAGCGACTGCGACGCGAGCGGCCGTAATCGGGTCAGCGGAGTAAGCGATTGCCGTGGGGCCGGTGAACAGGTCGGCCGCGGACGCCTTGGGCGTATCCGCGATCGCCAGCTTCACCAGGCGGTTCTTCACCACCTTGAGCGCGGCGCCTTCAGAACGAAGACGCGAGCGCAGCACCGTCAAATCCGCAACGGTAAGTCCAGAATAGTGGCCGACGACCACCAAACCAGCACCGGCGAAGACGCCTTTCAGCGATTCCACCGTTTCTGCTTTCTGAGCACGATCCATTGCGGTCTCCTCAGTCAGCGCCCGGCCAATCCAGGCGCTGTAGTCAGCGCGCGCGGATCAACCGGCCGGTGGTTAAAGCCCCCGAGCGGCGCGCGACCCACGCGCAGCCTGTCCCAGGAGCCGGCCTGCGGGAGGAGCCTTGACAGCCCACCCCGAAAAACGTCAGCTTCTGTCTATTGCGGGCCCGGGAAGGGCTGGGATTTCCCCAACCTTTCAACGATTTAAGCCACGCGCATGAGGCCCTGATGGGCCGGCCATACACATGGCGCCTGCAGTCTCGGACAGGTATCGGCCGGGTTAACCCCTGCCGAACGCGGCGATATGCACGGTTTAATGCGGCCCCGCAAGGGCGGCAGGCATAATTCCCGCAGCTTGGCAAGCCGCACCGTCATTGTGCGCCCGCGAAGACACGGTTTGCCGTAGCGTCAGCCCCCGACCAGCTTCGCGATCGCTTCCAGATACGCCCTGAACGCCTCGCGCCCCACGTCCGTCATGCGCACGCGCGTCAGCGGCTTGCGGTCGAGGAAGCTCTTATCGATCGAGACGTAGCCCGCCTCTTCCAGCTTGCGCAGGTGAACCGAGAGATTGCCCTGCGTGACATCGAGCAACGTCTTGAGCTCCGTAAAATCGGCGACCTCGGACTCAGCCAGATACGCCATGATCCCCAGGCGCACGCGCCCGTGGATCACGTCATCCAGCTTGCCGATGTCGAACGAGGCCATGGGTCAAGCGGCTTTCTTCGCGCCGCGCCAGATCACCCAACCCGGCACGGCCATGAACGCAATCAGCGCAACGCCCAGCGTCAGCAGATAGACGCCAATGTCGCCGAACACCGTGACGCCCAGCGTCACCGTCGTCGCAAACCAGCCAAAGGCGACCACGGCGAGCCACGCGCGCTTCAAGATCACCCACGCCACATACCAAGCGACGCCCTGGAACATGCAGACGACGATCGGGTGATAGAGCCAGAGCCCAAAGCTCTCGGACTTCTGAGCGCCATAAGCGAACACCATCGCCATCACCAGATTCGCAAGTCCCGCACCCTGAAACACCGCAGTCAACGCACGCGATACGGCGCCTGCGGGCGGAGCTTTGCGGTCTTTCCAGATGACCCAGCCGAGCACGAGGCAAAAAACAACGGTCGGTCCGACGACGATCGCTATCGCGCCGAGGCCTTCTTCGGGAGCGAGATGCAGCGTCTGCAGCCAGTGCAGCAAACATTGCCCGCCATAAAGCGCACCCGCCCAGACGAAAACCTCGCCCATTGTTGCCTGCATCGGCCCCGAGCCGCTGACCAGCGAGCGCATGTAGGCCAAATCATCGCGCGCGGTTTCAAGATCACTTGCCATCGCTCACCCCTATTCCGCCGCAGCCAGTTGCGGGCTTGCATTCACGTTACGCTCCGGCTTCTCGCGCTTCCCATTGAGAATCGAACCGATCCAGGAATAGCGCACCAGCCACTGATAGCTCGCCAGCATGATGATGAAAGCGACAACCAGCATCGCCGGATACTTCACGAACCACGGGCCCGGATACGGCGCGATCAAGGTTTGCAGCGCAATCAGGATCGGCAGGTGGACGATGTAGATCCAGTAGGAGGCGTCAGCGAGATAGCGGCGCACCGGGCTGTGGCCGGCGAGATGGCGCACGGCAAAGCCGATGATCGCCACCGTCCAGGCCCAGCAGGCGAAAGCATAGAGCGCCGCGTAGCCGAGCGTGCGCAGATCCTGCGTCGCCATTGTAAAATTCTGTGCCGACGTAGTGAACACTGGCGTAAGGCTCGTCATCATCAAACAGCCAATGGTCGCGCCAACAGCCGGACCAACATAGGCGCCCCAGCGCTCTCCCCAGCCTTGCAGAATCTCCGGCTGCCGATTGAGCAGCCAACCAAAACCAAACGCGAAACCGTAAATCACCATCGAGGTCGAGTTCGGAACGAGTCCGGTATCCGGCGTCGGAATGCCGAACCACATCATCCAGCCCGGCGTGAAATAGAGCGCGGCCGCCGCAGGAATGGCGAGCAACACAGGCGCCGCCCAACCCGAGAGCAAACGCACGATCGGATCAACAACACGCCCACGCAGCCAACCGCCACGGTCGATCAAGCGCACGATCCCGCGCAGCACCAAAGCCACGACGTAGAAGATCAGCAGCACATAGAGAAACCACAGATGCAACAGCGGGAACGTCTCGACTGTCAGCGGCGGCGGCGGCGGGCCTTCCGGAAGCGTGCCGCCATTGGCTTGCGCCACGGCCCACAGCAGCGTCGCGATAAACGCGGTCAGCACCAGCGGCCAGAACATCGCCAGCGGCTGCGCGATACGCTTGGTCCGATTCCAAATGAAGCTGCCAACGCCGAGCCGCTCCAGCAGCAAGCGGCCGAAGAAGCCGGCGAGCACGAAGAACACTGTCATCCGGAAGATGTGCAGCGTGAAGAACAGCACCGAGAGCTCAACGCTGCGCGCCGAATCCATCACCAGCCAAACTTGCTGGCCCGGCAAAAACGAAAGCGCGCCGTGAAACAGCACGCCGAGGATCAGCACCCCGCCCCGCACCGCATCCAAGGCGTGATAGCGCTCGCCGCCCGCCAAACCCGTCATGACACCCTCCACGGACGAGCCCTCCGCTCGCCTCAACTTGTTTGTTTTATAAACTGGTCTATAGACAAACGTCAATGGCGTCCGTTTCTATTGACAAAATGTCAGCTATCTTTTACATCACGTCACATAGAACAGACATTGGAGGGTATGGTGTCGTTTCGTGAGAAGAGCGCCTGGATTGCGCTGATGGCCTACGGCCTGGTTTTCGGCGGGTACTTCTTCACCCTCTGGCAGGGCTGGGACACGCGCTACGCCGCCGGGCTCAGCGTCGGCCTGATGGTCGGCGCCGTGGTCATGCTGATCATCATCGCCGCCGGCCTCACCATCCTCGCCGCCATGCTCAACCCGCGCGAAGCCAACGCGCCGGCGGACGAGCGCGAGACGCTGATTGATCTGAAAGCCGAGCGCATCGCCTCCTACACCCTCTCGGTCGGCGTCGTGTGCCTCATCGGCGCGCTGCTCATGGGCTGGAACGGCATCCTCGTCGCCAACCTGCTGCTGGCGAGCATGGTCGTGTCGGAGCTCGTCAAAGCCGGCTGGCAAATCGCCTCGTTTCGCGGGGTGGTGCAATGAGCCGAGTCAGCTCCTTCCGCGAGCGCGTCGCTTGGAGCGCGCTGGCGAGTTACGTCATGGTCTTCTTCCTCTTCTTTTGGACCTTGCCCGAAAGCTGGGCTGCGCAATCGGTCGGCACAGGCGCCAATGCGATGTCGAGCTTGATGGCGCTCGGCGCGTTCGTGCTGATCATGGGCGCCCAATGGCTCGGCGCGGCGTTGGAAGCGCCGCGGCGCGAAACCAAGCCTGACGAACGCGAGCAGATGATTGCGCTCAGGGCGGATCGCATCGGCGGCATTGTCACCATGCTCGGCGCGACGGGCGTCACCACCGCGGCGCTTGTCTTCGGTTACAACACCGTCCTCTTCGCCAATCTGGTTCTTGCAATCTTGCTGCTGGGGCAGATCACCAAGACGATCACGCAGCTCTACCACTTCAAGGCCGGCGCCTGATGCCAATCGACAACGAGATCCGGCGCCTACGCTTCGAGAACGGCGAAATGACTCAAGCCGCGTTGGCGGAGAAGGTCGGCGTCACCCGCCAAACCATCATCGCCATCGAGCAAAACAAATACGCGCCCTCACTCGAAGCCGCATTCAAGATCGCGAACGCCTTTGATGTCGGCATCGAGCAAGTGTTTCGCTGGCGCGCGGACTAGCCGCCGAGCGGCGCACCCAATATCCGCAACAAAAGATCGAGCGTCGTCACCCAAACGCCGGCAAGCCAGCCGGCCAGCCCGCGCGTCACCGAGCCCGACAGCAACAGCGCCGAAACGAACACGACGAGCGCAAGCATCACGAAGAACCGCCACCCGCGGTGCGGCGGCGCGCGCATACTCACGCTGCGGTCAGTACGATGTAGCCGCGCTTGGTGGCGACCAATGTGTGTTCAAATTGAACCGTCGGTTGGCCGGTGTCGGCGCGCAGCGTCCACTCGTCGTCGCCTTCGACGGCCCATTCCGAACCTATCGAAAGAAACGGCTCGATCGTGAACACCAAGCCATCGGCGATGCGCCGGCGTTCGCCCGGCTCATCCCATGTCGGAATTGAGCCCGGCTCTTCATGCAGCCCGCGGCCAACGCCATGGCTCGCGAGATTGCGGATCAAGGTGTAGCCGTTCTGATCGGCGAAGCGCTGCACCGCGCGGCCAATGTCGCCCAGCTTCGATCCCGCACGCACCGTGTTGACGCCGGCCCACATCGCGCGTTTGCCGTCTCGGGCAAGCCGCACCAGCTTCGGCGCTTCCGGCGGCATGACAAAACTCGCGCCAGTGTCGGCAAAATAGCCATCCTTCTCAGCCGAGACATCGATGTTGACGAGATCGCCGGCCTTCAACACCCGATCGCCCGGAATGCCGTGCGCGATATCGGGAAACACCGAGATGCAAGTCTGGCCCGGAAAATTGTAAGTCACCGCCGGCGCCGAGCGCGCGCCTTCCGCTTCCAACAATTTCGCACCGATCTCATCCAGCTCGCGCGTCGTCATGCCCGGCTCGAGCGCCTTGCCCATCGCCTGCAGCGTCTCCGCAACGATGGCGCCGATCCGCTTCAGCGCTTCCAGATCATTTTCGTTGTCGATCGTCATGGCGCTGAAGATAGGTCATGCGGCGCAAAAAAGCGCCCCGGTTCTGCAACCGGGGCGCCTGTTTTTGCCGAACTTAGGCTAGCGAGCCCATGTCGATCACGAAGCGGTAGCGAATATCGCCCTTCGCCAACCGCTCGTACGCACCGTTAATGCCATCCGGCGCGATGATCTCGATCTCGGGCGCGACGCCCTTCTCCGCGCAGAAGTCCAGCATCTCCTGCGTTTCACGAATGCCGCCAATCGGCGAACCGGCGACAGAGCGGCGACCCATCAGCATCGTGAACACTTGCGGCCAGGCGTGGCTTTCCGTGATCGGCGGCGCGCCGAGCAAGCAAAGCGTGCCGTTGCGCCGCAGCAACGTCGTGTACGTCTCCAGATCATGCGCCGCCGAAACCGCGTTGATGATGAGATGGAAGCTGTTGGCGTGCGCCGCGAGCTGGCTTGCATCTTTCGACAGCACGACTTCATCGGCGCCCAGCGCCTTTGCGTCCGCGACTTTGCTCGGCGAGCTGGTGAACACGACAACGTGCGCGCCCATCGCCTTGGCAAGCTTCACCGCCATGTGGCCAAGACCACCGAGGCCAACGACGCCCACCTTCTGCCCCGGCCCCACATTCCAGTGGCGCAGCGGCGAGTACGTGGTGATGCCGGCGCACAAGAGCGGCGCCGCGTCTTCCGATTTCAGTCCATCCGGAATCCGCAGCACGAAATCCTGCGTCACCGTGATCGATTTGGAATAGCCGCCATAGGTCGGCCGGCCGGTTTGCTTCTCGACGCCGTTATAGGTTTGCGTATGGCTCGAGCAGAATTGCTCTTCGCCTTCAGCGCACGCATCGCACTGGCGGCATGAATCCACCATGCAGCCGACACCGACGCGATCGCCAACCTTGTACTTCGTCACCTTCGGACCGACAGCGCGCACAACGCCGACAATCTCGTGCCCTGGCACAGCCGGCGACGGCGTATCGCCCCACTCCCCGCGCACATAGTGCAAATCTGAGTGGCAAATGCCGCAATGGGTGATGTCGATCGCGACATCGTCAGCGCCGAGTTCGCGGCGCTCAATTTTCACTGGTTGCAACGGCGCGTCCGGACGCACCGCGCCATAGGCGGAAACCTGGCTCATCAAATCCCTCGAAAAATAGAAGATCGTCGCCGTCCCGGGCGCGATACTTGACGATGTAGGTACGCAACCGACGCTTTTCGAGGGGCGCGCCCTACCGATACATCGTCGCCATGCCGACGGTGCTGGTGTCGAGCTTCGACATCGGCACCGCCGATTCCATGTACAGCCGCACGATATCGACGCGCTGCATCGGCCGGCGCGCTTCAACTTCCGCCGCTTCGCCGGCGGCAAAGGTCGCAAAATGCTGCGCCACCGTGCCGAACACGACCATCAGCTCTGCCGGTTCCAAATTGAGCTCGAGGAAATGGCCGAGCAGCACCGGGCCATGCTTACGCACCGCGTCGATCGGCAGCTCGGTCAGCTCATAGCCGGCGCGCAAGCGCGGAATGCCGAACTCCGCCCCGCCGAGCGCCTTCGAGGTGTGCTTGGCGATTTCCAGAATATCGACCTTGGTCCCGACATCAGGATCGCGCGCCGCGCCCGCCGCGAGATTCCAGAACGACAAGAACTTGTCGCCGCCGCCTTCGAACAGGCACGCATTGATCGCATCGCCGAAGAAGAAATGCTGGCCGTCACGCGTGGTGACTTCCACCAAGGTCGACTCCGTCTGCGGGATCACGCGCGAAATCAGCAGCGCATGCGCCTGGATCTGCGCAAAGATGCCGGCCCACGCCCCCAGCGCGCTCACCGCGTTGGTCGCATGCAGCAACCCGCCAACATCGCGGTACTGCATCAACAGATATCCGCCGAGATGCGAAATAGCGGTCTGCGCGATCGGGCTCACTTGCATGCGCTTGACCTATCACAACGCAAACAAAAACGCCCCAGCTTTCGCCGGGGCGTTTCAGTGTTCATTCGAACCTAGAGCTTAGCCTTGCGCAGCGGCGACTGCGGCGGCCGGGTCAAGGCGCACGCCCGGGCCCATCGTCGTTGAGAGAGCCACCTTCTTCACGAACGTGCCCTTCGCGCCCGACGGCTTGGCTTTCGCCACAGCATCCACGAACGCCTTGGCGTTCTGCAGGATTTGCTCTTCGGTGAAGCTCGCCTTGCCGATGCCGGCGTGCACGATGCCCGCCTTCTCGACGCGGAATTCGACAGCGCCGCCCTTAGCGTCGGCGACGGCCTTCTTCACGTCCATGGTCACGGTGCCGACCTTCGGGTTCGGCATCAGGCCGCGCGGGCCCAGCACCTTACCGAGACGGCCAACGAGGGCCATCATGTCCGGCGTCGCGATCAAGCGATCGAAATCGATCTTGCCGCTGTTGACGGTTTCGAACAGGTCCTGCTCGCCGACAATGTCGGCGCCGGCGGCGCGGGCTTCTTCAGCCTTGGCGCCTTTGGCGAACACAGCGACGCGCGCCGTGCGGCCGGTGCCGTTCGGCAACGAGACAACGCCGCGCACTTGCTGATCCGGATACTTCGGATCGACGCCGAGGTTCATCGAGATCTCAACGGTCTCGTCGAACTTCGCATTGGCGCGCGCTTTGATCAGCTTCACCGCTTCGTCGAACGTGTGCAGCTTGCGGCTATCGATGCCGACATGGCTTTTCTGCTGACGCTTCGGCAGCTTCGGGCCCTTGGTTTTTTGAGCTTCGGCCATCGCGCTTACTCCACCACGTCCACGCCCATCGAGCGGGCGGTGCCGGCGATCATCTTCGCGGCTTGGTCCAGATCAGCGGCGTTCAGATCTTTCTGCTTCGCCTTGGCGATTTCTTTGCACTGAGCAAACGTGATCTTACCGACCGTGTTTTGCCCTGGCAGCTTCGAGCCCGAACCCGGCTTCTTCGCCGTCGGCAGCTTGGCGGCCTTCTTGATCAGGAACGACGCCGGCGGCGTCTTGATCTCGAAGGTGAAGCTCTTGTCCTGGTAGTAGGTGATGACGACAGGGCACGGATCGCCCTTCGGCATGTCCTGCGTGCGGGCGTTAAAGCCCTTGCAGAATTCCATGATGTTGAGGCCGCGCTGACCGAGCGCGGGACCGATTGGGGGTGACGGGTTGGCAGCGCCAGCCGGCACCTGGAGCTTAATTTGCCCCAGTACCTTTTTAGCCATGTTGGCCTCTCGTTTAACGCCGACCGATCCTTTCGAACCGGGCAGCCTGAGGGGGTGCGTGGTCTGGGATGGCTCCCCTCCCACGCGGGAAGCGCGGGGCTATAGCGGAACGACCTTTCATTGTCGAGCCGATGCGCGGGCCAGACCCGCTTGACGGTCACTTCAAGGCATGCCAAGTTTACTTTGCATTTTGCCAAGCACACTGGGCGCAGCAGCCAACGAGGCCGAAGCCATGAGATCGCAGCGACAATCCAAACTCCCGCTCGGCCCGCTCCTGCTGGCCGCGATGATCCTCGCCCCACTTTCGGTGCTGGTGTCGATCCCCTGGCTGAAGCAGCAGCCGGACGCGACCGTCTTCTTGTTCTCCGGCATCGCCGCGACCGTCACCGTGCTGGCGGGCGTCATCTCCGCCATCTTGCATGACCGCACCTTGGACGAATGGGAGCGCAGCAACGCGCGCTTCTCCAGCCAGTGGGGCTGGACCATCGGGGCCGCCGTCATCGCCTTGCTGCTCGCGCTGCCGCCGGTCCGCGACGCCATCGTTTCCATCACCGCAGACATCGCCGATGTCGCCGATCCCAGCAGCAAGCTCGTCATACTCGCCTTCACCTTCGGCTTCGGCGCTGTCGTCCTGGCTCAAGGCGTCTGCACCATGCTGCTCGCCATCGGCTGGGCGCACTGGAAATCGCGCGCGCCGCGTGAGCCGTCATGAAAAACAAAATCCGCGTGCTGCGCGCCGAGCGCAAATGGAGCCAGGCGGAGCTTGCCGAACGCGTCGGCGTCTCGCGCAACTCCATCAACTCGATCGAGAACGGCCACTTCGATCCGTCGCTGACGCTCGCATTCGACATTGCTGACGCCTTCGACAGCAAAATCGAAGACATCTTCGAACGCGAGCCAAAACAAACCCGCGCTTAAGCCGCCTACGCCGTCACCCCGCGCGCAAACGTGACGATATCGGCCAAAACCGGGCCACGATCCCGAAGCGGGCGGGACAAGGCCAGCAAGATATTGACGTGGTCGAGCTCGGGATAAAGCTTGGCCTCCACGCGGCCGCCTTGTTCGCGCATCGCCGCGGTGAGGCCATCGATGTTGCGACGGCCCACCAAATCATCGCGCTCGCCCCAAAGCAGCAGCAACGGCGGCGCATCCCGCCGCGCAAACGATATCGGCTGGGTCGCTGCCGGATCAGCATACTGCCCGAACGCATTGCGGGTGGACTCGACATCGAAGGGCAAGAAGTCGTAGGGGCCAGCGATCCCCACCGCGCCCTTCACCCCACTCGGCGCCACGTTGGCGTTGCGAAGAAAACGCTGGTCCAACGCCAGCATGATTGCGTTGTAGGCGCCCGCAGAGTGGCCAACGAGCACAATCCGCTCGGGATCGCCGCCAAGTTCTGCGGCGTGCGCCGCCGCCCAAGCAACCGCCGCGGCGCAATCGTCGACAAATTCCGGAAAGCGCACCTGCGGCACCAGCCGATAGTCAGGGATCACGACGACAAAGCCCTGAGCCGCAAAGGCTTGCCCGACAAACTCGTAGTCGTTCTTGTTCCCCGATCTCCACGAGCCGCCATAGATGAAAACCAAAACCGGGGCCGGGCCAGAGCGCACTTCCGGCGCATACACATCAAGCGTTCGGCGCGGACCAGCGCCATAAGGCTGGTCTCTGCGTATGCGCCGCGCGTCGGCGTCGCGCGGCGCCAAAGCGTCGAACGTCGATAGCGTGCAGCCGCCCGCCAACAGCGACAGTCCCGCCAAAATGCCTCTACGTCGCATACCGCCTCCAACCCGTTGATACGCGCGATGCGGTCCGACGGATGCTAACCCCGCGCCCGCAACCGCGCTTGCGCCAGCGGCCACATCAAGTTCAGCGCCAGCCCCGCCAGCACCAGAGCCGCCGCGCCAAGCTTCCACGCCGGCATCGGCTCGTTCAACACAATCGCCGAAGCGCTCATGCCAAAAATCGGCACCAGCAGCGCCATCGGCGTCACCACCGCGGCCGGGTGCTTTGAAAGCAGCCATTGCCACGCCGTGTAACCAAACATCGTGTTGCCGACCGATTGCCAAACCACCGCCGCCCATGACGCCGCATCGGCCTGCCGCAACCCCTGCTCAATCGCCGGCCACCCCTCGAACACCAGCGCAAACACCACCAAAGGCGGCACCGCGAAAATGCTCGACCAGACGATGTAAGGCAGCATCGGCGCGCCGCCGGCTTTGCGCGCGGTGATGTTGCCCAACGCCCAGCTCAACGCCGCACCCAAGGTCAGCGCCAGGCCCAACGGCGTCGTCGCGCCTTCGCTATTGATGAAGATGAGCGCGATGCCCGATGTCGCCAACGCCAGCGCCGCCCATTGATAACCGCGTACCCGCTCGCCGCTTGTGCGCATCGAAAGCGCGATGGTGAAAAAGATCTGCGACTGCACCACCAGCGACGCCAGCCCCGGCGTGATGTCGTTCTTCATCGCCAAAAACAGCAGCCCGAACTGCCCGGCGCCGATCAGCACGCCATAAGCGGCCAAGTTCGAAAGCGGCACGTTCGGCCGCTTCACGAACAGCGCCATCGGCACGAACACCAGCGCAAACCTAAGCGCCGCCAGCAGCAGCGGCGGCAGATGCTCCAGCGCAAACGCGATAACGACGAAGTTCGTGCCCCACACCGCCATCACGGCGACTGCCAGCAGAAGATGCGTCAAAGGCAAGGGCGACGCTCCGAACCGCCGCCACGTTGAACCGCTTCCCGCCGCTTAGCTAGCGCGCGCCAGCAAGGCTCGCCTGCGCTTTAGCGTTGCGGCCGCACCGCCCGCACAATCCAAGCCTCCAACGCCGCCGTATCGGCGATGTCCGGATCATAGCGCAGCTCCGGCGCGAACGGCCCCATCTGCGCCGGCGTGCCGGGCGAGAACGCCTGCAGCGTCGAGAAATACGAGAGCCCCGAAGGCAAGCGCTCTTCGCGCACTTCGAAATAATGCGTCGCCGCGTCGGTCGCCTGGCCGACATGCAGCGCGCCGAGGCGCCGGAACATGTCGGTGACGATGAGGCAGGAGCTAAAGCAAGCATTGTCGGTCAGCAGCACAATCCGCCCTGCCGCCGCGCGCTGTGGCGGCTCGCCCGCAGCGGCGCGATCGCCCGCGCAGGTGGTCGGCCCGGTGAACTCCTCGCCGCGCGCCTGCGCCCGCTCCGCATCGGCCACCACTTCGCGCATGCCACGCGAAAAATCCGGATTGGTCCGTTCGAACCGCGTCACGTAACTGCGCATCGTCTCCAGATTGCGCGGCGAGACGCGCCACACCGTGTTGCAGGCGCCGCCGCCGCGATAGAGGTAGTTAAACCGCGCCTCGCCAAACAACACCCGCGCCAATTGCGCGCCGTACTCGCTGTTGCCGCCGCCATTGCCGCGCATATCGAGCACCACGATCGGCGCCGCGCGCAATTGCGATTGCTGCGCCCGCACCGCTTCAATCACCGGCGCCGCTTCATCATCGAGCCCCTGCAGCGAGATCCACATGCCGCCATCGAAGGCGCGCACGCCATAGCCCGCCGCGCCGCGATTCAGCGCCGGCCGCACCAAGGGCCGCAGATCGGTGCGCTGCGCCTCGCGCCAGTTCAGCGTGTGCGTGATCGTCCGCCGGTCGCGCATGAAGGTGCAGGCGCTCGGCCGCAGCACGAACGGATTGCCGCTGTCGACCAGCAAAGTCGGCGTGCTCTGAATCCGCTGCGCCTCGACTGACCACACAGCGCTGAACCCGCCCAGCTTCTGCGCCGCGAATTCATCCGCCGAAACGCCATCGCACGACCGCAGCACCGCGCCTTCGAGCGAAGCTTCGCCTTCAAGTGTCTGATGCGAGAACACGACGAAGCTGTCGCCGCGCCGGGTCATGATCAGCCCCGCCCATTGCACGCTCGCCGCCATGTACGGGCTGCGCCACCATATGTGCTTATCGCCCGCAACATTGGCGAACCCCGCCATGGTCGCGAAATAGCCCTCAATGGTCTGAACCTGCTCGGCCCGCTGCAACGCTAGTGCGCGGCCTTCATCGAGCCGCGCGCGAAACGCCGTATCGTTGATGGTGCGCGAAAGCGCCGGATGATCCTCGATGAGCAGCGCGTACGCCGCCTCAACATCCGCGCGCGTCAACGCTTGCCACTGTGCCGCCGTGCGCGACTGCTCCTGCGCCGCCACCGGCGAAAGCGTCAGCAAAGCCGCCGCCAGCGTCATCAACAGTTTGCGCAGCATCTTCATCCCCTTCCGCACGCTCTCCCCAAGGATGCGCGCGCGCCGCCGTTCAGATGCCGGCGGAGCCATTATCCTGCGGCGCATTGGAGAGCACCGCCACTTCCGCCAGCACAATCGGCAGCGCCCAGGCGCCGGGCGACGCGATGTAGCGCGGCTCCCAGCGCGGCCCGAACTTGTCCTTGAACACGCGCAAGCCCTGAAAGCCGTAAAATGGCTCGCCGCGCTCATGCACCAGCCGGCCAAGCCGCGCGAACATCGACGCGTACTTTTCCTCCGCCAGCCCCGCCAACGGCGCCATGCCGAGATCGAACATCTTCAGCCCGTGGGCCTGCGCCCACAGCAGAATTTCCGTGAACAGGAAATCCATCAGCCCGTTCGGCGCGCCTTCGGGATCAAAGCGCATCAGATCGAGCGCCCCGCGCTCGCCATCGGCGCTGCGCCAAAGGTTGGCGAACGCGATCACATCGCCACCCCGCCGCGCCACCGCAATCGCATGCCGGCGCAGATACCCTTCATCATAAGCGCCAAGCGAGAACGCCTTCTCCTTGCCGCCATGCCCCGCCAACCAGGCGTCCGACACAGCTTTCAACGCCGCCCACTCCAGCGTCTCGTGCGGCGGCGTCATCACTTCAAAGCTGATGCCTTCGCGTTCCGCCACGCGCCGGCGCGCATTGCGCAGTTTCTGCCGCGCTGAACCGACCAGCGAGAAATCCTTCAAGTCGATGACGGCATTCTCGCCGACCTTCTCAACCCGAAAGCCAAGCTCCAACAAGTTCGGCAACAGCTCTGGCGGCGCCGCGTACACAACCGGCCGCAACGCCAATCGATCCGCCTCTTCACGCAACAACCGAAGCGCCGGCGTCCAGCCCGCGCGTTTGCCCACCGGCGGCCCCATCGCCACCAAGCTCGACCCCGAACGCGCCACCATCACGAACGCGTCTTCGGCAAACAGAAAACTCTTGTCGCCGGTGAACGCCAGTTCCGCATCAGGCGGCGCGGCCTCCGCCGCCCCGATCATCATATCAGCGCGCACAATGTCGGCGGACGCAGCCAGCGGCGGTGTGCCTGGCCGGCGGCTCAGCAGAAAATGCTGCGCCAACAAAAATCCAACGCCTGCCGCCGCCGCCGCAATCGCGCGGCCAGGCCGGCCCAAATGCTCATCGGTCAGCAACGACCACCACGGCGCTTGCGCAAACGTCGGCCGCGAGCCCGCCCACAACAGCGCGCCGACGATCGCCAGCCCGAACGCAAACGCAATCGCCAGCGCCACACGCCGATCCGGCGCCAAATCGCCGAGCCGCGAGTGGCGATAGAACGCACGCCGCATCAGCGCCAACGACACCGCGCCCAACCCGGCCAGCGAAGCCGCAACCACATGATTGTGCCGAAACAGCGCGTACAGGCAGAGCGCGCCAAGCAACGCCGTTGTCGCCGCCCATGCCGCATCGATGCGCCGGCTCAATCCCGTCGCCAACGCCATCAGCGCAACGCCGCCAAGGCTGACACTCAGTTCCGGCAGTTCTTCAACGAAGCGGTCGAACGCGCCCAGCCCGCGCACCAGCGGCAAGGCCGGCGCCGCCACCGTCAGCAGCGTCAGCGCGCCGGCGACAAACGCCAGCGCCGCCGCCACGAACGGCGCCGCCTCAAATGCCTGCGCCCGCCACCCTTCCTGCCGCCACTCGGGCTTCAACGTCATGCTCAGCGCTCCAGCGCCGCCAACGTCAGCGGATCGCCCTCACCGCCATAATAGCGTTCGAGCGCCGCTTGGAAGAGCCGCTCGCCGGTCGCTGCGAAAAACAGCGTCACACAGGAGCGATATTTGAGATCGTCCGGAAAGCCGAACACCGCGTTGGCGCTTTTGCCCTCCACCGCGTTCGCCAGCGCCACACATTCACGCAAGCGCGGCCCGAGCACCGGATGCGCCGCATAATCGCGCGCCTCCTCCACATCCGCCAAGCCAAATCGCCGCGCCGTCTCACTGCGCCCCAGAGCGCGCAGCTGCGGGAAGATGAACCACATCCAGTGGCTGGCTTTGGCGCCGCCGCGAAGCTCGTCCAACACCTGCGCATAGATCGGCGCTTGCGCCGTCACGAACGCTTCGAACATCGGGCGACCCTAGCACACATAAAATCGGCCGCGACGTACGCCGCGGCCGAAGTTGGCGTTCTAGGAGGGGTCGAGCCGGGCGTTGGTCCGCCCGGCTCTCGATGCGTTTTAGTAACGCGCCCGCAGCGTGATGCCGTAGGTGCGCGGATCGCCGAGGAACGCGCCCTGCGTCGGTCCGGCTGTGCCCTGTTGCAGCGGCACGTCGAACATGACCTGAGCGTAGTTCTCGTCGAACAGGTTGCGGGCCCAGAACTCGAGCGCCCAGCTGTCGTCCTGTGCGCCGATGCCCAAGCGTGCGTTGACCAGCGTGTAGGACGGCTGCTCCTTCGAAGGACGCAGATCCGAACCCGTGTTCTGATCGTCGACATAGCGGGCGTCGAGATAGGCCAGGCCCAGCAGCGAACCGATCGGGCGCTCGTACGTGAACGAGGCCGTCGAGGTCCATTGCGGTGCGTTGGTCAGGTTGCTGCCCGGCAGACGCGCCAAGGTCGGCTCGCCCGTGATCGGGTTGCGGTTCGCTGACACCCAGCCCGCGCACGGCAGCGTGCAATCGTCGCCGTACACAGCGTCGGTGTAAGCCACGCCGCCTTGGAAGAAGAGGCCTTCGATCGGCGTGCGCCAGATCACATCGAGCTCAGCGCCGTCGGCGATCACTTCCGGCGCGGTGGTCACGACGAACTGGATGCCGTTGTAGGTGTTGAGCTGATAGTCCTCGTACTCGTTGTGATAGATGGCGAGGTTCAGCAACAGCGCGTTATCGAACCACGACGTCTTCAGACCGAGTTCGTAGGCATCCACCGTCTCCGCGCCGAAGGCCGAATTCGGATCGCCGCCGAGATAGGTGAAGTTGAAGTTGCGGTCCATGTTGAAACCGCCGCCCTTGTAGCCGCGCGAGAACGAGGCGTAGGCGGAGATGTTTTCGCTGAACTCTTGGCGCAGCGAGATAACGCCGGACCATTCGTCGTCGCCGCGTTCCTGGTCGTAACCGACGGCATCGAGTTCGTTACGCAGCCACGGCACACAATAGGCCGAACGCATCGCCGCCGTGATCTGCGCCTGCACCGGCACGCCGGGCTGGTTCAGCGGATTGCAATCGGCAAATGCGCCGATGCCGAACGCGCCGGAGATGAGGTTGCGCTGCGCAACCACGTTGAACGGCGTGTTGAATTGCGCCGTCAGGTGCTTGTCTTCGGTGGTGAACCGCAGGCCGACGGTGAGGTCGGTCGAGTCGGTCAGCGCGAAGATGTTGTGCGTGAACAGCGCGACCGAGGTGCCGCGTTGCTGATAGCTATCGTCCGAACCGACGTTCGCCGGCACCGCCAACAGCGGATCGTAAAGCGCCGCAAGCGAACCGCCGACCGGCGACACGTTGAGGCCGGGCGCGATGGTGCCGCCCGAGATCAAGCTGTCGAGGCCGGAGAAGTAGCGCCCGTACTGCGAACCTGTTTGGAACGAGAAGTCGCGATCAATCTCTTCGTCGGAGAAGAACGCGCCGACGAGCCAGTCGAGACGGCCCCACTCGCCCGCGAGCCGGAACTCTTGAGTGAAGGTGCGATACTCGGTGCGGCTGCCGCCTTCCGGCACATACACAAGCTCGGCTTGCGAATAGTCGGAGTCAGAGCCGCCTTGGCCGGTCCAATTGCGGAACGCCGTGATCGAGGTGAACCTCATCCCGCCGAATTCCATATTGAGCTCGCCCGAGACGCCCATGTCTTCGCTGCTGACGTCGTAGCCGAAGTTCGTGAACGCACGGCGGTCGCCGATGTCGCCGGCGCCAAGCGCGCCGAGCGGCGTGCCGGGGCTGACGTTCGGGCCGTAGCCGCCGAGGTTGGCGACCCATTGCGTCCGCAGCGTGCCGTACGGAATGCCGGCGGTTTCCGCGCCCGTCGACGTCAGGTTGGTGACCAGATTGCCGTTGAGCAGCGCCGGATTGTAAATCTGCGCGCCGCAGCACGCTTCATCACGCTCGGCATAGTCCATGATCATGCGGAAATCGGCAGTATTAGAGATATCCCACAACAACTGGCCGCGCAGATTGTACGCGCCGCGCGTGTTGGTGTCGCCAGAACCAATGTTCGGACGTCCCGGCGCCAACAGCGGGTTCGCGCCGTCGATGTTGGTTTCCATGAAGCCGTCGCGATCGGCCATCGAGGCGAACAGGTGCAGGCCAAGCTGATCCGGCACCAACGGAATGTTGACGCCCGCGGCGATGCGCGTTTCGGCAAAATCGCCGTACGTCAGTTCGCCCGTCGCGCTGAACTCGTTCAGATCCGGCGAGCGCGTGGTGATCGCGATCAGGCCGGCTGAAGTGTTGCGGCCGAACAGCGTGCCTTGCGGGCCGCGCAGCACTTCGATCTGTTGCACATCGCCGAGATCGCCGAGCGCAACGCCGTTCCGCGCGCGATAAACACCGTCGACGAAGATGCCGACCGCCGATTCAAGACCGGGGTTAGAGCCTTGCGTGCCGACGCCGCGCAGACGCGCCGTTGCTGAAGATTCACTTTCCGACACGTTGAACTGCAGCGCCGGCGCAACCGAGGTCAGATCCTGCACGTCGCGAATGCCGGAATTCTCGATCATGTCCGCCGTCACCGGCGTCACCGCCACCGGCACTTCTTGCAGCGTCGTCGAACGCTGCGTCGCCGTGACTACGATTTCGTCTGAAGTGTCGTCTTGCGCCATCGCCGGACCAGCCAGTCCGACCGCGCCCATGACCAAGGACAAAGCCGTGGTCAGCCGAAGCCCGGACGCGCTACGCGCGTCCCCGCCCTTTTTCGTCATCATTCCCTCCCGCGAAACTTACTTCGCCCCTTGCGCGGGTGGTCTTGGACGCCACCATACACAAGTGTATGTTGAGTAACGCACGTCGCCACGATTTTGACAAAGGTGAACGTCGCTTCGTTTACGTCAGGGAGTCCTTGTGTTGCAGCGGTGCATCATTGGCGGACGTTCCGTAATTCAGGCTACACGAGCCTGGACATGACAAACGCAACGCCCCGCCGCGCCGCGGCGTCGTCCAACCTCGACGCCGCCGCCTGGATCGACGCCGCCTTCGATGCGCTCGCCGCCGGCGGCATCGACGCAGTGCGCATCGACCCGCTCGCCAAAGGCCTCGGTGTCACCCGCGGCAGTTTCTACTGGCACTTCAAGGATCGCGAAGCGCTGCACCAGGCAATGCTGAAAGAGTGGCGCAAGCGCGCCAGCTACATGATCGGCTCGCGCATCGAGAGCCGCGTCTCGGCGCCGGACGAGCGTTTGAAGCAAACCTTGGCGTTGCCAAACTCAAGCCCACGCGCCAAACGCGCCGCCGCCATCGAACTTGCCATCCGCCTGTGGGCGCGGCGCGACAAGACCGCCGCTAAAGCGGTCGAGCACATCGATCACGTGCGCCTCAACTATTACGCCAAACTCTATGCCGAACTCGGGCTCGCCGAAGCTGCGGCGCGTCAGCATGCGTACATCTTCTACGCCGCTCTGATGGCGCAGGCTTTCATCACCACCGATTCCGAAACCGATGTCACCGCCGATCTGGCTGGTCTATTGCTGAAACCATGATCCGCATCGCACTCGCCGCCGCCACTTTCTTGTTTGCCACAAGCGCGACCGCGCAAGACATCGCGCGCGTGCCGTGGGCTGAGCAGCAGCCAACCGCCGGCGATTATCGCGACACCTATCCGACCCGCGCGCTCACCGCCGGCGTCGAAGGCCGCGCCACGTTGCTGTGCACCATCACGCCAGAGCGCAAACTCGATTGCACCATCGAAACCGAAACACCCACCGGATACGGCTTCGGCCCAGCCGCGCTGCGCCTCTCGCGCCACTACGTCGTGCTGCCGGTCGAGCAAGAACCGCGCGCCGTCATCGGCTCGCTCGTACGCGTGCCGGTCCTCTACACATTTCCGGACTAACGCCCTCTAGCGCAGTTTTTCGACCTGGCCGTATTCGAGATCGACCGGGGTTTCGCGGCCGAAGATCATCACCGCCACCTTCAGGCGGCCGCGCTCTTCGTCGACTTCCGAAACCATGCCTTCGAAGCTCTGGAACGGACCGTCCGAAACCTTCACCTTCTCGCCCACTTCGAAATGGATGAGCTGACGCGGCTTGGCGGCGCCGACTTCGGCGACACGGCCCAGGATGCGCTCGACTTCCTTGTCGCTCACCGCCTGCGGCTTGCTTTGCGTGCCGAGAAAGCCCGTCACCTTCGGCGTGTTCTTGACCAGGTGATACGCATCGTCGGTCATTTCCATCTTCACCAGCACATAGCCGGGGAAGTGGCGATGCTGACGCACCTTCTTCGAACCGCGCACCACTTCGGTGACTTCTTCTGTCGGCACCTGGATGTCTTCGAACTTGTCTTCCAAGCCCTGACGCTGCGCCTGATCGCGGATCGCTTCGGCCACCTTCTGCTCGAAGTTCGAGTAGGCGTGCACGATGTACCAGCGCGCGCGGCCTGAACTCGGGCGCGGCGTCGCTTCTTGCTGTTGCGCTTCAACCATGACCATCAACCCAGGCTGTTCAACAGAATGGCCATCAACATCCGCAGCACGGAATCGACCAGGAAGAAAAAGATCGCGGCGATGACGCCGAAAATAATCACCATGATCGTCGAGACGGTGACTTCCTGACGCGTCGCCCAGGTGACCTTGCGCGCCTCAGCCCGCACTTCGCCAAAGAAGCGGAAAGGTCCGCCTCTGCGCCGCGGTTCCAGTTCTTGATCGGCCGTTTCCATCGACATCCGGTTCTAAATTTACGTCTGCAAGCGCTTCATGCGGCGGGAATGGCAGGAGTTGAGGGACTCGAACCCACGACCCTCGGTTTTGGAGACCGATGCTCTACCAGCTGAGCTAAACTCCTACGCGTCCCGCCAAAGCCCGAAGGCGCCGACAGAAGCTCTTGTTTCCCTGTAGTTTTTCCCGGTCCATTTCGCAAACGCCTGGCAAAGTGCCGTTATTGCCGCGCGCCGCGATTACAGACCGATCCAAAGCTACTTGGGAAGCCACGGCTTCTAATCCCAGACCGCCCCCGGCGCAACTGGCGTTTGCGGGGGCGGCTGAGGCGTGCGGGCGTTTCGCGCTCGCACGCCCCTGCGGGTCAATCCCGTGCGCTGGCGCGTTCGATGCGGCGGGCGATTTCGGCGCGTTGTTGGCGCAGCGAGGCGGTGTTGCGGTTCGTGCCACGATAGAGGCCTTCGAGGAAACCCTCATCCCACGCCGTCATCGCCGCCGGCGCGCTGGCGGCGCCGCTGAACAGATTGAGGATCGTCGGATAGGCCGCGACATCGGCGTTCGGATCGAGCTGCACCAACGACGCCATCGCCAAATAATCGGCGACCGCCGCCGGCGGCATGCCGGCGATGCGCGTGGTGTCGACGACGATCAGCGCGAAGTTGAGATCTTCGCGCGTCGTCGAGCGGAAACGCGTGCCGTCGGCGCGCACAGACTCGACGTTGGAAAGGCCGCTGCCTTGCATCACCGCGTCGGTGCCGCCGCCGCGTGACGCGGCCAACGCATCGCGCGTGCTGCGCCCGGTGCGGGCTTCACCGTCACGCATCGCCGAACCATCGGCGGCCATGGTGTTGGTCAAATGCCAGAAGCGCACCGGCCGATCGGCGGCGACAAACGCGTCGAGACGCGGGCGCAAGCTCGGCGCAATTTCAAGCGCGCTGGCAAAACCCAGCAAATCCGGGCGCGTCGACACCAATTCGCGCGCCACGGCCGCGCCGTCCGGCGCGAAGATGATGACAAGATTGCGCGCGCAATCGGCGCCGCCGACGCTGACATTGGCGCGGTGCGCGCGGCGCGCGATGTGATCAATGATGACTTGCGCTTCCGCCGCCGGCAGACCCGCCACGCTCGGGCAAAGGCCGGTGTTCCAGCGCGCATATTGCGCATCGCTGTCCGCCAGCGCGACGCGCGTCGCGAAGGCCGACGCCTCGGCGCGGGTGTCCTGCGCGAACGCCGGCGCCGCCATGGTCACGCACAAAGCGGCCACAGCCGCGACTTGGAACTTACGGAGCATTCGATTCCTCCCAATCGAGATCAAAAGTCTAGGCCCCGCTCGCGCGGGGCCACAACTCACAATTTCAAGAGATTGGGAGTCCGCGCGCGCTTAGGCGGCGTCGTACAACACTTCCCAGACGTGGCCGTCCGGATCGGTGAAGCTGCCGGAGTAGACGCCGTCATCGTCCTCGGCTTCGGAAACCGTGGCGCCGGCGCCCTTCGCCTTGGCGATCAGCGCATCAACTTCGCCGGTCGATTCCGCGAAGTGGCTGAGGATCGATTCCGAATTGCCGCGCGCCGCCGGGCGATGGCCAACGCCTTCAACGTAAACGCTGAAATCACCGCGGTTCAGCAGCACCAGATAAACGCCGTCGACGTCGAACGCGGCGTGATCCTCGTCCTGCTCGTCCGGCGCGAAACCCATCACATTTTGGTAGAACGCCAACGACTTCGGCAGGTCATCCACCGGCAAGGTGACACAGGAAATCGCTACAGGCATCCTACCCTCCATGTGACGCCAAACGCGTCTTCGGATGGCAGGAGTGAATCGATTTGCGGCCTCATACAAGGCCAAGATCACCGTCCGACGATGACCTCTCCTCCACCTAACACACGGCGCCTCACCTCACCGTCGACTCGGCGTACGCGCACGTCGCCCGCGCCGAAGATCGCCGCATCGAGCGTCTCCGCCGAACCGTTGTGGACAACGTCGCCAGCGCCGGCGATGGCGATGCTCAACGTCGTGGCGCGGCCTTCGCGGATGGTGACGTCGCCGGCGCCTTGAATGGCGATATTGGTAGGTCCGTCGGCGCGCGCGGCGGTGAAGTCGCCGGCGCCCGCAATCGACACCGTCAGCCCGTCATGCACCACGCCCAGCATCACATCGCCGGCGCCCGCCACCGAAACGGTCGCGCTGCCGGCCTCGTGCAGCCGCACATCCGGCGCGCCCGCCACGGAAATCTCCGCTTCATCGGCCACGCGCTCAATTTCCGCATCGCCGCAACCGCTTACGGCGATCCGCGCGGCCTGCGACGGGGCCACATGCAGCCGCACCGCGCCGCCAGCCGAGACCACTGCGTTCTGCGGCACGCGCAATTCGATCACCATCAACTGGTCGCCGGAAACCCGCCCCTGCCGCGCGGTGGTGACCTCAAAGTTCTGACCATCCACCCGGCAGCTGCGGATCTGACGGCGCAAACGCCCATCGATCACCAGCCGGTCACCGCTGACCCTGAGCTGCGGGGGATCAAAGCCGCCGGCGCGGATAGACACCGCCACGTCGGTCCGGTTCTCCGGCGTCACCCGCACGATCGCGGCGACGTCGCGCAATTGCACCTCGCTCGCGCCCGCATAGCGCTGGAAGCCCGACTGCGCCTGCGCCGCCGGGGCCGCGCCCAGAAGCGCCGCCAATGCCAAAACACGGATAGGTTCGATTAGGCGCATGTCGTCAGGCCCTCCTGCTAGGCCGATCCCTCATCCAAAGGATGCGCCCGCGGGCGCGCTTGGATGCATTCCCCAAAAAGGCGAAAATCCCTAGCGTTTTCAGACCACGCTCTGTGTCCTTCGCGCATCGCCAAATATTAATGATGAATGAATCCGGGGTGTGGAATTGCTGGTTACAAACCCACAGCGCATGTGTGTGGTCCCCAGAATGGGTGATCACTACAGGGGTTAATACCTATGCGTAATTGGATCATCGGTGCGGCGGCCTTGTTGGCCGTGGCCGTACCGGGTGTCGCGGCGGCCCAAACGGGTTACGTCGGCGCCACCTTCGGCAACGTCGACGTCGACGGCGCCGGCGATGCGGACTTCTACGGCGTCGAAGGCGCTGTTGCGTTCGCTGGCTCGGGCTCGATCGTGTTCGAAGTCGATGCCTCTATCACTGACAGCGACGACACCGATGAAGGCTACGGCCTCACCGGCCACGTCTACAGCCGCAGCGACGCCGGCCTGTTCGGCGGTTTCGTCGGCATCGGCTCGTCGAACGACAGCGACACTTGGACCGTCGGTCTGGAAGGCAGCAAGTTCTACACGAACTGGACGCTCGCCGGCGCGGTCTTCTACGCGAACAACGACGACGCTGACGCCGATGGCTACGGCGTGAACGCGCAAGCGCGTTACTTCGTCCATGACAACTTCCGCCTGCAGGGCAACCTGGGCTGGGCGACGGTCGACGCTGGCGGCGCTGGCGATGACGACGTGTTCAGCTACGGCCTCGGCGGCGAATACCAGTTCGCTTCCATCCCGGTTTCGATCGGCGCTGGCTGGAACCACTTTGAAGGCGACGACAGCGGCGTTGAAGCCGACACCCTGTCGATCGGCATTCGCTACAATTGGGGCGGCTCGCTCCGTGATCGTGACCGCAACGGCGCCAGCCAAGCGGACATCACCGGCACGGGCTTCCTGTTCTAATCAAGCCTAATCGTACGCAGCCTTGAAGCGCTCCGGCCTCGTGCCGGGGCGCTTTTTCTTTACCGCCACTTGAGCTTTGTGAACGCCCCCTTAAGGCGGCCACAAAGACGCCATCATCATTATGATTTCATTAACTTTTCCGTGTCGCAGCCGCCACACTGTGGAACTCACGCGCTAGGCGAGTGCGCGCGCCCTCTTTCGGCTGATCGGGACAAGGATCAAATAGGGACAGCCTTTCCCGGCGAACCTCCTAAGGGGACACAATACATGAAGAAGTATCTGCTCGGCGCCGCAGCGGCGTTGGCCATCGTTGCGCCTGGCGTTGCCTCTGCTCAATCGGGCTACGTTGACCTCGGCTTCGCCAGCACTGACGCCGGCACGTCCGACATCGACACGACGCAAATCGGCGGCGCGTACGCCTGGGGCGGCAACGGCACGGTCGGCTTCCAAATCGACGGCCTCATCGGCACGCACGAATACGACGCTGGCGGCGACGTCGACACCTACAACCTCGGCGGCCACGTGTTCGTCCGCGACACCGGCCACCTAATCGGCGGCTTCGTCAACTTCGGCAGCGCCGATTTCGGCGGCGCGTTCGATTACGACTACTACACGCTCGGCGCTGAAGGCGCGATCTACATGAGCCGCACCACCCTCAACGGCACGCTGAGCTGGTCGGACTCGAGCGACCTCGACACCTCGCTCACCGCGCTCGACGTCGGCCTCACGCACTTCGTCACCGACAACTTCTCGATCGGCGGCAATGTCGGCTTCGGCGAGATCGACGGCGGCAGCGACTTCACCGGCTTCGGCATCGGCGGCGAATATCAATTCGCTTCGTTCCCGGTCAGCCTCTACGGCGGCTGGAACACGACCGACTATGACGGCTTCGAAGCCGACACGCTGTCGCTCGGCGTCCGCTACAATTTCGGCGGCACCCTGTTCGATCGCGATCGTTCGGGCGCCAGCCAATCGCGCAACGGCGGCTTCGGCCGTCTGGGCGGCATCCTCTAAGGATTGCATCAGTCGAAAGACGAAGAGCCCCGGTGCAAACCGGGGCTCTTTTCTTTTGTGCTGCTTGGATCGATCAGCGTCCGACGTTGATGCTGCCGGAACCGTTATCGATCATCTGCTCAACCCGGCCAGCTTCAGCGATGCTGATATTGCCAGAGCCCGTCAGCTGCGCTCGCGTGACGCCCGCCGCGCCGCCGAAGCGCACGCTTCCAGAGCCCGCGCTGCGCGCATCAAGCTGATCGACCCGGCCGCCACGCACGTTGATGTCGCCCGAGGATGTCAGCTGCAGGCGCGCCCGCGCGCCTTCAACAGAGGCGACACGCACCGAACCGGAACCGCGCAACTCGGCGTCCAGCGCGCCTCGCACCGCGCCCGCTTCCAGATTGCCGGAGCCGGTCAGCACCAACCGCGTGTCGCCACCGGCTGAAGCGGTGCGCAACGAGCCAGAACCCGTCGCACGCGCATCGAGCCGCCCTGCGACAGCGCCGACATCGAGATCACCAGAGCCATTGAGGCGCAGCGTCGCGTCAGTGTCAGCCGCCGCTACGCGCAGCGTGCCGGAACCATTCACCGTCGCCTCGAGGAAGCCACGCACGTGTTCAACGCGCGCGCCGCCCGAGCCGTTGAGCGTCACATCAAGCGCGCCGCTCACCGCCGCCACGGTGGCGTCGCCGCAGCCATTCAGCTGCACTGTGCCGCCGCTCGACGCGCCAATGGTCGAGAACACCGCCCCGCCCGCGCTATAGTTCAGCGCACGCGGCACGCGCACTGTGATGCGCGGCAAATCCTGGCGCCGCACAGCGCCAATGCCGGAGACGCGCACGTTGTCACTGGACCCCGTCCAGCTCGAGCAGCCGCGAATACGGTTGCGGAGCCCGCCATCGATCACCAGGCCCTCAGCGGTCTGGCGCACACGCAACGCCGGCAAACGGCCAGGCGCGCCGATCCGCACATCGATATCGGAGCGGTTCTCCGGAATGACCGTGACTTCCGCAGCGGCGTTCTCGATCCGCAAAGCCGTCGAATTATAAGTCTGGGCCGCCGCTTGGCCGGCCCATACGCAAAGCGCAGCGGCGCTCGCCGCTAGAAAATGGCGCACGAGTATCCTCCCTTGAAACCTGCTGCTGGAGTGATGCGCGGCGACGGCGCTTTGGATGCTTGACCGCCGCCCCTTTCGGATTTATTTAACCTACACGTTAATTGCATGATCGGTTAAATGCAGGCTCCTGACCCACTCTCCGTCACGCTATCGGCCCTGGCGGACCCCACCCGCCGCGCCATCCTCGCGCGGCTGGCCGAGGGCGAGGCCAACGTCAATGACATTGCCGCGCCGTTCGACATCAGCCTGCCGGCCATATCGCGTCATCTGAAGGTGCTTGAGAGCGCCGGCCTCATCACGCGCGGTCGCGACGCGCAATGGCGCCCGTGCCGCCTGGAGCCTGCAGCGCTGAAAGGCGTTGACGATTGGCTCTCTTTCTATCGCCGCTTCTGGACCGGCTCGTTCGACAAAATGGACGCCTACCTGGCCGAACTCAAAAAGAAGGATGCGCCGAAATGAGCGCCACTCTCGCCGACGACGAACTGCTTATCACGCGCGACTTCGATGCGCCTGCCGCGTTGCTCTTCACGCTGTGGACCGACGTCACCCACTTCGCAAAGTGGATGGGCCCTGAAGGCTTCGATTGCCCGGAAGCGGAAATCGATCTGCGTGTCGGCGGAAAGTATCGCGGCATGATCCGATCGAAGGACCACGGCGACAATTGGTTCGGCGGCGAATACCGCGAGATCGAACCGCCAACGCGCCTCGTGTTCACGTGGAAGTGGGACGAAGGCCCCTCTGCCGAAGTCGAGACGCTGATCACCATCACGTTCCGCGAAACCGCAAACGGCAAAACCACAATGACCTTCCACCAATCGCCGTTCATCAGCGCCGAGCGGCGCGATGCGCATGTCGGCGGCTGGAATTCGCTCTTCAACAAACTAGCGGCCTACGCCGCCCAGCAACAAAGCAAGTAGTCCAACGAGAAGACGATGCCGAAATTCATGACGCTTTACGTTGGCTCGCCGGAGGCGTTCGCGCGATCCGGTTGGGACAAGCTCGATGACGCAGCGCGCAAGGCGCGCGAAATCCAAGGCATGACCGCCTGGGGCGAATGGCAAGAGAAGAACAAGAGCAAAGCCGCCGATGAAGGCAGCCCGCTCGGCAAAACCAAGCGCGTCGACACTAAAGGCGTCAGCGACATCTCCAACAACATCGCCGGCTACATCATCGTTGAAGCCGCCTCACACGACGACGCGGCAAAGCTCTTCTTGAACCACCCGCACTTCTCGATCTTCCCGGGCGATGCCGTCGAGATCATGCCGTGCAACCCGATGCCGACGATGGAGGATCTGCAGTGATCACCATTTCCGCTTTCGCTTGGGTGCCGGAATTTGCTCAAGGCCAAGTGCGCGATCTGCGCGTTCGTTGGGCGCTCGAAGAAGCCGGCATCCCCTATCAATCGCGCCTGCTCAGCATGGGCGATCAGGACAAACCCGAATACCGCGCGCTGCAGCCGTTCGGCCAAGTGCCGATCTTCGAAGAGGACGGTTTCGTCCTGTTTGAATCCGGCGCCATCGTGCTGCACATCGGCGAACGCTCCGAGACGCTTCTGCCGAAAGACGCCGCCGCCCGATCACGGGCTACGCAATGGCTGATCGCGGCGCTGAACTCGATCGAGCCATGGCTGATGCAATTGGCGCTCATCGATCTATTCTATCCGAACGAAGAGTGGGCAAAGCTGCGTAGACCTGGCGCACTCGAATTCGCACACAAACGGCTCGCCGGCCTTTCAACCGCGCTCGGCGATAAGCCTTTTCTTGATGGCGAAAGATTCACCGCCGGCGATCTGATGATGGCGACGGTGTTGCGTATCCTCGAAGACGAAACCGCAAAGCACGCAAATCTCGCCGCCTATGTGAAAAGATGCACCGAACGCCCCGCCTTCCAACGCGCGCTGGCGGCGCAATTGGGCGATTTCAAAGCAGCGGCATAACCATCCGCGGAAGGCCGGCGTCAGATTGCGACGCCGGCTTTTTCGAACACCCGCCGCGCCGGATCGAGCGCCGCGCCGTACTTCTCCCAACGGCCAACGGCGGTGTTGTACATCGGCGCCCGCACCTGCGCCGCGCTCGGCGTGCCGACGCCGGCGGCGTTACGATGGAACGCAAGCACCCGATCGTCCCAAGCGAGGCCGCAGAACGCGATGAGCTCGCGGCTCACCTCTTCCTGCGCCGCCACAAGGGCTTCGTACTGCACCACCTTGAAGCGATCGGCCGGCAACGTGCGATGCCAATGGCTGACGACACGGTCGAACTGCACATACTTATGCGCCGCCGTCTCCAGATCATAGACGTAGTCGTAATAACGATCATCAAGCGGGAAGAGTTGCTTGTAGTTCGAAAGCACGCTGTCGAGCGGATGGCGGCGCACCACGATAACGCGCGCCTGCGGCAACGCCCGCAGGATCGATGCGGCCAAGAGATAATTGCTCGGCGCTTTGTCGATGAAGCGCGGCGTCGCGCCCGACAAAGGCCGCGTGCTGTCGATATAGAGTTTGCCCAAGCGCTCGTAATTGACGTCCTCGGCGCGCGACAGCGTGTCGGGATCGAGCGTCGGGCGCGTCGGTGAGGCGGAAAGCTTTTTGTTCACCAGCGCGAAATTGCCGATCTCGCCAACCGATTTCACATCCGGGTGGCTCGAGATAATCCGATCCACCAACGTCGTGCCCGAACGCGGCAAGCCGGACACGAAGATCGGCTCATCGCTGGCAAAGCCGCCGCCCTCGCCCGGCGACACCGCCATCGCCGCTTGCGCGAGCTCTTCCTCCTGCGCGCGATTATACGGGCTCACCGCTTTGCGCTTTTGTTTGCCGCGCGTCAGCCACGTCAGCGATGTTTTGAAGTCGCCGAGATCTTCGTACGTCTTCGCCAGCGCGTGGCCGAGATGGGCGGTGCGCCAGCCGTCTTCATCCGGCAATGCAAACTGCGCTTCCAACACCGCGATCTGATTGCGCTCGCGCGTTTGCTTCTGCAGCCGCACCAAAGCCTCGCGCGCCTTGAAGTAATCGGGCGCTGCGCCAACGGCTTGCTCATACGCCTTGATCGCCTGCTCGAAGCGGCCGGAATATTCCTGCGCCAGCCCCAACTCGAACAGGATTGGCGCCTGCTCAGGCTGCAACAGATTGGCGCGCGCGAACGCTTGCGCCGCCGCCGCGTAATCGCCGAGCAGCCGATAAGCGACGCCCGCGCCAAACAAGGCGCGCGGATCGTTCGGGCTTTCCGCCTTGGCGCGATCGGCAAGCGTGCGCATGGCGTTGAAGCGCCCGACGATCTGAGACAGCTCGGTTTCGTTGATCATCGACGCGGCGCGTCAGAAGCCAGTCTTCTTGCGGCGCTCGATCGAGGAGATATGCATTTCAGCCGGATCATACTCAGCCGCCGCGCCGCACCCGCGACAGGTCAGCATCTGCGGCGCGTTCTGAACCGGAACCGGACGCCCCTCAAACAACGGCTCATCGACAACGCGGAAGTGCTTGCCGCACGACTTGCACTGCACGAACAGATAGGACTTCCCAGGTTCCGGCTTCGGCATCGCCACATACTCCGTTTCGGCAAGTGTAGCCGAGCCGGCCCGAGAGCGCACCCGCTGCGTGCGGCTGGCGAACCCGCACTGCGCCTCACCCCACAAAAGAAAAGGGCCGCCCCCTCGCGGGAGCGGCCCTGATGCTTTGCCTGGGGCTCGCGCTTAGGCGCGGAGCTTAGCCAGAACTTCGGCGCTGACCGCCTTCGGCACTTCTTCGTAATGGCTGAATTCCATCACGTACGAAGCGCGGCCCTGGCTGAACGAACGCAGCGTGTTGACGTAGCCGAACATGTTGGCCAGCGGCACTTGCGCGTTGATGATCGTGGCGTTGCCGCGCATGTCCTGACCTTGGATCATGCCGCGACGCGAGTTCAGGTCGCCGATGACCGAGCCGACATATTCTTCCGGGCTCGTGACTTCGACCTTCATCACCGGCTCAAGCAGACGCGGATCGCCCTTCTCCTTCAGTTCACGGAACGCAGCTTGCGCCGCGATCTGGAACGTCAGGACGTTGGAGTCGACGTCGTGATACTTGCCGTCGATCAGGCGCGCGGCGACGTCGATCACCGGAAAGCCGGCCAGCAGACCGTTTTCCTTGGCCATGTTGAGGCCCTTTTCGACGCCCGGAACGTATTCCTTCGGCACGTTGCCGCCGACGATCTTGTTCTCGAACTTGAAGCCCGAACCCGGCTCGCCCGGCTCGAACTCGATCTTCACTTCGGCGAACTGGCCCGAACCGCCGGTTTGCTTCTTGTGCGTGTAGAGGATCGTCGCGGCGCGGCCGAGCTTCTCACGATACGCAACCTGGGGCGCGCCGACGTTCGCTTCGACTTTGTAGGTGCGGCGCAGAATGTCGATTTTGATGTCGAGGTGGAGTTCGCCCATCCCCTTCAGGATGGTCTGACCCGACTCTTGATCGGTCGACACGCGGAAAGACGGATCTTCCGCAGCCAGCTTCGCCAGCGCGACGCCGAGCTTTTCCTGGTCGGCTTTCGACTTCGGCTCAACGGCCACTTCGATAACCGGCTCCGGGAATTCCATGCGCTCGAGGATGACGGGCTTGTTCGGGTCGCAGAGCGTGTCGCCCGTGCGCACTTCCTTCAAACCAGCCAGCGCGACGATGTCGCCGGCGTAAGCTTCCTTGATGTCTTCGCGGTTGTTCGCGTGCATCAGCAACATACGGCCGGCGCGCTCTTTCTTGTCGCGCGTCGAGTTCAGCAACGCGTCGCCCGCATTCAGCACGCCCGAATAGATGCGGCAGAACGTGATCGTGCCGACGAACGGGTCGTCCATGATCTTGAACGCCAGGATCGAGAGCGGATCGGTGTCCGACGATTGGCGCACCAATTCCTTTTCCGGGTCGTCCATGTCGACGCCCTTGATCGCCGGGCGATCAATCGGGCTCGGCAGATAATCGACAACGGCGTCGAGCAGCGGCTGCACGCCCTTGTTCTTGAACGCCGAGCCCAGCAGCATCGGGTACCAAGCGGCTTTCAGAACCGCGAGACGGATCAGGCGCTTCAGCTCGTCCTTCGAAGGCTCTTCGCCTTCGAGGTACTTTTCCATCGCCGTATCGTCGAGTTCAACGGCAGCCTCAACCAGGCCCGCACGATACTCGGCGGCCTTGTCCTTCAGGTCGTCCGGAATTTCGACGATGTCGAACTTCGCGCCGAGGCTCTCATCCTTCCAGATGATCGCCTTCATCTCGACGAGATCGACCAGGCCCTTGAAGCCCGACTCGATGCCGATCGGCAGCTGCAGCGGCACCGGGCGCGCGCCCAGGCGCTTCTTGATGTCTTCGACGCACATGTAGAAGTCAGCGCCGGTCTTATCCATTTTGTTCGCGAAGATGATCCGCGGAACCTTGTACTTGTCGCCCTGGCGCCAAACGGTTTCGGTCTGCGGCTCAACGCCTTGGTTGCCGTCGAGCACGACGACGGCGCCGTCGAGCACGCGCAAGCTGCGCTCGACTTCGATCGTGAAGTCGACGTGTCCGGGGGTGTCGATGATGTTCAGGCGCTTGTCGTTCCAGAACGTCGTCGTCGCAGCCGACGTAATGGTGATGCCGCGCTCTTGCTCTTGCTCCATCCAGTCCATCGTGGCCGCGCCATCGTGGACTTCGCCGATCTTGTGCGACTTGCCGCTGTAAAACAGAATCCGCTCGGTCGTCGTGGTCTTGCCCGCATCGATGTGGGCCATGATGCCGAAGTTGCGATAGTCTTCGATTTTGTACTGACGTGGCATGACAATTCTGTCCGTGTGTTTGATCGCCCGGCGTTTTGCGGCGCCGAGTTAAAACCGGCGTCGAAAGCGCCGGCGATCCTGAGGGATTACCAGCGGTAGTGTGAGAACGCGCGGTTGGCTTCCGCCATCCGGTGCGTGTCTTCGCGCTTCTTCACCGCGTTGCCGCGATTGTTCGACGCGTCGATGAGCTCGCCAGCAAGGCGTTCTTCCATCGTGTTTTCGTTGCGCGCGCGGGCGGCGCCCACGAGCCAACGGATCGCCAGCGCCTGACGGCGCTCCGGGCGAACTTCAACCGGCACCTGATAGGTGGCGCCGCCGACGCGACGCGAACGCACTTCGATGGCCGGCGCGACGTTGGCGAGCGCGTCGTGGAAAGCTTCCATCGACGGGCGCTTCATCTTCTTCTCGACCGTTTCCAGAGCGCCATAGACGATCTGCTCGGCGGCGGACTTCTTACCTTCGTACATGACGTAGTTCATGAACTTGGTCAGAACGAGATCGCCATAAACGGGATCGGGCAGAACTTGACGCGGCTCGGCGCGGTGACGGCGGGACATCTGATCTCTTCCTTACTTCGGTCGTTTCGCGCCATAGAGCGAACGGCGCTTGCGGCGGTCTTTCACGCCTTGCGTGTCGAGCACGCCGCGCAGGATGTGATAGCGCACACCCGGCAAATCCTTCACGCGGCCGCCGCGGATGAGCACAACTGAGTGCTCTTGCAGGTTATGGCCTTCGCCCGGGATGTAGCACACGGCTTCGATGCCGGTGGTCAGACGAACCTTCGCAACCTTACGAAGCGCCGAGTTCGGCTTCTTCGGCGTCGTCGTATAGACGCGCGTGCAAACACCGCGGCGCTGCGGCGACGCCTTCAGCGCCGGCGACTTGTTGCGGTTCGCCAGCGGCCGCCGCGGCTTGCGGATCAGTTGGTTGATCGTCGGCATTTCGCCTCTTCCGTTCCGTTCGTTCAAACTCAAACAGCGCGCCAAGCGGTCCTTGCGGGATCCGCGGTTGGCGCGCCAAATTCATGGCCAATCGGCGGGGCGGCGCATATTGCTGGCCGCAGCCGTTCCGAATGAGGGCGGACAAATACGAGCGCGAGCCCCCAAGGTCAAGCCGGGGTTAGTGCGTCAGAGACGCTGTTTTCGCCCCCTTCGTCATTCCGGGGCAATGCGCAGCGTTGAGCCCGGAACCCAGGGGCCAACCCCCAGCTGGTAGCCCCTGGGTTCGGGTTCTCGCTTCGCGAGCCCCGGAATGACGAAGGGCCGCCCTAAGCGGTCGGATTCCGGGGGTCCAGCGCCAGGCCTTGCGCCTGCCGGCGCTTCAAAAGCCGGAGCCAGCCGTGCAGGGCCTCGCAATCGAGCCCGTGCATCATGAGCCGAAACCCGGCCTGCATGGTCGAAAGCGGCACCAAAGGGTGGCCGTTCTTGATGAAACTGAGGTGGTAGTCGGTCCCCAGGATCTTGCCGATATAGATGGCGACGGGCTCGTCCAGCTGCAACGAGTTGGACGCCCGGATAAAATCGGCCCGCGGCAGCATCAGCGCGTAGAGCGGCGTGTAGACCTCCACCGCCGTCTGCACGTCGACAAAATTGAGCCACCCCTTCTTGGTCGGCGGAATGTCGAACGGCCCATCCGAGATCATCGAAAAATCTGGTCGATCGACCGGCAAGAGATCGCGCCCTTGATCACGCAGGCTCTTGTTCATTTGGATGATGAAGTTGAACACGTTGAGATCGTGCTGGAGGAAAACGTTGTCCTCCAAATCCTTCAGCGTGCGCGGGCGAAGCGGCACCGTCTCCACCTCAACCGGCCCTGCGTTCGCTTTGATGAACGCGAGGAGCTCGGTGCCGACGTGAAAGTGCCTGCGAATAAGCAGGTTCGCGTCCGGCGAGCCGAACGTCGCCAATCCCCAATGGATCGTCTTGTGCAGCAAGCCGTTCAGATTCGGATGATGCGGCGAGATCGCGCGCACCAGCTTCACCAACAGAAAGAACGTAAACACGAACGGCCGGATGATGTTGAACATCCAGCGTCGCGACCATGACGAAGACCCGCGCAACAACGCTGCCTTCGCCTCCGGATCAATCGGCAAGCTCTGATCCAGCGCCAAAGCCAACCACGGATCAGGATCCTTCGGATCGTAATTGGCCGTACTTAGGTCCGCGAGCGTCACTGCAGAACTTCCTCGATCTGCAGCGCATAAAGCCGCGCCGTCACTTCCGCCGTACGCACAATGCGTTTGGCCACGTCTTCGTTGGGCAAAACCATCGCCAGCATCGCCTTGAACTCTTCGATGTGCTCAGCGTCGTTCTCGCCGTGATACAAGAGAAACCGCACCGCCTCGTCCGGCAGCGACAGCGTCTCTTTCACGCGCCGCCCCCATTCCTGCGCCTTGATCGAGCCCAAGCCTTCGATGATCCACATCGCGCCCAACAACCCAAACGGATTGGGCTGCGACGCCTGATGATACATCCACGCCGATAACGCTTCCGAGCCGATATTCTTCTCGCCGCTCTGGATCACCGCAAGCTCGCCGCCACTACCGACATAGTCCGCTTCCAGCAAACGAAAATCGCGATGCTCCGTCACCGCGTGCCGCATCAGCAGCGAACGCAGCTCCAAATGCTGATCGTCAATGTTCGACGCCGCGCGCGACATCCACAGCGCGCCCTCTTTCACCTGCTGGCGCAACTGCACCAGAAACGCGTGATAGTCCGCCAACTCAAATCGCCCGCGCGTCAGCTTGCGGATCAGAGGCGTCTGCTCCAGCCGCCCTTCAAACTCAGTGAACACGATCGTGAGCTTGCGCAGCGTCTCGGCAACGTCGCTCATACGGCCTCCAACATCATGAAGCCCACCAGCGCCCGCCCGCTCTCCGGCACCACGCACAAAATCTTCTCGCCCGGCTTCACGTTTCCGCTGCGCATCAGCCGATCCAGCATCACCCAGATCGACGCCGAGCCGACATTGCCGATCTCGCGCAACACCGACCACCACTTCTCTTGCGGGATCATGCCGGCCGTGTCCTCAAGCAGCGACACGATCTCCGCCCGCAGCGATTTCGCTGAATAATGCACCAGGCAATGATCGACCTCCGCCGGCACGATCCGCCCTTGATCCACTTTCTCTAGATAAACCCCGACCCACGCGCGAATAACGCGCTTCAGCAATTCGAAATCCTGCAGCAACGCGATCGCGCCTGCTTCATGCGCCGCGCGCGGACCCGCCTTCGCCCAAAACGCCAACGGATCCGTACGCGCATCCACTGTCGCGCCGGCCCACATGCACGGGTCGTAGCGGTCGGCGAGCGAGACGATGTCGATGAACTCAATCTTCAACGCGCCAGGCCGCGGCTTCGCTTCCATCACCACCGCGCCTGCCCCATCCGACAACGTGAAGCGTAAAAAATCCGCCTCCGGCCGAATGCGCCCCTTCTCATCGACCAGCGACGTGCCCTCATAAAAGCTCGGCCGAAACCAGCGCGACGAAAACTCGCCCGCACACGCCGCCGCCACATCATGCTCGCCGGCGCGCACATTCAGCCACGCCGCCTTCGCCGCCATCAGCGACGAGCCGCACACCGATTGAAAGCTCGCAATTTCCTTCGGCCCGCCGCCGAGCTCCGCATGCACCTGCGCCGCGTGCCCCGGCGCCAGCAAATCACCCTGCGTCGTCGCCGCCGCCAGCATGCCGACATCGCGCGCATCTAATCCCGCGCGCTCCAAAGCCGCGCCAACCGCCAGCGCACACATCTGCGCATTCGAGTGCGAAACACTTCCATCCGGCGCCATCGCGTAGTGACGCCCTTCAACGCCATTCCAACGCAGCGCCTTTTTGCCGAACAGACTATCGCGGCCCGCGACGCGCCCGAGGTGATCCTCCATCCGGTCGTTGCTGACGGGCGCACCGGGCAAGAACGCCCCGGTCGCCGTGATGTAGCCGTCTCGAAGCTCGCCCATGGGGCGCAACCCTACACTGCGCCGTGGCGCAAACTAGGCCGCCGCGTGGCGCCGCCTCTCTTGCGCCCTGCCCAAAAGAAAAGCGGCGGGCCCTTTCGGACCCGCCGCCAGTCTTTGCGTACTTAACGTAACGACTAGAACCGATAACGGCCCGAGACTGCCAACGTACGGCCCAGAACACGGTAGTTTTGCACGTCCGTGTTGGCTTGGCCGAAGAGGCCGTCCGCCGTTTGCGGCGGCGAGTCGTCGAGCAGGTTGTCGACGTTGGCCGTCAGGGTGAAGTTGTCCGTCAGAGCCCAGCGAGCCGCCACGTCGATGTAGCTGCTTTCCGGGTTGAAGGTGTTCGCCCAGTTGAAGCTGTACGTCTCAGGCGAGTACGTCCAGCGGCCGAGGAAGGTCCAGTCGCCGACATTGTACGAGACCGACAGAACCGACTTGTAGTCAGGCAGAGCGCCACCGATGCCCGCGGACGAGCCGCCAGCGAATTCGTTGCCGTTGATCTGATACGAGTCGAGGATCGAGTACAGTTCGTTGACCGTCAGCTGACCCGGGCCAAGCGGCAGCGACCATTCGAGCTGAATGTCGTAGCCCTGCGATTGCAGCGAGCCTTGGTTGCCGAGGCTCGTGTTGACGAACGAGACCTGACCGGTGGTCGGGTCACGAACGACGTTGGCGCACGAGGCCAGGTTGCCGTTGACGTAGCAGTCGTTGATGAAGAACTGCGCACCGAAGGCCGCGATGACGTCCGTGATCTCGATGTCGTAGTAGTCGATCGAGGCGCGGAGATCGCCAATCGGGAACCAATCCGGCGTGAACACCACACCGTAGGTGAGCGATTCAGCCGTTTCCGGGGCCAGGTTCGGGTTACCGAACGCGAAGGCTTGCACCTGCGAGTTCGACGCCACGAAGCCCGGGTATGCCGCGAGCGGCACGCCTTGGCCAACGCAGAACGCTTGCGTCACGCCGGCCACGTCCGGAGCGCCGTTGCTGTTCGCGTCGCGGCACGGATCGGTGAAGGCCGGGAAGCCTTGGTCGCCGTTTTGGAACAGTTCGATGACGCTCGGCGCACGAGTCGCTTCGTTCTGCATGACGCGGAAACGCAGCCACTCGACCGGCGCCCATTCGCCGCCCAACTTGTACGAGTCAATGTTGCCAACCGACGAGTAGTTCGAACGGCGGTAACCGGCTTCGAGGCCCAGGTAGTGGGCGAACGGCGCTTCGCTGACGAGCGGGACCGCGATTTCCGTGTACAGTTCGTACACGTCGACCGAGCCTTGCGCGTCTTGAATGGCGTTAAAGCCGTAGATGTTGCCCGTACGCTGTTGGTCGTCGATGAACTTACCAGCGTAAGAGTCGCGATATTCGAAGCCGAACACCGCAGCGATCGGACCAGCCGGCAGTTCGAACAGGTCACCACGAACGAAGCCGGTGACCCGGTTTTCTTCGATGATGTTGGTTTCGAACGTCGTCACCCGCAGGAACGAAGCTTGCGCGTCGGTCAGCGAGTTTTCGCCGAAGATGTCCAGCGTTTGGCAGTTCGGCAGAGCAGCCGAGCCAAGCGAGACACCGCCGTCGTCCAGCGTGCCGAGGATGCCGTCAACGCCAGGCGTCAGAGCTTGGCAGCCCGACAGACCTTGGTTGAAGGCCGTGCGGTTCACCGAGTTGATGGCGCGGTTCGAGAAGTGCACCTGGCCGTACGAAGCCGAGAGGTTCCAATCCCAGTTCTCGCCCAGCGAGCCTTCGAGGCCGGCCAGGAAGAAGAAGGAGTTGTTCTCGTAGTACGCGTTACGGGTGCCGACTTCGTTCGTACGGCGGTTGACCGTGAACGGAGCATACGGCGTCGGACGCGACATGAGGGCCGCCCAGAGATCCGGGTGATCGGCTTGGATCATGTTGCGCATGTTCGGCGTCAGGCGAACCGTGAGGCCGGTGGCCGGCGTCGCAGCAAGCTGAACTTCCGAACGGCTGTTCGTGTAGTTGATGAGGATGTTCAGGCGAACATCGTTCTCGAAGTCATAGTGACCAGTCGTGGTCAGCGCGACGCGCTCGCCCGGGATGATCAGCAGGTTGTCCGGCGCGTAGTTGTAACGCGACGAGCCTTGCAGACCCTGCGTACGCAGCGGGATCGCGCAGAAACCGTTGTTGTTGTACGGCATCAGGTTGCCGTTGACGTCGAACGACAGGTTGCCGCCGTTCACCGCACCGCCAGCGACGCCGTCGCAGTTGGTGTCCGTGAAGCCGGCGCTGAAGTTGTTGTTGCCGATGCCAGACTGGTTCACCGAAAGGTTGGTGAACGGGTTCGCGGCGCTGTTGACGATCGTGCCGTACGGGTTGGTGCCCGAACCGCCCGAACCGCTGATGATGCCGCCGTGCGTCAAAGCCGCCGCGGTGCTGTCGCAGATCGAGTAGGTGTAACCGCCGCCGGCGACCGGGTCATAGCAGATGGCGCCCGAAACGCGCGAGTAGTCGTACTCGGATTGCGAGACGCTGTTGCGGTTGTAGTACGACGCATAGGCCGTCAGGTTGCCGCGGCCGTTGGCGAAGTTGCCGCCGACGAGGCCGTTGATTTCGAATTCACCAGCGTTGCCGGTTTCGAGTTCCGAACCGTACGTGATCGTGAATTCGGCGCCTTCATAGTCGTCCTTCAGCACGAAGTTGACGACGCCCGCCATAGCGTCCGAGCCGTACACGGCCGAAGCGCCGCCGGTCACGACTTCGATACGCGAGATCAGCGAGGCCGGGATCGTGTTCAAGTCGACAACGCCCGTGGTGGACGAGGCCGGAACGCGTTCGCCGTTGATCAGAACCAGCGTACGTTGCGGGCCGAGGCCGCGCAGGTCGACGGTGGCGAAGTCTTCGCCGCCGGCGTTGTTCGACGTACGGGTGTTGCCCGGAACGATCTGCGGCAGTTCGTTCAGGAGCGAGTCCGTGGTCAGCGTCGCCGTCAGTTCGAGCTGCTCAGAACCGACCGTGGTGATCGGGCTGATGGCTTCGAAGTCTTGGCGCGCAAGGCGCGTGCCGGTAACGACAATCGCGTCTTCGCTATCATCTTCGGCATCCTGCGCGTACGCCGGAGTACCGGTCAGCGCAGCAGCCGCCGCCGCGAGCACCGAAGCGCCCGTAAGCAGAGACTTACGCTGTCCATTCTGCGTCTTTTTATTCGACATAAGTTGAACCCCCTAAGAGCGCCGGGAAAACGCCGAACGGCCGCCGTCCCACCTTACTCTTCCGAGCGACCATCGCCCGAATTCGCCTTGCGAAAGCTGTCATATCGTCCCCCCAGGGACGTCCGGACACACGTCCGGCAGTCGACTCCCGCCATGCTGCGGCAACGCTAACGACACAATTTAACCAAGGTCAATTTCGGATCGCTGGTTTGCGTCAAAACAAATGGGGAACAAGTGTCGGGCAGTGACAGGTGTGTCCTTTTCGCGCCACTGCTGTCTCACGCGCCCCGTTTGGCGAAGCGCCCCGCGCGGCGCTCATGCCATTGAAAAACAACATAAAACTTGGGCACGCACGAGTACCCCTAGCGGTAACGGGAACTCCTGGCCGAATGAGGCGGCCCTGCCTCATAAACCGGCGCCATGGACTCAATTCAGGCCGCTGGCGGAGCCGCGCGCCACCTCCTATTTCTCTCATCCATGGCCCGCTCCCGCTCCTCCCCACCCGGCGTATCGGAAGCGCCCGCCACATTTGAGACCAACCAGTCAATGTGGATGCCGCACCGTCCGGTACGGGCATGGGAGAAGCTCGAAGGCGGCAAACGCTTCAAGTTAGTCAGCGACTACCAACCCGCCGGCGACCAACCGACAGCGATCGCCGAACTCGTCGAAGGCATCCAGAAGCGCGAGCAAGACCAAGTCCTGCTCGGCGTCACCGGCTCGGGCAAAACCTTCACCATGGCGCAGGTGATCGAGCGCGTGCAGCGCCCCGCCCTCATCCTCGCGCCGAACAAAACCCTCGCCGCCCAGCTCTATGGCGAGTTCAAACAATTCTTCCCGGAGAACGCGGTCGAGTATTTCGTCAGCTACTACGACTACTACCAGCCCGAAGCCTACGTCCCGCGCACCGACACCTACATCGAAAAAGAGTCCAACATTAACGAGCAGATCGACCGCATGCGGCACGCCGCAACGCGCGCGATCCTCGAACGTGACGATGTGATCATCGTTGCGTCGGTGTCATGCATCTACGGCATCGGCTCGGTCGAGACCTACACCTCGATGACCTTCACGGTGAAAGTCGGCGACGAGTTCGGCGCCCAGGAACTCATCCGCAATCTCGTCGCCACCCATTACAAGCGCAACGAAGCCGCCTTCGCCCGCGGCATGTTCAGAGTCCGCGGCGACACCATCGAATTGTGGCCGGCGCACTTGGAAGACCGCGCCTGGCGCTTCTCCTTCTTCGGCGACGACGTCGAGAGCATCGATGAGTTCGATCCGCTCACCGGCCGCAAAGTCGCCTCGCTGCCCGCCGTCAAAGTCTACGGCAACAGCCACTACGTCACGCCGAAGATGACGCTCCAGCAAGCCGTCGAGCAGATCAAACACGAGCTCGACGACCGCCTCGCCTGGTTCAAGTCCGAAGGCAAACTCCTAGAAGCCCAACGCCTCGAGCAGCGCGTCAACTTCGACATGGAGATGATGGCCGCCACCGGCTCCTGCGCCGGCATCGAAAACTACAGCCGCTACCTCACCGGCCGCAAACCCGGCGAGCCGCCGCCGACCATGTTCGAATATCTCCCCGACAACGCCCTCGTCTTCACCGACGAAAGCCACGTCACCGTTCCGCAAATCGGCGCGATGTACAAAGGCGACTTCAACCGCAAATCCACGCTCAGCGAATACGGCTTCCGCCTGCCCTCCTGCATGGACAACCGCCCGCTCAAATTCGAGGAATGGGACCGCATGCGTCCCGAGACCATTCACGTCTCCGCCACGCCCGGCCCCTGGGAGCTCGACCGCACCGGCGGCGTGTTCGCCGAACAAGTCATCCGCCCCACCGGCCTCATCGATCCGCCGGTCGAAGTGCGCCCCGTGCAAGCGCACGGCCACAGCCAGGTCGACGACGTCATCGCCGAAGTCAAAGACGTCGCCAAACGCGGCTATCGCAGCCTCGTCACCGTGCTGACCAAGCGCATGGCCGAAGACCTCACCGAATACATGCACGAGCAAGGCGTGCGCGTGCGCTACATGCACTCCGACATCGACACCGTCGAGCGCATCGAAATCATTCGCGACCTCCGCCTCGGCACGTTCGACGTGCTCGTCGGCATCAACCTCCTCCGCGAAGGCCTCGACATTCCCGAATGCGGCCTCGTCGCCATTCTCGACGCCGACAAGGAAGGTTTCCTGCGCAGCGAAACCAGCCTCGTGCAAACCATCGGCCGCGCCGCCCGCAACGTCGACGGCAAAGTCATCCTCTACGCCGACAAGATCACCGGCTCGATGGAACGCGCCATGGCCGAAACCGCGCGCCGCCGCGAGAAGCAAGAGAAGTACAATCTCGAATACGGCATCACGCCGCAATCGATCAAGTCGAGCATCAAGGACATCCTGGACTCGGTCTACGAAAAAGACAGCCTCACCATCGACCCGCGCGACCCAATGGCCTTCAAACGCGGCGCCGGCGGCGACAAGCGCAACCGCGGCGTCGGCGAAGACACAACGCCGTTCATCGGCCACAACATCAAAAGCTACATCGCCGATCTAGAGCGGCAGATGAAAGACGCGGCGGCAGACTTGGAGTTCGAAACGGCGGCGCGGCTGCGCGACGAAATCAAACGCCTACAAGAAACCGAGCTGCTGATCGCCGACGACCCGCTTGCAAGGCAAGCGGCAGTCTCCCAAGCGGCCGACGACGCTGTGCGCGCAGCGCGCAGCGGCGACGGCCGCGCGACGGTGACGGGCGCGACGGTGCGGAAGGGGAAGGCGCCGTATCGTGGGCGGCGGAGGAAGGGGCCTTAGACGGCGGATGCGCCCATCATGACTTGCACCAGCTCCTCCCGTGCCTTCGCTGGCAGAGCGTCCCAAAACTCGCTGTCTGACAAAAACCGAATGAGCTTATCCAGACTCTTGCCTCGATGCCCTACGGGTAGATAGTCCTCCAATGTGCCCAGTTTGAGAATTCGAACTCCCGTGTTTGCAAGTTCGTCGATCTCTGCGTGAAGCGATTCAATCTCGGCATCCGTCAAGTTATCGCGCAGCTTTCGACGCCTCGATTTGATATACTCCCAGGCGTCTTGAGCGGCTGACCACTCCTTTGATCCCATCGCAGCGTCTACTGTCGCGACAAACGTGGCAGCGTCCTTGCTTTTCACGTTCTCAAACACATCCCGTTTGATTTCCTTTGAATCAACGGCAAATAAGGATTTGATGGCATTCGAGCCGACCTGCTCAATGTAGTCGCGATCGGCGATCAGCTCATGCGGAACCTGACAGGCAGTGAGCAGCTTCTTGTAAGAGTCAAAGAAGCCTTTCCCGCTTACATCGATCACTTCGACGACAGGGCCCGCCGAAAGTGCGCGCCCCAGGCGTTGGAGCACTGCCTCGAAAAAAATTCGATCCGAAATGCCTTCGACTAATATGACCTTGTCGGCAAAGAATATTCGCTCATTGTTCTGACTATTGACGATTCCAAAAAGATGCCGCGCGTCTGGAAGCTCCTGAGAGTTCAGTCTTGAGATTCTGCTTTTTTGCTCATGGCTGAAAACACGAGACACATACTGGATAGATTCCGGTGACACAAAGGCGGGGGCGTGGGTTGCAAGCAAGAACTGGTTGCCAGTTTTCTCCGTTAATCGCGCAAAAACACTGAAAAGCGTCTTTTGCCAACTTGGGTGAAGATGCAACTCCGGCTCATCCACAATGACGAGAGCATCCCGTACGTTTAGAGCAAAAATGGCGAATAGATACGTGAGCAGTTCTTTCTCGCCGGATGATGCATTCTCAACGAGGAAAGAAATCCCCTGCTTCGTAATTCGGATGTTGTACGCATTGCGCAAAGGCGCAATCGAAACAAGCTCCCAGTCGTAACCCAACTCCTTCAAAAGCGCGCTCATTTCTTTGAGGCTCGGATCGCTGTAGAATTGCTCCTTCGCATTCCCTTCAGCCGATTCAAGCAACAACCGGTAACGTTGGGCCAGCCTGCCGACGGCAAGCTGGACCACCGAACTGTTGGACCGCGACAAGGCCGCCTCGTGGTGACGCTTTTGCTCCCACATGTTAAAACTTGCGAGTTCGACGTGCGATTGGAAGCTGTTCGCTGATCGATTGACGCTCAGATACAGCATCGGCGTTGGTAGGATGACCTCACCGAGGTCTTCGCGTAACTGACGGTCTTCTTCGAACCAGTTTAGGTACTGCAGAAACTCCTGCGCCGGCCCAGTACTTTGGTGGAAATGACCGTTTTCCAACCGATAGGTAAACCTCACGCCAGTAGACAATCCCTCGAGGGTCCACTTTGCGGCACCCGCGATGCGAAGATTCACGTAGCGGTGCCGAAGCCGCTCCTCTAACGATCGGGCGCTCTCCTTCATTAAGCGCATGTTCTCAATGTCGCGGGAGGTAGCCTCTACTTCGACCTCGATGATCTGAGGCAGCTCACCGCCTGCGCGGTGGCGCTCCAATCTCATGTTGTTGAGCGCGTCATTGGGTCGAAACACAAAACGATCAGGCTCTTCCGTTGTGGGCTCATGTGCCGCGAATGTCGCCGCGAAAAGGTGGCGGCGCAGCACCGTCACTACGGCATCGAGCAGATTCGTTTTGCCTCCACCGTTCGGGCCGATAACTATGGAAATTAGCCCGTCGGTCAGAAGCTCTTGGCGGTCTAAGAAACTCCGCACATTCTGTAGTGCAACTCGCCGCAGCAACATTTAGCGATCTCCCAGCGCCCTTCCGTCTAGATAAAACGTCTGGTTGAAATCGGCAAAGGCAAACTGACCACCCCCATGCCCCGCCTAATCCCCCGCATCCTGCGCGTGAACCACGCCGGCGAGCATGGCGCGGTCGCGATCTATTCGGCGCAGCTCGCGCGTGCGCGCCGCGCGCATCCTGATCTCATCCCCTGGCTCGAAGACACGCTCGCGCACGAGCAAACTCACCGCACCGCGCTTGACCTTCCCTTCTCCCGCATAGGCGGGAGAAGGTGTCGGCGAAGCCGACGGATGAGGGTAGGCGCCGCAGAATAAAGCGCACGCGTCGACGACAGCGCGCACTCGTCAGCCACACCCCCTCACCCGCGCTGCGCGCGACCTCTCCCCCTCGCGGGGGCGAGGTAGATCGCATACAACACCCCACCATGAACAAGCTCTCCTTCGGCGGCGTATTTCTCCTCTGCCTCTTCCTCGGCATCATCTTCGACCAAGTCGCGATTGGCATTATCGCGGGTCTCATCCTCGGCGCCGGCGCCGGCAAAGTCACCGCGCCGAAGAACGACGCTGACGCGTAAATTCAAAGCGCAACCGCTCCCTCTCCCTCCAATGGGAGGGAGAGGGTTGGGGTGAGGGTGGAGCGCCGCTGCAAAACAACGCGCGCAAATCAACCACACCCCCTCACTCTGCCCTCTCCCCCTCGCGGGGGAGCGGGTTCAATCCCGCGCACACACCCGCACCAATCCGACCGACCTCGCACGCGCATAAACTCGCGCGCATGACAGAAACTCCCGCCCCCATCCGGCACGCACCCATCGCGCTTTGGCGCGTGGCGGAAGCGTTTCTGCATCTCTTGCACAATCTCTTCGGCGCGCCGGAAGCTGTCGCGCACCGCCACACGCTGACGCGCAAAACCCACGCGCTCATGCTTGAATGGCTGAAAGCCGGCGAAGCGATGATGCGGCGCCTGCTCCTGCTCGAAGCCGCGCACTATCCGCCGCATCCCCCGCGCAAACCGCACATCAACCGCGCACGCGCGCGCCAGCTGATGAGTTTCACGCCCGAAGAACCGGAAAAATGGCGCACATCGTTCCGCTGTTTTGAAAGCCAGAACACGCGTCTCAGCCGGCGCCGCGCGAAGGCGGGGCACCCGCAACGCTTCCTCTCCGCCTGGCCGCTGGCCGAACGCTACGAAGCGCTCTTACGCGTCTTTAATGATCCAACGCGCTACGCCCGCCGCCTCGCCGCGCGCTTGCGCGCCGCACCGCAGCGCCGCGCCGATCTCCTGCGCGAACCGGACAACGCCCAGCGCCTCGTTGGCGACGGCTATGACACCATCACCCACGCGCTCTTTTGTCCAAACACCAGCTGAGCCGCGCCGCGCGCGCGTCGATCACGTCAAAACGCTGCCGCGGCGGCGCGTTCTGTGCTGCGCTAAATCGACTTCGTCTTCACGCCGCGAATAAAGCTCGCGATCTCGTCGGCGCTGTGCGGCGCATCTTCACGATCTTCAACCGCCGCGGCTTGATCGATCAGCACATCCTGCAGACCGTCCGGAAGCTCATCCCATTGCAGCACCAGCGCTTGCCCAAGTCGGCGCAGCAAGTGCTCATCCGCTTCCTTGTAGCGCAATGTCAGCGCCATCGCTTTCGCCGGCCGCGGCTCGAAACTACTCATGCAAGCGCGCTTCAAGCCGGGCCTCGTCGATGATCCGATCGAAACCCTCGCTCTCGCTGCGCACACGATATTGTTGCGGCCCGGACTCACGCGGCAAAGCCGCCACGATGCGACACGCGCTGGCCGGCGCCGAAAAGCCGACAGCCCGCGTGATCGCCACGCGTTCGCCGGCGCTGAACTTAGTCTGCGCCATATGATGACCTTTTCTTGAAAACGGCGCAGCGGACGAAAAACCGGAGCGTCTGCCCTTAACGTAGGGCGCGGGAACTCAAAGGCAAGGAAAAGCTAGAATCGCGGCGCTTTCGGATAATGCTCCACCACATCCCCCAAAGCCGCACGTAGCGGCCCAAGATAAGGCTCATACGCCTTCCAAGAGTCCAGCCCCTTAGCGCTAATCGGCTGGCGCACCTGCTCGGAACTCGCCGTCTTCACCGCCCGCTGCGTTTCATGCGGCGAAAGGCAGGCCTCTTCAAACGGCAGCCCGCAATAGTCGAGCAACGCGCGAATATGCGGCTCCGGATCGTTGACCAACTCTTCGTGGATCACCCGATGCACCCGCCCAGGAAGCACAGAGTCATAATGCTCCATCAGCCGTACATAAGAACGATAGTACGCGCCGAGCTCAGCCATATCGTAGGTGTAATGCTGCCCCATCGCGAAATGCTGCTTGTAGCATGACCAGCCACAGGCCATCGGATGGCGCCGCGCATCGATAATCTTCGCGTTCGGCAAAATCAGATGGATGAGCCCAATATGCCGAAAATCGTTCGGCATCTTGTTGATGAACAAAGGCCGCCCCAGCTTGCGCTGAATACGCGTCGTTCGAAGGTAGGTTTCGCCAAACGCTTTGCGTTGCTCTGCGCTGAGCCCCGGCAATTTATCGATGTACGGCACGGATTCGCCGCCGCCCAATTCGGCGACAATGGAATTGACGTCGCCCAATTCCATCGTGCCCTCGACCATCGAGTGCGACGCCAGAATCTGCTCCAGCAAAGTCGAACCCGCACGCGGCAACCCAACGATAAAGATCGGATCCTGCGCCTCGCACCCGCCTGAACGCTCTGCAAAAAACGCCGGCGTCAAAATCCGCTCGCTATCGGCAACCAGCGTCTCAAGCCAGGAAAGGTCATAATCAATGCTGGCGCGATAGAGCTTCGCCCCCTCATCATAGCGCGCAAAAGCCGGCTCAACCCGCTTGGCGTCCTCATGCGCCTTGCCGAGCGCATAGAGCAGATTCACCCGATCATTCACGCTAAGATCGGGGCGCGCCAATTGCGCTTCCATCTGCTTCAGATCGTCATCGCTGAACTTGAACGTCTTCAAATTCGCCAAGCTGAACCAAGCAACGCCAAGCTTCGGATCGTAAGTCACGCTCCGCCGATACGCCTCGACGCCCTCATCCGTCCGGCCAACTGTTTTAAGCACGTGGCCGTAGCTCATCCACGTCCCGGCATGGCGCGGGGTGTCTTTCAACAACGATTCATAAGCGGTGATGGCTTTGTCGTTTTCACCAAGCGCACTCAGGATCGCCGCCTTCAAGCGCCGCGAGCCGTCATTGCGCGGATCGAGTTTCAGCAATTTGTCAGCTTCGGAGTCCGCCTCCTCAAGCCGGCCAAGCCCCATCAACAACTGCCCCAGACTATGGCGCGCCTGGCCATATCCAGGCGCCAAAGTCAGCGCTTGCCGCAAACTCGCTTCCGCATCTTTGACCCGCCCTGCCCGCGCCTGCGCTTCGGAGAGCATCCAGATCGCGACCACATCATCGCGAAAGCGTTTCAAATGCGCGTTCAGCATGGCTTCGGCTAGCGCCGCATCATTGGCTTGCAACGCTGCTTGCGCCGGTTTCAGCTTTGGCTCGGGCGCAACAGCAGCGTAGATCGCATACGTATCTTCCGCAGCTTTGCGATCGCCGCTAAGTGCAAGTTGCTCGGCAAGCTCACGCCAGATCGTCGGATGCCCAGGATTAAGTTCAGCGGCGCGCCGCAGCGCGATCGAAGCCGGCAACGCTTGCCCCTGCTCGGCCAGGATCACACCCATCTGCCGTTGCGCGCCGAACCATTGCGGCCGCGCTTGCGTTTGCAGACGCGCAAATTTCAGCGCCTCAACAAGATCACCCTTCTTGCGCAGCGCTTCGCTCAGCACCAATTGAGCATCGTTGTTGCTTGGATCAGCCTGCAGTGCGGCCCGCAACAACGTCTCCGCCTTCGCAGCATCGACATTGATCAGCTTCAGCGCTTCAGAAACCAGCGCATTGGCGGCGGCGCTCATCGTTTCGCGATCTCTTCGGCGCGATCGAGCATCGCTTGAATGCCCGGCAACACGGAAAGGATCTCGCCCTCACGCCCGCGCCATTTGCCATCTTCAGGAGGTGACACCGTATGACGCGCAAGCGGCAAGCCGTCAGCGCCCAATTGACGATCCCAATCCAAATCCATCGCCGCGCACAACCTGCGCACTTCAGCGTCCGGATCGGCGATCAACGCGTCGTAGCGCGCCACCGTCCAACGCTCTTGCGGTATCTCAGCGAGGTCGTTGAGCAAGATCTCAGTCGTCGCTTTCCACTGCGCCGCGACCACTTCATTGAGCGGCAAAGAACCAAGCTCTTTCCAGCCCGGCGTCAACAACAACGACCAGGCGCGTTTGCCCGTCCAACCCGGCAAGTTCGGATAGGTGCGGAAGCGCCCGGACTCCCAGGCTTCCATCATCGAGGCCAGCACCTCGCGCGGGTCGCGATAGAGATAGATGAACCGGGCTTCCGGAAACGCGGCGCGCAGCAACGGAATTCGCAACGCGTTTTTCGGCGTCTTCTCCAGCATACGGATGCGCCCCTCGCCAGGCGGGCGATTGTCGCGATCACGCAGCATTTCGAGAAAGCGCAGCCGCAGCGTCGTTACCGGCCCCGGCAAAGCGTGTTCGCGGCCGAGCCGGTTGGAGACGAATTTCTGCGCCGCCAAATTATAGGCCGGCACGCCTTCGACGATGTTGTGGCTCTCACCGCCGACTGTGTAGAGGTTCGGCGCCTGAAGCAGCGTTTCGAACAGCAGCGACGAACCCGAGCGCGGCGGATTGACGATAAAGATCGGGCGATCGAATTTCGGATCGGGCTCGCTCGGCAGCGTCAGCGCAACTTTGCTCGGCTGCGCCGGCGCATTCGGATCTTCACGCAGTTCGCCGATGGCGAAATTGCGCGGCGTATCAGCCAACGCGCTCGAAAGCACGAGATACGAAAGCGGGCTCATGAACGAAGCGCGATTGCGCAAACGAATGGTGTGCGCCTGAACGGTTTTGAGGTCTTCGGAAAACTCGTTCAGCACTTTGCGATAGCGCGGCCAGCCTTCGCGGGATTCGCCATAGATCGCCCACAGCGAGCGCCACGTATGCAGGAAGCGCGTCACCACTTGGCGCAGCGGCTGCATCGCCGGCTGATTGGGTTCGGCCTCGCCGAGCAGGAAGGTGATGTGATCATTGACTTCCCACGGCGACATCACGGTCGGCGTGTTGAGGCTTTCCAGATCGAGCGTCTCGATCTTGGTGTCGCGCGGCTGAATCAACTCAGCCTGCCAATTCGGCGGCGACGGATGGCCCACCGCGCGACCGCGCGAAGCCAGTTGCCAAAACGCCTCGCCACCGACCGTATCGGCGACCAAGTGGATGCGATTGCGCTCATCGGCGTTTTCGACGCGGTGCAAACTCCACGTATCGAAGATCCAGCATTCGCCAGCCTTCATGTGGATGTTCTGATCGCCGCAATAAAACTGCACCGTCGGTTGCGTAATGATTGGCACGTGCACGCGCATGCGGTCGCGCCAATAATAATTGACGTCGATGTGCGGGTTCACGTCGGCGTGGGGGCCGAGCCGCATCAGGCGCGTGCGGCCCCAGGCGGCGCCGAGGCTGCCGAGCACATCGATAAGATACGGCGAGCGCTTCAGAAATTCGGTTGGGCGCATCGGCCCTTCGAAGCTTTCATCCGCCGGCGAGCCATTGGCGGCGATCAGCGGCAGAAAGTCGTTGCCCTGGAATCCTTCCGGGTGCGGGCGCCACGCATCCTCGCCCAGCGCCTCGATTTCCTGGCGCATCCGGTCGACATCGTAGGCGACCGGCAATTGGATAAAGCGGGCATTCAGTTTCATCGAAATCCTCAGGCCTGGAATTACCCCGGCGCTCGGAACCATCGCAAGGCGAAATGCCTGCTCAGGGCGCCGCCGCCGCAGCGGCAATTCGCCTGCCGCGCGCGGGCCGCACAACAAATCGCGCGGCGGAGCATAACTCCGCCGCGCGTCTGTCAAAACCGAAGGCGCCGCACTCCACGGGTATGGGAGAGGCTTTGCGCGGCGCCCGGCGGCTTAGAAGCGGTAAGCGATCGAGGTGGAGACCACCCACGGATTGATCTCGACTTCGTCGGTCGCGTTGATCGCGCCCGAGATCGTCACATCGGTGTTGATCCAGATGCGGCGAACATCGAAGTTCACGCCCCAATGCTCATCGATCCGATAGTCGAAGCCCGCCTGCAGCGCCGGGCCGACCGAACTATCGTATTCGACCGAGAGGCCCGCCGGCGGCTCGCTATCGATGAAGCTGGTGAAGTTCACGCCGGCGCCGGCATAGGGTTCGAACTGGCCGAAATTGGTCCAGCGATATTTCAGCGTCACTGTCGGCGGAAAGTGCGTGACCTCGCCAAGATCGATCGCACCGGACGCCGCCGTCACTTCATGGGTAGCGACGCAGCAGAGCAATTCCGCCGAGACATTGTCGTTGAAGAAGTATTCGATCTGCGCCGACGGCACCCATTCGTCAGAAATGTCGACGTCGATCGGATCGCCGTTCTCATCCGGCAACACGCCGGAGACGCCGATCTTAATCTGAAAATTATCCAGCACCCCTGCCTGCGCCGGCGCCGCCAGCGCCAGCGCTGTAAACGCCGCGATTGCGGCTGCGCTCATCCTGATCATTGCAAATCCCCTTGCGATCTCAGCGGGGACAAGAGTGACGCGGGCGTCACGATCAGAGTTTGCGTTGGATCAAACAGCACGCGAGTCCGCGACGGACAAACCGTCGCGGACTCTTGCCGTCGCGTCAGCGCTTCAGAGCGTTTTCGCCAAAGCTTCGAGTTGGCGCGCGGTTTGGCCCCAACCTTCGTGGAAACCCATTTGCTCGTGCTGCGCTTTGGTTTCCGCCGTCCAATGGCGCGCGACAGCGCGATACTTGGTCTTGCCATTGCCGAGATCTTCGAACGTGACTTCGGCGATCATGAACGGGCCGGAGGGCTGGAAATCCGGCGTCACCGCATCGGTGGTGACGATCTTCTTGTTCGGCACGATCTCAAGATAGATGCCGGCGTTCGGATATTCCTGCCCTTCCGGCGAGGCCATCACAAAGCTGCTGCGGCCGCCTGGGCGGAAATCGTTGTCGACGCTTTTGATCGTCCATGGCTTCGGCGCGAACCATTGTTGCAACAGCTTGGGATCGGCGTAGCAGCGAAACAGTTTCTCCGCCGGGGCATCGAGCGTGAGCTCCAGAACCAGTTCGTGTTTTTGTTCAGACATTCCGTTCTCCCGTGTCTGCTTAAAGGACGAACCGACTTCGCCCAAGCCGACACGCCATCGCATTATTTTTCAGCCGCTCAGCTTATCGAGATAATCACGGATGTTGGCGGCTTCAGCCGGCGTGTTGGCCAAAGCTATCGCCCGGTTGAACGCCTCGCGCGCATCCTTGTTGCGGCCGAGCTGCATCAGATAGGCCCCGCGCGCACCATGAAAATAGAAATAGCGCTCCAGCCGCTCCGCCAGCGGCTCGATCAGATCAAGCGCCGCTTGCGGACCACTTACTTTCGACACCGCGACGCTGCGATTAAGCGTCACCACCGGCGAAGGCGAATGCCGCTCCAGCGCCGCATAAAGCGCATCGATGCCGACCCAATCGGTTTCATCTGGCGTAGCGGCGCGCGCATGCAATCCAGCAATGGCGGCCTGAATTTGATACGGACCCGGCTTGCGCGCGCGCATGGCTTTATCGATCAGCGCCAGGCCCTCCTGAATGAACGGGCGCTTCCACAGCGAACGATCCTGATCTTCCAGCAGGATCGTATTGCCCCGCGCACTAAAGCGCGCCGCGATGCGGGCGTGTTGGAGCAGCATGAGCGCCAACAGGCCCATGATCTCGGGCTCAGCCGGATACATGCGCAGCAGCAGCCGCACCAAACGGATGGCTTCATCGCACAACGAAGCACGATCGCTCGCCGGGTCGGCGGCGGAATAGCCTTCATTGAACACAAGGTAGAGCATCGACGCGACCGAGGCCAAACGCTCTGCCCGCTCCACCGCGTCCGGCGCCTCAAACGGAACGCCAGCGCCGGCGACTTTCGCTTTGGCGCGCGTAATGCGTTGCTCCATCGCGCTTTCGCCGACGAGAAACGCGCGGGCAATTTGCGGCACCGTCAGTCCGGAGACGATGCGCAACGCCAATGCGACTTGTTGCGTCGGCGGCAAATCGGGGTGGCAGCAGATGAAAAGCAGGCGCAGAACGTCGTCGCGATAGTCAGCCTCATCCAAGCGCTGAACAATATCGGCTTCGACGTCTTCGAGATCGGAAAGCTGATCTTCGTCCGGCAGCACCGTTTGTTTCGCACGCCGGCGGGTGACATCAATCGCGGCGTTCCGGCCGACCATGATCAGCCAAGCGGCGGCATCGCGCGGCGGCCCGTTCTGCGGCCAGTTCTTCAAGGCCCGAAGGCACGCGTCCTGATAAGCCTCTTCGGCCAGATCGAGATCGCGGAAATAGCGCAACAGCGCCGCCACCGCCTGGGGCCGCGCGGAGACAAGCGCCGCATCGATCCAGGCGAGGTCGCTCACTCAGCCCTGCTCCATCGGACTGCCAGCATTGTAGAGCATGATCGGGCGCAGCTCATACGCGCCGCCAGGATTGGCGGCGGTGAGTTCGCGGGCGAAGGCGAGACCCTCTTCGAGGTTTTCAACTTCGATGATGTAGAAGCCGAGCAATTGCTCCTTGGTTTCAGCGTAGGGACCGTCGAGGACTTCATTGTCCTTCTTGCGCAGCGTCGTGGCGGCAGAGGTGGGCAAGAGGCGCAAGGACGGCTTCAGCTTGCCCGCCTTCTCCCATTTCTCGTGCACAACGCCGAGCCGCGCCATGACGGCTTCGTCCTCCTCCTTGGTCCAGGAGAAGACGGCGGCTTCGTCGTTGTAGCAAAGGACGGCATAGAGCATCGGATAGAGCCTCATGGAGCAAGGAACGAACGCTTAGGCGCTCGCCCGACATGGCGTCGAGAAAATATGTCGGCTAAAGCAGCGCCGGTGAACTGGACGAAGACTTATGCCGGGGCGGAACCGCAGCGCGTCAACAAATGGCTGGCGAGCGAAGGTGTCTGCTCCCGGCGCGAAGCCGAAGAGCTGATCGCCAAAGGGCTGGTTTCCATCGATGGCGCGCGCGTTGATGACCCGGGCCGCAAGATCGAACCGGGTCAAAGCATCAGTGTCAGCCGCGGCCAGGAACGGGCGCAGATCAGCGTCGTCATCAACAAGCCGGTCGGCTTTGTTTCGGCGCAGCCGGAAGGCGACCAAGTTCCGGCGGCGCGGCTTCTAACGCGGGCCAATCTGATCGGCCAAACGCACAACATGCCGAACAAGCGCACCAGCCTCGCGCCGCTCGGGCGGCTTGATCAGGATTCGCGTGGATTGCTGCTGCTCAGTGAAGACGGCGTGTTGGCCAAAGCGCTGATCGGTGAGACGTCGAAACTGGATAAGGATTATCTCGTTCGCGTCGCCGGCCAGATCACGGACCGAAAGATCGCGCTTCTACGTCACGGCCTTTCGCTCGATGGCCGCCAATTGAAGCCGGCGAAAGTTGGCGTTGTTGAAAACCAGCGGCTGCGTTTTGTGCTGAACGAAGGCCGCAACCGGCAAATTCGGCGCATGTGCGAATTGGTCGAACTTGAAGTCACTGACCTCCTCCGCACCCGCATTGGCCCATTGCATCTGAACGATCTGCCGGAAGGCAAATGGCGCGCGCTTGGCGCCGACGAACGCGACGCTTTGATCCGCGCCAGCAAGTAGCGTTGATCCGGATCAACGCGGCCTTCGCGCCCGTGCCTAACGTGGCTTCAAGGAGGCCACAGATGCATTGGTTCGTTTGGTTTGTCGTTGGCGGAATGTCGCTGTTTCTGACCGTGCTGGGGCTGACGACGCTATTTACGCGGGCCCGCTGAGTTCGGCCCGCCAGCGCCGCCGCAATTCTTGCAGCAACGCGCGATCAAACGCCGAAGCTGGCGCTTGGTTCAGGGCCTGGACGAAATCGGTAACGTCGGAGCGGGCGTGCGCGTTCTCGAAGTTTGGCCCTGGGATAATGCCGCGCGAGAACAGGTATTCGTCCGAGCGGCCGGTCAAAATGTAAGCCGGCGCCCAGCTGAAGCCCGCGGCTTTGGCGAGTTCATTGGTGCAGTTTGAGAAGATCGTGTTGTAGTAGCGCGCATTGGTTTCGAGCGAATCCGTGCGCGCCAACAGTCGGGTCAGCAACAAACGCTTTTGTTCATCGCTGATAGCCACTGGGTAGACGAAGGTTTGGTGATCCAGCATCACCGCCCGGCGCACCAGAAGATCGCGGGCTGTACCCCAGACATAAGCAAGCTCGAAGGCGTTGAAGACGCCGCGCAGCGCCGAATATTGCTCGCTCTGCTCGCGGCGCGCTTCGATGGTAAGGCCGAGCAGACGATCGCCTTCAAATTCGAACAGCAGCAATGTGTGCGCCGCCAATTGCGAGCCGGGCTGCGGCTCGAGCATGAACCACACTTCGCGGAGCTCATCGATATTGTAGGCGCCCTCAATGTAGCGCTCTTCGGTGACGCCTTCCGGCGTGTAGCTCCAATCCGTAATCGGCGCGACGGTGAAGGTGTCGCCCTCAACATCGACGTAAGCCGTGCGCCCGAGATACGGATACCAATCGCGATGCAATTGCGCGGGGCCCGTGATCTTCGCGCCGGCGCCGAGCACCAGAATCCCGATCATGGCGGCGATCGCGGGGCGCAACGGATTAGCGCCGAACCAGGCCAGAATTCGCTTCAACACCGCTCTCCTCCGCGCGCCGTTGCGATTATGCGGCGATTCCGTGCCGCGTATCGCCTTGTCAGCGCCGCCCTGCTACCCATCTTGCCTGCATGCCCGCCATCGCCGCCCACGCTGGCGCCGGCAGCGGGCTCCATACAAACGGCCGCGAGGCCGCATCAGGAGACCCTCCCATGGCGCTGCGCATTGGCGACAAAGCCCCGGACTTCGAAGCCGAGACCACCAAAGGCCGGCTTAAGTTTCACGACTGGCTGGGCGACAGCTACGGCATCCTGTTTTCGCACCCGAAGGATTTCACGCCGGTCTGCACCACCGAGCTCGGCTACCTCGCCAAGCTCGAACCGGAATTCGCCAAGCGCAATGTGAAGGTGATCGGGCTCTCGGTCGATCCAGTCGAGAACCACGAACGCTGGCGCGCGGACATCAAGGAAGTCACCGGCGGCGACGTCCAGTATCCGATGATCGGCGATCACGATCTCAACGTCGCCAAGCTCTACGATATGCTGCCCGCCGAAACGACAGGCACGTCCGAAGGCCGCACCGCCGCCACCAACGCGACGGTGCGCGCGGTTTACATCATCGGTCCGGACAAGATCATCAAAGCGACGCTCACCTATCCGATGTCGTCGGGCCGCAACTTCGATGAAGTGCTGCGTCTGGTCGATTCCATCCAGCTCACGGCGAACCACAAAGTCGCGACGCCGGTTAACTGGAAGCGCGGCGAAGACGTGATCATCGTGCCGGCTGTGTCCGACGATGAAGCCAAGACCCGCTTCCCCAATGGCTGGACGGCGGTGAAGCCCTACCTGCGCGTCGTGCGCCAACCCGAGTAACCATGGCGCCGCTCCCGCTACGGGCGGGAGCGGTTGCGCCGGGACGCGGAAAGGTGGAGTCTCCTCAAAAAAGAGGAAGCGCCATGATTTTCGAGCAGATCGCCACCGGCGGGTGCCAGTCATACCTCATCGGATGCAGCGAAACCTGCGCTGCAGCGGTGATCGATCCGGAAGTGCGTCAGATCGAGCGCTACAAGGCATTGGCCGCGCAACATGGCGTGCGCATCCGCTACGTGATCGACACCCACACCCACGCTGACCATTTCAGCGCCACCAAACAAATGAGCAAACAACTCGGTGTGCCGGCGGTGGCGCATCGTTTGTCGCCTGCGCCCTATCCGGATCTCCGTGTCGACGAAGGCGACGTGATCAAGGTCGGCAATATCCGCCTCGCTGTGCTACACACGCCGGGCCATACGCGCGATGCGATGTGCCTCGTCGCCAGCGATCGGGTGTTCACCGGCGACACGCTGCTAATCGGCGCGACGGGACGGACGGATCTGCCGACCGGCGATCCAGAACAACTCTATGACAGCCTGTTCGGCAAAATTCTGAAGCTCGATCCGCAGCTCAAGGTTTATCCGGCGCACAATTATAAGGGGCACACTTGCTCGACGATTGAAGAAGAGATCGCCTCGAACCCGCGGCTGCAGAAGAAAGAGCGCGGCGAGTTCGTCGAGATGATGCGGACGCTCTCGCTCTCGATGCCGGAGCATCTCACCGAAGCGCTGCGTGTGAACATGAGCGGCGGCGTCAGCGTCAACCAATTGCTGACCGAAGCGGCGGCGGAAGTGCCGTTCATGTCGATGGAAGAAGTCGCATCACGCATCGATGGCGGCGCCAACGATTTGATCGTGCTCGACGTGCGCGAGAAGGACATGTTCGAGGCGGGACACATCCCGAACGCCAAGCACTTGCCGCGCGGGGTGCTGGAATTGCGCGTCAATGAGGCGCTGCCCGATCCGACGGTGCGGATCGTCACCTATTGTGAAGTCGGCAAAATCTCGACGCTGGCGGCGGCGACCCTGCGCAAACTCGGCTTCACCCGCGCTGTGGCGCTCGATGGCGGCATGAAGGCCTGGCGCGAAAAGGGTTTCCCGGTCGAGCCAGCCGCCGACTAAGCCAGCACGTCGTGCGCGTTAGGGTGGCGGCGGAAATAGGCCACTGCATACGAACAGCTCGCCCGTAGCCGCACGCTGCGTTCGCGCGCTTCAGCGACCACCGCGTCCATCAGCTTTTGCGCATAGCCGCGCCCGCGCGCTTCGGCTGGCGTTTCGACGTGGAGGATGACGCGCACACCTGAAATATCGCGGTAGTCCGCGAACGATACGCCTTCGGGCGCATCGAGTTCGTAGCGGTGCTTGGCGGTGTTGTCGCGGAAGTCAGTCATGCTTAGGACATGGACTTCGGCTGCCACAATTCAATCTTGCGGCCTTCCAAATCCATGATGTGCGCGAACTTGCCGTTGGCTTCTTCGGGAAACAGCTTGATCGGCTCAACGCCCGCCGCCTTGGCGCGGGCGAGAATAGCGTCGAGATCGTCGACCATCAGGTTGAACATGAATTCCTTATCCGACGGCGCGAAATAGTCGGTATCATGTTTGAAAGGGCTGAATACGGTCGCCGATCCAGGATGCGCGGCGGCGTCCTGCGGTAGGAAGAGCGCCCCACCCCAATCAGTGAACTCAACGCCCAGCACGCGGCTGTACCATTCGCGCATAGCATCGCCGTCGCGCGATTTGAAGAACACGCCGCCTACACCAAGGACCTTTGCCATGCGTCAGTCTCCCGCTAAGCCGCTCTCGTGAACTATCGCCACGCCTTCCATGTAGGCAACCATGCCGACGTGCTGAAACATGCCGTCCTGTTGTTCTGCCTCGATTCCCTCAAACGCAAGGACACGCCGTTCGCGGTGCTGGACACGCATGCCGGGCGCGGGCTTTACGATCTGGGCGGCGAAGAAGCCGAACGCAGCCCCGAATGGCGCGACGGCGTCGGGCGCATTTGGGATTGGCCGGCGGCGCCGCCGCTTGCTGCGGCTTATGTCGAGGCTATTCGCAGCTTCAATCAGGATGGAACGCTGCGGGTCTATCCCGGCTCGCCCGCTTTGGTGACGACACGCCTGCGCGCCGACGACGTGCTGATGGCGTGCGAGTTGCATCCGGAAGAACACGCGATCCTGCGCCGCGCGCTGCCGCGCCAAGCCAATGTGCAGGTGCACGCACGCGACGGCTGGGAGGCGCTGAGCGCACTGCTGCCGCCGCCGCAGCGGCGCGGACTGGTGCTGATCGACCCGCCTTACGAAGCGCCGGATGAATTGGGGGTCGCGGCGCGGGCTATTGGCGGCGCGCTGAAGCGGTTTGGGCACGGCATGTATTTGTGGTGGCGACCGCTGAAGAGCGAAAGCGCGCTCAACGCCGTCGATGATGAAGTGCGCGCACTGGGCGCCAAGCAAACCTTGCGCGCCGATCTTTGGACGGCCGCGCCGACGCTGCAGGGCCGCATGATGGGATCGAGCTTGCTGCTGATCAATCCGCCGTACGGATTGGAAGACGCATTGCGCGAGACGTTGCCGTTCCTGGCGGAAGCGTTGACCAAGGGCCAAAGCGGCTGGCGCTTGCTGCAAAAATAAAGGGCGCGGATTGCTCCGCGCCCTTCCCCCTTGCCACGAGCGTCGCACCGCTTAAGCGACGATCATCGCGGCTTGGCCCAATGTAGCCAGAGCGAGCGGCAAGCAGACGGCGGCCGCTGCGATCAGGCAATATAGCTTGGTCATGTCGTGCTCCCTGGCTGGAGTTTCTGTCAATCGCATCGCTGCGATAGAGGAAAGCTACTCACTGCAACGTGAGGCCGCTGTGACAATCGTCACGCGATGTGTGCGCTTGCGGCGCCGGCGGCTGCGGGACTAATGAGCCGATGCTGAGTTTCCGCCCGCTTATTAGCGCCGACCAAGATTTGCTTTGGCGCTGGCTTCACATCGCATTGTGGGATCCGCCGCCGGCGCCGTTGCGGCCGATCGAAGTGCTGCAAACCGACGGCGTGCGCGTCTATGCTGAAGACTGGGGACGCGCGAGCGATATCGGAATTGTTGCGCTGGTTGACGGCGCGGACGCTGGCGCGTGCTGGATGCGGGTTTTGCCGGAAGGCGTCGGCGGCGCTTATGTCGATACGCAAACGCCGCAACTCGGCATCGCGCTTGAGCCGCCGTTTCAGCATCGCGGCATTGGCGGCAAGATGATGCAAGCGGCGCTCGAGGCGGCGTGGGCTGCAGGACGCCCGCAAGTCTCGCTCACCGTGCATCCGGAAAATCCGGCTATCGCGCTTTATGAGCGCTGCGGGTTTCGCAAGATTGGCGTCGTCGGCGGTGGCTATCATTTGATGCTGGCGCAGCGGCCATGATGCGCTGCTTGTCAGCTTGTGCGAATGCGACAACGATCGCGGCGCGGGGTGGGCGATGACGTTCGAAGAGATTTTCGCGTTTCTGCAGCAATGGCACATCGCATTGCCGATCGTGCTTGGCGTGATGGCTGCGTTCTTCTTGGCCGGCTATCGCTGGGCGGCGGTTTATGTCGGGCTGATGCCGCTCATCAATTGGTCGTTCGGGGCAGTGCCTACGTTTCCGATCGCGGCGGAGTTTGGCGGCGGCGCGTTTCAGCCGCTAGCGATCGTCACCGGGCTCGTTCTGGTCGTGCGCGACTTTGCGCAACGCGAGATGAAGCACTGGGTCTGGGGCGCGATGATCACCGGCCTCATCCTCTCGATGCTGACCTCGTGGATCGTCGTCGTGTTCGCGAGCGCGGCGGCGTTCTTGATCAGCGAGACGGTCGACTGGGCCGTCTACACATTCTCCAAGCGCCCGCTCTCCAGCCGGATCATGATTTCGAGCACGGTCTCGGCGCCGCTCGACCAAATGGTGTTTATTGGCCTTGCTTCTCAGATCCCCGGCCAGGAAGGCATTTTCGCCTGGGGCACGATTTTGACCGGCATCGCGTCGAAGCTTTTGGGTGCGTTGGTGGTGTCGCGGATCGTGGCGGCGCAGGAAAAGCGGGCGCTACAAAACGAGATGAATCCCGCGTAAACCCATGCATTGCCGCTTGCGCGGCGGAACCCCCTCGCTCATAACTCGTTCCGTTAGCGCTGGCCGTGTTGGCCGGCGAAGGTGCGAAGTTCCGCAGAGTGCGGCAAAGTCTATTTCCCCAACAAAGCAGGAATTCGCGGTGACGCGCCACGCCATTGCGTGGGCGCGGCCTTTGGCGTGCGCCATCGGCCGGTAGCAGGAAAAAGTGGAATGAGTTTCGACGACGATTTCGGCGACGACGACAACAACGATCGCAAGAAAGACAAGCGCGGCGGCCGCGGCCGGGAAAGAGACAATGCCGACTTCAGTGGCGGCGGCGGCGGTGACTTCGGCGGAAGCGGCGGTGGCGGCTTCGGCGGTGGTGGCGGCGGCTACGGCGGTGGTGGTGGCGGCGGCTACGGCGGCGGCGGTGGCGGTGGCTATCGCGGCGGCGGTGGTGGCGGCGGCTATCGCGGCGGCGGCGGCGGCGGTGACCGCGGCGGCGGCGGTGGCGGCTACGGCGGCGGCGGTTATCGCGGCGGTGGCGGCGGCGGCTTCGGCGGCGGCGACCGTGGCGGCGGTGGCGGTGGCTATCGCGGCGGTGGCGGCGGTGGCGGCTACGGCGGCGGCGGCGGTGGGTACCGCGGCGGCGGCGGCGGTGGCGGCGGCTTCCGTGGCCCGCGTGAAGGCGGCGGCGGTTTCGGCGGCGGCGATCGCCCGCCGCGTCAGCCCCTGGGTGATCCGCAGGACGGCACCGTGAAGTTCTTCAACGGCGCCCGCGGCTTCGGCTTTATCACGCCGGACGGCGGCGGCGCGGACGTTTTTGTCCACGTCAGCGCTGTTGAGCGTGCGGGCCTCACGCAACTGGTCGAAGGCCAGCGCGTGAACTTCCAGACCCTGCCCGACACCAAGGGCAAAGGTCCGAAGGCCGTAAACCTGAAGGTCGCTGAATAGCGCTTTCGGCCACGAACAAGACAAAGCCCGCGAGGAGCGATCCTCGCGGGCTTTTTTGTTGGCGATCTCGCGCCGCTACTGGATCGGATAGTAGATCTCGGTGCGCTCGATCGGATCGGTTTGATCGTGACCTTCGGGCTGTGCCACGGCCGTCACGACCTCCCAAGCTTCCGCGCCAGGGCGCAAGGCTATGCGATGGGCCTGACGATAGGCTTCCAAGCGCTGATACATGGACGGCACTTGCGAGCGGCGCCCGATGAAGGTGGCGCGCAACGCTGCGCCGCCGGGCGTTTGGCCGACACGGGCCCCGACGAGAACCGGCGCCGGGCCGCTATACGGATAGCCGACGCTAAAACGGTAGCGGCCGCCAACACCGTTATCTTGCGGGAAAACCCGCACCAAAGTCGCGGTATCAGCTTGGCCGCCTGCGGCGGCGATCGCCACCATCAACGCCGAAATGCCCTGCTGCTCGGCGCGCGTGCGATCCTCGAAGGTCGGTGCGGTGTTTGAGATCGTAACGTCGACGAACATGACATCCTGCGGATCGACCGGCAGAGCGACGATGTCGTAGCCCTCAAAGTCGAACGCCGGCAGCTGCTCGGCGCGATCCTTCAAGCGAGCTAGGCCGCTGTCGAGATCGCTCTCGATCGTCGAGCGCATGATCAGGTTCATGTAGCGGCACGGGACGTTGATCCAGCCGTCGGCGCAGATCGCCGAAACTGACCACGCGACGGCGGTGCCGCCATCGGCGGGGGCCAGTTCGACGTGAGAGTTCAACGTCGCCCGTTCACCGATCTCGATGATGCTCTCGACCGATTCATTTTCCATCGAGCGCACGATCGACATACGGCCAGAGCCGATGTCGCGGCGATTGGAGACCCAGCGCATGGTTTGGCCGGCGCCTGGTTCGGGCGAGATGGAATACTCAGCTTCGGGGTCGCGCGCGTTATAGGGCGACCATTCGCGGGCGATCTTGAGATCGTTGATCATCGCGAACACCGAAGCACGCGGGCGATCCACCTGGGTGGTGCGCGTCACATCGAGTGCGTTCGGGAGCAGAAAACGGCCAACGCCATAGAGCGCGCCCGTCACGAGCGCGATCACCAGCACTAATCCTAGAAGCCACCTCATGCGCCGTCCCCCGCACGAAAGGCCATAGCATCGACGTGGAGGCCACGCCACGAACGACCATGTGCGCTTGCATCGCGCGGCTTAGCCTCGCGCCGCGCGCGAACCATTGCGGATATCATTTTCGCCATCACCCGGCCCCGGACGACAGCCTCCCCAGCCAGAGGTTGGTTAACACGAGGGCGGCGGGCGCGTCAGCCCGCGGACGCAGCAATACCGTCAAACGCGGCGCGGAACTCAGGTCCGCGTGCGGTCCCAGACGTCAAATTCGTAGGCGATGCAGCGTTCCATCATCTCGCGCCAGACCGGCTCGGCGATGGACCAGGAGAGGCCGTGACGATCCGCTTCGGCCTTCACATTATCAAGCACTTGCTGGATGCGGGCTTCGTCGCGGACGACGTTGCGGTTCGGCTTGATGCGGGCGGCGGCGTCCATATAGCCTTGGCGGCGCGTGATCAGCGCAACCAGCATACGGTCGATCTCGTCCACGCCGGCGCGGACATCCTTCATGGTTTCGCAGGCGGCCGGATCCGGAGCCTCGAAACGGGCGGCTTTGAAGGCCGTGGGAGACGCATCATCCATGCATTGAACCTGGGCTCGGCGGGTTGTGGGGTCGATAAGGCATGCGGTCGCGGGTTTGATGCCCGCATCGCGCCCCTGGGATCAAGTCGCGCACGGCCCCATTTGCTGGGTTAGACTGACCAACCCAAATGAGCGGCGCCGACAAACCCTCCCTGCCCCCGCTGGAACAGCTGCCGGGCGAAGATGCGCCACGCCCCGAAATGAAGGGCGTGGAAGCGATCCGCGATGCGTGGACGCGGCTGCCGACGAAACCGGGCGTCTACCGCATGCTAGGGGCCGACGGCGAGGTGCTCTATGTCGGCAAAGCCAAGAGCCTGAAGAACCGCGTCGGCCAGTACGCACAAGGGCGCGCGCATACCAACGCCGTCTACCGGATGATCCATCAAACGGTGTCGCTGGAAGTCATCGTCACGGCGACGGAAACCGAAGCGCTGCTGCTCGAAACCAACATGATCAAGCGGCTGCGGCCGCGTTACAATGTGCTGATGCGGGATGACAAAAGCTTCCCGTACATCGCCATTCGCATGGATCATGATGCGCCGGCTTTGCAGAAACATCGCGGCGCCAAGAGTTTCAAAGGCAAGTTCTACGGACCGTTCGCCAGCGCTGGCGCGGTGAACCGCACGCTTAACACGCTGCAGAAAGCGTTCCTGCTGCGCTCATGTTCGGACTCCACGTATGCGGGACGCACGCGGCCGTGCATGCTTTATCAGATCAAACGCTGCTCGGCGCCGTGCGTCGATCTGGTGAACCGCGAGGAATATGCGGCGCTGGTGAAGGACTCGGTCGATTTCCTCGAAGGCCGCTCGGTGCAATTGCAGGATCGGCTCGCGACGGAGATGCGCGAAGCTTCCGACCAGTTGGAGTTCGAGCACGCCGCGCGCTTGCGCAATCGCATCCGCGCGCTTGCGGCTGTGCGCGCATCGCAAGGCATCAATCCGACGACGTTCGACGAAGCGGATGTGTTCGCGCTCTATTGCGAGGGCGGGCAGAGCTGCATCCAGGTGTTCTTCTTCCGCGCCGGCCAGAATTGGGGCAACCGCTCCTACTTCCCGCGCCACGGCGCGGAGGAAACGCCGGAAGACATCCTCGCCGCTTTCATCGCGCAGTTTTACGACGACCGCGAACCGCCAAAGCTTGTGCTCACCAATGTCGAGCCGACGGATAGCGCGCTGCTCGAAGAAGCGCTCTGCGTGAAAGCCGAGTGCAAGATCGAGATCCGTAAACCAGAGCGCGGCGAGAAGCGCGAGATCGTGGAAGCTGCGCTGCTCAATGCGCGCGAAGCATTGGGCCGGCGCATGGCGGAAACCGGCAGCGTCGCGAAATTGCTGGATGGCGTCGCGGAGACGTTCGGTTTGTCACAACGGCCTGAACGCATCGAGGTGTACGACAACAGCCACATCCAAGGTACGAACGCTTTGGGCGCGATGATCGTCGCCGGGCCGGATGGGTTCACAAAAAACCAGTACCGCAAGTTCAACATGAAGGCGGAAGAGTTCGGCGGCGACGACTTCGCCATGATGAAAGCCATGATCCGCCGCCGCTTCGCGCGCATGCTGGCGGAGCGGGAAGAAGCAGAAACCCTCTCCCTTGCGGAGAGGCTGGAGCGCGAAGGCGCTCCGGGTGAGGGGCGTTCCGACGAGCAAGCGCCTGAGAGAGGGGGAGCTGTCGCCGATGGCGGCGTCGATTTCTCCAAGGAGCGCGACGAGCCGGAGCGCGACACGAAATTCGGCGCTTGGCCCGATCTCGTGCTGATCGACGGCGGCGATGGGCAGCTCAACGCGGCGTTGGAAGCGCTCGACGAGCTTGGCCTCAAGAACCGCATCGTCATCGCCGGCATCGCCAAGGGCGTTGATCGCGATGCAGGCCGCGAGCGCTTCTTCATCCCGGGCAAGCCGGCGTTCCGGCTCGACGAGAAAAGCCCCGTCCTCTACTACCTGCAGCGGCTCCGCGACGAAGCGCACCGCTTCGCCATCGGCGCCCATCGCGGCAAGCGCAAAGCCGGCATCGCCAAGAACCCGCTCGACGAAATCGGCGGCATCGGCCCTGCCCGCAAGCGCGCGCTGCTCGATCGCTTCGGCTCAGCGCGCGGTGTTTCACGCGCGGCGTTGGCGGAGTTGGAAGAGGTCGAAGGCGTCAACAAAGAACTGGCCAAGCGCATCTATGACTTCTTCCACGACAACAAACGCTGACGCCCCGGCGCGTAAGAGCAACATCCCAACGCTGCTCACTGTGTTTCGCATTGCCATGGGGCCGGTGATCGCCGGGCTCATTTTGTGGGCGGCGAACGTCACCCATTCCGATCCGGCGCTGGCGAGCCTCATCTATCTTTTGTGCCTTCTGTTGTTCGTGCTCGCGGCGGCGAGCGATTGGCTTGATGGCTGGCTGGCGCGCAAGCTCGACGCGGTGACGCCGCTAGGCGCGGCGCTCGATCATTCCGCCGATAAAGTGCTGATCACGTGCGTGCTGCTGGCGCTGGCTTATGCGGCGTTGCCGATGCAGCTGGTGGCGGCGGCGGTGCTGATCCTCGGGCGCGATGTTGCGGTGGCCGGATTGCGCGAAGGCATCGCGGCGCAAGGCAAGACGCTGCCTGTGAGCCAGCTGGGCAAGTGGAAAGCGGCGGCGGAGATGGCCGGCGTGGGCGCGTTCCTGGCTTTCCAGACGGCGGCGCTGTTTCAGCAATCGGCGACGCTAGTGATCGGGCTGTTCTGGGGCGCGCGGCTGCTGCTCTGGGCGGCGGCCGTATTGGCGCTGGTCAGCGGCGCGCAATATGTGGCGACGCTTTTGCGCAAGCCTTAGTCGAGGCGACCGAACTCGATCAGGTTCAGCAGGAAAATAGCGACGATAAAGACGCCGATGGCGATGAGCGCGGCCATGTCTTGCCCCGATGGGATTCGTGAAACTTGTCCGGGCTCTAACCCATCGCGGCAGCGAGGGCCAGTGCAGGCTTGACGCATAGCTATTATTCAACCATATGGTTGAATATGGAAGCTGCAGCCGCCCTCGACGCAACCATGCTGGCGCTCGCCGATCCGACCCGGCGCGCCATCCTTAGCCGGCTCGGCGCCGGCGAGGCGCGTGTGACCGAGATCGCCGCGCCGTTCGACATGTCTTTGAACGCCGTCTCCAAGCACATCCGCATGCTGGAGCGGGCCGAACTGGTGCGCCGCCGCAAGGCCGGGCGCGAGCATTTCCTCTCGCTCAATCCGCAGCCGCTCGAAGCCGCCGCCGATTGGATCGAGCAACAGCGCAGATTTTGGAACACCAGCCTCGACGCGCTCGAGCGCGCGCTGGCTGAAGACAAGGATTGAAGGAGCACATCATGGAATTGGGACACGCCATCGGCGCCGACACATTCCGCTTGGAGCGCACGTTGAAGGCGCCGATCGAGAAGGTTTGGGCTTTCTTCGTCGATGGCGAAAAGCGCAGCCGCTGGTTCACCGGCGGCGACAGCTTCACCACCAACGGCCAGGATTTCGTGATCAAGTTCGCGCACCGCAACATCACCGACGAAAAGCCGCCTGCCCGCTGGGCGCAGATGGAAAACGGCGAGTTCGACATGCATGGCCGCGTGCTGGCGTTCGAGCCGCAGCGGCTGCTGGTGATCACTTGGGGCGATGGCGACGAGCACGTCTCTGAAGTGCGCTTCGAATTCACGCCGCGCGGCGATGAAACGCTGCTGACGTTGACGCACACCAAGATCGACACGCTGGGTTCGCTGCGTGATTTTGCCGGCGGCTGGACGGCGCATTTGGAAACGCTGGCCACCGTGCTCGACACCGGCAAGGCCAATCAGTTCTGGGCCGATGTCGTCAAAGCGCACGACATTTACGAAACGCGTATTCCAGGATGAGCGGGCCAGCCATCCGCGTAAGCCGGCGGATCAGCGCGCCGGCGGAGCGCGTGTTCGATGCGTGGCTCGATCCGGCGATGATCGGCCGCTTCATGTTCGGGCCCCATTTGCGCGACGAACGGGTGGTGAGTTTGACGAACGAGTCGCGTGTGGGCGGAACCTTTCACTACAAGGTCACGCGCGGCGAAACGCTGATCGATCACACCGGCACGTATCGCGTGATCGAACGGCCGACGCGGCTGGTCTTCACCTGGGGCGTCGATGCAGAGCAAGGCGATCTCAGCGTGGTGACGGTTGAGATCGAGGCGGATGGCGATGCGTGCGAGCTGACGCTCACACACGCACTGCATCCCGATTGGGCGGAATACGCCGAGCGCACTCAGGCCGGCTGGACTAAGATCGTCGGCGATCTGGCGGCGGCGTTGGTTTAGGACGCCGGCTGCACGATGCTGAGCATGTTCAGGTCGGGATCGTGAAACCACGCGACTTTCGTGCCGTCCGGCGCACTCCAGATTCCTTTGGCGTCCTGCGGCAGAAAGCCGAAGCGCGCGAAGGTGACGCCTTTGGCGACGAGGCCATCGACTGCCTTTTCCATGTCCGGCACATCGAACGCGAGGATCGCGTACGGGGCCGGCACGACGCCGGGTGTTTTCGAGACGCGGATCTTGAGGTTCTTGGTTTCGAACACGGCGGCGAACTGGTCTTCGTTCAGAAACTTCAGCCCGAGCGTTTCGCCGTAAAACGCTTTGGCGATTTCAGGCTTGGTGGTGCCGACGAGAACAGTGGCGTTGGATGATGCGAGCATGAGAGCCCTCCCTCGCTCGCATTTGTAGCACAGCCCCAAAACAAAACCGCCGGCGTTTCCGCCGGCGGTTGGTTTGTCTTAAGCGCCTTGCGGCTGGGCGCCGCCCCATCCGCTTGGACGGGTTTCGGGCTCTTCGTCAGTGACCGGCAGAGCCGGCGTCGGCGGGGTCGGCGCCGACGGGGTGTCCTCCGGGCGATCGAGTTTTTCGCCGCGCAGAACCGTGGCGATCTCTTCGCCGCTCAACGTTTCGTACTCGAGCAGAGCTTCGGCGAGACGTTGATGCTCAACCGCCTTCTCCGAGAGAATGCGCTTGGCTTCATTGTAGCCGGCGTCGACGAGGCGTTTCACTTCGGCGTCGATCTTCTGCGCCGTGGCTTCGGCCACGTTCTGCGTCCGTGACACTTGCATGCCGAGGAAGACTTCATCGCCGTTGTCGCCGTACGCGACAAAGCCGAGTTCGTCCGAATAGCCCCAGCGCGTCACCATCATGCGCGCGAGGCGCGTGGCGGCGGAGATGTCCGAGGCGGCGCCGGAGGTGACTTTGTCTTTGCCGAAGCGGAGTTCTTCGGCGACGCGGCCACCCATCATCACGGCGAGACGCGAAGTCATCTGCGTGAAGTTCATTGAGTAGCGATCGCTCTCCGGCAGCTGCATCACCATGCCGAGGGCGCGGCCGCGCGGGATGATCGTAGCTTTGTGCACCGGATCGGATTCCGGCACTTCAAGCGCGACGATGGCGTGGCCGGCTTCGTGCCAGGCGGTGAGTTGCTTTTCGCTCTCGCTCATCACCATGGAGCGCCGCTCAGCGCCCATCATGACCTTATCCTTGGCGTCTTCAAACTCGCGCGTCGTCACAACCCGCTTGCCGCGACGGGCTGCGAGCAGCGCTGCTTCGTTGACCAAATTGGCGAGATCGGCGCCGGAGAAGCCCGGGGTGCCGCGCGCGATGGTCTTGAGATCGACGCCCTGCGCCACCGGCACGTTGCGGGTGTGGACGCGCAGGATCTTTTCGCGGCCGGTGAGGTCCGGGTTCGGCACCACGATCTGACGGTCGAAACGGCCCGGACGCAGCAGCGCCGGATCGAGAACGTCGGGACGGTTGGTGGCCGCGATCAGGATGATGCCTTCGTTGGCTTCGAAGCCGTCCATCTCCACGAGCAGCTGGTTGAGCGTCTGTTCGCGCTCATCGTTGCCGCCACCGAGGCCGGCGCCGCGATGGCGACCGACCGCGTCGATTTCGTCGATGAAGATGATGCACGGAGCATTCTTCTTGGCTTGCTCGAACATGTCGCGCACGCGGCTGGCGCCGACGCCGACGAACATTTCGACGAAGTCCGAACCTGAGATCGAGAAGAACGGCACGTTGGCTTCGCCGGCGATGGCGCGCGCGAGCAAAGTCTTACCGGTGCCGGGCGGGCCGACGAGCAGCGCGCCTTTCGGAATCTTGCCGCCGAGGCGTTGGAACTTGCCCGGGTCTTTCAGGAACTCGACGATTTCGCCGAGCTCTTCCTTGGCTTCATCGATGCCGGCGACGTCTTCGAATGTGATGCGGCCTTTGGCTTCGGTGAGCAGCTTGGCCTTCGAGCGGCCAAAGCCCATGGCACCGCCACGGCCGCCGCCCTGCATCTGGCGCATGAAGAAGAACCAGGCGCCGATCAGCAGCAGCATCGGCAGGATGGCGAGCAGCATGTCGCCGATGCCTGGGCCCTGCTTCGGACGCTCGGTCACGACCTCGACGTTGGCTTGATCGAGGCGCTCGACCACGTTCGCCATCGTACCGGAGGGCAGATAGGTGATGTAGCTGGTCTTGCCGTCTTTGGCGGTGCTGATCAGCGTGTCGACACCCTTGGTCGCGACGCTGGAAATCTCGCCCGCTTGCACACGGTCGATCAGCTGCGAGTACGACATATCCGTCGTGCCGCGTGGATTATTGCCGCCCTGCATGACGGTTACCAAAACAACGAGGATGAGGGCGACAGCGCCCCAAATCAGCAATGAACGGATAGGCATCAACCGACCTTCTGGCCACGCGCGCGCCGGCGTCGGACGCGGGAAACTCTTTGTTCAGCAAGATAGGGACCGCAGCCCGCGCTGAACACCCCTTACTGCCATGAAGCCGGTCAAGGCGGGGTGAACGCCAAGCGCGATTATTCACACGAAATTGGTGTCGTTAATGCGGCCTAAAAGGTGCGCAACACGTGTCCGAAGCAGCCAATTTGCACCTGCTGTATCAACGGATTGCCGCTCCTGGCCGCGCGCCAGCACGGGCGCGCCCGCTTCGACGATGACCGACCATCCAGGTTCCCGCGCGGTGAGCGCCAGGCGCGCGTCCCAGATCACTTCTTGCTCCGGAGGGAGCGGCAAGGGCGGCGGCGGCTTGGCGCCGTCGGCGCGCCCGGCGAGCGCACCGGGATCGCGGCTGATGCGCACGCGCGTGGCGTGCGGGCGCGACAGTGCGCCGGCGCGGGTGAAGGCGCGGGCGATGTCCTGATTTAGATCAACCTCTGCGATGCGCGGCTGCGCCCCCGCCGCGGCCAACAGCGCGCCGAGCGCGTGGGCGCGGACGCTGGCGCTTTCGCTCCATGCGGCGGGGGCGAGAGAGAGCGTGTCGCCTTCGTAGGCGACGCTGCGTTCGATGAGCGCGAATGCGGCGGCGTCAAGCGCGGCGGCGCGTGGCGCGAGGCGTTCGGCCAACGCTGCGAGACGCATCGGATCATGCGGCCACGCCGCGAGCGCGGCGCGGGCGCGGACACGGGCGAAGTCCGGGTTGGCGTTGGCCGGATCCTCGATCCAGGCGCCGCCGTGAGCGCGCAGCATTTCACGCAGCGCTGTGCGACGGGCGCCGAGCAGCGGCCGCGCCAACCAGAGGCCGCGCCCTTCCGGCCAGATCGGCGCCGGCGTCAGCGCCCGCATGCCGGCAAGGCCGCGCCACGAACTGCCTCGGGCGGCACGCAGCAGAACAGTCTCGGCCTGATCGTCGCGGGTGTGGCCGGTGATGATGACGCGCGCGCCGGTGTTGCGCGCGGCGTTGCAGAGCGCGCGATAGCGCTGCTCGCGCGCCGAAGCTTGCGCGGCTTTCGGGCCATCTGGCCAAGCGAGCGTGAGAATTTCAGTGCGCACGTTGAGCGCGGCGCCGATGGCTTGTGCGCGCTCAGCGTCGATATTGGAGCCGGGGCGGAGCGCATGATCGACGACGAAGGCCTGCAGACGCTGGGGCCCAAAGTGCTCCGCCAGCACATGCAGCAGCGCGACGGAGTCGCCGCCGCCGGAGAGCGCCACGACAATTGGCCCCTCGCCCGCGACAGCGCCGATGCGCTCGATCGTTAGACGATCGAGCATGGCGTTAGGATTTTAGGCGGCGCAGCGCGCGGCTTGCGCTTCGCGGGCGGCGAGATCGCGGACGTTGCGCGGGGCGTTGGGATATTGCCGCGCCAATGAACTGAAAGCGCTGCAGCCGCGGCGCGTGTCGCCCATGTTGACGAGCGCGATGCCGAGGCGGACCTGCGCTTCCGCAGCGCGCGGGGCGTTCCGGTCAGCCTGCAGATACTGGACGAAATTGGCGGCGGCATCAGCGTGGTTATTGCGCGCCGCGAGTGTGAACGCATACCAGAAACGCGCATCGGCGGCGGATTCTGCGTTCGGGAAGTCGTTGAGGAATTCAGCCAGCGCCGCTTCGGCCTCGGCCAGACGGCCATTGTGCAGAAGTTGGCGGGCGCGGGTGTATTCTTGTGTCGCGTCGCGCGGGGCCGTCGGTGTCGGCGTTGTCGCCGGGATCGAGCCGAGCGTGCCGGTGGCGTTGCGCTGCGCTTGATTGAGACTGCCAGGCGTGTCGGCGCCGCCGCCGCCCGCAGCGGGCGCCGTGGTTTGCGCATCAGCTGGCGGCGGCGTCGTCAGCTGTTGGTTCACGCCGGCGAGTTCGCCGACCATGCCGCGCAGGCGCGTGATCTCACGCTGTGATTGGTTGAGCTCATACTGCAGCCGCTCGTTCTCGGCGGTTTGCTCGCGCAATTGCCGCTCGAGCTCTTCGATCCGATCCTGGCGCGCTTCGGCGCCGGCCGGCGCGCGTGGCGGCGGCAGCGTGGTTTGCGCAGAAGCGGTGGCTGCAAAAAGAAGCCCGGCCGCGGCGAGGCACGCCGCGAGCCGGGTCCGTACTTGATAGGCCGAACGTTGAACCATGGCCGAAACCTTATCCCCCGTCCGGGCTAAATTTAGGCGCTTACGAGACCGCGCCGCTCACGATTTGCGTGTGGGCGTTACGGTTGACGCTCCACGCTTCTTCGTTCGAGCGCGGGTCGAGCGGACGCTCTTTGCCGTACGAGACGGTTTCGAGACGGTTCGCGGCGACGCCGAGCGACACGAGATAATCCTTCGCAGCGGCGGCGCGGCGGGCGCCGAGTGCGAGGTTGTATTCACGCGTGCCACGCTCGTCGGCATTGCCGGCGACGAGAACACGGACGTTCGGGTAACGCTGCAGCCAAGCCGCTTGGCGCTCGAGCACCGAGCGAGCTTCCGGCGACAGGTCGAAGCGATCGTAACCGAAGAACACGCGGTCACCGACGGAGACGCGGAAATCTTCCGCCGACCCCGGGGTCGGGCCACGCGGCTGTTCCACCGGCGGCGTTGTGTTGTTGGTGGGCGGCGTGGTGTCAGCAGCAGGACGGCTGGCGCACGCGGCGAGCGCGGCGACGGCCGCAAGAGCAATTACAAAATTACGCATCAGGATAAATCTCCCCTAATCAGCGGCGCATTCGGCGAACGCCGTACCCCCGGCTCAAGAATGCAAACCTTACCGACCTGGTTCCTACCAAACAATCATGTTCCGATCACGGCAAAAGCGGCGACCATGCGGGGTCAGAAGCATCAGTTTGCGTGGGAATTTGACGTAAATTCCGTCCAGTAAGGTCAACAGACCATAAACGCGCGCCAGTGCCGCGACCCTCGCGGAAGAACATGATCACTCGCCCATTGGGCGACCAAGTCGGCGCTTCATCAAGATAAGACTCAGTCAGAATCCGTTCACCAGAACCATCTGGACGCATCACACCGATGGCGAAGCGACCGCCACCTTCGCGTGTGAAGGCGATGAGATCGCCGCGCGGCGACCACACTGGCGTTGAGTAGCGGCCCTGGCCGAAGCTGATGCGACGCTGGCCTGAACCATCGGCATTCATCACGTAAAGCTGCGGAGAACCGCCGCGATCCGAGGTGAAAACGATCTGGTTGCCGTCTGGCGAATAGCTTGGCGAGGTATCGATCGCGGCGCTGTTGGTGAGCCGCGTGCGCGCGCGGGTTCGCAGGTCCATCGTAAAGATCTCGGAATTGCCGTTGAGATCGATGGTGAAGACGATGCCCTGCCCGTTCGGCGAGAAGCGCGGCGAGTAAGTCATGCCCGGGAAATCGCCGAGCACTTCGCGGCGGTTGGTTTCAAGATTGTAGAGGAAGACGCGCGGCGCGCCGGTCTCGAAGCTCATGTAGGTGATCATTTGCGTCGAGGGCGAGAAGCGCGGCGTCAGCACCATCGCGTCCGGACCGGTCAGGAAGAACGGATTGGCGCCGTCCTGATCCATGATCATGAGCCGCTTGATGCGGTTAGTGCGCGGGCCGCTTTCCGAGACGAACACGATGCGGGTGTCGAAATAGCCGCGCTCACCGGTGAGCTGCTCGTAAATGCGATCCGAGATTTTGTGGGCGATGCGACGCCAATTGTCCGGCGTCGTCGTGTAGGTGAAGCCGGTCATTTGCTGTTCGGCGAACACGTCATAGAGCCGGAAGTCGATGCGGATGCGGCCATCGGAGAGCGGCGTGACTTGGCCGACGACCAGGCCTTGCGCGTCGATAATTTTCCAATCGGCGAAACGCGGCGGCACTTCGAGCGCCTGGATGCGCTCGATGAAAGCGCTGGAGGCGATCGGGCGGAAGAGCGCTGAACGTTCGAGGTTGGCGCGGATGACGCCGGCGACGTCGCGGCCGACTTGCTGGGCGGGCGCGCTGGAGCCGAGGAAGTCGACCACCGCGATCGGCATCGGATTGAGGTGGCCCTCGGTGACGCTGACGCGGACCTGAGCCTGCGCTGGCGCGGCGAGCGCGGTCGCGATGATGACGGCGAAGGCCGCAAACAGGTTCCGGATCATGGCATCTGCTCTCTTCATTGTTGCAGCTCGAACGTCACTTCCTGGTCCCGCCACAGATCATAGGCCTCGCCGACAATCGGATCCTGCGGCAGCCGGTCAAGCGGATCGCAGGTGCGAACAGCGCGGAGAGCGCGGTTCACGGCTTCGGTCATCAACGGGTCGAATGTGTAATTTGTAGGCCGCACAACGCGCGGCTGGCCATTTAGGCTGCCATCGCGGTTCAAACGTATCGCCACGGTCACGCGCAGGCGCTCGGGATCCGGCAAATCCGCCACCGAACGCCAGCAGCGATTGAGCGCGGCGCTTGAGATCGAGGCGATGCGGGATTCGAGCGAGGCGGTCTCGGCGGTTCCACGACCGACGCCGCGCTGGTTCCGATCTGAGGTTTCGCCACGCTCGCGACGCTGGCCCGTATCGCGCGAACGGTCGATGAAGTTGCTGGCGTCGGAGAGATCGAAATCGTCTTGTTGCTGACGCGGCGGTTGGCGGCGCGGCGGCGCGGTTGGCGACGGCGACGGCGCTGTCTGCTCCTGGCGCACAGTCTCCTCCTCGGTGGCGGAGACCTCTTCGTCCGGAACGTCGGCGGCGAGCGCGCGCACATTGGTTTCAGCGGAGATGTCGACAATCTCGACGGGCACGATGGCGGCGCCTTGCGTGGCCAAACCGCCGCGCGCCTCCCAGGCCAGCATTGTCATCAAGACTGCGCCGATGTGACCGATGATGGAGACGACCAGACCGGCCCGCATGGGATCATCGTCCCCCTGCCGGACGGCGCGGCGCGTTTTCGTTGGTGTCGGTCACCAATTGCAACTTGCGGAAGCCGGCTGAACTCACGCTCGCCAGAACTTCAGCCATCGTGTCCCACGAGGTACGCGCGTCACCGCGAATGTAGATGGCGCGGTCGTAGCCTTCATTGGAAATGGCGCGCAGACGCGGCACCAACTCTTCCTGCGTAACTTGCGTTTCCTGCAGGAAAATCACGCCATCGGCTTGAATGGTGATGGAGAGCGGATCGGTTTCGGCGGCCGATTGCTTGGCTTCGGTGCGCGGCAATTCGATCGGGATCGAGACCGTGAGCAGCGGCGCTGTGACCATGAACACGATCAACAGCACCAGCATCACGTCGACGAACGGCGTGACGTTGATTTCGGCCAAGCGCCCGCGACGCGCGCGCCGGCGGCCGCTGCGCCGCGACGAGGCGGCAAGCCCGCCGGCCATCAGCCGCGCTCGCTCAAGCGGCGCGACAGGCGCGCAGCGACTTCATCGCTGAAAGTTTCGAGGCGATCGGCGAAGCGATCGAGGTCGCCGGTGAACTTGTTGTAGAAGATGACCGCCGGGATAGCGGCGACAAGGCCGAGCGCGGTGGCGAAGAGCGCTTCGGCGATGCCGGGCGCGACGACGGCGAGATTGGTTTGCTGTTGGGCGGCGATGTTGGTGAAGGCGTTCATGATGCCCCACACCGTGCCGAAGAGGCCGATGAACGGCGCGGACGCGCCGACGGTGGCCAAGAAGCCAAGATTACGCGAAGCGCGCGCCATCTCGCGCGAGATCTGCGCCTGCATCAGGCGATCGACGCGATCGAGCAATTGCTGGCCGCTGTCGCCGCCAAGGCCGGTGCGGCGGGCTTCGCGGAATTCGCGGGCGGCGGCGGCGTAGACCCGCGAGAGAGAGTCGCGCGGGCGATCACTGCCGCGATCATCGACATCGTCCATCGAGCGGCCCGACCAGAACTCGCGTTCGAACTTACGGGCCTGCGCGTCGAGATCGCCGAATTGCAGCCATTTATCGACGGCAATCGCCCACGACCAAATGGAGGCCACGGCCAGGATCAGCATGACCCCCTTAACGACCGGGTCAGCCTGCAAAAACAGGCTGAGGACTGTGATCTGTTCTGCGCCGGATTCCATGCTCGCTCCCGCATCCACGGCTACATCGATTCAGCCGCGCCCCACCCCGGTTTAGAGCCGGAATAGTTTGTCAAAAGCTGGACGCCTATGGCTCTAGAAAGGGTTTAAGCCGTTCCAAAAGCGTGGCGGGCGGCTTTCTGGGCCGACCCGTGAGGCTGATGCAACAGACCTGGACCTCGGCGGTGACCAAGGTTTCGCCGGCCTTTTCCAATTTCTGGGCGATGAAAATGCGCGGGCCGCGGGTCGTTTCGAAAACGGTTTTGACCGCGAGGCCGTCATCAATCCGGGCCGGTTTCAGAAATTCGAGCGCGATCCGGTTGACCGCAAAGCCCAGCGGCTCGGGGCCGTTCAGCAGGTCCGTATGGTGAACACCGGCGAGACGCAGGAAGTCGCTGCGGCCGCGCTCGAAGTAGCGCAGATAGTTGGCGTGATAGACGAGGCCGGTGAAATCGGTGTCCTCGTAATAGATCCGCACCGGCAGAATATGCGTGCGGCCATCGAAGCGCCCAGCGCTCGGCTCGTCTCTAGTCATTTCCCTGCGATACACGAACCGGACGGCGAGCGGCAATTGCGCCGCCGAGCTGACGGACAAATCCGACAATGTCAGCGGCGCGGGATGCGGCGAAGCTGTTGAGCTTGTGCAGCGGACGCGCCAGGGCGTGCAGCGCCAGCAGATTGGCGGCCAAGATCAGCGTGAACAGCGCCAGGAAGAAGAAGAGCCCCTCGCCTTCGACGCGCGGCACCACCCAACGTTCGACCTGCGGATTCAGCAAGTGCAGGAAGAGCGCGTTGACGATCAGCAGATTGAGCGAGTTACGGCCCCAGGACTCGAGCTTCGCGCCGGCCAATTTGCCGAAGCGTGCAATCAGCACGGAGAGCGCAACGGCAAAGCCAATGCCGAGGATGGCGGTGATGAAGAACATCGGCAGATTGCCGAACTGGCCGATCACCATCGAAACGCCGAAGCGGTCATCCAGCCAGGCTTGTCCGCATTGGGCGAAGACGTTCCATTGGCAACCGTCATTGAGATGGAAGGTGGCGAGCGTGCCGCCGCCGCCGATCAACAGCAGCGCATAGGCCGCTGACGGGCTGCGCTCCAGCATCGCGACGAGGTCACGGGCGAAGTGGCCGGCGACGAACGCGGCGAAGGCGACGCCGATGAGATTGATCTGGTAAACGTTGCGCCAGCCGAGATCGGTGCTGATCAGGGTGAGCGCCAGAAGCGCGATGGCGAGCGCAATCAACGCGCCCTTGCCGACGCGGATGGCGAGCGCGCCGAGCACGCGCACGATGGCGCTGGCGACCAAGAACCAAAGCGCGGTCAGCGAATATTGATCGCCCAGCACCGCCATGCGGGCGAGCCCACGCACGAACCGGTAGGGATCAAGCGGCGCGATACCCAACATTTGGGCGAAGCCGCCGAGGGTCGCGGCCAGACGCAGCACATCGAACAAGGCGCTGGCGAGCCAGGTGATCAGCACAAGAGCCAAGGCCTGGCGCATGGTGGTGGCCAAGGACTTCCCGTCCCGCCAGCCGACGCCGGACAGGAAGAAGAAGAACACCATCATGAACGCAGCGCCGAACTTCCATTGCAGGAAGGCCGCTTCGCTGAAATTGGCCCCGGCGCTCATAAACCATGGCGCCAGTGCGTGGCCGTAGATGACGCTGAGGATGGCGATGCCGCGGCCGACGTCGAGCACGTTCGCGCGCGCGCCGTCGTAGCCCGCCCATTGCGCTGCGCGTGTCCAGAGCTTCGTCATCGAGGAGAAACAACCACGCGCGCGTGACGCGTCAAACGCAAAGCCCGATTTGCGCGAAAGTCTAATGCAGCAGGAACCGGTCAGTCTGCAATTTAACCGCGCCGCGTTTCAGATCAGGACAGGCGCCTGGCGATCTCTGCAGCCCACACGCGAACGTCGGGAACCGCAGTCGATTCCCAAAACGCGCCTTGGCTTAACGGGCCGATGGCGAAGAGACTCTCTTGTGGGCGGCCTTCGGCGTTGAGGACATGCGCTTCCGCATCGAGTTCCACACCGAGTCCGTTCGGGCTTGGGCGTGCGAAACCATCCTGCAAAAGCTGCATCAACAACGGATCGGACGAGCGCGCGACATCAAGATTACCGCCCGTGCAATTCACGATGGCGGCGATGTCGAGGTTGTGGCGCACCAGGCTGCCGCGCTGGCGGTGTTGAATGGTGAAACCGCCGCGGTGCTGCTCGGCGTTGACCACTTCTCCGGCCAGCACGCGCAAGCGCCCTTTCGACTTCAGCGCTTCGACCTGAGCTGCGATCTCAGGCGCCATGCGGTGGCGGTGCACATCCCACCACGGGCGCAGATGGCGCAGGAAGCGGCGCTGGGTTTCAAGCGGCAAGCGCCGCCAAAGCGCCGCCGTGTGGTGGCGCATGCGCTCCATGGCGAGTTGCCAGGGCTGGCCGCGCTCGCCCATGCGCGCGACCTCGGCGCGAAACGCGCTGACGGCGTCCGAAAGCGTGAGCGGCAAATCGATCGCATCGTGTGGAGGCGCAACCGGCGGATCGAGATGCGGGCGCGGCGTCAGACCACGGCGCGAGAGCGCGTAGATCGTGCCCGTGCCGCGCTTGGCCGCCAGCGAAATGGCGACGTCGATCATGGTGAGGCCAGCGCCGATCAACAGCACGTCGCCGCGCGGAATGCGGCGCAACGCGTCGCGATCCCAGGCGCTCAGAAGTTGGATGTTCGCGGCTTCGAATGCGGGCAGCGAAGCTGGTGCGCGGTGTCCGATGGCGAGCACTACGGCATCGGCTTTGAGCTGCTTGCCTGAGGCGAGATCGATCACCCATTCCGCGCCCCCGCGCCGGCAGGCGACCGCTTCGCCACGCAGTGTTTGAACGCGGCGGCTGAACAAGCCGCGTGCGCGCGTCAATTGCTGCGCGACGTATTCGCCGTAAGTGCGCCGCGCCGCGAAGGACGTTGCGGGCGCGCCGGATTTTGCTTTGAGCCAGTTTGCGAAGTGCTCCGGCTGATCGGGAATGAAACTCATGCCGGCGGCGCGCACGTTAAGAACGTGCTTGGGATCGGGCGTGCCATACGCGAGGCCGGCGCCGAAACGGGCGCTGCGCTCCAGCACCGTGACGCGCGGCGGATGCTCCAAAGCAGCGAGCTGCGCTGCGACCGCAACACCGCTGAAGCCGCCGCCGATAATCACGACGTGCCGACGCGTCATCGCAATTTTCCGCGCTGGCTCAACACGATCCCCATCGGGCTAGTGTCGCGTAAAACCTGCGACGGCGCCCCTGCAAAGGCGCATAGCTTACGCCAATCTGCGGGTAGGTCCCACCGCAACGCGGCGAACCCTCCCCTCTCACGCGATGAATTCGTCACAGAAGGCGCCTCAGTCGCGGGCTGCGACACGCTCTGCGGTGCGCAAAACGCGCAGCAAATTGCCGCCGGCGAGCTTGGCGAGATCGGCATCGCTCCAACCACGGCGCATCAATTCGACGAACAGCGCCGGATAATCTTCCACGCCATCGAGCCCCTCGGGAAGAAAGGGAACTCCGTCATAGTCGGAACCGATGCCGACATGATCGCGCCCGGCGACGCGGGCGATGTGTTCAATGTGATCGGCGATGCCGGAGAGCGGCATGGGCGGACGCGGATTGGCGGCGGTCCATGCCGCCATGCCTTCCGTCACCGCCGTTGGCGCGCCGGGATTGAGTGCACGCAAGCGTGCTTCTTCGCCGTTGCGTCGCGATCCCCATTCGCGCACGGCGTTGTCGGTGAACGCCGGAAAGAAGTTCACCATGACGACGCCGCCGTTCTCGCGCACAAGTTCGAGCACATCGTCGGGCACGTTGCGCGGATGCGGCGTGATGGCGAACGCGGATGAGTGCGAGAAGATCACCGGCGCTGTGCTGACGCGCAGCGCATCGCGCATGGCCTCGGCCGAGACGTGGCTGAGATCGACCAGCATGCCGACGCGGTTCATTTCGCGGATCACGTCTTCGCCAAACGGCGTGAGGCCGCCATGGCGTGGCGCATCGGTGGCGCTGTCGACCCAATCGGTGTTCGCCGAGTGGGTCAGCGTCATGTAGAGCACGCCCGAGGCGCGGAACTCGCGGATGAGCGCTAGGTTGTTGTTGATCGCTTCGCCGCCTTCCATGCCGAACATCGAAGCGATGCGGCCGCTGCGATGGATACGCACGATATCGTCAGCGCTATCGGCGAAAGCGAACGCGCGCGGGTACCGCGCGATCATGCGGCGGGTAAGATCGATCTGCTCGAACGTGGCTTGCGTGGCCGCGAGGCCCTTCAGGGAAGCCGGCACATAGACCGACCAGAATTGGGCGCCGACACGGCCTTGGCGCAGACGCGGGATGTCGGTGTGCAGCGCCGGCGTCAGTGTGCGCGTGTCGGAATTGAGATCGACGGCGGCGAGATCATTGTTGTGATCGCTACGGATCGCCCAGGGCAGATCGTTGTGACCATCGATCAACGGCGTGTGCCGCAAGATCCGATCGACGCGCTGCAGTTCGGCCCGCGTGGGCGGCGCTTGCTGCGCGAGGGCCAGAGTGGGAAACGCGGCGAGCGCGGCGGCGAGAAACAGAGTTCGAATATGCATGCCGCAGCTTTAGTGCGTAATTTTAGCTACGTCACGCCCAAGCGCCTCCGGCGCTCACCAAGACGCTGAGGCCGAAGTAGAAGAAGGTCACCGTCACCAAACCGAGTAAGAACTTTTGCATTGTTTCAACTCCCGCGCAGGAGTTAAGGACGGCTGCAGCCGGCAGTAGTGACGCTTGTCACGCGCGATTGACGAAGCGCAATCGCTAGCGGCGAAAGCGCTTTACGGTGATGCGGGCGCGGATCAGGACAGGGGCGCCATGCATGCGGACGTAAACAGCGTCACCAGCCGGCGCGCCGATGTCGATCATTTGCGCGTTCTCGCGCTGGCGCTGCTCATCATTTACCACGTTCTGTTGATCTACACGGGCCGCGAGTTCTGGCGCGTCAGCAGCGTGCACCACGGCTACTGGGCCGACTATCTGCTAAATGTGCTGACGCCTTGGCGCATGTCGCTGGTGTTTTTGATCGGCGGCATCGCCGTGCGGTTTATGCTGTCGCGGCCAAGCTTTGCTGCGTTTGCACGCGAGCGGGCGGCCCGGCTGCTGACGGCGTTCGTGTTTGCGATCGTTGTCTTGGTGCCGCCGCAGCGTTTCGTGCGCCTCGACGAGATGGGCGATCCAACCCAGCACGATTATCTGCGCTATCTGCTGCATGAAGCGCCGTTCGCGGTCTCGGCTTTTGGCCTGCATGTGCCGCAATTCGCGCACGCCTGGTTCCTGCCCTACCTCTTTGCGTACTCGCTGCTGATTGGCGTGCTGTGGTGGGGTGCGCCCAAACTATTTGCGGCGATCCAGCGCGGCATTGAGCGCGTGCATGCGGGCGTTTGGGTTGCAGGCACGATGGCGTGGTTCACCTTCCTCGAATTAGCCGGCCCGCAGAACCAGCAAGGCGACCACCTCTTCTTCACCGACGCGCAAGCGCATTTGAAGTTTCTGCCGCTGTTCATCTTCGGGGTGATGATCGGCAAGAGTGACACGTTCAGCCGCCAGCTCGACGGGCTGAAGTATCCGCTGTGGGGCGCCGCGGCGGCGCTGATGCTAACCAGCTGCGCGCTGGAATGGATGTTTCTGCACAGCGAGATCGGCGCCGCGCCTTGGCTTGGGACGCGCGGGCTCTATGGCGGCGCTATGCTGTTCAGCGTTCTGGCGTTCGGGCATTGGGCGCTGAGCCGGCCCACCGCGGCCTCGCGTTACGCCGCTGATGCGATCCTGCCGATTTATCTCATGCACCAAACCGCTCTGATCGTGACAGCGGATATGATCGTCTCGCGCGCTTGGCCGTTGCACATAGAAGCGTTCACACTGATCGCGGCTACGACTGCGCTGCCGCTCGCGGCTTATCACTTCTTCGTCCGGCACACGCCGGTGCTGCGCTTCCTGTTCGGCTTGCGGCCGCACCTGCGCCAGGAGCCCCCGCTGCCGCCGACGCCGGAGGGCGAGACTAAAGCCCGTACGCCGCTTTCATTTCCGGTTCCTTGGCGGCGACGAGCTTAGCCAGATCGACGATCACCTTGGCTTGCTTCCAGGTCGCGTCGTCCAACATCTTGCCATCGACCAGCGCGACGCCCGTGCCGTCCGGCATCGCGTCGATCATGCGCTTGGCGAGCTTCACTTCTTCAACGTCCGGCGAGAACACGCGCTTGGCGATCTCGATTTGTGACGGGTGCAGCGTCCACGCGCCGACGCAGCCCATGAGATAGGCGTTGCGGAATTGCTGTTCGCAGGCGGCGGCGTCGGCGAAATCGCCGAACGGGCCGTACATCGGCTTGATGCCATGCATGACGCAGGCGTCGACCATGCGCGCGAAGGTGTAGTGCCACAGATCTTGTTGTGCAGCGCCGCGTTCTTGGCCTTCGACAGCGTCGCTCAGAACTTTGTAGCCAGGATGGCCGCCGCCGACGCGGGTGGTTTTCATTTTGCGTGAGGCGGCGAGATCGGCGGGGCCGAGGCAGATGCCGTGCATGCGCGGGCTGGCGCCGGCGATGGCTTCAACGTTGGCGACGCCTTGCGCGGTTTCGAGAATGGCGTGCAGCAGGATAGGCCGCTTCACGTTGTGCTTGGCTTCGAGCAGAGCGAGCAACTGGTCCATGTAGTGGATGTCCCAAGGCCCCTCCACTTTCGGGACCATGATGACGTCGAGCTGATTGCCGATGCTGGCGACGAGGTCGGTGACGTCGTCCAAGTGCCACGGCGAGTTCAGCGCGTTGATGCGCGACCAATAGCCGACGCCAGCAGCGGCAAAGTCGAAGCTCTTGCCCATCTCGATGGCCCCGGCGCGGGCGGCGCCCTTAGCGTCGGCGGGAATGGCGTCTTCGAGATTGGCGAGGACGACATCGACCTGCTTGGCCATGTCGCCGACGCGGCTACGTAGCTTCTCGTTATGGGCCGGGACGAAATGGATCGTGCGTTCCAGCCGGACGGGCAGCTCCAGCAGCGGCTGCGGGGCGCCACTCGCCAGGGGCGCGAAAAACTGGCGGGGAGGCTTGGTCACGTCGCTTGATCCTGTTCTGTTCGCGCTTGCAGCATGATCTGAGCCGCGCCAGGGCGCAATCGGGCTAAACTGACTGGCGCTTTACCTTGAAGCAGGGCCCGGGGCGGGTATTGTCCGGCCCTTTCCTGGTCCGGGGCCACTGCCAGCGTGCGCACTTATCTCGATTTCGAAAAGCCGGTCGCGGAGATCGAAAACAAAATTGAGGAGCTGCAGGCGCTTGCCGAGGCTTCCGGCGCCGATGCGATCTCGCAGGGCGTCGAACTCTCGCGCCTGAAGACAAAGGCCGAGAACCAGCTCGCGACCATCTATTCGAAGCTCGATCCGTGGCAGAAGACGCAAGTGGCGCGGCATCAGGATCGCCCGCGCTTTCGCGACTATGTCGCCTCGCTCGTCACTGATTTCGTCGAACTCTCGGGCGACCGCAATTATGGCGAGGACGCCGCTATCCTCGGCGGCACCGGCAAATTCTTGGGCCGCCCTATTCTGGTGATGGGTCACGAGAAGGGGCGCACCACCGCCGATCGCTTGAAGCACAATTTCGGCATGGCGCGGCCTGAGGGCTATCGCAAAGCCGTGCGGCTGATGGATCTCGCGGAGAAGTTCGATCTGCCGGTGGTGAGCTTCGTCGATACGGCTGGCGCCTATCCGGGCATTGGCGCTGAAGAGCGCGGCCAAGCCGAAGCGATCGCGCGCTCGACCGAACGCTGCCTCACCTTGGGCGTGCCGATGGTGGCGGTGATTGCCGGCGAAGGCGGCTCGGGCGGCGCGATTGCGATCGCGGCGGCCAACCGCGTGCTGATGCTGGAGCACTCAATCTATTCGGTGATCTCGCCCGAAGGCGCCGCTTCGATCCTCTGGAAGGACAGCGCGCGCGCCAAAGACGCGGCGACGGCGATGAAGATCACCGCGCAGGATCTGCAAGAACTCAAGGTGATCGATGAGATCATCAAGGAGCCGGTTGGCGGCGCGCATCGCGAACCGGCGGCGGCGATCGCAACAGTTGGCGCCGCGGTCGCCAAAGCGCTCGATGAACTGACGCGGCTCAACGGCGACGAATTGCGCAAACAGCGCCGCGAACGCTTCCTCGCGATCGGCCGCTTCGAAGACGGCCAGGCGCCGAGCCTCTAAGTCGCAATCTTAGCTTGTGAGGCCTGCGCCTCCGGTCCATCATCAGGCCGGGGATGAGGGCCATGACGGAAAAATCCGCACCGGCGAACATTTTTCTCTCGTATGCGCGCGAGAATAAGCCGTTCACTGACGACCTCGTCATCTCGCTCAAGAGCCACGGCTTCAATCCGCTGCGCGATCTGGAAGAACTCGCCGCCGGCGAGGCTTGGCAAACACGGCTGACCGATATGGTCAAACAAGCGGACACGCTGGTGTTCGTGGCGTCGCCGCTCTCGCTGGCTTCGCCCGCCTGCGAACGCGAACTCGACATCGCATTTGAGCTCGGCAAGCGCGTGATTCCAATTGTGGTCGACGGCGCCAATTTCGACGAGATCCCTGAACGGCTGCGGAAGTTGCAATTCATCGTCTTCGGGCAAGACGGATGCTCTTACGCGCAGGATATTTCCAATCTCGTGAAGGCGTTGCGCGAAGATATACGCTGGGTGCGTGAGCATGCGCGGCTGACGTCCGAGGCGCGCCGCTGGGACGAACGCAACCGCTCGGACGGCGCTTTGCTTCACGGACAAGCGCTCAAGGACGCACTCGAGTGGCGAGCGCAGACAACGCCAAAGCACATGGATGTCGCCGACGTCGTCGAGGACTATCTCGCGCGCAGCCGGATCGTGGAACGAAAATCGAATGTCCGAAATGTTGTTCGTACTTCTACGGTGATTATACTCGCAATTGCGTCGGCAGCGGCCATGGTTGCGTTTGCTCTCGTCCGACAAGAACTGGAAGCCAGCGACATTGCCGCCGCTCAAATGCAAAACACCATCGCGCAACTTGAAGCGCGTATCACGACGCTGGAGAACTCAGGTGCCTCGGTGCCGGGAGAGATCGAAGCGCGAACTTCATCGTTCTCGATTGCACAACTAGAGCCCTACATCTCCAACCTAACCTCGGATAATCCAGCGCTCCGTCGTAACTCGCGGCGCGACATTGGCGGACTGTTGAAACGCTTGAGCGACGGCGAACTCAATCGCGCCGTCATTTCACGCTTGCGCCGCGCGGCGGATCAAGACGTCAACAACGCTTATCGCTATCGGACCGGCGCCGCGGTGGCGATCAGTCAGCTTGGGCCAGGTCAGCCGCCGATGACGGACCGCGACGGCGCACTCGCCGATCTCGCCGCCATGTGCAATTCAGACGGCGCTGACCCGACCCTGCGCGGCCATTTCTCGGCCGCGATAGCCGTCGTCTCGGGACGCCCTCAACAGGCAGGCTCTTGCGCCATCCCGAACTAGCCTTGTTCAGCTTGCGCTCAGCCGCTGGCGCGCCACATAAGTTCGAAGCGGGTCGCTGAGGATTTGACCATGACCGATGATATTTCACGCCGGGCCGTTGCGCTGGGATTGGGCGCGAGCGCGTTGGCGCCGGCAACGGCGTTCGCCCAGAACAACGACACATATTCAGAACCGGAAATCGTCGCCGCGGCTGAGCGCTTCTTTGGCGCTGGCGCGGAAGGTGTCGCGGCGGTTGTCAGCCACGTATTCTCCGATCTTGGCCGGCCGAACGGCTACATCCAGGGCGAAGAAGGCTCCGGCGCGATCGGCGTCGGCTTGCGTTACGGCGATGGCCGTTTGCGCTTGAAGAACCGCAGCAGCGTTACGCGCGTCTATTGGCAAGGCCCGTCCGTCGGCCTCGATACCGGCGGCAACGCATCGAAGGTGTTCACGCTGGTTTATAATCTGCGCAACGTCGACGACCTCTTCCATCGCTATCCGGGCGTCGAAGGTTCGGCGTATTTCGTTGGCGGCGTTGGCGTGAACTATCAGGAGCGCAATGGCGTGACGTTGGCGCCGATGCGCGCGGGCGTTGGCTTCCGGCTCGGCGCCAATATCGGCTACCTCGCCTACTCGCGCCGCCGCCGCATCAACCCGTTCTGATCACTCGGCGTCGTCGTTCTTTGGTGCGCGCCGGGCGGCTTCGTGCCGCTCGCGGAACTCCTCGGAGAACGAGGACGCAAGGATACCTGTCGGCAACGCAACGATGCCGACGCCGGCGAGCGCAACAAGCCCCGCCGCAAAGCGGCCCCAACCGGTTTCGGGAAACACATCGCCGTAGCCGACAGTGGTGAGCGTTACGACCGCCCACCAGAGTGCGCGCATGATCGAGCCGAACGCTTCCGGCTTGGTGTCGCCCTCGATGAAATAGAGCATCATCGCGGCGACGTAGAGCTGGGCGCCGGCGACGCACAGCGAAGCGACAAGCGGCGCCCAAGCACGCTTCACCGCCGCGCCGACAATCGCGAACGCCGGCACGTAGCGGGCCAGTTTGAAAAGCCGGAAAAGCCGGAGCGCCCGCATCGCCGGAAACCAGGCGCCGGTCGCGTCCGGAAAGAATTGCAGCGCGATCAGCTCAGGCAAGAACGCCAGGACGTCCGTGATGGTGATCGGTTGCAGCAGAAAGCGCACGCGCCCGCCGACGCCTTTGTGCGCAGGGTTTTCGCCCTCTGACCAAAAGCGCAGCGCAAACTCGAGCGCGAAAATCCAAACGATGGCGACGTTGACGGCACGCAGGATGGGCAGCCACGCGTCGTCGAACTTTGTGTCCGGCTGCAGCGCTTCGGTTTCGAGCGCCAACGAAAGCAGGCTGATCACGACGAGCGCGATGATCAGGCCGGAGAAGAAGTTTATGCCGCCGGGATTATCCGGCTCGAGCCAATCGTGGACATAGCCCTTGATGGTGTCGTGCTTGCGCTTGATCAGAGGCATGCGAACCGCCCCTCCCCGTGCGCGTTGTTTTAGCTATGCGGGGAAAGGCGGCAAGCGCGTTCAGGCGGTCGATGAAAGCTTGAGCCCGATAATGCCAACCACGATCAGGCCGATGCAGCCGAGGCGCATCACGTTCGCGCTTTCGGAGAACAGCATGATCCCGAGAAGCGCGGCGCCAACGGCGCCAATGCCGGTCCAGATCGCGTAGGCCGTGCCGATCGGCAGCGCGCGCGCGGCCTGCGCGAGCAGCCACATCGAAGCGACCATGGCGGCAATGGTGATGGCGCTGGGAACGGGCTTGGTGAAACCGTCGGCGTATTTGAGGCCGATGGCCCAGATGATCTCAAGAAAGCCAGCCGCGGCCAGCATGATCCAGGCGTTCATGACGACTCCCTTGCGCGTCCGCGCAATGATGGGGCCGTCCCCGATGATTGGAAAGCGCACGGGTCGTCCCGCGCGCGCTGCTTATCTGGGACAATGCGGCGCAAACTTCAACAGCACGCTTCCCGGGCGAGCGTCGCGAGACCCGGGACCTAGGGGCTTCATGCACTCTGCTTAATTGCCACTGGGTCCCGGCTCGGCGCTCACACGCATCGTGCGATGCGCGTGAGCTTGGCCGGGAAGCGTGAGAGGCTAACCCCGCAGCGTGCCGCCCGTGGCCTTCATCACGGCGCTGACGATCTTGGCGCTGGCGGCTTCGATGTCGGCGTCGGTGAGGGTTTTTTCTTTCGGCTGCAGCGTGACTTCGATGGCGAGGCTCTTCTTGCCGGCGCTCATGCGTTCGCCGCGATAGACGTCGAACAGGTTCACGTCGGTGATGAGCTGCTTATCGGCGCCGATGGCGGCGCGGACGACATCCTGCGCGGTGACGCCGTCATCGACGATGAAGGCGAAATCGCGCGTCAGTGGTTGCAGGTCGAATTTTTCGAGCGGCGGCTTAGTGCGGCCTTTCGCGCGCGGCGCGGGGATCGCGTCGAGGAAAATCTCGAATGCGAACGCCGGCGCTTCGACGCCGATGGCCTTCAGCGCACGCGGATGGATCTCACCGTAGTACGCGATGACCTTCGGGCCGAGCTTCAACGCGCCGGTGCGACCGGGGCGCCAGTGCGCGGGCGCATCGGTGAAGGTTTGCAAAGACGCGACGGGAGTCCCGATGGCTTCGAGAATGGTCAGCACATCGCGCTTCACATCGAAGATGTCCGGCTGATGGTGCGCGCGCCAATGGCGCGGCGGACGCGGCTGCCACACGGCGGCGAGCGTCCGCTGCTGGCCGTTGTCGTTGGTGTTGGCGTAGGCCGGGCCGGCCTCGAACAGGCGCGCGTCAGCAAAGCCGCGATCGGCATTGCGTTGCGCGGCGGTGAGAAGCTGCGGCAACGCCGTGGGCCGCATGCAATCGAGATCGGACGCGATCGGGTTGGAGACCAGCATCTCATCGCCGCCGCCGCCGAACGCTTGCGCTTGCGCGCGTGAGCAGAAGCTCCAGGTGATGGCTTCGTTGTAGCCAAGCGATGCTGCGGCGCGGCGCGCGAGGCGCGTGCGGCTTTCGCCAACGCTAGCCGGCGGCGGGCGGAAGCCTGCCGCGCGCGGCGGCTGGTTCACCGGCAACTTGTCGAAGCCTTCGATGCGCGCGACCTCTTCCACGAGATCGGCGCTGCCTTCGACGTCACGGCGCCATGTCGGCGGCTGGACGATGAGTTTTTTCGAGCTTTGGCCTTCGGCGTTGGTTTCGAAGCCGAGGTCTTTCAGCACGGCGCGCACGCGCGTCGGCTTCACGTCGATGCCGGCGAGTTGGCGCACGCGATCGGGATCGAACGTGATCGGCTTCGGGGGCTCGGGCTCTTTGCCGACGACCATGATCTCGCTCGGCTCGCCGCCGCAGAGATCGAGGATAAGGCGCGTCGCGAGTTCGATGCCGGGAACGACGAACGCGGAATCGACGCCGCGGGCGAAGCGATATTGCGCGTCGGTGGTGAGCGTGAGCGCACGGCCGGTTTGGTGGATCATGGTCGGATCGAAGAGCGCGCACTCGACAAGAATATCGGTCGTCGTCTCCGACACGCCCGAATATTCGCCGCCGATAACGCCGCCGAGGCCGAGCACGCGCTCATCATCGGCGATCACGCACATGGCGGGCGTGATGTTGTAAACGTTGCCGTTGAGCGCCTTGAAGCTTTCGCCGTCCCGGCCCATGCGCGCGCGAACCACGCCGCTCAGCTTGGCAGCGTCATAGACGTGCAACGGGCGCGCGCGATCGTGGGTGATCAAATTGGTGATATCGACCAATGCGCTGATCGGTTTTTGGCCGATGGCGCGCAGGCGTTGCTGCAGCCACGCTGGCGACGGGCCGTTCTTCACGCCGCGAATGTAGCGGCTGGCGAACATCGGGCACGCGTGCGTGTCGTCGATCTCGACTTTTTGCGGCGACGGATAGCGGCCAGGCACCGGCAGCACCGGCTTCGTCGTCGCTTTGCCGACGCCGGCAGCGGCGAGATCGCGCGCGATGCCGGCGACGCCCAGCCAATCGGGGCGGTTCGGGGTGACTTCGATATCGATCACCGGATCGTTGAGGCCGAGCGCTTCGGCGAGCGGCGTGCCGACTTTGAGTTCCGAGTCGAGCTCGAGGATGCCGTCGGCGTCGGTGTCGAGTTCAAGCTCGGCGCCCGAGCAGAGCATGCCGTTCGACACAACGCCGCGCACCGGGCGCGCTTCGAGCGTAATGCCTGAGCCTGGTATAGTTGTCCCGATCGGTGCGAACGCGGTGACGAGGCCCGCGCGCGCGTTCGGGGCGCCGCAGACGATCTCAAGATTGCCGAGCTTGGTTTCGACTTGGCAGACTTGCAGCTTGTCGGCGTTCGGGTGTTTCGCGGCGCTGATGATGCGCGCGACCGTGAACGGCGCCAGCTTCTCGCCAGCGTTCTCGACGCCTTCGACTTCAAGACCAGTCATGGTCATGATTTCGACAATGGCGTCGATGCTCGCGTCCGTGGCGAGATGCTCTTTGAGCCAGGAGAGCGTGAATTTCATAACAACCTCAACGGAGCGCGTAGCTGGCTGCGATTAGAATCGCGGCGAGACCAACAACGCCGACCAATTCCTGCACCACGTTAGTTGCAGGTGGAATGCGATCGCCGGGCCGCCGCTTTGTGAGAAAAGCAAGCGCCAGGATTAAGCCCAAACCAAACCCAGCGCCCGTCAGCCCTGCACTGCCCGGCAAGAGCAGAGCCGGAAGCAGCACAAGCAACACAACCAGAATTGCGGTGTACATCGCCGGCAATGCGAACGCGTCCGCTTTTGACGTGATTTGCGGCCGCGCATAAGCACGCGCGAAGGCGGCGCCGATCACGGAGGCGATGATAAGTACGTTCGCCTCGGCTTGCGTCAGCGAAACCCAGCCGAACGCAATCCAACCGAACAACACCTGGCTGATAAAGCGTGTGAGCGCCGAATAAGCGTCGAGCCATTGCTGCAAGAAGCCCACGATGCGCGCGAGGTTCAAATCCTCAACCAGGTTGAGAATGCTGAGCGCGCCCAAGACCCAGCCAAACACGCGGGACACGCCAATTTGGATGACCGGCGCGGCTGTTGTCGTTTCGGTGTTTTGCTCGCCGGACATGATGTCAGCCAACGCCCTGCGCCAAGCCTGGCAGCAGATACGGGCTGAAGCCATAATGTTTTAACCAGCGAGTGTCGGCGGCGAAGAAGTCGCGCAGGTCCGGCATGCCGTATTTCAGCATGGCGAGGCGATCGATGCCCATGCCGAAGGCGTAGCCTTGGTATTTCTCGGGATCGATGCCGCAGCTTTTGAGCACGTTCGGGTGCACCATGCCGCTGCCCAGAATTTCGAGCCAATCATCGCCGGCGCCGATCTTGATCGTGCCGCCGGAGCGATCGCAGCCGACATCAACTTCCGCGCTCGGTTCAGTGAACGGGAAATGGTGCGGACGGAAACGCAGCTTCACATCGTCGACTTCGAAGTACGCTTTGATCGCGGCGATCAGCACGCTCTTCAAATCCGCCATGGTCGAGGTCTCGTCGATGACGAGGCCTTCGATCTGGTGGAACATCGGCGTGTGGGTCGCGTCGGAGTCTTTGCGGAAGGTGCGCCCCATGCAGATCATGCGGATCGGCGGCTTCTGCTTCAGCATGGTGCGCACTTGCACCGGCGAGGTGTGCGTGCGCAGCACTTTGCGCGCGCCATCATCGCCCTTCGCATCGAGGAAGAAGGTGTCGTGCGTTTCGCGCGCCGGATGGTTCGGCGGGAAGTTCAGCGCCGTGAAATTGTTGAAGTCGGTCTCGATGTCCGGACCTTCTTCGACACTGAAGCCCATCTCGCCAAAGATCGCGGCGAGTTCTTCCATCACTTGGCTGACCGGATGGATCGTGCCCAAGCGCGGCTTCACCGACGGCAGCGTTACGTCGACCGCCTCAGACTGCAGCTGACGATCGAGCGCGGCTTCGGCCATCACCGCCTTCTTGGTGACGATCGCTTCGGTGACTTTGTCCTTCAGCACGTTGAGCGCGCCGCCGAAGGTCTTGCGCTCGTCCGGGCTCATAGCGCCCAGGTTTTTCATCAGCGCGGAAATGCTGCCCTGCTTGCCGAGGGCTTCGACGCGCAGCGCTTCCAGCGACGCTTCGTCGTTGGCGGCGGTGACGCGCGCCATCAGGTCGGCCTCCAAGGCCGCCAAATCAGTGGTTTGACCGTTCATCGCCGGTGTTTAGCGGAGGCGCCCGCTTCGGCGCAATTTGCGAGAGGGCCGCAGCGGCAGTTTCCGTTTCGATCCGGCAATGTTGCCGACGAGCCGCAGCCCATGTTACCCCAACGACAGGGGGACATCAGAATGATGCGTTGGGTATTGGCTGCGGCTTTGGCCTGCGCGCCCATTGGGCTGGCCCACGCGCAAGAGGCCGCCCTTGCTACGGCCCCTGCTCCGGCCTCCGCCGCGATCCGCATTCCGGCCGGGACAACCGTGCACGTCGAGATCGTCGATCCGCTGAGTTCGCGCACTAGCCAACGCGGCGACACGTTCGCGCTGCGCCTGGCTGAGCCCATCCTGGTCAACAACGAAGTGGCGGTGGCGGCTGGCGCCAGCGGCGGCGGCGAAGTGATCGATGCGCAGCGTTCCGGCATTGGCGGGCGCCAGGGCCAGCTCATCCTCGCGGGCCGCTTTCTCGAGATCAACGGCGAGCCCGTGCGGCTGCGCGGCATGCAAATCCTTGGCAGCGGCGAAGACCGTTCGGGCACATCCACGGGCGTATCGATGATCCCTTATGTGGGCGTCGTCGGCGTGTTCATTCAGGGCGGCGAAATCGAGTTTCAGCACGGCGTGCGCGCCACGGCGCGGCTCGCCACCGAAGTCATCATCTCACAGACGCCGGAAACACCGGTGCAAACAGAAGAAAATGTGGAGGGGCAAATTCAATGAAGACGATGCAACTGGCGGCGTGCGCCGCTTTGGCCTTGAGCTTCGCCACCGCGGCGATGGCGCAAGACACAACGACCGAAGCGCCGGCAAGCGCAGAAGCAGCAGCGCCGGCTGACACGAGCACGGCGACTGATGCGGCGCCAGTTACAGTGCCGGCTTCGGAAGTGCCGCCGGCTGACGCGCCGCCGGAATATGTGCCGGCATTCTCCGAGATCGTGGGCCGCCCGCCAGAAGGCAAAGGCCAGATCGTGTTCTTCCGCCCGAGCCGTTTCACGGGCGCTGCGCTGAGCTTTTCAGTGCGCGAAGGCGACGAAGGCATCGGCCGCTTGGGCAATGGACGCTATTTCGTGCACGTCGCCGAGCCAGGCATTCATGAGTACAACATTTCCGGCGAAGTCACCGACACGCTGCGCCTCGAGATCGAAGAAGGCGAAACCTATTACGTCCAGCAGACCATCAATATGGGCATCATGATGGGCCGCCCGGTGCTGACGCCTTCGGATCAAGCGGCGTTTGAAGAACGCGAGCTGCGCGTCTCCACGCAAGAAGGCGTCGATCGCCGCCGCCGCAACAGCGACGACTAAAGCGAACCCAAGCGCACAAACAAAGAGAGCGGCGATTGCTCGCCGCTCTCTTCTTTTTTGCGTTGTCGCTGAAGCTTACTTCAGCGCGCCTTGCGCTTGCGCGATGAGGCCCTTGAACGCCGCCGGCTCGTTCATGGCGATGTCGGCCATGACCTTGCGGTCGAGTTCAATGCCCGCCTTCGCGAGGCCGGCGATGAAGCGCGAATAGGTGAGGCCCTCTTCACGCACCGCCGCGTTGATGCGCACGATCCAGAGCGAACGGAAGTTGCGCTTCTTGGCCTTGCGGTCGCGGTAGGCGTAGAGACCGGCCTTCTCGACCGCAGCGTTCGCGGCGCGGAAGGTGTTCTTGCGACGGCCGTAATAGCCCTTCGCCTTCTTCAAAACTTTCTTGTGGCGGGCATGAGCGGTAACGCCGCCCTTAACGCGTGCCATGATCGTACTCCGTCAAATAAGGGTGGCGGCTCAGTCGAGCCCGTAAGGAATCCACAGCTTCACGCGATCGGCGTCCGGCTTGGCCAGGACGTCGGTGCCGCGGTTCTGACGAATGTACTTGGCGTTGTGGCTGATCAGGCGGTGGCGCTTGCCGGCGGGGCCGGCCTTCACTTTGCCCGAGGCCGTCAGCTTGAAGCGCTTTTTCACGCCGCTCTTGGTCTTCAGTTTCGGCATTTCATCCTCTTTTGGATCAGGCGCGGGCCGAAACCCACGCAAAAAGGGTCGCCACGGCATGCCGTACAGGCCGGGCCACCCAAGAAGGCGGGGCTGATAGCATAGGGGTTCCGGGCCGGCAATGGCCCCGGAGAGGCTCAGGTCCGCTTAAAGCCGAACCGATATGGCGGGCGCTGGCTTTCCGGCCAGTCGGTCCACGGGCCGGGGGTCACCGCGACCAGGGCGAACGAACCGCGCTCGGTGTCCAGGCCGGCCTCGGCCAGGGTGAGTTCATGCTCGCCAGCGCCTTCCACGGCGACCCGGAGCCGCAAACGGCCAGCCCAGACGCAGCGGGCGTTTTGCGGACAGCGGCTGTCTTCCAGCACTTCGAGCGGACGCACCCGCAGGCCGCCGCCGAGATCGGCGGTTTGGCCGATGGCGGCCGCGACAACACCCTGCTCACGCAGCGCCGCTTCGCGCTGGGCGAGATCCTCGCGGATGTGCTGAGGCAGATTGGGGTTGGCTGGCGGCTGCGCCTGCGTTTGGGCGCAGGCGGTCAGCAAAAAGGCCGCGATCAGAAACGCGCGCATAGACACACTCCGTATCGCGGCCACTTAACTCCGCCGTAGCTGAATGGCGGCTGACGCCGGCGCTTAGCCGCGCGGCGCCATTACCATGACGACCTGACGGCCTTCAAAGCGCGGCTCGTGCTCAACCTTGGCGATGCCGTCGAGTTCCGTGCGCATGCGCTCCAAGAGCTCCATGCCGAGGTGCGTGTGCGCCATTTCGCGGCCACGGAAGCGCAATGTCACCTTCACCTTGTCGCCTTCTTCGAAGAACCGGTGAATGGCCTTCATTTTCACTTCGTAATCGTGGTCGTCGATGTTGGGACGAACCTTGATTTCCTTGAGTTCGACGCGCTTGGCCTTTTTGCGCGTCTCAGCCTTCTTCTTCTGCTCCTCGAACCGGAACTTGCCGTAGTCGAGAATTTTGCAGACGGGAGGCACAGATTGCGGGGCCACCTCGACGAGATCGAGGCCTGCTTCGCGCGCTGCGTCGAGCGCGGCGGAGATTGGCATTTCGCCCTGCTTTTCTCCTTCTGCATCGATGAGGAGGACGCGCGGCACGCCGCGGATTTCCTCGTTCACTCGCGGGCCATCCTTCGAGGGCGGCGGCGCGGCGTATGGACGTCTGGCTATCGGGCATTCTCCTGTAGCTGTTGATAAAACGCGTTCGATCCGCGCCTGGTGGGGCGCGGACTCACCCTTGGAATATTGCGTGTGTGGAGGTTTTCATCAAGCCGTAGCGGCTTGGCGAAAAACCCCGCAATTGCGCAATTGGCGCTCCACCTGCTCGACCGGCAGGTCCGACACAACCGAGGCGGTCAGCGCCACCACCCCGCCCCGCCCGCGCGGCGCGCTCATATCGAGCTTGGCGGCGGCGGAGAGGAAGACCAGGCACGGCACGCCAGCGGCGGCGGCGATGTGCATCAGGTCAACGTCATCGCCCACGGCGAAAGCGGCGCGCTCCATCAGACCGATGGTCTGGAAGAGGTCCGGGCGGGTCACGAGGTTTTTCGCGCGCGGCTCGGCCTTGGCGATTTCAGCGCCGACCGGGCGTTCTTCCGTGCCGCCGAGCACCACCGGCGTCACGCCATGGGCGGCGGCGCGGCGGGCCAGTTCGGCATACTTGGTTTCGTCCCAACGGCGCGACGGGTCGGCATTCGAACCACGCGGCAAGAGCACGATGTACGGGCCGCTGATGCCGAAATAGTTCGGGCTCAAGCGCGGCGGGTCGCGCAGCACGCCGCGCACCCAAGTCAGATCCGCCATCAGCGGCTCTTCGCCGAGTTCGGCGACGGCGAGTTGGGCTGCGTAGCGATCGAGCGGATGCATTTGCGCGCGGCCGCCGTCGAGATAGGCGAAGCTGGCGCCCGGCGTCGGGCCAGACCATTTCGGCGGCCACGGGCGCAGGCCTTGGAAATAATTGCTGGTGCGGTTGGAGCCTTCGAGGTCGTAGACGACATCGTACTTGGCGGCGCGGATGCGCGAGATCAGCTTGGTGATGGCTTGCGGCTCAGTCGGTTTGCCATCGGCTTCGACCGTGTCGAAGTACGGGGCCTTCTCCGCCAAATCCTTGGTGGCTTCGGTGGTCAGCAAAGTGATCCGCGCGCCGACATGGGCTTCGCGGATGCGCTTAGCCGCAGCCAGCGCCAACACGAACGCGCCAAGGCCGCCGAGCTGGATCACCAGCACGCGCTTGGCTGCACTCGTTTCGCCATCGGAAGACGCAGCCGACTTGCGCCAAATCATATTCCGCAGACTCCTCGCCCCGCTTCTACAGCACCGGTTTGTGCTTCGTCACGGTCTCGCGCTGTTTCGAATTGCGCAAAAGCCGTTCGTAAACCGCTAATGTGGCGGTTTGGAGCGCGGCGGTGGAATAGAGGGTGTGCACGCGGAAACGGCCCTGACGGCCCATATCGGCGCGCTTTTCCGGCCCCAAATCCATGGTCCGTTCAATGGCGCCGGCCAAGGCTTGCGCCGCGCCCGGCGGAACCAGGAACCCGGTTTCGCCTTCAATTACGGTTTCAGTAAAGCCGCCGAGATTGGAGGCGATCACCGGCACGCCCATGGCTTGCGCCTCGACCGCGCCGCGCCCGAAGGCCTCCGCTTCGATGACCGGGAACACGGCGATGTCCGCCGCCGCAAAGGCAGTCGGCATGTGCGTTAAATGGCCGGCGAGCACCACGACTTCGCTGAGGCCGGCCGCATCAATCGCCGCTTTGAGTTCAGCAACGTAACCGTGCCGGCCTTGCGGATCGCCGGCGAGAATAACTTTCAGCGCGCCGGGTCTGCGCGCCTCGATCATCTTCACCGCTTCAATCAGCACGAGCTGACCTTTCCAACGCGTCAGACGCGCGGGCACGATGACAACGCAGCGCGCGTCTTTCGGCGCTAAGCCCCAATCGCCGCGCGTGATCGCAACTTCGTTGTCGCTGACCTTGGCGCGATCGAAAAGATTGAGATCAACGCCGCGCGGAATGACGGTGATGTTCTCAGGCGGGACATCGTAAAACTCGAGTATGTGCTCGCGCGTGTAATGCGAGTTGGCGATGACAGCGTCGCCGCGCGTCATGATCGAATTGTAGAAGCGCTTCAGCCAGGTGCGGCCGTTGTAGATGCCGTGGAACGTGGTGACGAACGGCGTGTCGGTGAAGCGAGCGGCAAAGAAGGCGCTCCATGCCGGCGCACGTGAGCGCGCATGGATGATGGCGACGTTGCGCTTCTTGGCGAGCGCGGCGAGCTTCCACGCATTGATGAGCGCGACGAATGGATTCTTGGTGTGAAGCGGGAGCTTGATCAGCTCGCCGCCGGCCGTCTTGAGGTCCGGCTCAAGACGGCCGCCGGCGCTAGCGACCAAAGCGAGCCCCCCGGCGCGGCTGATCGCCTCCGCTATTTCAAGCGTAGTCCGCTCGACCCCGCCAGCATTGAGCTCAGGGGTAACTTGCAGAACCGTAGGGATGTGACCTTCTTGCAATGCTTTGCCGACGCCCTAGACCGCCCCGTCTGGCTAAACCGATGTTTAGACACGATTTTGCCCAGGTTGGCGCTGGTATTCGTTAAAGACGCGCTTTCGGCGCCGTTCTGGCGGCCAAGTTTCTCCAAACAGTAGAGCCACCAGGGTGGGGCCAAGTCGAGGCGCCGGCTGCGGCGCTGCTCGCGCCCTGAGCGAAGCGCTTGGCTTCCCGCTTGGCATCGGGCATCGGTTTTGGCCTTGGTTCGGGGAGTTCCGCACGCATGTCGATTATCTTCGCCGCCCTGACGCTGCCGCTTGCGTTGCTGCAAACCAGCGCCGCGCCCACCAGCGCCGAAGCCTACAACGCCCAGCGCCTCAACCAGTGCATTGAGCTGATCGAGGAAGACGCGGCGGTTGCGTACGAAGAAGCGATGGCGTGGGCGGCTGAGGGCCAATCGGTCGGCGCTTATCGGTGCGCTGCGATGGCGCTCATTGCGCAGAACCGCCACGGCGAAGGCGCGCGGCGTCTGGATTCGCTAGGCTCAGCCGTCAATCCGGCCGAGACCGCCACGCGCGCCGAACTCTTCAGCCAGGCCGGCAATGCGTGGCTGCTGGGCCGCGAGCCGGCGCGCGCCCGCGCTTCGTTCACCCGCGCCATCACCACGGTGCAAGCCGATCCGGCGCAACTGCCTGATCTGCTGATCGACCGCGCCCGCGCCTACGCCATGGAGCAAGAATGGCGCGCGGCGGAAGAAGATCTTTCACGCGCACTCGACATCCGCAGCAATGACGCCTTGGCGCTGCGCCTGCGCGCCGCCGCGCGCATGCACCAGCGTTCGTACGAATTGGCGGAAACCGACGCGCAGCGCGCGTTGACGCTCGCAACCAACGAAGAAGAACGCGTGAGCGCCGCGCTGGTGCTTGGACACGTGCGCGAAAGCCAGCGCACCGGCGCGCCAGTAACCGAGTAACTTCGGTTACGCGGCAGAAATCTCACGGACGAGTTCCAAGCCGTCAACTATTCTTGGCGCGCGGGACGACTTTCGTGGAGATTCCCTATGAAACTGAAACCCCTTCTTGTTGGCGCCGTACTGGCGCTGACCGCCGCGTCCAGCTCTGCATTTGCATGGGAGCAAATTGGCGCGCGTGAAGTTCGCGAGCGTGTGGAGCGCGATACGATCGTTCTCGAAGGGCCTCGCAGATTTGAGCGCATCAGACTGTGCGCCTACCGCAATCCAATTCACATACTCGATCTTGACGTGCGCTTCGCAAACGGCGGCCACCAAGACGTCAGCGTGCGCCAGCGCGTCAACGCCGGCGAATGTACGCGGGCGATCGACCTCGATGGTGGCGATCGTAACCTCGAGGCCGTGACGATGGTTTATGAAGAGACAAGCCGTCGCCGCCGCACTGCAACTGTGCGGTTGTTTGCAGAGTGAGAGCAGGCGGGCGCGGCCTCACCGCGCCCGCCAATCATTAACCGGGCGTCGTCACGATCGCGCGCATGTCCCACTCGCTGGTGCGAATGTTGTCGACCTTCCAGCGATCGGATTCCCAGACGAGGTCGTAAACGACCTCCTGCGGCGCGCCGATATTGTTGAACTGCGCCCGCACGACGGCGTGGCTGCCTTCGACCAAGCTATCGGTGGTCGCGGCGATGTTGCTGAGTTGGTAGTCCTGCGCGTCGATGATGGGATCGAAGTCGAGCGAGGGGCCGTCGCCGGCGCCAGAACGGGCCTGCATCGCGGCGATCTCAGCTTGCATGCGCGCCGACCATGGCGCGGCGTCTTCCAAAGATGGCGCTTGCCCGTCGGCTGTGATGTAAGGCGCGTAAAGTGTGCGCACGACTGCGGCTGGATCAGGAATGGCGCGGCTGGCGCCGATTTCGGTTTCGGCTTCGGTTTTTTGCGGCGCCGGCGGCGAGCACGCGACAAGCGCCGCAGCCAGCATCACGACCAATGCATGAATGCGCATGTGCGCCTCCCCCTCTGTTCGCGGCTTGGCATAAAGGCAGTCGCGCAGCGGCGCCAGCCTTAGCCGCGCACCCAGCCAACCTCGGCGTCGTTGAAATCGACGACCTCACCCAGCTCATAGACGTTGCGATAGCCGTAGCCGTAGAGATTGATGAAGGTCTGGATGTTGAGCGCGAGTTCGATGCGCTTCAGCACGACGGGCTGGGCGTTGTTGGAAAAGTTGTTGTTGCAATAAATCAGAATGCGCACGTTCGGGTTGCGCAACGCGGCGGCGAGGCTTTGATCGGTGAAGTCGGTGAAGGGCAAATTGATCGCGCCGTCGATGTGGCCGGCTTGAAATGCATCGGCCGAACGCGCGTCGAGGATGATGGTGTTGGGCTCACGCGCCATGCGCTGAAATTCGGCCAGCGATATGAGCCGGCCAGCGCGATAAGCTTCGACTTCGCCGGCGAGGCTGCGGAAGCCCTGATAATTGATCTGCGCCGATGCGGCGGGACGATCCTTGACCTGCGCGACCGCCAACGGCGCGGCCAACAACGCCAACGTCAAAGCTGCAACAAGCGCACGCATGGAAGACCCTCCGCGATAGCGGAAGCATCAAGCGCTTCGATTAGGCCGGTATTGCGGCATCAGCTGCCGGTTGCGATCGCCTGCAGGAGATACGGCACGCCGATCGCGTAGGCGCCGCCGATCAAAAGCCCGACCGGCATGCCCATGAGCGCGCCGACGTAAGCGTTGCCGAGCCGCTCGCCCCAATCGAGGCCGCGTCCGCCGAGACGAAGAACAAAGCCGATGGCGCCGCCGATCAAGCCGCCCATGCCGCCATATTCCCAGCCGATCACGCACAGCACGACCATGCCGGCGAACGCCGCAACGCTGAGGAGCAGCCTAAGATTGTCCACGCCAGCCTCTTTCAGTCCGCCCCCCGGGGCGCGCGGGCCCTCTCATGGCAGGCCGCACCGGGCGCCTGCAAGCGGGGTGCGCAGGATTTAGATGGGTGGGCGCGCGCCGCCGTTGGCGCCATTGGCCCCGGCGCCGGCCGGATCGTATGCGGATGTCGGCGTGCGCCGCGTGGCGGCCTCGCGCTGGGCCGCGGCGCTGATCAGGCCCAATTCCTGCGGCGTAACGACCATGAGCTGACTCGAACCGGCCAGAGCTTCGGCGATGTTCTGGCGCGTCTGCATTTCGAGCAACGTCAGGATCGCCGCCGTCGATGCGGGATCGCGGTTGGCGAACACATCGGCGAGTTGATCGATCTGTTGCGGGCGCAGCGCCAGCACGCCTTGCGCACGCATCGCCGCGCGCGCGGCTTCCACTTGCGCGGGCGTCGCCGGCTGACCGCCTGTGCCGACGGCGGCGCCGACTGCGGCGGCGAACTCGTCGGGCTGGGTGTAGGTGAAGCTTGCGGTGTGAAAGTTGACGCCGAGCGCCATGCCAGGCTCACCGGCTTCGTCGCCATCCGATTCCGCTTGGCGCAATTGCTCCACCGCGGCGCGCTCAACTGCGCTCAACGCGGCGCGCAATTCTTCATCCTTGCGCTTGCCGATTTCACTGCGGAAAGCGCTTTGAATGCGGGTTTCCAGCGCCAGGCTGAATTCCTGAATCTCGTAGACGTGCTTTAGGAGCTTGCGGTTCAAACTGAATTGAACACGCGCTTCGACGATCACTTTGTGCGAGTCTGCTGTCACCGCTTCGAACGGCAGCGGCGCGCAATAATGCGGGCGCAGATTGATGACGCCGGTGCGCGGATCCAAGAGCCGCGTCGTGCGCCTGCCGCCAGTGGCGGGATCGAGCGCGACGAAATCAACGCGCGGCGCCGAGGCGCCTTTGACGACGGCTTCGTCCCAATCCCAGAGCACAACCTTGCCGTCGAGCGCGCGGCGGAAGCCGCGGTCGTCCTGGGTCATGTAGGTGCGGTCGTACCGGGCTTCGTAATAGCGCGTGACGATGTAGCCGATCAGCGCGATCAACAGCACGCCGACCACAGCCGCGATCACCATCATCATAATCGTACTCATCGCACTCTCCCCCGAGGCGATTTTTACCATACCGCACTCGCAACGGAGTTGCAGTGAAAACTCCGCCAGAGGCGAATTCTAGTCGCGCCTGTCACTTGCCAGCACGCAGCCGGCCAACCCTTCGTTGCGCACCACGCGGGCGCGTCCCACCAACATCGACGCGCGCGAGCGGACGTAAGGGCCAGGCTGGTCGGCGCGCCAGCGGTTCGGGTTCGGCAGCACCGCCGCCAGCCGCGCCGCCTGCAGCGGGGTCAGCTCTTCAGCCGAGACGCCGAAACGGGCCCGCGCCGCGGCTTCAATGCCGAAATTGCCGTCACCCCATTCGGCGACGTTGAGATAGGCCTCCATCACCCGCTCTTTCGGCCACATGAATTCGATCAGCGCGGTGAAGTAGGTCTCAAAGCCTTTGCGCACCCAAGAGCGCTCCGGCCACAGGAACAGGTTCTTGGCCGTCTGCTGGCTGATGGTTGAGCCGCCGCGCATTGGGCCGCGGCCGCGTTCATTGGCTTCCATAGCGCGCTGAATGGCTTCGACGTCGAAGCCGTCATGCGTGCAGAAGTTGCCATCCTCCGCCGCGATCACGGCGCGGACGACGTGCGGCGAGATGCGTTCGATCGGCACCGGATAATGGCGGATCGTCTGCCCTTCGGCGGCGCGCTGCATCATCAGAATGGTCGCCGGCGCATCGACGAAGAGATAGGCGCCGACCCACGTCACCGGGATCAGCACGAACGCGATGAAGACGACGGCGATGAAGGTGTTGAACAACCCAAAGCGCTTGGTGCGTTTGATGCGCTTGAGGTCGAGATCGAGATTTGTGCGTGTGTCGCGCGCGCGCAGCCGGTCGGAGCGGCGCGGCTCGCGCTGCGGCAGAGGAATTTCCGCTTCGCCGAACAGCGGCTCATCCGATGACGGCGGCTCATAACGCGGCGGTGGTGGCGGCGGAGGTGGCGGCGGAGGTGGCGGCGGCTCGGGCGCTTGCGCTTCGGCAGGATCGTAGAGCGGCTCGTTCACTTCCGGCGGTGGCGGCGGCGATTGCGGCGGCTGGGCGTCTTGCGGCTCTTCCCGTTCAGGATTTTCCTCGTCGGGAGTCATCTCGAAGTTTTCCCCAATAGCGCGCGACCGGCGCGCCGATTTGAAGCGCAGGCGCGCCAAAGCGCAAGTCGCCTCACCGCCTTTAGTGCATAGCTAGAGCCGTGTCCCCGCTGGTTCCAGGCATTTGCCGAGAAACCACAACTTACGCGCCCCATTCTGCGACCACATCCGCGTCTGTTTCGCCTGGCGCACGCGTGGCTTTCAAGTGGGCGAACGCGGGTGCGTCGAGCAATTGCCGGATGGCCCACACGGCCATACCGCGCACGAGCGGTGAAGTATCGTCAAGTCGAGCGCGCGCGATGTCTGAGAGCGCGGTTTGGCCAGAATTGCCGATGGCGACCAGGACATTGCGCACGAAGCGATCGCGGCCAGTGCGCTTGACCGGCGTACCGGCGAAGCGTGTGCGAAAGGCGGCGTCATCGAGGGCGGCGAGTTCGGCAAGCGGAGCGAGCCGCAGATCTTCGCGCATGCTCATGCGTGCTTCGCGCGCATCGGCGGCGAACTTGTTCCAGGGGCACACGGCGAGGCAATCGTCGCAGCCGAAAATGCGGTTGCCCATCGGCTCGCGAAACGCGACGGGGATTTGCCCTTGATGTTCGATGCTGAGATACGCAAGGCAGCGGCGTGCATCGAGTTGGTACGGCGCCGGAAATGCCGCGGTTGGGCAAACATCGAGACAGGCCCGGCAGCTGCCGCAATGATCTTCGTGCGCGACGTCCGGCTCGATTTCGGCGGCGCTTAGGATGGCGCCAAGAAACAGCCACGAGCCGTGCGTGCGTGAAACGAGATTGGTGTGCTTGCCCTGCCAGCCGAGGCCGGCGCGTTGGGCTAGCGGCTTTTCCATCAATGGCGCGGTATCGACGAACACTTTCACGTCGGCGCCCGTGTCGTGTGCGAGTTGCTGGGCCAGTTGCTTCAGCTTGCCTTTGATGACGTCGTGATAATCGCGCCGTGCTGCGTAGGCCGAGACCAACCCCTTCCCGCGCTCGGCCAGGAGGGCGAGGCTATCGTCGTTCGGTGCGTAGGATTGACCGACGAGAATAGCGCTCTTCGCGTCGGGCCAGAGTTGCTGAGGATGGGCGCGCCGGTGCGCTTCGCGCGCCAGCCAATCCATATCGCCATGACGTCCCGCAGCGATGAATTCCTCAAGCCGCGCGCTCGCGGGCCAAGGCTCACTCGCCGGCGCAACGCCGACAGCGTCAAACCCAAGCGCGCGGGCGCGCGCCTCGATCGCGGCTTTGCTGAACACGGCGGCCTTCACAGGCGCCACTTTAGAACACGTGCGCCTAGCGGGTCAGCTGCGAAAACAGCTCCACCTGTTGGGTGTTCAGCTGCTGATAGCGCGTTTCGACCTGCGAAATCTGCGGCGTGTAGCGGACGTTGAGTTCGTTCTCGTCGACGCCATTGGCCGCGTCACGCGAGGCGCTCATCAACAGCGCAACGACGCGGTCATTCTCGGCGAAGAACTGCTCTTCGACATCGCACATGCGCAGCAATATCTGACGCTCGCGTTCCGGCATTGACGCCGCCTCACGCCGCGACGCCGCAAGGCGCGCGCGGCCGCTGCGGCCCCAAGCTTCGGCGCTGCGCGCCGCCGCACTGATGGCTTCGCTGCGATTGGCGATGTTCGGCATGATCATCGCGTACATGCCCTCATACATCGCCACCATCGTACCGAGGCTGTGGTGCGAACTTTCGCTGCTGGGCACGATCTGCTGGCGCGCGCGCAGCATCACCACCTGCCCTTGCACCAAGAGACCAGCGCTTTGCACCAAGCGCGGAGCCAAGCGCCGCAATGCGGGGGCGTCGCTGCGCTCAATTGCGTCGACCGTTTGGACGATGAGATCGAGGACGCCGTCCATGTTGCTGAGATATTGCGCGGAGTCCGACAGCATCGAGCGCGACAGCACTTCGTATTCGGCAGGCGCGCCCGGATGCGAGAACGGCTGCATGGCGCTGACTTCGGTTTGCAATTCGCTCATCAGCGCGCGGGCCGCGACCGAGTGATCGCGGACGCGGCGGATGGTGGCGAGTTGCTCAGCGCGGCTGGCTTGCGGATTATAATTGGCGAAGAAGTCGTTGAACGTCTCGTTGGCGGCGCTGGCGCGATCCAGGACGTTGGTGACGCGCGTCAGCCAATCGGCGAAGGCGCGATGCGCGTCCATTTCGGCGGCTTCGGATGGCGAGGGATCGGCGTAAGCCGGCTGCGAAAGTGACGCCAACGCCACGGCAAGCGCCATAAGCCATCGTTTGAACATGAAATCCCTCCCGTGGCGCCCTTTTAGCGCGCACCAATCGCACGCTTCAACACGGTTTGGGCTACCGCGCTGCGGCTGAGGCGCCCTATAAAGCCGGCTCGCCAGTGCGGAGGGGACCTGATGCTGCGCAGAACTCGCTTGATTTCCGGGCTTGCCGCGATTGCGGCGCTGGCGCTTGTCAGCTGCGGTCAGCAAAGCGAACCGGGGGGACCCGACAGCGCGGTACCGTCCGAAACGCCAGCGAGCGAACAGTTGCGCCCCTCTGAGGCCGGCACTGAATTCTGCGCCGAAGTTGGCCGCCGCGTGTCGCCGCAAGATTGCGCCGACTTCGCTGAGCTTGCCGGCGACGCCGAGCAAGGCACCGCCGCCTTCAACGCACCCGATCCGATGGAACGCGGCCAGGTGCACACGCTGCAGCTCGCCATCAGCTACGCGCCGCCGGAAGAAGACCCCCCTCAAGCTGTACCGCCGAGCCCGACGGACAGCGCCACTGGCACAACGACGCGCCCGCAATTTGAATCGAACGTTCTCGCCACCGACCGCGCTCGCTTGGCGACGCGGCTGCAAGAGCTGCGCGCCGAGCGCCAACGCGTTGAAGAATTGCGCGCCGCGACGACCGAGGGCGTTGAGCGCGCCCGCTTGGAAGCGCGCCAGCTGGAACTCGATAGCGAAATCCAGACCGTGAACACCGAAATGGCGCGCGCCCGCTCCGCGGCTGGGCCGACGCCGTCGCAGACGGTCGATCCGCTCCAGGGCGAAACGGTGGAGTTCACGCCGCTGGTTGGCCGCTTCATGCGCGCTGAACTTGTCGGCAACGGCTTTGAGATCACGCCGCTGACGCCTGCATCGCAGGAAGTGCTGCCCGATAGCGTCACGACCTGGAGCTGGCGCGTTGTGGCGCAAGAAGGCGGACGCCGTTCGCTGACACTGCGCACGGTCGTTGAGGGATGCACGGCGGATGGCCAGTGCTATCCGCTGCGTTCGACCAGCCGCAATTACGACGTCACCGTCACGGTTGGCCTCATCGGCCAAGCGCGCGACCTGCTGACTGAAGCGCCGACTTGGCTGCGCCTGCTCGCGGGCGTGCTGACAGCGCTTGCAGTGTTGGTCGGCGCCTGGTTCGGCCTGCGGTCGGCGTTCCGCAAAGGCCGCTCCGAGAGCTAAGGCGTTTGCGCGGCGATGGCGGCGGCAACCGCTTCCATCGCCGGATCGCGGCCGGCGCGATAAGCTTCGATTGTCCACGGCGCGATGATATCGGGCGCTAGGCTCTCAACCGAGATCGAGTTGCGCACGACCGAGCCATGGCAATTGGCGATGTTGCGGCAGCCGGTGCGATAATCGTGACGCTCGGTGGCGTAGAGGATGAGCGCGCCGGAATGCGGCAGCGTGATCACCCGCCCTTCCGAATAGAAGTCGAGCCGATCGCCGACATTCTCACCGACGATGACGATGCGATCGCGGCCTTGCTGCTTCATGTAGCCGACGGTCGAGATCGCGGCGGAGAATGTCCACGGGCTGGTCAGGACGTAAGTGCGGCCATTCACTGTGTACGGCAGGATGCGCGACCAATCGCGGGTAATGTTGAGATCGCCGCCGCCGTTCATGCGCATATCGAGCACAAGATTCTCGCGACCCGAATGGCGCGCGGCTTCGAGCGCGTCGAACATGAAGTCGATGATGTTTTGATCGTCGGTCCCGTAATTCTGGCGCACTTCGATGACGAAGGCGTCGATCTCGGGGGCATCGCGCATGCGGAACAAGCGCTCAGGCTCGCGCAGCGACCATGGCGCTTGTTCCTGAGCGAGCACCGTGCGCATGGCTTCGCCCTCGAGCGGCTCGGGATAGAGCCAACGCTCTGGGCCGGCGCGCGCGCGGTCGGGATTTGCGGGCTCGGGCGTGAACCTGCGCGTGACATTGCGCCCGTTGGTCAAACGAAAGCGGTAGCTCGCGCGCGCGGCGCTTGGGATAACGCCCAGCGCATGCATTTGCTCTGGACTCTCCAGAAAGTACGGGGCCGAGCGATCGCGCCATGCGGGCGTGCCGCCGCCTAGAGTGCGGGCGACGTCACGCACTTGCGCAACCGGGCGATTGTCGATCGCAACCAGCCTGGCGCCGAGCAGATCGGCATTCGCGGCATCCGTGCGCAACACGTAGAAATCCTCGCCGAACGGCGCGAGGCGGATTTCGCGGACGCGATTGTAGCGGCGTGATCGCGGCCCGGGAAAAGATGCGGTGTGGCCGTTGTCCGCCAAGGCGACGATGCGCGCGAGTTCGAGTTCGAAATAGGCTTGGCTGACTTCGCCAGCGCGCGCATCGAGTGCGGTGAGCCTAGATTCTGCTTCGGTCCGCGCCGGCGCGGCGTAGGACACATCGCGCGCCATGAAGTTTTCGCGGAAGAAAGCGATGTCGGCGCGGCGGGCTTCGGCGCTGGTTGCGTTGATGGTTTGCGCCGATGCCGCCCGCTCAGGGTGCTGCGCCAAAGCTGGCGTGACCACGGCGCAAACAGCCGTGAGCGCCGCGGCTATCACGTTACGAACGCGCATCTCTTCCTCCCCTCGCAGTCTAACGCTGCTGAAATAGTGCGGCGTCGACCTTGGGCGCATGCACTGCGCCAAGGGTCACGCCCGCGCCAAGAAGCGCGGCGAAGACCAGTATCGCTAGGCGCGATACGCCTCTTCCGCTCTTTCCACTCATGCCGACGAGATGCGCTGGCCGGCGTTGTTGGATGCCGCTTTGCGACGAACGAGGTGTGTGCCGCGACCGGCGGCGCGACAGAATCGGCGCTACAGCGAAGGCGGCTGGGCGCGCGCGATGATCTCAGCGCGAACGCGTTCGAGACGGCCGATCTCTTCGAGCGGGCCGCGCGTTTGCGCGTCGAGCACAGTCCAGCACTGGAGCGTTGCTTCGCCGCCCTCCACGCACGCGGCCGCCGCATCGATGCCGTCCGCCAGACCATTGTAGGCGACGACCGAGGCCGGGAAGGTATCCATCAGGCGCACAATCATTTCCGACAACGGTGCGAGTTCCGTCGATTGGCTCCAGCGCATCGTCTCGCGCATGCGGCTGGCGAGCACTGCCGATTGGCTGGTCTGCACACGCATTTCCCGCGCGGACTGGCGCAGCAACGTAGCCAGCGCGCCGCGATCAGGGTTTTCGCCGTCCAAGCGCGCGAGCTCGTGGCTCGGCATCGCCATGATCGCGGCGTAGAAGTGCTGCGTTGCGGTCATCAGCGGCTGGTTCGGGTGATCACGCTCCAAGGCGGCGCCTTGGATTTCCACGCGGCGCAGATCGATGCGCACCAATTGGATCGAGCTTTGATAGAAGGCGCGCTCACGCACCTCGAAAGTTTTGCCGGGATCGCCGCGAACGGCTTCCACGCCCATCGATGCTGACGCTTCAAGCACGGTGGCGATCTCGTCCAGAACCGGCCCCAGATTTTCACGCGCGGTGTGGAGCGCGAATTCCAACGGCGCGGCGCTTGGGCCGAAATCCGCGATCGAGGGCGGGCGGCAAAGGTTACGCTCCAACGCGCGCACCGCGTCGAACTCTGTGCGGTTGTTGACGCGCCAGCGTTCCAATTGGGAAAGCGCCGTGCGTTCGTTGATGTCGCCATTCTCGAAGCGCTCAAGAATGAGAGCGAAATCATCGAGATTGTTCATCAGCTCAGCGCCGTGATCGAGAACGGTGCTGTATTCGATCATCCACTCGGCCAGATCGGCGAGCGTTGCGCGCACGGATGCGACCGTAGGCTCCTGCTGCTGCGCCGCAGCCGGCTGCAAACAGAGCGCCAGCCCCAACAGCCACGCTGAGATAAATCGCATCATCGGCCTCTCCCCGCCCGGGAGCTTAGCCGAAAGCCGAACGGCGCCAATGGCGCTTATGCGACAGCGCTTGCGGTGTCCTCAAGCGCGTGCGCGAGGCGCGGCAGCATTTCCTTCGGGCAAATTTGCCAGAAGCGGCCGCGAACATCGCTCCAATGCGCCAGCATGTGCGCGGCGCGCGGCGAGGCGGTGCGGCGCACGTGCTCTTCGATCAATGAAAGCAGCACGCCTTCCCAGTGCGCTGCGCCAAGGCGGCGGGCGACAACGCTATCGGCATTGAGAAAGCGCTCGAATGCGCCGGCGGCGTCGAACACGAACGCCATGCCCCCCGACATGCCGGCGGCGAAATTATCGCCGACTTCGCCGAGGATGACGACCGTGCCGCCAGTCATATATTCGCAGGCATTGGCGCCGGCGCCTTCAACGACGGCGTCAGCGCCGGAATTGCGGACCGCGAAGCGCTCGCCTGCAAGGCCGGCGGCGAAGAGTTTGCCGGCTGTTGCGCCATAGAGGCAGGTGTTGCCGATGATGGCGCCGAGACGCTGCGCCTCCTCCGGCGCGGGCTTCAACGTGATCAGGCCGCCGGAGAGGCCCTTGCCGACATAATCGTTGGCGTCGCCGGTGACGTGCAGGGCGAGGCCTTGCACCGCGAAGGCGCCAAGGCTTTGCCCGCAGGAGCCGCGGAGGTTCACGCTGAGCTGGCCTTCCGGCAGCGTATTCATGCCGAACTTGCGCACCACGTGGGCTGAAGCGCGCGCTCCGATGGCGCGCTGGGTGTTGCGCACGGCAACGTCGAGCTGACGCTTCTCGCCGCGTTCGAAAAAGCCCGGCGCATCGTCGACGAATTGGTGATCGAGCGACGGTGGCGGCTCGTTGCGGCCAAGCTGGGTGCAATAGCTCGGATATGGGCTATCGACGCGCACCAGCAGCGGATTGAGATCGAGATCGTCCAGATGCTCGGCGCCGCGGCTGATCTGCTCGATCAGTTCGGTGCGGCCAATGACTTCTTCGAGGCGGCGGAAGCCGATCTGCGCGAGGATTTCGCGCACTTCCTCGGCGATGAAGCTCATTAGATTGACGACCTTCTCCGGCGTGCCGGTGAACTTGGCGCGTAGCGCGTCGTCTTGCGTGCAAACGCCAACAGGGCATGTGTTGGAATGGCACTGTCGCACCATGAGACAGCCCATCGCGACCAGCGATGCCGTGCCGACGCCGAATTCCTCAGCGCCCAAGATCGCGGCGACGACAATGTCGCGGCCAGTGCGGAGGCCGCCGTCGGTGCGCAAGCGCACGCGGTGGCGGAGGTTATTGAGCATCAACACTTGATGCGCTTCGGCGAGCCCCATCTCCCACGGGATGCCGGCATATTTGATTGACGTCTGCGGGCTAGCGCCGGTGCCGCCGACATGGCCGGAGATCAAGATCGTATCCGCTCCGGCTTTCGCAACGCCGGCGGCGACTGCGCCGATCCCAGATTGCGCGACGAGCTTTACGGTGACGCGCGCGATCGGGTTGATCTGCTTTAGATCGTAGATCAGCTGCGCGAGATCTTCGATCGAGTAAATGTCGTGGTGCGGCGGTGGGCTGATCAGCGAGACGCCGGGCGTCGCGTGACGCAAGCGAGCGATGAGTTCGGTGACCTTAAAGCCGGGCAGCTGACCGCCTTCGCCGGGCTTGGCGCCTTGAGCGATCTTGATCTCGATCTCCCGGCACTGGTTGAGATATTCCGCCGTGACGCCGAAGCGGCCGGAGGCGATCTGTTTAACCGCTGAGTTCGCATCATCGCCGTTCGGCAGCGGCTTGTAGCGCTCAGGATCTTCGCCGCCTTCGCCCGACACGCTGCGCGCGCCGATGCGGTTCATGGCGATGTTCAGCGCGCCGTGCGCTTCGGGGCTCAGCGCACCCATGCTCATGCCGGGGGTCAGGAAGCGCTTTCGAATATCGGTGACGCTCTCGACTTCGGCCAAAGGCGCTGGCGGATGCACGCCCTCCCGCACTTCGAGCAGATCACGCAACTGAATCGGCTGGCTAAGGCGGCGCTCGCGCACGACTTCGGAGTACTTGCGGTAGGCTTTGTAATCGCCGGTGTCGCAGGCGCGTTGGAGCTGGTGGATGGAGTCGGCTTCGAGCGCGTGGCGTTCGCCCGAGGCGCGGAAGCGATATTGGCCGCCCATCGGCAAGGCGACGAGTGTGCCGTCATATGCGCGCTGGTTCTGCTCGCTGGCTTCAAGTGCAAGACCGGCGAGGCCGATGCCAGAAATGCGGCTGGTGAGACCGGGGAAGAACTCGTCGGCCAACGCGCGCGACAGGCCGATGGCCTCGAAATTCAAACCGCCGCGATAAGATGAGATCACCGAGATGCCCATCTTCGAAATAATTTTCAGCAGACCAGCTTCGAGTGCGGCGCGATAGTTCGCTGCCGCTTGTTCGGCGCTAAGGCCGCCGCCGAGGCCGCGCGCGACGCGATCACTGACGGTGTCGAAGGCGAGGTACGGATTGATCGTCGTTGCGCCGCAGCCGATCAGCACGGCGGCATAGTGCGGATCGAGGCATTCGGCGCTGCGTACGCTGATCGAACAGAACGAGCGCAGGCCCTTGGCCACCAAGTGCGAATGCACGGCGCTGGCGACGAGGATCATCGGGCATGCGATGCGATCCGCCCCCTGCGCTTCATCGCTCAACACGAGGTGCGAGCGTTTGTTGAACGCCACCGCCTGCTCGGCCTCGGCTTGCAGACGATAGAGCGTGGCGCGCAGAGCGGCGCCGGCGTCTGCGCCGGGCTCCGGCGCGGCGAAGGTGCAATCGAGGCGCGCGATATCGTCCTGCAATTCGCGCGACATGCGTGCGTACATGCCGTTGGTGAGGATCGGGCTGGAAAGAACGAAGACGCGGGCCTGGGTTTCGTCCTGCGCTAGGATGTTGCCGAGGTTTTTGAAACGCGTCGCCAAGCTCATCACGCGGCCTTCGCGCAGCGGATCGATTGGCGGGTTGGTGACCTGGCTGAAGTTCTGGCGGAAATAATGTGAGAGCGGCCGGTTCTGTTCGGAGAGCACTGCGAGCGGGGCGTCATCGCCCATCGAGCCGATCGCCTCCTTGCCCTCCTCCAGCATCGGCTGCAGCAGCAGTTCGACATCTTCCATCGTGTAGCCGGCGGCGGCTTGGCGCTGCAGCAATTCGGCACGGCTGGTGAAGAGGCGCGGCTCGTCGCCTTTCAGCTTTTGATCCAGATCGATGACGCTGTTGAGCCAGGCGCCGTAGGGATGCTGCGCCGCGAGTGCGTCGACCAGTTCGTTGTGATGATAGAGGCGCCCCTCGCGCGTATCGACCGCCACCATTTGGCCGGCGCCGATACGGCCGCGATCGATGATGACGCGATCGTCGAGCGGACACATGCCTGTTTCAGAGCCGACAGCGAGAAGGCCGTCTTCGGTCTTGGCGTAGCGGAGCGGCCGCAAGCCGTTGCGATCGAGGCCGGCGACAGCCCAGCGGCCATCGAACATCGCCAACGCCGCTGGCCCATCCCACGGCTCCATCACGGCGTTGCAATAGGCGTAGAGCGCGCGATGGCTCTCGCTCATCGTGCGCGACTTGGCCCACGCTTCGGGAATGAGCAGCGATTTTGCCATCGGCGCGGCGCGGCCAGCGCGCACCAGCACTTCGAACACGTTGTCCAGCGCCGCGGAGTCCGAGCCGCCCGGCTGCACGATCGGCTTTACGTCGCTATCGGCATCGCCAAACGCTTCCGACGCCATCCGCACTTCGTGCGAGCGCATCCAATTGACGTTGCCCTTCAGCGTATTGATCTCGCCATTGTGGGCGAGCATGCGGAACGGCTGCGCTAGGCGCCATTGTGGGAACGTGTTGGTGGAATAGCGCTGGTGATAGAGCGCGACCGATGACGTGAAACGCTCATCGCGCAAGTCCGGATAGAAACTGTCGATCTGCGCGGCCAGGAACATGCCTTTGTAAACGAGGCGCTTGGCCGAGAGCGAGCAGACGTAAAGTTCGGTGATGTTGTCCTTCAGCGCGCGCTTTTCGATGCGGCGGCGAACGATGAAGAGATCGCGGTCAACGGTCTCCGAGGGGCGCGCTTGCGGATCGTAGAACAGAACTTGTTCGATCTCGGGACGCGTGGCGTTCGCCTTTTCGCCGATCTGGCTGATGTTCACCGGCACCTGGCGCCAGGAATAGATGACGAAGCCGGCGCGGATGATTTCACTTTCGACGATGACGCGCGCACGTTCCTGGGCGCCGAGATCGAGGCGCGGCAAAAAGATTTGGCCGACGAACACCGGCCCTTCCTTGGGCGTGTGGCCGGTGCGGGTGACGACTTCGCGCAGGAATTCCTGCGGCGCTTCAATCAGAATGCCGGCGCCGTCGCCGGTTTTACCGTCAGCGTCGACGGCGCCGCGATGCCAAACCGCTTTCAGCGCCGCGATCGCCAGCGTGACGACATCGCGCCGTTGCTTGCCGTCAACCGCCACGACCATGCCGACGCCGCACGCGTCGCGCTCATCTTCGGCGCTATAGAGCCCTTGCGCTTCAAGCTTGGCGCGTTCGGCGAGGTAGCGCGCGGCTTCCTCGGCGGCGACATCGAACTTGGTCATTCCGCCGCCACCTTCGCTTGCGTTTGCAGCCACTCATGCATGGCGTCGGCGGCGTCGCGGCCCTCACGGATCGCCCAGACAACAAGCGAAGCGCCGCGCACAATATCGCCGGCGGCGAACACGCCGGGCTGATTGGTCTCAAAGGTCAGCGGATTGACGTTGAGCGTGCCCCAACGCGTCGTCGCCATTTGCCAGCCGGATAAATCCTCGGGGTCGAAGCCGAGCGCGGCGATGACGAGATCGGCGGGCGCTTCGAAGGCGCCGCCCGGCTGCTCTTCCGGCGCGCGTCGGCCGCTTTCATCCGGCGCGCCGAGTTGCATGCGCGCGGCGCGCACAGCGCCGGGACCGACGGATTTTGGCGCCGCCAGCCAATCGAAACCGACGCCCTCTTCCTCCGCATGCGAAACTTCGCGCTGCGAGCCGGGCATGTTGGCGCGGTCACGGCGATAAAGGCAGGTCACGCTCTTGGCGCCTTGGCGGCGCGCGGTGCGTACGCAATCCATCGCTGTATCGCCGCCGCCGATGACGACGACGCGGCGGCCAGCGGCATTGAGTGTGCCGTTTGAGAAGGCGTCCACATCATCACCGAGGCCAACGCGGTTGGAAGCGATGAGATAATCCAGCGCGGCGACGACGCTTTGATCGTGCGGGGCGGTCAAGGGCCGAGCTTTGTAAACGCCGGTGGCGATCAGCACCGAAGCGTGGCGGGCGCGCAGCTCGGCGAATCCGATGGTTTCGCCGACATTGCAATTCAGTTCGAACCTCACACCGCCATCGATCAGACGCTGCGCGCGGCGCGCGACGACGTCTTTCTCAAGCTTGAAGTTTGGGATGCCATAGACCAGCAGCCCGCCGATGCGATCGTGCCGGTCGTACACGGTCACTTGGTAGCCGCGCTGGCGCATGCGCTCGGCGGCGGCGAGGCCGGCGGGACCGGCGCCGATAATGCCGATGCTCTCACGGCGCTCGGTGCGCGGGGCGATCGGCGCAACCCAGCCTTCGCGCCAAGCCGTATCGGTCAGATACTTTTCAACCGCGCCGATGGTGACGGCGCCGTGGCCGCTTTGCTCGATGACGCACGCGCCTTCGCAGAGGCGATCCTGCGGGCAGATGCGGCCGCACACTTCCGGCATCGGATTGGTCGCGGCCGAAGTTTCGTAGGCTTCGCGCAGGCGGCCCTCGGCGGTGAGGCGCAGCCAATCCGGAATGTTGTTCTGGAGCGGACAATGCGTCTGGCAGAAGGGAACGCCGCACTGGGCGCAGCGGGCGGCCTGGGCCTCGGCCTTCTCGGCGATGAACTGGCGGTGGATTTCATGGAAGTCGCCCGCCCGCTCGGACGCGGGACGCTTGTCAGGCCAGCTTTGGCCGAGCGAGACGAATTTCTGCATGCGTTCAGTCACGAACGCTCCTCCAACAGGCCATTCCCTAGGGAGATTATTTCCGAACGGGGCGATTCACTGGCAGCTCAAGCAATAAACTGCCTTTTTTGCTGCGTTGCAGCAAGGGAATCCAGGTTAACGGCCAACTTTCGCCAGATGACGGCCCCAGGCAGGCGCTGCCGAAGCTGTGCGGGCCACGGTTTTGCATTGTCGCGCTCGCTGCCTTCGGATGAGACAATCACGTGTCGCGACTCGGTGAACTAACCACAATGAACGATCAGCCCAGCCAGGCCGAACCCAGCCCGGGGCCAACGCTCTTCGGGATCAGTCAGACTTGGTTGCTGATCGGCGGCATCGTCGCGCTGATTGGCGCGCCGCTTCTGCTGACGCAGTTCGGCTCCGAGTTCACGCGCATCGGCCAAGCCGCCCTGCTCGGCGTGCTGCAAGGCCTTACCGAATTTCTGCCCGTCTCCTCGACCGGCCACTTGCTGATCGGCGGCGAGCTCATCGGCTATGACGATCCGGGCGGCGTGTTCACGGTGATGATCCAGCTCGGCTCGATCTTCGCCGTCGTGTGGCTCTATCGCCAGCGCATCATCGATGTGATCGTCGGCCTGCCGACGAAGCCTGAGGCGCGACGCTTTGCGCTGATGCTGTTCTTGTCATTCTTGCCGGCCGTGTTGGTCGGCGCCTTCGCGGCTGAATACATCGAGACCGTTCTCTATGAGAGCATCAACGTCATTGCCTGGTCGCTGTTGATTGGCGGCGTGGCGATGCTGGCGCTGGAGCGCTTCGCACCGAAGCCGGTCGTTACGGACGCAGCGAAAACGCCAATCTGGCGCGCCATCGCTGTCGGCTTCATGCAATGCATCGCCATGATCCCTGGCGTTTCGCGGTCAGGCGCCACGATCTATGGCGGCTTGCTCGTTGGCCTCGACCGGCGTGCTGCTGCGGAGTTTTCGTTCTTCCTCGCCATGCCAACCATGGTCGCGGCTTTCATCTACAAGCTGATGAAGATGAACGCCGGCGCGTTCGACGCTGGCCGCATCGGCGAAATCGCCGTCGGCTTCATCTTTGCGTTCATCTCTGCCGTTATCGTCGTCAAACCGTTCCTCGACTACGTCACCCGCGTCGGCTTTGCGCCTTTCGCCTGGTATCGCATCGCCCTTGGCGGCGTGCTGCTGATCGCTATGTCGATGGGATGGCAGTGAGCAAAACCAAAATCTGGACCATAGGTTACGAAAACGTCGGCCAGGCCGACTTCGTCGCGGCGCTTAAGGACGCGAAGATCAAAACGTTGATCGATGTGCGCGAGGTCGCAAACTCGCGGCGCGCAGGATTCTCGAAGAAATCGCTGGCGGCTGCGCTCGATGAAGCGGGCATCGCCTATGTGCACATGAAGCCGTTGGGCACGCCTAAGGCCGGGCGCGAGGCGGCGCGCAAAGGCGACAGCAAAACCATGCGCCGGATCTTCGAGGCGAAGATGGTGGAGCCTGAGAGCCAGCTGGCGCTGAGCAAGGCGGCAGAACTCGCGAACAAGGGCCGCGTCTGCCTGATGTGCCTCGAACACGATTGGCGCGACTGCCACCGCACCATCGTCGCGCAGCATCTTGAAGACGATTTCGGAATTAAGCCGACGCACCTTTCGGCCGAACCGCGTCTTTGATCGCAAAGCCGAGCAAAGCCGTCCAAGCGATGACGAAGCTCAGGCTCATCAGGTTGGCACGCGTGACGTGATCGGTGGCAGCGGCAGCGACGCCAAGCGCGGGGGCCAGCAAGATGATTCCAAGAATCCAGCGGCGCTTTTCGCCGACCAAGCATAGCCCGGCGCAGAACAAAGCATGCGCCGCCAGCAGTGCGAATTTGCTCCACGCGCCGAGTTGTGACGACGCCAGCAAATCGCCCGGCTGATCCAAGGTGCGCGTGAGCTCCAGCAAAGTCGCGGTTTCGAGGATGTCGGCGAGGCCAGCGATCACGGCGGCGCCGACGGCAGCGGCGGCAAGCGGCCTGCCCCACTGCCCTTTGGCAAGATAAAGCGCCGCGCAGATGCAGAACGCCACGTAGGCGGGAATGAACGCCAGCAGATCGACGACGTTCACCGCGTCCATCGCCTTGATGACGAGGTCGCGGCAGATGCTGTCAGCGGGGCCAAAGACGTTGACGAGATCGCTGGTGTTGCGGGCGAACTCGAACTGGATCACCGCGCCGCGCACCATGCATTGGCCGGCGCCCTGCACTTCCGGCAACAACGCAAACACGATCGTCACCGCCAGCACGGCGACGCCGGTCAGCGCCGAGGCGATCGCCCAACCGCGGCTGGTCACGCCGGGTTCTGACGGGTTTGGAACTGGCCGTACGGGCGGAAGCGCCAGAGATAAGTCGGCGCGATTGCTTCGACGGTCTCGAGCGTGGTGACGCCAAGATCCTGGATTGTGCCGGCGTTCGCATCAGCGCCGACGACATTGTCTTTCTTCAGCAGCCGCACCTGATCGCCGGTGAGCGGCGGCTCAGCGAACGGGATGAGGCCAAAGGTCCAACCGAGCAGCAGGCCGAGCGGTTGAGCGAAAAAGAACGGCAGCGACACCATCGGCACGTTACGATCGGTTTCGGCGCGGATGTAGTCCAGCAATTCACGGAAGCTGTAGGTGCGCGGGCCGCCGAGTTCGAACACGCGGCCACGCGCATGCGCATTGCCGAGCGCGTTGGCGATGGCTTCGGCAACGTCGCCGACGAAGACCGGCTGGAAGCGCGTCTTGCCGCCGCCGATCAGCGGCAACGGCGCGAACGGACGGAACGCGCTGAAAGTCGCGGCCATTCCGCCGAAGCGATTGAAGAATTTGTCTTCCGGGCCGAACACGATCGAGGGACGCACGATCACCGCGTTTGGCAGCGCCTCAAGCACAGCGCGCTCGCCGGCATATTTGCTGCGCGCGTAATCGGCGCCCTTGGGCGCAGCGCCAAGCGCCGATACGTGAACGAGGTCCTTTATACCACGCCGCGCCGCTGCTTCGGCGATCGCGCGCGCCGCGTCGACATGCAGCGCCTCGAACTTCTGCTGACCGCTTTGATGCAGCACAGCGACGAGATTGACGACAGCGTCGGCGCCTTCAAGCGCCGCGTCGATCGATTCCGGAAAGCGCACGTTTGCTTGCACCAACTGAATCTGACCGACATCGCCCATGACGCGCAGTTCATGACCGAGATGCGGACGACGCATGGCGATGCGTACGCGCTTGCCGCGTTTGGCCAGCGCGCGCACGACTTGTTTGCCGATGAAACCCGAGCCGCCAAAAACAACGACAAGTTCAGACATGAATTGCTCCATCAGGCCTGGTTCAGCGCGCGTATCCTAGGGTGCGCAGCTGGCCTTCGCGAATGTGTCAAGTTGTGTCGCGGTATGGAGATTCCGACGGAACTTGGCAACTGGCGAGGCCTGATTACGGCGCGTCAGCTTGGCTCATGTTCCAGCGGAACGAAGGCGGGCGCTCCGGTTTGATCCAATCAACGGCCCGTCAAGCGGTCGATAACCCTTAGAGGCAGACCCATGAAGAAGTTTCTAGCAATTGCTGTGGCGGCGGGCGTCCTTGCAACGGCGATGCCCGCAGCGGCGCAGTCTTGGCAATCCATCAACCAGCGCCAACACAACCTCGATGCGCGCATCGACGCTGGCGTGCGCAACGGTTCGCTCACCCGTAACGAAGCTGTGCGCTTGCGTGCGGAGTTCAACGACCTCGCCCGCTTGGAAGCGCGCTATCGCGCCTCGAACGGCTTGTCGCGTTGGGAACGCGACGATCTCGACAACCGCTTCGACGCTTTGAGCTCACGCATTCGCTACGAGCGCAACGATCGTGATGATCGCGGCTGGCAGCCGATCAACGCGCGCCAGCGTCAGATCGACAGCCGCATCGATTGGGGCGTGCGCAACGGTTACCTCTCGCGCCGTGAAGCAACGCGTTTGCGTGCCGAGTTCAACGACATTGCGCGTCTCGAAGTGCAATACCGCCGTAATGGCCTCAGCCTCAACGAACGCCGCGACCTCGATCGCCGCTTCGATCGCCTGAGCGCCACGGTTGAAGCGGAGCTGCGTGACCGGAACAACCGGCGCGGCTAAGCTTCAAACACTTGTGAAGAACCAGAGCCGCCGGCGCGCAAGCGTCGGCGGTTTTGCCTTATGCTGGCCCCGTTCGACGCACATCTAAGAGCCAATGCCGCAGCCTACGACACGTTTACGCGAGATCGACGCGCCGCCGCTCGAAGGCGGCAAGGTGATCGATGCGCAGTTCAAGGTTGTCGGCCGCAAGACACGGGCGCTGCGCATCTTCTGGGGCGCGCTGGTCGCGATCTTCTGGGCGGCGCTGATTGGATTTTTGATCCCGCCGGCTTGGATTTTCTTCGAGGGCATCGGCGAATTGTTCGCCAGCCAGTGAAGCTTTAGGCGCTGAGGCGCTGCAATTCCTCGTCGCTGATGTCTTCGTTCGAATAGACGTCCTGGACGTCATCCAAATCATCAAGCTGGTTTAGGAGTTTCATCAGTGTCTCGGCGGTGTCGCCTTCGACGGGGATGGCGATATCCGTGCGCCAGACGAACTTGGCGCTCGCGGGGTCGCCGAATTTCTTGGCCAGGGCCTGCGCCACACCGGCGAGCGCATTCATCTCGCATGTGATGACGTGTTGCTCTTCTTCCACGACGCAATCGTCGGCGCCGGCTTCGATGGCGGCCTCCAGCATCGCGTCTTCGCTCGCGACCGCGATCGGGTAACGCACTTCACCGATTTTGCGCCAGGCGTTCGAAACTGAATTGGTTTCGCCGAGATTGCCGCCTGACTTGGTGAACGCGGCGCGGACTTCGCCGGCGGTGCGGTTCTTGTTGTCGGTCAAGCACTCGACGATGACGCCGACGCCGGCGGGGCCGAAGCCCTCGTAACGGATTTCATCGAGCTGCTCGGCGCCCGCGCCCGAGCCTTTGTCGATAGCGCGCTGGATGTTGTCCTTCGGCATGTTGACGGCGCGGCCAGCGGCCATGGCCCGGAACAAGCGCGGATTGGCGCTCGGATCGGCGCCGCCGAGCTTGACCGCGGCTTGGATTTCACGCGCGATCTTGGTGAACGTCTGCGCGCGTTTCTTATCCTGCGCGCCCTTGCGGTGCTGGATGTTCGCGAATTTTGAATGGCCTGCCATGGGGCGGAGCTTCTAGCCGGGGGTTCGCCGTTTCTCAAGGCGCTGGCCCTGCTTTTAGCCCCTAAACAGGGCTGGCGAGGCCCACCCGCATCAGCAAACGCCGCCACCAAGGCTCACTGCGGACGGGTTCGGAGGCCTGCGTGCACTCGAACACGCCCCACCCGTCCTGACTGAACTTATCCAGATGGCCGGCGGTAAGCTCCATCACACAGTTGGCGACAAAGGTGCCGTCCTGCAGCGTGCGTGCCCGATAGATCATTTCCACGCGGCGCACCCAATCTTCCGGCAACTCGCCCTCCGGGCGCGTCGCGAACGCCAATGCGCTCGGCCGCTCAAGGCCGGATTGCTCGATGATCTGTGCGCAATAATGCGTCGCTGTCACAGCGCGCTGATCGAACACGCTGTTGAGGCTGGTGATGCGTCCCGGCTCAAGCGAGTGACGCGTGGATTGGTTTGGATCGACGATCAGACGCGAACCGTCTTCGAGCGTAATGCACAAGCCCTGCTCGCACGGCGCCGCAGCCGCGGCTACTGGCGCGCCGGGTGTCGCACTCGGCGGCGGGCCGGCGCCAACGATAACGCGCGCTGGCCCAACTTCCGCGAGACACGCAAACCGCTCGCCGTCGACATTAAGCTCAATGCTCTGATCGACAACGCTGTCGGGATATTCAGCGCCTGCGGTGTTTGCAAAATCGGTGCGGATCGAGACGACGATGCGATCTCTCGCCGGCGTGCGCTCACCCGTGCGCGACGTGGCGTTGATCCGGTAGATCGACGTGGACTCAACGGGAAACAGATGGACGTCGGAGCCGCGCAGCGCCATCGCCAAACTAAAGCCGAACGTTGCAACTGAGATGGATACGCCCATCAGCGAAAACAGCAGCGCTGATCGCGCGCCGTCAGGTCTCGGATCGCTCATCGCCGCCCCCTGAATTCGCCGCGCCCGTGGAGCGCAGGTGACGGTATTTTAATGCCGACCGATGCCGATCGACAATGAAATTCGCGCCGTGGCGAAGTGGGTCAGAACTCGACGCGGCCGCGAAGGCCTTCGCCGCGGGCGCAGCGAATGGCTTCTTTCGGCGTGATCACCCAATCCAGGTGGGCGTCGTGAGGGCCGGTTGGCACGGCCTCCATCTCCTGCTCGGCGTACGCGAGGCCGGCGGCGATGGCGCCGTGGGCGCGGTAGAGCGAGATGATGCGGTCGTAGTGGCCGCCGCCCTGCCCGAGGCGCCCGCCACGGCGATCGAACGCCAGCAGCGGCACGAGAAAAAGCCGTGGCGAAAGATCCGCGCCCGTGGCTGGCGGCGACGGCACGCCGAACGCATCAGCCGAAAGCGCCTCGCTGCCGCGCCAAGCGAGAAAGCGCGCCGGACCCGCACGTGTTTCCATGCGCGGCAGCGCCACGGTGCGCCCCGCTTTCGCGAGCGCCGCAAGCAGCGGCCGGCCATCGATTTCGCCGCCCACCGGCCAATAACCAGCGACGGGCGAGAGCCGTGCGAGTTCGAGCGGGAAATTCTCGATCAGCTTCAGCGCTGCGCCGTGCGGCTCAACAGCGTTGCGCTCAGCCCGCATAAACAAGCGTGCGTCGGCCTTGGCGGCTTCGAGAGCGGGATTTGCGTTCACCTCACGCGCCCCCGCGCGCGGCGAAAGAAGGTTGGGCGGAACCACATGCGCCGGAAGGATTGCTCATCCTCTCGAACCCTAGACAACTAGGTGGGCGCCAGGTGCTGCAGACCAGGGTCCGCGGCAGAGCCAGCTCCCGAGAGAGATGATACGGTCCCAGGGATGAAAGCGCCTCTCGCACGCCGCAGTAACCGCCCGCTGCGAATCTAGGATGCCAGAGGCCGGCGCTCAAGCAGCGCCTTGCGCAACGCGCAGCGCTTCGACGCGGCCGCGCTCATCAGTGATTGGCTGGCCGGCCTTGGCGGCTTCAAGCTGGGCTTCGACAACCATGTCGCTCAGCCGCTCGATTTCGTTGCGGGCGCGGACAAGAGCGGCGCTAGCCGCCTGATTTTGATCGATCAGGGCGAGCGCCGTCAGCACCAGCCGGCGCATGGCGTCATCATCGCCGGAAAACCCGGCCAAACGCGTGTTGAGCGCTGCCGCCAAATCTTCCAGCCGGCGGCAATCGCCTTCGGCGCACTGGATGGTGAAGTCGCGATTCAGTATTTTGACGATGGCTTGCATCAGCGGACCGCCTCCCGTGCGGCGGCGCTCAAAGCGCGGATCGGCTCCGCAAGCGCCGTTTCGACAAGCTCCGGAGGTGCGCCCGGTTCCAGTTGGTCCAGACGTCTTTCCGCTTCGCCCACAGCGGCGTCCAAGGCTTCGGCCCAGAGCAGCGCGGATGGGGAATCGCTCGCCATTGCGACGAAATGTTACGCCCGTGATCGATTCGGCGAAAGCCTGCCTTGCGGTTCCGGGCGTGGACGCAAGCACGCTTTGCAGCTAAGGCCAGGGCACAAAATTGGCGCTTATTTCGGGAGTGGCAGAAGATGGCTGTGAAGGTTGCGATCAACGGGTTCGGACGCATCGGACGCAACGTGCTGCGCGCCATCTATGAAAGCGGCCGCAAGGACATCGAAGTCGTCGCGATCAACGATCTCGGGCCGGTCGCCACCAACGCCCACCTGCTCCGCTTCGACAGCGTGCACGGCAAGTTTCCGGGCGAAGTGAAAAGCGGCGAAGATTGGATCGATATCGGTCGCGGCAAGATCAAGGTCACCGCGATCAAGAACCCGGCCGAGCTGCCGCACAAGGATCTCGGCGTCGACATCGCGCTCGAGTGCACCGGCATCTTCACCGCACGCGATAAGGCCGCGCTTCACCTCGATGGCGGCGCCAAGCGCGTGATCGTCTCGGCCCCGGCGGACGGCGCGGACTTCACGGTCGTGTACGGCGTCAACCACCAGCAGCTCACCAAGGATCACGTCGTGATCTCGAACGCCTCATGCACGACCAACTGCCTCGCGCCGGTGGTGAAGGTTCTGCATGACGCGATCGGCATCGATCACGGCATGATGACGACGATCCATAGCTACACCGGCGACCAGCCGACGTTGGACACGCTGCACAAGGATCTCTATCGCGGCCGCGCTGCGGCGCTGAACATGATCCCGACCTCGACCGGCGCCGCGAAGGCCATTGGCCTGGTGATCCCGGACCTGAAGGGCAAGCTCGACGGCATCTCGATCCGCGTGCCGACGCCGAACGTTTCCGTCGTCGACTTCAAGTTCGTCGCCAAGAAAGCGACGACGAAAGAAGAGATCAACGCCGCGATCAAAGCCGCGTCGGAAGGCGCGCTGAAGGGCATCCTCGGCAACACCGATCACCCGAACGTGTCGATGGACTTCAACCACGATCCGCACTCGTCAGTCTTCCACAACGACCAGACCAAGGTGATGGAAGGCAAGTTCTGCTCGATCCTCAGCTGGTACGATAACGAGTGGGGCTTCTCGAACCGCATGGCCGACACGGCCGTGGCGCTCGCGAAGACGATCTAAGCAAGCCCTTCGGGCTTGCGGTCGCGATGAAGCTCCCGAAAATCCGCCTCCCTCACCTGACGCCTGTCGCAAAAGGGCAGTTGTGGGGGATGGCGGTGGGCTTTGCGCTCGCCCTGCTTGCGTGCGAGCGCATGGGGCTCGGCTATGGCGTGTTCATCATCGGCATGCTGATCGCGTGGGTCGCCAGCGAACGCTATTTGGCGCCGCGACTTACGGGTTCGGACGGGCCAACCATCGCGCTCGCCGTCGGCAGCGGCTTTGCGTTTCCCTGGGTCGGGTTCGTCGCCGCGTGGCTGCTTAACGCACTGCGTTAATCGCTCGCCCGCGCGGTGAGAAACGCACAGGCCGGTTGTAACTGCGCGCCAACAGACGATTTTCGTGCGTTTGATGCGCTCATGCGCGCACGCCGCAGACCCGACGATCTCGCAGTTGCGTTCGGCGATCTTTTCTTCGCCGTTGCAATATTCGCGTGCGGGCTTTTCAACACGCCGCTGTGGACTGCGGGGCTGGCGGCGTTCGGCATGCTGGCCTATTGGAGCTGGACGCGGCGCGCGGTTCTCAATCGCCTCCGCGGCAAAGCGTGGGCCAGCCAAACATCGCTCGCCGTCGCAGTGCTTTTCGCCATCCTCGGCGGCGCCTATTGGTTGGGCCTCGGCATGGGTGGTTCGTTCTAGGGGACCATCCGCAATGACGAAGCTTTCGATGCACGCGGTCAGCGCGCCGGTGTTCGTGCGCATGCTGAACAATCTTTCCACGATCCTCGCGAAAGCTGAAAAGCACGCGAAAGCGAAAGACGTCGATCCGGCCACGCTACTCAACGCGCGCCTCGCCGCGGACATGTTCCCGCTGCTGCGCCAAGTGCAGATCGCGACCGATCACGCCAAGGGCGCGGCGGCGCGGCTCACGGGCACGCAGATCGAAGCCATCGAAGACACCGAAACCAATTTCGAGCAATTGCAGGCGCGCATCCGCCGTGTGGTCAGCATTGTTGCGAGCTTCAGGCCGGAGCAATTTGACGGCGCCGAAAATCGCGAAATCAGCGTGAAGATCCCGAACGCCGAGCTGAAATTCTCCGGCCTCGACTATCTCAACCAATGGGCGCTGCCGAATTTTTTCTTTCACGTCACCACCGCCTACGCGATCCTGCGCGCCAATGGCGTGGAACTTGGTAAGCGCGATTTCCTGATGAGCTAAGCGGATGATGCGTCGTCCAAACATCAGCTCAGCGTTCACCGATCTCGCTTTTGCGGTGTTGGCCTTCATTGCTGGCCTCGCCGGCGCACCGACCACGTACGCTGTGCTGATCGGGCTGGGCGCGGCAGTGAGCTGGGCCTGGACGCGCCGCAATGCGCTGGCGGCGATGCCGCTGGAACGGCGCGCGACAAACGCGCTGCTAGCGCTGGCTATGATTGGCGCGGTATTGGCTGTGCTTTATTGGATCGGCCGCGCCACGGGAGGGCATTTGTGAGTTTCCGCCGCATCGAAGACGCGCCTTCGAACCAGACCGCCCTCGTTCGTGTCGATTTCAACGTGCCGATGTCAGGCGGCGCTGTGAGCGACGATACGCGCCTGCGTGCGGCGCTGCCGACGATCAAGGCGCTGACGGCCAAGGGCTGCAAGGTGGCGCTGCTGGCGCACTTCGATCGCCCAAAGGGCAAACGCGTGCCGGAAATGTCGCTGCGGCCCGTGGCTGAGCCGCTGGCGAAACTGCTCGGCGCGCCGGTCGCGTTCGCGGACGATTGCGTTGGCGCCGAAGCCAAGGCCGCGATCGATGCGCTGCCGGCGGGCGGCGTCATCCTGCTGGAAAACACGCGCTATCACGCCGGCGAAGAAAAGAACGACCCCGAGCTCTCCAAGCAGATCGCGGCGCTCGGCGATTTCTACGTCAACGACGCGTTCTCCGCTGCACACCGCGCGCATGCGTCAACCGAAGGCGTCGCGCACGTTCTGCCCGCTTACGCCGGCAAACAGATGGAGCGCGAACTGGATGCGCTGGATGCGGCGCTCGGCAACCCGAAGCGCCCGGTGCTTGGCATCGTTGGCGGCGCGAAGGTTTCGACCAAGCTCGACCTGCTGCAAAACCTGATCAACAAGCTCGACAAACTCGCCATCGGCGGCGGCATGGCCAACACGTTCCTCTACGCGCAAGGCGTCGAGATCGGCGGCTCGCTGGCCGAGAAAGACATGGCCGACACCGCCCGCGCCATCATGGAAGCGGCGAAGGGCAAGTGCGAAATCCTGCTGCCGGTTGATGTTGTCGTCGCGCACGAGGTGAAGCCGAACGCGCAAGCGCGGATGACCGGGCTCACCGACATCGGCGCCGACGAGAAAATTCTCGACGCCGGCGAAGAGACGGTGAAGCGCCTGCGCCACGCCATGCGCCACTCGCAGACTTTGATCTGGAACGGCCCGCTCGGCGTGTTCGAAGTGCCGCCGTTCGACCAAGCCACGGTCATCGCCGCGCAGGAAGCGGCGGATCTGGCCAAGGCTGGCAAACTGATCGCCGTCGCCGGCGGCGGCGACACGGTCGCTGCGCTGAACCACGCTGGCGTGTCGGGCGACATGACCTTTGTCAGCACCGCCGGCGGCGCGTTCCTGGAATGGATGGAAGGAAAGCCATTGCCAGGGGTGGAAGCGCTTAGGTAGGAGATCACCGCACAACCAGACGGGGAAAAAGCGGTGCCCGGACCAGTACAAGAAGCGGTGGATCTGATTGTTGGCCTCCGCCGTCGTTGGCTGGCGATGGGCAAGAGAACGCGCGGCACCGTGACGTTGTTGTTGCAGGTGAGCACCGGCGGGTTCGTCGCACTGATCGCGGCGGCATGGCTGACGGACTTGTCGATGGCCGACAGCGGCGTGACGACCGTCTTGAACTTCCTTCTCGGCGTCCTCACCGCTGTCGTTGTCGGCCTGATATTGAACTCACAAGTGTCGAATGATCTGGCGACGAAGTTCCAGATCATCTCTCACTCTGAACACGCTGGCCTGCTCAATGTGCACAAGGACCGCGCGTCGGCGTTACGCGAAATCTCCAACGCGGCTCAGTCTAAGCGTGACGAAGACATCGACATCCTGACCATCGCAGGAAAGAACTTCTTCCAGTCGGGCTCAGACCTGTTCCGCAGCTTGTTTGAGGCGCCGCTCAGCCGCTCCGCGCCGCATCGCTATCGCATTCTCCTCCTTCACCCAAACTCGAATGCGGCAGTCGAACGCTCGCACAGAGAACTGCCGAATGAAGATCGCGAGAGGCTCGATGAGTTCATTCGCGAACACGGCCAAACTGCAACGGCGAAAGAGATTTACGATATCGCGCCCTACCTCCATCGCTCAAACTGCCGCGATGTCATTCACTCCATCGAGGACCTCACGAAGGTTCTGCGAACTTACACGACCAGAAAGGTTGGCATCGCAAAGGCGCGGCTCCCACACGGCGAATACGACCCCGAAAAGACGATCTCCCGAATTCAGGTGCGGCTCCACTTCTCAACGCCCGCACTGCAACTGACCAGGGTCGATGATCGGTTGTTCGTCGAGCAATATCACCTCGGGAAGAACGAGACGTACGCGATCGAAAGTCTGGACAATTGCCTCGCGCGCAAGGTGCCGGTCATGGAGTACTTTCGCGCACATCCGCCTGGGCGACTGCTCACCGACCATTTTGAGTATTTGTGGGGACGCTCCGAGATCGTGCTGGACGAGAACAATCTGCGCCCAGACATCGAAGCCTTGAGAGCTCGCTTTGGCGACCCTGAACGGTACGTTTCAACGCTCGCCGCATTGCACATTTACGGGAACGTATTGAACCGCTTCCTGGAGGCGCCCGCCCCGCGCGCCGTTGGCGATCAGGCCGTCCTGCAAAGCTAGGGCCGACCTCCCCGTCCTGATCCAGGCGTTCTGCTGCGATACTTTTCCCCATGTCCCTGCCCGGCGTGGCGTTTTTCGGCTGACCGGGCTAAACCCCCGCCATCCACTTCAATCGCAGGGTCTGGAGCCCTGCCAAAAACGGGGCGCGGAACGTGAATCTCGAAGCTTTGGCGAAAGTCGCCGACGATATGGTCAAGCCGGGCAAGGGCATCCTGGCAGCGGACGAAAGCACCGGCACGATCAAGAAGCGCTTCGACGGCATCGGCGTCGAGAACACGGAAGAAAATCGCCGCGACTATCGCGAGCTGATGTTCCGCGCCAAGGAAGCGATGAGCTACGTTTCGGGCGTCATTCTCTATGACGAAACCATCTGGCAGGACGCCGCCGACGGCACGCCGCTGGTGAAGCTGATCGAACAAGCGGGTTCGATCCCGGGCATCAAGGTCGACGAAGGCACGCGCCCGCTGCACGGCGCCAAGCCGGGCGAACTGATCACCAAGGGTCTCGACGGCCTCGATAAGCGCCTGCCGAAATATTACGAGCGCGGCGCCCGCTTCGCCAAATGGCGCGCGGTGATCGATCCCACCAACATCTCGCACGCCGGCGTGCTGGCCAACGCGCACGCTTTGGCGCGTTACGCGAACCTCTGCCAAGAATTCCAGATCGTGCCGATCGTCGAGCCGGAAGTGCTGATGGACGGCGACAACGACATCGACACCACCTACGCGGTCACTGAGTGGGTGCTGAAGGAAACGTTCCAGCAGCTCTACTTCACCAACGTGAAGCTCGAAGGCATCGTGCTGAAGCCGAACATGATCGTGCCGGGCAAGAAGGCGACGAAGCAGGCTTCGGTGGATGAAGTCGCTGAAAAGACCATCAAGTGCCTCAAGGCGTGCGTGCCGGCCGCGGTGCCGGGCATCGCCTATCTCTCGGGCGGCCAATCGGACGAACTCGCGACCGCACACCTCTCGCGCATGAACGAGATCGGCGGCTTCCCGTGGCAAATGACGTTCTCTTACGGCCGCGCGCTGCAAGCGGCGCCGCAAAAGGCCTGGAGCGGCAAGACCGACAACGTCGCCGCCGCGCAAGCCGCTTTCCTGCACCGCGCGCGCATGAACGGCCTCGCCAGCCAAGGCAAGTGGAACGAAGTGCTGGAACGCCAGCAGGCCGCTTAAGTTGAGCCGCGAACGCTGCCGACTTTATCTGATCACGCCGCCGGCTTTCGAGCTGGCGGCGTTTTCGCAGGCACTGGAGGACGCGTTGGCTGGCGGCGATGTCGCGTGCGTGCAGCTACGGCTGAAAGACGGGGCCGACGCTGAAGTGTTACGCGTCGGCGCGGCGCTGAAACCGATCGTGCAAGCGGCGGGCGCCGCATTCATCGTCAACGACCGGCCGGACCTCGCTGCGAAGCTCGATGCCGACGGCGTGCATGTCGGCCAGGAAGACGCAAGCTATGCCGAAGCGCGGGCGCTGATGGGCCGCGATCGCATCGTTGGCGTCACCTGCCATGACTCGCGCGATCTCGCGTACGAAGCGGCAGAGGCCGGCGCGGATTACGTCGCGTTCGGCGCATTTTATCCGACTCAAACCAAAACCCCGAAGACCAGCGCCGATTTGGATCTTCTGGAGATTTGGCAGGAGACGATGGAAACGTCTTGCGTCGCCATCGGCGGGATCACGGTTGAGAATGCAATGCCTTTGGTGCGCGCCGGCGCCGATTTTATCGCCGTGTCTGCTGGCGTTTGGGCGTACGCCGATGGCCCGCGCGCGGCGGTGATGGCGTTCAACGCGCTCTTCGACCAGGCTCACGACGAAGCCGGCTAAGCGCGCTAGCATGGGCGGCGCACGTCGCGGAGAAGCCCCATGTCCCACGCCACCGAAACCCTCGCTCAGTTGCGCGACAGCGCGTTCAAGCGTCGGCAAAAACAGCCCAGCCAGCAGACGCCGCGCGGCTTTGGCGACAGGGCTGCCGATTGGGTGACAACGTTGGTCGGCTCGTGGCGCTTTATCCTGGTGCAGTCGGCGCTGCTGGCATTCTGGATCGTTTCAAACGCACTGAGCGGCAAGCCGATCGATCCCTACCCGTTCATTCTATTGAACCTGCTGCTCTCGTTTCAGGCGGCGTACACCGCGCCGATCATCATGATGAGCCAGAACCGGCAAGCCGACATTGATCGGAGGCGCAGCATTGAGGATTACGAGATCAACCGCAAAGCCGAACTCGAAATCGAAACGCTGCACGAAAAGATTGATCTGCTGCGTGAGCAAGAACTGGCGGCGCTTACTGCTGCTGTTGCGCGGCTAACGCGTATTCTGGAGGAGAAAGGCGCATAGGATCGTGCCGCGTCAGCAATGGCGTGATGCGCCGCAGCAGCGATTGAAACGCCGGCGCTTGAAGCGCGCCGCTCCAGTTGGAAAGATCGCACGCCTCCAGAGACGCGAACGGCGCGCCAATGGCGCACGCGTCGAGCCGCACGGGCACGAGCACGCCGCGCGCACGTCCAAGCTCCGCTTCTTCCATCACGTAAGCCGACGCGCACGCCGCCTCGGACCAGCACACCACCATGGCTTTGCAAACGCCGATCTGGCGCATCACTTGCGGGCGCCAATCGGCGTGTGGATCAAGATAGCCGTCAAACCAATCGCGGATGCCCAGGTGAGCGAAGGCGCGCCGGATAGGCTCGATGTGGGCGCGATCCTGACGCTTGTAGGCGATGAAGACGTCGCTCACGGCCCCCTCCTGCGATCACTCTAACGCCGGGCGGTTCGGACCGGAACCTGGCGCTATTCGCCGTCCGGTTCGGACTCGCCGGGCTGGAGGGCTTCATCAACGTCGGCGCTGTAGCCAGCGTCAGCGCCCGGGCCGGGCCCGGCGATGTAGGGGGTGACGGCCGCGAAGGCGAAAGCCGCTGCGATTATCAACAGGTGGTGCATCGCCAAATCCTCCCCGAACCGGATCGTCCGCCCGGATTGCGACCGAAATCAGCCCTGTAGATGGGGGCTCTGGCCGGACTAGGAAATCGGGCCGAACCCGCCTACCTGTGGGCCTAGATCAGGAGCCCTTCCAGACATGACCTACCGCCTGGACGACGAAGACAAAGAGAAAAACCCGGCTGACGGCCGCAACGCCCCCGACGTGATTGAAAAGGCGTTGTTCGAGGCGCGGGTGGTGATGCTCACCGGCGAGGTGAACGACATCCAGGCACGGCGCGTCACCGAGCGTCTGTTCGCGCTCGCTTCGCAGAACAACAAGCCGATCACGTTCGTGATCTCCTCGCCCGGCGGCCACGTCGAAAGTGGCGACATGATCCACGACGCGATCAAGTTCATCGACGCGCCGGTGCAGATGCTGGGCACGGGCTGGGTGGCGAGCGCTGGTGCGCTCATCTACGCCGCAGCGCCGCGCGAGCGCCGCTTCTGCCTGCCGAACACGCGCTTCCTGCTGCACGAACCGCGCGGCGGCGTTGGCGGCATGGCGTCGGACGTTGAGATTCAAGCGCGGGAAATCCTGCGCATGCGTGAGCGCCTGAACCGCATCTTCGCCGACGCGACGGGCCAGCCGGTCGAGAAGATCAAGAAAGACGTCGATCGCGATTACTGGATGCTGGCCGAGGAAGCGAAAGCTTACGGCCTCGTCGGCCGCATCGTGAAGCATCAAAGCGAACTGCGCTGACGCCAGTATCGGCACAGTCTAGTTGCGAGGTTTAGCGGGCAGAGGCTTTGGCTTCTGCCCGTTTTGCTATCCGGGAACCTGAACGCATTGTGAGCGAGGGTTCCCAACCTTGCCAATTTCTAAGGGAAACGAGGCGAATTCCTGTGCCACCGCCGCCTGGGCGTCCCATTTCCGCCCTGTGGAAAAGTAGAAACATCGCCGGTGTCCAACGCGCGTTGCGGGGCGGACGCGACCAACTTCTTTTTTCATGGCACGGCGACCTGTACTCCGGCCGCCGCGAACTAGAGAGACCAAGATGGCCGCTCGGTGGGTCGGACTTGTGTGTCCGAACAAGAATACGGCCCGCGCCGCTGCAAAGCGAAGCGCGGGACAATCGCTGCACGCGCTCGGCGCGACGAGCGTGCTCGTCATGGCCGCGGCGTTCAATTTCGCGCTGCACCCGGAAGCGCTAGCGGATGTGCTAACTGGTGAACGGCAGATCATCGGTTTCGTTCCGAACGAGGTGTCGGCGCTTCCAGCTGAAGTGACGACGCAAGAAGCCGTTGAGCTCAACGAAGCCGAAGTGCGCTTGCTCGCCGCCACCATTTGGGGCGAAGCGCGCAGCGAAGGCGAAGAAGGCATGCGCGCGGTCGCGCACGTCATGGTCAATCGCGTCGGCGCCCGTTTCGGCGAGAACCTCGAAACTGTGATCATGACGCCGTACCAATTCTCAGTCTGGAATCGCGGCGATCCGAACCGTCGCTTGGTGTCGAACCCCGAGCGTTTCGCCACCGGCGGCATCGCGTTGCAAACTTGGGAGCAAGCCCAAGTGATCGCGCGCGAAGTGCTCTCGGGCAATTCGGTTGATCCCACGAACGGGGCGCTGTTCTATCACACACGCGCCATTCGCCCGTCCTGGTCGCGCCAAGGCATTGGCCGCCAAGTGATCGGCGCGCATGTGTTCTATTCAGATGTGCCCGATCGCGGCGTACGCCGCACGCCGACCACGCTGACGCGCGTGACGCAAGTGGCGCAGACGTTCGATCAGCCGCTGCCGATCGACGAAGCGGACGCGCAAGGCCCGCGCGCGGGACGCGTCAACGGCGTTATCCAGCGGGCGCCGGCATCGCTGGCGCGCCAGCAATTGCCGAGCGAGCGCGTCGACATCAATGCGGCGGCAACGCCGACGATGGATGGCGTGCCCATTGGATCCGTGCGCTAGACAGAGCCGACATAAAGCAAACAACGAGCCGCTCTGAGCCTCAGAGCGGCTCGTTTGGTTTTTCGCCGTCCCAATAATCGAGACTCTCAGCGTCCCGCACGATCTTTCGACCGAAACTGGAGATCATGATCTTGTCACTGTCTGGATAGACGCAAACCTCGTTCGGCGAGTTGTCGCCAACGATTATGAAGCGAAACGGTTTGTCGCTTTCATTGACAAGGCAGTGCCCTGCCTTTTGCCCAGCGGGAAAGCCGACATAGTCGCCAGCCTTGATCGTGTAGCGCTCGTCACCGAGACGCAGCGTCGCCTCGCCTTCGAGCGCGATCACATGCTCTTCCTCGATCATATGAAAGTGGAACGGGCAGCTTTGCCTGCCGGGCGGCAGCTCCTCGACCGCTATCCCAATCTTACGCTTGTCCTCGCGCGAGTTCGAAAGCACGCGAAAGCGCGACCCATAGCGCACGCCTTCGTTCCATTCCTGCCAGGGCAGACTTTCGATAGCTATGGGGCCGCGCGGTTTTTCTTCGCTCATGGGTCACGTCCAGATGCGGATGAATTCGTCCATGTTCGGAAGCACGTCGACGAGGCCGTGCAGCAGAACCACCAGCAGCAATGACTTAGTGCGGGCGTAGATCAAGCCAAACAGCAGCCCCATCGGCGCCAGCACGGCGAAGGTATAGGCGATCACCTGCAAGAGATCGGCGGAGGATCCGTGCACCTCGGCGCCGCCGCGCAGATAGAGCCCCGGCGCATGCGCAACGGCGAACACGAGGGCAGACACAAAGACGCCCGCCCGAGGCGACCTGAACAGCGCCTGCAGCCGGGTTTGCAACACGGCGCGGAACAGAAACTCCTCGTTCAGCCCTGCCTCGAGCGCGATCCAGATAAAGCTCACCGGCGCGACCCAAGCCAAAGTGGCGAAAGCCGTGTTGGTGGCGGCGATGTTTTGCAGGCTTGGGCTGATGAAGCAAAGCAGCCCAAGAATGATAAGGCCGAGCACGATCAGCGTGCGCCAAAACTTGCGCCCGCTTAGTCCGGCCTGAAACAACGGCGAAAGGCGCGCGCCGAGCAGCACTAAGATCAGCGCGGGCAAGATGACGTGGGCGAGCAGCTTGAGCCCCATCACGAGGAGTTCTTGGGTTTGCCCTTCCGGCACGGCGGCGCGCGCGGCGCTCATGCCAAAGCCGGTGAACAGCACGGCGTAGAGCGCCAGATAAAGAATGATGACGCCGCTCTCGAGACCTGGCCGCTTCACTTCAATGGGCGGCGCATTGGCGCCGATGGTGAGCCCCCAAGCCAGCGCGGACATGGCGATGCCGAAAATGCCCATGACGGCAATCGCGGTCATCCAATCCTCGCCGCCCTTGGCGAAGAGGTAATAGGTCGAGCCGGCCCAGACCGCGGCAAAGCCGAGCACGGCGGCTATGGCCGCGCCCCTATTGGTGTTCGCTGACATGAAAAGCGCACCCTCCTGTTTCGAGGAGGATGCGCCTTTTGGTTCGCTTGGATGCGAGAGCTTAGTGGCTCTCGTTCCGCCAGACTTGCTTGTAGGCGAAGTAGAGCAACCCGGTCAGCACGAGCAGGAAGCCGAGCACGACGATGCCGAGGCGCTTGCGCTCTTCCATGTGCGGGTCAGCCGCCCACTGCAGGAAGTGCGTCACGTCCTCAGCGTATTGCTCGACCGTTTGCGGTGTTTCCGGGTTCGAGTACGGCACCGCGCCAGCCGAGAGCGGCGGCGGCATCGCGATCATGTGGCCCGGGAAGTACGGGTTCTCATAAAGAGCGCCTTGGCTTTCACCGGTGTAGCCTGTGAGCAGCGCATAGACGTAGTCAGCGCCGCCGTGACGGGCTGAGGTAATGACCGAGAGATCGACCGGGTACGCGCCGCCATTGGCCGCGCGCGCCGCGATTTCGTTCGGGAACGGATTGCGGAAGCGGTCCGAGATGCGGCCCGGACGATCGGCAAGCTGGCCACTGTTCGGATCGACGGCGTTGATCGTCACGGCTTGCGCGAGCGCCCGCACGTACGGGTTCTCGGTGACGTCGACGAACGTGCCGCCGTGCGCCGGACGGCCGACGTGCGGCGCCGGTTCGCCAGTTTCGTGGTCGCGCACCATGTAGAGCGCGAACGGACCGTTGGCTTCGCCGAGATGGCGATACGACAGGTGATCCATGCCGTGGCAGCTGGCGCAAACCTGCTGGTAGACCTGGAAGCCGCGTTGCACGGATTCCATGTCGTAAGAACCGAGCGGGCCGTCAAAGCTGAAGGCGTGGTCGTGCGGATGCTCGGCATTGCCGGCGGCGAACGCAACGCCCGCGCCGAGAACAAGTACCGCGGCCGCGGCTGTAAGAGCGCGCAACATTTACGAAGCCCCCTGCGCTTGGCCGTCAGTCACCGGCTTGGCGATCGTGTCTGGCACCCGGCCCGGCTTTTCGCGTAGGCCGAGGAGCGGCAGGATCACGAGGAAGAAAAGGAAGTAATAGAGCGTCAGCACCTGAGCCAGGTTGGTGACCGTGAACGCCATCGTCGGCGTGCGGCGCTCAACCGAGAAGAACGGCGCGGCTTGGCCGATTTCCGTCTTGGCGTTGGCGATCGCCGTTTCCAGCGCATCCATGGTCTCGCCGGTGACGACACGCGATTGCGCGGCGCCGCCAGCGATGCTGCGGAGCGTGCCGGCGGTGGCGCCGGTGCGGTTCACCGCCGTCATCGTAGCGCCCTGCTCGCGCGCGGCGGCTTCGGCGGCGTCAGCCGCTTCTTGCCATTGCGCGGCACCTTGGGCGGTGACCGGCGCTTGCGCGACCGTGCCGCCTTCAACCCATTCCAGCGTCGCCGAGAACGGGCCGGATTTGGCCAGGATGTTGCCCGGGTTCTGGCCGCCGCACCAACCGAGGAAGATACAGACGACAACGAAGATCAGGAAGAACTGACGCGCAATCGGGCGATAGCGCATCGAGCGCACGCGCGAAGTGTCGAGCCACGGCAGGATGAAGAGCACGCCGATCGCGGCGAACATCGCCAACACGCCGCCGAGCTTGGAGTCGATCGGACCGATGTTGAAATCAATGGCGCGCAAGATCGCGTAGAACGGCAGCAAGTACCATTCAGGCACGATTTCCGGCGGCGTCTGCAGCGGGTTGGCCGGGATGAAGTTGTCGGCGTGGCCGAGCGCATCCGGCATGTAGAAGATGAAGGTGGCGAACAGGATCAGGAAGAGGCCCGTTGCGAACAGGTCCTTCATGGTCGCGTGCGGCGTGAACGGCACGGTGTCGGCCTTCGACTTCACTTCGACGCCGGCCGGATTGTTCTGCCCGGCTTCGTGCAGCGCCCAGACGTGCATGGCGACAACGCCCGCAATCACGAATGGCAGCAGATAGTGCAGCGAGAAGAAGCGGTTCAGCGTCGGTTGATCGACCGAGAAGCCGCCCATCAGCCAATTCTTGATCGGATCGCCGATCAGCGGCAGCGCGCCCAAGAGGTTGGTGATGACGGTGGCGCCCCAGAACGACATCTGGCCCCACGGCAGCGTGTAACCGAGGAACGCGGTGGCGACCATCAACAGATAGATGATGCAGCCCAGGATCCAGAGCAGCTCACGCGGCGCTTTGTAAGACCCGTAATACAGACCGCGGAACATGTGGATGTAGACGGCCAGGAAGAACATCGACGCGCCGACGGCGTGCATGTTCTGAATGAGCCAGCCGAATGGCACGTCGCGCTCGATGCGCTGCACCGAGGCGAAGGCCATGTTGATGTGCGGCACGTAGTGCATCGCCAGCACGACGCCGGTGATGATCTGCACCACGAGGCAGAGGCTCAGCATGGCGCCGAACGTCCACCAATAGTTGAGATTGCGCGGTGTCGGATAGGCGACAAAGCTGTCATAGCCCAGCCGCACGATCGGCAGGCGCCGATCAAGCCAACGCGTGAAAGCCGTTTTCGGCTCGTAGGTCGAAGGTCCGCTCACTTAAGACGCTCCAAGCTTAGCCGATACGAATGGCGGTCGGGCCGGTGAAGATGTACGGCGCGATGTCGAGATTGCGCGGCGCAGGGCCACGGCGAATACGGCCGGACGTGTCGTAGTCCGAACCGTGGCAGGGGCAGAACCAGCCGCCATAGGCCGAGCCTTCAGCGAACGTCGGCACGCAGCCCAAGTGCGTGCAGCTGGCTTGCAGAATGATCCACTCCGGCTGACCGGCTTGGCCGTTCTCTTGAACGAGACGATCGGCGTCCGATTGCGGATCCTTCAAGCTGGCGAAGTCATCGCGCTGCGCGGCGGCAATCTCTTCGGCGGTGCGGTGACGCACGAACACCGGCTTGCCCTGCCACATCACTTTGATCTGCTGGCCGAGTTCAACGGCGGTCAGGTCCACCTCGGTGGTCGAGAGCGCGCGCGTGTCGGCGGCCGGATTCATCTGGTTGATGAAGGGCCAAACCGTCGCCGCGGCGCCAACCGCGGCTGCCGATCCGGCTGCGACAAAAATGAAGTCACGGCGGGTGGTATCTTCCCCCGCGTGCGCATCGCCTGCTGCTTCAGCCACCGCTGATATCTCCCGGCCTTGGTTCGCCGGCGAAGCTAAGCTAGTCCGGGGTCATCAGCGCGTGGCGCGTCGCCGCACGCATGTCAGACTGATTCCCAGATTCCGCCCCGATTCTCCGGCGCCGAGGCCTTACCGTGCGGCTCGCTCTCTATCAACCAGACATTCCTCAGAATCTCGGCGCGGCACTTCGCCTCTGCGCCTGCCTCGGCGTCGCTTTGGACGTAATCGAGCCCTGCGGCTTCCCGCTCACCGACGCGGCCATGAAGCGCGCCGCCCTCGACTATGGGGAGAAAGCCAGCGTCGCGCGCCATTCGAGCCTGGCCGCGTTCCGTTCGGCGCCGGAACGCGAGGGCGGGCGGCTGGTGCTGATCGAAACCGATGGCGCCCTCAGCTTTCAGGAGTTCTCGTTCTCCACAGGCGACACGCTGATCCTCGGCCGCGAAAGCGCGGGGTCCTCAGGGGAACTTTACGAGGCGGCCCAAGCCAGCGTCCGAATCCCGATGGTGCGCGGCCTTCGATCGCTGAATGTGATCAATGCCGGCGCGATCGTGTTGACGGAAGCGATGCGCCAAACCGGCGCCTGGGAGAGGTTCTGAGCTGAAACGGGCGAGGTCGCCCCCGCCCGTTTGCGTTTGGATTAGCCGAACGCCAGCAGCGTTCCGCCCGAAGCGTCGATCGTTTGTCCGGTGGTCCAGCCGCCGCCCGGCCCCGCCAAAGCGCGCGCGAGATTGGCAATGTCCGCGCCTTCGCCGACGCGCTTCAAAATCTGGCCCTGCACAATGGGTTCTTCGCCGTTGGCGAAGATGGGGCTCGACATATCGGTGCGGATAACGCCCGGCGCGATCGCGTTCACGGTGATGTTGCGCGCGCCAAGCGCGCCCGCCGCCGAAAGCGTGAAGGAATCGATCCAGCCTTTTGTCGCCGCGTAGGCGACAGAACTCGTCAGACCAACCCGTGAGCCGGCGCTGCCGATATTGATGACGCGTCCGCCGTCGCGCAGGCGCGCTGCGGCCAACTGGGTAATGAAGAACGGCGCTTTGATGTTCACGGCGTAGAGTGTGTCGAAGGTCGCTTCGTCGGTCTCGGTGAACGGCGCCATTGGCGCGACGCCGGCATTGTTCACGAGGATATCGAACTTCTTCGATCCGGTGCGGCCCTCAAGTTCGCGATCGAGATTGTCGAACAAAAGCGCCGGGCCGTTTGATTTGCTGAGATCGGCCTGCACGAGGAAGGCGTCGCCGCCCTCGGCGCGGATATCGGCCACGACCTTCTCGGCCGCTTGCGCCGAGCCGCCGAAATGAACCGCGACCAAGGCGCCATCGGCGGCAAGGCCTTGTGCGATGGCGGCTCCGATGCCGCGGCTGGCGCCCGTCACGAGCGCAATTTTTCCGTCTAATGGCTTGGACATGAGGTTTTCCTGGATGACTGCGCCGGCCCTGCTGGCCGGCGTCACCTTCAGCTGGGCGCCTCATCTCCTTTGTTCAATATTACTGAACTACCGAATATTTAAATTATTGAACATCTGGGCAACGCACGCCATTTTCGGACCATGCGGCCCTTCGTTCACCCCGCCACTGAAGACATCACGCTCCAGGGCATCCTCCATGCCCTGGCCGAACCCACGCGTCTGGATCTGATCCGCGCCATGGTCGGTATGGCGCAGGCGGCCAATTGCACGACCTTGGCCCCCTGCACGATGCCCAAGTCGACCCAGAGCTTTCACTTCCAAGTGCTGCGTGAGGCCGGCCTTATCCGCTCGGAGCGGCGCGGCGCCGAGGTCATCAACACGCTCCGCTGCGCCGACATTGAGACGCGCTTTCCAGGCCTGCTGCGCTCGATCCTCAGCGCCGCCGACGCCGCCAAACGAGATGCCGCACCCGCAGTTTGATTTAACGCACACCGGGCGCATCTCTTTGCGGCTAGGGTTGCTGCATGACGCAAGACCACAAAGCCCGTGCGAAGATTTGGTTCGAGGACCTGCGCGACCAGATTTGCGCGGCGTTCGAACAGCTTGAGGATGAAGCGCCGGCGGACCTCTATCCCGGCGCGCCGGGGCGGTTCGAGAAGAAGCCCTGGCGGCGCGGCGACGGATCGGCGGATCAAGGCGGCGGTGTCGCCGGCCTGATGCGTGGGCGTTTCTTCGAAAAAGTCGGGGTGCACGTGAGCACCGTTTACGGCGCATTCTCGCCGGACTTCGCCAAGAGCATTCCGGGCGCCGCCGAGGATCCGCGCTTCTGGGCCAGCGGCATTTCGCTGATCGCGCACCTGCGCAACCCGCACTGCCCCGCCGCGCACATGAACACGCGCCACATCACCACGACCCAATGGTGGTTCGGCGGCGGCGGCGATCTCAACCCGACGCAAAGCTATCAGCGCGATGAGCAAAGCGCCGATGCACAAGCCTTTCACGCGCCCTATCGCGAGGCCTGCGAAGCGCACGAAGCCGGATTGTATGATCGCTATAAGAAGTGGGCCGACGAATATTTCTGGCTGCCACATCGCGGCGAACCGCGCGGCGTCGGCGGCATTTTCTACGACCACCACAACAGCGGCGGCGCGAACGAAGATAGCTGGGACCGCGACTTCGCCTTCACGCAGGATGTCGGCCGCGCATTTTTAAAGGGCTATTTGCCGGTGCTGCGCAAACACATGACGACGCCGTGGACCGAGGCCGACCGCGAAGAACAGCTCATCCAACGCGGCCGCTACGTCGAGTTCAATTTGTTGTACGACCGCGGCACCACGTTCGGCCTAAAAACCGGCGGCAATGTTGAGAGCATTTTGAGCTCAATGCCGCCCGTTGCGAAGTGGCCCTAACTACAGCTAGCCTCCTCACGGGGAGGCGATCATGAGCACAGAGCCGGCGTCACAGCCAAACGACCTGCGCGATCCGCGCACGCTGAGGGCCACTTTCGTCATCTTCATTGTGATTTCGACGGTGATGACAACTCTGACCAGCCTCGCATCCATCGCCTTCACGCTGTTCAGCCAGGGCGATCCGAACTGGATTCCGGCGACGCCTATAGAGCAATTGCTGACGCTCGCGTTCCTCGGGCTCAGCGTCATTTCGATCGGCACGTTTATCGCGGCGATCGTCATGACGATCCGCGTCACTTATCGCATGATGCGCAACCTCCATCGCATTGGCTCAGGGTACGCCAGCATCAGCCCGTTTTGGTCGGTCGCGTTTTACTTCGTGCCGTTCGCCAACCTCGTGATGCCTGCAAACGCGGTGACCGAAATTTGGAAAGGCACATTCGCCGAACTGGAAGACGGCCCGCCGCCGGAGCCCAATGGCGCGATCGCTTGGTGGTGGGCCCCATGGCTCATCGCCAATATTGGGGACAACATCGCCTCGCGCATGCTCGGCGCCGGCCTGTTTCAGGAGCCGACCATGCCCTCACCCGCAATGCTGAACGCGGGGATCGCGATGTCGACCGTCAGCACCATTGCCTTTGTCGGGGCCTGCATCTTCATGCTGCCGCTGTTCGGCAGACTCATCGAAGCCCAGTCGGAACTCGTCCGTCGGCGCCAGGCGGCTCCGGCGCCCCCGGCCTAAGCCGGCCCTTTTCTTGCGTGGGGCGAGTTATGATGACCCAACTCGCCTACCCGCAAGACATTAAGCCACTGACTTCTCTGCGTTTTATCGCGGCGTTCTGGGTGCTTTTGTACCATTTCAAGGACCATCTCGGGCTCAATATGGGCCAGATGGGCCTGGTCGCGGACGGCTATCTGGGCGTCGACCTCTTCTTCACCCTGTCCGGCTTCATCCTGGCGCACGTCTATCTGACGACGCTTGAGGACGGCCGCTTCGGCTATGGCGGCTTCCTGAAGAACCGCATCGCCCGGGTTTACCCAATGCACCTCGCGGCCCTCGCCGCGATGATCGGCCTCTTCGTGGCCGCCTCGGCGCTCGGCGCCGGTGTCGGCTCGCCGGACGCGTTCAAGCTCACCGATCTGCCGGCGCATCTCCTGATGATCCACGCCTGGGGCACGACTGAAGCAGTCGGTTGGAATTTCCCGTCCTGGTCGATCAGCGCCGAATGGGCGGCGTATCTCCTCTTCCCGCTTGTCGCCGGCGTGGTGCTGAAAGCTAAGCGCTTGTCCGGCGCGGTTGCGCTTGGCGCGCTGGCGCTTTGCGTTGCGAGCTTCTGGGCGCTTTCGAATTTGCACCACGTGCTTCCGGGCGTTGGCCGCGATTTCTCACAGATGACGGCGCAGATCGGCGCGCTGCGCATTCTGCCGAGCTTCCTGCTCGGCGTTGCGCTCTACGCCTTCGGCCGCAATCACGCCGCACCGAAGAGCTGGGCTTGGCCGATCGTCGCTGTCAGCGCTGGCTGGGTTGTCGCGGTGACGATGCTGAATTGGTGGGAGGGCCTCACCTGGTTCGGCCTCGCCGGCTTGCTCTATGGCTTGGCGGAAACGTCACGCCACGGCGTCGATGCGCAAATGTCTGGCCGCGTGTTCGTGTTCTTGGGCGCGGCGAGCTACGCGCTCTACATGATCCACCTGCCGATCGACATCGTCTGGTTCCACGCGCTCGAGCGCTTCGGTGTGACGGAGGCTTCTGATCTCACGCTGCGAATTGGCGCGATGGTTGGCGTGTTCGTCGTTTGCATCGCTGCTTCGGTGGTGGCGTATCTCGTGATCGAAGAGCCGGCGCGGAAATGGATCCGCAAACTCGAACTGCCGCGCACGCGCCGCGCGGAAGTCGCGCCGACTTGAGCTTCGTGAAGGGGGTGAGCCTTAGCTCATCCCCTGCACCACGGCTTTCAGGCGCTCAACGACACTGAGCTTGTCGTCCGGAAAATCGGCGTCGATCCACCAGTCTTCGACTTCGCGCAGGATCACGCCGACCTTCGGTCCGGCCGGCACGCCCGCGCCCATCACTTCGTCACCGCTCAGCGGCAATTTCGGCGGCGTCCACATCTGGCCGTGCGCAACAAGCGCGCGCCATTGCTGCGCCTTCTCACCACCCGCCTTGGCCCAAGCGAGCATGACGCGATCGCGGAATACTTCGTTGCCGAGCTTATAGATCGCGCGCCGCATCTCGCGCAGCGACATGTACGAGGTGATCTTCACATCATCGCCGAGCGCAGCGACCAGCCGGTCGCGCTCTTCGTTCGAGAGCTTCAGCCGGCGCGCGAACGCTTTGGCGCTCTCTTGATCCGTCAACGCCGCCGCCACCCGCGCCATCGGATCGACATGCAACATGAGATCGGCCTCGATCGTGCAGAGCGCATCAAGCCGCGCCTCGTTGCTCAACTCAGGCAGCGCACGGGCGCGCGCTTCGATCGCGGACATGCCTTCCCAAGCCGCGCGTGGATCGGAGGCGCCGAGCAGCTTTTTCGTCTCTTTCCAAACCCGCTCGGCCGAAAGCGTGTCGAGGCCGGCGACGAGATCGGCGCATGCCGAAAGACCAGAAGGATCAAGAGGCCCGCGCGCGTACCAGGCGTTGAAGCGGAAGAAGCGCAGAATGCGCAGATAGTCTTCCTTGATCCGCGTATGCGCGTCGCCGATGAAAATGATGCGTCCGGCCCGGACGTCATCGAGGCCCCCGCCCGTTGGATCGTGCACCTTGCCTTGCGCGTCGGCGTAGAGCGCGTTCATGCGAAAATCGCGGCGCGCGGCGTCCTCTTCCCAGCTTTCAGTAAACGCGACAGTGGCGCGGCGGCCATCGGTGCTGACATCGCGGCGCAGTGTCGTCACCTCGAACGGGCGATGATTGACGACGATGGTGACGGTGCCGTGCTCGATGCCCGTCGGATGCGCAGCAAAGCCCGCCTGCTTGCAGACGGAGACCACTTCGTCCGGCGTCAGCTGCGTCGCGACGTCGATGTCATCGACTTCGCGGCTCATCAACGTGTTGCGCACGCAACCGCCGACGAAGCGCGAGCCGCCCGCGCGCGCAGCTTCAAGCGTGGCGATCAGCTTCTGAGTCTCGGCGGCTTTCAGCCAAGGAGCGTGCGTGATGGCGGTCATGACGGCTGGTCGTTCTCAAGCTTGCGGACGCCGTCGATCCCGGCGAGCATGCGTGTAAACGCGGCGACGACATCCGCCAAGCGGGCGGCGCCGCCCATCGGCGTGTGATCGTAGAAGCGAGCCGCGTAGATGAGCGGACCTGGCGGCGCGGCGGCTTCCGTATCGGCAGGCGCTTCATCGCGGGGCGCGATCTGCAAGTCGATATCGTCGCTAGTCAGAATCCAAAGCGGCCACGTCGCGGCGCTTTCATCCCACGCGCTGCTGAGCTTGAACCTGTTGGCGGCAGCGAACGCGACAATCGCAGCATTTAGTACGGGGGCGCTGGTGCGCGTGAATTCAAACTCGATGGAATGCACCAGCTTGCCCTGGACGCAGCCGGTCACAAGTGCAGCTCCAGCCAAAGCTAAGAGCCTACGGCGAGAAATGCGCGCAGTCATGGGAAGCGCCTCCGGTCGATGTCGCGCAGCATGCATCCGATCGCGGCGCAGTTGAAGCTCGGGTGAAATCAAGCCTTCACCGAGTTAAGCGCCGCCGCCGCTTTGACCAGCGCCTTGAAGGCCTTTTCGTTCAGCAGATCGCCTTCATGGATATCGATGGCGCGGCGCGTGCCGGCGTCGAGGCTGGCGTTGAACAGGCCGGCGGGATCCTTGAGCGCGGCGCCGCGGGCGAAGGTGAACTTCACTTTGTCCTTATAGGTCTCGCCGGTGCAGATGATGCCGTTCTGCGACCAGGTCGGCACGCCGGCGGGATTGGTCGCCTTCGCCCACTTCGCCTCTTCGACCGCGCCGGGCGCGGCTTCCTTGATCAGCTTGCGCGCCAACGCGATCGTATCGCTGCGCCAGTCCCCGGGCGCCTTCTTCACGGCGGTTTTTTTGACAGCCTTCTTCATAGCTTCTCACCTGGAAACTTGACCGCCTGCTTCACCCATTTCTCGAACTGCGCCTCGTCGAACGCGCCTTCGTGAATGTCGTAATAGCGCACGGCGGGATATTTTGATTTGCCCTCAGGCGGCGGCTTCAGAGATGCGCCTTGGAAGAACGTCACCTTCACGTAGCGCGTGAAGACGTGAAAGCTCAGGAACCACGAATTCTCGACCTTGCCATAGAACGGCGAATTCCATTTCACCGCTTTCTTCACGCCCGGCACGGCCTTTGTGACGATCGCGTCGATGCGCTTGCCGACATCCTTTTTCCATTCGGGCATCGCCGCGATGTAGGCTTGCACGGCTTCGTTGCCGTAGCCCTTGGCGATTTGCGGATTGCCGCCGGAGAGCAGCTTCGGCTTCTTCGCCGGCGCAGCTTTCTTCTTCGCCGTCGCTTTCTTCGTTGCAGCTTTCTTCGCCACCGGCCTTGCTCCTACTTCGCGCGCCGCGCTTTGGCGACATACGGCTGGAAGAACATATAAACGCCGGTGATCATCAAGAAAAATAACGGCGCCAACGGCACATAATAGAGCCACTGCGCCGGCTGTTGGCCGAGACCAAGCATCGCAAAAATCGCGACGACAACCAGCATGAACGCCAGCGACGTCCAGCGATGGAACTGACGGATAAACTTGCTCACGCGAACCTCCTTATTCGGCGCGGGGTGCATCAGATGCGCGTACATGTTCAGCGCGCCTGGATCAGCTTCCAGCCATTGCCCGATGGATCGCGGAAATTCGCATCGACGCTGCCGAAGCGCGCGATCGGCTCTTGCGTGAACTCAACGCCGCGCTCGCGCCAAGTTTCGTATGTGGCGCGGCAATCGCCAACGACGAACACAAGCGGCGGCATCGCGCCCTTGGCCACCATTTCGCGCATCGTCTGCGCCGTCGCGGCATCGAGCACCGGCTCTTGCGGCAGGAACAGGCCGAGCTCAAAGCTTGGCTGCTCCGGATGCTTCACTGTGAGCCAACGATAATTGCCGTTGCGATGATCCGCGTGGACCTCAAAGCCCAATTTCTTGGTGTAAAACTCCAACGCCTCATCCTGATCGAGAACGTAGAGCCCGATAACGCCGATACCCATGTGAACCTCCCGAGAGCCTTATGTCTCATCGGGGTCCTTCTTACCGGCGCCCTCCTGCCGGCGCTTCTCCGAAACTGCTGACTTGAGGTTCGGCCGGTAGGCGGCGCTCACGAAACAATGCGGCACGTGATCAAGCGCATGGGCGCCCGCCTGCTCGCTGGCGCGCAGTTCAGTTGGGCTTTGGCCGGTCACGTCCTTGAACACGCGCCCGAAGGTGCCGAGGCTTTGCCAGCCGGTTTCCATCATGATGTCGATGATCGGCATATCGGTGTCGCGCAGCATCGCCTTGGCGCGCTCGATGCGGCGGGTGAGCAGATAACGATGCGGCGGCACGCCGAACGCGTCTTTGAAACTGCGCGCAAAGTGCGCTTCGGACACGCCACTGACGGAAGCTAGGCGCTCGACCGGCCATTCCTCGTGCGAGGCCGCATCCATGCGATCCTTGGCGCGGAGCAAGCGGCGGAGAAGTGCGAGGTCTTGGTTAGGCATAGTGGCGTCTTGTACGTGCAACCGCGACCCTGATATCTTCAGCGCTGATCTGGCGCGTTGCGAACTCTTTGTTGGCCGTCTCGGCGATAGAGATGATGTCCGCGTCGGTCAAAGCGCGCAACGCTTCAAGCGGTGACGTGACGGCGCCGACCGGAAGGATGCCGGCCGCGTCGACGCCGGACACAAGAATACCGAGCGGATGCAGCGCCGCGTTCAGTTCGTCGGTCCAGGTGTTGAGCACGTCCTGTTCGCGAGTCTCACCCATAGAGCCGCTCCCACAACGCCCACACCATGCCGGCGGTCGCGCCCTAGATATTATCGACCGCTCAAGTCTCAGGGGCTATTGCGCGCTCTGCAAGCGTCCGTGGGGTCCATGCCGCTGAGGCATTCCACGGTTTCGGCGCGCACCCAGCCGCTTTGTCCGTTTTCGCGTTGCGCCTGAATCCAGAAACCAGAGCCGTTTGCAGTGTCGTCATCGCGTTGAGAGCGATCAGCCGGGTCCCAGCGAATGCCGCCGACGACTGAACCTGCTCCGATTTGATCGTCTCCACCTGGCGGATACCAGGAAATCTCAGCGCCGCGCCGCCAGAGCGTGACAAAGCCTTCGCCTTCGTAGCCGATCGTGTAGACGACATCGCCTTGCTGCAGAGGCCCGGGCCCGTTCAAGTTAAACTGCGCTTGCTCTTCGTCGACAACGACACCGCGCGCAGGCCGCCATCGATTCATGGAACCCAGCGCACGCACCCACTCGCCCTCTGGAAGCATCGCGACGACGCTCGCCGCGGGCGTCGGCTGTTCGAGGAGGGGCGTTTGGGCGGTGATGCGCTGCCAGGGCGACACGCTGCAGAACTCGCCGGGGCACGCGTCCATGTTGTTGTAAAGTCCGTCCGCGCCCACAGGCGGGCCATCGTCCGGCAGATTCGTTTCAGTCTGCTCAGTCTGCTCAGTCTGCAACACTGGGCCGGGCGCGTTGGACTCCGGAGCGCTTTGCGCGCACGCGCTGGCAAACGCCACAAGCGCCGCCGCCAAGGTCATCCGCACGTTCATGCAAAGCCCCCGCTCCACTACTATTCGAACGCTAGCAAATCCAAGCTGAACGGGAACCGTGCTTGAGGCGTGTAATTCATCCACGCTTCCGCTTGTTCACCGATCGAGGTGCGTTGCGCGTACGTTGGATGAGTAAAAGTCGGGCATGGCCAGCAATTGCAGCGCCATGTAAATCACGGCGCGACGGCCGTCGGCATCGGCGGCGGGCGCTATGATCGTGCCGCGATTGCGCGAGTCGCCGCGGAAATCGATCCGCCCCACGGGTTGCCCGTCGCGGCTGATCGTGTACCCAAGCACGATGCGATTTGGCGCCATCAAACGCGGCGCGCTGAAACCAGTTGGCGCCGCTTCGTAGGTCACGCCTTCATATGACATACGCGCGGCGAGGATGGCCTGAATTTCGGGGCTCGCGTCATCGCCACCGATGGAAATGCCGAAGCGTTCATTTTCGAAACCGGATTCGCCAAAAGCCGGCAACGTCACTTCGATTGTGTAGGCGCCTTCGGCCTGATCATTTGCGTTGCACGTATAAAGTTGCGACGTGCGTTCATTCCAGGTGAAGCCGAGATAGGAATTGCCTGCGGTCTTGAGTTGGCAAACGCCGGTCAGAAGTTCTGCCTCTTCCGCGCCGGTGAAGCGATAGTGCAGTTCGACTCGCCCGCGATCCCGCGTCAGGACGCTGGTTTGTGTTGTCGAGGTCCGCGCCACGACTGAATAGCCGCCCGCCGAACCGCCAGCTTCCGTAAAGCGAGTGCGGGCGTTGCCGATTTCGAGCGTCTCTACCGGCGCGGCATAGGCGGGCGCGGCCGTAGGCTCCTGCGCCGCGGCCGAAAACGGCAGCAGCGCGCACGCTGCGATCAAGCACAAACGTTTCATAGTCGGTCGCTCCCCTGAACCGAATCGAACGCTAGCAAATCCATGCTGAACGGAAACTGCGCGTCAGGTGTGTAATCGTTCGTACAATGCCCGCACCATGCCGGCGGTCGCGCCCCAGATATTATGCCCCTCCCACGGCATCACGTAATAATAGCGCGTACGGCCCTGCCATTGCGCTTCGCGGACTTCGTGGTTCGTCGGGTTCATCAGAAAATCGAGCGGCGCTTCAAACACGCTCGCCACTTCGCGCGGATCGAGCGTGAGTTCAAACCCCGGCTCAACCAGGCCGACAATCGGCGTCACGCGAAAGCCGGTGATCGTATCGTAGCGATCCCAGGCGCCGATCGGCTCGATGAACGAGCGCGCCAGCCCCACCTCTTCCATCGTCTCACGCAGCGCGGTGTCGACAGCATCGGCATCGCTCGCCTGCACGCGCCCGCCCGGAAACGAAATTTGCCCCGGATGCGCCGGCGTCTCCACCGAGCGCACCGTGAACAACATCGTCCACCCCGACGCACGCTTGATGATCGGCGCCAACACCGCGGCTGGGCGTTGTTCGGGATGATTGTCGAAGCCGGGATTTAAATCGTTATCGCTGCGCGTGCGCTCAGACGCGCGCGCGATGGAGTCGAGCGGATCGAGGCGGGTGCGGAGGAGGGATTCTAGGGAGGCGGACACACGGTTGAAGTAAGCGGGGACAGGGAGAAGCGCAATCCAACGGACTTACGCAAGGACGATTCGAACGATTTCAACTGAAAGCGGCGTCAGGATTGACGGACACACAACATGAAATCCGACCCACCTCTTAACGGTCGCAGACTGCGCACTCCATCAACGGAGAAGCGCCGAACATGCGGCGAGCACCAACAGACGAATTGCTGGAAGGCTTTCTCGCAATCAATGCGATATTACGAGAGGAGTTCGACGCACTTCGACGTGCGCTCAAGCTTCGCAAAACACACAAGCACAATCCGAACTGGCACCTTCAGCCTCGTGTTCCGCGTGGTGTCGCGGAAGGTGGCCAATGGACCAGCGGCGGAAGCACCGCACCTACTCGACGTCCGAACAGAGCACTGCGAACATCGCCACGCCAAACCCCAAGACGTAGACCGCAGCGAGGTGTCGGGCGCGTACCTGCGCCAAGAGCGACTCCCGGACCAGGAAGACAAGCGTGGCCGCTCTCATGGTTTCGCCCCTCGCCGCTCACAATGCCGCTGGCGCTTTACGGTGACACCCCGCGCCCGCGGATTACAACGAGACGTGTCGAAGGCACAGACGATCTTTGGCTCGTCAACATTCATATTCCGCAAACTGGCGCACACTTAACGTCTTTTCAGCGTGAAGTTCGGCCCGAGCGACGAGTGCCTTTGGTGCTTTTCGGGGTCGACACCGGGGTACGCACTATCGAGCCCGCAACCTTGGAGCGCCTCAATGTCGATGTTGAACTCCGCGATCAAGAGGTATGGTTCGACCTAGCAGCTCTCGCTGCTGCGTACGGTCGCGATGTCTTTGGCGCGAATGATGCGCCTCACAATCCGCCGCCCCGCGTAGTGCCGGCATCGCCGGAAGAACGGCGTCTGGACTTCAACTTGAGACAGCTACACGCGTCACCTGACGAGATTGCGATCGCTATACAACAACTCCGAAACGCCGATGCCGACGGGGATCCTTTTATGAGGGCATTGCGAGAGCGCGGCGCGAGCCCGCGCTACGCCAGGCGAATTCGTGATCTCGTTAGATTTCAGCGCGCGACCCGCCCCTACACGCCGCCAACCAACGGCCCCCTCGTTGACATGTTTCCGGGCCTCAACACCGCGCAAGGCGGGCAGTCAGTGTTCATGCGTGACGCGCGAGAAATTCGAGCCGCTCTCACGGCGCTAGGATTGCCCGAGGACGACATTATAGCGGTCAACAGAACCATTCAGATCGCAAACGGCAGCTATCGCATCCCGGATTTACGGATAGGCGACGTCTACATAGACATTTCAGTTGACGTAAAAGACGCACGGACACCTCAAGTCATCAGCTTCTTTGAAGCTCGTATCCCACCAACATACGTGATAATAATTCGTCCTCGTCGGCTCGGAGAGATCGCTGATGCTCAGCTATAAACCTTCCCCAGCAAGAACGCTCAGCGAACTCGTTGAGCTACTCAGCTTTGTGGCAGTCAAGGCACCGACATTTGAAGACGCTTTCTTTGTAGGGCGCAACATCGATACGGTCTTTGAAGAGCTCGACCAGAGCCTGAGCAACCTTCAAAAGGAGCTCGGCGAAACCCGATACGCTGAGTTGGTCAGCCTTTCCTTACGCGCCAAGGCGGCGTTCGAAGCCGATCCCGGAAACGTCAACGGCAAGGCTCGCGAAGGCCGCGTCTTGATATTGCAGATGCAAGCTATGTTGCGGCGGCGCTAAGCTGTGCCCAACTCCCACCACACGCCACCACTCCAAACACCAAGCCGCTCGTCCTTCGGCTCACTCCATTCCACCAGCTCATAAAACGGCGCGCGCAAAACACGCGCCTCCAATCGCCCACGCACATGCACGTACGGTCGCGGCTCATCCCCGCGCCGCTCGACGCGCAGCGGATGCTCCGGCCCTGCCGTCACCACGTCGCCGACATTCGTCGTGAACACGATCGTCTGCTCGCGCCCCTCGCCCACGCGATCGGCGCGGATGGCGACGAACGGCGCGTCCTCGACGCGGACGATGATCTTCTCGACTGGAGTTACAAGATAGGTCGCGCCGTCTTCGTCCTTGCGCAGGATTGAGGCGAAGAGTTTCACCAGCGGCTCGCGCGTTATGCGCGTACCCTCGTGCTTCCACACGCCATCGGCCATGATCTCCATGCCGATGTCGCCGCAATGGGCGGGGTTCCATTTGTCGACAGGCGGCGGTCCTCGGTCGCCAGAGCCGGCTTGGGCCTTGAGCGCAGCCAGCAATTGCTCCAGGGACGATGTGTTTTCAGGGTCTGCCATAATGTGGCCCCCAACTAAGCGAGCTTCGCCCCCATGAGCAATCACGACACGCCCGAAGCGATGGTGGCCGAAGCCGAGGCCGCCGGGGAAGCCCTGGAGCGCGTCCGCGCTGAAATAGGCAAAGCCGTGTTCGGCCAAGAGCGCGTGATCGAGCTGACTTTGGCCGCGGTGCTGGCCGGCGGCCACGTTCTGCTCGTCGGCGCGCCGGGTTTGGCGAAGACACGGCTGGTGGAAGCGACGGCGAAAGTGCTCGGCCTCGATTGGGGCCGCGTGCAGTTTACGCCAGATCTGATGCCGGCGGATATTTTGGGCTCGGAAGTTCTGGATCAGGACGAAGCCGGCCGGCGCCATTTCCGTTTCGTCAAAGGCCCGATCTTCACGCAGCTCTTGATGGCGGACGAAATCAACCGCGCCTCCCCGCGCACGCAATCGGCTTTGCTGCAAGCTATGCAAGAACATCACGTCACCGTCGCTGGCGCAGCTTACGACGTGCCACGCCCTTTCCACGTGCTGGCGACGCAGAACCCTATCGAGCACGAAGGCGCCTATCCGTTGCCGGAAGCGCAACTCGATCGCTTCCTGCTGCAAGTCGATGTGCCGTATCCGGATGCGGAGATCGAACGGAGGATTTTGATCGAGACCACGGGCTTGGTCGATCAACAACCGCAGACGATTCTCAATGCAGAGTCGCTGATGCGTCTGCAGCGCCTCGTGCGCGCAATGCCCGTCGGCGAAAAAGTGCTCGCGGCGATCCTCGAACTTGTCCGCTCCGCCCGCCCCGGCTCAAGCACCGATCCGCGCGTGAACCAACACGTCGCCTGGGGCCCCGGCCCGCGCGCGGGACAAGCGCTCATGCTCGCCGTCCGCGCACGCGCCTTGCTGCGCGGCCGCCTAGCGCCTGCGGTCGATGACGTTGCCGCGCTTGCACGCCCTGCGCTCGTGCATCGCATGCAGCTCAGCTTCGGCGCGCGCGCTGAGGGCTTGGACATCGACAGCCTCGTCGATGATCTAGCGGAGCGCGCAGCTTGAGCAATCCGGCGCACCTCGACGCGCTGAACTTGGCTGGCGATCTGCCGGGGATTTTGCTCGACGCCAAACGCCTCGCCGCCAGCGCGCCGGGCGTGCACGGGCGCCGCCGCGCCGGCCAAGGCGAGGACTTTTGGCAATATCGCGATCACCGCGCCGAAGATGGCGCCCGCCTCGTCGATTGGCGCCGCTCCGCACGCGGCGATCGTTTTTACGTACGCGAGCGCGAACGCGAAGCGGCGCAGACCGCGTGGTTCTGGATCGACAGCGACGCTGGCTTTAGCTGGTCCAGCAACAGCGCCCGACCAACCAAGCTCTACCGCGCCCGCGTCATTGCGCTCGCGTTGGCGACTCTGCTTGCACGTGGCGGCGAACGCATCGGCGCGCTGGGCCAACAGCCGCGCGCCGGCGCGCGCGCGGTGGATCGTCTCGCGATCGATCTTCTGACGCCGCAAGGCGAATTTGAACCGCCGAGTAATGCGTGCCTCATCTTCGTCAGCGATTTTTACGCGCCGATCGAAACTTGGCGCGAGCGTCTGTTGGCGGCGGCTCGCGTCGGCGCCAGTGGCGCATTGGTGATGATCGCCGATCCGGCGGAAGAGGATTTCCCGTTTCGCGGCCGGACGCTGTTTCGCGCGCCGGGACAAGGCGGCGAAGTGCTGATCGGCCGCGCTGAGAATGCGCAGGCCGCATACGCTGAACGCCTGGCGCAACATCGGCGGGCAATTCGCGAACTCGGCGCCGAGCTTGGCTTTCCGGCCCTGCTCCATCGCACCGATCATAGCGCCTCGCCTGCGCTTTCGATGCTGATGGCGTTCGTATCGGAGCGCTACGGGTGACGTTGGGCCCGATCCTGTTTGGCGCGCCATGGGCGCTGGCGACTTTGCTCGCGCTGCCGGCGCTGTGGTGGATCATGCGCGCGACGCCGCCGCCGCCACAGCGCACCGACTTTCCGCCAACGCGCCTGCTCGAAGGTGTGCGCACCGAAGACCAAAGCCGCGAACGCGCGCCGTGGTGGCTGCTGTTGTTCCGCATGCTTGCTGCCGCACTGCTGATCTTGGCGTTCGCACGCCCAGCTTTGGCGCCAAGCGCGGCGGAAAGCGCGCAAGGCGGGCGGACGCTGATCGTCATCGATGACGGCTGGACCTCGGCGCCGTTTTGGGCCGACGTCCGCGCCGCCGGCAACGCGGCGGCGGCGCAAGCGGAACGCAGCGGCGCGCCGGTGTTTCTGCTGCTCACCGCGCCGAGCGAGCGCCCACGCGATCCGGGCGAAGCGCTAACAGCGGCGGACGCGCGCGCCGCTATCGGCCGGCTCGCGCCGCAAGCGTGGCGGCCCAATCGCGCACAGGCCGCCGAGCGGTTGGCGCAAACGCCTGGGCGTTTCGATCGCATCATCTGGATTACGGATGGGCTCAATGACGATGGCGCCCGCGCACTTGCCGCGGAACTGCAAAGCCGCGGCCCGGTCACGGCACGGATGCCGCCGCAGACTGCACGCGCGATCGTCGCCGGTTCGGTGACGCCGCAAGGCGTTGTTGCTGACCTTCGCCGCGCGCCATCGGGTTCACCCGTCGTCGCCATCGCGGCGGAGACAGCCGAAGGCCGCTCGCTCGGCGCCGTCGAAGCGCGCTTTGTGGGTGATGCGACCAGCGCTTCGGCGCGCATCGATTTGCCGCCGGAAATCGCCGCGCGCGCGGCGCGCATCCGGTTGATCGGCGAACAGAGCGCTGGTGCGCTGAAGATCTTGCCGGCCGGCGCGGGACGGCCTTTTGTCGGACTGGTTGACGCTGGCGGCGCGGGCCAGCCGCTGCTCTCTGAACTCTTCTACGCCGATCGCGCCTTGCAACCTTATGCAAGCTTGCAGCGGGGCAGCGTGCGCGATCTCATCGAGGCGCGCGCGCAAGCACTGATCCTGCCGGATACAAGCCGCGTTGCGCCCACGGATGCGAACGCGCTGGAGCGTTGGCTCGAAAGTGGCGGCCTGCTGGTGCGCTTCGCTGGACCGCGCCTTGCCAACGATTCTGATGATTTCCTGCCGGTGCGGCTGCGGCCCGGATCGCGCACGCTCGGCAGCGCGCTTGCGTGGGAGACGCCGCTGGCGATCGCGCCGTTTGGCGCGGAATCGCCGTTCGCCGGGATCGCACCGCCGGCGGATGTGAATGTGCGCCGGCAAGTGTTAGCGGAGCCAGCTTCGCTCGAAGAAGCACGCGTGTGGGCGACGCTGTCAGACAATTCGCCGTTCGTGACGGCGCAGCCGCGCGGGCGCGGCTTGATCGTGCTTTTCCATATCAGCGCAACACCCGATTGGTCGGACGTGCCGCTTTCGGGTTTGTTCGTTGAAATGCTGCGCCGGACGCTGGCGTTCGCGGCGCGCCCAGAGGGCGCTGGCGAGCGCGAGATCACCGGCGGGCCATACGTGGCGCGCACGCTCCTCGATGGCTTTGGCGCGCTCGACGCCGCGCCGCCCGATTCAACACCGATCCAAGCCGAGGCGTTCGCGACCGCCGCCGCATCGCCGCAAACACCGCCGGGACTATATGAGCGCGCCGGCGTCAGCGCCGCCATTGACGCGGCGCGCCCGGATGAGCCGATGAATGCGCTTGCTTTGCCCAGCGGCGTTGTGCGCGAAGGTTTGACCGGCGTGATCGAGCAGCCGCTCGCAGGTTGGCTGTTTGGCGCGGCAGCTTTGTTGTTGGCGATTGATCTCATGGTTGGACTTTATCTCTTCGGCAAACTGCCGCGCTTGGTCCGCACCGGCGCGGCGGCGATGTTTGCGATCCTGCTGTTCGGCGGCGAAGCGCACGCGCAAAGCACCGATCCGACGCAGACGCTGCGCCTCGCCTACGTGCGCACCGGCGATGCGCGCGTTGATCGCACCTCCGCCGCCGGGCTGGCTGCACTCTCGAACGTGCTGACTGAACGCACATCTGTTGAGCCGGGCGATCCTGTCGGCATCGATCTCGCGCGCGACAATCTCGCCGCCTATCCGTTTCTCTACTGGCCGGCGCCGTCCTCACCGCAACGGCTTTCCGATGCGGCGCTCGCCAATATCGACCGCTACCTTGCCATTGGCGGGCTGTTGCTGATCGACACGCGCGACGCCGGCGCGAGCACGGGGCGCGGCCGGCCAGCACAGACTATGCTCGCGGGCATCGACGTGCCGCCGCTTGAAATGGTGACGACAGAGCACGTGCTGGCGCGCGCTTTCTATTTGATGCGCAATTTTCCTGGACGCTCGCAGTCAACGCAGATTTGGGCGGAAGATCCAAACGCCGCGCAATCGCGCGACGGTGTCGCCTCGCTTTTCATCGGCGACGGCGACTGGGCGGCGGCTTGGGCCGGCGAGGGTCAGATCGGCTCGCGCCAGCGCGAACTTTCACTGCGCTTCGGCGTCAACATCGTGATGGTAGCGCTGACGGGTAACTACAAAGCCGATCAAGTGCATGTGCCGGCCCTGCTTGAGCGGATGGGACGCGAGTGATCGGCGCCTGGCGCATCGGTTTTGATCCGGCGCTGCCGAACGCAGTGCTGAGCGCGCTTGCGCTGCTCGCTGTTGCGGCCTTCGGAATTTATCTCTGGCGACGCGGCGGCGCGCCGATTCTGCGTGGACTTGGCATCGCGTTCGTTTTTCTCGGCTTGATGCAGCCGCAAATCGTCAGCGAGACGCGCGAGCCTGCCGAGGACATTGCGCTCATCGTTGTCGATCAAAGCGAGAGCCTTGGTCTCGCCGGCCGGCGCGAGGCGGCGCGGGCCGCGGGCGAAGCCATGGCGGCGGCGATGGCGCGCGAACCGGGCCTTGAAGTGCGCGTGCGGGAAACGCGCGGCGGCCCGGACGGCACCATGATCACGTCAGTGATCGAGGATGCGCTGAGCGATGTCGCGCGTGACCGCATTGGCGGCGTTGTCGTGATCACGGACGGACAAGCCGCCGATCCGCCGGAAGAGCCGGGGCGATTACGAGAGCTCGGGCCGGCGCACGTTTTGATCGTCGGCGACCCCGATCGCGGCGACCGCAGGCTCGAACTCATCTCGGCGCCGACCTTCGGCATCGTCGGCGAGCCGATGCGGATTACGGCGCGGGTGATCGATGAAGGCGATAACAGCGCTGTGCGGGTGCGCGTCAGCATCGACGGCGTTCGTGCGCGCGAAACCACGGTGCGCGCCAACCAGGAATTTTCCATCGACGTGCAATTACCCAAGCGCGGCCGCAACATGGTTGTGGTCGAAGCCGATGCCGGCTCGCGCGAGATCACACTTTCAAACAACCGCGCCGCTTTCGCCGCCAATGGCGTGCGCGATCGGTTGCGGGTTTTGCTGGTGACGGGCGAACCGCATCAAGGCGCGCGCGTGTGGCGCAACTTGCTGAAGAGCGACCCCGCCGTCGATCTCGTGCACTTCTCGATCTTGCGGCCACCGGACAAGCAGGACTTCACGCCGCTCAACGAACTGGCGCTGATCCCTTTCCCGACAGAGGAGTTGTTCGAACGGCGCCTCAACGAGTTCGATCTCATTATCTTCGATCGCTATCGCCGGCGCGGCATTCTGCAGGCGTATTATTTCGCATCAATCGCGCGCCGCGTCGAAGAAGGCGGCGCGCTGTTGATCACCGCGGGCGAAGCGGAGTCCGGGATTGAGGGCATTCACCGCACCGCGCTCGCTGGCATTTTGCCGGCGCAGCCGACGGGATCAGTGTTCACTAACCCCTATCGGCCTGCGCCAACCGCACTAGGCCGGCGTCACCCCGTGGTGCGCGGTTTGCCGTCGCCGGAGCGCTGGGGCCGCTGGACCATGCAGGTCGAAGCGCAAGCGACAGGCGGACAAACCGTCTTGCAGGGCGCCAATGGCGCACCGCTGCTCGTGTTGGATCGCGCCGGACGCGGGCGGGTTGCGCAATTGTGGTCCGACCAGCCTTGGCTTTGGGCGCGTGGCTATGACGGCGGCGGCCCGCACGGCGAATTGCTGCGCCGCTTGGCCCACTGGCTGATGCAGGAGCCCGAACTGGAGGACGAGCGGCTGACGCTTGAGCCGGGGCCGCGCGGCTTGGAGATCGTGCGCTCAACGCTGGCGCCTGCGGTGCGCGACATTGAACTCATCTCGCCATCAGGCGTCAGCAGCACGGTTGCGCTCGGTGAAAGCGCGCCGGGCTTGTTCACCGGCGAAGCGCCGGCTGGCGAGCAAGGGCTCTATGAGGCACGCAGCGGCGATCTGCGGGCGTTCGCGGCGGTGGGTCCGCTCAACCTGCGCGAAGCGGCGGCGCTTGCAGCTGACCCAGACATCTTACGCCCCTTCGCCAACGCGACGGGCGGCAGCGTTGTGCTGACCGGTGAGGATGGACGGCGCTTGCCGGAGATCCGGCGCGTTGATCGCGGCGCACGCGCACAAGGCGGTGGCTGGATCGGCATCGAACGCAACGGCGCTTACGTGGTGCGCGCCGCGCGCGCGAGTCCGCTCGGACCGGGTTGGCTGTGGGCGTTCATCGGCCTTGCGCTGCTGATGCTCGGCTGGCGACGCGAAAGCGCTTAGTAAGAACGCCGGCGCGCCAGCGAGAAGAACAGCAACGCGACGAGCAAGAGGCCGATCCCTACCCACGGCAGAATATCGCGCGCCATGTCCGCTTGCGGCGTCGGATCGGGTTGGCGGATCTCAGTTTGCGTCTGTGCGGTCGGCGGCGTTTGCACATCCGCCGGCGTTTGAGATTCCGTAACCGGCGGCGTTTGGGTTTCGCCAGTAGCTGGCGTTTGCGTCTCGCCAGACGCCGGCGTTTCGGTGGCGCCTGTCTGCTGCTCCGCCGGCGCTTGCTGTTCGCCTTCGCCGAGCACTTGCGCACCGGCGAGAGCGCCGCCTGCGCCAATCGTGGTGATCGTGCCGGCGCCGCCGAGAGCGGTGCCGGCGGTGCTGCGTTCGCGTTCGGGCAGCGGCACGAACTCATCATCGCTTTGGCCGCGACGGCGCTGCACGGAATTGGCCAATTGCACGTAGGTCGCGGCGTCGACTTCACCGCTGCCGGCCATGCCGCAGCTCAGTTGGAAACTGCGCACCGCATTGGCGGAGCCTGAGCCGAACTTGCCGTCAACACCGCGCACCGGATCGAGCAAGCCGAGATCCGCCAGCAATTGCTGCACGTGGCGGTCACGCCCTTCGGCAATCGTGGCGCGGCGCGCTTTGACAACGCCGAGGCCAGCCGGATCGACACGGAAGATCGGATCATCAAACCAGCTCGGGCTGAAATCCCACGCCGTCATCGTGAAACGGAAGCCGTTGAGTTGCAAACTGAGCGGCAGCGCCAATGACCACGCTTCCTGACGCACCAGATCGAGGAAGCAGTCCATGCGATAGACAGTACGCGGCAACAGCGCGTTGCTATGGCCGGCGAGCCAAGCGCGGCGAGTGTTGAGATAAGCCGTCACCCACTGCTTTTCGTTTTCAGCGTTCGGTTCACCGACAAGCTGGCTGGTGCGCGCTTTGATGTTGTCCCACGAACCGTGAATTTTGCTGTCGTACACAACAGCATGGCCGAGCGGCGTAGTGAAACCGCAAGCCGCTGCTTCGCGCAGCGCCGGCCCCATATAGTGTTCGTTGAAATATTCGTCCTGCGTGCGCTGCATGACGGGATCGTTGGCGGCTTGGCGCAAAATGCCGACCAAAGTGTCATCACGATCGAGCGCGCGGTCCTCGGCCTGCATGCGTTGCAGATACGGCCGCAGCTGCGACGAGTGCGTGGCGCCTTCGGCTTCGCAATAACGTGAAATCAGCCGGTGCAGGGAGCCGCTCACCAGCGCCGCTTGGTGCTTGCCATAGCTCAGGCCGCCGCGGTCCTGAGCGCTACGGGCGATGGCGTCGTACTGAGCCGGGGAATTGGTCTCGAACAGGGAGACGATCGCGTCGATCGTCAACAATTCCAGCGGCGAAAGACGTGTCGTCTCCTCGGACATCGCGACTCCCCCGAATTGCGCGTATGGTTAATCTATATTAAGACTTAAGGCGCGCCAACGCTGAAAGTTGGGCGGCCCTGAAGCGGGCCGGCGGGGCGTGCGGAGGGGACCGATGCTCAACAGCCCGTTGTTTCAAATGGCGCTTGCGCTGTTGCTGGTCTTTTTGGTCATGGCGGCCATCGTCAGCCTGATCCAGCAATTCATCGTCGAAGGTTTCCGCATGCGGGCGCGCAACTTGCGCCGCAGCGTGTTCAAAATGCTGAGCGACAAGACCTACAAGGACGAAATCGCCAAACGCTTCTATCGCCACCCAATGACGGCGGCGCTGTCCGGCGGCCGCGCCGAAGCGACATACATGGAGCCGGAAACCTTCATTACAGCGCTGGCCAGCGCTGTGCAGCCAAACTGGTCCAATGGCGACGCCATTCTCGCCCTGCCCGCTTCAGTTGCTGCGTTGAAAGACGGCGAGTTGAAGCAAAGGCTACAACTCATCCTGCCGCCAGCTGGCGCTTCGCGCGAAGAAATCGCCGCGGCGGTGCGCGCTTGGTTCGATACGTCCGGGCAAAAGATGCAGGAAAAATTCAAGGCCGATTGCGTTGCGTTGTCATGGGGCGTCGCCGCCGTGGTGACCATTGGCCTGAATGTCAGCGCCATCGAAGTCGGACGTCGCCTGCAAGACAATGACAATTTGCGCAGCGCGCTTGCTTCGGTGACGCCGGAGCTTGTCCAATCGAGCGCGGTTGCTTCGCTCGCCTCGACGTCGGGCGATACGCAAGCGGATACGCAACCGGGCGGCGCCGTTTCCGGACTCGATCCCAATCAAGTCGCCACGTTGCTGATGGTCGTGCGCTGCGCCACCGGCGACAGCGATATTCCGGTCGGCTGGGATTGGATGGCGGGCGTCGTTCAGAGCGTGCGCGAACGGTCGGCGCTTGAATCCAACAACGCGTGCTCCGATGCGCGCCAGCGGGTGGCAGGCAATGCGGTGCTTGAGCAGCGCCTTGCGATGCTCGAAGCGCGCGCGCCACAAGTGACGTTGACCTCCACGGCGGCAGCGGCCGCCGGCGAAACCCAAGTGCAGCCGCTCGCGGGCGCTCAACCGGCGACGGCGGCGGCGCAAGCGCAGCCGATCTACGGGCCGACGTTCGCGCGCAACGGCGTGTGGGAAACTCTGCTTGGCTGGCTAATCGTGATCATCGCGGCGGCCCAAGGCGCGCCGTTCTGGTTCAACGCCATCCGACGCATCGTTGGCCGCTAACGCGGCGGGCCGATTTCGCCGCGCACTTGATCGAAACCGCCTGGCCGAATTTCAAGCCAGAGCAGGCGCCTGGGATCGACTGGCCCTGGCAGTGAGACGCGCTCGGCCGGCACCGGCATAAATCCAGCCGGCCGAAAGAAACGCTCAGCGCCAACAAGGACGATGCCCGAGCCGCCGACAACCCGGCAGGCGGCGACGCAATCTTGCACGAGACGCAAGCCTAAGCCCGCCGATTGCGCGGCGGGATCAACCGCGAGCGGGCCGAGGAAGTAGAGCGGCGCGCCGGCTTCGACGCGCCAGATGCGGCAGACGCCGATGACCTCGCCGGCTTCGTCCAACGCCACACGCGAAAGCGCGCGTTCCAGAACCGCGCCGCGTTCGCGGACGCGCTCGCTGGTTTTGGCGAAGCGGCCAGGACCGAAGGCGCGATCGAGCACGTGCTCGATCGCTTCGGCGTGTTCCGGCTTCTCGGCGGTGAGGGTCGCGGCCATTGGGCGCGAGCGCATAGGGCGCGCTGTTGGTGGCGTCAATCGAAGTATTCGTGACGTGTTGCGACTCGCGCCTTCGGGGCGCATGGTCCCGCCCGCTTGGCTTCTCTGCGCATCCCATCCCTCGACATCTTCCGCCACCGGCTGTTCGCCCAGTTCTGGGTGGGCCGGTTCTGCGCGACCATGGCGATCCAGATGCAGGCCGCGGCGATGGGCTGGCAGATGTATCATGTCGCCACGCGCGGGACCGGCCTCTCGATGGCGGAAGGCGCGTTCATGCTGGGGCTTGTCGGCCTTGCGCAATTCTTGCCGCTGCTCGTGCTCTCACTGTTCGGCGGCCAGGCGGCGGATCGGTATGACCGGCGGCTCATCCTGACGATCTGCATTCTCGCCAAGGCCGTGATCATGCTTGGCTTGGCGCTGGCGGCGAACATGCCGCCTGACATCGTGATCCCGGTGATTTTCGCGGCGGCGATTAGCGCGGGAATGATCAACGCGTTCTTGCCGCCAGCGGCGAGTGCGTTGCTGCCGATGCTGTTGCCGCGCGAAGAGCTGCCGCAGGGCATCGCTTGGTCTTCGCTGGCGTTTCAATCGTCGCTGATTATTGGGCCGGCGATTGGCGGCTTGCTGTTTGGCGTTGGCGCACCGGTGCCCTACTTCGCGGCGTTTGCGCTGTTGGTGCTGTCGACGGTGCTGATGTTCACGCTGAAACCGCCGGCGCAGGAGCCGGTGAAAGATGCGCGCACTGTTGGGCTGATCATGGAAGGGCTCCGCTATGTGTGGAGCAACAAGATCGTGCTCGGCGCGATCTCGCTCGATCTCGTTGTTGTCCTGCTGGCCGGCGCCGTGGCGCTGTTGCCGGTGTTTGCGAGCGACATCCTGCACGCGGGACCGGGTGAACTCGGCATTCTACGCGGCGCGATGGGCGTGGGCGCGGCGAGCGTAGCGCTCTGGTTGGCGGTTTCACCGCTACGGCGGCGTGTCGGGCTCTGGATGTTCGGCTCGACCATTGTATTCGGGCTGATGACGATCGTGTTCGGGCTCTCAGAGTATTTGTGGCTCACGGCGGCGGCGCTGGCGATTGCCGGCGGCGTCGACATGATTTCGGTTTATGTGCGCCAGAGCCTCATTCAGTTGGCGACGCCGGATCCGATGCGCGGGCGAGTGGCGGCGGTGAGCTTTGTGTTTATCTCGGCCTCCAATGAGTTTGGCGATTTCGAAGCCGGGCTGATGGCGCGCATTTTCGGACCGGTGATGGCGGTGACGCTGGGCGGCGTTGCAGCCATGATGGCGTCGGTGTGGTGGATGCGGCTCTTCCCGGCGCTGGCGAAGGCGGACGGTTTTGAAGCGCTGCCGCCGGAAGCGCAGAGCGCGGTCGAACTCAACAAGGAAGCGGAAAAGTCCTGATCCGTCTCGGCGGTGGGGTAATGCAGCCTAGGCCTTCGCCTGCGCTTCACGCGGCCCTGCTCTGGCGCTAAAGCCTCCACCCTTCGGAGGATTTCCCATGGGCGTGTTGGACGGAAAAGTCGTCGTCGTGACCGGCGGCGGCAACGGCATTGGCAAAGAATGCGCGCTGCTGGCGGGCCGCGAAGGCGCCGCGGTGCTGGTCAACGACCTGGGCGGCGGCCTGAAGGGCGAAGACGCGGGCTCAGCCGGCCCAGCCGAACAGGTGGCGCAGGAAATCCGCGCCGCGGGCGGCAAGGCGATCTCGAATTCGGACAGCGTGAGCGATTATGACGCCGTCGTCGCCATGATGGAGCAGGCCAAGAAGGAATTTGGCGGCCTGCACGCCGTGATTAATCCGGCCGGAATCTTGCGTGACGGGATGTTCCACAAGATGACGCCTGAAGACTGGCGGGCGGTGGTCGATGTTCACCTGCACGGGGCGTTCAACGTCACGCGGGCGACGATCGAGCATTTCCGCGAGCAGCAGGACGGAAGCTACGTTCTGTTCACGTCCACTTCAGGTCTGATCGGAAATATCGGCCAGGCGAATTACGCCGCGGCCAAATTGGGTGTGATGGGACTGTCCAGGATCATTGCGATGGAGAACGCGCAGAAGAATGTGCGCTCCAACATTATCGCGCCGTTCGCCTGGACGCGGATGATCGCTTCAATTCCCGTAAAAGACGAAGCCAGTGCGGCGCGGGTGGAGCGCTTCAAGCGTTCGATGCGGGCCGATCAGGTGGCGCAAGTCGCCGTGGCTTTGGCGGCGGATGGCGCCAAGGATACGACCGGGCAGATTTTCGCGGTGCGCGGCAATGAAGTGTTTCTGTTCAACCAGCCGCGCCCGGTGCGTGGGATGGCGAAGGTCGAGGGCTGGTCGCCGTCGAGCATTATCGAACACGCGCTGCCGGCGATGAAGGCGAACTACACCGATGTGGGGGCGAGCGCTTCGGTGTTTCCGTGGGATCCGGTTTGATGCTGCGCGCCCTCGCCGCTGCTGTGCTTGGGCTGGCGCTTAGCGCCTGCGCGACTGCCGCGCCGGCGCCGGCGGCCCCTCAAGCCAATCATCTCGCTGGCACTAGCTGGTTGCGCATCGACGACCTCGACGCCAATCCGCACGGCGCGACGATGGCGTTCACCGAAAACGGCGCTTCGGGCGAAACCGGGTGCAACAGGTGGTTCACCTCAGTGCGCCAGGACGGCGAGGCGCTGCGCTTTGGCAATATTGGCATGACGCGGCGCGCCTGTTTGACCGGAATGCAGACGGCGACAGAGCGCAACTTTCTCGCAGCGCTGCGCGCCACGCGTTACGCGCACTACGATCAAGACGCGCTGGTGCTGCTCGACGCGGAGCAGAACGTCATTGCGAGGTTCAACGCGCAATGAGCCTCGTAACCCCCTTTACAGTTAATCCGAGACGCGGTGACCGCACGCCGGTGGGGATAGCGCGCGGATTCTCGCCGGGGTTAGCCACATCGCGCCATCACCGCCTTGAAGGCGACACGCTTTTGCGGCTCAACGCCCGGTGCGCCGCACAGGCGCGATTCGAAAGCGCCGCCGCCTCATGAAGAAGTTCGCCCTCCTCGCCCTGCTCGCGCTCGCGGCCTGCGCCGATCAGCGGCCGGCGCCGACTCCTCAGCATCCGCCGACTTTGGCGCTGAACCGCACGCAATGGATCGCGTCAGTGGGCGGCTTGAACGCGCCGACGATCGAGTTTGTCGATAGCCGGGCCAATGGCTTTACCGGCTGCAATCGCTTTTTCGCACAGGTTGAACAGAACGGGCCGGCGATCGGCTTTAGCGGCATCGGCACCACGCGCCGCGCCTGCTCGCCGGACTTGATGCAGCTTGAGCGGAATTTTGTCGGCCAGCTCGAGGGCGCGCGCAAAGCGCGAGTCGAGGGCAACGCGCTGGTTCTGCTCGACGTGAACGACGTCGAGATCGCCCGCTTCCAACGTCAGACTTGAGGGAATGGGGCGCAGGCGCCCCACTCCCTCTTCGCTGTTTATTGAGCCGGCGCGGTTGGGCCGACCTCGACGATCGGCAGCGTGCGTGGGCAGCGGCTCGCGCCATTGCGACCGCCGCCGCAATTGGCGACTTGCACTTCTGTTGCGCCCGGCGCGAACGCGACCAGCCATTGCTGCGTCGGATCCATCGCCGTCATGCTGCGCAGTTCGCCGCACTGAACCGAGATGACATGCGCGCCGACGAACGGGCCGTAGGCGCTGGCCGGATCGACGTTCGGCGGAATCACGCCGCGCGATTCCGTGCCGCGAATGGCGCTGCAGGTGGGCTGCACGTCCGGATGCGCTTGCTGATAGGTGGCGAGCTGGGTGGTGGCGAACACCAATTGCTCTTCCGGCGACATCGCCTGGACTTGCTCAAACAGGCCTTGCGGCGCCGGCGGCGCTTCCGGGGTTTCGGTTTCAGCGGTTTGTTGGCCGCAAGCGGCGAGCGCCAAGGCGGCGAGGCCGAGAAGGATATGGGTCGGTTTCATTTGGGCGTTCCTCGTTAGCCGCGCCTTGTGAGACGGGCGGCGCGACGCCGTCAAGTCGGCACGCGACGGACGGTGTCAAAGCTGTGCCTTGAGAGCAAAATGAGCCGCCCCACATGGGCTGGCGAGAGGTGATCCGATGATCGAGAAACGCAATTTCGACAGCCTGGGCCGACACGACGCCGATTGGCTCGCCGCCCGCTATCATTTCAGCTTCGCCGGCTATCACGACCCGGAGCGCGTACATTGGGGCGCGCTGCGCGTTTGGAACGACGATACGATCCAGCCGAAGACCGGCTTTCCGCCCCATCCGCACAGCGACATGGAGATCATCACCTATGTCCGCTCCGGCGCGATCACGCACCAGGACTCGATGGGCAATAAGGGCCGCACGGTCGCCGGCGATGTGCAGGTGATGAGCGCCGGTTCTGGCGTGACCCACGCGGAGTACAATCTCGAGGATGAGGCCACGACGATCTATCAGATCTGGATCATTCCGAAGGAGCGCGGCGGCAAGCCGTTCTGGGGTTCAGCGGAATTTCCCAAAGGCGATCGCGCCGGCACGCTGGTGACGCTGGCGTCCGGCTACGCGGATGATCAAAGCAAAGGCGCGTTGCCAATCCGGCAGGATGCCCGGGTCTTGGCGGCGACACTGCAGCCCGGCCAGAGCATCGACTACCCGATTGCGCCCGGCCGGTTTGCCTATCTGGCGGTGGCGAAAGGCAAGGCGCAGGTAAACGGTGTCGAGCTTGGCCCGCGCGACGGGGCCGCTATTCGGGACGAGGCCAGCATCCGAGTAACGGCGGACGCGGAGACCGAGATAGTCTTGGTCGATGCGCCTTGAAGTTGAACAACGCGTCAGGTTCGCGAAGTAATCGGTGGCAAAAGCGCGTTTGAACTAATTCATCGGCCTCCGAGGCAGAGAAATTTACCGGGCGTTTGCTGGTCCTGGTGTCTTTTTGTCTGTCTCGGGGGTCGAGGTTTTAGATGACGTCGCTGGGCGATCTGCATCTGCTCGTGGTCGATGACAACGCGCAAATGCGCCACTTGGTGCGCGCGCTGTTGCGCGCCGGCGGCATTCATCGCGTAACCGAAGCTGAGACCGCCAACGACGCGCTCGCAGTGATGCGCACCCACCCGATTGATCTCGTATTGCTCGACTGGAAGATGGCGCCGATCGACGGCTTAGCGTTCGCACGCATGCTGCGCTGGGATACGCGCAGCCCCAACCCCTACGTTCCGATCCTGATGCTGACGGCGCATACTGAAGTGTCGCGCGTGGCGGCCGCACGCGACGCGGGCGTCACCGGGTTTGTCAAAAAGCCGATCAGCGCGCGTTTGCTGTTCGAGCGGCTCACTAGCGCCCTCACCGACACGCGCATGTTCGTCCGCAGCGACGACTTCTTCGGCCCCGATCGTCGTCACGGCATGGCGCCGGGCTATAACGGTCCGCGCCGGCGCAGCAGCGATCAACCGGGCGCGGACGCAGGCGAAACCCTCGATCTTGATGAAATGCGCTTCACGGCCTGATCTGCGCTGCGCGCTTGCGCGCTGATAGGGGCGCGCGCATCGTCCCGCCGCTCGCGTGTTTGAGGGAAAACCAATGATCCGGATTCTAGCCGTTGCGCTGCTGTTTGCGCCGCTTGGCGGCTGCCTGGCGGGCGCAGTCGTCGGCACCGCCGTTGGCGTGACCGGCGCGGTGATCGGCGGCACCGTGAAAACCACCGGCGCCGTCATCGACGCGGTCACCCCCGGTGACGACGATGACGACGACGATGATGATGATCGCGAATAGGCCGCTACACGGCATTGTTGTGACGTGAACGTGAGTGGCGCGCCGGCGCGACGCGCGGCATGATTTGCGTTGTCAGATTCGCAAAGGGAGCCACACATGCGCCCACACTTTTTGCTCACCGGCATTGCCGCGTTTGCATTTGCGCAAGCGGCTTTCGCGGCCAACGTGACCATCACGCCGGTTTCATTCTCGCCGGAATTCCAAGAAGCGCTGAACGATGAGCTTGGCGTGCGCGAGGGCGAATACTTGGCCGGCGCCGTCAACGAAGCGGTCGCGCGCGCACTGACGGAGCGCGGCGCCACGCTTGGCGGCAGCGATCTGACCATCGAGATTTCGATCATCGACGCCGACCCGAACCGGCCGACGATGCAGCAATTGGCTGATCAGCCGGGCCTGGATTCAATTCGCTCTGTATCCATCGGCGGCGCGGAATTGCGCGCCGTGTTGCGCAACGCGAGCGGCGAAGTGGTCAGCGAAGTCACGCATCGGCGCTACAACCACAGCCTCGCCGACATCTCCGGCCCCTCCACCACTTGGACAGAGGCCAATCGCGCGATCCGCCAATTCGCGCGCCGCGTTGCTGACGCGTACGTGGAACACGCCCGCTAATTAGGGCTTCGATTCCAGGTGCGAGTTTCGCCTGTCGCTTCGGCGCCGGGCCAATGGGCGGTTGCGAACGCTCTGGCCCCAGCCTTGCGTTCGCAGCCGCTTAGCCGCGCCACGCATTCCAGCCCTTGGCGCGAAGATCGCACGCCGGACACACACCGCAGCCAAAGCCCCAATCGTGGCGATGCGTGCGGTCGCCTTCGTAACAGGTGTGACTTTGCTCAACGATGGCGCTGACAAGCGCATCGCCGCCGAGCTCGTGCGCAAGCGCCCAGGTTTGCGCTTTGCTGAGATGCATCAGCGGCGTTCGCACGTCGATGGGACGATCGAGTCCAAGCGCTAGCGCCTGCTGCATCGCGTCGAGCGTGTCGCGCCGACAATCCGGGTAGCCCGAGAAATCGGTTTCACACATGCCGCCCACCAACACGTCGGCGCCGATGCGATAGCCGTGCGCGGCCGCGATGCTCAAAAACACAAGATTGCGCCCCGGCACGAATGTGCTCGGCAGGCCGCTCTCTTCCAGTTCGATGGCGCGGTCGCTGGTGAGCGCGCTTTCAGCCAGGGCGCCATAACCGGCGATGTCGACGACGCGGTCGTCGCCGAGGTGGGCTGTCCATGCCGGCTTCAGCGCAGCGATCGCTGCCCGCAAAGGTGCGCGCTGGCTGAGCTCGATCGCGTGGCGCTGGCCATAGAAAAAACCGATGGTTTCGACGCGCTCGTATTGGTCGAGCGCCCAGGCGAGACAGGTCGCCGAATCCTGACCCGCCGAAAACAAAACCAAAGCCGATGACGTCATGGCGCGATCCTAGCCCACCGCCCGGCCGCCTCCTACGCAACCAATGATTGAATGAACAAGCGCCGGAGGCATTTCCCTAGGCCGTTCGAACTAACGCAGGGGCAAGGTTACCCGGAGACAGTGTGACCTGCTTGTCGCACGCGCAGAGCGTATGACTCGGGCGTCAAGTTATGCACCGAAGTCCCGTTGACACCTACCCGTCGCCTGACTGCTATAGGATTCAGGACAGGTAGGGTTTGGGGGCCGTCTGAAGCACCCGCACCCTCTTTGCCGATTGGTTGGCCGGCCCGCTCTCAAGAAAGCGGGGGCCGGCACTGGGAGGACGGCGATGAGCAAAAAGTTAAATTGGACTCGGATTCTGCTTTCGAGCGCTTCGCTCGCAGCAATGGGCGTAACGCCCGCGCTGGCGCAGGACGATGCGGAAGTATCAGACGAAATCGTCGTTACGGCGACGGGCCGTGCGGCGGCCATTCAAGACGTTCCGCTGGCCGTTACCGCCGTCGGCGGCCAACAGCTTGAGAACTCTGGCGCGCGCGACCTGCGCGACGTCACCCAAGTCGCTCCGTCGCTCGAAATGGGCACGGGCCAATCGAACTCCTCCGGCACGACCGCCCGCATCCGCGGCATCGGCACCGGCGCCGACAACCCAGGCTTCGAAGCCGCTGTCGGCATTTTCATCGACGGCGTCTATCGCGCCCGCGCCGGCGCTGCGCTGACCGACCTTCCGGAACTGGAACGCGTCGAAGTTCTGCGCGGCCCGCAAGGCACGCTGTTCGGCCGCAACACGTCGGCTGGCGCCATCAGCGTCATCACCGCTGGCCCTGATTTCGATCCGGGTGTGTACCTCGAAACCACGTTCGGCATGGACGATCTGGAAGAAGTCGGCGCCCGCGGCGGCGTGAACTTCGCCCTCAACGACTCGCTGGCGTTCCGCTTCGACGGTTCGGTCCGCGCGCGCGAAGGCTACATCACGGACGTCATCTCCGGCGACGACATCAACGACCGCAACCGCGGCTCGCTCCGCGGCCAAATGCTGTGGGACATCAATCCGGACGCCTCGCTCCGCGTTATCGTCGATGCGGCGAACACGGATGAAGTCTGCTGCGGCGTCACCCCGCTGACCTACACGCCGAACAATTATGGCGGCCCGCCGTCGGGCCCGACCCAAGGCGCGATTTCGCTGATCACCGGCGGCGCTGGCACGATCACGCCGAACGTCGGCGAGCGTAACATGACGGTCACGCCGGGCCGCGGCTACGGCGAGAGCACCGAAGAAGAAGGCATCTCCGGCGAACTCAGCTGGGATTTCGGCGGCGTCAACTTCACCTCGATCACCGCCTATCGCGACTGGAGCGCGGTGCGTGATCAGGACGTCGACTTCAACCTCGCCGACATCGCCTATCGCGACAATCTCGAAGTCAGCTTCGAGAACTTCACGCAAGAGTTCCGCTTCCAAGGTGAAACGGGCCGTCTGAACTGGCTCGTTGGCCTCTTCTATGGCGACGAGAACCTCGACACGACCGATCGCATCCGCATCGGCGCACAATCGAGCCTCTACACCAACTTGGTGACGATCGGCGGTTCGACCTGCGAACTCTACGACTTCACCGCCGCCAACTCGATCTTCCAGTGCACCGCGCTCACCAGCTTCGCGGCCTTCCCGGCTGTCTTCGCTGCGGTCAACGGCACCAACGGCGGTTATGTTCTGCCGAACCTGAACGGCCAAGGCCAGCAGGCGGACAATTGGCGCGTAAACACGGAGAGCCTCGCGCTCTTCACGCACAACGAGTTCTCGATCAGCGACAATCTGATCCTGACCGTTGGCCTGCGCTATAACGAAGAAACCAAGGACCTCAACGCTAACCTCTCGGCCACGTCGACGAGCTGCGATGCGTTGCGTCTGATGGAAGCCAATACCTCGGCGGCCACTCCGACCCCGGGCGGTATCGTTGCGGCGATCCAAGGCACCGCGGGCGGTTCGCAGCTGATGAACCTGGCGTGCAACCCAGCGGTCAACACGATCAGCAACGGCGCATTCGCCGACACGCGCGAGGAAGAAGAGTTCAGCGGCACGGCTTCGCTGGCTTATCACCTCAGCGACTCGACGATGCTGTATGGCGGCTACTCGCGCGGCTACAAGGCGGGCGGCTTCAACGTCGACCGTTCGGGCTTCTTCGTGACGCCGGCGACCCAGGCTGGCACCAGCTGCGCAACGCCGCTGGGCGGCACGGGCCGCGTCTGCACGGACGACCTGCAGTTCAACCCGGAATTCACTGACGCCTACGAAATCGGTCTGAAGACGACCATCCTCGGCGGCACGACGACGGTGAACCTCGCGGGCTTCTATCAGGAAATCCAAGACTACCAGCTGAACGCCTTCAACGGCTTCAACTTCATCACCCGCAACATCCCGGACTCGATCAGCCAAGGCGTTGAACTCGAAATCAACTCGCGGCCGACCGATAATCTGACGCTGCAAGCGGGCGTGGTTTACACGGACGCCTTCTACGACTCGACGGTCGTGTTCAACGCGCTTGATCCGGTCCCGAATACGGTCGTGGCCGGCACGCCGTTCGCGTTCACCTCGGAGTACACGGTCACCAGCGCGATCACCTACGAGCAACCGCTCGGCGGCAACCTGCGCGCGCTGTTCTACCTCGATGGCCGCTGGAACTCGGGCTACCGCACGCAAACGCTGAACCGCGACCCGTCGGGCCGCACGGACAACGATGCGTTCGCGATCTTCAACGGCCGCATCGGCATCGGTCCGGAAGATGGTCGCTGGTCGGTCGACTTCTGGGGCCGCAACCTGACGGACGAAGTCTACTACGTCGGCGCCTTCGCGCCGCCGCTGCAGAACTCGACGATGGTGTACCCGAACGAGCCGGCGACGTACGGCATCACGCTCCGCGCTTCCTACTAAGCGTCAGCGTAAATTCGGAAACTGCGACGGCCGGAGCGAAAGCTCCGGCCGTTTGCTTTTGAGCCGATTGCTTTTGCTCGGGGCAGACGTAAGCCTGAGGCGATGAAGCTGGCCGATCTCGACGTGCTGATCGTGGACGATCACGAAGCGATGCGGGTGATGCTGGCGCGCGTTCTGGTGCGAGCGGGCATTACACGCGTACGCATGGCCTCAAGCGGCCTGGAGGCGCTCACCCTGCTCGCTGAACAGCCAGCGAGCCTGGTGCTCGCCGATCAGAATATGCCGGGGATGGACGGGCTGACGTTCGTGGCGGTCATCCGCAGTGACAACAGCTTGAGCCACGCGCGCATCATCATGGTCAGCGGCATGACCGACGACGCTCATATCACCCGCGCTCGTGAAGCCGGCGCGGACGCTGTGCTGGTAAAGCCGGTCACGCCGCGCGCCTTGCTCGAAGCGATCGAGGCCACGCTGACGAGTTAAAGCTTAGAGCCGGCCGCGCAGCATTTGCAGGATGACGGAGAAATCCTTGCCAGCGGCGCCGCGCTGGACCAGCTCGTCATAAAGCATCATCGCCGCCCCACCGAGCGGCGTTGGCGCGCCAGCCATGTCGGCGGCTTCCTGCGCGAGCTTCAAGTCCTTCAGCATCATGGCGGCGGCAAAGCCGCCTTCGTAATCGCGGTTCGATGGCGCGGCCGGCACCGGGCCTGGCCACGGGCAATACGAGGTCAGCGACCAACACTGCCCCGACGCCTGCGAAGCGATGTCGAAGAACTTCTGGCCATCGAGGCCGAGGCCTTCGGCAAGCGCGAAAGCTTCGGAGACCCCGATCATTGAAATTCCAAGCAGCATGTTGTTGCAGATCTTGGCCGCCTGCCCCGTGCCGCTATCTCCGGCGCGGATGATCGCTTTCGCCATCGGCTTCAAGGCGTCTTCGATCTCGGCGAAATCCTGCTCACGGCAACCGACCATGAAGGTGAGCGTGCCGCCATTGGCGGCGGCGGTGCCGCCGGATACCGGGGCGTCGGCAGCGCGGAAGCCCTGCATGGAGGCATCGCGGTTCACGGTGCGGGCGCTATCGACGTCGATGGTGGAGCAATCAATCAGCAACGCGTCCTTGGGCGCATTGGGGAGGATGGCGTCCATGTAAACATCGCGCACGTGCTGACCGGCGGGCAGCATGGTGATGACGACATTGGCGTCCTTCACGGCGGCCGCGGCTGACGCGGCAGGGCTCATGCCCTGCTCCTTGGCGCGCGCCAGCGCATCGGCGCTCAAATCAAAGGCGACGACTTCGCGCCCGGCCTTGGCTTGGTTCGCCGCCATGCCTGAGCCCATGTTGCCGAGGCCGATGAACGCGATGCGCATGATGTGCTCCTGTTTTGGGGCTTGTCTTACGACTCAACGCGCAACGCGCAAGCACGCTTCCCGGCCAAGCACGCGTGAGCGTGCGCTGAGCCGGGATCCAAGGGCCAACACTCAGCTGCTTGCCCCTGGATCCCGGCTCGCCGCGATGCGGCGTCCGGGAAGCGTGTGGTCTTCAGAGCGTGCGGTTTGAGCGTGAAGTTACAGCGGCGACCATTCTTCGCCCGCGGGCAGCGGCGCGAAAATCTGATCCAGCAGAGCGTCGCTGACACCGTCCAGTGTGGCGGGGTTCCAGACGGGCTTGTTGTCTTTGTCGACGATGAGTGCGCGCACGCCCTCTTGGAAATCGTGCAGTGCAGCAACGCGTGAGGCGATGCGATACTCGCTGCGCATTTCATCTTCGAAGCTGGCCATCGCCGCGCCTTCGCGCATCTGACGGAAGCTGACTTTCAGCGCTTGCGGCGATTTGGTCTGCAGCGTTGCGAGCTGCGCCTTGGCCCAATCTGAGCCATCGACCTGGAGCGCGGCAAAGATAGCCTCGACGCTATCGAGCGCGAAAATGCGGTTGATGCGTTCGATGTTCTCGGGCGTCAGTTCTTTGGGACGGCCTGCGGATTCGCTGAGCGCTTCGAGCCCGCTTTCAAGGGCGCGGGCGGCGTCGTGGGTCTGCGCTGCGCCGGCGATCTGCGCGCGCGCGGCGGCGAGAATTTCTGTCGGCATGAAATGCGTGGCGACGCCGGCAATGAGACAATCCGCGGCTTTCAAGCGCGCGCCGGTGAGCGCGAGCCACATGCCAATCTGACCCGGCTTGCGCGGCAAATACCAGCCGCCGCCGACGTCAGGGAAAAGACCGATGCCGGTTTCCGGCATGGCGTAGGTGGTGTTCTCCGTCGCGATGCGGAAACGTGCGGGCATTGAGATGCCGACGCCGCCGCCCATGGTGACGCCGTCGATCAGGGCGATGATCGGCTTTGGGTACGTGAACAGGAGATGGTTGAGGCGATATTCGGTGAAGAAGAATTCGCGCGCCTCTTTGCTGTCCTTGGCGCCGCTCTCGGCGATCATGCGAATATCGCCGCCAGCGCAGAAGCCGCGCGTGCCCGGCGCGTGATCGAGCAGGATGGCGTGAACCTCCGGATCATCGCGCCAGGCCAGCAGCGCTTGGATCATATTCGCGCACATGTGGGTATTAAGCGCGTGCAGTGCTGCTGGGCGGTTCAGCGTGATGTGGCCGAGACTGTTCGCGGCGGCGGTGAGGATGTCAGTCATGGTTCGCCGCTCTACCCTCTTGAGGCCGCATTGTAAAAGCCGCGCTCAGCGCGGCGCGCCGGTGGTCCAGAGGCGCCAGGCGCCGATAGCGTAGAGCACGCCTATCACCAGCACGGCGACCGAGAAACCAAGATGCGCGACATCAAACGCCACGGAAAAGTCGGCGCTCTGGAGCTGAATGAAAATTACTAGCCCACGCAAGATGAAGATGATCGCAATCAGCGACAGCACCATGCGCAGAAACGGCAGCCTTGGCGCCTTGCCAGCGCCAGAGAACGCGTAAGCGGCAAACACCAGGAGAACGCCGGCAATGCCGGCGATGGTGATCGGCGCGTCTGCCGTGCCCTGCTCCAACGACTGCACGATGTAAGGCGGCGCGCCGAGGAAAGCGATCGCCTCCGGCCCCATCGCCCAGCCGACGAGGTGCACGAGCGCCGCGATGACGTTGCCGATGCCTGCCAAGATCAACGCCGTGCGCCCCATGATGCGAGCTCTAACGCGCGAAGCGAAGATACCGCTCCAACACCAATTCATCGGAACGTGTCGCGCACCAAGCGACCGTGCGATCGAACGCATCCGACGAGCGGCGGATGTTCTCCAATGTTATGCCGCGCTGGCCCATCACCATCATCAGACCGACGAGAACGTCCTTCAGAGGCATGTCGCCAATCGGCGCCTCGGGAAACGCCTGCCTAAAGAATGCGACGTCGACGTTGAGGTCAGCGCAGGTCTTTGTCGCCAGCGTGTTGAGATCGTCTTTTCTGAACTCGATCTGCACCTGATACGGAACGGGTGCCTCGACCGGCAGGAATGTCCATTGGCGCACGGCGGCCATGCTCGCTTCATCCAGAACCGGAGAACGCGAGCTTTCAATGATCGCGACGTCCGCAATCGTGCCGTCGGGCTGCACCGTGCCGCCTACGGTGACATCGCCTTGGATGCCGGCGGCGCGATCCGCGTCAGTGTAAGCGGGCTCGACCATCGTCGCGGGGCGCAAGCCTTCGCGCGGTTGAATGACGCGCTGCGCGCTCGCGGACGGACTAACGATCAATACCGCAACTGCGAGCAACGCCGCCAAAATCGAGCGCATTGTCCCTCCCCGTCGGCAAAAGCCGCCCGCACCGGTATCGCGCTCGCGGCGCGACAGATCAAGCATCACTCGGGTGGTCGCCAATGCGGTGACGGCGACGCGGGCGGCGGCGGCGTGAAGCGGCCCATGAGGTGCAACGCGACACCAAGAGCAATCGGCGTGACGATCGCGGCGACCCAGCAGATCAACACCACGACAGGTATGACGCCAAACGGCATGCCGGAGCGATACAACGCGTCGGACATCGCCATCACCGCGATGATGAGGCCGATGAACGGCGCAAGAGCGCTGAGGGCGAGGATCAGTATCCCCTGCCCCCAACGCCCGATACGAAAGCTCTCAACGGCTGGCCACGCGGCGAGCCCGAAGGCGGTGACAATCGGTCCGCCGACGAAGAACCACATCAGCGCATCGTTGGGATGATGAAGCTTGAGTCGTCCGTAGCGCCCTCCGGCCAGCGTGCGGTGACGGTCTTCACTTTGGTGAAGAACTTCACGCCTTCCATGCCGTGCTGGTTGGTGTCGCCGAACGCCGAACGCTTCCAGCCGCCGAACGTATGGTACGCGACCGGCACTGGGATCGGCACGTTGATGCCGACCATGCCGACATTGACGCGCGCGGCGAACTCGCGCGCGGCGCGGCCATTGCGGGTGAAGATGGCGACGCCGTTGCCGTATTGGTGATTGCTCGGCAGCGCGAGCGCTTCTTCAAAGGTTTCAGCGCGGACGATCTGCAGCACGGGGCCGAAAATCTCTTCTTTGTAGGTGCGCATGTCGGTCGAGACTTTGTCGAACAGCGTTGGGCCGATGAAGTAGCCTTCTTCGTAGCCTTGCAGTTTGAAGCCGCGGCCATCGCGAACGAGCTCGGCGCCCTCCTTGGCGCCAAGGCCGATATAATCCTCGACCTTCTCTTTGTGCTGCTTGGAAACAACCGGGCCATATTGCGCGGCTTCGTCCGTCGAGATGCCGACTTTCAGTTTTTCGATTTCCGGGATCAGGCGCTCGCGCAATTCGTCGGCAGTCTTTTTGCCGACCGGAACGACGACCGGAAGCGCCATGCAGCGTTCACCGGCCGAACCGTACGCGGCGCCGACGAGATCTTTCACGGCCTGGTCCATGTCAGCGTCGGGCATGATGATGCCGTGGTTCTTGGCGCCGCCCATGGCTTGCACGCGCTTATTGTTAGCGGTGCCGTTCGAGTAGATGTAGTGGGCGATGTCGGACGAGCCGACGAAGCTGATCGCTTTGATATCCGGATGCGCGATGATGGCGTCGACCGCTTCCTTGTCACCGTGGACGACGTTCAAGACGCCTGCCGGCGCGCCGGCTTGCATCATCAGCTCCGCAAGACGAACCGGAACGCTGGGATCCTTCTCGCTCGGCTTCAACACGAAGGTGTTGCCGCACGCGATAGCGACACCGAACATCCACATCGGGATCATCGCCGGGAAATTGAACGGCGTGATGCCGGCGCACACGCCAAGCGGCTGGCGCATCGAATAGACATCGATGCCGGGGCCCGCGCCTTCGGTGTACTCACCTTTCAGCGCATGCGGAATGCCGCAGGCAAATTCGATGACTTCGAGGCCGCGCTGAATGTCGCCCTTAGAGTCGGCGATGACCTTGCCGTGCTCGGACGAGAGCAGATGCGCGAGCTCGTCCATGTTGGCTTCGACGAGTTGCTTGAACGCAAAGAGCACGCGCGCGCGGCGCTGCGGATTGGTGGCGGCCCAGCCGGGGAACGCCGCGAGCGCAGCTTGCACTGCAGCATCAAGATCGGCGGCGTTCGAGAAGCCGACTTCGGCCTGCTGCGCGCCTGTGTTGGGATCAAAAACGCGACCGGCGCGCCCGCCGTTAGCGGACGCGCCAGAGCCATTGATAAAGTTACGGATCGCGCGCATCGGCGGGGCCTCCCGAGTTCGAAATTTTCCGCCCTTATGGCGTCAAACTGGAACTCAGTAAATGCCGCGCCGAAGTCGGCGCCCGCGACCCGTTAGCCCCTTCGTGCCATGCCCATGATCAGGGAGACCACGAACAGGACGAGGAAGATAAAGAACAGGATCTGCGCGATCCCGGCCGAAGCCGAAGCGATGCCGCCGAAACCGAAAATGGCCGCCACGATCGCCACGACAAAGAAGATAAGAGCCCAACTGAGCATTTACGCGTCCTCCTGGAATGCAGTTGAAATGAAAACGTGCATTTCAGTCCGGAGTTCCGCGCTGTCTCAGACTGGGTAGCTCCAGCCCTGCTCACCTTTTCGTGCGGCGTCGTACTGCGCTTCGGCAAAGCGCCAGTTGATCAGCGAGTTCAGGTAGGCGTCGAGGAATTTGCCGCGCTCGTTCTTGTAGTCGATGTAATAGGCGTGCTCCCACAAATCGCAGACGCTGAGCGGCGTGACTTTGCCTTCGGCGATCGGGGTGTCGGCATCGTGCGTGTCGATCAGCTGCACCGCGCCTGATTTATCAGCAACGAGCCAGAGCCAGCCCGAAGCGAAGTGGCCTTCGCCCTTGGCCTTCGCCTCTTGGCCGAAATTCGCCAGATCGCCGAAGGCCTTCTCAATGGCGGCGCGAAGATCGCCCTGCGGCGCGCCTTGCGCTTGCGGCGAGAGGCTCATCCAGAAGAAGCCGTGATTCCAGGCTTGGGCGGCGTTGTTGAAGAGCTTCTTGTCGTTCTCGGCCTTGGCGAGACGCACGACGTCCTCGAGCGAACTCGGCGCGTTGGCGCGCTCCGCGAGAAAGCCGTTGAGCTTTTTGATGTAGCCAGCGTGATGTTTGCCGTGATGGGTGTTGAGCGTGTCACGCGACATGTGCGGCTCAAGCGCAGCAGCGTCGAACGGCAAATCGATGAGTTTGAACATGGGAGCCTCCTAGCGCTTCATATAAGCGAGGATGCTCCAGTTTCGAGCCGCCGCGGCGTTAGAGCACGGATTGTCCGCGCAAAGCGCGAATAACGAAGCTGATCACCAAGAGACCCAGGAAAACCAAGAAGAGAAGCTTGGCGATGGTGGCGGCGATGCCGGCAAGACCGACAAACCCAAGATACCCGCAGATGATCGCGAGGACGAAAAATATCAGCGCCCAACCCAGCATGTTTGAAACTCCGTCTGATTGAGCGGCGAACGTTGCGCAAATGGCAAAGTTCCCAGCTCAACCCTGAACGCTGCAGGGATCTTGCAGTCAGCTCTCGCGGCGGGTCGTTGCGGGGACTGGCGGGTTCGGCGGCGGCACGGTCACCCAAATGCGGAAGGGACGATCGGGATCGCGCGCGACGGTGGCGCCAAGCTGGCGCGCGAAGGCTTCGATGAGGCGCGAGCCAGGGCTCGGCGCGACATCCTGCTTCAACACGGCGTCGGAATCGACAGCAAGGCGAACGGCGCCATCGTCGTCCTGGCGCAGATGGATCGAGAGCGCGGCGGGGCCGGCGTCGCTGATGGAGTCGAGCGCCATCGAGACGCCCTCCCCAATCAGGAAGGACAACGGCACAGCGCGATCCACGTCAGCACGCGTGGCCTCCAAGTGGAATGAGAGCGTGACGTCCTTCGCCAGCGGGCCGCGCGATTGCACAAGCTGACGCGAAATTTCGGCTGCCAAGTCATCGACGCGGAGTTCGCGCACTTCGCCCGAGGCGTAGACACGCTGGTGCACCAGGGCCAAGAGCTGCACCCGGTCATGAGCGCGTGCGAGGCCCCAGGCTTCACTCTCATCGCGCGCATTGCGGGCCTGAATATTCAGAAGGCTGGCGACCATTTGCAGGTTGTTCTTCACCCGGTGGTGCACCTCGCGCAGCAATGCGCGCTCCTCGGCAAGCGCCTCCACCAGCCGCTGCTCGCGCCCGCGCAGGGTCTTAGCCATGGCGGCGAGCGTGCGGCGCAGCGAGCGGATTTCCTCCGGCGCGTTGTGAAGCGTCGGCGGCTCGGTCAAATCCTCGCCGCCGCGGGCAAGACTGCGGGCCGAGGCTTCCAATGCTGAGAGCGGCCGGGCGACGAACACCTCGATCGCAAACCAACCGGCGGCGACGGCGAGCATCCAGATCAGCAAAGGCGCCGCGACGGTGAAGATCAGCGCGCTCCAACGTTGCCAAGCCGGCTGATCGGCCGGCCATGACATCACCACGTAAAGGTCAGGCAGGTGCAGCGGCAGGATGACAGCCGCGCCATTTTCAACACGCACGATGGCGGGGTTTTCGCCGACGTGCTCACGGATCTGATCGGCACTCGGCAAATCCACGTCGGGCCCGTTCGGACGCGGCGTGGATTGGGCAATTACAAAGCCGTCGGCGTCGACGATGGCCGCGTGGGCGCGGTCGAGCTCGCGACTGCGGTCCAGCAGTTCGGTCAGCTGAGCGACGGTGATCGAGGCGCCGACGAACCCGATGCGGCGGCCGCCGTCATAGATCGGCTCCAATGCGCCAAGAACTGGTCCATTGCTGATGGCGCCGTGTGCGACGTAGCCGATCGTGAAGGCGTTGCGCTCCATGGCGCTCGACCGCAAAGAGCTGCGCGGCGGCGTGGCGCCTGTCGGTATCGGCGGAAAGCTGCAACGCACGCGGCCGCTGTTATCCGTCACCGAGAGCGCGGCGACGTACGGGTAACGCGCCGCCACCTCGCCAAGCCACGCCCGGCAATCACCGGCTTCGATCTGCGCGATCGCCGGCGTCGTCGCCATGACGCGCATCATTTCGCGCACTTCGTCGATCGCGCTTTTTTCAACCGCAATCGATTGCAGCGCACGGCGGCTGATGGATTCTTCGTAGGCTGCCTGCCCGGTCGCCACGGCGTTGAGGCCGACTTGCATGGCTATAGCGCCCGCCGGCAACATCGCCAGGCCGAGCAATAACGCCATGCGCCCGCGCATTGACTTTAAAGACAATGCGCGGGGCCAGTATCTCAATTTTCGATCATCGCGCGTGTTCACACGCTGGCCGAGTCCTCGATCAATCGGCCTTCACTAGGGATGGGCTTGCCCTCATCGTCAAGGCCTAGGAGGTCGGCGAGCTTGCGCCGCGCCCGGTTGACCCGGCTTTTGATGGTGCCCACGGCGCAGCCGCAGATTTGCGCGGCTTCTTCGTAGGAGCAGCCCGAGGCGCCAACCAGCGTCAGCACTTCGCGATGGTCCGGCGCCAATTGCTGGAACGCGACCTTGAAGTCTTCGAGATCGACCGAGCCGTCTTGCTCAGGGCGAACCGCCAAGCGCGCTGCGAACTTGCCGTCAGCGTCTTCGACTTCGCGCTTCAGCTTGCGCAGCTGCGAGTAATAGTGATTGCGCAGGATCGTGAACAACCAAGCGCGCAAATTCGTGCCCGGCTCGAAGCGTTCGACATTCGCCAACGCCTTGACCAGCGTGTCCTGCACCAGATCGTCAGCTTGGGCGGAATTGTGGGCCAGCGAACGCGCGAACGCGCGCAGGCTCGGCAGGAGCTCAATCAGCTCGGCTTTGAATGCAGCCGGGGCGCTCACGAGTTCTTCTCCTCGTCGCCCTTAGCGCTCTCGATGTCATCGAGCGCGCCGAGAATGTCCATCAAGCGTTGCGGCACCGGCTCGCCGGCGACCTGGCCGTAGGCGAGTTTGAGGTTTCGCGTGATCAGGGCCTTGTGCGTAGCCGAGGCGGGCTTGGATTGGCTGTAGCCAGATCCGTCCTGTGGCGGTTTCTTGCTCACGAGCGCTTCCATTTCTTCTTTCCGTGCCATAGTGCCAATCGAGCCCCCGCTGGACTAGTCGGAAGACGCCACGGCGGGTCTCCCTCGGCGCAATCAACGCAGATGCGCCAAACCTGTTCCTGAGCGCTGGAACATTTTTTCAGGCGCAGCGTTGAATGGCTCTCGACGGGATGGGAGTTACTATGCACACCGAGGCCGCTTCTCCGAGAAATTCGAACGAAAACAAGGGGTCATATATGACGCTTGCCAGGGAAATTGCGCCTCACCTGCCGCTGCTACGCCGCTATGCGCGGGCGCTGACGGGCGCGCAGGAAAGCGGCGATGCGTTTGTTGTGGCGACGCTGGAGGCGATCGTCGCCCGGCCGGAAGAATTTCCGCGGCAGATGGATCCGCGCGCCGGGCTCTATCGCGTCTTCCACAAGATTTGGGAGAGCGGGAACGTCGAACTCAACGGTTACGCGAGTGAAGAATCTGCCGGCGCCCGCAAAGCTCATGAGCGCCTGCGCGAGCTCGCGCCGCTGAGCCGCCAAGCCCTGCTGCTTACGACTCTCGAGAACTTCACGACGCAAGAGACCGGCGAAATTCTCGATCGCACGCCGGAAGACGTCGGCGCCTTGCTGGATGACGCACTGGATGCGCTCGATAAGCAAACCAAGGCGCGCATCCTCATCATCGAAGATGAAGCTGTCATCGCCATGGATTTGAGCGATCTCGTCACCGCCGCCGGCCACTCGGTTTGCGCCGTAGAATCGACTGCGTCGGGTGCTGTCGCCGCCGCCAATCGCGAATTGCCGGATCTCGTTCTCGCCGACATTCAGCTGGCCGACGGTTCGTCGGGCATCGATGCGGTGAAGGACATTCTCGCATCGTTCGAAGTGCCGGTGATTTTCATCACGGCGTTCCCGGATCGTCTGCTCACCGGCGAGCGTCCGGAACCGACGTTCCTGATCACGAAGCCGTATTCGCCGGACATGGTCCGCGCGGCAGTGAGCCAAGCTCTCTTCTTCGAGAGCACGGGAAACCTGAACTGAGGTTTGGCGTTCCATTTCCGCGCTGGCTGCGCTGGCGCGGAAATGGAGACCCTCATGTCGAAGAACATCACCACCCCGCTCGTCGCGCTTGCGGCTCTCATTGGCGCCGCCTCGCTGACGGCCTGCAATACGGTTGAAGGCGTCGGCGAAGACGTTGAAGCGGCCGGCCAAACCATCGAGCAAACGGCTCAGGAAGCGAACGACGGCAATCCGAACACGCCGTAACGCACGGTGCGGCGTTTGAGCCGCAAGACATCCGTACGCCAAAATGAGAAAAGGCTCGCATGATGCGAGCCTTTTTATTTGCGGTTTCGGCCGCCCTGCTCACCGCCGCCTGCAGCCAGCCGCCGGCAACAACCAGTCACACCGAAGTCGCCGAAGCGGGCGCGCTGTTGCTCAACGACGTGTGGGGCACGCCCACGCCAGGCGGGCGCGACATCAGTGCGGGCTATGTCGAAATCGTCAATGGCACGACCGCTGAAGACCGACTGATCGGCGCATCGAGCCCGCGCGCCGAACGTGTGGAAATCCACGAGATGATCATGGACGGCGATGTCATGCGCATGCGCGCGGTCGAGGGCGGGCTCGTCATTGCCGCGGGTGAAACCGTCGCGCTGGCGCCGGGCGGCGCGCATCTCATGTTCTTCGGCATCACCCAGCCATTTACGGCGGGCGAGACCATTCCAGTGACACTGAGTTTTGCCAACGCGGGCGACGTGCAGGTCGCGCTAAGTGTGCGCGTGCCGACGGCGGCAAGTTCAGAGCACAGCGGCCACTAACGCGGCGCGCCCCAGCCGCCTGGCGGCGCGATTAGACGCCCCTGCTCAAAGCGCATGGCGCCGTCGCGATCGCGCGCCAGCCACCAGGGCCCATCGAGATCAGCAAAGCGCGCGCCATCGGCCAAGAGCAGCGCCGGCGCGATGCTCAGCGATGTGCACACCATGCATCCGATCATGATGGTGAGACCGAGCGCTTCAGCCTGACGCCGCATGGCCAACGCTTCGGTGAGCCCGCCAGTTTTATCGAGCTTGATGTTCACAGCTTGGTAGAGACGCGCAACACGCTCGAGATCAGCGCCGGTGTGGGCAGACTCATCGGCGCAAATCGGCACTGGCGACGCAAGGTGCTCCAAAGCTGCGTCCTCCGCCGCGGGTAGCGGTTGTTCGATCAGATCGGCGCGAAGCGATTGCAGGGTCGGCAGGACCTTTTCTAGCAGCGCGGGCGTCCAGCTTTCGTTGGGATCGACAATGAGTTGCGGCAGCGGCGCGGAGGCGCGCACCGCTTGCAGTTGTGCGATTGGATCAATGGCGTCGACCTTCACTTTCAACAACGGCGCGTGCGCCAGCACTGCCGCCGCTTCCGCCATGCGCGCGGGCGTATCGAGCGAAACGGTGACGGCGGTGACGATGTTCGAAGCGGCCGGGACACCAGCCAACTCAGCAACGCTTCGACGGGCGCGTTGCGCCTCCAAATCCCAAAGCGCGCAGTCGACAGCGTTGCGCGCGGCGCCTGGCGGCAGAAGACGTTGCAGCGCCGCGCGATCCGCGCCCTCTTCAATCGCGCCGCGAATGGACTCTATCTGCGCCAGCACGCTTGCCGGTGTTTCACCGTATCGCGCGTACGGCACGGACTCTCCGGAACCGCGATGCCCCGCCTCAGACACCTCAACGAACACAACCTCGGCGGCGGTTTTGACGCCGCGCGAAATTCGAAACGGCTGGTTAAGCGGCCAGCTTTCGCTGCGGGCGACGAGACGACGCTTCATGAGGGGATGATGAAGAGGCTTGAAGCACTCAGCAAGGCTGCGTTTACGCGCCCCAAACAGGCCGAGAACGCCTAGGGTTAACGCAAGTTTCAGTAGCTCACACTACAAGGGCAGGCTGATGTTTCGCCGATTGCGCCATAAGTTGACAGTTCTTTACGCGGGGCTCTTTTGCGCCGCGTTGCTGATCATTGGCGGCACGGCGTACGGCGTGATTGCCGCCTCCACCGAGCGTCTCGCGCGCGAGCAGATGACGCAAGCGGCGGCGCTCTTCGATCATACGCTGCGGCTGCACACGCAGCGCCTTCAAGGCGGCGCAAACGCCGCCGCCACCACGACATTGCAGCAGGCCATGGACGCGCGCGACGACAACGCGATTCGCACAGCATTGCGGCAGCTGCGGACCAATGCGACGGCGGATCTCGCGTTCGTGGTCACCCGCGAAGGGCTGGTGATTGATGAAAACGGCGCGGCGCAGTCGTCGGTGCCGCCGGGTTTGCAGCACGCGCTCGCCACCGCCACCGCGCCTGAAGGCGTCATGACCTCTGGCGATCGGCGCATTCAAGTGGCCACGGCACGGATTCCTGGCGACGCTGGATGGATCGTCGTTGGCGTCCAGTTGGACAATTCCGTCGTGCTGCTCGAGCAAATGGCGATGCTGCCGTTGCGCGCCGAGACGGTGACGCGCGGGCGCAGCGGTTGGGCGTTCGGCGAAAACACCGACGTGCTGGCCCCGGCGGTCGAGCGGCAAATGCAGGACGACGCCAATCGCGCCGAAAGCCTCAATCTCGACGGCGAGCAAACACTCGTGCTTGCAAGGCCGATGACCAGCGTTGACGGCGCGCGCACGGCGCTGGTGTTGCGCCACCAGCTCTCCGGCGCGCTCTCGCCCTATGGCACGCTGTTCGGCATTCTGTTTCTGGTGAGTTGCGCCGGCTTGGCTTTGCTGCTGGCCGGCACATGGTTTCTGGCGCGCGGCATTACCCGGCCGATCTCCACGCTTGAAGTCGCCGCGCGCAAGCTGAAGGACGGCGTGTTCGAGAGCGTCGAGGTCAACAGCAAGGACGAGGTGGCGCAGCTCGCCGAGAGCTTCAACGCTATGACTGCGGCGCTACGCGAGCGCGAACGCCGCATCACGCAGCTGGCCTATCACGACGCTGAAACGCGGATGCCAAACCGGCTGGCGCTCGAGCGCAGGCTTGCAAGCGCGCCGCAGCCTGAGCGCGTTTATTTGGCCGCGATCGGTGTCGATCGTTTCGCAGATGTGCGCGGCGCCATTGGCTACACCCTCGCCGGCGCACTGATGCGCACACTCGGCCAGCGGCTCAGCCAATTGGTCCCGAATGCGCCAGTCGCCCGCCTTTCCAGCGACGTGCTAGGTGTCGCCATTTTAGCGGACAACGATGCCGACTCGCGCAAGCGGGCCGACAGTTTGTTGCAGGCGCTGGAGCAACCGATCTCGCTCGAAGGTCACGATCTCGACGTGCATGTCAGCATCGGCGTGGCGCAACCGCGTTCGAAGACCGAAAGCCCCGGCGCAATGATCGAGCGCGCGAGTGTCGCGTTGGACCAAGCGCGTGCAGCGCGCCAAAAGGTTGGGCTTTTCGATGAGGCCGCTTACGGCGACCCAGCCCGCAACCTCTCTTTGATGAGCGAGATGCGGCGCGCAATTGAGAGCGATGCGCTGACGCTGGCGCATCAACCAAAGTACGATTTTCGCAACGGCGCGATTAAGGGTGCGGAAGCGCTGGTGCGCTGGCGCCATCCAACGCGCGGCACGATCGCGCCGGATCTGTTTATTCCGATGGCCGAGGAAACCGGCCACATCCGCGCGCTGACCGAATGGGTGCTGAAGCGCGCCGTCGCCGACCAGCGCAAGTTCAGCGATGCTGGCTGGCCGCTGACGATCTCCGTGAACATTTCCGGCCGCTTGCTGGGCGATGACGATTTCGCCCGCGCCGCGGTCGAGATCGTACGCACCGCGCCGCACCAATTGTGCTTCGAGATCACGGAAACCGCGGTGATCGATAACCCTGAAGCGGCGCTTCAGAACATCGATCTGTTCGCCTCCAAGGGCGTTCGTATTTCCATTGATGATTACGGCTCTGGGCTCTCTTCCCTCGCCTACTTGAAGCAATTGCCGGCGCATGAACTGAAGATCGATAAGCTGTTCGTCGAGAGCATCACCAATAGCCAGCGCGATGCGCTGCTGGTGCGTTCGACGATCGACTTGGCGCATGGCCTAGGCCTGGAAGTCGTGGCAGAGGGCATTGAGACGCCCGCAGCATTCGCGCAGCTTGCTTCGATGAAGTGCGATCTGGCGCAAGGCTATTTGGTGGCGCGCCCTTCAACCGTGGAAGAACTCATCGCCATCCTGGGTGACGGGCGGCGCATGCGCTTCTACCAGCAGGCCGCGGCGACCGGCGCGCCGCCGCACGGTCAGCGTTCAGCCTAAAGCTCTTCCAGCGGCAACGCCGTCGTGTCTTTGAGATGCTCAAGCACGATCGAGCTTTCCATGTGTTGGATGGCCGAGCAGCGCAGCAGCTTCGATTGCACGATTTCCTGGAAATGCGGCAGGTCGCGCGCCACGATCTTCAAAAGATAATCCGCTTCGCCGGTCAGCATCACGCAGAGGGTCACTTCGTTCATCCGGGTGACGAGATCGCGGAAAGCTTTGACGCTGGCGGCGGCGTGATCCTTCAGCCGCACCCGGATGATCGCCGAGCATGTGAGGCCAACGCGCTCAGCGTCGATAAGACCAACAACGGCGCGCAGCACGCCAGCCTCCTTGAGGCGGGAAATGCGCCGCGAGACGAGACTGGCCGATACGCCCGCCTGCTCCGCCAGCTCGGCCTGTGAAATGGACGCGTCGCGCTGCAGGGCGCGCAGCAGCCTTTGGTCCGACTCGTCCAGAACTGGCGGCGCATGTTTCATGCAGATTATGCCTATAGATTGCATATTACGGGCGTTTTGACCGCCCATGATGCCTCATATATCACGGATATTGCGCCCGAACGCTAGTATTCTGCGAGCATGAGCGCCAAAGCCAAGCCAGCCCCTAAGCCGCACGCCGAGACCGATTGGAAGCGCGTTGTCGATGTCGTGCAGACATCGCGCGCCATGGACGCCATCGAAGAGCGCGAGCTCGTTCCGGGTAAGAAAATTTTCTACCAGTTCAGCGCCCGCGGCCACGACATGGCGCAAGTGCTGCTCGGCCTACACCTGACCCACCCGAAAGACGCGATGTGCGGGTACTACCGCTCGCGACCAATCTTGCTTTCGCTCGGCGTCGCGCTTGAGGACGCGTTGGGCTCTGCTATGGGCCGCGCCGGCGGCTACAGCGATGGGCGCGATATTGGCGTCGTGTTCAATTATCCGAACGCCACCGGCGCATCAGCGTTGCCGATGTGCGGCGGCGTCGGCGCGCAATACACGCCGACCGCCGGCTACGCGCAGGCGATCGAGTATCACAAGAACGTCCTCGGCGACCGCGCCTATGACGGCGCCATCAGCGTCGTGCTCGGCGGCGATGCTTCGGTGGCCACCAACGGCTTCTGGGCGGCGCTGACCATGGCGACGACGTTAAAGCTGCCGATGCTCTTCTACATTGAGGACAACGGCTACGGCATCTCAACGCCAAGCTGGTTGCAAACGCCCGGGTGCAACATCGCCAAGAATCTGGAGAGCTTTCAAGGCCTCAAGGTGTGGGATGGAGACGGCACCAATCCCGAGGAAGCCGCCTATCTGATCCGCGAAGCGGTTTCGCACACGCGCGCTGGGCGCGGGCCGGTGCTGCTGCACCTCACTGTGCCGCGGCTGCAAGGCCATTCGTTTCAAGACACGCAAGCCTACAAGAGCAAAGAGACGGTCGACGCCGAATGGGCGCGTGACCCGTTGCCGAAGCTCAAGGCGCATGTTGTCCCCTCGCTGATGAGCGAGGCCGAATGGGAAGCAGCTCAGCAGCGCGCCGAAGAACGCGTGCGCCGCGCCGTGCAGATCGCTGATCAGCGGCCAGTGAGCGCGCCTTCAGAGGTGACGCGCTTTGTTTTCAGTGAAAACGATGCGCTTCAGGACGAAGGCGGACTCTGGAATACGAGCTACGCCGCGCCGCGCGCGAGCCAAGAGCCGAAGCCGGAAGGCGCCCGCATCAATATGATCACGGCGATCCGCAAAACCCTGGACCATGAACTCGCCGTCAATCCGCGTGTCGTGATCTTCGGCGAAGACGTCGGACCGAAAGGCGGCGTGCACGGCGTGACGCTGGGCCTACAAGAAAAGTACGGCGAAGGCCGCGTGTTCGACACCTCGCTCTCAGAGGAAGGCATTATCGGACGCGCTGTCGGTATGGCGATTGCTGGCCTGATGCCGGCGCCGGAAATCCAGTTTCGCAAATACGCTGACCCGGCGTGCGAGCAGATCAATGATTGCGGCACGATGCGCTGGCGCACCGCGAACCGATTTGCGGCGCCGATGGTGGTGCGGATGCCGGTTGGATTCTTCAAGTGTGGCGATCCTTGGCATTCGCAGACGAATGAAGTGCAGTTCGTGCATTCGCCGGGATGGCGCGTGGTTTGCCCTTCCAATGCAGAAGATGCGGTCGGGCTGCTGCGCACGGCGCTTCGTGGCAACGATCCGGTGATGTTCTTGGAGCATCGCAACATGTTGGACGCGGCCAGCGCGCGGCGGCCGTATCCGGGCGATGATTTTGCGCTACCGTTTGGTGTGGCGAAGCGTGTGCGTGAAGGTGGCGACATTACTGTCGTCGCGTGGGGCGCGATGGTGGAGCGTTGCGAGGCGGCAGCGGATCGCGCTGGAGTGAACGCGGACATCCTGGATCTGCGCACACTGGCGCCGTGGGATTCAGCGGCGGTGCTAGCCTCGGTGCGGCGCACGCATCGGTGCTTCATCGTGCATGAAGATATCGGCACGGCGGGCTTTGGCGCCGAAATCGCGGCAGTTGTTGCGGATCAGGCGTTCCTTGATCTTGATGCGCCGGTTGCACGGCTGACGATGCCGGATATCCCTTCGCCCCATCATCCCGACTTGATGGAATGGGCGCTGCCTTCGGTCGAGCGCATCGCGGCGAAGATGCAAGAATTGGTGCGCTTCTGATGGCCGACACGACGAACATCATCGCGCCGGTTGAGCAGGAAGGCACCAAGTCTGTTGTGCGCGCGTGGCTGAAAAAGATTGGCGACGCGGTGAAGCAGGATGAGCCGATTGTTGAGCTCGAGACGGATAAGGTCGCGGTTGAGGTGTCGGCGCCTGCGGATGGGGTGTTGACGTCAATTGCATTGAGCGATGGCGATGAAGCGGCGCCGGGTGCGGTGTTAGGTGTGTTGGCGCTGGGCGCCGTCGCGGACCGCCGGCTTCCAGCCGGCAAACCGACCGAACAACAAGCTTCATCGGCAAGTGGAAACACGATGCCGGCTGGAAGCCGGCGGTCCGATGATGGGCGTGAGATGCGGCTTTCGCCGCTAGTGAAGCGCCTAGTCTCGGAGAATCGGTTGGATGTTGGCGCGATTGCCGGCACCGGGCGCGATGGGCGGATCACACATAAAGACGTTGCCGATCACATTGCGCGCGGCGATGCAAAGCCAGCTCCCAAGGCGACCGCCGCACCGGTGAAAGGCGGCAAGATTCCGCATGATGCGATGCGGCGTTCGATTGCGGAGCACATGTCGCGATCGGTGGCGATCGCGCCGCATGTGACGGCGGTGTTCGAGGCTGATTTTTCCGCGATCATGACGCATCGCGCCAAGCACAAAGATACGTACGCCAAGCAAGGCGCGCAGCTCACCTATTCCGCTTACATCGTGCGCGCGGCGGCGGAGGCGATGAAGGTCTCGCCGAACGTGAATGCACGCTGGCACGATGATTTCCTCGAAGTGTTCGAGGACGCGAACATCGGCATGGGCGTGGCGCTGGCCGATAAAGGCTTGATCGTACCGGTGATCAAACGGGCGCAGGCGCTTTCGTTGAAGGAAACTGCGGCGGCGCTGACGGATGTCACGGAGCGCGCGCGCAGGAACGCGCTGAAGCCGGCGGACGTGCAAGGCGGCACGTTCACGATCTCCAATCACGGCGTGTCGGGCTCGCTGGTGGCGACGCCGATCATCATCAACCAACCGCAATCGGCGATCCTCGGCGTCGGCAAGCTGGAGAAGCGCGTTGTCGTGCGCTCGATTGGCGGCGCCGACGCGATGGTGATCAAGCCGATGGCGTACGTTTCGCTCACCATCGATCATCGCGTGCTCGATGGACACCAAACCAATGCCTGGCTGACGCGCTTTGTCGAAGTGCTCGAAACCTGGCCGCAAGAGGACTGATCATGCTTGAGACGATGAACCCCCGCGCGCCTGATCCGCTCCTGAAGATCATCAAGATGTTTCGCGAGGACCCGCGGACGGACAAGATCGATCTTGGCGTTGGCGTCTACAAAGATGCGAGCGGCAACACGCCTGTTATGAAGGCGGTGAAGGACGCCGAGGCGCTGCTGCTCGCACAACAAAAGACCAAGACCTATGTCGGCCAACAGGGCGACGTGGATTTCCTGAGATTGGTCGGTCAACTCGCGTTCGGCGAGCTGGCGCGCGACTTCATCTCGATCCAGGCCGTTGGCGGGACAGGCGCGCTGCGCCTCGGCTGCGACCTGTTGCGCGAAAGCGGCGCAAAGCGAGTGGTGTTGCCGCAACCGTGCTGGCCCAACCACCCCTCAATCGTGCGCGCCGCCGGCCTTGAGCCAGTCGACGCGCCCTTCTTCAACATCGCCGAACAACGCATCGACATGGACGCTTTGATCGCGAGCTTCGACAAAGCCCAGCGCGGCGATGGCGTCATTTTGCAGGCCTGCTGTCACAATCCTCTCGGTGCCGATTTTACACTCGAGCAATGGCAAGTGCTGGCCGACGCCCTCAATGCGCGCGGTCTCGTGGCCTTCGTCGACCTTGCCTACCAAGGCTTCGGCGATGGTATCGATGAGGATGTCGCCGGGGCGCGGTTGCTGCTTGAGCGCGTGCCCGAGGCGGTGATCGCCGTGTCCGAAGCCAAGTCGTTTGGCATTTACCGCGAACGCGTTGGCGCACTCTATGTGAAGACGGCAGAGAGCGCACGCGCAGCGGTGATGAGCAATCTCGCCGCAATCGCGCGGGCGAATTACTCGATGCCGCCGGATCATGGCGCCGCCATCGTCCGTGAGATTCTAAGCGATGAAGCGTTACGTGGAAGCTGGCGCGAAGAGCTCGACCAGATCCGCAGCCACATCAAGCGCACGCGCCTGGCGCTGGCGGCGGAGCGCGTGAATTCTCTGCCCATGCATTTGATCGCGGATCAAAAGGGCATGTTCTCGACGCTGCCTTTGAACAGCGAACAGATCACCACGCTGCGCGAGCGCTACGGGATCTATATGACGGACGCCGCCCGGATTAACGTCGCAGGCTTGCGTCACGCGGATATTCCGCGCTTCGTCGAAGCGCTCCGCGCCGTCGCCTAGGCGGCGTTCATCGTCAGAAGGTCGTACGCGGCGACGGTGTCGCCGTCGCGGTTGGTGACGACGACGTCCCAGCGCACTTCGCCTTGGTCGGGCTTGCGTAGGGTTTTGTCTTTCACGGTGAGCGCGACTTGCACAGTGTCGCCGGGTTTGACGGGTTTGACGAAGCGCAGATTGTCGAGGCCGTAGTTTGCGAGCACCGGGCCCGGATCCGGATCGACGAAGAGGCCGGCGGCAAACGCGAGGATGAGATAGCCGTGCGCGACGCGGCCGCCGAAGAGCGGATTGGCGCGCGCCGCCTCTTCATCCATGTGCGCATAGAAAGTATCGCCGGTGAAGTGGGCGAAGTGCTCGATGTCGTCGAGCGTGATTTCGCGGGCTTTAGTTTTGAGTTGATAGCCGATCGGCAGATCGTGGAATTTGCGGCGGAACGGGTGTTGCTCCGCGTTCTCGGTTGGCATGCCGGCGATGTAGCGGTTGACGATGGCGGAGAGCACGCGCGGACTGCCCTGCAGTGCGGTGCGTTGCATGTAGTGCGTGACACCGCGAATGCCGCCCATTTCTTCGCCGCCGCCGGCGCGGCCGGGACCGCCGTGGATCATGTGCGGCATGGGTGAGCCGTGGCCGGTGGATTCCTTGGCGCTGTCGCGATCGATGATAGCGATGCGGCCGTGGAATGAGCCGGCGCCGAGCACGAGATCGCGCGCGAAGTTGGTGTCGTGCGTGAAGGCGCTCATGACGAGTGAGCCCTTGCCGCGATTGGCGAGCGCGACGGCGTCGGCGGCGTCTTTGTACGGCATAAGAGTCGAGACTGGGCCGAAGGCTTCGACGTCGTGCACCGCTTGCGCTTGCCACGGGTTTTCGCAGCGGAGCAGAACCGGCGAGAGGAAAGAGCCCTTCTCATTGATCGGCGCGGCATCGGGATCGCCGTAGACGATTTTCGCATCTGCGCTGAGCTCTTTGATCTTGTCGCGCACATCGTTGCGCTGACTGACGCTGACGAGCGCGCCCATGCGCGTGGCCTCATCGCGCGGATCGCCGATGGAGGTTTTCTCCAGGCGCGCGGCGAGCGCGGCTTGGACGGCGTCGAGCAACGATGCGGGCACCATGGCGCGGCGGATGGCGGTGCACTTTTGGCCCGCCTTCACCGTCATTTCCTTGGCGACCTCTTTGATGAAGAGATCGAACTCGGCTGAGTCAGACGCTGCATCTGGGCCGAGGACGGAGGCGTTGAGCGAATCTTGTTCGGCGACGAAGCGCACGCTTTCGCGGACGATGACCGGATGTGCTTTCAGCTTGTTTGCGGTGGCCGCGGAGCCTGTGAAGGAGACGACGTCTTGCGTCGTGAGATGATCAAAGAGATCGCCAGTCGAGCCGACGATGAGTTGCAACGCGCCTTTCGGCAATACGTTGGCTTCGAGCATCACGCGCACGGCGGCTTCGGTGAGATAGCTCGTGGCGCTGGCGGGCTTCACGATGGCGGGGACGCCGGCGAGGAAGGTTGGCGCCAACTTTTCCAACATGCCCCAAACGGGGAAGTTGAAGGCATTGATGTGGACCGCGACCCCTTGCAACGATGTGAAAACATGCAAGCCTTGAAACGTGCCGTTGCGCGAGAGCGCTTCGAGATTGCCGTCGATGAGGATGGTGTCGTTCGGCAGCTCGCGGCGACCTTTGCCTTGGTAGACGGCGAAGGTGCCGATGCCGCCGTCGATGTCGATCCAGCTATCGGCTTTGGTGGCGCCGGTGTTGTAGCTGAGTTCGTAGAGCGCATCTTTCTTGGCGGTAAGCGCTTCGGCGAGCGCTTTCAGCATGAGGGCGCGCTGGTGGAAGGTGAGCGCGCGCAAGGCCGGGCCGCCCTGCTCGCGCGCGTGTTTGAGCATCGCCGCAAAATCGAGGCCTTGCGATGAGGTGAGCGCGACAACTTCGCCGTCGATGGCGGAGCGGAGTTCGGCCATGCCGCCTGCGCCGGCGACCCAACGACCTTCGGCGAAATTTTGAAGAGTGATCGGCTTCATCTTTTTACTCCGTCATCCTGGGACGACCGAAAGTCGGGCCCAGGATCCAGGGATCTTAGAGCAATGTGTTGGCCCCTGGGTCCTGGGCTCTCGGCTGCGCCGAGCCCCAGGATGACGGGGCAAGCGATTTTAGTTTCCAGTGAATTTCGCGGGGCGCTTTTCCATGAAGGCGGCGACGCCCTCTTTGTAGTCGGCGGTGCGGCCGAGTTTGCTTTGAGTGGCGCGTTCGATGTGGAGGTGATCTTCAAGCGAGGAGACCCAAGAGGCGCGGATGAGCTTCTTGGTTTCGGCGAGGCCAACCGTTGGCGCGGTCGCGAACTTGGCGGCGAGTGCGTTCACTTCTTCGCCGAGTTTATCGTCGTCCACGCACTTCCAGATCATGCCCCAGGCTTCGGCACGTTCGGCGGTCAGCGGCTCGCCGGTGAGCGCGAGGCCGAGCGCGCGCGGCTGGCCGACGAGGCGCGGCAGCATCCATGTGCCGCCGCTATCCGGGATAAGGCCGATATTGGCGAAGCTCTGGATGAACTTAGCGCTGCGCGCGGCGATGACGATGTCACACGCGAGCGCGATGTTGGCGCCGGCGCCGGCAGCGACGCCGTTGATGGCGCCGATGACAGGCATGTCGAGCGAAACCAGACGGCGGATGAGCGGATTGTAGCGCTTGTCGAGTGACTCACCGAGATCGACGCCCTCGCCGCCTGGCGCGACAGCGCGATCGGACAAATCTTGGCCGGCGCAGAACCCGCGGCCCGCGCCGGTGAGCACCAGAACGCGCGCTTCGCTCTTGGCCACGGCCTCAAGCGCGCGCGAGACTTCGTTGTGCATCTGCACGGTGAAACTGTTCAAACGATCGGGGCGATTGAGCGTGAGCCGGGCGACGCCTTCGGCGATGTCGAGCTGAATCGTTTCGAAATCCATGATCGTCTCCTCGCACGTGAGCGTGGCGTATGATAGAACGCATAGTCGGTCAATTCACGGGAGCGCGGCATGAACGAGGCGGATGCTTTGGCGCGGCGCGTGGCCGATGCGTTGCTGCAGCGCGAAGGCACGGGGCCCGCGTGGGGCATCACGATCGACGATGCGCGCGAAGGCTATGCGCTGGTGCGCATGGTGGTGCGCGAGGACATGCTCAACGGCCATCGCAGCGCGCACGGCGGCATGATCTTCGCGCTGGCCGACACCGCGTTCGCGTATGCGTGCAACTCGCGCAATGAAAACACGGTGGCGCAGAACGCGACGATTGCGTTCCTGGCGCCGGCCGCGGAGGGCGATGTGCTCATCGCCGAAGCGCAGGAGACGGCGCGGAGCGGGCGCAGCGGCGTTTATCAGGTCAGCGTCAAAGCCGGCGACGGGCGCGCGATCGCTGAATTTACAGGACTTTCGCGCTCGATCGGCGGGGCGGTGATTAATTGACCGATCGGTCAGCTAATGTTAGTATCTGGGTCTAAGTTCCAAGAGGCGCGGCCATGTACACGACCGATATGAGCGGCAACAAAAAAGCCGAAGCGGTGGCGGAAGATCCGGCAAAGATCGCGGCGTTCGAAGCGCGCGTGGCGAACGATGAATTTATCGAGCCGAAGGATTGGATGCCGGAGGCATATCGCAAGACGTTGGTGCGGCAGATGTCGCAACACGCGCATAGCGAAATCGTCGGCATGCTGCCGGAAGGCAATTGGATCACGCGCGCGCCGAACCTGCGCCGCAAGACGATCCTGCTGGCGAAGGTGCAGGATGAAGCTGGGCACGGGCTTTATCTCTATTCGGCGGCGGAGACGCTGGGCACGTCGCGCGATGAAATGACGGAGGCTCTGCTGAGCGGCAAAGCCAAGTACTCGACCATCTTCAATTATCCGACGCTGACTTGGGCGGACATTGGCGCGATCGGTTGGCTTGTCGATGGCGCGGCGATCATGAATCAAGTGCCGCTGCAGCGAACGTCGTACGGCCCCTACGCGCGGGCGATGGTGCGCATCTGCAAGGAAGAGAGCTTTCACCAGCGCCAGGGTTACGAGATCATGATGCATCTCGCCGCTGGCACGGACGCGCAGAAGCGGATGGCGCAGGATGCGCTGAACCGTTGGTGGTGGCCGTCGCTGATGATGTTCGGCCCGCCGGACGATAAATCGCCGAACACCGAACAAAGCATGCGCTGGCGCATTAAGCGCGACACCAATGATGAGCTGCGGCAGAAGTTCGTCGATATCAGCGTGCCGCAAGCGGAGGCGATTGGGCTGACGATTCCGGACGACAAACTTAAGTGGAACGAAGCGCGCGGCGCTTACGACTTCGGCGAAGTCGATTGGGAAGAGTTTTACGCGGTCGTGAAGGGAGAAGGCCCGGTTGCGAAAGAGCGCATGCAGGCGCGCGTGAAAGCTTGGAAAGATGGCGCCTGGGTGCGCGATGCCGCGCGTGCGCATGCGGAAAAGCGAGCGAACGCTAAAGTCGCGGCGGAGTGAAACGATGAGCGATCCGAGCAAGGAATGGCCGCTGTGGGAAGTGTTCGTACGCGGCAAGGGCGGGCTTTCGCATCGCCATGTCGGCAGCGTGCACGCAGCGGACGCCAAGATGGCGATTGAGCACGCGCGCGATACGTATACGCGGCGCATGGAAGGCGTGAGCTTGTGGGTGCTGCCCTCGGCGCAGATCACCTCCTCCGATCCGGGCGATGCCGCGGCGCTGTTCGAGCCGGCGGAAGATAAGGTCTACCGCCACCCGACCTTTTACAAAATTCCAGACGGGATCACGCACATCTAATGGACGCGATCGCCACATATGCGCTTCGGCTGGGCGACGACTCGCTCATTCTCGGCCAACGCTTGAGCGAATGGTGCGGGCATGCGCCGGCGCTTGAGGTTGATCTTTCGCTCGCGAACGTGGCGCTGGATCAGGTTGGCCAAGCCACGCACTTTTTGAACCTTGCCGGTGAACTTGAGGGCAAAGGCCGTGACGGCGATGCTCTGGCGTTTCATCGCGACGTGATGGATTTCACCAACTGCTTGCTGGTCGAGCAGCCGAACGGCGATTTCGCGCAGACTATCGCGCGGCAGTTTCTGTTCTCGCACTATCAGGAGCTGCTGTTTGCGGCGCTGGCGGCGTCGAAGGATGCGCGGTTCGCGGCGGTGGCGGCGAAGGCGGTGAAGGAAGTTACCTATCACGCGACGTTGGCGAGCGATTGGGTCGTGCGCTTGGGTGACGGCACAGATGAGAGCAAGATGCGCATGATCGCAGGGCTCGATTGGATGTGGCGCTTCGCGGACGAATTGTTCGTGATGGATGAAGTTGACGCGGCGGCGGTTGCGGCTGGCGTTGGTGTTGACAAAGCGGCGCTCCGCGGTGCGTGGGATGCGCGAATCGATGCGGTGTTGGCGGAAGCAACGCTTGCGCGGCCGGCTGCGCGGCGGCCTGTGCTTGGCGGGCGCGTTGGGCGGCACTCTGAGCATCTCGGGCATTTGCTGACGCACATGCAATTTCTACAGCGCGCCTATCCGGGCGCGACGTGGTGAGCGTGGTGGTCGCGATCAGCACAATCGACCGCATCCGCGCCATTCTTGCTGGCGTACCGGATCCGGAAATTCCGGCTGTGTCTGTTGTCGATCTTGGCATCGTGCGCGAGATCGGCGAAGACGCAGTGACGATCACGCCGACTTACACAGGCTGCCCGGCGACGCTGGCGATCGAGCAATCGATCCGTGAAGCGCTGGATGCGAATGGGTTTGCGGGCGTGGCGATTGCGACGACATTGTCGCCGCCCTGGTCAACGGACTGGATCAGCGATGCCGGGCGCGAGAAGTTGCGCGCGTATGGCATCGCGCCGCCGCCGAAGGGTGCAAGCGCGGCGGCGTTGAAGAACCAGATCGCGGCGGAATGCCCGCAGTGCGGGTCGTCCAACACCGAAGAGCTTTCACGCTTCGGCTCGACTCCATGCAAAGCGTTGTGGCGCTGCAGGGCGTGCGCGGAGCCGTTCGATAGATTTAAGTGCCACTGATGAGCATCGATTTTCATAAGCTGCGCGTCGCTGAAGTGAAGCGCGAGACGCCGGATGCGGTTTCGGTGCGGCTTGAGCTGCCGGAAGAGCTACGCGAGACGTTTCAGTTTCGCGCCGGTCAGCACCTCACCTTCCGCCGTGAAATCGGCGGCGAGGAAGTGCGGCGTAATTATTCGCTGTGCGTCTCCCCGAGCGAGGGCGTGCTGAAGATCGGCGTGAAGCAGATCGCAGGTGGCGCGTTTTCGGGGTGGGTGCATCGCGAGCTGAAGGCGGGCGATGAGCTTGAGGTGATGGCGCCGCACGGCTCGTTCTGTTGGAGCTTCGATGCGGCGGCGAACAATGAGTATGTCGCGTTTGCGGGCGGCTCGGGAATCACGCCGATCCTGTCGCTGATGAAGACAGCGCTGGCGCTGGAGCCGCGCTCGCGGTTCACGTTGTTCTACGGCAATCGCAATTCGCTCGGCGTGATGTTCCTGGAAGAAATCGCGGCGCTGAAGGATCGCTATCTCGATCGGCTCTCGGTGTTTCATTTCCTCGAAGAAGAGGAAGAAGAGATCGAGTTGTTCAACGGCCGGCTAGATCAAGCCAAGGCTGAGGACATTCTTTCAACGCTGGTGACTGCTTCCGACATCGACGCGTTCTTCATTTGCGGCCCGGGTCCGATGATGGATGCGGTGGAAGCTGCGTTGCTGGCGCGCAATGTCGAAAAGCCGCGCATTTTGATTGAGCGCTTTACCACGGGGCCGATGTCCGCCGCGCAAGCTGCCGCTGCACGCGAGCTTGAGCAGAAGGCGGCGGGCTTGAAGATGAGCGTGACGCTCAATGGCCGGCGCGTGCAGGTCGCGTTCGATCCGGCGCAGCATTCGATTTTGGACAATGTGCGCGCGGCGGGACTTCCGGCGCCGTTCGCGTGCAAAGGCGGCGTCTGCGCCACGTGCCGCGCCAAGGTGACGGCGGGCGAAGTGCAGATGAAGGTCAATTACGGGCTCTCGGAGCAGGAATTAGCCGATGGCTACGTGCTCACCTGCCAAGCAACGCCGGTAACAGAAGGCGTGGCGCTTACCTACGACACGTGACGCCTACTCTGCAGCCTTGCGGATGCCGCCGAGCGTCAAATCCACCGCCATTTCTGCGAGTGCGCCGGCACTGACGGCGCCTTTGGGATCGAACCAAGTGTGGGTCCAGTTGATGGTGCCGAAGAACAGCATCGACGCTGAGAAGGCTGCGCCGCTTTTGCGTTTGAGCGCCGGCTCGATTTCTACCAGCAGCTTCTGCACCATTTCGATCAGGCGGCGTTGCACGGCGACGATCTCGGTGCGTCGCGCTTTCGGCAGATGGTCGAGGTCGTTGAGCAGGACTTTGTGGCGATCGGCGGCGTTCACATAAAGCGCCATGAAACGGTGGGTGAGTTCGCGGAGTTTGCGTTCAGGCGCCTCAGCGCCGGCTGTCGCCTCTTTCGCGGCGATTTCGAGTGCGCGGACATGGCTGATCATCACGTCGTAGAGGATGTCATCCTTCGACTGGTAATAATGATAGATCAGCGACTTTGAGAACTTGCCGCGCTTGGCGACGTCCGCGACGGACGCGCCATTGTATCCCTCGCGCGCGAACAGAGCGGCGGCCGTTTGCACGATCGCCTCTTTCCGCTCGTCATAATCGGCTGCCTGGGTGCGGGCCATGGCGCCATCGTAACGGCGCACGCGTCGCGCGGCAAAGCCTTAGCGCGATCGGCCCCGCGCGGTGACCGGCCAGATGTCGACCAAGGTGTCGCCGTGCACCACATGATAGGCGTCGTAGAGGTTCACGGTCGGGTCGCAGTGCGGGGCGGTGAGCGTGACGCCGTCGCCGAGCTTGAACTCGTGACCAGGCGCGATCAGCGCCGCGTGCTCGTCGCCCATGAAGAAGAAAGCGGCTGTCGCCGGCGCTCCGGCGACAATGGCCGGATTGCCGCCGTCGGTTGAAAGCGCTTTGAAACCGGCGTCGATGGTCGCCATGCTTGGCGCATTGGCGCTGATAACGTGCGCATCGATGAAGAGCGCACTCTCGAACGGCGCAGCGCCGTCGCCGGATAGGTCGCAGTCGAGATATTGCTTGTCCATGAAAACGTAGGACCCGACCTGCAGCTCGGTGAACACGCCAAGTTCTGCGTCGATGCGGTGCGTTCCAGTGCCGCCGCCGGTGACAATCTCCGGAGCGAGCCCGTTTGCGGTTAGGAGATCGACGACGCTCTTGAGATAAGCGGTGCGCTCTTCGATGGCTGCGCGGCGATCTGCAAACGACTCGATGTGCTGCTGCGCGCCGCAATAAAACTGCACACCTGCGAAGCGCAGAGTTTTGCTAGCGGCAATGCGCTGCGCCAGAGCCAGCGCCGCCTCTGGCGATGCGACGCCCGTACGGCGAATGCCCGGATCGATATCGACGATCACTGCCAGCCGCCGCGGAATGCGCACCGACGCCTCGATGGCGGCGACGTTCTCGGGGTGATCGACGACAACCAGGAGATCACCGAGCTCGCGATGCAGCGCCGCCAAACGAATGATGGCCTGCGGCGTCACCACTGGAGAGGTAATGAGAACGGGGCCTATGCCTTCGGCAGCCAAAGCCTCGGCCTCTCCCAATTTCGCGCAGCACACGCCAACGGCGCCGGCGGCGAGTTGCAGTTTGGCGATGTGGGCGCTCTTGTGGGTTTTGGCATGCGGCCGGAGCGCAAGTTTATTGGCTCGTGCGAATGTCGCCATCGCGGCGATATTGCGATCCAGCGCGTCGCGGTCGATCACCAAGGCCGGTGTGTTGAGCCCCGCGCGCGAACCCTGCTGATTGATAAGCGGGCGATGGAGTTCGATATCAGACATCAAGAGCCTACAAAGAGCGCAGCGAGGTGCGCGTTGGCGAATTTGGCGGTTGGATCGTGGGCGGCGCGAACGGTGCGGAAGCGAGACGCAGCCGGATAAAGCGCATCGACATCGGCCTTCGTCAATGTGTGGCGCTTTGCCCAATGCGGGCGCCCGCCGTGAGCACGGAAAATCGGCTCTATCCCGTCGAAGAAGCCGCGCCACGGCATCTTGGCGTATTGGTGCGCCGAAATCGAAACACACGGCCCGGCGTGAAACGGGCTCAGCCAAATATCATCGGCGGCGATGGCGCGAAATTCGAACGGGAACGTGATCGGCAGCTTCCGTGCGCGGATATACACAATCGCTTCGCGCAGCGCTTGCCATCCATGCGCGGCTGGGACCTCGTACTCCATCTCTTCAAAGCGAACGCTGCGCTCGGAGGGAAATATCTGATAGGCCGGACCAACGCGGCGTTGGCGAATACCCGGCTTCACGATCAGGGGCTGCAGACGCCGCGTCAGAAACGGCAAAGCTGCGCAGAGGTCGCACACCATGCGAAACGCCCGGTCGTCCATGTCATTGAGCTGCTTCAACGGACCTTCGCCGGGCGCAGGATTCAACGTCTTCAGGATCGCCTGGTCGCCGTATGGGAAAACGAAGAACTCGACATGGCGATTGTTCGCAACCAGCTCGTCCCAGCGCTCTGCGATATAGTCGAGCGGATGTGACTCGATCCGTTCTTCCAGGTGATAAGCCGGCAGCACATCGATCTCGATACGCGTTGCAACGCCGACAAGGCCGAGCGAGAGCCGCGCGGCTTGGAACAGATCGCTGTTCTCGTCGGCGCTGCAGGTGATCGCGCTGCCATCCGCCTGGATCAGACGAAAGCCGCGCGCAGCGGTGGAGAGCGAGCCGAGCTGTGCGCCCGTTCCATGCGTACCGGTGCCGATGGCGCCAGCGAGCGCTTGCGGATTTACGTCGCCCTGGTTGATGAGCGAGAGGCCTTCTTCCCAGAGCGCCGCAGTAAGCTTGGCCAGACTCCAACCCGCAGGCGCCCAGACCCGCGAGCGATCGGCGCTGATCTCAATCGCGCCTTCGAGCTCTGAAAGCGACAGCAACAAACCGTCCGTCTCGCAGAGCGGCATGAACGAATGCCCGGCGCCAACGACGCGGACCTTGTCGGCGGCGCGAATGAGGCTGGACAACTCAGTTTCGGTGCGCGGCTGCTCAATGCGCGCCGGTTGCGCCGTGACGCTGCCCGACCAATTTTGCCATCGCGCCATCGAAGGTCTCCCGCCACTGCTTCTAGCCGGTGACCGGGAGAGACGTCGAGCCGCGACGTTGCGTCAGCGTTTTGCGCGCTGCTTCTTGGCCGGCGCGGGCTTCGCGGCCTTCTTCGCCGGCCCAAGCTCGATCCAAGTCGGCGCGTGATCGCTGGTCTTTTCCCAGCCGCGCACTTCGCCATCGACTCCCGCCGCCCTCAAACGCGGCGCGATATCCGGGCTGAGCAAGAAATGATCGATGCGCAGGCCGGCGTTGCGGGCATAGGCGTTCCGAAAATAGTCCCAAAACGTATAGATGCGCGCTGTTGGATGGCGTGCGCGGATCGCATCGACCCACCCCTGCTTCAGCAGCTTCGCGTAAGCCTCGCGCACTTCGATGCGAAACAGCGCGTCCTCAGTCCAGCGCTCGGGTTTGTACACATCGAGATCAGTCGGCATGACGTTGTAGTCGCCGGCGAGGATTGTGGGCTGGCCTGCGGCGAGGAGCTTCTTCGTGTGAGCTTGAAAGCGCTTATACCAGGCAAGCTTGTATTCGAACTTGGGCCCTGGCCATGGATTGCCGTTGGGTGCGTAAAGGCAGGCGATGGTGAGTCCGGCGATCTCAGCTTCGATGTAACGGCTTTGCACATCGGACTCATCGCCCGGCAGACCGCGCCGAACTTCGATCGGCGCGGTGTCTCGCGCTAGTATGGCGACGCCATTCCAACTTTTTTGCCCATGCCAAATGGCATGATAGCCGGCGCTCTCCAGTTCACTTTCGGGGAAGCGATCATCGGTTGTCTTGAGCTCTTGCAGGCAGACGATGTCCGGCTGGCGCAATGACAGCCAGCGCAGCAGAACATCGAGGCGGCCATTAACGCCGTTGACATTGTAGGTGGCGATTAGCATCGCCGCCTTGCGTAGCACATCGCGGCAACAGCGCGACAGCTAGCGCGCGCGAAGGCCGATAAAGCTGCGGTTGCGACGAGTGCGCGTACGCTCGGCAGGCGCTTCGGGCTCGTTTTCGTTGGCCCGCTCCGCCGCTTCGGCGACGTGTTCGAGCGTATCGCGATCGGTGCGCGAGAGCCGTAATTCACTGGCCTGCGCCCGCGCGGTTTCGATTGAGCGGCGAAACTCTACTGGGTGCGCCATCGGCGGAAATACGATCACCGCATCGCCGGTGCCTGTCACGACAACGCGGCCATAGCCGAACAGCCGAGCGATCAAGGATTGTTGCAGCGAGACGCCCTCAACGCTCTCGACCGCGAGTTCCTGCGTGTGCCGATTAAGCCAGCCGCGCTTTAGAATAACGCGCCGATCGGTGACGGCAAAATCCGTCGTCCACATGATGATGGCCGAACGCAGGAAGATGAAGATCCCGACGATAACGATGCCAAGCAAAATCAACGCCGCCCACGCGCCGAACCAGAAGACCGCCGGCCACTTGCCGCGCTTCAGGATGGTTTCGCCGCTTGCCAGACTGCTGTCGATATAGCGCATCGTTCGCCTCCGAGAGCCAACGCGCGCGAGGTTGGGAACGTTCCGCTCTGCTGGCGTTTCCTCGTCAACAGGCTAGGCGATGCAAAAGCGTGGCTCGACCTATGAGTTCAGATAGGCGCCAGGCTGATCACGGCACGATCTTGGCGACGATCAAATCGGCGGCCTCTTCAGCGCTCAGCTTTGTCGTATCGATCCGCAATTCGGGATTCAGCGGCGGCTCATACGGAGAGTCGATGCCGGTGAAGTTGCGCAACTGACCCGCGCGCGCCTTTTTGTAGAGCCCCTTCACGTCGCGCGCTTCCGCCTCGGAAAGCGGCGTATCGATAAAGATCTCGTAGAACTCCCCCGCCGCCATCATCTTGCGCACCATCTCCCGCTCGGTGCGGAAGGGAGAGATGAACGCGGTGATGACGATAAGGCCCGCATCCGTCATCAGCTTGGCGACTTCCCCGATGCGGCGAATATTCTCGACGCGATCGGTGTCGGTGAAGCCGAGGTCTTTGCTGAGGCCGTGACGAATATTGTCGCCATCGAGCAGGAATGTGTGGCGGTTCATCCGCGCCAACTTCTTCTCGACGAGGTTGGCGATCGTCGATTTGCCGGCGCCGGAGAGGCCGGTGAACCAAAGCACGGCGGGCTGCTGGTTCTTCAAACGCGCATGATGCTCGCGGCTGACGTCAGTCGGCTGCCAATGCACGTTCTGCGACCGGCGCAACGAGAAGTGCAGCATGCCGGCCGCGACGGTGGCGTTCGTGATCTTGTCGATCAGGGTAAAGCCGCCAAGCGTGCGGCTCTCGGCATAGGGCTCAAAAACAATCGGCCGCTCGGTGGTGATGTTGGCGACGCCAATGGCGTTGAGATCGAGCGTCTTCGCGGCAAGGCGTTCGAGCGTGTTTACGTTGATCTTGTATTTCGGCGCCTGCACGCTGGCGCTGACTGTCTGCGTGCCGAGCTTCAGAAAATAAGCCCGCCCCGGCAGCATCTCCTCATCCGCCATCCAGACAATTGTTGCCTCGAACTGATCGGCGCTTTGCGGCGGATGGTCGGCCGCCGCGATCACATCGCCTCGGCTGCAATCGATCTCATCGGCCAAGCAGAGCGTCACCGATTGGCCGGCGACGGCCTTCTCCAAGTCACCGTCCATTGTGACGATGCGCGAAACGGTGCTCGTTTTTCCAGACGGCAGCACACGCACCGCATCACCGACGCCGATAACGCCGCTCGCCGCCAATCCGGAAAAGCCGCGAAAGTCCAGATTGGGCCGATTGACCCACTGCACCGGCATGCGGAACGGCTTGGCTTGGTCGGACGTCGCGTCGACTTCAACCGTCTCCAGGTGCTGCAGCAAGCTCGGCCCGCGATACCAGGGCGTATTAGCTGACGGCGCCTTGGTGATGTTGTCGCCTTTAAACCCCGAAATCGGGATCGCCGTGAAAGCCGCAATGCCGATGCTTTTGGCGAAACGCTCATAGTCGGCGACGATGCGATCGAATGTCTCTTGCGCGTAGTCGACAAGATCCATCTTGTTAACCGCCAACACGACATGGCGGATGCCGATGAGATGCACGAGATAGCTGTGCCGCCGCGTCTGGGTCAGCACGCCTTTACGCGCATCGATCAAGATGACAGCCAGATCAGCGGTGGACGCGCCGGTGACCATGTTGCGCGTATATTGCTCGTGGCCCGGCGTGTCGGCGACGATGAATTTGCGTTTCTCGGTGGCGAAGAAACGATGAGCGACATCGATGGTGATGCCCTGCTCGCGCTCGGCCGCCAAGCCGTCGACGAGCAGCGCGAAATCGATCTCCTGCCCCTGCGTGCCGACGCGTTTGGAATCCGCCTCAAGCGCAGCGAGCTGATCTTCGAAGATCATCTTTGAATCGTAGAGCAGCCGGCCGATCAGCGTCGACTTGCCGTCATCGACGCTGCCGCAGGTGATGAACCGCAGCATTGTCTTATGCTGATGCTGTTCGAGGTAGGCGTTGATATCCTCGGCGATCAGCGCATCGGCTTCGTAGGCAGCGGGTTTCTTGGCGCGGGCCATCAGAAATAGCCCTCCTGCTTCTTCTTCTCCATGCCTGCGCCGCCGGCATCTTTATCGATGACGCGTCCTTGCCGCTCCGATGTCGTTGTCAGCAGTGTTTCGCGGATCACATCCGGCAGCGTCGCCGCCTGGCTCTCGACCGCGCCGGTGAGCGGATAGCAGCCCAAAGTGCGGAAACGGATCGAGCGCATTTGCGGCTCTTCGCCCGGCTGAAGCGGAAAGCGATCGTCATCGACCATCAGCAGGACGCCGTCGCGCTTCACGGTCGGACGCGGCGCGGCAAAATAGAGCGGCACGATTGGGACGTTGTGCAGGTGAATATACTGCCAAACGTCAAGCTCGGTCCAATTCGAGATTGGAAACACGCGGATCGACTCGCGCGGATTTTTCTTGGCGTTGTAGAGATTCCAAACTTCCGGCCGCTGGTTCTTCGGATCCCAGCCATGGCTCGCATTGCGGAATGAAAAGATACGCTCCTTGGCGCGGCTCTTTTCTTCATCGCGGCGCGCCCCGCCGAAGGCGACATCGATGCCCCATTTATCAAGCGCTTGCTTTAGGCCTTCGGTCTTCCACATGTCAGTGTGCAGCGGCCCGTGCTCGAACGGGTTGATGCCGCGCGCCAGCGCTTCCGGGTTTTGATAGATGAGCAGCTCCATGCCGCTCTCGGCCGCCATGCGATCGCGCAGCGCGTACATGTCGCGAAACTTCCAGGTCGTATCGACATGGAGCAGCGGAAACGGCGGCGGCGACGGATAAAACGCGCGCTGCGCCAAGTGCAGCATCACCGCAGAATCCTTGCCGACCGAATAGAGCATCACCGGCCGTTCGGCCTCAGCGACGACCTCGCGCATGATGTGGATGCTCTCAGCCTCCAGCCGTTGAAGATGCGTGAGCCGCTGCGGGGTCATCGGGTTTCCTGATTGAGCCCGGAGTTTACTGGGCCAGCCCCGCTAGACACCTCCCATTTGGGATGCTCTGGACTAGACAGACGCGGCGCGCTCGGGCAGGCTAATATCCCATATGGGATAAAATGTTCACCGCAGACCTCCTCCCCAGCCTCTATCGGCAGCCGGCTTGGCCAGACCTGCTCGTTCAGCTGGCCCGGAGGGCGCAAGCCGAGCGCGCGGACCTGATGATCAGCGACACTCAAGGCGCCCGGCGGTGGAGCAGCGCCAGCACCCAGCCGGCGACTCAAACGCCGCTTCCGGCGCTTGAAGGCTTGCGCGCCAACCGCGTTTACGCGCGCGCCGAACTCGGCCCCGATGCTGCGCTCGAAGGACCCGGCGCGCGCTTTCAGTACGGGCGCATCGTGCGCGTCGGCGGGCCGAGTTGGAACGCTTGGCTGATGATCTTTAGCAACGCCGCGGACTTCACCGCCGCCGACAGCGCCCTGCTCTCGTCGCTCATTCCGCATTTGACGGCGTCTGTCAGCACAGCGCTAGAGCTTGAGCAGGCGCGCATGCGTCTCGACGCCGCTAACGCGCTGCTCGCGCGCGCAGGCGTACGCTGGCGAATGGCCAACGCCGCAGAACCGAATGACGGCGCGCGCTTGGAGCTTCCCGAATGCAATACGAACGTCGTCGTTTCGCGAACATCGATTGAACTGAGCCTTCGCGCAGCAGAGGCGTTAGAAGAACTCTGGGATTTATCGTCGAAGGAAGCACAGCTCGCTGTCGCGATCGCGAATGGCAAGAGCTTGGTGGAAGCAGCCGAGACGCTCGGACTGACGGTCGAGACCGTCCGGCACTACTCAAAACGCATCTACGCCAAAACAGGCGCGCGCGGCCTCGCCGATCTTACCCGCCTAATGCTGACAAGCGTCGCAGCGCTTGCCTAGCGCGCACGCAATGCCGCCAACTCGCTCGCATCGTGGGCGCAGAAGATGCGCACATCGGGCCGGGTCTGCGCCAGCTCGCGCAAACGCACCTGGTTTTGGAGCCGGCTTTCATGGTCGGAATCCATAACGCGCTCATAAAGCGCCAGACCCGGCGGACACGACGGCGTCTGGCGCAGCTCTTTATGGTGCAGATAAGCGTCGCCGGCGTGCAGCAGCCACCCGCCGCCCGCGTCGACGGCGACACCCGCGTGTCCAAGCGTGTGGCCGCGCAACGGGATCATCAAAATCTCCTGCGGCAAACCATCGAGCGCGCGCACCGCATCGAAGCCGAACCAATCCTCACCGCCCGCATCATACGCGCGCCACTCCCGCACCTCGTCCCACTGGCGGGCACGGTAGCGTTGATGCGCGACGAACCCCTTCGCCGCCTGTGCGGCGGCGCGTTCGGTAGCGAGCACGTGGACACGCGCTTCGGGAAAGTCTTCGATGCCGCCGGCATGGTCGAAGTCCAGATGGGTCAACACGATGTGACGCACATCGCCGGCGCTGAATCCGAGCGCCTCCACTTGCCGCAGCGCCGTATCGGCTTCGCGCAAGCGCGGATTGATGATCGCCGGCCAAAGCCACGGCAAGCGTGCGTGCGGCCTGCGCACATCCCGCAAACCGTAACCCGTATCCACCAACACCAGGCCGGCGCTTGGCGTTTCGATCAGCAAACAATGCGTAGGCAAATGTGCGAACACGCCGCGCGAGGCGCCGTCGAACAGCGCCCCGCCGAGCGGGCAATGCGAGCCACAATTTAGGTGATGAACACGCATTGCCCCAAGCGGCTCGCTAGTCGGCGCCTTCGATCTTCTTGCCTTCGACGAATGCGAGAAGATCGGGGTTGATGACCTCCGGATGCGTCGAGAGCAGGCCATGCGGCAGGCCCGGATAGGCCTTGAGCACGCCGTTCTTCAGGAGCTTCACCGCCAGCGGCGCCGAGTCATCATACGGCACGATCTGATCGTCCGTGCCGTGCGCCACAAACGTCGGCACTTCGATCTTCTTCAGATCTTCGGTGAAATCCGTTTCGGAGAACGCCTTGATGCATTCGTAGTGGGCGTTGGCTGCGCCCATCATGCCTTGGCGCCACCAATTATCGATCAGGCCTTGCGACACCTTCGCGCCACTGCGGTTGAAGCCGTAGAACGGCCCCGCCGGCACATCGATGAAAAATTGCGCGCGGTTGGCGACAAGCGAGGCGCGCAAGCCGTCGAACACCTCGATAGGCAAGCCGCCCGGGTTCTTCGCCGACTTCACCATGATCGGCGGCACGGCGCCTACCAACACAGCTTTCGCGACCCGCCCCGATTTGGCGCGCGCAACATAGTGCGCAACTTCGCCGCCGCCGGTTGAGTGACCGATGTGAACCGCGTTCTTCAGATCCAGCGCATCCGTGAGCGCGGCGACGTCAGCGGCGTACGTATCCATCTCGTGGCCGCCGCTGGTTTGCGTCGAACGGCCATGGCCGCGGCGATCATGGGCGATCACGCGATAGCCGCGATGCAGAAAGAACAGCATCTGGCTGTCCCAATCGTCAGCGCTCAGCGGCCAGCCGTGATGAAAGACGATCGGCTGCGCCTCGCGCGGCCCCCAGTCCTTGTAGAAGATTTCCGTACCGTCCTGCGTGGTCACATAAGGCATGTTGAGCCTCCTTAGCCTGCCTCGGTCGAGGCGAATTCCCAACGATCCGCGCTGGTGCGGACAAGATCGATAATCGTGTTGCGCACGCGATCAGGATCGATGCGTCCGTCCACGGCGAAGCACTCGCCTTCCGCGACGACGCCATTCGGCGCCGTCACACGCACCTTAAAGGCAAGGTAAGTCACATCGTCAGCGCGCATGGCCGCGCCTCCTCTATGTGAGCGTTGACGTTACGCGGCTTGGCTCTTCAGCGGCGTCACGTTTGGCGCGCGCTGATTGCGTTCCGCCCAAGCGAGCGCGAAATCGGCCACCTCTTCCCAGCCCGGCTCGGCGCACAGATAGTGCGAGCGATCCGGATAGATCTTGAGCTCGGTGAGCGAAGCCGCGCGCTTCTGCTGGTTGAAGATCGCCTTGGTCATGCTGGCCGGCGCGATGAGATCGATGCCGCCGCCGATCAGAAGCAGAGGCGCACGCGTCTTGCTCTTCCACCTGATCGGGCCAGCGCCGCCGGCGGTGACGCCGTCCCAATAGACCTTACCAGCCGTCGGCACGATGTAGCGCTCGAACTGATAGTCGACCTGATCACGCGGCAGACCATTGGCGAAGCGCGTGGCGAAGAACTTCTTCGTCATCGACACGACCTTGCCGCCGCTGAAGGGATCGCTGAGCACAGGGAAGGCCGAGATCACTGCGTCGAGCGGCAGACCGATGCCCGGTGTTGGCGCCGGATCAATGGCGACACCGGCAACGCCGAGCCCACGGTCAAGCAAGTGCTGCGTGAACACGCCGCCAGCCGAGTGGCCGATGATGATCGGGCTTTCCGGGAGCGCACGAATGATCTTGTCAAAGTGCGCGACGATTTCCTTCGGACCGTACTTCGTCAGCTCTTTGCGCGGATGCGCTTTGAGTTCGACAGGATCGCCGTCGTCACCCGGCCAATCCGGCGTGACGACTGTGTAGCCTTTCGCTGCATAGCGCGCCTTCCAAAGCTCCCAAGCCTTCGAGTTCAGCCAGGCGCCGTGCACGAGAACGATGGTCTTGGTCATGGGGCTCTCTCCGCTTCAATTCAGTGAAGGGAGGATGCGCCCAAGTGCGCGCGATAACCATTCTACATACGGCTAAGGTTCTAATACGCACGTATATGCGCGTTTAGTGCGCGGCCGGCAGCGTGAACGCGAAGACGGCGCCGCCGCTTTCGGCATTGCGCACACTGATCGCGCCGCCATAGCTCTCGATGATCGAACGGCAGATCGGCAAACCCATGCCCATGCCATTGGCTTTTGTCGTGAAAAAGCTCTCGAACAGACGCGGCTGATGCGCGGCGTCAATTCCCGGCCCATTGTCCTCGACAGAGACGTGGACAAGCCCATCGGACAAGCTTGAGCGAATAGTCAGCACCCGCGGGCGTCCACCGGTTTGCGCCATCGCTTGCAGCGCATTGACCGCAAGATTGACCACCACCTGCTGCAGCTGAATGCGATCGGCGAGAACGGGCGGCGTTTCCTTAGCCAGCGAAAGCTTCAGCGTGACGCCCTGCCCTTGCAGCTCGTGTGCGAGAAAGAGCATCGCCTCCTCGATCACGCCATTCACGTTGATTGGCGTAGATTCCGGCGCGCGGTGGCCGGCCATGGCGCGGACGCGCGATATGATATCTGCCGCGCGCTGCGCGTCCGCGATAATGCGCTGCGTGAGCGCGCGAACCTCGGCGATGTCCGGCTCAGGCCGATCGAGCCAGCGCATGCCGGCGGCGGCGTTTGTAGCGATTGCAGCGAGCGGCTGGTTGACTTCATGCGCGATCGAAGCGGTCAACTCGCCGAGCATCGAGACGCGCGCGGCATGCGCGAACTCGGCCTGAACCTGGCGCAGCATGGCTTGCGCACGCACCCGCTCGGATATGTCGATGACGCCGATCAGCAGCTTGCCATTCGCAACGCTCTCCGGCGCGAAGCACGCGGTGAACAACGCATCGAAAACTTCGCCATTGAGCTTCCGCAGCTTGGTTTCCGCGGCATAGCTTGGCTTTCCCGTGACGGCCGCGATCACGCTGTCGGCATAGATTTGATTGCTCTCCTCCGGCCAATAGACGTCGAGCGTTTGAAACAACTCGGCCTTATCGCCACGGCCAAACAACGCGACGGTCTGATCGTTCACGTCGATAACGCGGGTCACCGCCATCATCTGACGGACAAACTCGAGATGCTCGGCGAAATAAGCGGCAAAGTCGCCAACACCTTGTTTGCGCACGTCACGCAGCATGGCGCCGACCGGAGCGAAATCGAGCTCCCAGAACGATGCAGCCATCGCCTGAAAGAGATTGCGATAGCGATACTCGCTTTCGCGCAACGCCTCTTCGGCGGCTTGTTTCGGTAGATCGCCCCCGGCCATACGAGTCCCGTACCTCACCGCCCCCTATTTCGCCAGCGCGCGCTCCAAGCAATCGATCAGCGCTTCGGGCGCGAACGGCTTCTTCAACACGCACAGCGCGCCGCTCGCAAAGGCGCGCTCCTGCAAGCCGGTCTCGGCCCGTGCGGTGATCATGATGACGGGCGCGGCGCAACCGTCGGCAGTAAGCCGCTCTTTGAGCTCGATCCCAGAAAGACCCGGCATTTGAATGTCTGTCACGATGGCGGCGCTGGCATTCGCTTGATCAGCGGCGAGGAAATCTTCCGCGTTGGCGTAACCGCTTGCGCGATACCCGAGCGAGCGCACCAGCCCCACCAGGGCCGAGCGCAGCGAGTCATCATCATCAATGATCGAAATCAGGGTGTCTTGGGCCACGCTCGGAATGTCGGCTCGCCCCGCCCCTGATGAAATCATACGCAGGTATGAAATGCAGCGACCGATCAGCCCGCTTGTTCCGGCCGCAACGCCAGGGCTTCCGCCATGCGCACCAGGTCGGCCAAGGTTTTCGCGCCCATCTTCCGCATCGCGGCCCCGCGATGGATCTTCACCGTGATCTCGCTCAGCGAGAGATCGCCGGCCACCTGCTTGTTCATCTTGCCGGCAGCCACCAGGGCCATGACCTGCCGCTCGCGCGGCGAAAGCGTTGCGTACGCGGCTTTGAGCGTATCGAGCTTGCCGCCTTCGGCGCGCTGGGCGCGATCGCGGTCCAAGGCCGCGGCCACAGCGTCGAGCATTTCCTGATCACGGAAAGGCTTGGCCAGAAAATCCACGGCCCCGGCCTTCATGGCGCGCACGCTCATCGGAATATCGCCGTGCCCGGTCATGAACACGACCGGCAGGCGCACCCCCAATTCCTCGAGCTTCTGCTGGAAGTCCAAGCCGCTCATGCCAGGCATGCGGACGTCGAGAACGAGGCATCCGGGCGCGTCCGGCAGTTCGGTGTCGAGAAACGCCGAGACCGACTCGTAAAGCCGCGTCGCCTGCCCGGTTGAGCGAAACAGGCTGTCCAACGCGCCGCGCAATGAGGCATCGTCGTCGATAATGTGCACGACTGGCGTTTCACCCATCGGCGAATACCTACGCCCCTTAAACTAGGCTCCCAACTATACCATGATATGATTTGAGCCAAAGCGAAGCTTCGCAAGAAGATCGCGCGAGGAGACGAATTATGGTGGCCGAACCCGTCCTCACGCCAACGCGCGAACAACTCATCCACGCGCTCTACGAGGCCGCCGAACTCGAGCACAACTTGATGTGCACCTACCTCTACGCCGCCTTCAGCTTGAAGGACGGCGAAAGCGAAGGCTTGAACGCGGAAGAGGCCGAAGCGGTGAAACGCTGGCGGCGCGCGATCCTCGATGTCGCCATCGATGAAATGGGTCACCTGACGGCAGTTTGGAATATCACCGCCGCGCTCGGCGCCAGCCCCGCTTTCGGGCGCGATAATTTCCCGCTCGATCCTGGCGGTTTGCCTGGCGGCGTTGTCGTAAAGCTCGCACCGTTCAATATCGAGGTGCTGCAGCACTTCATCCACCTCGAACGCCCCGAAGGATCGGACGAGCCCGACGGCGAAGGCTTTGAGCATCATTCGTTCAAACGCGGCGCGCCGACGCCGCGCCTGACGCCTATGGCGATCGACTATGAAACCGTCGGCCAATTCTATCAGACGATGGAAATGGCGCTGAAATTCATGACCGATAAGCTCGGCGAGAAAGATTTGTTCTGCGGCGATCCCGCGCTGCAACTCTCTTCCGCCGAAATCGATCTCAAGGGCGCAAAGCCGGTGCTTTGCTCGAAAACCGCGATTGCCGCCTGCGCCGCCATCATCACCGAGGGCGAAGGCGCCAGCGCTGAAAGCCCCAACTCGCACTATTGCCGCTTCCGCCATATCCGCGACGAATATCAGGCGCTGCTCACCAAGAACCCGAGCTTCACGCCCGCACATCCAGCGGCAACGAACCCGGTGCTGCGCCGCCCACCGATCGCCGAAGGGCGCGTATGGCTCGAAGATGAAGCCGCATCCGCGATCGTCGATGTCGCCAACGCCGCCTATCAAACCATGCTGCGGCTGATCGCCTATTCCTACTCCGTCCCCGGCCCGAGCATAGAGAAGAGCCTCGCTGTCGATCTCGGCATCGATTTGATGAAGGCGATGACGTTGCTGGCGGAAAGCGCCGCGCGCCGGCCGGCTGGGCCGTCAAACCCCGGCTGCAATGCCGGCATGTCGTTCACGGCGCTGCGTGACTCCGCGCCGTTCCCGCAAGGCGCCAGCGCACGCCGCTTCTTCGCCGAGCGCATGAATGAGCTCACCAAATACGCTAGCCGCTTAGATCAGTCCGACATGCGCGTCGCACGCGCCAGCGGCCTGTTGAAAGCCCTCGCCGCGCGGGCTCAGCGGTTCAACGATATAGAAGACGCGCCGCCGGCAGGCGCCGTCGCGCCCACCGTGGCCGCTAAGCCAACACCGCCGACGACATTGGTGGACGGCGCGGAAATCGTCGAAGGCGAGACCGTGCAGATCACCTTCAACGGCAAGCTCTGCATTCATTCGCGCTTCTGCGTCACCGGCGCGCCGAAAGTGTTCCTCGCCAACGTCCAGGGTCCGTGGATTCACCCGGATGACATGAACGCCGAAGAGCTGATGGCCGTGTCGCGCGAATGCCCGTCCGGCGCGATTCAGTATCGGCGCAAGGATGGCGGGCCGGAAGAGCATGCACCGCCGGTCAACTTGATCTCTGTGCGCGAAGGAGGCCCGTACGGCTTTCGCGGCGATCTCAGCATTGACGGCAAACCGATCGGCTATCGGGCAACGCTCTGCCGCTGTGGCGCATCGAAGAACAAGCCCTTCTGCGACGGCTCGCATCACGACGTAAACTTCAACGCCAGCGGCGAGCCGCCGACCGGCGACAAGACCGACATGCTGGCAGTGCGCGACGGCCCCGTCGAAGTTACGCCGCAGCTCGACGGCCCGCTCATTGTGCGCGGCAATCTGGAGATTATTTCCGGCACCGGCCGCGTCGTCGCGCGCCAGCAATCCGCAAAGCTCTGCAGGTGCGGCCAATCGAACACCAAACCATTCTGCGACGGCACACATGCGAAGGTCGGTTTCAAATCGACGTGAGACTGCTCAGCTCCACAGAACCGAGAGCGGATAGAGCAAAATCAGCCAGACAAGGCACGCGACAACAACGCGTCGGTCAGGCGCGACAATGCCCAAGATCGCCACTGGGAAGAACGACCAAGAGACGACCAGATTGCGCGGCGAGAACGAAGGCGCATCGGCCAACACGATGACCGACGCCATCAGCGCAATGTTGCAGACAAGCACGGCGCCGAGAACTGTACGCCGATGCTTATCGAAGTGGGCGTTGAGATCGCTCCACTCCTCCGGGTTGTCGGGAAAGATCAGCGACGCGGCGACATAGAACAGCGCCGTGACGACGAAGCCCGCGAACATCACCGGCCACGTGATCGGGATCAAATCCCGCATCGCCCAGCCGTACATCCAGAACGTGACGACGTCGCACGAAACGAAAATGCCCAGCAGCGCCGTCGGCGCCCCAATCCGCACCCGGTGGCGCACCTTCAACGCGCGCGCCAAACCGGACAGCCCGGCCGCCAGCGCCAGCCCGAGCAGCAACCCGAACAGCGAAAATACAAACTCAAAACCACTCATGGCGCGCCCACGGCTTCCCCACACCGGCTCTATGCCAGCGGGCGCAAACAAAGAGAACGAAATCGAGGGGGAAGTGGTGGTGTGGGCAGTCCGGAGCTAACACGTCTCTGGCCAAAAATGCACATTTAA